>Ga0308163_10000001_pt1 | contig 1937936 bp, 1569 predicted proteins | sample PhyTR1_FD_201037 | JGI IMG/M metagenome (GOLD analysis project Ga0308163, IMG submission 201037) | Phyllosphere microbial communities from UC Gill Tract Community Farm, Albany, California, United States - DLSLT.R1 | ecosystem: Host-associated > Plants > Phyllosphere > Unclassified | place...
TTTAAGCGCATTGAAGGCAACAGGCCAACCCGAAGACATGCTGCCCTGGTTGAATAAGCCTGATGGTATGGAAATACCTGGGGTAAACCGTTAGGTTTAACCAAAGATTGAAGGGACAGCAGGGCTGTAGATCCTATGTATGGATGATGCTGACTTACTAAATGTATTTAATAATTAATCTTGTATTAAAACTGATTGCCTGCAAATATGTTAATATAATCATGTTTGCCATAATATTTGGCTATCTTTGTTATTGATAATATTTAACTATAAATAATGAGTTTTTTTGCAGATAAAAGAAGAGAAGTGATGGTTCATGTTGAGCGCTATATGCTCGATATGATGGAAACTTATCTCAAACCAATTGATACGAACTGGCAGCCATCTGATTTTTTACCTGATTCTACAAGTGAAAATTTTTATCAAGACATTAGAATCCTTAGAGAGAATGCCAAGGATTTATCTTATGATTTAGTTGCTGTTTTAGTAGGCGATACCATTACCGAAGAAGCGCTTCCTACCTACGAATCGTGGCTTTCAATGGTTCAAGGCCCTAGTATGAAAGAAGATGGTGGGTGGATGAAATGGAACCGTCACTGGACTGCTGAAGAAAATCGCCATGGTGATTTATTAAATAAGTATTTGTATTTGTCTGGTCGGGTTGACATGCGCCAGATGGAAATTTCTACTCAATATTTAATTGCAGATGGTTTTGACATCGGTACCGGACATGATCCTTACAGAAATTTTATTTACACATCTTTTCAAGAGTTAGCTACTAATATTTCACACAGAAGAGTTGCTTCATTAGCCAAGAGAGATGGTGATGCGTTGTTATCAAAAATGTGTGGCGTTATTGCTTCTGATGAGGCAAGACATGCTAAAGCGTATAAGGATTTTATGAACCAGATTTTCATAGTTGATCCTAATGAGGCGATGCTTGCGTTTGAAGATATGATGCGTCAAAAGATTGTGATGCCAGCTCATTTCTTGCGTGAAGTAGGGTTAAAGATTGGTCAGACTTTTGGACATTTTACCGATGCAGCTCAACGTTTAGGCGTTTATACTGCTGTTGATTATGTTGATATCATGCAATCGCTTATTGTAGATTGGAAGATTGAGAGTATGCGTGATTTGAATGATGCCGGAGAGAAGGCTCGTGATTATATTATGGCTTTACCTGCAAGATTACTGCGTGTTGCAGACCGAATGAAAAACCCTACAATAGATTATAAATTTACCTGGATTGCTGGGTAGTGAAATTTAGAAAATATAGGATAGGGGCTTAATTTAAGCCCCTTTTTATTTACATATTCCTTCGGTATTGTCCGCCAACTTCATATAAAGCATGACTAATTTCTCCCAAACTACAAACTTTACAGACTTCCATTAACTGATCGAAAATATTTTCGCCGGCTATTGCTGATTTTTGAAGTTTTTTCAATAACTGGGTAGATTGTTTACTATTTCTTTCTTTGAATTTTTGCAGTGCTTCAATCTGGTATTGTTTTTCTTCTTCCGTGGCCCTGATTACTTCTCCCGGAACAATAGTAGGTGAACCATTTTTATTCAAAAAAGTATTTACACCAACAATTGGATATTCGCCAGTATGTTTAAGCATTTCGTAGTGCAGACTCTCTTCCTGAATTTTGCCACGCTGGTACATCGTTTCCATCGCACCTAAAACACCTCCTCGGTCATTTATTCTTTTAAATTCCTGTAGAACTGCATCTTCTACCAAATCTGTTAATTCTTCAATGATAAATGCGCCTTGTAAAGGATTCTCGTTTTTGGCTAAGCCTAGTTCGCGGTTGATGATTAATTGTATGGCCATTGCCCTACGCACAGATTCTTCAGTTGGCGTAGTAATGGCTTCATCGTAAGCATTGGTGTGCAACGAATTACAGTTATCGTAAATGGCATACAATGCCTGCAATGTAGTACGTATATCGTTAAAATCAATTTCCTGTGCATGTAATGACCTGCCAGAAGTTTGAATATGGTATTTCAATTTTTGAGAACGATCGTTGCCTTTATACTTGTTTCTGATTGCCTTAGCCCAAATTCTTCTGGCAACGCGGCCAATTACAGCATATTCAGGATCAATTCCATTAGAAAAGAAGAATGATAAATTTGGGGCAAAATCGTCGATATTCATTCCCCTGCTCAAATAATATTCTACAAAAGTAAAACCGTTACTTAAGGTAAAGGCCAGCTGAGAAATAGGATTTGCACCAGCCTCGGCAATATGATATCCGGAAATTGATACTGAATAAAAGTTCCTTACTTTTTCGTCAATGAAATACTTTTGAATATCACCCATCATTCTGAGTGCAAATTCTGTTGAAAAAATACAGGTATTCTGAGCCTGATCTTCCTTTAAAATGTCTGCCTGAACAGTTCCTCTGACTGAGCTGATGGCATAAGCTTTTATTTTAGCATAAATATCAGCAGGCAATACCTGATCGCCGGTAACGCCCAGTAACATTAAACCTAATCCGTTATTTCCTTCCGGCAAAACACCATTATAAGTTGGTTGCTGTATACCCTTTAACTGATAGATGGATTGAATTTTATTTTTTACATCCGTTTCTAAACCATTTTCAATGATATACTTTTCGCATTGCTGATCGATTGCAGCATTCATAAAAAAGCCCAATAACATTGGAGCCGGTCCATTGATCGTCATGGAAACAGATGTGGATGGAGCGCATAAATCGAAGCCAGAATATAATTTTTTAGCATCATCAAGCGTTGCAATGCTTACCCCCGAATTTCCTATTTTACCATAAATATCAGGGCGGATATGTGGATCTTCACCATATAAAGTTACGGAGTCAAAAGCTGTTGATAAACGGTGCGCAGGCTGTCCTAAAGAAACATAATGAAAACGTTTGTTTGTACGCTCAGGACCACCTTCTCCGGCAAACATTCGAGTAGGATCCTCACCATCGCGTTTTAGCGGAAATACGCCTGCTGCATAAGGAAATTCTCCAGGCAGGTTTTCTGTTAATAACCAGCGGAGAATATCGCCCCAGTCTTCGTAACGTGGTAAGGATACTTTCGGGATATTCAGTTTAGAAAGCGATTCGTAAAAAAGCGGTTGTTTAATCTCTTTATCCCGTACTTTATAAATAAAATACTCTTCCTTATAACTTTTTTTCGTTTCGGGCCATTGGCGAAGTAAACGCCTGCATTCTCCATCTAATTGTTCTTCGAAAAATGAATATGCTTCCTCTAATCCATCGGATGATGGTAAAGTTGCTCCCGTTTTTTGAAATCCATGGTCGTTCAGCAGGTCGATTACGCCTTTAAGCTGGTACATTTTCCTGGCAGTGGAACATTGTTTATCTACCCATTCATTATAAGAGTGGCTAGCCTCTGCAATTTCTGCCAGGTAACGGATTCGATCAGGCGGAATGATATATATCTTCTCTGACTGATCGGCAGTTAGTTCCATTTTTGCCTTAAAGTCAGTTCCGGTTTTCAATTTTATTTGTTCCATTAAAGCAACAAATAGGTTGTTCATCCCAGGATCGTTAAACTGCGATGCCATTGTTCCGTAAACAGGAATTTCCTCATCTTTGGCATCAAAAATATTATGATTTCGTTTGTATTGTTTTCTTACATCACGTAAAGCATCGAGCGCACCTCTTTTGTCAAATTTATTAATGGCTACCAGGTCGGCAAAATCGAGCATATCTATTTTTTCCAACTGGGTAGCAGCACCAAATTCAGGTGTCATCACATATAATGATACATCACAGTGCTCTGTTATTTCGGTATCAGACTGGCCAATTCCAGAGGTTTCTACAATAATCAGATCATAACCAGCCGCTTTGCAAATATCAATACTTTCCTGAACGTTTTTGGATAAGGCGAGGTTAGCCTGACGAGTAGCTAGCGAACGCATGTAAACCCTTGGATTATTAATCGCATTCATGCGTATACGATCGCCTAGAAGGGCGCCGCCAGTTTTTCTTTTCGATGGATCAACAGAAATAATAGCAAGTGTTTTATCTTTCACTTCCACTAAAAAACGGCGTACCAGTTCATCAACCAATGATGACTTTCCTGCTCCACCGGTTCCTGTTATACCTAAAATAGGAGCGTGATTATTTTGTGATATTTTTTTTAATTCGTTTACAAATGTTTGTGCTTTTTCCGGATCATTTTCTGCAATGGTTATTGCATTTGCAATCGCTTTTACTTGTTTAAGCGGAACAGTATCGAGTTCATTTGTAATTTCAGTTTTAGTAATGAAGTCTGTTTTGATGAGCATATCATTAATCATTCCCTGTAAACCCATTTTCCGGCCATCATCCGGAGAATATATTTTAGCAATACCGTAAGCTTCCAGGTCTTCAATTTCAGCCGGAAGAATTACACCACCACCGCCAGCAAATATTTTGATATGTCCTGATCCTCGTTCCTGCAGCAAATCGTACATGTATTTAAAATATTCGATATGACCACCCTGGTAGGAGGTCATGGCAATTCCCTGAACATCTTCTTGAATCGCACAATTTACGACTTCATCAACCGAACGGTTGTGGCCTAAGTGAATCACCTCTGCTCCTGAAGATTGGAGGATGCGCCGCATGATATTGATTGTGGCATCGTGTCCATCAAAAAGTGAAGCAGCAGTAACGAAACGAATTTTATTTTTTGGTTTATATATTTCTACAGGTTGCATATATAAGATTTTAAGGACTCACGAAATATAATTCCGCTTGACCGTAGCTGTACATATTTGGTTCAACAAATGTAGTAAATACTTGTAGTTTGGCGCTTTTGTAATGGTATTGATATTCGTTTTAAACAAAAATGCCACCTTTTGAGGTGGCATTAGATCTATTTATTATTGGTTATTTCTGTTATGGGCTCGCCAACGTTTCCGCTTGGCATTTGAATGTGGAGCAATGCCGCCAGTGTTGGTGCAATGTCCGTCATATAATGTGTGGTATTGCTTGCACCAGGCTTAATTCCCCATCCCATAAAAACCAATGGAATATGCGAATCGTACGGGTTCCAGCTGCCATGTGTAGTTCCGGTACTGCCACCATTAAACCAGTTGGGTTGCAATACATAATAAATATCACCACTTCTACGGGCATTATACCCATTGGTTATCATTTTTTTCTGAATTTCCTGGAGTGTAGTCTGAGAAATTTTCGAAATATCTACAGCATTCTGAAAACCATCAAGTCTTTTTAAAAATTCAACAGAAGCTGACTTAAGCACATCAAAACTTACAGATCCGTTGTCCGTTTTATCGTGATCAAAAATGATCTGATTGTTCATCGATTTCAAAACTACATTGTTAACTTTAAATTTATTATTCAGATAGGTATTTAACTTGCCTGCAATTTCTTTATCGCTAACAACGCCAGCTGGCAACTTATTTTCGTTCATAAAACCAGGTACGTGTGCCGCCCCATGATCAGCCGTTAAGAAAATGGTATAGTTGCCTTTACCAACCTTTTTATCTAAATAGTTAAAAAATTCTTCAAAATCTTTATCCAGGCGTAAATATGTATCTTCTGCTTCGATAGAGTTTGGACCATAAGCATGACCAACATAATCTGTAGCTGAACAACTCACCGCTAAAAAGTCGGTAATATTATCCTGACCTAAATCTTCCGATAAAATGGCTAGTTTTGCCAAATCTAAAGTAATGGTATTTCCATAAGGAGTACTTCTAATCGCATCAAAGTTTTTATCTGTAAACTGAGCCAACTGATGAGGAAAAGTACTGCTTTTACCCTCGTATGCTTTTTCATCAGCTGTACTGTTTACATAAGTTTCAATAGGGTATAAGGTTGACCAGTTTTTTGCGTAAAATTTATTAGCAAGTTTTAATTTGTTGTATTCCGCAATCCAGGCAGGTACTTCTTTCATATAATATGAGCTGGTAATCCAGTTTCCTGTACTGCCCTGATACCAATACGCTGCATTAGCTGTATGTCCAGCGGGTAAAATAGAACCTCTGTCTTTTAAAGAAATCCCGATTACTTTTCCCTTAAAATTAGTTGCTAATCTTAACTCATCAGTAATGGTTGTGGTTAGCATATTTTTTGGAGACATATTGCCTTCGGCAGAAGGCGTACTACCTACCGTAGTTACCGTTGAATCTTCTGTGCAATACACACTTTTTTTAGTTTCAGGATCATACCAGTCGTTACCAATGATGCCATGTACTGCAGGAACTGAACCGGTGTAGATACAAGTATGTCCGCAAGCGGTATAAGTTGGGGTATATGGAATATAAGTATTCTCAACGGAGAAACCGTCGTTAATTAATCGCTTAAAACCTCCGTTAGCGTATCGGTTGTAATAGCGATATAAATAATCCCAGCGCATTTGATCGACTACTAAACCAACAACTAATTTTGGACGAGCAACTTCTGCCGGAAAAGATGTTGAAGGTGATGCTGAGGTTTTTTTGTTTTGAGCGCTTGCAACTATTATCGAAAAAATAGACAGGGAGACAATTAAACAGGATATTTTCTTCATTCTTTGTGATGTTAAAAGCCAAAGTAACACTTTTTAAATGAAGATACTTTGAAGTTAATGTAAAGATTTTATATCGCTTCTGCCACTACAAAAGTGCTACCACCTATAAAAACAAGGTCGTTTTTGCTAGCTGCCGCGATTGCATTTTCTTTAGCTTTTGAAACAGAAGAATAATGATTTCCGAATAATTGATAAGTTGCTGCTTGTTTCTGAAGAAGATTTGCCTCCAAGGCTCTTTCTAAATCTGGCTGACAAAAGTAATAAGTTGCATCGTTGGGCATCATGGAAAGAACCTTCGAAATATCTTTATCTTTTACCATGCCGAACACAATATGTAATTTCTCATATCGAGTTTGATGGATGTTTTTGATTACTTCGGCTATGCCGGCTTCATTATGCCCGGTATCACAAATTACCAGTGGATTTTTAATTAAGGTTTGCCATCTACCTTGTAAACCTGTTAATTTTTTGACCTGCTTTAAGCCGGTTCGGATACTTTCTTCCGTTACATGGTATCGACCTTGTTCGTTTAACTTTACGAAAGTTTCCAGGACTGTCAATATATTTTTATGCTGATAAGTTCCGGTTAAATCACAAATTAAGTTAGGATAGAAAATGCCATTATTCAGGGATACAGAGAGATGTAGCCTTGAGTTTTTAATTTTAAAATCATGCACCTTCCAATGCACATCAGCAAAGACAATTGGGGCATTCATTGCCTGTGCTTTCGCAATAAAAACACGTTGAGCTTCTGATTCTGTTTCGCCTATGATGACAGGAGTATTTTTTTTAATAATTCCAGCTTTTTCTCCGGCTATTTCCGTCAATGTATTGCCAAGCATATTGGTATGATCCATACTAATGTTTGTTATCACCGAAATTTCTGGCTGGATAATATTCGTAGAATCTAATCTACCACCCAAACCTACTTCAATTATCGCAATATCTACCTCATGCTTTGCAAAATGATCAAATGCCATGGTAACAGTGGCTTCGAAAAATGAAGGCTCTATTTGTGCTATCAAATGTTGCTGACTTTTAACAAACGCAACAACTTCTTTGCGGCTTATCATTTTTCCATTAATACGGATGCGCTCACGAAAATCTTTTAAATGTGGTGACGTGTATAGACCTGTTTTGTAACCTTGCGCCTGTAATACTGCTGCCAGCATGTGCGATGTGGAACCTTTTCCATTTGTTCCAGCAACATGGATACTTTTAAATTTATGCTGGGGATTATCCAAAGCCTCACAAAAAATAAGCGTATTGGTTAAATCTTTTTTAAATGCTGAAGCGCCCACGCGTGTAAACATGGGAAGTTTGCTGTATAAATAATCAAGCGTTTGCTGGTAGTTCATAATATAGGTCAAATATATGGCGACAATTTTTATTATAAAATGAAATGCAGGATTATGTTTAAATGTAAATTTTAAAATATAAGAGAGGAAAATGATTGGTGCATAAAAAAACCTGATCTGGAATTGATCAGGTTTGTATGCTGAAATTAGTTCACTTTAAAATTAAATACCACAACTCCCGTTTGGTTATCGCCCCCAACATCTGATCGGCTGAGTGAGGAATTCAGCACAGCCTGGATGCATTTGTTTACCAGTTCAGTATTGGTAATTGTTGATCCTTTTAACTCCTGGTTCGCTCTTGTAATGGCACCCGCCTTGTTGAAGTAAATCCTGATCGCAATTTTTCCTCTTTCCTGTCCATCATCTTTTGGTACTACCAAATTAGAAAAACGGCGTAATGGGATAGGGGTATTTCCATTTCCAGATCCACCTTCACCATAATTAGGCGCCAGCGGATCTCCGTTTATAGAACCTTGGTTGCCCGGGGTACTACCGGTACCGTCGCCTCTGCCTTGCCCGTCATTTTTCTTTCCTTTATACAAAGCATTCTGATTAATCTGCGGTTTGGCAGGTTTGTCCTCTGTGGCTTGTGTAGGAGTAGTAGGTTTGGTAACCTTGGTTGGTTTGGTGTTCACAGCAATCGCATCCTCCGTATTTTGCGTTTGGATATCTTTATCTGTGTTCTCAGTAGCAGTTGTTGGCGTTACCTTTTCTTCAGGTGTAACCTTATCAGGCACTTTTCCATTTGCATTCGGATCAACTGACGGTTCTTCAATGCTGGTATAATCATCACCCATACCTTCAGCAGAAGTTCCATAATTTACTACCATACCACCCATACCAATTTCTTCGGGTGGCTGGAAAGATCCAATCACAATAAAAAAACTAATTAATAAAAGAAAACCCATTATCCCACTTGAAATAGCAAGTGCTTTAGGATAGTTATTTTCTTCTTTGTTTATATTTTGTGTACTGTAATTCATTATTTTTTAGGCTCAACAGCTACAACAAGTTTTAATTTCAGCTTGTTCGCAATATCGTTCACTACAAAACCATCCTGATAGGTAACATTTCTTGATACATATAAAAGTATGGTCATATCGGGAGCTGTTTTTTGGTAAGCTTCCAAAGTAGGTTGAAGCTGTTCTATAGTAACTGGTTTTTTATCAACGAAATATTTCAAGTTCTCGTCTATAGTAACCGTAACGGCTTTTTTTGCTGTAGATTGTTGTCCGCTAGATGATTGAGGCAACAAGAGCTTCACCACAGTAGGATTAACCACAGCCGATGCCAATAAGAAGAACAGCATCAGGAAGAACATAATATCGTTCAACGCTGAAGTATGTACTTCTACCGACCCTTTTGTTCTTTTGCGTAAGTTCATTATTTACCTGGCTCTTCTAATAAATCAATAAAATCAATTGCATCGGTTTCCATTTTCAGGATAATTTTTTCAACCATAATATTTAAAATATGGTAAAGTACGTATGCAATAATACCAATAATTAATCCCGTTGCGGAAGTTATCATTTTAGTGTATAAACCACCGGAAATGGTACCAATTTCGATTGCACCTTTGATGGAAACCTGGTGGAAAATTGTAATTACCCCCACGATTGTACCTACGAAACCTAACATAGGTGCAATACCTGCTACAATTCCTAAAATACTGATGTTTTTTTCCAATTTAGAAACCTCTAATTTACCCACATTTTCGATGGCACCTTCAATTTCTTTAATCGGGCGGCCAATGCGTTTTAAGCCTTTTTGTAACATGCGGCTTAAAGGAGAATTGTTATTTCTTAATAAAGACATTGCACCATCTAAGTTACCAGACTGGATATACGATCTGATTTGTCCCATTAAATTTGCCTCGTCTTTTGTTGCTTTTTTGATGGTTAAATAACGTTCTACGAAAATAACCAAGGCTAAAAATGCCAAAAAAGCCAGTGGAATCATTACCCATCCACCTTTAAAAAGAAGATCGATAAAGTGCAGTTGTTCTTCCGGCTGGGTTAAAGCCTGGTTAACTCCGTTCACGGTATCTTGAAGCGCTTGTGTAGTGTCTTGAATTAATAAAGTAATCATTATGGTTGTGTGTTGTTTTTTATTTCTTTAACGTAAAATCCTTCGCCTTTTAATCTCTTTTGTAAAATATCTTTCTGCCTTTCTGCCTCTTCTTTGGTATCAAAGCTAGCAATACTAACCTTTTTTCGGGTACCCTCCATATTGGCAATTGTTGCATTTAAGCCTATTTTTTTTACTTTGTTGATGTATTGTTGTGCCGCTGCTTCTGTTTTATAAGATACGGCAATTACATGAAACATTGGTTTTCCTGCAGCAGTAACAGGTTTGGTAGCAGCAACTCTAGCTTTCGCTGTGTCGGTAGTTTTCATTACCCCAACCTGGTTAGCTTTTAAAGTACTATCGGTTTTGGCTATCGAATCTTTCTTTAACTTTAAGGAATCGATTGCAACCTTCTGAGTATCGATAATTGCTATTGGCGTCGATTTAGTTTCGCTAACCTGTTGCCTGAACCATTCTGGTTTGATAAAATATAAGATAACACCAATGAGAAGTAATGCAAAAAGAACAATCACTACCTTTGGCCAGATCGGTTTTTCCTCTTCACGATAAGGTTCATCCTGTAGTGGATCGTGTCCAAAACGATTTGGATATTCAGCATGTTGCTCCTGGATAAAATCTGGTGCAGCCACTACCTTTTCGTTTTGATTCGTTTCTTCTTCTAAATGAAGATAAGTTTTTTCAACTTCAACTTCTGCTTCAGGAGTATGTCCAAATCTTTCTGGGTGATGCTCATGTTGTACCAAAACAGATTCGGGCACTTCAACCTCAGGATGTGTTATTGCTTTTACAGCTTCTTCATCTTCTGGCGTATGACCGAAACGATTAGGGTGTGCTGTATGTTGCTCTCTTATAAACTCAGGAACATCAGTAGAGTTTTCACTGCCATGCTCAGTTTTTTTCAACGTATTTTTTAAATCATCCCGAACTTCATCCAATTCAATGTTTTCAATTACAGGCTGTTTTTCCTCTTTTATATCAGCAACCTGAATAGTTGCAGGTGCTTCGGCAATCTCATCAAAAACCTTTTCATCATCCGCTGGCACTTCAGGTTTGGAATCATCTGATACGGTTTCCGCTAAAGCGGGTAGTCCATAAAATTCCGAACCATAATTAATATTTTTACTTGCTTCGAAGCTTAAGCCTTCATGTTCAGTAAAATATAATCGACCTAAGTTTTCTAATTCAGCTTCATGCTCGGTTTCCAGTTTCTGTTGAATATCATTGACAAACTGAGCAATATAATAAGAAGCACTTTCAACTGATATGTTTCTGGTTTTCGCAACATAATCAGGCAATTCCTGCTCGGATTCTACCTTCGCTGTGAATTGTAATGCATAACTTGGAGGAAGAAAAGATTGTGTTTCTTTATCATACCTTCCAGGAAATTTTTTCTTAAAGAAAGTTCCTAAGTCAGTTACACTAACTTGCTTTCTTTGCTGCAATAGTTCTACTAGGTATGCTAAAATGTCCATTCGGGTAAAATTAAGCGTTTTTTCTAAACCTACGCAATATTAAATTTAATGTATTTTAAAATGAATAAGTTAGTCCGCCAAAAATATTAAATCCATTTACCTGATAATATAAATATCTGCTATAATTAGAATTCAGGATATTATTGGCTTTAGCGAACACAGAAAATTTATTATTGATTCTATAATCAGCACCAATACCTAAATCGACGAAACCTTTAACGGTAACAATTGATTCGATCGCTGTGTTTGGCACAATATACTGTAATGGATTTACTGGTTTTTGAACATTTACTTTGGCTTTAACATCATCCTGAACCACAACACCCGCATTAAAGCTTAATTTTTTATTATAAGTATAAACCAGGTTAGAGCTAACTTTTAAGCCAGGTTTAAACCAAGAATAAGTTTCAGCTGCAGGTTTCCAATCGTCAACATTTAATTTACCTGTCCATTTCAAAGCATCACTTACCTGTACAGAAATTTCTCCTTCAATACCTGTTAGCTTTGTTTTGCCAAAATCATAGATCACATCAAATTTATTAAAGTTATCAAAGTTGTTGATGAATAATGGCATATCATCAAACTGCTTTACATAAAAGCGAGCCTTGTAGCCGAAACCTGGTCCGCCTGTACCTTTAATACCAGCACTAAAACTTAATTTTTCAACTGTATTTTTGATTAATAAATTGCCGTTTAGCCATGGGTTTTCATCTGTTAAACCTTTTAAAGAGTTTCTGTTAACATCACCTTTAACCTCTCCGAAAACCTGTAGGTAATCAGGTATTAAAGTAAAATCTGCGGTAACTGCAGGGAAAATACGGGTACTGCTAAAGGCACCGAATTCCTGAACAAAATTAACGCCTGCAGTTACTTTAGCACCTTTAACCTGTAAACGGATGTAAGGATTTAAACGCAATAAGTTGTTTCCTACGCTGGTTAAAGCATCTTTGCTGTTCCCAAATTCGGTTGATGCTGCCAAGCCTAAATTAAATGAACTAATGCGTTTATTTAAATAACCGTTTAAACTTAAATAGCTCTCCTTTGCATCGAATTTATCATTCCACAGATAACCGTTTGCTTTAACTGCATAGCTGAAAGCATCCTCATCTTCAGTAAAATTTTTCACCAACTCACCTTCCAATTCTATAAAAGTAAAAGCTTGTTTTTCCGGATTGGGATTTAAGGTCGGTTTTGCATCGTCAATACCGTAAAAGTAGGTGCCATTCCGCTCCAGATTTATCCTTCCACTTACCGTATTTTCTTCCAGGATACTGCGACCGAAAACACTTAGCTGTTGATGGCTACTGTTTTGTTTATTTAATTTTCCTTCCTGGCTAAAATGCTTAAAGTAACCACCTAACTGCAAGCCTTCATCTTTACCATTGTTGAAATAAGCTTCTCCGAGTAATGTTGACAGAGAACCGAAAGCACCTTTAACATAATTGTTTACCAAAATGCTGGCTTTTTCCTCAGCTAAAGCCTGTGCTTGCAACTTTTGAATATCACTGTTCAGTTCAAGTTTTCGATCCAGTATATTGTAATTTAGTTTTGCTTTATAAGTTTTAGCATCATCCAGATTCGGACTTCTTCTTAATTTTACTGCTTCGGCTAAAATAGGTTTGTAAGGACGAACCACTTCAATTTCTTCACTCACTACAGCTTTCTCTTCTGTCTTTTTTTCCTGCGCCTGCGTACTCATTAAACCTGCAGCTAAAAAGAACAGGGAACTATATATGTATTTAATCGACTTCATGATTCTACTTCTTCTTGTTTAGTTTTTCTAATTTCTCTTTCGCTGTTGGAATGATATCATCTTTACCATCATAATTGTCGATAATACTCAGTAGCGTACTTTTCGCTTGTAAATTGTCTTTCAAGGCAACGTAGTTATCTGATAGTAAGATAAAAGCTTTCGCTACCCAATAATCATGCGAAGCCATATTGTTCACAATATCGAAGCAGGTTTTTGAAGATGTTTTATAATCACCTTTATTATACTCTACTAATGCAAGATTATATTTTGCCTCTGCTGCAGCAACTGTTTTTGTTTTAGCTACAACATTTTTAAATTCTTTTACCGCAGTGGTTGTATCACCTTTAAGTAAGTAGGCTTTTCCGGCAAATAAACCTGAGCTATTCTTTTCTTCTTCTGAAGCTTTCTCCGAATCCTTTGTTAATTGTGCATACTTAAGCATGTCATCTGGCATATTCAAAGCGGTATAAGCCTTTAATAAATTATTGATAGCAAAACTGTAATGCGCCTTATAATCGGTAGTTGTTTCTAACCTTTTTAAATAAACAATGGCTTCATTGTATTTCTTCTGATTAAGGAATAGCTGGGAGATGCTCACCAATGAACGTTCTGTGTAGTCACTTGTCCAATCGTTTAGTATGAACTCATAATCAGGGATAGCCTCATCAGGGCGGTTCAATTTCACCAAAGATTCAGCCCTGATAAATTTTGCCTCTTTTTCGTGTATGGCTTTCGGGAATTTATCAAAATAGGCATTAATGGCCTGAAAAGCTCCGTTTGCATCGCCTTTCATATAAATATTATTCGCGGCAGCAAAAACGATGTTGTCTTGCTCAGCATTTGAATAATTTCCGATCGGCGTGGTATTAGCGTAACCGATAAATCCGTTAGCATCGCCACGATCCACATAAATATTTTTAATGGATTCTAAAGCCTGTTTGGCTTCATCAGCCGTTGGATAATCGCGAATTACTTTTTTGAAGGATTCTAAAGCCGCATCATCCTGATCCTGATTATACTGAACCAAACCAATGGTGATTAATGCCTTCGGAACATAACTGCTTCGTGGATATTTCGCTACCAATGCAACTAAGTCTGACTTAGATTTATCGAAATCGCCTTTGTTAAAATAGGTATAAGCAGTTTCGAAGCCGGCATCATCCGCATAATTTGAATTCGGAAATTTGTTCAACAAATTTTGCATTGTTGCAATTTTTGCATCATACTGGTTTTCCAAACCTTGAATCATTCCTTTCTGAAAGGTTGCATAATCTTCAGATGTGGTGTGCCTATCAATGATTCGGTTATAATTCGTCATAGCATTTCCGTATGTTTTATTTACAAAATAGGAATCGGCTAAACGAATAGTTGCATCATCAATGGTTTTTTGGTCTTTATCATTTCCCTGAAGAAATTTTTCAAAATAAGTTGCAGCCTTGCTGTATTTTTCATCTTCAAAAGCAGCATAAGCCAAAGCATAATTTGCAAAGTTGTAAACACCTGTTTTATCAGCTTCTGGCATTTTTAAAAACTTTTCAAAGTTGCTTACTGCTTCACCATATTTTCGAAGCTCGTACATAGCCTCTGCTTTCCAATACGTATTCAACGCATGGATTTCGTTGTCTTCAGGAAATTTATCAGAACGTAAGAACATTGAAAGTGCGTTAGGAAAAGCTCTTTCGTTATAGAACTCTAATCCACGGAAATAGGTTACTTTTTGATAAGCTTCTTTGGCTTCTAACGTTTTATCAGGAATCGGTTCCAGAATATCTACAGCCGCCTGATAATTTTTGGTAGTTAGTAAAACTTCACCCAGTAGGGTTTTAGCTTCATTTAATTTTTTTGATTTTGGAAAAGCTTTCAGGAAACCCTGTGTAGCTTCTAGTGCTTGCTGGTGGAAATCGAGCTCGTAGCTCAATTTAGCATAACTTAACCAGGCTTCTTCTTGTATCCCTTTGTCGAAATCTAAACGTGATGCCCTGAAGAATGCACTTTGAGCTTTTTGCTTATTGCCTAACTGAATAAATGCCTTACCCAAAGTATGCATACCGTTTTGAAGATAAACGTCATCGGTATTTAACTTTTCGAGTACAGCTACAGATTCTTTGTATTTTTTATTTTCGAATAATGAATAGCCGTACTGATAAATAAACAAATTATTTTTTGTTTCATTTTTATCTTTGGCATAAAATTCTGCAAAATATTTTTCTGCGTTTTTGAATTCAGATTTGGCAAAGTAAGATGCCGCAACCAAACTCAGCATTTCCGGCTCGAATTGTTGCTTTGTTTTCTGAATAGATTCCAGCGCATAGCTGATCACATCATCATAACGCTCGTCTAAATAATACATCGATGTGATGTAGTATGGATAGCTTGCTTCATAAGTTGGAGAACCTTTCAGTTTTTCAAAATTGGCTAAAGCAGTTTTATATTCTTTGTTAAGATAATTAATATAGGCGAAGTAATAGGTTGCACTTTCTTGAAAAGCACCTTCTTCTTTTTTCACCTGCTCGAATAAAGGTTCGGCTTTTTCATAATCTTTTAATTCGAAATAAGCGTAACCTTGTTTAAACTGATATTCATTTCTTTGCTTACCCGATAGGGTTGAGGGATCAGTTTTTTCAAACCACTCTAAAGCTTTTTTATAATTTTTTTGGTTAAAATAAGTTCTGCCTACATAAAAATAGGCTAGTTTAGTATTTGGATTTAAGGGATAATCGCGTATAAAAGCCTGGAATAAACTCTCAGCATCGCTATTGGTTAATTCCAATGCACAAACTGCCGCGTAAAACTTCGCATTTTCTTTTAGTAAAGAAAGTTCTGCATTGCTTTCAGTTTGCGTAGAGGATTTATAACGCAGTTGCTCAACTAGTTTAAACTGCTGTGCTGCTGCTACATATTTTTCTTTATCTAATAATTCTAAGCCTGTTTGATAGTTTTTATTGAGGTTTTGTACAGCGCTTACCTGCGCATAGGAGCCAAAACTTCCTGCCAAAAGTAGGGGTATTAAGAAATATTTTTTTTTCATTAGTGTCTATCTTTTCAATGGTGATGAACTTTCAAAATCAGCTAACAGATGATGATGAATGCATCGGTTTCAAATATGGTTGGTACTAAATTATAAATAGTAGTAGGGATTATCAACATAAGTAATTAACATCTGTTAATAACACAAATAAACGAAGGCTTTTTTGCTTTGGTATTGAGATTAGGGTAATTGTGGAAAATTAGGCTAAATGAGTGCTTTATTAGTCATTTATTCTGTAAGTAAGTTCGATTTTGGTTAATCGTTATCTTTTAAATGACATAAGTCTAAATAAGCTAATAGAATGAGATTGTTTTAATCTGCAATTTAACATTAACTAATAAACCGATGGAATACTTAACCTTGACTTGCAAGAAGATATAAAACTGCCATTCTCACTGCAACACCATTCTCAACCTGATCTAAAATGATGGATTGTTTGCTGTCAGCAACATCGCTTGTAATTTCCACTCCACGGTTAATCGGACCAGGATGCATCACAATAATTTCCTTATCAAGATTATCAAGAATTTGTTTATTCAAGCCATACATCATGGCATATTCCCTTAGGGATGGGAAATATTTAATATCCTGCCGCTCCAGTTGGATGCGCAGCATATTGGCTACGTCGCACCAGTTTAGGGCTTTAATTAAGTTGTGTTCTACTTTAACACCAAGCTGATGGATGTGTTTTGGGATTAAAGTGGTGGGGCCGCAGACCATTACTTCTGCTCCTAAACGTTGAAGACAAAGAATGTTTGAAATGGCCACTCTTGAGTGTAAAATATCACCCACAATTACCACTTTTTTGCCAGCAACATCGCCTAGTTTCTGGCGGATAGAAAAAGCATCAAGGAGCGCCTGGGTAGGATGTTCATGAGCACCATCGCCAGCATTTACAATTTGCGCTTTAACATGTTTACTCAAAAACTGACCAGCTCCCGCATATGGATGGCGCATCACAACCATATCAACTTTCATGGAAAGGATATTGTTTACTGTATCTATTAAGGTTTCGCCTTTACTTACAGATGATGAAGAAGCTGCAAAATTCACTACATCTGCTGATAGTCTTTTTTCGGCCAGTTCAAAAGAAAGCTTGGTTCGGGTAGAGTTTTCGAAAAAGATATTGGCAATGGTAATATCGCGAAGTGAAGGGACCTTTTTAATTGGCCGGTTAATCACCTCTTTAAAATTATCTGCAGTTTCGAAAATCAATTCGATATCATTCCGGTTAATATCTTTAATACCTAAAAGATGTCGGGTTGATAATTTGTCTGCTGCCATTTCTTATATGATTGTTTTTATCCGTTTAATATGTTACTTCAATTTTTGATAGCGCTTTAATTTTAAATTTACTGGTGCCATCATTTTTGAGATGAGGGTTCAGACAACAGAATAACCTTGTCTTCACTACCTTCACTTTTCCAGGTTACTTTTACTTGTTGCGAATTTAAGCTATCTACCACATGGCCGGTATAATCTGGTTCAATAGGTAAGTGTCTGCTGAATCTCCGATCGATTAAAACCAATAGTTCTACTTTTTCAGGGCGGCCATACGCTAATAATGCATCCATTGCCGCTCTAATTGTTCTGCCTGTCCATAAAACATCATCAATCAGAATCACTTTCCTGCCTTCGATAATAAAATCAATGGAGTTACTGCTTGCCGTAACCAATCCATCTTTCCGTCTGAAATCGTCGCGGAAAAAAGTAATGTCCAGGTTGCCCTTTAAGATTTTCTTATTTTTTAATATGGATTCCAGTTCCTGGTGAATGCGATCTGCAAGAAAAATACCCCTTGGCTGGATGCCAATTAAAACGGTATTTGCGAAATCGTCGTGGTTTTCAATTAATTGATGGCAAAGCCTCTTAATTGTAATCTGAATTTTTTGTCCGTCAAAGATTGTTTTCTTTTGCATTGAAGAAGGATTGGGCAAATATAGAAAAATGTTTGAAGGTAGGAAAGTTGATTTTGAAAAAGATCATTAAAGCCAAATATCGTTTTCGGCCGTAAGGATAATTGGTTTGTCTCCGGTTACCATAATCGTATGTTCGTGTTGAGCCACAAAACCTCCTTTATTTCCTGTTAAGGTCCAACCGTCATTTTCAGTTTCTGCAATATTAGATGAGGTAGAAATGAAAGTTTCAACCGCTACGGTAGTATTTTTTCTAAATCGATCGTGATTCCAGCGATCATAATAATTAGCGATATCGTGTGGCGCTTCGTGCAAACTTCTGCCAACGCCATGGCCGGTTAGGTTTTTAATTACCCTGAAACCAAATTTGCGTGCTTCGGCTTCAATCAATCGACCAATTTCTGCTATTCTAACGCCACCTTTGATATTATTAATTGCCTTTTTTAAAATCTCTTTTGATGTATTAACCAAGAGATTGTGATTTGAAAAGTCGTTTCCCAGTACAAAAGAACCTCCGTTGTCAGACCAGAAACCGTTCAATTCTGCAGAAACATCTATGTTAACTAAATCTCCTTCCGCTAAAATTTTCTTTTCATTTGGAATGCCGTGCGCAATTTCTTGATTCACACTGATACAGGTCCAACCTGGAAAATCATAAGTTAATCGAGGAGCAGACTTAGCCCCGAAGTCTTTTAAAATTTCGCCGCCAAAATCATCAAGTTGTTTAGTTGAAATCCCAGGTTTTGCAAAGCTTCGCATTTCTTTTAAGGTATATGCCACAGCTTTGCTTACTCTTTGCATGCCTAATAATTCATCTTCTGTTGTAATCGACATAAATTTATTTTTTTGCTAAAATAGAGTTTTCGAATATTAAAATAATAAATTCAATAGCTTTGTGACGATGATGGCACAAAACCCAGTGATTTTTTTTGATGGTGTTTGTAATCTTTGTAGTGCTTCGGTTCAGTTTGCAATTGAACACGATAAGAAAGATATTTTTAAATTTACAGCTCTGCAGGGAAATTACGCTAAAACTATTTTGCCAAAGTATAATGTAGATCTAAATAAGATTGATTCAATCATTTTAGTGGAGAATGATAATCTCTATACTAAATCAACCGCTGCGTTGAAGATAGCCAGAAAATTGAGCGGCTTGTGGCCCATGCTTTATATATTTATAGTTATTCCGAAATCCATCCGTGATTGGTTTTATGATATTATTGCTAAAAACCGTTACAAATGGTGGGGCAGGCAGGAAAGTTGTTGGGTGCCGACAGCAGAATTAAAGCAAAAATTTTATCCTTAGCTCTCATTATTTTGATTGTTCCCTGGTTTCCAAAGCCAAAAACATAGCACAAGTAAAGGAATGAGAAAGCTTAAGGCAATAACAATTAAAATAGGTTTTTGCCCTGCAATGTCTTTTGCCGTAGAAGTAGAAATTTTGATGGTTTCTATTAATACACCAATGGTTAATAAACTACAAAGTACTGCAAAAACTTTTCTCATAATGTAAATTTGGCCAAAGATTGCATATTTTTTTTATATCAGAATCATGATCGCTTACTAATCCATAAATTAATTTTCCAGATATTTTTTGGAGTAGGTTATTCCCATTAAGTCATAGCGCTTAAACTGTGATTTTAACCTTTTCTGAAAATCAGGATAGTTACGTTTTTCTTTAGGGCTCCACAAAATCTCACTCAAAGCATCTAATCTTGGAAATAACTGATACTGAACTTTTGCCGGATTAGTGATATACTCAGTCCATAAACAGCCTTGGCCACCCCAGATGTATTTCGCCTGTTCTGGAGTTAATTCAGCAGGGATTGGTTCATAATTATATACATCAGCAAGGAGCGAAGGCTTGCCAGCAGTTAGGCTATCTTCTTTCACAAACTGCGCATGGTTAAAATACATTTTATTTTCGGGTGTCATGATGGCTTTGTGATTCTGCTTTGCAGCTTCAGTGCCTCCTTTTTCTCCTTGCCAACTCATTACGATCGCATTTGGAGCCAGGCCACCTTGTAAAATCTCGTTCCAGCCAATGATGGTTTTACCTTTACTGGTTACAAATTTTTCTATCCGCTGGATGAAATAACTTTGTAGTTCGCTTTCATTTTTTAAACCCTTTTCTTTCATAATTTGTTGAGAAATAACAGATTGTTTCCACCAAACTTTAGAGGCTTCATCCCCACCAATATGAATATACTGTGATGGAAATAACTCCATTACTTCACTCAATACATTTTCTAGGAATTTAAAAGTAGTGTCTGATGCTTGAAGTACGTTATTGTATTTGTTCATCATGCCCCAGGTTTGAGCAACTTCATATGCTTTATTGGGTTCAGTACCCAATTCTGGATATGCCGCCAGCAAAGCCATGCTATGCGCAGGCATTTCAATTTCTGGAATGATGGTAATGTATCGTTTCGCAGCGTAATCAACCACCTCTTTAATCTGCTCTTGGGTATAAAAACCTCCATATTTGATCCCATCGGTTTTTATAACTGCATTTGCTGGTGAGATTTTTACATCATTAGGCAAAACCTGATATTTGATGTTTTCATTTCCTTTCCCTGGCCATAAACCGATGATGCTGCCGTTACGCCATGCGCCAATTTCTGTCAGTTTTGGATATTTTTTAATCTCTATTCTCCAGCCATGGTCATCAGTTAAATGCCAATGAAAATAATTCATTTTATGAAGTGCGAGGTAATCAATGTATTGCTTTACAAAAGCCACATCGAAAAAATGGCGACTTACATCGAGGTGCATGCCGCGGTAATCGAAGCGGGGGTAATCTAAAATTGCAACAGCAGGAATCTTATAGTTTGTAACCTTTGTTATTGGTAAAATTTGAATCAATGATTGTACACCATAAAATACGCCAGCACTTGTATTACCATTAATGACTATTTCATTTTCTACTACTTTAAGGTTGTAGGTATCTTTATAATCTTGAAATGAAGTAGCAGAAATTAAATTAATTGAATTTTTAGTAGGTTTTTGAGTGGTGGTTTCTAATTTAAGGTTATAGTTCTTTTGAAGATAGGCGATTAAAAACTCTGCCGAGTTAATTAAGGAATCGTTTTCTATATAAACTTCAGTGTGCTCGTTGAGGGTGAAAGGCTTTAAAGTATTTAAGGATTGTGAAATTACTGGCTTTGGAATTATGTTAGCCGTTGATATATTATTAATAACTTTAATTTGTGCTTGGGTACTAAAAATGGTGGTGAACGTTAAGATTAGGTAACCTATTTTTTTCATGTTTAGTTGGTTATTGTTTTCAAAAGTAGCAATTATAGGCGGATGAACGGAAAAGGTTTGGCAGGGCGATTACTTTGTTACATAAACCCGATTGGAGCGGGCACGAAGTGTAACGGAGTAAAGCGGACAGCGGGACAGGAGTTACCGATTTAGGATTGCTTTCGTTTTCAAATATTGAACCACATAAGACATTTAAGAAAATATAAGCTCATGTTGCAAATTTCTTTAATGTTCTTACATCTCTTATATGGTAAATGAAAATGAGATTGCTTTGTCGGCTGAAAAAGCCTTCTCGCAATGACGATCCATCAAAGAAATCCGTATTTATGTGGCAAAAATAAGCATAAAAAAATCCCGATAACTTTCGCTATCGGGATTGATTTATTTAGTTAAAAAGAACTAGCCTTTTTTAGCTTTGCTTTCTTCGCCTTCTAATTGCGATTTCAACTGTGCCAATACGTCTAAATCTCCTAAAGTAGATTTCTCTACAGAATCTTTAACTTTTTTAACAGCAGTTACAGCAGCTTTAGCTTCTTTTTTCTTAGCATTTCTTTCTTCTGCTACAGCTTCAGCTTTAACTTCTTCCCAAATACGAGCGTGAGAAACAACGATGCGTTTAGCTTCTTTGTTAAACTCGATAATTTTGAAGTCATTAGTTTCTTCAGCTTTAACCGAAGTACCGTCTTCTTTAACCATGTGTTTAGTTGGTACGAAACCTTCTACGCCATATGGTAAAGCAATAACAGCACCTTTATCACTTACTTTAACAACTGTACCTTGGTGAACTGAATCTAAAGTAAAGATAGTTTCAAAAGTATCCCAAGGGTTTTCTTCCAATTGTTTGTGACCTAAACTTAATTTACGGTTATCAACGTCTAATTCTAAAACAACAACATCTAATACATCACCAACTTTGGTAAATTCATTAGGGTGGTTGATTTTTTTAGACCATGATAAGTCAGAAATGTGGATTAAACCATCGATACCTTCTTCGATTTCAACGAAAACGCCGAAGTTAGTCATGTTTTTAACGGTTGCTTTATGCTTGCTTCCAACAGGGAATTTAGCAGCAACTTCTTGCCATGGATCGTTAGATAATTGTTTAATACCTAAGCTCATTTTGCGCTCGTCTCTATCTAAAGTTAAAACTTCAGCTTCGATCTCATCACCAACTTTTAAGAATTCTTGTGGGTTTCTTAAGTTTTGTGACCAGCTCATTTCAGAAACGTGAATTAAGCCTTCAACACCTGGTATAATTTCTAAGAAAGCACCGTAATCTGCAACAGTTACGATTTTTCCTTTTACTTTAGAACCAACTTGAATGTCAGCACTTAAGTTTTCCCAAGGGTGAGGAGTTAATTGTTTTAAGCCTAAAGCAATACGTTTTTTCTCATCATCGAAATCTAAAACAACCACGTTGATTTTTTCATCCAATGATAATACTTCTTTTGGATGCTCTATGCGGCCCCAAGAAATATCAGTAATGTGAAGTAAACCATCAACACCACCTAAATCGATGAACACACCGAAATCAGTAATATTTTTAACAGTACCTTCTAATACTTGTCCTTTTTCTAATTTAGAAACGATTTCAACTTTTTGGCTTTCTAAATCGTCTTCAATTAACACTTTATGAGAAACTACAACGTTTTTAAACTCATGGTTAATTTTAACAACTTTGAATTCCATTGTTTTACCCACGTAAACATCGTAATCGCGGATAGGTTTAATATCAATTTGAGAACCTGGTAAGAAAGCCTCAACGCCCATAATATCAACAATTAAACCACCTTTAGTACGGCTCTTAACGAAACCATTGATGATTCTATCATTTTCAAGCGCCTCGTTAATAGCTTCCCAAGATCTTTGAGTTTTAGCTCTTTTACGAGATAGGATCAATTGACCGTTAGCATCTTCTGGTGCTTCAACGAAAACGTCAACTGAATCGCCGATTTTTAAATCTGGTGTATCACGGAATTCTGAAGTAGAAACTAAACCGTCAGATTTAAAACCTACGTTTAATACTACATCTTTGTTGTTAATGGAAACAACGATACCGCTAATGATTTCACCTTTAGTGATTTGATTGAATGTTCCAGCATACATATCTTCAAACTTTTTACGGTCTGCGTCATTGTAATTACCAAACACTTTTTCATCTGCATCCCAATCAAAATCTTCTGTTGGTGTTGCTAATGATGATTTGATCGATTCGATCGAAACTGAATCAGCTTCTGATTCAATAGTTTCTTTTTCAGTCAGGCGTCCGCCTTCTCCCTGAAGCTCAGCTGTTTTAGCTGCTAATTCTTTTTCTGCTACTTGTTTTTTAGCCATTAATTAATTATCTCCTTTTTTCCCTATTTAGGGACTGCAAAGGTAAAAATATTTTAATTAATAGAAAAGATTTTTTTAATAAATGTTGCTGATTTTTAGGTTATTAGTATTCTGCTATTAAGTATTTAGCATGAAGTAGTAAGATTCCATGTTTATTGGAGTGATGATAAATGAACAAGGAGTAAAAATTGGGGGCTAATTAGCGTAATGATAAAAGAGTAAAGAATAAAGATTAGTTTTTTAAAGCTTAACCTCAAACCTAAACTCAGTCTTATTTAAAAAAATGATTTGAAAATGAGCACTAAATAATTCTTCGGTTTCATTAGTCCCGTTATCGCTTATAGTCCTCGCTGCGCTGCACTTCGCTCCGGGCTATTCCGCTCTGCCGGGTTTAGCAACAAAAAAATGCAGGAAATAAAAACTACTTCTTTATAAAAGTGCCTCTGGTAAATCCTTCGCCAATTAATGTTTTTTCATCTCTCATTAAAAGCATAATGGTGTTTTGCTGATCAAAAAGTTTAATCATTTCTCCGTCAATAACATATTTAGAGGTGAAAATAGAATCCTTATATGAATCGGTAACGGTAACAGAATCTTTCGATTTAAAATTAAACGTTTTGTACTGAACATCTTCAGCGCTGGTAAATGTGCCTGAAACTACTTTTTCCTGAATAAAAGTGATAAAGCAAAAATACCCAACCACCAGGATAGCGATTACCGAAAATACAATGATGAACTTATTGCCACTGGCATATTTCAACGAGAAATATAAAATAGTGGCTAAGATAACAGCTACAACTGCAAAAAATATAATGCTCGAGTAATCTTTGCTTGCTTGCGGAACAGAGGCTGTAACTACTTTATCTGCTGGTGCTTTTACCGGAGAAACCCGAACCAAAAATTCTTTACTTACCCAACCTTCACCGTTGGTAACTTTAATTTTAAAATAACTGGTATTACTCGAATCGATAACAGCCACGTTTTCATTTTCTGGCAAATACCCAATTACTTTACTTTTTGGATCGGCCTGATTTCTAACTCTTAAATTATCTGTGGTAACACGATAAATTACATCGTTCGTTGTAGCCTCTGTTGTTGGTGGGTTGTTTGCCGCATTCTCATTAACAGGTTTTACTGAAGCAATTTTTTGAACAAAATCCTTACTTACCCAGCCTTCGCCGTTTTTGTATTTTACCTTAAAAAACTTTGCATTGCTGGCATCTGTAACAACTACATTTTCATTTTGAACAATGTTGCCTACAACCTTACTTTTTGGATCGCTGGTTTCCCTAACCCTCAATTTATCGGCAGTAACCTTATAGGTATCCTGAGCATTTACCAGACCATTAAAAGTTAAAAAAGTAATCAGTAAGAAGAAAATTCTAGTCATAGTTTTGGGATTTCTGCAAAGCAGCCTGTTAAATGTTCGATGTCGAGAGCAAACATCATGCTATTATGCCAAAATTAGAAAATACTTTTAATTAGTAAGCGAAAAGAATACGTAAATTAAACTTACCAGCTTCCGCCACTACCGCCACCACTGCTGCTGCCACCACCCCAGCTGCTTGATGAAGATGAACTACTGCTGCTTGATGAAGAAGAGCCTGATGAGGATGTTGATTCCACTAACATGGCCAGTGTAACCCATCTTATAAAATCATTTTTTTTGCAAAAGCTGCATTCATTTATTATTTTAGCTTGTCCTTCGCGACTGTATGTTGCCGTTTTGGTGGTGATTTGTTTATTAAGTTTATAAGTTCTGAAATGACATTCAGGGCATTCTGTGTAAACATTATAAGTTTCTGCAGGCCATTGTTTAATAATATGCTCTTTGTGGCCAATGCTTTCCCAAATGTCATAATCGTAAACGAGCAACTCTTCTTCCTTGCGCTGTCCTGGAGTTAGGAAAGGTTTACCTTCAATATTAACATCCCGATCTACCCGCGTCATCTCTTGATTGCTGCTATCCAAAATTGGTTGAAATCTTTGACTGGTTTTAGAACGGTTGAAGAAGCGGATAATTAATGGGAATAAAATAAGTGGAGATGCCATCATCAGCCACCAATTTTTGATGTTAAATGCCTTAACAGCTTCCAGATAATTCTGATCATCGTTATGGATTTTTCGCAGATTGGAAATATAAACCAAATACCTGAAAAATACACCAATAGCCAAAAATCCAAAAAGAATATAAGGTAGGGAAGATAGTTTTATCCTGGAGCCAACTGTTCCAAAAAAAACAATGGAGAAAATAAGAAAGAATATGGTAACTACGCAACCCGTAATTAATGGTTTGTCAGCGTTTGATTTAATCTTTGGATTAGGCTTCGGAAGTTGTTTGGCCTGTCTGTTTATTAACTTGAAAACGGCAAAAAAAATAACAGCAATGGCAATTACAGGAAGCCAGATATCACCAATTGATTTTTGTGTTTTAGGGGTGAAAAACTGATTTAGTTCCGTTTTGTTTTCTGGTTTGAGTATAGTTTCGCCTAAAGCATTTAAAGTATTGATAATTCCTGTTCCGTAAGCATTTTCTCTGAACGCAGGAATTAAGTTTTTTTCAGCAATGTGTTTCAGTTTTACATCTGGCAAAACACCTTCAGCCCCGGTACCGGTAATAAAGCGGTATTTACGCCTATCCTTCGCTATAAATAAAAGTAAACCGTTGTTGCTCGTTTTTTGTCCGATGCCCCAGGTATTAAACAGTTCAAAAGCAAAATCAAAATCTTCCTGATCTGCATTAAAATTGTTGACAATGACTACCGCTGCCTGAACATTGGTTTTTTGTTCGAAGTTGGTAATGATGCTGTTAATTTCATCCACCTCGTGTGGACTTAAAATTCCATCGGGATTGCTAACCCAACCGCCTCCATTCTTTTTAGGATCCGGAATTTCATTAATGTGATAAGCTTTTTGTGCCGAAACAAAATTCGTGATTAATAGAAAAGCGAAAAAAACAAAAAATTTCAATGAGGAAGATTTGAGCATCAGATTATGAGTAACGGTTATCAATCGGATTTAGATCATATATTAACAATAGGGAAGGAAGTGTTGTTTTACTCTTTAATAAGCCCGGTAATTACCTGATTTAATTTCTTTTGGTCTTTGGCATACGGCGCTAAATCAAAAAGTTTTACTGTTTTAAATTCTATCGGATGACTTTCACTTTGCAAAGAAATATAACCTGATTTTAGCGGAGTGCCATCAACCTTAACTTTTGGGTCGAAGTTATTCACGCTCCCACCACCAATCTGAGGCTTGGTATATTCTAAAACCACTTTATTAGCGATGATGTGCTTGATGACAGAATCGCCTAATACCAAAAAATCGGCAGTTACCCATTGGTTGCCCGCATAAGTTTCTGAATTAGAATCTAAACAATGTGTAGTAAACAGTTTACCCTGATAATTAATTAAGGTTCCAGGTGTACAAACATTGCTGGTATGACGTATGTGTTCGCCATCACCGCCCAAAATTTGTCCTTCTATGGATATCGGAAAATCCTGGTTTTTTAGCATGGTAGCCGGGTTTTGACAGTGAAGCATAGCGCCACTATTCCGTAAAGCCCAACCTTCTCCACCTTTGGCTTGCTCGCCTACAAAGCGGTAAGTTATTCTTAGTAAGTAATAGGAGAAAGGCTTTTTGTAGAAAATATGGCCATATTGATAATCAAAATCCTGGTAGCCATCATAGCTCACTTTCATCAAACCATTTTCTACGCGAAAAGTATTGGCATAATTATCCTTATAATCATGTTTAGCAATTTTAACATTCCAATCCTTCAAATCTTTACCATTGAAAAGGTTAATCCAACCTTTCTGAGCATTTACATGGTAGTTAATGATAAACAATAAAATTAAAGCCAGTTTAAATTTCATAATTATTGATGCTTTTTGAGCTAAATTATAAAATTTAAATTAAGTGAAAAATTATTGAGGTAAAAGGGGCTCGGCTTTATCAAGGGCAAACTGAAGTTGTTCGGTTGGTGTTAAGTTGGTATTGTCTAAAATAATGGCATCATCGGCCCTTACCAAAGGGCTTTCTTTTCGGGTTGTATCGGCATAATCTCGGTGGGCTAAATTTTCAAAAACCTCTTCTAAAGTTGTTTTATTATTTCCTTTACTTTCCAGTTCTTTAAACCTGCGTTCTGCCCGTATTTTAGGATCGGCAGTCATAAATAATTTAAGGGGGGCATTAGGAAAAACAGTAGTGCCAATATCTCTGCCATCCATTACAATGTTTTTTGATTTACCCATGCGTTGTTGTTGCTTCACCATTTCATACCTCACCAGCCTATGGGCAGAAACTTCGCTCACGTTTTCTGAAACGGGCATTAACCGAATTTCATCAGAAACCTCTTCTCCATTTAATGTAATATGCGATTCGTAATCTCTGGAATGAAAATTAAGTTCGATATGTTGCAATGCATCTGCAACGGCATCATCCTGGTTTACATCAACCTGGTTTCTCAAAAAATATAAAGTTACAGCACGGTACATCGCCCCGCTATCAACATAGATGAAACCTAATTTTTTAGCTAATGCTTTTGCTAAAGTGCTTTTTCCGCAAGATGAATATCCATCAATGGCTATAACCAAGTTTTTTTTCATTGTAGGCAAAGTTAAAAAAAGCGAATGTACTTGTTGCTTTTTTTTAGAAGAGTATTTCTTCATATTTTTACACAATGCTACCTGATCGAGAAGAAATTTTAAAATCGGCAGTCTTTAAAACCTCCAGAAGCGGAGGCAAAGGAGGCCAAAATGTAAATAAAGTTTCGACTAAGGTAGAACTGATTTTTAATATTGAAACCTCTGAGTATTTTAATGATCATGAAAAAATACTCTTAAAAGAAAAACTGCGAAACCGTTTAGACAGCGATGGCTTGCTGCATATTGTTTCGCAGGAAGATAGGAGCCAGCTGCTCAATAAAGAAAAAACGGTTGTTAAGCTATTAGCTTTGTTGAGGCAATCGTTAATCATCCCTAAAAAACGCAAGCCGACAAAAGTTCCAAAAAGTATTGTTTTAAAGCGATTAAAAAGTAAGTCAGCTACTTCTGAATTAAAACATTCAAGGAAAAAGCCAAATGTAGATTAAGATTATTGGCCAAACCGATAATACAAGCTTAATCCACCATAATTCTGTGCCTTCGCCACGCTTTTAACTTCTTTAGTTTTAAAAATGATATTAAAATCAGCAGTGAATCTTCTTGAACTGTAGTTTACACCAAACTGCTGTTCAAAAACAATGGGTTTAACACCAAAAGTTACCGGACTATCATTATTAAATAAGCTGCCTTGAATGGTGGCATCATAAGCCACTAAATTAAGTTGCGGCTTAGCGTAAAAGAAAAATTCAGAGCGGTTTAAAGCTTCCGTTTTAGATTTTCCAATTACGGCATTATGATAAGCGCTGTTAAATAACTGATTTAATCTGCCTGCCCTGAATAAAACTGATGTACCTAAACCTGAAAATGTAGTACCTAAATTGGCATAGCCTTGTCCACTTAAATCAACCACCTGATCATTTGAGCGTAACAACAAAGCGCTGTAATTTGCTGTTAAATTTGCGGCAATTTCATTCTTTATTTGATATTCCCATCCCGCAGGCGTATAAAAACCAACGGTTTGGTGTAAGAATTTTTGTGCATCCTGTGCTAAAGAATTCGGTCCGACAGTTCCTAATTCTACGCCAAACTTCAATACTCTTTCATTTTTATAAAATACAGAATATGCGCCGCCTGCATACAAGTAACCAGCAAATGGCCTGTCTTGATCTTCTTTTTTTGCTACCTGGCCCCAATAAGGGGTGTACATTTTTTGACCTACAGATATTTCAAAGGTTTTCTTTTCAATTTTTTCTGAAAACCCGGCAGGATCAATCGCCCTGCGAAAATAAATGAACAGGCCGTTTGTGTAGTAACGGTCGTTTAAGGTAGCTAAATAAGCATCGTTTTCCGTTTTAAACCCAAATTCGTTTTTGAAGGATTGTGCTTGAAGAACGGAAATAAAACCGCAAAAGAGTAGAACAGTAAATAGTGATTTCATAAAAAAGTCCCGATATCTATCGGGACTATAAATGTATTTATTGTAATCGAATTTTCAATCGTTATTCCGAAAGATTATAATTTAGTTTACAATAGGTTTGATCTTGATGCTCAAATCCAACGGTTTTTTCACCTTGTTTTTTGTTAATGCCAGGTCGATCACCTCACTCATTTCGGTAACATAGTGAAAGGTAAGATCTTTAACATAGCTTTCCTTAATCTCCAAAATATCCTTGCGATTGGTTTTACAAAGGATAATTTCTTTGATGTTTGCTCGCTTGGCAGCCAGAATTTTTTCTTTAATTCCACCTACAGGAAGAACTTTTCCACGTAATGTAATCTCACCGGTCATGGCCAGATGCTGTTTTACTTTTCTTTGAGTAAATGCTGATGTCAGAGCAGTTAGCATGGTAATCCCGGCTGATGGGCCATCTTTTGGCGTGGCACCTGCCGGAACATGCACATGAACATCCCAGTTATCAAATAACGAATAGTCAATTCCAAACTCGGAAGCATGGGCACGTAAATAAGCCAAAGCAATTACTGCCGATTCCTTCATCACATCGCCTAAATTTCCAGTTAAGGTTAATTTTCCTTTCCCCGGGCTTAAGCTCGATTCGATAAATAAAATATCGCCACCAACGCTGGTCCAGGCTAAACCTGTAACCACTCCGGCAACTTCGTTGCCTTCATAAAGGTCTTTATCGTAAATTGGGGCACCTAAACTGCGCTCTACATCTTCAATGCTTAGCGTTACATTATACTCTTCTTCCATTGCAATTTTAGTTGCAACACCACGAACTATAGATCCAATTTTCTTTTCTAAGCCACGAACGCCCGATTCACGGGTATAATCTTCAATAATCTTTTCGATTAAGGCAGGTTTTAAAACGATGTCTTTGTTCTGTAAACCATGATTTTCTTTCTGCTTCGGCAATAAGTATTTTTTAGCTATTTCGATTTTTTCCTCAATTGTATAACCATTTACCTCAATAATCTCCATACGATCGAGTAGGGCAGGTTGAATGGTACTTAGAGAATTAGCGGTAGCAATAAAAAGAATGTTTGATAAATCATAATCCACTTCTACATAATGGTCATAAAAAGCATTATTCTGTTCAGGATCTAATACTTCCAGCAAAGCTGAAGAAGGATCGCCACGGTGATCCGTACCCACTTTATCGATTTCATCTAAAACGAAAACCGGATTATCCGCACCAGCTTTTTTAACTGATGAGATGATCCGACCAGGCATTGCACCAATATAAGTTTTTCGGTGACCACGAATTTCAGCTTCATCCCTGATTCCGCCTAAAGCCATACGTACATATTTACGTCCCAGTGCTTTGGCGATGGATTTTCCCAGTGATGTTTTACCAACTCCCGGAGGGCCAACCAGACATAAAATTGGCGCTTTCATATCGCGTTTTAGCTTAAGCACTGCCAAATATTCAATAATACGCTGTTTAACCTTTTCTAAACCGAAATGGTCTTTATCTAAGATGCGTTGGGCACGTTTTAAATCGAAATTGTCTTTAGTAAATTCACTCCATGGTAAATCTAAAAGCAATTCAAGATAATTCAGCTGAATAGAATAATCAGGTGCTGCCGGATTCATTCTGCCTAACTTGTCTATTTCTTTGTCAAAGTGATCAGCTACGGTTTGCGACCATTTTTTCTTTTTAGCTCTTTCCTGAAGGGCATCAAATTCTAAATCTGCAGAATTACCGCCTAATTCTTCCTGAATAGTTTTTAGCTGTTGGTTCAGGAAATAATCGCGTTGCTGTTTATCCAGGTCTGTACGTACCTTGGATTGAATCTGATTTCTCAATTCCAGCATCTGCAATTCTATCATCAATAGCTCCATTACCTTTTGAGCTCTTTCCTGCAGCTTATCCATTTCCAGGATTTTCTGCTTATCAGCCATTTCGGCATTCATGTTTGATGAAATAAAATTGATCAAAAATGAATTGCTTTCAATGTTTTTCAAAGCAATACTGGCTTCAGTAGGGATGTTAGGCGAAAGCTGAATAATTTGCGACGACATTTCGCGGATAGATGCGATTAGTGCTTTAAACTCTTTATCGGCTTTATGTTTCTGCTCCTCAAACTTTTTAACAATTGCTGTAATATAAGGCTCGTTCTGTACCTCCTCAATCAAACTGAAACGTTGTTTTCCCTGAATAATAACAGTTGTATTCCCATCAGGCATTTGCAGTAACTTAATAATGTTCGCAACGGTACCAACGGTATTAAGCTGATCGAAAGTCGGATCTTCAATTGAAACATCTTTCTGAGATACTACCCCAATAATTTTGTTTCCTTTATAAGCTTCCTTAATTAATTTAATGGATTTATCCCTTCCCACAGTAATTGGAATAACTACCCCAGGAAATAAAACGGTGTTTCTCAACGGCAAAATAGCCAATACATCAGGCGTTTCCTCATTATTCATCTCATCCTCGTCTTGTTGAGACATTAGCGGAAAAAATTCGGTATCCTCGTTTATTATTGGCATTGCAGAATGGAAATCAAATATATCTTTACTCATTATCGCGTTTTCCTCTAACGACAAACTGGCAGTTTCATCGTATTCACTTTGTTTGTTTATATTAATGTACACCTATTTTCAACTCTTGTGCCAAAGTACATTATACATAAATCTTTTGTTAAAAAGGCAGTTTAAATTTAATTTTTATGCCAGCATCATATATTTTGTTTTCTTACGTTAAAGCTAATGTTTAGCCTGTTTTTAAACCATGCGAAAAATTAAAAACTTTTAAATTGTAAGAATAGGGCTATATTGCAGCAAGTTTCGTCATTTTTAGCGAAAGATTAATTAACATATTATCCATACATGAACTATTTTAAGCAGTCAATTTTAGGTTTAATTATTTTTTCATCAGTAAATACCTTTGCACAGAACAATTACGACAAAAGCATGCAGTCGATGATTAAAGGCGATTTCAAAACTGCAGTAATGCAGTTGGAAAAGGCTGATGCAAAAACTCCTGACAATGCTAAAATATTGCAAATGTTGGGTTATTCCTATTTTCAAAATGCGCAATTTGAAAAATGTATCGAAACTTACAGTCGTTTAATTACTGTAAAACCTGCAGAGGTTTCTGCATATTACTATCGTGGTAAAGCCCGGTTAAATATAGCAAATGACCCTAAAGAATCATTAAATAGCATGCGTGATAATTTTTATGCTGCTGCCATTAAAGATTTTACTAAAGCCATTGAAATTAATGGAGAAGAGGACACCCAAATGTTCCAGAACCGTGCTATTGCCTATAAGGATTATGCAATTTATAAATCTTATAAAGCAAAGCGAAAGGAAGATAAGACAGCTTGTATTGCTCTGTTTAATAATTCTATAGCCGATTTTCAAAAGGTACTTATCCTTCAACCACTAAGAAAAGATATTATTGATTGGGTTGCTTATGATAAAGCACAAATTGCAAGCTTGAAATAGTTGACCTGCTAATGAAAAGAAATGGGCTTTGATTTAATCAAAGCCCATTTTTTATTTCCATTTCCCGATAATATTATATCTTTTTTCACCAAGAAACCTAATTTTCTGGGTTTTCTTAATTTCGTACAGGCTGTCAGGAATGTAAGTTAATGTATCTATAGAGTGATAAAGAATGTTGTTATTCGCAACGATAATATTCACCTGGTTTACTTTTTCTCCATTTTTGACAATGACAACTTGCTTAACGGGAATTTTTTTGCTGTTTGATAAGTATAGATCTTTATTTTCTTTTTTAGAGTGAGCAAAACTGCCATTCCAAGATGCTTTATTAATATCGGCATTAATAAAAATAGTCAGTTCTTTCTCCCAGTTATCAATTGCTACCCGCTTTTGTTCGGTTTCACCATTAACACTTACTGTTTTATTAATAAGTGCATTCTGGCTTTTAAGCCGCAGTATTTCCTGTTGGAAATATCCTTTTAAATCGAAATAAGCGGGTTTAATATTTGCTTTGGAAGCATCTTGCTGATTACAAGAAAACAAGGCCAAAGCAAATATTAAAAGGTATTTTTTTTTAGTCATTATACTAAAATGTTTCCAGTCATTTCTGTAGGAATATTAACACCTAGAATGTGTAATACTGTTGGCGCAATATCACCTAATTTACCATCCTTAATAGCTTTATAATCCTTATCGATTAAAATACAAGGCACTAAGTTGGTTGTATGAGCAGTATTAACTGAGCCATCACCATTCACCATATATTCAGAGTTTCCATGATCAGCAAGAAGGATAAATGAGTAGCCATTTTCCAAACCCTTCTTTACCACGGTTTCGGCACAATGATCTGCAGTTTCTACGGCTTTTACTACCGCATCAAATACACCAGTATGGCCAACCATGTCAGGATTTGCAAAGTTTAAGCAAATAAAATCTGCCCAGCCGGTTTCCATTTCAGCCGTAATAGCTTCTGTAATTCCTGCTGCACTCATTTCAGGCTGCAAATCGTACGTAGCTACTTTAGGCGAAGGGATTAAAATACGTTTTTCATTTGCAAATTCGGCTTCTCTTCCCCCCGAGAAAAAGAAAGTTACATGAGGATATTTTTCTGTTTCAGCTATGCGGATCTGGTTTTTACCATGATCTGCCAATACTTCTCCAAGAGTTTGGGTTAAATCATCTTTAGTAAAAACAACATTTACTTTTTCAAAACTTTCATCGTATGTTGTCATAGTAACATAGTACAATGGCAGCTTGTGCATTTGCTGCTCAGGAAAATCTTTCTGTGTTAATGCAGTTGTAATTTCTCTGCCTCTATCTGTACGGAAATTAAAACAGATTACTACATCATCAGGCTGAATGGTTGCCACAGGCTCGCCATTATCTTGTGTAAGAACAACTGGTTTTAAAAATTCATCTGTAAGCCCGTCTTCATACGATTTTCTAATTACAGCCAGGGCATCCTGGGTTTTTTCTCCAATACCGTTAACCATTACATCATAGGCTTGTTTTACACGTTCCCAACGATTATCACGATCCATTGCATAATAACGGCCCACCATTGTGGCTAATTTTGCAGCGGTGTTTTCAATATGATTTTGAAGATCTGCAATGAAACCCAAACCCGAATTCGGATCGGTATCACGACCATCTAAAAATGCATGAACATATGTATTCTGAACTTGTGCTTCATTTGCAGCATCGCACAGCGCTTTTAAATGTTCAATGTGTGCATGAACACCGCCATTAGAAACTAAGCCGATAAAATGTACGGCCTTGTTATTTTGTTTGGCATAATTAAAAGCCTGAAGCAATACAGGATTAACATGCAATTCTCTATCGGCAATAGATTTGTTTATTCTGCCTAATTCTTGGTAAACTACTCTTCCTGCACCTAAATTCATGTGGCCCACTTCCGAATTTCCCATTTGTCCGGCTGGTAAACCAACGGCTTCGCCAGAGGCTTCCAGTTTAGAGTTAGGATAGTTCTGTAGCAGTGAATCAAAAAAAGGCGTATTTGCTGCGTATGCGGCATCAGATCCATCTTTTTTTCCGTAACCCCAACCATCAAGTATAATTAGTGCAAGTTTTTTATTATTTATCATTCCTTTTGAAAATTAATGTATAGCCTCAAAACATTTTCTTATGAAACATGTTGTAGAGTTTAATATCAAGGCAAATATAACTTTCTTGAAGTTTATACAGGCGATGAAATCAATTTTTTGATTTGCTAATGGCATAATTTTAGCTGTACGGGTGATTATATAATATTGAAATGATCCGAAGCTTACTTTTGTTTATATTTAGTTTATCAGCATTTACATCATTTAAACCTGCTCAGGCCGATGTTTTTGACGATTTATCCTCATATTTTAGAAGCGGTAACTCAAAAGAAATTGCCAAAAGCTTCGCATCAACCATCGAATTAATCATAATTGATGAAGAAGATGTATACTCAAAAGCACAAGGTGAACAGATTTTAAAAGATTTTTTCATCAAACATCCTCCCGTAAAAACAAGTATTTTCCACAAGATTAATACTAATCCTAATTACCGTTTTGGCGTGATTATTTTAAGTTCTTCCAAAGAAACCTTTAGGGTTTCGGCAACATTAAAAAAGTTTAATACGAGTTTTCTAATTACCGAGCTTAGGATAGAGCCTGCGAAAGATTAATTGTATAGGGTTTAATGGTTGGTTGTAATATAAAAAGCTTAAGGGTATAACCTTAATTTTATGCAATGCGTTTTAATTTTCCTGAGCGCAATCATCCGCTCATAAATATTTCTTATTTTTGCAGCTTAAAAACTTCGTTTTGAATACTCAACTTATACATCAATTTATAAAAAATGCTCTTTCAGAAGATGTTGGAGACGGCGACCATACATCACTTTCAACCATTCCTTTTGGTACAACAGGCAAAGCGAGGCTAATTATTAAGGAGGATGGGATTTTGGCTGGAATGGAGCTGGCTGTTGAGATTTTTAAGCAAATTGATTCGCAGTTGAAGGTAGATGTTTTAATTGAAGATGGTGCAGCTGTTAAAGTTGGCGATATTGGTTTAACCGTTGCCGGGAGCACCCATTCTATTCTTATTGCCGAGCGACTGGTGTTAAATTGTATGCAACGTATGAGTGGCATTGCAACCAAAACACACCAGATTGTAGCTTTACTTAAAAATACAAAAACTAAAATTTTAGATACCAGAAAAACTACACCGGGCTTGCGCTATCTTGAAAAGTGGGCTGTTAAAATAGGTGGCGGTGTAAATCACCGCATCGGTTTGTACGATATGATTTTAATTAAAGATAACCATGTTGATTATGCCGGTGGAATTGCCAATGCGATAAAAGCAGCAAAGCAATATCTAGTGGACCATCAAAAATCTTTACAGATTGAAATTGAAGTAAGAAACATTGAAGAGTTAAATCAGGTCTTAGCAATTGGAGGTGTAGATCGGATTATGCTTGATAATTTTGATTTCGAAAATTTGAGAAAGGCGGTGCAGTTAATTGATGGAAGATTCGTTACAGAAGCCTCCGGAGGCATCACTGAACAAAATGTTGCTGCTTATGCGGCATGTGGCGTCGACTTCATTTCTATGGGTGCTTTAACACATTCTGTTAAAAGCCTTGATATTAGTTTAAAAGCATATTAAAGGTGATTGGCTATAAAATTGACAGCTTATTTTTTGTATTATTGTAGGCTATGGTTACGGTTTATTCTCTAAGTGCTTTATTGGTTGCCTACCTTTTTGGTTCTATACCAACAGCTGTGTGGCTTGGACAGGCATTTTACGGTGTTGATGTGAGGGAATACGGCAGCGGTAATGCCGGCGCAACCAATACTTTTCGTGTTTTAGGAAAAAAGGCAGGTATCGCTGTAATGATTATCGATATTGCTAAAGGCTATACGGCTACTAATCTGGCTTATCTGATTGGTATGTCTGTTACCGGGCCGCAAAATTCTGTTGTGTTTGTGAATTATCAACTTGCCCTTGGTGTAACGGCCGTTATGGGGCATTTATTTCCCGTATTTGCCGGCTTTAGAGGAGGTAAAGGGGTTGCCACACTTTTTGGAATGATTTTGGCAGTGAACTTCGAAGCATCTATGCTTTGTGTTCTGGTTTTTGTTGTAGTGTTACTATTAACGAAGTATGTGTCGCTAAGTTCCATCTGTGCGGGTTTTACATTTCCCTTAAGTGTGGTTTTCTTATTTCAGGTATCTATAAAATCTGAAGTTTTGTACGGCATGGTGGTTTGTATTTTAATATTAGTTACACATCAAAAAAACCTCGAAAGATTGCTTAAGGGCAAAGAATCCAAAGTGTATTTGTTTAAGAAGAAAACTAATTAATTAACAAAAACACATTCACTAAAACATATTGTTAAGGTTGCTGTTTACTTCTCGGTTTTAATACCAGTCATCATTTAAAATCTCGTTATGAAAAAATTATTTTTATCAGCAAGTGTTGCTGGAATTATCCTATTCAATTCATGTTCTACTGTGCCGTTAACCGGCCGAAGCAGATTAAGCTTAGTAGATGATAGTTCATTGCAACAACAAGCCGCAATCGGATACCAGCAGCTGTTGAGCGATCCGCAAACTAAAGTAGTGGCGTCAAATAATAGCAATACTGCTATGGTAAAACGTGTGGGGCAAAAAATTGCGGCAGCCGTTACCCAATACATGAACCAGAATGGTTATGGCGATCAGATTAAAAATTATAAATGGGAATATAATTTAATTGACAGTAAGGAAATTAATGCCTGGTGTATGCCTGGAGGAAAAATTGCCGTTTATACAGGTATTTTACCAGTAACAAAGGATGAAGCAGGATTAGCTACTGTAATGGGACACGAGGTTGCACATGCTATTGCACAACACTCTGCTGAAAGAGCTTCGCAAATGCAGGCTGCACAGGTAGGTGGCGCATTAGTTGGTGCCGCAACATCTAATTCAAAATACGCTGATTATATTAATCAGGCTTATGGTATTGGCGGACAGTTGACAATCTTAAAATATGGAAGAAATCAAGAGTTAGAAGCTGATAAAATGGGTTTATCTTTTATGGCAATGGCCGGATACAATCCTAGTACGGCTGTTGGCTTTTGGCAAAGAATGGCACAAGCCAGTGCAAATTCTCAGAAACCACCAGCATTTTTAAGTACACACCCTACAGATCAAGCTCGTATTGCACAAATACAAAGAGATTTACCTGAGGCGATGAAATATTATAAAAAGTAGTTTAGCTAAAATTAAATTTTTAAATGGAAAGTTTTTAATAAGGGGCTTTCCATTTTTTTTATAACTGATCTTAACTTAATACCTTCAGAATAGCACTCGCTTTAAGCAGACATTCCTCATATTCTTTCTCGGCATCGCATTCATAGGTGATTGCACCACCAACCTGAAAGGATAAATATTTATTCGTAGCGTTATATAAGATGCTCCTAATGATCACATTGAAATCAAAATCGCCATTGGGACTAATGCAACCAAATGATCCAGAATAAACACCTCTTTTAGTCTCTTCATAATGTTCAATTAGTTCCATCGCTTTCAGTTTTGGAGCCCCGGTCATAGATCCCATGGGAAAAGCATGTTTAATCGCATCAATAAAATGAATAGCTGGATGGAGCTCGCAACTAATAGTAGAAATTAGTTGATGTACCTGGGGAAAAGTATACACACCAAACAACTCATCAACTTTAACACTACCCTTAACTGCCGATTTTGTAAGGTCGTGGCGAACTAAATCCACAATCATCACATTTTCAGATTGTTCTTTCAGATCATTTTTTAATTGAAATTTTATTTCCTCGTCTTCTGCTGCATTTTTACTCCTTCTTGCTGTTCCTTTAATAGGTTGAGAAATAAGTTTTGCCTCTCGCTTACATAAAAAACGTTCAGGCGTAGCCGACAAGATATAGTGATTGTAAACTTTAAAATAACCGGCAAACGGGGTAGGAGAAACCGCGTTTAATTGTTCAAATGTTTGGAGCGGATCAATGAAGGCATTTTTGGAGAAAAACTCCTGACAAAAATTAATCTCGTAAATATCACCCCGTATGATGTGATCTTTTATGCTTTTTACTTTTCTGATGTAATCATTTTTTGAAAGCTTTTGCTCAATCTTCAATGAAATTGATTGTGGTTTTTCTACTACATCCAAATTGTTAATCTCATCTAAAATTGCTGGTGGACCGATTAAAACTTCGGCTTTTCCATTTTTATATGCGACTAGATATTTTGGAATAAAAAAGAATAATTCGGGGAAATTTAAGTCATCATCATTATCCGATTGAAGATTCTCGGTTTCATTCTTCAGATCGTAGCTGAAAAAGCCAAAAAGCCACTGCTTGTGCAGTCCGTAAAATGCTTTGAGGTTTTCAAATGCGTTTCCGCTGGTAAGCCTTAATTCTTCGTCTGCACCGGCAGCAATAATAAAATCGTAGGCTGAATACGAATCTCTGTAATTATTGGAATCTAAAAAGCAACACACCTCAAACTGGTTTGCCCAATGTAATGCCTTATATTTAAATCCGGATGTCTTTTGCGTTGTTTTCAAGCTGCGGCAAATGTAACTAAACCCGACATAAGTGTAAAGCTTACGGATGTAGAATCTTTAACTTTTGTATAGCAGAAACCGTAACTTGAAACATTGGCGGGGCAAAACATTAATTTAGGTAGGCAGCTGCTTTCCAAAAAAAAAGCAACCCATTATTGGATTGCTTTTAGCTATCGTCATGCAGAATTTATTTCAGTATTAATAAAACCTGGAATAAATTCAGGATGACAAACTGGTAATATCTAACGTAATTCTAATGTTTGTGCTCTGTCTGGTCCAACAGAAAGGAACTTAATAGGCACTTCTAATTCTTTTTCTAGGAAAGCGATGTAATCATTAAGTTTAGCTGGAATTTCATCTACAGAAGTAATTTTAGTTACGTCGGTAGCCCAACCGTCAATTGCTTTTAACACTGGCTTCGGTTCGATTGAAATGATGTCGTAAGGCATATAATCAATCGTTTCGCCATTATATTCATAATGTGTACATGCATATATAGTGTCAAAAGTGTCTAAAACATCCGCTTTCATCATGATCAGTTCGGTAACACCGTTTAGCATGATGGCATATTTCAATGCAGGAAGATCAATCCATCCACAACGACGGGCACGGCCTGTAGTTGCGCCAAATTCATGTCCTAAAGCACGTAAATTTTCTCCAACTTCATTATCCAGCTCAGTAGGGAAGGGACCGCCGCCAACACGTGTACAATAAGCTTTAAAAATGCCATAAACGGCACCTACTTTGTTAGGCGCAATACCTAAGCCAGTACAAGCACCTGCGGTTGTTGTATTGCTAGAGGTTACAAATGGGTAAGAGCCAAAATCAACATCCAGCAAAGTTCCTTGTGCACCCTCTGCCAAAACAGCTTTGCCTTCTTTTAGATAACCATTTACAAAATGTTCGCTATCTACATGAGGTATTGTTTTTAAGAATTCAATGGCCTCAAAAAACGCCGCTTCTTTTTCTGCTAATTCGTACTCAAAACCTTCGTAATGAGAAAGTATTTCAGTGTGTTTCTCAACTAATTTAGCATAGCGATCTTTAAAATCGGGTAAGGTAGTATCGCCAACACGTAAACCGTTACGACCTGTTTTATCCATATAAGTCGGGCCAATTCCTTTTAAGGTTGATCCAATTTTATTTTTACCCATACGAGCTTCGTTAGCCGCATCCAATAACTGGTGGGTAGGTAAAATTAAGTGCGCTTTACGGGCAATGACTAATTTGCCTTCGGCAACCGGGTCGTGACCAGCTTTTTTTAAATTATCGAGCTCTCTCTTTAATATGATAGGATCGATAACCACACCATTTCCAATAAGATTCATGGTTTTTTCGTTAAAAATTCCTGAAGGAATAGTATTTAGAACGAATTTTTTGCCATCGAACTCTAAGGTATGTCCGGCATTTGGCCCACCCTGAAAACGGGCAATAAGGTCATATTTTGGACTGAGTACGTCAACGATTTTTCCCTTTCCTTCATCGCCCCATTGCAGGCCGAGAAGTACATCTACTTGCGTCATTATTAAAAATTTAAGCTGGTTTTATTTGTGTATTGATTTAATTTGCTTCAAGTTTTACTGCGGCAACGGCAGAATTTTCTCTTACTTTTCTGGCAATGCTACAATCTGAGCAGAATCCATAAAGGTTTAACGAATGGTGTTTAATATCGAACTTTAAAAGATCGCCAACCATCGTTTGGATTTGATGGATACGAGGATCACAGAACTCTACCACTTTACCGCATTCAATGCAGATTACGTGGTCATGCTGGCGATAACCGTAAGATTTCTCAAATTGTGCCATGTTTTTACCAAATTGGTGTTTGGTAACTAAATCACAGGAAACCAATAGTTCTAAAGTGTTGTACACCGTTGCCCGGCTAACACGATATTTTTGATTTTTCATGTGGATGTATAGGGTTTCCACATCAAAGTGATCATTTCTAGAATATATCTCTTCTAATATGGCGAAACGCTCAGGTGTTTTGCGTAGATTTTTGTTTTCTAAATAAGCTTCAAAAATCTTGCGAACAAGCTCATTTGTATTTTGTTCAGGCATAGTATTTAAACTCCGTTCAAAGGTAGTTAAATTGTTGGATTGTTGTAGTGTTTGATTGTTGAAATGTTGTAAGAATAGTTTTGCTAATCTAATGTTTGGTGTTTTAAAAAAATATGATGACCTATTATTATAGGTGTTAAAATTAATACTGACAAATCATATTTCCTTTTACTAATACTAAAACATAAATATTGGGTTTTATTTTTTTTAATTTGAAGGAACATTTGTAAGTGCAATTTTCGCCATCTTTATTTCTGTAGTAATCTTCAGAAGTAATATTGTTATTTTTGTCTAATAAAAGCCCGTTCTCATTTCTAAATTCCAAATCACCTTTTTTGAACAGCGCAATCTCTTCATCTACATGTCTTAATTTGTTTTCATCAACCAGGTTTGCAGCACCAGCAGCTAAATCTAATGCATAAAGCTTAGCCCTGAAATGACCGTGACTATGCGTAGAAGTGATGTAAATAAAAGGATGGTTTAATAGGTGCACCAACTTTATATCACCTTTATAATAACCATCGTAATCATAAGTAAACAGAACCGATTTCTTATTTTTGTTCACCGCGTATATCGTTGCATATCCATCACCATAATCGTATGTAATGCGATCGTACTTAACTGATTTACCGTTCAGATTCCCTAACAGAATACCTTTCTCTTCAATCTCTTTCGTTACAACATTTCCTGTTTGTATTGTATCTAACTTCGAATTTTCTCTTGTAATTTTAAAATCAGAGCCAGTTTTACTTTTTTGAGGAGATTTTTTATCTGTTTTTTCTTTGCAACCAAGCGCAAATGTTAGCAGTAGAAACATTAATATTTTCATTAACCTCAATGCTTTAAAAATATCTGAATTATTCTTATATAAAATCGGCTTTGGTTCCCGACTTGCTACGCATCAAACCTGGTAACTCCTGTAACGCCTCTTACCTGTAATAAATTTTTGATCAGGTTCTCCAGGTGTTCCGTGTCGTTAACAAAAATCATTATTGAGCCATCAAAAATCCCCTCATTGGTATCAACCGTTATCGATCTCATATTTACTTTAAAGTCTGTCGAAATTACCCGGGTAATGTTGTTAATCAATCCCACATCATCAATTCCAACTATTCGCAGGCCGGTTAAGAAAGTAAGCTCTTGTTGTTTGTTCCATTTCGCTTTTACCACTCTGTAGCCATAATTAGCCATTAGCTGAGCCGCATTTGGACAATTTGTCCGGTGAATTTTAATGCCTTCACTCACAGTAATAAAACCAAAAACGTCATCTCCCGGAATCGGATTACAACAAGCTGCAAGCGTATAATCAATACGCTGCATGTCTTCTCCAATTAATAATATATCCGAATCGCCACCTTTAATTTTGTTTTTAATCCCATCAACGCTTAGGTTTTCCGGGCGTTCTGGTCCACGATTTTCAACCTCTTTCTCGGTGCTGAGGTATTCCTTAATGTCTTTAAGCTCAATTTTTCCTAATGCAACATTTACAAAAAGTTCCTGTGTTGAGGGTAGTTTAAAGAAATAACTTAGTTTTTGTATATTATCTGTATTGTAGGTAATCTTTAGCGATTTCATTTTACGCTCCAGAATCTCCTTTCCGTTATCAGCAATTTTTCGTTTTTCTTCTTTTAAAGATGATTTGATCTTGGATTTTGCTTTAGCAGTAACCACAATGTTTAACCAGTCTTCTTTTGGAGATTGCTTGCTTGACGTGATAATCTCCACCTGGTCGCCATTTTGTAGTTTGTAAGAAATGGGAACCAACTTATGATTTACCTTAGCGCCTATACAAGTTGCGCCCACACCGGTATGTATCTCGAAGGCAAAATCTAATGCGGTTGCGCCTAAAGGAAGCTGAATTAAAGCACCTTTTGGTGTGAAAATGAATATCTCATCAGAGAAAAGATTCATTTTGAAATCATCCAGAAAATCTAAAGCATTGGCTTCGGGATTGTTAAGCATTTCTCTAACCTTCTGAATCCATTGATCTAAGCCATTATCATTGCTTGATTCTTTGTATTTCCAGTGCGCAGCAAAACCTTTTTCGGCAATTTCGTTCATCCTTTGCGTACGAATTTGCACTTCAACCCATTGCCCGCGTGGCCCCATTACGGTAGTATGTAAACTTTCATAACCATTGCCCTTAGGTGATGAAACCCAGTCGCGAAGGCGGTCAGGATTTGGGCGATATAAATCAGTAACTATGGAATAGGCTTTCCAACAATCGGCTTTTTCATTTTCGTAAGCACTATCCAGAATAATCCTGATGGCAAAAAGATCATACACTTCTTCAAAAGGAATATTCTTTTTTTTCATCTTATTCCAGATGGAGTGGATAGATTTGGGACGGCCATAAACATCTGCTATCAAGCCTTGCTCATGAACAATTTCGTCAATAGGTTCGACAAATTTTTTAATGAAAAGCGCTCTTTCTGCCTTTTTCTCATTCAGCTTTTTAGCTATAAATTTATAAGTATCCGGGTCAAGATACTTCATAGAAAGATCTTCTAACTCTGATTTTATAGCATATAAACCTAAACGATGTGCTAAAGGAGCGTATAAATAAATGGTTTCTGAAGCAATTTTCAACTGTTTATGCCGCGGCATAAAATCCATTGTACGCATATTGTGCAGACGATCGGCAAGTTTAATCAGGATAACCCTTACATCATCGGCCAGAGTAAGCAGCATTTTTCGAAAATTCTCGGCCTGCAATGAACTATTGGTGTCAAAAACGCCGGAAATTTTGGTCAAACCATCAATAATTTTAGCCGTTTTCTTTCCGAACTCACGCTCGATATCTTCCAGCGTAATATCGGTATCTTCAACAACATCATGAAGCAGTGCACAAACAATTGAGGTAGTTCCTAAACCAATTTCTTCTGCGGCAATTTGTGCTACAGCAATTGGATGGTAAATGTAGGGTTCTCCTGATTTGCGGCGCATATCTTTATGGCTTTCTAAAGCCATGTCAAATGCCTTCCTTATTTCTTTCTTATCACCTTTTTGAAGGGTAGATTTACTCGCCCGTAATAATGTCCTATATCTTTTTAGAATTTCTTGCTTTTCCGCCTCTAAATCAATCACTAACTCTGTTTTCATTTGTTTTTTTTGCGTAAAAAATTGCGTCTTATATATGAATAAAACTTATATTAGTTCTGTTGAACGACTAATATATGAAATAACACCTAACTTTGTATGTGTATAAATTTATGAAATTTAAAGGGCTAATCATTCTGTTTATTGTCATGATTTTTAGTGCAGAACTCCATGCACAAGAAACTAGTGACCCTCTTTTCCCTAAATTAGGTAAATTAGATACCATTCGTGTAGCATCCACTAATGATAATGGCATCATGATTCCGTGGATTCAACTGTTGGATGTGAATATCTTTGAACATAGAAAGTGGAAATCTCCTGCAGAACAAGCCGCATATAACCGTTTGCGATACAATGTTTTAAAAGTGATGCCTTATGCACAATTTGCCAAACGCCGTTACGAACAGCTAGAACAGGATCTGGCCCGGACATCCGAGAAAAAAGAACAAAAGAAATTGGTTAAGCAATGCGATAACGAGATCAAAGATATGTTTAACCGCGAAATAAAAGAACTGACTATTACTCAAGGACAAATTTTAACGAAATTGATTGATAGAGAAGTTGGAAGGACCACCTACGATATTGTTAAACAAACTAAGGGTGGTTTTGCTGCTTTTTCTTATCAGATTGTTGCCCGTGTGGTTGGTCATAATTTAAAAAGTACTTATAACCCAAATGAAGATCGGGATATTGAATCGATCATTCGAACATCAGGGTTTTATCAATAAAAATAATGCAGCAAAGCATTCCAAATATTTATTCTTTTAAGGTAAAGAGAATTAATGGCGAAGAACAACCATTATCTGCCTATCGCAATAAAATAGTTCTTATTGTAAATACGGCTTCGGGTTGTGGTTTTACGCCTCAACTGAAAGAATTGCAACAGCTTAAAGAAGAAATAAATTCTTCGGAATTTGAAATTTTAGGATTTCCTACTAACGATTTTGGAAAACAGGAGCCTTTAAACGGGGAAGATATTGCCACATTTTGTGAAATTAACCATGGCGTTAAGTTTCCTGTGTTTGACAAAATTATGGTACGTGGTAATCAGGCACATCCGTTATATCAGTTTTTAGCAGATAAGAAGCAAAATTTGGTTTTGAGTTCCAGGCCGCGGTGGAATTTTCATAAATACCTGATCAATAAAAAAGGCGAACTGGTTGATTATTATCTTCCATTTACCAAGCCTTTGAGTTCAAAAATTAAGAAGAAAATTCAGCAATTGCTGAATGAAAAGCCCCAGTAAAATAATGACTTTAGATATTTTAGTAATTGCCGTTCATCCTGATGATGCAGAATTATGCTGTTCGGGAACGATTTTAAAACATATTGCCCTTGGTAAAAAAGTTGGCATTGTAGATTTAACCAGAGGAGAGCTAGGTACCCGTGGAACTGCGGAAACCCGTGATGAAGAAGCTGCAGATTCAGCAAAAATATTAGGTTTGCATGCTCGCGAAAATCTTCGGCTTAGAGATGGCTTTTTTGAAAATGATGAGTATCATCGTTTGGAAGTTATTAAAGCCATCAGAAAATATAAACCCGAAATTATATTGAGTAATGCATTGGAAGACCGTCATCCTGATCACGGAAGAGCAGGGGATCTGGTCTACGATGCTGTTTTTCTTTCTGGTTTACCAAAAATCGAAACCGAGGTTGATGGCGAAAAACAAGATGCTCACCGCCCTCGGCTGCTGCTTCAGTATATTCAAGACCGATACATCAAGCCAGATATAATTGTCGATATTTCTGAACACATGGATAAGAAAATTGAATCTATCAAAGCTTTTAAAACACAATTCTATAATCCTGATATAGATGACCTGCAGACATACATTTCTTCTCCGGAGTTTTTTGAAACTGTTATTGGTCGTTCCAGAGAATTTGGTAAAAGCATAGGCGCTACTTTTGGGGAAGGTTTTACATCAAGAAAGTTATTGGGAGTAAATAACTTATTTGATTTGAAATAGGATAACTTGATAGGCATGTTTTCAGCTTTAATGGAGCAGAAACTTATTATAAAATAGTGCCTAATCCCAAATGTCTTTACCGCTTATACACCAATGTTAGAATATCAGCTAGCTTTTGTTGCGGCCTACATCAAATTTCTGAACCCTTAAAAGTAAAATTTAAGTGTTTTATAACTCATTCATGCTAAAGTGGAGTGAATTATAGATCGGTAAAAGCTTATCCATACCACTGAGTATGTCTGTATAATCATCTGCTCATTAGTAAGCTGTTGCAATTATTTCGCTTAGAGGTAGTTAATGAAAGTTTCAGTATGTGTCTCAACCGTCCGATAAGTGGATGCTTCCAACATATTACAGATCAGATTATGGATGAGGCTGAAATAATATCTTCCAGGTTTTTTAGCTTGAGCATCGCATTATGGTTTTGTATAATTAAAAGTGGGCGCTTGCGCAGGAAAGCCAGAAGACGAACTTGTCAAATGAATAGAAACATGTGGTTATGATGACCATGTTTACTAAACAGTGCTTAGCCAACAAAATGAACACATATTTGTTATTCTCAAAACGAATAACATGGCAAATATATTTTCTTCCCTAAAAAACGCGTATAAGCTATTCAAGCATATCGACTTCGATAAACTGGATGCGCTTTCAAGAAAAGTAGATTTACCTAAAATGGTTGATACGATATCAAACCTTGATGATAAACAATTGTCTGGGATGATGAAAATGATGGGCGGTTCTGGTAAGAAAAAGGAATTGCCTCCAATTGAGGGGGATTTTTACCATTTGGGAGATGAAGCTTTAAATGAAGAAGACCGTGCACTCCAGCTTAAAGTTCGTGCTTTTTTAGAGAAGGAGGTGAAGCCTATTGTCAATCATTACTGGAATAGGGCAGAATTTCCTTTTGAGATTATCCCAAAACTTGCAGAACTGAATATTTGCGGTTTAACATATAAGGGATACGGCTGCCCTGGCAAATCGAATCTGATGGAAGGTATTTTAGCGATGGAAATGGCCAGAATTGATACCTCACTTTCTACCTTTTTTGGTGTGCAAAGCGGTTTAGCTATGGGCTCCATTTATATTTGTGGTTCAGAAGAACAAAAGCAGCAATGGCTGCCTTTAATGCAGCAATTTAAAATTATTGGTGCATTTGGTTTAACAGAACCCGAAGTAGGTTCGGCTGCTGCAGGAGGATTAACAACGACCTGTAAAAAAGTTGGCGATAAATGGATTCTTAACGGACAAAAAAAGTGGATTGGTAATGCCACATTTGCAGATATTCTGGTGATTTGGGCCCGTGATCTGGCTGATCAGGAAGTAAAAGGATTCATTGTTAAAAAGGACAACCCAGGTTTTTATGTTGAAAAAATGGAGGATAAAATGGCACTTCGCATTGTTCAGAACGGATTAATTACTTTGACTAATTGCGAAGTTACGGAGCTTGATCGTTTGCAAAATGCAAATTCATTCAAAGACACTGCAAAAGTTTTGCAGATGACCAGGGCCGGCGTGGCCTGGCAAGCCGTTGGTTGCGCCAGGGGAGCGTATGAAAATGCACTGGATTACACCAGGACGCGTAAGCAATTTGGTAAACCCATCGCATCATTTCAGTTAATTCAAAACCACCTGGTAGAAATGTTATCCAATTTAACGGCTATGCAAACGCTATGTTTCCGCTTGTCGCAATTGCAGGACCAGGGATTACTGAAAGATGAACATGCTTCATTAGCGAAGGTTTTTTGCTCGCTCCGAACCCGGGATGTGGTAAGCAAAGCCCGTGAAGTTATGGGTGGAAATGGAATTTTATTGGAATATAATGTAGCCCGTTTTGTGGCCGACGCAGAAGCAATTTATTCTTATGAAGGTACAAGGGAAATTAATACTTTAATTGTTGGACGAGCAATTACCGGATTTTCAGCATTTGTTTAAATGAATTTTTGACCTTTAAGCTTATTAAAAAATTTGGATGCACTGTTTTTTGGAAATGAAAAGACAACAACTTGTAGCAGGTTTATTACCATCGGTTTTTATGCGGATACAATACCGTTATTACTAAACCCGATTGGCGTGAATGCCGATTTTTCATCGGCAGAAACAAAAGCGGGACTGAAAATGCCATCATTACAGAACCCATCATTTCCAAATTGTAAACAAGTTACCTTTATCACTACTTAAGCGGATACTTATTAAACGCCACCTGGCTCATAGCGCTTTTCTCGTATAAGGCAATACAGGATGGATTGTATTGAGGATCAAAGTTTATTTCTCCGGGCTGAAGTTCATTTGGCGCATGACTGTTCTCCATGAAGAAATAAACTTTGGTATTGCCATATTTTGTATGCGGCATTAAATTGCCATAATCTGCTATTTCTTTCCAAATAGAATCTTTTACAGTTACAATGTAAATCCTTTGCACAGGTCCGGTATTGTTCGCATTTCTATACTTCGCTACTTCTTGAAATCCTGCCTTCATATCTTTAATTCCCGGCTGATTGAAGGTATCTTTAACCACAAAAAATAAGATTAGCGCCACAATGGCAACTATTCCATACAATAAAGATCTTCTGCCCATGCTACAATAAAGGCAATATTTTCTCCATTACGGTCAAACCCTCGTCAATATGTTTTTGTTCAATGCAAAGCGCTGGCCTAAAACGGATTGTTTTATCTCCGCAACCCAAAAACATCACGTTATTTTCAAGCCCCTTGCTAATGAAAGTATTCCGCATGTCTTTTGTTGGAAAATCGAATGAGCAAAGTAAGCCCCTGCCGCGTACATTACTCATTCGATCAAACTTTTGGGAAAAGGTAGCCAAATTATTCTTTAAATAAGCCCCGATATTCGCAGCATTTTCACAGAGCTTGTCTTCGGCTACAATTTGCAGAATTTGTGTTGAACGTACCATATCAACCAAATTACCACCCCAGGTTGAATTAATTCTGCTTGGAACCCTAAAAACATTGGTTTCTATCTCATCGACTTTATTGCCTACAAGGATACCACAAACCTGCATTTTCTTGCCAAAAGCAACAATATCTGGTCGGGCTTCCTCGCTAAAATGCTCATGGCACCAAAATTTACCGGTTAAACCAACACCCGTTTGCACCTCATCATAAATCAAAAATGCTTCATTTTCATCAGCTAACTTCTTCAGTTGAATTAAAAACTCTTCTCTCAGATGATTATCTCCACCTTCTGATTGAATGGGTTCTATAATAATAGCACAGATTTCATCTTTATAATCAGCAAAAGCTTTTTTAACCTGAGCAATGCTCAATTCTTCCGTTTGGATGGCGTGTTGTAAATGATCTCCCGACAAAGGAAATTTCACTTCAGGTATTGAAACCCTTGGCCAGTCGAACTTTGCGTACCACTTCGTTTTATCGGGTAGGGTATTGGTTAGGCTAAGTGTATAGCCACTTCTACCGTGAAATGCCCGCTCGAAATGTAAAACTTTAAAGCCTTTTTCTTCTTTGTAACCTTTAGCAAAATTTTTCTGCACTTTCCAATCCATCGCTACTTTAATCGCATTTTCTACCGCCAGGGCTCCCCCTGCAATAAAGAAAGCATGAGGTAAATAAGCTGGAATGCCAACCTGGGAGAAAGTTTCTAAAAACTGGGCATATTGCTGGGTGTAAACATCAGAATTAGAAGGGTTAGCCATGGCAGCCAAGAGTAGGTTTTTTTTGAAACCTTCATCGTTCAACATTTTCGGGTGGTTATAGCCCAAAGGAACAGAAGCAAAACAAGTGAAAAAATCTAGTAATTTTCTGTTATGTTTTGAATCATAAATATAAGCACCATTACTTTTTTCCATATCATAGGTGAGGTCGAAACCATCAGCTAAGATGTGTTTACTTAATGATTCGTTAACGCGATCGGCTGGCACTGTTAATTGATACATAAATTTGATTTTGGTGTATTTCAAATTTAGTAAAATGTGCCTGAAATCAAAATTTAAGCACTTTTTGTACTCAAGGCGTAAAAAATAGGTTTAAACTGTTTAAAGTATGATTATAGACAAAAGTGAGATTCAGGCTAAAGGGATGTGGAAAACTTTTATGAAAGAAATATTTAATAATGATTCCTGTTTTAATCAATTAATGATCTCTATCAAAATTTCTCCTTCATTCCGAGTATTCCTAATAAACCACCGGTATGTATGGCAAGTAATTTATCTGTTGATTTAATGGTTCCTTTTTTTTCCAAATCAATAATGGCATAGAACATTTTTGCTGTATAAACAGGGTCCAGAAGTAGACCTGTTGTTGCAGTAAATTCTTTAATAAATGTTATTAACTCGGGCGTAGTCTTGGCATATCCACCAAAGTGATAGTGATGATGAACGACTAAATGATTACTTTTTGAAGTAAATTTATTAATCTCTTCAGTCATAAAATCACCTTTAAGTGCTGTAATTACATGTAGTTGAGTAGCTAAGTTTTCAGCTTGGATAGCTTTTAGTAAGCCAGCTGCAGTTGTTCCCGTTCCGGCAGCAACAAATATATGATCATAGGTTTCATTTAATTCGCCAATAATTTCAGCACAACCTTTAACAGCTTCTACCGATGCACCTCCTTCATCAACAAAATAGGCCTGGCTATCATCAGCAAAGTGCTGTTCAAAAAGTTCTCTTTTATTTTTATAGCCTGTCCGGTCGGTAAAAATCAGCTTCATTCCAAACAGATTGCATAACAAAAGCATTTCATTTTTTACTTCTTCACCACGAACAAAAGCTGTAGATTTTAAGCCTGATCGGGCTGCGGCAGCCGCAGTAGCAACCAAGTGATTGGAGTAAGCGCCGCCAAAAGTAACCAGATGATTTTTATTCTCCAGCTTTGCTTTTGCTAAAATATACTTCAGTTTGCGCCATTTGTTGCCCGATATATAAGGGTCAATTAAGTCATCTCGTTTTACGAAAAAACTATTGAACGGCTTAATAGCCAATTGTTGAACCGGGCTAAATATTTCCTTAATCACGTGTAAAAATAACAAACACCTGCAAAACACAAGCGTTTGTTAGCATTAAAGTACCTAATTGCCGATTCCTAAGCCAATACCTGCGTTAACCATATTGTATTTTGCCGCGGTGTAAGAACCGTAGAATTTGAAAAAACCAAATTTTAACTGGAAACCTAAACTTCCCCTTATTCCGTCAACATCGGTTTGTTTCACCGATACAGGATCAGTATAGGTTACAGATGTGGCTGCGCTGGTAGCAAAGCGATAGGTTCCCAAAGCTTTTAAATTAGTATTTGAAGTTTGATAACCTATACTGGCGAAAGGGGTGAAAAATAAAAGATTCTTAGATACAATGGCATCGATATTTACGCCATTAAATTTAGCATCTATTCGCTGATCGGAATTCGCCTGATTATCAATGTTCAGATCAAGTTTATATTTATACTGCGTAAAACCACCCGCCAATGCGATATCAACAGGAATTAGTTGATCAGATTTGCCCAAAAATAAAGGCAGTAACTCTACCTTCGCACCAAAACCAATCATCGATAAACTACCCAAGTCATTACCAAGCTTAATTTTTGGCATGGCTCTTAAAGTAACATCGATATTTTTCGGCAAACCTAAAGTGGCTTGTATTTGTGCCGATGGTACAATGTGGAATCCAACACCCTGGGGCAGGTTAAAAAACTTCCCGGTAGGAATACCATTGCTGGTATAAACTTCCATTTTTCCACCTTCCTGATCATTACCAAAAGCTGTAGGGCCTATTGATGACGAACCTAAAGCAGGGCGAATGTTACTCAAACCAAGGGTATTTACATCATAGCTGCGGGCTGCCTGTGGCACAAACGCACCCGATGCTGAAACCCTGACATCAAACTTTAAAAAGCCTTTTGATTTTGCAGAATTGTTCCAGCCATCGCTCAATCCAACACCCAAACCTTTGTAAAGTGGATCAAAATAGGCATTGATGAGTTTGGTCGCATCTGCCGGTCCGGAAACAAATAAATTTCCAACTTCTTGCTGCGCATTTGCATTTTTCGTTACCGCGAAAAGCGACAACGCCACCGCAGCCTGGATGTAGATTTTTTTCATAGAGAATGTATTGGGACGATTAGTTCATACTAAGATAGACAGATTTTTTAATTCTAAAATCTTGGTGTTAAAAGTTTATTTTTGCTCCATGGAAAATGTGGTAGAATTGCAGGAATCGGAAGAACAGGAATTATTTGAACACTTTAAAATCATTGTTGATAAAGGACAGTCTTTATTACGAATTGATAAGTTTTTGATGGTACGTGTAGAAAATGCTTCCCGTAACAGGATTCAAAATGCAATTGATGCGGGTAATGTACTGGTAAATCAAAAGCAAATCAAAGCGAGTTATAAGGTGAAACCTTTTGACGAGATTTCGATTGTGTTACCACATCCGCCCCGCGATACTGAAGTTTATCCGGAAGATATTCCTTTAGATATTATTTATGAAGACAGTGATTTGCTGGTGGTGAATAAGGTTGCCGGAATGGTGGTTCATCCGGGATTTAATAACTACACGGGTACTTTGGTAAATGCACTGGCGTTCCATTTTGAGCAATTGCCACAATTGCCAGGCAATGATGGCCGGCCTGGTTTAGTTCACCGGATTGATAAAGATACTTCGGGCCTGTTGTTGATTAGTAAAAATGAAAAATCGATCACACATTTGGCAAAACAGTTTTTCGATCACAGCATTACCCGTAAATATATCGCTCTAGTTTGGGGTGATATTGAAAACGATGGCACGGTAACGGGTTACATCGGCAGGAGCGTGAAAGACAGGAGGGTGATGGATATTTACGATGACGAGGAAAAAGGAAAATGGTCTGTAACGCATTATAGTGTTTTAAAGCGATTAGGCTATGTAACCTTAATTAGTTGTGAATTAGAAACCGGAAGAACGCATCAAATCAGGGCACACATGCAGCACATTGGGCACCCACTTTTTAATGATGCCATGTATGGAGGTGATAAGATTTTAAAAGGAACTACGTTTAACAAGTACAAACAATTTGTTGATAATTGCTTTGAATTGTTACCGAGACAAGCATTACATGCGCAAAGTTTAGGTTTTATTCACCCTACCACTAAAGAATATATGTTTTTCGAATCGTCGCTTCCAGCAGATTTTAAAGCCGGATTAACTAAATGGGAAAATTACGTCGCTGCATCTTAAACTATGTCTTCATACCTTTTATTTAATGATGTTTTCCATGCGAGTGATATTCCACTTTTAAAAGCCTCTAACCGGAGTTTTAAATTTGGCGACGGCCTTTTTGAAAGTATGCGGATGATTGACCATAAATTACAGTTTGCAGATTTCCATGCAGACCGGTTAGTTGGTGGAATGAAAGCGCTAAAAATGGAAGGACATGCTTTGATGGACGATTACTTTTTACGTAAAATAACTAGTGATTTATCCAAAAAGAATAAGTGGAATGGTAATGGACGATTTCGTTTATCTGTTTACCGCGAAGGTGCTGGTGTTTATACACCAGAAACCAATAAATCGGGCTATGTTTTAGAAGGAATTCCTCTCCATAGTAATTCTTACGAATTAAATGGTAAAGGTTTAATTATTGATGTTTTTGATGAGATAGCAAAACCGATTAATAAGCTTTCTAATTACAAAACATCAAATGCTTTGCCTTATGTAATGGCAGGAATTTTTAAAAGCCAAAACCGTTTGGATGAAGCTATAATCTTGAATCAGCATGGTTTTTTATGCGAAAGCATTAGTGCCAACGTTTTTGTAATTTATAATCACCAGATTTACACACCGGCTTTAACCGAAGGTTGTGTAAGCGGGGTAATGCGTAGTGCTGTTATGCAACTTTGCAAAATGAATGATCTGAATTTAATAGAAGCTCAAATCAGCCCGGAGATATTAAAAGAAGCTGAAGAGGTTTTTTTAACCAATGCCACACAGGGTATTCAGTGGGTAATGGGTTATGGACGCAAACGTTATTTTAATGAGGTTTCTAAGTTTTTGATTGATAAGTTAAATGCGTTGTAACGTTGTATTTTCAGGAGATCACAGGTATTATAGCGCTTAATAGAAGTTAAAGGTTGCTGTTTTTCGGGTGGTGAAAAACTAACCAATAGGGAATACTATAGCGCTTGTAAAAGCTAAAGTTTGGTGTCATCACCAACCATCTTCGATTTTTAAAAGGGGTTATTATGATAACCAAGTAAGTTATAGACTTATTTTACCTTCGGTGATGACACCAACTCATAGGGAAAAAATTACAACCTCATCCCTCTTAAAAAATCTTCTACCAACATTCTCTTCTTTCCCTCATACTGAATGTCTAGCAACTTAATAAAACCATCTTTCGTAGCAAACTTTAAATAAGTCTTTCCATCGGTAAGAAACCCTCCGGATGCAATGCCAGGCTCTTTTTGTTCCTTTTCAGCCTTAAAGATTTTTAATGTCTTATCATTTAAGAAAGTAAATGCAGTAGGGTACGGACTTAACCCTCTGATTAAGTTATACACCTCTTGTACGGGTTTATTCCAGTCTATTTTACAATCTTCTTTGAAAATTTTAGGTGCATGTCTTAATTCCGAACTTTCGGGCTGAGCCTGTTCTTTAACATCACCGGCTTGAATGGCGGTTACGGTTTTGACCAGTAACTTTGCGCCAATATTCATCAGTTTATCATGCAGTTCGCCAGCAGTTTCATCATCGCCAATGGGTATACTTGCACTTTGAATTATATCGCCGGTATCAATCTCATGGGTAAGAAAAAAAGTAGTTACACCGCTTTCTTTTTCTCCATTAATGATGGCATGATTAATTGGTGCTGCGCCTCTATATTGCGGTAGTAATGACCCATGAAGATTAATCGTTCCTTTTGTGGGCATATTCCAAACCACTTCAGGTAACATTCTAAAAGCAACCACCACTTGTAAATCGGCCTGGAAAGATTTTAATTCATCTAAAAAAGCCTGGTTTTTCAATTTTTCCGGCTGTAAAACCGGGATTCCTTTTTCTGTAGCATATTTTTTAACAGCACTCTCATTTAGTTTTTGTCCTCTGCCGGCAGGTTTATCAGGTGCTGTAATTACTGCAACAACATTGAAGTTGGCTTGTACCAGGGCATCTAAAGAAGCTACTGCAAAATCGGGTGTACCCATAAAAACTATTTTCATAAGAATGTGTTGTGTTTCTACATCAACGTGTTTGTTCACATTGAGTTTTGCAAAATAACAAAAATAAATCATCCTTATAGGTTAAAATGGTACAAGGTAAAGACGTGGTTAAGGCTAGCGGATTAGTTTACGTAACGGATGCTATGCCAGGAATTTATAGAAAGGGAAAGCCTGGTAAATTTCATTATGAAGATAAAGATGGCCATAAAATCAAGGATGAAAAACATTTGGATAGAATAAAATCCCTGGTTATTCCTCCAGCCTGGCAGCAGGTTTGGATTGCCAACAAACCCAATGCTTACCTTCAAGTTACCGGGATTGATGCCGCAGGGAGGAAACAATATCGTTATCATGCAAAATGGACCAGCAGGCGGTCTGACGATAAATATTTTAGACTTCATGAATTTGGTAAAGCTTTGCCAGAGGCCAGAAAGAAATTAGCAAAAGACTTGCGTAGAAAAGAATTTGACGAACGTAAGGTGTTGGCTATTTCTGTCGATGTGTTGCAAAAAACACTAATCCGTGTAGGCAACGAAAGTTATAAGCAATTATATGGTTCATTTGGATTAACTACTTTGAGAGATAAGCATGTAAAAATTGATGGAAGCAAAATTAATATTGATTTTATTGGAAAAAAGGGTGTGCGACAAAAGCTTACTTTAAACGACAAAAGCTTAGCTAAACTGGTAAAAAAATGCCGCGATATACCAGGTCAGGAACTTTTTCAGTACTATACCAATGGAAAAGAACATCGTAGCATTGATTCAGGAAAGATTAATAACTACATCAAAGAAATAACCGGAAACGATTTTACCGCAAAGGATTTTAGGACCTGGGGCGGTACTTTGGAGGCATTACGACAGTTTGCCAAATGTGCTGCAGATAAAAACTGGGAACTTAATACCAAAAAAACCGTGGTAAGTGTGCTGGATTGTGTGGCGGTAAAACTAGGCAATACCAGGGCAGTTTGTAAAAGTTCTTATGTTTATCCTATACTATTATCAGCTTATGAAAACAATGAGTTAGAAAAGTATCTGAAAAAGATGAATAACAAAAAAACTGAAAAAAAACTAGGCCTGGAACACGATGAGAAAGTGTTGCTTTCATTTTTAAAAGCTACAGGAAGCAAGTAATAAGCTACATTGGTATTCATTTTATGCAAATCAACATACAAGATAAAACATCTCTTTTCAAAATACTGATTGAGGAATCCAAAATGCCCATAGCACTTTATGTGGGTGAGCATTTTATCATCGAAGTCGCAAACAAAGCTATTTTAAATGCCTGGGATAAAGATGCGTCAGTTATCGGAATGCCCTTAGATCAGGCATTGCCGGAACTGGCCGGTCAGCCTTTTATGGATATTTTGAGGGATGTAGTTAAAACTGGAATTGCTTATGAAGCAAAGGAAGATCAGGTTCAGTTACTAAGTAACGGGAAACTACAAACATTTTACTTTGACTTCATTTATAAGCCTTTAAAGGATGAAAATGATCACGTTTGGGCCGTTTTAAATAACGCTACAGATGTAACAGAACTGGTGAATGCTAAACTAAAATGTAAGGAAAGCGAAGAACTTTTCAGGCAAATGATTTACGATGCACCTGTTGCTATTGGAATACTTAAGGGACTAAATTTTGTTATTGAAGATGCGAATGATGATCTGCTAAAAATATGGGGTAAAACCGCTGCCATTATTGGGTTAAAGTTATTGGATGGGTTGCCGGAAATCAAAGATCAGGCATTCTTAAATTTATTGACTGGGGTTTACCAAACCGGAAAACCACATTATGGTTACGAAACGCTGGCGAGATTAGAGCATAACGGAGTAATCGAAGATCGTTATTTCAATTTTGTGTACGATCCGATACGTGATAAAGATGGAGATATAACAGGTGTAATGGTCGTGGCTAACGAAGTTACAGCACAAGTTACCTCTCGGTTAGCCTTTAAGACCAGCGAGGAGCGCTTCAGAAATTTGGTGCTGGAAAATCCGATGCCGACTGCATTGTATGAAACGGAAGACATTATTGTTAAAATTGCCAACAATGAAATGCTTAAGTTTTGGAATAAAGACAGCAGCATCATTGGTAAACCAATCGAACAGGCTACTCCTGAATTGATGGAACAACCCTTTATCAACATTTTGAAAGAAGTTTATAAAACCGGGAATGCTTACCATGCCGATCAACAAGAGGTTGAGTTGTTTGTAAATGGCAAACCACAAAAGTTTTGGTTTAATGTTACTTATAAGCCATTGCGTAATTCGGTGGGTGAGGTTTATGCCATTCTTCATGCCGCTATAGATGTAACTAAGCAAGTTCAGTTACAAAAACAAAAAGATGAATTTTTGGGCATTGCCAGTCATGAATTGAAAACACCAGTAACCAGTATTAAAGCTTATGCCCAGGTTTTAGAAAGAACCATCCGTACGGAGGGTGACGAGAAGAAGGCAAACATGGTGCAAAAAATGGATGCTCAACTGAATCGATTAACCGGATTGATTGGAGATTTACTGGATGTAACTAAAATTCAGTCGGGTAAAATGACTTTTAATCCTGTACATTTTAATTTTGATGACTTGGTAAGTGAAATTGTAGAAGAAATGCAGCACACTACATCCACTCATCAAATTAATATCATTTCTCAATCAAATACAATTGTTTTTGTTGATAAAGAAAGGGTAGGACAGGTAATTACAAATTTCTTGTCAAATGCTATAAAATACTCTAGTAATGCTGATCATATAGAAGTTATAAGCAAAGTTAACGGCGGAGAATTGATTTTAAGTGTTCGGGATTTTGGAATTGGTATTTCCAAAAAGCTGCAACATCTTGTATTTGATCAATTCTATCGTGTTGGCGGTAATTTGCAACATACCTATCCCGGACTGGGTTTGGGCTTATATATTTCTGCAGAAATAATAAAAAATGAAGGTGGCAGGATATGGGTAGACAGTGAAGAAGGCGAAGGTGCAACTTTTAGTTTTGCATTAAAGATTTGATTGCCACTTAAAATGGGCAATCAAACCATATAGGTCATTCTTTAGGTGCTTTTTTAATAGGATGAACAGGCTGCTCTTCATTTTCCCTCTTCTTGGCAGGGTTATCCGTTTTAGAAGGTTTATTTGGTAAACTATCATTAGGTTTTCTAACAGTTTTATGGTCAACAGGTTCTCTTCCCTTTGGCACTTCTTCCTGGTAATTACTTCCAGGGTTATCGTTGGTTATTTTTGGTCCGCTCATAATGATAATGATTGAATTTTTAATGATTGATAAATCAATAACTGACTATTTAAACAACATTAAAATTACTCTTTTGTTTAACGGATAGAAACATTCAACCATTCAAAATCCACATTCTCTCCTTATTTATAAAGCAGGTATTTCAAACGCATTTTTTTATAGTTGCTCAAGCCAGGTTCCCAGCTCGCTCTGATTTCTGCCTCACTTTTGCCATCCATAATTTGTTTTCTAAAGTCGCCAACACCAATTAGCCGCTCAATTGGCATGGTTTGATTACTTAAAGTTGAATTAAAAAAATCTTCTTTTTTAGGTGATGACTGATATAGATCTATCACCCAGCTTAAATTGATTTTCTTTTCCTTTCTTAAAATGCTTGTATCGTAATTTCTGAGGTCAATGCCATAACAAACCTGGTCTTTGAATAACGGTGTTTCAGCCATTCCTTTAATTCCAGTTGGCGTGTAGGCGAATTTATAAATCCCTTTTAAATAAGGTGCACCAATAATTGTAAATGGAAATTGCGTGCCACGACCATGGTTAAGGTAAATTCCTTCAAATAAGCACGTGCTTGGATAAAGCAAAATAGATTGCTGTGTATTTAAATTAGGTGATGGTTTTACTGGTAATGTATATTCCATATCATGGTTATAATTGGCATTTTTGATCACGGTTATTTTGCATTTAAGCTTATCTTTTAGCCAGCCTTCACCGTTAAGCATTTGTGCATACTCACCAACGGTTAATCCATGGGCAATGGGAATTGGTTGTATTCCAATGCCCGATTTAAATTTGGGATCGAGTATTGGCCCATCAATTAAATAACCATTGGGATTGGGCCTATCCAAAATTAAAAGTTCTTTTTTATTGACTGCACAAGCCTCCATTACATGTTGAAGCGTATTGATGTAGGTGTAAAACCTTACACCAACATCTTGAATGTCGAAAACCATAATATCGACATCTGAAAGGTCTTCTGCCGTTGGCGTACTGTGTTTGCCATATAAAGAAACGGCCTTAATACCGGTCTTGGTATCAATCGCATCATCAACATGAATACCGGCACTCGCATCACCTCTAAAACCATGTTCCGGGCCAAATATTTTTTGGATTTTTACACCAAGACTTAATAAACTATCTACAACGGTTTCCTTTCCAATAATGGAGGTTGGGTTTACAACCATTCCTACACGTTTGCCTTTTAATAGATGTAAATATTTTTCTGTTTGTTCCGCTCCGGTTTTTATTTTGTTTTCTTTCGGATGGATCGTGTCAGTCCTTTCTAATGCAGAAGAATCCTTTAAATCTGTTGAATTGGATTGAGGCCCCTGGCCGCATGCAGAAAATGCGATGAATGAACTTAGTGCAAGACTGATGTATTTTTTCATGGTTAGGAATTTAATTGCTGTTATTATTTAATAGCTGAAACAATTTGAATCATTTTTGATTATAATCTGAAGCAATGTTTGCCATTATATTCCAAATATATACCATTTTTAAAAAGGATTTAAGCATTTTTGCTGTTACAAATTAAACAACTTGAATTTCGAATATTTTATAGCAAGGCGTATCGCCATTAAATCAGAGCGAACATTTTCAAAGCTCATTGTGCGCATTGCTATTGCTGGTGTAATGCTTAGTTTAGCCGTAATGATTTTATCGATCGCAATTATAAAGGGCTTTAAAACAGAGATTCAGGATAAGGTGAGGGGTTATTTAGGCGATGTTCAAATAACCCGCTATGATTTAAATAATTCTTTTGAGCATTCTCCTTTTGTTTTGGATCATGATACCGAAAAGCGGTTAAAACAAAATCCTGATATAGAATTTTATAATTTCTTCGCTACTAAACCTGCTATCTTATCAGCCAATGAGGAAATTGAGGGGATAAATTTTAAAGGTGTAGATAAAAGTTATCATTGGGATTATATTAAAAAGCACCTCATTAGCGGCAGAATAATTGAATTTGCAGACAGTGCCGCTGCCATGCAGGAATTACTAATATCTAAATATACCGCTAACCGTTTGAAGCTTAAAACAGGTGATGATTTCATTATGTATTTTGTTCAAAACCAATTACGGCCCAGGAAATTTAAAATAGTGGGCATATATGAAATAGGAGTGGAAGACATTGATAAAACCTTTGTTATTGGTAATCTGAATATTATTAAAAGGTTAAACAATTGGAAAAGTAACGAGATTGGCGGGGTTGAAATCAGAATTAAAAACTTTAAAGACATTCAGAGCGTATCCTATGATATTTTTGAAAATTTGCCCCAAAACCTGCGCTCATTTTCTATTGTAGAAACCTATCCGAATATATTCACCTGGCTAAGTTTGTTGGATGTAAATACAAAGGTATTGCTTATTCTAATGCTTATTGTGGGGGTAATCAATATGGTAACAGCGCTTTTGATTATGATTCTGGAACGAACCAATATGATTGGCATGTTGAAATCATTTGGGGCAAGCAATTGGAGTATCATGCGCATCTTTCTGTATAACTCGGCTTACCTTATTGGGATTGGTTTATTATTGGGGAATATTTTAGGCCTGGGCTTAGGTTTTTTTCAGCAGGCAACACATCTTTTTAAACTGAATCAAACCTCTTATTTTTTGGCGTATGCACCAATTGAATTTCACTTTGTAGATGTTTTGGGACTGAATATTCTAACGATTGGTGTATGTCTGGTCGTACTAATTATCCCCTCTTTTTTAATCAGCAAGGTATCTCCATTAAAAGCGATTCGGTTTAAATAAATCAATAAATTGTTAGTACTTATAAAATAAATAAGCTTCTCCCCATCCAGAGAGAAGACTTATTGTTTTAACTAACCATTCCAAACCGGAACAGAACTAAGAATTAAGCTTTAAAGAATATAATAAGATCCTATGTGAGCCAGTTCGCTCTGGGGCTTATCTTCCAGTATTTTATTATCATCTAACATCTGCATCAAATCGCGTTCTATATTTCTGCAAATGGTTGTCGTTGGTGTGTCTGTAGGTTTGTTTTCAAAAGGATCCTGTAAATGCACAGCCATTTTTTCTACCAGTAAAAAGAATGCCGCTATGGCTACAACTAAAGGCACTTCCATATAGCCAAAATATTCAATCAATCCGAAAGGCAGGAGTACAATAAATAAGTGGATTGACATGCTGATGTATTTGCTGTAGGTAACTGGAAAAACCGTATTTTTAATCCGTTCGCAACCGCCCATAAAATTACAAAGAACGCTCAAAGTCTGGTCCATTTGTATTTGCTGGTATTTGTTAATCCACCCATTAGTGAGGGCCTTTTTCAAATCCCTACCATGCAGTTCCAATAAACTATTGGGTACATGTTTCCTTTTTTTAATGAATGCCATTTCCTCTGCCGAAAGATATTCTTCCAAACCCTGGCGGGGATTAAATCCACGGAGCGATTGACTAACTGAGTAACACCAGGCAATTTGCCTTTTAATAAACTGGCTTTTAAACGCTTCTACTTCTTCGGTTTCATACTCACTTTCTACAAAAGATAATACCTGGCGTGAAATGGATCGGGAATCGTTTACAATTGCTCCCCAAAGTGTCCTGGCTTCCCACCATCTGTCGTAAGCCTGGTTAGAGCGGAAGGCTAGCAATAAAGAGATAATGGTTCCGAGTAATGCAGGTACAGCAACAGGAATGGATATGCGGGTGACGTGGAAATTTTGGTAAAGAACCACTATGCCGATGGAATAAGCAATTACAAAAAGTAACTCCTTTTTAATCTTCCCGAATATGTAAGTGAGCGGAATATTATTTCGTAATAACATAAAATATTTTTAAATAATTAATTAAGCATTCGCGGTTTGCCATGCATTTTCTTCTATTTTGGTGTCGATTAGGCTTTCATTTGTATGAATGGACATCACATTCATTTCCAAAACTTCGCAACCACATCTGGCCGTTAAAATTTTTGGATCGATACTAAATTTATTAATAGCCTTAAAGCTGTAATCTTTTGGGTAAGCAATAAAATCAACATCGAAATTTTCGATGAAATTTTTAAATGCTGCGACGGTGCTGCCGTAAAAATATTCGATGCTGATGTTGTTGAGCTGGCTGGCATACTTCTTTTTGTATGCGTCCAATGTATTGTAAAAATCATCGCTGATATTTTCATAATCTTTACTTCTGCGGCTTAGCATTAACATATCAGAAATAGAATCTGATAATTTAAAAGCATGTACAAATACAATATTAAAAGTTTCGTAAGGCTGGAACAGCGTTAAACCATCAATGATTTTTGTACTCTCTAAATTAAAATCTGTTGGTACTAATACGGTTTTCATGGCTTTTCTTGTTTAATAAATATTAATACAAGTTTAGCTTTGAAGTATTATAATTGAATAAGAGCCGGATTAGAATAACATTAGAATTGATAAGGGATTAGATGCCTAAGTGTGAAATTATTGGCTTTCTTCCTGTAAGTTTTCAAAATAAGCTGTTTTCTATTAAATTGAATTAATACAAGCTACTTGAAGGAAGGATGACTTTTATTTCTGTTCCTATCCCTTCCTGAGATTTGATAGCAATACTTCCTCGATGCAAACGGATAATATTTAAAGAAAGCGGAAGCCCAACGCCATAACCTTTGTAATTATTTGTATTAGAAGCCCGGTAAAATGGTTCAAATATATGTTGAATATCTTCTTGAGGAATGCCTATGCCTTGATCAGTTATGGCAATAGATAGTGTATTTGCACTGGCTTCAATGGCAATGTGAACCAGTTTATCGTTTGAGTATTTACAGGCGTTGCTCACAATATTAGTTAAAGCCAGCTTAATTAAGTTTTTATTTACACGCAAGTTAAGCAGCTCATCATTATCTGGCAATTTGGAAAAGTCAATTTCAATTTTACTTTCCGGATGAACCTGGTGTACCGAAGCTTTTATTTCCCATAACAATTCATCCATCCGTACTTCTTCCCAGGGTTGGTTTTTGCCATTAAATCCCGATTGCGCAAGGCCAAGTAAGCTGGTGATAATATTTTCCAATCGTTCTGTTTCATCTTTTATTTTTGCCAGGGCATCATGTTGCTTATCTGGGTCATGATTGGATTTCATGGCTAGTTCTACTTCACCGCTAATAATGGTTAGTGGGGTTCTCAGCTCATGTGAAGCATTGCTGATGAAATTATTTTGAGTTTCAAAGGCAGTTTCCAGTCGGTTAAGCATGTTATTAAACGTTTCAGCCAGCTGCGACATTTCGTCACTGCCTTTTTTTACATCCAGACGCATATGTAAATTTTCGGCCTTCATTTTTTTTACGCTTTTTATAATGTTCCGTAAAGGCATCAACATATAGTTAGAAAAACGCCAGCCGACCACAAACGATAAAAAGATGGATAAAAAGAACCCAATAATTAAAATCCTTTGTAAATCTTTCAATTCTCTAAAGCCTACCGGATCATTTGCTGAAACAATAACGATAAAATCCTTCTTTTTAATCTTAAATAATTTACCCGCATAAAAATGATTATCTACCCTATATCTGGCTACGTTTCCTGTTTGAATACGCTTGTAAAAGCTTTTGGGTAGCTTTCGGTCTAAATTATTAATGGTTGGATTGTCGGCTTCGGAAATGTAAGCTTTTTCTGATGGGAGTTGTTCCAGATAGCGATTCCGCATTTTGGCATAGGCAGGGTTATTGGCATCTTCATAAAGCTTAATTTGGGCAGAAATATTTACCCTGGCCTCTAATCTTTTGTAAAAGTCTTCAAATGCAAAATCATTAGCAAAATACCAAACAAAACCACTTAGTAAAGAGATAATTACTGCCGATAAAATGGCAAATAATAAAGTGATTTTTTTAGCGATTTGCATGAATTATCCTTTTAAAACGTAACCCAGTCCTACAGCGGTATGAATCAGTTTCTGATCGGAGTTTTTATCAATCTTCTTTCGGAGATAGTTCACATATACGTCGACCACATTGGTGCCCAGGTTAAAATCAATATCCCAAACACTTTCCAGGATATCAATACGGGATAGAATTTTAGATTTGTTTTTAGCCATGTATTCCAGCAGGCGATATTCTGTAGCTGTAAGTATAATTTCGGCTTGTTTGCGTTTAACCGTTTTAGCACTTACATTAATTTGTAAATCGGCAATATTAATAATCTGGTCGAGGTTTGCAGATCCATTAAATCTACGCAGCAACATTCTTATTCTCGCAAAAAGTTCGGCGAATTTAAAAGGTTTAATAAGGTAATCATCTGCTCCATTATCTAAACCATTAACTACATTTTCAGTAGTGCCCAGCGCCGTGAGCATAATTACAGGTGTATTGGGTTTTGCATCTTTAACAATTTTGCACAGTTCAAGGCCATTAATACCTGGAAGCATGATGTCAAGAATAACCAGGTCAAAATCGTTTTCGAGTGCCATTTGTTTGCCGATGATACCATCCGGGGCAACACTAACAGTGAAACCTTCATCTGATAAACCTCTTGAAATAACTGAAACCACATTTGGCTCATCTTCAACTAATAATAAATTCATGTGGTTTAAGGCCGCTTAAAATAAGGATTTACAATCGTTTTAATTCTTGCAATAACGACATTTATCTTTATTAATAAAAAAATTGCATAAAAAAACCTCTTAAACATAACATTTATGAGGTCTTGATATTAATTTCCTTTTTCCACTTTTTCTTTCAGATTGGCCAGTCCGCTTTCAAAGTCTTTCCCAATCATTTTATCCATGCCACCCATTATTACACACATCCATTTGCTGATCATATTATTTTCTCCGCTCATAGTCCATGTTACTTTATTGCCACCCTGTTCTGGAGTTATGGCAAATTTTGTATCAGCCATGCTTTCAAAAGGCTCAATAAATTTCAGTTCGATATCCAAATCTTTATTGGCTTGCAAAGTTCTGATTTTCATGTAGCCGGCACCTGTTTCTTTGCCTTTCCAGTTATACTGATGGCCGGGCGTGGCTGGTGTTCCGCTAAAGGTAGTTACTGCCGATGGATCCATTTTAGCCCATGGATTCCACTTATAAAACTCCTTAAAATCCGCAATGCTTTTGTAAATGGTGCTGTCGGGTGCTTGAATCACAGTCGACCTTGAAACTGAATAGGTTTTGGGTAAAAATAAACCACCAACAATAAAGATGATGATTAAGATGACAATAATTCCGAGTAGTATTTTTATAAATTTCATTGTTTGTTTGATTAGTTAATTAAATTTAAAAAGAATTAACCGAAACAAAAGAATTAAACAATATTGATTTTAGCAGGCGGTGAATTAAGCTTAAAGTGCATTAAATCAGCGATGGATTGTGCTTTAAGTTTAATGGTTTCAGCATTTTCGCCTTCAAAAAGGTCATCTACAGTATTAAAGAAAAGATTTTTCCAGGTATCGAACTCTGCTTGTTTCAGATTGGCTTTATCCCGCAAGGCGAAATGTGTCAGCATGGGGTTGCCTTTATAAGTAGCTTTTCCGAAGAGAATGCTCTCCCAAAAATCATACATTTTAGGCAAATGATGAGACCAATCAACCTTTGCTGTTTCGGTAAATATCGGGCCAATGGTATTATTTTGCTGAACCTTTTTGTAAAAGGTATCAACCAGTAAAATAAGATCATTTCTATTTTCGATATCTGTTTTCATAAGATAGTTTATTTAATTGTGTAAATCCCAAGGCTACAAGCGATAGGAATTTAATGATTTCGATAATGATATATAAAATGTGATGATGACTTTCAGGAGCCGGATTGCCTGTTAATAATAGTGTAGCTCTTTTATCTAACAGCGGTAGGAGCCATAGTGTATCTGCTACCATTAGAAACACTAAAATGACTAAAAGTGTTCTGCTCAGGTTATCAATTTTAGGAGAAAACGTGCAGAACAAAATGGCAGCAAGCAGCGCAACTTCAATTTTGTTTAATGCCTGAAATACCAGCTTCCCTATGCCTAAGCCAAGCGGAATTGTGATTCCAGGTGCCTGAAATTTTAGTGGCGCTTCTAAAAAGCTGATGCCGGCAATCAGTCCTGCCCAAAAGATGATGCAAAAAATAGCAATGTTCTTTTTCATTCATACAAATATCATTCAAAATTATTTTTAAAAAATGATACTGATCATCAAATGAATATTACTTATATAGCTTGAGCAACATTTTATCGTAATTGATGATGGCTTTGTATTCTACTAAAATATCGCCGCCAATAATGCAGGAAATGGGTGGATGGCCAAATTGCCGGTAGGTATCGCTTACCGATTGCAAATCAAAAGCAACAGTTTCATATTGTTTGATTTTTAAGCTCCCTATTTTTACTTCTGGAATAGTAGCCTGAATGGTGGTTGTTGTAGTAAATAAAGTGGCGGCATTTATTTCATCAGAAACTTTTAGTGTTTCTGCCAGATGCTTTTCAATTAAAGCTTTATTAAACACACTTCGTGATGCGCCTGTATCTAGCACCGCAAAATGTGTTTCATTAAAAACAACAACTTCCACCAAAAGGTGGAAGCCGTCATCTTGTAAGTTTACCAGGTTTAATGGGATGTTAATTGCCCGCATAAGTTTTGTTTTCGTCATGCTGAATTTAGTTCAGCACCTTTTTGCATAAAGAACCTGATCCAAGAACTTTGAAGACAGGGCAACGGATGACTAATTAAACCAATTTCATTTCAGCTAAAACGCTATTCATATTTCTTACGGCATCAGCACTTTTATTAAAGGCTGTTTGCTCGTGTTCAGTTAAATTAAAATCGATGATTTTTTCCCAGCCATTTCTACCTACAATTACAGGTACACCCAGGCAAATATCCTGTTGTCCGTATTCACCTTCAAGCGAAACGCAGCAGGTAAATAGTTTCTTTTCATCGCGTAAAATGGCTTCTACCAGGGCAGCTCCGGCAGCGCCCGGTGCGTACCATGCAGATGTGCCGATTAAACCTGTAAGTGTTGCACCGCCAACCATCGTATCGGCCGCAACTTTATCCAACGTAGCCTGATCTAAAAGGTTACTTACGGGTAAACTCTGGTAAGTGGCCAAGCGGGTAAGTGGAATCATAGTGGTATCGCCATGGCCACCAATTACAAATCCTTGTAAATCATTTGGACTGCAGTTTAGTGCCTGAGATAGATAAAATTTAAATCGGGCGCTATCTAAAGTGCCGCCCATACCAATGATCCGGTTTTTAGGTAAACCCAAAGATTTTAAGGCCAGATAAGTCATGGTGTCCATCGGGTTACTAATTACAATGATGATGGTATCGGGAGAAAACTTTAAAATGTTTTCGGCAACGCCTTTTACTATTCCTGCGTTAATTCCTATTAATTCTTCGCGGGTCATTCCAGGTTTACGTGGTAATCCTGATGTAATCACAACCACATCTGAATTTGCAGTTTTACTATAGTCGTTGGTTACGCCCGTAATTTTGGTGTCGAAGCCCAATAACGTAGCTGTTTGCATCATATCAATAGCTTTCCCTTCGGCAAAACCTTCTTTAATATCTAATAGAACAAGTTCATTTGCCAATTCTTTTCTGGCAATATGATCTGCGCAAGTAGCACCTACAGCGCCTGCACCAACAACCGTTACTTTCATATATCTTTTTTTAGGGTTTGCTAATCATAAAATCTTCATCGAAGGTAGAAATAAATATAAGGTTTAAAAATCCTTTTACGAAACTTTTAGATAGCGCAAGCATTGGCTACGGCTTGTAGATCTATATGAATTATAGCGCAAGTGTTGGCTGGTGTTTATTATACTTATGATTAATGTAGTTATTTGTAAGCAGGCGCTTGCGCCAGAAATATTTCCATTGATAGTATTTCCTTCTGTTTTCGCCTAACTCTTTTGTTGATAAAATACTGACAACTTCCGCATGCAAAATTCCTATTTTTGATGAACCGTAAATATACTGCAGCGGCTAATTCTATAATACAATATGTACTTAATTTTTGATACTGAAACTACAGGTTTGCCTCGTAATTATAATGCTCCCGTTACCGATACGGATAACTGGCCGCGTTGTATTCAAATTGCCTGGCAATTGCATGATGAGATGGGAAGGCTGGTGGAGCATCAGGATTATTTGGTAAAACCAGAAGGATTTAATATTCCTTATGATGCCGAAAGAATTCACGGTATATCAACGGAATTGGCTGCCGAACAAGGAATAGCATTAGCTGAAGTTTTAGAGAAATTTAACATCGCATTGTCCAAGTCAAAGTTTATTGTTGGGCAAAATGTTGGTTTTGATGTTAACATTATGGGTTGCGAGTTTTACCGTTTTGGTATTGAAAACCGCATGGCAGAAATGCCTGTATTAGATACCTGTACAGAGGTAACTGCCGAGCTATTGAAGTTGCCTGGAGGGCGGGGAGGTAAGTTTAAACTGCCAACCTTAACAGAATTACACTCGTATTTATTTGGTGTTCCATTTAACGAAGCGCACAATGCTACCGCCGACGTGGAGGCAACAACACGTTGTTTTCTGGCTTTAATACAAAAGGAAGTTTTCAAAAAAGAAGAATTACTGGTTGATGCCGAATACTTTCCTCGTTTCAGAGAATTCAATCCTGATTCGATCCCGAGTTTTGGTATTTCGCATGTAAACTTAAAAGCGGCCTCTGATGAGATTCGCAAACGCCTGCAGAAAACAGAAGGCGGTGGCGTATCCAAACAGGAGCTTGCTGAAAATAAACAAGAGCTGGCTGCGGCTACTTTTGTACATCTGCATAATCACACGCAATTTTCAGTATTACAAAGTACCATCAGTATCCCGGCTTTAGTAAAAGCTGCGGTTGCCAATAAAATGCCTGCCGTGGCCATGACTGATCATGCTAACATGATGGGGGCTTTTCATTTTGTGAATGCCGTATTAAACCATAACAAAGCTGCCGAAGCTAAAAATGCGGAAGCAATAGAAGCCGGACAAAGGCCTACAGAGGTAGTTATGACGCCAATTGTTGGGGTTGAGTTTTTTGTTTGTGATAATCATCTGGATCGAACAACTAAAGACAATGGTTATCAGATGGTACTATTGGCGAAGAATAAAAACGGTTATCATAACCTGGCAAAAATGTCTTCTATCGCTTATACCAAAGGGTTTTATTATGTTCCGCGTATTGACAGGAATGTAATTGAACAATATAAGGATGACATCATTGTTTTATCAGGAAACCTTTCAGGCGAAATTTCAAACAAACTCTTAAACATGGGAGAAAATCAAGCTGAAGAAGCCTTGATTTGGTGGAAAGAAAAGTTTGGCAATGATTTTTATGTAGAGGTGATGCGCCATAATCAGGAGGATGAAAACCGGGTAAATACGTCACTCGTAAGCATGGCAAGAAAGCATCAGGTAAAATTGGTAGCAACCAATAATACCTACTACATCAATAAAAAAGATGCAAATGCGCATGATATTTTGTTATGCGTTAAGGATGGTGAAAAACAAGCTACACCAATAGGTCGCGGGAGGGGTTACCGCTATGGCTTGCCTAACCAGGAATATTATTTTAAGTCGGGCGAGGAAATGAAGGCTTTATTTGCCGATTTGCCAGAGGCAATTTTAAATATCCAGGAAATTGTAGATAAAATTGAAACCTATAAACTTGCCCGCGAAGTTCTTTTGCCAAAATTTGATATTCCAGAGCAATTTTTAGTTGCAGAGGATGAAGTAGATGGCGGAAAACGCGGCGAAAATAAATTTTTACGCCACTTAACCTACGAGGGTGCCAAGATCAGATATGGTGAACTGACACCACCTGTGATTGAACGTTTAGATTTTGAGCTGGCCACGATAGAAAAAACCGGCTATCCGGGATATTTCCTGATTGTACAGGATTTTATTGCCGAAGCACGAAGAAGAGACGTTTCGGTAGGTCCGGGCCGTGGTTCTGCTGCCGGTTCAGTAGTGGCTTATTGCCTTTGGATTACCAACATCGATCCAATCAAATATGATCTCCTTTTCGAGCGATTCCTTAATCCGGATCGTGTTTCCATGCCTGATATTGATATTGATTTTGACGATGAAGGTCGCGGACGGGTAATGGAATATGTAATCAACAAATACGGATCCAGTCAGGTAGCGCAAATTATTACCTATGGTACCATGGCCGCAAAATCTTCTATCAGAGATACAGCCAGGGTTTTGGATTTGCCGCTATTTGAAGCTGATAAAATTGCCAAGCTTATTCCTAATATGAAGCTGGCGAAAATTTTCAACCTTGATGAAAAATCGTTAAAAGATGCACTTCGTCCGGATGAATATGAGCGGGTTGTAGAATTAAAAAATCTCGGAAGCTTAAAAGATTTAAGTGCCGAAACCATCCAGCAGGCGCAGGTTTTAGAAGGATCACTACGGAATACGGGCATCCACGCCTGTGGTGTAATTATTACGCCCAGCGACATTACCAATTTCGTTCCGGTAGCTACCGCTAAAGATTCTGATTTATATGTTACCCAATTTGATAACTCGGTAGTAGAAAGTGCCGGATTATTAAAGATGGACTTTTTAGGGTTAAAAACGCTTACCCTTATAAAAGACACTGTTAAATTGGTGAAAAAGAGGCATGGTATCAACCTCGATCCTGATAATTTCCCGATTGATGATGTAATGACTTACGAGCTTTTCCAGCGTGGAGAAACCATCGGGATTTTCCAGTATGAGAGTCCGGGGATGCAAAAATACATGAAGGAACTGAAGCCAACTGTTTTTGATGATTTAATTGCCATGAACGCATTATATCGCCCGGGACCAATGGAGTATATTCCGAGTTTCGTTCGGCGTAAAAATGGAGAAGAAGAAATTAAGTACGATTTAGATGCCTGTGAAGAATATTTAAAGGAAACTTATGGTATCACTGTTTATCAGGAACAGGTGATGCTTTTATCGCAAAAGTTGGCGGGTTTTACCAAAGGTGAGGCAGACGTTTTGCGTAAGGCGATGGGTAAGAAGCAAAAGGATGTGTTAGATAAAATGAAGCCTAAGTTCGTAAAACAAGCTTCAGAAAAAGGGCATGCTGCTGATACATTAGAAAAAATCTGGAAGGATTGGGAAGCATTTGCGTCTTATGCATTCAATAAATCGCACTCTACCTGCTACGCCTGGATTGCTTATCAAACGGCCTATTTAAAAGCACATTACCCTGCAGAATATATGGCTGCAGTGCTTTCCAACAACATGAGCGATATTAAACAGGTAGCTTTCTTTATGGAAGAATGTCGCCAGATGGGCGTAACGGTTTTAGGTCCGGATGTAAATGAATCTGATCTAAAATTCTCGGTAAACCAAAGAGGAGAAGTACGTTTTGGCATGTCGGCAGTAAAAGGAGTAGGAGAAAAGGCGGTAGAAAGTATTATCGAGGAGCGGTCTTTAAATGGTCCTTATGCTTCAGTTTACGATTTCGCAAAGCGATCTAACACGCGTGTGGTTAACAAAAAAGCTTACGAAAGTTTTGTTTACAGCGGGGCTTTTGATGCTTTTGGCGGGCACAGGGCACAATATTTTTATATCGGTCCGAATGATAAAATGAATGGCATTGAGAAAATCATCAAGTTTGCCAATGATTTCCAAAATAATGAAAGCACCTCGCAGGCCTCGTTGTTTGGAGGATCAAAAGCCGATTTGATTTTAGAACCTACCTTACCGGTTTCGCCTGAATGGGCTTTAATGGACCGACTTAAATATGAGAAAGATGCCATTGGGATTTTCCTTTCCGGACACCCATTGGATAACTATAAACTGGAATTAGATCGTTTTTGTACACATGGTGTAAAGCAGTTGAGTATTATTAACAAAGTGCGCATGGGCGATTCTAATGAAGAAATATTGGCTGAGTTTGCCAAGTTGCAAAACCGCGAACTTTGTGTGGGTGGTTTGGTAGTCGCGGCTTCTCAAAGAATCACCAAAACGGGTAAACCTTTTGGCACATTTGTTTTTGAAGATTATGATGATGCCTGCGAAATGGCTTTGTTTGGAGAAGATTTTCTGAAGTTTAAATCGTTTTTAACAGAAGGCTATTTTTTACAAATACGAGGTAGGGTTGGAGAACGTTTTGGTAAAGCCGGCGATTGGGAGTTTAAAATAACAGCAATTAACTTAATGTCTGAGCTACGGGATAAGCTCGCGAAAAGCTTAACCATTCAGGTTCCGATTGAAAGGATTAATGAAGAACTGATGCGGGAAATTGAAGCTATACTGGCAGATAATAAAGCTAATAATGAGCAGCAAAACTGCCAATTGAACTTCGCAGTTTTTGATAGCGAGAAACAGATTATGCTGGATTTACCTTCAAAAAATTTAAAAATTAATCCGAGCAATAAGTTCTTAGAACAATTGGTAGGATTGAATGTTGTAAATTATAAGCTGAATTAGTTTTTTGGTTGTTAGCTTCTTATTTATTGTCTGCTTTGATTCCGAAAAAAGAAACAACTTAAAAGCTAACTAAACACAAAAATGTCAAATTGACATTACACTGTAGTTGGCATTACAATTGAATACATATATTTGAACATAAAAAAAATTAATTATGGCATTAGAAATCACAGATGCAAACTTTGAGGAGCTTGTATTAAAATCAGATAAACCCGTATTAGTAGATTTTTGGGCAGAATGGTGTGGCCCTTGTCGCATGGTTGGTCCAGTTGTTGAAGAGATCGCAAAAGAATATGATGGAAAAGCAGTGGTAGGTAAAGTGAATGTAGATAACAATCCTCAGATTTCAACCCAGTTTGGTATCCGTAATATCCCTGCTTTATTGTATTTCAAAGATGGTCAGGTTGTTGATAAACAAGTTGGTGCTGTTCCAAAATCAGTATTGGCTGATAAATTGAACAAGCAATTGGTATAACCAGTATCCATTTGATTTAAATATACAAACCCGAATTCTTTATAGAGTTCGGGTTTTTTTAATGAACATTTTTCGTTTCTTTAATTTTAAAAAAAAACATCATGCCTCTATCAAAATATTATTCAAAATCATTTGCGCTTTTATCAGCAGCGCTGGCTTTCAATACATTGCAGCTTTCAGTTGCAAAAGCACAGGTGCCTGTAGAAACTCAACCGCCTACTGCTGATTTTAAGCCTGCATTTGAGGGGCAAACCAGGGTTGCAGGTGTTAAAACGTCAACACCACTTAATATTTCTATCATTAACGGCAAACTGGAAAATCCCTGGGCAATTTCAGTAATGCCTGATGGGGGATTCCTTATTACACAAAAGCAAGGGAGCATGGTGGTGCTAAACGCTGATGGAAAGTTGAGAAAAAAGATCACAGGTTTGCCAAAAGTTGATGCCTCTGGTCAGGGTGGTTTATTGGATGTAACCTTAGATCCTAACTTTGCGAAGAACAGAATGGTGTATTGGGCTTATTCTGAACCACAAGATAAAGGTGTATTGTTGGCTATTGCAAAGGGGAAACTTTCTGCTGACGAAAGCAAAATTGAAAATCAGAAAGTGATTTATCGTGCTACCCCGGCACATACAGGTAAATTGCAATATGGTTCCCGAATTGTTTTTGATAAGAATGGAAATTTATTTGTAAGTACTGGCGAACGCTCGGATAAGGAAATCAGAGTTCAGGCGCAGTATTTAAATTCTTCATTGGGAAAAGTTCTTCATTTAACTACTGATGGAAAACCAGTACCAAACGGTCCATTTGCTGGCAAAGCCGATGCCCGACCAGAAATTTATGCTTATGGTTTAAGAAATCCGGATGGCTTAGCAATTAATCCTGAAACCGGAGATTTATGGGAATCAGAATTTGGTCCGCGAGGCGGAGATGAAATTAATATCATTAAGCCGGGTAAAAATTACGGTTGGCCGATTATCATCTATGGCATTGAGTATAGCGGTAAAAAAGTAGGCGATGGTATTCAGCAAAAAGAAGGAATGGAGCAACCTATCTATTACTGGAATCCGGTGCTTTCACCAGGCTCAATCGCATTTTACAATAGTAATGTGATTCCAGAATGGAAAGGCAATCTTTTTGTTGGCGGCTTAAGCGGCTCTCATATTAGCCGGTTGGTGATCAAAAATAATAAAATTGTTGGGGAAGAACGTTTGTTAGAAGGTAAAGGTGAACGTTTTAGAGATTTGGTAGAGAAGAATGGTGCCTTTTATGCCGTTACCGATAACGGAAATTTGTATAAAATAGAGAAGAAATAGTCTTCCCCGCTCGTCGGCTGGTGATGACACCAGCCGATAGGACGAAATGGATTTTATGTTTTCTCTCCGAGTGATGATACCAGCTGATAGGACGAAATATATTTTCTGTTTTCTCTTAGAGTGATGACACCAGCCGATAGGACGAAATGGATTTTCTGTTTTCTCTCCGAGTGATGATACCAGCTGATAGGAAGAAATATATTTTCTGTTTTCTCTGCGAGTGATGACACCAGCCGATAGGACGAAATAGATTTTGTGTTTTCTCTTAGAGTGATGACACCAGCCGATAGGACGAAATGGATTTTATGTTTTCTCTCCGAGTGATGATACCAGCTGATAGGAAGAAATATATTTTCTGTTTTCTCCACGAGTGATGACACCAGCCGATAGGACGAAATGGATTTTCTGTTTTCTCTCCGAGTGATGATACCAGCTGATATAAAAAAAGCTTTGACAACTTTTTTATTCAATACGATTAAATTTGTCAAAGCTGATTATTAGTGGAATGTGCCATTAATTGTTCAAAGGTATTCGCTACTTAAATGACCATCTATCCCTTAAATGGTTATCGCTTTTATAGCTTGAGCAAATAAAATCACACCTGCAAATTCAAGAATCTTTTTATTAGCTTTACGATATGCAGACTGTGAATTACGACAACGAAACAAGTTATGGGAACCTGGAATTGCTTGCGAAACAAGTTGTGGAAGGATTTATAACAGGCTTACATAAAAGTCCGTTTCACGGTTTTTCGGTAGAGTTTGCCGAGCATCGGCAATACAATAATGGCGATAATGTTAAAAACATCGACTGGAAATTATTCGCCAAAACAGATAAACTTTATAGCAAAAGGTTTGAAGAAGAAACCAATTTGCGTTGTCAGTTTGTGATTGATGTTTCGTCGTCAATGTATTTTCCAGAACCAAAAAAGAACAAGCTTACTTTTTCTATTCAAGCGGTTGCCTCTTTAATGTATCTCCTTAAAAAACAGCGTGATGCATTTGGTTTAAACTTGTTTGCAGATGAGATTTTATTAAACTCCCCGGCGAAATCAACCACAGCACATCAAAAATACCTGTTTGCCCAATTGGAAGAACTGTTATCCAAACCTAAATTAAAAGCTGAAACTAATTTGAGCGAAGCATTACATCAGGTTGCTGAGTTGATTCATAAGCGTTCTTTAGTTGTCATTTTCAGTGATTTATTTCATACCCAAAATAGCCCTGAAAAAACTGAGGCTTTTTTTGATTCGTTACAGCATTTAAAATTCAACAAACATGAGGTTGTTGTTTTCAACGTGATTGATCAGCTTAAAGAAGTCGATTTCGAGTTTGAAAATCGTCCTTATCAATTTATCGACATGGAAACCAACGCCGTGATTAAGGTACACGCCAGCCATGTTAAGGATAATTACAAAGAGGCAATATCAGCTTATAGAAAGCAAATTGAGCTGAAATGTTCCCAATATAAAATCGATTTTATTGATGCAAATATACATGAAGGTTTTCACCCGATTTTACAATCTTATTTAATCAAACGGCAGAAGCTAGGTTAGCAATGGCAAACAACTATCATCCCGAGCTGTTAAAATAAAAGTGATCAATTTTAAAACTCAATAATATGTTAGAAAAAGGAACAAAGGCGCCAGACTTCGAACTGAACGCAACTCCTGATCAAAAGGTAAAGCTTACAGATTTTTTAGGAAAAAACGTCATATTGGCATTTTATCCAGCAGATTGGAGCCCTGTTTGCAGCGATCAGATGGCGCTATACAATGAAATGCTGAAATATTTTAGCAAATATGATGCGCAGATTTTCGGTATTTCGGTTGATAGTGGTTGGTGTCATCTGGCTTTTGGTAAAGATAGAAATCTTCATTTTCCATTATTAGCAGATTTTGAACCAAAAGGTGCAGTTTCCAAAGCCTATGGAGTTTATGATGAGGAAGTAGGAGAGAGCAAACGAGCGCTTTTTGTGATTGATAAAAAAGGTAAAATTGCCTGGAGTTATTTATCGCCAACAGCTGTAAATCCAGGCGCAGATGGAATTTTAGATGCATTAGAAACCATAGAAAAAAAATAAGATGAGTAGCAATTTAAAACCAGAGTTGAATAATGCAGATCATATTCAAGGAGATGATAGTGCTGCAATTACAATTGTTGAGTTTGGTGATTATCAATGTCCGTATTGTGGCGATGCCTACCCCATTATAAAAGAAATTCAGGAGGCATTTGGCCACCAGATTAAATTTGCCTTTCGTAATTTCCCGCTTAAAGAGGCGCACCAGTATGCACTTCCTGCTGCTTTGGCTGCAGAAGCTGCTGGTTTACAGGGTAAGTTTTGGGAAATGCATGATGCCTTGTATGATAATCAATATCGCCTGGAAAGTGATTTGTTTATGGAGCTAGCCGAAACCCTCGAACTGGATATTGATCAGTTTCAAGCCGATTTTCAATCTGATGATTTAAAACAAAAAGTTGAGGATGATTTTGAAAGCGGAGTACGCAGTGGTGTGAACGGTACGCCATCATTTTACGTAAACGGAACCAAGTTTGATGGTGATGCCGCTGCTTTGTATCAAATGCTTAAAGAGAGCACTGAATAAAAAAACCTCATGTATTTTGCAATACATGAGGTATCAGATAAGGGTAACCGGAAAACTAAAAAACTAATTATGAGTTTTTAGAATTTAACAAAACAGAAATCGCTTCGTATTTTGTTATTTCAAAGGTGCATTTACTTTATGAAGTTTTAGTGAAGAAATCTTTTTCATTTAGTACATTAGTCTGCCACAGGTCAGATTGTCATTATTTTACGAAGAAGATTGAAACAAAATTTAAATTCTTTTATTTATAATCTACTGCCTTTGCGGTGGTAATAAATTATAAATAGATTATGGCAAAAAACGTTGCAGAGCAATTGGTAGAAATGCTGGTTGAGGCTGGTGTTAAAAGAGTTTACGCTGTTACCGGCGATAGTTTAAATTATTTCAATGATGCTGTTCGACGAAATGGCAAAATTAAGTGGATACATGTTCGCAATGAAGAGGTAGGGGCATTTGCCGCTGCTGCAGAAGCGGAGTTAGACGGTATCGCTTGTTGTGCCGGTAGTTGTGGCCCAGGACACGTTCATTTAATTAATGGACTTTATGATGCACACCGGTCGCATGTTCCAGTCATTGCAATTGCCTCTACCATCCCGACAGGTGAATTTGGAACTGAATTTTTTCAAGAAACGAATACGATAAAATTGTTTGATGACTGCAGTTATTACAACCAGGTAGCCAGTACTGCCGAACAGGCTCCGCGTATGCTTCAAACGGCCATACAGCATGCCATTCATAAAAAAGGTGTTTCTGTATTTGGCTTGCCGGGAGATGTTGCCCAGCTTGATGCCGTGGAAAGCACTACCGCTATGCAAATATTCACTAATAAGCCGGTTATTCGACCATCAGATCATGAGCTTCATGAATTATCTGCTTTGCTTAACGAAGAAAAGAAGATTATGATTTATTGTGGTATTGGTGCTGCTGATGCTCATGATGAAGTTGTTAAACTGGCTTCCAAATTAAAGGCTCCTGTAGGATTTTCTTTCCGTGGAAAAATGGGTATTCAGTATGATAATCCATTTGCGGTAGGTATGACCGGACTGTTAGGCCAACCATCCGGTTACCATGCCATGCATGAGGCAGATGTAATTTTATTACTTGGAACTGATTTTCCGTATGTAAACTTCATGCCTGTTAAAAGTAAAATTATCCAGATCGATGAACGCCCGGAGCGTTTAGGCAGGCGGGCAAAACTAACAATGGGTTTATGTGGTGATGTTGGTGACTCTATTAAAGCCTTGCTTCCGCTTTTGGAGGAAAAGACCGATGATAAGTTCTTAAAAGCACAACTTGAATTCTATCAAAAAGTAAAAGAAAACCAACAGACTTATGTAAAGGATCAGGGAGCGGAAAATAAAATTCAGCCAGAGTTTGTTGCAGATGTTATTAATCGTTTGGCTACTCATAATGCAATTTTTACGGTCGATACAGGAATGTGTTGCGTTTGGGGCGCCCGTTTTATTGATGGAACCGGCGAACGTAAAATGTTAGGGTCTTTTAATCATGGCTCCATGGCGAATGCTATGCCAATGGCAATTGGTGCAGCATTGGCTCATCCCGATAAACAAATTATTGCGCTCTGTGGTGATGGTGGTTTGTCGATGCTGTTAGGGGATCTGGCTACCATAAAACAATATCATTTGCCAATAAAATTAATCGTTTTCAATAACAGGGCTTTGGGTATGGTCAAGCTGGAAATGGAAGTTGATGGTTTGCCTGATAATGAAACCGATATGATTAACCCCGATTTTGCCTTGATTGCCCAGGCAATGGGTTTCAAAGGTGTTACAGTTACCAGACCGGAAGAAGTAGAACTTGCAATAGGCAATGCTTTAAACGAAAATGGTCCGGTTTTGCTTAACATCATGACTAATCCAAATGCACTGGCCATGCCACCAAAAATTGAATGGAATCAAATTAAAGGTATGACCGAGTCAATGGCTAAACTGATGCTTGGAGGAAAGATGACAGAAGTTTTTGATACCATTAAATCCAATTATAAGCACTTAGGTGAAGTCATCTAATCACATTGTTTTTCAAAAAAAAAAGCAGGCGAAAACAATTTCGCCTGCTTTTTTTTAATTCACTTTGCCTGATATTTTGGACTTAGTTAATTTAAATTCTGGATTTTTTATTACTTAGACTTTGAATATAGACTTTCGAGATGTGCTAATGAAGCTATTAAATTTTTCTCATCACCTGCTATGCAGTAATGTTTAATCCCATTTTTATCATTATCTGGCTCATTTTTTCTTTTTTGAAAAACAGGATATACAGATTTTAGCGTACGACTTTTAATGGCAGGATTTATTTTAAAACCTTTCCAATCACTAATGATGCTTGTTGTAGTCGATGAAGATTCAAATCCATCATGACCAATCATTTTTACAGTAAAATGTGCAGATTTGCCATCAGCGTCAACTGCGAAGGTATTAGATTTGATTACAAAAGCTGAAGTTTTTCCTCTGATAGAAATGGTATCACTTCCGCCAACTGCCTTTGCAAGTAACTGATTGATCTGTTTAACGGTTTCGATCTTCGATTGCGAAAATGATTTGATTGAAATGATCATGAAGATCAAGAGTGTTAATTTGGTTTTCATATTATATTAGGTTAATTTGAATAACCTAATATAATAAATAATTGCAATAATAAGTGCTTAACAATCAACCTTATAAATTACCCCTTAATTCCTGTTCTCTCTCTAAAGATTCAAACAAAGCTTTAAAGTTTCCGGCACCAAAACTTTGTGCACCTTTTCGCTGAATAATTTCAAAAAACAAGGTGGGGCGATCTTCTACTGGTTTGGTGAAAATCTGCAAGAGGTAGCCTTCCTCATCACAATCCACTAAGATACCGAGGCTTTCCAGTAAAGCAATTTCTTCATCTATCTTGCCCACACGCTGTGGCATCATATCATAATAAGCTTCAGGCGGAGCACTTAAAAACTCAACGCCGCGTGATTTTAATGCTATTACCGTTTTTACAATGTCTTTTGTAGCTACCGCGATATGTTGGACTCCTTCTCCTTCATAATATTCCAGGTATTCTTCAATTTGTGATTTCTTCTTTCCTTCTGCAGGCTCATTAATTGGGAATTTTGAATATCCATTTCCATTACTCATCACTTTACTCATCAAGGCAGAATACTCAGTGTTAATTTGCTTATCATCAAATGATAAAATATTAACAAAGCCCATTACATCTTCATACCATTGTACTGCTTCATTCATGCGGTTCCAGCCCACATTACCTACACAATGATCGATATACAGCAGGCCAGCATCTTCAGGTTGATAATCGCTTTCCCAAACCCTGTACCCAGGCATAAAAGCCCCCGTATAATTTTTCCGTTCAACAAACATGTGTATTGTTTCTCCGTAAGTGTAAATACCGCTCATTTTTACCTCACCATTTTCATCAGAAATAGTTTTAGGCTCCATGTAAGGCTTGGCACCACGCTTAGTCGTTTCTTCAAATGCGCTATAAGCGTCATCAACCCAAAGGGCTAATACTTTTACCCCATCGCCATGCTTTTTTACATGTTCCGAAATAGGATGATCAGATTTTAGCGCCGTTGTTAATATTAACCTGATTTTGCCCTGTTGTAAAACATAAGATGCGCTATCCCGAACACCGGTTTCCGGACCTGCATAAGCTAAGCTTTGAAATCCGAATGCTGTTTTGTAGTAATGTGCAGCCTGCTTTGCATTTCCTACATAAAATTCGATATAATCTGTTCCATTAATAGGTAAAAAATCAGGTGCTTTTGAAATCTTTTGTGCAAATGTTTGTGTTTCCATTCTAATAAGTTAGTTAGGAGTTGAAGGGCTCCAGGTTTTATTTGTTTGTTGTTAATTCTTTATTCAATGTTGATTTGCCAGCTTTTATGATAATTCTCGTCCTCAATGGCCAAAGCATCCTCGGTGAGCATTAGTGGTTTAAAAGGATCAATCATTACTGCAAGTTCATCTGTTTTTTCCTTACCTATTGATTTTTCGACTGTACCGGGGTGCGGACCATGAGGAATTCCCCCCGGATGCAAGGTGATCTGTCCTTTAACCACACTTTTTCTACTCATAAAATCGCCATCTACATAGTATAAAACTTCATCACTATCCACGTTACTATGATTGTATGGTGCGGGTATCGAATCCGGATGGTAGTCGTATTTGCGTGGCACAAAAGAGCAAACTACAAAGTTGTGTCCCTCAAAAGTTTGATGAACAGGTGGCGGTTGGTGTAAGCGACCCGTAATCGGTTCAAAATCGTGTATCGAAAATGCGTATGGATAATGGTAGCCGTCCCAGCCTACATAATCAAAAGGATGCGTTCCGTAAGTATATGGATAAATTAATCCCTGTTTTTTAATTAATACTTTAAAATCGCCATATTCATCGTGTGTTTGCAGATTTTCAGGTAATCGCAAATCGCGTTCACAATAGGGGGCATGTTCCATGAGCTGACCGTACTGATTTAAATAGCGTTTAGGCGCTCTCAATGGACTAAAACTCTCAACAATGAACAACCTGTTTTGCTCATTGGCAAACTCAATCTGGTAAATTGTCCCCCTGGGAATGATTAAATAATCGCCATAGGCAAACTTAATTTCACCGAAACCAGTTTTTAATTTTCCTGATCCTTCGTGAATAAAAATCATTTCATCGGCTTGACTATTCTTATAAAAATAATCGGTCATTGATTTTCGTGGTGCAGCTAAAACGATGTGTAAATCGCTGTTCACTAAAATCGCTTTGCGGCTCTCCAGAAAATCATCTGCCGGTTGAATGTTAAAACCGATTAAACTGGTATGTTTTAAATGCTTTTCTCTTGCGATTTTTGGCTCAACGCTGTAAGGTTCACCCAAATGTTTTACAATAGTAGGCGGATGGCAGTGATAAACTAGCGAATACAGGCTTGAAAAACCTTCGGTAGAAACCAGTTCTTCGGCATATAAATTTCCATCAGGTTTGCGAAAAACCGTATGACGTTTTGCAGGTATTTGCCCCAATTTATGATAAACAGGCATAATATTTATGTTAGGTTAGAAATAAACGCTAAAAAAATTAAGATTAAAACGCAGCAGCGCTTTAACAAAAGGAAGGTTCAGGAATTAAAAAGAATATTGAGCCATGATCAACTTCGATAGCATTTTATAGCGACGTGCAGCAATGGCGTCGTTCACTAAATTGATATGTAATGCTTTTAAGATCATGGTTTTGATGAAGCTAAAGTAGTAATTTTTTCTAAAACATAAAATTCTTTATATTTAATATTCTAACTCAAATCGACATGAAGGTTACACTATCTCTTCTTCTTTGCATGCTAATAACCTGTGCCGTTTCAGCCCAAAAACAATGGAAATATAAGATATTATTGGTGGAGCATAACGGAAAGCGGCACAGAGGGTTTTTTTATGCAGCAGAAGATACTCAACTTACGGTAATAAAAAAAAATGGCGATACGAGTAAATTGCAAGCTGAGAATATTAACAGATTATTTATTCATAAAAGAGGAATTGTTGCACCATTTGTAATAGCAAGTTCATTGATTTTCGTTGCCCTTTCAACAGGAAGTTCAAATGCATTGGAATCTGCAGTGTTAATTATTGTAGGTGTCCCGGTAGGTATTTCGTTAGGTTTAATTACAGGTGAGCTTTTTGCAAATAAGCGATATTATAGAAAACTTGAAGCAAAGGATTTTCCACTAATTAAGACGGATTTACAAAAATACACGGAATTAAAATAAGTTTAATCGCTTTTTATTTGCAGCCCTAAATTATTAGCTTTACCGCGTACTTTAACCAAATTGATATGAAATTAGTAAGTTATAAAACTGAAGACAGAGAACATTTAGGCTTATTTATAGATGGACACATTTATAATTTAAACAGTTGTGATAAGTTGCTTCCTGATAATATGAATGAGTTTCTGGAGGGTGGTGAAGTGCTAATGGAAAGAGCAAAAAAGGTTGATGAAGAAATTAAAAGCGGCAAAATTGAGGCTAAGGAGGAAATATTTTACGAGATATTGGCGCCTGTTCCACACCCTGCCAGTTGCCGGGATGGCTATGCTTTCAGGCAGCATGTGGCTGCGGCTCGACGCAATCGTAAGGTTGAAATGATTCCGCAATTTGATGAATACCCGATATTTTATTTTACCAATCATAATGCCATTCAGGGCACAGGTGAGATAGAATGTATGCCAGATCATTTTGAAAAGCTGGATTTTGAGTTAGAGCTTGCTATTGTTATCGGTAAAAAGGGGAGAAATATAAAAGCCGCAGAAGCAGACGAATACATTGCAGGTTACATGGTAATGAATGATATGAGTGCCCGCACGCTGCAAATGGAGGAAATGTTGTTAAACCTTGGTCCGGCAAAGGGTAAAGATTTTTCTACAGTTATTGGTCCCTGGCTGGTAACACCAGATGAATTAGAACCATACAAAGTAAGTGCAAAAGAAGGCCATGTTGGTAATGCATACGATTTAAAAATGACTTGCCGTGTGAACGGCATCGAGGTTTCGAGGGGTAATGCAGCCGATATGGATTGGACTTTTGCCGAAATTATTGAGCGTTGTGCTTATGGTGTGGATATTCTTCCTGGTGATGTAATTGGTTCTGGTACGGTTGGAACCGGATGCTTTTTGGAGCTGAACGGAACTGGTTTGTTAAACGATCCGAATTATAAAACACAATGGTTGCAGCCCGGAGATGTAGTTGAAATGGAAATTACCGGTTTAGGTGCATTAACCAATAACATTGTAAAAGCCAATACAGACTTCTCTATACTAGCATTAAAAAAGGTGAAATAAACAAAAAGCTACTCAATAATATTGTCATTTCTATTGCAGTGCAGAAATCTTTTGATTTCGAGAAGTGATAAGAAGGAGCCCATTGTGCTGTGTTGATGTGGGTATTTTGATTGTTTAAATAATTAAATTTCGTCATTGCGAAATGATTTTTCATGGATTGAAGCAATCTCATTTGCAAATGAATAGCTTGTTGCATTCGTGAAATACTCCACCGCAATGGCGAATGCTTTAGTATGATTGATTTTTATAAGTTCAATGATCTCTCAACAAGACAACAGTCAAAAAAATAGTGCAAATGGCAGGCGACTGTTAAAAAGAGCTACCGCAAACTGATTTTCTAATCTTAAATAAAATTATACTTTGCTCACCTTAGAAACTAAAGATTTATCGGCGATGGAATTGCAAAACTATCTGCAGTATGCAATAGCACCACGTCCAATCTGTTTTGCATCTACAATTGATGCTGCAGGAAATATTAACCTGAGTCCTTTCAGTTTCTTTAACCTATTTAGTACCCAGCCACCTATCTGTGTGTTTTCTCCTGCCAGAAGAGTGCGTGATAATACGACTAAACATACGCTGGAAAATGTATTAGAGGTAAAAGAATGCGTGATTAATATTGTGAATTATGATATGGTACAACAAATGAGTTTGGCCAGTACCGAATATGCTAAAGGTGTTAATGAGTTTGAAAAGGCAGGCTTTACCATGTTGACATCTGATACAGTAAGACCACCGAGGGTTGCTGAAGCGCCGGTACAGTTTGAATGTATCGTTAATGACGTCATTGCTTTAGGTGATACAAATGGCGCAGGTAATTTAATTCTTGCCGAAATTAAGCGTATTCATATCCATGAAGGGATACTGGATGAAAACGGAAAAATAGATCAGCAAAAAATAGATTTAGTTGCTCGTTTGGGCGGTGATTGGTATTGCCGCGTAACGGAAAATAATTTATTTAAAGTAGCTAAGCCTTTGGCTAAAATGGGGGTCGGTGTCGATAGCCTGCCCAAATCAGTTCGCTTATCTCAGGTATTAACCGGTAATGATTTAGGGATGCTTGGCAATGTTGAAAATTTGCCATCAGCCGATGAAATTGACGAGGTTTCTTCTTTAGCAGAAGTAAAAGAAATTTTGGATGCCACGATTGGTGATGCTACAAACAGAGAGCGTGAATTGCATGAATTGGCTAAAGGTTTATTAAAAAAGGGTGATGTAATGCTTGCTTTAAAAGTGGTATTGTTTTAAATTTATATGTAAAAATTAACCATGAAAAATAACGTTCAGGTCGATCAGTATATTATTAATTCTGCGGAATTTGCAATTCCTATTTTAAATCATTTGAGAACCTTAATTCATTATGCAGATGCCAGAATTGAAGAAACCATAAAGTGGGGTATGCCCTTTTTTGATTTAAAGGGAACTGTTTGTCATATCGCAGCTTTTAAAAACCATTGTGCACTGGGCTTTTGGAAGGGTTCTTTGATGAAAGATGAATATCATCTTTTTAAAGACAGCGAAAATGCAATGGGCATGTTAGGGAAAATTACTTCGATGAATGACTTGCCTGAAGATGAAATACTAATTTCATACATTCAGCAAGCTATACAGCTTAATGAAGATGGAATCAAACTTCCCGTTAAACCTAAAGCGACAAAAAAGCCCCCTTTAGTTATGCCTGAATACTTTGCTTCTGCTTTGCAGGAAGATGCGGTAGCTTTAAATGTTTTTCAGAATTTTAGTGAATCGAATAAGCGTGATTATGTTAACTGGCTTGAAGAAGCTAAAACAGAAGCTACGAAACAAAAAAGATTGGATACCGCTTTAGAATGGATTGCTGAAGGAAAACCAAGGATGTGGAAATATTTAAAGAAGTAGTATTAAAGGATACTTACAATTTTCATAAAACGGTTTCTGTAGTGGCCATTTAACTCGGTTACGGTTACGCCATGCGCCTTACCCGAGGAAGCGTGAATAAACTTTATACCGTTTTCATCAATTGAATAAACTATGCCCACATGTCCAATTGTTCGTACTCTGGAATTACTTCCTGTAAAAATTAATACATCACCCACTTTTGCGTTTTCCAAAGTAGTTTCTTTTCCAGCACCGCTAAACTCCCGAGATGAACGCGGAACTTTAAAACCAAAATTGCTAAATACATAATTTACAAAACCCGAGCAATCGAAACCTAATTTTGGATTGCTTGTTGCATACCTGTAACGGATGCCTAACATGCTTTTCGCGAAATCAATTAATGTTTCAGAATTTGTTTCTTTAAAGTTTTGCGCCGTTGGTTTTGCTTCTTTTGGAAGGCTGGCTACCAGTTTTTTGACCATTTCCTGGTACTGGGTAGGTATTATTGATTGGGCTTTTCCTGCAGATGCAGACAAAATGAAAATCAGAATTGGAAAGATTATTTTCTTCATATGTTGGAGCCAAAGATATAAAAAATATCCAAGGCTACTTAAAATGTTGAAAACCAGTTAAAACAAAAAGCCCAGGTTGTTGTACCTGGGCCGTATATATCTGTTAAATGCTTTGGCTAGATATCACCAAACATCGTTTGTGCTTTTTCTCCAATAACCGGAATAGGTTTTTTCTCTCCGTTAATAGCACCAATTAAGCCAATTACCCATAATATAAAAATTACTAGGTAGATGGCATAAAACAGGTAGCCAATAGTTGCTGATAAAGTAGCGGAGATAATAATATTGCCTACAATACCTACACCAATATTTATCAAATGCAGCAACAAAGTCTGTCTTAACTGGTAACTGCTTAGGGCGGTTTTATTGTCTTTATGCATGCCAAAGTAGGCTATTAACCATCCAATAATAGTGAAATAACTTACGATACTTGCTGTTTTGCCATCGCTTACTGTGGTGAAATTTTTGTTTGTTTCCATTGTGATTAAATTAGATTTATCTTTCTAACAAATAAATATTGAAACTGTTGTAAAAAATTTCATTAAGGTGTTGTTACTGCCACAGGTATAACTTTTCCATTAAAAAACTTTTGTCCCGTTTTTGCAAAATCAGCTATATATTTGCCCATTTCAAAAGCCATTACCGGACTTTGGTAGCCAGGAAAAGCTGCTTCGAGCATTTCGGTTTGTGCAGATCCTAAGGCAAGGCAATTTACTTTTATTCCGGTTTCTGCCAACTCAAAAGCCAAGCACTCGGTTAAGGTATGAAGTGCAGACTTACTGGCCGAATAAGCGGATAAACCCGGAAATTTTACGCTGCCCTGAAACCCGCCCATACTTCCAATATTAACAATGTGGCTTCCAATTTGCATTAAAGGAAGCGTGTTTTGGATCATCCGGAAATGTGAAATCACATTACTTTGAAGCATTTCTGCCATATCCGTTTCTGAAGTCTGCAAGAAAGGCTTATTGATTAATGATCCTGCATTGTTAATTAAAATATCAACGTGGCCTAATCGTTCTTTTAAGAATGGTATAAGCGCAGCATAATCGTCATTTACAATATCAAATTCTACAGGTAATAAGGTACAATCCGGATTAATTCCTTTCGCAATTTCTGATAGTTTTCTAAGCTTTTCAGCGGTTCTTGCAATGGCAACAATTTTATTTTCTTTTTGTAAGCTAAATTCTAATGCAGTTTCAAATCCGATTCCGCTGCTGGCTCCCGTAATTATAATATTCATTTCTCGTATCTGTTTTCGTAATTTAAATCAAAAGCAAATTTACTCATTAACTATTAATTGACTAACCGGATGACTAATTACATATAAACCATCGTTGATTAATTTATGGTGTTCTGGCTCCCGGCTTGCTTTTAACTCTAAATAGATATTAATCTCTCTTTCCAATTGATGGTAGATTTTTTTGTGATAAACAATCTCCAGTATTTCCAAAGCACAAAGCCAATCGTGCCTGTGTTTGGTTTTTAACTGATGAAATAAATCAGCCAGGCAATCCATGCCTTCTCCAGTTTCCCTGATTGATCTAACCTGTTTATATAACTGGTGTAAATCCAAAGTCTTATCATCGTAATTTAGCTGATGCGTTTTCTCCTGGCTAATTAACGTAATTTCTTCATACGCATCTTTATCGGCAGCGCCATTAAAAACAGAAATTATTTTTTCGCCTATAGCCATGTCATAAGTACCCCATTCGGGCTTAAAAAGTATGTTGCCGTTTTGCTCTTTAACTGTGCAGTTGGTAAATGAAATTAACAACAGCTGGTCATTTTTAAATAGAATGTCAGCTACGGTGCCCTCTACTTCGATACCACTGCTAAAAGTGAGGCTGATAATTTTATTAATGGCTATTCCACGTTTTTGTAAATCGTCGAGCGAGTAGTTTTCTAAAGGTTTAGTATCATGTTTCAATCTTCCTACTGGAGAAGAAAAACCATCTTTATGGTAATGTTTATCATGATTGGGCAATTGTTTGCCGTCAAAAGCCAATGCCGTGGGCCCGGTAGTTTTAATTAACGTGAGTTCGTCATCAGGACTAATTCCTATGTCGGTAAATAAACCACTTACCTGCAAGCCAGAACTGTAAACAGCGGTGGCTACGTTTTTACAGGCAATAGCCTTCATCATACTTTCTGTTCCGCCAACCCTAAAAGCCATGGTATTGGCGAATTGTTCCAATACATCAATCAAATTTTGAAATGTTGGTGTTACAAAAAGCTGCGGTTGCGGCTTAGTAATATCGTAGCTATAATTAATGGTATCATTGTTATACCAGATTTTTTCTACATCGTTTTGCATACATGTTGCACTTTCGCCAATTGATGAAAGTAAACCTGCGCCATAAATTTTGGGTTCTTCCAAAGTTCCAATTAAACCGTATTCAACTGTCCACCAATGTAAACGTCCTAGTAAAGCCATTTCTGATGGTTCTCCCATATTTTCATTAATATAGCGAAGTTCTTTTTCGGTTTTAGCAATCTGAATTTCATCTGCATCTGCCGCTTCCTTTAAAATAGAAAGTTTTCTAATGGCTTCATACAATTCGAAATCTTTTGCAGAGAACATGGCTTTAGCACCAATAGAACCAAAATAACTGAGGTAATTGTTGTAGGCTGTATCAGCAATAATCGGGGCATGACCTGCACTCTCATGAATAATATCAGGTGCAGGTGTGTATTCAATGTGATGAATCTGACGGATATCTGCTGCAATCACCAAAACCTGATAGGCCTGGTATTCCATAAAGGCTGCTGGAGGAATAAATCCATCTACAGTAACTGCACCCCAGCCAATTTTGCCTAAATTATCATTCATCGTCTGGAGATCGGGAATGTATTCAATGCTTAAACCTGCTTTTTGCAAGCCTTTTATGTAGGGGTAATACGCAACATTTTTTAGGTAGCTGTAATTTTGGCGCATTACGTAACGCCATACAGCCTGATCAACAGGCGTATATTTTTGATAGTTTTGGGCAACAATAAACTGTTTCAAGTGCTTTGGGAGCTTTGCTACCTGCGCATTATTGAAGTCATTAAAATGGCTCATGGTTTATGAAAATAAGTCGGTTGGAAGCTAAGGTAGCTTGTTGCTTTAATGTAAGCAAATATCACGCTAAAAAAGTAACAGCCACGCGAAATAAAGGATTTTAGCTATTGAGTATCCAAATGAATCTTTAATGTGAAAAGCAAAATCAGCATTTTTTAATGATGTTTCTTCAGGTTGTCTGCTAAATCTTTTTCGCATAAAATATGCTCAAAAGGATATCGCTTCCATCCCGTTTAATCAGATTAGCCTTTGCTTATCATTTGGGTGTTCCGGGCAAATTGCTATAAAAAACATAACCAGAAGCAACAGCTAAGCCATTTAAACCCGACTTAATGTAAAAACCGGAGGTTGAGGTACGAAACCGAGGATTTGAAATGGGGGCGGGGCTCAATTAAACTAAATGCTACTGGTATTGCTTTTCTAATGGTTAAGGCGTTCTTTTAGTTTTTTTTTCGCCCAATTTCTTTACGCTGAAAGTAAAATAGTGCTGGTATAGGTAGCTAAACAAGGCCATTAGAATAGAAACTACAATTCTGGAAAGTACAGATAACGTAGGGTAATCTCTAAGTAATTCCAATAAAAACTTTAATAAAACATAATTGGCCAGGATGTTTATGATTTGCAGATTCAGGAAGCGAAATAACTGAACTCTGCCTTTAAGTTCACTATGCGTAAAAATGATATACTTATTTAATAAGAAACTGGTTGGAATGGCAACGGCGTAATCTACCAATAACGAAGCCGTTTCCCTTTGCAATACCATAACACCAAAGTTTACTTCTTTAGTAGTAAAAACAAAAAAGTAAGCAAAATAATAGCTTAATATTCCCAGTAATAAAGTTCCTCCACCAGTTGCCAGATACCTGAAATTATGAAGGGAAATAAACTTTTTAAATGGTGGATGGAAGAAATCTATTATTGCTAAAATAGCTTTGCGCATGAATTTGATAATATTTGTGCAAAGGTAGTTTTTTTAATAAAAAAAGCTTCACAAAATGAAAGCATTAGCGAGAATTGCTGGACGTGTAAGGTTGTGCCACATAATCAATTACTGCACACCAAGAGAATGTAGGGTGTTTTTGAATACTAACGCCTACCGTATTTAACTTATTTTTTTGATCGATTATATTAAAACGATGACCAAGAGATGGAACGCCGCAATCAAGCAACAAATGGCAAACAATATCTAGACTTTTGGAATATCCGAAGTCAATATTTTCGCTCATAATGTTGTTGGGGAAATATCTGGCCAAACGTTTTGAAAAAGGAGTGCCATTACTGCTTTCATGCGTGTCGAGATTATTAATGTTTAAATCCTGAGCGTGGGCTTTGCTTAATGCACTTAATTTTTCGTTGGGATAAAACATTGGAAAATTTTTAACCTGTTGTAAATGTTTAAGTAGCGACAGATAGTAAGAATTATTTTTAGTAATGATCAGTTCGTTGTAGTTTCGGTATTTTCTAACTTTTGTGTTGTAGTTATCAATATAGTCCTGAAGAAAAGTGTAGTAAAACTTTTCACCATCAATGCGGATCAAATTCATATACATGATGATGTCTTTTTCCTCATTTGATAAATAAATGGTATTCGTGGCGGTATTAGCCAGCCTAAATTCAGCATTTGTCCAGGTTTGAGCTTTGGCTTTTGTGATGAATAGAATTAAAAATATCAGCGCAAGGGGAGCTTTTTTCATCGGCGATTTTATCAATAACGCCATTTAAAAAGTTTTATTTTACTAGTATGATTTGCATAGAAAATCAAAAGCACTAAATTTCTTTTTAGCGCTTTCGATTTGATCAGATATTTGATGTAAGAAATTAATTCTCTATAAAAACATACCGCCTGAGATTTCTATCCGTTGTCCATTGATCCATCTGGCGTCTTCTGTACATAAAAAAGCTACCGCACCGCCGATATCATCAGGTAAACCTACACGACCTAATGCTGTTTGGGAGGCGATTCCTGCATTTAATTGTTCATTATCGCGTACCACGCCACCACCAAAATCGGTTTCAATTGCTCCGGGGGCCACAATATTCGATCTAATTCCTCTTGTTCCCAATTCCTTAGCCTGGTATTTGGTTAATGTTTCCATCGCTCCCTTCATCGAAGCATAAGCTGCATAACCTGGTAAGCTAAACCTCGCCAGGCCGCTTGAAATATTAATAATTCCAGCACCATCATTTAATAAATGCAACAGTTTCTGAGTGAGGAAGAATGGGCCTTTGAACTGAATATTGACCAGCTTGTCGAACTCTTCAATGGTTGTTTCGGCAAATGCTGCATGGATGCCAATACCAGCATTATTAATCAGGAAATCGAATTTTTCAGTTTTGAACTGTGAATTTAAAACTGTATTTACTTCGTTAACGAAAGCCTCAAAAGTATGTACTTCTCCAACATCTAAGCGTAGGGCAGCAGCGTTAACACCATGGTTTTTTATTTCCTCAACTGTTTGTTCAGCTTCCTCTTTTTTAGATTGGTACGTTATGATTACATCAATTCCTTTAGTGGCAATTTTTAATGCAGCATTTTTACCAAGGCCACGGCTGCCACCGGTTACCAGGGCAATTTTATTTAGTTTTTCCATTTCGTTTTTATTTTATAAAACAAAGTTATGTGGAAACTACAAGTAAAAATGGTGATTGTTTAAGTTTTATGAAGTGATCATTTCTTTTTTTTCTGAAGGTAACTTGAGATAAGCTTCCCGATATTGCTTAGGCGTTTGGCCAGAAAAGTGTTTAAAGAATTTTGTAAAGTTTGATGGATCATAAGTGAGCATACGGGCAATCTCTGCAATTGGTGTATTTCCATTTTGCAGCATTGTTTTAGAGATGTCCAATAACCGTTCTTCAAAAAAGAAGCAGGGTGAATGGCCGGTTGCCGCTTTAATGGTATTGCTTAAATGAGTAGGGTGAACATGAATTAAATCAGCGAAGTCTCTAACTTCGAGCATATTGGTTGCCCGCCCAGAAACAATATCTTCCAGGTGTTTATCCAGCTCCTTTAAATAATCGGCAGCAATTTCATGTCGGCGGGCAAAGAATTTTTGAGGAATTTTCATGATAAATCGGGATGGATTGAACTACAAATGTATAGTTTATATGGTGGGTGTTAAATAACCTGAAAACAAGAAATCCGCTTAATTTGAATTAAGCGGATGATGAACAATATCAGAATATTTTATTTTTTGCTGTATGGCAAATCAAAAGAGCCATTCGTTACGCTTACACTTGTAGTAAATGTACCGTTTTGATTAGGGCCTTTAAAAGCGAAAGTACCTTTCAGTTTTCCGCTTTCTTCGCTGGTAATTACTAATGTTCCGCTCTCCGCATAAAAAGAACCAGCAGGTGTTTGATCCTTCATATATACAGCGGTTCCGTCTTTGGCAATATCGTAAGTTCCAATGCCGGTATAGCCTATAATGGATAATACCAGGCGTTTATCGCCGCTTACGGTTGTAATGGTTAATAATTTGCCGATAGGAGAAGTAATTGATACGGCCTCACCGGTAAATCCGGTACTCGCTCCGTCTATAGTGGCATTTAGATTTGCCGCCGCCGGGTTAGTCTGCGGTAGTTTTGAAGGTATTAAACTCATGCTAAACTGACCTTCGGTTATTGTTTTGGTTGTTGAGGTGAAAATATTCTCCCCTTTAAATTCGAAAGTTCCTTTAATTATTTTATCTGGTGTATAGCTGGTAATTTTTATGGCGCCAGCCGAAGAACTTAAAAAAGCATCTTGTAAACCATTAGTAGTCGCTAAATAAGTCGCCAAATTATTATCAGTCAAATTATATGTTCCTGCACCTTTAAAATCATCAACCATTAAGCTAAAGCCAGCTTCGCCTTTGTTCCCGATAATTTGTAAGGTAGTTTTACCGTTTGATGTAAAAAACTGTGCTGACGCTACCGTACAAGTCAATAATGCGCCATCAACCTTTCCACTCATGGTAGCAACATCCCATTCCGGATGGTAATCGATTTCTTTTTTACAGGATGAAATAATTAAAAGACAAATTAAGGCGGGTAAAAATAATTTCAAATAAGTTTTCACGAGCGTTTTTCGGTTTAGTTAAAATTGGTTTTACGAAGATAAAGAAATTAATCGATCTTCAAATTGAATACATGTAACTGTATTACAAGCTATTCATGCTGGTTTCAGTTGTTGTGAGCTAGTAAATTATGTTCATCAACCCATCACATAAAAAAAGTCGTAGGTTTTTGACCTACGACTACAATGAAAATTTGTTTGCTTTACTGAACCAAGTTCAGTATGGCAATTTTATTTAAGCTAATAAATTTTTCCAGCTCACAGCTTTACCAACTATATCAGTCAAATCAGCAATGGCGATACGTTCCTGTTCCATACTATCGCGATGACGAATGGTAACGGTTTGATCTTCCAAACTCTGGTGGTCGACTGTGATACAGAAAGGCGTTCCAATAGCATCCTGGCGGCGATAACGTTTACCAATAGCATCTTTCTCTTCATAAATACAGTTGAAATCAAATTTCAAAGCATCCATAATTTCGCGGGCTTTCTCTGGCAGGCCATCTTTTTTGGTTAATGGGAAAACGGCAACTTTATATGGCGCAAGCGCCGGATGTAAACGCAATAAAGTACGGCTATCCTGTTTATCTTCAGTGCTTAAATCCTGTTCTTCAAATGCGTTAATCATCGTTAACAAAAACATCCGGTCTAAACCTATCGAAGTTTCGATAACATAAGGAACATAGTTGCCATAAGGCTTGCCATCTTCATTTAAATCATTATCGAAATATTGCATTTTCTTTCCAGAAAATTCCTGGTGCTGCGTTAAATCGAAATCAGTTCTGCTGTGAATACCTTCAACTTCTTTGAAACCGAATGGGAATTCAAATTCAATATCTGTCGCAGCATTTGCGTAATGCGCCAGTTTAACATGATCGTGGTAACGGTATTTTTCTGGCGAAGTTCCTAAAGCCTTGTGCCATTTTAAACGAGCTTCTTTCCAGTATTCAAACCATTTTTTATCTTCACCCGGGCGAACGAAAAATTGCATTTCCATTTGCTCAAACTCACGCATACGCATGATAAACTGACGGGCAATTACCTCATTTCTAAAAGCTTTACCAATTTGTGCAATTCCGAAAGGAATTTTCATCCTTCCTGATTTTTGAACATTAAGAAAGTTTACAAAAATACCCTGTGCCGTTTCAGGACGAAGATAAACTTCATCGCTACCTTCGGCCATGGCACCAAATTGGGTGCTAAACATCAAGTTAAACTGGCGAACATCTGTCCAGTTAGATGTTTTAGAAATTGGGCAAATCACTTTATAATCAACGATTAAATCTTTCAGCTGCGCTAAATTTTCAGCTTTTAGGGCCAAATTCATTTCTACCTCAAGCGTTAAACCTTTTTTAACAAATCTCCAGCTCGCCTCATCTATAAATGGATATTGATCATGAGTTAAAATGGTATTTTCGTCTTTAAATCCTGGTATCCAAGCCGCCTGACCTTCATCGCTTAGCCCTAATATTTCTTTTTGAAACTCTTCAAATTTAGCTTTGTTTTCTGCCGAAAAATTAGCCAGTTCTGAATACAGCTCATCAATTTTATTTTCTAATAACTGATCGGCACGATAACGCTTCTTTGAATCTTTATTATCAATCATCGGGTCGTTAAAACCATCAACGTGTCCGCTGGCTTTCCAAACTTTTGGATGCATAAAAATTGCAGAATCAATGCCTACAATATTTTCATGCATTTGCACCATGGCTTTCCACCAGTATGTTTTAATGTTGTTTTTTAATTCAGCACCCAGCTGACCGTAATCGTAAACGGCACTTAAACCGTCGTATATTTCGCTGCTTTGGAACACAAAACCGTATTCTTTAGCGTGTGATATTACATTTTTGAATTGTTCGTCGTTATTCTTTTGAGCCATAATGTGGCAAAGATAATTATTTTGAGCTGAAAGACTAAAGCTGAAAGTAGAAACCCAGGTTTTGATACTTTTAGATGATTTTATGAGTTAAGTAATTAGAAAAGCAATTGCAGAGATAATCAGTTTGTTCAGTCCCGCTTTACGCTGCAATCTTTTTGATTTCTTCTCCTTTTCCCCACATCGTTATTGCCAGGATGAACAACGCGGCAATCTATTTCTGAGGTACATCAAAAAGTATTTTCGTTTCAATCGGGTTTAGGGGGCAAAACCAGTAAATCTATTCCTGATTAAAAGCCTGAAACATTTCAAATATTAAACTATTTTTGAAGCATGAAATTTCATTATCTACTTTTCCTGGCTTTAATGTTTGTTTTCGTTTCATGTAAGCAAAAAGAAAAAGATCATCATTATATTAAATTTAATAATACTCCTGAACTATATCAGTTTTTAAACTGGTCAGCAGATCAGCGCTTTCCTTTAATTAGTGCGCACCGCGGCGGACCCATGCCTGGTTTCCCTGAAAACTGCATTGAAACTTTCGAAAATGCTACCACCTATAACCCAATGGTAATTGAATTCGATATTGCCTATAGTAAAGATTCTGTTTTAGTCATTATGCATGATGATCAACTGGATCGAACCTCTACAGGAAAAGGTGCAATTGGTAACTATACCTACGAAGAACTAAAGGCCTTTAATTTAAAAGATGACCAAGGAAAGGAAACGAGTTTTAAAATCCCCACTTTAGACAGCGTTCTGAGCTGGAGTAAAGGCAAAGTTTTGTTAACTATTGATTTGAAAAAGGGCGTGTCGTATGCTAAAGTAATTGAAAAGGTAAAAAAATATCAGGTTGAAAGTAATTCCATCATCATTACTTATAATGCTAATCAGGCAAAGGAAGTTCATCAATTAGCGCCAGAATTAATGATTTCGGCATCAGTTCAGAAAAAATCAGAGTTGAAAAGGTTAAATGCATTAGGAATTCCAAATGATAGAATTGTCGCTTTTATTGGTGTTTCTGCACCAGATAAAGACTTGTATCAATACCTTCATGAGAAAGGTATTACTACTATTTTAGGAACAATGGGTAATATTGATAAAAGCGCAATTGCAAATCCCGCTAAAAACGTCTATTACCATTTAGTCAATAATGGGGCAGATATTTTATCATCAGATAATATTGCACAAGCGGCTGAGCAACTAGATAAGTTTAGATACAATAAAAAAATAAGTTCGGCTCACATCAATTAAACGTTGCATAGCTCAAATACCAATAACGCTTTAAACAATATTTATCGGTCTTTCAGGTTAATTTAAACAACATGAGCATTTCAGTTAAGAATCTTTCCAAACATTACGGACAGCAAAAAGCTGTAGACTCCATTAGTTTTGAAGCAAAGCCAGGGCGGATATTAGGTTTTTTGGGGCCGAATGGTGCAGGGAAATCTACAACAATGCGTATGCTTACCGGTTATTTAGAACCAACTTCAGGTGACGCTGAAATCTCAAACAAAAATATTTTAACGGAATCCATTGAAGCCAAAAAGCGGATTGGTTATTTGCCCGAGAATACACCACTCTATAGTGAAATGTACATCAGGGAGTTTCTTTACTTTGTAGGTAATGCTTATGGCTTAAAAAACATTCCAGCACGTGTAAATGAAGTGATTGAAATGGTAGGTCTTACTTCTGAACAGCACAAAAAAATAGGCATGTTGTCAAAGGGTTATCGCCAGCGTGTAGGGCTTGCGCAGGCCATCATCCACAATCCTGAAGTACTGATCTTGGATGAGCCTACATCAGGATTAGACCCCAATCAGCTGGTAGAGATCAGATCCCTGATTAAATCGCTCGGAAAAAATAAAACTGTTATTATTTCTACGCATATTATGCAGGAAGTTGAAGCCATCTGTGATGATATTATCATTCTCAGTAAAGGTAAAATTGTAGCTAACGATTCGCTGACAGGCATTAAAGCTGCGTACGGCAGTGCATCTTTGGAAGAAATTTTTAGGAATTTAACAGTTTAAGCAAATTAATTAACGGATTGGATTATGCTAATCATCCGATTACTATTTTATAAATATGTACGCAGTTTTTAAACGCGAATTATTCGGTTTTTTAAGTTCAATGGTTGCCTATATTACCATTGGGGTTTTTCTTTTAGTCTCGGGCCTTTTACTATGGTTTTTCCCTGATACTTCTTTGCTTGACTATGGTTACGCAGACTTATCGGGGTTTTTCAGTCTGGTTCCCTACCTGTTCATGTTTCTTATTCCGGCTGTTACCATGAGGTCTTTTGCTGAAGAACGGCGGGAAGGTACTTATGAGCTTTTAATTACACGACCGATAACACTATGGCAAATCATTTTATCAAAATATCTAGCCAGTTTGCTGCTCGTACTTTTTGCTATATTTCCAACAATTATTTACTGCTATTCTATTAGTAAGCTGGGTTTTCCAGAAGGAAATATTGATTCAGGAGCCATAATCGGTTCATATATCGGCCTATTCTTTCTTGGGGCCGCTTTTACCGCAATTGGTTTATTTACTTCTGCTTTAACCAAAAATCAGGTCATTGCCTTCGTAATCTGCGCTGCCATATGTGCATTTGCATTTATTGGATTCGATTACACCAGTCAGCTACTATCGCTGCAAAACATAGAAGGATTAATTTCCAATCTTGGTATCAATCAACATTACATCTCCATAAGCAGGGGCGTTATAGACACCAGAGATTTAATCTATTTCATCACCTTTACGGTTTTGTTTTTATCGTTAACCAAAATGATAATGGGAGGGAAGCGGTAATGAATAAATGGATCAATTTTGCAGTTATAGCGATTGCGCTTTTCATTCTCAATTTGATAGGTCATTATTTCTTCTATCGTTTTGATTTTACAAGTGATAAACGATTTACCTTAAACGAAAAAACAAAGAATGTCCTAATTAAAAATGAAAAGCCAATCGTAATTAGGGTGTTTTTAGATGGACAATTGCCGCCTGCTTTTAAGCGTTTGCAAGCTGGAGTGAAAGATTTGTTAACAGATTATAAGGCGTATGCCAAGGCAGATGTAAAGATTATTTATATGGATCCTTTAGCGGGTAAAACTGCGGCAGAACAGGATACTATAATTTATGATATGGCTCAAAATGGTATTGAAGCCACTCGAACCACCTTAAAAACAGAAAGCGGAACAACCGAGAAAATTGTGGTACCCGTAGCACTAATTGAAGCGGGTGGAAAGCAAATGCCGGTAAAACTCTTGCAAAATTTTAATGTTGCCGGAAGTTACGAAGAGAACATCAATCGATCTATTGAGAATTTGGAATATACTTTTACTTCCAGCTTAAAAAAAGTATTAAACGGTTACAATCCCAGGATTGGTTTTACAGAAGCTAACGAAGAGCTTTCAGATCTGGAGCTTAAAGATGCGCAAACCAGCTTAGCCAATAATTATGTTGTAGGCCGGGTAGATCTGAATACGATTACCAAAGATGGATTGGATAAGCTTAATATGCTCATAATTGCGAAGCCTAAAAAACCATTTACCGAAGCTGAAAAATACAAAATTAATTATTTTGTGATGAATGGCGGGGGGGTAGTGTGGAGTATTGATCAAAATAATGCTGATTTAAATAACCTACGTACCCAAAGTGGTCAATTGGCTACAGCAAGGGATTTAAATCTGGATGATATGCTTTTTATGTACGGTGCAAGAGTGAACTATAACATCATTGCTGATCCGGCTAACAACGCAGAAATTCCGGTATCAACGGGTGCAGTTGGCCAAACGCAAATGCAGTTAATGCCCTGGATTTATAACCCTGTTTTACTGCCAGATATAACTGAAAGTGTGGTAAAAAAAATTGATGGTATTAAAACGGAATTTCCGAGTACGGTAGATACCATCGGGGCTAAAAACATTCGTAAAGCTTATATTCTTTCTACATCTCCTTATAATAAAGTTTACAATTTACCAAAGCCTTTCAGTCTGCAAATGATAGCCAGTCAGCTGAATCCGCAGGATTTTCAAAGTACCCCACAACCTGTTGGTTTGTTACTGGAGGGTAATTTTCCTTCGGTATTTGCAGGAAGACCTTTGCCAAAAGAAATTGGACAGGCCTTTACGAATGCAATAGTTAGTAAACCTGGTAAAATGATTGTGCTTGGCGATGGAGATATTTTTAAAAATCAGGTTTCTGAAAAGGACGGATCAGCATTTCCATTAGGCTTCGATCGTTATTCGCAGCGTACTTTTGGTAATAAGGCACTTTTGCTCAACATTGTTGATTATTTTACTGACAATGATAACTTAATCAGATTAAGAGATAAGGAAGTGAAGATCAGATTGCTTGATAAAACGAAAATTAAACTTGAAAAAAGTAAGTGGCAATTTATAAATGTGATTGCACCGTTGATGATGTTAATATTTTTCGCGATTTTTCAACATTATTACCGCAAATACAAGTACGCTAAATAATTTTTATATTTTTGAAGAAGACTAATTGATATCATGAGATTTATTGTATCCACATCAACGTTATTAAAACATTTGCAAACTGTAAATGGTGCTTCGAGCAGCAATACAGTTTTACCTATATTAGAAAATTTTCTTTTCGAAATTAAAGACGGAAACTTAACTATCTCTGCTACCGATTTACAAACCAGTATGACAACTGCTTTGGCGGTAGAATCAAAAGAAGAAGGTAAAGTTGCAGTTCCATCTAAAATTTTATTAGATACTCTAAAGACACTTCCAGATCAGCCAATCGCTTTTAATATTGATGATGCGACTTTTGCTATTGAAATTAGTGCCGGCGACGGAAAATATAAACTAAGTGGAGAAAATGGAGATGATTTTCCAAAAATCCCCGTTGTTGAAAATGCATCTTCGGTTAATTTGCCGGCATCAGTTTTAACTGAGGCTATCACTAAAACTATATTTGCTGTAAGTAATGATGAATTACGGCCGGCGATGACGGGTGTTTTTTGCCAGTTATCTCAACAGCACATTACTTTCGTAGCCACTGATGCACATAAGCTGGTTCGTTATCGTAGAATGGATAGCAAAGCTGATAAAGCTACCTCTTTCATTCTTCCTAAAAAAGCGTTAACGCTTTTAAAAGGAGCTTTGCCATCAACAGATATTAATGTTTCAGTAGATTATAATGCAACCAGTGCATTCTTTAAATTCGAGAACATTAATTTAGTGTGTCGTTTAATAGACGAGCGCTATCCTGATTATGAAGCGGTAATTCCTCAAAATAATCCTAATAAATTAGTAATCGATAGAAGCTTATTTTTAAATACACTTCGCAGGGTTGTCATTTTCGCTAATAAAACCACACACCAGGTGAGGCTTAAAATTAACGGAAGTGAATTAAATATTTCATCAGAAGATTTAGATTTTGCTAATGAAGCGCATGAGCGTTTAAGCTGCCAATATGATGGTGAGGATTTGGAAATAGGCTTTAACGCCCGTTTCCTAATTGAAATGTTGAGTAATTTAAGTGGCGATGAAGTAACGCTTGAATTATCAACGCCAAATAGAGCAGGGTTATTAATTCCTCAAACCAATGATGAAAATGAAGACGTTTTAATGTTGGTGATGCCCGTAATGCTTAATAACAGCTATTAAAAGTTTAGCATCCTAACTATCTTATCACTAGTGGCTTGGTTTTTGACCGAGCCATTATTGTATATAACCAAATCCTTATGAAAATCTATACTAACTGCTCCACTCTCTTTTTATTTATTGTGCTGATTACAGCTTTTTCATCATGCAAAAAACACGATCCAGATGTTGTTGTTACCGGTGAATCTAAAATAAAGGTTATTAATGCGGTACAAACAGAAACCAATCAGGATCTTTTTGTAGATGGTAAAAAATGGTCTAACCCGGCAATTGCTTTCGGAGAAACCTCTTCCTATTTAAAAATTTCATCGGGAAACAGAACGATTAAATTCATGGGATTAAGTAACATTTCAACAGAATCTTCCTTAAAATTTACCCCCTCCCTTATGTATTCTATCTTTTTAGTAAATGATAGAAGCGGGGCAAGAGAAATTGTGAGCTATGAGGATAACCTAAGCAATACAGAAACCGGAAAAGCCAAAATTAAGTTAATCAATTTAAGTCCTTATTACGCCACGGGTATAAATGTAAGTGTGCAGGCCGGCACGCAGTTTGTAAATGGTTTAGCCTATAAAGAGGTCACCAATTATTTCACTGTTGATGCCGATTTTAATTTGCGTTTTAATGTAGTGGGTTCGACCAATATTAAAACTATTGACAAAACAAATTTTGTAGATGGTAAAATTTACACCATTTGGTTTAGCGGAACAAATACGGCCAATTTAGAGGCGCATATTATTACCGATAATTAATTGAGTAACTTATATGCTTTCTCTTATCTTTACGTTTTAGTATAACAGTAACCTTTTTATGAAAAAACGTAGTTTCTCAACGTCAACAGCTATTAAAATATTATTCTCGCTTTTTGCCGTTGTTTTAGTTAGTGCATGTATTAAGAATGATAATTTTATTATTGGAGACGCAAAGGTTAGGATTTTCAACACAATAGTATCTGATACAACACGTAATTTTTTCTTTAATAATGCACTTTTTAACAGTCAAAGTGGAGTATCAGCATTAGCCACTGCAACTAACTCTTCTTATTTTGTTGTGCAGGCAGATAAAGAATACCTTATCGACTCACGGAATAGTATTACAGGAACAACGAGTGTTTCAGCAAAGAGTACATTTGCGCTAGGAAAAAACTACTCAATTTATTATACCAAAAAGAATGATCTGCCGGCTACGAAACCAGAATTTTTGATCTTCCCGGATTTGGTACGTCAGGATACAACAAAAGCCCAGGTAATGTTTATTAATTTAGGATACACTTTAGGCTCAAAAGTAATGATAAAAAATAAAGACAACACGTATGCTACTACTTTAGCTTATGGTGAGAAGAGCGATTATGTGTCGATATCGAATCTTAAACCAGTATCAACCTTGTTTTTTAATTTAGCAGATTCTACCGGAGTAGTTGATAGTATTAACTACACAAACTTTATAAAAGGAAAAGTTTACACCATTATTTTAGAAGGCGCTAAAAATGGTAAATTGAAACAACGCCTGGTAGCCAACAATTAAATCACATCAGGTTTACACAAAATCTCTTCTATATTCATATTTTTGTCCAAATTATAAACTAGCTACACTTGGAATTTTTCGACTTACTTATACAATTGCTTACCAATACCAAAGAAACATTGGAAGTAATTATGCAGGACTACAAAACCTGGACATATTTAATTTTATTCATCATTATTTTCGCTGAAACTGGTTTCGTTGTAACCCCATTTTTGCCAGGTGATTCGATGTTATTTGCTGTTGGTGCATTGGTTGCCGGCGACAATACAGGTTTGAACATATGGTTTATGCTATTGATTTTAATAGCTGCGGCTATATTGGGTAATTCGGTTAATTATCAGTTGGGTAAGTATTTTGGGATTAAAGTTTTTAAAGAAAACAATAAAATTCTGAAGTTGAAGTACTACCATCAATCGCATGAATATTTTGAGAAACATGGGGCAAAAGCGATAATTTTTAGTCGCTTTCTACCAATTATCAGAACTATTGCTCCGTTTGTAGCTGGTGCAGCTCGCATGTCGTTTGGAAAGTTTACGTATTACAATATTCTTGGAGGTATTGCATGGATTGCCAGCTTGTTATTTGCAGGTTATTTATTAGGTAAAATTCCATTTGTTGAGAAGAATTTCGAAGTTTTAGTATTGATTATTGCTGTTGGTACTTTTGTGCCGGTAATCTATGCCGCTCTAAAATCTTTATTTTCAAAGAAAAAAGTAGAAGATATTATTGAAGAAGAAATCAAGGAAGATTAATGATCCTAGTGTTTAGAGAAAACAGAAAATTTAAAGTTCTCTTCCGATAAGCACGCCATTTTTGTATTTCTTTTCCGTATCCAATATTTCCTGTTTTTCGGCTAAATTAGTTTCTGTTTTTATCAGGTTTTTCAGTTCCGGCTGCCCGGCATCTACCCAGGCAGAATACCAGAAAGAGCCAATTTCAATAATGGCAGACCTCATTTGGCGTTCTACCATTTTATTCATTTGATCATGATATGTCATTGAATATTCAATTGAATATTGCTTAAGAACGGTATTGTTGCGCTCAGAAAAGCTATATTTTTTATCCGAAGGAAAAGTTGAAGCCAACTTTGCCTCCAGTGTTAAAACGGTATCAACTAAGCTATGCGTATGTTTTATAATTTTCCAGGCTTCTTTTAAAGGATTTTCGATGTAAATTGCTTTGCCTACCACGAAATTGTAATTAGTCGAGAATAATTCCGGAAGCCTACTTTCCCAAAAAGCATGGATGCCGACCTGGTTGGTGAGTTGACCGTTATGATTAGCAGTGGTATGCAAAGGAACATGGGCATCGCCAATATAATGTCCTAAATCAGCTGAATATTTTAAAATTTTAATAGAATCTTTAGTAGAAAAGGCTTTTACTAAGCTATAATAAGTTTGCTGAATTTGCCAGGGAACAATACCATTGGCATTCATGTGTTTTAACCCATATTTTGATACTGCATCATTCCACTTTTCAGGAATGCTATCAATTGATTTTTCATAATTTTCTACATCCAGATAGTGTCGCGGAGCTTCTAGTGTATCTGCATATCGCCTTTTATCCGGATCTACGGCATGTTCGGTAATGTATTTGATGTTCTTTTTATAAAAACCCACCATTGCCGATGGCAGGGTAAATACTGCCAGGTTATTAATTCTTTGGTGAGCAAAAAATCCCCAGGAAGTACAGATAATAAGCGGGATGATTAACGTGAGTATAATCGTTAACCTTTTCATACCCTAATATAAGTATTCCAAAAAGAAATTATTGCATATAACTAAGGATTACCTCTTTTGATAACATGTACTACATATTTGCAGTTGGTGGTGAGCGTAGTATCCTTTGCGGTCGATTCTAATAAGATGTCGGCAGGCATATTCCAAACTAAACTTCCATACGTATCACAATTAGTTTTCTTATCAAAAGTATGTGTAACCGACATGTCAATCATTCCATCATCAGTAATGCTATAGCCGCTGATATTTCCTTTTTTTATTGCTGAATAAGCTTTTTCAAGTTCTGGCAGGAGAAATTTAGGGACGTTACTAAAATTGATATTTTCCTGAATGAAGCTATTTCCAACCTCATCATCATGTAAAAAATCATATTGTTTTATGTCTTCCGGATGATCTGCCTGAGCTCTTCTAAAATTAATTATTGTATCTATATTTTTCTTAATAAGATCATTTAAGTTTTGATAAGCAGGCAAATCATTGATGATATTTTGATCAAACACGGCCTTCTGCATCATTTCCTTTTCCTGTTTCTTGCTTTTACAAGAAACGACGGTTAACATTAATAGAATAATAAAAAAAAACGTGTGAATGTCTTCAGATCTCATTTGTCGGGCGTTAAGATGATTTTTTATTTAGTGCAGGTAAAATTATCAATCAAATTACACATAAGCAAAGAACTTTTTTCACTTTAGTGATAAAATATAAATTATGGAATTATCCTGCCCGGTGTCTGCTGAAAGAGTGAATGAGCATGTAGTCAGACTCATCGCATTTACGGTTGCTATTATTGCAATTGGTTGTATTGCGCTATCTAATTACTGGGCTTTTTTATTTTTAGTTGTCGATTTTGCACAAAGGGCATTTACATCTGGAAAGTTTAGTTTACTGAAATTTTTTGCGCTCAAGATTGTTGATGCATTACGACTTGAGCCTAAAATGACAGGCTTGGCGCCTAAGAAGTTTGCGGCAACCCTTGGCTTTGTTTTTTGCCTGATGATTACCGCAACCTTTCTACTTCAATTTCTAACAGCTGCATTAGTGCTGACCATCATCATGATTGTTTTTGCATTACTGGAAAGCTTATTCGGTGTATGCGTAGGCTGTTATGTTTACACGATTTTAAATATAATTAAGAAGTAAAGAAACCAAGCAAAGGAATTTACCGCACAATCAAAAAGATTAAAGCATGTAGATCTACGCTGATTTTGTTAGCTAAAATAGGCGAACCTTATCAGCACAAATTTGCGGGCAGCATTAAGAAAACTTGAAATTAATTACTACAGGAAAGCAAGCAAATTATCTCTTAAGTGCTTTTCTTACTGCCGGTGCAATCTTGTTCCCAAATAGCTCAATAGATTTCATCATGGCTGCGTGAGACGGTCCACCAACATCCATGTGTGCTGAAAAGCGGGTTAAACCAAATGTTTCTTGCAGGCTTAAAATTTTATCTACTGATTCATTTACATCACCAATAACTAAAGCTCCATTACTGCTTCTTCCTGCTTCAAATTGATTGCGTTGAAAAGGTGCCCAACCACGTGTGCGGCCAATTCTATTCATTTGAGCTGAATATAATGGGAAATAGTAGTCAGAAATTTCCTGACTGTTTTCGCCAAATAAAGAGTGCATGTGTACGCCAACCTCGAACTTATTCATATCATGTCCGTAAGCCTGGTAAACCTTTTTATAATAATCGAATAGCGGTTGGAATTGATTTGGTTGACCGCCAATAATGGCAAATATGACTGGCAAACCTAATCTTCCGGCTCTTTCTACAGATTCTGGCGTACCACCAATAGCTACCCAGATTTTTAAATTATTATTTACTGCACGGGGCAAAACCTCCTGATTAACCAATTCTGGGCGAAATTTGCCCTTCCAGGTTATTTTCGGTTCTTTGTTGATCTTTAAAAGCAGCGCTAATTTCTCCTCATACAACTCATCGTAATCCTGAATATCATAGCCAAACAAAGGAAAAGATTCGATAAAACTTCCACGTCCAGCCATAAGTTCGGCTCTACCGTTAGAAATTAAATCAATGGTAGCGAAGTTTTGATAAAGTTTTACTGGGTCAGCAGAGCTTAATACAGAAACTGCACTGCCTAACTTAATGTTTTTAGTAACTGAAGCAGCTGCAGCTAAAATAATTTCAGGACTCGAAACAGCATAATCAGGACGATGGTGTTCACCGATTCCGTAGAAATCTAATCCTACTTCATCCATTAATTTAATTTCTTCTATAATTTCCTGAAGTCGTTGCTGCGCAGATTGAATTTCTCCTCTTGCATTAACTTGCAAATCGCCGAACATCCCGATACCTAATTCCATAATTGCTAAATTTTATAAACCAAAGTTAACAAGTTGGGGAACGAGAATTTTTGATGTATGGTAAGAAAAGGAGAATTAATTATGAAAGAAAGGTTTTACCAAATAAGCAGTATATGTTTCTTAAAAGTTCAAAACCTTTACATCTTATTAAATGATTAAAATGGTAAACTAACAAGGGTTTTGTTATCAAAGATCAGAATTATAATAATCTAAATCATAAAACTTAAAAGCTTTACTCAATCTTCTTCCCCTTCATCGCCGTAGAAATTGCAGCATCCATTACACGCTCTGCAAACGGACGGGTAAACTCATTCAGCTCATCTGCTTTTTTCAAAATCGTGTCTTTTTCTTGTGCTCCCAAAGCTGTTTTCAAAGCTTCAATATGCACTTTCGTATTGGCAATTTCTTCACTTGTCAAATGTTCGGCATGCTTTTCTATAAAACGTTCAGCGGTATAAAGTAATTGTTCGCCTTCACTTCTGGCTTCAATCAGCATTCGTTGCTGCACATCGCTTTGCGCATGTTCAATACTATCTAACAACATTTTTTCAACCGTATCATCACTTAAGCCATAGCTTGGTGTAATTTCGATTTCCTGTTTTACCCCTGAACGTAATTCAATAGCTTGAACAGTTAAAATGCCATCTGCATTAAGCAAAAAGTTGATGTCTACTTTCGGCAAACCAGCAGGCATAGCAGGGATTCCTTTTAAATCAAACTCAGCCAGTTTACGATTTTCTTTTACCAAATCGCGTTCGCCCTGAAAAACAGAAATTTTCATGTTAACCTGTCCATCAACCGAAGTAGTGTATTGGCGCCCAGCTTTAGTAGGTACTTTGCTGTTACGGGCAATAATTACATCCATTAAACCACCCATAGTTTCGATACCTAAGGAAAGCGGCGTAACATCCAGAAGTAAAATATCTGAACGGTTTCCAGCCAAAACATCAGCCTGGATTGCAGCGCCTAAAGCCACCACTTCATCAGGATTGATATTATCCTGTGGTTTTTTACCAAAGAAATTTTCTACAGCTTGTTTTACAAAAGGTGTACGGGTAGAACCGCCAACCAAAATCACTTCATCAATATCTACCGCATTTAAATCGGCATCCTTTAATGCATTTTTGCATGCGGTAATGGTGTCTTCAACCTTAACTGTAATCAGTTGCTCAAACGTCTGTTTGTCTAGCGTACACCAGATTTCACCTACTTTTTCATTATACAGATTTTGAGAAGATAACGCCTTTTTAGCCGCTTCTGCTTTTAAACGAAGCTTTTGCATTAAAATATTGTCTTGAGCAACAGTTGCTAAATCGAGGTTGTTTTGCTCCATCCAATAGTTTAAAATTGCCCTGTCAAAATCATCTCCACCTAAATAAGTATTGCCATTTGTAGCCAAAACTTCGAAAATTCCGTTTTGAATTTGAAGGATAGAAACATCAAAAGTCCCACCACCTAAATCATAAACCGCAATGGTTTTTTGTTCAGTAGGGTCTAAACCAATTCCGTAAGCCAGGCTTGCCGCCGTAGGCTCATTTACAATACGCATCACATCCAGACCAGCTAATTTTCCGGCATCTCGTGTAGCCTGGCGCTGGCTATCATTAAAATAAGCCGGTACCGTAATTACAGCACGATTCACTGGTGTTTTCAAAGCATGTTCGGCTCTGGCTTTTAATTCTTTTAAAATCTCGGCCGATAACTCTATTGGCGTGTAAAAACGGTCGCCTGCATGGATTTTCACCAGCGCATCACTATCGTCGTCTATGATTTTGTAGGAGAAAATATCCTTATGTTCTGCTACATCTTTGTAAGAGCGCCCTAGCAATCGTTTTACAGAAAAAATAGTGTTTGCAGGGTCTGTAGTTAAAAATTCTTTTGCTTCATTACCTACAATTGCATCGTTTTGGCTGTTAAAATACACTACCGATGGCACCAATAATCCTTTTCCGGCATCGTTTATAACCTGTGGATTTTTATCGGGATTGATGAACGCTACCAAACTGTTGGTGGTGCCTAAATCGATTCCTACTATAATTTCTTCCTTTTGAAACGAACCTGTAGCAAGGTTAATTGATATTTTTGCCATGGGGCGAATTTACGGAGATTGTAGCAATGTTTTAAGGTTGAAATGTTTTAATGTTGTCACAAGTCGAAAGTTAGCTTTCAGGAAACCCGAAGATTGGGAGCCAGCCTGGTTAAAAGCTTAAAATCCTATCCTTAAAATTATAAATGATGATTTGGAAACGAGCGGGTTGGTAATTCTTCGGAAGCTTTAGTCCTGCTTTTGGTACAAGCCAAACAGAAAAAGTTTGGTCTTTCCCCGTCAATCAGGTTTATAAACAAGGTAAAGTTGATTTGGGGAAGCTTAGCATTTTTCCCTGTTAACATAAAGGTTTTAACATTTAGCTTTGTGCCATTATGTTGCCTTCTAACTATTTTTTATTCTTTTCTTCAATCCATAGCGACATATATTTGGTGCTCTGTACTGTATGATGATTTAAAATCTGGCCGATAAAGTTTCGTTGACGGTGCCTTGTCAAATCTAAATCTTCAATGGCATTCATAAATTCATCAGCAAAGCGGATTGATGAATACCTTTGGTTGATAATTTCGATTCCATTTTGCTGAGCTTCCAGCCAAGCCGACTTATCCTGATATAGGTACGCCGCTTTATTCACGAAAACTTCAAGATTATCTTCAATAATTCCATTCCAATTTAATAAACCTTTCATGGCTTCGGCGCCAACTGAAGTGGTTACGGATGGCGTTCCCACTTGCATCGCATCAATAAATTTACCTTTTACACCTGCACCAAACTGAATAGGGGCAAGAAGGATTTTATGTTTTGCAATGGTTTCCTGTGCATCCACCGCTCGTCCACGGATGAAAAAATTTTCCTTTTTATTTTCCAGTTGTAAAACCTTTTGCGAAGGGTAGGAGCCATAAATATTCAAGCTTATACCAGGAAGTTTCTTTCTCAGTGCCGGCCATATTCTAGTTTTCAATACCTGTACAGTGTTCCAGTTGGGTTCATGGAGGAAGTTTCCAATAAAAATAAAATCAGCTCTACCCTCGAAAGGAATCCAGTTTTTAGAGATTTCATCTGTTATTTCATTTTCCAAAAATGGCAGATAATAAAGCAATGATGAATCTACTTTAAATGTTTTCTGTAGCATACTCATTTCCACTTCGGAGATGATTAAAGAAAGATCACAACGTAAAATAGAAGCAATTTCCCGCTTGGCAGTGTCGGAAAATAAATCAATTTCAGTCTGTTTCTTATCGCTTTGCTGCCTTGCACTGCGAAGGCAATGTAAATCTTCAGTATCTAAAATTCTTAACGAATTTGGGCATTCTTGTTGTACACGCCAACCATATTGCTCCTCTACCATGAAACGGTCGAAGATTACAATTTCTGGATTTAATGCTTTTAAAAACAAATTGAAACTTTCATCATTGAGTTTTATTTCTTGCTCGATAACGCCTGTTTTGGAGAAATTATAACTGAAATCACTTTTGGATGCTGCCGAAGCAAAAGTGATCTCATAACCTCTGTTGAGAAATAAATCGACCAATTGAATCATTCTCGTTCCGGCAGCTGACGAGGTAGGCTCAGGCCAGACTAATCCAATAATCAATAATTTCTTTATTCGCATTTTACAAAATAAAGGTTTTTATTTTTGATGTTCCGGTTTCCCACAGATTTAAGTTGATCAGGCTCGCAGATGAATAAAGATAAAAAAGAACGAGTATCTCTATCATTCTGCGTTTTTTAATCTGCGTCGATTTGCGGGAATTTCTTAGTTTTGCAGTTCATCACATCTCCACATGTTAGGATTAAAATTGTTGACGGACCCACGCTGGGCCAATATTGCGGAATCAAATTTAGAGGAAATTTTATCTGACCATGCCTGGTGCGAACAAAAAGCAGCATCGAATGCCATTACCTTAATCACTCAAAATTCTGAACATCAGGATTTGGTTGATGAATTAACCGCCATCGCAATTGAAGAAATGCAGCATTTTCAAATGGTAATTGATATTATCAAGCAACGCGGCTATACTTTAAGCCGTGAACGTAAAGACGATTATGTTGGTCGGTTAGTAAAATTCAGTAAAAAGGACGGCAGCAGAAATCAAGCCTTTATAGATAGGTTATTATTTGCGGCAATGATTGAAGCAAGAAGTTGTGAACGTTTTCGTGTGCTTTCTCTAAATATAAAAGATGAGGATTTAGCTAAGTTCTACCACGAATTAATGGTTTCAGAAGCCGGACATTATACCACGTTCTTAAATTTTGCCCGTAAATACAGTACCGATGTTGATGTTGATAAACGCTGGAAGGAATGGCTCGAATTTGAAGGCGAACTGATTCAAAGTTTCGGAACGAAAGAGGCGATACATGGGTAATTTCTTGCAGGTTATAAGTTATACGTTTGGATGCCCAAACTTTCAACCTTTATCTTTTAACTCCCTTTTGTGTAAATTCCAAAGCCAAATCACAATATCCTGATAACTGTCAATTCCCTTTTTCTGGTTATTAAGTTTTAAGAAATTATCAAAAGCAGCGTCCATATAGCCAAACATTTCGCCATTATATTTTCGCCAAAATTCCTTTTCGGTTTTAAAATCGGCCAAAACACCTGTAGCTAATTTATCATGTAAGGTTTTGTAATCATCGGGCGATTTCATTCTGACCTCGAATAAAATATACCTGAGCATTTCATAATTGGCCGAATATTGGTAATTCAAATCTGGGCTATTACTGGCTGTTAAATAACCCAAAAGATTGGCCTCATCTTCGTAAGCAATACCAAATTGATGTGCAATTTCATGGCAGGAAACATAGGGTTTTACAAAATCGGGCAAATTCATATTCATATTGGCTTCACCTGTTAGCGGAGCATAATAACCCTCAATTCCTGATTTGCTAATAATCCAGGAATTTAAAACCGCTTTTAAGCTGGGATTTTGGTAATTAAATAATGTGTTTTGCCTGGCCATTAAGTGGTAGGCAGCAGTTGAATTTTTTGCTAATTCTTTAATGGTATATGCTGGGATTTTGATTTGTTTAAGCTTTAACTCATTAGTTTTTTTGACGAAATAATCGCCCAACAAAACCAGTTCTTTAACGGTGTATTTATCGTTTCCAATTCCCAATTCCTCGCTAACACTTGGCCGACTATAATTTAAACCCCAAACAATTTTGAAAATGATATACAGAATCAAAAAGAAATTTAAAACCTGTAATGCGACAGTAATGCTGTGTCCCCTTTTTAAAGATTTCCTTTTTTTGAAAAACCTGATGATTTTATAAAGAACAAAACTGATTAGTAAAGCATAAACTATATCACCAATGGCAAAAGGAAAGATTGATGAGAAAAATCTTAGTGAAGAAGAAATATAAGGATAAATCCCTGTTGAATAATATTTTTGAACTTGAGCAGGGAATAGGCCTAAAATGTAAATCAAAATGGCAAGACTTATTAATATTAAAGTCTTTATTATTATTTTTTTTGAAGTCATTATATTTGGTAGTGCCCTATTGAAACAATCATTATTTCCATAAATCCTCAGCCTTGATTTTTATACCCTTACCATTTTTGATGTCTTCTTAGCTTTAATATTTTTTTACAAATTCTGGCTTATATGAATTTGTTCAATATCAAAGTCAATCTTCAAAACATTCATAGCAGCTTTCACGGCATTAGGTTGTTCTTCGTTTTTCGGATGAATGATTAGTGTTTCCATGAGTAAATCAAATATAACGAATCTATCTTGCAAATGTTAGTCGCTTACCAATCTGATCTGTCGTGAACCTACCTTTTACATACGCTAAATTACCCGACACAAAAGTATGCGTAACACTTGCTTGGAATGTGTCACCATCGAAAGGACTCCAGCCACATTTGTAGAAATTATTAAGCTTAGTTACTGTCCATGAATCTTTTAAATCAACCAAAACTAAATCTGCCCAGTAACCCTCACGAATAAAACCGCGTTTCTCTATGTCGAAGCAAATCGCCAAATTGTGAGCTGTTTTCTCAGCGATTTTTTCCAGTGAAATTTTACCCTGTAAGTGCATTTCTAACAAAGCTGGTAAGGCATGTTGAACAAGTGGGCCGCCTGACGGTGCCTGTATATAAGGCTGATTTTTTTCTTCTAAAGTATGTGGCGCATGGTCGGTAGCAATAACGTCAATATGATCATGTAAAATACCTTGAAGAATGCCGTTTTGGTCTGCTTCAGTTTTTACTGCGGGGTTCCATTTTATAAAATTTCCTTTCGTTGCATAATCTTTATCATTAAACCAAAGGTGATGAACACAGGCTTCAGCAGTAATTCTTTTATCTTTCAAGGGAATCGTATTGTCAAATAAGGCAATTTCTTTTGCAGTTGAAATATGTAGAATGTGTAAACGGGTGTTGTATTGCTTCGCCAGCTCAACCGCCAATGAAGAAGATTTATAACAAGCCTCCTCACTACGAATCAAAGGGTGCATATCAATGGTTAAGTGATCATCGTATTTAGCCTTAAATTTTGCCAGGTTATGGCGGATGGTGGCCTCATCTTCGCAGTGGGTAGCGACCAATATGGGTGCTTGGCTAAATATTTTTTCTAAAGTTTTTTCATTATCAACCAGCATGTTTCCGGTAGATGAACCCATAAAAACCTTAATGCCGCAAACATTTTTAGGGTCAGTTTTTAAAACTTGCTCAATGTTATCATTACTTGCGCCCATGTAAAAAGAATAGTTGGCTAAAGAAGTTTCAGCTGCTATAGCATATTTATCAGCGAGTAATTCTTGTGTTAGAGTATTTGGAACGGTGTTTGGCATCTCCATAAAAGTTGTAATGCCGCCGGCAACGGCAGCCATACTTTCTGTAAAAATATCAGCTTTATGGGTTAAACCCGGCTCACGGAAATGAACTTGGTCATCAATCATTCCCGGTAAAAGGTATTTTCCTTCCGCGTTAATTTCTTCGGCTTCGGGTGCAGATAAATTCTGACCTATTTTATCAATAAAACCATCTTTAATTAATACATCAGCTATAATTTTCTGTCCTTCATTTACAATTGTAGCCGCTTTTATCAGGTAAGTATTCATGGTTTCAAAGGTAGTAAATTAGTATTAAGTAGCGGGTATCAAGTATCAAGATGAGAATAACAATGTATCAAGTTTTGGCGATGAACAGGGAGGAATTGGCTTTAATGTTAATGTTTTGAGTAAAATAAACCTGATAAAGTGGAAATACTTTTTGTTGTGGATCTTAAATAGGCTTAAACTGACAATCACAAAAAGATTGCAACGATAGCAGGACTATCCTGAACGAAGAATTACTGAAACTGCTTTACCCCAACATCTTTTAAATGGCACTTTGAATGGTAATAGGTTTAAACCTTCTCCCTAACGCCTTCAAACCTTCAACCTTAATCACTATCTTTGTGCGCTATGGCAAAATCGTTCGAAGAATTTAAGTTAAACAGGCAAATATTAAATGCAGTTGCCGATGCGGGTTATACTGTGGCTACGCCAATACAGGAAAAAGCCATTGCCCCGGTTTTATCGGGACAAGATATTTTCGGTATTGCCGAAACAGGTACAGGAAAAACTGCAGCTTTTGTTCTGCCAATTTTAATGCAACTGAAATATGCACAAGGAGAAAATCCTAGAGCATTAATTTTGTCGCCCACCAGAGAATTAGCCATGCAAATTGCCGAGCAAGTAAAACTATTTTCTACTTATACAGATTTACGTTCGGTGGTAATTTTTGGTGGTATTGGTCCCAAAACACAGAAAGAGCAAATTGCTAAAGGAGTAGATATTTTAATCGCTACACCCGGACGTTTCCTCGATTTATATTTAGCGGGTGACATTAATACGCAAAGCTTAAAGTTTTTAGTGCTCGATGAAGCAGATAAAATGATGGATATGGGGTTTATTGGCTCTATTCATAGGATTTTAGAAATTGTACCACGCAAGCGACAAAACCTGTTGTTTTCTGCAACAATGAGCGACCTGGTACAAAAAATTGCTGGCGATTTTTTAAACAATCCGCTGGTTATTGAAACATCTACGCAGGCTACTCCAGCAGCAAATGTTACGCAGGCTTTATATTATGTGCCGAATTTTAAGACGAAAATTAATCTTTTACAGCATTTGCTGAAGAACGATGAAGCTTTTACCCGACTGATTATTTTCTGTAAAACGAAAACCGTTGCTGATAATATTTTCAGTTTTATTGAACGGCGGTATGGTGCCGAAAATGTTCGTGTTATCCATGCCAATAAGGGTCAGAATACGCGTATAAATTCGATTAATAGTTTTAAGGAGGGAAATATTCGTGTATTGGTGGCTACCGATGTGGCGAGTAGAGGGATAGATGTGAGTGATGTGAGCCATGTGATTAATTTCGATGTACCGATTATTATTGAAGATTACGTACATAGAATTGGCCGTACCGGTAGGGCTTTTGCCAAAGGCGATGCAATTACTTTCGCCACAGAGGCGGAGAAGTATTATGTTCAAAAAATTGAAAAACTGATTCGCCAGTATATTCCCGTAGAAAAAATTCCTGAAGGAGTTTACATTGATGAAACACCTTACGAAGAACGCCAGCATATTGCCCGTGAAATTGATTTGCAAAAGCGTAAAGAAGATCCGGATTTTAAAGGTGCTTTTCACGAGAAGAAAAATGCAAAAGTAATAGAACAAAGGGCTAGAGATAAGGCTAAAGCCAAAGCAGGTAAGGAAGTGAAATCCTTTAAAAAAGGTAAACGTTTCGATAAGAAAAAGTAAATGAAGCTTAGAGTTACGCCATTAAACATTATTGGAGCAATTAGCCTGGGGTTGGTAGTGGTAAACTTATTCTCTACAAAAGAAAATAGCCCCAGACAGATTGATATGGGTGGTTTCTATTTGTTAATTTTAGGCTGTTTAGTTCTGGTTACTTTTATTACCGATTTAATTTTTCGCTTTACCTTAAAAGATTTGAAAAAGATTTGGATAGTTGAATCTGTTTTTATTTTTATTACCGCTGTGCTCATCGTAATTTTACAAAAACTAACATAATACAAACTTAAATTCTTTACTAAAATAAGCATCTTTGCATCCTTAAAATATTAAAATGAAAACAGCAGAAATAAAATTAACGGTAGAATTAGACGAGGGTAATAATCCAGATAATATTTTATGGGAAAGTACAGATTCTGGTAATGCTGATAAAGTTCCGGCAAAGGCCATGTTTTTATCTGTTTGGGATCACAATTATAAAAATACCTTAAAAATCGATCTTTGGACAAAAGATATGCCTGTTGATGAAATGAAACGTTTCTTTTACGAAACTTTGCAAACTATGGGCGATAGTTTTTTAAAGGCTACTAACGAAACTTTAATTGTGGAAGATTTACGTGATTACTGTGCGCACTTTGCTGATAAAATGGGCATTGTTGAAGGGCAGTAGTTGAAGGTTCAAATAAAAAGACTGGTAAGGTAGTAAATTTTTGTTTTCACTAAACAACTAAATCAATATAAAAAGATAAATACAAATGTTAATTTTAAATAAATTCAGGGCTTTTTTAGGCATATTACTTTGTACTGTTGCCGGGTTTTGTCCAATTCTACGTGTGCCGATTAAAGGAAACTGGAATTTGTATCAGTCTGATGCCCGTTTGTTTTTTATTACTTATGCTATTATTGCCATTTCGGTATTCTTTTTCTTTATCAGAAAAGCTGGTGCATTCCGCTTGATGAGTTTTGTAATGGGAATATGGTATGTTCTGGCAGTAGGGGCAGTTTATTTTACTGCAAATAATTACACTAAATACGGTTTTGCAAATAAATTAATTGGTAAAGTGGTTCATTTTCAATGGGGATGGATTGTGCTTTTAGTAGGTGTTATATTTATGCTGTTCAGTACCAAACGCGGTGAAAAACTTACCATCTCAAAAGAGGTATAGTTATTCTGAGAAAGTATTTATACTTTAAATCAATTTTTGCCCAATTAGTTTTTTTTGTTAGGTATGTAGGCAGATCAATAGTTTAGGTATGTAAAAATCCATCTGTTGTAAAAAAATCTAGCTATATCTCTCGTAACATTGTGAGCTGATTGTAAGTCTATTAAAGGGGTAATGGTATTGCCGAAAAGAAACTAATCAGCAATAAAATAATCATCCGTGTTGTCATCTAACGGTATATAAATTCTTTCCCATTCCTGTCCATCTACAATTTCCCAGGTATGGCCAATTCCTTCAGTATCGTTAGCTATTAAAATAATACCGGGTTCCAGAATAAAAGTTTTTCCATTGGAAACCGTGAATTTAAGTTTGCCTTTTAAAGTAATGACGAACTGCCTTCTTGGAGCAGGGTGAGGAGCGTTTTGGAGATTAATATCTGTTTGTCCGAAGAAATAATTTGCATTAATGTGTTGTCTGATCGGAATGCGACCTGTTTCAAAATCACATTTGTCATCATTAACATTAATTAATCTGATGGCTTTTAAATAATTCGTTGTAACGGCTTGATCTGTTATACTCATACTAAAATTTAAGTTCTGTTTGTCCTTTATTTGCTATTTCTGATTCGTGTTGTAATAACCATTTTTTGCGCCATAAGCCTCCTGCGTAGCCAACCAATTTTCCACTGCTTCCAATAACCCTGTGGCAGGGGATGGCAATAGCAATATCATTTTTGCCGTTTGCTGCGGCAATAGCCCGGATGGCGAGCGGTTGGTGTGCAGAAAATCTCGCATACGATGTTGTTTCGCCATAGGGAATAGTTAATAAACTTTGCCATACCTGTTGTTGAAATGCTGTCCCTTTCTGTTTAATTGAAAAATCGAAAGTCTTCAATCTACCATTAAAGTAAGCTTCCAACTGCACAGCTACTTTTTTTGTGAGATCACATTCTGCTAAACCAGTAATATCTTTTTCAGCAAAAGTAATGGCATAAATAAAATCATCTTCAGCTAAGATGGTTATTTTGCCAATAGGCGATGTTATAACAGATGCATACTTCATATCATAATTACTTTAACCACAGATTCACAAGGATGAACACAGAATGTTTTGCACATTGTTTAATTTTTTTTGTTCAGCTCCTAATTTAAACTTTTAAATATCTGTAATCTCATTTGTGATACTTCGAAAACTATCATCTTTATTTATCCTCTCTATCTGTGGTTCAAACTTTTTTCTGCATCAGCTAACCTGAACAATATTACAACAAACCTACAATTTCTGCTTACAATATTTGCCAATAAAAGTATCTTTGCGGTTATGCAACTGGCCAAAGAGGTTAAATATTTAATCCACAAGGAAGTACTGTTAGAGTGGCGCTCCAAATACACCATCAATGGTGTATTGTTATATGTGGTTTCAACTATTTTTACTTGCTATTTATCCTTCGTAAGTCTTGGCGATAAACTTGCCTGGAATGCTTTGTTCTGGATTATTATTCTCTTCGCATCTATTAATGGGGTATCTAAAAGCTTTCTCCAGGAAACTAAGGGCCAACAGTTATATAGCTATATTTTGGCGAGTCCGGCTGCGGTTTTAATATCTAAAACAGTTTATAATACGATATTAATGTTGGTTTTAACCACTATAGCTTTAGGTTTTTATACGCTGGTTTTTGATACTTTTACTCCACCTGATTTATTGCTTTATTATGTTGCTGTATTATTAGGAAGTATTAGTTTTTCTACCGTTTTTACCATGGTTTCAGCAATAGCAAGCAAAGCCGGAAATGGAGGAATGCTGATGGCTATTTTGAGTTTTCCGATTATTATTCCTGTGCTTATCCTTTTAATCAAACTGGCTAAAAACGCTGTTGATGGTTTGCCATGGGAGAATAGTTATGATGAAATTGGAATGTTACTATTGGTTAACGTTTTAGTGGTAGCCACTTCGCTATTGCTATTTCCTTACCTTTGGAGAGATTAAATAAATGAGCAAATGAATGATTTTGAGTAATATAATGTGGATGGCATATTCACAAACTTAATCATTCAAAATTCAATAATTATATACATATGAATAAAACTTGGTGGAAAATTTTAGGTTCACTGCTTGTAATTTATACTGCAATTGCAGGATTGTTATTAGGTGTGCCTCGTTTGGCTATTTTAAATGAATCAATCAGGAATTTATATTTCCATGTGCCAATGTGGTTTGCCATGATTGTGCTGTTCTCCATTTCTGTTTTTTACAGCATCAAATCACTAAGTTCTAAAAGTGAAATAGACGATTTAAAAGCCGTTGAGAGTGTAAATGCCGGGATCATTTTTGGATTATTAGGCCTGGTTACCGGCGCAGTTTGGGCTAAATACACATGGGGCCAATTCTGGAGTTTTGATCCCAAACAAAATTTTGCTGCGATTTCAGTATTGCTTTATTTCGCTTATTTAATTCTTCGTAATGCGATAGATGAAGAACAAAAAAGAGCCAAAATTTCTGCCATTTACAACATTTTTGCTTTCCCTATGATGGTGGTTCTGCTTTTTGTACTACCACGATTAAAAGATTCATTACACCCTGGCAACGGAGGAAATCCTGGTTTCAATAGCTATGATTTAGATAGCAGAATGCGTATGGTTTTTTATCCTGCTTGTTTAGGGTGGATTTTGGTTGGTTATTGGGTGTATACAATTCGTTTCAGATTACGCTCTTTAGAAAACAAACATCAGCACAATTAAAGCGAGCAAGGACGAAGGAACAAGGATAAAACATTATCAATAACAACTCAAAAAAACTATAATACGAAATGAAAAAGATAATATTTTCTTTAATATTGATGCTGGCTACCCTACAATTATTTGCTCAGGATAACGGCGTAGAAATGGCTGATAAGCTACGCAGTGACGGAAAAATCTATGTTGTTGTGCTTTGTATCGTGATCATTTTGGTCGGTTTATTGGCCTATCTTTTTACAATTGATAAAAGATTAAAAAAAATAGAAAAAGAAAATTTACCTAAAAACTAAGTTTAAAAGGTTTAAAGCTGTTTTTTTGGCTTAAAAGGGCTGGTGTTTGCCTTACACTAAGTGTTTTTCTATTTGGATATATGCAGTTTTTTTAGCCAATTTTGCGGCATACTTAATTCATAAAAAATAGAAAATGGCTAATCTAGCAGACGAGAACAAGTTTTTTGCTGATGTATGCAAAAACTTTGACAGTGCGGCTCAATTCACCAATCATCCAGAAGGTTTATTGAACCAGATTAAAGCATGTAATAGTGTGTATCGTTTCCAATTTCCAATTCGCAGAGGAAACGGTTTTGAAGTTATCGATGCATGGCGTGTAGAGCACTCGCATCACATGAGCCCTACAAAAGGTGGTATTCGTTACAGCGAAATGGTAAACGAAGATGAAGTAATGGCGCTTGCTGCTTTAATGACTTACAAGTGTGCCATTGTAAACGTTCCTTTTGGTGGTGCTAAAGGCGGTATTAAAATCAATACCAAACAATATAGCGTAGCTGAGTTAGAAACCATTACCCGTCGTTATACTACAGAACTTATCAAGAAAAACTTTATTGGTCCTGGTATCGATGTTCCTGCTCCTGATTATGGATCTGGAGAACGCGAAATGAGCTGGATTGCCGATACTTACATGACCATGAATCCTGGTCAGTTGGATGCTTTAGGTTGTGTTACTGGTAAGCCAATTGCCTTACATGGTATCCGCGGAAGAAAAGAAGCTACTGGTCGTGGTGTGGCTTATGCCGTTCGCGAATGTGTAGATGTTGCCGAAGATATGGCTAAAATCGGTTTCAAGGCTGGTTTAGGTGATAAAAGAGTAATCGTTCAAGGTTTAGGTAATGTAGGTTACCACTCGGCTAAATTCCTGGCAGAATTTGGTGCAACAATCGTTGGCCTATGCGAATACGAAGGTGCAATTTATAATCCGAATGGTTTAAATGTTGATGAAGTTTTCGCTCACCGTAAAAATACAGGTTCAATCTTAGGTTTTCCCGGAGCAACAGATTTCAAAAACTCGATGGAAGGGTTAGAGCAGGATTGTGATATTATCGTTCCGGCCGCTTTAGAAAACCAGTTTACAGAGCTTAACATCCGCAATATCAAAGCAAAAATTATTGCTGAAGGTGCCAACGGACCAACTACGCCAGAGGCTGAAGCTATTTTTACAGAAATGGGTGGTATAATTATTCCAGATATGTATTGCAATGCGGGAGGTGTTACCGTTTCGTATTTTGAATGGTTAAAAAACCTTTCTCACGTAGCTTTTGGTCGTATGGAGAATCGTTATGCAGCTAACTCAAATGCAAATTTGATCGCTACTTTAGAAAACTTAACCGGTAAAACTATTCTTCCAGAGCACCGCTTAATGATTGTTAAGGGAGCCTCAGAGATGGAGTTGGTAAACTCTGGTTTAGAAGATACAATGATCCATTCTTATCATGAAATTCGCGAAACCTTAAAAAATAAGCCAGGTACGCAAACGCTAAGAACCGCTGCTTTTGTTAATTCAATTGATAAAATCGCGGTATCTTATATGAACTTAGGCGTTTGGCCTTAATAAGCTGAAGGTCTAAATACTAAAGCTTAAAGCTAAAAATCCTTGCAGATGTATAATTTGCAAGGATTTTTTATTTAGAAAATGTAGGTTTTATCTTTGTAGTTTATGGCGGGTCCTGCTTTGTCTGAATCTTTTGCTATTGTAAGTCTAAACTGTAAAAACCTCCATTAAAAGTATTACACATCAATCGGGTTTAGAAACAGCGGCGAGTTTAACAGGAATGTTCATTAATGCGAAGCACAGTTTCCCGCGGTTTTCAGGAAAGCAACCTCGTTGATACTATTCACTGCAATAAGAATGTCAAGAAATTATGAGAAATAGTTTCCGGCAATAAATACCTATTAAAATGTGATCAATTGTGTCAATCTTGAAATGACAACATAAAAGTGACAGGTTTTGCGCCAGCGATTTGAAATTATACATGCACACCTCAATCATTATCAAGAATTACGATGAACTAATGCTCAATTCTTCCAAATCCAATCGCCATTCTTCCTTTCTGATGATATCGTCATCGTAATTTTTGTTACTTTTCAAATGGTGCAATTCATCACGTTGAACCTGAATTAAATCGAGCATAATTTCATGATAAGCCTTCAAATCAACCCTGTCTATTTCACCATTTTTAAAAGCCTTAAGCGTATCCTTTTTTTCTATTAAAGAATGTTGTAGTTCAGCTTTTAAATTAACCATTAATTCGTTGTGGGTACATTGGTATTGGTAATCTGCTTGAAGTTTATCAAGAGAAAGATCAATAAGTTTTAATTTAATCTGACTAGTTTGTTCCTGCTCCGACAATTTATGTTTTGGCTCTGGAATTTTTAACCATTTAATAAATAAAGGTAATGTTAATCCCTGAACCACCAAGGTTACAAAAATAACGACAAAGGTGATAAACAATATCAAATTGCGTAATGGGAAAGGAATCTGCTCGGATATCATTACCGGAATTGATAATGCAGCTGCTAAAGAAACAACACCACGCATACCTGCGTATACAATTACCAAAGAAGAATGCCAGGTCAAATCTTGATAACGAACTCTTGTTTTTTTATTAAACATGCTGGTAATTCTTGCAGTTGAAAATAACCAAATAAAACGGACTACTAATGCTAAAACGCTTATGCCAACACCATAACCAATCGCATTTCCAATTGGGTAATCAGGGCCTAAACCTGCAACAATATCTGGTAAAGCCAAACCGATAAGAATAAAAACTACTCCATTGAGCAGAAATATCAATGCTGACCAAACCGAAACCGTTTTAATTCTCGAGCTTGAAGTTAGGATTACGTGTGATTGACTGGAAAGTAATAATCCACCCGAAACCACAGCCATTACACCAGAACCTTCAAAATGCTCTGCAACGATATACATAAAATACGGTGTGATAAGCGTTAGTACTGTATCTATGTTTTCAGTGGTGGGCAACCAACGGTGTATTGCATAAAATATTCCACCAATTGCCAAGCCAACTAAAATACCACAGCCAGCAACAGAAACAAAATCGATAGCTGCTTCATGTATTACAAATGTTCCGGTGGCAACAGTAGCTAATGCAAATTTGAAAACAATTAAACTGGATGCATCATTCACCAAACTTTCTCCTTCTAAAACAGAACTGACCATTTTTGGTATTTTTAATCCTTTAAGAACTGCCGCCGCGGCAACAGCATCTGGTGGTGAAACAATACCGCCCAGTAAAAAGCCCAATGCTAAGGTAAAACCAGGAATAAAAGCAACTGATGCGTAGGCTACCGCAACAGAAGTTATGATAACTAAACCAACAGCCATTAGAAAAATGGCACCTTTGTATTCCCAAAAATCTTTCCAGGAAGTAAACCAGGCAGCCTCGTATAATAATGGAGGTAAAAAAAGAAGAAAAACTATGTTTGGGTCTATTTTTACATGTGGTATACCTGGAATAAAGCCAATGATTAAACCGGCTAAAACAAGAAAAATAGGATAGGAGATTTTTAATTTTTGCCCAACCATAACCAATAAAGTTACACCAAGCAATAATATGAGAATTAAGATTAGATTGTCGTGAAGCATTCGATATGATACTGATAATGATAGAATTTTTTACGAATATAAATAGTTTACAGCACTTTTATAATTTGGTAGATGGCATTAATATCACGATTTACAAATTCCAGCGTGCCTGTCACATTAACTTTATTGGGTTTTATAAATTTACCCCTCACTTCTAAATGCTTAAGTGGTTTAAAATATGATGCAAACAGCGGAATTTCCACTTCCCTTTGCATTTTTAAGACGTTAATGTTAAGCCCCAAAAAGTCATCAGTATTAATAAAAGTTGAATCATTCTTATTTTTTTTGCTGCTACTTAAAATCAAAGCCTGACTATTTTTCGTTGCGTAAATTTTGTACAATGGAAAAAAGGATTTGTTAAGCGTAGTATCAATTTGATTTATTGCATGCTGATTTGCAAGGTATTGATACAATTGATGTCCCTTGGTTTTGATATAAAAATTAGCATCAGGTACTTTTTTATTCTGGATCGAAGTTTTTGCAACCTTTTCAAAATCATCATTGTATTCGTAGCTAATCACCGAATCAGCCTGTAGCGTTGTGCCTGCCCATTCAAAATCTAAATATCCATTGTAATATTTTATTAAACTATCTTTATTTAAAACTACATTGGAGTGGGTAATATTTAAAGGTGACTGAGCCTTCCAGCTGGCATCCAACCAGAAACTAACCGTGCTTTCCTTTTTAAAAGATCTGTGCGAAGGCTTTTTAGCTGGAGAAAATTGACTGTTAACAGCCATATTGCTGAATTCAATTTTTCCAGCCAAAAAATTTACTGATGTAGTGTTGTTTGTACTGATTATAGAAATATGATCATTCATGCTACCGATTGCTGAAAAAGGATGATCATTAAGCTGTTGTAAATTTTCGTCTTCCAGTAAATTAAGAAGTATTTGCTGAAAGTTTTTTTGATTTCCGGATATGGTTATTGAGACGATTTTTTTATTATAACATATCGCCAGATTTCCCGTTTTGTTCTGCGCAAAGTAGGCTTCTTTCTGTTTGCCTTTGATATCTAATTTTAGGGTTTGTTTTACAAATTTTTCAAAAGCGACAAAATCTTTGATCACAAATCTAGAGAAAAGTGCGGTTTTTGGTTGATTAGTGATGGTATAGAAGTAAATGCTAGCCGGAATTTTTAATCCATGTTTAAATCGGTTGGTTTCCGGATACTTAATTCCCGTTTTATTCTGTTTAAAATAATAGGCAGGATTTTTAATCATATTCATTAACACACTTTTGTAAATTTCATCAACGCTAATTTTAATTAAAACGTTTGCGTTTTTTGGGATTAGCAGTTGATTAGCTTGGTATTGCCTATATTTTAATACGCTAACTAAAAAAATAAGCAGCGATAAAATTATCGCTGCTATTATTTTTAAAAACTTCTTCATCAATTTTACGATGTTATTTTTTGAATACTAAAAATCAATCTGAAATCGGCTTCCTACTTTAATACTTATCCTATTTCACTGCAAACATTATTGTGCTGCATTTTCAATTAAAGAAAATAAATATTTCAAGGCATTTTCATGTCCGTTTGGAATTTCTGCACTAATTTCTGCCGATACAAGATTCCCTTTAATCGGATTTGATTTCATGTAAACATCACCCATCTTTCCTAAAGTTTCATTAAATTTCTTTGCAGTTTCTTCCCCACCTATTTCCTCAGTTGGTACCTTTCCAACCAGATTTTTAGCATTGAATAAAAAGCTGAAATTATTTTTTGCCAGTAAGTTTTTGTGTTTCTTGTTTATTGATGATTGGAATGTATTATTATAAATGCTTTGCATTTCTGTTAATGAATTTCCGAAGAAAATAATGTCATTCTTGATCATGAAATAAATGTCAATTGGGCTTTTCTTTTCCTTAATTTTATAAATATTATTACTAACGGTTACATAATTTTTATTGGTTCCATATTTAATTAATTTATTAATCAAACGATGGTCATCTGATGAAAACATGAAAAGAAAATCAGGAAGGGTTTCTTTCTTGGTTTTGGTTATCTCTTTTCTGTTGTAATCATCATCGTAATCGTATGTAGTATAAGTAACATCCTTAGTGTTTAAACCGTTAATTACAAATAAAGCATCGCCTTTTATTACTTTACTTACGGCTTCCTCATCTAATAATAATGAAAATAAATCGGTACCCAGGTCAAATTCCTCATCCATATTCTTGCCCAGAAAAGAACCATAGGTTTGTTTCATTAATTTAGGAAATTCTTCCAGATATGCTCTTGTATCAATAGAATAACTCATAAAACCAAGTGCTTTTTCGCTATTCACATAGTTTAAAAATTTCTTATTCAGTTTCCTGTTCATTATTTTTTTATATGAATCAGCCTGGTCTTTTGCCAATTCCAATCCTGTGGAAATGCGGAAACTTTTATCATCCATAAATAACTTGGCGTTCAGGCTTCCATAGCCTTTCATTAAGCCGGATTTTGCATAACTACCAAATTCAGGCGCTACAGAATTATAGACATCCTGCAAACTCGAAACCCAAAGTTCTGCAATGGCTTTATGGTCCAGGCTGGAAGTATAAGATTTATTTGTTTCGATAGATGCATATGAAGAATTGAAAATTTTATCAGCCTGTGCGGTTATCCAAACTAAAGCCAGTTGTTTTTTCTTAGCATCTTGTTCAACTCTTTCTTTTTGATATTCATCATATTGCTCATCCGGATTAGCAGTATGTGTCCATGTTGAGGCACTATCAATAGCATCTTGCTCCCCCATTAACGGTGAATCCTCTATTTCAATTTCTCTTACTTTTTTTCTGGATTTAACGGAGCTTTTTTTCTTTGCAGTTTTCTTTTTTGTTGCTTTTTTGTTAGATGATTTTGAAGCAGTTTTACTTTTCTTCTCCTTTTGTTTATTTAAGGGAGGATGAACTCTATAGCCTTCAGTTGCTGGCGGCGGCGAGATGATTATATTTTCAACCATTGGTGGTTCTGTAGTTACATCAGTAGAATCTACTGCTACCGCAGCGCTGTCAACCAGAGTCTGGTCATAATCATTCTGATATCTAATTTCCTTAATACCATAACGGGCAGAGTGAAGTGAATCAGCAAAAAACGAACTTTTAATACTTCCGGTAATAAAATAAATCATCTCATTATTCCATGTAATAACACTGGTACTATCTGGTAAAATAAGGGTCCTGATGGTTCCATCCGATTTAATTTTTTTGTCTTTCTCATTTATTAACGATTCAAATTTTGCGACATCTTTCAGTGGAAACAAAAAGCAATTGTAAGTAATACTATCAGTCAGCTGGTTATAATAGTACATGTTCTTCTCTAAGTTGATTCCGAAATCTTCAATGCTGTTGAGTTCTTTATCTAAAGATTTTGAAGTTTCAGTCAGTAATTTTTTACCGAAAAAAGATTCATTAAAATCTTTAACAAACATCATTTTAAATACATTATCGCCTTTAATTGTGGCTACAGTAAAAGCATTTGCGGGAATTTTCCTGACTAAATCTTGTGCGTAATTTAGTTTAATAAGCAATAGTAGTGAGATTGTAATTAGAATTTTTTTCATATTTATTTAGATAGTTGTATTTGATTGGAAACACTTATTTTTCCATTAATTAAATCGGTAATATTGCTTTTCAACATCACCGCTTTTTTCGATTTTGACACATTAGATGCTGGGTTACTCGTGCTGGTAACAAGCGATTCGAAGCGGTAAATACTAGTGTAGCTTGCGCCGTTAAATACCGCTTTATCCTGGCTTTTAAGTTTGTTAAATTCTGTTTTTGCTGTTGCAACAGATTGATATTTACGTGAAAAGGTTTTTGTGGTCTTGTTGTAGCTATACGATGAGGTATTGGCCGCTTTAATTTTTTGCCTGGCGAGTATGTTCATTGTAATATTGTTGATATTTGACACCTCTTTAAAACTAAAACTGATACTGGCGATGTAGTTATTAAAATCACTTGTGCTTTTCACATTTGAAATTCCATCCATCTTTTTGAGATAGGCAACTGCTTGGTTTAGCTCTTGCTGTATTTTTTGTTTACTCGGCACTTTGTAGCCCTGTACGCTATCCAAAAGCATTACTGATGCTACTTTGGTTTTACTCTGGCTTAAATTTATAGTGAGAACAACATCGCCGGTTCCATCGTTTTTCATCGTAATCTCCTCGATAATCTGAAAACAGGAACTGAAAAAAGGTATCGCAAGCCCAAAAAGCAATAAGGTATAAAACTGTTTAAGTCTCATTAAATAGAATTTTAAATTATAGAGATGTGGAATTAAAGAATAATCTGATGGTCAAAAATAGCAAATCTAACATGGAAATTCTTTCAAAATAGATTTGTTGATGGAGTAAATTTTCAATTCTTCGATGAGGCGATATCATATTAGTTTATAAGGATTGCGTAAATAACATTACAAAGCACTTTTGGTTTACACGAATTTTAAATTTTACGGGCTTTAATTGTCAATATAAAGACAAGAAAAATGTTAATGAACGTTGGCTATGCCTATTTTTCTATCTTTGTTTCCAGCTTTTACAATAATATATAAAATGAAAAAAAGTGCAATAATTGGTTTAATCACCATCGCTATTTCAGTTGGAATCTTATTTAGCTTAAATGCAAACACTGATACTTATTCAAACTTCAAAGAGGCTACTGCATCAGGTAAAGAAGAGCATGTAATGGGGTATTGGGAAAAATCAATGGGTATGTATTATGATGCTGTAAAAGATGCAAATCATTTCGCTTTTCACATGAAAGATGAAAAAGGAGACATTCGTGAAGTGGTTTATAATGGAACAAAGCCTCAGGATTTTGAGAAATCTGAAAAATTAGTGCTTATTGGAAAAATGGATAAGGACAAATTTTATGCGTCGAAAATTTTAATGAAATGCCCATCTAAATACAACGATAATTTGGTTGAAGTAAATAAAGATGGCAAGGTGGATACAGTAGGTAAGTACGGCGGGAAAAAATATAATTAATTTTAATGGATATTCAATTTGTAGGCGAAAACCTGTTGCCGGGTAAAATCGGACAGTTTTTTATTGTGTTGGCTTTTAGTGCATCGTTACTTTCAACAATCGCATATTTTTATGCCAGTCGTAATAAAAATTTAGATGATAATTCCTGGAGAAATATTGGTAGAGTTGCTTTTTTAGTTAACTGGGCAAGTATTATTGGTATTGGTGTTACCCTTTTCTATTTAATTTTAGGTCACTACAACGAATATAATTATGTTTATTTTCACTCTTCAAAAGCACTTCCTATCTATTATATTGTATCTGCTTTTTGGGAAGGACAAGAGGGAAGTTTTTGGCTTTGGGCATTCTGGCAATCATTTCTAGGTACACTTTTAATTTGGAAAGCCAAAACATGGGAGCGACCAGTAATGACAGTGGTTGCGTTTTCGCAGGTGTTTTTAACCTCAATGATGTTGGGTGTAGAGATTTTTGGCGAAAGAATAGGAAGCTCCCCATTTATCTTATTGCGAGATGCTGTTGATTTGAAAGCAATGGCACCTGTTGTATTTGCCAATCCAGAAAATTTGGCGAAATACTTAACTTTCATAACCGATGGACGTGGATTAAATCCATTACTGCAAAATTATTGGATGGTCATTCACCCGCCAACATTGTTTTTAGGTTTCGCCAGTATGGTTGTACCTTTTGCGTACGGTATTGCTGCATTATGGCAAAAACGATATAAGGAGTGGATTAAGCCTGCACTGCCATGGACGCTTTTTGCCGTAATGGTTTTAGGTACAGGTATTATTATGGGTTCATTCTGGGCTTATGAAGCATTGAATTTTGGTGGTTTCTGGGCATGGGATCCTGTAGAAAATGCCTCGTTAATTCCTTGGTTAACTTTAATTGGTGCAGTTCACGTCATGATTGCCTATAAAAATACCGGGCATGCTTATTTTACAGCAATTGCACTGGTTTTTTTAAGTTTCTTATTGGTGCTTTATGCATCTTTCTTAACCCGAAGTGGCATTTTAGGTGATACCTCTGTACACTCATTTACCGATATGGGAATGTTTGGTCATCTGATTTTATATAATGTGGTATTTGCCGTGCTTGCAATCACCTTAATTGTATTGAGGTGGAAGGAATTACCTATCACCACAAAAGATGAAGAAACATATTCGCGAGAGTTTTGGATGTTTATTGGTGCACTGGTAGTAACGGTAGCTTGTATTCAGGTTATATTTTCTACATCAGTACCGGTATTTAACAAAGCATTTGGAACAAATTTTTCTCCGCCAATTGATGCCGTAAAATATTATAATAAATGGCAGGCACCTTTTGCCGTTCTAATTACATTAATATCAGGTTTCTCTCAGTATTTGAAATTCAAAAGAACAGATCCAAGGAAATTTTACAGCAGCCTGGTTTCAGTAATTTTATTTTCGTTGGTAGTTACCGGTGCTTTGGTATATGTGGCAGATATTTATACCAATAGCATGTATATTCTCATCACCTTTAGCTGTTTGTTTGCGGTGTTTTCCAATGCGGCAATCTTATATCAGGCTTTTGGTGGAAAAGCAAAACTGGCAGGATCGGCAGTAGCGCACATTGGTTTTGCATTCTTAATCTTAGGGGCATTAATTTCTGCTGCTACCAACAAGCCGCTTTCTATTAATGCAAATAATTTTATTCCGGTTAAAGATTTTGAAAAAACGGAGAAGCCAGGTGAAAATATCATGCTGTACAAAAACGAGCCCAAGCAAATGGGTAAGTACACTGTGACTTATGTCAGCGATACTACAAAAGCACCCAATACCATTTATACATTAAACTTTAAAGTTTTAGATAAAGATGGTAAGGTAAAAGAAGATTTCAACTTGCATCCTCATGTTCAGGACAATGAGAAAATGGGTTTAATTGCTTCTCCTGATACCAAACACTATTTAACCTACGATGTGTATACGCACATTACGAGTGCAGCAATCAAAAAGGAATCACACGAAGATCATGAAGGTCATTCTGATGATGAAAACTACAAAGCGCCAAGGATTGTAAAAGTGGCTGTTGGCGATACTATTCACACTTCAAGCGGAGTGGTAACTATCAAGAGCTTAAATAATAAACCTATAGCAAAGGATTTAGTGTTGGCACAAGGTGATTACGCTGTGGGTTTACCTTTAGAGATTAATGCAGCAGGTAAAATTTATACTGCAGAGCCGATGTTCTTGATCAAAGGTAACAATACATTCGATTTCGCCCGAAAAGTTGATGAACTGGATTTGAAATTCCGTTTTTCTCAGGTATTACCTGATGAGAAGAAAGTAGAATTACAAATTTTTGAAAAACCTCAACAAGCAAAAGATTGGGTTGTATTTAAAGCTATTGAATTTCCTTTTATCAATTTATACTGGGCTGGTACAATTGTAATGGTGATCGGTTTCTTGCTTTCTATTTTTAGAAGAAGAAAAGAAGCCAAAGCAGCTTAAATAATGAGGATTGTTTTACTAGGATCTGGAAATGTTGCAACACACCTGGCTAAAGCTTTAATAGCCAAGGATGAAGATGTGTTTCAGGTTTACAGCAAAAGCCTGGTAAATGCGCAGGCACTTGCTAATCAAATTGGTGCGCAATCGACCGATAATCTGGCAGAGATAGATCAATTGGCTGATTTGTATATCATTTCAGTAAAGGATGATGCAATTGAAGAAGTTGCCTCCTCTTTAAAATCTGTCAAAGGATTAGTAGTGCATACTTCTGGTACGGTCGATATTCAGGTACTAACTTCGCATGTTCAACAGGCAGGCGTGTTTTATCCATTGCAAACTTTTTCTAAAGTGAAAGATGTATCGTTTGATCATCTTCCGCTTTGTATCGAAGCTGTAAACGATGATTTGTTAGTAAAATTAAAATATTTAGCTTTAAAATTAAGCAGCCAGGTATATGAAATAGATGGCGAAAAGCGTAAAGTGCTTCATGTAGCTGCAGTTTTCGCCTGTAACTTTGCCAATCACTTATATGCAATTGCCAATGAAATATTGGCAAAAAATAAGCTCGATTTTAATATAATCAGGCCTCTCATTGCCGAAACAGCAGATAAAGTAATGACGAACTTTCCTGCTCAGGTTCAAACCGGGCCAGCAGTTCGCAATGACAAAACAACTATGAATAAGCACCTGGCTATGTTGACAGACAAGCCTGAGTTACAAAACATTTATCAATTACTAAGCGATAGCATAAAATTAATGTCTAAATAGCATAATTACGGCTTTAGCTTCTTACTTTTGCAAAATATTATGAGCATTTTTAAACTAAAAATAAATTTCGAAGAAGCAGATCACGAATCTGTAGAACTACCTATAGCTGCAGGTGAATCTGTTTTAGATGTTTGTCTGGATAACGGAATTGATCTTCAGCACAACTGTGGTGGCGTATGCGGATGCAGTACCTGCCATGTTTATGTAACAAAAGGTATGGATAATATTGAGGAGATTTCTGATAAAGAAGAAGATTTCATCGATAGAGCTGTTCGCCCAAGAATTACTTCTCGTTTAGGCTGTCAATGCGTAGTTATCAACGGGGATATTGAAGTAACTATTCCAGATCAGTCTGGTTTTATGGGACACTAACCGGTAGTTTATACTCCCAAGTCTGAGAATATATGCGATAATAGTTATGGAGTCATTATTCTCGAAAAAACAACAGTTAACTGATTAATAATTCAAATACTTAACCAATAACAAACATGAATAACGATAAATTTGCCTTACCATTTTACTGGAACGATTATGAAGATATTGCGATGTCTTTATATGAGAAATTTGGCGATGAGTTTTCTGAAACTAAAATTTACCGCGTTCGTTTTACTGAACTTTTGGAGTGGGTATTAGAATTACCAAACTTTAAAGGCAAACGAGAAGAAAGTAGCGAGGGACACTTGGAGCAAATTCAATCGGCCTGGGTATACGAGTGGAGAGATAACCAAGATTAAGTTGTCTGTTATCAGTTGCCTGTTACAGCTCTAGCCTTACATACTTGCAACTGATAAACATTAAACCATAACCGACAATGTTTCTTCAAAAGCTCAAAGATATAACCACATTTATCTTCGATGTAGATGGTGTGTTGACAGATGGTTCCGTTCAGGTAACTGATAACGGACAATCGCTGCGTACGTTTAATATTAAAGATGGGTATGCCATGCAGCTTGCGGTTAAAAGAGGTTACAATCTTTGCATTATTTCTGGTGGTGATGGAATTGCAATGGCAAAGCGTTTTTCAAATCTGGGGATTTCCGCTGTTTTCCTCGGTGCCGGAGATAAGGTGGCTATTTTTAAACAGTATCTTTCTGATAAAGATATCGATGCAACTGAAGTACTTTACATGGGCGATGATATTCCCGATTTGAAAGTAATGCAGTTGGTGGGTTTACCTACATGCCCTGCTGATGCTGTCGAAGAGATTAAAGCAGTCTCAACATTCATTTCGCCGTATGCCGGTGGTAAAACTGCTGTTCGTGATATTATTGAAAAGGTATTGAAAGTACAAGGTAAGTGGCACGATGAGAATCCAAATGCAGCTGACTCCGGAAAATAGCAGCCCTACATTCAATTTTATAATGATTAAAGTAAAGCCAACTTATCCATTCAAAACCACTCTTCTACATCTTTCCTCCAGTATAAAATAATAGCTCATTCAAAGCGCATTGATCCCATCAATTTAATTTCTATTTGCAACGGCTAAGTTACATGTTGTGCGTTAAACTTTCTTTTTAGGATTGACTCCAATAGATCTAAATTCAAAACAAAGAATATGAAAAAATTAATGATGATTTGTGCACTGTTATTCTCGGTAATAACTTATGCAAATGCCCAGCAAGGTGGCGGTCGGGGTGGAATGATGATGAAACCTGAAGATCGTGTAAAACAATTGGATGAAAAATTAAAACTCAGCGATGAGCAAAAAACAAAACTGAACACTCTTTTTACTGAGCAAGCAGAAGCGATGAAAAAAATGCGTGAAGAGGGTCAGAGTGGAGATAGAGATGCCATGCGTGAAAAAATGATGAAATTTCGTGCCGAAAACGATACAAAAGTTAATGCCTTGCTAACGGAAGATCAGAAAAAAACTTACAAAACCTGGCAGGAGGAACAACGTGCCGAGATGCAAAAACGCATGGAAAATCGTGGTGGCAATAACTAAGTTTTAAAAATATTATGTAACCAATAAAAGCGGCTTTTCGGCCGCTTTTATTATTTTAGCACTTTTCAGACTTAGAAATATGTTAAATAATAGACCAATTATACTGGCATCAAAATCGCCGAGAAGACAAGAACTGCTGAAATTAATGGGGTTCGATTTCAAAATAGAATTGAAGGATGTTGATGAAAGCTATCCAGAACATTTAAGCCCTTCTGAAATTGCAGTTTACATATCAGAACAGAAAGCCCAAGCTTTTAAAGCCGATCAGGAAATTGTGATAACAGCGGATACGATTGTTGCTTTAAATGAAGAAATTTTAGGTAAACCACGTGATCATGCTCATGCAAAAGAAATGCTAACCAAACTATCTGGAAGCAGGCACGAGGTTTTTACAGGTGTAACTTTGGTGAAAGGGGATAAAATGCTTTCCTTTTACGATAGAACAGCAGTATACTGCCGACCGGTTTCAGCAGAGGAAATTGACTTTTATATTGAAAATTACCAACCATTTGATAAAGCAGGAAGTTATGGCGTACAAGATTGGTGGGGTTTAACAGTTGTGCAACGCTTGGAAGGATCATATACGAATGTAATGGGTTTACCAACTGAAAAGTTATATGAGGCTTTAAAAGGTTTTTAATTTACCTTTTCGTTTATGGAATATTAATCTCTTTTTCATCGTAATTAAAATTTACAATGATGAATAATAGAAACCCACAAATCACCATCACTGAGCCCTGTACACAAAAATGGGAGGAGATGGATAAAAAGGACGGATTTAATTTTTGCCAGGCTTGTAATAAATGTGTGGTAGATTTTACCAGCTATAGCAATGCAGAGATTATAAGCATTCTAGCAAATTCGGCTAGCGAGGTTTGTGGTCGGCTAACACAAGAACAACTAGATCAATTAAATTATCATTTGGTTGTTGCACCCACCAATAGAAACTGGATGAAATACTTAGGTGTTTTGGCAATTGGAGTCAGCATTTTTGCACCAAATGTTCATGCAAATAGTTTTGAAGTCAAATCTAATTCCGTGGTTTCTAAAAGTATAAATCAGCCTGCAGATGCAAAGAAGCCGTTGAAAATCAAAAGCATTTCTGGTCGAGTTTTAGATTCAAACAATAAACCTTTAGCGAAGGTTAAAGTAGTTGTTTTGAATACCAAATACTATGCGCTGACGGATAAAAACGGCCACTATGAAATTGCATTTACTAATGGAATTGACTTTGAAAACAATACACTGGCGGTTGAAAGTGCTCAGTTTACCGGGCATTTAAAAATAAATTATGCGGGTATTAAGCAAGCTGATTTGCGGTTAAATATTAAAACAATGATTATGGGTAAGATTTGTATTCCCAAAAAGGAACTACGAGTTAAGTAGAAATGTGGATACTGATCCCATTTTTAAATCGTAGGTAGAAAGCTTTAATTGATTAATTTTGGTACGACCAAGCACATAGTTCGTCATCAAAGTAGCCATTACAATCATATCAACCCGTAAAGGAATCATTCCGGCCATGGTTGCTCTTTCTGCGTGATTCTTATTTAAAATTTCGATGGCCGTGTCTATGTATTCTTCAAAATCAAAGGTATAGCTTTTCAAAGTTTCAATACGATCGGGATATTGATGCTTGTTGATAATTAACTCGGCAAATGTTTCAAAAGCACCTGCAGATCCGATTAGGGTTTCGGGTTTATAATTTTCGCATTGTTCAAATAAATCAGCTAGCTGGGTTTGTATGTGATGTAATATTTCGTTTTTATGCAAATCATTTATAGGGTCAGAATGGAAAAATTGTTGCGCTAACCTGGCAGCACCAATGTTGTAGCTTTTTTTCCAGAGGAGTTTTTCTGTGTTGCAAATGATAAATTCCACACTACCACCTCCAATATCCATAATGAGTGAGGTATTTTGGATAGCGCCACTTAATTTTACGCCTTTATAAATGAGTTCCGCCTCTTCATCACCGCTGATGACTTCGATATTAATACCGGTTTTTTGATTTACCTGGTATACAAAATCCTGGCCGTTGCCTGCACTTCTCACCACAGAAGTTGCAGTAGCTTTCACTTTCTCAACGCGATATTTCTTTATTGTTTCAGCAAATTGCGACAAGCAATTCAAACCTCTTTCAAAGGCAGCAGGAATGATGATATTTTCGTTTATTCTTCCTTCTCCCAGTTTAACGGGAACATTTGTTTTATACAAAACCTTATAAATTCCAGCTGTTATTTCAGCTATTAATAGATGAAAGGTATTGGTTCCTAAGTCGATAACGGCAATGCGCATATTGTTAAACGGTGCAGGTGTAACTTAAATAGTAGTAAGTAACGAATTTTAATAAACCGGATTGCAGCGGTATCTTTTTTGTTTTTTTTAAGCTTTTACAACTCTAATAGCGGCATGGAAAGAAAGTTGTAAAAGCTAAAACAAAAAGATTTAGCGTAAAGCCGGACTGGTTTAACCGAAAATTGAAGGTTTTGCTTTCCCTTATTTAGAATAAACTTTTTAAACCATCAAATATACTTTCGAAAAATGTGCCTAAGTTTAAACCGCTGCTATGATTAAAATAAACAAAAACCAGAAAGGCGATTACTACAAAAATAATCAGTTTTCTAAAAGCAAAGGCAATGATAACCAGGGCAATTGGAAAAAGGAACAGCCATAGACTGTTGATGGCATAGGGAGTCAGATCAGAATCTTTTTTATAAACGTATACCAGTTTGCTATGCGTTCCAGAATCGTTCTGATGCTTGATGTAGACAAAAGTTGACTTATCTATAGGAAGCGGTAAAACGGCAATCCCATCATTAAATTTTAAAACCTGGGTAAAGCCACTCACGCTAAAAGTATATGAACCATTGATGTTTTCATTAGGAACATTTAGCGAATCGGCAGCAATAATGGCTAGCTTGTTATTTTTTAGCAGGTTTTCTTTAACTAAAAAATTATTGATTGACGCGGTTTGAGCAGCGGCAAAATATCCGATTAAACAAAGTGATAATATAAGGTAGATTCGTTTCATTCGATAGAACGTTTGTTATAAATTAAATAACCAATATGCAATAATACGCCATTTCTTTTAATCGCATCGTTATAAGTGTTATAACTTAAACTTACAGGGCCTAATGGTGTGTGATATACCAAGCCTGCGGTAGCGGCATAGCGGATTTTGCTAATTGCTTTGGCGTAGTCAATATCCTGAAAATTGTTTAACTCAAACTCTTTATGTGGTAAAAATAAGTATCCTTCAACCCTTATATCAAGGTTTTTTTTGAAATTATAAATGTTTTTTATTCCACCCGCAACGTATGTAGTGGCTCTGAATTTATCCAGGAAAAGTGATCGGCTGTCCTGCAAAGGGTAAAATGCAGGCGTAACCAACAGGGTAGAATAGTAGTTGTTAAAAAGTGGCTGGTCGGAAATTACACCCTCTACAATATAGCCAAGCGTGTATTTTTTTAGGTGTAGAAAATAATTTTCCTGCGAAAGTTTAATGCTTCCCCAATGCCTTAATGTGCTGGTTCCTGGTACTTTTACAAAGCCGGGTGTATTGCGAAAAATATTACCAGGATTGTAATTCTCCCGACCTGTGCTGTAATTAATGCTTAAAGAAAAACTTTGTCCGTTGGTAGCGTATTGTTTTCTATTTAAAGAATTTTTTTCCAGATTCAGAGATCCGCGAAAGCCATTAAAAATAGTTTGGTCTAATAAATCGCCAACGGCAAAAGTGTTATTAGGGCTGTACCGATCATTATTATTGATGAAACTGGCATGCAACACTATTTTTGTGTTATAGTTCAAAGGTGCGCCCATCATTAAATCGATCTTCCTGTCAGACTGTTCAATGTAAATTGGGCGTGGATTTTCAATAAAAATTTTACTGGTATTATAAAAGTTCCAGTGATTATAGGTTAGCTCGGCAGCTAAAAATAAGGGAAGGCGAGTAGGATAATCAATTCGGCCGTTTACTTGTACCGACTCATAAAATCTACCGGAATAAAAGCTGGTGCCAAAAGTATAAGCCTTTCGGTTTAGATAATTGTATTCAGCCCCGAGAAATACATTACTTATTGGTCTTGTTGATATATTTCCACCCAGTTCGAGTTTAAAGCTTTTTTTAGGTTGAGCAATTAACTCAAATGTGTAAGTATCTGTAGCAGCTTGATAGCTTATTTTTGGATAAACGGTTTCAAAAGTCTGATCGGCTACCAACTTGTAATAACCCCGTTTTATATCCTGAAGGTTAAATGTAGTTTTATCGCTTTTAAAAAGCCGCTCTACATATTTTTTTTGCTGATAATTTACGCCTGATACAGTAATGGTGCTGAAATTTAAATCGGGCTTTTGGTTATTGAAAGCAGTACGTTTTTTTTCTAATTCGGCAGGGTCTACCCGTTTTTTAATAAGTTCTTTAATCCGGGGCATATCAGCCATTGTAGCATCATATCCTTTTTTTATTAATTCTTCTACCGGAGCAAAATTTGAAACACTATAATTGCTTAATTCTGGCTGAATGTAAACCCCGTTTTTCCCAATCATAGTCGAATCCGATTTAGATAAAAACATATAAACTAAAAAACGGTTCATTAATCGGTCATCAATATTTTTGGGATATTCATTATAGGTTTTTGATGAAACATTAGCGCCTATTACAAAGTCTGGCTTAAATTCCCGCTCCATCACATCTGCAGGGAAATTGTTGTATAAACCACCATCAAACACGTATTTTCCATCAAGTTTTATAGGGCGGTAAATAATCGGAACCGTCATGGTTGCCCTTACCGCCTCGGCTAAACTCCCTTTACTCACGGTAATGCTTTTTTGCGAGAGCACATCGGCAACCATGCAGCGATAGGGAATAAAGAGATGGTCGAAATTATCTTTAGACACAGCAGAGGCTTGCGAAAAGAGTTCTAAGAAGGCGAAATTTAATGGAATATCATTGATTAAATTGGAGCGAAAGCTAAAATGAAATCCGGTATCAATTGCAACTTTTGCAGCAAGCATAGATGCATTCGGTGCGTTTTTCTGGAAGTAATAAGTATAATCGCTGGTGTAGCGCCCATTTACCCAATTCTGAAAGTCATTGCTTAAAGCAATTTTTTCAATTTGAGCTGGAGAATATCCGGCTGCATACATTGCACCTACAATACCACCCATTGAAGTACCTGTAATGTAATCAATGGGAATATGATTTTCTTCTAAAGCTTTGAGTGTGCCAATATGTGATAATCCTTTTGCGCCACCTCCGCTAAAAACTAGGCCAACTTTTTGCGCATGTAATTCGGAACAGCACAAAACAAACAGGATCAGCAAAAATCTTTTAAAAGTTACCACTCTTCTAAAATACTGTTTTCTTTTAAATTAGTTCAATATGAAAATGTTATAGGTTAAAAATGATGCAAAACTTACCCAAAGGATGTAAGGAATAAATAGCAGGCCCGCCCGCTTGTCGATTTTATAAAAGGTAAAAGCATTCAACACTATGCCCGCCAATAATAAAATAATTTCAGCCAGTGCAAAGCCTATCTCGTGGAGATAAAAGAAAATAAATGACCAGGCCAGGTTTAAAATGAGTTGAATGGCATAGATAGCGAACGTTCTGGGAAAGTGGGCTATTTTATCCCTTTTAATCCAGACCAAGTAGGCTGCTATACCGATTAAAATATAAAGTATGGTCCAAACAGGAGCAAACAGCCAATTTGGAGGATTAAAAGATGGTTTATTTAAAGTTGGATACCATGTTTTTACTGACTCGGCAGTTCCCCACCCAGCCAACGCACCGATACTTAAAGTAATGGCAATATTAATAATAAATGCTAAAGGCTTAAATTTCATGCTATTATTTACATTTAATACTGGTTAAAATAAAGGTTTAATTATCGGCCAACGCCAGGTACAATGGGTAAACTTTCATTGTCATTACTGCCAACACTTTGTACTGCGAATAAATAATTGTCTTTGCTGTACGGAATTCTTAATTCGGTAGCCGTGGTGAAAAACTTTTTCTCCCAAACAGCACTACTCGTTTCACGCATCAACACATAGTAACCTTTTACTTTTTGATTTACCGGCGCTTTCCAGTATAAGTACGATGAATTGCTTAAATTTTTTACATCAATTTTTACATCAACAGGTGCAGAGGGTGCGGCAGCCAGGTTGGCCAGCACGGCAATATTAACTGCTGTGTTTTTCCGAAGGTATTCAAAGTCCATAAATTCCTGTAAATCGCCATATTTTATCCCGTTTTCAGTTCTTAAGTCCTGATGCTGATGTTCGAAATTTTCGTTCATTTCCGTAATTCTAACTGCAGTAAATCCATTTTCAACAAATGGAGTATGGTCGCCTCCACGCAAAAAACGATCGTTTCTATAAATCAGTTTTATCTCTAACTGATCAACATATTTTTCGCCAACTTCTTTAACGTAACGAGCCAGCTGACGGCTTTTCCCATCATTTTCTAATCCAAACTGACGGATTGATTTAGCGTTTTTCTCTAATTCAAAACTGGGTAAACCTTCGCTAAATACCCTCAGTTTTGTATTATCGATGATTTGAGTTTCACTGCTATTGTTGCTTCCAATCATGTCATTGTTTAGCATGGCATCAACAATCCAGCCTTCTTTTTTTGCTTTTGATGCCATAAATCCTGAACCAAGAAGTGATTGTTCTTCGCCACTTACTGCGACAAAAATTATGGTGGATGGAAACTCGTATCTACTCATAATTCTGGCCGCCTCAATTACGCCGGCAACACCACTGCCATCATCGTTGGCTCCTGGTGCATCGCTTATTCGGTTCATCACATCTGTTACACGACTATCTAAATGCCCACTTACGATGTAAATACGTTTATCGCTTTCATCGGTTCCTTTTAAAATAGCGACAGCGTTACCTAATAATGTAGGTTTATCAACGCGTTTTCCATCTGGCTGAAATGTCGTAGTATCTAAAAATGCTGTTAAGCGACCATTGCTTTGTTTTGCAAATTGATTAAACTTGGCAACTACCCAATTTCTACCTGCTCCAATGCCTTTCGTTTTACTTTTGGTATCGCTCAAGGTATTTCTGGTTCCAAAGCTTACCAATTTACTAATGTAGCTTTTAAGTGAATCCTGATGAACGGATTTAACCATACGCTCAATATTAGCATTTCGATTGATTATGGTTTGCGATTGGCTGGAAAAGCCTATGTACAGTAGGAATATAAAAAAATAAAGCTTCTTCATAGGAGGAATAATTATTAGGCTAATATATTAAATGATTATTAGATATAATTTTTAATAAGCATCAAATGATATCCTTATAGTACAAAAAAAGCCCTTTTGAATTCTCAAAAGGGCTTTTCAATTTTTTGTAATTAACTATTTCGCAGTTAGAGTCGAAGTGTTTTTCGTTTGACTCCAGTTAGCGAACGCTTTCTTTGCAGCATCCTTAGCTTTGTCTAATTTAATGTTGCCTGCAATGGTTAAATAGCAGTTCTCCGGAGTAATCTGATGATAAAAACTACTTACATCTTCCAGGTTCAATGCGCCGATAGAAGTTTCGTTTACAGTTTGATCATAATCATAATCCTGATTTTTTAAACTGGTTAAAAGTTTAGCTTTAGCGATATTGAAAGTTGTCTGTTCAATATTTGCATGTTGAATAACCGAAGCCATTTGGGATAATTCCTGATCAAAGTTCTCTTCAGATGTAGCTAATTTTCCACTGTTATCTTTAAATGATACATGTTTATTTTGTTTGCTATTTTCATTCAGAACCATATTTAATAATTCTAAAACGCCGTCTTTTCTGTCTGCAAAATCTTGATTGTTTAAAGTAAAGCTAGCATACGCATTATTTGAACGTTCACTTTCTGAAACAATGATGTTCATTCCGTTCTTTAATTTAAAATTAACCGGTTCTTTTAATGTTTGAGCGCTAATAGATGTTGTTAAAATTAAACCAAAAAGTGAGAGTGAAATTGTTTTGATGATGTTCATGATGTTATTTATTTATTTATTTAATGTTTCAAAATTGGCCATAAATACTTTGCTGATTGATGTTTAATCGTTAGAAAGGTATTTTTTAAGGGTGAAAGGGCATATATACGCGTTTAAAATATTTGCGGATTTACGAAAAGTGATAATTTATTCATTTTATTCATTGTTGTTTTTCAGATGACAATTGACAAGTGATATCATTAGTTTTATTTGACGCTTAAACCAATAAAATGAAATGCCTGATAGTGGATGATAATGCAATAGCAAGAAGTGTTCTTAAAAATCTTTTAAAAATTGAAGATTCCTTACAACTGGTTGCTGAGTGTGAAAGTGCTGCGGATGCCTATCAGGTGATGCTCAGGAAAAAAATAGATTTATTACTCCTGGATGTAGAAATGCCTGGAATAAGTGGGATCGAGCTGGTTAAGGGAATGGCAGACAAGAGACCACTCATCATATTTATAAGCGTAAGTAAAGATTATGCATCTGATGCATTTGACTTGAACGTAGTAGATTTTATTAATAAGCCGGTAACTCCCGATCGTTTTATAAAGGCTGTTAATAAAGCTAAAGAAATTTTTAAGAACAAGAATTTGTTTATTCCTTCTACAAGAGATGAATTTATATTTATCAAAGATTCTTCTGTAATCAGGCGGCTTAAAATTAGCGATATCAACTATCTTGAAGCAAAAGGCGATTACGTTAAAATTTATGTTGATGAGAAATTTTATACTATTCATTCCTCTTTAAAATCTGTGGAAGATAAGTTGCCTCAAGATATCTTTTCGCGTGTTCACCGCTCATTTATAGTAAATATCGGGAAAATTGATACGCTCGAAGGTAGCACTTTAATCATTAAACAAAGTTTCGTACCTGTATCAGATGCTTTTAAGTCATCTTTAAATAAGCGACTACAGGTTCTTTAAATCACCAAAAATAAATAATAATGCAATTTATTGATGTACTGATAATAGAGTATAACATTGCCGATCAAAAATTACTATCTTCTTATCTTCATGAATATGACATGTCACTCCGGATTGCGTCAAGCGCATCTGATGCTGAGGAACTACTTTCTTATATCACTTTTAAGTTGATTTTGCTGGATATTAGTTTACCAAATCCAAATGCTTCCAAATTGATAACTTTAATAAAAGAAAACATGGGTTTGGCCACACCTATAGTTGCGATAAAAGAATATTGTACGATGGAGATGGAAGATAAATGCTTTGAATCAGGAATAAGTGGATGTCTTAATAAGCCTGTTGAGCGTGTAGAATTGATGGCTGTGCTTACACAGTTTTTCCCTTTAGAAAAGCTATCACCCTGTTCATCGCCATTGTATACGGTAATTGATTTCCAATATCTAAAAGAAATAGGTTTAGGCGATGTAGATTTTGAAATAGAAATTACAGAAAAATTTATTGAAACCATTTATTCAGATTGTAGTGATTTACAAGACTGCTATTTAAGTGGAAATAAAGTTCAGCTGAAAGTAGTTGCCCATCGGATGTTATCAACGATTTTTGTGATGGGTTTAAGACCGAAGATTGAACATATTCTACGGAGTATAGAAAGTGAATATCTTTCAGATGAGAACCTGAAATTGAAATTAGATATCGTATTTAAGGTATCTGAAAAGGCCAGGAATGAAGCAAAACAGTTTGTTAGTTTATTAAAAGAGGCTAAACTAAACGCATAATTTTTCATTTGAATTACTAATTTTATGCTCAGCAATAAAAGCCTTAATCTCTTTGATCGTTTCATCCGGATAGCTAATATGCGGGTAATGGCCCGTTGCTTCCATCATCACAAGGAAATTATTTGGAGTATTTTCGTGAATAAATTCACTTACCGATAAAGGTACCATCACATCATTACTCCCTTGAAGCGTGAGACTCGGAATGCTTAATTTTTTTAAATCCTCCCGGTAGTCTGCTTTAAAAGTAGCCATGGCGAATGCTAAAGCAATGCTAGGCTCAGTTTCTTCAAAACACTCCCGTAAAAAATCTGCAAGCTCTGGCTGATCTTCCTTATTCATTACTGCGGGTGAAATAGTTTTTACCCATGATGAATAATCTTCCGTAATATGCGTAAAAATGGTTTCAAGGTCAGCAGCTTCAAAACCTCCGATATAATCTCCATCATTTAAATATTTTGGAGAAGGTCCGATAAAAATTAGCTTTTTAAAAGCTTGAGGAGACTGCAGGGCAGCAATCATTCCAGTCATACTGCTTACGGAGTGTCCAACAAATATAACGTCGCGTAAATCCAGCGCCGTTATAATATCAGTTAAATCGCTGGCATAACCATCCAACGTAGCATATTTATGGTAATCGTATTGATTAAGGTCTGAATTTCCTGATCCAACATAATCAAAAAGAACAACTTTATAGTCTTCTAAAAAGGCATCGGTAATGTATTTCCAGGAAGTTTGAGCACACCCGAAGCCATGCGCAAATACGATTACCTGACTGCCTTGGCCAAGAATTTTAACATTATTTCTGATTAGTATCGAATGCAATGTTTGTTAGTTTTAAGTAAGTAATTTGTTACCTGGCTTGAAGGTAAAAAATAGTGAGTTTAATTTAAAATATATTTTAAAATGAACAGGATTGATGCTTTAATTATGGTTTAGAATGAATATAGGAGAACATAACACGCTTCGAAATGAAGTACTATTGACAAAATTTGGGTATGAGCTAAAAAAAACACCAATAAGGTTTTCTTATTGGTGTTAATTACAAATATGGTTTGAATTAATTCTGAACTTTAATTTCAGTTCTTCTGTTTACTGCCCTGCCTTCTTCATTTGCATTTGTAGTAATAGGTTCTTTTTCACCGTGGCCAACAATAGTAAACTTATCGCCGCTAATGCCAGCATTTACGAAATATGATTTCACCGCATTCGCCCTATCTACAGACAACGACATGTTATGTTCAGGTGTACCTTCGGCTGATGAGTGTCCATGCAGTACGAATTTAGCGTCTGGTGCTTTTTTCATTTCAGCAACTGCTTTATCTAAAATAGAAAATGACGATGTTTTTAATACGAAAGAATTAAATTCGAATTGAATATTATCTAAATTGAAATTAGGCTTTTCTACCGGTACCACCTCTTCTTTTGCCGGAGGAGGAGCGATTGGTGCTTTTTTCTCCTCAACAGGTGCTGGTTTTGCAACAGGAGTAGGCTTGGCTACTAATTTTTTTGTCTTGCAAGAGTATAAAGTTAGAGTAGAAACGGTAATAAGCGCTGTTAAGAAAAGGTTTTTAGTGAATTTCATCTTTAAAAAAATTGGTTTAAGTTTAATTTGCGTTTGCCTCAAAACTACAAATAATGATTAAACCTATAACGCATGTTTTAGAAAGAACTTGTGTTTTTGCATTTACATGTGTTTTTATCTATTGATTTTCTATATTTGCAGCCCAATGCTCCCGTAGTTCAATGGATAGAATTATGGTTTCCGGTACCATCGATATGAGTTCGAATCTCGTCGGGAGCACTTTTAAACCTCATAAACAACTAATTTTAAGTTTTTTATGAGGTTTTTTGTTTGTTTTACACCGCTAACCAATCAAATTATTCAAAACCAAATGAATAAAAACGTGTATTAAGTAAGAATTTAATATACGCTGAAGCTTTTTTTGCTTGATCATTGCCTAAGTAAAATGCCAGGTAAATTCGTTTTCCATTTCAGTTACCAATATTCTAATGATGAAAGGTGTTAAGAAAGCTAATCTTCCAGCTAAAATTTGCCCGGTTTGCCTTCGCCCTTTTGCATGGCGAAAGAAATGGGAAAAGAACTGGGATCTGGTAATTTATTGTAGTGAACGTTGCCGAAGTAATAAAAATATTCAATAAGATAAGAGCCTTTTGAATGGACATGTAGAAGTCTTCAAAAAAGGGCCACGCAAATATGAACCTCAATAAAAATGAGCTGAATAGTGTTTATGCCTATTTATTTTAGCGTGATAAACTGCTACTTTAACTGCCCAGTATAAAACCTATCCTCTTTACTAAAAAATAATCTACGCTTAATACCAACATTGGCTTTTTAAAAATAAAAAACGCACCTTTGCGGACTGTTAATAACGGTTTTAAAGATGTAAAAAGGAAATAGTTTGCTTATGGAAAAATTGGTTGTAGAAGAGATTCAGGAACTTCTTGATAAAGAGGATGATAAGGGTTTAAAGCATTATCTGGATGAACTGAATATCTCGGATGTAGAAGAATTAATAGACGAACTTCCACAGCATGCAGCTAAATTCATCGAAACGATATCTTTAAACCGGGCCGTTAATGTATTCCGGATTCTTGATTTTCCTACTCAGGAAAGAATTATCAAAAAACTTACAGGTAATAAACTGAATCAAATCATTAAAGATTTGCCCCCTGATGATCGTACGGCACTTTTTGGCGAAATGAAAGGTGATGTGGTAAAGAAGATGATTACGCTTTTGCCACCTGAAGAACGTAAAGAATCATTAGCGCTTTTAGGTTATAACGAGTATAGTATTGGTCGTTTGATGACGCCCGATTATATTGCTGTTAAGCCTGAATGGTCTGTTGCAAGAGTGCTTTCACACATCAGGCGATATGGTAAAAATTCTGAAACCATTGATGTAGTATATGTTATTGATAAAGATGGCGTTTTGCTTGATGATATTCGGATTAGGGAAGTTTTACTTGCAGATCCTGAAGCCATTATCGGAACTTTAACCGATAGGCGATTCATTGCCTTAAAGGCAAATGACCCTCAAGAGGATGCTATTGGTGTTTTTAGGATGAATAATCGCGTAGCACTTCCGGTTGTTGACGAAAATAACATCCTTTTAGGTATTGTTACTGTTGATGATATCTTGTGGATTGCCAACGAAGAATACACCGAAGACATGCATAAAATTGGTGGTACCGAGGCACTTGATGAGCCATATCTGGATACTTCCATTTTTAATTTAGTGAAAAAGAGGGTAGGCTGGTTAGCCATTTTAATGCTCGGAGAAATGCTTACGGCTACAGCCATGGGTTTTTTCGAAGGGCAAATTCATAAAGCAACTGTTTTGGCTCTTTTTATTCCTTTGATTATTTCCTGTGGTGGAAATAGTGGATCCCAGGCATCGACCTTAATTATCCAGGCCATGGCATTAGGAGAAGTAACGATAAAAGATTGGTGGAGGGTAATGAACAGGGAATTAACTTCCGGCTTTCTGTTAGGACTTTGTTTAGGTTTAATTGGGTTTTTAAGAATTTTTGTATGGCATCTCATCATGCCTAACATCTATGGCGATCATTGGATATTAATTGCCGCTACAATAAGTGTATCACTTGTTTTTGTGGTGCTTTGGGGCTCATTAAGTGGTTCAATGTTACCTATCCTGCTCAAAAAACTAGGTGCCGACCCAGCTACTTCTTCCGCTCCGTTTGTAGCAACTTTAGTTGATGTTACCGGATTAATTATCTATTTCAGCTTTGCTGTATTATTTTTAAAAGGCGTTTTATTATAACTAAAATCATGGAAAATAAAATTACTACACTCTTTACTGATATTGGCGGTGTATTATTAACCAATGGATGGGACAGGCATGCAAGGGGAGAAGCAGCTGTTCTTTTCGGTTTGGATTCTGTTGATCTCGAAGAAAGACATCATTTAACTTTCGATACTTATGAGGTTGGGAAATTAACCCTGGATGAGTATCTGGAGCGAATTGTTTTCTTTAAAGAACGCTCTTTTAGTTACGATGATTTTAAAGAATTTATGTTCAAAAAATCATTGGCATATCCTGAAATGATTCAGCTGATTTGTGATTTAAAGAAAAAATATCAATTAAAAGTGGCTGTAATCAGCAATGAAGGAAGAGAATTAAACCAATATCGGATCAACACTTTCAAGCTGAATGATTTTGTAGACTTCTTTGTTTCTTCTAGTTTTGTTCATTTCCGTAAGCCTGATGCTGATATTTTTAAGGTTGCAATAGATATCTCGCAGAGCGATGTAGCCACCAGTTTGTATATTGATGATCGGTTGATGTTTGTTCAGGTTGCCGAAGGATTAGGCTTAACAGGTATTTACCATACCAGCTACGAAGATACAAAAGCACAACTGGCAGGTTTTGGTCTGGAGTTGTAGGTGGAATAGAACAGCTGAAAATATTTTTGAAAAGCAGCTTAAAGATTCTTTTAATGTTTGCGCCTGCTTTCCGTTTTATCCCAGATGAAAAATCTGGGGATACCACTTCAATCAGGTTTAATAAATCAATTTCTGCTAAAATTTACATTTGCAAACAGCTCAGCCTAGTTTTTAATCTAATTTTTTGCAACTTTCAGTGTTGCAGAGGCGAATAAAATAAAAAAACCACTCTCTAGAGTGGTTTTTTTATTTTAAAATCTTATTACGCAGGATTTAGGAGTTAAACATTAAATCTAAAGTGCATAATGTCACCATCTTCCACAACATAAGTTTTACCTTCAACGCCTAATTTACCGGCATCTTTACATGCATTTTCTGAACCTAAGGTTACGAAATCAACATATTTGATCACTTCAGCACGGATAAAACCTTTTTCAAAATCAGTGTGAATAACACCTGCAGCTTGAGGTGCTGTAAATCCTTTAGTAATAGTCCACGCCCTAACTTCCTGTACACCAGCAGTAAAATATGTGTAAAGGTTTAATAATTTATAAGCTGCACGAATCAATTTGTTAACACCTGATTCGTCTAATCCTAAGTCAGCCAAAAATTCCTGGCGCTCTTCGTAGCTTTCCAGTTCAGCGATTTCCGATTCTATTTTGGCAGAAATTACCAATACTTCTGCTTTTTCATCAGCAACACTGGCTTTCACTAAATCAACATATTTATTACCGGTAACTACAGATGCCTCATCTACGTTACATACATACATTACAGGTTTTTGCGTTAACAAACCTAAATCTTCAATAAAATCAAAGTCTTCCTGTGCTAGTGCTGCGGTACGAATTGATTTGCCGCTTTCCAGGTGCGATTTAACAACTGTTAAAATCTCATAAGTACGTTTTGCATCTTTATCGCCACCGGTTTTTGCCATTTTCTCTACCTTTTGAATACGTTTTTCAACGGTATCCAAATCTTTCAACTGCAATTCAGTATCAATAATCTCGCGATCGCGGATTGGATCTACAGAGCCATCAACGTGAATCACGTTACCATCATCAAAACAACGTAAAACGTGAATAATAGCATTTGTAGCACGAATGTTTCCTAAAAACTGGTTTCCTAATCCTTCTCCTTTTGATGCACCTTTTACCAAACCTGCAATGTCAACAATCTCAATGGTATTGGGTTGAACTTTATTAGGCTTTACCAGCTCTGCCAGTTTAGTCAAACGATCATCTGGTACAGTAATTACACCTACGTTTGGTTCAATAGTACAAAACGGAAAGTTTGCCGCTTGTGCTTTTGCATTCGATAAACAATTAAAAAGAGTCGATTTGCCAACATTTGGTAAACCTACAATACCACATTGTAATGCCATTTATATTATCTTGATTTTTACGATTTACGTTTTCCGATTTACACTTTCACCTTTCACCTTTTCAGGCGGCAAAGATAAGGTTTTAAAAGTTTTAAAAAAGGTTACAATTTGTGTCAGCTGGATATTTTCTCTAAGTTTATCAAAAATTTCAAATACAATATGGAAGAATTCGATCAGGAACAACCAGCGGAGGTTAAATTAGTAGTTACCGAAGAGATGCGCAGCTATCTTTATGATATAACCAGATGGGCAAAACTTCTTTCAGTAGTTGGCTTTGTGGTGTCTGTATTTGTTATACTGGCTGCGTTTAGTATTCCTGCATTAATCAACAGCAACCCTGCAGTGGCCACACAAATGGGGCAATTAGGTCCCAGCGGCTCGATAATTATTACAGTGATCTATTTTATTTTGGGTTTATTACTATTCTACCCGAGCATTCTATTAAATAAAGTTGCATCTAAAGGTAAACAAGGTGTTTTATTTGGCGATCAGGAAAGCCTTAATCAGGCGCTAGCCAACTTAAAATCACTATTTAAATTTTGGGGTATTGTTACAATAGTGGCAATAGGATTATACTTTCTACTTGTATTTTTAGTAGGAGCGGGTATGGCAACAGCATAAATGCAATAAATGAATAAAATAAAAGCCTTTGTTGGTTTAACAAAGGCTTTATATTGAATTATTTATGATTAAAAAGAAAAATCGTCGGATGATCTTGTGCTTTGTTCTCCATTTTCAGAATATTCATAGCGTTTTTCTACAACATCCTGATGGGTTTTGATATAATCAACAGTTTCGTTTAGTCCTTCAGTAAACTTCTCAAAATCTTCTTTGTATAAAAAGATTTTATGCTTAACGAATACGCCGTCTTCTAATCTTTTCTTGCTCTCTGTAACTGTTAAGTAATAATCACCTGAGCGAGTGGCCTTCACGTCGAAGAAATAAGTTCTCTTACCTGCTCTTACTTTCTTTGAAAAAACTTCTTCTCTCTCCTTGTTATCGAATTCTCCCATGATTGGTATTGATGTTGGTTTTTGGTTTCGGTAAATATAAAGCAAATATTTAAAGTTCAAAATACAATTTGATACAATTTAAATAGTTTTCGATTCTTCTTCTAAAAGCTGGTTATTATACAATTCGGTATAGCTACCATTTAGGTTAAGTAATTGGTTGTGTGTGCCTTGTTCAATGATTTCGCCATCATCCAGAACTAATATTTTATCAGCATTTTTAATGGTTGATATTCGGTGAGCAATTAAAATACTCGTCTTCCCTTTCATGATTTTTCCCAGATTCTGCAAAATTTCTTCTTCTGTTTTGGTATCAACAGCTGATAAACAATCATCAAAAATTAAAATCTTTGGCGATTTGATTAATGCTCTTGCTATGGATACACGCTGTTTTTGCCCTCCAGACAGGGTAATTCCACGTTCGCCAAGCATGGTTTCAAATTTATTTTCGAAATTAATAATGTTGTGATACACCGAAGCATTTTTTGTCGCTTCATAAATTTCATCATCACTTACCTGATCTAAACCAAAAGCAATATTGTTTTTGATGGTATCAGAAAAAAGGAAAACCTCCTGTGGTACAAAGCCCACCTGATTTCTAAAGCCGTTCAAATTAATGTCTTTCAAATTTTCTCCATCAACAATTATCCCTCCACTTTCCACATCATACATGCGCATGATTAAATTGGCGAGTGTTGATTTTCCTGAACCTGTTTTACCAATAATCGCTACAAACTCTCCACTTTTGATTTCAAAATTTAGGTTTTTTAGCGCATTTATTCCGGTATCCGGATAGGTAAAACTGACGTTTTCGAATTTAATATTTCCGCTGATTTCTTTTTCAACGTGACTGGTTGATTGGATATCTGAAGGAATATCTAAAAATTCGTTAATCCTTTTTTGTGAGGCAGCTGCTCTTTGAATAAGTGAAGTTACCCAGCCAAGCATGGTAACGGGAAAAGTTAATTGATTAATATAAATAATAAATTCGGCAATATTACCAGCGGTGATGCTTCCGTTCATAACCTGATTGCCCCCTACATAAATCGTTAGAATGGTGCTTAGTCCAATCAACAGCAACATAGTAGGATAAAATAGCGCCGAAACCTTTACCAGGCTCATTGAATCTTTCTTATAGGCATCACTTTGAATTTCAAACATGTTACGGGTATAATCTTCCCTGACATAAGATTTGATAATGCGTATGCCTGAAAAACGTTCCTGCACAAAACTTGATAATTCTGAAAGCCTTTCCTGGATTTTGCCGCTTTTTTTAAATATCAAAGTATTCACGTAATAAATAATAATCACCAGAAATGGTAAAGGAAGCAAACAATATATAGCCAGTTTAGAATTTACATCGAACATAGACCATATAATAAGTACCGACAAAACAAATGTATTAATGGTATACATAATGGCCGGCCCAACATACATTCTCACCCGATTCACATCTTCGGTTGCTCTGTTCATTAAATCTCCGGTATTATTTCTGCGATAAAAGCCTAAACTTAATTTTTGATAGTGCTGGTAGATGTCGTTCTTCATGTCAAACTCTATATGCCTTGACATGAGGATAATGGTTTGACGCATGAAAAACAGAAATAATCCACGCATAATGTATAAGCCTACCACAAGAAAACCAAAATATAGTAAGTTGCTGCTAAAGATGTTATATATAATATTTTGACGGTTAAAGCCATCAAATAAATTATAAATCTGAACATTTTCGGTAATTAAATCTACTGCGTAACCAATTACCTGAGCAGGCACCACACCAAATATATTGGAGATGACAACGAAAATACTGCCTGGAATAATCCACCACTTATATTTTAAGAAGTACTTGTTTAATTTGCTAAGGTGTTTCATGCCATACAAACTTAGATAAAATTGTTATTTCCTATTCTATTAATTGTTGGCTTCTATTTAAGCTTTAAATATAGATGACATTTAAAAGCACTTTTTAGGTTTAAGTAAGTGCAAATATCAGCTTAATTATGAAAAAATTTAATTTCCTGGTAGCTAACGGTTAGGTGTTTTTGCAGGCTTCACATCTAATTTATTTTGTTATAGTTTCGTTAAATACGTGTATTAATGATTTTTTATTTTAATTTTGCAGCAGGTTAGCCTAACGTTCATATATGTCAGTAATTTCTCCGTCCGATTCATCCATTTTAGAACAATTAAGTGCCTATGGGCATAAAAAATTAGTTTTCTGTAATGATCCTGATACAGGCTTAAAGGCGATTATTGCTATACATGACACTACTTTAGGCCCGGCATTAGGCGGAACCAGAATGTGGAGTTATGCTACAGAAGGTGAAGCGCTCGAAGATGCTTTACGTTTATCCCGTGGGATGACCTACAAATCTGCCATTACCGGGTTAAACTTGGGTGGCGGAAAAGGGGTAATCATCGGTGATTCCAGAAAAGATAAAACAGAAACTTTAATGCGCAGCTATGGCAGGTTTATTAAAAACCTGAATGGCGAATTTATTACCGCTGAAGAGATGGGTACCAATACCCGCGATATGGAATATATCCGTATGGAAACCAATTATGTTACCGGTGTGCCTGAATCTATTGGCGGTGCCGGCAATCCGGCTCCTTTTACAGCTCAGGGTGTTTATTTAGGGATTAAAGCCAGTGTTAAAGAAGTTTTTGGTACTGATATGCTTGCGGGCAGAACCATAGTAGTACAAGGTATCGGCAACGTAGGCGAGCATTTGGTAGCGTTGTTGCGTAAGGAAAATGCAGAAGTTTTGATTAGTGATATTAACCAGGAACAACTGACTTACGTAGCTCGGAAGTACAAGGCCAAACCTATTGAAGCAGATAAAATTTTTGGTTGCGATGCAGATGTTTATGCACCATGCGCCATGGGAGCAACGGTAAATAACAAAACCATCGAAAGAATGAAGTTTGCAATTATTGCAGGTTCAGCAAATAACCAGTTAAAAGATGAGATTTTAGATAGCGAATTGCTGTTGAAAAAAGGCATTCTTTTTGCGCCTGATTATTTAATTAATGCAGGTGGGTTAATTGCCTGTTATTCTGAGTGGACTGGTTTCGGTAAAAAACGTACTGTTCAGCTTACCGAGAATATTTATGATGCTACACGTAGCGTAATTAAATTAAGTAAAGCAGAAAGTATTTCTACCAGTATTGCTGCAAACAGAATTGCCGAAAAGCGAATAGCAGATATTAAAAAAATTAAATCGTCATATTAAATAATAATTAAAATAGGTTTTATAAACCGCACTCGTTCTTACATTCATGTTAAACAGAAGGCACTTAAGAATCAAAGCTTTGCAAAATATTTTTGCTTGGCACATGGCAGACAAAAAAGACATTAAAGGTGATTTAAAAACCTTAATGCAAAGCATCGATAGCGTGTACGAAATGTACATCTGGATGCTATCGCTAATGGTAGAAGTTACCGAATTTACAGCTAATGATGCTGCAGAGCGTGCTAACAAACATCTAAAAACTGCTGAGGATCTCAATCCAAATATGAAATTGCTACACAATAAGTTTAGCGTTCTAATGCAGCAAAATCCGGAATATGTTTCGGCTATAAAAAAGTATAAGGTAGATTGGGGTTTCGATCCCGAAATCCGTAAAACGGTTTTCAACTCGTTAAAGGCATCTAGTGAGTACGCAGATTACCTCGCAGATCCTAACGAAAGTCTTGAATCTTCGAAAGATATCATAAAGTACATTTTCAGAAAAATTATTCTTAAAAATCAAGGGATTATCCAGGTTTTTGAAGAGAAGTTTATTAACTGGCAGGTAGATCACGAGGTGATGAAAGGTATGGTGGCTAAAACACTAAAGAACTTTACATTCGATGATCCTTTTAAAAATAAACTGACTGAAATTAGCGCAGATTGGATTGAAGATAGCAAATTCGTACAGGATTTATTTGTTTACACTTTGCAGAATGATGCTAAATATCAGGAAATGATAGCTGAACGTACTAAGAACTGGGAATCAGAACGTATTGCCTTAATGGATACGATTTTGATGAAAATGGCCATTTGTGAGTTATTGAATTTTCCATCTATCCCGGTTAAGGTAACGATAAATGAATACCTGGAGTTATCAAAAGATTACAGTACACCGAAAAGTAATTCATTTATAAACGGTATTTTAGACAAAATTTTAGGCGACTTAAAGAAGTCAAATACACTTAAAAAAGTAGGTCGCGGATTAATTGAAGACTAATATGAAAAAGATATTTATTCTTGCCATTGTAGCTTTATCTTTTACAGCTTGCCGTAATGCCAATAATTCAACTACTGTTGCTGTTGGAAATGATACTTCAAAATCGGCTACGATAGCTTCCCCGGATGCGCCTGTACTTGTATTTGAAAAAGAAATTTTTGATTTTAAGCAAATTGCTCATGGTGAAAAAGTTGAGCATGAGTTCAAATTTAAAAATACCGGTAAAAGCCCCTTAATTATTTCTAACGCCACAGCAACCTGTGGTTGTACCGTTCCAGAAATACCTAAAGAACCTATTTTGCCTGGCAAAGAAGGCGTAATCAAGGTTGTTTTTAATAGCGAAGGTAAAGAAGGGATGCAAGATAAGGTAGTTACTGTTACTTCAAACGCTAATCCTAATATCGCAACAGTTCATTTGGTAGGTGAGGTTCTTGCTAAAAAATAACACATAACAAATCATTAATAATCAAATCAATAAGAAATGACATCAACAATAATTTTACAGGCAGCAGCAGGTGGATTTGGTCAGTATGGCCAATTAATCATGTTAGGTGCTATTGCAATAGTATTTTATTTTTTCATGATTCGCCCACAGGTTAAGAAAGCAAAGGATCATAAGAAACTAATCGAAGGATTAAAAAAAGGTGATAAAGTGATTACCACTGCAGGTATTCATGGCCGAATTGCAGATTTGAATGATAATACATTTCTAATCGAGGTTGAAGGCGGTGTAAAAATACGTTTTGATAAATCAGCAGTATCACTTGATGCTACTAAAGCAGCAGTTACTCCGGCAGTAAAAGCTTAATCGCAATTACATAATTCATAAAATGGGCTCCAATATTGGAGCCCATTTTTATTTACTATTGTTGAGATAAATTGATGTTGATATTATAGGCAACTTTCACCGGGATGCCATGTTGTAATCCTGGATTCCAATTTTGACACCCATCCAAAACTCGTATTGCTTCCTCGCGAGTACCGTAGCCTAGATCATTTCTGAATTTATAGTTGGTCAACTTACCATCTTTTTCTACTACAAAGCTGATATATAATCTCCCGGAAATCTTATTTCTAAGGGCGTCTGTAGGATATTTAAAATTTCTGGCCAAATAGCGATAAAATTCACTAATGCCACCTGGGTAATCAGGTTTTTCTTCAACGATATTATATTTTTTAGTATTGCCATCTTCAAACGTAGCTATGCCATCCTCAAAATATCCATTTTTATAGTGTTCAACATAAGTGCTGCCGCCTATCCTACCTTTCCATTCCCCGTTTTTATAACCATCTTTATAATCTCCTTCTTCTCTCTTGTTTATGCTTAAATGCCCATTTCCATCCTTAATAAACTGAACTCCTAATGAATCAAAACCCGAAAGTACCTTATACGACGGACGCTTCTGCTCATTAGATTTTTCATTTTCTGTATATACAATAACCCTTGCCAATTGTCCATTTGAATAAAATGTAGAAGATTCACCAATGGGTTTACCATTAACGAAGTTTGATTTTTCAATAAGAATTCCCTTTTTATTGAAAAGTTCAAGTTCTCCCTCATAAACAAGGTTAGTGTCGAATTTTGATACTTTGCCTATGGTTTTGTTGGTATTATCAGCATAATACTCATATAGGTTATAAAATTCCGATCCAGCATCTGGCTCCTCAATAACTCTCCTGTAATCGGCTTGTTCATTGCTTTTTACAGGAACACCATCTTTAAAAAAATAGACATTAGTTTTCTTTTGGCTAAAGGATGCGAATGATAGTGATGTAAGCAGAATTAGCAAATTGATTTTTTTCATAATTTGATTTAATATGACTAAGATAGAAAACAACTATTCAAAATGAGGCTACTTTTATTAAATACAAATCAATAAATTGTTACATTTGGAACACTTGTGCCATCTACTATAAAAAAGATGCAATAAGACGTTTAATTTGTTTATATGCCTTTTATAAGACTAACTAAAATTGAGAGAAGACGCGTACTGAGCCTGTTGGTATGTCTATTTCTGGCAATTGCGGCTTGGCTTTTTATGGCATTAAATAATAAGTATAATTACGTAGCCAAAACCGTAATACTATTTAAAAATCCTCCCAGTAAACGGGCATTTTATCCTTTGCAATCTGATACGGTTGATTTGGAAGTGGAAGGGACGGGTTGGCAACTCTTGTTTGCCAGATTACGAATCAATCCCCCATCTATATCGGTAAATCTAAATCAGCTCAATACAAAAGATTTTATTGTGTTTTCCGACCAGCTTTTGAACGTAAATAAGCAAGTAGGAAGTACACAAAAGGTAATTTCTGTAAAGCCCGATACATTGTATTTTGATTTTACAAAGAGAATTGTAAAAAAGGTACCTATCAGATTAACAAGTAAGCTGGAATTTTTTAAACAATATGGTTTGGCGAGTGAGGTTTTACTTAATCCTAAAACAGTAAAAGTTGCAGGACCAATGGAAGAATTGTCTAAAATAACTTTTTGGCCAACGGACACTTTGAAAATTAAAGATTTGCAGAATAGCGTTGTGGCTAGAGTGGGGCTGCAGCACAGTATCCATAAAAATGTAAGTATTTACCCGTCATCAACGGAAGTTAAACTCAATGTAGATGAATTTACAGAGAAAACGGTAGAGGTGCCGCTTAAAATTATTAATAATCGGAATTACAATAGCATCAAACTCTATCCCAAAAAAGTTAAGGTAACCTTTTTAGTTGCATTAGGAAGTTATGCCCAGGTAGATGCTAATTTTATTACGGCCGCCATTGATGTAGATGAATGGAAAAATTTTAATCATAAGCAGTTCACTGTAAAAATTACCGAGTTTCCAGATTATTGTAAGTTTATTAATGTTAGTCCGGCAAAAGTTGATTTTGTAGTCGAAAAATAATGTATAAAGTAGGTATAACAGGCGGTATCGGTAGTGGAAAAACCACTATTTGTAAAGTATTTGAGGTATTAGGAATCCCTGTTTTTTACGCAGACACTGAGGCAAAAAATATCATGATTCAAGACGAACTACTTATTGATGAAATTAAATCAACCTTTGGTAAAGAAAGTTATTTGTCAGACGGAAAGCTCAATAATAAGCATATTGCAGCTATTGTATTCAATAATGAAGAAGAACTGTCCAGATTAAACGCCATAGTACATCCCGCCGTGTTCAGGGCTTTTGATACCTGGGAAGCACAAGTTGATCCGCAAGTTCCATACACTTTAAAAGAGGCGGCTTTACTTTTTGAAAGCGGCTCTTACAAAATGTGTGATACCAATATCCTGGTTACCGCCCCGATAGAAATTAAAATTCAAAGGGTGATGCAACGCGATCAGGTAACTGCAGAGCAAGTGAAAGCAAGAATGAACAAACAATTCAGCGATGAAAAAAAAGCAACTTTAGCAAATCATTTTATTATAAATGATGAAAGCAATGCTATTATTGAGCAGGTTTTACACCTTCACCACCATTTTTTGAAAACAGCCGGTTTTACTAAATAAGCTTCTCTATTACTTTAATTGGTCTATTATCTTTTACCATTAATTCTTATTTCAAACAGATGATTTTAGACGATTTTATTTTGATTACACCTTTAGGATTGTATTGTGCTTATGGTGATTTTTATCTTGATCCACAGCAACCTGTAAAAGAAGCCGTAATTTCACATGCACACGGCGATCATGCCATTGGCGGAAGCCAGAATGTATATTGTACTGCTGCCACGGAAAGCTTTATGAAACATCGCTACCGGAAATTTGCAGCAGTCGATTTTTATGTCAAAACATACCATCAACCCTTTAAAATCAATGATGTAACCATTACTTTTTATGCTGCTGGACACATATTGGGTTCTGCACAAGTATTAATGGAATATCAGGGCACCAAATATCTTTACACCGGCGACTTTAAAATTGAACCTGATGCCACTTGCGAACCTTTTGAATTTGTTCAGGCCGATGTTCTGATTACAGAAAGTACATTCGCTAATCCTGAAACTAAACATCCTTCGGCTATAGCAGAAATCAAAAAGCTTAATGAAACTAATGCCAATATCATGCTTGGTGCTTACGCCCTTGGTAAAAGTCAACGTATTATTCAGTTAGTGAACGAGCATTGCCCACAAAGGAATATCATGGTTCACCATAGCATCATGCCATTTGTGAAAATTTACCAAGATTATGGTATCAGGTTAGGTGATTATAAAATGTACGATAGAAAAGTGATGAAAAATAATCACGAACAACAAGTGTACATCGTGCCGCCAATGGTTTTTCACAGTTATCATAAAGCCATTAATGTAGTTAGGGCTTTTGCTTCTGGTTGGAAAAATTTGCAGCAACAAAATGGTATTTCGTTGTATATTTCTGATCATGCCGATTGGGACGCAATACTGGAAACCATTGAGAAGGTTAAGCCTAAACAAATATGGACACTACATGGTGATGGGAAACAGCTTAAAGATTATCTTAAAGACACTTTGGAAGTAAAAATACTTAACAGTTAAAATTAAAGGATTGGTGGCATTTTGAAGCATAGAAAATGATATATTCGCTCATTCGATAGTTCACCTATTCAAAATTCAATCATTAATAAGATGAAAGAAGGAGAAGATTTTTATTTCAACGAGGATGGACTGATGGTTTTTACAGAAGCTTATCACATAAAACGGGGCTATTGCTGCAAAAATAAATGCAAGCATTGCCCATGGGGTTACGGTAAAAAGAAAGATAAAAAGTAATAGCGCCTGTTAATTATTTGCATGGCTCAAATTTATGCTTCCGTAAATGTCGGTTAAAGCAATTTTTAAAACACATTAAAATAATTTCTAGATATTCCTGAGTAGAATAATTCTTTGTTGTACTCAGCAACGGATTCTAATTTAACAATTTGTTTCTTTGGAATAATAATCAGTTCATCAAGTATTTTAATGTGTATGCCCAGCAAAGAAACCAATCAGTGCCACGCTTATACCCAATAAAACCGCAATCATTTTTCTCGTATTTATTTTGTGATCAGCACTCGATTCGAACAGGATAGTAGTTGAAATATGCAGAAAAATACCAATCACAATTCCCATAATTTTATTAAAATAAGCATCAATGCCTCCAATGGTTCCATTGCTTAAGCCGATGCTTACATAAAACCCCAGTGGCGCCATCAGGGCAAAAATAATGAGGTATAAAATAATACTGCCTTTTTTAAAGCTATTTTGCATTAAAATGCTGGCTAAGGCAAATGCAGCAGGAATATGGTGTAGGGAAATTCCAAAAATAAGCTCGTTATGTTGATCTTTAGCCAGGGGCATTCCTTCTAAAAAAGCGTGCAAACAAAGACTAATCATAATGCCAAAAGGAAAAACATTTCCATCATGGTGTTTATGGATATGCCCGTGTTCAACACCCTCAGAAAATTGCTCTAAAAATACCTGGAGTAAAAAGCCAATCAAAATGAAGATCCCGATCTGGCCCTTATCAGGACCGCTATATGCATCAGGAATTAAATGTAAAACGGTTATTGCAAAAAGATAGGCGCCGCTAAATGATAAAATGAGCTTGAGTAGCTTTGACTTATCACTTTTAACTAAAAAAATTGTAGCGCCTCCCAAAAAAGCACAAAAAAAGAGTACGGCAAATTTCCAAGCTTCCATTAAAATTCAGGTTGTAATTTTTTAAAAATTAGTGAGCATATAAATCCAATAGATATACCGAGTAAAGCTCCGGCTGCAACATCAACAGGGTAATGTACCCCCACATAAACTTGAGCAAAACTAATAATGGCGGCCCAAAAAATACCAATTGGTAATATAGGCTTCCAGCGGGAGTAGAAAATAAATATCAAAAAAAAGGCAATAGCAAAATGATTGGTAGCATGAGCAGATGGAAAGCTTTTTCCACTTCCACAGGCAACGCGGTGGATAATATCATTTGCCAGACTTATATCATTGCAGGGGCGAACCCGATCCACAAAAGGCTTTATTACTCTTGATGCTATTAAATCGCCCATGGCAAAAGTAAACAGCAACATACCAATAATATAATAGCCTGTTTTTTTGTATTGTTTGATGCAAAAAATAATGATAAACAGATAAAGTGGCGACCAGAAGAATCGATTTCGGAGCAAAGGCATCAGCCAGTCGAAAAAAACATTGGATAAACCTCTGTGAATTTTTAAAAATAGTTCGACATCAAATTGCTGTATGCTTTCTATCATGCTTTTTTGCAAATTAGTATTAAACGATCAGTATTCGATTCTTCGTAATCATCCAAATTATAGCTTCCAAAAGTTTTTTGAATAACCATTCCTGCCTTTCCAAGCATTCTCTCAAAATCTTTAAAGCTGAAAGCCTGCACACGCTCTTCAAAATTGAAAGTTTTACCCTTGTCTTCGAAATTTATCTTCTTAATAATTTTACCATCAACTAAGGTTTTGGTGATGTTAAAAGTGATATTATCAAGTTTTTTTGTTTCGCAGTGGTTTAAGTTTCTGATAATTTTTTCGGTGTTAAAATAGTCTATCACTAACGTTCCATCAGCCTTTAAACACTTTCTAAATGTTTTTAAGGCATTTATATGGTCCTTTTCTGAATCGAAATAACCAAAACTGGTAAATAAATTTAAGGCAACATCAAAATAGTTGATGTAAAACAACCTTCGCATGTCGTGTACCAAAAAATGTAACTTATCATTTTCAAATTGCTTGGCATATTTTATACTTTGCTCCGATAAATCAATCCCCGTTACATCAAAACCTTTTTTATTTAAGTAAATAGAATGACGACCTTTACCGCAGGCAATATCAAGCATTTTTGATTCAGCTATCGGCGCAAGGTACTTGGTCAGGTTATCAATGAAAAATTCGGCTTCCGCATCATTTCTTTGTTGGTAAAGAATATGATAATATGGAGAATTGAACCAATACTGAAACCATTTGCGCTGCATAAAAAAGCTGTTTGTTTGAAAAAGTGCAAACCAGGAGAATTGAGTTTTGTGACTTGTAAACCCAATACCATCCAAATCTGTAAAAATTAAGCTGCAAATATAAGCTTTTGCTACTGTTCGTAAAGTGTTGATTTGTGTTTTTGCAATAATGTTGCAAAAAGATTGTTAAACTGTTTGAATTGATAAATAAGCAATAAATGGTGTCAATTTCTACAAAATATATCACAATAATAGATATAAAATCAATGTAAATTAACTGCTTAAGCGCTATTCAAAATAGCTGCCATCTTGTTTTTTTTCGTATTTTTGAAACTCAAACTACATACATAAGTGAGTCTAATAAAATCAATTTCAGGAATAAGAGGAACCATTGGAGGTAAAGCTGGAGATGGCTTAACCCCAATTGACATAGTAAAATTTACAGCAGCATTCGGTAGCTGGGTGGTAGAGAAAACAGGTAATAAAAGGATTGTTATCGGTCGGGATGCTCGTATTTCCGGCGAAATGGTAAACAACTTGGTGATTGGAACTTTACAAGGTTTAGGAATTGAAGTGATCGATTTAGGTCTTTCAACAACACCAACTGTTGAAGTTGCCGTACCAGACGAACAAGCTGGCGGTGGAATTATTTTAACAGCCAGCCATAATCCAAAGCAATGGAATGCGCTAAAATTGTTAAATGATAAGGGCGAGTTCATTAGCGATTTAGACGGTAAAGAAGTGTTAGATTTAGCTGAAAGTGCAAACTTTGAATTTGCCGAGGTTGATAAATTAGGCAAAGTAGTTAAGAACAATACTTACCTGCAAAAACATATTGATAAAGTTTTGGCATTACCTTTAGTAGATGTTGAAGCTATTAAAAAAGCTGATTTTAACATTGTGATTGATTGCGTAAACTCAACTGGTGGTATTTTTATTCCAGCTTTACTAAAGGCATTAGGGGTAAAAAAAATCACCGAATTATATTGTGAACCCAACGGTCATTTTCCACATAACCCTGAACCACTACCTGAAAATTTAACTGAAATAGCTAAAGAAGTTCAGAAGCAAAATGCTGATTTAGGAATAGTTGTAGATCCGGATGTTGATCGTTTATGTTTCGTAAATGAAGATGGCAGCATGTTTGGCGAAGAATATACTTTGGTAGCGGTTGCCGATTATATATTAAAAAACACGCCAGGAAATACGGTTTCTAACCTTTCATCTACCAGAGCTTTACGTGATGTTACAGAAAAAGCTGGTTCACAATACAACGCTTCGGCAGTTGGTGAGGTAAATGTGGTGAATAAAATGAAACAAACAAACGCCATTATTGGTGGTGAAGGAAACGGTGGAATTATTTATCCAGAATCGCATTATGGCAGAGATGCATTAGTGGGAATTGCCTTATTTTTAACCCATTTAGCAAAATTCGGAAAATCTATTTCTTTGTTGAGGAGTAGTTATCCGCAATACCACATTTCCAAAAACAAGATCACACTAACGCCAGAAATGGATATCGATCATCTGCTGAAACAAGTAGAAGAAAAATATAAAAACCAGCCTTACAGTACCATTGATGGATTGAAAATCGAATTCGATAAAACCTGGGTGCACTTGCGTCGTTCAAATACCGAGCCTATTATTCGTATTTACAGCGAAGCCGAAAATGAAACCGTTGCCGAAAGTCTGGCAAATAAAATCATTTCAGACATTAAAGAAATCCTTAAATTAAATTAATTCATGAAGAGAGTTTATTTAGATAATGCCGCTACAACGCCTCTAGATAAGAATGTGATCGTTGAAATGGCAAATGTTATGGAAAACTATTTCGGCAATCCATCAGCTATTCATGCGTTAGGTAGAGAGGTGAGGACTTTAGTTGAGAAGGCAAGGAAAACAGTAGCGAATCTTTTGGGTGCTTCTCCTTCCGAAATATTCTTCACCTCAGGGGGTACCGAAGCAGATAACACGGCTATTCGTTGCGGCATTTCCGCTTATGGAATCAGGCATGCAATCACTTCTAAAATTGAACACCATGCGGTAGAGCATACTTTAGGAATGATGCTTAAAAATGGTGAGATAGATAAGTTGAGCTTTGTTAATATCGATAGTAAAGGCAGTATCGACTATTCGCATTTAGAAGAGTTATTACAAAACAACGAACGTACTTTCGTTTCACTCATGCATGCTAATAATGAATTAGGTACCTTAACCGATATGGTAAAAGTGGGCGATATCTGCGAAAAGTACAATGCAATCTATCATGCGGATACCGTACAAACCATGGGGCATTACCAACATAATGTGCGCAATTTGAAAGCCCATTTCATTGTTTGCGCAGCACATAAATTACACGGACCAAAAGGTGTTGGTTTCTTGTATGTAAACAGCAATATTAAAATTCCACCAATGATTTACGGAGGCGCACAGGAGCGAAACATGCGTGGCGGTACCGAAAACGTATATGGCATTGTAGGTTTGGCAAAAGCTTTAGAAATTGCCTACGCTGAAATGGAAGAGCATCAAAACTATATTCAAGGCTTAAAAGACTATTTAAAAGATCAATTAATTGCAGAGATACCAGGCATTGCCTTTAATGGCGAAACGGATGCTGATAAAAGTCTTTATACTGTATTAAATGTATCGTTTCCGGAAATGGACATGGCAGATATGTTATTATTCAATCTAGATATCAACGGTATTTGTGCTTCGGGCGGCAGTGCATGCTCTTCAGGTTCAAACATAGGTTCACACGTTTTAAACGGCATAAAGGCCGATCCAAATCGTCCATCCGTTCGTTTTTCTTTTAGTAAATATACCACTAAAGAAGAGCTGGACTATGTTATTGAAAAAGTAAAAATGGTAGTGAAGCAAAATGCTTTAGCCTAAAAATATCATTAGCCAAATAGGAACAGTCTCGGAGAAATTCGGGACTTTTTTGTTTATAAAGATTTTTATTTGAAAAGCAGGTACAATGATTTTATTAATTGCTGCCTTGCTTTATGCTCCAACAAAAGTAGAAAAAGCTTAGGATTTCCACTTTGGGTTTAATTAGCCAGCTTAGTGCTCATGGCTGAAGAATAGCCAGTAGCAATAGTTTTTACCATTAATAATTGAGTTGCTTTAAGTAAAAAATATATCAATGAAAGCACTTGCAAAATTCAATTCAAAACCTTAAATTTAAATAAGATAAAGGCAGGTCAGTTGCCAAAAACAATAAGTTCCTTCACGAAACCTTATCAACTCATCTGGTATAAGGTTAAACAAGTTTTTACAATACGTTCGTTTTAAAATTATTAACCCACGAAAGCGAATAGCTTTCTATAAAACTTACCGTTATGGAAAATTATGCACAAAACCCAAAAGCAACGCTGCTTGAAAATGATGAAAATTTGAGCAATCGCAAGCACATTTACAAATTTATATTGCTTCCTTTTTCATTTGAGTCCTCACATCATTTCAACAAAATTCATAAAAGAAAATTTAATTCTTTTGGCTGCATTCATGAATTAAGAAAACTCTCCGGATCGATGTTGTGATATCGAAATGTTTGAGTTTTGAATTCATTTTTGCAAAATGAATTGTATCATACTTTAAAAACTCATTCTTAAAACAGCTATCAAAAACAATATTATTTTTTGCTTGTTAAATCAATATATCAAATTGAAAAACAATGGAAAATAACAAAGAAAAAGGTAAAATCGTTGAGAACGAATTGCTTGATAAAACCGCTGAAGATATCAAAGAAGATAGAACCCTTGATGATAACAAATCATCTAAAATAGCAACCAATTTATTTAACAAAGATAAAGGTCGTAAAAATAACTCTTTTGGTCCGGGACATGAGCCAGGGACAACGCCAGGTTCAAGTATTTAGGTATACTTCGGTTTGCGAATAAATAATTAAATTTAAGCCACAGCATTTGTTGTGGCTTTTTTAAGTTAATCTCAAAATGGAAAGAAGAAATTTTATTAAGCAATCAGCGCTGGCTATGGCATTGCTATCATTATATAAAACAGATGTTTTCGCTCAGCAGGAATTGTTGAGGGCTTACAATTTTAAACCATTAAGAAACAACGTAGGTATCTTCACAGAACAAGGTGGAACTATCGGCTGGTTAAATTCACCGGGTGGTTTTGTTGTAGTTGATGCACAGTTTCCAGCATCAGCTCCACATGTGATTGAAGAATTGAAGAAACTTGGAGAGAAACCATTTAAATATTTGATCAACACCCATCACCATGGCGATCATACAGCCGGCAATATTGCTTTCAAAGGCTTAGCAGAAAAGATCGTTGCACATCAAAACTCCTTAGTCAATCAAAAAAGAGCAGCAGAAAAAGCAAATAATTTGGATCAACAACTTTTGCCAGATACCACTTTTGGAACGGGATGGAAAGCAAAGATTGGTGATGAAAAAATCAGTGCTTATTATTATGGTTCTGGTCACACCAATGGCGACGCGGTTTACCACTTTGAGAATGCAAACATCGCACACGTTGGTGATTTGGTATTTAATAGAAGGTTTCCCTATATCGACCGTGAAAATGGAGCGCACATCGGCAACTGGATCACAGCTCTTGATAAAATTCAAAATCAATTTGATAAGGATACATTGTTTATCTGGGGACATAGTTTAGATCCTGAAAAGGTAACAGGAACAAAGGAAGACATTAAAGCATATCAGAATTATTTGATAAATCTCTTGGCTTATGTGGGCAACGAAATTAAGGCAGGAAAGTTAAAAGAAGATATTCTTAAAACTACTTCAATTCCAAATGCTCCTGAATGGAAGGGAGATGGTATCCAGAGAAGTTTAACTGCCGCGTATGATGAATTGAAAGGCGTTTAGCAGTCCTGTTTCTCAGTATTTAACCGAGCAAGTTTTTTTTCAATTTATAAACATTCTATATTTAAAATAATGTTAATCAGGCTAGTGAAAACTGATATAGCTTAGTTCTTATCTGTTATATTTGCGATACACCAATCCCTACATCAGATATGGATGATTTTTTAGCTGCCCGATCCCAGATGGCCTTGTCGTTAGGCTTTCACATTATTTTTTCCTGCATTGGTATGGTGATGCCTTTTTTTATGGCAGTTTCCCATTACAAATGGTTAAAAACCAATGATGAAGTTTATAAAAATTTAACTAAAGCATGGAGCAAAGGGGTAGCAATTTTCTTCGCTACAGGTGCTGTTTCTGGTACTATGTTATCTTTCGAACTTGGCTTGCTTTGGCCAAAATTTATGGAACATGCAGGCCCTATTTTCGGCATGCCTTTTTCTTTGGAGGGAACCGCTTTTTTTATTGAAGCAATTGCATTAGGATTTTTCCTATATGGATGGAATAAACTGAATAAATGGTTTCATTGGTTTACAGGAATGGTTGTAGGTGTTAGTGGACTCGCTTCGGGAATATTAGTGGTTGCTGCAAATGCCTGGATGAACAGTCCGGCTGGCTTTGATTTTGTGAATGGTCAATATCTTAATATCGATCCTATACAAGCCATGTTTAACAAAGCCTGGTTTTCTCAAGCGCTGCACATGTGTTTAGCTGCCTTTACCGCAACTGGTTTTGCTGTAGCTGGTGTGCATGCATTAATGATAATAAAAAATAAAAACAAAGAATTTCATTTAAAAGCTTTTAAAATTGCTGCTGTTTTCGCTTGTATTGGTGCTTTATTACAACCAATAAGTGGAGATATTTCAGCAAAGGATGTGGCTAAAAGACAGCCGGCAAAGCTTGCCGCAATGGAAGCATTGTACAAGACGGAAAAGCCGGCACCGTTACTTATCGGAGGTATTGTAAACGAAAAGGATAAAACCGTATCGCATGCTATAAAGCTACCAGGAGCTTTAAGTTTTCTAGCCCACGGCGATTTTAAAGCAGAAGTTAAAGGATTAGATCAAATCCCTCAAGATAATCATCCTCCGGTAGCCATAACGCATTATGCTTTTCAAATCATGGTAGGTTTGGGGTCGTTCTTAATGTTAATTGCATTAATTTACTTTTTTACGCTATTGCGCAAAAAAACCTTGCTCGATAAGCCCTGGCTCTTAAAGTTATTTGTCTTCGCCATACCACTTGGTTATATTGCTTTAGAAGCAGGTTGGGTAGTAACAGAGGTTGGTAGGCAACCATGGATTATTTACGGCATCATGCGCACCAAAGATGCTATTACGCCCATGCCGGGGATCGCTTATTCTTTTTACATTTTTTCCGCTATTTATTTTTCACTTAGTATAGTAGTAACGTTTTTACTCTACCGGCAGATTAAAATGGTTCCTGTAGTTTATGATCAAGCCGAAAAATCAAATTAATCTCTCATGGAATACGTTGTAATTACCTTTTTATGTTTAGGAATTCTGCTTTATTTCCTTTTAGGAGGTGCAGATTTTGGCGCAGGTATTATTGAGCTTTTCACATCTACCAAAAATAGAAGCCGAACCCGTAAAACACTTTATCAGGCTATAGGACCGGTTTGGGAAGCTAATCACATGTGGTTAATCATCGCTATTGTGATTCTTTTCGTTGGTTTTCCGCACATTTATACTACAATGTCAGTTCACCTGCACATTCCTTTGCTAATCATGCTGATTGGAATTATCGCCAGAGGAACAGCTTTTGTTTTCCGCCATTACGATGCGGTAAAAGATGATATGCAATGGCTTTACAATCGCATTTTTAGATATTCGAGTTTTATTACGGCGCTGTTTTTGGGTATTATTGCCGGAAGCGTAATTTCGGGGCACGTAGACACACAAGCCACAAATTTTAGCGACGCATATATTTATAGCTGGTTGAATTGGTTCTCTTTTGCAGTAGGATTATTTACGGTTTCGCTTTGCGGTTTCCTTGCGGCTGTTTATTTAATTGGCGAAACAGATAATAGTCATGACCAAAAGCGTTTTATCGAAAAAGCGAAGTATATGAATATCGCTGCGGTTGTATTTGGCGCAATGGTTTTTATTGCTGCTCAATTTGATAAAATTCCATTAATTGAGTGGGTTTTCAAAAATCCAGTGGGTATTACAGCAATTATTTTAGCCAGCTTATCGTTAGTGTTATTGTGGTACTTGCTGCTAAAAGGTAAAACTAAAATTTTAAGATTTTTGGCCGGTTTTCAGGTTACAATGATTTTGGTAGCTATTAGTTATGCTCATTTTCCCAATTTTATCCGGTTAAAAAATGGAGGTGCAATTTCACTTTTAGAAACTGCAGGTCCGGAAAAAACCATTTACAGTTTGGGCATGGCATTACTGTTAGGAAGTGTATTGATTTTACCTTTCTTAGGGTATTTGTTTTATAAATTTCAGAAGAAAGAGGAGTAAACTTATAATTTTGTGCACCTGAACCTTTGTAGGATTAATTTAGCTACAAATTAGTCTGATTAAAATAATTTGAAAAGCAAATTCAGTAGTTCTTCGGTTTCGAAAGCCCTGCTATCGTTTCAATCTTTTTGTGAATGTTTGCCTAAACCTTTCGAAGAATCGAAACAAAAAGTATTTACACTAAATCAGGTTTAATATTGATAATTCACCCTTGTAAAGCTAAAAATGGCATACAAAACAAAGTTACGTTTGTAATAAATACCTATTTGTAAACCTCATAGGTTTTTAAAACCTATGAGGTCGGGAAATCATAGTTTATAAACCACCTTTTCTTGTCGCTTTTCTAGCTTCTGGCCATGCAGCTGGCTTGCCGCTACGTTCATTAACCGGTAAATCAATTGCTTTCTCTGTCGAAGTTTTTTCAGGATCTTCGCAAGCCATATAAACCATTATGGCCGCTAAAATAACATTGCTTCTAATTTCATCAAAAACCAACTTATCGTAACTGTCACGATTGGTATGCCAGGTGTATGTTCCGTAATCCCAACTGATTGAGCTTAACGAATAACCCAATGCGCCAGCCGCTACGAACGATGCAAAATCAGATCCACCTGCGCCAGGCATGCCCGGGAAACTGGTTTTAATTTGATTTTTAATCGTATCAGGAACAGCATTTAGCCATCTGGTAATGTAATCTTTAGATTTTGCAAAGCCTTGTCCGCCAATGTTTACTACGCGTCCTGTTCCATTATCCTGGTTAAATAAGGCTTGCAAATTACCCACAATTTCAGGATGATCTTCAACAAAAGCTCTCGAGCCATTTAAACCTTGCTCTTCACTTCCCCAATGTCCAACTAAAATGGTGCGTTTAGGATTTGGATAAAATTTCTTCAAGATTCGCATCGCTTCCATCATCATAATGGTACCTGAACCATTGTCGGTTGCACCACTTGCTCCATCCCAGGAATCAAAATGAGCAGATAACATTACGTATTCTTTTGGTTTTTGCTTCCCTTTTATTTCAGCGATTGTGTTAAATGTCGGGACAACACCATGCTCTTTTGATTCGGATTCGATTTTTAACATGGGTTTATTACCACTTGTAGCTAAACGATAAACCAAGCCGTAATCTTCAACTGATAAATCTAGCGTTGGTATCTTTGTTGTATTGGCGCCAAAAATTTTATCTACGCCAAACCCTTGCGACCAGTTATTGATAATAATACCTGCTGCCCCAGCATTTTCAATCGCCAGAGCCAGGTTTTTAGCTGTTAAACCTGTTTTTGTAATTCCTGCAGCCCAAGCTTTTGCAGCATCAGCTTTCTCTTTTTTATATTTCTCAAATAAATCTTTTGTTGCAAACTCTTCCCAATTTTTTTCAGGGCGACCGCTGATTTGATTCATCGAAATTAAAACCAATTTATCTTTTACGTTTGGCAACCATTTTTGAAAGGAAACAGAATCGGTAATCGCCGGTAAAACTATTGCCTCGGCGTTGATGGCTTTGCCATTGGTAGATGGGCTCCAGGCCAATTGTGTACCTTCTAATGTTCTTAACCGTGGACTAACCAAATCGATATGGGTAACGCCTCTTTCCCAGCCACGCCATTCACCCCATTTTTCATTTTTAGCAGCGATTCCCCAATCGCTGTATTTCTTTACTGCCCAATCGTTTGCTTGTTTCATTTGTGGTGAACCTACCAAACGTGGTCCAACAACATCTAAAAGTTCGTGAGCCAATTTTTCTAATTGGGAGTTTTCATTTACTTCTTTAACAATGTTATCGATGAGTTTTTTGTCTTGTGCAAAAGCAAAAGAAGAAGTAAATAAGAGTAAGGTTGGAAATAGTAATTTTTTATTCATGAAGTGTTTAGTTAATGATGCAACTAATTTAATCAATATGGAGTTTGGAATGGGATGTTAATAGAAATGTTGCAGTCTTCGGGTTTCGTTATTGAGAAGCGATTTTTAATCGATGTGGCAATCTCTCACTTGGAGTGTTGATTTTGTTTTAACCAGACAGGCCTTTTCTTTTTTCTTGATAAAAAAGAAACAAAAAACCGAGCATTTCTGCGAGCTAATGAATGCAATTAAAAACAAATAGATACTAATGAATAATCAAGGCTTGCATCTGATTTTGGAAAAATTCATCAAACCGTTATTGAAAATAATTTGAGGCCGACCCCTTTCACAGACCACTTCGGCTGCAAATTCTTTTGTTCGGTGGTTTTTGAAAGGGTTTGCAAATGCTTTCAACGTTTTTTCTTAAAATCATCTGCTATGCCGGATGCGTTCATCGGAAAGTTTGTGGTGTTTTGAAAGTTTGTTTGTATCACTGTTCAACATAAGTTTCTCAAAAGTCAAAATTCAGGAAGAATTGCCAAAATAAATTTTGCAACTAATTTTTACTTCACCCAATTAATTTTTTTTGCTTTAGCCAATATTATGCTGTCCTTCTCCTTAAAGAGAGGGATTTAATGGCCTGTCAAAGAAGTCTTTGGATTCAATTCTCAATCTTTCGTTTCGCTCTCTTCAAGGAGAGGGATGCGGTGTCATTCCAATAGCCACAAACTTTAGCAGGGAGAGGTTAATGGATAGCAGTAAAAAGAAAATTTCATTCTGTTCTAACGAAACGTTTTTCTTTTCACACATCCTCTGGAGGCGGTTTTTTAACTGCCAATCCCAAGGATTATAAAACCTGCTTAATCTAAACCTGATTGCAGTGAAAAGCCCACAGCGTAGCGAGGACTTGAAACAAAAAGCAGGGCTGAAATAACCGAAGTTCTTCAAGCCCTGCTTTTCTACTAATTTTTATACTTTTTGCTACTCCCTCTCCTTTGGAAAAGGTTGGGGCGAGGCTTTTTAATTATTCATCATTTTAATAAAATCACCAAGTTTAGCTTTCATCGCTCTTCTGTCAACGATAAAATCAAGGAAACCATGTTCTAAAACGAATTCAGATGTTTGGAAACCTTTAGGTAAATCTTTTTTAATGGTTTCTTTAATTACACGTGGGCCAGCAAAACCGATCAAAGCGCCTGGTTCAGCGATATTAATATCGCCAAGCATTGCATAAGAAGCGGTAACACCACCTGTTGTTGGGTCAGTAAGTAAAGAAATGTATGGAATTTTAGCCTGACTTAACAAAGCCAGTTTCGCCGATGTTTTAGCCATTTGCATTAATGAAAATGCTGCTTCCATCATCCTGGCGCCACCCGATTTTGAAATCATCAAAAATGGAATTTTATGTTTAATGCTATAATCGATAGAACGAGCAATTTTTTCACCTACTACAGAACCCATTGAACCACCAATAAAAGCAAAATCCATACAGGCAATTACAATATCCTGACCTTCAATTTTACCAACACCAGCACGAATAGCATCTTTTAAGCCGGTTTTAGCCTGACTTTCTATAATTCTATCCGTATAAGGTTTATTATCATTAAAGCTAAGCGGATCGCCAGAGGTTAAGTTAGCAAAAAGCTCTTTAAATTCATTATTATCAAAAAGAACCTGAAAATATTCTTTTGAACCTACACGCAGATGATAATCACAATAGTGGCAAACATATTTGTTTTCTTGTAATTCTGCCTGATGTAATGGTTTTTTACAATTTGGACACTTATTCCACACGCCATCTGGTGCCTCTTTCTTCTCTTCGGTGGTGGTAATGATACCTTTATTTTCTCTCTTAAACCAAGCCATATAATTTTTTAAAGAATTGGATTGCAAAGAAACGAAAAATATAATTAAGATGAGGAATAACCAATTAGCAAATTTTAATTATCAAAATTTATGTACACCAAATGGGTTTGAATGTGAAATGACTAAAATTTGATTATGATGACAGGTGTGTTCTTTTTACACTAAGGATAATGTGTTTTTTACACCAAAATGGCTTTATTTGATTGTAAAGCAAATAATTCTGTTGTTACAAAAGCTTGTAATGTTATTTTTTTTTATAACTTCGGACAAATAAAAATTAACAAGAGATGAGTTTAAAAGGCTACAAAGGCGTAATTTACGGAGATGCCGTTCAGGAATTATTTGAGCAGGCTAAAAAACATCAGTTTGCTTTACCAGCAGTAAATGTAACCGGAACCAATACGGTTAATGCGGTATTAGAAACTGCCAAGGCAGTAAATTCGCCAGTTATGATTCAATTATCAAATGGTGGTGCACAGTTTTATGCTGGTAAATCATTAGATAATGAAAAATTACAAGCATGTATTTTAGGTGCTGTATCGGCAGCTAAGCATGTACATTTATTGGCAGAGCATTATGGTGTTGCTGTGGTTTTACATACAGACCACGCCGCTAAAAAGTTATTGCCATGGATTGATGGCCTTTTAGATCACGGTGAAAAATTCTTCGCTGAAACAGGAAAACCATTGTTTTCTTCTCATATGTTAGATTTATCTGAAGAGTCTATCGAGGAGAATATGGAAATCTCAGCTAAATATTTAGCTCGCATGTCTAAAATGAACATGACGATCGAAATTGAACTAGGTGTAACAGGTGGTGAAGAAGATGGTGTAGATAACAGCGATGTAGATAGTTCAAAATTATATACACAACCAAGTGAAGTAGCTTATGCTTACGAAGAGTTAAGTAAAGTTTCTCCTCGTTTCACGGTTGCTGCTGCTTTTGGTAATGTTCATGGTGTTTATAAACCAGGCAACGTTAAACTTCAACCGGTAATTTTGAAAAACTCTCAGGATTTCATTAAAGAGAAATTTAACTTAACTGCTGAAAAACCAATCAATTTTGTATTCCACGGCGGTTCTGGTTCTTCTCAGGAAGAAATTAGAGAGGCAATTTCTTATGGTGCGATCAAAATGAATATCGATACAGATATGCAATGGGCTTTCTGGGAAGGTATTTTAGATTACTACAAAGCGAATGAAGCTTATCTTCAAGGCCAGATTGGTAATCCTGACGGTGATGATAAACCAAATAAAAAATATTATGATCCACGTGTTTGGTTACGCAAAGCTGAAGAAGCATTTGTTAAACGTTTAACTGTTGCCTTTGAAGATTTGAATTGCATTAATGCAAGTGATAAATTATAATATGTTTGCATTGCTGATGGTAAACTTTCATTTACCCATACAATAATTATTCAGTAAATTAATTAAAAATTAAGGCGCCATCGGTTTAAAACTGATGGCGTTTTTGTTTGTTTATTCCTATATTTAATCAAATAAAATAGCGATGAGTAAAGCTGATCAAAACAAAAAAAAGAATAATTTATTTGAGCAATTCGCCAATGCAGCTACAAAATTTACAGGTAGTTCTGCTGCTTTTATTGCCGCCACGGCAATAGTGGTCATCTGGGCGGTTAGCGGTCCTTTGTTTAATTACTCGGAAACCTGGCAACTGGTTATCAATACAGGGACCACCATTATTACTTTTTTAATGGTTTTTTTGATTCAGAAAGCACAAAATAAAGATGGCAAAGCTATTCAGCTAAAATTAAATGAATTAATTGCGGCACAACAGGGAGCAAGTAATCGTATGGTTGATATTGAAGATTTAAGTGAGCAGGAACTAGATCAATTACATAAATTTTATGTTACAATTTCCAAACTTGCCAAAAAAGAGACCGATATTCATTGTTCACATTCGATAGATGTTGCTAAAGAATTGAATGAGAACAAAATAGAAAATAATAAACATTTTAAATCCATCAAATAATGAGTTTACAAGTTCAAAAGGTTAATCATCCCGAAGATTTAGATAAGGTATTTGCTATACGTAAGATAGTTTTTGTAGACGAACAAAATTGTCCACCAGAATTGGAATGGGAGCATGAAGAGGATTCTGTTCACTTTTTAGCGGCACAAAATGGTCAGCCTTGTGGAGCATGTAGATGGCGAAAAACTGATTCAGGCTACAAACTGGAACGCTTTGCGGTACTAAAAGAATTTAGAGGCCAGGGCGTAGGCCGTGCACTTATAGCGGAAGCGCTTTCTGATTTGCCGGAGAATGCACATTATATTTATTTAAACTCACAATTGGATGCAATGAGCTTGTATGCTAAATTTGGTTTTGTAGCAGAAGGCGATCAATTCGAAGAAGCAGGAATCCAGCACGTCAAAATGGTGAAGAAGGTTTAGGTAAAGCTGTCGTCATTGCGAGGTACGAAGGCAATCCCATTAATAGATTGCTTCGTACCTCGCAATGACGACCGTGTAAAAAAGCGCAGCAAATTAGCTTACCCAAATATTTTCCCAGAAAAAATCATTGCTTCGTTCCATTTATCCATATCAATCTTTAAGTCTTCACCCTTCGCATTTAAAAAGCTAATAACTTCTTCAGTCGCAATATTGCCGGTTAAATCATCAGCAGCCATTGGGCAGCCACCAAAGCCTTTCAGTGCTGAATCTATTCGGGTAACTCCTGCATGATAAGCAGCCTCAATTTTTTCCAAACGTTCTAAAGGAGTGGAGTGTAAATGTATTCCGATTTCAGTACCAGCAAATTTCGAAATAAGTTGAGGTAAAATCATTTTTATCTTTTCAGGTGTAGATACCCCAACAGTATCGGCCAGAGAGATAATTTGCACACCTTTGCTAATCAGAACCTCAGCCCATTTTTCAACTATTTCGTAATTCCATTCATCTCCGTAAGGATTACCGAAGCCCATTGATAAATAAACTACAGCTTTCTTATCATTCTTATCGCAAAGATTGAGCATTTCTTCAACAGTAATTAAAGATTGCTCCATACTGGAATTGGTATTGCGTTTTTGAAAAGTTTCAGAGATGGAGAATGGAAATCCTAAATAATCAATTGGCTGATGTTTTATCGCTTCTGTTACACCTCTTAAATTAGCTACAATAGCCAATAATTTTGTTTTAGTGTTTGCAAGATCCACCTGGGCTAAAACTTCAGCAGTATCAACCATTTGAGGGATGGCTTTTGGAGAAACAAAACTTCCAAAATCGAGCGTATCAAACCCCACCTGAAGCAAAAGGTTCAGATATTCAACTTTAAGCGAGGTAGGAATGAAATCATGTAAACCCTGAATAGCATCACGAGGACATTCCACTAATTTAAATCTGCTTTGACTCATTTTTTTTTCGGTTTAACCGCAAAGTGCAAATTTTTTTAGAATGAAGGTAAGAAAAACAAATAGACGGTAGAACAGTTGCCTAACCCACTAACTAACTTCTTTAACTTCTTCACGATAATCTACGCTTCTATCTTTTGCAAATGTTCTGATGATTAAACGTGTTCCACGGTCGTAGCTAAAGTAACTCCATAACCAGTTCACAAATACAATAATTTTATTTCTAAAGCCAACCAAGGTCATTAAGTGAACAAACATCCAGGTAAACCAGGCAAATACACCCTGGAAACGGATTTTCCCCATATCAACTACCGCTTTGTTACGACCAACGGTAGCCATAGAGCCTTTATCAAAGTATTTAAACGTTTCTAAAGGTTTATTTTCTATGATGTTAGATAAGTTCTTAGCCAAATGCTTTCCTTGTTGTATGGCTACAGGCGCTACCCCAGGATGACCGTTAGGTGTCTCCTCATCAATTATGGAAGCCACATCACCAATAGCGTAAATATTAGCGTAACCAGTAACTAGATTATGTGCGTCAGTTTTCATTCTTCCGCCGCGTACAATTTCTGCTAAATCCAGCCCTGGAATTACCTGTCCTTTAACACCGGCACTCCAAATTACTGTTGAGCTTAAAACGGAAGGTTTATCTTTAAGTGTTAGTGTTAGTCCATCATAACCTAAAACGCGGGTTTCATTCATTACTACAACGCCCATATCAATTAAAAACTGTTTGGCTTTAACTTGTGCCTGTGGAGACATGGGGCCGAGCACTTCAGGAGAATTTTCGATGAGATAGATGTTAACCTTACTTAAATCCATTTCGGGATAATCGTTAGGAATAACATGCTTTTTGAGTTCTGCAATTGCACCAGAAGTTTCTACGCCTGTTGGTCCGCCTCCTACAACAACAAAATTTAATAATGCACTTTTCTTATCAGCATTTTGTTCGATCAAAGATTTTTCAAAATTTTGAAGAATCAAACTTCTTAAATCCAATGCTTCAGGGATAGATTTCATCGGCATGGTATTGGCCTCAATTTCATCGTTACCGAAAAAATTACTGGTTGATCCTGTGGCGATGACCAGATAATCGTAACCAATTTTGCCTATATCAGTTTGCAAACAATTTGTTGCCGCATTTACTTCGGTAACTTTAGCTACCCTAAAAGTTAGATTTTTTTGTCCCTTAAAAATTTTACGAAGTGGAAAAGCAATCGCTTCCGCTTCCAGCCCTCCGGTAGCTACCTGATATAATAATGGTTGAAAGGTGTGGTAGTTGTGCTTATCTAGCATTACCACCTGAAATGGTTTGTTTTTTAATCGCTTTGCCAGCTCGATGCCACCAAATCCGCCACCAACAATTACTACTCTAGGGTATTTACTTTTCGGAAGTTCTAAATCCATTCTTGCTATTTTATATGTGTAAAGTTAACAAATTGATAGCTAAAAGGTTTATAAAAGACAAAGCCTCACCCTGTGAAAGTTGGTAGTATTGTTCTTTTCCGAATTTCCTCTACAGAAGAGGGAAAACAATGTTGTAGTGAGGAGAAGAAAGAATGTCAAACAAAAGCCCCATCCGGTTAAGGTTGATGGGCAGATCGTGCCCGTTTACTTTCACAGCATAGAGAGAAACAACGTTAGTGCCCAATGAACCCATAAGCAGTTTTGGTTAAGATCAGTTTCACTAAAACCCGCTTTCTGGAGAGAGCTGCTACAATACTTGCCTTAGCGATAACATTCAATGGTTGAGGCTGGTGGTTCAAAAAAAAAACGCCCCGATAAATCGAGGCGTTAAATATAAATTTAAGAATTTTTACTTTCTTTTCTCTTCCGAACTACCCAAATCGATTACGATAGGAGTAGAGATACATAATGATGAATACGTACCAATGATACGACCGATTAATAAGGCGAAGATAAATCCGCGGATGCTATCGCCACCGAAAATGAAGATTACCAATAATACGAAGAATACTGTTAATGAGGTTAAGATGGTACGACTTAATGTACTGTTCAATGCGAAGTTAATTAGGTTGTTACGATCTTCGCCATGTAAATCTTCTTTACCAGATTCTTTTAGTTTCTCACGAATACGGTCAAACACAACAACTGTTTCTGTCATGGTGTAACCCATTACCGTTAAAATCGCTGCAATAAAATCCTGACCAATTTCTAATGAGAATGGCATCACACCATCTAAAATGGTGTAGAAAGATAGTACCATCAACACATCATGGAATAATGCGATTACCGCACCTAAACCATATTGCCATTTTTTAAATCGTACTACGATATAGATAAACATGAATAAACATGAGATCAATACCGCATAGAAAGCACCATTAACAATATCACTGGCGATAATTGGTGTTACTTTTTGTGAACTTACGATTTCATATTTAGAACCTGCTAAACCCTTGTTTAAAGCATCTTCCACAACTTTATCAGTTGCGATGTTTTGATCTTCGATATGGAAAGTAGTAGTAATTTTAACCTGACTATCTTCACCAGCAGTTTTAACCTCTGGTGTTTCATTGCCGAAAACAGGAGTTAACTTAGATTTGATATCTTCAGTGTTAACCGCTTTATCAAAGTGAACTAAATAAGTTCTTCCACCTTTAAAATCAACGCCAAGGTTTAAACCACCGTTTTTGAAGTACATACCAATACCGGCAACGATAACAATTGTTGAGATAATGTAGTAGATTTTACGACGGCCAACGAAATTGAAGGCTAAGTTTTTGAATGCGTTACGTGTTAAGCCATTATCGAAATTTATTTCAATTTTACGTGATAATAAAGAATCGAAGATTACTCTAGAAATGGCTACAGCAGCAAACAATGATGAAAGGATACCAATACACAATGTAGTTGCAAAACCTTGAACGGGCCCGCTACCAAAAATGTAAAGAATGGCACCTAAAATAAATAAGGTAACGTTTGAGTCGATAATTGAAGGCATTGCATGTTGGAAACCTTCTTTTATAGCAAGACCCATTGGTTTGCCATGAGCAAGTTCCTCTCTTACACGTTCGAAGATTAAGATGTTCGCATCAACAGATAAGCCTATGGTTAAAACGATACCAGCAATACCAGGTAAGGTTAAAACCGCACCAAGTGAAACCAATATGCCAATAACAAAGAACAGGTTAATTAGTAAGGCAAAGTTAGCAACCCAACCAGCACGGTGATAATACAAGGCCATGAAAATCAGGATCACGATAAACGCAATCACAAATGAAATTAAACCATCATGGATAGCTTGTGCACCTAAAGTTGGACCAACGATATAACTTCCAGCAATACGAGCAGGAGCAGGTAATTTACCAGCTTTTAAGATGTTTGATAAATCTTTAGTATCTGCTTGTGTAAAGTTACCGGTAATTGATGAAACACCACCAGCAATTTCATTCTGAACAGTAGGAGCAGAATAAACCATGTTATCTAACACAATAGCGATAGATTTTTTATTGTTAGGATCAGCGGCAGCTTCAGCAGTAATTTTTTTCCATTTTGCAGCACCTTCGCTGGTCATGTACATGGTTACTTCTGGCTTGCCTTTTTGATCAAAGTCAGCACGTGAATCGCTGATTGCTTCACCACCTAAATCTGGTTTGCCATCAGCACTGGTAACTTTAATAGCATAAAGTTCAAATACTTTAGATCCTTCTCTAGGTTTAACGCTCCACATAAATTTCATCGTAGATGGAATTGCTGCGGCAACCTCAGGAAGTTTTAAGTAGTTATTAACTTTTGCAGTATCTTTTTGTAATGACATACCAACAACTGCACCTGGCATTAATTGTTGTTGTCCGTTTTCTCCTTGATAAATAGGAAGACTTAAAACTGCGTATAATGGATTCGATTTTGCTAATTCCGCTCTTACAGATGTAGAATCTTTTTTACCACCCAAGCCAGCAAGTTTGCTGTCTTTTTTAGTTGTGTCTTTAGCAGCACTTTCTAAGCCAGCTAACTTACTACCAGCTTTTGCAGCAGTATCAGTTGTCGTAGCAGGCGTTTCAGTTTTTATAGTAGAAGCAATTGTTTTGTTAATGTTTTCTAACAAAGGCGCAACTTCCTGTACCTGGTAAACTTGCCAGAATTGTAATTCGGCAGAACCTTGTAAAAGTTTAGCAATACGCTCTTTATCCTGCACGCCTGGCATTTCAATTAAGATGCGGTTACTGCCTTCTTGCTTTTGCATGTTAGGACTCACCACACCGAAACCATCAATACGAGAACGTAAAACAGTAAATGAACGGTCAATAGCACTAGTTGCTTCTTTTTCTAAAAAAGATTCTACTTCGCTATTGCTTGCGTTTGGTTTTAACTGCGAAGCATTATCTTGATTTGAAAAGAAATCTGCAAGTTTTACACCCGGACTTAATTTTTCAAACTCATCAACAAAAATTTTGATGTAATCTTTTCCGCCAGCATTTAATTGAATCTGAGCATTCTGAACAGCTTTGTTGAAGTTAGCATCAGTAGGGTTGCCCGCCAATGATTTAACCAGTTCAGCTAACGATATTTCCATCGTTACGTTCATACCACCTTTTAAGTCTAAACCTAAATTAATTTCTTTAGATTTAACCTCACTGTAAGTAAATCCAACAATTGGATAAACTTTTTCGGTGCTCATTGAATCCAAATAAGCCTTTTCTTTGGCTACATCACCTTTCGCGTAGTTCTGTGCGTCTTTTTCTACTTTGTTTGCTACCAAAGTAAAAGAGAGTGCATACGCACAAACGATAGCTAATACTATCGCTATAAACTTAATAAAACCTTTTCCTTGCATTGTTTGTTTAAAATAATTGTCTTTCGCTGTTTTTTAACAAGTCGGCAAATCTAATTAAATTTTTAAATTATAGAACCCCTTAATTGATAATTTATTAACATTAATTTTCGACAGAGAATTATATCCATGCATTCGATTACATAGTTCTTCTTTTGGCGCAAAAATTATGGTTTGATTTATTTGGAAAGCAGTTGCAGTAGCTTTCGGCTTTGGTTCAGTCCTGCTAACCGCTTTAGCTCCGATAGAAAAATCGGAGGCTGCCGCTAATATCAGGTTTAAGTGGCAGGGCAGGTAATTATTTTCGGCTAAATGCATCACGCTTCCGCCGTTGCCAAGTATTGAGCCATCTTAAAACGTTGGGTTTAAAGATGGCTTTATGTGCTCTGTGAAAATCTCTGTTTGCTCTGTAGTAAAATAACTACTTCCTTTTAAGTACCTCAAAAGTATAATCGTACTTATTCTTTTCATCAGCTTTGTGTGGATCACTGCTCACCACTTCCCACTCCTTTCTATCAATTTCTGGAAAAAACGTATCAGCATCAAAAGTATGATGAATGGTAGTTAAATATAATATATCCGTTTTTGGTAATGCCTGTCGATAAATTTCGGCTCCACCAACAATGAAAACTGATTTTTCTTCTTTTTTGGTAAGCTCGATTGCTGCATTCAAACTGTTCACAACCTCAGCACCATCAATTTTCAAATCCGTATCTCTTGTTATCACAATATTCCTGCGGTTGGGCAAAGGCTTACCAACAGAATCAAATGTCTTGCGCCCCATAACTACGGTATGCCCCGAAGTGGTTTGTTTGAAAAACTTTAAATCAGCTGGCATGTGCCATAAAAGCTGGTTGTTTTTACCGATGGCAAAGTTTTCGCCAACTGCAACGGCAATAGCAAGCAAAGGCTTTTTTAGTTCATTAGTCATTAGTCATTTGTTTATTAGTGATGCTGAAACTTTCTTTAGGATAGATGTTTGCTGATTGGGTGAGATTGCTTCCTCGTGCCTCCTCGCAATGACGACCATGGCAGTGCATTGGACCCAAAATCGAGAGTTTGCGAGCGGATTGAGCTTCCCCTGTTTTTATATGCTTTAAGTTTCCAACTTGCTTTTAGCTCCCCCTGGGGGTTTAGAGGATTATACCGCCACTACTCCTTTAATATGCGGGTGTGCCTCGTAATTCTCCAAGGTAAAATCTTCAAATTTAAAGTCGAAAATGCTTTTCACATCAGGATTGATTTTCATGGTTGGCAAAGGTTTTGGCTCGCGGCTTAACTGTAAGTGCGCCTGTTCAATATGATTATTGTACAAATGCGCATCTCCTAAAGTATGAACGAAATCGCCTGCTTCTAAACCACAAACCTGCGCTACCATCATGGTTAACAATGCATAAGATGCAATATTAAACGGAACACCTAAAAATATATCGGCACTGCGTTGGTATAACTGGCAACTCAATTTGCCATCTGCTACATAAAACTGAAAAAAAGCATGACAAGGGGGAAGCGCCATGTTTTCAATTTCAGCAACATTCCATGCAGATACAATAATTCTACGCGAATCGGGATTATTTTTAATAGTATTGATGATGTTAGTAATCTGGTCGATATGCTGGCCATCAGGTGTTGGCCAGCTTCGCCACTGCGACCCATAAACGGGGCCGAGGTTTCCATCTTCATCTGCCCATTCATCCCAGATGCGAACGCCATTATCTTTTAAATACTTAATATTCGTATCTCCAGTTAAAAACCAGATTAATTCATGTATGATAGATTTTAAATGCAGTTTCTTCGTGGTAACCATCGGAAAGCCCTCCTGCAAATTGAAACGCATTTGATAGCCGAAAACGCTAATCGTTCCTGTTCCCGTGCGGTCGTGTTTTTGTGCGCCGTTATCCAGCACATGCTGCATTAAATCTAAATATTGTTTCATAACTCCAAACCCATAAAGGGCTTTTAAAAAAAAATGGATAAGTAATTAACTACAAATATGTAAAAAATACTAATCTCAAAATCTTTTAGTTTTCTACATTAATGCATTTTTAAACAAGCCTGACTTTTGTATGTTTGCATCAACACGGTATTTGGGTTTGAGGGGAAATCTCAAATCTGAAATCTCAAATCTGAAATCTGCATGTTGTCCTTTCCAAACGCAAAAATAAATTTAGGCTTAAACATCACCGGGAAACGGAGCGATGGTTATCATAACCTGGAAACTGTTTTTTATCCAATTGATGTTAAAGATGCTGTAGAAATTACCGATGCGGCGTTTACGTCCTGCAAAATTCATGGTATCGACATTCCTGGTGATGCAAATGATAATTTGTGCATTAAAGCATATAACCTCGTTAAAGCCGATTTTGATATTCCTGGCCAGCAGATTAATCTATTAAAAAATATTCCGGTTGGTGCGGGTTTGGGCGGTGGCTCTGCAGACTGTGCATTTGTAATTAGGTTACTAAATGATAAGTTTGGCTTAAATTTATCAATAGGTACAATGGAAAACTACGCTCGTCAACTCGGCGCAGATTGTGCTTTCTTTATCGGGAACAAGCCGGTTTATGCCTTTAACAAAGGTGATGAATTTGAAAAATGCGAAATAGATTTATCGGGTTGGTATAAAGTATTGGTAAAGCCGCCTGTACATGTTAGTACTGCTGATGCTTATGCATTGGTTAAACCTCAAAAGCCTTTGCAATCCTTAAAAGAAATCATACATTTGCCTGTAACAACATGGAAAAATAAGGTTACCAACGATTTCGAGCAATCGGTATTTACAAAGTATCCCCAAATTCATCAAATAAAAACCAGTTTATACGATGCAGGCGCAACATTCGCTTTAATGAGTGGAAGCGGTTCGTCGGTTTTTGCCATTTTTAACGAACCTGTTAAATTGCCTGAACTGGAAAAAGACAATTTAGTTTATTATAATATTTAAATAGAGCTGAAGATAAAAGCGGAAAGACTAAAGCATATTAGTCTTGATACTTAATTCTGACTACTCGATACTAACAATATGAATATCAACTTAGTCCGCAAGAGCGGAAAATTTAATTTTGAAGCAGAAAACGAGGGCGGTTTTACTGTTGAATTGGATGCAAAAGCTGCAATTGGAGGCGAAGGTAAAGGCTTCAGGCCGATGGAAATGCTGTTAATCGGCTTGGGTGGTTGCAGTGGAATTGATATGGTAAATGTATTGACTAAACAAAAAGAGCCGCTAGATGATATCAAAATAGCAATTAATGCCACCCGTAAGGATGAAGAGATGCCGCCAATTTTCGATGAAATTGATATTCACTTTGATTTATTTGGCGATTTAAGTACTGCTAAAGTGGAAAGGGCTTTAGCTATGACTTTCGATAAGTATTGCTCCGTATCGAACATTTTAGGTCGCTCCGCAAAAATAAATTTTACATATAAAATAAATAAGGTTTAGGGTAATGGGTTTAAGGCTTAAGGTCTGGAACCTCCTATCACAAATCTAAATACTCATATCTTCAAAAAAATGAAATCCGAAAATTTTGAAACCATAGCCATACGCACTCAAACCGAACGCAGCTTACATAAAGAGCATTCTGCACCAATTTACCTGACCTCTAGTTACAAGTTTGATGATGCGGAAGAAATGCGGGCACTTTTTGCAAACGAAAAAGAAGGTAACGTGTACAGCCGTTATTCCAATCCCAATACATCAGAGTTTATAGAGAAAATGTGTCTTTTAGAAGGTGCAGAAGATGGTTTTGCGACTGCAACCGGTATGGCTGCAATTTTCACCACATTCGGTGCGTTTCTTAAAGCAGGAGACCACATTGTATCCAGTCGCTCAGTATTTGGTTCTACACACCAGTTATTAACCAATGTTTTTTCTAAATGGGGGGTAACTTTCGATTATGCTGATCTGGATAAGCCACAGGATTGGGAAGGCTTAATTAAGCCTAACACCAAAATGATTTTTGTAGAAACGCCGTCTAACCCGGGTATTGATATTATCGATCTTGAATTTTTGGGTAATCTAGCTAAAAAACACAATCAGCTTTTGGTGGTCGATAACTGTTTTGCAACACCATATTTGCAACAACCTATTAAATTAGGCGCACATATTTCCATACACTCAGCTACAAAGTACATTGATGGGCAAGGACGTGTTTTAGGTGGCATCGTTTTAGGTTCTAAAGAATTAATTACAGAGGTTGTAGGTTTCGCCCGACACAGCGGACCAGCTTTATCGCCTTTTAATGCCTGGATCTTATCAAAAAGTTTAGAAACATTAGCTGTTCGTATGGATCGCCATTGTGAAAGTGCTTTGAAGGTAGCTGAGTATCTTGAAAAACATCCAAAAATTAAATTGGTTAAATATCCATTCCTGCCTTCGCACCCGCAATATGAAATTGCCAAAAAGCAAATGAAACAGGGTGGTGGTATTGTAACCATTGTAGTGAAAGGTGGAGTTGAAGGCGCCCGCAAATTTATGGATGGTTTAAAAATGTTCTCCATTTCTGCAAACCTGGCTGATACCCGTTCAATCGCTACGCATCCTGCTACAAGCACGCATAGTAAGTTAACCGAAGAAGAGCGCAATATTGTAGGTATTGAACAAGGCTCGATTCGTTTATCAATTGGTCTGGAGCACATCAATGATGTTTTAGCTGATATTGAGCAAGCGCTGTCGTAACTCAGCATTCTGAACTAATTTCAGAATCTTATTGAGAAAAGCATTACAGTGGGGCATCGGTTACGATAGCCCCACTTTTTGTTTAAGTATTTTAGTCATTATGTTGTGCTTGTTGCTCAGCATAACCATGTATTATAAATCAAACGCCATAATCTTGTAGTCCTAATCTAATAAATACTGATATTACTTACCCTACATCAATGCACAGATTTAAAAGCCGCAGTAAATTTGTATCATAAACAAGAAAGGAAATTTATGTCACAGTTTATTTTGCACAAAGAAAACACCAGAGGCCATGCAAATCATGGTTGGTTAAATGCTCACCATTCATTCAGTTTTGCGAATTATTACAACCCTGAAAGAATGCACTTTGGAGCTTTGAGGGTTTTAAATGATGACTTGATTGATGGTGGAATGGGTTTTGGAGCACATCCACATGATAATATGGAAATTATTACCATTCCATTAACAGGCGCTATTGCGCATAAAGACAGCATGGGCAATTCAGCTACCATTAATGCTGGCGAAATCCAGGTGATGAGTGCCGGTACAGGTGTAAGTCACAGTGAATTTAATGCCTTGCCTGATGTTCAGTTAAATTTGTTGCAAATCTGGTTATTCCCAAATAAGAAAAATGTTACACCACGTTATGATCAGCAAACTTTAAATGTTGAGGCGATGCATAACAATTTCCAGCAAATTTTATCGCCTAGCGCTGATGATGCTGGCGTTTGGATTCAGCAGGATGCCTGGTTTTCATTAGGTAAATTTGATGAAGGCTTTGAAACAGAATACAAAATCAAAAAAGCTGGCAATGGTGTTTATGCTTTTATAATCAATGGAGAAGTAACCATCAATGGACAAACTTTAAGCAAAAGAGATGGTTTGGGCATTTGGGATACCGATAGTATTAGTTTTAAAGCAAACACAGCAGATGCGGAAGTCTTGTTGATGGACGTTCCAATGGAATTTAATTAAGAGTTAATTTTTATCACTTGAATTAAATTTGTCTTCATTTGGGCCGCAGTGAAGAAATCTTTGAAATTAGCTTAATAGCTTGTTCAAAGATTTCTCCATTCGCTGCGATTCTGTCGAAAAAACTAACTATTAAGATCATTTACTTTCCTTATAAATTTAAATATTATGCAAACCACTATACTTTATATCGGCCGAGACGTAGAAATAACCATTGTAATGGATCGTTTGCTGAATGCTAGACCAGAGTGGAAAGGCATTTGCGTATGCACAGATGAAGATGCCTTGTCGATTTTAAGAGCGCAGGAGGTTGATTTAATTCTTTTAGGTAACGGAATTAGCCCTGAATGTGAAAATGCGCTTAGAAAGGATATATCGGCTTTAAAACCTAATGTGAAAATTATTCAGCACTATGGTGGCGGAAGTGGTTTGCTATATGGCGAAATTATGACTGCTTTGGGGTAAATGCTTGGCAACTTAAAATAGCAGCAATTAAATTTTTCTCTAAACGGGATTGCAGCGATATCCTTTTTTGTTGTATTATCTCGCATTCAATGATTGCAACAACAAAAAAGATTTAGCGGAAAGCCCGGCTAGCACCCATTTGAAACGCAGGTTTTGCTTTTCTGAAAAAGAATGCAGCCTTGCAAATTGATGTAGCAAAGCAAGGATGATATTGAATTTTAATTTTTTTAAGAGATATATTCCCTGTCTTCGTCGCTAAGCTCTTTTTTGCCAGAAATGGTTTGATTTTTTTCGATCTCTTTATCATAGCTGGTGAAGGTTTTTCTTGGGCGGCCAACAACAAAGCCTATGATGAACCCAATGATTACACAGACCCCGATTACAATTAGTTTCGAAACGAATACGCCATTTACAACGATAAAGTTAAAGGCAACTTCGTCGTTATTCAGAAACAGGAAGGCAGTAAGCAAGGCAGTCAGGATGATGATAAATATGGTTTTTCCGCTCATGGGTTAAAAGCTATAATTAAATGAAAACTCTAATATCGGATTTTGATTGTAGATTTTGTTAACAAAAATCAATCTTGCACCGATATCTACAACAGGTTGATACCTCAAAATGTTTAAGCTACTATTTAATTCAATTCCAAAAGTTTTTGGTTTGCCTAAATTGGTATCAATTCCGATGTTTTCATAATGGCTAAATACTCCTGCTCTGAAATTTCTGAAATAGGCAAGCGGCCCCATCTCCCAGTCTGGAAAGGCAAATGGAAAGCGATAATTGAAAAGCAAGCTGTTTTGAAGCTTGCTTTTTGCTAAAATATTGTTGTAGCCATATACCGTTGCAATTTCAATTGCGTACTGATTTACCCCACTTGCTTTTTGGTAATTAAAGCTAGTAAGAAAGGAATGGTTTTTGGCGAAACCTGGGAAATACAAAAAGCTTTCCAGTGCCATAATTTCTCCGCCAAGATTTTTATCGAAAGGCTGATGGTTATAAGTTGCCCTAAAAATTTGCGCCCATCTCGGTGCAATATCCCGCTCGGTCGTTCTTACACTGTGATTAAACGAAAAGTTATATTCCATGGGGAATTTAATTTTACGAATAAAATTGAATGGCATGTTTTCTGGCAGATAGCGTTGCGTAAAACTTGTGGCTGCATTAAGGGTAAAACTGTAATTATTATTTCTGCTGTTAAACGATAGTGGCACAGCTGCATTAAGTTTAATATAATTCTCCCTCCAGTCGCCTTGCTGAATAGTGTTTTTAGTTCGATAGAACGTTCTTTTGGGTCGGTTGCGGTAAAGCACACTCAAAACCGGATACAGAGCCTTATAGCTAATGTCTGCAGTATATTCAAAACGTTTTAAATCTCTGTGGTATTTTGCACCGGTATAAAAGTCCAGCGTATTCAGTAAATTGTTCGATTGCAGTTCAAGTCCGAAAACATATTCATTGTCGATAACCGGAATTATGCTATGAAAGCTGAAAAAATTTAAGGCTTGATGATAACGCTTCGATTGATAAGTGCTATCGGGAACGTTGTTGAAAACATTACCTGTATTTTCCTGCTTTTCTGCTGCTGTGGAAAAATCTACAAAGGTATTTTCACGAACGGATTTTTCATTTAGTTCTGCCTCAGCAATTTCATATCCATTAATTTTATAATCGTTGAATATAATTTTACCATCCCCGGTTTCTGTGGGATTAAAAGCACCATATGCTGAGCTGCTTAAAGCACTGATTTCTTTCGATTCGATATCGATATTATATATATTATCGATGCCGTTAAAATGTGCATTAAAAGCTATTTTATTACCCATAAAAATTGGACGGCTCAGCTGTTGTCTGCTGTTCGAAATGAGTTGTTTTTTTTTGTCGCCGTTTAACAACCATAAACTTTTTCCTTTTTCGCTTACACTGATGTATGCAATTTCATTTCCTGTTTTATCGAAACTTGGTGTTTGTAAAATTTCGTTTTCCGGATTGGGATAAGTTTCTAGAATGCGACCTGAAGCGGCGTCGATTTTTACAAGGTTGAATTGATTGTTAAGTCCAACTTTTGAAGCAATGATTTTTTTCCCGTCTTCTGATAGGGCAGGAGAGAAGAGCCGACTTTGGCTACTTAGTTTTTTGAATTTTTTAGTCTTGAAATGATAGGAACATATTACGCTGAAACTTCTCTGTTTGTAACGCGGATCGTAACGAATTTCATCCCAAACTAAAACGCCATTTTTATAGCTGAACCATGGATGCTCCTGGTAGCCGATTCCAAACAATTTTTGCTCTGATTTATCATCATTTATGATAACAAAATATCTGGCATCTTGCTTACTCTCCTTAAGAGCTAAAATTTGATTTCTGTTTAAACGTACAGGTAAAAAATAATTGGTGGCTAAAGATGTTTTTTTGTTTACACTTTCATAATTTTCTGTTTCGTTTTTTTCCTTTTGTGATTTCCAGTTTTGTATTAATTTTTCTTGGGTAGATAGGAAGTATCTTTTTGTGTTTTTTCCTGTAAATTTTTTAAGGCTTTGTGAAAATGGATAAAGTCTTAATGGTCTTTTTCTGATGTCTCCGAGTAGACTATCGGAGATGAATTGTCCGTACTTTTCTCTTAAGTCGGCAACCATTAAATATCCGGTTTGGTAATAGCCTGGAGTTACATCTTTATTCGATCCAAAATAGGCTTTGCTGTAAGATAATTTTTTACCTTCTAAAAGAGAGGTTCTAAAAGGCATGATCCAGTTAGGTTGTCTTCCTCTGCCTGATTCACTAAGTGCGGTTTCATTTACCACTGCATCGCCCTCAAAAAACCATGTTGGTATAGCTGCTCCAAAGTAAGCAAAGTAAGCCAGTTCGGGAAATGGGTGAGCTTGCGTTCCTGTCAATTTGTCAAACTGTGCAACGTGCCGGAGTTCATGAACAGCAAGGTTATTTAGCCAATCTTGACTATCAAAGTATTGTGGAGGTGTAGCATAGAATTCTGACTTTCTTGGAGCCAGCTGAACAAAGCCATTAGCGACCATTCCGCGATTTTGTAAAAGCAGGGGGATAGCTGTTTTATGCTGCCTTAAGCCAACGCCAATATTGGGGTAAATGTAGGGTAGGGTATTGGCCATTCTTTGCGCCTCATTTTCTAGTTCTTGAGGGTAGATGATTTTGTAACCACCGGATTGAATATAGTTCCATTTTACACTAAGCGGGTTCTGCGCAGTGCTAAAAATTTGACCAAAAACTGAATATGAAATTAAACTTAATGTAAAAGTACATAAGTTATTGATAATTAAATTTTTGTATGGTTTATATTTTTTCATTTAGTGTTTTTGCTAAAATATTTAGTTTTTTAGTTTTTGCAGATTGTTATATTTATCAATTTATATTTTATATGAATTAATTTAATATTCTGATTTAATGGTTTTTATGTTTTTTATTTGTTTTAATGAAATAGTGGTTTTGTAATTAAATTTAGCTTGTTTTCAGTGATTAGGTTTGCTGAAATTATACAAATATTTTATTTGAAATTAATGCCCTTAATTTACACTTATTAATCTGTTTTGTTTCAAAATATTTGGATGATTTTGTTAGGTTGTACACCTTATTTGTGCTTATTGCATATTAGTTTTTCTTAGTCGATGAGTACTTACATGTAAGGATTTCTTAAGATTACTGAAGGGTATAGGGTATTTTAATAGGAGGATATATGGACATGATATTGAAAAATGAATGACACTAAATTTCTTATGAGTCCCAGTACTTTCCTACTCCTTTTTGTGTTTGACTTTGATTTTGAACAAGTATCGCAACTGGTTTTTGAAGTCGATTTTATAGTTGTATTATTTTTATTTTATGACTTAATGGCAGATTTTTTAATTTTTTACATCAGGTAGTATCATCATCTTATAACCATGGACTTTTAGAAGATCAAGCTATTTAATAACCATTTCACCTCGATGCCATACTTAAGTATTTCTAATATGGATCCTTATCTATTGTTGAGAACCTAATATTAGATGCCAAATTCTTGCTAATTGAATGCGTGTTTGCCTAAATTTTGTATGTGAAATGTTTGTTTTTAGATATAAAATACGCTTGCTAATGGCATTTCTTTGAGATATTTGAGTACAGGAGTGTTTCAAATTTAATTTGTGAAAAAAATATATTTTAACATAACTATTTTATAATTAAATAGTTATGTTTTTATATCCCTCAACAGGGTTTTGTACTCTTATAAGTATAGAAAAGGAAAATTTGAAAGAAATTACTGCGGATAGGAGTCGCCATAAGGCATTATAAGTTCAGTTTTTGTCCTATTTGTTTTGATAAAATTAGCGCTATGATACCTCTCGTAAAATGGTTTTTTATGGTGTTAATAAAGTTGCTATTTTATGCTTTTGCTGCGAGTAAACTATCGAGGTTTTTGAGATTATCTGGGTCTGGAATCTCGGCTTTAAAAGCTATTTTTAACTTGCAGTTTCGGTTTGTTTTTTATAGCATTTTAATGCTTTATATTAGTTCCTTTTTTGCTAATTTATTTGTTTAAATCAGATTTAAATAGTGAATTTTCAACAGTATTTAATTACCGCTTATTTCTTCTTTTTTTATAGATTGGATAAAGGAATATGGAGCCAATAATAATGGTAGCGCCAATGTAGAAACCGCCTGTCATTTGCTCATTATTCTTAAAGAAAATATACGCTAATATTACGCCGTAAACAGGTTCTAAATTTGTAATCAAAGCCACGCGAAATGCAGATAACGTACGCATGACAGATACGCCGGCAACGTATGCTACGGAGGTGCAAAACGTGCCGAGTAAGGTGATGTATAACCAGTCTTTTAACGTAAGATTAAAGTGAGTATTAAATAAAGATCCATCATAAATTCTAAATAAACTAATCCAGATTAGAGCACCTACTAGTTCATAAAAGCCAATAATAGAAGGTTCACTTTTTTGAACAAGCGACGAATTAATGATGGAAAATAAGCTGGATGCAACCGCTGCAAGTAGGCCGAAAATAATGCCTAAAGTGTATTGACTTTCGAATTTGAAAATCATATAGATTCCTAAAATAATCAATAATCCGATGCAAACATCTCCAATTTGTATGGGTTGTTTTTTAATGATAGGTTCTAGTATTGCCGTAAATAATGTGAAGGAAGATAGGCAAACCAATGTAACTGAAACGGTAGAAACTTTAATGGCATGGAAGAAAAAAATCCAGTGAATGGCTACAATTCCACCAGTCAAAATGAACTGGATAAATTGCTTTTTCGATACTTTAATATTTTTTTTGGTGATTATAAACCAGGCGAAAAGTGTAGTGCTGGCAATTAAAACTCTATACCAAACCAAGGGTACGGCATCAATAGAAATTAGCTTTCCCAGCACGCCTGTAAATCCCCAAACTAATACGGTTAAATGTAAAATCAGTAGGTTTCTTTTTTCGCTCTCCATTAATTATTTAGGCGCTTTTTTAAGTAATACTATACCTAAAATTCCAAAGGCGATAGTCGGCAGAATTACAGCGGTAAAAGGGGATAACCCACCTTTAGTGGAGAACATTTGTGTGAACTGATTAAAGACAATGTATGCGAAGCTAATGAATATACCAATACCTAAAGAAACGCCTACACCACCCCGTACTTTACGTGAAGATAATGCAACGCCTATCAGCGTTAATATGTATGCTGAGAGAGGGTGAAAATAACGTTTGTATTGTTCAAACTTCAGGTCATTCATAATTCCCGTCCCCCTGGTTTTTTCTTTCTTAATTTTTTCAGAAAGCTCGTTTGTAGTCAGGTTTTGAACAACATTGTCGTAAGCCGAAAAATCGTCTGGTCGCATATCTAAAATGGTATCCTTAGATTTACCGTTACCATAAATCATCGATTCTTTTAAGCCATTTATGTTGCGTATGGAGTAATTGCTTAGCTGCCATTTGCGCTTTAATGAATCCCATTTAATGTTGTCTGCTACAATCTTTTTCACCAATACGTCCCCATTAAAATTATCTAAAGAGAAGCGGTATCCGTAGTTGGTTTTATTATCAAAACTCTCAATGTAGATGTAGGTTCTGTTGTCTAATTTCATGTGAATATTAGACTTTGTTGAAGGATCGTTTCGTTTAACATAGGTGTTTTCGAAACTGTTTTTTAGGGTATTTGTATAAGGTAGTATGTATAAATTAGATACCAGGTTGGCAGAAAAGATTACTGTTGCTGATATAAAATAAGGAAATAAAAATCTGTTGAAACTAACTCCGCCACTCAAAATTGGTACAATTTCTGTTTGGTCGGCCATTTTCGCCGTAAAGAAGATGACAGCAATAAAGTTGATTAATGGCGAAAGCATGTTTACATAAAAAGGAATAGAGCCAGCATAGTATTTGGTTAAAACACCCCAAAAACTAAGTCCGCTTTTCATAAAATCATCCATCTTTTCTGATAGATCAAACACAACAATGATGATAACAAAAATAGCCAAAGTATAAATAAATGTACCCAGGTATTTCCCGATAATGTATTGATCGATGATTTTAATTTTTCCTTTTAACAAACTCATTTTACAGCTTATTACCTAAAACTTTTACCATTTTATTTTTCCATTCGTAGAACTCTCCCGCAATAATTTTTTCTCTCGCCTGTTCTACAAGCCACAAGTAAAAATGAAGGTTATGTAAGGTAGCAATTTGTGCACCTAACATCTCATTACTATGTACCAAATGCCTTAGGTAGGCTTTGCTTGTGACTAAATCAGCATGCAAATCACTTTCTGCATCAAGAGGCGAAAAATCATTTTCCCATTTCTTATTTCTAATATTAATGATACCATTTCTGGTGAATAACATACCATTCCGTGCATTTCTTGTTGGCATCACACAGTCAAACATGTCTACTCCTAAAGCAATGTTTTCAAGAATATTAATCGGGGTACCTACGCCCATTAAATAACGCGGTTTTTCATAAGGTAATATATCGCATACCACCTCAGTCATGGCGTACATTTCCTCGGCTGGCTCGCCCACAGAAAGACCTCCTATTGCATTACCTTCCCGCTCCATACTGGCTATAAATTCAGCTGATTTTATTCTTAAATCTTTATAAACAGAGCCTTGTACAATTGGAAATAACGTTTGATCGAAACCATACTTAGGTGTCGTATTGTCAAAATGTGTGCAGCAGCGTTTCAACCAGCGGTGTGTCATTTTGATCGATTCGGCAGCATAGGTATAATCACAAGGATAGGGGGTACATTCATCAAAGGCCATAATGATGTCAGCACCAATAGTGCGTTGAATATCCATAGCATATTCTGGCGTAAAAAGATGCTTTGAGCCATCAATATGAGATCTAAAAGTAACGCCTTCCTCCTTAATTTTACGTACTTTACTAAGAGAATATACCTGATAACCACCGCTATCAGTTAAAATTGGTCTGTCCCAGCCGATAAATTTATGTAAGCCTCCGGCAGATTCTAAGATATCCAACCCCGGTCTGAGATAAAGATGATAGGTGTTTCCAAGGATAATTTGGGCATTAATATCTTCCTTAAGTTCACGTTGGTGTACTGCTTTAACAGTTCCGGCAGTACCAACAGGCATAAAAATAGGAGTTTGTATTTCGCCGTGGGCAGTAGTTATTTTTCCAGCTCTTGCTTTTGATAGCGGGTCTTTGGCCTCTAAATTAAATTTCATATAGGATGCAAAAATAACAAATTAAAAGTTCCTATATCTATGGTTATGTGATTAATGACTTAACATAGTACTAATATGGTCACGAATGATACTCCGGATCATCGGTAGCCGTTAAGAACATTTGAAAAGGCCGGTTGAAAAATGATGTTTCATTTGTAGTAATTATCTCCTAATGAGAACATTTTTATCCACATCAGCAGTTTTTTCCATTAAAAATGAGAAATTTGCGCCTATTTATTTTACCACCGTGATCTTAACCCTAGTCGAAATTATTCTGCTTTCTGTATTGGTTTTTTGCCTTTTGATTCAGTTATACTACGTATTATTTGTGCATTTAAAATTAGCCAATACTGCTATTGAGACTATTCCTGTAGTTGCCAGAAAGCCAATAAGCGTAATCGTCTGTGCCAGAAATGAAATTGTCAACCTTACTACCTATTTGCCCACGCTGATGAATCAGAATTATCCTGATTATGAAGTGGTAGTAGTTAACGATCGTTCATGGGATGGAACTGAAGAGTTTCTGGAACAAATGGAGAAAAAATACAGCAATTTGAAGGTGGTTAAAATTTTAGATAATGATAAGTTTTTAGCCGGCAAAAAGTTTGCAGTAACGATGGGCATTAAAGCTGCAAAGCATGATTGGCTGGTATTTACAGATGCAGATTGCACACCGGCATCAGAAAACTGGTTAATGGATATGCAGCAACCTGCAAATGAGCAAGCAGAAATTGTATTAGGTTATTCGCCTTATATCAAAAGATCTGGTTTATTAAATGCGCTCATTCGTTTTGAAACCTTTTTTACAGCTGTAAATTACCTGGGTTTTGCTTTAAAGGGCATGCCTTACATGGGCGTGGGGCGAAATATGGCTTATAAAAAATCGCTTTTCTTCAAAAATAAAGGTTTTGCGGCACACATGCATATCCCATCCGGAGATGATGATTTGTTTGTGAATGCACATGCTCATCAGCGTAATACGGAAGTGAGAATTCATCAGGATAGCCATGTGTGGAGCGAACCAAATGATACATGGGCTGGTTATCTGAGGCAAAAAAAACGTCATTTTGGTGCGGGTAAGCTTTATAAGGGGAAGCACAAGTTTATTTTAAGCTTGCAGATTATTGCTCAGTTTTGTTTCTATGCTTTTTTTGTAGCCTGCATGTTTCTCGGTAGAGATTGTCAGTATATTGCAGGGGGGATCTTGTTGCTAAGCATTATGATCAGGTGTTTGGTATATCCTAAATTATTAAAACGCTTAAGCTATACCGATTTACGTTGGTGGTTCCCAATATTAGATATACTTTTGTTTTTGTTTTTAACGCTGAATGGGTTTCTAGCCATGTTTGGTAAGAAAAAAGTAACCTGGAAATAAGATTTTATCCTTAAGAAATTAATTATGGCTGACGTAAAACCTGATATTATTTTAAAATATTTTCCTGATTTAACAGCGAGACAAATTGATCAGTTTTCGCAATTGTTTGATTTGTATGTATTCTGGAATGCCCAGATCAATGTAATCTCACGAAAAGATATTGAAGAATTGTATGAACGCCATGTATTGCACTCGTTGGGAATTGCAAAAGTATGTACTTTTAAAGCAGGTGAATCTGTTTTAGATGTTGGTACAGGCGGTGGGTTTCCTGGTATCCCTTTGGCAATTCTCTTTCCTGAAACTCAATTTTACCTTGTAGACTCTATTGGCAAAAAAATTAAAGTAGTAAAAGAGGTTGCATCAGCTTTAGGTTTAGAAAATCTTCGGGCAGATCATTCCAGAGCGGAGCAGATTAAAGAGAAATTTAATTTTATCGTATCAAGAGCGGTAACCCGCTTAGGCGAATTTTATCCCTGGATTCAGGGGAAATTCAAAAAAGATTCAATAAATGCCATCCCAAATGGAATTTTATATTTAAAAGGTGGTGATCTGGATGAAGAAATTAAAGAATCAAAACTGAAAGCAGAATTGTATCCGCTTTCAGAGTTTTTTGAGGAAGATTTTTTCGACACAAAGTTTGTGGTTTATGTGCCACAATAAGTCATTTTAAAAATTATTGATTTTTCCGGGATTATCTCTCATGATCATTTTGTCTTTCAACAATTGTTGTATAGCTGATTGCTGATCAATTTTTTTAACCACATCTAAAACTACTTCTGCTGCATTGCTGAAAAACTGTTTGGTAATGGTCGCATATTCATCAGTTGCTTTATGGTAATCTTTATGGTCTTCCACTCCAAAGTACAGAAATGGGATATTTTTGGCATTAAAAGCGCCTTGATCGCTTTGGTTAGTCCAATCATCATGGCCTAGTTTAGGATCGTCATGGCCGAGAATTACTTTTATATCTTTGCGTGTGGTATCGACATATTTTTTCAGATTAGGATACTTGAAAGTTCCGGCAACATACAGTTCGCCTTTGTCGCTATGGCTAATCATATCCATATTTAAATTTACAGCAATGGTATTAATCGGGACTGGAGGATTGGAAACAAATGCTTTTGCGCCCTGCAGGCCCATTTCTTCAGCATCAAAAGATGCAAAAATTATCGTGTTGTTAGGCTTGTTTTTAGCAAAATAAGCAGCAATTTTTAATAAGCCTGCAGTTCCTGAAGCATTATCGTCTGCACCGTTAAATACTTCATCTTTAACAATTCCCAAATGATCATAATGAGCGGAAACCACGATAGCGTTATTGCTCTTACCCGGAATATAGCCAATTACATTAGTACCATTAACTTTTGCGCCATTCCTAGAATTGAAAGTAAATTCTTGTGCATAATTGATATGTTGCGGATAAGACTTTAATCCGAGTTTTTGAAAACGTTCAATAATATAGGCTCTTGCCATTTCAGCTCCTTTGGTGCCGGTTTTTCTTCCTTCATAAGCATCAGAAGAAAGCACTTCTACATCTTTTAAAAGCTGCGTATCTGGTTTACCACTATTAGTAGACGATTGATTTTTAACAGATGAGCAACAATTAAGCGTAATGGCAAAGGGGATAAGGTATAGTAGTTTCATATTTTATTTCTTAATACTTTTAAGGCAATGTATTGAATAAACGGTTAAAATGATTCAAAGTTGTAGCTTCTAAGCAGCCACTTCCCTTAAATCAACTGCTACTACTCTAGAGACACCTTGTTCTACCATCGTTACACCGTAAATAATATCCGTACTGGCGATGGTGCGTTTGTTATGCGAAACGATAATAAATTGCGATTGATCGGAAAATTTACGGATGATATTGTTGAATTTATCGATGTTGGTGTCATCCAATGGGGCATCAACCTCATCAAAAATACAAAAAGGAGCTGGTTTTAATAGATAAAGCGAAAAAAGCAAAGCCGTAGCTGTAAGTGTTTTTTCGCCGCCTGATAATTGGTTAATTGACAAAGGCCTTTTGCCTTTCGGACGGGCGATAATATCAATATCAGCTTCCAAAGGGTTGTTGATATCAGATAAAATTAAATCACAGCTATCTTCTTCATTAAACAATGATCGAAACACTACAATAAAATGTTCCCGGGCTTGTGTAAAGGCCTGCATAAATTTATCTTTTGCAGTGTCATCAATTTCTTTTATTGTTTGCAGTAGATCACTTTTGGCAGCATTAAGGTCCTTTTTTTGGTTTTGGATAAATACATAACGTTCTTCCATCTCTTTAAAAGCTTCCATCGCCATAGAATTGATAGCGCCAAATTCATCAAGCTGGCGTTTCATTTTTTCTACTTTCTGTCGAATTTCAAACTCACTTTCTAAGGTCTCTACTTCCGTTTCGGTTTCTAAAAGATCGTTAATGTCAATATTGAATTCAACGGACAAACGTTCTTTAAGTGAGTTTAAATCTATTTTTAAGGTGTTTTTCTTGTCTTTTATTTCTGTTAGTAAAAAATCTGTTTCCTCGCGGTTTTTCCGAATTTTTGTAAGATTATTTTCTGTTTCATTAATATTACCTTTACTGTCAAAATACGCTTTCTCCACTTCGGCAAGCCCTCTTTCCATGTCTTCACGTTGTTGATACATCTCTAAAAGCGTATCATCGCTTAAATCGGTATGTTGCAGGGTTTCGGTTTTTTGTGCAAGTGTTTCCTGAAATTCTTTTTCGTTTTGGGCAATCCTTTTATTTAAAGCCTCTTCCTGAACAAAACGATAGTCTAAATCCTTTTCTAAACTAGCTAATTTATTTTGTTGCTGGTGGAAGCGGATATTATCCTGATTATATTTTCCGGCAGAATCATTCACCTGATCGGCAAGCTCCTGATAATTAAGTTGCTGTTCTTGTAAATCAATATGATCTTGCTGCTGTTTTTTCTGCAATTCTGTTAAGGCAGGTAGTTTTTTGGCTAATGATTTCTCAATAGAAAGAATTTTTTCTGCAATATCCGTTTTACGGTTTTCGCTCGTAGTTATAAATTCCTGGTATTGATCGCGACGGGTTTGAACAGAAATATGTTCATTGTTTAAACGATTCAGTTCTTGCTGCAACATGTTAATCTGGTTAACTTTCGAAGCCTCCTTTAATTCGAATATCTGATCCGTTTCTGATTTAATCACAGCATTGTACTGATTGATCAGTGTTTCTGACCCTTTGATCTCTTTGGTTAAATTCTCCAGATTTTTAGCACGACCAATTCTTTTTCCTTCAAATAAACCCACTGAACCACCGGCTAAAGTGAATTTAGTTTGCGCATATTTTCCATTTTTGGCTAATATTGTGATGCTTTCTGCTGGCTTCTCTTTGAATAAGTGCTCTTGTTCAGTAACAGCGATATAAACATTTTGTAAAAGTAGATTGCAGAGATGTTTGTATTTCTTATCAACTTCTGTAACTGATAACGCAGAAATTAGCCCTTCCTGCTCAATAGGATTTACATTTTTTTCGGGAATATTTTCAAGAATAAAAAAGTTGGCTCTTCCCCGGCTGGCATCTGTTAGCAGATTAATGGCCTGAACCGCATCAGTATATTTCTCCACTACGTAATGGTTCATAACAGGCTCCAGATAGTTTTCTATTGCAATCCGGTAATCTTCATCACAAAATAAAATATCAGATAGGAGTAAGGCACTTTTTGCAAAAGCATTATTCTTTTTAAGGAAACGAATAGACTCCGGAAAGCCTTCCAGACTATCTACCAGCGATTTGGTAAGGTTATATTCGTTTTGTTTGGCGTCTTTCTTCCGGTTTTCAGCCATTAACTTTTCTTTATTTGAGCTCAGGTTAATTTCTGATGCTGATAGCTTTTCTTTTAAAATTTCCTCAGCCTCTTTTAATTGCTTGATGGCATGCTGCTTTTCCGAAACCTGAATATCAAGTTCTGCCAAAGCATGATCAAATGCCTTCAACTCCAAAGTTTTGGTTTCAGTATCATCAATATTTCTATTGGTTTCGTGTACCAAAGCATCTTTTTGAATGTTTAAAATATCAATTTCCTTTTGTGCTTGATAAACTTGATTTTGGATATCATTAACAGATTTTATGAGGTTGTCTATCCGGTTTTTCTCCGTTTGCTGTTGTTCACGCAACGTATCAAGTGATGATTTTAATAACTTTAAATCTGATTCTAATTTATTAAACACTTCGGTTTCGGTCAAAACCTCTTCATTTAAACGCTTAATATTGTATTTAATGTGATTAACCTGGTTTTTGTCTTTTTCAAGTTCGCCGGATAAACGGGTTTCTTTCTCCTGTAAAAAACGCATCTGCTCATTTTTAACCTTTTTCTCACTTTCATAAGCCCTTATTTTAGAAACCAATTCGTTGGTGGCTTTCTGTTGAATAGAAAGATTTTTCTCCTGGTTGATGCTTCCCAGTTTAAGCTTTTGCAATTCAGCTTCCTGAGTATCTATTTGCGTACTTAATTCAGTTCTGAAAACCTGTTGCTGTTGTTCCTGGATTTCAAGTGCATTTAAATCAGTCCGAAAAAAAGCAATTCTATGGGTAGCCAGCTGAACACTTAATTCGCGATACTGTTCTTTTAACTTATAGTAACGTTCCGCTTTCCGGGCCTGACTTTCAAGGGTTTTTAAATTTTTCTCTATTTCGAAAAGCAAATCCTCTACACGCTCTAAATCGGTTTCGGTATCCTTTAATTTGTTGAAAGTCTGTTTTTTACGAAGCTTGTATTTTGAAATTCCAGAAGCTTCTTCAAATAAAGAACGCCTGCTATGTTCTTTGTTGGTGATAATCTCATCAACCATTTTTAACTCAATAATAGAATAACTATCAGAGCCAATTCCGGTATCTAAAAATAAGTCGGTAATATCTTTTAAACGACACTGAACATCATTAAGGCGGTATTCGCTATCGCCATTCCGATACAGTTTGCGGGTAACGGTCACCTGCGAGTAAGCTGTAGGAAGTATGTTTTTAGTATTATCGAAACTAAGGGAAACTTCTGCCAATTGGGCTTGTTTCCTGTTTTTTGTACCATTAAAGATGATATTCTCCATCTTTTCAGAGCGTAGTGCCTTGGTGCTTTGTTCGCCCAGCACCCAACGCATGGCATCGATCACGTTCGATTTACCACAACCATTCGGACCAACAATAGCCGTAACTCCCTCATTAAAATTGATGGTCACTTTGTCGCCAAAGCTTTTAAATCCTTTAATTTCCAGACGGGTAAGTTGCATGGTTTGTATTCGGGAGAGTAACCATCAATATTAAGAATAATTTCGGGCTTTTTCAAGTGCAACTATTTGGGTTTACGCCAAAAAAATATTGCCATGGAAACACAGAAGTCACGGAAAATTTAACTTCGATTCCGTGTAAATCCGTGCTACGTGGCAAAATAAGCAATATAGATTTTAAACATGACGTTGCCACCGTAACACAGAAGGCATGAAAATTAAATTTCGATTCCTTATGTTACTGAGCAATCAAATTCCTTATAAAAAGTAGTTCTCTACTTCACAATCATCAACTTCGCAAACTTCAATAACAATTGCTTGTTACCCAAACCTTGAAAAAATACAGTTGCTTTTACATCGGGTAAGTTTCCTTCTAAGCTTACAATTTTTCCGAAGCCAAATTTTTCGTGTTCTACTTCCATACCATTTTGAAACTCATGAGGCTGAGAAGGCGTAAAACCAGGACTTGGTACATGTGCTTTAGCCAGTAAAGAAGTTGTTTTAGGTCTTGGAGGCGGGGCAGACGTTGTACTAGTCGGCTTTGGTTTGTTCATAAAATCGCGGGGTTGAGATGTCCAGGTTTTACGTTCATCATCAAAACTTCCTTCAAAAACATTACTTTTTGCTGGTTTAACATCCAGTTCAAGGAAACGCGGATTGATTTCGTTAATGAAACGGCTTGGTTCGCAATTGGTTAAAGTTCCCCAGCGATAACGGGAAGTTGCGTAGGTAATCGTCAATTTTACTTCAGCACGGGTAATCGCTACATAAAACAATCGTCGTTCTTCTTCCAAATCAGAACGCGAATTAACCGACATTTGAGATGGGAAAAGATTCTCTTCAAGGCCTACTATAAAAACGTTTTTAAACTCCAAACCTTTAGCAGAGTGGATAGTCATTAAAGAAACAGTATCCTTGTTCTTATCTCCATCTTTATCATCGTTAGTTAAAAGCGCCACATCCTGCATAAAAATATCAAGACCTTTTTCTTCAATATCTTCACGTTCGGAAAATTCTTTTATACCATTTAATAACTCCTGGATGTTTTCATACCTTGCTCTGCCTTCCACACTATCATCAGTGTACAGTTCTTTTAAAATTCCGGCATGTTGGGCAATAAATAAGGCTGAATCATAAGCATCAAGCTTTTTAGCTTCCGCCTGAAAGCTCTGCACCATCATTGCAAAATCATTTAGCTGGTTGGCTAAACGACCATCAACATATTGATGTGCATTTGAAATCACATCCCACATGGTGATATTATTCTGATCTGCAGCTACTATAATTTTATCAATAGAAGTATCTCCAATGCCTCTTTTTGGATAATTAATTACTCTCTTAATCGCTTCTTCATCCTTTGGATTAAAAGTTAAACGGAAATAAGCAATTAAATCTTTTATCTCTTTACGCTGATAAAATGAAGTGCCACCATAAATTTTATAAGGAACATTTAACTTGCGCAAACCTTCCTCCATAGCCCTGCTTTGTGCATTGGTGCGGTATAAGATGGCAAAATCATGGTACTGATAACCCTTTAAACCTCTTTCCTGCATAATGGATTCGGCAACCAGTTTACCCTCTTCGTTATCGGTAAAAGCCCGGGTAACCTTAATCCGATCTCCCGGATCGTTTTCCGAGAAAACATTTTTCTCCAGCTGATTTTTGTTGTTGGCAATAATACTGCTGGCAGCATCTACAATATTTTGCGTAGAGCGGTAGTTTTGCTCTAACTTATATACTTTTAAATCAGGGTAATCGCGTTCAAAATTTAATATATTCTGAATGTTTGCTCCACGGAAAGCATAAATACTTTGTGCATCATCACCCACCACGCAAATGTTTTGGTAGGCAGCAGCCAGCTTTTTCACAATGGTATACTGCGAAAAGTTAGTATCCTGATACTCATCTACCATCAAATACCTGAACTTTTGTTGGTATTTATTTAAAACATCCGGATGTTCTTTTAATAAAATATTGGTTTTGAAAAGTAAATCGTCAAAATCCATGGCTCCGGCTCTAAAACAACGTTTAGCGTATTGCTCATAAATCTGCCCTAATAAAGGACGTTTATTTTGAATATCCTCTGCCTGAATCTGGTCATTGGCTTGATATTCTCCCCATGAAATTAAATTATTTTTTGCTGATGAAATACGTCCGTAAACAAAGTTAGGGGCGTAGAGCTTATCATCCAGCTGCATTTCTTTTAAAATGGCACGAATCACACTTTTTGTATCGTCCGTATCGTATATGGTAAAGTTGCTCGGATAGCCAATTTTTTCCGCTTCAACGCGTAATATTTTAGCAAAAACAGAGTGAAAGGTACCCATCCAAATGTTTTTAGCTTCTGCACCCACCACTTTACTAATACGCTCACGCATATCTTTACTGGCTTTGTTGGTAAAAGTTAAAACCAAAATATTAAACGGGTCGGTTCCGGTTTGAATAAGGTGGGCAACACGAAAAGTAATTACACGTGTCTTGCCCGAACCAGCACCCGCAACAATCATTACCGGTCCTTTTGTATTTTCTACTGCTGCTCTTTGTTGTGGGTTTAATCCTTCTAAATAATCCAAATCGACTCCTGTTTTTTTGAGGTTCAAAAATAACAATTCTTAGGTTTTATATTGAATTTGTGGAGAAATAGCAACCTGTTTTTTTGGAAAAGCAAAACTCCTGTATCATTTTAACATTAGTCCTTTGCTTTGCTCGTATGCCTGCAGGCATTAAGCACAAGGCTGGTATTCGCTTCGCCAAGGTTTAATTATAAATGCTTGTACTACTATCTGGGGGTCAAATCAATCTTTCAATCATACTAATTAAAATGTAAGTTTAATGTTTTATATAAGCTGCATAAGCGTTAAATGGTAAGGTGTATGCCAAAATTGCATATTGATCATTTAGGAATAGAATTTGATAACTGATCAATATGGAAGATAAAAAAATAAAAACCGAAATAGATTTAACCGATATCCCAGAAGGAACAAGTACAGATATTTATGCCAACTTAAAAGAAAAGTTAGAGAGCGTAGAGAAATTTCCAGGCTTATATACTTTTAAGTTTATCATCACCGGCGGTTTAGATAAAATAGAAGAATTGCGAAAAGTTTTGCCTCAGGATGAGTTTATCGAAAATCCTTCAAAAACAGGTAAGTATGTTTCAATTACGGTAAAAAAGCAAGTTGAAAACGCTGATGAAGTGATTGCTGTATACAAACAGGTTGCAGAAATTAAAGGAATCATGATTCTTTAAAGAAAAAAGCATAGCCATTAGTATGGTTGTGCTTTCTTACCTTGCTACAATAAACTTCTTTGCGGTATTATACTGCCCGGTATCAGAAGTTAACCTGAAAAAATAAATTCCAGGAACAAGGGTGGAAGTATTGATTTCGAGCGTGTGTTTCCCTACGTTAATGTATTCGTTTAATACTGTTTTCACCATGCGCCCCATCATGTCGTAAATTTGAATTGTAATTTTATCCGTTTCGGGCAAAACAACATCTATGTAAGTTACCACTCCTGCCGGATTTGGGTAATTTTGGGTTACAACAAACATTAAAAACCTGTCGAATATTGCTTTGTTGATGGCATCGAAAATTACATAGCTAATCAACCTGTAACCTCTTGCATTAGGATGAAAGGGGTCTTGATATAAAGTAAAGTCACGTCTCATTGCAGCATTTACATCTGCCAGATAAATTTTATACTCGACAGCTAAACGCCGGTAAATAGCATTTATAGCTCTAATATTCGTATTAACAGGCACAAGCGAGGGTGTATTGCGATCGTCTACATTCTGGAGGGTGCAAAGAATAGGTACCAGCTTTTGGTTTAAGCTTGCAGTAATTAGTGCACGCATATTTGCTTCAGTTTCTGCAATTTTGGCCGTTCCGGCTACAATTGCATTTGCATCGTTAATGCCCATTGAAATTACGATGAAACCTGTACGGTCTTTTATTGCATTATCAATGCGCAATAAACCCTGGCGGGTGGTTTGTCCACCTATACCATGATTAGTAATATCTACAACCTTATTAACATAACAGTTTAAAAAGTTATTTTTAAGCATGTTTTGAAAACCAGCGCCATTAACCCCTTCTACAGTACTGGCACCAAAGGTTACAATATTTATACTGTCTTTTGCATAATATTGGGCCGCTTCCGGGCAACTTACCCTTGGAGGGGTGGTTTGTGCGAAACCAGAAATACCCACAAAAAAAAGCAGCACCAAAAAACAATAAAATTGATTGCCGATTTTCATTACAAAAGATTCATTCTGTATGTATAAAAGATAAATTAAAAATGACGCAATCTACAAAAAAAAAAGATGCAAATAACACTCAAGCTGACAGAAATTTAATACAAAAAAGGTCTCTTTTTGCATCTTTTTCAATTTGATTAACTGCTCTCGCATAAATAATCTAATTAGCGGTAAAAGAATATGCCATTTGTGCTAAAACCTTATATTTGTCCAAATTCATTTTGTTATGCAAGAGATTAAAAAATATGTAGAAACGCACAAGCAACGCTTTTTAGATGAGTTGTTTGAGCTATTGCGTTTTCCATCTGTCAGTGCTGATCCAAAATATAAAGGTGATGTATTAAAAACAGCCGATTATGTAGCACAAAAACTTAAAGATGCCGGTGCAGATAATGTTGAAATTTGTCCAACGGCTGGATATCCTATCGTTTATGGAGAAAAAATTATAGATAGTGCCTTACCTACGGTTTTAATTTATGGCCATTATGATGTACAACCTGCTGATCCATTAGAACTTTGGCATACGCCTCCATTTGAGCCAACAGTTCGCGATGGTAAAATTTATGCCCGTGGTGCTTGCGATGATAAAGGTCAGTTTTATATGCACGTAAAAGCATTTGAATTAATGATGGAAACCAATACCCTGGCCTGCAACGTGAAATTCATGATTGAAGGTGAAGAGGAGGTAGGTTCTGCTAACCTTGGGATTTTTGTTAAAGCAAATGCCGAACGCTTGAAAGCTGATGTCGTATTAATTTCTGATACATCGATGATTAGCATGGAGCATCCATCTATTGAAACCGGTTTACGTGGCCTGGCGTATATGGAAGTTGAAGTTGTAGGGCCAAACCGCGATTTGCATTCTGGCGTTTACGGCGGTGCTGTTGCTAACCCTGCAACCATTCTTTGCAAAATGATTGCTTCATTACACGATGAAAATAATCACATTACCATTCCTGCATTTTACGATAAGGTAGTAGACCTATCTGATGAGGAGAAGAAAGCACTGAATTCTGCACCTTATGATGAAGAAGAATATAAAAAGGATTTAAATATCGATGAAGTTTGGGGCGAAAAAGGTTACTCGACTTTAGAACGTACCGGAACCCGGCCTACTTTGGAAGTAAATGGAATTTGGAGTGGCTACATTGGCGAAGGTGCTAAAACCGTATTGCCAAGCAAAGCAAATGCAAAAATTTCAATGCGTTTGGTTCCAAACCAAAGTTCAGAAGAGATTTCAGAAATATTTACCAAGCATTTTGAAAGCATTGCGCCAAAAGGTGTTAAAGTTAAGGTTACTCCTCACCATGGTGGCGAGCCCGTAGTAACACCAACTGATAGTATTGCTTATAAGGCAGCTGAAAAAGCAATTGAAGATAGTTTTGGTAAAACAGCCATTCCTACACGTGGGGGCGGGAGTATTCCTATTGTAGCATTGTTTGAAGATGTGTTGGGAATAAAGTCTGTTCTTTTTGGTTTTGGTTTAGATAGCGATGCATTGCATTCGCCTAACGAAAAATATGATATTTACAATTACTATAAAGGCATTGAAACCTTGCCTTTGTTTCATAAATACTTTGCAGAATTGAGTAAATAAAATCCTTTATTTTCAAATTCAGAAAATTTAAGTCCCTGTTGTTTTAAACATACAGGGATTTTTTTTTGAAAACGTATGTTCAGTTTTTCATAGATTCTGCTGTTCTGCCATTGCTTATAGTCCTCCTTTCGCTGCGCTACACTGCGGGCTATTCAGCGCTGTCAGGTTTATTATTTGCCGGCATACATTCATAGTAAGGAAACCAATGCTTCCTAAACCCGATCAAAGTGGATGCTCCCGATTTTTCATCGGAGCAGGAACGGGAGCGGGGCTGCTGCAACCGACTGGCACTGCAAATGCTTTTCAAAAAACAAATAAAAGCCATCTGAATTTTTATACTAAAACTTTTTCTTTAAATTACAGCCATGAAATATTTATTCTCATCTCTTTTACTTCTTGCAGTTGGCTTTTCTTTTGCTCAGAGTACTAAAACGATTAACCAATCCGGTAACCCGATTTTTCCTGGCTGGTATGCTGATCCGGAAGCAGCCGTTTTCAATAACCAGTATTGGGTTTACCCAACTTATTCTGCTAAATACAAAGAGCAGGTTTTTTTAGATGCATTCTCCTCAAAAGATTTAGTAAACTGGAAAAAGCATCCACATGTTTTAGATACTTCTGCGGTTAAATGGGCAAATAAAGCCATTTGGGCACCAGCAATTGTTCAGAAAGATAAAAAATACTATTTGTTTTTTGGTGCAAATGATATTCAAAGCGATAATGAAATAGGCGGAATAGGTGTTGCAGTGGCAGATAAGCCCGAAGGGCCATATAAAGATCATTTAGGTAAGCCATTGGTGGATAAGTTTTATAATGGGGCGCAACCAATCGATCAGTTTGTTTTTAAGGATAAAGACGGACAATATTATCTCATTTACGGAGGCTGGAAACATTGCAATATTGCTAAGCTTAATGCTGATTTTACTGGATTTGTTCCATTTGATGATGGTACAACTTTCAAAGAAATTACACCTGAAAATTATGTAGAAGGACCTTACATGTTTATTAAAGATGGAAAATATTATTTTATGTGGAGTGAAGGTGGCTGGACTGGTCCGGATTATTCGGTTGCTTATGCGGTAAGTGATTCACCATTTGGTCCTTTTAAAAGGGTAGGTAAAATTTTACAGCAAGATGCTACCATTGCAAGAGGAGCAGGTCATCATTCATTAATTATCAATGAAAAGAAAAACAAATATTATATTGTTTATCATCGCAGGCCGCTAACAGAAACAGATGGCAATCACCGCGAAACCTGTATCGATGAGATGAAATTTGATGGTCAGGGTAATATTCTCCCTGTTAAAATTACCAAGGAAGGCGTAAAAGCTCAAAAAGTAAAATAATAAATGTTTGAGGTGAAAAGGATTATAAGACAAAGGTATTATAATCCTTTTTTCATTTCTGTATTAATGGAATTAACCTCTTTCAAATAGCTGCGTATTTGATCATTTCTTTCATAGCCGATTGGTAAATGCGTTGTAGTTTAAGGAATTTAAATTCATGTGTGGTACACGCCTAGTATTTAGGTTCCTTACCTGCTAAAAAATTAAATTTGGACATTTTCTTGTTTTTTATTTAAGATATTAAATCCCCAGGCACAAAGTATTAAGATAGTTGCCAGAATGCACCAAAGCCAGTTATAACTGAGTTGTTTCGCCACGAAAAATCCAAAAAGTGGCCCGACAACCTGCGCAACAGACCAGCTTAAAGTGTAGCCTGCAGCATATAAACCACGATTATGTTCATTACTTCGGCTGATAACAATGGTATTAATAAAAGGTAATGAAAACATTTCTCCGGCTGTGAAAATAATGATAACCAACACTGCAGAAAATATGTGCCATATAATTGGCACACTTAGCATTAAATAGGCAAAGGCAAAAAATATTGCACCTATTATGATAAAAAACATCGGAGATCGTTTAGCCTCAATTTTGTTGATCATTATCATTTCAAACAAGGCAATGATAGCGCCGTTTATACCAATGATGATTCCAATAGCAAACTCATCAATGTGCCATTGATCTTTAAAAAATACAGGTACCACTCTGAACATAAGAAAAGCACATGTGATAAACAGCGTAGTGAGTAAAATGAACTTTACATAAAAAACGTCTTTCCAGGGTTTGGTAATCTGAAGCTGAATTGCATTTTCTTTGGCTTTTTTTATAAATCCTTTAACCTGGGGCAAAAATGATAAGATTAACAAGCCAACAATAATACTTACACCACCCTCTACAATAAAAAGTAACTTGTAGTTAATGGAAGCAATAATTCCCGCTAAACTGATGCCCACCGACCAGCCAATGTTTACCGCAAGTCGGTTTAAAGAATAGGAACGGGTAATGGTACCGGCAGCAGCATAGTGTGCCACAGCAGTGAAGTTTGCCGGGCGAAATGCTTCTGAGAAAAAACTAATCACTACCGCCAGAACACATAAAGTGCTAAAATTTGAAATCGTTGAAAAAAAGATAAAAAGAATACCACCAATGATGGAAGATAAAATTTGAACCGGGCGAAAACCAATCATATCGGTAAGTTTTCCACCTGTAGCCGATCCTAAAATTGAACCCACACCAAACAAAGTGATGATTAAGCCTGCATCCATTTCAGGGCGATGTAGACTTTGTGTAACATATAACCCCATAAAAGGGACGGCCATGCTGCCACATCGGTTAAACATCATCACCAAACTTAACAGCCAGGTTTCACGACTCAACCCGCTGAAAGATGTTTTATAGGTGTTATAAATTAATTGGAACATTATTTTGCTTGGCCTGCAAAAATAGGTAATCCGCTACGATAAGCCATCTAACAATTGTATTATTTTATTTTGTGTTTGCCCTTATTGAAATCAATCCTGCTATGTAAGATGTATTTGGTTCATGTAACATGTATTTCTCTTTTGAAAACTTAAAATAATATCCTGGTTAATTTATGCGTAAGTCGGTCACGTGCTTTCTATTTCCAGCTTATTTTAATCTTTGAATTTCCCGAAACCTCATATTCAATAAGTGTTGAATTTTCTTTTTCCGGCGTAATATGTTCTTTATTTCCATCTAAATATACTTGAAAGGTATTCCTTTTTTTCGTTCCATTTAACAAGATGATAACCTTGCACTTCAACTGATCATCCCCTTTGGTTTCAAAAAATATGGATTGGCCCCTGGTACGAAAAGCTGAGGTTGGATAATCGCAGAAAATTATAAAATCTTCTTCTTTAACCTTATGATATTGTTTTGGAATAATGCCAAATGCAACGCCAGCTCCATATACTTCTTGCCCAACTTCGCCCGATTGTTCCCAGCCGTCATGAATATCCTCTAAAGCAATCCAGAGTTTTTGGTCAATTTCACCAGTCTTGCTTTTCTTAACAATCATTTTTTCATTTAGCATAGGCGGATAATAATAGGCAACACGACCAACCATATGCCGCATAAATTCAGCTATCAACAGCTTAATAGAGGGAAGTATTTCAACATCTTCTGCCTGTAAAAGATAATCGTGGAGTGCTGCATAAACTTCCTGCTCTTCATAAGCTGCGGTGTAAGGGGCGTCTTTTAAAGGATATATGCCAAAGAAGGTTGAATAGTTTTTGGCAAAACTATAATCACATTCCCATAATTGAACGTTATCAAATAATGCCGCTAAACATACATAACTAAGTTTAAGGTAGTAATCGTTGCCTGTTTCTTTATATAGCCTAAGCATTGCGCCTGCTGAAAACGCCGTATTGTTGGCCTGATAAAATACTTCGAAGCTCAAGCCTTCTAATTTTTTTGCTGCTTTTTTAGCTTCATCAAAAAAACGATCATTGCTAGTTATTTTCCAGAGACTAAGCATTAAATCTGCATAAGTTCCGGGTACATCTTTTTCTCCTCCTTTGCCTTCGGCAGTTTCCGCTTTGATAATGTTTAAGGTATTCATTTGATAAAATACCGGCCATTGGTATTTAAAATGATGCGCAACGCGTATAGTATAGTCGATAGAATTGAGTAGTAATTTTTTAGCTAACTTATCTCCACGTTCCGCAAGGCGGGCCAAATTCATAAGTGGATGGTGCAAATACCAGGCATCCATAACCCTAGCTGTTTTTTGCTCTTCCGAGTGATCAAGATTTTCCTCCACCGCAGGAAGCCACCGGACGATCGTTTTCATATCTGCTTCGTAAAACCCTTCAAGCCCCGACTTTAGCTCTTCCACCAGTGGATGACTTGCTTCGCTTTTCCAATCCATGTAATCCAGCATGGGCAACAGCACCGCCAACTGAACCATCACTTCTGGCGGGTTTTTATAGTCTGCTACATAAGCATTTAAATAGGAGTGTCCGCCGGCGAAAGTCCAGCAACCTTTGTGATGAACCATGTCCTTAAGTCCTTTTTCTACTGTATTTAACCAGTTATGGTAGTGCCTTTCGGGACGAGGTAATTGGATATATATAGCGGCCAAATGATCTAAATAGCCTACCGCAATATCTTCTGGCCTGGATGGAATATCATTGGATAGCCGAATAAATGCATCGCTGATTACATAAGTTTCACCTTTTACTAATGGCGCAGCAGCGGTAGGTAATGAAAATACTATTTCAGGCCATTCGCCACCTAATGTTTCCCCTGCGCTACAAACAGCTGTTTCGCAATAGGAGTTAAGGGCGGTTAGGTTTTGAAAATAAAATACGGATCCCGATTGATCATTGTTAAAATATAAAATTCCCGAACATATACCACGTTGATGTGTATGGACATTTTTACAGGATTAGTACCCATATTATTACTAAAAATACAGGCAAAATCTTATAAATACGAGCAAATAAAACAGCGGAGAGTTTAATCACCGCTGCTTTAAAAGGTGAAGATTTTATGCTGCCGTACCAGTATTGGCTTCGCTCACTGCAATTTCAGTTAGCAAAACATCAGTTTCTTTTTCTTCTGCAAGCGTTTGCGCCAAAAGCTCTTCAGCTTCTGTATGTTGCATTAAGTTGGCATAAGTAACCAGGCAACCGTAACTTGCAATTTCATAATGTTCAACTTTTTGTGCAGCAGAAATTAAGGCAGCGTCTAAAACTTCTGGCTGGTCGCTGAAGCTTTCTACAATTTCGTCGGCTTCTTCTAAAAGGCCTTCCATTGCTTTACATTTCTTTCCTCTGGCTGTTAACCCAATGGAACTAAAAACATTTTTTAATCGCTCAATCTGACCTTCAGTTTGGTCATAATGTGTTTTAAAGGCTTCCTTTAGCTTTTCACTCCCAGCGGCTGTAGCGAGTTTTTTTAAGCCTTTTAATAATTGTTTTTCTGCACCAAGAATATCTCTCAATTCATCAACGAATAGTTCATGCAGATGCGCATTAGGCATCGTTGCATCATTGTTTTGTTTTGCCATAGTGATATATTTTATAACTCTTTTATTGCAGCAACATGGTCAGTTAAAAAAAAGTTTTAAGAAATAAATCCTCTGTTATTGAACAATCTATTTATTAGTGAAGGTTTTTTTAGTAAAACTTATGTCTTTAATTACGGTTGTGTGGTTAAGCTTTCATAAATTCGCAGCATTTAAATACAGATATATAACGTTGATACGATGGAAAAAATAGTGATTATTGGCGGTGGGTTTGCGGGAATAAACCTGGCCAAACGCTTAGCTAAAAACAAAGCTTATCAGGTCATACTGGTAGATAGAAATAATTATCATTTTTTTCCACCACTTTTATATCAGGTTGGCACTGCTTTCATCGAATCTTCAAACATCAGTTACCCTTTCAGAAAGATGTTTCATGGCTTGTCGGTTTCCTATTATATGGGTGAATTGATAGAAATAAACGCGAATGAAAACATAGTGGTTACCACTACTGGAAATCTATCGTATGATATTTTGGTTTTAGCAATGGGTACAGAAACCAATTTTTTTAACAACGAGCAAATTCGTCAGAATGCACTGCCAATGAAAACGATTGATGATGCGATTGAAATGCGTAATCACATCTTATTGCAGCTGGAAAAAGCGGTGCGTTCTAATAGTCAGCGTGAAAAAAGCATGTATGCCAACATTGTAATAGCTGGTGGAGGTCCAACTGGTGTGGAACTAGCAGGAATGATGGCAGAAATGGGTGAAAATATTATCAGTAAGGATTACCCTGAAGCCGGACAAAGTTTTGGTAGAATTTATCTGATAGACGGATTAGAAACGCTTTTAGGACCCATGAGTAAAAAAAGCCAGCAAGAGGCTTTAAAGGTGTTAGAAAAATTAGGCGTAAATGTGTTATTAGGGAAGTTAGTTCAGGCTTATGACGGTAAAACTGTCTCCCTTTCTGATGGATCAACTATTGAATCCTCAACGCTGATTTGGGCATCTGGTGTAATGGCCCGGTTAGCTCCAGGAATTCCTGCTGAGTCTATTGGACGTGGGCGTAGAATTATGGTTGATCAGTTTAATAAAGTTTTAAATACTGAAAATATCTATGCCATCGGTGATCAGTGTTACCAGGCAAGTGATGCCGCATTTCCTAACGGACACCCACAGCTGGCGCAGGTTGCCATCCAGCAGGGAAATCTTTTAGGTCAAAATCTTCTCAATCAAAAGAAAGGAGAAGCATGGAAGCCCTTTGTGTATAACGATAAAGGTTCAATGGCTATCATTGCAAAATACAAAGCCGTAGTAGATTTGCCTAAGGGTTTCTTCAGAGGTTTTTTTGCCTGGTTGGTATGGTTATTTATCCACATTATTCCTATTGCAGGTTTTAGAAATAAAGTAAAACTGGCTTTTAGCTGGATGTGGAGTTTTGTTACCAATAACCCTACATTGCGGTTGATTATCCGTCCGAAAGAGCAGGTTGATGGATTGAAATAAAGGATGATACTGATATTATTGTAGAATTAAATGATTTTAAATAGTGTAATTTTAAATTTATTGATGGATGGAAGCGATTAAATAAGATCCATCCATCAATTGTTTCTACGCATGCTGCTTAATGTATTCGGCAATTTTGTTCCGGTTTGATGTTCCCGCTTTCTTCGCCATTTCCTTGTATTTTTCTGTACTTACGTTCGCCTGCTGCGCAGCATAAGAAACCTCGTTTGGGTCGTTCAAATCTACTTTAGCATCGTCTCGACCATCCTGTTTTAATTTGTTATCCATATTTATAGAACATCATCACATTACAGCTGGTTTTATTTTTGGAGTTATATTTTTAATAATTCCTTCAATTTTAAAGCGTTAAATGCGGCATAACCCAATTGGTCGTTATCAAAATACACGTAAACATCTTTTCCAATATTCGCCCAAACCATGCACTTTTCTTTCCAGGTACATAGCGAATCATCGGTGTAAGAACCTTGATATTTAGCACCCGGCCCATGTAACCTGATGTAAACAAAATCAGCTGTGCTTATTACAGGCGATAGATGCCCACCTAGTTCATAGATACAAAAAGCAGCATTATATTCCTTTAAAAGATTAAAAATATCTTCGTGATACCAGCTTGGCTCTCTAAATTCAAAAGTGTATCGAAAATTTTTTGGGAGCAATTCCAAAAAACTTTTAAACCGTTCTACATTGATTTTCCATTTGGGCGGTAACTGAAACAGAATTGGACCAAGAGCGGTTTTAAGCCCTTCTGCCGCTGATAAAAAATCATCAAGATCAGTCGCACTTACTTTTAGTTTTTTAAGGTGTGTAAAATAGCGATTGGCCTTAACTGAATAGATAAAACCCTTCGGTACCTGATGGTACCACGATGTAAAATTTGACGCTGTTGGCTGGCGATAAAAGGAATTATTAAGCTCTACCGTATCTAATTGTTGTGTAAAAAAATCCAATTGATTTTTCTTTTTTAATTCCTCCGGATAAAAAGTCCCATTCCAATGGTCATATTTCCAGCCCGATGTACCAATAAGTATTTTACCTTTTTTCATACCTGTTGTAACCGGATTAAACTTAATTGAGTTTGTTAAAATTTTCTAAACTAAACTTTTGAAAGAGATACCCTGTTAACATAAAAAAACATTTAGGCATAAAACAATGATTAATAATCTAGTAAAGACTTTGGTTTGTTCAGTAGCTGGAACAACCGTAATGACATTAACCAGTGCGCTCATGTCTATCAAAGGGCAGGATTTTAGAGAGCCAAAACACTTAAGTAAACTTGCAAAGAAATTGTTGCCATTTTTACCAAAGGAGTATAGCCCGTTAGTAGGATGGGTGGGTCACTATGGTATGGGCGCTGCATTTGCTGCTGTATATGTTGCATTATGGGAAAGAAAAGTCATTAATCATTCGTTGCTGACGGGTTCTGTTTTAGGAGGAGTTAGCGGCTTAGTAGGTTTTTTAATCTGGAAAGCTACATTCAAAATTCAGCCGCTAAGCCCGATGATGAATTACAATAAATTTTATCTGCAACGTATGCCTGTACATGTAGTTTTTGCAGTTTTTGCTACGCTGGCTTATCAGCAAATCAAGCGATATGAGGAGCGCAAGATCCGGGAAATTAATTCTCCATCCGATTCCAAATAAATAATTGCTTCCAATTCGGCGAATGTAGAGTAGCTGAAGATTACATAATTTATTACTGGTTATTGTTCGTTTTCCTTCTAATGATGGTATTTATCTCGGCTCTTATGTGTTAAATACCCGAACTTTTTTAAAAAGAAACTTCGTGTGAAAAATCGCTGTTAAGTAATAAACAACCTTAATAGCAACTATGAACCAATTACAATTTACCACGGCAATTTCTAAATTTTCGCCTAAACTGCTTCTACATGCCATTAAGTTTACAAAAGATGAAGATGAAGCAAAGGATTTATTGCAGGAAACGTTAATTAAAGGTGTAAAATCGCTTAATACCTTTACTGAAGAAAGTAATTTGAAGGGTTGGTTATATACCATCATGAAAAATACTTATATCAATCAATTCTTAAAACAAGATAGAAGGAATGCTATTTTCAAATCTAACGAAGAGATAATAACCAAGGGCACACAGATTGCGATTAATGATGGAGAGCGAAACTTTGTAATGAAGGATATTCATCAGGCCTTATCATCCATTAATGAAAGTTACCGGATACCCTTTCTTCGCTATTTTGAGGGCTATAAATACCATGAAATAGCCGAAGAGCTAGACTTACCGGTGGGGACTATTAAAACACACATTCACCAGGCCCGCATTGGTCTGAAGAAATATTTAAAACAGTATAGATAAATTAATTACATTATGAAAAAGCTAAAATTAATATTGGCCGTTAGTGCCATTGCCTTCAGTATCGCAGCATGCGGTGGAAATAAATCTGAGAACCAATCTGGCGATACAGTGGATACCAGCCTTACAGATACCAATTATACGGATAGCAATCAGGCAGATACAACTGCAGATTCTACCACCAATGCACCTGCTGATGCAGCACATTAAAACTAATTAAAATTTAAAGACATCCGTTTCGATTGTAGCAATGGGTGTCTTTAAATTAAAGCCATGAAACAGACCAGTCACTAAAACTGCCGTTATTAAGCCCTTTATCTTTCTCTACCCATTTTCCATCATCTTCTTTATCTTTTTTTTGATAGGTGAAAAGCAACTATTTACCATGACGCTTCATTTTAAATTTGCTTTTTACCGTCGAAGTTTGTCTTGTTCATGGGTCTAGCTTTCATGTTGATCTGGTTTAAAGCAAATATCTATTGTCGCTTACAGACAAAATTCACTGAGGAAACCTGTTGGAAACAGAAATCGTTCCTTAAAAAATGTAAACGGATACAAAACACTTCTCCCAAAGTATTTACCTCAACAAAGTACTAATGTGTTATAAGACTTGATATTTTTTCGCTTAACTTATAATATTCAAAAGGTTTGAACATAATCGCATCAGCATTATTTTCTACTGCGTTGGCTTGGCATTCCAGCATGGCCGTAATCAACATTACGGGAATGTGTTGTGTGCTTTTATTTGCCTTTATTTCTTTGCAAAGTTTCCGCCCATCGCAGGTATTCAAAATAATATCCATCAAAATAAGGTCTGGCTCAAAGCTTTCAATAACCTCATTCAATGATTCGGTATCATTTAAGCAAGCCACTTCGTATGATTGATCTTCTAGTATCAGTTGGATAACCTCAGCATTGCTCAAGTCGTTTTCCACCACAAGAATTTTAGACATAGCCTCTGATTTATAAACAATTATACATTATTTAGAGGACTTTAAATACCCTCAATTAAAAATTACGTATTAATCGTATGTCACCCGTATTAAGAGACTTTCTCCGTTTGTAAGTTTCTTTATCTCAGTAATTAGCGCAGGAATATACAGAAAAACGGTTCTGGTAAAACTAAGTATGCTGGTATGATGTTTTTACATTATGAAAGACATTAATTTTGAATTTGATCAAATATTAAAATCGGTAAAAAAGAATGGAAACCAATCTTTTATAATATTAGGCGGAATAATCGCATTATCAACCGTTGGTTATCTCTTATGGAGAAAGAAAAATAAAACAATTGACGGTTTTTATGCTGGCAATAGCAAACAGAAAATGTTTTTCTTTAACGTAGCAGAAGGTGGAAGCATCCATCGCATCAGTGCAGAACAAACCGGCAAGTGTTATAAAATCAGGGTGGCTGGAAGACCCGTAGGAATTGTATTTAAGGATGCAAATGTAAAAGCAGGTTGGAGAACAAATAATACCGGTCTGGCTGATAAAATGCCTATTATTGGGCCATCGTTAAGCCAGGCAATTTCCAGAATTTCTATATCAAATAAGTTAAAAACGCTTATACCATCCATTACAAATGCAAACTGGAAAGGTGCTGATACATTGGAAGTAGTCTTGAATCAAAATTCAAGCATTGAAGATTTTGAGCATGCCTTAAAGCCTTTTATAAAAGAATTTGACGATTTGCATGGTTTGGTAGATTTGATGGTGAAATTACCTCACGAAGATTATTTTAAAATAATTCAACTTAAAGTTTTGTCTTCTGCTTCGTAAGCTGGGATTCTATTTCATAGTATTAAATGATTGTGCAATTGATTAATGAGAAATCTCCTGATGATGAAGACTTTCCGCACCAATTATAAAAACCTTAGGTATAAATAAGGGATGGAGCTGAACTAAATTATATTGCAGTACTTACCCAATGTTGGTTTTCTTTTAAATATTTATCGATATATGCTCCGATTTTAGCAATATCTGCAGGTAAGAAAAAACTATTGCTGGATGATTTCCAGATATAGTCTTCTTTAAAAATGGTCCCAATAATCTGCCCATGCTTTAATAGCGCAAATGTATTTGGATTATATTTATCTAATTCGCAAACAATGCGTTCTGTTTTTCCCCAATTAGAAAAGCGATAATCTATTCGTAAATTTTTTAATGCTTTCATCTTTTGCTGAGGTTTGTTAATGTTTAACACCTGTAGTTGTGAAAGGTTTTCTAAACTTCATATTGTAAGTGATTTAGCTAATTGAGGTAGCCATTCGCGACCGCAAATCTGATTAAGGCGGCCGTATTCTTTGATTTCGTTTTATCAATTAACATTTGCCTGTGGCCCTCAATAGTTCGCTTGCTTAAAAAAAGTTTATCAGCCATTTCCTGGTTGGTGTAACCTTCTGCAAGTAAATGCAATACCTCAATCTCACGCATGGTTAAATCAACATGGTAATTTATTTGCTCTGATTGTGTGGAGATACTCACTACGAGTTTGTCTAAAAGTTTTTGCGTTAATTCTGTACAAAGATATTTCAGATCGTTAGAAACCGTTTTGAGGGCAAACATCAGCTCTTCTTCAGTCACATTTTTAAGTAAGTAGCCGTAACTGCCTTCCGAAAATGCTTGAGCGACATATTTTTCATTATCAATCATCGAAAGTACAATCACCTTTATATTGGGGTTTCTTACTTTTAACAATTTAATCAATCCAATTCCATCTAAATCAGGCATATTGATATCAGTTAACACAATATCGGGAACAATACCAGAATCGATAAGCTTTAGTACTTTCTCTCCGCTGGTGGCTTCTCCAACAACTTCAACAAGCGATTGTGATTCGAGTAAAAGCTTAATTCCGTCTCGTACAATAATGTGGTCTTCTGCTAATATGATTTTGAGCATAACGATTTTTATTTGCGCACATTAGCGCTTGAAATTTTAGAATCCCAGACAATGGTCTTCGGGAATAATAAATGAGTTACTTTTCATCCATTTAGACAGGGATAAATCTAAATGGCTGCAAGTAAATCCTAATGCAATTTACAACTTTTAGTTGTGGGTAAAGTACTGGTTTAGTACGTATTTTTACGCAATTCACTATGGTTTTATTATAACGTGTAGTGAAGCTATTAATTGCGCTCATACCATTTGGGAACTGGGATTAAGTCACTTTCCCAATAAATTTCCCCTTGATCATCCCGGTATCCGGCTGAAATATATTCAACATCAGAAATGTTTTCTTCTACTGATTTTTTAAATTGGTAAGCATCAATTTTTAAATACTCATGGAGTGATTTTACCTGTTTAACGTTTTCTACTAATAAAATAATCACTAGTTCGCCGGTTGTTAAGGTGATAATAATACTTTCTTTAATGTCCATTGATAAATGATTTGGTTCAATAACATTAAAAAAACTCCGGTATGATTTACCGGAGTTTTTAGAATAATCGTTCTTTTAATTATTTGTTTCGCCATAATTGCTCCATTGCGCAACACCATCAGGTTCTGAGGCTTTAACTTCGGTACTTCTCACTTCGCTCATTTGCTTATTGAGTTCCTCAGTTTGCTTCAAACTCTTTTTAGCATCTTTTCCTAACTGATCAAGACCCTCGGTTTGTTTAACATATGCTGCAGGATCGTCGATATAATCCCATTGCAACTTCATGTTTGGCATTTTACCTTCATTCCAAGGACCTCTTGCACTTTCAGCAGGAGAAAGGTTAAAGTATTGTTGGGTAAATCTTGGATCGGCCTGTAATACTCCCGGAGGGAAATTTAGCTGAATGCTTTCTAACGCTGCTTCAAACATTTTATAATGGGCAACTTCCCTGGTCATTAAAAACGATAAAGTATCTTTCACATACGGATCGTCAGTAAATTTCATTAAGTGCTCGTACACTAATTTGGCTCTTGATTCTGATGCCAGGTTACTTCTTAAATCCACTGTTAAATCTCCATTTGAGTGAATATAAGAGGCACACCATGGAATGCCCTGGCTGTTTCTTGGTGTTGGGCCCCCACCTGTTATAATAGGAAATTGCGGATTTGCCGTAAGGGCAGCATGGATAATATTTTCTTTAGCAGCCTTTCCGTCCATTACCTGCATAATTTCTGATGAATCTGCGGCATTTTTCAACTCGCCATTTACCCCTTTCAATAACATTTGTATAGTAGCACCAACAATTTCAAGGTGCGAAAATTCTTCAGTAGCAATATCCATTAACATATCATACTTATCAGGATGAGGTTGTTTAGCACCAAAAGCCTGGGTAAAATATTGCATGGCAGCGGCTAGTTCGCCATTTTCTCCACCAAATTGTTCTAATAAAATGTTTGCAAATGCCGGATCTGGTTTCGATACTCTGGCATTAAATTGTAAGTCTTTTGAATGATGGAACATAGTGTAAGTTTTTATGTTTTGTTAACATTTACAGGCAGCAATACAATGCTATCCTTTTGTTTTACAACCTGATCTTGTCTTCAACAGTTTCGTTATTTTACGAAGGGTTAGAAAGTTGGGTATTTATACTATTACCTATGTAAAATGGCGATCATGTAAAATAGCCTGATTATTGAGCAGAGTTTCCACGGCTATCGGGTGCTACTTTTTTTTCCGGCTGTACCGAATCTTTCTTAACGGTATCTTCCAGGTCCTTATAATGATTTCCCTTTTCTGGCTCATAATTGGTGCAACTTGCTATGCTTATAATTACTATTATAGCCATGATGCTTATCTGTATCTTTTGATTTATAATCGTCATAATAATCTTTAATTAAACTATCTATTTTTTTTCTCTTTCCTCATGGGTACACTATCACCCGGAAGCTGACGAATACTGGTTGTATCAGGAACGCTATCTTGCATAGGGCCAGTGGCATCCATAGTGCGCATGGTGCTATCTTTCTGGTTATTATCGTTGTTGTTAGATGTACATGCAGTGCCACATACTCCGATGGATATGATGGTGATTAAGGCTAACTTTTTCATAATTAATCGCAGCGAATTAGGTGCTGGTTTAGTAACAAGCCAGCCGAAAGCGATATTGTTTTTGCAAATGTGCTGATCATAAAAAACACGTATTTATAACTTTAAACACGTATTTCGCCAAAAACCAATTGCCGCTGTTTTATGTTTTTAAAGGCAAAAAACTCATTTAAATGATGGCCCAATTAATTGATAAGTATTTGTCCGGAACGAGTGGGTTATTGCTTCCCGTGGCAAATAAATCCTTATATCCGGTTGCCTTTCAGGATAAAAGTCGATTGAATTATTATGCTTCTCTTTATTCCTCCATTGAAATTAACAGCTCGTTTTATAAAATTCCACAAGGCACAACGATGAAAAAATGGGCGGGAGATGTTCCTCAGAATTTTAAGTTTACATTTAAATTGTTTAAGGAAATAACACACGCTAAAAATCTTCAATACGATAAGCAGGTAATTAAGAAGTTCTTCGGAAGTATTAATCAGGTAGGAGATAAAAAGGGTTGCCTGCTGCTTCAGTTTCCAGGCAGTTTCAAGGTGAATAATATAAACAGGCTGGGGGAATTGCTAAATGATATCCGTTTAGAAGATCCGCATCAGCATTGGAAAATAGCAGTAGAATTTAGAAATGCAGATTGGTATGTAGAATCGGTCATCGACTTTTTAGAAGATAATAATTGTACGCTGGTTGTTCATGATAAAGGTGGATACGGAACAGGGTTTCATGATACCAATACCGACTGTGTTTATGTCCGTTTTCATGGCCCGGGTGGCAGCTATCGCGGTAGTTATGATGAAAGTTATCTATCAGAGTTTGCCAGTTACATTCAGCAATGGATTGAAGGAGGAAAGACTGTTTATGTTTATTTTAATAACACCATGGGAGAGGCGATACAAAATATGGAGCTTTTAAGATCGCTTGTTCAAGAAAATTTTTTGATCTAATAGCGACAAATTATTCAGCATTAATCATTCTTTGTGTTAAAAATTTAAATTTATTTATTTTTAGTTCTGAAATCAGCATTCCAAAGAAGATTAAACTTCCACCCAATACTAATTTCCAAGTTAAGAGCTCGCCCAGTAAAAATGAGGCTGCAATCGCTCCGAAAATAGGTTCAAAAAGATAGATGATGGAAACTTGTTCGGAAGAGAGATACTGTTGAGCTAAATTAGAAATGCTATACATGTAGGCTGTAGAAAGTATGGCGCAGTAAAAAATTCCCGTCCAAAATTCTTGATGAACCGGAAACCAAATCCGATTACTATCTACCATAACCAAAGCTAAGGATAGTAAGGTGCAAACTCCAAACATAGGAACTATAGTTGTAATAATTGCAACGTTTTTGGCATGTTTTTCTACCCGGATAAGATAATACGCAAAGCCAAATGCCCCGATAATGGTGTATAAGTCTCCGATATTGATGGTAAAATCACTTTTAACAGATATGATGGATAAACCAACTAAAGCTAAGCTTGCAGCAATCCAGACTTTAGCCGGAGCGAGTTTTCTATATAGTATAATTTTTAAAATCGGGATTAGAATTACTGTTGTTCCAGCAACAAATGAAGTTTGTGATGCAGAACTGTACTTGATTCCAAGCGTTTGTAAATAAATGCCCAACATTAATGGAACAGCCAGTTCTGCGCCTATTGTAAAGGTTTTTAGCGAAACTTTTTTCAAGCTTTTCGAAAAAAGCAATGATAAAACGATAGTAGCTAAAAAAAACCTGTAAAAAAGAAACACAGTAGAAGAACCGTAGCCAATGGCAATTTTGGTAATGGAAAATGAAATACCCCAGAAAGCCGTTCCTAATATTAATAAAAGAAGATAGATGTTTTTTCTGGTCACTTTAATTCAGTTGTTTTCTCATCATCAAATCAGTCTGTTCATCATTTCCAAGGCGGAAAATATGTTTATCAAAAACTTCAAAACCATTCTTCTCGTAAAACCTTAAGGCTCTATAATTCTCTTCCCAAACACCCAACCATATTGATTTAAGACCTTCGTCAATAGCAATCTCCATAGCTTTACTGTAAAGAATTTGACCAATCTTTTTTCCCTGAAAAGCCTTGAGTACATAAATTCTTTCTATTTCTAAAGAATCTGCTTCTTTTAACTCTGTTTGTGCATCAGATGAGTTAACCTTTAAGTAGCCAATTGCTTCATTATTCTGGGTAGCCATAAAAAAACGAGTATTCGGCTGAGCAATCTCCTCAGTTAGCTTTTCTAAAGCAAAACTTTCTTCCAGATATTTTCTCATATCTTCTTCTGTATTTGTATCTACAAAAGTTTCGTAAAAGGTTTCGCGACCTATTTTTTGTAATGTAGTTAAATCATCTAAACTAGCCTGACGAACTGTGATATCTTCCATTTGGTAACTATATAATGCAATTTTTATCTTCTAATCGAACAAATTTAAGATCATTTTCAATTCAAAAAAATGCTATTTTGTTCTTTGTTAATGCATATATTGCATTAATGGATTTACAGCAGATTAGGTATTTTCTGGCTTTGGCCGATGAACTCCATTTTTGGAAAACCGCAGGGAAAATGAATATTACCCAGTCAGCATTAAGCAGGCAAATTATGGCCTTAGAGACTGATTTGGGTGTACAGTTATTTGAGCGGAACAAGCGAAATGTGAAATTAACCCATGCGGGTAAGTTTTTAAAAGAGAGATGGAGCAAAGAACTCACTGAAATAAACCACATCCATCAGTTTGCAAAAGAAATTCATTTAGGCGAAAGTGGAACAATTAGAATTGCGCATCCTGATTCAATTTCGGGGTTATTGATGCCTGAAATTGTATCTCGAATTACCAAACGTTATCCAAAATTACAGATTGAACTGGTGCAGGTTTTGTATGAAAATCAACACGAATTCCTCACTAATTATAAGGTAGATTTAGAGATTTCCAGGGATAACAGCGAATCGAAAGAAATTCAGTCTAAAGTGATTTTTACAGACCATCTGGCCTTGGTTTTACCTTCCAATCATCCTTTTAAAAGCCTTGAACAGTTTTTGCCGGAAACCATGAATAATGAGATTTTTATTTTGCCGATTAAAAATGATTATAGTAGCTACAACATGCTTATTAACCGGGCTTTCGAATCAATTGGCGTAAAACCCAAGGTTTTTATCCATTCTGAAATCGGATCAACCATTATTGCATTAGTAAAAAAAGGTTTAGGCATTGCGATTATACCTGATTCTTACGCTCACCACGAAATACCTGGAGTCCAATTTATAAAACTTCCAATCCAAACAAATCTTCACCTTAACTGGAGGACGAATGATAATAATCCGGTACTTTCTAATGTTCTTAAGCTGATATTAGAACAGCCTTTTTAAGAAAATACCGGATTAACATTATGAAATGTATTTATCCGCAGAATTTTAAGTTGCTGTTGTTCTTTTCAGCAGCTTCAATAGGTGCATAATCTGACAGGATTAATGCCTTGCCTTTTTTTACACAAACATCGTGTTCAAAATGTACTGATGGTTTTCCATCTCTTGTACGAACTGTCCATCCGTCTTTCTCAATGTAAACATCTTTCTTGCCCATATTTATCATAGGCTCTATAGCCATAACCAGATTTTCTTTTAGCATTAACCCCGAGCCACGTTTACCATAATTAGGTACCTGTGGATCTTCGTGCATACTTTTTCCTAATCCATGACCAACAAAATCGCGAACTACGCCGTAACCTTTTTGCTCATTATAGTTTTGTATGGCATAGCCGATGTCGCCAAGTCTTTTACCAGCTACAGCTTCATTAATCCCAACAAAAAGAGATTCCTTAGTGGTGCGTACCAGGTCTAAAATCTCTTCGCTTGCATCACCGATTACGAAAGTATAAGCATGATCGCCATGGTATTCATTTTTAATAACACCTACATCAACCGAAATAATATCGCCATCTTTTAATATTTCCTTGCCAGGAAAACCATGTACCACAACATCATTTACCGAAGTGATGATGTGATGGGGGAAACCATGATAGTTATAAAATGACGGAATTGCACCATGATCGAGAATGAATTCATTTGCCAGCTTATCAATTTCAATGGTTGCTAATCCGGGGCGAAGAATTTTAGCAATTTCAGATAAGGTTTCGCTCACTAAAAGCGCACTGATTTGCATCAGTTCTATTTGTTCATCGGTTTTGTAAATAATCATTGCCGCAAAATTACTAATATTTTTTAAAATGATTTAAAATAAGCAAAGCGGATGAAAGATGTGTTGTGGCAAAATCGGTTCTATAATTTGATTTATCACATAAAAAAACTAACAAACTTAACACCTAAACTTAACCAGCGAGAGGGCAAAGGAATAGCACCAATTTCTACATAATTTGAGTTAAAAATGTTTTGTGCATCTAAGTAAACTGTAAACTTGTTAATGCCCTGGCTAATTCTGAAATCATTTATCCAGTAAGATTTTCCAAAAATCCGTTGATTAAAACGAGTAGCTAAAAGCACCGAAAAATTCGAATATTTAAAATCCAAGGTATTTGTTACCTGGTGTTTTAATGATGATAGCTGGTATTTTGAAGCCAATGCCTGATCCATATTTTTAAACTTCGAATCTAAATAAGCGTAAGCCAGATTAATATTAAACCTGGCATTTTGATCAATATCAAAGGCGTAATTGCCACGGAAATTAATTCCTTTGGTAGTCATTGAGCCGATATTATGAGCTTGCCAAGGATCACTTGCCAAGGCCCGGGTCCAGTCAATAAACTGATCAATGCTTCGGTAGAAAAAGCTTGAATTAAAAGTGAAGTTTTTAGCTAAAACTTTTGCACCTATTTCAGTTTGGAAAGCGTTTTCTGGCTTTACATCTGGGTTGCCAATATTTCCGGGACGTTGACTAAGGTATAAATCGGTAAATGACGGAATCCGCTGACTCGTTCCAATGCTTCCGATGATTTTAAATGCATCTGTAAGGGTATAACCTGCATCAATACCAGGATAAACCTGCCACTTGTACGAAGAATTATAATTTAGATAAGCGCCAGCATTTACATTCAGTTTCTCGAGCAAATTAGTGCGGTATTGGGCGAAAAAGCCTGCATTCTCCCGGCTATGTACCCCAATATTGGAAGAATTAATGTTTTCACTTCTTACTTCGGTGCCTAATCCTATTTCTCCTTTTTGTGTTGTGTAAGTTGCAGTCACTTCTGCTGCAAAAGAATTGGTGCTATGCTTGCTTACGCCGGCATTTGGATTTACGCTTCCAAAATATCGATAGTTATCAAAATTATAACGATAGCTTAATCTTGGCAATAAGGTCCAGTTATCAGATAAAATATGTTTGGATTGGATAGCAGCTAAGGTTGTTTGAACAGTTTCTGTAGCATTTCTATCACTTGGTGCAGCGTAAAAACCGTTTGCACCAAACTCATTCTTGGTGTAACCCAAAGAAGTATTGATTTCATTTGCTTTGTCAATTTGCACACTTCCCTGGTAAAACAAACGCGTATTTTCAAATTGAGTATTAAAACGGTAGCCGTTGCTTTTATCGTGTGAGCCATATACGGAATGCTGGTGTTTTTCTCGGCTAATTACTCCGCCCAACTGAATACCTGCATTATAAAATGTTTTACCGTCACCTTCCGTGTTTTTCTCAAAGTTTGAACCGGCATGTACATCTGCCAGTACACCAGATTTTGTTGGTTTCCTGGTGATGATATTAATGGCGCCAGTTAAACTATTAATGCCATAAATTCTTGCTGCTGGTCCGCGGATAATTTCAATTCTCTCTATAGCCTCAACAGGAATAGGAATATTCAGCATGTTATGCGCCGTTTGGCTATCAATAATTTTTGTTCCATTTAGTAGTACCACGGTTTGTTCAAAACTTCCTCCATCAATACTAATATCAGCTTGTCCCCCGAATGGCCCGCGTTGGCGTAAATCCACCCCGTTGGCAAATTGCAGCAATTCTTGAATAGTTCGCCCAGGTAGTTTTGCAATGGTTGCCTGATCGATTACATAAACATTTCTGTTTTGTTTTGAAATAGGTGTTTTAAAGCCGTTTTCATTAATGATGACATCATTCATTTTGATCACGGTATCTTGCTTTTGTTGTGCATATATATGTGCACTCGCAAACATCAGTATTATAAAATAAAATTTTCTCACGCTTAATTGTTTTTGCAAAAGTACTATCTTGCCGTACCACTAAAGTAGGCCAGTTTTAATATAATGGATAGTCCGGTTCAAATTCCTTTTAAAAGTTTTATTCAACTTAACACAAGCGATGCCACACCCATTTATTTACAGCTTGTATTTCAGTTTATTAAGGCTATACAGTTGGGCTTGCTCCCACAGGGCACTAAGTTACCCGGAAGTAGGATATTATGTAAGGTTTTAATGGTAAATCGTAACACCTTGGTTAAGGCATTCGATGATTTGGAATCTCAAGGCTTTATCGAAGTATTTCCAAATAAAGGCACTTTCATACTCTCTAATCAAAAGCAAGTGCCTGACCAAAATATGTTTAGAGAGCAACAAAGTACCGCTAGCCGTAAAATAGGTTTTTCATTTAAGCAATCTGTTATTTTAGATAATCCTGAAGAAAAAAGTACTATGTCACTTCAGTTAGATGATGGGTTACCAGATGCCAGATTAAATTATACCGATATTTTAGGTAGATTATATGTTTCTAAATTAAAACGAAATAAAATCAGACAGGCTATAGGTTATACCCAGGCACTAATCCATTCAAATTTTAAGAAACAGTTTTCCAACTATTTAAATCTTACACGCGGATTAAAGATCCACGAATCCAACCTGTTAACCACAACTAATCATGAGGTTGCTTTATTTTTGGCTTTAAAATTATTAATAAGTAAGGGCGATAAAGTTGTTATTGTTGCCCCGGGCTACTATCAAACCAATATGAGTATTTTAGACAGCGGTGCCGAAATTATTTCGGTACCTGTTGATGGGGATGGAATTGATACGGGAGCATTAAGAAGAATTTGTGAAGCGCAAAAAATTAGAGCATTATACCTTACTTCAGTTTTTCATTATCCTACAAACATTGCCATAAGTGCTAAAAAGAGAATTGAAATTTTAGAGCTTGCAAGTTTTTATGATTTTCTAATTATAGAAGATGATTATGAGTTTGAATTCCATTTTGACCATAACATTATTCTGCCGCTAGCTGCGATCAGTACCAATGAAAATGTAGTTTATATAGGTTCCTTTGCCAAATCACTTCCACCAGGTTTTGGCTATGGTTTTGTATCGGGGCCAGTAACTTTTATTAAAGAGTTAGAAAAACATCAGATGCTTTTGGAACCAAAGGCCGATTTATTAAAAGAACAAGTGCTTACCGAATGGCTTCAGGAAGGAGAATTTCATCGGCTATCAAAAAAAAATAAAAAAATTTATAAGCAAAGGAGGGATGAGTTTATTTTCTTGCTGGATAAATATTTGAATGGAAAGATTAAGTTTAGTGTACCGGGGCGTGGGTTGGCTGTCTGGATAGAATGGCTTGATCGGTTTAGTTTGATTAAATTCAAAAAACAATGTGAAAAACACCAGTTGTTTTTACCTCATACCATTCTTTATCAAAATAAAAATTTAACAGCTACGCGTATTGGCTTTGGCAATTTGGATGAAAAGGAGATGCCGCTTACCATAAAAATATTAGCCCAGTCTTTGCATAACATAATATAATGAGTGTTTATGCAATAATTTGATTTACAGGTAACAAGATTGAATTTTGTTTCGCTATCACTTAAAATGGTTCAATTTTTTTCTTTCTCTTATCGTTGTGGTTGGTGATTTTTTTGAAAACCGAACATGGTTCATAATTTTTTCATTTTTTAAATTTGCGCTAATACAACCGTTCGCTGGTTTTTTGCCTAAATGAATGAACCTAACTATGCCATTTACATCACATCAATAAGTTTGGCTTTAGGTTTAGAGGGGTTAATTTATACTTCATTTGTAAATGAGGTATTTGTGATAGCTATCGCGATGATCGCGATTAAATAATAATTTAAGTTATTAGCGTTTTCTTTAGTTCAATTACCGTTATTTCGGGCCAGATGCCAATACGTCCGGAAAATCCAATAAAACCGAAACCTCGGTTTACATTTAGGTAGCGATTGTTTTCATGCTTTATCCCAGCCCAGTGTTTATAACGGTATTTTACCGGACTCCATTTAATGCCGAGTGCTTCTATTCCAAATTGCATTCCATGAGTATGGCCCGCCAATGATAGTTGTATTTTTGACGGGTTATTTTTCACTTGTACTTCCCAGTGCGATGGATCATGAGATAATAGTATTTTAAACTCTTCGTTTGTCGTGCCTTCCAAAGCCTTTTCTAAATCACCACGCTCTCCGAAACCTAAACCCCAGTTTTCAATTCCCGCCAAAATAATTTTGTCATCGCCCTTGCTGATCGTAACATGTTCATCCAGTAATAATTTAAATCCTAAATCTTTGTGGTAAGCCTTTAACTGCTGTAGGTTTTTTGTTTTTTCGGCTTCGCTTGGCCATTTAATGTAATCGCCATAATCATGGTTTCCCAAGACTGAAAACTGTCCGTATGGTGCTTTAATCTGAGAAAAGTGATTGATGTAAGGAACAATTTCGCTTGCAGCATTATTCACCAAATCGCCTGTAAATACGAATAAATCACTTTTCTGTGCGTTAATCATATCAATTCCTTTTTGTACCTGTTCGGGTTTAGTAAAACTGCCGGCATGCACATCAGAAATTTGCGTTATGGTAAAACCATCAAATTTCGCAGGCAAATCATCAAAATATAGCGTATGCTTAATTACTCTGTACGCATATTTTCCACGTATAATGCCAAAAATAAACAGCAATATGGTAAGGCAAAACATTATAAAAGCGAAATCTACCCAATAAATATTTCTACTGAATGATTCAATTTGATTAGATTGTAAATGGCTGAATGAAAATAAACTGATGCTAATAATATCACCAAGCAATAAGAAAAAGGCAAAAACAACTTCTGCAGTAAATACCATTAAAAAAATATGGCTAATAATTTGAAAGAACTTGTTTACTCCACGGGAACGCATTTGTGTAATGCCATAAAACAGGGCGAGCGTTATACTGATAATGAAAACCCAGAAAAAAGAGCTCAGATTTTTAGATTGATATATAACCGAAAAACCCGAAAGAACATAGGCATTGAACGCAAGAAATAAAATGACGAAGGCAATGACTAAAAAAAGATTAATTTTTCTTCTCATAAGAAAGTTAAAGTAATAATGTATCTCGGTTAACGTATGAGATTACTTTTAACTTTAAATTATTAATCATTTTTACTATTAGCTGATGAAATGACTAAATCTGATTTAGTCCATTTTTCCATAATCAATTGAATATCAGCCATTGTAAATGGTTTAGATAAAAAATCTTTCATTCCGGCATTAAAACATTTTTCTTTATCACTTGCCATCGCGTTTGCACTGCAGCCAATAATAATAGGCGGTGTAGAAGATTTATCTTCGTAATATTTTATTATTTCTTTACTTGCTGTAATGCCATTCATCACCGGCATTTGAATATCCATTAGAATTATGTTGAAATAAGTTTCTTTAACCTTATCGATTACCTCTATACCGTTATTAGCAATTGTGCATGCATATCCCGATTTTTCAAGCATTTTGCTGGTGATTACTTGATTAAATACATTATCATCAGCAATTAAAACCTTAACGCCAACCCTGGGTGAGGTCAGGTTTTTAACATCTGTTTTTTCTGTATATTTTAGTGATTCAGCTTTATCTATCCTAACCGGTATAGTAAAGGTAAATTCCGAGCCTACACCCATTTCACTTTTAACGGTGATGTTACCTAACATGATTTCGGCCAACTTACGGGAAATCACCAATCCTAAGCCAGCACCGCCAAAGTGGTGGTTAGAAGAGTGATTAATTTGAGAAAACGGAAGGAATAACTTTTTGATGTCATGTTCATCAATGCCAATTCCTGTATCTCTGATTGATGAAATAATCTTTTTAACCCCATTTTCTTCTGAGTACACAATACGCAAACGAACATATCCATACTCCGTAAATTTTACTGCATTGCTGATGAGGTTAATGATGATTTGCTTAAATTTAATTTCATCAGTAATTATGGTATTCGGCAATTTCGGATCAAGATCTATAACGAGCGCCAGATGCTTTTTGTCGAATAAAGGGCGAACAATGCTTTCAATAGCTGAGATACATTTATTAAAGGAAAAGGGATGATGATGGATCTCCATTTTATTCGCCTCAATCCTCGAAATATCAAGTAGGCTATTAACGATATCAATCATGATGCTATTGCTGGCCTGTAAGGTGTTCAATAGTTCTGTCTGCTCCTTTGTTAAATTAGTAAGTTTTAATAATTCTGAAGCACCCGTAATTCCGTTCAGAGGTGTTCTGATTTCATGACTCATTTTCGCCAAGAATTCAGATTTGGCTTTCGTTGCTGCTTCTGCGGCTTCCTTCGCTATAATTAATCCTTGTTGAGACGTCTCTAAGCGCTGCTTGCTGGTTGACAACAAAAAATGTTCGTAATCTGAAACCTTTCTATTAACAATCAGCATAAATATCATCATTAAAGAGATATTTAGGAAAGCAAACATCAAATCATAGATTCTATCACTTTCTGTAGGATATGGGGTGATTAACGAAGGGCAAAAATTTTCTAAAATTATACAGGTAACGGCTGTAACAGCAAATATGAAAACAAAAAGAAATTGAAACCGCTTTGATAGAGATAAAATGCCAACGCTCAAATAAAAGATTAGAAAATAGGGGGTCGAACCTGTTGAGCCACCGTTTAAAAACCACGACGGCACCATAGTAATACAATTAAAAATGAAATAACAAAACCTGGCTTTTTCTGGAACTTTGTTTTTTAATGAAAAATAGTAAAATGTAGCATGTACCAAAATATAAAAAACAATAAGTACATTATTAACCCAGGTTAAGCCAAGGATAATATTACAGATAATACTAATTAAACAAACTATAATCAGGCATAAACACAGTGCCGTAAACAGTTTAGATTCAATGCTGATTTTCCGATTCCCAATAACGATCAATTTAATTTTCTTAAGCATTAAACATGTATAAAAAATAAATATAATTAAATTAATGAAATTAACAGATATGTTACAAATGAGTTGTAACGCTGTTATATTGCAAATTTTAAAATCTATTTTCTTTTATTAGCTTTGTAAGAATATGCTATCTAAAAAGACAAAATATGCCATTAAAGCACTGGTTGCCCTTGGTAAAAATACAGATAAACCACCTATGCAAATCTCAAAAATTGCAGAAGAGGAGCATATTCCCAAAAAATTCTTAGAGCAAATTCTCCTCGACTTACGTAATGCTGGTTTCTTATACAGTAAAAAAGGTGCCGGGGGCGGATATAGCTTAAACAAAAAGCCTGAAGATATCTTATTAGCGCAAGTGATGCGTGTAACCGATGGACCTATTGCTATGGTTCCATGCGCCAGCCTAAACTTTTACCACAAATGTGATGAATGTGAGGATGAAAAAACCTGTGGCATAAGGAGTGCATTTATCGATGTTAGAGATGCTACTTTAAAGGTTTTAAGTGAAACCAGCATTGCTGATGTGATTGGTAGAGAAGATAATCTGAAATTAAGTATTGATCAACCTTAGTCTTTAGCCACTTCAGCTGTTTACCTGCCTTATACAATACCATTAAATAGTTACAGCGTTTTTATTTTCTTTTAAGCTGCTCTCTTGTAGTAAATTACATGTGAATTTAATCTTTTTTCAGAAAAATTACTACTATTCCTATATACTTTATATATTTGAAAGATGATTTTCAATTTTATACTTAATCAATTGACGGTTAAAAAGATGTACTGTTGTTGCAAAATACATTAACAGAGGCTAAACAGATAATTTATTAAGTATAAAGTATTAAGATGCTTCTCAGTTTAAGGGAAGCATTTTTTGAATAAAGCTAACAACACAATATGCAAAGTTTCAGAACAGAACTCGAAAATCCGATTGTCGAGCAGGACATTATTGATTTAGAAAATAAGATTAAAGCTTTTCGTGACGGAACCATTCACGATGAGAAATTCCGGAGTTTACGTTTAGCCAGAGGAGTTTACGGACAAAGACAGCCGGGTGTACAAATGATTCGCATTAAACTGCCATTTGGTAAGGTTACGTTTAAACAATTACTACGCATTGCCGACATTGCCGATGAGTATGGAAGTGGCAATTTACACTTAACTACCCGTCAGGATATTCAGTTGCATTATGTGAGTTTAGATAGAACGCCCGAACTTTGGGCGAAGTTAGAACAGGATGATATTACCTTGCGTGAAGCTTGTGGAAATACCGTTCGCAATGTAACGGCATCTCCAAATTCGGGTATTGACAAAGATGAGCCATTTGATGTTTCGCCATATGCCCATGCGGTTTTCAAATATTTTCTGCGTAATCCTATTTGTCAGGAAATGGGCAGGAAGATTAAAATTTCTTTTTCTTCAAGCGATAAGGATACGGCTTTTAGCTACATCCACGATTTAGGTTTTATCCCGAAAATTAATAACCAAGGTGAAAGAGGTTTCAAAGTTCTGTTTGCAGGTGGCTTAGGTGCACAGCCATTTTTAGCGAGTGCGGTTCATGAATTTTTGCCTGAAGATCAACTGATTCCATTTACTGAATCTGTACTTCGTGTATTTGATCGATATGGCGAACGAACAAACAGAAACAAAGCCCGCTTAAAATATTTGGTTCAAAAACTAGGTTTGGATGAAGTTTTACGTTTAGTTGCCGAAGAGCGTATTGCCAATAAGGTAAAAACCTATGTTATTGATCGCGATGCTGTTCCTCAAGCAGCTTTGCCACAACAGCAGCATTATGCACCAGTTGAAATTTTGAATGAGCAGCATTATCAACACTGGTTTGCTACAAATGTAGTAGCGCAAAAGCAGGAAGGATTTTATGCTGTATATGTAAAGGTGCAGGTTGGAGATATTAAAACAGATAAGGCAAGAGCATTTGTTGAGGCGATAAGACCTTTTGTAGCTGATGAAATCAGGGTAACGCAAAATCAGGGCTTGCTATTAAAATATGTACGTAAAGAAGCTTTACCATCATTATATGCTGCTTTAAACAAAATAGGTTTTACCACCGCTGGTTTCGATAGTTTGGCTGATATTACCACTTGCCCGGGAACAGATACCTGTAATTTGGGAATTTCCAATTCAATGACATTAGCTGAAGTTTTAGAGGATGTGATTTACACTGATTTTCCAGAATTTATTTACGAGAAAAATATCAAGATCAAAATCAGCGGCTGCATGAACTCCTGCGGTCAGCACGGTTTAGCAGAAATTGGTTTCCACGGTAGTTCGGTAAAGGCAGATGGGAAAGTAGTTCCAGCGGTTCAGGTAATGCTGGGTGGCGGAACCGTTGGAAACGGGGTTGGCCGTGTAGCAGAACGCGTAATCAAAGTACCATCTAAAAGAGCAACCAGTGTTTTGCATTTCATTTTAAATGATTTTAAAGCCAATAACGAAGAGAACGAAAATTTCCATCAATATTATGATAGAAAAGGAAAAGACCACTTCTATCAACTTTTAAAGCCATTGGCAGATTTAACCAATCTTCAGCAAGAAGAATTTGTAGATTGGGGCCATGTTGAACAATTTGTAACTGCCATTGGTGTCGGCGAATGTGCTGGCGTAGTGATTGATTTAGTCGCCACGCTACTTTTAGAGGCAGATGAAAAATTTGGATGGGCGAAGCAGAATTTAGAGAAAGGTGCTTACGCTGATGCAATCTATCACACCTACAGCACCTTCGTTAGCGCTGCAAAATCTTTGCTTTTAGATAAAGGTGTAAACAGCAGCACCCAGGTTGGCGTAATTAGAGAGTTTGATAATCACTACGTGGAGACCGGGGAATTTAACTTATCGACCAACTTTTCAGATTTGGTTCTGCAAATCAATAAAAACGAGCCGACAAGAGAGTTTGCCGAGAAATATTTTAATGAGGCTGATGCTTTTTTAAATCAAATAAAAGAAAAAAGAGCAGTAGCAATAAAATAAATGAAGAATTAGAGAATGATTGAATATGTAAGCTGCAAAATCAATAGTAAAACTTTCACTCATTCAAGACTCATTCATTCAAAAATTTAAAACTATGATTAATCAACATAAAGAATCAAAAATTACACTTTTGGGTGCGGGCCCTGGAGATCCGGATCTATTAACTTTAAAAGGTGTTAAGGCGCTGCAAGCTGCTGATGTAGTATTATATGATGCACTAACAAATGAGGCATTATTAATGCATGCTCCGGCTGAAGCCATTAAAGTTTATGTAGGTAAGCGTTCGGGTGAGCATTCTTATCCGCAAGAGACCATTAATAAGCTGATGATTGATTACGCTTTAAACTACGGACATGTAGTTCGGTTAAAAGGTGGTGATCCATTTGTGTTTGGTAGGGGATATGAGGAATTAGATTATGCAGCATCTTACAGCATTCCTGTTGATGTCATTCCAGGCATCTCCAGCTCCATTGGAGTTCCGGGCTTGCAACAAATTCCAGTTACACACCGTGGATTGAGCGAAAGTTTCTGGGTAATAACAGGTACGACAACTTCTGGAGAGGTTTCCAATGATATCTACCAGGCCGCAGAATCAAATGCAACAGTTTTGGTACTAATGGGCTTGAAAAAACTAACTAAAATTGTAGAAATATTTAAAGCCGCAGGAAGACATGGTTTGCCAGCTGCGGTGGTGCAAAATGGATCTGCCGAAGATGAAAAATTAGTTGTTGGTGTGGTTGATACTATAGAAAGTTTAGTTCAAAAAGAAAATATTAAAGCACCGGCACTTTTAATTTTTGGTGAAGTAGTTTCTTTACATCCTTCATTTAAAAACTTAGTAAAACAATATGCAAGTATTGCCTAACCAACCTGATAGTGAAGAAACTTTTTCTAAACAAGAGAAAGGGAACCAGCTTTTTCCAGTTTTTATTAAACTGAACAAGCTGCGTACACTATTAATTGGAGCAGGAAATATTGGTTTGGAAAAGTTAACAGCGATTGTAAATAATAGTCACCAGGCTAACATTACTATTGTAGCCGAAATTGTTTCTCCTGAGGTTTATGCGCTCATCGCAAATTATCCACAAATAAAAGTGAAACAGAAAAGTTTCGATGTTTCGGATTTAGAAAATATCGACATCGTTTTCGCGGCAACAAACAACAATATTTTAAATGAAGAAATTAGGTTAGTAACACACGAAAAAGGTTTGCTAATTAATGTAGCTGATAAACCTGATTTATGTGATTTTTATCTGGGTTCTATCGTTCAGAAAGGTGATTTAAAAATTGCCATTTCTACAAACGGCAAATCACCAACCATCGCGAAGCGTTTAAAGCAGATATTGAATGAGGGCATTCCGGCAGAACTAGATGAAACGCTGCAAAATATGAGTGCCCTGCGCCAAACGTTAAACGGCGATTTTTCTTCAAAAGTAAAAAAACTCAATAAGGTTACCCAAAGTTTAATTAATCCCAGAAAAAGCTTCGCAGAACGTAATATTAAGTGGTTAATCTGGATGTCGGCTGTTTTGCTGATAGGTGCCATAGGTTTCTCATTATGGAATACCGAACCAGAATTCCAGACATTTTTAATCAACATTGATCCTTTATTTTATTGGTTTCTAGGCGCAGGATTTGTTTTTGCGCTAATTGATGGTGCAATTGGCATGTCATACGGTGTAACTACTGCTTCATTTTCATTGGCAATGGGGCTTCCGCCAGCATCTGCGAGTATGGCCATTCACATTTCTGAAGTAATGAGTAATGGAATTGCTGGCTGGATGCATTATAGAATGGGTAATGTAAACTGGAAGCTATTTAAAATTTTGATTATTCCAGCCATTATTGGTGCTGTTATGGGAGCCTATATCTTATCATCTTTGGAGCATTACAGCGCTTATGTTAAACCAATTGTTGCTGTTTATACCTTATTTCTGGGTGGGGTAATTTTGATGAAAGCGTTTAACATCAAAAGAAAAAAAGCTAATGAGAAAATCAAAAAGATTGGTTTTCTGGGTTTCGTCGGTGGGTTTATTGATGCTGCTTTTGGCGGCGGTTGGGGTTCAATTGTATTATCAAGCCTAATTGCAGGTGGACGACATCCATTGTTCTCATTAGGAACTGTAAAAATCAGCCGGTTTTTTATTGCCACGTTGAGTTCACTTACATTTTTTACCATGCTTGGCGGTAAACACTGGGAGGCTGTTTTAGGGTTGATTATCGGGAGTGCTGTTGCTTCGCCTATTGCCGCAAAAGTTTCTAATAAAATTTCTGCCAAAACGATAATGGTTGCAGTAGGTATTATCGTAATGATTGTAAGTTTACGTAGTGTAATTCTGTTTATTTTAAAATTGATTTAATATGGATTTAGTAGATTTAAAAATAGAACTTGAAGGCTTAACTACTATTGATAAATTAAAATATCTAGCTGTAAAATATGCAGATAGAATTATATTTTCTACCAGTTTTGGTTGGGAGGACCAAGCCATTACGCACTTAATTTTTGCAAATAGTATTCCTATAAAAGTTTTCACTTTAGAAACCGGCCGACTATTTACGGAAACGTATTATGTTTGGAACCGCACTTTAGAGGTCTACAATAAACCTATTCATGCTTATTATCCTAAAACAGATTTGTTGCAGGATATGGTAAATACTAAAGGACCAAACAGCTTTTATGAATCAGTTGATAACAGAAAAGAATGTTGTTACATTCGTAAAATAGAGCCATTAAAAAGAGCATTAACGGGAAATGAAATCTGGATTACGGGAATTAGGGCAGAGCAGAGCCCGAATCGGGAGGATATGCAAGATCTGGAATGGGACGAGGGTAACCAACTCATCAAATTCCATCCCATTTTCGATTGGACTTTGGAAGATGTGAAAACTTATATCAAGGAAAATAATATCGTTTACAATACTTTACATGATAAAGGTTTCCCAAGCATTGGTTGCGCCCCATGTACACGAGCAGTACAACCCGGCGAAGATTTTAGAGCTGGTAGATGGTGGTGGGAAGATCAAAGTAAAAAAGAATGTGGTTTGCATGCTACGGAAGCCATTGAGGTTGATGGCAAAAAGGTTGAAGGTTTAAGGAGCTGAAAGACTAAAGCTGAAATTTTCGTCTCCTCGTCATTGCGAGGCTGGATAAGAGCGAGCCGTGGCAATCTCATAACAGTCACCTTGAGGAGAAAAACAGATTGCCACGTCGGCTGAAAAAGCCTCCTCGCAATGACGATAGTATTAACAACAACAAATATAAATAGTTAAACAACGGGTTTTCCAATATTTAGCTATTGAATTAACTAATGTAAAATTTAAACATAAAAGCCCCTTTAGGGGTTGAGGTATGAGTACATATAATTTTGATTATTTAGATGAACTAGAGGCTGAAGCCATTCACATTTTGCGTGAGGTTGCAGGGCAATTTGAAAAACCTGCCTTACTATTTTCTGGTGGAAAAGACTCGATTACTTTGGTTCGCTTAGCCGAAAAAGCCTTTCGTCCTGGAAAATTTCCCTTTCCATTAGTGCACATCGATACTGGTCATAACTTTCAGGAAACGATTGATTATCGCGATAAAATGATTGAAAGAATCGGTGAAAGATTAATCGTTGGCTCCGTTCAGGAATCTATCGATCAGGGAAAAGTGGTTGAGCAGAAGGGTAAAAATGCCAGCAGAAATGCCTTGCAAACCGTAACCTTGTTAGACACCATTGCAAAATATGAATTTGATGCCTGCATCGGCGGCGCCCGGAGAGATGAGGAAAAAGCCAGAGCTAAAGAACGTATCTTTTCTGTTCGGGATGAGTTCGGATCTTGGGACCCAAAACGCCAACGCCCTGAATTATGGAATATTTACAATGGTAAAATCCATAAGGGCGAAAATGTGCGTGTTTTTCCAATCAGTAACTGGACCGAACTTGATGTTTGGAATTACATCCGCAGAGAAAACATCGAACTACCAAGCATTTATTTCTCACACGAACGTGATGTAATTACCAGAAATGGGCAATTGATGGCCGCTTCTCCATTTTTAAATATGGATGACGAAGATGTTGTTTTTCGTAAACAAGTACGTTTCCGTACCGTTGGCGATATGTCTTGTACGGCTGCAGTCGAATCGGAAGCTACTTTAATCGATGATATTATCACTGAAATCAGTGCATCGAAAATTTCTGAACGTGGTGCCCGTATGGATGATAAAGTTTCGGAAGCCGCAATGGAGGATAGGAAAAAAGGAGGCTATTTCTAGGCGATTTGAGTATTGAGATGTGAGATTTGAGAACCTTGCATCTGCCAAAACTAAAATATTATAAAAAATTAATGAAGTAATCGATTTGTTATTTCTCATATATCAGATCTAACTTCTCACATCTCAAAAAATGAACATACTAAAATTTTTTACGGCAGGCAGTGTTGATGATGGTAAAAGTACCTTAATCGGCCGTTTGTTATATGATACCGATTCAATTTTAGCCGATCAGTTAGAGGCTTTGCAAAGTTCTAATCGTAAAAATGATGATGGAACAATCGATTTGGCTATTTTAACTGATGGTTTAAGGGCCGAGCGTGAACAGGGAATTACCATTGATGTAGCTTATAAATATTTTCAAACCGATAAAAGAAAATTTATTATTGCCGATACACCTGGGCATATCCAATATACCCGGAACATGGTTACAGGAGCTTCAACAGCAAATCTCGCTATTATTTTAATCGATGCCAGGAATGGTGTGGTAGAACAAACCATTCGTCATTCTTACCTCGTTTCTTTATTGGGTATTAAACACATTGTAGTTTGTATCAATAAAATGGATATGGTTGATTATAGCGAAGAGGTTTATAACTCGATCATAGATCGCTATCAGGTTCTGGCAAAACAACTAAAACTTACCGGTGTAAATTATATTCCGGTCAGTGCTTTAAAGGGTGATAACATCGTTCAGAATTCTGAGCGGATGGATTGGTACGACGGCGAAAGTTTGCTGCATTTTCTGGAAAAAGTGGATACCGATAGCCTGGAGAAATCAACTCTGGCTCGTATGCCTGTACAATGGGTTATCCGTCCACAAACGGAAGCGCTTCACGATTACCGCGGTTATGCCGGGCGTGTGCTGAGTGGAACTTTTAATCTAAACGATAAGGTTACAGTTTTACCTTCAGGTGCCAGTTCTATTGTCGAAAAGATTGAATTTTTCGATCAAACCCCAGATGCTGCACACGCTGGTCAGTCGGTTATTATTCATTTAAAAGATGATGTAGATATTAGTCGTGGAGATACAATTGTGAATGCATCAGCTTTGCCTCAAGAATCGAAATTGATCGAAGCTGACCTATGCTGGATGGATGGAAGGGCTTTAGATACATCAATAACTTATTTAATTCAACACAATAGCAAAGTTACGAAATGTAAAATCAGTGAAATTTTGCATAAGGTTGATATCAACACCTTGGAAAAACATTCGGCAGAAGAATTCAAACTGAATGACATTGGTCGGGTAATCATTAAAACCGCCGATGCTTTGGCCTTCGATTTATATGATGATAACCGGGCAAACGGTTCCGCTATTTTAGTGGATAGCAGAACGAATTTAACCGTTGGTGCACTAATGTTTAGAGCAGCAGTGGAATAAGTAAAATGGAAATGAGGTTTTCTTTTCCAAAACGCTTGAAAACCACAACCAAATATCATAATGGAAACTCTTAATTAGAGGAAAGCAATTTTCAGCGGGGCATCGGTTACGACAGCCCCGTTTTTCGTTTCAATTTTTTTGTGCATCAGTCTGCACGGCCCATTATTTCTGCATCAAAAAAGATTTTTACTTCAACCGGGTTTATTGTACGCAGTTAATTCATCAATTTAAAGTGGCCTTCTTGTCTCGTTAAACTATATAAATACAAGGAGAGCTGAACAAATTTTATAAATTTCTATATATTCGTTTATCCCTGATCACATTCCAAACTAAAATTTAAATGCTATGCATGCCGGAAAGAAATATTCTTTAAAAGAGTTTATCCTTTGGACGCGTCGTGATATTTACCGATTGGCCATACTCGCAATTATACCAACAATACTTTATCATTTTTGTGGTTTTACCTTTCTATCTATTTCTTGGGTTCCTGTAGCACTTTTAGGTACTGCGGTGTCTTTTATAATCGGGTTTAAAAATAATGCAAGTTACTCTCGGCTTTGGGAAGCCCGACAAATTTATGGAGGCATTATAAATGTAAGTAGAGCTTTTGCCGTAATGATTAGAGATTTTTTGGCATCAAAAGATAAAAGCGAAGATGTTAAAATCATTTTCTATCGCCATTTTGCCTGGCTAACCGTCTTACGTTATCAGTTGAGAGAGCCACGTGTTTGGGAAAATATGAATGATTGGAGAAACGTAGAATATGCTCAAAATTACCACACTGCCGAAAAAAGTGAAATAGTAGAAGAAGTTTTAGCAAAATACCTTTCAGGAAAAGAATTGACTTATATTCTAGCTAAGAAAAACAAAGCTACTCAAATCATGGCGTTGCAATCAAGCCATATCAATAAATTATTTACAAGCGGCAATATTAGTGATTTGCAACTTCAATCTTTGCAAACGTCAATTACAAACTTTTATGATAACCAGGGGAAGGCCGAACGGATTAAAAACTTTCCTTATCCACGTCATTTTTCATCTATTGCCAGCATTATGCTTAACTTATTTGTGTTTTTGGTTCCTTATGGTTTACTCAACGATTTCAACAAATTAGGCGACGGTACATTGATTGAAGGATATTCCATTTGGTTAAATATTCCATTTGCTATATTGCTTACCTGGGTTTTCAATTCGCTTGATGTAGTAGGAGAGAGTTCTACTAATCCGTTTGAGGGAAGTGCTAACGATGTTCCAATTACCAACATTTCCAGAACGATAGAGATTGATATGAGAGATATGTTGGATGAAACCAATTTGCCACCGGCACTTACACCAGAAAATAATATTTTAATGTAAGTTTATACTGTTATGGAAATTCCGCTCATTCATCATCCATTGAATATGTTTTAATCTAAAAATTAATTAATCCAATCATGAAAAGAAATTTTATATACCTGGCCTTCGCAGCCATTCCATTTATTTTCGCTTGTAATCAATCTGAAAAAAGAGTTGATGTTGTTAAAGATTCTGTAATTAACCAAGCCTGTTATGCATCATCTTTCGAAAAAGATAGCGCTGCAATGATTGTAAAAACAATGGCATCGGGTAAGGTTATGGGTTCGTTGTTAATAAAATATGGCGATAAGCCTCAAAACAATGGCAAAATAGATGGCAAGTTTCATGGCGATACCCTGTTGGTCGATTATCGATTTAATACAGGTAATGATACCACCAAAGCATTTACCAATCCATTAGCGTTTTTGAAAAAAGATGGTAAACTATTTATGGGCGTTGCTCAAATCGAAACGACTTTAGGCAGGTCTTATTTCGTTAAAGGCAAGCCGATTAATTACGAAGCAGGGAAATTTACTTTTGTTGAGGTGCCTTGTAAATAGACATCAGCAAGTATGAACTTAGATTAGGTCTAATAATATCGTTTTTGATTGTAATAACGTCAATTAGCTATGATAACCATTACACAAGAAGTATGGTTTCAGGTTCTATATTCCTATGAAATTTCCATTGGCTGTAGCGGAGGGACCACGTGAGGGCGATAATTAATTTTATTGGAGAATGGTAATTTTAAGAGTGATACTTGGGGTAGTGGTATTTATAAGATAGAGGGTTCAAGAATTACATTTAAGACACATGAACTTGGTTATCAAACCAACCTTTATAGACCCTTTTTCTGGGGCGAACCACGAATTGGTATATCAGCAGACCTTGATTATTATTTTAAGCAAAAGTAAAAACATTAGTCCTGGCATCTTACTTAAACTTTTTTTATGATTCAATTTCAACCACTCACGTCATTACGAGGCACGAAGCAATCTCAAGCTAGGGTTAAATACTTGCAATCGCATTAGGATTGCTTCGTGCCTCGCAATGACGATACGCGATAATGTAATTTATTTTAAAATAAATTACTACAATTTCTATAGACTTTATATATTTGTGTAATTAATGAGAATTATAACGAGCTAAAATTTTCTGTCATGATTTTAAATAAAGTAGAAAAAGCGAACATTGAACCAAAAATTACGTTAATAGGTGCTGGTCCTGGCGACCCGGATTTATTTAGTTTAAAAGGTGTTAAAGCATTGAAAACAGCTGATGTTGTTTTGTATGATGCAAATGTGAACGAAGCTTTATTATGTCATGCGCCAAGCGATATTCCAAAAGTTTACGTGGGTAAGCGTACTGATGATGAAAATTTCTCGCAAGAGGCAGTTAATAAATTAATTATTGACTATGCTCTAAACTACGGTCATGTAGTGCGTTTAAAAAGTGGCGATCCTTTTTTCTTTGCCAAAGGTTATGAGGAAATTGATGCAGCAGAATCATATAGCATTCCAACTGAAATCATCCCGGGTATTTCGAGTGCAACTGGTGCACCAAGTTTGCAGAAAATACCAATGATTTATAAAGACTTAAGCGAAAGCTTTTGGGCGGTAACGGGAACAAACTCAAAGGGAGAAATTTCTGAGGATTTATACATTGCTGCAAAAACAAAGGCTACCATTGTGGTTTTAAATGGCATTGAAAAAGTTAAAGAAATTGCAGCAATTTTTCAGGCAGAAAGTAAAGGATTGCTGCCGGTAGCTGTGATTCAAAATGGCTCCACAGCTGATGAAAAAATTGCTGTTGGCATTGTAGATACTATTGCTGAAGTGGTTGAGGATAAAAAGATTACAGCACCAGCGCTATTGGTTTTTGGTGACGTGGTTTCTTTACATCCGCAGTTTCAGCCAATTAGAACCTTTTACGAAATTCTTGCCGAAGAGTATTAATCAATTAACCTAAACCATATATTGCAAAACCGCATGCGAAAGCATTGCGGTTTTTTTGTTTTTATTTTTTTACGGTTGAGGTTGAATTTGGCAGCTGTATTTATTTGGTATGTTGCAAGCAAGCTTCTGTTAAATAAGCCTGATTGAAGTGGAAATATTTTAAAAAACTTAACCGGTTTTTAAACCGGCTAAGTTTCAAAATATTGCAACAAAAAGCAGGAATACATTCTGCCAAAAAGGTACTACGTTCACTTTCAAAACAATAAATTTAATGCAAAAAGTGCCTTAAAAATTAATGTTGATTTATTTATTAAATAGAAAACAATTGCTATCTTAACACAGTTATCTACACCAAATATTTAATGGAAATTATACATATAAGTGCCGAATGTTATCCTGTTGCAAAAGTTGGTGGTTTAGCCGATGTAGTAGGAGCTTTACCGAAATATCAAAATAAAATAGGCCATATAGCAAAAGTGGTTGTGCCTGCCTACGATACTAAATTTATTAGAGAAAATGAATTTGAGGTGGCGTATGATGCTTGGGCAAGTTATGGAAATCACCATTTTTCTTTTCGTGTTCTTCGCGAAAAATATAATAAGCTAGGTTTTGATTTATATGTAATTCATATTCAAGGTTTAACTGATAGGCCTAATGTTTATGGTTATGATGATGATACGGAGCGTTTTGTAGCTTTTCAAATTGCTGTTTTAGATTGGATGGTGCAATGGGAACATCGCCCCGACGTTATTCACTGCCACGATCACCATACCGGATTAGTCCCTTTTATGGTGGCCAACTGTATTAAATATGCTAATATCAGTAAAGTTCCTACAGTGTTAACCATCCACAATGCGCAATATCAAGGTCAGTTTGGTTGGGATAAATTATACTATCTACCAGCATTTGATTTGTGGAAAGGTGGTTTGCTGGGATGGGAAGATGCCATAAACCCCTTAGCCGCGGCCATAAAATGTGCATGGAGGGTTACTACAGTTTCACCAAGTTACCTGGAAGAAATGATGGATAATGCTCGTGGTTTAGAAAGTTTATTAAGGCAGGAGCGCTGGAAATCGTCCGGTATTTTAAATGGAATCGACACAGAAGTTTGGAATCCGGAAACAGATCCAATGCTTTCAAAAAGTTACAATTTAAAAACGGTTGAAACGGGTAAATTGGCAAACAAAAAGGCACTTTGCGATGTTTTTCAATTAGATTCATCAAAACCACTTTTTACTTTTATAGGGCGGTTGGTTGATGAAAAAGGTGCTGATTTATTGCCGGATATTTTTTCTGCTGCACTACAACAACATGGCGACAACATTAATGTGTTGGTTTTAGGCTCCGGCGATAATTGGGTTGAAGGTAGATTAAATCAACTGAAAGATATTTTTGGTGGTAAATACAATGTTTATATCGGCTATAATGAGCAGGTTTCTCATGAAATGTATGCAGGTGCTGATTATTTGCTAATGCCATCAAGAGTAGAACCATGCGGATTGAACCAACTTTATGCCTTGAGATATGGAACAGTACCAATTGTGCGCAGAGTCGGTGGTTTGAGAGATACCGTAATTGATATTGGCGATGGGGGATTTGGTTTATGCCACGATCAAACCAGTATTTGGGATGTTACTCATGCTATAAATAGAGCCGTAGATATATATAACGATAAAAAAACTTTTAAGGCGGTACGTAAAACCATGATGAAAATTGATCATTCTTGGGATAGGGCAGCGCTGAATTACATAGAATTATACCAAATACTTAAATAAGCTTAAACATGACTGACAAAGTTTTAGGCGTTATCCTTGGCGGTGGCCAGGGCTCTAGATTATCGCCACTCACACAAACACGCTCAAAACCTGCAGTTCCAATTGCAGGGAAGTACCGGTTGGTAGACATCCCAATATCTAATTGCCTAAATTCTGGCATCCACCGTATGTTTGTGCTGACCCAGTTTAATTCGGCATCCCTAAATAAACACATTAAAAACACGTATCACTTTAGCCATTTCAGTACGGCTTTTGTTGATATTTTAGCAGCAGAACAAACGGTACAAAATGCCGGTTGGTTTCAAGGTACGGCAGATGCGGTGCGTCAATGTATGCACCACATCGTTTCTCATGAGTTCGATTACATTTTAATTTTATCTGGTGATCAATTGTATCAGATGGATTTTAAAGATATGATCGAAAAACATATTGAAGCCAATGCCGAAATTACTATCGCAACAATACCGGTTACTGCAAAAGATGCAACAGATTTTGGTATTTTGAAGGCGGATGAAGAAAACATGATCACTTCTTTTACGGAAAAACCTAAAACAGGTTTGGAAGCATGGGTATCTGATACTGGTCCGGAAATGCAGGGCGAAGGCCGAAATTTTCTGGCATCGATGGGTATTTACGTTTTTAACAGGGATTATTTAATTAATATTCTTAATGAGAACGAGGAGGAGAAAGATTTTGGTAAAGAAATACTTCCAAGAGCTATTACACAAAGCAGGGTTTTAAGCTATCAATACGAGGGTTACTGGACAGATATTGGTAATATTTCATCATTCTTTGAGGCTAACTTAGGCTTAACAGATGAAATTCCTAAATTTAACATGTTCGATAGCAATCATACTATCTTCACAAGAGCCAGGATGTTGCCCCCTTCAAAAATTTCGGGTACAACATTAGAAAAAGCCATTATTGCTGAGGGTTGTATTGTTCAGGCCAGTAGAATTGAACATGCTGTTTTAGGAATTAGAGCTCGTATCGGCAGGCACACGGTCGTTACCAATACTTATGTAATGGGTAGCGATAGGTATCAGACCCTTGAGGAGATACAGTCTGAAACAGAAAAAGGCAACTCTTTAATCGGTATAGGCGACAGATGTTACATTAATAATGCCATCATTGATAAGAATTGCCGAATTGGCAATGACGTGAAAATTAATGGTGGTCCACATTTAGAAGATGGTGACTTTGAGCTTTATGCCGTTAAAGATGGTATCGTTGTTGTAAAAAAAGGTGCTGTTTTGCCAAGTGGAACAGTAATTTAAAATAATCATTAATTATTAACTAAGCCAGTTTCGAGTAGTCGAAGCTGGTTTTTTTTTACCTCGTCGAGCAAAATAAAGCCTGTTGTTAATAATAATCCAAGCCTTTCCCTAGCAGTTTAGGTTTACGCGTTAAATATTTTAATGCAAGGGCTAACCCTATAAAAAGTTGTTCATGTGTTAAGGGAAATGGTTTTGCATCAATTAAAAAAACTAATTTTTATTAGGATCAAAATTTTAGTAAGTGAAAGTCTTTATTTCATTGCCGATTTCAGTCCTGCTTTCTGTTTAGTCCCGATGAAAAATCGGGAGTTGCCACTCCAATCAGGCTTATTTACAACGTTTCGTGCAACAATAAATATGTCCTTATTTTAAAATAAACATTAAAGCCAACATTTTCGGCATAGGCTTGTTAAGTTAATAATTAAATTTAAATAGCTTATGGCTGAACAGCACCTTTATCAAACTGGAATTATAGGAAACTGTGCATTTATGGCACATGTAAATAAGAATACTGATATATCATGGCTTTGCTGGCCACGTTTTGATAGCCCTTTCGTTTTTGGAAGTTTATTGGATAAGAAAAAGGGGGGAGAGTTTTCCATTTTACCTCAAGGAGAATTCACTTCATCGCAATATTATATTGAGAATACCAATGTTTTAAGAACCGAAATTACCGCAGAGGATGGCAAATATCGAATCACCGATTTTGCCCCGCGATTTCATCTGTACGAAAGATATTTCAAACCATTAATGTTTATCAGGAAAATCGAACCCCTGCAAGGGAATCCGAGGGTGACCATTAAATGTGAGCCCGTTTGCGATTATGGCAAGAATAAAATGCGGGCCAGTAGGGGCAGCAACCACATTGATTATCACGGTTGCGACGAAAATATCCGCTTAAGTACTAATGTTTCCTTAACGTATATTTTAGATCAAAAAGCTTTCGTATTAAACGAGCCGAAATATTTGATCATGACTTATGGGGAAAACCTGGAGGCACCCATTGTAAGTACTGCTGAGAATTTTCTTCGTGAAACCGTTTCTTATTGGAGGCTTTGGATTAAACATTCGTCTATTGCAGGCTTTTACCAACCTTTCGTGATTCGATCAGCTTTGGTTTTAAAAATCCATCAATACGAAGATACAGGTGCAATTATAGCGGCGAGTACCACAAGTTTACCAGAATCGCCTGGTAGTACAAGGAATTGGGATTACCGGTATTGCTGGTTGCGAGATTCGCATTATGTGCTTACGTCGCTTAACCATATTGGTCATTTTGAAGAGATGGAGAAGTATTTTAATTACTTATCTGATATTTCTCACGCCGAAGATGAACGTTACCAGCCCTTATACGGAATTGCCGGCGAAAGACAAATCACAGAGCATACCTTAGATCATCTGGAAGGTTATAGAGGCGAGCAGCCGATCCGGATTGGAAACCAGGCTTACGAACATATTCAGAATGACATTTATGGTCAGGTCTTAATATCGATGTTGCCGCTTTATACTGATCATCGTTTTGTATTTTCAGAGCGTAGCGACTCGGTGAAATGGATTGAAAGTGTGCTGTCAAAGATTGAAAGAACAATTGATGAAAAGGATGCCGGTATATGGGAATTCAGGAATATTGCAAACGTACATTGTTATAGTAATTTGTTTCAGTGGGCGGGTGCACAGGCCGCTTTAAAAATGGCGAAAACCATTGGAAATGATGATTTTGAAAATCGAGCTCAGCTATTAATTGATAAGGCTGCAGCACATATTGAGGCCTGTTACGATCCAATCAGAAAGGTTTATACGAATGCAGTTGGTAGTCCGCATTTGGACGCCAGTACATTGCAACTGATTATGATGGGTTATTTAGATCCTGCTTCCGAACGTGCAAAAGATCATTTGATCGCTTTGGAAAACGAGCTAAAGACCGAAGATGGTTTATTTTACCGCTATCTACATGCAGATGATTTTGGCAAACCAAAAACAACATTTTTAATCTGTGCTTTTTGGTATGTGGAAGCATTAGCTTGTGTAGGTAGAATTGATGAGGCAATAAAAGAATTCGAAAACATCATTAAATATTGTAACCACTTATTGCTTTTTAGTGAGGATGTTGATGCTAAAACTGGAAGTCAGTGGGGGAATTTCCCTCAGGCTTATAGCCATGTTGGTTTAATGAATGCTGCATATCGCATTGCAATTAAATTAGATAGACCAGTGTTTTTGTAGCGGTTATAATTTTCCCGCAGATTAAGATGATTTATGCTGATTACATCAGCGCTTATCCGATTAATCTGCGGGATTTTTTTTGTAATTAGTTTGGGATTCCCTAATCCCAACTTAATTGGGAATCTTAATGAACTAGGATTTAAGCATCAAGTTTATTCGCGTATACCAGAAAGTATTGTTTGTGAATTTTTGTTATTTTCGATTTTGATACAGAGGAAATAAATTTGGCTAAAATTGAATCAATTTTTATTCTTATGCAAATTAAGACGATTAGCGCAGATTAGTTCTTCGGTGATCTTCTTAATTTGCATGATTTTATGATCAACGTCATCCAAAATTGTTCATTCCCTCAATCTGAATATTAATAAATTAAGTTTTCCGCCTACGCGAAAATGAAATCAGACCATCAAAATTTAGCTTCTCTCCACAAATTCTTCCTTAACCAAACTCCAAAGTAATTTTCTAACCTCTTTAAAATCATTAAGGTAATACTTAGCTTCAGATAAGTTATTTCCAATTTTTACGGTTATCGCATCGTTCGGAAGTGCCTTAAAAATATCTTCATCGGTATGGTCATCGCCAAGTGCCATAATAAAATCAGGATGTTTATCGTAGAGCCAATTCAGAGCTGCTTTCCCTTTATTCACTTCAATATTTTTAAATTCAATAACTTTATTTCCAGGCATTAATTGCAATCCTTTATCGGCGGCCAAAATTTTCATATGACTCACAATTTCATTTGCTCTTAAATCGCCCAATCCTTCTTCAGCTTTGCGATAATGCCAAACCAGCGAATAACTTTTTTCTTCAATAAAAGATCCAGGCGTCCGATCGGTATAAGTCTCCAATAACGAACGAATTTCTCCTTTCCATTGGTCGGTAAGCAGCGGCAAACAATTCCATTTATCACCTTGTGCTTTTTGCCAAGCACCATGTTCTGCAATCATATCTACCTTTAAATGGCCGAACCATTTTTCGAGCGTTTCATTCCGTCTTCCGCTAATGATGACAACTGTGTTGGTAGGATCTAAAGTAAGGTTTTCAATTAAATCATAAAGCTCATCATCAGGAGATGCATCGTCGATATTTCCAGTAAAATCTACCAGCGTACCATCATAATCAAGAAACAGTACCCGGTTTTTAGTTTCAGCATATTTTGCAGCTATAATTTCGTTAACAGAATTTACTGCGTGTTTTGTTTGTAATGATTTTTGAGAATCTTTCACTTCGTTTAATCTTAAAATAAAATTGTTTACCCAATGTTTAACATTGAATTTTTCTACAATTGCCCGCATGGCTTTCATTCGGGTTTGCTGTTCTTCTTGAGTCATTTTTAAGGCATTAACTATAGCCTCCATAATGTCGCCCAAGTTGTTTGGATTAACCACTAGTGCGTCTGTTAACTCCTTTGATGCTCCAGCCATTTCACTTAAAATCAGTACACCATCCTCCTTGTTTCTACTGGCGACATATTCTTTGCTCACTAAATTCATTCCATCACGCATGGGCGTAACCAAGCAAATATCTGCAGATGCATATAAGGACGATAATACCTCAATAGGGAAAGATCGGTAGAAGTAATTTACCGGGATCCAGTCCATTGACCGGAAACGGGCATTAAGATTACCAACAAATTGGTCTATTTGTTCACGCAGTTCATGGTATTGAGGAACCGTATCTCTCGATGGAACTACAATCATAAATAACTCAATTTTGCCAATGTATTCAGGATGGGTTTGTAACAATAATTCCATTGCTTTTAAACGCTCTAAAATTCCTTTGCTATAATCCAGTCTATCGATAGAAAGAATAATCTTCATGTCTTCCTTGCCATCTCTAAAATAGGCAATTTCTTTTTTAACTTCGTCTGTAGAGGTTAATGAAGAAAATTTATCATAATCAATTCCCATTGGAAAAGCTTCTATTACGATTTGCCTCTCGCTACTATTTAAAACATTTGATGATGAGTTGACAGGAAGTAAACGCGTTGCCGTACTGATGAAATGGCGTACATCATCATAGGTATGAAAACCAATTAAATCTGCCCCAATTAAGCCCTGAAGCAATTCTTCACGCCAAGGAATTAATCTAAATATTTCGTAAGATGGGAATGGTATATGCTGAAAAAATCCAATTGTTGAGTAGGGAAGTTTGTCTCTTAAAATGCCTGGTAATAAAAGTAATTGATAATCTTGAATCCATATTTTATCGCTTATGTTAAGGACTTTCATTGCACTTTTGGCAAACTTCTCATTAACTGATTTGTAGCAATTCCAATAGCTTTGTTCGTAATGTGCGTAGGTAACAAGGTAGTGAAAAACGGGCCATAAAACCTCATTTGAAAAACCCTCGTAATATAAATTAATTTCTTGCTGAGTAAGGAAAACAGGGTAGAGGTTAAGTTCGGCTAATTTCTGTATCACTTCCTCTTGGCGTTCTTCAGGAACTTCGATTCCCGGCCAGCCAATCCAAATGGAATTGCCTGATTTATACACGTCTCCCAATCCGGTAGCAAGGCCGCCCTCGCTCGGAATAAAGGTGTACTCGTTGTTTTCTTCGATGATTTTAACGGGTAGTCTATTCGATATTATAACTGTCTTCATGCTTGTATTTGATGTATCCACATAAATAAAAGCCTATAAAACAGGTTTTGTTTGAAATTTGTTCTAAAAGAAACATTGAAATGATTTTTGAAAAATATTAACCAAAGATGAAATGGATGAATACTGATAATGGAAAATTGATTTAAACTGTGTTGATCTTTGAAAATCTGGATTTATAACCTAAATGTACTTAAACATTAAAGAAAATGTTGTCTGCACATTTGGAACGGAGCTTACTTCTATGCTGCCGCGATGCATTTTCATGATGTTTCTACTAATCGTTAAGCCAATACCTGATCCACTTTTGCGGGTAGTATAAAAGGGGACAAAAATTTTCTCTAAATCACCAGTTTCAATACCTTTTCCATTGTCCATTACATCAATATATAATTTTGTGTTCTCCAAACGATAACTTACAGTTATTTGCGGATTTGGATTTTCCTCTACAGCATAAATGCTGTTGGTGATGAGATTGATGAGCACTTGTTCTATCAATTTTAAATCTAACTTTACAGTAATTTTAGAAGAAGTTTGTTCTACCTGTAATGCTACATTTTTTACTTTAGCAAAAGGCTGCATGAGCACCTTAATATGACGAAGTATTTCGCCAATAGTATGCGGTTCTAAAGTTGGCGTTGGTAACTCTGCTATCAGTCTGTAGTCTTTCACAAAATCTAAGAGTCCTGACGATCTGCGTTTGATGGTTTGAAGGGCTGTTTTCAAATCTTCCATTTCATCTAAATTCAGATTTTCTTTATTGGTTACCATGCTGTTAATGGTGTCGGATAACGAGCTGATTGGCGTAATGGAATTTAATATCTCATGAGAAATCACACCGATTAATCGATTCCAGGCTTCCGTTTCTTTTTGTTCGATTTCGTCCTTAATGTTCTGAAAGCTGATGATGGTATAATTCTTCCCGTAAAGATTCAAAGGAATCACTTCTGTTGAGAGTTGAATTAACTTTTCATGTATTTTTAATTCCAAAAAGCGCTTTCCACCCGACGAAATCTGGTCGACTTCGCTGGCAAAATTTGGTAAGTGCTGTTGTAAACGATGCCAATATTTGTATGCAGGAACACCCAATAAATTTGATGCCGCCTGGTTAAAAAATGCGATTTCCTTATTGTCCTGCACGGTTTTAGTGTTGTTAACTACAATAACTCCTACAGGAACTTGTTCTAGTATGGTTTTAATCAGCTGAAACATGGCCTCTTGTTCCATTCTAATTTGTTTATGCACTTGAAGTATTTCTCCGAAAGATTCATAAAGTTCGGGAAAACTTCCTTTTGTAGCTTTGTTTTTAAAATTAAGGGTATGGTCGCGGGTTTTTACGGCTAAAATAAAACGCTTAATATCCGAGCGGATTTCATTGATGTAGAAATATAACGATATGATTGACCCCATTAAAATGACGCCCACGCCGATAATAGTAAACCAAAGCTGAGTATTTTTGATTAAATAAAAAAGTAGGTAGCCCAGTGCATTAATGATGAGCAACTTTGTTATTAACCTGAAAGTAAATCGTTTGTAAAACATGATTTTTAAAGCTAAAAGCTATAGCGAAAAGTCTAAAGCTATTTGATTTAGTCCTTAAGCTTTCAGCTTAAATTCCGAATTTCTCTATTCTTCTGTAAAGTGCTGCTCTGGTTAAACCTAATTCTGCGGCGGCTTTGGATATGTTGCCTTTGTACTTATCAATCGCTTTTTTAACCATCATTTTCTCCATATCTTCCAAAGCCATTTCATCAGGAACAACATTGGTTTGTGCAAAACGCTGTGGACTCAGCTGCAAATCATCTTCCGTTATTTCTACTCCATCACTCATAATTACCGCACGTTCCAATACATGCTGCAACTCCCGAACATTGCCTGGAAATTTATATTGTAACAAAACGCCTTCGGCTTTTTTATTCAGTTTTCGTATAGCCTTATGATATTTTGAACTGAAAACTTCAATGAAATGATTTGCCAGCAGCAAAACATCGTTTCCTCTTTTGCGTAAAGGTGGCAACAATAATTCAACGGTATTAATGCGAAAGAGTAAATCCTGTCTAAATGTGTTTTTTGCCACCATTTCGTCCAAAGGCATATTTGTAGCCGTGATTAACCTCACGTTTACTTTCCTTTCTTTACTTTCACCAAGGCGGATAACGGTTCGGTTTTGTAGCACACTTAACAACTTAGCCTGAAGTGGTAACGTTAAATTACCAATCTCATCTAAAAAAATAGTTCCGCCATCGGCTAATTCGAAACGTCCGGGTTTGTCTTCCTTTGCATCAGTAAAAGCACCTTTTGCATATCCAAATAATTCACTTTCGAAAAGATTTTCGTTTAGAGATCCTAAATCAACATGCATAAAAACCTGGTTTTTACGCAGCGAATTGCCATGTATCTCATAAGCAAAAACTTGCTTTCCTGTCCCATTTTCACCTAAAATTAAAATATTGGCATCGGTAGGCGCAACTTTTAACAGGGTATTTTGCAATTGCCTGATTCCATCCGCGTTGCCAATAATATGCTCGAAACCCCGGGTCATGTCTTTTTGTAAACTGGTATGAATTTTTTCCAGTTTCTTTACTTTTCTGGTCGATTCGCGAAGTTTTGATGCAGCGGAAAGTGTAGCAAAGAGCTTTTCATTTTCCCAGGGTTTAAGAATAAAATCAGTTGCGCCTTTTTTAATCGCTTTAACTGCAAGTTCTACATTTCCAAAAGCTGTCATTAATATTACTACATAATCTTTGTCTATTGTTAAAATATGTTCCAACCAATATAAACCTTCACGGCCATCGCTGGCACCTTTTTGGTAGTTCATATCCAGTAAAATAATATCAACTTCGTTTTTGCTCAGCAGCACATTTATTTCTTTAGGCGATTTACAAGTAATAACCTGCTTAACCTGCTGTTTTAAAAACAAACGGGCACTTAAAAGAATATCATCATCATCATCGATGATTAAAACAGTGGCGTTTAACATGAATTTAAATTTTAAAAAACCTCACCCTGTTAAAGGTAGAAGCATTTGTTGTTTTGTGCAATTCCTCTCCTTGAAGAGATGGAAGCGATTGTAAGTGCTTTGAACCAATTTGCAAATATGCTTATGTTTTAAAAAAACCTCACCCTCTTAAAGGTAGATCATTTGTTGTTTTGTGCAATCCCTCTCCTTGAAGAGAGGGAAGCGATGATAAGTGCTTTGAACCAAATTGCAAATGTTCTTATGTTTTAAAAACCTCACCCTTTTAAAGGCAGAAGCGTTTGTTATTTTGTGCAATCCCTCTCCTTTAAGAGAGGGAAGCGATGGTAAGTTCTTTGAACCAATTTGCAAATATGCTTATGTTTTAAAAACCTCACCCTGTTAAAGGCAGAAGCATTTGTTTTTTGTGCAATTCCTCTCCTTGAAGAGAGGGAAGCGATTGTAAGTGCTTTGAACCAATTTGCAAATGTTCTTATGTTTTAAAAACCTCACCCTTTTAAAGGCAGAAGCGTTTGTTATTTTGTGCAATCCCTCTCCTTGAAGAGAGGGAAGCGATGGTAAGTGCTTTGAACCAAATTTCTATTTCATCATGCCTTTTTAAACTCATAGCCCCCTCTTCTCAAGGAGAGGGGATGAAGGGGTGAGGTTTTTTTTATTTCTGTAAAACTCCCCTAATTACATTTAAAACTTTTTCTAAATTTTCATTTACTTCTTCATTTGTAAATCTTATTACATTTATTCCAAGCTCATGTAATTCCAAGCTCCCGTTTTTATCATATTCCTTATTGTCAACCTGATTGTGAATCCCGCCATCAATTTCAATAATTAGTTTAGCCTCATGACAATAGAAGTCTGCAATATATTTATCGAGAGGGTGTTGTCTTCTAAATTTTAAAACCTAAAATGTTTCTGTTCCTAATGCATTGCCAAATTATTATCTCTGCATCAGTTTGAGTCTTCCTCAATATTTTAGAAAACTCGAACAGTTTATGATTTGCTCCCTTGAAAAGGTCATCTCCGTAATTTTCCATTTTTGTCCTCTTAATACCTCACTCATTAAATCATCTAAGCATATATTTTGTACTTCTCTCCCTAAGGTTAAATAGGTTTGAACCAAACTTTTTATTTGCTTTGCTTTTTTTTATTCTTAGCCCCTTTTACTCAGGGCGGGGATCAAGTAATGGGGTTCTCTGCCCAAAAATAACCAAACTGTCCGCTCCCGCACATAAACTGTCCGATAATGAACAAGTTAAAATGCAAAAAATTTTTAAGTAATTGATTTTTAAACATTTATATTGTTTTTTTTGGTTTGGCACAAGCTTGGTATAACGGAAATCAAACAGTACAACCGAACAATGGACAAAAAAATTGAAAAGAAAAGATTTAGAACTAAAACCCTAATTATTATTGGTGGGATACTTGCGTTCGTAGCAGTTGTAATTTATGGCTATACTTTATCTTTAAAGAAAACGTACAGTGCAGATGCGGAAAAACTAACGATTAGCAAAGTAGAGTACGGCGATTTTGAAGATGTAGTATTGCTTAATGCCAGTGTTGTTCCGTTAACATCTGTAATTGTAAGTTCATCGGAGGGAGGAACAGTTGCAGAAATCTTTACCGAAAATGGCGCTTCTGTAATTAAAGGAACACCTTTATTAAGAATTTCGAATTCAAATGCAATGTTGAGTTATACTTCGAGCCAGACCGCTGCCACCGAACAAATCAATCAATTGAGAAAATCGAGATTAGATTTGGAGCAAAATCAAAGGGTTTTAAATCAAGACGTTTTGGATGTGGAAAATAGTTTGAGAACTGCTGCTCGTCAGTATCGCTTGGATAGTTCGTTGTTTGCGAAAAAAGTAATCACACTTCAGGAGTTTAATAAATCCAGTCAGGATTACGAATATTATCAAGGCAAGCTAAAAATTGTTCGCCAGGCGATAAAACAAGAAAACCAGAGTAGAAAAATGCAACTTTCACAAATAGACCAATCGATGGGACAGATGAATGAAAGTTTGGAAATGATTCGGAAAAATATAGAAAATATGACGATTAAGGCGCCTGTATCAGGTAAATTATCATCTTACGACCCCGTTATCGGAAAATCATACAATTCGAATGAAATGATCGGGAAAATTGATGTTTTGCAAGGCTATAAATTACAAGCCGGTGTTGATGAATATTACATTAATCGTGTAAAAGAGGGGCAGAGCTCTACCTGCGAATTTAATGGGAAAACATATAATTTGACCGTGAGCAAAGTAATTCCAGAGGTTACAGCAGGGCAGTTTCAGGTAGAAATGGTTTTTAAGGGTGCTGCACCAGAAGGTTTGCGTCGTGGTTTATCCCTTCAAACGAAGCTGACTCTATCTGATAACAGTAAATCATTACTGCTTGCTCAAGGTCAATTTTTCCAAAGTACAGGTGGTTCGTGGGTGTTTGTGGTAAAAAATGGTAAAGCAACCAAGAAAAACGTAAAAATCGGTAGGAAAAATTACCTGTACTATGAAATATTGGATGGTTTACAAAAAGGTGATGAGGTAATCACCTCATCATACGACCAGTTTAATCAGTACGACCAGGTAGAAATCAATAAATAAAAAAATGAATAGAATTTTACTAACATCAGCTTTAGTTTGTTTCTCGATTTTAGGGTATTCACAAAGCATTTTTAAGAAAGAAGCCAATTGGATGGATAGCAAAAATGGTGTGAACTATGAAATGAATATTTACAGTAAATCTGCAAAGGATACCAATACAGAATTTGCAAAAGTGAAATTCACAGCGATAGGAAATTTATTTCTGATTGAAAAAATTGAATTGATTCAGGATGGAAAACTTAAGTTTAACATCAGATTAAAAACCCACACAACTGAAATACAATTAGAGCCCGGCATATATACATTCAAAATTGATCACAAAAAACTTGGGGAAAAGGATTTTGAACTTGAATTAAAAAAGGCACAAATAAATATCATCAAACTAACTATCAAATAAATCGATTAATGATTAAAATAGAAAACTTAGAAAAGGTTTACAAAACTGAAGAAGTAGAAACCACGGCACTAAACGGAATTAATCTTCATGTTAAGGCTGGCGAATTTGTTTCCATCATGGGGCCATCTGGATGCGGAAAATCAACTCTGTTAAATGTAATGGGTTTATTGGATAAGCCTGAAAGCGGAAGTTATAAATTCATCAATACAGAACTTTTAACCTTGAACGACAGAGAACGTTCTGATTTTCGTAAAAAAAATATGGGATTCGTTTTTCAGAATTTTAACTTAATTGATGAGTTGACCGTTTTTGAAAACATAGAATTACCTTTAATTTATAATAAAATTCCTACTGCTGAACGCAAAACACTCGTTAACGAAATCATCGGAAGGATGAACATTGTAAACCGAAGCGGACATTTTCCACAACAACTTTCTGGTGGACAGCAACAACGGGTTGCAGTGGCCAGAGCATTGGTTACCAAACCGAAACTGGTATTAGCCGATGAACCCACAGGTAATTTGGATAGCTCACACGGTAACGAAGTAATGGAATTGTTGTGCGAATTAAACGAAACTGGCACTACGATCGTGATGGTAACGCACTCCAGCCACGATGCCAGTTTTTCAAACAGAATCATCAACCTGAAAGATGGTCATGTAATTTCTGAAAAGATAAATAAAAGCAGAAACGAGGAATTAATATAGGCGGTAAGGCCCAAAGTAGTGAGGTTGAAGGTTTAACTGCCAAAATCATCAGCTTTCAATTTTTTACCCTCAACTATTAAAAATAGTTTTAGTTTAATGATAGCCAATCGAATCTTCCTGGATAGGGAGATTCGGATAAGGCGCTTAAAAAAAACAGGAAGACTAAAGCTGAAAGATCAAAGCAATTTGCCAGTTCTTGAAACAAAAAACTTGATACTCAAAAGATGTTCAAACTCAATTTAAAAATCGCATTACGTAACCTTTGGAAAAACAAAGGTTTCTCCCTGATCAATATCGGGGGATTAGCCATTGGTTTAGCCAGTTGTATGGTTTTGTTACTTTATGTAGCTTACGAGTGGAGTTACGATAAGCAATTTACAAACAGTGATAAAACTTATGTAGTATATCAGAACGCACCTGCAAATGGCAAGATTTTCAGCTGGGCGTGGACACCAAATGCAATGGCGGAAGAGGTTGCTGCAAAAATTCCCGGTGTTAAATACGCATCACACTCTACTTATCCAAACGGAAAATTAATTAGCGCTGGTGAAAAGAAAATAAACAGCAGAGCTGTTTTTGCAGACCCTTCATTTGTTAAAATATTAGATTATAAATTTATAAAAGGTAATCCAAATCAAGTTTTAAAGGACGTAAATACCATCGTCCTAACCAAATCTTTTTCACAGAAATTATTTGGCAATGAAGACCCGATTAACAAAATGGTTAAACTTGAGAATCAGGAGGTATTGAAAGTAGAAGCAATAGTTGAAGATGTTACTCCAAACAATAGCATTGTGTTTGAATGCATTATGCCATGGGCGCTTTTTGAAAAAAGAGAATCCTGGGCTAAAGGAAAGAACTGGGGAAATAATATGTGCCTTACTATTGTTCAATTAAAAAACAATAGCTTTTTTACATCAGCGAATGCCGATATGAAAGGCATCTATAAACGAAACCAAAAAGGTAATACAGCAGAGGCTTTATTACATCCATTAACCAAGTGGCATTTGTACGATGATTTTCAAAACGGAAAATCTGTTGGAGGAAAAATTGAACAACTTAAAATATTCCTTTTACTTGCCTTTTGTATTCTTCTGATTGCATGTGTAAACTTTATGAATTTATCTACCGCACGTTCAGAGCGTAGGGCTAAAGAAGTAGGTATTCGTAAAGCAATCGGCTCTACGAGGAAATCTCTAATCGGCCAATTCTTACTGGAATCAGTTTTTATAACTTTTATTTCCACTGTTTTGGCTTTCATTCTTATTGAAGTGAGTTTGCCTTATTTTAATAATTTACTAAATATCGAACTGAAAATTGATTATAACAGCATTGTATTCTGGGTTACGCTTTTAGGATTAATGATTTTTACGGGTTTTATCGCAGGAAGCTATCCAGCCTTGTATTTGTCTTCTTTCGAACCAATTAAAGTGTTAAAAAGTTTAAAAATTAAAACAGATTCTTCCGTGTCTATCAGGAAAGTTTTGGTGGTTACTCAGTTCGTTTTTGCTGCGTGCTTAATTGTTTGCACTTCTGTTATTTACCAACAACTTAACTATGTTAAAAATAAGCCAATTGGTTATGATAAATCTAATTTGATTCAAATTGCGGTTCAAGGCAAAATGGGTGATAATAGTAAGCTGGAGTTGCTTAAGACCCAATTGCTAAAATCCGGGGCCGCATCAAACGTGACTTTCTTCAGTAAAGATATTACTGAAAATGGAAATAATACAACGGACATATCTTGGGATGGTAAAACCCGGGGAGAATCAATTTTATTTAATAATAGAGGAATAGGAAGTGATTTTATAAAAACCATTGGCACCGAGTTGGTAAGTGGCAGGGAATTTTTGGCAACATCCAAAAATGACAGTGGTAGTGTGATGCTAAATGAGGCTGCCGTAAAAATGATGGGACTTAAAAACCCGGTTGGTGCCGTCATTAGCTGGGGTGATACTAAGCTTACAAACGTTGGTGTAGTTAAAGATTTTGTTGTTGAAAGTGCTTATCAAAAAGTGGCTCCAATGATATTTTACCCGAGTTATAGAGATGGCTCATCCGTTATCATTGCTCGTCTAAATCCTAACCAAAATATCAGTTCTTCTTTGGTAACAATAGATAATTTGGTTAAACAAATAGAGCCTGATTATCCTGTTAACCGAAAATTTGTTGATGAGTCTTTTGAAGTGAAATTTCAAAATGAAAAATTGCTAGGCACCCTTTCTAATTGGTTTGGTGGTTTTGCTATTTTTATTTCTTGCTTAGGCTTATTGGGATTAGCTCTTTTCATGGCCGAACAGCGTAAAAAAGAGATCAGCATTCGTAAAGTGCTGGGCGCCAGTACTACAAATATTTTAACCCTTTTAAATAAGGACTTTATAAAACTTGTCGCTATCGCAAACGTGATTGCTTTTCCTTTGGCTTATATCATCATTAACAAATGGCTTTCTGCTTACGAATACCGCATTTCGATTTCTGCTTTGCCTTTTATCATTGCAATCGGTTTATCCGTTCTCATTGCCATTTTAACCGTTAGCATTCAATCGGTAAAAGTGGCAAAAGCTAACCCTGTTGATGCTTTGAAATACGAATAATGGTTTAATGTTTAAGGTAAAAGGCGTAAGGTTAATACGCCCAAACCTTAAACCTTATGCCCTAAACCTTATACCTTATGTTTAGATTAAACCTAAAAATCGCGTTGCGAAATCTGTGGAGAAATAAAACCTCTTCATTTATTAACATAATCGGCTTGGCAATAGGTCTGGCCGCATGTTTAATGCTGTTATTATACGTTTCTTACGAATGGAAATTTGATAAGCAGTCAAAAAATTGGCAAAATTTATATGTAGCCATGACGAATGTACCCGGAGAAGATAACAAAATCACCCATACATTTAATGGTACCACCACTGCATTGGGGCCATTGTTAAGTCAGCATTTGCCAGAAGTAAAATGTGTTTCAAGAATGAATTACGGAAATAAAGCATTGATTGCAAACGAACAAAATAGCTACAAAAAAGATGCAAAATTCGCCGAACCCGATATTTTTAAGATGTATGATTATCATTTTATTTTCGGTGATGCAAAAACTGCACTACAAAATCCACGTTCTGTAGTATTAACAAAAAGTACTGCAAAGCTTCTATTTGGTAATATTGATGTTTTAGGGAAATCTGTTAGGTACCAGGATCAGGAAAATTTAGCCGTAACCGCGGTGATAGAAGATTTGCCAGAAAACAGTTCTAATCGATTTGATTTTTTAATGCCTTGGTCCTTTTATGAGATTGTTGATGCCAGTGCGAAAGATTTAAACTGGAATAACTACAGTTTTGTTACTATGGTTCTCCTTAATCCTGATGCAGATGTGAAATCAGTCAATCGTAAAATCGAAAAATTAGTGAAAGCCAATACAATACAAGATGCACACTCACAGCCACATTTTTTATACCAGGCCAGTAAAATGCATCTGTTTGGTAAATTTGAAAATGGCATACCAGCTGGTGGCGATATCGAACAAATCTATCTTTTTATCGGCTTGGCTTTTGGCATTTTATTAATCGCCTGTATCAATTTTATGAACCTGGCAACAGCCAAATCTGAAAAAAGAGCTAAAGAAGTAGGAATAAAGAAGACAATAGGGGCTAACCGACGTTCACTAATTTTTCAATTCCTTACGGAATCGATGTTACTAACGCTGATTTCAGTGGTAATTGCCATCACTCTACTGGAGATCTTCCTACCTGCTTTTAACAGATTGCTAAATATTAATTTAAATATGTCCTATTTTAATGCGTTTAGCTGGGTTGGGATATTAGCAATAGTGTTAATTACCGGTTTAATTGCGGGCAGTTATCCGGCATTTTATCTTTCTTCATTTAATCCAATACAAACTTTAAAGCGAAAAATTAGTGCCAATGGATTTCTCAACATCAATTTAAGGCAAGTATTAGTGGTTGGACAGTTCTGTTTCGCAATCATTCTCATTATTTCCACGCTGGTTATTTATAGGCAGATACAATATGTAAAAAACAAACCTGTTGGATTTGATGTGAACACTCTTGTTGAGATTCCCCAGGAGGGAGTGTTAAAAGATAAATTCGAGCTATTTAAAACAGAGTTGCTGAGATCGGGTGCAGTGACTTCCATGTACCAGTCATCAGTAAGTCTTTCACATCGTGGTCGAAATTTTATGGATATTAAGTGGGATGGAATGACTAAACCTGAAAATACAGTCATGTTCAACCAGGTAGCCACAACTTATGATTTTATCAAAACCAATGGAATTAAATTAATAGCTGGCAGAGATTTCTCTAAAGATTTTGCATCCGATACCAGTGCATTGATGGTCAGTGCTTCGGCAGTGAAATTATTTGGCTATAAAAATCCAATTGGGAAAAGGGTAACGCTTTTTAGTACCAATGCCCACATCATTGGTGTATTTGATGATTACGTTTGGGATTCCCCATATAAATCGAATAATCCCCAGGTAATATACTTAAACCATAATCAAACCGGTACAATAACGATGCGGTTGAATAATACGAATTCGATCCAGCACAATATTGAAACTATTTCGAAGGTTACAAAAGCCTTTAATCCGGCATATCCAACAGAAATTAAGTTTGTAAATTCATTATATCAGGAAAAATACAACGCTGAAAAAACCCTCGGTATTTTATCAAACCTTTTTGGCGGACTGGCCATTTTCGTATCATGCCTGGGGCTGTATGGTCTGGTTTCTTACAGTGCAGAGCAACGAACCAAAGAGTTTGGCGTAAGGAAGGTTTTAGGTGCATCAGTTACTCATCTTATGCAGCTTCTTTCTTTATCCTTTATAAAGATGATTGCAGTTTCGATATTCATTTCTATTCCAATTAGCTACCTAGTTATGAATAAATGGTTAAATAACTTTGAATTTAGAACAGACTTTAGTTGGTGGATCATTCCCGTAGTTGCTATCGGCACATTATCAATTGCGTTGATTACCGTAAGCTTTCAGGCTTATAAAACTGCAAAAGCCAATCCTGTTGATGCATTGAAATACGAATAAAGCTAAAACCTTAATTCTTTGCCACAGCATAACAAAATAGTACATCCAGCTCCCTCTTTTTAAGGAGAGGGCAGCGGGTGAGGTTAATAACTAATTGATACTAAAACCATGTTCAAACTTAACTTAAAAATCGCCTGGCGAAACCTTTGGAAAAACAAGGGTTATACGTTCATAAATATTATTGGGCTTTCTATAGGGATGGCCAGCTGTATTTTGATATTTATTTTTATTCGTTATCAGATGAGTTTTGATGAGGGATTTAAAAATGAAGATAGAATTTATCGACTTACAACTAATTGGACAACTCCAGATGGATTCGAAGAATCGCAGGGGGTACCAAAACCGGCGCCAGCTGCATTGCGGAATGATTTAAAACAACTGATTGATAAAGTGGGGGCTATCAGTGAGGATGGCGGTATTATAAAAGTTAAGGATGATGCAGGAAAGGAAAGGATCAAAACCAATGAAGATATTTTCTACGCAGAACCCGATTTCTTTCAAATAATGAGCTTTGAGTGGTTACAAGGAAACCCTGTTCAATCGTTAAGTGAGCCAAACACCGTTGTTTTATCAAAAGACATGGCAACAAAATTGTTTGGTAACTGGAACCAAGCCGTCGGTAAAACCATCAACTATCAAAACAGAGAAGATTTCATAGTTACAGGAATTTTGCAGGAAATGCCACAGAATAGCTCTTTTCCTCTAAATATCGTGGTTTCCCATCAAACTTTAAAAAATCATAAAAATGAAGATTTCACCAAATGGGGAAATACTGCATCAAGCGATGAATGTTATTTTTTACTAAAAGATGGTGTATCAATAGATGAAGTTCGTAATTCACTTATAAAATTTTCCGAGAAGTATATTGAAAAGGATATCACATCAAAAGAACAAATTGGTGCACAGGCATTAAGCGATATTCATTACAATGAAAATTTGGGGAATTTTGCTGGTAAAAATATGCCAAAGAAAGAACTATATAGTTTGGCTATAATTGGTGCCTTTTTAATGCTAACCGCATGTATCAACTTTATTAACCTGGCAACTGCACAAGCAGTAAGCCGAAGTAAAGAAGTTGGCGTACGTAAAGTAATGGGCAGTTTAAGACAGCAATTAATTATTCAATTTCTTACTGAAACATTAACCGTAAGCGTACTTTCTTTGCTTGTTGCTTGTGTTTTAACGGAAATCGCATTACCTGGAATGAAAAGTTTGTTTAACGATGATATATCTTTCAGTATCATCAATCATCCAATCATTTTAGCGTTTATGGTAATATTAGTTTTAGTTGTTAGCTTTTTGGCCGGCTTTTATCCCGCAATGGTCATGTCTGGGTTTAGTCCTGCTTTGGCGATTAAAAATAAGATTGCCGCCAATGCAGGTGGATTAAACTTGCGCAAAGTTTTAGTAGTTGTTCAGTTTTCGATTACCGTAGTTTTAATTATTGGTACACTTGTAATTTTAAAACAAATGAACTACATGAGAGAGAAGCCATTAGGTTTCAATCCCTCGGCCATTGCAATGGTGAGTGTACGAAATGATAGCTTAAGCTTACTAAAATATCAAATTCTGCAAGAAAGAATTTCAAAAATCCCAGGTGTTTTATCTAGTAGTTTTTGTCGTAATGCACCATCCTCAACTAACAATAACGAAACAAATTTTAGGTATAATAGCACTGAAAAAGCAAATTTCCAGGCGAATGCTAAACTTGCCGACGAAGATTATTTTAAAACTTTCGGTTTAACTTTTGCGGTTGGTAAGGGTTTTTCTAAGAGTGATACCATACGGGAAATCGTTGTTAATGGAACACTTTTAAAGAAACTAAATATTGCTGATTTCAATAGTGCTTTGGGTAAGAGAATTAAAGTTTTGGGTAAAGAGGGAACTGTAGTTGGCGTAGTCAAAGATTTCAATAACTTAAGCTTGCATGAACCTATTTCACCTATTATTATTACATCAATCAAAGAAAATTATCAGAATTTGGCAGTTAAAATGGATAGTAAACATATTAGTTCCATTATGCCTCTAATAGAAAAAATTTGGAATGAAATATATCCTGAAAATTTTTACAGAGCCTCTTTTCTAGACGATGATATTAGTCAGTATTATGAAACGGAAAGGGTTATGGGAGTCTTATTTAAAGTCTTCGCAGGCGTAATTATCTTTATTTACTTTATTGGTTTATTCGGATTGATTTCTTTCGTAGCTACCCAAAGAACCAAAGAAGTTGCCATTAGAAAAGTGTTGGGTGCATCAACCATAGAATTGGTGAAAATGCTGAATGGCTCGTTCCTGATTATGGTTTTTATTGCAAACCTCGTAGCATGGCCTCTTGCATATTTATTTGTTTCCAAATGGCTTTCGGGTTTTGCTTATCGAATCGACATCAGCATTTGGCCATTTGTTTTGGCAATGATAATTTCAATGGCTATAACTTTAATCACCGTAAGCATCCGTTCTTATAAAGCTGCGGTTGCGAATACCATTGATGCACTTAAATATGAATAAAATAGTAATAGGTTATACGTTTTAAGTTGTAGGTCTGCACTTATAACTTAAAACTTACCACGTAAAACTCAAAGAATGTTCAAACTTAACTTAAAAATCGCGTGGCGCAACCTTTGGAAAAACAAAGTTTATGCAGCCATAAATATAGGCGGACTGGCACTTGGATTAACGGCATTTGTTTTAATGCTTTTATACATCAATCATGAGGAAAGTTACGACTCCTGGTCGCCTGACTTGAAAAATGTTTATCAAATTCGTGAAAAACACGATTTCTTTACACCCGATAATAAAGAGCACTGGCAAGACGCAACAGATAGTCGGATGGCAGCTTTGGTCAAAGATAATATCCCTCAGGCGATAGCCGTTACTAGGGTAGATCAGGAGTGGGAATGGAACCAAGGTTATTCGATAAAGGTTGATCACGCAAATCCGGTAATGATTACTAAGGTTAAGGATGCTGACAGCAGTTTTTTTCAAGTTTTTAACTTTCAATTCCTGCAAGGTGATGGACAAACGGCCCTCTTATTGCCAAAATCAATCGTATTAAAAGAAAGTATTGCGCTAAAGCTGTTCGGTACCACAAAAGTTTTAGGAAAAACAGTAAAGCTTGTGATCTGGAGAAGTGATCCAGGACAGCAAATGACCATTACAGGTGTGGTAAAAGAACCAGAAACCCCACAAACTGTCGGGTTTAATGCTATAATGAGAACTGGTGATAAAGACAAAGACCCAGATAATATTACCGCAAAACATTACTGCCAGGTTTACGCAAAAATGAACAGCTTGACCGATACGTCAATATTGAATAAAACTTTGCAAACGGTTTACGTTAAAACCCAAAAGGTCTCATTTGCCAAACAAAAAAGGAATTTCAAGGAATACTATAAAGATGGTAAGACGCCTGGATTAAAGGCTCTACAACTAGGGGATGTTCATGCTAATCCTTCACTCCAAATCAGCTGGAAAGATAAGCTAAAACCAGTAGTTGGAATATCGATTTTCTTACTTTTGGTGTCGGTGATCAACTTTATTAATTTAGCAACGGCACAATCTGTACAACGGGCAAAAGAAGTTGGTGTAAAAAAAGTTCTAGGCTCATACAAATCCCAATTACTAATGCAGTTTTTGCTAGAATCAGCTTTGCAGAGTATTAGTTCGTTTTTTTTGTGTGTAATTTTGGTTGAAATGGCTTTGCCTGCTTTTAACGAAAACTTTAATGTTGCTCTAAGTTTTTGGCAAAATCCGCAGTTGTCGATGATGATTCTGCAGCTACTAACTTTATTCCTATTCGTTACTATTATTGCAGGTTTTTATCCAGCATGGATCTTATCAAATTATAATCCAGTTTCTGTATTAAAAGGTAACTATGAAAGTGGGTTGAAAGGCATCGCCTTAAGAAATGTACTGGTAGTTTTTCAATTTGTGATATCAGTAACCTTTATCATCGCTATTGGCGTAATGTATCAGCAAACAAAATACGTTAGCAATAAAGATTTGGGTTTCGAAAAGGGGAAATTAATTAACATAAAATCTAATTATGAAGAGAAATTTGCCGAGCGATTAAGAAAAATTCCAGGCGTAAAGTATATTGCCACCTCTACACAGGTAATGGGCAATGCATTTAATATCCCAGAGCAGATCACTTATAAAGGCAATAAAATCTCCGTAAACTCTGTTACGGTAACAATGGATGCCTTGCAATCACTTGGTGCTAAAGTATTACAGGGTCGAATTTTTGATAGAGGATACAAACAAGATACCATCAATTCTGTGGTGCTAAATGAAAGTGCTGCCAAATTAATCGATAAAAATCCGATAGGGAAAACATACGATACAAAACAAGATCATGAAAAATATACCTTTCAAATTGTTGGTGTAATTAAAGATTATCATAACGAAGGTTTTGATAAAGCGGTGCTACCTACGGTTTATAAGGTAACGCATTTAGGTGGCATGTCGAGTACAAATAACATACTTGTTCGTTTCGATACAGATAATGCCACCGAAGTAATTAAAAAGATAAATGTAGAATGGAAAGCTTTGTATCCTGATTACCCAATGTCTTACATTTCCATGAGTGATGCTGTTGATAAAATTTTGGAAGATAATGGTAGGTTTATCAATATGATTATTTTGTTTAGCACTATCTCTGTTTCGCTGTCATTGTTAGGTTTATTTGCGCTATCTACCTTTGTAGCAAAAAGAAGAACCAGAGAAATTGCGGTTAGGAAGGTGCTCGGAGCATCTAACATTCAAATCATAAGTATTTTAAACCGAGCTTTTTTGTTGTTGATTATTGCCGCCAATCTAATCAGCTGGCCGATTTCTTACATCATTTTGAAAAAATGGTTAGCTGGCTTTGCCTATAGGATAGATATGCCGTTTTTTCCTTTCATTGTGGCAACTATAATTTCCATCATCATTGCAGTAATAACGGTAAGCATCCAGGCGAGAAAAGCAGCGGTTATGGATCCAGTAACTGCATTGAAATATGAATAACATAAGAGCATTGTACATTTTTAGTATGCAAACCTGCTGCAACTTTCTTCGAAACTCTAAAAACTTATAACCTACAAATTATACTTACAAATTTATGATCGAACTTAAAAATATAGAAAAATATTACGCCAATAAAGGGGTTAAAAGTTACATTCTTCGCCATGTAACCACTACAATTAAACAAGGCGAATTTGTTTCTATAATGGGTCCATCAGGTGCAGGGAAATCAACTCTGCTAAATATTTTAGGGATGCTTGAGGAGCCAACTTACGGAACCTACGAGTTGATGGGTGAGAACGTAACCAGCCTGAACGAGCGTAAACGAATTGAGCTTTATCGTAACCATATCGGTTTTGTGTTTCAGGCTTATCATTTAATTGATGAAATGACGGTTTACGAAAACATTGAAGCGCCTTTACTTTATAAAAAAGTTGGCGGTTCTGAACGTAAAAGCAGAATAGCCGATTTGCTTGACAGGTTTAATATCGTTGCGAAAAAGGATCTATTCCCTAATCAACTTTCCGGCGGACAGCAGCAGTTAGTAGGCATTGCCAGAGCTTTGGCAGCACAACCGTCAATTATACTTGCCGATGAGCCTACAGGTAATTTGCAGTCTGCCCAAGCGGAAGAAATTATGCAGCTCTTTCAAAAACTAAATAAAGAAGAAGGTATAACAATTATTCAGGTAACACATTCTGAGAAAAATGCAGAGTATGGAAGCAGGATTTTACATATTGCCGATGGTGTTGTAAAAGACGACGTTGCCGTTTTAAATAGCGTAAAGCTCTAAATAGTTGTAATTATCTGAGATTAAAGAAAATCCTGTTAAGGCTCTAAAATGCGAATAAGCAATATTATTATCTGCGATTAAATTACCTTTGCTCTATGCAAAAGTCTTTTACAGATGGAATGGGACAGGAAATAACGATCAACTTTCCGCCAAAACGGATTGTTTCCATTGTTCCTTCTCAAACAGAATTACTATTCGATTTAGGACTTGATAAAGAAATTATCGGCTTAACTAAATTTTGCATTCATCCGATAGAAAAATTTGCCGAACGTACCAAAGTTGGCGGAACAAAAAAACTAAACATCGATATAATTAAAGATTTAAAACCCGATTTAATCATTGGTAATAAAGAAGAAAACACACAAAGCGATATTGAAGAATTGTCTCAACTTTTTCCAGTCTGGATGAGTGATATTTTTAGTATTGAAGATGCTATGAAAACCATTCATGACATAGGTGCCCTGGTCAATCGCGAACCGGAAGCGAATTACCTCAATCATTTGGTTACTTCGGGCTTCAATGACCTTAAAACTTTAGCGCTTCAAAATAAAATTGATAAAAGAGTTGCTTACCTAATCTGGAGAAAGCCGTTCATGGCTGTTGGTAAAAATACGTTTATCAATGATATGTTAATAACGAATGGAATGACAAATGTAATCCAACAAGAACGTTATCCGGAAATTAAACTTGAAGAACTAAAAGCCTTAAATTGTGAAATGATTCTGCTTTCTTCTGAACCATATCCCTTCAAAGAAAAACATATCGAAGAAATACAATCGGTTTTACCTCATGCTAAAATCATACTGGTTGATGGAGAGATGTTTAGCTGGTATGGTAGCAGATTAGTTAAAGCTGTTCAATACTTTTTTGAGTTTCAAAAATTACTTTATTGATATAAATTGTAAATTGTAGCGAAATTTTATAATCTAACGTTATCCCTTTATGAAAAAAATATTACTGTTATCGCTATTCATTGCTACAATAACCAGTTGTACATCTATGAAAGATTCCAATACAGCGAAACATTTAACAGCTACAGGAACGCTTGAAAAGCTTGGAATGAGTACCTTTCAATACGGAACCCATATCCTTAAAACTCAAAATAAAACTTTTGCTTTAAGAAGCAGTTTTGATTTAAATCCTTACATCAATAAAAAAGTAACCATTAAAGGTAAAAAAGTGGCGGGTTACCCACTCGAAGGCGGGCCAGAATTAATTGATGTTACATTAGTTAAATTATAATTTTTAATTAATGTAGTGGGATAGCCATAGGTAATCTTGGCTTTTTACTTTCTTTGAACTCATGGTTGAAAGAAGCAGACTATCGGTAATGGCAAATGAACCATTTGTTAAGTAAAAAAAATAAAATTTTTTCTCGTTCAAAATAAGCAACTTAGCTTCTTAAGCTAAAAATATTTAATAAATAATGGTAGATACCTTTTGATTTCTGAATCTAGTTTCTATCTTTGCAGTCCTTACAACATCCTAACTGCGGAAGTGGCGTAATTGGTAGCCGCACCAGACTTAGGATCTGGCGCTTCACGGCGTGGGGGTTCGAGTCCCTTCTTCCGCACAACAAGATCAAGGCCGTTCCGATTTAAACATCGGAACGGTTTTGTTTTTTAAAACATTGATTAACAAAAATGATGTGCAGTTGAAACTCTTAACTGAGTTTTAAATTCACATCGCAATACTCATAAATCAAAAAAATGAATATTACTCAGGAAAAAAGCGGCAACTTAAATGCTGTAGTAAAAATCAAAATTGCACCTGCTGATTACAGCGCAAAAGTTGAGAAAGCGATTAAAGACCAAGCTAAAAAAGCACAATTACCTGGTTTCCGTAAGGGAATGGTTCCGGCTGCTCATATTAAAAAAATGTATGGTAAAAGTATTTTAGTAGAAGAAGTTAATAACTTGCTAAATGATACTTTATCAAATTACATTACTGAACAAAAATTAGAAATTTTAGGACAGCCACTTCCTAAAATGGATGATCAGCGTGAATTTAAATGGGATAATACAGATGAATTTGAGTTTGATTACGAGTTAGGTTTAGCTCCTTCATTTGATGTTAATGTATCATCTAAAGATAAGTTTACAGAATATGTAATTAAAGCTGATGCAGCGACTTTAGATGAGCGTATTAAAAATATCCGTCGCAGCTACGGCAAAATGACAAATCCTGAAGTTGCTGAAGAAGGTGATGTCTTATATGCAGAATTAGTGCAGTTAGGTGCCGATGGTTCTGTTTTCGAAGGCGGAATTAATAATGCAGCAACACTTCGACTTGATTTAATCAAAGATGAAGCAATTCTGAAGACTTTAGTAGGTTTAAAGAAAGATGATGTAGTTACTATTGATTTAGTAAAAGCATTAGCTGATGTTGCCGGAGTTGCTAAAGCGTTGAATATTTCGGAAGAGGATGCAGCAGAATTAAAATCTAATTTCCAGTTAACGGTTAAAAATGTAAACCGTTTAGAAGAGTCTGAATTAAATCAAGAATTTTTTGATAAAGTATTTGGCGAAGGAAATGTGAGTGATGAAGCTGGTTTCAGAGCTAAAATTCAGGAAGAAGTAGAAGGAATGTTTAAACAAGATGCAGAACGTAAATTATCAAATGATATTTATGAAGAACTTTTGAAACAACATACATTAGAATTGCCTGATGAATTTTTACGTCGTTGGTTAAAAGCAACAAACGAAAAATTAACTGACGAAGAATTAGCCGAAGGTTATGATGATTTCGCTAAAAATTTAAGATGGACTTTAATTGAAAACAAAATCATTAAAGACAATAGCATCGAAATTAAGTATGAAGATGTGGTTGCAGCAGCTAAAGCTAAATTAGATGCTCAATTCAGAATGTATAGCCCAAGCCCGCTTCCAGAAGACCAGTTAGCGCAATATGCCGTTCAGTTCTTGCAGGATAAAGAAAATGCAAACCGCACCTTCGAAGAGGTTAAGGCTTTAAAAACTTTTGAACAAATTAAATCAATTGTTACGTTAGAGCAAAAAGACATCGATTACGATAAGTTTGTTGAATTGGTAAAGTAAGAGTAAAGCCAGTTAGTGCTTCGGTTTAAATTCCCATTTGCTGATTTAAGTAATGGATCAAATTGAATTTTAACCGCTTAAGGTTTGGCAGTTGATTGCTGAACTTTACCTGGAATAACAACATATAGCTGACCGATTGTCAGTTAGTAAAATATATAGATTTGCAGAGCAGCTCATTGGGGCTGCTCTTAGCATATCCAGTCATATCGATATAGGCTAATTTACTGCTATTTCAAAGGAATTTGCTCATTATCTGAATATTGTGCATTGGAAAAACGTTCAAAATGCAAATATTTTGGTAGTATTGGGAAGAAGAAAATATATTTCTGACATAGAACTGCTTTATTATCTATAAGAATTAGATAAATTGGCACGGAAATTAACCTACTTCAGAAAATATTTATTAAAATTATAATCCAGTTTGGCCATTCGCAATTTAGCGCTTACCGTCAAACACCAAACGCAATACAAGATTATGAACATAGATTCACAAGAATTCAGAAAATTTGCCGTTAAACATCAGGGGATTGGCGGTTTACACGTAGATAAATTTATTGCACAGGCTAATCTGAACCCTCAGAATATGACGCCATATATCATTGAGGAACGCCAGTTGAACGTAGCTCAAATGGACGTATTTTCAAGATTAATGATGGATCGTATTATCTTTTTAGGTGATGCGATTTATGATCAGAATGCTAATATTATTCAGGCACAGCTGTTGTTTTTACAATCTACAGATGCTGACAGAGACATTCAGATCTACATTAACTCGCCAGGTGGTTCGGTTTACGCAGGTTTAGGTATTTACGATACCATGCAATATATCCAGCCAGATGTAGCCACAATTTGTACAGGCATGGCGGCATCAATGGGTGCAGTGTTATTGGTTGCCGGCGCAAAAGGTAAACGTGCTGCTCTACCACACTCAAGAGTAATGATCCACCAACCATCAGGAGGGGCACAAGGTGTAGCTTCAGATATGGAGATCAACTTAAGAGAAATGTTAAAATTGAAAAAAGAATTATATGATATTATTTCCGAGCACTCTGGTCAATCTTATGATTGGGTAGAGAAAGCTTCAGATCGCGATTACTGGATGACTGCCGATGAGGCAAAAGGATTTGGTATGGTTGATGAGGTTTTATCAAGAAACGCAAAAAAAGATGGCGAAACAAAATAAAGAATCCCGTTGTTCATTCTGCCATTCTGGCAAGCATGAAACGTTAATGTTAATTGAAGGCATGGATGCGTTTATCTGCGATAAATGTGTAACCCAGGCCAATCAGTTGCTTGCACAAGAATTAGGGACCAAAGGGACAAAAAATATTCAAGAGGCAATAAACTTATTAAAGCCTCTTGAAATTAAACAACATCTTGATCAGTATGTTATTGGTCAGGATGATGCTAAAAAAGTGCTATCCGTTGCCGTTTATAACCACTATAAACGCTTAAATCAAAAGGTTGATAAAGACGAGATCGAGATTGAAAAATCAAATATCATGTTGGTAGGCGAAACAGGTACCGGTAAAACACTTTTAGCTAAAACCATTGCTAAAATATTGCATGTGCCTTTTTGTATCTGCGATGCTACTGTATTAACTGAAGCAGGTTATGTGGGAGAAGATGTTGAAAGTATTTTAACTCGTCTTTTACAAGCAGCAGATTATGATGTTGCTGCTGCAGAACGAGGAATCGTATATATTGATGAGGTTGATAAAGTGGCTCGTAAGAGCGACAATCCATCTATCACACGTGATGTTTCGGGCGAAGGTGTGCAACAGGCATTATTGAAAATTTTAGAAGGTACGGTTGTAAATGTTCCACCTCAGGGGGGGCGTAAACATCCTGATCAGAAAATGATTCCGGTAAACACCAACAATATTTTATTTATTTGTGGTGGCGCCTTTGATGGCATTGAACGCAAAATTGCGAATCGTTTACGCACTCAGGCTGTTGGTTATAAAGTAAAAAAAGACGATACAATTTTAGATCTTAAGAATCTTTATAAGTACATTACCCCTCAGGATTTAAAATCGTTTGGTTTAATTCCCGAATTAATTGGTCGTATTCCGGTTCTTTCTCACTTAAATCCATTGGATAAAGAATCTCTTAGAAATATTTTAACTGCACCTAAAAACTCTTTGATTAAGCAGTACGTTAAGCTTTTTGCTTACGAAGATGTCAATTTAGTTTTTGACGATGAAGTGTTAGATTTTATTGTAGATAAAGCAATGGAGTATAAGCTTGGAGCCCGTGGGTTAAGGTCGATATGTGAGGCTATTATGCTTGATGCCATGTTTGATACCCCAACGCAGACGGATGTCAAGGAGTTGCATATCAATCTCGATTACGCGATGGAGAAATTTGAAAAGGCCGATTTTAAGAAACTTCAGGCCGCTTAAAAAAAATCAAATCCTTCCCGTAATTCGGGAGGGATTTTTTTTAATATAGTATTTCATAACGCCAGGCGACATGCGCCCGGTAATAAACTCAAAAAATATGAACGAAGAAAAAGACATAAAAAAAGACGAAGAAATAGTAGAAAAATCGAAAAAAATAAAAGAAGTAGAATCTCCCGTTAAATCTGGATTAAAATCCAAAGATGAAATTGTTAAAAACTGGTTGCCACGTTACACTGGCCGTCCATTGGATCAATTTGGTGATTATATCTTACTGACCAATTTCAGTAAATATGTAAGCATGTTTTCGGAGTGGAACGATAACGCCCCTATTATGGGTTTAGATAAACCTATGCAGAGCGTTACCGCAAATGGAATTACCATTATTAACTTTGGAATGGGAAGTCCGTTGGCAGCAACCATGATGGATTTATTAACGGCTATTAAACCAAAAGCTGTTTTGTTTTTAGGTAAATGTGGTGGTTTAAAAAAGAAAAATCAATTGGGTGATTTAATCCTGCCAATTGCAGCCATTAGGGGAGAAGGTACATCAAACGATTATCTTCCGGCAGAAGTACCTGCATTGCCAGCTTTCGCCTTGCAGAAAGCGATTTCTACCACTATCCGCGATCATGGAAGAGATTACTGGACCGGAACCTGCTATACCACCAACCGTAGGGTTTGGGAGCATGATAAAGAATTTAAAAAATATTTAAAAACTTTACGTGCAATGGCTGTAGATATGGAAACTGCTACAATTTTTACTACGGCCTTTGCAAACAAAATTCCAGCTGGTGCATTGCTTTTAGTTTCCGATCAACCGATGATCCCAGAGGGTGTTAAAACAGCTGAAAGCGATAGCAGTGTAACTGAAAAATATGTAGAAACACATTTAAGAATCGGTATTGATTCGTTGAAACAGTTAATCAACAACGGATTGACGGTGAAACATTTGTTATTTTAATACCTTTTCGTCCTTAGCGAGGAACGAATTAATCTAATAAGAAAAAAATATATCAATTTAAGATCGGTTTACCGGTCTTTTTTTTGCACTAGCCACAACTTCATGGCTAGGGTTACTTGTGAAATATCAGCGATTGCTTTAGTACCCTCACTTGCGTGAGAATGACGGGTTTAAATGTATGAAGTTTTTGATATCACCGGTCGTCATTGCGAGGAGGTACGACGAAGCAATCTCGTTATAGTGTTGTATTGGGAAAATGAGATTGCCACCAAAAGATGAAGAATAGTTACTCTTAATGATGGCTGGATTGTGGGAGCGAAAGATTGCTATTTTGGTCCTTATTTGTATCTTCCCACTGCCTTGAGTGAACTATAAGATGTTATGCTATTGGAATAAGCATAAACTTCTTTCAAGATTCAGCACAAAAAAAGACCGACAAATTTGTCGGTCCCTGAATATTAACTGTTATAACAAAAAGTTATAATTCTTATCCCAAATAAGATTTTAAGATCTTACTTCTTGAAGTATGACGTAAGCGTTGTAACGCTTTATCTTTAATCTGACGAACACGTTCACGTGTTAAGTTGAATTTCTCACCAATTTCCTCTAAAGAAAGTGGGTGGTTTGAACCTAAACCAAAGAACAAAACAATGATTTCTCTTTCTCTTTCTGTTAAAGTAGATAAAGAACGCTTAATTTCTTCAGATAATGATTCGTTGATTAATGAGCTATCCGTATTAGGCTCGTGGTTTTCCAATACATCTAATAATGTATTCTCTTCACCCTGAACGAAGGGAGCATCCATTGAAACATGACGGCCAGAGTTACTTAAAGTATCAGAGATTTTATCAACTGTAGTTTCTAAAATGTCTGCTAATTCTTCCGGTGAAGGCTCACGCTCATATTCTTGCTCTAATTTAGAGAAAGCTTTACTGATTTTACTTAATGAACCAACCTGGTTTAATGGTAAACGTACTATACGACTTTGTTCTGCAATAGCTTGTAAAATCGATTGACGAATCCACCAAACGGCGTAAGAAATGAACTTGAAACCTTTAGTCTCATCAAAACGTTTTGCCGCTTTAATCAAACCTAAGTTACCTTCATTAATTAAATCACCTAATGTTAAACCTTGATTTTGATATTGTTTTGCAACAGATACTACGAAACGTAAATTTGTTTTAGTTAATCGCTCTAATGCAGCTTGATCGCCTTCACGAATCTTTCTTGCTAAAATTACCTCTTCCTCTGCTGTTATTAAATCTACTTTACCAATTTCGTGTAGGTACTTATCTAACGATTGACTTTCACGGTTGGTAATGGATTGCGTTATCTTGAGTTGTCTCATTTATACGTTTTGTGTGCTCTTTAATTGTTGAAGTGTGCAAAGTTACAAAATTGTATAGCAATCCGAAAGGATAATATACTGAAAATGTTGCTGTTTGCCCACCTTTTTTATAGTTTTTCTTACAACAAAAATCATTCCAAGAAAGTTTTTGGCAGTATTTACTTGTAATTGTCTAATGTAACTGTAAATCGATTATTTTTTATTGATTTACAATAAATATATTTTGAATTGTAATAATTTATTTTTTATATTCGAAGCATAAATTATTGTAAATGTATGACGATTTGGTTTTTATTCCTTCTGCCTAAACAATTTAAACTTTTGATTAAATGAAAAAGAAAATATACTCATCCACAATACGAGTTGAAGTATTGGGCGCTATGATACTAGTATCTTTTTTTTTATTACTAGTGTGGATTTTTTTTAGTAAAGCTAAATTCAGCGCCTCATTTTTCAAGGAAGATTCTAGTGAAGGTTATGAAATCCTAAAATCTAAAAGTAAATATGATATCCTAGATGATAGCTTAGCAAAATTACAACTACTTACCAACACTTTAAAAAATAAGATAGAAAGATCAAAAACAAATTTGTCATCTTCAGAAGGGCTGACCGTACCTGGATTTGGGGTTCATGATTATATTGATAGTACCTTTAAAAATAAAGGTACTTTTATGATATTGCCTTATTTCGGACTTAACATTAAACCATCTTTTTATGAAAATGGTGTAGATTATTATTATGAAAATGGAAAGTCCTATCTGAGAACTTCAAAAATAATTAAGAGAAAGGGCCAATATGCGAAGTTAATTTATATCTATCGCAATGTAAATTACAGATATGACTTTAGTGGCAACAAAATTATCATACCGTTAAAGAATAGGTTTGAAGTAATTATAGCAAAATCCTTATGCTACCTCATTGGAATCGTTTCGTTTTATATTATCTTATTTGGCTTTCTACTTCTTATTAGGTTCCTAATCAGCATATCTCGAAACAAGATATTTGAAGATATTAACATTAGAAGACTCATTTGGATGTCAATATGTTGCTTTTCGACTATACTCATTCCATATTTTATCTCACTTGTGATCTATTTATTATACTACAAAACCCTTTCGGATGGTACAGTTTATACTAAAACATTCTCTGGCTATGAGATTCTACTTGCCATTTTAGGCATATTATTTTTTGGATTATATATAGCATTTAAAAAAGGTATGAAAATTAAACAAGAAAATGACTTGACTATTTAATATGAAATCTAAGCCTCTTTATAAGCAGATAAAGAATATTCCATTTTTATTTTTATCAATTATATTAATTAACGCTACATTCTCACTGATCTATTTCTTTAGTTCTGTTCATCAAACCAGAATTTTGAATGTTGAGGTAAAGAAATTAAATATCAGAACCTATAAGTCATTAAGCGTTGGAGAAAATAATTTCGTGACTGGTTCTGATGGTAAATTATACTGGAAAGTAAAAAATTACAACGAGGCTGCATTAGTGTTTGCTGCTAATCATAGCGGAACATTAAATTTATATGACCAGCTTTACTTGTTGCTATTAAATATTTTACTTTTTATCATGGTTCATAAGATAAAAGAAGATGCAATTTTCTCAAATCAGGTAAAACGGGGATTACGGCTTATTATTAGTTCGGTAATGCTTTACCCATTTATAAGTTTATTGGGATACATGCTTTCTGGTTATTGTATTGAAAAACTTACCGGTGGACAATTTACTGTTCAGTATAAGAAATCGAATATTACCATGTTTTTATTTATTTCTTATTTGCTCATATTTATGTTACCATTCATAAGGAAAGCAGTTACTTTGCAAGAAGATCAAAACTTAACAATTTGAGATTAAACACAGTCGAGTTTATGCTCTACAAATATTATTATGCCTATAATTATCAATTTAGATGTCATGCTTGCCCGGCGGAAAATGTCGTTAACCGAATTAAGTGAGCGGGTAGGCATCACGATGTCTAATTTATCTATTCTAAAAACAGGAAAAGCAAAGGCCGTTCGCTTAGAAACATTGGAATCAATTTGTAACGTGCTGGATTGTCAGCCAGGAGATATTTTAGAATATAGATCTGATGAATAACCATTCAAGGGAAATTAAATTCCCAGAATAAGTGTAATAGATCATCATTAAAACCAGTTTATAGCCTGTTAAATAAACTATATCCACTATTAAAATCTATTTGACAATTTGATGATTGTAGATAAAATAAATGATTCTACATTTGCTTAACGGTGTTAGATTATTTACACTTATTAATTCCGCCATGGGAAGCAAAGAAAGAATTTCACGATTGAAAGAAGAAACCAGGATCAACATCCTGGATGCTGCCTTGAACATTGTTCAAACGGAAGGCTGGCAAGCTTTAAGTATGCGTAAAATTGCTGATCAGATCGAGTACACTGCACCAATTATTTATGAATATTTTTCTAACAAAGAAGGTATTTTACTAGAGCTAACCCGAAAAGGATATTTAATGCTTTCGAAGGCGGTTCGGGAAGCTCGTGATGCTCATCAGCAACCTGCAGATCAAATGGAAGCAATGTGGGTTGCTTATTGGAATTTTGCTTTTGAACACAAAGAGTTTTATCAATTAATGTACGGTGTTGATATGATGTGTTGTTCTGTGAAGAATAATTTGCCCGAAGCAGAAAATTTAGCGAACATGATAGGTGACATTATTGAATCTTTGTTTGAGAAAAAACCTGTTTCTGAAGATGATATTTGCAGGAAATACTATACTTATTGGTCTATTATTCACGGCTTAATCTCTATCAACTTGGTTCGCCCTAATGGCAGAACCACGGATGATCTTAACCAACAAATTTTAAAGGATGCTATAAAAGGAATCACTTTATCCATCAACAGTTAATTTTTTTTGCTTACTCATTTAACACTGTTAAATCATTTACTAACTATATAAATACTATTTAATTTAAATCATATGAATGCTATCCATCATCTTTTTATTTACCTTAACACTGTTAAATCATTTAATAAGGTTAAGTCACTTGTAATTATATCCCTTTTATCAATTGCATTAATTGGTTGTAAGTCGTCGCCTGATCAGTCTGCTGCTGCGCCACCTCCACCGGTATTGCCAGTTAGTATGGTTAACGAAAGCACTGAAACTACATTTATAGAGTACCCTGCTGCCATTCAAGGGGCGGTTGATATTGATGTTCGTCCGCAAGTAAGTGGTTATTTACAAAGTGTTTTAGTAAACGAGGGCGCTTATGTATCAGCCGGACAAACTTTATTCAAAATCAATGAAAATCCTTTTCGTGAAGCATTGAATAATGCTAAAGCAAGCATGCATGCTGCAGAAGCTGCTATTTTAAATGCGCAATTAGAAATTGATAAGTTAACTCCTTTGGTTCAAAACAAAGTAGTATCCGATATCCAGTTGAAAACTGCAAAAACTGCATATAAAATCGCTCAGGCAAATGCCGAACAAGCTAAAGCTAATGTGGCATCGGCGAAAATAAATTTAGGTTACACCAACGTAAAGGCAACAGTTAGTGGTTACATCGGCAGAATTCCGAAGAAACAGGGAAGTTTAGTATCACCAACTGATCCTATTGCTTTAACACAATTATCTGATATCCATGAAGTACACGTTTATTTTTCATTAGCCGAAAACGATTTCAATAGTTTTAATACAAACTACCCTGGTAAAAGCCCGGCAGATAGAATTAAACATTTACCTGCTGTAGAATTGGTACTAGCTGATAAAAGTATTTATCCGATAAAAGGTCGCATTGACATGATTGATGGCCAGTTTGATAAAAATACTGGTGCAATCACTTTAAGAGCGAGTTTTCCAAATGCCAGTGGTACACTGCGTTCAGGAAATACAGGGAAACTTCGCTTAGGTTTAAAACATGACGACGCAATTTTAATTCCGCAATCGGCAACGATAGAAATGCAGGACAAGGTTTTCGTTTTTGCTGTAAACAAGGAAAATAAAGTAAGTAAAATGCCTATTACCGTAATCGGTAAAAGCGGGAATAATTACCTGATTAAAGATGGTGTAAAGTCTGGTGATCAGATCGTATTAAGCGGCCTCGATCGTCTTCAGGAGGGACAAGAAATCCAACCTGAAAAAGCTACTGAAAAAGCCGCTCAACTCATTAATAAAAAATAAGCTCAATTAAAATGTTTAAAATATTTATACAAAGACCAGTACTCGCCACTGTAATCTCCATTTTACTGGTGATATTAGGTGTACTTGGCCTTACCAAATTACCCCTCCAGCAATTTCCTGATATTGCTCCACCATCAGTTTTAGTAACTGCTGTTTATCCCGGGGCAAATGCTGAAACCGTTCTGCGTTCAGTTGCACCATCACTGGAAGAATCTATTAATGGTGTAGAAAACATGACTTACATGAGTTCTACAGCGAGTAATGATGGGTCTTTAGCAATTACCGTGTTTTTTAAATTAGGTACAAATGCAGATCAGGCCGCGGTAAACGTTCAAAATCGTGTTGCCCAGGCTACCAGTCAGTTGCCTGCAGAGGTGGTACAACAAGGCGTTACTACTGCAAAACAACAAAATAGCTTTATTATGGCTATTGGCTTGTACACTGATGATGAAAAAAAATACGACCAGACTTTTGTAGCCAATTATGCACAAATCAATATCATCCCTGAAATCAAGCGTATTCCCGGTGTAGGTTCGGCAGCTATTTTCGGCGGCGTTAAAGATTATTCAATGCGTGTTTGGTTAAATCCAACACAAATGGCAACATATCAGGTTACGCCAAATGAGGTAATGCGGGCCATTCAGGATAAAAGTTTAGAAGCTGCTCCCGGAAAATTCGGTGAAAAAAGTAAGGAGGTTTTTGAGTATGTAATTAAGTATAAAGGTAAACTTACTAAACCTGAAGAATATGAAAATATTGCCATCAGGGATAATGCTGATGGATCAATCCTTCACTTAAAAGATGTTGCCCGTGTGGAATTAGGTGCCTATTCTTATAACAGTATTACCAGGTTAAATGGTAAAAAAGGTATCGTAATCGGGATTATTCAGTTAGCAGGTTCTAACTCCAATGATATTCAGGTAGCGATTAATAAGCTGATGGAGAAATCTGAGAAAAGCTTTCCGGCAGGAATAAAGAAAAATATTTTTTATAGCACAAAAGTATCTTTAGATCAATCTATTGAGCAGGTAGAGCATACCCTGGTCGAAGCATTTATCTTGGTATTTATCGTAGTGTTCTTGTTCTTACAGGATTTCCGGTCAACATTAATTCCTGCAATAGCTGTTCCGGTAGCCATATTGGGAACCTTCTTTTTCATGCAATTATTTGGTTTCTCTATTAATTTGCTAACCTTATTCGCTTTAATTTTAGCCATTGGTATTGTTGTAGATGATGCCATTGTAGTGGTGGAGGCTGTACACGCCAAAATGGAGCACAAAAACTTGGCTCCAAAGGCAGCCACGCATGAAGCGATGCATGAAATTACAGGTGCTATCATTTCTATAACCCTAGTAATGGCGGCAGTATTTTTGCCTGTTGGTTTTATGGAAGGATCTACCGGCGTATTTTACCGTCAGTTTGCCTTTACCATGGCCATTGCAATTGTTATTTCAGCGGTTAATGCCCTAACCTTAAGTCCGGCTTTGGCTGCACTGTTTTTGAAAGATAATCACTCCGCACAGGAAGATAAACCAGTTACAAAACCTAATTTCAAACAACGTTTCTTTAATGGATTTAACCATAGTTTCAATGCTTTAACCAACCGATATGTTGGTGGATTAAAGTTTTTAGTGAAACACAAATGGTTAAGTTTAGGTGGATTAGCTTTAATTACACTGATTACTGTTTTCATGGTGAAAAATACGCCAGCGGGATTTATTCCGACAGAAGATCAGGGCTTTATCGCCATCTCGGTGAATACACCTTCCGGAACTTCTTTAGATGGAACACAAAAAGTTATGACACAGGCTGAAGAGGTGTTGAGTAAGCTTGATGCATCGAGGGATGTAACTGCCGTATCCGGTTTTAATTTACTCACCAATTCCACCAGTCCTTCGTCAGCCGTAGTTTTTGTATTGCTTAAACCCAATGAAGACCGCGGCAAGGTTAAAAATATTGAAGAGATCATGAACCAGGTACGTGGAAAACTGGGCGCCATTTCTGGGGGTAGTTTCTTCGTGTTTAGTTTTCCTACCGTTCCGGGTTTTAGTAATGTGGAAGCGCTGGATATGGTACTACAAGACAAAACCGGTGGAAAACTGGATAAGTTTAGCGGTATTTCACAGCAATTTATAGGTGAGCTTATGAAGCGCCCGGAAATTGCGGTAGCCTTTACCAGTTTCAAAGCAGATTATCCTCAGTTACAGTTAGATATTAATGATGAAAAGGCCGATCAGTTAGGGGTGAATGTGAAAGATATTTTGCAAACCATGCAAACATATTTTGGTAGTGCACAAGCCTCAGATTTTAACCGCTTTGGTAAATACTACCGTGTGGTGGTGCAGGCTGATGTTCAGGATCGTGCGGATCCATCAACTATCGACCGTGTGTTTGTGAAGAGCAATAGGGGAGAAATGGTGCCGATTAATACCCTGGTAAAGCTGAGCCGAATTTATGGTTCTGAAACAGCCTCCCGATACAATCTGTTTAATTCCATTTCCATTAATGCTATTCCAAAACCGGGTTTTAGTTCTGGTGACGCCATTAAAGCAATTGAGGAAGTTGCTGAAAAGCAATTGCCGGCCGGGTACAGTTATGAATTTTCGGGTCAAACCCGTGAAGAAATCGCTTCAGGTGGGCAATCGACTGTGATTTTCTTATTGTGTTTAGTATTTATTTACTTTTTACTTTCTGCACAATATGAGAGTTATATTTTACCTCTTGCCGTAATTTTATCCATCCCGGCAGGAATATTCGGTGTGTTTGTAGCGATTGGTTTAACAGGCATTGAAAACAATATTTATGTTCAGGTAGCCTTAATTATGTTAATTGGTTTGCTGGCTAAAAATGCGATTTTGATTGTCGAATTTGCCGCACAGCGAAGACGCTCAGGACAGCCTTTGGTAGCTTCGGCTCTAGAGGCATCCAAATCAAGATTACGTCCGATTATCATGACTTCATTAGCATTTATTGTAGGCTTAATTCCGATGATGGGTGCAACCGGACCATCTGCGCAGGGTAATCATTCCATTAGTATTGGTGCTGCCGGCGGCATGATATCTGGTGTAATTCTGGGTTTATTTATCATTCCGGTACTATTTGTCATCTTCCAATCTATTCAGGAAAAATTTTCAAGAAAATCAACTGAGGTTATTCATCACCATGAAGAACCTGTTAAAAATATAGTTTATGAAACGGTTTAATTTATTAGGCATCATGCTTCTGGCACTAATTTGGAGCGGATGTTCAGTTTCCAAGGATTTATCATTGCCTGAAGTGGCACCAGGATTATTTAGATACAATATTCCAAAAGATTCTTCAAGCATCGGCGATTTGCCTTTGAAGAGTTTTATTAATGATCTTACGGTACAAAATTTAATTGATACTGCCCTGTTAAAAAATGTAGATATGCAAATGGCATTGAAAAACATAGATGCAGCGGAAGTATTGTTTAAACAATCAAAACTGGGTTATTTGCCAGATTTAAAATTACAGGTGGCAGCAAGTTCCAGTCGCCCATCTGATAACAGCTTAAATGGCTTGAGTTTAAACCAGTTTACCGGATCAACACATATTGAAGACTACAACGCCAATCTGGGTTTGGTATGGGAGGCTGATATCTGGGGTAAAATCCGAAATCAGAAAGCAGGGGCTTTGGCGAGTTTTCTTCAAACAAACGAGGCCCGAAAGGCTGTTCAAACCCGTTTGGTGGCAAATGTAGCGCAAGGTTATTATAATTTGCTGATGCTTGATGCTCAATTGGAAATTGCAAAGAAAAACCTAAAGCTTAATGACAGTACATTGCGGATCATTAATTTACAGTTTGATGCCGGCCAGGTCACTTCTTTAGCAATCCAGCAAGCAGCAGCGCAGCAGTTAAATGCCGCTCAATTAATCCCTCGTTTGGAGCAGAATGTAATTTTACAGGAAAACGCATTAAGTGTGCTTATTGGTACGTTGCCAAAAGCGATTAATCGTTCCAGCCGGTTGGATAAAATGGTTCTTCCACAAGATTTAAATGCCGGTTTTCCATCAGCATTACTCAGTCGCAGGCCAGATATAAAGTCGGCAGAATTAGCCTTGAACGTGGCTAATGCAAGAGTAGGTGTAGCCAAAGCCAGTTTATATCCCTCGCTGGTTATTACTGCAAGCGGCGGCATAAACTCTTTTAAAGCAAGTAACTGGTTTAGTATGCCGGCATCGCTGTTTGGCTTAGTTTCAGGAGGAATAACTCAACCCATTTTTCAAAGAGGTCAGTTAAAATCTAACTTGGAAATAGCAAAAATCGACCGCGAGAAATCGGTCATTCAATTTCGCCAGTCGGTAATTAACGCCGTTGGAGAAGTATCGGATGAATTAACGAAAGTGGAAAAACTTAAAGAACAATATAGCATTGCTGAAAAAAGAGCGCAAACCTTGCAACAGGCATCCAGAAATGCCAGCTTATTATTTAAAAGCGGAATGGCCAATTACCTGGAAGTGATTACTGCGCAGGGAAACCTGTTACAGAGCGAATTGGAACTAACCACCATTAAAACAGAGCAGCTTAACGCTGTTGTTGGCTTATACCGTTCGTTAGGAGGTGGTTGGAATTAATCATAACAGCATGATTTGCTAATCATTATATCAGATTTTTTAGCTCACCACATCCTCACCTTAACAATTATGTTAAAGTGTAGATGTGGTTTTTGCTGTTTATAGCGAGGCAATCAATCCTCCCGTTCTGGTTAGCTGAATGAATAGTGAAAAATTCCAAAAAAATTCAGCTATTTAATTGATTCATCTCAAACGAAATGACAAAAGTGATGTTGTAATATCAATAGATAGAAATTATGACTAAAATATTTGTTCTTGAAGATGACCAGGATATACGTGAGATTGTGGCCTGGATTTTAGAAGCTGAAAATTATGAAGTAGTTACCTTTAAGAATATAGATGAATTTATGAGAAGAAACCTTCATGATTTGCCCGATCTTTTTTTATTAGATGTAATGTTGCCCGACGGTTCCGGAATTGATGTATGTAAACAGTTAAAATCAGAAGAAGCGAACCAAAATATTCCAATTTTAATTATGAGCGCTCACGCGAGCATGGAGCAGGTAAGTAGCGGATGCGATGCGGAAGGATTTATCCAGAAACCGTTCGAGCTTCATTCTTTTTTGGAGCGTATTCAACTTCAGGTAAAAGGTAGCTAACGAATTTAAATTGTAGCGACACCGCAAAACCAAATAGAAAATTTGTTGTTTGTAATTATAATGTTAGATGAAAAATTCAAAGGCTGACTAAAATACTCATACCTTGTTAAAGGAATTTTTAATGAAAAATAACACTTTCATACAAAATAAAAATCAACAAATTTCTACGCTCACCGAACTGAATGATGCATTAGAGAATTATTTTAGCAATACGATCATTCCTCAGCTTTTTGTTGATTCGGAGTTTATTTTACGAAAATTTACGCCGCCTGCAATGAAACAGTTTAGACTGCAGCATTCAAATATTGGTGCATCAATTTATGATGTTAAGGATAATTTTCGCTTCCCAAGTTTTATAGATAATATCAAACAGGTAATTGAAAGTGATGAGGCCTTGGAAAAAGAAATTCAAACTACCGACATGAATTGGTATCAGATGAATATTTTGCCTTATCGGGTAGCCAAAGAAAAACGTACCGATGGGGTAATTATAACTTTCGTTGATATTACCTCACGAATAAGAGATTTGAAAGAACAGGAAAGACTGGTTCTGGAATATGAATTGTTATTAGATACGATTTCGCATGATGTGAAAACCCCCTTAACCAGCTTAAGTCTGACGGTAGAAATGCTAAAAAAATTACCGGAGCGAGGAATGGATAAATTTCCGACCTTAATGGATAAAATGGAAAGTGGACTTTCAAAAATCAAAGACATTATCCTGGATTTAACAAACTCAAGGGATTCTGAAGAACATTATCAGGCTGCGTCAGAATTATTGGATATTGAGCAAATATTAGAGGATGTTCGTTTGAGTTTGGCACCTCAGATAATGGAAGCAAATGCAGTGATTAAATGGGAAATTAATCATTCAGAAATCCAGTTCGTTCGGCGTAAGTTAAGGAGTGTTTTATATAACCTGGTAAGCAATTCAATTAAATACCGTGATGCATACCGAGCTTTACAAGTGGTAATCAAGTCTTATTTAGAAAACGATTACATCATCATTTCTGTAGAAGATAATGGCCGCGGCATAGCAGAATCAAACCTTAAAACGGTATTTAATAAGTACGAGCGTATTGCAACAGATGTGGAAGGAACAGGTGTAGGCCTTCATTTGGTAAAAGAAATTGTTCATTTATCCGGTGGAAAAATAGAAGTTTACAGTAAATTAAATAAAGGAACGATCTTTAAGCTGAGTTTTAAAAATCTGAGTAAATCAGATCCTTCTAATAAGCTTTAACTGACGCCAATCTGCAGGATAAATTTGATGTAATGTTTATCTATCATAATCACCCATCAAGATTATAAAAATTTGTTGATCAATGTTAGAATAATCAGGATTGTTCGTAAAGCAGTTCCCCATCCTGAACAGAAAGAAGCGTATTTTGCGCTGCCAGTTCATTATAAACTGGAAACTTTTCTTCATTTCCAACCATCTGAATTAAGTTTTTACGAATCATTTTCATTCTGATCTTGTACTGCATCCTTCGCTCTTCCATATCTTTAATTTCTGATTCATTTATCGATGCATCAATTTCATGTCCTAGTGTATGAATTTTGTCCAGCAAGTCGATATAGATATTAAATTGTTCCTGTATGGCTTTTGTACTCATAAAAATAAATTGTATTAGTTTAATTCTTCTATGTAAATGGCGCCGTTAACACAGCTGATTAAAACTGTAGTTTGATCACGCTTGTCAATAACGGCCACTTTAGTGTTAATTTTGCAAAGTTTATCTGCCAGGATATCCTGTGCTACTACCCATTCCTGCGAAACATGTTCCAGTCGGTTTTGTTTACGCTCCAGTTCCATGCAGGCAATTAAATGTTCATCTGCCTGTTCAGCAGTTATCGATTCTTCTTTAGATAAATCCGGCACTTGCGAGTCGTCAACCTGCATTTTCGCTTGCTCTACTTCAATGGATATGTCTTGATACTGATCAAAGAATTCCTGGATTGTTGAATTTCCCATGGTTAAATAACCATCCATGTGGATAGATGGTTTTACCCATTTCAATTTAAACTTTATTCAAACATCAATTAATTGTTCTTGCTTGCTTTTAAAAAAAGAAAACCTACTAGGCCTGATAATACAGAGGCTGTTAAGATGGCGAACTTGGCTTCTAATATATATTCTTCCTTGGAAAAAGAAAGCATAGCGATAAAAATAGACATGGTGAAACCGATCCCGGCTAGCATGCCTAAACCCAAAATATGCCTCCAGCTGGCTCCAGTAGGTAAGTGGCCGAATTTTAGTTTTACAGCCAGCCACGAAAATAAACTCACGCCAAAAGTTTTGCCTACAAATAAACCTAAAATAATACCCAGACCTAAAGGCGAAATTAAACCTGCAATCATTTGCTTTTGAAAAGGAATATTCGTGTTTGCCAATGCAAAAACCGGCATAATGACGTAGTTTACTGGCTTTGTTAACCCATGTTCAAGTTTTTCTAAAGGAGATTGTTTGTTGCTGGCATTAGTAGGTATGGTAAATGCAAGTAAAACACCGGCAATGGTGGCATGAATACCCGAATGATGAATGAAATACCATAAAAAAATACCCGGTAGGAGATAAAAGAGTAGATTTTTAACTTTAAAAAAATTTAAAACCAGAAGTAAAATTAAAATTCCGGCTCCAATAGCGAGATATTCAAAATGGATTTGTTTAGTGTAGAATATGGCGATGACTAATATTGCGCCCAGATCATCAACAATAGCTAAGGCTGCTAAAAATATTTTTAAACTTGCCGGAACATGTTTGCTTAACAGTCCGATAATAGCGATAGCAAATGCAATATCGGTTGCCATAGGTATTCCCCAGCCGCTTTCAGTTAAAGTGTTTTTATTAAACAGGGCGAAAATCAATGCCGGGACAAGCATGCCGCCTAATGCCGCTATTACGGGCAAGGCTGCACTTTTAAACGATGACAATTCGCCTTCGATCAGTTCCCGCTTAATTTCTAAACCAACCAGAAGGAAAAAGATAGCCATTAATGCATCATTAATCCATCCAAGGATGCTGAAATGAATAAAAGGAAAGCCTATTTGGGTTTCTAAAAAGATTTCGAAACCATCTTTCATGCTGGTATTGGCAATGATTAATGAAATGGCTACACCAAACAAAAGTAAAAAGCCACCGATTTGTTCAGATCTGAAAAAGGATTTAAAGACCTTCAGATTAATGCTTTTTCCCATTTTTTAAAAATATAAAAATAAGCTAATGGAATATGTAAAGAAAAAACCTCAGATTTACAGTTTTTCACCTATAAATCTGAGGTTATAAGAATAAAATTAAATCTTTTATTTATTATAATATTGTCGGATTATTGGGATTTCTTTCCAATGTTTACCCTAACATTTACTTCAAAATCCCCATCCGTGTAACCTTTTATTGCAGAGGTTGCCGTATTGTAGTAGGCCATAAAATACAAGGAAGATTTGTAATTCATTCCAAACCCGAATGTAGCATTTTGTGTATTATGGTACATGGCCATCAAATATAGTTTGTCGTTGGCAAAGTTTGCGTTTAATCCGGCATCCCAAAGGTTTTTATAATTCTTAATGCCTCTGAAAACTCCTTTAGGCTCAATGCTGATACCGTTCAGGCCTTTTCCTAAAGCAAATTTATAACTCACTGCCGAATAAAATGTAGGTTTATCGGCATAGTTAAGATCATCGTTCCTGAAAACAGAGCGCATGTTGGGAATAGCACCCTCTACCGTTAAACCATTCGAAGTGTATGAAGCGCCAAAATCACCATCAAGGTAACTGCCACGATCATTAAAGCGGGCAAGCGAAGGATCATTGAAGTCGATATTTCGCATGTTGCTCAAATCTAGCCGGTCTCTGCTTACGCCAAACGAAACACCAAAATTTAGCTGCTGGTTTTCATTGCTCAACGGAATATGGTAAGCAAACGTTCCCACAGCTTTGGTACGTTGCAAGCCTCCCGATTTCTCGTTGTAAACATTTATGCCCCAACCCACTTTGCCCACTTGCTGATCAAGTGTAACACTTTGCGTTACAGGTGCCCCCGGAATGTTTGACCATTGTTTACGGAAACTTCCATTGATATTAAAACCTTCATTTATACCGGCCATAGATGGATTTACTAAATAACGGTTTTGAAAATACTGGGCATTAAGTGGCAGTATTTGTGCCTTAGCCATGCCGAAAATAAATATGCTGCTTGCAAACAGAAACGTTACGCGACGCATTTGCTTTATATTTTTTGTAATTGCTTTCATGTCTGTAATTAGTCTCTGATAATGTTGATGAATCCTTTGAACGTACCTATTCCGGTTCCTAAATCAATAATGTAATAATACGTGCCTTCCAATAGCGGACTTCCATTTACAACTCCATCCCAATCATTGGCATAACCCTGCCTGGTATATAAAACGCGGCCAGTTTTGTCGAAGATTTTTAAGGTGTTGTTTGGATAATAATCGATGTTCTTAATAATGAATTTATCATTATATCCATCTCCGTTTGGAGTAATTACAGTGCTCGCTTCTAGTTTATAATCATCAACTACCGTAATGAAAATGGTTTGATTCCTTACACAGCCCGAAGCATTAGTAACAGTCACCTGATAAGTACCACTTTGTTTTGGTCTGATGGTAACTGCTGCGGCATTTCTTGCAGAAGTAATTTCTGAGCCCATCCAATTGTATTGTGTACCACCAGTGGCCGTTAAAATAATGACCTCACCTTTAGAGAGGGTTAAATCTTTATTGCCTGTGATCGAAATTTCGGGCAAAGCATTTACAGTTACTGTCGCTGTTCCGGTTTGAGGCTGACCACAATTTACATCTGTAATATTAGTGAGGTTATAAACGAAAGTGCCCGTTGCATTTGTAGGTGCGCTCAATGTTACCGAACTGTTCGTTCCTGAAGTACTGATTGTTCTGTTTGCACCTCCATTAATGTTGTAAGTAAATGTATATGGAGCTGTTCCGTTGGCGCCTGTGAAGGTTATTACAGGTGATACCGCATTATTACATACTGCAGCTGAACCTGAAATTGTCGCCGTTGCAGCCGCCAATTCTGTCAGTTTAAATGTTTTGGTGGTTACATTTATACCATCATAATCAGTGCCGCCATTATCCGTTACCGTTACCATAATATTGGCTGAACCACCTACATTATTTTTAAAATGATAAGTTATTGTTCCTTTATCGGCTCCGCTGGCCGCAATAGTTAAAACATCAAACATATTAGGATTATCTGATGATACGCTTAAAGTAGTGGTTTGCGTAGTTTCAAGTCCTGCAGAAATACCACTTAAAGCGATGGTTTTATTGGTGCTTGTGTAGCATGAAGACTGATCAGCAATAGTGCTTAGGGTAGGGGCACTATTCCCAAACAAATACCTCGTTTTAACAGGATAGTGATCGGTTGTGGTAGTACTATAATTACTAATCAGGGTTTTTACACCATCCAATACTTCCGCTGTGCCTTTAATATAGTTTAAATTTAGATTTTTATTGATAATCACATTATCAATTACCGTATTAAAACCTGCGGTTGATTGTTTTCCTGCTAAACTTAAAGGTAGGGTAATCGGAAAATAGTTAGCCGCATCAAGCGTGAAATCAGAATACGATGTTCCCGTCCCGGCTGGCATTGGTGCAATGGTTTTGTCTGGATTTAATACATCATTAAAATCGCCCAGAATGATTACTTTCTTGTTCGCAAGATTGGCATCTATCCAGTTTTTGAGTTGCAGGTTTCCACCTTTTCTTCTATTGTAAGAATCAATTTGATCGGCAGTTGTACCCGTGTTCGCCTTCGCGTGGATTTCGATAAAGTAAATCGTTTCCTTTTTCCCATTAATGGTTACCTCTGCTTCCATTGCAAAAGGAAAACGACCTGATGACCAGTTTTTATAAGGTGTTCCATCTGCGCTTGTTGAAGCTACAGCTGGGTTATAGGTGTCTTCCAATATGCCAAAAGTCCTGATTGGTTTTATCAGATCAGTACGGTACATGAAGGCCAGCTTTTGTGCCAGCGGATAATCAGCATCTGCTTTATTATCTGCATAGGAACCAAATGGACTGAAGATTACATTGTATCCGGCAGGCAATACCGTATTTCTAAATAAAGTGGTATCAACCACCTCTGCAAAGCCATATACATCAGCATTGATATTGTTTACCACAGTTTTAACATTAGCTGCTTGCAAAACATCATTTGAAGGATCTTGTGCCGGGCTACCGAACCATTCAATATTCCAGTTTACTACCTCTAATGTATTAGCAACATCGAAAGTATTTCCTGATAGATTCACAACTTTATTGGCTGAACCAGCAGTAGCAATAGAAACATTTGCAGAATAAGTAGTATTTACTGCGGTTGGTGTAAACTTAGCATAGATTGTTGGAGAGGTATTATTAATGGCACCTTTAGTATAATTTAAAGTACTGGTGTAAGTACCGTTACTGGTATTCGAAATGGTGAAATTTGATGGTGCAGAAACCGTAACATCACCGGTTAAGTTTCCTGCAGAAAAGGTAAAGGATTTTTCAGCTGATGTAGTACCTGCTGCCTGGAAGCCGAAATTTACACTGGTAGTTGAGGTGGTAATATCTACCGGCGGAGGAGTGGAAGAATTTACAACGGCAAAATCATCAACAGTCCAGCGACTTGCAGAGCTCGTTGTAGAATTATAGATGATAGCCACATAAACCGGCAAAGCTTTATAAGCAGTCAAGTCTATATTGCCGGATTTTGTCCAGATATCAGAGCCAGGTTCCGGAAATTTGCCATCCAGATCAGTCCAGGTAGCAAGCGATGGGTCGCCGGTTCCTGCGTAATTGGTTGATACCTTTAACTGTAATTTATCTCCGGCAAAAGCAGATCTTGTCCAGAACGACAACACTGCATAATTCATAGCTGATAAATTTAAAGCAGGAGAGATTAACCAGTCTTGGTTTAAAATATTTCCACTTGAGAAGCCGTTGATTTGCAAGGCGTTTCCTGTACTTGCTGTTCCGGTAGCATCGTTAGCATCATGACCAAAGGTTGTAGTACAGCCCCAGGTTTGCGGACCAGCGATACTATATTGAGAAAAACCATCAGATAATGCAGCGCTACCGACTGTGGTACAATTTTCAAAAGTAAATACCGTTTGATTGGGGTCTATAGCTGCGCCTGATAATGCTAATGAAACTGATGTCGCACCTGTACTGCTGTGTACAATTGCACCATTTGCATTTCCCACAGCTGTAGGATTAAACTTAACGTAAACCGTTTGATTAATGGCTAATTCTGCAGCTGTAAAAGTAATGCTACCCGTAAACGTGGTATTGTTTTTTGATATACTGAATGGAGCAGCTGTGGTTAAAGTAGTTACTCCGCTAAGGTTGCCGGCAGATAGCACATAACTTTTTGAAGCAGAAGCGGTATTGATAGCCTGATTGGAAAACGCTAATGTTTTAGGCGTAGCCAATAAATATGGTCCTGATGTTGATATCGGCTCAAAAACGGTTGAGTTTTGCGGATTTGCTGTTTTAGCGATAAAATCAAAAGCATTATCATCACTATCATAACCATTTCCTGCGAATTCTTCTGCGCCACCACTACTTAAGCTCGTTGCATCAGAGGTTGCACTTGCTTTACGTTCTACAGAAAATGTTGCGCTCGGTACAGGTGTCGCAGCACTGCCTTCAAAGGCATTAGCTGTCGCTCCATAACCTACAAAATCAATAATCTGTGTTCCGGAAGGTTGTGCGCTGGTTTGCGCAGCAGCAACGTTTGCTAATAATACTTTACCAGCTCCTGCTGCCATTGCAATGGTTCCAACTTTATCTGCAGTTGGCAGATTTGTTGTTCCTGCGGTGCCTGCAGCTTCCTGAATAAGGTAAAAACTTTTTGGCGCAATAGATCCACTTAATGTAGTAACCTGCCAGCTCGTGCCGGTTGCTGAAGCATATTGTACTGACCATCCGCTTAAATCTACAGCAGAAAGTGTAGGGTTGTATAATTCGATGAAGTCATTTTTATAAACTGATCCTGCGTTACCTCCTCCGCCATATACTTCTGAAATAACGATATGGTTTGCACCTGTAGGTTCTTTTACAGCTGAATTTTGTGGCTTGGGTGTGGTCGTAATGAAATCTGTATTATTATTTCCTGAATCATAACCGTTTCCGTCAAATTCCTCAGGTCCGCCTATAGCCATAGTAGCTACTGTAGAAGTTGCGGAAGCCTTTCTTTCTGCGGATGCGGTATTTGATAATATGGCAGCTGGTCCGGTACCTTCAAAACCATTTGCCGTCGGGCCAACACCAATTTTATCTACAATGCTTACACCAGATGGATTGGTGCCGGTTAATGCCGTTGTAGTATTGCTCAAAACAATTTTGAAAGTTGTGCCACTCATGGCAATCGTTCCGGTAACATCTGGTGTTGGTAAATTCACTGTTCCACCGCTGCCCGCTGCCTCCTGGATTAAGAAAAAGCTCTTTGCTGGTATGCTCCCGCTTAACGGGGTTACTTGCCAGCTTGTCCCGGTTGCAGCCGCATATTGTACACTCCAACCGGTTAAGTCAACCGATGTATTTCCCGGATTATATAATTCGATAAAATCATTTTTGAAGGTTGCGCCAGCATTTCCGCCGCCGCCGTAAACTTCTGAAATAACAATATGAACAGGGGCAGCAGGAGGAGTTGTTCCAATGCCCGTAGTTACAATGTTTTGAGTGGTTGCACCCGTTGTAGCTATCGCAATATTGCCATTTGAAGTGACTGCACTGGCAGGTGAAAAGCGGACATAAACGGTTTTGTTTCCCGCCAATTCAGCTGTAGTATAAATTAATGACGTTACATAGGTCAGGTTATCTTTCGAGATGAAAAATGGTGCGCCTGATACAATATTGACATCTGCGGTTAAGCCTGTAGCACTTAAAATAAAAGATTGAGCTATGCTGTTTGTTCCTGCATTTTGTGAACCGAAATCAAGTGAGGTTTTATCAATATTGACAGCTGCTGATTGGCCGGTTCCTGTTAGCGATACGTTTGGTAAGTCCGTTGCTCCACCGCCGTTTATGCTAATACTACCTGCCGATGTACCCGAAACAGTTGGTGTGAATTTCGAGTAAATGGTTGTACTGCCCGCTGAGAGTTCAGCATTGGTAAAGGTTAATGAAGAACCAAAGCCTGTTCCGGTAGTTTTTGAAATAGAATAGGGTGCAGTTGTATTTAAATTTACATTTGTGCCGTTTAAGTTAGCTGATGTTAATGTAAAGGTTTTTTCCGCTGAAGTAGTATTCACAAACTGGGTTCCAAAATCTAAACTATTTGGCGTTGTAACCAGTGTCGGCGTTACAGCTGCACCGGAAGTAAACGTCAGGTTGAAGTTATCTATGGCAGTGGTTGGTCTGTTACCGCTGCCTGTTGAAGCGCTTAAACAAACCAGCCTGATCCAGATTGGGCCTGAATTGTTGTCTAAAGCAGTTCCAAAATCTACGCTGATGTTGTTGTTGCTGAAGATGTTTCCTCCGGTAGATAGGGTGCCTGTGGTATTTGCTGCAGTAAAGCTTGTTGGTGTAGCCCCGAATCCATATTCAACCGCCCAATTGGTTGTTCGTGGTGCTGATGAATTATCCAATGATTGTAAATCAAATCTCAGCTTAAAAGCAGATTTTCCGGTTGTATTGGCAATTTGGAAGGTAAACCCGCTACCTGGGTCATAACCCGTGGCGGATGTTTGTCTTAGTCCTAATGCTCGGTCGGTCGCGGCAGCTTGAACAGCGGTAGTTGCTGCGCTTCCAGCGGTTGCCGAAGCCATGTTTTTGTAACCTGCTGCGGTTGCATTCCATGCTGCCGCCGCTGTTGAAAAGGCTGTTGATGTACCTAACGAAGATGAACTTGAAGATAATCTTGTGGTAAACCCATTTGGTAATCCTGACCCGATCCCATCAAAATTCTCTACATACGGTGATGTAGTTAAATTTACCTGGGCAAAAATGGGAAAGGAAAGTAAAATGAATAAAAAGAGGAGTATAGGTCTTTTCATATAGTTTGTTTTGTTTAAGACAAATTTATATGCAAAAGACTAATTATCAGATTAACTCCATGTTAATTTGACTAATTGTGGAAAACTAAATTTTATAACATATAATTTATGGGTTATAAAATCGTTGGTAGGCGTTACCTGAAAGGATAGCTTAAAAGAAATCTTCTATATTTCCTTTGCCTTCTCTGATCACCTCAAACTCACCTGTGGTACAATCAATAACTGTTGAAGCTTCATTATCACCATATCCGCCATCTATAACTAAATCAACCAGGTTTTCATATTTTTCATGAATTAATTCCGGATCAGTTGAATACTCAACCAACTCATCATCATCTTTAATGGAAGTGGATAGAATAGGATTACCCAGTTCTTTCACAATACAGCGGGCTATATTATTATCGGGAACACGAATACCTACAGTTTTTTTATTAGAACTTAATAATTTTGGAACGTTGTTATTGGCATTAAAAATAAAAGTAAATGGACCAGGTAAGGCTTTTTTTAAAACCCTGAATGTAGTGTTATCAATTGGTTTGATGTAATCCGAAATGTGTTTTAAATCGTGGCAAATAAAAGAGAAATTAGCTTTTTCTGGTTTAATACCGCGGATTCTGGCAATTTTCTCAATAGCTTTTGGATTGGTAATATCGCAACCCAAACCATAAACCGTATCTGTAGGATAGATAATTAATCCACCTTTTTTAAGAACTTCTACCACCTGCTCAATCGCCCGCTCATTGGGGTTCTCTGGATAAATTTTGATGATCATAACGTAAAAATAACAATTTAATGGTGTCAGTTGTTTAATTATCTTAATCTTTGTGTTTAACAGAACATACGCTAATCTATTATTATGAGAAAAGCTTTCATTGCGATTGCCGCATTTTTAGTAGCCCTAACCGTTATGCTTGGGCTATATCATCCATTTTTATGGTGGACATTCCTTTTTACCGGTCCTTTTGTAATACTTGGTGTTTATGATCTTTATCAGCCCAAACATAGTATTGTACGTAATTACCCGGTGTTTGGGCGCCTGCGCTATTTCATGGAAGAATTACGGCCAAAAGTTTACCAGTATTTTGTAGAAAGTGATGTTAATGGCACGCCTTATAACCGGTTAAACAGGTCGTTAATTTATCAGCGTGCTAAAAAAGATAATGATACCATTCCATTTGGTACCCAGTTAAATGTTTATGATAATGGTTATGAATGGCTGAGCCATAGTATTGCAGCCATATCGCATCACGAATTAAATGCTGATCCACGTGTTTTAGTTGGCGGACCAGATTGTAAACAACCTTATTCTGCCAGTATTTATAATATTTCGGCCATGAGTTTTGGTTCTTTGAGTCAGAATGCAATTTTAGCCTTAAATGGGGGGGCTAAATTGGGTAATTTTGCCCATAATACTGGTGAAGGTGGTATCAGTGATTACCATCGTGAACCTGGAGGTGACTTAATCTGGCAAATTGGTACAGGTTATTTTGGTTGCAGACATGAGGATGGGACTTTCAATTACGATGCTTTTGGTGAAAGAGCAAAATCTGATCAGGTAAAAATGATTGAGATCAAGTTATCTCAAGGTGCGAAACCTGGACACGGGGGAATGCTGCCCGCCAAAAAAGTTACGCCGGAAGTAGCAAGAATCCGTTTAGTGCCTCAGGGAAAAGATATTTTATCGCCACCGGCACACTCGGCTTTTAGTACACCGATTGGACTGGTAGAGTTTGTTAAAAAACTGAGAGATTTGTCTGGCGGAAAACCAGTAGGATTTAAATTGTGCATTGGCCGGAAGAGTGAATTTTATTCCATCTGCAAAGCGATGATAGAAACTGGTATTTACCCTGATTTTATCACGGTTGACGGGGGAGAAGGTGGTACAGGAGCTGCACCACAGGAGTTTTCGAACTCTGTAGGCATGCCATTACGGGAGGGTGTTGCCTTTGTATATGATGTTTTAAACGGATTTGATTTAAAGAAGCACATCAAAATTATTGCCTCAGGAAAAGTATCTTCAGGATTTGATTTAGTAAAAAATATTGCATTGGGAGCCGATATGTGTAATGCTGCCCGCGGGATGATGTTTGCATTGGGTTGTATTCAGGCATTGGAGTGTAATAGCAATACTTGCCCTACCGGAGTAGCTACACAAGATCAAAGTTTGATGAAAGGGTTAGTGGTGGAAGATAAAAAAGTCAGGGTGAAAAACTTTCATAATTTAACTGTGGCCAGTGCGGTTGAACTGCTCGGTGCTGCCGGTTTACGTGAACCTTCACAATTGAGCAGGGCGTATATAAACAGAAGAGTAAGCCAGAATGTGATGCAATCATATCTGGAAACCTTTCCTTATATTCCGGCAGGGAGTTTACTGCAAACACCATATCCAACGCGTTTTGAATTAGGAATGGCTTTAAGTAGTGCGCATAGCTTTGCGCCGACAGATTATAAAGTAACAGCGGTTGATTATGCGCATGCAAATCCATACAATGATACTCTACCAAATGAAGGTAGATAATATTATTTTAGGTGCATTTTGCTCAGGCGGTCGTCACCCTGTTCAGGGCCCTCTGGATCAAGGTATTAGATTTTAAATAGATGCTGAAGCAAATTCAGCATCAGGGTGGCTTTAACAGATTTTTTATCTAATGGTTAATTTATAATTTACAGTCATGCAAAACAAAAGCCGTTCTGATTTTGGTCAGAACGGCTTTTATTTTATACTATACAGTGTTTTCGTTTTAGTCTTTTAGGTTTAAGCTTTCTGCCCTCCTAAAACTCAGCATTCTTAGGGAAACGGGGGAATGCAATTACATCACGAATGTTAGTCATTCCGGTAACGAAAAGAACTAAACGCTCAAAACCTAAACCAAAACCAGCATGTGGTGCAGTACCAAAACGACGGGTATCTAAATACCACCAAAGTTCATCCTGAGGAATATTCATATCGTCCATGCGTTTTGTTAAACGATCTAAGCGCTCTTCACGCTGGGAACCACCAATCATCTCGCCTATGCCAGGGAATAAAATATCCATAGCAGCAACAGTTTGTCTGCCTTCTGCATCAGGTTCATTCTGGCGCATGTAGAACGATTTAATATCTGCAGGGTAGTCTGTTAAAATTACCGGCTTCTTAAAGTGTTTTTCTACCAGGTAACGTTCGTGCTCACTTTGTAAATCGGCTCCCCACTCATCAATTAAATACTTAAATTGCTTTTTCTGGTTCGGTTTTGATGACTTTAAGATTTTAATTGCTTCTGTATAAGTTAAACGCTCAAAATCATTAGCCAAGCAGAAATCAAGTTTCGCTAATAATCCTAATTCACTGCGCTCGTTTTGAGGTTTTTGCTTGTCTTCTTCTGCTAAGCGTGCATTTAAAAATTCAAGTTCTTCCTTGCAGTGGTCTAAAGCATATTTAATTACATACTTCATCATATCCTCCGCCAATTGCATATTGTCTTCTAAATCTGCAAAGGCAAACTCAGGTTCAATCATCCAGAACTCAGCGAGGTGACGGGTGGTGTTAGAGTTTTCTGCCCTGAAAGTTGGTCCGAAAGTATAAATCTTTCCAAAAGCCATTGCAGCTAACTCACCCTCTAACTGACCAGATACCGTTAAGTTGGTCGCACGGGCAAAGAAATCCTGAGAGAAGTCAACCTTTCCATCATCTGTACGGGGCGTATTGTCGAAATCTAAGGTAGTAACTTTAAACATTTCACCAGCACCTTCTGCATCACTTGCAGTAATTACCGGCGTGTGCATGTAAACAAATCCACGTTCATTGTAAAACTGGTGGATGGCAAAAGCCAAAGCATGACGAACTTTGAAAATTGCGTTAAAAGTATTGGTACGGAATCTTAAGTGTGCAATTTCGCGTAGAAACTCTAAGCTGTGTTTTTTTGGTTGCAAGGGAAATTTTTCAGGATCGCTATCGCCTAAAATTTCAACCGTCGTTGCTTTAATTTCCACTGATTGTCCTTTTCCCAATGATTCTATCAGGTTACCGGTAGCGGAAATAGATGCCCCTGTAGTGATTCTTTTTAACAGCTCTTCAGGTAAATTATTAAAATCAACCACTACCTGGATATTGCTCATGCAACTTCCATCATTTAAAGCGATAAACTGATTATTACGGAAAGTTTTAACCCATCCCATAACCGTTACTTCTGTCCCAAATGCAGTCGATTGTAATAAATCTTTAATTTGCTGTCTCTTGATCATATTATTATTTGTAAATAGCGCAAAAATAGGAAAAATAATTGTTGTTAAATTATTGAAAATGTTTAATTATTGTATCGGAAAGTTTTGATCTTACATCTTAAACCTTAAAGCGCTATTTTTTCATTGACTGATCTCTTATTGCTTTAAATTCTGATCCTGCTTTCCATTGAGGGAAAGTAGTTTCATTGCCTAGTTTATAACCAACTGCAAATAGAATATTGGCAATTTGAGCAAAACCTTTTGTATTCATTTGTTTGGAATACGCATCAGAGGGTTGATGGTAGTGCTTTTCGTTATAGCTAAATCTTTGTTCCTGACCCCATTTGGCACCATGTTCTTTACTGTCAAAGCCATTTACAATATCAATTGCCGGCACACCCACTTTGGCAAAATTAAAATGATCAGACCGATAATAACTGCCTGCACTGGGTCTGGTGTCACCAACGGCGACTAAATTATCGTCGTTTAGAACCTCAATAATTTTATCTTCAACTTCATTCTGGCCTTTACCTTTTATGGAAATGTCTTTCGTTTCTCCGTAAAATCCAAGGGCATCCATATTTAAATTGGCTACTGTTTTATTTAGTGGATAAATAGGGTTTAGGGCATAATATTCTGAACCCAATAAACCTTGTTCCTCACCGGTTACCGCTAAAAATACAATTGATCGTTCTGGTTTTTCCTTTGCTTCCTGAAAAGCTTTGGCGATGGATAGCATGGCTGCAACACCACTCGCATTATCCACTGCGCCGTTGTAAATAGAATCGCCGTTAATTTTGGGGCCAATGCCGAAATGATCCCAATGTGCAGTGTAAATAATGGTTTCATCAGCACGCTGGGTGCCTTTGATAATACCGATTATGTTTTGAGAAGTAGAATATTTGTATTTATTGCTTAAGCTTACCGTAACTGATTGTTTTAAATCAGTTGCTTTAAAATCCTTTCTGCGGGCATAAGCACGGATGTCGCCTGTAATTCCAGCATTGGATAAAAGTTTTGTTGCAGCTTGCTCAGTCATCCAACCTTCCAGCTTGCATCTCGACTGGTATTGATCAGCTGCCTGCAAATACAACCGGGCGCCCGTATTGCTATTCGTAATTACCGACCAGCCATAACTTGCCGCATCAGTTTGGTGTATGATAATGATTCCTGCAGCACCTTGTCTTGCCGCTTCTTCAAATTTGTAAGTCCAGCGGCCATAATAAGTCATGGTATCTCCCCTGAAATATTTTTTATCGTTTGCTTTAAAACCTGGGTCGCTGATTAAAACTACTACCGTTTTATCTTTTACATCTAAATCTTTGTAATCGTTCCAGTTGTATTCAGGTGCTACAATGCCAAAACCTGCGAACACAAGCGGCGAGTTTTTCAGTTGAATGGTATCTTGTTCTCTTCTGGTGAAGGCAACAAAATCATCAACCGCTTTAAACATCAGCTTTTCTTTTCCGCTGGTTATTTCCATGTGGGTCGATGGGGTGGAAGTAACTTCTACCATCGGTACTTTTTGAATATAACTTCCATTATTGCCGGGTTCCACTCCGGCATTTTTTAAGGCTGCAGCTATATAATTTACCGTTTTAGTTTCTCCGGCAGTAAAAGGTCGTCGCCCTTGTAATGAGTCGTCCGCTAAAACAGCAATATGCGATTTGATGGTTTCTGAATCAATAGGCCCTGAACTCTTCTGTTTTTTGTCTTCTTTGCAGGCATAAAAAGCCATAATAGTCAGGGCAGCTATAACGCCTGTTTTAGTATTATTAATTATAGAATTCATTTTAGGTTGGTTCAACGATTTATCTGGATCAGTAGTTTCGGATTTACATCTAAATTACTTTAAATTTTATTTCTCATCAGTATATATTTCATGTTATTCATTCTCGATCAGTTTCGTTTCAAGCTGTTTTTATCTTGGTTAATGGTTGTTTGCCCTTGCGTGAGATTGATCTCAACATATTCTCATTTTTATTGCTTTTTAATGAACTCAAATCAGGACTGAAATCCAGATTTATTGGGTTGAAGTAAACTTATTTAGCGGTAAGATTGCCGGGCTCGCGAAATACTTCTACAAAAATACGAGTGGCTAACAGCCACTTGTACTTATTTTCGTGAAATAAAATATTAATTAGAATGAAGGACCAAAGGCATATTCAAGGATTAAAATATTCTTATTGTTCTTGAAATCTGATTACTGCTGTTGCTGCTGCTGCTGTTGCTGCATAGCTTCCATATATTCTTGATAGCTATTTTGTTTTCTTGCGTTGCTAGCGATTCCTGTTGGTTTAGTGTAATTCACTTCTTTAGGCTGAAAATAATTTTCATTTTCATTAAAATCATCATCATGGTAACCTACTGAAACATTAACTTCCATTATATGTTCAAAACCACCTTTATAAACGCCCTTAACCGGCGAGCAATCGGCAAAGCTCCTGCCTACCGCTAAACGAACATGGTTTTCATTGGCAATGCAATTATTAGTCGGGTCCAGGCCCAGCCAGCCATATTCAGGTAAATAAGCTTCTGCCCAAGCGTGTGTGGCGCCCTCTCCACGCATGCCATCCCGGTTCGGACAGATATAACCACTTACATATCGGGCAGGAATTCCGGTTAAACGCAGCATTGCAGTTAATACGTGCGCAAAATCCTGACAAACACCTGCTTTTAGCTGCAAAATCTCATCAATAGTCGTATCAACAGCGGTTATTCCCTTTATGTATTCGTAATGATTATAAACATATTCGCAGTATTTTACTGCTGTTTTAAAAGGTGTATCTTCATGCTGTTTTATGTTCAAGGCAGTTTCTTTTAAATAACTAATGCCATTGAATACCTCTTGTCGTAAATAATCTATAAATGGGACTTCAAACCGCAATCCTTCTAATCTTAGCCATTGTTCGCTGCTAAACATATCATCCTGTGGCAATAACTTTGGTGAAGTTTCTACACTTACTTTTGAAAATATTTTAAGCTGAGTGTGTGGCTCGTTTTGGGTAAACGTTCCTATTTCATTTCCATAGTAATCAATAAATATTTCAATTTCGGGGCTGCCTGAAATATTTAAATCATGTTTAATTACTTTTTGAAATTCATCTTTAATGGGAAATAAAATTATCTGGTTCGCACTATCCCGTACAGGCGATTCGTATTTGTAATTTGTAATATGTTTGATTTTAAAAACTGGCATAAATAGATCTTTAATAATGTTTAATTGGTACGAGCAATCAGGTATAAATTTTTAGTCTATAAAAATGTAAACAGGCTAGGAATTAGCAAAGTAATAATCATTTAAAGCACTTCCAATTCCATAAAGTTCTGATCTTATCTCTGTAAGATAATGATGAAGTTGCTCTTCTTCCATCGTATTAACCGAACTATAAGTAATCATACTTTTTAATCTTCCGATTTTAAATGATAAATCATTGTAATATTCAATATTGCTTTCACTTTTTAGCCGGATAAAGTACCTTTCGATGTTATTCATAGAATACAATGCTGACCTCGGGAAATCATTGTTAAGCATCACCAGCTCAATGATGTTTTTAGCATCAAAGCCCTGCCGGTAGGTTTTTAGGTAAAGTTCATAACCACCAATAGATAATAACAAATGTTTCCAATAGGCCATATCGGTTAATAAGTCCGGGTTATCACTAATCGAGATGAATTTAATATCCAGTATATCAATTGATTGGATGCTTCTTTCAAGGTGTTTCCCTATTTTCATAAAGCTTCTGCTTTCACCACGTTCCATTGCGCTGTCTGCCGTTCCGTGGTATAGCATTACTTGTTTGATCAAAATATCTAAAGCGGTTATTGGATCGTCTTTTTGAACATACCACAACAATTTTTCATCTTTTACGGTGTGATAATATTCGTTTAAACATTGCCATAAATCTTTAGGAATATGCTCCTGCACACTCCGGGCATTCTCGCGGGCCAGTGTAACGATATTTAAAATGGAGTTTGGATTATCTCTATTGAGTAATAAATATTCAATAACTGCTCTGCTATCATGTTGAATATTTAATAGCTCATTTTCATCATCCGAAGAAAAAATACGAATAATCGGTTTCCAGGTAAACTCCTGGATGGTATCTTGCGAGGAGGCGTAATTTATTTTTAACATGCGGAGCATTCCATCACTGCGCTCTACGTATCTGCTCAACCAATATAAGCTTGATGCAACTCTACTTAACATATGTTGTATTTTAAGAAGTTAAAACCCATGTATCCTTACTGCCGCCGCCCTGTGAACTATTCACTACCAGCGACCCTTCTTTTAGGGCCACTCTCGTTAGTCCACCTGGTACAATTGAAATCCCATCGGGTCCGTTTAATGCAAAGGGGCGTAAATCGATTCTTCTTGGTGCCAGTTTTCCATTGATGAAACAAGGGGCAGAAGAAAGACTAATCGTGGGTTGTGCAATAAAATTTCTCGGGTCTTTTAAAATCTCTAATTTATATTCTTCTGTTTCTTGTTCGCTGGCTTCATGGCCCATTAACATACCATAGCCGCCGCTACCATTTGTTTTTTTAATAACCATCTCGCTGATGTTTGCGAAAACATGCTGCAACTCGTCAGCATTGCTTAATTGATAGGTAGGTACGTTTTTCAGGATAGGCTCTTCATTTAAATAGTATCTAATCATATCCGGAACATAGGTATATACCGCCTTATCATCTGCTACGCCATTTCCAACAGCGTTAACAATGGCTACATTTCCTTTCCTGTAGGCACCCATTAATCCGGCTACACCCAATACGCTATTCGGGTTAAATACCAGCGGATCAAGGTAATCATCATCTACACGGCGATAAATCACATCAACCTGCTGCAAGCCAGTTGTGGTTTTCATAAATACCTTTTGATTTTTTACAACTAAATCACGTCCCTCAACCAGTTCAACGCCCATTAAGCGGGCTAATGTTGTATGCTCATAGTAGGCTGAATTGTACATGCCTGGACTTAATAGTACAATGGTAGGATTAGATACCGCTCTTGGCGACAGGGCCAATAAGTTTTTATAAAGAATAGCCGGATATTCAGTCACGCTTCTTACACCGCACTGCGGAATTAAATCAGGGAAAAGACGTTTCGTAATTTCTCTGTTCTCCAGCATATAGCTTACCCCAGATGGGGTGCGTAGGTTATCCTCTAGCACATAAAAAGTTCCGTCGTGGTCTCTTATTAAATCTATTCCTGCAATGTGGATATAAATGTCATGTAATACATTTACATTGTGCATCTCTCTTAAAAAGTGGGGACAAGAATAAATTACATTGATCGGTACAATTTGATCTTTGATAATGAATTGATTGCTATATACATCTTTTAAGAAAAGATTTAATGCCTTTAAACGTTGCTTAATTCCCTTCTCAATAAATGACCATTCAACTGAGGTGATGATTCGAGGGATGATGTCGAATGGAAATATTTTTTCGATTCCTTCACCGCTATCATAAACGGTAAAGGTTATTCCCTGGCTCATCAATAGCTTTTTTGCTAATTCTTCCTTTTTGTTTAAGGTTTCGATTGATTCTTTAGAGAAGTTTTTAATGAAGTTAGTGTAGTGATTTCGATAAGAATCACTATTTAAAAACATTTCGTCGTAGGTTTTAGGATGATTTAAGTAGTTTTTTATAAAATTATCTATCATTTTTACTTAAATTTCTGTCAATTTACTGTTTTGAATTTAAAATATTGAACAAATTCATTTTTTTATTTAATAAAATAATCTATTTATAATGTTTTATATGATTTATTTAACTGAATTATATGTAATTAGGTGGTTATTTTAAATTTTTTAATAATATTTATTAATAAAACTTGTTTTTGTGTGTAAAATGTGTACTTTTGTAATGCTCGTTAATTATTATTATATATTTGGTTTAAGAAAAGCGCTGGCAACGGCGCTTTTTTTACAGATTCAACAAGACTTATTCATAATCAACATAAACTAAACCAACCAAACTAAAGAAGCTTCCACTGATAAACAGGGAAGCTTTCTTTTTTTATATCATTGTTGGTTATTTTTGTTAGATCTGTTATTAATTGTTGATTTCTTTTTATTGAAAGGAAATAGAGTCCAACCTGAGTATCAACCTTAAAATAATTTGAAAAGGAAAGCTTAGTAATTTTTTGGTTTCAGTAGTCCCGTTATCGTTTATAGTCCTCGCTGCGTTGCACTCCGCTCCGGGCTATTCCACTCTAACTGGTTTATGTTGAAGGGTGGGGCGGGAGAAAAAAAGCTTAACGAGTTGGTGATTGTGAATGAATTGGTTTATGTTATTTTAAAGTTAACTTAAATGATTTCCCGGCTGCGCTTCACCTGTTGATCATAACGATGTAGGTAGTTGTAAACAAAAAAAAGCCATCTCCTGCGAGATAGCTTTTCCTATTGATGTTTTGTTTGTTGTTATTATTAGTTTTCAGAATAGGTGATGTCATTAACGTGTTTGTCAATTTCCCATCTTCCTGTTCCTTCTTCGCCAATCACTTCGAATAATTCCAAAGCTCTGCGAGCTTTATATTCTTCTTCGCGTTGCTCTTTCAAGAACCAGTTTAAGAATTCCATTGTTACGAAATCCTGCTCTTTCTGGCATCTTGCATAAATATTTTTGAAACTTTGTGTGATTGCGATTTCCGCTTCCAAAGCATCTTCAAAAACTTCTCTGAAACCAGCGAAGTCAGCTTTAATGCCCGTTACTTCCGGAGAAATTGCATTGCCACCCATATCCAACACATATTTGAATAATTTCAACTGGTGTGCTCTTTCTTCGTCAGATTGTTTTGTAAAATAATCAGCAGAAAAGTCGTAACCGTTTTGATTACACCATGATGCCATTGATAAATATAGTGATGAAGAATGAGCTTCTTTTTTGATTTGTTGATTTAAAAGAGTTTCAATATCCTGAGATATTAAACATTTGATACGCATTAGATCTTTCATAATTCTGTGCTTTAATAACAATACAAATGTAAACTGAATTTGTTCATTCTAAGCATTTATTTACTATATGAAATTAGTCTAAATTGCTGATTTTAAACTATTTGTAATGAGTTTAAATAATGGCGATTTGCCGTTTAGATGCAGAATAACGTTATGCGGATAGTGGTTGACAAACAGGAATTTACAGCAGAAAAAATACTTGTCGACAGAGAAAAATAAAACAAAGTGATATGAATCCCCTCAAATAAATCAGGCAGAATTTAGTTTAAAAAGATGGAATCGAATTGAAACAACTAGTAAACCAGGCGAAATAGGCAATCGCTAATGAGGTGATTTAGCTTAAACATCGTAAAAGTTCCGTGTAATAAATCCTTCAACGCAACAATTTCCAGAGCACTTAAAAGATAAATATGTTCGCATCCGTTAAAGGTTACCAACTCGAAATCTGCACGATGGGTATTTAATAAAAGATCTTCAATGTCGATTTGCTCTACAACCTTTTTTAATTTTTGCAATGACTGGCAATTGTATTTAGCAAACTTACCGCCAAAATCAATATAAAAGCAATTAAGTTTATCAGATTGATAAATTGAACCATGAGCATTTGAGAATACGTTAACTAGTTCATTAATATCTATACAAGCTTTTTCCATCTGACACAAATGTTGTGATTATTTAGATTAAATACAAATAATTTTAAATTAATTTGATCATCCTTCTGATTTGATGATTAGATTTTGACTTTCCCTTATTTGTCTCTATTTTGAAATGCTCCAAGTCACTTTAACGGAGTTGTTTGTTCTGGTAATTTTTTGCGGTGACGCATATCAAGCCCATCTGCTTAGTACGCATGGGAAGCAGGTCTGTAAGTAGGGATGAAATACGGACTTGATAAAGAGTGTGAAAAATAAGATTAACTTTTCAGCTGTGCTGCTATGGAATGAATACGAATATAATTAATGATGTACGTTATAGCTAGGCTATTAATTATTTAAATGATTTGCAAAGATCTCTCCGCTGCGGTTGAAATAGCAATATCATGACTATACTTAATATATACACCTATAAGTTAGATCGGTATTTATAAAAGTTTACATAAGGTAAAAACAAAATTTACTATTAAAAGTAGTTTTAATCCTGTTAAAGGAAATGAGGTCATCCAATCTTTAACTATTGATGAAATATCTGATCAATCAATTTAAAATAGCGGGTATTTAAGTCAGCGGATATATCATGTGCGCATAATTTCCGCCCATAAATTTCTTGATCCCGGCCATTTGAAATCCCATTTTTTGGTATAATCTTTTTGCATTCACATTTTCGGTTTCTACTAATAAGCCAATTTTGGTATGGCCTAGTGTCGCACCCCAATTAATCCCTGCTTCAATAAGCTGCTTTCCAATGCCTTTGCCTTGTGCTTCAGGATAAACACTAATCGTATCTAAATAAAATTCGCCTCTTTCAGTTTCAGGTTCAAAATTGAAATCATGGATGGAGAGGTGCTCTTTTAAATAATTGAAAAAGTTTTCTCTTAACGGAACAAGCAAAGCGCCGTCGTATGCATTTACAGAACCCAGCACGTTGTTTTCGTCTTCATAAACTAAGGTATTTTCAAAACTGTATTGATTATTCCTGATTTGAAAAAAATGGGTAAATAAATCTCTAATCACTTCAGGAGCTTTCGAGTTTGCAAACTTTTGCGCTAATGTGCCCATTGCTTGTAAAATAAGGGGTACAACCGCATTGGCGTCTTCTGGTCGGGCCGCTCTGATCATCAGATTTCGCTTAGCTTGAAAGTTTGGGCTACGCGGATTCCTTTCTCTGTTCTTTGCAACGTACAGCATTCGTTTACCGGGTCGTGCTCCAGGTATAAGATGTAATCCTTATCCACCGCCTCTTCTAAAAAAGCCTGCTTTTCGGTTAAGGTTTTTAAAGGAAACATATCATAAGCCATAACATAGGGAAGGGGCAAATGGCCTACAGAGGGTAGGAGATCCGCCATGTAAACCAATGTTCTGTTTTTGTATTGGATTTTCGGGAGCATCATCGCATCCGTATGTCCGTAAGCAAATGAGATCTTAATGTTTTGGCGCCACTCGATGTTCTCTTCTTCTTTTATAAACTGCAACTGGCCACTTTCCTGAATAGGCAAGATGTTTTCTTTAAGAAATGAAGCTTTTTCTCTTGCGTTTGGTTCAACTGCCCATTGCCAGTGTTTTTGATTACTCCAGTAGGTTGCATTACTGAAAGCAGGCACTAACCGATCCTGTTTTCGGGTTACAGCGCCGCCCACATGATCAAAGTGCAGGTGCGTTAAAAATACATCGGTAACATCAGCCATGCTAAAACCTAAAGCTGCGAGTGATTTTTGCATTGAATCATCGCCATGGAGATCATAGTGGCTGAAAAATTTCTCATCCTGTTTATCTCCGATTCCTGTATCAATTAAAGTTAACTCATTTCCTTCTTCGATTAGTAAACAGCGCATGGCCCAGGTGCATCGGTTTTTTTCGTCTGCTGGATTGGACTTCTGCCAAATTGCCTTTGGTACAACGCCAAACATAGCGCCACCATCAAGTTTAAATAATCCGGTATTTATCGTATGGAGTTTCATTGATTTTGAAGATTGAAAGAAGGATATGACCAATAAAAATACAAAAACCCTTTAGCATTAACTAAAGGGTTTTGCAATATTATTAATTTTACTTTGGTTTAAGACCTTACGTCTTCCACCTTTAAACCTTCTGTATTATAAGTGGATCACTTCTCCGTATGCATCAGCAGCAGCTTCCATGATAGCTTCGCTCATGGTTGGGTGAGGGTGAACAGATTTAATCATTTCATGACCGGTTGTTTCTAATTTACGCGCCACTACAATCTCCGCGATCATTTCAGTAACGTTAGCGCCAATCATGTGTGCACCCAGTAACTCACCATATTTTGCATCGAAAATTAATTTGATGAAACCATCTTTTGCACCAGCAGCACTAGCTTTACCTGATGCTGAGAATGGAAATTTACCAATCTTCAATTCATAACCCGCTGCCTTGGCTGCTTTTTCTGTATAGCCTACTGAAGCAATTTCCGGAGTGCAGTAAGTACAACCAGGGATGTTATTGTAATCTAATGGATCTACATGCTGACCAGCGATTTTTTCTACACAAATAATGCCTTCTGCAGAAGCAACGTGTGCTAAGGCTTGTCCGCCTACCACATCACCAATAGCATAATAACCTTTTACGGATGTATTATAAAATTCGTCGGTAACAATTTTACCTTTTTCAGTTTTGATTCCGGTTTCTTCTAAACCAATGTTTTCGATATTGGCTACAATACCTGCTGCAGAAAGTACAATGTCTGCTTCTATTGTTTGCATGCCTGAAGCTGTTTTAACAGAAACCTTGCAGCCGGCGCCGCTGGTATCTACCGATTCAACTGAAGCTGAAGTCATTACATCGATACCTGTTTTCTTTAAACTGCGCAGTAATTGTTTGGAAACATCTTCATCCTCCACGGGAACCACATTTTCCATAAATTCTACAATCGTTACTTTCGTTCCCATTGTAGCGTAGAAATAAGCAAACTCCACACCAATAGCACCTGAACCTACCACAACCATACTTTTTGGTAATTCAGGAAGTACCATTGCCTGGCGATAGCCAATGATTTTTTTGCCGTCTTGCTTTAGGTTAGGTAATTCTCTTGAGCGGGCACCTGTAGCGATGATGATATTTTTAGCTGTCAGTTCTTTTTGAGAACCATCAGCACCTTTAACTTCTAATTTATTGCCTGGTTTAACCTTACCAGTACCCATAATGACGTCAATTTTATTTTTTTTCATTAAAAACTGAACGCCTTTACTCATACCATCGGCTACGCCACGACTGCGTTTTACTACAGCTGCAAAATCTGCAGTAGCACCTGCGGTTGTAATACCATAATCAGCTGCATGGTTAATGTATTCGAAAACCTGCGCACTTTTTAATAGTGCTTTGGTTGGAATACAGCCCCAGTTTAAACAAATACCACCCAATGATTCACGCTCTACAATGGCAACTTTCATTCCTAATTGTGAAGCTCTGATTGCAGCTACGTAGCCACCCGGGCCGCTGCCTAAAACAATAACGTCGTAATTCATCTATTTTTTTAGTTTATTTTATCTGTCAGATGGATGCACCTGTATTTATATTGCTATGCACCTATCTTAAGAGTTTGTTTTTAATATATCGCTTAGTAATCTTTGGGCAAAGGAGTCTCCCTGCAAGGGATAATTCTCGGATCGATGTCAACCTTCAATCGCATTACTGTGTTGTTCAAGCCATAGGATGAACAATTGCCAAAACTATAAAAAAAATGTTAATTGTAAGGAGGAATGTGAAGATACATTGTCATGCCAGACTAAATTAAATTTGACCTTAATCATTCATTATCGTTCGGGAAATTTTAGGTAAGGATACGGTTTTATAAATGATTGATTACAAATTCATAAAAGATCATATTTAATAAATGGTTTAATGTGATCTGTTTGGAATTAATCAACTATATTTTTAAAATTTTAGTGGTACTCTTCTTTTGTTTTAGTAATGTTAAGGAATTAACGCTATTTTTAAGGATTATTCATTATTGATCTCAATTTGTTGATAAACTGAAAGTTACTACATTCTCAAAGGATGTTAAATGTTGAAAAAATCTGGCATAGTTAATAATTATTTAACATTGGATGTTAAAATGTGTTAAATTTTAATACCTACATTTGCAGCAATAAAATCAACCCAGATTTTATTATTCATTAAACAAAAACAATTAAAAAACAAAGTATGAACAAATCTTTACTATTAAGATTAGTACTCGTTATTGTTGCATTTGTAGGTATTACTTTCGGTGCTCAGGCGCAGGTAACTACATCATCAATGACAGGAACAGTTAAAGATGCTAAAGGCGAATTGCCTGGTGCAAGCATCAAGGCGACACACACACCAACAGGGTCAGTTTATACTGCTGTTAGTAATGGTGCCGGACGATTTACGATTGGTAACATGCGTGTTGGCGGTCCTTATACCCTTGAAATTAGTTTCATTGGTTTTCAACCAAGAAAAATTACTGACGTTTACTTAAAGTTGGGCGAAACTTTTGTAGTAGATGCTCAGTTAAATGATGATGCAGCTACTTTAAATGAAGTTGTAGTAATAGGACAAAATAATCCTATTATGAATAGCAAACGTAATGGTGCTTCAACTACGGTTTCTAGAGCTCAAATTGAAAACCTTCCAAGCATTTCAAGAAGTGTTAACGATTTAACAAGATTAACACCTCAAGCAAATGGAACTTCAGTTGGTGGAGGTAGTTACCGTGCGAATAACTTCACTGTTGATGGTGCTAACTTCAATAATCAATTTGGTATTGGTCAAAACATTCCAGCTGGAGGTTCACCAATCTCCATCGATGCATTAGAGGAGATTTCAGTGAATATTACTCCATATGATGTACGTCAAAGTGGTTTTACGGGTGCTGCAATCAATGCTGTTACACGTTCTGGTAAAAACAATTTCTTTGGAAATGCTTTTTATAATTTCCGTTCTGAAAAACAACAAGGTGTTCGTGTTGGCGATAATGTAATTACTAACATCCAACAATTGGATGAAAAACAATATGGATTTAGTTTAGGTGGTCCAATTATCAAAAATAAACTATTTTTCTTCGTTAATATGGAGAGAAGAAAAACTGTTGAGCCAGGTCCAACTAAGATAGCATCTACTAATGGTGTGGAAAATGCTACTTTAAATATTGCTAGGCCAACAACTGCTTTCATGGATCAGGTTAGTGCATTGTTATCTTCTAGATACGGTTATCAAACAGGTCCTTATCAAGGTTATTCAAACGAAAGTAATAACGATAAGTTATTTGTTCGTTTAGATTGGAATATTAGCGATAAACATAAATTCAATATTCGTTATTCTCAGGTAGAAAGCAAGTCACCATTCAGTTTAAGTACATCTACTTCTGGATCTGGCTATACTGCTAATGATAATCGTCAGAGTATTTACGCAATGAGTTTCCAAAATTCTAACTATTTTCAAGAAGCAAATTTGTATGCGGGTACAGCAGAGTTAAACTCTAACTTAGGTAAATTTAATAACTCGTTAAGATTCTCTTTTGCACATCAAAATGATCCAAGATCTTCTGGTGGTAGTGAGTTTCCATTGGTTGATATTATGGATGGTGGATGGCCATCAGCAAGACCTGCAGGTAAATCTACTTTAGTATCTTTCGGTTATGAGCCATTCACTTTTGGAAACTTAAGAGATGTAATGACTTATACATTAAATGACGATTTGACATTCTCTTCTGGTAAACACAATTTTACTGTTGGTGCACAAGCAGAGATGAGTACTACTAAAAACGGTTTCCAACGTTTTGGTACCGGATATTATGTGTTCAATAGCTGGGCTGATTTCGTAAATAATGCTAAACCAGCAAATTTTGCCTTAACTTATCCTTTAACTGCTGATGGATCTCAAGCTTTCCCAAGTTTCAAGTTTTTACAGCTTTCTGCTTATGGACAAGATGATATCGCAGTAAGTGATAAATTAAAAGTTACATTAGGTTTAAGATTGGAATTACCTACTTATCCTAACGTAACTGAGATTCAGACTCACCCACTTGTTGCCGCAGCTTCATTCAATGGAGGACAGAAAATTAATACTGGCGAATTACCTAAAACAAGATTAATGATTTCCCCTCGTGTAGGTTTTAATTATGATATCTTAGGTGATAGAAGTTTACAATTACGTGGTGGTTCTGGTATATTCACTGGTCGTATTCCATTTGTATGGTTAGTAGCTCAATCTGGAGATGCTGGTATGTTGCAATTCACGCAATCTATCACCAATCCTGCAGATCCTAATATGCCAAACTTTAATCCTAACTACAAAGAATTGTATCCAAAAACATTACCTGTTGCAGGAACAACTATACCTTCAAATATTTCAGCAATGGCTCCAGATTTGAAATTTCCTCAACAATGGAAATCAAGTTTAGGATTGGATGCTAAATTGCCATTTGGATTTATTGGTACAGTTGAATTAATTTACGGTAAAGATATCAATCCAGTTGTTGCGAAAAATGCAAACTTAGTTGATCCACAACCTTTAAATGTTGCTGGATACCCTGACAACAGAATGATCTATCCTGTTGGAACAAATAGATATATTAACAAATTGAACAATGGTTTAATTACTCCAACAGCTACTGGCGCTTTTGATGCGACTGTTATGAGTAACGCAAAAGGTGGAGATTATTTTTCTTCAAGTTTCCAATTAGTTAAACCATTCTCTAACCACTGGGAGATGACTGCAGCATATACTTATAGTTATGCTAAAAACTTTGGTGATCAAAGTGGAGATCAGATTATCAACCTTTGGGGTTTACCTTACCAGGCTAATGGTAATTCAAACAATGCCGAATTATCTTACACATCAAATGTTGTTCCTCATAGCGTTGTAGCTAGTATTAGCCATAAAGCACAATGGATTAAAGGATTAACGACTGGTATGACATTGTTCTATCAAGGAAGTTCACAAGGTAGATACTCATATTACTACTCAAATGATTTCAATAAAGATAATCAGAACAACGATTTACTTTATATTCCAAGAGATGCTTCTGAAATTACATTTGTTTCGAATACTACTGGTGGTGTTACATATACGCCAGCACAGCAATCAGAAGCTTTTTTTAGCTTGGTAGAAAGCGATAAATATTTAAGAGAAAACAAAGGCAGTTATGCACAAAGAAATGGTGCTATATCTCCATGGAGAAATCAATTTGATTTTAGATTCTCACAAGAGATTTATGCTGGTAAACTTGCTGGAAACAAAAATTCTTTAAGTCTTTATTTTGATATTTTTAACGTTGGTAACTTAATTAACTCTAAATGGGGTACTTATACTATCAATAACAATGCTCCATTGGCAGTATCAAACAATACTAGTGCAACTACTTATACTCCAGGTGGCACAGTAAAACCAACTTATAGATTAAATACAATTAATGGTCAATTAATTTCTGAGTCAAACAGAATTAATACTAGTATTACTTCTACTTATTACATGCAATTCGGTGTTCGTTATAACTTTAACTAACACTTAATTCTAATCACAATATCAAAGCCCTAACTGCAAAGTTGGGGCTTTTTGGTTTATAAGGAATTTTTTTAAATACAATTCCTCTAAAATAGTAATCGAATATGTATTGGTATAATCGAGGATTTTGAATTTATAAGGATATCTATATTATGAGTAAGGGCTATTATGTGTTTTTATATATTAATAAAACCCGGTAGCCAGATAAAATTCTATCGAAAGGGATTAGCTATAAAACAAAAAAACCGAATAGATCATCTATTCGGTTTTTTCTTGAGCTTATATTTTTAGTTATAAATAAACGTTCCTTTTTCACTTTTGATGGTTACCTGCTTTTGCTCGCCCTTTTCTACGCGACCAATAACTTGAGCTTCGATATTAAAGCTTTGAGAAATGTCGATAATATTCTGAGCTATTTCCTGCGGAACGTAGAGCTCCATTCGATGCCCCATGTTAAATACTTTGTACATTTCTTTCCAGTCCGTACCAGATTGTTCCTGAATCAGTTTAAATAGTGGTGGAACAGGAAATAAGTTATCTTTTATTACGTGGATATCATCATTGATGAAGTGAAGCACTTTTGTTTGCGCACCCCCGGAGCAATGAACAATGCCATTAATCTGGCTGCGGTGTTCCTCTAATATCTGTTTGATTACGGGAGCATAGGTACGGGTGGGAGAGAGTACGAGTTTTCCGGCGGTGATTTTACCAAAGCCATCAATCTCCACTTCATCCGTTAATTTTTTCTGTCCAGAAAAAACCAAATCAAAAGGAACTGCAGGGTCGAAACTTTCTGGGTAATTGTTGGCTACAGATTTTTCGAAAACATCATGGCGTGCAGAGGTCAATCCATTTGAGCCCATACCACCATTATATTCGCTTTCATAGGTGGCTTGTCCATCTGATGCTAAAGCAACAATGACATCGCCTGCTTTGATGTTGTCATTACTAATCACATCTTCACGTTTCATGCGACAAGTAACGGTAGAATCTACAATGATCGTTCTAACCAGGTCGCCAACATCAGCAGTTTCACCTCCCGTAGAATATATCGAAATACCTTGCTCACGCAGGTCGTTTAAAATCTCTTCTGTTCCGTTGATTACAGCAGCAATCACTTCACCGGGTATTAAGTTTTTATTCCGGCCAATAGTAGAGGATAAGAGGATGTTATCGGTAGCACCAACGCAAATTAAATCATCAATATTCATGATAATTGCATCCTGTGCAATGCCTTTCCATACCGAAATATCACCGGTTTCTTTCCAGTAAACATAAGCCAGCGATGACTTTGTTCCGGCACCGTCAGCATGCATTATATTGCAGTAACTTTCATCACCACCTAAAATATCGGGAATGATTTTACAAAATGCTTTAGGGAAGATTCCTTTGTCGATATTCTTGATGGCATTATGCACATCTTCTTTTGAGGCAGAAACGCCACGCTGATTGTACCTGTTATCACTCATGTTGGCGCAAAGATAATGTTTTAAGGTGAAAGACTAAAGCTGAAAGCAGAAGGGTTTATCAAGTTTTACTATTGAAATTGTTAAAAAATATGCGTTATAATAGTTGATGAATTCTTAGCGTATTATACGTGAAGAAGTGGTAAACAATTAATAAGAGTCGTCATTGCGAGGCACGAAGCCATCTCATAGACAGACTTGTTTTTTAAGAGTGCTTCGTGCCTCGCAATGACGATAAGTTTACAGTTTAAATAAAAAAGGCGTAAAGTTTTCACTTTACGCCTTGATCTTAATTCGCTATGCTTTCAGCTTATTTCATAAATAATAACTCTCTGAATTTTGGTAAAGGCCAAACGCTGTCGTCAACAATCTGCTCCAGTTTATCAACATGGTAACGGATTGTATCAAAGTATGATTTTACCTTTTCGTCGTAAGCAATTGCTTTTTCACGTGTATCTTCTAACTTGTTAGTTACTTTACGTTCTTCTAACATGGCGTCGATATTCGTTTTAACAATGTCTAAATGCTCAGATAATTTTTTAACGATTTCTAAAGAAGCTTTGCTATCTACGCCAATTTCTTTTAAACCTTTAACATTGGTAATTAAGGAGTTTTGGTAAGAAATAGCAGCAGGAATAATCGCTGTATTTGCTACTTCACCCATAACACGGGCTTCAATCTGAAGTTTTTTGTAGAAATTCTCTAACATGATTTCATGACGTGCATGAATTTCACGTGAACTGTAAATGCCTGTTGCAGCAAATAACTCAGCAGATTTTTCAGTTAAGTAAGCATCTAAAGCCTTAGGCGTAGTTTTGATGTTTGATAAACCGCGTGTTGCCGCTTCATCTTCCCATTCCTGGCTGTAACCATTTCCTTCGAAACGGATAGATTTAGATTCTTTGATGTACTTCTTGATCACTGTTAATAAGGCGATGTCTTTTTTATCACCTTTTTTGATCAATTTATCTACTTCAACTTTAAATTTAGTTAACTGCTCAGCCATGATCGCGTTTAAGATCGTCATTGGTGCTGAAGAGTTAGCTGAAGAACCTACCGCTCTTAACTCAAATTTATTACCGGTGAAGGCGAAAGGAGAGGTACGGTTACGGTCGGTATTATCCAACAAAATTTGCGGGATTTTAGGAATACCTAACCACAAAGCATTATCTTCTTTAATTTTTTTGCTGATACGTGAATGCTCAATCTCATCCAATACATCGTTCAACTGAGAACCTAAGAAGATAGAGATGATTGCAGGTGGCGCCTCATTTGCACCTAAACGGTGATCGTTGCTTACCGATGCAATACTAGCACGTAGTAAATCTGCATGCTCACTTACTGCTTTAATCGTGTTTACGAAGAAAGCTAAGAACATTAAGTTGTTTTTAGGCGTTTTACCTGGTGCCAGTAAGTTTTTACCAGTGTCAGTAATTAAACTCCAGTTGTTGTGTTTACCTGAACCATTGATACCTGCATACGGCTTTTCATGTAATAAAACACGGAAGTGGTGACGACGTGCAACTTTTTCCATCAAATCCATCAACAGTTGATTGTGATCAATGGCTAGGTTGATTTCTTCATAAATCGGTGCACACTCAAACTGAGATGGTGCAACCTCATTGTGACGGGTTTTTAAAGGAATACCTAATTTCAGAGCTTCGTTTTCAAAATCAACCATGTAGGTAAATACACGCTCAGGAATTGATCCGAAATAATGATCTTCTAATTGCTGACCTTTGGCAGACATGTGTCCGAATAAAGCACGGCCTGTTAATAATAAATCCGGACGAGCATTAAATAATGACTCATCAACCAGAAAATATTCCTGCTCGATACCTAATGATGCATTTACTTTAGTAATGCTTTTATCAAAATATTGACAAACATCAACCGCCGCTTTATCAAGCGCAGCCAATGCTTTTAATAATGGTGCTTTATAATCTAAAGCCTCACCAGTGTATGATACGAAAACGGTTGGAATACAAAGTGTTTTACCCGCTTTGCTTTCCATAATGAATGCCGGAGAAGAAGGATCCCAAGCAGTATAACCACGGGCTTCAAAAGTATTACGAATACCACCGTTAGGAAAGCTTGATGCATCTGGTTCTTGCTGAACTAATGCGCTACCTGCAAATTTTTCAATAGCACCTTCGCCACTTGGCTCAAAAAATGAATCATGTTTCTCAGCAGTTGTACCTGTTAATGGCTGGAACCAGTGCGTATAGTGTGTTGCTCCAGCAGCCATTGCCCATGATTTCATAGCAGTTGCAATCTGGTTAGCATCTTCAGCATTAATTAATTCACCTTGGTTAATTGATGACATTAATTTCTCGTATACGTCCTTAGATAAGAAATCTCTCATTTTTTTCTTATCAAATACATTAGCGCCAAAAAAATCAGAAATTTTTGCAGATGGTGATTTTACTTCTGGTGAAATTCTGTTTTGAGCCTCTTTTAATGCGATGGTTCTTAAGCTTTTCATTAATTCGTTATGTTTTTTGTCAAAAGTAGCATATTTTATTAATTTTCATGAAACAATCGCACTATTTTCATCAATTTTATTGAAAATGAAATAAAAAAATGTTTTTTGATGTTGATTTTTCATTTTTTGTAACAAAAAGAGATTTTTTAACTCTTTTATGGAATTTAAGTTTTTGTAACATCATGCTATAAAAATTAATAGCTATGTTCAATTCATTCATCAATGTGTACAAAACCGAGTGGCTCGATCTTGTATTTGCAGACCGCAACAAATCTTATGGCGCTTATGAGTTAAGGTCTAAATCTTCCAGGATTATGACCCGGGCGCTTCTCATTTCTGTGAGTTTGTTTTTATTGCTGGCCTTTACCCCTTTGATTTACGGTAAAATTTTCCCGACTGTGGAAGAAGAGGTTGTTCCCCAAAAGGTAGTTGATTTAGAAAATGTGATCCATGAGATGAAAAAGCCTGAACCGGAGAAAAAGCCGGAACCGGCCAAAGCAGAACCTGTCAAAGTGAAAACGGTCAATATGACATCGAATATTGTAGTGGTGGATAAACCTGAAATTAAAGATCCACCGACCATTAAAGATATTGAAAATGCTGTGGTGAGCAATGTTACACAAGATGGCGAAATAAAGCCCAATTTGATTATTAATAATTCATTGGCTACTGGAAACGGCGATGGGAAGACTACAGATGGCGAAGGGGATGGAGCAGATAAAAATGCTATTGTTGGTATAGATGGGGTGGATGAGTATCCGGAGTTTGCTGGTGGGATGAAGGCTTTTACCAAATATATGGAGCGTAATTTACGTTATCCCTCACAGGCACAGGAAGATGGTGTTCAGGGTAAGGTGTTTTTAAGTTTTGTTGTAGAAAAAGATGGTTCAATCACAGATGTAAAAGTGCTTAGAGGGATTGGTTTCGGCTGTGATGAAGAGGCTGTAAAAGTGATCAAAAAATCACCGCTATGGAAACCAGGCAGAAATAAGGGCAATCCGGTAAGGGTAAGGTACAATATGCCTATTAATTTTAATTTGATGTAAATTTTATAGTTTAAGGTTAAGCGTTGAGGTTTCTTTATTATTTGATGTCCTCAACGAACAATTAGATTAATAACCCAGCATTTAACTTTCGGTTGGTGAGCACAACATTAATTAAAATAAAAAATAAGGCCCGGGTTATTCTACCCGGGCCTTATTTTTTATTTTTAAATGTAGAGTTGGATTATAGTTTACCCTAAACTTTCTCTTCTATCCATTTTCTTGCGTTGACAAAAGCTTCCATCCATGGCGAAACTTCGTCTTTTCTTCCGGCAGGATAGTTTGCCCAATGCCATTGAAATAATGATCGTTCAATATGTGGCATCATAACCAAATGTCTTCCTGTTTCATCGCACAACATCGCTGTATTGTAGTCGGAGCCATTAGGATTTGCAGGGTAGGTTTCATAAGCGTATTTCGCTACGATTTTATACTGATCTTCTGCATAAGGTAACGAAAATCTTCCCTCACCATGTGATACCCAAACGCCTAAAGTACTCCCTGCTAATGTTGATAACATTACAGAATTATTTTCCTGCAGCGTTAACGAAGTAAAAATGCTTTCATGTTTACCACTTTTATTGTGCAGCATTTTAGGTTTTTCTTCGTGATTTTTATTAATTAAACCCAGCTCAACAAATAACTGGCACCCATTACAAATACCAACAGATAAAGTATCCGGACGGTTAAAGAATTTTTCTAAAGCAACTCTTGCCTTTTCATTGTATAAAAAAGCACCCGCCCAACCTTTTGCTGATCCTAAAACGTCAGAGTTAGAGAAACCTCCAACTGCGCCAATGAACTGAATATCCTCTAGCGTTTCTCTGCCGGTGATTAAATCCGTCATGTGTACATCTTTTACATCGAAGCCTGCCAGGTACATCGCATTGGCTAATTCACGTTCAGAATTACTACCTTTTTCACGAATAATTGCCGCTTTCGGACGTGGCTTAGATGCATCGATCACTGGTTTTTTACCATCAAAAGTTAATGGGAAATTATAGTTCAGTACATGGTTTTTGTAATTATCATAACGGTCTTTAGCCAAACCATTGCCGGTTTGCTTATTGTCCAACAGGTATGAAGTTTTAAACCAGACATCACGTAGGTGATCAATATCAAAACTAAAGCTTTCGGTTCCGTTTTTAATCCTTAACTCCGCTTTATTACTGACTTCACCAATTTTATGGTATGTTACACCTGCATCATTTAATACTTTCTCTGCAGAGGCATCTGCCTGGAAAACCAAGGCAATATTTTCTGCAAAGAGTAGTTTAATGATATCTTGCTCTGCTAATGAAGATAAGTCAAATGAAGCGCCTAAGTTTCGGTCTGCGAAACACATTTCTAAAAGCGTGGTGATTAAACCACCGCTGCCGATATCATGTCCGGCCTGAATTTTGCCTGCTTTGATTAGATCCTGAATGGTATTGAATGCTTTTGAAAACTGACCAGCGTCTGTAACATCAGGTGTTTCACTACCCACTTTATTTAAGGTCTGTGCAAAAGATGAGCCACCTAATTTATAGCTATCGTTAGAAAGATTGATGTAATAAATTGATCCGCCATCTTTCTGAAGAACAGGTTCTATTACTTTAGTAATGTCGTTACAATTACCACCTGCCGAAATAATTACAGTTCCCGGAGCAATTACGTCGCCGTTTTTGTATTTCTGCTTCATCGAAAGTGAATCTTTCCCGGTAGGGATGTTGATGCCTAAATCGATAGCGAAATTTGAACAGGCTTTAACAGCTGCGTATAAGCGGGCATCTTCACCTTCGTTTTTACAAGCCCACATCCAGTTGGCTGAAAGTGAAACGCTTTTTAAACCATCTTTCAATGGTGCCCAAACAATATTTGATAAGGATTCGGCAATGGCGTTGCGGCTACCGGCAGCAGGATCAATTAATGCTGAAATTGGCGCATGACCTACTGAAGTTGCAATTCCTTCTTTGCCTTGGAAATCCAAAGCCATTACACCACAGTTATTTAAAGGCAACTGTAGCGGGCCAGCGGTTTGTTGTTTAGCTACACGGCCACCTACGCAACGGTCTACCTTATTGGTTAACCAATCTTTAGAAGCCACTGCCTCTAATTGTAAAACCTGCTCTAAATATGTGTTTAATTCTGCTTTGTTATATGTAATTGCATCGTATTTACGATCGATGGTCTGATCTTCCATCACAATTTTCGGAGAGCTGCCAAACATATCGGCCAATTCAAAATCCATTGGCTTAATGCCTGTCGTTTCGGATTGAAATGTGAAGCGATGATTGCCGGTTACCTTTCCAACGGTGTACATCGGTGAGCGCTCGCGATCTGCAATTTTTTGTAAAGTTTCAATATGCTCGTTGCCGATAACCAATCCCATTCTCTCCTGAGATTCGTTGCCGATAATTTCTTTTGCAGAAAGGGTAGGATCACCTACTGGTAATTTATCTAAATTAATTAAGCCACCAGTTTCTTCTACTAATTCTGACAAGCAGTTGAGGTGTCCGCCGGCACCGTGATCGTGAATAGAAATAATCGGATTGTGATCGCTCTCTACCATTCCACGAACGGCATTTGCAGCCCTTTTCTGCATCTCAGGATTTGATCTCTGGATGGCATTCAATTCAATTCCAGAACCATGCTGGCCGGTATCAGCAGATGAAACTGCTGCGCCACCCATCCCGATTCTATAATTTTCACCACCTAAAATCACGATATTATCGCCTTCCTGTGGTTTCTGTTTTTGTGCCTGACTTGCCTTTCCGTAGCCGATACCACCTGCAAGCATAATAACCTTATCAAAACCTAATGTACGTTTATCCTCTTCGTGTTCGAAGGTTAAAACTGAACCTGTAATGAGTGGCTGACCAAATTTATTTCCAAAATCAGTAGCGCCATTTGATGCTTTGATCAAAATATCCATTGGTGTCTGGTAAAGCCAGGCTCTTTCTTCAACACCATTTTCCCATGGGCGATTTTCTTCTAAACGAGAAAGTGCAGTCATGTATACAGCAGTTCCGGCTAAAGGTAAAGAACCTTGCCCGCCAGCTAAACGATCTCTGATTTCGCCACCTGAACCTGTAGCCGCACCGTTGAAAGGTTCAACCGTAGTGGGAAAGTTATGCGTTTCTGCTTTTAAAGAAATTACCGAATCAAAATCGCTTGTAGTATAATAATCAGGTACATCAGCACGCTTTGGTGCAAATTGCTGCACTTTAGGCCCTTTAATAAAGGCAACATTATCTTTGTACGCCGAAACAATATCGTTAGGGTTTTCCTCAGATGTTTTGCGGATCAGTTTGAATAAAGAACTGGGTTGCTCTTCTCCATCAATGACAAATTTGCCATTGAAAATTTTATGGCGGCAATGCTCTGAATTTACCTGTGAGAAACCAAAAACTTCAGAATCTGTTAAAGGTCTTTCCAGACGGGTAGCTAAAGTATTTAAATATTCTACCTCTTCATCGCTCAGTGATAATCCTTCTTGTTTGTTATAAGCCGCAATATCTGTAATTTCTAAAACAGGCTCCGGCTTGATGTTGATGGTGTAGATATCCTGACCAAGATTGCTGTATTTTTGAGATAGCATAGGATCGAAGTCAGAAAAATCTTCAGCTACTGCTTTAAATTCCTCAATTCTGATGATTCCCTGCATGTCCATGTTCTGGGTAATCTCCACAGCATTGGTACTCCAGGGCGTAATCATCGCCGCTCTTGGTCCAACGAAAAAGCCTGTTAAAGCTGTTTCTTGTGAGATTTTGGCACCGCCAAATAACCATTCAAGTTTAGTAATATCATTTTGGGAAAGCGTTTTGTCTGTTTGTAGAACAAAAACTGCCTGCGATTGACTAAGGAAGAAATGAATCATGCTTTTTTTTTGAAAGCGCAAATTTAGGGTTTTTAATTTTAATGCGTGAATGAATGGGTGACTGAATAAGAGAATTTTGAAGATACCATGATTGATTGTTAGAATTTCGAACCATGAAATGGCATGGTGCTCCAAAGGTGTTGGTTAAATGATGGGGATATTTTGCAACTTTGCCCTTAAATTTAATCATACATTCATTCTTCAATTCATTAATTTATGCTACGCATTCATCATATTGCTATTATTTGTTCTGATTATGAGAAATCGAAGGACTTCTATGTGAATAAATTAGGTTTAACGATCGTGGGAGAGGTGTATCGCGAAGAGCGAAAATCTTTTAAACTGGATCTTGCGGTAAACGGGGTGTATCAAATCGAATTATTTTCTTTTGAAAATCCGCCTGCAAGACCATCGAGGCCAGAAGCGCAGGGCTTGCGTCATTTAGCTTTTGAAGTGGATGATATTGAGTATGAAATTGAACGTCTGAATTCATTGAGTATAAATACTGAGCCTGTTCGTATTGATGAATTTACGGGTAAGAAATTTACTTTTTTTTCAGATCCTGATGGATTGCCTTTGGAGTTGTATGAGATTTGATTGTTGTCATTCCGACTCCGGAGGAATCTGATAATAGAATTTTCTGGTTAGGTCCTTCGCTGTGCTCTGGATCACAAATGCGATGGATGATAACTTTGCCAAGTTTGTGTACAAGAGTCTTAAAAACATGCTAAAATTCATGATATTTTAAGGCATATCCGTTCAAAACCTATATTTTTGACAACTTCGATAGGTTATGAGTGTTTTTAAATTTAAGCAGTTTGAGGTTGATCAAAGTGGTTGTGCTATGAAAATTAATACCGATGGGGTTTTAGTGGCCGCAATAGCAAATCATAATCATCCAAAGGATATCCTTGATATCGGGACCGGTACCGGCGTTATTGCGCTGATGTTGGCACAACGTTTTCCTGAAGCATTTGTTCATGCCGTAGAAATCGATGAACAGTCTGCTGTTGCTGCAGGCAGGAATTTTCAGCAATCCGCTTTTAATGAACGCTTGTCTGTTCACCATACCGCAATTGCGCATTATGGTAATTCATTATCTTATGATCTGATTGTATCTAATCCGCCTTTTTTTGTAAACGACTTAAAGAATGAGGAAGTCAGAAAAGGGATAGCCAGGCATGCCAGTGAAGAGTTTTTTATCAATCTTATTCATAAAGCAGATGAGCTGCTAAGTAAGGATGGTAAGTTCTGGCTTATTCTTCCTGTTAAACAGGCGAAAGATCTGGTTAAAATAGCTGAACAAATTGGTTTGGTGCTTGTAGGTCAGGTTCATATCCATTCTGACCGAACTAAACCTATGTTTAGGCAAATTCTATGCTTCGGCAGAAATCCTGATACTTTCTTTGAGCAAAACTTTTACATTTATGAGTCGCAGGGTAACCACACAGCAGCGTATAAAGAATTATTAAAACCTTTCTTTCTTGCTTTTTAATTACCTGGATCGAAAGATAAGATCGTATAATAAACGGGCGCTTTTAAGTGCGGTCTAGCTGAGCGGATGATACTGTTTTACCGGAAATAAAAATAATAATAATGGTTGCTATTTTAGTGTTTTGGAACACAAGGCAAAGGAAATACTTGACAATAAACTTCACAAAATGAAAAAGATTGGATTAATTTCTGATACCCATGGTTTTTTGGATGATGCCGTATTCAGGCATTTTGAAGATGTAGATGAAATTTGGCATGTTGGCGATTTTGGTCCGAATGTAGCCAGGCCTTTATCGGCCTTCAAACCGCTTCGTGGTGTGTATGGTAATATTGATGATGCGGAAATCAGGCATGAATTTCCGGAGAAAAACCGATTTAGGAGCGAAGATGTGGATGTTTTAATGACGCACATCGGGGGTTATCCCGGACGTTATGCTCCTGCTATAAAATCAGAAATTTACACTAACCCTCCTAAATTATTCATCACCGGACATTCTCATATTTTAAAGGTAATGTTTGATGAAAAACTAAAATGCCTGCATATTAACCCCGGTGCGGCTGGAAAACACGGCTGGCACAAAGTGAGAACCTTAGTTAAATTTTGTATAACTGAAGAAAATATTCATACCTTAGCCGTCATAGAGTTATCGGGTAGATAATGTAAAAAATACACTAAGTATGGTTCAGGGCGTAACAACATTAGGTCAATTTATTATAGAAAAACAAGCTGATTTCCCTTATGCAAAAGGAGAGCTTTCGAGGTTGCTGAGAGATATTGCCATTGCGGCAAAAATCGTAAACAGAGAGATTAATAAAGCTGGTTTAGTAGATATACTGGGACATATTGGTAGTACTAATGTGCAGGGCGAAAAACAGAAGAAATTAGATGTGTATGCCGATCAGCAGTTTATTGCAGCGCTTACCAGTGGTGGCGAATGTTGCATTATCGCAAGCGAAGAGGAAGAAGAGATCATCCATATTGACTCGCCCGTTTCTCAAAACGCGAAGTATATTGTGTGTATCGATCCGATGGACGGTTCGTCAAACACTGATGTTAACGTAGCCGTAGGAACTGTATTTTCGATCTATCGCCGTAAATCTATTGAAGGCAAAGCTGGTTTAGATGATGTTTTACAAAAAGGAACGGAACAGGTTGCTGCAGGTTATATTATTTACGGATCATCAACCATGTTGGTCTACACTACTGGTAAAGGTGTTAATGGATTTACGCTTGACCCATCAATAGGGGAGTTCTGCCTTTCGCACCCGAACATGAGCATCCCGAAAACAGGAGTAACCTATTCTATTAATGAAGGAAATTACGTTCATTTTCCTGAAGGTGTGAAGAAATATATTAAGTACTGCCAGGTGGAAGACGATGCAACGAGCAGGCCATATACTTCACGGTATATTGGGTCGATGGTTGGTGATATTCACAGAAGCTTAATCAATGGTGGTATTTATATGTATCCTACCACCGCCCGTTCGCCTCAAGGAAAGTTAAGGTTATTGTATGAGTGTAACCCAATGGCATTCATTATAGAGCAGGCCGGAGGGAAAGCCAGTACAGGTTTTGAGCGTATTTTAGAAATACAACCGACTGCTGTTCATCAAAGGGTGCCTATTTTTGTAGGGTCGACCAAAATGGTTGAACTAGCAGAAGAAATGATGCAGGCTTATGCCGCTAAACCCGATGCTGTACAGACTAAAGTGGAAGCTCAATTGGAAAACTTAGGAGTAATAGGTGGACTTGATTAGCTATTTTATCAGATTATCATTAACTTATAGTAAGTAGCGGCCCAGGTATTGGCTGTCTGATTGAGTACGCCGATCAGCAGCCACAAAGCCGATATAAATGTCAATTTGCTTATTTTCTAAGCGTTTGTTGGCTTCAACTTTTATCGTTCCCTCCTCCCGGTGTGCACCGTTGAAAATCTTATAAAATGCACAACGATGATCAAAATCATACATCAGCAGCAAAAGTTGATCGCTTTTATTCAGGTAATTAACGGATTCTGTATTCCAGGTTATGATGACTGATTTATCAGCCTTGATTCTGATTTTTGGTTCAATCACTGGTAATAAGCTGCCGCCACTAATTTTAAGTTGTTCGGCATCAATATAAAACCCCTCGTTTACCTGTTTTAAAGCATTTTTCCTGGTGTAGGAAACGGCTGCTCTAAACCCTCCTGTTTTGGTGTGGTAGTTATTGAAGCCAACCTTCAGTAGATCCAGGAATGGGGAAAGGTAGTTCTGCACCAGTCGAAATTTCGACTGATTTTCAAGTTCATTTGCTGTAAATTTCTTCACTCTCCTTGGTCGGGCCCGAATGATGTATTGCGTTCCATTTTTGACTCCCACTACGGGGCCAACTTTTCCAGAAATCCCACCTAGTATTCCATTTCTAATAGTTGCCATAGCTATATTTTTTAATATAAATTTAACAACTTTCAGGAATAAAAGCAATACATGGAAGATCATTTGATGATCACCTGTAAATTACTCGTTTGCCAGCTTTGTCAACACCGTGTGATGACCGTGTTATTACCGAGTTTACAGCCTGTTTAGGATAGCGAACAATTTACCGACATCAGACTTGATTTATGGTCGAGCCTGTTTTTGAAGAATTGTTAAAATTTGCGAATGTTTAGATAGATTATGATGGTCGCTGTTTAAGGTACATTTCGTCTTTCCGCCTCGAAAACACTATCGATAGCAAGGTTAGCTTTATCCTGCGATGCAAAAACGGCCAATCTATCGCAACGTTCATTTTCAGGGTGATTATTGTGGCCTTTAATCCATACGAATTTAACCTGGTGTAGTTTATACAATTCCAGGAAGCGAATCCAAAGATCTTTATTCTTTTTGTCCTTGAAGTTTTTGCTTACCCAGCCAAATACCCATTTTTTTTCAACGGCATCAACCACGTATTTAGAGTCTGAAAATACGGTAACCTGCTGATTTAAGCTTTTCAGCGCTTCCAGACCTTTGATCACGGCGAGAAGTTCCATTCTATTGTTGGTCGTCATTCTAAAACCCCCGCTCAATTCCTTATAATGTTGGCCGGCTCTTAAAATAGTACCATAACCACCTGGTCCGGGATTTCCACTTGCTGCTCCGTCTGTATAAATTTCAATCATAAACACTGTAAAGGTATGTTTTTAGCACTAAAACTGATTGGTGGTTATGGGTTGGAAAAAATATTTTCATTTCAAATTATTGACTAATAACTAATTAAAAAATTACTGTTAAATCTTTGAAAAAAATATTTGCATGGAACATTTAAATTTGTACTTTTGTGACACTAAAAAACACGGTGGTTGTAGCTCAGTTGGTTAGAGTATTGGTTTGTGGTGCCGAGGGTCGTGGGTTCGAGCCCCATCAGCCACCCATCTTAAGAAAAGTGCCTTAGGGATTTCCTAAGGCACTTTCTTTTTTTATCAAAATTTATAATATTCTGATAATCCCTCTCAATCCTTGTTTTGAAGCTGATTCTTGGTGTTCGATGCACCATTGGGGATTTGACTTTTTTTAGGCTCAGTTATTTTCAAATATCTAATATTTAGATGTTTATGTTTTTGTAAAAGTTCGACCGTTATTCTAATAATAATTGATGTATTCCTAAAAGAACTTTTTTGAAAAAACTTGAGATTCCTTCTCAATTATATTTATCTGATTCTCCATAGTAACAACACAGATTGTGCATATTAAATTATGTATTCTATCAAGTTCTTCTAAGTCTGCAATTGTTTCTTCAATTTTTAATATGCGTGCTATTTCGATTAGCAATATTTCTTGTTCTTCAATCTCCATTATCTATACTGGATTAGATTAGTAGCTTTGATGATCTGTAATGGTAAAAAATTGTTATTGCTGTAAGTGAGCTTACCATCCAATATTAATCCTAAAAGTGTACGTTTCCTTTCGATGTTTGTTTGCTCATAGATTTCCCCTAAATTTCCGAAGCTCTCTAAGCATCTTGCAAGAATTAATTCTTTTTGAATATAATTTTTATTCTCGCTAAGCTTGTTCTGCTTAACTACTAATATCTCTCTTTGCCCGAGAATCCTTGTCTTTAATGTAAGGAATTCCGCAAGCTCAATCTTTTTCTGGGTCAAAAGTTCGAGGGCTTTTTCGATCATACTGTCAAATTTTGAGATTTCATTAGCAATCCTATTTTTATCCTCTTGTTTAGAGTTTATTCTTCTCTCATATATCAACGCAATTATTTCTTTTATTTTTTCTGAGTAAAAAGGGTTTAACTTGTATTTCCCAAGCTCAAATGCAAATAATTCAATAACGAAATCTGCCCTGAACCTTTTTCCGCACTCAGATCTACAGTGGTAATAGGAAAAATATTTTGTTTTACCTTTTGATGAACTGCCGGTTAATAATCTTTGGCAATTTGGACATATCAAAAAACCTCTTAGCTCCAAGTGTTCTAGAGCGGTGTTGTACATTCGATTTCCTGATAATTTTCTTTCATTAATTACATCTTGTACCTTAAAAAATAGAGATTCGGAAATAATTGGTTTATGTTGTCCAGTTATTAAATGCTTATCCTCATTTCCATAGGCAGGAATTATGATTTTACCATAATACACCGGGTTTCTTAATAGCCGGTAGAAATTATTTTTACTGCATTTTAATCCCTGCTTCTCTACTTTTTTTCTAACTTCCTCAATAGATGATATACCCTTTGAAATTTCTTTAAAGGCCCATTTGACAAATATGGCCTGCTCAGAGATGGCAATATATCTTTTCCCACATTCTGTGGTTTTATTTATATACCCAGCCGGTGCAAAGCCTGTGAATCTTCCTTCTTTTTTTGCCTGTCTTATACCAACTTTTGTATTCAAACCTCTTCTTTCATTTTCAACTTCCGGGGTTGCCAAATAAATAGCCAATAGAATTTTGTTTTCAGGTATGCTTAAATCTAGTGGCTGCTCTACCGCTTGGGGAGTGATGTTTTTTTTCTTTAGAAAGGATATCATTTCATAGGCACTGCTTGTATTCCTACTAAATCTATCCCACTTAGTAAACAGAAGTAAGTCGCAGTTAACAACTTTCTTCTTGATACAGTTAACCAATTTGTTCCATTCAGGTCTATTAAAAGATTTAGCAGAGTAATCTTCAGTAATTGTCGCATCAATTTTGATGTCATTTCGTTCGCAGTAATCTTTCAACGCTTGTTCTTGAAACCTTAATGAATAACCCGTTTGTGCCTGTTCGTCAGTACTCACTCTAATATAGATGTAAGCTGTTTTTCTTTTCATAAAATTTTCTTTTTAATCATCTACGTATTTAAATAAAGTTCAAGTGACAAGCTACGGCAGGACGATAAACTGCCACTATCAGAAAAGTTATCCAGGTTATTCTTTGAAAAACTCGGCTTCGAAAACAGTGGTATCTTCCTTGATCAAGAAATTCATCTCCATGAACTGAAACTCCAGGCTGCCAAAATTTCGAAATAGACCAAAGGTAATCCCGACTATCCCAAGTTGAAGCAAATTCACAGCAGGGTAGATGTACTGAATTAGTTGAGTCCTGGAATCTAATCCCGATTAGACATTAAATCCACATCAATGCACCACTTTCCAGCCCTGCTACCATCTCACCAAAAATATAATTTTCGTAATGTTTCCGATATCTGTGTTTTAATGAATTGGCGGAGAGGTGTCATATGAATTGGTTTGTGCAGTTTGGTATATCCCTGCTGATATTACAGGATCTTTGCCTATTGACAATTAGGATTTTTATTTCTATAATTGCTTAAGCTTTTTGGCAAGCTTGCCCGTTCGTGCAAAGATCTATTCAGCCAATTAATTGTTTAATAATGCAAACCTGCCTGCTTATTATCCAAACAAGATTACGAACGTAAATACCACGGATAACTAAGTAGGTCTAAACAGGAATGTATTATGACACCTATTGAGTATTTAAAACTCCAAGCAAAAAATCTTCACAAAGATTTCAAAACCCAAACCTCTTCTTTCGACTCGAAACTGGGGCGTAACATGTATGATTACGATCCAATGTATTTTAAGTTCGATTTGATTGTGAACGACTTCAATATTAATGAAGAACGTTTTAAACTAGGTAATGCGCAGCATGTGATTGCTAAACTATGTGGACTGAATAAGTGGACAGATTTATTAAAAGCATCGCCAGCTAGAATTGAATTATCAATTCTATTGTTTACCAATATGGATAAAGCGGAAGTGCGAGATTGGGATCAATATGTCTTAAATATTGAAACTGCCAATAAAGTCACGCTAGATGACGAATTTAGAGTCCAAATCTTTAAACAAGGATTCTTAGCTTGGCAAGAAGACGTTTATTACGAAGATTATCGACTGACAAAAGACGACGAAGATGAAATTGAATGGGAGAATGATGAACCCGTGTTAGAAGTTAAGCCCTTATCAGACATTTCTATCCGAAAAATTTCCTCCTTTCCTTTGAATAAAGAGGACAGGGAAGAATTTGTAAATGAGGCGAACCAGTCATTCGAACGCGTCTTTGAGCGCATAGAACCAGATAACCCGGAATTGACCCGTTCTTTGTGGGATGCTGATCGTTTTATTGATGAAGAAATATTTAAGCCTGAAATGTTGCCCATAGATCGTGATTATGCACTTTCTTTGATTGAGGCGTTCTCTGTTGGATATGTTATTGCACTGGCAGCTGAAGCTGACGATCTGGCGAGACAAACTGGCTAAACACATTTTAGCAAATCCGGTCCGGCAGGTGTTTCACCTGCCGGACTTTCGATATATTCAAATAGTGTTTTGATGTCTTTAAACTAAAATACCTGCTGGCCATATAAGGGCTTAGGTTGGTTGGGCATCAGGTTTGCAACTGAAAATTTTTCTAGTTTTTTTACTCCTGTATTTGACTTTAATATTTCTTCTGTTAAATTTATACAACTAAATTTTTATGCTCGATCTCAATAAATTCTTACCGCTTAATAGTGTTGATCAGGTTTATGCCTTGATTGACCATCTAAAAGAATATCCGTCACATCAGCTTGAAATTATGGAGGGCGAGATTCTAATGGATATTCGCAAGGTCAAGATGCAATTTTATTTCAAGGAACAATTTAGCCTGATCTTATCCGATTCAAAGCCTGTTCTCCGTCCAAGGAAGTTTCCAAAGATCTTTGTAAAAGAGTTTGATACCATGGAAAACCTGAAAGAACTCAAAGGTAGTTTTGCCGGGTACCGGTTGGATGAGGTAGCCAAGGAACTCAATAGACCGATAGGACAATTGATCAGATTTTTAGCAGACCGAAAAGTTAATGTCAATGAGGAAACGGTATTAACCGAGAAAGCTGCGAACATATTAAAGTCATATGCTAAAAACATTCTTGAACTCAACGGTAGGAAAGAAAAAATTGCTGAACGTGAAGCAAAATTGCAGCGGGTAGGAAACGGTATATTGGAGGAAAAATTTAAACCAAGTCGCGGAAAAGAGGGAAATTATGCTAAACTCATTTACACCAGACCAAAATCATGATGAAGAGTAGCGGGCTATTTGCAGAACATTTCGAGCATATTATTAGCAGCCATTTCAGATTAAGAGATTTTTTGGTAGAGAGTGGGCGAATTTCTGATCAGGGCTTTGATTTAAAAGTTACAAAGGGATATACCTATTACCTAGAGCTCAAATTTTACCGGAGTAATCGGATTCATTATTCGCTTATAGAAAGAACGGTAAGCCAGCTTGCGAAGCTAGTCGGGGCTATGGAGGGCGATAATTACGGAATAGCGATATTCAGTATAGATATCAGTATTAATATTAGGTTGGAAAAACCAGAGAAGATTGACCCCATGTCGCTGGAAATAAATTCGTTATAAATAATTGGTTGCCATCTTGTTATCGAATTGGCGGAAAGGGGTCAAATTAATTGGTTTGTCCAATTACAGAATTAGATCTTTATGATTACCTAGAGGATGTCGCTGGGTCTTCCTATGATATCGATTCAGGTGAAATCGCCCAAAATGCGCTACCGGATACTTACGATTATGATGATCATGAACGTTATCAAGGCAGTTCTGAATCTAAAGAGGAACCTATTGACGTTTGGCCGGATATTGACCGGTTGTTTTATTAAGTAAGAGTTATTACAGCAAAACGATTGTAGTCAGAGACTTGAGTTTGATATTACCTTAAATTAATCATGGGGGGATTTCGACCCCCTGTTTCTAGCCAGCTTTTATCTTCCCCGGAAAAACTGTATCTTCACTTTCGATTAACAACCTCAACTCATGGCTAACCTCATATTACTCTCCACCTTTGTTTTGCGTTTACGTGAAAAAAGAGGTTTGGAGCATGCATTTCTGTCCCGGTTTAATGACCCGAAACTGGATTTTCTCCAAGTGTTCGAGGATTTTTTAAATTACCGCATTGCCAACCACTACCGTGGTCCAAAAGACAAACAAGGCCGCAGAAAATCCCTTTATTACCGGGCGGATAATCTTCAACGCATAGATGAGCGAACCCTGCATGGTTTCGTACACTCAGGATTGTCAGGAGAAAAAGGAGACGTTGTTAATGACCATACCGGAGAGGATCTTTATACCATGGAGGATAACCATGCGAAGATCCTCCCTACCTATTTCTTCCTCCACATCCCAGAGAACAGAAAAGACGGCTACTTGATTCTACAGAAAAAAAGTAATTACGGCATCAAGAATCTATTTGAAGATGCTTTTGCAGACTATTTCACCAAGATGAATATCAATTACATCCTGGAAGTCAATAATTTTTTGGTCTCGCTGGTGTTTGAAAAAATGCTTAAAGTGGGCAGGATCTTTGAAATGTCTTTTGTCAAAAACATCATCGACGATGACATCGCCGATCTCTATGATAAAGACGCTAGAAATAAAAGAATTCCTGGTAAAACAGTCACAACAATTACGACTAAAAGCGGACTTCCTGTATCAGGTTTGTTGAGGAGGCTCTATTTCGGATCCACAAAAGACGGTATGGTAGAAATACCCGAACTAAACGACCGGTTCGATGAGGTAGACTTCGATATGGACTATAACGGCTCAAAGAAAACTTTTCACATGAAAAATGTCGGCCGCACCACACCGGATTTCAATGTCACCGATCAGATTGAATTGGTGGACAACCTACCGACTTATGCATCCCTGGAAGCCCAATGCCAGATCCTACTCAAGGACATGAAAGAATACCACGAAGCAAAACTGCAATAATATGCTTGGAAAGATAAATGTACTGAAAATTATAGGCGATCACCTGAAGACCCTGAGAAGCTTGAGGACAGGTAAGGTATTGTGGTCCGAGATTGCCCTGTTTTTTATTTTTCCATTAGCTATCAGTATTTATAGTGTTTACTTTCAGTGTTTTAGTTTCGACTCTGGTCAGGTTAATATCTTGATTGCAAGCCTCTCCATACTTGCTGGCTTTCTTTTTAACTTATTGGCCATGATTTTTGGTGCGATGGACAAACTTAAAGAAAATGCCAGTGGCGACGACATCAAACTCGCATTGGTCAGGGAAATCCATATTAATGTTTCCTTTAGCATCTTGCTGTCCGTCATTTGTATCATACTGCTCTTGTTCTATGATTGCCAGATCGCTTTGCTAAAGCCGTTTTTTAACATGATGGCGTTCTTTGTCATTATAAGTTTTTTTCTCACTTTGCTTATGGTCCTAAAAAGAATCTATATCATTATGTCCAAAGACCTCAATTAAAAAAAGCTCACCCTTCAACGCAAAACTTTCCTGAAAATCTATAGTCTAGGATACTTTCCGTTTTATAAAAGGGAAAAGTCCTGTACATGTAAACTACTGTCAGCTAGATGGTAGCTAACGAAAGAATAAGAGATATAAACTAATGAACGACAAACCATCTACAGGTAATCCATGATCCACATCAGCAAATCACCCATTTCACCAAGGGTATTTTCGTCTCCTAAAACGGTTAAAGCCAAGCAGGAATTGTTTGAGTTTTATTCTCGCGATGCTGCAAGCCGAGGACAAGAACGATATTCCGAAAAATACATTCAGCAGATTCGTCAAGATTTTTTGCCCACCCTTCGAACAGAATTCAATGGCAAATGCGCCTATTGTGAATCCAAGATCCACCAAGCAACGACCCATTCCGAATATGATCACTTTAGACCAAAAAAATCAGCACGGGGAATGGAGGGGGAATCCTCCCAAGACCATTATTGGTGGTTGATGTATGAATGGTCAAACATCTACTACGTTTGTACCAAATGTAATACCTATAAATCAACCTGGTTCCCTGTTGAAGGCAACAGAGGAAGCATTTTATCCAGTATGGAGGATTTATACCGTTTTGAGCGGAACATGCTCGTAGATCCATGTAGTAGCGATCCTGATGAGCATTTCCGGTATGACGAGTCTGGGGAAATTATCGATTTAACGCGTGAAGGGCTCATAACCATAGATTTACTTAAACTCAATCGGATCGAATTGGTTGAAGAAAGAAGGTTGGCGTTTGAGCAGGCTGTTGCATCTTTTGATCAGTTCGAAGCCATCTTGCAATATATGCCAACGGATGTACCGCGCTTGAATGTTTTCCTCGCTGCCTGGCGGGATATCTTCTCTGATAATTGCACCCTCCCTTACCTGGGCATCCGCCGTTATTTTATTTACGAGTGGTTAAAGCAATATGAACTGCATGATTACCTGGTGAACCGAAACTTCTTCATGACCACCGATGAGCAGCTTAGCAAAATGCTCGATGGGGTAGAGGGAAAAGTAGAAGAGATAAAATTCGACTTTAAAACCGCCGCCTCAAATGATTATGAGGTAGTCCAAAAAAAACTGGAAGATCTCCGCCACACGTTTATTGAGAAAATGGAGCTTCATAACTTCAGGTGTTTCGAAGATTTGACCTTGCATTTTGGGAAAGGTGATCCTAGTTATGAGACGGTGCCTTTTGAAGGCCAATCTTATGAAGAACCCTGGGTGCTGTTGCTGGGAGAAAATGCTGTAGGCAAAAGTTCAATCCTTAAGGCCCTGGCAATAGGTCTTTCCGGCAGAGAATACATCAAATCACTTGAGCTTAAAGGCTCTGATCTTTTGCGTACTGGTACGGATTCTGGTTACATCAAACTCTACATGGTGGGCAATCTTGCACCCTCACACATTACCTTCACTGAAAGCGAACTGACCTGCAACATGGAACAGCCCATCTTGAATTTCGTTGCTTATAACGCCATCAGGCTAAAATATACACCTCCTCACATTCTTCCAGAAGTGAACAACATTCGAAGCGTCAAAGCCAAGAACCTTTTTGATTTCACCGCTTCGCTTGTGGATTGTGATCGCTGGCTGGTGAAATTGGATCCAAAGCGTTTCGACAAAGTTGCATTAACCTTGAAAGACCTCATGGGGCTCGGGAATGATGATCTGATCTTCATGGAGAATGGCCGGGCTATCGTCAAGAAAGGTATTGAATACTTACCTGTAGACCAACTTAGCGATGGCTACCAATCCATATTTAACATGACCATTGACATCATGGCAACCATCGAAATAGAAGGTATTCCATTCGAGGTTGCCGAAGGCATGATCATCATCGATGAAATCGGTGCGCATCTACACCCCAGGTGGCGAATGCAAGTCATCGGAAAACTGCGCAGGGCATTTCCTAAGATGCGCTTTGTGGTCAGCACCCACGAACCCCTGTGCCTTCGTGGCGTTCAAGCTGGAGAGACCATTGTACTTAGGCGAGACGAGGAACAAAAAATAGAAGCCATAACCGACCTGCCCAATCCAGCAGAGTTGCGTATCGACCAAATTCTGACGTCCGATTTTTTTGGTCTGTCCAGCACAATGGACCCAGAGACAGAAGCCCAATTTAATGAGTACTACCACTTGCTTTCCAAAGATGAGGATGAACTCAGTTGGGAAGATTCTGAACGTCTTGATGCCTTGAAGATTCTTATCCCTAAAATCAGAAATCTTGGACAGACAACACGCGAGAGCATTATTTACCAGGTTGTAGATAGGCTTTTGGCTGAACGCAAGACCCGCAATCCTTTCCGCTCCATAGATGAAATTAAGCAGCAGGCATTTGATCGACTCAAAGGCATATGGGATATTGAAACCCCTGAAAACTTATGATTTTTGTAGATCGATCAAAAATAAAGGCACCGGATATCCTGACGGTGGCGGGTAGAGAGGGACTTACCGAGCAAGCCGAGGCGATTAAACATTTCACCGCTCCGTTGCCCCATGGTAAATTCAAATTTGAGGTTTATCGTCATGAAGATGTTAAAACGGCTTTGATAACACTATTTAATAAAAAATGTGCATACTGTGAGACACGTATCCTCGCTGGCTATCCTGGAGATGTAGAGCATTTTAGACCCAAAGCAGAAATTACGGAAGCTATTGCTCCGATTGCCCCAGGCTATTACTGGTTAGGTGCTGACTGGGATAATCTTTTGTTGGCTTGTAAACTGTGTAATACGCACAAAACACACGAAGTTCACGGACAAGATAACAAACAGGTGTTAGGGAAAATGAATCAATTCCCACTGCATAATTTCCCTCATGTTCGTTCACATTTAATTGGAACTGCAACTGAAGAGCCCCATCGCCTTCTGATAGATCCCTGCAAAGATGACCCGGAACAACACCTGAGTTATCGAGACGATGGAAGTATTAAGCCAAGGGTAAACCTTTCTGGCGGTAGAAGTGCAAAAGGGGAGCGTTCAATAAATGTTTACGCGCTGCAGCGTATTGATTTGGTCGATGAACGGAAATTGCTCCGGATTGAGATCGCGCTGCAACAAGATAGAGTACTTGAGGCCGCGCTAAATTTTCTAGAGTTTATAGATGTTGGAACTCCTGCGCAAATCTTAAGGTTTGAAAATCGGGCAAAGTTGGAGATGCTGAAATTGAAAGCCTATAAGGAACCGGATAGGCAATATTCGGCAATGGCGAAGGAAATGATTGATACATTTCTCGAGGAAAATTATGATTATTTTATCCCAAAGGTAGTTTAGGTTTTTGATTTGCCAACGGTCGGAAAACATGTCTTCGCAAAATAACTTAAAAGGATTTTTTTCACGACGATCTATTTCATACACAAGTATATCCTTTTCTCTGGTATTAAAATTTAGCGGATGTAAGGAACGCATATGAGGAAAACGCTCCAAAGGTAAAATCGTAGTTTTTTGCATTATGGTCCAGACTAAAATCAAGGCTCCAATAGAGCTAGTAATGTTTGTTACTGATTGAATAATTTATTCATCCTTGCGATCAATATATCACTTTCTCGCTGGCCCTCTATATTAAGCCAGGAGTTGACACCTGTCGATAACGGTTTCCATATCTATCGCGAGAGGTAATAAAGGCATGAAAACTCTTTGTGGTAGACTGTCCGTCTACACTATAAAACAAGAGCATCAAATTATCATGTTCGCGATATACATTCATTTCGCCAACGTTTTCAATCCTGTATTTAGGAGCGGAGACCTTAATGTCCAACGCATCAGGTTGCCCAATTTTTCTTAGTTCGACCATGATGTCTGGATTTTCGGAGTCAATATTCTCCCTCGAAAAATCAAATTCCGATAGCACAAAAGAGGGTTTTTTCTCATCTACAAACTTGTCTGTTTCAATCTGTAGCAGCGCTATTTGGCTCTGCTGAACCTCAACCTGAGAATTAAAGGTTTTGATGATATAAAACAGACCGACAGCAGTAGCAATGACGGTAGTCCATTCTGCTACAGTTCCCCATACAGATGCCTGGAAAGGAAAACTAAAGAGGTCAGAACCCATTAAATTAATTTCTGATATTCATTCATTTACCTAATTTGCACACTATGCAATTTTACCCCTTACTATATAGTACAACTCCAAAAATTCATCAGCGGTACCGTCAAACCAGGTCATCCGCAAGTCGTCGAAAGTAAGTGAGCTATAGTGTTTTTCGGCCACATTCTTTCCACCGATATGGCCCCTAAGTCCCTGATCGGCATAGTTTTTACATAAATTCTTGACATGTTCAAAATCTCCATAAGCAAAAATGCTTCCAGGTACTAGGCGCATTAATGCTGTATGGTGGATGTAGTTCTCTAGTAGCCTTTTCTTGGTGATGAAGAAGTCTGTGCCATCGGTTAAACCGTAAGCCGCTAATTGGATATGGTTTTCCGAGGGTGTCGCTGCATCGGGCTTGTCGCTGTCCAGAAAAATAAAATAAGGCTTTTCAAGTTTGGTGAACAGGTCAAGGTTGATCCAGTGCTTCACGCTGCCACAGCCCCCGATGGGAATAATGTTGATATGCAGCTCTTCAAAAGTATGATCGATCAGCCAGCTGCCTTGTACATCGCTGCATTATGGTGCATCGCCTTGGCATCGTCGATACCTTCCACCAGCAGCAGTGCACGTGAGGTTGAAAACAACGGAGTAAAAGTATTGTCCGGCTTGATCCCCAGGTCCATTGCGATCTGCAGATAGGTATCAATTGGTCTGGAAACAGTATAGACGCCACCCGGCTTTGAAATGTGGATCAAATCGCTTTTGTCGGAGCTCCCAACGATCGTGGGAGAATGGGTAGAAACTATCACTTGATAGCCATTGTCATTCAGGAGCTTCAACTTTTCAAAAAGTTTAGCCTGAGCGGAGGGATGCAGGAAGGTTTCGGGCTCCTCAAATCCGAAGATGATCTGCTGGCTGCCGCCCGCTCTTGTGGTTTCCGCTAGGTATTCAAAGTAGGCCATCATCGTAATCCTTCGGAATCCGTCGCCCCTTGAGCTCAAAGGAATATCGTTGCCATTCGCAGAACTTACAAAAGAGGTAGAAATCAACTTGCTCCAATCAAACTCAATTCGTGGCTGGACGCTTTCTGATACACCCACAACCTGATTTATTTTATCGGTAACTTTTTCCAGGACAGACTCAAGTTTCGCTTTAATCGTCTCCTGTATTTCCTGAGTATCAAGTTCTTCACTGATCAAGTCAAAGGCCATATCTTTGAAATATTTCTGTATCGTCGTATCGGTATCCGATAGGGAAGTATCCGCCTTAAAATACTGGAAAGCCGGCAACGCTTTTTTCATCGCATCCGCCATGACCTTGAGCTTGGTTGCGCCGCTTGAAGGAACTTCTTCTGTTTCATAGTTAAATGCGATGCCCTGCGTCTTGTTATATTCTCTCAATTTGGCGCGTTTTTCCACGTTATTGAACTCCAATCCGTTACCTTTTGAGGTTTCGATGCCATTCGCGGTACATTGCGTTTGCAGCTGAGCCTCGGTTTTGAGCAGGAAATCAGAAGTTCCCTCATATTTTTTCCTGATAAAGTAAGTTTTTGGTTTTGAAAGCGCCGAATCGCTAACCGTCCAGATCCTGCGCCAGCAAAAAAGACCTGCGGCATCGGTCAATTCTTCTTCTTCAAGGCTTGTCGGGATTTCTTCCCCAAGCAGCTGTTGAGAATTAAGGGGATCAAACTGCAGTTCTAAGGAGATGAAATTATCATTGGAAAGTACATTGTAATCAGAGCGACTGATTCCACTTTTATCATTTAGTACTGCATCAATTGCCTTTAAAATAGTGGACTTGCCGGCGTCGTTCTGTCCAACAATGCAGCTAAAAATATTGAAGTCCACCTCACTGGTTCCATTTATCCCCCTGTAATTGGAGATAATTACTTTTTTTAATAACATATAGAGCGTATTTGATGTTCACAAAATGCAAAAATAAATTGGTAATCGGCAAATCATATAAACAGTTTATTTGATTGTCGCTAGGACTTTGCTGCATTTGCTAGATTGAAAGGGGGGGAAGCTTGTATCACCCAGCCTTAGCAATTCAGTATTTATATTTTGTAAAAAAATCTGCCAGTAAGTCGGGATCAGCTTTATCCTTGTTTGGTATAACAATACTCAAAATCATCTCTCTGATGTCATCATCATCTTTTATCTAGAAAACCTGATTGTTACCCATTACGGATTCTAAAAAGTCATTTACCTGTTGACTTGAAAATTCCTCATACTTATAAATCCTTCTGAGCGTCTGTCGGGCTCCTGCGAATGATCCACGGTTTCCCAACTCTTTAATATTTATTTCTTTTTCATACTCAGAGGCAATTTTTATTTTGGGAAATTTGTCTTTGAAGAATTCGGATATCCTTCGGTAATAAAATAGATTTGAATGTTTATTTTCTTTCCATTCTGATAGGAGGTAGCTGTTGAAAAAGTCCGGGTTGATTTCTGAGAAAAAATCCTTATCATCTGATATAAAATACAAATCTTCGTCCTGAGGAATGTGGTAAAGTAAAGTTTCCCAATTTAAGGTGTCACCATAAAACTTGTTTTCTCCTGGTGGCCTACCAAGATCATAGCGTTGCTTGGCTGCTTAGAGAAGCTCCGAGGTGGTATCGTAAAAAGGTGCATTAGCGAAAAGATTTTCAATCAACTTGTCTGCCGCTAAGTTTTTTTCAAAAATGTCCTCGTTGAGCTGTTCAAGTAGCTTCACTTTGTTTTCATCAAATAGCTTGATGGCCTCCTTCATTTTCTTGAACTCGGGATATTCCTTACTCATTTGCGGAAATTGATTATTCAGTTTTTCCTCCTTAAGGCGTTTCAGTGCATCTGCAATCTTGACCTCTCGGTTCCGATTAAATTCATCAAAAGTTTGTTCAGGCAGAGCAACTGCACATCCTTTGTCTTAGTAATGATCAGCAATAGTTTTTTAACTTCCTCGAGATCATCACTTGTGAGATGGAAAAAGGTGAGGTATGCGTTTGTGTCAATGTAGAGGTGGATCATGAGATGGTCAATTTAATTTCAATGAAAGTAGTCAATCACGACGGTTTTGTGAGGAAAAATTTAAAACGATCACCAAACACCCAGTTTATAATCAATACAACCAGAAAAGCCAATTATATTTTTTTCCTAACATCTTAGTCGATTTTCGATTTCGTTTATTTATTCTTAACTCAGGCTTCAACATTTACCATAATAATTGTATTTTGCCCTTTTAAGCTAGGCCATTTGCCTAAGCCTAATTTTAATCAACGCTCCAAATGATTGAACTTTACCCCAATACCCCTAACGAACTAAAAGGGCCAATAAAACAGCTATACAAAACCCTATTCGACCCGGCCAAACGCTTCGAAGAGCTCCCTAACCTGACTAACCTCCAGGACCAAGGCCTACAACAACCGCGCAACTATCGGAAAATAACGCTACAATACAAAGCCCAGACCTACAACCTGGAAATTTTTCATTACGTCCGCGAAAACGGCAACTGCCTGGCCATATCCAACCCGGGGGCGGGCAACTTGATACAGCTCGTCCTTGAACGATTCGGCAAAACAGACAAAGGCACCCTCGAACTCTTCCATGATGGCAGCATTACCGGGACTGAAGGGTCCAACAGGCGCAAAAATCTGTTCGACATCCAGCAGGCCCAAGGCACCCTCGATATCCCCGAAGACTGCAAACAGATCAACCTGGGCACATTGCCCAAACAATACACCTTTGAACACGAAGCCTTTAACCGTTTCCTTTCCAACTTCATCATATACGCCATCGAGCGTAAAACCATCAAAAATATGCTCATCGACCAATACCCCGAGAAAACAGAAGAAATAACACTTTCCCCATTCAAAAACTTTATCGAAAGGCTTATTCCGCACGTCGAACAGTTCAGACCACAACAATATTTCTTCAACCGTGAGGTCTTTACCGACCACCACATTTGGGTATCTGACTACGGGAAATCACTTAACGAAGAAACGGCGCATTACGAAATCATACTACGTGATATTGTCGTTCCCTTAAAAGAAACCGACAAGCCGCAGATCTGCATCGACATCCATTTTGAAAAGCGCAAAAAAGACAGCAAGTCCCTGATCGAATCCCTTTCGCCGCTACCGGAGAAAATAAAAGAAATACCCTGGCACCATGGCAATAGCCTAAGCTATAACCAGTCCTATGATCTGAACGACCCTGAGCTACTTCAGAAAGTCACCGCTGCCCTGGACTATTTCCTTCAGCACATCCAGCACCCGCTCATCGATGCGGTCAACATCCTTTATCAAAAATTCCTGGTCAACAAACTCCTGGTTAACCTCACCTGGAACAGCAACGACTGGAAATCGCCGAGCGAGGATAAAAGCAACCACGACTGGGTCAAAAACGGCAACACCGCCATGGAAAGCTGGAATTTCGACAAAGAAGCGGAATGGAACACAGCGACACTCCTTTTTGGCAACGCTACCTTCACCAAACGCCCCAAGCTTTCGGGACGTGCCGTATTAGTCTTCCATTCCCAAAACAAAATCGTAGGATTTTATGGCGATGCCGCGCTCATCGATAAAAAAATAGGCAAGAATGAGAAAAACCTGCAGGGCAGCAAAGCCCTGTCCTTCGTGTTGGAAAACAAAATCCCACAGGTAAAAGAATCTGGATACCTGGAAGATAAACAGCGCATCGGCCAGATCGGCTTCAACTACATCCAGCACGACCAGACCCTAATCGAGATATTGGATAAAGCACTTGAACTCAATCCTGCACAATCCGGGGAAATCCTGAATCTAAAAAACTGGTTCCAAAAAAATAGCACACCTACCAATAGCACGCCTACTGCCATGAAACACCCCAAAAACCAGATCCTCTTCGGTCCTCCGGGAACCGGGAAGACCTACCGGACCATCAACAAATCACTCCAGATCATCGGCGGCAAAGAAGTTCAGGCGCTAAACTGGAACGATCGGACTGCGGTCAAGAAACTCTATGATGCCAAGGTAAAGTCCGGACAGATCGTCTTTACCACTTTCCACCAAAGCATGGGCTATGAAGATTTCATCGAAGGCATCAAACCTCAGGAACCTGCCAGTGAAGGCGGTCCGGTGACCTATTCGGTCGAACCCGGGATATTTAAGGCCATCTGCCAAAAAGCGGAAAAGCCTGTAGAGCTGCAAGGCACCGGTTCTACCGACTTCCAAACAGCCGCATTCTTCAAGATGTCGCTCGGAGGCAAGGACCGCCCGGACATTCATGATTACTGTATGTTCCATGACCTTATCGGACTGGGCCATGGGAGTGATGAGGATTTTACGGCGCTAAAAGGGATAAAGGATTGGAAAACCTTCCGTGACGCTTTTAAAGAAAACCACGGCGGCCTGGTCGAAAAAAGCAAATACAACATCCAGGCGGTATTTATCTTCCAGCGCATGAAAATCGGCGACATCGTCATCATCAGCAAAGGCAACCATTTGATCGATGCGGTCGGCAGGATCACGGGGGAATATTTTTACCGGGAACAAAGCCCGATCGGATATCATCAGTTCCGAAACGTGCAATGGCTGGCCAAAAACATCAATCAGACGCCGGAAGATTTCTTTGGCAAAAAAATCAGCCAACAGTCGATCTATGAACTCGAGGCTGAGGATGTCCGCCCTGGGGTACAGAACTTTTTTGATCAGGAACCACAAGAGCAGATGAACTACGTCATCATCATCGATGAGATCAATAGGGGCAACGTATCGGCCATTTTTGGAGAACTTATCACCTGCATCGAGGACAGCAAACGCCTGGGCCAGACCGAAGCACTAAAAGTGACCTTGCCCTATAGCAAAGATGAATTTGGCGTTCCGGGCAACGTTTACCTCATCGGCACGATGAATACCGCAGATAGGAGCGTGGAGGCGCTCGATACCGCTCTGCGCAGGCGTTTTAGCTTTAGTGAAATGCTGCCCATTGATGACCATGAACTTATCAACAGCGTAGCAGGCATTGATTTGAAAGCCATGCTCAGACGCATCAACCTGAGACTAGAAAAACTTGTTTCTCGCGACCATACCATCGGGCACGCATTCTTTTTGAACCTGAAAGGCCCGGAAGCACTATATGCGACTTTCTATGATAAAGTTATTCCGCTATTGCAGGAGTATTTCTTTGGGGATTACGGTAGAATCGGCCTCGTGCTGGGTTCGGATTTCATCCAGGAGGAAAAAGCGAGCAGCGAAAATGCAGTACTTTTCGCAGCATTTGACTATGAAGACAAAGAGCTGTTGATGCAAAAAAAGGTCTACCGGATCAATAAGTTCAAAAAGGATATGGAAAACTTTCTAAACGCGGTACGCAAGATCTAAAATGCCGAGCTTAAAAGTATTCGAATACCAGACCATCCGTGCAGGTGATGAGCTGATGTTTTACCGTAATGGTAAGGGTGAAAAAGGCACATTGGACGAAAAATACATCACAGCGCTATGGAAAATGTACGATGAGCAGGCACGCCCCTTTTTTACCCCCACCCGCGGCGGCATCCGCTTCTGCGAATGGGTAGGGGTAATAAAAGTGCTGGACCTGACCCTGGAAATCCTGCCCAAGGCCGATAACAACCAGGATTACCTCGAGGAGACTGAGCAAAGCAAATGGCAGAGTATCCTCATCGATATGCTGCGGATTTGCCGCTCGCTCGACACCCCGACCGCTTCAGATGCCCCGCTAAAGCTCAAAAGCAATAGCATTCTCGACCTTTACATCGAACGGTTTATCCAGGAAGTGAATTTTCTTCTGCATACGGGCCTGATTAAACGCTATAAAAAAATCGAAGGCAACAGCACCGCGCTCAAAGGAAAGCTGCTATTGCAAAAACATTTCACTAAAAACCTGGTGCACCAGGAGCGTTTTTATGTGGAAAAGACTAGCTATGATCAAAACCACCTCATCCACCAGATCCTCTATAAAGCCATAAAAGCTTTGCCCAGGATCTGCAACAACCAATACCTGGTGTCCCAGTGCTACCAGTTGCTGCTGAATTTTCCTGAGGTCAACGACATCAAGATAGATGCCACGCTGTTCGATAAACTTAAGCTGGCCAGAAAGTCCGCCCATTACCGTTCGGCACTGGAAATCGCCAAACTAATCCTGCTTAACCTGCGCCCGGACATCAGCAGCGGGGCCAGCAGTTCCATTGCCATCCTCTTTGATATGAACAAACTTTGGGAAGAGTACATCTACCGCATGCTGCAAAAGGCCAATGATGGCTCGCTCAAAATCCACGGCCAGCGTTCCACCGGGTTTTGGAAACACCTGCAGACCAGCCGCTACCTCAAGCCTGATATCGTCATCGAAAAAACTACTGCAATGGGAATAAGAGAATACATCGTACTGGATACCAAATGGAAAAACCTCCATGGGCAGTTGAAGAATGTTGGAATGGATGATCTGCGGCAGATGTTTGCCTACCACCATTACTTCGATGCCGTCCAATGTTACCTGCTCTATCCTGGAGTGGATCACCTGCAGGAAGGTGCTTTTTATCCGCAAAGCCATTTCGAAAAGACCGATTTGGGGCAGAAGGCCTGCGGGGTGATCATTTCCCGGGCCTGGAAGGAAAACCAGACGGGGGGATACCTCAACCGGGCGATCGGCAGACAGCTACTGATCGATTTAGACCTACTTGGAAGATGACATGTCAGAAATTTCTTATACAATGAGGTAAACACCTCAATTATTTGGCCATGTACAGTCTGATTTATTTTGAGAACCAATTGATAGAAAACCTAATTGATCAATTTCTTCAACTCTTCCGGCAAGTCATTGTAAGGTCGTTTCGTTCTTACGCTGATCTTTTCATTTTCCTCTCCATCATAAGAATTGCTCGACCCTTCCATTGACCAATATCGGTTGAAGATTATGGATGAATGCTCGCCGACATGCCCATCGTAGTGCGCTTCAAATTTTTTACGATTTTGTTCAATGAGCAACTGAAATTGGTTGTAAATTTTATCAAAGAGTTTTTCCATTCCTATCTTTTGTAATATTCGAAGATACTAAATTTTGATGTCGTTTCTAGCTATCAAGCTCTAATCCAAATTCTTCCGCAATATCTTTCGAAATTTTAGACAGTATCCGTTTATGATAGCGGTTCTTATGCAGGGAATTACCAATAACCAGTTCTTTCACTTCATTTTTGTTTCTAAAAATGGATTTTCCTTTTACCTTGTAAGAAAGAAAAAGTTCTTCAAGTGTTGAATCTCCATAGAAGTAAGCCTTTCTTAAAATTTCCTCCGCGCAATCCTTGTGAAACCGATATCTGTCCTGGATCGCAAAAACCTCCAGACTTTTCTTCGCCCGTTTAAGTTGATTTTTGCTAAGTCTATTGCATGGCTGCAGTTCCAAAGTGAAGTCTTTATTGTTGACCAGAAAATCAACCGCCTTAATATTGGTCCTGAATTCATAAATCCCCTCAATATCGTCCAGGAAGGGGTGTAAATGCGTTTTAACGGATGAAACTTTCTGCCCTTTTAAATTGGAATTACATGGATAACAGGATGGAGCCAGGTTATAGAAAGAAAGTGCAAAATAGGGATGCTTAGATTTAAGAATATAATGATCGAAGTGCGGCCTGCTTTTGGAGCTTGAATTTTTAATGGTGTAGGTATATTGTGCGTTACAATAGGGGCATGTATTGACTCCCAGCGCCATTGCATGTTCATAAGCCAGCCGTATACACAGCAACAATAAATGGAACTTTAGTGATGAAGATGTTAGCAAAGTTGCCAATATTCAAAGGATACCTAAATACCGCCAAGATGGTGAACTGTAAAGCCAATTCAACTTGTTGATTAAGTTAGCGATCGAAGTGAAATTATTTGAAAGTATTATGTATGCTAATCATCCGTAATATTGATAGCCCATTTCTTGAGTATCACTTTTCTTGATTTTCGTTTCGCTCTAATTTTTTTCTTTTTGTCAACAACTTTGGGGACTAATGGTTCTCTTTTTTTTCTCAATTTCAGCAACTTTCCAAGCTCATCATACTCTGTCATCTTAATGTCTAGTTCTGCCATTCGCTGCAAATCAGCGATAAATTTATTGCTTATACGAACCACCACCGACCCCGTAACAGGGCAAAAGATTTTTAACAGTCTTTTGCCCTTTTTTATTGCTTTTAATTTATTGTTAATAAGGTACATAATTTCGGCTATTTCGTTGACCCGACGTGTTCGATAGTAAAGATCTCCGCTGTATTCCATTTTTTCAGAAAAAAGCAGTTCATTAGGATATCTCTTGCCTTCCACGTTTGAATTTTCATAAAATAAATCCAGATTCATTAAATTGTTAATGGCTCGGTCAGCTATCGGTTTAATAATTTAAATAGCTTGATTTTTAATATTTAGCTCTGCCAGTTTTGATTCTAGTATGACGATTTTCTAATTATTCTCTTTTTTGATAGATATAAAGTCGACTGCATCAGTCTCGTTGTTCAATAACAATTCTCTATCTCTTTCAATTTTTCTGTTACACGCTCTGATCTGTGTCGACTAAGCTTTTCGGTCATCTAAAATGTAGCCAACTCGATAATGATAGGCATCAGATTGGAGAAACCAAATGTTTGAACCCGGTCTCACTAATTTAATGATCACTAATTGTTTGGAAATTAATTACATATAAGTTTTAAATAACTGGTTAGATGGGGTCAATAAGGGCTGGTTTATATACTTTAAACTTAAATTATAGAATATGGAAAAGCAAGAAGATCAAACCAACCCGGAACAAAATGAAAACTGGCAAGCTGGAAGTACCAGCGGAGATTGGCCACCCCAATGAGAATGACAATTCCACCAATGGGAACGATCATGAAAACGACCTTCAAGAAGAGAAACCCGACCAACAAACTGATAATACCTGCAATCCAAATGAAACCAACGGAAAATCAGAAGAACACTTTGAAAGCAGTAAACTGGATACGGATGAAAGTACCGGAAATTCGGCATTGGATTAGCGTATTGGTAAAAGGCACAACAGCAAGATAGCCCGTGGCATTTATAACGTCGGATAAGTAGATTTACACTTATCTGGCTTTTTTTTGTTTCAGATTCCTAATCCTTTTTATTTTAAGTGTATTGGAAGCTGTATAATCTTCTGCTTGATTATAGTATAAAAACGCTATTTGTCAGGTAGTTATGAAGAGCGAAAAAGTATTAATCACCTTGTTCCGGATATTGTTATTTGGTAAATTGCTAAGGGTAATTTAACAATAGCAATATGGAACTAAAAACGCATAACAAGCCAGTAGAATGCCTAAAGCCAATCCCTCAGCGGCTGATTATTATTGAGGATGACCTTGCGCTTTCTGAAGTGCTGGATAATTTGTTTACTGATTTGGGTTACAACTGTAAAATGGAGACAGATGCCCCTGAAATAAATACCATCGAAGCATTTAGACCTGATTTGGTTATTATAGATTATCATTTGCCCAAAGTAAATGGTGGCGAGATTTGCGCAGCGCTTAAAAATAACAAGCTTTTAACTAAGACCCCAGTCATCATTATTTCAGCCTATAGCAGTATATTACTTCACCTGGAAGGATATGCTTTTGATAGCTTTATTGAGAAGCCCTTTAGTATCCAAGAGATATTACGGCCCGTTGAGCGTTTGCTGCTCAGAAAAAATCTTGAAAGCCAAAAAAACTTAAACCGTCCATTTCAGGCATATTAATATCGGGGATCACAATATCAGCTTGTCCACCTTCAGAAAATATGCAATCACTTCGAGGCCATTTTCTGCCTCGGCTACAACACTAATCTCCCGCCATGCGATTCTAATACCATTCTAATGCCGTTAGGGACAATATTATGATTCTCTGCTAGTATAATTTTCAAGATTTTTATTCTTTGTGATCTGATTTAATTAACTCCTGCGACTCTTAGCTACTTGTTGCATGATGGTTTTTAACCTTTCTATATGCTCAAGAATTTCCTGGTCGCGTTCTCTATCCATCATATTGATGTCATTCTTGTGTATGGTGTTGTTAAAGTTTCTGCGTTCCTCCATCATGCGAATAGCCACCCAGAGTGTTTCTTCCGTTTTATCTGCATATTGTTTATCCAAAAAGCTTTCGCTGAAAACATGTCCTGTAAAACATCTGTAACGGGTTTCTGCGTTCAGGTCGTCTATTTGTGTAAGCACACCACCGCAGTCTGGGCAGGTAAAAGGAGTAAGTTTGCCAAGCTGTGCAGTTACAGGCAAGCTGGTTGCCATTCTTAAGGTAATTGCCGATTCCAGCTTTACATCATTCGGAACGCTCGCCGAATCGCATTCGTTTCTTGAATAAAGGTCGCTTAGGATATAGCCCATTTCTTCAATCTGAACCCTATAATCAACTTCCATATTGTTTAACACATTATTGGGCATGTCTGGAAATTCTGCGTTATCTGGCTCTTGCACAATACAGCGGCCACCACATTTTTTTATTGCTGCCATTCCAGATGTACCATCATCCAATAAGCCGGTGAGTATAATGCCCGTTACGCAAGAATTGTAAGCAGCAGCAGCGGTACGGAACAATACATCAATAGAGGGTCGCCAATGGTTCTCTTTCGCACCCTGTTTGATCAAAATATATCCTTTCTCCAACATCATGTGCGAATCGGCCGGCGCAAGATATACCTGCCCGGAATTTATCGGCGTTCCATCTTCCGGTACAGAGAGCTGCAAAGCCGAATTTTTGCCTAGCATGTTGAGTACTACATCTACAATTGCAGTTTTGCCCAAATGGATCACGATAAAAACTGCTGCATCAAGATCTGCAGGTAATTTGGATAACAGCTTGGAAACAGCTGATAATCCTCCTGCCGAAGCACCAATGGTAATAATGTTTCTATTGGTTTTTGCCATAAATATCAATATTCTTTAAGTTCAAGCGGATCAAAAGAAATACTGAAACAGGCACCTTCATTGTTAAAAGTCTTAAAAGTTCCGTTAAGCATGGCTACCCTGTTTTTGATTCCCCTTAAACCTGATCCGTTTAGTAGGAGAGCGTCGTTGTTGAGTTCAATCCCTTTTCCGTTATCACAAACTGTAAGGTTTACCTGGCCACCCTCTGTACATACCAATACCCGGGCACGTGTGGCGCCAGAATGTTTGATACTGTTATTGAGAAGTTCCTGGATGATACGAAAGGCGTATAACTGTACATCTTCAGGAAGCTGATCTGCATCCCTGTGAATTTTACTATCTATTTTGAAAAAGTTGTTGCTTAACCGTTGGCACATCTCTTTAATACCTGCGGTAAATCCAAAATCTCTTAATACCGATGGGGTAAGCTCATAAGAAATGTCTCTGATCTCCCGTATGGTCTGATCAAGGAGTTTGGTGATGGTTCCCATTTCCGCTTTTAGCTGCAGATCATTTGTCTTTTTTAAATGGTTGATGTTGAATCTTATTCCATATAGCAGCTGACAGATGCTATCATGCAACGCTGCACTGATTTTTGCTCTTTCTTTTTCCTGTGCATTAAGCGCTGCTTGGGTTAAGAGCCGTTGTTGGCTGCGTTTGCTGGCTTCTTCAACGTCGAGCGCCCGTTTGCGCTCGGAAATATCAAATAAAATTCCCGTAAAATAATAGGCTTCACCCGGATTTGAAATTTCTCTGCCTTTAGCCATAATGATTTTTGGCATTCCTTGATCTAACTTTAAACGGAATTCCATATCAATTTCCCGAAGCGTACTACTTTTATCGCACACCGATCTTATTTTTTCCTGATCTTCGCTTACCACAAGGGCCAGTAAACTGTTTAAGGTATTATCAAAGCCGACTGGATCAATGGAAAGTATATTTTTACTGAATTCGTCAAAAAAGACTTCTTGCCGGTCTGGCCAGATACTCCAGGTACCCGTTACAGAGGCTTTAAGTGTTTGGTTAAGACGTTCGGTTGTTTGCTTAAGTACCTGAGCGGCGTTTCTAGATTCGGTAACATCGGTAAGCGTGATGTAGTATTCTGGCGCAGCGCTTAGTGGGTTTATCATCGCTATTCCGCCAAGTTGTACATGCATGATCTGTCCATTTGAGCTTCGCATCAGGGTTTCATATTTTTTCCTGTTGCCTACAGTTTCCATGCTATTGATAAAAACATAAAAATCTTCTTTGGCCTCGGGTACAATCCAATAAGAAAGATGTTTACCCAGTATGGCATCTTTTCCGGCATCTAATAATTCGATACCGCTTCGGTTGATTTCTCTTATCGTACCTAATGAGTCGAGAATGAAATAACCGATCGGAGCCGCCTCGAAAAATCCGGTAAACCTCGAACGCTCCATATCGATTGCACGGTACGATTCGCGTAGTTCATCGTTCTGCATATCCACTTCCAACTCGTGAATTTCCAGTTCATTGAGCAATACAGCCAGCTCGCTGTCGGGCAATGTGCGTTGTTCAGCACCTGATCTTACGCTTAAAAGTTCTTCAGCTTTAGCCCTCAGCGCAGAAAGAATAATCTCTTTTGATGTCCTGTTCACTTGTTTTTATTTTTCTTTAAAGCTAAGTACCAAGATTAATGTGCTCTCTGTTCCTTTTTCTTGGATCTTGTCTATTTTAATCTGTAAGTGTTTAATACCTATTCCATTAAAATGATGCTGCACATAAATCTCTTCGCTTGTTAATGATGAATCTGAGAGCTTATCAGAGAGTAGATCCATCTGCCATTTATTAATAACAATTTCGGTGAAAGAATGTTCTCTGATTTCATATTCTTTCGTACGGAACATGTTCTGGAACTTTTCATTACATACCAATACCTTGCGGTCGGCATCCAGTACCACGGTGGCCTGCGGATGTAAATCTGCAGTCGACTGTGCATACTGCAAAAGTCCGATCATCCTGGCATTCATGGATTTAATCGGTGTAATTTTGGTAAAGGTTAATACCGCACCGTTTATAAAATTGTCCATGGTGCGGTATGGCATAATGCGGAGGTTGTACCATTCGCCTTTTTTAGTTTTGATTTCGAGTTCCTTGCCAGAAAGGCTTTCGATCACTTCTTTGATGGTGAGTTCGATCGATGGATATTCAAAATTAGAAACAATGTGGGTGATGGAACGCCCGATATCGGAAGAGATAACATTGAACAGTTTGGTAACCTGCGGGGTAAAGCGTAATATGTTAAGTTGATTATCAAGAAATATAGTACCGATCTCTGTATTATCCAGCAGGTTTTTCATGTCGTTATTGAGCTGGGTAAGCTCTTCTGCCTTGTTTTGATACTGAAGGTTAATCGTCATTAATTCTTCATTGAGCGATTGCATTTCTTCTTTCGTAGTAAGTGCTTCTTCATTGGTACTCTGCAATTCTTCGTTGGTGCTTTGTAGTTCCTCATTGGTCGACTTAAGTTCTTCGAGAGAGGTTTCCATCTGTTCGATGGTGGTATGGAGCTGCTGCTTGGTATAAGTAAGCTCTTTCTCCAATTCTTCAACGGCCCCTTCGCTGATGTTGCTTGAAGATTTGGATCTCCTTGCCGAGGATTTCCTTACGGGGCCTTTTTCATAAAAACTTACCAATAAAAGACCGTGCAGTGCAGCATCTGTCAGGTAATCAACAGAAAAGCCCATCAGGTAGGTGCGATTGTTTTCCTTGATCCTGATGTCGGTAATTTCGACCTTCGACTGGTTCATTACACATAAGTGAATGGCGTTGCCAAGTACATATTTGAGCTCTTCTCTTACCATCCTGTGGATGTTCATTACCGCTTCGCCAGGGTTCAACTGTATAAAACGATTGGTTTTTCCGTTGATATAAAGTATTTCTCCTTTTTCGTTGAGCAACAATGACGCAGGAGTATAGTTTTCGAGTAAAACCTTATTAAAGTTTTCGGCGATTGGGTTTTTGGCTGCAATTTTAGACAACCCATCTGCTTTACTCAGTTTATCCTGTTGGGCAATATGGAAAGGAAAATCGAGGATTTTACCAAGAGAGGTAACCCCTTCTTTTCTTTCAAAGATCTTCCACTTCGAATCTATGCTGTTAAAAATATCATGAAATGTACCAACAGATTCTGCAGGACCAAGGAAAAGCAATCCGTTTGGTTGCAGCGAGTAATGGAACACCGGAATGATCTTTTTTTGCAGTTCTGTGGTCAGGTAAATCATTACGTTACGGCAGCATAATAGATCAAGCCTGGTAAACGGTGCGTCTTTGATCAGGTTATGCTGCGCAAACACAATCATTTCACGGATTTCTTTTTTAACCGTATAACCGTTTGGTTTTTTAACAAAAAACCTTTCGAGCTGCTGTAAAGATAACTCTGCGATAATGTTAGAAAAATAAAAACCTGAACGGGCGTGTTCTATTGCATTGGGATCCAGATCTGTAGCAAAAATCTGAGCCTTTGGTTTCCGTTTGGATTTAAGGCTATCGAGATATTCGGTAATAATGATGGCCACTGTATAGGCTTCTTCTCCGGTTGAACAGCCTGCAACCCATACCCTGATCGGCTCTTCGGGACTTTTTTGCCTAAGCAATCTATATAGCTGTTCTTTTAAGCTTTCAAAGGCATGGCGGTCTCTGAAGAATTTGGTTACCCCGATCAACAGTTCATTAAAAAGGATCTCAATTTCTCCAGGGTTTTCCCTTAGGTAATTTACATAGCTTTCATAGTCTGGCAGTTGGTGGAAGGCAATGCGGCGTTCAATCCGCCTGGAAATGGTATTCTTTTTATATAAGGTGAAATCATGTCCGGTTTGTGAACGCAACAACATCAGTATTTTTTGGATATGTACTTTATTGGTTTGTGGCGATACCAGTTCTTCGTTGATCTCGGCTAATGCTGGGTGGTTAAGGTACTTGATCAGCTTTAAAGGCATTTCTTCTGGTGGAAGAATATAGTCTGAGAGATGGGTTTTTATCGCTGTGGAAGGCATGCTCGGATACTCGGCTGTATCAGGATCCTGTACCATGGCCATACCCAGTTTCTCCTTGACCATCCTGAGCCCAGTTTCCCCGTCAGCGCCTAAACCAGAAAAGATAATTGCTACGGCTTTGTTCCACTGGTCTTCTGCCAGACTTTGTAAAAAATAATCGATAGACATGTGTGCACCTTTTTGCCTGGATGCACTAAAAAGCAAAAGATGCCCGTTGTGGATACCCATATCTGTGCCGGGAGGAATAATATAAATATGATTTTCACATACCTCGGTTCCATCTTGTGCCGTTAATACGGGCATGCTGGTTGAGCCTTTGAGCAATGCAATGTAATCGAGTCCTTCGGCTTCATCCTGATGAACAATCACGACGAAGGCCATTCCTGACTTAGCAGGCATATGGGTAAAGAATTTTTGATAGGCAGATAAGGACCCGCTGGCCCCACCCATACCTATAATTGGAAAAGTTCCTGTTTTATGTGGCATTTCCATGTTTAGTTCTGCTTCGGAATGTGACAGCGCACTAGCTTGGTTTTCTTGCATTTTTTTTGTTTTTTGCGGATCGCGATTACCTTAAGGGATGGGTAATCAAAAACTGCATCCTTCTTTTATATTGCTCACTGGGAGTATCAACTTCAGGTTGGAATTTAGGCACATTTGGATGTACAATGTACATTAGCCAGGTATCCGCATGAAAGTTAAGGCATAAATATAGGCGAAATTTCCTGTGTGTCAAAGCATGTAAACACTATGGTAAAAATTAGCAGGTTTATTTTTGGTGCTTGATCAGTGGTGAAATGCTTTTACATGAATTGGTGGTCACCATGATCCGATAGCTACCTGCATTCATTTCAGGGTCTTTCCTGCAAAATAGATACTAAAAAAATCAGCATGACACGATGCTTAGCCCAAAAGCGATAAAAAGCAGATTTTTTGCTTCAAATCATAATCGAACTCAGGCTAATATAGATTAAAGGTTTTTAGAAGACAATAATAATGAAATAGAAGGCCATAGTACTATAGCTTTTTAAAGAAGTTTTCAATTTCGATGATTTGACCGTTTTTAATTTAAATTTCTTTAATGTTTTATGCTTTTGTTTTTACCTATAGTAAATAGTACATAAAACTATGTCTACAAGGTAATCACTTAATTTTTCAACATGCGGGAAAGCGTATTAACCCTCTTGAAAATGGGTATAAATTACGTTAACCAATCTGCAAATTGTGCTGTTGTTTATATAGCAAAATGAAGATGGGTATGGAAAATCACAGTTCAGGAAAAGAAATCAAAAATGCGATGGTAGATAAACACACCAGTGCACAGCATAACAAAGATAAAATACCTGCAGATTCCTCAGGTATCCTGGATTTAGGTGGATCAGTAGGAAATTCAAAAGAGAAACCGATCAGGGAGAGCGGCAAAGATCAAAGCAAGGAATGGGAAAGCCCATTAATCAGAGGTATATAAATTGAAAACGCTCCAGATTTTGTCGATCAATTTAAAGTATAGCCAAACAGTAGAGTGCTTTTAATTAAACCAATTGTTATGCTATTATCAAAGGAAATACTTATCGAGCAGGATTTATAAAACAGATAAAAAAAATAACATTGCTAAAAAAACAAAAATTTTACGCTGGGTAAGACGCCTGCACTTTAGGTATTTATACGATTGCCAATAGTGGTTATACCTATTTGAAAAAAAATAAAATCCTCTGCCAATAGAAGATGTTTATAAGCTGAACAACTTCCTCCAATTAAACCCAATATCAATATGATTACACTCGGTATTAATGCAGTATTTCATGATTCTGCTGCCTGTATTTTTAGAGATGGAATGCTCCTGGCAGCTGTGGAAGATGAGCGCTTTACCCATTTTAAACACGGAAAACGACCTGTTCCGTTTAACACTTACGAACTTCCTTTTCATGCTATAGATTATTGTTTAAAGATTGCAGACATTCATTTGAGCGATGTAGACCATATTGCCTACTCTTTCGATCCAAATCTTTTGGTTCCACCTTCCTTGCAGAATAGCCCGGAATGCAAAATTCCTTTTTATCCCAGTCAGGATATTATCACTTCCATCCCACAGCCATGGGACAACCTGTTCCTGTCTGCTATACTTCATGCACCTCATCAGCTGGTTGATGGTTATCCTCACCACCTGCAGAAACGGTTTTATGGCGCAAAGACCAGCGATTGGGAATGGCATTATGTTGATCACCATACTGCCCATGCGGCCAGTGCTTTTTTCCCTTCACCCTATGATGAAGCAGCTATCCTAACTTTAGACGGAAGGGGTGAGGTAGCTTCTACCACCTATGGAATTGGAAACGGAACAACAATGACGAGAATTAATCAGGTAGATCTTCCACATTCGCTGGGCCTGCTTTATGAACGGCTTACCACTCATCTCGGTTTCCTGCATTCATCTGATGAATATAAGGTAATGGCGTTAGCATCATACGGGGAGCCTCGCTTTGCTTCCGATTTCAGGGATATTATCCGGTTGGGAAGTAATGGACAATATACGGTAAGTTGCGAAAACCTAAACGAACACTTCGGACCGGCCAGGTTGAAAGATGAGCCATTTACCGCTTTTCACTTCGATCTTGCACGTTCATTACAATTAGTTTTGGAAGAAACGGTGCTAAAGCTTGTAGATTATCTTTATCAGGTTACTAAAGTTCCTAACCTGGTAATGGCCGGTGGGGTAGCCTTAAATTGCGTGTTAAATGCTAGGATAAGAGATTTAGGACCCTTCGAAAACGTATGGGTGCAACCCGCTGCAGGCGATTCGGGAACAGCATTGGGCGCAGCCATGTATGTAGATATTAATGAACGTAAGGTCAATAAAAAGGAATTTATAATGGACCATGTTTATTGGGGCCCAGAATATAACGATGTGGAGATTGAACGTTTTTTAAACTGGGCAAAAGTACCTTTTACAAAAATGAAAGATGTGGCCCTGGAAGCAGCATCGCTGCTAGCTGATAACCAGATTATTGGCTGGTACCAAGGAAGGATGGAATTTGGACCAAGGGCATTGGGCAGTCGCTCAATTCTGGCCTCGCCAATTGACCCCCGCATGCAAGCCATGCTGAATGAAGTGAAAGATCGCGAGGATTTCCGTCCGGTTGCGCCCGTGGTATTAGAAGAAGATGCCCATCTGTGGTTTAAGGATGCATATTTTTCGCCTTTTATGCTTTTTATTTACGATGTGCTAAAGGAAAAAGAAGATCAGATTCCTGCGGTACGACATACAGATGGTACTGCAAGGGTACAAACCATTAATGAGGAGCAACACCCACGTTATTATCAGTTATTAAAGGCTTTTAAAGCCATAACCGGGGTGTCCGTTTTAATCAATACCTCATTCAATACCCTGGGTAAACCCATTGTGTGTACACCAAGAGATGCAGTGGAGTGTTTCTGGACATCGCCCTTCGATGCACTTATTATCGGATCATATTTAATTACCAAAACAGATGCAAAAAAGAATATCAGTAGTCATTCCAACCTACAACAGGTTGAACCTCTTATGTAACTGCCTGGATGCGCTTAACGGGCAAAACCTTAATGCCAACCATTTTGAAGTCATCGTGATTCATGATGGACCGGATGAGCGGATTTTTAAGGCGCTGGAAAACCTGCGCAATAGCTATGCCTTCCGACTACTGGTTCGTTGTACGGAAGCGAAAAAAGGACCAGCCGCCGCACGTAATTTAGGATGGCTTTTGGCTAGTGGAAAATTGATTGCTTTTACTGATGATGATTGCCTGCCGGGACCAAACTGGTTGACCGGATTTTTGGATGGTTATCAAGATCAGGAATTTATAGCCTATAGCGGTAAAACAGTTGTTCCTCTTGATCATGATCCTACAGATTTTGCGCTAAATACTGCAAGGCTCTCAGAAGCGGAATTCATTACCGCGAATTGTGCCTGTACAAAACCTGCATTGCTTAAAGTTGGCGGTTTTGATGAAAGGTTTAGTATGGCCTGGCGTGAAGATTCTGACCTGGAATTCAAATTATTGCTGGCCCAGGTACCCGTTTACCGAAATGAAAATGCAGTTGTGGTGCATCCAGTACGGGAAGCGCCCTGGGGAGTAAGTTTAAAAGAGCAGCGAAAAGGCATCTTCGATGTATTGCTGTTTAAGAAATACCCGGTACTTTACCGGCAAAAGATACAAAAAGACCCCTTGTGGCACTATTATCTGATCGTATTGTTAGGCACTCTTTCCTTGCTTACATGGGTCTGGCGATATGATGTATTATCAAAATCAATGTTGCTTGGCATGTTTTTGATCATTGTAAAATTTGCCTATCAGCGACTCAGAAAAAGTAGCCGCGCTGGCAGTCATGTGGCCGAAATGTTGGTTACCTCTATTTTTATTCCTTTCCTGTCTGTTTATTACCGTATTTACGGAAGTATCCGTTATAGAAAACTTCTTTTTTAAGTATGGGATATGTGATCAGGAAGTTTAAAAAAATTGCCATTTTCAGGGCTTTACAGCTTGGCGACCTTTTATGCGCAATGCCTGCCCTTAAAAACCTTCGTCTGGCTTACCCCAATGCCGAAATCGTTTTCATTGGCCTGCCATCGAGCCAGAAACTGATTAAACGTTATTCGGCGATTTTTAATCGGTTTATTGTGTTTCCAGGCTTTCCGGGCCTGCCAGAAAGAGAATTTGATGAAGAAAGTTTTGCCAGTTTTCAACAGCAGATGCGTTTGGAAGCGTTCGATATCATTTTGCAGATGCATGGCAATGGAAGTATTGTGAATGCCATGTTGAGTAAACTTTCCGGAAGTATCCTTGGCGGTTTTTCCCTAGATCCCACCGAACTTGAAGGGAATCCTTTACTAATGCCTTATCCTGATTCGGACCACGAAAGCTTAAGACATATTGCACTGATGAAACACCTTGGCGTGCCGATTGAAACGACAGAAATGTTTTTTCCATTGCACAAAAACGACTTTAATGCGTTCGACAAATCTGCTATTCATAAAAAATATATCTGTATGCACTGTGGTTCAAGAGGTACATGGCGACAGTGGCCGCCAGCCAATTTTGCTAAACTGGCCGACTACTGTATGACGCAAGATTATGAGGTTGTTCTTACCGGGTCGGCAGATGAACTTGAGCTTATAAAGCAGGTAAGCGCATTGATGAAGAGAATGCCAGTTGTGATGGCAGGTAAAACAAACCTGGGTGCACTTGGCGTACTACTCAAAGGTGCTAAAGGATTAATTGCCAACTGTACTGGCGTATCGCATATGGCTGCTGCACTCAAAGTGCACAGTGTGATCATTAGTATGGATGGCGAACCCGGGCGTTGGGGACCACTCGATGTTTCCAGGCATAACACCATCGACTGGACAAAAACTCCTGACTATAACCTGGTTAAACAAGCGGTTAAAGAAATGCTGTTTCGTTAAGCAGATCTTTAAATACCTTCAGCACCTTTTTTGCATCTGGAAATGTGATGTGGTAGGAATAAGCTTTTATTGATTGATACTGCAAAACCTGATTATTACTCTGCAAAGCGGAGGAAACATCAAATTCAATCATTCTGTGAGGTACCATCCATGGGCTGTGTTGTGGGTTTGTTCTGGCATATAAACTAAGAACTGGGGTGCCTGTTGCTGCAGCCAGGTGCATTGGGCCGCTATTTACACTGATCATAGCTCGTGCCATAGCAAGGCAGGCTGCCAGTTCTTTTAAATTTAGCAAACCTGCAACGGCCAGTGCACCTTTGCCAATGCTGGCGGCAACACGCTCGATAAACTCCTGCTCTATTTTACTTCCGGTTAGCAATATTGGAAGCCCTTTTATCTCGATCAGTTCCTTGGCAATATTTATCCATTCTGCTTCCGGGTATTGCCGTTTTTTTTCTGAAACTCCGATATGGAAAACAAAAAACTGGTTCTTTTTAAGGTTAAGATGTTTTAATTTTTCCTGGAGAATATCCTGAGGTAAACTGCCAATCCTGATCTGTCTATCAGCGGTATTGGCACCTATAAATGCACAAAGTCTTAAATCCCGCTCTACCTGATGTATGATTTCGAAATAGGGTTCCCTGTCTGGGAGCCAGTGGGTAAGCAGGCCATAAAGGTTTTCTCTGCTGTATGCTGCCCGTAAAGGAATACCGGCCATAAAAGCAATCATTAATGAAGGGGCGGGGTTCTGGGTAGAAACGTTGAAAAGGATACATCCGTCAAATGCCCTGGCTTTAATCTCATCAATTACTTTGGTTAACGCTTCACCAGGCATTGCTTCATTTGTTTTTACCCAGGGAAGATCGTAGCAGATCACCTCTTGTATCCAAGGCAGTAAAGCGGATGCCTCCACTGCCATTTGCGAGGTAAGCAGGGTTATCTTGCAGCCAAAACTTTTGCTCAAGGCCCTGATGGCCGGGGCGGACATCAGCAGGTCGCCCATATTGTCTGGCCGGATAACCAGGATATGCTTGCAGGATGCCCACTCCATTAATTTACAATATTTTGTCCGGCGAAACTCATGTTTTCCTGAATTTTTCTAATTACATTGCTTGTTGATCTGTTGGCTACTGTTGGCAGGAAAACAATTTTACAACCTAAACTATCCAGTAGTTTCTTTTCAGGCAAGAATTTATGACGATAATCTCCACCCTTAACAAAAAAATGTGGTTTTATCAGTTTAAGGAGTGATATTGGCGTGTCGTCACCGTGCGCTCCAAAAGGAATAATATGATCAATGCAGCTCAGTTCAGAAAGCACTTCCGTCCGGTCATCTAAAGAATTTATCGGACGTTGCAGCCCTTTTAATCTCTTAATACTTTCATCGGTATTCAATCCGACGATGAGTACATCTCCCTGTGCTTTTGATCCTTTTAGGTAGCTAACGTGCCCACTATGCAGAATATCAAAGCAGCCATTGGTAAATACAATGCGTTTGCCCTGCGCTTTATAATCGGCTATTAATTGTTTTATCTCCTGTTTGGCCAGAAGTAGTTTATGTTTCTCGCCCAGGTTTTTCTTTAAATGCTCAATATCACATACGGCGGTGTATGGCTCGCTGATCACCATTGCGGCTGCGCTTACGGCCAGCTCGGTAGTAGCAGTAACATCAGCGCCACTAAGAAGAGCCATCAGGGCTGTGGCAATAAACGTATCGCCGGCCCCACTCACTTGTGGGTTGACAACCTTTGGCGCGGGCTGGTGCAGGCAAAAGTCGCCTTCTTTAAAACAGCATACCCCGTCTTTATCCATACTTAGGAAAATATGCTTTGCAGCGCTACGTAGGTAAAGGCTTTTACCCCAGTTTTTTACTTGTTCAGCTCTTTTGTCATGGGCAGCTTTAAACTGGCATAGGGATACCGCTTCACTGTAATTGGGTTTGATCAAAGTAGGCTCTAAAGCTGCATAAAGCGCAAAGTCGCGGGCATCAACAGCAATGATTTGAGTAGAATTTTGTCGTAATGAAATTAAGGTGTCAATCAGCGTATTGGTGAGCACGCCTTTGCCATAATCTGAAATGAAAACGGCATCAACCTGATCAAAACCAGCTATGATATGTTGTTTAAGCTGTTCTAAAGTAGCGTTAGAAACAGGGTCGCAACTGCCCTCGTCATACCGTACAATCAATTGTGAGCCGGAGCTTACACGGGTTTTGCGGATAGTTGATCTTTCTTTGTCGTGGATGATCAGGTCGGTATTGATGTCATGCTCTTTTAACAGGTTTGTTAAACTGTGGCCATGTGTGTCCATCCCTATTACAGAACAAAGCTGAACGTTTGCACCCAAAGCACGTAGGTTTGCTGCAACATTGGCGGCACCGCCAAGGCATTCTCTACTGGAATTTAAATCGATCACTGGTACCGTTGCTTCAGGCGCAATACGTGAGCAGTTACCTTGAAGGTAACGGTCTAGCATCAGATCGCCAATAACCAGTATCTTCTTTCCTATGAATTTCTTTAGGTAACGATCGTATTTATTTGCTGTTTTTTTCATTTTTTTCAGTTCTAAGAATATACTTACCTGCATCAGCGAAATCTTTGCTGATGTAATCGGGAATGCGCACCGGACTTGCCATATAATCCCACTCGGTTTCGTTTCCATTATCAATCAGTATCGACTTGCAGCCTGCAGCTTTTCCGGCTTGTACATCGTTCAGGATATCACCGATCATCCATGAATCACTTAAAGAAAGGCTGTGTTCTCCAGCCGCTTTGATGATCAGACCAGAATCTGGTTTCCTGCAGGTACAAGATTTCGCATAAGGGGCACTACTGCCATTTGGATGGTGCGGACAATAATAGAAACCGCTTAGTCTTACACCATAATGTTGCAGTAAATCTGCAATTCTTTTCTCTACCTTGATAAGGTCTTTTTCGGTGAAACGACCAAATGCAATCCCCGCCTGATTGGTGATGACGATCAGCTGGAAATATTTGGACAGTTGTGCCAGCGTTTCACCAACGCCGGCTTCAAGGCGAATCAGGTCGGGGTCGGTGTTATAAGGGATATCTGGAATAAGGGTCCCATCCTTATCTAAAAACACAGCCTTTTTAACTGCCATAACTGCTATTGTAGGTGGTTTCAGTATGAGAAAAAGCAGATAATGTACGTTCTTTCGCTGCGGTTTTGTTGGTAAAGCCAACATTGAACATGCGGTTTTCGATAATGCTGCAAAGCAAGTGTACCAGGTGTAAGTGCATTTCCTGAATACGCTGGATACTCTGTGAAGGCACTATAAGATTCAGTTCGCCAAAAGCTGCAGCACGGCCACCATCTTTACCCAGCATATTAATACAGCTAATCCCTTTCTTTTTTGCCATTTGTATGGCTTTGATAATATTGTCAGAGTTTCCACTGGTACTTAGACAAAGCAGTATATCTCCTTCAGCGCCATACGCCTGAACCTGCCTCGCAAATACATCATCATATCCAAAATCATTTGCCCATGCGGTCATAATGGCCATATCCGAATTGAGCGATATAGCTGGGAGCCCTTTCCGGTGCGGTACCTCGAAACGGCCAACGAGCTCGGCAACAAAGTGTTGGCTTTCGGCAGCACTTCCTCCGTTTCCGCAAACGAGAATCTTGTTTCCGGCTTTAAGTGCCCTGCTCATCAATTCGCCTGCAGATGCAATTTTTGTACTTAATGATCTGGAAGTGTGTTCAAAAGTTCTTGCCCCTTCTTCAAAGGCATGCTGGATCATTTCAAATTCCTGCTCCTGCATTTTCTGCTGATTGGCATGTATAGTCTCGTAACAGTTTTGTATCTGCCTGGCAATTTTTTCCCAGGTAAAGTTTTCCTGTACATGGTTGAGCGCTTTGGCAGACATTTCACTGAGTAGGGCAGGGTCTGACAGTAACTGGTCAATTTTCTGCGCAAGAATCTCTGGCTGCTGAGGGGGAACTAAATAACCAGTATGACCATCTTTTACGGTATATTTTATGCCACCAACTGCAGCACCGATAACCGGAGTGCCACAGGCCATGGCCTCTAATGGCGTAATGCCAAAGGGCTCGTACCATGGGGTAGTAATAAAAATATCGGCAGCACTGTAATAATACCTCAACAGTTCACGGTTTTTACGGCCTACAAAGTTTACAGTGGCCTCAACCGAATGATCGGCAGCAAGCTGTTTCAATCTTTTCAGTTCCGGATCAGCACTTGGATCATCTTGCTCTCCACCAACTACAATAAGACGGGCCTGATGCTTGGCGCTTAATTTTGCAAATGCTTCTATAACATTATCTATACCTTTTCGTTTAACCATCCTGCCAAGCTGGAGTACTATTTTTTCCTGTTCATTTATTTTGAGCAATGACTTTGCTGTAGGTTTTGCAATAGGATAAAAGTCCTCTGGGTTAAATCCACAAGGGATCATCACGGTTTTTTCAGGATCTGCACTGTAGTAAGTACTGAGATCGGCTTCATCCTGTGGGCATTCAGCTATGATCTTGTCTGCTCTTTGTACAATGGCACGTTCAATCTCTACACGTTCCGGAGGAAAACGGTCAGCTTCTTTCTGGTACATTTTTCTGATATGCCCAAGGGCATGAAAGGTAATCACAAATGGAATATCTAGCCTTTCTTTAAGCTCCATTGCCACCAGGCCCGACATCCAGAAGTTGGCGTGGATGAGCCGGTAAGAAATTTTATTTCTAAGGATAAAATATTCCATTTCCTTCCTGAAATCTTTCATATAAGGTAACAGATCTTCTTTATCTACAGGTTCTTTTGGGCCTGCCTCTACTAATATTACCCGTACGTTTTCACTAAATGTGTTAACTTCCTCCGAGATCAGGTCCTCTCTACGGGTGAAGATATCAATCTGGTATCCTTGCTGCCCTAATTGTTTTGCAATTTCGGCCACGTAAACGTTCTGGCCGCCATTGTCTTTCCCCCCAAGCATGGCCAGTGGTGAAGCATGTTCACTGATAAATGCAATTCTATTTGTCATCGGATTATTTTTAGGTATGAGTTAGGTTAATTTATAAATGGCCTTTTTTGTAGCTACTTCTTTGAATAAGTTGTGCCATTGTAGCGTAAAGCGCTCGATACTGAAGCGTTCTTCGGCAGTTTTTCGGGCGTTGTTACCCAATTGTTGGGCAAGTTCCGGGCGCTCCAAAAGAAGTTCCATATCTTTCCTAAGCATCCCTATATCTGTTCTTACAAAGCCTGAATAGCCATTTTTGATCGTTACCGACATTTCGGTCGTAGCCAGGCCAACCACAGGCATGCCTTGCATCATCGCCTCACATACGGCTAAGCCGAGGCTGGTGTAGCGGATGGGGTTAAAAAAGAAACGGTAGTTGGATATAAAAGCCGGTAATTGTGGATGAAGTACTTCGCCTATTCCGTATTGTTCTGCACCCATACCTACCAGATCCAAGGGGAGTACCTTGCTCAATTGTTCGAAAATATCGAAACCCAAAAGGCGGCCCCTTGTAGGCAAATTGTTAATTACCACTATTCCACGTTCGAGCTCGCCTTTATACGGATGGTTACTAACAGTTACGCCATGTTCAATCACCAGCGTCTGCAGACCTGGACTATGCCACATCAATTGGTTAAAATGTGTTACATGTACAAGTGTTACTGTTGGGTCTTTTACGGGATGTAATGCATCGGTAGGGTGGTCCCATGGTGGATCATGTTCGAGATAAATTTTTGGTAAAGTACGCTGATATTCCGAAAGAACATCGAACTGATCGCGAAGATAATTTTCGTCGGTCTGGAATAAAATGATATCGAAATCCATGTTGCGAACTTCGGCTGCAGGGATTTCATGAACATTGTTCCCAAATGGAAAAGTGTTGCCCCGGCCCACATAACCTTCATTCTTAGACTCATTAACAGGTATATAAATATCATAGTCACCCTGTGAAAGATAAAAAAGATAACTGCCGTGGATATGCCACGTAAAAATTCTTAGCCTGTTATATTGTTGCATAAAAGATCAGAATAATGGACAGATATAAAATAAAAAGTTCTATACCTGCTCGGTTGATACTGTTTTAAACAACTATGCTTAGAAGCGTTTTGTTCGTTGTGCAACTACCTGTTTTAACGTGGAATATACCTGAATCATGGCCAGTAATACCCTATTCAGGTTCAACAAAATTGAGGAGGTTAATGCAAATTTGATTTTGCTAATTGGGAGTAATTTTTCCTAAAACTAGCTTGCCCATTTTCACTTATTTAATATTAAGAAATGGTTGGCGGATAGCTGATGCTATAGATTGTTTAGATTTATTCCTGAGAGAAGAGCAATCGGGATAGTTGGTTTATGCCTGGGGATATAGCATTACATTCAGACCGAATTTACCAGGTGTTTTTAGATATAAGTTACGTAAGATCATGTAATTTACACAACAATAGTGAGTGCTGTAGGCTGTTTGTATTTGTGATCAGGCCTGCAGGCTATAGGATAGCAGCAGGCCATTATAGTTGTATTTTATATTGTTTAGTTGCTTTTTAAGCAGTAATCATGCGTGATGGATAAGTGTTTTAACCGTAGCGACGGAGATACCCAATTCTTGGGCTATTTCCTTATGTTTATATCCTTCGAAATACCGGATAAAAGGTGCTGAATATGCTTTAGGAAGCCCTTTTAAAGCATTTTTTATGTCTTCCATCGCAAATCTTTGTTTTGCATGATTTGATGTTGCACTATCGCAAAGGTTCGCTGAAGAGATTTCTACTACCTAAACGCTGTTGTCGCGATGTCTTTGGTTTTGGCGATAAGAAGGGATAAAGGTATTGCGCATGATTACAAACAGCCATCCCTTTATATTGGTGCCATGATTAAAGTTTTTAACAAATCGGATGGCTTTAACGAGTGTATATCCTTTAACAGGTCATTTGTCCTTCTGATCTTTAGTAAAAATGAGGGCATGTAATTGCAGCGCTCTCGATAGAGGCTTACGCTTTTGATAAATTCGGACTATGTTATAGCTGAAATGTTTTTAAGGTATGGTAAAGTCATCAAAGGATATACCATTTGGCATGCGTCATTTTTAGGCTTACTAAGCAGCATAGGTATAAACCTCAAATCGTAAAAAATACCTAAGAAACATAGTATTGAATCACAAAAAAAATGATATTAGAGTGAACTTGGGTTAGTTTTTCATTTTTCGCAGTTTAATATCGAAAGTTGCTATCCTCGGACATAAGTGGCAACAAAAAAGCCCGGTTTAGCCGGGCTTAATGCTATAATGGTGGATTTGTTTTTTTTGTAGTGTCACGTTTAAGTGTGTCGCGCTTGGAGGTATCTTTTTTGCCAGGGCCATTTTTCTTTGCCGGCCTTGTTTTTTCAGTTTTATTTTTTGTGGTATCTTGACGGGTCTGGGCATTAGAAGCAAAACTTATTCCTAATGCCAGTAAGATAATCATTAGCTTTTTCATAGATTTTTGGGGTTTTAAAACATTATGAAAAAATAACAATGTGTTTTTTGGAAAGGTTTTGCACCGTTTAAGCAATTTGATAAAACAGGTATATCTACCTGTTATTTAAACTAATAGCGGTGATAAATACTTCTTTTAGAAAATCGTTAATATGCATATTATTTAAAACCAATATGTTGTATTTATATTGGAGTTCATTTCTATGGTTTATCTGCCTCAGTATTATTTTTGCACATGTATATCAAAAGGTTTTATTATGAGTTCCTCTGCCTTGCATCTACTGGTCATTTGCTCTAAGCCTACATTCGCACTCATCATAATATCAGGGATGTGCTTCGTTAACGGATCAGATTTAAGTATATTGCAAACGACTCATCCATTGCCATGAGGAGCATAACATCCAGTATAAAAAGTTCGGGGCAAGCATCTCTTTTGACAAAAAGGTATATTAAACTGAAATGGAAGGTTGTTGCTACAATTTCCCGTTTTGTCTACTCTTTACCTTAATATTTATCTGAAATATTTATCTGAGCCTAAAATTCCAAAATAGGTCTGGTAATAAAGTGTGTAAAATAAATACATCCATTTATAGTGAAAGATGAGAGCCCCTCAATCCCTATCTCAAATCAAGAACTGGTTTGAATCAGTGTATCTTTAATGGTATTCAAACATTAGTTTATTGTTTTCGGCGTATAGATAAGTGGTCTGGTTGCCTAGATAGTTGTGGATCGGATACCTGCTGTCCATCTCATTTAATGATGTAACCAGGTTTTTGGTAACAATCTTCAGCTTATATTTAAAAGATGCTCTTTTGCCTTCCAGGTCTTTTATTTCTACTTCGTTGATTGAAGTATCAATGTCGTGGTCGACGTTGTGGATTTTATTTAAAAGGTCCAGATATTGATTGAATTGTTCCTGAATCGTGTAACTGCTCATATTAGTGATAAAACTCAAAAGGGGTAAAAAAAGTTTCCCAAGGTTTAAAAACTCATGATTTTATGATTCACCATTATAGTCATCTCCGGTGTAGTTCTTAATGGGATAGTTGGGTTCGTTATCTGGATCGATATCCATTCCCCATCCCTGAATATTCTTGTAATCTTGATTATTCATAACATTAAAGTTTAGTCGATGGGATAAGTACAGTTTTAATACATTCATCCAGTTTAGATGAAAAAATCCGGCAAGCTTCCGAAATTTATTTCAGTGGCACCTTATGAGTAATCAGGCCTTTAGGATTGAGCCATGCAGATTGAACATGATCGATTAGGCGTGGTAAAAGCCTTTTAACGGCTGCCAGGTTTGCCCTTAGGATAATTTCTTTGTTAAGGAGTTGCCAATTGGAACGTAATTAAATGGCGAGCCATAAAGCAACTAAGGAAACGATTCCTCTTTTTTAACTAAATTTATTGCCTACTTTCTATCGTTTATTACACCCTCTGGAAGGGTAATTGAGAAAAACTATTATGTTACGTCATTAGAACATTGATTTTTAGCTAACAGGTTTGAAATAATTATTAATGCTTACCAAGCAGGTTATTTTGATGGCTTAGGCTAAATACGGCACTGATAATTCAAATCCGTTTTTTTTAAAGGTGAGGGATGTTTCTACAGGGAATAACAAACTGCTCACCTATTGATAAAATTGATACTTTCAAATCACGGATGGTGATTTTCCGATCCTCATTAAAGGAAGTAATGTTGGAGCTGTTGCTTACCTCGCCATCCAACAGTATTACCACGCCGTAACCAATCACCTCGCAATTAAAAGCCTCAGTAACTATTACTGCCGTATTTTCTTCAATACCAATACCGATTGAAGCTGGATTTGTAGCAATTACCTGTGCCATCCGAACAAAACGGCCGCGGTGAACAAAATGTGTATCTATACAAACGTCTTTTAAAAATTCAAATCCAGTGGTAACCTTTACACCGGCGGCTACCATTTCGTTATGGCCTGTGCCGTCGAAAATCATTGGGGTCGACATTGCCATAGCGCCCGCGCTAGTTCCAGCAACGATCAGTCCGCCATGGATATATTTGTTTTTTATCTGGGCCATAATATCAGTTCCGCCGTATATCGAGGTGAGTTTAAGCTGGTCGCCTCCAGTGAAGAAAATACCATTTGCATTCTCAATGCGTTCAGCCAGGTCAGCATCTAATGGGCGGTTATCATGGTGAATATGACCGGTTGCACGTGCACCAAGTTCATTAAAACATGCTGCATATGTATTATAGGTGTCATCAATTTCTTCTGATCCAGCCGTGGTAATGATTTCAATAACCGGTGATTTGCCACAGAGTTCTATAAAGACTGACAATATAGATTTATCGGTAAGTTTGGTTGGTGATTTATTTTCTGCGCCACCGATGAGCATAAGCTTACCAACAGGAAGGGGACAGTTCTGCTTTTTCATTCTTTAAATTTTATGAATCATTGTGTTGGAGCTGGGTTTGTTTGGTACATACACTGTTTTTCACTTTTTGATGGTCTGTTTGCAAACAGGCCTCTATATCCATTTTTACTATGGCCACGAAACCGACCACTCATCAAATCCGCCTGATGTTTTTCCTTTATTAACATTGTCGTCCGGTTGCTCTTCTCCACTTGCAATCTGTTCATTTTTTTTCTTAAGTGCTTCAATAATCTCCTCCTCAAGTGAAAGGTGGCTGTTTACTTCCCGTTTTCTTTCCGGGTCATTATTTTTTCTTTTATCTTTCATAGCATAATTGGTTATTCATATTTCGCTGATTAAACCGGGTTTAACGCAAACGCGATTTAATCGTTTCGGTATTTGTCATATTCTGTGGATGGTAATCCAGATTTATAATCGCTCCATGTTGCGGTACCTTCAGGTTCAGAAGAGTTAACTTCCAGGCTCCTGATTTTGCCCAATTGAATACTTAGTGCATCAGCTTCTTCAATTTCTGTGTCGAGACTTAGGTCATCTGTAGTAAGGCCGGATGTTGTTTTAACATGTATTTCCGGATCAGATATGTATTCCCATTCTTTATTCATTTTTGGCATATTTCCCTGGCTCCATGGCCCTCTGGCGCTTGTAGGCGTTGAAAGGTTGAAGTACTGCTGGGTAAATCTTGGGTCTGATTGTAAAACTCCCGGTGGGAAGTTCGGTTGTATCGTTTCCAGGGCGGCCTCGAACATTTTGTAATGTGCAATCTCCCTTGTCATTAAAAAGGAAAGGGTATCTTTTACATAAGGGTCTGTAGTAAATTTCATGAGGTGTTCATACACCAGTTTGGCCCTCGATTCGGAAGCCAGGTTGCTTCGAAGGCCTACAGTTGAATCGCCATTGGAATGAATGTAGGATGCACACCAAGGAATGCCCTGACTGTTGCGAAGGCTTGGGCCGCCTCCGGTAATGATTGGGAACTGTGGATTTGCTGTAATAGCGCTATGGATAATATCTTCCATTGCAGCTTTACCTTCCATTACTTGCATGATTTCTGAAGAATCTGCAGCTCTTTTTAATTCTCCGTTTACGCCCTTTAGCAGCATCTGAATAGTTGCACCGACAATTTCAAGGTGAGAAAACTCCTCGGTCGCAATATCCATCAGCATGTCGTATTTATCAGGATATGGCTGTTTGGTACTAAATGCCTGTGTAAAATACTGCATGGCCGCTTTGAGTTCTCCATTTTCTCCACCGAACTGTTCTAACAGTATGTTTGCAAATGCAGGATCGGGTTTGGATACCCTTGCATTGAATTGTAGGTCCTTTGAATGATGGAACATAATTGATGTTTTAGTTGTTAACTGCTTCCTGATCTGTGCCTTCTATCTGGTGATTCAACTGCAGTCTGCATTATTTTTATTCATGCGGCTCTTTTTTGCAATAGGTTAGGTTTCGGCTGGTATCTGTATTGGTATGATGTACTTTTGGAATGTCGGGATTGGCATGCCTCTTATCTTCAAACGATTTTGTTCCGTCTTCGGCTTTCTGATCTTCATAGCTTAAAGGTTTATCTTCCAGACAATGTTTTGTTTTTTCGTTGTCTGTTATTTTTGGCTTTGATATTGTAGCTAATGTATTCAGTTTAAGTGGTCAGGTTATTTTATCTGACCCTGTAAATTCACGGCTTCTTGCAGGTGGGTTTGCAGTGAAGGCAGTTTTGCACTGGCAAATGCCCTGAGGTCCGCATCGTAAACGCCCATATTACCGGCTGCGTTAGAGAAAAGCGTAATTGCATCTTGATGGGAAGCAACCATAATTTTCATAAACTCGCTATCAAATAATGAGGGATCTATGCTGTTCAGTTTGTCAAGATTTGCCTGTTCTTTAGGTTGTAATGCATTCGATACAGTCCATCCTTTTGCCGTTGCGAGCGATTTCATTTCATTTCCTACAGCAGTATGATCTGTTGTCATGTGCTCGCCATAATGTTTTACAGCAGCATTTTGTCCTTTTTGAATGGCTATTGCACCCGCCTGTATCTCGAAACTGTTACTGCTCGAGGCCTGGGTTACAAATGACTGGTTGTCCATTCCATAATTTTCTTCGTTGTCCTTTTTACAGCCCTGTAAGCTTAATATAGTAAGGGCTACCATCATTAGTGTTTTTAGTGTTTTCATAATTTTTATCTTTTGTTTCTAATGAAAACCATTTTTTTATTGTGCTGGTTTAGGGTCGAAATACCCGAAAGAAGCTGATAAATCCCTGAATTTGTTCCGTATTTATTCGTGGAAGGGTGTGTTGTGAAATACGATTGGTTAATACGATAGAATCGTCAAGCATTAAAGTCTTTATGCAACGGTTTAAAACTAGCGCAGGCATTAAATGTGAAATTACCTGTAGCTCATACGGTAGAATCGTACGCTATTCCTGTACTCGTTTTGAAATGAGCGAAGCGTAGTTTTGTTCATTTGGTAATCTGGCTCTGGAGTTTGCGGCGCTTTTCGGTAAATCCTTGCTTTACACATCCGTTGGCAAAAGCATAAATACCTAAACCAAACATATGTCCACACGACAGGGGAAATCTATACAGACTTTAGTTTCTCCTTTGTAATTGCCGGGCCGGCTTATTAGAATCCTTCGTTAGCTATATTAAATTATGGTAAAAATTGTTGTCAGGTTAGCATAGCGTACCACATGTTATTTTTTTGCAGGATTATTGAGGTTACTCACCGCATATACCCAATTGTTTTTTCCACAGTTTTCGCATTTATTGCTTGCAGACCCTGTATGGTAATTGCCGCAAAATCTACACACCTGCTTTGTATCTTTCCGGTGGATTTTATCAGACATTTCCTGATCCCATTCCGGAATTGTGGATAACCCCGGTATAGACTCTGTTTTTTTAAGTAAGCTAAAAGATCCTCCAGCTTCAAAATATAAACGCTTAACCATGCCAAGGTGGCTAATTCCCTCTGATCTAAGCTGCGAAAGTACCCTGTCCCTGGTTATACGGGTGAGTAACATAGCTTTATAGTTAAGTACACCATCTTTAACCAACATGTTGTATTTATCCTGTGTTAATGATTCGAACTTTCTACTCTTTGTCGCAATTTTGGCAATTAATATCTGGAGGGTGATAATCACCATAGCTATTACTACCGCAGGGAGCAGGCCTCTGTCGGGATTCATTAATGGCACCCCCACAGCTGCTGCAAGTGATGCTACCGCGGCCATCTCATTACGGCTGAGTTGAGATGACATCCGTTTGCCCATCAGTCTCATCGATACCATGAGGATCAGGTAGATAACAGCTGTACGGAGGATCACCTCGATAAAAAAATGAAGCGGAACTTCACCAAGGAGAATTCGTTGAATGTCGGATATTTTAATTTCGTATTCTTTCATCATTATTTTATTATTATAGCCTGGCCCCAATTAACTGAGTGGCAATTTTTACATTCTCTTTCTTTATTTGGTTGAGTGGCAGGATTTCCACACTCCTGGCAGATGCTGGATTCCTTTATGATATTAAATTCTTGCTCCGCATTTTTATCATCAGGGGGGAGCAGGCTTAAGCCCGGTTTTGCCTCGTCGTATTTAAAAACAGAGAAAATACCACAAGCTTCCAGGTAAAGCCTTTGGACTTCGCCCATATTGTATATATTCTGATTTCTTAGTACGGCCCGCAACTGTTCGCGGGAGATTTTCATGCTATCAAGTTTGGCAACTAGCATTACCCCATCCTTAATCAATAACGATTCGCTCCCTTGGGTAAAGAGCTCAATTTTATGGTTTTTGGCAGCCAGGTAGGTAATGCCACGTTGAAAGGCAAAAGCACAAAAAAGAACCAGAATTCCCTGAAGCAAGCCTTTATCCGGTATTTGCATGGGCACAGATACGATTGCACCAAGGGTAAGCATCACCGCCAGCTCCGAAATTGTAAGCTGACCGCCCATTCTTTTGCCCATTAGCCTGAGGGTGATGAGTAGAAACAAATAAATAATAATTGTTCTGATTAAAACTTCCAGTAAAAATTCTATGGGTGTTGTACCCATAAAGATTCGGTGCCAATCACCCCAATGTATTTCTTCCTTTTTCATTTTTTTTTTTGATCCGGTATGGGTTGTATCCTTACTAATTTGATGCTCAACATCGCTTCATGAGTTTCAGTTTTATGATAGGAGAAAATGCGTAGTTACATCAAAAAAGCCCCCGTATTTCAACTGGTAGCGCTGGCTTTCATCAAAAAATAGAGGGAACAAAAGGTTGATGGGTTATGGCGGTTATAATAATTACGGTAGTTCGCTACAAGCAAACGCGTAGTTTCTACCTCAACAAAGCAACCAGAAGGAAGGTTATTAATAGAGCTGATCAATCAGCAGAAATTAAACAATTAAATAAAAGCTATGGAAGATTTTAATTCTTATTTCAGCAGTGCCTTTTTAGGCAAAAAAATTATGATCACCGGTGGTAGTACAGGCATTGGGAGAGCGGCAGCAATTTTACTCGGCTCATTAGGTGCCCAGTGTATCATCTGTGGGCGTCATCAGGAGCAGATTGATGAAACGCTACAGGCAATTTCAGCTAGAAACAGGTTAAACAGTTTTGGTATTTCGGCTGATCTCTCCAGTAAAGATGGCGTATTGCAGCTTTTTAAAGAAGCCGATCAACAGCTTGGCGGAATAGATATATTGATTAACAACGCCGCCCTGGGGTATGGAAGTATACTTGAGGGAGGCTATGAAGACTGGCAGTATATCCTCAATACCAATTTGTTGGCTTACATGGCTTGTAGCAAAGAGGCAATTGTAAGGTTTAAAGAACAGGGCTCAGGTCAGATTATCAATATCGGCTCCATGAGTGCTGATGTAAGGGAAGAGAGTAGCTCGGTTTACGTTGCCACCAAGGCTGGAATCCAGGGGTTCTCAGAGTCGCTGCGTAAAGAAGTGAACCCTCTTGGTATTAAAATTTCGCTAATAGAACCCGGTGCAGTTGATACCGATATGCAGGAGGCCAGCCAGGATGAAAAACAAGAACAGATAAAAAATAAAGAAATGCTCCGTGCAGAAGATATTGCATGGGCCATCGCTTTTTGTATTGCCCAACCGCCGGCATCTGATGTGGTTAATCTGAAGATCCGTCCAAGTCTGCAGATTATTTAATCAACCAGGTATGGGAAGCAAAGAAGAAACTCATCTTTTGATTGGTAGTTATGCTGCGGCAGATCAGGAATCTATTTTTCGGTACACTTTTAACACCGCTGATGGTAAGCTTACTCTGTTAAACTCCTTTAGTGGAATAGAAAATCCCTCTTTTATTGTTCCTGGTAAGAATGGACAGCTTTTGTTTGCCATCAGTGAGAAAAAAGAAGGTGATAATTCGGTTATGGCCACATTCCAGATCATAACTGGAACGAAATACACCATAATAAGCGATATAACCTATAAAGGCTCCGGGGCCTGCCACATAACGGTTGATTGGGAGGGTAAATTTGCGATATCGTCCAATTACCTCGGTGGAAGTTTAGCTGTGCTGCCCTTTGATGAGGGAGGAAAACTGTATGATCCTGTACAATTACTAGAATTTAGCGGCTCAGGGCCGGTTCAAGAGCGGCAGGAAAAACCACATGTACACAGTTCGCTTTTACTGGCAGATGAAGGGATGCTTCTGATCACTGATTTGGGTACCGATCGGATCTATGTTTGCCATTTTAACCCTTCAGCTGAGCCGCCGCTCAAATTTAGAAATCCTCCTTTTATTTCGCTGCCTGGCGGTTCGGGTCCGAGGTTTATGGCCCTGCACCCAACCGGATTGTGGATTTACGTAATCTGCGAACTCAGTGCAGATATTTTTGTGTTTGAAAAAGAGAAGCTTGATAAATGGATATACCGGTATACGGTAGCGAATGAGCTGGTGCCGAACGGACGGGAAGCTGCTGATCTAAAAATCGATCATTATGGTAGGTTCCTTTATGCCAGCAACCGGGGCGATGCGGATGAGATCATCGTCTTTTCGATCAATAAGCACACTGGTGCTTTAGCAGAAATCCAAAGAATACCTTCTGGTGCCAAAGGACCCCGCTACCTTGCAATCGATCCTTCCGGAAGCCATCTTTTAGCTGCAAACGAGAAAGGAAATTTAATTACCGCGTTTGAAATTTCTCCTCAAAACGGAAAACTGACGTACAGAGGGGTCGCGGCTCAGGTTAACGCACCGACCTGCCTGCAGTTTGTAACGCTATCGGCAAATGACAATTACTAATGAATATTCAAATATAATTTGACATAATGAGCAATAAAATGAAAGCGGCGTTAAAAAAGCCGGATGGAACCTTTCAGGTTCAGGAAGTAGACCGGGTAGAAATACCTGCGCCAGATTGGGTGCTGGCACGGATCAAAGTTTCTGGTATATGCGGAACTGATCTCCGGCATTGGAAAAAACACGAACCCGACCTGGAATGTAAAATTATGGGGCACGAGCTTGCCGCTGAAGTAGTGGAAGTGGGACCTGCCGTGAAAAACGTGAAACCTGGCGATAGAGTAGTAGTTGAAACCCTTTTAGGTGATGGCGATTGTGATTGGTGCCGCGTTCAACAATACAACCTGTGTCCAAATTTATATAAAGTAAGGATGGAAACCATTTCCAGGGCTTTTGCCGAATACCTTATTGGTCCGGCTACAAAGTTTCATCTACTGCCCGATCATGTAAGCGACGAGGAAGCTACACTTCTTGATACTTTCTCAGTTAGTTTACACGCACAACAGTTAAGTGGCTTGCATATCAACGATAAAGTGGCCGTTATCGGTGGTGGGCCGATAGGAATGGCACAACTTCAGCTTGCAAAAGCATCGGGTGCAGATGTAATCCTTTTTGATATTGTTCCCAGTGCACTGCAACTCGCTAAAGAGCTTGGAGCGGATGAAGTGGTGAATACCGAAGATGAAGATGGACTTGAGCGACTGAAAGCGTTTACAAATGGGAGGGGAGCAGATATTACATTTGAATGTGCCGGAGGGCCTTCCATGTCGGCTACACTTCCTCAGGCTGTTTCTTTCACCCGCATAGGGGGTAAGGTAATCATTGTGGGTGGTTTTGAAGCCGGGAGCACGAGCATAGAAATGGACTGGCAGCAGTTGCAGAAATCGGGCATTACGATTATTCCAAGTGCAAGTTATGGCTTTTGGGATATCTACCCTGAAATGGCGGTTTGCCTCGATTTGTTGGCTAAAGGTAAAATCAATGCAAAAAAAATGATTACCCACTCTTTTTCATTGGATCAGATTAATGAAGCTTTCGAGACCGCTCAGAACAAAAAAGAAACTGGGGCAGTGTTTGTTGCGCTAACCGTATAAAGTTTTTCTAAAAATATTTTTATATTAAGTTGGTTTGCAGCACGATTTGATAAATAATCAGCGTGCTGCAACATTTCCATAACTACCAGGTAATACTCACTTTTTGATTCCCTGCTATGTTATATTCAATTAGGTCAGGGTTGTTTTTAACCGGATTGTATTTTTCTTTTCTCTCTACTGATCTTACTTCTAAATTTTTAGGCCTATCCCCACCCTGGAATAAAATAATCATCCTGCAATTTAGCCTTTCGTCTCCACCGGTGGTTAAAGTGGCTGCATTTGCTTTACATTTGAAGTTGGCTATTGGATAATCACAGAATATAATAAAAGATTCATTTTTAACTTTGAAATACTGATTCGGGATTACACCAAATGCTATCCCTGCCCCATACACTTCCTGTCCCACCTCTCCAGATTGCTCCCAGCCATCGTGCAGATCTTCCAGGGCAATCCATAATTTGCGGTCAATTTCACCTGTTTTGCTTTCTTCAGCTAGCGCCTCTTCTTTCAACATAGGTGGATAATAATGGGCCACGCGGCCTACCATGTGCCTGATGAACTCTGCAATTAATAATCTTACCGATGGAAGGATTTCTACGCCTTCAGCTTCCAAAAGGTAATCATGCAGGGCAGAATATACCTCCTGCTCTTCGTAAGCCGCAGTATAAGGCGCCTCTCTTAATGGGAAAACCCCAAAAAATGTTGGAAAATTCTTTGCGTTCCCATAATCACATTCCCAAAGTTGTACATTGTCAAAAACTGCTGCTAAACATACGTAACTCAGTTCCAGGAACGTTTTATCTTGCGTTTCTTTATATAACCTGAGCATGGCTCCTGCAGAAAATGCGGTGTTATTGGCCTGGTAAAACACTTCAAAACTCAGGCCTTGTAATTTAGTCGCTGATTTTTTGGCTTCTTCAAAAAACCTTTTATCTCCGGTTATTTTCCACATTCTCAGCATTAAATCTGCAAATGTACCAGGAACATCTTTTTCACCGCCTGCTCCTTCGGCAGTTTCTGCTTTTATAATATCAAGGGTATCCATCTGGTAAAATACCGGCCACTGGTAATTAAATTTATGGGCCACCTTAACTGCATAGTCAATGGAATCAAGCAGCATTTTTTTTGCATTTTCATCTCCACGGGTGCTCAGGCGGGCAAGGTTCATTAACGGATGGTGCAAATACCAGGCATCCATTACCCGTGGCTTTTTCTGTTCTTCAGAATGATCCAGGTTTTTTTCGGCCGATGGGAGCCATCTCACAATTGTTCCCATATCTTTCTGGTAAAATGCCTCAAGCCCATCCCTTAATTCAGTTACCAATTGGTTAGTGCTTTCCCCTTTCCAATCCAGATAATCAAGCATCGGAAGCAATACAGCAAGTTGGACCATCACCTCAGGCGGCGTTTTATAATCAGCTACATAAGCGTTAAGGTAGCTGTGGCCTCCGGCAAATGTCCAACAGCCTTTGTGGTAAGTCAAATCTTCAAGGCCTTTTTCTACAGTATCAAGCCAGTCGTGGTAAAAGCGCTCAGGCCGAGGGATTTTGATATAGGTTTCGGCTAACTGATCAAGATATAACATTGCAATTTCGGAAGGCGCAGCGGGAAGTTGATCGGATAGGCTCACAAAACCGTCACTAAGACAGTAGCTTTTACCTTTTTCTAAAGGCGCAGTTGTTGCAGGTAAAGCGAAGCCAATTTCAGGCCATTCTCCGCCAACAGCACCACCTGCACTGCATTTTGCCGCTTCACAGTAATCGTTGATAGCGGTTAGGTTTTGAAAATAAAATACGGAGCCAGAGGTACCGTCATTAAAAAAAAGGATTCCCGACCGGGTTCCCCTCTGCTGGGTATGAATTGTTCCCTGTTGTTTTATCTTGCCTTTATCATCGAAACAGATAATGTCTCTTGGCCAATATGGAATAAACAGTGGTGCCTTCGGTGTTGCCATAACAGTATAATGGAAAAATTCATTTCCTGCTTCGTGCTGAATGGTTACCTGGAAAACTATTGTTGAGCAGGCAAGACTCACCGTGGTTTCGCCTTCATCATGGTGGATTTTCTTTATTTCTAATTTTCCGGAGGGTGAAAATGCAGTGCGGAAAGCTATCCGGTTTCCGTCGGACCTTTCTTTTACCACCCAAAGTGTATCGCTTGATAAATAAGCATTGAGCTGAAGCGATTTAGAAATTTCGGCAACAGGCGCTAACGATTTAAGCTCTGTTTGGGCATTTGCTGCCCAAATGGAAATTGGTTTCATATAGAGATGTAATAAAAACTAATTTTTGTAATTGAAAAAACAACCAGCTGTTTATATTGATGGTTCCTGTTTTTTGCGGTCTCAATAATTTTTAATCAGGGAGTTGCTGTTTGTTGTTAACCCGGCCACTATCGAGAGGGCACCCATGATTACATGGGGCCAAAAAATTTGCTGATAAAACCCAAAAAGCCAAGGCGAAATTACAAGGGCAAATCCTAAAACAACGTCCATATCAAGATGGAATGCCATTGGCAACCTTTTCCACACACCAAGTTCATAGTTAGTAAAAAGAGATTGGAAAATGACAATGAGGGCTGCAATAAAAAAACATATTGCGGCCGGCATAACTTTAATGAAACCTAAGATAAAAGGGGCAGAAATTATTACTGCGGCCCACAGGTAATCAATTATTCCATGCGTTTTTCTTGATATTCTTTTCATGCTTTAAGTGTATTTTATTTTCAAAGCTTTTACAAAGGGTTGGTTTATAGCCAGCATTCCCGCCTTTAATATTAGCTTTCACAAATTGAGATGATTTGCTCCTAACATACCTTCCTAAAGAAACCCTCCTGATTGGCTGCGGTTTTTATAAAGCGTTACAAAACGTATTTATCACTTTTAATTAAGTACTTCACACTAAGTAAATGTGAACCATTTAAGATAAAAAGAAATCCATTGTTCTATCGATTTATACAAAACGGCCGTGACTGGGTATTGCTACTGTTCTAAAATTTTCGACCAGGTTTTTAAGGCCTAACCTAAGTTCTGCGCCCTTCATATATTGGCCATGGCCTGAAACTACAAGAGATGGCCGTAGATCTTTCAATTTTTTAACGGTATCCCATGCGGCCAGCCAATTGGTGGTTAAATATCTCGGTGGCCCCTGTATTTCACGTTTCTGGACCAAAACCTTATAAAACGAATCTTGCTTAACCGTAATAAATGCATCAGCAGCGATTAAAATCTTATCTGCCTCGCGAAAAAAAACAACCTGTCCAGGTGAATGGCCTGGTGCATGAATCCAACGCCAGTTTGGTGCGTCAGGTAAACTTCCATCTTCAGGATAAGGGTATACGTGTCCTGAAATATCAATTGGTTCGTGAGGGTAAATGGAAGATAGTTTGGCGAGCAGCCCTCCCTCAACAGAACTGTCTGGTTCCGGGTATTCCTGTTTGCCGGTAATGAATGGCATTTCCAATGGATGTGCATAAACGGGTATTTTCCATTTTTCGATGAGTTTGACAATGCCACCAACATGATCAAAATGGCCATGGGTTAAAAAAATCGCCCGTGGTGGTTTATCTTTGCCAAATCGCTCTTCTGCTGCAGCTATAATCTCATCGCCACACTTGGGCATTCCACAGTCTATTAAAACCCAGTCCCTGCCCGGATGGCCAAGCATCACAACATTAACGATCTGGTTGGTGAAATAATGTACATCATCAGCTACAGTTTCTCCGTTTCCACTGGAAAATGATGTCATCGGAATGATTCTATTGTCTTTACTCTGTTCCATTCAATATTTATTTTAATGTTTATCCAGATACACATTTTATTTAAGAAAAACTCGCAACCTCCTCTGCCATTGCCAACTGCCTGTTAAGCTCATTTAAGGTAGTCTTTTTGCCTCTGATCAGGTATACTACATTTATCCGTCCCTCTTCTTTGGATACTTCCAAACGCTCAATCTGCGCTCCGGTACCAATTAACCGTTTTTCGAACAAAAGCACATTGGGAAACGAGTTGTTAATGAAAGTAATCGTTACCATTCTTTCCTTTTGCAGATCTGAAATGATTTTCTCAACATAACTTACCATAACCAGAACAAAAAGTGTACAAATGGTGAGCACAAATGCAAGTGCATGATAACCAACACCAGCCGTCATGCCGATTGCGGCCGATGTCCAGATTACAGCAGCAGTAGTTAGTCCTCTTACCGATATACGGTCTTTAAAAATTACACCTGCACCTATAAAACCTATACCTGTTATAATATTGGCCGAAATACGGTCGTCGGTGCCGCTCCCATGCCAGGATACAATTGTAAAAATTGTAGATCCAAGACTGATCAGTATAATCGTACGAAAGCCGGCAGATTTGTTTCTATATTCTCTCTCAAAACCGATAATTCCGCCACATATTACAGAAACCAACATGGCAATTATATCGCGTTTTTCAATAGTTAGGTCAATCATGTTTTATTTTTATCTATAAAACATGTGTGCTGATGATTCGGTTTTTGAAATATCGAAATGCTCAAAAGGTTTGATTTTCCCGTTTGCAGGTGGCAAGTACTTATTTTCCAGGGCAATGTACGTGTTTTTTATTTGGCCATATGAAGCAGCCAACAATACCCGATTTACTTTTGTTTTACCATAAAATACAGCGATATGATTAAGATACCATTGAAGGAAAGTAGCATCATTTTGGTTGCCCTATTGGGACTTTATGGATGCAACATGGCAGATAAACGTTCATCGCTTGAAAAAGATAGTATAAGTAACGATACACCCATGGTTAACAGGGTTGGAGAAGTAGAAACCTTTGAAACGACCATGGAGGAAGATGCCGCAGATTACCTTAAAGCTGTAGGAAAAAATTTTACTCTTCAGGATAGTTTGCTTACTGTTGCAATTGGCTCAAAAGGCAATCAGGAGATTAAAACCTACGCTAAGGGAGCGAGAGAACGCATTCGCTTTCAAAAAAAGACGCTCGAAAAATTTTGTAATGAAAATAAGGTTCTGCTGGATCAGAAACTGAATGCCGAACAAATTGATTCGCTTCATATGTTATCAAAACTTCCAGAAGCATCTTTTAATGAATTATTGGTTAAACAGTTATCTATTTTGCTCAAAAACAATGTTGATACCTATGAAAAGGCCAAACATGCCAGGCAGCAAAAGGTTAAAGATTTTGTAACCCGAAACCTCCATGCGGTAAATAAGGAAATTGAGATTTTAAACAATTTTGCGCAGAGAGGCAGTTAAGCATCCGCCAGAAAATCATATTGCATTTGGTGTTTAAATTTATCCATAATTTGAACAGTATAACATGAAAAACAAGAGAAAAAGAATTGAAAAGGCACTTCAACACAACTGGATACTAGGGTAGCCAGTTTGAGTCATTTGAAATGGCTGCACCCAAGGTCAAAAAAAGAAATGGCACAATACCTGCCAGAAATGAAGGAAATACCACCTATTCGCTTTAATCATCGCAATTATTTAATGTATTGAAAATTTATTAGTTACGATTTTTTATGTCAGGTTAATTCATTAATAAATTATCCAGCTAAATCTTTGCTATGCGTCTCTATTATTTTTATTACTTCGATCGCATTAAATGCGGCGTAAGCAAGTTAATCATTATCAAATAATAGGTAAACATTTTTGTTTTCACTAGTCCAGGAAATAATCATTTCACTCCAATTCGTTAAAATTTTTCGCTGTAACTATCCCTGGTATTTTCCTTTAGGATTGGTTTCTGAATTCAAAAACAATTTTCATTTGGAGAAATTTTTTGAAGAAATTAAAGAAGAAGTGGTCATACTTCAACCCTATCATAAATTTACCTTTTGCCACATGACAATTATAAACTAAATGCAGATTACCTCAAAATTTACCAGGTAGTAATGAACCTGATCATTAACGCTGTAAAATATTCATCATTGGGTACACAAATTAAGATTAAACACCTTTACCAACAGAGTTAATGATTGATTTTGTAGAAGACGACTTTACAATTTTAAAAGAAGAAATATCCAAACTTTTTTAATGGCTTTTACCGTGCAAGCTCAAATAATTTAATTTCAGGCTTTAGGATAGTTTTTTTCTTTGCAAGAAAATAGTTACGGGCCATGGCGGAAAAATTGGGTGGAGAGTGAACTGGATAAAGGGAGTACTTTTAAGTACCATTCCGAACTTAAAGTAAAACTTTTGCTCTGGATTTGATTTGAAATTTTAAATTATATTAGCTAAATGCTATAAAAAGCTATGACAAATTTATTAGGGTTAATTCCGCGTGAAATGATTAGTTTTTTGCTTTACCTTTATATATGTATCAAGAAACTAATTTTGTATACCCTTCTTACAATTTACTGCTTACTTCGTAAAAAGACTTTAAAAAGTCTAGCGCATCATTATTTTTCTGAGCATCTTCTTTTAATAGAAAATCATCCTTAAGTTGGAAAAAGCCAGATAATTTTTCATATTCTTCAGGATTTATGGCTTTAAAGCCCATTGTCCAATCCGGGAAATTACGTTTATTTTGAAATGACTCTCTCAATACAAGTACCCCCTGATGCCGCTTATCGGTTTTTATTTTTTCGAAAAGTATTTTCACATCGTTTTCACCACCTTCCAGCAACTGCATAAAACGGCCTTCATATTCAGAAAAATATCGGCCCTCCATATATAAAAGCATCCCTGTAATGCCATATGCCAGGTTATTTAACCTGGAGGTATTAAGCAAACCGGTAAGATCCTCATCCTGCATTAACGCCCGGGCTTTGCTGAAATAGATTAAATAAAATAACAAGTTGAATAAATTAAGTAAAAACCTGAGCAAATTACGAATTTATTCTCATCAGCCAATTTGAATTAATAGATTGCGCTGTATAAAAAGTATCCTGATTTTTAAAACCTTCTATTTAAAAACATTGTTTTTTTAGTGTTTAACATTAAACGACGGCATATTGGATGTCGCTAAAATTACATACATGAGAAAATATAAAATAGGCATAATTGGTTATGGAGGCTTTGGTAAATTCCTTCATTATTGGTGGGAAAAACTTCCTAATGTAGAAGTTGTTGCAATTGCAGATCCGCACAAAAATTTTCCATCCGATGAAAATTATGTCGTTTATCGCGAGTGGAGAGAATTGATCCAGGATGAAAATGTAGACATAGTAAGTATCGTTACTCCACCGGGCTTACATACCGAAATGGCCTGCGAAGCCATGAAAGCAGGCAAACATGTACTATTAGAAAAACCTGTAGCGATAAGCGAAGAAGGAGGTCTGGAAATTATCCAAACGCAAAAGCAAACTGGAATGATTATCACAGTAGATCACATGATCCGATATAATCCTATTATTCAAAATCTAATTAAGTTAGGGCAGGCAGGTACTTTTGGCAAGTTAAGGCATGTTGTGGTAAACAACTATGCGCAAGATGAGGCTTTGCCAGCTGAGCACTGGTTCTGGAAGAAGGAAATGTCCGGAGGTATTTTAATCGAACACGGCGTACACTTTTTCGATATCGTAAATGCCTTGGGAAATCAGCATTATACTGAGGTTTACGGTTGTTCTGACAATAGAAATGAATACCAGTGCGACCGTGTGGCAGCAATGGTATTGTACAATGAAGGTTTAATTGCGAATTATTACCATGCTTTCTCCGGTCCTGGCTTATTTGAACAAACAAGTATCCACCTTGCTTACGACCTTGCCCGTATAGAAATTGAGGGATGGATGCCTATGAAAGGCACCGTAAAAGCATTGGTAAACAGCCAAAATAAAGAACATTTGGAAAACTTGCCGGGTTGGACAGTTACTGAAGTAGACGGATTAAATACTTTAAGGGATGTTTCAAGGCCTGAAGGATGGGGCAGTGAGGATGTACAAACGGAAAATCAAGGCGTGGTATGCAGCGGAATAACGTACCAGGTAGATGAAATGCTTTCGGGCAATTTTGAAATCCCGCAAACTAAGGGAGAGGTTTACGGAAAATGCGTTCAGTCAATTATATCAGATATTATTCAACAAATAGAAAATAAAGACCATAAGCTCACCGTAACTATAGAAGATGCTTTCGAAAGTCTAAAAACAGCTGTTCTCGCATCTAAACACATAATAACCAAGCGAAAAAAATAAGAGGGTATTTTAAATTTTATTAAATTACATTATTTGTCCTAATTTGTCACATTCAGCGAAGTCGAAGTACTTCTCTTAAATATAAAAAATGGCCTTCGGCTAAGCTACTATTGACAGACTCCCATAGAATGGTCATCATTCGACCGAGCAACGCGAAGTGGAGAGATCTTTGTCCTATTTATTGAAATCAAATTTAAAATATTTCTCCACTGCAGTTGGAATTACAATACTTCTAGACCTTTCACCTCGAGTTGCTTCTTTATACATCAATCCATTCATATTGATTTTTACAATAAATTATCCCTCAGACTGACATAAGAAATAATTCAATTTCATTCTTAAACAGGCTCTAAAAAGTCAATAATCATGTTACTGTAAACGGATAACGAAATTGTGCTACACATTTATTGGAAACTCTGGATGGAAATATCTCTATTTGGATAATGCTTTATCCAAAGGATTTAAAAAAGAAAGACCAGTTTAACTTATTTGATTAAATATTTCTCTACTGTAGAATTAAACAATCCATTTTACAGGCAGCCAAGTGCTGATAATTTGTAACCAATTGAACTTGTTAAGTCCCATTAATTTATTTTGCATCGTTTAATAGGCACTGGTAGAATTGGAGCCGGTTTTTATTATGCTTCCCGTTAAATAACTCCAGGTACTTAACGTAGCACGAAACGGTATTCTACATCCAAACTACCCAGCCCCGGTTATTGTTATGCTAGTATTAAAGATAAATTATGCTTGAGGTTGCAGTCTAAAACTAGTATTTAGCAACTCAGTATACGGTACCAGTTACCGCTCGTTATTGTTGCGGGTTTTTAGCCTGGCTGGTTTGGCTGTTCATTTATATTATCCCTATTGCCGGTTTTAGGAATAAAGCAAAACTTTCTTTTGGAGTTTTTTAATCAATGATCCAATGCTCAGCTGACTTTAAGGCCAGACACGCAAACAAAAGATATCGATCACTCGGCTTAAGGAAGGATTTAAAGATAGCAATTACATATCACTCAATCAGGTGATCTGTTAGTTGCGAGGAAGTTTAAGAGTAGTCATTAGCGTGAAATTTAGGCTACTCATCGCTCTCGTCATTGAAGTCTATTCAGGCTGTTATGTCTATGAAAGGATTTGTACTTTTCAGATCTATTTACTTCCGCGACCTAAATTATTCCTTTAGGGGATCTAAAAACCATGTCCCCGGGACATGGTAAATGTTTCTTAAAATGATCATCCTTCGGAATTTTTGGAATTATAACCATATCAACACCCATGACGCTTAACTTAATAACGCTTTTTACATCAAACGATGAACCGATTTATTTATGGGTTAGTTGTTGTGCGATCAGGTGACTTACCTTATGGTAAAGTTTATCGTAATCAAATGGCTTAAAAATTATTCCTTCGGCAAGGCTTGGAAGCTTTTCAGCCTGTGTTTCAAGCATTGCCGTTATCAGTAAAACCGGGATGTCCCTGGTTTCATGGTCGTGTTTAATCGCATTGCATAACATTCTTCCATCACTGTTATCCAGTAGGATATCCATTACAATCAAATCTGGCTTAAAGCTTTTGATCGAATTTTCCAGATCATCACTACGGATAATGCTTAGAACCTCAAAATACTGATCTTCCAGTACCGCTTGGATGGCATCGGCATTACTCTGATCATTATCGAGTACAAGAATTTTTGACATAAAATTTTCATTATAAAATCAGGTAAATGCTGTCCGATCTTTAGAGGCGGTAGGGCACCCAACGGTATTCTTTAATATCGATGCCATTCTAAATTAGGCATATACGTCGGCATTGATGAAGGCTTTTTTCATGAATGCTCTTTTTCTGACCTTGCCTTGCTTCTCTGGAGATGTCCCGGACTGGAATAAATTTACATATAATCGAGAAAATTAGGTTAGCTGTAGAACAAAAGAGGTATTTATAAAGAATATTGGGGTATTTGATGTAAAAATATGTTGTAAAGTACTTAAAGGGAAGGTAAAGACCTTGGTGCTTATTTGCATTATCAGGAGGCGGTTGTTGAGACAAGCGAAAACCATCGTTAAAGATTGCCTGTTTTATAAAAAAGGTTTAATATGCTTTGCCAGAAGAAACTGAAATGGAAAATCCGGATTGAGCGGGTACCAAGAATAACGAAAAACGTTCGGATTTTTATCATGGTATTGATCCGCTGCAGTTAAGAACAAGCAATCAATTGAATCATTTGTTATGTTATTTTGAGTATAGAATCGCTTAGTGAAAAAATGTACAGAGTGGTCTTAAAATAGTAGTTTATGTTGGTTTGGGAGTCGCGAAAACTATTTTTAAAAAACAATGTATCGGATTTACCCATTTGAAAGAATTTTTTAAAATCGGCCTATTTAGATTAATTCATCGACAACTTTTTTTGGATTTATGACTACGATTAACCCGTAAGGGGCAAAGATTTTTAATAGGCTTTTGCCTTTTTTATTGCTTTGTAATTTATTGTTAATCAGGTACACGATTTCGTCTATTTCGTTGATCTGATGTATTCGATAGTAAAGGTCTCCATTGTATTCCATTTTTTCGGGAAAAGGCAGCTTATTAGGTTTCTTTTACCTTCATTATTCGAGTTTAAAAAAACAGATCCAGATTTGGATAAATCATAATATATTGACCTCATTCCACCAATAATAAATTTAGTGTAAAATAGCCACTACTAATAACCTGAAGGTAAACAACGATTTTAAAATAATGCTAGCAAAAATCACTTTCGATTTTCTAAAGGGACAAAAAAAAGACATTGATAAAGAGTGGTTTGCTAAGAACCGTAATGACTAAAGGAAAGTTTATGAAAATTTTAGTTTTTTACCAAAAACCTAAGTGATGCAATTAGCGCATTTGATTCTTTCATCGTATCTTCCCAACTTCTCACTAAAGACCCTATACCGCGTTTGAATAGAAACTTTAGGTTAACGAAAGATACATCTCCCTACAAAACTTATGTTTACGCAGATGTAACTGAGCGTTAGCTTTTTGTGTTTTTAATAACACTTTCATAGGCATTTATTTACCATAACCAATCATTTGGAATCCTTTAATAATTCGCTTGTTTTCTCTTTTATAAAGGTCTCTTTATCTTTACTCATTTCTGCCAATATTGCCTTCCTTTCTATGGGCAGCGTAAAATACTTATCCGCCCATAAATTGATCTCAATCATTAGTGGAAGCAGATCAATCCCTTTTGGGGTTAATTTATAAAGTACTTTTGCTTTGCTTTCCGGGTGATCTTGCTTAATAATTATCCCGTTTGTTTCCAGCATCTGTAAGCGGGAAGCTAAGATATTGGTGGCTATTTTTTCATCCGATTTTAGGAAGTCGCCATAAGTACACTGCTTAGCAAACATCAGGTCCCTAACGATTAGCAATGACCACTTATCTCCCCATATATCCAATGAGCTGCTGATGGGGCATGCTGATCTTTTTTTTATCTCCGTCATAAAATATTTTATAAAACCACTTGCAAATCAAAAGTTGTTTATATATTTGCACTTGCAAAACGCAAGCAAATTTAAGTAATATATTTTAGATACTATGGAAAAAGCAATAATTTTTGAACCTTATGACCATAATGGGTTAGCATTGAAGAACCGAATGGTGATGGCGCCAATGACACGGGCACGTGCCGCGAATGAAGGTAATGTGGCCAGCGAACTGATCGCGGAATATTATGCACAGCGTGCTTCGGCCGGCCTTATTGTAACTGAAGGAACTTTCATAAGTGAAGAGGCTATAGGATTTATCAACGTACCGGGGATTTATACACCTGCACAGATAGAAGGCTGGAAACTGACCACTAAAGCGGTACACGAAAAGGGCGGGAAAATATTTGCCCAACTTTGGCACACGGGTGCCTATTCGCACCCTGACCTGCACGGCGGCAAAAAGCCTTTAGCACCATCAAACGTTAATCCGAAGCAGCAGGCATTTACGGCACAGGGTTTTAAAGATACAGAAGCGCCGCAACCCATGACGATCGAAGACATTAAAAAAACGGTTGCCGATTTTAAGCAAGGCGCAATCAATGCTTTCGAAGCAGGCTTTGATGGTGTAGAACTTCACGGTGCAAACGGATATCTGTTACAACAGTTTTTTAGCAAAAACAGTAACCTGCGTACTGATGTATACGGAGGTTCGGTGGAGAACAGGGCAAGAATACTGTTTGATATTCTGGATGAGTTGAAGCAAGTGGTTGACATTAAAAATGTGGGCGTTCGCTTAAACCCCTCCCTCAATGGTATTATGGGTATTTCGATGGATGATGAAACCATCGCTTTGTATAACTATTTGGTAAACAGATTGAATGATTACGGATTGGCTTATATACACTTGATAGAACCTTTCACTGATGTTTCTGCAATCCCGGATGCGATAAAAGAAGTGGCCAAGCATTTCCGTCAGATTTACAAAGGTACAATCATTATCAATCGCGGTTTTAACCAGGCAACAGCAACAAAAGTATTAAATGATGGTGACGCCGATTTGGTATCTTTCGGTGTACCTTTTATTGCTAATCCGGATTTAGTAGAAAGGTTTAAAACAGGTGCTGCCCTTAACACACCCGATCAAAGTACATTTTATACACCTGGCGAAAAAGGCTATACCGATTACCCATCACTTCATTAATCAATCAATTTAAAAATTTAACAATCATGAAAACAACAGGAAATACAGTGTTTATCAGCGGTGGAAGTGCTGGTATCGGTTTAGCCATTGCTAAAAAACTAAGTGCCGCAGGGAATAAGATCATCATCAACGGGCGAGACAATATACGTCTTCAAAATGCTTTAAAAGAGCTGGATCAAGCGGTAGCCATTCAGGGCGATTTATCGGTGCCGGCAGACAGAATTCGCATTTCGGAGGTGCTGAAAACCAATTATCCGGAACTGAATATCATCATCAATAATGCTGGAGCTGCTTTTATGAATGATTTAAGCGACAGCAGCAATAATGCTGCAGAAAAAGCATCGCAGGAAATGAATACCAATTACATCAGCGTGATTGATTTTACCGCCCTCACATTACCATTACTTTTACAACAGGAACAAGCAGCCGTTGTAAATGTTTCTTCGATTGCGGTATTTAGGTCGAACAAATACCTACCAACCTATTCGGCAAGTAAAGCCGCCTTGCACAGCTACACGCAGGGCTTAAGAGATACTTTTGCAGCAAATAATAATCTAGGTATTTACGAACTTTATCCACCTTTGGTCAATACAGAATTTTCCGCAGAAATTGGTGGGGCAAATGGTATTCCCGCATCAGAAGTAGCAGATGAATTGTTTTTGGCGTTGGAAAAAAATCAATTTGAGATTCCGGTAGGGGATACAAAAAAAATCCACGAACTGGTTATTCCCATCACTGAAAATATTCCTCATTAATTTAAAGCAAGAATGGATTTAAAAGGAAAAACAATACTGATCACAGGCGGTGGTTCGGGTATAGGGCTGGAAGCGGCGAAGCAATTCTTGGAAATTGGGGCAAAGGTTATCATTACGGGTAGAAATCAGGATAAATTAAATGCTGCAAAGCAATTGTATTCCAGTTTAATTACCATACAAAGTGATGCCGGAAATGAGGCAGATGCCCGAACTCTTTTTGACAAAGTTAAAGAACTGGGTGGAATCGATATATTATACCACAATGCTGGTGTTGGCGTTCCGCCTATCAATTTGGGGGTAGCAAACGACAAACATCTTGAAGGTGCGATTTATGAAATGGAAGTCAATTATTTTGGCATCATCCGATTAAATAATCTCTTTATGGAAATGCTAAAATCAAGAAAAGAAGCGGCCATCATCATTACCACTTCTATCCTGAGTATTGTGCCATCGATGCTGGAAGGTACGTATTCTGCATCCAAATCTGCACTGGCTTTTTATACCAGATCTTTAAGGGGGCATTTACAAATTTTGAACAGCAATGTAAAGATTTTTGAACTGTTGCCACCACTGGTAGATACGGAAATGGTTGCAGACCGCGATGATAAAAAAATAAGTCCGGAAAGGTTGGTGAAGGAATTGATAGGGGGACTGAAGAAGGACCAATACACCATTCGTGTTGGCGATACAAAGTTGATATATTTATTAAACCGACTTTTCCCTAAATTGACATATAAGTTGATAAATCCAAAGAAATCAGCAGCAATACTAAAATCATAACCATCAAAATGAAAGCATATACCATTAAAAAATATAGTAAAAAAGAACCATTACACCTTAGCGATGTACCAGTACCGCAGGTGAAAGAAAACGATGTTTTGGTGGAGGTACATGCAGCAAGCTTAAATATGCTGGATGCTAAAATAAAATCGGGTGAATTTAAACTGATTTTACCCTATAAACTACCGCTGATTTTGGGTCACGATGTTGCTGGTATAATCACTAAAATTGGGAAAAATGTTAAAAAATTTAAGGTTGGCGACGAGGTTTATTCCCGGCCTGCCGATTTTCACATTGGTACATTTGCAGCGTTTATAGCCATTGATGAAAAGGATGTAGCATTAAAGCCTAAAAACCTGACCATGGTAGAAGCAGCATCCATTCCGCTCGTTGCGCTAACCGCCTGGCAAGCTTTAGTGGAAATTGCAGGCCTTAAAAAAGGGCAAAAAGTTTTCATTCAGGCAGGTTCTGGTGGTGTGGGTACCATTGCCATTCAATTGGCGAAACACCTTGGTGCTACTGTTGCCACTACCGCAAGCGAAAAAAGTTTTCCGATGCTGAAAGCACTTGGTGCGGATGTGCTGATTGACTATAAAGCACAGGATTTTGAAAAAGTACTCAAAAATTATGATGCGGTATTAAACAGTCAGGACAACAAAACCCTTGAAAAATCAATTCGCATCCTAAAACCAGGCGGAAAAGCTATTTCCATTTCTGGTCCGCCAACACCAGAATTTGCCGAAGCAGCAGGTGTACCGTGGCTTGTTAAAATTATCCTCAGGTTGATCAGCAGCAGTATCCGCAGGAAGGCAAGGAAACAAAGCGTTGATTATACTTTCTTATTTATGCGGGCAGAGGGTGAGCAGTTAAGAGAAATCGCTAAACTTATAGAGGCTGGTATAATCAAACCAATTGTAGATAGAGTATTTCCTTTCGAGCAAACCAACGATGCATTAACTTATGTTGAAAGCGGTCGATCTAAAGGGAAAGTTGTGGTGAAGGTAAAGTAAAGCTACTGGCTCCAAATAAATATGCTATGCTGTTAAATTTTTAAATAACCACCTATTTCAATCAATTCGTCTATAAAATGGGTCGAACTACCCACTGCCACTGACCCATCTTATGATAGCACTTTATAAAGTTCTTATGGAATGTAAGATCGGATGTAAGTGATAATTTTTAATTGTTAAGCGACTTATGATTGAAGTATGTTAGTAGCGTTACTGTTTTTTTGCCTGATGCAGAGATGGATTTTGTTCCTTTTCATCACACAGTCTTATGAAAGCTTTTAATGCGGGAGAGTGAGGTACATCTTTTCTATAGATAAGAACTGTTGTCATCAGGCCCAGCTCTCTCGGTAAAGCGAAAGTTCTGATTTTTCGGTTGCTATAAAAGGTAGAAATAATTTCCTTGGGAAGAAAGCTGAAGCCGATGCCCGACTCAATAAAATTAACTAGCCCCTCAATCGAGTTCATCACCGTTTTGTGATATTGCGACACTCCTTTGCTAACGAGCCATGATTCCAGCCTGGCTCTGAATACACAGCCCTGATCAAAAACGATTGCCTTGAGGGGAAACCTTTCCAGAAGATCCGCTAAGCTTTCGCAATTTTGGGGTACTACAACAACTACTTCTTCATCCTTGATCCATATTTGATCAAGTTCAGGAGCGTTGAGTGGGGCAGGAACAAAAGCGGCATCTAACCGGTAATTCATCACATCGCTTATTAGTGTGCCGGGCATGGCCGAGGTAAACTCCAGATCGATAAATGGAAATTCAGAGGCAAGCCTGTTCACCAGCCCGGGTCCCTTGGTTGCCATCAGGGTCTCCAGTAAACCTATTTTTACCTGACCCTTAATCTCTTCTGTCTTACCTACCGAACGCTTCGCTTCATCGATCAGGAAGTTCAGCTTTTTACTATATATCATTAGCGTTTCACCAGCAGGAGTTAGGCGTACCTTACGGGATGATCGGTCAAATAATAGGGTTCCAAATTCTTCCTCAAGACTTTTTATCCTTGCGGTTACGTTTGATTGTACGGTGAACATAGCCTCTGCGGCTTTAGTAAAGCTCCCATGATGTGCCACCGCTTCAAATAAATTCAGATCATTTGTATTCATAAATCATAAATAATGATAATTGATATCGTATTAAATCATTTTGTTTGATTAAAGGTAGTATCTACTTTTGAAAAAAAGAAATAAATGAAAAAAATTAAGTTAGCCATCATCCTGATGCTGGCCAGTCTATTCACTCATTCAAGCACTATGGCACAATCACAAACAACCAACAAAAATGCCGGAGAAAATTCTTCAGACCAGGTTCATTATCGTAAACTAAAAGCAAACGGACAGAATATTTTTTACCGTGAAGCCGGAGCGGCCGGAGCACCGACCATATTACTGTTACATGGATACCCGACCTCATCGCATATGTTTAGAGACCTTATTCCAATGCTCAGCGGCAAATATCATATCCTGGCTCCGGATTTACCAGGTTTTGGGTACAGTGATGCTCCGGATAGGGCAAAATTTGAATATACCTTTGACAACCTTACCAAAACCATGCAATCTTTTGTTGATGGGCTGGGACTAAAAAGATTTGCCATTTATGTCTTCGATTATGGTGCGCCAACGGGTTTTCGCCTTGCAATGGCAAACCCGGAAAAAATAACTGGTATTATTTCCCAGAACGGCAATGCCTATGTGGAAGGACTGAGTACGGGCTGGAGACCCATGCAGAAATATTGGGAACATGATACTAAGGAAAACAGAGATGCCCTGCGGACATTCGTTACTGAAGAGCAGACCAGATTCCAGTATTTCACCGGTGTTGAAGATACTACCTTGATCGCACCTGAATCCTATACGCTCGACCAGCACTTTCTTGATCGTCCGGAATCTGCGGAGATCCAGCTCGATCTGTTAAAGGACTATAAAACCAATGTTGCACTGTATCCTAAGTTCCAGGAATATTTCAGAACCTACAAACCCAATCTTCTGGCTGTTTGGGGGGATAAAGATCCGTTCTTTTTGCCAGCAGGAGCCGAAGCATATAAAAAGGATATTCCTCATGCTATCGTGAAATTCTATAACACAGGTCATTTTGCGCTTGAAACGCATGTGCAGGAGATCGGAAATGAAATATTGAAATTTCTCGCTGCACTGCCAAAATAAAAGCAGCTGTGAAGAAAAGGATAAGAATAGACATCTTCTGGCCTAACGGTAAAATCGTGTATTGGCTGATAAAAGGATATGAAATCCAGGTCGGAACCCGTAAAAAATAGTAAGTAAAATAAATGCCGGTATATGCCGGGCTTTAAGGAAATGTCAAAAAACCAATAAAAATGGAAATTAAAACCCTGGTACCACCATTTACCCATGAATCTGCAACGGAAAAAGTAATGATGGCCGAGCGGGCATGGAATAGTCGCGACCCGGAAAAAATATGCCTGGCTTATACAGAAAACACAGAATGGCGCAACCGTTCGGCGTTCATTTCTGGCCGGGATGAGGTTAAAAAGTTCCTGGTTAAAAAATGGGAGAAAGAGCTGAGCTATAAGCTTAAAAAAGAACTTTGGGCATTTAGTGAGAACCGTATAGCGGTCCGCTTTGAGTATGAATGGCATGATAATCATGGTCAATGGTTCCGAAGTTTTGGCAACGAGCTTTGGGAATTTGATAAATATGGTCTGATGGAAAAAAGGTTCGCTAGCATCAACGACTTACCCATTGATGAGAAAGATAGAAAACTATAGCAGTTTCGGCTGATCAGTTAAAAAATGCCTTGCCAATTTTGTAGCGCATTGCTATTCCATAGATTTGCTATGGGGCTGTTGCAATCACTTATAATCATGTTGATCCGCATCAGGTAAAGATAGGATCAATCCCTTTACATAATATTAAATCTAGGGATGACGACTATTTATCAAAAAACTAATAAAATAATGGTTTCTCTTAAGGTACCAAAAGATACTATTCACTTTGTTGAATTTGTCCTGATGTTTGAATACTCTAATTATGTTGAATCAAATTTACAGTAAGCTTGTTATATCATTCATGAAAGATCTAAAGGAATTATTAGGTATCAGTTATCCAATTGTTCAGGCACCGATGCTAGGAGTTACTACTCCAGGTATGGTAGCAGCAATAGCCAATGCCGGTGGCTTAGGTTCTCTGCCACTGGGTGGGTTATCACCAGAGAAATGCAAAGCCCTGATCAGAGAAACAAAAGCTAAAACCAACAGGCCCTTTTCTGTAAATCTTTTTGCCCATGCATTGCCAGCTGAGGTGAGTGAAGGGCACATCAATAAAATGGAGACATATCTCGAAGCGTTCCACACGAAATATAACATCCCGTTTGAGCGTAAGCCAATTTCCTCTTACCATTTTTATAATCACCTCGATCAGATCAGTGTTGTACTTGAAGAACGTATACGTATTGTTACTTTTACATTTGGCTTACCCCACACGGATGTAGTTTCAAAGCTCAAAGAAAGGGGTATTAAAATAATGGGAACGGCGACAAGTGTAAAAGAAGCAGCTTTAGTGGAAAAAGCGGGCATGGATGCTATTGTTGCTCAAGGTATCGAAGCGGGTGGGCATCGGGGGAGCTTTATTGAGGATGAACCACTACCACAAGTGGGTTTGATTTCCCTTGTTCCGCAAGTGGTGGATACAGTTTCAGTTCCGGTCATTGCAGCGGGTGGAATTTTCGACCACCGCACTGTTAAGGCGGTATTTACCCTTGGTGCATCAGGCGCACAATTAGGTAGTTATTTTCTTGCAGCAGAAGAAAGTGCGGCCAGCGAGATTTACAAAAAAAGTGTGCTCAGCGCCACTGATACTTCTACCAAACTTACCCAGGCATTTACCGGGAAATGGGCTAGAGGGATCGGAAACGGCTTCATGGAGGATATGAAAAATTCAGGTCTGACTATTCCTTATTATACTTATCAGAACAGTTTAACGGCAGCGCTCAGAAGCTTTGGTAAGTCTGCCGGGATCGCAGATGTAAATTCGCTTTGGGCAGGACAATCCGCATCGAAAAGCAGACGCGGCAGCACCGAAGTGTTGTTTGATGATCTTATCGATAGGATAAAAGCCGATTCCAATCCCATATTTTAAATATTTAACAAAAACCCCGTATTCCTTTAGTAAAAATAAACGTTACTCAGGGTATAAACAATTGCTAAATAGAGTCATTTGGCTGATAATATTTAGTTTGATAAGAAAATTTCGATATTACTTTGAATCATATATAATCAACTTTTGCTAATTTGATTTAACTATAACATTCTGTAGGCTCTGAAAAACTCATTTCACTAATTAATCAAGTTTTTTCTGTGATATATTGGCTTAATATATCCTGAAATACTTTAAAATAATTGTGCGCTGTTTCCTTTTTGCTTCCATTATTTGTCCATTTGGAGCTTTATTGTTGCAAGCCACAGGTTTAATTGACAAGGTAGATACAGATTTTAAAAACCTTCCTTATGGCATCGCCATCGGTATTAATATTTGTTTTTTTTATTGCAAGCTTCACCATCTTGCTAAATCTGGAACAAACTATTTCTAGCAATAATATACCATGCGCTAAGCTTTTTTCTAATTCCGGGCTTGCTTGTATTATTTTTGTTTTAGCCATGTGGGATGAACCTTGGCCAGTCCTGCTTTTTTGCATTCCGTACCTGGTGATATTATTTTTCTTTTTTGTCCGATCTATGTTGAAAAAGCCGCGGCTGACATGAGCTAAAATATCGCCTATCATCACCACTTTTTAATACAATTAAACGCAGAAAACTAAATTTTTTCGATTACAGGATCAGGTCTCTTTGATTATGAGACATAATATGTCTGATCAAAAAATATAAATATATGCAGGATGGACTTGATTTATAATCTGTAATCGAAATGGGTTACATGCTTTACAAGACTTCATAAAACAGAACGGACTGACCCCAGCTCCTCCATAAATAACTTTTTTATAAAGTATTGCCTGTCAATTTGATTATCTAGTTATCGAAAAGGCTTACCACATGGGTTTCTGCACCTTAATCCTTAAATGGGGCAGCTGCTAACCGGCGAAATTTAAATATTTAACCTGACTGTTCGAAAATTTCATTTTACTTCTACGCATCTTTTGAAAATTGCACATCACTATTGATATTTTACACTACGATCTATCATCAATAGTTTTCTGAAATTAATTATTTAACTATCTGATTGCTATATTTTTGAACTTTTTTATCGTTTTGGTTTGAGATAAAGCAAACGTTTGTGTGCAGTTTAGCCAGCATGTTTTTATATTGAATTTATTAATTTAAAAGTATGTCATTATTTTAATACTAAAGATATAATTAAAGCTACATTATCATGTTAATTATTGTTCATTAGAATGTTGTTTGCATTTTTCTTCAATTGAAATATTTTCTGAAATAGATTTATAAATTGACTATCCAGTTTTTCCACTAAAAATGTACCGTACAGCTTATTCCGAATTTATAGCAAAAAACATTTTTACACAAACGTTTGTCCTAACAAAAAAAAAGTAACATCTTTTTTTTCTTATATCTTGGATCGTAAATAGTATTAGATACTAATTAACTATAACCAAAAAATAAACTAATCATTCTGACAAAGCGCTTCTTTGCCAGGAAATCATATTAACCAAACTATAATTTATGATCAAAAAATTTACTTTTTGTCTTTAGGCCTTTCTGTGCCTCAAAATCCAGAATCGATCTCATTCTTGCGACGATCTTAACTAACTGCGCTTATTCTTAAACACTAAAACTTAAAAACTAATGTATGTGAAAATTCTACGTTCAGCATGTTTACTAACTATCTGCATGCTTAATCTTGTCAGTTTCAAATCCCTTGCTGCAAATAACAAGGTTTTTGAGTTATTCAATAACTTACATGTACTAAAAAATACAAAAGCATCATTGTATAAATTTAAAATTGATGTAAGTGGAAAAATACTTGATGAAACCGGTTTAGGTTTGCCGGGTGTTTCAGTAAAGGTTAAGGGTACGAATATAGGTACCATCACCGATAATAACGGAAACTTTTCCCTTAAAAATGTGGATGATAATGCCACCCTGGTTATCGTTTATGTAGGCTATACAAAAAAGGAAGTTAATGTAAATGGCCAGTTATCATTAAATATCCGTTTAGCACCAGAAAATAATGATCTATCTGAAGTAGTGGTAATCGGTTACGGAGCTCAAAAAAAGGTGAGCGTTACTGCCGCAGTATCAACTATAACTAATAAACAATTATTGCAAACACCAGTTGCCAATATTTCGAATGCATTAGTAGGACGTTTGCCGGGTTTAGTAGCCCAGCAAACCTCCGGGCAGCCAGGTCTTGATGGTTCTACACTCTTGATCAGAGGAAGGTCTACACTGAATAGTACAGCACCTTTAATTTTGGTAGATGGAGTTGAACGACCTTTAAATAGTATCAGTGCTTACGAGGTAGAAACCATTTCGATTTTAAAAGATGCGTCAGCAACAGCAGTATATGGTGTAAGGGGCGCCAATGGTGTAATGCTTGTTACCACTAAACGTGGATTGGAAGGCAGGGCAAAAGTGAGTATCACTTACCATAGCGATATTCAGGAAGTCACTAGAATGCCTAAGTTTTTAAATTCTTATGATTTTGCCACTTTAATGAATGAGGCCCTTAATAATGAAGGAAAAGCACCATTGTATAGCCAGACGGCGCTGGATGCTTACAAGAATCACACCGATCCTTATTTGTATCCGGATGTAGATTATGTAGACGAATTTTTGAAACCATTTGCTCCTCAGCATGTATTTAACGCAAATGCAAGTGGAGGTACCAAGTTTGTTAAATATTTTGTAAGTGGTGGCTATCTCTATCAGGGCGGTTTATTCAATCATACTAAAGATAAAGCCGTTGATGCCAGCATTGATTACAGCCGATTCAATTTCAGGTCGAATGTTGATTTAAATGTAAATAAAGACCTGGTGCTGAAGGTAAACTTGGCAGCAAGATCGGAAGTGACCAATGTTCCGCGACCAGGAGTTTCGCGTTTGTTCAGCTTAATTATGCGAACCCCGCCAAATAATGGACCTTTATTAAATCCTGATGGAACCTATGGCGCAGGTCCAAGTTTAACCGATAATGTTCTGGCCGAATTTTCTGATTTCGGTTTCCAAAAAGATTATACCAACTTAATAGAAGGAACAGTAGAGGGTAGATACAGTTTAGATGCTTTGATTAAAGGATTAAGTGTTAACTCTAAACTTGCCTTTACTAATCATTACAAGCAGCGCATAGAACGCTATCGTACAGATTATGCGAGGTACCAACTTACAGGTAAAGATGCCAATGGTAATTACACCTACGGTGCAAGAATAGGTAATGAACAGCCGATATTAAATTATGCACAGAGTTTTATTTCTGATGCAGACAACTCATACCGGGACGTTTATTTTGAAGGTTCATTAAATTACCAGAATTCTTTTGGTAAAAATAATGTCAGCGGACTTATACTTTTTAATAGAAGCAGAAAAACCCTAAATCGGGCAGCTACTGCTACTGTACCGGATTGGCCGTTTTCTTACCAGGGTATAGTTGCCCGCTTAACCTACGGCTGGAATGATCGTTACCTGGCAGAAGTAAATATGGGATATAATGGTTCCGAGCAATTCCCGGATGGGGCTAAATATGGCTTCTTCCCTTCTGTTTCTGCTGGCTGGGTAATCAGTAATGAGCCATTTATGAAAAACTTTAAAGCCATTAGCTTCTTGAAATTAAGAGGGTCTTATGGCCAGGTAGGTAATGATAAACTGAATTCGGGTGTGCGCTTTTTGTATATCGATAATGCCTATACTTCCAGTGGTGGTTATCCATTTGGTTTAACAAATAACACCAATTCGGGCGGCATTTTAGAAAGTGCTTTCGGTAACAAATATGTACAGTGGGAAAAGGCAAATAAATCCAACATTGCTTTAGAATCTAAATTTCTAAAGGATCGGATTACTTTTAACGTTGATGTATTCTACGAGAAGAGGAATAACATCCTGGTTACACCGGGTACCATTCCTGCTACGGTTGGTGCATCTTTACCAGCTGTAAATTTAGGAATAGTTGAAAATAAAGGCTACGAAATTGAATTAAACTATCAGGATCAGGCAGGTGCGTTTAATTATTTTGTGAATACGAATCTATCCTATACCACAAATAAATTATTGTTTAGGGATGAGGTAGATGCAAAATATCCCTGGATGCGCGATACCGGTAAACCACTGGGCATGAACAGAGGTTTAGTAACCGCAGGTTTCTTTAATTCGCAGGCAGAAATTGATGCCTGGCCAAAATCAAGTTATGATCCAGGACCTTTAGGTAAAATTCAGCCAGGCGATTTCAAGTATATCGATCAGAATGGCGATGGCATTATTGATGATTTTGACAGGGTACAGTTAAGAAACCCAACATTACCCCGCTACATTTTCGGATTAAATTTAGGCGCCAGTTATAAAGGCTTCGACTTTACTGCTGCTTTTCAAGGCGCAGATGAAGCTTCCATGTTAGTAAGTTTGGAAGCCGCTTATGAATTTTTCAATACCGGTAAGGTTATGGATATCCACATGGGCCGATGGACACCAGCAACTGCTGCAACGGCTACTTATCCACGTTTATCATCTTCATCAGGCAGTGGACACAATTATCAGCAAAACGACTTCTGGGTTAAAGATGCAAGTTATGTGCGCTTTAAGCAGGCAGAAATCGGTTATACTTTTTCTTCCGAATGGCTTAAAAGGGTTAAAATGAGTATGCTTCGCATATACATAAATGGATCTAACCTGTATACCTGGAGTAAGATCAAATACCTGGATCCTGAAAACAGAAATACAAGGGCCTGGTATTATCCACAACAACGGGTTTGGAGTGCGGGTTTGAATGTTACATTTTAAAGATTATAATCATGAAAAAAAATATAAAAATATCCTTACTGGTTGCCGCCTTAACGCTTGGGTTAACAGCTTGTCAGAAAAGAGATTTCCTGGCTCCACCACCAATTACAGTAGCATTAGATTTACAGAAAACTTTTAGTGATGAGATAAATACCAGTAAGTTTTTAGCAAACTGTTATGCACCATTGGTAGGCGGTTTAGATGATTTTGGGAACGGGCAAAATTATGCACAACTGTCTGATGAAGCAGAAGCCGGGCCAGCATATCTGGCTACAAATGGGGCAAACTTTGGCGCTGTTGATGCCACTAATAACTTGGATAATTTTTATGCTCCGCTTTATGTAAACATCAGGCGTACTAATGTATTAATTGCCAACTCAGGCCTGATGACATTTACACCCGCTAGCAAAGCCAGGTTTGTTGCCGAAGCCAGGTTTTTAAGGGCTTTTTACTATTTCGAACTGGTTAAGCGGATTGGTGGTGTCCCATTATTAACCTCTGCGGTAACTTTCGAAGAACTTAAAGATGCAGCTTCACAGCAGGCATACAAAGACGCCCTAAAAAGAGCCTCTTTTGCTGATTGTGTTGATTTTATAGTGAAAGAATTAACTATTGCTGAGGCTGACCTGCCATGGGCACCTGCAAATGATAATGATAGAGGAAGGGCTACTGCTGCGGCATGTGTTGCATTGAAAGCGAAAACGTTGTTGTATGCAGCTAGTAAATTATTTAACAATGAAACCCCTGCACCAGCTGGTCAGCCTGGCAGCATAACCAGACCTGATATTGGTTACACCAGTTATGACAAGAACCGATGGAAACTGGCCGCTGATGCCTGTAGAGACTTTTTAGCTAAAAATGTAGCTAATGGAAACTGGTATGCATTGTACACGGGCGGTTACGATAAACTTTTTACCGAATCAAGAGATGCCGCCAATCATGAATTAATCTGGTACAGGCAATCAATGGATAATGGACCTATATATTCTAATCCAGGAGGCAGGTTGGGTGGTTACTCCCATAATCAAATACTGGTAAACCTTGTTGATAAATATGAAATGCTTAACGGAAAAACCAAAGATGAAGCAGGATCTAATTATGATGAACAGAAATGGTGGGAAAACAGAGATCCGAGACTGGCTTTTACTGTTCTAAAAAATGGTGATAATTTTAAGGGCTATAACCTGGAATTCTGGTCTAACCAAGGCGGAGTTACATCAGGACAAGATTATCAGGATAATTATAAAACATCTCTTTTTTTTAAAAAGTTTCAACGTACTGATGCCAATACTGGTGTGCAGAAATGGCATTATTTAAGGCTTGCCGATATTTATTTAATGCTGGCAGAAGCCGAAAACGAATATAATGGTCCGGGTAATGCGTACCAATATGTAAATATTATACGTAAACGGACAGGAGTAAACATGCCTGATTTAGTTACAGGTTTAACACAAGTGCAAATGCGAGAGAAGATTAGAAATGAGCGTGCCGTAGAATTTGCACTTGAAGCCCAACGCTATTATGATGTGAGGAGATGGATGATTGCTGAAAATATAGATAACGGACCTGTGTATGGTTTTAAGATAACAAGGATTGCCGGTATAGTTAAATACGACCGATACGTAATTGAGAACCGTATTTTCCAGAAAAGGATGTATCTGGCCGCTATTCCTATTGCCGAGGTATATAAAGGAACAGCCGTTGAGCAAAACCCTGGCTATTAATTTCATTTAAATTTAATCAGAAGAAAACATGAAATTTAAAATTCATTATAAAAATATCATCGGCTTATTTGCAGTATTTTTAAGCTTCCTCTGTCAGGAAGCATTTGCACAAAATGCCGGCATTATTAAAATAGATAGCCTTAAGGAAATTAGACTAAAAAAAGACTCCATAAACTTACCTTTTGGTTTAAAGGCAAGCCTGAAGTACTATCCAGGCGCAGCAAGTTATATCACAGGCAATGACATGGCTCTTTTCAGATATGCAAATAATTCGAATATGCTGGCAGGCCGTGTTTCAGGCTTAGCTTCGAATATGAATAGTGAGGAGCCAGGTTATGATGGGAGTACTTTATTTATCCGTGGTTTATCAACCTACAATGGAACAGCACCAAATATTATCGTAGATAATGCGCCAATAGGTTTTGCACAGCTTGATCCTCTGGAGATTGACCAGCTGGTAGTGCTTAAGGATGCTTCAGCCAATGCAATTTATGGTTTAAAGGGAGCAAATAAGAATATTTTTGTGACGACTAAAAGAGGAGTCGCTAATCAAAATAGCATTAAATTTTACTCTCAGTTTGGGGTTTTGTTACCTACAAAAGCACCAGATTTTCTGGGTGCACAGACCTATATGAAATTGTATAATGAAGCATTGGTTAATGATGGAAGAACTGAACGCTATAGCTCCAATCAAATCAGTCAGTACGATAATCCGAACAGGGATCAGGAACTTTATCCCGATGTAAACTGGAATGAAGAACTGATAGCAAAACAAGCTACCCAACAAAAGTATAACCTAACTTTTTCTGGAGGTACAAAAGATGTACGATACTTTGTTTTGGCAGGATACATGGATCAAAGGGGCTTTTTAAAGTACAATGATTTAAGTGAAGAATCGCTTGGGTTTAATACCAATACCAATTTCAAAAGGTATAATTTCCGTACCAATTTAGATATTGATATCAATTCTACTTTATCGGTTGCGTTAGATTTAGCAGGAAGATTAGAAACAAAAAATTTTCCGGGTACGGCTACTTCTACCATTTATAATAACGTCTCTACCTATCCCTCCAATTTGTTCCCAATGGTTTATGCCGATGGCAAAATAGGAGGCTTTAATGAAAGTGGATTAAACTATACCAGAAATCCTTATGGTTTAATTACCAGAACAGGAAATATTGTAGAAGTTCACCGTAACTTATTCGGCACAATCCGTTTAACTCAAAAGCTCGATATGATTACAAAGGGTTTAAGCGTAACCGGTGCGTTTTCATATTACAACTTTAATCAAAATTCAGAAGGCTCACTTTTTGGAGGGGTTAATTCAGATTTTGCAGTTTACAATAAAAAAGCAGACGGTACTTTTACGCGTTTTAACAGTGATGGATTGTATGCTGCAACAGGCAGGTTCCAAACTCAAGACAGAATGAACACTGCATGGGGTAAAATGGATTATCAGAATAATTTTGGAGAAGACCATGAAGTAATTTCAAGTATTGGCTTCTCTCAATCGATACAAACTCCTGCCGGAGATGATTTTCCGTATGTATCGCAAGGCTTTTTTGCCAACGCACAATACATCTTCAAAAAGAAATATGTTGCTCAATTGAACATTGGCTACAATGGTAGCGAAAATCTGGCTCCACATAAACGTTATGGTTTATTCCCTGCCATTGCTGCCGCATGGTTAATCAACGAAGAAGATTTTCTTAAGAACAGTAGTGTAAGCTTGCTGAAGATTAGGGCGTCATATGGTTTGACAGGTAATTCTGATTTTGGCTTTTTAGGCTCATCATTCGGAAGCCGTTTTAGATACCTGTATGCTGATGGATATGGCACGGGTACATCCTATACTTTCGGGCGTAACCCGGCTACATTGTCAGGTAGAGCTGAAGGTGCATTAGCCAACCCTGATATTACCTGGGAAACTGCTAAAACAACGAATATTGGTGTTGATGTTGCCATCTTTAATCATAAGATAACAGGTAGTGTAGATTTCTTTCATGAAAAAAGAGATAATATCATTGGGTTCCCAAATTCCATTTCACGGGTAATCGGAACATTTTTTAAGCCCTTAAACATTGGTGTTGTAACTAATAAAGGTTTTGATGTGGAGCTATCTTATCAGGATAGAGTTGGCGATTTTGGCTACTTCTTGCGTGGAACGGCTACTTATGCTAAAAATAAGATTGTTTATTATGATGAACAGGCTACACCATATGATTATCTCAAACGTACCGGTTTACCTGTTGGAACCACTTTTGGTTTGCAACAAATTGGTTTTTTTGCAAACCAGGCTGATATAGACAACAGTCCGAAGCAAACATTTAGTGCCGTAAAACCTGGCGATTTTAAATATAAAGACCAGAATGGAGATAAAGTGATTGATCAATTTGATGAGGTAGCTTTGGGAAGCCCATTTCTCAGTAATCTAAACTATGGTGCTCAAGTTGGCTTAAGGTTTAAAAATGTAGATCTGATGGTTTGGTTTCAGGGCGCCGGAGATCGGTCTGTTAATATTATGAACGCTGCGACTTCTGGTTTCGCAAATGGTAGTAAACCATCAGATTTTGCCTTAAACAGGTGGACTCCGGCAACTGCGGCAACAGCAGATTTTCCAAGACTTTCTATAGATGGGCGTACCAGCGATAACAATTACAGAAATAACGATTTCTGGATCAGAAATGGAAAATACCTGAAGTTAAAAAACATTGAAATTGGTTATAATTTTCAGCAGAGTTTGCTGAAATATGTTAAAATTTCTAACGCACGTTTTTTTGTCAGTGCCAACAATCTATACACATGGACCAATCTGCCAGATTTTATAGATCCTGAGTTTACAAGTGCAGGAATTAGTTCGTCGCCAAGAACGAAATCGTTTCAAGTAGGTTTAAACATTGAATTATAATTTTAATAAAATGAAATCAATTAAAAAATATTTATCTATTCCAGTCCTGTTTTTAATTGGAATTTTCATGGTATCTTCCTGTAAAAAAAATCCATTAGATCGCCCTTTGGAATTAGATGTTCAGGATAGTGTCGTTTTCAAGAACATTGGCTATACCACTGAATATGTCACCGATATATATAGTGGAGTGATAAGCGGATACACCGCATTTGGAGGTGGTTCTGGCACTTTTAACGAAGCCGCAACAGATGATGCAGTTCATGCAAATTTATCAAATGATAGTTACCGGTATACTAACGGAACCTGGGGGCCAACCTTCAATCCTGACGACGTGTTTGGTAATTCTTATAGAGGTATAAGAAAATGTAATGTTTTTTTTGAAAATATTGGTAAAGTTCAGGTAACAGATCATGGTAGGGATTTGGTAATCAATAATATTACGGCAACTGTTCAGCGTGAACGCTTGAAAGGGGAGGTGTTTTTCTTAAGAGCTTTTTACTATTTTGATATGTTAAAGCGTTATGGGGGGGTACCGATCACATTGAAGTCGCTGAATTTAAAAGATGATGTTAACCTTCCAAGAAAGACTTTTGAAGAGGTTGTAAACAGAATTGTTTTAGATTGCGATTCGGCCTTTAAAAAACTTCCTGACACTTATATAGGTTCTGCAACTGAAAATTATTATGGTAAAGGTACTAAGTGGAGTGCTGCTGCTTTAAAGGCCAGAACATTATTATACGCTGCTAGTCCGCTCAATAACCCTAATAATGATTTAACCAAATGGACTCTGGCTGCTGAGGCAGCAAAGCCATTCAATGATGGTACAACAAGTGCTATCTTTACTTTAGCAACTGGTGTTGCTGGTTATGAAGGGCTTTTTAAAACCAATACCTCTACCAATAAAGAAATTATCTGGAGCAGGGTTGCCAGCAATTCCAATGCCTTAGAAGCAGCAAATTTTCCGGTAGGTGAGGTTAATGGAAATGGTGGTGTATGCCCATCACAATACCTGGTTGATGCCTACGAAATGAAAGATGGATTAACTTACACTATTTCTCCGTTATACAGCGCAGCAAACCCTTATGCTAACCGCGACCCACGTTTTGCGGTAAGCATATTCTACAATGGAAGTCCAATTAAAGCCAGAACGATCGAAACCTTTGATGGCGGGCTGGATGGTCCACAAAAATCAAATGGCAGCAGAACAGGGTATTATATGCGCAAACATATCGATCCATCAATAGATTTGGGGGCTGCAACGCCTGGTACCACACAACGCAACTGGATACATTTCCGTTTGGCTGAAATGATGCTAAATTATGCAGAAGCTTTAAATGAAAGCAGAGGTCCTGTTTCCGAAGTATATACAGCGATGAATCTGGTTAGGAACAGGGTAACAATGCCTGTTCTACCTGCTGGTTTAACACAAGAACAGATGCGTGAACGAATCCGTAACGAAAGAAGAATTGAACTTTCATTTGAAGGACATAGATACTGGGATGCAAGGCGATGGAACATTGCTAAAGATGTGTTTAACCGTAAAATGAAAGGAATGAAAATACAGAAAGCAGGAACAACATTTACCTATACTCCTTTTGAAATGGAACAAAAGGTTTTTACTGAAAATATGAACCGTTATCCGTTTTTGTTTTATGATATTCAATCAAATTCAAACTTAGTTCAAAATCAAGGTTGGTAGTTTAATAAATTCTTGCGGCACTGAAATATAACACAATATTAAGCATACAGAATATCATATATAAGCTACAAATGGGAGTGCTTACTTCAAGATGATGCTTCGCAATCTGGTTGTGATATAAAGTCCGGCTGGTGGTGGCGAATACACCTGCAGATATTTTTGCCATGAACTGTACATTTGGCAAAAGGAAAATTCTTCCTGAATATGATATTGATAGGAAGCTGTTCCTTCAGGATTTAAAAGCAGAGTTTTCAAAACAGTAGTGAGTTTAGTTAAAGAAACCCTTGCCATCTTATGTTGGTAAGGGTTTTTTCTATTTTACGATAATTGTATAGGTAAAACAGTATCGATTGATCCCATCCGATTAGAAATTAAATTAGTGTAAAATAAGATTTACTTTATATTAGTATTTTGCGTGAAGGAAGTTATATAAATTGGTTTACCCAGTCATTACCAATAGCAAATTAAGCAAACGTTTGCGCAATCTTTGATATAAATATTTTCTTTTTGAAGTTAAAACCGTTCGTATTTTCGACTATTCTGAGTGGCTGAATAGTGACAAAGTTAGCACCAGTCAAGCAAAATTTTAATACCTGATCTGATCAAGTTAAATTTAGAATCAGTATGATTCTGGAGTTAATTACAGGTTTTGCAGGTTATACAGTAAAGCTTAAAAAAAGATTAAGCAGGATAGGCCGGTGAGGGTTGTAGAAAAATATAATATTAAAAACTAAAGATTTGGAACGCAGAAATTTTATTAAAAACACCGCATTAACTGTAGCAGGAGTTACGATTTTGCCTTCAGGAGTAGTATTTGCCAAGAGTAATCAGGCAAAAGTAAGAGTAGGATACATTGGCGTGGGTGCCAGAGGCATGAATCATGTGTCCGCTGGAACACTTAGAGATGACGTAGAAATTGTTGCAATATGCGACACGCAGGAAAGCGCTCTCAGTTATTGCAGGAAGTTTATCGCAAAAATGGGCAGACCTGCTGCTACAGAATATACAGGAAGTATTGATGCCTATAAAAAATTAATAGAAAGAAAGGATATCGATGCCGTAATCATATCTACACCGTGGCAGTTTCATAAAGATCAGGCTATAGATTCGATGAATTCTGGTAAGTATGTGGGTTGTGAAGTGATCGCCGGGCTTACTGTTCAAGACCATTGGGATATTGTTAATACGTCAGAAAAGACTGGCATCCCTTACATGACTTTGGAAAATGTTTGCTACCGCAGGGATGTTATGGCTGCTTTAAATATGGTTAGACAAGGGGTTTTTGGAGAACTTGTTCATTTTGAAGGAGGCTACCAACATAATTTAAGAGGTGTTCTCTTTAATGGTAAGGATGGTGTGGAATATGGTAAAAACGCAACCAGTGAAGCACAATGGCGAACCAAATTTAATATTGAGCAGGATGGCGACATTTACCCAACACACGGTGCTGGGCCAGTGATGCAGTATGCCAATATCAACCGTGGAAATCGTTTCACTAATTTAGTCTCGTTCAGTTCGAAGGCAAGAGGTTTGGCTGCCTATGTAAACGATCTTTCTCCTAATCATCCCAACTCAAAAATAAACTATAAAAACGGTGATGTGACCACAACGCTCATTAACTGCGCCAATGGTGAAACTGTGATGCTTAGTCATGATACCCATCTGCCAAGACCTTATTCTCTTGGATTCAGGGTGCAGGGTACCAATGGGATTTGGATGGACGTTAACAAATCGGTTTATATTGAAAAAGCTTCAAAAGGTAATGACCAATGGGAACCTGCGGCTAAATGGTTTGAAAAATACGATCATCCGCTCTGGAAAAAATACGAAAAAGACGCAACGGGAGCAGGACACGGGGGAATGGATTGGTTTGTATTCAATGGATTTATACAGGCAGTAAAACAAAAGAGACAGACGCCTATTGATGTTTATGACTCGGTAACAATGAGTGTAATCATGCCACTTTCCACTAAATCTCTTAAGGAAGGAAACATGCCACAAAAATTTCCGGATTTCACAAAAGGTAAATGGAAGGACAGAAAAAATATTTTCGCATTAGATGATAGCGGTTTTTAACATTAAACGAAACAGAGCACTGTTAAATGTTCTAATTAATTATATAATATTTAAAATGACATATTATAAATAGATGATAGGCGGAGTATTAAATGCATATGGAATTGGTGGATCAGGCACTAAATATTCACAATTTGGTAATGGTCTCATTAATCATACGTGGAAGGTTTCAGCTTCAGAAGGTGAATTCATACTTCAAAAAGTTAATACTGATGTGTTTTCTAACCCCAGAGACATATCATTAAATATGGCGAAAATCAAGAGCTATCTTGATCGTATTGCTCCTGACTATCTGTTCGTTGGGCCAATTTCCACAAAAGATGGCGATTCGGTATTTGAAACCAATGGTTGCGTTTTTCGTCTTTTTCCTTATGTTAAAGATTCTGTAACCATTGATGAGGTGCGGCATGAAGATCAGGCCTATGAAGCGGCAAAACAGTTTGGTAAATTCACCAAACTGCTTCATGAGTATGATCCTTTGAATCTTAAACTACCGATTAAAAATTTTCACAACCTGCCTTTCCGTTCACTTCAATATAAAAACGCTTTACTGAATGCAAATTCAGAACGCAAAGAAAAAGCAAAATGGGCAATTGAAGAAATTAACAGGCATCTGGGAATCGTAAAAGAGTTTGACGAGATAATTAAAAGCAGAAAGTTAAAGCTCAGGGTAATCCATCATGATACTAAAATAAATAATGTGCTGTTGGATAATATAACCGGAAATGGAATTTGTGTTATAGACCTGGATACGGTGATGCCTGGCTACTTTATCAGCGATGTGGGGGATATGATGCGCACCTATCTTTCCCCTACAAACGAAAATGAATTAGACATCAATAATATTGAAATCCGACCAGATATTTTCGCTGCAATTTATCGGGGTTACATGGAGGAAATGGATCATGTACTCAGTGCTTCTGAAAAAGAATTGTTTATTTATAGCGGTAAGTTTATGATTTTTATGCAGGCATTACGTTTCTTAACTGATTTTTTAGAAGGTGATATCTATTATAAAGCTTCCGTACCTAATCAGAATTTAAACAGGGCGATCAACCAGATTGTACTGTTAAATAAATATATAGATCAACAACAGGCATTTGAAGATATTGCACAGCAATGGAAATACATAAACAGTTAGTATTAATAATACGCCTTATTTAATTTTGCATTTTTTATTTCTACTACAAACAAAAAATGGGTGATATTTGAGCAGCAATAGGATCTGAAACGATGTGATTTTAAGTTAGTGTAAATACAACTCAGATTGGTATGGATTGAAATATTTTTTAATAACTGGCATTTGCGTTGATCAAATAGATGCTATTTGATCAACCTTTGTACCTTTTACCAAGCGCAAAAGTGAGCAGATACCTGTAGGAAATTCACGTGATTAAGGCAAAGCGGTGGCTTACCTTTAAATATTTTCTACCAATTCTGAGTCTACAACTATTTTGTAAAAAAACTGGTCTGTACCTTGTTTTTGGTTCAATAGGTCAAATAAAATATCAATGGCTCTTTGTGCTTGAACTTTTGGAAATTGCTCTATAGATGCAACGGGTTTGTTCTCCATAAAATTAATCATTGGCGTATTGGCATAACTTACAAACTCCAGATTACCTTTCTCTGTTAAGTCGAGCTTTTTTGCATATTTTATTGCAAAGGTAGATACATAATCGTTGAAAGTGACGATGGCAGTTGGTCGCCTGGTATTTGAAAGTAGCGTATCTAAGGCCATTCTGGTACCATCCTCGGTTAAATCGCAATTTACGATTAGGGATGGGTCGAATTTCAACCTGTTTTTTTGAAGCGCTTTAATATAGCCTTCCTTGCGTTGTCCGCTGGCTAATAATGAATGCGGCCCGTTAATTAAACCAATGCTCCTGTGGCCTCTTTTTAGCAGGTAATCCACTACTTTCATGCTTCCGCTTTCTATATTGCAAGAAACGGAGTGAATATTTTCAATGGGTGGTATCCGGTCAAAAAATACCACAGGAATTTCGTAGCGCTTCAGGAGGTCAAAATGTGAAAAATCAGTCGTTGTTTTCCCTACGGAAATAATCAAACCATCTACACGATGATTTTTCATTTTTTCCACCAGTAATTTCTCCCGCTCTTCATCATCATGAGATTGCGCTAATAATATAGTGTAATTCTTTTTGTAAGCCAGATCTTCGATTGTACTCAAGGCAGTGGAGAAAAATGTTTCAGCAAGTTCAGGTAAAATTACACCTATGGTATAAGTTTTTCCTTTTTGAAAGAGAATTGCTCTTTCATTTGGCTCATAATTTAGTTCTTTCGCAATTTGTTTAATCCTGGCCCTGGTTGCGATACTGATGCTGGGGTGATCATGTAAGGCACGCGATACGGTGGAAGGAGAAACACTTAACGCCTTTGCGATTTCTTTTATTGTTGCTGTTTTCATCGACAAACTTTCATACTGAGTAAAATTATTAAAGGCTGTACAAGTAATTATGTTCGGAGTCTAAATAGTAAAGCGTTTGTAGTAAAAGTAAGTTTTTTTTCCATCAGTTAGTTTGTTTCTTATTCAGGACCTCATTTATCTCCATACACACATCCTTTTTTTGGAGATAAAAAAGCGGATTTATATTTTTTGTTATTTAAAAAAGTTCTGATCCTGCGTTTTACTGCAAAATTAATGAATTGGAATCTGAAATCTTGATTTTGCTAAGGGTTAAAACAAACGTTTGCGCTTTGATTGTGTAAGATTTATGAAAATTACGCATTATTTTAGATCGTATTAATCTTCAACATACCCTATGAAAAAAATTGTATTTGCTAATCTTATGAAAGTAGTCCCTTGTTTTTTTCTATTTTATATTTTGCTTTTTCAATCCAGAATAGTGGCTCAGGAACTGCCGTCTAATGTGGAAATCGTTAGTTTCAAAAAAGTTAACTCAACTACTGTAGAAATTGAAAACACCGACAAACATAAATTGATCTTAGACTTTTATAGCGACAATATTGTCAGGTTTTTTCAGGATAATAGCGGAAAGGATCTGCACGGGCCAGAGGCGAAACCTTTTGCTGAAATTCTGGTTCAAAATCCGCGGAAACCTTTAACAAAGCTTGACATAAAAGAGGAGGGTGGACAGATTGAGATTTCAACTGCAAACATGACTGTATTAATTGATAAGAATACTTCTCTATTCAAACTGATCAATCGAAAAAATCAAACGCTTGCTGCAGCGCAAATTCTTCCAATAGTATTAAAGGATAACAAGGTAACCTTAACGCTTGCAGCACAACCCGATGAATATTTTTATGGAGGTGGGGTTCAAAATGGCCGCTTCTCGCACAAAGGCAAGTCAATTGCAATAGAGAATCAGAATAGCTGGACAGATGGTGGCGTAGCTTCCCCAACACCATTTTATTGGAGCAATAAAGGTTACGGTGTACTCTTTTATACTTTTAAAAAGGGTAGATATGATTTTGAGTCAATAAAAAAGGGAACAGTATCACTCTCGCATGAAACAGACTATCTGGATGTTTTTTTTATGGTTAACCAAGGCGCTGTACCTTTACTTAACGACTTTTATCAATTAACGGGAAATCCTGTATTGGTTCCAAAATTTGGGTTTTATGAAGGACATTTGAATGCCTTCAACAGAGATTATTGGAAATCAGATGATACCGGGATTTTATTTGAAGATGGTGTTAAATATAAAGAAAGTCAAAAAGATAACGGTGGTACCAAAGAATCGCTAAACGGGGAAAAAAACAACTATCAGTTTTCTGCAAGAGCAGTAATTGACCGGTATAAAAAAAATGATATGCCGCTGGGGTGGATATTGCCTAATGATGGTTATGGTGCTGGTTATGGACAATCCAATTCTCTGGATGGAAATATTGCCAATCTCAAAAGTTTTGGCGACTATGCAAGGAAAAATGGAGTAGAAATAGGTCTGTGGACACAATCAGACTTACATCCAAAACCCTCGGTAAGTCCTTTGTTGCAACGGGATATTATTAAGGAAGTAAGAGAAGCGGGAGTAAGGGTGTTGAAAACAGATGTGGCCTGGGTTGGGGCGGGGTATTCATTTGGGTTAAACGGTGTGGCCGATGCAGGATCAATTATCCCTAAATACGGTAACAACTCAAGGCCATTCATTATCTCCTTGGATGGATGGGCAGGAACGCAGCGTTATGCCACAATATGGAGCGGAGATCAAACCGGAGGTAACTGGGAATATATCCGATTTCATATTCCTACTTATTTGGGTGCCGGACTCTCTGGTCAACCGAACATAACTTCTGATATGGATGGCATTTTTGGGGGTAAAAACAATGCCGTTAACATGAGAGATTTTCAGTGGAAAACATTTACCCCTATGCAATTAAACATGGATGGCTGGGGTTTAAGTCAAAAATATCCACATGCTCAGGGGGAGCCGGCAACATCCATTAATCGAACTTATCTCAAACTAAAATCTGCTTTGCTACCCTATCAATATACAGTTGCAAAAGAGGCAGTTAACGGGCTTCCTATAATGAGGGCAATGTTTTTATCCTCAGCAAACCACTATACGCAGGGTACACCTTCGCAATATCAATACATGTTTGGACCTAGCTTTCTGGTTGCGCCCATATATCAGGCAACCAAAGCTGATGCCGATGGTAATGATGTTCGTAACAATATCTATCTTCCTGAAGGAAGATGGGTAGATTATTTCTCGGGAGATGTTTACAACGGGAACATGATTATTAACAACTTTGATGCGCCTATCTGGAAACTTCCTGTTTTTGTTAAAGGTGGAGCAATTATTCCAATGGCAAACCCAAATAATAATCCATCGGAGATAGACAAGGCATTGCGCACTTATGAAGTATATCTGTTGAATGCAAGCACTTTTACTGAATATGATGATGATGGCATAACCGAGGCTTACAAAGAAGGAAGTGGTGTATCAACATTTATTTCTTCCGCTGTCGAAAAAACAAACGCATCTGTTACGATTGAACCTTCCAGCGGTAATTACTATGGCATTGTTAAAAACAAGGCAACGTCATTTATCATTAATATAGGGGAGGCTCCAAAGGGTGTATCTGCCAAAATAGGTGGCAAAAAGATAAGCCTGAAACAAGCAAATGATGCGCAGGAATTTGCGCTTTTAAAATCTGCATATTTTTATGATAAATCGCCAAATCTAAACAAATATGCTACCCGGGGGAGCGAATTCCAAAAGCTGGGCATTATGAAAAATCCTCAACTGTTAGTTAAGTTACCTGTTACTGATGTAACGCTTAATAAAGTGGAATTACATATCAACGGCTTTAATTTTGATCAGGTTGATAAAACCCGTAAATCGGGTGGGGTTTTAGCTCCGCCAACTGTGGTTCAGGTTCAGGGAAAGGTAAATGGTGCATTTTCCTTATCTCCTGCATGGAAGAAAGTAGATCATGCGGATTTTTATGAAATTTCGTTTAAGGATATGTTATACAGTACCATTAAAGACACAACCTTTTTATTCGAAGAGCTGTCGCCGGATACAAAATATGCATTTAAATTAAGGGCCGTAAATAAGGATGGATATTCAGATTGGGTGGTACTAAATGACAAAACTGCGCCCAATCCGTTGCAGTTTGCCATTAAAGGAATAAAAGCAGTGAGCACAGCTGAAGATCAAAGTGGTTCAGGAATTAAAAAACTGTTTGACTTTGATGAAAACAGTGATTGGCATACAAAATGGGGTCAGAATTCCATTCCACTCGAGCTTATCCTGGATCTAAAAAGCATTAACCAATTGGATAAAATTCAGTATTTACCACGTTCGGGCGGCGGGAACGGGGTGCTGTTAAAAGGAACCATATTTTACAGCATGGATAAGAGAACCTGGGTAGAAGCTGGAAAATTTGAATGGGCCAGAAGTTTAGATGCCAAAATATTTGAACTCAAAGGTAAACCGATGGCTGCCTATCTTAAAATCGTTGTTAGTGAAGGAGTTGGTGGTTTCGGTTCGGGAAGGGAACTATATGTGTTTAAAGTGCCTGGTACGGAGAGCTATGTGCCGGGCGACATCAATAATGATAAGCTTATTGATGCAAATGATTTAATTTCTTATACCAATTATACAGGTTTAAGATTAGGCGATGGTGATTTTGAGGGCTACGTAAGCAAAGGGGATATCAATAGAAATAACCTGATTGATGCTTATGATATTTCTCGGGTAGCAACCCAGCTTGAAGGCGGTGTACCATCTGATCAATCAGATGTGTTAGCCGGTAGTATCAGTCTGGTTCTATCAAAAAAATCCTATAATGCAGGTGATGTGGTAGAAATAAGTGTAAAAGGTAAAAGCCTGGCCAATGTAAATGCCATAAGTTTCGGTCTTCCATATGACAACGAAGATTTTGAATTTGTCAGTATTAAACCTCTTGCTGTAAAGCACATGGAACATCTTAGTTACGACAGACTTCATAGCAACTTAAAAAAGGCTTTGTATCCAACTTTCGTTAATGTTGGCAATAAAGAAACCCTTAATGGCGACACAGATTTGTTTATAATCAAATTGAAGGCTAAACGTAAGCTAACCTTTAACCTAAAGGCAGTTGATGGGCTTCTTGTTAGTAAAGATTTAGCTACGGTAAACTTCTAAAATGTATAAATTCATGCTTAAAAACCATTGATTAGCAAAAGCAATATTGTGCTCATTTATAATAGCTAAAAAATAGGTTGCCAATCTGTTTTTTTATAATAAATTCACTTTAAGGTAAAACTTCAAATTGTCTTCAAAATCTAAATGGATATTTGACAATATGAAAATTCTGATCATAGAAGATGAGTCGGCACTGCAAAAAAGTATCAGGAAATACTTAACTGGTTTAGGTAATATCTGTAGCGCGGCCTCATCATATGCCCGGGAAATAGAACAAGTAAAGTTATTTATTACGATTGCATGCTTTCAGATCTTGCGTTCTGCCTTTTTAGTTTTCTCAAACGGACAAACAGGCAGAAGGAATAGTTATAATATCTGCAGGAAATTCTCAGATGATAAACTTACTGGAATCAGTACTGACTGGGATTTTTTTGACCGATTTTTCAGTAAAATGCCGCTGAAGAACCGGGTATTGGAGTGGCCATAAGCAGCACACTTTTACCTGGCTGCTCTTGCTTTATGGATTGCGCCTAATGCTCTAATATTCAATTTTTTACTATACATTAATCATATGGCTATTATCGAACCCATCAATAAAGAAATCGGAGACAATAGAAATGGAAAAAAATATGCGGGGTCCACACGTTTTTGGCACTGGGCAAATTTCCTATTTCTTTCCGGGTCTGTAATTACTGTGCTCATTAACTCAACGCTTTTTGATCATTCGCAGCGAAGCTTTGTGAAAGGTGAGCTGCTGAATGCTGGTGCAACTGTAAGCGATAAGCAGGCGGGGGCGGTTACTCATGGCCTTGAGGATCAGGTATGGGACATTCACATTTATTTTGGCTATATCCTCGCTGCTCTTTTTCTCTTTAGGGTGGTAGCTGAATTTTTTCTTCCTCCTGCGCAGCGGATCATTCCAAAAATCAAAAAAGCATTTCAGGCTTATTTTATCTTGAAAAAAGAACGGGAAGCCGCAAAACACGAATTGGTGGTAAAAGCGCTTTATGTGATTTTTTATTTGCTGTTATTCATCATGGTTACTACCGGATTACTCCTGGCTTTCGAAGATTTTACAGGTATTCCACGAAACATAAATCATAGCATTAAAGAATTTCATGGCTTTTGGATGTACCTGATACTAGGCTTTATTGTTATTCATTTGGCAGGGGTTTTTCTAGCTGAAAAAAAGGATGGAAAAGGTATTGTCTCGGACATGATCAACGGAGGTTAAGTGAAATACAATTATCAGGGCAGATTAACGTCATAGTGCTAATCGTAAAAAAAATCATAAAGAATGACACTAAAAGAGCGCTGCATTTATTTCTGATTTCTTGATCTGAATGAGTGGCGAGGCTAATTTCCAATTTTTGCTTGCTACGTATTCAGGTGTAAGTGGCAATTTGGTTGTGTCCATAGCTGATAATGACTGGATCATTCCGGGCTTTATCGCTATGAGTTTTGTCAGCTACCGGGCTCCAGAAAAAGAAACTTGATGAGCCGGACTTGAGCATGGATACCCTATATGTATTTGCTTTTTTCAAAAGCAAGGTTATCGGGCAGCCAATAGTAAAATGAGTGCTAACATATTGATGCAGGACATATTTCAGCCGCTGCATAGTTTCTGATTGCCAGACTTATTAGATGAAAACAATGAGTTATAAAAATCAAACAATCATTAACAAATATCAATTTCATAACTTCAGAATTTCTTCAGATTTCAATCATATTTTTGATGCAGTTCGTTATTGAACTGAAATGTATGATTGCAAATCAGAAAACCTTATTGTCTTCGATCGATAAAACGATACCAATAAATGTATTTGGTAATCCAGTTCGATTCAAATGTTTAGTTGTCGAATATCGCCTGAATCTTTCATTACTATTTTAAATAAGAAAAGAATATGGAAAATGCAGCTTTTCTTTATCGCATTGGAGGGAATGCTGCGTAATCTGGTTTGGTTACCTGTTCAAATCGGGGCGCTGAGCTTTCGGAGCGTGGGGCATAGTCGATAGAACGACTCAAGGCTTAACGTTTTACAAAAAGCTACTAATAGGAGTTACTTTTAAAATTGTTTTTACCATGATGAAACTACTTTTTATTTCCCTTTTGGGTTTGTTTACACTACCATTAACCTGGATAGAGAATTTTTCGGAGGCACAAAAACAGGCGCAAGCTACGCATAAACAAATTCTCATTAATTTTTCGGGTTCAGACTGGTGTGGTCCATGTATTCGCCTGCGAAAGGAAATCCTTGAATCTGAAAGTTTTGAGCAATACGCTTATGCTAACCTTATATTGGTAAGGGCAGATTTTCCAAGACAGAAAAAAAACCAGCTTTCAAAAGAGCAAATCAAGCTCAACGAATCGCTGGCAGATCTATATAATAAGGATGGCAAGTTTCCTTACACTGTTTTGGTTGATGAAAATGGAAAGGTGCTCAAAACCTGGGATGGGTTTCCTGACGAAACGCCGCAGGCCTTCGTAGCCGAAATCAATAGAATTACAAAATAACTTTTACCCGATGGCAAAGCCTGTTTATCTAAATAAGATACTAAAACTCATGGGAAACCGATTTGAGTTTACTGTAATTGCTGAAAACGGGAAGGAAGGTGAGAGCGCAATTGATGCTGCAATTGAGGAAGTAAAAAGGATTGAATATTTGCTCACTACTTTTAGCAATGATAGCCAGACTTACCTTATTAATGAACACGCTGGAATCCAGCGTGTTCAAATAGAAGAAGAAGTAATCCATCTGATCGAGCGTTCAATCAGGATATCTGAAATTACCGATGGAGCTTTTGACATCACTTACGGATCGATAGATAAGCGGCTTTGGAATTTTGATCAAAGTATGACCAGCCTGCCTGATGAAGATATGGCATTGGCTTCAGTAGAACTTATTGATTATAGAAATGTGATCCTGGATAAAGCAGAGTTAACTGTAATGCTTAAAAACAAAGGCATGCGCATTGGCTTTGGCGGAATAGGCAAGGGATACGCTGCCGACAGGGCAAAATTAGTGCTGCAAAAACTTGGGATAAAAAGCGGTATTGTAAATGCTGCCGGGGATTTGGTTACCTGGGGTACTCAAATTAACGGAAACCCGTGGACTGTAGGTATTGCTGATCCAGAACAGACGAACAGGCCATTCTCTACGCTTAAAATTAGTGATATGGCTATAGCTACATCTGGCAGTTACGAAAAGTATGTTACCATAGGTGGGAAGCGCTATTCACATACTATAGATCCTAAAACCGGACTTCCGGTAAGTGGCGTGAAGAGTGTCAGCATCATTTGCCCCAGTGCGGAGCTGGCCGATGCACTTGCTACACCCGTTGTGGTAATGGGCGTAAAGGTCGGCCTCGAACTGATTAATCAAATTAAGCATGTTGCCTGTATCATTATTGATGATCATGATAAGGTATTTACATCAAATAATATTAATATCATATAATTATGAAAATTTCCAAGATGGTTTTCCTATCAACGCTCACTTTAATAGCATTAACTGGCATCCTTAGTTCATGCAGTAGCGTTAAGCCCTATCAGAAAAACAAAATTAATGATGGGGACATGACCCTTTCAGCGAGAAAAGTGCAAAATTTTGAACAGAGTTTTCAGCTGTACAGGGAAGGTGCTTCGGGTGCAAATGGAGGCAAAAGTGGTGGAGGTTGCGGCTGTAATTAATGTTAGCGATAGAACATGAAAAAAATATATCTCCATGTGCTTTTTATGTACTTTGGTATACTAAGCACCTATGCCCAATCCAAGCAAGAGCTGGCAAAAATCGACAGTAGCAAATATCAGGTAAGGAAACTCAAAGTTGATGAAATTAACCTCGTTTCCGCTTATTATCGCCAGGATGGGAATAATTCTGCAGTAACTGGTGGCATAGGAACCGAGAAACTGAGCGACTTTGCGAATACCATTGATCTTCAAATGTCTAAGTTTAATAAAAAAGGCAGAAAGAATACATTTCAGTTTGAATTAGGCATAGATCACTACACATCTGCATCCTCTGATAAGATTGATCCAAGTACAATTTCTTCGGCGTCTTCTGCGGATACGCGTATTTATCCTTCTCTAAACTGGACACAATCCAATGAAGAAACCGGTAATTCATTCGGTTTCACCGGATCATATTCAACAGAGTTTGATTATCAGTCGCTGGGGGTGGCGTTTAACCTCACCCGTTTGTCGAAAGATAAAAATATGCAGTTTGACTTTAAATTACAGGCATTTTTAGACCAGTGGACGGTAATTTTACCCATTGAACTTCGAACGAGTAATTCCGGAAAGGGTGGTGAACAGTATGATACAGCACCTCGTAATTCTTTCAGTGCTTCATTTTCATTATCGAAGGTAATTAACCAGAAATTCCAGGCTTCTTTAATCCTCGAGCCATCTTACCAGAAGGGTTTACTTGCAACCAAATATCAGCGAGATTATTTCACAGATGGATCGCTTCGATCAGAAACGCTACCTGATAAGCGGTATAAACTGCCAATTGGAATACGCATGAATTATTTCCTTGATGATCGATTTGTGATCCGTACATTTTACCGGTATTATATGGATAATTGGGGGATTAGGGCACATACTGCAGAGCTGGAGATACCAGTAAAGATTAATTCTTTCTTTTCAATAAGTCCGTTTTACCGTTATAATAATCAGGTTGGCACCAGGTATTTCGCGTCTTATGGTAACCATTCACCTTCTGCGCAATATTTTACCAGCGATTATGATTTATCTACACTCACCAGTGATTTTTACGGGGCGGGAATTCGCTTTGCTCCTCCAAAGGGTGTTTTTGGCTGGCAAAGGCTTAACATGCTGGAACTGAGGTATGGGCATTATTCGCGTTCAACAAGTTTGATTTCGAATATTGTATCACTAAATTTAAAGTTTAAATAATGTTGCTTATGATTTATGCACATCCGGACTGAGAAATAATCTGAAGTTATGGTGAGTTTTTTATTCCCATTAAATTAATTGGGAACAGATGGGCATTTTGTTATCAAATGTCCGGCGAAGCTGATGTATCAATTGTAATCTAAGTGATCATCATTTAAATTAAATAAACTTTCACTAAACTTACCGCATGAAACTTTTTTTAGTGCTGGTTTTTTGCGTGCTTTCATTCGGCAGTCTTTCAGCAAGGCAGCATCAAAATTTATTGGATACTTTAAAAAAGGAGATTTCGCAAAAAAATAAATATGAAAAAAGGAAGCTCAACCGGATCAGAAATTTAAAAAATGAGCTTCTCAACGATAGTACGGGCAGATTTAATAAGCTGCTCCAGCTTTTTAATGAATATGAATATTATCAATTTGATTCGGCTTATCGTTATGGAAATCAATTGCTTGATCTCAGTTTCAAGGACGGTGATAAGGCGAAAATTGCAGTAAGCAAGCTTAAGATTGCAGCACTTTTGCTTCATGGTGGAATGTTTAAAGAAACCTTTGATCTTTTGAAGGAAATTAATACCAGATCGCTTGACCGATCTCATCTATATGAATACTATTGCCTCCAGTCTGGTGCATATTCCAACTTAGCCATTTATAATGACAATGTGAACTTTACCAAAAGGTACAATCTTAAGGCGATTAGTTTTCTCGATTCCGCGATAAAAATAAGTGCACCTAACTCTTTCGAACAGCTATTTAGCATGGGGAACAGGCAGGTTGTTGCCGGAGAAACCCTTGAGCCACCGGTATACTTTACCAAAATTCTGGAAGCCTACCAAATTTCTGAACACCAGAGAGCCAGAATACTTACCGGAATGGCTGCGTTCTACAGAAAGCCAAATCAGCATTCAATCAGAATTAAGCTGCTCGCACAATCTGCTATTTACGACTTACGTTCATCGGTAAAAGAAACGCTGGCGAGTTTGCTTCTGGCAGAAGAATTGGCTAAAACAGATCATTTAAATGATGCCTATATTTTCATTCAACAGTCGAGAGATGATGCTTCATTTTATGGTAATAAGCTTCGAAAATTGAAGATCGAAAGTGTCTTCCCGGAAATTGCTTCAAGAATAAACATCATTTCTGAAAGAGAAAAAAATCGCTTTATCATTTATCTGTTGTCCGTAACCTGTATCACAATTGTAATATTGTTAACCCTCTTTGTATTGTTTATTCAGCTAAAAAAGCTCAGGTCAAAAGAAAAGATTATCGAAGAAAAAAACATTGCGCTGAAGTCTTTTAATATTCAGCTTGTTACTGTAAATGAAAAACTTAGGGAATATGTAACAGTTAATGAACAATACATTGGCTATTTCTTTGAAATGGTATCTGTATATATATCAAAGTTAGATAAGCTGAAGAAAAAAGTGGAGCGCAAAATCATTACCAAGCGATATACAGAAGTGATAACAACATTGAATGAAATTAATATTAAAGAAGAACGGGCATTGCTTTTTCGGACCTTTGATAAAGCTTTCATCCGCATTTTTCCTAATTTTTTACATGATATCAATGCTATGCTGCCTAAAGAAGACCAGATATGGCCTAGAGCATTGGATGTGCTTAATGTTGAATTAAGGATTTTCGCATTAATCAGACTTGGTATTAATGATATCAGTACCATTGCAGCTATTCTGGATTATTCAGAAAATACAGTATATATTTACAAAATGCGGATTCGGGCGAAAGCAATAGTATCGGGCGAGCAATTCGATGAAACTTTAATGGCGATTAAGGCCATATAATTTTAACTTTTGGAATGGCAAACAACCCCGATCTATATCTCAGGTTGTGCAAGCCATCTGTTTTAATCCACCTCAATATTCCAGAAAACAGTCGGCCTGAGCGATTATTTTGTATGTTAAAAAAATGGTTTATTCCATTGAAATAATTTGATCATTCGGCTGTTTTATTGTCGCCCCTTATGCATTGCTCCGACAGTATATTTTGTGCGCAAAAAGCCAAAATGCAAATTTTTCCTGAGCTTAAAATCGCGGTTTTTCCCTTTAAATAATTATATATTTTTGAGTGTTGTATTTTTTAATTGTCTGATATTTAATATTTTATAAAAAAATATATTTACATTTTTTTATATAAAGTACAACCATTCAGATATTCAGATAATTTTATTAAAGGTCAAGTCTATATTTGTGAAAAGATAGTTGGAGGGAATTCCTATTCAACTTATAACCAAATAATAAACCATAATAAAATCTGCTTGAGAATTTGATAAATCCTTTTAGTTGATTTTGAAATCAAAATATTTATGAGCCATAATAAATCTCCCTGAGTATTAAACCTCCTGTAATTTTTTCATACGGGATTTCCCTCACAATATTTACCTGATTGTGAGTTTCGCAAATAAGCCAACTAATCATCACTATTTAAATTTTTAGAATGTATAGGAATTTTCTACAAATAATAACTATCTGTATAATCGTTTGCGCCTTAGCATTTACCGCAAATGCCCAAACCAAAGTAATTAGCGGAACGGTAACAGATTCTTCAGATGGGTCTGTGCTGCCAGGAGTAACAGTTTCAGATAATAACAAGGCATCATCCACATCAACCAACACACAAGGGAAGTATGCATTAACAGTTCCTGCGACGGCAAAAAGCATTACGTTTTCTTTTATCGGCTACGAGACAAAAACCATATCAATCGGAACCTCTTCGACTATAAATGTTGTACTTAACCCATCATCCAATAAACTTGATGAGGTTGTAGTTGTTAGTGTAGGTTACGGTACACTGGACAAACGGGAAGTGTCCAGTTCAATTACACATATATCGGCGGAAGATCTGTTAACAGTTTCAGCCAATAATCCCCTTATGTCTTTACAGGGAAAAGTACCCGGATTAAATATCACAAACACATCTTCAGCTGATCCGAATTCAAGTCCAAATATCCAGCTTAGAGGTGTATCTTCCAGAAGTGCAGGCCTTGGTCCTTTGTATGTTATTAACGGAGTTCCCGGGGGAAATATAGATAATATCAATCAAAATGATATTGAAAGTATTGATGTATTAAAAGGAGGAGCGGCCTCAGCAATTTATGGTACAAGAGGTAGCAATGGTGTGATCATCATCACCACTAAAAAAGGAACTTCTCAAAGCAGAATGTTTTATGATGGCTATGCCAGTCTGGATTTTCTTACAAATCAACTTAAAAACCTATCTGCAGATGAATTTATCAATAACCGGGTGGCTAATAAACAAGGACAAGATTATAAATCAAAAACAGATTGGTTGAAAGAGGTTACTAATTCTCCTGCATTTGCGCAAAAACACACCGTTCAGTTCTCAGGGGGCTCTGCCAAAACAAACTATTTTGCTTCGGGTGATTATCGTGATGCAGCTGGTATTGACTTGAGAGCAAACAAAAGGGAATACGGCGCAAGGTTAAATATCAATCACACTACCGACAATAATATGTTTGTAGCATCGCTGACAGCAGCTCCGCGCTACATGAACACCAGCAATGCCGATCAGGGAAACTTTAACAATGCACTAACCCTTAACCCAACATATGCAATCTTTAATCAAGCTGGAAAATATAATTATATAAACACCGGATTTTTCTCAAATAATCCGGTGGAAAATGCCAATGTTATAAAATCCGGTTCGGAGATAAAAGAATTGGACTTAAACGGCTCCCTTAAAATGAATATCCTACCTAGTCTGAGTACTACGGTAACCATCTCACAAATCAGCAGATCTGCAAAAGGATTTTACTTTAGCCCTTCTACCTTATCATCTGTTGTGCAGGCAAATAAAATTAATCAAACCAATTTTGCATCACAGGAGCAGGTAGAAAATGATCAGAAAAATATGGAGTGGACAGGAAATTACATAGAGAATTTTGGTAAACACCACCTGAAAGTCCTGGGTGGATACTCTTATTCATTATACAATTACAAGCGGTTTTATGCCCAGAACTACGATTTTCCCTTTGATACCTACTTATGGAATAATCTGGGATCGGGGTTGTACAATGGTGGTGCTGCAGGGCAGGGACAATCGGCCGTAGCTTCTACCCAAAATGGTTCTACGCTTATATCTTTTTTTAGTCGTGTTAATTACGATTTCGATAACAAGTACATCCTTACCGCAAGTTTAAGACGTGAAGGTTCATCAAAATTTGGTGCAAATAATAAATGGGGTAATTTTCCAGCGGTATCTGCCGCCTGGAGGTTATCAGAAGAATCGTTCGTCAAAGATCGTTTACCATGGATGAATGAATTAAAAATCAGAGTGGATTATGGTATCACCGGTAACCAGGATTTTGGAAATTATCTTTCATTATTATTATATGGCGGTGCAGGATATTTTCCGTTCAATGGACAATATTATCAGGTTTACGGGCCATCATCAAATGTTAATCCTGATTTGAGCTGGGAAAAATCTTTAAATTTTAATGCCGGGATCGACTTCTCTATCCTAAATAACCGCATCAGTGGCTCCATTGATTATTATATCAGAACGAATAAAGACCTGCTTGGGAATTATAACGTTCCTGTGCCGCCAAATACCCAGTCGACAACATTTACCAATGTAGGTACCATGAAAAATTATGGCCTGGAGCTTGCCCTGAGTGCTCAGGTAGTTAAAGGAGGTGATCTCAGTTATGACCTTAACTTTGCCTTTGCTTACAATCGCAATAAATTCATATCATTTTCAAATGATTTATATAAAGGAGGAACTTTTCAGGATGTTGCCGGCCTGCCGGCTCCGGGATCTCCAGGTAATATTCAGAGAATTCAGGAAGGGCAGAGTATTGGTCAGTTCTACACGTTACGTTCAGCAGGTGTGAACGAAGCAGGTGCGTTATTGGTTTATAGAAAAGATGGATCAGTTGTTCCGGCTAACCAGGCCAATAATGATGACAAGCAATTTGTTGGAAATGGACTTCCTAAATTTATTGCCTCAATGGGTAATACATTCAAATACAAAAGATTTGATCTTGGAATATACTTAAGAGGTACGTTTGGCTATAAAATATTCAATACTACTGCCTTTTACATCGGCACTCCATCCAGTCAGAATGATGCCAATGTGTTGCAGTCGGCTTATGATTCCGATAGCAAGTATTCCCTACTTAAAAGTACGTCAACTACATCCATTGCATCCGACTATTTTCTTGAAAACGGATCATTTGTTAAAATAGATAACGTTTCACTGGGTTATAAGCAACCATTAAACATTAAATATCTTAAGGCTATTCGACTTTATGCTGCAGCTAGAAATCTTTACACGTTTACGAAATATACCGGGGGCGATCCGGAAGCGGTTCAGGTTAACGGATTGACACCAGGCGTTAATACTTCATTGAATTATTATCCTTCTACGTTACAATTAATTTTCGGCTTACAGGCAACTTTTTAAAATTGGAAAAATGAAAAATTATAAAATGAAAATCAGTTTTTTAGTACTTATCCTAATTGCATTTGCAGGATGTACTAAACTTGATGAAGAGGTTTATGACCAGGTTGATGCGGCAAATTTTTTAACGCGGAGAGATGATGTAATTCGTGATTTTCTTAGACCTTTTGAACATGCCTACTGGAGTATTCAAGGTAACGATGTGTTTGCCGTTGGCGAAAACAGTAGCGATGAAATGGGAACATACAACCGTCAGGGCGATTGGCAGGATGGTGGTTATTACCAAAGAATGCACTACCACACCTGGACAGCTCAGGATGGTTTTACTAATGGAGCATGGAGAAACTTTTATCAGGGAATTGTACTCTCAACCAATTCACTTCAGGATATGGAGGGCATTACTGACCCTTCAAAACTTAGTATAACAAATGAGGAGCTTAATGATTTTAAAGCCGAACTCAGAACGCTTAGAGCATGGTTTTATTTAAGGGCATTCGACTTCTACAGGAACATAGAGATTGTTACTGATGTAAAAAGTTCAACGCAGGGTGGTGTGCAAGCTACGCCGCAGGAAACATTTAACTACATTGAATCTGAATTGAAAGCTGCCATTCCAGATTTACCGGTCCGAGAACAGCTTGGCGCTAACGGCATAGGCAGGTGGACGAAGGCTGCGGCAGCAACTTTGCTGGCAAGATTGTATTTAAATGCAAAAGTTTATATAGGAACAGAAAAATTCGTAGAGTGTGAAGCTGTTTGCCGTGATATTATTGCAGGCAAATATGGGGCATACGTACTGGACTCCAGATGGGATGCACCATTTGATTACACCAATAAAACACTAAATTCTGAAGTGATTTATGGTTTTCCAGGCACTTTAACCAGAACGCACTGGCAATATGATGGTGGAATGTATTTTTGGGCAATGACTTACGATGCTGCTCCTTTATATTGTGGTTTTACTGATTTTGGTCAATCAAATCCCCGTTTTGCATTACAACCAGGCAGAGATGTAGACAGCGTTGAGTATAACAATACACTGGGAAAACCATTTGTAAAATTCCAGAAGTATCCTGACGATTTACGACTGAAAAAATATAAAAACCTGGGTGACAGTAAGAGAGAAGGGATGTTTCTTTACGGCTATCTTCCATTTAGCAAGACAGTTAATGGTGTATCAAGAACTGATACTGTTAGGGGTAATAAAGGTCCTTATGCGCTTTTTATAAGAGATCAGGTCGGCTACTTCCTTGGCGCAAAACCAGGTGTTAAAATCGCTGATAAGGAATCTAACATGAATCATGCAGATCATAATTCGGGTGTGTTTTTGGTTAAATATCCATTCTACCCAACGCCGGATCCAAACAGAATGACTTCGGCCTATGCTGAAATCAGACTTAGTGAAGTATATTATACCCTTGCTGAATGTAGGTATCGTGCCGGAGATAAAGCATCAGCAGCTAATTTTCTCAATCAGGTTCGTCAAAGAAACTATCCGACTGGTTCTTCAAGTCTGTATTCGCCTGGAGGAAGCCAGCTTAACGACCAGGAGATGTTAGATGAATGGGGGCGTGAATTTATTGGAGAAAACCGCCGCCGTACGGATTTAATACGCTGGGGAGTTTTCAACAAAGGTACCTGGTGGGATAAAAAACCTGATGCTGACAATCATACAGAGATTTTTCCAATTGGGCGAGAGATTCTGAATTCTAATCCGAAGCTTAAACAAAATCCAGGTTATTAGATCAATATTTAAACAGTATGTTCGTTAGCAGCTCTCCTCTGCTTGTTGGCGGGGAGCTGTTGGTTAGTTACGTGGAGTGTCTCCTCTTTTGGAGGCACTTTTTTTGATGTTTAAAACGCAAATAAGTGTTGTGTAAATACCCACAAAAGGAGATAATCCTTTATGGATTTAGTGCTTACAGAGACTTTACTTATCGGTGGCATTTCATTGCGAGCATTGAAATGCAGACGTCAGCAACCTTGTTTGGTGCTGACATCTCTGTTCATTTCTCTATGTAATTTCTTTATCTATTGGGGCTTCATATTCTTCCCTTCTGCACTGATGATGGCTACTTACTATACGCTTGTTTTAAAAAGCCTGATAATATTGCCTGTAACCCTGACCAGTAACCGAATTGCATCACTTTTATTGGTTTCTAATTTACCTCATGATATTGATTCGGAATGATTAAGGCACAATCTACTTGTTTTATTTTACCTGCAAAATTGATCTCTGGTGACTGAAATTTTGTAAACTAAACTTTCCATGGTATTTGCCCATTCCCGAAGTTCCTACCCCACCAAAAGGAAGGAAATGAGATCCGACATGATTTAATGTATTATTGATTTCCGCATCCCCGCTTGTCGTTCTTGCAATCACATCGTCGGCAAAATTTTGATCTTCCGAAAATACATATAGCGCCAAAGGTTTTGGTCTGGTATTGATTTCTTTCAATGCTTCATCAATATTACTGTATGTTAAGATGGGCAAGATCGGGCCAAAAATTTCCTGTTGCATTACAGCATCATTCCAATTGACATCCGACAGGAGTGTTGCCTCAAAATGACGGGATTCCAAGTCATAATTTCCGCCGTAAATCACTTTATCCGGTGCATCATTTAAATATCCTGCTAAATTTTTGATCTGGTTTTGGCTCACAATTTTTCCGATCTTTCCTAATGATTCATCGTTGTAGGTAGCTTTCAGATAAGACTTAAATTGATCTATTAAGGCATCTTTAACCGATTCATGCACATAAATATAATCTGGAGCAACACATGTTTGTCCGCAATTGATCCACTTTCCTGTAGAAATTCGCTGAACTGCTTTTTTCAAATCTGCGTCATGATGTACAATTGTAGGAGATTTACCACCTAATTCTAAAGTTAAGGGAATTAACTGCTCGGCAGCCGCTTTCATTACTATTTTACCCACATTCGGACTTCCTGTAAAAAAGATATAATCGAAAGGAAGGCTTAACAGATAAGTATTTTCTTCAATTGCACCCTGGAAAACAGTGACGTATTTTTCATCGAAAGCTTCATTTATAATCTTTTGAATAACTTCTGCAACATGAGGCGTATTTTCAGAAGGTTTAATAATTGCCGTATTTCCTGCCATTAATGCACCAATTAAAGGACTGAAAGTTAACTGCACAGGATAATTGAATGGGCCAATAATGTAATTAACGCCATAAGGTTCGTAAATATATTTACTGATTACCTCTGCACCAGATGAATGAGGTTTTGAAGCAACGAAAGTCGGTTTTACCCATTCTTCCATGTTCTCAATCATATCATCCAGTTCATCCAGAATGATTTGGACTTCTGCATACTCGGCTTCAGCCCTGCTTTTTCCAAGATCAATATTTAATGCCTCACAAATAGCATCGGTGTAACTGGTAAATACGCTACGGAAATTCTTCAACTGTTCCTTGCGAAACGCAATATCTTTCGTTTGTCCGGTACTGAAATATTCTTTTTGTTTATCAAATATTTCCTTTATTTTATTTTGAATTTCTATCGTCATCTTTTTGTTTTTTTTGAGCACCATCAAGCACTTGATCAGATAAAGTCTTTAAGGCGGTCATATCATCTAAATTAAGGTTTAGAGCGTTTAGTATCTGACCAGGAACACAAGATGCTTTTTCTTTCAAAAGCTTTCCTGCGGTGCTCAAGTGGATTTCTACTACACGTTCATCAACTTTACTTCTGGTTCTCGTCAGGAGGCCTTTTGCTTCCAGGCGTTTTAACAGGGGCGTTAAAGTTCCGTTATCCAGTTTAAGTTGGTCACCCAATTGATTCACAGTCAACCCATCATTTTCCCACAATGCCATCAAGGTAATGTATTGAGGATAGGTCAAACCAATTTCATCAAGTATGGGTCTATATTGTTGCATGATTTCGCGATGCAGAACATAGAGCGAGAAGCAAAGTTGTTTATCTAATTTCAAATACTCTTCCATGCATTAGGATTAATGATTTGAAACGGTAAGCTTAACTTCAATATTGCCGCGGGTTGCATTAGAATAAGGGCAGATTTGATGTGCTTTTTCAATAAGTGTTTGTGCTTCTTCTAAAGTTACATTAGGGATATTAGCATGTAATTCAGCCGCTAATCCAAATCCACCATCCTCTAATTGGCCGATACTCACCTTTGCTGTCACTTCAGTTTCTCCGGTTTCAATTTTACCTTGCTTGATAATTAAGTTCAGTGCACTGTCAAAGCAAGCAGCGTAGCCCGCAGCAAATAACATTTCAGGATTAGCATAGTCGTCATTTGCTCCACCCAAGCCTTTTGGCATTCTTACTTCGAGATTTAATACACCATTATTACTTTTTACATTTCCGTTTCTTCCGCCTTTTGCTGTTGCCGCGGTATTATATAATGTTTTCATGTTATTGTTTTAATTTAATTGTGAAACAAATATATGATTGAATATATATTGTGCAAAACATAATTTTGTAAAATATTAAAATTAATCAGATACCAGCACGTCCATCCAAATAGTAAGCGCAACAATTTTTAACGGAAAAATCCAACATCAACTTTATCCTAATTAACCGTGATTATTGGTGAATCATATCGAAACTAGCCGCCAGAAATGACGTCAGATGCCTTATTAAGTACTTTGGAAAGATGTTAAATAATCTAATTGAAAAAGATATCAAGAGCAGTAGCCTATCCATTTATGAAGTGCATAGCCAGACAACCAATGCATTTATTAATGCTGGTTAATTTAGTGATGATGGAAAGGGGTGATCAGAAGATGAAGATAATACCGCATCTCAAGGTAACGCTGTCGCTTGAGATTGTATTATTTCAATCTATTTTTTAAAAGATTTGACTTGGTGTAGTGATGAAACTGATTGCTGTACTGCGGGCCTATTTTGATATCACTTACGGAATGAGTCTGAATTATATTGTGTTCCACTTTCCAGATATGCGATTCTGCGACAATACTGGAGTGATCAACTTGCATAAATCCTGAATGAGGTAGAATTTGTTTGATAAATAGTGCCGAGGCAGATAATGGCAATTTAATAGCAATGTTGCTGGTGTAGACCACATAATGCTCCTTTTCCGGCCGTGCCGCAATAATATTATCAACTTCTATACGAGTTAATTTGCCATCTGCTTCGCTGTTTTCTATATAAATGGCGTTCTTTTCCAGGATTGAAAATTCCTGACGGTATCCATCATCATAGTGGTAAATCCTATTTAAAGTTTCTTCCAGTTTAAAATAAGTAAAGGGCTTTAATAAAAATGCATCTGCATATACTTCAAAGGCATCCAAAGCATACCTCGGATGGGCTGTAGTAAAAATTAAATTCTTTGTTTTCTTTCTTAAGATTTTTGCCAGTTCCATGCCAGAGATATTTGGCATTTCCACATCCATGAAAATTAAATCAATACTTTCCATTTCATTTAAATCACTTAAGGCCAACAGTGGATCTGAGTATCTTTTTACAAGAGTTACACCTTTTAGCTTTTGTAGGTATTGACTAAGATTTTCAAGGGCATTTAAATCATCGTCTACGGCAAAACAATTGATCATGGCTTAAATTTTTTGCTAAAATAATGGTAATTATTGCACTTACTATAGCACGGTAACTGGTCACGGTGAACTTGGCTTTTGTGGAGATAAATCCAAAATATGCCATAATCAGCAATTTAAAACAACATTCTTGATACATAATTCGACAACAAAAATATTGTTTTCATCAGGCCCGTAATCGAAGCTTGCAAGTTCTCCGTAACTGAAATTTAATCTTTTAGTGATATTTTCCATTCCTGAACCAAGAGTAGCCACAAACTTATTTGATGAAATAAGGTTTTTAGTCGAAATATAAAGATCCTCGTCTTTGACCTCAATAGTGATTTTGCCCGGTTTTAAGTGATCGGTTAAATCTCCGTGTTTAAACATATTCTCTACTATGGTGATCAATACGAGCGGAATAATCGGAATATCTCTTGCATCATCATCATAGAAAAATCTAATATTCAATGAATGATTTTGCCGTAACTGGTGAATATTAATCAAATTTTCAATCTGGTCGATTTCATCACCCAGTGGGATATTTTTCTTATCATAACTGCTATCAACTGCATATCGCATCATTTGTGAAAGCGAGCTAATAGATTCTGCTGCAATAGGAGCGTCTTCGCGGGCATTATGGTAAATAAAATCCAGCGTGTTAAACAAAAAGTGTGGATTAATTTGTGCCCTGAGGTAGGCACTTTTTGATTGGGCAATTTGAATTTCATTTTCCAAACGGGTTTTTTCCAGCGTTTCGGCTCTTTTGCGTTCCATAAGGAATCGATCGAGGAAGTAATATCCTGTAGCAAATAGAATGAAATAACATCCTCTAAACACCATTCCCAGGGTAAACTGGTAATCAAATTTCACAGGGCTATCTCCCAATATCCCTGTAAACCTTTTCAATACCCATTGAATGCAAAAGGTAACACCTAAGTAAAGTATTATCTCCATAACCAAAAGTAGGGGAGCCAGATAAACCGCCCGGCTTTTATTTTTTAAAGCATAGCGAAGAACGACAAGCGCATGGAAATAGAATAATCCAATATTTAAGCTATAGTTAACCAGATACCTTAAAGGATGCACAAAATTTCCAGCGTATAAGCCTACCAGTATAATCTCGTAAAATAAGAAGGCGGCCCAGATTACAAAATGCATTTTGTTAAGTAACAACCAATTTTTAAAGGTGTTTTTTGTGGTGTTAAGGTTGTCTATGTAGCGCATCGTGTTGTCTATGTAAAATACTGTTAATCTTTTGATAATCAATTGACTTTCGGGGCAAAAAAGCTCATGAACAATTATCAGACCATCAGGAAAAAAACAGTTTTCATTTTTAAATCCAAATCAGCAGCATCCTTTCCTGGCACAAACCCTACCGATCAATCTACCGTTACCATTACGGGAACTACATCTTTGATTGCCGGAGATTTGAAAGCAATATAAATTATTGCCGGGTGGTTCTTATGGTTTTTTCTTTAATAAAATCCATAACTGAATCTCGATAATGCTTGCCAATCGTTAATTCAGTTCCATCAGTCATTATAATCATATTACCCTCAATTTTTGAAATGTAGTTTTGGGAAATTATGAAAGACCGGTGGATCTGGATAAAATCCGGGTGGTCTTTTAATATGATTCGCATTTCACTTAAACTAATATAGGTTACAACGGATTCGTTAAGTGTGGAAATGCGAATATAGTTTTGAAGACTTTCTACCGAAATGATATCTACATAACGGATACGAACAAGATTATTCCTTTCATTTTTATTCCTTACAAAAAAATAATCGTCCCTAACCGTTACGTCAATGTTCTTGGCGATTTCATTTTTTGGAAATAACCTGTTTATGGTTTCTGCAAAACGAGCCAGCGTGTAAGGTTTCAATAAAAAGTCATTTGCTCTAATTTCAAATGCATCAACAGCATATTTTCCATGTGAGGTGGTGAAAATGAGCTTATCAGTTTTATGGCGAATCGCCTTCGATAATTCTATACCATTAATCAAAGGCATATCTACATCCATAAATATAATATCAACAGATTTTATGCTGCTAATTTCGCTCAATGCCTCTAACGGATCAGTGAAAATATGGGTAAGTTCCAACTGAGGTAAGATATTTATATAAGATTTTAATCCATTGATGGAGTGAATGTCGTCGTCAACGATAATACATCTAAGTTTCATTAAAGGGATATGACAGGTAATCGGGTGTAAAATAGTTTAAGTGTACCAAACTAGGAAAATTTATGCATTTGTAAAGGTTTAGAGTTTTTTCGTAAAGGATAGATATACTTTCGTGTAGGATAAAACTTAATTTGGGGCGGAAAAGAAATGATGCCAGGCGATGGAATTGCCTCATAAATGAGCTTATTCTTCTTTAAACAAGATTTTGCGTTTTGTAAGTTAAGCTGATTAGAATTTTTTAACAGCATTATTAGGCGGTTGATGCGATTGGTTCGGCATTAATAAGGTTGTTTTTAAATGATTGAGTATATAAAATCCAAAACCACTATCCTCTATGAATAGTTGACTTTAGCGTGGTTGTGTACATCCTTATATAATTGTTGTAAATCAGCATAATTTAACTTTTCGGATTGATCTCCATGAATTTTGTAACGGAAAATCACCCGCTCATGTAGGCGCTGTGGTTGTATGTGTAAAGATAATAGTGGAGGCGGCACAAATTTTACTTTTGTGCTGTCGCAAGCCTCAAATCGTTCAAAAGTAATATCTTAAAAGTTATAAATAAATACGCTCTCAACCCGTTGCTTCAGGCAGCGGGTTTCTTTTTATACTTTGAATTAAGCGTATGTTATCCCAACTCAACTTTCTTCATTCTTTTATCAAACGAATAGAAAGGACCTTTTTAGCATTTCTGCCTTTTTAAAAATGATGATGGTTGAACAGTTGAATAATAGTAAAGCTTCGAAAGAAATAAGATTGTGGTATTTCTAAGCAGTTGCTGTTTATTGTTATAACTGTTGATACAAGCCCTTTTGATAGAGAAATGATGCCATCTGGTAATAGGAGATGGCTTCATTAGTTAGTTTTTGATCATCAGTAATTTTAACTGCTTCGCCTGTTTTAAAATCAGGGCGAAATGTATTGAGCTTTTTATTAGGATCAAGAACAATGAGTTTACCATCCCGGATATAGCCCAGGCTTTGATAGGTGCTGATAAATGCCCTTTGATCGGTATCTTTCATTGCAAAAACATCATGTCCAAAGAATTTACTTTTATAATTGAATTTAAGATAGCCTAAAATGGTAGGACCAATATCCAGTTGTGCCGTCAGTTTATCGAATTTTGAAGGGGCAATGTGGCCCGGCGAATAGAAGATCATTGGAATATGATATTTATCTACCGGGAGTTCTACCTTTCCGGCGCTTGATGCACAGTGGTCGGCTACAATAACAAATAATGTATTTGAAAACCAAGGTTTTTTACGTGCTTCTCTGATGAATTTACCAATAGCATAATCTGTATATTTTACTGCACCTTCTCTGCTGGTTTTAGAGGGAATATCAATACGTCCTTCCGGATAGGTATAGGGGCGATGGTTGGATACCGTCATAATCTGCGCAAAAAATGGTTTTTTGCTTTGGTAATCCTTATCCAGTTCACGCATAGATAGCATAAAAAGGTCTTCATCTGCTACGCCCCAGATATTGGAATAATGAATCTCCGAATCCTTTAAGCTTGCTCTGTCTGTAACCTCGTATCCATTATTTGAAAAGAATTCCGTCATGTTATCAAAATAGCCATAACCACCATAAATAAATCTGGAATGATAACCTTTGGAACGGAAAACACTTCCCAGTGTAAAAAGATTCTTGTTATCAGGTCGTTTAACAATTGACTGGCCCGGGGTAGGCGGGATGCAAAGCGATAGTGCTTCCAGGCCCCTTACCGTACGTGTTCCCGAAGCGTAAAGGTTAGTAAAAAGGATACCGGCCTTTGCAAGCGAATCAAGCTCCGGCGTAATGTTTTGAGTATTGCCAAAGCTGCCTAGAAATTCAGCACTTAAACTTTCTACACTTATCAATACCACATTCATTCTGTTTTCTGGCTCAGGATGGCGTATTTCAGTTGTTGTATATTGATTGTTTGATTTTAAGGTGTCATTTGGTGCCACTATTTCTCTGAGAATGGTTTCTACCTTTTTGATTGGCAGAGTTCTGTAAAATGAATTGTAATCCAGTTGATTATTCCAAAAGGCAAAACCAAAATCGTACATACCGTTTCCGGAGAGTTCATTTACATACTGGTTGTTGCTTCCATATTTCCATTTATGGCTTACACCAAAGTATATCGCTACTGGAAATAATAAGAGCAATACGGCAGTTAAAGTCCTGCTTCTGAATTTAGTATCCTCAAAATTTGAAGGCCATATTTGTTTTCTAAGTAAATAAACAACAATGCTGGTGATCGCAATCATGAAACACAAAATGGTATTGATTGGGTAAGATTGGCGGATATTTCCGATTACCTCAGTAGTATATACCAAATAGTCAACGGCTATAAAATTGTAGCGAACTGAAAATTCTTCCCAAAAAAACCACTCTGAAACGGCATTAAAAAGGAGTGTGAGGACAACTATAAAAAAGTATACAAATAATAATATTTTGTTGGCTTTTGTTCGATACCATTTAACAGGTAAAACCCACAGGTAAATCACTATTGGAATACAGGCAAAAGACGCAGCTGCCAGATCATATAGAAATCCAATAAGAAATATTCTTAGGATATTAATAAAAGACCAATCTATATTGTTAGCGGAAAATAGCAGAAGTACAGTTCTGGTTATCAATGAAAAGCTACAAAGCAATACAACAGCAAGGAGAACAGGCGAAAACCTGTAACTGAAAAATTTGGTTATTTTATTCATCAAGAAAGCGAAATTCACACTAATATAGTAATCAAACTGCACGAAACTAGTACCCAAATCTGTAGTAATTCTGTAGCGCAATTGCAATGTGAATCATATACCTGGCTTGTGCCACTAAAATGAATGTATTATGCTAATTAAGGCTTTAGATTAATACTTCAAATCTATTCATATTAAACTGTGGTCAACAATTTATAAAGAAATAGTTATTTAGAGAACTTTTGATTTTCTTATACAATTGAATAATTATATATCGGTTAAAGTAAAATGACGAGACTGCCTCCAACAATCATGATTCCGCCAATTAAAGTTTTGATTTCTAAAGGCTCTTTAAGAAGCAGAAAGGCAAGACCCATCTCTATTGCTACGCTTAACTTATCAATAGGTGCAACTTTAGAAACCGCTCCGGTCTCCAGCGCTTTAAAATAAAAAATCCATGAAAGGCCCGTAGCAACACCAGACAGGCATAGGAAGATCAGATTATTCTTGCTCAAGTTTTTTAATTCAGAAATTTCTCCGCTGGCCAAAACAATTCCCCAGGCAATAAATAAAATCACAACAGTTCTAATAGCTGTCGCCAGATTTCCGTTCACGCCTTTTATTCCGATTTTCGCCAGTATTGCAGTAGCTGCTGCAAAAAATGCTGAAAGAATTGCATAATATTTCCACATCATGTTTGCTTGTTTTAAAATAAAAATAGCACTCAATTCTGTATCTAAACTGTAGAGGCGATAAAAAATCAAACAAAATGAATTTTGTAAACTATTTTGGATGCACGTTCGCTACAGATTTGCTCCAGATTTTAAGCATATTCTTGTAAGCATCATTTAAAGTTGAACGCTGCGATCAGCTCAGGTATATGTTAGCAATTGTGCTGAATAAATCCTTTAGCATGATGAGCATTTAAACATAATAACACTTAAATTAATGTCTGAATTCGGTTTATTCAATTGGATATAAAATGTAAATTACGCAATAATGAAAATATTGATTGTTGAGGATGAAAGAGCATTGTACGAGAGCATTTTTACCTATTTTACAGGAGAAGGAAATATATGCGAACATGCTGCGGATTTCGAAACGGCAAGTGCCAAAATAGAATTATACACTTATGATTGCGTTCTTTTAGATTTGGGTTTGCCCGGAGGTGAAGGATTGGATCTTCTGCTGCAGTTGAAAAAGTCGAATAAAAAGGATGGCGTACTCATTATATCTGCCAGACATTCTTTAGACGACAGGCTTAGGGGACTTGATCTGGGCGCTGATGATTATCTGGTTAAGCCTTTTCATCTTTCAGAATTAAAAGCCAGGGTAAGTGCCATAGTACGGAGAAAAAATTTTGATGGCGATAATGTAATCAGGTTTAATGAGATTAAGGTAGATGTTTCCGCAATGACCATATCGGTCAACGAAAATATGCCTAACCTCACCAGAAAGGAGTTCGATTTGCTGGTTTATTTGTTATCCAATAAAACGAAAGTGGTAACTAAAAACGCAATGGCCGAACACCTTTGGGGCGATGAAATAGACTTATCCGATGACTTCGATTTTATTTATACCCATGTTAAAAATTTGAAAAAGAAACTTGCCGAGGCCGGTGCAAAGGATTATATTAAATCTGTTTATGGGATTGGTTATAAATTTACAGATGCATGAAATTATCTACCCGATATAACAGGGTTAATATCCTAACCTCTTCGGTTACGCTGATTATAACGGGTGTAATTTATTACTTTTTTATTCACCTTATCTTAACCAATAAACTTGATAAAGATTTGGTTGTGGAAGAAGATGAGATCAGGCAGTACACTAAAACTTATCAAAAACTGCCGCTCCCGGCCAGTTATCTCGACCAGCAGGTTTCTTATCGTGAGTTGCCCTGGAAGTCGAATGATGTGCGTAAATTCAGCAATACAAGCTATTTAAACCAAAATGAGAAAGAGCAGGAGCCAGGCAGAAGTTTGGTTACAACCCTCAGGTTAAAGGGGAAAAACATCGAGGTTACCATTACAAAATCAAGGGTAGAATCAGAAGATCTGGTAAGGGTTATTTTATTGATTACACTCGGCATTACGCTTATTTTACTTATTTCACTTTTTGTGATTAACCGTTTTATCATGAGCAGGCTTTGGATGCCATTCTATAATACGCTAAAAAGAATGAAAGCTTTTGAAGTGACTAAGACGGAAGTTTTAAATACTGATGTAACCAGGATCGATGAATTTATCGAACTCAACCAGTCGGTAAATGCCATGGCGGATAGGGTGAAGCAGGATTACAAAGAATTAAAAAGTTTTACAGATAATGCATCACATGAAATGATGACTCCACTTGCTGTCATAAACTCGAAACTGGATTCACTTTTACAAACCGAACCTTTTACGGCCCAACAAGGCGCATTACTGGAAGATATTTACCAGGCTACCGGAAGGCTTTCACGCTTGCATCAATCCCTTTTATTGCTGGCCAAGATAGAAAATAACTTAGTGCCCGATGCACAGCAAATTGATTTAAAAGAGTTGGTAGGGTCTAAAGTAAGGCAGTTTCAGGAACTTTTTGAAAGAAACGATCTAACTATTGAGGTTAATTTGACTCCTAAAACGGTAACCATGAGCCGCTACCTTGCTGATATCATTTTGAATAATCTTTTTAGCAACGCAGTTAGGCACAATTATCCGGGCGGAAGAATTGTGATAGCGCTTTCTGAAACAGAACTGCATATTTCCAATACCGGAAAAAATTTTAAGGAGGAGATGAGGCTGTTCGATCGGTTTTCAAAATCAAGCGATTCTGAAGGTCTGGGGCTGGGTTTAGCCATAACCAGGCAAGTATGTAACTTATATGGTTATCAGCTTAGCTACCAGAAAATAAATGACATGCACGTTTTTTTGGTTATTTTTACACTCGAATAATAACTACAGAATTTCTACATAATTGCCTCATAGTTTTGATAAAAAATAAAAACTATGAAAAGAATTTTTGGCATTTTTTTAGGCGTGTTGATAACCGAATTATCCTCATATGCTCAAAATGTAGATTCTATTCCACAAACTGCCACTCCCGATTCATTGGGCAATTGGTATTCAGGCCATTCAATTCCTAAAAAGCAATTTAAAGTTACCTCATTTATCGCTCCGGCTGTTCTTATAGGTTACGGTTTTGCAGCTGTTTACAATCATGGTGCTTTAAAGCAGTTAGATGTGAGTACAAAGGCCGAATTGCAGGAAGATCATCCACTTTTTGCAGCGCATGTTGATGATTACATTCAGTTTGCACCCGCTGCGGCAGTATATGCCTTAAATCTTGCAGGAGTAAAAGGTAAGCACAATCTGTTTGATGCATCTATGCTTTATGTTACCTCTGCTGCTATCATGGGGGTATCAACTCACTTTGTTAAACAAGGTGTGGGTAGGATGCGGCCAAACAATAATGGAGAAAACTCCTTTCCTTCCGGACATACTGCATCTGCTTTTATGGCAGCAGAATTTCTACATCAGGAGTATAAAGATGTTAATCCCTGGATTGGCTATGCCGGTTATTTTGTGGCTACTGCAACGGGTACACTCCGCATGTATAATAATAAACATTGGTTTAGTGATGTGGTTGCCGGTGCAGGTTTTGGAATTGCTTCCACCAAAATTGCCTACCTCATTTATCCATATATGAAACAGATTTTTAACAAGAAAAAAGAAAGCAAATTTACATTGATGCCTTTCTATCAGCCAGCAGCATCAGGTTTAATGCTTTCCGGGAGATTTTGATCTGAAAAACACAACAACTTAGAAATTGCCCATCTGTTAATCAGCATATAATTTAAGAAATGAAAAGGAGATTTAAGTATTTTTTTCTTGCTGCAATATGCTTTTTACCCATTTTGGTAAACGCACAACAGCGGATCAAAAATCTCGAATTCTATCTTGCCCAGGCCAAAGCATCAAGCCCGGTGTTTAAAGATTTACAACGCCAGCAAAAATCTGCCGGTATTGATAGTTTGATTGCAAGAGCCGGAGCTAAACCGCAGGTTACTTTAACATCAAGCAGCCTATATGCACCTATTATCCATGGTTATGGGTATGATGAGGTTTTAAGCAATGGCCAATCCCTGGACGCCATGCTGAATGTAAATTATGATTTGCTTAATAAAAAGCGTATTAATAATCAGCTGGAAGGGATAAAGCTCCAAAGTGACTCTATAAAGTATGCTGCCAAACGCTCTTTTTTGGATTTAGATCGATCTATTGCAGACCAATATATTATTGCTTATGCCAGTCAGGATCAGGTTGATTTTAATATTGAGGTAATTAATCTTTTACGTAAAGAAGAGGGTTTGCTTAAAACGCTTACCAGAAGCAATATTTACAAGCAATCTGAATATTTAACATTTTTGGTTACACTTAAACAACAAGAACTAGCTTTGGGGCAGGCTTCACTACAACTCAAAAACGACCTGGCTTCACTTAACTATTTATCTGGAATTATCGACACAACCCTGGTTCGTTTAGAAAAACCAACATTTAAATATGAAAATCTGATGAAAGAAACGGGTTTTTTTAAGCGAAAATTTGAACTTGATAGCTTAAAAAATTTAAATCAGGAAAGTGCTGTAGGCCTTAATTATACTCCTAAGTTAGGTATTTATGCAAATGGAGGATACAGCTCATCCCTGGTGCTTCAGCCCTATAAAAATTTTGGTGCAAGTGTTGGTTTTACCTTTTCAGTTCCCATATATGACGGGCATCAGAAAAAAATGCAGTATAATAAATTGCAATTGTCAGCCAGAACGATAGCAGATTACCGTGATTTTTTTAACAGACAACAGCAGCAGCAGCTTAATCTAATACAGCAGCAAATTGCCCAAACCGATCTGCTGTTTTCAAAAATTAATGACCAAATCAGGTTGAGTAAAGGATTAATGGAAGCCGATGCCAGGCTGATGCATACCGGAGATTTACGTGTGGCTGATTTCGTCATCGCCATTAATAACTACCTATCTGCCCAAAATTTACTTAGGCAAACCACCATTAATCGTTTAAAGCTTTTCAATCAATACAATTATTGGAACCGGTAATGAAACAAACCCCTAACTTGCTTTTTAGCCTACTGGCTTTATCCATCACACTTTCATCTTGCGGCAATCCTGTTTCCGAACAACCTGATGATATTCCTTCGCCGGTTACACCTGTTCAGATTACGCATGTAAGGGATAGCTCGCTATCAGAATTTTTAGAACTTTCAGCGGTTTCGGCTTATTTGCAGAAAAGTTTCGTTAAAGCAAATATCAACGGCTATATCGAAAAAATGAATGTGCAAATGGGCCAAAGTGTGGGTAAGGGACAAAATCTTTTTTCATTAATTACAAAAGAAGCCAGATCGATTGGTAATAGCGTAAATAAGCTCGACCCCAGTTTTAAATTTTCAGGCATTTCAACTATCCGGGCTGCGGATGCAGGAATTATTGTTCAGGTAAACCATCAAAAAGGAGATTATGTACAGGATGGGGAAGCCTTGGCAACCATTTGTAACAGAAGTAGTTTGGTTTTTTTATTGGATTTGCCTTATGAATTGAACGGAGTGATCTGGCAGAATAAAAGTCTAAATATTTTACTGCCGGATGGAACAACTTTGGCAGGCGCTATTTCTGGTACCCTGCCATCTGTAGATTCACTGGCACAAACTCAGCGATGTATCATCAAAGTTTCAACAGGAAAAGATATCCCCGACGGATTAATTTCAAAGGTAAGATTAAGCAAAGTGAATCATGCCAATGCTCAGGTCTTGCCTAAGTCTGCTGTTTTGGCTAATGAAACTGAGGATGAATTTTGGGTGATGAAGCTTATAAATGATTCTACGGCCGTAAAGGTGAAGGTTAAAAAAGGCATTGAGAATGATCAGGCAACTGAAGTATTGAGTCCGAAGTTTTTAAAAGCAGATAGAATTATCATTGCAGGGAACTATGGAATGGCTGATACCGCTCGGGTTACAATTCAGAAATAGCCATGAAAAACTACTTTATATCTCATAAAAACCCAATCCTGGCCATGTTGGTCATCATTATTGTTGGCGGAGTCTATTCTTTTCAGCAGTTGAAAACGGGTTTATTTCCTGAAATTACTTTTCCAAAAATAAAGATTATTGCCGAAGCTGAACTTCAACCCGTAGATAAAATGGTGGTAACGGTAACCCGTCCTTTAGAAAATGCGGTGAAACAGATTCCTAATTTACAGCTCGTTCGAAGTACAACCAATCGGGGGAGCTGTGAATTATCGGCTTTTATGAATCCTGGTGCCGACATTGATCTATCTAAACAACAGATTGAATCTCAGATAAATAAAATCAGTGCAAGCTTGCCGGCTGGCGTCAATATTTCTGTTGAGAAAATGAATCCTTCGATTTTGCCCGTAAGCGGCTACAGTTTAGAAAGCCATAATTTTTCGGCAATTGAGCTTAAAAAGATTGCCACTTATACTGTTAAACCCTTTCTGTCACAGGTTACAGGTGTTTCTGAAATTCGTGTAATTGGTGGCACGAATAAAGAGTTCTGGTTGGAGCTTGATGTTGCCAAAATGCAAGCTTTGGGTATTTCACCGGATCAGATTAGCAATGCGCTCTCGCAAACCAACTTCATTAAATCAAACGGTTATTTAGCAGACCATAATTTCTTATACCTTTCTGTTACCGATGCCACGGTTAAAACTAAAACTGACCTGGAAGAACTTGTACTCACCAGAAAGGGAAATCGTATAATTAATATCAGTGATGTAGCGAAAGTAAGCATACAACAAAGCGTAGAATATACCAGAATAAACGCCAATGGAAAAGATGGGATTCTCATTGCGGTTATTAAGCAGCCGAATGCCAATCTGGTTGATCTTTCCAGTAAAATGACAGCAAAGGTTGCTCAACTTAAAAATATTCTTCCTGCAGGGGTTGTTATTAAACCTTATTACGTTCAGGCCGATTTTGTAAATGAATCAATAAAAAGTGTTGGCGATAGCTTATGGATTGGGCTAGCCTTAGCCATTATTGTGGCTATTATCTTTCTCCGATCACTTAAAGCAAGTGCCACCATACTGATTACTATACCGGTTACTTTATGTTTAACAGTTATTGTGCTAAACCTTATTGGTTATTCTTTAAACATTATGACTTTGGGTGCCATAGCTGCGGCCATTGGATTAATTATCGATGATGCCATTGTGGTAGTAGAGCAAATTCACCGTACACATGAGGAACATCCTGATGAACCCACCGTTCCTTTGCTTGGCCGGGCTATTCATTATCTATTTCCGGCAATGTTAGGTTCATCCATCAGTACCATCGTAATTTTTATTCCCTTTGTACTCATGACTGGTGTTGCCGGTTCTTATTTTCAGGTGATGACCAATACCATGATCATCACTTTAATTTCCTCATTTTTTGTTACCTGGATTGGACTACCTGTGATTTATTTGTTCCTGACAAAAGATGCACATGATAATGCTTCGAGTAAGCAGGCTTTGGTACATGAAGTAAAATCTCAAAACTGGGTTCGCTATTTTATCATGCGTCCCTATTTTAGCGTTATTTTTATATTGATATTAATTGCTTCCATAGCATTTGTTTATCCTCGTTTAGAAACAGGGTTTTTACCCGAAATGGATGAAGGTAGTATTGTGTTAGATTATGCTTCACCTCCGGGAACTTCGCTTGAAGAAACCGACAGGATGTTGAGGGAAGTAGAAAAAGAAATTGTAAAAATTCCAGATGTAGAGGCTTATTCCAGAAGAACCGGCACACAAATGGGTTTTTTTATCACCGAGCCAAATACAGGAGATTACCTCATCCAGCTAAAAGCGAACAGAACAAAAAGCACTGATGAAGTGATTTCTGATATCAGAACGCATATCCAAAGTACGCAACCTGCACTTAAAGTTGATTTTGGCCAGGTAATTGGTGATATGCTTGGAGATTTAATGAGTTCTACGCAACCCATAGAGGTTAAAGTTTTTGGTAACGACCAGCAAAAGGTGCAGGTTTTATCAAAACAAGTCGCAGAATTGGTCTCAAAAGTGAGCGGAACAGCTGATGTTTTCGATGGTATTATACTTTCTGGTCCAACGGTAAATGTTCAGCCTGATTTTAGCATGCTGGCACAATATGGCATAACGCCATCTTCATTTCAATCACAGGTTCAAACTGCCATGCAAGGGAATATTACAGGCGATTTGTATGATAAACAACAACTTTCACCAATCCGTATGGTTTACCCGGGTAGTAGAAAATTTAGTATCGCAGACATTTCAAGAATGAAAATTTTTCTTTCTAACGGCACGACGGTTCCCATTCAGAACCTGGCTAAAGTTAAACTTAACCCGGGGAGTGCCGAAGTAGAACGTGAAAACTTGCAAACCATTGGCGCTGTTACAGCCAGGCTTGATAACCGGGATTTAGGGAGTGTTATGGCCGATGTTCAAACGGCTATCAGATCAAAAATTAACTTGCCATCAGGTTACCACATTGAATATGGTGGCGCTTATAAAGAACAGCAACAGTCATTTTCTGAATTATTAACCATCCTTATTGCTTCAAGTTTATTGGTGTTTAGTGTGATTTTATTCCTTTTCAAGGATTTTAAAATAGCATTTCTGATTCTTTTAATATCGATGCTAGGCATAGCGGGGAGTTATTTAGCCCTTTTTATTACAGGTACACCATTAAATGTGGGTAGTTATACCGGGCTGATTATGATAGTTGGTATGATCGGTGAAAATGCAATTTTTACTTTTTTACAGTTCAGGGAATCGCTGGTGGATAAGAATATTGATGATGCCATCACATTCGCCATTTCTACAAGGTTAAGGCCAAAATTAATGACTGCTTTAGGTGCAATTATTGCGCTGATGCCTTTAGCAATGGGCATTGGGTCTGGTGCGCAACTTCATCAACCTTTGGCCATTGCGGTAATTGGTGGGTTTATTGTCGCTTTACCACTACTTTTAATCGCACTGCCAAGTCTTATTCGCAGGTTTTATTCAGTGGGTCTAATAGAAAAATATAACGATTATGATGATTTTAAAGGCGGTAATTAATCATTACTGAATGCTTAACGCATGTAATGGTTATCTACCAATAACGATTTGAAGCTAAAACAGAAAGGGTTGCTCTTATAGGAGCAACCCTCTTCAAAAATGAATGTTAATTCATTTGTACTCGGGGCGGGAATCGAACCCGCACGCCTTTGAAAGCACAGGATTTTAAGTCCTGCGTGTCTACCAGTTCCACCACCCGAGCATTAGTCATTTCTGATAAAATCAAATTTGATTAATGTCTTAAAATAAATGCCTTCTGTCCGGAAGGCATTTGGAGCGAAAGACGAGATTCGAACTCGCGACCCCGACCTTGGCAAGGTCGTGCTCTACCAACTGAGCTACTTTCGCATTAACAAAACAGATATGCTGTTTCGTTTTGGTGATGCAAATATAGGCAGATTTATATTTCTGTCAAGATATTTTTTATTAAAAATTTAATATTTAATTTAAATTGCTGGCTTTCAGTACAACTAAAATTAAATCATTTTCGAATCCGCGTCCCTGAAGGTAAGTCATTAGCTTCATTTTTCGTTTTAAGGGATTAGATTCCGTAATTGTATTTCCTTTTTTTAATGCGAGGTTTGCCAAAGTTTCCATGTAATCATCATCATTTAAACTGTATAAAGCTTTTTGCAAAATCTTATCGGGTACTCCTTTTAATTTTAATCCCTGCTTGATTTTAATTCGTCCCCATTTTTTGATGTTAAACTTTCCGGAAGCATATTGCTTTGCAAATCTTTCCTCATTCAAAAAATTATTCACGATTAATTCTGATAGTATTTCTTCGAGCTCATCTCCACGTATTCCCCATTCTACTAATTTATAACGGACTTCCTTTTGTGATCGTTCCTGGTAAGCACAAAAATTTTCTGCTTTGGCTAAAGCTTGTTTTTTGTCTAATATTGCTGCCTCTTGTTTACCGCTTTTCATAATTAATTATTGAAATTCGTAAAAATAAAAACGATTGCCATATTTTTCTGAATATAAATAACATGCAGAACCCCATATATACCATTTCAAAAATTGTAAAAATATTAAATGCCGATGCGAGATTAGTTGAGGGACAAAGCATTATTCAATATTTAGTGATGGATAGCCGCTCAGTTTCAGTTCCTGAACATGCACTCTTTTTTGCTTTGTCGTCTCACCGGGATGGGCATGAGTTTATAAAAGATGCTTATGCTAAAGAAATCAGGAGCTTTGTTATTTCCGATCGGAAATTTATAAACCAATATCCTGATTGTAATTTCATCATCGTGGCTGATGTTTTAAAAGCATTGCAGCACCTGGCAATTGAACATCGTAAGCAGTTTAATCTAAAAACAATCGGTATAACGGGTAGCAATGGTAAAACTATTGTTAAAGAGTGGCTGTATCAGCTTTTAGCGGCAGATTACCATATTGTTCGCAGTCCTAAAAGTTATAATTCGCAGATTGGCGTACCGCTTTCTGTATGGCAAATTACTGCAGCAAACGACCTAGGTATATTTGAGGCAGGTATTTCGGGTATGGGAGAAATGAATATTCTTGCTAACATTATTGAACCTGAAATCGGGGTGCTGACTAATATCGGTGAAGCACATGCAGAGGGATTTAATTCGAAGAAAGAAAAACTAACGGAAAAGCTTAAATTAGTTAAAGGATCAGATGTTTTCATTTATTCGCCGGATTATACTGCTGATTTAAATGAACATGATTTACCCGGGAAGAAAAAATTTAGCTGGAGTAGTACGCAAGGTGCTGATTTACGGATCATTAGCATCGAAACAGTAGAAGAGAATAGTTTTTTAACAGCTATCTTCCACGATCAGGAAATCGACTGCATGCTTCCGTTTAAGGATAAGGCATCTATTGAAAATGGAATTATCTGTTGGGCAGTGCTGCTGGCCTTAAACTATGCTCCTGAAAAAGCAAAGGTTCGGCTGGGAAAGATTAGTCATGTAAGCATGCGCCTTGAGCTTAAAAACGGTATTAACCAATGTTCTGTGATTGATGACTCTTACAGTGCTGATATTTCATCTTTGGTTATTGCACTTGATTTTCTTAATCAACAAAATCAACATCCAAAAAAGACGGTTATCTTATCTGATTTGTTCGAAACTGGTAAAGAAGACAGCGAGTTATATAGCGAAATTGCTGACTTACTGGCGCAGAAGAAAATTAGTCGTTTAATCGGAATAGGAGAACATATCTCCAGATCGGCTGAGCTTTTTAGGCAAGAAACACATTTTTTTAAATATACTGACGCTTTTTTAGAAGCATTCTCAACCTTATCTTTTAATCATGAAACCATTTTGGTAAAAGGAGCCAGGCGATTTGAATTTGGTAGGATAAGCAAACTACTTACTCAAAAAATACACGACACCGTATTAGAAATCGATTTAAATGCCATGGTGGGTAACTTACAGTTTTACCGTTCTAAAATTGAACCAGGTGTAAAAATTATGGCCATGGTTAAGGCTTTTTCTTACGGAAGCGGAAGTTTCGAGATCGCCAATTTACTGCAATTTCATAAAGTCGATTATCTCGCTGTGGCTTATGCAGACGAAGGCATCGCTTTGCGCAAAGCCGGGATTAATTTACCAATTATGGTAATGAGTCCGGAAGAATCTGCTTTTGAAGCTATTATTAAACATCGTTTAGAACCAGAAATTTATAGTAGTGAAATTTTAAATAGTTTTACCAATGCACTTTCGGATCAGGATGTTGATTATCCAATTCATATTAAAATTGATAGTGGGATGCATCGGTTAGGTTTTGAAGCGAGTGAAATTTCTCATTTAATGTTGACACTAAAAGAATCCAAATCTGTAAAAGTACAGAGCATATTTTCACATCTTGTAGCCAGTAGCGAAGCAGAACACGATGGTTTCACACAGCAACAAATAGATCAATTTAAAGCTATTTCGCAACAACTGATTGCTTCACTGGGTTATCGGCCGATATTGCATATTTCTAATACTTCCGGCATTAGCCGCTGGCCGTCTGCTCAAATGGATATGGTGCGTTTAGGAATAGGCCTTTATGGCTTTGATGCCGGTTTATTAAATAACCGCGGATTACAAACTACCATGGTGCTCAAAACTACGGTTACGCAAATTAAAACACTGGCACCCGGAGAAACGGTAGGTTATAGCAGGAGAGGTGTGATGCCTCATGGTGGAAACATTGCGACAGTAAAAATCGGATATGCTGATGGATATAACCGGGCTTTTGGAAATGGAGTTGGTAAAATGTTGATTAACGGATATTTGGTGCCTACAGTTGGTTCTATTTGCATGGACATGACCATGCTGGATATTACTGGTATTGACGTAAAGACCGGCGATGAGGCCATTGTGTTTAACCGAGATCATGATATTATGGAATTAGCCAAACAAATCAATACCATTCCTTATGAAATCTTAACCAATATATCGCAGCGGGTAAAGCGGATATATTTTTATGAATAAATCAGGTTATTAGTTCCGTTGTTTAACAATTCATCAGTCGGGGTGTAGTTTTAAATCATGCTCACCAACAAAGTAATGGATCATGAACTTTGAACTTAAAAGCGAATCAATGACTAACTGCTCAATGACTATTGAACCATTGAACATTTGCAGCCAATGAACTGATAAACTATTGAACAATTTTGAATAAATTTGCAGCATGAATAAAATCGGCAAGGCTATTATAAACTATTTGATTAAGGGTTTATTAATTGTGGTGCCCATTGCGGTGAGTATTTTTATCGTCATTTGGGCGGTAACAACGGTTGATAGTTGGTTAAACGTTAATAATATTCTGGGTGTAAACCCAAAAACCGGTGAAAGCAGAAATATTCCTGGCCTGGGCTTGCTTACGGTATTAACCATTATTTTAATGGCAGGTATTTTTGTTACCAACCTCGTTACAGAACCCATGTATAACTGGTTTCAACGAATGATGAAGCGCTTGCCACTGCTTAATTTTATTTATTCATCAATAAAAGATTTAACAGAAGCCTTTGTTGGTGATGAAAAAAAGTTTAACCATCCTGTTTTGGTTGAGGTGGAGGGAGGATTAAAGAAAATTGGTTTCCTGACGCAGAATAGCTTAACTAAACTTGACTTGCCAGACGAAGTGGCGGTTTATTTTCCACTTTCATATTCATTTGCCGGGCAGCTTTGCATCGTTAAACGTGAAAAGGTAAGAGATTTAAATATGAGCGCTGCCGATGCGATGAAACTCGTAGTAAGCGGCGGTGTAAGTGGTCTTTAAATTTAATATATGATTCAAATTTATCACAACAACAGGTGTACAAAAAGCCGGCAGGTTTTACAATTATTACAAGAAAGCGGAGCCGAATTTGAAGTTGTTTACTACCTCGAAACACTACCAAACAAATCTCAACTCGAAGAATTAATTGCTAAACTTCATATCAGGCCTGTTGAGCTGATTCGTAAAACAGAGAAGATATTTATTGAAAATTATAAAGGAAAAACCTTAACCGACGCGGAATGCATTAAAGTTATGGTTGAAAATCCTATTCTCATCGAGCGTCCTATTGTCGTTTCAGGAGATCAGGCGGTGGTGGCAAGGCCTGCTGAGAAGATTAATCAAATTTTAAGTTAAAAAATACTTCTGCCAATCGATAGAATCAGCATCAAAAGGATAAACGCATATAAAATTCTGTTGTAATATTCCCTGATAAATAAACCAGACACCAGCAGCAATTCATCATCTGTATTGCTGTGGATGAGTCCGTTACCCGTTGATGAATTATAAATAATCTGTTTGTTTTGATGATCATTTACCGACCATCTGCTTAGCCAGCTATTTTGGTAACTCCAATCCGCTACTTCACCAGAGGGGTAAAATATTTTCGCTTTAAAACTGAGCCAATCATATTTTATAATGGCCAGCGTTTCATTTTTGTTATTAAGAATTTTGGTTTCCGGATTAGAATAGCCTTCGCTTTTAAAGAGATAAATTTCGTTTAATGTGGTTGCAATGGCTGAATTTCTTAATGAACTGAAATTGATAGAAAATTTAAGCAAAGCATTACCAAATACCTGATAGTTACTATCAAATATGCTTTTATTCCAAATTAATGTCTGTTCTTGTTGATTAATCATTTGCTATATAAAACTTAAATAGCCATATTGTTTTTTATTAGAGTGGATTATTTAAAACATGTTACAGATAAAAATGTACATAAAAAAAGTGTTTGCGGTTAACAAACACTTCACTGGAATATAATTCTGAATGTAATTACTGCTTAGAAATTTGGTTTTAATACATATTTATCATAGAACCTGAAAATATGTTCAGCAGCTTCTTCAGCCGTATCAACCAGGCGGAATAAGTTTAAATCTTCTTCATGAATGTTATGTTCTTTTTCCAACATCGTTCCTTTTAGCCAGTCAATTAAGCCACCCCAGTAATCTTTACCAACCAATACAATTGGGAAACGGGCAATTTTACCTGTTTGAATTAAAGTTAGCGCTTCAAAAAGTTCATCCATAGTGCCAAATCCGCCAGGTAAAACCACAAAGCCCTGACTGTATTTCATAAACATTACCTTCCGTACGAAGAAGTAATCAAACTGTAAAAGTTTATTATGGTCAATGTATTTATTATGGAACTGCTCAAAAGGTAATTCGATATTTAAACCAACTGATTTACCGCCATTGCTGTAAGCTCCTTTATTACCGGCCTCCATAATACCAGGTCCACCGCCTGTAATCACCCCATAACCGCGATCGGTTAATAGCTTGCCGCATTGCTCTGCTAACTGGTAATATCGGTTTGTTTCTGCAGTACGGGCAGAACCGTAAATGGTAACACAAGGACCAATTTTAGCCAGTTTTTCAAAACCATCTACAAACTCCGCCATTATTTTAAAAATTTGCCAGGAATCCGTTACTTTAATCTCCTGCCAGTCTTTATTTTCAAAAGCACTCCTAATTTTTTCTTCACTCGTCATATAATTCTATTCTAATATTAAAATCTGGTTTGCGCATCAGTTTTTTTGCTGATGAAAAGCAAACCAATAAAAGTGATTAAACCGTTTATTAAAATCAGTTCAACACTGAAAACATAGCCACCCAGTATTTCTTTTGAATAGCTTGAAAGCAAGTAACATAAAAAAGGCGATAAAATGCAAACTATCGGTACTAATTTATCGTACAAACCGCGTTTTTTTACAAATAATCCAAAACCGTAAAGACCTAAAAGCGGGCCGTATGTATAAGAGGCTATGGTGAAAATTAAACTCACTACGGATGAGCTGTTTAATGCATTAATTATGAGAATAACCAGAAACATCAAAACTGAAAAGGCAATATGCACAGTATGACGCTTTTTTACGGCATTTGTTGCTTCAATATTTTCTTTCTTTGCCATGCCTAAGAAATCGACACAGAAAGAGGTTGTAAGTGCCGTAAGTGCGGAATCGGTAGTGGCGAAGGTGGCTGCAGTTAAACCCAACATAAAAATTATAGCAGGAATAGCGCCCAGATTATTTAATGCTATTTCAGGGAATAATAAATCTGTTCTTGGCTTTCCGGTAATATGATCTAAAGGAATTTCGACACCATTTTTAGCAGCATAAATGTAAAGCAAAGCACCTACGCTTAAAAAGAAAACGTTGAGGATTACGAAAACTCCGGTAAAAGTAAACATGTTTTTCTGTGCTTCTTTTATAGTGCTCATGCTTAGGTTTTTTTGCATTAAATCCTGATCTAAACCCGTCATGGCGATGGTAACAAAAATACCACCAATGAATTGTTTACTGAAATACCATTTGTTAGTCAGGAAGTCATCCCAGAAGAAAATCTTCGAATAACTGCTGCTTTTTATCGTTTCAAAAGCTTGTGGAATATTGAAATTAAGACTGTTGCAAATGAAATAAATGGTTAAAAACACAGATAAAACCAGGAAGAATGTTTGCAAAGTATCCGTAATGATGATGGTTTTTAAGCCCCCTTTAAAAGTATACGACCAGATTAAAACCAATGAAATTAATACCGTAAGCCAAAAAGGAATATGATAATTATCAAAAATAAAACGTTGTAAAACAATTACTACCAGATATAACCGTGTAGCAGAACCAAGTGTTCGGCTTAATAAGAAGATGGAGGCTGCGGTTTTGTAACTGTAATGGCCTAATCGTTGCTCTATGTAGCTATAAATGGATGTCAAATTCATCCGGTAGTAAAGCGGCAGGAGTACGGTGCAGATAATAATAAAGCCAACAGCATTACCTAAAACGAATTGAAAATATTGAAACTGATTGCCCGCGGGTGCGCCAACTTCGCCCGGAACAGAAATAAAGGTTACCCCAGAAAGTGCTGTTCCAATCATGCCAAAGGCTACTAAATACCATTTCGAATTTCTGTTAGCAACGAAGAAGGAATTATTATCCGATGAATCTTTGGAGGTAACAAACGAAATAATAATCAGCAACAGAAAATAGCCGATTAGAAAGCATAGTAGAATAGTTGGTGACATAGTTTTTTTTTAAGCTGATAAATGTAAGAAATTAATGTTAGTTGGTTAGCTGGTAATGTGGTTAGTTTTTTGCTCCTAATGCAAGATAACTAAAAAACGAAAGCGCTAAAAAAGCAAACAACTATTTCCTATTTTTGCGCTATGAATTTTTCATCCAAACTGCTGGAAGATGCGGTAAACGAGTTCTCGAAATTACCTGGGGTAGGGCAAAAAACAGCTTTGAGATTGGTTCTTCATTTACTGAATAAAGAACAGGAGGAAGTTAACCAGTTTGGAAATACACTCATTAAATTAAAGCAGCAAATCAAAAACTGCAGCATCTGCCATAATATTTCCGATCATACAATCTGCGAAATTTGCACTTCACCTAAACGTGATAAGGAAACGATTTGTGTGGTAGAAGATACGCGTGATGTGATGGCTATTGAAAATACTGCTCAGTATTTTGGTGTTTACCATGTTTTGGGGGGATTGATTTCGCCGATGGATGGTATTGGACCAGCTGATTTATATGTTGATGGTTTAGTACAACGGGTGGCCAATGGCGGCATTAAAGAAATTATTTTAGCACTTAGTCCGAATATGGAAGGCGATACCACACTTTTTTATCTTTACAAACGATTAAAAGAATTTAATGTTCCCATCACTACTATTGCGAGGGGGATTGCTTTTGGCGGCGAATTAGAATATACTGATGAGATCACACTCGGAAGATCTATCATTACCCGGGTGCCTTATGAAAATGCGATGATGAAATAGCGTTTTAGTTAATTAGTTGTTTTGTTGGCCAGAAGCCGACTAATAGCTTAATTTAATTTCTAAACTTTTAAAATCAACCAAAAAACCAAATAACGAATAAACAAAAAAATGAAAGATAAAGTAATCATCATCACAGGCGCATCAAGCGGGATAGGAAAAGCCTGTGCTGAAGAATTTGCAAAACGTGGCGCAAATTTGGTTTTGGCTGCCCGTCAATATGTTACGCTATGCGAAATTACTGCTGATCTAGAAAAAAAACACGGTATCAGAGCCGTTGCTGTTCAGGCAGATGTTAGCAGGGAAGAAGATTGCGAGCTAATTATCAAACAAGCATTGGTGTCATTTCAGCGTATTGATATTTTGGTCAATAATGCTGGTTTATCAATGCGTGCCCTGTTTAATGATTTGGAACTGTCTGTTCTAAAAAACTTAATGGATGTAAATTTTTGGGGTACAGTTTATTGTACTAAATACGCACTGCCTGAAATTTTAAAAACTAAAGGAACCATTGTTGGTGTATCATCTATAGCAGGTTTTAGAGGTTTACCAGGTAGAACTGGTTATTCCGCTTCTAAATTTGCGATGAATGGTTTTATTGAATCATTAAGGACAGAATTATTAAAAACAGGCGTAAATGTATTGCTGGCTTGTCCGGGCTTTACCGCTTCCAACATTCGTGTTACGGCTTTATCAAAAGATGGTGCCGCACATGGTGAAACCAGTATGGATGAAGGCAAAATGATGACCTCAAAAGAAGTCGCAACCATTATTGCGGATGGAATTGAAAAACGAAAACGCACATTAATTATGACCGGGCAAGGAAAGCTAGCTGTGTGGATGAATAAATTGTTTCCTGCGTTCGTGGATAAAAAGGTTTTCGACTTATTTGCGAAAGAAAAAAATCCATTAATTAAGGCATAAAATGATCAAGAGGCTAGTCTTATTCATGCTTTTATTTCAAACTATTTCTGCTTTTGCCCAGTTAAAAATTGTAAAAAATATTGCTTACACCAATACGGCTCAAACGCAGAATACCCTTAATGTATTTTACAAAAATGATGGAATAAAGAATAAGCCTGTGCTGATATTTATTCACGGTGGCTCATGGAGTAGTGGCAAAAAGGAAACTTATTGGTGGTTGGGCAGAAACTTTGCAAGGAAAGGAATTGTAACAGTAGTCATCAATTATCCGTTAGCACCAAATGTTCAATACGGCAAAATGGCTGATGATTGTGCTTTAGCTGTAAAATGGGTACACGAATATATTGCAGATTATACCGGAAGTGCAGAGAAGATTTTTGCAATGGGGCATTCAGCAGGCGCACATTTGGCAGAACTTATTAATGCTGATACACAATACTTTAAGCATGCTGGTATAAAAAATCCTTTGAGGGGGATTATTTTAAATGACGCTTTTGGTTTAGATATGGAGGAGTATTTAATTTCAGCAAAAAGAGATAATTACTATGATGATTTTCTAAGAACCTTCACCAATCAATCAGCAACCTGGAAATTGGGCTCACCATTAAATTATGTCGAAAATATCAAGAATCCTCACCTCATATTTTATGGCGGTAAAACCTATGGAGCGATAAAGGTGCAGAGTTTAAGGCTTTATGAAACACTGGTGAAAAATCATATTGCCGTTGATATCAAAGAGATTAAGAACAAGAAACACGTGCCTATGATTAGTCAGATGATTTTTGGTCGTAATGCTCTTTATCAGGATATTGTTCCGTTCATCATGAAGAATACTAATTAACCTTCTACTTAATCAATATTTTACACTCAGATTTTGTCACGCTAAACGTGTAAAACGACTTTAAATTAGTTTTATAAGTCCTTCAATCTGATAGCGCCCGGAAATTGCGCAACATGTACCGGCTTTACATCGCTAATGAATTAAATCGCATCATTTTTTGAAATCATGTGAGAGGTATTTCCATTTCGGTTTAAATGACAACGTTTTGAGATTACTGTTAAAGTATCAAGCTGGTTAATTTTTTAAATCGTTATTCCTTCCTATCCGGTTGAACTCAATTCACGTTCATCGTTAATTTTTCTTTGCTTTTGTTGCGATTCTTCCTCGTGAAGCTCTTGCTGCATAATTTTTGCAATTTTTGTGCTTCCATCATGGCTCCATCCCGGAGGATAAAAAACATATTTTATTTTATCTACAAAGCCCGGTGCCCTTTTAATATCAGCATTCAAGGCAATAAATTCATGAAAGATGATGTTAACCGGGCCAGTATCTTTAGGCTGAGTGGTTAATCCGTATTTCACTTCATCTTCAGGTAATTCAGCCTGAAAAGTTCCGAACCATCTATCCCATAAAATTAAAACCATGCCCATGTTCTTGTCTAAATAACGCACATTACTGGCGTGGTGAACCCTGTGGTGCGATGGGGTAACGAAAACATATTCGTACCATTTTGGAAGTTTAATATTGTATTGCGTATGTACCAGGTTACCATAAATTTGAGTAATCAGGTAAGCAAACAAAATATCTACTGCTGTAAAACCCATATAAGCCAGGGGTAAATAGAAAAATACCCTGTACAGTGGTTCGAAAACTGTAGAACGGAAACCCGTTGTTAAGTTAAAATGTTCTGATGAATGGTGTGTAACATGCATGGCCCAAAAAAAACGGACATAATGGCCTACGGTATGTAAAAACCAGTATAAAAAATCCTGTGCTAAAATTAAAACCAGCCAGTAGATCCAAACATTTGATATCTGGAATAACCTAAACTGGTAGCAATACTCAAGCAAAAAAAATGTACCTGTTTTGGTGCCTAAGTTAATAACAACTGCCGCTGTCATTAAATAAATATTTGTCCAGGTATCTCTTTTAGTGTATAATTTCTTATCGTGCTGGTAGCTGAAATACATTTCAACCAAGGTTAAAACAATTACAAACCCAAACAGGCCAACAACAGAAATGTCACTTCCGGTAAAATTCATTTTATAAACTATTATAATAATCTAAACTGCCTAAAATATCAGCTGTGCTTATGCGGCAGTTAAACACGCATTTGCCAGTAGTTTCTAACAGAGAAAATAAAATGTTACCATCTTCGTTTTTCTTATCGCTTTGCATTAAATCCAAAAGTGTATCAAAACTCTCTTTTTTAACGTGGTATTTTGGATATAGCGATAATATATAAGTACTAATGTCTTTTAATTCCTCTTTAGTTAGGCCGCTATTTTTTATTGATAAGGCCGCTTCGCAAATAAAGCCGATGGCAATTGCTTCGCCGTGGGTGAGTGGATTTTCATCATTAGCTAATGAATAACTTTCTACTGCATGCCCGATGGTGTGGCCAAAGTTTAAAATTTTGCGTAGGTTCTTTTCATTTGGATCAATTGTAACCACTGCATTTTTAATTTCCACTGAACGGTAAATATCCTCTGCCGATGGTGTTAAGTAACTGGTTGTTTTAAGCTTTTCGTAATAAGCTTTATCGTAAATCAAACCATGTTTAATCATTTCGGCAAAGCCGGATAAAAGCTCACGCTGAGGCAGAGTTTTCAAAAATTCTGTTTCAATAAAAACCATTTGTGGTAACGAGAATGTACCCACCATGTTTTTAACGTTATCAATGTCGATACCAGTTTTGCCGCCCACTGAGGCATCTACCTGCGAAAGTAGGGTGGTAGGAACATTTATAAAATCTATTCCCCTTTTAAAGGTTGATGCGATAAAACCACCCATATCGGTAATGACGCCACCACCCAGATTAATCATTAAACTTTTTCGATCGGCTTCAAAGTCTAAAAGTGTTTTCCAGATACCGATACAGAAGTCGATATTTTTATTTTCTTCCCCTGCTGAAGTTTCAATGAGGTCAAAATCAGCATAATCATCCAGCAGCGACTGAAAAACAGGTAAGCAAATTTCGCTTGTATTTTCATCAGCCAGTACAAAAACTTTGCTGTATTGATTACTATCTAAAAGGGTTTTTAAGGCATCTAAATTGCTTTCGAAATAAAGCGAATGGCCTGCACTAGTTAAGGTTTCCATTATATTACTTCGATTTTATCATGTTCAAAGGTGATGATATCGCCAACCCTAACTTTGTAGCGTTTGCGGAGTTCAACTTCTCCATTGCATTTTACCAGGCCATCAACAACAGCAGCCTGTGCATCGCCGCCTGTGCCTACCATACCCGTAGCTTTTAATAGCTGAATTAGCGGAATGAACTCGCCTTCTAATTTGAATTGTATCATTTTGCTGCAAAAATACGATTTATTACAAGGAATTGGTTTCAACAATGAAGGGAATTTATAATTTTGCATGCATCTGACTTATTACATTTTAACAAAATGGATTTTTCCCCCAACAAACAACCGAATTTCGATAATACGGAAGTAGCTTTTCGTCAAAAAACTAATGCTCAACTTAAAAAGGCATATTGGCTTTTTAAGATGATTGGAAATAATTTCCTCACCAAAGTTGGCCCGCCAATTACCAACTTTTTTTTAAACATTGGTTTGCCTGTTCAGGGCGCCATTAAAGCGACCATATTTCAACAGTTTTGTGGTGGTGAAACTATTGCCGAGTGTGATAAGGCCATCACTTTATTAAGCAAAGGTGGTGTGGGCACCATTTTAGATTATTCTGTTGAGGGTGAAGAAGAAGAAACCGTATTTGATGAAACCTGCCAGGAAATTATTCGCACCATTTTAAGAGCGGATGGCGATGTGAATATTCCAATTACGGTTTTTAAAATCACCGGAATCGGCCGTTTTGCATTATTGGAAAAACTTGATGCTAAAAAAACACTAACACCTGATGAGGTTGCTGAATTTAATAAAGTAAAACTTCGTTGCGAAATGATCTGCCGTACAGCTTTCGAAAAAAGTGTGCCTATTATGATTGATGCTGAAGAAACCTGGATTCAGGATACAATAGATGAACTTGCTTTGGATATGATGCGTAAATTTAATCGCGAGCAGATTATTGTTTTTAACACTTATCAAATGTACCGCCATGACAAGTTAGCCGATATGAAAGCAGATCACTTAATTGCTAAGGCGGCTGGTTTTATATTAGGCGTAAAAATGGTGCGTGGTGCTTACATGGAAAAAGAGCGCAAGCGTGCTGCTGAAATGGGATATCCTTCTCCAATCCAGCCTAATAAAGAAGCCTCGGACCGTGACTACAATGAATCGTTACGCTATTGTGTTGATCATATTGAAGAAATTGCCATTGTTTGCGGCACTCATAATGAAGATAGCAGTCGTTTATTAACCTACCTTTTAGATGAAAAGATGGTGGCGCACAACCACCCGCATGTGTATTTTGCACAATTGTTAGGGATGAGCGATAATTTGAGCTTTAACCTTTCGGATGCGGGCTATAATGTGGCTAAATATGTACCTTATGGGCCAATTAAGGCGGTTATGCCGTATCTGTTTAGACGGGCACAGGAAAATACTTCTGTTGCGGGGCAAACCGGTAGAGAATTGGGTTTGATTGAGCGTGAACTAAAAAGAAGAAAGCTTTAGTGCTAAAAATAAAAAGGAATTATCATTACGGTAATTCCTTTTTTATTTTAAACCTTCAATTCAATCTTTTACCGTCGTGAGTGTAAGCTTATCAATGGCATTAAAGAACTTTGTAAAAGTGATCTTGTATGTAATTTTTTTCTTTCCATCTATTCTTTGTTTCCGTGGTGAAACTGTTTCACTGTTAAAACATAAACCTATACTGGCTATAAACCTTAAACTTTATTTTAAACGTTGGTAATGATTTAAATACATTATTGCTTTACCGAAAAGCTTTGTTTGCCATTTAACAAATCATAAAAAAGTATAAAATCACTCGCTAAGCTATACAGTGGATATTTAAATGTTGCAGGCTTATTTTTTTCAAAAAAGAAATGACCTGCCCAGGCAAACCCATAACCTAAAACAGGCATCGCCAGAAAAAAACGCCAGTCGTGAAATAAAAATCCCGTTAGGAAAGCTAAAATAACCAAACCGGTACCAATAAAATGTAAAACACGTGAAGTGGTATGCCTATGCTCGCTTAAATAATGAGGATAAAATTCTTTTAAAGATTTGAATTTCTGATCTGCCATCATTATAAAATACCTTTGTTTTTTAAAAACGACGCTAACTGATCGGGTTTCTCAGTCATTAGTAAGGTTTGTAAACCGACTTTTTTTGCGCCTTCGATATGCTGTGGACTATCATCAATAAATAAGGTTTCGGCAGGGTCTAAATGATTATCCTGTAGTACCTGCTCAAAAATATTGGTATTGGGTTTTCTCAGTTTCATGTGTTGAGAAAAATAAGCTCTTTCGAAATAGTCATCGTAATTATTTATTTCAAAAGTGGTTTTTAAGTAATTGATGATCCAATCGTAGTGAATTTCATTATTATTACTTAATAAAAATGTTCGGTACTTTTCCTTTACTTTTAATAGTAAATCGTGATTTTGCTGAATGGTACCAATAAGTAAGCTATTCCATGCATCATCAATTTGTTTATCACTTAAATTGGGTTGATTGGCGGCGGCTCTTATTCCGGCTCGAAAAGCCGATGGAGAAATGGCTCCTGTTTCAAAATCATCGAACAGTTTGCTATGTCCTTTATGGGCAAAAAAATCTTCAATATTGGTTATGCCTAATTTTTGGAAAGAAGCTTGTGCAATTTTAAAGTCGATTTCGAAAATCACATTTCCGTAATCGAATATGATGTTTTTTATATTTTGCATGATGTGTTTTTTGCAAATATCTTTAAATATTCACAATTGCGAAACTGACCACGATTTTTAAAAATGATTTTGCGATGGTAGTATAATTTAATATGTATTTTAAGTAAAACTGGACTGCTAAAAATATTAGGAGATTTGGTAAAGATGAGCTGCAGCTAATTAAATGATAACAATAAGCTGTAGAATTAAGCCGCAGGGTTGTATTTTTCACAAAATGTTAACATATTGTAAAGTTTTTTGTTAACTTACATTATGGATGATAAAATGAATTTAATACTTGGGATTTTTTTTATTCTGAGTGGAGTTGCGGTTTTCTGGGTAATTTTTGCAAGTAAGAATATTTAAAATTAACTTAAATCTATTTTTTCCGTCTCTCCTCCAGGATCCTAGAATCATCATTTTGAAATTCTTATTCCTTGGTACAATAATTCTTGCTTTATTTTTTCTTAGCATGATAGCTATTAAAATTTTCAAAAATCTACTCCTTATGCTAAACCATTTTGATTTAACTATGTTAATACTATCTAAACTTTCTTAATCTAATGCAAGGAACAGTGAAATTTTATAATGAATCAAAAGGTTTTGGATTCATTAAATCAGAAGATGGCGAAGAAATCTTCGTACACATTACAGGATTGGTTGATAAAATCAATCAGGATGACCGGGTTGAGTTTGAAGTTACTCAAGGTAAAAAAGGATTGAATGCTGTTAACGTTAAAGTAATCTAATTTACGGAAATGAGATTAGGGACAGTAAAATACTATGACAATGAAACAGGCTCTGGATTGATTACGCCTTCCAATGGTGGAAAAGATTTATTCGTATCTGCCCAGGGTTTAATTGATCAGATTAAGCCTAAAAATATTGTACTTTTCGATCTGAATTTTGCAGACAGTAAGGTTGAAGTCGTAAAGGTGACGGTACTGAAATCATAAGATTTTTTTATCAATATTAATGAAATGCAAATCGGTAAATCGGTTTGCATTTTTTTGTTAGCGGCCTTTCTGTTTCATTTACAGTAACATAAAAACAAGTTAACAAAGTTTTTCATAAACTGACCTTTTAGAATTATTTCTAAAATCGTATCTTCATTTTAGGATATCTGTTTATTCAGTTATATTTTCTGTAACCAGTTAGTATAGTTTTGGTCTAAGTTATATGCAAAATAACCACTCAAAATAGCCCGATGATGATACAGCTCGAGGCTATAAATGGAAATTACAAAAGGGAGAGGGCGCTGCCTGCAAATTATCCTATGCGGATTTTATTGGTTATTAAGGCGCAGGGATATTTACATATGAATTCCGGTGATTATGACTTATCAGATGGGCGCATTTTTTTTATTCCGGAAGAAGGTTTAGTGCGGCTGGAAGGATCAATTGAACATGCTTACTGGCTAACCTTTAGCAGTATTTTGTATTCCGAATTTTTATTACAACATCTTGATCCACTTGCAAAAAACCTCTTTCTAAATTTATCCTATCGGGATTTAAAGGATAATGAACTGATTAAAACGAATGGGCTGTTAGAACAATTAAAGAAAGAAATTTCAGCAGAGCGTGATGCCCGTTTTTTATCACAATATTTATCCTTATTTTTAGGATATACAGCCAATTTAGATGGCTATTTAGCTGCATTATCACTTGATGAACTACAGCATGTACTTCGTTTCAGTGCTATTTTAGAACAGTACTATAAATCAGAACGTTCCATTTCCTTCTATGCAGAAGGAATGGGGGTAAGCAAGCGAAAATTGAACGGTTTTTTAGATAAAATTTTAGGTAAAAGTTTATCAGCACTCATAAAAGATCGGATTATGAGAGAGGCTGAAGAACTTCTTTTACATTCAGATTTTACCGTTGATGAGATATCCTTGAGTCTGGGTTTTGAACAGACCTCAAATTTCACATCAGCTTTTAAAAGATATAAAGGAATTTCGGTTAGCAAATTTTGCCATTTAGGATAAACCTATGTATCCTTTAAACCAATCCTAGATCCTTTAATTTTCAAACAAATAACCACTATAAGCTAAACCTTTCGCTACACTTTTAAAATTATCACCTGAATTTAAAGGAATCTGAGGGAATTTACTTTTAAATAGTTGCTGTATGGCCGATACCAGTGATGTTCCTCCGGTTAAAAACAGGCAATCTATTTCTTCTGGTTTAATTTGGTAAGTTTCTAAAAACTGATTAAGGTAATTTTCTATCTTTTTTACATCTCTATCAATAATTGCGTTGTACTGTTCCAGAGAAATAGACTCATCTATCTCAATTTCCATATTTGAATAAGAAAAATGAGTTTTCCCCATTGTAGACAGGGCAATTTTAGTTTTTTCTATAGATTGAAATAACGAATAGCCTAAGTTGTTTTCAATCAAGGTAATCAGGTTTTTAAATTTCGGATCGTTTTTCGAATAGTAATAGTACTCTTCTATTTCTTTCTGAATTTTAAGGCCGTTAAAAAAGTTCATCTTATCCCAAGTACAGATATTGGCAAACAATGATTTTGGAACATTTAATACCTTACCTGGAGTAGCTTCGTACGTTGTGTTTTTGCCGAAATATGGTGTTCCTTTATCCCACATAAAAGCCGAATCCAGGCTGTCACCACCAATGTAAATCCCACCTGATGCGATCATGTCATTTTTACGGTCTTTGCTTCCCACTTTATTAGGATCGAGAATGAGGTAAGTGAAATCCGTAGTTCCTCCACCTAAATCAGCTACCAAAACACGCTCTTTTTTATGAATGTTTTTTTCGTAAGCAAAGGCAGCCCCAATGGGTTCAAACTGAAAGCGAACGTCGATAAAGCCAGCATTTTCCGCCGCTTTTTTTAACCTGGTTTGCGCCAAAGTGTCTTTCTGCGTATTTTCATCATCAAAAAATACCGGACGGCCGATAATGGCTTTGGTGCCATCGATTCCGGTAATTTGATCCGCCTTTGATTTTAAATCTTTTAATATCAAGGTAACCAAATCTGATGCCGTATACCGTTTATTATGAATCCGGGTTTCGGTAAAAGTGGTACGAGATAAAATTTGTTTAATTGATTTGATAAAACGCCCTTTCATGCCATCACTTAAATAGGCATCAATTGCCTTTTCACCAACTACATAATTTTCGCCATCAATAACACTTTTCGCTTCCGTAAAATAAATTAACGACGGTATGGATATCGTATCGATGATTTCTTTTGTCTCTTCGTTAAAAATAGATAAGGCTGAATTGGTGGTGCCGAAATCAATACCGTACAAAAACTTACTCATGGCAAATAAAAAAATTAATGTTTAAATAGTATCCTTATTTTAAGCAGGATGAATATTTCACATGCTGACCGCATACGATTAGAGCTCAGTTTATAACTTATAAGCTACACTGCTTAATAAATTTAAATGGCTTTAAGCCCGCAAAGGTGTGAATTTTTTTATAAAGAACAATTCGTTTTATACATTGATTAAAGTAAATTAGTGCTTAATCGGCTATTTAACGCTTATTATTTCTGTAACAGACTTTTCTGTATACAAATCGATACCTTCAATTAATGCATAGCGAACATTTGGAACCCAGAAAGATCCACCAACTATTCTGATGAATAACCGGCTGATTTTAATGTTTTTATTATTTAGCATAACCGTTACCATGTAGCTTCCGTTTTTACCATTTTTTATAAGGTACATCGGAAGTGATTTGTGCAAAACAAACCGAAGCTCATATTTATCTTTGTTAATTTTTTTGCTGCTTAATCCATATGCAAACTTTCTTTGAATGTAGCCTAAATCTTTCTTTTCTGCATTTTCTCCATATCGAATCCAGTATGCTGAAACTGGTTCTGATGAATTTAGGATACCGTTTGATTGCAGATTTAAAGCATAAATAACGGTATTGGTATTTGGATCGCGTTGTAAATAGAATAACATGCGATCAATATTTTTGGGCGTTGGAAAATCGAGAGGAGAGGGATCGTTGTTTTGAGCGAAACTAAAACTCACCATCAGGGTGGATGTAATAAATATAAAGCAACCTGAAAATGCATCATGTAGCGAATGAATTTTTAGTTGTTTAAATAACAGTTGTACTAATATCATTTGATAATGTTTTGGATTGATGCTGGTGTTTCCTGGAGTTGGTTTTAAATACCCACCATTTCATTAATGGATAATTGAAGCCATAGGATACTAAACTGTCGATCAGCAAGCGACCTATTCTATAGTCCAGGTTAAAGCCTCTGTTTAATAAAAGTGTACCGGTAGATTTTAATATAATGCTTCCCAAAACCACGCTAAAAAAGCGGATAAGCTGCATTTTTGCCGTGGTAACGTATGCTGACTGATTTTTAAATGCCCAATACCGGTTAATGCAAAAGTTTACAGCACCTCCTAAGGTTCCGGAAATTAATATGGAAACGGTAAAATGAATCCCAAGCTTTTCGGTCAACAAAATCATCATCACATAATCGGTAACACCACCAGAAAATGCAGAAATCTGTGCCTTTAAGAAAACTTTAATTGATTTTTCATTACTCCTCCATTTTCTTTCTATCATGCTCATTTCCAAGGACTAATAATTTTTTGGTATCTACCAGGTTGATTATAAAAAGTGTAATGGTGATTAATGCTGCCAGATAGGTGATGGAACCAGTTATCATCACTTCGCTGATTAAAATTAAAGCAATCAATACTCGAAGTTCTGTTGGTCCAAGCAAGCCCGAATCGATACGATAAATACCTGCAATTTTGTATCGAAGTAATGAAATCAACATCGACCATCCGTAGAGCACCACAAATAACAAGGCGAATATTTTTGATTCATCAGCAGCATAAAAGAAGTATCCAATACCGGTAAGCGCAATGCTAATCCAATCCATCACAATATCAAGCGCAAAGCCGTACCATTTTCTTGGTGTTTTACGGTAATAGGCCAACCTTCCATCTAAAGAATCGCCAAACCAGTTGATGGTTAATCCTGCAATGCCAATCAGCAATAAATACTTATTTACGGTTATCGCCAAAATAAATGCAATAAAAACAATAAAGGATCCGAAAAATCCGACAGCCGTCATCATATTTGGGGTACATGATTTTGGGATTTTTTGCAGAAGAAAAATAATCAATTGCTGTTCTCCTGTTTTTAGGATGTTTGTCCTCTTCCGGTCAGAAAAAATCTGCTCTTTTTCGGTTGTCTTTTCACTCAATATCACTGTTTTCAATGGTAAATAGTTAATCTCTAATTATGGCCACCTGAGGGCGGAAGATTCTGCTGCTCATCCGTTTTTTAAAATTACGAAGATTGCATAGGTGTTTTTTAAGTTTTCCGGATTTTGCCAGATAGCTAAATATCAATATAAACAACATATTATTTAATAATTCCGGCAAAGCGCTGATAAAAAACTGTAGGACTATTCTCGTTTTTTGGTGCATATCTTCCCGCAATAATCGGAATGTAAATCACCCTGCGTCTGCTCTCATTCCCACGAACAGTCGATTGTGCAACCCTATGCCACAACCTTCCGTCATGAATGGTTAAATCTCCTGCCTCGGGTAAAATAGATACCTCATGTTTATCTGCTTTATTATCCAGAAAGTATTTTTTACGAAACAGCATTTGATAAACACTTTGCTTATGCGTTCCAGGGATAATTTTAAGTCCTCCATTGGCTTCATGCTGGGTACTCAAATGAATACCTACATTTAACATCGGATTTAATTTCCCACCATAAAATATATCTCTTAAACCATCTGTATGCCAACCCATTTTCGTGAAACTGCTATCAGGTCCGTTAATGTAGTGGTTAAATACCATCCCGTCTTTTTCTTCTGTTCCTAATCTCGAACCTTCTCCGGCCAGGGGAAGCAGTGCTGCAATACGTGGATCTAAAAGCAGGCCGCTAAGCGCTAAATGATGCTGGTTGATAAATGCGAAGCGTTGAACGATTGTTTCGCCATTCAGGTCTTTTCCATATTTAATAGGTACGCCATTTACTTTTTTAATATCCTGGGCGATCCAATTTTGCTGCACTTCATTTGCGGCTTGAATAATGGATTCGACAGTAGATTGGGTAATGAAGTTTTTGAAATGAATAAAGCCATGAGTGTTAAAAAACTCAATTTGTTCCGCAGTTAAAGTTTCGGATAGGGTAAAGGTTGGATACGATGATGCCATGGTTAAAAGTTTAGGTAAAGAATGAAGTTGATTGGAGATTGATGATGCGCATTAACAACACATTCGCATTCGCGAGTGGTTCCGTATTGCTAAAGAATAAAACAGGATTGTTTTATTATACATAATCTATAGATTTAGTAGTATTTAATACAAACGTAATACTTTTTTAACATTCCGAAGAATTTATTTAATTTTTTTTAAGTCTTATAGATTCCGGCTGCCGTTTTCTCGATAAATGATTTTGGTAAAATACGGGTTGCAAATGCGCTTATTTTGTTAGCTAAGCCGGGTATAATTTCAGGTTTATTGTTAAACATTCCATTTAAGCCTATTTTGGCAACTTCATCAGCCTGCATATTAAATTTTTCTGCCATTTTACTAAAGGCATCTAATCCGGCACGTGTGGCAAAGCCTGTATTTATAGGGCCCGGACACAAACAACTTACTGATATATGCGTGTTTTTCAGTTCGAAATGAAGTGCCCGGCTAAAAGATAGAATAAAAGCCTTTGTAGCGGCGTAAATAGCTAAAGTTGGTAAAGCCTGATAAGCTGCGGTACTTGAAATATTAAGAATGTAAGCTCTTTGTTGATCTTGTAAATTTGGAATTAATGCATGAGAAAGTTTTACAACAGCATCGATATTTAAGCGTGACATTTCCAATTGATCTGCTATAGATAAAGATGAAAATTTACCCCATAAACCAAAGCCAGCATTATTAACCAGAATAGTAACACAGATTCCGTTGTCCTGAATCCAATTATTCAAATGATCAACCGAAGTGATTACAGCTAAATCAATAGCAAAATGATGAGCAGTAACACCATAAGCAGCCTGGAGCTTGGTACTCAATTCTGAAAGGGCCGTTCCTGAACGAGCCACCAGAATTAAGTTGTATCCCCTTTCAGCCAATTCAATAGCAATTGCCTTACCTAATCCTTTACTTGCTCCGGTTATCAGGGCAAATGCTCCTTGAGGTTTATTCATTATTATACTTGTAAAAGGATGACGTCATGGGCGGATTCGAACCGCCGTATAAGGTTTTGCAGACCTGCACCTAAACCACTCGGCCACATGACTAAAATATCAAAAGTATTTGAATATATCTTTTGGTAATACAAATTTATTAATATTTATATAATATCTATAGATTTTATAGTCTTTTATTTATGTAGTACTTTTTTAATCATAACAAATTGCGGCTATCAAAGATTAATTCAACATCATTTAAAGCTTTAAGCAAAATGAAATCTGATCAAACAATAGTTTGGAAAAACCACTTATCCAGAGAATGGCAATAGCCTGTAGCGAAACAATTACTGAAAATGATTGGGCTGTTTTCAGTTATGTGACCATTCTGAAAGTTTAAGAAACATACCCGATAAAAAATTTCCAATGATGGAAAATTCACAGGAAGTTTGATCAATGCTTTTGTTTGGTGAACCTTATATTTACAGCTAAATTTCATATTATTCATCATACACTAAATATAAAACGATGGTACAGCAGTTAGAAGTTTGGCAAAGAGGTCCGATTCCAAATCTTATTCCCTTATTACAACCAGTAGGGCATGCTATATTACAAGCGCAGGAAGAGTTGCATGAATATCTGGAAGATTTTCCGAAGGAGCTTTTATGGTTAAAGCCAGCAGGAATGGCCTCAGTTGGCTTTCATTTGCAGCATTTGTCGGGTGTTTTAGATCGTGTTTTTACTTACGCAAGGGCGGAAGGACTTAATCCTTTTCAGTTTGAACAGTTAGAGAAGGAAGGTAAAGATAGCATCAATGGCTATACAGTTGAGGATTTATTGAGCCGGTTTGACCAGCAAGTAGCTTTAGCTATGGATCAGTTATTTCAAACCCCTGAGGCATCACTAACTGAATTAAGAGGTATTGGCAGGGCTGGCTTACCATCTACGGTTTTAGGATTACTTTTCCATGGAGCTGAGCATACCATGCGCCATTTAGGTCAGCTGATGGTCACTGCAGCTGTAGTAAAAGAAAACGGAAGATTAAACAATTAAAAATCTGTTAAGTCTTCAGCTTTTATACTATACTTCGTTTCCAGCTGTTTTTTCGATCTTTCTATCTCGTTAAAAGAATCGGTAATTTGTCTGATGAATACATCGGTGTGCTTTTGAGCCAGGTGCGATGCAATTTTTACCTTAATCGCATCACCATAAAAAATCTGAATCCCGATAAGTGAAAGCAGGAACACATAATGACTAAAAATAACCGGTGTTGTGCCATTTATTTTTAGCTTATAGGCGATGAAATCAAGCAAAATCGGAATAATTAAGATCGGTATAAACGAAAGAAATTTAGATTGCACCTGTGTATCTTTTTCTGCTTTGTCGATTTCAGCCAGGTGGGTATCCAGTTTTGATTTCAAAGGCATTTTTCTGCCGTTACGCGATTGCTCGATACTGGCCAGTTGTTTTCCAAAAGTAACATCAATCTGGCTTATCCTGTTTAAAAGTGAAACTTCATCTTCGTTGAGTTTCTCCTGATCGGCAACAATAGATTCCTGTTCTGCAATTAAACGGTCCATTTCTTCCAAATCATCCGGAATACCTAAATACAACTTTTGTTCAACCATCAGAATTCGGTCATCGATAGTTTGTCTGATGTCCTTTAAATGTTGATGTTCTTTTTTAAGGGCATCTTTTTGCAAATCGTAATTGCCCTGTAGTTGCAAAAGACCTACCGCATATTCTAGTTTTTCCAACTCTTCTTCATTCACAAGCAAACGTTGATAAAATGCTTTAATGGCTGCAAAGCGATCCTCCATGTGTGGCAATTTTAAAACCTGCTTATCAAAATTTTGAAGGTCTTGCGGCGAAATAGAATGGTTGGGCATTAAAAAAATAGATTAAGCAATAAAATTATAAAATTTATTTAAGGGCTTTTGTTTTTATAACGCCATATTTTATAAGATAGTTTTTTTGAATGAAATATTGTATTGTTAATCTTCTCTTTTTATGTCACTAAAAATTAAATCCTTGTGTGAAATATTTTTAAGGGCATTTGTTGCGATCGGATCTCTATTCTAATAAAAACCTCTTTAAATATGTAAAGGGGAGGATATTTCCACATTTTTTACAGGAATAGAAACAAATTTTATAACCCAATAGATGGCGTTTCGCTAACATTGCTATGGTAAATCGCCCGATGATTTATCGAATTGCTAACCAGTATAAACTTATCAACAATCAATGAGAAAAAGCCAAACTTCTTTGCTTAGGAACTGTCTTTTAAAAGATCAGCACCATCAGTCATTACCCTACAAAAACCAAATGTAAACATTATGAGAAAAAGAAATTTACTTCACCTATTTCATTTAAAACAGGTCGCAGGCCTCAAAACATTCCTGGCAGTTCCGCTGGTAGTAGCTGCGGTTGTATCGCCTGTATATGCTACTTCTGTAAAGAAAAACTCGGTAGAATTTAGCGCAAAAAAAATCGATATTCAGGTTACAGGTACAGTAAGTGCTGCCAGTGGGGAAACACTACCTGGTGTATCGGTAAGCATTAAAGGTAGCGGAAAAGCCGTAATTACTGATGCAAATGGAAAGTTTAGCATCTTGGTTCCCGAAAATGCTACGCTCGTATTTAAATATATTGGTTTCACAGCAAAAGAAGTAGCTGTTAATGGTAATCCATTAATTAATGTTATGCTTGATGCTTCTGATACATCCTTAGATGACGTAGTCGTAATCGGTTATCAAACGATTAGAAGAAAAGATTTAACCGGAGCAACAGGTTCTGTTAGTACAGCAAATACCGAAAAGCTGGTTTCACGCTCTTTACCAGAAGCATTACAAGGGCAAACCCCTGGTGTAGCGGTTAGAAATGGTGGCGCACCTGGACAAGAAGCGGTAGTAAACATTCGTGGTTTGGCTACGTTTGGAAATGCCAGTCCGCTTTACGTTATCGACGGAATGATTGCTGATCCGAATACTACGGTAAGTCCGAACGATATTGAAGATGTTCAGATCTTAAAAGATGCATCTGCTGCAGCTATTTACGGTTCAAGAGCCGGAAACGGGGTGATTTTAATCACTACAAAAAAAGGTAAAGAAGGACCGGCTAAAATTAGTATCACTTCGCGTTATAGTATTTCTCAAATTCCGAAAACTTACGACATGATGGATGCTGCGGAATATGCGGCAACCAATACGAAGGCATATCAGGCGTCAGGAATGGCGATTCAGCCGGGCGTGGCGAACTATAACGGAAGAGTAAATACCGATTGGATAGATGAAACGCTTAGAACAGGATCGGTGCAGGATTACAATGCTAGTGTTTCTGGTGGAGGAAATGGCTCTAAATACTTAATCTCGGGAGGATATTTTAAAGATAAAGGGGTATTAATTGCCCGTGAATTTGAACGTGCGTCATTTCGTGTAAATACTGAAACTACTAAAGGCAGATTTAAGTTCGGTGAAAATATGGCGATATCGTCTTCTACCTCAAAATCTCCTTTTCAAGGTGGTGCTTTCGCCGGAAATCCATGGTATGATATGTTTTCAAGCATTCCTTTAATTCCCGTTCAGGATAATGCTTTAATCAGCACGAGCAACCCAGGCGGATGGGGTTATGGTTCTAATGCCAATATCAATACTTTTGCACGTAACTCGGTTGCTTTGGCAAACCTTACATCAGTAAAGTCGAACTATGCAAAAATTATAGGTAATGCTTTTGTCGATTTTAAAATTATCGAAGGATTAACTTATCGTTTTAATGCCGGTTTAGAAACCAGTTTCGATAAAAGTAAGTCGGTTAGAAAGGAAGGTTCATGGTATCAAAATCAATCACCAGAACTTAGCCAGTTAGGAGAAAGAAGGTCTCAGTTTTTAAGTTACTTGCTGGAACATACTTTAAACTATAATTACAATATTGGCAAGCACAGCATTAATGGGGTAGTGGGTTATACAGAACAAACTACGCAAACTGATTTTGTTTCTGGCAGCGCCAATAGTCTGGCTATATTTAACGGTGATTATTTTACTACATTAATATCAACACCAACCAGTAGCAGAACATCATCGGGAGATTTGTACAAGAGCATATTAAACTCCTATTTGGGAAGATTGAACTATACTTTCAGCGATAAATATTTAGCCACTTTTACGCTGCGTGCTGACAAAGATTCGCGTTTTTCTCCTCAGTATAGAACGGGATATTTTCCTTCGGGAGCTTTGGGATGGAGAATTTCCAATGAAGATTTTTTCAAAATAAACTGGGTTTCTGATTTAAAGCTGCGTGGTTCTTATGGTGCTTTGGGTATCAATACTTTAAGTCCGTTTCAATATATCGGTTTCTTAAATCAGGCACCTGATGTAGTTTTGGGGCCTAATCAGATAACTAATGCGGGTGCAACGCAGGCTAAACTGGCATCTGGCGATTTAAGATGGGAAAAGAAAAAAACAACCAATTTAGGTTTTGATGCCTCATTATTTAAAGATCAGTTAACCCTTAATTTCGATGTATTCCGGTCAGTTTCTGAGGATGTATTGTTAAGCCAGCCTTTACCACGTTACTTAGGAAACCTACAAGGCGATCCGATTGTAAATATTGGGTCCATCCAAAATAAAGGGGTTGAATTAAATGTTGGTTACCGTCCTAAATTAAGTGGTGCTTTCCAATGGGATATTGCAGGTAACGTCAGTGTAATCAGAAATAAAGTTTTATCGTTGGGTAATTTAGGTATTGATCCTGAAACCGGACAGCCGAAAGATTACATCCAATCGGGCAATACCAGGACGCAGGTAGGCCGTTCAATTGGTGAATATTATGTGTTAAAAACAGATGGTATTTTCCAGAATCAAGCTGAAATAAACGCACATAAAGCACAAAGCGCTTATGCAAAACCTGGTGATATTCGTTATGTAAATACTATTGATGGTGGTACCAATGATGATATTCAGGATAAAGACCGTGTTTTCGCAGGTTCTGCTTTTCCAAAATTTACCACAGGTTTACAGTTTAATTCAAGATATAAGGATTTTAGCCTTTCGATTCAGCTTTACGGTGCTTTCGGACAAAAACTTTACAATGATGTTCTGCGTGATTTAGATAGTTATGGAAATTCTAATTATCGCAGGGCGATCAATCCATGGACACCTAATAATACGAACACTTCTTTCCCGAGGTTAGGTTATCAGTTTGCCGCTAACGATAGAGGTATCAACGAAAATGCCCGCGGAAATTCTGATCGTTGGATTGAAGATGGTTCATTCCTGAGATTGCGTAATGTGGAGTTGGGTTATACCATACCAGCAAAACTGCTGTCAAAACTAAATGTAAGTAACGCCCGCCTTTATGTAAGTGGTCAGAATTTGTTCACCATTACCAAATACAGCGGTTTAGATCCGGATGTGGTAGGGGCAAACCCAAATCTTGAGCCTGGTGTAGACAATGGGAATTATCCATCATCAAGAATTATTTCTTTCGGTTTAAGTGTTGGATTCTAATCAAATAAAAATTATCATGAAAAAATATATATTCATTATTACCGCATCAATTATAGCCTTAAGCGGTTGTAAGCGAGATTTCGATGCCGTTAATCCGAATGCGCCAACTATTGCCAGCTTTTGGAAAAATGAAACTGACGCAATTAAAGGAGTTAACGCTGTTTATGGCACTTTCTATCGCACTGCAAGTTTATATTCCCGATGGATGTTTTACCATGGAATCTTAAAATCTGACGAAGGTTACGGTTCTGGTGGTGATGGTGGTTTGAATAACCTGATGCGTTTTAACCAAACCAATTATAACGATGGATTAACAGCCGATACCTGGCATAATTTATATGTAGGTGTGTTCAGGGCCAATCAGGTGATTACGAATGTGCCAAATATCGCCATGGATGAAACTAAAAAGAAAAGAGTCATTGCGGAAGCTAAGTTCCTAAGGGCATTATTTTATTTCAATCTAACCCTTTATTATGGTCGGCCGCCATTAATGCTTGTGCCTTCTCAGCCAAAAGATACTCCACCAAATGCAACAAGCGAACAGGCTTATGCTCAGGTAGCGAAAGATTTGAATGAGGCTATTATTGATTTACCTGTAAGTTATGCCCCAGCGGATTTAGGTCGTGCGACAAAAGGTGCAGCCTATGCACTTTTAGGTAAAACGTACCTTCAGCAAAAAATGTATCAGCAGGCAGCTGATGCTTTTGCTTACCTGGTTACCGGCGCCGGAAGCTCTACTTATACCTTAACAGCAGATTACCGTGATAATTTTATCATCACTAAAGAAAATAACAGCGAATCGGTATTTGAAATTCAGTTTAGCGAAAACGTAAATGAAAACACGGATGATGACGTGAACGAAGGGGCAATTAATAATACTGGTACTTCTATCTCACAGTTTTTTGCGCCTCCTGGTGTTGGGTTTTCTGACGGTGCAGCACGCAGATGGGTTGTAAATGAATTTTTGCAGGAGCGTACAGTAAACAATGCGCAGGATCCTCGCCTTGCAGCTTCTTTTATCTTTAATAATGCGGATCCGGCTGGGCCGACAGCTACGATTGTTTATGGACAAACTTTCCAAAGCAGGTATGGTAACGGCCCTGATGCCAATGGCGTATGGTTCCGCAAGCTATTGAATGATCACTGGAAAAATCAGGAAGGTTTCCGTTCGCCAAATAACTATCGTTTAATTCGTTATGCTGATGTGTTGTTAATGTATGCGGAAAGTTTAAATGGCTTAAACCGTACTGCAGAAGCTTATCCTTATGTAGATCGTGTGAGACAAAGAGCCGGCTTAGCTACCTTAACAGCGACAAAACCTGGCCTTAACCAATCGCAGTTTTTAACACAGCTGAAACATGAAAGGGTTACAGAACTTGCTGGTGAAGGGTGGCGTTGGGCCGATTTGCAGCGTTGGGGTGATTTGAGCCCGGCTTTAGCTACCAGGGATGCAGATTTTGCCGGATTTATTGTAGGCAAGCATGAGGTTTATCCAATTCCACAAGGTGATATTGATCTAAACTCAAATCTGACACAAAATCCAAAATATTAATTTCAAAATAGGAGATGGAGCAATCTAATACTAATTGAGATTGCTTCGTTCCTTTCCATTACTACATCAGCGATGGATACCACAACAATACATTTAAACAATACCTATGATGAATAAACAAAAAATAAAAGGATTAACCACTTACCTGGCCATGTTGGGGCTGCTGATTTCCATCAACCTTTCTTGTGGTAAATCCAGTAACCCAACACCAGTTGAGCCTGAACCACCCACTGCGGTAAGTACTTTTGCAAATCCTTTAATGGGTGGGGCAGATCCATCTGTTTTTCAGAAAGATGGTGTATATTATTACCTGCAAACCAATGGTGTTTCCATTAATTTGTGGAGTACCACGGCAATGTCTAAATTAAGTTCTGCCGTACCTAAAACGGTGTTTACCCCTGTTGCCGGTGCAGCCAATTCCAGAAATGTATGGGCACCTGAATTGTTTTTCCTGGATGGTAAATGGTACATTTACTACACCGCCGGAAACGGGGCCGACATAAGTCAACGGACATGGGTACTTGAAAACAGCAGTGCTGATCCAACTACCGGAACCTGGGTAGATAAAGGAAGAATCTTTAGTGCCAGCGCCGATTTTTGGGCAATTGATGGCTCTGTTTTGGAAGCCAATGGCAGTCGCTACTTTATTTGGTGCGGTCGGCCGGATGTAACCAATGTCAATCTTACCCAAAATATTTACATCGCCAGAATGACAAATCCTTATACTTTGGAAGGAACTGCAACTAAATTAACCGAACCAGAATTTAACTGGGAAAGAAATGGTTTCGGCGTTAACGAAGGGCCTGAGGCCTTGGTATCTCCTGATAATAAAGTGTTTTTAATTTATTCTGCAAGTTATTGTGGTACTGATGATTATGCTTTAGGTCAGTTAAGTTTAAAAGCCGGAGGTAATCCATTGGTTAAAGCCGACTGGACAAAATCTACACAACCCGTATTTAGCAAATCGCCCCAAAGTAATGCTTTTGGTCCAGGACATAATTCGTTTTTTAAATCGCCTGATGGCAAAGAAAACTGGATTATTTACCACGCTAACAGTGCAACCAATCAAGGCTGTGCAGATCAGAGAAACGTGAGGATGCAGAAATTTACCTGGAAAGCCGACGGTAGCCCGGATTTTGGAACCCCAGTTGCCACCGGATTACAAATTAACAGACCATCAGGAGAAAAATAGTATGAATAAACAATTAATTTATTTTAAAATAGCTTTAATAGCTGTGGTGATATTAATTTCGCAGTTCGTTCAGGCACAAACTTTTACCAACCCGCTTTTACCTTCCGGAGCTGATCCATGGAGTATTTATAAGGATGGTTATTACTATTATACACATACCCAACAAAGTAAACTGGTTATTTGGAAAACTAAAAACCTGGCAGATTTAAAAAGTGCTCAAAAGAAAACTATTTTTATTCCACCACCAAATACAGCCTATTCTAAAGAACTTTGGGCGCCAGAAATTCATTTCATCAATGGCAAATGGTATGTCTATTTTGCTGCAGATGATGGCAATAACAACAATCACCGGATGTATGTGTTAGAAAATTCAGTAAAGGATCCGATGAAGGGGAGCTGGGTTTTTAAAGGAAAAGTAGGCGATGGAAGTAACAAGTGGGCAATTGATGGCTCGGTATTTACGTATCAAAAACAATTGTACATGGTTTGGGCCGGATGGGAGGGCGATGTAAACCAGAAACAGGAAATTTATATCGCTAAAATGAAAAACCCATGGACCATTGACGGGGAGAGATATAAAATTTCCACACCACAATTTGAATGGGAAAAGCATGGCGATTTAAATGACCCTAATAATCCGCCGCATGTGGATGTAAATGAAGGTCCACAGATTTTAATGAACAAAGGCAAGGTTTTTCTCATTTATTCAGCAAGTGGTTGCTGGACAGATTTTTATGCGCTGGGGATGCTGACATTAAAGGGCAATAATCTCCTGGATGTATCTTCATGGGAAAAAAGTCAGCAGCCTGTTTTTAAACAGTCGCCGGAAAATGGCGTTTACGCTCCCGGTCATAATTCCTTTTTCAAATCTCCCGATGGAAAAGAAGATTGGATTTTATACCATGCCAATTCTGCGCCAGGGCAAGGCTGCGGCGGGCAACGTTCTCCCCGGGCACAAAAATTTACCTGGAATGCTGATGGTTCTCCAAATTTTGGTTTACCGGTAAAGCCAGGTCAGGCCTTAGCCATTCCATCACAAAGAAAATAAAATTCGTAACCTAAAAAATCAGATGATGAAAAAATATTTTAAATACATGCTGTTCCTGTTTATTGGTTTTACTTCTGCAACGCAGGCACAGGAAGCTACGCCTGTAGTGGGTAAAGTATGGCCGATAGAAAAGGCAAATGCCTGGTACAAACAATACAAATGGATAAACGGAGCTGATTTTTTACCCAGTACGGCCATTAACCAGTTAGAAATGTGGCAGGCAGATAGCTTTGATCCAGCCACAATTGATAAAGAATTAGGATGGGCCCAGGGCATTGGCTTTAATGCCATGCGGGTTTATTTACACAGCTTAGCGTGGAAACAAGATCCAAACGGATTCAAAAAACGGGTTCATCAATACCTGGCTATCGCTGATAAGCATCAAATTAAAACCATTTTTGTTTTCTTTGATGATTGCTGGAACAAGCAGGCTAAAATTGGCAAACAGCCGGCTCCAAAACCGGGTATTCATAACTCCGGTTGGGTTCAGGATCCGGGCGATCCGGATTCTAAGAATGAGGCTAATTTCCCTGCTTTAGAGAAATATGTAAAAGATGTAATGACACATTTCAAAAGCGATAAGCGCATTTTATTGTGGGATTTATATAACGAGCCGGGTAACTCTGGTAAATTAACCACTTCATATCCTTTATTAAAAAGTGTGTTTACCTGGGCAAGAGCGGTAAATCCTGATCAGCCAATTAGTGCGGGACTTTGGGCTTGGGATTATAAAGAACTGAATGCTTTTCAGGCTTTAAATTCCGATATCATTACTTATCATGATTATGAAGAACCACAATGGCACCAGCGGGTAATTGATATGCTGAGATCGCATGGCAGGCCAATGATTTGTACAGAATATATGGCTCGTACGCGTGGAAGTCGCTTTGAAACAGTGATGCCTATCTTGAAAAAGGAAAATATTGGCGCCATTAACTGGGGGCTGGTAGATGGGAAATCAAACACCAAATATGCCTGGGATACCCCACTTCCAAATGGCGAAGAGCCTAAAGAATGGTTTCATGAAGTTTTTAGAAAAGACGGAACACCTTACAAAAAAGAAGAGGTAGAAGTCATTAAAAAACTTAATGGCATAAAATAACGGATCAAAAAAGTAAAGATCACTATATTGTGTTCCCTATCCATCCATTTATGAAAAATAAAAAAATAAGCAGGGCGATAGTCCTGCTGCTTTTTTTTAGTGCATTTGTTTTTCAAAAGCTGTATGCTCAGAAGATTTTTTTCAGGCATTATACCGTTACGGATGGTTTATGTGCCAATACCATCTGGGATATTGAGCAGGATGAGCAGGGCTACATGTGGTTTGGAACCAAGTATGGTTTAAGCAGGTTTGACGGTTATACCTTTAAATCTTTTCAATATCAAAGCGGTGTAACCGGAACTTTGGGCAATAACTTCATCCGCAAAATATTTAAATATGACGCCAAAACTTTTTGGATCGGGACTGATGAGGGGATTTATATTTTCGATCTGGAAACTGAAAAATTCAAATTGTTTAAACCGCTTAAGCATCATTTTATTAATGATTTAATCAGGTCAAAAGATGGCAACGTTTGGATTGCGACTAAAGCACAGGGGCTGTTTTGTTACACGCCGAAAACACAAAAGATAAGGCATTTTTCTACCGCTACGGAAACTAAAATTTCTTCAAATGAGATCACTAAAATTTTGCAGGATGATGCCGGTGAAGTATGGATAGGCACCTATGGCAAAGGCATTGATGTTTTAAATCCGAAAACATTTGCGGTAAAGCACTACAATACGGCTACCCTAGAAAAAATTTCCAGCAATGTTATTTTGGATTTGTATAAAGATACGCAGGGCGATATCTGGATTGGAACCATGGGAGGTGGGCTTAATCATTGGCAAAAACGTAGTAACCAATTTACCATCTATCAGAAATCTCCGGGAAATTCAATCAGCGATAACATTGTCAGGGCAGTTTATGAACCAAAGCCAGGCTACATTTGTCTCGGAACGGAAAAAGGGCTGAATATTTTAGACCGTCAGAAAAACCGTTTTACCGTATATCAAAATAAAAATAACGATCCCTTTAGCATTAATGATGATGCTGTTTACAAAGTTTTTAAAGATAAGGAAGGCGGCATTTGGGTGGGTACGTATTTTGGTGGTTTAAATTATTACCATGAAGGTGGTTCCGGATTTGAATTTTACTATCCTTCTGGGGTCAATCAGTCTTTATCTGGTAATGCCGTAAGTGCATTTTTAGAAACAAAACCCGGCCAGATCTGGATCGGAACCGAAGATGGCGGATTGAATTATTTTAACAGCCTGGATAAAACCTTCAGAAAATTTCCTTTTTCAAGCGGGCAGGACAGCCTTTCTTACCACAATATTCATGCGCTTTATCAGGATAAAAGCGCAAACATCTGGATTGGCATGTATACAGGAGGTTTGAATATTTTAAATCCGGTAACGGGAAAAATCAGGCGTTATAAAAGTAATCCTAACGATCAAAGTACGCTGAGTGATAACAGCGTTTATTCCATTGATGAAGACCGGCAGGGCCGAATCTGGGTGTCTACCATTTCGGGCTTAAATCTTTACGATCCAACCAATGATCGCTTTATCAGAATCAAAGGGAAAAATTTAGATAAGAGTTGTATTTATCAGGTTTACCAGGACAAAGAAGGCGTAATCTGGATTGCGACTTACGACAGCGGTTTAATTAAAATGGATAAAAACAACCGTTTAACTCAGTACGCCTATTCAACCAGGCCAGGTGCCATCAGCTCAAATAAAGTGATTTGTATGCTGGATGGTGACCAAGGCAATTTGTGGCTGGGTACAGATGGCAGCGGCTTAAACGTACTGAATAAAAAGACCGGAGTGTTTAAATCTTACAACGAAAACTGGATAAAAAGTGCCGTAATTTATGGAATTATAAAAGATAATCAGGGGAAACTTTGGTTTTCAACCAATAACGGCGTTTTCGAATTTGATCCTAAAACCAAAATTAAAAGAAGCTTTGGTAAGTGGGATAACCTGCAGAGCCAGCAATATAACTACAAAGCATTTTATAAAGATTCATCAGGTAAGCTTTATTTTGGGGGCATTAATGGATTTAATTCCTTCTACCCGAAAGAGGTACAAACCAGTACGGCCACTCCAAAAGTTTCATTTACTAATTTTCAGCTTTTTAATAAAGATATTGACCTGAATGATGAAAACAGTCCTTTAAAAAGTTCGATCAACTATGCTGATGAAATTATTTTAAAACATAACCAGTCGGTTTTAAGTATCGAGTACGCTTCGCTTAGCTTTATTGCACCAAATAAATTGCAGTATGCTTTTAAAATGGAAGGTTTTGATAAAAGCTGGAATGATGTGGGAAGCCAGAGAAAAGCAACTTATACCAATTTACCTGCCGGTGAATATATTTTTAAGGTAAAAGTAGTTGATGATGCGGGAAGCGATATAGCTAAAATAGCCAGTATTAAGGTTAAAATACTTCCACCGTTTTATAAAACTATTCCGGCGTACATCTTTTACCTGATGGTGCTTGTTGCTGCTGCCATATGGCTACGGAGATATGTTTATGAAAAGGAAAAGAAGCGCAATGAGATTAAACTGGAACGGTTAAAAAATAAAAGTGAGCAGGATTTTTATAAACAGAAAATCGAGTTTTTTACCGCTATGGCGCACGAGATCAGGACGCCGCTTTCTTTGATTATTGCACCTTTAGAGCGTTTATTATCCAGAAAACAAAAGGATAAAGAAATTATGGATCAGCTACAGGTGATGGATGAAAATTCTGATCGTTTACTCACTTTAGTTAACCAATTGTTGGATTTCAGGCGAATCGAAAGCGACATCTTTGAGATTCATCCGGAATCGGTAGAATTGGTGTACCTCGTTAACAGTATTCGTGATCGCTTTTCGCCAATTGCCGTTAAAAAGGAACTAGAATTTTCGTTCTCCAGTCATTTTAAAAAGCTGGAGGTACATGCAGATCCGGAGGCATTGATGAAAATACTCAGTAATTTGTTAATTAATGCTTTTAAATTCGCAAGGAAACATTTAGAAATCAATATTAATGATTTACACGTAGCTGAAGATGGAACCCAAATGCTCTCTATCAGCGTTTCTGATGATGGAATTGGCATTCCTCAATCACAACTGGATTCTATCTTCAAAAAGTTTTTTAAAGTTTCTACCGAAGAGCATCAATACACCAATTTAGGCGGAACCGGAATAGGACTGGCCCTTGCGAAATCGCTTACCGAAAAACATGGTGGTTTGCTGGAGGTAAGCAGCGAGGAGGGTGTGAAAACGACTTTTACTGTGCTAATTCCTTTTAAACAGCATGAACAGATTTTGGGTGAAGAAACGGAAGAGATGACGGAACAACGCGATGGAAAACCATCTGTTTTGATTGTAGAAGATGATATCTCCCTGCTCGATTTTCTATCTAAAAGTTTTGCGGCAGAAGGCTATCATATCATCAAATCGAAAAACGGGAAGGAAGCTTTAAAGCAGTTAGACCATCACCAGGTTGATTTAGTGATCTCGGATGTGATGATGCCGGTAATGGATGGAATAGAGTTGTGCAAAATCATTAAAAACGATATCGATTACAGTCATTTGCCCGTAGTTTTGTTAACTGCAAAAACCAATACCGAAGCAGAAATACAAGGTTTGGAGAGTGGTGCAGATGCTTATATCTCCAAACCGTTTAAGTGGAAACAGCTATCCTTACTGATTAAAAACCTGCTTGAATTGCAGTCGAACTTAAAACAACGCTTCGCTCAAAATCCATTAGAAGGAACAGATATTTTAATTAGCGGAAACCGCGATAAAAAGTTTTTAGAGAAGATTACGCAGATTATTGAAGCCCGTATTTCCGATCCGCAGTTATCTGTAGAAGATTTAGGTAGGGAAGTAGGTTTAAGCAGATCAAGCCTATATAAAAAGATAAAGGCTAAAACCGGTCACGTTCCGAATGAATTTGTTCGTTTAATCAGGTTAAAAACCGCGGCTAAATTATTAGTTGAACAAGAATATACGATTGCGGAAATCGGTTATATGGTGGGCTTTAATTCGCATTCTTATTTCAGTAAATGCTTTTATACCCAATTTGAACTAACACCGTCTGAATTTGTTGAAAAACACAAGCAAGATGCTCAGATCAGTCAGGAGAAGTAATGATATTAATCAGATGATGTTCCATGTAAGGATCTTTTTAGCGAATGTAAAAGAACATTTACCAACCCAACGCAGTGCCATGGTGAGCTTGTCGAAACGCTTCAAGATTAAAGTGATTCCACAAGCCCCGTAATGACATATTTTCTATGTTAGATTAATTTTAAGGCTGCCTTGTTCCTGCCTTATAGTAAAGTTCAGCAATGGTTTTCTGATAACTTGAAATCATACTTTCCTGCTTAATTTTCATGTCTATAAGTTTTGTTTCCCGGCTGTTTATTAAAAAGAGCGTACTTTCTCCTAATGCAAATTTCTGGTTTTCTCCGGTAAGCAAAATTTGCTGGTTGGCAATGCTCTGTCTTTGTACAGCAAGCTGCGCAGCATAAGCCGATAAATCATTGTATGAGGTAACGATGTTGTTTTTAATTTCACGGTCAAACTGTTTCAGTTCCAGATTATTCTCCAACTGTTTGATTTTTACTTCCCTTAATTTACCACGTTCGGCCCTTAAAAAAAGTGGAAATGCGAATTCTACCCCAACTTTATAATTGCTCCAGTTAAAATCATAATAGCCAGGAATATTGCTGTTGAAACCTGTTCTGCTGGAGATTAAATTTCCAATTACGTTAAGTTTTGGTTTTAACATTTCCCGGCGGTAACTATTTTCGATAGCGAGCTGCGCACCCTTGCTGCGGAGTTTAACCAATTCCGGATGTTGGGTAGACGACTGTGCTAAAAGCGAATCTAATACCTGCGGATTAGGACGATTGGTTTCGTCAATAACCTGGGGAAGTGCATCAGCGGGTAATTCCAAAGGGTTTCCATCCTGGTTCCATAAATGATTAGACAGTACCAGTCTTGCATTTTGTAACTCTATTGCCGTCTTCTCTTTCTGAATGATTCTTTCCTGAACCGTAATATATGCCTCAACCGAATCAATTGCTGGTTTATCGCCTAATAAGGTTTGCGTACTTAAAGCTTTAAATCTTCGTTCTGCCAGATCAAGTCCTTCTCCGATTAATTCGTTTTGTTTATGTGCATAATACCAGTTCCAGTAATCTTTAACAATATTATACCAAACCCCGTTAATCTGTTTCAACTGATCTGCCTCGGCATATTGAACCATAATTTTCGATTGTCTTAGCGTATTCCGGCGGGCATCAATAATCAAACCCTGACCTAGCGGGATGCTAATGCCAACAGCTGAAAGACCATTGTTATTGGTTTTAGTTTCCGGATCAACGTAAGTACCAACATTCCGGTCATAGCCAATTTTTAAATCAGCGCCAGCCAGCCAGAGTGGAATTTTAAGCTCACTGTTCCAACGGTTGTAATACTCTGTATCTCCAAACACTTTTCTTCCAAACCCCGCCTTTAAGGCCGGATCAAAATAACCCAGCGACTGCAACACATTGGCACGGGCAGCCTCACTAAGCAAAGCAGCCTGTTTAATAATAGGATGATATTTAAATACCATAAGCTGCAGGTCTTCAAGCGTGAAAATTTTAGCCGTATCAAATGGTTTTTTGATGCCGAAGGTTGATTTAACCTGCGCCTGTGCACCTTTTCCAGCCCAGAAAAACAATAACGAATAACAAAGGAATCGCTTTAAAATAGTGTTCATGTGATTTCCTCCGGTTTATTTTTTATCCTTAATGTCGGTGTCTGGTTCTTTCTCTAAACTAGGCGGGAAACCATTCAGCTGGCGCCAGATTTCGTACCAAAGCGGAACGGACTCCAGAATAATACGGCCATAAACGCCAGATCCCTGACGGAGCTGTGCCGGCCAAGGCTCATCTTTAGTTGGCGTTGGGTTAGTTTGGCTGATTAGTATGCGGTATTTTCCACTGGCACTGCTAACGCGGTCGATAGAAAAAACCTTACCACCAAACGTACCTACCGCAACCGATGGCCAACCTGAAAACTGAACAGAAGGCCAGCCTTCAAATTGTAGGCGAACATTGCTGGTATCTAAAATTAACGGAACATCCATTGCACTCACATACAATTCTGCCGCTACCAAAGGTGCTTTTGGTTGTAAGGTGGCTACTGATTCGCCTTCTTTAATGTTTTCGCCAATACCGGCTTTCAACGTTTTAACAATATATCCGCTTTGCGGGGCACGTACCACATACAAGCCCCTTCTTATGCTAATATTGGAAATATCGTTTCTTAATTTAGCTATATCACCCTGTGCGGATGCTTTGCTGGATATCGCCGTACTCATGTCAGATTGTGCCTTTGAAATCGATTCCTGATATTTTGCCCTGATGTTGTCTAAATCAATCACCGAGTTTAATAAACTCTGGCGGGAGTTATTGAGCTTATTTTGCTGACTAATAACTTTCGCATTGTCTTCCTGCAACTTCAGTCTCCGAGACTCGATATCTGTTAAAGAAAACAATCCGTTTTTGTAGCCCGTTTCATACCTTTCCAGTCTGGCTTTTGTGGTTTCGTAAAATTTTTGAACGGCTAAAAGCTCAGCGCTGTCAATACTAACATAGTTCCTGGATTGTTTTACTTTGTTCTCTGCAGCCTTCATCTGGAAACGTAAACCATCTGTTAAGGCATTCATTTGGGCTTGGGTGGCATCAATTTTTTGCGCTGCAGCGGTTTCACTTCCGCGTTTAGCAGCCAGTTGCTCATTTAAACGGGTCGGAAGTTCGGGGTCAAAATAACTCTGGCTTGTTTCTGAAATCACCAGAATGGTATCGCCTTTTTTCACTTCCTGTCCTTCCTGTACGGCCCAATGTTCAATCCTGCCGCCAATTTGGTTTTGAACCGTTTGAGGTCGATCTTCCGGACGTAAAGCGGTTACCGTTCCCCGCCCCGGGATGGTTTGGCGATAAGGCAAAAATAAAATTACGATGAAAAATATCAGGATAAAAAGTGAAATCCTACCCAATCTTTTTGGTCCTCTGGCATCAATAATTTTGCTGTTGGCCAGGGTAGATAGCTCTTCCCAGTTCTTCAGCTGTGCTAAATTATTACTTATTTTACCCATGGTGTACATCTCCTTCCTCTAACTCCAAATCGGTTACTACCGCCAATTTTTCACTGCCGGTAACCATGTCGAATACTGTATTCAGGTTGGTCATTAATTTCTCAATAGCATAACTAATCTGCACAATAATTACTTCGGCAGCAACAAATTGTCCGAAAGTAATTTGTCTCTCTACTACAAAATAAGAGCCGAGTAAAAGCAGTGAGCCCATTAGAATAGTACGCATAGCCACAGCACTCATGAAAAATCTTCTCAATACACTAAAGTGCTCGTTACGTGCCTGGATGTAGTTGGCTGTAATTTCGTCTGTCCGGTTGATAATTTCTTTTCTCTTGGTATTGCTTTCGCGGTAGGTATCCAGATCGGAAGCAATTTCTTCCAGATAAGCCACCACTTCATATTTATAGTTCGATTCATCCAGACTGGTTTGAACACCTTGCCGGTAATATAAAATCAGGATCAGAACAATGGTGAGTAACACAAAGGTTCCGAATGCCATAAACACCGGGTGATAAAAGGAGAGTAAAATCACACTGAAAAATATTTGAACTGCAGCAGCAATAATATCAACCAATAACTTAGTTAATCCTTTCTGGATGGTTAAGATATCAAAAAAGCGGTTAACTAATTCTGAAGGATTTTCTCCTTCCAACGCTTTTTTCTTAATCCGCGGCAGGCGGAAGGCAAATTCTAAAGCCGCCTTAGTGAATATTTTCTGCTCTAAAAACTCCACTAATGTAAGCTGTCCGATTAACAAGATCCCGCCAACAACAATCCCTACAAGAATTACAGCGATGAGGATGTAGGTAGAGCTGTACATGGCTCCATTAGACAGAAGATTGAAGACCGCACTGGTGCCAAGCGGAAGTGATAACCCGATTAAGCCAATTAACATGGCATAAATGTAAATGTAATTGATGGTTTTACGCTCTAAATGGAGCATCCGCACCAATCTTTGCCATGGCGTTGGAGCGCCAGCAATATGATGATTCTTCATTAATGTTTGTTTTGAAATGAAATTTTATGCAGCCGGCTAAACGAGCTGTGGGATGAAGCAATATACGTGGTAAGAAGCAATTTCAGTTCTTTACCATCATGTATTCAGAAATTTAATCACGAAAGCTGGTCGGGGGGCGGAGTAGGAACATTTCGCGGTGGAAAATTCCCCATAATGATTCGGTAAACAGGAATACGAATGGGTATGTTACTGCTCCATAAATCATGGTCATGATCGGTTACCGATGTTTCATAAAGCATCAGTTTTTTCTTTGCGTTATCAAATGATTCTTCTTTATCCCTATTCTCTTCCGCACTTTTTTCAATAGAATATGAGCTGGCAGACGATGATAAATAAGAGATGGAGAAAGCGAAAAATTTAAGCAGGAGGATGCTCAACAGCAAACACCCGAAAATGCCCTTCACCAGTTTTTTTCTTAATAAACTCATCATACCTGCCACAAATATAAAGTACGTAAAGCATACCTGCTTGGATTAGGCCCGTTTAAAATTCAATAAGGCTAACATTTGTAAAAAAAATAACTTAAATTTTATATTTGAATTAGAGCCACATTAGAAATAATGATGATCTGTGGATAACCTCATTACGCTGTTTATTTACATCCATTCGATAATTTTCAAAGGATTTATCCCAGCAGTAAAGTACAAAAAGCAAATGCCTATTGATGAATATGATTTTCTTTCAAGATGCGTATCATCGCATCATTATCTATAAATCAATTCGGGCGGCAATATGCCACAAAAGTTTCCTGATTTTATAAAGGATAATAGCACGTAAATACCTTTGCTCTATGCCATAGCGGATTTAGCATAATTGATACCTGACAAACTTAAATCTGGATTATGGCATCATTATCGCTATTCATTTGTTATGAAGAATATATCATTTATTTTACTCCTTTCTGCTATATTTCTGATGAGTTCCTGCTACAGTACACAAACTGCAGGAGGCAGCGGTAAGGTGCCTCCTGGACAAGCTAAGAAACGGACAGGCTCGAAGTCTGCCCGTGGATATGCACCCGGACAACAAAAGAAATATTAACATTTGGCTGTACTATTTAGGTAGTGCAGCCTTTTTTATCCTTTTGCTTTCCTCATTCCTTTCATTTGTTTTTCCGTATCTGGTGCTAATTGCTGCTATCAGAAAGCATCAGCAATCCTGTTTAAAATAAAACATACGTTAGCATGACGTTTATTTCTATATTTGGAAAGTCGCAGTGATTTAGTCGTAGCTGAAGGCACTAACCAAATTTACTCATTACTCTATGAAATCTGGATATTACTTTATTGCCCTTGTTGCTTTATGGCTATTTGCCTCGGAACAAGCGGTAGCCCAGCAGAAATTTAATGGCTATCTATTTGCCTATTTTGAGGGGAGCGGGGAGGGAGCAAAACAAGAACAACTGCGTTTCGCCGTGAGTGAAAATGGTAGGAACTGGACCGCCTTAAATCAAAATCTACCCGTTATTTCTTCAGATCAGATTTCAGGATCAGGTGGGATCAGAGATCCGCACCTGCTGAGGGGAGAAGATGGTAAAAGTTTTTACCTGACGGCCACCGATATGTTTACCAAGAAATATGGCTGGGATAGTAACCCTGGTATTACTTTGCTCCGTTCTGCTAATTTAACAGATTGGAGTAGCAGTGTAATTGATCTGGCTAAACAATATCCAAAAAAATTCAGCAAGGTAAAATGGGTATGGGCACCTCAAACCATTTATGATCCACAGGCGAAAAAATACCTGGTTTATTTTACGGTGCGCTTTCATGGGGATGAACATCTGGATTTTTATTGTGCTTATGCCAATAATTCTTTTACCAGATTTATTGCAGAACCCAAGCTGATGTTCAGGGCAAAATATGGTGCAATAGATGGTGATATTGTGTTTAAAGACGGCCTTTATCATTTCTTCTATAAGGGGAACACCAAAGATGCTACTGGCAAAGAGGTTAAGAACGGCATTCAGCAGGCTACCAGTAAATCGTTAAAAGGGCCTTGGAAAGAAGATTTTAAATACGTTGATGCCTATGCCGATAAAGGTGTAAGTGTAGAGGGATCAAGCATTTTTAAGCTGAATAATAATGAAGGTTATGTATTGATGTATGATTTATATCGGGACCATAAATATGAATACCAAATAAGTAAAGACCTGATTTCTTTTAGCCCGAAACCTGAATCTTTTACCAAAAATTTTAATCCCCGTCATGGTTCCGTGATCAGCATCACCCGGGAGGAGGCGAGAAACCTGCAAGCCAGATGGGGCGGTGTGCCCGATGATTTGTTAAGACCGGTAAACGCTACAGACCGTTATCAGTTTAAGGCTTTATCCAACCCGGTCATTAAGCACAAGTTTACTGCCGATCCGGCTGCCTTGGTTGAAGAGGGGAAGCTCTGGCTTTTCGCTGGTCATGATTTTGAAGGCGACCAAAAAGGATATAAAATGAAAGACTGGCTGGTGTACTCGACCACTGATTTAAAAAACTGGACCGAATACCCGGTTTCGATGAAAGTGGAAGATTTTGCATGGGCAAAAAGTAAACAGGCTTATGCAGGGCATGCCATCAAACGCAATGGAAAATATTACTGGTTCATCAGTACCAATAGCTACGGAATTGGAGTAGGGGTATCAGACCGGATCGAAGGACCCTATAAAGATTTGCTGGGTAAACCTTTGCTCACCAACAAAGATTGTTTCGATTCAGACCATTCGTGGGCCTGCATTGACCCGGCAATAGTTGAAGATAATCAGGGAGACGCTTATATTTTTTGGGGTAACCGTCAATGTTATTATGCCAAACTACAAAAAGATATGAAAGGCATAGATGGTGAAATTAAGCGCCTAAATTTTGACGGTTTTGATTTTACAGAAGCACCTTGGGTACACCAAAAAAATGGCTGGTATTATTTGTCGTACGCTACCGGTTTCCCTGAAAAAATTGCATATGCCAGGAGCAAAAGTATTCATGGACCGTGGGAATATCAAGGTATTATAAACGAAATTGCCGGCAATAGCAATACCAATCACCAGGCAATAGTAGATTTTGGTGGCCGATCGTATTTTATTTACCATAACGGTTCTATCCAAACCAATGGCGGAAGTTATAGCCGTTCTATCTGTATTGATGAACTTTTTTACACACCCGACGGACGGATTAAACCGGTTATAATGACCAGCGAAGGAGTAAGCAACTAGCTATTATTATGCTGCTAACCTGTATGCTTTAGATTTTTAATATACTCATAATGAGGTTTTATTCAATTTAAGTAAAAAAAAAATTTTTAAAGTAAATTCAATTTTGTAACATTGCATTCGCAAAAAAAGAGCAGTCTTTTTTTCGGGCCTATAGCTCAGCTGGTTAGAGTAGAAGACTCATAATCTTTTGGTCCCTGGTTCGAGCCCAGGTGGGCCCACTCGATTTAAACCCCTTTAAGTTAAGTCTTAGAGGGGTTTTTTTATGCTATAAAACCAATTTTTTAGCTTCTTATTCTCCCTTTTTTTTATTTTTATAGGGTGTGTTAAGCAGCATTTTTTGCTTAACTTACACACTTTTGGTTAGGGTGAAATGATCAAAATCTACAATCCTCAAGGTGGCAGCAGAGAGGTTTATGCAACAACGATTCACGTGATATGGTAAGTGGTTATAATATTTTACAAATCCAGAACGCTGTATATACGGGGCGAAGTTGGAATTCCTGGAAAGGAAACTAAAAAACAATTATGAAAATTCTACAGAACAACACCTGGATACTCTTTTTAATGCTTGGGCTAATTAGTATTATTGATTTTAGCTGCGCAAAAAAGGAGTGGACCAGGCGAGGGGAGTTTGACATTGTCAATGCTACCACAAGGTCAGTGGTCATTACTGATCCAAACAAGACTTATGAGATTCTGCCGGGGGCAACGCTGCATATCACTCAGGTTCAGCCAAGTAATAAAGAGGTGGTGTCGCAGACTTATGAAGATCCCATTACACAGGAAGTTGGTCCAAGGCAATCGCTGACGGTTAAGATCGGAGACAAATGCTTAATTGCGACCAAAGATAGTCAGCACAGCATCATTAATATCGCTAGTTATCAGAACCAAAAAATAGATGAGCGGAGTTATAAGTTCACCTATATATTTACTGATGAAGATTACAAGCTTGCGGGAAATTGTAAGTAATATGAAAAAGATGTCTAAAGCATAATCCAAAGCCAGAGCATTGATGCACTTTACATTTCGAATAGCATGAATAACCTGTTCCTATCAAAAGCAAGAAACTGGTTCACCAGACAGACATCCATTAATCATCATCATCTTTTTTCTTCTTTTCCAAGATGACGAAAGCGCTTCGTTTAGGAGCGGGCATTACGGAATCTTCACCTTTAACTGATTTCCAGATGACCTCATTTAAATCAAGATCGGGAGCAGAATCTTCCTTTGCAAAATTGAAAAGCGCTGATCTTCTGCTGCTCTCATTAACGGCGACGTTTCGGTTCTCCAGATTAATGGACGGTTTGATTACCTGATACGGGGTATAATCAGGTTTGCTGGTAAAACATTCAAACAGCGGAACAGCCGCTGCATCATACTGGCTCATAGGAGGCAGTCCCAGAATAAGTTCCATGCTTCTTAAGAAACCTGAAGTAGAGTACATGGTATGCACTACAGCATTTCTTTTTACATACGGCCCGATGACGTAAGCTGGTGACCGATGCGCATCTACATGGTCGGGTCCGTTTTGGGCATCATCTTCCAGGATAAAAACCACCGATTCTTTCCATATTGGACTGTGTGAAAGGTTATCCACTATTCTGCCAACCGCCAGGTCGTTATCTGCAACGGCCGACTGGGGTGATATCTTTCCTTTTTTTTGCCCGCTGGTATGATCATTGGAAACGCGGATGGTACTGAATTGTGGCACAGCGCCGGCAAGCAGTAGCGAGTCAAAATCATGGATCCAGGCATCGGCCCTTACCTGATCGGAAATATCCATGTCGAAGCCAGGTGAGGCAGGGCACATATGGCCCTGAAGCGATTTTATATTAGCTTTAGCATAATCGCCAAATTCACCATAGCTACGATAACTCACTCCGGCCCGCTGGCAATAATCCCAGATAAAGCCACCTTTAGGGTAGGTTACCGGTCTGCCACCTTCAAAAGTGGTGCTGCCACCACGAGCGCCGTAACTGGTTGGCCACGTTTTCTCCACCACATCGGTAGCATAAGCTGCCATGCTCCAATTATGTCCATCGGCACTTACTTCAGCATCTACATAAAAATTATCCAGTAGTACATAATTGTCTGCGAAAGCGTGCTGGTTCGGCGTGATTTTTCTTCCAAAAAGTGTTAAAGCTGAATCACCATTCCCTTTGGGCATGTCGCCGAGAACCTGATCGTAGGTACGGTTCTCTTTGATGATGTAAAATACATGTTTGATCGGAGATTTTTCTCCCTGCATCCTTGGGATCGGGTTACCTGCTTCACCATCGGCCATGATAGCTTTTTGAGCAGTAAAAGGCGTATTGGCGTAAACCTGTCTGGTATATGTTTTTAATTGTTCTGCTTTAGGTAGAGCAATAAATGACAGGCTACCCTTGAATAAACCGGCGATATACTGGAGCTTGTTATTGGCGGTGCTTCCCATTTGATAGCCACTGTTATCTGCCTTTGAAATGGGCTGCGGTCCCTTTGGGTTAGCCATGGAAGCATTCCCTTTTCCGTTGGCCACTAAAATTTTAGCGCCGGTCACCTTTACACTTGTGGGATACCAGCCTACCGGAATAAAGCCCTGACTCTGGCTGTTTCCCGGGCGGCTGACATCAAAAACGGCCAGACAATTATTATCTGCATTCGCGATATAGAGCGTTTTTTCATTTGTACTTAGCGCTAAACCATTGGTGGTGGAGCCGGTTAACTGAGTGGCATACAAAGTAGTGGCAATTGTTTCGATAACCTTATTGTTTAAGGTATTAATCACCGAAACGGAATTGTCATTCGCATTGGCTACAAAAAGATAATTGCCCTTTTTGTTAAGCAAAAGTTCGTTAGGATGATCGCCGACAGGAATGGTTGCTGTTATTTTTTCTGTTGAAATATCGACTACGGTCACTGCACGACCTCCCCATAATGAAATGTACAATTTGGATTCATCGCCGGAAAGCACACAGCTATATGCAATGGCCGGCAACTGAATTTTTCTGGTAATTTTTTTATTGCCAGGATTGATGATATAAAGACAACTGTCTTCTTTGGTTACCGTGAAAAGTTTCGTATCGGATTTATTGACCACGATTCCGGCAGGGCTTATTTTGTTTTTTGGCCATGCCACGCCAAGTTTGATGGTGTCACTGGCTTCAAGTTTCTGATCCTGGATGTTAAATCTGATAATGCTATTATCATTCCCGCCCGACACATAAAGGTGATCTTCTTTTTTACTGAAAGCAAGTCCATACCATGATTTGGCCATAAGCTTTTCATCAAGAACTTGTTCTGTTTTAGCATCAATCAGTTGAACAGACTGTGTGCTTTGTCCATTATTGGTAATCGCTATATATTTTCCTGATGAACTTACCTGCATATTTAGCGGCAAATCGCCCAAAGCAATAGAATGGCCTGCCGGGCTTAATTTCCAACCATTGGGTAAGAGAATCTGGTTGGCATTTTCAATTTTTCCTGGCCACTGAGCGGAGGCGCCCTGAAGAATCAGGATCATTAAGGAAAGAAAGATATATTTTTTCATCGCAAAATATTTAAATATCGGTTCAAACTGAAGGCATTATTATCAATCAAAAAAGCTAACCGGCTCATTTACGGGTGAAGCTGCGCTTGAGGATTTCATGATATGATTTTAATCAAGGCGAAAATAGGTTCGCACTATTAAATCAATATTAAACCTAAACATATAACAGATATTTTACAGAACCGCTCATCATCTCAGCTGCCTCCACTCATCGTTTTATTATCATAAATCATTGCAAATGAATCAGGATAAATAGAAAAACAAATCAAAAAGTTTGTAATTAGCTCAGTAAAAAGCTAGAGAAAACATCAATTGGAGCGATGATTATGGAATATTTTATCACCTGGAGTAAGTTAAAGCAAGCGTTTTCGCTGATTGAGATTGCGATACATCAACCTTCAGACACCATGAGGAATTTAAATCCACTATGCGAAAACACATGCGTCATTTGATTTCGGACTAAGCCTAAAAAGTATATATTTGTGTCCCTATACTTCATCCTTGCAGCATCCCCAATCTATTTTCAGCCGGTATTACCGTACTACATTCAGCATTATTTGTCTGGTGCTCATTTTTACCTGTAGCATTCACTCCGGTTATATGCTTTTTCACACCCTGGTAGAACTTTTCTCCATCGTTGTGGCTTTTGCTGTATTTATTGTGGCCTGGAACACACGCGATATGCAGGATAATAAATACTTACACCTGGTGGGTATTTCTTACCTTTTTATTGGTGCACTGGATTTATTACATACCCTCAGTTTTAAGGGGATGAATATCATTCCGCTGCCTGGATATCCGGCGAATCAATTTTGGGTGGCTACACGCCTGATGGAGGCTGCTACCTTTCTTGCTGGTTTTTTAATTATTGGCCGCAAACGCAAACTTAATACCGAACTGGTATTCCTGTTTTATTTCGTGGTTTCGTTGCTTATTGCAGCTAGCATCCTGTTATGGAAAGTATTTCCGGCTTGCTTTATTGAAGGAACGGGGCAAACGCCCTTTAAGATTTATCTGGAATATTTCATTATCCTGCTTTTGTTAACGAGTCTGTTCCTGCTCTTTCGCAAACGTCAAAGCTTTGACAAAAAAGCCTATCAGCTTTTGGCTGGATCAATTATTTTTGCCATCCTGAGCGAATGTTGTTTTGCCACCTATACTTCCAATATAGGTCCTTTAAACGAATGGGGGCATTATGGAAAGTTGATTTCTTTCTTCCTCATTTACAAGGCGAATGTTGAAATGGCTTTTGTAAAACCATTGCGAAGCATTTTCAGAGAGCTGAAAGCCAGCGAAATGGAGTATAAAAATCTGGCTGAACACATGCCGGATATCATTGTGCGCTATGACAAGGCGCTGAACAGGATTTATTCTAATCAGCACCGCAATGATGCCCCATCATCAGACTTACTCACTGCTGATCTTTCTGCACGGATCACAAACGATCTCCACCGGGTATTAAAAGAGAGTAGGCCTGTGATGGGAGAACTGGAAATTACCACGCAGCAGGGCATCACTTATTATGCTTATCAAATTATTCCCGAAGCTGCAGATATCAGCTCCGCAGGCCGTCTGCTCGTCATTTTCAGAGATATTACCACGGCTAAGCAGGAAAGACTTTTTCTGACGAGGTTGCTGGATACCATTCCGCAACAGGTTTGGACAGCTCGTGCGGATGGGAAACTCGATTACGTGAACGGAACCGTCATCCGGGATTTTTCTGCCGATCCTTCTTTCGCTTTAGTTAAGGGATGGCAGCAATATGTCCATCCGGATGATCTTCAGGAAAGCGTAAAAGCCTGGCAAAATTCTATCCGCTCCGGTAAGGAATACCAGGTGCAATTCAGGTTAAAAATGGCAGATGGAACTTACCTCTGGCACTTAGGCAGAGCGGTACCGATCATGGAAAATGGAAAAATTAATCTCTGGATAGGTACCAATACAAATATCGACCTGCAAAAAAGAGGACAGGAAGAACGTGACGAGTTTATATCAATTGCTTCACATGAGCTTAAAACACCACTCACCAGTATCAAAGCATTGAATCAAATGTTTTTCAGAACTACTGACGTGCAAAAGCTTAAATCCTATCAGCAAAAAATAGATGTTGCTACGGTCAAACTGGAGCGGCTGATTAACGATATGCTGGATGTAAGTCGCATCAATGCAGGGAAACTTCAGTTCAACAAATCGAGCTTTATGTTATATGATTTGCTACTGGAGTGCTGTGAAACGCTGCAGCTAAGTGTAGGTACGCACCGGATTATTCTGGAAAAAGGACAGGATGTGCAGGTATATGCCGATCGGTTCAGATTGGAGCAGGTGATCACTAATCTGTTAAGTAATGCCGTAAAATATTCCCCGCAAGCAGACGAGGTTTGGGTAAAGATGAGTGTAGAGCAGCAGGGTGTAGTGGTTTCGGTGAAGGATGCTGGTATAGGGATCGATAACCGGGAGCTGGAAAAATTATTTGACCGTTACTACCGTTCGGACAATACCGCCCAGCGATTTGGTGGTTTGGGTCTGGGGCTTTTCATCTCTTCTGAAATTATTAAAGCACATGGGGGAACATTTTGGATGGAAAGCGTATTGGGCGAGGGCAGCGTGGTTTCATTCCGGATTCCTTTAACTGATCAGAAACAAGTTCCTGTTGTTTCCGTAAATGGTTTGAACTACCAGAACGAACATATGTCTATTTTCTGCAACCATAAAGCTGGACGGGTGGAGGTAAACTGGGTAGGCTATCAAAATGTGGAGAGTGTGCAGCAGGGCGGGCTGAAAATGATTGAAGTGCTAAAATCGTCTGGATTGAGGAAGGTACTGAATGACAACAGAGAAGTACTGGGTAACTGGTCAGAAGCATCAGATTGGGCCGGAACGGTCTGGTTTCCCCTGATGGTGAAGGCAGGACTGGAACATTTTGCCTGGGTATTTTCACCAAGCATATTTGCACAGTTTGCAGCACAAAAAAGTTTTGATCTTTCTGATGGAAAGGCCAATGTAAGGTTTTTTCACGATATAGATCAGGCAACCGAATGGCTTGATAGCAGTGAATAAAAGCAGCTTAAAATATCCCCAGGAATTTTTTCCTTTTTTTCTTTTTGCCGTTTTGTTTCCCCGCTGTTTTTACTTTTTCAGCAGCTTGCAGCTTTGCGGCCTGGATACTGTCTTCCCTGTTTTTTAATAACTTCTTTTGATATTCTTCATGATAGGTGAGGAATGGCGGCACGTACGTGGTAACCTGAGCAGGGGTGGCGGCCGTATCCGGCGTATTAAAAAAACTGTAGCTTAGGAAAGCTAATAGAAGGAGAAACATAGCTGCACTACCTAAAAAAACTTTTCTTGGGATGCGCAGGTAATCTCCATACTGGTAGTTGCCGTTTTTTTGATTAAAGCTGATTCCAGCTTTAAAGGCGATCAACCGCAGGTTTGCCAGTTCATTTTCGAGTTTTTCAGTTTTTTCCCTGGCTTCGATGCTGCGCACTGCGAAATTTAACGATTCGTTTGGCAGGCTCCTTTCCACATTCCTGAAATCCTGTGGTGCAGAAGATATCAGGTTATTTGTTACCGCCTGATGCAATTCCATCCCGTTGGCAAATCGTTCAGCAGGGTCTTTTTTTAAACAACGGTCAATTAAATGGATCAACCATTTCGGAACCTGCATTTCAGCGGTTAGCATTTGCTCATCAACTGCGTTCAGCAGGTTGTTTCTTCGAAGCGCCATCGCATCCGGAATTTCCTTTTCCAGGTGTCCGATCATTACCGTATTCCGCCCGGTATCACCATTGCCTTCAAGTGGGAAAGGCACCTGGCCAGCCAGCAGCTCGTACAAAATGATTCCATAACTGTAAATATCGGTTTGCAGCAACATTTTGCCTTCATGTTGTTCTGGCGCCATAAATTCAATGGCTCCCGCATGGCGGATACTTGTCCGGCGCTGCTCATCACTCATGATTGCTAGGCCAAAATCCAGCAATACATAATTGGAAGTCTGAACATTATACTTTACATTATTGCTTTTAATGTCGCCATGTTTAACATCAACCTGATGGCAATGTGAAAGCGCTGCCGCCAGTTGTTCGGCAACTTTTAAGATTTCTTTAACCGTGAAAACCTTTTGATTAGGAGGCAACAGCAGTTCGCTCAGCTCGGGCCCTTCGATATATTCCATTTCAATAAACGGAAACGAGCCACTATCGGTAATGCCTGAACTTAATATCTTCACCACATGAGGACTTGGGTTGATATTGACCTGCTCTAACTTGGTTACCTCATTGATAAAGTTCCGATAGTTTTTATCACTTTCATCTTCTACATAAATGGGTGTAGGGATAAGCTTAATGGCTGAATAAACCGGACCCATGCGCATCCCTTTGTACACCGAGCCTTGCCCGCCTGTTCGTAGTGCGCCAAGATTTTGCAGTCCTTCGGTGATGGTAAAAATTTTACTCATGGGTTTCCGGTGCTAAATTAAATTCCAGTACCACTGATTCTCCCAGGATGATCTGATCGCCATCTTCTAATTCCTGCCCAATCTGGGTAGCGTGTAATTTGACGATGTTCTCTGTTAAAGCAGAACGTAACTTCACTTTATTACGAGGCGGTATTCCCCCTTCATCTGCAAATAGTACAAATTTAGCCAGGTTTTTATTCCATTCGATATGCGCATGTTGCCTGCTGATGTATTTGTTGCGTTCATCATCACTGTTTGATGGGAATGCAATATGATTGGTGCGAAAATAGCCTTCATCAGACTGTGCCTTTTCATCCCTGCCAATATTATATTTTCCTCCTTCAGAATGGATAAGATAGCTGCCTTCTACCGTTTTGCCACTAAGTGCTTTTACACTAGCGTGTGCCTGTTGTTTAACAAAATGACTTTTGGTTTTTACAAAAAGGGCAACCGGCAGGTTCTGCATTTTAATGGCCTCAGCAGGAATCTCTTTGTCAAATGATAGGTCTAACACCCAGTTTTCAGGTAAATCAAGCGAATAATCATCGCTGATGCGTTGTATTTCATTCTTAAACTGCTCAGGCTCATCCGTAAAAACGGCAGCTTCATATACTTGTTGTTCTGCGGAGGGGCAGTTAATATAAAGACTTAAACCTTTGATATTAGCCCCTTCGCCACCCTCTGCTTTTTGAAGTTCCTGCTTTACAAACTGGAGTATGGCATGTCTGATCCCTTTTACGTCATCAGGATGTTTTTCACTCCCGCTTTTGAATAAGTCGAATATCATTTTCATCTGTATATTATTAATACCTTACTGTTATTTCATTGAAACGGCTGAGTTTTACGCTTTGTTTTTAATTCCTGTTAAATTATTGATTTTTATCATTTAATCAGGAATGTTCCAATATTTCATTTTTTTTGGTGCAAATTGATCAATTGTAGTGATGGATAATCTAAGTTTGCGGAACAATGCTCTTAATATATCCGCCTGCTTTTAAGAAAGGAATTACATGTTTGCCCGCCAGCTTTACGGCATCTGATGAACCTCTGGTGGCCTCAATGCGTATGCAGACTACGATATTACCTTTTCCGTTTGCAGTTGGCGCAAAAAATACATACCAGCCATCGTTAATCTGTTCCTTTTTCCAGATTCGCTCTGGTGTTCCCGTTTTACCTGCTACCGCTAAACCAAGTGTCCCGGTTTTCAGTTCGCTCTGCTTGATCATATAGCCCTGCATCAGCCTGGCATATTCCGGGTTGCTAACCAGTTTCGTACCAGTTTTAACCGGCTGCGGCTGATCGCTGATTTGAAGTACAAATCTGTTGGCAATCATATTTCCATCATTGGCTATTCCTGCTGCCATCCTTGCTACTGATGCCGGAGTGGCAATGAGTGCGCCTTGCCCCCAGGACATACCCGAAATTCCCTTGGCCCGTGTTTTCCGGATGTTGTTAGGATCATATTTGGGCTTTGTATTAAACTCTGTTTTCCGCCAAAGCTGCTTCCACTTTTCTTCCTGCGCACTATTTTCACCCGGTTTGTTGTAATAATATCCTCCGGCTCCGTGAAGAAACATACCGGTTTTCAGATAAAGATCCCCCATGTTTTCCTGCAATTGTTCCTGATTGGCCAGTTTAATGAAGTAAACATTGTTCGATTTTACTACCGCCCGTTCCAGATTAATTAATCCAGTCTCGTCTGGCTCTATTCCCTTTGTACGGATTCTTTCCCAGGTGGCGACCGGATATTTCTTATTGGCTGCCGCCATACCCAGTTTGTTAAAGGAAGCCATGGCTGTAATTAATTTAGCCGTAGAGCCGGGCTGTGTAAAGCTGGTAAAACCAAGATCGGAGGTCGTTATCCATCCTGACAGCTGATTTTGTTCGCTATTGGTCATGGTTAAGCGTTCCCAATCGTGAATTGGCGGCAGGGGATAAACGGCCGAGGTCAGTACATCGCCTGTACTGGCTTCCATAATAACCACAGAAACACGGTTGTCAGCCAGGGAGGTATCCTGGCTGATTGACTTTTGAATTTTAGTTTGTAAACCGGCATCCATACTGAGTTGTACATCACGATTCTTGTTTTTAAAGGCTTCCACTTCATTACTGCTTATACCGGCCAGAAGTAATGGGGAAAGTGCTGCATAATCTTTTTTCACCACCGTCATTTCCTTAACACCCCTCGCTAAAAAACGGTTTTCGCTGTACTTGCTGGCTAAAACCGTAAAGCCTTTAGTCGGCAGTTTAAACCCGCGAAGTTCGGCTGCATGCTCGTATTCTGCAAAATAACCATTTACACTTCCGTTAAAAACGCCTGAATTTGCGTCTCCCGTCCAGAAAAATAACTGTTCTTCAAAAGGATAAAATCTATCTAAACGCTGGTGTACGGCAGAATCAAGATTATAATGATGAATACCAGCACCAATGAGCTTAAAATGTTGTGCTTTTACGCTGTCGGCATTGCTTGTTGCCAGTAACACACCTTTACGGTCGTGTATATTTCCCGCTTTCAGCCGGTTCATGAGAATGGCGATCCTTGGATTATAGCTGAACATCCTTGCACCACTTCTATCGGCTACCAGCGCTGGCTGCACTACCCACTTTTGGTTGTGTAATATATAACCTGCTACGTTAACGCCTAGTAATACGATACCCAGAGAGGCGGCGATTAACGCAGGTACAAGATTTTTATCCTGCTGTTTGGCAATGTATTGCATTTGTATCTGGGTGCCTCTTACCATAGAGACCGACATCAAAAATGCGGCTGCCAGAAAGTTGAGTACAAGCGATGATCCACCATAACTCTGGAAAGGTAAAGAAACTCCCGATAACGGTAAGGCGCCGGTAGAACCACCTGCAATAAGCAGGAACTGAACAAACGTTGATGCACCAATACCAGCACTTAAATAAAACAGGAAAGGTGATCCCGTTCGGCGGCCAATAATAATGGATCGGTGAAGATAGAGCAGGAACAGCAAAAAGATGCACAACATTCCTGTTAATCCGAATTCTTCACCTATTGAAGGTAAAATCATATCCGTATGTGCTTCGGGGATGGTTTTTGCAAAACCCTCACCAACACCCTGTCCGGTGGTACCTCCTGTAGACATTGCCCACAAACCATTAGCCACCTGGTCGCCACCATAAACCTCATTGTTCCAGGCATCCTGCCAGATCGCTTTTCTGTCGCCCAAGCGTTGTACCGGCCCGGGAAAAATGCGGTCGAGATATGGGATCTGATCAATCGTTAAAAATGCGGACATGATTACCAGTACCATGATAGCCGATTCGCTAAGCTGTCTGCGTTGAAAAAACATTAACAGACCAACGGAAAGCAAAGTTAATCCTGTAGCGATCCAAATGTTATCAAAAATCCATGACACGATGATGTACAATACCACAGCTCCTGCCATAAACATGAAATCGCCCCGCGAGAAGGAAAACAGAATAATAAAGGTGAAACAAACCACCATGGCAGGACCAAGGTCTCCTAAGATCAGGAAGAGCATGAGTGCCAGTAATATTGCCAGTAAAGCGAATGAAAAAAACGACCACCTTTTATTCCAGCTGGTATATTCACTGATTAATTTTTCGTTTACAGCAAAAAAGCCCGCAAGAAAAAAAATAATTAAATATTTTACTACTTCACTGGGTTGGAAACCAAAAAGATTCACTTTTACGCCACTTCCTTCCGGTCCCGTTCCGAATAATATAGTTAGCGCCAATAAGCCAATGGCTACCAAAGCCCATGGCCATCCGTTTGCCGCCGATCGAAAATTTTTAAAGAGCAGCAGGCGGTAAACCCAGGTATCGGTATTGAAACGGCGCAACTTCAGGCATAAGATTAATATCATCCCTGCAAAACCTATCAGCAAATACAGCAGGGAATCTTTGGCCAGAAATCTGTCGCGTAAAGGGTCTTGCAGGCTTAATAGTGTAAGGAATGAAATGCCTGTAAGTAGCATCACGATCGGTAGGATAATTTGATCTGTTGTGCTAAATTTCCATGAAAGAATCAGGTAGACTAAAAGAAAACCGCCGATAATTGTTCCGCAGATGATGAAAAACCACTTGTTAAATTCATCGGGTGTTCTGATAATTAATGATTTCTCTTTTTTGAGGATATTGAAATCACGGGTTGAAAAAAGTTTTATGGTATGCGGACGCTGCTCGAAAGTAAAAGCAGTATTCTCATCAAGATTTTGCACTCCTTTGGAGGCTCCATATTGAAAACCTGGCTTTAAAGGGAGTATTTTAAAGGCCTGGTTGTTGGGTAACTGGTTAAAACTAAATTCGCCCGAAGCGTTTGTACGAAGGTAAGCGGTGAGTTGCTGGAGCTTCTTTTTTCCGGCAGTATCTAATGTAAAAACTTTGGTTATCCCATTCGCTTTTTCGATACTGTTTTTAACGGTTTCCGTTGGTTCATCGTTGTAAATACTGTCTTGCGGCAAAATCATTTCCAAACGGATCAGTACGTCCGCGACCGGCTTTTCTCGCTCCACAATCTTTCCGCTGATCTGGTATTCTCCAAGGCCAAAATCTGTTTTGGAAGCATATTGAAGCGGATTTTTTTGTTCCTGTTCAAACTTTAAGGAATCATCACCCGTATAACCGAGTAAGGCCCGAGAGGCGAGTACCCTTGCCTTGAATGATTTGCCTCCTTTTTTAAAGGCTTCGTCAGCAAGAATGAAATAGCGTCGTTTATTTATCTCGCCAATATTATCAAGCTGTAGCGTATTTTGCGTTGCATTGCCTATGGTTGATTCAATGAGGTCAACATCTCGCTGATCTTCAAAATAATAACCTTTTTTGAGCAGATTTCGGATATTTTTTGCCGGATTTACGGCATTTAGATTAACCATAGTACCCGCTTTCAGGCGTGGCGATACCTCCTCAAACCGAGGCTGAATAATCGTATATAACTGGTAGAAGAATAAGATCAGGATAAGCCCGATTGTCAGAAGGAAAATTCTTTCGCGAAGCCGGCTTACCCTAATAACCCCTTTAGTTTGCTCCATTTTTCGGATCAGTAGTTTTTAATGCTTGATTTTTTATTGGATTGATCTTTGGAAGTTCAACGCTGATAAATTCCTGGTTTGGAAAGATAAAAGTGTTTTTTACCGGAATGATGCAGTCAATGAAATTAACATTTTTCAGGAAGATCGACTGATTAGCATCAGCAATAGCAGTATCAAAGCCCTTAAATTGCAGGCTGTCTAAAGTTAGGCGTTTTGATGGTGCAAACATGGCCAGCGCAGCACCATGGTATCCACTATCTGCCTCCAAAACAAGTCCTCTGGCAATGATATACAAGGAATCTTTTCTTAAGCGAAGCGTATCGCTGATAAGAACCGGACTTTTAAAAATAGAGTCGGAAAGTATGAGCGTATCTCCTGTAGCGTTGTCGAGTGCGTCCTGTAATAATTTTTCCTGGCTATTTCTGGCCTTTTTTGGATTTGCAGGAGTAATTGCCGAGGTATGATCCTGATTTTCTTGTCTTTGTAAATAGAGAAAAATTGTTGATCCCAGCAGGATAAGACTTAGGATAATTAATGAGATGAGACCATAATTTCCTTTACGCTCCGGTTTATTGGCAGGTTCCTGAGGGAAATTTGCGTTTTCAATATTTTCAGCTTTAACGGATTGGGCTTCCTGTTGCTGAATAACCGGACGGGTAGGTTCCACTTTTTGTGGTTTTTTATTATTCTGCAGAAGTACAACAGTAATATTATCTCGGCCACCATTTTCGTTGGCTAAAGCGACCAAGTTCCCTGCTTTTTTCTCGAGCGTATCACTTTGAAGAAGCAGCGTGGTGATATCATTTTTGTTCACCATGTCTGTCAATCCATCGCTGCAGAGCAACAGCAGATCTCCAGGTAAAAAAGGCGACTGGCCGGTTTCAATATAACTTTCATCACTTTCAATCTGATCACTGAAACCAATGGCCTTATTAATTTCATTGCGTTTTGGATGCTGCATGGCAGCGCTTTCATCCAGTCTTCCCGAATCCTCCAGAAAACCTACAAAAGAATGGTCTTTAGAAATTTTGATTAACGAGCCGTCACGCAGCAGGTACAATCTGGTATCACCCACATGCGCATAATAAAATAAATTATTTTCAATGTCCGCAAGCACAGTTGTGGCTACGCAAGCCATCTCGGATAGTTCTTTTTCTGCCTGCTTTTTGGCGACAATTACTTCATTCGAACTTTTGAATGCCCGGATCATTTGCGGAATCGGATCTGTTGGGGGCGTTGAAAATTCTTGCAGAATTTCTCTCCGGGCAATAGCCGAAGCGACTTCGCCGCCCTGATAACCGCCAACGCCATCAATTACCGTACCCAGGATTAATTTATCGCCGGTTAGCGCTTCTGCAATAAAACTATCCTCGTTATTTTCTCTGGATTTGCCCGTATCTGTAAGGCCAAAAAAGTATTTATCCATTTTTATTCCGGGAATTTTTAATGTCTTTAAAATGAACTATTAACAGCGCAACGACAAGTAATAACAATGAAATTGATAAAAGTTGCGACATGTGCTACGATTTAAACAGGTTTAACCCAATAATACCATTGAGCAACATCCTGGAGTTGAGTGGCAGCGGTACCCATTGCGGTGAATTAATTTCGCTTCGCTGAACTAAAACCTCGTTTAAAGTGGTTAGCTCGCCGAAAGCGGCTAAATAAAAATTACCATCTGCTTTATTATAGCGAATATGTAAATGCGGGGAGTTTACCCATTCAGATGCAATTTTGAAAATATTGGCTTCTTCACGTTCATCTTCGTTTCCTGATACAATGGTATCTTCGGTTTTGATCAGAAACTCAATTTTTTTGCCTGAAAACTGCTTGTCCGGAATGATTGTTTCCAGCCTGGCTATAACCGTTTGGTTCGAGGAAGGAGTGGTTTCACCATCAACATATTCCAGTTGCGCCTCGTATGGAATTTCCATGTAACCTTCGCTATAATAGGTAAAACCTTTTAAAACATCATTATTAACATCAAATGTTTGCGCAATGCCAGTTTGACGGGGGATGAAGGTCACCCGGAGATTTTCCGCCTTTTGATTATTATCGGGCAGCAGTTTTCCTATAAAACCCTTATCCCCCCTTAAATAATCCGGATGTGATACCAACCGGAAAACCCATTTAGAGCCAGATGGCACCACAGTTTTCCCAGCCTGCCGATATTCCTTTAGAATTTCGTAGAATTTTTTAACTGTTTCCTGAACAATCAAGCCAAAAATTCCTTGTTTATTGTCTATGAACTCCCGGTAATCTTCGGCATTGAAGGTAATGATGAACTCGTGATAGAAAACAACACGGTCAGCAAAGGATAATTCCTTGATGGATTCCTTAAACTTATCTACAATGAAGCTGTATATAGCATCTGGCGTAAGTAACGCAACTTTCTGGTTAATACTTTTGGTTTCATCAGTAAGAAACCAGTCTTGAATGCCAATACGCTGCCAGAAATTTGATTTTGTTTCCATAATGATGAGGCTTTTAGGGCCATTGAAATGATGATATTGTTACGCTAAAACTCAACGGGACTCAAAGATGTATCCGGTGTCAGATCTTCAGTACTGTCTTTAGCTTTATCTTTAGCTTTTTTTATCTCCGCCTTGATGGCGCTGTCTATCAATCGCTTTGCGGCCGCGGCTTCTAAAGCCTTGCGCTTTTGGATTAATCTTTCTTCATCCACACCAACTGTATCCACATTTTTTGATACCGTATCAATTGGGCTTATCGGAGATTTTTCTTGCGGTTTGTTCGTAAACTGCGCATATCCAATGTAAGCCATCAGTCCAATAATAAAAAGGATCAGGCAGGTGAAGGTAAATGTAGATAAATGTATGCCAGTTCCTGCCGGTTCTTGTTCCGCCTTTACATTTTCCAGCGTTTGGAGTTGTTGGCGAAGCGATTCATTCTCTTCTGTCAAAAGCACTAGGGCTGTATTGTCAGCGGGTAAGGCTGTGTTTGATAAAGTCCCGTTTGCCACGGCTTCATGTAAGGCCATTCCATCATTATACCGCAATGAAGGGTCTTTCTGCAAGCACTTACTAATGAGTTTTAAAAGCCACTCGGGAACCTTCATTTCCCTGTTTTTTTGTTCTGCAGACCAGCTTTCAGGTAAGTTCGCCTGGCGTAAATTTAACACATTCGGCACTTCGCTTTCCATGTGTCCAAGCATCACGGTATTGCGGGCCGTATCGCTATTTCCAGGAAGGGGGAAGGGAACCTGTCCACCTAATAATTCATATAGAATAATACCATAACTGTAAACGTCACTTTGCAGTAACATTTTACCTTCGTTTTGTTCCGGTGCCATAAACTCTACTGCACCCGCATGGCGGATGCTGCTTCGCCGTTGTTCCTCGCTCATGATGGCCAACCCGAAATCAAGCAATACATAGTTTCCAGTGTGGATATTATATTTCACGTTATTGCTTTTTACATCACCATGTTTGACACCGAGTTTATGGCAATGCTCCAACGCTGCTGAAAGCTGTTGTGCAACTTTAATGATTTCTTTTAAAGTAAATATTTTTTCGTGGGGTGGCTGCAGAAGTTCGCAAAGGTCGGGCCCGTCAATGAACTCCATTTCTATAAATGGAAATGAGCCGCTTTCTGTTATCCCGAAGCTCAGCATTTTAACCACATTCGGACTCGGGTTTTCATTAACCTTCAGCAGCTTGGATACTTCATTCTCAAAATTACGGTAGTTTTTATCGTCTCGGTCTTCGGTATAAATTGGTGTTGGAATTAACTTTACCGCAGAATAAATTGCCCCGATGCGCTTTCCCTTGTACACCGAGCCCTGTCCACCGGTTCGGAGTGCTCCTAAATTTTCCAGCCCTTCTGTAATTGTGAATACTTTGCTCATAGTTCGTAATAACAATGATAAGAATTTTTTGTTGCCAAAATAAGCAACAATATCACAAAGCTGATTTTCTATCTTATCCGAAGGTGGATACCAACAGATACGATATTTTTTTTATCTGTTTACGGCTAACTTACTATTCTATTTATTACAAAAATTTCCATGCTACACCAGAAATGACGCTGCTGACTACTAGTGAAATAAAAAATAGTTTGACATTTTTATATGTCAGGTTGCGGTATTAAACTTGTTTATTTCCTAATGTAACCATTTAGTTATATTTTTACTTCATAGATGATCCCCGATTACAGTACATATCATGATGAAAAATTACTTTCGCTTTTAATTGATCGGGATAATCATGCTTTTTCTGAAATTTATAACCGCTACTGGCCTCTGTTGTATAAACATGCACTCCGCATGCTTAAAGAAGAAAATGAGAGTGAAGATGTAGTGCAGGAAGTATTTACCAAACTCTGGCAAAAAGCACCTTCCTTAACAGTGAATACCTCAATTGGTGCTTATCTTTACGTATCTACCCGAAATGCGATATTAAATTTTTTCAGCAAAAATCAGGTTCATCATGCCTATTTAACAGATCTCGGAAAGTTTCTGGATCAGGCACAGGAGATAACGGATCACCGGATCAGGGAGCGGATTTTAGCAAAACTGATTGAATTTGAAATTACCAAACTGCCTCCGAGAATGCGTGAAGTTTTTGAATTAAAAAGAAAGCAAAACCTATCTTACAAGGAAATTGCAGATGTGATGAATATTTCAGAACTAACTGTAAAAACTCAAATGAATAAGGCTATTTCTAGTTTAAGAACAAAATTTGGTACTCATTTACCTGTTTTTTACCTGTCTTTATAGTATTTCTGATTTTAAGTTAATAAAAAGATAATTTTTTTTTAATATCGGATACAACATTGCTTTGAGCTGCCTGTCTTACTAATATACGACCTCTAAAAGCATGAGCAATTCATCAGAACAGAAAATAATTAATAAATATTTAGAAAATAAGCTTTCTAACGAGCAAATAGCCCGTTTAGAAACCTGGTATTTGCTCAAAGCTGAAGAAAATGAATCTTTTGATGTACCGGTTGATTATGAAAATGTACAATCGAAGATATGGTCTAAAATTCTTGTTGGTGTGGCACAACCTGTAACTGAGGCATCGCCAAAAGTTAAAAAGTTAAACCATACTAAAAAAACATGGATTGCGATAGGTATTGCTGCAAGTATATTGTTGTTAGCGGGCATCAGTTATTTTTTCATTTTAACTAAAAATGATATTTCTGATCGATTTGTTATAGAAAAACAAAAAGATTTACCCGCTGGAGAGAATAAGGCGACATTAACCCTTTCGGATGGCCGGGTTATTAATCTGAATCATGATGCACCAGGAATTATTGGACAGGAAGCGGGTGTTGAAATTACTAAGGCGACAGACGGAACTCTAGTTTATAAAGTATTGGAGGGCAAACTGAATACAACTGGCTTTAACACTATTGCCACACCTGTTGGCGGGCAGTATGCTGTTATTCTACCTGATGGATCGAAAGTCTGGTTAAATGCAGGCTCCTCATTAAAATATCCAACAAGGTTTGCTCCAACCGGAAGAAAGGTAACTTTAACCGGCGAGGGGTATTTTGAAATTACGCATCAGCGAGATAAAAATGGCAAAATTCCATTTACGGTTTCAGTATTTAAGGGCAGTCGCCCAACAGAAGAAGTTCAGGTTTTAGGTACTCATTTTAATATCAATGCATACACGAACGAGCCATCGGTTAAAACCACCTTACTGCAGGGGAGTGTAAGTATTTCGCTAAATGATGGTAAAACTGCCTTGCTAAAGCCGGGGCAGGAAGCCGAACTGGATAATCAGAACTTAAATATACAACAGGCGGATACTGAAATGGCAACTGCCTGGAAGAATGGCGAATTTGTGTTTAGGGAAGATTTAAGAAGCGTGTTACGGAAAGTTGCAAGATGGTACGATGTTGAAATAATATACGAAAATTCAGCGCCTCAAAATCTAACACTAGGCGGATGGATGTCGAGAAGTAACAGTATTTCGGAAGTTCTCAATCATATTCAATTAACAGGAAAAGTTCATTTTAAGCTTGAGGGAAGGAGGGTAATCGTTTCTAACTAAACCTAAAAATGATACCGAAAAAAACCAGAAGTGCTTGCAGGCACCCCTGGGTAATTTGGTAGTCGAAAAATTAATCAACTAAAAATCGCATAAGGTCTTGATTTCGAAGGCGAGGCCAAATGCAATAACCAAACAAACAAATGTATAAAAATTTTACTTCACTCGGGTTGCCAACCAGGCAGCTCCGTAAACTGCTACTCGTTATGCGACTAACGGCCGTGATTATCCTGTTTGCACTAATGCAATTAAGTGCATCAACAAGGGCCCAAAAGGTTTCCATTGTGGAAAAAAATGCTTCATTGGAAAGCGTGCTGAAAGAGATACGCAAACAAAGTGGTTATGACATCATTTACGATCTGAAAATTATACTTGGTGCAAAACCGGTATCTATCAATGTGAATAAAGTTAATCCACTAGAAGCGATTCAAAAATCACTGAATAATCAATCCCTTACTTTTTCTGTTGATGGTAGAACTATTGTAATTAAGGAAAGAGGTGTGGCTGATCAACTGGTAGATCTTATTAAGAATGTAGACGTTCGGATAACCGTCAGGGACTCGTTAGGAAACCCACTTGCGGAAGCGAATGTATATAACAAAACCATTAATAAAATGTATGTCACCGATAAGAAAGGTGATGTCATCATCAAGGATGTTCCTGCTAATGGTTATGTTTTACAAATTAATTATATAGGGTATAAGGGGGAAGAGATTTTTGTTGATCGAAAAACTGTTATGTATTACGTCACGTTAAGACCGTTTATTTCGGCGCTTGAAGAGGTGAGTGTGGTGTCAAATGGTTATCAAAGCATAAGCAAGGAACGTACAGCTGGAGCTTATTCGGTCATTACCGGCAAAGAATTACAAAGTAATCCGGCTGTTAATATTTTAGAACGTTTAGAAGGACAGGTAGCAGGTGTGAAATTCGACATTAAGGGCAATAGCGTTCAGATTAGAGGGGTTAATAGTTATGCCGGTGGCATTGGTGTGCCTCTTATTGTGCTTGATGGATTTCCTTTAATGAATCCAAGCGATGCCGCAACATTGACCAAACCGGTGGGTGGAAATTCTTTTGGTAACTCCATCATAAGTAATATCAACATCGCCGATATTGAGCAGATTACCTTTCTTAAAGATGCTTCGGCCACCTCTATCTGGGGCGCAAGAGCAGCCAATGGTGTTATTGTTATCGAAACTAAAAAGGGCAGAAAAACTGCACCTGTTTTGAACTTTGGGTATACTTTTGGTATATCTAAAAATCCTTCCATAGCTGATCTAAAGTGGATGAGCAGCGCACAATATATCGATCTGGAAAAGGAAATGGTGGACAAAGGACTATTGGTTGACCCTTTGGCTGCAGCACCGGGTAATGAAATTTATACCCCAAATAACAGCGAGGCAACTGAATGGATGTTTAGAGTTAAACGCGGTACCGCAACTGCTGCACAGCGTGATGCCGCCTTGGCCGAAATTGGTTCAAGAGACGGGATGGCACAGATTGAGAAATATCTGCTTCAGAACGCTACTAACCATCAATATAACCTGTCATACTCAGGCGGATCAGAAAATAGTACCTATTACATTTCTGGAAGTTATACTAAGGATAATCCAATTTTTAAGGGAAATTACGGCGACAATGCTTTTGTAAATGCCAATACATCTACCGATTTCTTTAACAAAAAAATAACCTTAAGGGCACTGTTTAACTATCAATATTCTAAATCACAATACAATGCCGCTGCAGTAAATGCATTAGCGGTAAGCACAACTGCGCTGCGACCTTATGATTTACTGGTAGATGCAAAAGGTAATAGTATCGGCAGAAATATTATCATTACCGATGTACTGGCGAATAAAATGGTGGCCCAAGGTTATTTACCTTTTACATACAATACTTTAGATGAAGCAAGTTATTCTAATTTTACTTCAAAAAACAATGTCTTAAGGATGAGTGCCGGTTTAAACGGTAAAATTGCCAAATGGCTTAATGCTGATGTGTCAATATCCAATCAGCGTCAGTTTGGAAACTCGAATACGCTTGATGAATTAAACAGTTATGCAGGCAGGATATTGGTCAATACTTATACAACATTGGTTAATGGAAAGGCTTCCAATACAGTTAATTACGGTGGTCGATACACCACTTACGGTAACACGGCATCAGAAACATCGCTAAGGGGACAATTAAATTCTGATTTTAATATCAGTGGCAAGCACCAGTTTAATGCCATTGCCGGTGTCGAAATCAGAGAAACCAATTCTGATAATACCTCTGAAACAAGATATGGTTTTGATGCCGATACACGTACGATAAAAACGGTAAATCCGACGCAGCAATATCCTACAATGTATGGTTACAGCCAATCATTGGGCGATAATTTAAGTAACCTGATCAGTTACCGTAAAAGGTATTTATCTTACTATAGCAATGCCTCCTACAGTTATCAGGATAAATATTTTGTTACCGGTAGTGTTCGTTTTGATGATTATACCTTGCTGGGTTTAGATCGGAGTAAAAGAGCCAGACCGTTCTGGTCATTGGGTTTAAGATGGAATGCCAACAGGGAAGCATTTTTTCAGAACTTAAACTGGCTCAATACATTTAGTGTTCGTGCTACTTTAGGGACTAGTGGTGTTGTACCTACGGCAGGTACTAACATTGCTATTATAAATGTTTCCGGAAGTGATGTAAGAACCGGTCAACCTGTGGCAGGCATTGAAACCCCGGCGAATTCAGATTTAGGTTGGGAAACTACCAAAATGGCAAATTTGGGTATCGATTTTGGTTTTTTTAAGGGTCGTCTTAACGGTAATATTGATGTTTATTCTAAGCGTACACATGGCATTATGGCGCCTTTTGCCTACAATGCTACCTATGGCTGGTCTGTTTTGTCGTTCAATAGCGGAACCTTGAGTGGCCATGGCTATGAATTCTCTATTAATGGCGAATTGATCCGGGCGGGAAGATTCAGCTGGAAATCTATATTGAATTTTGGCTACACTACCAACAAAGTTACAGATCAGCGTTATGTAAATAATGCCAGTAATATTGCCGGTACCACAGCCACTATAGAAGGCATGCCGTTAGGTTCGCTTTATGTTTATCGCTGGGCAGGATTAGATAATAAAGGTCAATCACAAATTTTCGATCGTAATAACAAAATTATTAACAACACCACTAACCTGACCAATGCTTTTACCAAAGAAGACCTGGTTTATGTAGGAAACAGATATGCTCCTTACACTTCAGGTTTTAACCATAATTTCAGATATGGCCAGTTAGAATTGGGCGTAAGGTTTGTGGGTTACTTCGGACATGTTTTTCTGGAAAATGCGGTAACCAATTATCCAACCACTGCTGATTTTGCCTACTCCGGCGTTCTTGGCCGGCAGGGTGAACTTGCAGATCGGTGGAGAAAACCTGGTGATGAAGCCACTACAAATGTACCGGGAATAACAGGAGTGAATTTTAACAGTATCAATCGTTACCGTTATTCTGATGCCTTGGTTAGAGATGCTGATAACATCCGATTGCAGCAAATTTCGCTAGCTTATAGCGTTCCACAACGATTTCTGCCCCGCAACTTCGTGAAATCCGTATCCCTTTCTGCCAATGTTAGAAACCTTGGTATTGTTTGGAGAGCTAATAAAGAAGGGATAGACCCTGAATTTATTAATACGGGCAACTATGGCAGCATAACCCCAACGCCAAGCTATGTTTTTGGTATAAACGCAACGCTTTAATCACATGAAAAACAGATATTCCATTATCATGCTTGCTTTGGCAATTACTTTAGCAAGCTGCAGAAAATATGTTGAGATCGATCAACTTTCAATCAGAACATTAAAATATACTTCCGATTTCAGAAATACACTGAACAATAACAATGTTTTGGAAGGTACTTATTCCTATCCGATTTTATCAGGAGACGATACAGAAATTACCGATGCAACCAGGCAAAACTCGCTGGGCGATATTTTAGGCAATGTTTATACCTGGGCGCCAAAATACACTTCTGATTCACAAAGTGACGGCGATTGGGAAAAGCAGTATAAAACCATTTATGTATGTAATGAAGTTTTAGAAGGTGTATTAGCCTCTCAGGGTGGTACCGAAGCTGAAAAGCAAAGTATTTATGCAGAGGCGTTGGTTCATCGGGCTTATGCTTATTTAATTTTGGTGAACATGTATGGCAAGCAGTATAACAGTGCAACTGCGGGTACTGATTTAGGTGTTCCTTTACTTACCACGCCTAATTTATATACTAAACTTAACCGTACTCCGGTGGCTGAAATTTACGCTCAGATACTAAAGGATTTAAGAACATCGGTTAGCCGGTTGCCGCAAATAGCCGACTATAACGTTCGACCTGCTAAGGTTTCTGCTTATGCTGTTTTTGCAAAAACTTACCTCAACATGCGTGATTTTAATAACGCAGCGTTGTATGCAGATAGCGCTTTGGCATTAAAAAGTGGTTTGCTTGACCTTAAAACCTACGAAACTGCAGCGGGCACTATCCCGGTTAGGTTACTCAATCCGGAAATTATCTTTTCAAAAGTCGCCAATGTTGTTTATCCTGCTATTTCTTTAAGTAATGACTTACTGACCTCCTTAGGTACAACTGACTTACGATATAAATTATTTTCTGATGTAAGATCCCGTTTCGGCAGCCAGTTTAGTTTAGGATTTACCGGAAGGGCATCAAGTAAATATTTGATTAATGAATTTGTGATTAACAATGGTCCTTCCGTACCAGAAATGATGTTGATTAAAGCGGAGTGTTTGGCAAGAAATGGAAAAACTACGGAGGCCATAACACTAGTAAATAATCTTCGAATTAAACGTTTTACCACAGCCAACTATATTCCTTTAACTGCCGCTAATGCAAATGATGCCTTGCGTATCGTTATAGAAGAAAAACGAAGAGAGTTCTTTGGAACAGGAATGCGTTGGTTTGATCAGAAACGCCTGAACCTAGACAGTGATTTTGCCCTTATCAAGAACAGGACATTTAAAACCGTAAACTATACATTAGAAGCCAACAGTAACCGGTATTTATATCCCATCGGAGATAAGTATATTCTTTTAAACCCTGAATTGGAACAAAACCCAAGATAGAAAAATCAAACCATGAAAAAACATTTTTTAACAAAATGTGTGCTACTGCTTTGCCCGTTTTTCGGGCAGCAGCTGGCTGCACAAACTGTAGTATGGCAACCGGAACCAATTAAGCAAGGTCAGCAAGCTATTTTTAATTACCAGCCAAAAGGTGGTGACCTTGAATTTAGTGATGAGCCCAAAGCATTACTTGCGGTATTTAGTGATTTCACGTGGCGCAGTACGCCTATCGTTTTAACAAAAGATAAGGATAGCTGGAAAGGAAGTTATCAGCTGCCGGAACATGCTGCATTTGTTGCCTTAAAATTTTATCAGGGAGATTTAAAAAATCCTGAAGCCATTGATAATCATCAGGGTAGGGGTTATATCCAGCCGGTTCTTAATAACAAAGGGAAGGCAATTTCGGGAACATATTTGGCTGAAGCCAGCTTAATGGCGGGTTTGACCGGTGATTTTACATTAACTAGCTTCGTTACTCCATCGAAAGATAAACAACTGATAGATTCTCTTTTACGTAAAGAAGAAGATGTAACCAAGCATATACCTGGCCCGCTGTTGTTTAATTTTCTCGACCTGAAGCAATTAACAATGCCAGCTGAAGACTTTAATGTATTTGCAGATGGTCTTTTAAAAAATGAGCTTAAGAATAAAAATCTATCGGAAGAATTTCTATCTCAGTTGAACAGATACTACAGTAAATTAAAAAATGCAGAAGGTTCGGCACTTGTAGAAGCACTCATTTTTAAAAACTACCCTAAAAGCCCTACGGCAAGATTTATAGCTTTCCGCAAAAGTACCGATGGTAAATATGGAAAAGACTTTGAGAAAGGTGCGGAAGATTTTCTAAAAGCTTTCCCATATTCAGAATGGAAGAAATCACCGGATAGGATGTCTTACATTTACTATACGTTGCACAGGGGCTTAGGTACGCAATATTTCGAGACGGGGCAAAACGATAAGTTTTTAGGTCTTTTTAAAGAAATTGATTTTAAAACTGCCAATGAGATTTACCGCTGGAATTTAACAAAAGGCCAGCTGATGGGTAAAGGAGATCAGAAATTACTGTACCGTTTCAGCAGTTTTATTATTCCTTACCTGGTAGAAAGGCAAAAAGATCAATCCTATCTTATCGATTTTGAAAATGACGCGGAGAAAGCACAGCAAAATGCAGATGAACAATTAGATAACCGCCTTTTTACTCATATTTATTTTGCCAATAAGCAAGGGGATTTCACCGCTGCAAACGAAAGCTTCAAATATTTATCTGAAAAAGGAAAGTATGGCAATGCTGATTTAAACGCATTGCATGTAAATGTTTTAGAAAAATTGAATGATACCCAGTCAGTTAAGCCATTGCTCGAAGCAAGTGTGGCTGCAAATGCAGTAACGCCTATCATGTTTGTTAAATTAAAAGAAATCTACAAAAAAGAGCATAATGGTAAAGAGGAGGGTTATGAAAAATACCTTTTTGATTTAACCCCTGCAAATAAAAGAAACGAAATGCAGGCGCACGTGATGGCTAACATGGTCAATTATCCGCTGGTACCTTTCACTCTGGAAAATGCTGATGGGAAAATGGTAAACTCCAAAGATTGGGCAAATCAAATTGTAGTAATTGATTTCTGGGCAACCTGGTGCAGGCCATGCATAGAGGCTTTTCCGGGCATGCAACTCCTTGTTGATCAATATGCAAAAGATACCAAGGTTGGTATATACATGATTGGAACCATGCAGTTTGGTGACTATAAAACCAAATCGGTTAATTATGTCCGTAGCGAGGGTTATCGTTTTAATCTATTACACGATGCGGTTGGCGCAAAAGGGGAACAGGATCAGGTATTTAAAAGCTTAGTACCCTTATTTAAATCTTCGGCAATTCCGCGTAAAATTATCATTAAAGATGGTGTGGTGAGATATTCGTCAGAGGGTTATTCAGGTAGTCCGAGTCAGCTTAGAGATGAATTATCGACAGCAATTGAAATATTAAGAGCAGAGAAATAACACAAATGAAAAAGAACATATTATTAACTTGTTTCTATACTTTTTTCATCGTATTGGTTACACAGGCACAGATGAATCCTAAAATTAAGTTACAAGATGCGTTAAAACTTATTCAGGATAATTATGTAGACCCGGTAAACGATGAGCCCGTTGTAGATGCGGCCATTAAAGCCATGTTGGGTAGCCTGGATCCCCATTCCAGCTACATCAGCCGAGAAGAAGTTGAAGCCATGAACGAGCAGATGACTGGGAGTTTTGCTGGTATCGGGATCTCCTTTGCAATGGTTGCCGACACTACCTTTATTACGGCCATTAATCCTGATGGACCAGCGGCCAGAGCCGGACTGCAGGTGGGCGATCAGATTAGTCAGGTTGATGGTCAATCCATTTTCGGGAAAGGTCTGAAAAATCAGGAAGTGATGCGCATGTTGCGTGGTGAAAAAGGAAAGACTGTTAAGCTAAGTATCATTCGCAAGGCACAACCTGCACCGCTCGAATTTAATGTAATGAGAGAACAAATTGCTGAGCTCTCTATTGCAGCCAGTTACATGGTCAATAAGAATATCGGCTATATTTCGCTGGCCGTTTTTAGTCAGTCTACCAGAAGAGAAATGGATGCAGCACTGAAAAAACTAAAAGCTCTAGGTATGACGAAGCTCATTCTGGATGTTCAATCGAATGGCGGCGGACTCGTAGAGGCGGCGATTGGTGTGGCAGACGAGTTTTTACCTAATGATAAGGTCGTTTTTTACTCTGTAACCAACACCGGCGTTAGAGATTATTATTCTACAGGTGGTTTCGGCCAGTTTATGTCGGGCGATTTAGTAGTATTAATTGATGAATCCACGGCATCATCAAGCGAAATTTTAACGGGCGCATTACAAGACTGGGATCGAGCGGTAGTAGTCGGGCGGCGGAGTTTTGGAAAAGGTTTAATGCAAAAAGGCCTGGCGTTAAGTGATGGCTCGGTTATCCGGTTAACAGCGGCCCGTTACTACACACCTTCAGGTAGATCGATTCAAAAACCTTATGCCAAAGGAAAAAATGATTATTTTGAAGATTTTAATCGCCGTATGGCATCTGGTGAACTTACCGAAGGTGGTCATATTAACTTTCCTGATTCGCTAAAGCATACTACCTTAACAAATAAAAGGATAGTTTATGGCGGTGGCGGCATTATGCCGGATAAGTTTATCCCGATTGATACTGCGCTATATAGCGGATGGCTCAATAAACTGATGAACAGCGGACGCATCACCCAGTCGGCTTTTAGCTACGTACAACAAAACCGCCAGGGCCTGAACACAACCTTTGCGAGCTTTGATGTTTTTAATCAATCCTTTACCATCAGCGATAAAATGATTGATCAGATCATGACCAGTGCAATAAAACAAGGCATAAAGTTGCCGGCTTTGACCGATCAGGTTGCCAGAAAAACCATAGCAGTAGAATTAAAAGCAGAAATGGCCAATATGCTTTTTCTTGGTAAAAGTTATGCCCTTCGGGTTCGTAACGAAGCCAGTAATGCTTTTAGTACGGCATTGGATATTCTAAATAATCAAAATACTTACAATCAATTTTTATCAGCTAAGCAAACCAAAAAGTCATCACCCTTAAAAACATCTAAAAAATAAAACCATATGAAAAAAGTAATATTGGCAGCAGCCATGGTCATCGGCGCATTAGCTACTTCCGCACAGACAGGATACACCATTAAAGGCCAGATAGGAAAACTGAATAAGCCAGCCAAAGCATTTTTGCTCATCAAACTGGAAGGAAAAGAAAAACTGGACTCAGCGGTTTTGGTTAATGGCGCCTTTACCTTTAAAGGTTCTGTACCCTCACCCATGGAGGCAACACTCCGGTTAAAGCACGATAATGCCATCGATACGCCGGGAAGAAGAATTAGAATAGATGGGATGCCAATCATTTTAGGAAATGAAAATATTGTCATTACCGGAAAAGACTCCATCAGAACAGCTACCATAACAGGTTCTAGTTTAACAGATGAAAGTAAAAGGGTTGATAACCTTTTGCGTCCGATTTATGAAAAACTACAAGCGCTAAATTCGGAATTCGCTAACCAGCCAGAAGCTAAAAAACAGGATCAAAGTTACATTCTGGATCTTGAGACGAGAGCCAGGGCTATTGAAAAGGAAATCTTCGATGCAAAAATCAACTATGTTAAACAAAATCCATCAAAATACATGTCACTGATGGCTCTTAATTCAACATTGGGCCCTGGTTTTGATGCGGTTGAAATGGAAAAAATATTTAATCCAATTTCCCCGGAGTTAAAAAACTCCTTCTTTGGAAAACAGGTAGCTGAACGCATTGCCACTTTTAAGAAAACCCAGGAAGGAGTAGAAGCACAAGATTTCACTCAGCCTGATGTTGATGGTAAAATGATTAAGCTTTCTGATTACAGAGGGAAATATGTATTGGTTGATTTCTGGGCGTCGTGGTGCGCTCCTTGCCGCAGGGAAAACCCCAATTTAGTAAAGGTATACGATATGTATAAAGCCAAAGGTTTCGAAATTCTGGGTGTTTCGCTTGATAAAGCTGCGGATAAAGCCAAATGGATTAAAGCCATCGCCGACGACAAATTAACCTGGAAACAAGTTGGCGATTTAAAAGGATGGGAAAATGACGCCGCTACCAAATATGATGTAAAAGCTATTCCTATGAATTTTCTAATCGATCCAAATGGAAAGATTATCGCAAAAGAGCTCCGAGGTGCAGCTTTGGAAGCTAAAATCAAACAAATTTTTGATGCAAAATCTAAATAGACTTTTTTAATAGTTAATGATGACAAATGCAGGTTGATGGATATCGCCTGCATTTTTTTATTGATCAGACCGGATCAAGCTTGGTCCGATATGATGTATTATGTCGTCATCAATTATTAAACTGGATTAAGTTAACCACCTCTCGATGAGCACTTAAATTTTTGGGATTATTAAATATGTTCTGCCTTTCTGGGTACTAAATTTTATTACATAACCACCGTTGTTTTTTACACACTCATCTGATTGACCTTTGATCTGAATAGGTTGAGCGTTTCTGATGATACAAATCCCGCCAGCAAGTGATTTAATATCAGCAGCGGTTAATTTGTTTTGATTCCATTGCATATTGATTTCAAAAGCTCCGCGTGCCCGCAAGCCCGAGATGCTTCCTTTTTTCCAGGCATCGGGCAAAGCCGGAAGAATGTGGATTTCACCGAGTTGACTTTGAAGAAGCATTTCTGTCATGCCGGATACCAGACCAAAATTTCCGTCAATCTGAAATGGAGGGTGTGCATCAAAAAGGTTAGGGTAAAGTCCGCCTCCTTTAGAAACACTCACATCACGCATCAGGTCTCTGATGAGTTTATAGGCATGATTTCCATCTAACAACCTTGCCCAGAAATTAATTTTCCAGGCCAGACTCCATCCGGTACCTGCATCGCCACGCAAATCGAGTGTTTTTTTTGCGGCTTCGGCTATATCGGTAGACAAAAGCGGTGAAATTTCTCTGCCGGGATGCAAGCCATACAAATGACTCACATGACGATGAGTAGGCTCAACATCTTCCCAGTCCTGATACCATTCCTGTAAATTTCCCTTTTTACCAATATGAAGCGGATAAAGTTTGGCCATTGCATCTTTAAGTTTTTTGCTGAAAGCGGCATCAGTATGTAGAATCTCAGCCGCTTCAATACAATTTCTAAAATGATCCCTGATGATTGACATATCCATTGTTGTAGCAATGCTGGTGCTGACCTTTCTTCCTTTATCATCAATATATTCATTTTCAGGCGAGAAAGATGGAGCGGTGATCAGATAGCCATCTTTATCTTTTACCAGAAATCCCAGTAAAAATTCTGCCGCACCTTTTAAAATAGGATAGTTCTTTTTTAAAAATACCTTATCCTGAGAGAAGCGGTAATGTTCAAAAAGGTGTCGGCTTAACCATGGTGCGCCCATATACCAGTTAGCCCATTTTGGATCGCCTTTACCTAAATCGCCGACCGGATTGCTGAGTGCCCAGATATCGCTGTTATGATGCGCTACCCAACCTTTTAAATTGTAAAAATCTTTTGCGGTACGGGTACCGGTTTTAGCGAGATCGGCGATAAAATCAAACAGCGGATACTCCATTTCCTCCAGATTGGTTAGCGCTGCAGGCCAGTAATTCATTTGGGTATTAATGTTGATGGTGTAATTGGAACTCCATGGTGCCCGGAGCAAATCATTCCATATTCCCTGCAAGTTTGCCGGTACTCCGCCAGGTCTGGAAGAACTGATTAGCAAGTAGCGACCATATTGGAAAAGCAGGGTTTCAAAATCCTGATCTGTATTTCCACGACTAAATTCTAATAATCTCTCATTTATCGGGTTATTATTTGTTGATTTTTCAGGCTCACCTAAACTGAAGTTTACGCGTTTGAAATATTTATGGTAATCCTTTTGATGATCAGCAAGCAGTGTAAGCCAGGGCTTTTGAGTAAGTTTTTGCAGTTTTTCTGCATTTATCTTTTTCTCATCTTTTCCTTCGGATACCGGGCATTTGTCGAAACCGTTAAAGCTGGTTGTAGCACAAATAAAGAGTAAAACTTCATCTGCCTGCTTTACAGAAAGGGTTGAATCTTGTGTGCTAACAAGCCCGCCAATATTTGCCACCTGAATGTTGAGTGCTACCCTCATGCCATTGCAATCGGTACTGTCGCCATAAATAACCGGATTAGTATTATATGTCACATAATTAGGATCAACCTGTGCTGGCGCCTGTGCTGTAAACTCAATAGCCTGGCTGTCTTTAGCTGTTATCTTGTGCCTGATTTTGCTGCCGAGATTTAAAAGAAAAGAAATTTTACCCGGTTGGCTTGCGCTTAAACGCATAACTATTCCCTGGCCTGGTGCTGAGGCAATCACTTCTCTTTTGTAATTCACTCCATCGGCCTGAAACAGTACCGTAGCAATACTATTTTCGATATCAAGCTGGCGGCGATAGTTACTGATGGTTTGACCTTTTAAATCCTGGTTGAGGTGTAAATCTGCTAGCGGAAGATAAGATTGCGAATAAACCCCTTGCATTTTACTAACCATGTCAATTGCTTCCCTCGGGGTTCCGTCTGAAGAAAGTAAAACCTTTCTGGCTTTTTCAAAGTAGGCAGGCGCTTGAGGATTAACATTGTTTTTTGCAGGTCCACCGCTCCAGAAAGTAGATTCGTTCAGCTGCAATATTTCTTTTTCTGGGTGACCGAATATCATCGCCCCAATACTTCCGTTTCCAATGGGTAGTGCTTCAGTCCATTTAACCGCTGGTTTTTTATACCATAAGCTTAAGTTGGATTGCGCATAGACTGAAAACGTTAAAAATGGAAGGATGAGAACTAAAAAGAAAAATCGTATTCTGCTCATTTTTGCTGAATTTTAAGCAGTGGCTGCCTCAGCATCCCACAACTTGATTAAAGTAATTATATCTGGTTTCCGGTCAGCTTTGTTTAGTCTTATCGGAATGCCAAACATAAAAAGCTTATTGGATTTAAAGGCGCTAAAAACCGATCTTTTTATTCACTAATCCGACTTTGTTTTAGCACTTAAACAAATATATTGCTTTTTAATTATGCTAAAGAATCTCCCAGCCTTCTAGCGTCGTTTCATGCACCAGGGAAATGCTTCTCTCATTTTTCAGGTTTGCTTTTGGATATACATTTCTGTAATATTATCCCCTGAAACCGTAGGTTATCGTGTAGATTCATGTTTCTGAGCAAATTTCAGCCTCATGATAGCGGAACAATTAAAGTGTTAGTATTTAGCGTTTGCAGGTAGTGCAAAATATTCTGAATGCTTATTGGATACAAAAAGTGCAAGACTAATGAGAGGTGCTTATTAATGATAATAATTAAACCTGGAAACATAGTTTTAATTTAAGAGGATGTTTAAAAGGACTTTAAGTCATTCTTTTTCACTATTACATATTGATTATGTGAAGCTTGGAAAAAAGTGGAATTATAAGAATGTAATCAGCCCTTACCACCGAATTTATTATATAGATGAGGGGTTAGGGAAACTGTCTGATGTGCGCCAGGAATTTACCCTTGAGGCAGGGTATTTGTATTTCATCCCCAGTTATACCCTTTGCAATTTAAACTGTGTGCATTACCTTAGTCAGTATTTTGTTCAGTTCTTTGAAGAAAGCCCTGACGGATATTCCATCTTTGGAAATAACAGACAAATCATTAAGGTTAAGGCGAATAAAATTGATGTGATTAATTTTAAACGCCTGTTACAAATAAATCCCATGAGGGGAATTAATAGATCTGATGATCCGAAGATTTACGAAAACAATACTTATTATGCCGAATATGAGGAACTGAATAATAAGCAGGGATTTGCCCAATTTGTCGAGTCACAGGGTATTATCTTACATCTTATCTCCCGTTGTTCTAACCAAATTAATCTTTCGAAAAACAAAAACTCCTTAAAGGTACCAGTGAAGATACTGGAAACAATTAGTTTTATTGCCGTCAATCTTAGTAATGATTTGTCGGTTAAGTCATTAGCCTTCCGGTCTAACCTTAACTCAGAATATTTTTCCAGGCTTTTCCAGAAACATACAGGTTTGCGTCCGGTGGTTTACGTGAATAACAAGCGGATTGAGAGGGCTAAATACCTCATTATGAATGGGGAAAAATCTTATTCGAAAATTGCAGAAGAGACCGGTTTTCAAAGTACTGCTCATTTCTCGCGTACCTTTAAAAAGGTTGTAGGTGTTTCTCCGCGTGCTTATCTGGCTAACCGATAAACAAGCAAATTTAGAGCATATTAGTAAATCATATTATCTGTTCTCATTTGCTGACGATATTTAAGTGGGGTAGACCCAGTAAACTTTTTAAACATCTTAAAAAAGTATGGCATCCCTTCAAATCCCGATTCAGCAGCAATGTCCTCAAGCGATTTAGATGAAGTAGTAATTAAGTATTGAGCCCGCTCGATGCGCTTTTCATTAATGTAATTGATCGGGCGGTCGCCGGTGAACTGCGCAAATAACCGGGAGAAATAGTCGGGATGCTGATTGACCATGCCCGCTAAAAAATGAACACTGATTTGCTGATGAAGGTGGGTTTGGATATAATGAATAGCCTCCATAATTTTCACAGGAACTTCCTTGATGGTTTTCTTCACTGTTCTTAACGGCAAAAACTTTGATAGCAATTGTAGCAGAATGGCCTGTGTTTCAAAATAGCTGGACTGATCTTGCTTACTATTCAGCTTTTGATATTCACGGTAAAATGAGTTTTTCTCGTAAACTTTTGGATCGTTTGATCTTTTTATGCCCCTGTTTTTGTTGATCTCCAAAAGCCTTTTAAAATTTTCAATGTCTGATTCAATTGCCTTTACTTTTAATAATTTTCTGTTTTGTTCAAATAGGGAAATACCATCTTTGGAATCTTCAAAAAACTGAACAAAGTATTGACCCAGATATTTTTCGCATTTTAGATAGCATAAGGTAAAGGAGGGAATCATATAAAGATATCCTGGTTCTAATAAAATTTTATCATCCAGGTTAGAAATCCATCCTTCGCCACCATCAATATAATAGATTCTGTAATATGGGCTTATGACATGGCTAAAATTCCATCGATGATCTAGTTTGACATAATCGACATGCAAGAGTGATAAAGAGTAATCAAAAGTTCTCATTGGATGAAAATCTGTAACAATCAATAAAAGTAATCTATATGTTTTAAAACTAAATTAAGCGAGCAATAAGTCACTCGCCTTTCCAGCGTTACATAATATAGCTAAAAATATCAATAGTTGATATTAAACTTTCAATTGCTTAATAACCATTATCATTAAAAATTCTAATTTGTTGTTCGGCTCAGCCATGGTTTAGTTAATGGCTGATTTACTTCGTTATAAAATGAAATTTGTCCAGTCCGTATCCTCCTCGTAAGATAATAATGGAACACAACTAATTCCACTTTGAAATTGTGCCAGAAGCATGGCAATATCCATATTCATGTGCTCACGGGTAATAGCTGTCATATGATGATTAAATCCGTTGTTGTTCATGGTTATTACAAATTGGAAGCATAAAACACGGGCGATTATTTTTCCTAAAGCGACCAGATCTCTTTGTTTTACGGAATCTGCGAGATGGAAGTTTAAGCCTGTGGCAAATTCAACTGCCGCGTACTGGGTTAAGTTATATTGCTTTATAAATCTGAGGAAGTGTGTCTCTTTGGCTTTTCTCATTAATTTCAATATCATTTCGGCGATTTGCGCATATAGCATTTCATTTGATCCTTCGAATATCTGAAAGGGTCTACTATCCACTACGCCACGTCCTGCAACATGATCCAGCCTGTAACCGTTTGCACCCGCCAGCTGTAGTGCAATTTGCGCAGATTCCTGCATCAGATCGCTCACCAGTGCTTTTACACTATTTGCATCTACACCATTTGTGGCTAAATTATTTTCAATACTACTTGTATTAGAACTGTACGCACACATTGCCGAGGCCAGTGTATATGCAGCTTGTAATCGTGATAACTGGAATTTAACCGAATCGATTTCATTTAATTTTGCTCCAGATACCTGACGGTTACTGCAATGTTGCATGGTTTCATCCAGTAATCTTTTGATAAAGCCAACAGCCATTCCCGGGAATTGTAAACGGCTTCGGTGTAAAATATCCAGCATCATTTTAATGCCGGTTGATTCCGGATTCAGCCGGTGGGATGTTGGCACCTGAACATCAATATTATTTATTCCATATGAAATGGCGTACAAACCAAGATTGTTGTATTTTTCACTGACATCGATTTTTTGCAATGGGTCCTGATTAATGGTCATCATAAAATCAACATCACGCACAAGCTCACCATTTGGACTTTTCTTCCGGGCAGCAACCAGCCAGTAATCGGCGTCGCCTGTTAGGCCTTGCCAGTGCTTTTGTCCTTTTATATGGTATTGATCTCCCTGTTCTTCATAATATGTGCGCATATTTAAGGCATCACTTCCGTACAAAGGTTCGGTAATCATGAGTCCGCCCATGGCTTTGTTTGTCAAGAAATCCTCAAAAACTTTTTCCTGTACCGCAACATTTCCGTACTTAGCCAGGGGCTCCAGAAACAAGGCGATATTGATTCCGAACATGAGCGATAACGACAAAGATTCGTATGATGCGGCTGATAGTACACGCAAACATTCAGCAACTTTAACACCTCGTCCGCCAAATGAAGATGGAATGGCAACTGATAGCGGATTCATAGCCATAATTTCATTCATGAATGATTTAGAGAAGCCTCGTTCAAGACTCATTTTATTGAAATCATGGTCGATGTTAAAAATCCTGTGAAAGTTTTCCTTCAAAGATTTGATATAGTCATTAATCGGCTCTACTGTCAGCGCTTCAGTATGATTTTGCATGTGGTCCATAGTATTTTTTAAGTTAACCCATTTGATCCAATAAGAGTATGAGACTTATCGTGCCATCTATAAGGTTTGATTGAACCTCGGTATATGGCGCTGGGTAAATACAAAGCTATGGCACAGGAATGTTTTTCAGCTTGTTAGCTAAGTACTTTATATAGGACAAATCGTGCCAATTGTTATTTTGTTAATGCCCGGTAAGCCGCTGGAGAAAGGCCAACTTTCTTTTTAAATATCCTCGAAAAATAGGAGGGTTCTGAGAAGTTTAACTCGTAACAAATGTCGGTTATCGTTTTTGTAGTTTCATGAAGCAGGAGTTGGCTATGGAGTATCAGGACATCAAGAATTAAATCTTTCGAGGATATTTTGAATACTTCATATACGCAGCGATTTAAGTAGTTAATTGATACCGCTAGTTTATCTGCGTAATAGTCAAGATGTTTCTGTTTTTTGAAATGCTGATGAACCAATCTTTTAAAATTCATGGCAATTTCCTGCTTTCTGTTAAATGTTTTGTGAGAATCGGAGAGTTTAATAATTTTTAACAGGAGTGATTTTAATAAACTTTCTGATAGTTGGAGGTATGGGGCTTCATTCCTGAGTTCCTTGTACAATTGACTAAATAAATTGTGCAGATCAGGGTTATCTTCTTCTGATAAATTAAGCAAAGGAGAGATGGTAAAAATGTTCAGAATTTCCTGTTCCCTGAATATAGAAGCCATTGCCTCTTCCTTGATTAGGACACAGTAGCCTTCGGTTTCCTGACCAACCAAACCAATTGTCGATACGTTTCCATAATTACTGATCAGTACTGCAGGTGCATTGACCGCAAATTCACATGGCCCGATTTTGTGATTAAAGAAGCCATTAGATAGATAAATAACGAGGTTATAACCCAACAGGATGGGTGGCGTAGGTGCTTTAATAAAGGGCGCAATCTCGCTTATTCTAAATATTTTTACAGGCAGTTGCTGGTACTGAATATGCGTCAGATCGCCTATCATAAACCGCTCTACAAATTCATCTGCATTTACCTTATTGTCCATTTGCTAGCAAATATATTGTTTTTAAGATATTCAATGCCATGGAGTCATTAATCGGGTACGCAATAGCATAGTTCTTTGTTGCATAGATTAAGCTATCTTCACCCGGTGAAAAAAAATGAATTATCTCATGGCTGAAACTATCTCTGCTGCTTTATCTCAGCTCGTTGACTTTAACGAGGAAGAACTGTCTTATTTTATGAAGCTATTGAAGGTTAAAAAACTGAAACAACATGCGTTTCTGCTCCAGGCGGGTGAAGTTTGCAGAATGATGGTCATCATCAATTATGGTGGTCTCCGGTATTTTAAGATCGGCGAGAAGGGAGAGCAAAGCCATTGGTTCGCTTTCGAGGGCGACTGGCTGGGAGATTATGAAAGCTTTTTAACCCGATCACCCTCTCCATATTACATTCAGGCACTTGAAGATACAGAGATCTATTGCCTGTACTACGATGATATGCAACACCTTTACGAGAAAGGTGTTAATTTTGAGCGCTTTGGCAGGCTGATGGCAGAGCGTTTGTTCGTGGCGGTTGGTAGAGCCCGGATGGACCTGGTGAGTTTATCTGCAGAGCAGCGATACTTAAAACTAATGGCTGATTTTCCAAACATTTCCAAAAGAATTCAGGTACAACACATTGCTACGTACCTGGGCATTCATCCCCAGAGTTTAAGTCGCATTCGTAAAAATATTGCCAGGGCAAAGGAATAAGCCTATTATCACTTTTAATTTATTCGTAACCTATGTTATTTTAAGGATGGATGATTTTGTTGATTTTCGCTGCCATGATAAAAACAATTATTGGGTTGCCGGAACAACAAACGCAAAGCAGGATTCTGCTTGCCTATTGCGGAAAGCTTCATCTTTTGCTGGCTGTTGTTATTTTATTGATCATGCCTTTCGAGCATCGGCAGATTATGGGCATTAACCTCTGGGTCAAGCCATTAAAATTTGCCTTGTCTATTGGTATATACTGCATCAGTTGGTCTGTCATTCTGCAATTCCTTAAAAACGAACAGCGTAATAAATGGTTTTCCAGGTTTACTGTTTTTGCCATGACCTTTGAAATGATGGCGATTTTTACTCAGGCAGCAAGGGGAGAATTATCTCATTTCAATCAAACGGGGCACTACAATGTGATTCTCTATGGTTTGATGGGCATCATTATAACGGGGCAAACCATTTATTCCATTTTTATCAGTATCCCATTATTCACCCGAAATCCGGAAGGATTGAGCAAGGCCATGCGCTGGGCTCTTCGACTGGGCATCGGTATTTCAATCTTGTTTGCTTTACAGGGTGGGTTGATGGGAGCAAGAATGGCACATACGGTTGGCGCAGCCGATGGACGAGCCGGATTGCCGCTATTGAACTGGAGCAGGGATTATGGAGATTTAAGGATTGCTCACTTTTTTGGTTTGCATGCGCTACAAATTCTGCCAGCATTCGTGTGGCTGTATCCTTCCAAACGGGCTACTCCAATACTGGTTTTCGGGCTATTGTATTTCCTCCTCGTGAGCTTTGTCTTTTACCATGCCTTACTGGGAAAAGGTTATTAATCATCATGATCAAGATGGAAGAATGAACTCATTAATACCGTTTCTTAAATTTTAGCATACTTGCGATTAAATTAATTAATTCGATTGTAATAGTTGGTTTTAATCTTTTTCCCATACAGTTTATAATTTTTTAGGTCAATCAAAGAGATTGTGAACTTGAATTTTACTGGTATAGGTTGATATTTCAAACCTAATAACAGCAGTAATTATAATTTTGATTAAGCCTATGATTCAAAATTTAAAAATCGAGACTCTGTTTAATAGCTATTTAATTAAATAAGGATTCGTTCATTCTTCAACCAGTTGTATTTTGATTTTTTGATGTAAAAGTCGGATTTGTATAAAAAATGGTCTATTAATTATAAAAATATCTCAAACTCCATCTTTAGATTTGTTCAAGATTAAGCTAACCAAATTGATATGAATCGTAGAACACTTCTTCAAAGTCTTGCTGTAGGACTGCCAACCCTTTTGTTTTCAGATAAACTTTCTGCATTATCGTTAAATGATGAGCAGGCCGGCAAATTTGTAGAAAGCATTTTAAAGGGACCGTTTTCGCCAACCTGGGAATCTTTATCCAAATATGAAACCCCCGAATGGTTTAGAGATGCCAAGTTTGGAATGTGGGCACATTGGGGTCCTCAATGCCAACCGGAAGCAGGTGACTGGTACGCCCGTGAAATGTATATGGAGGGAAATCGGAAATATAAGTTTCATGTGGAGAAATACGGGCATCCATCAAAATTTGGTTTTAAGGACGTAATCAACGTTTGGAAAGCTGAAAAATGGGATCCTGAAGCATTGGTTTCTTTATACAAAAGTGTGGGTGCGAAGTACTTTATGGCGCTGGCCAATCATCATGATAATTTAGATCTTTACAACAGTAAATATCAAAAAAACTGGAATTCTGTTAAACAGGGGCCTAAGAAAGATATTATAAAGTGTTGGGCAGAAGCCGCAAAAAAACATAATTTGCCTTTTGCGGTAAGTGTGCATGCTGCACATACCTGGAGTTGGCTTGAAACTTCCCAGCGATCAGATAAGAAAGGACCATTAGCGGGTATACCGTATGATGGGAAGCTAACCAAAAAGGACGGGAAAGGGAAATGGTGGGATGGCTTGGATCCACAGGAATTGTATGCTCAAAACCATGAACTTAGTAATAATAGTGAAGATAATGGGATGATCCACCGGCAATGGAATTGGGGTAATGGCGTTACTCCTCCAACACAAGCTTATATTGATCAATTTTTTAACCGGACGATTGATTTAATTAATAAATACCATCCGGATATGATTTATTTCGATGATTCTCAGTTTCCGCTTTGGCCAATTAGTGATGCAGGATTACGCATAGCGGCCCACATGTACAACAAAAGCATTAAAGATCATGGTAAACTTTCCGCTGTAATTACGGGCAAAATACTAAATGAAAGCCAGCGTAAAGCAATGGTCTGGGATATAGAAAGAGGGCAGAGCAACTCCATTGAGCCGCTTCCGTGGCAAACGGATACTTGTATAGGAGATTGGCATTATGACAGGGGGATTTATGATCGAAAAGCGTATAAAAAACCTAAAGCGATCATTCATACGCTTGTCGATGTAGTAAGTAAGAATGGGAATCTAATGCTCAACATTCCTGTACGTGGTGATGGGTCGATTGATGAATTAGAAAGAAAAATTGTAGAAGATATCGGTGTATGGATTAATGCGAATGCCGATAGTGTATTTGGAACCCGCCCATGGAAAATATTTGGTGAAGGGCCTGCACAAAAAGAAGCAGCAGCATTAAGTGCTCAGGGTTTTAATGAGGGTAAGGGAAAGCCATTTAGCCATGAGGATGTTAGGTTCTGTATTAAAGGTAAAACACTTTTCGCAACCGTTATGGGCTGGCCAAAAGATGGCTCGGCACTCATTACCAGCCTCTCTGAAGGAAGTGAATATTATCCGGATAAAATTAATAATGTTCAATTGGTTTCTACAGGCCAAGAGCTAAGGTTTGAAAGAACTATTGATGGATTGAAAGTCTTTTTTCCAACTGAAATTCCTGCTGCGCCGTATGCCAATCCTTTACGCATTAGTTAAAAAAGACAATCATTATTGAAGCCCTTTGGTCAGTATCTCATAAGCTTCTATTTTTGATCTATCGGGCAATTATGGAACAGGTTTACTCTTTGAAGTATCAGGGAGTTATTTAAAGAATTTATGGTAACGGCTATTCGAATAAGAGAACCTTTATTAGGAAAGGAATCACTTTACTTCAGGTTTTGAAACTGATATAATTTTATCCAATTGTATCAGATTATTTTAAACACTACTTACTTAGTTTTTTTTTTCGTTACCGCATCACTGATCGTTATTTAATCAATTATCTTAGCCTAATGGAAGCGCAACCCCTAAAGATTCCGGATATGCAACAGATTGTTATAGAAGGAAAGAACATTCATGATATTAATTCTTTTTATAAAGAGATTAACCGCGTGTTTATGCAGGATGAGGATTGGAAATTAGGAGAAAGTTTGGATGCTTTTAACGATCTGTTATTTGGAGGCTTTGGTGTATTAAAAGCAACACCCATCATTCAGTTAGTTTGGAATAATATAGCCGCGAGCAGCAATGCTTTAGGTTATGATATCACCAGGCAATACTATTTAAAGAAATTAGCGCCAGGCTCGCCATTTAACGTTGACTACCATCAGCAAAAACTTGCTGCGTTAGAGTCTGGTAACGGTCAGACTTATTTCCAGATTATTCTTGATATTATTTCTGATCATCCAAACATACGGTTGATTAGTAATTAATTAAAGGTTTGCCTAAAAGCTTTGGGCGTCAGGTTTGTTTTCTTCTTAAAAAGCGTACTGAATGACTGGGCATGTTCGAAGCCTAAGGTGTAAGCAATTTCACTCACAGACAGGTCAGTGGCAGACAGTTTTTCCTTTGCCTTTCCAATCAGTTTTTCATGAATATGTTGTTGAGTGTTCTGGCCGGTATGTACCCGAAGTAAATCACTGAGGTAATTTGGCGAAAGGTTCATTAGGTCCGCAATACGCTGAACGGTCAACAAACCATGCTCAGCAGGGTTATTGTTTTCAAAGTAGTCATCCATAATTTGTTCGAATTTGATGAGGAGTTTAGAATTGTTTTGTTTTCGGGTGATAAACTGACGCTCGTAAAAGCGGTTTGAATAATTAAGCAGCAATTCGATCTGAGACAGGATAATTTCTTGGGTATGCTTATCAATATGGGCACATTCCTTATGGATTTTATGTAGAATAGTAATGAGGTTATCTTCTTCCTCGACGGATAAATGAAGGGCTTCGTTTACTGCATAAGAGAAAAATCCATAACTATTGATGGCTGTAGCCAGGTGGTGTTTTAAAAGAAAATCAGGATGAAATATTAACAAGTAACCCGACCCACATTCCATGGTTTGCAGGTCGAGGTACTGGACCTGATTGGGGGCGGTGAAACTCAAGACCCCTTTATCGTAATCATAATGCTGCTGACCATACTTTATTTTTCCTGTTGCCTCACGCTTTAATGCCACGCAGTAAAAACGGTTCACAAATCCTTTCCAGATATCATCTTCCAGAAACAAACAATGACCCAGGTTAACAACACTTACCAAAGGATGTAGCGGTTCGGGCAGTGATAATAAACGATGAAACTGGGAAAGGGATTGGATGGCATTCATATTACTAAATTAGAAATTATATGTGAAGTTTGGCTGCACCGGATGATGCAGCAATGAAGGTTAGTCAATCAGTCCCATGCTAAACTCATCATATGGTTTTCCGGTGTCAGTTCCCAGGGGCACAATACTTTCCAGCTTTTCCAGGTCAGCTTCATTAAGATTGATGGACGTTGCTTTTAAATTTTGCTCAACATATTTTCTTCTTTTCGTTCCCGGTATAGGTATAATTCCCTTGCTTATAATCCAGGCCAGTGCCAGTTGTGTACTGCTTACGTTTTTCTCTGCTGCCATTTCTTCAATAGCTGTTACCAGATCAAGGTTTTTATAAAAATGTGCTTCCTGAAAGCGGGGGATACCCCTGCGAAAATCATTCTTAGGAAGGTCATTAATATTGCGGATCTGGCCAGTCAAAAATCCGCGGCCTAGAGGGGAGTAGGCTACAAAGCCAATTCCGGATTCTTTCAACGTTTTTAACACGCCACGTTCTTCTACTGTCCGCTCAAATAAGGAGTATTCACTCTGTACTGCAGTTATTGGATGAATGGCATGGGCTCTTTTAACAGTTTCTGAAGAAACTTCTGATAGACCGATGTAGCCAATTTTACCCTCCTGCACCAACTCAGCCATTGCACCAACCGTTTCTTCGACAGGGGTGTTTTTATCCAGCCGATGCATGTAATAAAGATCAATATAATCGGTGTTTAAATTTTTTAAGGAACGCTCAACAGCTTTTTTTACATATTCCTTCTTCCCGTTAATTGCCCAGGTTACTTTATGATCATCATTAATTTCCCAGCCAAATTTAGTGGCTATCACGTACTCATTGCGCTTGCCTGCTATGGCTTTGGCAATGAGTTGTTCGTTTTTTAAAGGACCGTATAAATCAGCAGTATCCAGAAAATTACCACCCAATTCTAAAGAACGGTGAATGGTTGAGATGGCTTCTTGTTCATCTGCGGGGCCGTACATGTGCCCGTCTTCAAAACCTGTCATTCCCATACAGCCTAAACCCATTTCTACAACTTCTAAGCCGGCACTACCTAATGCTATTTTTTTCATTTCCATGATTGATGTTTTTTAATGATCAAAATTCAGCATCAGAAAACGAGTTGATGTATGCAAAGCCCCGAATGTTGTAGGAGAATTGAGGAAATGAAGGCTTTACATTTTATCCAGAAATGCTAAATAGGATTTAACACCCTGTGCAACGTGTTTCTCAGAAACATTATGTTCCATTCCGTAAAAGGCAAACGGCGGCTGGTAGTCGGCTTTGATGTACTCAAAACTCAGCTCAAACGGCCTGGTGAGTTCGTTTAAGGTATATTTGTACTTTGCTGTTTCGGCTAACTCATTTTCTTCTACACCCAGCGATATGGCCAGTGCTATTTTCTTCCCTTTCATCCGGTATCCACTTTTACTACCATACGCCCATCCATGAGTGAGTACGTTATCAAGCCACTTTTTCATTAGTGATGGACAGTTAAACCAGTAATAAGGAAACTGAAAAACAATTTTATCATATTGTTCAATTAAATGTTGTTCAGCCGAAACATCTATTTTTTCGTCGGGATAGGCTTCATACAATTGGTATACAACATATTTTTCAGGGTATTGGAGAAGTGCCTCCACCCATTTTTTATTAATGACTGATTCCTTCATATCAGGATGGGTAACGATTATTAATGTTTTCATATTCGATATGTTTTATGGAGAACAAAGATAAGATCATGCCCAAGCTTTTGTATATTGCCAGCCAATTGTTAGGTACTATAAATAATGTAAGTAATGAGCGAAATAAAACCAACTTCTACCAACTTTTACAATAAAACGGCTTTGAGTGATGAATGTCCGGAAGCATATGCATCCACCATTATTGGCGGACAATGGACTTTAGTGATATGTTCGTGGTTGCTAAGCGGAAAGCTGCGGTTCGGTGAACTAAGAAAGAAACTACCAGGCATAACCGAAAGAATGCTCACCTTGCAATTGCGTAAGCTGGAAGAAAACAAAATAATCACCAGAACCGTTTATGCAGAAGTTCCCCCACGTGTGGAGTATGAATTAACACCAATCGGATATGCTTTGAAACCAGTTATTAAAGCGCTGGAAGATTGGGGTGTTAGTCATAAAGATTTGACTAAAGATTAAGTCTTTATGACCAGATTTTTCCGGCAGTAGAATCGCCAGTTTGAGGTATCCTTTATAACGAATTGTATCCTGGCATTGCGTACTCGAAAGAAAGCGTACCTAAGCGGCTATCTATTCCAGGTATTGGCGTAGTAAGTATCAAATGCCCACGTTGTGTATTCACTTTTGTACTATCCACATTTAAAAATACTTTGCTGTAAAATGTGGAGTAGGGATGACCTTCTTCTTTTTTATCTGTTGAGGCAATGATGGCGCCTTTAGGATTAATGATGGCAATTTCTTCGAAGTTTTGTTCCTTAGCCAGCTGATCGATATATAAGTGTACCTCATTCATATTACCTTCCATCATTTTATTTCGGATGGCCCAGACCATGGGTTTAGAAATTAATACCAACTGGTGCTTATGAATGGATTCGAGCTGTTTAGAAAACCGTTGTTTTAGTAATAATTGTTCTTGTTTGTGTTTAACAATCAGGTTGTTAAGTTGAACGGTTTTCCATGTCCACAACATAAAAATCAAACCCAGGCCAACTATAGCAATGATAATCATATTGCGTTTATATCCTACAGGCGTAGTGCTATCGGTAATGTTGTGGGTGTGTTTAACGTTTGCCATAATGCCATTAACACGAAACTGAATAATTTGTTTGCGAGAGGCTATTTACAATATTTAACGGTTAAGTATTGTTTTTTTAGCGTATTTACCTAATTTTGTGATATTGAAAAGGGCTTTACATATTTTTTTACTCAGCTTTTATTTGCTGTCCTGCACCGGTTTACAGGAACTTTTCAGAATACCTGTACTTTTTCAGCATTATTTCGAACATAAAAGTCTTGATCAAAAAATTACTTTTCTAAATTATCTTGAGCATCATTACAATGATATTCCACATACGGATAACGATGAGGAACGAGATAATCAATTGCCTTTTAAAACACATGGGATTTTTGCTGCTAACAGTATAAGTCCTGCTTTGCCATCTTTTTTTGAAATAATTCCGAAGAAAAGCTATCAAATATTACCCAGGCAAAAAATATTGGTGTATAATGATCAGGTTACACCATCTTCCTTCTGTGGTACTATCTGGCAACCGCCAAAAAATATTCTTTCTTAATTACGTATAGTTAAAACTATTGGTTGGTGTTTATGCGCTATGTTGATTAAATCAGCAAGGCAAATTTACACTGTTTAGAAACGATATTTCCATTTTTCATGCTGAATAGAATTATTGAGTTTGCCATCAAAAACAAACTCATTATCGGGCTGTTTACTATTGTCCTGATGATATATGGCGGCTTTGAGCTGACCAAATTACCGATTGATGCCGTTCCTGACATCACCAACAACCAGGTACAAATTATTACCACTGCTCCGTCTTATGGTGCTACTGATATTGAAAGATTAGTCACTTTTCCTGTAGAACAGGCCAATAGCAATATTGCAGGTATTAAGGAAATCAGAAGTTACAGCCGCTTTGGGCTTTCGCTGGTTACGCTTGTTTTTAACGATGAAGTAGATGTTTATTGGGCCAGGCAACAGGTGGCCGAACGTTTATTAACGGTGCAACAGCAAATTCCCAAAGGTATAGATAAACCAGAAATGGGTCCAATTTCAACTGGCTTAGGTGAAATTTATCAATATGTTGTGAAAGCTAAAAAAGGGTATGAAAAGCGTTATGACATTACCGAACTGCGTACGATACAGGATTGGGTAGTGAGGCGGCAATTACTCGGTGTAAAAGGTGTAGCCGAAGTAAGCAGTTTTGGCGGAAAACTTAAACAATATCAGGTTACAGTTGATCCGGGAAAACTTGCGGCCAATAAGGTAACCATTAATGAAATTTTTGATGCGCTTGAAAATAATAACCAGAATACGGGTGGCGCATATATAGAAAAACATGCTACTGTACAATATATCAGAACCGAAGGCCTTATTGGTACTAAAGAAGATATTGAACACGTAGTTATCCGAAATAATGCAGATGCTACACCGCTACTCATCAGGGATGTTGCTAACGTAGAGATGGGCTTTGCCACCCGATACGGCGCTCTAACTTTTAATAATGAGGGTGAGGTTTCAGGTGCAATTGTAATGATGTTGAAGGGTGCTAATAGTAATGTGGTGATTGATGACATCAAAGCCAAAATCAACCAGATCTCGGAAACATTACCCGAGGGCGTGGAAATTGTACCATTCTTAGATAGGACCAGCATGGTGAACAATGCCATTAAAACGGTAGAAAATAATTTGCTGGAGGGTGCTTTAATTGTAGTTTTTGTGCTGGTAGTTTTCTTAGGGAATTTTAGAGCAGGGTTTATTGTGGCATCAGTGATTCCGCTTTCTATGCTTTTTGCCATTATCATGATGAATCTATTCGGGGTAAGCGGTAATTTGATGAGTTTAGGCGCTCTTGATTTTGGTTTGATTGTAGATGGTGCCGTGATCATTGTGGAAGCGGTAATGCATCAGCTAAGTCATAGTAATAAATTTGCTGGCATTTCTTTGCTAAAACAAGACCAGATGGATCTGGAAGTGAAAAGTGCTTCCTCTAAAATGATGAATAGCGCAGTGTTTGGACAAATCATCATTCTAATTGTTTACCTTCCTATTTTCAGTCTGCAGGGAATTGAAGGGAAAATGTTTAAACCGATGGCACAAACCGTTGCCTTCGCACTTTTAGGTGCATTTATTCTTTCGCTCACCTACATCCCAATGATGTCAAGCTTATTTTTAAGCAAAAAGATTAAAAAAGCACCAAATGTTTCTGATAAGGCGATGACCAAAGTAGAAAATCGCTATGAAAAATTATTACAACGGGTATTGGGCTTTCCGAAAACGGTAATGGCCATTGTACTCGGTTTATTTGTTAGTGCCCTGATTATTCTGGCAAATCTTGGAGGCGAGTTCATCCCATCAATAGAAGAAGGAGATTATGCTGTAGAAACCAGGGTTCTTTCAGGAAGTAACTTAAACACCTCCATCGAGAATATACAGAAAGTAGCCGGAATCCTTAAGGAAAGATTTCCTGAGGTAAGAAATATAGTCGCCAAAATAGGCAGCAGCGAAGTGCCCACTGAACCTTTGCCAATGGATATGGGCGACATGATTATCAATCTTAAACCTAAAAGCGAATGGACATCAGCCAAAAATTTCGACGAGTTATCTGCAAAAATGGCTAAAGCCGCAAGCGAGGTGCCGGGTGTTACAACAAGCTTCCAGTTTCCGGTTCAAATGCGCTTTAATGAATTAATGACCGGGGCACGGCAGGATGTAGTTTGCAAAATTTTTGGCGAAGATTTCGATACCCTGGCTTTATACGCCAAAAAATTGGGCAACCTGGTTAAAACTGTAAATGGAGCTACAGAAATGTATGTAGAGCAAATTACAGGGACACCTCAGATTGTAATTCAATACAATCGGCCAGCAATTGCTCAGTATGGCTTAAATATTGCCGATATCAATAGAAATGTAAACACCGCTTTTGCTGGTCAGAGTACAGGTTTAGTATTTGAGGGAGAGAAACGTTTTGATCTGGTTGTGAGGCTGCAAAACAATAAACGAAGGGATATTAAAGATGTTCAAAATCTGCTCATTCCAATGCCAAATGGCAATCAAATTCCACTTTCTCAACTGGCAAACGTTGCCCTGGTTAATAGTCCGAGTCAGATTCAGCGAGAAGATACAAAACGCCGGATTTTAGTTGGTTTCAACGTAAGTGGAAGAGATGTTGAAGGCATTGTAACAGAATTACAAGAAAAAGTAAAAGCCGGCATAAAGCTGCCTACGGGTTATACCGTTACCTATGGAGGTTCGTTTGAAAACCTGAATGAAGCTAAATCCAGGTTAATGGTCGCTGTCCCGGTTTCACTGATTCTCATTTTCTTACTGCTATATTTTGCCTTTGGCTCTATTAAATACGGTTTGCTTATCTACACGGCTATTCCATTATCTGCCATTGGCGGTATTTTCTTACTGGCGCTTCGCGGATTACCTTTTAGTATCAGTGCCGGCGTTGGTTTCATTGCGTTATTCGGTATTGCAGTGCTTAACGGAATTGTATTGGTAGCCGAATTTAATAACATCAAAAAAACAGGAGAACAAGATATGAAAAAGGTTGTGCTGAAAGGTACCAAAACAAGATTAAGGCCCGTGTTAATGACGGCCTTTGTAGCTTCTTTAGGTTTCTTGCCTATGGCGCTGAGCAATGGGGCAGGTGCTTCCGTACAACGGCCTTTGGCTACAGTTGTAATTGGCGGTTTGATGATTGCTACCTTATTAACACTTTTTGTATTACCTATTTTATATGTAAGTTTTGAGAAAGGCTTGCTTAAAAAAGTTAAGGTGCCGAAGGTAACTGCCTTAATACTGGTCATGTTAGGATTAGTTGGTTCGAGTGCAAATGCCCAGCAATCTATCACCATAAACGAAGCTTTAGATAGTTTATACAAGAATAACATCAGTTTAAAAAGTAGTCAGCTTAAAGCAGATTACAACCGTCAGTTAAGTAAAACGGCTACCACAATTGCTCCATTAAACATCAGTGGCGAATATGGAAAGTATAACAGTAACCTGGTGGATAATAAACTGAGTGTTAACCAAAGTTTTAGTTTGCCAGCTGTTTATGCCAGGCAAAAAGAAAAGTTTTTAGAAGAGTGGAAAATAGCACTGTTGCAAAAAGAATTAAGCAAAGCTGAGTTAACAAAAGTAACTACGCAGGTTTTTTACGATTTGATAGTGATTAACAAGGTTCAAGATCTTTATCTACAGGCCGATAGCGCCTATAACAAACTTAAAAAGCTGGCATCGTTACGGTTAAAAGCCGGCGAAAGCAATCTTCTGGAAAAAGCAAGTGCTGAAAATCAATTGCTTCAAATACAGACTAAGATGAGTAACCTTAAAATTAGGGAGCTGATGCTGCAGCAACAACTTGCTTTTTTGCTCAATACTAACCGGAAGTTTAAGCCAACAGCGCAAACGTTAAAAGTAAAATCAAATATTGCAGATACCTTGAGCGGTGCTAACCATCCGTTAATTAAACTGCAATTGCAGGAAGAAAAAGCAGCGCTGGCAGCTACGAGGGTAGAGCAATCTAAACAACTTCCGGAATTTAATGTGGGTTATAACAATACCAGCCTGAGGGATGACATTAAATATGACCAAAGCGATCGTTTTCAATCGTTTCAATTGGGGCTGAGTATTCCACTGCTTGGAGGCGCTCAACGTAATAAGGTAAAAACAGCCCGAACTTATCAGGAATACCGGAAATTAGAAACGGCCAATGCCAGTAAGCAAATCAGTACTAGCCTTAAAGCTGCTTATACACAATACCAGCAGCAATTATTCCTGGTTGAAAGTCTGGAGAAAGACGGTTTAAAGACGGCAAGTGATATTACCGCAACCTTAAACTTACAGTTGAAGAACGGAGAAATAAATTACCTGGAGTGGACTATGCTGAATAATCAGGCCATTACTATACGAGAAAGCTATTTTGAAGCCATCCAGCAATTAAACAGAAACATTACAGAATTGAATTACCTTTTAGCGCAGTAATATACATGAAACATAATTTATATCTGGGTGCTTTAGCCATTTCGTTAACAATTGCCTGTAGCAACAGTCAACCTAAAGAAGAAAAAGCAGCACCCGTTAATGAAAATGAGATCAGCCTGACTGATGAACAGGCAAAAAATATTAATCTAAAGATTGGCGAGGTAGGCTTCGGAGAAATTAATGAAACCTTAAAACTCCAGGGAAGGATTGATGTGCCGCCTCAAAACTTAATTTCGGTGAGTATCCCATTGGGAGGCTATTTAAAAACTACAAAAATGCTGCCGGGTATGCAGGTAAAGAAAGGGCAGGTTATTTCCGTGATGGAAGATCCGCAGTACATTCAGCTGCAACAGGATTACTTAAGTATTCACAACAAACTGAATTACGCCGGTAAAGAATTAAGCAGGCAGAAGGAATTGAATTTAAACAAAGCCAATAGTGATAAAACCTTACAGCAGACTGAAGCAGAGTATCAAAATCTAAGGATAGAACATAATGCGCTGATAGAAAAGTTAAAGCTGATTAACATCAGCCCTGCTCAACTTAAAGAAGGAAAAATTTCTAAGTCTATTAACGTGTATTCGCCGATTAATGGCTACGTGAGCAAGATAAATGTCAATATCGGTAAATATGTAATGCCGTCTGACGTGATTTTTGAGTTGATCAATCCTACTGATATTCATCTGAACTTAACTGTTTTTGAGAAAGATCTTCAGCAGATATCAATCGGACAAAAAGTACTCGCCTACACCAATACGCAGCCCGATCTGAAATATGAAACAGAAGTAATTTTAGTCAGCCATAATATTGATGGTGGAAAAAGTGAAGTTCATTGTCATTTTGAGAAATATGATAAACGTCTGGTACCTGGCATGTATATGAATGGGGAGTTGGTATTTAAGAATCAAAAAGTACAATTTTTACCCGAAGAAGCCGTGGTTAGTTTTGAAAGCAAGGATTATGTTTTTATAGAAACAGATAGGCACAAATTTATCATGCAGGAAGTGAAGACAGGAGAAACAGCAGAAGGTAAAACCGCAATTTCCACCGATTTAAAAGGTAAAAAAATAGCCGTTAGCGGGGCATACTCTTTGCTCATGAAATTGAAAAATACCAGCGATGAGGAATAAAATTTAATACATTTTATGAAATAAGCGCCGTTCTCCAATATATTGGAGAACGGTTTTTTTGTGGTTAAAGTTTACTGCTCATGCAACCAAACGCAATCAAACTTCATCTATGCTACAAACCTCTATTTACATGAAAACAATATTTTTTGTCTTCGTACTTATTATCTTTGGTTTAGCCACGTTTGCCCAATCACCTTCCGAAAAGAAAACTACTCCGCTTGCTACAGGCTTTTCTGCACAGGACAGTATCAGGCTGTTCTATGGAGCATTGTTTAAAGCATTTAAAATAGCTTATTTACACAGAAAGGCTGTTAACTGGCAAAGAGTCGAATCAGATGTATATTCTCGTTTAAATCGCTACGTTAATTTCAAAAAATCGTTAAATGAGATTACTCCTTTATTTGATACGTTAAAAGCAAACCATTGTATCATTTATCGAGACGGTGATCAATATACGGGCACAAAGAAGAAAATACCAAAGGATCGTTATTCTAATCAATGGAGAAAGAAATATGATTCTAAACCCATTTTTGAAGCGAAAATTCTTGATGGAAAATACGGTTACATTTTAATTCCAGGGATGGTTTTTATGGATACTGGTGAGGAAAATATAAATAGAATTGCACAACCATTGTACGATCAAATTGCAGCGATTAAGCAAAGTTATAAAATTGAAGGTTGGGTTATTGATTTGAGAATGAATACGGGTGGCAATTGTGCGCCCATGCTATTATCGTTATATGATTTGCTAGGCGATAATACTATTTGGGGAGAACTTAATCTACATCAGCGACAAGTTAGTTCATACAAATTAAATCAAGGTAAATATCTTCAGAAATCAAAGGTTCTGGCTGCAATCAATCCTACTGGAGAATTACTTGATCAAGCTAAAGTAGCGGTGATTACGGGCATATTTACTGGTAGCTCCGGAGAGATTGTTGCTCTTGCCTTTAAAGGCAGACCAAATACCCGTTTTATTGGAGAGGATACATCTGGTTATACTACTGGCAATGTGAAATGGCCTTTGCCTTTTGATACCCACATCGCCTTAACAACAAGTTATGATAGTGATCGGAATGGCCGGTATTATGATGTTGTAAGGCCAGATATACTGGTTAGTAAGCTTGATAATTTCGATAATTTATTATTTGATGTAAATATTGTTGAAGCAATCAAGTTTATAAAGGGGTCATAACTTTTATTATCATACATCAACACCTTAAGATTTTAGGTTACTTATATTTGATTATTAATTTGGGTTTAACCGAGGTATTTTTAATCATTAAAAAAAGTAAAATGAGAAAACTATTTTTTGCGCTTCCTGCGCTTATCTTACTCGCTTCATGCGGAGGTTCATCAAACGATAATGCCAAAACAACCGGACAACAGGTTGCTGCCGAACAAAAAGGCGAAAAATTTGGTATCGATACTGCAACTACATCTGTAGATTGGAAAGCAACACACAAAGGAGGACTTGCACCACGTTGGGGAAAAATCAGTGTTAGCTCGGGTACGGTATCTGTGGATAAGGATTCGTTAAGTGGCGGAGAATTTACAGTTAATATGAACTCGCTTTACGTTAATCCTGCTTCGGTTACCGAAAAAGATAAAAAAGCAAGCGATTTAGAAGGACATTTAAAAAGCGCTGACTTTTTTGATACTGCGAAAGCACCAACTGCTAAATTTGTAATTACCAAAGTGGAACCATTTACTGCTGCTCAAGCTTCGAGCTTAATTACTGATCCAAACTACCTGATTAGTGGTAATTTAACCTTAAAGGATAGCACCTTGAATGTTACTTTTCCTGCAAAAGTACAGGTTACTGCAACAAGCGTTACCGCTACAGCCAAGTTCGTTATTGATAGATCAGCATGGGGAATTAACTACAAAGCAGAAGGTAGCCCTGAAAACTGGATCATTTCTAAAGATGTAGAAATTGGTTTAACGCTAAATGCGAAAAAAAACTAAGTCATTAAAAAATATTTCTGTCCTATCGGGATGGTGAGCATTCCATCCGGTAGGACAGAAAAGTTAAAGAGACTGCAAGCTTATTTACTAGCCGAAATTAAATAACAGGCTTGATGTAATTAATAGCTTAAGGCTTTATAAAAACTCAACCAGCAAGCGTTGAGTACATCAATCACTATAATACTTTCGTATTATTTGCTTTTACCTTCGGTATTAGCAATTCATTTGATTTTTTAATTTTAGATCATGAAGAAAATCGGATTTTTATCATTCGGACATTGGAGCAATCACCCATCATATCTAACGCGTACAGCTGCCGATACCTTACTTCAATCTATTGATTTGGCTGTTGCGGCCGAAGAAATAGGACTGGATGGTGCATATTTCAGGGTGCATCATTTTGCTCAACAACTGGCGTCTCCATTTCCGCTGCTCGCCGCAATCGGTGCCCGTACGAAACAGATAGAAATTGGAACCGGCGTTATTGATATGCGCTACGAAAATCCATTGTATATGGTAGAAGATGCCGGCTCAGCCGATTTGATTTCGGGTGGGCGATTACAACTTGGAATTAGCAGAGGTTCGCCCGAGCAGGTAATCGAAGGATGGCGCCATTTTGGATATGAACCTGCTGAAGGAGAAAGTGATGCAGATATGGGTAGGAGAAATGCCATTGAATTTCTGCAACACCTGAAAGGCAATGGATTTGCTGAGCCTAATCCTAATCCCATGTTCCCCAATCCACCGGGACTTTTAAGATTGGAACCCTTTTCAGAAGGTTTGCGTGATCGGATCTGGTGGGGCGCTGCTTCCAATGCAACGGCAATATGGGCTGCAGAAAATGGCATGAATTTGCAAAGTTCCACTTTAAAATACGATGAAAATGGAAAACCATTTCATATCCAGCAGGCAGAACAAATACGGTTATATAAAGAGGCCTGGAAAAAGGCTGGCCATATACGTGAGCCCAGGGTTTCCATCAGCAGGTCTATTTTTCCGCTGATTAACGATCAGGATAATCTCTATTTTGGACAGCAGGCAAAGGCGAAAGATAGCTTTGGCTATATTGAAGCAGGACAAATGGCCGTTTTTGGTAAAAGTTATGCAGCCGAACCTGAACAACTAATAAGGGATTTAAGTCAGGACGAAGCTATACAGGAGGCAGATACTGTTTTATTAACCATACCCAATACTTTAGGTGTTGATTACAACGTTCACATCTTATCTGCAATTTTAGAACATGTGGCTCCCGCTTTAGGTTGGAAATAAGCAGGTGTAATGATCTAAATTCCAGGTATTTCTTTTGAAAAAAGTTGATATGGGATGTTTAAAAGTAAATGGAGACAAATAGTCTCCATTTACTTTTAAAATTCGAATGTTAAACCAATGGAAGGTGTGATATTTCCGGAAGTCGTATTCAGTATGAAAGGGATTCCATTTGATCCATCTTTTTTCAATGGCTGCCCGTCAGTGGTTTCAAAAGAGGTATTATCTGCTGTGCGCTTAAAGGTATACTTCGGCAAGTTTTGGTTTTTATTTTTCAATACGTTCTGTATATCAATATAAAAACTTAATGCTGTTCTTTTAAAGTTGATCCTTTTATCTAATCTTAAATCCAGTTGGCTAAAAGCTTGTAGTCTTTCAGTATTTAACTCACTGTAATCGAATACACCGGTGCCAAGTGTTACATAATTTTGTTGCGAGGCATTAAGATTGAACGGTGTGTAAGGTGTACCACCTGCGTAACGGTATTTTAGTCCTAAATCCCAATTGGCTTTAAACTTATACCCGAATGTGAGTGAGAGCAGATGACGGTTATCCCAGGAAGAAGAAATTAATCTCCCATCAAGACCAGAAAAAGTACTTCTTAAATAGGAATAACTGGCAACGTAGAAAAATTTGGATAATAATTTTTGTTGAGCAAAAACTTCAAAACCATAGGTTTCTCCATCACCAATGCTTAGTAACCGTTCGCTACCTACCACGTTGTATTCTGCACCCTGGTTAGCCAGTGAAATGCCGTTCAAGGCCGAGACCGGGTAATTGCTATATTTTTTATAAAAAGTTTCGAAAGTAAAACGGAGATCGTTGCGTGGTAAGAATTGTGTGCCAATAACGTAATGTGTAGAACGGATGTATTCCATATCTTGATTACTATTAATCCCATTTGGGTCTACAAAGCCTAAGGCTGTATAAGTTGGAATCTTAAAGTATGTCCCGATTGATGCATTAAGATCCCATTTGCTATTTAGATGGTAAGCCAAAGATATGCGGGGCGAGATGGTTTTAAGCGGGTTATTTCCTTCATCTGTGAAACTGTTCATATCCGTTCTCACGCCTCCTGATAGTAATAGTTTGTTATTAAACAGATTTTTGGAAGCTTGTGCAAAGAGACCGTATTTCCAAAAATTTAAATCAGTTTTAAAACTGATAACCTGGTCTGGAGATAGTATATTTCCTTGTGCGTCTGTTGTTTGATTGGCTACTTTGTTGTAGAAATCGGTATTATAACCTACCTGCTGTGCCATTAAACCAGCAGATAGTTTCCATCCGTCGACAAACTGATTGATGTCAAATCTAAACTTATTTTCTATTTCCTGAGATTGTACCCGTAATGTTCTTTGTGATTCATTTTTGATTTCGTCTTCAAATTTATCCAGGCTACTGTCAAACACATTACGACTAATGGTAAAGTTAAGGTAACCATTATTAATTCGACGGTTAAGGTTAAAACCAGCGGTATAATTCCATTGATTAATGTAAGGAATAGAGCGTAGGTTATAAATATTTTCTGGGGTTGCTTCTTTAGGTGCAGCAAAATTAAAACGGTCTATGGCGCCAATACCAATCGCTGTGAGGGTTGTTTTCGGATTAAACTTATGTACAACTTTATATTGAAAATCATAAAAGTCAGGACGAATGGGTAAGTCGATGAGTTTAAATAATAAGCCGAGGTAAGATTTTCTGGCAGAAGCCAGAAAGGTTGTTTGCTTGGAAATTGGTCCTTCCAACGTAAGTACCGATTCAGTTAAACTTGCTCTAACATTACCAGAGAGCCTTTCGGCATTGCCCTCTCTTTGTTTAATAACGAAGGTAGAAGCAAGTGGATTATCGTAGCGGGCATCAAATGCAGACGATGTAAGCTTTAAACTTTCAATAAAAGATACGTTGAGCATCCCTTGTGCACCGCCCGAGCTTCCCTGAGTTTGAAAGTGATTCAAAACAGGAATTTCAATGCCATCAAGGTAGTACACATTTTCATTTGGTGCACCTCCGCGTATAATAACATCATTTCTTTCTCCAACACCGTTGCTGATTCCTACGCCCGGTAGCGTTTGAATTACTTTTGAAACGTCAAAATTTCCTCCGGGATTACTTTTGATTTCTTCAGTAGTAAGTTGCTGCACGGATAGCGGTGTAACCATATCGGTTGCAATAGCAGATTTACCTCTGTTAAAGCTAATCTGTACATCTTTTAAATTGCTCGCTAAAGGCTGAATTTCGAAATTAACAAGCTGAACATTTCCGCTGCCTAAAACAATGTTATATTTAACCTGAGGGGCATAGCCGATATAATTTGCGCTGATTTTATATGTGCCGATAGGTAAGGAAATTTTAAATTGACCTAAGGAATCGGTTTGCGTATTGATTAGAGAATCGTTAATGACTATTGTAACGCCTGATAACTTTTCGCTGGTATTTCCGTCTTGAACTGTTCCGGTTATTAAGCCTGTTTTTTGTGCAAAAGCACTAAAACTCAAAGCAAAAAAAATGAAGCTGAGGAAGTATTTATTTTTCAAATGCTGATTAGTAAGGTGAATAATGATTTAATCTCATACAAAACTATACTTGTAATACAATCATTATTTAGTTATTATACCAAATACACCCGCTATTATATCAAAGCAGATTAATGTTATATCAAATGAATGCTAGCTTTTAAACAGTCTTAAAAAGAAAGGAATGCAAAGGGATAGTAATTTGGTATAATAAATAACAGCATTGCTATAAAAAATAAATGGCTAAACAAACATTATTTTTAAGTTTACCAATAAATATTAATAATTTGAATAACGAGGATCAAATCAAAAGCATTTCATCCAGGCTGGACTTGTTTACCCACAAGCAATATCATATTCACAGGCATGTTTTTACCTGGGTGCTCTACTTGTTTATTTTTATACTAAGTTACCAAAACCCAGATTCCATAGAGCCATACGCCACTTATTTCAAAATTGGTATTTCACTGTCGCTCTTTTTACAAGCTTATTTAAATATGTATTGGCTGGTTCCTACTTATTTATTTCGCAATCATTTTCTCAAATATTTGATTGGCCTGGTTAGTATTCTATTGTTTTTCAGTTTACTAACAGGACTGGTGAGTTATATGATGCGTGATTTAGAAGCTATTTATGCACCTAAAAGATTATTTAACCCTATGCCAGCCATGTATTTTGCGTTTGCGCTGGTTTTTGTAACCGCCTCAACAGGTATAAAACTTTTTCAGCGCTGGATTGAAGATACCAGGCAGATTGGAGTTTTAACACAAACGAGTATTAAGGCAGAGCTTGAGCAATTAAAAAATCAAATTAACCCTCATTTTCTGTTTAATATGTTAAATAATGCAAACGTGTTAATTCAAAAAGACCCGCAAAAGGCTTCACAGGTTTTAATGAGTTTAAGCGATTTGCTTCGGTACCAATTATACGATAGTGCCAGGCAGCAGGTATTGCTAACAGCTGATATTCATTTTTTAAACGATTGCCTGGCTTTAGAAAAAATAAGGCGGGATCATTTTGAATTTATTATTTCAAAGGAAGGATCCATTAGCGGCATTCAGATCCCCCCATTCTTATTTATTACTTTTGTTGAAAATGCTATTAAACATAGTCAAGATGCAGATCAACCCTCTTTCGTTGAGGTAGATTTTAAATTGATCAATAACCGTTTATATTTCGTTTGTCGAAATTCAAAGCCAAAAAAAATCCGTTCTGAAAAGTCAGGCGGTCTTGGTTTGGTTAACGTTAAACGAAGATTAAGCTTAATTTATGATAATCAGTATCAGTTAAATATTATTGAAACTAATGATTTATATACGGTAAACCTGGTGATAAATTTATGAATTGTATAATAGTTGATGATGAGCCTTTAGCCCGTGAAGCAATCAAGCTGTTAATAGCTCAGGTTCCAGAGCTAAATTGTGTAGCCGAATTTAGTCATGCTGAAGGTGCAGGCAAATACCTGGAAGAGCATGTTGTATCTCTGGTATTTTTAGATATTCAAATGCCAGGCATAGATGGAATTACTTTCGCTGGTACGTTAGATAAAAATATACAGGTGATTTTTACAACCGCATTTAGTGATTATGCATTAGATAGTTATGAAATAGATGCAGTGGATTATTTATTGAAACCCATTAAGTTTTCAAGGTTTGAAAAAGCGGTAAGAAAAGCGATTTCTTATCGTATGCTTTTATCAGGAGAACAGGCTTCTGTAAAAGAAATGAGTAGTGAATATTGTTTTATCAGGGCAGATAAGCGGGTATTTAAGATTTTATTTAAAGATATTTTGTACGTGGAAGGCTTGAAGGATTATGTAATTCTGCACACCGCAAATCAGAAGATAATTACTGCCATGAATATCAAAACCATTCAATCTCAATTACCCGAAAACATTTTCATCAGAACGAGTAAATCCTATCTGGTAAATAAAATGAATATGGATAGCTTTGATAATAATACTGTTTATATCCGGCAGCAGGAAATTCCTATCGGAAATTCTTACCGGGCATCATTTTTTGAATTTGTTAATAAATGTCTGTTGAGCAGGTAGTTGGGTAGGTTTTTAAGCTATAGTTTTTGTGTTTAAACTCGCGGTGAAGTACCATTCGTTTTAAACAGCCTTATCTTCGCATTCGTTTTGATTACTCTTTTCCTAGGAGCTAACTGCCTTTTTGGCATTTGGTAAAATTAATTCATTAAATGTTCATCGCTTAAGAAATATTCAAATTTTGCATTCCTGTTACCGTATTTATTATAATCTGCAACAACAAATGTTGGAACTGATTTCTCTTTTTTAATTAAAACAAAGGATGAAGCGTATACTTTTCAAAATTTGATAATCGTATTATGATTAAAATAGTTGTTAAATGGTACGCTATTTATAAATTTACGTAGTTTTATACATTAGCGACAAACAATTTTGCTTAAAAATTATTTAATAGAAATGCATTTTTCAGAAGTAAACCAATCATCTCAACAGATAAATATTCATGGACTATAAACAATTGCAATTAGAGGTAGAAAAATACGTTAATGATTATTTTCATACCCACAACGACCCGCGATTGGTTTATCATAATTTAGCGCATACGAAAGAAGTTGTGCATGCGGCCGAGCAAATAGCTAACCATTACCAATTAAATGAGGAGGATTATTTTACCGTAACCGTAGCAGCTTATTTTCATGATACCGGATATTTTGAAGATGTATCAAACCATGAAGTTAAAGGTGCTGAGCTTGCTGATCGCTTTCTGGCTAAACATCACATTAGCGAAGCGGTGCGTGAGCAAGTTAAAAATGCTATTTTATCAACGCGGATCCCTCAATCTCCTAAAAGTAAAATTGACAAAATTATTTGCGACGCGGATTTATTTCACCTGGGCCTTGCCGATTTTCGCAAGAATGGGAAATTAATGCACAAGGAATTTGAGCTTATCCATAAAAAAAATGTCAAGAAATTAGAATGGAGAAAGCGTGATATCCAGTTTATGGAATCGCACAGCTACCATACAGATTATGCTGTACTTTTACTTGCCGATCAAAAACAAGCTAATATCAATAAGTTAAAAAGCAAATTGACGGTTCAGGAAGAAATTGCAACAGAGCAGGAAGAAGCTAAAAATTTTGCCCCTGTGGTGGTGCAAGACAAGAAAAAGAAAGATAAGGACAGCAGACCTGATAAAGGTATCGAAACAATGTTCAGAATCACTTCTGCCAACAACCAGCGCTTAAGTGATATGGCAGATAATAAGGCACACATCCTCATCACAGTAAATTCCATCATGCTTTCATTGATCGTCAGCTTACTTTTACGCCGTTTGGAAGATCATGGAAACTTAATCATTCCAACATTTATTCTCCTCATTGTGAGTTTAACTTGTGTGGTAGTATCTATTTTGTCAACCCGTCCATCCATTCCGAAGGGAGAATTTACACAAGAAGATATGGATAATAAAAAGGTGAATTTACTTTTCTTTGGTAATTTTTATAAAATGAGTTTGCCAAGTTATACGGATGGGATGATTAAAGTAATGAATGATAAGGACTTTTTATATGGTACTTTAATTACAGACGTTTATTCGCAAGGGGTGGTTTTAGGGAGGAAATATAAACTTATCCGCCTGGCATATAATATTTTTATGTGGGGCTTAATTGCCGCGGTTTTTGCATTTGTTATTGCTTATGCTGCTTACGGTAAATTATAATGCCTGACATGATTACTTCATCCTTTTTCAATCGTGACTTAAGCTGGCTTAAGTTTAACGAACGCATTATTATGGAAGCTGAACGCCAAAGCGTTCCTTTATTAGAGCGTATTAAGTTTCTTTCTATTTTTTCTTCTAATCTTGATGAATTTTACCGCGTAAGAATGCCGGTTTTGCTGGCTTTAGAAAAGTTAAGTCATCGGCAAGATAATGATATTCATATTGATGAGGAGATATTGCGTAACGCAAATGAGCTGATTACCAACCAGCAGCAACGCTTTGGTATGGTACTAAAGCAGGATATCATTCCTGGATTAAAAGAAAGTAATATTCATTTGGTTTATGGAAATGCCTTCCCTGAAACCATTAAAAAGAGCATCACTCAATATTTTTTAAGCCAGGTTTTAGCTTTTTTGCAACCAGTACATTTAGGTAATGATGAAGAATTTTTTCCGGCTAATAATGAACTCTATTTTATCATTACCTTAAAAAAGGAGGATAAACTTAAACCGGTGATCTTAAACATTCCGTCAAATGAATTACCCCGTTTTTACAAAGTAAGTCAGGAGAGTCAAAGCTATGTGATTTTTCTTGATGATATCGTTCGTTATCATTTGGATCGTGTTTTTCCAAATGATGAAATTGCTGGTTGTTACAGTTTTAAAATTACCCGTGATGCTGAGCTTGATTTAAAAGATGAATATCCAGGTAGCCTTTCCGATCAGTTAGAAAAACAATTGCAAAAACGCGATTTAGGCTTAGCCACCCGATTTCTTCATCAACCCGGTATTCCTGATGACGTTTTAAAACTGATCAAAAAAATATTTAAATTAAAGAAGGCAAATACCATTGAAGGGGGGCAATACCATAATTTAAAAGATTTGATGGCTTTTCCGGTTAAAGTAGATGAATTGTCTAACCGGCCCTGGCCAAAGCTATGCAATACCGAAATTATTGATGGACCCCTGGTTGATGCTATTTATCAAAAGGATATCATTGTCCATGCTCCCTACCAGAGTTATGATAGCGTTTTACGCTTTTTTAATGAGGCAGCCATTGATGAAACTGTACAGGAAATTTACATCACTTTATATCGTGTAGCCAGCGATTCAAAAATTGTTAATGCATTAATCAGCGCTGCTAAAAATGGTAAAAAAGTAACCGTTTTAGTAGAGTTGAAAGCTCGTTTCGATGAAGCCAACAACATCAAATGGGCGAAAAAAATGAGGGCTGTAGGCGTTAATATCATCTATAGCGTAACGGCGCTTAAGGTACACGCTAAAGTTGCATTGGTAAAACGCAACGTAGATGGCCGAATGCGTTATGTGGGTTTATTTGCTACTGGTAACTTTAACGAAAGTACAGCAGCTTTTTATACCGATCACATCTTAATGACCGCCAATAAGGAGATGTTGCGTGAAGTAGAATTGCTTTTCCTTTTTCTGGAGAAAAGAATTAAACCAGATGCGGGTCATTTTATAAAATTTGAAACGCTGCTGGTAGCTCAGTTTAATTTACAACAGGAATTTTTATTGCTAATTGATCAGGAAATTGAGCATGCAAAACAAGGTAAGCCCGCTTCCATAACGATAAAAATGAACAACCTGGAAGAAAAAGTCTTAATTAACAAACTTTATGAAGCTTCAGCTGCGGGAGTGAACATCGACTTGTTGGTTCGTGGTATTTGCCGCTTAATACCTGGCGTAAAAGCCATGAGCGAAAATATTAAAGTGATTAGAATTATTGACCGGTATTTAGAACATGGTCGGGTTTTTGTATTCCATAATCTTGGCCATAAAAAAGTGTTTCTGGGATCAGCTGACTGGATGAACAGGAATATCTACAGGAGGATTGAAGTTTGTTTTCCAATTTTTGATGAAGCAATCAAACAGGAATTACTGGACCTCATCGATATTCAAAAGCAGGATAATAAACAGGCCGTGATGATTGATAGCGACATGAATAATATCCCAATTACTTCTAACGGAGATGCGCTTTCATCACAGCAAGCCATTTATCAATATTTAAAAAGTAAGTATTAAAATTTTAAAATATGAATAAGTTTAAAAACAAAATAGCAACAACAGTTGCACTCGTTATCGTTGGATTTGTTGGTGTTTCTTGTGTAAACGAAAAACATGATGAAAAATCAGCATCAACTGAAGAAAATTCAACGGCTTCGGGCCAGACTTTGAAGTTACCATATGATTTAGAACACCCTGATCAATACAATATGCCTCAGAACTTGTTCGAAATTTCAGGTATAGTTTTTAATCATGGCGATGCTAAAAAGGTTTACGCTATCCAGGATGAAGATGGCGATTTATTTCATTTAGGCTTAACAGATAAACAATCTAAGTTTACCAAATTTGGAGGCAAAGGCGATTATGAGGATTTGGCGATTTTAAATGATCAATTTATTGTATTAAAAAGTAATGGTGAATTACACACTTTTCCCATGTCAGAGCTGGGCAAACCCGAGGCAGCAAACGTAATTAAAACAAAAGATTTAGTTCCTAAAGCGGAGTATGAAGGTTTAGCCGCAGATGAGAAGGCTGGGTTAATCTATATCATGACAAAAGAGGTTAAAAAAGCTAAAGCGGAAGCGACTGAGATTTTTGCCTTCAAATTTGACCAGGGTAAATTTACACCAAATGGAACTTTCAATTTATCATTTAAAGAAATAGAAGCATTGTCTGGCGAGAAAAAAGTGAAGTTCCGACCATCGGCACTGGCTAAAAACCCATCAACAGGCGAGTGGTATATTCTCTCATCTGTAAACAAATTATTAGTGGTAGCAGATGCCAACTTCAAATTAAAAGCCTCCTATCCTTTAAAAGGTGATTTTTTTAACCAACCTGAGGGTATTGCTTTTGATAGTGATAACAACCTTTATATATCAAATGAAGGCGGAACCTTATCATCGGGTAATATTTTGCGCTTCATGGTTAAAAAATAATTTGCCTAAACCCTATCTTTATACAAACGCCTAACTATGATTAAAAGATTTACCCTTTTAGTAAGCTTGTTTTTATCTTGTTTTATTGCTGCTGCGCAGGATGATATTAAATACCGTGTAATTCTTTTTGGTGATGCAGGCGAAATGAATCAGGCACAAATGCAGGATTTGAAAAATGCAGCAAAGCAAATTATCCCAAAAAAAACAACGGTTATTTACCTCGGTGATAATATTTATCCTACCGGTATGGGATTACCAGGTAGTTTAGAAGAAGAGGAAACCCAGAAGATTCTTCGTTCACAATTTGAACCGATGCGGAAAATGGGCGCACCGGTTTATTTTTTACCAGGCAATCACGATTGGGATAAATCCGGACCTGATGGTTTAGCCAAAATAAAAGCACAGGATGATTTTTTAAAATCGCAAGGCGATCCTATGCTAAAACTCATTCCTGGAAATGGATGTCCTGATCCTGTAGCAATAAAGCTTACCGATAAACTTACCATAATTGCTTACGATAGTGAGTGGTGGTTATTTCCTTATAATAAATCAAATGCTACCGGCGAATGCGAATGTAGAACCAAGGATGAGGTTTTAGTGAAAATGGAACAATTGCTCGAGGAGAATAAAGACAAGGTCATCTTACTGGCATCGCATCATCCGTTTCAAAGTTATGGTCCACATGGTGGGTATTTTAACTTACGAAACCATATTTTCCCGCTAACATCGCTCAATAAAAACCTTTATATACCAATGCCTGTTTTGGGCTCTGTTTATCCTTTTTTACGTTCAACACTTTTAAGTCCTGAAGATTTAAATCATCCGGCTTATAAAGATATGATCCGTTCAATAAACGGCATTTTTGGCGATTATCCAAACGTAACTTATGTGGCTGGACATGAACATGGTTTGCAGCTAATTAAGGGTAAGCAATTGCAGATTGTAAGTGGTTCTGGCTCCAAGGTTTCACCCAATAGAGAGGGTAAAACATCACTTTTCCACGAAATGCAACAAGGTTATGTCGTTGCCGATCAATTGCAAAACAATGATATGCGCTACGAATATTATGTTTATGCAGACACTGGAGTTAAAAAGGTTTATTCCTACACTAAAAAGTTCGAAGCCATCCCTTTAAAAGTTCGTAACCGCGATAAGCCGCTAACCGCAGATAGTATTTTTGTACGGATTAAACCACAATATGATAGTGTTGGACGATTCCATCGTTATGTGTTTGGTGAAAACTACAGAAAGGAGTATGCAGCTAAAACTAAAGTTCCGGTATTACATGTATCGCAGATGATGGGCGGCTTAAAAGCGACGCAAAGGGGCGGTGGAAATCAATCCAGATCGCTGCGTTTGGAAGATAAAAACGGCAAAGAATATGTGTTGCGCAGTGTAGAAAAATTTCCTGAGGTATTATTACCTGAGGCCTTACGCAATACTTTTGCAAAAGACATTATAAAAGATAACATGTCTGCACAGCATCCGTTTTCGGCATTAGTGGTACCCGAATTAGCCAAGGCTGCCAACATACCACATTCTAACCCGATTATTGGATGGGTTTCACCTGATGACGGTTTAGGAGAATTTGAAGCCGCTTTTGCGAATACTCTTTGTTTATTTGAAGAACGCGAGCCAGCGGGCGAGTCAGACAGTTCTCCAAAAATGGATAAAAAACTGACTGATGATAATGATAACCGACTTGATGGTCCTGCCTGGGTAAGGGCGAGAGCACTGGACGTATTGTTAGGCGACTGGGACCGCCATGAAGATCAATGGCGGTGGAAAGAAACCAAAACTAAAGACGGTTCCATTTATTCACCCGTTCCACGAGATCGTGATCAGGTATTTTTCAGGTCAGATGGTGCATTACAGCGATATACGCAATCATCTTCGCTGTTACCAATGATGCAAGGTTATGAACGTCCTATCAAAGATGTCAATTGGTTTTTATGGGAAGGAAGAGAGATTAGTAGTCGATACACAGCTAATATTAATGAAAATGAATTTGACCAGATTGTAAAAGATTTTTGCGCCAGTTACAATGATGCTGTTTTCGAGAAAGCATTAAAGGCTTTACCTGAACCCAGTTATTCGCTTCATCACGATGCTTTTATGGCTACTTTGAGAGAGCGGATTGCCAATATGCCGAAGATGATGAATGATTATTATCATTTCTTCAACCGGATTGTGGATATTGAATTAACGAACAAACACGAATTAATCAATATTACCGATACCGATAATAAAGGCTTACGTGTTAAGGTTAATAAAATTTCCAAAGAAGGAAACATCAAAGAGGAATTATTTGACCGGAAGTTTGATCCGGCTGTGACCAGGGAACTCCGTATTTACATGCATAACGGAAACGATAGTTTAAAGTTAGATAATCAAACCTCATCAATTAAGGTTCGGATTATTGGCGGAAAGGGTGAGAAGTATTACGATTTTGCAAATGTTAATGGCGCTACCAGGTTGTATGGAAGAAAAGATAAAGCCACTTATGTAGGAGAAGATCGAAATAAAATTACTAAAATCATTTCCAATGATACCGGTAACTTTAGCTACATTCCCAAAGACATGTACCGAAGAAGATCTTATAATCTAAATGCGGGCTATAACCGGGATGATGGAATTTTATTAGGATTGGTTTATAAACAAACTAATCCTGGTTTCCGCAAACAACCATGGGGAAATTCGCAAACTATCTCATTTCTTCATTCTTTCTCTACTAAAGCGTTCCGTTTTAACTATAAAGGAGAATGGTTGAAAGCATTAGGTAAAGGCGATATTGTAGTGAATGGAAATGCCTATGCACCAAATAATAACCAAAATTTCTTTGGCTTAGGAAACGATACTCGTTTTGATGAACATGGAGATGATATTCGTTATTACCGTGCACGATTTAATTTATACCAGGTAGATGCAGCCATCAGGTGGCGCAGACCAAAATCAACATTGTCTGTCGGCCCATCTTATCAGTATTACAAATTTAATAAGGAAGATAATGATGGTCGCTTTATTCTGAATCCCGGGCAGCTGCATTCTGCTGATAGTTTAACGGTAAGGAATGAAAAGATGTTCGCTGGTGCTTTTATCAATTTCACCAATAATACCCGCGATAATGATTTGTTGCCAACCTTGGGGAGTTTTGTAGATTTTAAAATGCTTGGTTATAAAGGTGTAAATAAATATTCAAATTCAATTGGCCAGTTTACGGCAAGTATTGCCTTATATAAAAATTTGGATGGGCGTAAAAATTTCATCCTGGCCGATCGCTTTGGTGGCGGAGTAACCATAGGCAAGCCGGCATTTTATCAGGCATTATACTTAGGCGGACAGGGAAATCTCCAGGGCTATCGTCAATTTAGGTTTGCTGGTGAACATATTTTTTACAACAATTTGGAATTACGTGCCAGACTTGGCGATTTGGTAAGCTATGTATTGCCGGGTCAGGTTGGTTTATTAGGATTTTATGATGTAGGGAGGGTATGGAAACGAAATGAGGCATCGCAAACCTGGCATCACGGAGTAGGAGGCGGGGTTTATTTCGCTCCTGCATCACTCACAGTTGTTCGATTTGTAATGGGGCACTCGTCAGATGGATGGTATCCTTACCTGTCAATAAACTTTAGGTATTAATTTTGCGTATATTAGTTTTTAGTGGTATAAATAGTATTACCTTCAGCAGACGATATGTAGTTTGTAGAGTATGTATCTTTGCAATGAATTAATAATTAATTAGATAACTATAAAATTTAAACTATAGCAAAACTTATACAATGAATACCAACGTAATAAAAATACATAAAAATGAGTGTATAGGTTGCCAGGTAGAATCTTCGCTATCTTTTCGCCCGCTTGTGGCTTATTTAAAAGATAGGCTTAAAACAGAGAAATCGGTTAAATCTGAATTTTACCGGTTTTTGCTTCAAAAAATTGAAAAAGATGATGTGCTTTTAAGCAGCATCAGTGCGGAAGAATTATCTAAATATAAAGACACACTTGAATTAATATTTACCATTTTAACACCTTTAATGGGTGATGAGGATGATTTATTCTGGGCTTTAAGTACACCTATTCCCAATGAAATTTTCTTCAGTACCAATGCTTTTTACCAGTTTTTTAAGGATCACGATCCAAAAAACAAAGTAACCAAGGATAGTGAGCCTGTAGAAAAAAAACAGCTAAAGTTTATATATAACATTATTCTCGATCGTTTTTATAATTTCACATCCGTACTAAAAAATGAAATTATTTACGGGCATGTAAATGAAGAAACAAAACTCACTCAGTTTTATAATATTCAAACTGATACTAAATTTGTTGATATTCAGCATAAAGGCAAATTGCCCGAAATTAACTTTGAAGAATTAGGTCACTATTTTCAGGAAGATAATGAACTCGAATATCTCATAGACAATTTGCCACTGAGTAATTTTCATTTTGAGGGTTTCAGTATTATTTCAATAACAGATGTTACGCTTCACCATGCAATTGATGGCATTCGGGATGCATTGGTTAATCACAATTATCAAACAGAAGCATATGCACACGTGATTCAGGCTTTAAAAAGCTTAAGTGGTAATGGTAACCTCGAATTTGGTTTAATGCCTTTTTTAACCGTGAACAATAAACTTGTTTTTGATAATAAGGAATTTTCACAAAGCATGTTAATTAATTCAGCTAAAGCATCCAATTTAGAAGAGGAAGTATTTTATTCCCTTGTTGATAAATACAAAGAAAACCCCAAAGCAATTTTTGTTAGTTCAATTAATGATGATCAGATTTCAAAAGATCCATTTCTAAGAGTGCTTAAGGCTGCGGGAGTATGTTCTTACTCTGTTCTTCCTATTTATTATAATACTCAATTGGCTGGCGTGTTGGAGGTTTACTCTAGCCACGAGGTTCTTGTAGACGATAAATTATTATCACGGTTACGCCCGGCGATGCCATTAATTGGTCAGCTTTTTCAATATAGTATTGAAGATTTTAATGCGAAAATGGGAGAGGTGCTGATGGATAAATTCACTGCCTTGCAACCATCTGTTCAATGGAAATTTAATGAAGCGATTTGGCGTTTTATTCAGGCTAAAAACAACGGGAGTAAGCTGAGGGAAATTGAAACGGTTACTTTTAAACATATGTACCCTTTATTTGGTGCAGTTGATATCCGAAATTCAACTACTGAGCGTAATAAAGCATTAAAAGATGATTTAACCGTGTTGCTTAATCAACTGATTTTTGCGCTTAAAGGGATTAGCAAAATTGTAAAATTAGAACTTACCGAAAAACTATTATTCAACTGTAAAGACTGGATTAAGCGTATTAAAGGTTTGGCTTCATCCAATGAAGAAAATCAACTGAATGAATTTTTAGAAATGGAGGTCTATCCTTTTCTATCAATTATAAAAGGCAATTATCCAGAAACAAAAGAAATTGTTGAGGCTTACTTTGAGGTGATTGTTCCTTCAACTGGTGCTGCGTATGTTAATCGCAGACAGCTGGAAGTATCCATGCAATTGATTAATACTGAGGTAAGTCAATATCTGGAAAAATCTCAATCCAATTTACAGGCGTCCTATCCATGTTATTTTGCCAAGTTCAGAACTGATGGAATAGAATATGATATTTACATTGGCCAGGAAATTGCTCCTGAAAGACCTTTTGATTTATTGTATTTAAAAAATATTCGTTTGTGGCAATTAACTTCAATGGTAGATATTGCCCGTTTATCAAATAGTTTAATTGATGATATGCCGAGACCGCTAGCAACCACTCAGCTTATATTTATCCATTCAAATGCAATTGATATTAGCTTTAGAAATGACGAGCGGAGATTTGATGTAGAAGGCGCTTACAATATCCGTTATGAGGTAGTAAAAAAACGCATTGATAAGGTTTTAATTAAAGGTACAACTGAGCGTTTAACACAACCACACAAAATTTCAATGGTTTATTTTAATCCTGATGAAGAGAAGGAGTATGTGGAATACATCAAATACATGCAGGTGCAGGGATACTTTAATGATGATTTGGAAAAGTTGGATTTGGATGAACTGCAAGGCGTTTCAGGTTTAAAAGCACTTCGTATTGGCGTTAAATATTTAGATACCAAGAAAGATGTATCTAAAAAGCTTAAGCCTAAAGAGCTAAAATCGATTGAAATGGAGATTGCAAAAGTATTGCAAAATTAAAGCATAGTAAAAAGGGCATTCTATAAACTATTAATAGAATGCCCTCTTTATATCACTACAATTCTTTTAATTTATTGATGCCAATTCCTTCTCAATACCATCATTTTCAATTGAACTGATATTGGTTTTTAACGCAGCAAATTTATCGATGGTTAATTTCTGCGATTTTCCCATAACCAACGTATGCTGATCTGTCGATCCACTTAACTTTAAATCCGCACGATCATTAATTACAGTATAAAGTCCCTCGGTACTGGTATTTATTTCTGCATGTGCATTTCCTTTTAAAAATATTTGTAAAAACTGGGTGCTTAGTTTTCCGTCCGTTTTAACAATTGCATTTCCAGCTGCTTCTATTCTGAAAATATCGTTTACATAAACGATTATTTTTACGGGTTGATTGTTAGAAGATGATATTATAAGCCGGTCACCCTCCTGAATGATTTTTGCTATACCTGTATTATCTTCTGCGTAAATTACCCCATGGTTTTTCCTTTGAATTAATTTAACTTCAACGTTCCCGGTTACAGAAATCCGTCTGAAATGACTGATGGTATAGGTCTTTAAAGGTTTTTTTTCTGGATCAGATGCAATGACAGTTAACGCAGTTGTAGATAAAAAAATTGCTGTTAATGTGGATGTAATGAGGGTTTTGATTGAGGTTTTCATGGTTCGTTCTTATTTAAAATTAAATGTTAAATAATTGTAGTATAATTATTTAATGGTTCTTTTTAGGTTTTGTAGATAAGACGACAGCAGTAGAGAAACGTTGCAGTAACAATTATCATTTTATACGTTTCGCTTTTAATACTCGACGAACAGGCTTTAATTCAAGACGAAAATAGAAACCGGATTAAGCTAAAAAGATTGATATCATTAGCTCGTAAATTGTTTCTGCTGAGTATAACTAAACATCATTCTTTTTCATATATTTAGAGATAATATTCTTATATAGTTTATGAAGAAAAAGGTTGTGCTCGTTCAGGATAATAAAGACATTCTGGAAATAATGGATCAGGTTTTAGAAGAAGAAGGTTTTGAGGTAACCTCTTCACTTACAACCGAACCCATTGAAAAAATTAATGAGATTGAGCCAGATGTAGTCGTAGTGGATGAACACATCAGGGGCTCAAAGAAGGGTTCAGTTGTAATTAAAGATTTAAAATCCGATCCGGAAACGGAAGATGTTTCTGCTATTTTAACTTCAACTTCAGAAAATTTACCACAGAAAGCTGAAGACTGTAAAGCCGACGATTATATCGAAAAACCATTTGATTTGGATCACATGGTTGAGGTTGTTAAAAAAAATGCCTGATTATCTATTTAAAGTAGGCTCGTAAGTATCAGTATTCACTGTAGCTTTCAGTTCATGTAAAATCTGATACAAACCGAAATTTGTTCTGTTTACATAAATAAAATGCTTAACTCCACGGGCCTGCTTAAATTCCTGCATTTTCGAAATTTTTTCTCCATAAGCATACAGCTCATCAAAAAAATCTGATTTACTGAAATCAAAAACTTTTGAAAGATAAGGCTTAGCAAACAAGCCGATCATTTCTCTATAGGATTTATAATAAAACTCAACCTGTTCTTCCGTATCACTGGTATGAATCATATCCAGTTTTCTAAATGCATCAATTGTTTTGAATTTATCATTTATTACATCCGTAGAGATAAGCGAAAAGAATGGATAGTAAAAATCGTTTGGCAGTTCTTTAATGCAACCAAAATCTATTACGCCTAAATTTTCATCAGGAGTGATCATAAAGTTACCTGGATGAGGATCTGCATGAACGGCTCTCAGTTCATGTTGCTGAAAATTATAAAAATCCCATAGCGCCTGACCAATTTTGTTTCTCAATTCCTGAGATGGATTGGTCTTTAAAAATTCTTTTAAATGCAAACCTTCCAGCCAATCCATGGTAATAATACGTTTTCCAGATAATTCAGGATAATATTTTGGAAAAACGACATAATCAAGGTTTTTACAATCTTCAGAAAACTGAATTGATCGTTTTACTTCAAGTTCATAATCGGTTTCTTCTAATAAGCGCTCTTCGACTTCCTTAATGTAAATATTCAATTCACGTTCAGACATGCCTAATAAGCGAAATGCAAATGGCTTTACTAATTTTAAATCAGACGAGATACTATCACCAACGCCAGGATATTGAATTTTAACCGCCAGCTTTTTCCCATTGAGCGTAGCCTGATGTACCTGACCTATAGAAGCTGCATTAGAGGACGTTAAATTAAATGAATTAAAAATCTGCTCTGGAGTTTTACCGAAGTTTTTAGTAAAGGTGCGCACAATTAATGGACCTGAAAGAGGAGGAGCATTGTATTGTGATTGCGTAAATTTATCAACGTACGATTTTGGAAGTATGTTTTTATCCATACTGAGCATTTGCGCAATTTTTAAGGCACTTCCTTTAAGTTCACTTAACGATTTATAAATATCAGTAGCATTATCTTCATTTAATTGTTCGCGATCCAGCTCAGGATTAAATAACTTTTTCGAATAATGTTTAATGTAATTGCCGCCAATTTGAAATCCAGTTTTAACAAATTTTGCAGAGCGTTCTACTTTTGTAGTTGGAATACTTTCTTGTGCTTTCATCGGCTAAAATTTCATCTTTTCTTTAAACTTCCCGTTGCGGGATAAAAATTTTCCATAGTCAATCAGATTGTCAATAGGCGAATGCTGGAAAAGATCAAAGGTTACATTAATTCCTTTTTCTATAGCTTCATCACTTTTTTCAAAGCCATCGCTATCATCATTTATCCAGAAATTAACAATAAATGCAAATTGGATCCAAAGTGCATCTTTATATCTTTTGGTTAAAAACTTCCGTTCAGCCAATTCTCCACTATCAATCCCTTCATCAATAATTTCCTGTGCAAAATTTTCAAAAATAGGTTTAACACCATTTAAAACATCAGGTGTAGAAAATTTAATACCATGATTTTTTAAGCTATAAATCACGAAGCTTCGTTCGTTCTTCAAATTTTCGAGATAGCTGTAAAAGAAAGACAACATTTTTTCTCTGGAAGTATATTGTACCCAGATTTCCTGCTCTTTAATCTTGCTGATCGTTTCGAAAGTAAGTTCAAACCATATTGTTTTCTCTATACTTTCAAAAGAAGAAAAAAACTGATAAAATTCAGCTTCAGTTATTTTATTTTTTTTAGCAAAACTATAAACTGATTTAGGTTTTTCATTGTTGATTAAAACATAATCAATATATGCCTTTCTAATTTGCTGAGCAGTTGTCATATTTCTGTTTTTTACAATTATAACGTTTTAATCTTTTGCTTGTTTTATGTGCTAGCCAATTGTTAATCATGATATTGTAATAATAGCTTTCAAAATATTTGAAAGCTATTTTATGGCTATTATTTTTAGTTTTTAAAAGACTTTAAAATTTTATTATTGCTAATTAATTTAGTATAATTGTATTATGTTTTTCATCTCTTTAAAAAGTATATTATGATTCAGCTAAACGATTTTTTATATGGAAATATGACCTTTCCTCAAGTGTTTTCAGATTTAATGGAAACTGAAGCGTTGAAGCGTTTAGCTGGGGTTCATCAAAGTGGCGCTATTTTTTTAGTAAATCCTGATTTATGTCATTCTCGGTTAGAACATGCTATAGGTGTAACCATGCTAATTAAAAAAATGGGTGGTTCTGAGCTGGAGCAGATTGCCGGATTATTACATGATGTTTCTCATACGGCTTTTTCCCATGTTGGTGATTATGTTTTTGATTGTATTGAAGAAAATTATCATGAAACCGTGTTTGCAGAGGTCATTTATCAGTCAGAAATTCCAGATGTTTTACTTAAGCATGGTTATGATGTGAATCAAATAATTTTTGGAAAGTTTGACCTCCTTGAGCAACCGATGCCGTTTCTTTGTTACGATAGGCTGGATTATACCCTTCGGGATAGCGTTCATGCAGGGGTTATTACGCCGCAAAGCGCAAGAAAATTTCTGGATCATGTTGTATTGAGAAATAATAAGTTGGCTGTTTTTGATGTCGATCAGGCTAAATGGATTGATAAGGTTTTTGAGCGCTTAAATAACGAAGTATTTAAGCTGCCACTTCATTTATATGCCAATGGAAAAATGACTGAGATAATAAAGGATTTTATTAATAAAGGTTTATTGATTGAAAGTGATCTTTTTAAAACAGATACCCTTTTGCTAAATAAAATCAGGACTTCCTATGGAGGTTATGAAGCGGTTAACTCTATTAAGCAGCTACGTGGATTTGAAGCTTTTATGCGCAACGGTGCGGTTCCAAAGATAAAACACAGATCATTAAAATCACTTTCTATCGGCTAATTTTAAAGATTATCTTATTGAATAAGCCAGAACTTTCTTTGTTTTCTTTTGTTATTATTATTAAAATGTGTGGATATGGAAAATACAAGTCAATCAAAAGCAAATCAAGGAAATCAAAATCCAGACAAAGGTATAAATAATTGGAATGAACGCTTGGATGAAAATTTGGAGCCTAATGCACATAATGATGTCATTGCCGATGAAAAGGCAAAGGAATTTTCTGAAAAGCATGGTAGCGGTGATCAATCTGACGAAGCAGATCAGGCTGCTGATTAATATCTTCCCTTCACTGGTTATAGCGATTACTCTTATGAAAATTTTTTACATCAAGTGACTAAATAATTACATCAAATAGCTTTTCAACTCCTAAAAAGTGTTAATTTACGGGAAGATATTTTTGTTATATATCTTAAATGGTATATTGCATCTCTATTTTTAACTAAATGAACTACTTCTCTTATTAGGTTTTGATCAATGAAAAGGGCTTATCTATTGGCTTTAGCTATTATTTTGTTGATTTCTACCAGGGTTTTTGCACAAAACATATCTAATGAGGGTACTGACTTTTGGGCAGTTTTCCCTACACACGTCGCCAATGGCACTACCGGAACAACCATTAATAATCATGCAGAAATATCTGTATTTGTAACTTCAAAACAAAATTCGTTAGTTACGGTAAGTTGCAGAAACTATACTGCTACAAAAGTTATTCCTGCTAATACCGCGGTGGAGTTTAAAGTAGATTGGGCTGAAGCATACATTGCTCAATTTAATTCTGGCTTACCAAGCGAAGGTAATCAAGTGTTGCCGAACCGGGGAATCCACATTAAGGTTGCAGATGGACAGCCTAGTGTATCTGCTTATACCCACATTTATGCCGGTAATCGTTCTGCTGCATCGTTAATTTTGCCTTATGAAACGCTGGGTCAAACCTATTATTCTATGAATTACACCCAGGTGGGTGGGGGAAATAATTATTTAACCATTGTAGCTGTTGATGATAATAGTACTGTTTTATTACACGAAAAAAATGGTAATGTAAAAAGTATTGTATTTCCCAAAGCAGGTGATGTGTATGAATATATCCCTGCTACAACAGAAGATCTAACTGGCGTATATGTAGAAAGTGATCCAACTACCTCCAAGTGTAATAGATTTGCAGCATTTTCAGGCTCAACCGTAATGTCCATTGTGTGTACTGGTTCTGCTGATCCGCTTTATCAACAGCTTTATCCTACGGTAAGCTGGGGTAAAAATTATGGAATTGTTCCTTTTGTTAACAGAAAGTATATTCTTAGGATTTTAGCACAGGAAGATAATACTAAGATTACCTACAACGGACAAACTTATACGGTAAATAAAGGCTCTTTTATAGAAAGTGAGCAGCTAATTGAACCTACTTTTGTTAGCGCCGATAAACTCATTAGTGTTGCGCAGTACTCTTTAACGCAAAGTTGCTCATCGGCTATTGGAAGGTCGACTATTGGTGATCCCGAAATGGTTATTTTAAATCCGGTAGAATATAATATTAAAGCGATTACTGTTTTCTCATCCACACTGCAATTGATTCTTGAAAGGTATATCAATGTGTTTATGCAAACTAGTAAAACTGCTACCTTTAAAGTTGATGGAGTAAAGCCTGCAGTTACATGGAAACCAATACCTGGCAATCCTACCTACTCGTATATTCAAATTCCACTATCAAATATTGCTTCATCAGCTAATTTTAACAGTTTAACGCTAACTGCTGATGAAGGTTTTAATGCTACCGCTTATGGATTTGGGAACACAGAGTCTTATGCCTATTCTGCCGGTACAAATCTGTTCTCTAACAATTACTTAACGGTTGTTAATGAAGCTAAAGATGAAGAATATCAAAATGGCTGTATAGGGGATCAGATTGATTTTAAGATTAATCTTCCTTATAAACCTGATAAAATTAAATGGACCCTGGATGATGGCGTTTCAACAACTCAAAATAATCCGGTAGGAGAAGAAAAAATAGTGAACGGACAAAAGGTGTATGTTTATCGGTATGTGATTGATAAAGTTTATACCGTGGTAGGTGAATATAAACTGAAGGTGAATGTACATGTACCAAATGGCACAGATAATTGCCAAAGCGGAGATTTTGAAAGTAATTACATTTTTAATATTTACGAATTACCAATAGCCGGATTTGATTTTCAGCCGAGTAGTTGTGCATCTTCGCAAGTACAGTTTAACGATAAAAGTAATCCAAATACAACCGATTTTTCGATTACTAACTGGCTTTGGGATTTTAAGGATGAGCAAATTTCAACTCAACAAAATCCCACACATAGTTTTATCGCCGAAGGAAAATACAATGTTTCCTTATTTGTGAAATCAGGTGCCGGATGTTATTCTGATGTAATTGAGAAAGAAATTGAGATTTATCCTTTGCCTGTTTCAAATTTTATAGCGCCAGAAGTGAGTTGTATAAATACTGAAATCACACTTGAGGATAAAACTGCTATAAGTAATGCATTCTCCGTAAATAATATTGTAGGATGGAAATGGGATTTTGGAGATGGTTCTGCAATTTCTACCGATCAAAATCCAAAACATACTTATGCTGCTCCCGGAACTTATACAATTAAGCTGATTGCCACTTCAGATCGGGGATGTGTAAGTGTAGAAAAATCAGCATCAATTTTAATTAATAAATTGCCTGTCGCTGATTTTACAACTCCGAATATCTGTTTAACTGATGCTGTTGCCAATTTTGTTAACACATCGTCAAATACAGCTGGAAACGATGCAGACTTAACCTATTTATGGGATTTTGGCGATCGGTATTTAACGAATGCTAATTTAAGCACCAACACATCTACCAATAAAAACGGAGTGCATACCTATACAAAGGCTGATACTTATAATGTAAAACTAACCATAACCAACGCCAACGGCTGTAGCACAGAAAAAATCTATCCATTTACTGTTAATGGTGCCTTACCAAAGGCTAATTTCGAGATATTACCGTCAAATTCGTTTTGTAGCGGAACCTTGGTTTCAATTAAAAACACTTCGACGGTCGATTTTGGTACATTAACAAAAATTGAAGTTTACAAAGATTTTGTAAACCATCCTGAAGATTTTGTAACCTTTAATTATCCTTTTCCCGCTCAGATAGACTTAAATTACGAGCAGTTTGGCACACCAGCTGAAAGGGAATTTCAGGTGAAAGTGGTTGCATATTCCGGAACTCAATGTGCCGATTTTATAGTGAAGCCTATCACATTAAAAGCATCGCCCATGCTGGCGGTCGATGAAATTGCATCAGTATGCGAAAACGATGGAAATATCACGCTTACCAGCTTCCGCGAAACTTCAGGCGCTGCTGGGAGTGGCATTTATGATGGGCGGGGGATAAATGCCAACGGCACTTTTAACCCAAAACTTGCAGGAGAAGGAACACATAATATTTCTTACACTTTTACAACTACCGGCGGTTGCACGGCCTCTGTTACGGCAAGTATTCAGGTTAATAAATCTCCAATAGTTTATGCCGGTTCTGTTATTTATGTTTTAGCCGGAGGGGAAATACAAATACCGGCCGAAGCCAGTGGCGAAAACTTAACTTATGAATGGACACCTGCTACAGGATTATCAAATAACAAAATTTTAAACCCAATAGCATCGCCTGACCAGGATACGAATTACACATTAACCGTTACCACACAGCCTGGCTTATGTGTTGCAACCAGTCAAGTTGCGGTCAAAATTTTAGAAGGTATAAATCCACCTAATAGTTTTTCTCCCAACGGGGATGGTTTTAATGATGTGTGGCAAATTAATTACCTGGAAACCTACCCCAAAGCCACTGTTGAGATTTTTAACCGAAACGGGAGTCGCGTCTTTTTTAGCAATGGCTATAAAATTCCTTTTGATGGAAATTACAAAAACGAGCAGCTTCCGGTGGGGGTTTATTATTATATTATTAATCCTCAAAACGGAAGAAAAACCATGACAGGACCGCTAACCATAATCAGATAAAAATGAAGAAGTGTTTACTAATATTTATCATTTTGATCTGTGGTCAGGCATTTGCACAGCAGAAACCTCAATATACGCAGTACATTTTTAACCAGTATTTATTAAATCCTGCGCTCTCGGGAATCGAAAATTACGTAGATTTTAAAGCGGGTTATAGAAAGCAGTGGGCTGGAATTAATGATGCACCGCAAACAACTTTTGTATCTGCCCATTGGGCTTTAGGGGATAATCAATTGTGGAGCAATGCGTTAACTTCTTTTCCGGAGCAAACCGGTAACCCGATGGATAGAAACTACATGCAAAATTATAGCTCTTCTCCTTCGCATCATGGCATGGGTGCAACTGCGGTTTTAGATAAAACTGGTCCGATTAAGAGACTAGATGCAAATGTTACTTATGCATACCATTTGCAATTAAGCAATAATTTCAATTTATCGGCAGGAGTTGCTGCCGGATTATCCAGTATCTCTTTGGATATAAATGCGCTAACCTTCGAGAATGCTTATGAGCCGTCGCTCACCCGGGCAATTGTTAATCAGCTGCGTCCGGATTTAAGTTTGGGTTTGTGGTTATATGGATCCAGGATTTTTGCCGGAATTTCTGCCCAGCAAATTCTTCCGCAAAAGCTAAGCTTTTCTGGTGATGAGGCTTATAATCAAGGAAAAGCGGTGCCACACTTTTTTGCTACCACGGGTTATAAGTTTTTTGTTGATGAAGATATTGCCCTTATACCATCGATTATGGTAAAATATGTACAACCAGCACCTGTTTCGATTGATTTAAACGCGAAAATGGCTTTTAAAGATAAATTTTGGCTAGGTGGCAGTTACAGAAAAGAGGATTCCTTTTCAGTAATGGCTGGCTTTAATATCGGTAAAGCGCTCAACCTTACTTATTCTTATGATTTTACTACATCAGATTTAAATCAGGTAAGCAATGGCAGCCATGAAATTGTACTTGGCTTAATGCTCGATAACATTTATAAGGTGCCGTCTTACATTAAGATGTGGTAGTTTAGGTTTTTTAGCTTGTCTGTTTTTTATTGATAATTAGAAAAAATAAATAGCAAGCCTTCGGACCCAAAAGATTTATAATTCTTTTCGCAACCTGGCAACAGGAATGTTCATTTGTTCACGGTACTTGGCTACAGTTCTTCTGGCAATATTATAACCTCTTTCCTTTAGGATTTCAGTTAGTTTTTCATCAGCAAGAGGTTTGCGTTTATCTTCATTACCAATGCAGTCTTCCAGGATTTTTTTAACTTCCTTATTAGAAACTTCCTCGCCATTTTCAGTTTGAATAGCTTCAGAAAAGAATGACTTGAGTAAAAAAGTTCCGAACTCTGTTTGAACGTATTTAGAATTGGCAACTCTTGATACCGTAGAAATGTCCATGTCGATTTTATCAGCAATATCTTTTAAAATCATTGGGCGCATCTTACGCTCATCGGCCGTTAAAAAGTACTCATACTGATAATGCATAATGGCATTCATCGTTTTAAGTAAAGTTTGCTGGCGCTGTTTAATTGCATCAATAAACCATTTTGCCGAATCAAGTTTTTGCTTTACAAATTGTACTGCTTCTTTTAACTTTTTATCTTTTGATGAAGCTTTATCGTAATGCTCAAACATTTCCTGATAAGAGCGACTTACTTTTAATTCAGGCGCATTTTTCGAATTTAAGGTCAAAATTAAAATTCCATCATTGTTGCTGATGTGAAAATCAGGAATGATTTGCATTTGTTTGGTCGTTACCTGGTTGGCATCACCTGGTTTAGGGTTTAAACGCAGAATCTCATTTACAACCTCCTTAAGTTCCTCACTATCTAATCCTAAACTTTTTTCCAGTTTATCATAATGTTTACGGGTAAATTCATCCAGATAATTTTCTACCACGTTCATGGCTTTTACGATGATAGGATTGGTCGTATCTTTTCGTTTAAGCTGAATTAATAAACATTCTTTTAAATCTCTTGCACCGATTCCGGGAGGGTCAAAACTTTGGATAAGCTTGAGCATTTCTAAAACGTCCTCTTCCTCAACCATTACATTTTGAGAAAAAGCCAGGTCATCAATCATAGAACCCAATGGGCGACGCAGATAACCATCATCGTCTAAACTGCCAATAATTTGTTTCCCTACAACAAAATCCTGATCAGATAGCGGAACAAGATCTAATTGTTCCTGTAAACTTTCGAAAAAAGTACTTTCAATGGCAATTGGCGTTTCCTTTTTTTCCTCATCATCATCGCCATTATTATAATTAGTACTGTAATCGTTTGTATTGTCATCCTGCAGATAATCATCTACATTAAACTCATCCATACCACTATCTTCAGCAGGGGATTCATAATCATCACCACTATCGTTCAAATCATCGTATTCGCTTTTAGGCTCATCCTGAGTCATTAAACTTGGATCTTCTAAAGCAGGGTTTTCTTCTAACTCTTCTTTAATACGTGTATCTAAGGCAACCGTTGGCACCTGCAACAGCTTAATAAATTGTATTTGCTGCGGTGATAACTTTTGTAATAACTTTTGTTGTAAATGTTGCTTTAGCATATAGTGTAATCAGAATTGAAGCAAAAATAAACAAATCCTTTCAGATATTTTACGGAATTAATCTAAATGCTTTTGATACAGGGTTATTAAATTGTTTGCTAAACGTTTGTATTGAATTTAATGTTTGCTATTTTCGTAATAAAATAAACTAAAACTAAAATTTATGGGAATTGTAAAAGAATTTAAGGAGTTTGCTATAAAGGGAAATGCCTTCGATTTAGCCGTTGGGGTAATTATTGGGGGTGCATTCGGTAAAATCGTCACTTCAGTAATTGATGATTTAATTATGCCAGTGGTTGCTGCTATGGTCGGTAAACCCGATTTTAGCAGTATCTATTTTGCAATGGGTAAAGGTTCTGAACTAATTCCTCAAGGTGCGTCGCTGGCTGATGCTAAAAAAGCCGCACCAGATGCAGCTATCTTTGCTTATGGTAATTTTATTACCGTAGCTATCAATTTCTTGTTGCTGGCGATGGTTGTTTTTATGATGGTTAAAGCGATTAATAGAATGAAGAAGAAAGAGGAGGCGGCAGCAGTTGTCGTTCCACCAGCGCCACCAAAAGAAGAGGTTTTACTAACAGAAATAAGAGATTTGTTAAAAGCAAAAGCATAAATAAAAAAAATCCGCCCACCTGGCGGATTTTTTTTATTTAAAAGCTTCGCTTGATGTTTGGATCTGTAAGTATAATATAATCTCCCAGCGCAATAAATTTACTCCAGTCAGGATTTTCAAAATTTTCATCACTGAAGGATGAAATATTTAGGAGCTTGAGTTGGGGAGCATATTGCTTTAATTTAGCAAAAGTGCCCAGTTTTTCATCACTATGAAAACGGCCGTTTAGCTGTAGAATTTTTATAGCTTTATTTTCCCTGGCAAATTTGGCTATAGACCATGCCATTGTTGCATCCCAAAAATTTTGCGTTTGGTAAACCTTCATCGAACCCATACTGTGCCCGCCCAGCAGCGCAGAGAACTTTTCTTCATATCTTCCTGTTGCAGTATCAACAGGTAAAGGCGGGAGGATACTTAATGATGATTTAGGGAAGTTTTTTAAAGCTATTAAACCACCTTTGCTAACGGCATTACTATACCGCGTAGCGGCATTTGCTGCAATAACCCAAAGTTTGTTGGCTTTTGCATACTCAACTGCCGGCTGGTAATCTTTATAATTATTCCAGGCCCTTCCTTCTTTAATAAAATTCTTTTCAGAAATTAAATTTGCTAAATATTCATCAACAATCAGCTGAACATCGGTATGAAACATTTCCATACTCAGGGCTATCTTTTGCGGAAAAGCTTCATTTAGCTTTCTAAAAAGTATCGTTTCCAATTGATGCCCGATAGAATCATTGTGTTCCTCGCCAAAAAACAATACATCAGCAGTTTTCATATCGTTGATGATATTTTCTAGCGTAATAATCTGTTGCTTTTTAACATCATAGATTTTATAGTGTTGATTGATCTCTTGAGCAGATACATCAAAAAAAAGAAAAAAGGCGAAAACAAAAATTGAATATTTCATGCGCTCAAAATAAGAAAATAATTTTCACCGATAAAACACGGGCGCTTACCGCTATTTTGCATGTTTTAAAGCTTATGCATCCTTTAAGTAAGCTTATTATGAATACTTTTGATCATCAATAATTCATAAATGGAAAATCTCAATAATAATAATCATGTAAAAAACTCAGGTAGGGTTTTAAGTGGTGCAATCATACTGATAATAGGGCTTGCTTTTTTGCTTAATAATATCGGATTAAATATTCCGCACTGGATATTTAGCTTCTGGACTTTTTTAATAGTGTTAGGTGTTTTTATTGGTATACGTAGAAATTTTAAAGGCATAGGCTGGCTGGTTCTTATCTTATTTGGGCTTTACCAAACTATAGATGATATGGGATTTGATTTCGATGTATCGAAATATGCACTCGGTTTCGGACTTGTAATTGTGGGTTGTTTTCTGATTTTAAAGCCTAAACATAAAAAATCATTCAAAACTGAGTTTCCCAATGATTCGTCAGCTGAGTATATAGATGTTGATAAAAATAGTAATGATATAATTGATATAACTGCAGTTTTTGGTGGTTCAAATCAAACGGTTTATTCAAAAAAATTCAAGGGTGGAGATATAACTGCAGTTTTTGGTGGCACCGATATTATCATGACTCAAGCTGATTTTAATGAATCTGTATCGCTTGATGTTACAGCAATATTTGGGGGAATTAAGTTAATCGTGCCTCCAAACTGGGCAATTAAATCAAATGTTACCGCAATATTTGGAAGTGTAGAAGATAAAAGAGGACATATGTTACCTGTTGATCAAATGCAAAAGACGCTAATTTTAGACGGAACCGTATTGTTTGGCGGGATTGAAATTAAAAGTTTTTAAGGCAGTCAAATTAAAGTTATAGCAAGGAGAGCTTGCTATAACTCATTTTCAAATCATTAACAACAAACGCTTTGACAACCAGACCTCTCTCTATACCTAAAATACAAAGAACCTCGCTAGGCATTGCAATTGCATGGCTTACGTTATGTACATTTGGCTTACACTATGTAGTCAATTTTTCCTGGCTAATTTCTCTTGCAGATAGTTTTATAAGTAACTTCCTTTTAATACTTGCCTGTATTGGCATTAGCAATATGCTTGGCTATTATCAACCAAAAAATGAAAAAATCCTTTACGTATTAATGGTAACACTCGCACTCACCTGTGTAATTGTATGGGGTGCCAAATTTGCTACAACCTATATTTTTGCTGATTATAGCGAGTACCTGGATTTTTATAATTTTTCGTTTGCCTTTCGGGGATTGATATCTTTTATGTGTTTAGGGTGGTGTGCCTTAGCTAATATATTATGGTATCGGCTGGAAGAGCAATCAGAAACACATGAAAGACTTTCTGCGGCTAAAACCTTGGCAAAAGAGGCAGAACTGAACAAGCTTCGTCATCAGTTGCAGCCTCATTTTTTATTTAATAGTTTAAATTCGGTATTTGCATTAACAATGGTTAACCCCAAGGAAGCCGGTGTAATGATTACAAAACTGGCTTCTTTTCTTCGCGGAACTCTAAAGCGTGATGATGAGTTATGGGTAGCTGTTGAAGAAGAAATGGAGTACATTCAACTGTATTTGGATATTGAAAAGGTGCGCTTTAGTCACCGCCTAAATATTGAAGTAAATGTTGCAGATGAAACCATGAACTTATGCCTGCCTGGAACATTGCTGCAGCCCATAGTAGAAAATGCTATAAAATTTGGATTATACAATACTTCATCCGCTATAACCATCAAGGTTGATGTAACAGTGGATCGAAATATATTGGAGGTGCGGGTTCAAAATCCATTTGATCCGGAAATGAAGGCTTCAGGAGGAACCGGTTTTGGTTTAAGTGCTATTAAGCGTCGATTATATTTATTATTTGCCAACCCACATTTACTCCAAACCGAAATTGAGGCAAATAATTTATATATTACCACCCTCAAAATCCCACAAAAAAATGATCAGAACGATACTAATTGATGATGAACCCTTAGCCCGTGATATTGTTAAATTTTATCTGGCTGATCATCCTGAAATAGAAGTTGTTGCCGAATGTTGTGATGGGTTTGAAGGGCTAAAAGCAATTACTCAGCACAAACCTGATCTTATTTTTCTGGATATTCAAATGCCTAAAATAAGTGGATTTGAAATGCTGGAACTTGTAGAAGACAAGCCTGCGGTAATATTTACAACGGCATTTGATGAATATGCGATTAAGGCTTTTGAGGTTAATGCCGTTGATTATCTGTTAAAGCCTATTGATAAAACAAGGTTTGATACCGCGATAAAAAAACTCCCTTCACGATTAAATCAGCGTGAAAATACAGAAGCTGTATTAGATGCAGCCGCTTTAAGTCCGGCGCAAAACAATAGGGTAGTGGTTAAAAAAGATGGCGCAATCAAGATTATTCCAACGGCCGATATCAATTACCTGGAAGCTGATGATGATTACGTAAAGTTAAGTACTGGCGATGGCATATTTTTTAAAAATAAAACTATGGCTTATTTTGAGCAAACTTTAGATAGTAGTCAGTTTATACGCATTCACCGCTCTTATATCATTAACCTGGCTCAGGTAACTAAAATTGAATTGAAAGAAAAAGATAGTTACGTAGTCCTGTTAAAATCTGATATCTGGTTGCCGGTAAGTAAAACGGGGTATGGAAAATTAAAGGCCGCTTTAGGCTTATAAATTACAGGTACATATCGCCCGTAATAGTGCAGATTTTTGAAAAGAATGATTACATTTGCTTTTCGATTAAAAAAATAACTAAACAGACTTGCATTTTTAGAGAAATCGCTTTATATTTGCACCTCTTAATTTTAAAATTAATAAGATAATATACAGTCATGAAAAGAACATACCAACCTTCGCAAAGAAAGAGAAGAAACAAACACGGCTTCCGCGAAAGAATGGCAACAGCTAACGGCAGACGAGTATTAGCATCACGTCGTGCTAAAGGAAGAAAAAGATTAACAGTTTCTGACGAACGCAAGCATAAAGCATAATTTTTGATTGCTTTTCCGGATAACGGAATCGGCAGATCAAATCTGCAATTATCAATCAAAAATATATGTACACATTCAGGAAAGAAGAACGGTTATGCAGCAGAAAGTATTTAGATCTGCTGTTTAAAAACGGTTCTTCTTTTTTATTATACCCATTTCGTATTTCGTACCTTTTTGTTGAGGAAACTGCTGGCGTTCAGGCACAAGTGGTAATCAACGTTCCAAAAAAGAGGTATAAAAGGGCTGTAGACAGAAATCTGCTTAAGCGTCGCATCCGCGAAGCTTACCGGCTTAATAAGCAAGAAGAGTTTTACAATCAGCTTCCCCTTGATAAAGGTTTATTACTGTTTTCTATCCAGTTTATTGGAAAGGATAAATATGAATATCCCTTTATTCAAAAAAAATTAGTCGCTACTTTTAAGCGTTTTAAATCTTTAATTACTGCCGGTGAAACTCATTAACAAAGTTTTTGGATGGTTATTTTTAGGCTTAATCAAGGTTTATCAATATGCAATTTCGCCAATGCTAGGTGCAAATTGCCGGTTTACGCCTACCTGCTCTCAATACGGCATAGAAGCTATCCGTAAACATGGCCCTTTTAAAGGCGGCTGGCTGGCTTTAAAACGGATCGGGCGATGCCATCCCTGGGGAAAACATGGTCACGATCCCGTTCCTTAGCAATTGCAAATTACTCCAGCTATAAATTCTGTTAAATTTATTCAGTCAATAAAATTCAAACCTTAACACATTCATAATTATGGCAACAATACTTCAATTAGAAACTGCAACACAGGTTTGCTCAGTAGCTTTATCTATTGATGGAAAAACAATATCTGTTAAAGAAGAGGCGGGGCAGAACTTACATGCCGGCAACCTCACCTTGTTTATTGAAGAAGTAATGAAAGCTAATGAATTAACTTATCAGGATTTAGATGTAATTGCTGTAAGTAAGGGCCCGGGTTCTTACACAGGTTTGCGAATTGGGGTTTCTACTGCTAAAGGATTGTGTTACGCTTTAGAGAAGCCTTTGATAGCTATTGAAACTTTAAAATTTATGGCCGCTGGTTTTTTTGAGGCTAATCCTACTTATGGCGGCTTAGTTTGTCCGATGATTGATGCCCGCCGTATGGAAGTTTATACGTCGGTTTACAATTCGGATTTAAATGCAGTGGAGCCAACATCGGCTAAAATTATAGATGAAACGAGTTTTAACGATTTACTATCACATCACCAGATTACTTTTATTGGCGATGGTGCAGCAAAATGCGCTGAAACCTTATCGCATCATAATGCAATTTTCAATAGTCAGAATTTTAATTCTGCAAGCTATATGTCCGCCCTGTCCGAAGAAGCATTTGGGCAAAATCAATTCGAAGATGTTGCTTATTTTGAACCATTCTATCTCAAAGATTTTGTAGTTACGCCATCAAAAAAGAAAGTTTAATTATTTTCTTTTAAATATTGAAAACAAGTTTTTAAAGAAGCTACTTTCGTTTTTGTCATTAATTCCGGGCATTACATCGCTAAATTGAGGATGGTTGACGATATCGCCAAACTTAATGCCTATGCCCATATAGAAAGAAGCTCCATTTCCTTTTGTAGCCGATCCTGTATTACCATTGTTTGATAATAATCCCTTAGTTGTATAACCTGTAGCAACAAGGTTATCTGTTCCTAAAAAGAATTCGAAGTTTGGCGTTTGATACTTGCCTTGTAAGCCAACCATAAAAATATTGTTGAAATTGTACACTGGTGTTACACTTCCAGAAAAATTGCTGCTGATAAATTCGTTTACCAGGGCAGCGTCGCCACCCTTATAAAATAAATTTTTAGATATAACTAGTGCAGGTTTATAAAACTTAAATCGCCTGGAAGCATAAACATCAAGCTTGGCATTTGTTGGTGCTAAAAACTTTGCACTTTGCTGTGATAGAACTAAAATATCAGTTATTTCCTGATTAATATTAGGATTTGATGCTACGTTTCTGATCGTTTTCGTTTGGCTCACTGACGTTTGCTGCGTATTATTTCGCCACCATATAAACCCTAAATCTTTAATGTTTGCCATTAAAAATAAACCCTTTTTAGTGGTGTAATTGGTACCAAAACTGATGGATGCGCCAGGATTTTTAAATGTCGGAAAAAATGTCTTTTTATCTACTTCATTAAACTCATTGAAGTTACTGGAGTATGTTCCGGCTAAACCCGCTACTAATAAATTTGCCTCAGGGTTGACGTAAAAATAAGAATTGCTGATATTTAATTTATTATATAAAATTCCGCTCAAAAGACTCACTTTAGCGCCAAAGGCCAGTCGCTTGTTGTAATTTTCTCTATACGTAAAGCTAAACTGATGATAAGTTTGTTCATATCCTTTTGAATTAAATACATCATTGTATTCCTGGTTAGGATTAAATCTTTTATAAGAGTCCAATAGTGCCAGCGTTTCGTTGGTGTAATCTATTTGCGAATCGGATCTGACTTGCCATGAAAAGCCCATCTCTTTCTGGTATTTGTAGGATTTAAATAGTCTGAACGTTGCCACATAAACATTACTGTTTTGATAAAAATGATTCAGCTTTCCTGTGGATATAGGAAGGTCTTTCGTATCATAGTAACCCGTTTGTATCAAATTTCTTAATACATTAGATGATTCGCCTTTATTGGCTGCATTAACGCCAAAATAGGGAAGGAGGAAGTTAGAGGAGAATTTCCTCGACGAATCTAATGTAAATGATTTTTGAGATGGATTCTCAAATGCATCGAACATAGTTTTACTGCCAAATAGCGCATACTGTTGGGCACTTGCTGTATTTAAAATAATCGCGGCGAATACTAAAAGTAAAAGTTTCTTCATGTATGGTTAATTTCTGGCATGCTGATTTATAAACGGCTAGTTAGCGAATCTGGTACTTCTGGCTGTAAATATTTGTTTAAAAGCACGTTAGTAATGAAATTGGTTTTATCTGCAATCATTTGATAGCAAAAAGTATCAAAGGTTTTCAATCCGTTATCCGTATGAAATTGTGTATAATAATCGGTTAAAATTTCGCCTTTCAATATAGTTGATGATCTTTTAATATTAATGTAATAACCAACATTAAATGTTGTTGAAATTTCATTCATCGCTTCGCGGTACTCAGCGGTCTGTGCTAACAACTTATTAGTTTTGTAACTATTTAAGAATGATTGTATAGTACTTGCGTTGTTAGCAACGATTAAATAATTATCAATAATGGTATAATAAGGCCTGCTAAAGTTCCTGAAAGGTTCACCAAAGTAGCTGTAGAGGATGTGTGAAGATTTGAAAATTTTAATATCCTCACTATAATCGGTACTTACATCAATAAGCAGCTGCTTTACCTTCTCTCCATTACTTAATTCAATAGCTGCTATTTTTTCAGCTGTATTTAATTGAAATGTGGTGAACTGATTTTTAGTATAAACAGGAAACACTGTATTCAAATCCGTTCTGAAATCTTTTTTAACGTTGTTTATTGCTGTCCTGGTTTTCTCTAACTGTTTTGTTCTTGCTAAATACGTATTAAAATTAGCACTCCAGGTTTTATAATCATTAAAGGTATAAATGATATAGTTTGCGGTGTTTTCTGGCAAAATATTTTGTATAGTGGTGCTTTGCGGATGGCTATTCTCAAATAGTTTTAGATAATTGTCTTCATTTTTAAGTGATGTAGTACCATTAAACAATACCTTTTCCTTGCTAAAATTATAGTTTAACGCAGCGTAACTGTTTTGCTTGTTTAGAACCGATAAATTACCGTCTATGTTCTTTGATAAAATATTTTTTAACAGGAGCGGTGCCTGATTAAAATTAATATAAACTTGCGCCAGGGCATTTTTGTTGTTTCTACTATTTTCTTTAATATAATCTGTAAACGGATTTTCTGCCAGTCGAACAGATGCGTTATTGATGAGTTGCAGTGAAGTTGATACAGTAATAACCCGATCTTTTAAGCGGGCGTAAGCCAACAGTGAATCTGTAACCTTAATTTTATAAATATCTTCACCAAAAGAAGATATAAAGCTACTCGATTGTAAAGCTGAATTGAGTTTTGATAAATCTTTTTCTGGCTGCAGCTGAACGGTGATTAAAAAGTTAATCTTTTTATTCGAGTCTGGAAGTAAACTGATGTATATATTTTGATCATTGATATATCCGTTCAAAGTATTGTTATTTATAACCAGGTTTTTCAATTGCGATAAAAGCTCTGACTTTTCTTCGCCAATAACCTGCTGAATAAGTTGCTGTGCTGCAATAATTTCGTAAAAACTTTTATCATTCCTAAAAGAGAATACAACTGCAGCATTATTTGTTGCCGATTGAAGTGCTAAATCTTTTGCATTGTTTTCTGTGCCGAGCTTGGAAAAATAAAAATAAGCCATAAACGCAATGGCAGATAATAATACGAAGATAAAAACGAGGATCTTTTTCATTGGCTGTGCAACAAATTTAATTTATTACATTGATTAGTGAGAAGTTCTTTATCATTTTATTAATTTAGCGATTGCTTCAAGCAAATCATTATGAATAAACGAATTATCCTTACAGCTTCTTTTTTTGGTGTTGTTGCTGTTTTATTTGGGGCATTTGGTGCACATGGACTTAAAGCATCAATAGATACTGCTTCATTAGAGATTTGGCAAAAAGGGGTTGACTATCAATTCTATCATACGTTTGCGCTGTTGTATTTATCTACTTTTGCCAGGTATAGAAATAAGCTGATTAACATCGCTTACTTTTGTTTTACTTTCGGAATTATTCTCTTTTCCGGATCTTTGTATTTACTTGCAACCCGGTCCATTCATAAGCTCGACTTTATCAATCTCATTGGCCCAATAACCCCAATAGGAGGTTTGCTATTTGTTTTAGGGTGGATTATGTTGTTCTTTGCTGCTTTTAAAGATAAATAATGAATAGTTTTGAAAATGATTTTTTTACAGAAAGAGAAACACTTTTTGTTGAAGTTATTTTGCCTCTATCTTTGGCGAAGAACTATACTTACCGGGTGCCTTTTGAATTAAATAATGAGGTTTCGGTTGGTAAAAGAGTAGTTGTACAATTTGGTAAGCATAAAATTTACACGGCCTTAATTAGTGCAATTTCTACAAATCCACCAGCTGCTTACGATGCAAAATATATTATTGATATTATTGATGCTGCACCGGTAGTAACGCCTACTCAAATCCAGTTTTGGAAGTGGATGACCAACTATTACATGTGTAATGAAGGAGATGTAATGTCTGCTGCGCTGCCTGCCAGTTTGAAATTGGCAAGTGAAACTATCCTGGTTTTGAGAGAAGATTTTTCTGATGAAATTGCTTTATCTGATAAGGAAGAGATCATTATTGGAGCGCTTAAAAAACAAGAAAAGTTAACCGTTAATGAGGTTTCTAAGTTATTAGGCCAAAAAACAGTTTATCCTATCATTAACAATCTGTTAGAAAAAGAACTTGTTCTTGTGGCCGAAGAAGTGGTTCAAAAGTATAAGCCATTATTAAAATCTTTCGTAGCATTAAACGATTTCTACAACGAAGAAGATCATTTAAAGCAGCTGTTCGAAATTTTGGAAAAGGCACCAAAGCAATTAGACATCTTATTAGCTTTTCTTAAGTTACAAAAACAAAATCTTCCCATTTCTAAAGAACAGCTTTTAGAAGAAAGTAATTGCAGTGCATCTGTTCTAAAAGCGCTTACCGATAAAGGTATTTTTGATATAATTAAACGTCCTGTAAGCAGACTGGCCGCACATGACGAAGATCTTAATGCTAATTTTAAGCTCAATGATGGCCAGACTGCTGCCTTAGCACAAATTCAGACTGCTTTTAATGAAAAAGATGTAGTCTTGCTTCATGGCGTTACGGCATCAGGAAAAACACAGGTTTACATCAAATTAATAGAGGATATTGTTAGCCATACCGATGGACAGGTTTTGTTTCTGCTTCCCGAAATTGCACTGACTACTCAAATTGTTGAACGGATAAAGCATTATTTTGGTAAGTCAATTGGTGTTTATCATTCTAAATTTAATAATAGTGAGCGTGTAGAAATCTGGAATAAAGTAAGAACTGGTGCTTATAAAGTGGTATTAGGTGCTCGTTCAGCAGTTTTCCTTCCATTTCAAAATTTAAAGCTTATTGTTGTAGATGAGGAGCATGAGCCTTCTTACAAACAATACGACCCTGCACCACGCTATCAGGCCCGGGATGCAGCAATTTATCTGGCTCATTTGCATCAGGCAAAGGTTATTCTGGGTTCTGCAACACCTTCACTGGAGAGTTATTATAATGCGCTGCAAGGAAAGTATATCCTAGTAGAAATGAAAGAGCGTTATGGCGGTGTTCAGTTACCTAATCAACAGGTAGTGAGTATTGCTGAAGAAACCAAGAAAAAGACCATGGTTTCCTATTTTTCGAGTGTTTTAATTAAGGATATTGATTTAGCACTTTCAAAGAAAGAGCAGGTTGTACTTTTTCAAAACAGGCGGGGTTATGCCACTATATTAATCTGTGCTACCTGCGGCTATACACCAAAATGTGTAAACTGCGACGTAAGTTTAACTTATCATAAAAGTAGCGGAAAATTACATTGTCACTACTGTGGTTATCAGCAAAGTAGCGTCAATATTTGTCCGGCTTGTGGTTCAGTACATGTGGAGCAGAAAGGCTTTGGTACCGAGCGCATTGAGGAGGAACTGAAGTTACTTTACCCGGATATTACTATCGCCCGGCTTGATATGGATACTACCCGTACAAAGAACGGTTTACAGCAAATCCTCACCGATTTTCAGGATAAAAAAACGGATATTTTGATTGGTACTCAAATGGTGGCCAAAGGTTTGGATTTTGATAATTTAAGTTTAATTGGAGTGATTAATGCCGATACATTATTAGGCTATCCTGATTTTAGGGCTTATGAGCGTAGTTTCCAGTTATTAGCCCAGGTGGCTGGTCGGGCCGGTCGGAGGGCAGATCAGGGGAATGTTTGTATTCAAACCTATGATGTTGATAATCGTATTATCAAACAGGTTGTAGATAATGATTATGTGGGGATGTATCGCGACGAAATTGTAGAACGGGAAAACTTCTTATATCCTCCATTTTCCCGAATGATTTTTCTTTATATTAAGCATAAAGATTCACATGTTTTAGAACATGCATCACTTAATTTGGGTAACATATTAAAGGCTAAGTTTGGTAAGAGAGTACTTGGGCCTGAGCAACCTTTAATAAGCCGTGTACGAAACCTTTATATCAAACAAATTATAATTAAGGCCGATAAGCATACAGCCATACAGAAAGTAAAAGATGCGCTACGCGAAACACTCACACAATTTAATGCCACTAAAGAATTTAAAGGAATTTTTACGCAGATTGATGTTGATCCGTATTAGTTTTTACCGTTTAAACTAAATTGCACTCCTGCTGAAATCGGATTAAGCAAAAACTCCCATTTTCTGTAAGTATTTACTGTTCTGCCTGCACCACCAATTTGCGTTACATCTTGTTTTTCGTAAGAATAGTAAAAATCAAGATTGCTCTCTGCAAAGATGTTAAGTTGTGGAAGTATATTTACCTTTAAGCCAATTACCGGAGTTAATACCAGTCCATTCTTGATCGCATCGGCAGTTTGAGTATTATTTCCAATTAAAGCATTTTTCTGATCAATCGTTCCGGTAAACCGATTAGAACGATAACCTAAATCAAAACCAAAATACGGTTGAATGATTGAATAATTGAAGTTCTTTTCAAAACCAATTTTGAAGGAATAATCTGTTACTTTACCATTTCCAATTTCGCATGTAGCACAAATATTATCAAATGTAACATCGTTACGAAAGTATGTACCACTAATTCTATAACTTATTTGATTATCATTAAATTTTAGCATAATGCCATTGCCGTAAGCATTGGTATAGTCCTGGGTATTGGTTTGATTTAAAATTTTAGGTAATTGCATTAAGCTAAAAGCTCTTACGCCAATGGTATAGTTATAATCTGCACTGGTTTGGGCAAAGGTTATTAGAGATGAGCTTATTATTAATAAACTAAGTAAAATTTTCTTCATATATAGTAGATAGTAATATTATTCAGATTTATGCAGCAACAAAAGTATGTATAATTTCTTAATAAGTATTATACAGGTAGTAAACTAGAAAAAAGATATTATGTTTGATTTACTGCTGATTAAGTTAATGTTGATTTCTTTATCTTGATACAATATTTTAAAACATTAATTTTGAAGCTTCATGGCCTATAAATTTGTTGATAATTACCGAGAGCGTGGTGCGAGAAAAAAGTTAGTTGAACTGCTAAAATCTCGTGGAATTGAAGATCAGAATGTATTGGAAGCAATTGGTAAGGTTCCCCGACATTTCTTTTTTGATGAAACTTTTTGGAACCAGGCTTACAAAGATATCGCATTTCCTATTGGTGATGGTCAAACAATCTCACAGCCTTACACGGTTGCCTATCAAAGCGAGTTATTGCACATTAGGAAGGGTGATAAGGTTTTAGAAATTGGAACAGGATCCGGTTATCAAACTTGTATTTTAATGGAGCTTGGAGCAGAAGTTTTTACTATTGAACGCCAGGAAAATATCTATAACCGAACTATTCAGGTTTTGCCAGGCATGGGATACCGGCCAACATTTTATTGTGGCGATGGCTCAAAAGGTATAGCTCAACATGCACCTTACGATAAGATTATTGTTACCGCAGGGGCGCCACTCGTTCCTGAAATTTTATTGAAACAACTTAAAATTGGTGGTATTCTTGTGATTCCGGTGGGCGACGAGAAAACACAAAAAATGGTAACAGTAATCCGCGTAAGCGAAACAGATTATGATAAGATTGTACTGGATACCTTTAGGTTTGTGCCTTTAGTTGGAGACCAGGCCTGGTAGGTTATTTCATTATTCAAACATTCATTTCATTAGCTGCTGAACAGTTAAATTACTTGCTTTACCTTTTTGAAAAGAAAAAAATGATACAATTAAGCTGATGAATAACTTATTTTTTCATCGCCCGGTCCAATTCACGTTTAACATCTCTGTCTTTAATGCTATCGCGTTTGTCGAATTCTTTTTTACCCTGTGCAAGCGCAATTTCCATTTTGGCAAATCCTCTTTCTGTTACAAATATCCTTAAGGGTACAATAGTATATCCTTTTTCTTCGCCTTTCAATTTAAGCTTTCTGATCTCTTTTTTTTGAAGCAGCAACGCCCTGTCTCTTTTAATATCATGGTGGTAAAAAGAACTATGACTATATTCAGAAATATGAAGATTTCTAACATATAAATTACCACCTATAAACATACAGAATGCATCAGTCATGTTTGCCTTACCTTGCCTTATGGATTTAATCTCCGTGCCTAAAAGCGCTATTCCTGCTACATATTTATCCAATAAATTGTAATCAAAATAGGCTCTTTTATTTTTTATATTAATGTCGTTTTTCAAAATCGAATGTGTTACTAACAGCTATTAAAATCTTTATTTTATAATTTTTGCGCAATAGCGGGCTGCAAATATCTTAAAATTTGATGTTATTCAAGTGTTTTTCTTTATTTCCTGAATCCTAAGTTAACAATATAAAGCCTCATCTGTTTGTAAAAGCTCTTTTTTAAAGCCTGTGGATGGAAATTATTAGTTAAGTTTGAATTTTAAACATTCGGAAATATGAAACTAAGAAGCCTTTTTTTAATACTGTTATTATTTATCGGAACACAGCTTAAAGCGCAGCAGCCAACACTTTTACCGCAGTTTACTTTTTTTAAATTGGATGGTAAAGCATTTTCGAATAAAGACTTAGCGCCAGGTAAAAAGAATTTATTTATCCTTTTTGATTGTACTTGTGAGCATTGCCAACGCGAAACAAAAGCATTAAATGACAATTACGCTCAATTCAAAAACGTTAATATCTATATGATCACTTTAGATGAAGCTTACATTATTCCACAGTTTTTTAATACTTATGCAAAAGGGTTAAATACAAAGCCTAATGTTACTGTTTTGCTAGATAAAAACCACTTGTTTATTCCTGCATTCTTACCAAAAATGTATCCTGCCATGTATTTATATTCTGCGGCCGGGAAGTTATTGGTTTATAACTCTGGTGATGGAGGTATTAAAAAGGTTATCAAGTTGGTTAATAAGTAATTATCTGATAATTAATACAGGAATATTTACTTTATGCCGAACCGAATCTACAGTAGTTCCGAAAATTAAATCCTTTAATCCTTTGTGTCCGTGAGCACCCATCACCAATAATTCTAATTTATTGTGGTTGCTAATGTCGGCGATTTCTTTCGCGGTACTTCCATAACCTATAAATGGTGTCGAGTCATAACCTAAGTCTTCTAAATTAATCCGGTATTTTTCAAGGTTTTCCTTATCGCTCTGCGTTTCATGATCCAAAACATTTTTTCCATGATAGCGGGCTGCTGCTGTTTCAACTACGTGAATTAAAAAATAGTGTGCATCTTTTCCACCCTGAATAAGTGCGTGGCGAATAGTATTTCTATCATTTTTAGAGAAATCAACAGCGATGCCAATTTTGGTGTAACTAATTTTATCAATTTTGCCAATATCTAAAGCATTTCCATGTGGTACCATTTGGCGGTCGCGGTTCTTTTTCTCAATCATAGGATGGAAGAACACATAAAGTAGTAAGAAGACAATAATCAATACCGCGGGAATAATAATTACATAAATCCACCAGCTGTTAGCATCTTTAGTCCAGCTGCTAATTTCTTCAATAACCAGTTTTACATTTAAAGCAATAATTACGGCAGCACTTGTCCAGGCCAAAACCTTTACCCATGTTTTAATGGCGAAATCTTTCATCAGTTTTTTATCTGATGTAAAGTGAATTAATGGTATAATAGCAAATCCCAGCTGCAGACTTAAAATCACCTGACTTAGAACCAGAAGTCCGCCCAAAGCATCATCTCCGTAATGCAGTATGGTAAAAAACGCAGGTATAATGGCCAGCAAACGGGTAATTAACCGACGAAGCCAGGGCTGTATTCTTAAATTAATGTGGCCTTCCATGATAATCTGCCCGGCAAGTGTACCGGTAACTGTTGAACTCTGTCCTGCGGCTATTAAAGCGATGGCGAATAATGCTGGTGCTACGCTTCCAAAAATATTAGAAAGGAGTTTATGCGCATCCTGTATTTCTGCAACTTCATGTAAACCATTTTTATAAAATGCAGCTGCTGCCAAAATTAGTATGGCGGCATTAACAAAAAAGGCCAGGTTTAATGCTACGGTAGTATCAATTAAATTAAATTTTAAGGCTTCCTTTATTCCTTTGTTTGTGCGTTCTATCTTACGCGTTTGTACCAAAGAGGAGTGAAGGTATAAATTGTGCGGCATCACGGTAGCACCGATAATTCCTATTGCGATATACAATGCATCGCCACCCAGTACAGAAGGTTCAAAACCCCTAACTACTTCTTTTAAAGATGGCTCAACGATAAACATTTCCACTAAAAAAGATATTCCTACTATAAAAACCATTGATACTATGAAGCCTTCCATAGCCCGCATGCCCTTGTTTAATAGGAAGAGCAGCAGGATGGTATCAAAAATAGTGATGGAAATACCCCAGATAAGTGGTAAGTTAAAAAGTAGCTGTAAGCCAATAGCCATGCCAATAATCTCTGCCAAATCGCAGGCTATAATTGCAGTTTGTGCTAATCCGAATAATGGAATATTAGCCCAGCGGGGATAGGCATGTTTGGATGCCTGTGCTAAATCTAATCCTCTCACAATACCCAAACGGGCGCTTAAAGATTGAAGTAACAGTGCAATTAAATTTGACATGAGCAACACCCAGATCAGTTGATAGCCAAATTTGCTACCACCGGCTAAATCTGTAGCCCAGTTTCCAGGATCCATATAACCTACGCTAATTAAATAGGCAGGTCCTATAAAGGCTAATATTCTACGCCAGCCTTTTCTTTTGTCGGTACTTACACTTTGATGTACTTCACTTAATGACTCAGTTTTTGCCATTATTACTAATTAAAATATGTTTTGCAACTTCTCTACTTATATTCATTTGTTTATCTGCGACAACAATCTCAACAGAACCATCGAAATCGGTAACATCCGTAACTTGAATTTGTTTACCAAGGGTTAGGCCTAATTTTTCTAAATGCTTTAAAAAGGCAGAACTGTGCTGGCTAACACCTGTTATTGTTCCTGATTCGCCAATGGCTAATTCAATTAATTTGATAAACTGTGTTTTTGCAAACCTTCCATTTTTATCGGGAATAGGATCTCCATGAGGGTCAGATTTTGGGAAACCCAGAAACTCATCTAGCCTTTCAATTAAATTAACAGATTTTATATGTTCTAACTCTTCAGCAACATCGTGCACTTCATCCCATTTAAAATTTAACTTATCTACTAAAAAAACTTCCCATAGCCGGTGTTTGCGTACGATATCAATAGCGGTATTTCTGCCTTTTGGTGTTAAAGTAACCCCTTGGTATTTAATATAATCTACCAGTCCTTTATCCGCCAGCTTTTTGATCATATCTGTAACAGATGCGGGTTTGGTTTGCATTTGCTCCGCAATGGCGTTGGTTTGAACATTATTGGTATTTTCTGCTAAATGATAAATTATTTTAAGATAATTCTCTTCAGTAAAACTCTGCATTTATATTTATCTAATTTTATTTTTAGGTAAATCTAAAAAATATTTTTTAAAATATATTAGAAAATAATTGTTAAAATTTAGAATTTAATTTGGTTATGTTTGTAATCACAATACCTTTGAATTTATATGGCATCAGAATTAGATAAAATTGATTTTAAAATTTTAAAAATCTTACAGGAAAATGGTCGAATAACCAATTTGCTTTTATCACAAGAAATTGGCTTGTCGCCGGCACCTACACTAGAGCGTGTTCGTAAACTGGAAATAGCCGGTTATATTAAAAGTTATCATGCCTTGGTTGATGAAGAAAAATTAGGTTTGGGAATAAAAACCTTTATTCAAATCCAGTTGGACTTTCATAAAAATAATACAATTCAAATATTTTTAGATGAGGTAAATCAAATCAAAGAAATAACAGAATGCCATCATGTAACTGGCCAGGCAGATTTTTTATTAAAGGTTTATGTGAAAGATATTAAGTCTTATGAGCGTTTAATTATGGAGAAAATAAGTAAAATATCTGTAGTTAAAACTTTTCAAACGATGATGATCATGTCGACTACTAAAAAAGAGCCTATCGTACCTTTAGAATATTAGTTTTTTACCATCTAAGAAAGCTAAGTTCACTTTAGTTTGAATGAGCTAAAAATTTTCGCTTTAGTAAATTTTATACTTTACATTGATTTTATAAATACTGAACCTTTTTAATTTATATTCAGCAGAAACATTATAGGTCTATAAATCTTTGATATATATATTAACAAGAGGTTTTTCCATCTTGGAGGTTGTTAGTACAGTTGAAATTAATTAAAATCCCTACTGGTACACTTAGAAGTTTCATATAAAAAAGTATCTGTGCTTTATAGATTAATAGTATTCTTTCGACAGACGTTATTAAATTCAAGAACCATACAGTTTTCTATAAAATGATCAGCCTTGATAATTGTATCAATGATTGATTTTCACTCTCAAAAATTAAATTTCGTAATCAAATTCTCTTTTAATCTTTAATGTTAAATGCTTTCTAAAAGACATGTTCCGAACGCCTTATTAACTTCTATACAAGAGCCAGGTTCCTGATACTCCAATTTATCAAGAAGTTGTTTGTCAATCATATCAATCTTATTAAGTGTTTAGCTTAAGGAACAATTAATGACTTGAATCAATTTAGTAAAAAGTAGTAAAGTTCGTGAGTGTGTATAAATTTTTAAATCAACTATCTAAGATTCCTGCAATGGTGAATGAATTTTACAGTTTCCAATCAATCGGTGTTAAATTATTCTGCACAAGCAGCTGGTTTGCTTTTGAAAAATGCTTTGAACCAAAGAAACCATTATAAGCAGAAAAAGGAGAGGGGTGTGCAGCGGTAAGCACATAATGTTTTTTCTGATCAATTAAAGCTGCTTTTTGCTGGGCATATTTTCCCCACAGTAAAAAAACCACATGCTTACTTTTTTCAGAAATAGCTCTGATAATTTCATCAGTAAAAATTTCCCACCCACGGTTTTGGTGTGAGCCTGCTTCCGAAGCCCTAACCGTTAGTGTAGCGTTAAGCAATAATACACCTTGTTCGGCCCAGTGGGTTAAATTGCCATGACCGGGCGTTTGAAAGCCATCTATGTCTGTTTCAAGTTCTTTGTATATGTTTTTGAGTGATGGCGGAATGGCGACGCCCTTTTGAACCGAAAATGATAAACCATGCGCCTGACCTGTACCATGATAAGGATCCTGGCCCAGTATTACCACTTTCACCTGATCAAATGGCGTGGTATTTAAAGCGTTAAAAATATCTGCATTTTTAGGATAAACTATGGCACCTTTTTCCTTTTCATCTTTTAGAAACGATTTTAAGCTGATCATGTAATCTTTTTCAAATTCGTTTTCTAAAACCGATAACCATCCAGGTTCTAAAGCTGCTGACATATTATTTGATTTAATTGCTTTTGTATAGATAAAACTGAAAGTGGCAGATAATGTTTAAGAATTTTTCTTGTAAATCTCTAATAGATCTCCTTCAAGCGTAGTTTTTGGATTTTCTACAATTCTTCCTAACTCTTTGCCTTTATTATCGTAAATAATAAATGTGGGTACATGCTGAATTTCCAGCCCGTCAATGATACCATTTTCAGCTTTTTTTTGTCCATCAACAGCAATAATCTGAAGATTCTTTTCTTTGAATTTTAAATTATCGAGTACCTTTAAGAAATTTGATACATTCACTTTGCTATCACCACACCAGCTACCAAATACTATTTTAATCTTCTCATTCTTAACCATTTTTTTTAGTTCTATCATGGTTGCCGCATCTGGAATATAGGCTGCATAAATAGGATCATACATCTCTTTAAATTCAGGAAATGAGGTGATTCCATCTCTGGTACATAGGTTAATCAGTACATCTTTATTAAGCTTTTGATCATGAATTTTTTTATTTATTTCTTGGGCAGAAGTGCTCATGGCTATTATAATAAGGGTTATCGACAAAAGTATTTTCATTGGGATTAGGTTGATTGTTTATACTTTGAAATTTTTAATGAAATTATTGTTTTAAAATCTAAATTCTGCCATTTAAAAACGATATTTGCAAAAAAAATAATTATATTAAATTTTATGCCAAATATTATCAGATTAATTGCGGGGTTTGCTTTACTGGGTGGCGCAGTAGCTTTATTTGTTTTCGGCTTTTGGCCATGGGGAATTGTGGCTATCTTATTAGGCATTATTGTTCTGGTAACTTATTTCTTTAATGAAAATATGCTTTTAGCACAATGGTTCCTTAGGAAAGACAATATGCCTAAGGCTAAAATCTACCTGGATAAAATTACCAATTATGAAAAGCAGTTAAATAAAGTTCAACATGGTTATTATAATTTGCTGGTTGGTTTAATTGAAAGCAGAACAGCACCGTTAAAATCGGAAAAATACTTCAAGGCTGCACTGAGCCTGGGAATGCAAATGGAACATAATGTAGCGTTGGCCAAATTAAGCTTAGCTGGAATAGCAATGGCAAAACGCAATAAACGCGAAGCTACAATGTATTTAGCTGAAGCGAAAAAAGCCGATAAGAATAAATTACTTGCCGACCAGATTAAGCAAATGAAAGACCAGATGGGCATGATGGATAAGCAACAGCAAGTTCGTTACAGATAAATTTTAAAATGATACTGAAAGAGCCGATTAACAATCGGCTCTTTTTTTGATTAAAAAAAAGTCATAACCTAAAATAAATTTTAGACTAGTCGAAAATTTTTAATATTTTGGGGATTTACAGATTCTTTTAAATTTTATGGAATTATACTACTCCTTTTCAGTTCTTATTGTACTCGCATCATTTTTCTCTTATTTAAATTTAAGATATCTCAAATTACCATCCACCATTGGCATTATGATTATTGCCATGTTAACTTCCATTTTTCTGGTATTAACAGGGAGTTTATTTCCGAAAACCTTTGATCATTTTTCAACACTGTTGCAGGATGTTGATTTTACGGAAGTTTTGATGGGAGCCATGTTAAATTTCCTGCTATTTGCCGGAGCCATTCATATCAACGTATTTGATTTGCGTGAGCAACGTGCGCCAGTCATTATATTCTCTACGGTAAGCGTGGTCATTTCTACATTTGCAGTTGGTTCAATTGTATACTACGTGGCTCCGCTTTTAGGTTTTCATATTCCTTTTATTTACAGTTTGTTATTTGGAGCGTTGATTTCTCCAACTGATCCGATTGCAGTAATGGGCGTGTTGAAAGAAGCGAATGTTCAAAAATCATTAGAAACAAAAGTAGCGGGAGAATCGCTGTTTAATGATGGTGTGGCGGTAGTAATTTTTGCTGTAATCTTGCAATTGGCACAGGGAAGCGATATTGATTTAAGTTTTACCAATATATCGTGGTTGTTGATTAAAGAGGCACTTGGGGGCTTTGTACTCGGTACCTTGTTGGGAATTGGTGCTTCAAATGCCATGCGTAAGATTGATGACTATAAGGTTTCGGTATTGATTACCTTATCGGTGGTAATGGGCGGTTATTTAATTGCACATTCTATCCATATTTCAGGACCACTTACCATGGTTGCTGCCGGAATTGTGATTGGTAATTATGGTAAAAGAACGGCCATGTCGGCAGTTACTAAAGATTATTTAAATAAGTTTTGGGAGTTAATTGATGAGATTTTAAATGCTATTTTATTTTTATTCATCGGTTTTGAACTTTTAATTATTCATAACATTACTGATTACTGGTTGATTGGTTTATGCTGTATTATGATTGTTCTTTTTTCCAGATTTTTATCAATTTATATTCCTGTTAGATTAATTCCCTTTAAAAACAAGTTTAGTAGCGGAACCATAAAAGTTTTAGTTTGGGGCGGTTTACGCGGTGGCGTTTCTATTGCCTTGGTACTATCGATGGATGAAGGTCCACACAAACCACTTTTGGTAGGGATCACTTATTTTGTGGTCGTTTTCTCCATTATTGTTCAAGGGTTAACGGTAGGTAAGCTAGCGAAGAAAGTGCTTTCTGTAGAAGAAGTTTAATTTTTATCGTCCTCCTGCAAAACGCTCATCACTTGGTTTAGATGGGCGTTTTGCGTTTTATAGCAGTGTTTTCCGTTATCTAAACCTGATAGAGCGGCTATACTTTTTGTTGCAGTTGCCCGATTAACAATGAGGAGCCGCTGGCAAAAAGATAGGAGTGATAGCAGAACTGAATTTACCGAAAGGCAGCAATTTCCTTTTCTAATTTAAAACCAAAGTGAATTTTACTTTGTAGTAAATAGAAAATTTAAATTATGGCAACATCACAAGAAGGAAGTACGAACAATACCCAGGAAGAAGGAAATATTAAAGATTTGGGTGGTAAAGCGGCAATTGAAAAGCTGCGTAGCCTTGCTGAGAAGGCAGAAAGTTGTTTTTTTTGTACTAATATTAAAACAGGCGTTCCGTTATCGGTGAGGCCTATGGCTATTCAACAAATCGATGATGAAGGAAACATCTGGTTTATGAGTATGAAAGATAGTCATAAAAATGATGAAATTTCCAGTGACCCGTTTACCCACCTGCTGTTTCAGGCCGGCGCACATTCAGGTTTTGTAAACATTTACGGTATATCCGAAATCAGCAGAGATCAGGCAAAAATTGATGAACTATGGAGTCCTTTTATTAAAACCTGGTTTCAGGGTGGAAAAGATGATCCAAACATCACGTTGATCAAAGTAATTCCAACAGAAGGATACTATTGGGATACCAAAAACGGAACAGCAGTTGCCTTTTTAAAGATGGCAGCCTCGGTAATTACTGGTAAAACGATGGATGATTCGGTAGAAGGAACGTTAGATATTGATTAATTATTTGGAGGATAAGTTTTCTACTTATCTTCCAAACTATCATATCCTTCCAGTTCTTCTCTCCTGGATCTGTTGCTCAGGATATCATCATCTTCTGCCTTAACACTTGAAAAAAACAGCGCTTCGGCCTGAATTCTTTTAATTAACTGGCGAACCAGGGTTAAATCAAACGCATCTTTACTTAACTTGATGCAGTATTCTCTTTCATTGATTTCTAAACTTGACATATTCATAAGGCAATCATTTTAATTATCGATTGCTGTAAATATAAAAAAGGCTTGCTAAACAATTGTTAGCAAGCCTTTTAAATTTATGTTATACTTATGTTAAGCTATAATTATTTGTGCGAAAGAAATAAGCCATCATCGGTTTTAGCAACTTTCAATACCCCCTTGCCAGTAAGGCCTTTTAAAGTGGTATCCCATTTTTTATTACTCCATTCTGTTAATTTCGCTTTAACATCGCTTAGAAGATATTGTTCACCTTCTTTTACCAGAGAAAATAATTCAGTTTCATCTGCGGTAAGTTCGATTTTCTTTTTTTCCGGACGCATTTGAGGGAAAAACAGTACTTCCTGAATAGTACTTTGATTAGTCATTAACATAACTAAACGATCAATACCAATACCTAAACCAGATGTTGGAGGCATGCCATATTCTAAAGCACGAACAAAATCATCATCCATCACCATGGCCTCATCATCGCCACGGGCGGCTAGTTTTAACTGATCTTCAAAACGTTCTTTCTGATCAATCGGGTCATTTAGCTCTGAATATGCATTTGCAATCTCTTTACCGTTTACAAATAATTCAAAACGCTCTACCAAACCTTCTGATGAGCGGTGCTTTTTTGCAAGCGGTGTCATTTCGATCGGGTAATCGGTAATGTAGGTTGGCTGAATTAAGTTTGCCTCTACCTTTGCGCCAAAAATCTCATCGATTAATTTCCCACGACCCATCGTAGCATCAATCTCAATGTTCATTTCCTGGCATTTTGCAAAGATTTCTTCTTCAGTCAGTGCCGAAACATCGACACCGGTATATTTTTGAATCGACTCATACATCGTCAGTTTTTCGTATGGTCCTTCAAAATTGATTTCGTTTTCGCCTACTTTAACTACGGCTGAACCGTTTGTAGCAATAGCTATTTTTTCTAAGCATTCTTCCACCATACCCATCATCCAGATATAATCTTTGTATGCTACATAAATTTCCATTGAAGTAAATTCCGGATTGTGTGTACGATCCATCCCTTCGTTACGGAACATTTTACCAAACTCATAAACACCATCAAAACCGGCTACAATTAACCTTTTAAGATACAATTCATTTGCAATACGCAAGTAAAGTGGCATATCCAGTGTATTGTGGTGCGTAGCAAACGGACGAGCTGCTGCTCCGCCATGAATTGGTTGAAGGATAGGTGTTTCTACTTCCATCCAGCCCTGGTTATCAAAGTAATTTCGCATGGTGTTAATCACCTTGCTTCGTTTAATAAAGATTTGCTTATAGTCTGGGTTAACGGTCAAATCGACATAACGCATGCGGTAACGCAGTTCCGGATTGGTAAATCCATCATACACGTTTCCTTCATCATCGCGTTTTACGATAGGTAAAGGGCGAAGTGATTTCGCTAAAACCTTAAACTCAGTTACGTGTATTGATATTTCACCTGTTTGAGTAGTAAAAACATAGCCTTTTATACCTATGTAATCGCCAATATCTAACAGCTTTTTAAATACGGTATTGTATAAGGTTTTATCTTCGCCAGGGCAAAGTTCATCTCTTTTTAAATAAACCTGAATACGGGCAGTTGAATCTTGAATTTCAGCAAAAGAAGCGGCACCCATAATGTTGCGGCCCATAATACGTCCGGCTAAACTAACCGTCTTATAAGCAGTTTTATCTTTTTCGTAGTTATCTAAAATATCGGCAGCACTAACATTTACATCGTAAGTTTCTGCCGGATAAGGTTCTATGCCTAATTCGCGAAGTTGTTTTAGCGACTCACGTCGTAATATTTCTTGTTCTGATAATCCTATACTCATTTCAGGTATTTTTTGCAAAAGTAATGATTTTGCAAAAATAATTGCATTTCATTGTGATATTTATCGAGGAAGTTATACTGTAAAAGCGGCATTAAATTTCATTAAGGATTTGCAGGTTTTTCTGTTAAATGAAAAACTAAATGACCACCACTAATTAATTGCTTATGGCTGATATCATATCGGTTTAATGTTTTGCCATTTAGCGTGATTTTTGCAATGTAGATTGCAGATTGTGATGGTTTCACCGCATCAATTGTTAAAGTATTTCCATTTTGGAAAGTAATTTTTGATTGATTAAATAAAGGGCTTGTCATTTGATAAACTCCGCTAACTGGATCAACTGGGTAAAAACCCAGCGAAGCAAAAACATACCAGGCCGACATCTGGCCGGCATCATCATTACCGCTTAAACCACCAGCCCCTTCATCATACTCCTCACTTAAAATATGTGCGATTTGTTTTTGTGTTTTCCAGGGAGATGAAGTGTAATTATATAAAAAAGGAATCTGATGTCCTGGCTCATTACCGTGCCAGTATTCTTTCTTTTGAAATATAGAATCAAGCTCGTTTTCTAGTTTTTTAGTGCCACCCATAAGTTTAACTAAACCTGGCATATCATGAGGTACATAAAAGGTATACTGACGAGGTGTACCTTCGGTGATATAGGGCTCACGATGATCGGCCAGGAATGGTTCAAACCACTGACCATTGATAAGTTTACCTCTCACCATTCCCACCTTGCTATCAAAGATGTTTTTATAATTCATCGCTCTGTTACGCAGTATTCTGTAATCATCAGTTTTACCTAAATCTTTTGCTATCGTACTCAATGCGTAATCATCATAAGCGTATTCCAACGTTCGGCTTACCTGTTCCTTTTTATGAAATGCATCCGGGATGCTATCTTCCATTGGGATATAGCCATATTTTAAGTAACTATTAATTCCCCTGCGGCCTTTTCCATTTAAATAATCGATAGAATCAGGCATATTAAAAGCGTTTTGGCGCATTAATTTGTAGGCAGAGTTTACATCATAATCCCTGATTCCCTTATTATAAGCAGAAGCGATAAATGCTGTGGCATGATCTCCAATCATTGCTGCAGTATAGCTATTCCAGCAGGGAAAGATGGGTAACCATCCGCCTTGTTCTCCCTTTATTACCAAGGAGTTTACAAAATCATTAGCCAGTTTTGGTTTTAGTAGTTCTACCAAAGGTAATTGTGCCCGGTAAATATCCCACATCGAAAAATCATCGTAATAATTGCCCTTAGTGATGTTTTTACGCTGATAATCTCCGGCAAACTGCGGATAGCCACCATCTGTATCATTAAATAACCTTGGATGTTGCTGGGCATGGTACATGGCCGTGTAGAAAATCTTTTTATTTCGCTCATCCTTATCTTCTATTCTAATCTGGGATAAAGATTGTTCCCACGCAAGGTTGGCTTTTGATCTAACAGCATCGAAATTAGCTGCAGCATTTATTTCCTGATCAAGATTCAGCTTGGCGGCCTCAATACTGGTAAATGATGTTCCGGAAGTGATTATAAGTTGTTCGCCTTTCTGTAATTTGAAACCAGCAAATACGCCAATATCTTTTTTGTTGGTGATTGATTGGTCATGAGACGCTTTATCTTCAGTGAAAACGCCACTAGTTGAAATCGCTTTTTTAATGCGGATAAAGAAATAGCCACTAAAGCCAGCAGGCTTTCCCCATCCCTGATAAATACGATGAACCGGGTTATAACCAGAAATTTCACCCTTTTCTCGATCAATTTTAATAAAGCCTTTTTCCTGATCGCTGTTTGGCGTCACTAATACATATACACTATCAGCTTTTAAAGCCGTAATTCTTAGCATACCACTGCGTAAATCAGCAGTTAGTTCAACCTGTAAATTATACTTGGTGAAGGTTGTTTTGTAATAGTCGGGATGCGCAACTTCATTCGTGTGCGTATAGTTATCTGCATAATCGGAAGCTTTTGTAACTAGTTTTCCTGAAATTGGCATAATGGTAAAGCTGCCATAATCCTGTGTGCATGAACCGCTAATCCAGTGCGAAGCCCTGAATCCGTAAATTTTTTTATTGTTATAATAGTATGGTGCAAGGCACTTGGTTTCAGTAAGCTGAGTTTGTGGCGTCCATTGCGTCATCGCAAAGGGCGGAGCTACAGCCGGGATGGTATTGGCGAGCCGTTCGGTTTTATCTTCAATATGCTGACTAGCCATGGTAGTGCTGGCTGAGCTTCCTGAAAAAGGTTGAACATATTTCACTAACGCTTTGCCTTGCGCATACATTTGATTATTCATTCCAAAGTGGATAAAAATCAAAACCATGAATAGGACTTTTGGGGTAGTTTTAACTATATTGTTTAACATTTCAGAATGTGATAAATTTAAGGTAAACTTTTAATTGCAATTGCATCATTAACAGGAAAGTTCGTGTTGCCTGTACGTATTATTTTGCTGTTCTTCAAAATTATGAAGTGCTTGTTTTCACTTTTATCCACCTTTAATCCATGAATGCTGATATCACGTACATCATCGAAGACCAGGAGAGGTCGAAAATCAGCTTCTTCATGACTAATTTTAACGTTTTTAAACGTTACACCTTTAGCATGACGGATATAGAATGCCCATGCCGGAAGCTCGCCAAACATAAAAAATTCCGGATAGCCGGCTTCATCTTCTTCAACCTGATCCAAATGATCTATACCAATGTTCGCTATTTTTTCGGATGCGCCACCACCGTAAGTAATATCTACATCTTCCAGAATAACATTTTCAATAAAGTGTCCGGGAATAGCCACTATGGCAGCTGGCAATAAGTTATGAGGTTGGGATTTTGGCAACGCCCGCAGGTTTAGCACCATAGTCCGTAATATTAAAGGTGGTAGGTTGAGCACTTGAAAGTTTACCAAATGCTAATAACAAAACCATAAATAATAGCGAGACTATGGTGCTTTTTTTCATAACTGATGTGCCGCTTCTGCGATTTTACGGTATTTTGTATATAATTCTATGGAAGTGTTAACTGGATTTCCAACAGGGTTTAGAGCATAATCCTTCCGCTGATTAACCCATTTCCATTCCCAATCACTTACCTCATTGTTAAATTTAGTCATGTCAAGATCTGTTTTCTGCGTAATTGAATGCTCAATTTTGGTAAAAAACATTTCCCACCTGGGTTTGTAAAAATCGTTCATTAAACCGCTCCATTGCCTGCAGGCATATTCGTTTAAAGGGTTTTTAGCATCGCCCCATAAAGTAATCAAATCCTTGGCATTCATTTCGTACAAAGCTTTTTCCTGGTCATTAGTACCCCACTTACGGGCATCATTTACCCACGGACCAAGCATAAAATCTTTTCGGGTCGCCAATAATTTGTCCATGTCTTCAATCAGGATAATAAACTTTTTGCGCTCTGTTTGAAAAGCTTTGAGGTCTTTATTCCGGTAGGCTTGTACTACTTTTCTTTGTAACGGAAGTGCATAATTTGCTAATACCTGTCTGGTTACATCAACCAAATCGTACTGGAAACCATCGCTTTGTTTGCAAGCTGCCACTGCCTTAATCAATTCATCCCATGCCGGAAGTAAATCACGTTCATTGTAATTTAAGGTGGTTCTTGCCCAACGGGTCATGGAATCGAGTGTTGGGCGACCTTGTATGATGGATTCGGCTCCGTCTCTTACATATTTAGCTTCTGTTACATTATAGACAGTTTTTCTAAGTGTTTTCCAGGCTTTTAAAGCATGGTCACTCTTTTTTCCGTATCTGTTAAAAACAAATTTAGGGAGCCAGGTTTCCAAATCGATCGGTGTTGATCGCCAAACATTTTCCATCATCAATTCATACATCACCGGATTTTGCTCAATGCCTTCCATGGTTAAACCAATGCCACTCATTTTTCCACTTTTCGGATCTTTTAAAGCCTGGGCAGGTGCAGAAGCTACCACATCCATTCTTCCAAATAAATTGGTGTTGCCGCCAAAGTTGTGCAACATATTCCAAATCCATGGTTTACCATAAAAACCTTCTGTACGTTTCCAAACTGGCTCAATTTCAGTTGCCAAATCCAATAAAATCATCTTATCATTCGGTACAGCCTTCAGCAAAGCTTCAGTTTGTGCTTCTTTCCAGAATTTTCTATCGCTATAAAATAACCATCCTTGCATTACCCAAACTGCTTTAGGGTCAGCCTGCGACATTCCATCGTAAATTCTGGCACTGAGTTTACTTAAAAACTCAGGTTCAGCAGAAGGTGGCTCATTTTCATTAAACGTATCGGCCGAATATAAATGGTCTGTTCCCAACATTTCTGTTTGCTTTTGCAAAAACTTTTTGCCAATGCTTGCAAACATAGGGTCTTCTGAATCAAGAATATAAGTATCAGCAAAGCCATTCGTCCAGTTGGTTGCTTTCAGTTTTGCATTCGGGAATTTCTTTTTAAAGGCCGCTGGTACATGACCTGTAAATGCAGGGAGCACAGGTTTCATTCCCAAAGCACGCTCTCTATTTAATATTTTCTTTTGTAAATCGAAGTGGCTTTTCATCCATTCTACCGGAAGCGGACCTCCCCAGCCATCAATATTACCCATCCAAAACCATGAAAAATATGCAGGACCAGTGAAAAAACCTTTCAAATCCTCATCAGAAAAGCCCATTTCCTTATATAATAAATACCAGGTGTATTCTTCGCCTGTGATGGCAAGGGGCATATTAATTCCATGCAACGCCATCCAGTCGATTTCCTTTTCCCAGCGAGGCCAATCCCACCAGCTCATGCTGTAATTGAAAGTGCAATAGTTAAGGTAATAGCGATATTCATAGGGTGTTTCCTTCCTGATCTTTTTTGCAAGCTTTGGTAAGGTTTGCGGAACATTTAGGTTAGTACCGTTCCAGGTGATTTGGCAATGCGCATATTCTGTTAAATAGTGATAAAAAGCCGATGCCAATGCAACACCATTATTTCCACGAAGAATAATTTTGTTGTTTTTAGATTCTATTTCAAAGACATCTTTTCCATTAACATGAGCGAGCTTTTCAGTTGAAAATGACTTTGCATGTTTTGGTAATACTCGTTCTATGAGTTGGTTTGAAGTATTTAAAAAATCCTGAGCAAGCCCCTTGTTAATGAACAAGGAAACGAGTGCAACTGAAAAGTATAATTTTAATTTCATATCAAATTTTTAAGAACCACTTTTTATCGTAGAAGAACTTTAATAAAAACAGTTGAATCAATAGTATTCCCGTCCACAAAGCGGCTTCATGCCATAGGGGAGGGATGAGGTTTATTAAACCACCAAATAGGAAAGCAGATGATGATTCGAAGTTGAAAAGTCCGTGTGCGAAAACGTATATCAGGATACTGTTTGTTCCCATCCATACAAACGGGATGCTCCATTTGGAATAGGTTCGGATATCAATAATGTAATAAAACAGGGCGAATAATATCGTACTCCAGCCACCGGCAAATAAAACGAATGAGCTGCTCCACATGGTTTTATTGATGGGGAAGATTAAGCTCCATAACAAACCGAGCGCAATGCTTACTACTCCAGCACTGATTAAAGCAATTACTTTCTGATTGGGCGTAAAGTTGAATTTTGTCGATTTTATAAAAGTTCCGGCAAAAATACCAAGCATTGCTGAACAAATTGCCGGTATCGTGCTTAGCAATCCTTCAGGATCATAAATTGTCCGGTGAAGTTTACCTGGCAGAAACATCCTGTCGAAGTAAGCCGACAGGTTTCCTTCAGGCGTAAAAATTCCTGATCCGAAATGAGGAACGGGCACAAATGCCATTAATAAATAATACCCGATGAGGATGGCTGCAAACCAAAGGATCATTCCCCGAAAGGAAAAATTTAAATAGATGATCGCAGCAAAAAAAGTGGCCAAAGCAATCCGGCCCAATACACTGGCGAAGCGAATATTTTCATATCCGTTCCATTTTAATAGTCCGTTTACGATGAAGCCAAGAACGATAAGGATAAGGGTTCGTTTAATGAGCGTAAAATATATCTTTCCTGACGAAGGATTGCTCTTTTCTCTTTCGGTAAAATATTTTTGATAGGAGTAGGGCATAGATACACCTGAAATGAAAATGAATAGCGGAAAGATGAGGTCGTAAAAAGTAAAGCTATTCCATGGGGAGTGATGCAGTTGATTGCTTATCCCAATGAAAAATTTTTCAAAGAAAGATAAGCTGTCATTTGTAGGAATGGTCCAGTCGACCAGATTTCTTTTTAAAGCATGCTCGTTCATGATTCCGGTAGCAAGGCCATGGAATATTCCTTCGCCGCTCACGATCCAAAACATGTCGAAACCCCGTAAAGCATCCAAAGAAATTAATCTTTTAGGCTTTTCAATCCTTTCGTGGATATTTTTTGTTTCGATAGCTGTCATGAGGAGGTTACTTCTTGATTAAAGTGTTATAAATTACATAACCTTCATCATTAATTACTTGCACACGTAACTGATCTTTATTAACAGAGAATAGCATGAAGCCATATTCTGATGCCACCATCTGTGCTTCTGGGATAAGTTTAACAGGGGTTTTTTCTGATGCACCTCCAGAAATAAAATGATGCGTTTTGCCTTCCGGTTTAAGATATTGTAAACTGTGTTCGTGTCCGGTTAAATAAACATCAACGCCATATTTATCAAGAATTGGTTTTAAAGTGCTTCTAATTGCTTTGGTATCGTAACCATCTGTACGGCTGCCACCGGTAAACATCGGGTGATGGCCGACTACAATTTTCCATTTAATAGATGGATCTTGATCTGCAAGGGTTTTAACAAGCCATTTTTTCTGTGCAGTTGTATCCTGCCCTTTAACATTTGGTCCGTATTCTGCATTTTTATAAAACTCGGGAATTAATGGATTGGTATCGATAAATGCGACCAATACCTGATTATTTACATCGCCGTTAATGGCAAACTTTTTTGAAAAATAGCGGGAAGGCATTTTCCATCTTCTGCTAATTTTTGAATATTCTACCTGGGCATCAGGGCTTGATTTATAATCATGGTTTCCCAAAACCACATACCAATCCCATTGCAAAGAAAAGTCGGTGTAAATATCTTCAAAAGAATATTTAAACAGGGGATCCTGCGGACTGATTACACCACTGGGATAAAAATTATCACCGGTGGAAATAACAAACTGTGCTTTAACTTCGCTCGCTGTTATACCCATTTGTTTGGCCACAGGTTTCTGGTGGTCGGCACCATTTCTGCCCCAATCGCCCATGGCTATAAATTGTAAAGCACCCGGATCTTTGGTAAGGGTTTTAGTAGCGGCAACTGCTTCTGTTTGATTTTTTGTAATAATCTGGGCATAGAGTGTATTAATAGAAAGAAGCGGAAGAAGAAAAAGTAGTCGTTTGATCATAATTTGAATATAATTGCAAAGAAAGAGAAATGAAACTATTAAAATAAAAAATTTCTCCAAACGGGTAGTCTGGAGAAATTTTTACAGATAATTAACTTTAATTGTAACCCGGGTTTTGTTTCAATTTTGGATTGAGAATCAGTGCCGAGGCTGGAATAGGCATTAATCGATGATATTGTTGTGCATCGGTTTTAAAACCCCATGTTCCTTCGTATTTGCCAAAACGAATCATATCATTACGGTGCCAGCATTCCCAGGCAAACTCCCTGCAACGTTCTTTGTACAAATCTTCAAGCGTAACTGATGTCCACGCCGGTGAAGTGGTACGTACTGCTCTTAATTGGTTTACCAATGATAATGCAGTTTGTGCTTGCGTTGGCGCAGCGCCACGGAGGATTGCTTCAGCTTTCATCAATAAGATATCTGAATATCTGAAAACCGGTACATCGTTATTTTGATTTCTACTTGATGAAGTACTGTCGCAATAAAATTTATTGTTTCTGTAGCCCATGTTCCAGGCGATTTCATCATTTCCTGCATCAAATGGTCTTGTACCATCCCTTAGGATAACATTTGGGGTAATATCAACTTGATAAGTTACTGGTGTTGATCCATCTGAGCCACTATATTTCTCATCATAACCTTTTTTGGTTGTTGCAACTGTAACTGGTGTTCCATCGTAATACGTTTGCAAACCTTTAATCCATTGTGCATTTCTCTTGTCGTTTGGATCATTGAAATTAGCATAATATTCTGGCAAAGTGCTCATTGGGGCACTAGGTGTAAATTTCAAGCTATATTTCTTTTGTAATGAACGAGGTAACGAGTAACGCGAATAGATCATAGTACCGCTGCTAAAACCCGGATCGAAAGGAATAGCGAAAATGAATTCTTTAATCTGAGGTCCGTTATCAATAAAAAACATTTTTCTTATGTCGCTTTCCAGACTGTAAGGTGTACCAGATGCAGTAATAATGGCATCACACGCAGCAACCGCCTCGTTATATTTTGGGGTACCTATATAAACCTCAGCATTGATATACATTTTAGCTAAGATAGCATAAGCAGTATATTTGTTAGGACGACCATAAGTTGCAGCGCCAGTTGCACTGCTTAGATTGGGTAATACATCTCTAAGTTCAGCCTCAATAAAATTGAATACTTGTGCCCTGGTTTTTGTTTCTGGTGGAGTGGTTTCACCAAATGTGGTTACAACAGGTATATTTCCCCATAAATCCATCATTAAAAAGAAAGCTAGTGCTCTTGTTGCTCTTAATTCTGCTATCGCAGATGTTTTTGCTGGTGATTCAGGTGCATCTTTAAGCAAGAATAAACTTTGATTTGCTTTACTGATGGTTGCCGAAAGCCAGCCCCAGCCGCTACCTACATGTCCGTTGTCTTTAGTCCAGGTATGCTTATGGTGATTTTCAAATACGCCACCATCGTACCAATTACCACCACGTGCCGGCATAATGGCCTCATCAGTACTTAATGTCTGCATGAAAAAATAATCAGTGCTCCAGCCTTGACGAAGCTGAACATAAACCTGACCTGTTAACTGAATAAAATGCTGCTCAGTTTGTGGAAATGTTTCTGGAGTTAATTGTGTTTCGACTTTCAAATCCAATTTGTGGCAGGATGTCAATACGCCTAGCGATAAAGCCGTTCCTGCAAGATATTTGATAAGATTTTTCATCTTGTTAATTTTTAATTAAATGATACGTTTAAACCAAATAAAAATGTTCTGGTTTTGGGATAAAAGTTGTTAGTATCTACGCCTGGGGCAGTACCGCCCTGATTAATCTCCGGGTCAATACCTTTATATCCTGTGATTACAAATAAGTTATTCGCAGTAGTATACAAACGGATAGAATTTACACCTGGAATGATTCCTTTTTTAAAGGTATAACCTAACGTTGCATTATCTAAACGTAAGTAACTGCCATTTTCTAAAAATCTGCTCGAATACTTAGGAGCGTTAAAATCAGCTATTGATTCATTTTCTACTTCTACCGGGATATTAGTAAATTGTGCTGTGCTCGGGCGGAATAAATCTGCACGGGTAACATTCATGATTTTAAGACCTAATGTGGCTCTCATGAATACACTAAAATCGAAATTTTTGTAGCGGATATTGTTTGACCATCCTAGCATAACTTTTGGCTGTGCATCTCCAAGAACATAGTAATCTGTTTTATTTGTTGGATTGGTAGTCAAGTTACCTGCTGCATTATAGTACTGTGACACCCCGTTTGAATTCTTTCCGGCATATTTAAATGTATAGAAAGTACCGATTGCTTTTCCTGGGCTAAGAATCTGTATCGTAGCACCACTTTGTCCGGCGCCATCAGGAGAAACTGTTAATCTGTCCTCAATATTGAATCTAGGATCATCCGATAGCGAAATGATTTTATTCTTGTTATGGGCTAAGTTAAAAGCAGTATTCCAGCTAAAGTTATCTGTAAGTACCGGCGTACCATTTAATACGAACTCAATACCTTTGTTACTTAAACTACCAACGTTTGCTGTGTAAGACCCAGCTGGATATAAGTTATTATCAACTCCAAATGATAAAATCAGATCGGTAGTTTTTTTGTTATAAACGTCAACAGATCCTGATATCCGGCCATTTAAAAGACCGAAGTCTAAACCAATATTCGTGGTAGCTGTTTTTTCCCATTTTAAATCTGGGTTTTCATTCTGAATGGCACCATAAGCACCTTCTCTTGGTGAACCGTTGTAATAAAATTGGCCTACGTTACCATAAATCAGTTTGGTAGTAAGCGGTGCAAATCCAAGAGAGTTACCAGCAATACCGTAACTACCTCTTAACTTTAAGGTTTTGATTACACCAACGTTTTTAAAGAAATTTTCCTGATCAATATTCCAGGCTGCACCAATCGATGGGAAAATTCCCCATTTTTCGTTACTTCCAAAAACATTTGATCCATCTCTTCTGATTGATCCTTGCAATAGGTACTTGTTTTTGTAATTATAATTTACTCTGGCAAAATCTGAAATTAATAAAATCTCTTGGAAAGTGGTACCAGGATTATAATCAACCCTAAAGTCTGTTACGGCATAAGGATTTCCTAAACCTAAATTGTTATAACCTACCTGGTTAATTGGGAAATTAGTTGAACTCGTTTGGAATCCATCGTTATTTAGTGATTGTTGATAAGAGTAACCTACTACTGCATTGATATCATGATCGCCAAATTTTTTATTCCATGTCAAATAAGTTTCTACAATTTTATTAGTGTTTTGGTAAGCATTTCTGATTGCCAAACCATCTTTACCTGTTAAAGTTACAAAGCCAGGGTTTGCAGGTGGTTCAGGTGTATTTCTAACGTTATTATATCTTGAAGTGTAAATGCTGTTATAAAAAGCACCGTAAACATTTTGACTATTCTGGTATGATGCTGAAACATCATAAGAAAAACCCCATGGTAATTTTAAGTTGACGGTTAAGTTACCCAGGATGTTTTTGTTCTTTAAATTCTCTTTGCCATTTTCAAGCATGGAAACCGGATTGTAGTAACTGCTCTGGATTAAATTGTCAAAATAAGAGCCATCAGGATTTCTTACAGGCGATGTTGGCAGATAAGTTAGCATTTGCGATAATACCGTGTTACGATAAGGTACCAGATTTGAATTGGTAACGGAGTTACTGATATTTAATCCGATTTTTAACTTGTCGTTTAAGGCTTTTTGCTCGATACCAATACGACCAATAAATCTATCTAAATCACTGGATTTAATAATACCATTTTGTTTAAAATAGTTTAAACTGGCGTTATAGGTAGTTTTTTCTGTTCCTCCGCTAAGGGAAACATTTTGATTATAAGACAAAGCATTGCTTCGCTGTACTTCATCCTGCCAGTTGGTATTAGCACCTTTATCATTTGCAGGTGTTAAGGCATAATTGTTTTTTGCTAAAAATGCTTTTAACTGATCAGCATTCATCATGTCATATCTGTTCGATACGTTTTCTACACCAAAATAACCATTGTAAGATATTTGGGTTTGTCCGGTTACACCTTTTTTGGTGGTTACCATAATAACACCGTTTGCCGCTCTGTTACCATAAATGGCTGCTGCTGCTGCATCTTTTAATACATCAATTGAGGCAATATCATCAGGTGCAAGGATAGAAATATCTGCACCAACTACACCATCGATTACGAAAAGCGGCGATTGAGCTCCATCACGCAATGTAGAAGCACCACGCATAATAATTGCGGCATTTCTGTTTGGGTCACCACTTCTGGTAATATTTAAACCTGGTACTTTACCTTGTAACATCTGGCCAACATCACTAATCGCACCTTTGTTTAAATCATCACCTTTTACAGAAGAAATTGAACTGGTTAAAGCTTTTCTTGAGCTTTTACCGTAACCTACCACTACCACATCAGTTAATGAGGCCGTAGATTCAAGAATGGTAACGGAATAAGTAGATGGAGCACCTACCGTAAGCTCCTTAGTTTGATAGCCTAAAAAACTAAATAATATTTTATCGCCAGTTTTGGCAGATATACTAAATGAACCACCGGCACCTGTTGAGGTAACTTTTGAAGTTCCTTTTACAGCAACCGAAGCACCAATAACGGGTTGGTTGGTATTGTCTAATAAATTACCGGAAATTTTGCGCTCCGTTTGCGCATAGGCAAAATTAAATGATTGCCCGACAAGTATGAGCAGCAAAAATAAGCAGCCATACTTTAAGCTATTTAATTTAATTCTCATGATTTTGTAGCATTAGGTTCATAAATGATTATTTGTTTTATTGTTAGTTAAAATTTTATTGTTGATGGAAGATATTTTGCTACCAAAGCTTCATAATATGGCTTTAGTTCTTCCCAGCTTTTTTGATTTGGATTTTTTGAATAAAGGTCGTAAGGGTTAAATAATCGCACCCATTTAAACATTTCATGATCTTTTTCATTCATCAGGTGATTGTATGCATTTTCGCGATGCTGCGCATAAAACGAATGATAACGCAACATGTATAAACCCGGTTCAGGGATATAAGGCTTCATCATGTGGTACACGTATTCATCATGTCCCCACGACATATCCACTGCGTCTAAGCCACAGTTCTCTGTATAAACGCCCAACTTGGTTTGATATACAGGATGGTTGTAATCTGGATTCTGATTAAAAAATTCTGAATAAACAATTTTATCTGAATATGCACATCCTACCGGAAAGGTATCACCTACTACAGCCCATTGCGGCTCGCCATACAGGCACAATACCTTACCCATGTCGTGAATAAGGCCAACCAAAACCATCCAATCAGGATGTCCGTCATTCCTGATGGCTTCCGAAGTTTGCAAAAGATGTTGCATCTGATCCAGATCAGTATCCGGGTCTGAGTCATCCACTAGTTTATTTAAGAAATCGAAAGCGCTCCAAATCGGCATTTCTTCTTTATTAAACTGGAGATATTCCGCTTTTTTAGCTTTTACAAAATCATAAGTCTGATAAGTATGATTTAACCTGTAAAACTCTTTTACACCGTCTTTTTCTGTATCATCATAATTTCTGAACTGCTCTTCTTTCTTATCAGCATTAATGGTGGTTGGATCAGGATAACGAACTAATAAGTCCTCTTCCCATTGATCAAGATTGTGCAAAGGATTCTGGTTTTCCTTCGAAACTAAGTTTTCGTTTTCCATAAGGCTAGAAAATGATTTGGTTTAATAATATTTGGTTTTACAGGTTAAAGTTGAGTTTTTGTAAACGTAACTTTTAACATTTGCGGAATTATATTTACGTAATCGTTTAAGTAAATGTCCCTTTAATAAGGCCACACTCACCCGTAATGTTTGTTGCTATATGAGTTTTATTATTTGTATTTTGTTGTTATTCAGCAGGTTATTAACCTGTTCAGTATGTCTGCAGATTGTATCATTTATCTAACAAATAATCATTATTTTCGTAACAAAGATTTTATAATTGTTAAAACAAAAAATCTTTTAGAAACCAAATAGATTATCCCAAACAAATCATTGGCGATCTGAGTACTTGCCTTGAAGTCGTATCGGTAAAATCAATTTTATTTACTGATTGAGCTTTTTAAGATAACCTATTAATGTTTCGGAATAACAACTAACAAAACACATTAAAGGATGGCTGGCGAGGTTAACATTAAACGATTGGCGCAGGAGTTAAATATTTCCATTGCTACCGTATCGAAAGCGCTCAATGATAGCTATGAAATCAGTTTAAAAACAAAAAACAGGGTTTGGGATCTGGCTAAGAAACTTAACTATACGCCTAATCCGGCTGCCAGCAATCTTCGGAGCAACAAAACTAAAACCATAGCCGTAATTGTTCCGCAAATAGCCAATAACTTTTTCTCACTGGCCATAAAGGGAATTGAACAAATTGCCCGGCAGTATGGCTATCATGTTCTTATTTACCAAACGCATGAAGATATTGAAATGGAAATGTCTTTTACCAATAGCTTGCTAAATGGAAGGGTTGATGGCATCCTGACCTCAGTTTCCAGTAGCGAATTTAATGGCGATTACTATCAGAATCTAGTGAAAAGAGTGCCAATGGTGTTTTTTGATCGCGTATATAATGATGTAGATGCTTTTAAAATTATGACTGATGATTACCAGATTTCTTATGAAGCAACTACTCATTTAATTGAATGTGGCTGTAAAAAAATAGCTTACCTGTATGGCCTGGAAAATCTTCCGGCAGGTAAAGCCCGCTTTTTAGGTTTTCAGGACGCTATGGCGGCAGGTGGTTTACAGTTTAATGAGGAATTTATCGTCAAATACAGCGAGCAGGAAGCGGATAATCTAATTCACTTAAAACACTTACTTCAACATCATCAACCCGATGCATTGTTTTCTTCTATAGAAGAGTTTGTCATTCCAAGCTATACCGTTTGCAACGAACTTGGAGTTAAAATTCCCATGGAAATTAAAATTATCAGTTTTTCAAATCAGGCCACGGCTGCCTTACTCCACCCATCACTAACTACAATTATGCAGCCCGCTTTCGAAATTGGAAAAGAGGCAGCCAGCAGTCTATTTAAAATCTTGAATAAAAAAGGTTTAGGTGATGATCAGAATATTGTATTAAAATCTACGCTGATTAAAAGAGGTTCTACAGGTTGTTAGCACCATAATAATGGTACTCGTGTCAACAAAATATCGAAAACGTTTACGTAATTAAATCTTTGATAAAGTGCTTTAGGTTCGTTTTTTTTCTGACTTTTAGAACAACCAAATATTATAATCTTCGCTATGAATCATTTATCAGCACTTGATTGTGCCGTACTTTTTATATATTTTATTATTGTATCCGCCTATGGATACTGGGTTTACCGAAGTAAAAAAAGGAAACAAACCGATACTAAGGATTATTTTTTAGCAGAGGGTTCTCTTACCTGGTGGGCAATAGGCGCATCCATTATTGCATCTAACATTTCAGCCGAACACTTTATTGGTATGTCGGGCTCTGGTTTTGCAATGGGTTTAGCAATTGCCAGTTACGAGTGGATGGCTGCGGCAACATTGATCATTGTTGCCGTATTTTTTCTTCCGATTTATCTGAAGAATAAAATATATACCATGCCACAGTTTCTATCTCAGCGTTACAACAATACAGTGAGTACATTAATGGCAGTTTTCTGGTTGCTGGTATATGTATTTGTCAATCTTACTTCCATCTTTTTCCTGGGTGCAATTGCCATCGAAACCATTACCGGTATTCCTTTTAGTACCTGTATTATTTTCTTAGCGATCTTTTCTGCGCTGATTACCCTTGGTGGTATGAAGGTAATCGGTTATACCGATGTGATTCAGGTGGTGGTGTTAGTTTTAGGTGGGCTGATTACTTGTTATATGGCATTAAAACTGGTTTCAGAAAAGCTGGATACACAAACGGTATTGGGGGCATTGCCGCTTCTGAAAAGTGAAGCATCAGATCACTTCCATATGATTTTTTCAAAAGGAGATAAGTTTTATAACGAACTCCCGGGCATTGCTGTTTTGGTGGGTGGCCTATGGATTAACAACCTGAATTACTGGGGTTGCAATCAATACATTGTACAACGGGCATTGGGTGCCGATTTAAAAACCGGAAGGAGCGGACTCATTTTTGCTGCATTTTTAAAATTACTCATTCCGGTAATTGTGGTTATCCCGGGAATTGCAGCATTTGTACTCTATCAGCGAGGTTATTTTCAGGCGGAGATGTTAGATGCCAGCGGAATCGTTAAACCTGATCATGCTTACCCGGTGTTGATGAACTTATTACCTGTGGGCGTGAAAGGAATGGCTTTTGCAGCATTAACAGCAGCCATTGTTGCTTCGCTTGCGGGCAAATCCAATAGTATTGCTACGATATTTACCCTGGATATTTATAAAAAATTTATCAAGCCGGAAGCTTCAGAGAAAAGCTTAGTGGCTGTAGGCAGGTGGTCTGTAGTCATTGCTTCACTTATTGCAATCGTTGTGGCGCCTGCATTACGAAGTTTTGATCAGGTTTATCAGTTCATTCAGGAATACGTCGGATTTATTTCGCCAGGCGTTTTTGCTATTTTTCTTTTGGGTTTTTTCTGGAAAAGAACCACTTCAAGAGCTGCTTTGGCAGCTGCGTTGTTAACCATCCCGCTATCTATCCTGCTCAAATTTTTACCCACATTAACAGGTGGTGCAATAGCTGCTATTCCATTCCTCAACAGAATGTCGTGGGTGTTTGTAATGATTATTTTAATGATGATTACCATCACCCTAACCGATCCAAAAAGTAAAAATAATGCGCAAGGCCTGGAGATTGATCGTGGTATGTTCAAAGTAACGCCCTCGTTCACTGTGGCTTCGGTTATTATCATCGGAATCCTGGCGGCCTTGTACACCGTATTCTGGTAATCACTTTTATTCCATTCAACATCAATTTATAAACAATGAAATTAAAATTCCTTTTCCTTTTTATGCTGGTACTATCGTTTAGTGGTTTCGCCCAGCAGAAGTATAATATCAAAAATTATGGTGCGGTAGGCGATGGTAAAACCAATGATGCTGCAGCGATTCAAAAGGCCATTAATGCTTGCTCAGCCGCAGGTGGTGGTCAGGTGGTGGTACCTGCAGGACATGTGTTCCTAAGCGGGCCATTTGATCTTAAATCTTTCGTCGATTTTCATGTAGAAGGTGGTGCAACCGTTTTGGCCAGCCCCGATGAAAAGTTATACACCAAAAGTGCTTTCAGGGAGAACAAAGGAGAAGGAACCATCTGGATTGGCGGAGAGAAACTGGAACAGGTAAGTATTACTGGAACAGGGATTTTAGATGGCAATGGAATCTCTTTTATGGGAGAGGAAATTTCAGATTCATACGTGCTTAAACCTTTTAATGTGATTGATCCACGGCCACATCTGCTCACTTTAATAGGCTGTAAGAAGTTAAATATTGATGGTGTAACCTTTCAAAATTCGGCTTACTGGACAGTGCACGTTATTGGCTGTAACGATGTAACGATTTCTAATATTACTTTATTAAACAGTATCAAAATCCGCAATAGTGACGGGATCGATATTGATCATAGCAAAAACGTTAGGATTACCAACTGCTACATCGAATCGGGAGATGATTGTATCTGCCTGAAAAACAGAAGGGAGTTTGAAGAATATGGTGCCTGTGAAAATATAGTCATCAGCAACTGTACCATGACTTCAAGTTCATGTGCCATTAAAATTGGTTCAGAAAATATGGATAGAATTAGCCATGTTTTGATCAATAACTGCAATATTCGCAATAGTAACCGTGGTATTGGTATCCAAAATCGTGATGAAGGTACGGTAAGCGATGTAATCTTCTCTAATTTAACTATTGAGTCGAAACTGTTTTCAGATGTGTGGTGGGGTAAATCAGAACCTATTTATATTACGGCTTATCCAAGAGCCACGGCCAATAATAAGGATGCAGGCTGGCGGTTACCAAAAGGCCAAACCAAAGGCTTTGTAGGTGCAGTAAAAGATATTTATTTCAGCAATATACGTTGCAAAGGTGAAGGCGGCGTTTACATCAGTGGCGAAAGTCAGGATAAAATTTCTAATATTTATTTTGACCAGGTAAGTGTTTTGATGAATAAAACAACCAAAGAAGCCGGTGGCGTTTACGATAGAAGACCGAGCAACGTAGAAGGATTAGTGAAAAGTGCTATTGCGGGATTTTACTTTGAAAATACGGGTTACATTAATTTGTCCAACAGCGATGTAATCTGGGGCGATTCTAAACCAGATTATGCAGGTAAAGCACTGGAAACGAAAAATGTAAAGAAAATCCAGACGGTTAATTTTGAGGAACGCAATTCAACCATTAAATAAATGCTTTACAAAATGTAAACACGTATTGCATCATTGATAAAAGTATAGCAGTTTTGTTGATTGTGGGATAAATCGTATCACATTAGGCTTATGGAAAAAATAAATCAGTCAGTTTTTACAGACAGAGCCTAAATTAACTTTGAAGTTTCGTTAAAGTAGTATATCTTGTTTGCGTTATCAAATTAATAAGAATAATTATTTCTGAATGTCAGCCAAAATATCGATTAAAGACATAGCAAAAATTACCGGAACATCCATTACCACTGTTTCTTTTGTCATCAATGGAAAAGCTAAAGAAAAAAACATTAGCGTAGCGATGACCAAAAAGATTCAGAAGGTTGTTGCTGAGCTGGGTTATAAACCCAATGCACTGGCCCGCGGACTTAGAACTGGTAAATCGAAAATTATTGGCTTTTTAGTGGATGATATTTCCAAACCTTTCTTTTCCAATATTGCCACCTCCATTGATCAAAGGGCATCTAAGCATGGCTATAAGCTCATCTTTAGTAGTATTGGCAGAAACAAACTGAGGGCAAATGAAATTCTGCAGATTTTTAAGGAGCGCCAGGTGGATGGCTATGTAATCGCTATCTCGGCTGGGGTAGAGGAAGAAATTATTGAATTACTGAATAACGAGATTCCTGTGGTGTTTTTCGACCGGTATTTGCCTGAAATTAAGGGCGATTATGTGTTAACCGATAATCAGTTTTCTACTCATCAGGCTACGCAACATTTAATTGATAATGGATTTAAAAATATTGGTTTTGTAACTATCCAAACAGAAGAGCTTCAAATGCTCGATCGTTTAAAAGGATATAATGATACTCTTGAACAGGCCGGCTTAAAGGCTCAAGTACTGGCTATCGATTATTCGGATAGTACAAAAGCTACCCGGTATATCAAAAATTTTTTAATAGATCATCCAGGATTGGATGCCATTGTGTTTGCCTCCAACTATCTCACCATGCATGGTTTACAAATACTAAAAACCGATGACAGGGAGTTGTTATCTTTAAAAGGCATGGTATCTTTTGATGATTTTGAACTACTGGAATTTTTAAATCCAGCCATTACTGCTGTAGAACAACCTGCCGAGGAAATTGCTGAAGCGTTGATTAATATGTTGATAAAGAAAATGACGCAGAAGATTGCACCAGCTAAAACGACTTACGAAATCATCAACCTGAAAGCTAAGCTTAATATCAGGCAATCCTCTAAAAGATAATATTATGAAGATGCTGTCGAAGTGATTTATTCACTTTCCACAGCATCTTCATACATTTCGTTAATTACCGCTTCATATTTCTTCTCTACAATTCGTCTTTTAACTTTTAAAGTAGGGGTAATTTCTCCTTCATCGATACTAAAGGGATTGCGCTTAATTTTAAAGTTTTTTATACGTTCGAATTTGGCCAGCTCATTTGATATTTTTTTGATATCCTGCTCCATCCACTCATTAATATCCTTATTTTCAATAAAAAGATCAGGCTCCTCAAAAAATGAAGGCTTTAACCCAAATGTTTCTTCTAATGTTTCCCTGTTGGGGATGATGATTGCGGTAATAAATTCCCGTTTATCGCCAATTAAAAATAACTGATCGATTTTAGGACTTTTTAAATAGATGTTTTCCACCGGTGTGGGATAAACATTTTTACCATAGGCATTTACAATCATATTTTTTAGCCTGTCGGTAATTTGCAGGTTTCCTTTGTAGAAACGGCCAATATCACCGGTATGAAACCATTGCTCTCTATCAATGGCTTCTGCGGTTTCCGCAGGCTTATTAAAGTAACCTTTCATCACACAATGGCCCCGAACAATCACTTCGCCCTCAGCGCACTCAAAGTTTTCATCAAATGTATGGTGGGTTTGAATATTGATGATTTCTTTGCTGTCTATATCCTGAATGCCAACTTCTATCCCAGGGATTACACGGCCTACTGTGCCGTAAACCTGGCGGTGGTATTCCGTTACCGACATTACCGGAGACGTTTCGGTTAATCCAAAACCTTCCAGGATTTTAATGCCTAAATCGCCAAAAAATTCACCTACGTTCTTAGGCAAGGCAGCACCTCCGGAAATCATAAACTTTAGTCTTCCGCCTGTTTTTTCCTTAATTTTACTAAACACCAATTTCTCAGCAATTCCTTTTTTCGCGGATAAAATTAATCCCGGGTTTTCGCCAGCTTCTTTCGCAATACGATACTTATTTCCAGTTTCCAATGCCCAGGTAAATATGCTGGCTTTTGTTCCGCCACCGGCCGTTCCTGATTTAATCGCTTTATCGTGAATACGCTCTAATAATCGGGGAACACAGCTCATAACCGTCGGGCGGACTTCACCCATATTTTTTGCCAGTAACTCTAAACTCTGTGCAAATGCTATTTTACAGCCTTGCGCACAGCATACATGATAAGTGGCAGTACGCTCAAAAACATGTGATAGGGGTAAGAAAGACAGGAAGGTTTCTGTTTCATCAATCACCGGGATTTGTTGAAGGCATACCTCCACATTTTTAACAAAATTGCGGTGGGTAAGCATTACACCCTTTGGCGTGCCTGTAGTACCCGAAGTATAAATCAATGAGGATACATCGGTAGGTAAAATCAAACTTCTGCACTGATCAATTTCTGCCCGTTCTGCAACTGTAACCTGATGTTTTAGTGCGAGGATATCAGCGAATGCAATCACCTCAACATTTACATCTGCAGGGATGGTTACTTTTTCATAATCTTTAAATGCAGGGATAATGTACTTTAAATCCTTACAGTTGGCCGCCACTTTTAATACCTTTCGATAAAGGAAATTATTGCCAATAAGAATGCCCTTAATTCCTGAATCGTTGATGATATAGGCTACTTCCTGCTCGGAAAGCGTGGGATAGATGGATACATTAATCACTCCAATCTGTTGAATGCCCTGATCATAATATACATATTCGGGTGAGTTTTCGATCATTAATCCCAGCCTGTCGCCTTTTTTTAAGCCTTTCTCCAGGAAGAAAGCGGAAACTGCATCGGCTTTCTTTAAAGTTTCTTCATAAGAAATTTCAGCCCATTCTGTTCCTTGTTTATGGATCAGAAAGGTATCTGTCGGTTTATGAATGTTTTTGACAACATTTCGTAAAAGGGTAGGGACAGTTGAAAACTCGTTAATTAATGGCATCGTTATCTATTTGGTAGCTTTATAATTAACAATAATAATGCTTTTTGGTTTAATAATACAAATTGTAATGGTTTAGTGTGTTAAACCGGCTGGTATTGACATGGACCATTGCGATATGGTTTGTCAAAGATTTCTCTTTTAATGTAAGCGTCTGCTGGTGTTCTTATATATCTATATATCCTGGTTGTTTTTTTAGCACAAGCGGACATTTGCGCTAGCATGGGAATGGTTATCGCAGATTAAGGCGGTTGACGCAGATTTTTTTAGCACACAAGCGGAAGCTTGTGCAAGGGTATATCAAAAATAAAAGGCTCCATATCTGGAGCCTTCATGTTATTAATATTATATAAGTTTCTTAAACTGAAAAACTTTCGCCACAGCCACATGTACGGCTGGCATTTGGATTTACAAAGTTGAAACCCTTTCCATTTAAGCCATCAGTAAAATCAAGCTCTGTACCAGCCAGATAAAGGAAGGATTTCATATCTAAAGCGATTTTAATTCCTTTATCTTCGAAATACTGATCACCTTTTTGTTCTTCGTTATCAAAATCTAAATTATAGGATAAACCAGAACAACCACCACCTTTTACCGAAACGCGTAAGAAGTAATCAGAACCCATTTCTGAGTCCTGCATTAAGTGGTCAATTTTATCTTTTGCTTTATCTGTTATTGTAATCATGGTATCAAGATTTAAGTATCAATTTCTAACCAAGTCGAAATATAATGTGAATGCTTGATTATTTATACTTGCTACTGGTATTAGTGGTGTGATTTCTCTAATACAATTGCTTCTAAACCATTTTTAACGCGGTAATCGTTAATGGCCGATTTAATTGCATCTTCTGCCAACACCGAGCAGTGAATTTTTACCGGTGGTAAAGCCAGTTCTTCTACAATATCCATGTTGTCGATTGTTAAAGCCTCATCAATGGTTTTACCTTTTAACCACTCTGTAGCTAACGATGAAGAAGCAATTGCAGAACCACAACCAAATGTTTTAAATTTAGCATCAGTGATCACATTGTCTTCACTCACTTCAATTTGTAAACGCATTACGTCGCCACACTCTGGTGCACCTACTAATCCTGTACCTACAAATTTACTGTCTTTATTTAATGTACCTACGTTACGTGGGTTATTGTAATGGTCAATTACTTTTTCTGAATATGCCATGTTCTTATTTTTTTAACCTTCTGCGAAGGTGATTTTAATTCTTGTTATATGTTACGGGGCATCATTTGCAAGTCAGGTGTTTAAAACTAAGTGTTTGTCAGTTATTTTAGACTTAACGCTTAAACTCACAGCCTTGTAACTTTCAACCTATATCTTTTAACACACTAATTTGCGTAGCAGATTAGTGTTCTGCCCACTCAATTTTACTTAAGTCGATTCCTTCTTTAAACATTTCCCAAAGTGGAGAAAGTTCTCTTAAGTGGTTTACGGCTTTTTGTGTAATTTCAATCGCGTGGTCGATATCTTCTTCTGTTGTAAATCTTCCTAAACCATAACGGATTGAAGAATGTGCCAGATCATCAGATAAACCTAAGCTTTTTAATACATAAGATGGTTCCAGGGAAGCCGAAGTACAAGCTGATCCTGAAGATACAGCTAAATCACTCATGGCCATCATTAAGCCTTCACCTTCTACATATTTGAAAGAGATATTGGCTACATGTGGTAAACGGTGTTGTGTATTACCATTTACATAACTTTCTTCCATTTTATTTAAAGTAGATTCTAAACGATCGCGTAAGCCCGATAAACGTTTTGCTTCGCTATCCATTTCCAAACGACACAATTCGCATGCTTTACCTAAACCTACAATACCTGGAACGTTTAAGGTACCTGAACGCATTCCACGCTCGTGGCCACCACCATCCATTTGTGAAGTTACTTTAACTCTTGGGTTTTTTCTACGTACATATAATGCACCTACGCCTTTCGGACCATACATTTTGTGTGCTGAGAAAGCCATTAAGTCAATTCCATCTGCATTTACATCAACCGGAATTTTACCTACCGCCTGCGTAGCGTCTGTCATAAATAAAGCACCATATTTGTGTGCAATAGCAGAAATTTCTTTTACAGGCTGGATTACACCGATTTCGTTATTTCCATACATGATAGAAACCAGAATCGTTTCAGGTGTCATTGCAGCTTCTAATTCTGCTAAGTCAACCAAACCGTCTTCTTTAACACCTAAATAAGTAACACGTGCTCCGTTTTTTTCTAAGTGTTTGCAGGTATCTAAAACTGCTTTATGTTCTGTAACCGCGGTAATGATGTGGTTACCTTTATCTTTATACATTTCAAATACACCTTTGATGGCTAAGTTATCAGCCTCAGTAGCACCTGATGTAAAAATGATTTCTTTTTCAGTACAGCCGATTAATTTGGCTACCTGCTCACGAGCATAATCTACTCCCTCTTCGGCTACCCAACCAAAAGCATGATTACGGCTTGCGGCATTTCCAAATTTCTCAGTAAAGTAAGGTAGCATCGCCTCTAACACTCTTGGATCTAAAGGTGTGGTGGCGTTATTATCTAAATATATCGGCTGTTTCATCTCTATTCTGTTAATTATACTACAAAGATACGTAAAAAGTTTTTGAACAATTATAAATAATAGCTATGAGCTTATAAATAAAAGCCGCATTTTTACATTCAACCAACCTTTTAAAAACATGAATAAGATTGAGCATATTGGCATTGCCGTTAACAGCTTGAGTAAATCTGTTCCCTTGTACGAATTATTGCTGAATACGTCATGCTATAAGACCGAATTAATAGCTTCAGAACATGTAAATACGGCATTTTTTAAAACCGGTGACAATAAAATCGAGTTACTCGAAGCTACATCAGATGATTCTGCTATTGCCAAATTTATTTCCAAAAGAGGGGAAGGTATGCATCATGTGGCTTTTGCGGTAGAGAATATCCTGGAGGAAATGGAAAGGCTGAAAGCTAATGGTTTTACCTTGCTCAATGATCAACCGAAAAAAGGCGCCGATAACAAGATGATTTGCTTTGTTCATCCGAAAGATACGAATGGGATATTGATTGAGCTTTGCCAGGAGATCAAGTGGGTTTAAGGTAATGAGGGTATAGGAGAGGAGAAGGAATGTTTCTTGAGTTGTTTGTGCCGATTTTGAACTACTAGAGTTGCTACTCATCAATATCATTAAAACAGCAACACTGATTAATAAAACACCGGCTCACTATATTTATTTTAAAGGGAGTTGTTAGGCTAACCACTTCATTCCGCAATCTAGAACTTGGATTTAAAAGTTAAATGCTTTGATATAATCTGCTAAGAACGTATCTACCTCGGTGGCCAGTTTAAACCGGTTTCCATCGATCACAATGTGTACATAATATCGGTTTTGATAAAGGCCCTCAAATGAAACATATTTTTCGTTACCCGGCATGGCAATATAAGATTTATCGAATTTTTTATTTGTGCTCGGGTAAGTTTTTAGGATTGGTGATGTTCCTGCATCAAACATTACCTTGTAAAGACTCATTTGTGACTGACCTGCTTCTGTTTTGAAAAACGAATCGTTAAAGTCAGTGATGGTGACGGTCATGTGTAAGCGGGTTTTGGCAATGCAATACTCAAATTCGAGGATCGCTTTTGATTTGCCTAAATCACATTTATTGATCTGGTTAAATAAAAATCCTTTGTAAATGGGGATTTTGGGAAAGATGTTATACAATTCGGCTTTCTGATCTTTACACCTTAATTCAGCTAAAGGAGTGATGGCAATAATCGCTGAATTGGCAGCCTGGCAACAAGCCAGTTTATTTGGGTCATCGCAATCTGTATCCTGGGCAAAAGCACTGAAGCCCATTGAAGCCAAAATTATTGTAGTCGTCAAAAGGATAATTTTCTTCTTCATTTTAGGGATGATTGTGTTGCTGGATGAGCCACTGTTTGTGTGATTTGTTAAAGGTACAAGATTGCTCTTATCTAGCAAATATATTCGTAAAGCATTTCTGAACATAAATGAAGTGCAAACGTGTTTTTAATAAGCGAAATCCTGTAAAATAGAACCTAGCGTATTGATAAGTATTTTTGAATACTTTTGATCCTTGAAAAGTTTGATGCCTGCCGGTATAAAGCCAATATTGACTTTAATATTTATACCCATCCGATTGATTCTTTCCGGAATGATAAATGGCTGTGAGGCTATGACTACCTGTTCAGAATGCTCCCTAGGATCGCTTACATATTTAATGGTCTAATAATACAGGTAATAGCAATCATATTTTTTGTGGCAGTTTTTTAAAATAAAAACCATCTATTCTTAATTTTTGCAGTTTAATATTTGAGACTGAGGTGAATGTTTGGAATATTATTCTGATGTGCTTTGTATGTTGGTTAATCTGAAAAACTTATAGTTGTAAAATCAATACATATTGTTTTTATTTGTACTACTAAATCTATAGATTTTATATACAATTAATCATGAATGCGAATCTTCTCTTACAAAGTAATTATTTAAAAGTGCCTGATTTTCAAAAATCATACATCCTAATCACAGCAAAAATGTTTGGATTGATAATGCGAATGTGTAATAGCATCGGATAACCTACGCTCCAAAACGAGCTCATCTTAAGCCCTATCTTTTTAATTTTCCATGGAAGCCTTTTAGGGTTAATGGAATCCTATTGCCAAAATCTTTAAATATTAAACAATGAAAAATTTCTACAAAACAGGATTATACTTGCTTTTTTGCCTCTATTGGTCACTTTCTGCCCATGCACAGGTTACGCCGAGCATACAGTCCAGATTAAATGGTACCGTATTAGATGCGTTAACCAACCAACCGCTGCCTGGTGCGGTAGTCAAAATTAAAGGCACAACACATACCGTTTCTACAGATAGTGATGGTAAATTCAGCTTTGTTACCGGACAAAAATTTCCTTACCTTTTAATCGTTAGCTTTATTGGTTATGAACAGAAAACAGTTACGGTAGAAGACAGTCCGATAACCATCAAACTTCAGGATATTCAAAACCAGCTTAATGATGTTGTTGTAACAGGTTACAGTAGCCAGGAAAGGAAATACATTGCCGGATCTATTTCAAGCATTAGTGGTTCTGTAGTTCAAAATCAACCTTCTGGTGGATTCAACCAATTGCTTCAGGGGAAAACTACGGGCGTACAGGTCACCTCTAATTCAGGCGTTCCTGGTGGTGGTATTACCTTTAGGGTTAGGGGAAATAATTCTATCAATGCATCGGTTGACCCTTTATATATTATAGATGGGGTATTTGTAAGTAATTCCGATCCAATTTCAGCAGGGTTAGGCAATCAGCAGGCTTCCAATCCGATAGCTGATTTAAATCCATCGGATATTGAAGACATTCAGATTTTAAAAGATGCTAATGCTACCGCAATTTACGGTTCATTAGGCGCAAACGGCGTAATTATCGTAACCACTAAAAGAGGGAAGCGAAATACAAAGGCAAACATTAACCTGAGTACTTTCCAGGGATGGTCAACCGCTGTAAATAAATTTAAAGTAGCCTCCGGGCCAGAGGTAGCGCAGTTAACAAACGAATCAAGAGTTAACACTGCTATTGACAACGGGGTTAATCCATCTACAGTGGTTTTACCATTTCCAAACCCACAAAGCCAACCCACTTATGATCGGATTGGGGGGCTGTTCCGTACAGCAAAAACCTCGAATTACGAAGTTTCGACTCAGGGAGGAACTGACAAGAGTACGTATTATATTGGTCTTGGATATTTAGGACAGGAGTCCATTGTTAAACCATCGGATTACAAACGCTATTCAGCCAGGCTGAACTATGATAACTACCTGACTGATAAGTTAAAAGTAGGAACAAGTATCAACTTTACCCGTTCTGAGCGTAACCTAAGCGGCAGTGATAATAACCCGACTGGTGTAATCAATTCAGCACTTTTTCCAAGATCATATTTGCCTATATACAATACCGATGGAACTTATGCACGCTATGGAAGTTTTGACAATCACATTGCTTTGATTGAAAATCTGGATAGTAAAGCTGTAGGCTGGAGAACCATCGGAAATATTTTTGGTGAATATATTTTCCTTCCGGGATTAAAACTGAGAAGTAGCTGGAGTATAGATAATAGCAGTGAGTACGATAATAGTTATTCAAGTACGCTTATCAGCGCAGGTATTGCGGGCAATGGCTCAGCTTCATCTATAGAAAATAAAAATCTGGTTTTAACCAATGAGCAGGTGCTGAGTTTTGTGAGCACCTTTGGAGCTGGCAAAAAACACAACATTAATGCGCTTGTTGGTAATACCATCAACACCGTGCTGAATGAGAATACCAGTGCATCAGGAACAGGTTTTGCTGCAAACAGTCTTCGTTCTGTATCGGTTGCTGCAACGCGTTCTGGTTCAGCATCCAGAAACGAATCTAAACTCCTGTCTTTTTTTAGTAAGGCGAGTTATACTTATAATGGCAGATATACAATTGATGCCAGTATCCGGGCAGATGCTTCCTCAAAATTTGGTGCAAATAACCGGTGGGGATATTTTCCTTCTGGTGGGGTATCGTGGAGGTTAAGCCAGGAGGAATTTATTAAAAAACTTAATTTTTTTGATGAATTAAAAGTCAGGGCAAGTTTAGGCCTTTCTGGAAATCAGAATGGAATTGGCGCTTATGCCGCTCAAGGTCTGTGGTCTTCAGGAGCAAATTATTTGGAACAACCGGGTACAGCACCAACACAACTTGCAAATCCTGATTTGACCTGGGAAACCACGCGTCAGTTTAACGTCGGCGCAGAATTTGGATTTTTTAAAAACCGCCTGAGTATTGTAGCAGATTATTATAACAAATATACTTATGATTTACTGTTGAATGTTCCTGTTCCATACCGATCCGGATTTGCATCTTATCTACAGAATTTTGGCGCAGTTAGAAACAAGGGATTTGAGTTTGGAGTAAATTCTGTTAACATTGAAAGTGATGCTTTCCAATGGACAACAAATTTTAATATTTCATTCAATAATAATAGAATTGAGAAATTAGCTTCGGATATTAGTCTTGGTGCTTCCGGAAGAAATATTTCCATTCTTCGTCAGGGTTATTCTACTAACTCTTTCCAGCTTTACAAGCAGCTTCAGGTAGATCCACAGACTGGTAATGCTGTTTACGATGACGTTAATGGTGATGGAATTATTACTTCTGCCGATCGACAGATTGTTGGTAATGCTTTACCAAAATACACCGGAGGATTAACCAATAACTTTACTTTTAAGGGGTTTGACTTAAGCTTTTTCTTTTATTTCCAGCAGGGGAATAAAATCATGAACATGAATGATTTCTTTATGGTTCATGGCGGAACCCAGGCGAATATCGGGTTTTTGCCTCGTCAGCTAGATAGGTGGCAGAAGCCAGGAGACATTACTGATATACCAAGATTAACCACTTACAGCGCCAATCCAATGCAAAATGGCGGTGCGGCTAATAACTATGGCGGCAATGTTGCCAGTCTTTCGTCAAGGTATTTAGAGGATGGCTCATTCATCAGATTAAAGACCCTAACGCTGGGCTACACGCTTCCAAAAGACATTTTGACGAAAATTGGTGTGAGTAAATTCAGGGTTTATATGCAGGGAACCAACCTGCTAACCTTTACCAATTATGGAGGTTTAGATCCTGAAGTTAGCTCTCAATCTAACAATCAGAATACTGTAGGTTACGATTGGGCAACCGTACCCCAGCCAAAAACTTTCCAGATTGGTGCAAGTGTAACTTTTTAACCCTTAAGCTTTAAAAAAATGAAAAAAATATATTTTAGAAATGCAATTTTACTGGTGGTAGTTTTATTATCAGCCTCCTGCAAAAAATACCTGGAAGAAGTACCAAACAATGCTTTACCTACGGAAACTTCAATCGCTGATGCAAGTACAGCCAGGGCGGCAATCATCGGGACTTACGACCGCATGCAAAGTTATTATGCATCGAGTTATCCAACTTTGGGAACCATCACAACAGACAATGTTATTTTCAACGGAACATTGAGTGAATACCTGCAATTAGACCAGCATGCTATACCCACAGATAATGTGATAACGGTATCAGCTTATCAGGGTATTTACCGTACCATAAATTCTGCCAATAGTGTTATTGCTTATGTACCAGCCATTAGCGACCCTACATTATCAACTGTTGAAAAAAATAAAATACTTGGGGAAGCTTACTTCATCCGGGCATTAGCTTATTTTGATTTGGGCAGGGGATGGGGCGGTGTTCAACTTCAACTTAAACCTACTACTGATTTAACTGTGCTAAAAGGTATTAAAAGAAGTACACTTGATCAGACTTACGATCAGGTACTAGCCGATTTAGTACAAGCAGAACAATTGCTTCCGGAAGACGCAGCTACGAGAAACAGAGCGCAGAAAAGTGCCGCCCGTGCACTTCGGGCCAGGTTACATCTTTACAGAAAACAATGGGCAGATGCTGAAATTTATGCCACTCAGGTTATTGCCAACACAAAGTATAGCCTGGTGAAGCCTTATAAATCATTTTTCACCGCTCCATTTCAAACTGCAGAATCTGTACTCGAATTAGCTTATTCAGTAAATGATAGGAACAGTTACTGGAACCTATGGTATCCGAGTTCTTCAGGGGGGCAATTTACATTGAAACCATCAGACGGGCTTGTGTTAAAATTGAACAATCCTACTGTAGGAGGAGCCAGAAATACTTTAATAGCCGGAAGTGGAACCAATGTTTATGGCGTGCTTTACAATACAACCGCGACCAGTACAGACCCATCTTACCTGATTAGGATTGCCGAGCTCTATTTGATCAGGGCAGAAGCCAGGGCCCAGCAGAATTACCTTACCGGGGCTGCGGCCGATTTAAATGTGGTAAGAGCAAGGGCTGACGTGGGTGCAACCACAGCAAATACCCAGGCTGGGTTGTTACAGGCAATTGAAGAAGAGAATGGTATTGAATTCGCTTTCGAAGCACATCGCTGGTTCGATTTAATAAGAACGGAAAGAGCCGGAGCTGTTTTGGGAATATCCAATAAAAATTTCTGGCTATTTCCAATTCCATTTTCTGATGTTCAATCAGATCCGGATGTTACTCAAAACCCAGGTTATTAACCATTAAACTATTAGAAAATGAAAAAGATTATCAGTATCATAGCCATATTTACACTTTTTATAAGTTTTGGAGCTTCTGCTCAAAACAGCTATTTTTTTCCTAAAGCCGGACAGCTTGATGCCAAAATTCCTTCTCCTGAAAGCTTTTTTGGCTATCCCATCGGCACATTTTTTACGAGGCATGAACAGGTTGTTTCCTATCTTCGTCTTTTAGAAAAACTTTCAGATCGTGTTCATGTACAAAGTCTGGGTAAAACCTACGAGCAGCGTGAGCAGATTATCGTAACCATTACCGCTCCGTCAAACTATGCCAGGCTGGAACAAATCAGGCTGGAGCATCTTAGCCAAACCATTCCAATAACGCCTGTACTTGGTAACGATGCACCGGTTATTATCCATTTAGGTTATGGTGTGCATGGAAATGAAAGTTCGAGTACTGAAACCAGTTTGCTAACGGCCTATTATCTTGCTGCCAGTAATGATGTGCAAACCATAAAATGGCTTTCTGAATCTGTTATATTTATCGATCCATCATTAAATCCGGATGGAAGAGATAGGGCTGCAAACTGGCATAACGCCTACCATTCTTTTCCTGCCGTTGGCGATCCGGCAGATAAGGAACATCAGGAAGCGTGGCCGAATGGAAGAACAAACCATTATTTTACTGATTTAAACCGTGATTGGCTGAATTTAGTGCAAGTAGAGAGCCGCAATCGCTTAGCTTTTTTTCATAAATGGTATCCTAATGTACAAATTGATTTTCATGAGCAGGGAACCAATGCAACCTATTATTTTGAACCCACTCCGAAAAATCACGAAAGCCCGATTATTCCGCAGTTTTTGTATGAATTACAGGTTACATTAGCAAAATATCACGCAAAAGCACTTGATGAAATCGGTTCATTTTACTTTACCAAAGAGAATTACGACAATCTTTCACCAATTTATGGCTCTACCTATCCAAAATTTTATGGTTCAGTAGCGGCCACTTTTGAACAAGCCAGCTCCAGGGGTATTCTTCAGGAATCGAGCAATGGTCCGCTTACTTTTGCTTTTACCATCCGTAACCATTTGGCAACCAGCTTCTCAACGATAGAGGGTGCGGTTGAAGAAAAGGCGAAGCTTTTTAAGGTTCAGAAAGATTTTTTTAAATACAGCCTTGAGCAGGGTAAGAAAAATCCGGCAAAAGGATTTGTATTCGGAGATAAGAAAGATGTAAACCTGACTAAAAAATTTTTAAATCTACTGCTTCAACATCACCTGGAAGTTTACAACCTTTCAGATGATATTAGCCAGGATGGTAAGACTTTCGAAATAGGAACGTCATATATTGTACCTTCCGCACAACCGAACTTCCTCATCGTACATTCAATTTTTGAAGAAAATGTATTAAAGGATAGCATTTTCTATGATAATACCGGCTGGAGCATTATTCATGCATACGGTCTTAAATATGCAAAGCTAAATAATAACGTTAATAAAGGTCAGCAGGTTACTAATCTCAATTCTGATGAAAGAAACTTAGCAGTTGAAAAAGCTAATTATGCTTACCTGATCAATTCGGGCGATTATAATTTTACGAAAGCACTTTATCACCTCCAACTCAAAAATGTATTGGTTAAAACTTCGTTTAAATCTTTTGTAGCCAATACAAAAAGCGGTAAAAAATCCTATCTGCCAGGGACTTTGGTGATTCCTGTAGTTGGTCAAAGTATCTCTGGAGACTCTCTTTTGACAGCCTTGAATACTGCTGCTAAAGAAGCAAATATAGAAATCACAGCGGTGTCAAGCGGATTTAGTGCAGAAGGTATAGACTTGGGAAGCAGCAATATAAAAACGGTAAGAAAGCCTGAGGTAGCGCTTGCCTTCGGACAAGGTATTACTTCTTCTGAAGCGGGGCAGGTTTGGTTTCTTTTAAATCAGCAACTTGATTTGCCTGTTACAAAACTGGATTTGCAAAGCTTTGCAAGAACCACCCTTAACCGGTATAACGTCATTGTACTGCCCGGTGGAAATTACAGTGTGCTGGATAAAGCAACAATTGATAAACTTAAAGCATGGGTAAATGATGGCGGAACGCTTATTACTTTTCAAACCGCTACGGCCTGGGCTATTCAGCAAGAGATTGTTAAAGAAAAGCTTTCGCAAACTGACGCATTTGCCCGAAGGGGAGAAGTCCCGGCTTTACCCGTTGCTACTACTGGTAAAACAGACGATATTAAGAAAGAGCCTGTTAATTCTTCATCAGCACTCTTAACTGAAAAACAGGCTGGTTTAAAGGCAGAACGCTTAGATTATGCAAGACAGGAAGATGTTGAAGGTTCAAAAAGGATTAATGGCGCAATATTTTTATCAGATCTGGATGTCACTCATCCAATTGCTTTTGGTGTGGGTTCACGTAAGCTTTTCATTAATAAGAATGGTTCAACATTATTGCTGCCAAGTACAAATAAGTATGCAACAGTTGCTCAATACACTGCAAAACCGTTAATTAATGGTTATTCATCTAAAGCAAATACTGCAAAGGTTGCAAATTCTGCTGCAATAATTGCGTCTGGAAGCGGAAGCGGTGAAGTTATTCTTTTTGCTGATGATCCAACATACAGAGGTTATTGGTTGGGTACGGCAAGGTTATTTTTAAATTCAATATTTTTCGGAAATCTCATTGGAGGGGGTAACCGCTAAATGTTATAGGGCATCGCCCGCATCCAGCCTCGCAATGATGATGCATGAACATAGATTCGCCAAGGACTTACGGCGTAAAAGGAAAGATTGCTTTACATCCGTCTGGCGCACTAGCAGAATGACGGTAATTTATACTGCTTTAAACCCAAATTATTAATATGCAAAGTATGCGTATATATTTAATCATTTCAAGAGATGTTGTTATAAGAATTAAACTGATGGGCTGTCAAATGGCGCATTAAGTGAATAAATGCCAATGCTATCAATCTGTTTTAAAATTTTGTTTTAGTGTTTGTTTATCAAAAAAATAATACGCATATTTGCATCCTCTAAAATAGAGGTTAAAAAAAGACTAATAGAAAGGTTCATAAGCGTTGTTGCCAGCAAATTGCAAAAATGTTCTTGATGCTTTCACACAAATAACTTAAAATAATATTCAAATGAAAAAAGATTTGCACCCTACTAGCTACAGACCAGTTGTTTTCAAAGATATGTCTAACGAATATGCTTTCTTAACAAAATCTTGCGTAGATACTAAAGAAACGATTAAATGGGAAGATGGTAATGAGTATCCTTTATACAAATTAGAGATTTCTCATACTTCACACCCTTTCTATACTGGTAAAATGAAATTGGTTGATACTGCAGGACGTATCGATAAATTCAAAAACCGTTACGCTAAAAAATAATTTTAGCAACAAAAAGCATTTTTTGAAGTCCCTTTGCCAAAAGCATCGGGACTTTTTTTATTTTTGCTGCTTATGACAATCAATCTTTTCGATGATTACAGCTGGGCCAGTCTTCGTCCGCTAACTTTTACCAGGCCTGTAGCCGATTTACGCGTTGGTATTTTAACCATTGCAGAAAAATGGGCGAAACATTTAAAGGCTGATTTTGGATTCCAAACACAGGATTACCTTTCAACAAAATTTGCAGTAAAGCTTCAGGCTGATTTATATATTAATGGCGCAGTTTGTCCTGATGATGACTTGTTAGCTGCTGTTAGCGGTCTGAAAAATGGTGAGTATTTAGCCAATGGGAAAGATGTACTGGCTTTTTGCAGTGATCAGTTGATTAGCTATACGGAGGTTCAAGCGCACTTTAAGCCTGTGGAGTACGCATTGGATATTGTGAAGATTAATTTTCCCGAACAGATTTTCGGCTATAATCCAAATGAAATTAGAAAGGACTTTAAGTTGTTAACTGCCGGTCGGAGCTCTGCTAAGCTGAGTAGTACCAATCAGTTATTGGGTGATGATATTTTTCTGGAGGAAGGTGCAAAAGCGGAGTGTAGCGTTTTTAATACCACCTATGGACCTATCTATATCGGCAAAAATGCCGAGGTTTGGGAAGGAAGTTTAATCAGGGGATCCTTTGCACTTTGCGAAAACTCCTCTGTAAAAATGGGAGCCAAGATATATTCGGGAACCACTATAGGGCCGAATAGCCGGGCTGGTGGCGAAATTAATAATGCAGTGATTTGGGGTAATTCGGCCAAAGGCCATGATGGTTATTTAGGCAATTCGGTAATGGGCGAATGGTGTAATATTGGTGCCGATAGCAATAACTCTAACTTAAAAAATAATTACTCAGTAGTAAAGTTATACGATTATGAAAGTGCAAAAATGCGTAATACCAGTTTGCAGTTTTGTGGCTTAATTATGGCTGATCATGCTAAATGTGGTATCAATACCATGTTTAATACAGGTACGGTGGTGGGGGTAGGTACCAATGTTTTTGGAGCCGGATTGCCACCCAATTATATTCCCGATTTTAGCTGGGGTGGGGCTGATGGTTTTGAAACTTACAAATTAAATAAGATGTTTGAAACGACAGAAAAGGTATTTGCCAGAAAAGATATCATGTTTGATGAAAATGAAAGCGCTATTTTGAGCAAAATTTTTGAGTTGACAGCGAAGCTCAGGGGCTAAAGGCAAGGTTGAGGTTAAGATTGAAGCCGTGAATAGAATTCAAAATACGCTGATAAGCTTGATTATATTGTTATTAGTATAGAACAAATTAAATAATTATAAAATTAATATAATGAGAAAACAAATAGTTGCCGGTAACTGGAAAATGAATTTAGATTATAACGAAGGCATTTCGTTATTTAGCGAGATTGTAAATATGGTTAAAGATGAACGCAAAGGCGATCAGCTGGCTATTATTTGTGCCCCGTTTATTCATTTAAACAGTCTGGCGAAATTGGGTGGTAATGATGTTAAAATCGGTGCTCAAAATATCCACGATAAAGAAAATGGTGCTTACACTGGTGAAGTTTCTGCCAAAATGGTTAAATCTGTGGGGGTAGACTACGTTATTTTAGGTCACTCAGAGCGCAGACAATACCAGGCAGAAAGTGACGCTTTATTAGCCGCTAAAACGAAAACTGCTTTGGCCAATGGCTTGTTGCCAATTTTCTGTATTGGCGAAACTTTAGATGAGCGCAACAACGGCAGCTATTTCGAAGTATTAAAGAAACAACTGGCAGATGGTATTTTTAGCTTAACTGAAGAAGATTTCAGAAAAGTTGTGATTGCTTACGAACCTGTTTGGGCAATTGGTACAGGTTTGACCGCTACGCCAGAGCAGGCACAAGATATTCATGCTTTTATCCGTAGCGAAATTGAAGCCAATTATGGTTTTAACGTGGCTGACGACACTACGATTTTATATGGTGGTTCTTGTAATCCGGGCAATGCAGCAAGCTTATTTGCACAAAAAGATATTGATGGTGGTTTAATTGGCGGAGCGTCATTAAAATCACGTGATTTTACAGATATTATTAAAGCATTAAATAGCTAGATGCAATATATTAAGGCAATATTTACTTTCGAAAATATTGAAGATTATCAGCAGGATTTGCTTATCAGCGATCTTGCTGAATTAGGCTTTGATACTTTTGAGGATAGCGAAAAAGGCTTTACCGCTTTTGTGGTAAAGGATAATTTTAGTAAGCAATCTTTAATGGTGTTGCTAAATCAATATGCTGAAGATTTTACTGCTTCTTACACTTTGGAAGATGTGGCAGATGAAAACTGGAATGCGGAGTGGGAAAAGAATTTTAGTCCGCTGATTATTGATGACGTTTGCTATGTAAGGGCCACCTTCCACGAGCCACAACCTTCGTATCCTTATGAGATTGTGATTGATCCGAAAATGTCATTCGGTACCGGCCACCATCAAACCACTACCATGATGATGCAGTATATTCTTGCTGCAGATTTAAAAGATAAAGACGTACTGGATATGGGTTGCGGAACGGCTATTCTGGCTATTTTAGCTGCAAAACTCGGTGCTAAAAATTTGGTAGCGATTGATTACGACGATATATGCTATGAAAGTGCGATAGAGAATGCTGCATTGAACCAGGTTGATTTAAAAGCCATTTGCGGAAGTAAGGAAGCAATTCCGGATGAACAGTATGATGTGATTTTTGCAAACATTAACCGGAATATTCTACTCGATCAGATAGAAAGGTATTCGGAAGTGCTGAAAGCGGAAGGGAAAATATTCTTCAGTGGTTTTTATCTGGATCCCGATTTGGGTATGATTACTGCCGAGTGTGCCAAATATGGCATCAGGTATCTCGACCATAAACAAAATGGTGATTGGGTTGCGGCTCAGTTTGAGAAAAAATAATGACCGAGTAAAGAGTAAGGGACAAGAAGTAAGGATCAAAGAGAACAAATAAATATTTGCTAGAAACAACGGGTAAGAATAAGGATTTGCGATATCATCTTTATTCATTTCTCCTTGTTCTTTTATCACATAAAAATATGCGTATACATTTTATTGCAATAGGCGGAAGTGCCATGCACAATCTGGCCATTGCCCTGCATAAAAAAGGTTATCAAATTACGGGGTCAGACGATGTGATTTTCGAACCTGCAAAATCCAGGTTGGATCAATATGGTTTACTACCTACTGAAATGGGCTGGGATGAAAGTCGCATTAACACCACACTTGATGCTGTTATTCTGGGGATGCATGCCCGGGTCGATAATCCTGAGCTATTGAAGGCACAGGAGTTAGGTGTTAAGATTTATTCGTACCCTGAATATATTTATGAGCAAAGTAAAAGTAAACAACGTGTTGTAATAGGGGGAAGTCATGGTAAAACCACCATTACGAGTATGATTTTGCATGTGCTTAATTTTTATCAGCGTGATTTTGATTACCTGGTTGGTGCACAGCTGGCCGGTTTTGAAACTATGGTAAAAGTTACTGAAGAAGCACCTGTAATGATTATTGAAGGAGATGAATATTTATCGTCGCCGATTGACAGAAGACCTAAATTTCATTTATATAAGGCCAATGTGGCTGTTATAAGTGGTATCGCATGGGATCATATCAATGTTTTTCCAACTTATGCCGACTATACCTCACAGTTTGATAAATTTATTGATACAATTGAAGAAGGTGGTACGCTGATTTACTGTGAGGCAGATCAGGATTTAAATGAGATTGTTTTAGCAGCAAAAGCAGCTATCAACAAAATAGGATATGCCATTCCGAATCATATTATTGAGAATGGTATTACCTATTTATTACCGGAAAAAACAGCACTGAAGATATTTGGCGATCATAATCTCATGAATTTAAATGCTGCAAAGCTGGTTTGTGAGCAGTTAGATATTCATGCGGCGGCTTTTGATCAGGCTATAGCATCCTTTACCGGTGCTGCAAAACGACTGGAAGTAATTTCTGCTGATGAACTGACCAATGTCTACAAAGATTTTGCACATTCGCCCTCTAAACTGAAGGCCACTATTGATGCTGTAAAAGCACAGTTTACCGATCGGAAATTAATTGCCTGTATTGAATTACATACATTTAGCAGCCTGAACAAAGATTTTCTGAAAGAATATTCAGGGGCTATGGATAAGGCCGATGAAGCGATTGTTTTCATTGATTTGAAAAGTTTTGAATTAAAAAGGATGGAGCCTTTTTCTGAGCAGGATGTTCAGGAAGCTTTTGCTAATCAGAAACTTAAATTTTTTAATGATGCCGGTAGATTAAAATCTTATCTGCTGAGTTTAAATTATAATCATGCTAATTTATTAATGATGAGCTCAGGGAACTATGCCGGTTTTGATTTACCAGAATTGGCTGCTTCATTAAAAAGGTAGTGGACGTTAAGTGTATTGACCGATGATATTTTCGCAGGTTAATCACTTTAAATCAACAACAGCAAGATGAAGACCATCGGAGACCGTATTAGACAGCACCGAGTTTTGCTAGGTTTAAGTCAGGCTGATGCAGCCAGATTGCTTCAGATTTCTACACCAGCTTTCTGTAAAATTGAAACGGGGCAGACGGATTTGAATGTTTCCCGACTGATCCAGATTGCAAAGGCATTTAAAGTTTCAGCAAACTACCTGCTCTCCGGTGAAGAGCATGGGAATTCACCTGATGCGGGTTTAGATGAATTAAAAACAGCGTTAATTCTTAAGGATGAGGAGCTCAACAAGCTTCGAAAGAAGGTGATTGATCTTTATGATAAGCTTGGAATGTAGACGAGGTGAAGCAAGGAATAAGGAGCAGGGAGATTTGTTAGTCGGTCGCATTGCCAACGGGCGTGTAATTCACTGTACCTATTCCTTGCTCTTTATTCTTTTATCCTATTAAAAAATCTTCCGCATCGTTAAATGTTTTTTGCCGAACGTTGCGCCTGTAGCTTTGTGTATGGAAATCATCTGCTCATTAAAATCCCCAACCCAGCTTAATTCCAGTTCTTTATATTGGTTTTTTGGAAGCACATATTCGCCCAAACGGATAAATAATACTGACTCTAAACCATGTTTCTGAAACTTTGGTTTGGTACCCATTACAATTGCCCGCATACGCGAAACACCAACCCAACGGCGGTAAGCAAATTTCAGTTTTTCTATCAACCCAAGTTTTCCGTCAAAGCCTTTAATCATTTGGTTGGCATCAGGAATAAGAACAACAAAAGAAGCTGGTTCTCCATTAAAATAAGCGAACTGAATTAAATGTTCATCCATAATGGGCGCCATACTTTTAAAACTTTCCTGTAAAGTTTCCTTTTTAATGGGTACAAAGTTTTCGAAATTCTGCCAGCCATCGTTATAAATTTCCATCAAATCATCGATATACTTCTCTGCATTAGCCTTGCTAAAATATTCAAAAGTATAACCCGGTTTATTCCTAACCCAATTTGCAATTTTGGTAAAACGCTCCGGGAAGGGAATGGTTAGGTTAATGTGGTTAGTAAGTTGCTCGTATTCTGTTTTAAAGCCATAATTGTCAAAAAATTTCTGGTAATAAGGGAAGTTATAATTCATGCCAAAAGATGGCGGTGTAAATCCTTCCACCAGTAAACCCCAGAAAGAATCATTTTCACCAAAGTTAATCGGTCCATCCATGGCTTTCATGCCATTTTCGGTAAGCCATACTTTAGCTGTATCAAAAAGTAAAAATGCCGCCTTTTCATCTTCTATAGATTCAAAAAAGCCAATGCCTCCAGTAGGTTGTTCATAATTAAAGGCTTTTTTTTCATTTATAAAAGCAGCTATCCGACCAATCAGTTTTCCTGAATCATCTTTTAAAATCCAGCGAACACATTTTCCATGATTAAAAAAGTTGTTTTTCTGCGGATTAAAAACATTTTCAACTTCGCTATCCAGTGGACAAATCCAGTTCTTATCATTCTTGTATAGAATTTTAGGAACGTTTAAAAAGTCTTTTTGAAGCGTGGTATTATTGACTAAGCTAACTTGCATGGGTAGAATTAAAATTAAAAAGCATCCTACTTATTGGTGGGATGCTTTTTCAAATATATAGTTTTTTTAATGATTAAAAATCGTCGTCTTCATCATCGAAGGTATCAAAATTATCAAGATCATCTAACGGCAGGTCAAAATCATCTTCGTCTTCATCCTTAGATTCCGTTTTCGTGGTTTGAATATCGTCATCTTCAAGATCATCATCTTCATCTGCCTGTTTTTTGGCAGTTGGCTTGGTAGGGAGTTTCTTTGGCGCTTTCATATCACAAAAATAAAGATTGCTTTTATAGTTTAAAAATACTAAAATTCTTTTTTTAATAACAAGCTGAAAGCAAATAAATTAATTTATCTACGCTGTGCTTTCGCCCACCGTGTTGTCTTCTTTTGCTATATCTTTAAGTTGCGGAAGTTGGTTTATATGATTTAAACCGAAATAATCCATAAATAAATTACTGGTGCTGTAAAGGATAGGCCGGCCGGGTGTATCAGCTTTTCCATCCATGCTGATCAATTCTTTTTCTAATAAACGTTGCACAGAATAATCGGAATTTACTCCTCTGATTTGTTCTATTTCAAGTTTGGTTATCGGCTGTCGGTAGGCAATAATAGCCAGGGTTTCCATAGCTGCCTGACTCAGTTTTTTCTTCGATCGGTGTAATTGTAGCTGATTAACCGTTTCGTGATAAGTACTTTTGGTTAAAAACTGATAACCCTGATTCAGGTTAACCAGTTCAATGGCAAAATCGTTATGGCTATATTTTTCCTTGATTTGATCCAGGCTTTCAAATACATGGCTTTCTACATATTCTTCTTCAAATACTTCATTTATGGCCAACAGGATCTCCTGCACATTAATGCTTTGAACAGAGGAGAAGATTAGCGCTTCGATGTGTTGGGTAAGGTTAAACTGAGGCATACACAAAACTATCATTTTCAGTCATAAAAAAAGCGGTCTCGCTTTAAAAAACAAGACCGCTTTCAACACACAAATGAAACCTGAATTAAGATATAGTTTTAGGTTAGGTTATTAAATATCTATATCAATTCTATAAGAACGTTTTTGATAAACACTATCGTTTATTTACAATACAAGTTTAAGGCTAATGGCTATGCGTTTACACTTATATTTAGTGAGTGGTATCAATAATTGAGTAAACGGTAAAAAGCTTATTTTAATGGTACTTTAATTGCAACTGTAGTGCCATGAACAGGATTTTGTTGTACACTAAGGTGTATTGGTTTTGCTCCAATTTGTCCTAACAGGTTTAGTCTTTCCTGCGTGAGCTGCATGCCTTTACTGGAGTGAGTTTCCTTTTTATCCTTTAAGGAGTTTTCAATCCCAATGCCATCGTCGATAATCAGGATGTTCAAATAATCGTTTTCAATAACCTTTATGATAATTTTAATTTCTCCACCACTTTCTTTAGGCATGATGCCATGCCAGATCGCATTTTCTACGTAGGGTTGCAATAACATGGAGGGAATTAAGGTTTCTTCCTTGTCTATATCCTCATCAATGGAAATGGTATATTGTAATTTATCGCCAAATCGATTTTTTTCCAGTTTAAGGTATAGGTTAAGGTATTCCAGTTCCTCCTCCAGGCTAATGTAACTTTTGGTACATATTTCCAGATTTTTGCGGATTAATCGGGCGAAGCCTGTTAACACCCTGTTGGCCGATGCTGTATTTTGTGTATTGATATAATGCTGTATGGAGTTCATTACGTTGAACACGAAGTGAGGATTCATCATGGCTTGCAGCGCCTGCTGCTCGAGCATTAAAATTTTATTCTTAAGCAGTAATTGTGCCTGCTCTTTATCTTTCTGTTTCCTTGTGATGTACACGGCTACCTTGTAAAAAATATAAGCAACCAAAAGAATCAGGATGGAAAGAAACCAAAGGCTTTGCCAGAAATGCTTGCTGATGGTAAAAGCTATTTTGGCGGAAGGACCCCAGTTGCCATTCTGACTTTTCGCAGCTACTTCAAATAGATAATCTCCGGATTGGAGGGAGGAAAAATCAAGGCGACGGGTTCGGGTTTCTACCCAGGCCGAATTTTCATTTAAGCGGTACCGATACGTGATATCGCTCGTGGTGAAATCAACCGCACTGAATGTAAAAAGCAAAGTGTTATTTCCGTTTTCAAATGTGAAATTTTTCTGGTTAACAGGAAGGTGCTCGTTATCTTTGATAATAGAAGTAACGTATACCCTGGGCAAATTTTTGCTTATATTTTTGTTATTGTATTTAAATAAAACCAAACCTTTATTGGTGCCGAAATAAGCGGTACTGTCATCAATAAAAAGGCTGTTAATATCATCACTTAATAATTCTTTACCATAATCAAAGTTAGCTACGCTTGGATGTTGTGGAAAGTTGGCGATTTTGTTTACACCTTTGTTGGTGAGTACCCATATTTCATTATTTTTAATAAATATTTTAGTGCAAATATTATTTGTTAAGCCATCTTTTTGAGTAATCTGACGGATAATCTGGTTGTTTTTATAAAATATTAAACCATAACCATCAGTGGCTAAAATCAGCGTTCCATCCTGCAGCTGCTGTATATCGTTAATTCTTTTAGTGAGTAAAGGATTTTTTTCAAAATGTTTGATTAATCGTCCATTCGAGAACTGTGATAAACCGTTGATATTTGAAAACCATAAATTTCCCGAGCGATCGTAAAAAACGTGGTAGGACCGGTCTTTAAAAAAATCTTCTTTCTCTCTATATTTTAAGGAGTTAAATTCAAATTTATTGATCCTGTCAGACAGGAATACTACACCCGATGAAAGCGCCAACGCCAGGCGGTTACTTTCCTGGTCAATGCTAAAGTGTTTTATCACGAACATCGAATTGTTCGTTTCTTTTAAATATTTAACATCGTTTGTGGTGCTGTAGATGTTTTTAAATAGACCCATTCCGTAATCAGAAGAGAAATAGATCGATTGGTTTTTAGGGTCATAGTTGATCTGCTTAATGGTTTTATAACGCTTGAAATCATCCAGACCTACTTCATTTACCTGATAATTATTGATGGTGAGCACATCAATTACTGCATCATCAGTACCCAACCAAAGCCTGTTTTTACCGTCTTTGGTAATGCTTTTAATTACATTGCTGCTTAAACCCGATTCTGCATCAATAATAGAAAGCCGGTTGTTGCTATTGGGTAGCATGTAAATGCCTGTATTGGTGGCAAACCACATATTGTGGTTGTTATCTTTAATTACCTGGTTAACCGGAATATCCTGCAGGTATTGAACGGTTTTACCATTTTTATCCAGGGCGAAGGAACCATTGGCATTTGCAATCCAAACCTCTTTAGCTGCTGTATCGTAGTAAAAATATCCCGACATGTTTTTAATCAGGTTTTGGGGGATATTAATTACATTATTCACCTGGCCCCGGCTGAAAGACTTTAAGCCTGTTTGATCCAGGTAAAGCATGCCATTGTTCTTTGTATTATGAGCGGCCATGTAGGATAGCGGCTGCACAGGTGATTTAATTACCGAAAAGGTAGATCCATTAAATTTACGAACGGTTGAATCGCTGTAAGCAAAAATATTTCCTTGCTCATCTTCATGAATAAAGGCATTCGTAAATTTGCTTTTCTGGTTAGCAGATATATAATTCTTTACTCTTTTTCCATCCCAGCAAACGATGAGGTTTGCGTTTGTGCCTAACCATATTCGTCCCTGTTTATCCATCAGGAAAGAAACAATAACGGTATTAAAACTTAATTTTTTTAATAATGGAGAATTATCCCGGTTGTAAAATTTTCCATCCTGGAGAAAACTTAATTGTCCATTCAATGCAAAAAACCAAATCCTACCGAAGGCATCTTCTTTCATTTGCAGAATCTGGGTATCGGGCAATCCATCTTCTATCGTAAAATTTTGAAAGTTAGTACCATCAAACCTGCTTAAACCGTTGTCGGTTGCAATCCAAATGAAACCTTTCTGGTCCTGTAATATATAATAACAATTGTTGCTGGCTAACCCATTTTTTGAAGTGTAATGTGGCAAATAGGTCATTTGCGCATGGCTGGTGCTATTAAAAAACAGCACTAAAAAAAATGCTGTAATAAAAGTACCGACACACTTTTTTGTAAAAAGAATACCGCTATCAAAAATTATTTTAAAGCTATTTTTTATGATATTAATGATCACTACCTGATTTTGTAAATAGTTTTATTTTTTCAAAAAAATCACTGGCTCTTCTTCTGGAAATATTAATGCTTTCGCCGTTTTTTAAAAATACCTGTAATCCATTTTTAGAGTTGTATTCTTTGAGATGATTTAGATTAATGATATTTGATTTATGCACCCGTACAAACTGTTCGGTGGGCAAAAGCTCTTCAAATTCCCTCAGCACCTTTGAAACGGTGATGTTTTCCTGATTAATTAAATGTACAATAGAATAGTTGCTATCTGCTTCGATGTAAATAATATCATCCACATCAATCATTTTAAAACCTTGTCCGTAGGGTAGCGTTAACTTCCTGATGTCGGTTTTGGTGTTTAAACTTGCTGCCAAATTACTCATGCGTTCATCGCTTTCATTAATGTTTTTAAATAACCTAATGTGTTGCGAAACTTTGTGAACAGCAATTTTCAGTTCATCAATATCAATGGGCTTAAGGAGATAATCCAATGCATTGGCTTTAATGGCTTTTAACGCATATTGATCATAAGCAGTAGTAAAAATAACAGCTGCATTGTGCCTTTGGGCATCAGGCACCAGGTCAAAGCCATTTCCTCCCGGCATTGCGATATCTAAAAAAATTAAATCGATAGGATGGTGCGCTAAAATATCCTTTGCCTCGGCAACTGATCTTGCAATTCCTGTAATTTCTACTTCAGGACAGTTTTGCTGGAGAAGAAAGAATAAAGAAGAACGTGCAAACTCCTCATCATCAACAATAATAGCTTTAAATGTTGTTATCATAATAGGTTGGTGAATGTATCGAATCTGTTTAATAAAAAAAAGAGTAAGCATAAAAAAACCGAGTGCGGAATTGTCACGTATGTATCATCAAACTCATTCAAATCCTAAACATGGTTAATATGAAAAACAACGAACTAGAAACAAAAAATGAACTTCAAGAGGAAAGTTTATTAAACAGCAATGTTGGCAGGAGATCATTTCTTCAGTATGCGGGTGCTAGTGCAGCAGCGCTAGCTTTAGTTGCAGCAGGCTGTCGTAAAGATCGCAATTATGGCGATACAAGTATGGGCGTAACGCTTGACTTCTCGAGCGACGTTGGTGTATTGAACTATGCTTATGCACTGGAACAGTTAGAAGCTGCCTTTTATATACAAGTCGCTAATTCAAATCCTTCAGGCTTTACAGCTGCGCAAAAAACTTATTTTCAAGACGTACAATTTCATGAAATTGCCCACAGAGAGTTTTTCAAAAAAGCTTTGGGTGCAAATGCAATCGGCAGCTTAGAAGTTAATTTCTCTGCGATTGATTTCACAAGCGGAGCAAGTGTTTTAGCTACAGCAAAAACATTTGAAGATTTAGGTGTATCGGCTTATAATGGAGCTGGTGTAAGAATTAAAGATTCAGGGAACCTGGTTATTGCCGGACAAATTGTTTCTGTTGAAGCCCGCCACGCAGCATGGGTAAGAGATCAGATTTCTAACGGATCATTTGCTGATTTAGCCTCGTTAACCGCATTTGGTGCTGTTGATGCAAATGGTTTAGATGGCGCTTTAACACCAGATAAAGTGTTGCCTTTAGCTGCACCGTTTATCAAAACAAAAATTAACGTAGTTAACCTTTAATCTTTAAAACCAGAAATTATGAATATCTTAAATATAATAGACGAAATTGAAAAAGTTGACGGAGAAATCTATGAAAGATTGAATCCGCGTAGAGCAGCAATGAAAAGCTTTTTCAACGTTGGAAAGAAAATTTCGCTGGCAGCTTTACCGCTTGCTTTAGGTTCTATGTTCCAAAAAGCATACGGACAAACCAATCCTACAAATGTTGTTGAAGTACTTAATTTTGCATTAGCTTTAGAGTATCTGGAATATAATTATTACAATAAAGCATTAAATACAGCGGGTTTAATCCCTTCAGGTGCTGCCACCGGTGCTATTACAACCATTCGTGCACACGAGTTAGCTCACGTTAACTTATTAAAAGGAGCAGTATCAAGCTTAGGCGGAACGCCGGTTTCGCTTGTTGAAGCTAACTTTGATTTTACAGCAGGTAACTTATTTAATCCATTTGGTGTTTACAATGACTTTTTAAAGGTTGCTACTGCTTTTGAGGATACAGGTGTTAGAGCTTATAAAGGACAAGCACCGGTTTTAAAAGGCTTATCAGTATTAACTACAGCTTTACAAATTCACTCTGTTGAAGCTCGTCATGCTGCGCATTTGCGTCAAATGACAGCTGCGGCTTTAGGGGTTGGTTTAAAGCCATGGATTAGCTTAGGTGCAGGTGGTATTTCTAATGATACTGGTATTCCTCAAGTAGATCCGGTATACGCCCGTGAAAACAATACTGTTCAGGCAACGATTGAAATCACAGGTATTAATGGTACAGCAGTTACCAAAACTGCAGCGGCAGAATCATTTGATGAATTTTTGACTGGTGCTGAGGTTAAAACTATTGCTAACTTATTTATTAGAACAGGTTTCAAATTACAATAACCGCATCGCATTATTTGATTAGGTAATGTTTAGTTTAAGGTAGGGAGGCAGAACGGAGTTCGGTCTCCCTTTATTTTTTTAACAGGTTTTGTTAAACGAAAGATTTGAGTTCCAATTTTATTGATCTTTTAATTGAAAATCTGGATTCTGTTTTTCAATTAATGTTAGTCCTGCTTTGTACTTCAATCGTTTTCAAGCCCGCAAGGTTTAAACATCTTACAGGCTTAATTACAGGGATTTTCGTTTCAAACAGGTTTACAATTTAGGGTTTATGCTAAACGTAAAATCATTAATAACAAAGGTTTTTTGCTTAATAGTCCTTCAGACCTAAGTAGTGGGGCAATCATTATATTGTCCTCACCATTCGTGATCAGCATCTTTTCAGCATGAAAGACCCTGAAATAAATTCAGGATAACGATGGGCCTGTTTTAATAAGTAATTACTTGTTCTTCTAAATGCTCTGGTAAATCTCTATAATTGTATTTTTGTCCGCGTAACTGAGGTTCAAATCCTGCTGCTCTGATGGATTGCTGAATGCCTGCCGCTGTAAAACGGTGGGGTGCACCAGCTGCAGAAACCACATTTTCTTCAATCATAATCGAGCCAAAGTCATTCGCACCAGCATGCAAACAAAGTTGTGCAGTTGTTTTGCCAACAGTTAACCAGCTGGCCTGAATATTTTTAATGTTTGGAAGCATAATTCTACTTAAAGCAATCATGCGGATATATTCATCAGCTGTTACCGTATTGCTAATGCCTCTTAAGCGTTTTAATAATGTTCCGTCATCCTGAAAAGGCCATGGAATAAACGCTAAAAATCCATTTGCATCAGCAGGTTTTTCGCTTTGCACCTGGCGAATCCAAACAAGGTGCTCAAAACGTTCTTCAATGGTTTCTACGTGGCCAAACATCATGGTTGCCGAGGTGGTAATATCCAACTGATGACAAGCCCTCATCACATCAAGCCATTCCTGGCCGCCACATTTTCCTTTAGAAATTAAACGGCGAACGCGGTCGTTTAAAATTTCAGCACCGGCACCGGGAAGCGAATCCATTCCGGCATCTTTGAGTGCCTGTAGCACTTCGGTGTGGCTTAGGCCCTCCAGTTTTGCTACGTGGGCAATTTCAGGCGGACCTAAGGCATGCAATTTTAGATCAGGATAAAGTTCTTTTAGTTTTTTGAAAAGATCTGCATAAAATGCTAAGCCTAAATCGGGATGGTGTCCACCCTGTAGCAGTAACTGGTCACCTCCTAAACGAAAAGTCTCCTCAATTTTAACTTTATAGGTTTCGATATCTGTGATGTAACTTTCGTCATGTCCCGGACGGCGGAAAAAATTACAGAATTTACAGTTTGCAATACATACATTAGTGGTATTTACATTTCGATCGATTTGCCAGGTTACTTTTCCACTTGGGACCTGAATTTTTCTTAATTCATTTGCTACAAACATCAGCGATGCTGTATCGGCATGGTGATAAAGATGGACACCTTCTTCCTGGCTTAAAAAATCAAAATGCAATGCCCGTTGCAATAAATCGGCTGTATTCATAAGGCAAAGATAAATAATTGGTTTGTTGGTTTGTTGGTGTTTTGGTTTTTTAGATGTCAAATCTGAGTGTAAGTATTGCTTCCAAAACACAAAGCACCAAAAAAACTAACATCTAAAACAATATCTTTACGATTCTTAATAAACAATATGGTAGATTTTAATCGTTTTACACTCGCCAACGGGTTGAAAGTTTTGGTTCATGAAGATCCGACTACGCCAATGGCAGTTTTAAATATTTTATATGATGTGGGTGCCCGTGATGAGGATCCCGAAAAAACTGGTTTTGCGCACTTATTTGAACACTTAATGTTTGGTGGATCGGTAAATATCCCGAGCTACGATGAGCCTTTGCAAAGAGTAGGAGGCGAAAATAATGCTTTTACCAGCAATGATATTACCAACTATTACATTACGCTACCAGCGGAGAACATCGAAACTGCTTTCTGGCTGGAAAGCGACCGGATGTTAAGTTTGGCTTTTTCTGAAAAAAGTTTAGAAACGCAGAGAAATGTGGTGTGCGAAGAGTTTAAACAACGTTACCTCAACCAGCCATATGGTGATGTATGGTTAAAACTTCGTCCGCTGGCTTACAAAAAACATTCGTACCGTTGGGCCACTATTGGCAAAGAACTATCCCACATAGAAAATGCCACCATGGAAGATGTGAAAGCATTTTTCAAAAAACATTATACCCCACAAAATGCGATTTTGGTAGTTGGCGGAAATGTAAAAACAGAAGATGTTAAAAAGCTTGCGGAGAAATGGTTTGAACCTATCGATGCCGGTAAGAAATACGAGCGTAACCTGGTTCAGGAGGATCCGCAGCAAGAAGCCCGTGTGGAAACAGTTATTGCTCCTGTGCCTTTAAATGCCATTTATATTGCATTTAAAATGCCCGAAAGGTTGCATCCGGATTACTACGCTTTCGACTTATTGTCGGATATTTTGTCCCGAGGCCAATCATCCAGATTATTTACCAGTCTTTTAAAAGATCAAAAGTTATTTAGTGATATCAACGCTTATATTTCCAGTAGTTTAGATAAAGGTTTATTTATTGTTGAAGGGAAATTGGTAGAGGGTGTTACCATTGAACAGGCAGAAGAGGCAATTTGGAAAGAACTGACACAACTTCAAACCAGTCTGGTAAGCGATGAGGAACTAACGAAAGTAAAGAACAAAGTAGAATCTGTTTTGGTCTTTTCTGAAATGAGCTTACTGGATAAAGCTATGAACCTGGCTTATTACGAATTGCTTGGAGATGCCGCATTGCTTAACGAAGAGGCCAAAGAATTTTTGAAAGTAACGCATGAAGATATTAAACGCATCTCAATTGATACGTTCAAAAAAGAATCATCATCTACATTATATTATTTAACAGAAAAAGATGCTTAACAGACAAATAGCGCCTGATTTTAAGCAGGTATCGACAATAAATTTTATCCAGCCACAACAAAAGCAACTGGATAACGGAGTTCCGGTTTATGTGGTTTATTCTGGCGAACAAGACCTGGTAAGGATTGAGTTTATATTTAATAATGTAAACTGGAATCCGGACAACCCTTTGCAGGCTATTGCTGTAAACGCTTTGATTAATAATGGTACTACTAGGCTGACTGCAAAACAAATTGCCGAGCAGATTGATTTTTATGGTGCATTTTTCCAAACGGAGTATGTTCAGGATCAATCGACAGTAACCCTTTATACTTTAAATAAACACCTGGCATCGGTACTGCCCCTTGTTAAAAATGTATTGAGTGACAGCCAGTTTCCACAGCAGGAAATTGATATTTATATTCAAAATCAAAAGCAAAAGCTTCAGGTTAATTTACAGAAGAACGATGTTTTATCTCGTAAAGAATTTGCCCATGCTTTGTTTGGTGATACCGCATACGGTGTCGATATTCAGGCAAAACATTATGACGAAATAAAGAGGGAAGATTTGCTGGCTTATTTTAAAGCAGCTTATGCGCCAAACAACTGTAATATAGTGGTTTCCGGTAAATTTGAACAAAATAGTTTCGACCTTCTCAATGCTGCCTTTGGTTCTGATTGGGAAAAAAGTGATGCCAGGCCAAACCACTTTATTTTTGATAAAGCAGGCAAAAAAACTTTGTACAAAGAAAAACCGGAAGCCATACAATCGGCAATTAGAATCGGGAAAATTGCTGTTAACAGAAAGCATGAGGATTTTCCGGGATTACAAATTTTAAATACCGTATTGGGTGGATATTTTGGTTCTCGTTTAATGAATAATATCCGGGAGGATAAAGGTTATACCTACGGTATTGGATCTGGAATCTCTTCCTTAAAGGATGCCGGCTACTTTTTCATTGCAACCGAAGTAGGTGCAGAAGTTTGTAACGACGCATTAAAAGAGATTTATAAGGAAATTGAAATATTGAAAACCGAATTAGTAGAGGAGGATGAATTAAACCTCGTTAAAAACTACATGCTTGGCTCTATGCTGGGAAGCCTGGAAAATGTTTTTTCACATGCCGATAAGTTTAAAAATATCCACTTCTTTGGTTTGGGTTACGATTATTACGAGCGTTATATTGCCAGAGTTAAAAGTATTAGTTCGCAGGAAATTCAGGATTTAGCAATTAAATACCTGGCGGCTGATGATTTCGTGGAAGTTGTAATAGGGAAGAAGTAACATCATTTTTATCTAACAATAAAAAGGGCAGATTTCAAGATTTCTGCCCTTTTTTGTTATCGGTACTGGCAAAGGTAAGCAGTTGGTTCATTTGCTTTTACTTTAAATGAAGCGTTTGCTGCAATAGTAAACTTTGTTCCACTTGCATAGGTTTCCCATTGTTTGGCTTCTGGCAAAAGAACGGTTAGTGTTCCCTCTATCACATGCATCATCTCTTGCTGTGCTGTTCCGAATTCATATTCTCCGGGAGCAATTACGCCAACTGTTGATTTTCCATCCTGATTCTCATAGCCAAGAGATTTTACGCTTCCATCGAAATAGGTATTTTCTGTGATCATATTGGTTTAGTTTTTATTAAACAATGATAACAAAGCGTTTTGGTAATAAAGAAATATGTCTATTAAAATTAGATTGTCAGTGAAGCTCAATATTTGTTCGATTTTGATTTTATAATTTTATTTTGCCGGTTTTTTCCTATCTTTGCCTGGCAAATAATAAATCGTAATTTATTTGCTATGCAACTCGACTCCACAAAATTTATTGCCACAGGTTTAACTTATGATGACGTACTCTTAGTACCTGCATATTCTGAAATTCTGCCTCGTGATGTAAATACAGCCACTTTCTTAACTAAAAAAATCAAGCTTAACGTTCCATTAATTTCTGCGGCTATGGATACGGTAACAGAATCAGAACTTGCCATTGCCATTGCGCAAAACGGCGGTATTGGTATGTTACATAAAAACATGACGATTGAAAGACAAGCCAACGAAGTACGTAAAGTAAAACGCTCTGAAAGTGGTATGATTCAGGATCCGGTAACTTTATTAGAAACTGCAGTTGTGGCTGATGCTTTTAAAATTATGAAAGAGCATAAAATTGGTGGCATTCCAGTGGTAAGCAGCGATAATAAACTGGTTGGAATTATTACTAACCGCGATTTACGTTTTCAGAAAAATATGTCGAGACCGATTGCAGAGGTGATGACTAAAGAAAATCTGATTACAGCACCAGAAGGAACCAATCTGGTTCAGGCAGAAGAAATTCTTCAAAACTATAAAATTGAAAAATTACCTGTGGTGACTAAAGATGGTTATTTAAGTGGCTTAATTACTTTTAAAGATATTTCAAAAGTTAAAAACTATCCTGTAGCCTGTAAAGATGAGCGTGGCCGTTTACGTGTTGGTGCTGCCGTTGGTGTAACAGCAGATACATTACAACGTGTTGATGCGCTGGTAGCTGCCGGTGTTGATGTAATTACGATTGATACGGCTCATGGTCATTCGAAAGGTGTAGTTGATAAATTAAAAGAAGTTAAAGCAAAATATCCGGAACTACAGGTTATTGTAGGTAATATCGCTACGGGCGCTGCGGCTAAATTTTTAGCTGATGCCGGTGCTGATGCCGTTAAAGTAGGGATCGGTCCTGGTTCCATTTGTACTACGCGTATTATTGCAGGCGTAGGTGTACCACAATTGTATGCGGTTTATGAATGTGCAAAGGCTTTAAAAGGTACAGGCGTTCCGGTAATTGCTGATGGTGGTATTAAACATACTGGTGATATTGCTAAGGCGATAGCTTCAGGTGCTAGCACTGTTATGGCAGGTTCATTATTTGCAGGTGTAGAAGAATCGCCAGGTGAGACTATCATTTATGAAGGACGTAAGTTTAAATCTTATCGTGGGATGGGTTCAATCGAAGCGATGGAGCAAGGTTCAAAAGACCGTTATTTCCAGGATGTAGAAGATGATATTAAGAAATTAGTTCCTGAAGGAATTGTGGGTCGGGTGCCATTCAAAGGTACTTTGGCCGAAGTGATGTATCAATATATTGGTGGTTTACGTGCCAGTATGGGGTATTGCGGTGCTGCTAGTATTGAAAAACTGCAGGAAGCTCAATTTGTTCAAATTACGGCTGCAGGCATGAGGGAGAGTCACCCACATGATATCACGATTACTAAAGAAGCACCGAATTACACGAGGTAAGCGGAGATTAGCGCTCAAAGACTAAAGCTTAAGGTCAAAAGCGTATCCATTCTATAGTCCATATCTACACAAATAGAAGGGTTTTAAATCATGATTATTCTATAACGGGACATCTTAACGATGCTCCCGTTTTTTTTATTTTATTGTTTTAACGCATTAATTGCATATGGTTTACGAAATTGATATTATCTGCCAATCTGTAGCCTAACCAATAAAATCAATCAATATGTGTTTCCCTGGCAAATTAAATCTAACTCACTCAGCTGAAAAATAAATTATACAAAATAAAATTTGGTGATTCTATTTTTTTAATATATTTGCCTACTAAATCTATAGATTTAATATAATACAATTATGAAACCAACCAATATCATATTAAGTACTTCCTGTTGTTGCCATTTAAACATGCAAATCAGACCCTTTCGAACGAAGAAATAAACATATATAAAACAAACAGACTAACCATAAACATGAAACAACTATTACTCATTTTATTTTCGCTTACTATTTTATCTACAGCGGCATCAGCACAAAACATTGTTAAAGGGATTGTAAAAGGAAACAACAATACCACCATTCCAGGGGCAACGGTTAGCGTTAGAGGAACAAAAATTGCCGTTACTACCGATGCAAACGGTGCTTTTAATATCGATGCCAAACAACAACCTCCATTTTATATTCGTATCAGCTATGTAGGTTATAAACCACAGGATTTTCAAATTTTAAATCTTCAGGAAAATCCTATCGAATTAACACTTGTAGAAGATACGCAACTGGATGAAATTGTAGTAACATCAAGAAGAAGGTCTGAAGTGTTGCAGGATGTACCAATTCCCATTACGGTTATTGGCGGTCAGGCTGCTGAAAATGCAGGAGCATTTAATGTTAACCGCCTAAAAGAACTGGTTCCTTCTGTTCAATTGTATGCATCAAATGCCCGGAATACTACCTTAAATATTCGAGGATTGGGTTCTACTTTCGGTTTAACCAATGATGGTATTGACCCTGGTGTAGGTTTTTATGTTGATGGGGTTTATCATGCACGTCCTGCTGCTACTTCAACTGACTTTCTGGATATCGAACAAATTGAAGTTATTCGTGGCCCGCAAGGAACTTTATTTGGTAAAAATACAACTGCCGGTGCTTTTAATATCACCACCACAAAACCTACACAAACACCAAGTGCTAAAGTAGAATTAAGCGTGGGGAATTATAACTTTATTCAGGCTAAAACTTCTGTATCGGGTGGTATAGCTAAAAATCTTGCTGCTAAAATTTCTATCTCTGGTACGCAACGCGATGGTACAATTTATAATACCCGGGAAGAACGTCGTTACAGCGGACAAAACAACCTGGGGTTTAAGGGGCAACTTTATTACACCCCTTCAGATCGGTTAAAAGTATTATTGAGTGGCGATGTGAGCATTCAACATCCTGCTGGATATCCTTTAGTAATTGCAGGTGTAACATCAACAGAGAGAAGTGCTTATCGTCAGTATGCCCGTATTATTAGCGATTTAGGTTATCAGCAACCTAAAATCGATCCTTTCTCGAGAGAAATTAATACCAATACACCATGGAGACATAACCAATCTATTGGCGGTTTATCATTAAATGTAGACTACAAAATTGGTGGCGGAACATTAACTTCTACTACAGCCTGGAGATTCTGGAACTGGGACCCAACCAACGACAGGGATTTTTCTGAATTAGCGGCATTAACCAAATCTCAGGGTAACTCACGTCACGATCAGTATTCGCAAGAGATTAGATATGCCGGAAACATCACCGATAAATTAAGTGGGGTGGTAGGCGTATTTTTACTTGGGCAAAATTTGCAGGGTCTCGGACAAACAGAAGAAGTGGGTAAAGATCAGTGGCGCTTTGTACAGACTGGTAATACCGGATCGCAGGCCTTATATTCAACTCCGGGGCTATTAGATGGTTTTGGAATCAAAACAAATTCAACCATAAAATCTTTAAGCGCTGCAGTGTTCGGTCAGGTTGATTGGGAAGTATTAGAACATTTACATGTATTGCCAGGTTTGAGGTTTACTTACGATAAAAAAGATGTAGACTATGATAGAAATACCTACGGCGGTTTACAAACCACTGATGCTGCATTATTGGCATTGAAGGCTGCGGTTTACAACAATCAGCAATTTAACACCAGTACCAACAACAATAATTTGTCTGGTAATATCACTGTATCTTATCGTCCAAATCCTAAATTAAACGTTTATGGAACTTTTTCAACCGCCTACAAACCCGTAGGAGTTAATGTGGGTGGTTTACCAACCACTTCAAATGGTCAGGCCGATTTAAGTTTAGCAGTAGTGAAGCCTGAATATGTGGAGCATTATGAATTAGGCTTAAAAACAAAGCCATTTAAGGGTGCCATTCTAAATGTTACGGCTTTCAATACCGACATTAAAGATTATCAAACCAATGTTCAATCGCCGCAACTGGGTGTGAACAGAGGTTATCTGGCCAATGCCGAAAAAGTAAATGTAAAAGGTTTAGAAATTGATGGTACTTATCAGTTAGAAAGATTTTTAACATTGAACGCAGCACTGGCTTATTTGGATGGAAAGTATGTAAGTTTTACCAATGCCCCGCTTCCGTTGGAAGAAACGGGACATACTGAAACGATTAATGGTGTGGCTACACAAGTGGCATTCAAGGATGCATCAGGCGGTAGATTACCAGGGATATCCAAATGGAATGTGTCTGGCGGTGCAGAGTTTAGCACGCCCGGAAATTTAGCTACAAAAGCCGGCCGTTATTTTATTGCCAGCGATGCGAGTTTTCGTTCAACTTACTCTTCAAATCCAACACCATCCAGTGTATTAAATGTACAAGGGTATGCATTATTCAATGCCAGGTTAGGATTCAAATCCGACAAGTTTTCATTCTTTGTTTGGAGCAGAAACATAGCGAATAAAAATTACTACGAGCAATTGCAAGCCGCTGCAGGTAACTCGGGCTTATATGCTGGTGTACTCGGCGACCCAAGAACTTATGGTGCAACTTTAAGATTCTCGTTCTAAATTAAATTTTTGGCTCTAATATATTTGGTTAAAACGTCGGATTTTATTCGACGTTTTTTAGTTTAACTTAACACTATAGGTTTTTAAATCCTGCGAGGCTTTTAACGGTCGGTAAAAAAACATTTAAACCATCTGGACTATCTTTAACCCTGCCATTGTTTCTTTGCCGGCCAAACTGTAATAAACCTTATAGAACGGAAAGCCCACAGTCTCCAATTTTTTCTATTGGGGACGAGGACTTGAAGAGATAAAAGGGCACACATTAAATTAAGCCACTGTAATTGCTTTCCAAAACATTTAAAAAAGAGACTCGTTTTCATTTGTTCAGAATTAAAATTCATAGAAACATGATAAAACATTAACTTCGGTAAAAATTTCAGTATGAATAAACTTCACTCGGTTTGTGTGTATTGCGGATCGAACTTTAATGGCGATCCTGAATTACGTAAGGCGATTAAACAATTGGCTGATACGCTGGTTAAACAAAACATTAAACTGGTTTATGGCGGTGGGAGTGTAGGGGTTATGGGCGTTATTGCCGATGATGTTTTACAGGCTGGCGGGGAGGTAATTGGTGTTATACCTCAGTTTTTAATGGATAAAGAGGTTGGACATAAAGGTGTAACGGAAATGATTGTTACCGAAAATATGCATCAACGCAAGCAAAAAATGGCCGATTTGAGTGATGGATTTATCATATTGCCGGGAGGATTTGGTACGCTTGAGGAATTTTTTGAAGTGCTAACCTGGTTACAATTGGGTTTACATCATAAGCCAATTGGTGTATTGAATGTTAGCGGTTTTTACGATCCTTTGTTTGCCCAAATGGAAATGATGGTACAAAGCAGATTTTTGAAACCTGCTAACCGCGATTTGGTTTTTAATGAGGCCAGTGCTGAAGTTCTTGTTAGCAAGATGGATGAATTTTCGGCTGTGCCGGATGAGGTTTGGTTCAGAGATAGAAACCTCGCATAGTGAACTACTTTTTTAGATAATTCTGTTTAAATAATATATTACAAAAATTAAATTTTTTTTCGATGCAAATTATTTCATCACACGCTGAGTTTGAACAACACTTGGGTAAAGAATTGGGTGTTTCATCATGGCATACCATCACTCAAGACCAAATTAATAAGTTTGCTGATGCTACTTTAGATCATCAATGGATTCACACTGATGAAGAAAGAGCTAAAAATGAAGGCCCTTTCGGTGCTACCATTGCACATGGATACCTAACACTTTCATTAATTCCTTATTTGTGGAAAGAGATTGTGGATATTCAAAACCTTAAAATGGAAATTAATTACGGCATTGAAAACTTAAGATTTGCACAGGCCGTTACCGTAAATAGCAAAATAAGGCTTAAGGCTAAATTGGCTTCCATCGTTAATCTTCGTGGTGTAACCAAAGTAAATATGGGTATTGAAATGGAAATTGAAGGACAAAAAAAACCAGCTTTTACCGGCGAAGTGGTGTTTTTATACCACTTTATTACGGAATAATATGGATTACTGCGGATGAAAAGTCCGCAGTAATTTTTATTTGACAAATTTCTTTTTGATTAAGCTACTTATTGATTTGTCTTCATCATCTTCGAGCGTACTGAGCTCCAGTTCCAAGGCCTTTGTACTGATTTGAATTTCCATTAATGAAATAATCAGTGAAATCATAAAAAAGATTAAACTGAGCGCAAACAGCACTTCAGCTGCAACATTCATATCCAGGTAAATAAAAAACATACAAAATAAGCAACATGCAAAGCTTATTACCCCAAATGCCTGCATATTCTTAATCATTTTTAGCCGATAGCGCAGGTTTTTAATCTGATGCTGCAGCCTTATGTTTCTATCGCTTTCCTCATATTTTGTTTTCAAGCTCCTTACCAATGTTGCTAAAGCCAGAAAACGATTGGTATAAGCCAGCATAATTAAACTAATGGCAGGAAATAATAAGGCCGGGATGTTTACGGTAAGTTCCATGAGCGAAGCATTTATTCAAAAATATTATTTTATATGGATAAGTACATATTTAATGATAATGAAAGCAAAATTTTTAGCAGAGAATGCAAAGTTGGACGCTACATTTTATTTATAACAAAGTGCAGGTAGTTTTTAAACAGAGCAATAGCGTTGGATAAATATTTCTTTCTGTCGCTTTGCCCCTTATTTGTGTTTAAAAACCCTTTGCAGACTATCCGGTTTTTCTTGGCGTTCTTCGCAGTTAGCACAGCATTAGACCAGAAACCATTTCAGTCTTAATCGTTTTTCTGAAAATAAATTTAAATTGCCGCCATGAATATCGAATTCAATAAGAACGAGGACATTAATAAGCGGTTGGTTTACGAACTGAAAACAAAGCTTAAAAAAATCTATGAGGGCGGAGGCGAAAAAAATGCCGCCAAGCAGAAAGAGAAAGGTAAGCTTCTTGCCCGCGAAAGGATAACTTATTTATTAGATAAAGGATCAGAATTTCTGGAAGTAGGTGCTTTTGCGGCTGATGGAATGTATTTAGAACAAGGTGGTTGTCCTTCGGCTGGAGTAGTTTGCGGTATTGGTTATGTAAGCGGCAGGCAATGTATGATTGTTGCTAATGATGCTACGGTTAAGGCTGGAGCCTGGTTTCCGATGACTGCCAAAAAGAATTTAAGGGCCCAGGAAATTGCCATGGAAAATTGCCTGCCCGTAATTTATCTGGTGGATAGTGCCGGAGTTTATCTGCCGATGCAGGATGAGATTTTTCCTGACAAAGAACATTTCGGCAGGATGTTCCGCAATAACGCCATCATGTCTTCGGAAGGTATTGTACAGATTTCTGCTATTATGGGGGCCTGTGTTGCAGGTGGCGCATACTTGCCCATTATGAGTGATGAAGCTATGATTGTAGATAAAACAGGATCAGTGTTTTTAGCTGGCTCTTACCTGGTAAAATCTGCCATAGGCGAAGATATTGATAATGAAACACTTGGCGGGGCCACTACGCATTGCGAAATTTCGGGAGTAACTGATTATAAACATCCTAATGATGAAGCCTGTCTGGATAGCATTCGTAATATCATGAGTATGCTGGGGAAACCCGCGGATGCAGGATTTGATCGGATAGCATCCACAAAACCCAAGGAAAGCGAACAAGAACTTTACGGCATTTTTCCTGATGGGAGAGATAAACAATATGAAATTAAAGATATCATCAATCGGCTGGTAGATGGTTCTGAATTTGAGGAATATAAAGAAGGTTACGGGCAGAGTATTGTTTGTGGCCTTGGTAGGATTGACGGCTGGGCGGTAGGTATTGTAGCGAATCAACGGAAGGTTGTAAAATCAAAAAAAGGCGAAATGCAGTTTGGTGGCGTGATTTATTCTGATAGTGCCGATAAAGCTGCCCGTTTTATCATGAATTGTAACCAAAAGAAAATCCCTTTGGTTTTTTTACAAGACGTTACCGGTTTTATGGTAGGCAGCAGATCGGAACATGGTGGAATTATTAAAGATGGCGCAAAAATGGTGAATGCAGTAGCTAATTCAGTTGTTCCGAAGTTTACCATTGTTATTGGAAATTCCTATGGTGCAGGAAATTATGCGATGTGTGGCAAGGCTTACGATCCGAGATTAATTTATGCCTGGCCAGGTGCCAAAATTGCGGTGATGGGGGGAGCACAAGCCGCCAAAACACTGTTACAAATTCAGGAAGCGTCGTTAAAAGCAAAAGGCGAGGTCATTAGCCCCGAAAAGCAAGCTGAACTTTTGAAAGAGATAACAGATAAATACGATAGTCAGACAACGCCTTATTATGCGGCTTCACGGTTGTGGGTCGATGGAATTATCGACCCATTGGAAACCCGTAAGGTGATTTCTATGGGTATTGAAGCTGCTAACCAATCGCCAATAACCAAAAGATTTAGTGTCGGGATGATCCAGACTTGATAACCGCATGAATTGTGAAAATTATTTCTTGAAATAGATTGCTTCAGCTCACGCATATCCTTCCTCGCAATAACGCTCAACTCTCGTCATTGCGAGGAGGAACTACAAAGCAATTTATTAAACAATACCCTTTTAAATGCAAAAAGAGTCTAAATAAACCAAAAGAAGATGTTTCATCTTCTAAAATTAATGGATTACCAACTTTTAGTTTATGGGAATGTTAATAAGTAAACTATGTTGACAATGGGCACTTGTTAACAATTGTTTAAAGCATTAAATTTGCTCAACAAATACGGATTTCAAACACACAAATATAATGTCACAAGAAAACGAACACGTACAGTGTTTAATCATTGGTTCTGGTCCTGCAGGTTACACAGCCGCTATTTATGCGGCCAGAGCAGATTTAAAGCCAATTATGTATACTGGTATGCAAGCTGGCGGGCAGTTAACGCAAACTACTGATGTAGAAAACTTCCCGGGTTATCCACAAGGAATTATGGGGCCAGAAATGATGGAAGATTTTAGAAAACAAGCAGAACGTTTTGGAACTGATATCCGTTTTGGCTACATCAGTTCAGTAGATTTTTCTTCTACCCCACATAAAGTTGTTGTTGATGAAATTAAAACTATTACTGCTGATACCGTGATTATTGCTACTGGAGCAACTGCAAAATGGTTAGGTTTACCAAGTGAACAAGTATACAATGGTTTCGGTGTTTCTGCATGTGCAGTTTGCGATGGTTTCTTTTTTAAAGGACAGGATGTTGCCATTGTAGGTGCAGGTGATACGGCTGCTGAAGAAGCAACTTATTTAGCAAAACTTTGTAAAACCGTTCATTTACTCGTACGTCGTGATGAATTTAGAGCATCTAAAGCGATGGTAAGTCGTGTGTTGGCCACTCCGAATATTGTAGTGCATTATAATACCGAAACCCAGGAGATTTTGGGTAATGGAAAAAACGTAACCGCTGTAAAAGTAATCGATAATCAAACCAACGTTGTGTCAGAAATTCCGGTTGAAGGATTTTTTGTTGCAATTGGGCATAAACCAAATACAGATATTTTTAAAGGTCAGCTGGATATGGATGAAACTGGTTATTTACAAACTAAACCAGGTTCTACTCTAACTAATATTGAAGGTGTTTTTGCCTGTGGTGATGTTCAGGACATGTACTATCGTCAGGCAGTAACCGCTGCGGGCTCTGGTTGTATGGCTGCTTTAGATGCAGAAAGATATTTAGCAGCTAAAGAGCATCCTGTAGAAGCATAATTTATTTTATAAGGCAATATCTAGAGAGAAATCATTTTATGGTTTCTCTTTTTTTTTAACCGTTTTTCCAGTATCACTGTGTGTAAACACAAGCATAAAAGTACATGTAACAAAAAAGTGAACTTTAAAATATTTTACTAATCTATATCTTAGTGTACTCTTAAAATCTACTAAATATAAATTATGAAAAAAGTATTGTCAATTTTTTTTGGTCTCTTAATTAGCAGCAGCACTTTTGCGCAAAGCGATCCAAATCTTGGAATTATTCCGGCTCCGGTATCAGTAACCCGTGCTAATGGAAATTTCGTTTTGGATAAAACAACCATTTTGATAAACCAAAGTATTGATGGTGCAAAATCAGCCGATTTATTAAATGCCTATATCGTAAACAAAGCTGGCTTCGCCCTGAGGGAAAGTAAAGTATTACAACCTAATCAGAAAAGCATTTTATTAACTTCGGCAGGTGCAGATCAACTTCCAAATGAGGGCTACACGATTAAAGTTACACCCAACCAAATTTTAATTACAGGAAAAGGTGCAGGTTTATTTTACGCAGTACAATCGGCAATGCAGCTTTTGCCCGAAAAAGTGGCAGATAAAATAACCATTCCGGCGGTGGTTATTAATGATTATCCTCGCTTTACCTATCGCGGTACCATGCTGGATGTTAGTCGCCATTTCTTCCCGATTTCATTTATAAAAAAATATATTGATCAGTTAGCTTACTATAAAATTAATACGTTTCACTGGCATTTAACTGATGATCAGGGATGGAGACTGGAAATTAAAAAATATCCAAAACTTACCCAAATCGGATCTACAAGGTCTGGAAGCATAATTGGTAATTATCCTGGTAAAGGCAATTATTTATCAGAGGTAAAAGGTTTCTACACACAAGATGAAGCAAAAGAGATCGTTAAATATGCTGCCGAAAGATATATTACAGTAATACCTGAAATTGAATTACCGGGTCATGCATCTGCAGCTATTGCCGCTTATCCCGAGTTGAGTTGTTTCCCAGATCGTGATACTTTTATTAGTGAAAAAACGCCTTGGGCAGGAACCAGAAAAGGGAAGTTAGTGCAACAAACCTGGGGAGTTTTTGATGATATTTTTGTTCCTTCAGAAAATACATTTACTTTTCTAAATAATGTTTTGGATGAGGTGGCAAATGTTTTTCCATCAAAATATATTCATATTGGAGGCGATGAAGCTCCTAAAACTTATTGGAAAGAATCGGCATTTTGCCAGGCTTTAATGAAAGAGAAGGGCTTGAAAGATGAACATGAATTGCAAAGTTATTTTATTCAGCGAATTGAAAAGCATTTGAATGCCAAGGGAAAATCGATAATTGGCTGGGACGAAATTTTAGAAGGAGGTTTAGCACCCAATGCAACAGTAATGAGCTGGAGAGGTGAAGATGGAGGAATTGCAGCAGCACAACAAAATCACGATGTAATTATGACACCAGGATCAATGGGGTTGTATATCGATCACAAACAGTCAAACTCACCTGATGAACCTGTTACTATTGGCGGTTATGCACCTTACCAGAAAATTTATGCTTACGATCCGATTCCGGCAGTTTTAACTGTAGATCAGCGTAAGTATATTAAAGGTGTACAGGCCAATATGTGGACGGAATACATTAAAACCCCTGAAAAGGCTGAAAACCATGCTTTTCCTCGTTTATTAGCATTGGCTGAAATTGCATGGACTCCTGTAGATCGTAAAGATTTGAAGAATTTTTCTGAAAACCGCCTTCCTAAACACCTGGCCAGACTTGATAAAATGAATATTAACTACTGGGTGCCTACACCAATCGGTCAGAGCGAAAAACCACTAAATGGTGGTGAATTTACTATTGATTTAAAAGCACCAGTTACCGGCGGGAAAATCTACTATTCTCTGGACGGATCACGCCCATCAGAAAATGCCTTTTTGTATGCACAACCTGTAAAAGTAATTGTTCCGAAGGGCGAAAAAAGAACTTTAAGAACGATTGTAATAGCACCCAGCGGGAAACGAAGTGTAACTACTGAAACCATTTTAAATAACGGTGCTCCTGAAGAAAAAACAGAAGCTAAAAAATAATAGAAAAATCAAGCTATTTTGGTGAGTTCGGTTCTCCAAATCCTTGATAAAAACAGCATCCCGCTAGATAAATAGGGGATGCTGTTTGTTTTAGTTATATTGGTATCGGGTAAATAATTTCCCTGAATTTAATTTTAGATTGTCGTTTTGGAAGAGAAACAAAAATTTTCATTTAAGAGCCGTTTATACAGCTTCAAATATGCCATTAGTGGATTGAAGTATTTTGTGAGGAACGATCATAATGGAAGAATTCATTTATGTGCAACAATTCTGGCCGTCGCATTGTCTTACTATCTTAACATCTCAAAATTAGAATGGATTGCGATTATGGGTGTAATCATCTCAGTAATCGTTACAGAGATTATTAATGCATCCATTGAAAAACTATCTGATGTAGTATCGCCGGAATATCATCCGGTTATTAAAATTGTTAAAGATCTTGCAGCGGGAGCGGTACTCGTTAGTGCTGCATTTGCGGTGGTAGTTGGCGTAATTATTTTTATTCCTAAATTATCTGGAATCATTGGCTAGGGTAGCCGCTCTTGATTCTTCCATTTTATCCTCAATAATTTTATCCCAGCGTGCTTGCATTTTATGGTTACTGCCATGCTCGGTTTCTTCATCGTAATTGCGTTGCATGGTGTCGAAATAACTGCTGATTTCATTTGCCAATTGAGAAATCTGGGCTTTATAATTTTTAACAGCATAATTTCTGTTCTTTAATACCCTTTCAGCTTCAGAATATAGTATGTACTGAATATTAACATGGCCTTGTTCATGGTGCAGTAAACTGGCGCTTACCTCCTGATCTTTAATTTTATCCCATCTTACCCAAGATCGATCTTTATCAATGCTGATTTCGTTTTTGAGGTTGATGACTACACGATTTCTGTAAACTGTTGATTCGTAACTGTATTTCCAGGTCATTGCGGTTAAGGCAAAGAATGGAGAATTTGAATCAGGTTTACCTTTAAAATAAGTTTTCCAATCCAATTGAATCGGTTCGGTAAAATCTTTTTTGAATGCAAATATGCAAGGTAATACCAGCAATAATATAATGGATAAAATCTGTTTCTTCATTTGTTTTACCTATGAAAAAACCGTGCCTAAATTATTCAGGTGTAGAAATTTGATTACTAATGCGTTCAAATTTTTCTATAAGCAACGCTATTCGTTCTTTTTCTCTTTTGATCACTGCCTTTCTTAAAATAGTTGAACAAAAAATCATCCACAGCGATGTAAAGACTACGAAAAACGCCTTTTGAAACCATCCTAAATAAGAGAAAATTTCAATAAAGTAAAATAACAACCCTAACGATATTGCAAAAGCATAAACCCAGAAAAGAGAGTTGTATATCTTATATCTATTTACCTGATAGGTTTTAAGATTTTTTAAATATTCCTCCGGATAGACTGTAAAATCTTTATTTGAAATTAATCTATGGTCTCTATACAACACAATTGTACTGGATAGAATGGCTACTAAAAATATAGAAATCCCCACATAGGTTGTCCAGGAATCGAAATGGAAAAAAACTAATAGTGATGCAATTGCAATAAATGAGGCAAGCATACCTAAAATATTGAGCGCCGATTTTAACCTCAAACCATTCACTTCCTTTTTTGCTTGTTGCAGCATTTCATCAGCAGAAACCTTAACTTCTACGTCGTGCTTTTGCCACAACTCCTGTAATTGATCAAACGCTTGCATACTGATTGAATAGTTCTGTTAATTTTTGTTTAATACGATGAATTTTAACCCTTAAATTGCCTTCACTAATTCCGGAGATATCGGCAATTTCATGGTATGGAAGCTCATCAAGCACCATGGTAATAATCAAACGATCGTTTTCTTCGAGTTTTGAAATGCACTTGTAAAGTAGTGCCACTTGTTCATTTTTTTCTGAAAACTCTTCAATTTTATTCTCAATGATGTTTTCCGTAAGCTCATCTTTGGCCTGCCTTTTTTCCGAACGTAAATAAGTTAAGCAGGTGTTTACAGCGATGCGGTAAATCCACGTAGAGATTAAGGATTTATTTCTAAACTTATCCAGATTTTGCCAAACCTTTAAAAAGGTTTCCTGTAGCAAATCATTAGCAGCATCTGTATCACCGGTATAACCATAACATAAATGGAAGATCTTTTTGGAATTCGAATCGAAGATCTGCTTAAATAACTTGTCTTTTTGTTCCATTTATGAGGTCGTAGGTGTTTTTTAGATGGAGAGGGGTGATTTTTGTTACAGCGAAAGTATAAAAATTTTAAACACCCGAAGCATCAAAATTTGTTACACGGCTTAAATATTGTAGTTTTACAAACTAACAAAGCCACAAACTTTTTATATTCATGAAGAAGAACAAACTTACGCTTTTCATTTTTATAGCGCTTATTGCCGGTGTGGCATTAGGCTATATCTTAAATGTCAATTCGATTGATGTTTATAATCAGAATATTCTGAATGCTGATGCCAAAGTAAAAAGCATAGAAGTAACAATCAAAAAAACACCTGATACCACATCTGCTGCCTTTGCCCAATTAAAGGATGAACGTAAAGCCCAGTCGAAGATTAAAAAAGAAAATGAAGATATCAGGGAAAAAAAACTTGAGTATTTTACTTTGCTGAGTGATATTTTTCTTCGGTTAATAAAAATGATTGTTGCTCCGCTGGTATTTACAACTCTGGTAGTTGGCGTGGCTAAGGTAGGAGATATTAAAGCAGTTGGGCGAATTGGAGGTAAAACCCTGGGTTGGTTTATGGCCATGTCGTTAATGTCGTTAATTCTGGGCCTAATTTTAGTGAATTTGTTCGAGCCAGGAAAACACATGCAACTTACCCTGCCAGATCAAATGGTAAATACGGGCATCCAAAAAGCAGCCATGAGCGTAAAAGATTTTATTGCGCATGTGTTCCCGAAAAGTATTGCCGAATCTATGGCAACAAATGAGATTTTGCAGATTGTAGTATTCTCTTTATTTTTTGGTGTGGCTACCGCTGCTATTGGCGATTTAGGTCAGGTGGTAATCAAAGCATTTGATGCAATTGCTCATGTAATATTAAAAATGACTGGTTATGTAATGAATTTTGCCCCACTGGCAGTTTTTGGTGCTATGACAGCCATTGTTGCCAAGCAAGGTTTAAACGTATTAAATACTTACGCCATTTTTATTGGTGAATTTTATCTTGGGCTGGCTATCCTTTGGGCGGTTTTGATTTTTTTAGGCTTTTTAATATTGAAGAAACGCATTTTCCGTTTGGTAAATGATATGAAAGAACCTGCAATCCTTGCTTTTAGTACGGCAAGTAGTGAGGCGGCTTACCCAAAAACAATGATGCTTTTAGAGCGTTTTGGATGTAAGGATAAAATTGTAAGTTTTGTTTTGCCATTGGGATATTCTTTCAATTTAGATGGTTCCATGATGTATATGACTTTCGCTTCGTTGTTCATTGCACAGGCTTACGGCATTCATTTAGGGTTTGAACAACAGATTTCCATGCTTTTAATTTTAATGCTTACCAGTAAAGGAATTGCGGGCGTACCAAGGGCATCATTAGTGGTCATTGCAGGTACGATTGCCAGCTTTAATATTCCTGAAGCCGGACTAGCCTTGCTGATCGGTATCGATCCTTTATTGGATATGGGCCGTTCTGCTACCAATGTTGTTGGTAATTCAATCGCAACAGCCGTAGTAAGTAAATGGGAGGGAGAGCTTAAGGATGCTTAGTATAGATTACTGATAAGATGATTTTAAGATGTTCTGAACATCGATAAATTTTATCAGTTTTGCACCTCGTGAAAATTACTAATATTCCACATTCAATAAATTATATCCGTGTCAAGTAGAGGGAAAAAGATTTTTTTAGCTTTAACAATCATCATTCCGATGATTATTTACTGTTATATTTATTACAAACCGATCATCAGTAATGCACCATTTCGCAAAGCTGATTTTGTATCAATGCAATTTAGTTATGGTATAAAAGATACTCTAGAAAATAGATACGATTCAAAAACCGGGGTTTATCAATATGTGAATAACCGCGATTCGGTAATTAACAAAAAATTCTTCTTAAAAAGCGATGATATTTTATACATGCACAGAAAGGCAAATGAAATCGGGCTTTGGAATTTTCCCGATACGATTGGCCAGAAAAGTGCAAAATCAAAGTTAGTTCCTCGTTATGATATTACTTTTAACTACAAAGAGAAATCAAAGCATGTAGTTATTTATGGCGATTTTGATGGTAATCCTAAGTTGTTAGATGCTGCAGTTCAAATGCGTAAGATTATTCAGGAAACGATTAACCAGGCCGAAATAAGAAGCGGAAAATAGATCCTGCCATGGTATCGCTGTATATTAAATCCTCATAGGTTTCAAAAACTTATAAGGATTTTGTATGTTAAAATAGTTTTTTTGTCTGTTAAAATCCCTTCGTATCCGACAATGACGGAAAGTGAATAAGAGATACGTCTGTCGTCATTTAGAGCGTATCCAGAAAATCTTTTAAATTGATTGCCTGCCCAGACAATAAGCTATTAGTTTTGCATTCTGATGTCATGGTTCAAAGATCTTTCCGCTCAATTGCACTACGGTACAGATGACAGTTGAGGCTTACATGAAAATGTATCTGAAGTAAAAAGGTTTTTGGATTCAATCTAAGTTCAATAGCACTACCAGCTTGCTTACAATAAACCTGATGGGAATGGAAAGCCCGGAGTGTAACGAGGACTTGTAATGCACAGCCAGACTGAAGTGAACTAAGAGTTGTCTGACAGTGCTTTTCAAAATAAATTATTATTCAATTGGCAAAGGTGCTGATGGAAATAGATTAAAAAATATTTTTGAGATGTGTTTGTGTGTTAGATGAATTTGTTCTATATTTGCACCTCGTTAAATAAAAATTAAAAAACTAATATTTAAACAATGTACGCAATAGTAAATATAGCAGGGCAGCAATTTAAAGTTGCTAAAGACCAGCACCTTTTTGTACACAGATTGCAAGGAGATGAAGGCGCTAGTATTGAATTTGATAACGTATTGTTGGTTGATAACGGTGGTGCAATCACTGTAGGAGCTCCTGCAGTTAAAGGTGCTAAAGTATCGGCTAAGATCGTATCTCATTTAAAAGGTGATAAAGTAATCGTTTTCCACAAGAAACGTAGAAAAGGTTACAAAAAGAAAAATGGTCACCGCCAGTTTTTCACAAAGATTCAGATCTCTGACATCACGTTATAATTAATTGTTAACCCAATAATTCGCCATTAGCGAATTACAAAATATAAAATCATGGCACACAAAAAAGGAGCCGGTAGTTCGAAGAACGGACGTGAATCGCATAGTAAACGTTTAGGTATTAAAGTTTTCGGTGGTCAGTTAGCTATCGCAGGAAACATTATTGTACGTCAACGTGGTACAAAACACCACCCTGATAAAGGTGTTGGTATTGGTAAAGATCATACTTTATTTGCTTTAGTTGATGGAACAGTTATTTTCAAAAAGAAAGCAGATAACAAATCTTATGTTTCTATTCTTCCTATTTCTGATTTAGAAATTGAGGAAGCTTTAGCTAAAAAAGAAGTAGCTGCTGAAGCACCTGCTAAAAAAGCAACAGCAAAAAAAGCTGTTAAAAAAGAAGAAGCTACTGAAGAAGCTGCAGCTGCAGAATAATTAGTACTAAGAGATATTAAAAAAGTCCTGATGAAAGTCAGGACTTTTTTTTTATTGCAGATGGTTTTTAATTCCTGCTTTTATGACGAGCGATTAGATTTTTAATCCACCGAAGGTACTGGTCATAATGATACTGAGAACAATCAGCGTAATGATCACATACATTTTATCTTTTTCAATGATAAAGGCAATCAGGGAGAATAGAATCCTCATTATGGGCGTAATGATGAGCAGCAAAGTGCCAAACTGAATAATCGCTATCGGCTTTAGTGAAAATATTCCCAGGAATATTCCCTTAAATGTGATTAAACTACGCTCTTCTCCTTTAAAAATATGGTAATCTGGTCTGCTGAGTTGCCCTTGTTCATATAGATACATTAAGCCACCTATCAGTACAACTATGCTAGCGGTGATTACCCCGGTTCTTAATAGCTTACCTACTGTTTTTTCTACATCACGATCATGCAGTGTTATTGTTTTTTTATCTGTACTCATCTTAAAATTTATGCTGAATTCCATTATAAATCATTTCTAATGCCACAAAAGTGATGGCAATGCAGAATATAATTCGCAATGTGGTTGGATTAATTTTTGTCAATAATCTGGCGCCAGTAAATGCTCCGCCTAAAACGCCCAATACTACTGGGAAAGCAATTCCCGGGTCCATATAACCTCTCTGAAGATAGACGACAGCACTTGCTGCAGCAGTAACACCAATCATAAAATTGCTGGTAGTTGTACTTACTTTAAACGGAATTTTCATAGTCGTATCCATAGCCAATACCTTTAAAGCTCCGGAGCCAATTCCGAGCAAGCCCGACATGATGCCTGCAAATGTCATGATAGAAAAACCACCACCAATGTTGGTTAATTTATAGTTTACAATACCATCTTGAGTGGGGTAGCTGCTGTTGAGCTTTAAAACGGATGATAATCTACTGCCTTCAGTCAATGCTTCCTGATTCTTTTTTCTCAAAGTCATAGCTGCTGAAAACAGTAACACCACACCAAATAAAATGGCAATAGTGTTGGTAGGAGTATATACTGCTACAATAGCGCCGATCACTGCGCCAACAGTTGTAGCAATTTCCAGAAACATACCTAACCGGATATTCGTGATCCCCTCTTTAATATAAGCACTGGCAGCCCCAGATGAGTTTGCGATCGAAGCCAGGAGTGCTGCTCCGATGGCATAGCGTATATCTACATGAAATACTAGTGTAAGTAATGGAATGATGACTACGCCACCACCTAATCCTGTTAGTGAGCCTACGAGACCTGCAAGATAAGCTCCTAAAATCAGGATAATGGTAAATGTTAAAACTGACATGATATTTATTTAATGGTTGTTATTTAATATGTTTGAAACGATTGATAAAGCCTTTTTTTGATTCTTATTTTTGATTTCGCGATATAGATCTTGGTGCAGGTGGTGACTCATGGCGAAATGAGTTATGCCTTGCGGTTCCCTCCTGGAGAAAAAATCTCTGATGATGTGCGTGAAACTGGTGTATAAATCAAGCAGAACAGTATTTGCAGATGCCTTTGCTATTGCGATATGAAATTCAATATCTGCCTTGATACATGCTTGCTGAGAATTTTTTTGAATGGCTTCTTCTCTGGCTGCCAATGCATGAGCAATTTCATTTAGATGCGCTTCATTTCGGTTTAAAACTGCAAGTCCGACAATTTCTTTTTCCAAAATACCCCTTACGTAATTGATGTCTGCAAAGTTTGAACTTCGCAAACGCTGTTCAAGTGGTTCAGATGAAATTTCGTTCACAATGGTTCCAGCACCTTGTTGTACTGTTAAAATTCCGGATAAGGTTAATAACTTAACTGCTTCGCGGATGGTAGATCTGCCCACTCCGTAGCGTTCCATAAGTATCGGTTCTGCTGGAATTTTATCACCGACAGCAAAAGATCCATCTTTTATCTCTTGCCTGATTTTACTCGAAACGATTTCTGAAAGTTTATTTTTTTTCTCCATAGCCAAACAAAGGTATGATGATATATTTAAACATCAGATGTTTTACTGTCATATATTTGTTTTATTTTGGAGGAATCAGCCTTCATTAACCCCGGCACAGCTGTTGTGCCGGGATTAATAGAGAAAAATAAATCTTAACGGGAAAAGAGATAGCTAGTATTCACGAGCCATTAACTGGTTTGTTAGGGTAAGTAAGCCGGCTTTATTTGCATCGCTAACATTAATTTGATCGAAAAATCCTAACGCTTTATCGCGGTAGTGTTCCATGCTCTCCCTGGCAATTTGTTGTACATCTAAAGTGTCATAAACTGATTTTACTGTCGCTACTTTTTCTTTAATGTCGAATTCTTTGTAGGTAGTCCAATTGTCTAAAGAATTTTTTGTTTCACCTTCTGCCAGTTCAAAAGCTTTTAACAATAAGAAAGTCTTTTTATTGGCAATGATATCCCCGCCAACCTGTTTGCCGAATTTCTCAGGATCAGCATACACATCTAAAATATCATCCTGCAGTTGAAAAGCAATGCCAATATTTTCACCAAACTGGTAAATTAAATCAGCATCTTTTTCTGAAGCACCTGCAATGATTGCACCTAGTTTCAAAGCTCCGCCCAGTAGAACAGCTGTTTTAAGACGAATCATGTTGATGTATTCTTCAATACTCACGTCATTCCGGTTTTCAAACTCCATGTCTAATTGTTGTCCTTCACACACGCCCTGAGCAGTAGCATTAAAGGTATCTAAAACATCTTTTAAGAAAACAGGATTTACTTTAGCCAGGTTCTTATTGGCTTCAACCATCATCACATCACCACTTAAAATTGCGGTATTGATGCTCCACTTTTCATGAACTGTTGGTTTCCCCCGGCGAATTGGGGCGTTATCCATGATGTCATCATGAACAAGCGTAAAATTATGAAAAACTTCTATGGCCATTGCCGCATGAATGGAGTCATGTGCATTTTTGCCAAACAGTTCTGTTGCCATTAAAACCAATAGGGGGCGAATACGCTTCCCGCCCAGGTTAATGATATAAGTAATAGGATCATATAGTTCCTTCGGATGGTCAGGAAACTTTAAGTTTTGTATTGCTGTATCTAGTATATTTTGTAGTTGATCTGTAGTCTGCATGCTTTATTTTAAACACTTGTATCGGTCACAAATGTCATAATTTTTAATCAGGAATTAGTGTAAAATCGATTTGACGTTTAGAAAGATCAACTTTTTTGACACGAATCATCACTTCATCACCTAATTGATATTTTTTCTTTTTTCTCTGGCCTACAATACAATAGTTTTTTTCGTCAAGAACATAAAAATCATCAGCAATATCTCGAAGGCGAATCATACCCTCACATTTATTTTCTTCAATTTCTACATACATTCCCCATTCAGTAACGCCAGAAATAATGCCCTTGTATTCCGTTCCGATATTATCCTCCAGGTATTCGGCTTGTTTATATTTAATTGAAGCCCTTTCAGCATCTGCAGCACGTTTTTCCATTGCTGATGAATGTGCACAAGCTACCTCATAAAATTCAGCATCAGCAGATTTTCCTCCGTCCAGGTAAATTTGTAATAACCTGTGTGCCATTACATCGGGGTAACGACGGATAGGAGAGGTAAAGTGAGTATAATAATCGAAAGCTAAACCGTAATGACTGGTTTTCTTGGTAGAATAAATGGCTTTTGCCATAGAGCGAATGGCGAGTGATGTTAATATATTTTGCTCTTTTTTGCCCTCTACATCAGCCATTAAATGGTTAAGAGATTTTGCAATGTCCTTATCTGATTTAGTACTGACTTTATAACCAAAACGAGATGCAAAATTGGCGAAGGTGGTTAAGCTTTCCATGTTTGGCGAATCGTGTACACGATAAACGAAAGTAAGTTTCTTTTCCCCTTTCTGCTTTTTAGCTACAAATTCGGCTACTTTGCGGTTGGCCAAAAGCATATAATCCTCGATGAGTTTGTGTGCATCTTTGCGCTCTTTTACGTAAACACCAATTGGTTTCCCTGCTTCATCAAGTTTAAATTTTACCTCGGTACTTTCAAAACTAATGGCACCATTTTTAAATTTACGATCCCGTAAAATGTATGCCAGCTCATTAAGTTTTAATATTTCAGTGGCATAATCTCCTTCTTTATTTTCAATTACTTCCTGCGCCTCTTCATAACTAAACCTTCTGTCAGAGTGTATAACTGTTCTGCCATACCATTCGTTTTGGATATTGGCCTGTTCGTCCAATTCAAAGACAGCAGAAAAACATAATTTATCTTCATTTGGACGAAGAGAGCAAACGCCATTACTCAGGCGCTCCGGAAGCATAGGGATTACACGATCTACTAAATAAACCGAAGTTGCACGGCTATAGGCTTCTTTATCCAATTCTGTTCCCTGATTTACATAATGGGAAACATCGGCAATGTGAACACCAATTTCATAATTTCCGTTAGGAAGTTTTTGGTAAGAAATGGCATCATCAAAATCTTTAGCGTCCGCCGGATCAATGGTAAAGGTTAGCACCTTTCTGAAATCTTTTCGCTTTGCGATTTCCTCCGCAGGAATTTCTTCGGGTATAGCGTTGGCTTCCTTTTCAACCTGAGCAGGGAACTCCAACGGAAATCCATACTGAGCTAAAATGGCATTCATTTCGGTATTGTTTTCACCCTGGTTGCCCAAAACGTGTTTTACAATTCCAATAGGATTTTTGGCGCTTTCAGGCCAGTCGGCAAGGGTTACCAAAACACGCTGACCGTTTTTTGCATCCAAAGTATCAGTCAAAGGCACAAAAATATCGTGCATCATTTTTTTATCATCAGCGATAACAAAAGCAAAACGATCAGATATTTTGATGACGCCAGTAAAATCAGATTTAGCTCGTTTAATGATTTCAACGACTTCACCATCATTTTTTCTGCCGCTTTTCTTAGCAAAAACATAAGCTTTTACCGTATCGCCATGAAGCGCATTTTTAAGTTTACGCGGCGCAACAAATATGTCTTTTTCAAATTCATCCTGCGGAACAATGTAGGCAGAGCCATCGGCAGTCATATCAACAGTGCCAATAATGAAATTCTGAAGTTCTTTAAGTTTGAATTTACCTTTCTCTGGTTCAAGAAAAATTCCAGTATTTTTCCCTTCTTTTAATATCTCCAGAATGGTTTCTCTCGATTCCTGATCTGTTAAATTTAATTTGGCCGAAACCTGTTTATAATTTAAGGGTTGATTATTGCTTTTTTCAAAAATATCACTAACCAATTGATTCAGAACCAATTTTATATTTGCCGTTTTCTTCTTTGCCATACGCTAAAACTGAATTTATCGAATATACAGAAAAGATGCTTAAGCCAATAATTTTGATTTCGAATAAGGTTTAATCATGAGTTGATTTTGATTAATTAATCATCTTCAGCATGATATATTTTATGCTTTTTCTTTCTGATGTGTAGCTTAAATGAATATTCCCATCTTCACTTTGTATGATGGCCGGATAACTATATTCACCTTTAGGATGATCTTCTAACGTGTAAATATCTTTCCATTGTTTGCCGTCTTTTGAAAGGGCAAGCTTTAGCACCGACCTGCCTTCCCACCAGTTTTTACCTGCTGGAAGGGGGTTGTAAATCAGGAGTTGCAGACCATTTTTTAAGGATACTGCATCGCTTCCTGAATTTGGGTTTGGTAAATTTGTAGCTTGAATTTTAGACCAGTTTTCGCCGTTATCTATTGACCAGCTTTCGGCAATTACATTTTGCCTGCTTCTGCATAGTAACTGCAATTTTCCATTAGGATAGGTAAGTATAGAGGGTTGAATTACACCGAAGGTATCACAATCAATTCGTATTTTATTCCAGTTTTTTCCTTTTGAATCTGATTTTTCCAGGTGGATAGTCCATGTTTTTTGATCTAAACTTTCGGTACTTGAGGGATATAAGATGTCTCCCTTCTTGAGTTGAATGGGCTTGTTTTTGATCGGCCCTAAAAAACCTTTCGGAAGATTAATCGCTTCAGACCATGTTTTACCATTATTACTTGATGTTTTATATGCGGCCCACCATTCGCGTGGGTTTGGTCCGATTTTGTAATGCAGGTATAAAGTACCATCGGCAGCTTTAAAGAGAACAGGATTCCAACATGCAAACCTGGTAGTGTCATTAACTATGCCATCGGCAATAGGAATAGGTTTGCTCCAATGTTTCCCGAGTTTTACCGCAGACCAGATCACTACATCCTTGCTGCCTTCATATTTGCCTCCAAACCAGGCCGACATCACTTTCTTATCTCCTATATCAACCAATGTTGAAGCATGACAAGCTGCAAAAGGCGGATTATTAAAAATGCTGGCACTATCTATAATTAATACTTTTTGAGCATGACAAAAAAGAGTTAACAACAGCAGAGAAAATAGTATTATCGATTTTTTAAACTTTAGCTTCGTTACCTGGAATTGCATTGATTAGTTTTTTAGTGTAATCTGCCTGTGGTGAATTAAAAATATCTTCCGGAAAACCCTGTTCTTCAATTTTCCCTTTATTCATGACGATAATACGGTCTGAAATATGCTTGATAACGGCCAGGTCATGAGATATGAAAATGTAGGTTAACCCAAATTCATTTTGCAAATCTCTAATTAAATTCAGAACCTGTGCCTGTACAGATACATCTAAAGCAGAAACAGACTCATCACAAATGATAAATTTTGGCTCTAAAGCCAATGCTCTGGCAATAACAATCCGTTGGCGTTGTCCGCCACTAAATTCATGAGGGTAGCGGTTATAATGCTCGTTTGTTAAACCCACTTTATTTAACAACTTTAAAACTTTCTGTTTTCGCTCTGCATCATTTTCATGCATCTGATGAACTTGAAGTGGTTCTAGAATAGACTGGCCAATGGTGATTTTAGGGTTTAACGAGGCATAAGGGTCCTGGAAAATAATCTGGATATCTTTACGCAGTTTTCTTAGCTCATTTTTGCCAACCTTGGTAATATCTTGTCCGTTAAAGAATATATTGCCTGTGGTGGGTTCAATTAATCTTAAAATTGTTCTTCCCAGTGTGGTTTTTCCACAGCCCGATTCGCCAACCAATCCTAAGGTTTCTCCCGGGAAAACATCAAATGTAATTTCATCAACAGCCTTAACAAAATCTTTTACTTTGCTAAATAAACCTTTATTTACAGGATACCAGGTACTGAGGTTTTGGAGCTGTAACAAGGGTTTTTGCACATACAATTGATTTCTTCTGGTGGAAATTTCCTCAGGTGTAAATTGATTTGATGCAATTAAATGCGCACCTTTCTGATCAATTTTATTTAAGAAATCACTAACCACAGGAAGCTTTTTTAATTGTAAAGCAGGTACGGGGCGGCAGGCTAATAAACCTTTTGTGTAAGGATGCTGTGGATTTTGGAAAATGGATTTTGCCAAACCGTGCTCCACAACTTCGCCTTTATACATTACAGCAATTTCGTCGGCAATTTCACTAATTACACCTAAGTCATGTGAAATAAAAATCATAGCCATCTGCCGTTCTTCTTTCAATTTTAGCAGTAACTGAATAATTGTTTTCTGAACAGTAACATCCAGCGCCGTGGTGGGCTCATCAGCAATTAAAAGTTTGGGGTTACAACTCAATGCCATGGCAATCATTACTCTTTGCTTTTGTCCGCCTGAAATCTGGTGCGGGTAGCTTTCAAAAATTTGTTCGGGCCTGGGCAGTTGCACTTCGTTAAAAAGTGCTATGGTTTGCTTTTTAGCTGCTTTTTTGTCTATTTTTTGGTGAAGAATAATGGCTTCAACAACCTGTTCTCCGCAGGTGAAAACCGGATTTAACGAAGTCATGGGTTCCTGAAAGACCATTGAAATTTCGTTACCCCTCAACTTGCGAAGTTGTGTTGCGCTTAAATCCAGTATGCTGGTATCCTCAAAAATAATATTTCCTGTGATTTTAGCAGCCTGCTCATTATGCAGGCGCATAATAGAAAATGAGGTGACTGACTTTCCAGATCCGGATTCACCAACAATTCCTAAAACCGTTCCTTTTTTAACCGTAAAACTGATGCTTTTGACTGCTTTGAACCACGATTTTTCATCACGGTTGTAAAAATCAATACTTAAATCCTTAACTTCTAACATTAGTTTACAATGGTAATATTTTCCGCTTGAATTATTTCCATTCCTTTAAACTTTAATAAAACCTGAGCAGTTGTAACCACATCTTTCTGGCAATAGGTTACAATTCGTTGAAGGTTTTGTTCTTCGTAATAAACCTGCCTTACCTGGCTACCATCAATATCATCTTTTGGTGTAGGAATATCTAAAACAGCCGCCAGTAAATTCAAAGAAGTAAAATGTTTATAGTCGCCAAATTTCCACATCTCCATGGTATCTAAATGATTTACCTCCCATGGTTTTTTGCCGGAAATATCAAGTGTGGTTGGAATTTCCAATCCATTAATCAGCAGCCTTCTGCATAAATACGGAAAGTCAAATTCCTTTCCATTGTGTGCGCAAAATAGCAGTTGAGGAGATTGTTTATTAATCAGGGTAACAAACTGTGTTAACATTTCCTTTTCCTGATGTCCGGAGAAAGATTTTAATCGGAGTGAATAGGATTTGTTCTGGTAACTAAAAATGCCTAAGCTAATGCAAATAATCTTACCAAATTCAGCTAAAATGCCAGCTCGCTCGTAAAACTCTGCGGCACTTTGATCGGCTTTGCGCTGAAAATGCGTTTTGCTTTCCCACAGTAATTGTAAATGCGGAGGAACATCATCAAAAGATTGATATTGTGGTACAGTTTCAATATCGAGTACAATAACCTGACTTAAATCTAGCGTTTTTAGCATACAACAAGATAAAAATAAATTAGCGGGATAATGGACTAATTATCTGACATAAATTTTTTAAGTTTGAGTATGGCAAGTAAATTTGAACAATCGTTAGCCGGTGGAGCACATCATCAGCTGCAAAATCTGGTTGGTAGATGGAAGGGTACAACTAAAACCTGGTTTGAAAAAGATGTGTTGGTTGATGAAACCGAAACAATTGCCCAGATTTCTTCACTTTTAGATGGCCGTTTTATTTCTTATGATTATCAAGGTAGTTTACAAGGGAAACCGATAACAGGTAAAATGATCATTGGGTTTGATATCCCTTATCAGAAATTTACTTTCAGCTGGATAGATAGTTTCCATATGGGCACTCAGATTATGCAGGCTATAGGAAACGCTGCTGAAAATGGTTTTTCCATACTAGGGGCTTACGGCAATCCTGAATATGGCGACCAGTTATTTGGCTGGCGAACCCAACTGGATATTTTGAATAGTGATCAAATTATTTTCAGCGCATTTAATATTATGCCGGGCGAAGAGGAAACTAAAGCAATAGAAGCAGTTCTTAACAGAATATAAATCAATATCTTAGTGTTTAATTTACACTACGTGTTTTCTTAAAGTCAAAACTCTTTATTAAGGCATATTCCTGCATAAATTTTAAGAAATTTGCGGCAGCAAAATACTTATAATGCAAGTTGAGAATCAAAGCCAGTCTGTATCTAACGTTAATCTAATTATCATCAGTTATGTAGCATTTACATTTCTTGGTTATTTTACCATCGGATTAACGCTGGCTGTTCTGCCCGCATATCTTCACGGCAATTTAGCATTTAGCACTATGATTGCTGGTATCGTCATCAGTATTCAATACGTGGCTACTTTTTTGTTTAGAGGTTTTGGAGGGAAGATTGTAGATAGAAGAGGTCCGAAGCCAGCCGTAATGATGAGTATGGCAGGATTTATCTTCAGCGGATTTCTGCTGCTTGCTGTAGCATTTTTAAAGGATTACAGGATATGGAGTTTGGGATTATTGGTTGTAATGCGCCTGGTAACTGGCTTTTCTGAAGGTTTGGTAGGGGCAAGTCCAATTAACTGGGCTATATTTAAGGTTGGAAGCACGCATACAGCAAAGGCCATTAGTTACAATGGTATTGGTAATTATGGCGCTTTAGCCGCCGGCGCACCACTTGGTGTATTCATCAGTAATAGTTTTGGGATAGGATACATTGCCTTCTTTATAATTTTAATTGGTATTGCAGGCTTTATTTATGCAAATAGTAAAATGAATATCATTGGAATAAGTAAAGAGGCCCCTCAATCATTCTTACACGTTCTTAAAAAGGTAACACCTTATGGCTTATGCCTGGCTGCTGGCGGAATAGGTTTTGGTGCCATATCAACATTCATAACACTTTATTATTCTTACCTGCAGTGGGATGGAGCAGTACTTTGTCTCTCACTTTTTAGTGCAATGTTCATATTAGGGAGGTTGGTATTTGCAAATGCTATTAACCAATACGGCGGCATGAAAACAGCTATTGCCTGTTTAACAATGGAGGTTGTAGGGTTAAGTGTTATTGCCGTAGCCATTGGCCCGGTATTTACGCTTATTGGCGCAGGTATTGCCGGTTTAGGATTTTCATTAGTGTTTCCTGCTTTGGGTGTAGAAGCCGTTCGGTTAATCCCGGCATCCAGTCAGGGCGCAGCTTTAGGTAATTATGGATTATTTATTGATTTATCTTTAGGGATTACGGGTCCATTACTCGGCGCAGTTTCTACTGGTTTTGGAATGAATTATCTTTTTCCATTCAGTTTATGTATGGTATTACTGGGACTAATTTTAGCGGTAACTATTCTTTATAAAAGACAAAAGCTACAGGTTGCAAACTAAAATGGTTCTGCAATCATTTTACAGAACCATTCCTTATAATTTAAAATAGCGTTGGTGGTGTAGCTCCGTTTGCCATTACCGGGATTTTTAAATTGGTGTCAACCGCTTTATTCAGTTTCTCTGTAAAATAGGCGGAAAATAACGGAGAGGAAAGTTCTACATTCTGGTGAACAAAGAAATATAAGTTTTGCAAGCCCTGTTCTTTCCAGCTTACAATTCTTTCAATCCAATCGTCTAAGCGTTTTTTATCTATATCATCATCGTTTGCGCCAACAAAACGTACAAAGGCAGTGGGCGAAGTTAAACGCATATGCAGCATGTCGCGTCTTCCAGCTGTATCTACGATAATGTTTGCAATACCATGATCTTCAAACAACTGCGCAAATTCTGTAGCTACTGATGGATTGGAAAACCATTCATGATTTCTAACTTCCACACCAAGTGGGATCACTTTTGGAAATTCCTGTATCACGGTTTTTAGGCGATCAAAATCCTTTGGCTTAAAATTATCGTGTAGTTGCAAAAATGCCATTCCGAGTTTGTCTTCGAAATTACTAATGGCATCACAAAATTGCTCAACTGGTTCTTTAACGTTAATCAGTCTTTTAAAATGACTAACGGTATTGGTTAATTTTGGGAAGAATTTAAAATCTTCAGGTGTTTTATGCGTCCAGGTAACCACCTGTTCGCTCGATGGCATCCCGTAGAAAGTAGCATTCAATTCAATGGAATTAAACTGCGTAGAATAGTAAGTCAATTCATCCTTTGTTCCTTTTGGATAAAACCCTTTTAAGTCGGCTTTGTTCCATTTGGCGCAACCCACATAGGCCTGGAAAGATTGTTTAGGTTTATTTGCTGCTAAAATCGCTGCTGTTTCAGGAGCATCAGCAGGAAGGGTATAATCTATAATGGTTGGGTCTTCTACTTTACCGAATTGCATTTCTAAAATATGTTATGTGATACTAATTACTTTAATTTCCTCTTTTTTTATTTAAAAGAACTGCTAATGCTGAGTTAATCTTTGGTTCTAACTTTCGCCAAAATAGTTTATTTTGAACAATTCCCGAATTTAATAAGAATAAGTTTTGGAAGAGCACCAAACCAACCGATTAATTCTTTGAATCTGAATCCTTGGAAACAATTATGACATTTTTTTTAATTTGAGCCATCTAAAATGGTCAAGTCATCTACTGAATGTAGATTTAGACTGAAAGAAGATCTTGTTTTAAAATTTGTGTATTCTGAAAGCCATTTGGCAATTATAGGGGATATATTGGTGTCAGTCCAAATTTCCCAATTATTTATACATTAAGTTCTCATTTATTTTTTGTGCACTATATAAGAGAACAGCCCTAATATCTTCTTTTTCTAGGATAGGATGTTCCTCTAGAATTTGTTCCTCACTCATGCCGCTTGCTAATAATTCAAGTACATCAGAAACTGGAAATCTCAAACCAAGTATTGTAGGTCTTCCTCCCATCAAACCATCTGTAGCAATGATCCGATCGAAGAACTTAATTTGTTCATGTGCCATACTCTAATATAAAAAAAATACCTCAGTAATAAAACTGAGGTAATGGTGTATTTTAATTAAATTTTGTTTTCGTACTAACAAATTCCCAACTGTAATCTGAATTAGTAACCCAGAATCTTCAATACTTGCTTACTATTTTGTTCTTCTCCAAAAACCTCGAAATTGAAACTTTCATCACGATTTCTGCGGATCAAAACATGTTTCGGGCTTGGCAGTAAACAGTGGTGGATACCACCATAACCGCTCAATACTTCCTGGTAAGCACCCGTGTGGAAGAAACCTAAATACTGCACCTTACGCGTTTTTGGCATAAAAACACTGTTCATGTGTGCCTCCTGGTTGTAATAATCCTGTCCATCGCAGGTTATTCCACCTAAGTTAACCCGCTCATATTCAGCATCCCAATTGTTAATTGGTAATAAAATGTATTTTTGGTTTAATGCCCAAACGTCAGGTAAATTGGTAATAAAAGAACCATCCAGCATTAACCAACGCTCACGATCGTTTTGTTGTTTACGGCCCAGTACTTTATAAAGGATACCAGAAGCCTCTGCAACCGTATATTTGCCAAATTCGGTAATGATATCTGGTTCCATTACATCATGAATGGCACAGATTTCTTTAATCCTTTTTACAATTTCGTTTACCATGTATTCGTAATCGAAATCGAAAACCAACGAATCTTTAAATGGCATACCACCACCAATATCAAGGGTATCTAAATCAGGATTAATCTTTTTAAACTTGCAATAAAGCGTTACATATTTCTCTAACTCGTTCCAATAATATGGTGAATCGGTAATACCTGAGTTAATGAAAAAGTGCAATAATTTAACCCTGAAATTTGGGTTATGTACAATTTTGTTGTTGTAGAACTCAATAATATCCTCCATACGTACGCCTAAACGCGAAGTATAAAATTGCGAATCTGGTTGCTCTTCTGCAGCAATACGGATACCTAAATTGCATGGCGTATCTATATCAACCTCATCATCGAAAAGGTTAAACTCTTCTTTATTATCCAATACCGGAATAATGTTTTTATAACCATCATGCAACATATCTATAATATATTGCTTGTACTGATAGGTTTTAAAACCATTGCAAATAATGGTCGTATCTTTAGTTAAATGTCCTTTTTTCTCCAAGGCATCAACCATTGGCATATCAAATGCCGACGAAGTTTCAAGGTGAATATTGTTCTTTAAAGCTTCCTCAACAATGTGGCGAAAATGCGAACTTTTGGTACAATAGCAATACTTGTAATCGCCACGGTAATTGTTCTTTAAAATGGCAGTTTGGAAAAGAATCTTCGCTTGTTGAATTTTCTTGCTTACCATTGGTAAGTACGTGAAACGTAGGGGAGTACCATAAGTTTCAATCATTTCCATCAGGTTTAAATCCTGAAAATATAATTCATCATCTATTACATCAAAGCCTTCCTGTGGAAAGCCAACGCTTAGATCGAGAAATTCTGAGTAACTCTGCATTTACTTTTAAATAATTTCTGCAAAAATGTAATTTTAAATTGAGAATTATCTGGTATTGAAAATATTTTTACTGTAGATAAACGGATTAATTTTTCTTGACGAACTTCATTGCCAATAATTGTACGCACCTCATTTTAAATCAGATTAATCAATCTTTAAAGAGATGATGTCGTAATTAGTTATTCTCCATCAGATTAAGGAGATCTTCGCAGATTATCTTATGATGTTTTTATGATTATTAATCAATTTGAATTGATTTCGATAGAGTTTTTTAAAATCTGCGTTTATCCTTTTAAATTGGCAGGAGAATATTTCGAAACGTAATTTTCTCTTCTTACCGATTGCAACAATCCGGCTCTTTTTCAAATCCTCAACATTGGAGACCGGTTTTCCGGGTTTTTTAAATGGATTGCTTGCAAAATGATTTTTACACCATTGCTATTGATGTTAGGATGCATAAAAAATAATATTGTTTTTTTAAAGTAATTGATGATATCAATCGTCTACTTCAGCAAAACCTTAACAAAAACAATTATAAACGAATTATGATATCCATTTTTAAGACGAATATTCAGTCAGGAGTTGAATTGAATAAAATTGCAGCACATTTAAATAGTTTACTTCCTGGTGCAACCTGGAGTGTAGATTTGAGCGATTCGGATAAGATTTTAAGAATAGATTCTAGTGTAGATAAGATAGGCGATGCAGTTTCGCTTTTAACAAAATTTGGGTACCACTGCGAAAATTTACAGAATTTTTACGCCCCGCCGGTTTGGTAGGACGATTGTATTTTAAAATGTTCGTCGTGCTGGATTCATTTCATCATCTCATTTTAAAAGAGACCATGAAATAACACAGGGCGACGATACAGTCAAAAGCTTTATCCCTTTCTCAGGTACTTGGTTAAAATCACAATGGTTTGGCCTTCTACTTTACCTTCTATTTGTTCGGTATTGTCATGAACTAAACGGATATTTTTTACAACTGTACCCAATTTGGCACTTAAAGTAGATCCTTTTACATCTAAGGTTTTAACCAATACCACCGTGTCGGCTTCGTACAATCTTGTTCCATTGCTATCCTGATGAAATTCTACTGTTCCTTCATTTTCATGATCGCCGGTTTTTTTTGCCCACTCCAGCGTTGCCTCATCCAAATACAAAATATCTAAACTATCTGCCGCCCAACCTTCATTTCTTAACCTGCTTAACATGCGCCAGGCCACAACCTGTACTGGTGGAAACTCAGACCACATGGTTTCGGTTAGTATTTTCCAATGACTGGAATCCAACTGTTCCGTTTTTTCGATCTGATCTAAACAAGCTTTACAAACCAGAATACAATTATCAGCATTGGCATTACTTACCGGCGGAACTTCATATACCGACAATTTGTTGGTAGAGGTACATAATTCGCATTTATTACCCGATCGGGTTTGTAGTTGTTGTGCTAAAGACATGTTAATTCAATTTTCGGCGAAAGTAGTAAAATTCAATTTCCTAAAAGATGATATTGATTACTTTTTTGGTAAATGGACTTCCGCAAGCATACATCTGGCACTTCCGCCACCATTTGTTTCAATGGTATATATTGGTGCGTAAATAATACGCGAATATTTTTCTAATTTCTCAATCTGATCCTGATTCAGCGATTGATATGCCTGTTCAGACATGACCAATAGATGCTCATTATTTTTGTTTGAAATCTGTAACATATTGCCGGCGAAATGATTCATCTGATCTAGACTAATATTGATCAGCTCTTTTCCTGTACTGCTGATTACCTGCTCCACAAAATTACGCTCATGTACGTTTGGTATTGTATCTAAACAAATTACTGCAAACTCATCACCAATACACATCATCACATTGGTATGGTAAATGGGGAAACCACTTCCATCAACAGCATTGAAAATAACAGATTTATATTCTGCCAGCTGACAAAAATTATTTAATGCACTTACATCAGTCCTGATGCTTAAACAAGCATAGGCAATTTTATTTATGCGATCTAAAACCATACTTCCGGTACCTTCGAGATAGGCTTCCTGAAATTCGTAAAAACTTAAATCGCTGATATGGCTGATTTTAAAATCAGCCGATAAACTTTCTAAAATGTCTCTCCTGCGCTCTAACCTTCTGTTTTCTGAAAACATTGGATATAGAAAAACGGACCCGTCCTCATGAAATGAAACCCAGTTATTGGGGAAAATGGAATCAGGTGTTTCTGGTAGAACAGTATCATCAATTACGGTTACATTCACATCGTTTTTACGGAGTATGGTAACGAAATCATCAAATTCTTTTAATGCTTGTGTTTGCACGCCGTTCTGCTCAGATGCAACCTGAAATTTATTATTTCCGGCTGTTTGCTCGTTGAATTTAAAATCCACCGGGCGAATCATTAATATGTGGTTTGTAGTTTGCATTTTTTATAGTACCAGGTATTTTGTATCAATGGAGCAGAAAGCTTAATGCGCTATACAAATCGCTTAAAGCTTTATCTTGGGTCTTTAAGCTTTATTTTTTTCATGTTAACTCGTCTCTCAATATCGGTAAACTCATGCAATGAAAACCACCACGGGCACGTGATAGTTCTGCAGATGGCATTAAAATCAAGGTATCTGTAATGGTTTCGGCATCTGCTTTACCATTTTCTAAATCCTGAATCAAATCTTTCACATCTACCACATTAAACCCCGCTGCCTTAAAAGCTTCAACGGTTTTATCATTTCTGTCGTAGCCTAAAACTACGCCTTCTTTAATCGCCAGTAAATTACAGGAATCTGTCCATTGTTCTCTTGAATCGTAAGGAAACTGGTTATTTCCGCTGTAAATAATTTTGGTGGCTTCGCTGCTTTTTAAATCGTTTTGGCTGATATCATTCAATAAAGCTTCTACATGTTCAAAATGTTTTGGTTCCTGCGGATTGGCTTTTGTAAACTGTATAGCTGTTGTAGCCTCTGATTTTTCTGGCTCTTTTAGGAAGTTAATGGGCTCGTATGGATTATACGTTGGTGAATGTGCAATGGAGTTTAAAATGACCCATGTATTCCGCTTAACTTGTGTAAAAACAGTATCTAGGTGCATGTAATCTCGCTTACTGGGAATCTTAACTACGGTTACTTTTTCTACCACATCATTTTCAAATAATAACTTAATGGCTTCATTTGCACCATGTTCTGAAGTACGTTCACTGCAACCAATTAAAACGTGTTTTGGGCTCACCATCATGACATCGCCACCTTCTAAAGTCGTGCTGAATGCAGGTTCATCTCCCGGTCGCAGGAAATGCATTGTTACGTCTGGAATTTCCAAAACGTTATTTTCATATTGCGCAAATAAGGGGTGATTAAAGAAAATATAGCGCATTAAAAGCGTTTCGCGAACGCGGGCTTTTTTGGCTGGCTTATTTAAAAGAATGTGATTGTTAATGGTTGTACCCACATCACGGGTAAAAATTAAATTCGGAATGGGCGCAAAAATCATGGTATCATTTGCCAAAGTACCAGAGATAAAAATTTCTGCCAGCTCTTTTGGGTCGGTGTTGGTGAGTTGTATTTGCACTTTATAAGTACAACCTTCAATGGCGCAAACAGCGGCTACCAGTTTTTTTCTAATCGAGTCATTTTCTAAAATATCACTCAATAAATTTTGAACCTCAATTACAGCATCCGAATTGTGAAAATCGGGATGATTGGGTTTATAAAAGTTTCTATTACTTTCTTCAGCATCTATTTCAGCAAGCTTTCCTTTGATTTTTTTAGGATCAAGAAAATACATGAGTAACTTAATGTAGTAGTCGTATTCGCCTTTGCGGATGGTATCCAAATGTACGATATCTTCAAAAAGCCAGTCTTGTGCTTTTGAGGGTACAACTTTGCCCAAACCGCTGTCAGGGCTGTGAATTAACAACTTACGTAACCTACCGATTTCGGTATTAACGCCCACTTGGAAGTTAGAATGTTCTATGCTCATAAAAAGTTAGTTATTGCAAAGCTATCAGAATTTTGGCGACAATCAAGTAAGGAGTATTAACTATAGCGGCAAAAAATCCACAAAAATCTTATTACAGAAACTGTTAAATTAAGGCTTCGCTAAAAAATCTAAAACCCGTTTATTAAATAACGTAGGATTCTCCTGAGAAACGAAATGGCTTTCTCCTTTCAAAATTATGATTTCAGCTTTTGGAACACTTTGAGCAATTAATTTAGTATGATTTTCTAGAATAATATCTTTTTCACCTGCAAGAATTAAAGTTTTTGCTGTAATTTTTTGCAAATCATCAGGTGTGATGTGTGGTTCATTCAACATCATTTCCATCAGTAAAATATTAGTTTTGTTGTTGTGATCATTTTGGGCTTTTAATTTTCTAACATCATCATGAACCTGCTTAATCATCTTCGCACCAATCGCTGCCTCATCTGGATTTAAATTAGCCCCCATGGTAATCAGTTTTTTTACATATTCAGGATATCTCATTGCTAAAATTAAAGCAATATTACCACCATCGCTCCAACCTAAAACATTTACTTGTTTTAGGTTTAAAGAATCCAATAAAACTTTCATGTCTTCAGCAAACTGATCATAAGAAAAACGTTCGCTAGTAGTATCAATACTTTTCCCCTGGCCCCTGGTATCTACAACAATTACTCGATAATGTTCGGCAAATGCAGGTATTTGATCCTTGAACGAACTTATAGAGCCACCATTGCCGTGAAGCAGGAGTAAAGGCGAACCCTTACCATAAACTTCATAATATATTTTTGTGTTCCCGCTGCTAAAATATTTGCCGATAGAGCTGTTTTTGCCGTAAGCATAGGTTTTTATAGCACCTGTTGCATTAATATGCAAATAATGGTTGTCTGATTTTACATCAAGGGATAGTTTAATTCCTGGCTTGTTTTTTAAGCTTTCTGTATTTCTGAAATCTTTCAGTGGATCATTTGATTCCTCAAAATTTCCATTTGGTATTGCAATTTTATTCCAAACATTTGGAATATCTTCAATTTCCAGGCTGAAGTTATCGTAGTAGAAATCTCCATTTCCACCAATGCTTGCATAGATCCAAATTTTTCGAGCAAGATTATTTACTGTGCCTGTTACATTATATGTATGCCAATTGGTATCAACTTTATTTGCTGGTTTTCTACGAGCGGTTTTTTCGACAAAATCATAATCGCTTTTACCAACTTGCAAAATGTATAATTCTGCAAAGCCAATACTATCAGCTGGTACGTTCTTAATATCAACACTAACTCTAAATCTCTTGCCAATAAATTTTTTTATTGAAATTTCTTTTACTAAGGATAGATTATTTGTGCTATTTACCTGTGCAAAAATTGACGTTAGAAATAAGGCAAAAAAGATTGTTAATAAACTTTTCATAAACGTTTGTGATGTGCTACGAAAGTAAGAATATACTTGAGTTTTGAATATTTGTAACCATTATTTTTTAAAGTTTGGCGATCCGAAGAGTGATGTCAGAGTACTGAATGTCTTAATATTGACTCGGTTATATCTTTTTGGTTTTACTTTATTACATATGAGATTGAACTTCAGACTCTGACTCCTGACTTCGGACTTTTTTCTTATTTTTACGCCATGAATTTTATTATTTCCGAAACACAGAAAGCCATCCTTGAACTTTATCAGGAAGAAGTTGCAGAAAGTGTAATCAATATACAAGAAACGCGTAAAGAGTTTGAAGGACAAGTGACTATCGTTGTTTTTCCGATTACTAAAATCTCTAAGAAATCACCGGAACAAACCGCAACAGAGATAGGCGAGTATCTGGTAGCCAATGTACCAGATATTACCAGATTTAATGTCGTTAAAGGTTTCTTAAACTTAAGCATTGTTGAAAGTTACTTTTTATCACAGTTTAATGAAGAAATCATGGCTGCTGATTTTGGTGTTTATCCATCGAACGGTAAAAAGGTTATGGTCGAATATTCATCGCCAAATACCAATAAACCGCTGCATCTGGGCCACGTCCGTAATAACCTATTAGGATACGCTGTTTCCGGATTATTGAAAGCTTATGGCTATGAGGTAGTTAAAGTAAACCTGGTTAACGATCGTGGGATTCATATCTGCAAGTCCATGTTAGCCTGGGAAAAATGGGGTAAAGGCGAAACACCGGAAAGTTCGGGTTTAAAAGGTGATCATCTGGTTGGGAAATATTACGTTATTTTCGATAAAGAATATAAGAAAGAAATAGAGGCCTTAAAAGCTGAAGGACAAACAGAAGACGAGGCCAAGAAAAATGCGCCGCTTATTAAAGAGGCACAGCACATGCTTTTAAAATGGGAGCAAGGTGATGAAGCTGTTGTTTCTTTATGGAAAACCATGAATGAGTGGGTTTATGCAGGTTTTAACGTAACTTATAAAAATCTGGGCGTTGATTTCGATAAGTTTTACTACGAAAGCAACACTTATTTATTAGGAAAAGATACCGTTGAAGAAGGACTTGCAAAAGGTGTTTTCTTTAAAAAGGATGATGGCTCAGTTTGGATTGATTTAACTGCTGATGGCCTGGATCAGAAACTGGTTTTGCGTGCTGATGGAACTTCAGTTTACATTACCCAGGATTTAGGAACCGCCGAAATGAAACACGATGATTTCAATATGGATGAATCGATTTATGTGGTGGGTAACGAGCAGGATTATCATTTTAAGGTTTTATTCCTCATTCTTGAAAAGTTAGGTAAAAGCTGGGCGAAAGGCTTGTACCACCTTTCTTACGGGATGGTTGATTTGCCAAATGGTAAAATGAAAAGTAGGGAAGGAACTGTTGTAGATGCAGATGAGCTGATTGAAAGCATGGTTACTACCGCCCGCGAAAAAACTGAAGAATTAGGCAAAACCAACGATTTTCCACAGGAAGATAAAGAAGAACTTTACAAAAATATTGGCTTAGGTGCCTTAAAGTACTTTTTGTTAAAGGTGGAGCCTAAAAAACGTTTGTTGTTCAATCCGGCAGAAAGTATAGATTTTCAAGGTAATACCGGTCCGTTTATTCAATATACGCATGCCAGAATTAAATCGTTGCTGGCGAAGGCAAACTATCAGTCAGTTGCCACACTGCCGGCAGAAGTTTTGCCTGTAGAACTGGAAATGATTTTGTTACTGGCTAAATATCCTGTTGAAATTGCCGTTGCTGCAAAAGCCTATAGTCCGGCAAGTTTGGCAAACTATTTATATGAACTTGCCAAATTGTTTAATAAGTTTTATCATGAAGTTCCGCATATTCTAAAAATGGAAGAAGGTGCAGACAAGCAGTTCAGATTAAATCTTTGTAAAAAAACAGCTGACATTATTCATAGTGGAATGTTGATATTGGGTATCCAATCACCTGAAAGAATGTAATCTGGCTAGCTACCTTATCAAATGATTAAAAATTTATTTTATACCAATATGGTTCATGATTAATGAACTCATTTTACTTTGCCTGGTAGCATTTGCCGCAGGCTTTATTGATGCGATAGTGGGTGGCGGAGGTTTGTTACAAACGCCCGCCACTTTATTAATTCTTCCTCACTATCCGGTTGCTACACTTTTAGGAACCACTAAAATACCATCGATAGCAGGCACCACTTTAGCTGCGTACCGCTATTCCAAACAAGTTAAGTTTAATTATAAAATATTATTATCCTGTAGCCTGGCGGCCTTTACAGCAGCTTTTTTAGGTGCATTTCTCGTCAGCCGGATTGATAACAGTATCATTAAACCGATCATTCTTGTTGTGCTGGTTCTGGTTGCGCTATATACCTACTTTAATAAGCAATTTGGTATCCATCAGGAGAAACATCATTCGCTTAGCAAACAAATATTAATGGCCGGATTGTTTGGGTTGCTTATAGGCTTTTACGATGCTTTAATTGGTCCGGGTACAGGCTCTTTTCTGATCCTGGTTTTCATCGCCATTTTAGGTTTTGATTTCATTGGCGCAAGTGCCCATGCAAAAATTGTGAATATGGCAACCAATTTAGCAGCCATCATTTATTTTAGTGCTAGCGGACATATTCTTTTTCAATATGCTATACCTATGGCTGTTTTTAATATTGGCGGCGCATATTTTGGTACGAGATTAGCACTGCTTAAAGGCAACAAATTTGTAAGGGTTTTCTTTCTGATTGTGGTGTTTGGAACCATAATGCGTTTTGCATACGACATCTTGTTAAAATAGTACGGTGCAACTAGAAACGTTTAATGCAACTAATTACCACGCCCTGTGCGATGCACTTGCACTTAAAGATCAAAGGCTTGCAAGCATTTTAAAATTGTACGGTTATCCGCCATTCTGGTCAAGGCCAAACACTTTCGAATCACTCATCCATATTATTTTAGAGCAACAAGTATCCTTAAGCGCTGCCTTAGCTGCTATTGAAAAGCTAAGACAAGTGTTACCTGAATTTACTCCTGAATCATTTTTAATGTTAAATGACGAGGTGCTGAAGTCCTGTTATTTTAGTCGCCAGAAAATCGGTTACGCCCGGGATTTAGCCATACATCTGAGCGATGGGAGGCTTGATTTATTGCAACTGGAAACGCTTCATGGTGATGAGGTCAGGCAACAGTTAATCAGGATAAAAGGAATTGGAAACTGGACTATCGATATTTATCTTTTGATGATTCTACATCGGACTGATGTTTTTCCGAAAGGAGATTTAGCCGCAATGAACGGTTTAAGAAAATTAGCTGGGACATCAGAAACTGTTCCCAAAGAAGAATTGGCGACCGAGACATTATTATGGAAACCCTATCGCTCCATTGCCACTATGCTCATCTGGCATTTATATCTGGCAGAAGGTAAAAACATAGCGGACAAAAAAAGCGTCATTGAAATAATATCAATGACGCTTTAGTGTATTACAAACATCTTGTTTAGATTCCTAAATCTTCTTTAGCGTATTCTGCCCGGGTATCAAAATCTCTTTTGTAGTCTTTTGCTTTTTCTACCCATTCAGGTGCCTGATCTTTTAAATCATCCACAATAGATTTTCCGGTAATCGGATCTTTTTTAGTTACATATTTAAAGCCTGCATATACTGCGGCACCTATAATTGCTGTTCTTAATAGTCCCATTTTTTTTATCAATTAATTTATTAATATAACATCAGATACATCTTAATGGTTTTAATTACAGAGAATTAAAATTATTTCACGATGTTAATCTGTAGATCTTTTTCAATGGCAATCCCGCTCATACCCACAGCATTGTATTTAATAGTATAGGTTCCAGGCTTATCAATCGCATAGCCCTGTGTCAAATCGAAATCTACAGCAGTGCTATCACCAGGATTTAAAGTGATGTAACTATCGGCCGGCGGCGGCATTATACGTTTAGCCATCGGGCCAATATAGTTCGCTTCATTGCCATCAGCATCTTTTACATCCAGGTATTTACTCATTAACTTTTCAAATGGCGTGTGCCATTTACAAAATTTTGCTGCTGTATCGGTAGTATTGTAGACTGTAAACTTAATGTTAATGGGCGCACCAATTTTTGCTGCAGATAATAAGGCCATTTTCCCGGTTATGGCCTGTCTGGTAACAGTCGAATCCTGAGGGCTTTTCATGGTAGAATCTGTAACAGTCTGTTCTGAAATGTTTTTCGGTGAGCTACAAGCTGCAAATAAAAGGGTACATAGGGCAAAAACTGTATTTCTTCTTATCATTTTTCGTTTATATAATATTAGTTTATTCTGCTCCACCTTTTACTGGAACAGCTTTCTTTTTTCTAAAAGTAGGGAAGGACATCGGACTTTTTGCCGGACGTTCATCACCGAGCAATACACCCCATTGTTTAAATGTTTCGGTACGGTCGAAGATAATTTTAAGTACCGCTACAATTGGAAGGGCAAGGAACATGCCCGATATGCCAGCTATGCTGCCACCGATAAACACACCTAAAATAGAAAACAAGGCATTGATTTTTACCTTTGATCCTACAATACGTGGCATCAGGATGTTATTATCTAAAAACTGAACTACGGCAATAACACCAAGTACCGTAATAACCGGCCATAATTGCTGCGATGAAGCCAGGGTCAGCAATACACCAATAACATTGCCCAAAAGTGCACCTACATAAGGTATAAGGTTTAAGATTGCGAAGATTACACCAATAAGCAAAGCATGTTCGATGCCGATGAGCATCAAAATTCCGCCCAAAAGTACAGTCATATACGTGACTTGAATAAGCAAACCGATCAGATAACTCTTGATAATTGATTCCGTCTCATAAATCGCTTCTTTTACTTTTGCATGGTGATCTGGTTTGAACCACATAAAGATGAACCGGAGTAAAATATCTTTATAGAAAAGCATCAGATAAATATAAATCGGAAGTAAGCCGATAAATACAAAAACACCGCTTAATGTTACTGCAGCACCACCTGCCAGCGAGGTTCCCATGTTCATCAGGTCATCACTTTTCCCTTGTATAAATGCTTTCTGTTTGGCAGAATTATAATTGGTAATCCTACCTATCCAATCACTCAGTGAATTAATATGTTGCGTAACGTTTGCTTTGATCTGTGGAAAATCCTTGACCAAAATGCCTATCTGATTAGAAAAAAACCATACGATTCCTGCCACAAATATGGCTACTAATAAAATAGGTAAAATAATAGAAAATGATTCGGGAACTTTATTTCTTTTCAGAAACCGATAAATTGGCAGGAGCATAATGCTGATAAAAAATGCCATTAAAATGGGCATTATAATGTCATTGCCTATGACTAAGACGGTTGCAAGTCCCATCAGGCCAAGCAATTCTATCGATCGTTTAACTGTTAGTGGTAAATTATTCATCATATAATGTTGATTCGGATTGGAATGTAAACACCAAGGTAAGTAAAATGTTTTGACAGGGATTCTTCCGCTTTGCTTTCAAAGCTTCCGCCATACCTGTAGACAACTTCATTATAACTTCATAATTGATGAGTTATTTCGCACAAGAAAAGGATTGTAATTGTATTGGTCGGATCGCAAACTAATATCTCCTCAATATTTACGCTTTTTCAATAAAACTAAATCAGATAAAAAAGTAAAACGATGAAAACAACTATCGTGTATTTCGGCCTGTTTGCATTGCTCTTAGCAAGCGGGTGTTCCCAGGAAAAAGAAGAAAAAGAAGAAGTGGCTACTTATGCCGCAACTTCACCATTGCTAATGGATACTTCTTTCACTAAAGAATATGTATCTCAAATTAAATCGGTGCGTAACATCGAAATCAGGGCACAGGAAAAGGGTTATTTACAAAGCATTTATGTAGATGAAGGTCAGCATGTAAAGGCAGGACAACTGTTGTTCAGGATTATGCCTAAGGCTGCCCAATCTGAATTATTAAAAGCCGAAGCAGAGAAAAAATCTGCAGAAATTGAACTTGAGAACACCAAACTCCTATCAGACAAAAACATCGTTTCAAAAAATGAGCTGGCACTGGCGAAAGCAAAACTGCAATCATCTAATGCAGAAACCGCCCTCGCTAAGTTTCATCTTTCAAATACCGAAATTCGAGCACCGTTTGATGGTACAATTGACCGTATTCCTTTGAAGTTAGGAAGTTTAGTTGATGATGGCGCTTTACTGACCAGTTTATCTGATAACAGTCAGGTGTTTGCTTATTTTAACGTTTCTGAACCCGAATATCTTAATTATCAAAGTGCTGCAAAAGCTAAGGGGCAACAGGAAGTAAGCCTGTTGTTAGCCAACAATGAAATTCTAAAAACCAAAGGAAAAGTGGAGTTAATTGAAAGCGAGTTTGATAATGAAACTGGTAATATTGCTTTTAGGGCCAGGTTTAATAATGCAGAAAATCTGCTTAGAAATGGTGAGACTGGTAAAATCCAAATGGTTGTGCCTTTGAAAAACGCTTTGGTTATTCCGCAGAAAGCCACTTATGATATCCAGGATAAAACCTATGTTTTTGTGATTGATAAAAATAACAAGGTACACTCAAGAGCCATTACCCTTGGTGGTGATTTACCTGATTTGTATATCGTAGCAAACGGACTAAATGTAGGAGATAAAATATTACTGGAAGGGGTTCAGAAAGTGAAAGATGATGATAAAGTCACTTTCAAATTTCAGCAGCCTCAGGAAGTGATGAAACAATTGAGATTGAAAACCGAATAATCAGGCACCTTACCTATTTATATTATGTTTAGCAAATTTATACAGCGGCCTGTTCTATCCATAGTCATCTCGCTTATTATCGTGTTTCTTGGGGTGTTGGCTATCAATTTCCTTCCCGTAACACAGTTCCCGTCGATCTCTCCGCCCAAAGTAAATATTACGGCAGAGTATCCCGGAGCAAATAATGAATTATTAATTAAATCAGTTGTGATCCCTTTGGAACGGGCCTTAAATGGTGTTCCGGGAATGAAATACATTGCCTCTGATGCAGGAAATGATGGTGAAGCGTCTATTCAGGTGGTATTTAATTTAGGTACCGATCCGAATCAGGCTTCGCTTAACGTACAGAACAGGGTTGCAGCAGTAACAAATAAACTTCCTCCTTTAGTGGTACGCGAAGGGGTTAAAATTACCCGCGAGGAATCCAGTATGCTGATGTATATCAACCTCTACAGTAAGGATCCGAAAATGAACCAGAATTTCCTTTATAACTATGCAGATATCAATTTGCTGTCAGAGTTAAAAAGGGTTGACGGGGTAGGTTTTGCCGATATTTTGGGAGACCGTGATTACGCCATGCGGATCTGGTTAAAACCCGATCGTATGCAGGCTTATAAAATATCTGTTGATGAGGTGATGAAAGCGCTGGATGAACAAAGTCTGGAGGCATCACCTGGCAAAACAGGAGAAAGTTCTGGTAAAAGGTCACAGGCTTTTGAATATGTACTGAAATATTCTGGTCGCTACAATACCAAAGAGCAATACGGTAATATCGTTTTACGGGCCAGTGCAGATGGAGAGCTACTCCGTTTAAAAGATGTAGCTGATGTGGATTTTAGTGCTGCGGCTTACAACTTATATTCTACTTTAAATGGAAAGGCTTCAGCGGCTATCGTTTTGAAACAATCTTATGGTAGTAATGCCAGTCAGGTTATTAAAGATGTAAAGGCTAAAATGGCTGAAATTAAATCAACCTCTTTTCCAAAAGGTTTAGATTATGAAATCAGTTATGATGTTTCCAAGTTTTTAGATGCCTCTATCGAAAAAGTAATTCACACACTGGTTGAAGCCTTTATTTTAGTGGGTTTGGTGGTCTTTCTATTTCTGGGCGACTGGCGTTCAACGCTTATCCCGGCCATTGCTGTTCCGGTATCGTTGATTGGTACTTTCGTATTTATGCAGTTTTTCGGCATAACACTAAACCTGATTACGCTATTTGCCCTGGTACTGGCTATTGGGGTGGTAGTGGATGATGCCATTGTGGTAATCGAGGCTGTACATGCCAAAATGGAGCACGACAGGCATTTATCGGTATTAAAAGCTACCCAGCAGGCCATGAAAGAAATTGGTGGTGCCATCATCGCAATTACCTTTTTAATGGCTTCGGTATTTATTCCGGTGGCTTTCATGTCGGGTCCGGTTGGTATTTTTTACCGTCAGTTCTCCATTACCATGGCTACGGCAATTATTTTATCTGGTATTGTAGCTTTAACCTTAACGCCAGCCTTATGTGCAATTATGTTGAAAAAACATGAAGGGACACATCACAAAAAATCGATCATCGATCGTTTTCTGGATAGCTTTAACCGCGGTTTTGCTAAACTATCAGGTAGATATGAATGGGTGTTAACCCGTGTGGTGAGCCGCAGGGTTTTAACCTTCGGTGTTCTTGCTGCGTTTTGTTTAGGGGTATGGGCTTTGAGCAGTTCTGTTCCATCGGGTTTTATACCCAATGAGGATCAGGGAATGGTGTATGCCATTATTCAAACTCCTCCCGGATCGACCCTGGAACGTACGGACCAGATTGCAGAGAAACTTCAAAAAATGTGTGAAGAGATTGATGGCGTAAAATCAGTTTCCTCTCTGGCGGGTTATGAAATTTTAACCGAAGGAACCGGATCAAACTCTGGTACTTGTTTAATCAACCTAAAAGACTGGAGCGAGCGTAAGCATTCGGCTGTTGAAATTATTGAAGAGTTAGAACAAAAATCTAAGAATATTCCGGGTGCAACCATCGAATTTTTCCAGCCGCCAGCCGTACCAGGTTACGGTGCAGCCGGAGGTTTCGAACTTCGTTTGCTAGATAAAGGGGGTAGCGGTGACTACAAGAAAATGGAAACGGTTGCCAACGATTTTGTAAAAGAACTGAACAAGCGCAAGGAATTATCATCGGTATTTACCTTTTATAGTGCAAGTTTCCCGCAATATATGTTAGATGTGGATAACGATATTGCTCAACAAAAGGGCGTGAGTATTGATAATGCGATGAATACGCTTTCTACTTTTGTAGGGAGTAATTACGAAACCAGCTTTATTAAATACGATCGGCAGTATAAAGTAATTGTTCAGGCCTTGCCGCAATACAGGGCATTGCCAGAAGATATTTTAAAGCTATCTGTTAAAAACGACCGTGATGAAATGGTTCCGTTTTCGGCCTTTATTAAAATGCGCAGGGTATATGGTTTATCAGAAATTACCCGCCATAACATGTATAATGCATCAGAGATCAGCGGGCAAAGTGCGCCGGGTTATAGCTCAGGCGAGGCCATTAATGCCATTACCGAAGTGGCCGCGAAAACACTCCCAAGAGGTTTTGGAATCGACTGGGCTGGTATCTCGAAAGATCAGGTAGCCAGAGGAAACGGAGCGATTTATATCTTCTTAATCTGTTTAGGTTTCGTGTATCTGGTATTGGCAGCTCAATATGAAAGCTTTATTTTACCACTTTCCGTAATTCTTTCTTTACCTGCCGGGATATTTGGGGCATTCTTGTTCCTGAAGATTTTAGGATTGGAAAACAATATTTACGCACAGGTAGCCATGGTGATGCTGATTGGTCTGCTCGGAAAGAATGCGGTGCTGATTGTAGAATTTGCGGCTCAAAGGCATAGCCAGGGTTTATCCATTTTTAAGGCCGCGATGGAAGGAGCGATTGTCCGTTTCCGTCCGATTTTGATGACCTCATTCGCTTTTATTGCGGGTTTAATTCCGTTGATGATTGCTTCAGGACCAGGTAAAATCGGTAACCGTACCATTGGTTCGGCTGCTGCCGGAGGAATGCTTTTTGGTACCATTTTCGGGGTTATCATTATCCCGGGTTTGTATTTCATCTTCGGTACCATTGCCGCCAAACATAAGCTGATTAAAATTGAAGAAGAACATCCATTAACTGAAGAAGTAGAAGACAATGTTTAAGGATTATAAATATAGAATTGCTGGCTTAATACTTTTGAGTGCTGTTTACAGTGCTTGTAAATTGCCCCAGTACACCCAACGCAACGAAAACAAAAATGTTCCGTCAAATTTTAGCGGATCGCTGGACAGCACCAACACTGGTGCAGTTCAATGGCGAAACTTTTTTACAGACCCCAACCTGATCAGTTTGATTGATACGGCATTAAAAAATAACCAGGAACTCAATATCACCTTGCAGGAGATTGAGATTGCTAAAAACGAAATCAAGGCAAAAAAAGGAGAATTGTTGCCTAGCGTTGGTTATCGGGTTGGCGCAGGGCTTGATAAAGTAGGTCGTTACACCAGTTCTGGTGCCGGCGATGCCTCTACTGATATTACACCTGGTCAGGGTGTTCCTGATGTTTTACCGGATTACAGCTTTGGTTTACAAGCCAATTGGGAAGCTGATATCTGGCACAAGCTCCATAATTCTAAAAAAGCTGCGGTGAGCCGTTATCTTTCTACAGTAGAAGGTAAGAATTTTGTGATTACCAATTTAATTGCCGAAGTAGCCAATTCTTATTATGAATTGCTGGCGCAGGATAATCAACTGGAAATTGTAAAGCAGAACATTGCCCTGCAAAGCAATGCCTTGGAGTTGATGAAGATTCAAAAACAAGCCACCAGGGTTACTGAGCTTGCCGTACGCAAGTTTGAGGCAGAGGTATTGAGTTCTAAAAGTCTAGAGTTCGAGATTCAGCAGAATATTACGGAAACCGAGAATAAAATCAATTATTTGCTCGGCCGTTTCCCACAACCTGTTTTGCGGGATCACCTTGCTTTTGCAAACCTGGTTCCGGCCACGGTACAAGCTGGTTTACCGTCACAATTACTGGCCAACCGCCCAGATATTAAACAAGCGGAGTATGATTTAGCTGCCTCGAAACTGGATGTAAAAGTGGCCAAAGCGCAATTTTATCCTTCATTAGGTATTTCTGCCAGTATTGGTTACCAGGCCTTTAATCCTTCTTATTTATTAAGAACCCCGGAGTCCTTAATTTATGCTCTGGCTGGCGATTTAGCTGGTCCGTTAATTAACCGTAACGCGATTAAAGCAGAATATGGCACAGCCAACGCCAAGCAATTACAAGCGGTTTATAATTATGAAAAGACGATTTTGAACGGTTATATCGAAGTTGCCAATCAAATCGCTAACATCAGCAACCTGCAGAAAAGTTATGATTTGAAAGCTAAACAGGTGACTGCACTAACACAATCGATTGATATTTCCAATGATTTGTTTAAAGCGGCAAGAGCAGATTATTTTGAAGTATTAATGACGCAACGGGATGCTTTACAGTCTAAGCTGGAGCTAATTGAAACTAAAAAGCAACAATTAAATGCCATGGTTAATATTTACCATGCCTTAGGTGGCGGATGGAATTAATCTCTTTTAGATTTATCGAAAACCTCCCTCACGAGCCTTTTATCAGCGTTCGTGAGGGAGGTTTTTTCTTGTACAGGTAGCTGGCTTGTGTAGTTTCTGGGTAATTGTCATCCACAGCTTGGCCAGGGCTCTTGAAACGATAGGTTGATTGCTCGCTGCCGCAAGGGCGCCTTGTTTATCCTTGATGGATGATAGTAGAATAATCAGGATGATGCGTTTATTTGCTACTTTTTGATGAACATCAACCGATCTTTTGCATACTGTTCTTTAATTACCTGAGTTGGGAAAGATAGCCTGTAAATCCGTAAACCGTTAATGTGCGAGTTATTTGACTGGATGGTATCGATAAGCGTAACCCGATCTGCTACATGTTGCTGTGATACATTTGCTGACCTGGTGAGGTAAATGATTGTTTGCTGATCGAGTCTTTTTGGTGACTGGTTGAGGAAACTATTGTGCGCTGATATTACCGGCGGAAGCTGTTTACTGCCATAGTATTTCAAAGCGCCGGCAATGGCATAATTATCCGTTAAGATTACCTCGCCTGTTCCGGATACACTTTTTTGGATACTGGCTTGTTCCACCTTCTTCGCCAGGTGCTCCCAATCCGTCATGTCGGCAAAAAACTGTGGCATCTTTCCATAAGTGCCATCTTCATAGCGCAGCGGTCGCGAAAAGCCTGTCCATCTGATCATTTCAGCCATGTAAAACTTATTATTGGTGACGGAGAAAACCGGAATCACAATGGGAAGACTCAAGAGCGCAAAGAAATAGAGTACTCCTACAAAAACCAGCTTATAAGCAGTTTTGAAACGGTTTAACATCAACTCCCAACAATAGCCACCGCTGGCAAACAGCAATGGAAAGATGCCGAGTCCGTAATACAGTTTTCCCTTTAATACGGATAACAATGTCATTACCAGCAAAAAGGCGATTCCCAGGAAAAGATATCCTTTGGTCTGGCGGTCTGCCAATAAAAAGATCAGCCCTGCAGACCAGACAGCGACCGACGCACCATGAAACAAAAACAATTGCAGGAGGTAATCGCCTATGTCGATGTCGAAATTTGTTTTTCCCACGTGTGTGGAGAAGGTATAAATGGGAAAGCCGTTTTCGATTTGCCAAACGATGTGTGGCGTTAAAATCAGGAGGAAAAGGATAGCCGGAAGAATTAATTTCTTGTTGTATAGGGTAGTTATTTTTGGGCGGTAGATTAACCATCCGGTCAGTAATGCGGTTACGAATAGCAAAATGCTGTATTTGTTGAGTATGCCAAAGGCCAGGGCTACCGCCATCAGCCATAAAAAACCTGTTTTCCGGCTTTTACCATAAGCGATCAGGGCAAAGGAGAGGAGTGCCCAAAAAAACTCATCGAACACCGCCGGTTGCAAGAGGTAAGATGTCGCTAAAAATGCAGGCGAACAAATTACTGCCGAACAGGCGATGGTAATGGCCAGCCGTTTTCCGCCTAGCAGGTAAGTGATGTAACCGGTAAGCATCACCGTTCCGGCAGAGAAAAGGCAGGGCAGGATTCTGTACCCCGTTACTGAGGAACCGAACAGGAATTGAGCTATATGCGCTATCCAGGTTACGAAAGGGGAAATATCGGGAAAACCCCAGGACCATTCCTTTCCAAGCGCTACATAGTAAATTTCATCTGCATGATACCCATATCCTTTCAGGGCAATAAAATGGATCAGTAATTTGAGTATTCCAAATAGCGTAATGATCAGGTGCGGGCTCCATTGGTTGTTTGATGAACCATTTTTCGGGAAAATCTCAACCATTAATCAAAGCGTATTTTGTTAAGTACAAGTATCGGTGGGGCGGGTTCATGTGTAGGATAACACCAATAGATTAAATTGGTTTAAAAAAATGTGGGCTTCTGTTGTTGTTGTGGTTATCATTCACCTGCCGGAAAGAGCAGGCCAAACAATGCCACCTCAGTGGTGTTTCTTATATTTAAATCTGAACTGTCGTCATGAAATTAATCCAATTTAAACCCGAACTTTCTTTAGGGAAACACATCACCAGAATAGGCATGGGCCTTGCGATGATCTTTGCAGGCATTAGTCATTTGACCTTTAAACGGACCGAATTTCAGGCGCAGGTACCCAAATGGATCCCGGTTAACCAGGATGTTGTGGTGATTGGGTCTGGCGTGATTGAAATTTTGCTGGGCTTGGCAATGCTTTTTCTCAAAAAAAAGGAGCGGGCCGGGTTGATGCTTGCTATCTTTTATTGTTTGATTTTTCCGGGTAATATTTCGCAGTACACCAACCGTGTAGATGCTTTTGGTTTAAATACCGATCAAGCCCGGTTGATCAGGTTATTTTTTCAACCTGTACTGGTTTTTCTGGCCATTTGGTCTACCCATAGCAGGAAACAACTGCGGCAATATCTTCGCTAGGAAAACACCAGAATGTGTTTTATTTAGAGGTGTCTCATTACCTTGCTGATTTGGCTTGCAGGTACTTTAACAATAGTTTGAAAGCATGGATTCATCCCGATCCTTAATTTAGCCGTTATTCCTGTTAAAAAATTACCTGCTATACACGATTAAGTATTTTATTAGCCCTATTTTTGCGCTTCGAGAACAAACCATGAATCAACAAGACACCATTATTGCTTTATCTACCCCATCGGGTTCGGGTGCTATCGGCGTTATCCGCTTATCTGGTCCGGAGGCCATTTCTTTAACCAATGCCGTTTTTGCTGGGAAAGACCTGGAGCAGCAGCCATCGCATACCCTGCATTTTGGGTTAATAAAAGATGGAGAACAGCTTATTGATGAAGTGGTGGCCGGGTTATTTGTGGCACCGAAATCGTATACTAAAGAAAACGTAGTGGAAATTTCCTGCCATGGCTCGAATTATATTATCCAGCAGATTATTCAGCTTTTAATTAATAAAGGTGCCCGGGCAGCCAAGCCGGGTGAGTTTACATTGAGGGCTTTCTTAAATGGCGCTTTCGATTTGAGCCAGGCCGAAGCCGTGGCCGATCTGATCGCTTCCAATTCCAAAGCTTCGCATGATGTGGCTATGCAGCAAATGCGTGGTGGTTTTGCCCATGAGTTGAAGGCGCTGCGAGAGCGATTAATTCATTTTGCATCGATGATTGAGCTCGAGCTTGATTTTGCCGAAGAAGATGTAGAATTTGCCAACCGCGAACAATTAAAGACCCTGGTGAATCAGATTAACCATGTTTTACGGCGATTGATTTCCTCTTTTGAAATGGGGAATGTGATTAAAAATGGTGTGCCTATTGTCATCGCAGGAAAGCCTAATGTAGGTAAATCAACTTTGCTCAATGCGTTGCTCAATGAAGAACGAGCCATTGTATCAGACATTGCAGGTACCACCCGGGATACCATTGAAGATGAACTGACTATTGGAGGCGTGGTTTTTCGTTTCATTGATACTGCCGGCATCCGGGATACAGCTGACATTATAGAGGCATTAGGCGTGGAACGGACGCTCGAAAAGATGAAACAGGCCAAGCTGATTATTTATATGGCCGATGCGGCACAAAGTGTGGCAGAGATTGAGGAGCAGGTGAGGGGGCTGGAACAACTGCATATTCCTTACCTGATCCTGGTGAACAAAGCTGAACTGCTTTCTGAAGATCAACGTAAGAATTATGCACATATAAATGTTTCCTTTATAACTGCTAAAGACAAAACCGGCGTTGAGGAATTAAAAACTACACTATTGGAACAGGTTAACCTGCACCATATCAATACCAGCGAAACGTTGGTAACAAATATCCGCCACGTGGAGGCCTTGAAGCAAACCGAAAACGCATTACAACGCGTATTGGAGAATGTAGATAACCCAGTGACTTCTGATTTTTTAGCGATGGATATCAAGCAAGCCTTACATTATCTTGGAGAAATTACCGGTACGGTTACCACGGATGATCTTCTTGAAAATATTTTTACCAAGTTTTGTATCGGCAAATAGATAGGACAATTCAAGCAAAGTAACGATAAGTTATGACAATTAAATCGCTAATTATAAAGTAGTTAGCGATTTTTTTATTTTCTGACTTCTTGTATTTTACCATTGTTTTGCATAATTTTGGTACATATTTGGTTACGTTTTTAGATTGTTCTATGTAAATCTGTGTTATATGCTTAATGTTGAAAGTTAACTTCGCTTAATTATGCTTAAAGACACTTATGTACACTTAAAGACCCTTAATTAGAAATGAGTAGTAAGATGCAAATTGTTAAAATATGTGAAGAATGCAGTGCTGATTTTATTGCCAGGAAAACAGTTACCAGATTTTGTAGCATATCATGTAATAGAAAATTTTATAAGGCAGCTGCTCGCAGGACAAAAACTTTGAGTGCGGATATCTCCACCGTTATTAAAAGAAAAAATCTACAATTAGAACAAAATAATAAAGAATATCTCAAAGTGAGAGAAGTGGCGGAAACCCTTGGCGTTTCTAGCCGTGCTGTTTATAATTTAATCAATAGCGGCAAACTCTCTGCAACTAATTTGTCTACACGTACAACAAGAATATTTCGTAAAGATCTAGATGAATTTCTTTTGGCACAAAAAATAACCATGCATTTAGATACTTCCTCAAAAGAAGTTTGGATAAGAGAACAAACGGAATTACATGTTAATGATTGTTATAGCATGCCAGAACTAATAAGTCTCTTTGAAAAAAATAGAACTGCACTTTACACTGCGTTTGCACGAGCCGGTGTACCGAAATTGAAGATTGGTAAAGAAGTCTTTTTTGAAAAAAATGCTGCAGTGACACTTTTAAAAAAGTACAACGAGCCTAATGTACCTAGTCTTGAGAAGGAAAGAATTAAAAATAAGAAATTAGCTGAACAGGGATTGAAAGTATCGCAATGTTATTCGATTGATGAATGCGTAAAAATGTTTGGCAAAGACAGGTCACTGCTATATGGGATTTTTAACAGGCGACTGGTCCCCAAAATTAGGGATGGCCACAATGTGCTATTATCCAAGAAAGCAATAGATTCACTTCTCAAAACATTTAAAAAAGAAGGGAAACTCTAGCTGGAAGTCATGCATTATTTGAAATAGTTTAAATAAAATAACAATCACCAAATTTTTTATCCATGTCTAAAGTGAAAATTCGCAATCGACCATTGAAGGATAATCGTCACTCATTATATCTTGATTATTATCCACCGCTGCGGCATCCAAAAACCGGAAAATTAGTAAGGAGAGAGAATCTTAAACTTTATCTTTATGACAAGCCTAAGAATGATTCGCATAAAAAACATAATAAGGAAACGCTGCTCTTGGCAGAGCATGTGCGGTGCAACCGTCAACTTGATGTTCAAAATAGACGGTTTGGGTTCCTTTCCGATGATGCCAGGGATGCAGACTTTATAGAGTTTTTCGCAGCACTTAATAGAAAGAAACAAACTTCCTTATCTGATCAAGCTGCTATGTCGGTAAAATATTTTCAGGCGTTTGCGGGGGAGACGCTAAAGTTTAGTGATCTGGATGAATTTCTTTGCGAGGACTACAAGTATTTCCTGCTCAGTGGTCCGGGAATCAGTAGGAGGGGCAGACCCATAAGCCGAAATACGGCAGTTAGTTATTTTGCTAAATTCAGAACCGCAATCAAGGAGGTTTACCGGAGAAATTTGATTACGGAAGATCTTTATTCCAAAACCGACGCCATAGACCCTAAAGAAACACACAGGGAAAGACTTGAGATAGAAGAATTACAATTATTGGCCAATACGCCCTCCAAATCAGATTTGATGAAACGGGCCTGTTTATTTTCGGCCTTGACTGGGTTGAGATTTTCTGATGTACAAACGCTTACCTGGAATGAAGTAAGGGGATACAAAGGAAAATATAGCCTCCAATATTTTCAGGAAAAGACTGACGGCGCCGAAACCTTGCCCATATCTGACCAAGCTGTAGATTTAATGGGTAAGCAGGGAAAAGATAATGATCCTGTTTTCTATGGATTAGTCTATTACAGGTTAAAGGATTTTTTAAGAAAATGGCTGGCAGTTGCGGGAATCAAGAAAAATATTACATTTCATAGTTTCCGCCATACTTATGCCACCTTGCAGATTGAAATGGGCACTGATATTTACACGGTATCTAAAATGCTGGGACATAAAAGCATCAAAACCACTGAGATTTATGCTAAGGTCGTCGACCGCAAGAAAATTGAAGCGACAAGAAAAATAAACCTGAATCTTGAGGGTTAGCCTGCAGTGAAAAGAAGGCCCGAGGCAAGATTTAGCTCAGTGGGATCAATCCATTTCGACTTTAAATGTAAGTATATTAAGGTCTGGACTGACCGATGCAACATACTAACAAACATCATGTGAGAGATACTGCTGTCCTTTTTTGAAAGGTTAATCACGGTAACCAACAATTTTCAAAGCTGGCAGCTCCATTTTTAAGCAAAACCCAATATAATCCTTGATCGGGCGATGAACACCTTTTCCCCGAATTTGCTACGAAATGCCCCTCTCCTCCCCGAAAACTAGCCATTTAAAACTAGAGAATCGACGTTAAATTTAAGGTTTAAATGGACCCATTCGGAGTCAAACCGTTTTAGAGAACTATGCGGTCTGAAAAAGTTATATTCATCACACCAAAGCCTGATTTTTTCTGCAGCGTCTTCCATTGACAATAACCAGTTGTTAAAATGCCCCAAATACCATAGTGCACTCTGGGTTCTGCAATCTCACGAATCGTTAATTTGCGCATTCTATTATCTTTGGGCTTCCCTGAATATGGATAAATCAGAGTACATTCACCCTGTATCACCGGAAATAAATTTGCTGTAAAGTTTTGCTTATCTGCATGTTAGAGAATTGGGGAAAAGGGGTCAGATGAATTGGTGTACTAATCGTTGCAAATGTTGTTCCATGCTTAATGATGCATGCAGATAGCTTTAAGAGTTTTACAAATATAAACCTATCGTCAGTGGCTTATAGGTGAGGTGTCGCAATGTTTGAATTAAAGATGCCGATAATATTCTAAAGGTAGTTACCGCTGAACCGAAATGCATAATCACATTACAGTACGCATAATATTGTTATCAAGAATGGCAAGTTCTGTCTCAGAAAATCCATCGAAGCTAAAATCCCTGATGCTGAGCTGAGCTATATGGCAAACTGCGTTCGACACTCGACTTTATCAAATTGGAAAAAATAAATTCTTTGACCCTGAACCGCCAGATTCATAATACCAAGATAGTTAATAAGTCAATATAGAATTTAGTCTATGGCCAGAGTGGGGCACCGCCAGCAGTTTATCCACTAAACTGCTAAATCAATAATAGTGGGATAGCTAACTATTAACAATAACTATAGTTCCGAGCAGTTGGGATCATCAATCCGCAGGTCATCAACTTTATTAAAGGATTTAAAGAAATTAGTGTATTGAATTTTTACTAATTAATACAATCAAATGTTAAAATAGTATTAATGAGGTAATTTAATATGAATTAGTTTTGATTTATCAATTAACCGTTAATTGGATATATAATTTTATTAACCAAATTAAACTTTATGAGTAGAATTTTTTACATCGCATTTGCTTGCTTTCTTTTTGTAGTGATAAGCGCTGATACGGTGCTTGCACAGCAAAGAACAATAAAGGGGAACGTAGTAGACGATATTGCCAAACCCTTGCCTGGTGTTATAATTTCTGTCAAAGGAGAAAACATCCAAACCTCTTCCGATGATAAAGGAAATTATACAATAACACTTCCTGGGGCAAACAATATACTCGTTTTCAGAATGGTGGGCATGACCACTAAAGAAATTACGGTTGCTACCGGTGAAAACTTTGTTAAAGCAACTCTGCTGCCTGATCTTAAAAACTTGGAGGAGGTTGTCGTTGTAGGCTATGGCACGGTTAAAAAAAGCGATCTCACCGGGTCTGTTTCGACTTTAAAAGGTAGTGATCTCAATCGTACGCCTTCGGCATCTGTAGACCAACTTTTGCAGGGAAAAATTCCTGGGGTTCAAGTTATTTCCGGTTCAGGCCGACCAGGTGCTGGAGCCACTATACGTATACGAGGAACGAGCTCATTAAATGGGTCAAATAGTCCTCTTATGGTTGTAGATGGATTTCCATGGGGAGATGCAGGTAATTTGAAGCAGATAAATCCCGACGACATTGAATCGATTGAAGTATTAAAAGATGCTTCTTCTGCAGCTATTTATGGCTCTAGAGGTGCAAATGGTGTCATTCTGATCACTACAAAGAAAGGTAAAATAGGACAGTCTAACATCTCATTAAGCACACTTAATACGATATCTGCTATGTCTGCAAAGCCTGATCTTTGGCGAGATGCCATTGATGAGGCAACATTTGCCAATGAAGCAGCTTTAACGGGAGGAACTCCTGCAAACCAACTACCATATCTCGGCGAATTACGTGGGGGAGTCTACTTTCCTTCCATATCAGAATTGCGAGGCCTCGACCCTTCAAAGCCAAAGTGGCCACATGATACCGATTGGGTAGATTTGGTATATCGTAAACCGTTTTCTCAAAGTTATACGCTTACAGCAGACGGAGGAAGTGAAAAAACTAAATACGCAATTTCGGGAAATTACTATAAGGAAGAAGGTTTGGTAATAAAAAATTTCTATGATCGCTTTGCTACTAGGTTGAACCTTGACCAAAAACTTACCGATGCTATTAATGTGGGTACGAACGTAATCCTTACCTACACAAAAAACAATGGTGTACAGGTTAATGCAGATCGGACAAGGGTTTTTCCAGTTTATGATGATAAGGGTAATTATTTCAGAACAAGTCCCACAGATTTTGGACACCCTTTGGCCAATGCCAATGAGGTACTCAATACTAGTAAAACAATCGATGTCCTTGGTACAGTTTACGCCAATGCCAAAATAACAAAATGGTTACAATTCAGAACGCAATTGAGTTCTAAATATGGTAACTCAATCGGAGACGTATATGAGCCTGCAATTGTCACCTTCAGGGGGTTTGAAAGCAATGGTTTTGGTGCAATAAATAATTTTAATACCACAGAATTACTGACCGAAAATTACCTTACCGCCCTTAAGAACTTTGGGAAAGACCATAGCATTAACTTTGTTGCAGGATACTCTTTCCAAAAATTTAATACAAGAACTAGTGACTTAATTGGAAATGGTTTTGTCAATGATAACATTAAAAACGAGAATTTAAGCACAGCCGCAAACAGGATTATTTCTAATGGACTTTCGAGATCAGAACTAGCATCATGGTTTGGAAGAGCTAATTATGTATTTAAAGACCGTTACCTTTTCACTTTAACAGCTAGAGCTGATGGCTCGAGCAAATTCGGTTCCAATAATAAATGGGGTTATTTTCCATCTGGTGCGGTTGCTTGGAAAGCTAACGAAGAAGAATTTATCAAATCACTTAACTTTTTCTCGGAACTTAAATTTAGAGTAAGTTATGGGCTGACTGGAAATCAGGGTATTAGTCCATATCAAACATTAGATAGGTTTGGCACAGCCAGATACTTTACAGGGGATGGCTTTCAGACAGGGTTTGGTCCAGGTTTATCTGGTGCAAATAATGAGCAAGGTTTAACAATTGTTGGAGGTTTAGGGAATAACAGCTTAAAATGGGAAACTACCACCTCGTTGGACTTGGGAGTAGACATTGGTTTTATGGACCAAAGGTTTAGATTGACTATTGATTATTATAACAAAAATACCGATGACCTTTTGAGGTTGAGAACTATTGCGCCTTCATCAGGCTTTGATGAACAATGGATCAATGATGGAGAAATCAACAATAAAGGTATTGAGATTGGCCTTAACGCAGATATCATCAGAAAAAGCGACTTCTCATGGAACCTAGGAGTTAACTTTACTCGTAATCGGAATAAGGTGATTAGTATGGGAGAGAAAAACCGTGTTGAGGTGGGAACTCTTTATGAATTGGTTAGACAAAGGATACTAACCTACACAGTAGGTCAGCCGATGTTTGCTTATTACGGTTATAAATCAAATGGGATCATACAAACTGTTCAGGAGGGTATCGCTTCCGGTTTAACGGGAGCAGCTGCGCAGCCTGGTGAAATAAAATATCTCGATATATCTGGGCCAAACGGAACCCCGGATGGAGTTATTGACGGCAACGATAGAACCATTATAGGAAATCCAACCCCGGACTTTTTATATAGCTTTAACACAAACTTGAAATACAAAAGGTTTGATCTTTCTGCTCAGTTTTACGGTATCTACGGTAATGATGTATTCGATTTTAGAAAGCTGACACCAAGTAGACAGATTCTTCGATGGACACCTGATAATCCTAGCAATGACATTCCGAGAGCAAATAATACAAGGGGTTTGCTAGCCTCAGATTTCTTCATCACAGATGGCTCTTTCTTGCGTATTCAAAACGTCACACTGGGATATAATTTTAAGCCTAATCCTGTAAAGGGGATAAAAAGTTTAAGGATATTCTTTTCTGGAAACAATCTTTACACTTTCACAAAGTTCAATCCAGGCTTTGATGCAGAACTCGGAGAAAATGGTGTTAATGAAGGTGCATATCCAAGACCAAGAGCAATTTCATTAGGATTAAATATTGGCCTTTAATTTTAAAATCATGAACATAAAAAAATATATATACAGTGCATTTGTCCTTTCAACAGTTTTGTTTAGCTGTCAAAAATTAGAGGAAAAGCCTTATGGTCTGGTGAATACCAACTCTTTTTATAAAACAGAAGCGGACGCAAATTCAGCATTAGCCTATGCTTATGCTATACTTCCTGAGGTTGGTTATTATTCAAGGGGTTATTATATCATTACTGAACTGCCTACAGAAAACTTAACGCAAAAAGGTGATGCAGGTGTTTCTAATTTTGAATTGGATGAAATTAGGACGACACCGGCAAATGCAGATTTAGACAATTTATGGACATACCTATACCGTGGCATTGCAAGAGCAAATTCTGTGATTGCCAATGTTCCAAATGTACAGGGTATTACGGCAGCTAACAAAAACCAAATTATTGGCGAAGGTTATTTTTTAAGAGCTTTGCACAATTTTAATCTGGTGAGATTGTTCGGAGCAGTTCCTTTAAGAACAGAAGTTATTGCTGATGCAGGACAGGTTCCGTTAGCTAAATCATCTCTTAGTGAGATATACAGTCTTATAGAAAGTGATCTGAAGAACGCTGAAGGGCTAATGAGCATTGCTAAAAACAAAGAGGGTAGAGCAAACAAAGTCGCTGCGCAGGCATTATTAGCAAAGGTATATTTACATTTGGCTTCTTCTAAAAGTTATAACTCCCCTGGATATGCTTTTGTCAGTGATGCAGAAACCAAGTACACAGAAGCAAAGACATATGCTGCTAAAGTGATCAATGATCAGTCTGTTTTTGGATTCACCAATACACTTGTTGACATCTGGAATACGGCCCTATACAAAGCAACCGGAAGTATTAGCGAGCATATCTTTGATGCTGCTGTTGACCGATTAGGTGTAAGAGAAGGTGAATTTACGAAGTTACCAAATATGTTTCTAGGCTCTGACCGTCCTATGTCTATACCCTACGATCCAAGTAACCCTTCTAGTCCGACAATCAATATTGGACAGGGCTGGAACCACTTCAGAACAGAAGCCGGTCATTACAATAGTTATGCAAACAATGACAAGCGTAAGACAGATCTTATCGTTTCTTCCTATACTAATTCTGGTACTGTATACAATTTGGATATCAACTCAGCTTCCAGACCTTTTTCTAGAAAATTTTTGGACCCAGGACGAGATGCAGATAAAATGAATGCAAATTCTCCTATTATTCGATACTCTGATATACTCCTTGTTTATGCTGAGGCCGCAGGTCCAAGCGAGGGATATGCAGCAGTAAATCGGGTTAGGACAAGAGCTGGGCTCGGTAATTTGCCACCATCTTTAGGTGTAAAAGCATTCCGTGATGCAGTAGTGCTTGAAAGGGCTTGGGAACTCGCATTTGAGGGCAATCGTTTATTTGATCTACGCCGCACAAATGGTATGGAAAAAATGGCACAGGATTACGGCAAAACAATAACCAGCGGGGCATATTTCTTTCCTATACCGCAAAGAGAATTAGATACTAATCCATTAATGAAACCATAAATAATTTAAAATGAAAAGAAACAATAAATTAGTGGTTGTAGTATTACTTTTTACAACAATCATGTTCAGCGCATGCCAAAAAGATCCCTATGATGACGTCGTTAGCAATGAACGTTCCATCGAAGCTGTGACTTTAGGAGATGGGTTGGCACAAATAGGACCTGCAGTTGTAGATAGACAGGCGGGGACCGTAGCAGTTAAGGTACTGATTCAGGCAGGCACAAATCTTTCAGCTGTGTCACCCCAAATTCAAACCTCTTATAAATCTGAAATAAAACCTTTATCAGGTGAAAAAGTAAATTTTGCAGCGAATAATAATAAATATAAATATACGATCACATCAGAATCTGGAGAATCAAGGGAATGGACAGTTGAACTTATTCCTTTTACAGAAACACTCCTCGGAACTTATACAATTCAAAAACAGGTTGTTTATGGAGGCACAGGGCCTGAATACGGTGGTGGTGAAGTAATAGATTTTTCAGCTAAACCCTGGTTATGGTCAGCGACTACAGGTCCTTCATTGGAATTGGATAACAGGATCACTTTTGAGTTCCAAGGCGTTACTGCTGAAGGAAAAACCTATGGTAAGGTTACCAATAGTGCAGGTGCAGACGGAAAGTATGCCAATTACGTATTCATAGGAAATCCTCAGACAGACGTAAACAATTTTTATAGAAAAATCCCCATTGGCGAAGGTAAATGGGAACGAGATTATACAACTAACATCGTGAAATTTATTTCATCGACTGGCATCGTTTCAGTCGCAACTTTCAGAGGTGCCGGTAGCTTGTCTCTTGGTAACAATAACAATAAAACTATAACAGATAGTTCTTTTGATTTTCCTTTGGAAGGGGTGGATGACTATAGTAAGATATACTCCGATTACGATAAGGTTGTCAGAAAACCAAGAAGATTTTGGGTCGATGTAAAAAAGCTATAAATAACGAGTCAGGGTTAATTATCATCTAGATCCGCTGGACGAAAATATATTTTTAAAATAAAAAGATTATGAGAACACAGATTGTTAACGGAATAATGTTTCTAGCCATAATCATTTTTACTTCGTGTAAAGGTGGTGAGGATATAAATCCAGAGGCAAGTATTGACGGTGTCAAACCACCAGTTGGAATACCAGTTTCACCTTTTAAAACAATTAACTATCTCAACGGAATTTCTGGAAATAAAACGGTTGCAGGTATCCACAACCGCGAACCAAATTCAGATCCAGCCAGATGGACTGAGGAAATAAAAACGGTAACTGGCAAATATCCTGCCCTTTGGAGTGGAGATTTTCTTTTTCAGGCAGATAATATTAATAATCGTCAGATTATGATTGACCAGGCAATTAACCAGTGGAAAAATGGAGCGATTATCAATATTATGTGGCATGCTTGCAATCCTGCCAATTCTCAGCCTTGTGGCTGGGATGATGGTAAAGGGGTGATGAGTTCTTTAAGTGATGAACAGTTCTCACAATTAATTACAGAAGGAACTGCGATAAATATCAGGTGGAAGCAGATGATGGATGAGGTTTCTGTTTATCTTCAGCAATTAGAGGATAAGGGTGTGGAAGTTTTATGGCGTCCGTTGCATGAGATGAACCAAGGGAAATTTTGGTGGGGTGGAAGACCCGGAGCCAATGGAACTAGAAAACTTTATCAGCTTACACATGATTACATGACAAAAACAAAAGGGTTGTCAAATTTGATTTGGGTTTGGAATATACAGGACTTTGGTAGTTTGGCAAGTGATGTAAATACCTATAATCCAGGTGATGGTTATTTCGATGTCGTATCGATGGACATGTATTTTTCTGATGGTTCAGGTTATACTGCATCAAAGTATAAAACAATAGTTGATATCGCCAAAGGTAAGCCAATCGCCATTGGAGAATGCGAAAAATATCCTACTCCCCAACAATTATTAGAGCAGCCTAAATGGACCTTCTTTATGGGTTGGTCTGAATTAGTATTTAAAGAACAGAGCAATACCCCTGTTCAGATTAAGGCGTTGCACAACGCGGTGAATGTGGTAACGCTTGACGAAATGCCGGGTTGGAGTAGATAAGATTCGGTACTATCTATTTACTTGGGCAACTTCATAGGAAAAATCGCCAAGAAAGAAATCATAAAGAATTTAATAAGAAGAATGGATCAAAAATTAAAACTCAGAGAAAAAGTTGCCTACGGATTTGGGGATTTTGCCTCGTCTATGTTCTGGAAAATATTTTCGGTATATCTCCTGTATTACTACACGGATGTTTTCGGAATATCGGCAGCCATAGTTGGTACCATGTTCCTGATCACAAGAATTTGGGATACCGCACTGGATCCAATCATTGGGATCATAGCTGACAGGACCAATACAAGATGGGGTAAGTTTAGACCATATCTATTATGGGTTGCCATTCCATTTGGAATAGTGGGCGTACTTACCTTCACCACACCTAATCTAGGTTTAACCGGGAAAATCATCTATGCATATGTCACCTATACACTCATGATGATGGTCTACTCAGCAATCAATGTACCATATGCCTCTCTAATGGGGGTTATGACATCAAACATCAAAGACCGAACTGCGCTTTCTACATTTAGATTTGTTTTCGCTTTTGCAGGCAGTATTCTGGTGTTGGCTACGGCAGAGCCATTGGTAAGTTATTTCAGTCAAACAGCCTCAGGAATAGATTCGCAAAAGGGGTGGTTGTTCACAATGATTTTATATGCCTGCATTGCTGCTGTTTTCTTCTACTTCACATTTGCATGGACAAAAGAGAGAATAAGTCCACCAAAAGAACAGAAGACATCTCTCAAAGATGATTTGAAAAATTTAGCCACAAACAAGCCTTGGTTTATTTTGCTGGGAGCTGGGGTTTCAACACTAATATTCAACTCTTTAAGAGATGGATCGGTAATTTATTACTTCAAGTATTATTTTCAAAGCCAACAGGCCTTCCAGTTACCCATATTTAAGGTAGCGATTAATTATAGCACACTTTACCTGGTATTGGGACAGGCAGCCAACATTGTTGGGGTAGTTCTGGCAAAACCGATTTCAGATAAGATAGGTAAGAAGAACACCTTTCTCTATGCAATGGTGATTGCGGCAGTTCTGAGCTGTGTATTTTATTTCTTTAAAGAAAATGATCTGGTATTAATTTTCTCCTTTCAATTTCTTATAAGCATATGTGCGGGCTGTATTTTCCCATTGCTATGGTCAATGTACGCTGATATTGCTGACTATTCTGAATGGCAGACAGGAAGACGCGCTACCGGGCTGATCTTTTCCTCATCATCCATGTCTCAAAAGTTAGGCTGGACTCTCGGCGGTGCCCTAACCGGATGGATGCTTGCTATTTATGGTTTTGAAGCGAATGTTTCTCAAACAATAGATACGCAAAGTGGCATCAGGATGATGTTAAGTTTTATACCTGCAGCAGGTGCAGCCCTTTCAGCGGTTTTCATCGGTTTTTACAAATTAAATGATTCATTAATGGATACAATATCTGGAGAATTGGAACAAAGAAGGACAAAGGATGAAATCCAATAAGAAATTAACAAAGTAGTATTGATTTAAATACCTGATAACAGGTTTTCGATCAATAGTAGAGTTATACTATCATAAATAATAAAAATACACAACAAGAGCATGACATCCATTTTTAAGAATCGCATAGCGCTTTTGCAAAAAGCACAAGATTTACTGATAAACAAAAAAAACCTTAAAGAAGAAGAAGGCAATGGGATATTCGAAAGATACAAATATCCAGTACTTACAGCGGCACATGTGCCCTTAACATGGAAGTATGATTTCGATCCCACATCTAATCCATATTTTATGGAACGTATAGGCTTCAATGCAGTTTTCAACGCCGGAGCGATTAAGTATAAAGGAAAATACATTATGGTTGCTCGTGTAGAAGGGTCTGATAGAAAGTCATTTTTTGCCGTTGCAGAAAGTGATAATGGAATAGATGGATTTACGTTTTGGGACTATCCAATTGTTTTTGATACCTATGAAAACGCGGATACCAATGTTTATGATATCCGTCTTGTGGAGCATGAGGATGGTTGGATTTACGGTCTTTTCTGTACAGAAAAGCGCGATCCGTCTGCTAATGTCGGAGATCAAACCTCTGCGCTGGCACAGTGCGGTATAATCAGGACTAAAGATTTAAAAAATTGGCATAGGTTGCCAGATCTTAAAACACCCTCTCCACAGCAAAGAAATGTGGTTTTACATCCAGAATTTGTGGATGGACAATATGCATTCTACACAAGGCCGCAGGACAGCTTTATAGAAGCGGGCAGTGGCGGTGGGATTGGTTTCGGATTATCAAAAACGATAGAAAATGCCGAAATCGACCATGAATTTATTCTTTTTAAAAAAGAATATCATACCGTTTACGAAGCCAAAAACGGGCAGGGTCCAGCGCCAATTAAAACCGAAAAAGGTTGGTTGCATTTAGCGCATGGTGTGAGAAATACGGCCGCTGGTTTAAGATATGTTCTATACATGTTCATGACAGACTTAAATGATCTTACCAGAGTTATTCATAAACCTGGAGGATATTTTCTCGCTCCGGAAGGTGAGGAAAGAGTTGGTGATGTTTCCAATGTTGCGTTTTGTAATGGTTGGATTTTGGATGAAGACGGAAAAGTTTTTATATACTATGCCTCTTCTGATACACGTATGCATGTTGCAACTTCAACTTTAAAACAACTTATCGATTATGTAATCAATACTTCAGAAGATGGTTTAAAGTCTTCATTAACTGTCGAGAAAATTGTGAACCTAGTCAACAAGAATAAAGCAACCACTCTTGCAGAACCGCACAACAATAAAAGTTTAACCTATTAATAAAAATTCGTTAATAAACTAAAATACTAGTAGTATAATATAAGGAATGATTATTGAAAATTGGCTATTATAAAGATTATGCCGATTTAGAAAAAAAGTCATTATTCCAGAAATCTCCAAAGGATCAGATTTAAACGCTGAATCCTTTGGTAATTTTCTTCAGCTTACTCCTAAAATTGTCGATAGAAATATCAAAATCCTTCAGAATGAACCTTTCAATTTGTTGAAATTTTTTCATAGTTGATGATTATTCATGAATTGTAGTTAGATAAATTTTCGGGCAAATTTGTTAGATTAAAAAATATCTAATTATATTTTAGGCTAGATTAATAGGTCTCAAGCTAGCGGTAAGTTCATATCATAATATCGAAAATCTTTATATTCCCGTAAGTTAAAGGTGAATATTTTAAAGCTTTGAGCGGAGGACATGAATTTTACATTCTTAATTAATGGATAGGATCACTCAATATAATAACACGTTATTTCCTATAATAAAATCTGCTTTAATATTCCATATTTAAAACAACAGTAATCCCTAACTCCCAGTTAAAAATCTGCTATAGATTTTTGAAATGATATTGTTTATATATCCTTCATCAAATATTTATTAACTAACCGTATTATAGAATGTATTCTTATGGAAAAGCTTATTCTATACCATTATGGCATTCTAAAATAAAAGTTAATAGCTTCAATTAAGAACAATCCATTCTATAAATGTTGCCTTAAAACGGATAGATCAAGATGAATCGTTATGAAATCAGTTTCGTAAAAATAAAATGTTGAGTAAAGGCTGAATCTATATTTCGCTTGATGAATTCCTGAGACATTTTAAAAACAAATGTGTATCCTATTACTTCCTAAAGAGGTGGAGAATCAAAATCCTTAATTGATAGATCGTAAAAATGATGAATATCGTTGCCTTCTAGACTAAGCGGTACACCCTATTTATTGATGTAATAACCGAAGGCATTGAAAATGTACATCGTTACAATCCTTAAACTTCAGCCAAATCTATGTAGATGTATAATTATTATATGCGAAAATGTATTTTATATATTGAGATTATTTAAAAGCTTCAATGTAAACTATCTGAATTGGAAATTATTAAAGTTTTTAATACAAATGATAGTTTTTTATAAAATTTTGCTTTTTCCGGTTGCTCAATTAATTATTTATTAATAGAAAATTATGACCGCTTACTAATTTCGGTTCAAATAATCGAATCAGATATTGCGTTTTTTTTTATAAAAATTGTTTGATCTCTTTCTGTTGACCGATTATTTGATACCTAACCAAAATTATGAGAAACTAATTCCAATTAAATGAAAAAAGTATTAATGGCTGATCTTCAATTTTCATCGGCAATTTCGAAAAAAAACATTTCAAGATTATTCTATGTGGGCATAATCTTATCTTCTATTCTTGCATGTGCGAAAACAGAAAATGATAATGAAAATTCATCCAATCATACACATTTAGCCTCAACTGCGAATTTAGTAAATATTTCGCCTGTTGGTGATGTGGTTGGAAAAATCGTTGTAGGCTATCAAGGCTGGTTTTCTTGTTTTGGAGATGGTTCACCAGTTAATAATTGGAGGCATTGGCGCAATAATACACCACCTTCTCCTGGAAATCAGAGCTTTGAACTCTGGCCAAATGTAAATGAATTTGCACAAACCTTTCAAACTGGTTATGCTAATCTAGGCAATGGCCAACCATCAAAATTATATTCATCTTATCAGAATAATGTTGTTGACAAACATTTGCAATGGATGCAGCAGTATGGAATTGATTGTGCTGCTGTGCAGCGTTTTGGTTCCGAACTTGGGGATGCCGCAATGAAGGCAACAAGAGACGGAATAGCAGTTAAGGTAAAAAATGCCGCACAAACTTTTGGTAGGAAATTTTATATGATGTATGACATATCAGGTTGGGCAAATTTCCAAGCAGAAATTAAATCGGATTGGATAAATACCATTACAGGTTCCCTTAATTTGACCTCGTCTGGAGCTTATGCCAGGCAAAATGGGAAACCGGTGGTGTGTATTTGGGGAGTTGGGGTTTCGGGTAGACCTGGAAACGCAACATCTTGGACGGAGGTAATAGACTGGTTTAAATCGAAGGGCTGTTATGTTATTGTAGGCACCAAAAGAGATTGGAGAACGGATTCTTCAAATTTATCTGCAGTCATATCAGCAGACATGATATCCCCATGGACAGTAGGAAGTTACAAAACTGATGCAGATATTGATAACTATGCAAATATAATGTCCAACGATAAAATTTTATGCGATCAGAATGGTAAAGATTATCAACCTGTGGTATTTCCAGGATTTGCATGGTCAAACTGGAAAACGGCTCCTCAAAATGAAATTCCACGTAGGCATGGAGATTTCCTATGGCGACAATTCTACCAAATCCGTAGCAAAAGTATACCGAATGCTTATGTAGCAATGTTTGATGAATACGACGAGGCAACAGCAATTGCAAAATCGGCAGAGAACGTTAGTCAAATTCCATCGAATCAGTATTTTCTCACCCTTGATGCCGATGGTGTCGCCTGTAGTTCTGATTTTTATCTTCGTTTGACAGGCGACGGTGCTAAAATGGTGAAGGGACAGATAGCAATTTCAGCCACTCACCCTACTGCTCACTAATCATTATTTATAAAAGGCTTAGGACATATATAGCCCGGAACATATAACCTTGCATTTTTAAGGCAAATTATTAATCGGATGTAAATAAGTTCAACGTAATTGTCAATGCTGCCCCTAGTAATTAACTTTTTTTGTGGGTGATTAAAAGAATAATCCATAGCTTAATTTTTAAGCATAATGAAATGCTAAATAACTAATATTTTCAAATAAACCTGACCAAGTTTACTTTCTTTATCATACAGTCTATATCAATGAGCGATAACTAAATCTGAATCTGGCGAAAAAAAATCAATTTTATGAATAAGAATATTTTAGGTGTAGATATAGGTGGATCCCATATTACCTCTTGCGTTGTAGATCTGGATCTGTGTCACGAGATTAAATCTACTTGGAGTAGAAGCGGAATTGATTCTTCTGGTTCTATTACAGAAATAATTGATGGCTGGGCGTTGAATATTGAACATTCAATTTTAAATTCGCCTGGCACAGTAGAACAAATTTCTATTGCGATGCCAGGACCCATGGATTATAAAAAAGGCATTTGCCTCATCCATGAACAAAGCAAATATGCATCACTTTATAACATTAATATCAAGCAGAAACTAGCAGACCGATTGAATATATCTACAACCTCTATCAAATTCAGCAATGATGCAGCTTGTTTTCTTAAAGGTGAAATGTATGGTGGAAGTCTAAAAAACGTGGAAAATGCCATTGGTCTTACACTTGGCACAGGACTGGGAACATCACATTCATTAAATGGGCAGACGTTCGATTCTGATCTTTGGAATATGCCTTTTCTAAAAGGTATTGCTGAGGATTACCTTTCTACTGATTGGTTTATTAGCCGGTTCTATGAAATATCAGGTATTTCAATAAAGGATGTCAAAGATCTCGTTGAAAATCATTGTGAATCTCCTTATTTTAAGGTAGTGTTTTCTGAATTTAGTATGAACTTGGCGAAATTCATCCACAGGTTCATCAGAAAAAAAATGCCTATAGCAGCAGTTATCGGTGGGAATATTGCACATGCAGAACGATTTTTTTTAGCCGAAACCCGGGCTATTTTAGCAAAAAAAATGGGCTATAGTTTTCCAATCGAATGTTCTCTTCTTGGAGAAGAAGCCGCCCTTCTTGGTGCAGCAGTAAACTTTTAACTATTTATAAATTATGAATATCATAAAAATCAGTTTTTTATTCCTGGGATTTAATTTTTGCTGTTTTAATACACTTTTTGCTCAACATCTTACAAAATATGTGGACCCTTTCATTGGCACAGGTGGTCATGGTCATACCTATCCAGGTGCGACAGTTCCATTTGGAATGGTACAGCTAAGTCCTGATAACGGTACATCAGGATGGGATTGGTCCAGTGGCTACCATTACAGTGATGGCTACATTGCTGGTTTCTCCCATACACATCTCAGTGGTACTGGCATTGGAGACCTTCAGGATATATCAGTATTGCCATCTGTAAAAGTTATCCCCAATGATTCCATTGCAATCAAAATACCCTTTAGCCATAGTGATGAGTCAGCAGAACCAGGCTTCTACAGTGTGAAATTAGGTAACGGTATATATGCGAAATTTACTGCAACAGAGCGATGCGGAATGCATCAATATGACTTTCCCGAAAACAGCTTTCCCGTTATACGATTTAATCTTGGTTTTAAATTGAATTCAGATAACCCAATCCAAACCTTTGTTAAAGTTTTAAATGACACCACTATTGTGGGATATCGATATTCCTCCGGTTGGGCAAAAATGCAACGAGTCTATTTTGCGGCACGTTTTTCCATACCAATGGACAAGGCATTTCTCGGACTTCCAGGTTCCATACAAAGCTCCTCTGAAGAATTGAAAGGTAAATCAGTGATTGCACAAATTATATTTAAAGAAAACGTTTCGAAGGTCTTGATGAAAGTTGCGCTATCGTCAGTTGGGACCGAAGAAGCAGTTGGTGCCCTGTCAGAAATAAGGGATTGGAATTTTGATTCAATTAAAAAACAAGCGCTTGTAAAATGGGAAAGCGAACTTGAAAAAATTCAGATTACTTCCAAAGATGAGAAATTGAAGCGTAAATTTTATACGGCCCTATATCATACCTGTTTAGCACCGGTAATCTATTCAGATTCAAACGGTGAGTACAAGAATGCAGAAAACGAAAGGCATAATATTAATGGCAAACAGCGTTATTCTGTTTTTTCTCTATGGGATACTTTCCGAGCTTTACATCCGCTGTTGACCATAACACAGCCTAAGCGATATCCCGATATGCTGAACAGTATGATTGCTTTTTATCGTGAGAATGGCGCTCTTCCAGTATGGGATTTGCAAACTTCTGAAACCAACACAATGACTGGATATCATGCGGTCCCCGTCCTGGCTGATGCGATCCTTAAGGATATTCCTGGAATAGACAAGAATAAGGCTTATGAAGGTATGCTCAAATCTGCTAATCAGCAAATTAGGGGTACAGCTGATTACATAAAATTTGGATATTTGCCACAAGATAGGTTATCAAGAAGCGCAACAATTACACTTGAATACGCTTTCGATGATTGGTGTATTGCCCAAGTTGCTAAAAAACTCGGAAAAGTGAAAGATTACAGGCAATATATGAAAAGATCGTTGTCCTATATAAACCTATTTGACCCTGGAACGGGATTTATCCGCGCAAAAAATAGTGATGGGACCTTTGCTGTTCCATTTGATCCGTATTACTCAAACCACGATGGTAAGCAATCTCATTATGTTGAAGGCAATGCATGGCAGCATTCATTCTTTGTTCCACAGGATATAAGGGGATTGGCAAAGCTCCATGGTGGAAATAAAAAACTTGGCTCTAAGCTGGATTCCCTTTTCGAAGTAAGTTCAACTGTGAAAGGGGAGAGTGCTTCAGCCGATATCACTGGACTCATTGGTCAATACGCCCATGGGAATGAGCCTAGCCATCATATTGCATATATGTATAACTATATCGGTCAATCATGGAAGTCACAGAAAATTGTTAGAACAATTATTGATTCACTATATCAGGATAATCCTGAATTTGGTTATGCTGGTAATGAAGACTGCGGGCAGATGAGTGCCTGGGCAGTATGGTCTATAGCAGGCCTATATCCTGTGAATCCAGCAAACGGAGAATATGTTTTTGGTAGCCCAATGACAGATCAGACAACTTTCAAGCTTGCGAATGATTTAACCTTTAAAATCATAGCAAAACATAACAGTGGAAAAAACAAATACATACAAAGCGTAAAATTGAATGGAAATCCATATCAACTGACCTATATTAATCATAAGAGCCTCATCAAAGGTGGAGTTTTGGAATTTACAATGGGTCCTTTACCAAATAAACATTGGGGGGCAAAGCCTGAAAGCTGGCCGGCTTCGCAAACTAACTAATTATTACTATGAAAAAATTTGAAATTCGATTCCTGCTCCTCTGCGCGCTCTTTGTCAGTTTTTCATTTTGTGAGAGTCCATACCATAAAAACAAAAATTGGCTCGACCTGAATAAAAATGGAAAAATTGATATTTATGAGGATAAAGATCAGTCAGTTGAAATGCGTGTCGCAGATTTAATTTCTAAAATGACAATTGAAGAAAAAACCTGCCAACTGGTAACGCTGTATGGTTATGGTGCATTTCTAAAAGATAGGCAACCAACCCCGTCCTGGGCAGATAGCATTTGGAAAGACGGCATTGCCAATATAGATGAACAATTAACCGGCTTCAGGAAAGATACCGTGTTGGCAATGCCATATTCATCTCATGCTCAAGCAATAAACGTTATCCAGAAATGGTTTATTGAGAAAACCAGACTAGGAATTCCGGTTGATTTTACAACTGAGGGCATTCGAGGACTTAATCACATGAAAGCAACATATTTTCCTGCCCAAATAGCTCAAGGTAGCAGTTTTGATCGAGATCTGATAAAAGAGATAGGAGGGATTACGGGTAGGGAGGCCAAAGCTTTGGGATACACAAATGTTTATTCACCTATTTTGGATGTTTCCTCTGATCCCAGGTGGGGACGGATTGAAGAGACTTATGGAAGCGATCCTTTTTTAGTCGGTCAATTGGGAAAGGAGAATATTCTTGGTATTCAGGAAAATAGAGTAGTATCTACGGTAAAGCATTTTGCGGTATATAGCATTCCTGTAGGGGGAAGGGATGGTAACGTTCGTACCGATCCACACGTAGCGCCAAGGGAAATGTGGGATTTATATTTAGAGCCTTTCCGTGTAGCATTTCAGGAGGCTGGTGCAATGGGCGTAATGGCCTCTTATAACGATTATGACGGCATACCCGTTATTGCAAGTAAATATTTTCTGACTGACATACTTAGAAATCAGTTCGGATTCAAAGGATATGTGACTAGCGATAGTCATGCTGTCGAAGATCTTTTCGCTAAACACCGAGTAGCCAAAGATACAGCAGATGCCGCAAGATTGGTACTTAACGCCGGTTTAAATGTAAGAACGGAGTTCAAAAATCCTGCTGACTATCTTAGAGGCTTGAGAAGAGGAATAAAAAACGGTTCAATTGCGATGGATGTGGTCAATCAAAGGGTATCAGAAGTGCTCAAAGCTAAATTTGTCATGGGATTGTTCGATAACCCCTACGTAGTTGAGGTCAAAGCCGCAGATTCACTGGTGCATAACAAATCTGCTCAAAAGACTGCACTCAAAGCGGCCAGAGAGGGTATTGTGCTGTTATCAAATCCAAATTCAGTCTTGCCTCTGGATCTTAAAAAACCTCAAACGTTTGCCATTATAGGTCCAAATGCCAAGGAGGAGAAAAGTCTTTTGTCTAGATACGGACCTCCACATGCAAAAATCACCACGGTCTACAAAGGAATCCAGGCCATCCTTCCTTCAGGATCTATTTTAAATTATTCAAAAGGATGTAACCATACCGACGTTCACTTCCCAGACAGCGATGTAAGAAATTTTGATATGGATGTTGAAGAAATGGCAAGCATAGATTCTGCTGTAATGGTGGCGAAAAAATCAGATGTCGTCATTTTAGTACTTGGTGATAACGAGAATACCATTGGAGAAACGAAATCAAGATTAAATCTTAAATTACCAGGAAGGCAAGAACAATTATTATATGCAGTCTCTCAACTTAATAAGCCTACTATACTTATTTTGGTAGGTGGGCGACCAGTTACCTTTGGTTTTGATATTAAGCTTAAATGCAGTATACTCGAAACCTGGTATCTTGGTGAAAAAACAGGTACGGCTATAGCTGATGTGGTTTTTGGGAAATATAATCCAGCTGGGCGATTACCAGTTCCATTTCCAAAGTCTGTAGGGCAAATTCCGCTCTCATTTCCATATAAACCATCAGCGGACGCTGAAAGTGAAGAAGACGCAAACGTAAGTGGATTTGAGTTTCCATTTGGTTTTGGATTGAGTTACACAACTTTTAAGTACAGTGACCTGAAAATTACAAATAGTTTTCATCAAAATGGGAAAATTTTGGTGAGTTTTAAAGTGACCAATACAGGACATTTGGATGGTGATGAAGTGGTGCAACTCTACACAAGAGATGAGATAAGCTCAGTCACCACTTATGATCAGAACCTTCGAGGTTTTTCTCGTCTGCATTTAAAAGTTGGGGAAACAAAAGCGGTAGAATTTATATTAAATGAAAGATCCCTATCATTATTCAACGAAAATATGAAAAAAGTGGTCGAGCCAGGATGGTTCAAGATCATGATCGGTTCATCTTCAGAAGATATTCGACTTTATTCGCGATTCCAGATATAATCTCCTTAGACTGGTATTTTTTTATCAAAACATAATTTAGCCCCCACTAATTCTTCAATATTTGCAACTATCACGTTATAAATATTATCTTCGTGATGCAAACGAATGAGAACTAAGATATACCGTTTACTATTCTTTTTATTTTTCTTGCTCTTTTTCAATAAAAGTTATTCCCAGTCATATGGGCTTGGCTTTTATAGTCATGAAGTTGTACAGGATCAACGGACAGGTCTTGATCTAAGCCCCGATAAAAATCTTTGTTTTTCCCAGGATTTCGAGCTCTGTTTTGATCTAAATTTCTTTCCAAAACGTGATGACTATTTCGGTTACATTTTGAGAGTGGTGGTAAGCAATAAGGAGAATATTGATCTGGTTTATGACAAGGATTCAAAGGAGAAGTTCCATTTTAAAGTAATCATTGGCGATAGGTTTACTAAAATAGCTTTTAATATTCCGCCAGAAGAGTTATTCAATAAATGGAATCGTGTCAGGTTGAATTTGAGTATCCCAGATCATAAGCTTACGATCAAATATGGCAAATACCAATCCAGTGCAGATATAGCTTTAGAAAAAAATGCCTGTTTCAAGTTTCTTTTTGGTGCTAATGAGTATAAGCAGTTTAAAACTTCTGATAACCCTCCAATGAAGATCAAGGACATCAGGATTTTTGAAGGAAATATTCAAAAGTATTATTGGCCATTAAATGAGTATGATGGAGAACAGGTAAATGAATTAATCGAAAACAATAATGGTCGGACTGCACATCCACTTTGGATAAAAAAGTTGCATTATGAATGGCAAAAAATAGGTGAGTTTATGGTAAATGGTCCTGCCAGTTTCTCATTTGACCAAAAAAGTGATTTAGTATATGTGGTGGAGCGGGATTCACTCAAAACTTTCTCCGTAATTGATAGTAAGATCAGTTCAGTTGCTTACAAGAACAAATATATTTCGCTAAGGGGCAATCACTCGATCTTCCTCGAAGATAAAAAAGAACTTCTCAATTTCTACATTGACCAAAAAACAGCACTTAGGTTTGATAAAAAAAACGATTCTTGGTCTCAGAGTTACAATCCTATTACCCCAATTACTGATTTCTGGCAGTTCAATAAGTTTTATTCACAGCATGATACTTCCCTTTACATTATTGGAGGTTATGGGCATTTTGTTTATAAGAATCAAATTCAAAAATATAACTTATCGACTGGAAGATGGAAAGACATCATCTTTACCGGTGATCGATTTACGCCCAGATATTTAGCGGGTTTAGGCCTCTCAGGAAATGGTGCATACCTAATTGGAGGATATGGTAGTTCAACTGGTAGACAAATGTTAAATCCTCGCAATCTCTATGATCTGTTATTTTTTGATACGAAAAAGAAATCAATTACAAAGATTTATGACTTGAATACATCGGGAGAGGATTTTGTATTTGCGAATTCGCTTGTGATAAGTAAAGGGGATAGTTCGTTTTTCGGACTAACATTTCCTAGGCACCGGTACAATTCCGAATTGCAGTTAATAAAGGGATCATTGCATCATTCCAATTTTAGTAAATTGGGGAATAAGATACCATTCATATTTCATGATATTAATTCCTTCGTAGATCTTTTCTATAGCCAATCATCCAACAGGTTTATAGCTGTAACAACTTTCAGGGATAGTACCGACCATACGAAGGTTAACATATACGCGCTGAACAATCCCCCATTGATAAAACGAGATGCTGCATCAAAAGCTGCAAATGCTACCTATTATGTACTTGGCTCGCTGTTATTTTTAGCTGGTATTATCGCGCTTCTTTTCTATAGGAAAATTAAGAAAAAGCAGTTCGACATTCCTGAAGAAAGCATGTTAGATAAATCCAATGTGCTAGAATCAGATAAGATGTTAATTGATGAACCAAATATAATTTTGGCACCTGAAAAGGTTAGAAATTCGATATTTCTTTTTGGCGACCTGCAAGTATACGATGACAATGGCTGTGAAATTACAAAACAGTTTACCCCTTTAATTAAGGAACTATTCCTGGTAATCATGCTTTATACCATCCGTTGGGAGCGGGGAATAAGTTCAGACAAACTCAAGGAATTGCTATGGTATGATAAGTCTACGGAAAGCGCAAGAAATAATCGTTCAGTAAACATTGCCAAACTCAAAAATATTCTTGAGCAAATCAGTACATGTAGTGTTTCTAAGGAGACGGGTTATTGGAGATTTAATTCTGATTCAGCCAAAGTGTTCATAGATTATCAAAAATATATAGATATTGTCAAGGATAAGAAAAATCTCAATAAACAAAAAATAAGAGAACTCGCTCAGATCATCAAACGCGGGGCTTTTCTTTCCATTGTAAATTATGAATGGTTGGACCCGTTCAAAGCTGAGATTTCAAATGACATTATTGATGCCTATATAATATTTTCACATTCAATTAAAATATCAGAAGATCCTGAACTCTTGATAGAGATTGCGAATTATATATTCTATTTTGATTCTGTCAACGAAGAGGCAATGGTTACCAAGTGCAAGGCATTAGTGCACATGGGGAAGCATTCCCAAGCAAAAAACACATATCAAGATTTCTGTAAGGAGTATAAGATATTATATAACGATGAATTCCAAAGGTCTTTCTCGCACGTACTCAATTCTGAGTTATAGGTCATGCACACCGCATTCATTTTAATAATTTGATTTCAGGTTGAAAAACTGGTTGCTATTTTAACACCGAACTCCATCCTGGCCTTAAAAAGTTAATACAGTTCGCTTTTTAAAATCTAGGTATGCGAATTTTTTGCACTTTTTTTTAAAAAAATGGTCTTTATTAATGGAAAATTAATTTTTTTTTAATTCATTAAAACGAATTTCGAACAACAACCAAATATTAATTTTGCTATGAAGTTAAAACTACTCATGTTATTAATGGCATCCTGTATTGTCTTATCAGGTTATGCCCAGTCTACCTCTATTAAAGGAAAAATAACTGATGATTCAGGAGGCGCTTTACCCGGCGCCGGAATTACACTCAAGGGCACATCAATCAAAACTGTCAGTTCGAATGATGGCAGCTTTTCCCTTAATAGTACTAAACCCTCAGGTAACGTACTAATCATTACATTTCTAGGCTATTCAAACAAGGAAGTTGAAGTAGGGCCTGATAACATTGCAAATATTCAAATGTCTGCTCAGGTGCAACAGTTGAATGAAGTTGTTACCACGGCATTGAATATATCCAGAGAGAAAAAATCATTAGGATATGCCTCTCAGGGAGTTGATCCTGAACAGATGACAAAAGCTCCTGCAGGTAATTTCAGTGATTTACTTATAGGAAAGGTGGCTGGACTGCAGGTAACTACAAGTGGTCAACCTACGGGTTCCACCAGATTGCAGCTCAGAGGTGCCAACTCCATCACTGGTAATAATCAACCCCTATATGTCATTGATGGCGTTCCAATCGATAATAATGATTCAAATGGTCAGGTCGGAAACTTAGATTATGGTAATAACGCATCAATAATTAATCCAAATGATGTGGAGAGTATTGAGGTAATGAAGGGTCCTAACGCGGCTGCACTTTATGGCTCAAAGGCCGCAAATGGTGCAATTTTGATTACAACAAAAAAAGGTAAAAAAAATGGTGCTTTCGAAATTGCCTACAATGGGAACTATATGGCAAGTCAGGTTTCCCAATATCCTTTTTTTCAAAATGTATATGGAGAGGGAAATACGGGAAGACTTACAGGAACATTAGTTGGTCCGTTGGGACAACAGGTTGTACAATCTGGTACTGGAGGAGAAAGAAATTGGGGAATGGCCATGCTCGGACAGCCTTATCGATCAGTTGGCGGCCAGCTCATTACCTATTCTCCCCAGGCCGATGCCATTACTAATTTATTTAAAACAGGTGGACAATCGACACAAAATGTTTCTATTAGCAATGCTACTGATAATGCTTCAAACAGATTTTCCTACACAAGGTATGACGGCTCAGACGTGATTGATAAACAGAACATAGTTAAAAGGAATAATTTTCAGCTTAATTCCAGTAAAGATTTTTCGAAGAAAATAAAAGTTGAGGTTCGGATGCAATATAATCAACAAACGGTAAACAATAGGACCTACAGAAATGAAGATCCACTTAATCCCCTCAATTATCTTAATAATGCCTTAGTGAGTATCCCATTAAGCAGTCTTATCCCATGGAAAAATGCAGAAGGAAATGCGTTAAATACAGGAAGCGCAAGTCGATTTGAAAATCCCTATTGGAGCATAAATGAGAATAGCAATCAAGATAAAACAGATGCTGTTATCGGTGGGGTCACAGCAACCTATACGTTTACACCCTGGCTCCGTTTCCGTGCTCAGCAGTCTGGTAATCTGAGCTGGGGGAAAAGGAATACTTTCATTCAAAAAGGATCGCTAACAGTTCCGAATGGAGCATATTCAGAATTTCAACAGAATAATAGCGTTTGGAATTCAGAAGGGATATTTTTCTTTAACAAAAGACTAAAAGATCTTTCCATTGTTGCCAATTTAGGGGGTAATCTTCGAAAGGCTGACTATTATAATACTAGTGCATCAACCTCACAGTTATTAGTGCAGAATATTAAAAACCTGACAAATAATGGAAGTGTTATTCTTGCTACTGAAAATGAAATCAGGTCTAGATTAAATTCTGTTTTTGCTACTTTAAGTCTAGGGTATAAGGACTTTCTTTATGTAGATGCTACAGGACGCAATGATTGGTCTTCGACGCTTCCTCCCAAAAATGCATCTTTTTTTTATCCATCTGTAAGTGCTAGCTTTGTATTTACTGAATTTTGGAAAACAATTCCTAAAGATATACTCTCATTTGGAAAAATCCGTGCTTCTATTGCAAAGGTAGGTAATGATACCCAGCCTTATAATGTACTTAATGGCTTTAATAATGGTGGAGTACTAAATGGCGTTAGTTATCTCGCCTTTGATACCCAACTAAAGAATGCAGACCTTAAGCCGGAATTAACTACCTCTACAGAAATAGGAACTGAACTTAGATTTTTTAATAATAGGATTTCAATTGATGCTTCTGTCTATAAATCGAAATCTATAAACCAATTATTGATAGGAAATACACCTAGGGGAACAGGCTTTAGTAATCAAATCGTTAATGCAGGAGAAGTACAAAATAAAGGAATAGAAATCGCCTTATCTGGAACCCCGATCAAAAACAAAAACTTTAGTTGGGATGCTGTATATAATTTTTCTATGAACAGAAATATCGTATTGGCTTTGGCTCCTGGTATTAATTCAATTCTCTTGGGTGGAGCAGTCACCGGCTCCAATTATGTGGAGGTAGGCCAGCCAATAGGAGTTTTGAGGGGATTAGATCAGATGTATGATGCTAATGGGATTGCAATAATTAATCCAGCCCGCGGAATTCCTTATTACACTTCTTTGGTTCCCAATTTTATTCCTCTTCTAGGTTATGCATCCCCAAGGGCACTGATGTCTTTTGGTTCAACCTTCAGGTACAAAGATCTAAGCCTGAATTTTTTGGCCAGCGCAAGGTTTGGCGGAAGCCTATATTCGGGAACCTCCTTTAGATATAACATTTCAGGGGTGTCAGCCGCAACCCTTCAAGGGCGCGATGAATGGCTATTCAGTGATGGTATACTTGGTGAAAATGATTTAGAAAAAATGGGTTTAACAAGCCTTTACAATAAGGCTTATCCTGATGCGGGAAGGGCAAAAGGTGCCATTTATCCAGGTTATTATCCAAAAACAGATGCTGCCGGCAATCCTCTGAAGGATGCAAACGGTTTTTATATAGCTGATTTAACAAAACCAAATACAAAATATATTACCGCTCAAGAATACTGGCAACAATCAGGGAATATTGGCCACATGCTGACTTATGATGCTTCGTTTATTAAATTAACGCAAGTAATTTTAACATACAATATACCAAAAATCTGGTTACAAAAAACTCCTTTTAAGAATGCAAGTATATCCGCAGTGGGAAGAAATCTTTGGACTATTTATCAAAAAACACCCAAAGGGATAGATCCTGAATCTGCAGCCTTTTCAGGAAATGCGCAAGGGCTTGAGCAAGGTGGCTCATTACCTTATTCCACATATGGTCTAGATCTTAAATTCTCGTTATAAAATTATGAAAAAGCAATTATTATATCTACTAGCTATTGCAGTAGTCTTTCTTTTTAGCTGTACAAAAGACTTTGAAAAAATAAATACTAATCCAAGTTCTTTTATTTCAGCTCAACCTGATGCTGTTTTGCCTGGAGTCTTTTTAAATACCATAAACCGTTTTGAGCAAAATAACCTTACTTGGTTATGGGAATATGGACATATTGTCAATCCACTCGGCCGCTATAATGTTGGGGATGATGGGGTCTGGAATTCTTTATATGTAAATGTTCTTGGTAATACCAGACAATTGCTCAAACTCTTTGAAGGAAAGGAAGGCTACACTAATCGCGTTGCGATAACTGATATATGGGAATGTTACGTTTATGCAAATCTTGTAGGTACCTATGGTCCTGTTCCCTATTCGCATATGGGTGAAACAGATAAAACGAGTATAGAATACGACACAGAAAATGATATTTATACTTCAATTCTTTCCCGGCTGAAAAAGGATGCTGCAGCTATTTCGCTAACTGGAGACAAGTTTACGGGAGATCCAATCTTTAATGGTGATATGAGCAAATGGATAAAATTCGCAAATTCATTAAGGCTTCGTACGGCGCTAACAGTTCAAATAAATCTTCCAGATTTGGCTGCTTCAAATATTAAAGAACTGATGAGTAATGAATCAATATTGTTAACTTCTGACGCTGATAACGTAAAATTTTCATATGGCAGCGCTACAGGTAGTCAGTCTTTTTATTTTAGACAATTGGTTTTGGGAAACTCCTATGTCGGAAATGCTTATCCTTATATGAGTGATTATGTTTTTACCTATTTCCGTTCTTTTAAAGATCCAAGGATAGAGAGTTACTTTTCCAAAGCCACGTCACCTTATAATATTACAGACACATTAAAAAGTTCATCCAATGCGCTAAATTATATTGTTAGTTATCCGATACCACATCTTGGCCAGCCTAAAAGCGGAGCCAAGTTGCCCTCTTGGGACTTTACATCTGCTACCAATCCAACTGGATTTGCACCTTTTAATGGAGCAAATGGTCTTCAGGGGAATTTTAGCAAGCCTCAATCCGCACTTTTTGCAGCAGACCGCCCCTTTTACATCATGACTTTTGCTGAATTGTGCTTTATGAAAGCAGAAGCTAGCGTTAAGGGTTTTGGCGGTTCCCAATCGGCCGAAGCTTACTACAATGCTGGTGTAAACGCAAATTTCAGTTTTTGGGGACATACCTCTGCTCAAGCAGCCACCTATCTTTCTCAAAATGGAATAAAGTGGGGGACATCTGGCAAGGGCTTCAATTACCCTTACGGCTTTATAAATGTGGGAATATCGGCAGACAACCTAAAAAAGATTTGGATCCAGCAATGGCTGAATTACTATGTTGACGGAGGATTTGAATCATGGGTTTTACAGCGCAGGACCCAAAATCTGGAACTCCCAACCCATACCTCACCGGGTGCTATAGCTGGGCTGACCACAATCTTCGAGAATCTGCCGGATCGTTTTCCATATCCGATACAAGCAGAATCAGTTTTGAATCCAGTTGGCTATGCAAATGGCGTAAAAATGCTAGGTGGGCCAGATTTTTATAGTACAAAATTGAAATTTCAAACTCCATATACCTCCGTTGATTGGACAAAGAAAATAGCATTTCTTGATGAAACTGTAGCCCAGAAATGGTATGGACAATATATTGAGGATCTCACAGCAGCTGGCATTAAATATACTGTATTAAGAACATTTTAAAATTTACAAAGAACATGAAAAATATAAATATACTGGTTTCTGGATGCCTCGTGCTATTGATAGCGGTTTCCTCCTGTAAAAAGGAATTTCCTTCTGTCGATGATCATTTTCTAAACTATCAGATTCCTGACGTTCCTGCAACCAAGAATTATAACGTCGGAGCATTTTACTACACATTTTCGTCTTGGAATACCAACATAAAAGAGAAAGCTGCCGTTGGGGGTAGTGCAGGTACCTATTTCTACACAAACGGAATTCCAGTAAGCTCTGTTATAATGGATAATCATGTTGCCAACGCTGCATTAGGGGGGATAGACTATTTTATTTTCTCCGTACGTTCCCCAAATTTAGATAATGCAGCATTCAGAACGGATTCAAATACTGTAGTATCGTTTTTGAATGCAGCAAATTCATCAAAGATGAACTTTGCGCTGTCTTACCAAATAAATCTGGGGCTTTTGGGCGTTTCCAATAATGTTACATTAGAAAGCAATCCTACACGACTACAAAGTTTCTATAATGATTTTAAAAGACTTTCCTATTGGATGACAAAGTCCAATTATCAAAAAGTGAATGGTAAATATATGTTGATTTTGAACAATTCATATAACTTGCATTCAGCAAATAGTGAAGCACTTTATAAACAGATTCGTACTAACCTATCTGCAATGGGTTTTGAGCTTTATTTAGTCGGTCAACAACCTCAGTGGACTCCTCCCCAAAGATTTTACTATCGGTTTCAAAATTGTGTGGATGCTATGTATGAATCAAATATGGCCGAGGTTGCTGGGAATAATGATCGTTATTGGGAGTTTGGTCAATTTTGTGATCAAAACTGGGCATACTGGAAGACAACAATTGAATCTTGGAATTCAGAATTTATCCCATGCGTGATGCCAGGGTACAACTATCAAATCAATAATCCGACCAATCCTGGACTCACACGGGTAAGGAATGACAACGGAGCCTTTTACAAGACGTTTACTGACATTGCGAAGCGTAATGCCTCCAAGTCAGGTTTAATCTTCATTGATTCATTCAATAATTTTACAGTTGATTCGCAATTGGAACCCTCTCAATCATATGGAACACTTTATTTGGATATAACCAGAAAGGCATTCAAGATCAATTAGCAGAATAGCGGTTGAGAAATCGGCCGCTAATTTTAACTATTTTTCCCCAAGATTCATGATTTATAGAATTTCTCCACATTCACTCTTTTACATGGTGATATTGATGTTCACTGCATTAACAACAACCTACGCCCAGAATTATTCAGGTAAGGGTAATCTAAGATTTGTCGATCCAAAAATTGGCAACGTTGGTCAACTGTTACAGCCAACTAGACCAACTGCCCAATTGCCAAATCAAATGATAAGAAGCTACCCACAAAGAGCAGACTATATGGATGACCAAATTTCAAGCTTTCCATTAAATATTGTATCCCATAGATTAGGTGAGGTTTTTTCAATTTTTCCTACTTCCGAACGTTTGAGTGCCTCCTTATGGCAGGATAAACAAAGTTATGATCATGACCTCGAAATCACACGCCCTTGGTATTACAGCACTAATTTGATTGAAACCGGGATCAAGGTCGAATTCACGCCCGGTAAGAAAGTTGGCCGTTATAGATTTACATTTCCAGAAAACGCCCCAAAATCACTTCTCTTAGGGGTTTACAATAAAGGATTAAGTACTTTCAGTTTTAAAGACAATAATACCATTACTGGTGAAGAAACTTATAATGGAAATATTAAGGTATATATGTTCGGTGCATTTACACAAGGCGCCTCTATTGGAGTGGTGAATGGGGAACAATTACGGACGGGCAAAACCGTTTCAGGAACAAATGTAAAGGCATGGATTAGTTTTCCTGAAAATGCATCCGCAACGATAGAGTTTAAATACGCTATAAGTTATGTAAGTCAAGAGCAGGCTGAGATCAATTTTAAGAAGGAACACACGGGTATCGATTTTGACAAAATGATTGATAATGGGGAAGCCGCCTGGGCCAAAGTAATCAATCAGATAAATACCAAAGGCGGAACGTATGCTCAAAAAAGATCGTTTTATTCTGCGTTATATAGGACTTATGAAAGGATGGTTGACATAAATGAATATGGAAAATATTTTAGTGGATTTGATAATCAGATTCATCTTTCGGAAAAACCTTTTTATGTTGATGATTGGGCTTGGGATACTTACTTGGCTCATCATCCTCTTAGAGTGATACTTGATCCATCTCAAGAAGAAGATATGCTCAGTTCTTATGTAAGCATGTATAATCAATCGGGGTGGATGCCAACCTTTCCTGTGCTTTTTGGAGATCATGTTTGTATGAATGGTTTCCACTCAACAATTATCTTTCTTGATGCTTATAGAAAAGGACTCAAAAATTTTGATGTTCAGAGCGCGTATCAAGGTATGCTGAAAAATGCAACTGAGGCAACAATGCTACCGTGGGAAAATGGGGTAAAGACTGAATTAGATGAATTTTATTATCAAAAAGGATACTTTCCTGCGTTACGTATAGGTGAAAAGGAAAATAATCCAAGAGTTCACAATTTTGAAAAACGTCAGGCTGTTGCAATTACCCTGGGAGGCGCATACGACGATTGGGCACTTGGTCAACTGGCAAAGGATCTTGGCAAAACTACAGATTATAGAAAATTTGACGACCGAGGTCAGAATTTTAAAAATCTATGGAATTCCAAACACAGGATGTTTATGCCGAAAGATCATAGCGGGCAATGGATTGAAATTGACCCAAAGTTCGATGGGGGAATGGGAGGAAGAGATTACTATGATGAAAATAATGGCTGGACCTATAAATGGCAGGTGCAGCAGGATATTAATGGACTAATTGATTTATATGGTGGCGCAAATTCATTCGAAAAGGAACTTGATCAACTTTTTCGTGAGCCTTTAGGTCGGAGTAAATATGAGTTCAATTCAAAATTTCCGGATGCCACTGGTCTGGTTGGTCAATATTCTATGGGAAATGAACCAAGTTTTCATATTCCATATTTCTACAATTATTCTAAAGCGCCTTGGAAAACACAAAAAAAAATTAGATTTCTTTTGGATACATGGTTTAAAGACAATGTGTTTGGTATCCCAGGTGATGAAGACGGAGGCGGAATGACTGCATTTGTCGTATTTTCTTCTATGGGATTTTATCCTATAACCCCAGGAAAACCAATCTATACCATTGGAAGCCCTCTTTTCGAAAAGGTTACCATTGATATGCCTAACGGTAAGAAATTTACTGTAAATGCCAATCATTGTTCTGTTATTAATAAATATATCCAGAGTGCAAAAATGAATGGCAAATTGATAAATAAGCCTTTCTTCACCCATCAAGAACTTGTTGAAGGTGGGATTCTTGAATTAGAAATGGGCCCCTTACCAAATAAGAAGTGGGGTGTAGAAGCAAATTAATAATGTTAATTGGGTTTTAAGGAAATTTAGAAAGAACGATTAACTGGAATTCAATACATTATAATTTGATCTAAATGCTAATTCTATTTCCTACTATTATTTCATAGCCAATATAAGTTTGCTTTTTTGTTGAAAATTTTATCTGCAAGGATATAGAAGTCAGATCATCAAAAAATAGAAACAGAATTATGAACTCAAAAAATGTAATTAAAAATAGGAGATTATGCTAAGTTATAGTCATAAGATTTTGAAATTTAAACAACGATTGATTATCATATTTTTGATTAATGTGGTGTTCAGCATAAATCTATGTGCAAAAATTACACTACCAACTTTGGTCAGCGATAACATGATTCTCCAACGCGATGAACCCATTGCAGTTTGGGGATGGGCATTGCCAGGGGAACGTATAAGCATAAGTTTTGATTCGAAGATATATATATCTAAACCGTCTGATAAGGATGGTAAATGGATGGTAAAGCTCAAACCTCATCAGGCAGGTGGCCCATTTTCTATGGAAATAAAGGGAGAACACGAAAATATAAGTTTAAGCAATATTTTAATAGGTGAGGTATGGTTATGCTCGGGTCAATCCAATATGGCTTTTGACTTTAATAATGCAAGAGCCAAATCGTTATACAGAGACGATATATTAAAATCTTCGAATGATAATATACGACAGATTCTGATCGAGAGAAATATCTCATCATATCCAAATAAAAATGTCAATTCATCAGGATGGATCACTGCAGAGCCAAAAAATTTGAACACATTCTCTGCAATCGGATATTTTTTTGCTCTTCAACTATATCAAAAATACCATGTTCCTATTGGATTGATAAATTCCAGCTTCGGGGGAACCATGGCACAAGCCTGGATTAGTGAAAAAGGGCTTAAAAAATTCCCCGAGTTTGACCAAGACATAAATCTGTTACATGATTCAATTGCACTTGAGCTTAAAGTAGAACAGAACAAACTTGAAATGAATCAATGGGATAGCAGACTTAATTACATTGACCCAGGAATTGGTGAAAATGGCGAACCTATCTGGGCGAAAGAAAGTTTTGACTCAGTAAAATGGACAGTCCTAGCCCATTCCGGGTTGTTGAACATGAACGGATTTGCAAAAACACAAGGCTCATTTTGGTATTTAAAACAAATAGAAATTCCGGGAAATTTTTCCGGAAATAATGTTACGGTTAGTTTAGGGCGAATTGACGATGCTGATGTTACATATTTCAATGGCCATCTCATAGGAAGCAGTAATAACCGTGATCTAAAACGAATTTACACTGTTCCTGCAGAAGTTATTAAAAAAGGTAAAAACTTATTATTGGTTAGGGTTATCAATTATTCTGGAGATGGTGGTATGCTTGATAAGGACTCAGTAAAGATGACATTTAATACTGATATCGATCTGTCTGAGCGTTGGATAGTCAGAGAGGGTGCGATTATGGATGATAAACCTGCCAAATACGAAACCAAAAATTTGTCTACTTCGCTTTTCAATAAAATGATTTCACCCCTTTTACCGTATAGAATAAGAGGTGTTCTCTGGTATCAAGGTGAATATAATACTCAAAAAGCTTTTTATTACAGGAAGTTGTTTCCTGCATTAATTCATGATTGGAGAAAACATTGGGGTTATGAATTACCATTCATATATGTTCAACTCCCCAATTTTCAAAAAAAAGAAGAATTTCCAGTAGAAAGCGAATGGGCGGAATTAAGAGAGGCACAGTCTATGGCTTTGTCGCTACCGAAAACTGCAATGGCAGTAACAATAGATCTTGGAGAATCTAATGATATTCATCCGGTAAATAAAAAAGATGTAGCCTACCGATTGGCGCTCGCTGCGGAGAAAATGGTTTACAGGGAAAAGAAAATCACTGCTAGTGGACCTACCTACAAGTCAATGAAAATATTAAAAGGAAAAATTTTAATTTCATTTGAGAAGGGGGCCGCCTTAAAAAATACCTCAGATAAACTCAAATATTTTTCAATCGCCGGGGCAGATCGAAGATTTGTTTGGGCAGAAGCAAAATTTGTTGGTCATCATCATTTAGAAGTATCGAGTATTGATGTACCATTCCCTGTTGCGGTTCGGTATGCTTGGTCGGGAAATCCCGAAAAAATAAACTTGTACAATATTTATGGTTTGCCTGCATCCCCATTTCGAACTGATAATTGGCCTGGGATAACCTTCGGTAAATAATAGTTCATAGTTTTCAAGAGTATCCACAATAAAATACCTTTTATGTCCATTATGTTTGTCTCATGACCCTTGCTGTTTATGACCAACAAATATGATTATAAATAGATATACCAGGGCAGTTTTCCGTGTTTGTCAGGTATGTAAGCTTATGAAGCAAAAGGGAGTGATCGCAGATCAGAATATCGCGGTACAGTAATGTTATGCAAAGTTTAGAACATGCTCATCATGTTAAAATGTTATTATAAAATCTTTACTATTGAACAGATATTAAAATGAGTCAAAGTTATTTGCTTGCGATGCATAACATTTCAAAAATAGTCTGTCTTTCTTGCAAATTAGGAAACGCTTCTCTCTCAATTTGTTAGTAATAAAGGGAATAATTAATCTTGAATCAATTATTTAATGTTGTTGGAGGGGAGGGCTTTTTTCTCGACCTGTAATAGATCATGGGTACAAGCTCGTTCGATTTTCCATTTCGAATCGTAATACTTGCCTATACTAAGGAATTTTAATTATGTTTTGTTAAAAAAGCATTAATACTTCGCCTAATTGTTTTCATAATATTGTTCTAACGATTTGTTACGCAAATTCAACTAACCAAATTTAACTGTATGAAAATTTTTTTACACACTACTAGTCTGTGGGTGATTTTTCTGCTGATGCTTTTCCAATCTGGATTTGCCCAGCAAAGAAGCATCAAAGGGATTGTAAACGATGAGAAAGGGCTTCCCGTTCCCGGCGTGTCAATCATGGTCAAGGGCACCCAACAGGGAACTTCCACCAACGGCGATGGACAGTATACGATCACTGTTCCTTCAGCCTCATCAATCCTCATTTTTAGGGCAATAGGCTATACCAGCAGAGAAGTTGCTGCTACCACTTCAGTTTTAAATGTCAGTATTAGGGAAGCTACCGGAGATCTAGATGAGGTTGTTGTCAAAGGTTTCGGCGCCCAGCAAAAGAAAATAACGGTAACAGGTTCGGTTTCGACCATTTCGGGTAAAGATCTGGTATCGACTTCTGTGGCCAATGTTTCCAATATGCTCATCGGTAATGCGCCGGGCGTAAGTGGTCTTCAGCAAAGCGGTGAACCTGGTAGAAATGGTTCATCGATATATATCCGCGGTGTGTCCACGTATGCTGGCAGTACAGATCCGTTGATAGTAATTGATGGGGTACCAGAGCCTCCAGAACAAACATATTCCAGGCTGAACTCGATGGACGCAAACGAGATCGAGAGTTTGAATATTCTGAAAGACGCATCATCAACTGCTGTTTATGGAATCCGTGGCGCAAATGGCGTAATTATCGTAACGACAAAACGAGGTAAGGTCGGAAAGCCGGTATTAAGCGCATCAACCAATTTCGGTTATACTACCGCTGCCAATTTGCCGAAAAATGTCAGCTCTTATGATTTTGCTGTTATGAGAAATGAAGCCATCAGGACCGAACAGAGCACTTATGGCGTATCCGCTTTTAATGATCTTGTTTTTGATTCGAACGATCTATGGAAGTTTGCCAATAACAGGGACTATTTGCCTTCCGAGGTGGCTGCTTATCCTGGGCTAAGTGAGGCCCAGAAAGCGGCACTGAATGCAAGTCCGGCCTTGTATTATTCCAGTAGGGACTTATTCAAGGATCAGTTTGGTGGGCGCGGACCCCAACAGCAATTTAACCTAAATATTGCTGGTGGAACTGAGAAAGTAAAATATTATACCTCCCTGGGTTACTTTTCACAAGGAAGTATCCTGCAGAACACAGATTATTTTGGGGCCAATACCAATTCCACCTATAATAGATATAACTTCCTGTCCAATTTTGATATAAATGCCGTTAAGAATCTCGCGATTTCAGTAAATCTTTCCGGACAATTCGGCACAACCATTGGACCCGGGATAGACGGAGGTACTTCTTTGGGTGACCGTTATAAAATCATTATGCAGTATTTATATGATACCAATGCGATGATGGCTCCAGGTATTATAGAGAATAAATTGATAAACAGCATCGCGGGCAACCCCGGCACTCCTTCCAATCCTTTGGGACGTAAGATCGGCAGCTTACTGGGTAACCAAAATTCTATACGTAATCTTCTGGCAAGTGGATCAGAAACGACCTATGATTCCAGATTAAGCGGACGTATTGGTGCAAAATATACGATGGATTATCTAACTAAAGGATTATCCCTTCGTGCTAATGTAAACTATGAGAATAACTACAGCAAAGCTACTACTTACAGGGTAACATTACCTGAATATTCTGTCCGTAGGAATCCTATTGATCCTAATGTCTTGGACTTTTTCGGGGGAGAAAGAACTTCTTCAGGAACTTTCAATCCAAATCCAAATCACAACAGCGTAAACAGAACTTTTTATATCGATGCGGGTATTGATTACGCCCGGAGTTTTGGTAATCATGCAGTTACTGCACTAGTGCTCGGTAATGCCCAGAAATATTATCTTCCATTCGATAATTTCAATACCCCTTCAGGGAATATGGGACTGGTTGCAAACGTCGCCTACAACTATAAAGAAAAATATCTGGCAGAGGTTAGTGTGGGCTATAACGGTACCGAGCAGTTTGCAGAAGGACAAAGATTTGGGCTTTTTCCTGCTTATTCTGCAGGTTGGGTGATGTCCAATGAATCTTTTTTTCCAAAAAATGATTATTTCACTTTCTTTAAAATAAGAGCTTCTTATGGTCTGAGTGGATATGATAAAATTGGGGGCGACAGATATGTATATCTGCCAAGTACCTTTGTGATCAATCAACCTGGTTATTATTTTGGTAACGGCGACGGTTCGGTGGCCAATACCTTAACCTCTGGGACCAATGAAAGCAAACTCGGCAATCCTAATGTAACTTGGGAGGAAGAAACAAAAAGAAACCTGGCCATAGAAGCGAAATTTTTTAAGAATCGACTTTCTCTAGTTGTTGAAGGTTTTAAAAATAATCGTACCAATATTTTCACACAACCGGGCACTATACCTGCAACCTATGGGGTTGCCGCTGCGAATGTTCCCCGCGCGAATCTAGGTATCATGAATAATAAAGGATATGAAGTCAGCTTGGGTTGGACAGAGTCAAGAGGCGATTTCACATATAATATAAATGGTTACCTAAGTTACGCTAAAAACAAAATTGTATTTAATGCCGAGGCGCAGAATCCATATCCTTGGATGAATACCGCTGGCTATAGTTTTGGCCAGTACAGGGGATTTGTTTCTGACGGATTTTACAATACACAGGAAGAACTGAATAATAGACCCAATCTGAGCTACAATGGAAATCAGGCGGCTCTGGGCGATATCCGTTATAAGGACATCAATGGGGATGGTCAGATCGATGCCAGTGACCGTGTACCGATTGGCTATACAAACCGTGCACTATATGATTTTAGCTTGAAGACCGGCGTGACATACAAGGGATTTGATTTGAATGTACTTTTCATAGGAAAAAGCAAAGGATCATTCAATATCAACAATGGTATGAATCATCCTTTTGTGAAAAATGCTGGAAATGCCTTTCAGTGGCAGTTTGACGGACGATGGACACCGGAAAAAGTAGCCAGTGGCGAAAAAATCACTTTTCCAAGGGCGACGATCAGTGGATCCGCCAGTGAGGCCAATAATTACCAGAACAGTGACTTTTGGCTGGTTTCCAACGCATTTAAGAAGTTGAAGAATGTGGAGATTGGTTATAGCTTCAAGAATTATGAATTTCTCAAAAAAGCACATATCAGTTCACTTAGGATATATGCTAACGGAAATAACCTCCTGACCTGGGACAATGCCTTTGATGAGATTGATCCTGAACAGACCGACAGCGGAACCTCTTATTTATTCCCATTAACAAGGGCTTTTATTTTCGGTGCGAATATTCGCTTTTAATCATTTAATGATCCATAGCATATGAAAAAGATAATTTACTTGATAATTGGCATGGTTGGGACAATAAGTCTTTACTCTTGTCAGAAAGAATTCCTGGAAAAACCAGAAACAACAGGGAATACAACAATAGAAACAGTATTCGCATCTTCTGTAGAGGCAACAAAAGCTTTAGCTAATGCCTATAGGACATCCCTTTGTCAGGGCCTGTTCGATAACGGAGGGACAAATATCGGCAATGGTACGCTTTCTGGTATATCCGGCGAATGTATGCCAGGGGAGACCTGGGCAGATATTTACGCGGGTTATAGCCTTGCGGGCTTAACCTCAGAGCGTAGTACAGATAATTTCGCTACCAATTACGTAGCTATTCGCCGAAATCTGATCATCATCGATAATATTGATAAGGTTCCGGATATGGATGCCACAACCAAAGGTTATATCAAGGCCGAAATGACCGGGCTGATTGCTTATCGTTACCTTGGTATGTTTATCCGTTATGGCGGAGTGCCTATTGTGGATAAAACATTTGTCTCTTCTGATGATCTGGCTGTTCCTCGTGCAAGTCTGCAGGCAACGTTGGAAAACATCGTTAAATTATGTGATGCGGCCTATGCAGGATTGCCGGATAGTTGGCCAGACAAATCATTAGGCCGATTGACAAAAGGGGTTGCCCTGGCGATCAAATCAAGGGCACTACAATATGCCGCGAGACCACTTTTCAATTCAGCCACCCCTTACTTGAGTATGGGTGCAAACAATAATATGATTTGTTTCGGCACCGCTAGTTCACAACGCTGGAGTGATGCAGTTACTGCAAACGAAGCTGTGATATCCTGGGGTAAGGGTCATTCGACTGACATCATCAATACCGGAGGGGGGACCAATACAGCTAATTCAAATGCACTTGATGATTATGGAACGGCAACATCGACTCCCAATAACAGGGAAGTGTTACTGGCTTACAAAGTGGATAATACCGCCAATAACGTCAAAATGTTTAAGTTTTATATCCCTGTTCGGGGTTCTAACGGACGTAGTGGAACAGATATCAACAATGAACGTTACCTGACAGATAATGCGGGTATGATTACAAACTTTCTCAGGATTTATTATAAAGCGGACGGAACGGATCAGGACTGGCCTAAAGTGGGTGATAGCCCAAGACCTTACACCGACTATAATTCCAGGATGCAGCAAATGGAAGCGAGATTTAAGGCAGACAATTATGCCCATGGGATTGACGCCTGGAATAATCCGGGAAACTCGGTTTGGTCTTATGATAACATAAACTCTGGTGTCAACACCGCGGGGTCCGGTAAAGGGGTAGCCCAAAGCACCAAATTTTATTATAAGGCAGGGACACGCTCCTGGTTTGAATGGCCGTTGTTCCGGATGTCAGAGTTCTATTTAAATCTCGCTGAAGCTTATAACGAGCTGGGTAATTCGGCAAAAGCACTGGAGAATTTAAATATTGTACACAATAGAGCCGGATTGCCCTCTATAACTGAAAGTGACCAATCCAGACTCAGACTATTGATCCAAAGGGAGTGGAGTATTGAATTTTATAAAGAGAACAGAAGATATTTTGATGTTAAACACTGGAAACGTGCCGACATCGCTGCAGGAGTTATCGGGGGGCAATATGAGGAATTTAGATTCACCTTTTTGCCCGGCAAAACTAATCCGGCAATCACCTCAGATATCGTTAGCTATTTTAATGCCAATACGCTGGCCCCTTTCTGGAATCCTCGGATGTATCTCGAACCTATCCCGCTTACAGAAATCAATAAACGCATATTGGTGCAAAACCCAGGATATTGATCCTAATTAAACCGACAACTTAATAAACGAGGAAATGATTACAAAATATATCAATAACCTTTTACTTTGCATTGTATTGCTCTTTGCAATCCCTCTGAAGGGATCAACCCAGGACACTGTCAAAGTGCAGCTTATTTCAAAGAAAGATTCATCCATGATGTTTGAATCAGGCAGGTTTCTGAAGATCAACAAAACAAATTCAACAGCAGCGGTTTCAACGGTTTATGGTGAGTCATTATACGCTACCCCAGCCATGAATTTAACCAACACACTTTATGGAAGGCTGAATGGGTTAAGCGTGAACCAGGGTTCTGGAGAGCCCGGCTATGATAATGCTTCGCTAGGGATACGCGGCATAGGCTCCATTGCATCATTGTCTTCTGGTGGATATAACACCTTTAAAGTTTTTGTGGATGGATTCGAAACCAACCTCAATTATTTTTCTTACCTGTCCGCTGCAGAGATTGAGAGCGTGTCTGTTTTAAAAGATGCTGCAGCATTGGCGACTTTTGGAATGCGGGGTGCAAATGGAGTGATATTTGTCACTACCAAACGTGGCAAAATTGGCAAGCCAACGATTCAATTTCAAACCCGAACAGGTTTTCAGCAGGCACAAAACATTTACAAACCACTAGATGCCTTTGGGTACGCCTCATTATATAATCAGGCAATAAGCAATGACAGGGGAAGAATCTGGTCTCCGGCCTATTCCGCTGCTCAGCTTCAATCTTATCAAAATGGCACAGGAACGAATGTCGATTGGTTTGATGCTGTGTTGAAAGAACATGCCCCTTACACCGATGCTGATTTGACTTTTAATGGGGGAGATGATAATGCCCGTTATAATATAGTATTAGATTACGCCAGACAACAGGCATTGTATGATGTAAAACAGACCGATGCGACTTCCAATGCAATTGTCAAACGGTATAATCTTCGTTCCAACCTTGATTTTAAGATGTTTGATATTTTCGAGGCAAAAGTTGATATCGGTGCCCGCCTGGAAGATCGCAAGGCACCAAATTTCACTGGTGCTACATTATGGCAAAACCTGGCGAGGTATCCATCCAATATTTACCCTATCATTGATCCATCTGGAAATTATTCCGGAACTACACTTTATCCGGATAATCCTGTTGCGTCCATCAATTCTTTGGGATGGTTTTCCTCTCATAGACGAATTCTACAGGGAAACTTCTCACTCAAGGAACGGTTGGATGAACTTGTTCCGGGACTATATCTAAGTCAATCCTATTCATTTAATAGCTTTTCTCAGAGTAATTACAGCAAAACAGCTGATTATCCGAGGTTCTTTAATGGACAGCCAGGTGGACCAACCAATGTGCTGGTTCCGTTGCGTGCAACTGGTATGATTCCGGGTGGTCAGGAGGATTGGAAACAACTAATGGCGACCGTGGGTTATGAACAGGTGTTTGGAAAACATCAGATTAAATCTGCTGTCAATTATCACCAGTCAGATTTTAAAAATGATGGTGGCGTGGGTGCTTATATTTATCATTACCAGAATATCAGTGGAAGGGGGCATTATGTTTATGATAACAGATATGTGGCGGAATTTGGCTTCTCCTATTTTGGGGCAGACGGCTATGCTCCCGGAAACAGATGGGGTTTTTATCCGTCATTTTCAGCAGGCTGGATCATTTCAAATGAAGGCTTTTTGAAGAATAACAAAGTGTTGAGTTTTGCAAAGCTTCGCGCTTCAGTTGGAAAAACCGGTAACATGGATTCCGAAACGCAGAATAGTGGACGCTTTCTTTATCAGCAATATTACAATAACAGCGGCACATTCTATACCGGAAATGCCAGTGTAACGGGAAATACAGGTTTGATCCAGAATGTATTGGCCAACCCGGAAATCTTTGCTGAGCAAAGTATCAAATATAATGCTGGTGCAGAGTTGACCCTGTTAAGCAAAGTAAACATCAGTGCAGATGTTTTCTTGGATAAAAGAAGCGGAATCATCTCGCGAGATAATACTATCCCAGGAATTTATGGAGCGGTTAATCGTTTCGCCAATTTAGGAGAGGTGACTAATAAAGGTTTCGAGTTATCGCTAAATTTTTCGGATAAAAAAGGGGAAATTGGTTACGGTGCCTGGGGGCAACTAGCATATAATAAAAACAAAATTAACTTTTTTGCAGAAATTCCACAGCCTTATGAATATAACCAACAGACCGGAAGATCCATTGCTCAGAACTATGGACTTATTTCAACCGGGTTTTATCAATTAACAGATTTCAATTCCAATGGAACACTTTTAAATGGTCAGCCATTACCTGCTTTTGGTTCAGTGCAACCAGGAGACTTGAAATATCAGGATCTCAATGGGGATAATATTGTTGATGAAAAGGATATAACTTCCATTGGAAAATCATTGTTCCCTGAATTTACCTATTCTTTTGGCGCAAACCTGAGCTATAAAGGCTTTGATTTAAGCGCATTATTTCAGGGGATAGGCGGTTCTTCTGTCAATATATTGAGTGCTGCCCCTGTTCAGGTACAGGCATTTGTCGGTAACGGAAATGTATTTCCTCTGGCACAAGGCGCCTGGGCATACTATCCAGAACAGGGAATTGATACCAGGGCAACTGCCACTTACCCTCGTCTGACCACTGCAGCGAACAATAACAATTACAGAGCAAGTTCATTCTGGGTAAAAAACAGGTCTTTTCTACGCCTTAGGAATGTAGAGTTGGGCTATGCTTTCAATGAAAGTTTTATCAGAAAACTTAGTTTGAAAAACCTCAGGTTGTTTGTCAATGCCGTGAATCCACTGACCTGGAGTAAATTAAAAGATGAAACAGGACTGGATCCAGAAACGCTAAGTGGCTATCCAGGCATCAAATCTTATAACGCAGGTCTTTCCGTTACATTTTAATCATTTAAAAATGAAAAATATCAGATCAAAATATTTATTGATGGGGTGCCTGCTGGTTTTATTTGGCACCTCCTGTAAGAAGGATTTTTTGGATACCCAGATGGATACTCTCCCAACTCCTGAAACGATCCAGACAACTAGAAGTTCACTCACAGGGTTTGCAAATGCATTCTATGCGCCCATTAACAACTTTGTTGGATTCAATACACTTGATGGCAGCTTTTTTGAAGCCGCTACCGACGATGCCCAGCAGACGGTGACGTTTGCCCAGGGTGTCATACCTTTCAACCAGGCAACCCTCAGTGAGGCAAATCCATCAAGTGAGGTCAATAAATACTATGCAAGTTACGAGGGCATACGGGCAGCCAACTTTTTTCTGGACTATTCCAGGAACTGGCGGGCAATGATTGCCCAGAACAGGGATACCGTTACTGACGTAACCAATTATAACAGGGATAAGCTGTTTATTGGAGCCTATCGTGGTGAGGCACACATAGCTAGGGCTTTTTATTATTCTGAACTGATCAAACGTTATGGTGGCGTTCCGATCGTGACAAAAACACTCCAGCAGGCGGGTGATGATCTTACTGTAGCAAGGTCAAGTTATGATGATGTAGTCAACTACATCGTGTCAGAAGTCGATAAATATAAAGACAGTGTGGTGGTAAACTGGAAAACCAATGGTTTTTCAGATCAGGATGGACGGTTCTCAAAAGGTTCGGCCTTGGCCATCAAAGCCAGGACATTGTTGTATGCAGCCAGCCCGCTTCACAATCCTGGCAACGATCTATCAAAATGGGCAAGAGCAGCGAGTGCAGCACGGGAGGTGATGACCACGGCGGGATTAGGCTATGTATTGCATACCGGCGGCTATGGCAATTACTTTCAGGGCAATAATTCATTGAATAGCCCGGAAACCATTCTGGCGATCAGACGCACCGCATCAAATGATTTGGAACGGGCCAATTATCCTATTACCACTACAGGTGGGGCAAGCGGGGTTACCCCTTCACATAACCTTGTTGCCGAATATGAGCTCAAGGGTACTGCTGATCCGGCAAATATTTATGCCAACCGGGATCCACGTCTTGCAGAGACTGTGGTCTTAAATGGTAGTACGTGGAACGGGAGGACTATTGATCAGTCTCTGGGAGCGTTTGATAATATGTCTAAAGCCAATACAAGCCGAACGGGCTATTACATCAAAAAATTTCTAGCACCAAATCTAGATTTGGTTAATAATGCAACTGCCCAACATCAATGGATAGCTTATCGCTATGCAGAAGTCCTGCTAAATTATGCCGAGGCGATGAATGAAGCTTATGGTCCGGACGCGCTGGGCCCTGATGCCAATTCCACGCTCTCAGCAAGGCAAGCGCTGAATCTTGTTCGTGCACGTGTAGGGGTAGCGATGCCAGCAGTAACCGCCGGGGGCAAGGATAGTTTCCGCCTGGCCGTAAAGCATGAGAGACGCATTGAGCTTGCTTTTGAAGATCATCGCTATTGGGACTTGTTAAGGTGGAACGATGCCGCAAGCATACTTAATCAGCCCGTTCAAGGCGTGATGGTTACAAAAAATGCGAATGGTACCTTCAATTACGCTGTTAATAACGTTGCCACAAGAGTGTTCAAATCACCAGCAATGTATTATCTGCCTTTTCCTAGGGCAGAGGTTGTTCGCTCAAATGGTTCAATCGTTCAAAATCCAGGCTATTAAATTTTTCATTATGAAAGCACAAAAAAAAATATCAGCAATTATATTAACCTTTTTGGCATCTGTCATGCTGTTGAGCTGTGAAAAAAACGATAAGGATCTGGACTATGGAGATCCTAAAATCTTTATTCCTCAAAGTCTTACTTCCGGATCCAATCTTAATTATTTTGTTCCAAAAGGACTTGATTCCGCCTCAAGAAATTATATCATTGATTTTAAAAATAATCAGGTCAATGTTCTTCTTGGGGTATATCGAAGTGGTAAGGTAAAGGATGATTCATATTCAGTGAGTATCTCAACCCGACCAGATACAGTAAGTACACTAATCGCTAATAACATATTGACTAATACAGTATTGCTGCCTGAAGGCTTGTATAAACTCCCCTCTTCTGTGACGGTGCCGGATGGTAAAAATGCTGCATCATTTTATCTTTCAATAAATTCAAGTCTTTTGAAAGCAAATTATAGTGGTAAAAGAGTCGCATTAGCAATAGCGGCATCTAATGCCAGTAGATATAGCCTCAATGCAGTCAACAATAAAGTGATCGTGATTATTGATGTGAATGCGCTCAAACTTTAGCCAGTGATAAAATATAATTCTCTAACAAAATAAACTATAATGATTAAAGAACGGATAATAAAAGGCTTTTGCAGTATAGGATTGATTCTCGCCGTGACTGGTTTGCATGCGCAGAACAAAATTATCGCTTCCTTTTCAGAAAACAATAATGCCAAGCAATATGAAAAAGCAGAGTGGAAAATTGATGTAGCTGCTGATTTTGATAATCCTTACCTTCAGGAGGACATATCCATGGATATGGAACTGAAATCTCCTTCGGGAAAGCACCTTACCTTACCATGTTTTTACGAGTCCGGAAACACCAAAAAATCGATTTGGAAAGCAAGATTTATGGCGCAGGAAAAAGGAAAGTATACTTATACGTTTAAATTGAAAAAGAACGAAAAGCTTGCTTTCTCCACAGGTATTAAAACTTTCAATATTACAGGTTCCAAAAAGAGAGGGATTTTGCATGCTGGCAGCAACTGGGCATTTCGGTTTGATAATGGTGAAGCTTTTCGTGGAATTGGTGAAAACATTTGCTGGGAATCAAGAGACAATGATGATTCTAAATTCTTCAAGGCACTTCATGAGAACCCTAAGTACAATTACGAATATATGTTGCCGGCACTTTCTAAGCATGGTGGTAATTATTTTCGGACCTGGATATGTTCCTGGAATTTACCGCTGGACTGGAAAAGTGGTATCAATAATAAACGCTACACCAATTCTTCAGCTTATTTCAATCCCAGTGCGATCGCAAAAATGGATAGGCTGGTTAACCTTTCAGATTCGCTGGGTTTATACATGATGCTTACCTTAGGTCCAGGTTCTTATGATGCCAAGAATGGTCGCTACCAGGTGTCTACCGCTGAGTTTTTCAAGGATCCAAAAGCTAAAAAACAGTACTATAACCGTCTTCGTTTTATTGTTGCCCGCTGGGGATACAGTGCTGCAATTGGTGCATGGGAATTTTTTAACGAGATTGACAATGTTCAGTTCCGTGATAAAAATAATCCCATACCAGCTGAAGATATTGTACAATGGCACACAGAAATGGCTGAATATTTGAAAAAAATTGATCCATTTAATCATTTGGTCACCACCAGTATATCCCATCGGGATTTGAAAGGTTTAAACAGTATCACTGATATTGATTTCAATCAGAAGCATATCTATAAAAACAACAGGGCACTGCCAACGACAATTGTAAATTATACTCAGGAGTTCAGTAAACCCTATGTAATAGGTGAATATGGTTATGAATATGACTGGTCGAAAAACTTTGACCTCTTTGCCATGGAGATGGACAGTGATTTCAAAAGGGGGCTCTGGTATGGTTTGTTTTCTCCAACACCGGTGTTGCCGCTGTCCTGGTGGTGGGAATATTTTGATAACCGGGGCACTGATGCATACATCTCAAGGGTCAGAACTATTCAGGACCGGATGATGAAAGCTGGAAGTGGCAATTTCGACGTATTGCCTATTTCTTCTTCAAATTCGGATGTGGAGCTGTATTGTGTAAAATGTGGAGATGAATATTATATTTATCTGTATAACCCCAAAAAAGAAAAACTCACAACCAAAATCAATCTACCTTTAGTATCGGCAGTTTATTCCGCAGAAAGATATGACTGTGAAAGTGGGACATCTTCTGCATTGGATGATGTTACATCCCTCACTAATAATGATCAGACTGCTACTGTGGTCTTGGATCCTGGTACAGATGCTGTTTATATTTTAAAGAAAAAATAAATTATGAAAATACTTAATTACGCCCTTTGCCTTATTGTAAACTTCAGTTTGATTGGCCAGGTTAATTCCCAGAAAAAGGTTTCGATCCCGAATCTGAAAAAAACAGTCGGACCAACCAAGTTTAAAACCCTGAATTACCTGTATGCCATTTCGGGGAAGTACACCATTGCTGGAATACATAATAGGGAACCGAATGCTGAACCCGCGAAATGGACTGATCAGATTAATATCACAACTGGAAAATATCCGGGATTATGGAGTGGTGATTTTCTTTTTCAGCAGGAGAACATCAACGATCGACAAATGATGATCAATGAAGCAGCCAAACAGTGGAGCAAAGGTTCAGTTGTTAATGTGATGTGGCATGCCTGCAATCCGGCGCTTGAACAACCTTGTGCATGGGATAAGAAAGGTGTACTTAGCAAACTAACAGATCAGCAATGGACGGAATTGCTTACAGAGGGAACCGTTATCAATTCACGGTGGAAAGCAATGATGGATGAAATTGCGGTTTATCTACAACAATTGAAGAAGAAAAATGTTGAGGTGCTTTTCCGTCCTTTGCATGAGATGAATCAGGGCGTTTTCTGGTGGGGTGGAAGGCCGGGAGCATCCGGCACGCGAAAATTGTACCAGCTCACTCACGACTATTTAACCAAAAACAAGAAACTGACAAACCTTATATGGGTGTGGGATATTCAGGATTTTAAATCTTTGGCTAAAGATGCAGTAGATTATAATCCAGGCCCGGAATATTGGGATATTGCTGCGCTGGATATCTATGATGATAAAAGTGGATTTAGTCAGGATAAATATGATATCATGGTGAAAGCGGGAGGAAGTAAACCAATTGCTATCGGTGAATGTCAGAAATTGCCAAGTGCCGTGATACTCAAAACACAGCCCAAATGGACATTTTTTATGGGCTGGTCGGAATTGGTATTTGAGCATAACACAAATACAGAGATCAATAATTTAATAAATGCTGAAAATGTCATCACCCTTGATGAGATGAAAGGCTGGTAAATCGAAAATATGAGAAGATATTTATTTATGCTGATATTGCTGACTGGATTTCAGTCATACGCACAAAAGCCCGAAAATACATACAGTGTACAGGGCTGGTGGGGACCTGCTTCACCACCTTATTCACCCGTGGTTGCAAAAGACAAAAGTATTACTTTCCGTCTCAAAGCACCGAAGGCTTCAAAAGTAAACCTGATTTTTGGGGAATGGGCAGTGAAGCCTGCTGCAATGACTAAAGATACGGCCGGTAATTGGGAAATCATACTTCCTGCTCAGCCGCCGGGTGTATATTCTTACCAGTTCTGGGTTGATGGCATTACTATATTGGATCCCAAAAATCCAGTGGTAAAATCTGGTACAGAAATTTATGGCAGTATCGTCGAAGTTCCAGGGGATGAGCCAAGGTTCGATGAGGTTCAGCACGTTCCCCATGGTATTTTGCAGAACATTAAATATCAGTCATCTTCACTTAATAAATTAAGGGGCATGACGGTATTTCTTCCTGCAGAATATCAACAGAATCAGCAACAGAAATTTCCAGTGTTGTATTTAAGGCATGGAGGTGGGGATAACGAAACCAGCTGGACGCAGGCCGCAGGCAAAGCAGATGTTATTCTTGAAAATCTAGTCGCTGAAAAAAAAGCCAAACCGATGATTATTGTCATGACTAACGGGCTTATAGATGGAAGCTGGGCCGGTGGGAGTTCTAAAGATGGGATAGAGCAATTGGAAAAAGAATTGTTAGCTGATGTTATACCTTATATTGAGAAAAATTTCAGGGTAATTGATGATCAGAAATCAAGGGCTATTGCTGGTCTTTCCATGGGCGGGGGACAGGCTTACATTATCGGGCTGAAAAATCAGGATAAGTTTTCCTACATAGGCGAATTCAGTGCCGGACTGCTAAGTGATGCTGCCTTCGACATTAATGAAAGAGTACCATCAGTATTCTCAAATCCAAAAAAAGTAAATCAGAATATCAAATTGTTGTGGATTGCCTGTGGAAAAGACGATCCAAGATACCAGGGGCATTTAGCGCTGGATTATACCCTAAAGGAAAAAGATATAAATCATGAGTTTCATGATAGCCAAGGCGGTCATGAATGGCGTTTCTGGCGGGAGCAACTACATGCATTTATGCAAAGAATATTTTAAATAAATACACGCTTGCCACCATAGTTTTCCCTAAATTCTTTTGGTGTACATCCTTTTTTTGTTTTGAAAGTCCTGTTGAAGTTGGCCATATTGTTAAAACCACAGTTATAGGCAATCTCTGCTACAGATTGGGTGGTGTCAATGAGCATTCTGCTGACATGGCCCAATCTGATTTCACTCAGGCTATCAACAAAGGTATAGCCTGTCCTTTTTTTTATAAACCGGCTAAAGGAAGCCTCTGGCATATTGGCGATTTTGGCTACATCAGATAGCGTGAGCAGTTTATCAAAGTTATTGTTCATGTATTCAAATACTTTTTCGATCCGCCGGCTGTTGTAGTTGAAATCCTCTTTGGTAAAGGTGGAATCGGAAAGCATTTTATTATCCTTCGAGACAGAGAGATCATGCAAGATCGATAAAAGCTCTAGGATAGAATGAAACCCGTTCTTATTGCTTAAATTAAGAAGCCTTGGCGCAATTTTATCAATTGTTTCACTGGAAAATAATACACCCCGTTTAGCTTGTTCGAACATATTCCTGATGAAAGAAAGCTGGTTGCGCTTCAGGAACTTTTCATCTAGCAAATCCTTATGAAACTGAATGGTTACCTCCTTAATTTCACTGCTCCGGCAATTATGGGTAAACCATCCGTGAGAAAGGTTCGACCCCATCAGCACTAAATCCATATCATCGATTTCTCCGATATGATCGCCAACAATACGCTCCGCCCCGGAAGCATTAAGCACAAGGTTAAGTTCCATATCATCATGGTTGTGGAGCGGAAAATCAAATTCGGTTTTAGTCCGGGAAAAAATCGTAAAACAGTCACTTTGTGTTAAAGGTGTAATTTCCCTGATGATATTGTTTAACATGTTATATTTGGTATGAAACGAAATTAGCAAAAATCCGCTCTAAATGTTAGGCGACTGTTGATAAATGAAATAGGTGTTGATAAATAACTCACAGGTAAAATCTACTTAATTCGGTGTTTGAGGTATAAATATTGTTTTGCCAAGTTATGAAGTATTTTTTTTATGTTAAATAAATATTTCATTTGGCAAGGATGCACAGATAGAATTTGGCAGCTTTTATATGTTTATATGTTAAAAAAGTATTAACATTCTTCTGCTTCAAAAATTATTTTTGCTTAAAATATATTTTTAATGGACCAAAAACTATTGCATCTTTCTCAGGAATTCAGATCTGAACTCAATAACATACTAAATTACTGGAGGAAAAACACTGTTGACCTAGGTTCTGGCGGGTTTGTTGGTCAGATAGCCGAAGGTGAGGTAATCAATTCTCTTGCAGAGAAGGGATCTGTCTTGAATGCCAGGATATTATGGAGCTTTTCCGCTGCCTATAACTTCAGTGGCGATTTGCAGGATTTATATTTAGCCCAGCATAGCTTCCAATATATTAAAGAACACTTCATTGACACGAAGCACGGAGGCGTTTTTTGGACGCTTGACCATACGGGAATGCCATGGGATCGAAAAAAACAGATTTATGCCATTGCTTTTACCATCTACGGGCTTTCTGAATATCATTTGGCTACCCGGGATAAAGAGGCTTTAGATTTGGCAATAGCATTATTCCGTGACATTGAACAGCATAGTTTTGATCCGCATGATGGGGGCTATTTTGAGGCTTTCGCGGAAAATTGGGATCTGATTGAGGATTTAAGATTAAGTCAGAAAGATGCCAACGAAAAGAAAACAATGAATACCCATCTTCATATTATAGAAGCTTATACCACACTCTATAAAATTTGGCCTGATGAACACTTAAGAAATCAAATCATCGGTCTGCTTGAAGTTTTTAGCATGCACATCGTTAATATCAACGGGCATCTGGACTTGTTCTTTGACGAGAAATGGAATAGTAAATCCATGGATATCTCCTATGGTCATGATATTGAAGCATCATGGCTCCTGCTGGAGTCGGCCGAGGTAATCAAAGATGAAGGACTAGTTTCGCAATTTAAGGATCTGGCCATTAAAGTGGCAGAGGCATCTGCAGAAGGAGTGGATGATGAGGCAATGATCTATGAATATTCTCCAGGAGATAGTCACAGGAATGATGAAAGGCACTGGTGGGTGCAGGCGGAGGCTATGGTTGGTTTCTTGAACGCGTTCGAAGTATCAAAGAATCCGGCTTTTTTGGAACTTTTTAATAAAATATGGACCTATACAAAAAAGTATATCATTGACCATCAAAATGGCGAATGGTTTTGGGGGAGAAAGGGTGATGGTACCCTAATGCCGAAACAGGACAAGGCCGGTCTGTGGAAATGTCCTTATCATAACAGCCGGGCATGTATGGAGATCATCTCAAGACTGAAACGTTTGGAGATCGATTAAATATTTAAGATGATGAGTTATGAAGGCTGGTGCAATTATTCGTTCAACAGATGCTTTTCAGATTCAAAACATTATAAATTGTTAAAATCCTATTAAAAAAAGTATAGGATGAGGATTAAATTTGCGTAAACCAAGTATAAGTTTATGCCAAGATATTCCCTGTTAAACTATTCGTCCAAACGTGCAATCCTGTTAGTTTTGTTTTTTAATGCGTTTCCTTTTCTGCTTCTGGCACAACTGAAGCCGGAGAATTGGGAAACCAGCAATGATAAAACGATGCTTTTATCAAAAAAGAATATTGTCGAGGAAGGAAATGATAAGGCGGAAATCATTAACATCAACACTGAAAAAAAATATCAATCTGTTGATGGGTTTGGGTTTGCACTGACAGGTGGAAGTGCTCAGCATATTATTCGTATGTCTGTCCCGGAGAGGAAAAAGCTTCTGAGTGAGCTTTTTGGAAATGGGCCGGGTCAGGTGGGAATTAGTTATATTCGGGTGAGTATCGGCGCGTCTGATCTGAATGAATATGTTTTTTCTTATGATGATCTTAAAGCCGGGGAAACTGATCCGCGTCTAAAGCATTTTTCCTTATCTCAGGATGAAAAAGATGTGGTGCCTGTTTTGAAAGAAATTTTAGCGATATCCCCAAGAATAAAAATAATGGGTTCTCCATGGTCCGCCCCGGTATGGATGAAGTCAAACCAGAATGTTCAGGGTGGCAGGTTAAAGGATGAATATTACAGTACTTATGCGGACTACTTTGTGAAATACATCGAGGCCATGAAAAAGCACGGGATTATTATTGATGCGGTGACTGTTCAAAATGAACCTTTCAATGATGGCAACACACCCAGTATGCAGTTTCTGGCCAAAGAAGAGCTGCGTTTCATCCGCGATCATCTGGGCCCAAACTTTAAACGCAAAAATATAAAAACCAAGATCGTTCTTTACGACCACAATTGTGATGCTCCGGAATATCCCATTTCAATATTGGCGGACCCGAAAGCCGCAGCTTATATTGATGGTTCAGGATTTCATTTATATGCCGGTCAGACGGCTGCCATGGGCAAGGTTCATGATGCTTTCCCCGAGAAAAACCTTTATTTTACCGAAATGATGGCAGTAAGCAAGGATAGTGGTTTCAATACCGCCTATCCTGTAGGAAGGATATTAATAGGTGCCTTACGTAACTGGAGTAAAAATGTGATTTTGTGGAACCTCGCGGCGGATCCCGGCTATAATCCTCATACAGACAATGGAGGCTGCTCAATATGCCAGGGGGCAGTCACCATAGATGGCGACAAAGTGGTACGCAATCTTGCCTATTATGTCATTGCACACGCATCTAAATTTGTCCCAGTCGGATCTGTTAGAATTGAAAGCAGCCCTACCACCAAAGTGAGTAATGTAGCCTTTTTAACTCCAGAGGGGAAACGGGTGCTTATCATTTCCAATAATTCAGCTGAGCCCCAATTGGTAAAAGTCATTGAAGGCAATCAGTCTTTCTCGTACACTATAAATAAAGGCTCATCGCTTACCCATATCTGGTCATTATGATAAAAATGAAAAAATATCCAATGCTGTTGTTTCTCTTATTTTCTTCAAGCCTTTCGTTCGCACAGAATGGTATTTCAAGAAACGATGGATCGTTGGTCACAATTAAGGAAGGTAAAATCAGGGGAACTGTTCTCTCCAGCAGTGTACTGGTATTTAAAGGTATTCCTTATGCGGAACCACCAGTTGGTGAACTCAGATGGCGATCACCGATGCCCAAAAAGAAGTGGAATGATATAAAAAACGCTATTGTTTTTGGTTCACGATCGCCTCAGCGCAATACTTATGATGATATGGTTTTCAGGAGTGCTAAAGAAAGTGAAGATTGCCTGTATCTTAATATCTGGAAACCTCAGATAAAGGATGGTAAGTCCTTGCCGGTGGTAGTCTACATTCACGGAGGAGGCTTTTCTAGTGGGGATGGATCAGAACCCAGGTATGATGGTGAAAGTATGGCCCGCAAAGGGGTGATTTTTATCACTATAAACTATCGGCTCAGCGTTTTTGGATTTTTAGCACATCCTGATCTTTCCAAAGAAAGTAAACAGGGGGCGTCTGGTAACTATGGATTGCAGGATCAGAATGAGGCGCTGCGTTGGGTCAGGCGTAATATCTCCGCATTCGGAGGAAATCCGAATCAGATCACGATTGCCGGGGAATCCGCGGGTGCTATGTCGGTTTCGGCCCAGATGTGTTCACCGCTTTCAAAAGGATTGTTTCAGGGTGCTATCGGCCAAAGCGGCTCAGTACTTGGATTCGAACCACCTGTAAGCTTGGCAAACGCTGAAAAGATAGGTTCGGAATTCGCAAAAGCTTGTGGGGCAAATTCCATTGATGAGTTGCGAAAAATTCCAGCTAAAGAGTTATTAAAGCGGTCAAAAGATTACTGGTTCCCCCTAACAGTGGACGGTTACTTTTTCGTAGAACAACCACTAACTACCTATACATATGGTCGTCAGATGGATGTGCCTCTTCTGGCTGGATGGAATACCGCAGAGCGAAGTATGAATTCTATTCTGTCTGGTCAAAAACCTACTGTTGAAAATTATAAGACCGGGGTGGAAAGGGTCTTTGCTTCAAAGAGCAAGGAAATATTTGCACTGTATGCGGCGAACGCAGATGAACAGGTAGCACAGTTGGCTACTGACCTCGCCAGCGATCGCTTTATTTCCTATTCTACGTGGAAATGGATTGATGTACATGGCAAAACAAACGGGCATGCTGTATATCGGTATTTGTTTTCCAGAAAACGTCCTGCTTATATCGGACAGGGATCACACAATGCAGATATCATGGGTGCGGTACATGCTTCAGATATTGAATATGCCCTTGGTAATCTCAAGCTGAACAAAGGTTATAAATGGGAAAGTGAAGATTTCGAAACTTCGAAAGTCTTCCAGTCTTATCTGGTAAACTTTATCAGAACCGGCAATCCCAACGGAGACGCTCTTCCCAGGTGGTTCGGTCTGCAAAGCAGTATTCCCAAAGTCATGACTATCGATAGTCAAAGTAAATCTGTACCTGAAAAAAATGGCAAAAGATATATGCAGCTGGATGGAATCCTGAATCCTTAGTTTACATTTTTTCCATTGTGTAATACCCTGTATGGATAAACCGACTCCAATTGCCTCCTTTTAACCAAGTCTGTTTCATAATGTCCTGTTTATTAATGCGATCAGAAATAATTAAAGGTTGGCGATGAGGATTCAGATAACTGGGTATGTCCGACATATACAGATATCAAAACCTTTAACCGGATTTGTGGATGAAAACTTGAAGCGCCCATAATTTTTTAAGCATCCAACAGCCCATAGATATCGGTTCGGTTAATAAAACCGTTCACCGTGCGAACAGGAAGCTTTTTAACATAAGTTCATCAAGAGCGGGCGGAATAGTCATCATCTGGTCCTGATGGTATAATTTAAAATCTGTTTTCTGGATTGGCATCAATCTCGATTATTGATGGTTAAATCTCTGAAATTCCAGTTTGATTAAGAAATATAACCGGCGGAAAATTAGATTTTTTATAAAAATTATACTCCACTTTTTTATACAGTCTTCCAATTTAGTCATGATGACAGGATGGTAGTGACACGATGGTCTACCATTTTTCTATCCTGATTTTTTGAGCTTCGCAAACTGGCATTTTTTTGTTAATTTGGAAATCTTAACATCCCATGAAAATATCTAAAGAAACGATCATAAGTTCCATCCTTGAATACAATAACCATAGCCTACCAGTTCTCACCTCAGCTTTGGAAAGCAACGCTATGTACTTTCCCTGTATAGTGATCGGGGGAGAGACTCTTTTCTGTTTGTCTAGATTCTGTCAGTTCGTCGGAGCAACGTTACCGAACTATATTGAATGTCTTCAGCAGGATGCTAAAGGTGATAGCGAAGTTCAAAGGATGATAGCAGATGAACTCAATCAATCTTGGATAAATTATGGGGATGCGCCGCAAGCGTTACAACAGTCATTCAAAACGTGGATGGGAATGGTAAATCCGCGGTACGCTTTTCAAAACGCAAAGTTTATTCTTCTCAAGTAGGAAGGAAGCATTTAGGTCAGCTGGAAGGAATGCAATATCGACAATGCATTTAAATTATAATAATAACTATGAGAAAATAAAGAAAAACCGACCAGCTGGAACAATCAATTATGGATATTTTATAGTTGATAATGTTTTTCTGCTTTCAGCTATCCCACTTTCTTTATCATGGAATTTTATGATTTATCCATCAAGACTCCCGGGATCATAATCGATTATTTGATGTGTTATTCAATTAAGTAGTTAAACCAGGGTGTGTTGATCCTATCTCACCAGAAATAATTTGCTGTAAAGTTTTGCTTGTGTGCAATTTAATGAATTGGCGACAGGGGTCAATGAACTGGTTTTATAGTTTGGTTAGAATTTTAGATGTTTCCTGTAATTTTTCATCTTCATTTCGGCCTCATTGGCCAATTCATCCTGCGTCTTTAGTTTAGCACCTTGTGCCCATTCCCGAAGTTCGGATTTTATGAAGTAAAGTCTTCTGCCTGGTTTGTTTGCGGGTATTTCTCTTCTACTTACTTTAGTGTAGATTGCCGGAACAGTCAGTTTTAAATAATGGGCAGCCTCCTGTACATTCATCAATTCCAAGTCTTTGGTTTCGCCAGGAGTAAGTTTTTCCAGTAGGCTTTCTATGCGTTCAATCTTTTGGTAAATCTCTTGCAAGAGTACCGGCATGTTTTCAAAACTAATATCTGCCATCATTTTCCGATTTATAATTCATTGCACAATTATAATTCATTAAAATATTAGCTTATCGTCCTCCCTTTAGGGATACCAATCATTAATTTATTTCTATCTGAAGGTATTGCTTCCGGGTGACTGAGAGCTCGAAATTGTTTCCAGAATCGCATCCGTTATCAACATGAGATGCTTTTTATTTTAACGCTTTATCTATCGTGAGTTTCCGATGTTAAATACCTGCAGAGGAGTGGCCAAAAGATGAAATAAACCACCTATGATAACACATTTCAAGTCTTTTCGCTTAATTTCAACTTAGCCTTTATTGAAAATGGCCATGAAAATTCTGCTCTGGGATCAACGCGTGACAGTAATTCTGATGTTGATAACTCGCCAATAAATTGCTAATATTTTTAGTATTTTTGTTGAAATATTTCTGTGTTATGATAAGAGAACTCGAACTGCCAAAGAATGATTTATTGGATACCCTGGACAACCCGGGCCGGGTATCGGGATTCATTTCACCCGCTGAAGATTATAAGCAGCGCAGGCTGCATATCGCACAAAGAATCGTAAATGATCCGACAAACACTTTTTATTTCGAATCCGATGATGACCAGATGCGCTATTTCGGGATCAGGAAAGCCACCATCATCATCGTTGATAAATCAGTTCCGGTGTCTTCGGGAATGTTGATCGTTTGTTGCGTAGATGGGGAGTGGCTGACCCGAAAACTTTTGATCAAAGCAGACCAGACTTTTCTGTGCATCAATGATGGTATGGAAGCATGTCTGAACATTACCGGGAAAAACCTGGATGTTTTTGGTGCAGTGACCTGGACCTGTTTACCTCATTCAAATAAAAGCAATGTTCGCACTGGCAGATTGCAATAACTTTTATGCCAGTTGTCACCGCCTGTTTGAGCCCCAGTATAAGGGCATGCCAGTGGTGGTACTGAGCAATAATGACGGTTGCGTAATTGCCAGAAGCAATGAAGCGAAGGCACTGGGCATACCTATGGGAGCACCATATTATAAGATAAAAGCAGAAATCATTAAAAATCAGGTTGCTGTTTTCAGTTCTCACTACGCCCTGTATGGAGATATCAGTGCCAGGGTAATGACCAATCTGGCCCGGTTTACGCCAAATGTTGAAGTATATAGCATTGATGAGTGCTTTTTGGGGCTATCTGGTTTTGCAGAATTAAAAACGTATGGTAAACAGATCCGGGATACTGTTATCAATAATACTGGAATTCCCATCAGTGTGGGCATTGCACCAACAAAAGTGCTGGCCAAAGTCGCCAATAAAACTTCCAAAAAGCACAATGGGGTGATGGTGCTGGAAACTGAGCAAGAAATCACTGCGGCACTCGAGCATTATCCTGTGGAAGACCTTTGGGGTGTGGGCCGGCAGTTTAGCCATAAACTCATCAAGGCTGGAATAGAAACAGCTGCCCAGTTCAGACAGATGCCCCTAGACTGGGTGCAGGCAAACATGACAATTGTGGGGGTAAGGCTATGGCGGGAGCTGTGGGGAGAAAGCTGCATGCCGCTGAAAACTTCGCTCGATCCTAAAAAAGGAATGTGCACTTCCCGGTCTTTCGGTAAGCTCACCACAGACTATAATGAGCTTAAAGAGGCCACAGCGGCTTATGCGGCCAGGCTCGGAACCAAACTCCGCATGGAAGGTCTTTGTACCACTGTGCTTTCGGTGAGGCTGTTGACCAATAAATTTGTTTCGGAAGCTGCGCAGGTCTATCCTTCCATTACCATACCACTTGAACATCCTGTAAATAATACCATTGATCTGGTGAAAGCTGCCCTGTTCGGTCTGAAAAAGATTTACATGCGTGGCTATCTGTTTCAAAAGGTAGAGGTTACCGCAACCGGACTGGTTCCTGAAAATGAAGTTCAGCTTAATATATTCAGTGACTTTAAAGGTGCAAAGCATGACGAGGTATCCAAAGTACTGGATAAACTGAATATGCACTATGGTGCCGGAACACTAAAAATGGCGGGAGAGGGCCTGACCCAAGAATGGACGATGAAACGGCAGTTCCTACGTCCATCCTATACAACCAGCTGGAAAGACATTATTAAAGTCAAATGATATGAAAGAACTTTTGGAATTGATAAAAAAATATCTGCTTAAAGAGGCCGGTAACTTGAACCAGATCAGTGACAAGCCAGGATCTACCGTAAAAAAGACTAAAAAAACATAATGGTTTACAGCGTGTTATCTCTCTTAAAATTCATATGTGCGCCAGATATACCTTAACAGCTGAAGAAAAAGAAATATTGAAGTCACATCCCCATCAGATCCAGGGGGAATGGAATCCGAATTATAATCTTGCCATTACCCAGAAAGGACTGGTGATTACAGCGGATGAGCCGGATTTCATCCAGCAGATGGGCTTTGGTATCGTGCCCCACTTTGCTGACAGCCTCAAGCTTACCCGAGATACCTGGAACATCAAGAGCGAAACGGCAATGGAGAGCGCACTGTGGAGACCACTGCTGAAATTTCATAAAACGTGTCTGGTGATAGCGGATGGCTTTTATGAATGGAAGGAGCTGGGTAAAGGCGACAAGCAACCTTACCGCTTTACTGTTAAGGACAGGAAACTATTTTGCTTCGCAGGGCTCTGGTCCCAATGGGAGGATACGGAAACTCATGAGAAATTCCGTACATACGGAATACTGACCACCGAAGCCAATCTCCCGGTAGGGGAAATCCATTCAAAAAAAAGAATGCCTGTAATCCTTTCAAAAGAAGAGGAGGAAATCTGGTTGAGTAAATCTTTACCCCTGGATACCAAAATGTCCGTACTGGATACTTTTCCGGCCGAACTGATGAAACGAACAAAAGTAGGCAAAGGGGTAAATGCAGTATCAACGCTAAAAAAACCTAATAATGATCCGGATCTGTTATTGCCGTTAAATAGTGATGAAGATATTTAAATTCGCATCTGAAGTTCCCATGTTCGCCAGATCCAGATTTTCGCTTTAGTAACGTGAGTATAAATGAATAAAAATCAGTATTTTATTTTAAATATACTTGTTTGCGTTAGGAATGTAAATGCAGAGGTGGGCGGCGATCTGGAATTCTTGTGAACATTTAAATTCGTCCCCAAAACAAGGATATAGGTCTTTAAATACCACCTCTTACGGCCCGCTGCTACAGCGATAGAATTAATCAAAGCTGGTATGCGGTTTCCCTTTTACTCTGGGAAAGTACAAGGAAACTCTGAATTTTTCCGACCAGATGATTGGATGAAATATGCGCGCTTAAAAATTGATTATAAGATAACATATCCCTGGTGACGATCTTGAGCATGAAATCAAACTCGCCGGTTACGTGGTAACATTCCATCACTTCAGGAAAACCAGCCATCAGATCCTTGAATTCAGCCAGGGCATCTTCCCCATGTACCTTAAGCTGAATGTGTGGAAAGGCTATGAAGATCGTTCTGATCTTTTGGACATCAATCAGCACGACCTGTTTTTCAATCACGCCACTTGCCCTCATCTTCTTCAGGCGTTCCACTACATTCGATTTGCTTCTTTTTAGTTTTCCGGCAAGTTCTTTATAAGTCAATTCTCCGTCGGCCTGCAAAAGGTTTAAAAGGTTGATATCGGTTTGATCAAGATCAGCTGCAATCATTTGTTCTTAAATTCTTCGGGAGCGAAGATATTTAAAATTATAGGATCAGGAATATATTTAACGAGATATTTTATTTGTAAATACTTGATAGTGTATTTATTACAATAACAAGCTGTTCGTTAACTTTAGAAGTGAAATTTAATTTCTTTATGACTTTGATTGCTCTTTTATCTCAGAATCTTATTGGGTGACAAGTGCTGAAAAAAGTATTTATGACCCCTTACATGCTGATTTTTTTTTGCTAAAATATTCCTTTGGATTTTTGTGTCAAATATTTGACGCGTTATGGAAAACGAAAAATCAAAGCAATACCAGATAGACATCGGACCGCTATCCAGACATTTTGTTGGAAATGAGAATTGCGGTGACCATGCTCATCAGTTACAAAGTAAGCTGCAGGAAATCGAAATTCTTTTACTGGAACTGCTAGGCCTGGATGAGCACTATCAAATTTTGATATACAACAAAACTCCGGATATGCAGCGCAATATCTTTTCCCTGTTGAGTATTGCAAGCGATACCCGCGCCGCTTTTCTGGATTCGGGGAGCAGGTCCAATGCGGCGATTTTATCTGCAAGGAAATTTTTGGAAGTTGAAGTGATAGCCTCTTCCAGAGAATCCGCCTATTCCTATGTTCCAAGCTGTGAATGGATTCCATATAACGTTTCGTTTATCCACCTGACTTCCACAAATGAGATGCAGGGAAACAGGCTCACAAAATTTCCAAAAGTAGCCCTTCCCTTATTGTGCGATGCTTCCGCTGATTTATTTTCTGCACTTCTTCCTTTAAACGAATTTTCCATCACCTACGCAAACGGCGGAAATGAAGTCCTGCCTGAGGATTTAATGTTGCTCATTGTAAAGAAAACATATCTGCATAAATCGGGACTGGATTCGTTGAGGAACAAAAACCTTGTGCACCACAAAAATCATTATGCAGGGGTGAGTTTTATGTCTTTGTTTGTTTTTCATCATCATCTGTCGGCTTTGTCAAAAAACGGAGGAATACTTGGGCAGGCGGCTGTCGTTGAAAAACGTGCGCAAATCCTCTACCGCGAAATTGAGCGCAATACCCGGTTTTATACTGTAGTAAATCCTAAAGACCGAACTCCTCTTTCGCTCAGGTTTTATGTTTCTCAGTCTGCTGATCGCTACAGGTTTGTGCTCGCGCTGGACCAACAAAATTCCCATATCGTAGAATGGAGTGAGCATGGAGATTTCTTAGTTTCAACGATACGATCTTCTGATGAGGAAATTTTACGACTGGTTGAAATTATGCAGCGGTTCGAACTTGAGTCTTCAAAGCCCGGCAATGATGTGCGATAGAATTAAAGTACTGATGAGCGCACGTGAATATTTGGCCTATATATTATCCGCACTTTTTATCCTGGCCTTCATTTTAAATAAAATTGTCCTCAGGCGGCAGGAGAGGCGGCGAAACCAGGACAGTAACGGCGACTGGATTTGAATCTGTAAAGAATTAATTTTGAAGTTGAATAGTTTAGTTAAGAGCAGAATAAGGCCGGTGGATGCCGGCCGTTTTCTTGTTCAAAGTTTGGAACAGATTCATTTCATGCGATTAACCAGTGTTGTGGCAGTTTTGAAATAGGAGTAATTGCGATGCATGGGCTGCTAAGCCAATGATTAGCACCCAATACAACACGAAGCTTAAAATATTAAAAATGAAAATAGATATCCTTACAAAAGAAGATTTGGAAGAATTCAAAAAAGTAATTCTTTCAGAAATAAAATTATTGATCAAGCCGGAAGTAAGTGCACAGAAAGAGTGGCTGCGAAGCGTGGAAGTCAGAAAAATATTAAAAATCTCACCTGGTACACTTCAAAACCTAAGGATTAATGGCCACTTAGCTTATACCAAAGTTGGTAGCATTTTTTATTACGCCTATTCCGACATTCAAAAAATGCTAGAAAAAGGAGGGAGTAATGGTTGATATCGGATTTAATTTAAGGAGTATGCTCTTGTTTTCGCAACGGTCAATTGATGCCATGCCCAATCATATCAGCCTGTATGCCGCAATTCTCACATGCGCCCAGCAGCAACAGTGTTCAAATAGCATCAATGTCAGAAGGCGGGAACTAATGGCCCTTTCTTGTATAAAATCGAATGCAACCTACCATAAGTGTATAAACGAATTAATTGAATGGAATATGATTCAATATTTTCCATCATATCATCCAAGGTTGGGCAGTAAAATCATTTTGCTTGATTTCGAGGCTTAATGAAAGGATAGACTGGTGCATTGACGTCTGATATGCTAAATCCGTCGTAATGTTATATATATGATATTTCTGCTGGTGGTTAGGCTAGAAGACTTAGAATCTTCTACTTTGATTGCATTATCCCTTGCTCGGAGACTTGATGTTTGTGGCTTAACTGATACGTTAAATCAATATGATACTCCTATAAGAGGGATAATTTTAATATTATATCGTTTTCTAATAATTTTACCACAACTGGTGTGGGGTAATTATGTTCCATAGTTGTGTTTATTGTGAAATAAAATTTCTATTTTCACTTAGCCAAACACCTATGACCCCAATCGAACAATATTATGCCAGGAAGCTATTCCAACTTGAGATTTACAGACGCAAAGGTCAGGACTTCGAGAATTTGTTCACGAGAATCATGCAGCTTTCAAACAAATCATTTGTGCCGATAACTCCACAAGGGAGTTACGGTGATAGAAAAAATGATGGCTTCATCAAAAATGAAGGGAAGTATTATCAGGTTTATTCTCCTGCCGATCCCTCCCTCAATGAAAAGAAAATCATTGATAAACTGGTCACCGACTTTGGAGGTTTGTACAAATACTGGAATGGCCAGGTAGCTCCAATTAAAGAATTTTATTATGTGGTCAACGACAAGTATAGCGGTTGTTTTCCAAGTCTGTTTCCTGAATTGACAAAAATCGAAAATGCACATCCTGGTGTTTCTTGTGCCCCATTTCTGTCAAACCAGCTCGAGGATCTGTTCATGACGCTTTCTGATGTAGATAAACATGACATAATAGGTATTGTTACAATCCCCGAAGAGATTACTCTTGATGTATCGGTTTTGAATGAGGTGATAAAGTATTTGGGTAAACTTGATGTAGCATATATAAAAGAAGATTTCCCTCAAAATCCAAACTTTGAAGAGAAGATCGAATTCAACAAAATAGGACCTCAAATAGCCACAATTTTGCAATTTGGTTCTTATCAGGATGGAGCATTAAAGGAATATTTTACGATCAACAGTACATTTACCAAGAACGATCTTCGGAATACATTTAACCAGCTATATCTGGAAGGAATACAGGAAATTCCTGACTCGCCAGATAAAAATGACCTAGTTTTTTTCTATATCGTGAATAAAGCATTTCCATCTAACAAAAAGGTAATAAAGGATGCTATCTTTGTGCTCATGTCTTATTTTTTTGGGTACTGTGATATTTTTGAAGAGCCGGTAAAACCGCAACAGCCAACTCAGATAACACTTTTTTAGCTATGATTTTGCCAAATAAACACATTAGGATAGCAGAATCTTTACTGGGATTAGGAGGGTATCTTCTTAAGTACCTGAATGATGGCCCACAAACGGTTGACCAGTTATGGTTTAAGGTATCCAAACAGAATAACACAAAAAAAGCGTTCGCTTATCACGGTTTCGACAACGTGGTTCTTTCACTTAATTACTTATATATAATCGGCGCAATAGACATAAATGCTGAGGGCTTAATATACAATGCGGCTAATCAAACTTTCGGCGAATAAGCCAGATTTCAAAACCGTTAAATTCAATAAAACGGGAATCTCTATCATTTTAGGGAAGCGGCATAACGACGACTACACCCAGAACAAAAAGGGGACATATAATAGTGTTGGGAAATCTCTTATCATTAATCTGATACACTTTTGCCTCGGAGCGCAAAAAAATCCAGAATTTGAGTCTAAACTTGATACTTGGGAGTTTTTTCTTGATTTCGAAATTGACCATGAGACTTTCAGGGTAGCAAGAAATTGCGTAAACCAAGGAGTGGTATCTTTGAATGAAAAAGAGATGACCGTGAAAGAATATACCGACTTTCTTGGTTCTAAGGTTTTCGCAATTCCGCCAGAGTCAAAGTTTTTAACTTTTAGGTCGCTTATACCCAGGTTTATTAGGCCGCAAAAAAGTAGTTATATAACCTACGACAGCTATCTTAAGAACGAACAGCCGTCTGGCGAGCTCGTAAACAATGCTTTTCTACTTGGCCTGGACATTTCTCTTATCCTAAAAAAACAGGGATTAAAAGATGACCTTGACCGGGTTGAGGAGATGAAAAAATCCGTAGAAAATGATCCGGTTATAAGATCCTTCTTTTCATCAGATGACGATGATTATGAAATTGATGTTGTTGATTTGAAACAAAAGATAGGAAAACTTGAAAAAGGCATCCTTGAATTCAAGATAGCTGAAGATTACTATCAGGTCGTAAAAGAAGCCGACCAATTGAAATTTGAGCTTAAAAGTTATGAGAACAGGGCATCAAATTATAAAACTGCCATTGGAAACATAGAAAAGAGTTTGCAATATACCCCGGATATACCTAGAAAAAAAATTATAGATCTCTACCGGGAAGCAGAAATACAACTGCCGGATTACGTTAAAAAACAATTGGCTGATGTAGAAGAATTTAATGGAAAGCTTTTAGATAATAGGTCGCAACGGCTAATGCGTGAAAAACATGACTTTGAAAAAAAGCTTAAAGACGTTGAGGCAATAATCAAAACCCTGGGCAAGCAAAAAGATTCGAAGCTGGAATATTTGAACACAAGAGGTGCATTAGATGAATTTACCAAACTTAACGAACAGCTTAAGGATCTAAAAATTCGATACGATAGCATTGAGAAATTTAGACTGCTCAAACAGGAATACAAAAACAAAACAGAAGAATTAAAACGGGATTTTAGTCTCCAGAATACCGCTACGCTAGATTATCTTACCAAGAACCGGGAATTGATTGAAAAGAACATCATACTGTTTAAGGAACTTACTGACCAATTTTATGAACACAAGCGAGCAGGTATTGATATTAAAAGCAATGAGGGTATAAATAAAACAAGGTTTGAGATTAAGGCAAAAATTGATGACGATAAAGGTGACGGCGTTAATGATGTAAAAATATTTTGCTTTGACTGGACAATTCTTAGGGCACAGCACAACCACAATGTTAAGTTGTTATTTCACGATAGCCGTTTGTTGTCTGAAATCGATTCTCGCCAACAAGCTACTCTGATGAAGGTGGCTTTCGATAACACAGCAGAAAGTGATTTGCAATACATTATATCAATCAACCAGACCACTTACGACTCTTTAAAGGCCGAAATGCAGGGGGAAGAGTTTAACGATGTTATCGAAGATAATATCATCCTCGAACTCACTGACGAATCAGATAAGTCTAAATTGCTTGGTATTCAGGTTGATCTAGACTACGACAAAGAATAATCCGCCGATAAAGGTCGAAACAGATGGCCACGACGAAGGAAAACCAGTCGCCTCCTTAGTAAACTGAAGTTCCCAGTTCATGATGGCTACATGTTTAAGCAGTATAAATGTTCTGGTACAATCATTTTAAAAACCAATCAATCTTTTTCATATATGTAATGGACTTTAGTTTTTAAGATGGTTGCATTTGGCAGTAAGGAACGTGGAGATTACCTAATGGATATAATTTATTTTCCAGTTTTACGTCCACATTTTCTATGACACTTAGTGTTCGTTTTGGCAAGATGGTGAGTTTTTGAGTAGTACTCGCACCATAAAATTGTCTTTAGGAGCTTTTCTGGTCTTTAGTAAAGTCGATTTTTATAAGTAGCTTCGTTGTTAACCTTTTAAAAACCTTCATGATACACTTCTCCACGAATGCATTCGGAAAGCAGCTCATTGATTTAGTTTACCAAGATTTGGTGGATTATTTTGCTGCGGAACACGGTGAAAACAATAATATAGAATTCAAGGCATTTTCGATAGAACACGGCAACTTTAACAGAGATTTTAAAGGTGTTATCAGAGCTATTTGCGCCTTATTGAATTCTGAGGGTGGAATTGTCGTTTGGGGAGCACCATTGGGTGTTGAAGATACTGAAACACACGAAAAAAATTTTCAAGGGGATTTATCTCCGGTTACAGAATATAAAGAGAAGGATGTTGTCATTAATAAAGTGTCAGATAGTATATCGCCTTTGCCAGTTGGTATAAGAGTACAAATACTACAAAGGGCTGCAAATGAAAATATTTATGTTTTTGAAATCCAACCTAGCCCTTACAAACCCCATCAGTTTGAGAATGTCTATTTGGTTAGATTGGATGGTCAAACAAAACCAGCTCCACATTATTTTATAGAAGCACTATTCAGGAGGATTACTTTTCCTAATATTGAGGGTTATATAAAATTTAACATAGCTAATCTTCATCAGCAATCAGAACAGTACTATATCGATCTTACAATATTTTTGTTCAATTTTTCAAGATTGCAGAACGAAGAAAATATCATTTACAGGTTGATGACGACAGTGGGTCATTTCCATAGCCAAGCGAATTCACAGCAACCGTATACTTTCGTAGGAAATGAACCATTTTTACATTTTGGCACTCCCATGATTAACACTCAAAGAATTGTAGTAACACCACAGCAAATGAATGAAAGTAATTTCACTTTACATTTGTTATTAAGCGTCGCTGGAAAAAAATCTCCTGCAAAAACCTCTGATTATACTTTAAACCTACACAACATAAATCTAGATAATCCAAATGACACCACCTTGTTGGTTTCTGCTATGGACGAAAACAGGCTAGTATCAGCTAGACAAGATGCATTAGGCACTACACGAGAATCAACGCTGTTTGCAGCTCTTGGAAGAAATCCCTGATAATTAACACTGCATTCGAATCTTCATTTATGCTTAAATTAGAATGCATGGACTGCTTATGGGGGTACAAATTGTCGTCATCATTTTTGCTCTGGTTACACCTACTCTTAAAACTAATTTGGATTGTTCAATTGCCGCTATGTTTGCTTTATAGGGTACTATTGATTGGTACTGGTCTTCCCAAATAATTACTTCATCAAATTCCTTTCCTTTCGATTTGTGTAGTGTCATGATGAAAATACCTTCCCATTTTCTATGTGACATGGAAAAGTGTTCTTGTAAAAGCGCATCCTTTATAGAATTTTTCGCTCCAGTATAGTTTTGTGACAAGCGCCAGCTTTCGGTAAGGCGTGAGCTTAATAAGGCGCCTTTGTTCAACAATCTAAGGTATTTTGAATCTTCAAAGATCTCAAGTAACGAAGTGTGTGTTGACTCTTGGAAGAGCTTTCTGACTGAGATCCAATCAGTTTCTGGAATTCCGCTAAAAGTTAAACGCAATCTTTTAGCTAAGATGGTGTCGACTTCGTTAATAAACAACAGTCTTTTGGACCCTTTAATCTTTCCGCTTTCGAGGTAATTGCTTAATGCTGTAGACCATTCGATATCCGCCAAACTCGGCTTATCTTTGCGCCCTTTGATATGAGACAAAATGCTAAGGATCAGTTCTTTCTTTGTATCTTCATGTACAGGCTCAAGAATAGATGCTATAATAACAGCAGAAAGGGAGGGGCCAGAGGGATCAATCAAGACTTCATGGTTAATTCGACCAAGTTTTGCGGACGCTTTGGATAGATAGGAAGATGCAGAGAGCGTTAGTTTTTTTGATCGAACTAAAATTGCAATAGACCATTTTTTATCAGGGCTGGTTTTTTTTAGTCTTTTTAAACTTGCCAGGATGGCATATTTCAAAGGAGCCATTGGCTCCGCGAAGTAACCATACTTCTCAATCTTGACCTGATTGTAAACACGTTTTTTATTTTCTCCGCTGAGTATGTCGTTTCCATATAGTGCGATATCTGTGTCACCACTTCTGTTATTTTCATCTCCGAAATCAAAATTTTCTGGCTTGAAGTGTTGCGCGAACTCCAGCAATCTTTTCGGGTTTGCTCCTCGAAAGTCGTAGATACGCTGGTATGGATCTGCTAAGGCAATAATCTTGCTCATTTCACCCAACTGTTTGATCAGTAACCACTCCTCAGGGTTGGTATCTTGAAATTCATCGACAAAAATATAAGGATATGCACTACTGAATATCTTCCGAATCTTTTTACTTCTAGAAAGCACCTTTCCAGATAAATCGGCGAATAAATCAAAGGATAAAATGCCTTTTTCTTCGAGTAATTTCTTAGCTGCTACTGCTCGTTCTTCTTTTTCCATTTTGAAAAATAAAGAAGAAGCTTCAGGGGGTGTCAACAAATGGATGTTTTTGTGTTTGACAATTAGTTTGCCATAAGTCTTAATAATAGACCAACAGAACCCATGATAAGTGTTGATTTCAAGAACGTGATGATTTTCTTTAGGGATTAACAATTTAGCATCCTCTAAAACCCTTGAAACTGTTGCCCTAGCAAAGCTAAGAAATAAGATTTTTTGCCCCTTAAGTAACGTCCCGCTATTAATTATTTTTGCTGCCTTTAATAGGCTTATTGTAGTTTTTCCGGAACCTGGCCCACCTTTAACTAATAAATGTCCCTCTTCATCGAGTAGTCTGATTCTTTGATCGCAGAGAATGAATTCTTTCATTTTATTCTCCCATTTCAGTTTCCACCTTCTGTTTAATATCCTTAAGTATTTTTCTAATACTGATGGGCATTTCTTTTCGTGTGCTGGTTCCAATGATTTCCGCAGCTCCTGCTGCTCCTTTTGACCATCGTAAGTATCTTTTTAGTGAGGCACGTAATTCTTCATCACTAGATGTCGGACTGGGTTCATAAGCGCTTAAATGGGTCGGCCAAAGATCATCTTCAATAAGTTCCAAGGCAAAACGTCTCAAGCTTTCAATAGCCGTTTCTTCCAGCAGTTGATCTTCAAATCCTTTATAGGCCGATTCATAAGCAAAATCAACGTTTTCTGTAATTTCGGCTGATGCTTCTGGTGTTTGCTTATCGAATACAGCAAATACTTGTTTATTAAGTGCCTTAAAATATTTACCATAAGTACTAACCTGAGTTTCAGTTTCGGCATCAAACACAGCTATCCCTAGTGCTTCAAAAGACGCGTAAACATCCGGGACAAGCTCCTCAAGCCTTCTGGCGGCAGCAGGAAACGAAGTTGCTTCGGTCGTGCCTTCTGTGATCAATACTCTTTTAGCAAGTAATGCTTCTGCAAAGCGAAGTCTAAATTCTGAGCTGTATTTTTTTGGTTTAATGTGCTCAGGTAGATTTACATTCTTACTAAATAGCACTCCCTTTTTTCTTTGAACAAGGCAAATTTGAGATGGATCAAATTCCTCCAACACAAAGGGAGAATGTGAAGTAAAGATTGCCTGGTTCGCAGTCTTTCTTATAATATTCACAATTCTTTTCTGGGTATATGGAGGAATGGCTATTTCAGGTTCTTCCATGGCGAAGATCACCGATTGTTTTGCCTCTGCAATCATCGATAGCAATGCCAACACCATTGTATTTATTGTTCCAGTACCCTGGTGGTGGAATGGTGCAAAATAATCCTCTGTTCCTGTGGACATGAAAACGTTCAATGACTTTCTCAGGTTCTCCCTTGTTAAATCAGTGACTTTAAAGTGTGGCTGGGTTCCCCAATCGGCTGGAACAAATTTCTTTAATGCTTCCTGTATATTTCCTAAAACATCATTCAAGCCTGTCTCAGGATCATCAGCTACTGTCGTCATTCTTAGTTTGGATAATATATCTTCCCACATTTTAGGTCTCAATTCTCTTATTCTGAGAATAATGTCTAAGAGTGAACCTCGTTCCATACTTAACGCCCTTGACCCTGTCCTTAATGCACGTAGATAGAGGAAACCGCACTCTCTTTTATCGGTTTTCCTAAATTTTGTCATTGTTCCATCTTCAAGTTGAGGTGCACAAAACCACGTTTCACCTGTGAAATCATCCTCTTCAGAGTCATAGTATCCAGTAAAACAAATTCTTAGGGCTTCAGTGACATGTTCCTGATCAATATGTTCAGGGGATTCGTCCAGTAGGAGGTCATCTACAGTGTCCCAAAATTCAAGATTGTCTTTGAAGCGGCGAATTTGTTCTTCACTTAATTCGGTCACGATGACTTCGATTTTAATATCAGTAATAGATGAGTCTTCTCCGATATACTTTCCGTTGTAAAAGTCATGCTCGTCTATTATGGGTAGCCTCGAAAGTCTGTCAGGGCCTAAAACCAAATCAATGGCTTCAAGTATTGTAGATTTGCCTGCATTATTATCGCCTATAAGAACTGTATGCCCTTTAAATAATACCTGGGCTGTTTGGATTCCACGGAAGTTTGAAATTTTTAATGAAGATAGCTGCATTTGCTTGTCGTTAATCTATTTCAATGTACTACTTTTTTCCCTGTAAAGCTTTTTTTATTTAGATGCTGTCATTTATCAAGGAGATAAAATTCATCTGACTTTCATATAAACCGTAACAAATACGTAACGGGGCAAAATTTTGTGGTTTCAAAAATAGTCTGAAAATTGCTTCTGTAAGTCGGAAAAGCACATTTTGCCTCATAATAGGGCGGTTAGGCTAGAAGACTCATAATCTTCTAGCGAGCAGAGAGGCATAATTAAAATTTATTAAGCTCTAGCTATCCTTAAATATATTTAAGCATCTCCCAATACCAATACTAAATTTCTTCTAAGCGTTATCGCTGGGCCACCGGTTAACATTTCGAAATCGCGAATAAGTGAAATCAAAAATCTATAATTCATGATTCAGCGGCATAATGGATTAACACGGGATACCTTCGGGGATGTTGACTTAAGTGATTTCAACTGATTTATTTTCGCAAGAAATAGAAATTTTTATGAAGTCTTTAAAAAAGTTGCAATCGAATCGAAAAGTTCCTGCAACCAATTCCAAAACATACGCTTCCGGAATGCGCTCCAGGATCCGGGCTATGTTAGCCACATTTTCAATTCCTAACAGGACTCACCTTTCTGCAATTAAAAAGGCCCATCCTTCGCCCACTTTAGATTCAATCCCCATGCTTAAGTTATGATCACGGGGGTGTTCGGCAAGAAGTACGTTTGTCCACAAACGGTTCTTGCCACCCTTGAGGTTGGGGACTTCCTCGGAACTCGGATGGCCTAAAGTTTTATCATTTAAATATGAGTTATGGATAAAAAAGAAGCTTTGGAAGACACCCGGTTTACTCATCCTGTGAGAACGAGGGTAACGGAAAAAACCTACAGAAGATTAGTGGAGATTCAGCGGAACAGCAACTGTAGGTCTATGGGAGCGGTAGCAAGAAAAATACTATCCCGTGAGAAAATTCTGATGCTGAACCGGGATGCATCGATGAGCGGACCCCTGGAGGAACTTACCGCAATACGTAAAGAACTGAAATCGATTGGTATCAATATTAACCAGCAGACGCGTCACTTTCATACTGCAGAAAACGAATCCCAGCGGGCCTTTTATTTTATGCGAACCACTGAACTTTATAAGAATGTCGGCAATAAGGTGGATCACTTACTGGCAATTATTTCCAAACTCTCGCTAAAATGGTTACGCGAATCCTGAGCGGAAAGAGCATCCGTGGTCTGCTGAATTATAACGAAAACAAAGTGGCCTCGGGAAGTGCGGAACTGATTCTGGCTAGTAAATTCGGCGCTGAAATTGAAGATTTGGAGCTTAATGACAAGCTGAAAAGATTTGAGCAATTGACCAGCCTCAACGCAAGGGCAAAAACAAATGCCATCCATGTGATGCTGAATTTTGACGCTGCCGATAAACTCTCCATTGAGATGCTCCAGAAGATTGCTGTGGACTACATGGAAAGAATCGGTTTTGGTGAACAGCCTTTTTTGGTTTACCGGCATACAGATGCCAGTCATCCTCATATCCATATCGTAACCACTAACATCCAGCAAAATGGTGACAGGATTTCAATCCATAATATCGGTAGGGACAAGGATGAAAATATCAGAAAAGCGATGCAACAAGAATATGGACTCATTAAGGCGGACGATCGCATGAAAAATCCCATGATAAAAGGTATCCGGGTCGGGCCGGCGGCGTATGGTGAAAAGCCTACCCGGCAATCCATTTACAATATTGTTACTGCCGTCATGCGCGAATATAAGTTTTCCTCACTAGCAGAATATAATGCGGTTTTGAGCGAGTTCAACGTCGTGGCGGACAGGGGCAAGGAAGACTCAAGAATGTTTGAGCGCAGAGGGCTTGTCTATGCGGTCCTTGATCAGAACGGTAAACGGATCGGCGTACCCATTAAGTCCAGCTCACTTGCCGGAAAACCCACTTTGGCAAATGTGGAGGCTAAGTTTGGCCCGAATCAATCGAAAAAGAAAGATCATCTGGAAACATTAAGGAAAAAGATAGATGATAGTTTTCTCCGGATCGGGAAATTGAGCCGAAAATCATTTGCATCATCACTCAGCGCAGAAAATATTGGCGTTATTTTCAGGCAAAATGAAACCGGGCGGATTTTTGGGGTTACTTATGTGGACCATAACACCAGGTGCGTTTTCAATGGAAGTGATCTGGGGAAATCCTACAGCGCAAAAGCATTATTCGAGCGGTTCGACAAAGCGGAAGTGTTGAAGCCTGAGCAGAACGGTTCAGTCCGAAAAATCGAACTTCCCAACGATAAGTTGGATTTCAAGGGTATTGAGCAGGAAAACAGCGGAATGGGTATCATGGAAACATTGCTGATGAAGCCCGAGTTCGATGGTCCGGTACCTGGAAGCAGGAAAAAGAAGAAAAAGAAAAAGGGATCATCAGTGGAACAGGGATTTGGGCATTAAAAATAAAAGCGTATGAATACAGGGGAAGACATTCAGGGCCTTCGGAAAATACTGGACATGAGCCGGTGGATCAGTATACTTTTGCTGTGTCTGCATTTTTATATCCGCCTATACCAGGTATTTGCTGGGCTGGGTTTCCGTTCAGAGATTACTGACCGGATTGTGGATCATCTTTCCGGTACCGGTTTTTTTAAGGAATGGATATATGCAAAGATTGCATCAATGGTGTTTTTGGGGGTTTCTTTACTGGGGGTGAAAGGCAGAAAAAGTGAGGAAATCAAAATCAGAACAATTGTGGTTTACGCTGCAAGCGGTATAGTATTGTTCTTTGGCAGCATATTCTGGATTTATCTAAATTTTGATTTGCGATGGCTGGCAGCAGGATATATATCGCTGACCCTTACCGGCTACCTGTTGATGCTCTCCGCGGGCACCCGGATATCCAGACTGATTAAAGCAAATATCAATAAAGACCTCTTCAATAAAGAAAACGAAACTTTTCCCCAGGAAGAACGCTTACTTGAAAATGAATATTCGGTTAATCTGCCCGCCAGGTATAGTTTTAAAGGTGAGCAGCGTGACAGCTGGATTAACCTGGTCAATCTTTTCCGGGGATTGCTCATTGCCGGAACACCGGGCGCAGGAAAAACTTATTTTGTGATCAGACACATTATCGATCAGCTGATGGGCAAGGGTTTCAGCATGTTTATCTATGACTTTAAGTACGATGATCTTTCCATCATCGCCTATAATTGCCTGTTGAAATATCATGGGCGGTACAAGACTAAGCCCAAGTTCTATGTAATCAACTTTGATGACCTCAACCGCACCCACAGGTGTAATCCGCTCGACCCGGCAGCAATGGAAGACATTACCGATGCTACAGAAGCCAGCAGAACCATCATGATGGGCCTCAACCGGGACTGGATCAAAAAGCAGGGGGATTTTTTTGTGGAAAGCCCCATCAATTTCCTGACCGCTATCATATGGTATCTGAAAAAATATAAGCAGGGAAAGTATTGTACCCTTCCGCATGTTATAGAACTCATGCAGGTGGATTATGACCAGCTTTTCCAGGTGCTGCAGACCCAGGAAGAAATAAAGGTGCTGATCAACCCCTTTATATCCGCTTATCAGAACAAAGCCATGGCGCAGCTGGAAGGACAGATTGCTTCTGCAAAAATTGGCCTTGCCAGGCTTTCTTCCCCTCAACTTTATTACGTGTTGAGCGGAAATGACTTCTCACTCGATGTGAACAATCCCCTTGAGCCTAAAATTATCTGTGTTGGCAACAATCCGCAAAAATTGCAGGTGTATGGCGCAGTACTTTCACTCTACATCTCGCGGATGATTAAGCTCGTCAACCGGAAGGGGCAAACCAAAAGTGCTCTGATATTTGATGAGTTTCCCACGATATACTTCAACAACATGGACAGTCTGATTGCCACTGCCAGGAGCAACAAAGTTGCCACAGCTCTCGCGGTTCAGGATTTCAGTCAGCTTAAAAAAGATTATGGCGCCGAACAGGCTGATGTGATTACGGGGATTGTCGGCAATATCATTGCTGGGCAGGTGACCGGTGCGACCGCGAAAAGCCTCAGCGAAACGTTCGGAAAAATCATGCAGGACCGGCAGAGTAAAAGCATCAACAGCACCGATATTTCCATATCCCAATCCACGCAGATGGATTACGCTGTTCCAGCTTCCAAAATATCTTCCCTTTCATCCGGAGAGTTTGTGGGCATGGTCGCCGATAATCCGCAGGAGAAAATTGAACTTAAAATGTTTCATTGCGAAATCCAGAATGATCACGATGCAATCGCAAGGGAAGAAAAAAGCTACCAGCCGATTCCGGAGGTAAAAGTGGTGACTGCTACGGAGATCAAAAAGAATTATGAATGGATAAAGCAGCAGGTTGCAGATTTGATTGAAGATGAATTGCGTACTAAAGCTTCCAACACCGATAACGATACCAAAGGCGATGCGGAAGTGCCGAAGAATAAAAAATCCCGGAAGGCAAAAGGGAAAAGCGTCAACAGACCCAATGCAATACCGCCCTTATCTATGTAAGGCTTTTTAATTTGAAACGGTTTTTTGCATTGCACTTGTCTTTCAACAAACCAGTGAGAACAGCTTTCAATTCTGGTCAATGTGAATAAGGAGATGGGTTTTGAAGCGTTCATCCTCCCGGTAATAGTCAAACTGATATTTCCCGGGATATAAGTTGGCCAGCCGCTGGTCAACATTTCGTAGTCCGGATTTGGAATTGCTGAGCTCGGGGTAATGCCCTAAAAAATTAAAAGTTTCAAAAATCAGCTGTTGGCCATCGAAGGTCAGTTCAATACGCGATTGCTTGCTTTGATCGGTTACTTCGCCATGTTTGAAGATATTTTCGACAATGGTAAGCAGCAGAATCGGCGCAATCAGTGGATCCTTTCCCTGCGTTTTGCAATGAAAGGTTAGATTTAAATCCTGCTCAAAACGGAGCTGGTTCAACCGGATCATCTTTTTTATCTGCTCAATTTCCCTGGACAGCAATACGTAATCCGACCGGCCGCCCTCAAGTGCATAAGATATAATTTCTGAAAGATTCTGTACCGCTTCAGAGGCCAGCTTTGGATCTTTTTTATTGGCATATTTAATGAAACTAAAAGTATTGAATAACAAATGGGGACTGATCTGGGCGCGAAGGTAATCCTTTTCCAAAGTGAGGAGCTGATTTTTCAAATCTGAAATCTCCAGTGCTTTTCTGGAAATCTTTTTGAGTTTGATTAAATATTCTTTCAGAAAAAAGTATCCTGTTGCATAGGCAATAAACCAGCTGGCCCTGAAAAGCATACCCGCGTAATAACCCAGGCTCAATTTTTTGAAGATGTTTTTTTCTTCATCCAATAAGTAGCTGATAAATACTGAGCCCAGCAGGTATAGCAAGATTTCCAGACACAATAGCGGAATGAATCTCCAGACCTGAGGGTGCTCTCCTCTGAGCGGTTTCATCACAATCAGACTATGGAAATAAAATAATCCAAAATTAAGACTGTAGAATAACAGGTAGTAGCTCAGCGGGCTATAACGCTTATTCATCAGGCCAACGGCTACAACCTCCAGTAAAATATAGACCAGCCAGCAGACCGCATGGACTTTAAGCTCTTTTTCCCTCAAAAATTGCATAATCTATAATGTTTGATATAGGTTTTATAATAAAAATGCTTTCCGTAAGTGCTCAGGGTAGAATTGACAAAAAAAAATTATTGTCATGAAAAAATCTACCACAACCCCGCTTAAAAAACGAACCGTCTTCATTTTCAAAAGCAACAGATCTTACTCATTCAATACCACCGGAGATCCCACCACTACTCTGACGACGACTTCGACCCTGACCGATCCGACCAACACCTTAACGGGTATTGCGGGAAATAAATGATCATTGACAGGTCTCCCCAAACCGCGCTTTAATGAGTTTGTAGAAATCTTTTTGGTAGGGAATACCCACTGAAAAGGTTTCTTTGTTATGCATATAAACCACATTGCCATCAATTTTTTCCATAAAAAGCAGTGAGATGATGGTCGATTTGGCAATTCTGATGAAAACTTTTTTCTCTTTCAGTTTGGACTCCATTTCTTTTATAAGCTGGTGGGTAACATACACACCTTTGGTGGTATGTATTTTTACATAGTTGGCCAGTCCTTCTATAAAATAGATTTCCCTTGTCATTACTTTGAAAAAGCTGTTTTTCTGTCCCCCTTTGAACACCAGAAAATCGTGTTCATTCATTGCGGACTCCTTCTGAGCATCCTTTTCCATAATTTTATTAACCTGTTCAAGCACATCGATATAGCTCAGCGGCTTCATCAGATAACCATCCGCATCGAGTTTGATTGCATCAACTGCAAAATCCCGGTAAGCCGTTACATAGATGAGATAAGTAGAATAAAGCTTGTAAAACTTGCCAGCATCTATTCCGTTTAACATCGGCATGTGTATATCCGAGAAAATAATATCAACCTTTCCCTCTGTCTGTAAATAATTCAGTGCTTCCCGGACATTATCAAAAGTGGCTAATACGATGATCATTGGGATCTCTGCCAAGCTATCTTCCAGGTCAGAAATCGCATGCCTTTCATTGTCGATAATGATTGAAGTGAGCGTTTTCATATCATCTTTCTTTTAGGTTAGTGAGTCAAGTAGTTGAAAATTAAGTAAAAACATTATAATAATCAAATTAATTAGACATGGTGGTAAATCTTGTATATAGTTTGCCATAGGTTTTATAAAAAACTTTACTGCAATTTTCCGGTGTCCTAATTTACCTCCCGAAATTATTGAATTATTAACCGATCATTTCACTTCGTTCTTTATGGGCAATTTGCCAGTCGGATACAATGGTTATGGGGGCTGATAAGCTCCCATAATGTTCTAATGAAATGATCATCCGAACGACTCATGAAAGATAATACACCAATTGACAGTCTGATATACAGGCTTTCAGATTTTCAGCTTCCAAGCCCTGGATTGCTCCGTGCGATAAGGCCCTTGATAACAACTGAACACTTCCAGAACAAACAGGCCATCATAACTTCCGGTAAAAGAAATAACGCAGTGTATTTTCTCTTTGCAGGTTTTGCCAAAGAAATCGCCTATGATCAGGATTTTGAGCGGGTTAGCTGGTTTTTCCAGCCCGGTGATTTTATCTATCCCTATCCCGGACTGTTTGCACGCATCCCGGCCATAAGAGATGTCAGTTTCATCAGCGGGGCAAGTGTGGTAGCCATCAACTTCCGGGATTTAATCGCGCTTCGGAATAACTCGGCTGAACTTGCAAAGCTTATCGATTTAATCCGGGACCACTGCGAAACCGAGCGCGCCCGGCATGCCTCCCAGATGTTTACCATGCTGGCTAAAGACAGGTTTGACAGCCTCCTTACAGAGAAGCCCGGGATATTCCGCGTGGCCAAACATAAAGATATATCCAGTTTTCTGGGCATAAAAACAGACAGCTTTTCCAGGCTCTACAAGCCGAGATAGCAGTTAGTGGGAACGAGGCTTCACTGCTGTGTAAACCTATTATATAGCCGGGTTAGGCCTCATGCGTTTCTTTTAAGCGGCTGACAGACAGGTTTATTTTCGCTCATTTGTCGGTAAATAGCAGAAGATTGATCATCAGTTTTGTATTGGAAAACAATCAAAACTTAAGGTTATGAAAAATCTGTCCGCTTTTAATATTTCAGGTGCCAAGTCCGTATCGGCCAATGATGGTGGGAAAACGGGTAAGCAGAGATTAGACTTCAAAGGGTTTTCAAAAGCCCTGAGTATTGTGATCCTGGTTTTTCTGTGGATGTACACGGGCCTTGATAAGGTGCTGGGATATCCTGAATATTGGAGGATCATGCATCTTCAGATTATTCCTCGGGAAGTTTTACCCATTCTTGTTCCGGGCTTACCGGTTCTGGAGATAACCATAGCCATATTGCTCATTTTGCCATCAAACAGATTGCTGGGGCTTTATTGTTCCCTGCTTTTGATGTCCATTTTTACCGCTTACACGCTGCTGGTATACCTGAATTTTTTCCCCGCCAGACCTTGCGCCTGTGCCGGTCTTTTTCAGAAGATGGGATGGGGGATGCATGTACTGGTAAACAGTTTTCTCACGCTTGTCGCAGTTTTTGGTATAATCATGCACCGCTTCAGGAGAAAGGAGGTAGTTCATCAAAAGACTGTTTAGTCCCCGGCTTTAGGCAGCAGCTGCCGAGAGTTTAAAATAAATATTAAATCAGTTAACTAAACTTTTTCGTCCATTTTTTCAAAAGCAAATAAGTGGTCTATACTATGAACATTTCAAAAATTAAAAGTCCGGTGTTTGCAGCTGGAGCCGCAATCCTGCTGACCTTGGGATTAAGTGCATTCAAACCTGCAGCTACTCCAAATTATGGAAAAGATGCTTCAGGTAACTGGAACAGTTTAACTGGACTAACACCTGTTGGCCCTTTAACCCAACCTGGACCAGGAGAGTACCGCTGTATTCCTTCCACTGAGGTCTGTACCGCGGAGTTCAGTTATGAAAATCCCGAAAACAATGCTGATGATTATCAGTCAGTTGGATCAGAGGGGATTTTCGAAAAGGGAGAATAATCCTAAAATTGATAAATGCCGGCATTGACCGGCATTTATTTTTATTTCCTATCTCGGATTCTGAGCAATTCCACTCGCAATGATCTCATCTGGCGGTATAGGGTAGGTATACCTCAAACTGCCCGGTTCCAGCGTATAGGTTTTTCCTCCGATATTGTGCTGTAGCACTTTTGCTGTCAATGGATCCTGATTAAGCCTTCGCAAATCTGCCCAGCGCAGACACCGCCTAAACAGCTCTTTGCGCCGCTCGGTCAATATAATTTCCAGCGCCTCTTCCGGACTGCCTGCAACCCGGTTTACATATGTTCCGGTTTTAAAACGTTTGATCAGTAATTGATTTAAATCAGCCATGGCTGAAGCGGTATTTCCTGCTCTGGCATAGCTTTCTGCCCGGATTAATAGAAGTTCATCGTTGGCTACTCCTGTAAAGCCTCCGGATGTACCTGCATGAGTGCCCTTAATATTTATCTGTCCATTCGCACGGCTCACAAAAAAAACAGATTTACGCAGGTCATTCACGGCATAACTTTGATAGATCGTGCTGTCCACACGCAGATTATTGGTAAAATAGGAGTAACCAAGGAGTGTTGCAAAGAAAACAACTTCCGGGTTAGCATTGGGAAGGCCAACCGGAAATGGGTTAGCGGTAGAAGTCAGCGTCGCGCTCAGCGTGTTGAAATCAAGTAAGCTGGCACTTAGTGTCAATACTTCATTTGCATAACGCAAAGCTTCCGGGTAGTTCTGCATCGTCTGGTATACCCTGGCAAGCATACCCATCGCTGCTGATTTACTTGGCCTGTTCTTGGAGGCAACTGACGCTGGTAAAAGGGGTATAGCGGTTTTAAAATCATTAATGATCTGCTGGTAGGTTTCTGAAAGAGTGGACCTGACAACACGCTCATTGATATCGGCCCTGGATTTCAGCGGTAGTCCCATCAGCAGTTCATTTCCGGATTTCTGATAAGGCTGACAATAAATCTGCGCAAGATTATAAAGGGCGTGTGCCCGGAAAAATAATGCCGAGCCCTTTAAAGCCCTGGCCTCATCACTCTCCCTTAGGTTGTCTTCAAGTGTTTCGAGCCCCTCCAGGACCACATTGCTGTAAAAAATCTGTTTGTAGGAATAGTTCCAATCCAAGCTGATCTGTCCCTCAAAGATATCAGCCGCCCAGGTGTAACTGTTCCGTTCTGCCGGGGTAAGCCATGCGTTGAGGGTATTTTGGTCAGTATAATGTTCATCCACTGCAACCAGTGGCAGCGAGGGAACGACATTCATAATGTAGGTATTGTCAAGCAGCCGCTGGAAATCGGTAAGTGTCTGGGGAATCAGTAATGCCTTGTTGGGCTTTGTTTCCAGAAAACCTTTTTCGCATCCACCAAGCAGCAGCAGGATAAACGTAGCTGCTGCAAAACAGTGGCCTTTGAAAAAAGTTCTCCCCAAAAGAAGACTTTGACCGATTAAGCTCGTAAGTTTTAATTTGAAATTCTTCATCGCTATTTAATATTAAATTTTAATCCTAAAGCATAAGTTCTCACTGGCAGAAACTGGGCGGAAGGGTAATCCGGATCCAGCTGCGTTTTTGTCTTTTTCCAGAGAATACCCAAATTATTCGCATAAAAATAGATCTGCAGGGAACTGATGTTTGCGCCAAGTAATTTTTGTCCGCTCAATAGATAAGAGATGTTCAGATCCTGAAAACGGATGTGGTCGCCCTGCTCAGATAAAGCTTCTGAATTCTGATAAAAGATGTCCCTGCTGCCGCTGTTCGCAGCAGGCACCGAAGGGACATTCGTAAACTGCTCATCTCCCGGTTTCACCCATCTGTTTGCATAATCCCCATGGCCGCCCAGTCCACTGTTGCTTCCATAACTAATGGACTCGCGCCTGAAATAGTACTTCAGCCGGTAGCTGATATTGGCCGAGACAGATAGCCCGCCATAGCCAATCGTGTTACGCACAGCGCCGAATATTATTGGCCTGCTCGAACCCAGATACCTGATCTCTGATGGGTCATTGACTACCATGATCTTACTGTAGTCCGTACTCACTTCTCCGTTTAAATATCCCCTCGGATTTCCGTTCTGCGGATCCAGACCGGCCCAGGGGAAGGCATAAATGGCATTGATGTAATTCCCCTCCAGCGGATAAGTTCTGGGGCTCTGGACATAATTGGCATTGCTGCCCTTCACTTTGTAATCGGTGACGATATCACTGCTGTAACTGAACAGCAGATTGGTTTCCCATCGAATCCTGCCCGTCAGGTTCCTGCTTTGCAGATTGATATCAACCCCCTGACCCTTTGATCCTGAGGTATTTCCTCGGAACAGGCTCACCCCACTTGAAGGTGCATATGGGATACTTCCGATCAGATCAATTCCCTTTTTTCGGTAATACTCAACGCTTCCGGAAAGCCTGTTTCCCCGGAGTGTAAAATCCAGTCCGAAATTGATAATCTTCGTTCTTTCCCATCTCAACAGTGCGTTTGGCGGGTTTTGTATATCTGCATAGGGAAGAAGCGAACCACTGTTATTGATATTGCCACTGCCATTATTGTAATTGGCGGTGGTGTAGGCTGAAAGCGTTTTGTCCACATTCCCGGTATAACCAAAAGACGCCCGGAGCCGGAGTGTAGGGATAAGTTCGCTGATCTTTCCATGAGCTGATTTATCATAAAACCCTTCACGGCTTATCTCCCAAACGCCTCCAACAGACCATAGCGGTACCCCCTTCTGGTTTGCATCAACCCCGAAAATATTACTTTGATCTAGTCTTGCGCTTGCAGTCAGGGTATATTTATCCTGAAAAGAGTAGGCTGCATTGCTGAAATAGCTCCGGCTACGATCGGCCAGCACCTGCTCTCCGTCCCGGTTGACTATGGTGGTAGTGGAACCGGCATTGACGAACCGGGGAAAAGAGGTGAAATAATCGACGGCCTGGTAGTTTGCATGCAATTCATCGTATCCGTAGAACCTTGAGGTGTTATTACGCTCATCCTGCATCCTGAATTCTGAACCCAACAGCGCACTGAGGCGGTGCCTGCCAAACTGCTTTTCATAATTCAGCTGCCCGCGAAGATTTTCCACAGTCGTCTCTCCACTTGTCCCGTCAACAATTCCCCCCAGCGGTACAGGTCTTATGATGGCGCCATTGGTATTTATCTGACTCACATCATTGATGGTGCTCCGGGTATAATAACTCGCCACACTGTGATTCCTTCGGCTTTCCCGCTGGGTCAGGTTATGTTGGTAGAGCAGGCTTCCGGTCAGACCGGGGAGCAGCTTTGCGGTGAGCCCGAAGTTCAGGCGAAGGTCTTCGGTTTTTCGCCTGTCGGTTATTGCGGCTATTTCCTCCGCCGGACGGTAATACCAGTCCAGGAGTCTTTTGGTTAATGCTTCTTCTTTGAAACTGTTTCGCAGGCCATAAGTGATGGGCAATGCTTCGCCATTGGGACCTAACAGCTTCGCATAAGGATAAGCGCTGACACCCTCGGCCATCGAGATGCCCGAATTGGCGGCATCGATTTGCTGGCTGATGAAATTGATCCCGGCACTGAAAGTAACGCGCTGCTTTAAAAAGTTCCAGCTGGACTTTGCCTGCAAAGTTTTTCGGATTGAGCCATTATAGCGTAAATTATCACGTGTATCGTCCATTCCGCCGGAAAGGTAGTACTGATGGTTTTCCGTGCCACCGTTCAAAGCCAGAGAAACCTGACTCGAGATGGGGCGCTGATAAAATACTTTTTTTCCATCCACCCTGTAATCTATGGATTTCAGTTCTTCCAGCCTGGCATCGGCTTCCGCCGGATTGATCTTTCCATCCCTTTTTAAAATCAGCAATTCCACAGCAGGGGACATTGCCGGCTTTGTCGGCGAGTTCTCGGTGTTTTTGTAAAAGCCCCTGGTAAAAAGTGATTTTTCAATTTCAATGAAATCCGCACTTCCCATCTTATTTTTATAAAATAGATCCGCTTCTTCCCCGATAGTGATATTGGAATTGAACTGCACATTCAATCCGGCATTCTTTTTTCCGCTCTTGGTCGTGATCACAATTACCCCATTGCCGCCCCTGGCCCCCCAGATAGAGGCTGCCGCGGCGTCTTTTAATACTGTAATGCTCTCAATGTCATTTGGATTAATCAGTGATATGTCACCCTCATACTGAAAGTTATCCAGAATCACCAAAGGGTCAGCTCTTGCAAAAAGGGTACTCTGTCCCCGAACGCTTATCTGCGTCTGTTGCTGGCCCCTGGCGCCTGAGCGGTTAATGATAAGCCCCGGCACCGCATCTTCGAGCCTGCTTACCAGATCACCACTTACGCGCCTGTTCAGCTGGGATTCATTCAGGGTGGAAAATGACCCCGAAGCCCGTTCTCTGGGAAGCCTCTGGAATCCCGTGTTGATAATTTCGACTTCCTCCAATTGATTGACAGCGGGCGTGAGCGCCACAGACAGTCTCTGGCTCATTGGGATATTGATCCTCAACTGCTGTCTCTTATAATTAAGATGGGAGAATTCAAGGGTATAACTTCCATTGGGTACCATCAGCTTAAAATAGCCCAGGCTATCGCTGACCGTGCTGAGCTTCAGTTCCTTTAAAACAACGTTAATGCCATGAAGGGGGCTGCTGCCATCGGTAATACGGCCGGTTATAATCTTCTGACCGTAAGTGACCATGAATGCCAGTTGCATGATCAGCAAAAGTATCATCTTTCTCATAGCTTCTCCTTCTCTGAATTTCCATCACCCGCTGACCTGTTTTCAGTAACACCCTTTTTATCACTGATTTTCTCGCTACTGTCGCTGATAACAAGAACTTTGGACCGGGTCATTTTACTTACGAACTTCAGATCATATTTCGCCAATGCCTGATTGATTTCTTCTACATTGCTCAAATTTGCCTTGATATCCAGATCAACAGGTCCTTTATAGCCGGTTTCATCAACGATTGGAACTTTGGAATTCTGCATATATTTTGCCTTCAGCTGCATAACCAGTGCATTTAAAGGAACATTCCGCAGCTCTGCACCAATTCCGCTGAAGGTATTTACCCTGTTGCCGCCTTTACTTGCGATTTTATCCTCATCAGAAATTCTTGTCAATGCAAGTCCCGGTTTTTCTGTTTCCTTTACTTCTGAGTGGTACTGGGGGAAGAAACTTTTAAGCTGTTGTCTCATGAACTGGAAAAGATTTGCCGATGCAGGGATGCTGATTCTCCAGGTATATCCATTCCCATCTTTCAGCCAATCGAGATAATCCTGTCCGTCGGAAAAATTTACGAACGCTTCTTTTCGTGCAACAGCAAACTCTGTGTTTGACATGTTAAAATATCCCTGATCGTAATTTGCCCGCTGATAGATCAGCATAAGATTCTCGTTGTCAAGTTCCACCTTTCTGCGTCCAGAGCTGTCAGGCTTTAAAAATTTGTAACCCAACGCCAACTCGCTGTGATAGCCAGACAGCACACTTTTAAATAAGATCTGCTCCTCATTATTAATAGATTCCGGTTTTGGATTCAGTGCTTTGTCGGTTTTTGCCCGAAGACTGCCGAAGTCCCCTTTGAGCGCTTTGGCTATATTTTCTTCTGTTAAATGTTTCCCCTCTGTGGCAGTCCTGTATTTTCCCTCTGTGTCTATCCATACATAATGGGGAAGATAAGTATGCGGAAAAATTTTGACAAAAGTTTTATCGTCCGTCAGCCATCGAAAGCCGGTCGTTCCGGAAGGATACATTCGGTCAAAGCTCTTTTTTATGATGTCTTTAGGTTGATAGCCAACATTGATAATCTGTATTTTGTCTCCGAATTTGGCTTGCAGGCTTTCGTTTTTTGGAAACGCCGCAATGCAGGGCACACACCAGGAGGCCCAAAAATCCAGGATAACAAGTTTTCCCTTTAACTCCGAGAACTTGGCGTAAGTCTTACCGAAGCCATTTTGTAAATCCAGGTTGGGAACCGCTTCTCCGGGATTCAGTTCTTTAGCTTCGGAAATCTGTGCGGACAGGTTTAAATTCAGGCATAGCAAAGCCATACCAATAAATATTAGGTTTTTTTTCATCTTAAGTTAGTTTGTTGATTATTTAGAAAAACTGCAGGTTGCAGGTTAATAAACCAGGTCGGGATGCTATGTGAAATTATTGATCATTAACCGAACAAGCATAGCATTCCCGCCTGGTAATATCTTACTCAGGAGCACAAATGATTAGGGCTATATGTAGTGCAAAAAAGTTTGGCAAGTTGATTTTTTAAAATAAGGTGTGTATTACATAATCCTGCCCGCTTGATTAACCATTATTAAAGAACCTATTATTTTAAGCGGGCAGGGCTGTGAGCTACTAAACCGGATTTTTTGGTTTTAAGGCATAAAGCCTGTTGAAAGGATAGGTGGTTTCTGGTTTGCGTGTGTGAAAAGAAAATTCCATAAGAAAGCAAAAGTCCGGATGACTCTGTTTCATAGAATTACAGTATTTGATTTTCCTTTTCATAGCCAATAACTGAACGAATCTTTGGCTAGCAAATAAATTTGGGCTCCACCAACCATAGTTAGCTAAAGTTTCTGAGGCCTTATGTCAACATGGAATTACAGCAGAACCCAAATCTATTTCGAAAATGCAAATATAGCATATCTACATATAGATTTAGGAATTATTCTGCTGTCCTGCGTTGACGGCCTCAGATGCTAACCGCAAGACTCATAAATATTCTAAAACTTAATGGTATCTTTTATAATAGCTAAGATAGGTAATAATAGTTATATCTCCAAATAATACTACGTGTTAAAAGGAGTGGTATTTAAAATCACTTTTTTATTTTTTTAAGCTATGAGTAAGAAAGATGATTTCAGCAACATAGATACAACATTTGAGCTTAAAAAAATTGGTATGAGACTTAAGCAGGTTCGGAAAGAACTGGGATATTCAAGCCATGAAACATTTGCTTATTCTCATGGATTAGATCGGGCACAATATGGTAAGTATGAAGCTGGCAGTTCTAATATTACTTTAGGAACACTTATACGCATATTGAATGTTACTAAGATCACTCTTTCACAGTTTTTCAATGATGAATACGATGCATTGACCTCTGAGGTAATTATCAATAAATAAAAGCTTATTACACATTATTAATTATTGGCTAGCACTTGAGAATAAGAAACAGCATATCTATCAACTAATGCTTTGCATTTTTTGATCTTAACCTACTTAATGTTTCTCTGCTAATCCCGATATAACTAGCCAAATTAGTTAACGATGTTAATTGTTCTATTGTGGGAAGGTTATGTATAGCAGTCTTATATCTTAGTTCCGGGGTTTCAATTCTCATAAGCATTGCTCTCTGCTCGCTCAATAAGTAGTATTTCTGAATAAGGATTCTTCCTATCTGATTCCCTTCTCCAAAATCTGAATAATAATCATTGAGTTGTTTGTAAGTTATAGATTGCAACTTACAATCATTCAAAACCTCAATGAATTCTTGAGATGGTTGTTGAGTTAAAAAACTACTGGTTGAGGTAACTAAATCACCTTTGCCTAAAAACCAAGTAGTGCATATTTTTCCACTTTCACTAATAAAGTATGTTCTTAAAAAACCTTCCTCTACATAATACAACCTCCTAGCGGTCTCATAGGGTTGCAAAAGTAAATGGTTTTTCTTAAACTTATGATTGACTACTTCAGCGAGCAATCGTAATCGAAATTCTGAGCTTAATGGTGAAATTGAGTTTAGTAAGTCCAAAAAACTCTCAGTTTGCGTGAATGACTTTGTCATGCGTTGTCGATTGTGATCGAAATCAAATCTTCGCAGCTTTAAAGGCATTAATATTGTCCTGTCGGAAATGGATACAGATTAGTAACGGAATTTTTCCATACATATTGCTGGTAATTCAAATTGTTCTTTCGATATAAATAATTCTTTCATAACACTTTAAAGCAAAAATTTATGGTACTAAAGAAATTATCTGAAAAGCTCTCTGCTGAATTGGTCGAGCAAATGGATGATACATCCAACATTGAAGTTCCTATCGAAAAACTAAAGTCTTCATTAACTTTTATCCAGACCGCGCTGGCAAAGCTTAAGATCGAGTTGACCAAGCATGACTTTGAGGATCAGCAAGAAGAAATTTACTTTTTTAAAGAGGGAAAACCTAGAATATATTCGTTTTTAATTTTTGCTACCGAGAGATATGTCATCGAAAATACGATGCCACTGTTTGGTAACGAGCAACAGCTGATTCACCTACAGCAACAACTCAGCTACATAAACAGATTTTTGAGGCAGAATGAATTTCTCTATCAATACTATAAGTTAGGTGCTACTGAACTCGATGAGCGATACTTTACGCGAAATGGAAATATTGGACAGATGGGATTTGCAGAGGTGCCCGATGTAGATAGAAATTTTTCAACTATAGCGGATTATCTATTTTCGAAGTTTATTGCCTACGAAAAGTTGCAAGCTTATGTCACTGCAGAGATTGATATTAGGACCATCTCGGAAAGGAGTTCACTTAAAACGGTAGGAAAAGAAATTAAATGGACAGGCGAAGGTGTCAATATTGTGGAGTTAATTTATGGGATTTATGAAACAGGTCAGGTCAATGATGGAAAAGCTACGATTGCGGAGTTGATGGATTTTTTTGGACAAAGCCTCAAGATAAACCTCACCAAATATTTTAAAAGATTTTCCGATATCAAAAGGCGAAAATCAATGAGTAAGACAAGATTTCTGGATGAAATGCAGCAAAAAGTGAATAAGCGAATCGAAGATAGCGATGCCTGGATTCCGGAAAACCAACGCGGCAGATATGGTTATTAAAACTTTATAATTCGTAAAATAAACGATAAGGCATCTCAACGCTGTGGAGTGCCCCTGAATTTAATATCCTTTTGTGATATTAAAATTTCGGGGCATTCATTTATCACTTAAATCAAATACGTTTCATTTCAGTTAGTATTTAAGATGATAATATCTCGTATTAATGGTTTGGATTTAACGGGTTTCCCGAGTGAGATATGAAGATTCCATCATTACCGCCGACCGTTCAGAACTATTAAGAATTGTCCTTTGAAACCCAATTCATTCTGCAATTCTTTTCTTAATTTTTTCTAATATGGTGTTTTGTAGCAGACAATCGATATGCTGTAGAACTTGCATACGAACTTATCTAAGCACTTTTATCTAACTGTGCTGGCATTTAATATTTTTCAACGAAACGGATAAAAAGGCTGCGAATATCGTGACCGCCGCGAGCTCGAACGCATAATCATCATGCTGCGCATGCCGACCCTTCGGGACTTATAGTTCTTCGCATTCGCTTGACTGATCCCGTATTTCTGGCTTTCTTTTTTTCCGTTTTTTCTTTTGAAAAATGTCTTTGGAAGGACGGCCTAAAAGAGTAATTGAATTTTTTATTTAAAAAACCATTTTATGGAAATTACAGGAAGATTGGTTGCTGACGCAGTGGTGCGGGAAGCAACAGCAGAAAAAAAAGTAGTTGCCTTTACGCTTGCCGTAAATGACAGTTACCAGAGCGAAGGCAAATGGATTGAGCAGACCCTCTACATCGAGTGTGCCTATTGGCGAAACACATCTGCCGCGGATTTTTTAAAAAAGGGATTGCTGATCCAGGTTTACGGCAGGCTGGGAGTGAAGGGCTATTTGTCAAACAAAGGGGAAGCGAAAGCGCAGATCACCTTCAGGGTTTCGGAAATCAAATTTTTTGAGCGCTTAACTGATCGACCAGTTGATGACCAATCAACCAGCGAAACGCCAAAAGATGACGGTGACCTGGATTTCCTTGACATCAAAGATCATAAATACGTTTCAACTTTCAATTTTTAAGACCATGGCACATCAAATCAATTATAACGAGCAAACACAGAAACATAGTTTTTTTTCCGTAAAAGAAAAAGCATGGCATGCACTCGGCACCATAGTGGAAAAATATCCTACTTCTGCGGAGGCCATAGCATTTGCCGGCCTTGATTACACTGTTGAAAAACGGCCCCTTTTTACCGTTGATAATGAAAATACAAGGCTTGCACAGGCTCTCGATAAAGAGGATATTGTTTTTGCAGCATCCTCGGATATCCCAGTGCCGAGTTATTTTGCCACCATGCGCACGGATAATGAAAATGTGCTCGGGGTAGTAGGCAAAGATTACGCAGTGGTGCAAAACCGGGATGCATTCACTTTCTTTGATAGCATAGTTGGCGGTGGAGAAGGTATCTTGTACGAGACAGCCGGTGCCCTTGGAAAAGGTGAGCGTATTTTTATAACCGCAAAATTGCCCGGTTATATAAAGGTAGGCAGGGATGATCTGATTGAGCAATATCTATTTCTTACTACCTCTCACGATGGGATGGGCAGCATTACAGCCGCCTTTACGCCGGTTCGTATCGTTTGCAACAATACGCTCAATGCCGCAATGAAGACAGCTAGAAATGTGCTCAGAATCCGGCATTCATCCGGCGCTGGCGAAAGACTTAAAACCGCTCACACCTTGATGGGCATATCCAGCCAGTTTGGCGCTCAACTTGAGCAGATTTTAAACCAATGGTCAAAAGTGCGCATCAGTGATACCCAGGTGAAAAAACTCATCCAGATCGCCATGGCGCCAAACAAAGATGTCATTGAAAAATTAAAGCTCGGTGCTGTGGATGAGGTATCCGCAGTTTACAAAAATATGGTAGATGAAGTTTTAACTTACGCCATGAGTAGTCCGTCGCAACTGCTTGAAACTACAGAAGGGACGCTATTCGGCGCTTATAATGCTGTAACGGGTTACTTTCAAAACGTGCGTAAATACCGGGATAATGAAGCGAAATTCAAATCCCTAACAGACGGAACAGCCAAAATAAAGGCCCAGACAACTTTTGATCTGTGTATGAATTTCATGAAAACTGGCGATCTGCCCTATATCGGCAACTAATCTTTTCAGTTCAGTCGGCACTGGCTGGCTGAACTGAAAATTATTTTAAAAGATTCTGAAGTGACATGTATTGGACTGGTAAGGCTCTGCGGGTTTTCGAAGTGGCGGCACGAAGCCTCGTGCCCTGCGGACACTCGGCTGCTAATTCGGTCATCTGAGCTATTGATTTTATTATGCCTTTACTCCAATATATCATGAGTAAGATCACGCTTTCCCATTTTTATACTTCTATCTGTTAATATCAACGCTGCGAGCGGGTAGTAAATTCGATAACGCCAGAAGAGGACATTCTGCTTTAAAAGACTCATTGGTAGTAATTTAAATTATTCACATCATCTAGAACCATCCTTTCAGGAAGCTTTAGAAGCCATCTTAGTCTTATGAGCCGTTGAAGAACATGCCGACAGCCTGCAAGGCGCATACCTACTTTTTCGAAGATAGATCGAGCAAGAATAAGTGATTTTAGGGTTGTTTATTGATTCTATTATTACACCAATTTAAGGTTCTTTACCGGCACTAAAAAGGAATTTCCGGCATAAACGCTCCGATAGCATTTCCGCGCAGCCTATTTATTCCATTCCTCCTTTTTCTTTGGCGGCCAAGAACCTTTTCCATGTGCCATAATTAAATCAAAATATTATGGAAAATCAGCAATTTAAAGTATCAGAAATCCAGCTCAGCTATATACCTGAGTTCAAAATGTCAGAGCGCCCCCAGATCAATTCTTCGAAGCTGGCCTATGAGCTGCTGTTGCAAACATGGAACGATGATCACCTGCAGTTTATCGAAGAGTTCAAGGTTATTTTATTGAACAGACAAAACCGCGTTCTTGGGATTTTGCCAGTAGGGCAGGGTGGACTGTCCGGGGTAACCGCTGATCCGAAGGTCATTTTTGCGGCTGCATTGAAAGCCTCCTCAAGTGGAATCATTGTTACACACAATCACCCCAGTGGGAATTGCAGTCCTAGTGAAGCCGATATTCGAATGACCAGGACACTTATCGCCGGCGGCAAGCTGCTTGACATTCAGGTTCACGATCACATTATTATCTGTCCCGATGCTTACTACAGCTTTAGTGATGAAGGTTTAATGTAATTCAGAACCCGGTAATTGGCATTGATAATTATCCCTGAACTTTATCATCAATATCCTGCTCCCTTTTCCCGGGATAGTCATCGATCTTAAAAACACTGCTGACCTGGCTTCCTTCTTCTGATTTTTTAACGCTCCTGAAGGGCCAAGTTTTCCCCGACAAGGATCCCAAACCAGTTATTTCCGTCAACCTCGCGGCATCGAATCAGTACTTAGGTGCTGACCTGTTGACACAGCTGTCGTCTAGGATCATTTCCTCGCGACCACTAAAAAAAGCTTGACTCTTTTTTATAAATCATTGGGGATACCCTTGGTTATCCGCTTAACGAGCGCTTTTTAATTTCAAATTTTGTGCCTACAACACTTCCGCAATGCAGTGGGAAGCAAAAATCTGAACATATGTTACAACAATTCACCTGGTCGCAATTTCTGATCGCAGCGTTAATTTTAACCCTCTTGTGGTATCTCATATTAATGCTCACAACTTTCAGGCAAAGCCTTGCAGGCTTATTTTTTCGCTCTCCTATCAAGAATGATGTTTCTGGCGAAAGCTATCCTGGTTTGATCAGTAAACAAGAGGCAGCAGAGGAACTGAGCGTAATGGGCAAGTCCAGACTTGCCGAAGGGGTTGAAGTACTGAGCATGAGTGATTTACATTTTGGCCGTGGAACTGCTGATGATGGTAAACTCGGTCTTGTTCCCGACGTAATTAAAGAGCTTAACGATATCTTCTCAACGCTGGCCAGTGAAGATGGTAACAAACAGGACTTTTTTATTCTGCAGGGCATCGTCCGGGAAAAATATGGCGCAATTGCTACTCATCCCAGTATCAACCAGATTAATCAGTTCATTAAAGAAAATGCTCCCTTTAGCATTTCTGAACAGGAACTTGATAATCTGTGGAATTAATTTATCAACCCATCTCAAAATTAAAAAACTATGCATTCTTTAAAACAAAAAGATAATAGCGTTTCTCGATTCCCGGCCGCATTCGGAATCATTGCTTTCCTATTCACCCTCATTGCCTCATTGAAAAGCTTCGGGCAGGATGGGAATGCCGGAATACAGGAAGCCACCAATAAAGTTAAGGGCTATTTTGACACCGGCTGCGATTTGATGTATGCCATAGGAGCCGTAGTGGGAATTATTGGCGCCATAAAAGTCTTTAATAAGTGGAATGCCGGGGAACCGGATACCAACAAGGTGGCAGCAGCATGGTTTGGCAGCTGCATTTTCCTTGTTGTAGTAGCTACCGTGCTGAAATCATTTTTTGGAATCTAGGGTATGTCCAGCGTATATAAAATCAATAAAGGAGTCTCTAAGCCAATTGTTTTTAAGGGACTTAAAGCGCAGTACATCGGCTATCTCGCGGTGGGACTTGTGCTGCTGCTGATTGCTTTTGCGGTGCTATATATTTCCGGCTTAAGTCTTTTTTTGGTATTACCTATTATAGTGATATCAGCCCTGGGCTTATTTATTTCTACCAGCCGCCTGAGCAAAGCTTTTGGAGAACACGGGTTGATGAAGTACCTCGCTAAAAAAGGCTTGCCAAGCGCTATCCGGTTCCGCTCAAGAAGGCTGTTTACTTCGCTGAAATACAATAAAATTTACCAGTAAATCCGAATTATCATGAAAGAAGCAATCGATATATTACCTGTTTACAAGATCGAACATAACTGTATACTGTCTTTTCATGGAGATATTACCATTGGCTACAAGGTAACTTTGCCGGAGATTTTCTCGCTCTCTGACCGCGATTATGAAAGTTATCACCAGGCCTGGATACGGGCTATCAAGGTACTGCCCACCGGGAGCATATTTCACAAACAGGACTGGTTTATTCAGGAAAAATTCAAAGCGGACTTTGATCGTAGCGGTGAGAGTTTCCTGTCAAGATCCAGCGAAGGGTTTTTCAATGAACGGCCATCCATGGAGCATAGCTGTTATGTATTTATAACCAAAAGACAGACCGGCGTCCGGCCATCAAGCTCCGCCTATAGCAACATACTGCGTAAATCAGTCGTCCCCGCTCAAATGCTCAATCCATCACTGCTTGCTGAATTTCTGGACAGCGCCGATGCCTTTTCACGCATTATGAAAGATTCGGGCTTTGTGGAAATGAGAAGGCTTAATGATGATGAACTTGCAGGTACGGCCAATCGCGCAGGTGTACTGGAACGCTACTGCTTTTTGCTCGGAGAAAATGAGCCGTCCATCATTCGCGATGTGCATATCAAAGGCGGCATAGCTGTGGGTGAAAAGAAATGTGAACTCTACACCCTTTCGGATCTGGAAGATCTGCCTTCGTTTGTCGGTAGCCGTATCAATTTTGAACCGTATTCTACGGACCGCTCAAAATTCAGTGTTGGATTTGCCAGTCCGTTGGGTCAGCTTCTAAACTGCAATCACATCCTGAATCAATACATTTTCCTGGAAGATGTGCCAAAAACTCTAAAAAGACTGGAAGCGAAAAAGCTTCGCCTGCAATCCCTTTCTTCATATTCAAGAGAAAATGCCGTATCAAGGGATAACGTAAACGATTTTTTGAATGAGGCCATTGCCATGGGAAGAATGCCGGTGAAATGCCACTTAAATGTGCTGGTTTGGGCGGAAGATGCTTTGGCAGCAAAAGATCTCCGAAATAAGGTCAGCTCGGCGATGGCCAATCTGGATACAGTTGCGAAAAGAGAAACCGATGGGGAGGCGCAGATCTGGTTTGCCGGGCTGCCTGGAAATGAGGCGGACTTTCCGATGAATGATACCTTTGATACCTTTTTGGAACAGGCAACCTGCCTTTTCAATATGGAGAGCCATTACAAAGATTCAAGGTCGCCCTTTGGCATCCGTCTTGGGGACAGACTCTCCGGGAGGCCGATTCATGTGGATATTTCCGATGAACCCATGCAAAAAGGGCTGACCACAAACCGCAACAAATTTATTCTCGGTCCATCCGGGTCCGGAAAGTCTTTTTTCACCAATCATATGGTCAGAAGCTATTTTGAGCAGGGTACCCATGTGCTGCTGGTAGATGTAGGGCACAGCTATAAAGGCCTTTGTGATCTTGCCGGGGGATATTACTTTACTTACAGTGAAGCCAGTCCCATCGCATTCAATCCATTTTATCTAAGCAAAGACGATACACTGGATACCGAAAAGAAAGAAAGTATAAAAACGCTGCTGCTGGCACTTTCCAAAAAGGAGGGGGAGAGTTTCACCCGTTCGGAATATGTTGGTTTCTCCAATGGTCTTACCCTATATTTTGAGCATCTGCAGAATCATCCGGATATTTTTCCTTGTTTCAATTCCTTCTATGAATTCCTTTCCACAGATTACCTGCAGATTCTTGAAGAAAGCAAAGTAAAAGCGCAATACTTTGACATCAACAATTTTCTTTATGTACTCCGGCCTTACTACCGGGGAGGCGAATTCGATTACCTGTTGAATGCCAATACCCAGCTAGATCTGCTCAGTCAGCCATTTATCGTTTTTGAACTCGATGCAATTAAAGATCATCCCATCTTATTTCCGGCCGTTACGCTCATTATTATGGAAGTATTTATTTCCAAGATGCGAAAGCTCAAGGGGGTTCGAAAGATGATTCTGATAGAAGAATGCTGGAAAGCCATAGCCAAGGAAGGCATGGCGGAATACATTAAGTATTTGTTTAAAACTGTCCGCAAATTTTTCGGTGAGGCCGTTGTGGTCACCCAGGAAGTCGAGGACATCATCTCTTCTCCAATCGTTAAGCAGGCCATTATAAATAATTCTGATTGCAAAATTCTGCTCGACCAAAGTAAATACCAGAATAAATTCGATGCTATTCAGGAATTATTGGGGCTAACGGAAAAGGAACGGACGCAAATCCTTTCCATGAACCGTAACAATGAGCCTAAACTAAAATATAAGGAAGTATTTATTTCTCTGGGTGGTCAGCAGAGTCAGGTTTATCGAACGGAGGTTTCCCTGGAAGAATATCTTTCATACACTACCGAAGAAAGCGAAAAAATCAGGGTGCAGGAATATGCTGCAAGGTACGGAAGTCTCCAGCGTGGCATACAGATGCTGGCTTCAGAAATGCGAAACAATGAACTCTAAAAACTAAGATTATGAAAGTCCATCAATCCATGCTTTTTGCAACGGCCTTGCTGTTGTTCTGCGCCTGCAGCCGATCGAAGACAGAAGCTTTTCTTCCAGGTACCTATGTCAACGTTTCCAAGGGTGAGCTGAGTCAGGCCGATGATACACTTGAAATCAGATCTTCGGAAGCATCAAATTTCATCATCAACCGACGTACTGGCTTCAATCTCATCAGAGAAGGAAAACAAGGAAAAAGAGAATATGAAAAAGAAATCTGGAACGTGGTTTATGATCAGGCGTCCGGTGTGCTCACCGAAACAAGAAAAGGGAGGCGAATCACGATCTTTTTGGACTCCGGATTTATAAAGGTCGGAAGGAGAAAATACATTAAACAATAATCATCAACACTATGAGATCTCAAAAAATCGGTACAGGGCCATGTACCAGAAAAATCAGAAACAGCCTCAAAAATCCATTTAAATCTTTGGAAGGTTTCGGGCAAAAAATGAAAAAAATTATGAAAAGTTATATGGTAATTCTGCCCATCAGTACCATGACGATCTGCGTGAGCCTGCCTAAAGGCGCCAGCGCTCAGATTGCAGTATTGGAAGTGATCAAGGCAGGGGTGAAAAAAGTCATCAAGGCGGTAGACCTGAAGATTCAGCGATTGCAGAACGAAACCATCTGGTTGCAGAATGCGCAGAAGGTACTGGAAAACCAATTGTCCAAATTAAAGCTTACCGAGATTGCCGACTGGACAGATCGGCAAAAAGAACTCTACTCAGAATATTATACTTCACTTTGGAAAGTTAAGTCCGCTATAACCTATTATAAACGGGTAAAAGAACTTACTGCCCGGCAGATTTCGATCGTAGATGAATATAAATGGGCCTGGGGTCTTTTTCAGAAGGACAAACATTTTCTACCAGATGAGCTCGGTAAAATGCAAGATGTTTATCTCGGGATTTTAGAGGAAAGTGTAAAGAACCTGGACCAGGTGCTATTGGTGGTGAATTCCTTTAAGACGCAGATGAGTGATGCCGCCAGGCTGGAGATTATCGTGGAAGCTTCACGGAAAATGGAGGAGAATCACCGGGATCTTAAACAGTTCAACGCTCGGAACATTGGTTTAAGCCTGGAACGTGCGAAATCATTGGAAGAGGTCGCCAAACTGAAAGAACTGTATGGGGTGGAATAAACGTCTGATGCTGAAGGTCTGTATGGCGCTCATGTTTTTTTCTGTAGCAGTAAAGGCACAGACCTGGTCAGAATGGGTTTCTCAGAAGAAGACCCAGAGGAAATATCTGCTGGAGCAGCTTGCCGCACTGAAACTTTATTCCGGCTACCTTAAAAAGGGTTATGACATCGGCAGATCTGGCTTGAGTTTCATTAAAGATGCTACCCACGGAGAATTTTCTTTGCATGCTGATTTTTTTGAGTCCCTGAAAACGGTAAGCCCGCAGATCAAAAAATATCCCAAGGTCGCGGAAATCATGATGATGCAGGTCAGTATAGGTAAAGTATTGTCCGCACTTAAAGATGTTGAGCAATTATCTGCCGATAACCGGCGATACCTGGAAAATGTGAGGGAGGGTATTCTTGAAAACTGCATAAATGATCTGGAAGAATTACTGCTCGTTGTCACATCGGGCCGGCTGGAAATGCAGGAAGACCAGCGTATAGACCGGATCGACCATTTGTATGAGTCGATGCTGGAAAAATGGAATTTCACTTCTTCGTTTTTTCATCAGGTCCAGTCGCTCAACTTACGAAAGGGTCAGGAAATAAAAAACTTAAGCAAAATAGGAGGTCTATATGGGAATTAAGGTTATAAAATGGATGGGTGTGGCTTTAGTTGTTACTACAGTATTTGGTAGTAGGGTACAGGCACAGTCGGCCGAAGCAGAGCAGTTGCTGCTCAATGTCGAAAAACTAAGTCAACTCAAAAATATCCTTTCTGACATGAAAAAAGGATATCAGGTCATTTCTCATGGCTACTCGGCCGTTAAAAATATCGCTCAGGGAAATTTCTCCATCCACGAAACCTTCATGGATGGGCTGATGATGGTGAGCCCGGAGGTGAGAAAGTATCCCCGCATAGCTGAAATCATTTCATTGCAGTCTAAACTGGTAGGCGAGTATAAAGCTGCGCTGAAGCGCTTTCGGGCTTCGGATCTCTTGAATGCCGGTGAGCTCGATTACCTGGCTGACGTATACGCTTTGTTATTTTCTCAAAGTATGGACAACCTTGATGAGCTGAGTATGATACTCACCGCTTCCATGCTCAGGATGAGCGATGAAGAAAGGCTTAAAAGTATTGACCGGATTTTCGAAGATACCCAGGATAAACTCAGTTTTTTGCGCTCATTCAACCGGGAAGCCAGTCTGCTACTCCTCCAGCGCCGACAGACCAGCCAGGATTTAAAAGGTGTAAAGGCCCTGTTCAAAAACAAATAATACTATAGATATGAAAAATTTAATCAACACCTTTTCGAAGGTGGCTGGGATTGCTATTGCTTTTATGCTGCTGCCCTGCCTTGTTTTTGCCCAGGGTGTAGCTGGTGAAATCAGCAGTATGCAGCCGGTACTGGATAAAGTGTATGAGGACATGCTGCCGCTTTCCTCGCGCCTGATCGATGTAGCACGCGGCATAGCCGGTTTTGGTGCACTATGGTACATCGCCAGCAGGGTTTGGCGGCAGATTGCTGCTGCAGAGCCCGTAGATTTCTATCCTTTGCTCAGGCCATTTGCCCTGGGGCTTTGTGTGATGCTCTTTCCAATAGTGATTGGAATGATGAATGGTATCCTGAAGCCAACCGTCACCGCCACCGGTGCAATGGTATCAGACAGCAATAAAGCTATTGAGCGGCTTCTGAAATTGAAAGAGTCTGCGATGAAAAACTCAAAAAACTGGCAGATGTACGTCGGGGAATCCGGAAATGGTGACAGTGATAAATGGTATAAGTATACCCACCCCAAAGATCCTAACCGAGATGATGAATCATTTCTGGACGGGCTTGGAAATGATATGCAGTTCTGGATGGAGAAACAAAGCTATAATTTTCGAAGCTCCATCAAAGGCTGGTTAAAAGAGGTGCTGGAAGTTCTGTATGCCGCAGCCTCACTTTGCATCAATACCCTTAGAACCTTCTTTCTGGTGGTGCTGGCTATTCTGGGGCCGCTTGTTTTTGGATTTGCGGTGTACGACGGCTTTCAGCAAACACTCACCGTCTGGCTGGCCAGATATATCAATATCTTTCTATGGCTGCCCATCGCCAATATTTTCGGTAGTATTCTGGGAAAGATTCAGGAGAATATGATTAAAGTAGACCTTGCGCAGATTGAGCAGCAGGGCGATACCTATTTTTCTTCCACTGATACCGCTTATTTGATCTTCCTGATCATTGGCATTGTTGGCTACTTTTCGGTTCCGAATGTGGCCAATTATGTTGTTCACGCAGGTGGAGGAAATGCCATCCTGACCAAGATGAATTCCATTTTTATTGCCACACCCTCTAAGGTAGGAGGCGCTGCGATGGGCGCAGGGGGAATGGTTGCAGACGCCCTGGGCGATGGGGCGAGAAAACAGGGACAGGGCTACGCTGCTGCTTCGCAGGGCGACTATTTTCCGGACAAGAACAGTCATCAAAAGGACCGAATCAGTGGTAAATCAACCTAAAAATTTTCAGCTTATGTTTACACAGTTTAAAAACATCGACACGGCTTTTAGCCATATCAAGCGATTCAGCATATTCCTGATTATCGCCTGCCTGCTCATCAGTGGATTTGCCATATATAAGGGGTTCGAAGCCGCCTCTCTGGCGAATGCGCGAATTTACGTGCTGACCAATGGTAAAGCTCTGGCCGCTTTTGCCAGTGACCGAAAGGACAATATCGCGGTAGAAATCAGGGATCATGTAAAAACGTTCCATCACTATTTTTTTACCATGGATCCTGATGAGAAAGTCATTTCCGCCAATATTGGTCTTGCACTGAATTTTGCCGATGAAAGTGCAAAGAAGCAGTATGATAACCTGCGCGAAAAAGGGTATTTCAACAATCTGATCTCTGCCAATATTTCTCAGGAGATTTCCGTGGACAGCACCATTCTCGACATTGATGTTTATCCCTATTATTTTAGGTGTTATGCTACCCAGCGTCTGGTGCGCTCAACTTCCACCGTCAATAGAAAACTCATCAGTCAGGGATACCTTCGAAATGTTTCCCGCTCCGATAATAATCCCCATGGTTTTTTAATCCAGCGCTGGGAAATACTTGAAAACAGGGATAGCGCGGAGAGAAAGCAATGAAAGAGTTATCACAAAATAAACCCAGGAAATTAGATCCTGACTTCATAGAAAGCGTGCAGAAAGCCTCGGAAGGAATGAAACGGAATTTAGCCAATAATCTGAACAGGCATTTTCGCAAGCTTTCTGTAAAGGGGCAAATATGGCTGCTCATCATTTTTGTGGTCAGCCTTGCTGTTTATTGTATCCGTTTATTACTCATCATAACCTAAATCTAATTGTACATCATGAAAAAATCAAAGCAAATGGATAAGCGCAAAATGCTGCTGGCGCTTCCTTTATTACTATTACCTTTTCTAGCGCTGGCTTTTTATGCGATGGGTGGCGGCAGAAAAGTGACTATGCAGAAAGACTCCCAGGGAATCAATACAACGCTGCCTGGCGCAAACATCAAGGTAGAAAATGCAACCAGTAAGATGGAAATCTATCAGCAGCAACAGCGGGATTCAGGCACCAAGATCAAAAATGGTATGTCTTCAATTGCTGAACGGCTTGGTTTCAGGTCTTCTGAAACCGATCAGCAGACCAGGGAAATAGAAGAAAAATTAGCGGTTTTAAATAGGGAGATAGGCAAACCGGAAGAAAAGGCCGCCTCGACTAATAGCGCTCGCGATATTAAGATTCCGGGAATGAAATCCGATGTGGATAGACTAGAGATGCTCATGAGAAATATGCAGTCAACTGGCGAAGATGATGCAGAAATGAATCAGCTTTCCGGTATGCTAGAAAAGGTACTTGATATCCAGCATCCACAGCGGGTAAGGGATTCATATCTAAGGCAGGTCAACGCAGGTCTAGATTCCCAGTTTAATGCCATACCAGCAATGATCATCTGTAAGCAGAAAGTAATGCAAGGCTCCACGCTTAAGCTTCGGATAAAAGATTCAATAACCATCAGCGGAGTGCTACTACCCGCCGGGCAGGAAGTTTCGGGCATTGTTAACCTCACCAATCAACGATTGCTGCTGGATATTAAAACAGTCAGAATGGATAATAAAATTATCCCCGTGGATTTGTCTGTATATGGCCTGGACGGTATAAAAGGTATCAATGCGCCGGATGCAATCGTTCAGTCCGCCATTTCGGGCGGCGCTGATGATGCCCTGAGAAGCGTGCAGCTTCTTGGAATGGACGCTTCAATAGGAACACAGGTCGCAGGCGCCGGAATTGATGCAGCCAAAGGACTTTTTTCGAAGAAAGTCAGGCGCATCAGGGTGAAACTTCCCGCAGGCTATCCGGTACTGCTCCGAATTAATAAGCATTAAATCAGTTGACAAATTTATAAAACAAATTACTAAATCTTTAAATCATGGACAAGAAAAATCTGGAAAATCTCAAAACTGAGATGAATTCACTTGGATTCAGCGAAAAGCTGACCACCGAAATGGAAATGAAAATGGAGGCCGGGCTTTCAGAATTTATCTTAACCGATCAGATAAAAGGAACCAAAGGCGAAATGGAGCTTAACCTTTATTTCAAGCAGTCCAGTCAGTCGGAATTTTACTACCTTAATAAATTTGATGTGCTTAAAGCAGAAGCCCGTAAACTCCAGCCAGGTGAGCAATACCGCGTAACTGTCAATGGAGAAGCGGCCCAAAAAGTACAGGATTTTGAAAGAGCTTACGAAGCCGTTGGTTTTTTCAGGGCCCAGGGTGAACCAGCAAGCATTTCCATTGCAAAGGGAACAAAAGTCGAGCCTTTGGTAACCGTGCAGGAAGGGCAGGTGATCCTGTTAGACAAAGATTTCGGAAAGACCTTCCGTTCCCCGGAACTTCCGCAGACCTTTTGGCTGGACAGGGGTAAAGGCTTCAGTTCTACCCAGGCCATTAATTTAGTAGAGGGTCGCGCGGTACACCGTGATGATATGCTTACTCAAAGCGGTAAGGCCTATCAGGCCTGGTTTAAAATGGATGTTGATGGGCCACGGGATAAATACATGAATTACTCGATGAATCAGTATAATGACCCAAGTTACGGTTTCAACCTTTCGGATGTCTTGGATAAATTCAACATTAAAGAACTGGATAAGCCTGAGCTCCGAGCGAAGCTGGAGCAGTCTTTGAAAAACGGTGATAGGGCTGAAGCTACTGTATCCAAAGAGGGAAAGAAAATACAGGTGCTAATCGAAGCCGAACCACGATATGCTCAGATTAACCTTTTTAATGCTCAGGGAAAATCTGAAAAGAGAGAGCAGTTTTTAAAAGAACCTGGTCACGCCAAAGATGCGTCCCAAGGTAAATCCAAAGAAAAAAATGTTTCTGCTGAGCAGGGACTGGGAATTTAAGGGCAATTATTATATTCGCCGTTCGTTTTAAGACGGAATATGATTAATTAATGAGATCAGTTTAGATCTGAATAAAAAACAATTATGGAAAAGTTTGAAAAATTAAAAGAAGTGATCGCAGGAATTGAAGCGGATGCGACAAAATTTTATGATGGCGGTAACGCGGCAGCTGGTACCCGGGTTCGTAAAGCAATGCAGGACCTAAAAGTTTTAGCTCAGGAAATCAGAACTGAGGTGACTGAGAAGAAAAACAGCGATAAATAGAAGAAATACTGTTTTGGGAATGAGAACCATGGATGCATATCCATGGTTCTTGAAATTGCAACTCAAATCTGTAGAAGAATTTCACTAGGGTTCTTGGATAATGATAACTCTTATTATTTTAGCCGGAAATTTAATATCTAAGATGAAAAATATTATAATTGACTTAATTTCAAAAGCCAAGCGGGATGAGCCAAGTTACAAGGCTGGCATGAAGACCTTATCCAAACTTCATAATTTTATCCATTTCTCACCGGAAAGTGAAAAGGAATTATTCGCTAACATATTGAAAAATAACTCCGATGACGACTCTATAATATTTACCTTTCTGGCTCATGGTGGGCAATCAGGCTTATCAAATAACTTTGATTTACGCGTAAGTTATGTAGATATCTTTAATATTGCAGGTACGGTTAGAACTAGAAATAAAGTTATCATAAATTTTCTTGCAAATTGTGTAAGTGAACAAAGTCTAAAGCATTTGCCTGCTAACCACTCGATTGATGAAGTGTGGTATACATCACAAGAAACGATTTCAATAGATAAAGCAATAAGAGCTGCAGCAGGCGGGTTCCAAAATTTTTATGACTTACTCGATATTAATGAGCAGACATTGTATCAAAGGAGAGAATTAACCCTTCCTACTAACTAAGTGTGAAAAACAAAGTTAGTATTACATAACTATTATTGATTATTAAGTCATAAGTGTATTTGCTTTACATGTTTAATTTACGGCCAAATTTTTCAGCGATTCAGCTAGAGAGGGAAATACCTCTTTATTATCTACCCCTGGTAGATTTCGCACAATAGATATCTACCGTATTGACAAAATCTTAATGTAAGATGTTCTCTCCAAAGTCAAAAGGTATTCTTATGATTAATTTACAAGGGCTGAAAGGATGGTTGAGTATATTAACCTCCCTTATCGTTGCTGCAAGAGTTAATAATTTATTTTGAATTTTTCTGGTTAATGTTTGAATCGGATCAAAGTCATATTGAAATTCTTAATCCAATACGCTTAAAAAACTCATGTTATGTTAGCCAGGCAGGACTAAATTATACCAAACTGAATTTTCTTGAAAATCCCATTTGCGCAGCAATCCGGTAATGGGTGGAAACTTCTAATAACAATTTCTCCCTAAAATACTGGTAGCTCACATTATTTAAATCGTCTATGCACAGTATTGCATGGTATTCTTCCAAAACATTATACTGTTTTATAAAAAGCAAATGCTTGAAAATGCGAAACTGCAATTCGCAAAATTTTTCGAAATATGCATCCAAGTCGGCTAAGGCATTACCTTTTGCAGAATTTGAAACCCTTGTCGTTGGTATCAAGTTCCAAATTTGATCATGTGCAATATAGGACCAGGGGATGAAGTGATCCACGCTTATGTCTTCCTTGTCTAAAATTTTCCCACTGTAAATGCAGTTAATGCTGTTGGAAAGCATGAATGAAAACCATATATCTTTGGGGATAGCCAAGTTTCGCTCTACTGGGGCAAACAGCTTTTCCCTCAGTCCGATCACATTTGGATTATTGCGCTGCAAGAAACCGAGTAAATGCCAGTGTACAAATCCCCGGATGACGTGTTGATGTAGGAGCAAGTATTTCGCCCATCGCTCATTCATTTGAATATGTCCCTTTTCAAAGCCGTATGGGGTAACTCCAGGGTTAAGCTGAACCAGATTCTTAATTGAAGCATTCACCTTTCCATCGGCCAAGCCTCTTATTTGTTCGGCGAAAAATGGACGTAGAAAACGCATTGGCACCCACCTAAGAAGTTCAGATAATTCCGTCTGCAAGGACTTGCGAAGCTCTAAATCCGGCAATGACGAGATCTGGTGATACAGACTTGGAGCATTAGGGGAAAGTTCAACTTTCATCGTTGCGGAAATGCTGCGGCTTAGCTTTAAAAATCCGTCTTTTTTTCCAAAAGAGAGCTTATAGAAATCCAATGGATACCAAGCTAGTGAAATCATGCGGAGCGCTAGATCATCATTTGATATCCGCAACTTGCCCAGATTCAGCTCATCAAGAATAGACAGCAGCCAATAGAACTTATAGGATTTATTGGTGTCATTTAAACACGCACTGAACGCCTCAACCGCCAGAAGCTCGTTTTCGGGAAGAAAGTTCATGATTTTATCTCCATAACTGCCCAATATATCAAAATAATTGATTTTTGGGCGACCACTACATCTAATGGAAGTGTAATAATTTTAAGTCTGAAACTGCTAACGTCCTTTGCTACAGCAGCCACTGTGCATGACTGTTTAATTGTGGATAAAATAACCCATCTAAAGCCACAATTAGTTGATATCTTTAGTTTAGAATTAGTGTGCGAACTGCTTTTCTAAAGCTAGATCGACTACTTTTTCAGTATCGGAGTTGTAGCTTATGGCATTAGATATTAAATTTTTACAGCAGGAAGTATTTGAACAGTATATGGCCGATGATAATAATCGGCCATGGATTATTGGTTTTAGCGGAGGAAAAGATTCCACCATGCTCTTACAGCTGGTTTGGTCTACTGTAGCGAAGATAGAGCCAATTTTACGTACCCGTCAGATTCACGTGGTCTGTAACGACACGTTGGTTGAAAATCCAAAGATCGCAAAATTCATTCATGTGACCCTGGCAAAAATTCAACATGAAGCAGTTAGACAGGGACTTCCCCTGACCGTGCACGAAACTACTCCTCGTTTAGAGGAAAGCTTTTGGGTCAACCTCATTGGAAAGGGCTATCCTGCACCAAACAACACCTTTCGCTGGTGTACCGAAAGGCTAAAGATCAACCCGACGACTGAATTTATCAAGAACAAGATCTCACAGATCGGGGAGGTCATCATTCTGCTCGGTACCAGAAGTGCAGAGAGCGTTAACCGGGCTAAAAGCATTAAAAAGTACGAGGTAAAAGGAGAAAGGCTGCGTAAGCATGTCCTTCCAAATGCATATGTTTTCGCCCTTATAAAAGACGTGGAAACCGATGAGGTTTGGCATTACCTCTTACAGAATGACCCAGGCTGGGGCGGAACCAATCGTGACTTGGTCACTCTATACCGTAATGCTAGCGGTGGAGATTGTCCATTGGTGATCGACACCACCACCCCATCGTGTGGAAATAGCCGTTTTGGCTGCTGGGTTTGTACGGTTGTTAAAAAGGATAAGTCCATGGCTGCCCTGATCGATAACGGAGAGGAATGGATGGAGCCGTTGGCAGATTTCCGCGACATGTTGCAGGATAACCGCAACATCCGTGAACTGCGCGATACCAAAAGGAGAGGTAGCTATATCGAAGATGAAAACACTTGGGGGCCATATATAGAGCAAGAGCGGGCAAATATGCTTAAAGTACTTCTCGAGGCACAAAAAGAAGTTCAGCGCAGCGAGCCTGAACTGGTATTGATCAACGCGCAGGAACTGGTAGGGATACAGGTCACATGGCATAGGGATTCCCTTTTTAGATTTAGTGTCGCTGATATCTACAATTCTGTATACGGCACTACACTGGACGCAAAAGATTTCGACGTTCAGGATGTCTTTGAAAAAGAGATCTTAAAAGAGGTATTTGATAATGAGCAGGACTTTGGCTTGATCAATGAAATGCTTGAAGTACAGCGTTCAAAATATATATTGGTGAGTAAATATGGTTTACAGAATGACTTGGAAAACCACATCGATCGTTACATAAAAACCAGGAAATAAGACATGTTTATCAATCAGTTGTCCCTAACCAATTTCAGGGTCTATAAAGGCACCAATACATTAGATTTTTCCCTTGATCAAGAGCGTAACATCACCATTATAGCTGGAAACAATGGATTTGGGAAAACCTCTTTTCTGACCTCACTTGTTTGGGGGCTATATGGCAAGCTAATGGTAGATGTGGATGACCGCTACAGGCAGGACATTTCTGACTCTGGAGGGTACAAGCGCTATTGCGAAAAGCTAATGAACAGGCTTTCCTTTGCCGAGGCACAGGACAAAAAAAAAGCAATGGAAGCGGACTTAGAGGGCCTGAACATGATCCAGCGGGAAAAACTCCAGAAAGAGATTGATCAGGTGACATCTTTTAGTGTCGCCCTTCGCTTCAGTAACCTGATGATTCCTTCAGTACAGTGCAAGGAACTGGAAATCAGACGCACGTACAACATTTTCAATCATAAAGAAAGCATCGAAATTTTAATTGATGGACGACCGAATGAATTAACCAAAACCGCTGGCCCAGAGATTTTTATCAATGACTTTGTCTTGCCAAAGGAGATAGCTAAATTCTTCTTCTTTGATGCAGAAAAAATCGTATCCCTGGCCGAAATTAATACCGCGGAGGAAAAACGGTATCTAAGCCAGGCGTATGCGGAGGTCCTGGGCATTAAGAAATATACGGATCTAAAAGCCAGTTTGGAACAGATGCGCTTCCGCATACGTGAAAAGTCTGCGGTGAAAAGCGACCGAGCCACCCTGGATAAACTCGTGAAGAAGCTTGAGCAAAATCAACGCTTGATAGCTTTAAAGGAGGATCGTACATCTGAAATAGAGGAATCTCTACATAGCAAGAAAGTAGGTTCCGACCGTTATCAGGAACAGCTTATCAGGGAAGGGAGTGCCATTACGCTCGATGAACTAAAGCGTCTTCGAGAAGAGAAGAACAGCCTCTCGGCCGACCTCGTGAAGATGCGTACCCGCTTCAATGACCTTTTAGAGCTTGCCCCATTTGCCATGCTAGCGTCGAAAATGATGGAAATTAGGTCACAGCTTGAACTGGAAAACAGCAACAGTGCTTCAGCGCTCGCACTTTTAGAAAGCAAATATCAACAGGTAGCTTCTGCAATACGATCTGCCAAAGTCATTGATTCGATCGCTCCGGATCAGACCGAACAGATTCTGCTCCTTATTAAGGATAGTCTGTTGCCGGTCCAGACTCAGCAGGTAGATATGCTTCTCAATTTTGCGCCGGATCAGCAGCAGCGGTTCTTCATTGTACTTGAGCAATTGCGGAATTCCTATAGCAAAACGTTTAGAGGCTTGTTGAATGATCAGAAAAGGCTTCAGAGCATTTTCTATAGTGTCAACAGAAAGCTCATCGATGCCGAGTCCAAGGGCAAAGACCCGGTTATTGCAGACCTCAGAAAATCCAAGGAAAGACTTGACGAGGAAATCAGAGCCCTGGAGATCGAGCGCGAAAACCTTGCGGCTGCAAAAGGCCAGATGGAGACCGAATCACAGACCATTTCCAGGCAAATCTCTGAACTGACCAAAAAAGTAGAGGTAGAGGATACTGACCGCGAGAAAGACATTACTGCAGAAAGGCTCATCGCTAAACTCGATGAATTTATCTTGAGATTAAAAACCAAGAAGAAAGGATCCCTGGAAAAAAATATCTCCACCGAGCTTAACAACTTGATGCATAAGTCGGATTTTGTCAGCAGGGTGAACGTGGTGATCGAAGGTGAACTGATCGATATCGAGCTTTTCGATAACCAGGCACGCTTTATCGATAAGGAATCGCTTTCTAAGGGTGAACAGCAACTCTACGCAACGGCACTTCTGAAGGCATTGGTGGATGAATCTAATATCAGTTTTCCGGTATTTATAGACAGTCCGCTCCAAAAGTTCGATAAGGCCCATTCGAGAAACATAATTCGGGAATTTTATCCCAACCTATCCGCACAGGTAGTGCTATTCCCACTACTCGAGAAAGAACTCAACCTCGAGGAATATAACTGGATGTTGGATAGGGTAGGTCAATCCTATTTGATACGTCAGAACAATAAATACAATTCTGGTTTTGATTCGGTGGCCCCGGACAACCTTTTTGAAGCTTTCAAATCACTTGAACATCATGTTTAGTAATATAAAAACCTCAAAGGCCAACAAAGAAGTGGTCACTTTACTCACCAACAAGCTTGCCTTGGGCAGCGAAAATATAATCGCCCGAATTGCCCTCGCACATTCACTTTCCATTGGAAACAAGTTACAGGTCAAAGATATCGCTGATTCCGGAGGAAAAGAGTACAGTGCAAAAGTGCTATTTGGTGATTATATGGATTTTTATATCGCCTTGGTGAGCTTGCACTATGGTATATATTCTAGTGATAAGGATATTGCACGCTACATAAAAATGCACATCGACGACGGTCTGGTCATACTCGCCGAAGAGTTTCGCAGCAACCACAATACCACGGGATTTGAATTTATAGCCAACAAGATCGACCAGGGACTTATCCCCGTGGGATTATAAATATTACCATATTTAGAGATAAACAACAAGGAGCCTAGCATTTGCTGGCTCCTTTTTTTGTAATAAAAATTTCAAATACCGCTTTAAACAGGTACTACAAGCTCGTCAATTTTCCAACATTTGTTAATGTCCGAAAATAAGGGAGCGCATGTAAATATTAGTGATGAGAAGTTAATCGCAAGGATTGGCGCGCGGCTTAAAAAACTGCGGCTGGAAAGGGGTTACACGAACTATGAGCACTTTGCCAATGAAAGTGGCATATCCAGGACACAGTATGGAAAGTACGAGGTAGGTGAAAACCTAAAGATACTCACGCTCAACAAGATACTCACGCACCTGAATATTTCGCTCCAGGAATTCTTCGCAGAAGGATTCGAAGACTAAAAATCAATACGCTCTACATGTTAAACATACACCCACTCATCCAACAGCTCAGTAAGCTGAGGGAATCATCCAAAGAAGCTGTTGCCGATGCAAATATTGTTCTGGACGACGAACTGAAAAATTACCTCCACATTAAGCGCCCTGTTGAGTCTGAGCTATCCGCTCTGATTGAAAAAGGCAACCAGTCTACCCAGGCCCTGCTCATACTCGTATGTGGGAATGTTGGGGATGGCAAGTCTCACCTGCTTTCGAAGCTTCGTAAATCAAAAAAGCTCGGTGAAGTGCTGAAGGCCTTTAAAGTTTTCAATGACGCCACAGAAAGTTTTAGCCCCAGTCAAACCAGTAATGATTCATTGAGGAAGATACTGGCGCCATTCGCAGAGGGCGAGATTACAAAAGGAAGTGATAAGGTCATTTTGGCCATTAACCTGGGAACGCTCAGTAACTTCCTGGCTGCACATGGCGAGGAATTCTCTAGCTTAAGGGCATTTGTAACCAATAAAGGAATCATTGATTCGGATATAAATAAGTTATCAGTCGACGACCAGGATACACATTTCAATTTTGTCAACTTTACCAACCGGCACTTCTTCAACCTTGGTGCCGAAGGGGCATTGGTTGAGCCATTGCTGGACCTGCTCTCCAAGATTGTTAGTGATGATCCGGCAAATCCTATCTATAAAAGTTATCTAACTACCAAGGCGGAGCACTGGGCGCCGTTTGATCCTGTCATGCAAAACTATGAGCTTTTGCTCAAGCCAGCTTTCCGCAAGGTGCTTGCACAGCTGATCGTGAGCTGCATAATAAAGGAAAAACAGATTCTCTCTTTTAGGCAGCTGTTGAATTTTGTCTATGACATTATCGTACCTTTTCCCTTGGCCCAGATCGAGCAAGCGGCTTACGGCTTTACCGTAAACAAGATGGATGTCATCAAGAGACTGAGCTATTCGCTTCCCTATTATTTATTTGAGAATCCAAACCTATCCAAGACCTTCCATAATCTTGCACTTGAGGACCCAGCGGTAAGAAGATACGAGGGAATGGATGAACGAATTATCTTGATGTTTACCGAGATAGAACCCTTAGAATGGATCAAGTCTAATTATCCCGATATTTTTCCGCTACAAAGCGGCTATGAACCGGAGGTTAAATTAGACTACAACGTAATCTCAAAAGCCTACCTGCGGTATGAGTTCTTTTCCCATCCTGAAAATAAACGCTACCAGGATGATTATTTCCAGGAATTTCTGCAATACCTTTATGCCTTTAACAACGAGGACAGTAAGGGCTTGAGGGGGGTGGTGGAACTGGTCAAGTCCGCAACCTATTATTGGAATGGGGGCACACTGGAAAAAAAGAAAATCATCGTGCCTACAGTGGTCAAGAATTCATCCTATAGGATATTTAAGGACTTGACCATCAGGGGCAATTTACCTACTGTCGATGCATTCATGGGACGGGAACTCATTACCGAGTTTCGTCAGGAGTTATTGCTCTCCTTTTCGACCGGCGACTTCGAAAGTCCGCCGATTAATATCGCAATTGATTATGCATTATTTGTATTGCTCAAAAATGTAGCGAATGGGTACCGTCCGAATAAAATCGACCGGTACACCTATATCGGCTTCGACCGTTTTGTCGAACAGCTCACATTTTCATCTATTGAGAAAAAGGCCCTATTTGTCGACCAGATCAATTTCGGACAGCCACTGGATTACCAGTTTGAATTTGATGAAGAATATCAGGAATTTACCTTTACTAAAATTACCAAATCATGAGCCTGGATTTAGCAAAGACTTTTAAGGGCTATATCTCCGAAAATAATGGGAAATATAGCCTAAAGCATAATTCGGCTACCTTTTACCGAATTGTCCCGTACTCTACGAACCTCGATAGCAAAAGTATTGAAAAGCTGGATTTCAAGTCATTCGACGGTATTATAGGCCGTTGCTACAGGGCCATGATCAATAAGGACCTGCCCGAGGATTTATCCGAAGAAAACTTCAACCTCGCCCTCAAAGAGCGCATCACGCAAAAAGTGCTTGAAAAAGTACAGATGAAACCAGAATTACAGGACAGGTTTATGGCCATGATCGAGTCAATGTTTTTCAACGGTGAGGAATTAACAAAATATAGCCCATTGGCACAGGCCTATCTGTTCTGGAAAACCAGGAACTCAGGACTGGACAATATAGCAGACTTTATCTACGAGCTTTTTGTTACGGAGCAAGTAGGCAGCATCTGGCAGCAAGAGGGAGGGTTTACGGAGAATATCTTTCAAACTCTAATCAATTCCGCACTTCCACCATTAAAAAATCTTACGATAAAAAAAAGCCAGACCACCGCTGAAAAGAGGCAGTACAAGATACAGCATAATGAAATTGTACAGCTTTTTGAGGAGGATTTCAAATACCTGTATACCCATGACAAGCAAGGGTTTTTGAAGGAAAGTGATAAGCTCTTCAAGTTCTATTACTTTCTGTATGTCACTCAGATGGGTTTTTCGTTGAATAATTTTTTCGGCGATAATACTGCTTTAAAACCACTGTTTTTCACCTTGGAAAGTGAAATTGTTTCGGAGAATCGAAAAACAGTAAAACATGGCTGGGATATGATAGCGCCAAAACTGGCGAACCTGATGTCCCATTCTGCAGCTCTGGATATTCTAAATCGCATGGAAATGTTCGGCCAAAGCGGATATAATTATCTACAACTCTCCCAGCTCTATGAAGGTGCTGATGCGCAAGGAAGGCAGCAGGTTGTAGCGGACCTGGATGAGGTGATTGATAGGTATGTTTCGGCTGTGGGACCGGAGAAAAAACAATGGTCTGATTTTGAGCCCGAGAAACAACGGATCGAGAAAAATCCACGGTACAACGATTTTGAGAAAAAGATAGTCGAATTCTTCCAACGCATAGAATTTCAATTCGAAAACTCTTCGAGGGCTTCAAAAAGGAAGTCTTTCTCCAACTGGTTCATCTTTTTCTGCAAGGAGAACTTTTTAAAGAATCGCGGGCGAAATGGCTATATTTTAAACCTCAGCCAAGAGATGTTTATATTCTTGACCAGGATATGCATCGGAGGGCGTCAGAAGGTGCGCCTTAATGAGTTGATTGACGCTTTTGCAAAAAGAGGCATTTACTTCGATGACGCCAGCAAAAAAGCCATGATCGGTACATATGAGAAAATTAACGTAATTGAGAAAAAAAGCGATAGCGGAGATGCCCAATACATTAGACAAATTTTATAATTATACGGCTGAAGCCCTAATTGAATATTTTAAGAGCCCCTCAGGCTCCAAAGCCGGTGAACGCTTTTACGTGCACCTGGAGGATATTTCGGATATTAAGCCCTGCGTGGATGAGCTTTTGCGGCTTTCTAGCCAGGAGGTAGAAGACTTTACCTATCTGACAGAGGAGGATGCAGAGCCTTATTGCACGAAGCTTATACACTTTGGGGATCTCAAGGTGCTCATTGGTACCACTGAGGATACCACACCGAACTACCTGACTACGGTTAGAAACCTGGTTGCAGCCCAACAAGGTAAGTTCAACGGAACCACATTAGTCATGTTTATTACCGGTCAGCTTGACAGCCTTCTGGAGGGCTGTGGCGATTTGACCAGGTCTGGATTTCCTTTGAGTTTTGAACGATTCTCTGCGAGCTATCAAGGAAAGGTCAACATTGCTTTCAACGGTATGCTGGACAAAAAGGTGATATTGAACGATGCGTATCAGGTGAAGCTCAGTGAGTTCAGAGCGAATGAATACAGTATTTTTGATTTCAGCAACATCATCTCTATCGTTCAGTCGGGAACATTTGATGATTCTGACTGGCAGCTTGTCGGACTATTTCCGCATGCCCACCTGGCTGCAATCCCGGAAAAGGAGCAGATCAGACATAAAGTACTGGAAAACAAGAAATATTTCGAAACCATCGAGTTTGCCGTAAATTATGGGAATATCGACACCGACCTCAAAAAGATTCTCACTACCGCCGGCATCGAGCTCATCGAAAAAGGTGTGGAAGACGGTAGCTGGAAGATGATCGATTTTCAACTGCTCTCCAACTATTTTGTAAAGGATTCCAATGCCAAACCAGTTGAGTTTTTGCACCTTGACTTCAGTAACAACGAAGAGCATATAGTGCCTTGGGGGAGACGAGATGAAAAAAGTAAAAGACTACATCACATTCTGCTGTTCAACCAAACCGCAAGCTATCCCTTTGTACAAGATCTTATATTTGCCTCAACGCTTAAAGGTGATTTCAATATCAAAAACAAAAGTCCAGACAATATTAAGGTAGAAAAAGTCGGTAAAATCCTTCGAATGACTATTAACGGTCCTTTCTACAGCGAAGATACTGTCGTTTTAACCTATACAGATCAAAAAGTCCTGACCGCTAAATATCAATTCAGGATCTGGGCCATTGATGGGAAATCCAATTTTTTAGAACGTTATGAGACCAGGTATGCCATAGACGCTTCAGGCAGACTGGAGCTCAATGAAGATGAAAAGGCGCTTCAAATCAACCCGGGTCTGGAACTAGGAGGCTCCGAGATATTGGAGATTGGGCAGGAATATATAGTTGATTTGGCCGAGCGATTAAATTTAACGATTAGCAATGAGGAAGAAGCTGATCTTGACTTTAAGCTCAACTATCAAAACCAACAACTCAATTGCATTGCAAAACAGGTCATCAGCTCACTGGAGAGCATCAGTGGCTGGGAAGTCTGGCAGAATAAAAGGGTTTTGAAGAATAGTTTTCGATACCGCTATACCGAAAAGAGTGACTTTTTTAGGCTCATCACAAGCGACCAGTTAGAGGTAAATCCTTTCCCAGAGTATAAAAGGATGCTGAAGTTGGAATTGCAGATGATGCATTCACTGGCACACTGTTGGCTACAGAACGATAGTTTTGAGCTTCAGCCACAGCATGTAAACCTTGAGGAGGATCTCTTACTGGCATATGAGGCCTACTACAATTTTATCAAAAAAAACGGCGGATTACCGAGCCTGGTCTACTTAAACGAAGAAGGTCGAGTTTTGGCACGGCATTATGTGGATACCTTTGCCTTAAAGGTAAAAGGTATCGGGGAAGGCAACATGCTTTCAGATGCAAATGAATCAGACTTGATGCGACTCGGAATGGTTTATGAATCATCCAGCGACCAGGTCCTCAAGTTCAGCCCGCTTCATCCTGTAATGGTTGCATATCAGCTGGAGGTCTACCAGGAAGTCGGTACGGATATGCTTTATGATGCGATGCTTAAAAAACTCAGCCCGTTAAATTTGGTGCCCTATCTATACTGGACAAATCCAGGGTCTTCTGATAGAAACCTGTTTGCCAGTAAGGAAAACATACATGTTCCCGAATGGCAATACTACAGCAGCGACCTTCAATTCAAACAGTTTTCTGGAAGAGAATTTATCCGGGACTTGGTGAGTGAAAAAATACATGAGTTCGTTCAGAATTTCTCATTTTTGTTTGATTTCGATAAACGTGCCCCTCTCCGGATAAACGTCTTCAACATGGGTGAATGCCTGCATGTCTTGCAGGGCATATTTGATTACTATAAGCAAATCATCCAAAAAGGGGAATCCATATACAACCTGCGTCCAATTTCATTGCACCTGTACGGCTCGGAGCGCTTTGTGACAACTTTTGAGCGGCTATCCCATTTGATCCAAAAAGAGGATATCGTAGGTTCTTTCGAACTTTCAACCAACAATCAGCGCATCGATTTTGATGAGCTGATCAACGAGTTCCGTAAAAAAGTAAAATATTATGCATTGAAGGAAAATGCAGAGGTACAATACGGACACCTGACTTTCTATCAGTTTGATAAAAAGGGCACCGAGGAAACCTACCGCGAGCACGCAAAGATACCAAGCGGGCTTTCGCTGAATGGATTAATCAACGATCTGCCTTCCTATTATCATGACAAGACTTTTGTCACTGGTTTTGGTACCGAATTTTCCAATCCCGAAAGCAAGCTGATTGAAGTGGTTGTGCGTTATAATGCCTTAGCTAAAGTCGCCTTCTCAAAAGGGCTTTATAAGGGTGGTGAGGTCATTTGCACCACCCTCGATACTGCCATTAAAAAAGATTTGGATGTACTCTACGAACATTCCCAATGGGTGGTTTTCGTAGACCCTCAGTTTGATCTCTCATTTTTCAAGGATGATAGTGACCTGATTATGGTCCATTACACCGACCAGTACAGCAATGCCAGTGGGTTTGATGCCATTACCGTCAGTAACAAGGCCAGCCAATATGCGAGTTTGCTCAGTAACATCCTCATCAAGCAGGAAATCAGCTACAAGCCACAGGATATTCGCTCCATTATCGATTTGTTCAACAGCATCAATGGGCAGTGGCTGATAAAAATGATCGGTAAAAAAGATGAAAATGCTAGAAAGGAAAAGCTTAGCATCCCCGCTGCGTTAAAAGTCGCCCTGGCCTATTTTGACCACCCGGAGGTGATCTGGGTGCCGGTATCGCTCGAGGAAATCCTGCGTATTTCCGGCGGTGCTGGTCTTAGTCAGAAGGAGGGATTGTTCTCTGCCAAAAACTTGGGGGCTAAGAGTGAACACTCCGATGATTTATTACTTATCGGACTCTACAAAATCGATGGTCGATTGAAAATGGAACTTTACCCGGTAGAAGTGAAAATCGGAATCAACCAGGCTGATACCTTGGAAAAGGCCCGTAGGCAGGCAGCTAAAACAAAGACTTTATTATACGAAAGACTTGGCGGAATCGATAAGTTCGAGTCCAAGTTTTACCGCTTATTCTTTGCCAAGCTTGCGCTCATCAACGCAGGTAAGATGGCGCTATATGAAATCTGGCAGCAAAAGCAATGGAACACTGTTTTACAGGATTATCGATTTGAGCTCATGAACGATGAATTCGATTTAGGCACTTCGCTAAACCCATACATCAACGACTTCGCGGTAATTGCCTTTAGTAAAGACTTAAAGGATATCTCCTATAGTATCGAGCAGGAAGGTGTCATCATTAAACTTTACGAAAAAGATGCTTACCGCAACTTGGTCAAGCCACTCCAGGATATCAAAACAGACCTGCACGAAGTGACCAGTCCCATCGATAGGGACCTGCTGCTGGTAAATGAATTGCCCCATTGGCCTCCAGCTTTCCAGGGTGGTGCAACAGAAAAAAAAAAATATGATGGGATGACACCTGAAACTGACCAAGCCCAACAAATCCACGCCACCCAGGATGTTTTAGCGGAAAATGGGCCGGTGCTGAAAGTAGAGGAGGTACCCATGCAAATCCGCATGGGTAATAGGCTCGTCGATAACCACCCTGTTACCTGGTGGCCAACCGATACATCCAAAATCATGCATACCAATACCGGAATCATTGGAACAATGGGCACCGGTAAGACCCAGTTTACAAAATCCCTGATTACCCAGCTCAGCCGTTCAGCCGAATATAATGTTGAGGGGAAGAAGTTGGGCATATTGATATTTGACTACAAAGGCGATTACCTGGATAAGCCGTTTTTAGCGGCTACAGGTGCCCAGGTATACGAACTGCATAACTTACCATTTAATCCTCTGGCCATTGATGTGAGTGAGAAATCGATGCCATTACTACCCCTGCATATTGCCTCAACATTACAAGAGACGATCTCTAATGCATTTAACTTAGGGAATAAGCAGAAGGCCCTCTTGAAGGAAACCATCATGGCTGCTTACCAATATAAGGGGATCTATAAAAACTTGCCCGAAACCTGGACCAAGACTGCACCTACCATATCAGATATTTGTGACATTTACCTGGAAGATGAAAAACTTTCGGTTGACAGTTTACATGCTGCATTGAAACAGCTTCAGGATTTTGAAATCTTTCAGCCCGATGGTACCAAGACCAGATCGCTTTTTGAACTGATCGATGGGGTAACGGTTGTAAAACTTTCCGGCTATAGTGCAGACATCCAAAACTTAGTTGTGGCGATCACACTGGATGCCTTTTATTCTCAGATGCAAAAGAATGGCCACTCCAAAATTGATGGTAATTACCGCCAGCTCACCAAAATGGTTTTGGTGGACGAGGCGGATAACTTCTTAAGTAAAAACTTCCTTTCACTGCGCAAGATTTTGAAAGAGGGGAGAGAGTTTGGCGTAGGAACCATCCTTTCGACACAGTTCCTCAATCATTTCTCTACAGGTGAAAATGAATACGACCAGTATATTTTGACCTGGATTATCCATCGGGTAAATGACGTCAAAATCAAGGATATTGATACGCTATTTTCGATTAGTGAGAAAGAGCATAAAGAACGCCTGGTACAAACCATCAAGACTTTGGAAAAACACCAGAGTTTGGTCAGCCTAGGTGGATCAGTACCTATGGTAATTGAAGATTTGGCTTTCTGGAAGCTGATTGATAGCATCGAAAATTAACACTCAAAAAATAACTATGAGAAATATTGGATATATTTTAACAGACTGGATCTTTTTTTTCAGTGAGGATAACCATGATGATATACAAAAAATCACTACCTCATCAAAAAACCAAGATTTTTTTGATGAATTTGTTACCTGGAAATTAATTATTGCATTTTTACCATTAATACCATTCATTATAGTGGTGGTTATCAACGTGCTAACCAATCCCCTCGACCTTAACTCATTTTACGCATTTTTCAACAATGGATCTTTACCTATCATTTCTTTCGGAATCATATCTTCTGGTATGCCATATTTGTTGGAGCAGTTAAAGGAGTTTCCTCAATATCATACCATAAGGCGGCGAGTTATGGCAATCTCCTTGATATTTCTGTTTTTAAGTGCAGCCCTATATATACTTCAAACCCTAAGCGTTGTCAATAGCGTTATTAACTGTGTAACAAGTTTTGCATCAATGATTCTAGCAATCTGTGTCTACTTCTTCTCCAATTCCGTAGGATACAAGATGTTTATGCTTCAATCTAAGCATATTGAGTCCTTTGAAGATGGTATTAGTGGTCAAGTTGAAACATTACAAAATTCCTTAGACGATTTAGACTAATATGGAGCACATCATAGAAGCAAGGCGGGTAAGACAAAATAATCAAGAATTTCTTCTAGGAATTTTCAAAATTTCGGAAGTGCTGAATTTTACCAAATACACAGAACGACTGATTGTAGGATTCAGTGAGGTCGCTGAGGAAGATGAAATTTTTCCAGGAGAAAGCCAGATCATACCAGATTATAATAGTCAGATCCAGCGAAAAACAAACAACGCAAAGGTGGAACGGATTGCAGATTTCTTGTTAACAGATCCCACTTCCATGTTTCCGACGAACCTCGTTGTCGCTATTCCACAACAGGTTATCGATTTACAGGAGGATCTCCCAAATGGAAATGTCAAAATCGTTTTAAACAAAATCGTCAAGCAAGAGCTGGAAAAACAAACCGGTGATGTATTTCTAACAATTGTTGATGGACAGCACCGTATAAAGGGAATCGAACGCGCAATCGAGCGCGTTAAGACTTATATCAATGATCCCAGGAAAGCAGACCAACTTGGGGCAAATAAGGCCGCTTTGAAAAGGCTATTGGATCTTGAATTGGTGGTCTCGTTTTTTGTAGATCCCATTTTAGAATATCAAGCCATGATTTTTTCCATTATAAATAAAACTCAGACGAAAGTTCCCGAAAATTTGGTCTATAGTTTATTTGGACTCTCTTCGGACGATACTCCTCAAAAAACATCTTTAGAAGTGGTTTTAGCACTGAATGGTTTGCGAAAATCACCATTTTTCAACCGCATTAAACTTGTTGGCGGAAATTACAAAAGAGGTCAAGAAATACCACTCTCACAAGCTACAATGGTGAAGTCTATTCTTTTTAGAATATCGAAAAATCAAAGGGCATCTGAAATTGACAGGACTAAAAAAAGAGCAGATTTAAAAGATGATTTTCCAGAACTTATCTTCAGAAAATACTATGCGAATAATCAAGACAAAATGATTGTGAGAATATTGTATGCATTCTTTAGTGCTGTTAAGGAAACTTTTAAAACACCAGGTGGTGATTCCCTCTGGGAACTTGATAGTACTGAACAGAAGAATGTGCTCCAGACCAATGTTGGATTTCAGGCACTAATGAAAATTTTAGTTGAACTTTTAGAAATAATACCTGAGGAGGAAAGAGACAATAAGAAATATTATATGGCACAATTGCAAAAAGCGGCCGAACTCGATCTTATGGACTTAGGCGCTGAAAAGCGTTATCCCTTTACCAGTAAATCTATTAAAATCCTTTATGAAGATCTGCATTCAAAGTTAGGACTATCATGAGTGAAAATTGTCAAGGGTCAACCAAATTGAGTAATATCAATTTTTTTTTTATTATGATTTGTTAAAGCCAAAACCATTAACAATATTTAAACTTTTAGTAATCTATTATTCATTTTTTAACGCACCCTAAATTAACTGGCTATTCCGCTACGCACTCTCAATCCATTTTTTATCTACCTGACAGCTATCCTAGTGTAGCAAAAGGCTCCCGTATGGCTTGAAAAGTAGTGGCGAAGGCATCCCAAAGCTATGAAAATCAAAAACATCAAAGAATACCGTCAATTTTACAAGAATGAAGTTCGTGACCAGCCCACTAGGGATGAAAACTTTATAGGCAACTTCCGATTGGAGGGCGGCAAGAAAAAGTTTGGTTGGTTCGACATTTATCACGGGGATAAAGAGGGCTATGGAAAGGCGGAAAACGGAATTGAGAACTTCCTGCAGAGTTTTTTGGATATGGCCAGAGATGGGCAGGCCGTTTACGAATTTCTCCAAAACGCAGTGGACGCGGGAAGCTCGCACTACACAATGGTATGGGGAAAGGATGAGCTCGATGGGAACCATTACTTAATGGTCGCCAACAATGGCGACATGTTTTCTCTCAACAGCGTCCGCTCAATCCTTAATGTAGGATCTTCCACCAAAACCGCGGACAGCAAGACCATTGGAAAATTTGGTATCGGCTTTAAACTCGCCCACCGATTGGTTGGTAAGGATAATGGACTTGAAGAACTACTTCATGAAAACTCCGGACCCTTACTTTTCAGCTGGCAAAATTATGACCTGGCTCAGCTCGCTTCCGGAACCGCACCTGAACCTACACCAATGCAAATATCGAGCATCGGCGAGAACCAGTATCGATCTGAGGACGTGGCGCCCTGGTTGTTTAAGATTCTGATCACCTGCTTTCCCAACTTACCTGAAAACAGTTTTATTGATGATCTGCCAACGATGGCCAATGGAATAATATCACCAGCACCACCTTTTAGTACTGCAGAATATCAAACACTTTCACGCTGGGTGAAAAAACACAGCCACGTTCTTAACAAGCAAACCTACCAAACCGGTGCGCTGTTTTTTATCAAGCTCGGCGAAGGAAAAGAAAATGAGTTAGCAGAAGGCAATCTGCAAGAAGGGGTAAAATTTGCACTGGCCATTCTCAACCAAACTGCAGAAGAGGACCAGCGAAGCAAAAACGTTCTTAGGACTGTACAACTTAATGACGCAGCGCCAATTACGCTTCCGGAATTAGAATACATTAAGATCGATATCACCAAGAGCCAGCAGGCCGATACCTATGCATTTATTCGTTTTGGCGTGGATAGCTATTCGCAACTAAGCCAGGAGCAGCTTAATAAAGTTGACCAGGAGTCAGACATAGAGGTGCTTTTCGGCTTTCGTCCCTATGATAAAATTGATAAATATTTCCATGGCGCACCAAACTTTTACCTTTATTTTCCTTTAAGCGAAGAGGTACACAATTTCAACTATATCCTCCATTCAAATGCGTTTTACAAAGGGAGTTCGAGAACTTTCTTACACAAGGGATCAGGTAATGATGATGGGATTAATGAACGGCTTCTCAAAGTTATCGTCGACAAGATTGAGCAGGAATTCATCAAATTGACCAACTCAACCGTTGCCTTGGATCGGAGAAAGTTTCTGGATTTTTACGCCGCACTGCTCAGTTCAACGCAAAGCAAAAACAATGAGCGTAAATGGATTGAGGAACCTTATGTAAACCGCATAACTGCGCTCCTGAAACGCTACATACCCTGCCGCGTCGACCAGCACGCAGCTAATTTTATTACCCTAGATGATTCAACAAAGGTATTTATTAAAGACACTAAAGTAGATATAGACATTCAAGGTTGGGGCCTAAATAATGTTAGCTGGTTTTACTGGGGGGAAGGCAGCGACCTTCAGCTTAAAATCCAGGCGTTGATCAAGCTGGACATCAAGAAGTACGGTATTCAACAACTGCTGGAGTCATCCAAATCAATTGTCAATCACCTTAACGAGTGGTTAGGTTCCAGTGAAGATAAAATGGGCATCATCATGAAAGAAGTTTTGCTCGATCATGCCACTTTTAATGCTGATCAACGTGCGAATCTCTTCCATTTGAATTTATTGCTTTTTCAGGACCGTGAAGTGCACTCCATTGAGTCATTCAGGGAAAATGAAACTACAGGATATTTGGTATCGAGAAATAGGTTAGCCGATATCCGGGACATACTCTCCAAACTGAAAATACGACACTCCATCAATGACGTCGAAGACTTGATCAAGGCCTTTAGTTCCTATTTTGGCAATCAATCCCAGCTTGTCAGTTACGATGTACTGACCAGGCATTTTTCCGATACAGTGGATAATGAAGTGCTTAAATTGCTTACAGATGAGGAACGTGTCCGCGTTTATAACGCCTTTAGGACTTTTAACGATTCTCCCGGTACCAGGATGCCTCTTTTGAAAATATTCGCCAACAAGAACGGGAATTATATGCCCATTGGCAACCTTTTGGAGCAAAGCTCAAAAGACTGGCTTTCACCGTACCAAATCCTAAAAGATTATGGTGCCATCACAAAAACCTACCTCGTCAAAGAGGACAAGGAGATTTTTCAAGCGATTATTACCCCATTCTGGTCGGACATTGCCAATCGCATCGCTGTAGATGCGAAAAAAGCCACGCAGGTGTTGAGCGAAATCACGAATTTCTATAGCCAGAGCGAATGGACAGAAAAACACAAGAACTTGATCGGTGCAGAAGCAGGTGTATTTTTCAAAGGGGACTTTATTAAAAGTGAGCAGATTTTTTTTAACACGGACCTCTCCAAAATTTCGGGCAAACATTATGTACAAATTCAGGACGTACTGTTCCGCATATTTGCCGTTGTCCTGCCGGACCAGTTTTTTCTGGAATACCTGCAGAATAGCCCGTTTGATTTCGATGCTATTGACTGCACTTTCGATCTAAGTTCAGGTGCAATCGATGGAACGGATCTGAATGCGCTCCTGCTATTGGATGAAACCATTGACGGAGATTTTTTTGGAACGCACGCCATCTTCAGCGAGCTGGGTCAGTTTGTTATTTCTAAAGAAAAGGCACAGATCCATACCCCAAACAAAAAACTGCTCAACTACACTGATACCTACCACGCCGGTCAATATCAAATCCTGCCGGAAGAACTCCAGCGCTTTAAAGATCGTGTGAAGCTTACCCACCTGACGCTGCTCCATGAAATCGTCGATAAGTTCCAAGAGGGCAATATGGCCCAAGAACTTGAGCTTATTGAGCTGGCTTTTGAAGAGGGATTAGCCGATCAACAGTTAGTGTTTAATAAATTAACATACTTGGAATTGGATGGCTCATGGGAAAAACCAGCCCAGAATTCCACTTACCTAAAATTGGCAATCAACTTACTTCAAGTCATAAATGATGATTTTGAGCTTGCTGAAATTCATTCAAAATTGCGCATCGTCCACCAAAATGGCGAGGTGATCATAGGAGATGTTCACAATGCAGAAGATACGATACTCATCCCGCTCGCTGATCGCCAGCTTCATATCTCGCAATCGCAACTCCTGGATTTAGAGGACAAGGATGGTATTTCTGTCATTGGTGAATTCGCCTCCACAGCTATACAGCAAGGTCTGATCAGTACCCAGATAGCCGAAGCGCTCTTCAAACAAAACAGCACTGGGCTGAGCGAGGAACTTCTCGAGCGGTTCAATGAGAATATCAGCGATGGTCAGATTAAAAATTCACATCAGCTTGTTTTTTTGTTGTTTTCGGGGAATTTTGAAAAATCAGAGTTCGAAAGCTATCAGGTTGAAATGGCCGATGGGGATCACTATGCCGTGGAAGGTAATATTGTCTTGCACTCGCCACAAAATGAGGGTTTTATAGATGAGGTATTCCACCTAAGTGAAAATTTTGCTGATCTGCAATCTATCCTCGGTATAGGTGATCTCGAGGCGGTTCCGTATGGAGATGCCGAAGAAGATATTTTGCTGCCGAAATTCCTATTTCTGCGTGGCGTTCTCCCAGCCATTCTAGAAGAGCATGTTGATCAAATCGAAATGTTAAATTATCTTTATTCATCTTGGTCCCTGTTGAGCAGTCAGCTTAAAACTAGCTTACCAGGAACAGCTTGGACAAAGGTTCTCGGCTTCAGTCCCAATGAAAAGGTGATCGGGCAATTGGCGCTAAAAAAAGAGCAACTGCCAAGACAAATTACAGATTGGCATTCCGAAGACTCTAACAGGGTGTCATTGCTAGCAGCCATCGGAGTTTCTTTGGAGCGTTCACCGGTGATGAGGCTTCGGCAATGGCTGTGCGGGCTAAGTGAGGAGGAATTGTTCAGCAAAGACTTGACTGTCTACGATACCAATCTAATCTATAATACCATCATGGGCCTGGCAAGCGATTTCGAAGGGATGGTTGGGGAAAGGATTTGTTTTGGGCAAGATTCTGCCAAATTGGCTTTTATCGAGGAGTTATATGATGCTTGCAAAGGGCATCCTGACCATCGGACCATCGCCGATTTGGTTTACGTAGCCGAGGGACTGTACCGAATTGCACAGGATGATGAAAAATCTCCCGTCCAGATTGACCAAAATATCCTAGCCCTGCTTTTTGCCGATTCCCAAAATTCATTAAAAAAGGTATTCGAGGCGGAAATGGTCGTTTCCGAAACAATGGCAAGCCGATTCACTTACGAAGATCTCGAACTTGACCAGGAGTTTATACTGCCTCAGAATGCAATAGAGCACGATGAGCCTTTCTACGTAACCTGGAAAGGAACTTACCAGATCCGGCTATTCAAAGTGGATGAGATTAAATTTAATGTCTTCTATGATGACCAGTCCGTTGGACATATCAATAAGGGTTCATGGTATGTCGATAGTTCTGGAAAAGAGTATAACGATGTGTACTACTTGAGGGCACTATCGCTGGAAAACCTCGCTGATGAAATCGACGATGAGTCCATCTTCGAGCCCTTAAAAGAGATGATTACGGAAAAGGATGACATGTTGCGCAATCTGTACAACGTAATGAATGCTGCTGGCAAGGACGAAATCAGCGATGCCAACCTCAATGCCCTGCGGATCGCAATGATGCAGGAGAACATCATTCATCAGCGCGCCGGTTATGCTGACACGATGCAAACTGAAACAAAGTATTCATCCGAGTGGTTCATCACTTTTCTGAATTACCTCTCCACCTTCGAGTCACAGCAAAAGAACATCCAGCAAAAAACTATTGTATTTCAGAAGATTTCCACTTATGTTGTCAACAGCACCATTTCAGATAAATTTTTCATGCTCCGGGCAGCCAACTCACTGATCCCGGTCAACATAGAGGAATTCACGGAATTTGCACTGGAGGTTACTTTTAAGGATAAGTCCCGCGAGAAGATTATGGTCGAAGGGGTTTCCAAGAAAGGTCAAGACCTCTTAATTTATTGCCGCAAGGCAATGCCAGCAGCTTTGCAACTCAAATTTGCAGATGTACTTAACTTAAAGATAAGCTTCACCCCAAAGCTTGATTTGCTCAGGGAGCTCAAAAATGCATTTGAAAATTTCAACAACATCCCACATTGGGAAGATATTCAAGAAGCACTTCCGCCTTTGCACTACATTTACGGCCCCCCGGGGACTGGTAAGACGACGACGATCTGCCGCCAGATTGCAGAAGAGGTTGCAGAAAATCCGCATTTAAGAGTATTGCTGCTCACCCCAACCAACAAAGCGGCCGATGTGGTTGCGAAAAAACTAATCCAGGACCATCACAATGTCTCGGTCATCAGGGTTGGAAAAGCCACGGATTTCGAGCTCGAAAAGGAAGAGGTTTATCAGGATACGCTAAGTGCAACTGACCTGGATGCCACGAATGTCATCGCCTCTACGGTTCACCGCATCCCGTACTTTCGCGTGGAATCTCAAAGCTCGGGCATTGACCCAAAACTTTTCGAATTAGAGGGGCATTGGGACTATGTGATCTTCGATGAATCGTCCATGATTTCGTTGCCCTACATAGTCTTTTGTATACAGGCTATCACCAACTATTGCCCAGGGGTTAAGATTATCATTGCAGGAGATCCGCAGCAGATTCCCCCTGTGTCAGCGCTGAGCGATAGCGACCTGGAAATGCTCGATGTGGAGGATGAGAACATCTACAAGATGCTCTGCGTAAGTAGCTTTACAGACGCCGAAGGACAAGTAAGGGATATTGACACGATGTTGCCGCTGGAAACCCAGTACCGTAGTTTGCCAAAAATAGGCCAATTGTTCAGTGAACTCGCATACGGCGGCATGCTGAAACACCATCGCGGGCAAAGTGGCGCTGGTCCGAGACCGCTGCCCGAAAGATTTCAGAAAATCATCAATCAGGCAGTCAGCTTTATCGATATTCCCTTAGACGAGGAAAATTCAATCTTCTCTATCGGTAAATTGTTTTACAGCTCCTATCATCTGCACAGTGCGATTTTTGTAGCTGAACTGGTCAAATACCTAGATGCCTGCTCAGATGAAAATGAGCAATGGAGCATTGGTCTGATTACGCCATATAAGGCACAGGCTGCACTTATGAATCGGATCATCACCTCGTTCCACCTCTCCGAAAAAGTGAAAGTTTCCTATGATACCGTACATGGCTTTCAGGGGGATGAATGCGATATCGTCTTTTTTATTGCCAATCCTAATCAGACTTGGTACACCGGACACAAGCGCTCACTGCTGAGTAAGAAGTACATCTATAACGTAGCCATAAGTAGGGCAAAAGACTACCTGGTCATCTTACATCCATACAAAAAAATAACAGGTAATACTTACATTAACTTTATCAAGGATAGTTATGAGGGTAACTTTGGTACAAACCCGACAATAGACTACCGTAAGATTGAAAAAATCTTATTTGGGCAGGATAATTACATCGAGCAAAACAGTTACATCACTGGACATGATAGTATAAACGTATTTGGCCAAAATGATATTAAATATTTTGTGAAAGCAGGTGACCAGGCTATTGACATTGTTTTGAAAACTTAGGTGCAGAAACTATATTAGCAAGGTTTCCGGAGCGAAACCTTGCTAAAATTCTTATAATGCGTCTTCAAATTGTAAAACCAGATAATTTCAGAACTTCTGTTTATATTACACTAATGTTAGTGTTGAATGTTCCAGTGTGGGAGATTCGCGAGAAGCGATTACCTTGTTTCGAAATTTAGGGCCATTCTGTTTCGCCACTCAAATAAACTGATTAATTTGCTAAAAATGACTTGTCAAATTTTCTTAGGTTAGTCAATCTGTTGCGGAATCCCTTGGTCAACGAAGCGAAATCTCTACTTCAAGCGTAAGGTGATAATTCCGAAATAACAGTCCAAAAAGGAGCAGAATTTGAAAGTATTGGGTGTTGTAAAATATTATTTTTGTCGCATGAAAAAAATGCCCAAATACACAACAAAAATGAAAAGATATAAAGTACTGAAAATTAAGCGGTTAATTATTATTTGCATTAAAAGAAGGGTATGATTTTGAGTAAAGAAAGTCGCTGTTTCCATGCGCAACAATTCAATGTGACTGATAATCAGTTAGTTATGTAGGTTTTGGCTGTTGCGTATTTGGTTATTTTTTATTATAAATAATTGATTTTAAATTACTTATAATTACTGTATCGGTAAATTAACGAACAACGATAATAATCAATACATAAAACTCAATAATTCAGGCCATGTAATCCACTCAAGGATTTATATGCTAATACACTATCCGGTAACCTTCATGCGGCTCCCTAAAAACCACAGCAACTGCTTTTGAATGTAGTTTCAGCCGAGTGGTATTGGTGCTGTCTCAGGATCTTTTTGAATGGGGCGCTGATTAAGAGGTATCGATGTTTGCTTAATACATATTAATATTCCAATGCGGAGGCGATGGTATAATAGTATTTCGGTTTAATTTTAATTACCGCTCCGGGGGTATCTTCTTCATTCTCTTTTATTTGAATTTCTTTTACGGGTTTGGTCGTGTAAAATATAGAATGCCTGAAGATGGTATAATCAGCCTGCTTACTCTTGCGGTTTCCTCTCATAAAATAATCTCCAGAGCTTCCCTGAAAGGTTATCGTCGTATCTTTACCTTCTACAGTAAGGGTGTAAGCCGGAAAACGCAGCTTTCTGTCTTTTAGCAATTGATACAAGCTGTCTTGCACGGTTGTAGGTAAAGGCTGGAGCCGCTCTTCATACCGTTTAGCATTTCGCTGTTGTTCCGTTTGTAATTTTGAGCTATTGTGGCTAATTAGTTTTACAGCCTGCTCATAACCGGAGATGTTGTCGATTTCAGTCTTGATCGGGATTAAATCCCCTTCATATCCATTGGCATTTTTTGAAGGCGATAACATCCAAAATACAAGGGGCATTAATGCGGCGATTAAACCAAAAAGCCAGGGACGTTTAACGTTTAATGTTTTAAAAAGCCAAAAGGATAGGACAAAAAGAATGGGCGAAATGAGTATTCCAATCATTTGTATTTAATTAAACTGTTCTGATCTGGCATTTATTTAGCTTCTGTTGCATCCTCATCAAATTTAGGATATGTATATCAACATTGAAGCCCATGACCACAATTTACATCAATTTTTTATTTTTTGGATATGGCCGCAGTAAGCAGCAACATCAGGTTGATGAGCTTTGAACAGCAAATTGCTATTCAATACCAGCCGTGCATATCATGTCAGTTGATCCGACACCTCAATGGAAGCTGTTTCTTTTTTCTGCACAAAAACCAATCGAATGGTGTTGGGGAATTTATTCCGCATGGCTGGCGATTAGTTAAATTTTTTGGGGAAATATATACACTATTTAAATTTCATTGAGCTCGATTAGGGCTTTAGAAGATGTTGTATAAGGGTCTGATTAATTGGGCAGATTTTTGAAATGGTAGACAGTCAGGAGCCATAGGATGGATCAATCTTTACGCTCGATTAATTTACCCCTATATGCATCAGTACCTCATCTTTATGTTGACCATTTTAATCCGTACAGCATCAGCATTTGTTCAGCAGAATGCCAGGATGGAGTGGTTTTTAATGCATATTGACCACATCGGGATGCAATTTTGGATTACCAAAACCCGGAAACACCGGTTTCTCTGTCCATCAGGATGTCACACCCTTTTACAATATCAGGCGGCAGGCACAAAATTCCACGTTAGCGCAGTTTCTGGAGTGAGTTTATGTCCACCGCATTTTAGGTCAGCAATATTTAGAAGACATCCGCTTAATGATGCCCTGGGGTATTTCTAACGAGTTTTTTAGAAAAATGAAAGAGAAATTAAAGATACTCATCCTAGACCGGGAGATTTTGGTACGCAGCAGGTTAAGAGCCATTATTAATGTCAACTGGCGAAACGTGAGGTTTTATAATGACATTGATCATGATGAAGATGTACCGGATCTGATCATTTTAGGGATGATTTCGAGTAAAGCAAGGGGTATCAGGCAGATCAAAAAGATGGCCATGGAATTTCCATCTTCCAGGATTCTCATTTTTAGTGAGCTTGACGAATGGGATTATGCCGTTCCGTTCCTGAAGGCCGGGGCCAGGGGTTATTTGCCTAAAAATTCAACGGAAGAAACTATCGTGATAGCGATAGATACCATGCTGGAAGGCAAAGACTTGTTCTGCCAGGATCAGTTAAAGGAAAAACTCCATCATGATTTTTTTCTCAGTTACCTTAAAGGCAATCACCGGAAAGCATTTATCATTAAAGAACGACTGGAGGGTTATCAATCTATTGACAGAAAAAAATTAACCGATGCAAAAAAAAATAATCTAATAAATGATTCAACCCATCATCAATAAAAATGAATGCACCCCGGTTCATTTCATCATATCCACCATAAATTAACCCATGAGAAATAAAAAACCATTTCTATTCTTTTTTAGTATGTTGATCTCCTTTTCTGTTAAGGCACAGTATTCCTTAAATGAAGCTGATCAAACGTTTGAGCCATTTCAATCCGATAAAACCAATGATTTATACGACCAGGCTTATCATAAAAAGATAAATTTCAAATTGAGCGGCACGGTTTATAATAAAAAGACCCGGAAGCCACTAAGCCATGCTATTGTTACCCTATACAAAACGGATGGTTCGGCCTTGAAGGTGATCACGAATGAGCAGGGCCAGTTTAAATTTAACCTTGAAAAAAAGGCTGATTACCTGTTAACCGGTGAGAAAAGCAATTATATCGGCGACGGCACTTCATTGACTACATTTGGCCGTAAGGTATCAACAGAGATTAAAAAGGATTTATGTCTGGAAGCGATTAAATCTATCCATTGATTGAACCGGATAACACCTGTGTTGATTGTATCCATAATTTTAATTAGCCTGTCAAACTGTGCTGTGCAGTTGGCAAAGATTATTAATTAATTAGCACATTTGTAAATCAATTCTTTCTTGTGTGTGGTTAGATAAGTAATCGGGCCTCGCCGCTTTCTGCCTGTAGTAAGAAAGATACGTATTTACAAAAACAGATTTACTGATTAAGGCTTAACACAGGCCATCAATTATGTTATGCCGCAAAATACAACACCAAACAGTATAGAAGCAACCAAGCGTGTTCTCCCGATGATACTGGCGACAGCCATCTTTATGCAGATGCTGGATTCAACCATTCTCAATACATCCCTTCCCGCTATAGCAAAGGATCTCAATCAGTCGCCATTGAATATGCAAAATGCCATTATCGGTTATGTACTCACGCTGGCTGTATTTATGCCGGTGAGTGGGTTTTTATCTGATAAGTTTGGTACCAAAAAAATCTTTATTCTGGCCTTAATATTGTTTACTGCGGGCTCTCTTTTTTGTTCACTGTCGGGTAATCTGACGCAGCTGGTTATTTCCAGGATGATACAAGGCATTGGCGGAAGCCTGATGACACCAGTAGGCAAACTGGCTTTAGTTAAAACATTTCCAAAAAAAGACTTACTGAAAGCGATGAATTTTGCTATTGTTCCGGCACTGATAGGGCCCATATTAGGCCCACTTGTAGGAGGATACATGGTAGACTTACTTTCCTGGCACTGGATCTTCCTGATCAACATTCCAATGGGGATTGTTGGTGTGGTACTGAGTTTGCGCTACATGCCTGATTATAAATCTGCAGTCATTGATTTTGATCTGCGGGGCTTCCTGATTTTTGCGAGTGCCTCTTTACTGCTTTCTATTTCACTTGAGCTTTTTGGAGATGTTGTTTATACTACACCAGCGATGGCTGTTCTGCTGCTTGGGTTTACCTTGCTCTATCTTTATTATCGACATGCCTCAAAAGATTCAAATCCTATTTTTCCACTGAACCTTTTCAAAGTGAGGACCTTTCGGGTTGGTATACTGGGTAACCTGGCTACACGTTTAGGCATTAGCGCAATACCACTTCTGCTACCGATGATGATTCAGATTGCTTACGATAAATCGGCTGTAATTTCTGGCTGGATCGTAGCTCCGATGGCGTTGACTGCAATCATTGCCAAGTCTCAGGTAATCAAAATTTTAGATAAATTCGGTTACAGAACAACATTAATGGCGAATACCTTTATTATTGGACTGCTGATTTGTAGCATGGCTATTCCTGCTGTGGGCACCTCCATTTATTATTATATACCAATTATTGCCGTACTGGGCTTTTTTAACTCCATTCAATTTACCGCCATGAATACCATTTCGATTGCCGATCTCCGGCCATATCACACCAGCAGCGGTAACTCTTTAGTTTCGGTGAACCAGCAACTGGCGATCGGATTTGGTGTGGCATTCGGACTGATTGTATTAAAGTTATTCAGAGGCGATACGAAACTTATTCATGATGATATCCACAATGCATTCAGGTATACATTTCTCGTTGTCGGAATTTTAACCGTCTTATCAGGATTTATTTTCAGAAGGCTGCATTTCAAAGATGGCGATAACCTGAAATAAGCGTTGTGAACAGAATTCTTTTCGATTCAGGCGGTTGGGATACATACCTTTAGAGGCATCACTTTCATCGTCAGGATGATATAATGGGAAACTCTACTTATGTTAAGCCGGCAGTTAAGAATTTAGATTTTTGATCCTGTTTGCTCATTGAGTTTCCTGATTTTAGGGTTAATTGATAAAGATAATTTTTCCAAAAAAGGTACCTGATTCCATAAGATCTTGGGCTTTGGCAGCATCTTTCAGGGAAAAAACTTCCTGAACGGGAGCATGGAGGGCATGTTGCGCTACGAACGCTAATAGCCTGAGTCATGCGTTTGCGGATCTCTTCATCAGAAAATGCGTTCATACTAAAAACATGGAGGCTTAATGACTGATGCACCCTTGACAAAAATGACATTCCAAAATCTCTTTCAGGGCTTCCAGCTACACCAACGGCAATGATGTAGTGGCCTCGTTTTGCGAGCAAATTGACATAGGTATCCACATCCGTTCCCAATACTAAATCCAGTATTGCATTATAATCTGAACGGTTGTTTGCTGGTTCATCATTGATCAGATAATTCCTTATACCGATTTTTTCTAACTGGTTTTTTTGTCAGCTGAACGAATGGCTGCGGTGACATTGATTCCATTTGCTTGTGCAATCAGCGCAGCAACGGTGCCTATTCCTCCGGTGGCACCCCTGATTAAAAGCCGGTCGCCTTTATTCAGGCTGGCCAAATCCAGGCTACATGATGCGACCAGTGTATTCACACCAAATGCAACTGCTTGCAAGATGTCATTGCTGCAGGAATTTCCACTACAGCTTCAGCGGGTACAGCAACTTCTTCTGCATATCCTCCGCTAAAAAGCCTGGCAAATACCCTCTTGCCCGGGAGATCATAAAAGTCACTCGGTTTTATGGTACATTATTTAAATTCCTATTCGTCAATCTGGCTATTTATGATTTAAGCTAACTGAATTATCCCCAACTGACCCTAAATGAGTAAATTTGAAGCCAGTATTGAGTTTCAGCCCATAACCCATCACACGGTCCAGGCTACTATGCCCCAGCATCACCAGGCCTGCCAGTTCGACATAGGGTAAATCTAGCATCCTACCTAGCAGTGCGACAGCAATTGCAACGAGTTGGTGGTGGACCAAATTATAGGTAAAAGCGCCTGTTTTATTGTTGATGATGTAACCCAGCATACTCAGGTCTGGAATTAAAAAAATTGGGATCCACAGCCACCAGGCGAAATGTAGTGGTAATGTATTGATGAGTAAAATTGAAATTAAAAATGGAACGATGGCTTCTGCCTGAAGTAGTTTTTTCATTATCTTTTTGATTAAGCACCAAATTTCCGGAATTGCGGGCCATCAGAACGTTAACAAAAGATAATAAAACCCGGGTACTATTTTTTACCTGTTATCCTGGCCCGGATGCGGCTGAGGCTGACCGGTGTGATGCCTAAATAATTTGCGATGAGGTGTTGCGGTATGCGTTCGATTATTTTCTTTTTATTTTCCTGGAGCAATTTCAGGTAACGTTCTTCGGGGGTGAGTATCAGGAGTGCAGCCATTCGTTCTTCTAGCCCCAAAGCAAGGTATTCAGCAAGCTTTCTGCCAAACCTTTCCCAGGAATGTGACTGATCATAAAGCGCCAGGAGGGTACGATAAGGAAAAACGATAAGCAGGCAATCTGTTAGCGCTTCTATTGTTAGCTGCGAAGGCTGGTCGGTAAGTGCGCTGAAATAAGAGCCAACCAAGTGATTTTCAAAGTAAAAATAGGTGGTTTTTTCTTCTCCGTCATGGATGTAGTAATGCCTCATATTACCATTCAGGATGAAACCAATTTGCTGTTCTTTTTTACCTTCTGTTAGCCAAAATTCTCCTTTATTTAACCGGCGGTAGGTTAAATGTGGAACCAATAGTTCCCAATCCTGATCCGATAGCTGAACAAACTGATTAACAGAATCTCTCAGCATTGCCGTGTGGGTCACATTCATTAAGGCAATTTAGACATTATGTTCGTTCCTGAAATAAAATATATAAATAGCATTCATCAGAATTTTTAAAAGCTATTGTTTTATAAATGATAGTGATATAGCAGGTTGGGAATCGGTATCAGAAGGGGAACAACCGCATTTAGCTGAATTAAATCTGCAGGTTCATTAATATGCCTATTTGTACCTGGAAGAGCAGGTTATTTTGTTAATTCCTAATCTTCATTGACTAATTTTTTGATTTGTGCAGCGAGCCTTTCCACGCTACCTTTGGTATTGCCGATTGATATGAAACGGACTTTCCCTTTTCGATCTATCAGAAAGTTTTTTGGAATGGCTCCGCTGGCATAATGATCCCATATCATTTTATTTGGATCAAGGCCCACATTAAATGTGACGCCATATTTCTTCATTTGTGCCATTTTAGCACTCACCTGATCTTTAGTTTCGCCAATCGATATTGGGATAAACCTAAAGTCATCCGTACTGAACTGATTTAATAGCTTATCCGGCATTTCTGTGAATTCCATCAGACATGGTGCGCACCATGTTGCCCAGAAATTTATTAACACTACTTTACCCCGTAACTTACTCAAAGTAATGCTTGTGCCATCCAGCATATTCACAGAAAAATCTTCGGCCAGATCATTCAAGTGGAGATTCAATTCGTCCTCCCCATCCTTTATTACTTTAACTGTCCTGGTTGTTTGGAGCTTGGTTTGGTTCGTATCAGGAAATAAATCTATTTTAATGATAAAGTCCTTCTCACCGATTTTCTCACCGAATCTGGCCGCCAGCTGCCTGTATTCTTCATCTGAAACCCCTTTATTCATCGCTTTCACGCGGCCTGACTTGCCATATTCTTCCAGCTTTTCCTGCGAGATAATCTGACCATCTGCGATGATTACATAGTCGAGCTTCATTTTGGTGTTCTCCTGGGAATAACTTTTCTTTCCTAAAGAAATAAATAGCACCAATACATATAACCATTTCATAACGTGTAGCATATTTAATAAGTCAAATATAAACTAAACTCTTAGTTATTAAGCATTGTTTTTATTATTTTTATGTGTATTGAATTATTTGAGCTTGTAAATTTTAGAATAGTGCGGTAGGATATTTTTTCCGATAGGGTATTGGATACTATTCACGGCTAAAAGCATAGGTTTCGCCAATCGGCAAGAAACCTCCTCTGCAATGACGTTCCGGGTAGGGTAGTGCCGTATCCTTTGAAAATATAATCAGCTTAAAATTATGGAGCCACAGCATTTAAATTTTAGTGTCCTTCTCCAGCTGATCCATTATTTGCTTTATGGTCTCCGCTTTATCCTTTTTGAGTTTTTGCACCATCTCGCTCTTGTCGAAAGGGCTATATTTTGCTCCCCATAAGGTGAGTTCTACGATTGCGGGAATAAGGTCGATCCCTTTTTTCGTCAGGCTGTAGAGGAACTTATTCTTTTTTTCCGGTGATGCTACTGATTGTATAAATCCATTCGATTCCAATAATTTGAGCCGGTCTGCAAGAATATTAGTGGCAATCTTTTCTGCTGAGGTCAGAAAATCCCCGTAACTCTTTTTGTTGGTAAATATTAAATCCCTCAAAATTAGCAGCACCCATTTATCGCCTATAAAATCAAGTGAGAAGGATATGGGGCAATCCGATCGTTGGATAATTTCTTTCATGACATTCAGATGTGGATTTATACTTGTGGTTTGCAAGTATTATGTTTTATCTTTGTTTACTTGCAAATCGCAATCAAAATTAATGATTTAAATTTAAACTATATATCGCTATATGAAAAATATCATGGTAACCGGCGCTACAGGTGCTATCGGACAACGTACAATTATTCACTTATTAAAAAAGGGACTACCTGCTGAAGGAATTTTCGGGCTTGCCCGTGGAGGACGGACCGTACCGGAACTTGAAGGAACGGGCATTGAAATGCGGAGTGGTGATTATGCTGATTTTGATTCCCTGCTACATGCATTTAAAGGGATTGACCGGCTGATGTTAACCAGTGCAGTTGCCTTTTCAGATCGTTTCACACAGCATTACAACGTGATTTCAGCAGCCAGGCAAGCCGGGGTTAAGCATGTGGTTTATATGTCTGTAATGCGGAAAGCCAATTCAGGCTTAGTGATGCCCGAAGTTACGGAATCAGATATTTTTACGGAACAACTGCTTCGGGCATCGGGACTGGATTATACCATTGTTTTTCATCCACCCTTTCTGGATGTGTTGCCGCTGTATTATGGCACAGACTACGCTCAAAATGGCATTCATATTCCATCTGTCGATGGTAAAATGTCTCCGGCGCTGCGGGACGAATTAGCAGAAGCTCATGCGGAAATCCTTTCTTCTGACGGGCACCGGATGAAAACCTACGCTCTGGGTGGAAGCGAGTCAATTTCTTTTTCTGATATTGCCCGGATGCTATCTGAACAAGCTGGAATGCCTGTTCCATTTTCAAAAATTACACCTGAAGAATATATTGTCAAACAAGCTGAAAAAGGGATGCCTGCTCAATTAGCTGAATTCTTAACCGGTTGGTTCCATGCGATTGACCAGGGCATTTTTGAAGATCATTCAGGAGATTTAGAGCGCCTATTAGGAAGAAAAAGCACAACATTCAGTGCGTACATTAATACTGCAGATGAATAGGTTTGGCATGAAAAATATGCTGTACCGATCTAAAATCGATATAAGATAGTTTTCATATTCTCCCGCAAGGAAGCAGAGAACAAGATTATTATTGGGTAGGTTAAACCCCTGCTCGGGATGAACAGATTCTGAACAGGGGTAAACCGCCACAATCGCATTGTATCAAAAGATCATCATTACCATCCCAATTTCGAAGCAATGGGATTCAGCGACCAGTAAACGAATTCCATAAATCAATTCAGCATATTTTTTACTTCGTTCAAAAGGATGATGTTTTTGAGCTTATGTTTGGTATTGATTTTTATTGAGCTGATGGGATCAACCTTGATTTTTTTAACTCATCAAACAACCCGAAGAATGTTTCTTCTGTATTCTGATAAGTTAAGAAGCCTAGTTTTCTGCTTTTTGACATATCCGTCATCACTTCGATTGGTCTGCCCAAATCCAGATCGGTATGCCAGGCCGATGCCAGGCGATCCAGGTCATGTTCTTCAAGCTGATATTTTTCAGCAATTTTTGTCCAGGTAATCTGGTCGTTAGCCATTTCTTTTTCGAGTGGATGAATGGCATCTTCATAGCCTACACGCTCAATATCAAAATAATCAGCAATTTTGTGCCATAATCTACTCCACCGAAATATGTCGCCATTTACCACATTAAAGGCCTGATTTTTTGCTTGAGGGCTTGTGGCGGCCCAGATGAGGTGCTCAGCCAATAACCTGGCATCGGTTACATCGGATATGCCATTCCATTGTGCTTCGGATCCCGGCCATTGGAACGGGCGATTTGTTTCCTTGCAGATAGCCGCATAAACTGCCAGCGTGGTGCCCATGTTCATGGCGTTTCCTACCGCTTTTCCGATAACCGTATGCGGCCGATGAATGCTCCAACTGTAGCCATCTCGCTGTGCGCCCGCAAAAACTTCATCTTCCTGGGCGTAATAGAAATTATCGATCGGGAGTCTCGGATGTTCTTCCCGCAAGGGTGTTTCAGGTAGAAGACCTTCTTTAGCATAGGCATCAAAGGGACCTAAATAGTGTTTTAATCCGGTTACCAACGCTACGTGTTTAATAGTTTTCCTCTTCGCTAACACGTTCAATAAATTTCTGATCATCAGGCTATTGACCAGAATGTTCTCTGCTTCAGTATCATGGCGCATCCAGGTGGTGATGAATACATGCGTGGGATTAATATTTTTAAGGCCGTTTTGTAGACTTTCGATGTCTAATAAATCTGCCTGAACGGGAATATAATTTGTTTTACCAGGGTTTCTGGCCAGGCCATAGGTTGTCCAGCCCAACTGTACCAGTTTTTCGGCTAAATTACCCCCTGTAATGCCGCTGGCACCTACTACTAATGCTATATTTTCCATTGATTGATTTTTTAACAAAATTAAGCCCGTATCCGAACAAAACACTTGACCTTTGTCAAGTGAATGGATTTACATTAATTTTAGGTTTGCTGCCAGCACCATTATCATTAGTTTTACGCTGAACCATGGGAGATTTTGACATTCTATTTAATCATATTGAACGAAAGGTATCGTTAACTGGCCTGGATAAGGATTTGATTCGCACATTTTTTATACCCAGGGTTTTAAAGAAGAAGGAATATATCTTAAGTGCAGGCGAGCAGTGCAGGTACATGTCGTTTGTGGCTGAAGGCTTGTTGCGTACCTATCATATTGATGAGAAAGGTACAGAGCACATGAGCCTGTTCGGTTGGGAAGGGTGGTGGTTATCAGACTTTAACAGTTTTTTAACCGCTGAAACTTCTATATCCTATATTGACGCCCTGGAGGATTCTTCGCTGTTACTGCTATCCAGGCTGGATTATGAAGCCCTAACCCTACAGGTACCTGTAATGGATCGTTTTTTCAGAATATTGTATCAGAATAGTATTGTTACCAAGGAGAGAAGGCTGCGAAATTCTATCGCGTATGGTGCAAGGGAGCGGTATCTTGATTTTATTCAATTGAACCCGCAGGTGGCGGGGCGCATTCCGCAAAACCTAATTGCATCCTACCTTGGAATAGTGCCCGAAACGCTGAGCAGAATTAAACGAAAACTTAAACAAGAATAGTATATCGTTAAATTCTTTATCGAAAGTTTCCAGCCTGTTTATTATCCGGCAGCTACAATTTTAGACAACATACCCCGGAAAATGAAATGATGAAAAGGAAGCATGGCCATCCAGTACAACCTACCGCTTAAACCAAGCGGGCGAAAGGTTGCGGTTTGGTGGACAACATTTTTATCATCAATACAAAACTCTAACCAGGCTTCGCCAGGGAGTTTCATTTCTGCATAGAGTAACAAACGCTTTTGTTCGCGGGAGCTCAGAATGACCCGCCAGAAATCCAGTGCTTCACCTGCTGAAGTTTGTGCTGCATTTTTTCGCCCTCTTCTTAAACCAACGCCACCAAACAGGCGATCGAGGAAACCGCGGAAACTCCATAACCAGTTGGCATAATACCAGCCATTTTTACCGCCAATGGAGAAAATTCTGTTGAGTGCTTCTTCCGGGTTTTTTGTTTTCATCTGCTTCTTATCCTGGAAAACGCCATACTTTGGAACTTCGATATGGGTGGATAATCTGTTTTGAAAAATACGGTTGTTTCCTGAATCATTCCAGCTTGAAAGTACCAGGTTTTGTTCTATTTTTTCAAAAGCCATTGCAATCGCTTCCTGATAAGGAATCAGATCAATGTTTAGCGTTTCTGCCAAATGATTGTGCTCGGGGATAACATCTATTTTCATGCTATCGACCAGGTTTTTAGCTAATGGATAAGAGGTTGCCGTAACAAAATAAAGCCAGTAGGAAGACAATTTTGGGCTAAATACCGGCACGATTAGAATCTTCCTTTTTAAGCCACGTACTTTGGCAAACTGTTCCAGCATTTGCTTGTAAGTGAGTAAATCAGGGCCATAAATGTCGAAGTGTTTGCCGAAGGTTTCTTCATGATTGAGTACGCCTATTAAAAACTGGATAACGTTGCGTACGGCAATGGGTTGACAACGGGTTTTAAGCCATTTCGGTGCTACCATCACAGGCAGTTTTTCAACCAGGTCACGAATAATTTCGAAAGATGCACTTCCTGATCCAATGACAATTCCCGCCCTTAATACCGTTGTGGCAGCTTTTGATTTTGTGAGTGCTTCCTCCACAACCTTCCTGCTTTCCAGGTGTTTACTCAGCTTTTTCTCATTAATAATGCCGGAGAGGTAAATCAATTGTCTGGCTGTGGTTTGATCCAGGTAATGAACAAAATTTTCGGCAGATTTCAGTTCCTGTTTGCTAAAATTACCCTCCGAACTCATGGAATGCACCAAATAATACACAGCATCTACATCAAGAGGTAAAGCTTTCAAACTTTCTGCTTTTAACAGATCAGCTTCAATCACTTTAAGCTTTGAATGATCGAAAGCAGAGATATCAAGCCTTGCCGAATCACGAACGACACACCATACCTCATGGCCTTGTTCTAAAAGTACGGGTAAGAGCCTTCTGCCGATGTAACCCGTAGCGCCTGTCAGGATAATTTTCATATCAGATAAACGCCTGAAACAAAGATTTGTTAGGCTTTAGCTAAAAAAGAAATGAAAGTTTTTGCAGGGTTCAAATCTTTACAAAGTTGCGAGCTGGCCAATCAATTTATTTCCTTTTTTCCAACGGGCACCGGGCTGTTATCCCTATGAAAGCGGGGTGAAATGACAGGCCTTTTATTGATTAAAAACAGGACCTGATCTACTGTTTAATTTAGCGGGGTTTTTAATGCAATAAAGGCTATCTTTAAAAAAGCGCCAACATTTTAGCGGTTTGGCTGTTCCATTACTTTACATTTATGCTAAATCTATGAAGAATCTCGACTTGCCAAAATGGACCATTGCCTTACCAATTGCAAGTGTACTTGCTTATTTTATAGCCGGGAGCGATCCTAACCTTTATTTTAAGCTGGTATTGGCTGCTTTACTCATCGGAAGTGTATTGGCATCTGTTCATCACGCAGAAGTTATTGCACACAAAGTAGGCGAGCCTTTTGGAACAATCATACTGGCTCTTGCCATTACCACCATTGAAGTTGGACTTATTGTATCATTAATGCTTGCCGGAGGTGAAAGTACAAGAGCGTTAGCCAGGGATACCGTTTTCGCAGCTGTAATGATTATCCTCACAGCGATTGTCGGGATTTGCCTGTTAAAAGGAGGGATAAAATTTAAAGAGCAACTTTATAAGCTGCAGGGCGTTAATGCTGCACTGATAACCCTTGCTGCCATTTTAGTGCTGACTTTAATTCTGCCAAATTATACTGTAAGCAGTGGCGTTGGGGAATATACCACCAGTCAGTTAATATTTGTATCGGTTGTATCACTTGTGTTATACGGAGGATTTATTTTTATGCAAACGGTAAGACACCGGGATTATTTTTTGCCAAAGAATGCTACATCGGAAGAAGAGCATGAGGAAGCACCGAATAATTTTACAGCTATTTCAAGTCTGTTTTTACTGCTAATAGCCTTATTTTCTGTTGTGGTACTGGCTAAATTACTATCAAAAGATATTGAAGTTATGGTGCTTAACCTAGGTGCACCACAATCTGTAGTCGGGGTAATTATTGCTGCAATTGTGTTGTTGCCAGAGGGGATGGCGGCTTATCGTGCGGTGAAATCCGATCGGTTACAGACCAGTTTAAATCTTGCCCTGGGATCGGCACTGGCCAGTATTGGCTTAACTATTCCGGCGGTAGCGGCCGTGTCTATCATTTTCGGCATGCCGATTACATTAGGGATTGATATGAGTTCCACTGTGCTGCTATTACTTTCTATGATCACCATTATGTTTTCACTCGCCACAGGGAAAACCAATGTGCAACAGGGGATTGTATTGTTAGTAATCTTTGCTTCTTACCTGTTTTATACTGTTGTACCTTAAAGGAAATTTAATGATGGCTATGGGGTATTGCTTGTCAGATAATTCAATTAACAAATAGTATTATCCCAGCCGCTTTTTCCAATCTTTTTTTAGTGAGGCGTACTGTGGGTTAGCTTCTGCTTCTTTCCAGAATTTGTAAAAAACTGCAGCTGATTCTGCTTTTTCTGCCGATCCTGTTCCGCGTGTAAGGGGGGCATAATCATTTTCCTTATCGTACTTTTTTCCGCCCTGGTAATTGGCGTAACGTCTGGCTCTGGTGTAGCCCATTTGTAAAAACTTCCGACTCATATCCGCACCAACAAATTCATTATCTTTTAAATAATTCTGGAAAAGGGTATAAATTTTTGAAGCGCTTTCAAGCGCAATATCCGGGTTTTTAAATCTCCAGTATTGCCCGATTTCTGATTTATAAGGCTCGCAAATGAGCACGCCCTGTTCACCTTTTCCTACCCGGTAACTTTCGGGCATTTTTCTATAATCAACACCCGCTTTCCATGTATAACCTTGTTTATCGAAATTTAAATAGGAGGGCTTTTGCATAAGCTATTTTAAAGCAATACTCTTCTCTGATAATTTAGGCAAGAGTTGTTTGAAAAATGTACTCTTAAATTCAGCTTCCACGTAAATGCTGCTAATCCAGGCGAGTACCTTTATTTCAATGGCATCTGCGGTCACCGTGTTCAGTAAAATTTCGGGAGGCAACTGTTTTACAGCAACCCCATTGTCGGAAAGTAAGTCGTTAACCAGTTTTGAAATAACCTCCATATCGGCATCAATGGCTACTTTAAAAATAATCTCTGTTTTGATAAAGTCGTTACTCAGTGTCCAGTTGACTAAACGGCCGGATAATAAATCTCCGTTAGGGATAATTACTTCTGAACCCTGAGGGGTAAGAAGCTTGCTTGACCGAATGCCGATATCCCTGACTTTTCCTTTTTTATCTGCCAGTTCCACGTAATCGCCTATCCGGAAAGGTTTTTCGAAAATAAGAATGATACCGGATACAAAATTGTTAACGATATTCTGCATTCCTAAACCAATACCTACGCCAAAAGCCCCCAGTACTACAGTAAGTTTATCCATTGGTAAGCCGGAAGCTGTAACCGCTAACAGTACGCCAATAACAATAATAACCAATCGTACCAGGGCCACTTTAGAGCCTTTATGTCCGCTGGCTTCATTAAAAGTGATTTTTTCTTCTCCAAAAAGTAGAGGCACATGTTTCTGAAGTTTGCCGGCTACGTAAATAATAATGCTGAAAAAGAGAATGTTGCTAAAACTAAAATGGATGCTGCCAAAGGTGCGGGGTTTAGAAAGTATCGTATTAATCCATTCCCATATGCCACCAATTACACTCAGGTTAATCATTAAAACCATCAGCCAGACAATCAAGCATCCGATTGACAATACTTTTTTAAGTTTGGATTTTGCTTTTGCATGGTTAACACGCGAAAAAATACCCTTGTTACAGGAGCTGATTCGCATTTGCAGTTCAAAAGCATCAAGCACAATTTGGGTGAAAACGGCAAGGCCGATTAATTCGATAATTCCAATTACTCCTGTAGCCAGGGTTACCTTGGCCATATCTATACGGCCAAAAATATTGAGCAAAGCGGAAAAAATATTAAAAATAATGAGCACCCAAATGGCTACCCGGGCATAGCGTTTGGGAAAAGCTGTGATGGTCATTTTTTGACGGAGGCTAAATCCGAGGTAAACAAAAAACAGGTTAATCGCAATCATGACTAGCCGTAGAGGCCAGGCTGCATTGACAACCGCATTGCCCGCAATAATACAAGCAAACAAAAATATAATCAACAGCCAGAAGCGAAGCTGTTTTTTATCGAGCCTTTTCCACAGGTGTACTGAAATACAAATAAGCAGGAATAAGGAAATGAGTTCAATATAGAGAGATGGTGCATCAGGCTCGAATAGCGGCGTAATGGCAAACAATACAATCAGTGATGATAGAATGGGGTATGGGCGGATGTATTCAAAGTTGAGTTCGCCAATTTTTCTTTTGACAGATGCCCGGGAAGCACTTTTAAAATTACGGTGTACCCAAATCATAAAAGCCAGTGCGAGCATGATGGCTACAAAACGATTATCCCAGGTGCTATTAATGAAATATCTTAAAATCTGTTGCTGACCTTGATAGGCAGCAACAAGAAGTTTTGCAGTAGGCTGATCAGTTTTATCAGACAAGGGGGCTTCCCAGAGATAAGGGTCTTGTTTACTCAGCGCCATTTTACCCGATTGGGAGAGTTTATCGCTGGCCAGCGCCCGTAAGTCATTTACTAATATATTTAATTCGGAATTTTCTGCCAGTAGCCGGTTAACCGAATCGAGATTGGAGCCTGTTACTTTACCTGCATTTTGAAGCCTTTGTTTTAAGTCGGCAATCTGGCTTGAATAAAGATCCTTATTGTTATTCCCACTCGCATTAATTTTCAACAGGGAATCATTACTTAAGGCCAGTACCTGTTCATTCATACGCTGTAAATCGTTACTGTTTTTAATCAGAACATCAGCAATGGATTTCAGCTTAACATCGGCATCTTTTAAAATCAAATCGTAGCTTAACAAGCTTTTGCTATCAGGTTGTTCTCCCTTTGCTGCAAAAGCAACCTGCAAGGGTTTAATATCCATTCTGATATTTTCGATCCGATTTTTAATCGCCTCAAGATCATAACCCTTTTTATTTGCGGCATTAATTTCTGTAATGGCACTTTGAGCAGTTTGAATACGAAATAACAGGGTGTCAGGTATGGCTTTCGCCGAATCTGAAGATAACGGTAAAGAAGGCGATTGCCCAAAAGCGGTGAAACCGAGGAATAAACCTGATAACAGAATTAGGTAACAAGTAATTTTTCTGGAGTACTGAACCATTGGAGATTAGGGGATTTAAAGCCTATTGATGGTTAAGCGCTATTATTAACCAGACTTTAGGTTAATCGTTGAATGATCAATTGATTGCTCAACGTAAATAAATAAGTGGTAAAAAAGAGGCGCAATTAATAACTGATTGACGCAACACCTGGCGTACCGTAAATAAAATGATTAGCCTGTTCATCCTGGCGGTTAAGTGCTACAAAAATGCCCACAGCAAAGGTGGCAATAATTAAACATATTAAAAGCCACTCAAATTTATCTAATTTTTTCATACTCTTTTAAACAGCATTTAAGAGATTAAGTTTTGAAAAATCATAGAAAAGCCCAAGCCTGCTATGGCACCAATAAGTACAAGGGCTAAAAGCAAAAGAAGGAGTAATTTTTCAAAAGAATCTAAACTTTCCATGTGCGCTTAACTATACCTATCAAAAAAATGTTTTAGAAAAGATAATTTGATTCATCAGCTGCAAGGCTAATACCTGATATTTTAGGTTTAGCCTTGCAAACTTGATTATATTTTGGTTAAATGATTATTCTGCATTTTGCGTTAAATAATCTATCAGTGATCGGGCTGTTGCTGAAGCTGATAATGGATTTTGCCCGGTGATTAATAATCCAACATTTTCTATATGGGAGGCGAATGGCAAAAGTGCGGTGTTTACCGTAGCGCCTAACTCCTCTAGTTTAGTCTGTAAAAGGTAGGGAACGTTACCGCTGCGGCCAACCAAAGTTTCCTCAGTATTGCTGAAAGTTGAAATTATTTTGCCTTTTAAAAGGCCAGGTCTTAATCTCTCTGCACTAATCAGCGCTGCCGAACCATGACAAACTGCTGCAACTGGTTTATTTGCATCCATAAAATCAAGAATAAGTAAACCGCTGTTATTATCCACTGCCAAATCCCATAAAGGGCCGTGGCCACCTGGATAAAAGACGGCATCGTAGGATGCATGCGTAACGCTATTTAATGTACTGGTGTGCGAAAAGGCAGCCTTTGCTAATTCATCATCCTGAAACCTTCTATTTGATGAAGTAACATTTTCTGTCAGTTCGCTTAAAGGATCAACAGGTGGGCGGCCACCTTTAGGGCTAACTAAATCGACCGTAAAACCCTCATCAATAAATTCATAATACGGGTCTGTAAACTCGCCAAACCAAACACCTGTTTTGCTATCTGTGTTTTCCATCTCGCTATGCGAGGAAAGTACCATCAATATTTTTTTCATTTCTGGCTATTTAATATCATCAGGTGTTATTTCATTGCCTTCTTCATCAATCTGCTGGTGCTCATCCCAATTGGAATCACTATTATCAGGCGTTTTATCCTGTAATTTTTCCTTATTTTCTTCCTGTGTATCTTTGTTTTTTTCTTTTGGATCTATCATCGTCTTGTCCTTTTTAAGTATAACACCTTATCTCAACCAATAGTTCTGTTAAACTATCGCAAAATTATATGGAGGCTTAATGCTGGCGAATCCATCAATTATAAATAATTTCATCGCTACGCTTTTCTAGTTGCGGGTCAGTTGGGAACTGCCTTAAATAGAATTCTTCGTAATAGGCTTTAATAATAGCCGCCAGTGGTGTGGCAAGTAAGGCGCCCGTTAGTCCGAAAGCACTACCCATGGCTAATAATAAAAATAATGACGACATGGGGTGGATGTTCATTGTTGTTGAACGTAGCTTCGGCATTAAAAAATCAGATACCATTTCGTTTAATAACAGGAAGAATACCAGGCACCATAAAGCGGTTGCCGGGCTTACCGAAAGTGCAACAAGCGTTGGCGGAATGGCCATGATATAAAATCCTATTTTAGGAATTAATTCAGAAAAAAAGGCTAATGCTGCCCACACCAGGGCCCCCGGAACATTCATCAGGGTTAGAAAACCGTAAACCAAAACGGCTTCAATTGCTCCGCCAATCAGGTTGCTTTTCATCCAGCCTACCAGCATTACCGAGGTATGCTTGATGGCATTTTCTGCCTTTTCCCGTTGGCTAATTGGAAATACGGTAATATACAATTCGATGATGGGTTTCGGATTGCCGACAAAAAACACCACCATACATACGAAAACAATAAAAACGAAAATGCCACCGAGTACGGAGAAAGAGAAATTGCCGATTCCAAGTACGGTATTACCCACTGAAGGCATTGCCGATGAGAGCGACATGCCGCCTTCATTTATCTCACGGCGTAATTCTGGAAATTTCTGAAGGATGGAATCTAAGAATTGGCTAATGCTGGCATAATATTTTGGAACATTTCCAATTAAAACATCAAGCTGATCGCTTAAATGCGGCACAACCATCCATCCGAGTAAGATGGTGATGCCGAATATAATGGAAAATACAATGAGGGAAGCCAGCCATCGCTTGAGCCCTTTCTTTTCCAGTTTACTTACTGGTGCATTGATAATAATGCCCAGTACTATGGCAAAAACTCCCAATAGTATTACGCTTAGAATTTTGAAAAGAAACCAGAGCAATATCACCAAACCAGCGGTGTAAAGTACGATAGAGGTAAGCGTTCGATATAAATTTTCAGGTGTTTTAATATTCATATTGCTGAAACATCAGGTTTTTGATAAAGTTTCAGTTTTTCGAAGAGCCTGAAAAATACAGGTTGCTGTAAATTGTATTAGGTTTTGTTCATCAGATTATTAATTTTCTTTTTCGCAATGCTGGCGTAACTGTTTTGGACCCTGCGGCCAAATGAAAGCTGTAGTTTGTTTCTTCCATCCTAAGGATTTATAAAAACGATCTGCACCGGGTGCTGCACTTAAATTTACAAAGTGATAATTGACAAGTTTGTCGTTCAGTGACTTTACCAGGAAGCTTCCCAGACCTTTTCCCTGATAGTCGGGATCAACCACGATATCGGCCAGCATGGCATAGTATCTTCCGTCGCCAATCACCCGCCCGAAGGCTATAATCTTGGCTTCGTGATAAACAAAAATCGTTTCTGTACTGAGTTTAAAGGCATTTTTAATTTCTGCTGATTCGCGGTGTTTCCAGTTTATCTTTTGAAATAAAAACAAGATGTGTTCCCAATCAATCTGTTCAAGGTCAGGGTTATATTCTATCTGAAAGGCGCTGTTAAGCATGTCGGAGTTATCTAATAGCATGATTGAATCTAATAACCCGATAACATGGTCAATCAAACAAATGTTTAGGTTGTAAGTAAATTTACGATCGAAAAATGCAATTCATTACCTGGTAATTTCGAGCTGATATTCCCATTCTTTATATAGTGCAGGGTGCTTGCTCAAATCGTCAGCTGTTAAGGTTTCATCCGCTTCCTGCAGTTTAAAATCTATAGTTTCAGTTGCTAAGGTACTCATGTGCATCAAATGTGTCTGATCCTGATCAAGTAGATACTCTAATAATTCCCAAACGGCGCAGGCGGAGTTAATCGCGTAACTGGTGGCAAAGTCGCCAAACTCTTCCGTGTCCGGGATAGCGAGGTCAAGTTCATCCATTAATCCGTTTAATATATCTTCATCAGTTGCAGCACCCATAGATTGACTTACATAATCAATAGCACGTTTTAAAACAGATGGATCGCCCCATTGATATTCCTGATGAAAATGGATATAATCCGGATACAACCTCCTGCAAATATCCAGTCCGAAAGCTATTCGTTGAACAGGAGATGATGATGCGAGCTGGGTAGCTAATTGAATACTGAAGTCTGCAAATTCCATATCAATGATTTATGTGCGGGCTAAATTAATTAAAATCTTAATGAAATTAAATTCCCTGTGTATTAGTTGTAGGAGATGCCGGGCGTAATACCGCTACACATCAATAGGTAAAACTTGATAATTGTCAATAAAAAAAGATTGTTTTACGCTTCTAATTTTAAGGTAAATGCCTGGTCAACTTGTGAATGGGTGAGGAGTTTTTCAATTTTGCATCCATAACTAAACCTGACTGATATGCCAATCTCACAGCATGGGAAATTCATCCGAATTCAAAACACATTTATCAAAATAGATAGTATTATCATGGTTCGACCGAAGGACCTGGTTCAATATGACCATGAAGACCGGATATTGAGTAAAGATTTTCCAGAAATACATGTTGATACCGAAAAAGCTTCTTTTGCTTTTTTATTTCAGGAGTTTGACCAACGGGATTTAGCTTTAGATAAACTGGTGGACATTTTGGGTGTCTGGAGCGGATAGGTGTCGCCTGTTAGATTTATTAAACCATTTAGGATAAAAATGGTTAGAAAAAGATGAAGATGTCTCTCCTCACGATTGTTCGCGGCAGAAAAACTGCTATCCATAACATGATTAAAGCATTAAATATTAACGGCAGATTTCCTGATGAGGTAATTGTGGTACACATGAACGAGGACATTTATCATCTCACAAATGACAAATTTCCCATTCGAGAATATAGTTTGCTTTCAGATCATGCTTTGCCGCTGGCCCAAGCCCGCAACTATGCGGCTCGTCAGGCCTCGTATCATCAGTTGATATTTTTAGATGCAGATTGCATGCCTGCTGCGGATTTTTTGGAAGCGTATGAAAAGGCTTTTTCAGAAAACGAAGCTTTAGTTTCAGGACGGGTAGCTTACTTACCACTTTCAGCAATGTCGGCGCCAGACCTTTTGCTTAATATGGAACAATATGGGATTGCGGATCCGGTACGTGGAAAACTTGACCAGTATCCGTATTATCTTTTCTGGTCGCTAAACTTTGGTTGCTCAAAAAAAAACTTCGAGAAGATAGGTGGCTTTGATGAAAGTTTTACTGGCTACGGCGCAGAAGATACTGATTTTGGATTTTCAGCCCATCAACAGGAAGTAGACTTTTTAACCATTGATGCCTGGGCATACCATCAATATCATCAAAGTTATGATCCTCCGGTTAACCATTTGCAAGCCATTGTTCAGAATGCTACTACTTTCAGGGAAAAGTGGGACAGTTGGCCAATGGAAGGATGGCTTAAAAAATTTCAATCAATGGGATATGTTGAATTCACTGCGGACAAATTACAGATCATCCGTCTTCCTGACCACAAGCAAATAGCTTCTGCATTAAAAAGTACCTGATTCACTAAAAATACTTCTATACCATTTTGTGAGGTAGCCAGCTGCTAATATTGTTGCATTAGGTGTTACAATCCCATCCCATTCGGGCATAAATAAATGAATATTTTCAAGCAAATTTCCCCATGGGGTATGATACAACGATTCGGGCTTTATAACCAGGGCAAGTTTTAAATCTTCCAGTATTTCTGCTTTAGCCAATTGCTCATCAAACGGGCGCATTTCTGGTATTGCGATAAACTTTTTGTTTAGTGCTGCCATTTCCATTACGGTATTGTGTCCGGCATTTCCAATCACAATGCTACAGGTTTTTAGTAATGTTCTTGGATCAGGCAAACTCCCGTGAAAAGTAGTGTTATGTGTTGGATAATCCTTTGTTATTATTTTACCGATGATGTGGAAGTGCCAATCAGGGCATGTTTCAGCGATATATTGAATAAAATTATGATCTATACTCGTACCGCCGCTTCCAACCATGATGGCTACTTCATGATGATCGTGGCTTACCTGGACTGGCTCTGGTTCAAAACGTGATATTCCCCCAGCGAAAAATGTTTTTTCGAAAATCCAGTCTGCATCATTTCCTTTCATTTTTTCGGGATAAGGTGCCAGTAAACCAACCGCATTGCGGTAGGCATTAAGATGTGGTAAATCAATCCGGTTGCCATGTTGTTTTACATATACATAAGGGACGCCGGCCAAGGTGGCCAGCATTGCCACTTCCGTGGAAACATCTACAACGAGCAGCATCGGAGTGGTGCGGGCGAAAAAATCAGTGATGATACTGACCCTTTCCCGCTGACCTTTTACATTTAACGGAGCATAATGAATTCCTGCGGGTTTTCGTTCAGTAAAAGCAAGATCTGTTGCTTCCGGAATATCCAAAGGCAAATGAACCTGTTGATAATCTTCAGGTATTAATTTAGCATAAGCCTGGAGATTACTGCCAAGCAAACTGATCCTGCAATTTTTAACTGATTGGGCAATGGCAAGGGTGCGCATGATGTGACCGGAGCCATGATGATGTACATAAAATGCTATATTATAGGGCTTCCACATGCTTTTGCTGCTGTATCGAATCCATTAATACCTGTTCGTAAGCATCAGCCATTCTTTCGATGTTTAGTGTATTTTCGGCGTGTTGCCTGCAATCTGCCCTTTTTAAATGGATGGCATTTCCGATACAATCAGCTAATTCAGCAGGATTGGAACTGCTCGTCAGGCAACCTGTGGTGTGTGTAATTAAATACGGTAAAGCACCTTTTGCAATACCAGCTACAGGTGTTCCGCAGGCCAGGCTTTCGGCAACAACCAAACCAAAAGGTTCTTCCCAACAGGGTGTTATTACTGCACATAAGGCGTTTCCTATCAACTCATTTAATTCCTCATGTGAACAATTTCCAAGCAATTCCACTTGTTCATCAATAAGGGGTTCTACATAGGTTTGATAGTAATGGTGATCAGCTATGCTGCCTGCAACTTTGATTTTATAACCGGCAATTTTTGCGGCTTGTATGGCAATGTGGGTACCTTTGTCAGGATGAATCCGACCAAACCATATTACGTATTTTCCGGTTGGTTGATCAAAATATTTCCAGGTTTGCATGTCTACGCCGTTAGTAATTACCTCACAAGAATTTAAATATGGTTGCCATGCAATTGCGTTTGAATTGGAAACGCTGACATACCGCACTTTACCGCTTTTACGTTCGTAAGACATGGCTCTCTTCATCTCGAAAATAGGCGGAGTGTGCAATACCGTAACCATCGGCGTATTGATTAAAGTAGCCATGGTAACCGGAACATAGTTAAGGCTGTTATTGAAAATGACGTCATGGTTTTTACCGTCAATATCCTGCATGAGTTCGAGGTAAGCGTGGTGGGTAGAGATGAAATCTTCACTTAATTCGTGCGAACGAAAACGGCTGAATGTTTCCCTGTCGTAATCAATATCACTCAGTATCACATGAACATTTAATTTAGGGTCTGATTGCTCGCTTGCATATAAAGTAACCTGATGACCTTTGGCAATCAGTCTTTGGGTAATTTCGTAAGTAAAAGTTTCCAATCCGCCCATAAAAGGCTTTTTTATGGGGTGTTTAAGATGTGCAATAATTCCAATGTTCATAGTAGCGATTTATGAAACAACCCTAAAAAACAGCACTAAGTTTTTTTAATGACTATAATCTGTCACAACTTACGTGTATGCAACAATCACACGGAACATTTTTTCAATCCTTTGCATCTCATTTAATTTTTACTGAACAAATGCTTTATTCTTCATGTTGGTATTTTATGTACCGGCTGGTGTAAGCAGCAATTATTAGTATAATTTAAAACAAAATGACTATGGAAAATAGAAAGACCCTGGAAAACCCTTTAGATAAGTATCCAAAACCACCTTTTGAGAAACAACCGCAGGATGTACCCGGATTGGCAGCTAAAATGAATCCTGTTCCGGATCATGGCGAAAAAAGTTATCAGGGCTCTGGGAGGTTATTGAACAGAAAAGCTTTAATCACAGGAGGAGACTCAGGGATTGGGAGAGCGGCGGCAATTGCTTACGCCCGCGAAGGTGCAGATGTGGTGATCAATTATTTGCCAGAAGAACAAAGTGATGCAGATGAAGTAATTAAGATTATTGAAGCCGCCGGAAGAAAAGGCTATGGTATTCCGGGCGATATTACCGACGCTTCCTTTTGTAAGGCACTGGTAGCTCAGGCTATTGAAAAAATTGGTGGAATAGATATTTTAGTAAATAATGCAGGGCATCAGCAAGCAGTTGATTCTTTACTCGATTTAACTGAAGAAGGTTTCGATACGACGATAAAGACGAATGTTTATGCCCCTTTCTGGATCACTAAAGCGGCTTTACCGCATCTCCAGCCAGGTGCTGTAATTATTGCTACCTCATCAGTGCAGGCCTACGATCCATCTGAAAATCTATTTGATTATGCACAAACGAAAGCCGCAAACGTAGCCTTTGTAAAATCGTTAGCCAAACAACTCGGACCAAAAGGAATCAGGGTTAACGGAGTGGCACCTGGGCCGGTATGGACACCTTTGCAAACCAGCGGCGGACAACCGCAAGATGCTATAGTAAACTTTGGAGAAGCCACGCCTTTAGGAAGACCTGGCCAGCCTGCAGAACTTGCCGGGATTTATGTTCAGCTGGCTGATAGTAGCGGCAGTTATGCTACAGGACAAATTTACGGTGCTGCCGGGGGTAGCGGGCATCCTTAGGTAACAAATTGAACGCTGAAAATGGAACAACAGGAAATAGAAATTGTTAAAAACCAATTTGATAAGGTTTTATTGGAAACGGTTTGGACAGATAACGGAGAACCGAGTTATGTCATAAAGATGGGTTTGATGTGGTAAAATATGCTGATATCGCGAAGCAATTGCTGGAAGCCGAAAAGCTGATTGCACATGATTTTACCAGTTCAGTTACGAATCAATCGGGATCAGCAACAGCAAACTTTGATTATAAATCCGGTTGGTTTTTGGAAGGTTTATCAGGAGGAGAACTTGAATAAAAAATGCCTTTTTGGTGGCCTGATTTTAACCATAAAACCAATAAGTGAAATGCACATCTTTTCCATGTTAAAATAAACCGATTAAAGCAGCCAGATGATCTGGCTGCTTTAATTTTATTTTGCCATTTATAACCTTAATTTTGCAGCCATATTGATATGAGGAAAAGGATAAGAAGACATTTAAGAACTGCGAAATATATTGTATACAAAGAAACGCTCATTAATGCGAAAGAGCATTTCTGGACATTCATCGGCGCATTTTTAGGAATAGGTATTTTAGGTTTTATACATTCAAAATACTTTACGGTTCATGATAATATTTTCTTAATTGGTTCTTTCGGTGCCTCTTCAGTACTTATTTACGGGATTATCAACAGCCCGTTGGCGCAACCCCGTAACTTATTGGGAGGACACGTAGTTTGTGCAATTATTGGCGTTACCATTCATAAACTTATTCCAGGTGAAGTCTGGTTGTCATCTGCTTTGTCGGTTTCCGTTTCTATTGCAGCCATGCAAATGACGAAAACCCTGCATCCGCCAGGTGGTGCTACGGCGCTTATTGCTAACATTGGCTCAGATAAAATTCAATCCCTGGGTTATCTTTACGTCATCAGTCCTGTGTTTTCTGGTGCGATGATTTTATTATTGGTCGCCATTTTTGTTAATAACCGAACCGCTCACCGAAGCTACCCGATCAACAAGCAATGGTATCGCATCTGGCGTCGCTATCGCCGTTAAGCAAATTCCCATAAATTAACCATTGATTTCCTGGAGGCATATTTTCTTTGGTAGGTTTAATTAATCACACACCTATCTAATTTCATTTTGCCCAAACATTTCCAATACTTTTCGGCTTGTTTATAAAAAACAGATAAGATGGATGAGCTAATCAATCATTTAAAAGAATTTTTAGGAAACAAGGTTGAAGATGTTCGCAAAAAAGATATTGCTGAACTGGAAATAGTTATTGGCGAAATGGAGGATGTTGAGGGGCTGGCAGCCGAAATAAAAGCAGAAATTTTGCACTTAGTAAATGAAACTACATTAGCAAAAATTGATTTTGTAACACCCGATGGTGGAGAAATATACAGTTTTTCGCTTACACAATAAGGTTATATCAGAAAAATAAATCTATGTCATTTGTCAGAATCGCATTGATTGCCGCTACCATCTTACTCGGTGTTGGTTGCAAACACCACGATGATAGCATTTACACTATGAGTGATTTTCAGTTCGTTGAACAGGTTAATCAGGAGTTATTCTATCAGCAGCAACTTCATCAGGCCTTGCAAAATCTTGCAGATGTCAAGCTGTTAAATTTAGGTGCGAGGCGGCAGGATGGTATTGACAGGTACTATCGGGAACTTAAAATGGCCACACCAAACATCAGCTGGCCATCGCCAGTTTTATCTGTTTATCATCAAAACCAGTTAAGAGTATTAGCCGAATCTGGGATGGGTTACCAGGAAAGATTATTTGATATGCTCATGGAAACAGATGAGACAATGATTGCTTTTCATGTTAAAGCTATTGGCCAGGGTGGATTACAAAACGCTAATCTTCGCATTTGGGCAGATAACAAAATAATTGATTTACAACAAAATTTAAGAGAAACCCAGGCACTTAAGCCCTAACTATGGAAATAGATATCCGAGCACGTAAGATAGGTCTTAACTTCACTGCAGAAGGCACAGCACAATTATTGATATGGGCACCTTATGCCACAAATGTTTCTGTTTTAACCGGAGACCGTGATTTAGAAAAAACCATGATCAAACAAGAGTTTGGTTATTGGTTTTTAGAAACTGATCACCTTCAGGCAGGAGACCAGTATAGTATTAAATTCCAAAACAAAGATGATGATGCGCATAGTGAAGCATACCTCATCAGAGCAGATCCTGCTTCGACCTATCAGCGTAAAGGAATTTGCAATAGCTCAACAGCATTTGATGTGACTACATTTCCGTGGACTGATCAAAGCTGGAAAAATATTGCGCTTAACCAATATATTATTTACGAACTCCATGTAGGCACATTTTCAGCAGAAGGAGATTTTTTATCCGTTGAGAAAAAGCTCGACTACTTAGTTGATTTGGGGATTACTGCAATTGAGATTATGCCTGTAGCCCAATTCCCAGGTAATAGAAACTGGGGTTATGATGGCGTTTTTCCTTTTGCAACACAACATACATATGGTGGCCCTGAAGCATTGCAAAGGCTGATAAACGCATGTCACTTAAAAGGACTGGCGGTTATATTAGATGTAGTTTATAATCATGTTGGTCCAGAAGGAAATTACTTTAACGATTTCGGACCATATTTTACCGAAAAATACCACACGCCCTGGGGTAGTGCAATCAATTTCGATGATGCACAGTGTGATCCGGTAAGGCAATATTTTATCGAAAATGTTTTAATGTGGCTTCGAGATTTTCATGTAGATGCGCTTCGATTGGATGCTGTACACGCCATTAAAGATTTTAGCGCCATTCATATACTGGCAGAAATGCAGCAATATGTTAATCAGCTTACTCATTTCACTAAGCAAAAATATCACCTCATAGTTGAACTTGATTTAAATGATACAAAATATATAAACCCTTTAAAAATTGGTGGTTATGGTATGAATGCTCAATGGATAGATGAGTTTCATCATGCGTTGAGGGTTACCGCCGGACAAGAAAGAAACGGTTATTATGAAGATTTTAACGGGATTTACGATTTAGCAAAAGCCTACCAGGATGCATACGTATATGATGGTCAATATTCTTCACATCGCGAAAAACGATTTGGGGTTAAAACCTCAGGCAATAAGGGCGAACAATTTATTGTCTTTTCTCAAAATCATGATCAGGTCGGTAATCGCATGCTGGGTGAAAGAACAAGCCAGCTTGTGAGCTTTGAAATGCTAAAGCTTATGGCTGCATCGGTATTGATCAGTCCGTTTTTGCCTCTTTTATTTATGGGAGAAGAGTACGCCGAAGAAAATCCGTTTCAGTTTTTTATTTCTCATGCTGACCACGATTTGGTGGAAGCCGTTAGAAAGGGCAGAAAGGCTGAGTTTAAAGCATTTCATTATGATGAAGAAACACCTGATCCACAAAGTGAAGAGACCTTTAATCGATCGAAACTCAATTTTGACCGGTTAAATCAGCCCAAGCATGCATTAATTCATGCTTTTTATAAAAAAATGATCAGCCTCCGAAAATCAATTCCAGCCTTATCCAATCTAGATCGTGAGCATCTAAAAGTTGAGGTTTTAGCAAAACAAAATTGTTTAATTCTTCAGCGATGGCATTTAGATCAAAGGATAGTTTGTTTGCTCAATTTTTCTAATGAACCTCAAAAAGTTGATTTGCCAAAAGGCAATGGCTATTCTTCGCTACTAAATTCAGCAGCTGAAGAATGGGGCGGAACATTTGCCGAGCAATCAGAGGCTATCACGACTGAAATCAATATTAATCCCGAATCCATACGCTTATTTACCTGCAAAAATGTTTAAACCCAATACTACTTACCGCATTCAGTTTCATAAAGATTTTAATTTTAAAGCGTTTGATAAAATTATTCCATATCTGCTGGAGTTGGGTATTGATACCATTTATGCCTCGCCCATTTTCGAGGCAGAACCCGGAAGTACACACGGCTATGATGTGATTCATCCACATCGTATTAATCCTGAGATAGGTACCGAAGCGGAATTATTTGCAATTTCGAAGAAATTGAAGGCTGCGGGTGTGAACTGGTTGCAGGATATTGTTCCAAATCACATGGCTTTCTCTACAAAAAATGAATGGCTGATGGATGTGTTAAAAAATGGTAAACAATCCGAATATGCCTCGTTCTTTGACGTTAATTTTTCTGATGACGATCCTCTTATGGTGCCTTTTTTAGGTGATACTTTGGATAATGTAATTCAGAATAAGGAACTTCAAATCGTTCAAGAGGATGGCGAATTCTTTTTGAGCTATGCACAGGCCAGGTGGCCGGTAAGAGCCTCTTCAGCAAAGCGATTAGAAGGTGAAAATAATCTAGGCGATACAAGCTTAGTAACAGAGATTGCATTAGAGCAGGCTTATCGTTTGTGTCATTGGCAGGAAACCGACAACAAAATCAATTACCGCCGTTTTTTCACGGTAAACAGTCTGATTTGTTTAAACATTCAGTCAGAAGAAAATTTCAAGCTTTATCATCAGTATATCTTAGAGCTGATTGAAAAAGGAATTTTCCAGGGATTAAGGATTGATCACATTGATGGATTGTATGATCCTGCAGTTTACTTAGAAAGGTTACGACAGGAGGTTGGAACTGATATTTACCTGGTTATAGAAAAAATCTTGGAAAGCAAAGAGCAATTGCCGGTTGACTGGGAAACTGATGGAACGACCGGGTATGATTTTTTAGCTATTGCCAACAACCTTTTTACTAATCAATCCACCAAAGAATACTTTAACGATATTTATGGTCGTATTACAGGTAAAAAACTTGATCCTCAAAAACTTATTATTGAAAAGAAAAAAAATATTCTTTTCGAGCACATGCAGGGCGAATTGAACAATCTGGTTGAATTGTTTTTCGACTCGGACTTGATGTCTAACAAATATTCAGCGACATTGGATGCTGATCTTATTAAAAAAGGCATTGCTGAAATGTTAATTCAAATGCCTGTTTACAGGTTTTACAATTATAGTTTTCCTTTAAAGGGCGATGATGCAGTGGAGATGGAAAATATTCTAAGGAAGATGGCTCAGCAGACAGAACTTATTCCAATTACATCTCTTTTTAGTAAAATTTTTATACAAACCGATGAACTTCCTGTCAGTTTTAATCTGGAGAAGTTGAGTGCATTTTACCAGCGCTTAATGCAGTTTACAGGGCCATTGATGGCCAAGGGAGTGGAAGATACTGTAATGTATACTTATAACCGTTTTGTTGGGCACTCAGAAGTAGGTGATGCACCGGCGGCATTTGGATTAAGTGTTGATGATTTTCATTCAAAAATGATTGATAGACAACACTTTTGGCCGTTTGCATTAAATGCAAGTTCAACTCATGATACCAAGCGTGGTGAAGATTTCAGGGCTAGAATAAATGTGCTAACTGATATACCGGAGAAGTGGGAGAATTTAATACACGATTTGATTTCAGCTATCAATGACTCTGATAGACTTAGATTGTATTTCGAAAACGTTCATAAAAATGATTTCTATTTAATTATACAAACTATTTTAGGCATGTTGCCCATGCCAGGTGAGCAAGATGATGATGTTGAAAACCGGCTGTTTAACTATATTGAAAAAGCACTGAGAGAAGCAAAGAAAAGATCGGGATGGGCTGAACCGAACGATGAATATGAACAGTTATTAAAAGATTTTACTTCGGCAATTTTAGATCAAAAAGAGGCGAGTTCTGCTTTAATTTATTCTTTTTTATATGAAATTTCAGATTTCGGTGTAGTAAATAGCTTATCTCAGCAATTATTGAAGTTCACCAGTCCGGGAATTCCTGATGTTTACCAGGGGACTGAATTGTGGGATTTAAGCTTAGTGGATCCGGATAACAGAAGGCCTGTTGATTACAGTAAACGGAAAGCATTTCTGGAAATGGATTCCCCGCTTCAAACACTTTGGCAAGGCAGAAACTCGGGCGAGGTGAAGTTATGGCTAACTAAACAATTGATCCATTATCGAAACCAGAATTCTAATTTATTCATCAAGGGCGAATACGTACCGTTGGAAGTAAAGGGAAAATACAAGGAAAATATTATTGCTTATGCCCGTAAATATCAGGATAAGTACGTCCTTATTGCACTTCCTTTAGGAATGGCATCTATAGCAGCCCAAAAAGATATCGAAAAGTTTGATTGGCTTGATACGCAGGTTATTTTACCCAAAAATGCGCCTACCAGATGGGCTGATGTCTTAAGTAAAAATGATGGTGTGAAGGATTTTCTGAATGATGGTATTCTGATTAATCAATTGTTTGTTAAGATTCCACTAGCCATTATAGAATTAAGGTATAAAGAAAATAAAAGAAGTGCAGGGATTTTAATGCACATTACTTCTTTACCATCTAAATATGGTATCGGTGATTTAGGCGAAGGGGCGAGACAATTTATGGATTACCTGTCGGATACCCATCAAACCTACTGGCAGATATTACCATTAAATCCTACTAAAAAAGAGAATGGCTACAGTCCTTATTCGTGCAATTCTGCCCATGCAGGAAATATTTTGCTTATTGATTTAGTACAATTAAGTGATGATGGTTTATTGTCAAAAGATCAGTTAGATCAAAGTGAACTAGCTTCCAGTACGCAAATAGATTTTGGCGCAGTTGAGCAATCTAAACTAAAAGCCTTGCACCAGGCTTATCTGAATTTTACAGAAATGAGGCCAACGGAAATGATAAAAGCTTATGATTATTTTTGCGAAACTGAGCAGGATTGGTTAGATGATTTTTCTCTTTACAAGGCTATAAAATCCCATCACCGTCAATTGGAATGGTATAATTGGCCAACGCCATATAAAACGAAAGCCGCTGAAGCCGTTAAGGAGTTTAGTGAAAAATATTCGAATGAAATCAATGAAATCAAATGGCAGCAGTTTATTTTCTTCAAACAATGGTCTTTATTAAAGCAATACGCCCTTAAAAGAGGGATTAAAATTATTGGTGACTTACCTTTTTATTTAGATCATGATTCGGTAGAGGTATGGACTAATCCTTCTCTTTTTAAATTAGACCAGGATTTGAAACCTACACATGTTGCCGGCGTGCCGCCTGATTATTTTAATGAAAAGGGGCAGCTCTGGGGAATGCCAATATTTAACTGGAATAAAATGAAAGAAAATGGCTATCAATGGTGGTTAAATCGACTGGAAAAGAACATGGAAATGTTTGATTTGTTAAGATTAGATCATTTCAGAGCCTTTTCTTCTTATTGGGAAGTTCCGGCAGGCGATAAAGATGCCACTGGCGGCGTCTGGCAAAAAGGAGCAGGGAGGGATTTCTTTTTAGCTGTAGAACAAAAGTTTAAAAACATGCCGTTTATTGCTGAAGATTTAGGTGAAATTGATGATGAAGTAGAACTTTTAAGAGATATGTTTAACTTGCCAGGAATGAGGGTTTTACAATTTGGATTTGGGAGTGATTTGTTGGATTCACTGCATATCCCTCACACGTTTAATAAAAACAGTGTAGCCTACACGGGAACTCATGATAACAATACGATAAAAGGCTGGTACTGCAATGATATTGATTATGCGACTCAACAAAGAATGAAAGAATACCTGGAAAAGCATATTAGTGATGATAATGTCCATGACGTTACTATTAGAGTTATTTATGCATCCGTTTCAGAAATTGCTATAATCCCAATACAAGATGTGCTTGGATTGGATGAATCATCAAGAATGAATGTGCCCGGCGCATCGACCGGTAATTGGCTATGGCGACTGGATGCAAAGCAATTATTACCTACAACAGAGCGACTACAAAACTTAACTGTAAAATATGGAAGGGCCATTTAGCTATCGTTGATACCAAGCATATTGTTCAGTTGGTTCTGCCATTTTATTTAATACAGGTATGATTTTCTGAGCAGATGGAATTGAATATCATGTTATTATTGGACAATGGTTCTGTTAATAATGTCTATACGGTGTAAATTTGCGCATAATTGATATTTTTTGTATTTTTAATCATACTTTTTTATTAGTATTGTGCTATATTATACTTCTTCATAGATGAACCAGAAAAGAAACGGGACGATTAGTGTAGTGGATCTAGAAAATAATTGCGGCTTAATTGTTGATGAAAATGGTCAGGATATACCATTTTCATTAAAAGATGCACCAGAAACATTTCAATTGGATACTCAGGTTAGCTTTAATATCGAATTGAGCGAAAACGGGCTGGCTGCCATAAACATCCAGAAAATAACGCGATAATAAACATGCGCTCATGAATAGCGAATTTATTTAAATGATTACCGTATTTATACGGTCGTTTTCCAAAAAAGGCCGCTTATTATTATTTTTAAAACAGGCTTGAGCCATCCATTATTAATAATTGTCACATTAAACAATTGGATCTAACAGAGTATGATTCTATTAAAGTGTTGTTAATCAGTTTCTTATGGTTTATGTTTTATTTTCTAATCTTTTACAGTATTTAACACATCATAATTAGCTTTCTTTAAAAAAATATATATATTTGTTCTTACCCTTTCGAGGGTATGTTTTTCATAGGTAGATGTAGGGTCAGGACTTTTGTTCTGGCCCTTTTTTATTGTTTAATGTGCTTATTTAGCCCTATTTTTGTATCATGAACAAAAGAAAAGTGATTGTTGCTGTAACAGGTGCCAGCGGATCGGTTTATGCTAAAGTATTATTTGATCATTTAATTAATCTTAAAGACCAGATTGAGGCAGTTGGCGTAGTTATGAGCGATAATGCCAGGGATGTTTGGCAATTTGAACTCGGGAATCAAGATTACAATAATTTAAATCATTTCACTTTCTACAGCAAAAACGATTTCTATGCACCTTTTGCATCTGGTTCTGCAAAATATGATACCATGATTATTGTGCCGTGCTCCATGGGCACGCTGGGAAGGATTGCTTCCGGTATTTCAAACGATTTGATCTCCAGGGCGGCAGACGTCATTTTAAAAGAACGCAGGAAATTAATAGCAGTTGTTCGAGACACACCGTTTAGCTTAATTCATATTAACAATATGAAAACCATCACCGAGGCAGGAGGAATTATTTGTCCGGCAAATCCTTCATTTTACAGCTTACCAAAAACTATTGAGGAAGCCGCCGCAACGGTGATTAGCAGAGTGATTGATTTAGCAGGCTTTGAACAGGAAAGTTACCGCTGGCAGGAGAATGGTTGAAATGTTAACAGACTGTAATATACGTTTCATCTCTAAACACGTATCACGATAGTTTGATGTAATTTCTTATCTTTGTGCCTTCAATGAAAAAGGTAGCATTTTATACATTAGGTTGTAAATTAAATTTCTCAGAAACATCAACTATCGGTCGGTTATTTACTGATGCAGGTTATGCTGTGGTCGAGTTTCAGGATCAGGCTGACGTATATGTTATCAATACTTGTTCTGTTACGGACCATGCGGATAAAAAATGCCGCAAGGTTGTTAAAGAAGCTTTAAAGTACTCGCCAAACGCTTTTGTTACCATTGTAGGTTGTTATGCACAACTTAAGCCCCAGGAAATTGCAGAAATTGAAGGAGTGGATATGGTATTGGGTGCCGCAGAAAAATTCCGGATTGTTGAATATATTTCTGATTTAACCAAGCAACCTAAAGCGGTTGTTTACCAGCAGAATATTGAAAAAGTAAATCATAATTTCATTGCTTCTTATTCTATCGGCGATCGTACCCGTACTTTCTTAAAAGTTCAGGATGGATGCGATTATCCTTGTACATACTGCACCATTCCTCTGGCTCGGGGAGCAAGCAGGAGTGATAGCATAGAGAACGTTGTAGGGCGTGCTAAAATGATCGCTGAAAGCGGTGTAAAAGAAATTGTTCTTACTGGTGTTAATCTGGGCGATTTTGGTATTCGTAATGGCGAACGTGAAGATAAGTTTTTCGATTTGGTAAAAGCATTAGATGAAGTAGAAGGAATCGAGAGAATCCGGATTTCGTCCATCGAGCCAAATTTGTTAAGCAATGAGATTATTGAGTTTGTAGCGACTTCAAAAAGATTTGTACCACATTTTCACATTCCTTTGCAATCTGGTTCTGACAAAATTTTGGGTTTAATGCGTCGTCGTTACCGCAGGGATTTATATGTTGAGCGTGTTGCTAAAATTAAGGAAGTAATGCCGCATTGTTGTATTGGTGTTGATGTAATCGTTGGTTTTCCAGGGGAAACTAAAGAAGATTTTCTTGACACTTATCAATTTATAAATGAACTGGATGTTTCTTATTTACACGTGTTTACCTATTCAGAACGCGAATTAACTGTCGCAGCAGAAATGAAAGGTGTTGTTGCAGGAAGTGAACGTAATGAAAGAAGTAAAATGCTTCATATTTTATCTGATAAAAAACGCAGGGCATTCTACGATTCGCAGATTGGTAGCGATGCGGAAGTATTATTTGAAGCAGATCAAAAATCAGGTTTTATGCATGGCTTTACCAAAAATTATGTTAAGGTGCGTGCTAAATACGATCCGTTAATGGTTAACGAGCTAAAAGGTGTTAAATTGGCGGGTATTACCGCAGATGGCGAAGTAGAAGTTACCGAGTTAGAAACTAACTACGCACACCACTAGTATCCACGTTTATAATAAAAGTCAGGATATACGCTATGTCCTCGTTTTTAAGTCAAGATTTTGCCTCTTGTCTGAATTTGATGCTTTCATTTCAACTCTTTAAGCAATAATCTTAATGCTTTCAGCTTTAACCTTTGTTTGTTATCTTCGCATCAAATTATTTTTATGTTTCCTACCGTTTCGCATTTTTTAGAATATTTGTTTGGCATTAATTTGCCCTTGCCCTTTAATACTTTTGGCGTATTTGTAGCTGTTGCTTTCGTTGCTGGTTACTGGGCTTTTACTAAAGAACTGAAACGTAAAGAGTCATTAGGTGTTCTTCATCCTATAAAGAAAACGGTTATTATAGGTAAACCTGCTACCACTACTGAATTAATTACTAACGGGTTATTTGGTTTTATCATTGGCTACAAACTCGTATATGCTTTACTCAATTATTCCCTTTTTGTAAATGATGCACAATCTGTTCTGATGTCTACCAAAGGGAATATTCTGGGTGGATTGTTTTTTGCGGGATTATTTGCATACTGGGACTACAAGGAAAAAGATAAGCATAAATTAAGCAAGCCTCAGGAGACTCAGGTTACTATTCATCCTTACCAGTTAATGAGTAATTTAATTGTTTGGGCAGCTATCTGGGGATTTTTAGGGGCAAAATTTTTCGATAATTTGGAATATTGGGATGATTTCGTGCAACACCCTATCGAACGCCTTTTATCTTTTAGTGGATTAACTTTTTACGGTGGCTTAATTTGCGGAGGTGCTGCTGTTTTAATTATCGCTAAAAGAAATGGAATAAAACCATTACACATGCTTGATGTGGGCGGTCCGGGTATGATGCTGGCTTACGCTGTTGGTCGCATTGGTTGTCATTTATCGGGCGATGGTGACTGGGGGGTTGTAAATCCAGATCCTAAACCATTTTCGTGGTTGCCAGACTGGCTGTGGTCGTACAAATACCCTAACAACGTAGTAGGCGAAGGTATTCCAATTCCAGGTTGTTCAGGTAAATTTTGCAACGAGTTGGCACAAGGTGTATATCCAACACCACTTTATGAGGTAATTGCCTGTTTAATTTTATTTGCTTTTTTATGGAGCATTAGGGATAAAATAAAAGCGCCAGGTTTAATGTTTGGTATTTACATGATTTTAAATGGTATTGAAAGATTCTGTATCGAATTAATTCGTGTAAACTCTAAATATCATGTTTTTGGTTTACCACCATTTACTCAGGCCGAAATGATTTCAAGTTTTCTGGTAATTGGCGGCATAGCATTATGTGTGTATGCTTTGCGTAATAAAAACCAGCTGGCATAATTCTTTACGCTCAAATTATTTTAATAAACTTTTTAATTGGTTATTTACACCATATGAATTACGAATTAATTTGCAATAAGGTCATCTCCATTGTTCGCCTTACTGGTAACTTTATCCGCAAGGAAGCGTTGCAGTTTGATGCCAACAGTATTGAATATAAGGGTTTAAATGACATGGTTTCTTATGTAGATAAAACTGCAGAGCAGAAACTTGTCCAAAACCTTGAAAAACTAATTCCTGATGCGGGATTCATCACAGAAGAAAAAACGATTAACAGGGTAGGTAAAACTTATACCTGGATTATCGATCCTCTTGATGGAACTACCAATTTTATTCATGGCATCCCGGCCTATGGTATTAGCGTAGCGCTTTATGAAGAAGGTGCGCCGGTTATTGGCGTTGTTTATGAGCTTAACAGAGGAGAAATGTTCTATTCTTATAAAGGTGGGAATGCTTTTATGAATAAAAAAGAGATTAAGGTTTCCAATAATCCGGATTTACCATCAAGTTTATTAGCCACCGGATTCCCTTATTATCAGTTTGACAAACAGCAGCAATATTTGAAACTGCTGGAAGAAATGATGCAAAAAACTCACGGAGTACGTCGCATTGGTGCAGCAGCCATTGATTTGGTATATACTGCATGTGGTCGTTTTGATGCATTTTTTGAATATAATTTACAACAGTGGGATTTTGCTGCAGGTTGTTTTATCGTTCAACAAGCTGGTGGAGAGGTTTTTGATTTTTCAGGAGGAAACGATTACTTTAACAAGCGGGAAATTTTAGCCACCAATGGAAAACTGACTGCAGAAATGTTATCTGCTATTAAAAAATATTTCTAAGGTATAACAGGGCTTGCCCAAACAGTTAATGCTGTTTGGGTTTTATAATATAATAAGCATTATTATCTGATCGTAATAGGGTAAAGTTCAGTCGATCTGACGAGTAATACTCCAGTTTTTTTTCTGTGCAGTTTTTGATATTATCATTATGTGAATAAATGCTATCCATTCTGATGTGAAGAATGCCTTTCGGTAATGTTAAGTTGTAAAATCTATTACCATTATATTTCACACTTTCAATATCGTTGCAGTGGAAAGCGCTTGTTTTGTAGAAATGAATCATTTTTAAAGCATTATTGTCTGCCTTTATTTCCTCTAATGTCCAGTTCTTGTTTTTTTGAATATCATTAAAAAATTGTCTTTCCTTGCTGCCATTAAAAATCCATGTCATAAATTCTTTTTCATTGTAATCTGTAATCAATCCTCCCTTTATAATCGCCGGATAAAAATCATTGGTTTCCAGGTCATCGCGTCCGGCGCTATCTATAATATTTCCATTTTTATCAATTCTATAAATCGTTTCAATACCATCATCCTTGTTTCCAGAACTTATTTTGCAGGCAATAATGACTTCATCCTTTTCTCTATATAAATAGGGTTGATCAGCATAGTTATAAGGGCTTGCAGATAATAATAAATTAACTTCATACTGATTGCTACTGATGCCATTTTCTAAATTATTGTAGGATTTAAATTTTGAATCCAATGTGGGCTGTGAAATGAGGTTCGCCTTATAAAAAGCAAAAATACTTAAAGCAATAAGCAAGCAGATTACTAATCCAAAATTAATATTGCTGCGTAATAGGCCAATATTATTATTATGATTTTTAGGTGCAGGGAAATAAGTAACAACGGTAATAACTGCTATACAGATTACAATAAAAACTACATGTTTGATGATAAAATCTTTCAATATGAGATAATAGTCGCTACTTTGCGGAAAAGGTTTGATGTTATTAAATGCATGAATTAACCAGGATAGTAGCGCAACTACTAAAAAGGGCAGTACAAAAGCTAGAAAGATATTCGGATATATTTTACTGTTTTGAATCAAGTAAGAAACACCTTTGATTCCAAAGAAATAGGCGAAAAATAAAGCGAAAGCATACGCAGCAAGAACAATGTATACTACTGCGGCTACCACATTTAGTGTACTATGAAAATAATAAAAGTAGGTAAAAGCTACTAATATAATTGCAAGTATTATTGCTTTCAAGTTTTCCATGCTTATTTATTTAAGATGATTTATACTAATCTAATTCATTTATATTTTCGAGCTAAACAAATTAATTAAGAGCACAGCCCTTTTAACTATTCGCTGGTTATAAATTATTATTTGTTAAGTCATTCTAGAAGGCAAAAAAAAAGTCTTGGTGTGAACCAAGACCTCTTACTTAAAAACTATGAAAAATATTTTTGTTATAAAGCTTCAGAAACTACATCAGTAACTTCCGGAACCATTCTTTGCAGTAAATTTTGAATGCCTGATTTAAGTGTGATGGTAGAGGAAGGACAACCACTGCAAGAACCGCGTAATTCTACCGTCACTACACCTTCTTCAAAAGATTTGTAAGTAATTGCACCGCCATCCTGTTCAACTGCCGGACGAACATAGTCATGTAGAATTTGCTGAATTTTAATTTCAGTTTCTGATCCTTCGAAAGCAGGAGCTTCATCGGCAGTAACTTCTTTAATCTTTAATTCAGACTCTACAGCACCTTTAACAAACTCTTTTAAAATTGCTTCAATATCAGCCCAGTCTGCATCATCAGTTTTGGTGATGGTAACAAAGTTACTTGCGAAAAAAACGCCAGAAACAAAATTGAATTTAAATAACTCCTTGGCAAATGGAGATTGTTCAGCACTTTCTTTAGTAGCGAAATCTTCACTTCCGTTAATTAACAGCTTGTTTACCATAAATTTCATGGTGGCTGGATTCGGAGTTTGTTCTGTATATACGTTAATGGTCATATCTAATCAATTTGATTATACAAAATTAACAATTACTCGCCAATATCGCTTTTGCAAGCTGTCTGTTTAGCGTCAATTTAATCAATTAAAAAATACCGGTATAATTAAATGGTGTAATGGTTCTTAATTGTACTTTAACCTCTTCAGCTATCACCAGGCCTTCAATAAATGTTGCAATACTTTCAGCATTTATTTTGGAATTGGTACGCGTTAATTCTTTTAGTGCTTCATACGGATTAGGGAAGTTCTCTCTACGTAAAACAGTTTGAATTGCTTCCGCAACAACAGCCCAGTTATCATCTAAATCGGCCTTTAATGCTGCTTCATTCAATAGGATTTTATTTAATCCTCTCAAAGTAGCCTGAATGGCAATTAAAGTATGGCCAAAGGGAACACCAATATTTCTTAATACGGTAGAATCTGTTAAATCTCTTTGAAGGCGTGAAATGGGTAATTTCGCTGCAAAAAACTCGAACAAAGCATTGGCAATACCTGCATTACCTTCTGCATTTTCGAAATCGATTGGATTAACTTTATGCGGCATAGCCGATGAACCTATCTCGCCTGCTTTAATTTTTTGTTTAAAATAATTCTTAGAAATGTAGGTCCAGATATCACGATCAAGGTCGATAATAATGTTGTTAATCCTTTTTAATGCATCACATTGTGCCGCAAACTGGTCGTAATGTTCGATTTGTGTAGTATGCTGAGCCCTGGTGAGTCCTAAAGTATTATTTACGAGTTGATTTGAAAAATCAACCCAGTTAATTTGTGGATAAGCAATATGGTGTGCATTGAAATTACCTGTTGCACCACCAAATTTTGCACTGTTCGGAATGGCTTTCAAAGCTTCAACCTGAATGGTTAGGCGGTCTGCAAATACTAAAAACTCTTTTCCTAATTTAGTTGGCGATGCAGGCTGTCCATGGGTGTGTGCCAGCATGGGAATGTCTTTCCATTCAGTTGCCAGTGCCTTAATTTTTTCAATCAATGTTGAAATAGCAGGGTAGTAGCTTTCGGTTAATGCCAGCTTTACCGTATATGGAATTGCAGTATTATTAATATCCTGAGAAGTTAAACCAAAATGGATAAACTCTTTGTAATCTTGCAGAGAAAGCGCATCAAATTTGGCTTTGATAAAATATTCAACTGCTTTAACATCATGGTTAGTTACTTTTTCTGTTTCTTTGATCTCCAGCGCATCTGCTTCAGAAAAGTTTTGATGTATTCCGCGTAGTTTTTCAAAAAGAGATCGATCAAAGTTTTCTAAACCTGGTAAATTAATTTCGCATAAAGCAATAAAATACTCCACTTCTACAAAAACACGATATTTTATCAGGGCTTCTTCTGAAAAATAGTTAGCCAAACTCTCGGTTGTTTTTCTGTAACGACCATCAACTGGTGAAATTGCTTGTAGCGATGTTAAATTCATTATGCGTATTATAATTTTGCCGCAAATTTACTACAATTGATGGATTTTGAGCTTTATAAATAGATTAATTTTAAGGGACAGGCTGAGGTAAGTTGAGAAATCAAAGCGTTAGTCAAAAAAAATAGCCTTAAAGTTATTGAAGGCCATTTGACAGATAGAAATGTATTAGTGTTTTAAAACAGTCGTATCAGCTTTAACACCTGTATCAGCAAATGTAGTGTCGGCTTAATCGTTGTATTTGCAGTAACTGTAGTGTCATGAACTAAAGATTTGGCATCTCCGCTTTTTCAGTAGACTCGACACATGTAGCAACATTTAATGATAAAGCCACGGCTAAGAAGCCTAATTTAAATGCATTTTTTATATTGAATTTTTTTTAAATGTTTTTATAATTAATACCGGTTTAAGGAAAAGATACCCCATAATAACAATAAAGCTCCAATCCTAAACGGATTGAAGCTTTATATTTTGAAAACTAAAAACTAGTGTTTTACAACAGTAGTGTCAGTTTTAACAACTGTATCAGCAACAGTAGTATCAGCTTTAACAGTAGTATCAGCAGTGATGGTAGTGTCAGCACCTAAAGTATCTGTACCTTCAGCTTTTTTCTCTGAGTTACAAGCTACGAATGATAAAGATAAAGCGATAGCTAAGAAGCCTAATTTGAATGCATTTTTCATTTTGAAATTTCGTTTTAAGTAATTAATTAATTTACCCTTAATACGAGTAACCCAAAAAGGTAACCCAAAAAAAATAAAAAAATAAAAAAAGCTTCAAACCCTTAGGAATGAAGCTTTTCTATATCATTTTGGCTAAAACTAGTGTTTTACAACAGTAGTATCAGTTTTAACAACTGTATCAGCAACAGTAGTATCAGCTTTAACAGTAGTATCAGCAGTGATCGTAGTATCAGCACCTAAAGTATCTGTACCTTCAGCTTTTTTCTCTGAGTTACAAGCTACGAATGATAAAGATAAAGCGATAGCTAAGAAGCCTAATTTGAATGCATTTTTCATTTTGAAATTTCGTTTTAAGTAATTAATTAATTTACCCTTAATACGAGTAACCCAAAAAGGTAACCCAAAAAAAATAAAAAAATAAAAAAAGCTTCAAACCCTTAGGAATGAAGCTTTTCTATATCATTTTGGCTAAAACTAGTGTTTTACAACAGTAGTATCAGTTTTAACAACTGTATCAGCAACAGTAGTATCAGCTTTAACAGTAGTATCAGCAGTGATCGTAGTATCAGCACCTAAAGTATCTGTACCTTCAGCTTTTTTCTCTGAGTTACAAGCTACAACTGATAAAGATAAAGCGATAGCTAAAAAGCCTAATTTGAATGCATTTTTCATTTTTTGAATTTTTTAAGTAATTAATTTCTTGTTAATGCCGCAAAGGTAAAAAGGTAACCCGATTAATTTAAAAAAATTGAAAATATTTTTTCTGGCCTTTGGGTTACCCTCTATGTGGATAATGTATTAAACAATGATGTAAGGGTGTAAATAAATTTTATTTAATATTGGGTTACCATTTCACGAAAAACGTATTAACTAGTGAGTAACAGTTTAAAGAGTTCAGTTCCAACAGATAGAGAGGTTATTTTAGGTATTCTAAATAACTCAGAAGATATACTTAACAAATTGTACAAAGCGTATTATACGATGGTTCTACAATTTATTTTGAATAATAACGGAGATGAAGATGATGCAAAGGACGTTTACCAGGAGGCCATTATCATTCTCTATAATAAAATAAAGGAAGGGAATTTTGAGCTAAGCAGTAAACTCAAAACTTATATTTATTCGGTTTGCAGACGTATTTGGCTTAAGAAATTAAGTTTAAACAGCAAAAAATCTGGAAATATTACCGATTACGAAGATATATTAGTGGTAGAGGATGATGTGGAAGCTCATGAAGAGAAAGATGCCACTTTTGCGAAAATGCAATCAGCGCTTGATCATTTAGGAGAACCTTGTAAAACGATTATTCAGGATTTTTATATCCATAATTTATCAATGCAGGATATTTGTGAGAAGTTTGGTTACACCAATACGGATAATGCAAAGACGCAGAAATATAAATGCCTGCAAAGATTAAAGAAAATATTTTTTCAACCATAGTTATTGACAATGAGAAACGATTTGGAGTTAGACGGGATTATTGAAGATTATCTTTTAGGTAAGCTTAATCCACAAGAAACAGCAGCTTTTGAAACCTTGCGCCGCAATGATGCGTCGGTTGATCATAAAGTAGTTTCCCATAAATTCTTTTTGGAGTCTATGGAGATGTTTGCTGTTCAAAGCCGTTTAAAAGAGCAATTAGACAGTATTCATGCTGAAATTGATGTGCAAAATTTGTCAGAAAGCTTAAGACCTCATCCATCTAAAGTGGTTCAGTTATGGCGGAGACATAAATCTGCAATAGCAGTAGCGGCGTCATTTTTAGTGCTTTCTCTTGTTTCAGTTTATTCTATACAACACAACTCCAAGCAAAAAGAACAGCTCATTTTACTTAGTAATTTGAGTAATAAGGTCAATAAAGCAATTAAAACTCAAAATACCTTAATCAGAGATTTTAATAATTCAGCCAATGCTGCCGGCAAAAACATGGTTCAAAATAGTGTGGGTGGCACCGGTTTTGCTATTTCGGCAAATGGATACATCTTAACCAATTATCACATCATAAAAGGTGCAGATTCACTTTATGTACAAAACAGCAAAGGCGAATCTTTTAAGGTGAAAGCTACCTATACTGATTCTCAAAACGATATCGCGATTTTGAAAATCAGCGATAAAAACTTTAACAATTTATCATCCATTCCTTATACCATTAAAAAGGGTACAAGCGGTATTGGAGAAATGGTATATACATTGGGATATCCTAAGGATGATGCTGTTTTAGGTGAAGGTTATGTGAGTTCGAAAAATGGTTTCGTAGGTGATACCACACAATATCAGGTATCCATGGCCGTAAATCCGGGTAATAGTGGTGGTCCGGTATTGGATAATGACGGGAACTTAGTCGGAATTATCAGTGGCAAACCAGATCAAACTGAAGGAGCTGCATTTGCTGTTAAGTCGAAATACATTTTAGAGGCTATGAGGGCTATTCCTCAGGATTCTTTAGGTAAAAACAAAATATCTGCAAATAAACGCAGCAGTTTGTCGGGTTTAAAGAGGACCAAACAAATCGAAAAAATTCAGGATTATGTTTTCATGATCAAAGCTTATAACTAAATCCCTAATAAATTAATATTCTTAGCGCCCTGTTGATTAATTTCAATAGGGTTTTTTATTTCATTATATTTTGCATCAAATCAATATAAAATCTATGTATTTACTATGGTAATGCTTAAGTTTGTTTAAATCAATTTAAAAATAGCATACCATGAGCATAAGACTAGGCGATACCGCACCAAATTTTACCGCTGATACATCAATTGGCCACATAGATTTTTATGAATATTTAGGAGATAGCTGGGGTGTTTTATTCTCTCATCCGGCAGACTTCACACCTGTATGTACAACCGAACTTGGCAGAACAGCTGCTTTAAAAGACGAATTTGAAAAAAGAAATGTAAAAGTATTGGCGATAAGCGTGGATTCTGCTGAGTCGCACAAGAGCTGGATTAGCGACATAAATGAAACCCAGAATACATCAGTAGAGTTTCCAATCATTGCTGATCCTGAAAAAACTGTTGCGAATCTGTATGATATGATTCATCCAAATGCTTCTGAAACATTAACTGTAAGGTCTTTATTTGTGATCAGTCCGGATAAAAAGGTAAAGTTAATAATTACTTATCCAGCCTCTACAGGAAGGAATTTTAATGAGGTTTTACGGGTAATTGATTCATTACAGCTTACTGCCAACTATAGTGTGGCAACGCCGGCAGATTGGCAGGATGGGGAAGATGTGATTGTTGTAAACAGTATCAAAACGGAGGATATTCCGGCTAAGTTTCCAAAGGGCCATCAAGTGATTAAGCCTTATTTACGTACTACTCCACAACCAAACAAGTAAGAAAATTACCTTTCGCAACTTTTTTGTTCATTTTGATTTGGAGAGTTGTTTTACAGGTGTAATTAATTATATTTGATAGTTTTGTTTCAGTATTAACGCTCAATCTGGTTGTTTAAATAATAAAACCGATTGACTAAAAGAAGATCAAAGCATAAATTTTATTTTTTTATACATTTTTTTATTTTTTTATGGCAACCGGAAAAGTTAAATGGTTTAATGCAGAAAAAGGCTTCGGATTTATTGTTCAAGAAGACAATAACGACATATTTGTACACTTCAAAGATGTTTTAGGCGGAATAGATAGTTTGAAAGAGAACGATTCAGTTGAATTTGAAGTTGCAGAAGGTAGAAAAGGGTTACAGGCAGTGAAAGTTAAAAAAATTTAAACTTAGTTATACCGTTTTATTAATCTTACAAAAGCCTTTTCTCACCGAAAGGCTTTTTGCATTTAATAATACTGTAGTATTTTTGCGCTGATAATGATGTTTCGCTCGCTGATATCTTTTGTAAATATTAAAAACTCATCTTTATCGGCAATGATTTTATATTTTTTTACCAATTCTTCTGCTTTTGCCGGATAATTGCGAACAATTACATTTCCCTTTAAAGCATGATGTTTCTTAATCTCCCTTGAAGAAAAAATTTCTTTAACTTCAAAAATTCTTCCTGGAAAATCGGTATTTAATTGTTTTGAAGTATAAAGCTGAGATTGCGGATGGAGTTTATGTATTTGATACTTTTTGCCAATTAAATTGAAAGCACCTGATTTAAGCAATGCAGCGTCAGGTTCATAAAGAAAGTCTTCCGGTTGCATTTTGTTTGCAAAGTTAACTTCGGTATTAAGATCATTTAGTTTAAAACTGAAGTGTTTTTCTTCATCATTCAACGTCACAGCATTGATAGTTGTTACCCCTTCAAAGCCTTTTTCTAAAATCCAAAGTAATTCTTTGCACTCGTTTTTTACACTGACAATTTGAATTTCTGCAACGTTTTTTAGCTCACCTAAACCTGCAGATAGATCAAGCAAAGGTGCGGTTTTGATGATCACTCTTTTTGATACAGCTAAAAGTTTATCGAGATTACTCACAACGTTAGGGGTGCAATCTTTCAGCATAAAAACTTTTCCTGTCTCTGCTCTTCGGGCAGGGTCTACATAAATGGTGTCGAATTTTAGCTCAGTTGTTCCGAGGTATTCCAAACCGTCAACATTCTGGAAAGAAATATTGTTTACATTTAGCAGGCATGCATTATATTGTGCAATTTCAGATAATTCAGAATTTATTTCACAATGTGTTACAGCCTTTGCTTTTTTAGCAAAGTAATATGCATCTACACCGAAACCTCCGGTTATATCAACTAATGATTGACCCACAACCAGTTTAGCCTTATAGTGAGCCGTTGTTTCTGACGAAGTTTGCTCAATAGAAAGCGGGCTTGGGTAATAAATTAGCTTAGTGTTAAACCAAGTTGGTAATTTTTTTCTTGCTTTTTTTCTGGCATGGATTTGGCCAGCAAGTTCTGCAGCAGTAATGCCGTCAAAAGTGCTTCTACTCAAAGCGATTTTAGTTATATCTGCATCCAGATGAGTTTGGATGTACTGCTGCACATTTTGATCTAGAATTGCTCTGTTCATATTGTTACTCAGCAACGCTGTTTTTCATCACCATTTGGCAAGTATGCCTGCTTTTTACTTCCAGCAGGATATCTTTATTAAGCGCAACGCGATCAATTGTATTTTGGTTATAGTATCTAATCGTTACTAATTCCAATCCCTTATTGTATTTTATAGTAAACTCCTCCGATAAATCGTTAATCAATTGTTCAATCTTAGTTTGATGATCGTCTACACTTACAGAAAAACTGATTGCAGAGTTTAGCATTGTATTGATTTTAATTTTATGCTTATGAAAGAGATCGAAAATATTGCTTAAATTCTCTTCAATAATAAAAGAATAATCTTTAGGAAAAACAGAAATTAAGGCCTGATTAATTTTGAAAATGAAAGAAGGTACCGGAAGCGGATTGCTCTCTTTGGTAATGGCTGTGCCCAAACCTTCAGGCTGAATAAATGACCTTACGAAAAGTGGTATTCCTTTATTTTGCAGTGGCTTGATTGTTTTTGGATGAATAACCGTTGCGCCGTAATAAGTTAACTCAATGGCATCATGATAAGATAATTGATCAATTTTTTCTGTTTCATCAAACCATTTCGGATCAGCATTTAAAACACCCGGAACATCTTTCCAAATGGTTAAAGCGGCAGCATTTAAGCAAGATGCAAAAATGGCAGCAGAATAATCAGATCCTTCTCTTCCTAGCGTAGTCGTATAATTTTCACTTGTACCACCAATAAATCCCTGCGTTACAATAATGTTTTCTTCAAGTAAGGGAACTAAATCCCGTTGAATGAGTTGATTACTTTTAGTCCAGTCTACTTTTCCTTCACGATAAGTATTATCTGTCTGTATATAGTTTCTGGCATCTACCCATTGCGAATTATTTCCTGTTTCGTTTAGAAAGGCGGCAACAATTTTAGTCGAGACAACTTCACCGATAGAAACGATTTGGTCGTAAATATAATCAGCATCATTATCAGGTTCATCTTCAATAAGCCAATCAATTTCCACAAAAGAATTTGCTATATCATCGTAAATAGGATGTTTTTTGTTTTCGAATAACTGCCCGATGATATTAAAATGAAAGTGCTTGATTTCATCAAAAATAGCATTAGCATCTTGGTTATTGGCTAGATAAGCTTGCGTAAGTTCTTCTAATTTATTGGTTATTTTTCCCATTGCCGAAACAACAATGAGCAAATTCCCGTTTCGATAGTTGCGAACTATGTTGGCTAAATTTCTAACACCATCTGCATCTTTAACAGATGCTCCTCCAAATTTAAAAATATCCATATTTAAAACGCCTTAACCTGTTCCTCCGAAAGTGCTGCATTTAACCAGCCACTTTCCAAATGTGCTTTATATTTATTGTAAAAATTTATGGCTGGTTCGTTCCAGTCCAGCACCTGCCAAACCATTCCATTATATTTTTCGCTTTTGGCTTCTTCAATAACCTTTTCGAAAAGTAGTTTACCGATACCTTTTCCACGCATGTTTTCGGTTACAATAAAATCCTCCAGATACAATCTGCAGCCTTTCCAGGTTGAATAACGTGTATAATAGAGTGCGAAACCCACAATTTGTTTATTTACAACTGCTACGAAAGCTTTCCAAACCGGGTTGATGCCAAAGCCGGCTTCAATAAAATGGTTAAGGTTAACCGTAACTTCTGCTGGCGCCTTTTCGTAAAGGGCCAGTTCGTTAATAAGTTCCAGTAAGCTTGGGCAATCTTCCGCCTGCGCTATTCTAATGTTTACTTCCATTTAATTTGCAGGGGTGTTTTTAAAATGTTTAATCATTCGCTTACCAAAAATGCTGCTTCCAATTCGCACCATTGTACTGCCTTCCTCAATAGCAATTTTATAGTCGGCACTCATTCCGGTCGAAATTTCTTTAAAAGCATCATCATTACGGAAAAAGCTGGTTTTAATTCCATCAAAAAATACTTTCAGCTCATTAAACTCTATAGTGATCTGTTTCGGGTTTTTTGTATTGGTCGCAATCCCCATTAAGCCTGTAATCCTGATGTTTTTTAACTCCTGATATTCTTCTGATCTCAATAGTTCAATCACTTCATCATAAGCTAATCCAAATTTTGTGTCTTCATCGGCAATGTAAACCTGCAAAAGACAATCGATTACTCTTTTGTTTTTTTGCGCCTGTTTATTAATCTCCTGCAGGAGTTTCAAACTGTCTACACCGTGAATTAACTTGACAAAAGGTGCTATATATTTTACTTTATTACTTTGTAAATGCCCGATTAAATGCCATTCTATATCCTTTGGAAGCTGATTTTCTTTATCAACCATTTCCTGGACTAAATTTTCGCCAAAAATGCGTTGGCCAGCATCATAGGCTTCTTGTATCGCCTCAATTGGTTGTGTTTTTGATACAGCAATTAATTTAACTCCATCAGATTCCACTTCGCTTTTATATTGCTTTAGATTATCAGCTATGCTCATTTATAACTATTTTTGGGTAAAATTAATAACCTTGCTGCAATTTGGGCAAAAAATAATGTTTTAATTCGTAATGAAAAGAATAGTTTGGTTTTTGGGAATAGTGATTTTGATATCTTCATGCAAGCAAAAAGCACCTGATGGAATTATTAACCGTGAAACCATGGAAGAAATTTTATACGATATACATGTTGTAGATGGATACATTTCAACGATTTATGTCACAGATTCGGCAAGAAAAGTAGGTGCTGCATATTATAATGGCATTTATAAAAAATTTGATACTGATTCTGTACAATATGCCAAAAGTTTGAGCTACTATAGTCAAAACCCAAAAATAATGCAGGAGATGTACACGGCCTTAGGAAAAAAAATAGAACGACAGAAAGTGAGTTTGGCAAAGGCCGATTCACTGATGAATAAAAAAAGATTCAAAACGGATTCTTTAAAAATTATGAAAACTTTTAAAGCTGATTCTTTGAGTTTATTAAAAAAAATGAAGGCAGATTCCTCCTTGAAAGTTAAAGTTGAGGCACAAATTAAAAAGAAGCGTGCAAAAGCCGATTCACTGATTGCAACCAAAAGGTTTGCAGGTGAATTAACAGTTGTAACGCCCACAGCAGTACAATAAATATGTTATATCCCGAAAATTGTTTAGAACGTTTAGGATTTGTAGAGATAAGGCAGCTTATTAGCAAATATTGTTTAAGTCCGATGGGACAATCAATGGTTGAAAAGATGCAGGTGATGAACCGTTTTGATCAAATCGACAAATTTTTACGCCAAACCCACGAATTCAAAAGTATCCTACAAAACCAGGAGCCTTTGCAAATCAATACCTTTTTCGATATTAAGTCACTTGTCGAAAAAATTAGAGTAGAAGGCACTTATCTTTTGGAAGATGAGTGGTTTCAGGTTTACACTTCCCTTCAAACTGTTTTTTCTGTATTAAGGTTTTTTGAAGAAAGAGCAGAAGTTTATCCAACCCTGGAGGCATTATTTGAACACCTGCCTATCGAAAAGATTATTCTTCGAAAAATAGAAACAGTGATTGATCCGAAAGGAAAAATAAAACCAAACGCCTCTAAAGAACTGCAAGAAATTACCACCGCAATTTCGAAAACTGAACAAGATGTGCGGAAGCGAATGGATTCGATTTACAAGCAGGCTATTGCCAACAACTGGGTGGCCGACGGAAGTTTAACCATTCGCGATGGAAGGATGTGTATACCGGTTTTAGCTGAAAACAAGCGAAAATTAAAAGGTTTCGTTCACGATGAATCAGCAACCGGCCAAACCGTATATATTGAGCCAGAGGAAGTTTTTACCTTAAATAATAAACTAAGGGATTTAGAATTTGATAAGCGAAGAGAGATTATTAAAATTCTCATTGCTTTAACAGATGATTTACGTACGTATTCACCGCTTTTACTGTCATACCATGGTTTTTTAACCAAGCTGGATTTTGTTAGGGCGAAAGCACTTTTTGCCATGGATATTGAGGCTGAAATGCCTGGCTTACTAAAAGAACCAAAAACTAAATTAATTAATGCCCGGCACCCGCTGTTATCCATTTCCTTTGCTACAGAAAAGAAAACCGTTACCCCATTAAACATTCATATCGATGCTGAAACCAGGGTTGTTTTGGTTTCAGGGCCAAATGCCGGTGGTAAATCGGTGTGTATGAAAACAGTGGGCTTGCTTCAAATTATGTTGCAAACCGGGCTTCTTATTCCTGTTGATGCGAATAGTGAGGTAGGGATTTTCGAAAATATATTTGCTGATATTGGTGATGACCAGTCGATTGAAAGTGATTTGAGTACTTACAGTGCACACCTGAAAAAGATGCGCTATTTTGTAGAACATGCTTCGCCAAAAACAATGGTTTTGATTGATGAGTTTGGAACAGGTACCGATCCACAGTTTGGCGGACCAATGGCTGAAGCAGTTTTAGAAGTTTTAAATAATAAAAAGGTACGAGGGGTAATCACTACACACTATTCAAATTTAAAACTATTTGCAGGCAATACCGGGGGCTTGGAGAATGCTTCCATGCTATTTGATAATGCTAAAATGAAACCACTTTACATTCTCGAAATGGGTAAACCCGGTAGTTCTTATGCTTTCGAAATTGCTCAGAATATTGGCTTACCCAAGGAGGTGATTCAGCTGGCAAGAGAAAAAACAGGTTCAAACCAAAATCGTGTTGATACCATGTTGGTTGATTTGGAACGGGAAAAAAAGAATGTTTATGATGCGAAAGTAAGTTTGGCAAACCAGCAAAATAAAGCCAGAAATTTAGTTGCCGAGAACGAAAAACTGAAAGCATTTTTAGATGAAAACCGCCGGGTTTTGATTAAAGAAGCCAAGCAGGAAGCGCAAAATATCATTAAAAATGCAAATAAGCTTGTTGAGAACACCATTGCAGAGATCAAGGAAAAACAAGCAGATAAGTTGGCTACCAAAGCCCTACGTCAAAATTTACAGCAGGAATTGGTGAAGAATAATGTTCCGAAGGAAAAACCAAAGCCAGTGCAGGTGGTTGTTGGCGGTGAAATTGCAAAGGGCGATTGGGTTAAGTTTAACGATAGTGAAACCACCGGGCAGGTTTTAGATATCAACCGGAATGAGCTGATGTTAGCCATTGGCGATTTACGCTCTACAGTTAAAAAGAACCGTGTTCAAAAAATTAGCAATAAAGAGGCCAAAAAAGTTATTCAAAGTAGCGGTGGTTCGTTCGCCGGGCGGATGAACGATGCGGTTTCTAATTTCAAAGCAGAGCTTGATCTTCGCGGAAAGCGTACCGAGGATGCCTTATTCGAGGTTGAAAAATACCTGGATAAAGCCATTATGTTAGGCTTTCCATCCATCAAGATTATTCATGGTAAAGGCGATGGAATTTTAAGAAAAATGATCAGGGAGTACCTTCGCAAATATAGTCAGGTAAATAGGATGGAGGATGAACATGCCGATCGGGGCGGAGACGGAATTACTTACGTCTATTTAAACTAGTATACATTGAAAGCAGGTCATTAATTTTTAATGACCTGCTTTTGTTTAGGCTAACAGCTCAAAACACTGTTTGGCAATTTCATATTCTTCGTTAGTTGGGATAACTAAAACCCTTACTTTAGAATCTGTCTGACTAATATCTACAATTCCACCAGCGTAATTTAAATTGGTGTCATGATTTATCTCGATGCCCAAATAATCAAGTTCCTGGCAAACTGAAGCACGCATTGATTTGTCATTTTCTCCAACGCCTGCCGTAAAAACAATAGCATCAAGCCCATTTAAAACGGCAGTGTATGCACCGATAAATTTTTTAATTCGATAGGCGTAGAGCGATAAGGAAAGCTTGGCAGCTTCATTCCCTGTGGCAGCTAATTTGCCAATGTCACGCATATCACTTGAGCCACCAACGCCCAGTAAGCCCGATTGTTTGTTAAACAAATTACTTAACTGCTGCAGGCTGTAGCCAGCATGTTCAATTAAATGAAAGATTACCGAAGGATCGATATCGCCTGAGCGTGTGCCCATAACCAGGCCACTTAAAGGACCAAAGCCCATACTCGTATCTATTGATTGACCATCGCGAACGGCCGTCATGCTACAGCCATTGCCCAGGTGAATGGTGATGATTTTAGAATCTTGTTTATTGAGCCAATTAATAGCCTGTTCGCTAACATATTTGTGACTGGTGCCGTGAAATCCATAAACCCGAATTCCATGTTCCTGATAATATTGATAGGGGATGGCATACCTGAATGCTTGTTGTGGAATGGTTTGATGGAAAGCGGTATCGAAAATTGCTACATGAGTAGCATTACTAAAGGTTTCTTCAGCTACTTCTATACAAGTTAAGTTAACAGGATTATGGAGCGGAGCCAACGAAAATAGTTTTTTGATTTGTTCTTTTACCTCTTCAGTAATTACGGTTGGACCAGAAAAATTTTCTCCACCGTGAACAACTCTGTGGCCAACAGCAACAATATCATCAGGACTGTTGATAACGGCTTGCTTTCCATCACACAATAATTTCAAAACCTGTTTTAATCCCTCAGCATGATTGGCAATAAATGATTTACTTTCTATTACTTCTTTTTCTAAACCATGAAAAACGGTGTGTTTGATGAAAGATCCATCAATGCCAATACGTTCTACCAAACCACTGCAAACAGGTGATTGTAAAGGCATTTTAAAAAGTTGATATTTTAGGGAACTGCTTCCCGAATTGATAACTAAAATATTCATGTTAATTTATAAATCTTGGCATTGTATAGCCGTAATTACCACTGTGTTAAAAATATCATCAACAGTGCAACCACGGCTTAAATCGTTAATTGGCTTATTTAAACCTTGCAACATCGGGCCAATGGCTAAGGCACCGGTTTCCCGTTGAACGGCTTTATATGTATTGTTACCCGTATTTAAGTCAGGGAAAATTAGAACACTGGCTCTTCCTGCCACATCAGAATCCGGCATTTTCTGTCTTCCAACTATCGGATCTACAGCAGCATCGTATTGGATAGGGCCTTCGATTTTTAGTTCCGGATAACGCTCCCGCACAATTGCTGTTGCGGCACGGACACGCTCTACATCTTCCCCTTCTCCAGAAGTTCCTGAAGAATAAGAAAGCATGGCTATACGTGGTTCAATGCCGAATTTGGCGCTACTTTCTGCAGAGGAAATTGCAATTTCAGCAAGCTGTTGAGCAGTTGGATTAGGATTTACGGCGCAGTCGCCAAAAATAGCTACTCGTTCCGGTAAACACATGAAAAATATTGAAGAAACGACCGAAACGCCAGGTCTTGTTTTTACAAACTGTAAAGCAGGACGGATGGTATGCTGGGTGGTATGGATTGCACCGGAAACCATTCCGTCAGCATCTCCTTTATATACCATCATGGTTCCAAAATAGGATACGTCCGTCATCATATCCCTGGCCATTTCCAGATTTACATTCTTTGCTTTTCTAAGTTCATGCAAAGTTTCTACATAATTATCATAATGAGCCGAATGCGCCGGATTGTGGATGTTTATTGCATTAACATCCAGGTTTAATCCAAGCCGTTTAATGGAATTTCCAATTTCAACAGGATCACCCAGAAGCGTAATATCTACAATTTCCTGTGTAATCAATTTCTCTACTGCTTTTAGAATCCTTTCATCATTTCCCTCCGGAAGAACAATATGTTTCTTTTCCCGCTTGGCCCATTTTACCAGTTGGTATTGGAACATGTGTGGTGTAATTCCCTGATAGCTGAAGGTGATTATTTTGTCATCTAGTGCTTTTAAATCAACATGCTTTTCAAAAATATCGATGGCTAATTCAATCTTCTTTTTATTATCTATAGTGATTTTAGAATGGATAGATCCAATGGTAGTAGTGGTTTCAAAAGTTCCCTTTTGAACAGAAATAATGGGTATAATGGTTTGTAAACCTTCAATTAATTTAATCATTGGTTCGTCTGGCAAGCTACCTGCCGTTAGTACAATCCCGGCAATTTTAGGATAATTTGCAGAAAGGTTAGCTTGTAAGGATCCGATAATGATATCGCCTCTATCGCCTGGCGTTACAATTAATAAATTATCTTTAATGTGTCTTAAAAAATTCGGCAGCATCATGGCTCCGGTTACGAAATTATCAACTTGGTTATCCAGTAAATCAGCACCAAATAAAATATCCGCATCTAAAGCAGCAGCTATTTCTTTCATGGTTGGGCTTTGCAAACCACTTTCTATAGGGATTACAGCAATTAATAATTCGGGAGGTAACTGATTGGTTAAGGCTTGTTTAATTCTTTCTGCCTCTTCGGGATTTACCATATTGGCCACCACCCCTAAAACCTGAACATCCCTTAATAAGAAATTACGATAAATATTAATCGCACTTTTAAATAACTGGCTGGCGGTTTTACCTTTTCCGGAAACAACAATTAATACCGGTGCACCCAGGTTTTTCGCCATCAAGGCATTCGATTCAAATTCAAAGGCACTGCCTTCACCTAAAAAATCGCTTCCTTCGATCACTGTAAAATCGTAATTATCCTCTAGTTTTTTATATTTACTGATAATGGTATTGATGATGGTTCCACTATCCTCGGCCTGGTTAAGCATATCTTGCCGAGTAAAAGCAAAAGCATCCTCATAACGTATAGGCAAAGAAAAATAGTCAAGCATAGCCTCTACATGTTCATCTTTCTGTTTAGGGTCTTCTGCCGCAATAATGGGTTTAAAATAACCTACTTTTTGAGTTTTTGCCAATAGCATATTAATCATGCCGAAGGCTATTACTGATTTTCCGGTATAAGGCTCTGCAGATGCTATAAAAATGTTCTTCGTCATAATATGGATTTGTTCCTTTAGATAACCAACTTGTGCCAATATAGTTGATAATTTTTTAAATCTACAGTAAAACCCCATCATGGATAATGATTTAAATCACCTTACATCAAGCTGCATTAACAAGATATTTTTATCTTGGTGCTATGAAACCTACAGTTAAGATTGAATACTGTCCGAGATGTGGATGGATGTTGCGTTCGGCTTACATGGCGCAGGAGTTATTAAATACTTTTACAGATGAGATTAAGGGAGTAATGCTAATTCCCAGCGAAATTGGTGGAGTTTTTACCATATCGGTGGATGATCAGCCAATATTTGATAGAAAAACGAGGGAACGTTTTCCGGAGATAAAGGAACTTAAAAAACTGGTGAGAGATTATGTAAGTCCGGATATGGATTTAGGGCATACCGACCATAAATAGTTGTTCAGGCATTAGCTTCTACAATCAGTTTTAAGTCCAGTAGGCGTTGAATTAAAGGTTGATTGACTTTCGAGGTTAGGTTTGCTTTGAGCGGCTGGAAATGGCTTTGCAGAAAATAATCATAATCTGTAATTTCTGTAGCCTGATTTAAAAAAATTGGTACAGGCTGTTTGCCAGCTTTCGTAAAAAAATCTTCTAATTCCTGAAGTTCCTGCATTGTCATGCGGTAAAGTTACAAATGATAAACGAATGAATGCTGAAATTGATTTGAATAATCAGTATAAAATTAACTATCAATCCATTCAATTTTATTACGTCATTTTATCAAAAATTAAAACCATTTTAAACTTCCTACGTTTTTGATGTTGCAATGTCAACCTATTTAAAATGTACAACCAAATGAAGGAAATAAGTAATGAGTTATTTTGTCAGATTGGCGAAAGTTCTAAAGACGGTTACTTTATTTATAATTTACAAACTGAAAGTTTTATCTATTTAAACGCAGCTTTGTGTAGAATTTGGGGGATTGATAAAGAAACTGCTTTAAAAAACCCTTATGTTTTTTTTGAAAAGGTATACCCTGATGATAGAATGCATGTGGTTTCTTGTTATGAGGAATGTTTGAGCGATAACGAAGGAAAGAAATATGAGTTTCGCTTAGGTTCTCTAAATTCTAAAGAACAATATTTAAGGGCAAGTATATATCCTTTCCTTTCAAAAGAGCAGATTATTTGTGGAACGGTTGAGGATGTGAGCATTGAGCGCATTAATAAAATTCATATCGAGCAGGTAAACTATCGGAAAAATATCACACTCGAAGTATTATCGCATGATTTAAAAGAGCCGCTTAATATGATGAAGCTTACCGCATCATCAATGGAAAAGGCAATTGCTAAAACGGGTGATAGAGCTTTGCAGGAGTCTTTAGGTTTCCTTGTAGATATGTGTGACCGAAATAATCGTTTGGTTCGGAGTTTAATCAATCATGAATTTCTCAAATCGAGCGAAATAAAGCTTAAAAAAGATCGGGTAGATTTAGTGTGGGAATTAAAGGATGCCCTGCGCTACTATCGCCGCTCAAGGCTTCGCAATGTGCGAAATTTCAAATTCAGCACCAGTCAGGACCGGATCTACATAGGGCTTGACAGCATGAAATTTCTTCAGGTAATTAACAACCTCATCTCTAACTCAATAAAATTTACTGATGAAAACGGTACAATCGGTATTCATGTAGAAGACCGGGAAGAAACCGTTTTGATTTCAGTTTATGATGATGGATCTGGTATTGCAGAAGACCGAAGGAATAATTTATTTGAACGTGGAGAGCAGGGCTTGAGACTTGGGTTGATTGGATTAGATTCAGGAGGTTTGGGAATGGGGATTATTTATAGCATTGTAAAAATGCATGAAGGGAAAATCTGGTTTAAAACCGAGACGAGAAAAGGTACAACTTTTTACATCGAACTTCCCCGATAAATACGGTATCAAACGCAAAAAATGCGTAATTAAAGCTTAGCTGGCAGCGGCTGTTTTCTGATTTACTTTCGTTCAATTATATTTGATTTATGATCAAAATAATCCTGGTAGATGACCATCATTTGATGCGGGAATCACTTACCGCCCTTATGGATAAATACGAATCGGTTGAAGTGGTGGCAGATGTTGCCAATGGACGCGAATTGCTTAATTTAATTGATGCTGGTATTCAGGCTGATATCGTTTTATCTGATGTTTTAATGCCCGAAATGGATGGAATTGAAATGATTCCATTAATCAGGAAAAAGTCTAAAAATATAAAAATAGTGCTGTTAAGCGTTCTTGAAGATGAAAAATATGCATCTAACGCATTTATAGCAGGTGCTAATGCGTATCTACTTAAAAGCGTTGGTGCTGATGAGCTCATGTTTTGCCTTCAACACGTAATGAAAGGCCATAAATATATTTCATCAAGCCTTTGTATTTCTATACTGGAAAGGTTTAATAAACAATTGGTTATGCTTTCTCCCGAGCAAAATAAACGCCTGCAGTTTTCAGAACGGGAGCTAAGTGTTCTGAAGCTAATCGGAGAGGGGATGACGAACCAGGAAATGGCTGACCGCTTATTCCTAAGCCGCCGAACTGTTGAAGGATTACGGCAAGCCCTGATTGATCGGACAGGTTGTAAAAATACGGCAGCCCTTGTTCGTTTTTCTATTTTAAACGGTTATGCCGTTTAATAAAAGGTCCTGGTTTTACTCGTAAAAATCAGGATTTTTTAAATTCAGTATATTATTGCGTAATTCTACTTATTTACGCTCCGCGCATCATGATAATGGCTCTGATTTGTTATTGCTATCGTTAAGTAATGTTCGAATAAAAAGGATTGAAATCTTTAATTTAGATGTTAAACAAAGTTTCAATTCATCAGCAGATTCAATCTTAATTGTAAAAAATTTGTGGATGTTGCTTGTTAATTTTTTAGAGCCAAAAGGAATATCTATTTTAAGCATATTAATTGCTGAAATATGAAAAAAACTAAAGAGTATGTTAAGATTCCTGGTTTTCTAAATCGTATTAAGAAGGAATGGCCAGGAATGGTAGACCGGTTCGAGTTTAAAACGCCAACCGTCATTTATGTTCATCTAAAACAAGGAATTTCCAGCAACGATTTTTTAATTCGCCTGGCGAAAAAAGCAGAGCGTATGATTGATTTTAGCATTCCAATTATTTTATATCACGTAGAATCTGATGGCTTGAGTTTACGCTCTCACCCACTTAACTGGTACTCTACACTCAAATAAAAACTCGAAAAATAAAGCTGTATCCAATCTTTGTTTGATCTCTTCTCCATAGATTTGATACAGCCTCAAAAATCTTTAGCTTTTAGCTTTAGATAAACTGTTTGTATAGGCTAATGCGCCCAATACCACTGCAGTGAGCAAAGCACCCTCAATTAGATTTGAGGCTTTACTTTTTTTAATCCCCGAATATATTTTATAGGCTGCGATTCCACCTAAACCAGCCAGCTCAAAATTAACAGGATTGGTAACTGATTTGGCGGGGTTATATGTTATTGTTTTCTTAACGCCGTGATCTATTAGGTTTAAATTTTTAAAAAGTCTTTTTTCGAGTACAGGCTTGGTTAAATAAATCCCAAGACCCATTCCTGCCGCACGTAGTGTATCGATTGCCAAGTGATAAGCTTTATTGGTATTGTTAGATTGCATCTTCTATTATTTTTGTAACGTTAAAAACTTACTGTTTATCAAACATAATTGTTATTTGATTTGTTTGCTCACTATCCCTACTTAATAACATCATGGAACAAGGCCGAAGACCTGAACAAATGGAATATAGCGCTAAAGTAAGTTTCTATTGTATTTTAGTCGCATTTTTATTGGCGGTAACCTCCTCACTGATAGAACCTATGTTTCATCATGAATTTGAACACTTTGCTGCAATCGTTAAATCGTATTCACATTATCATTAATTAATAGGAAAAATTATGTTGATCTCGCACCTGTATCAGACTTCATGTTATCTAATTGCGTAACAATCCATTCTTCTGCAAATGATGCGACATTTTCCCAGCCTGGTTCATTACAGATGTAATGACTTCTCCCTGAAAATTCTTTTAAGTTGGTAATGCTATTAGCATCAGTATACGCATCACGCTGCTTTTCTATCAAAGTAGGGGGACAAATCTGGTCTTGCTCTGCTGATATAAACAGTAACGGAGCATGTGGTAATTCAACATCAATGTCGGCAGTATCAGACATGCAGCTTCTAAAAACATTTCTGCCATCTGGCGTAGCCGTTCTTTCAAATTCCAATTCTGCCTGTTCGCTGGTAAGTGTATTGGCAAATGCATCTTTGAATGTCTCCAAATCCATTGGAATAGGATCATTACCTTTTAAGGGGTTAGCAATGGAAGCCACATTTTTAAAAAACGACCAGTCAAAAGTGATCATCCTATTTGGTGCTACAGAACATACGGCAACAGCAGCGCTGGCTATACCACGGCTTAATAATAGCTGTGCAATTAATCCGCCAACCGAGTGCCCGATAACAACTGGTTTTTCCTCAAGAGATAAAATTTGCGCCTCCAGTGGGGTAATGATCTCATCCAGTTTCAAATTACCTAAACCTTCAGGAATATTTTTTCTCAATAGCGCAGGCTCTCCCTCATGATAAGGCCATGCGGGTACAATGCAGTGGTAGCCCCTGGATTCAAAATAGTTAACCCAACCTGTCCAGCTTTTTGGATTTTGGAACATGCCATGTATAAAGAATATGGTTTTTTTCATAGTAGAACTTTTCTATACGACAACATATTTTTGCTATTGTTTAGTAAGAATATTTAAAAAACATAGCCTGAAGGAATGCTTCCATATGCTTTTTTAAATGATTGATTAGCGAATTAATCATCAAAAAATTAAAACCAATTGACGGATTACAGGATTGTATGTAAAACAGTGAATGGAATTTAAGCTTGTAGTTGGAATTTTGGCAGGAGTATTAACGGCCTTGGCAACCGTACCTCAGGTGTTTAAGACCATCAAAACGAAAAAAGCTAAAAACGTATCCTTATTTATGTTTCTGGTTTTACTGGCGGGTAATGCAATCTGGTGCTATTACGGTATTTTAATTATGGATTGGCCGATTATTATAACCAATGCATTCTCCGCTACAATGGATATCCTAATGTTGTTTTTGAAATACAGATATAGTGATAGATAATTAAAGGGCAATGAAAATGGAAAGAATAGAAAGTAACCAACAGGAAAACAATGCATCGAAAAAGGATCAGACGGTGAGCGGGAAAACGGGTATAGTTCCGAATAAGGAATTAAGTGGAAGTGATGCCGATAAAGCTTATGACGAAAATGGTGATTTTGGTAAGGGTGCTGATGATGGTTCGCAGCAAGATGGCGCCGATGCAGACGACAATTAAAATAAAAAGCCTTCATATTTGAAGGCTTTTTATTTTGACTATGCTCTGTAATAAGCGTCGCTTTTATAATTTTTTAAGTTTTTCTTTAACTCAATGCGGGCCTGATGAATATGTGTTTTAACAGTACCAATTGGTAAGCCGAGTTCTTCGGCAATTTCATGATATTTATAGCCTTCAAAGTAGCGAACGAACGGATCACGATAAGCTTTTGGTAATTTGTTCAATGCTGTTTGAATATCATTCATCATAAATTTATTCTCAGCAACATTTCTGGTTGCACTATGGCTCAGATTTGCATAGGTAATATCCTCTTCTGTAGTTATTAATGCATTTTTTTTAGCTGTTTTACGGTAATCATTAATAAAAGTATTGCGCATGATTACGAATAACCAGCCCTTTATATTAGATCCTTCTTCAAACTTATGGAAAAACCTAATGGCCTTCATTAGCGTATCTTGCACTAAATCGTTCGCATCATCAATATCTTTTGTGAATTGAAGCGCATGTGACCGGAGCGAGCTTGCATTGCTGTTAACAATGCAGCTAAATTCTGCTTTATTCATAGGTTTAATGTTTTAGGGTGATGTAATTCAGTTGTTCAAACTTCATACCGATAATTCATATTATAACCTTGTTGCGTAAAACTACGTATGGTTAATGCAGGCTTTGTATAATCGCATAAAGCTGTTTAAATGCCTATAATCCGCAGATGGAAATATTAGCCATTTCTTGTCACTCATATTTAGCGTAGTTCACGCAATTTCATTTCTTGTCGAAATGTGTTTAATCAAATTTCTGGTGCCCTTATTTGCTACAATAGTAACATAAGGTGTGTACTCATTCCTCAAATCGGTTTTGTGTATTCACCGTCATATAATAACAAAGCTTACGCTTGGCATATTCTTAAAGGATACTTTTGTGTCTTTACCTAATTAGCTAATCAATGGATATTATTTCATTAAAACATATACCTTATTCCGTTCTCGATCTTGCTACTGTTTTAGATGGTTTTACAGCGGCTGATACCTTTAAGGCAAGCCTTGAAATCGCACAGCAATCCGAAAAGTTAGGTTACCGGAGATACTGGTTCGCGGAACACCATAACATGGCTGGTGTAGCCAGTTCTGCAACCTCAATTCTGATAGGATATGTGGCTGGCGGTACTAAAACTATTCGTGTGGGTTCCGGAGGTATTATGCTTCCCAATCATGCTCCGCTTATTGTGGCCGAACAATTTGGAACATTGGCATCACTGTATCCTAATCGTATTGATTTAGGTTTGGGTAGGGCACCTGGAACTGATCAGGTTACAGCTATGGCCATTAGGGGAGAGACTTTCCAATCTCCATACCACTTTCCGCAAGATATTGATCGCCTGCAACAGCTATTTTCTGCTCATAATGCCAATGCTAAAGTGCGGGCAATACCGGGTGAAGGCCTTGATATTCCAATTTGGATATTGGGATCAAGTACCGAAAGTGCCCGCCTGGCTGCAGAGAAAGGATTACCTTATGCCTTTGCAAGTCATTTTGCACCGGCCTATTTTGAACAGGCTATTACCATCTATAAAAACAATTTCAGGCCTTCTGCTTATTTAAATGAACCTTATGTAATGGCTTGTGTAAACGTTGTTGCAGCCGATACAGATGAAGACGCTGAACGGTTGTCAAGTTCCGTCAAGCGAATGTTTTTAGGCATAATTACCGGAAAACGTGAGCGTTTGAAACCCCCGGTTGATAATATAAATGCTTACTGGGATCAATTAGAAAAGGAAGCGGTTGAACAAATGCTTTATTACTCTTTTATTGGAAGCCAGGAAACGATTAAATTGAACATGGCTGCATTTATCTCTAAATTCGGCGTTAACGAAGTGATGGCTACCTCTCATATTTTCGATCATGAGGCTAAGCTGTATTCCAATCAATTGTTTGCCGGTGTGTTTAAATAACCATATCGCTACTTAACCCTGCAGTAATTGATGGCTTTTACCCATTCATCACGATCACATTTTTTGCAGATCAACATCTCGTTAAAATTTGCCTGCTCCACATATCCACAAAAGGTGCAGGCATAATAATGCTGGTCTGTCGGGTTTTTGGTTTGCTGGTTAAATAGTGTTGGTAAAATTGGTAATCCGTATTTTACGTTTTCATCGGGATAAAAGTATACGCTCAATGTGCCGGATGTTTCTAAAATTGTAGTTTCCACCTGCCCTAAGTGTGAAATACTTTGCTGCCTTAGTTCAGCGAAAAATTCATCCTGAGCAAGTGTTTCCTTTTTAAATTCTTCAATATTAAATTGCCCGTTTTTGATAAGATAAACTGGTTTTCCTTCTATCAAGTCATCCAGCTTTTGATTTTTTGCAGTCAGATAGGTTGTCATTCTGTAAGCTCCTACAATGATAAAAAAAATGATCACAGGGGTTAAAAGTCCAACTTCTTTGTAAAACATAGGGTCGCCCGCTGCCGATCCCAAGCTGATAATAACAACAAGTTCAAAAACGGATAATTGTCTTACCCCACGCTTGCCTAAAAGCCTTAAGCCAATTAGAATGATGAAAAACATCACAAAAGTCCGCAGGGCAATCTCGAACATGAATTCCCAGTTCTCTGTGCCAATAAAAAAATTTTTCCAGTTGATGCTTTCCATAAGTGAAGTTTTATCATGGTACAACAACTAAAATTGTAAATCGGTTGAGTAGATTTTGCAGATTTTAGATTTTAAGAAAATGCCTGGTTATTATCACCAGGCATGTAATTTTCTTAAAGATGTTTTTTGCTGTATTTTTTTAGGTATCTACAGAAAATCATATTGCGTCCAGCGCATTTAATTTCAGGTTTTTTTGTAAATAAAAACCAATGGGTTAAACTTTAACTTTTCTAGCTTTTGTTTCTGCTTTTTCCGGGATTTGAATAGATAGAATTAAATCAATACTCTCTGAATTTGTATCATAATCAGCCGCTATTTTTTCCCATTTCTTAAGCTCACTCTGTAAGTTTTCAATTTCTTTACCTAATGATTCAATTTTATTCTGAATTGATTTTTTAACGTTCATATTTGCCATAACACAAAATTATCATTTGAATATTAAATAATTCAACTTCACTTTTCAAGAAATGATATTTTTCATCATTTAGCTGTTTATTAGTTGATTATGAGGAGTGTAAATTTTCAACATTTAAATGAAATGATTGTGAATATTTTTAGCTGCTGAAAAACAAGCGTTAATGTGTGAAGATGATAATTATATGGCGACAGAAACTTGTAGCTTAACCACAAAACATTAATTTTACAGCTTGAAGATGGCTTGATTTATCTTTCAAAAAATACAATAACCGAACAAATAATTAATCTTGCAACTCTCTATTTTATCTTTTCAGGAAGATCGACTTTCTATTACCACAAAGCACCGTTCTTTTATGGTAGAGGCGGCGCATTATATTATGGCGCTCAATTTTCAACAAGAGTTTGAGTTATTATATATTGATTTAAATCCAAAATCTCAGCATGCTGATGGAATGGTTGGTTTAAAGCTGATTCGGGATGCAAAATTGACTATGCATCCTAAAATATATGATCATCTGGCCTTAATTAATATCGCTTCTGTTTGTGCCGCTACCATTAGTAAACATGGAAAAGAAAAAGTAAAAGATGAAAAAGCTGGTTATCCGTCCAATGCTGATTTGATGGTGATTTCTGGCTGCATGGATGATTATAAGCAGTTTAAGAAAAACTTGCTTCCGGTTTCCCGCCAGTTTTTACTTCAAACTTTACATACCGAATGGAATACTATTTTGTGTGCATTCGATTTCTTTTTAAAAGATGGCGTTTGGGATGCGGTAGATTTTGTTGCCGGTTTAATGACTAAATATAAAACGCAGGGCAGAATTAGTCACCTGCAATTACTTGAAAGTATAAGTACACAAGATTTTTATCCGATGTTGTGTGCATCAATGCATGATTTTCTCCATCAACGCTACCCCTTAAGTAAAGCATCCTTAAAACTTATTTAAAAATATTGATCGATGCTTAAGCCATAAGTCAGGTTTAGATTTTCACGTCCCGTAATATTTAACCGATTATAATTTAATGCCGTAGTTAAGCTGATCCATTTTTTCAGTTTTAAGCCAACAGTTGTTGATGACCTTACAATATAATCTCCCCGTTTAGAAAAGGAATTTTGAAGAAAATGGCTTCCATCAATAGTGATGATTTGCTTAATGTCGAAATGGTATTGCAACCTTAATGAGTTTCTTAAAGTATGATAACTTTCGCCTACAACCAGACTGCTCTGATCAAAAAGTAAACCATTACTGATGTTGATATAAGCCTGATCTCTATCGAGCAAGCTATAGGCTATGCCTCCGCCGGCAAGCAGCTGGTTTTTCAGTTTTAAAGAATAACTCGTGTTGTAATTAATTAATCCCCAATAATAAAAATGCGGAAAACCTTTAAACAGATTGAAGTTTAAGGTACTCGAAAAATCATTATTACTAAGGCTGTTATTTTGTTTGCCATACAGCCAGGTTGTGGTTGTATTCAACACGAAATCGGTTTGCTTAATGCCAAAATTTAGCCCGTTATTAAGTAAATAAGCCCGTTGATCGTTAGTTCTGTTAATAGATCCTGTAGAGGAAACCTGGATGTGATAGTTTGTACTATCGCTATATTGTGCACCTGCCTTCAGGCAAAGCAATAAGAAGCTAAATAACAAAAACTGTATCTTCATGTTTAGCTTAACACATTTGTCATCATTATGGTTTAGATCACTCAATTTATGATTATAAAACTTTGCCTGAAGATGTAATGTTGTTTTTGTATACAATAGGATTATTATGAAAAAGCAAAGTACACCGGCAAAGCAAAATAAACAACCGGGCATCGAATCGGCGATGAATCCCGCACCAGAAGTAATAAAAGAAAGCTATGTAGGATCGGGCAAACTTAGTGGCAAAGTTGCGCTCATTACCGGAGGTGATAGCGGTATTGGCAGGGCTGTTGCCGTTCATTTTGCCCGCGAGGGCGCTGATATTGCAATTGTATATTTTAATGAAGACGGTGATGCAGACGATACAAAACAAATGATTGAGCAGGAGGGAAGATCCTGTATTCTGATCAAAGGAGATGTTAAAAAAGCTTCTTTCGCAAAAACATCTGTTGCCAAGGTGATTAAAGCCTATGGTAAAATCAACATTCTGGTTAATAATGCCGGGATTCAGGTTCCTCAAAAAGACCCAAAAAATATCGATGAAAAGCAACTGGAAGAAACATTCAGAACCAATATTTTCGGGTATTTTTATTTCGCACATGAAGCTCTGGAACATTTTACAGTTGGTGATGTTATCATTAATACAACTTCCGTAACTGCTTATCGTTCATCGCCTAATCTAATCGATTATTCCTCAACTAAAGGGGCAATTACTTCTTTTACCCGATCACTCGCTACCAATTTGGCAAAATCTGGCATCAGGGTTAATGCTGTAGCACCTGGTCCGGTTTGGACACCCTTAATTGTATCTACATTTGATGAAGAAAAAATTAAAACTTTCGGATCAGAAACAGCAATGGAGCGTGCCGGGCAACCCTCGGAGTTAGGGCCTGCTTATGTTTTTCTGGCAGCGGAGGATTCATCTTTTATCACAGGGCAGGTCATCCATGTTAACGGAGGGGAAGTTGTTAATGGCTAAAAAAAGATTGTAAATGCCTACTTTTATCGCATGAAGACAGCGGTAGACAACAATTGGCGTTTTCGCTTACATGAGATTATTTACGAATCAAATACGCCGGCAGGTAAAGCTTTTGATATTGGCTTGCTGGTGGCAATATTTACCAGTATTATAGTGGTTATGCTGGATAGCGTTCAGCATCTGCACCATCAATATGGTCATTTATTTCATTTGCTGGAATGGATTTTTACCGCATTGTTTACCATAGAGTACATCTTAAGGTTAATCAGTATTTCAAAACCGGTAAAATTCGTATTTAGTCTGCTTGGTATAATTGATTTAATTTCCCTTTTACCATCCTATCTAAGCATCTTTTTTATTGGTGCCCAATCCTTACTGGTTTTCAGGGCATTTCGTTTATTAAGGGTTTTTAGAATTTTTAAGCTGGGTGAATTTTTATCAGAGATTCATTTCTTAACACAAGCCTTAAAAAACAGCTTTAGAAAAATAAGTATATTTTTATTAACCGTACTTACCATAACCATCATCCTGGGATCAATTATGTATTTGGTAGAAAAACGCGAAAATGGTTTCTCCAATATTCCGGAAAGCATTTATTGGGCGATTGTAACCATAACAACGGTGGGCTATGGTGATATTTCTCCGATTACGCCTATGGGGAAATTTGTAGCTTCGGTGGTTATGCTTATAGGTTACGCAATTATTGCAGTACCCACCGGAATTATTACGCATGATATTGCTGTAGCGGCTAAATCAAAAAAAGAACTCCCGGAATCTTGCCCGAGTTGCAGTTTGGAGGGGCATGATATGGATGCATTGTTTTGTAAGCATTGTGGTTCATCTTTGTTTAAATGATTTCTATTTAAACTTTTTAACAAAAATGAGGGTTGTAAGGGTAACCATTATTTCCTATCATGAAAAATATCAAATCAACCCTTTTAATTCTTTTGGCTACATCGGCCTGTTATGGCGCAAATGCAGCGGAAGCAATTATTTCTGGCTCGCCCAGAAATCATTTAATCTACCAGCAGGATCCGATATCTAACGAGTTATTTTTGCGACAAGTGATGCTTTATAGCCTGAAACAAAAACAGCTTAGTGGGTTAGTTGCAGAACATTCGGCTAACGCAGAGATTAAGTTGCTGGCAAATAATACGCTAAACTTGTTTTCTGCTTCCAATGATGAATTATTGCGACTGGCAAAAAGTAAAAATATAAGTTTAACCAACACCACACTGCCGGGAGCATTACGTCCGGATGGCCGGGTAGATTCTGCCCCTGAAAATTTGAAAGATACTTCGAGAACTCAAAATCAGGGAGAGGCTGGCAACACCGGTCAGCCAAAAGTTAAAATGGCATATGGTTTTACAGCTATTAATGATAGTGATATTCTGAAATCACTAAATGAACTGAAAAGCCTAAAATCAAACGATTTTGATCCAAAATATTTGTCTGAAGTGGCACAGGATCATGAAAATCTAATTGAAATTTTTAATCTGGGAAAAAAATCTACCGATCGAGACATCAGAAAGTTTTCCGCTAAATACTTGTCGAAGTTTAAAGCTAACTTAGCAAAAGTTATGGCGCTTACCAGGTAATCATTAAATTAAATCAACGTAACGATTTAATTTAACATTCAAAATAAAGGGCGATCAATGAAATCGATCGCCCTTTATTTTGCTAAGGCTAAATATCGTCATTTTCCTCTTCGCTATCACCAATAATTTCATCGAGAGGGGTACCTTTTCCATCTGCAAACGGAATTTCATCTTCGGTATAGTCCTGATCATCCTCACTGAGCTCATCAGCATCTTCATCATCAAATTCACCAGGCTCAGGTGTTACATCATCTGTAAATTCATCATTAATAATATCATCTTCTTCTTCATTTTCAGCGTAACCGTCAGCTGCATTACCGACAGAACGATCGATTTGAAATTGTTCGATATTTGGAATTTCTTCGTTTTCTAGTGGTTCTTGATCTGGATTTTTCATAGTCTTTTTATTATGAACAACATCACTTTCTAAACATAGGTTTTGTGAAAAAACCAATCTGTTAATATTAACTTCATTTCTATTTAAAACGCCATTTTCCACTTATTTACAGATAAAACTTTTCTGTTACATATATTTTTGCTTTCTTGCTGCTTAATTTGCGTCTATCCTAATGAAAAATCTCTCCATCAGTTTAACTCCGGCTAAATGTGAGCTTTTGGATAATATCCTTAATGAATTTGATGATGAAATTTACATCAAGTCTGAACGGGTGCTTAAGATTTTCAGAGGAAACGGTAGTCTGGCATCTGATTACCTGGACTTATTGGTTCAAATGAACCTGATTATTCTGGTCGGGCAGGTAGACGGGATAGATTTACCTGCCATGGTTGGAAAACAGGCGGGTGTAGATATGTTTATTAGTGAAGGTGGTTTTAAACGCCATTATGCTTTAAATAAACTGGAAGAAGATACAGGTAAAAGTGTTTACGATCTGAAAAACGAAAATCTTGATTTAAAAGAAAAAGTAGAAAAGCAGGAGCGTTTACTGAAAAATCTGGAACAGAGCATTACCGAACAAGGGAAAAATATTCTTCACAGCTGGCTGGTGCGCATTGCTTTTTTAATTTTAGGGATGGCAGTCACTATCGTGTATTTTAAATTGCTGGTTTAATTAAAACAAAGTACTCGCACCCATATAGCCATTCACTATTTTCATAATATCTCCTCCTAATTCTATTGCATTTCCAATTCCAACGCCTCGAATTGCAGCCAGCTGATCAGTTGATTTTGGTGGTTTTGAAGCAATAGAAAGCAAAGCGACATCTGATAATATCGTGTGCTCAGCAACATTTTTCTGTTCACTTAGTTTGCGCCTCCATTCTACCAGACTTTGATAGAGTTTTTGATTGACTATTTCTTTCGGAAATTCTGTTTTAACTTCCTTCTTTTTAGGATTTAATTCGAACTTATTTCCGGCAGCCATAACCGTTTTTGTGTATTGCTGAATGGAAAAATGATTCCAGTCAAAATCAAATAAAGCTTGTTTGATATTTAAAGTGTTTAAACAGAAAATTAAGGTGTTGAGTACCTGTTCAGCATTTTCATCGGCAAGCAATTTTAGGTTGGTAAACCTGGAAATTTCCGTAATTAACTGATTTATTTTAGGAATAAAATAGACCGAAGCTTTTTTTAAACGCTCAATAAATGCAGGATCATTTATTAATGCTTTCTCCTTGTCTGTCTTAGCAATTTCCTGATTTTTAAACCTCGATGCAACTTTGGTCAGTTCTGTATCCAGCACTGGTGAGCAATTAGCTAGCATAGCCGTAAAAGTTGATTGCTCATCAAATGCCCTAAACTTAGCTGTTAATATACTATTCCAGTTTTCTTGTAGTGCGTTAAAATCAAACAAGTCGTCGATTAAACTCCAGGTATATGTTTTAACAAAATTTTCTAAGCCTTGGGCTGTTGGCGCTTCTTTAACTGCTTTTTCTGTAAAACCTATAATGCGTTTATCAGTTATAATATTTTCCATTTTCACCGGCGATTTCAAGATCAAACCAGCTAAACTTTTACACCGGCTGAGTGCTACGTAGGCTTGTCCGTGGGTAAAAGATGAACTGATATCTACAATGGCTTTCTCAAATGTTAACCCCTGACTTTTATGGATCGTTATTGCCCAGGCCAGCTTAAACGGATATTGTGAAAACGACCCTGTATTCACCTCTTCAATTTTATTTTCTTGCTGATCGAGATTGTATTTTAGGTTCTGCCATTCTTCCCGTTCTATCTCAATATGGCTGTTTTCATCTAAAAACTGTACCGTAATTCGGTCCTTACTGATGGCGGTAACTTTAGCCGCTTTACCGTTATAATATAGTTTTTTGTTTGATGAATCATTTTTAATGAACATTATCTGTGCCCCAACTTTCAGCTGTAAAACCTCATCAACCGGGTAAGCATCTTTAGGGAAATCGCCCGTAACTTGTGCCGTAAAAGAGTAAATCTCCCCATCAAGCTTTGTTAAACATTCTTGATTGATTTGAGTAACAAGTTTATTATGTGTAGTTAGGGTGATGTATTCATCTTTCCATACCTCATTCAGACTCGGATCAAAGTGTGTATTGAGATGTTCGAGCAATTCAGGTGTTAAGGTGTTTTCCCGCATCCTGTTTAAAATATCGAGAAATAGAGGATCTGATTGTCTGTAAACTTTTTTCAATTCAAATGTGACTAGCGATACAGATTTTAAGATTTGGCTGTCAAAAAAGTATGGGCTTAAATAATACGCTTTTAAAATATGCCAGGCATCGTGAGCAATGGGCGAAAGCTGATATAAATCTCCAATCATTAAAACCTGAACGCCGCCAAATGGCAAACTTGATCCTTTAACCTGCTTTAATGAGTGATCAATGAAGTCCAGCATGTCAGCCCGAACCATACTAATCTCATCGATAATTAATAACTCCAGGCATTTTAAAAGTTTCGTTTTTTCTTCATTATACTTCAGCGTTTTAAATGGTTGTTCTTTAGCTAAAGGTATAATAGGACCGAAAGGCATCTGGAAAAAAGAATGAATGGTTACACCGCCTGCATTAATAGCCGCAACTGCTGTTGGCGCCACTACTGCAAAGTTTTTTTTAGTCTTTTCTTTTATCTTTTTAAGTAAAGTAGTTTTACCGGTACCTGCTTTTCCTGTTAAGAAAATAGGTTGATTGGTTTTTTCTAAAAAATCGAGAATAAGTTGATGGTCTTGTTCGGGTTGATTGTTTAAATTTAACGCAGTCATCTTATTCTTGCTATCTCTGTTTAAAATTCTATTGCTGCAAAGATGCACAGAATGCTATTAATCTACTTGAATTTGTAGACTGCATTTATTCACATTTTACATCACTGACAACTATAAATGCGCAGCATTTCATCAAAGCAAATCGTAATCAAAAAATATCGGTATTTTATTCTGCTGGATATCATGCTTTTAAGTATAAATGGCATTTGCATGTTCAAAATAAATGTTAAGATTTTTGGTTGCTAAATATTTTAGTATAAATTTGTTTTATTCGCCGGGAGCGAAATGTTGTTTATTGATGCAAAAATGAAGCTTTTTGCTTTTAATGAAGAGGAGTGATATGACTGTTACCGTTTTAGCAATTTTAGAAACTGATTTTAAGCCAGATCTTTCATTAGGGAAAATTATGAATGAAAGATTAAAAGTGGCGGCTGATGATTTACGCGATAAACATCTACAGCCTTTAGAAAATATTGGACAACGTACCGATGATGTAGTGGTTTATATCAGTTTTAATCCTAAATATAAAATTCGTTGGCGTATTGTTAACGATGTATCAAGTGATGTTGAAGTTTTTGTAGCCAGAGCCTGCGGTGATTTAGGCTACATTCAATGGAAAACTGCCGTAATGAATGTTTTTAAAGGCAATGAATAGTGTGGTATTGTTATGCAATATGCATTAGTAAATGGAAAAAGTACAGAAGCCTTTAAAGGTGGAAAAGGATTTTGTACCGGCTGTAAGGAAAGTGTAATTGCAAAATGCGGGTCGGTTAAAATTCATCACTGGGCGCATGTTTCTTTAAAACAATGCGATTCATGGTGGGAAAGTGAAACACTCTGGCATCGGGCATGGAAAGCTCATTTTCCTGATCAACACTGTGAAGTTAGTTTTTATGATGAGAAGTTGAAGGAATTTCACCGTGCTGATCTTCATACCTCAAATGGCATCACCATAGAGTTTCAAAACTCTTCCATCTCAGTGGATGAAATTCAATCCCGGGAATGCTTTTATCCAAAATTGATTTGGGTGTTAAATGGATTAAAATTCAAAGGCTTCAGGATTTTAAAATCCATTCCTAATCCATTAAATCCGCAATTAAACGACTATGAGTTTTGTCAATCTGAACATATTTCAGTCATTCGTAAAGCAGATGCTTTGGCAGGAAAAAGCCATCCGGAAGTACTGACCTTTTATCACCCTGATTTAAAAAACATTCCGCTACCCAATAATTTTTATTCCTTTAGCTGGCGTCATCCACATCAGGCTTGGCTGAAAGCCTCCTGCCCAATATTTATTGATCTTGGCGGCCATTTTATATACCGTTTAAGAAAACGCCATCAAATTTCTGCTGATTACTTTTACTTGCAACTTGTAAGCAAAAATGACTTTATAAAAAAGTATCGTTGCTAAGGACGAAATAACGGCTATAGGTTTATAAATTATTATAGTGATATTTAACTATGAAAAAAGTTGCTTTAATGGGTTTTTTAATCCTCCTCATTCTTACCCAAAAATCTATGGCACAAAAGCCTGCTGTACTCAATCACATTGCTGTTTATGTTAGTAATCTTCAAAAATCGGCAGAGTTTTATGAAAAGGTTTTTAGTCTCCAAACCCTTGCTGAACCTTTTCATGATGGAAAACATGCCTGGTTTTCACTTGGAGAAAAATCTGCTTTACACATTATTCAGGGCGCAAAATCCAACCAGGTTTTTGATCGCAATGATCATTTATGTTTCAGTGTGGCATCGTTAGATGAATTTATTAGTTTACTTAAACAAAGAAACATCATTTTTGAAGATTGGCCAGGAAAAGCCGGAGCGATAACCACAAGGGTGGATGGTGTTAAACAAATCTATTTTCAAGATCCCGATGGACACTGGCTCGAAGTAAACGATGCTAAATAATTTTAAAACCGCATAAAAAAAGCACTTAAACCATAATTTAAGTGCTTTTTGCTTATCACTAATGAAATTTTATTGAGTTAGAAAACGCTGATAGGTACTTGCGGTTTTTATTTTCTCCATACTAATATAATGCTTCAGTTTTGAGAATTCCATGCTTTGAACTGCTTTCACAGTAGATTTTAACTTCTCACTACTTACACCTAATCTGGTTGCCCAATAATTACGATCTTGCTCATCGGCAATATCAATTAATTCCTTTCTGGCTGCTGTCGACATGCTTTGATATTCCATAGGTTTATAAATTGGTTATTGATAGTAAAACAGTTTCTTTATTGATTTAGTTTTGAACAGATCAGGTAGATCGCAAGTTTTTTCAGTATTTCTTTTATAAACCTTCATTTTACTTGTTTACACTATTTAAATATAAAGTTAATAAACTGTAAATAAGTTACTTATATGATTTTAGAATGTTTGTAAATGTTTTGTCACATGAGTAAAATGCTCTTGCCTTAAGTTTTGATCTATCATTTTATGCGAAAACCTTTTATAATACTGCACTGTTTTAATTCTAGCTAACCAAGTTTCTAAACCGTTGGTACAGCATAAAGCCTAATCGAAAGTTTTTAAATGATAAGTTATGAGTCTGGAAAAATATGCTGCTAAACGAGATTTCTCTAAAACCTCTGAACCCAAAGCAGGCAGAAGTAAGAGCAAAACGAAATTAATGTTTGTGATACAGAAACATGATGCATCTCGCTTGCATTATGATTTCAGATTAGAGATGGATGGCGTTTTAAAAAGTTGGGCAGTACCAAAAGGTCCGTCAACTGATCCAAAAAACAAGCGTTTGGCCATGATGGTGGAGGATCATCCTTTTGATTACCGAAATTTTGAAGGGATTATCCCGGAAGGAGAGTATGGAGGCGGAACAGTAATTGTTTGGGATGAAGGTACATACGAGCCTATTGAAACAATAAAGGGTAAAGCAGCACAAGAAAAGCATTTACTTAAGCAGCTTAGTGAAGGTTCTTTAAAAATTAAGCTTCATGGAGAAAAACTCAAGGGTGAGTTTGCACTAGTGAAAACAAAGGGAATGGGAGAAAACGGATGGCTTTTAATCAAACATAAGGATGATTTTGCTTCCTCCAAAGACATCACTAAACTTGATCAATCTGTCCTTTCCGGCAAAACCATTGATGAAATGGAAGATACTTCGGAAAAAATATGGAAAGATGGAAAGTCGCAAAAGATTAATGAAAAAACAAAACAGACAGAAGACATCACGTTATCTTCAACTTCAGCGCAAGATGCAGATATCGATGTGAAATCCATTTTGAAAAAGGCACCGAAATCAGCAATTCCAAAATCAATTAAACCAATGTTGGCCACACTGGTGGATGAGCCTTTTGATGATGAGGATTGGCAGTATGAAGTAAAGTGGGATGGTTACCGTGCCTTAGCCTTTGTAAATAAAGGAAAAGTTGAACTGCAATCCAGAAATAACAAAACCTTTAATGATAAATTTTACCCTATTCATGAGCTCCTTCAAAAATTTAAGATAAATGCTTTACTGGATGGAGAAGTATTGGTATTAAATAATAAGGGTGTATCAAACTTTGGAGCTTTACAAAACTGGCGCAGCGAAGCTGATGGAGAATTGGTTTTTTATGTCTTTGATATCCTTTGGTATGAAGGCAAAAATTTAATGGAATTGCCATTGAATCACAGACAGGCTATTTTAAGGGAAGTTCTTCCTATAGATGATGATCGAATCAGGATTGGGAAGGTATTTAATGCCAGCGGAATAGATTTTTTCTCAGCAGCGGAAAAAATGGGCTTAGAAGGGATTATGGCTAAGAAGATTAACAGTACTTATGTAGCAGACCGGCGCTCTAAAGAATGGTTAAAGATCAAAGTGCATAAACGTCAGGAAGTGGTTATTGCCGGATACACCAGGAATGAAGATACATCTAAGGCCTTTAGTTCACTGTTATTGGGTGTTTATGAGGGAAAGAAACTACACTATGTGGGTAAAGTTGGAACTGGTTTTTCAGATCAGGTGCAAAAGCAGATGATGAAACAATTTCAGGATTTGACAACTGAAAAAAGCCCTTTTAATGAATTGCCGGATGTCAATAAGGCTTCTCGTTTTCGTCCTAACCCTCCAAAAGCAAAGGCCACCTGGCTTAAACCTGAACTGGTGTGTGAAGTTGCATATACCGAAATCACAGATGATGGCGTTTTTCGTCACCCATCGTTTCAGGGAATGAGGATAGATAAAAAAGCAGCAGAGGTGGTAAAAGAAACGGCTGCTGCAACAGAAGCCCTTGTAGAAAATGATGCCGACGTAAAAAGTAAAAAAAGCAAGCACTCGGATGTAGTTCATCCGCCGTCAGAGAAAAATAAAAAAACATTACTCAACCCTAAAGATGAAACCCAGGTTAGGAAAATAAAAGGACATGAATTAAAATTTACCAACCTCAGTAAAATATACTGGCCTGAAGATAAGGTAACTAAGCGGGATATGTTTAATTATTACTATCAGGTTGCTGAATATATTCTTCCATACTTAAAAGATCGTCCGCAATCTTTAAACCGGTTTCCCGGCGGTATCCATGGGAAAAGTTTTTATCAGAAAGATGTTAAAGGTAAAGCGCCGGATTGGGCAAAAACATTTCCTTACGAAAACGGCGAAGGTGAAAAAAAAGAATATTTGGTGGGTACTGATGAGGCCTCATTGCTTTGGATGGCTAGTTTAGGCTGTATAGAAATGAATCCCTGGTTTAGTAGAATCCAGAGTCCTGATCATCCTGATTATTGTGTGATAGATTTAGATCCTGATAAGAATACTTTTGATCAGGTAGTTGAGGCTGCACTGGAAACAAAAAAAGTACTCGATGCTATTGACGTACCAAGTTTCTGCAAAACATCAGGATCAACGGGTATGCATATTTACATTCCCTTAAATGCTAAATACGATTACGACCAAAGTCAGATGTTCGCGAAAATTATCGTTAACCTGGTTCATCAGCAAATACCAAAATACACCTCTTTAGAAAGAATGATTTCAGCAAGAAAGGGAAAAATGTACCTGGATTTTTTACAAAACCGACCAGGTGCTACTATCGCAGGTCCGTACTCATTGCGGCCTAAAGTAGGGGCAACTGTTTCCATGCCACTGCATTGGGATGAAGTTAAACCTGGCTTAAAGATGCAGGACTTCAATATTTTTAATGCATTGGATCGGTTAAAAGTAGAAGGTGATCTTTTTAAAGGCGTATTGAGTAAAGGGATAGATTTAAAAAAGGCAATTGGTAAAGCAAAAAGTGTTTTTGGTTAAAACCTTTAATCCTTTTAAGCTTTAACTATATTTGTTCAAAAATATAAATTACATGATAGCCCACCACGTTTTATTTTGGCTTAAAGCCGATACTACTGAAGAACAAAAAGCTGCATTTAAAAAAAGCTTGCAAACTTTAGAAAATATTGAAGTTGTAAAAACATTTCATATTGGTACACCTGCACCAATTGAAAGAGCAGTTGTAGATATTACTTATACTTTTAGTTTGATTCTGTTTTTTGAAGATTTAGCTGCTCACGATGTTTATCAGGTGCATCCGCTGCATAAAGCTTTTTTAGACGAATTCAGAGTCTTCTTCGAAAAAGTTATTATTTACGATGCAAACTAAATAACCAAAAGCCAGGCCAATGTCTGGCTTTTATGTTAAATGAAGCCGCTTAAAAGAACCTATTTATTTAATGCTGCATGAAGCTTTAATACCTGCTGAATGGCGTGATTATAATAATGTACAAAATCACTATGGACTGGCCATAATACTCATGAATGAGTAATTTGATGTCTATGAAATCCCAGTGTCATTTTTCATCGTAAATGAAGAAAAACAAACGATGGAAAAGTCATTTAAATTGATCAGAAGATCAGCAGTAAATTCTATACTGCTGGATAACATTAAGGTAGGCGATTTTATTTCCGACGAATTCGGAAAATCGGGTAAGGTGGCTAATATTGAAAAAATAGATATAAAAAAACAGTCTCACTATTATTTTTATCTTCATAAAAGTGAGACCATTTTGTTTATTGTATGATTTTAGTTATTCCGTTGATAGGATTTTGTCAATAAGCTCAATTTCCTGAGGATCAAACTTTGTATTTTCAAGGGCTTTAATGGCATCGGTAATTTGTTCAGGTTTACTTGCTCCGATTAAAACGGTTGTAATTCGTTTATCTTTTAAAATCCATGACAAAGCCATGTGCGACAATTTTTGTCCACGAGCTTTTGCCAAATCATTAAGTTTGGCAATGATTGCTATCTTTTCTGGTGTAATATTGCTTTCTTTTAAGAACACCCCACTGGTAGCCACTCTCGAATCTGAGGGTATTCCATGGAGGTATTTGTCGGTAAGTAAGCCTTGCGCCAGTGGCGAAAATGGAATACAGCCTACACCATTCTCTTCTAAAACATCAAGTAAACCATTTTCTACCCAACGTTCAAACATGGAGTACTTAGGCTGATGAATTAAACATGGTGTGCCGTTTTCTTTTAGTATGCGGATAGCGGCAGCAGCCTGATCGGCATCATAATTAGATATGCCCACATATAAGGCTTTACCCTGCCGCACCATTAAACTCAGCGTATCCATTGTTTCTTGCAAAGGCGTTTCCGGATCAGGACGATGATGGTAAAATATATCTACGTAATCCAGTTTCATACGTTTCAAGCTTTGGTCTAAACTCGAAACCAGGTACTTCTTTGACCCCCAATCTCCGTAAGGACCATCCCACATCGTATATCCTGCTTTGCTGGAAATAATCATTTCATCGCGGTAGCCTGTAAAATTTTCTTGTAAAATTTTTCCAAAAACTTCTTCAGCTGATCCGGGAGGAGGACCATAATTGTTAGCTAAATCGAAATGGGTAATACCATGATTAAAAGCAGTATATATTAAGTTTTTGCTGTTTTCAAATACGTTAACATGCCCGAAGTTATGCCAAAGGCCCAAAGATATGGCGGGCAATTTTAATCCGCTGTTACCACAACGATTATATAGCATGTTTTGATATCTATTATCCGAAATATCTTTATTCATAATTAATTTATGTTCGAGTGATGATTTTTATCCGTTAAGTTAATATTTAATCTAATCTTCTTAAGTTATTAAAAAAGATTTTTTAACACAGGATCGCGGTAGTCCTCGATAAAGGCAATAATGTTATCGTAGTCCGAAAATTCTTCAGTATGGTGCATCGTGGTTAGCACTACACAACGCATGCCTGCATTTTGTGCCGCTTCAACGCCTTTTGGAGCATCTTCAAATACAATGCATTCATCAGGGCTACATCCTAATAGCATTGCGCCTTTGGTAAATGTTTCAGGATCAGGCTTGCTGTTTATCACATCTTCTGCACTAACAACAGCGTCAAAAAATGATCTTATTGCTAAGTTATCCAACACAAAATTAATATTAAAAGGAATGGCCGCTGAGCCAATAGCCATTTTTATTCCACTATTTCTGGCCTTATCCAAAAAGCCAGCTAAACCATTAATAAGCTTGAGGTGCGCTTTGTATGCAGCTTGATAGCGCTGCTCTTTTTCCATTGAAATCTTGTCGATTTGTGTGGTGTTAAAATAGCCAATGCCAAAAATACGTTCAAGTAAATCTTGATTTTTTCCATACATTTCCTTTTTAACATCCTCAAAACTAATATCTGCACCTAAGTCTTCTGTTAAAATAGAGTGCCAGGCATGATTATGAAATTTCATATCATCAATCATGGTACCGTTTAAATCAAAAAGAAATGCCTTTGGTTTTTTATCTGTCATAGAAGCAAAAGTAAAATATTCTTCATGCTAAGGGTAATTTTTTTTGTTAAGCCAATCTGAAAATAAAACGCTGAAGAATATTAGAGTGGTTTGGAAAGTTTAACTATTAGCAATAAATTGCAGGATGATATCAATATGAACATGCTATATGAAGCCCAAAAAAGATGATGGTGAAGGTTTAATTAAGTTTTTAAATGGCCTCTGTCCTTTAAATAACAAAATGATTAAGGAGGCAAGGAAGCAAACGTTTCAGATACATATCAAGAAGAATGAAATGTTAATCTGTGCAGATGGAAATCAACAGGATTGCGTATTTATTATTTTAAAGGGTATAGTTAGAGGATTTATCACCGATGATAATAAAGATATTACAACATTGATCACGGATGAAAACCATCTTGTTGGTCACGTACGTAATCCGGGAATGATGGAGTCTGCATATGAGGAAAAATTTCAGGCGCTCGAAGATTCAGAACTTCTTGTATTAAAATACTCCTTTATAGATGAATTGTACAGCCAGTTTGAGGAAGCAAATATATTGGCACGCAAGTTACTCGCCCTTCATTTTAATTTATCTCACGAACGGGCCATATTATCCAGGATTCCATCCGCCGAAGCAAGATATAACCACTTCAAAATCGGGCATCCTCGGCTTAAAGACAGAGTGCCCATAAAGTTTTTAGCTACCTATCTGGGGATGCGGATAGAAACGTTGAGCAGGATTAGAAAAAAAGAAAAATTACGTATAAACTAATGGGGATTATTTTCTTTTTTAAAATAGAAATAACAAAGCGGAAATAAGCAGATAAGTCCTAATAAAAAACCACCCACGGTATCTGTAAGCCAATGGGCACCTAAATAAATTCTGGAAGGTGCTATAAAAATAAGTAGAAATGCCGAGATCCAGCTTACTATATTTCTTGTTATTTTTGGGATTTTAGTGAGTTTATCCATTAAAATGAGCAGGAAGCCAAAAAATAATACATAAGACAGAACATGTCCGCTCGGGTAACTTTGAAATCTGTTTACCTCTACCAAGCGAACATAAAATGTAGTTGGGCGGGGGCGATCAATCACATTTTTGATCGCTAAAATGATTAAGCCTGAAACGAGTATGGATGCGATATAAAAACCTTCACGTTTGTACTTTTGCCAATAAAATATTCCTGCTACCACTAAAACAGATAGGAGCGACCAGGGTAATTCACCAAAAAAACTAATCGCTAACATGATCTTATCCAGCCAGTTAGAATGGAATTGCTGAATAAATAGTGATACGCCAATATCAAACGGTAGTATAGGGTGTTGAGCTATAAAAATACTTAAAGCTGTAAAAGCAATTAGAAGTAAAATAAAAACGATAATTAAAGTTTTTCGTTTGATTTGCATGAAATGAAATTGAGTTTCTCCAAAACTATCAATTTCAAATTGTTTGAACTATTAAATAGTAAATTAATTCACCTATAGTCGGTAATGCTGCTTTATTTTACAACGATTTGCTTAGGATCAGTAACCATGATTTGTGGTTTTCCTTTAAATTCAGTAACCATGCCGGTAACGCAAATATTGTTGCCTAAAAACATAGTCGCAGGTTCAGACGTGAATTTCGATTTGTCATCTTTATTGATCACAATAGTTAATATTTCTTTGGGAAAGGCAGCACCGAGATTAATTAAACTTAACTTGTCGAAATTTTTACTGCTGTAAACAGAATCGCAGATGGTTACGGTTTTTCCAATGTACTGATCAGCATCTTTAGCTAAAATCAGTGTCTGGCTTTTTGCGATAGCGCTTGCCAGTATGAAGATTAAAATCAAAAATACTTTTTTCATTTGCTGTAATTTGGAATGAATTATTGTTAAATGGATAGTGTTGTAAAGTTAGAAATGAATAACTAATTAAACCAATTAAGACTTATTATGCGTATAAACACTTAGTAAACTCACGGAATTTTACTGGTAAAACCGTCAAGCAACTGCATCGTTTTAACTGCTTCTTCACCACTGCATGGGTTAGTGGTTTCGTCTCTAAAATAGGCAACAACCTTTTCTATCATAGGCTGTTCGACATGTTTAAGCGGCTCAAAGGAAATTAGCTCCTCCTTATCACCATGAGATAAAAGAATTTGATGTCCGAACATGGGAAAGCTGATTTTTCCACCTGATCCGTAAATTTCGCAAATATCCAAATTCATACCTTCAGCAACTGTAAAACACCACATGCCATTAAAAACAATATTATTTTTAAAAAGAATGTTTCCGGAAACTAAATCATCAACGCCCTCGTCCGTAGCCTGATTAACTGATAAGCCATGAAATTCTATCGGATCGCCAAAAAAATACAGCATAAGATCAAGCTGGTGTGGCGCTAAATCATGAAATAATCCTCCGCCAGCAATATTGACATTTAATCTCCAGTTATTTTCGGCCTTTGCAATAATCTCCGTTTGTTTAGGCTGGAACATTTTCAAGTCAATAAATCTTATATCTCCGATCACCTTTTGCGTTAACAACTCTTTTATTTTCAAAAACAGTGGCTGTTCTCTCCGGTAGTGTGCCACACATAGTTTCGTGTTATATTGATGAGCAGCTTCGGCCATCCGTTGAGCAGCAGCCGTATTTAATGCCATTGGTTTTTCAACATAAACCGGTTTTCCTGCAGCGAGGGCCTGAATGGTATATTCTTCATGCTGTAATGGCGGCGTGGCTATGTAAACGGCATTCACCTCCGGATCGTTTATGAGGCGGGTAGCATCGTTATACCACTTAGGAACACCATGTCGCTTTGCGTAATCTTCTGCCTTTGCAGCATCTCTTCTCATCACTGCTACGAGGGAGGAATTTGGAACAAGATTAAAAGCAGGTCCGCTTTTTACCTCTGTAACATCTCCACATCCAATAATTCCCCATTTAATCTTATCCATTTTGCCATTGGTTAAGGTGCTAAAATATGAATTTATAAATGATATGGGGTTCAATTCATCTTGTGTAAACGGAAAGTCAGCCAATTTCCAAGCTTAACGTGGTCTTAATTTTTTAAGGTGATAGATTTTGCCTATCAATATATAGAATTAAATGATTGGGATTATCCTTTCAATTATCCTAAATTTATAAAAACTAACAGCATTCAGGATTGACAAATTGATCAGTCATTAAAAAAATAAATCATGGAAAAAGACCCTAACGACATTAGTAAATGTCCGTTTCATAACGGAAGCATGAAGCATAACACTGGCGGCGGTGGAACGAGGAACAACGACTGGTGGCCAAATCAGTTAAAGCTGAGTATCTTACGTCAGCATTCCACATTATCCAATCCAATAGATAAGGACTTTAGCTATGCGGAAGCCTTTAAGAGCCTGGATTTAAATGCATTGAAGCAAGATTTGTATGCTTTAATGACTGATTCACAAGACTGGTGGCCTGCAGATTTCGGTCATTATGGTGGCTTATTTATTCGTATGGCCTGGCATAGCGCCGGCACTTATCGCGTAGGAGATGGCAGAGGCGGAGCTGGGGCGGGTTTACAAAGGTTTGCGCCTTTGAATAGCTGGCCGGATAACGTAAGTTTAGATAAGGCGAGAAGGTTATTGTGGCCAATTAAACAAAAATATGGTCAGAAAATTTCGTGGGCTGATTTGATGATTTTAACTGGTAATGTGGCTTTGGAATCGATGGGTTTTAAAACATTTGGATTTGCAGGTGGGCGTGAAGATGTGTGGGAGGCAGACGAATCGGTTTATTGGGGATCAGAAAAAAACTGGCTCGGCGGTGATATTCGTTATGCACATGGTTCGGACGGTGCACCTGAAAACCATGGTGTTTTGGTTAGTGACGATGATGCAGATGGCGACATTCATACGAGGAATTTAGAGAAGCCTTTGGCAGCGGTACAAATGGGTTTGATTTATGTAAATCCAGAAGGACCCGATGGAAATCCTGATCCGATAAAAGCGGCAAAGGATATTAGAGATACTTTTGGCCGTATGGCTATGGATGATGAAGAAACGGTTGCTCTAATTGCTGGAGGCCATACTTTTGGTAAAACCCATGGCGCTGCGTCATCCGATCATGTTGGGAAAGAACCCGAAGCATCCGACATAGAAAGTCAAGGCTTTGGATGGCATAATAGTTTTGGAACCGGAAAAGGTAAGGACACGATCACGAGCGGACTGGAGGTAACCTGGACCACTACACCAACACAATGGAGCAATAACTTTTTTGAAAACTTATTTGGTTTTGAATGGGAGTTAACAAAAAGTCCGGCTGGCGCACACCAGTGGGTAGCAAAAGATGCTGAGGCTATTATTCCTGATGCTTTTGATGCCAATAAAAAGCAATTGCCAACCATGTTGACTACCGATTTATCACTTCGGTTTGATCCCGCATATGAGAAAATTTCCAGACGTTTCCTCGAGAACCCCGATCAGTTTGCAGCTGCTTTTTCAAAGGCCTGGTTTAAACTTACACACCGTGACATGGGGCCTGTAGCCAGATATTTAGGTCCTGACGTTCCAACTGAGGTACTGTTATGGCAAGATCCTATTCCAGCTGTAAACCACCCTTTGGTAAATGATACTGATATTGAGAACCTTAAATCAAAAGTGTTATCTTATGGATTAAGTATATCAGAACTGGTTTCTACAGCCTGGGCTTCATCATCCACTTTCCGTGGATCAGATAAAAGGGGCGGAGCAAATGGCGCAAGGATTCGTTTAGCACCGCAAAAAGATTGGAAAGTAAATAATCCGGTACAATTGCAAAAGGTTTTGAATACACTGGAAATGGTTCAGCAAGACTTTAATGCCGCACAAATAGACGGCAAGCAAATTTCTTTAGCTGATTTAATTGTTCTTGCTGGTTCTGCAGCTATAGAAAAAGCAATTGAGAATGCGGGTCATTTTTTAAAAGTACCATTTATTTCCGGACGTATGGATGCAGTTCAGGCAGAAACAGATATAGAATCATTTGGCTATCTAGAGCCATTGGCTGATGGATTTAGGAATTATAAAAAATCAAAATTTAGTGTATCAACTGAAGAACTGCTCATTGATAAAGCACATTTACTTACCTTAACCGCACCCGAATTAACGGTTCTATATGGCGGCTTACGTGTGTTAGATATTAATTTCGATGGTTCTAAAAATGGCGTGTTTACGCACCATACAGAAAAACTGACCAATGATTTCTTTGTTAACCTGCTTGATATGAATACGTCATGGAAGGCCTTATCTGATGATAAAGAAAATTATCTGGGTAGTGACAGGTTAACAGGCCAACCGAAATGGACAGCCACACGTGCTGATCTCGTGTTTGGATCCAATTCGGAGCTAAGAGCCATTGCAGAAGTTTATGCAAGTGCAGATGCTGGCCAGAAGTTTATTAATGATTTTGTTTCGGTATGGGCAAAAGTGATGACATTGGATCGCTTTGATTTACATAAATAAGCATGAACTAAAAGCAGTTTTAAAGGCACCATCAAGGTGCCTTTAACGTTTGTAACAAATGTATGATGAATTATAACGCTTGAAAAATATCCAAACATTCAGTAGCGAGGCTTGTTAATTTAATAACTCAAAGCATGAAATAATGGATGTAACTCAAGAAAACTACCACAATGGAAATGATAATGAAAACATTTCTAACCATCATAGCCACAAGGATTATAATCAAACCATTAATGGGATCAACGAAATTAGCAGTACGTTCTGGGACGAAATAAATAACGAAATAGCATCAAATGATTTACCACTTTGGCGCATGTGGCGATAATTTGATCAGGATAAGATCTACAGTCAGCAACTGTAGATCTTATTTTTTAAATTTGTTTTAGCGGTATTTCAAACCAAAATTCAGAACCTTCATTTTCTACACTGTTTACGCCAATTTTTCCTTTGTGGCGGTCGATGATTTCGGCAGAAATGTATAAGCCTAATCCTAAGCCCGAAAATAAATGAGAGGATTCTTCTACTCTAAAGAATCTATCGAAAATATAATCTGCTTTATCTTTTGGGATTCCGATACCAAAATCTTTAACAGATAAACGTAAAGCGCCACCTTTCTTCTCCGTCTTAATAATTACCTTTTCTGCATGGGGAGAATATTTCAGCGCATTAGATAAGAAATTAGAAATCACTTGCTCAATTCGGTTTTTATCAGCATTAATACTTATATCTGTCTTACTATCAATCGTTATTACATGTTTACCTAAACTTCCCTGTAAGCCATCAATTGATTCTTCAATCACATCCCTGACATTGAAGTCTGATAGCGTAAATACCATTTTCCCGGCCTGAATCCTGGTTACATCCAGCAAATCATCTACTAACGAAGTTAACTTTCCAATCTGTCTTGTCGCCTTATCAATAAAGCCAGAAATTTGTTCGAATTTTTCCTGCTGAGCCATTTTCAATGCAAATTGCAAATAACCCTTAATGCTAGTAATAGGCGTCTTCAGTTCATGACTGGCGATACTCATAAATTCGTCTTTTTTATTCATTAAATCCTTCGTCGCTTCCTGAGCAATGAGTAGGTCAGTTACTTCAAAAGCGAAAAAAGCTACGCCATCAATTTTCCCATCGTTTGAGAATACAGGATTTAAAATAATATCGAACCAGCTCTCTTTAGTTTTTCCATCAGCTGAATTTTTTTGCTGAAGCTTATAGGCGTTAGCAATAAAGGTTTCTCCGGTAGCAATTACTTTATTTTCAATCTCCAATAATTCAGGGTTATTAAACTGCGACCCATCCTGGAGCCTTGTTTTGCCTATGTAGTCTGCGCCTCCGTCAAATGCAATAAAGGCTTCATTAACAAACTCATAAGCTAGGTTTGTTCCTCTTTTAATACTAATTAAAGCGGGTGCTTTTTTAAAGATGCTGTAAAACTCATCCTGCTGTTTTTTAATTAATTCTTGCAGTTCGGCTTTACGCTTTTCGTTATGTTTTTGCTTACTGATGTCTATAATGTAAGACACTGCATCTTTTCCATCTTCATCATCTAAAATAGCAGACCCCACTAGAACATCAATGGTTTTACCGTTTTTGGTGATGTATTGCTTTTCAAATGGGGGGCAAAATCCCTCATTTTTAACAAGTTCTGCCGATATTTTACTAATAGGCCAAAATTCGACGGGTGTGATGTCTTCCCATCCGATCCGACCGGTTTGAAAATCGCTGTTTGTGTAGCCCAGCATATTCAGGAACACCTTATTCGCAGTTTCAATTTTTCCGGTTTCCACTTCAGAGAACAGCATTCCGATTACATTTGAATCAAATATTTTTCTGAATTTTTTTTCGGTAGAGTTGAGTTTGGTCTCTGTGTCAATCAATACAGTAATATCTAAAATAGAACCCACCATGCGGTAAGGGATACCGTTTCCATCAGCTAAAATGCTGCCGCGATCTAAAATCGTTGCGTAAGTTCCGTCAGCCTTTTTTAATCGGTATTGAGAGGTCCACTGTGGTTCGCTATTGTTAATAGCTTCGTACACACTATTTTTTACTCGGTCTCTATCATCAGGGTGGACACTGTTAAAATAAAATGTAATATTTTGATTTTCCGGATTATTCTGATAACCAAACATCGTGGCAAAATTATCATTTCTCCACATCGTATTGTTCGCCAAATCCCAGTCCCAAATCGTATCATTAGTTGCCTTAGAGACGAGATTAAAACGCTCTTCACTTTCAGATAATTTTACCGTACGTTCCAGTATTTTTTTCTCCAGATCGATATTTAATATTCTTAAATTTTCCCTCGCACCTAAAAGCTCATTATAATTACGTTTAAGTTTATCTTCCGCTAGTTTTTGTTTAGTAATGTCGGTAATGGTAGCTACGAAACCATCGGCCATTTTAACGGCTACAATTTCAATCCATACTTTTTCGGATAATTTAAACTCAAACTGTACCGAAGAACCCTTTTCAATTACAGCTGTGTATTTTTTAAATAACACATCATTTGAAATTTCTTCGAAATTTTCGAGCATTCTGGCTTTTTCCAGTTCTTTGGATTCCTTCTTTAAAATTTTTAAAGCTGCCTGATTATAAGATAAGCATTCAAAATCAGTAATAAAATGCTGCTTATTCCTAATGGCTTTAAACACAATAATTCCACTTAAACTGGCATTAAATACACCGGTTATGATGTTGCTAAGTTCAGTAAGTTTAGATATGTCGACAAAAGTGATCACCACGCCATCAGTTTTTTTATCTTTTCTGATATAGGGCAGGATTCTCATTAAACTATTGCTGCCATTTTTGATTTGGATTTCCTTTTCAACAATCCTCCCGGTATGGAGCACCGATTGAATATCCTGATTAAAATGATCAACTTTGATATTGTTTGAAATGTGTTCAATATTTCGGCCAATATCAGCTTCAATTAAATTAACCATTCTGATTGCAGCAGCATTAAACTTACGAATGTACATGTCCGAATCAACAAATATTTGTCCGATATCTGTACTTCTGAAATAGTTATCTAGATCATCATTTAAATCAATAAGCTCTTTTATTTTAAGCTGATGCTCTGTATTTAAAGTATGTAATTCTTCGTTTAAGGATTGGAGTTCCTCATTACTGGATTGCAATTCTTCGTTGGCAGAGAGCAGTTCCTCATTTGTAGATTGCAGTTCTTCGTTAGTGGTTTCCATTTCTTCAATAGCCAATTGAAGATTACTGCGGGTTTCATTAAGTTCTGCTTCTAGTTCAAAGATGTATTCGTTCTGATCGCCCTCATGAAAATCACTCAAACCAGATTCGTCTTTTTCAGGAATCACTTCAGTAGTGCATTCTCCGAAAACGATCATTGTAAATCCATCAATACTTTTTTCATCAGGCGGTTGGACAGAAATATTCAGAAAAATTTCCTTCATACCCGTGTCTAATCTCACTTTTTTCAAATAAGCTGGTTCATGACTCTTCCAGGCTTTCCGCAAGGCAGAATTTAACATAACAGAAACCGCTTTTGGCACCATTTTCAAGATATTAAGCTCGATTTTTTCTGTAGGTAACGAAAGATAACGGCGATAATCTCCGATAGCATCCTGTATGATATAGGATTTATCGATATAAACGCCTACGAATGATAATTCGCTAACTAAAAAGCTGTTGAAACTTTTCTCAATAGGACTCTGGCTTAAATCATTACCAAATATCTTTTTCCTACCGGGCTCAACAACAGATCTGGAGCCGGTATAGTAAGTATTATAAGTGGAATAATTTATGATTCCGGTTTTCTGGTAAATTTTCCACTTGCTCGAAATTTCTGTTAGGCCAGCCTTTAGCGATGAGGCCGTTTCACTGGAACCCAGCATTAAATAACCGCCCGAAACCAGTGAAAAGTGAAAGATGGACAATATTTTTTCCTGCAAAACATGGTTAACGTAAATCAACATGTTCCGACAGGTAATCATATCATTTTTGATAAATGGAGGCGATTTAATTACATCATGTTTTACAAAAACAACTTGTTTACGGATGCTGGGAATAACCCCGTAATATTTTCCATCCTGATGAAAGTATTTTTTAAAATATTTAGATGGTATTTCTTTGCTGATGCTTGCAGGATATTGATTTTTAGATGCAATTTCTATGCTCTTATCATCTATATCAGAAGCAAATATTTTAATTTCAATTTTTTTACCAGATTTTTCGACGCGTTCATTGGCTATAACCGCAACTGTATAAGCTTCCTGCCCGGTGCTACAGGCACATATCCATATTTTTAAAGTTTCACCATCATATTTTTTCTCCAGCACTTCATCTATCTGCTCTGCAAAAAGATCAAATGCACCCTTATCCCTAAAAAATTTGGTTACACCAATTAAAAAATCCTGACCCAGTATTGCAACCTCCTGCTGATTGCTTTTTAGAAAATTTACATATTCATCTAGTGTTCTAACATTGCTTTCGTTCATTCTACGCCCGATTCGCCTGATAATGGTTGGCGTTTTATAGAGTGTAAAATCGTTACCGCTTTGTCGATGAACCAAATCAAAAATTTCATCTAAAAGATGCTCGTTAATTTTGCCATCTTGAAGAACTTTAATGGGTTCTTCATTAACATAATTAAAAAGCTCTTTTTGTATTTCAGAAGGAGGCAGGATATGATCAACATATCCCGATGAGATGGCGCTGTTGGGCATTCCATCAAATTTAGCGGTGGATGGTTCCTGCACAATCACCATTCCGCCATATTCCTTAATGGCTTGTATGCCCTTGGTTCCATCGGTACCCGTGCCTGATAAGATGACCGCTATTGCTTTTTCCTTTTTATCCTTGGCCAGTGTATATAAAAAATGATCTATTGCCGTATTTGGTGCCTTAATGAGCGACTTATCAGCAAGTTTAAGCCTGCCATTGTTCACTGTCATCAATTTGTTATTCGGAATGATATATACACAATCCTGCTGAATAGCCATATTATGCCTGGCCTCAAATACTTTCATGTGGGTGTGTTTTGCCACCAACTCCACCAAAAGACTTTTGTAATCGGATGATAAATGCTGGATGACTACAAATGAAAAACTCGCATTTGTAGGCATATGATCGAAAAATTCGTGTATGGCTTCTAATCCTCCTGCGGAGGCACCAATGGCAACAACGTATTTGTCGTATCTTTTTAACACTGCCTTAGCCGGTTCACTCATTGTTAATTATATATTTGTTTTGCCTTAAATTCGAACAAAAAAATCCTTAAAGATTCTGCCATTTCCAGCTCAATTGGTTCCCAGTTAGTAGATTGACCGTAAATGGTTTGTAACCAAGTTTTAAATGAGTTACGGGGATGATAGTTCACACCATCCTGCTCTAAACTGATGGTTTGGTTGGGATCGCCACCCCACTTAATATTTTGTATATATTCTGGCTTAAAACACATGATAAATTCTCCATTGCCAACATCAATAGGGATAGCCATTAAGCCACTGGCCACGCTTACATAGGCTTGAGCTTCTTCATATTCATACCCTAAATGATGACTGGCGAAAACATGATTAATGCCTTTTCCTTCCAACCAGAGTACAAGATTTTCCAATGCATCTTCATCCGGAACTTTTCCAAGGGTTTCTATCTTGCCGTTGTAACTTATTGCCATACCAGTAGCATTAAACAACGAAAGCAGATTTTGGTTTTTATCCATCAGCAAACCTTTGGCAATATCGTTTTCGGTATGAATCAAATCGGTAATTAACGTTCGCAATTTAAGTGCTTGTGCATGTTTTAAAAGTGTTTCCTGTTTCAAAATTGCTGATAACCGGCTTGAAATCTCCATGCTTAACCATTCAAAAATGGACCGGCTTTCATTACTTAGATATTTGCTGGTGATGTGATGGCACGATATTAAACCCCACAATTTACCATCAACAATAATGCGGATAGACATGGAAGCCGTAACGTTCATATTAGCCATATATTCCAGATGGACTGCGGCAACACTGCGCAAATTACAATCCGATAAATCTAAAAAACCATTAACGATTGGGTTGATTACGGGGAAAAGTTTAAATGTTTGATAATTTCTATCAGGAATTAATCGATAAGAATTTTTAAGGTATAATGCCCGTGCCTGTTTAGGCACATCAGATGCCGGAAAAGTTTGACCTAAATAACTTTCTAAACTTCCGGTAATTTCTTCAGCAATAACACTACCGTTCCAGTTTTGATCAAACTGGTACATTCTGATACCATCGAAACCTGATATTTTTCTGATTTCTTTAATACTGGCTTCACAAACGTCCTGTAAACTTTCTGTACTTTCTAAAAGCGAAATAAATGAACGGACTTCCTGAAAAACTTCTATAAAACTTCTGTCTGGTTTTCCATCTGCTTTCTCGATCTCTAAAATGATTAAGTCCTTTTTTACATGCGCTAAAATATTAAATGATGCCGCCGCATTACCATTTTTAAAAATAAAACTGAAGGGCAATCTATTCCTTTGTCCCTTTCTAATCTCAATTTCAAAATGTTTAAAATCGCTATCTGAGATATAATTCTTAAGATTAGTGCTTAATGTTGCTTTAAGCGTTTCTCCAGTTAATGCTGTAATATTTTCACTGGCTTGAATAATTCTCAGATCTTTAATATCCAGAATTAACATATATCCAAAATCCTGAATGGAATTGGTTTGATGAATAGCAAGATTACCGCAAAATTCGTTATCGTAATTTTTTTGTTGACTCATGTTTTTTAGTAATTACATTCTCCTCTCAGAAAATGTATAGGTAAATTCTAAAATCTTATTATTTCCATTTACGTGAATGAATATTGATCAGATTTATAATAAGTACGGGACAATTTTCTAAAAGTATGGAAAACCTTAACATAAACCGATTTTTATCTATAAAATATATGCCTGATTTTAGGATTGATTTTGATTTGAAATTCTTTAGATGAGCTAAGTTTTTATTCTTTAAAACATTCTTCCTCAAAATCATCTTTAAGCTATAAAAAGTATATGATGAATCGTTTCGAAAATAAAGTAGCATTAATAACGGGAAGTAGTCAGGGAATAGGTGCCGCATGTGCGGTCAGGTTGGCTAAGGAAGGTGCAGATATTATTTTAAACGGCCGGAAATTAGATGAAAGAGGAGAAAAAGTTATTGCTGAAATCAAGAGTTTAGGTAGGAGAGTAGCATTTTTGGAAGCAGATATTAGTAATGTTGAATTGGTTACCGAATTGATTGAAAAAGGCGTAAGCGTTTTTGGATCTATTGACATTCTGATAAACAATGCTGGAATGGAAAAGAAGGCTGATTTTTGGGAAGTGACAGAGGAAGATTACGATCAGGTAATGAACACGAATTTGAAAGGCGTTTTTTTTGGGATTCAAGCTTTCGTTAAATATTGTAAAAGGGAAAAAAGAACAGGAACGATTATTAATATGAGTTCTGTACATGAAGAAATTGTTTTTCCTCATTTCGCAGCCTATTGCGCCAGTAAAGGTGCGTTGAAAATGTTATGCAGAAACCTGGCTACTGAATTGGCTCCTTTAGGAATTAGAATTAACAACGTTGCGCCAGGTGCTGTAACTACGCCAATCAATCAGGATCTTTTAAATAATAAGGAACAATTGGCAAAAGTCCTGGATAATATTCCGTTGAGGAGAATGGGTAAGGTAGAAGATGTAGCGGCTGTTGTTGCGTTTCTAGCTTCTGACGAAGCAGGCTATGTAACAGGTTCTACTTATTTTGTAGATGGTGGCTTAACTTATCATTACGAAGAGCAATAGCAAGTGACGAGGAGTTGCATCGCATTTAGATTGATCATCCTGAGCGTGTTAAAAACCTAAAAATCTTATTTAAGGTATTCGTCAAGCTCAGGATGATCGATTTAAGCCTTGAAGGCCGAAGTTTACAAGTGGAACGTAATCGACCTTCCTTAAATTTCCTAAATCTTATTAAAAAAACTGTAGGTGCTAGATTAAAAATCCACCACCTAATAAATCATTTCCTTCGTAAAAAACCGCTGATTGACCTGGGGCAATGGCTGAAACATGGTGGTCGAACACCACTCTCATTTTATCTTTTTCCTGTACAATGGTACTTAACATGCCCGCATCCTTGTACCGGATTTTAGTAATCACATCACTCATTGGAGCTTCAATACTTTCATATTTAATGAGATTAAGGTTGCGAACCATAGCCTCCTTACGTTCTAATTCTTCCGCTCGGCCTAATACAACTGTATTACTTTCCGGTAGGATTTGCGTAACAAACATGGGTTCACCAAAAGCAACTCCCAAACCTTTGCGTTGACCGATGGTGTAAAAAGGATAACCTTTATGTTGTCCCACAACCATTCCGTTACTTAAAATAAAATTCCCGCCGGCAACCCGATCCTCTAAATCTTCCACTTTGTGTTTTAAAAATGCCCGGTAATCATTGTCAGGAACAAAGCAAATCTCATAGCTTTCTGATTTTTTAGCCAGTTCTTCCTGCCCCATATCTAAAGCCATCTGCCTTATTTCTGATTTAGCAAAGCTACCTAAAGGAAATTTGGTGCGGGAAAGGTTTTCCTGAGAAACACCCCAAAGCACATATGACTGATCCTTGTTTTCATCTTTACCTTTAGAAATAACATAACGGCCGCTATCTTGCTGACGAATGTTAGCATAGTGTCCGGTAGCAATAAACTCGCAATCCAATTTGTTGGCACGTTTTAATAAAGCTTCCCATTTAATGTGGGTATTACACAAAACACAAGGGTTTGGCGTTCTTCCAGCTAAATATTCATCCACAAAATTGTCGATTACATAATCACCAAATTCACTTCGAATATCTAATATATAATGCGGAAAACCATAATTTACAGCCAGCGTACGGGCATCATTAATACTATCTAAAGAGCAACAACCTGTTTCCTTACTGCTTCCGCCAGCACTGGCATAATCCCAGGTCTTCATCGTTAACCCAATAACTTCATATCCCTGCTCGTGCAACATTACTGCTGCTACCGAACTATCAACCCCGCCACTCATGGCAACCAGAATTCTACCGTGTTTACTCATCTTAAAATAATAGGACGCAAAAATAATGTTTATTTAATGGAAATTTTTTAAAGCAAGTCAGTTACTTGTAAAAAGCAACATGTTTTTATTGATACTGTCCCGGTTGTTATCATAAACACTTACTTAATATCATCAATATTATAATTGTATTTTTATGGACAGTTAAACGTTTTATCTAGCTATTATTAGCACATTATTGAATTTATTGATACCTTAGGATTTTCAAAAAACAATAGCACTACAATCTAATTTATATGATCAAAAAAGTGATTTTACCTTGTTTGGTTTTTTCGTCTTTCCTGGCTTCTGCACAGAAGAATCTGGTTCAATATGTAAAACCGATAATCGGCACTTCAAAGATGGGGCATACTTATCCTGGTGCAACTGTTCCATTTGGTGCGGTACAATTAAGTCCGGAAACAGATACTTTATCTTATGAGGTAAATGGAAAGTACAATGGTGATGTGTATAAATATTGCGCCGGTTATAAATATGAAGATAAAACCATTACCGGGTTCAGTCACACTCATTTTAGCGGTACGGGCCATTCTGATTTAGGCGATTTCCTCATCATGCCAACTCAAGGCAAGTTACAGTTAAATCCGGGTACAGCCAACCAGCCTAAAAGTGGTTATCGCTCAGCGTATTCGCACGCCAACGAAAAAGCCGAAGCCGGATATTACAAAGTGAAACTGGATGATGACAACATTACTGCTGAACTTACTGCAACCAACAGGGTAGGAATGCATCAATACACATTTCCAAAATCAAATCAATCGCATATTATTTTGGATTTGATGGCTGGTATTTATAATTATGAAGATAAAACGGTTTGGACCTATGTTCGTGTCGTTAATGATACCCTGGTAACAGGTTATCGCCAAACCAATGGCTGGGCCAGAACCAGAACCGTGTATTTTGCCATGAGTTTTTCTAAACCTTTTAAAAGCTACGGCAGAAAAAGCTACGATGCCAAACAGGCCTACCGCGGTTTTTGGGGTAAATTCAACCAGGAACAGAACTTTCCTGAAATTGCTGGTAAAAAACTGAAAATGTATTTTGATTTTGACACGCAGGAAGGAGAGAAAGTAAAAATCAAGTTCGCATTATCTCCTGTAAGTCAGGATAATGCTTTGCAAAATATGAGAGCAGAGATTTCTGGCTGGGACTTTGAAAAAGTTAAGGCGCAGGCACAGGCAACCTGGAATAAAGAGCTGAATAAAATTCAGGTGAGTACCTCAGATGATAATAAAATCAATTTTTACACCGCTTTGTACCATGCATTTATCAACCCGACAACCTATACGGATGTTAACGGAGAATATAAAGGTTTAGACCAAAATGTACACAAAGCGGATGGCTTCACCAATTACACAACATTCTCTTTATGGGATACTTACAGGGCACTTCATCCTTTTTTTAATATTATGCAACCGGCGAGGAGTAATGATATGGTAAAATCGATGATGGCGCATTATGATCAGAGCAGTTTGAAAATGCTTCCTATTTGGTCGCATTATGCTAATGATAACTGGTGTATGAGTGGCTATCACAGTGTTTCGGTTTTGGCTGATGCCATAATAAAAGGAACTTATAACGGAGATCCAGATAAAGCTTTGGATGCTTGTGTAACCACGGCAAAACACCGCGACTATGAAGGGATAGGCTTTTATATGGATAAAGGTTATATCCCTGCTGAGAAGAGTGGTGTATCTGTATCGAACACGCTGGAATACGCTTATGACGATTGGGCTATTGCGCAATTGGCAAAGAAATTAAATCGTAATGATATTTATGATGAATTCATCAAACGTTCTAACAATTGGAGAAATAATTACGATTCAGCTTCAGGCTTTATGCGGCCACGACTGGCGGATGGTACCTTTAAAAAAGCTTTCGACCCGAAAGATACAGAAGGCCAGGGTTTTATTGAGGGCAACAGCTGGAATTACAGCTTTTTCGTTCCGCATGATCCAGCTTCATTAGTGGATGTAATGGGTGGCAAAAAGAAATTTGCAGCACGGTTGGATTCATTATTTAGTATGCACCTACCTGATGAATTTTTTGCACATACCGAAGATATTACCCGTGAAGGTATTATTGGAGGATATGTACATGGCAATGAACCAGCACATCATGTAGCATACCTGTACAACTGGACGGACGAAGTTTACAAAGGTCAGGCGCAAATTCGACACATTTTAAACATGCAGTATAAACCAACAGCTGATGGTTTAGGCGGTAATGATGACTGTGGACAAATGAGTGCATGGTACATGTTTTCGGCAATGGGCTTCTATCCTGTAGCACCAGGTTCTGATGCCTATTCTTTAGGAAGTCCGCTGGTGAGCAATGCTGTAATTAATCTTGAAAACGGTAAAACCTTTACAGTTAAAGCGCTAAAACAGAGTGATAAAAATGTATATGTTGAAAAGGTATTGTTAAACGGGAAAGAAATTACCAACCACCAGATTAAACATGCTGATATTACCAATGGCGGTAAACTTACATTTTACATGAGTGCCAAACCGAAAAAATAAGACTCAATTTTCTCGATTATTATTTAAAACCGCTGATGAAAATCAGTGGTTTTTTTATGAAATTGGTTTTAGAAAATCTATATTTCTTTTCAATCCTGAGAGTTTGGTTCTTTTAACAGCAGAACCTTTAAAAACCTGTTTAAAAACATCATCGGTAATTTCAGTTAAGTCTTTTGCGGTTAAATCAAGCAGGCCATTTTCAGGCTTAAAAGCCTCTTCACTGTGCGCTTTCGAAAAACGGTTCCAGGGGCAAACATCCTGGCAAATATCACAGCCGAACATCCAGTTGCTCATTTTATCCTTAAATTCTGCGGGGATTTCGTTTTTAAGTTCAATGGTTAAGTAGGATATACATTTGGTTCCGTCAACAACCTGCGGGGCAATAATGGCATCGGTAGGGCAGGCATCCAAACAACGGGTGCAGGTACCGCAATAATCGGTTTGGAAAGGATGATCGTAACCAAGTTCCAGATCAACAATTAATTCTGCTAGAAAAAAGAAAGAGCCTTGATTCTTACTGATCAGATTCGCGTTTTTTCCGACCCATCCTAAACCTGATTTTTTGGCCCATGCACGATCTAGTACCGGTGCAGAATCTACAAAAGCACGGCCAGATACCTCGCCAATGTTTTCTTCAATAAAATACGTTAATGCCTTGAGCTTATCTTTTATCACATGATGATAGTCTTTTCCGTAGGCATATTTTGAAATCTTAGGTGCCTCCGGATCCGATTGTGACTCCTCCGTGTAATAGTTTAACGATAAAGAAATGACCGACTTAGCTCCATCCACCAGAAGACGCGGATCAAGACGTTTATCAAAATAGTTTTCCATGTATTTCATTTCGCCATGGTGATTTTGGTTTAGCCAGTTTTCTAAACGCGGTGCTTCTTCTTCTAAAAATTCGGCTTTAGAAATTCCACAAGATAAAAAGCCTAATCGCATGGCTTCATCCTTAATCAACTGGCTATATTTTGCAGAATTATTATACACGAAATGCAAAGATAAGGCTTAGGATTAAAACCTTTTCAACAATCACTTGTTCTAAATACAGAAAACTAAATTAATTAATTACAGTTCGCAGAACTGGACTATTTGTAAATTAACTCAACCTAACTATGGAAAATATAGATCCCCAACACACGGAATCAGGAGAAGCTCCGAAACCTATAGAACAAGATTACGAAAGCCATAAAGAAAACCCTGGACCAGCTAAACCTGCAGTTACAGAAAGAGATGAAAACGGTGCAGGATCTGCTTTAAAGTGGATAATTCCAATTGCTGTAATTATTGGATTAATCGTTTGGTTCGCCATGAGAAAGTAATTAGCTTTAGATTAAATATTGAGCGCCGGTTGTTGATGCAGCCGGCGCTTTTTTATTTATTTTAAAAGCTTTACCTGGTATAAATCATTTCGCCTGTCTTTTAAAACCTTAACGGTACCGTAGTGGTGCAGTTCATCAAGAAGATGTAAGTCGACATCAACAACCAGTACCATTTCCGTATTTGGTGTGGCTTCTGCTTTTACTGCATTTGTTGGGAAAGCAAAATCGGAAGGGGTGAAAACAGCCGATTGTGCAAATTGGATATCCATGTTATTCACTTTAGGTAGATTGCCCACGCATCCCGCAATGGCTACATAGCACTCATTTTCTATTGCCCTGGCTTGTGCGCAATGGCGAACCCTGGTATATCCGTTTTGTGTATCCGTTAAAAACGGAACGAATAAAATCTGCATTCCCTGGTCTGCGTAAATCCGGCTTAATTCCGGAAATTCTACATCATAACAAATTAAAATACCAACTTTACCACAATCAGTATCAAATACCTGAACCTTATCTCCCCCAATCATTCCGTAATATTTCTGCTCATTCGGTGTGATATGGATTTTTCTATATTCATCAATTTTTCCGGTTCTGTGGCACAGATAGGTTGCATTATAAAGTTTACCTCCATCTAACAGGGGCATACTTCCGGTAATAATGTTTACATTATAGCTTAGCGCATATTCATGCATTCTGTTTACAATCTCCTGAGTCTTTTCGGCCAGTTTACGCATGGCTTCAATTTCAGGAAGATGATTGTAAGGTTGCAATAATGGCGTATTAAACAACTCTGGAAACATGATAAAATCGGATTTGTAGCCGCTTAAAGCATCTACGAAAAATTCTACCTGTTCATAAAATACATCCATGTCGGGGAACAGACGCATTTCCCACTGTACCAGACCTAAGCGAATGGTCATAGCAGAACGGGCAGACGCATCAATACCCTGGTAATAAATGTTATTCCATTCTATTAAAGTAGCATACTCTTTTGATTCCTTATCACCTGGGAGATAATTTTTCAGAACTTTCCTCACGTGAAAATCATTTGAAATCTGGAAAGTTAACGTAGGATCATAGATTTCTTTGGCTTTTACCTTATCTATATATTGCCTTGGCGTTAATGTTTCTGAATAGGTGTGGTAGCCGGGAATTCTACCTCCAGCGATAATGCTTTTTAAATTAAGACTTTCACAAAGTTCTTTCCGGGCTTCATAAAGTCTGCGCCCTAATCTTAAGCCCCTAAATTCGGGATGGACAAAAATTTCAATTCCATATAAGGTATCTCCGTTTGGATCATGTGTAGAAAACGAATAATCGCCGGTAATGAGTTTATAAGTATGTCGATCGCCATATTCATCATATTCTACAATAATGGATAAAGAGCAGGCTACTACCTTATCGTCAACCGCAATGCAAAGTTGTCCTTCAGGAAAAATATTTAAAAGTTTGGCAATACTGGATTTTGGCCAAATCGACCCGCCCATACTATCATAGGCCTGGAGCATTGACTCTTTTAAATCGGAATAATCTTCTAACGTAAGCTTTCGTAATTCAATATTCATAATTTGCTGGTTTTACAGTTTAGTGAACACAAAAATGATGTTAATGTTTTCTAATATTTAGATCTGAGTAGGTTGGAGCTAGTTTCCTGCAGAGGTTCGCAGAAAAGTGATGCAGATTTAATATGATTTTTTACTTTTAAAGTTTGCGGAGATTCGGTGTTTTTATCAACGAAGATGAGCAGGAGATTTAAGTGCTGTTTCTGTGATAATTTTCGGGAAAACACTAGAAAAGCTTACCGGTTTGACCCGGATAGTTCTTTTTCAAATGTTTATACGCCGCTTCAGTAACCTCGCGTCCTCGTGAAGTGCGCATAATGTAACCCTCCTGAATGAGAAATGGTTCATAAACCTCTTCAATCGTTCCTTCATCTTCACCAACAGCAGTTGCAATGGTTTTCAAGCCAACCGGGCCACCTTTAAACTTATCAATAATGGTAACCAAAATTTTATTGTCCATTTCATCTAAGCCATGCTCATCAACGTTAAGTGCATTTAAAGCATAGTTAGCTATCTCAGGATCTATACTTCCGGAGCCCTTAATTTGTGCAAAATCCCTCGTTCGTCTCAATAGTGCATTGGCTATACGTGGAGTTCCCCGGCTGCGTCTGGCTATTTCGTAAGCACCTTCATCGCTTATAGGTGTATTAAGAATATCCGAAGACCTCATCACAATGGTGGTCAGTAATTTGGCGTCGTAATAAGCCAACCTGCAATTGATACCAAAACGAGCACGTAACGGAGCCGTTAATAATCCCGATCGCGTAGTGGCACCAACTAAAGTAAACGGATTCAATGATATTTGTACCGAACGGGCATTGGGGCCGGTTTCCAGCATAATATCAATTTTGAAATCTTCCATAGCAGAATATAAATATTCTTCTACCAGGGGAGATAAGCGATGAATTTCATCAATAAATAAAATGTCACCTGTATCTAAACCAGTTAGCAAGCCAGCTAAATCGCCGGGTTTATCTAATACAGGTCCAGATGTTACCTTTATGCCTGCGCCCATTTCATTGGCGATGATATAAGATAGGGTAGTTTTTCCTAATCCTGGAGGGCCATGGAGTAGAACATGGTCTAAGGCTTCGCCACGCAATTTAGCCGCCTGAACGAAAATACGCAGATTAGCCATAACTTTTTCCTGCCCCGTAAAATCCTCGAAAGCCTGCGGACGTAAAACACGTTCGATATCTCTATCAGTAGGTGTTAGATGGCTTGCTTCAGGATCAAGATTTTCGTTCATGCCCACAAATATAATATTAAATGCTAAAAAAATTAGGATTTTTTAAATTTATCTGCCACCACCAGATCTTTTGAACCTGCTGTGTATTGGTAAAAACCTTCGCCACTTTTAATACCCTTTTTTCCGGCTAAAACCATATTCACTAAAAGCGGACAAGGTGCATATTTAGGATTACCAAAACCATCCTGCAGCACTCTTAGTATGGCTAAACAAACGTCCAGACCAATAAAATCGGCTAATTGTAGCGGCCCCATTGGATGCGACATACCTAATTTCATCACGGTATCAATTTCATAAACACCTGCAACCCCTTCATATAAAGTATATATCGCCTCATTAATCATTGGCATTAAAATACGGTTGGCTACAAAGCCCGGATAATCATTTACCTCAACTGGTATTTTTTGCAAACTTTCTGAAAGCACCATAATCGCCTTAGCTGTTTCATCACTGGTTTGATAACCTCTTATTACCTCAACAAGTTTCATTACCGGAACAGGATTCATAAAATGCATACCTATAACCTGCGAACCTCTTTTGGTAGTTGCAGCCATTTTAGTAATTGATATTGAGGAAGTATTAGATGCTAAAATGGCATGAGCAGGAGCGAAACTGTCTAGTTCCTGAAATATTTTCAATTTCAGTTCTATGTTTTCAGTTGCCGCTTCTATCACCAGGTCGGCTGATTGCACACCCTCCCTTACCACTGTGAAAGTAGTTATATTGGAAAGCGTTTGTTGTTTTTGAGATTCATGGAGTGCCCCCTTAGCAATCTGTCTGTCCAGGTTTTTAGTGATGGTTTGAATTGCTTGATCAAGCGCATCCTGGTTAATATCGATCAAACTCACCTGATAATCGTATTGCGCAAATACATGCGCAATGCCATTTCCCATGGTTCCGGAACCGATAATTGAAACGTTCTTTATCATTTTATTTAGGTTAGGCTTTATTAAACTGAAGTGATAACGGAATAGTTTTCAAAGATATTATTAAGTAGTTAACTAAGAAAGGTTGAACATAGTATTGAGTGCGTATATTTTAAATGGTGTAAAATCTAATCCTGATGTGCTAATGTTAAAGTTTGTTAAAAACCACCTTTAAACAACTAATATTTAAAATTTCATCTCGAAAGCTGCGTTTAAAGATCAGGTTTTCAATTTGAATTTTGACTAAAATCTGATGGATCAAAAAAACAAAAAAGCTTTCTAATTGCTTAAGTAGATAAATAGATGATGACCGTTTAAACAGAACGTAAATATAAAAGTACTCCTAGTAAATTTAGGTTAGTTAATGATTAGTTAAGAAAAGAGATATGGCTGGATAGTATATCTCTTTTTATTTTAAGTCGTTTTTTTTAAGGCGCTAATCTGGTTTTTACCCAACTTCCTTTTATTAATTCGAAATTAATCCGGTCATGCAGTCTGCTTCGGCGACCTTGCCAAAATTCAATTCTGGTTGGTTTTACAATATAACCACCCCAATGTGCAGGTTTAGCTATTGTTTTACCTTCGGCTTTTGATTTCAATTCATCAAACTTTTCTTCCAGAAACTCCCTGTTTGGGATGATTTGACTTTGCGGAGATGCAACAGCCCCGATTTGACTCGCAAGCGGACGGGTTACAAAGTAATCTTCAGAAGTTTCTTTGTCCAGTTTTTCTACTGTTCCTTCAATTCTCACCTGGCGTTCCAAATCCGGCCAGAAGAAAACCAAAGCAGCATAAGGATTACGCTTCAATTCCTTCCCTTTTGCACTTAAATAATTGGTAAAAAATCTAAAACCATCTTGCTCAACACCTTTTAATAATACAATTCTGGCATCTGGTCTGCCAGCTTTATCCGCAGTGGCCAATGTCATCGCATTTGGTTCGTAAACCTGTGCTTCCACAGCTTGGTCGAACCATTTTTTAAACTGGATAACCGGATTGTTATCTACGTCAGATTCATCTAACGTGGCGCTTTTATAATCTTGGCGCAGGTTTTGTATAAACTCATTTGTAACTTGCATTTAACAAAAATAGGCATCTTTTATGGTGCAACAAATGATTATTATCATGCTTAACAATATTAAACCCAAAACCGGACGATTATTAATCTCAGAACCCTTCATGTCAGATCCGAATTTCAAGCGCTCCGTAGTATTATTAACAGAACATGGAGAGGAAGGTACAGTTGGATACATCTTAAATCAGGCAGGTAACTTACTTCTTAAAGATGTGATTCAGGATTTGTGGGCTGCAGATAACCAAATTTATTTTGGCGGACCTGTAGCTGCAGATACTCTTCATTTTATCCATCGGGCTTACGATAAACTACAAAGTGGGGAGGAAATTGGGAGTGGTATTTATTGGGGAGGAAATTTCGAAACCCTAAAAATTCTAATCAACTCAAATGCAATTGATGAAAGCGAAATTAAATTTTTTATGGGGTACTCTGGTTGGGATACTGAACAGTTAACTCGGGAACTCGAACAAAATGCGTGGATGGTAAGTGATATTTCGCACAATGAAATTATTTTCGGCAATGATGATGAAAAGCTCTGGAGAGATGTTATTGTAAATTTGGGTCCAAAATATGCTCACATTAGCAATTTTCCTGTAGATCCGAGTTTGAATTAATGCGAGTGTCGTTCTGAGCTTGTCGAAGGATATGCGCTTCGACAAGCTTAGTTTTATCTTTATATTTTATTCATTTCCGCTGCACTCTCTTCAACTTTTTTCCTCAAATCATCTTTATAAGCCTGCATTTTTACTGTAATGGATTCATCAGCGGTCGCTAAAATCTGGGTGGCTAATAAACCTGCATTTTTAGCTGCATTTAAAGCAACTGTAGCCACAGGAATGCCATTTGGCATTTGTAAGATTGATAAAATACTATCCCATCCATCAATAGAATTAGATGATTTTACCGGAACACCAATCACAGGCAAAGTAGTAATAGATGCCACCATTCCAGGCAAATGCGCAGCGCCGCCTGCACCAGCAATAATAACTTTCAGTCCCCTGGCTTGTGCTTCTTTAGCGTAATTAAACATGCGTTCCGGAGTTCTGTGGGCAGAAACTACAGTAATTTCGTAATCTATTCCAAATTCTTTTAAAACATCAGCAGCATCTTGCATAACAGGCAAATCAGATTTACTGCCCATAATAATTCCTACTTTAGCACTCATTTATATCTTTAGTTTTAGTCTTTAATCTTTATTTTTTGCTCTTTAATCTCTCAAGCAATTACCTTCAACGTCTTTTGAACATAGCGGGCTTTTTCTATCGCTTTATCTCTATCAATATCAACAATGGTTACGTGTCCCATTTTACGGAATGGTTTGGTGTATTTTTTACCGTAAAGGTGAACGTATACGCCATCAATACCTAAAATTTTCTCTAAATTTTCGTAACGGGCAACACCTTCTGATCCTTTTTCACCTAATAAATTAATCATGATGGCATTGGTAATGCTGCTGGTATCGCCCAAAGGCAAGTTATAAATTGAACGTAAATGCTGTTCAAATTGCGAAACATAATTCCCTTCGATAGTTTGGTGACCACTATTATGCGGACGGGGAGCGACCTCATTGACCAAAATTTCTCCGTCTCTGCATACAAACATCTCTACAGCTAAAATTCCGGTAATATTCATCGCCGATGCAATATTTTTGGCAATGTTTTCAGCTTTCTGTTGCAAGCTCTCGGCAAAGGTTGATGGCGAAATTAAAAATTCAACCAGATTGGCTTCCGGATTAAATTCCATTTCAACCATTGGAAAAGTTTTCATGTCGCCGTTTGCATTTCGCGCTACAATTACCGCTACTTCTTTATCAAAGTCGACCAGTTTTTCAATAATACAAGGGGCATCAAAAGCATGTTCCAAATCAGCTGCACTGTTGATTTTCATTACACCTTTGCCATCATATCCATCTTTCCTCAGCTTTAAAATGTAAGGAAAAGGTATATGACTATTAATTATATCTTCTTTAGTGTTTACAATCTGAAATGGAGAAGTCGGGATGTCGTTTTCCTTATAAAATTGTTTTTGTACACCTTTGTCCTGAATCAAACGGATTACTCTCGACTGCGGAAAAACCTGTTTGCCCTCTTTTTCTAGCTGCTCTAAAGCTTCGATATTTACTTTTTCAATTTCGATGGTAATGATATCAGCCTTTTTTCCAAAATTATAAACGGTATCGAAATCAGTTATTGAGCCGTTTTGGAAATAATTTGCAATATGCTTACAAGGCGCATCCGGATCAGGGTCTAAAACTAATGAAGTTACATTGTAATTTATCGCTTGTTGAATGAGCATACGGCCCAGTTGTCCGCCTCCTAATATCCCTAACTTTAATTCGCTGATTTGCTTTGCCATTAAAAACTTGAATTTTTAAGAGGCAAAAATAACAAAAAGAAAAAGGATAAAGGCACAATGATGAATTTGTATCATTTATATTTCGAAGCGCTTCAGCATCACAACTATTAAAAATTCATCCCGCTTTTCGTTTCAATCTTTTTGATTAGGCTATTGCTCTTATATCTAGTCATTGCGAGGAGGAACGACAAAGCAATCTCATTTCTAAGTTCAACAAAAAGGATTTTCACTACAATCGGGGCTATCCAAAAACAATTCTGCTGCTATTCACCTGCAAAACTTATAACTTTACCACCATGAATGCTGATGCAATAATTATTGGGGCAGGTGCCTGTGGATTGATGTGTGCCGTGCAGGCCGGTTATTTGGGTAAAAAAGTTATTGTACTCGAAAAAAACGAAAAGCCTGGCGCCAAAATTTTAATTTCAGGTGGCGGCCGCTGTAATTACACCAACTATCTAGCATCAGCAGAGCAGTTTATTTCAGCCAATCCTCATTTTATCAAGTCATCTTTTAACCAGTGGACGGTCGATGATACAATTAGTTTCTTTGAAACTTATGGTATCAAGGGTAAAGAGAAAACCCTTGGACAATTATTTCCTGAGGATAAAAACGCGAAAGATGTAGTGCAGGTATTTACTTCAATCTGTGCCGATTTTGGACAGGAAATTCGTTGTAATGCAGAGGTGAAAGATATTGAGATGGTGCACAATGGTTTTAAAGTTACCTATGAACGCAACGGTAAAACTGTAGTTTTAACTTCCGGAAAACTAGTTGTTGCTACCGGTGGATTGCCGATACCAAAAATGGGTGCAACAGATTTTGCTTTACGCTTTGCCCGTAAACACGATTTGAAAATTATAGAAACGGCGCCAGCTTTGGTGCCATTAACCATTACAGGTAAAGAGGAAGAATGGTTTGCCCAGCTTTCCGGTAATTCGATATTTTGCGAAGTTAGCAATGATGAAATTTCTTTCGAAGAAAATATTTTATTCACCCACTGGGGCCTCAGCGGACCTGCCATTCTACAGGTTTCATCTTTCTGGCGTAGGGGAGAAACCATTAATTTAAATCTCCTACCTAATGAAAATATTGTTGTATTGCTTGATGAAGAACGTAAGTTAAACGGTAAAACTCTTTTATCAACTTTGTTAAATCGTTTCTACACGAAAAAATTTACTGAAGCGTTAGGTAAATTTTTACCGCTGCAAAAGCCGGTTGCGGCGTTAACAGGTAACGAAATTCAGTTAATTCAAAAAACAATTCATGAATTTAAGGTAAAACCGGCCGGCGATAAAGGTTATGATAAAGCAGAGGTAATGCGTGGCGGAATTGATACCAATGAAATTTCGTCTAAAACTTTAGAATGCAAGAAAATACCTGGTGTATTTTTTGGCGGAGAGTGTTTAGATGTTACTGGCTGGTTAGGCGGTTACAATTTCCAGTGGGCCTGGGCGAGTGGATTTGTTATTGCACAAAATATTTAGCTTTATAAACTAGTAGCTTATCAATTATCAAACCTGGTAGGTTTTTAAAATTTACCAGGTTTAAAGCGACAAAATTACAAATAAACATCTGGCATAATTTCCCATGCCCATGGCTTTTTAAAGGTTTTAAACGTTCTCATCTGCGAAAAATATAATACCTCGCTGGTTTTCCGGTTTGCAATATCCCTCCGGTGCAGATTTCCTGCTGTAGTGAATAACTCCCGTGTTTTGAAATCATAAACCCGTTCCGTCATATCACCTGTGTTTTGATTAAAATAAAGGTTAATCGCACTGGTTAAAAACCAGTCCTTGTTTTCAAATTTAAAGGTATAGCCCAATTCCCAGCGCCATTCTGCGCCGCCTTTAAACCGCATGTAAAGTTGTTGATCTTTGATGTTGATACTACTTAACGGATCACCTAACTTTCCGCCTTCGTTTGAACGTAATATAAAATCATTATTTTGAGCAGATAAACGGTAGTTGTTGTTAACCTTATCTTTAAAAAAGATCGCCAGAATACGGGGTTTTTGCGTCTCTTTAATAATTTCTGAATGATTATCCCCATAAGTCCTGGTCTCATCAATCAGCTGATTATATTCAAAAACTAAAGCTAAATCTTCCTGGGTATCGTTATTTAAGTCACCACTTGCACTCTCAATTACCGACCAGTTTCCTGGTGTTATTTGTTCGATTGAATTGCCTTGTGGTTTCAATTTTGGGAAAACAAAAGATTTTTGAGCAAAAGTATTTTGTACTACTGAGATGAGAAAAAACAAATAAATAACTTTCATTAAGGTAGAAAACGGAGTTGATGTAGTTGTTTAACGAATGGATTGATCATTTAGTTTATTCGTATAGTCATTCTCTGATGTAATTTCATTTTTAATAAAGTGTCATCAATCGCTTCCAGCCTTACGGAAAATTCAGTTCTTAATTAAGGGGTATTCAGTAACGATATAGTAATAAGCCAGTACATGAGGATTGAAGTGATCATGGATTATCTGTGATTGATCCCTGAATGATGCATCAATCTTACTTCCTATTACCATGCCGATATTTGTTAGGAAGGATATTGATTTATTGAATCCATAAGTCTTAAAAATCCCTTACTTTTGCATCAAACACACATCTTTTGAAAACTGAAATCTTTGCCATTACGCCCCCGTTTACACAACTGAATACTCCCTATCCGGCAACGGCGTATATAAAAGGTTTTTTGAACACCAGAAACATCACCTCAACTCAGGCCGATTTAGGCATTGAAGTAATTTTGGAATTGTTCTCAAAAAAAGGTTTAAATAATTTATTTCAGGTTGATAGCGTAAAACTGAAAAGTGATAATGCAAAACGCATTCTGGCTTTGAAAGATGAATACTTAAAAACCATTGATGCGGTCATAGCTTTTTTACAAGGCAAAAACCCAACGCTGGCCTTGCAGATTTGTGGAGATGACTTTCTTCCGCAAGCATCACGCTTTGCGCAACTGGAAGAATTAGACTGGGCATTTGGCGCCATGGGAACGCAGGATAAAGCCAAACATTTAGCCACACTATATCTCGAAGACATTTCTGATTACATAGTGGAATGTATTGATGAAAATTTTGGTTTCAGTCGATATGCAGAGCGTTTGGGCAGGAGTGCTAATTCATTTGATGAGCTATACCAGGCCTTATTAAAGGCGCCAACATATATTGATAACATTCTTATTTCGGTTCTGGAACAAAAGATTCAAAAAATCCAGCCTAAATTATTCTTGATTTCTGTTCCTTTTCCCGGAAATTTATACAGTGCCTTTCGTTGTGCACAATGGGTAAAAGCCAATTATCCGGAAATTAAAATTTCTATGGGTGGCGGCTTTCCAAATACTGAACTACGTTCTCTTTCTGATCATAGGGTATTTGAATTTTTTGACTATATCACTTTAGATGATGGTGAATTGCCTATTGATTTGCTTATTCAGAACATCACCGGAGTGGTTCCTAAAGAACTGCAAATGTACAAGCGTACATTTTTGCTCGAAAACGGAGTGGTTGTTTACAAAAACGATTCTTTCAGGAAAGACTACAAGCAGGCTGATGTTGGTACACCGGACTATACAGGCTTATTATTAGACCAATATATTTCGGTAATTGAGATTGTGAATCCCATGCATCGCATGTGGAGCGATGGCAGGTGGAACAAACTAACCATGGCTCATGGCTGTTACTGGGGTAAATGTACTTTTTGTGATATCTCTCTTGATTATATTAAGGTTTATGAGCCGGTTCAGGCAAAGCAGATTGTAGACCGCATGGAAGATCTTTGTGCTAAAACAGGGCAGAATGGCTTTCACTTTGTAGATGAAGCTGCGCCGCCGGCATTAATGCGGGAAGTAGCGCTGGAAATTATCAGAAGAAACTTAGCAGTTACCTGGTGGACCAATATCCGCTTCGAAAAAAGTTTTACTGCCGATTTATGTTTACTGCTCAAGGCATCTGGCTGCATTGCTGTTTCAGGTGGTTTGGAGGTCGCTTCAGATCGCTTGCTGAAACTGATTGACAAAGGGGTTACAGTGGAACAGGTAGCCAAGGTTACCCGCAATTTTACTGCTGCAGGGGTTATGGTTCATGCCTATTTAATGTATGGTTACCCTACACAAACTGTTCAGGAAACTATCGATAGCCTGGAAATGGTTCGTCAGTTATTTGAGGCCGGGGTTTTGCAGTCAGGTTTCTGGCACCAGTTTGCCATGACTGCCCATAGTCCCGTAGGCATGTATCCTGAAAAATTTGGGGTGGTAAAGGAAACCGATGAGATAGGAACTTTTGCTAATAATGATATTAATTACACTGATAAAACGGGTATTGATCATAATAAATTCAGCTATGGATTGAAAAAATCTTTATTCAATTTTATGCACGGAATTTGTTTCGATTATGAATTACAGGATTGGTTCGATTTTAAGATTCCAAGAACTAAAATCCCGGCTGATTTTATTGAAAAAGCCTTAATTGATCACGATCAATTTAATACCAGGCCAACTGCTAAAGTAGTTTGGATTGCTGGAAAACCAACTGCCGAATATTTTACAAAGTCGAAAAAGGGTAATACCTGGGAGATGGCTTCGCTGACTTTTCACGATAAAAAAGAAAGCTTTACCATCCAAACGAATAAAAATGAAGGAGAATGGCTCGAGTCTATATTAGCTAAAATCCACGTTTCTAAAGATAAGGTTTACAACTTTGCCGAAGTGAAAGCTGATTTTGAAGCTCAGATGGAAAATTTCGAATTATTCTGGTATTCAAAGCCAGTTAATACATTGAGAGATTTTGGTTTGTTAGTTTTGTAATTCATCATCCTGCTCTCCCTAAACTTGGATGTTTAGCTTATTTATACAATTATAACTCTTAATTAAGTTCAGGGTAACGGAAAATATTATTGACCATATAAGCAAACTGAGATTCTTCAGGTTAAACCTTTATTTCTTAAATTACCAAAGGTGAAAAACAACTAATTACTGTTAGCCGCAATTTCATCAGGCTGAATTTATTTCAGCATGATGAAAGGTATTTATCACATAATGAATTTAATGATTGAAAGATCTATGCAGCCACATTCCTTATATGCTAAACAAATTAATCGCAATGAGGCACTGTAAATGTCCAGGTTTCTGATTCGGAGTTTGGAATAACATAGCCATTGCCTCTCGCATTTTCGAACCAAAGTTTTCCACGGAGTTTTTCTCTGGTTCCAACTTCATTCATGGTTGCGCTATCATACAAACGGCCATTAATCATTACATATTTAATTTTCTCGGAGTTACGGATATCATCCAGCGGATTAGCGTCCATAATCACCATATCTGCCAGTTTACCAACTTCTAATGATCCGATTTCTTTATCCATCCCAAGGTAATGAGCGCCGTTTAATGTAGCATTTTTAATCGCCTGCAATGGAGAGAAACCTCCCTGAACAAACATCCAAAGTTCCCAGTGTGCGCCTAAGCCCTGAATTTGACCATGCGCACCCAGATTTACTTTTGTACCTCCATCAGCAATTTGTTTAGTAGCTTTGGCAATGTCAATGTGGTTATAATCGCTGTATTCAGAAGTGGTACGTCTTCTGGCTCTGGCATCAATAATGGAACGTGGGGTGTAAGTCATTAACTTTTCATTTTCCCAAACATTTGTTCTGTCGTACCAGTAATTTTCGCCCCATTGGCCACCGTAAGCAACGATTAAAGTAGGGGTATAGCCCACTGTTGTATTATTCCAAAGTGTAGTTACATCTTTATAAACCGGCAACACCGGGATGCTGTGTTCAATTCCGGTATGGCCGTCCACTATCATATTCATGTTATGGAAAAATGTTGAGCCACCTTCTGGTACAACTTCCATTTTTAGCTGACGGGCAGCTTCTAAGATTTGCTGCCGTTGCTCTCTCCGAGGCTGGTTGTACGATTTTACAGAAAAAGCACCTACAGCTTGTAAACGTTTTAAATTCGCCAAAGCATCATCTAAACTATTAATAACAACTTTAAAATCACCATCGGCACCATATAAAATTGAACCTGTAGAGTAAACCCGCGGACCAACCATTCTACCTGCTTTCAACATTTCACTCTGGCTAAAAACCATTTCCGTGTTACTCGACGGATCATGAGAAGTAGTTACACCAAAAGCCAGGTTGGCCATGTAACTCCAATCGCTTTGCGGCGAAATACCATCAGGACTGGTACGCAAATGCGCATGTACATCAACAATGCCAGGCATAATGGTTTTACCGTTTACATCAATTATTTTAGCATTTGCAGGGATGATTATTTCATCAGTTTTTCCTATTGATGTAATTTTATTTCCATCCGTTAAAATAGTGCCGTTTTCAATTACTTCATCGCCTTTCATCGAAATAATCCGGGCGCCTTTTAACGCAATAATTCCATTAGGTGCATCACTTTTTAAGGTAAGGTTAATGTCGATCGATGTAGCTTGCGTTTTAGGTGTATTACCATCAAAATTGAACGCATCATTCACATCTATGGTGAAATATTTCGGACCCAATGTCCAATGTAAATTCCTACTATCATTGCTCCATTGCATATAAGTTCCACCATCTGTAGTTACTTTTGCTACAGGAATAGCCTTGTTCCCAGCCGAAGCATCCTGAGCCGTACCTACGTTGATCATCGGCGTGATGTAAACGTTAAAAAGTTCGTTAAATGCCAGCCATTTATTATCAGGACTGATTACGAACTGATTAGCATATTGCGAGGTAAAATGAGTTCTTTCATTAGTTCCGTTTAAATCAATACTTTTCAGCGCTTTCTTTCCATCTGCATAACTTTGAAAATAAATGCGGGTATCGGTATTGTTGAATGATGGCCTGATGCCATTTTCAGAAACCAATGTTTTTGTGCCTCCATTTGCAGGCATGATAAAAACCCCTGTCCCTCGACCGTAGTTATAGCCTAAAACATCGTTGCCACTGCCTTTTCTAAAAACAATTTTATCACCCTTGGTAGAATATTGCGGTGAGTAATAAAAACCTTTTTCATCACTTAACGTAATCGTTTTGCCGGATTTTAGGTCCGTTCTTTTAATTGCTCCGCGAAGCTCATCGCTCCAGGTCGTATAAATCACAAACTTTCCATCAGGACTAAAATTTGGCTCAAATTCAAAATCCAGACTGTTGGTCAGTCTTTCTGGCTTTCCATTCGGTAAATCCTGTTTATACAAGAAACCGGCTGCATTAAAAACAATCGTTTTTCCATCAGGAGAGGTTGTTAATTGTCTCAGCATTTTAGCGGAGAAATCAGTGCTGAAAACCTGTTGCTCAAAATGTAACGCTTGTTGAATCGTTTGAATGGTATTGGCCTGAAAAGGAATGGTTGTATTAATTAATGAGGAGATTTCTGTTTTTCTGATTTTTCCCTTGGCATAAAATACCAGACTTTTGCTATCTGGCGTCCAGGCAAAGTTAGGGTATACACCAAAAATCGCCCATGTTTCCTGTTGGTCATGAGACAGATTGTCATTTACTGGCCATTCTTCCCCTGTTTTGATATTTTGAACATACAAGGTTGATTTTAACCGTACGCGTTTAACAAAAGCAATTAAATTTCCATCAGGCGAAACCTGAGGGCGACAAGCGCCCCCTTGCTCGTTAATCAAAGTAGTGATCTTTCCAGTAGTTAAATCTAACTGGCGGATGGCGTAAATGGTTCCGTTTGGGTCTTTACTATATTCAAAGTTCGGGCCTGGACTTACGTCTTCGCTAAAGTAAACATACCTTCCATCCGGCGAAACGTTCGGTTCACCGGCATCTTGCTGATCATTTTTACGTTTTGTTAACTGTATCCCCTCACCGCCATTGATATTGTACATCCACATTTCTCCGGCACCAAGGGAACGACTAGCAGTGAAGTGCTTCCTGGCCACAATATATTCGCTATTCGGCATCCAGGTTGCATTGTTTAGCAATCTGAAATTTTCCTTTGTAATTTGCTTTTTTCCGGAACCATTACGGTTCATCATCCAGATGTTATCCCCACCGCTTTTGTCGCTGGTGTAAGAAATATATTCACCGTTAGGGCTGAATCTCGGTTGCACATCATAAGCAATTCCACCACTTATCAGCCTGGCCTGTCCACCAGCCATGGGCATGGTATAAATATCACCCAATAAATCAAAAACAATTTCCTGCCCGTCCGGACTCACATCCAGATTCATCCAGGTGCCTTCATCGGTATTAAGCGTAAAATTTTTAGTGGTGCCTTGAAATTTCTCCACATCCCACTTTTTTTCCTGGGCATTTGATGTGAAAAGGACTAGAGAAAGCGCAGACAGCAGGTAGAATTTTTTCATCTGTTTTTGATTATTTGTGGCGCAATTTAGTAATATCAATAGGTTTTTTATAGTTTTGATACCGCCGATTTATGACAGCAATAGAGATTTTACAAAAATATTGGGGACACCACTCTTTCAGGCCGCTGCAACAAGAGATTATTACTTCTGTTTTAGAAGATAAAGACACTTTGGCGTTATTGCCAACGGGAGGTGGTAAATCTATTTGCTTTCAGATTCCGGCCTTGGTTAAAGAGGGGATTTGCATCGTTGTATCGCCATTAATTGCCCTGATGAAGGATCAGGTGGAGAACTTAAAATCAAGAGGAATTGAAGCTATTGCGATCTACGCCGGAATGGGCAAAAGAGAAATCGATATTTTACTTGATAACTGCATTTATGGCAAAATTAAGTTTCTATACCTTTCCCCGGAGCGTTTATTATCAGATTTGGTTCGCGTACGCATTTCTTACATGAACGTTAATCTAATTGCTGTTGACGAGGCGCATTGTATCTCTCAATGGGGCTATGATTTTCGGCCACCTTATCAGCAAATTTCAAAACTCAGAGAAATTCTACCAAACGTGCCTGTTTTGGCGTTAACAGCTACTGCAACTGCATTTGTTCGGGAAGATATTGTGGAAAAACTAGAAATGGTTGAGCCACAGGTTTATGTTAAAAGTTTTGCAAGAGATAATTTAAGTTATGTAGTTTTTAATCAGGAAGATAAATACAAAAAACTGATTGATATTTGTAAGAATGTTAAAGGGGCTGGCTTGGTTTATGTTCGGAATCGAAGAGAAACGGCAGAAGTTTCTAATTTTATTAACCGCAATCAAATCAAGGCTGATTTTTACCATGCAGGATTAGAACGTGATGTTAGGTTTCAAAAGCAAGAAGACTGGAAATTAAACAAAACACGCATCATGGTAGCTACTAATGCTTTCGGAATGGGGATTGATAAAGCCGATGTACGTTTCGTGGTCCATTTGGATTTACCTGAAAGTTTGGAGGCCTACTATCAGGAAGCAGGACGGGGAGGGCGTGATGAAAAACGAAGTTATGCCGTTCTACTAGCCAATCAATCTGATGTTTTGACCTTAGAGGCACGGTATATTGATAGCTTTCCAACACCTGATGAGATCAGAAAAGTATACCATTATCTTGGTAATTATTTTCAGTTGGCTTTCGGGGCAGGCGAAGGATTGACTTTTACTTTTGATATAGCTGATTTCTGTAAAAGATTTAATATTAGTGTGTTAAAGACATTATCTTCGCTTAAGTTCTTGGAACATGATGGTTATTTAACCCTATCAGAAAGTGTTTTTTTGCCATCAAGGCTGATGTTTATCGTAGGCCACGAAGATGTGTATCGTTTTCAGATTGAAAACAAAGTTTATGATGGGGTAATCAAAACCATTCTTCGTTCTTATGGAGGTGCTTTCGACGGCTTTGTTAAAATAAATGAATCTGATTTAGCTAAGCGATTGGGGATATCTTACTATGATGTAATCGCTATATTAAATAAATTACAATCGATAGAGATGTTAACTTACATTCAGCAAACTGATCAGCCTCAATTACAATATGTTCGGGCCAGGGTAGATATGGATCATTTTGATTTAGATGTGAAATATCTGGAATTACGAAAAGATATTTTACTAAAGCAAATCAATGCTGTAGTAGCCTATACCACCACCAGTAAATGCCGTAGTATTCAATTATTAAATTATTTCGATGAACATCACGCAGCGAAATGCGGTGTATGTGATGTTTGCTTAGCTGAAAAAAGAGCCGATAACGAAGCTCAAATTGCTGATGAGATTGCTTTTGAAATTATTTCCTTGCTACAGCAGCAGTCTTTAAGTTTAGACGATCTGGTAATAAGTATAAAGAATGGTACTGAAACGGAACGCATCGATTCCATTCGTGAATTATTAGATGCCGGCAAGATAAAAACTGATGGAAAGAAGTATTATCTTTGATGCTAGATTAACACCCCATAAACCACCGAACGCCTATCCATGATAGAAAAAAATAACAAGAAAACCATACGCTCATGGGCTTTCTTTGACTGGGCTAATTCTGCCTATAACCTGGTGATTACCTCCACTATTTTTCCGGTATATTACGTAGCTATTACCACTACAAAAGCGCATGGCGATGAAGTTACTTTTTTTGGTAAAACATTTATAAATACGGTATTATCCAATTACGCATTGGCCTTCGCTTATTTAGTGATGGTGGTTTTGCTTCCTGTTTTATCTTCCTATGCTGATGCTAAAGGCAAAAGGAAATTTTTTATGCAGCTATTTACCTACATTGGTTCCTTTGCCTGCATGGCACTTTTTTTCTTTAAGCTCGAAACATTAGAAATTGGAATTATTTGTTTTGTATTAGCTGCAATGGGTTATGTAGGCGGAGTAATGTTTAATAATTCCTATTTACCAATTATTGCTTCCCCTGAAAACCAGGATAAAGTAAGCGCCCAGGGCTTCTCGTATGGCTATATCGGAAGTGTAATTTTACAGCTGATTTGCTTCGTTTTCGTATTAAAGCCTGAGCTTTTTGGGATTAAAGATCCATCGCTTCCCGCCCAAATTTCCTTTTTACTAGTTGGAATCTGGTGGTTTTTGTTTGCTCAAATTCCATTCAAAGCATTGCCAAAAGATTTACCCAATGACGTGTCGATACGAAAGAGTTTCATCAAAAGCAGCTTTGACGAATTTACAAAAGTGTATAATCAATTGAAGAAAATGCGCTTTTTAAAAACCTATCTTATAGCTTTTTTCTTTTATTCAATGGGGGTGCAAACCATTATGCTGGCTGCAGCCGGTTTCGGTGCAAAGGTTTTAAAATTAGCATCAGGAAGCTTAATTGCTGTTATTCTGATTATTCAGCTGGTAGCTATTTTGGGCGCCTGGCTGATGTCGTTACTGGCCAAGAGAATGGGGAATATAAATGTTTTGATTTTAGTGGTATTGATCTGGATTGGATGCTGCATTTATGGATACACCATTACTACCGAAACTCAGTTTTATGCCCTGGCAGCAATTGTAGGTTTGATTATGGGTGGAATCCAATCTTTGTCGCGTTCTACTTATTCTAAAAACATTCCTGAGCATACTACAGATACAGCCTCATTTTTTAGTTTCTATGATGCAACGGAGAAACTCGCCATTGTGATCGGTTTGTTTAGCTTTGCTTTAATCGAAGGACTTACACATAATATGCGTCAGTCCATTATCGCTCTGGCATCATTTTTTATAGTTGGATTAATCTTTTTGGCAATCTTAAGGAAAATCGAACGCAAAGAATTGACAAAATTGTAAGTTTGTAGCTCCAATTGTAATTATAATAGATGAAAGTAGAATTGTTTGTTCCCTGTTTTGTAGATCAGCTTTATCCCGAAACCGCATTTAATACCATAAGGCTATTAGAGAAATCGGGCTGTAAGGTGGAGTACAACGCTAAACAAACCTGCTGCGGTCAACCAGCTTACAATGCTGGTTATTGGGATGAAGCAAAAGAAGTAGGAACCAAATTTTTGAACGATTTTACTGAAAATACTTACGTTGTGGCTCCATCTGCATCGTGTGTAGGTATGATAAAAGGCGGATATAACGATCTGTTTACCAATACAATTGTGCATAATAAATGCCGCAGTTTACAATCGAACATTTGGGAATTATCAGATTTTTTAATTAATATAGCAAAGAAGGATTATTTTGGAGCAGAATTAGAAGGTAAAGCGGTTTATCATGACTCTTGCAGTGCTTTACGCGAATGTAAAATCAAAGATGAACCCCGTCAGCTCTTATCAAAAGTTCATGGTTTAGAAATGCTTGAAATTGCTGATAGCGATATGTGTTGTGGATTTGGCGGTACCTTTGCCGTAAAATTTGATGCAATTTCTTCCGCAATGGCTGAGCAAAAGGTTAATCATGCCCTCGATCAGCAGGCGGATTATATTATTTCTACCGATCTGTCTTGCCTGTTGCATTTGCAAGGATACATTGATAAAAATAAACTTCCTATTAAAACCATGCATATAGCCGATGTTTTATGTAATGGCTGGTTAGAAAGTACTGAATATTAGTATACTACGCTATCATTTTTTCTCTTTAACACTTTTTAACAAGATAATGTGAGTATCTGTTATAACTTAGTTAAACCTTTTCTACTGGTTGGTATCTAAACAACAAAATATAAAACAATGAAAAAAATATTCTTCGCCTTATTCGGAGTATTATCAGTACTATCTGTTGCTCAAGCGCAAAAGAAAACCTCAGGTGCCATACAATTTGTTAATACGATTGATCCGGCGGCAATGGCTGCGGCAAGTGGCATGCAAATCCCTGATCAAATGAAAGCGAGAATGCCTTCGTCGAGCAAGAGCAACTTCGAACTGCTTTTTACCACGACCAATGCAAGTTACATGCCTGTAGAAGAAACAGAAGATAGTAATGGTGGAGGCGGAAATGGTGGTGGCATGGGGAGAATGATGATGCGTTTTGGTGGTGGTGGAGGCAATAGAGAATATTACTACAATTTTGCCGATAAAAGTTTAAAGGAGGTTTTCGACTTAAACGATACCACCTACTACATGAATAGTAAGTTAACGGTAGCCCCTCCTCAAATGATGAATACAAGACTTGGAGGTGGTAACGCAAATGATACCGCTAAAGCAAAACCCTTTGTGGCACCAACTATTGAAGTTGTTAAAACAGATTCGACAAAACAAATTTTAGGATTTACCTGTCACCAGGCTATCGTAAAATCAACAAGGGTAATGAAGATTTTAGATATGGACAGAAATGTTGTAGAAGAAACAAAAATCTGGTATACCAAAGATTTAGGTTTCGATTTCTCTCCAAATCCTAATATGTGGACAGAGGGTGCAGTATTGGCTATAGAGGGCAGAGGAAATAGCTCAATTGCCAAAAGTATTGAATACAGAAGTGTAAGTGCCAAGGATGTTACTGCGCCAAAAAAAGCTCAGTTGATTACACCAGAAGAATATAAAATTAAAATGGAAACGATGATGAAACGTTTCAGGAATAACCGGCCGGGCGGTACTGGCGGAGCAAGGCAAATCGTTATTGGTGGCCCATCATTTTAAAATAAAAAGAAATATTAATTAGCCTGCTGTTACCCCAGCGGGCTTTTTTTATTAAAAAACCGATATTTTTTGTTACCTTCGCACTAATTAAAAATCACTTTGTATGTGATTTAGAACTAACAATATTTTTAAACCGTTCCGAAGTAAAACAGCCGAAGAACAAATCATAGTTGTAGATGATTAATATTACTTTACCTGACGGCTCTGTTCGTCAGTACGAAAAGGGCACATCTGCCCATCAAATTGCATTATCAATTTCTGAGGGTTTAGCCCGTAATGTTTTAGCTGCCGAAGTAAACGGCGAAGTTTGGGATTCTACCCGTCCGATTGAGGGTGATTCATCTGTAAAATTACTCACCTGGAACGATACTGCCGGTAAATCAACTTTTTGGCATTCATCCGCTCACTTGATGGCCGAAGCTTTAGAGGCACTTTATCCAGGTACTAAATTTGGTATCGGCCCGGCAATTGAAACTGGTTTTTATTATGATGTTGATTTTGGCGAAAAAGAATTCTCATCAGATGATTTTAAGGCAATTGAAACCAAAATGATTGAGTTGGCAAAGCAGAAAGAAACTTTCGTTCGCGAAAGTGTAAGCAAAGCTGATGCGATTAAATACTTCACTGAAAAAGGGGATGAGTATAAGCTGGATTTGATTGATGGTTTGGAAGATGGAAAGATTACTTTCTATACTCAAGGTCAGTTTACCGATTTATGCCGTGGGCCACACATTCCAAATACTGGCTTTGTAAAAGCAGTAAAACTGATGAATGTAGCCGGTGCTTACTGGCGTGGTGATGAAACCAAAAAACAGTTAACCCGTATATATGGTGTAACTTTTCCGAAAGCGAGCGAGCTTACTGAATATCTTGCGATGATTGAGGAAGCTAAAAAACGCGATCACCGTAAACTTGGAAAAGAGTTAGAACTTTTTGCTTTCTCTGAAAAAGTGGGTATGGGTTTGCCTTTGTGGTTACCTAAAGGAACAGCTTTACGTGAGCGCTTAGTAAACTTTTTAACCAAAGCACAAGCCAAAGCGGGTTACGAGCAGGTGGTAACACCGCATATTGGCCATAAGAATTTATATGTAACTTCAGGTCACTGGGAAAAATACGGAAAGGATTCATTCCAGCCCATTAAGACACCACAAGAAGGAGAGGAGTTTTTCTTAAAACCGATGAACTGTCCGCATCACTGCGAAATCTATAAAACAAAACCACGTTCTTACAAAGATCTTCCGGTTCGTTTTGCAGAATTCGGTACCGTTTATCGTTACGAACAAAGTGGTGAGTTGCATGGTTTAACCCGTGTACGCGGCTTTACCCAGGATGATGCGCATTTATTCTGCATGCCGGAACAAGTGAAGGAAGAGTTTAAAAAAGTAATTGATTTAGTGCTTTATGTATTTAAATCGTTAGGTTTTGAAAACTATACCGCTCAAGTTTCGTTAAGAGATCCAGAGAATAAATCGAAATACATTGGTTCTGATGAAAATTGGCGACTATCGGAAGCAGCAATTATTGAAGCTGCTGCTGAAAAAGGATTAAATACAGTTGTAGAGTTTGGCGAAGCTGCATTTTATGGCCCTAAGCTGGATTTTATGGTGAAGGATGCCTTGGGCAGGAAATGGCAGTTGGGAACTATACAGGTAGATTATAATTTGCCTGAGCGTTTTGAACTGGAATATACCGGAAGTGACAATCAAAAACATAGACCGGTAATGATTCACCGGGCGCCATTTGGCTCATTGGAGCGATTTATTGCGGTTTTGATCGAACATTGTGCCGGAAACTTCCCATTGTGGTTAAGTCCGGAGCAGTTTATCATTCTTCCTATTTCAGAAAAATATGAAGATTATGCAAAAAAAGTTTTAGATGAACTAAATAATTCCGATATTCGCGGGCTGATTGACTTTCGGGATGAGAAAATCGGACGTAAAATCCGGGATGCCGAAGTTAAGAAGATCCCTTACATGCTCATTATCGGTGATAAAGAGATGGCTGAAGCAAAAGTTTCAGTTCGTAAACATGGTGAAGGCGATTTAGGTGAAATGACGTTGGAAGATTTCAACAATTTATTAAGAAAAGAAATAACAGTTTAAATTAAAATAATACAAATTTGGCATTAGGAAGACCAGGATTTAACAGGGGACCACGTCCGCCTTTTAAGAAAAAAGAAGCAGAACATAACATTAATCAGTACATTAAATCGCCTGAGGTGCGTTTAGCTGGCGATAATGTTGAACCGGGGATTTATCCTTTGGCAAAAGCTTTGGCACTTGCTGATGAACTGGAATTGGATTTGGTAGAGATTTCTCCAAATGCTGTGCCTCCAGTTTGTAGGATTATTGATTACAGTAAGTTCGTTTACGAGCAAAAGAAAAAGCAGAAGGAAATTAAAGCCAATGCTAAACAAACTGTAATTAAGGAGATTCGTTTCGGTCCTAATACAAACGACCACGATTTTCAATTCAAACTAAAGCACGCAGTAAGCTTTTTGGAAAGCGGTGAGAAGGTTAGGGCTTATGTGCATTTTAAAGGTAGAGCAATTGTGTACAAAGAACAAGGTGAAATTTTATTATTGAAATTTGCCCAGGCTTTGGAAGATGTAGGAAAAGTAGAGTTATTACCAAAGTTAGAGGGTAAGCGTATGTTCCTTACAGTTGCGCCTAAAGTAGCAAAAAAATAAAAATAGGTTTATAAATTAAAAAACAGGTTATGCCAAAAATGAAAACCAATTCCAGTGCTAAAAAGCGTTTTTCGCTTACTGGAACAGGTAAAATCAAAAGAAACAAAGCATACAAAAGTCACATCTTAACTAAGATGAGTACTAAACGTAAACGTGCTCTTGGAAACGCAGGAATTGTAACAGCTGCAGATTCAGGTAACGTTAAACGTATGCTTTGTATCGGAAAGTAATTTATTAATTCACCAGGTATCAGGCATTAAAGATCCTTAATTGGACGCCGCTTACCAAAAAACAACAACAACATGCCACGTTCGGTAAACGCAGTAGCTTCGAGAAGAAGACGGAAAAAAGTCCTTAACCTTGCAAAAGGTTATTGGGGAGCAAGAAGTAAAGTTTTTACGGTTGCTAAAAACACAGTAGAAAAAGGTTTGCAATATGCATACCGTGACCGTAAAGTTAAGAAAAGAGAATTCCGCGGATTATGGATCCAACGTATTAATGCAGGTGCTCGTCAGCACGGTATTTCTTACTCTCAATTAATTGGTAAATTAGCTGTAAAAGAAATCGGTTTAAACCGTAAAGTATTGGCTGATTTAGCAATGAATCATCCAGAAGCTTTCAAAGCTGTAATTGATGCAGTAAAATAGAAATTTTCGCTTATGCGACAATGATATTTAAAAAAGGTCCCGATGCAAATTGGGACCTTTTTTATTGTTTTCTCTTGAAAATCTAGTACAAACCCAATTCCGCTAGGCTTGCAAATTGTTGGCCATCATGTGCAGATTTAACAATGATCTTGTAATAAAGAAAAGTTTGTGCTGAAGTAAAATCAAAGTATTGAACCCCGCTAATATTTTTTGCCACATAGTTACCTCGTGAGGTAAAATTAATACCATCAGTACTGGTTAAGATTTCGAAATCTTTAACTGTTCTGCTTAAGCTGCTGCGTTGTATTAAACTAACGCCACTGGCTGTTTTTGAAGTTGTTCCTACCTTAATTACCAAATTGTGGGGGTATGAAGCAGGCGATGTCCTCCAACGCGAATGCCAAATGGTACTAGCATCACCATCAATCAAACTTGTTGCCTTACCATCAGTGCTTTCTTCCGAACTAAATGAAGCAATGCTCCATCCGGATTTGCTTAACTCGTCTTTAGTGGAAAAGGTAAGTACCGGTAATCCACCAGAAAAGGTGTAAGCATAAATCTGTTCGGTTACCGTTCCATTGTCGTGTACCAATTTAACTTTAAGTTCATACGGAATACCATCAGCTTTTTCCTGTAGGTCGGCAATTGGCATTACCACTCTAAAACTATCTGTACCTATCTTTTTCGATTCCCAGGTAATGGCATTATAATCTTTATTTACACCAGTACCTTCATTATTTACGTTGGGATCATTATAATATAAAATGCTGGTTACATTACCGGTTGAAGAAAACTTACCAGATACCACTATGGATGCCAATGTACTCGAATAGCTGGCATATATTTTATTAATGCTACTCGTTACAGCGCCATAATAGGTATTAGAATTGTTGTTAAAAACCTGATTGACATTTAAAATAGCTGCATCAGCTGCTGTTAAGAAAGTAGGGCTTTTACCTAATGTTCCATTACCGCCCCACATCAATGCCATGCCTAAGGTCGAATTTTCAGAAACTTTTTGCCTGTTGTGTGGTAAATTTAATCCATGGCCCAGTTCATGTACCATGCCTCCAAACCATACACTGAAACGATTACCAACTGTAGTGGTTGAGCCAAGGTTTGCAATGTCCATTTCTTCATAATCTAAAGCATAACACCATTTTCCGGTACCATAAAATGGCCCTCCACTTGGCGTACCATTCGAACCTATGGAATATCTTGGAATAATAATCAAAGTATGCTCGCTGCTTTTATCTTGCGGGTGCGCAGCAAAATAAGCGTTTACTTCGTTTGCAACTGCACCGTTTCCTCCCGAATATGGGTAACTGGCTTTTGGCAAGGTTCCTCTAATGGTTAGTATTTTTACCCCTCCAGCGCCATCATTGGCAAGACCAAATGTTTTGTTTCCATAACCATTGCGGTTCATTTCTTGTTTATACCAATCCTGTGTCCATATTAAAAGATCGCTCAATCTTTTTCTGTACCCCGTAAGCGTGTCGAGGTCGCTAGGTACGAAATACACAATATTTACATTGCTGCTTTGGGTAATAATGTTCGCTGAAACTAATTTATTGTCAATAGTGGAGGTTTTTTCCGCTGATTGTAATACTTCGGCCTTTTTACAAGATAGGACGAATAAGCAGGTACACAAGAGCCCTGTTAAAAGTAAACTGTTTTTTTTCATACATTAATTTTTGTTTAGGTTAATAATATTGAGAATTGGTTATTGTTGCTTTCTTGGCATGCCGAACTCCGACTTTTTACTTACTCTTATCAATTTTAAATGAAGTTTAGGCACCATAATTTGCCAGTCCTGGCCGGCGCTATACCCACATCTAAAAAAGTGCATTGCAGATAATTTTTGCCTTATCTAGGTTTAAATTACAAACAAACTTATACACTAGAATAATTCAAACAACGCAAACGTTTGTGCTGAATAAAATGTACTTGATCAAATTTTAATAGTAGAAATGCTGGTTTATTAAGTTTTAGATCTATTTGATGACTTGTATAGAATGAGCTTAAAACTTATGATGCGCAAACGTTTGATCGACTTGTATTACGCAATAGATGAGGTAGTAAATATATAGTTGATAAAGAAATGCCTGTAATTTTTAGATTAGTTATCGTCAATTGCTGCCGGCTTAACTCAGGCTATTGGTAAACTTCATTCGGATACCACTTTGAAAATTCAAAATGGTTTTAAATATTTCAATCAAAGTCACCTTTTCGATTTTTGTGAGCTGATTTATTTCGATTAAATTATTTGGAGTTACATGTTCTTTTATGATCTGATTAGCCTGGTTTTTTAACCTCAAACCCATCAGATAATAGTATGATTGCGTTAATTCGTTTAGCTGACTCTGATTGAACACACCTAATTCTTTCAAAGCCCTTAGTCGTTCGCCGGTATTTTCCCGTTTAAAAATTCGGTTTTGTAAAGCATATACACGTACCAAATCTACAATTGGTGTCATCGCTGTCTTAATATCAAAAACTTCTTTACTGGCTATTTTCTGGGTTTTAATATTTTTGAAATAGGTGAGGGGTGGCTCATAAAGCAATGCATTTTTGGCAAGATATACGTAGAATTTTTCAATAGGCTTTTTTAATTCCTCATCAACAAATTCTCTTAAATCCTGCATCAATTCTGTGTTACCATAAATGGCCCGGCAATCGAAAAAGGCAGCGAATTTAACAGCAGCTTCCGGTAGGGCTTCTTCAATCCAGTTTTTATAATTGTATTTCCAATGCGATAGAGAATGCGTCCAGTTAGGGTTGGTAGCCATATAATCGCCATCACAGTATACAAAGCCAATATAATTAAGCTTATCAGATACCTGGGTAGCAAAGTCGAGAAAGTAACTTCTCACCATAGCACGCTGATCTTCCGGTGTATCTTCGTAAATAATGGCATTGTCCTGATCTGTTTTCAGTGAAAGCTCTTTTCTTCCTTCGCTGCCCAAAACCATAAAAACAAATTTTGCAGGTGGCGGTCCAAGTTTCCGGATAACATCTTCAATTATTTTATTGGATATGGTATCTGCAATTGTCGTAATCACTTCATTTACGATTTCGGCATGAACACCCCGCTCCAATAATTGTGCAACAATATGGGGAACTTTTTGCCATTTGGATCTTAAATCTGTTACATCTGTAGCAGACTTTACCGATTGAATAAATACCAGTGGTGATCGGGTTTGTTCACTTAAAAGTCTGTTTCTGCTTAAAAAGCCAACATATTTCTCATCATTTTCAATTAATAAATACCTGGATTTACTACTGAACATTAGCAGGATGGCTTCATAGACATAGGCCTCTGCAGCTATACTCACTATCTGCTCATCCATTATCGTATGAATGGGTAGATTCGTATCTATTTGTTGCGCAATCACCCGATCTCTGAGTGTGATATCCGTTACAAAACCAATGTATTTTCCTTCGAGATCTTTAATAAACAAACAGCTGGTTTTCAGCTCTGCCATTTTTTTTGCAGCTTCGAAAATAGGCGTCTGTAGATCACAAAACACTATGCTTCTATAACTTATCCCGTTAATTTTGGAAGAATACAATTGATCAACAACCAAATAATTATTATCAACTGCACTATTGTTTTTATAAAACTGCGCATATTGCTCATTGAGCATCCGCTTTCCAAAATCATTGGCATAGAATTCAAAAAAGGCTTCATGAGTGCTGCAAATGGCCTTAAACTCTTTCCTTGGTAAAAAGTATGTTTTTGTGCCAGATTTCGCTACAACCGTTTTTAATGATTTCCTTTTATTAAAAAGTAATGATAATCCTCCATAGGTTGAACCAGCTGTATAAACTTCAGTAATGTGTTTGGTCTTTTGGTTATCAAGAAAGAAAGTTTCCAGTTCACCTTCGGTGATGATTTGTATTCCTTTCAATTTTTGAACGCCTTGTTCAAAAACAAGGGTATCATCCGGATACGCTATTTCTTCCAGGGAATTTGCCAGGTCCGTCAAAACCAGCTCATCTAAAAGATTAAAAGGTTTTGTCTGCTTCAGAAAGTTTAGTTTATCCAGCATCATTACAACGAAAAGAGTCTTGTAAACAAATTCTTGGTTTGCGTATTCATATTATCGCTATTGTCGCGAAAATTATCTGTTTGCTGATTCATAATTTCCGGAGTGATCTCTTTTTTTGATAACAGATGAAAAAATATTTTTGCAGTATTTAAGGCATCTGACAAAGCATTATGGAAATCAGCCGGTTCCTCCTTAAACAGCTCAAAATAAAATTCATTCAATTTTAATAAATCTTTGCTGGGATTGAGTACATAAGGCTTGCTTGCCTTCATGGTACAAAATTTCTGTAAATCCTCCAGAATGTTTTTCTTTCCCGTGCGGTAAAGTTCAACATTAATCATGTGATAATCAAATTCTATGAAATGGCCAATCAGGATGGGGTCGTACTTTAAAACATCATTCGAAAAATCGTCTAAAATGATTTGAATATCAATGCCAAATTCATGAAGATACTGGACGCTTATGTGGTGGATTTTTTGAGCTGATCTTTCTATTTTGATTTTATCATTTTTGACATAGAAGTTCTTTCTAATCACTTCTTTCCACTGGTAATCATATACTACCCAAGCCATTTGAATCACATGAGGCCAGTTATTTTTTGTAGCATAAGCGGCTTCCCAGTTTTTGGGTAAACCGGAAGTTTCAGTATCAACAAATAGATAATAATCTTGCAAAGCTGGAATTTATTTGGTTAGAAAGATTAGCGTTGAAAGCCAAATATAACAAATTATTTTCCCTTTGATAATGATAATGTTATTGTAACAGGTATAGTTCTTGGGACATGATATCACCACAATTCAACTACCGGAGATTTAAAGCTAAATAGAGTAAAGCTGCAAGTGTAGCGCCAATGATTGGACCTACAACTGGAACCCAGGCGTAAGCCCAGTCGCTTGTGCCTTTATTTTTCATAGGGATAAGCTGGTGTATAATGCGTGGACCAAGATCACGAATGGGATTAATAGCATAGCCTGTGGTTCCACCTAATGCCAAACCAATTACCCACACTAAAAATGCTACAGGGATAGCACCCAATGAGCCTAAACCGATTGGTGTTTTATCTATACCCATTTCTGCGTTAGTGAAATAGAAGATTACAAATATGAGGACAAAGGTTCCCAGGATTTCGGAGAACAAATTCGATTTTAAATTTCTGATGGCTGGAGCAGTTGCAAAAGGAGCCGCTTTTAATACCTGATCATCTGTGATATCAAAATGATCTTTATACATTAGCCATACCAATAATGAACCGATCATGGCCCCACAAAGTTGCGCAAGTATATAGTAGGGGACTTTTATCCAACTGAATTTTTGTGCGATTGCTAAGGCGATGGTTACAGCGGGATTGAGGTGTGCTCCGCTGTATGGGGCTGCGATTACCACGCCAACAAAAACCGCCAGTGCCCACGCGGTGGTAATTACCATCCAGCCGCTGTTATGGCCTTTCGTTTGTTTTAGTACAACATTGGCAACTACACCATTTCCAAGAAGGATTAAAAGTGCCGTACCCATAAATTCTGCAATAAATTCTGTCATCTTGATTTAATTAATCTTCTGCACTTGCTTTCGCGGCTTTGATTGCCTTGTTCCAGCCTTTAATTCGTTGATTGTTGTCGATGCCCTGTGTGGCTTTAAATGTTTGATCGACCTTCCACTGCGATCTGATTTGTTCAATGCTTTCCCAAAAACCAGTTGCCAAACCAGCCAGATAGGCTGCACCCAGTGCCGTTACTTCGGTTATTTCGGGTCGTATTACTTTACAATCTAATAAATCTGCCTGAAATTGCATCAGTAAATTATTTGCTGTGGCGCCACCGTCCACTCTTAGTTCTGTAATTTTTACATCTGCATCGGCTTCCATGGCTTTTAAAACATCCATTGTTTGAAATGCAATGCTTTCCAAGGCTGCCCGGGCGATATGAGATTTGTTTGTGCCACGGGTTAAGCCCGTTATGGTTCCTCTTGCATGTTGATTCCAATGTGGTGCGCCCAGGCCTGCAAACGCGGGAACTATAAATACTCCGTTGGTATCTTTTACTTTTTGGGCCAGGGTTTCCACATCCGCGGATTTAGAAATTAGCCCCATTTCATCCCGAAGCCATTGAACAACTGCACCACCAATAAAAATGCTTCCTTCCAACGCATAATTTACTTCATCTTTAATTTTCCAGGCGATAGTTGTAAGTAGATTATTGACAGAAATTTTAGGTTGCTTTCCAATATTCATTAACATGAAACAGCCGGTACCGTAAGTATTTTTTACCATGCCTATTTCTGTACACATTTGTCCAAACAGTGCAGCCTGCTGATCGCCGGCAATACCTGCAATCGGGATTTTAGCTGCCAGAATTCTTCCAGCCGATTCACCGTAAACCTCGCTGGATGATTTCACCTCAGGGAGCATGCTTTTCGGGATATCAAATAACCGAAGTAATTCTTCATCCCATTTTAGGGTATGGATGTTGAACATCATTGTTCTCGATGCATTGGTTACATCTGTAACATGTTTTTCACCGCCTGTTAGTTTCCATATCAACCAGGAATCAATTGTCCCAAAAGCGAGTTCACCTGCTTCAGCCTGCGATCTGGCACCCTTTACATGGTCCAATATCCACTTCGCTTTAGTTGCTGAAAAATAAGCATCGATGATTAAACCCGTTTTAATCTGGATATTTTCTGCCAGGCCTTTGGCTTTTATTTCATCGCAGTAGACAGAAGTTCGTCTATCCTGCCAAACTATAGCATTATAAATTGGCATTCCTGTTTTCCTGTTCCAAACTACAGTGGTTTCACGCTGGTTAGTGATGCCTATCGCCTTGATATCTGTTGCTGATAAACCTGCTTTAACAATTACTTCCGCCATTACTGATAGCTGTGTAGACCATATCTCCATCGGATCATGTTCTACCCATCCCGCATGCGGATAAATCTGTTGAAATTCCTTTTGTGCAATTGCTACAATCTCGCCATTATGATTAAAAATGATTGCCCTCGAACTCGTAGTTCCCTGGTCGATAGACATTATATATTTGCTCATTTTATGTATTTAGGTTCACTTATTGTTATTTTACTGGATAGATATAGCCATCTGCCAATGTATTAAAATGTATAATTTGTATTTCCATCCAACTGTCATCATGTTCAAACTCTTTAGCTAACAACCGGGCAACCACAGGAGCCATTTCTTTTGCAGCATGTGCATTAATAAATAATATGCGTAATCTCCTGGCCAAAATATCTTCCACAGTTTCAGCTAATTCATATCTGGCTGCCCAGATCACTTCGGCTTTAATGTGAGGAAATCCAGGATGGATTTGTTCGCTTAAACCGGGTTCTGATAAACTGAGCTGCTCAATTTTTTTTCTATCTGAACCGTATATATCCAGATAGTGATTTCCTTTAACGATTACACAGCCGTGAATTTTTAAGTTCTGCGTGATACATGGCATTGCCTTTAATTTTCCATGGCTTATAGCTAAATCGACCGTTTCTTCAGCCATTTTCCTGTAGGTTGTCCATTTGCCTCCGGTGATGGTAAGCAAACCTTTTGCAGACACCAGCAATTTATGGTCTCTGCTAATTTCCTTAGTGGTACTTTTGCTACTGTCGGTTGGGGCTGCCAGGGGGCGGAGGCCTGAGAAAACACTAAGTATATCCTTATAATCAGGTTTTTTATTGAAATATTCAGCGGCAGTACTGATGATAAAATTAATCTCTTCGGGTAATGCCCTAGGTTCGATATTATGATCATCAAGCGGTGTATCTGTAGTGCCGATTAGTAAATGTTCATACCAGGGCACAGCAAAAAGTACTCTTCCATCATTAGTTTTTGGAATCATCAAAGCAGCTTCACTTCTCAAAAAATCCTTTTTTAAAACGATGTGAATGCCCTGGCTTGGCCGCACGAGGTTTTTAGATGCTGGATTGTTCATCCTTAAAATATCATCAACAAAAATACCAGTTGCATTGATAATCACGCTTCCGTATAGTTTTGAAGTGATTCCTGTTATGGTGTCTTCCGCATCTATTCCTATTACAGCCTGTTTTTCATCCTTTATCAGATTTTTAACCGCTGTGTAACTGCACAATGTTGCTCCATTTTCTATTGCTGTTTGAGCAATATTAATCGCCAATCTTGCATCGTCGAATTTGCCATCGAAGTAACTAATTGCACCCTTTAAATGGTTAGCCTTAATGCCGGGCATTTTAGCTAAAGCTTCTGTTTTAGAAAAGAATTTCGATTTTCCAAAACTTAGTTTTCCTGAAAGCCAATCATATAGCGTTAATCCGGCTAAGTACTTAATCACCGAAAACCAGCTGTAACAAGGAATAAGAAACTCCTCTTTTTCTACTAAATGGTTAGCATTGCGCTGAAGAATTCCACGTTCTTTTAGTGCTTTCTTTACCAAACTGATGTTTCCCTGGGCGAGGTATCGAACACCACCGTGTACAAGCTTCGTGCTTCTGCTCGACGTGCCTTTTGCGAAGTCTGCCTGTTCAACCAGCAACGTTTTTAGTCCGCGTGTGGAAGCATCTAAAGCAATGCCTAATCCTGTTGCACCACCTCCAATGATAATAATATCCCATGTTGATTGCGTTGAATATTGGGGATGATGAAATCTCTTCATGAGTAATGATCGAAATAAAACGAAACAATAAGCAATAATAGATAATCGCTATCGAAATAATATAATCATGGTATTAAAAAATGATTAAATATTTTGGGAAATCAATTTTCTAAGGAGATAATTTGTTATTTTGCGTTGTTGATATAGAAAATTAGTTTATGATGAATTTAGCTGAAAGGCACCAGTTTATATTAAATTCCCTACAAAAAGACCAATATATTCATGTTGTTGATTTATGTAAAGATTTAAAAGTTTCATCTGTAACGATAAGAAAGGATTTAAAACTTTTAGAAGAAAAGAACTTACTTTTTAGAACACATGGTGGTGCCACTACGAATAATCCCTATGCAGTAGACCGCCCGGTTAACGAAAAGGAGAAAATACAATCAACAGAAAAAAACAGGATAGGTACAGCTGCTGCAAGTTTATTAAATGAGGGCGATTCCATTGTTATTGCTTCTGGTACTACGGTTTTGTATTTTGCTAAAAATATCCCTTCAGGTATTAACTTAACGGTTGTAACTTCGGCGCTCAATGTTGCGCTTGAACTGGTTCGTGAGGCTCATATTGAAGTCATTCAGCTGGGTGGGTTGCTCCGTAAAAGTTCATCATCGGTAATGGGTTCTTATGCAGAACAAATTCTCGGGGATTTTTACTTTAACAAGCTATTTTTAGGCGTAGATGGTATTGATCTGGATTATGGATTAACCACGACTAACGCTATGGAAGCGCACATTAACCGCAAAATGATCCAGGCATCTCAGAAAACGGTGGTACTAGCTGATTCATCTAAGTTTGGGAAAAGAGGTTTTGGTAAAATCTGCGGCTTAGAAGAAATTGATCATATTATCACCGATAAAGGAATTTCTGATCAAATTGTAAAACATTTAGAAGGTTTGGGTGTTACTGTTACTATTGTATAGTATAATATACTTCCTATTGAACCAAAACAACGTAATTGAATATGGAAACTAAAAGAATACACATTTTAGAAGACGACCAAGAAATTAGAAATGTAATTGAAATTTTATTAAAAGAAGAGGGTTTTGAATTACAGCTATCTTCTACATTTGCAGAATTAAAGCGTAACATACAAGATGCAATGCCTGATTTATTTTTACTTGATGTAATGCTTCCGGATGGTAATGGTGCTGAAATTTGTTCGGATTTAAAGACAGATATTTTTACTAAACACATTCCGATTATCGTAATGTCGGCACAAAATAATAGTGAGCAGAAAGCCATTGCTGCATTTGCTAATGACTATATTAGTAAGCCTTTTGATATTGATGACGTTTTAGCCAGGATTAATGCGCAGTTAAAACTGAGTACGCCTAACAAAACTGCAAACGCGTAAAATTAAAAGGAAAGAGGCTTAAGGCCTCTTTCCTTTTATAATACTTCTTACTTCTCCGCTTTAATTTTGTGAACTTCACAAATCTTTTTAGATTCTCCAAGTCCTTGATAATGGATTTGCTCTAAAATAATTGCATCTTATCCTTTATTTCATTCATAAGGGATTCGAACGCGGGCTGAATGCACTTTAATATCGTTTAAAAGATATATTCAATAAGTGATTCATCGAATTGATTATCTTGATTTTTTCCGCAAACGATTTTACCAAAAGATAGAAATATTACTCATCTAAACCAATAAATTTCTATTGAAATAATATTTGAGTCAAGATCAAAAGATATTCTCTATAAATTCTGGGTGAGAAAGAATAAAGATTGTACTGTTTCCTAAATGTTGATTCTTTTTTAACTAAACTTTAATTGCAATGGAGGAACGGACCTATTGAAGGAAATATAAACAAATTGAAGACTTTTAAATGCTAAATCTATCGAAGTGTAAGCTTTGATTTACTCAGAAAGAGATAGGTGTACGTACCGGATTTGACCACCAAAATTGGGCAACAACCATTCTAATGAGATATTGATAACATTTTAAATTTGGAACGGGCGCCAGTTTTTGCGGAATAACCAACTTATACCAAAATTTGATTAGTAAGATGGTCAAAGTGGAGAAGAATTATATAAAGCTAACTGTGTTCTCCGCCTAAAATTGCATTAAAGTTTTCCAATAGTCTGATATATCTATCCATCCAGTAATATACCGAATCATTATTTTTTTCATCATCAAAGCTATTGAGAATGTGCATTTTCATTCGATCTAATTCTGTGTAAAATTTAATCTCGTCGGGAAACTCCTTTGAAAAATCGTGGCCAATTACGCAACCTATGCGTTTAATAATTTCGGCGGGAATTTTTTCGGATTCGAACCAATTGTATATCGATCTTCTACTTACACCCATTTTACGTGCAATTTCACTAATTCCAATGCTGTTTCTTCTGATCACTTTTTCGATAATGTGACCGTAGTGCTGGTTGGAGTAATTATTTGGAGAGTTTGTTTTTTTTGCAGCCTCAATGATAGTGTCATCTGGTGTACAATCAATTTTAGTTTGCATGTTAATTTTAGTTAATTTGTGATGAAAACTTGTTACGTGTTTGGTCTCATTAGTCGTTTTTTAGGATTTCGATGTATTAAGATTACTAGTCTTATTTGATTTTATAGTAGTTGCTTAACTAGTTGTTGTCGTTATTGTTATATCTTTTACCTTTAAGTAAAATTAAATTGTTAACCCAGCTACCATACGGCTGTAATGCCAGTAGTGATAATGAAACCAAATTAATTTCTAAACTGGTATCTATATGCTCAAATATATCGTTTATTGTATTATTATTTTTACTATTAATAAGTATTTTGTTTATTGTTTTGCTTAAAATAATTAATCATGAGTGTTTTAGTCTTAAATTGCTCTAGATGGCTCTTTTTTAATGACTGTGGCTTACTAAAAGTAAACAGCCACCACACTTGATAACGCATACACCAGTTGTAAATCATTATAGGAATGGCTATTCCCAAAAGCCAGATAAGCGGAAAAAGAATTAGAGCTTCTTTTATTAACAATAGGTTAACCAACGCTATCCTGCTAAAATTCATTACTATTATCTGCATGCAGTAAATAAATAAAGAGTGGAAGCCTACCACCCTTAAAAAAATGAGCTTTTTGTGTTTCTCCAGCATAAATGAAAAACTTATCGATATTGCGCAGCCTAACAATGCCTGAGCGAGAAATAAAAATGGAAGTTTTCTTTCTACGTATACCATACCTGATGAATTTGAACCAAGGTTGATCTGCGTAGCATAATATTGTAGGGTAACAAATACAAAGAAAAGAGGGATATAAAGCCCTGGAGAAGTAAAATATGCTTTTCCTTTTTCTGAGAGCATTAGTTTTGAGATGGAATCTCCAATAGCAAAAAACAGATAGTATTCTAAAATGTCGGTAACAAAGCCTGCAGAATAGCCATTGATATGAATATATGCGGAGAGGCAGAAAAATAGCAGTCCCAATATAATCTGTTGAGACGTTTTCAGTGCAAGTTTGGTTTTAATGATGGAGTAGATAACGCCGATACAGAAAAGTGCATTCAGGTACCAGAATACTCCGGTTTTTCTGGGATAGATCATTAAATTAAGGTATTCGGCAAACAAAGTTTTTAGGGGAGGGAGTTCTCCGGCGCTTGCCAGCTTTATCGTAATTTCGATAATGCCCCATACCAATAATGGGTGAAGGATATTGTTTATCCTGCTATAAAGGTAGCCGCGGGCTCCCTTGCGCTGAAGGCTTTTGCTTAAGAGCATACCAGAGATAATAAAAAACAGGGGCATCCTAAAACCGTACAGGAAAACACCTATATAATTTAAGAACGGATAATTTTCGAAGCTTGTTCCGTGCCCCTGTAATACAGCAAAAGCGTGCCCGTAGCCTACTAAAATAATACTTATACCTTTATCATAATCGATCCATTGAGTGCGATGTTCGTCCAAAATGGCTTTAGAATTGAATATAATCATAGAAATATTGCTAAATAGTCTAATGAGAAATTGGATTCCGGATAGATAGATAAGATACTCCTTAAAGAGGAGATAACGCAGTGCCAAGTCTACTTACTATAGACTAGAGTACTAAATTACCAGTAAAAGCTGATTATTATTTCGAATTTGGATTATGTATAGAAAGTTGTGCAACTTGCACACAATTGTGTAAAGTAGAAGCTTATATAAAGGAAAAGCGGCAATTTTCTTATCGAAAATTGCCGCTTTCATGATTATTTTCATCTGATCATACCATCTCCTTCATTATTACATAACAGCCTGAGAGGTGAGCCAGAAATAATTCAGACTTGATTTAGAAGGTTAACGAATAGTTCGCCCCCCTGTTAATGCGTGTTTTGTAGGTTAGGTTGCTTATGGCCTGCTCCTGGGATAATTGAGTGCCATTTACATCCATAATAACGGGTTTGGTAATCAAGAGTTTAAGGTTGTTCTCGTAAAGATTGGTCGTAATTGTCGAGTTTGGATTCTGTCTCCAGAATGGAGCTGAAAATGTAAGTGTACCATTAATGATTTCACTACCTCTTCTTTTTGCAATATCTGCAGATACCTTTACAGCTGTAAACGATTTTTTATCATAATGGTTCTGTATACTAATACTAGTAGTTTTGTTCGAGCCACCATACAGGTTAGAATAACCAATTTGTATACCATAACCTCCATTGTATTCTGTTTTACAGTTCAACAGGCTGATGTTTTGTAATTCATCTGTTGCGGCCTCAGGTTCAAAGTTTATACCGGTCATTGGTGAGGTACCAGTGGTATTTCCGGCTATAACCGATTCCATAACAAGTCCATTTACACTGGTAATCGAAATTCCGGCCCTCCTGTTATATTGCAGCACAGTATTGGTAATTGCGATTTTGGTATTGGTAGTTTTGCTACTAGAAGCCGAAAGATAAATCCCATCACCCCAACAATTGGTAACGCTGCCATCATTAATGGAAATGTTGTTTGAAGAGAGGATGACAATGCCATTTCCCCATTCTCCACTGCTGCCCAGGTGCTTGCCAACATCGCCAACAATTACCGGATTGTTTAGCACCACATTAGATGCGTTTTCAATCCTGATGAGGTTGTAATTGCCACTCGAAGTTGGTTTGAGTAATAATTGTGATCCCGACAGGAAGTTTAGCGTCCTGTTTGAGGGAACAATAATTCCTTTTTCATTTACCAAAATTGGGAACGCCGGAAAGGAAACATTTGAATTTGCGTTAATAGCCGCCTGTACATAGCTGGTATAATCAACTGATCCATCTTTTACATATCCTGATGGAAGGCTTTTGGTAAGATCATAGCTGCCGTTTGGAATTGTAGTCAGAGGCGATCCCGCGACTTCCAGATTTGAATTGTTTTGAAAAAGAGCGTTTTCATTGCTTGTCGCCTCCTCAGCCTTTTTACACCCTGCTAGGGATGCACTAAATACTAATCCCATTAAAAGGCTTTTGAATGCTAGAGTAGTTTTTCCAGTTTTTTTCATATTTATCTATTATTGTTTTCAAAGTTAACGGGCATCACTTTCCATTCTTATCCAAACCTGTTTATATCAGGAGGTTTATAGTAGAAACACAGGGTTTTTTAGTAAAATTACGCAGGTTTTTAGCCCCGGCCGACAGATTTTATGCCCGTTTTTCGGAAGCATTTTTCTGATTTTGAAAATTTTTATACAGAAATCTCCTCAGATTTTACAAAATGTTGTTCGCAATTGTAAAACTTATACATAAAACTTTACAATTGACCGGAGGAGGGTTTACCGGTGTTGATATTCGCTAAGTTTACTGAACAAAACTGTTAAAAAAACTTATGTTAACTCGTATTAAAATTAGCGCCATTATCCTTGCTCTTTGTACAGGTACAATGCTGATCAGTTCGTGTGGACCGAAAAGGAACCTGGTATATTTCAGTGATCTCTCTAAACAGGATGGTAAAATTAAATCACAATCCTTCGAAGTACCCGAAACCGAAATACTTCCCAATGATTTACTTTCTATTATTGTAGTGAGCTCGAGTACAGAATCTAACAACCTTTTCAACAGCACGGTTCCAGGCAACGGACAAACGCCGTTTGTTTATAAAGTTAATGCCAGCGGATTTATCAATTTTCCGGGAATTAAAGAAATTAAGCTTGGCGGATTGAGTCTCTCGGAGGCAAAAGAAGCTTTAACAAGCGAACTTTCAAAGATGACCAAAAGTCCTAATGTAAGCGTTTCCTTTGTCAATTTCAAGATCACCGTAATCGGAGAGGTGAGCCGCCCCGGTACTTTCACAATTACCAATAGCGAAGTAAACCTGCTTGAGGCTTTGGGAATGGCGGGAGATATGACTCCATTTGGAAGGAGAGATAATGTGCTTGTGATCAGAAATATTAAAGGTATGCGTACGCTCGAAAGACTGAATATCAATTCTGTGGAGCTGCTTAACTCACCCTATTATTTCCTGAAGCAAAATGACATTGTATATGTAGAACCTGATAAGTCGAAAGAACAGGAGGTTAATCAAAATAACAGGTTTATCCCAATCATTTCAGCTTCATTCTCTGTGTTGGCGGTTTTAATCAGCATCCTCGTAAAGAAATAAACATTCCATTCAATTAATTACCCTTAATATGAAGCCTTTTTATAAATATGCGAAATATTGGTACCTTTTTCTAATCTGCATTGCACTTTGCATGGCAGTAGCGGTAGGCATTGTTTATTTTACCACACCTTATTATCAGGTAAGTACAACACTGCTTTTGCAGGATGACAAAAAGGGCGACGGGGTACTAAAAGAAAGTGCTTTCAGTGATCTTAACATGTTCCATACCACCAAAACCATCGAAAATGAGATCCAGGTATTGCGTTCCGTAAACCTGATGAAAAAAGTACTCAACCGGCTCTCCATTAACAGTAAGGTATTTGTTGGAAAAGGACTGTTGCAAAAAGAGGTTTATGGAAAAACTTCTCCGGTAGTAATTAAAGTAATGCGGGTTTCTCCGCAGGCCATGGGTAAACCTATAGCACTGAAAATGCTCGATCAGAACCGTTTTGAACTTACGCTTCCAGATGAGCTCATCAATAAAAATTACTATTTTGGAGATACCGTTTCAAATGCGGGTTTTAGCATCAGCATTGCTAAAGGGCCTGCTTTTGCAAAGGGCGAACACGACGTTCGTTTATCGCTGATCAATATCGATGAACTGGCCAAATCATACCGCGACAGAAAACTTGAAATTACCGAAATCGTTAAGGATGCAAATGTATTACAGATTGGCGTTCTTGATAATATACCGGCACGTGGTATCGATATTCTTACCCAATTGGTAAAAGAATATAATCTCGAAGATATTGCCTTTAAAAACCAGATGGCCCTTGCCACCATTGATTTTATCGATACCAGGCTGAGGTACCTTACCCAGGATTTGGGTACGGTTGAAAGAAATGTACAACAGTATAAACAGCTTAACCGGGTAACCAACGTAGCTGCTGATGCACAATCAAACTTGCAAAGGGCAGAAGATTATAAACAACAATTAGAATCGATAAATGTACAATTGGGAATACTTAATGCCGTTGATGTGTACTTGCGCAAAGCAGGAAGACTTCTGCCGATTGTACCTGGAACAGCAGGCTTGCAGGATGGATCGCTGCTTACGCTTATTAATAAATATAATGCTACACAGGAAGAGTATCAGCAGTTGCTTACCGAAAATTTGCCTGGAAATCCCCTTGTCATCAATATCAAACAGAAACTTTCTGTAATTAGGGAGAACATTTCGGGGAATATTACAAGCATCCGCACAAACCTGATGATTAACCGGCAAAGTCTGGTAGCCAATTCTTCAAAGTTTGAGGCAAGGATACAGACAGCGCCCGAGATTGAGCATGGATTGCAACAGCGCGACCGTGAGCAGAGTGTTAAGGTTAATCTTTTTCAATACCTGATCCAGAAACGAGAAGAAACAGCCCTTACCTTATCGGCAAATGTACCGGATGCAAAGGTAATCGATCAGGCAAATTACGATAGCAGCCCAACCAAACCCAAACGTGAGCTTATATTTTTATCTGCATTGCTATTTGGCTTTATTATTCCTGTATCCTTTATCTGGACCAAGGATAAGCTAAACAGCCGGGTGGATAATGTGGACGAAATTACTGATCAAACCAATGTAAGGATATTGGGTGAAGTATGCCATGCGAGGGGAAGTGGGGGATTGGCCATAAACGGAAAGCACAGGAACAACATCACTGAACTTTTTCGGTACATCCGAAGCAATCTTGGAAGCAATGTGCCGCAAGGAAACAGTCAGGTCCTGATGGTTACCTCATCGGTGCAGGGCGAAGGCAAAACCTTTACCTGCATTAATCTGGCTGCTACGCTGGCTAATGTTGATAAAAAGGTAGTACTGTTAGAATTCGACCTACGCAAGCCTGACCTCATAAATAAAATGAAACTGGGGAAAGGTATCGGAATAAGCGATTATTTACATTCAGAAAATATGAAAGCCAGGGAAATTATCATTCCATCGGAAATTTCCGCCAATCTTTCTGTTATCGGAAGCGGATTGAGCAAGGTGGATGCAGGCAATGAAATGCTTAATCCGCGTATCGCCACACTTTTTGAAGAACTCAGGAAGGAATTCGATTATGTGATTATAGATACCTCACCGATTGCCCTTGTTGCCGATGCTTTTAGTCTTGATATGTACAGTGATGCCACCATATACGTGGTGAGGTACAACTATACCCAAAAAAGCCACTTGAATATACTTGCTGATATTGAAAAGAAGAATAAACTTAAAAATTTGATGGTGATCCTTAACGACGGAAAAACCGAGCACATTAAACATTACGGCTATGGCAGCCACGATTACGCATAAGATAGCATACGCCAAAAATTAATTCTACCAAACAACATTTTTTCTTAACATTTCTTTACCATTTCCCATTGCCCACTTGGCCACTGTAACCGAGATAGCGAAGCTTTGTGCTTGGAGCAAAGGAAATTATATATCACAACAATAAAACAATGACAATGCTAAGTAACGCACACAAACTCAATCTCCAGCAAAGAAGCTGGAAAGTGATTTACACCAGGCCGAGATGGGAAAAAAAAGTAGATACGCTGTTGCAGGCTTCCGGAGTGGAATCTTATTGCCCTTTGAAGAAAGAATCGCACAAGTGGGCCGATCGGAACAAAATTGTACATCTGCCGATTTTCAGTTCCTATGTTTTTGTTCATTCCAATCTAAAGGAAGAATTGCTCATCAGGCAAACACTCGGGGTAATCAATTTTATCTATTTTGAAGGTCGGCCTGCTACCTTAACCGATGCGGAAATAAACAGGATAAGAGATTTTATTGTGCAGGAAAAAGACATGGAGATCATTAGTGTAAACCAGCTTTCGGCTGGAGATCGTGTAAGGATTAAAAGCGGGGCGCTCGAAAGCCTATCGGGAGAAGTTTTACAAGTACAGGGCAAAAATGTACTCATGGTGCTCGATCATCTGGGTTGCATGATCATCACTAAAGTTGCCGTTCACAATACCATTCTTGCTTAATTGCGAATTATGAAAACACAGATAACAGACCTTCCAAAAATAGCCGTAATCGGCCTTGGCTACGTAGGCCTACCCCTTGCAGTAGCTTTTTCCAAAAAATACAAGGTATTTGGATATGATACAAACCCTTCGCGCATCGATGAAATCAAAAATGCAGTTGATCACACCAATGAGATCAGCACCGAAGGGCTAAAACAGGTACTGACGAAGGATTGTACCACATTGAAAGGGCTTTTTTGCACCTGTGATGTAGAACATATCAGAAACTGCAGCAGGTACATTGTAACCGTACCCACTCCGGTTGATAAGAACAATAATCCAGATTTAACCCCCTTGCTCAAAGCCAGTAAGGTTGTAGGCGGTGTGTTAAAAAAAGGGGATATCGTAATATACGAATCCACTGTTTATCCTGGTGTTACAGAAGATGAATGTGTGCCAATACTGGAGCAAGAATCGGGACTGCGATTTAATATTGATTTTTTCGCCGGATATTCTCCAGAGCGCATCAACCCGGGCGATAAAGAACATACTGTTGTGTACATAAAAAAGGTAACTTCAGGATCTACGCCCCAGGCCGCAACTATTATCAACGACCTTTACGATTCTGTTATTCTTGCAGGTACCTTTAAAGCTTCCTCAATCAGGGTGGCCGAGGCCGCAAAAGTGATCGAAAATGCCCAAAGAGATATTAATATCGCTTTTGTAAACGAGCTGGCCAAGATATTCAATCTCCTAGGTATTGATACCGGAGATGTACTGGAAGCCGCAGGAACCAAATGGAACTTCATGAAATTTAAGCCAGGACTGGTAGGTGGGCATTGCATAGGGGTAGATCCTTATTATTTAGCCCAAAAGGCGCAGGAAGTAGGTTACCACCCTGAAATTATTTTAGCCGGCAGGCGCCTTAACGACGGGATGGGCAGTTATGTTGCCGACGAACTGGTTAGACTCATGCTGATGAAAGGGATTATTATTCTCAACAGCAAAGTGTTGATTTTAGGCTTCACCTTTAAGGAAAATTGCCCTGATGTACGCAATACCAAAGTGATTGATATTGTGAGGCGATTGGAGAGCTTTAAAATCAATGTTTGCATTCAAGATCCCTGGGCAGACCCACAACGCGTTCAAAAAGAATATGGCGTAGTTTGCCAGGATTCAGAATATAAAGGTAAAAGATACGATGCCATAATACTGGCAGTAGCCCATGAGACTTTCAACGATATTGATCTTTTACCGCTACGCATGCCTCATACCATTGTGTACGACCTGAAATCTGTTTTACCTAATGCATCAGTTTCTGCCAGGTTATAATTTTTGAGCTAAAAAATACGATCATGTACGATAAATCATACCACGGAATAAACGATATTTCTGAATACAGCTTTTTGGTTACCGGTGGGGCCGGTTTTATCGGCTCTAACCTTGTAGAATACCTGCTAAAGTTTGGCGCCGGAAAAGTAAGGGTGCTTGATAATTTCTCAACAGGATTTACGGCCAATATAGAAACCTTTTTCATGCATCAAAATTTTGAGCTAGTGAGGGGCGACATCCGGGACAAGCAAGTTTGCCACAACGTAATGGAGGGAATAGATTATGTATTCCACGAGGCTGCGCTTGGTTCAGTTCCCAGGTCGATAGAAGATCCGTTTACCACCAATGAGGTGAATATTTCCGGCTTTCTTAATGTGCTCATTGCCGCCAGGGATGCTGGTGTGAAACGAATGGTTTATGCCGCTTCTTCCTCTACCTACGGCGACAGCGAAGCCCTTCCAAAAACTGAAGATGTGATCGGGAAACCATTATCCCCTTATGCGGTTACCAAATTTGTAAATGAACTGTATGCCGATGTTTTTTCTAAAATGTTTGGAATGGAGCTTATCGGTTTGCGGTACTTCAATGTTTTTGGTCCGAGGCAGGCACCAGATGGCGCTTATGCTGCTGTAATCCCTAAGTTTATCAAATCGCTCATTCGGCTGCTGCCTCCTGTCATCAATGGTGATGGCTCGGTATCAAGAGATTTTACCTACGTTGAAAATATTGTTCAGATCAATATCAAATCGATCTTTACAAAAGATCCACTGGCAGTTAACCAAATATTCAATGCGGCCTGCGGACAAAGAATTACCCTGCTCGAACTGCTTGGTTATATTAAAAAGAGCCTTGCACTTCATAATCCAGAAATTTTGGATGTCGGCCTGCGCTACTTACCGGTACGTAAGGGTGATATTGCCCATTCGCTTGCATCGATAGAGAAAGCTGAAAAACTTTTGCACTACTGTCCAACATTTTCGGTAGCGCAGGGAATTATGGAAGCCGTAAATTGGTACTATGCCGAAGAATATGAAAATCGGGGAGTTCAGGAATGAAACTAAAAGCCGAGCAAAAAGGAAGTGGCCTGCATGCGGTTAAATGGGCGCTGGTAGATAAGTTTGGTGCGCAATTGGTGCTGTTGGTTAATATGCTGGTTTTGGCCAGGTTACTAAGCCCCGCAGATTTTGGCTTAGTAGGCATATTGTATATTTTTTTAAGTGTTGCCGGTGCATTGGTGGATAGTGGAATGGGCGGAGGGCTTATTCGGAAACAGGATATGAGCGACCGTGATACCTCAACCTTTTTTTATTTTAATATGGCCATAGCGCTATTGTGTTATCTGGCAATATTTATTGCAGCACCCTACATCGCCGCTTATTATCATCAGCCATCCTTATTGATGCTGGCCAGAATAATGGCTTTAGGGATCATAATCAATTCTTTTGGACTGGTACAAAGGGTATTGCTGATCAGGGCACTTGCTTTCAAACTTGTCACCAGGGCTTCGCTCATCTCATCAGTTTTTAGTACTGTTTTTGCCTTATTGTGTGCACTAAAAGGAATGGGTATTTTTAGCCTTGTGGTATTGCAGCTTAGTCAAAGTACGCTCAATACGTTTTTCCTATGTTTTTATGGGAAATGGGCACCAAAACTGATTTTCTCCATATCGGCATTTAAAGAACTTTTCTCCTTTGGTTTTAGTCTGCTTCTTACTGCAATGCTCAATATTTTTTTTGCTAATATTTATCAGCCCATTATTGGCCGTTATTTTTCAATCGCTTACGCCGGGTTTTACTATCAGGCAAAAAGACTTTACGAAGTGCCGGTACTTACCATATCTCAGGTAGTGGATTCAGTTACTTATCCAATTTTGGTACGCTACCAACATAATCGGACAGGCCTGGAAATTCGCTATCGGAAAATAGTGACCCTATTGGTTTTCAGTGCAACACCTGTTGTAGTTATGATCTCTATATTTTCGAGGGATATTGTATGGACATTATTGGGCGAAAAGTGGCTTCCAAGTGCAAAACTGCTGGCCATCCTCAGTTTTTCAGGGATTTTCCAAATACTGGAAACCACTAGCGGAAGTTTACTTAAAGTAGAGGGCAGAACCAGGCTTATTTTCAGGTTAGAATTGCTTAAGAAAACCATTATACTCTTTAATATTATTCTTTTCTGTAGATGGGGTATTGTAGCCTTGATGTTTGGGATAGTGGCCAACTCCATTATTTCTTTCGCCATCAACCAGTACTTTACCAGTATCAAAATTGTGAGTTACAAGAAAATGGCTACCATTTTGATCAATGCATTTTTGATGGGGCTAGTGGCCTTCCTGCTAAAAGAAATGATTTCGAATATATACCTGGCAATGGTGATTGCTGGCAGTACCGCATTACTTTTCTATTTACTACTTGGTTATTTGCAGCGACTTCCAGAACAGATCATGGTGCTTGGCTTTCTCTCCGGAGGAAGGCCTTCAATGGCTAAACCATAGCTTTAATTAATACTAATACAGTTCACAATGCCCAAAAAAATACTGATCCTGATTTTAGTAGTGATATACATTTACGCCCTAACTTTCGACATCTTCCTGAACAACTATTTTAAGTTTCCGGCGGTGGTAGTGGGTGTTGCAATTGCCTTTTTATTTCCTGCCAGAGGAGATTTACAATTTATCGGCATGCGGGAGCTGTGGCTGTTGTTCCTGGCCAATTTCTTTTACTATGTACTTGGTCAGGATCAGATTAAGCCTCTGATGGTTAATCTCTTGATATTTATTGGTTGTGCACTGTATTTTAACTTTTTTGTGGGGAATGACCTGGGCAGGTTAAAAATGTCGGTAATTGTTTTCTTTTCCTGTTTAGCGCTTTCGGCTTTGGTGATGGGAGCAGATCATATTAATCCGCTTGCTACCATAATATGGCGGGAGAGGTTGATTGGGGGAGAAATTGTACAAAGTCCCTCGGGAATATGTACGAGTATATTTACTTTCGGTTACCAGGTAGCGGCACTTTCTACATTTGCTTTTCTATATACGCTTTTTAGCGGTAAATCATTTATTGTGGTGATGCTCGTACTTATGGTGGCCATAGTCCCCATTTTTTATGGGATGCAACGCTCGGCACTCATGGTATTTGCAATTGGTTCAGTACTAGCTATTCTATTTTATTTCCGAATGAAATCCATACCCATTTTGGTTGGAGTAGTTGTATTTGGGCTGGTATTCTTTTCTACCATCTCCAGATACAATGATAATACACAGGAGAATATTTTGAACAAGGCACAACAAAATTCAGAAAGGGGAGAAGACAGATCGGGGCTGGTGACAGAAAATATTAAAATTTATAGCGATTATCCACTCGGGCTTTTATTCTACAACAGGCAATGGGCTGATGTTTCAAGACATAATCCCATTTATGCGGGTGGTTTAACCTCGCACAATGCCTATCTGATGTTCATTACCTACTTGGGACCACTGGTTGGTATCATTTTGTTATTGTCTATCTATTGGCGTGTAGGGAAAATATTTAAGTTGGTAATGGTCGACATCAGAAATCCTAAATCAGCTTTACAGGCAGCATTATGTTTTACCTTTTTGGCCATATCGCTCAACTCACTTTTTCATAATGCCTGGTTGGTTAATGCCAATGGGCCCACCGTATTCCTGTTTTTTTGCATCATCCAGTTAAACGCCATCAACTCAAAAAAGAAAATATATGATCATCCTGAAAAAGAAAATATTGCCCTTTCTAAACCGAGAGGTGGTATGGTTCGGGCAGAAGCCTAGAGCTGGTCAGTGTTTAACTACCATATTTAGGCAAAGTTCGGTTAAAGGGGAGCGCTTTGGTTATAAACGTGAAGATTTTTACACCAAACTCATCGATATTTCGGCTAGCGAGGATACCTTTTTTTCTCAGTTTGATAAAAATACCGCCTACGATATCCGCAGGGCAAGGAAAGATGGAATTCATACCGATATACACACACAGCTGGATGAGTTTATTATTTTTTACAATGACTTTGCCTTAACCAAAGGGCTGGAACCTATCGGGTTGAGTTTATTGGATTATGGAGATAACATCCTCATCACCAAAGCGGTATCTGAAGGAGAAATTTTGGTGATGCATGCCTATCTGCTCGACCGTTATGAAGGCCGCGTCCGCCTGTTGTATTCGGCATCGCTCTACCGGAAAGAGGAAATGGGTGGAACTAAACGTAGCTGGATAGGCAGGGCCAACAGGCTGCTGCATCTTGAGGATATGAAAACATTTAAAGCAATGGGCTTTTCGGTGTACGATATGGGGGGATATGCCTTTGGCACAACCGACCACAGCCTCCAAAGGATCAATCTTTTTAAAGATGGTTTTGGCGGGCAAATGGTGATAGAAAATGATTACTGGCCTTTGCTTATTCTTTTGGCCATACGACTTCGGTTATTGCTCAAAAATCAGAAATCTACCATGGTTATTTCTAAAAATTAAGATAACATGCTGTTTAACTCCTTTCACTTTCTGCTCTTTTTTCCGATAGTTGCCGGGCTGTATTTTATTATGCCCTACAAATACAGGTGGCTATGGCTATTGTTTGCCAGTTGCTTTTTTTACATGTTTTTTAAGGCAGTTTATATTCTAATCTTGTTTTTTACCATCCTGATCGATTATTTTGCCGGAATCTACATTGAAAAAGCAAAGTTGCCGAAGACAAAAAAAAGTCTTCTTATGATAAGCATCGTGGCCAATGTATTGGTATTAGGCATATTTAAGTATTTTAATTTCCTTAACGATAGTGTTTCGGGTATATTAAGCTGGGCCGGTTACAGCAACCCGGTTCCGGCACTGGCTATACTCTTGCCTATTGGGCTCTCTTTTCACACCTTTCAGGCCATGAGTTATACCATCGAGGTGTATCGGGGTAATCAAAAGGCTGAGCATAAATTTGGGATCTATGCCCTCTATGTCATGTTTTTTCCACAGCTGGTGGCAGGGCCGATTGAAAGGCCGCAGAATATGTTACACCAGTTTTATGAAAAACATCCCTTCAATCCTTATGATGCCAGTGAAGGACTTAAGCGGATTTTGATCGGCCTGTTTAAAAAGGTGGTGGTGGCAGATCGGCTGGCGATATACGTTAATGCCGTTTATGGCAATTACGAACACCATGGCAGTCTCAGCCTGATCATGGCGACTATTTTATTTTCCTTTCAGATTTATTGCGATTTCTCAGGTTATTCTGATATCGCAATCGGAACCGCAAGAATATTGGGTTTCAGGCTCATGGAAAATTTTGACAGGCCTTATTTTGCAAGGAGCATTAGTGAGTTTTGGAGTAAATGGCACATTTCACTTTCCACCTGGTTTAGAGATTACCTCTATATCCCTATGGGTGGAAACCGTGTTTCGACGCTGAAATGGTACCGTAATCTCTTTGTTGTGTTTATGCTTAGCGGCCTTTGGCACGGTGCAAACTGGACTTTTATCGTTTGGGGCGCACTGCACGGTACTTACCTTATTTTAGAGATCATGTTCAGGAAATTGCGTGGCCCTTTTCAAAAATGGAAGTTTTTAAGCATGCCCAACTTAAATGGTTTGCTGCAGGTAACATTTACTTTTCTGTTGGTTACGCTGGCCTGGATATTCTTCAGGGCCGATAATATTGCCCAGGCCTTAGGCATCCTTAAACGTATTTTTAGTTTTGAACCAGGCTTCTTTTTAGGTCAGCCAAATTATTTTTTCTACAGTATTTTGGCCATTTTATCCTTATTGTGTTATGAGTTGAGACAGGAATTTCATTGGCCGGGTATAGCTGTTTCAGACCTCCGTTTTCCCTGGCGTTTGCTTACATATGGTGCTTTGGTTTTTGCCATCATGCTGTTCGGCGTTTTTGACGGCAGCCAGTTCATCTACTTTCAGTTCTAAATCATTAAAAAATGCGCAGACTTAATCCAACCCAGTATTTTTTCTTAAAATGCAGCATTTTTATAGCGGTCATTTTATTGGTCGACCAGTTAGGTGGGCGATTGCTCCATGCCTGTTTTATGCTTGAAGTAACGGGCGAATATGCAATTGCCAATCGTATTGTTTATCAGACTCAGGAAGATGTACTCATCCTGGGAAGCTCTCGGGCAGCCCATCATTACAACCCTGAAATTTTAGACCGCTCACTCGCGATGAAATGTTACAATGGAGGTCGCGATGGGCAGGGAATGATTTATTACGAGGCCATACTTGACCTGGCACTTGAACGACATATCCCACGGTTGGTTATTTTGGATGTTAATAACAGGGATTTGGATAATGATCCTGAAAAGAAAGATAACTTATCCTGTTTATTGCCTTACCTCAGCACTTCAAATTCCGTAGATCGCTTTCTATTGAAAAAAAGTTCATTTGAACTCTTAAAAGCGTCAATGCAGACTTATAGATACAATGGACAGCTATTTTCTATTGCGCAGCACACCTTATTTTCTAAATTTTCGACTCCTGATATTGCAGGATACAGGCCATTAACTGGAAGCATGAAGACGGGAAGTTTACCAAAAAAAGCAAGGGCTGTACAAAAAGAAGAAATGGATGCTGAAAATATCCGCTCATTGGAGAACATTATTCTGAACTGCCGTAAAAACAACATCAGGCTATTTGTATTCATTTCACCAAGATACTCACTCGATCCAACTACCACAACCGTAAAAAAGGTGAGGGAAATTTGCAAACTTAGGGATATCGATTTTTCTGACTATACAAACAAAAGAGAATTTGCGCATTGGCAATATTTTGCAGATGCTTCACACCTGAATGATAGGGGAGCCAATTTATATTCAAAAACGGTTGCTTTGCATATTTTAAAATCAGATATCAAAGATTTTTTTAAATCGGCCAAGCGATGAAAAAGAAAGTGTTCTTCGTGGTCAGTTCGCTCGGGGCTGGAGGTTCCGAGCGTGTGTTCTGGTTGCTTGCGCAGGGATTTGATAAGACCCAATTTGAGGTTTTTATCTTGTATTTAGGTGGAGAAAAGGACATGTTCTCAACAAATCTGGAAAATGTGAAGGTAATTAACCTGATGACTTTTCGTGCTTCGCGATCTTTCTGTAAACTCCTTACTTTGATCAAAAAGGAACGTCCATACGCCATCTTCTCGACAGGTGCACACATCAATGTGCTGGTTGCAATCATATCCCTGTTTGTTAAAATTCCATGCCTGATCGCAAGAGAATCGAATGTTTACCGCGAAATGGCTCAGGTTAATAATGTGAAACAGCGATTTTGGGTGCCCATGATCGAAATTTTTTATCGCCGTTTTGACAAAATCGTATGTCAGTCGGCAGAAATCAGTTCCTCTTTTTTAAATACTTTTAAGCTTCACAAAAGCAGGTTAATCACCATTCCCAATCCAGTAAAATCCGCTCTTCCAGGTATCAATAGTATAAAAAGTCATCTAAACGGGAAAAAGAAAATACTTATCGTGGCCAGGCTTGCTACCGAAAAAATGCACAACCGTTTACTCAATATTTTTGCGGGGCTGCCAAACGATTTTCATCTGAGTATTGCCGGAGACGGACCTTGCAGAGGAGCAATTACCAAACAAATTAATGCGCTGGGCATTGCAGACCGGGTGTGTATGCTTGGAGAAATTGAGGATGTAGATAAGCTTTACCAAAATCACCAGCTCTGCCTGCTTACCTCTGTTACTGAAGGTTTTCCAAATGCACTTTTAGAGTCGATAGCCAATGGCACCCCGGTAGTGGCCTTCAGGGTTGGGGGGCTCTCAAACCTGGTGATAGAGGGATTTAACGGATATACCATCGATCAGCATGATGATGACGCTTATGCCTTTCATGTTCAAAAAGCCTGTTCGCAGGTATGGGATCATCAGGCCATGATGGATGATGCCCAAAACCGGTTTTCTCTTAACAAAATTGCAAGCTGCTACCAATCATTAATCAGCTAAATCTTCATCAAAAATAAGCTAAAAAGTAATAAACTATGTGCGGAATATATGGAACTACCATGCCTGTTGGAGATGAAATGGTATTAGCCAAACTGGCCAGGGCCAGGTTCAGAGGTCCCGATTTCTCTGGTTTCGAGCGGAGCGAAGGCGTAGTGCTGGGGCATAACCGACTGGCCATTATCGATATTGATCCACGTTCCAATCAGCCATTTTCGTATGGCTACCTCAAAATTGTTTTCAATGGTGAAATATACAATTATCGCGAACTGCGCAAAACGCTGATCCATTTAGGGCATCATTTTCATACCACCTGCGATACCGAAGTAATCTGTGCGGCCTATATGGAGTATGGTGCAAACTGCGTCGAGCATTTTAATGGGATGTTTGCTTTTGTAATACACGATATGCGCAAAGGGTTGCTCTTTGGTGCGAGGGATAGATTAGGCAAAAAACCGCTTTACTATTACAAGGGTGAGGGCTTTGAGTTTGCCAGTCAACCTTCCCAAATCAGCATGGATAAAGAACTAAGTATAAATCCTGATGCCGTAAGCGCTTACCTCCACTGGAGTTATATTCCCGATCAGTATTGCATCTTCAAAGGGATAGAAAAACTGAAAGCTGGCCATTGTTTTACCTACAACCTGCACAAGGGCATTCTGGTCGAAAGAAAATATTGGGATATGGATCAGCAATCAACTGGTACTTATTCAAAAAGTTATGTGGAGGCAAAGCAGGAGCTGGGATTGCTGATACAGGATGCCGTTCGAATCCGTCTTCACGCTGATGTACCTCTGGGTATTTTTCTCTCCGGTGGAATCGATTCCTCCCTAGTGGCCAGTTTAGCCGTGAAAGAAAATGCATTAACCAAGACCTTTTGTGTCCGCTTTGAAGATAAAAACCTTGATGAAAGTATACATGCAGAAAAAATTGCCCGTTACTTAGGTGCTGATCACCAGACCATTACCTGTTTACATTCGGACGGATTGGACTTGCTTGAAAATTACGTGTGTTTTTTTGACGAACCCTTTGCGGATCCAAGTGCGATACCGTTAATGTTATTGGCAAAACACACTAAAAAACATGTAACAGTAGCGCTTAGTGGAGATGGAGGAGACGAAGGTTTCTTGGGGTATGGCCGGTACGACTGGATGAAAAAAGCCGGCTGGGCCTATCAGCTCCCTTTAAGCATGCGAAGCATATTGTTTTCTTTAGCAAAACTTTCTCCAAATTATCGCCACCGCTTAATTGGTGCCGGCCTGGTTCAAAAGGATCTTGCTTCACTTTACGAAGGACTGTGTACTGGGATGGATACTTCCTGGCTGAGCGAAAAGCATTATCAAAAAGTTCAGCCTCACCGCTGGCTGCTGGAGCATGATCAACAACCACTAATGCAGCGCTTATCCAATTATGATATCAAAACCTATCTCTGTGATGACATCAATACCAAAGTAGATCGGGCAACAATGGCTTACGCTTTAGAGGCACGTGCCCCGCTAATGGATTACAGGGTGATGGAGTTTGCCAACCAATTACCTGTACACTATAAAATGGGCGGGCGGTTTGGTAAAAAGCGCATCATAAAAGACTTGCTGTTCGACACGCTGCCCGAAGACTTTTTTAAAAGACCCAAGGCGGGTTTTACACTGCCCATAAAATCTTGGCTCCAAAACGAGCTTAAAGAATATGTACTCGATCACCTGAGCCTTTCTTCCCTTAGTGATATTCCGGGGCTTATGCCTGCAAAAGTTAAAAAAATGATCGATTTGCACCTCGCTGGCAAACATAACTTCAGCAGCCAGATCTGGTCGGTACTGATGCTTAAAAAGTGGCTAGATAACAACAAACTAATGAATAAAAAGATTTTAGTTAACCAAGAATGAGAAAATATTTAAATAAGCTCTTTTACTCTGACAAATGGAATATTGGTTATGTAAGCCAGTCTGCAGAGTGTTTTATTGAACAAAAGGCACTGAGCGAAAAGGTTACCTGGCTTAACGAAGTGACTGCTGACTATTCTGCCGATCCTTTCGTCATTTTGCACCAATCGAAGATATATATCTATTATGAAGAGTTAAAAACGATTCTGGGCAGGGGAAAGATAAACGTAATCAGCGGATTCGATTTTTCGACCAAAAAAAGGGTAAAAGGTTTTGAACCTTATGATATCCACCTTTCTTACCCCTATATTTTTACCGATAAAGAAATCATTTATTGTATACCCGAAACAGCCACTGCCGAAGAAGTAGCCTTGTATGAAGTTAATCCCCAGAAAATGAATAAACTGACGAAAATTAGGCTACTGATTAAGGGAAAGCGATTTGTAGACAGTTCTATCGTATTCCATGAGGGGAGGTTTTGGTTATTTACCAGTGTAAGTGGTATGCAAAATGTATTTTACATTTACCATGCAGCCACATTGGAAGATGACTTTGTACCTCATCAAAAAAATCCGATTGCCACCAACAATAAAAATTTTAGAAGTGCAGGCAATCTTTTCGTAGTGGGCAACAAGCTTTACCGCCCTACCCAAAACATGGAAATTACCTATGGGGGCTCGGTGATGATTAATCAGATTACAGCGCTCAGTCCGGATCAGTTTGAAAGTGAAGATCTGTTCGAGGTAAAACCAAAAGCACCATACGATAAAGGATTGCACAACATTAGCCTGTTGGCGGACACCATCGTTTTTGACGGCAAGCGGAGTTACTTTTCACCCATGGTGGTTTTTAATAAAGTGATCAAAAAGATCATAAACATCCTATAAATATACTTCTTTAAAGATCAATCATCCATAAACCAAAACCACTAGATATGAAAATTTTAGTAACAGGGTGTGCCGGTTTTATCGGTTTCCATCTTACCCGAGAATTGCTTCAACTGGGCTACGAAGTTACCGGTATCGACAATATAAACGATTATTATGATGTTCGGCTCAAATACGACCGCTTGAGCGAACTAGGTATCAGCAACGCAGACATAAGCGCAGTTCCATTTTCTTCAAATTTAAAATACCCAAACCTGAAATTCTTTAAAATGGATCTCGTTGATCAGCCTGCAATTTTTTCGCTTTTCGAAAACAAAGGCTTTGATTTGGTATGTCATTTAGCGGCTCAGGCAGGGGTAAGGTACAGCATCGCCCAACCACAGCGTTATATAGATTCTAACATACAGGGCTTTTTTAATATTTTAGAGGCCAGCAGAAAATCGGCTGTACGCCACCTGGTTTACGCCAGTTCATCCAGTGTTTATGGCTTAGGAACCACATTGCCTTTTAGCACAGCTGAAAATACCGATCAGCCCGCCTCACTTTATGCCGCAACCAAAAAATGTAACGAGCTGATGGCACATTCGTATAGCCATGTTTTTGGTCTGCCAACAACGGGTTTGAGGTTTTTTACCGTTTATGGTCCATGGGGAAGGCCAGATATGGCCATGTTTCTCTTTACCAAAGCCATTTCCGAGCAAAGACCACTTCAGGTATATAACCAGGGGAACATGAAACGCGATTTCACTTATGTTGACGATATTGTAGATGGAATAGTGAAAGTAATTGAAAAGGCTGCCAAAGGCATTTCCAATAAAGGGAAAACCACCATTCCTTACCATATTTATAACATCGGAAGGGGGAAATCGATTCCACTTGAAGAATTTATTACAGAGATTGAAAAGCAATTGGGCATAGCAGCCCTGCGTGAACTGATGCCCATGCAGGCTGGCGATATTCCTGAAACCTGGTCGGATATAGATGAAATGAGAAATGATTTCCGCTACCAGCCACACGTAGATGTAGCCACCGGTGTAAAACATTTTGTGGATTGGTATTCGGTTTATTACGCCAAGCAGAAAGCCCCGAATGAATTAAGTGTTTTAGATGAGCCTTTGAGCCAATGAAAACCAATACGCTGGTGCTTTCGCTCTCCGACCAGATGGGAGGGGCTGAACAGTGCCTCAGATTGATTGCTGCAAAAACGAATGCGCAAATGCTCTTCTTACTGTGCGCCAAATCCAGTAAACTTTCAGAAATCGACCCCGAAAAGGCACAATACCTGAGTAAAAGCAGCCTGTTAATGGGGTTTATCAGGCTTCCATTTGCCCTCTACCGTTATCGTAATTTCACGCTTGTTAGTTCGCATGCTTACCTCAATGCGGTTATCGGGATAATGGGGCGTGTAGGTTATTTGAAAGGCGTTCTCATTGTGAGAGAATCTACATCAATATTTGAAAGATACAATGGCATAAAAAAACGGCTTTATTTATTTCTTTATAGATTAGGTTATCCCGCATTGGATCGGGTAATCTGCCAGAGCAATGCAATGGCCAATCAATTGTTGGCCAACGCACCATACCTTGGCGAAAATGTGGTTAGAGTTATTCCCAATCCTTTAAACCTTGATAAAGCCCTGGAAATGGCTGCAGTTGAAAGTTCGCCGGTTGTGGGCCAATTTATATGCGCTGCGGGGCGGCTCATTGCTATAAAAGGCTTCGATCTGTTGATTAAGGCGTTTTCGCGGTTATTGGTACAACATCCCGATTTACGCCTGGTTATTTTGGGTGCCGGACCGCTACATGCCAAACTCAATTTATTGATTAAAGAACTGGGGATAGACAAAAACGTGATGCTGACCGGTTACCAGGAAAATCCATATCCTTATTTCAAATTGGCACGGGTATGTGTTATCCCATCCATTATGGAGGGTTTTCCAAATGTATTGCTGCAAATGATGGCCGTAAACAATTCGATAGTAAGTACACGTTGCGCTGGAGGTGTTGAAGATATTCCAGGTATCATCAAGATAAATCCCGGATCGGTAAATGAACTTTATGCAGGCTTGCTGGAGGCCATGTTGAATAAAAATCCACAACGTTCAGCGATGAACGCCTTTCTGGCAGAACGTAACCCCAACACCTTTATTCATAACGTGTTCTCCGGATTGCCAGCAAACTAAATTAAAATACTGATCTCCCATTTAGTATTTCCAATCATCAGGTTGCCAAACAAATAAAAAATGAAAGATTCACTTCTGCTCATCATGACCCCTAATATGAGCCTTGCGCAGTGGGACAAAACGGGATTGCTCTCGAGAGAACTTGATATTTACCAAAAAATATGCGCTGCAACTGGGCTTCGGCTCATTGTTTACAGTTACGGTAGAGACGAAAAAAGCTTTTTAGCCGGCATTCCAGGGGCAAGCGTGCTCGAAATACCCGGCTGGATTCCAAAAGGAATTCCATTTTCAGTACAAAATTTGTTGTATCACATGGTTTCGCCGGTGCTCTTCCTCAGTAGTTTTAAAAGAATAAAAATTGCCAAAACAAACCAGTATGCTGCCAGTGCATTTGGGCTGTTAATCAAAGTGCTTTTCAATATCCAACTGATCATCAGGATGGGCTATTACCATACCCATTTAAAACCAAAGGGACGTTTATGGTGCTTCATGGAAAAAATCGCTTTTTCTTATTGCGATAGAATTTTGGTTACCTCAAAAAGTGCCGAGCATTTTATTAAAGAGGAATATCACATTGATCCGAATAAAATAACAACCATTCATAATTCCATAGATATTGAACGTTTTAAGCCTGCCAATACGCCAAAACAAGTAGATGTACTTTTTGTAGGAAGGTTGGAAAAGGTGAAAAATATCGGATTACTTACCGATTTTCTCAAGAAAACGATTTGTAGCGTGTTGGTCATTGGAGATGGTTCACTATCTGGTGAAATAGATGCAATAACCCAAATAAATGATAACATTAAATGGATCAAAAGGGTAGATAACAGAGCGCTTCCCAACTATTATAACCTTGCCAGGGTGTACATCCTTATATCCGAGTACGAAGGTAATCCAAAAAGCCTGTTGGAGGCCATGTCGTGCGGGCTTCCCTGTATCGGTACCAATGTGCCGGGCATAGCAGAGTGTATTAGTCAGGATTACACAGGACTGTTAATCGGCCAGCATGTAAATGTATTGGCCAGCGCGGTAAACCACTTGTTGTCTAATCCCTTGAAAGCCCAAAAAATCGGTGAAAATGCAAGAGAATGGATTATCGCTTCATGCGATATGCAACAGAACATAGTGGAGGAGGCAGAATTTTATAAACTATTGTTAGCTGATTCTCCGCATCAAGAAAACAAAATGTTGATTCAAAACTAAATTAAATACTATGTTGATTTCCGTTATTATGTCGGTTTACAATTCGGAGGAGTACCTCAGTGAAGCCATCGATTCCATCCTCAGTCAAAACCATAAAGCCTTCGAGCTAATTATTGTTGATGATGGCTCTACAGATAGCAGTGCTGATATTATCCGGCAGTATGCCAATCTCGACAGTCGCATAATCCTTATTTCCAATGAAAAAAATATTGGCCTTCCAAAATCATTGAACAAGGCAATCCTGTCTTCAAAAGGCGAGTATATTGCTCGTCACGATGCCGACGACAGGTCTGCACCAGAGCGTTTTTCAATTCAAGCGGCTTATGCCGAGGCCCATCGCGAAACTGACCTGATTGGCAGTGATTGTTATGTAATTGATATTAATGGCGATATCGTGTGCGAAAACAATAGTTATTCTGCTATCACCGATCCGTGGACAGACCTGCTGCAAAGACGAGCCATATTTACCCATGGCAGCACTTTCATAAAAAAATCTTCCCTGATTAATGTTGGTCTTTATGATGAAAGGTTCTATTATTCGCAGGATGGCGAGCTGTGGCTCAGGTTCCTTTCGCGGGGAGCAAAAGTACATACCATTGCGAGGCCGCTCTACCATTACCGGGTATTGCCATTACAAACCGTAAAAAAATACAATGCACAAGCCTCTTTTAATGAAGTGAAACAGATGATGTATGTCCACCACTCAAGCGATACCGAAATTACTTCAAAACTGGAAGAAATTGCCGGTATTATTGCCGAAAAAAAACCTCAAACGAGCGTGGAAAATTACAAATCCATCTATTGGAAAACGCTTGCCAATATTGCTTACTTCAACCATGCCCGCAATTGGACCATACCTTATCGCTACTTGTTTAGGGCTTTCAGGGAAAATGAGTTGAAGCAGAACACCTTCTATCTTTTAAAATTGGGTGTATTGTATTTGATGCCCAGGTTTATCACCGCTAAGCTACGCAAGCAATGAAGCACAAACTAATGAGAATTACCACTGTACCAATATCATTATTGGTGCTGCTCAAAAAACAGCTTGTGTTTATGAGTCAGTATTTTGATGTACTGGCCGTTTCCTCTGCTGGCGATGCACTGCAACAGGTAGGAAAGGAGGTACCGGTAAGGATTAAGGCGGTAAACATGACCCGAAGGGTAACACCGCTACAGGATCTTGTCGGCATTTTTAAACTCTGCAGGGTAATGCTTGCCGAACGCCCCAGTATCGTACATACTCACACCCCCAAAGCGGGCCTGCTCGGCATGATTGCCGCAAAACTGGTGGGGGTACCCATCAGGCTCCATACCGTAGCGGGTTTGCCTGTTCTCGAAAAAAAAGGATTACTCAAATGGACAATGGGCATCACTGAAGTACTTACTTCGGCCTGCGCCACCCACATATATGCCAATTCCCCAAATATGATGCGTTTGATGATAGACCGAAGGTATTGCACAGGGGAAAAAATCAAAGTAATTGGAAGGGGCAGCACTGGAGGAATCGATACCGCAGTGTTTAACCCAGATTTACCAGAAATTATCGCTGCAAAAACTGAAACCAGAATTGCGCTGAAATTAAAAGAAAATGCATTTGTTTATTGTTTTATTGGCAGGATGGTTGGCGATAAAGGCATATCAGAACTGGTGGGTGCTTTCTGCAACCTCCATCAGCAAAATCCACAGATGGTATTATTGCTGGTTGGACCTTTCGAAAATGAACTCGATCCGCTGCCTGCTGCCATTCATAAGCTCATTAAAGAACATGAGGGAATCAGGTGGCTGGATTTTCAAACCGATATCCGGAAGTACTTAGCCATTAGCCATGTATTTGTGTTTCCGAGTTACCGCGAAGGTTTCCCTAATGTAATTATGCAGGCTGGTGCAATGGGCGTTCCCTGTATTGTAAGCAACATTAACGGTTGCAATGAAATTATTAATGAGGGCATAAACGGACTGATCGTACCTGTTAAAAACATTTTCCATTTAGAACAGGCCATGGCAAGGCTTCATGCCACACCAAATGAAAGGATAAATATGGCCACTGCCAGTAGGGCGATCATCCAAAGCCGGTATGAAAGCGATCTGCTGATCGGGCAGATATTTTCAGAATACAAACTTCAGATTCAGAAATACAACCACAAAAATCAATAGCTACGCTTTAAAATCATGTACAATTCAAGAATAAAAAGGCTCCTGGATATTTTATTGGCCTTAACCATATTTATCCTGGTATCGCCGGTAATGCTGATTATTCTCCTGGTTTTGCTCTTCACCACAGGTGGACATCCCATCTTTATGCAAGAGCGGGCTGGCAAAAACGAGGAGCCATTTATGCTTTTTAAGTTTAGAACAATGAACTCGGTGAAGGCATCGGATGGTGAACTGGCATCCGATCAGGTCAGGTTAACAGCCTTAGGTCGTTTTCTGCGGAAATCGTCGCTTGATGAACTTCCACAACTGGTTAATGTGTTCTGTGGACAAATGAGCCTGATTGGTCCCCGGCCACTTTTTATGAGGTACCTGGATTATTACCGGCCAATAGAGAAAAAACGCCACAGTGTTCGCCCGGGTATTTCAGGATGGGCCCAGGTTAACGGTCGTAACAATGCAAATTGGGACCAACGACTCGGTATGGATGTATTTTATGTAGAAAATGTGTCTTTTAAGCTCGATGTGTTTATCATTTATAAAACAGTTATCAATATTATTCTTTCCCGGGATGTGGTTGTGGATGAGACCTATTTGATTGCTGATCTTAACGAGGAAAGGCATGCAGATGTTGTCCGGTAGTTATCGGCTCAAACGCCTCCATGCTAACGAAAGTTTAGCTATCGATCACATCGCACTACTATTACGAAACACTTATCATACTCAAGTCTCTAGTTTTTTTATCTATCACGATCCTAATTATGCTAAATACTTAAGAATGGCATCGCTGGATGAGGATAATTTCTGGATATACCAGCTAATTGATTCATTAGGAAAGCAGATGGTGGCTTTTGCCATATTAACCCGTAAAGAACGGGATGTTTTTCTCAACCAGATTGTTGTTTTAGAGCATTTTAGGGGTTATAACTTGGCTGCAAAGCTACTTTCTGACATTCTCGGATTACTGTTGAAAAAATATGGTAATGATGAATTCAGCTCCCTGAAGCTCGAAACTTTTCACAGCAATCAAAGGGCGATGGCCATTTATCAGCATTGGAAAATGGAAGACAGCCCAGGCAAAAACTGGTATTTAAATATGCTGCAAGACAAGGATAATCAACTTCATAAGCCCATAATCACCTGTTCTACCATTACCGACCGATACGGTTTCCTTCAGCTTTATGCTAACAACAATCCAATGGGAACGGTGATCAACGGTGATCGGGCAAGGACGAATGGAGCTCACATCGATGACGTACAAATTTTAATCAAATACCTCAACATGCAGATGGGCATTTACAAAATCTGCCTGGTTACTGAGCAACAGCTCCAGCTCCCATTAATCGATCGAACCATTACCTATTCACTTGGCATTTCCGAATTAAGAGATATGCTCTCTACAACAAAATTATAAACTATGAACTATGTGATTATCAAAATAGAAGAAGGTGATAAATGGAGAGATTATGTGCAAAAGGCTAAATACTATGATTTCTATCATTCCTGGTATTACCACCATAATATTAAAAATGGAGAGGCTTTTCTGTTCGTTTACGAAAAAGAAGCTGCTTTTATCGCCATACCGCTAATTAAAAGAGCCATAAATGGAAGCGAATGCTTTGACCTCACTTCGGCTTATGGATATCTTGGTCCAATAACCAACCTCGATGTAGAGGAACTTAGCAAAGAGTTTCTGTTGACCTTTAGAGCAGCATTTCTCGATTTTATGGCGCAGGAGAAAATCGTTTGTGCCTTTAGCAGGTTGCATCCCTTATTGCATCAGACGGAACTTTTGGATGATATCGGCGGCGTGTATGCAAACGGATCTACCGTTTACATCGATCTCGAAAGTTCCATCGAACAGCAGACCAGGCATTACCGGAAATCTGTTAAAAACTCCATTCATGCCCTTGCCGAAAGTTCGCCCTCGGTTAAAGCGGTAGAAACAGCTGCAGAGTTGGAAACATTTGTTGCGATTTATACCGAGAATATGAAGAGGATAGGGGCGCATGATTATTATCATTTTGACCTGCAGTATTTTAAAGATCTGATCGAAGCCGAAGAGTTTTTATCACTACCCTTAATGTTGTACCTGGATGGAGAGTCTATTGCGGCAGGATTCTTCGTTTACACCAACGACATTATTCAGGTGCACCTGTTAGCAACCAAAACAGAGTTTCTCCATCTTTCGCCTACAAAACTCCTCATTCATGAGGCAAGTAGGATCGGTAGAGACCGTGGGATGAAATACCTTCATTTGGGAGGAGGGGTTGGGGGTAAAAATGATTCACTTTTCTTTTGGAAATCAGGATTTTCAGACCGCTTGCTTTCGTTCCGCACCTGGAGATACATCAACAATCAGACAGAATATGACAGGCTTAAAGCCAAAGTGGCTTCAGACGAATCAAAAGACAATGATTTTTTTCCTGCTTATCGTGCATTGGAAAAACAGTAACCTGGTAAAATCCAGTATCCATTAATAAGAATTTAAATAAAAGGTTATGAGTAAAAGAATATATCTCTCTCCTCCGCACATGAGCGGCCAGGAGATCATGTATGTGAAAAATGCATTCGATACCAATTGGGTAGCACCACTTGGGCCAAATGTGGATGGCTTTGAGGTTGATATAGCGGACTTCCTAGGCGATGATACACAGGTAGCGGCCTTAAATTCGGGTACAGCAGCCATTCATTTGGGGCTGGTTCTGTTGGGTGTAGGAGCAGGTGATGAGGTTATCTGTCAATCACTTACTTTTTCTGCCTCTGCCAATCCTATTTTATACCTTGGCGCTAAGCCAGTGTTTATAGATAGTGAATCTCAAACGTGGAATATGTCGCCGCTTTTTCTTGAAGAGGCCATTAAAAATAGGCTTGAGGCCGGAATAAAGCCAAAAGCCATTATTGTGGTACACCTTTACGGCATGCCTGCAATGATAGAGGAGATTGTTGAAATAGGCAAAAGGTACGAAATTCCAATTCTTGAAGACGCTGCTGAGGCTTTGGGTTCTACATTTAGGGGAAGAAAACTCGGAACTTTTGGTACCATCGGGATCTTTTCTTTTAATGGTAATAAAATCATTACCACATCAGGTGGCGGGGCTATGGTATCTAAAAGTCCTGCATTGGCTGCAAAGGCCCGTTTTCTGTCCTGTCAGGCAAAAGAATCTTGTGCTTATTTTCAGCATACCGAAATTGGTTACAACTATCGAATGAGTAATATTGCTGCTGGAATTGGCAGGGGACAGATGGAAATGCTGCCCATGAGGATTTCGCAAAGGCGTGCCATATTCAACAAGTACAGAGAAAACCTTTCGGCCGCAATCGGAATCAGTTTTCAGGAAGAACCAAACCATCATTATTTCTCCAATAGGTGGCTTACTGCTTTTGTTGTGAATGAATCGGAACATTTTGAGGTCGAAAATTTCAGGCAGGCCCTCGAGGCCGAAAATATTGAAGTGAGGTACATCTGGAAGCCGATGCACCTGCAGCCACTATTTTCGCAATGTCTTTATTTTGGCTCAGGTGTGAGCGATCGTCTTTTTCAGAATGGGATCTGTCTTCCATCAGGATCGGCGATGGATGAAGAAGATATGTCGAGAATTATAGGGGCATTTGAGCGTAATTTTTCGCCGAAACCCATTTATAGCGGAGCTATTATACACGAAGAATATGGTACGGGAACAAACTGAGGGCAGAACCCGCTCAAGATGGTTAATTTTTTTGATTGATCAGGTGATTGTATGCTGGTCTTTATCACTCTCTCTATTCGTGGTGATGCAGTTCAATTTTTCGATCGTACAACGTGGCTATTTTTTTATCTATCTTTTTAGCTACCTGCTTATTACGAGCTCGGTATTCCTGGCGATGCGTATCCATACCGGAATTGTAAGGTACGCCAACCTCGATGATGTATACCGGATTTTTATGGCCACGCTCATATCGGGTATTAGTTACTGGCTATTTATTGAGTTTATTGTTACGCCCTACCTCAAAAAAGGCTGGACAGGGTTTAATCTTGCGCTGATCTTCAATTTTTTCATCTCCAGTTCATTGCTTATACTCCTGCGGGTTTATGTAAGACAAGGGTACAATCACTTGCATATCCCATCAGAGCAAAAGGAAGAAATCGTTTTAATTTATAGCAGAACCGGGTCGGCAATCATTCTTAAACAAGCACTTGAAGCACAAAGAGAGAACAACTTCAATATTTTGGGATACATTAATAACGATCCGGATAAGGTAGGCAAGTATATCCAACAGAAAAAAATATACCATTCCTCATCAATCAGTTACCTCAAGAAAAAATTTAAGCTAGAAAAGGTACTTCTCTGTGGCGATGATCTCGATTATGGTGAGCGGAAAAGCGTACTGGACAAGTGCATGAGTGAAGATATAAAAGTATCGCTCTTGCCGCCACCCAGCCAATGGGCCTGCGGGAGGTTATCCATTAGCCAGATTAAGGAGTTAAACATTAATGACCTTTTACAGCGAGAGCCCATAGTACTCAACAAAGAGAAGATTCTTTCAGAGATTACCGGCAAGCGGGTTTTAGTTACCGGTGCTGCGGGATCTATTGGTTCAGAAATTGTAAGGCAGCTCATCGGTTATTCACCAGAGCTGATTATTCTCTGCGATCAGGCAGAATCGCCATTACATGAGCTTCAGCTTGAGCTAATGGACCGTTATCCAGATTGCAGGATGGTCATTTTTATGGCAAACATTCAGGACCAGCTCAGAACCTATCAGCTTTTCGATACTTATCGTCCGAAGGTCGTATTTCATGCCGCTGCTTATAAACACGTTCCATTAATGGAGAACAATCCAACAGAGGCCATTATGACCAATGTTTTTGGAACGAAAAATATCGCTTCCCTTTCCAAACGTTTTGCTGTTGAAAAGTTTGTGATGATTTCGACTGATAAAGCCGTTAATCCAACCAACGTAATGGGGGCAACCAAAAGGCTTGCCGAAATTTACATTCAAACCTTACAAAACGATAAAAACGAAAGTTTTAACCATACAGGGACACGTTTTATTACTACCCGGTTTGGCAACGTACTGGGGTCTAACGGCTCTGTGGTACCTCGTTTTCGTGCCCAGATAGATGCTGGTGGACCGGTTACAGTCACCCACCCAGAAATTACCAGGTATTTTATGACCATTCCTGAAGCAGTAGAATTGGTGATGGAAGCGGCCTCGATGGGTAAAGGCGGAGAGATTTTTGTTTTTGACATGGGCGAAGCCATAAAAATAGTCGACCTCGCCATTAATATGATCAAACTTGCAGGTCTTGCACCTCAAAAGGATATTGATATCGTTTTTACCGGCCTGCGTCCCGGAGAAAAGCTGTACGAGGAACTGCTCAACAACGAAGAGGAAACATTGGCCACCCACCACCATAAAATTAAAATTGCCCGTGTGAAACATTATACCTCAGTAGGGGTAGAGACTTTGCTGGAGGATTTATGGAAAGCAAAATGCAGTGGCAATGAGATTGATATGGTTGGGCTGATTAAAAAAATGATCCCCGAATACAGAAGTAATAATTCCGTTTTCGAAACGCTCGATAGCCCGGTGGCGGTTTAATCCACCACAACTTCTTTTTTCTAAAAGACAATTTAAATACTAACTATCTATACATTATTTGATTGAAAGTGAATCAGATAAAATCAGCTATATGGGTTTACATTATGGAGCAATCGTGGAGATGGCTGTGCGCCGCAAATCGGTAAATATAAGTGAGATATCGAGAAGAATGCATGTTAACCGGCGTTCAATCTATAATTGGTTTCAAAAAGATTTTCTCAGCATCGAGATTATTTGTGAGATCGGATACATCATCGACTATGATTTTTCAAAGGATTTTCCAGCCGAATTTGCGCCCGACGGTTTTTCCAATCCCCATCATCCACTGGGTTACAAAAGTAGAAAAAATGAGGCACAGGATTATTCTGTCCATTTTTGGATGAACAAATACATTGATTTATTGGAAAAATACAATAATCTATTAATGGATTATGCCAGGGAAACCCAGGCCAAGGATGGTCCAGATCCAACCTGAAAATATTTTGTGGCATTTCGAATGGCAAAACCTGCAAATTATTTTCAATCTCCAAAAGCTTCGAGCATACAAAATCTTAAAATTAAATAATATGTGTGGAATATTAGGTTATATAAGAAATTGGGAGGCATTACCTGTATTAATTAATGGTTGCGCCTTTTAGAATACCGTGGTTACGATGGTGCCGGAATTGCCTTTTTAAAGTGGTAAAAAAATAGGAAAGATTGCCATTCTTGAAGCTGCCTGTAACACTATAAAATTGCTTCCAGAATTGGCATTGTACATACCCGATGGGCTACTCATGGGGCAACCAAAAATTGCCAATTCACACCGTCATATTTCTCCGAACGGAAAACTGGCCATCGTTCATAATAAGATTATTGAAAACTATGCCTCGCTGAAAGCAGCCCTTCTATCCAAAGGACATTTGTATAACAGCGAAACCGATACAGAGGCGCTGAGACATTTGATTGGGGAAGTTCAGGACCGTACAGGATTTGATCTTGCCGAATCTGTTTGGCTGGCCTTAAACAACGTTAAAGGGCCTATGCAATTGTGATTACAGATGAGGATAATCCGGGGCGACTGATCGCTGCCAGAAAAGGAAGTCCATTGGTTATAGGTGTCGGTAAAAACGAATATTTTGTAGCCTCAGATGCTGCCCCGCTTTTCGAATATACCAAAAATATGGTTTTTTTAAACGACTATAGATCGCTTGTGTGGCATATTATGGAATCAGTATTTTTGATCTGGATAATGTAACGCAAGTACTCTTTGTACAGGAGCTGGAAATTGAAATGCTTGAAAAGGGTGGCCATAGCCATTTTTAAGCTTAAAGAGATCCACTAACAAGCAAGATCGATCCGTGAGTATGTGCGGGGCAGGGTTTACCCTGAACAGGAGAACTTGCCTTAGGTGTATAAGTTGTTCAGATCCCCATTCAGATGATTTTCTGCGTCTCATCCTTGCAGCCAACCCACTCCAGTTATTGGCCTATCATGTGGCATTGATCAAAGGATGCAATTAGATCAGCCCAGAGACCCGGCAAAATCTGTTACAGTAAAATAGTTCACTCTCTTATTTTCCGATTATTATGAAAAAAATTATGTTCTCCCTCATCAGTTTCAATTCTTCCATCACCAGAAACAGGCATAAAATCGTTTTTCTGATTTGTGTGATCAGTATTATTTCGATTATGCTGTTGGCCACTTTGCTGGCCGTTAAGCATTAGTCACTAAAAAACCAGACTCAGATGTTAAAAATTATTATAGTCGAATCCCACATTATCATTCTCGATCATCTCAAAATATTGCTTTCAGATCAAACTGATTTTAGGGTGGTGCAGGTGGTAAGCTCTGGCAACGGGCTAGTGGAATTACTGCTTTCTGGAGTCAGTGTGGATCTGATTATGGCTGGCTTGTACAAAACAAAAGGAAATAACCTGGAGTGGCTGTTGGAGGCAAAACACCTAAGGCCAGGTTTACCTATACTGGTGATCAGTAACGTGGCAATTGCAACGCAGATCAGGGAGGTTTTTCTTGCCGGCGCTTCAGGTTACTTGCTGAGTAATATAGGAAGGGATGAGCTGTTCTTTTGCATCCGCCACACTGCTTTGGGTGGAGAATACATTTCGAGCCAATTGGCTGTTAGGGCGTTTAAGGAAGAGTTTTTTTCTCCGCAAAAAAATTTTTTAAGTGAAAACGAGCGTTATTCTGTCATGGAGATTCGGCTTTTGCAGGCCATTTCAGATGGGTTAAACAGCCAGGAAATTGCAGATACATTCTTTTTAAGTAGAAGGAGTATTGAAAGCAGAAGAGCTGCATTATTGGCAAAAACCGGAGTGCAAAATACTGCTTCGCTGATTAAATTCGCGGCACTTAATGGACTGGTTAATTAACATATTTTAATTCTTTAGCTACTCCTTTATAGTATGCATAATTGCGCTTCAGCTTACTCCTTAGTCATACCATTAAAATCATGTTGCCGGAGAGAAAGAGTTTTTCAGGCAGTTATGGATTCTAACAGAAAACAGAATCAACTATTTTCAAAGTAAGAATCCTCATGACAGTGACCACAAGCAAAATTTAATTAGAATTGGGTAATTAAAATAATTTCTAACTGGAATCGATAAATGGAATGATAAACTGGCGCCGCTTGTAATTGAAGAGAAAGACCTGATTATCCAAAAACTTCTTGAGGAGATTGATAAACTAAAGCAACAGATTACCGAGTTGACCCAATATGGAGTAATACCAAAAATCAGTATTAAATATGAACATCTGCCAACTTTAATATTGTCAGAAAGCAATTGACGCATTCTGGTGAAAATAGGCATGATCTGGATGTGTATGTTAATCGCCCGATCAATGTAAAGGAATCCTGAGAGCATTGCAACATCTGCCTATGTAAAAACATTTATTGCCTGTCGTTTTCCTGCCCAGCTTGCTTATCCATTTTGGAAGAGTAAGTTCTTGGATTCATCATCATTTAGCCTGAACATTAAATTTTATGTACCTAACTTGTTCGAGCCTCTCACTTACCATTTGTTTACGGGCAAACTTTTCCATATCATCTTCGTTAAGGAACACTCTTTCCACTGGTTTAACCTTCTTTTATAATTCAAGAATGGATTAAAGTACATCTAATTATTGGAAAGACAGATCTTCATCATCTTGCCGAAATTCTTCATGTACTTAACAGCCGAGTTTTTATTGCATTTCCAGACTGACCGTAAATAAAAATTATACCAGGTAATAAATTCATGGTTAACCTTTTTCAGTTATTCTGCAAATGATTTAGAATCCGCGACCTGTTCCAGGTAAAAGAATAAAGACAGACTATCGCTTCATAGCCCTCCATCTGTAGGCCTGATAAGCAAGGCGTACAGGCACCTTGAATCCTTCTTTTCCCTCTTTATCCGACCGGTGGCAACAATCCATTATTTGGTTCACAGGATCTACCTGTTGTAATTTCGGATCTTTTACCATCGACAGAAATCCCATGTAGATTGCTACAGGGCTGTTTTGATGGTTTTTTGACTTCTTCAAATAGAAGAGCAAGCTGAAATTGGTTTTCATAATGCATTACATAATGGTTAACAAATTTAGCCTTGCAGTATTCAAAAGTCAAGATGTGCACTTGCTGAACATCTTGATGGTCAGTGTTTTATAATGAATTCGGTGAGTCATTTGAATTTTTCATTTTACTCACCATAACTATGCGAATTCATGCATGTTTTGTGTCTTGCCGGAAACGAAAAAAGCCTGCTATCATAAGATATGCAGGCTTTTGTTGGTTTTTGAAACCATTTTGGCGGAGAGCGAGGGATTCGAACCCCCGGACCTGTTACAGTCAACAGTTTTCAAGACTGCCGCATTCGACCACTCTGCCAGCTCTCCGCTGCAAAAGTACGAACTCAGCACTAATCTGCAAACTGAGATGATTATTTTTTTATATTAAATTGATAATTGCTTAACACAGAGCAAGAAAAAATTATTTTTTCTGAATATTTCCTTCAATTGGATCGGTTTTTTTGAACAAATTGAAGTTTGGACGAATGATTTTAACACTTCTTTTACTAACATCTACACTGGCATTTAGCTCAAACCCAATTAAAAGAATAAGTGAATTAAGGTATAACCAAATCATTACTACAATTAATGTTCCGATGGAGCCATAAACTTTATTGTAAGAACCAAAATGATTAATATAAAAAGAAAATCCCCAGATGGTAAGAAAAGCTAAAATGGTTGCCAGCCAGGAGCCCGCACTAAATAATTTCCATTTTTTTGTATGAGATGGACCATATCTGTATAAAACAGAGATGGTAATAAAATATAAAATAGCCAGTAAAGCCCATCTAGCAAATTTTATCGCATATACCGCAAGGCTGTCTTTGATATGCAATTCGCTTTTAATATAGTTTATGGCTACTTCTCCGATCGCCATCGCACTGATACAAACAATGATAGAAAGACATATTACTGAAGTTAAAATAAAAGCAATTAATCGTTGCTGCAGCCAGCCTCTCGTTTCAATTATCAATGAAGATTTATTAAAAGCCTTCATCAAATTTTTAACGCCATTGGTTGCAAAAAATATGGCCGAAAGAAAACCAAATGATAATAAACCTTTGTTTTGGTTTTTTACAATATCCTTTAAAGTTGATTCGAAAGCTTCATAAGCATTATGAGGTAATACCAGTTCAATTAAGCTTAATAATTGATCCTGGAATCCTTTTATCGGTATAAAAGGTATTAACGTAAACAAGAATATAATTCCAGGAAAGATAGCCAGCATAAAGCTATACGCTAGGGAAGAAGCCTTATTTACCAGGGTATCTTTTCCTATCTCTTTGAAAAAAAATGTTGCAACGGTATAAAGGGGTAGCGGACTAAAACCAGGCAAAACGCAAAGCTTGGTCCATTCGATAAAGTTTGAATAGAATTTAAAATATAATAACTGCTTATGTAGCCATTCCATTTAATTCAATTAAAAATACTGTTTTACACCATCCATAAAATTTTGTGGCGGATGACATGGTTTTCTTGTATTTCTATCTACAAATACTAGGGTAGTTGCTGCAATATTAATTAATTCATTCGATTCGTTATAAATTTCATAATCTACCTTTAACCGAACCGTAGGTAACGCTTTAACGATTGATTTAATGGTTAATACCTGGTTATAAAATGCAGGCTTTAAAAACTTTGAAGTCATTTCCAGGATAGGTAGCATTATGCCTTCTTTTTCCATAGCATCGTAAGACATGCCTGAGCATGCCTCAAAACATTCTGTTCTTCCAATTTCGTAGTACTGGGCATAATTACCATGATGAACAACACCCATTTGATCAGTTTCAGCGTAGCGAACTTTTACTTTCGTTTCATGTACAAACATTATCTAAAAATATTTCTCTTGTTTAAAGCTTCACGATATTTTTTAGCATTGATTTCATGCTGTTCTTTGGTTTCTGCAAAATTGTGGTATCCAGAAAAATCTTCCTTTGCACACATGTAAATGTAATTATTTTGGTTTCGATTCAACACTGCATCAATTGCGTTAATACTTGGCATCATAATCGGACCAGGAGGGAGGCCGGCGAATTTATAGGTATTATAAGGAGATTGAACCTGTAATAGTTTTCCGGTCACCCGTTTTACCGTAAAATCATTATTTGCAAAAATAACCGTCGGATCTGCCTGGAGCAATATCCCTTTGTTTAACCGATTTAAATATAAGCCGGCAATGATCGGCATTTCTTTATCAAAAAGTGCTTCAGCGTCAACAATAGAGGCTAAAGTATAAACCTGCGAAGGACTTAAATTTAAACTTGCAGCTTTTTCTTTACGTTCCGTTGTCCAGAATTTTTCGTATTCCTTATGCATCCGTTCAAAAAAATCAACCCGCGATATATTCCAATACATTTCGTAGGTATTTGGAATAAACATGGTGTAAATATTATCCTGATTGAAACCATATTTGGTAATTAAGGCTGATGAATCTAACAGGTTAATAAAGCTTAAAGAATCTGCTTCCAGGTTATTAGCCAGGTATGCGGCAAAGTTTTCCTTTTTTCTTATATTTTGAAACTTAAGTTTAACCGGCTCCTGATTACCCGCTTTAATTAAATTAATTAAAGTACGGTTGTTCATTCCTTTTTTTAAACGGTAACGGCCTGGCTTTAAATTTTGCGGTAAATTCATCTTTCCGGCTGCCGAAGCAAAGGAGGAAACATTATTTAAGATGTCTTTCTTTTTAATTTCGGCAATTAAATCGTCGTAACTACTATTGGTTTTAATGTAAAGGAATTTTTGGTTCTCTGAAATATTCGGAGCAAAATACAGTTGATAAACATTCAGGGCAAAATAACCCGCTATTAAAATTACTATTGCAGCAATAATAATTGCTGCTTTCTTACCAATACTCATTTTTTATATTCTATGTAAGTGATTTTATTATTATTGTTCTTTGTTGGATAAGGTAATATTAATCCTAGTGCCAATTGCCACTTTCGCTGCAGAATCTGCAGGCATAGGATCTTGTTTGGTAATCACTGCATTAGCACTGTCAATAATACTTCCTTCGTATAAAATGTTCCCCAAGCTTAAATTTGAACCTTTCAAGCTAAATTTAGCCTCATCAACTGTTAATCCGATTAGTTGAGGAACATCTACTTCTTCGCTACCTCTGCCATCACCTAAAACTAAATTAATTCTTGATCCGACAGGAATAATATCGCCTGCCTGAATCGGTGATCCTCCGAAAGAGGCTTCCAGTACCACATCTCTACTCACATCGGGTTTGTAAATGGTATCTCCTAACTTCAATCTCGAACTTTCAATAATGGCTTGTGCTTCGCGTAAAGTTTTAAATGCAATATCAGGAAACTTCGTATTAGGCGTTTTACCAGCGTTTATAGTTAGGTAAATGGTTCTGTTATCCTTTACAAAAGTGTTTGCATCAGGATCCTGATCAATTACAATACCTGCAGGCTGATCCATAATGAATACAGAATCTACCTCATATTTTAAACCGGCATCTTCCAGTTTTCTAACAGCTTGCTCAAATTGCAATCCCTTTACCATCGGAACACTTAAGCCTTCGCCATGTTTGGTATAGTATCTCAAACTAAAAAAGGCAATAAGCAATAAACCCACAACAGTTAAAAAGGCTGCCAAGATGTTGTTTCTGAAGGATTTGGTTTTTAAGTAATCTATAAATTTAGACATGAATGTTAAATTCTGGTGTTAAGCGAACAAAATCAAATGTAATTAATAAAATAGTTGATTAGCAATAATGACAAAAATTGATAATTGCCTGGAGCAAATATAATACCATCAATTACTAATTCTATAGATCAAAATTAAACATTGCGCAAAGATATTTATATTTTTGGTGATATATTTACGATCAAGAATCTACCAATAATTAAGGATTTATAAAATGAAGAAAACCATTGCATTACTAACCGGCGGTACTACCGGAGAATGGGTTGTATCAGTTAAAAGTGCAGCTACCATACTCCAAAATATAGATACTGATTTATATGACGTTTATAAAATCATGTTAAATGATAAAGGTTGGTTTTATGAACCGGCTGATTCTGTTAAAATCGAAATTGACAAAAATGATTTTTCTTTAACTATTGAAGGACGAAAAATAAAATTTGATGGTGTATTCATTGTAATACACGGATCTCCCGGTGAAGATGGCAAGCTTCAGGGATATTTCGATATGCTAAATATTCCATACACCACATGCGATGCCTTAACCTCATCCATCACCATGAATAAAGGCTATACAAAAGCCATTGTGCAAGGAATTGATAATCTTTTTTCTGCCAAATCGGTGCAGATTTTTAAAAACGGTAAATACGATCTCAACCAAATCAAGAAGGACTTAAAATTGCCCTATTTTGTTAAACCTAACAGTGGTGGAAGTAGTATTGGAATGAGTAAAGTAAAACATGCCGATGATTTAGAATCAGCCGTAGAAACAGCATTTAATGAAGATGATCAGATATTGATCGAAGAATTTGTGAGCGGAAGAGAATTCTCTATCGGTGTTTTTAGTGCTAATGGCGAAATTACTGTATTGCCAACCACTGAAGTCATTACCTCAAGAGAATTTTTTGATTATGAAGCAAAATATACTCCAGGTGCTACACAAGAAATTACGCCGGGTGATATGACTCATGAGCAATATGAGCGGGTTCACCAAATTATAAAAGATGTTTATAAAAAACTAAATTGTAGGGGAGTAGTTCGGGTAGATTATTTTCTGGAGCATGAAACTGATCGTTTTTATTTCATAGAAATTAATACCATTCCGGGGCAAACCGCTACCAGCTTTATTCCTCAGCAAGTGGCAGCCATGGGAGTAAGTTTAAAGCAGTTTTATACTGAGCTGATGAAAGAAACCCTAGGCTAATTTCATTCAATGGATGTTGCAGAATTAATTGAGAAAGGTTTTCGTATAAAATTCTATGCCAGGGATTCGGTTATCTATGAACCCGGCATGCTGCCTAAATATGTGTATTTTATTAAGTCTGGCGAAGTGCGGATGGTTACTGTTAGTGCAGAAGGAAAGGAGTTTATACAAGGTGTTTTTAAATCAGGGCAATATTTTGGCGAACCTGCATTAATTATTGGCAGACAATATTTAGCCTATACGATCGCTAGTAAAGATTCGGAAATTATAAAGGTGAATAAAACACAGTTTTTTGATTTAATCGAAAATGCTTCTGGATTTAGTATTCAGCTAATTAATACTTTAAGCAACAGGTTGTTTTATAAATCGATGATGTTAGAAGAACTGGCGAATGAAAAGGCAGAACATCGATTGATGACGATTATAAAATATTTAATGAATGACATTTCTATCGGCGATCAGCTGAAAGTAACCCGCCAGGAATTAGCTGATATGACAGGTTTAAGAGTTGAAACAGTCATCAGGGAAATAAAATCTTTAACTGATAAAAAATTAATCACAACCAGGAAAGGAAAAATTGTTCGTATTTCCTAGACAAACGATTACGGATATTGTTAAAACATGACATAGGTCATAAATCCACTCACTTTAAAGCCCTATCTTTACAGAATTAAATATTACAATTATGGCTGAGTTATCAAAATTTCAGGCTTTTATGCAGTGTAAATGTCCGCGTTGCAGAGAGGGTGCTATTTTTACAGGTAGTGCTTATTCCTTTAGGCTTCAAAAAACAAATATTAATTGTCCGGTTTGCAACTTAAAATTCGAACGTGAACCAGGGTTTTTCTATGTAGCTATGTTTGTGAGTTACGCCATGAACGTTGCAGAAATTATTACCATTGGTGTTGCCTCATACGTGTTAGGTCTTCCTCTAGTGTATGAAAACCTTTGGTATTATGTAGGATTAATTCTTTTTGGAGTTTTGCTTTGCTCTCCTATTAATTATAGGTATTCACGGGTAATTTTATTGCATTATTTAACACCAGGACTCCATTACGTGCCTGGAAGCGGGGTGAGGAATTAATTTAAAGATCTATCGTTTAACAAATAAATTACATACTAAATTAATCAGTGGTAAAGCTTGTGCCATAGCAAATGCAGTAATAAAAAGATTTGTTAAACGCTGGTGATCGCTTGCATAACTTTGTGGATCTGAGGTTTCAATAAGTACCAGCGATTTACTGTAGTTGTAATTTATCCAAAACAGCACAAAGGGTAAAATTATTGTTAACGCAATATGGATCCAGGACAAAAATCTGAATCTCATCCGTTTATGGAGCAAATTGTAAAGAAATGCATAACAAAGCAGAATAAGGGCATATATTCTTAAATAATCCTGACCAGACATTGAAACATCAATTTCAAATATATTGAGGCTAAAATAATGACTGGCAATGAAGAAAGATGTTATCAAAATCAGGCAGGCAGCTATTGCCAGTAACAGGAACGTTTTTGTAAAATGCCTCATTTTTATACCTGTTCAAGTATATTTACCAATTCTCTGACCTTGTTCTCATCAGTTAACTCATATTGATATTCATCGTCAATGGTACCCATTTTAGTTTGTGTGTTTTTGTAGTGCATTTTGCTGGCTACAAAAACTTTCGACGAAGCATGATATTGAGTAGCTCCTGTTTGAGTTATAAGACTATTTAAATTCGTTTTATTTATTCCGGCTCCGGCCATAATATGAATGCGTCCGTTAGCTTGTTTAACCAGGTTTGCCAAAGTTTCAGCTCCTTCAAATGCAGAAGGTGCACCTCCCGAGGTCAGTACCCGCTTAATCCCTAATTCAATTAAATCTTCCAAAGCTTTATTCATATTATTAGTCATGTCAAAAGCCCGGTGAAATGCTACCGGCATTGGGCTAGCCAGGTCTATTATTTCAGCGCATCGCTCTTTATCAATATTTCCATTAGCATCAAGTATTCCTGTAACTATGCCATCACAATTTAATGATTTACAGATTCTAATATCTTCTTTCATTAATTCATACTCTATCTCAGAATATAAAAAATCTCCACCACGGGGACGTATAATCGGCCAGATTTCAATTGTTAAATTTTTCTTTGATAAAGCAATTTGACTGTAGCTTGGCGTTGTTCCGCCTTCAGCCAGATTATCGCAAAGCTCAACACGTTTGGCGCCGCCATTTTGAGCAGCTAAGGCCGACTGATAGGAATTAGCACAAACTTCCAGTACACGAGCGTTTTTAAGTGAAGACATAAAATAATCTGCTTTGTTAATAAATTTAGGAATGAAGTAGTTATGAGGCATCTGATAAAACTGGTCCCAGAACCAGCCAACCTTCAGGCGATTTAAAAACATTTAGTTTTTGAATCGATTTACTTCCATCAGGATACCAGCAGACTTCTGTGATAATCCAATGGGTATTATCTATCTTTTCTCTATCTGGAAAAGCATTTTGAAGCTTAGAAAAATCAGGGAAACCATTTTGTTTGATATTACTGATAAAAGATAATTTTAATACTTCAGCGGTTTCGCTGATTATCTCCTGATTTATATCCATATTAATTGCAGAAAGCATCATCCTTGCCTCCTCATAAAAATCTTTAAACTCTAGCGCTGCATTAATATCTTTGTTATTGAATGCTTTCTCTAGAGAAAGTATGGCGCCTTCCGGTGTTTCCAAATTAGTTTTAAAATGATCTACACCTTCATCAATATATAGACCAACGCCTTTATCAAAGGCCGGCTTTTCAGCATCCGGAATTTCATCTCTGATTGCCCGGATGGTGTAACCGCCAATCAATCTCCCGTTTTCGATAATCATCCAGTCAGAAATCAGGTTTCTATCGATGCCGATTTTTTGATTCATTTTTACCGTGGTTACGTCCACAGGCTCATTTCCCACTGTACCATATAAATTTCCTTCTTCATCAAAATGCGGTTCGGTAAGCCAGATATGTTCTCCAGCCTCACCATCAATAATTTTAACTTTAACAGAAAAATAAAGCTGATCTGGCCGGGGCTGATTAAGACTTTCTTCGAAATACCATAAGGTTAAATTTGCTTTTTCAATAGCCCAATTCATGCGTTCATCCTCATTAGGGATGTAAACCATATCAGGTTCGCCTTTGCGTTCCTCCACGTTTTTTTTGCCAAAAAATCTGGATAATAATCCCATTGATTTAATTTTTTTATTGGTGTTTATTGGGATGATTACTTAATAATAGCTTTTACCTTTAATTAATAAATCTTGTTTTTCTGCGTTACAAACGGCATAGCTAAATCCTTGCTGAATAGCATATGCACCGTATTCGCCCTTTTTATTAATCGCAAGAAATCCAACTTGTATGTTTTTTGCCGTTTCTGGTTTTTTCTTGATAATACGCATCACCGCCTCTTTGCAGGCAGCTTCAGGTGCATAACCCTGGCGCATTAACTCTACCACTAAAAATGATCCTACATTGCGTACTACTTCTTCGCCTACACCAGTTGATGTAGCACCACCCACTTCATTATCAACGTATAATCCTGCGCCAATAATCGGGCTATCGCCAATTCTACCATGAAGTTTATATGCCATTCCACTCGTTGTACATGCACCTGAAATATTGCCTTTAGCATCAATTGCTAACATTCCTATCGTGTCGTGATTATATTGGTTTCCTGGAAGTTTCTGAGGAGCTGCTTTTTCATAAAGCTTGTTTTCGATGTTCATCACAGGCTCATACTTAGCCGTCTTTAACCATTCTATCCAAGCTTTTTCACTTGAGGGGGTTAGCAGATTTTCCTTTTTAAACCCTTGTTCCAGGGCAAACTGTAATGCACCGTCTCCAGCTAACATCACGTGAGGGGTTTTTTCCATCACTTTTCTGGCTACTGATATGGGGTGTTTAATATGTTCTAAAGCTAAAACAGCGCCACAGTTCCCGTTTTCATCCATAATGCAAGCATCAAGCGTTACTTTTCCATCACGATCTGGTAAACCACCATATCCAACTGATTGATTTTTTTCATCAGCTTCAGGTACCCAAACACCTTGTTCAACTGCATCTAATGAGCGGCCACCCTTTGCCAACACCTTCCAGGCATCAGCATTAGCTGCGATACCAAAATCCCAGGTTGAGATTACTATAGGGAATTTAGCACCAGTAGTTTTCTTCTCGGCCGTTAAGGCGTTAGCTACGGCAGCTTTATTTACAGCCATTAACCCGGCAGAAAGGGCAGAAGCTTTTATAAATTTTCGTCGGTTAAACATTTTATATGGTGTTGTTAATATTATTGAATTGTAAAGTGATCTGCATCTTTAAGGAAAGGAAACTGGCGCCTGATTTTAACCAGTTCTTCATAATTGATTGTCACGGTGTACATGTCTTCATCTTCAGGTTTGTAATATACCGTGCTGCCATAAGGATCTATTACCATAGAATGACCGCCATGATATATCTGATTGCCATCATGTCCGACCCGATTTACACCAACTACATAGCTTTGGTTTTCAATTGCCCTGGCAGGGATGAGAGCTTTCCAGTGCGCTGTTCTTTTATCTGGCCAGCTGGCCACTAAAAGTAACATATCATATTCTTCATTAACATTTCGCAACCACACCGGGAAACGTAAATCATAACAAACAGCTAACCTAATTTTCCACCCTTTTAACTCAACAATGAGCTTACTTTTTCCGGCGCTAAACTTTCTATCTTCTTCTCCCATTCCGAATAAATGGCGCTTATCGTAATATTCATAATCACCGGAGGGCTTCATCCAAACTAAACGATTATAAAATTTTTCATTTTCCTTTATAATGAGGCTTCCGGTAATAACCGCATTATACTGATGCGCCATTTTTTGCATCCATTGCATGGTATTACCACCCATTCCCTCTGCTAAAGCCTCGGCATTCATGCTAAAGCCACTATTAAACATTTCGGGTAATACAATAAGATCTGTTTTCTCTCTAACGCCCATTGATAAACGCAAAGCCAGATTCTGAAGATTTTTTTCTACATTTTCCCAAAATAAATAGGCCTGAAAAATGGTTATTTTCAGATTTTCTATTTGAGTATAAACTGGTTTTTCCATGAGTTTAATTTTATAGGGATGTTAAACATGAGTAAGTTTTTCTGCTGCCATAGCTAGAGTGGAATGCTCTTTAGCAAAACAGAAACGGATAATTTTATGGTCGGTTGATTTTTGGTAGAAGGCCGAAACAGGGATGGTGGCTACACCAAATTCTTTAATTAATCTAATACTGAACTCCACATCTTTTTCATCGCTTATTCTGCTATAGCTGGCACATTGAAAGTATGATCCTTTACATGGAAGTAAATCAAATCGGGTTTGTGCCATGAGTTTCCGGAATGTGTCGCGTTTTTTCTCAAAGAAAACTGAAATCCTCTCGTAGTGATCAGGCTCTTGAAGATATTGTGCAACAGCATGTTGCATAGGACTATTAACGCTGAAAACGTTAAACTGGTGTACTTTTCTAAATTCTGCTGTTAGGCGTTCGGGTGCCAGGCAATAACCTAATTTCCAGCCGGTAGCATGTAACAATTTTCCAAATGAAGCGATGATAAAGCTGCGTTCTTTCAATTCAGGATAAAGCATCACACTATTATGTTGCTGCTCATCAAAAATTAAATGTTCATAAACCTCATCACTTAGAATCAAAATATCCGTTCCGCTGATTAACTTAATAAGTGATTTCATATCTTCAGCACGAAGAATGCTTCCGGTAGGATTTTGAGGACTATTGAGAATAATCATCCTCGTTTTGGAGGTAAATAGCTTTTTTACCATGTCCCAATCTATGTTATAGTTAGGAGGAGCCAGTTCATAAGTTTTAACTAAGCCGCCGAATAAACGAACTGTTGGCGCATAGCAATCGTATGCCGGCTCGAAAATAATCACCTCATCACCAGGATTAATAATCGATGCTATTGCTGTAAAGATTGCTTGAGTTCCGCCCGCAGTAACCGTAATTTCCGTATCGGGCTGATATTTTACGTTGTATAACCGCTCAACTTTTTGTGAAATCGTTTCTCTTAATAACACATCTCCGGGCATTGGAGCATATTGATTAAAACCATCTTTCATGGCTTTATTTACCAGTTGCGCAAGTTTAGGATCGGAAGGATAATCAGGGAAGCCCTGAGATAAATTGATGGCATTGTATTCTGTAGCAAGTTTTGACATCACCGAGAAAATGGTTGTGCCTACACCTGGAAGTTTCGAATGTATATTTAACATGTTATAAGCGAAAATAGTAAAAAAGCCTTAAAATTTATAGGTTAAACGTTAAACTGCAGTTTCTAGTTTATCCTGGAGGAGATATTTACTATTAAAAAGAGTGTGCTGTAACAGCTGGTTAATTAGTTTATTGCATTTACAAGCAAGACACAGAATAAATTGATGGTATATTTTAGTGCCCGATAACAGCGTTTTCTGCTGAAGCCTCTACTTCTGATCGAATAAATTTTCTACCAATAAATAAGCAAACCATAGCGATTAGTGCGGCTATAGTCATTACCATGGGCATAGGCACAACAGATTGTTCGCTAAATAAGCTCACTACCACTGATGCCAATGCACCTAAACCCATTTGCAATGCGCCCATAAGTGCTGATGCGCTTCCGGCATTTTTGGTAAAAGGGGCCAGTGATAAAGCTGCTGCATTTGGATTGATGAAGCCTAAACAAGACAGGAAAAGTGCGATGAAGAAGATAGTAGAATATAAATTTAAAAGATCATTCATTGCCAAAATTAGAAAAATGATGCTAAAAACTGTTTGTGCCAATAACGCTACAGTTACAATTTTTTTACTGGTAAACCATTTTAGTATTAAACTATTAAGTTGACTTGAACCGATAAATGCCACTGATAATAAGGCAAATATCCAGCCGTAACCAGTTTTGCTTACTTCGTAAATTTTCATAAAAACAGTTGGCGAAGCTGATACATAGGCAAATAAGCCTGAAAATGTAATGGAACTAATCAGGGCGTAGGTATAGAACTGTGGTTCTTTCAAAACCGTTAAAAAACTATTGATGATAGGCTTTGGTTTAAGCGAGTAATTTGGATCTGGCCTGTAACTTTCTGGTAATTTAAAAATGGTTGCTAACAACATTAAAATTGCCATAAAACCTAGAAAAACAAAAACATATTTCCAACCTAATGCAGCAATAAGATAGCCACCTGCTGTTGGTGCCAACATCGGTGAAACGGCAATCACCAGCATCAAAGAAGCAAATACCTTCGGGCTTTCTTCTACTGAAAATAAATCTCGAACCATTGCTACAGAAGCTACAGCAGTAGCACAACTTCCAATGGCCTGTACAAACCTCAAAACAATCAGTTGGTTAACATCCGTTACAGCTAAACATAAAAATGAAGCAATAATATAAAGCACTAAACCAAAATACAATGGCTTTTTCCGGCCAAATTTATCAAGTAATGGCCCGTACAATAATTGTCCTGCAGAAATTCCGATAAAGAAACTAGACAATGAGAGGGCTACTGACGATTCAGTGCTTTTTAAATCCTTAGCAATATCAACAAAACCAGGTAAATACATGTCGATGGAGAAAGGACCCAGCGCAGCTAATGAACCCAAAATAAGTATGAGAAAAAAATGCTGCTTTTTAGCCATGATAGTTGTTCGTTTTTTATGGCGCAAAGATTGTGAGTTTATGTGGCTAAACCTATTTATATCGTCGGATGTTTGTAAAAAAGAAAAGGCTTTAAAATTTAACAGCTAAAAGTTAATTCTCATTCTATTTATATTTAGATTTATACCTTATGACTTTTAAAACTAAGGAAAGCCGTCTGCTTCTCATTCTGGGAAGTTTTTTTGTGGCAAATGCAATATTATCAGAGTTTATTGGAGTTAAGCTATTTAGTGTGGAAGAAACCTTGGGTTTTAAAAAGTTTGATATCAATTTATTCGGTGTTCCTAATTTGTCCTTTGTGATGTCTGCCGGAGTACTTACCTGGCCAATCATTTTCATCATGACAGATATTATCAACGAATATTTTGGCGTTAAACAAGTTCGGTTTTTATCAATATTAACATCAATATTAATTGCTTTTGCCTTTCTAGTTGTTTGGGGATCAATGCATTTAACTGCGGCAGATTTTTGGGTAAATCAAAAAATTAATGGTGAGAATTTGAACATGAATAACGCATTTGCTGGAATTTTTGGTCAAGGGATGTGGATTATTGTCGGTTCAATAATTGCATTTATTGTGGGGCAACTGGCTGATGTTTTGATTTTCCACAAAATAAAGAAAATCACCGGAGAAAAGGCCTTATGGTTACGGGCAACAGGATCTACGCTGGTTTCTCAACTGATTGATAGCTTTGTGGTTATTTTCATCGCTTTTTACCTCAATCCTCAGTATAGCTACAGCTGGCAAATGGTAGCGGCTATTGGCCTGGTAAATTATACCTATAAATTTGTCGTTGCTATTTTAATGACTCCAATTTTGTATATTGTACATGCCATAATTGATGGTTATTTAGGGAAAGATCTGGCAAAAAAACTAATGGATATGGCGGGCAGGGGTTAATACATAAAATTTATGAAGCTTAAATACTTGTTGCCATCCATATTGATGGCATTTGGTTCTTGTTCTAATCAGAAATCAGATTCTTTGGATGACAAAATTCAAGGCACCTGGGAACTGTTATCTGCGACGACAATTGAACATGGTAAGCAAACCACTACCAACTTTACCAATGATTTAAAGATGATCAAAGTCATTAATAAGTCTCATTTCTCTTTTCTAAAGCATAGCACCCATGCAAATGATAGTGTTAGTTTTGACGCTGGTGGTGGACGTTACACTATTAAAGGAGATGAATACACCGAATATCTGGACTTTTATAAGGATAAAAACTGGGAGGGGAAAACCTTCTATTTTAAAGTTAGTTTTAATCAAGATACGCTGATTCAAAAAGGGGTGGAGAAAGTCGAAAAAGCAAATGTAGATCGTGTGATTATCGAAAAATATATCAAATTAAATAAATAATAGAACGCAAAAGGCCGGACTCGCTCCGACCTTTATACTTAACAACAAAACAAATAAAAATTCTTAAAGTGCGGCTAATTCGGCCGCATATACATTTTCTGCAACTTGTTCCTGCCTATATATTTGTCTACCTGTATAGGCAACAAATACATTTTCATCCAGAAGCAAATCGCGGTTTTTTATTAAGCTATCAAGCTTTACAGTTCCGATAACATATTTATATTCGCTGGCTGCATAACGCTCGCTTATATTATCAAATTCCAGCAGGCTTAACAAGTCTTCATCAGCATACCTTAAATAAACTTCTAATAAAATATCATCGGTGTGTTTTACGCCATTTTCTGAATGATATTTTTTGTACTCATAACGATAATCATAACGAAGTGCTGCAATATCAGACAATACTGCTGCACCTGTTGGGTGTCCACCGGCACCTTTTCCGAAAAAGAACTGCTTATCTGCGAAAGCTGCCTGAACAGTAACAGCATTATATTCATTTTCTACATTGTATAAAAAATCATCTTTAGCAACCAATTTCGGAAGGACATAGGTCACAATGTCTTTAGTGTTCACTTTTCTGGCAGTTGGAACCAGTTTAATTTTAAAGTTTTTCTCGCGGGCATAGCGAATATCATGCTGTGACAAATTTTGAATACCAATGTTTAAAATAGCATCAGGATTTACAAATAAACCGTAAGCATGAGCGGTAGCTATGGCGAGTTTATATTTTGGGTCATATCCACCGACATCTAAAATTGGATCGGTTTCTGCAAATCCCAAATCTTTAGCTTCTTTCAAGGCTGAAGAATAATTTTGGTTATCATTAAATATTTTGGATAAAATATAATTTGATGATCCGTTAAAAATGCCACTTAGCGCATGGAATAGTTCATTATCATAATATTCTTCGAGGTTTCTTATAATTGGAATACTGCCGCAAACAGCCCCTTCATATAACAAGGAGGTTCCGTGTTTCTGTTGAAGATCTACCAGCTCCTTTAAATGTGTGGCAATCATTTTTTTATTGGCAGAAACTACATTTTTGCCATTTTTTAGGGCTGTAGTTACAATATCGTAAGCAGCATCGGCATCATTAATCAGTTCTACAATGGTATTAATCTCAGAATTGTTCAGGATTTCATTTTTATCCGTTGTAAATAAATCCTTATTTAATGTTCTCTTTTTTCGGGGATCTTTTATAGCGATTTTAATGATTTCTAAGTTCAGATTTTGACTCTGGATAATGTCCAGTAAGCCTTGTCCAACCACTCCGAAACCAAATAATCCGATCTTTAAATTTTTACTCATGGTGTTTTATCGTATCAAGTAGTGAGTATCAGGCATCATTTTATTTTGCCTGATTATTCCCTATCAAATTCTTTTATATTTTGTCTTGTAACGCAAGGTCTTGAGTTAGCAACACAGTTAATTATTTTAATTCTTCAGTTTATGCTGTGTGTTGAAGTTTAATGATTTTTTTGTCTCTGCTTTCTTTAATAAATGTTCCGATGATGTTGGTTAAAGCATTGGTTTCAATTAAAAACCCATCATGCCCATAATCAGAATGAATTGCCGCAAACTGTGCATCTGTAATTTGATCAGCCAGATATTTTTGTTCACTAAGCGGAAATAAAAAATCGTTTTCAATACCGATCACTAAAGTGTTGGCTTTTATCAGCTTTAATGCTTCTGCAATAGATTTGCGATTGCGACCAACATTATGGCTATCCATCGCTTTAGTTAAATAATAATAACTGTAAGCATTAAAGCGGTTAATTAATTTTTCTCCCTGATAATTCTGGTAAGATGATGCTCTAAAATGATCTGTTTTATCATTTACACTTTCTACCTGAGTATTGCCATAAGCGTGGTAAGTTCTATAACTTAACAGCGCAATGCTTCGGGCTGTTTTTAAACCTTTGCTTCCTCCATCTGGCCGGTTAGCGTAAAAAGTTCTATCAGTTGTTATGGCTAACCGCTGACTTTCGTTAAATGCTATTCCCCAGGGTGAATGAACGGCATTGGTCGCTACTAAAATTAAATTCTCAATTCTGCCAGGTTCAATAATTCCCCATTCCACAGCCTGTTGTCCTCCTAATGACCCACCAATCAACAGCTTGATTTGGTTAATGCCTAAATGAATAGCCAGCAACTGATGTGCCGATACAAAATCGCGTATGGTAAATTGCGGAAACGACAAAAAGTAAGGTAATCCTGTTGTGCTATTAATGCTTAATGGATTGGTAGTCCCATAATTTGAGCCCAAAACATTGGCGCAAATAATGTAATGATCGTTAGGGTTAAATAGTGCATTTTGGCCAAACAACCCTTCCCACCATTCAAAAACATCGGCATTTGCAGTTAAGGCATGACAAACCCAAATCACATTATCCTTGTTGGCGTTTAGCTTACCGTAAGTTTGGTAGGCAATTTGTAGGTTGCGAATTTTCTTGCCGTTTTCTAACTTAAATTGTTTGGGATAATTATATGTTGAAGCTATGCTCATGATGAATTTTTGATTGAAAAAAGAAATTAATTAGCCTGCAGTGCTGATTCATTAACATTGATGTTAAGCGATGCGAAAGCTTGTTCAAAGTCTGCCTTAATGTCATCGATATGTTCAATACCAACTGAAACACGTAGCGCATTTGGCTTCACGCCGGCAGCTAATTGCTCCGTTTCGCTTAACTGCTGGTGCGTAGTTGCCGATGGCTGAATAATTAATGTCTTTGCGTCTCCCACATTCGCTAAATGAGAAACCAATTTTAATTGATCGATCACCTGGCTGGCATTTTCTTTAGTTCCATTAAGTTCAAAAGTTAAAACTCCACCAAAACCATTGCTCAAATATTTTTTTGCAAGGTTATTGTATTTACTGCTTGCTAAACCCGGATAGTGAACTTCTTTTACCAGCGGGTGATTTTCTAGCCAGTTCGCTAGTTCCAATGCATTATCCACATGGCGTTGAACCCTGAGGGATAATGTTTCCAGGCCTTGTAATAATAAAAAAGAATTAAAAGGAGATAGGGCAGGTCCTAGGTCTCTTAAGCCTTCAACACGAGCCCTAATGATAAATTGAATGTTGCCAAATGGACCATCAATCCCAAAAACATCATTAAAAACCAAACCATGGTAGCCTTCGGAAGGTTGTGTAAATTGCGGGAATTTTCCATTACCCCAGTTATAAGTACCACCATCAACAATTACACCTCCAATGCTTGTTCCATGTCCTCCAATCCATTTTGTAGCCGATTCTACCACTATGCTCGCTCCATGCTCAAGTGGCTTAAAGAGATAACCACCAGCACCAAAAGTATTATCTACAATTAAAGGAAGATCGTGCTTTTTAGCGATGGCTGCAATTTTTTCAAAATCAGGAATGCTGAAGGCCGGATTTCCAATCGTTTCTAAATAAATGGCTTTAGTTTTATCACTAATTTTTTGTTCAAATTCCTCTGGATTATCGGGATTAGCAAATTCTACATGTATGCCTAAACGTTTAAATGAAACTTTAAATTGGTTATAGGTTCCGCCGTAGATGTGAGAGGATGATACAATCTGATCACCAGCTTCTAAAATATTATGAAGTGCTATAAATTGCGCCGCCTGTCCCGAAGCAACCGCCAATGCAGCCACACCGCCCTCTAAAGCTGCAATTCTTTTTTCAAAAACATCCGTAGTAGGATTCATCAAACGGGTGTATATATTGCCAAACTCTTTTAAGGCGAATAAATTGGCACCATGTTCGGCATTTCTGAAACCATATGATGTTGTTTGATAAATAGGTACAGCCCTTGATCCTGTTGTCGGATCTATCTCTTGTCCGGCGTGTAATTGTAGCGTTTCAAATTTATATGATGTTGACATTTTTCTAATGTTTAGTGAAGTGAACTTTTCATTGCTTGAGTTATCTGATTGTGATTATCAATTGTGATGATACTAAAATTCAGATAATTTTATAAAGGCGTATCCCGATTTTTCGGGACCTTCCAATTTGATAAAGAAACAAGAGTGGAAGTTTTTTAAAATTACAGTATGCAACAGCACATACAAGAAATGGCTTGCACATCATAACAAATCAAAGAAATTGAGAAAATATCTTTCGATTTTGCTTGTTTATTACTTTCGCGTAGCGATTGAAGATTTAATGTTGTCATCAGTTAATATTTATATCTCCAAATAACACCTTGTTATTCGGTCAGGAATTGGCACCTTCTCTTTCTGAGGGTTGCCAGTGGGTCATGGAGCCAGTCTCTCGCCACTTCTTTATAAATCAACCCGATTGAGATTGACTTTTATTTAGTGTTTCACCAAATAATATTTCAAATGTCTGAAATAAAATTTAAATCACAAAATTTAATTTTGATTTAATGTTTTTTGTAGATAACCATGCTAGTCATTAAGGATTAGCTTAAATTTAACATTAAAACATTTATGTTTGCATACCTATCTGATCATAATGAAAAAAACTCAATCAATCCCATTGATATTGCTGATGGCAATTTCTGGTTTCACCGCCCAGGCACAATTTGGTGGCTTAAAAGACAAATTATTAAAAATTGGAACCGCCCAAGGTGCAAAGGCCTTAGGTGTTGACAGATTTTTGAAACAACCCGCTGCTATCACAACCTCTTTTGAAGATGTAGACAGAGCTGGCGAAAAGATGCCCGATTTTAGTGCAGGTGCAAAATTTCAACCTTTATATTTGCTGCCTAAAAATCAGGATGGAGGCTTCATTCTTTGTGAAGGGTATTATGAAATGACCAATAAAAGTTACTGCCTTAAAGCTGGTACCTTTGCGCCATCTAAGGGTGATGGCTATATGTTCGCCCCGGTTTTAGGGCCAAAAGAAGAAATTGTAATTTCTGTTTTAAAAAGCGCAGAAAAACATCAGGATGTAGAGCAGCATGATATCCAAATTTTGTTATGGACCATTATTGCCAGAACAAAATTTGCTGATTATTCTGGTCAGGTGAAGTTAACGGCCATAAAATTATTAACTCCTAAACAGCTGACACAATTAGAAGGTGGTGCTTTAGGAGTATTGCCTTTTGATGTAATGGAAAAAGCCAAAGATCAATTACCTTCGGCAGTTAAGGCTGTTTTTGAAGCAGAAAATAACATCCGTCAGTTGGTTTCCTCGGGTAATTATACTTATGCTGATATGGAAAAATATGCCATTATTGCTGGTATGGCTCCGCCTAGAGCTGATGTTCCCAGCGGAATCTGGACCAAACATCCAGATGGTTATTACATTCGCTACTTTCCTTCCGGCTATTCGATTACGAAAGTCCAGATTTATGTACCTAAAGAACTGGTGACTAACGGAAACAAATTGGTTTATGATGCAGCGGGTGATATTGCTTGTCCGGCCAACACTGGCTCGCAACGCTTAGCGCAAACCAATGAACCTATCGACGCTAATTATAATGTAAAATTAGTTACAAAATGTAATCCTTAGTTGTAGATTAACACAAAAAAAGCCTTGCAATGTATATTGCAAGGCTTTTTTTTTAAAAAGTTTAACTGCTTATTTATCTTTTTTATTCCCTCCGCCAAACACCGAGAAATGAACATAACGTTTAGGATTTGCTTTTAAATCAATCATTAATTCATCTAGATTTTTAGATGCATTATTGAGATTATTGTACATTTTATCATCATTTAATAACAGTCCTAAACTTCCTTTACCGCTTTTTATACCTGAAATTACTGATTGCAAATCCGCAATCGCATTATTTGCATTATCAAGCGTTTGCTTAAAATTAGCTGCAGCAAATTTGTCGGTTACCGTATTAATGTTTGTTAAGATATCGCTAATTTTTTGGTTGTTATTATTCAGGTTAGCAGTAATGCCTTCCACGTTTTTAAAAATAGCTTCAATACGGGCACTTTCAGATCCAACTAAACCATCTACTTTTTTGGAAGTATTTTCTAAGGATGCCAATGTTCCGGCGATGCTGTTAAAGCTTTTATCCACGTTTTTCTGAAAATTTGGATTTAAAATGGAATTAACGCTGCTTAATATCGAATCCATTTTGCCTATAATCAGCTCTGCTTTCTTTTGAACAGGCTGAACTTGTTCCATCAAGCCTTTTTCTACATTAGCATTTAATGTGAAACCATCTTCAGCCATCTTTTTAGAGTTACCTAACGACATAACAATCGCTTTGCTACCTAGTAAATCTGTTCCTTCTAAACGAGCAATTGTATTTTCCGGGATTTCGTATTTGCTATTGATACTTAAGGTCGCTAAAATAGTTCCACCTGGTTCCAGTTGTAATTTAGCAACGCGGCCAATTTGATAACCATTAATCAGAACAGGTTTTGATACTGTTAAACCATCCACACGGGTATATCGGGCAAAGAGTGTTGTTTCGTTTGAGAAAATGGAGTTTCCTTTTAAAAAATTGTATCCAATAATTAGTAAAGCAATTGCGAATGCGGCTAAAATACCAACTTTGGTTTCGTTCTTAATCTTCATAAGTGTTTTAATATTAAACGGATACAAATATAAAGCTAATTATAAATGATGATCCGAGGCGTAATTTTTATTTTAGATGCAAGTTATATTTCAACTACATAATGCTCACATCTTATATTTTGTTTCGTTTTTAAAATAATTTGATAGTAACAATGAAGCTTGTTAATTTACCTCCACATTTTTTTTATAACTTTTAACGGCGGCTAAAATCGATTCTGCAATTTCATCCTGTCCCTTATCAGAATTGATGTATTTTTCCTCTTCTTTATTTGATATGAATCCCACTTCTGTTAAAACAGCAGGCATGCCACATCGTTGTAACACCAATACACCTTGTTCCTTCACACCCCGACTTAATCTGTTATCTCTATTAATGTAGCTGGTTTGTATTAATTTTGCAAATTTAATGCTTTTATCTCTAAACGTGTTTTTTAAAAGCGATAAAAGAATAAAAGTTCCAGGATTGTTCGGGTCGTAACCATCATATTTACTTTTATAGTTCTTCTCCAGCTTGATATCGGCATTTTCCCTGATAGCAGCATCTTGTTCTTTTAACCGGTGAGAACCCGCTACAAGGGTTTCAGCTCCTTTAATATGCTTATTTCCTGGTGGCATGGAATTACAGTGTATTGATATGAAAAGATCGGCGTTAGCATCGTTTGCAATTTCTGCCCTGCGATATAAATCTACATCCACATCTTTTGTGCGGGTATAAATCACTTTAATATCTGGCAAGTCTTCTTTTATTTTAGCGCCTAATTTTAATGCAACCTTCAATGCAATTGCTTTTTCTGTTGAAAAACTTCCAGATGCACCAGGTTTCTTACCTCCATGACCAGGGTCGATTACAATGGTTTTAATTTTATATCCCTGTGCAAACAGCGGTTGATATAAAATACTGGAGAGGGAAATCAGGATAAATAGAAGTTTGATCTTCATTGGGTAGGGATGGGAATAAAATTAAAAGGATGTTTCGGCTATTCGTTTATAATTTTTTATTGCTCTGATAATTCCATTTACAATTTCTGTTTGGCCTTCGGGCGAGTTCATATAATCCTCCTCTTCGGGATTGCTCACAAAACCGATTTCAGTCAGTACAGCGGGCATTGATGCCCGTGCCAGCACTGCAAGACTTTTCTCCTGCACGCCACGGTTTATCCGCCCTGCGCTAATATATTCTTGTTGCAACAGCGATGCAAACTTTAAACTCCTTTCCCTATTGGTTTGTTTCATTAAGGAAAGCATAATGTCGTTTTCAGGAGTATTGGCAATAAAACCTTCATAGTTTTTCTGGTAGTTGTCCTCCAGAAACATCGAAGCATTTTCACGCTTGATTACCTCATCCTGCTCACCCAATCTTCCTGTACCAGATACAAAGGTTTCAGTTCCTCTAGTTGAAGTACTTTTCGATACTACGGAACGGTAAACCGGAACTTTTCTGCCTTTTACCTTTTTGTAATAATCAACAACCCTTGATACCCTAACCGGCATATCGTTAAGGTGAATGGAAATAAATAAATCGGCTTTAGCGTTATTTGCAATATTTATTCTTTCATATAATGGAATAAAAACATCGGTTTCCCTGGTGTATATTACCTTAATATCTTTAATACTGTCCTGAAGCGCTTTACCCAGGTTTAATGCCGTCCTTAGCGCAACATCTTTTTCTTTTGAATAAACACCGTGTGTGGCGCCGTCTTTACCGCCGTGGCCAGCGTCGATTACGATTGTTTTAATTTTGTATTCTTGCGCAAACAACTGATTATCAATGCAATTTGTTAATGCGAAGGAAATAATAAATGTTAAAATGGTTTTAAGATACATCAATGGTATATTTTTCACTAATTTTGAACGTTTTTGATTAAACATCTGTGCAAAAATAACATTCAAATACGAATTTGAAACTTCTTAGGAGCTCTATTTTACTAATTTCTGTCATTTTATTAACACATGGTGTTGGTAAAGCTAACGCATTTTATTCTTTTTCATTGCAACAAATCATTCAACAGGATACCTCGAAAAGGGATACTACTAAAAAGGAAGCTAAAAATAATAGCAGCCTGGATCAAAAAGTAGAGTACCGGGCCGATTCCGTGAAATTCAGCAAGAATAAAAGTATTGTTTATATGTATGGCAATGCCCGGGTAAATTATGGCGATTTTGAGCTGGATGCTGATTACATCCGTTACGACTCCAAAAACAACGTCATTTTTGCTAGTGGCAGGAATGATCCAAAAACCAACAGATATGTTGGTAAGCCGATTTTTAAAACAGGTACTGATGGTTCTGCCATTGCCGATTCGCTTTATTACAATTCGCAAACTACTAAAGCAAAGGTTTTTGGTGTTTTTTCTGAGCAGGAAGGTGGCTTTTTCTCTGGCGGACAAAGTAAAAAGCAGATTGATGATGAATTACACATTAAAAATGTAATGTACAGTACCTGTAATTTACCGCACCCACACTTTGGATTGATGATTTCTAAAGGTATAGTAACCGAAAAACAAATCATCACTGGGCCGGTATATATGATTATTGAGGATATTCCTACGCCATTAGGATTACCTTTCGCTTTTTTTCCTAAACCGAATAAGCGTACCTCAGGGGTTATTTTACCAACCCCGGGGGAGGACGCAACACGTGGTTTCTTTTTGCAGAATGGCGGATATTATTTGGGGCTGAACGATTACTGGGATGCCAAACTATTGGGTAGTATATACACCAATGGCTCTTATGAAACGAGCTTATTATCTAATTATACCAAGAGATATAAGTTTAACGGAAATATTGGAATTAACTACGCTAGCGTAAAAAACGGGTTGGAAGGAACTGAAGCGTTTAGAAACCCAAATAAAGATTTTGCCATCCGATGGTCACATTCGCAAAATGCAAATGCGCACCCAGGTACAACCTTTAGTGCAAGTGTAAATTTAACTTCCAGCAGCTATTATGTTAATACGGCAGCCAATCAAAGTTATGATCTAAATGCTATCGCAAGAAATACGTCAAACAGTAGTATAAGTTATTCGAAAACATTCTCGAATAATATGAATTATTCCGTTTCGATGACTGCTAATCAAACTTTGCAGACTCGAGACATTTCTCTTCGTTTACCAGATGTTACTTTCAACGTACCAACCTTTAGCCCTTTTGATTCAAAAGATAGAGTTGGAGAGCAAAAGTGGTATCAAAAAATAACCGTTGGTTATGCTACACAAGCTTCTAATGGTATTGATACAAAAGATAGCTTGCTTTTTTCAAACGATGGTTTAAAACGTTTAAAATCGGGGTTTAGTCATAATATTCCAATCAACATGTCATTCACGGCCTTAAAATATTTAAACTTTTCTTTAGGCGGAACTTATAATGAAGTCTGGAATTTCCAACATATCCAAAAGCGTTTTACCACTTTTGATGATGGTACATATACACAGCGGATAGACACTTTAAGTGGATTTAAACGTGCTGGAAGTTACAGCTTGTCGACTAGCATGTCAACAAAAATTTATGGTCAAAAGAAATTTAAGAATTTAGGTAATATTATGGCCATGCGACATGTAGTAACACCTAGTGTTTCATTTAATTATTCGCCTGACTTTACCAAAGCAGGCAGCGGACCATTTTTAGCCATGAAAAACCAGAATGGTGCGCCAATTTTAGATGCTTATGGAAAGGAGATGACATATTCTATTTTTGAAGGTATGGCTTATCAGGGTTCTTTTCCAGGCAAGTCGGCTGCAATTGGTTTTGGTGTTGATAATACTGTCGAGCTTAAAGTAAAATCGAAGAAGGACACCACTGGCACAGGCGAAAGGAAAATTCCAATTATTCAAGGTTTGAGTATTAATGGATCGTATAACTTTTTAGCGCAGCGAAATAAGCTTTCTACATTAAGTTTCAACGGCCGTTCTCAGTTTACGGATAAATTAGGGATTGGCTATAATGGTGTTTTTGATCCTTACGATGTAGAGCCATCTACAAATTCAAATGGAGAAGTGATACGAAATACAGATGGTACACCTGTGTATGTACGAAGCAATAACTATCTTTTAAAAAGGGGTAGGTTAGCGAGGTTAACATCATTTGGTTTTTCTTTCGATTACAGTCTAAATCCAGAAGCATTAAAGAAAAAAAATGAGGTAAATGATAAGCTGGGGGAAACAGCAAAGCAAAAAGGAATGTCACCGATACAATCAGAACAACTTGCAGCAATCGCCAGAGATCCAAATGCCTTTGTTGATTTTAATATTCCCTGGAATTTCTCATTTGCTTACAGCTTTCAATATAGTAAAAACGATTCTGGTGTAAGTTCGGTTAGCAATACCTTAACGTTTAATGGCGACTTTAACTTAACGCCAAAGTGGAAATTCACTTTTAATTCAGGATATGATTTCCAGAATAATGGTTTAATACCAATGAATGTTGGTATTTATCGCGATTTACATTGTTGGGATATGAGTATTAACTGGGTACCTTACGGAGCGTACAAAAGTTATTCTTTAACGCTTAAAGTGAAGGCATCAATCCTGCAGGATTTAAAACTGAGTAAAAGACAAGGTTTCTATAACACCTATCAATAAACTATGTTAGCAGAAATAATAACCATCGGTGATGAGATTCTGATCGGTCAAATCATTGATACCAATTCAGCCTGGATGGCGAAGCAATTAAATTTAATTGGCGTATCTGTAAAACAAATTACATCAATATCTGATGATGAACAGCATATTTTATCAGCTTTAGCTGATGCAGAAAAACGAGCTGATATTGTGTTGATTACCGGTGGCTTGGGTCCTACAAAAGATGATATTACCAAGAAAACCCTAGCCAAATACTTTAATATGGGTTTTCGTAATGATCCGGAAGCATTGGATATGGTTCGCCAGATTTTTGCAAAATATAACCGCCCCTTAATAGATATTAATATTCAGCAGGCTGATGTACCAGACGGTTGCGAAGTGATTGTAAATAAAAACGGAACAGCTCCTTGTATGTGGTTTAATGAACACGATACGGTTTTTGTATCCATGCCTGGCGTTCCTCATGAAATGATGTATTTAATGGATGATGAGGTTTTGCCAAGAATAAAATCGAAGTTTAAACTTCCTTCTATTGTGCACAAAACAATTCTAACCTCAAATATTGGTGAATCTTTTTTAGCTAAAGAAATTGAAGAAATAGAAGATAGTTTACCGCTACATATTAAATTAGCTTATTTACCGAAATTGGGTCAGGTTCGCTTACGGTTATCCGCCAAAGGCGATAATGAAACAACACTGAAAAATGAAGTGGAACGCTATGCTAAAGATATTATAGCAAAAGTTAAAAAGTTTGTTGTAGTGGATGAGGATATTCCGCTGGAACAGGCCATTTTGAATATAATGAAAGCGAAAGGCCTTACGCTATCAACAGCCGAAAGTTGTACAGGTGGTTATATTGCGCATTTAATTACACAACACCCTGGGTGTTCTTCTGTATTTTGGGGAGGTGCAGTTGCTTACGCGTACGAATTGAAAGAATCAATTCTGGGTGTAAAAGCGAGTACTTTGAATACAGTTGGCGCAGTAAGCGAGGAAACCGTAACAGAAATGGCTGAAGGGGCGGTGAAGCATTTTAAAACCGATTATGCTATTGCGGTAAGTGGCATTGCCGGTCCGGACGGAGGTACAGATGATAAGCCTGTAGGTACGGTTTGGATTGCTATAGCTTCTAAAACTAAAACTATAGCTAAAGTGTTTAATTTCAGTAATAAACGCATCCAAAATATCGAGCGCTCGGCAGCCTCGGCTTTAACAATGTTATTAAATCTACTAAGAGAAGATATAGACAAGGAATAAAAACTGTATTTTTGTCGCATTACCAATATAAAATACTGCAATTTAATATGGCTCAATACGAATTATTGTTACCAAAAATGGGTGAAAGTGTTGCAGAAGCAACAGTAATTAAGTGGGTAAAACAAGTTGGCGATGTTATCGAGCTGGATGATACTATTCTAGAGATTGCCACCGATAAAGTTGACTCTGAAGTTCCATCGCCTGTTGCCGGTAAATTGGTAAAACAATTATTCAAGGAAGATGATGTTGCCCAGGTTGGTGACGTGATTGCTATTATCGAAATAGCAGGCGGTAGCGAAGCGCCAGCAAAGCAAGATGTGGTTGTTGACACTGCTAAGGAAGAGGCAAAGCCAGAAACTATCCCAGGTTTGGAGCAGCTTCCTGTCGAAGAGCCTATCAAATCTACCAGTAATTTCACAACATCAGATCGGTTTTATTCTCCACTGGTAAAAAGCATTGCAGCACAAGAAAATGTTTCTTTAGCGGAGCTAGATTCGATTAAAGGCTCAGGAGCTGATAATCGCTTAAATAAAGATGATTTATTGAGTTATATTGCCAATAAAAAAGGTAGTTCTATTACAACAAGCGTACAACATGAAGCGCCTGTAAAAGAAGCTAAATCGGGTACCCCTTCATCAATACCCGTTGTAGATAATATCAATAAAACATCCACCACTTCAGTTTCTGGTGGTGATGAAATTATTGAAATGGATAGAATGCGTAAGCTGATTGCCGACCACATGGTGATGAGTAAAAGCACTTCTCCTCACGTTACTTCTTTTGTAGAAGCAGATGTAACCAATCTGGTTTTGTGGCGTAACAAAGTGAAAAATAGTTTCGAAAAACGTGAGAATGAGAAAATTACTTTTACGCCCATTTTTGTTGAAGCTGTAGCCAAGGCCATTAAAGACTATCCGATGATTAATGTTTCTGTTAATGGAACACAAATTATCAAAAAACATAATATCAATATTGGTATGGCTGCTGCGTTGCCTAGTGGGAATTTAATTGTTCCGGTAATTAGAAATGCAGACCAATTAAATTTGGTAGGTTTAACCAAAGCGGTTAATGATCTAGCCAGCAGAGCAAGAGTTTCTAAACTGAAACCTGATGAAACGCAGGGCGGAACATTTACATTAACAAATGTTGGATCATTTGGAAATGTAATGGGTACACCCATTATTAATCAGCCACAAGTTGCTATTTTAGCTGTTGGTGCGATAAAAAAGAAACCAGCTGTTTTAGAAACCGAACACGGTGATGTGATTGCGATTCGTCACATGATGTTTCTCTCATTATCTTACGATCACCGTGTGGTTGATGGTTCGTTAGGAGGAATGTTTGTTCGTCGTGTAGCTGATTACCTGGAAAACTGGGATTTTAACAGAGAAATTTAAAAAGCTTAGCTTTAAAAGCACATAAAATATCATAATAAAAGTTAAGTTTAAACGCTTGACTTTTTTAGTTTTAAACCAATTTAACCTTTTACTGTTTACCCTAAAACCTAAATCTTATGTCAAAATTTTCAGAATTGATTAACGGCGATAAACCAGTTTTAGTAGATTTTTTTGCCGAATGGTGTGGACCCTGTAAGATGATGAAACCCATTTTAGATCAATTAAAATCTCAGATTGGGGATTCAGCTTCCATTATTAAAGTTGATATAGATAAAAACCAATCGGCTGCAAATGCCTATCACGTTCAAAGTGTGCCTACACTTATACTATTTAAAAACGGTAAACAAGTCTGGCGGCAAAGTGGTGTAGCACAAGCAGCACAGCTGAAGCAAATTATTGATTCTCATTCCTAATTAAACCTGCACTACGCTACCTGGTGTAATAGCAAAAATCTGTTCATTAGTTTTGGGATAAATATTAAACAAGCCGGTAAATGTGCTAAAAGCGGGCAAAACCGCAAATTCACTTCCAAAATAAAAGCAAGGGAATTTTAAGCGTTGTTTGGCTTTTCCTACAATGGTTACACCTGGATGAATGTGGCCACTAATTGGGTACAATTCCTCCTCGGTACATTGTGGCGCATCATGAATGAAACAGAACGGCCCTAAGCAGAAGCTTGGCTCATGAATTTCAATATTCATCGCCTGATAATCTGCGCTAGCTAACCGATCATGATTTCCCTTTACCAACAACAAATTTATTGTTGAATATTGTTTTCTCCATTCTGCAAATTCTTCAATATCACTATTTAAACCATGATGAAACATATCGCCATTAATCAGTAAAGATTGCGGCTTATATTTTTCGATTAGCAAACTTAATCGGTACAAATCATTCTGTGCAATTGTTGCAGGTACCTGAACGCCGGCTTGTCTAAAATGTGCCGACTTGCCTAAATGTAAATCACTTATAGCTAAAAGTTGATGTTGTGGTAAGTATAAAGCCCTTTCTTTATCTAAAATCAGTTCTTCGCCGTGGCTTGTAATGGTCATTAATTTTATTTTATGTTATCCTCGATTTGTTTAAGGACGTCCAAAGCATTATGAAAAGCTCAACCCGACAGGTAATTATTTCACTTTTTCCGATTCTGCTTTCATCCTGGCAATACGGTGTTCTAATTCTTCTGAACTCATGTTTTCCCTCAAGCTATCAACCTTAATAGGGAAAGATAGTGGTGTGAATCCTTTTGGATTTGTAATCACTATAGCTCCATTTTGAATCCGTTCTAACGCATCTGCTAGCCTGGGTTCTTCTAGTTGCTGATAAAAAACCTCATCGTAAGCTTGCCGCAAAAGTAAATTATGTTTATCGTAATCACTAAAAACATTAAAAAATAAACCTGCTGATGACTGGAGGTGTTTATTAGCTACATACTTACCCGGATAACCCTGAAAAACGAGGCCCGAAATACAGGCAATATCTCTAAACTTTCTTCTGGCCATTTCTGTGGAGTTGATGCTCAGTGTAATATCTTCCGTTAAATTTTTCGGTGAAAATACTTCGTAGGCGATTGATTCATCCATAGGGATTTCAGTTTCACTTAAGAGTTCAAATCCATAATCATTCATGGCGATAGAGAAACTGATGGGCAGCAATTTACTCAAACGATAAGCAACTAAAGCCGCCAGTACTTCGTGGACAAGACGCCCCTCAAAAGGATAGGCAAATAGATGAAATCCTTCTTTATTGTTAATCAATTCTATTAATAACTCGTCATTTCTGGGAACATGTGATCTTTTTTGTTGGAGTAAAAATAAGGGATAAACAACATCAAGCTCTTCATCCTGATGCGTCTGATCCAATGCTTCGTTATACTTTTTACGCAAAACTGAACCTAAATTTGATGAAAGCGGTAAACGACCACCATTCCAGCTTGGCGATATGGCATTATGTTGTTTGCTATTGCGAACAATAACCGTCATATCTTTAACATGAACAAACTCTAATACGCGACCTGCCAACCGGAAATTGTCACCTGCTTTTAATCTCGTTACAAAATATTCCTCTACCATGCCAATATACCCGCCTGATAAAAATTTCACTTTCAGCATGGCATCGCTCACAATGGTACCAATATGTAAACGATGACGCATGGCCAGTAGGCGGCTTTTTACTTTCCATAATCCATCTTCATCCTTTGCCACCTTTTTAAACTCATTGTAAGCTCCTAAGCTATCTCCACCTGAAGTAATAAATTGCATGACCCATGTCCATTCTTCTGGTAAAATCATTCTAAAGGCATGCGTATTTTTTATTTCTTCGTAAATGATTTTATCATCAAAGCCATCGCCAATAGCAAGCGTTACCAAATACTGAATTAAGGTATCGAAAACCATAATAAAAGGTTCTCTGCTCTCAATATTATTGGTTTTAGCCGCTTCTTTTATCGCGGCAGCTTCAACTAATTCAAGTGCATGTGTGGGTAAAAAATATATTTTAGAAACTTCGTGTGGTGAATGCCCTGAACGACCGGCACGTTGCAAAAAGCGAGCGACACCCTTTGGAGAGCCTACCTGAACAACAGTGTCCACAGGTTTAAAATCTACTCCTAAATCTAATGATGAAGTAGCGATAACAGCCTTCAACTGACCGGTATGTAAGGCATCTTCAATCCAGTTTCTGAGTTCAAAATCTATCGAACCATGATGGATTGCAATTCTGCCAGCGAGTTCAGGTTCTAGGTTTAATAAGTGCTGGTACCACATTTCCGACTGGCCCCGGGTATTGATGAAAATTAAAGTGGTTTTGCTTTTTTCAATAATCGGGAGCAACTTATAAGCAAGTTTCAAACCTAAGTGCCCCGCCCATGGCAATGTTTCGATATCATCAGGTAAAACTGATTTTATTACGATTTTCTTTTCTAAATCTGCCTTTACAATAATTCTTTTGGCTTGCTCATCCGGTTCTAATACATCCAGAGCTTCTTCAATGTTGCCAATGGTTGCAGAAATACCCCAAACTCGAAGGAATTGTTTTTTTTCCTGCTGTTGTAAACCTTTAATTCTTGAAACCGCAAGCTCTACTAATACACCACGTTTACTTCCCAGCAACTCATGCCATTCATCAGCCACAATACACTTTAAGTTTTTAAACAAAGTGGTAGAACCTTTTTGTGCGAGTAAAAGATGTAGACTTTCTGGTGTGATAAGCAGAATTTCTGGCATTGATTTCTTCTGCTGTACTTTTTCTGCTTGCGAGGTATCGCCATTGCGAACACCAACGTGCCAATCCAGCTCCAGTTCTGCTAAGGTTTCCCTCATTGCTCTTGCCAAATCTTTAGCTAAAGAACGCAAAGGTGTAATCCAGATTAATTGTAAGCGATCTTTTGCTTTCTTGTTACTTGCTTCTGATGCATTTAAAGCTTCAATAATTATGGCTAAAAACAAAGAAAATGTTTTTCCAAAACCAGTTGGTGCATTTACTAAGCCACTATAACCATTCAGATAGTATTGCCATGCATCTTCCTGAAACTGAAAAGGCTTGCGTTTATTGGTTTTAAGCCATGATTTTACTTTTTTATAACCTTTTGTTTTGGTTTGATCCATCTATAATTATAATTTCTCTATTTTAAATTTGAAAAGCAATCTCAATAATTCTTCTCCTACATCAGTCCCGCTATTTGCTACAATCTTTTATTTGTGGAGTTGACAACTTTCTTTGCAATTGGCTATTAAAATTGTCAACTTTTAAAACAAATAAAATATTTTCGCGTCTATCGGGTTTAGCACGGCAAAGTAAACCTAAGTAAAATAAACCTGACAGGGGCGAGCACGAAACCCAATATTCAATTGGGTGAGTAAAGCACATGGCAGGGCTTTACTCACTGATATAAACAGAAACTTGCTTTTCTATTCATTTTTAAAAGTTGATGCCAGCAACTGCCTCAAATCTTCCAGTGTATTAATTTCTGCAGCTTTTTTATCCTTTCGCCAGCGTAAAATTCTTGGAAAGCGCAATGCCAAACCAGCTTTATGCCGCTTACTTTCTGCTATGCCTTCAAAAGCAATTTCAAAAACCAGCTCTGGCTTTACTGTTCGCACTGGCCCAAATTTTTCGATAGCATTTCGGGTTACAAACGAATTTACCTCTTTAATTTCTTTATCGGTTAAGCCAGAATACGCCTTGGCAATAGTTACCAGATTTTCACCATCGCGAACAGCAAAAGTATAATCAGTAAAAAAGTTAGCTCTTCTCCCGCTACCTTTTTGGGCGTAAATCATTACAGCGTCTACCGTGTAAGGGTTGACTTTCCATTTCCACCAATCTCCGCGTTTTCTGCCGCTATGATAATGAGAACTTAGTTTTTTTAGCATGATGCCTTCACTGTTAATAGAGCGTGAAGTTTCTCTTATTGCAGCCAGTTCTTCCCAGCTTTTACAGTCAATTACCGGTGAAAGTATTACTGCACTTTCTTCTAATCCACCAATGAGCTTATCTAGTACTTTTCTTCTTTCGCTTAATGGTTTTTCTCTAAAGTCACTGGTCTCAAATTCTAAAATATCATAAACAAAGAAGCCTATCGGGGCATCTTCCAGTTGTTTTTTATTAATCGTTTTACGATTTAAGCGTTGCTGAAGGGTACTAAAAGATAATACTTGTTTGCCTTGAACGGCTAAGATTTCTCCATCCAATACTACACCATCTGGCAAAACATCTATCAAAAAGTGTAATTCAGGAAATTGTTCTGTCACCAGTTCTTCCCCTCGGCTCCATATAAAAAGTTCACCATTTCGTTTTACAATTTGACCACGAATGCCATCCCATTTCCACTCGGCCTGCCATTCAGCGATATCGCCCAATTGTTCGGGCGCTTGCTCTAAAGCATAGGCTAAACAAAAGGGATATGGCCACGAATTATCTGTATTTACATGAACGCCATTAATTAATTCATCAAAAGTAATTTCGTAAGGATTCCATTTACCCATAATGCTGTGCATAATTTGGGCACTGTCTAAATTGCTTTGTTTCGCCAAAGCATTGACCAGCATTTTATTGGAAACACCAATTCTGAAATTACCCGAAATTAGCTTATTAAATATAAATCTTTCTTGTGTTTCGAGTTTATTCCAGGCATTTAGAATGAATTGCTTTTTCGTTTCGTCATCTTTACCTTCCAGATCATGAAGATCTTCAATCCATTTGTGTAATTGATAATCGGATGTATTTTCGGCTGGTGGAAGGAGCAGGGCAATAGTTTCACTTAAATCGCCAACATTTGAATAACTTTCAGAAAATAACCATTCGGGTGTTTGTGTAATTTCTATTGCCCAATATTTCAACAGCGCTGATTTAATAGGGCGTTTTGGTTTCTTCCCCGTAAATAGCGCAATAATCCAAACTTTGTCTTTATCGTCAGCATAATTGAAATAATCAATTAATGCCGAAATCTTATCATTGGTTTTATTGCTCAGTTCGAGCTGCTGGATAAGCTTTGCAAAGCGTTTCATTCTGATTTTTGATTTTTAGTTTCTGCATTGCTTTTTTCAGCATCTGCCAAATCCACTTTGTTTTCTTCATCATCCTCCTGGCCAAACTTCGTCATTACTTCTTCTGATTCAATTCCTTCATCATTTAAAAAACGACTAAAAGCTGCAGTAAATCCGTGTGTTACATACACTTTTTCTGCTCCGGTAGCTGTAATGGCATCCATCAGCCCAGTCCAATCGGCATGGTCGCTTAGTGCAAAACCGGCATCGGCACTTTGCCATCGGCGATGTGCCCTTACTTGCATCCAACCCGAACAAATTCCTGTTACCGGATGGGAAAGATTTTTAATCCAGCGACTATCCCGGATAGCGGGGGGAACAATCACTATTCCTTTTTGCAGATCATCTTTTGTAGTTTCAGGCGTAATTCTAATCGTTTCCGGCAAATTTACTCCAGCATTTATAATCACTTCATTTAGGTTTGCAATACTGTTGTGGACATAAATGGGAACACTACCAGCCAGATTTTTTATTAAACGTTGTGCTTTTCCTAAGCTATAGGCAATTAAAACGCTTGTTTTCTGTTGAGCGATGTTATCACTAATCCAGCTCTGCATTTTGTTAAATATGATATCTTGTTTTTGCCAATTGTACACTGGTAAACCAAAAGTGCTCTCAGATACAAATGAATGGCATTTTACAGGTTCGAAAACATCGCTAATCCCATCATCTTCTGTTTTGTAATCTCCGGAAACAACACAAATTTCTCCCTTATATTCTAAACGAACCTGTGCCGAGCCTATAATATGTCCTGCGGGATAAAACGAAATATTCACCCCATTACGAACAATACTTTTGCCGTAATCTAAGGTTTCGACATTCAAATCTTCACTTATTCGTCTTTTTATAATGGGTTCGGTTAAAGTATGGCAGAGGTAGTTTTTATTCCCAAAACGGACATGATCGCTATGCCCATGTGTTGTTACAGCATAATCTACAGGCCACCAAGGGTCTATATAAAAATCGCCTTGTTTGCAATAAATTCCTCTTTTAGTAAATTCGATTAATGCCATAGTTACTAAACAATAAACTTAGTTTTAAGTTTTATGGCTATATCGGCTAATCAGCCGATAATTTGTAATATCGGGTAATTAGCCGATATTTCGATTTATCGGCTAATTACCCGATATGATTTTGAAAAACCATTTATTAGTGAGATATTGTAGTATGAATTGTATTATCACCGGTGATATTGTAGGATCGAGAAAAATAAAGGACAGCTGGTTATTGAGCTTGAAAGATGCTTTGAAAGTGGTTTCAGGAAAAAATGGTAAGTGGGAAATTTTTAGAGGCGATAGTTTTCAGGTGGAGGTAGGTTTGGAGGAAGCATTAAAATCTGCAGCTTACTTGAAAGCGTGTATTAGAATAAACAAACCTGCCGATGTGAGAATGGGAATTGGTATTGGTACAATTAAAAGTACCAAAAAAAAACTTTCTGAATCAAGTGGTGATGCGTTCATCAATTCGGGCCAGGCATTTGACGGACTAAAGCAAGGCAAGACAAACCTGGCAATAAAAACAGATATTCCGGAGTTTGACGAGGAAATTAACGTTTTAATAAAACTTTCATTAATTGCTATGGATAGCTGGGGAGTGGTAGCTGCTGAAATGGTAAAGCTTGCATTGGAAAATGAAAATCACTTACAGAGTGAGTTGGCTGTTATTTCAGGTCGTACACAATCATCAGTAAGCGAAGCATTAAAAAGAGCACACTTTTCTGAATTAATGGAAGTAGATAAATTGTACAGGAAAAAGTTAAACCAGATAATTTCTAAATAATGGATATTGTTTTAATTAAACTGATTATAGCGCATTTAATTGGCGATTTTTTTCTTCAGCCAACTTCATGGGTAAAAAGTAAGGAAACAAAAAAACTAAAATCGGATAAACTTTACTGGCATGTTTTAGTACATGTTATTTTAATTTTTGTGGTATTCTTAAATTTTAATGTTTGGAAAATTGCTTTATCAATTGGACTTATTCATTTAGTAATTGATGCTTTGAAAGTGACTTTTCAAACGCGTAAAAATGCCAGGCTATTATTTTTTACTGATCAGTTTTTTCATTTTAGTTCGATTATCATCATCTGGCATTTGTATCAGAATAGCTTCATTAATATCAGCTTTATAAACGAAATAAATACATGGATATTTGTTTCCGGACTGTTGTTTTTAACAATGCCTACATCCATCATAATGAAAGTAATTATTGCGAAATGGCTACCGGAAAGCGATGAAGATAGCCCCAAATCGCTTGAAAATGCAGGTAAATATATTGGGATCCTGGAACGTTCGCTCATCTTCCTCTTCATTTTAACCAATCATTTTGATGCCGTAGGTTTTTTATTGGCAGCTAAATCTATCTTTAGATTCGGAGATTTAAAGGAAGCTCACGATTTAAAACTAACTGAATACGTATTGATTGGTACCTTATTGAGTTTTGGAATTGCCATAGTTGTTGCTATGCTTATCCAAATGCTAATGGCTAAGTAGCCACATAGTAAATTAAATTGAGCATTAACATTTCGGTTAATTTAAATGAAATGGCATAAAGAATGAAAATCATTATCATTTTGCCGATTACTTTTTTGCGCTGATAAAATATTTTCAGTGCATTAAACATATACCAGCAAATCCATAATATAATCGCAAAGCTGATGATATTGGATACTACAGAATCTTCCCCGAAAACATATTTCATTAAAGGTTTGGTAAACACTGATACGATAAAGTAAGCAGTCATTCCATGTATCGTAAAAATGAGGTGATCCAGATAATAAATATGATTTTTTCTGAAATTCCACATAATGAATAAAGCTAAAAGCGGCATCAGTAAGAAATACTGTTTAGGTCGGTTATGCTCTAATGTTTTTTGAATTACTTCTGATTTTTCGCCAATGGAAATCGCCCGCTTTTTAATCATTCTATCAAACCAACCGTCTTTTTCTTTGATAGGGAGGTTATTTTGACGAGCCATATAAGCAGCATAAGTACTGTCATTACGGTCATTATGAATTTTATCAAAAGCTGAAATGATTCTGTTCAATGAATCAGAAGCATTTGCTTTATTTATCTTTTTAAGGTCAGCTAAAGTATTGGTTTGTTCTTCAAAACTTAAGCTTTTGAAATCTTCTCGGTCAAACTCTTCTGCAATATAGTTGGTAGTTTGGTTTACAATACCAGGGTTCTTTTTGACTAATCCTATTTCAGCAATTTCTTTATGGATGCTATCAACAGTGTTTTTTCTTTTTCTTGATTCAGCGGTAGTAACAGATTTATGTTTATCTTCATTTTCGGTATGTTTAGGTGAGTAGGCCACTAAAAAATAAACAATAGATACGAAGATATACATGCTTACCGGATTGATGTATCTGGCTCGTTTGCCTGCCAAATAATCGAGCGTTACTTGTCCGGGTTTGGTGAGTAAGGGTACTAAAGTTTGAAAGAATTTATTGTCGAAATGAAAATAATGCGCAATACTGTGACTGATAAAGCCCCAAAAGCTTTCTTTTAACTCTAAATTTGGCTGACCACAATCACTGCAATAATGTTTTTCTACATGAGCACCACAATTTAAACAATTATGTTCTTTTCTATACTTACCGGCTGACATAAGGAGATTTCGTAACGTTAATGAGTAATTGCATCAATAGCCTTTTCTTCAGCTTTAGTATGTTTATGTTTAAATAAAAGTGCAAATAAAATGGTAATTACCAATGCGTAAATAGCGAAGGTTAACCATACATTATGCCAATTGATAATCTGGATAGATCTACTTAGCTGGCCATCTGCCAGAATTGAAATACCCTTAGTGTTTAAAAAGCTAATTAACGTCTTGTTATTAGGCTCTGAGTCAACCAATTTAGCCATATCCGAGATACTGCTATAGGCATTTGTGAAATACTTCTGAATGATCCATCCGGAAGTTAAACTTCCTAAAATGGCACCAAAACCGTTGGTCATCATCATAAACATGCCTTGAGCAGATGATCTTGTTTTAGGTGTGGTAGAAGTTTCTACAAATAAAGAACCCGAAATATTAAAGAAATCGAAAGCCATTCCGTAGATGATACAACTTAATACAATCATCCATAAACCATCTGCAGGATTTCCGAAAGCAAATAATCCAAATCTAAAAACCCACGCTAACATGGAAATAACCATCACTTTCTTTATTCCATAGCGTTTAAGGAAAAATGGAATGGCAAGGATAAATAAGGTTTCTGATATTTGAGAGATAGAAAGAATGAGTGTAGATCTTTTTACAACATATAATTCAGCGTATTTAGGAAACATTTTAAATTCATCCAAAAATACGTCTCCGTAGGCATTGGTTAGCTGTAAGGCTCCTCCTAAAAACATAGAGAAAATAAAAAACAATGCCATTTTATAATCTGCAAATAGTTTGAAAGATTCTAAACCTAATTTCTGGATCAAGGATTTTTTCTCACTGATTAAATTAGAAGGTTTACAAGCGGGAAGTGTGAAAGAATAAATTCCTAATGCAAAAGCACTTATACCTGCTATGTAAAACTGGTTTGCACTTGCTTTATTACCGGTTAAGTTGGTAATCCACATGGCCACAATGAACCCAACAGTGCCCCAAACCCTGATTGGAGGAAAGCTCTTTATTACATCAAATTCACTATTTTTAAGGGTGGTATAACTGATAGAATTACTCAGAGCAATGGTTGGCATATAAAAACACATCGCTAATAGAATAACCCAAAAGAAACTATGTGGATCGGCTACTTGTGGTAGATAAAACATTACTCCGGCATATAAAAGATGCAATACAGCATATAACTTTTCTGCATTAATCCATTTGTCTGCCATAATTCCGGTTAGGGTAGGCATGAATAGAGAGGCAATTCCCATCGTAGAAAATATGATTCCAAAATCCGCACCATCCCATTGCTTGGTTCCGAACCAATAATTTGCAATTGTAATTAGCCAGGCAGCCCACACAAAGAATTGCATAAAACTCATTATGGTTAAGCGAAACTTAACATTCATCATATTTCTGTTGTTTGATTTTTTTGAAAGTAAAGGCTGAATATAGAACTATTTTAAAATATAATTAAAAAATAAACCCAAATTATTTTGAACAATTTGGGTTATTTGTAATATCAATTTAAATTAGTCGCAAAATTGAATTTAATCCACTAAGATTTACTTCTATTATTTAATTCATCTCTTAATCTGGCAGCTTTTTCATATGCTTCTTCCGCAATTGCTTCCTGAAGCTTTTGTTGCAACTCTTCCGTTGTCAAGTCATTTAATCCTTCTTGCTTAGTAGATGGAGCAGGGGATAGATCACCTTCCGGCTCTTTGGCAATTGAATCCATGTTTTCCAGAAATAAAAAATCATTTCCTTCTATAACAATGCCTGCTGAAGCCAAAATAAATTCATAAGTATAAATTAACGCATTAAAACGTACCGCTAAAGCAATTGCGTCTGATGTTCTGGCATCAATTTCATGTGTATTTTTACCATCACTGCAAATGAGTTTGGCATAAAAAACGCCATCAACCAAATTATAAATGATAACTTCTTGAATATTGATATGAAAAGTTTCGGCCATCGACTTAAACAAATCATGAGTTAATGGCCTGCTGGGAGTCATTTTTTCAATTTCAATGGCAATTGCCTGCGCTTCAAATGCTCCAATAATAATGGGTAACCTTCTTCGCCCGTTAACTTCTCCTAAAACCAAGGCATAGGCACCAGACTGTGTCTGGCTGTAAGATAAACCTACAATATCTAACTTAACTTTTTTCATATTTACGATGAGCCCTGCTAGGTTTTAAAATCTAGCAGGGCTGTAAAATATTATCCTTTATGTATTTTTAATGCCTCAATTAATTTTGGAACCACTTCAAAAGCATCACCAACAATTCCATAATCGGCAACTTTAAAAAATGGTGCTTCCGGATCTTTATTAATAACAACAATTACTTTAGATGAACTTACACCGGCTAAATGCTGTATGGCGCCAGAAATTCCGATAGCAATATACAAGTTCGGGCTGATGGAAATACCAGTTTGACCAACGTGTTCAGAGTGTGGTCTCCAATCTGCATCAGAAACTGGTTTTGAGCAAGCTGTAGCGGCACCTAAAAGTGCTGCAAGCTCTTCAATCATTCCCCAGTTTTCCGGTCCTTTTAAGCCCCTTCCGGCAGACACTACTAGTTCTGCATCTGGCAAGGAAACTTTATCAGTTGCCCTTACAATATCTTTGATCAAGGTACCAAGATCTGATTGCTTAACATCAGCTGAGAAGTTTTCAATGCTAATATCAGTAGGGTTTTCCCTTACGCCAAAAGCATTTGGATTTAAAGCAATTACTTTGTTTGCAGATGTAAGTTCGGTAATTGCAAAAGCTTTTCCTGAGAAAGCTGTTTTTTTAATAGCAAATTTACCGTTATTGCTTGGCAGTTCTACAGCACCATCGGCTAAACCTGCCTGAAGTTTTACTGCAATTCGTGGCGCTAATCCTTTACCAGAGAATGAATTTGATAATACTACAATAGTAGCACTTTCCTTTTCAGCAGCGTTAGCGATAACACTAGCATAGGCTTGGTTTACAAAGGATTTTAATTGCCCGGCACTTACGTTTAAAACTTTAGCAGCGCCATATTTGCCTAATTCTTTTAATTCGCTTTCGGCAACATCTCCAATAGAAATAGCAGTTAAAGAAGTAGATTGTTGATCGGCAATTGCTTTGGCATAAGATACAGCCTCGAAAACTGATTTTTTAAATTTACCTTCAGCTTGTTCTACATATACTAATACAGACATATATTTATTTCTTAATCCTTAAAAAGGAATATTAACAATTTAATTAATTAACCAACACTAACTAGATTACTTTAGCCTTGCTATGCAATAAGCTAATGAGCGATGCTGTTTCTTCAGCCGGAATAAGTTTAACCGTTCCGCGTGGGGCAGGGGTTTCGTATTTAGTCACTTTGCTCACCTCTTCAACTTCAACAGCTTCTACTACAGCAAGTGGTTTTGTTCTGGCACTCATAATGCCACGCATATTAGGGATTTTAGGCTCCGCAACGCCTTCTGCGCAACTGGCAATAAACTTTCCAGAAACCGAAATTACTTCCTTACCACCCTCAATTTCCCTTTCTAGTGTTGCATCATCTCCATTTAATTCTAACTTTTTAATGATAGAAACGGAAGGTATGTCTAAAAATTCACCAACCATTGCAGCAACCTGATTTCCATTATAATCAATTGATTCCCGGCCTGTTAATATGATATTAAAGTCTTTATCATTAGCATATTCAGCAATTTGTTTAGCTACAAAATAAGCATCACGCGGAGCGGCATTTACCCTTACTGCATCATCAGCACCAATCGCTAAAGCTTTTCTAATAGTCGGGTCGTTCGCTGCTTCACCAACATTAATCACTGTTACGGTTCCCTTACCACCCTCTGTTAATTCAATAGCTTTAGCTAATGCGATTTCATCATAAGGGTTAACAATATATTGTACGCCTGCTGTATTGAATTCGGTATTATCATTGGTAAAAGTTATTTTTGTCGTCGTGTCGGGCACGTTACTGATACAAACTAATATTTTCATATTTAAATTGTGGTTTTAATGAATATGAAAGTATCGAAATGGTTAAAATGTTTTCGATAAATCATTTTACATATTATTTATATAAGGTCTTTCCGCAAATTTAATTAAAAAAGCAAGGAAATAAAATGTCAGCAAGTCGTTTAGCAAAGTTATTAGAGTTTTTAGAGAGTGATCCCAATGATCCATTTATTGTATATGCCTTAGCAACAGAGTATAACAATCAAAATGATAAGGAAAAAGCTTATTCTTTTTACCTTCAGTTAACGGAGAAACATCCGGATTATGTAGGTACTTATTATCATTTAGGTAAATTACTGGAAAAAGATAATCAGAAAGATAAAGCGATAGAGATCTATCAGAAAGGAATGCAGGTAGCCAGGAATAAACGAGATATGCATGCGTTTTCCGAACTTCAAGGTGCTTATAATTCGGCGGCCGGTTTAGATTATGAAGATGATTAATTCAACCAAATATTAATCTTCCTGCTATGCAAACCAAACCAATTACTGCTAGAAAGCAATTGCTTTTTATTAGAAATGTGATTTTCTTTACTTTTACATCTTTTGGTGGTGCACAGGCACATTTAGCCTTGCTGTTAAAGTATTTTGTTCAAGATACTAAGTTTATTTCTGAAGAAGAGCTGTTGGAATTAAATGCCCTGGCTCAGGTTTTACCCGGACCAGCATCTACACAAACACTTGTTGGAATTGCCTGGAAAGTAGGAAAACTGAAATTAGCAATTTTTACTTTCCTGATTTGGATTTTTCCGACCGCAGCGATCATGACTTTTGCAGCCATTAGTTATGCCATGCTTGATCAGAAGCAAAAGTTTAACGATATACTGGAATACATTCAGCCCATTGCATTAGGAATTGTTGCTTATGGTGCCTGGCAGCTGGGGAAAAAAGTCTTGTCATCTCAGGTTTCTATATTTTTAGCGGTAGCATCTGTTGTAGCTACATTTGTTCTAAGAAACGCTTATGTTTTTCCTCTGGCTATTTTGGTTGGTGGAATCATTTCTTCTGCAATTGAAACACCAAAAGAGGAAACAGAATTAAGGGTAAAGCTATTTTCAAATATTAACCCCCGAAAAATGATTTATTTTTTGGGTGCCTTACTTTTATTTGCGATGGTTGGTGCAATTATCAACCGAACATCTCCGCTTAGTTTACCTATTCGTTTGCTCGAAAATTTTTACCGTAACGGAATTCTGGTTTTTGGTGGCGGACAAGTACTTGTTCCATTAATGTTTACTGAGTTCGTAGAAATGAAACATTATATTCCTTCATCAGGATTTTTGTCTGGTTTTGCACTCCAACAGGCACTGCCCGGACCAACATTTTCTTTTACCAGTTACCTTGGTGCTTTAAGTATGAAAAACTTTGGCTATGGTATGTGGGGGCAAATACTGGGTGGTTTTATCGGTGTTATTGGTATCAATTTACCAGGGTTAATTCTGGTTTTATTTATTGTGCCATTTTGGGATGATTTAAAAAAAATATCCCGCATTCGTCACAGCTTATCGGGTATTAATGCCGTTAGCGTTGGCTTTATTATAGCCGCATTTATTCTATTGCTGATACCAATGGGATTTAACTGGCTATTTATCGGTATTATGCTAACTACCTTTTTGTTATTGAATTTTACAAAAGTAAGTCCGCCTGTTATTGTATTGGCTGGAATTTTAGTTGGGTATCTATTTTAAATTTCAACAATTAAATTAAGATTGTGAATAAAAAAAGGGAAACCGTAAAGTTTCCCTTTTATAATATTTTTATTAAAATGGAGGATCATCATCATCGTGCATGTCGTTTCCTCTTGACGGCATAATTATCGTATTTCCTTGTGGTCTTGGATTATTAAAACTATCAAACGAAGCGGATGGTAACATGCCAGCGCTGGAATCTCCAGAGCCTAAAGAAGGTGCATTAAAATCTTCCTCCAAATCGGTAAACTTTACAAACTTACCAACGAATCTTAGCGGCACAATTCCGGTTTCACCATTACGGTGTTTAGCAATAATCACTTCACCAATACCCGCTTGCGATCTTCCTTGTTCATCTTCGGTAATTCCATAATATTCAGGGCGATATAAGAATAATACCATATCCGCATCCTGTTCAATAGACCCAGATTCACGTAAATCCGATAACATCGGTCTTTTACCTTGCAAACCCGGCCTGCTTTCTACCGCACGACTTAATTGTGATAGTGCTAAAACAGGTACATCGAGTTCTTTTGCAACAGATTTTAATGCACGGGAAATACTACCAATTTCCTGCTCACGGTTACCGCCACCTTTACCTTCGCCTTTACCATGCATCAACTGAAGATAATCGACAATAACCAATTGAATATCGTACTGGGATTTTAATCTTCGGCATTTCGCTCTAAATTCAAAGATGTTCAATGCAGGCGTATCATCAATTAATAGTGGTGCTTCAGTTAAACGACCAATTTTACTGTGCAGCTGCTGCCATTCCCATTCCTGTAAGTTTCCTTTTCTAATTTTTTCCTGCTCAATTTCGGCTTCGCCGGAAATTAAACGATTAACCAACTGTACAGAAGACATCTCTAAAGAGAAAACAACAGTTGGCTTTGCGAAATCAACGGTAGCATTACGTGCGCAGGTTAATACGAATGCCGTTTTTCCCATCGCCGGACGAGCAGCGATAATAACTAGATCTTGCTTTTGCCACCCGCCAGTAATTCTGTCCAATCCGGTAAAACCTGTTGGTACACCAGTTAAACCATCAGTTTTGGTTCTTAATTCTTCCAGGGTAGCTAATGATTGTTTGATAATATCGTCCATTTTCTGCGTATCTCTACGTAAATTGTTCTGGGCAATATCAAACAATCCCTTTTCAGCATGATCTAAAAGATCAAAGATATCGGTGGTATCTTCGTAGGCATTGGTAATTATATCTGTAGAAATCCGAATTAATTCACGCTGAATATATTTTTGAGAAATAATACGGGCATGGAACTCGATATTAGCGGCAGAAGCCACTCTATTCGTTAAATTGGTAATATAATATGCCCCGCCAACCATTTCCAGCGCACCCATTTGTCTTAATTCGGTGGTTACCGTTAAAATATCGACAGGTTTAGATTTTTCGAACAGCATGTGAATAGCTGCGAAAATCTTTTGATGTGCTTCGTGATAAAAAACTTCAGGTTTTAAAATATCAATTACGGCAGATAAAGCATCTTTTTCCAGCATTAAAGCACCCAAAACAGCTTCCTCCAGGTCGAGGGCTTGTGGAGGCAGTTTTCCAGCGGTACTCACCGTTGTGCTTAGTCTAGCTTTTCTTGCTGAGATACTATTTTTTCCGCCTTGTTCGTTATCCATACTCATTTTACAAAAGTAGCTATTTTTTAATCCCATTATCTGATTAAGTTACTAGCAGTTTGTTAACAAATTGATCTCGAATGAGATTCAATTTCAATGCTTCAGGGATAGATATACCTACTATTTGATAAATAAATGTGAATAACAGCAGATAGGTGATGAACAGAACCGTAATTTTAAATACTTTTGCAAACAATTTTATAGAATGGATAATTTTAGACGACCACAAAGGGTAAAAGAAAATAATGAATTTGTTTTTGGTATAAGAGCTGTAATTGAGGCGGTTAAAGCAGGTAGAGATATTGAGACAATCTATCAGCAGAGAGGGTTGGGCGGTGATTTGTTTTTAGAATTAAAATCCCTTTTAAAAGACACTTTAATCCCCCTGAATTCTGTTCCGGTTGAAAAACTAAACAGAATGTCGCAGAAAAACCATCAGGGCGTAATTGCAGTTATTTCACCCATTACCTATCAAAATATAGAAGATATTGTTCCAGCGGTTTTTGAAAAGGGAGAGGTTCCTTTGATATTGGTTTTGGATAGTGTTACCGATGTGCGTAACATGGGCGCTATTGCCCGCACCGCAGCTTGTGTGGGTGTACATGCAATCGTTGTTCCGCTAAAAAATGCTGCTCAAATTAATGCTGATGCAATTAAAACCTCTGCAGGTGCATTGTTTAGTATTCCAATTTGCAGGCATGCCAACTTGCATAAAACCTGCTTGTTTTTACAAGATAGCGGCTTGCAGGTAGTGGCGTGTACCGAAAAAACAAACGATTTAATATATGCTCCTGATTATACCATGCCAACTGCCATTGTTATGGGTTCAGAAGATGAAGGCATATCAGATGAGCTTTTACGAGTTGCCGATCACCTGGCAAAAATTCCAATGTCAGGGAAAATAGAATCACTAAATGTTTCAGTATCTGCCGGCGTAATTTTGTACGAGGCAGTTAGACAACGAACCATATAATTAAACAAAAAGAGCGCTAAAATTAGTTTTAGCGCTCTTTTTGTTTTAGGTTTACATTTTTTAAATGAACTTGTTGCCAAATCTTGATTTTACTTCAGCTACAAATTCTTTTACCTTTTGTTCCTCATCTCTAGGACAAATCATCAGCATGTTATTGTTTTCTACTACAATATAATCATGCAAGCCTTGCAAAATCACTAATTTATCTTTTGGTACATTAACCATGCAGTTAGATGAATCGAACATAATCACCTGTTCTGAAGGAATCACTGCATTGCCAACGTAGTCTTTCTCTGCCATTTCATAAATCGATGCCCAGGTACCCAGGTCTGACCAGCCAAAATCTGCAGGAAGCACATATACATTATCGGCTTTTTCCATAATTCCAAAATCAATAGAAATATTGGTGCATTGCAGATAGGCGTTATTTATAAAATTTTTCTCTCTGTCCGTATTCATATCTGATCTACCCAGATTGAAGATTTCATACATATCAGGCAAATGCTTTTCGAAGGCATTTAAAATAGATTTTGCAGACCATATAAAAATTCCGGCATTCCATAAAAAATCGCCGCTTTGAATAAACGACTTTGCCAGCTCTAAATTGGGTTTTTCAGTAAATGTTTTTACCTTATGTAAATCAGTATCAGTATTTAATACGTATTCAGTGTGCTGTATATATCCGTAACCGGTATCAGGTCTGTTAGGTTTAATCCCTAAAGTGATCAGACAATCATTTTTAGAAGCTGCATCTAACGATTGCGTAATCGAGTTTAAAAATTCGTCGATATTAGCAATTGTATGATCCGAAGGCGCAACAACAATAGTAGCGTTAGGATTTAATTCGTTGATTTTTAAACTACCATAAGCTACACAAGGTGCTGTGTTTCTTAACAATGGTTCAGCTAATATTTGGTTATCAGATAGTTCAGGAATTTGTTCCTTTACTAAATCTGAATATATCTCATTCGTTACAATGAATATATTTTCGGGCAGGCATACCTTTAAAAATCTTTCGTAAGTACTTTGAATTAAGGTTTTGCCTACTCCAAAAAAGTCAATAAATTGTTTTGGGTATTCCGTTCTGCTAACTGGCCAAAAGCGGCTTCCAACGCCTCCAGCCATAATTAATGCATAATAATCTTTATTCATTTTATGTTTTAAAATCACACTATTCCTTCATTCAAAAGATCGTGCAGGTGGATAATTCCAAAGTAAGTATTTTGTTTTAAGACTAACAACTGGGTAATGTTATTTTGCTTAATAATTTGTAGCGCATCAACTGCTAAGGAATCAAATTGAATGCTTTTTGGCGTTTTACCCATAATATCTTCGGCCTTCAAATCCTTTATCGTATGGTTGTTCTCCAGCATTCTTCTAATGTCTCCATCAGTAATTACACCAATAACCTGTTGTCCATCATCAACAACAGCTACAGCACCTAAACGGTTTTTGCTAATTTCAATTAAAACATCCTTAACAGAAGCTGATGGACTGATGGATGGTTTCTCATTTAGCAAGGCCAGATCTTGCGCTTTTAGGTATAATCTTTTCCCCAGGGAGCCACCGGGATGATATTTTGCAAAATCCGTGTCTTTAAATTCCCGGCATTCCAGCAAGCAAATGGCAAGTGCATCACCCAAAGCAAGCTGTGCGGTAGTGCTGGTTGTAGGTGCCAAATTATGCGGACAAGCTTCTTTTTCAAATGATGTATTTAAAATCAGGTCTGCTTGTTCTGCAAGAAACGATTCCAGTTCACCAACCATACCAACAAGTTTATTTCCAGCTGATTTTAAAAGTGGAACTAAAACTTTAATTTCTGGTGTGTTGCCACTTTTTGACAGACAAATAATCACATCATTCCGTTGGATCATTCCCAAATCTCCGTGGATGGCATCTGCAGCATGCATAAAAATCGCAGGTGTGCCTGTTGAATTAAATGTAGCTACTATTTTTTGCGCAATAATTGCACTTTTTCCAATACCCGTAACAATTACTCGTCCATCGCAGTTTAAAATGGTCGATACTACTTTCTCAAAGTCATCATTAATGTTTCTGGCAACATTTAAAATTGCTGCAGCTTCAAGCTTTAATGTGCTTATGGCCGATTGAATAATATATTTTTTACTTTTCAAAGAGAAAATATTTGTGGGTTGATACTTGAAATTCTTGTAAAATTATGTTATTTTGGATAGAAAAATAGCATCGCATATTTTATTACACAAAATGGACGTGAAAAAGTCGTTATTTGATAACCTGCAAAATTTTTTTGGGTTTGATAATTTCAAAGGTGATCAAGAGTCGATCATTACAAATATTTTAGAAGGCAATAATACTTTTGTAATTATGCCAACGGGCGGAGGGAAGTCTATTTGCTATCAATTGCCAGCACTAATGAGTGAAGGTACGGCAATTGTGATTTCGCCTTTAATTGCCTTAATGAAAAACCAGGTAGACCAGCTTAGGGCTTTTGGTGGAAATGACAGCATTGCGCATTTTCTTAATTCATCCCTCAATAAATCTGAAATTACTCAAGTAAAATCTGACCTGCTTAGCGGGCAAACTAAACTATTATATGTTGCGCCAGAATCTTTGGCCAAGCAGGAAAATATTGAGTTTTTAAACCTGATAAAAATTTCATTTGTTGCTGTTGATGAGGCTCACTGTATCTCAGAATGGGGACATGATTTTAGACCTGAATACCGGAAAATAAAACAGGTTATAGGTGGACTGGGAGATAATATTCCAATTATTGCTTTAACAGCTACAGCTACACCAAAAGTTCAGCAAGATATTATGAAGAACTTAGGTATGTCAGAAGCTACCTTATTTAAATCTTCATTTAACAGACCGAATCTTTTTTATGAAATCCGCCCCAAAAGAGATATTACCAAGGAGATTATAAAATACATCAAATCTAATCCAGGTAAATCGGGTATTATTTATTGCTTGAGTAGAAAAAAAGTAGAAGAAGTTGCCGAAGCCTTAAATCTGAATGGAATAAGTGCGCTTCCTTACCATGCCGGTTTAGAACCAAAGGTGAGAGCCGAAACTCAAGATAAATTCTTGATGGAAGATGCAGAGGTGATTGTAGCAACCATTGCCTTTGGTATGGGAATAGATAAACCCGACGTACGATTCGTTATCCATCATGATGTACCAAAAAGCATGGAAGGCTATTATCAGGAAACAGGCCGGGCAGGGCGTGATGGCGGAGAAGGGGTTTGTGTTGCTTTCTACGCTCAGAAAGATGTAGATAAACTCGCAAAGTTTATGAAAGATAAGCCGGTTTCTGAACGCGAAATTGGTACACAGATATTAAAGGAAGTGATTGATTATGCTGAATCCGGCGTCTGTCGCAGAAAGCAAATTTTACATTACTTTGGCGAAAACTTTAATGAAACAGGTTGCAATTGCATGTGCGATAACTGTAAAAAACCTAAAAAACAGTTTGATGCAGAACAACAATTATCTACATTATTGAATTTTATCGATAAGACAGGTGAGAAGTTTGATGATGCACATCTGTTAAACGTATTTTTAGGATTTGAAACTGCACAAACCATCGCCTATGAACACAGTAAGGTTCCGGAATTTGGTATGGGCAAAGCCGATGGTGAATTACTTTGGAAATCAGTGATTCGCCAAGCAGTTTTAAACAACTTCCTTTTTAAAGATATTGACAATTACGGATTATTAAAATTAACCAAGCATGGTAAAGACTTCATAAATAATCCTTATAGTCTTAAGTTTATTTTAAATGAGCCGATTGAAACTGGTGCCTCAGATGATGAAGATGATGTAAAGCAAGGTACCGGTGCATTAGATGCACATTTACTTCAGTTATTAAAGGATTTACGTAAGAAGATAGCAAAGCAAAAAAGTGTTCCGCCTTTTGTGGTTTTTCAGGATCCATCGTTAGAAGAAATGTGCACACATTATCCAATTTCTATGGAAGAACTTCGCCAAATTTCTGGTGTGGGTTCTGGTAAAGCAATAAAATTTGGTACACCCTTTATTGAGCTGATTAAGAAATATGTAGATGATAACGACATTGAGCGTCCGATTGACCTGATTATTAAAACACAGGCCAATAAATCGCAAATGAAAGTGTCGATTATTCAAAATATCGACCGGCAAATTGGCTTGGAAGACATAGCAGATTCTAAAGGAATTACTTACGAAGAAATACTAAAGGAGGTAGAGTCAATTGTAAATTCGGGCACTAAACTTAATTTGAATTACTTTATTGATGAAGTTATTGATGATGACCGGCAGGATGAAGTGTTCGACTATTTTAGAGCTGCAGAAAGCGATTCAATTGATGATGCGCTGAACGAGTTGGGGGAAACCGATTATACCCGTGAAGAAATCCAATTGATGAGGATTAAATTCATGTCGGAGTTAGGAAATTAGAGAAGATTGAGGCTAATTCTAAGTCGTTTAGTGATTAACCTCAATCTTATCCTTAAAATTAAAATATGCTCAACTACTTAGATAAAATAAAAAATACCGGGTCTGGAAATTTCTTTTTAATGGCTGGTCCATGTGCTATTGAAGGAGAAGATATGGCGCTTCGAATTGCAGATAAAATTATTTCCATTACTGATAAACTTCAAATACCCTATATTTTTAAAGGTTCTTACCGGAAAGCAAACAGAAGTAAGGGAAGTTCATTTACTGGAATTGGCGATGAAAAAGCTTTAAGAATTCTGGAGCGTGTTGGTCGTGAATTTGGTGTGCCAACGGTTACAGATATACATGAAAGAGATGAGGCGGCTATGGCCGCTGCTTATGTTGATGTTTTGCAGATTCCTGCATTTTTGTGTCGCCAAACCGATTTACTAATTGCCGCCGCAGATACAGGAAAGGTTGTAAACGTGAAAAAGGGTCAGTTTCTTTCAGCAGGTTCTATGAAATTTGCCGTAGAAAAAATTCGTGAAGCGGGAAACGACAAAGTAATATTAACAGATAGAGGGAACACTTTTGGTTATCAGGATTTGATAGTTGATTATCGTGGCTTGCCAGAAATGCAAAGCTTTGGCGTACCCGTAGTAATGGATTGTACACATTCTTTACAACAGCCAAACCAGAGTAGTGGGGTTACGGGTGGCAAACCTGAATTAATATCGACAATTGCCAAAGCGGCTATTGCAGTTGGTGCGGATGGCTTATTCATCGAAACTCATCCTGATCCGGCCAATGCTAAATCTGATGGTGCAAATATGCTTCATTTAGATTTATTAGAAGAGACGCTAATTAAGTTAATTAGAATTAGACAAGCCATTTTATAAAATTGACACCTTCAAAAGTATTTCTCAAGGCCGAATGGCGAAAACTTGCTTTAGCCCAGTATGCGGTTGATAAAGACGTACTTCTAAAGTATCTACCACCACATACAGTACTTGATGATTGGCAGGGGAAATATTATGTTAGTTTAGTTGGTTTTATGTTTGTGGATGTAAAACTTAGAGGTTTAAATATTCCCTTTCATACCAATTTTGAAGAAGTAAACTTGCGGTTTTATGTCAAATACAAAGATGGCAATGATTGGAAGCGAGGTGTAGTTTTTATTAAAGAAATTGTTCCCTTGCCAGCCATAACTTTTGTGGCCAATACCATTTATAAAGAAAACTACCAAACATTACCCATGAAACATGTTTGGATAGAACAAGCACATCAAATTGAAGTAGCTTATTTTTGGAAAAATAAAACCTGGAATAAGTTTTCTGTTACTGCATCTGCTAAACCAACAGAAATTGCTGTTGGCAGCGAAGAAGAATTTATTACAGAGCACTATTGGGGTTACACCAAAGTTGGATTGAACAAAACATCAGAATATGGCGTAGAGCACCCACGCTGGCAGGCTTACGGCATTAAAGATTATGAAATTGATGTTGATTTCGGGATAAACTACGGGGACGATTTTTCTTTTCTTAACCAAGCCAAACCCGACTCTGTAATGCTAGCAGAGGGTTCAGAAATAAGGGTTCTAAAAGGGAAGAAATTTTAATTTCTGATTAAACCTTCGTAATTACAAAAGAAGTTCTTCTATTATTTTTTCGCCCTGACTCTGTCTTGTTATCCGCAATTGGTTTGCTTGCTCCAAAGCCTTTAAAAGTGAGGCGTGTTGCGTTAATATTGTTTTTTAATAAGTACTCATAAACTGCATTAGCTCTGTTAAATGATAGTTTTTCATTTAGCTTTCCATCGCCAATATTATCTGTATGCCCTTGTATTTCAATATTCACAGTTACATTTTGATTTAAGAAATCTATTAATAAATCCAATTCTTTTATGGAGGCTGGGAGGAGGTTATACTTATTGGTATCGAAGAAGATATTTCTTAGCGTAACATTACCTCCCTGTTTAATTTTTTCGATATAAACTTCTAACTGGTAAGGTTTATTTAGATCATTCGCTTTTAACTCAAAGTTCTCCGAGTAAAAAAGATACCCTTCGGCATTAACATTGAAAAGATAATCGCTGCCGATAGGCATCACTGCCAAAAACTGCCCTGTTTCCGGATCGGTATAATCATCAAATACGGTTGTGTTAGATTTTAAATCAATTACCTGAACATTACTTTCTATCGTTTTCTTTGTGTCTTTATCCCGAACGATTCCTTTTACGTAAGAAACCTTCAATGGTTTAGCATTTTCTGGTATTCCAAAACTGTAAATATCCTGGCGGCCATAGCCCTCTTTTAAATTAGAAGAAAATAATCCAAAATTACCATCTGCGCTTACAATTAGTCCACTTTCATCATCAAAGGAGTTAATAGGATAACCCATATTTACAGGCTTTTTGAAATTGCCTGAATCATCCATGCGGCTATATAAAATATCTTTATTTCCAAAACCTGGCCAACCATCAGAAGAAAAATATAAAGTTTTACCATCTGCATGAAGAAAGGGCGTGTTTTCATCGTATGGGGTATTAATTTCTGGACCCAAATTGACTGCCGGCCCCCATTTAGCATCATCAGTGATGGTGCTTTTCCAAATGTCGTATCCTCCTAATCCCCCTGGGCGGTTACTAATAAAATATAATGTTCTTCCATCAGGACTAATTGCTGGTTGCGATTCCCAATATTCTGAATTTACAGGTTTGCCGACATTATAGGGTTCCCCCCAGTCTTTGCCTTCACGATGAGAAACATATATGTCACATCGTCCTAACCCATCAGGGCGGTTACAGCCTGTAAAAAATAAATATTTACCATCAGGAGAGATCGTTTGCGCACCTTCATTATACCTTGTTGTGTTTATCTTGGATGATAGCGGGGTAGCCAGGCTCCAGGAATTTTTTTTAAACTGCGATGTCCAAAAATCTTCGTTCCCGTTTACCTGTCTGGTGAAAACCATTGTTTCCCCATCCGCTGTTAAGGCCGGGAAATATTCTGCATCTGCAGTATTTACGCCATTACCAAGATTTGTTGGCGTGTATTTAACTGGTTTCTTGATTGCCATTGAAGCAAAATCACAATCTAGAATATGTTTTTTTGCTTTTTTTGCCTTATCGGATGGATTGGCTTGTATTAGAAAATCATTAAAATGTTGCTTAGCCTGATCGTATTCGCGGGTTGCAAACTCCATTTCAGCTAAATTAAATATCACTGCAGGCGCAATATTCTTGTTGAGCAAAAATGCTTTTTGAAATAGAATTTTAGCTTCTATGTATTTCTTTTGAAAGCGATTAACATCACCTAAAAGAATTAATGCGCTTAGAAATTGAGGATCTTCCGCAAGAGCCGCTTCGAGATTTTGAGCTGCAGCAACATATTCCTGCTTCTCAATGTATGGTCCTGCTTTTTCAAAAAAAGCCTGTGCTTTTCTATTTGATGAACTTTGAGCTTGAACTAAAAAAGTAAATACAATTAAAATAGAAAGAAACCAGTATTTCATTACATTAACAATTGGTTATCAAAGCTAATGTAATCTATTTAAGGAATATTTAAAAATTTGTGGGTTTGTAGTGAAATTTCCCATTTAGGGTTTGCCATAACATAATCAATAATCAAAGGTGTAATTTCTTTTGATTTTGACCATTCTGGCTGAAGATATAACTTACAAGTTGGCGATACCATTTCTGCATATTCTTCTGCCCATTTAAAGTCACTTTTGTTGAATACAATTACTTTTAATTCGTGAGCAAATGGGGTAATATCTGGCCTTGGCGCTTTAAATTTCTTTGGCGATAAACAAATCCAATCCCAATTACCAGAAAGGGGGTAAGCACCAGAAGTCTCGATGAAAGTTAAAATACCACGATCTTTAAGCTTTTTTGTCAGGTAATCGAGGTTATAAATGAGCGGTTCACCACCAGTAATCACTACCGCTTTACCAGGGAAACGGTCAGCATTTTCAACAATCACATCGGCAGGCGTGAGCGGATGCATTTCTGCATCCCAGCTTTCCTTAACATCACACCAGTGGCAACCTACATCACAACCGCCCAGGCGAATAAAATAAGCCGCCTTTCCCGTATTAAATCCTTCGCCCTGTATGGTGTAAAATTCTTCCATTAAAGGAAGTAATGTGCCGTCTTCTGGTATGTGTTGTTTCATTTTTGAGGTTGCAAATATCTTAAAAAAATATGGCTATGCAGAACTTCGATACAAAATAATGGGAAAGATGAAACAACACTGATATTTAAATAATATTTTAGTATGATGAATTGGTTAAAAGCGATGAACAAAAATCAAATTCCTTTAAATGGAACGATAAAAACCATCTCCATTAATGGAAAACAAATTTGCATAATTAACTGTGAAGACAAATTATTGTCATCACAATCAACTTGTCCGCATGCTGGTGGTCATTTTAGTGGCGGCTGGTGTAAAAACGGAAAATTGATTTGCCCGGTTCACCGGTATGAATATGATTTAGAAACCGGCAGGGGAGCGGCTGGACAAGGTGATTACATCAACATTTATCCGACAGAACTGCGTGATGATGGATTATATGTAGGTTTTGAAGAAAGCTGGTGGAGTAAGTTTTGGGGGTAAGAGGACAAAGAATAAGGTGTGGAAAAGGTTGACTGCTCATCATTAATCTTTATCCTTTTTCCAGATGCAAATGCTTTTTAAAAAACTCCTCACAGCTTAGTATTTCAATGTCTGAAAAGTGAAAATCTTCAATATCTTCTGTAATTATACATTTGCAACTAACAGCGTCAGCTGCATAATATTCCAGGCCATCTTCAATATCTAAAATTGATTTGTTCAATAAAGTAGCTAACGCACCTTCTGCCATATTTGGCTTAATTTCGATGTGTTGGCAAAGTGAAGCTATTTCAATTTGGTATGGAGAAAAAACTAGACGTAAAAAAAGCAACTCAATACTTGAGTTGCTTTTAAATTTTTAGAAGATTAATTCTTGCTTTAAGCTTTTAACTTTCTGGCTATTTATAAATCTCTTTTCTTGCTGATGATAAGGTGTTTTTCAATAAGCCTACAATCGTCATTAAGCCAACACCACCCGGAACAGGAGTAATGTATGATGATTGAGGAGCAACATTATCAAAATCAACATCTCCATAAAGCTTAAAACCCGATTTCGTTTCTGTTGAAGTTTCGCGGTTGATGCCCACATCAATAATTACCGCACCAGGTTTGACCATATCTGCAGTAATAAAATTCTTTTTTCCGATTGCGGCAACGATAATGTCGGCCTGTAAAACTTGTTCTTTTAAGTCTTTTGTTCGAGAGTGCGTAAGTGTTACTGTACAATTGCCTGGGTTAGCGTTACGAGCCAGTAAAATGCTCATTGGGCTACCTACAATATTACTTCTGCCAACTACAACACAATGCATTCCTGCAGTATCTATTTTATACTCTTCCAGCATTAACATAATGCCATAAGGAGTTGCTGGGATGAAGCATGGTAGATTCCGCATCATTCGCCCTAAGTTTACCGGGTGAAAGCCATCAACATCTTTACGATAATCAATTTTTTCAGTAACTTTTTCCGGATCAATATGCTTAGGTAAAGGAAGTTGAACAATTAAACCATCAACATCTGAATCTTGATTAATTTCTTCAATTTTAGCCAATAATTCAGCCTCAGTAACTGAATTATCGTACCTGTAAAGAGAAGATTTGAAACCTACCTTCTCACAGTTTTTCATTTTACTGGCAACATATGTTTCACTACCGCCATCGTTTCCAACCAGGATTGCAACCAAATGTGGCTTTCTGCCTGTTTCATTTAAAAAATCAGCAGCTTCCTCAGCAATCTGAACTTTAACTTTTTCTGATACGTATTTTCCGTCTAGTAATTTCATTCTTATGAGATGTGAGACGTGAGATAATAGATATGAGACTAGACGTTTCGGTCTCATATCTCAAATCTAATATCTCAAATCTATATTAATCCAATTTCAAAACTGCCATAAATGCCGATTGCGGAATTTCTACGTTTCCAACCTGGCGCATGCGTTTTTTACCTTTTTTCTGTTTCTCTAATAACTTCCGTTTACGAGAAATATCACCACCATAACACTTTGCGGTAACATCTTTACGTAAAGCACTTAAAGTTTCGCGGGCTATTACTTTAGCACCGATAGAGGCTTGTATTTTAATCTCGAACTGCTGACGCGGAATTAATTCTCTCAGTTTCTCGCAAATTTTCTTGCCAAAATCATAAGCATTACTGCGGTGAATTAATGAAGATAATGCATCAACAGGTTCGTCGTTGATTAACATATCTAAACGAACAAGATCCGACTTTCTGTAACCAACCTGATGATAATCAAAAGACGCATAACCTTTGGAAATCGTCTTCAACTTATCATAGAAATCGAATACAATTTCGCCCATTGGCATTTCGAAAACCAATTCCACCCGGTCTGACGTTAAGTAAGACTGATTTACGATTGTACCTCTTTTTTGGATACAAAGCGACATTACAGGTCCAACAAAATCAGCCTTCGTAATAATGTTAGCCTTTATATAGGGTTCTTCAACAGAATCTAACTTGCTTGGGTCAGGTAAATCTGATGGATTATTTACGAAAATTTCATCACCTTTTGTGGTATGCGCAATGTATGAAACGTTTGGAACGGTGGTAATTACCGTCATGTCAAATTCACGCTCCAACCGCTCCTGAATAATCTCCATATGCAACATTCCAAGGAATCCGCAGCGGAAACCAAAGCCTAATGCAGCCGAACTTTCAGGCTCGAAAACAATAGAAGCATCATTCAATTGCAGTTTGTGCATCGCTTCGCGAAGTTCCTCAAACTCATCTGTATCAACAGGATAAATACCTGCAAATACCATCGGTTTTACCTCTTCAAAACCTTGAATAGCGCCAACCGCTGGCCTTGCGGTCGTGGTAATGGTATCACCAACCTTAACTTCCCTGGCTTCTTTAATGCCAGAAATTATGTAACCTACATCTCCGGTTTTAACTACATTTCGCGGTGACATATCCAGCTTTAAAATACCAACCTCATCGGCTAAGTATTCTTTACCAGTATTGATAAACTTTACTTTATCACCTTTTTTAATTTCGCCGTTTACCACTTTATAGTAGGCGATAATTCCTCTGAAAGAGTTGAAAACTGAATCAAAAATTAAAGCTTGTAATGGTGCTTCAGGTTCGCCTACAGGTGCTGGTACACGATCAACAATGGCCTGAATAATATCAGGAATACCCATTCCTGTTTTACCAGATGCCGGGATGATATCTTCACGTTTACACCCAATTAAATCAATAATCTGGTCTTTCACTTCTTCAGGCATTGCGCCCGGTAAATCCATTTTATTTAAAATCGGAATAATCTCCAGGTCGTGCTCTAATGCTAAATATAAGTTGGAAATCGTCTGTGCCTGAATGCCTTGTGATGCGTCAACAATAAGCAAAGCACCTTCGCAGGCTGCGATTGAACGCGAAACTTCGTAAGAAAAATCTACGTGTCCAGGTGTATCAATTAAGTTGAAATTGTACTCAATATCTCCAACTTTATAATTCATTTGTATCGCGTGGCTTTTTATTGTGATGCCTCGCTCACGCTCCAAATCCATGTTATCGAGCAATTGCGCCTGCGCTTCACGCTGCGAAATTGTCGCTGTATATTCTAATAACCTATCGGCCAAAGTACTTTTACCGTGGTCAATATGTGCAATAATGCAAAAATTACGTATATGCTTCATCTTTGCGCAAAGATATGCTTTTTAATGGAATTTGTAGGGTTGAAAAATGGACGCATTTTACACTAATTTGTAAAGCAAATTCAGTGATTTTTTGGCTGCACTAGTCCTGCTTTTCATTTCAATCTTTTTGTGATCGGGTTATGCCTAAAATTTCTTCATTGGAGGAACGAAGTGTGCGAGCACTTTATAAGTAGAGTAGGTCAAAAAGTATTTTCACTTCAATCAGGTTTGTTAAATAAAAAAAAGGAGCACTATTCAAGTTTTCCGGCATTCGTTCCAGGCATATCTCGAAATGGTTTTCCATGGAGGCACAGAAATCATGGAATTTTTTTCACAAATATTATTTGTATTTATCCTGTTTTTTGTGGTTAGATATTGAAAAATAAATTCGTGTTTCCGTGGCAACTGAAAAACTAAACCATGGTTTTCTTCCATTTACCTTTTTTAAATAATATATATGCAGCGATTGCAATTCCAGCTTCAGCACTTGGTATAGCAATAAAAACACCAGTCGGGCCCATATATAAATACTTCGCTAAAAAGTAAGCTAAAGGAATTTGAAAAAGCCAAAATGCAAACACATTAATTTTTGTGGGTGTCCAGGTATCACCAGCACCATTAAAAGCACTGCTAAAAACCATCGCCGAACCATATATAACAAAGCCTAAACTTAAAATTTTTAATGCTTTGCTCGCAATCTCAATCACCTTTACATCAGAAGTAAAAAACGAAGCGAATAAATGGCCGCAGGTTAAAAACAATACACTTACAACAGCCATAAATATGATGATATATTTTAATGTCTGATAAACGGATTGCTCTGCCCGATCTATGTGGCCTGCACCTAGATTTTGTCCAACCAGAGTGGCTGCTGCATTGCTTAAGCCCCATGCGGGCAATAAGAAAAACATCATCAACCTTAAAGCAGTTTGATAACCAGCAGAGCCTTTATCGCCACCAGTAGTCGCCACAAGTTCTGCCAGGAAAACCCAGCTACAACTTGCAATTATAAATTGGAAAATAGCTGGTGCAGCAATTTTTATGATTGCTTTAATTTGTGTAAAATCAGGTAAGAAATGGCTTAACCTTATCTTCAATTTATTTTCGCCATTAAATAAATTGGAAAGTTGATAGGTAACGCCCAGGGCCCGTCCAATGGTTGTAGCAATAGCTGCACCAGTTAAGCCAAATGCAGGTACCGGGCCTAAGCCATTAATAAAAACAGGGCAGAGGATAATGTTTGCAATATTGGCAATCCATAAACTACGCATGGCGATAGCAGCATTACCTGCACCTCTAAAAATTCCATTTATTAAGAAAAGTAGAACGATGATAATACTTCCACTCATCATAATTTGAATGAAGTTAGTGCCGTGCGCTGCCGTTTCTACAGAGGCGCCCATTAAAATTAGAATCTCCTTAGCATAAATCAAACCTGCAATGCTGATTAATATATTAATTGCCACAGCAATCACAATGGTTTGCATTCCGGCTTTTGCTGCTGCCTCTGGATTCTTTTCTCCAATTCTTCGGGCCACTACAGCGGTAGCTGCCATACTTAGTCCAATAGCTAATGAATAGATTATGGTTAATACAGATTCTGTCAATCCTACAGTTTGTATTGCTTCACTGCTGTTTTTTAAGTGTCCAACGAAATACAAGTCAACCAAAGCGAAAACTGATTCCATCGCCATTTCCAGCATCATTGGAATTGCCAATAAAATAATTGCTCTTTTAATACTAATGGAAGTTAAATCAACCTCGTGACCTTTTAAGGACTGGACTAATAGCTGAAAAAAAGAAGATATTTTGCCCTGTGTCTTAATTGACTCTGACATATAATTTAGAATTAGAAATGTGAATATAAACCAATTAATATGTTTTTAAACATATCTTAATGTGTGGAAATAGGAGGAAATCCAAAGGTTATCTAGAACCTATAACGGATTGCGGATACTATCATGGTTTTTCTTTTTTGATGTGCTAAAGATAGAGAAAATTTTCTTGAATAGTATTTTTTCCCACCTAAGCAAGAAGTACAGGTATTTATATCTTATTATTGGATTGGTATTTCTAAATTGTGTTCTCAGTTCTTGGAAACATGACCGGGGCGTAGAATTATTATTTCATTGAGATGCTGAAATGAAATCAGCATGACTACAATTAAATGCTGTATGCTTTAATCATTTCCCCGGTAACCTTAGTGCCACGGCTTGTATTTAAATCTATTAAAACGTAATCAAAAATACCATCTGATGCTACTTTACCGGTTTTTTTATTAATGATTTCGAATTGAACTGCACAACCTTTTTCGTTCATGCTTAAAATTCCGGTTTTAATTAACATCAAATCGTTCATTAAAAGCGGCCTTTTGAAATTGATTTCTACACGACTAACCACCCATCCTAAGCCTAATTTTGTGAAATGTTCCCATGGCATGTTGTAGAATTTCTCCATTTGCTCATAGCGTGCAGCCAATACATAATCTAAGTACTTGCTGTTGTGTACGTGGTTAAACATATCTATATCATCTGGACGGACACGTAACTCACTTTCGAAAATGCTAAACTCGTTTTTTATCAAGGTAATTCTTTTTGCAAAAATAGGTTTTTTGTTTTATCTGAAAGATTGCATGAAAACTAAGTTTCTTACATATCTTAACTATAGTAAACCTAACTTAGCGAAAATACTTTTAAAATTGCAGAAACCATGAATTTGATGTCATTCTCAGGAACGAAGACCGAGAAGCGGCAACGAAGTAAGTGCGCAACTTATTAAACACATTCTTCGTTCTCTAGAATGAGAGAAGTCTAAAAGATTGTAGCGAGGGCGAGAGTGTTATCCGATAGAAAACGGAACCCTGCTTTCCAAATAATCAAGCAATTAGCTCAAATGCTCTATTTACAAATTGCACTTGATAATCAATAAAAATAGCTTACCTTTGCGCCATAATTAATTAATTTTTACACTTTAATATTATTCAAGAATGTATTTAAGTACAGAAAAGAAAGCCGAAATCTTTAAAACACACGGCGAAGTTGAAACCAATACTGGTTCAGCAGAAGGTCAGGTAGCGTTATTTACATACCGTATTGCGCACTTAACAGAGCACTTAAAGAAAAATCGTAAAGATTTCTCTACACAGTTATCACTTCAAAAATTGGTAGGTAAACGCCGCGGTATTTTGGCTTACTTATACAAAAAAGATATTGAGCGCTATCGTGCTATCATCAAAACTTTGCAGTTAAGAGATATCATTAAACAAAAATAAGCGAATTTTATCAGCAAAAAGCCATTCTGTAAAGAGTGGCTTTTTCAATTTCCTGTTAAATATTTTAACAGGATTTATTTTAGATAGGCTTTTTAATCTTATCTTCGTTTGCAAAAACAAAAACATATATAAACAACGGTGTGTAGAAAGAGGAAAACACATCATAATTTTATTTAAATGAATGTAATAAAAAAATCGTTCGATTTGGGCGATGGCAGAATTGTAGAAATTGAAACTGGTAAATTAGCGAAACAAGCTGATGGTTCGGTGGTAGTTAAAATGGGTGATACCATGTTGTTAGCAACGGTTGTATCTACCGTAGGTGCTAAACCTGGAACAGATTTCTTACCATTATCGGTTGATTATCAAGAAAAATATGCAGCTACAGGTCGTATCCCTGGAGGCTTTTTACGTCGTGAGGCAAGATTATCTGATTACGAGGTTTTAATTTCTCGTTTAGTGGATAGGGCTTTACGTCCACAATTCCCAAGTGATTATCACTCTGATACGCAAGTGATGATTTCATTAATTTCTGCTGATAAAAATGTAATGCCTGACTGTTTAGCTGGTTTGGCAGCATCTGCAGCATTATCAGTTTCTGATATTCCTTTCAATGGTCCAATATCTGAAGTACGTGTTGCTAAAATTGATGGTAAATTAGTTGTCAATCCTTATGCCAGCGATTTAGAACGTGCAACTTTAGAATTTATGGTTGCTGGTTCAGCTAACGATATTTGTATGGTTGAAGGTGAGTGCGATGAGATTCAGGAAGATGAAATGGTTGAGGCTTTAAAGTTTGCACATGATGCAATTAAAGTTCAATGCGCTATTCAGGTTGAGTTAACTGAAGCAACCGGTAAAACTGTAAAACGCGAATATAGCCATGAAGATCATGATGCTGATTTAAAGGCCAAAGTTTATGCTGATACTTATGATAAAGTTTATGCAGTAGCAAAATCTGGCTCAAATAAAGATGAACGTAAAGTTGGTTTTACTGCAATTATTAATGAATTTTTCGAATCATTACCAGAAGATACTGCTGATTTAACTAAAGCAATGGCTAAGCATTATTATCATGATGTTCAGTATGATGCAATCAGAAATTTATTGTTAGATGAAGGAATTCGTTTAGATGGCCGTAAAACTACTGAAATTCGTCCAATCTGGAGTGAAGTTGGTTACCTTCCTGCTGCACACGGTTCTGCTGTGTTCACACGTGGCGAAACTCAATCATTAACTTCAGTAACTTTAGGTAGTAAAGATGATGAGCAAATGATTGATGGTGCTTTCTTTAATGGTTACCAAAAATTCTTATTGCACTATAACTTCCCAGGTTTCTCAACAGGAGAGGTTAGGCCTAACAGAGGTGCTGGTCGTCGTGAAATTGGTCACGGTGCTTTAGCGCAACGTTCATTGAAAAAAGTATTACCACAAGGTGCTGAAAATCCGTATACTATCCGTATCGTTTCTGATATTTTAGAATCTAACGGTTCTTCATCAATGGCAACTGTTTGTGCCGGTACTTTAGCTTTAATGGATGCTGGTATTAAAATTAAATCTCCGGTATCAGGTATTGCAATGGGCTTAATTACTGATGAGAAAACAGGTAAGTATGCTATTCTTTCTGATATTTTAGGTGATGAAGATCATTTAGGTGATATGGATTTTAAAGTAACCGGTACCGAAAATGGTATTGTTGCTTGCCAAATGGATTTAAAAATCAATGGCTTATCTTACGAGGTTTTAACTAAAGCATTGTTACAAGCCAAAGAAGGTCGTTTGCACATCTTGAACGAGATGAAGAAAACCATTGGTGCACCTAATGAAGATTACAAACCACATGCTCCACGCATTGTTTCTTTAGTTATTGATAAAGAATTTATTGGTGCTGTAATCGGGCCAGGTGGTAAAATCATCCAGGAAATGCAACGCGAAACTGGCGCATCTATCTCAATTGAAGAAGTTGATGGTAAAGGTAACGTAGAGATTTTTGCAGATAACAAAGCTTCAATTGATGCAGCGGTTACCCGAATCCGTAATATTGTTGCCAAGCCAGAAATTGGTGAAATTTACCAGGGTAAAGTAAAATCAATAATGCCATTTGGTGCATTTGTTGAGGTGATGCCAGGTAAAGATGGTTTATTACACATTTCTGAAATTTCATGGGAACGTTTAGAAACTATGGATGGTGTATTGAAAGAAGGTGATAAAATCGAGGTTAAATTATTAGATATTGATAAGCAAGGTAAAATGAAACTTTCTCGTAAGGTTTTGTTACCAAGACCAGAAAAACCAGCAGCACCACAAGCGTAAATATAGCTTGTTGTCATCCTGAGCTTGTCGAAGGATAAATAATATAAACCCTTTCAGTTTTGCTGAAAGGGTTTTTTATTGTTAACTGTTTTGTTTAATAATGATTTTGTAACTTGCATTATTACTAAAATTGTATAATCACACCGTTTTGCGAGGCACGAATCAATCTACTTTATCATTAGAAAAAGCCTTAAGATTGCTTCCAGCCTCGTAATAATAAAAACATCATATTTAAATGAAAAGTATTATTGCCCCATCTATACTCTCTGCTGATTTCGGAAATTTGCAACGTGATATAGAAATGATTAATCAAAGCGAAGCAGATTGGTTTCACGTTGATGTGATGGATGGCGTTTTTGTTCCGAATATTTCTTTTGGGTTTCCGGTAATGGCTGCCGTAAAGAAACATGCTGTTAAACCTTTGGATGTGCATTTAATGATTGTAGAACCTGATAAATTTATAGCTGAATTTGCGCAAGCAGGGGCAGATCGGATTACTGTTCACTATGAAACATGTACGCATCTGCATAGAACCATACAGTTAATCAAGTCATTGGGATGTAAAGCAGGGGTAGCATTAAATCCGCATACGCCGGTAACTTTATTGCAGGATATTATTCTTGATTTAGATCTGGTACTTATCATGTCCGTAAATCCAGGCTTTGGTGGTCAAGCTTTTATTAACAATACCTACAAAAAAATACAAGATTTGAAACGTTTAATTCAAGGGGTGAACGAAGATTTAATTATCCAGGTGGATGGTGGAGTTGGTTTACAGAATATCGTTCAGTTAACAAGGGCCGGAGCAAATAGTTTTGTAGCTGGTAATGCCATTTTTGCTTCAAATAATCCTTCTGAAACCATTAGTAGTATGAAAGAGCTAACACAATCTGGTTTTTCTGTGTAATCGGGCTGTTAACAATTATCTATCACCCTTACACATTGTCTTCTATCAATAAATGCTCCAGGTAAGACTTATAATATTTCTACTCATATCCATTTCTGGTTTGGCTATAGCACAGCCTGTAGTCCGCCTATCTGGTACGGTTTTAAATGAAAATAAGTTGCCCCTAGCACAAGTTACCATTACCGTTTTAGGTCAGGCACATTCTACCGTAACCGATGAATTTGGAGACTATACTATATATTCCAGCGCTAAATCTTTTACAGTAAAATATTCCCTCCTCGGCTACCAGCCGCAAACTTTAAAATTTAACGAACGGCCAGGAGCAAGGCTTAATCAGTGGGTTATTCTAGTCCCTAACATTAACGAGTTAGACCAGGTTAATATCACCAATAAGCAAAATCAGCTTAGTAACAGTACCACAATCAACATTGCAGATATTTCTTCGATACCACTGGTTTCGGGAAATTTCGAAACCATGCTTAAAACCTTACCTGGCGTTTCTACCAATAATGAATTAAGTGCGCAATATAGTGTTAGGGGAGGTAACTTTGATGAAAATCTAATTTATATCAATGATGTAGAAATTAATCGACCAGTTCTAATCAGAAATGGTCAGCAGGAGGGCTTAAGCTTTATTAATTCTGAATTGGTAAGCAAGGCAAGATTTTCTGCAGGAGGTTTCGAAGCTAAATATGGCGATAAATTATCATCAGTGCTGGATATTAAATATGATAGACCTGATAGCAATCAAATTATTTTAAGTACAAGCTTGTTAAATACCTCATTAACAACTAAAAGTGTGTTGAAGAAAAGTTTCTTGCTATTAGGTCTACGTTATAAAAATAACTCAAGCGTGCTGATAAAACAGGATGAAAAGGGGAGTTACATGCCGAATTTTGCTGATGCACAGCTTCTGTATCAATATGATTTTTCACCAAGATTTAATATTGGCATTTTGGGGAATGTAAACCTGGGTCAGTTCAAACTGATTCCAACCAGTAGAGAAACTCAATTTGGAACGTTGAGTACCACACTCAGGTTAAATGTAGATTACACCGGACAAGAGATTGATAATTACCAAACCTTGGGTACTGCAGTTACGGCCACCTATTCTCCACAACCAAATCTGGTTATAAAATTCATTAACAGTTACTTTAATACTGTAGAAAGAGAGCGATTTGATATTAATGGGAGTTATATTTTTGATGAGGTAGATGATAGCTTTTCAACGCCTGACTTTGGTCCTGTTACTAAAAATAAAGGATGGGGCAGCTACTATAATTACGGAAGGAACAGCCTAAATACGCAGAATTTTTCTTCAGAAATAAAGGTTGATCAGAATTATAACAGCCACGTATTTTCATGGGGCTTAAAGTTTGACCGATCAAAATACGATGATCAGTTGAATGAATATAATTACACAGATTCGTCTGGGTATATCGTTCCCTCTGCATCAAAAAACATTACACTAAACAACGTAATCAAAGTTGAAAATAACCTCGACATTAAAAACTACAGCGCCTACATTCAGGATAGCTATTCTCTCTCTAATTATGCGGAACTTCAGCTAGGTGCCAGAGCGACATATAGCTCATTAAGTAAACAATTGCTCATTAGCCCAAGAGTATTAATTGCCTACCGGCCAAATTCCAATAATAAAATTTTAAGATTTACCGCTGGCGTTTATAAGCAACCGCCCTCTTACAGAACGATTAGGGACTTTTCAGGAAAGCTAAATACCTCACAAAAGGCGCAAAGTTCTTACAATACCTCTATTGGTTACGATTATGCCTTTGATGCTTTTGGAACCCGGTTAAAATTTACGTCTGAAGCCTATTTTAAATATTCTGATCGGCTTATTCCTTACAAGATTGATAATCTACGCATAAAATATTTAGCGGATGAAGTATCAAGAGGTTATGCTTATGGAGCTGATTTTAGTATTGGCGGTGAGTTTGTAAAGGATTTAGTTTCCTATTTTCGAATGTCGATATTGCATGCCAACGAAGATATAATCAATGATAGCTACGTTCAAAATGGAGAAAAAATTTTTCCGGGCTACTTAAAGAGGCCAACTGATCAGCGACTTAATTTCTCTGTTTTTTTCCAGGATAGGTTACTGAATAGTCCTACATACAAAGTTCACCTGAATGCTTTGTATGGTTCTCGTTTGCCAATTGGTCCACCATCTACAGATAGATACCTCGACAGGTTTTATATTCCTTCATATAAAAGAGTGGATATTGGTTTCTCAAAAGATTTTTTGGACGATTATGCATTGAGAAAACCAAAATTTCTGGATAAGAACTTCAGTTCAGTAATACTATTTTTCGAAATTTTTAACATGTTAAATATCAATAATACCGTTTCTTATTTATGGTTAAAAGATATAGATAATGTACAATATGCCATTCCAAACTATCTAACAGGAAGGCAGTTTAATTTGAAACTAATCGTTAAGTTGAAAAATTAGCACCACATTTTTGGTAAACAGGTTAAGCAGCTACCGGCTAAAAGCTTTAAGTAACATTTGATTTGCAAAAACAGCAATAAAAGCAATAGAATCTGCCACATTTTTAACAAAATTTAATTTTTTAGGATAAGATTTTATAGGCATAACTGCTTTTAAAATTTTACATTTACGCCCATAAAACATTATATAATAAGATGAAGCATAATTTTGGCGCAGGCCCTTGTATTTTACCTCAAGAAGTGTTTAAACAAGCTGCACAGGCAGTTTTAGATTTTAACGATGGATTATCGATTTTAGAAATTTCGCACAGAACAACCGAGTTTGAGGCAGTTGTTGCAGAAGCTGAGAAATTGGTAAAAGAGTTGTTAAATGTTCCGTCGGGTTATTCCGTTTTATTTTTACAGGGTGGCGCAAGCTTACAGTTTGCTATGGTACCAATGAATTTATTGGGCGATGGACAAACTGCAAGTTACTTAGATTCTGGTGTATGGGCTACTAAAGCTTTAAAAGAAGCTAAATTAGTAGGTAACGTAAACGTTGTTGCGTCATCTAAGGATGCTAACTATACCTATATTCCCAAGGATTTTGAAATTCCTGCAGATAGTGCTTATTTTCATTACACTTCCAATAATACCATTTATGGAACGGAATTATTTGATGTTCCGGTAACTAACGTTCCTGTGGTTTCAGATATGTCATCAGATATTATGAGCCGTGTAATTGATGTTTCTAAATTTGATTTAATATATGCCGGAGCACAGAAAAATATTGGTCCTGCTGGTTTAACAATCGTTATTCTTAAAGATGAAATCTTGGGAAAAATAGATCGTAAGCTTCCTTCTATGTTAAATTATCAATCGCATATTGATAATGGATCAATGTATAATACTCCACCCGTATTTTCTATCTATGTAGCGCTGCTAAATTTGCGTTGGTTAAAATCTAAAGGTGGTGTTGCAGAAATCGAAAAGGAAAATAAGCAAAAAGCTGAAGCACTATACCGCGAAATTGATCGTAATCCACTCTTTAAAGGAACTTGTGCTGTAGAAGATCGCTCCAAAATGAATATTTGTTTCGTGATGGAAAATGCTGAACTTGAAAAGCCATTCCTAAAATTTGCAGAGGAGCAAGGAATTGTTGGAATCAAAGGCCATAGAAGTGTTGGTGGTTTCCGTGCTTCTATGTATAACGCATTGCCAATTACAAGCGTGCATACTTTAATTGATGCCATGCAGTCTTTTCAGGAAAAACAAGAGAAATCAAATTAATTAAATTTTAACAGTATTGATTCTCGGTTATTGCCGCAGTAATCAATATTATAGTGAAATCATCTGTATGATTAAAATATTAGCAAACGATGGAATAGATCCAATCGGTAAAGAATTATTAGAAAAAGCAGGCTTTCAGGTTGATACGGAAACTATTGCGCAAGATCAGCTTGCCGAAGCTTTAAAAAATTATGATGCCATTACAGTTCGTAGTGCTACTAAAGTGAGAAAAGAACTGATCGACGCGGTGCCAAACATTAAATTAATTGGTAGAGGAGGTGTTGGTATGGACAATATCGATGTGGAGTACGCCCGTAGCCAGGGCATCGCGGTGGTAAACACACCCGCTGCTTCTTCATTATCAGTTGCTGAATTGGTTTTTTCTCACTTATTTACGGGTATTAGGTTTTTACAGGATGCAAACCGTAAAATGCCGGTAGAAGGTTCATCAAAATTTAACGACCTTAAAAAGTCATACGCTAAGGGAACCGAATTGAGTGGTAAAACAATCGGTATTATCGGTTTCGGTCGCATTGGTCGTGCAACTGCAAAAGTAGCATTAGGCTTAGGTATGAATGTTTTGGCTTATGATTTATATCCTTCTACATCTGATATTACCTTAGAATTTCAAGGTGGAAAATCAGTAAGTATTCCAATACAAACGGTTTCATTAGATGAGGTTATTGCGAATAGCGATTTCTTAAGTTTACATACTCCATTTGCCGATAAACCTATTTTAGGTAAAGAAGATTTTGCTAAAGTAAAAAAAGGTGTAGGGATTGTAAATTGTTCTCGTGGGGGAACGATTGATGAACTTGCTTTGATTGAGGCTTTAGATTCTGGTAAAGTTGCCTTTGCTGGGTTAGATGTTTTCGATAATGAGCCTACGCCCTTATCAGCTATTTTAACTCATCCAAAAATTTCATTAACACCACATATTGGTGCATCTACTAACGAAGCACAGGAACGTATAGGTACGGAACTGGCCACTTTAATTATCGAGCACTTTAAGAAATAATAATATTTTAAACTTCGCAGGTTTTAAAAGCCTGCGAGGTTTTTAAAAATTAGTACAACGCATTTGTTAACACCCAATACCGGTAACCTACTATTGCCTTTTGCATAGGCGTAAGCTTGGTTGGTTCTTTCTTATACAAACTTGGCAAAAGTAGTTTGTTTATCTTTAGCAATATTTTAAATAGTCCTTTTTTCATCTTTCAACTGGTAGCTTTTTAGTTTCTTATTGAAGAAATAAAATCCCCCGATCATGGTTAAAATCAAAAAGATGATCACGTAGACAGCAATGCTTTTGTTGTTTTTTTGAGATAATTCTTTTGTAAGCGCTGCATTTTGATCCTGAAGCTTCTTAATGCTGTGCATGTAAGTTTCAATTCTTTCCTGTGAATGATCTGCTACAGCTACTTTTTGCTGGTTCTGAAGATCTTTATATTCCATCAAAACCTTCAGCTCTTTAAAAATATTATTATCTGCCAATACCACCTCACGCAGAATTTCATTTGAATTTTTTATATCACGCTTGGTTTGCCAGCCGAATATTCCCGTACGCTGATTTAAGCTTTCATCATATTGTCCAAATCTTCTGCTACGCTCTGCTAATAAACTATTTACCTTAACTCTTTGTGCGGAATATGCAGTTGTATCTTGTTGGGCAAAACTTTGAATATTAAAAAATAATATTGATAATAAATAAAAATATTTCTTCATGTAATGATAAACGTGAAAAGAGTAGAAGTTGTTTGGAACTTAGTTCAATCGTTTATTTGTATTGGTTCATTGTTTAAACAACGACTATCCTTGTATAAGGGCAGACCAATGAACTATTAAACTAAACTAAGGATGAAACTCAACCCTAACAATATCTCCGAGATGTAGCCCCAATAAACCACTTGCTTTTCCTTTATTGATCGCAATTTCAAGGTGATTACTGATGCCAAACAGACAAAGTTTTTCCCCTTCCTGTACCTCATTATAATGCCAGCTCAACTGGGTAATGGTTTCACTTTTTCTAAAGTAGAGTGTAAAATCCCTGTTTTTCTGAATGCGGGTGAATAAATCTTTGGTAATATTTGTAATTACATTGCAAAATGTATCGATATAAACTACGCTTCCTCTAATGATATCTTTCTCAATTACAGGATGCAAAAGCATCTTTTGTTCAATTTCTGCTACAGGTAAACCAATATCTTTTAATTTACCGCCTTTAGCTAGATGTGTTGCCGCTTTCACAAAAATATCTACCAAAGGGAAATGCAGATATTTTAAATCCTGCATAATATTTAGCTCAACCACATCTTCCGGTACATCATCAAATAAGAGTGAAAATATTCCGTTATCAGCACCCACGAAATAATGATCACGATGTTTAATAGCGATATATTTAGTGTTTTCGCTATAAACCGAATCGATTCCAATAAGATGAACAGTATTTTTTGGGAAATACGGATATGCATTTTTTAAAACGAAAGCCGCATAAGAAATGTTAAAAGACGGAACTTCATGGGTAATATCCACTAAATTAACATTAGGCATAAGACTTAACAGACTACCTTTAAGGGCACTCTGGTAAAAATCTTTTGAACCTAAATCTGTTGTTAAAGTAATTATACCCATTAAAAATTCATTATTATTGCTTAACCTTGTGTAGATGCATAAGCGTGTGCAAATATTCAAATTTTAATTAATATAGCCCGATAACTTTTTAAAATACTACAGTTTGAACGAATTAAAATTAACACTGGATACCGTAAATCCTGCTCATTTTTGGGGGGCTAATAACGAAAATTATGAAATGATCAAGGGTGCTTTTGCCAAGTTGAAGCTTGTAGCGAGAGGTAGTGAAATTAAGGTTCTCGGTGATGAACAGGAACTTAAAGCCTTTGAAGAAAAATTTAGTCAGCTGGTTGCTCACCTTGAAAAATATAGTTCTCTAACAAATAATGATGTAGAAAATATATTAGGAGCAAAAGCAAATGGAGTTGTAAAAAAAGATGCGGAACAACCTGGCGGGGGTGGTGGAGAAGTAATAGTTTTTGGTACTAACGGCTTGTTAGTAAAAGCCAGAACTGCCAACCAGCGTAAAATGGTAACCAGCATTGCTAAAAATGATATACTTTTTGCAATTGGCCCGGCGGGTACCGGGAAAACCTATACCGCAGTTGCTTTAGCAGTGCGTGCTTTAAAGAACAAGGAAATTAAGCGAATTATTTTAACTCGCCCTGCTGTAGAGGCAGGAGAGAACCTTGGTTTTTTACCTGGCGATTTAAAAGAAAAAATCGATCCTTATTTACGACCTCTTTACGATGCTTTGGATGACATGATTCCGGCAGAAAAACTAAAATTTTATATTGAAAACAGAACTATTGAAATTGCACCGCTGGCTTTTATGCGTGGCAGAACGCTGGATAATTGTTTCGTGATTCTCGATGAAGCACAGAATGCAACTGATATGCAGTTAAAAATGTTTTTAACGCGTATGGGTCCAACGGCAAAATTTATTGTTACCGGTGATGTGACGCAAATTGATTTACCTAAAAAACAGATGTCGGGCTTGTTTAATGGTTTGCGTATTTTGGAAGATATCAAAGGCATTGATATTATTTATTTGAGTGGGGAAGATGTAGTTCGTCACAAATTAGTAAAAGATATTTTAAAAGCTTACGGAGATATTCAGTAAATCAGGGAGACCGTAGTAATACTATTATAGCCATAATGTTAATCCGAACGTTCGGGATAATAGTCTGAATTTAATAAGATGCTGAAATGAATTCAGTATGATTATGAGTAGAACAAAACAACTTAAACCTCGTAGAGCTTAATCTACGAGGTTTACTTTTTAGTAGATTATCTTCTATCATCCTCCCTCGGACTTTCCGACTTTTTTCCTATTTTTATGCCCTCATGAAAGCACTAAAAGAAACCAATTTTAATTTTCCAAATCAAAGCAATTTTTACAAAGGTAAAGTTCGCGATGTGTATACTATAGCCGATCAGTTTATGGTAATGGTTGTGTCAGACCGCATTTCTGCGTTTGACGTTGTCTTGCCAGAGGCTATTCCATTTAAAGGGCAGGTATTAAACCAAATTGCAGCCAAGTTTTTAGCTGCCACTCAGGATATTGTTCCTAACTGGGTTTTAGCTGTTCCCGATCCAATGGTTACCATAGGCCGTATTTGCGAACCATTTAAAGTTGAAATGGTAATCAGAGGGTATTTAGCTGGTCATGCCTGGAGAGAATATAGTGCTGGTAAACGTTCAGTTTGTGGTGTGTCTTTACCTGATGGATTGAAAGAGAATGATAAATTGCCTCAACCAATCATTACCCCAACAACGAAAGCATCAGTAGGGCATGACGAAGATATCTCAAGAGAAGATATTTTAGCAAAGGGAATAGTTTCATTAACTGATTACGAAAAATTAGAGGAATATACCTACGCCTTGTATCAGCGAGGTACTGAAATTGCCGCAAAAAGTGATTTGATTTTAGTTGACACTAAGTACGAATTTGGTAAAGCGGATGGGGTAATTTATTTAATTGATGAAATCCACACGCCAGACTCTTCCCGTTATTTTTATGCTGAAGGTTTTCAGGAACGCCAAAATGCAAATGAACAGCAAAAGCAACTTTCAAAAGAATTTGTAAGAAAGTGGTTAATTAAAAATGACTTTCAAGGTAAAGATGGACAAGTGATTCCAGAAATGACGGAGGAAATTATACATTCAATTTCTGAAAGATATATAGAGCTTTATGAAAAAATTGTAGGTCAAAAATTTATTAAAGCAGATGCTGATGCGATTTCAAATCGAATAGAGGGTAACGTGTTAAAAGCTTTGGAAACCTTATAAATTTTTCTACATTAGTAAATTAAAGATTAGAAGAGATGAAGTTTTCAGTAGATAAGCATGATAAATATGTAACCTTAAAGCTTAAGGAGCCTAAGTTTACCAATGATAATTCACCCGGTTTAAAATCAGAGCTGTATTTGCTTAATGCTGAAGGTTTTAAAAATATTATCGTTGATTTAAGCCACGTTAAAGCATGTACGGATGCGCAAGATTTAAGCTGTTTACTTGTTGGTGATAGATTATGTAAATCTGCCGGTGGATTGTTTATTGTAACCGGAATTAATGATGAGATTGCAACAATAATAGAATTATCAAACATATTTCAATCTATAACGTTTGTTAATACATTAGATGAAGCAACCGATTTTATCTTTATGGATGAATTGGAAAAAGAATTTCGAGGCGCAAAATAAGTGATGTTTTAATAAAATTTAAGCCTCGTAGTGATGAAAATCTACGAGGCTTTTTATATACTGATTATGATGAAATTTGAAGTTACGATTCTTGGTAGCAGCTCTGCAACACCTGTGTTTAATAGAAATCCATCTGCGCAACTTTTAAATTGTAACGAAAAATTTTATTTAATCGACTGCGGAGAAGGCACACAGCAGCAATTGATTAAATACAACCTTAAAGCTGCACGTATAGATTATATATTTATCAGCCATTTGCATGGAGATCATTACTTTGGTTTAATTGGTTTGCTATCAAGTCTTCACCTAAACGGACGTATTAAACCTATCCAAATTTTTGGACCACCACCTTTATTAGAGATTTTAGAACTTCAGTTTCGATATTCAGACACCGTATTAAGGTATCCAATTGAGTTTTTTCCGATTGATTCCAGTGAATCAAAGCAGATTTTTGAAAACCAGGATTTGACGGTTAATACCATTATTTTAAATCACCGGATTCCAACTACAGGATTTCTTTTTCAGCAGAAAAGACGGCAACGAAAATTAATTAAAGAAAAAACTGAAGATGTGCCAATGGCTTATTACACAGCATTAAAAAAGGGTGTAGATGTTGAATTACCTGATGGTAAAATTCTTAAAAGCGAAGCATATACCATTGCGGCAGATCCACCGAGAAGTTATGCCTATTGCTCAGATACAAAGTACGATGAGCGTTATTTCAATATCATAAAAAATTGCGATACGCTATACCATGAAGCAACTTTTACGCATGATTTGATTGATCGAGCCAATGAAACCCACCATACAACTGCCTTTCAAGCAGGAGAAATAGCTAAATTAAACGGTGCTAAAAAATTATTGATAGGTCATTTTTCATCTCGTTATAAAACCTTGCAAATGATTTTGGAAGAAGCACAGTCAGTTTTTGAAAAGACCGAATTAGCAATAGAAGGCAGAACATTTCAGCTTTAATAGCTACTCCTTAACTTCTTTATTGCTAATCCGGATTTATGTATTGACTAACTTAAAGCTTGTTCCAAATCTGCAATGATGTCATCAACATGTTCTAGCCCTACAGAGATTCTTAATAAATTTTTAGGCGTTTTGCTATCAGGCCCTTCCACCGAATAGCGATGTTCGATAAGACTCTCTACTCCGCCCAAACTTGTTGCCTGGGCAAATAATTTAACTTTATTAACTACTTTATTGGTGGCTTCTGCATCACCTTTAACTAAAAAAGATAACATTCCACCAAAATCGCTCATTTGTTTTTTAGCAATCTCATGCTGAGGATGAGTTTCTAATCCAGGATAAAATACAGCCTCCACATTGGGATGTCCTATTAAATATTGTGCAACTTTTTTTCCGTTTTCACAGTGTCCTCTCATTCTGTAAGCCAATGTTTTAATACTTCTGCAAAGCAAATAACAATCAAAAGGGGATGGAACGGCACCTCCGGTTTGCTGAATGTTTCTAATCCTTTCCCACAATTCATCTTTTTTAGCTGTAACGAGTATGCCTCCTAAAACATCACTATGTCCACCTAAATATTTTGTACTGCTATGCATTACAATATCAGCTCCCAATAAAATCGGATTTTGCAGTACAGGAGAAGCAAAGGTGCTGTCACAAACCAATTTTATGCGGTGAGCCCTGGCTATTTTAGCTATTTCCTCAATGTCTGTAACTTTTAGTAAGGGATTTGAAGGGGTTTCTATCCAGATTAATACGGTATTATTTTTAATTTTAGATTGGATTAAGCTTAAATCAGTTTGATCAACGAAGTCAAATTCGAGTATGTCATTGTAAATGGTTAATAGCTGCTTTTTAATTCCCCAATACATATCATCGGGTGCAATAATGTGGCTGCCAGGTTTTAATGCCTGAAACAAACTTAACCCACAATTATTACCTGAAGCAAATGCAGCTGCCTCTTCTCCATACTCTAATTTGGCCAATGTGTTTTCTAAAGCAGACCTGTTTGGATTGCTCACGCGACTATACATGTGCCCACCCGGGTAGCCACCGTCAGCATCGCGAAAAAAAGTTGTAGATAAATTGATAGGAGGTGTTACATCTCCGGTAACATTTTCAACAAGATTAGAAGCATGAATAGCAAGGGTTTCTAGTTTCATCGTGATTTATTTTGATATAATTTTCGGTTATAATTTATTTTCGAGTCGTAAATTTAGTTATCGTTATTGTTTTGGCAAGATTTATGTAAAGAGTTTTTCGAAATTAAACTTAAAGAAATGAAAAGATTATTTATAGCTATTGCTATTGCATGTTCTACTTTAGTAATGTTACAAAGTTGTAATACAGCAAAACGCGTAACTGCAGGTGTAACGGGTAGTAGAGGAACAGTTGTTCGCGAATGGGTGGTTAGCAACGTATCGTTAGAGGGTTTGCCTGATGGAGCTGTACAGGGTTTATTTGGCGAAAAATCATACAAGTGTTTCGAAGGCAGTACATGGAATTTAACCAACAGCGGAAACGGATCATATACGCTACCTGCCTCAAGTGCATGCGGTTCGGTAGTGCAAACTATTTTCTGGTCTGCAGCCCCAAAAGACCAAACCTTCCAGTTTAAAAAGATTTACGAGGGAGACAAAGCCAAAAATGTTACTGAAGGGTATCGTTTAATATTAACGGAGCTATCAAGCACACAGATGATATTAAAATCGCCGATAGAATTTGGTGGAAAAACAGCAAACATCATTTTAACTTTTGTTCCTGCTGCAAGATAATTTCATTTACCTATGGAATATAACAAAAAAAGCACTTCTGAAGAGAGGTGCTTTTTTTGTTAGCGACAAAATTTCAAATTCATTTTTGACCACAGAATAGGAAGGAATAGACAAAGATTTGGGATGTTGTTTTGCTACAGATTGCGTGTAATTTTAATTATTTTTTTGGTATCGATGCATAAATTATCATGGATTTAGATTCAACATAACGTTTTGTGGTTCTCCTCGCAATTGCAAAAGCAAAATTCAATGTTTATCTGTAGCTATTTGTGAATGATTTATTTTACTATATAGATTATTGAAGAAATCTTTGCATAATTTCCCTTGCTTTCTGGGGCAAGTCTAAATATTGAATGCTCATGAAATCTGGTTAGTTAGTTTTGGAATTTAAAATCTGCCAATCTACAGTAAACTCACGGTTTGTTACATCAAAATGATGTTCAAATCGGCTCAATATTGTATTTTTGTTCAAAATAAAATCAGAAATGAATACAACTGAACAGGTTGAAAAAATATTAGCTGATACATCATTATCAACTGAACTACAAAACATTGCACATAAAGTTCTCAATAGAGAACGAATAACTTTTGATGAAGGTGTTTACCTTTATGAGCACGCTGAATTGGGGTATTTAGGTGTTTTAGCCAATTTCATTAGAGAAGAAAAGCACGGCGATAAAACTTATTTTAACCGTAATTTTCATTTAGAACCTACCAATCTTTGTGTTTATGATTGTAAATTTTGTTCATATTCTCGTTTGATTAAGCAAAAAGAGGAAGGCTGGGCGCTAACGATGGAGCAGATGATGGATATCGTCAAAAAATATGATGATGAACCAGTAACTGAGGTGCATATTGTTGGTGGCGTTTTACCACAATACGATCTGGCTTTTTACGCCGCACTATTTACCGCAATACGTGAGCATAGACCTGATTTACACGTAAAAGCACTTACTCCTGTTGAATATCATTATATTTTTAAAAAGGCTAAAATTGACTATGCAACCGGCATGAAGTTAATGAAGGAAGCTGGCTTGCAGTCTATGCCTGGCGGTGGTGCGGAACTTTTTCATCCAGAAGTTCGCGAACAAATTGCAAAGGATAAGTGTACCGGAGAACAATGGTTAGCCATACACGAAGAATGGCATAAATTGGGTATGAGGAGCAATGCAACAATGCTATATGGCCACATCGAAAAGTTTTCGCATAGAGTTGATCACATGGAAAAACTTCGTGATTTACAAGACAGGACTGGGGGTTTCCAAACCTTTATTCCGCTTAAATTTAGAAATCAGCACAATCAGATGAGCAATGTTGCTGAATCATCAGTTATTGAAGATTTAAGAAATTATGCCATTGCCAGGATTTATATGGATAATTTCGATCACATCAAAGCATACTGGGCGATGATTAGCAGGGAAACTGCTCAATTATCACTCAATTACGGTGTTGATGATATCGATGGTACGTTAGATGATACAACCAAAATATACTCAATGGCAGGGGCAGAGGAACAGACACCGGCTATGAGCACTAAGGAATTGGTTAATCTGATTAAGCAGGTAGGAAGAATCGCTATCGAAAGAGATACGCTATACAATGTAGTTACTGATTTTGAACATGTTGTTTTCGAAGAAGAAAAGAAACCTGCTTACTATAAATTACCAGTCGTAAATTAATAATCGGATGAGTGAATGGAAGAATTTTTGCAATACGATTAATTACATTCAGTTCTTCAAAACAAATCATTCAATAATTTAGAAAATGAAAACTATTTACATCATCCGCCATGGCGAAACGGAGCTTAATAAACAGGGTATAGTACAGGGTAGAGGTATAAATGCTGATTTAAATGATACCGGGCGGGCACAAGCAGAAGCTTTTTATCAAACTTATAAAAACATTCCTTTCGATAAAATCTACACTTCAGATTTAAAACGTACCTGGCAAACGGTTCAAAAGTTTATTGATTCGGGTTTGCCTTGGGAAAAGCTATCTGGCTTAGATGAATTGGCGTGGGGAATTTGGGAAGGGAAGCCAAATACTGAAGAAGCTCGGGTTGCTTTTAGGGATATGTTGGAAACCTGGCAAAAGGGTGATTATACAGCCCATTTTGAAGGCGGAGAAAGTGTTAAAGATGTTTACGAAAGATTAAAACAACCAATGGAAGTTTTATCTACCAGACCAGAAGAAAAAGTCGTTTTACTTTGTATGCATGGAAGAGCAATGCGGGTTTTTCTATGTTTGTTATTAGATAAGCCGCTAAGCGAAATGACGGAATTTCCTCATCAAAATACTGTTTTATACAAAATGGGTTTTGAAGATGGTAAATTTTCTGTTTTGGAATTTAATAGTGCCGTTCATTTGGACGGTTTAGAGATTGGTTAATCTGCGACCTTGATTCGACAGCCAACAAAATAGCATATGTGGCCTATGCCTAACCAACTCGTCATTGCGAGGCACGAAGCAATCTTACTACTTTGGCCATTAGCGAACGCTTTAAGGTTGCTTCGTGCCTGGCAATGACGGCAATACTTTAAAAAACATTCAAATAACACCTTGAAAAAGATTAAAATATCGGCTGTTGCCTATACCAACACCAAAGCTTTTATATACGGATTGGAAAATTCGGATATTAAAAATAAAATTGATTTAAGTTTAGATATACCTTCAGATTGCGCAGCTAAAGTAATTAGTGGTGAGGTAGATATGGGTTTGATGCCAGTTGCTGCAATACCACTCGTTCCTAATGCTAATATTGTTGCTGATTTCTGCATAGGCAGCGATGGTGCAGTGAATTCTGTTTTTATTTTGAGCGATGTTCCTGTAGCTCAAATCAAAACTTTAAAGCTTGATGCGCATTCCAGAACCTCGAATAACCTGGCAAAAGTTTTACTTCAGTTTTATTGGAAGCAGGAAGTTGAATTTATCACTGATTTATCTGCGCAAACCGATGCTATTGTACTAATTGGCGACAGAACTTTTGGTAAAACAGGCAATTATGCATTTGTCTATGATATGGGAGCGGAGTGGAAAAATTTTACTGGCCTGCCATTTATGTATGCTGCATGGGTTGCGAATAAAGAAATTCCGGAAGCATTTAAAAAAGAATTTAATGCGGCTTTAAAATTCGGCTTGGATAACAGAGATGAAGTATTAAAACAATTGCCTGCTGTAGCAAATTTTGATTTAGAAGATTATCTTCATCATAAACTTCAATTTGAAGTATCTGAAGATCGTAAAAAAGCTATGGATTTATTCTTAAACTATATCGAAGAACTCAAGAAAGAAAAGTATAAGTAAAAAGGCAATCTGTAATTTCAGATCGCCTTCCTATATTTTAATGTGCTTTCATTTTTCCTGCTATGGTTTCCAGTGCACTTTTCATCTTTGTTAAAGCACCGGCAATTGCCAAATCATAGTTGTCGCCGAGGTTGGTTACTGCAAGAGGCTCTTTTCCTATAATTTTAGCTTCAAGCAGGCAACGCTTGTCGTCTAATCCATCTTTACTGCCATTTTCATCTGATAGATGAACTTCAATTCTGGTAATCAAATCGCTGAAACGGCTTAAAGCAGTGTTAATTTGCGATTGAATTTTGTCTTCGTATTCCTGGTGTATCGTTAAATTTTTGTCGGTGTTTAATTGGATTATCATAATTGAAAATATTAAGTTAAACTGAATAATTAACATAAAACTAAATGAAACGTTTTAAAATTAACTCCCAAATCTGTTAAGGTGTTGATTGTGAGATTACTTTGTTTCTAAACCTGATAGGAACGAACATCCCGATTCAAGGATCACTATCTTTATTTCTTCATGCTCTACTGGCATTTTTGCGCTGGTTTAATCGGGATAAAGTGAATAGCAGGACTGCATGATCCTAAATGTAAAAAACGGTTCATTTTCAAATTATAATCCACAATAAATTGAAGATCAGTTACCCTGGGCATTGAGTAATAATTACACTCACAATCTTTCAACTTTTCAACAAAACCACTTTTAAATGCTTATTCGTATTATCTTTATAGCTTTTGCAAATTAAATTCAGTTTTGGCTAAAGATACGAATAAAGAAACCCCGTTAATGCAGCAGTACAACGCAATTAAGGCGAAGTATCCGGGTGCACTTTTACTTTTTAGGGTTGGAGATTTTTACGAAACCTTTGGCGAAGATGCCATAAAAACAGCTCAGATCTTAGGAATTGTACTTACCAGGCGAGGCACAGGGCCAAATGGCGGCGCATTGGAATTGGCTGGTTTTCCACATCATTCTTTAGATAATTATCTTTCTAAATTGGTAAGGGCAGGTGAACGTGTAGCAATTTGCGATCAGCTGGAAGACCCTAAAGCAACTAAAACTATTGTTAAACGCGGTGTTACTGAGCTGGTTACTCCTGGAGTAGCTTATGGCGATAATATTGTAAATCAAAAATCGAACAATTATTTAGCTTCAGTTTTCTTTGATAAAGCGCAGATTGGAATTTCATTTTTAGATATTTCAACCGGAGAATTTTTAATTGCTCAGGGAAACATTGATTACATTGATAAACTTTTACAAGGATTTAAACCGACAGAGGTTATTTTTCAAAAATCGAAACGCCAGACATTCATAGAACAGTTTGGTGACCGCTTTTATACCTTTGGTTTAGATGAATGGCCTTATACTTCGGATTATGCTGAAGAAACATTAACAAAGCATTTCGATGTTACTTCATTAAAAGGTTTTGGGGTCGATCGCTTACAAAGTGCTATTGTCGCTGCCGGTGTGGTTCTGCATTATCTGGGGGAGACAGAGCACCGTAATCTACAGCACATTACATCAATTAGCAGGATAGAGGAAGACCGCTATATGTGGCTTGATCGCTTTACGATCCGTAACCTGGAGCTGGTTAATTCGCCTAATGATAACGCCGTAACCTTATTTGATATTCTGGATCATACTTGTACCCCCATGGGTGCCAGACTGCTTCAAAAGTGGATTATAATGCCACTGAAAGAATTGAAACCTATTCAAGAGCGTTTAGGAATGGTTGATTTTTTCACTAAAAGCGAAGAATTACAGCAGGAGTTTTTAACACATATCAAGCAAATTGGCGATTTGGAAAGATTAATTTCTAAAGTCGGTTTGCAAAGGGTTGGTCCAAGGGAATTAGTTGCCTTGAAAAGAGCACTAACTCATATTGAAGCTGTTAAAATTTTAGCGGCTCATTCTAAAAATCCTTTTCTGATTAAAATTGCAGATCAGCTTAATCCTTGCGTGGCTATCCGCGAACGGATTGAAAGAGAATTGCAAGCAGAACCACCAGCTTTATTAGTTAAAGGTAATGTTATTAACGATGGGATAGATGAAGACCTTGATCGTTTACGCAAAATTGCTTTTGGAGGTAAAGATTATCTGGTTCAAATTCAGAAAAGAGAAGCTGAAGCAACCGGCATACCGTCGTTAAAAATTGCTTTCAATAATGTTTTTGGTTATTATTTAGAGGTTACACACACGCATAAAGATAAAGTTCCTGAAGGTTGGATTCGCAAGCAGACTTTGGTAAACGCAGAGCGGTATATTACCCCTGAACTTAAAGAGTATGAGGATCAGATTTTAGGAGCGGAAGAAAAGATTCAGGCAATAGAAATTCGTTTGTATAATGAATTAATGTACGAAACGGCGAGTTATATCAAGCCTATTCAGCTCGATTCTTTTTTAATTGCCCAGCTTGATTGTTTGCTCTGCTTTGCGCAACTGGCAGCCAAAAATCATTACGTGATGCCAACGGTAAACAAAGATAAAGTGCTGGACATTAAAGGCGGCCGTCATCCGGTTATTGAGAAACAGCTGCCTGTTGGCGAGGAATATATTACTAATGATGTTTACCTGGATACAGATTCACAACAGATTATCATGATTACCGGTCCGAACATGGCGGGTAAGTCGGCCATTTTAAGGCAAACAGCTTTAATTGTGCTTATGGCGCAAATGGGTTGCTTTGTACCGGCTAAGGCTGCTGATGTTGGTTTAGTAGATAAGATTTTTACAAGGGTAGGTGCATCTGATAATATTTCTTCGGGAGAAAGTACATTCATGGTAGAAATGAATGAAACAGCCAGTATTTTGAATAATATTTCAGATAATAGTTTGATTTTGCTAGATGAAATTGGTCGTGGAACGAGTACCTACGATGGTATTTCAATCGCCTGGGCAATTGCCGAATTTTTACATCAGCATCCAACATCAAGACCGAAAACGCTATTTGCTACGCATTATCATGAGTTAAATGAATTGGCCAATACCATGCCCCGGATCAAAAACTTTAATGTTTCTGTTAAAGAGATGACCAATAAAGTAATTTTTCTTCGGAAATTAATTCCTGGTGGAAGTGAGCATAGTTTTGGTATTCATGTGGCTAAAATGGCGGGGATGCCTCCGAAACTAATTGGTCGTGCTAACGAAATTTTGAAGAAATTAGAAATAGACCGAACGGAAGGCCAGAGCATTAAAGACAGTATTAAAAAGGTGCAAAACCAGGCTTATCAATTACAGATGTTTGCCGTTGATGATCCGGTATTAGTGAAAATTAGAGATACCCTAAATAATTTAGATGTAAATGCACTAACTCCTGTTGAAGCTTTGTTGAAACTCGATGAGATACAAAGATTAATTAAAAATTAGTGTAAACAAAACAGATAACTAGTAAATCGCAGATTAAATGAATCCATAGGATTTGAGAATAAATAAAATATGATCAACATAAAATACTCATTTTGGATAATTTTTGTTCTAACCATTATTCTTTCCTCTTGCGGAACGAGAAAATACACTACCCGACCTGAAATTGCATCAAAGGCTGCTGATGCAATGGCTAATTTAAAGAGTAAGCAACTGTACCGGTTTATTACTGATTGGACGGGCGTTAAATATCGTTTTGGAGGTTTAGATAAAAACGGAATTGACTGTTCCGGGTTTGCCTTTTTATTAGAAAAGGAAATTTACGGTGTAACATTACCTCGTATTTCTCGTGATCAGGCGAATTTTGCCAGAAAGAAAAGCTACGGTGCCCTGCAGGAAGGCGATTTAGTATTCTTTTCCTTTGGAGGTAATGATGTAGATCATGTTGGTGTTTATTTAAATAATGGATTTTTTGTGCATGCCAGTACAACCAGAGGCGTAATTGTTGATGATTTAAACTTACCTGCTTATCAGAGGGTTTTAGTTAAATCAGGTTCGGTGAATTAAAATCTTCAACATTTTAATCCTTATAATCTAACAATGCGTATCCTTATTATAATCTTTCTCTCCATCATTACATATTCTGTTAATGCACAGGTAAAATTACTCACGCTGAGTGATTTGGACAGGCGCATAGCTGCCGGAAAGGATACTACCTACGTCATCAATTTTTGGGCAACATGGTGTGAGCCTTGTGTAGCAGAACTGCCACATTTTGAAAAGCTTAGCATTGCCAATGTAAACAAACCAGTTATAGTATTATTGATCTCTCTTGATTTCAAATCCAAACTTCAGCGCTCCGTTATTCCTTTTGTTAAAAAGAATATTATCTATGCTGAAGTATTTCTGCTGGATGAGCCCAATAAGCAGGATTATTTTGCCAAGGTTGACCAAAAATGGTCTGGAGCTATACCGGCCACTTTATTTGTCAATAGAAAGACAAGACGTTTTTACGAAAAAGAATTTTCCGAAGAAGAATTAAAAAATACTTTGATGAACTTTAAATAAGATTCATAATTTAAAACCATATAAGTTATTTGATTGATTACAAATAACTTATATGGCAATTGCATCATATTGAGTTTTACAGATTTATTTCCATTTCTTCAGTAAGGGGATTTTAGAAATTAGTAGCGGTTGCCAGATCTTTCCACGCTTCCATATCTTTTTGAACATCAGCAATTTTAGTTTTTGCAACATGGTAAGCATCGGGGCCTAAAAATAAATGTAGCGGAGCAGTTTCACTTTCTGCAGCAGCAATCATAACATCAGCAGCCTTTGCCGGATCTCCTGGTTGCTGGTTGTTAATATCATTTTCATGTGCAGCCTGCGTTTCCCTGACTTCTTTATATTCATTGATAGGATTTAGGGGTGTTGATAATGAACCAGTTGTTAAAAAGTCTGTTCTAAAATAACCTGGTTCAACAACTGTAGCTTTAATTCCGAATGATTTAACCTCTGCTGCAAGCGATTCTGTAAAGCCAGCTACCGCAAATTTTGTAGCACAATAAATTCCAAAGCCCGGGAAATTACCTGAAAAACCGCCGATTGAAGAAATATTAAAAATATGTCCGGATTGCTGTTTTCTCAATTGAGGAAGCACTTTTCTAATCACATTTAACGAGCCGAAAACATTTACATTAAAGTTTTCACGCGATTCCTGATCACTCAATTCTTCTAATGCGCCAAGCATACCATACCCGGCGTTATTTACTACAACATCTAACCGGCCATACTTACTTATGGTTTGGCTAATCGCTTTTTCTACACTTTCCTCACTTAGTAAATCAACTGATAAGGGAAGAAAATTTTCGAACTCACCTACTGCTTTCGATAAATCGTTCAAATTTCTGGAAGTAGCTGCCACGGCGTATCCTTTGTTTAATAATTTTTTTACCAAGGTAAGTCCCAGCCCTTTTGATGCGCCTGTAACGAACCATACTTTTTTGTTTTCCATGATTTTGTTTTTTTAGTATTCATTGTTGCAAAGCATGAAGTGATCCTATTGCCATAAGCGCCTCAGCCTGCAAATAATTATTTAATAATTCGTTGAAATCGTTATGGCTTTCCAGTCCTGATATTCTTTTCTTAACGCTTCGTTCTTAGCAGTTGCCCGCCGTAGTGCATCGTTTCCTAATAATAATTGAACTGGTGGTGTTGGCATGCTAACCACAGAAATCATTGCTGCAGCTGCCTTTTCCGGATCACCAATCTGCTCGCCGTCCATTTTTAGGTATTTAGCATGTACAGCACGAACATCTTCATATTCTGCAATTGGGTTTTGAGGTAATACCAGTGAATCTGATGTGAGAAAATTAGTCCTGAATGCGCCAGGCGCTACAACTGTCACTTTAATTCCAAATGCTTTAACATCATCAGCTAAAACTTCAGATAAAGCGATTACCGCCGCTTTGGTTGCAGAATAAACCGACCAGCCCGTAGCACCTGCAATCCCCGCGATTGAAGCAATATTTATAATGTGCCCGGAACGTTGCGCCCTCAAGTGTGGGCTTACTTTTCTGATGACGTTTAGAGTTCCGAAGACATTAATATCAAATGCATTTCTGGTTTCTTCGTCTGTAAGCTCTTCAATACTGCCACCAATACCATAACCCGCATTATTAATCACGACATCAATTTTTCCAAATTGGGCTATTGTAGCGTTAATAGCTTGCTCTACGCTTAATTCATCCTTTAGGTTTACAGCTAACGGAAGAAATTGTTTAGAATTGGAATTTACATCTGCTATTAAATCGTTTACATTTCTTGATGTCGCCGCAACGAGCTGTCCAGCTTTTAATAATTGGATCACCAAGCTTAGTCCTAATCCTTTAGAAGCCCCACTGATAAACCAAACTTTTTTAAGTCCCATAATTTTATCTCTTTTATTAAGACAAATTTAGTGGGAGATTTAGCATCTGATATTACGTGAATCAAACTGATGATTACGAAATTCAAACAATTCTATATGCCGTGGGTGTGAGGTTAGTGAGTTTTTTGAAAAAGTTATTGAAGTGAGTTGGCTCTTCAAAACCTAAACAGTATCCGATTTCTGAGATATTCCAATCCGTGTGTTTAAGTAATGCCTTGGCCTCACTCAATAATCTTTCGGTTATATAGTGGGTAGTTGTTTTACCTGTCGTTTCTTTTATAGCTCTATTCAGGTGATTAACGTGTACTGAAAGCTGTGAGGCATAATCCTTTGCTGATCGCAAAGTAAATCTCTGCGAAGGATTTTCAATAGGGAATTGTCTTTCCAGCAACTCGGTAAATACAGCAGTGATTCTAGAATTTGCATCAGGATGCTTATATAAGGTTTCTGATGGGTTTGTTTTTAATGCAAAGTGAGTAATTTCAGTTGTGAAATTTCTGAGCAAATCATATTTATAGATGTAATCACTATTTATCTCATCAATCATTTTTTCAAAAATAGATGAGATAATTTCATCCTGCTGTTGATTTAAAACATACGCAGGTTTTCCGCCAATTGCAAACATGGGCAGCTCACTCATGTTACCACGAATTTTCTCGGTAAAGAATGCTTCAGTAAAGATGCAGAAATATCCTCTGATGTCACTGATTTTGCCACTTGCTAGTTCCCAGGTGTACGGAACCAGTGGGTTGAAGAACATTAGCGCAGTTCCATTAATTTCTATACTTTTATCAGCATAATGGTATATGTTATGCCCGCGGTTGAGCGCTATTTTATAAAAATCCCTTCTACTGTAACTCATCGGCGGTTTATCATCACCAACGCAATCTTCCATCCTGAAAACGTTAAAATGCCCAATATCCTTTTTAAGGGTGTCTGGTAAAAATTCAAATTTATGTTGATAAAAATCTTCCAGGCTTTGTGTATTGTTCATGATTCAAAGTTACAAAATTCAAACTAACACTCCTCTAAATTTTGTTAATCTCAAAATGGTCTCATGTTGAAAAGGATATTGGGATGAGATACTAATTTTGGTGATAATATCAATCAATATATATTTGGGCTTTCAATTTTCAATTGTTATGACTGTAATTTGCCGGGTTGTTCGAGAAGTAGAGCGGCTTTTTATTCTTATACAACGTACTTAATACTATTTTTTGAAGATACATCTGTAAAGGTTTTTCAATTGATGTCACCATTAGTTGATACCGAATTTTCAAAAGAAATTGGTTGCCGCAACGGAATCAAAGCAGCAGTTGTGGCAGATGAATTTATTGCTGCTATATCAAAACATGAATATGAAATTCACTTTGGGGATACGGCTAAAATATAGGAGTTGTTCCTTTAATCACCGCAATAAGTATTGCATATCATCAATAGAAATGGACAATCAGAGAAAGAACTGCCTTTAGAGGAGATGTTTTTTTGTATTAATTATCGCAGGTTTACGACAAGAATTGTCACCTTTGCGGCAAACAAGCAATATATAAAATTAACAATCGCTTAATATCAGATATTGAGAAATTCTTTTTTGATTAAGTATTGTTGAACTTCATTCTGTACGCAGGACAAATTAAATTAATAAAAATGAAACGAGTAGTTGTTACTGGATTAGGTGCGATAACGCCCCTTGGAAACACGGTTGAAAGCTTTTGGAAGAATATTTTAGATGGCAAGAGTGGCGTTGGGCCGATTACTAAATTTGACACCACTAAATTTAAAACACAGTTTGCCGCTGAAGTTAAAGACTTTGATGCCACTAATTATATCGATAAAAAAGAACTTAAAAAGTTTGATCTTTTTACACAGTATGCAATAGCTTCAACAGATCAAGCTATTGCTGATGCAGGTTTAGATTTCACCGTTATGACTGATGACCAGCTTGCAGAAGTTGGTGTAATCTGGGCGACAGGCAATGGTGGTATATCTACTTTTGAGCAGCAATTGGCAGAGTTTCACCAGGGTGATAAAACACCCCGATTCAATCCTTATTTTATTCCTAAAATGATTGTTGATATTGCGGCTGGTGTTGTTTCGATCCGCCATAAGCTTCGTGGTCCAAATTATTGCACTGTTTCAGCTTGTGCATCATCTAATACGGCTATCATCTGTGCCTTTGATACCATTCGTTTAGGTAAAGCAAACATTATGGTTGCCGGTGGATCTGAGGCTGCAATTACCGAAGCGTCTGTAGGTGGCTTTAACGCAGCTCAGGCGCTTTCCAAAAGAAACGACAATCCGGAAACGGCATCAAGGCCATTTGATGAATCGAGGGATGGTTTTGTAATGGGTGAGGGCGCAGGTGCTTTGATACTAGAAGAATTAGATTATGCCTTGAACCGTGGTGCGACTATTTATGCGGAGATTGTTGGAGGCGGAATGGCCGGTGATGCTTATCATTTGACAGGAACGCCTCCAGATGGAATTGGCGCAACTTTAGGTATGAAAAAAGCTTTGAATGATGCTGGAATTTCAGCTGATAAAATAGATTATATCAATGCACATGCTACTTCCACTGGCTTAGGCGACATCAGCGAATTGGTGGCTGTAAAAAATGTTTTCGGGGATTTACCAGTTGTAGTCGGTGCATCAAAATCAATGACAGGCCATCTACTGGGGGCTGCCGGTGCAGTTGAAAGTTTGATTAGTATTCTGGCTATAAGAGATGGCATTATCCCTCCGACGATTAATACCAAAAAATTGGATGAAAAAATTCCTGAAGATTTAAATATTGTGCTTTCAACACCAATAAAAAAGCAAATTAACTATGTTTTAAATAACACATTTGGTTTTGGTGGTCATGTGGCCAGCACAATATTTAAAAAATTCGAAGTATAGTTATTTATCCATTAAAAGATTAACCAACTCTTTTAATTCTTCAAGCTCATGCTCTAGCTTAGCAATACGATTTTCCAGCTCTTCATTGGGTTGGAAAATTGTTTTGTGTGGTGCTTGTTCCTGCTCCAGATATTCCGCCTGTTCGCCAAGTAAATGAACAAACCGAGCTTCCTTTTGTCCAGCTTTTTTGGGTAATAACTTTACGAATGCAGGTTCATCTTCAGCAAGTTTTTGCAGTTGTTCAGAAATTTCTTCTATGCTTTCAAATTCAAATAACCGCCCTGAATTGCTGTTGATTTCGCCCGGTGTTAACGGCCCGCGTAATAATAAAAGGCAAAGAATAGCAAGTTCAGATGGTATCAGTGGATAAACAATTCCCAGATTATGTTTATATTTAACTACACGACTTCCACCTCCTGTAGCTGTGGATATTAAACCTTTTATCTTTAAAGAATTTAAGGTTAAGGTTATGGTTTCCTCATCATAATTTACTACTGGATTTCTGGAGCTTTTTTGATTGCATGCAGCCGTTAAGCTATTTAGTGTCATCGGATAATAATCAGGAGTAGTTCTGCTTTTTTCAATAAGTGATCCCAGCACACGTTGTTCTTCTGCCGATAAATCAGGTAGGGGTTTGATATCTTCCATATGATAAAAATAGACAATGAGTTTGCATTTCGGAAATTTAATTCATCGTAATTTCAATAGATTGAATAATCGCAACATTATCAAATTATTCTTTTCGTGCCATATTATTAAAAGCGATATAGCAGTCGGATTTGCTTTATGATGGCAATATCTTTATTAGAATTGTTCTAAATTTCTTAATACTTGCCTTTTGTAGTTTAGATTACCGAACTTAGAATAACTACATCTCAAAAACAGACCATTATGCTATCACCAGATACGGAATCCAATCACGGCGATTCCAGAAGGGATTTTCTAAAAAAGAGCTCGCTGTTCACTGCTATTGCTTTAACGCCATCAATCGCTGTCAGGGCTGCCGAAAGTCAGGCCTACGAAAAATTTGCTGAGCTTTTTGAAAAAATCCCACTCAACATTACCATTAACAATAAAGTTTACAAAGCATTCATAGAACCAAGAGTAACGCTTTTAGATTATTTGAGAGAGGAATTGCATCTCACCGGTACGAAGAAAGGTTGTGATCATGGTCAGTGCGGTGCCTGTACGGTTCATGTAGATGGTCAGCGGGTGAATTCTTGTTTGAGCTTGGCGGTAATGAATGAAGGTAAGAAAATAACCACCATTGAAGGTTTAGGAAACGGTGAGGAGCTACATCCCATGCAAGCGGCATTTATTAAGCATGATGGATTCCAATGTGGGTATTGTACTCCGGGGCAAATCATGTCGGCAGTAGCTTGCGTAAACGAAGGACATACTAAATCACGTGCTGAAATTAGTGAATATATGAGTGGAAATATTTGTAGATGTGGGGCTTATCCTAATATAGTTGATGCAATAGTTGAAGTTTCGAAAGGAGAAAGCAAAGCATGATCAATTTTCAATATTTAAGAACAACCTCCGCAAAGTCGGCTTTATCATTAGTGGTTAAAGATAAAAATTCAAAGTTTATCGCCGGAGGTACAAACCTGATTGATCTAATGAAGAGAGGTGTTACAGCACCTGAGAAACTCATAGACATCAACCATATTCCCCTGAAGCAAATAACCCTAGCGGGAGATAAAATCATTATTGGCGCCCTGGCTTCAAATACGGACGTTGCAGACCACCCCTTGATAAAAGAAAAACTCCCACTACTTTCCATGGCATTAAATGCAGGCGCATCGGCTCAATTAAGAAATGTAGCCACTGTTGGAGGGAATATGATGCAACGAACGCGTTGCGGTTATTTCTACGATACCGAAATGCCTTGTAATAAACGCCAGATAGGTTCTGGTTGCGGAGCGATTGGCGGATTTAACCGAATGCATGCCATATTTGGAACATCAGATAAGTGCATTGCCGTGCATCCGAGTGATATGTGCGTGGCTTTAACTGCACTTGATGCGGTTGTTGTAGTATCAAATGCCAAAGGCGAACGTAAAATTTTATTTAAAGATTTCCATCGCCTTGCGGGAGACACACCGCAGATAGACAATAACTTAAAATATGACGAACTTATCGTTCGTTTAGAGATTCCAGTCAATAATCTGGTTAAAAATTCTCACTATCTAAAAATCAGGGATAGGGCTTCTTATGCTTTTGCATTGATTTCTGTTGCCGTTGGTATGGAAATCTCAAACGGTAAAATTTCTGATATCCGTTTAGCAATGGGTGGTGTTGCGCACAAACCTTGGAGGTTAACGGATTCCGAAAGTTTTTTAAAAGGAAGGGAAGCTACTGTATCTAATTTTGAGCAGGCTGCAAAGTTAGCAATGGAAAATGCCAGAAGTTTCGGGGAAAATGATTTTAAACTTCAGTTAGCACCCAATGCAATAGTTGAAGCTTTAACACTAGGAACATCAAAAGTTTAGCCATGATAAATAATATTTTGAAAGAGGAAACCGATCGTGTAGATGGTATTCTGAAAGTTACTGGTAAGGCTAAATATTTTGCTGAATATGAGTTGCCAGGGATAACTTATGGGGTTTTGGTAACCAGCATCCTTACCAAGGGTAAAATTGCTTCGTTGGATACCAAATCCGCGGAGAAAGCTCCTGGCGTAATTGCAGTAATTTCTCATTTAAACAAGCCTTCTGCACCAGGTTACGAGCAGGAAGGTGGTTCGCCATTAAAAATATTTTATACTGATAAAATATTCTTCAATGGGCAGCCCATTGCTCTTGTTGTGGCCAATACTTTTGAAAGGGCTACTTACGCCGCATCATTAGTAAAAGCAACTTATTTAAAGGAAGATTTTAATACCGATTTTGAAAAAGCAATTACTGATGCTAAAGCTAAGAAGCTTCAAGGGCAGCCAGATTACAAACGGGGGATTGAAAATGCTTATAAAAACGCCGATGTGAAAATTGAGGCTAAATATCACATTCCAATTGAAACCCATAACCCAATGGAGCTCCATGGTATTATTGCCGATTGGCGACCGAATGATCAGGTTACGGTTTATGCAAAAACCCAGGGTGTAAAAGCAACTCAGGGTACCATTGCAAATGTGTTTAAAATACCTGCGGAAAACATTCAGGTTAACTCACAATTTGTTGGTGGCGGATTTGGTATGGCTTTGAGAACCTGGCCGGTGGAAATTGCTACAATAATGGCATCTAAACATATCGGGAAACCCGTAAAGTTGGTGCTAACCCGAATGCAAATGTTTACCATGGTAGGCAATCGCCCTGCTGCTGTGCAAACTATTGGTTTGGGCGCTAATAGAGATGGTACCTTAACTGGAATTACGCACAGGGCTTTTGGCGAAACTGCCGTTTATGAAAATTTTACCGAAGGTGTGGTGAACATGGCAAAATTTATGTACCAGTGTGAAAATGTGAATACACAATACACGGTAGTTCCTGTAGATTTAGGTGTGCCCATTTGGATGCGGGGCCCTGGCGAAGCGACAGGTGCATTTGCACTAGAAAGTGCTATTGATGAGTTAGCTTATGCTTTGGATATGGATCCGCTGGATTTTAGAATTAAGAATGATCCAGAGCGTGACCAGCAACGCAATAAACCATTCTCTGATAAAAATATAAAAGAAGCTTACCGTATCGGTTCTCAAAAAATTGGATGGAGTGAACGCAAAAATAAACCAGGAAGCCTCGTAGATGGCTCATGGAAAGTAGGTTATGGTGTGAGCATTGGTGTGTTTAACGCCAACAGAGGAAAAGCTAGTGTAAAAGGTGTTTTAAAAGCCGATGGAACTTTGGTTTTGCAAAGTGCTACAAGTGATATTGGGCCAGGCACGGGCACTGGAATGACCCTAATTGCAAGTAAAATATTAGGCATTCCCGTTAGTAAAATCACTTTCGAGTTGGGTGATTCTTCCTTACCACCAGCCCCAAGTCAGGGTGGTTCTGCTACTTTATCAACTGTTGGTTCTGCTGTAAATGATGCCTGCCTTGCTTTAAAATCGACGATTGCTGAATTAGCTGCAAATTCCAATATGGATGCTACATCAAATTTTGTAGATGTTTTGAAGAAAAATAATCTTCCGTCTATCGAGGTTACAAAACAAAGTCAGGCGGGTAAAGAAAGAGACGAATATTCCATGTATTCCTTTTCGATACATTTTGTTAAGGTTAGGGTGCATAGTTTAACAGGCGTTGTAAAGATTGATAAAATTGTCTCAGTTGGCGATTCAGGAACGATTGTTAGTCCGAAAACGGCTCGTAGTCAAATGATTGGTGGTGCGGTAGGCGGTGTGGGCATGGCGCTTCATGAAGAATCGGTTATCGATCATCGATATGGCAGATACATTAACAATAATTTTGCAGATTACCATGTTCCTGTAAATGCTGATATTCCTGAAATTGAAGTCTATTTTATCAATAAACCAGATCCTTTTATTAACCCTATGGGTGCGAAAGGTATGGGAGAAATTGCTCTAATAAGCTTTTCGGCAGCTGTAGCAAATGCCGTTTTTAATGCCACCGGAAAACGAATCAGGACATTGCCAATTACGCCTGATAAAATTCTGAAAAGCGTTTAAGAAGCGGAAATGAATTCAGTATGACGAAGGTTTATAGTCAATGATATAGATTTACAAAAAATAGATATAATATGATTGCTGCAAAAGGATATGCTGTTCACAGCCAAACCGATAAATTGGCTCCATGGAATTTCGAGAGAAGAAATGTAGGGCCTAAAGATGTTTTAATTGGAATTTTGTTTAGTGGTATCTGCCATTCAGATATTCACCAGGTGCGGAGCGAATGGGGACCGGCTCGTTATCCAATGGTACCAGGGCATGAAATAGTAGGGCGTATTGCTGAAGTTGGCAGTGAAGTGACCAAATTTAAAGTTGGCGATTTAGCTGGCATTGGCTGTATGGTTGATAGCTGTAAAGAATGCCCAACCTGCCAAAATGGACAACAACAGTTTTGTGAAAAAGGAGAAACAGTCTGGACTTATAATAGCCTTGAACGCGATAAAAAAACGCCAACTTATGGCGGTTATTCCAATAAAATTGTTTGTACGGAAGAATTTGTAGTTGGAGTTTCTGAATCTTTACCGCTTGCTGGTGTAGCACCTTTGCTTTGCGCCGGAATTACAACTTATTCTCCTATTAAAAGGTGGGGAATTGGGAAAGGTCATAAAGTAGCAGTTTTAGGCCTGGGTGGCCTTGGCCACATGGCTGTTAAGTTTGCTGTAGCTTTTGGTGCTGATGTTACTGTCTTAAGTACTTCACCTTCTAAAGAGCAAGATGCTAAGAAATTAGGTGCTCACCATTTTGTAATCACTAAAGATCCTGAGGAGTTGAAGAAATATGCGAAACATTTCGATTTTATTATCGATTCAGTTTCAGCGCCACATGATTATGAAATGTATTTAAAATTATTAAATATTAATGGTATACACATTTGTGTTGGCTTACCGCCTGAGCCATTGAAATTTCCAGGATCTGCTTTAATGCATGGCAACAGGGCTTTAACTGCATCCAGCATCGGTGGGATAGAAGAAACTCAGGAGATGTTAGATTTTTGTGCTGAACATGATATTGTTTCGGAAGTTGAAGTGATTAATATTAATTACGTTAACGAAGCGTATGAGCGTGTGTTAAGCAGTGATGTAAAATATCGATTTGTAATTGATATGGCTACAGTTTAAGATTTGAGCAGGAGAAAGCCTGCGTAAATTAAACCTGATGGAAATGGCAGCCCCGAGGAACGAGGGCTAAAATGGACAGCAGGGCTGCATAAACCAAAATGTGATGCTTTTGCTTTACAAAAAAAGGATTAAATAAAAATGGCGAATCAGAAGATTCGCCATTTTTGTAAATATGAAATTGATTTTATTTGCCGTATGTAGCCGCTAATTTTAATGCCTCATAAGCATTTACAATACCACCGCTGATGCATAAATCTGAAAATGGAACCGAAACAGATTCTGCATTTTCATCATCACCTTTCTTATAAGAAACATTATGGTTAACCTTTGTAACCGATTTTACAATGATTTCTTTAACCTGCGCAGCAGATAATTTAGGATAATAAGAGCGAATTAATCCTGCTAAACCAGCTACCACAGGCGAAGCCATACTGGTTCCGTTTAAGTCTTTATATTTAGAGCCTGGTACAGTTGAATGAATTTTAACACCAGGAGCGAATACATCTACCTGTGTTTTACCGAAGTTAGAGAAGCTTGCCTTAAGTGTTTCATCATCTTTAGGACCAGAAGCACCAACGGTAATCCACGATGCAATAGTTTTCTCATCTAAATCTTTGTGATTAGGGAAGTTATTTTCAGTATCGATGTCTTTATTTTCGTTACCCGCCGCCTGAACGATTAATACATCCTTCGATGCTGCATATTTCATTGCTTCGTTTACGACTGCTTTATCCCAGCTGTAAGCCTTACCAAAACTCATGTTGATAACTTTTGCGCCATTATCTACAGCATAACGAATTCCGTTGGCAACATCTTTATCACGCTCATCACCATTTGGTGTACAACGAACGCCCATAATAGCTACGTTATCAGCTACGCCCATAATTCCAAGGTTATTGGTTCTATCGGCTGCAATGATACCTGCTACGTGAGATCCATGCATTGCATCAGGTCCTGCTACATCATTGTTACCATAGAATTTCTCTTTTGAATCATTAGGATTATCGCCAACAATGGAACGGGGATCATAATCTACATTTAAATTATAATCAGCCTGGCGGGTATAGTAATCCACACCTTCCTGTATTTGATCGTCATAAAAATCTTTGAATGTTCCTTTTTCCAACTGTTGCGCCATAACAGCTTGTATACGTTGTTCTCCTTGGTTGCCAGGTTTAAAGTTTTTAAAGTCTTCAGCAGTAGGATTTTCTTTTCCAATTTTTTTAACTACTTCATCCAATGCATTCTTAAAGCCTGATATGCCTGCCAGGCCTTGTTTAGCTTCGGCCAGCTGTTTTTCAAGGTCAGCTCTTCTTGCTTTAAATGCTTCATAATCAGCTTTGTCTTTTTCTGCAACTGTAGCATCGGTTGTATTGGCAAAACGAACCTGATCACGGCGTACTAAACGGGTTAGTTCCAGAGTTTCAAAGTTGATGGATTCTTTCGGGCCACCAATAAAGTTCCATCCGTGAATGTCGTCAGCATAACCATTTTTATCGTCATCCTTTCCATTCCCGGCAATTTCTTTGGCATTTACCCACATAATCCTTTTCAAATCTTCATGCGTAGCTTCCACACCACCGTCATTTACCGCAACAATAACTTTTGTCGATTTTTTGCCCTTCAAAAGTTCTTTATATGCTTTTTCTGTGCTGATTCCGAATGTAGAATCAGTTTTAAGATCAAGATTTTGCCAATTTGCTTTTTGAGCATTAGCCATAAAAGGCACTGCGCTGACCACAATAGCACTTAAGAGCGCCTTAAAAAGTTTATTCTTATTCATTTGCTTATTTTTGTATTAAACGGCGAAAGATAATTTTAATTTTTCATAATAATGAAAATGTATTAAAAATGATGATGTACTGATGATATAAAAAATCCCGGTTGATGCATCATCAAACGGGATTTTTAAACTATAGGGAGAAGATTTTACTTCAATCCCTGAGAAATTTCTTTGGCTTCGACATCATGTTGTTGGATAACCGCTAATGTTTTTGTAGCCCATTGCTTTAAAGATGCATCTTTGTTTTGGACGCCATCTTTAAAGAGTGCAACAGTTTTCTCATGATCTGTTACCATCATACCCATATAATGTTTATCAAATTCAGCACCAGTGAGCTTTTTCATTTGGTCGAGGTGCATCTGATCTTCTGCAGGTAAAGCATCAGGTGTGATAATTTTTTTCTTGGTAGCGAGTTCTTTTAGTTCTTTGTTTGCCTTACTGTGGTCGGCAAGCATTTTGGCAGCAAAATCTTTAACCTTTTGGCTAGAAGCGTTAGTTGCCGCAATTTTAGCTGCTTCAACTTCCATAATTCCACCCACTGCGGCTTTTCTTAAAAATGTACCGCCAGCTTCATCCAATCCTGTTTCAATTACTTCACTGCCTGCAACATGATTTCCGTTCACCATGTTAGTGTCGCCACTTACACTGTCTTTTTTAGTGGATGACTTTTTATCTGCAACCTCGCAAGATTGAAAGCTAATGGTCAATGCCAGTGCAGTTGATAATAAGAATATCTTTTTCATAATTTTCCCTGTGTTGATGTTTTTGTTAAAACACCAGAATTTAGGAAAGGTTTTTAGTTCAGGTATTTCAAAGGTTTGAATAGGCATCCTTTACTACTATTCCCATCTGGCGCTCAGGGTGTTGAATGGCGGAAAATCCAAATTGCTCATAAAGGCCGTGAGCATCTAAAGTAGCTAACTGATAACGACGCAGACCCTGCAGATCAGGATGAAAAATCATAAATGACATAAGTTTTTTCGATAAACCTAAACCACGATACTGTTTCAGGATGTACACATCACATAACCATGCAAATGTAGCGCTATCTGTTATCCAACGGGCAAAACCAACCTGTGCATCATCCAAGTAGATTCCAAAACATAATGAATTGTCAATCGACCGTTGCACTACGCCTAACGGAATTTTTCTGGCCCAGTATGATTCCTCGCTAAGATATTGGTGAACAGCATCAACCTTAATCCGCTCTTTATGATCTGAAAATACAAAACCGTTTTCTATGATCTCCATTTTTATGTATTAACGTTGAAGAAAAGTGATGATAATTTTAATTACGCATATTGATATACTGCAAAGGCTGATCAAAATCTTCGCCACGACAAAGGGAAATAACGGCCTGTAAATCATCGATTTTTTTTGCAGTAACGCGAACCTGGTCGTCCATAATGGCAGCCTGCACCTTTAAGCCGCTTGCCTTTATTTTCGCTACCACTTTTTTTGCAGCTTCTTTATCTAAACCTTCTTTAATGGTAATTTCCTTGCGGATCATGTTTCCCGATGCAATGGTTTCTGTTCCAAAATCCATACTTTTTGCGTCTAAACCTTGTTTCATCATTCTGGAAATTATAGAACCCTCAATTGCTTTTAATCGCATATCATCTTCAGTAACAATTGTTACCACATTAGTTTTTTTGTCCAGATCAACAGTACTTTTTGAACCATTGAAATCAAATCGGTTTAAGATTTCTTTTTTTGCATTATTTATAGCGTTATCGAGTGTTTGTGCATCCACTTTACTTACAATATCAAAAGAAGGCATGTTTTTAGCTTTAGAGTAAAAAATTAATTAGATTTATTTGAAATTAAATCGGTCTCACAAAAAAACGAAAAAATATATGAAAACCACTAAAGCGAAGGCCCAAAAAAAAGCAACTAAAAAAGATGCAAAGAAACAATTGGAGCAATCTATCACTTCACAATTTTTAGAGGTGATTAAAAGTTTAGGACACGATGCTTCAGAAATTAGTACAGAAGTTGCCAAAGCCAGTAAAAGGGTAGCCAGAAAATTAACCAAAAAGTTTACGGTTATTAAATCAGATGTTGGGCATAAAATTGATGATATATTAAAGTCGTCAAAATCAACTGTTAAAGAGGTTGCTAAGCCGGTTGAAAAAGCAAAAAATAAAGCTGAAAAGACTGTAAAAAAAGTAGTTGAAAAGGCCGTTTCAAAAGCAAAGCCTGTAGTACAAAGCGTTAAGGTTGCTGCAATAGCATCAGAAGAAAAAGTAGAAAAACTATTATCAAAACCAGCGGTTACAGTTAAAGCTAAAACACCTGCTAAAGCAGCTGCGCCGGTTACTAATGCTAAATCAGATGTTAAAAAAGTACCAACCGAAAATAAAGTAGCAAAAGAAGTTGTTGATGGTAGTAAGCCAGCAGCGAAGTCAAACCTACAGAAAACGCTCAAAACCAACACAAAGAAGCTTTTATAACAATAGTAGCAATAAGTAGATGTTAAATTAACATTAACACCTTTAATTCTTAACATCGATTTAACAAATTTATTTGCAGTTTTGAGCATCCCTGTACCAACAGGGATTTTTATTTTATTAAATGAACAAGAAAAAAATACCTTTTTTAAACCGGGAAATAAGCTGGTTACATTTTAATGATCGTGTATTGCAGGAGGCAGCCGATGAAACTGTTCCGCTTATAGAAAGGATTAAGTTCTTATCCATATTTTCATCAAACCTAGAAGAATTTTATCGTGTTCGTGTGGCCACCATGACTAGGCTTACTAATTTAAATGATAAAGCGAAAGCACTTTTAGGCTTTAATCCGAAAAAGATATTAAACGAAATTAAGAATATTGTAGTAAAGCAGGAACGTAAATTTGATTTGCTGTTTCAGGCTACTTTAATTAATGAGCTGGCTCAAAATAGAATTTTTATTTTAAATCATACACAGCTTAATGTGAGTCGCGGGGAATTTGTTAAAAATCACTTTCGCGATAAAATCTTATCTAATCTGGTTCCCATTATGCTGGATATGGATAAACCCTTTCCAGAATTGAAGGATCGTTTTTTATATTTTTTTGTTAAGCTTTCTAAAAAAGATACCAAAGTAAGAGAGAAATATGCATTGATTGAGATTCCGCCAAGCTTACCTCGTTTTTTGGTTTTACCAGAAACCAACGATCTTAAATTTATTATTTTAGCTGAAGATATTATCAGGTATTGCCTGGATGATATTTTTTATGTGTTTACTTATGATCATTTGGAAGCTTATTCTATTCAGCTTACCCGTGATGCTGAACTGGATATTGATAAAAACATTGATGATAAATTTATTGAAGATTTAAAAAACAGCCTGGAGAAACGTAAGAAAGGCAAACCCATGCGTTTGTTATATGATTCGGCAATGCCGTTAAACATGCTTACTGTTTTGGTTAATAAACTTAAGCTAGATGCAGACAGCTTAATTCCTGGCAACAGCTATCATAAATTCGGCGATTTTATCACCTTTCCAAATGTTGGAAAAAAAGAGCTGGAATATGCGCCAAATATACCATTGAAGGTTTATGATTTACCGCGAACGCAAAGCGTTTTTAGCAGAATAGCCAAACGGGATTATTTGGTAAACTTACCTTATCAATCATACGATTACATTATTTTGTTTTTACGTGAAGCTGCGATTGATCCTAAAGTGGTTGAAATTCAAATTACACTTTACCGCCTGGCTGAAAATTCTAAAGTAATCAATGCCTTAATTAACGCAGCTAAAAATGGTAAATCGGTTTCCGTAGTTTTGGAACTTAAAGCCCGTTTTGATGAACAGGCCAATATTTTTTGGACCACCCGTTTAATGGAAGAAGGTGTTAAGGTAAATTATGGTTTAACAGACTATAAAGTACATTCAAAAATTTGCCTTGTTAAACGCATTGAAAAAAATAAGCCAGTTTATTACGCCAACTTAGCTACAGGTAATTTTAATGAGAAAACTGCAGGTTTGTATTGTGACCATAGCATCTTTACTGCTAAAAAAGAAATTACTAACGATTTAGCAATGCTTTTTGAGGCATTGAGCAAGCGCACCGTAACCAAAGGATTCAAGCATTTAATTGTTTCGCCACTGGAAAGCAGATCTAAGCTTGTTAATTTTATAAACCGGGAGATTAGAAATGCCAAAGCAGGAAAAATAGCTTATATTATGCTGAAGGTTAATAGTTTAGCAGATGAAGGAATTATCTCTAAATTATATGATGCCAGCAACGCCGGTGTTAAAATTCAATTAATTGTGAGAGGTATTTGCTGCCTGGTTCCTGGTATTAAAGGATTTAGTGAAAACATTACGGCAATAAGTATCATTGATAAATTTCTGGAGCATGCCCGGGTTTATATTTTTAGCAACAACGGAAAAAATGACATGTATTTATCATCTGCTGATTTAATGAGCCGGAATTTTGAGCATCGGGTAGAAGTTGGCTTTCCAGTTCTGGATCCGGATGTTAAGCAAGAAATTCAGGATATCATTGATCTTCAATTACAGGATAACACCAAATCACGGCAAATAAACGCAGCCAACAATAATAAATATCATAAAAACAGGCTCAATAGGAAAATAAGAGCCCAGGTTGACATCTACAACTACTTAAAAACCAAGCACCAATTATAATGTTACGATACGCAGCTATAGATATCGGTTCAAATGCAGTCAGGTTACTCATTGCCGATATTAGCAAACAGGATGGCAACTACAAATACAAGAAAAATACTTTAATACGGGTTCCGCTACGTTTGGGTGATGATGCTTTTTTAGATCATCATATATCTGATAAGAAATCCGGAGATTTGGTAAAAACCATGCTCGCATTTAAAAATTTAATGGATGTTTACCATGTTTCTGAATATCTGGCCTGTGCAACTTCTGCCATGCGTGAGGCTAAAAACGGTGCTGATATTGTAAAAATAATCAAAGAGAAAACAGATTTAACTTTAGAGATTATTGAAGGACAACGGGAGGCCAACATCATCTATGCAAACCATATAGAGGAAGACTTAGATATCAATAAAACCTATTTATATATTGATGTGGGTGGCGGTAGCACCGAATTATCGGTTTTTGCTAACGGCCAGCCAGAAGCTTCACATTCCTTCAATATTGGTACGATTAGAATGCTGGACAATCAAGACAAGGAAGAGACCTGGGATGAAATGAAAGAGTGGGTAAAGGAGCATACTAAAAATTATAAAAACCTCGCAGCTATTGGAACTGGTGGTAATATTAATAAACTTTTTAGAATGAGCGATGAGAAAGACGGTGCGCCACTATCTTTACATAAGCTAAACGCTTTATACAACAAGCTCTCTGGTTATTCCCTTAAAGAAAGAATTCATGAGCTGGGTTTAAATCCTGATCGTGCTGATGTAATTATTCCTGCCAGTGAGATTTATTTAACGTTAATGAAGTGGACTGGTATCAAGCAGATTTATGTACCTAAAGTTGGTATGGCTGATGGAATTATCAAATTGTTAATCGAAGAAAGACTCTCCTGATTTTTGGAGATATAATTTGTCAGGTTAAATTTTATCTTAAAAAAGAACTGAATAAGCAATCGCTTATTCAGTTCTTTTTTAATCTCCTTTTTCAAAACTAATTCACCATGCTATACTAGTTTTCTAAAAATCTAGTAGCAGCCTCATCTGTAAAGATGGTTAGTTTACCATCAATAGGATCAATCAATTGTGATGGGTATTTGTCAACGTCCTTCTGTTCATCGCCTATAACATGCTTTAAAGCTTCAGCTTTGTTTTCGCCAAACACTAAAAAAGCAACATGATCAGCTTTGTTAATTAATGGTGCAGTAAAACTGATGCGATAAGTATTTAATTTTTCTACAAAAACGGAAGCAACATCCACTTCATTATCTTTTACAAGTGTGGTGTGTGGGAAAATTGAAGCCGTGTGTGCATCATCGCCCATACCTAAAAGAATTAAATCAAATGCCAGATCTTCTCCATTAAAATGCTTGTCGATTGCCTTTTTATATTCTATCGCTGCTTTTTCCGGCGCTAAAGTAGTGTCTACATAAAATATGTGATCTTCTTTAATCCCTAATGGATCGAGTAGCGCTTTTTTCGCCATTAAGCCATTGTAATTATCATCATTTGTCGGAACATTCCGTTCATCTCCAAAAAAGAAATAAACCTTTTCCCAATCAATCCTATTTTCGCATTCTGTTGCTAAAAATTGATACAATGCCTTTGGCGAACTTCCCCCGGTAAGTACAAAATTAAAACGATCGTTTTCTTCAATTGACATTTCTGCTATTTTGATCACGTAATCGGCTAAATCCTGGTTAAGTTCTTCGAGGGTTTTATATATTAGTAAGTTCATGTTTTATATATAGTATCATAATAAGCCTGTCGAAAATAAATATCTTCAACAGGCTCAGCATGAAAATTTGCATAAGTACTATTCTTTGTTCTTCAGTGGTAGATTAAACCAGTGAAAACCATCTCTTGCAATTAGCGCTTCGGCTTCTTCCGGCCCCCAGCTATCTACAGGGTAATTAGGGAAATTAATTGATTTTTTGCTTTCCCAGGTATTTAAAATTGGCATCACCAATTCCCATGCAGCTTCCACCTGATCACCACGCATAAACAAGGTTTGATCACCCATCATAGCATCTAAAAGCAAAGTTTCATAAGCTTCCGGTGTATCACCTTCATAAGTTCCCTTGTAGTCGAAAACCATATCAACAGGATTTAAAATCATATCTAAACCTGGCCTTTTGGCTTGCACCTGCATCCGAATACTCATTTCTGGCTGAATACTGATAACCAAACGGTTTTGTTGCCAGTTTTCGGTTACACCCGAAGAAAATATTTGATGAGGAACATCTCTAAACTGGATGGTAATTAAAGATGAAGTTTGATTTAAACGCTTTCCTGTTCTTAAATAGAAAGGAATACCTTGCCATCTCCAGTTATCAATATGGAATTTTACCGCAGCAAATGTTTCGGTATTTGAGTGGGCATCAACACCTTTCTCTTCCCGGTAACCCGGAACCTGTTCTCCCTGAACCCAACCTTTACTGTATTGACCGCGAACGGTATTAAAACGGATATCTTCAGCAGAGAATGGGCGCATAGCTTTTAAAACTTCTACCTTACGGTTTCTGATTTCATCAGCATCAAAATTAATTGGTGCTTCCATACCAATTAAACATAGCAGCTGCAAAAGGTGGTTTTGAATCATGTCTCGTAATGCGCCAGAACCTTCATAATAGCCACCACGATCGCCAACACCTAATTGTTCAGTAACCGAAATTTGTACGTGATCAATATACGACCTGTTCCACAAAGGCTCAAATAAGGCATTTGCAAAGCGGAAAGCCATCATATTTTGAACTGTTTCCTTACCTAAATAATGATCTATACGATAAATTTGTTTTTCAGTAAAAATAGTTGCCAGTAAAGCATTGAGCTCTTTGGCAGATTCTAAATCATGACCGAAAGGTTTTTCGATCACAATTCTACAGTTATCTTCGTCTTCAGTTAATTTATATTTTTGAAGGCATTCTGCAATAATAGGGAAGAAGTTAGGCGCAACAGCCAGGTAAAAAATAACCTGAGTTCCTTCGCCATATTCTTTCTGGTATTTCTCTACAGATGCTTTTAAATTCTCGAACGTTTTTGGTTGTGCAAAATCTGTCGGGCAGTAATGAATGGTATTTCCAAATTCGTTCCACTTATCCTTTTTCACTTTTCCTGAACGGGAAAATTGGTTTACAGCATCTTCTAATGCTGCTTTATAACTATCATCAGTAAATTCAGTTCTGCCGGTTCCAATAACGGCAAACTTTTCTGGCATGTAACCTTCAATGAATAAATTATAAAGTGCAGGTGCTAATTTTCTTTTGTTTAAATCACCTGTGCCACCAAATATTACAAATATTGTAGGATTTAATGCTGTTTTGGTTTTCATTTTGTTTGGATTCTTTTATTGTGAAATTATGATAGTTTGTTCCAGTCAGCGTGGAAAACACCGTCTTTATCAATACGTTCAAATGTATGTGCTCCGAAGAAATCTCTTTGTGCCTGAATTAAATTTGAAGGCATACGGGCAGTAGTAATGGTATCAAAATAGGTAAGGGTAGAAGCGAAAGCAGGAATGCCTACACCCGCATTAATACAAGCAGAAATTGTTTTACGGGTTCCTGCTAAAGTATTTTTAATAATTTGCTGTATACCTGAATCTCCGAATAAATGTTCCAAAGCATTATTTTTATCGTAGGCCTGGTAAATATCTTCTAAAAATTTAGCTCTTATAATACAGCCACCACGCCAGATTTTAGCAATTTCTTGTAATTGTAAATCGTATTGGTACTCTTTTGATGCCTGAACCAGTAAATGCATTCCTTGCGCATAGGCACTAATCATCGAAAAGTAAAACGCGTTTTCTAAATCGTCAATAGTGATGTCAATTTTGTCTTCTTTCTTACCAAAAGCATCTTCAAGCGAAACTCTTAACGCTTTAAATTTTGATAAATCACGATTAGAGACTGCCTCATTAATGGTTGGTACGGGTAACTGTAATTCCATTGAAACTTCTGAAGTCCATTTTCCAGTTCCTTTAGAACGGGCTTCATCCTTAATCTGGTCTAACAGATCATTTTGGGTTTCCGTATCTTTAAATAAGAAAATTTCAGCTGTAATTTCTAAAAGAAATGATTGTAATCTGCCTTCATTCCATTTTTTAAATACCTGGTAAATCTCTTGATTGGAATAGCCTAATGCGTTTTTTAGTACACCGTAAACTTCTGCAATTAACTCCATAATGGCGTATTCTATTCCATTATGCACCATTTTAACAAAGTGGCCTGAGGCGCCAGGACCAATGTAAGTTACGCATGGATCTGTACCCACTTTAGCAGCAACGGCATCAAAAACATCTTTTACTACATTATAAGCTTGTTTATCGCCCCCTGGCATCATACTGGGCCCAAAACGAGCACCTTCTTCTCCACCAGAAATACCCATGCCAAAGAAGTGCAAACCATCTTTTTCAAGTTCATCTACGCGACGATTAGTATCCGTAAAATGCGAATTTCCACTATCAATAATAATATCACCTTTACTTAGCAAAGGCTTTAATTCTGCAATAACGCTATCTACAATTGGTCCTGCCGGAACAAGCAGAATTAAGGTTCTTGGCAATTGTAAACTTCCAATAAACGCTTTAATATCATCAAAGCCTTCCAGATTATGCTTTTTGCCTTCCTCTTCCAGTTTTGAAATCATCTTCTGATCTTTATCATAACCGGTTACAGAGAAACCTTTATCTGCCATGTTTAATAATAAGTTTCGGCCCATTGTGCCTAAACCAATCATTCCCAATTTGTAATTTTTAGACTCGTTATTTGACATTTTTTATTTATTTACTTGTACCCAAAAGTAGGGTTTAGAATTTAATATTATGGTTTATGTTGTTAAAAGATTGTAATAATACAATCTGGTTAGTGTATATTTTACACTTCTGGTTCAACAGTAAATATATTGTATTTATCTGCAAGTTTCCACAATTTGGCACCACCTTTTATCCCATCTCTGTTGGTAACCAGCCTGATATTAGTATCCAGTTTTAAATCTATTTGTTTAGAGTTTCCACCGCCGATGTACAAGAAATCGTAATTAAACACCGTTTTATAAGTTTCTATAACCTTTTTTAAACGCTTATTCCATCTTTCCGATCCGATTTTTTCAAATGCTTTATTCCCGATGTAATCATCATAATCTTCATCTTTGCTGATCGGGAAATGAGCTAATTCCAGATGTGGAAGTAATTCACCATCAAATAAAAGTGCAGTACCAAAACCTGTTCCCACAGTAAATACAATTTCGAAACCCTTGCCTTCAACTACTCCTAAACCTTGTTGATCTGCATCGTTAACCAATCTTACTGATTTGTTTAAGGCGTTTGCCACACGCTGAGCCAGATCGACGTCGGCCCATTTGTTTTTAGCCAGATTAGGTGCGGTTTTTACAATTCCATTTTTTACATATCCTGGAAAACCAATAGAAACGCGGTTATAAGTTTCAGGAATTGATTTGATGAGTTCTTCTATACCCGTTACAATATCTTTTGGAGTAGCGGCGTCAGGTGTTTTACTCTTTATATATTCAGATAACATGTTACCATCCTCATCAAGCAATACAGTTTTAATGCTGGTACCACCTATATCAATGGATAAAATATTGGATTGATCGTTGTTTTTTACTGCCATGTTTATTTTTTTACTAAATAATTTATGCTTACAAATTAATAGAATCAAAGTACATAAAACGAATAGAATTGAAGTTTATTTAAAATAGTAAACTATTTAATCTATGTATTTAGTAGAATATTATTATTTTTGCAGCGTTATCTTCAAAAAGAAATGATAAACCATGACACTTAATTACCTTGCATTTGCCATCCCCGGATTTTTTCTTTTCGTTTTTATTGAATATAAAATAGCCCAGCACCAAAAGAAAAGTTTAGTGTTTAAGTATGAAAGTACGGTTGCAAATTTCAGTGTTGGCATCGCCGAGCGATTACTAAATTTATTTATTGCTGCAAGCTTTTATCAAATATACGAATGGGTATATACTAATTATGCCATTTTTAATATATCATCGGCCTGGTATGTGTGGGTAATTTTGCTATTAGCAACTGATTTTGTTTGGTATTGGTACCACCGTTTTGGGCATGAAATTAATTTTTTATGGGCAGCACATATTGTACACCATCAAAGCGAAGAATTTAATTTATCAGCAGCTGCCCGCATTACAACTTTTCAGGCTATTTTCAGAAACGTTTTTTGGTGTATTCTGCCTTTTATTGGTTTTCATCCTAATATGATTATCACCATCCTTTTAATACATGGTGCCTATTCATTTTTTACCCATACGCAACTGGTGGGCAATTTGGGTTGGTTAGAAAATATCTTCATTACTCCATCTCTACACGGTGTTCATCATGCTAGCGACGACAAGTATTTAGATAAAAACTATGGCGATGTTTTTGTTTTCTGGGATAAGATTTTCGGAACTTTTCAAAGAGAGGAAGAAGCGCCTAGATATGGTTTAACACATCCATTAAAAAGCTACAGTTTTTTGTGGCAGCATTTTCATTATTACCTGGAAATTGGTGAGGCTTATCGGAGAGCTGTGGGGTTCAAAGCCAAATGGAATGCTGTTTTTGGCAGCCCTGCACTAATGGATCAGAATATCAGGCCCATATTAGAAAGGAAGTTTGCCCAAAATAAGAAAAATAAAAGTGGCAAAAACAGATTCAAGATTTATCTTAATATCCAGCTCATTTTGGTTGTAGTAGTACTCACATTACTTACCCTAAATTTCAATGTTTTTAGTATCGTCGATCGCACCCTTATTGCCATATTGATGTTGCTTACTCTCATCAACATCGGCGCATTGATTGAGCAACGGAAATGGATTTACTACCTGGAGTTTATCAGAATTATATTGTTATCTGCTTATGTATTTAACCAGTATAATTTAGTATTATTAACTGTTTTGCCCATAGTTTTCCTCATTTTGTTAGAGCGCTATTATGCCATCAGTAAAGTTTATCATCGCTACGTTTTTCAGCTATAGTGATTTTAACACTTATGTAACTTAAAAGCTAAACAAAATTAACACTGCCCTAATATTGGGAGGCTAGTTTTGTGGCAAATGAAAGAAGCGTATTTATTAAAAACGGATGAAGAGTTGTTGTTTTTATTAAAAAGTAACGACTCGATTGCGCTCGAAACGATATTTAACAGATATTATGCACCGCTTTGTAAGTTTACATCCATTTATTTAAATGATTACAGCAAAGCCGAGGAATTGATCGCTGATTTATTTATTAAATTGTGGGACAGACGAGTACAACTCGATATTAAGTCTATTAAAAAGTATCTTTTCATTTCTGCCAGAAATATAGCTTTGAATGAAATACACAAGGCTAAACTCCAAACATCCAGCCTCAATGATCATGACGAATGTTTAGCCATTTCTGACGACCGTATGAATCCTTATGAACTATTGATTAGTCAGGAATCTTATGAGGAAATTTTAGCTGTTATTAATCAGTTACCTCCTCGCCAAAAGGAAGTGCTATTAATGAGCAGACTCGATTTACTCGAGAAAAATAACATTGCCGAAATTTTAGGCATCAGTGTAAGAACGGTTGAGACACTGCTTTATCAGTCTATTAAAAATCTTCGGTCACTTATTTCAAATGTGGATCGGCAATTGAAATTTTAAGCTATTAACGCTTAACATTTTCTTAATCATATCTTAACTTTTTACGCTACGTATTCCTGCTTAAAATCCTGTCTTAACGTTAGAACAACGCTACTGCATGGATCAACATTATTATAAACTAATTGAAGATTACACAAAAAAACGTATCACCAGCGAAGATTTAGCTGATTTGATGCTTTGGGTTGATTTTAATAATGAGAATCAGCAAAAATTCATAGAAATATTAACAAGTTATGAAGCAGCTGATAAAGTTTTGCTTGCCCCTAAAAACAAGCAGAAAAGTTGGAATAAAATTATTGATCATGTTCAACAGGGAAAAACACAGGAAGTCATTACATCAAAAAAAATTCCCTTTCCTATTTGGTGGCCTGTAGCAGCAAGCTTGTTTATTATCATTACAGCCGTACTGGGTTATAGGAAACTACATTCAACGAGTCAAAAAACGGAAATCTCTTATCACGAAATTTATAATCCGAAAGGTCAAAAGCGTTTGGTAACCATGCCCGATGGTTCAAATATTTACCTAAATGGCGACAGTAGAATTAAGTATGCCAAAAATTTTAATTCAGGTAAAAGAATAGTGTTTTTAGAAGGTGAGGCATTTTTCGACGTGCAGCACCTTGTAAATCAACCTTTTATAGTTCACAGCAAAAAAGTAACAACATCTGTTTTAGGTACTTCATTTAATATTAACGCCTATAAAAGCAGCGGTAAAGTGTTGGTTACTGTGCAAACGGGTAAGGTAGGCGTTGTTTTTATGCAGGGAAAAAACAAACAAGTGAAATACCTGCTTCCAGACGAGCAATTATCAGTTTCTGATGATGCCTTTAATACCATTAAAAAGGTTAATGCTGATGATATTGATTCATGGCGGGCTTATAAGATGATTTTTTACGATCAGCCATTAGGTGAAATTACTCAGGTAATAGAGCGTGAATACGATGTAAACATTGCCTTCAAAGAAAAAAAGCTGAAGAAAATAAAGATTACAGCAAAGTTTAATAAGTACAGCATCACTCAAATTATGGAAATGATCGCTCAATTATCCAATGCAAAATATAAAATCAACGATAATAAGGTAACCATTTATTAACCCATTAAATCTCAATATGATGTAAAATTTACTTAAAAAGCTCGAAATGCTGGATACATTTCAGTTCCTCAAAAAAGTTTAACTCCACATAAATGACAAGCAAAACTTAGTAAACATATGAAAATTAATACGGGGTGGAGGAGACTCTTCCACCAGTACACATCAAAATTTATCATGCTTCTGATCATGTTTATGATTCAGTTGCAAACTGTAAATGCTCAAACAGATAAAAAAATCTTGTTCGAAGCTAATGGGATCACATTAAAAAAAGCCTTTGAAGAAATAGAAAAGGCAAGTGGCAATAGTGTAAGTTATAATAACACGCAGCTAAATGATCAGAAAAAAGTTTATGTAGCCCGAGGACAAAGATCAGTTAATGAGGTAATGAATATTTTGCTCAAAAACATGCCGTTTGAATACAAAATCAATTCATCGGGTAATATTTTAATTGTTGCAAAGAATATATCTTCTGGTTTTATTAACGGAAAAGTGGTTGATGAGCATAATGAATCTATTCCTGCAGCCACAGTAAAAGTTTTAGAATTAAATAAAGTTACCCAAACCAATAATGATGGAGTTTTCAATATTAATGTTCCTGAAGGTGTTTACACTATTGAGGCCAGTTATTTAGCCTATGAAAAAAACAAAGTTCAAAATGTTAGGGTTTCATACGGTACCACAACAAAACTCAATATCGCTTTAAAACCCTCAGATAATTCATTAGATGAGGTTGTAGTTACCGCACTTGGAATTAAAAGGGAAGAAAAGTCGCTAGGTTATTCAGTGACCAAAGTGGATAGTACGCAGCTTACCGATGCCATTTCCAGCAACTGGACAGATGCCTTATCGGGTAAAGTTGCAGGTTTAAATCTGGTAAGAAATGGTGGGCCTGCCGGGTCAAACAAAATTATTTTAAGAGGTGAAAATAATTTAACTGGTGATAATGAAGCATTAATCGTAATTGATGGTGTGGTGGCGAGTAGCAGTTCGAGGCGTACGGCGGCAACCGGCGGTGGCGTTTATGGTACTTCCGGCGATATCATGCCTGCCGATTTTGGTAGTGGACTAAATGATTTAAATCCTGATGATATCGAAGCCGTAACTGTTTTAAAGGGGCCGGCGGCATCTGCTTTATACGGACAAAGAGGCGCAAACGGGGCTATTATTGTCACTACTAAATCAGCGAATAAAAATAAGAAAACGCTGGGCATCAGCTTCACATCCAATAGTTCATGGGAAGAGGTTAACCGAAATATTAAAAGGCAAAATCAATATGGCCAAGGTCAGTATGGTGTTTCCTATTTCTCTTATGGCGCTAGTGTTGATGGAACCAGTACAAATGCTACAAGTGCCACCTGGGGTGCACCATTTTCTAACGGAGGAATGTATTATCAATATGATCCGGCTACTCAAACCCGTGGAGTAAACAGAACGCCATGGGTTGCATACAAAGATCCGATCGAATCTTTCTTCCAGACAGGATTTCAATCTTCAAATTCGGTGAGTTTAGATGGGACTTACAAAAAAGTTGCAATGCGTTTTTCTGCCAGCCACGGAAATAACGAGTGGATTGTACCAAATACCGGCCTTGAGCGTACCACTGTTGCTTACAATGCAAGTACAAATATCACTAAAAAATTAAGCATTAATATTAAGGCACAGTATAGCAACAGGAATAGTGATAATTTACCGGCAACCGGCTATGGTAACCAATCGTTAATGTACTGGTTTATGTTTGCGCAACCCAATGTAAATACCGATTGGTACCAAGACTACTGGGTACGTGGTTCTGAATTAAAAAAGTTAATCAACATTACCACATCAAATCCTGAAAGTCCTTATGCTATTTCATATGAATATTTAAACGGACAGCGCAGAAATGGCTGGTTAGGAAATATTTCCGCAAACTATCAGTTTGATAAAAACTTTAGTTTAATGGTTCGTGCATCCGGAGATTTAAATAATGATGTTCGCGATACTCGTCGTCCATGGGATGCTTCTGGTGGTAAATTTATTCAGGGTTCGTACCGTAAAACAGACGTTAGATCTTACGAAATCAATGCTGATTTCATGCTAAAATACAATACTAATATTGGAAGGGATTTAAATCTTTCAGCAACTGTAGGCGGTAGTCAGATGAGAAATGAGTACGGTAAAATAGAAACTCGTGCAGACGGTTTAGTGATTCCTGGTGTTTACTCACTGGATAATAATTTGAGTCCTTTAATTTATGTGCCCGATACGGCCAGATATAGAATTAACAGTTTATACTCTACGATGTCTTTGGCTTTTAAGAATTACCTGTATCTTGACTTAACTGCCCGTCAGGATTGGAATAGTACACTTGCAACTGTGTTAAGAACAGATAATGTCGGATTTTTCTATCCATCTGCAAGTTTAGCATTTATAGCGTCAGATTATTGGAAGCTTCCAAAAGCAATAAGTTTTGCAAAATTCAGGGGGTCGATTGCACAGGTTGGGAGTGGCAGTACTACACCTTATTTAACTGCTTATAATTATGCTATAGCAGCAAATGGCATTTATACCGATAATGCTATGACCAACCCATCAGTATTACCTAATCCTAATTTAAAGCCGTTAATTACTACAACTATTGAGTTAGGTTTAGATTTAAAGTTATTTAAAAATCGTTTGAACTTCGATTTAGCCGTGTATTCGGGCAATACAAAAAATCAAATTTTAAATCGGATTGTAGATCGCTCAACAGGTTATAATGTAGGGGTTTTCAACGTGGGCAGAGTTGATAATAAGGGTATTGAGCTTGCTTTAAATGCGATACCTTATCAAACCAAAAACTTTAAATGGACCGTTAACGGAACCTTTACTGCCAATAGAAATAAAATTAAGGAGCTTGCTGATAGTTCAGTGGTGCTTCGTACCGGCAACTTAGGGAGCGGACAAATTGTAGCCAAAGTTGGCGGAAGCATGGGTGATTTGTATGGACTTGGCTTTTTAAGATCACCTGATGGGCAAATTGTATTTGATGCCACTACAGGAAATGCCAAAACATCTACCGAATTGGTTTATTTAGGAAACACTACGCCTAAATTCAGATTTAGTTTTGGTACGGGTGTAAGTTACAAGGAACTGAGTTTGAATGTACTTTTCGATGCACAGTTAGGTGCGGTGGCGCATTCGCTTACCTTTTCAAGAATGGCTGCATTAGGGAAACTCGATATTACGCTTCCCGGCAGATATAATGGTGTGATAGGAGATGGTGTTGTAATGAATCCAAACGGAACCTATCGCAAAAATGATGTTATTGCCACCGATTTTGAAAGCTACTACACCTCATTATATGGATCGGACCAAGCAGAAGGAAGTGTGTTCAGAACCGATTATCTGAAATTTCGAGAAGCTAACTTTACATACAATTTTAATAAAAGTTTTTTAAAAAGAATTGGATTTAGCAAGCTTAGCATAGGTGCTTATGGACGTGATTTGTTCATATGGTCTCCTTGGCCAGCATTCGATCCTGAATTCGGGACATTGTCAGGAACGGATATTATTCAGGGCTTTGAGGTAGGTCAGCTTCCATCTACCAGGAATTACGGTTTACGTTTGGTTGTAGGGATATAAATTATAAAACAATGAAAAACAATATAAAATCAATTCTATATTTTTTAACCACTTTGTATATTCTTTTTGCATCATCGTGCAAAAAAGATTTCAATGAAGTGAATACAGATCCGTTAGGACAAGCTATAGTAAAACCAGAACAACTGATGGCTTCATCAATTGTTAATATTCTCAGTACCAACATGGTTCGAAACCGCGGCCTTAACAATGAGTTAATGCAGGTTACCGTTGATATTAGTGATGCAGATGGAAAAGTATTCAGATATGATTTGCGACGTAATTTATCGGATTATACCTGGAACAACTGGTATCTGAATCTTACTGATATAAAAGACATTTATAGGATTTCCAGCCAGACAGCTACCTTAAATAAATCTTATCAGGGCGTATCACTTATTTTGCAAGCCTGGGGATACCAGTTACTTACAGATACCTACGGTGACGTACCTTACACACAGGCGAATTTGGGTCGTGAAGGGCTTTTAGAGCCTGTTTTTGATAAACAAAAGGATATTTATATTGATTTAATCGCAAAGCTGGATCAGGCGAATGAACTTTTAAAAACAGGAACTGCAATTGTGGCGACAAGCGATCCGGTGTATAATGGCAATTTATTAAAATGGCGTAAACTAGCCAACTCTTTACGACTTCGTTTATTGCTGCGTATTTCTGGCAAAGCTGAAATATCGGCAACAGCTATTGCGAAGATTAAGGAAATGATTGATACTAATCCAGCCAATTATCCGCTGATGCAAAGTAGCGATGAATCAGCAAAAATATTGTGGAATGGCTCGGAAAGCAGCACTGATGTCTATTCTTCGCCATTTATGGTTAATGTTCGCCCGGTTGATTTTAGAGGTGTTGCCATTTGCGATTTCTTTTTAGGTAAGCTCACCACGTGGGTAGATCCGCGGATAGATCCGGCATTAGGCACTAATGGTGTTCCACGCTGGGCAATTGGAAGAGGGACTGATGGGTATGTAGGGGTGCCAAGTGGTTACGCAGCAGGAGTAGACGTGATTAAGCAGGCTTATTTTTATTCTCAGGGACAACTGATTTCTGGAACAACTTATTATCCAACCTTACAAACTGATAAATATACCGGAATTATTATGAATAGCGCTGAAGTATATTTTATCCTGGCAGAGGCGGCAGCAAAAGGCTGGATAACCACCGGAACAGCAGCTGGTTATTACAATGAGGGTATGTTCCAGGCCATCAATTACTGGTTACCCAATTACAGCCGCAATCAATTTACCACTTTTCAGTCTGCGGCAAACCTTGGATGGAATTCTTCTTTACCATTAGATAACCTTACCGGTGGCAACAGCCAGATGGAAATGATTCATCAGCAAAAATACTATGCTAATTTTATGGTCGATTTACAGCAATGGTTTGAATACAGACGTACAAAACATCCTGTTTTGCCAGCAGGACCTGGTTTGGTAAATGGCGGTAAAATGCCAGCCCGTTTATTTTACCCTATTATCACGCAATCAACCAACCCAAGTAACTACAAAAATGCGGTTGCATCTCAAGGTGCGGATGATGTTAATACTAACGTTTGGTGGCAAAAACCTTAAATTTTAATCATTAAAATATTATGAAAAAAGTTTCTTTAAATATAATCACGCTTACTATCTGCCTGATGGCTTTATTATCATCGTGCAAAAGAGATAGCGATTACATATTGAGTACACCGGCAGTCTATATTTCTAACCTTGATTTGCGTAAACTGTATAAAGGCACTGAAATAACACTAACCAAAGAAGTGATGAGAGAGGCATATATAGTAAAAGGGCAGGTGGTATCGGACCATAGCGGTGGTAATCTTCCGGCAGGTTTACTTTTTATACAAAATAAACGTACTTCAGGCAATGGAATAGATTCCATAAGAGGTATGGCAATTAACGTCGGATCAATAGCCGCAGATTACTTTCCTGGAGATTCAGTACACGTTAATATAGAAGGTGGCGTGCTAAAAAGGGTAAATGGTATTCTACAGATCACCGGAATTGCGGCAACCGCTGTGAGCAAAGTGGCAACCAACATTAAACCATTCGTAACCTCAGCTACCGCAGTAATAGTAACGGCTAAACCAGAAAATTTCGAATCTTGTCTGGTTATTGCTTATGATTGCAATTTTGATCCAAATATTGGTGTAGAGCGGTTAGAGGGTGATAAGACTTATAATGACGGATCAGGTAATATGCAGATGCATGTATCGGGTAACGCTACATTTAAAAATACTTTCTTACCATATTCTGCCAATGTAACCGGAATTTGCCTGCCATCAGCCTCAATAGCAAGTGCGCAGATTTGGCCTCGAAAAGCAGATGATTTTATGGCAACCAGTATAGTTGTTGATCCAAACATCCCTTTAGGCTTGCATCCGGCTATTGTTACGGGATACCTTGCCGATCCTCAAAGTACTGATGCAAACTATGAATATATTCAGTTTATGGCTACTCAAGATCTGGATTTTAGAAGAACACCTTTTTGTGTTTATGCCTGTAACAATGCAGGTAGCTCTACACCAACAGGTTTTCCAACAGCAGGTTGGAATACTGGCGATTTACGTACTTACAAATTCAACATTACTAAAGGTACCGTATCCAAAGGTCAGTTTTTTTATGTTGGAGGCTACAAACTTGCTTATGGTATTGGCTCCAGAGATATGAGTTCAGCTAAATGGGTGGCAAATAAACTTTCTGCCAACGTTGCCGGCGATGATGGAATCGGTTCGGTAACCAGTAATTTGCTAGCTAATAGTGGTAATCCGGCGGGTATTGCAATTTTTCCAACCACTACCGTAAATCTTACAAGCGTACCATCCGATGCAATATTCTTTGGTGGTAATAGTGGTTCCATGTATTCTGCAGGCGCAGGTTATGCTATAGCAACCAATGAATTTTATAAAGTTTACAATGGTACAACCTATCAACCTTTTTTCAGGCAGGGTACCAATACACCAATATTTCCTGTTATTGAAGCTGGTAAATTCAGCTATTTAGGTGGTGTTTACAATACAACTACTCAAACCTGGACAAAACCGCGTACTCACAATACCTTATCAATGTCGGTTACAACTTCTACCCAAGCTTCTATCGAAACAATGGCAGGGGCATCAAAACTCACCCTATAAAATTCATTCCTTTAAATTAACTTCAGCTATTGGCTGGGGTTAATTTATGTTTTAAAAAACTAAGAATTAATATCAGATCACATTTATGAACAGAAGATCGTTTATTCAAAAATCAACCTTATTAACCTCAACCATATTCATTAGCTTAAAATCTTTTCCTTCATCATTACTTTCTATTGATGGCGTTGTAAGTGGAGCAGTAACCAGTAAAGGCAAAGCAGTTGCAGGTGTAGTTATTTCAGATGGATACAGCGTAGTTCAAACCGATAAAACTGGAAAATACGAAATCAAACTTCATGATTTAGCCCGCTTTGTGTGGATAAGTACTCCGGCAGGTTACGAGTTTAAAACCGAAAGTAGTATTGCCCGTCATTATCATAAACCAGATACTACAGGCAAATTAAACTTCGATTTGAAGCCGCTTAAACAAAATGATGAAAAACACAACTTCATTATCTGGGCCGATCCTCAGGTTAAAAATAAAAAAGATGTAGCTCAAATGATGGAAACTTCAGTTCCTGATACAAGAGAAGTAGTTCGCAGTATGGGTAAGACGCTTGTACATGGCATTGGAGTAGGAGATTTAGTCTGGGATAATTTTGATCTTTATCCAGATTATGATGAAGCCATAGCTAAAATTGGTATTCCATTTTTTCAGGCCTTGGGGAACCATGATCAGGATTATCGCCAAGGTGGCGATGAAACCTCTGATAGAACTTTTCAGGCACATTATGGTCCAACTTACTACTCATTTAATAGGGGTAAAGCACATTACGTTGTTTTAGATGATGTACGCTACCTGGGAACAGAAAGAAATTATGACGGATATATCACTCCAACACAATTAGAATGGCTGGCAAAAGATTTGCAATTTGTATCAAAAGATGCCTTATTAATAATTTGCTTGCATATCCCTGTTCATAATTCAGTTAAAAACAGTGAGGCTTTCTATGCTGTTTTGAAAGATTTTAAAAATGTTCACATCATGTCTGGCCATACACACTTCAACAAGAATGTGATTAAAGACGGCATTTACGAACACAACCATGGTACCGTTTGTGGTGGCTGGTGGACTGGTCCAATTTGCGAAGACGGAACACCACGCGGTTATGGTGTTTACGAAGTTGATGGCACTAACCTTAAATGGTATTACAAATCTACAGGCAGAAACCGTAAAGAGCAACTTGATATTTATGTAGATACCTTAACCAACCAAAAAAGATTAATTGCCAATGTTTGGAACTATGATCCAGAATGGAAAGTTGAATATTTTTTAGATGGCAAAGCGATGGGGGCTCTTGCGCAACAAAATGGTTTTGATCCTTTGGCTGTTAAGCTATATAAAGGAGATAAACTACCAAATCCACGTGCATTTGTTGAACCAAGATCAACCGATCATTTATTTATGGCTCATTTCGAACCTTCCGTTAAAACCGTTAAAGTTATTGCTACAGATCGGTTTGGAGAAAAGTTCGAAGCGGAATTGAAGAGCTAACCCATAAATGAATTTTATGTAATAAGTGAAATGATCCTCCTTGGTGTAATAAATAAAGATTTTTTATGTTTTATCAGGATTTGGAAGGTACTTAATCAATCTCAAATAGTATTTTAGCTTTTAAAATCGATCATCATGAGAAAAATAAATCTTGTAAAGTTTATTCTATTTACGTTTTTTCTGGCTATTAACTTAAACTATGGCTTCGCTCAGATAGTTAACTGGGATAGTACTTACCGGCCAGGAAAATATGTTGAACTTGCCGATAAGTTCAAATCAGAGCCAAAATCGAAAAGTGATATTGTGTTTTTAGGCAACAGCATTACAGCTGGAACTGACTGGGCCAGACTTTTAGATTTGCCTCAGGCAAAAAATAGAGGTATTTCTGGTGATATTACTTTTGGTGTGCTCGATCGTTTACAAGATATCATTGATGGTAAACCGGCTAAAATTTATATTCTGATTGGGATTAATGATATTTCCAGAAATATTCCAGACAGCATCATTTTAAGGAATTATAAAATGATAATTTCCAGAATCAGGAAAGGATCTAAAAAAACGCAGATTTATTTTAATACTTTATTACCTGTAAATAGTTCATTTGCGAAATTTAAGAATCATTACGGAAAAGATGAGCACATTATTTGGTTAAATGAACAAATCAGGAGTTTGGCAGCTAAAAATGTTAAAGTAATAGATCTTTATCCACTATTTTTAGATCAGGAGAAACACCTAAAGGCAGAACTAACTAAAGATGGTTTACACCTTATTCCCGCTGGTTATAAAGTTTGGGCCGATTACTTAAAAAGTAGCGGCTACCTAAAATAAAGCTGAGTAATTAAACTTACAAACTAAAAATGCCCCCGAAATTTCAGGGGCATTTTTAGTAATTGAAAATTTATAATATTATCCCTGAGTAGGAGGATTAGAAACTACAGGTGCTTTATCGCCTCTTCTTCCTTTGCCTGGATGATTTCTCATATTCCTTCCTTTTTCTTTGGCTTCTGCTCTGAAAGCTTCCATTTTTGTTTTTTGTTCTGCAGTTAATATAGCATCAATTTTTGCCTTTTGCTGCTCCATTACTGCTTTTCCTTGTTTCATCTTTTCCTTACGCTCTGTCTGGTCTGCAGATCTAAAGGCATCCATTTTCTTTGCATTTTCCAATTCAATGGCATAAATTTTTGTTTTCTGATCGGCAGTTAAGCTCAACTGTTTTTCAAGTCTTGATGTAAAACGTTCTGCCCGCTGTTCAGCAGTTAATTTAGGCATTGGTTTTCTTTCTCTTCTGGTTGTGTCTTGTGCAAAGGCGGCAGTTAAACCCATTACTGCTATTGCCAACGTTAAAATTGCTTTTTTCATGTCTATGTTTTTATGTGTTTGTTTTCTAATAGATATGAATTTATGCAAACGGTTTAATTTGGTTTAGTTAAAGAAATGTTAATTTTTATTTAACTGCGATATTGACTTTTGCATTTGCGCCATCATTTGAGTAAGTGTTTCCATGGTAGGATCTGGAGTTGGCTCAGGCAGTGCGGTAGAAATATAGGCTTTGGCTCTCCATATTTCCAATATATCATCAGCAGCAATCGTATAGGCATCATATACTTTATTATCTGAAATCAATTTCAAATCTTTATTTTCTTTAAAACGATTACCGGCTCTTTTATAAACCACACCTTCATTTTTACTAATGATAATGTAGGTTTCGCCGGTTTTAACTTCGTTCCAGTTATCCAGATATTCGCCAATAATTACACTTCCGGGTTGAACTGGTAACATACTGTCGCCCATAATTTCAAATGCCCTGAAAGTACCTTGTCTTAACGCCGGTATTGGAAGCTGGAACTTAGGTAAATCACTTATATATTGAGGATCTGAAAATCCATTCAAATATCCGGCACTTGCTTTTACCGGAACAAGTTCTATATTCTCCCGGTCATTTTGATCAACAGAAATACTGAGTACCCGCAAATTTGAACCGGAACTTTTTGGTTTGGGTTTCCAGCTATCGCTTATCTTCTCATTTATAAATTCATCGATGGTTAAATCAAAATATTCTGCTATTCTTTTTAGTAAATCATATTTAGGTTCAGCCCTGTCTTCCTCATAAGCGCCAATTAACGAACGCTTAATTTCCATAATATCAGCGAAATTCTGCTGTGTATGCCCCTTTTTCTTTCTAAGGTATTTTAAATTGTTGGAGATATTCGACATAAAAATAAATTTTAAAATAAATTTGTTATTACTAAAATAGTTAGTAATTTTATGCTCATAAAGTTAGTAATATTATTTTGATTTGCAAATGTATATACTAAATAGTTTAGCTTTTACTTATTAAACCCATTAGGATGAAAAAGTTTGTTTATATCGTTACCGACAGAAACCGTACAAGTATGCATGTAGGCATGAGTTCTGATTTGATTAAAACCCTTGATTTTTATAAACAGATGCCCAATTTGTTTTTTGATAACGGAAAGCAGCTTACGCGTTTGGTTTACTTTGAAGAATTTAAAAGTGAGGCACAGGCCTTGGCTAGGTTTAAAATCATGAGCCGTTTTACACGTATACAAAAAGAGAGGCTGGTGAGGTCTTGCAATCCCGATTGGATTGATTTAACAATAGGGCTGGACTTTGAAAATATTTTATTGCACAGAAATATTACTAACCAGGTTAAGCTTGCTTTTACCAGTTTATCTTAGTAGGCGGGCGGTAATTTATTAATAGATGATTATTGCGTTATTTTTTTAAGATATTCATTCTTTAAATTTGCGATGCTTTTAAAATATTCATCTTTATTCATAAATACTTTTGGATTGTAATCCGCTCCATTTTTACGTTTCTGATGAAGGTTAAATTGGCTCGCGTGTGATGCGACCCATAAATCGAAATCAATATTTTGCATAGCTTCGATAGTTTTTGCATAGTCTTGCTGGATATTGGGATAATCCGATATTTCCGAAAATTTTCGATCCACTATAATAGAAGGAAAATTTGCAATCAAAACTTTGTAGGTTCTTTCCTTATCACCTGTATTCAAAATAAAACTGCATAATCCTTTGGTATGTCCCGGATGATGGAGCATTGTGACTGTTGTATTACCTAGTTTTATCTGATCATGATCCTTTAAGAGACGATCAGCCTTTACGGGTTTAAAACTTACACCATATTCACCTAATCCGTAATCTGCTTTACCTCCTGTAATCAAAGCATCAGCATCTGCTACATCTACATAAAGTTTTGCGCCTGTTTCTGATTTAATATCAGCCATAGCACCCATGTGATCAAAATGTGCCTGCGTTAATAAAAGTATTTTGGTTGCCTGATAATCAAAACCTAAAGTTTTGATGTTTTGCTTAATGATGGGTAATGAATTTGCCAGACCTGTATTAATGAGGATATTTCCTTTTTCAGTAATGATTAAATAAGAAGCCAAATCATAAGTTCCAACATAATATAAGTTGCCTGCAATTCTAAAAGGCTCGGTAGGTTCCGACCATTCTTTCGGATTATTTTTTGGTTCGTTAACTTTCTGTGCAAAAGCAAACAAATTAAAACAAAGTAGAAGTGTGAGCGTAGCTTTTTTCATAATATGAGTTTGTAGAACAGATTATCTGTTAAATTTTATTACCAACCCGGTGCAAAGGTTAACCCGAATACTCCTCCCTTAACATCCTTACGTAGAAAAGGTATTGCGTAATAAGGCTCCAGAACAAAATACCCAAAAACGTTAACTCTTAATGATATGCCAACACTTAAAGCTGGTACACGTTCGTTAGTGGATTTAAAGGTTACCTGTTTTCCATTGCTGTCTACCGCAGGTTGTCCATTTTCATCCTTCACCAACTCAGTGGTATAAGCAGGCTCGTTTTTAAACTTAACCTTTGTTTCATTCGTCCAGGCTAAACCCGCATCAAAAAATAAATTCAAATCGCTAAATAAAAGTTTTGACGGGATTGCTGCTAATTTCTTCGGACCAGTAAATGGAAGTCGCAGCTCAAAATTAAATACTGCAATTTTGCTACCCGTTAATTGATTAATGTCAAACGATTCAGATGATTGAGCGGAAGTAGTTTTGTAAATCGAATTTGATTCATAACCTCTTATTAAGTATGGATAACCAACATACATTGGGTACAATTTATCCGCATCATCACCTATTCTAAAGGTATTGTAAGATCTGGCCGCAATGGTTACTGGTTTTAATCTCCAATATTTTCTTAAATCTGCAGTAACACCCGCAAAGTTGTACGTGCCAAAATACTTTTCTGCGCTTATTCTATATCTAAATCCATCCAGTGGTGCAGTTAAACCAAATATTGAATTATCACCCACGAAACCTGCATTAACTTGGTAGAGCGTGAATGAATTAAATGGAATTCCATATTCAAGGCTCGCCTGCTCATTATCTAAACGCTTTCTATCTGAACCAATAAAACGTCGATTGTTATCATAATAATTGCTGTATCTGTCAATTCTATAACTATAACGGGAAAACGCACCCCCCAGTTCAAAACGGTGGATTTTACTAAATGGATAAGCTGCAAAAAGTTGAGCTTGATCTTCAAAGGTTCTTACTATATCTGTGCGCTCACTTCTTGCATCGATGGTGGTATTATTATCTGCAGTAATTTTTTCATATCCATAAGAATTGAAACCTGAAACGTAGGGGATATGCGAAATGGCAGCACCCCAGTTAATTCTGCTTTTTTGATTGATGTAGCCAACCAATCCACCAAAATCCTGAATCTGTCCGTTCACAGACAGGTTGGCAACAATTTGATTGGTACCTAAAATATCACTAAACATACCAACAATCCCACCAGCAACTCCAGTTCCGAATCTGCTGGTTGAAACACCAACACCACTATTAGCAAGGTAATCGAGTTTGAATTTTGGTTTATAAGCAACTGTTTTCATAGAATCGGCCACTATTTTCTCAAATCTATCGAAGTTGTTTAAATTAGAATTTACAATGTTTACACCATAACTTTCCATGGGTGGCAAAACGGCGGCATCAAAATTTTCTTCCTGATTTCCAATTCGCTTTGATTTGAAGTCGCTAAGTTTAGCATTATAAAGTGTATAACGCTGGTAACGATAGTAACTATAAACAATTTCATCATTTGTAGAAACAGAAATGGCCGGTGAAAATTCAGTTATCCCACTTATGCCCGTAAAATAATCGGTCAACTGATCTACCGAATGATCTTCAAAATTGTATTTGTATAAATTTCTAAATCCGTCTCTATTTGATAAAAAGTAAACGTTTTTGCTATTGGCAGAGAATTGTGCGTTTAAGTTATTAGCTCCAGGAAAAACATCGAGATTGGTAATTGTTTGAGATGAAATGTCGTAAACAGCCAAATTAATGGGCAGAACTGCATTGATATTTTTTCCGATAATAGCTGCCCGATCTGATGAGAAGACAATTTTTTTGCCATCAGGAGCGTAACTTGGCGCATAATCCGAGTAAACATCATTTGTAATTTGTGTAACCTTTTTTGTATCCAAATTATAGGAAAACAGGTCGCTTTGTCCTTCAACCATACCAGAAAAAGCAATGTCTTTCCCGTTTGGCGACCAGGTTAAGTTGCCAAACTGTTGAACCTGATCCATTGCTGTTTGAGATATCGTATTACCATTTTCGACATCGATAATCATCATTTGATTTTTGCCATGACTAAAAATACTAAAAGCAAACTGCTTACTATCCGGCGACCAGGCGCCCGCAGATTCTATAAAATTGAAATCATCAATATGCCCGTTAGATATTTGGCTAGTTAATTTTCTGATAATTCGACCTGTTTTAGCATCGGCCAAAAATAAATCGATACCAAATAAATCCTTTTCAGACATAAACGCTAAATACTGACCATTAGGACTCAAGGCAGGCGCAACATTCATGTTCCCTGCATTCTTATTATCTATAATTTTTGTACCGGTTATTTTAATTTGCGAACTATCAGCTTTGAGCATGGGCTTATAATGTGCATCAATAGCATTTTTCCATAAGCCTGATAAGGTTTTGTCATCGAAGCCAAATGTGTACCTAATGGCATTTTCATATCCATATTTTGCGGTGTTTTTAAATAAGGGTACAATTGTGGTATCACCATACTGTGAGCCGATGTAGGTCCAAAAAGCCTGGCCGTAGCGATATGGGAAATATTTATTAGAATTGGTTAAATCTTTTAATGAAGGAATATCTCTGTTTAACATGGCATCCCGCATCCACATGGATGTAAATGCATCTTTTTTTCCGATGGATAAATACTCTGCCATTCCCTCAACCATCCAAAGGGGAGTATTTCCTACATTTTCTAAACTAATTGAATCTTTTTCAAGTAGAATATGATACTGAAAGGCGTGTACTAATTCGTGCCCTAAAACGTGGCGGGTTTGACTATTTAATTCCATCACCGGCATAATCACACGATTTTTCAGTGCTTCGGTAACGCCTCCTGTTCCTATACCAATTTCCCCCTGAAGCGCAGTAGTTTGCTGAAAATCTGGATGATTATTATATAAAATAATCGGATTTTTGGTCAGGAAAGTATCTCTGAAAACTTCCTGATGCATTTTATACCATGTTTCTGCGTCCTGAGAAAAGCGCTTCAACATGTTATCATTTTTTAAATAATAATATATTTCAAAGTGTGGAGTTTGTAAAACTTTAAAATCTAGTTTTTTATACCTCACTTTATTTTGCCCGAAATATTGCGAATGGGCACTATATGAGAATGCAAACAAAATTAAAATTGAAACATAAAGTTTAATTTGGGTAGCGCTTATTTTCATATATAGTATCTGGAGTTTAGTTGTCTTTCTTATCGTATTTTAAAAATAATGTAATGCTTCAAATTGTCATCAAGTATTTTGTGTGCCATGAATTATTCCGGGTACTAGTTCCACCCATTTTCATTTTTCTTTTGTTCACGTTCTTCCTGTCGTTGTTTTCTTCTTAACTCACGTTCTTCCTTTTTGGTTAGCGGAACTGCTGGTGCAGATGGAGAGGGTGTAGTTTCAGGTTTTTTTTCTTCCTTTTTGGTCTCTTGTTCAGTGGTAGTAACAGGCTGCGCAACTTCTGCTTCAGGAACGTCAAATTCAGTCGAATCTACAGCTACACTGTCGGTTGATGTCGTATCACGAACATATTGTGGACTTGGACAGTTGTATGTTCTGGTAATTTCAACTGTTGCTTTAGGGAAAGGTCCGTAGGTATAACCAGAAGAAGGATCGAGGTAAACCTTCTCCATAAACTTTGCGAAAATTGGCAAGGCTGTTCTTGAGCCTTCACCTTGCTCGCCATTTTTAAAATGCGCTGTACGTTCATCGCAACCAACCCAAACACCTGTTACTAAATCTTTAGTTAAACCCATATACCATGCATCAACATAATCTGATGATGTGCCGGTTTTTCCACCAATTTGATTGTTCTTTTTAAACAAATTTGGCCATTCCCATAGCGCCTGCGAGGTGCCTCGGGGTTCTTCCATACCGCCACGGAACATGTAAGTCATTAACCATGCAATTTCTTCACTTAATACCCTTTTGCTTTTGGGCTTAAACTCTTCAATCAGGTTGTTATCTAAATCAGTAATCTTCTCTACCAAAATTGGATCTGTTTTAACCCCCTTGTTCATAAATGTTGCATAGGCTTTAACCATTTCATAAACGGTAACATCGTTAGAGCCTAAACTAACTGATGGAACCGATTCCAGGTGGCTATCAATACCGCATGCGTGGGCATATTTCACTACGTTATCCCAGCCTACCTTTTCGGTAACCTGCGCCGTAATGGTATTTACCGATCTCGCCATAGCCCAGCGCAAACTCATTTCCTGGTAAGTAACGCTGTAATCTGCATTTTTAGGCTCCCAATATTTGGTTTCACCCTTATCATCATATTTAATTTTTACAGGTTTATCGGTAAACTTATCGCAAGGGCTCATGCCTTGCTCAAGAGCTGTTAAGTATGCAAAAGGTTTAAAGGTCGACCCGGCCTGGCGTTTGGCCTGATTGACGTGATCGTATTTAAAAAACTTATGATCTATACCACCTACCCAAACTTTAATTTTTCCACTTGCAGGCTCAATAGTCATCATACCAGTGTTTAAGATTTTGCCGTAATAACGAATAGAATCTAACGTAGAAAACAGTGTATCACGATCGCCTTTATAAGTAAAGATTTGCATTTTCTTCTTTTTGTTGAAATAGGCGGTAATAGAATCCGGGTTGTTTGGAAACTTTTTTTGTAAGAGGGCATAAACAGGCAAATTTTTCATCGCCCGATCAGGATAATCTACTTTGTTTTTTTCGGAATCATACCAGGGATCTTCATTTCCCCAAACGCTGTAAAACCGACGCTGGAGTGTTTTCATCTGCTCCGCAACAGCTTCTTCAGCATATTCTTGAAGTTTAGAATCGATAGTGGTATAAATTTTTAAACCATCCTCATTTAAATCATACCCATTATCAGTACACCATTTTTCCAGGTATTTGGATACGGCAGCCCTCAAATAAGAATCGCCATCACTGCCATCTTCCATTTTTCCCTCTTTAAGTTTAATGGGTTCTTTTACTAAAGAGGTTAAGCTGTCTTTGCTGAGGTATTTGTATTTGTTCATTTGACTTAATACCACATTTCTACGGGCCAATGCTTTTTCAGGATTTTTAGTGGGGTTATAAAGCGATGTACCTTTTAACATCCCAACCAACATGGCAGCATCATTAGTGGTTAAATCTTTTGTTTCTTTATCGAAATAAACACGGGCTGCAGTTTTAATACCATAAGTGTTGTTTCCAAATGAAACTGTATTCAAATACATGGTGATAATGTCGTTTTTAGAATAATTCGATTCTAATTTTACCGCTGTTAACCATTCCTTAAGTTTAACAATAAGCGTTCTTACCAAAGGGATTTTAACCAGTAAACCCTGCGATTTATTATAACGGGTGCGGTATAAGTTTTTAGCTAACTGCTGAGTAATGGTACTGGCACCACCTTCTTTACCAAATCCGGCCACAGCACGGCCAACGGCCTGTACATCAATTCCCCAGTGTTTATAAAAGCGAACATCTTCCGTGGCTACCAGGGCATTAATAACACTGGGGGCAATCTCCTTAAAATTTACAGGTGTGCGGTTTTCTTTGAAGTAGCGGCCAATTAATTTCCCGTCAGAAGTATATAATTCCGAACCTACCCGAAGTGTAGGGGTTTGGATATCGCGGTAACTTGGAGAGTATCCAAATAACCATAAAAAGTTAAGCTGAAGTGCTGAAAAGAAAATTATTATCGAAAAAATAAAGATCGTAAAATAACGTAAGTACTTGTTTTTTATCTCTTTGAACATATTAAAAGTGATGATAATGGGGTAAATGCTGTGGCGTTAAATATAAAAAACTCTATATGCAAATTAACGTTTTTAATTTACTAAATTTTTAGCACTATATTTAAATGCTTCAATCGAAAAACAGCGGTAAATATGAAAAACGAATTTAGTGAACTAATTGTACGAGGGGACGATAAATTTTCTATCAAGGGAGTTAAAACAGATTATACTGGCGGATACAATAAAGAAAAAGCTAAAGATGCTTTAATCAATTCAAAAATTGAAATTAATCATCTTCAGGAAAAGCTCTACGCCTCAGCAACACATTCTATTTTAATTATTTTTCAGGCGATGGATGCTGCAGGAAAGGATAGTGCTATTGAACATGTAATGAGTGGACTTAACCCTCAGGGTTGCCAGGTTTTTAGTTTTAAAGTACCTACATCTGAGGAGTATAAGCATGATTTTTTATGGCGCCATATTAAGGCCTTGCCCGAACGCGGTCGAATTGGGATCCATAATCGTTCTCACTATGAAAATGTTTTGGTATGTAAAGTACACCCCGAATACATTGACAGCGAGAATATTCCAGGTTTTGATGAGGTTAAAAAAGTGAATAAAAGCTTCTGGAAGCAACGCTACGAAAGTATTCGCAATTTTGAAAATCACCTCACACAAAACGGAACAGTTGTATTAAAATTCTTTTTGAACGTGAGTAAAGACGAACAGAAAAAAAGATTTCTGGATAGGATAGAAGATCCGACAAAGAACTGGAAATTTTCGTCGGGAGATATTAAAGAACGTGCCTTATGGGATGATTACATGAAAGCTTATGAAGATGCGATTAATGAAACCGCAACAAAAGATGCACCATGGCATATTATTCCTGCTGATAAAAAATGGTTTGCCAGATTAGCCATTAGCGAAATTATCGCTGACAAACTGAAAAACCTTGATCTTAAATTTCCGGTTTTGGATGAGGCTGAACAAAGTAAGTTGCTTGAAACTAAAATGGCATTAATGAATGAGTAATTATATTTTACCATGAGTTATATCATTTATATTTCATTTTAAATTTTGATAAATCTGGCGATGGCTTTTTACGGTTCAATTCCAGTTCATAAATAGTTCTGCCTAAATTTTTCATAAAAGGAAAGCATACTGTATCGTATTCATACTTATTGTCGTTAAAGATTCCATCTTCATTACTTTGAACAACAGCGGTCAAAAAATATTCGATACCATTTTTGAAATCTACGAAGTAAGAATTATCAATGATATAACCATAACTATCTCCATATTTATTAAAAATCCTGATGTTAGGGTCAAGTATTGCCGCTTTATCTCTTCCATAGTATAACATTTTGGCATATGTTGGCCAAAATTCATTTGTATTGTATCGCGGATAATTGCTTTCAGCAGGATACATACTCATATACTTGTAAATCAACTGGTAATCTGCAGCATTTAACTGAAACCTTTCCTTTGTAGCAAAAGCTTCAGGAAACATCAGCTTTTGCATTAAATGCTGTTGATCATCGATAGCAAAAGCATTCTTATTAGCTAAACTAAAAGGTCTGTTTACCAGTTTATCAGCACTATCTAAATAACCTTTCCCCATTAATAAATTAGTTAATTTTAATTCATATTCCTTTGGATCGTACTGTGATTTTTGCTCATAAACCAATTGACCATTATTATAGAAACAAATTGGGTTGGTATGTTTAGAAGATTCTCCTGCATCGCCTATGGCTAACCGGTTTAAAATCCTGCTATTTATAAAACCATATTTTTTTAGTTTTTCATTAATCTCTGCACGGCCGATAAATTCGAACAGCCTGTTGAAAGCATCATTATCGCTGGTAAGCAAAATCTTTTTAATATAATGCTCAATTGTTGGGAGACCATTTTCGGCACTACTATCCAGGTGAACTTTCGATTGTCCGCGAAAAGCGCTATCAGTTATCATTGTGCTCTTGGCAGTTAAACCGGTATTTTTTAAACGATTCACTTTCTCCAACGCGAAAATTACTGCAGCGAGTTTAACTGTACTGGCCGGATAGAAATAGTGATGAGGGTCTAAATTATAGCTGTAACTTTTAAAAACAGGCTTGTTTTCCACATTCCGGGTAATTTGAGTGTATAAAATCTGAACTTCGTTTTTGTTTGGATGATTGAGTATATCATTGAAAAATTGTGGTTTCGATTCCATTAGCGATTTTAAAAAAGTAGTATCAACTTTTTGTGCCATTGTAATAATGCTATTGAATATTAATATGATCAGAAATAAAGCTCTCATAAGATATGTTTTGAAATTTAAAGTTAAACTTTTCAATCAAAAGCCTGGTTTCCAATCATTCATTTTACAGCTAGTTTTTATTTATTAGCTTTGCGCCACTTTTGGTTTCTGTATAGCTACAGAATTAAAAGGGAATTTGGTGTAAATCCAAAACTGTCCCGCAGCTGTAAGCTCCGTAAATGATTTTTATTTCTATGCCACTTTTCTGTATTAAACAGGATGGGAAGGCTAAAAATCAGGAGTAAGTCAGAAGACCTGCCAATAGACTATAATTTCATAGCTTTCGAGGATTGAAGCATGGATTGAAATATTGGTTTTCCAGTATTTTCATTTCCTGTTTTGTGCGTTGGCTATAAGCAAATAAACAATCAAATGAACAAAAAAAACTTTTTAATTGCGGCTGGTTTGGTCTTGACGCAACTAGCCATTAGTAAAACTGCTATGGCTCAAGACACCTTAAAACTTAAAGATGTGGTAATTTCTGCTACCAAAAACGATCAGAAACAATCACAAACAGGAAAGGTCGTGAGCATCATAAGTCGCGAGACTTTAGAACGTAGTCATGGAAAATCTCTTCCTGAGTTGATCAGCGAACAAGCAGGAATAATTGTGGCAGGTGCTGGTGGTAATCCGGGTGCAAATAAATCTTTGTTCTTCAGGGGAGCTGCAAGTGCCTATGCTGTTATCTTAATTGATGGCATTGTTCAAAATGATCCTTCCGGGAATGGTGGTGCTTTTGATCTTCGCCTTTTGGCTATTGATCAAATCGATCATGTCGAAATTTTAAGGGGAGGTCAATCGACTATTTATGGTTCTGATGCTGTAGCTGGTGTAATTAATATCATCACCAGAAAAGATGGACCAAAAGGAAATACAATTTATGGGGTAGCCAGTGCGGGAAGTTTTGAAACTTATAAAGGTACAATTGGCCTGAATGGAGCGGTTGATGCCTTTACCTATAACGTCAACTATACTCACCAGAAAACAGATGGTATTTCTGAAGCGCAAAATCCGGTAGGAGATAATACTGTATTTGATAAAGATGGTTTTAAAACCGATGGTGTAAATGCGAATTTTGGGATCAAACTTGACTCACATTTTTCAATTAATCCTTTTGTGCGTTATTATGAAGGCAATTACAAAATAGATGAAGGTGCTTTTGCAGATGGCCTTCCTGAAAACAGGTCGCTATTGAAAAATTTTAACGCTGGTGTAAATACGCAATATGAGTTTGCTACGGGTAAAATTAATTTAAACTACAGCTATCAAACCAATTCAAATAATACACTTGGTAGTTATGCAGGCTTTCCTTACGAAAGTATAGGCTCGGGCAGAATTAGTCTGCTGGATTTATTTTATAACCAAAAAATAGGCAATAAGCTTGATTTATTAGTTGGGCTTGATAATAGGGTAATGAAATTATCATCTGGTAATAATAAACCTGAAACAAATATATTCGCAGCTTATGGTTCTTTATTTCTCCATGATTTGAGTGTATTTAATTTAGAAGTTGGCGGTCGTTATAATAAACATGAGCAATATGGCGAAAACTATACTTACAGCATTACGCCAAGTATTCAGGTATTTAAAGAACTGAAATTATTCGGAACAGTTTCTACTGCATTTAAAATTCCAACTTTAAGTATGTTATTTGGTCAGTATGGTGCAAATCTTAATTTAAAGCCAGAGAAATCACAGAATTATGAAGCAGGCTTCAATTTGAATTTCGGTGATGATAAATTCACCTTTAGAGGAGCAGCCTTTAGCAGGGATCTAAAAGATGCTATTATCTACGGTGGAAATGGATATATCAATCAGGAAAGTCAAAAAATCAGAGGTTTTGAAATTGAACCGGCTGTAAACATTTGGAAACTGAATATTAATGGTTATTATGCTTTTACTGATGGTAATGAATTTAACAGTATTAACAGCAAAGTTGAAGATTTTTTATTCAGAAGGCCTAAACATACTTTTGGTATAACAACAGGTATCCAGGCAACAAAAAACCTATACGTGAATGCTAACTTCAGGTATTTTGGTATGCGCAACGATGGAAATTTTGACACTTATAAAGTAGAAAATTTACCGGCTTATAAATTGTTAAGTGCTTATGCGGAGTATAGTTTATTTAAAAAACGCCTAAAAGTGTTTTTTGATGCTAAAAACATTCTGGATGAAAAATACAACGAGATCATAGGTTATAATACTATGGGTTTCAATTTTAATACAGGCATGAGTTTTAATATCCGCTAATAAAAATTTAACTTTGTATTAAACTTAATAAGCAATTAATAATGTCAAAATTAATATTAAATCCGCGTAACCTCATCTTGTTATTGATGATCTTAGTCACTACCTTGCTTCGGTTGCTGGTTACTTTCAATGGTGATGCTTTGCAATTTGCAAACTTTAGTTCGATAGGCGCTGTTGCATTGTTTGGTGGTGCTTATTTCAAGAATGATGCAAAGGCTTTTGCTTTTCCGCTATTAAGCTTATTACTAAGTGATTTTATTTTGGCTACAACTATTTATAGTCAATACAGTGCCGGTTTTTTATATGAAGGCTGGTATTGGACCTATATAGCATTTGCTTTGATGGTTTTAGTAGGAAGAGTTTTACTAAAAAAGATCAGTGTAGCATCACTTCTTGCATCCACATTAACTATCGTGTTTATTCACTGGATTGTAACCGACTTTGGAATATGGTTTCATAATCCTGCTTTTACTCAGGATATTACAGGTTTTTGGTTATGTCTGGAAAAGGCTATTCCTTTCGAAATTAATTTTCTGAAAGGAACCTTAATTTACGGAACAGTTCTTTTTGGCGCATTCGAATTATTAAAAACTAAATACCCGGCACTAAAACTACAAGCACAAACGGTTTAATCATTTATATGAAATAAGAAAATCCTCTTTTGAATACCACTTTCAAAAGGGGATTTTTTTTAGTTCTTATTTTGAATTATTATGCTTAATAACCTTTAAACTCTATAAGGAATGAAGATAGTTATTTTAACAGGCGCTGGAATTAGTGCTGAAAGCGGACTGAAAACATTTCGGGATTCAGATGGATTGTGGGAAGGTTATAGTATTTATGATGTTGCAACGCCTGAAGCCTGGGAAAGAAACCCAGCCATGGTACAGGAATTTTATAACGAGCGCAGGCGACAAGTACTTGCCGCCAAGCCAAATGATGCACACAAATTATTAGTTAAACTTGAAAGTAAATTTGAGGTTTGCATCATCACTCAGAATATTGACGATTTGCATGAAAGAGCTGGGTCTAAAAAAGTGTTACATCTTCATGGCGTAATTACAAAATCGCAATCTGATATCAACCCAAATTTAATATATGATATTGTTGGCTCTGAATTAAATATGGGAGAAACCTGCAATTTAGGCGCCCAGCTGAGGCCACATGTTGTGTGGTTTGGCGAATCGGTACCGATGATAGAAAAAGCAGCTAAAATATGTAAACAAGCCGATGCGTTTGTTTTAATAGGCACTTCCTTAGCCGTTTATCCTGCGGCAGGGTTAATAGATTTTGTTCCGGCAGAAGCGATTAAATACATTATCGATCCGCATACTCCAGATGTTAAAAGATATAAGAATGTGATAACTATACAACAGAATGCTGTTGCAGGTATGAAGCAATTAAGTGATATTTTAATAAATGGAAATTAAAAAGCAATGTATTTTTAATTGGAGCGGGGGCAAAGACAGTACATTGGCCTTACATTATGCCCTTCAAGACCCCACATTAGAAATTAAATACTTAGTAACATCAGTTAATAGTGAATACAACCGTATTTCTATGCATGGCGTTCGAGAAACGCTCCTGATAGCTCAGGCTCTGAGTATCGGCATCCCGCTATATCAAATACGCCTGGGCGAAATGCCTGATATGGAAACTTATGATCAGATCATGCGCAGTCATTTATTGAAATTCAAGTCAGAGGGAATAACACATTCCATATTTGGCGATATTTTTCTGGAAGATTTGAGAAGCTACAGAGAAAAAAAATTAGATGAGGTAGGAATGAAAGCAATTTTCCCACTTTGGAAAAAAAATACAAGCCAACTGATAATTGATTTTTTGGACCTGAATTATAAAACCATTATTGTTTGTACACAAGAAAAATTAGAACCATTTTGTGGACAGTTAATGACCAAAGAATTGATTTTGGCATTGCCGCAAGATATTGATCCATGTGGAGAAAATGGAGAATTTCATACGTTTGCTTACGAAGGTCCGATATTTAAAGATAAAATAAATTATAAAATAGGAGAGAAGGTTTATCGTACTTATAACAACCCAAAAACAACTTCTAATGATGATGTATGCAGTTTTGCTGAACCAGTATCAATAGGATTCTGGTATTCAGATTTAATAAAAATTTAATTAAACAAAACATTTTGGCATCATTTTTTCTTTAATACCTGTAATTAACTTAAATAACACATTCTAATGAAACCTGTTTTATGAGGTTAGAGCATAAAACTAGATTCATAATAAAACAAAAAGTTATGAAAAAGATATTCGTAGTAATCGCATTGAGTTCAGTAATGTTCGCTTGTAATAATAAAGCTAAAGAGGAAGCAGCTTTAAAACAACAAGAGACTGATAAGCAATTAGCAATCAAAGCTGTTAAAGATAGCATGAGATTAGATAGCTTTAAAAGAGCAGAGACTGCAAAAGTTGAGGCTGAAAAAGAAGCTAAACATCAGGAAGAGCTAGCCGCAGCAAGACGTGCAGGTGCAGCATCTTCTAAGTCATCCAGATCTACAAGATCTTATGCGTCAAGTTCAGGTGGAAGCAGTTCGAGTTCTTACGGTGGTACACAACCTACAGCCAAGAAAAAAGGCTGGAGTGATGGTGCAAAAGGTGCCGTAATTGGTGGTGCAGCGGGTGCAGTTGGCGGTGCATTAATTGATAAGAAAAAAGGTAGAGGTGCAATTATTGGTGGTTTAGTTGGAGCTGGTGGTGGTTACCTGATTGGTAGAGGAGAGGATAAAAAATCTGGTAGAGTTCAGTAATATATAATCATATTCAAAAAAAGGCGACTATTAACATAGTCGCCTTTTTTTGTGCGCAATAATTTTTTTTATATTTAAGAAAAAATAAATCATGTCTGAATCAGCAAAAAAAGGCCAGATACAACATTTTGTAATGTTCTGGCTAAAACCACAGTTAACTCAAGCAGAGGTAGCAGATTTCAAGAACTTTTTTGAAGCGCTAAGACCTATAAAATTAATTAAAAATTTAAATTATGGTATGGCAGCTGATACGCCAACTCGTCCGGTAACAGATAATTCATTTACTTATTCGCTAACCATTACTTTTTCAAATATAGAAGACCACAATGCTTATCAGGAAGATAAAATTCATTTGGCAGCGATAGAGAAATTTTCACAAAACTGGTATAGGGTGGTAGTGCATGATACGATTTTATCTTAAATTTCGGATCCATTATGATACACACATAATCTAATTTATGACACTCATAATTCCGTGCTTTATCTCGCTGTGAAGCGCCTATGATTTAATTACTAAACATTATGTTATATCGATAATGCCATTGCTTACTATTAATTTGGTATATATGCGTAAGAAAATATTATTTTGTTAATAAATATAAGTGTTTATTAGTCAATGAGTTACAATATTTATCTGAATTGATTTTTAAGATAATATTGCATTTAGGAATCTATATTGTTTAATTTAGCCAAATAAAATTTTAAAGCAGCTAATATGATGCTGTTAATCAGCATCTTAAATAAGATTGATTAACTAAAATTGATGTCTTTTATATGCTGCTGTAAAATCAGTGCGCATCATTTTAAATTTTTTTATTACGGTGTTTATAAATTCTTCGTCAAGTATTTCGAAGACATCATTAACACCCCCTCCACTCAAGTCCAGTTCAGCAAGTTTGTAACTTTGCTCAAAAGTACCTTGTTCAAATTTCACAATGTATTTCTGATTCATTGAAAATATACTAATCTTACATTCAGGGTGGGGTAGCTCTGCAATAACTCTCATCTATTTTAACTTTATTAAAGATTTGAAACGGAAACGCCGTTCAGCGTTCCAAAGGTTTTTATAATTTTGAATCTGGCAAAAAGTTCTTCGCTATACCATTGACGTTCTCTGGTCATTTTAATTACATCTGCGTGATCAAATGACTTATAGGCATAAGCTTTCATAGCAGCAGCATTTTCCCAAATAGAAAATGTAGCCTGGTCAAAAAACGGATTTTCACCCATTCCAGCTGATAGGATATAACCGTCTGCTTCTCGCATAGCAATTGCCGCTCTTTTAATATTTCGTCTAAATTCTTTTACTTTCTTAAATTTTATGGCTGCTCTGGTAATCACAGCAATCCGCTCATCCGAACTACTTAAATTTTTATCCGCAATGAAAGGCTGTGTTTTAGACCATAAGCCATGTGATGACATTGGTTTAAGTAATATGGTAAATTCTTCCGATCCGAAAAAACGAAACCATTTCATCGGGATTGATTCCTTGCAGAATTTATCACAGTCCAGTTCCGAATCCCAGGTTGTTAAAATAGCCCAATGCTTAAAATCCGGCCTTAAATCTACCTGTGCATTTTTCCCGCTTCCCATTAGCTTCCAAAACTTACATTTGCTGTTTAACCATAAGGGCAATCGTAAAATTGCCATTCCTAAAAACGCGAATGGTATATTTAAGCGGTTAAATTTTGTGATGGTCAATAAAACAAACATGATAGATAGATTTTGTCAAAACTAATGAATTAATAATTGTGTTATCATTCAAATTTTTGTCATTATCATTCGCTTGCCTTAAAATGAACAAAATCATCTTTAACTTTGGAAATGCCTGAAGACTTAATCATAGATAGAACTGTTGCTAAAGAAGTACAATATAAAACGCTTTTACCACAAATTGAAGCTTTACTGACTGGTGAAGAAGATTTTGTAGCGAACATGGCTAATACTGCTGCTGCATTAAAAGAGCAGTTTAATTGGTTTTGGGTTGGCTTCTATTTAGTTAAAAATGAAGAACTGGTACTCGGTCCGTTTCAGGGACCGGTAGCTTGTACCCGAATTGGAAAAGGAAAAGGTGTTTGTGGATCTTCCTGGGCGCTAAATAAAGTTTTGGTAGTGCCTGATGTGGAAGAATTTCCAGGGCACATTGCTTGCGCCTCTGCATCTAAATCAGAAATAGTTTTGCCGCTAGTTAAAAACGGTAATGTGATTGGCGTTCTAGATGTGGATAGTGAATATCTTAATCATTTTGATGAAATAGATAGTGTTTATTTACAGCAGATTATATCTATTCTTTTAAACTAATAATGAAACTAAACCATTCATATTATTTAAATGAAGATCCGGTCGATCTTGCTCGGGACTTACTGGGCAAAGTGCTGTTTACTAATATTAATGGCGATGTTTCGGCAGGTGTTATAGTTGAAACCGAAGCTTACTTTGGTGTTAAAGACAAAGCTTCGCATGCATACGGTGGGCGCAGAACGAGCAGAACTGAAACTATGTATGCTGGTGGAGGAATTGCCTATGTTTATTTGTGCTATGGCATGCATCACCTTTTCAATGTGGTAAGTGGGAAACCTGATGATCCGCATGCAGTACTCATTAGGGCAATCGAACCCCTTGTTGGTATAGAACTTATAGAATCCAGAAGAAACATGCCGATCGCTAAGGCTGCAATTTCTTCCGGCCCCGGTTCTGCGGCAAAGGCTTTGGGTATCGATCGGTCTTTTAATGCGAAGGATTTATCAGGTAATGAGATTTGGATTGAAGATCATCAGATTCATTATCAAAAAGAGGAACTGGTTTCTGTACCTCGGGTAGGCATTGCCTATGCACAGGAGCATGCCTTATTGCCCTGGCGTTTTTTTGTTAAAGGAAATAAATATGTAAGTAAGCCCAACAAGCTTTAAAAATTACAAACATTTCCGGTATTGATCTGTTTGTTTATTCAAACCCTATATCATGAAAAACGAAAAAAATATATCAATACTAAAAGAGATGGCCGAGAGTGTACGTACCTGTATGTTTACCACATTTTCAACTCATAATGAATTAGGAAGTAGGCCAATGGGTACTGCTAAAATTGAAGATGATGGTAGTATTTGGTTTTACACTAACGAATATTCTCTAAAATCGAAGGAAATTTCAAAAGAAAATAATGTTTTACTGGCTTACAGTGATCCATCCAATAATACTTATCTCACTGTTAAAGGTAAGGCAGAATTAGTGGATGATAAGGTTAGAAAAGAATCTTATTTTTCACCCTTTGTAAAAGCCTGGTTTCCTGATGGCGTTGAAGACCCAAGATTAATCTTAATTAAGGTAACACCAGATGAAGCGGAGTATTGGGATGCTTCATCTTCTAAAATAGTGGTTCTTTTTAAAGTACTAAAAGCGGCTATCACCGGGAATACGCCAGATTTAGGTGAGCATGATACGATAAAATTTTAGAAAGAGCAAAAACCTTTTATAAGCAGGATTGGAAACAATACCTGCTTTTTTTGTAATATTGACATAATGAAATTTGAAAATAGTTTATCCTTTGCAGAAGGACTCGATCAAGCAGATGAGCTCAAGGGTTTTAGAAAACAATTTCTGTTCCCAAACCGAGAAGGGAAAGAGTTTATATACTTGTGTGGTAATTCATTAGGGTTACAACCTAAAGTTGCACGTGATGTATTGGGTAAGCAGTTGGATAACTGGTCAAACCTGGCTGTTGAGGGTTGGTTTGAAGGAGAAGAACCCTGGATGTTTTATCATAGGGAACTAAAAAATTTGATGGCGCCAATTGTTGGTGCATTACCCCAGGAGGTTTGTCCCATGAATACGCTTACGGTAAATTTACACCTCCTGATGGTAAGTTTTTATCAGCCGAAAGAGAAAAAATTTAAAATTATTATGGAAGGTGGTGCATTTCCATCAGATCAATACGCAATAGAAAGCCAGGTAAAATTTCATGGTTATGACCCTGAACTCGCGATTATCGAGGTTTTTCCCAGAGATGGTGAAGCTACTTTGCGTACGGAAGATATCGTTGCACAGATAGAAAAAAATGGTGATGAAATTGCGCTGGTTTTGTTTGGTGGTATTAACTACTATACAGGGCAGTGGTACGATATGAAAACCATAACAAAAGCAGGACATAGCATTGGTGCAATTGTAGGTTGGGATTTAGCACATGCGGCTGGCAATGTGCCTGTTAGATTGCATGAATGGGATGTAGATTTCGCTTGTTGGTGTTCTTATAAATACCAAAATGCTGGACCAGGTGGAATCAGCGGTATTTTTGTACATGAAAAGCATTTTAGTAATCAGGATTTAAACCGGTTTGCCGGATGGTGGGGTTATCAGGAAAGTAAGCGTTTTAAAATGGAAAAAGGCTTTATTCCTGAATCAGGTGCTGATGGTTGGCAGGTTAGTTGTACGCAAGTCATGCCGATGTCTTTATATCATGCGTCATTACAAATTTTTAAAGAAGCAGGCTATTTGGAAGCTTTAAGAACTAAAAGTATTAATTTAACTGGATATTTAGAATTTGTTATAAATGAAGTAAATAAAGATTTAGGTTTTCACCAATATAAAATTATTACACCAAATAATCCCGAAGAAAGAGGTGCACAGTTATCTATCATTGCTGCTGAAAAAGGAAAGGCTATTTTTGATGGTTTAGTGCAAAATCACATCCTTGGAGATTGGCGGGAGCCAAATGTAATTCGAATGAGCCCAATCCCGCTTTACAATTCTTTTATCGATGTATACAAAACAGGCGAAGTGCTTTTGAAAATCTCAAAAGACATACTCAAAATTAACTAATAACAAATGGTCAATTATAATCCTAAAGACTGGTTTACATTCATCTTTCGTATTCATAAGGGCGATACATTCAGGAAGTTATGGCCTTTGATGGTTAGTATATCCATATTTTCAGCGCTAGTTGCTTTTTTAGAACTAAATGTATTTAAGCTTTCTAAAAGTGATTATGTGAGCAATATTGGAATGATGCATAGCCTGTTAGGTTTTGTGATTTCAATGCTTTTGGTTTTTAGAACCAATACTTCTTATGATCGGTGGTGGGATGGAAGAAAGCTTCTGGGTGGGCTAACCAATGTAAGTCGGAATTTTGCAATGAAGATTAACGCTTTAAACCTACCTAAAGAAGACGTCAAATTTTTTGAATATGGCATACCTAAGTATGCTTTTGCTTTGAAAGAACATCTTCGTGAGAAAAAATACTTCGGAAAAAATAGTTTTTTAATTGAAGTGAAAGAAAGTAAGCACATTCCAAATCAAATTGCCAGCAGCATGATTTCCCGATTGTATCAGCTTACTTCTAATGGTTTAATCTCGCAAGAGCAATTGATTACGCTTACGCAAGATGTTAATCAGTTTACGGATATATGTGGTGGCTGTGAAAGAATCAAGAACACGCCGATTCCATTTTCCTATAATGTGTTTATTAAAAAATTTATTTTTGTATATGTACTTACCATTCCCATTGGCTGGGTATTTAGCTTAGGGTACTACTTAGTGCTTATTGTCCCGTTTATTTTGTATGTATTGGCAAGTTTAGAATTAATTGCCGAAGAGATTGAAGATCCTTTTGGTTATGATGCTAACGACTTGCCGGTTGATCAGATTTGCAATAATATAGAAAAACATGTTGAAGAAATTTTGGGTGAATGATTAAAATTGCCTGGCATCCCTCGTATGCTCATCCTTTGCCGGAAGGGCATCGTTTTCCGATGTTAAAGTATGAGTTAATTCCTGAGCAACTGCTTCATGAAGGTATAATATGTGAAGAAAATTTGTTTAGTCCGCATTTGATTGCAGAAGAAAATATTCTACTTACTCACGATCAGTTGTACTGGATTCAATTAAGAGATCTTACCTTGTCTGCGAAAGATCAGCGAAGAATAGGATTTCCGCTGAATGCTGAATTACTGGAACGTGAAATGAGAATTTGTCAGGGAACTATTGATGGTGCATTGTTTGCTATAAAACATGGTATTGCCTTCAACGTGGCTGGAGGTACACATCATTCGGGAAGTAAATGGGGTGAGGGCTTTTGCTTATTGAATGATCAGGCTATCGCTGCTAATTATCTTCTAAATAAAAATAAAGCAAAAAGCATCTTAATTATTGATTTGGATGTACATCAAGGTAATGGAACTGCAGAAATTTTCCATCAGCAGAATAAAGTGTTTACCTTTTCTATGCATGGCGATAAAAATTTTCCTTTCAGAAAAGAAGTATCAGATTTGGATATTCCATTAGATGATTCAACCAGTGACGACCAGTATCTTACTTCACTGGAAAAAAATCTAAATCACGTCTTTGATAAATCTAAACCTGACTTCGTGTTCTTTTTATCTGGAGTTGATGTTTTAATAACTGATAAACTTGGTAAATTATCACTCACCAAAGAAGGATGTAAAGAAAGAGATCGCATGGTTTTAGAAGCTTGTAGAGCAAGGAATTTGCCGCTCCAAGTTAGTATGGGTGGCGGTTATTCTCCGCAGATAAAAGATATCGTAGATGCACATTGTAATACCTATCGCTTAGCTTTTGATTTATTTAGTTGAATCAATATCCTTATCTTCGCCGCATGTTGGAGATTATTTACGAGGATGAACATTTAATTGCAATCAATAAGCCTCATGGTTTACTGGTTCACCAGTCCTCAATAGCCCGTGATGCTACTGAGTTTGCTTTGCAGATGCTGAGAGATCAGGTTGGTAAACATGTTAGCCCTGTACATAGGCTGGATAGAAAGACCAGCGGAATCTTACTCTTTGCTTTCGATAAAGAATCTGAAATAGCAATGCATCAGCAATTTATGAATGCGGAAACCGATAAAAAGTACCTCTCCATTCTACGTGGTTTTTCTCCTGAAACGATGGATATTGATTATCCTTTAGCTAAAGAAAATGGTACCATGCAAGATGCATTTACATCATTTAAAACGCTGCAAAAAGCGGAGGTTAATGTTGCCTTCGGCAAACACGCCACCTCCCGATATTCATTGGTAGAGGCAACTCCCAAAACGGGCAGAATGCATCAGTTAAGAAGGCATTTTAGCCACATCCTTCATCCCATTATTGGCGACAGAACACATGGATGTAATAAGCAGAATAAGTTTTTTCTGGAGCAATGGAATATGACCACCATGCTTTTACACGCTTCAGAATTGAGCTTTATCCATCCTAAAACCTCAGTTCGCATTCACCTTAAAGCTGATTTACACGATGAGTTTAAGAGGGTAATGCATATTATGAAAATGACACTCTAGCACAATTTTTATTCTAAAAATCTGTTATCAATCATCTATGAATAAATACTTACGTTTAGCTTTTCCAGTTTTAGCGCTCTTTGCGAGCAGTTGTTCTTCCGTTTATATGCCGAATGTACCCAATACGCCAATGCTAAGTAAGCAAGGAGAATTTAGTGGCGGCGGCCATATTTCTTTAAAAGGTAATGCCAGCATTAATGGTGCTTATGCTGTAACTGATCATATCGGGGTGCTATTTAGTGGCTCAACCATGAATAATGAACGTAGATCGAAAGATTTCGGACATAAATTAATTGAAATTGGCGGCGGATACTATGATACTTTTGGCCCCGATAATAACCGTATTATTGAAATATATGGCGGTGTTGGAAAAGGTTGGAGCGATATTACGTACCGTGATTATAAAAATGATGTTTTGGTAAGCAGCGAGCTACAGGAAGTGGATTATCGTAAAGCTTTTCTACAAGTTAATTACAGTTCAAAGAAGAAAAATAATTTTCACTTATTTGGAAAGAATTTCCCGATAAACTATGGTACAGCCCTAAGAATCAGTCATGTTAAAATGGATAGATTCTTTTTAAACGGGGTGGTACAGCCCAAGGAAGATAATATTTTTTTCGAACCTATTTTTTTTACCAGAATGGCTTTGAGTAAGATTATCCAACTTCAATATACTACGAGTAGTAATATCGGATTAAAAAATAGGGTTTATATGAGTGCTGGCAATTCTATATTTACGATAGGGGTTGTGGTAAATGTTGGTGGAAAGTAAATTAAAGTATGTAAAGTATGCATTAGCCAAGCTAAATAAGTTGCTTAGTTTTACTTTGAAAGCGTATAAATAATAAAATTGAAGCGGTTAATAATCCAAAAGTTAGGCCATACCAAATTCCATAAACGCCCATACCAAAAGTAAAACCTAATAAATAACCTATCGGGATACCAACTACCCAATAGGCTAAAAAGGTTATCACCGTAGGTATATTTACATCACCAATTCCACGAAGTACACCTAACCCAACCACTTGAGTTCCGTCAAAAAGCTGGAAAAAACCCGCGATGATGAGTAATTGGGCAGCGATATTAATTACTCCTAAATCATTGGTATAAATAAATGGCAATAGATGATTGGCTAAAACGAAAATAATAGCTGTACAACTCATAAATAATAAAATGACATGGTAGCTGGCAATAGCCGATTTACGTAAATCTTCAAAATGGTGTTGACCAAAATTATTTCCTGTTTTGATTGTTGCTGCTGAAGCAATCCCGCTGGCAATCATATATGTCATAGCAGCTAAACTAATACCGATTTGATGCGCCGCTTGTTCTGTTGCGCCGATAGTTCCGATTAAAACGGCTGCACCACTAAATGCACTAATTTCAAAAGAATATTGCATGGCCACCGGAGCACCTATTTTAATGATCTTTAAAGTTCTAACCTTATCCATGAAAGTCGCTTTAAAGCTAATGAGGTATTTTTTAAAGTGCTTTGATTTTAAAACGTAAATGGTCATGGCTGTAGCCATCAACAACCGATCGATAAGCGTACTTAAACCTACGCCGCTTACGCCCATTGATTTAATACCAAACATCCCTTTTACAAAAATGATCCCAAGTATAATATTGATCGCATTTCCCCAGATGGATACAAACATAGCCTGTTTAGTGAATCCTAATCCTTCTGCAAATTGTTTAAAGGTTTGAAAAATCAATAAAGGGATGATGGATATAGAAAGAAGCCCTAAATAAGGTTTTGCATACGCTACAACAGCAGGAGTCTGATCGAGATGATCAATGGCTAATAGCACACCAAAATGTACTATTATGTAAAGCATTATGCCAATAAGAATATTTATAATTAAACTATTTGAGAGCAATTTGCCACACTCTTCATAATTCTGTTTTCCGTTTTCCTGAGCAATTAATGGCGTTAAACCATAAGAGATACCTAAACCAATGACCATTATCAGAATAAAAATACTGTTTACTAAAGACACAGCTGCCAATTGTGTGGTATCAGTAAAATGGCCAACAATAATACTATCAGCCATATGCACCAAAGTATGACCTACCTGAGAGCCAACAATAGGAAGTGCCAACTGTAAATTTTCTTTATAATAAGGCTTGTATTTGTTGTAGATTTTAGAAAACATAAGGGCGTAAAGGTCGGGTTTTCCATATTAAAACTGATGATTTTTCAAAAGTTAATCACATCACAATGCAATAGTTTAAATTGGAAGCAGCTGGAATGAAATTATTTAATGGCCGTAAAATACTCTTCTTTTTCGCTGGTGTGCACTTGTATAACATGAGTTAATATGAGATTAACCAATATTTTTTGTGCCTTTTTAAAAGAGGAGCGAAGGAGTTTGCTAAACTCTTTAAGTGTAATTTTCTCATTCTGATCTAAATATTGAAGTAACTTTTTTTCACTATCAGAATAGGAAATCAAAACACCAGCATCTTTATTATCATTTTTTAGCACATCAATAATAATTCTACTTGCTAGAACACTCTTGTCCTGAATGCGAATATACGCCCACCATTTCTTCTGATCATCCAATGCGTAGTGGGGCTTTAGGTCGCTTTCTGGAATATTAACCACCAATACGAGTTTGTCATCAACATAAATTTCGTCAAATGAAGGCTCTATAGCGGGTTTACAAAACTGATGTGCCGCGGTTAGGATCATATATCTTTCCTCTTCTTCAGATTTAACACCTTTAATCCTGCCATCATCGGCTACGCCAATTAACAGTTGGCCACCTTTATTATTAGCAAAAGCAACCAAACTTTTGGCTATTTTCTCTGTACTGGTAATAGTCTTCTTAAAATCGAGTGTAACACCCTCACCTTGCAAAATTAAAGCTTTAATACTTGGCATAAATCGTTTAATAAGCAACCCGGGGTTCTTCGCCCTGGTGCAGGTTTCGGATATAAACTTCATTCATAACAGTGGCGCAAACCTCATTCCTTTTATTGGTAATCGACATTGGATAGGCCTTAACAAACTTTCCAACTGTTTTTAACGCTTCCTCTGCTTCGGCTATCATCTCATCGGTAAGGATAATGGTAAAATATAGGTTAGAACGACCCGGTTTTAAATATTGTATAGACGCACTTTTTAACCAGACTCTAACTTTGAAACCTCTTCGCTGCATCAACTGATCATATAACAAAGCATAGAAAGGATCAGTCGCTGCGTAAATTGTTCCGCCAAAAATAGAACCATTATAATTTTTATTTAGAAAACTTTTGCTAACCTTCACGGTACAGCTTCTAAAGTCGTTTTCAAATTTCTTAACCCAAATGCGCTGAAAAAATAAAGGTGGATAGAAGCGCATTACCCATTTCAGCGTATTCTGAGATAGTATCATATTCACTAATATCAGAAAGATTTGCCACCTTTTAATATTATTTTAAAAATTGATCCATATAGGATAATTTGGTTACAAAAATCATTTCGTTATTCAATAGGATAAATGTGAAATCATAAACATCTTTTAAAAAAATAAAACCAAATTATTATAAGGTTGTTGTGGATATAGAAAACAATTAAACCTATGAAAAAAATAATCTTAAGTCTTGCTTTTGCCGGAACAATAATGATTGCCGCATCAGCATGCAATTCATCTAAAAACATGGCTGATTCTTCAGACAGTACTACGATGGATTCTACAGCATCCCCAATGGATACAACAAAGACCACTACACCACCTGACACATCTAAAACGATGCCGCCAGATACAACTAAAACACCTCCGATGTAAATTGAATATAGCCACTCCAAATTTGAGAGTGGCTTTTTTACGTTCGCTATTTTTTTTATTTGAGCTTATTTGTACTTTCAGCAAATAAACCAAATATTTCAAATGAGTACAGAATCAAAAGCCAACAACCGTAACGTCATTTTCCTGGTCATTGTAGCCGCACTTGGTTATTTTGTCGATATATATGACCTGGTTTTATTTTCAGTTGTACGCGTTCAAAGTCTCAGCGAAATTGGTGTTTCTCAGAAAGATATGCAATCAGATGGGTTTTTGATTATCAATTCCCAAATGTTTGGTTTGCTACTTGGTGGCATTCTGTGGGGGATTTTGGGCGATAAGCTTGGTAGAATAAAAGTGCTTTTCGGGTCTATTTTATTATACTCGCTAGCCAATATTGCCAATGGCTTTGTATACTCTGTAAACAGTTATGCCCTTATTCGGTTTATTGCTGGTATAGGCCTTGCAGGCGAGCTTGGAGCGGGAATTACCCTCGTAGCAGAAACAATGGACAAAGAGAAACGTGGGTATGGAACCATGATTGTAGGTGCAATTGGCTTGCTTGGTGCTGCAGTAGCCGCTACAGTTGCGGCAAACTACACCTGGCAAACTTCATACTTTGTTGGCGGAGGGATGGGATTATTATTATTACTACTTCGTGTTGGAACCTTTGAATCTGGGATGTTTAAACACGCGGCTGACACCAACGTTTCAAAAGGAAATATTTTCATGTTGTTTAACAACAAAAAACGCTTTTTAAAATATCTTTATTGTATTTTAATTGGTATACCGCTGTGGTTTGTAGTAGGGATATTAGTTACCCTTGCACCAGAATTTGGTAAAGCCCTGGGGGCCACTGAACCGTTAAAAGCCGGAACAGGAATTATGTTTACCTATTTCGGTATTGCCATAGGCGACGTATTTACCGGTTTGTTATCCCAAGTATTAAAATCAAGAAAAAAAACAGTTTTCATTTTTCATTTGCTCTCGGTAATAAGTGTAGTGATTTATCTAACCAGCTTCGGTTTATCAAGCAGTTCATTCATCTGGATTTGCCTGTTTATGGGCTTTTCTGTAGGATATTGGGCAACTTTTGTTACCATTGCATCCGAGCAATTTGGAACAAATATCCGTGCTACGGTAACTACTACAGCACCTAACTTTGTTCGGGGCGCACTCATTCCCATCACTTTTCTGTTTGAATATTTATCTCAGAAGTATGGTTTAATTACTGCGGGATATGTGGTAATGGCTATGCTAACCTTAATTGCTATGTTTGGTTTAAGCCAATTAAAGGAAAGTTTTAGTAAAGATTTAAATTATCTGGAAGAATAGGTGGTTATAATGAAAGGTAATGTCAATCAAATGTACTATCTAAACATAAATAACCACAAGGAGTTGATTAGCTTTAAATTTGCTTTGTATTTTTAAAGGATTGATCATGTTTAAAGAAGAGGTAGCAGAACGTTATAAGCAAATCCAGAACGAAATTTGCCGTGGATTAGAAATTGCAGATGGAACAGGCAAATTTCAGGAAGAGCTTTGGGAAAGAAACGGCGGGGGAGGTGGACGTACCCGTATCATGCAAAACGGATCAGTAATTGAAAAAGGTGGGGTAAATTTTTCCGCAGTTTATGGCAAACTTCCTGAAGCGGTGAAAAAAGCTTTTCAGGTTACTGAAGATGATTTTTTTGCAACCGGAGTTTCTATAGTGATCCATCCAAATCATCCTTTGGTGCCCATTATCCACATGAACATTCGTTATTTTGAGCTTAATGAAGAAACTCGATGGTTTGGCGGAGGTATAGATTTAACGCCACATTATGTGTTTGAAAATGATGCCCGTTTCTTTCACCATAAGTTAAAGCAAGCTTGTGATGAATTCAATCCTGAATTTTATCCTAAATTCAAAACGCATGCAGATGATTATTTCTACATTAAGCATCGCGAAGAAACACGTGGAATTGGTGGCATTTTTTATGATCGGCTAAAGCCTGAAAATACCCATTTATCCTGGCAGGAAATTTTAGACTTTTCGGTTAATATTGGTGAATCATTTTTGCCAATTTACACCGAATTAATTGATCGAAACCGGGATAAAGAGTTTACAGATATGCATAAAGAATGGCAATACCAGCGCCGTAGCCGTTACGTAGAATTTAACCTAGTTTACGATTCAGGAACTAAATTTGGTTTGGAAACCAATGGTAGAATTGAATCTATTTTAATGAGTTTGCCACCGCAAGCCAACTGGGGGTATAATATTAAACCAGAAATTGATTCTGAGGAATACAAAACTTTATCATTCTTAAAAAAGGGAATCAATTGGATCTGATTCTAAGTTTAAAATATATTAAATGTTATTCCAAAGGAGGTCATATCATTTGATACACCTTTAAAATAACAAGTATTTAATGGATCCTTTTACTATCCATTCATTTCATGAGAGCAGTCAGTACTATCTGACTGCATTTTTTATGAATATTATATTTTGTCTTATAATTAATATTATGTTAAGTTGAATTTTAAATTAGATCTACTCCTGCTTCAATAAGTTTAATTTTTTTATAGTTCCTGAAGTTTTCTGTTTAATTCCTGAACTTTATCAGTTGCATTCTTTTTAGTGTAAATACTAACCAGCAACTGAACCGTTTTTTTATCATTAGGATTGATTTCATTAGCTCTTAATAAAGCAAACTGAGCCCGGTTAATCAGGTTATTATATTTAGCATCTTTGTCAGCGTCATTTTTGTTGATTACAAGGTTGGCGCTTGAAAGGTATGCTAAACCCAATTGATACAGCGCATCAAAATAATTTTGATCCTGGTTAAGTGCATTATCGTAAGCTAAAATTGCTGTTGAATTATTTCCATTAACTTGTTGCAGGTATCCGTAAAGAAAATATAATAATTTATTTCCTTTTTCTACTTTCAAATTTCCTTCAATTAAGCTGGTGGCTTTAGTGTAATTTTCAGTATCTAATAAAAGATTGATGTAATCATTTGTTAAATTTTTTTGGAAAGGATTTTTTACCAAACCTTCCTCTAAAGTTCTTAATGCCGTTTCATTATCATATTTACCAACATATAATTGTGCAAGCTTTTGAAACATAGCTGCGTTTCGAATACCATTTTCTTTTGCTCTTTTAAAATAATTAATAGCCTCATCGTAATTCTGAATATTTAAAGCACAAATGGCCGTGTTCAAGGCCAGCGTAGTATCCTGAGGGAAACTATCACTTACTTCTTTCAAATCCTGATAAGCCTCGCTAAAATCATTATTAAAAAACGAGCTGTTTGCTTTATCTTGCTGTTTGATAAGAATGTTATGGTTAGATGCCTTAATTAGACCAGAGTTGTCTTCATATTTATCCAAACCCCTCGCCTGCTTAATAGCTGCATTTGCTGCATCAAAATATTTATCAGCATTTGCTTTGTCGGTTTCAATGATTGATGCATAGGATGTTAGATATGATTTAATAGACCAGGTTTCAGCCCAGTTTTTTGTTTTATTATCTTTTTCTGCTGATTCAATTGCTTTTAAACCTTCGGTGATAATTCCAAGTTGTTTTTTTTCATCCTCCTTATTCGCTATAGAAGCCTGTAATTTTCCAACAGCATTTCGGGCTATTAAAATTTGACTTTTTTGCGCTAATGCATTAAAAGAAATCAAAAATAAAATGGTAAAGGACAATTTAAAACTGCTTCGCATAAATAATAATTCTGATGTAGTGGCTTAGGAAACTGCTCCCAATTTCGTAAAATTAAACAAAAAAAAAGAGTCTCAATAAAATTGAGACTCTTTTTTGCTTTTTAAAGACTATTGTTTTGGAAGTGCATCCAAACGTTTTTTAATGTCATCGTAGTTTTTAGTATCGTTTCTAAAACCGTAAATGGTTTTTAAAGTTTCCAATGCTCCTACGTTTTTAGGATCAATATCTAACGCTTTTTTGTAATAAGGTAAAGATTTATCGAGCAAGCCGTTCATTTTAGCAGTTACTTCGTTAAATTCTTTAACTTTTTTAGCATCAATTTTATTTCTGTCATTTTGTAGCTTTAATGCTTGGCTAAAATAAATATTACCCAATAATACCTGATAGTTAGGGTTTGTAGGTTCTTTAGTAACTAAAGCATTTAACATTTGCTCAGATTTTGAAGCATCTCCCCTGTCGATATAAATTTGAGTTTCTGTTTTAACTAACTCAACATTTTCAGGGAATTTTGTTGTTGCTTCTTTAATTAATGAAAGTGCGGCGGTAGTATCTTTTTGTTTACGTAAAGTGATGTCAACCAATTCGTTATACAAATCTGATGATTGTGGTGAGTTTAAAGATATTACCTTTTTAAATTGCTGAATAGTACCAGGCCAATCTTCAATATTACGGGCAGCAATACCAGCATTTAAATACATGGCTGTATCTTGTGGATTAATTTCAGTAGCCTGAACAAATTTTGTGTAAGCTGTTTTGTAATCTTTCTTGTTATAAGCAAGTACTCCGCCATTTCTTACAGCATTTGCAATATTAGTTTCTGCTAATGCGAAATTATCTTTCTCAGTACCTTTTGTGTCTAACTTTTTACCTTCCGTAATTGCTTCTCTTGCAATTTTGATGTTTGCATCAGCATTAGCCAGGTTAACAGTATCAAGAATGGCTGCAGATGATGCAAATAATGCTCTGTAAGACCATGCTTCAGGCATTACTTTAGATTTTTCATCAGCAATTGCTTTATCGGTATTAGCTAAACCAGCACTAATGGCTTCCAGTTTTTTATCTAAAGGCGATGAAGATCCCTGCGTAAGTTGAAATAATCCCCATTTCTTTTTTGCTTCACTAACTTCACTTTTTTGAGCAAAAGCAGAACCAATTGTACCTGCTAAAATTATTCCTAAAAATACTCGTTTCATAATTTTTATTCTAATCTTTATTTTAGTTAATTTTCTTCTGTTTTCTCTTCCTGATCTTCACCATCGTCTTCATCAGTCTCTTCATTTTCAGTAGTATCTGCTTCTATTTCCTCGCCATCAGTTACCACTACATCTGTCAAATCAACTGTTTCTTCCTCATCCTCTTCGTGATCAATTTTAGTAACTGATGCAATTTCATCTTCTCCTTTTAAAGATATTAAACGCACACCCTGTGTTGCACGTCCCATTACTCTCAAAGCAGAAACCGGAATACGGATTACAATACCAGATCTGTTGATAATCATCAAATCTTCGCTATCTGTAACGTCTTTAATCGAAACTAATTGTCCGGTTTTTTCTGTTACATTGATTGTTTTAACACCTTTACCACCGCGGTTGGTTACGCGGTAATCTTCAATGTCAGTTCGTTTTCCATAACCTTTTTCTGATACTACTAACACCGTTACCTCCGGATTGTTTACAGCAATCATGCCAACAACCTCATCTTTATCGTGAGCCAACCTTACACCACGTACTCCGGTAGCTGTTCTACCCATCGGGCGAACAGTGGTTTCATTAAAACGAATCGCTCTTCCAGAACGTAAGGCCATTACAATTTCACTTTGCCCATTGGTTAAGCATGCTTCCAATAAAACATCGCCATCGTTAATATTGATGGCATTAATACCATTAACACGCGGACGAGAATAAGCCTCTAAAGAAGTTTTCTTTATGGTACCTTTTTTAGTACACATAATGATGAAATTATTCTCTAAATATTCCTGGTCTTTTAAATTTTTAACTTTGATGTAAGCCTTTATTTTTTCATCTTTTGGTATATTGATGATGTTCTGGATGGCTCTGCCTTTACTTGTTCTTGATCCTTCAGGAATTTCATAAACTCTTAGCCAGAAACATCTTCCTGCTTCTGTAAAGAATAACATGTAATTATGAGCAGTGGCAACAAGCATGTGCTCAATAAAATCTTCATTTCTGGAAGTACCTCCTTTTGAACCTTTACCGCCTCTCCCCTGTGCTTTAAACTCAGTTGCAGGTGTTCGTTTTACGTAACCTTCATGAGAAATCGTAATCACTACTTCTTCATCATCAATGAAATCTTCCATGCTCATATCTTCAGCAGAATGAACGATGGTTGTTTTACGTTCATCACCAAATTTCTGCTTCACTTCTTCCAGCTCATCTTTGATGATTTTCATTCTCAAACCTTCATCAGCAAGAATAGATTTTAAATGTTCGATGGTTTTCATCAACTCGGCATATTCTTCTTTAATTTTATCACGCTCTAGTCCTGTTAAACGACGAAGCGTCATATCCAGAATTGCCCGTGCCTGAAGATCGCTTAAACCAAATTTTTCCATTAAGCCTACACGGGCTTCTTCAGGAGTTTCTGATGCACGAATTAATTTAATTACTTCATCTAAATGATCCAAAGCAATTAAGTAACCTTCTAAAATATGCGCTCTTTTTTCAGCCTCTGCCAGCTCGTATTTGGTCCGGCGGATTACTACATCATGGCGGTGATCAACAAAATGTACAATTAAATCTTTAAGATTTAACATTTGCGGACGGCCTTTTACCAATGCAATATTATTTACACTGAAAGATGTTTGTAAAGCGGTGTACTTATATAAATTGTTTAAAACGATAGATGCATTGGCGTCACGCTTAATTTCGTAAACGATACGGATACCATCCTTATTCGATTCATCTTTAATGTTCGAAATACCTTCTAGTTTTTTCTCACCAACCAATTCAGCAGTACGCTCAATCATTTGTGCTTTATTAACTTGGTAAGGAATTTCGGTAACTATGATTACTTCACGATCTTTGATGCTTTCAATTTCAGCCTTAGCACGCATTACAATACGTCCTCGACCAGTTTCGAATGCTTCTTTTACACCAGTGTATCCATAAATAATACCACCTGTAGGGAAATCTGGTGCTTTTACAAACTTCATTAATTCCTCAATAGTAATATCTCGGTTATCAATGTAATTAACAATACCATCAATACATTCAGTTAAATTATGTGGCGCCATGTTAGTGGCCATACCTACCGCAATACCCGATGATCCGTTAACTAAAAGGTTAGGGATTTTTGCCGGTAAAACCGTTGGTTCTTGTAAAGTATCATCAAAGTTTAACTGAAAATCTACCGTATCTTTATTAATATCGGCCAGCATTTCTTCAGCTATTTTAGAGAAACGTGCCTCTGTATAACGCATTGCAGCGGGAGAATCGCCATCGATGTGACCAAAGTTTCCCTGGCCATCTACCATTGGGTAACGTAAGCTCCAATCTTGAGCCATACGAACCATGGTAAAATATACAGATGCATCACCATGTGGGTGATACTTACCTAAAACCTCACCCACAATACGGGCAGATTTTTTATGTGGTTTGTTACTGGTTACACCAAGATCAAGCATACCGTATAAAACACGGCGGTGAACCGGTTTTAATCCATCACGTACATCAGGCAAAGCCCTGGATACGATAACCGACATTGAGTAATCAATGTAGGCCGATTTCATCTGCTCCTCTATATTAATTTGGATGATTTTGTCGTTTTGCTGATTTTCTAAATCTTCTGCCATAAATTATAATTCTCGCTACTAAAAACGATTTTTAAAAAAAGGTATTATTATAACCTTGCGAATTTAGCAAAAATATGGGGTATTTAAGCATTGTGGAAAAGTTTTGAACCCTTATATAGGTTTTTTGATGTCATTTCTTTTTGATGCGCTTATAGATATGTTTCATTCATTTTTAAAATTATCTTAAACCCCAATAAGGAAATTATTTCTAATTTATATTTTTGCTAACTAAATACTACTAGCATGGCGCAGCAAAGAAAATCAGCAATGATTTTTATTATGATTACCCTCCTTATTGATTTTACGGGTTTCGGAATCATTATTCCGGTATTGCCAAAACTTATTCAGAATTTTACGGGAGGTAGTGTGAGTGTAGCTGCAGATTATGGTGGATATTTGATGGTTGCTTTTGCATTAGCACAATTTATCTGCTCACCAATAATGGGTGGTTTAAGTGATCAGTATGGCAGGCGGCCAATATTGCTTTTTTCATTATTTGGTTTAGGTATAGATTATATTTTACTCTCTTTTGCACCATCTATGCTTTGGCTATTTATTGGAAGAATTGTTGCTGGTATTACTGGCGCCAGTTTTACAACGGCAATGGCTTACATTGCGGATATATCTACACCGGAAAAAAAGGCTCAAAACTTTGGATTAGTTGGTGCTTGCTTTGGTGTAGGTTTCATTCTAGGCCCCGTTATTGGAGGTTTGTTCAGCAATTTTGGCTTGCGTGTACCGTTTATGATTTCTGCCGGATTAGCGCTGATTAACTGGCTTTATGGTTACTTTATCTTACCAGAATCCTTATCAAAAGATAAAAGAAGACCGTTTTCATGGAAAAGAGCTAACCCTGTAGGCTCATTTTTAAACGCATCCAAGTATCCGGCTATTTTAGGATTATTAGCTACCCTTTTGCTGCTCTATATCGCCAGTCATTCGGTACAGTCAAATTGGTCTTATTATGTTATAGAAAAATTTAAGTGGGATTCTACCATGATTGGTTATTCACTTGGTATTGTGGGCTTAATGGTTGCTTTGGTTCAAGGTGGTTTAATCAGGATTATAATTCCTAAAATTGGAAACCGAAGGGCAATTTATTTAGGGCTCATTCTTTATGTTATCGGGTTTACCTGTTTTGCCTTTGCCGAAAATGGTATCATGATGATGGTGTTTATTATCCCTTATTGCCTGGCCGGAATAGGCGGACCGGCTATGCAAAGTATCATATCAAATCAAGTTCCGGAGAATGCACAGGGTGAAATCCAGGGAATAACTACCAGCCTTCAAAGTTTGGCGGCCATTATCGGCCCTTGGCTTGCCAGCCATATTTTTGTTTATTTTATACAGGATGGTACACCACTTTATTTTCCTGGGGCACCATTTATCCTTAGTGCCTTTTTAACTTTGATAGGCCTGTTTATAGCCATTAGGTCTCTGCGGAAATATCATTAATTTATGAATTGAGTATTTTAAACTCATTGTATGCCATTACCACGTTGTAAACGAAAAGAACTATTCCTTCGTAATTGATTACATCTTTTACTGTAAGGTTCATTGCATTCGCCAGTATGAATATTGTTAAACACAATACAAGCGAGATAAAAAAAGATTTTTTAAAAGATTTATAGAGCATGGATAGCCTAAACTTGGTTTGTTTCTTAAATAATTCAGGATCTTTTATCAATTGTACAATGCAGCCAAAAACATAAAAAACAATCAAAATAATAAATACATCAGAGATCAGGCCTTGCCGAAGACTAGGAAATGAGAGGTACCTTTGGTTGATCATTACGCCGATGATAACAATGCAAGCGAGCAATTTCACCAGCTGCCAGTTTTTACCCGCCAAAAACCAATTCAGCCAATAGTTTTGACCACTTAGCATTTGCTGATCAATTTTTTGTTTTATTTCAAGCGACATTGGGCTAAATGGATTGATCACACTTACTATAAGTATAATCAAGGTAACGGTAAACTGGAATATACCATCCGTAACCAATGCATGGATTTTTTCATGGTTTAAAACGTTATTGCTGAAGCACGACAGCAAAAGTAAAAACACGATGAGGGAATGGAACACCACAGGATAATAATTCACTAAAATATTATCAGAAAGTTCAACCGGCTTCGCATTTTCGTCGAGATGTTTGCCTGCAAATCTGATTAATATAAATAGGACAAATAGGGAGAAAAACATTGGCGTTAATATTTTATAATGCTAAAGTAGAAAAATTATAATGAGTTAATTAAAAAGTGTGCCGATAGAAAACATGATTATTTCTGTGAATAATGTGGTTATCATAATCTCCGCTTTTTATTTTCTTAAAGAAAAATAGAATCATTGTTGTGCGTAACGAATTGAAATTTAGTTGTTTATTGAAGTAATTAGTGTTTAATAAAAAACAAACTTATCGCTCCGACAAATAACGGCTGTATTATGTTATTTTTGTTGTATGCAGATTAAGCAGCCGATTAGAGATATACAGGATTTTTTATTGAGCACCTATTTTGCTGATGGGTTGCGCATTACAATAGGCGTACTTCTCCCCTCACTTATTTTTGCACAATTTAATATGTTAACCTCCGGTATGACATTGTCTCTGGGGGCATTATGTGTAAGTGTTGTTGATAGTCCCGGTCCGATGTTACATCGTAGAAATGCGATGTTTGTTACTACTGCATTAATTTTTGTTTTCTCCATAATTACAGGACTCACAAACAAAAGCCACTACTTTATCGGCGTATTGCTTGCCGCCTCCAGCTTTATTTTTTCAATGTTTTACATTTATGGTGTAAGAGCTGCATCAGTTGGAACTGCAGTGTTATTAATCATGGTATTAAGCATTGATGATATCCGACCCTGGCAAGAAGTTATCAAACACTCCTTAATGGTTTTGGCTGGAAGTTTATGGTACACCGGCCTTAGTTATTTTGTTTACCGCCTTCGTCCCTATCGCCTGGTGCAACAATCTTTAAGTGATTCTATTTTGGAAGTTGCGGATTTTTTGAGAGAGAAAGCTAAATTCTATCATCATAACAATAATTATGATAAAACGTATGCCGAATTGTTGCAGTTGCAGGTTTCGGTGCATGAAAAACAAGATGCAGTAAGAGAGCTGCTATTTAGAACGCGGGAAATTGTAAGAGACTCCAGCCCTGAAGGTCGATTTTTATTACTGGTTTTTGTGGATATGGTCGATCTTTTTGAGCAGGTAATGTCTACTTACTATAATTACCAGCAATTGCATGATCAGTTCGATAAAGCTGGAATATTATCTGATTACGAGATGGCTATTAAACGAATTTCTTATGCATTGGATGATATTGCCTTTGCCTTAAAAAGTGGCGGAAAACCGGTTATATCTAAAAGGTTACTGATTGAAATTGAACGCTTAAAAATTAAGATAAACCATTTAGAACGCAACAATATTAATCAGGAATACAGCACTATAGGTATCATTGCACTAAAAAATATCGAAGTTAACATTGAAAATATTTTATCAAGGGTTAAAACTATTTTTAGTTATTTTAAGGTTAGAAACGATAAAGATATTCGTCAGGCAGAAGTTGATACAGAGAAATTTATCACCCGACAAAAGTTTGATTTTAATCTGTTTAAAGAAAATTTAACCTATAGTTCATCAACATTCAGACACTCTTTAAGAGTAACAGTAGTGATGTTGTTAGGTTATATTGTATCGCAATTGCTTGATTTTTCTCACAGCTACTGGATATTGTTAACCATATTGGTGATTTCAAAGCCTGGTTTTAGTTTAACTAAGGAACGAAATTATCAGCGTTTGATCGGCACAACCATTGGTGCATTTGTTGGTATGGCTGTGGTAAGTTACATACACGATAAGAATGTACTGTTTGCCATATTGCTCATTTGTATGATTGGAAGTTATAGCTTTCAGCGGAAAAACTATGTGGTAAGTGTTCTTTTTATGACCCCTTATATTCTTATACTTTTTGACTTTTTAGGAATGGGATCCATCGCCCTGGCGCAGGAAAGAATTTACGACACCTTCATTGGGTCAGGCATTGCCCTTTTGGCCAGTTACTCGCTCTTCCCTACATGGGAACATGAGAAATTGAAAGAAGCGATGCTAAATATTATTAAAGCGAACAAGGCTTATTATGAGCAGGTGGTGAAATTATATTTCGAAAAGGCTTATAACCGTACAGATTACAAACTTGCACGTAAAGAAGTTTATGTATCGACTGCTAACCTGGCTTCGCTGTTTCAACGCATGTTTTCTGAACCCAAAAGCAAACAATTGTTTATTAAGGAGGTACATCAGTTTACGGCGCTGAGTCACCTGCTTTCTTCGTATGTAGCCACACTATCACTGTATAATAAAGAACATGAATTTACCTTTGAAAATTTTGATGAACTAAAACCAATGGCTAAAAACACAGATTATTTGCTTGATACCGCCGTAAATAATTTGATTGAAGGAAAAGACACCATTGAAAACGTACCCTTGATCAGAGTGGCAGATAACGGTGCTAAAATAAATGAAGGTAAAGATTTGGTTCCGGAGCAGTTCAGTTTAATTCAAAAGGTTGCTTATGATATTTATAAATTAACAGTCAAGATAAAAATCTAGTGTTTCGAAATCAGATCAGTAATGTCGCACAAATTTAAAGGTAGGGTGTAATTTATTCCATTATCCAGTTTAAAAATAAGTTGTGCCTTACACAACATTCTCTTATCCATAAATTCACTAGCATTAAAACTTACAGCATAATTTTTAAGCTTTGGATTATCTGATTTAGCTATTTCTTCACTGTGCTTAAATGGTAGTCGATAATCACGGTCGCCAGATTTTATGTAGATTTTTTCAATCTTGTCGTAATTCGCATTGGATGAAAAATTTAGCAACATCACTGATGCATTTGATTGGGAGGTGATTTTAAAAAGCTCAAATGAATAGTAATCCTTTGTATCTCTAAAATACTGATAATCTATACTTTGTTTGGTAATTTGACAGAATGCGGTATGGGTAAATAATATGGATGCAAAAATCAAAAATAGTTTTTTCATTGCTTTAAAATCTTGGACAGGGCACTCTGAAACCTTTGAAGTTATTGTGCCGGTAAATAAAAGAAAGTTCGTAAGTTCTTGGTGTTGCACTAAGTAACTTGTTGCCATACACGGTATAATTTAATCCTGCACTGATATTCCCCAAAGAAACGCCGAGGTAAGGGAAAAATGAAGCTTCATTAAATTTAAACCACATGCCAAAAGTAAGTTTCATACGGGTTTCATCATTAGGTTTAAAACCTAAAACTGCACCCAAAATAGTATCATTATTGTTCTTTTGAACATTATATACGCCAGTAACATTTAAGTCTACGTAGTTATTCATCAAATAAACCAAGCCCATGTTTAGTGTCTGCCGCGGTGCTACAAATTCGCTTGAATTGTTGAGTAATGTTTCCTGAGGTTTGGTTAAATGGTAATGCGCATAACCCAAAGCTAAACTTAGCCTGTCAAAATTTGCTGCAAAATTTATACCTATATTCAAATCAAAATATGATGTTTTATCATTTTTTAAATCGAGAAAGTTCGGAAGTGTTGTATTAAAACCTCCTTCACTATATTGTGAGGCAAAAGTGAGTTTATTGTAATCCAGAAACCTTGACACATAGGAAACCTGTGGAGCGAGACCGAACTTAAATCGATGCTCAGTATCTAAATACTGGTAGTAAGACATGCTTGCGCTGATGTATTGCGATTTTAAAGCACCGCTAAACGATTCATCAAATAATCCGCTTAAACCTAAGCTGAAAAAGCTGTTAGTGAAGTTTTCATCTTCTACCAGTTTGACATCGCCGGATACACTGTAGGTATTATAGGCATCACCCAAATTGCCCCATTGTTGCCGCATATTCATAGATACACGATATTCACCATCAAAGAAACCGGTATAAGCCGGATTAAGAGTAAGCGGTGCTGCGAAATATTGCGAAAACTTCGGATCCTGTGCCCTGCAATATAATGTAGTCAAACAAAAAATAGCGATGAGTAGCGATCTGTTCATTTATAAAATAAGTATTGTTTTACCTGTTGATTGAACTTTACCACCAAAACTATCTATCCCTTCGGCAAACCAGGAAAAAGTTTCCAACGGTTGCATTTTGCTTTTAAACTGACCATCCCAACCTGCAGTTTGCTCACTGGTTTGGTAAACTAAAACGCCCCATTTGTTAAAAATTTTAAAGCTTGTTAATTTATTAACACTTACCAGGAATGGATACAAACGATTATTGGTTTCTTTTTGAGGCGTAAACGCTGTCGGAACAATAATTTTGGGTTGCGGTAATACGTCTAAATCAATGGAAGCTGAAATGCTACAGCCAAATTCGTTGGTAAGGCTGATGTAGTAAGTTCCGGCTTTATTTACTTTGGCTGGATTGGCTATTGGTCTGGTCAACATAGCATCATTATAATAGCCTACCTTAGTATAGTTGCTGCTGCCTTTAATAATCTCTGGTGATGTTAAATCTATAAAGCTATTGTCGAAAATTGATTTTGGTTTATTTAAAACGATAGTAGGCAGTTTATTAATGGTAACATTGATTTTATCAGATACAAAGCACCCTGAACTGGTAGTGGCTTTAACGTAATAAGTCCCGGTTTTACCAATTTCTTTTGGGTTAGCAATTTTGTTTGATAGTTCTTGATCTGTATAAAAGGTATATGTTAAGCCATCAGAGCTACCAGCATATAATTTTATATTTGATAAATCAACTTTTTCCGGAAAACAAACTGGTAATGGATCGCTGATATTAAGAATAGGCAAAGGATTAATGACTACTTCAATTTTATTCTGAACAGTACAGCCAGATGCATTAGTTGCCATAACATAGTAAGTGCCACTCCTACTAACATTTTTTGGCTCAGCAACCGGATTTTTCAATAAAGCATCTTCAAAAAAGCTATACTTAAAACTTTGATCAATAGTTTGAAATATCTTTTCGTCTGTGATGTCTACATGTGCAGGGAAGCAAACTGGTGCTGGGTTCTTGATACTTAATACTGGCGCCTCGTTAATGCTTACTACAATTGGAAGTACTTTACTACACCCTAAACTATTTATAAATTTTACATAGTATTTTCCTGCATGATTGATAGCGTTCGCATTATTTATTTTAATTGTAGCATCTGCATCAGAGAAATAGTTTCTTTCCATTCCGCCAGTATTCAAGTACAATGCATCTGAGGTAATATCAACCACCTCGTTGTAACAAACTGAGGGAGGTGTTTTAATTTCAATATCAGAAAATTTTGAAACTTTGATATCGATGGTAGCATAACTCTCACAGCCCTTAAAATTGGTGGCCTTAATATAAAATTTAGAATCTTTGCTGATTTTAATTCTCCCGTTTACAGGTTTAGTAAGGTCAGAATCCAGAAAAATAAGGTAAGTGAAATCTGAATTTTTATTTAAGATAAATTCTGATGCTGTCAAATCAAGCATACTATCCTCGCAAGCCACTTTGTTTTCTGCAACCTGAACCTGATAATCCAGTCGATGAATAATTGTTGTTATCGAACTCGGACAGCCAAACCCCTGATATGGTATTAAATCTAAAACCAATTTTGAGCCTTCAGGTAAACTAGGCTTAATGGATATATTCTGTCCGCTGCCATATTTTACCGATCTGTCAGCATTATACCAATTGTAAAATTGAAAGCCACTGGGTCCAGATATGTTAAGCTCTTCGGTGCTTTGGCAATAAGTGTTACCCACAATCAAATCGCCGCATACATTATTTACATCTACGTAAGCGTAGCCAAAGTGCCCACCCAAAGCACAGTCTGCACTAATAAATTCAATGAGGAGCTGCTTGCCCTGGTAGCCAGATAAGTTGATGGTTACAGGTGTCCAGTCTTTGTAAATGATAGAATTGTCAATTAATGATTTTTTAAATCCAGGTAATGACGAAGTAGCCACATATTCAAATGAAGCACAAGGAATATAGGTATTGGTTTCGATATCCTTAACACGGGCAATAAAACGTGGTTGCTCTTCTTGAGGATGAGACGGATCTTCTAAAACTACTGCATATTGATATGTTAATGTAAATTCCGGCCGATCTGCTGGTACAGTTAGTAAATAAGATACTCCATCTACCTGTGCGCCCGAACCATTATTCCCTAATTTAACCGCATAACTTCCTCCATTTTTTGGCAACAAATCAAAACCGCCATAAATATCTTTATCTGTATGGTTACTGATAATGGAGTGCCGGGTATTGATGGGTGCATTAATTTCATTAGTAGCTATGCTATTTTTATTATTGTTCAATGTTGCTGTACCTGTAAATATCTTCCAGTTCCCGAAATTTCCATTTTCGAAACCAATATTCTCCGGACAATTTTGTGCATATAGATCAGCCTGGAAAAGCATATATACAACCAATAATAAAAACAATTTATTCATCAGCAGGACGATAATTAAACAGTAATAGTGTAAAAATATCGTTTTAGTATATTGCTAATTTTAACTAACCCCGAAAGGACTGTTTTATTACATGAAAGCCTTTTGCTAAAAGTGAGTAGTGTTATTTTGATTAATTATCGACAATATATCATACATCCATGTAAATATTTGATTTACAATGAGGTAGTAATTTATCCGGATAATTTAAATTGATGATATTAATTGAATATACATGGAATGAAAGAAGATTTCCATAATTTCAATATAAGCTTTTTTTACACGAATTTGTTCTGATTTATGATAAAAAAATCATTTATAGCTCCATTTCTGGGATATATAATACCCAGAATATTCTTTTTTTTTCTATAAATAATTACCGGGATAAGCTTTGGTTATTAAAATGGTATTAGAGTAAAAGCTTACTTGCTAATCCAAGAATTAAAAGAAAACCAAAAACATCAGTAAATGTGGTGATGATAATAGAAGATGCGATAGCGGGATCTATCCCTACCCTTTTTAATATTAAAGGTATTCCGGCACCTGTAATGCCGGCTATTAATAAATTACCTGTCATGGCCAGAAAAATAACTAAACCCAACATGGCATTACCATCAAAAAAGAAAGCGAAGATAAAAACAATTAAACCGTTTGCTGCACCGTTAATTAAACCTACCGTAAATTCTTTTAAAACAGTTCTATATGCTTGTTTATCAGTTAAATCATATAGTGAAATACGGCGAACCGTAACCGCTAGTGCTTGTGTTGCTGCATTACCACCCATTCCGGCGATTATTGTCATGTAGGCAGCTAACGAAGGAATTAATTTAATGGTTGGATCGAAGTAGCGTACTACGGATGATGCGAGAAATGCCGTTCCTAAATTGATGATGAGCCAGGGCAAGCGGGATTTTACGGCTTCAACCCAGTTACCACTTAATTCCTCATCTTCTGATACACCGGATATTTTGAGCATATCTTCAGTACTTTCAGCTTCCATTACATCTATAACATCATCAAAAGTAACCCGGCCCAGAAGTTTTTGATTGTCATCAATTACCGGAATACTCGTTAAATTGTATTGAGAAATAAGATTTGCTACTTCTTCCTGGTCGGTATCCGGATGCACATAAACAGCATCCATTTTTACCAGCTCGGTAATTTGAGCATTGTGTTTGGCCTTAATGATATCTTTTAATGAAACAATGCCTTTAAAAATCTTTTCATCATCAACTACATAAATGGTATAAAATTCCTCCATTTCTTCGCTCTGGCGAATAATTTCTTCAATGGCATCTTTCTTGGTCAGATTAATATTAACACAGATAATTTCTGTATTCATTAAACCACCAGCGGTCTTCTCATCGTAGGTTAAAAGGATACGAATTTCAGAAGCATGCTCATCTTGCAAATCCTCTAAAATCTCAGCTTGCTCGTGATCTTCCAGTTGAGAGATGATATCCGTTGCATCATCATAATCCAGTTCTTCAACAATTTCAGTACGCTTGTCAGGATGTAGCTGAAAAAGTAATTCCTCAGGATGTGATTCTTCATCCATTTCGGATATAATTTCCGAGGCAATTTCAGAAGGCAGAATGTTAATGATATGCTGCTGCTCAGATTTGTCTAACCGCTCGAATAAAATTGCGATTTCGGAGGCATGATATTCTTGTAAAACCTCTTGTAAAGTTTCATCACCAGCTAAAATCGCATTTTTAACTTTCAGAACATCACTTTTATCTATCTCGAATGACTGCATCTATCTTAACCTAACCAATATGCCTTAAAGCTAATAATTTTTAATCTTAACACGCGATTTTACTTGAACCAACCTTTTCTCCAGAAATATATCACTTGGATAATGGCTATAATGCCCATAATAATCCAAGTCCATAAATATCCATGCGGACTATAAAGCTCCGGCATATTAGCAGGCATTACTTTTCCTGTAACGGGGTCTTCGCGGCTAAAATTCATGCCATAAATACCCGCAATAAATGTTAGTGGGATAAAAATGGACGAAATAATGGTGAGTACCTTCATAATTTCATTCATCCTGTTACTGATAATTGATAAATTCATATCAATATTGGCAGATGCAATTTCCTTTAACGATTCGATAAAATCAATAATCTGGATGCAATGATCATAAGCATCTTTCATGTAGGTTTTAGTCAGATCAGAAATTAAAGGACTATCTGTACGGATAATATCGTTCAGTTTATCACGTTCGGGCCAGGCCACTTTTCGTATAGTAATTAATGATCGCTTTATCGCCTGCGTATCATACATTATTCGCTTATCAGGATGATCGTAAAGCCGGTCTTCAATGGTATCTAATTCTTCCCCCCAGAAGTTTAACAGGCTAAAATAGTTATCCACTATTACATCCATAATAGCATACATTAAATAGCTGCTTCCGCCGATGCGGATGTTTCCTTTACCAATTTCTAGGCGCTTCCGGACTGGTTCAAAACAATCGGAATATGTTTCCTGAAAAGTAATTAAGGTTCTTTCAGATAGGATAAACGAAATCTGATCGTTACATAAAACATCCTCCTCGCTTAAATAGAGATGTCTGCTAACCGAAAAAATGTATTTATCGTTATCATATTCATCAAGCTTTGGCCGTTGATACGAGCTGGTAATATCTTCCAAAACCAAACGGCTAATATCAAATTTTGAGTACAATGTTTCGAAAATGTTCGGATCAGCCAAGCCCTTAATATCAAACCAATAGAAATATTCTTCATTTTGGATGAGCTTATCAATATTGTTAATGTTTTTAAGCGTCTCTTTTTTATGGCCTTTACCATTGTAAGTGTGTAGCACAATAACTGGCTCCAAAGCCTCATCATCAATAGCATATAAACCCGGACTGGTACCTGGAGCTGGTACTTTGTAGTGTTTATGGCGATTACGAGGCTTATTCTTTCCCATGTTATATGTATAATTTAGCTTGTGGACCTTGGTTGAACAACAAATCTACTATGCTTAAGTTGGGTATAAATTGATGTCTGTCTTCAAAAACCTGATAATATGATTTATGGTTTACATTAAGTTCAGGCTTTTTTGGATTCATCATTCCTCTAAAATCTAATTCCGGAGAAATAATATCGTCGTAAGATGTAGTGGTCTCGAATGTGATATCTAGTTTTAGCTTTTTAGTCAGCCATTGCAATAATTCCATGTTATAATCAAAAAGAAAATCGAACTTCTGGTTATAAAATTTCGATAATTCGTCTTCATAATATTCGAAATAGGCTGAGCTGCGGTAACATGTTTCTAAGCTTAACCAATGTAAACGTTGCCAGTTAAAATCGTAACTGATCCTAACATCCATCATTTTGGTATGCGTTTTTGATCCTTTTACCAAAGGAACAGTTAAATCCAGCTTTCCATTTGGCGAATAAATACTAGCCCTGTTCCTGTACGTTTGCTTTGCTAAATGTTCGTATTTTTCTACTAAAAAGTTTCCACCAAGCTGTTTTATTGTACTGAAATATCCTACCGGAGGAAGATAAAATAAAGGAAATATAGCGATATTATGCATCTGAAAATTTATGTTTGTAGCTAGAAACGGATAAAATTAATGATTAAAAGAGGGATTGCACATATTGGAGTATTTTTTTTACGCCTGATATCGTTGCTACCCCTTGTAGTTTTATTTTTTTTTGCAAGATTACTATATTATCTTATTTATTATGTAGTTGGATATAGAAAAAAAATTGTCAGGCGAAATTTAACCCATTCCTTTCCTGAAAAGTCAACGGCTGAAATAATAGCTATTGAGAAAAAATTTTATCTCTACCTGTCAGAGTTGATGTTTGAGATCATCAAAATGTGTTCTATTTCTGAAAAGGAACTTTTGAAACGTGTTAAATTTACTGGATTAGAGCAGCTGGAAGCACATTTTGAAAAGGGAGAAAGTATTTTGGCTTGTTCTGGCCACTATGGCAACTGGGAATGGGGCTCCATGGCTATAAATTTAAAGATTAGTGCTCAGGTTATGACCATTTATAAGCCGCTTAACAATAAGATTTTTGATGATTTTTTTAGCCGTTTCAGATCGAGGTTTGGTAGTGTATTAATTCCAATGCGACAAACCTTGCGTGGTATTTCTGCTTATAAAAATCAAATTACTTTGCTTGGTTTTGCAAGCGACCAGTCGCCAGTTCAACATGAAGCCAGGCATTTCATAGATTTCTTAAATCAGCCTACGGCTGCCTTATTAGGGATTGAAAAGATAGCCAAAGCCACCAATCGACCCATTTATTATTTTAAGTTAAATGTTGTTAAAAAGGGATATTATGTGGTTGATATATCGCCTTTGTGCTTAAATCCTACTGCAACTGAAGAATTTGAAATTACAAAACTGCATTTTAAATTCTTAGAAGAAATAATCAAAAAAAAACCTCAGTATTGGCTTTGGAGCCATAATCGCTGGAAAATAAAACCTCAATAAACAAACATGAATCCATCTGTAGCCATTGTAATTTTAAACTGGAATGGTCAATCGTTTTTACATCAGTTTTTACCAGGCATATTACAATCAGAATATGATAATTTACAGATCATCGTTGGTGATAACGCTTCAACGGATGACTCAGTCGATTTTTTAAAAGCGAACTTTCCGACAGTCAGAATTATTCAAAACGATGTTAATTATGGATTTGCAGGTGGTTATAATAAAGTTTTAGAACGTGTTGAAGCAGATTATTTTGTTTTGCTGAATTCTGATGTTGAAGTTACACCAGACTGGATTAAGCCAGTAATTGCAATGATGGAAAGTGATGAGCGTATTGCTGCGGCACAACCTAAAATTAAATCTTTTAATAACAAGAACGAATTTGAATATGCTGGTGCCGCAGGCGGATACCTTGATATTTATGCTTACCCATTTTGCCGTGGTAGGTTATTTAATGTGTACGAAAAGGACAACGGACAATACAATCAGCAACAAGAGGTTTTTTGGGCTAGTGGAGCGGCATTCTTCATCAAAAGTAAATGCTGGAAGCAAGCTAATGGTTTAGATGCAGACCTTTTTGCTCACATGGAAGAAATAGATTTATGCTGGCGTTTAAAAAACATGGATTATAAAATTATGTATTGCCCTGATGCAGAAGTATTTCATGTAGGTGGCGGAACATTACAAACTGAAAATCCGTTTAAAACTTATCTTAATTTCAGGAATAACCTAATTATTATGCAGAAAAATCTCCCTGCGGGCGATGCAGTTTTTCGCATTTTTATTAGGATGTGCATTGATTTTATTGCCTGGTGGCATTTTCTATTATCCGGGAAACCTAAGTTTACACTTGCCGTGAGTAAAGGACATTGGCATTTCCTTAAATCGATTTTTGCAACGGCGCAAAAAAGAAACGCTGAACAGAAACCTTACGCCCGGCTTGCAGGCGTATATAATAACAGTGTTGTTTGGGCATTTTTTATTAAGAAGATTAAAGTCTTTAGTAAGCTTAATTAGCGGCTAAGTGATTCTTCTATCGCTTTTTTAATCCAGTAAGAGGAAGCTGGAGAGGAACCAACACCACTAAATTTGATCTGATTATTTTTATCTACCACAATGGTAGTCGGATAAGATTTTACCTTATATCTTTGCGCTAAGCTTCGTGCATCATCAACGATGTTGAACTTGTACGGAGTAGTTTTCAAAAAATCTTCAATCTCCTGCTTTTGATTGTTGCAGAATGATAGAAAGATCACATCTTTATTATTTTTATACAATTCATAAATATCGTTTAACGCTGGCATTAATGTTTTAGAAGCATCTCCGGCAATAAACCAAAAGTTAAGTACCAACGTTTTGCCATTCAGGTTTTTAAGGTCGTACTTTTTACCATTTACATCTGAAACCTTTAGCCCGTTAAAAGTTTGATCTATTGAAAAGGCTTCACTTAAAGTTGGCTTTGGCATTTTTTCGAAATAAGTCGATAGATCTTTTCCTTTCAACTCAACAATCATGTACTCAGGTAAACCCCCATCGGTTAATGTTTCTCTGTTTTTTAAAGCGTATTTGCCAGAAGCCATCAATTGCTTCCACATTTTATATGGATAAACCATACCATCTTCTCCCCTTACTATTGATTGCTCACTGAGGATGGTTCGTTTGGAATTAATTTCTTGTCCAAAAGTATTTAATGTAAAAAGAATGAGTAGTATAGAGAGCGTATTTTTCATCAGATTGAAACTACGGATTGATTAAGCTGTCGATAGCAAGGCGATATCCTTTCATTCCAAAACCAGTTAATACCCCTTTGCAATTTTTCCCCGTTAATGATACATGTCGATATTCTTCTCTTGCATAGATATTGGAAATATGAACTTCTACCACAGGCGTTTTAATGGCGGCAATCGCATCTGCAAGTGCTACAGATGTATGGGTATAACCACCGGCATTCAGCACAATTCCATCATAAATAAATCCTATTTCATGCAACTTATTAATTAATTCACCTTCCACATTGCTTTGAAAATAGTCAATTTCAATAGCTGGAAATACCTTAATTAATTCTTTTACATATTCCTCTATGCTCGTATTTCCATAAATTGAAGGTTCGCGAATCCCTAATAAATTCAAATTAGGGCCATTAATTATTTGTATTTTCATGATATCAGATCTCATTAATTATTGTAACGTTGCAATGTTATAAAAAATCTCAAATAAAACATGCTTTGGCGATCATATATTAAAGGATTTAAAGCCTATTTACAGCTGGAACGTTCGCTGTCCTCACATTCTGTAAATGCCTATCTAAATGATATTGAAAAATTATCGCAATATTTTGAAAGCATCAATGCATCACCACAATTAACAGAAGTTAGAACAGATCAAATTAAATCATTCATTTCATGCATCAGCAGTTTAGGAATGGAAGCAAGTACACAGGCCAGAATTATATCTGGTTTGAAAGCTTTTTTTTCCTATTTAATGATCGAAAATGTCATTTTAAATGATCCGATGGCATTAATTGAAGCACCCAGGTTAACCAGAAAACTTCCTGATACAATAAATATTCATGAAATTAATGAACTTATTGCGGCTATTGATGCCTCTAAGCCAGAGGGCATGCGAAACAAAGCTATTATTGAAGTTTTATACGGTTGTGGATTAAGGGTTTCTGAATTAACTGACCTGAAGATATCGAACTTGTATCCTCAGTTAGAATTTATAAAAGTAGTCGGTAAAGGCAATAAAGAGCGATTAGTACCGATTGGCGGCATAGCATTAAATCTGTTAAGCATTTACATTAATGAGGTTCGCGTACATGCCAACATTAAAAAAGGAAACGAAGATTATATATTTCTGAATAGATTTGGTGCAAAACTATCCCGTATTTCTATTTTTAATCTAATCAAAAGCCTTGCAGAAACAATCGGTTTAAAAAAAACGATTAGTCCACATACTTTGCGACATTCTTTTGCTACACATTTGATTGAAGGTGGTGCCGATTTAAGGGCTGTTCAGGAAATGTTAGGACACTCCAGCATCACTACAACAGAAATTTACACCCATATAGACCGGGATTACCTGCGTGAGGTGATCACTCAATTTCACCCCAGATCATAGTGCTAAATGATGGCTTTCAACATTCTCGGTTTTCCTTGCATATCTGCTCTTAATTCTAATTTTGTAAAACCTTTCAAGCCAAGCATCGCTAACATCTCCTCCCCTAAATATTCGTTAATTTCAAAGTACAATGCCCCGTTAGCCTTTAGGTTACAAATAGCTAAATCTGCAATCGCTTCATAAAAAATCAGTGGTCTTTCATCACTAACAAATAGCGCTAAATGAGGTTCATGTTCCAATACATTCTGATGCATCTCCATTTTTTCTAAATCCCTGATGTAGGGTGGATTGCTTACGATTATATCAAATTTTAGTTCAGATGAAAAGTCAAAAATGCTAACATTCATAAACTCAATATTTACCTCATTCAGTTTAGCATTTTCTTTAGCAAGCGTAATTGCATCAGGAGAGATATCGAGTGTCGATACTTTTGCGTGTTCGATGTTTTTTTTCAGAGAAATCGGGATACAGCCAGAGCCTGTACCGATATCTAATATACTCAAATCGCTAAGCGATAATCCTTGATAGTCATTAGTTATCCAATCAACCAGCTCTTCAGTTTCAGGGCGTGGAATCAACACGTTCTGGTTCACTTTAAAAACCAACCCGTAAAAATGAGCCTCACCTATTATGTGTTGTATGGGTTTTCCTTGCCGCAACTCACTTAAAACCTGTAAAAGTTTTTGAAGCTGATCATTATCCAAAAATGAATCTTTCATCATCTTCAGCTTCACGGGAGAAATATCTAATACGCTTTCAACCGCAAGTCCAAATAAACTTTTAGCTTCCTCCTGATCATAAAGATGAGTTAATTCAAATATATATTGCTTTTCTAAATCTCCGGTTTTCATGTTTTGCAAAATTACTTAATTGTAACCGTATCAGCTTTTATTTTAGTTCATCCATCACTCAATTTTTATATTTTTGCATCCATGAGTGATGAATTTTACATGAAGCGTTGTTTAGAACTAGCTATATTAGGAATGGGCAATGTTAGCCCAAATCCAATGGTTGGTTGTGTTATTGTACATAATCATCACATTATCGGTGAAGGTTATCACCAGCAGTTTGGAGAAGCACACGCCGAACCCAACGCGATTAAAGCAGTTTTTGATCGCTACGGAAATCAGGCAGAGCGTTTACTCAAAGATGCTACTGCTTATGTAAGTTTAGAGCCTTGTGCGCATTATGGAAAAACACCTCCATGCGCCGACTTATTCATTCGACATAAGCTCAGAAAAATAGTAATCGGTAGCCGTGATCCATTTTCTGCAGTAGATGGGAAAGGAATTGAAAAATTAAAAAATGCTGGAATTGAAGTTGTTTCAGGTGTTTTAGACGATGAATGTAAAACCTTAAACAAGCGTTTTTTTACACGTGTAAAGCAGCAACGTCCGTTTATCATGCTAAAGTGGGCAGAAACGGCGAACGGGTATTTTGCTACCTTAGATGGGCATCAGAAATGGATAAGCGGTGCATTAGCCAAAAGGTTAGCGCACCAGTGGCGAACAGAAGAAGATGCTGTTTTAGTTGGTAAAAATACCGCTATTCATGATAATCCCTATTTAACAGCGAGAGATTGGCCCGGGAAAAATCCGGTTCGCTTACTTATTGATAAAAATCTGGATGTTGATTCATCCAACCATATTTTTAACGATCAGGCCAAGACCATCGTTTTCAATGAGATTAAAACGGATGTAGTTAATAATATCCATTATATTCAAATGGAAGATATGAAGTATTATCTCCCACAAAAAATTGCTTTTCAGCTTTATCTTATGGATATACAATCAGTTATTATTGAAGGTGGTGCCAATATGCTAAATCAGTTTTTAGCCGCTAACCTATGGGATGAAGCCAGAATATTTAGTTCATCAGATAGCTGGATGGAAGGCATATCAGCACCTGTAATAAGTGGCGATTTAAAGGAGCAACATCAAATCGGTTCAGATAGATTATCTGTTTACATCAATAATCTTAATTAAATGATATATATTATATTAAGTATTTTATGTAGTGTAACCGTAGCTGTATTATTAAAGCTTGCTAAGCGTTATGAAATTAGTATTATACAAGCAGTTACTGTCAACTATTTTAGTGCCCTGGTGCTTTGTTTTTTATTCTTCAAACCCGATTTATCGGAACTGAATGAAAAAGCTCCCTGGCAAATCTATACAACTTTAGCTATTCTCCTGCCTTCAGTTTTTCTTTTGCTTGCCGCCTCTATTAAAAATTTAGGTATTGTTAAAACTGATATTGCACAAAGACTTTCTCTTTTTATCCCAATTTTGGCCGCTTATTTTATTTTTCAGGAAAATTTTAATTCTTTAAAAATTATAGGCTTGTTAATAGGTTTTCCCGCTATATTTTTAACCTTTTTCCGCAAGATCAATCATCAGGAAAAAAATAACAACTGGCTTTATCCTGTATTGGTTTTTCTGGGTTTTGGTATTATCGATGTACTTTTCAAGCAAATTGCACTTTATAAAACATTACCTTATACCACCTCTTTATTTACAGTATTTGCATTGGCATTTGTGGTATCAATCTTCATGACAACTTATATGGTAATTACCGGAAAAATAAAGCTGCAGCTGGTTAACCTGGCCTGTGGCTTAATTCTTGGCGTGTTCAATTTTGGAAATATTTTATTCTACATGCGGGCACATAAGGCTCTGACAGATAATCCATCTACGGTTTTTGCCGCCATGAATCTGGGGGTAATTGTGGTAGGAAGTATTGTAGGAGTTGTTATTTTTAAAGAGAAGTTGACAAAGTTGAATTATGTTGGCATTGCTTTAGCACTGGTCGCTGTCATTTTCATAACCTTATCGCAAAATGCTGTTCGATGATACTTATAAAACAATCGAAATTGCTTCAGAAGGTATTTTTCGAGATAAAGGCAGTAAATTTATTGCTTATGCCTATCCTATCTCCGGTGAAGATCAGGTTAAGCCTATCATTGCCGATTTAAAAACAAATCATGCAAAAGCCAGACATTGGTGCTACGCCTATCGCTTAACACCAGATCGGTCTGTTTTCAGAATGAACGACGATGGAGAACCATCAGGAACGGCAGGACGACCTATTTTAAATTGCCTGCTGTCATCCGACCTCACCAATATCATCATTGTAGTGGTGCGTTATTTCGGAGGAACTTTGTTAGGTGTTCCAGGTTTAATTAATGCTTACAAAAATGCAGCTCTGGAGGCTATTGCGGCTTCGCATATCATTACCAAAACTGTTAACGATTGTTATGAAATCCATTTTGAATACTTACAAATAAACGATGTAATGAAAATAGTTAAGGAAGAAAGTCTGGAAGTTTTAAGTCAACATTTCGATGTCAGTTGCAATATAAAATTCGAAGTTAGAAAAGCGCAACTTAACCAGGTACTGAATAAGTTTGATAAAATTGATAACTTGAAACTTAAATATTTAACTACAGTTTAATTAACTACCAATTTTTATGAGGATTCCAGAAAGCGATTTAATAATTAACCCGGATGGAAGCATTTATCACCTGAACTTACTTCCTGAAGATATTGCCGATACGGTCATTACAGTTGGTGATCCCGATCGCGTGAGCGAAGTAACTAAACATTTTGATTCTATTGATATTAAAAAAGGTAAACGCGAATTTATAACCCATACCGGTTATTTAGGGAAAAAACGTATTACCGTAGCTTCTACTGGTATTGGTACAGACAATATCGATATCGTTTTAAATGAACTGGATGCATTGGTTAATATCGATTTCAATACCAGGACAATTAATAAATCGCTGAGAAGTTTGAACATTATTCGTATCGGTACATCCGGAGCTGTTCAGCCTGATATACCAATGGGTACAATACTTGCCTCTTCTTATGGCTTAGGCATGGATGCACTAATGAATTATTACGTCTCTCAACCTAATACGGAGGAATCACTTTTACTTCATGAGATTAAAACGCATCTTAGAGATTTAAATCATATCAATCCATATCTTACGTCAGCTAGCCAATCTTTACTGGCATCAGTTGGGAAAGATTTGCCAACAGGAATTACCATCACAGCGCCAGGTTTTTATGCCCCGCAAGGGAGAATAGTTAGGGCGCAGAATTCAGTTCCAAATTTTATAAACCTGATGAATACGTTTAAAAGTCAGGCAAACCGAATTACGAACCTGGAAATGGAGACTGCCGGAATTTATGCTTTAGCAAGGATTTTAGGTCATGAGGCCATTTCAATAAACGCAATTTTGGCTAGCCGTGTTAATTTCGAATTTAGCAAAGACCCAAACAAAATTGTAGATCAGGCTATTAAAATGGTATTGGAAAGATTATAAATTTAGTCCCAGAAAATTGAAGCTAAATTTTATATAGAAGGTATTGATTCGCTTACCAATTCATTGCCTGCTGTATCTAGATAAACACAAGTCATTTGTTGTAAATCTATCACCCATTTCTCTACTCCTGCATCTGCAGCCTGTTTACAAAAGGTAAAATAATCACTTTCTCCCTGCTGATGGATGTGTAATGCATGTTTTAGTTTATCGGCAGATGGTTCATCATTAATGATTAATTCAGGATAAGAATCTGGACTTGCCTGAAGTGCCTGGTCTTCATTGTCAAAATAAATAGATAAGCCATTGGCCACATAGACATCACTCCGCACTACGCCCATTTTCTTTATGTTTTTTATAAATTCAGGAAAATCTGCACCGGTTTTAATCTGAGCTTCTGCTACTTTAATATTTTCAATAGAAAACATATTTTTATTTATTTAATGAAACTTTGTATATCGTAGTTTGCGAATACAAATCACCTGGTGCTAATACAGTGCTTGGGAATGAAGGTATATTTACTGCATTTGGATGGTGCTGTGTTTCTACACAAAATGCACTATAGCCTGAATAATCTTTACCTCCCTTACCATTTTTTACATTTAAGTACTTTGCAGTATAAAAATGTGCAACAGGCTCAGTTGTATATACACTTAAGGTTAAACCGTTTTCGCTTTCAATTGTTTGGGCCGCCAATGTTAAATCTCCGTAGGTTTTATCAAGTACGAATGATTGGTCGTAGCCCAATTCAGCATTCCAGTCTTTTGAAATTTCTTTTGCTGAAGTAAAATCCAACGGCGTTCCTGCTACCGGTACCAATTCTCCTGTTACGCAGAAATTTTCATCCTGAGCCAGATAGTTAGAAGCAAAAATCTGTTGCTTATGCTTACCAATAGGATCTAAATTTGAAGACAAGTTAAAATAACCATGATGTGTTAAGTTAATAGCGGTTGCCTGATCAGTTTCTGCTTCATAGGTTAAAATTAACTCATCATTCTCTGTAAGCTCAAAAGTTAAATCGACAATTAAATTGCCAGGAAAATTTTCTTCTCCATCTACACTTTCATATTGTAAAGTAACGAACGATTGATCCTCATCCATTTCAACAACATCCCAAACCTTCTTATCAAAGCCAGTTATACCCCCATGTAAAGTATCTTGTCCGGTATTTTTTGCCAGCTGATATGACTTTCCATCAATTTCAAATTGACCACCTTTAATTCTATTTGCGTACCTACCCACAACAGCCCCCAGGTAAGCGCCATTTTTTAAATACGCTTCGCTTAAATAATCTTCAAATTGGTCAAAACCCAGCACAATATCCTGCTTCTCCCCCTGTGCATTATCGACTATAAACTTGTTTATAATCGCACCATAATTAAATATTTTAACGGAAGTACCTTTATTATTAGTAAGCTCAATAGCGAATACTTCCTCGCCATCAATAAATTTTCCTGTTGATGTTAGCTTTACGCTCATAAATTTATAAGTGATTTGTTAAGAACAAACATACTATTATTACCGGCTATTTACCGTATTTATACATCGAAATATCGGTCATAAGGTATCAAAAGCGTAAACAGTGAATTATATAAATATATTTGCACCAATTAAGAAGGATTGCTTCATAAAGATGAGAAAATTAAAATTAGAAGAATTAAACCGGCCGGATGTGGAAGCTTTTAAATCACAGGAAAAATTACCGGTAATTGCGGTTTTGGATAATGTGCGTAGCATGCATAATGTGGGTTCTATATTCCGTACTGCAGATGGTTTCGCGTTAGAAAAAGTAATATTGTGTGGAATCACTGCACAACCGCCCCATCGTGAAATCGAAAAAACGGCCTTAGGCGCAACACAATCTGTAGATTGGATTCATTATGCCAGTACCATTGAAGCTGTTGATGCTTTACGTAATCAAGGTTATGTGATTGTTGCGATAGAACAAGCAGAAAACAGTACTATGCTTAATACTTTTATTCCAAATGATGAAAAAAAATACGCCTTAATATTTGGGAATGAGGTAGATGGTGTAAGTGATGAAGTGATGGCCAAGATAGATGAATGTATAGAAATTCCACAATTTGGAACTAAACACTCTTTCAATATTGTAATTTCTGCGGGAATTGTTTTTTGGGATTTTTTTGCAAAACTGAGATTATAAATGAATAGTATTATGAGTGCAGGATTCAATAAACAATCTATCAAAGGTTAAAATTTATATGTAAATTTTATTAGTGTATGTTTTTTTATACATATTATCCGCGATAATCCATGTTTTTGTAACTTTTTTGATTGACTATAATAACATATTAATCTTTTGATTATATGGTGATTATGAGAGAAGTTAGTGTTTTGGCAAGATTTTTTCTTAGTCGTTCAAAACAGAAATGTAAAATAACTGTTAAGAGACTATTAATAAAAATTAGAACAACATGAATTCGAGAATTACAAAATCAACAATGTTGATTGCCTTATTGGGATTATCATCACAACTATTTGCACAAGAAACGCCTACCACAACAACTAGATTTGGTAAGCAATCATTAAGAACCTGGAGTGTTGGTGCTCATGGTGGTATCTTAAGCCAAAACACTTTTTTGGGTGGCGGAAGTGTAGATGCAAGAGAATTTAAAAGCATTGGTTATGGTGCTTTCGTTAAAAAACAAATTTTACCAGCGTTAGGTTTACAAGCTGACTTCTTACGCGGTGAGCTTAAAACTGCTAATGCTTTCGGTAGCATGGAGCAAAAAAACAGTATTTCATGGTCTGGATCATTAACAGCGGTACTAAACATTGCTAACTTTAGCTTAAACACAGAGAATGCAGTTTTAATTCCTTACGTTAAAGCAGGTGCTGGTTACATGTCATCTGATTCTCAAATTGGAACTACTCAGGTTTTTGAAGGCAGAGAAGGTTGGTTTATTCCTACTGGTGTTGGATTTAAACTAGGTGTTGCTAAAGGAATTAACCTGGATTTTGGTTATGATATTAACTTCATTAAATCTTCTCCAACAGTTAAAGCTGCTTATAATGAAAGTAGATTCTCTTATGCTCACGCAGGTATCGAGTTTGCTTTAGGAAACAAAGAAAAATCACAATTACAAAACTACAGTGCGATTGCTGACTTACGCAAACAAAGTGCTGAAGAGAGTGCTGAGTTAAGAAGAGCATTATCAACTGCAGAACAAAATGCAGCGAGAGATAGAGAGCAATATGCTAAAGACTTAGCAGATGATGATAATGATGGTGTTGCAAACAAATTTGATAAATGTCCAGGTACGCCTTCTGGAACTGTTGTTGACGGTTCTGGTTGTCCATTAGCTGCTCCAAAAACAATTATTAAAGAAACAACTGTTATCACAGAAGCTGACCGTAAAGTTGTAAAAGATGCAATTTCTAATTTAGAATTTGATTTAGGTAAATCAACTATCCGTTCTAAATCATATGCATCATTAAACAGAGTTGCTGGTTTATTAGTAGAGAAAAACTTTAGCTTGAAATTAGCTGGTCACACAGATAATACTGGTGGTAGAGAATTAAACTTACGTTTATCTAAAGACAGAGCTGAATCAGTAAAAGCTTACTTAGTTTCTCAAGGAGCTAATGCTTCAAGAATCGAAGCTACTGGTTACGGTCCTGACCAACCAATTTCAACAAACAAAACTGCAGCTGGTCGTCAAGAAAACCGTCGTGTAGAATTTACATTATACTAGTCGCTAAATAGCCGTTAGTTAAAAAGGTTCTCAGATTAATTTCTGAGAACCTTTTTTTTATAATAACTGACATCCGAGAAATTCATGGATGAATGATAATATCCGTTTTATATAAGGAATAAAAGAATTATAGCTTATACGGGGCTAACATTCATCACCTGGTTAAGTTTGTTTTGATATTAACCTAGACTGGATTTTATCTCTTTATTTAAAATGGGTTTAAAAGCATTTCCTTTAACGCATCGTGATTGCAGAATTTATTTCAGCATAATAGATCTCAAAATGAATTCAATGTAACGACCATTTGACTTAATGATTTGTTTATGAAGACATTTAATAATCAAATGCATTTTTTTAATCAATGATAGTTATGATAATCCTTTTTTATTTTTATAGGTCATTTTTGCCTTAGTACCAGCGCTATAGTTGTAATCTTTCACATTGCTAGCCTTCTTATCATGAAATGCAGCTCCTCTTTCTGACACATCCTCCTGATCTTCTTTTTTCTTTTTCTTTGGTGTCGAAGCATCAGCAATTTTTAAATCATCTGGCAAATCCATCACATCCATGCGTTGACCAATCGCCTGTTCAATCTTTCTAACTTCTATGAGTTCGATATCTGTTGAAAAAGTAATCGCTACCACCTCTTCTTCATCTTCATGCTTAACAATCCTTTGAATTAACGTTTCCTTTTGTTCAGGTAATTCTAAATGAAAAATAAATGGAATACCAGAGATATCTAAATCTCCCAAATTTTCATTAGCGACAATTAAAATCCGGGCATCTGCGTTCTGTTTAAAATCTTCAATATCATCAAAGCCTTTATCATCAAAAAACAAAGAACGATAGATATTGATTTCCCCTTCTTTTGGATGATTGAAGTTTTTGTAAACCGTTTGGGCAGTTAGCCTGGTGTTAACAAAAACTACTACCTTGTCAAAAAAATCAGTATCGCTTAACAAAAGTGTTAATAGATTGAGTTTCGTTCTAAAGTTTGGTACCTGATAAAGCATCTGCGGATAAACTTCTGCCTGCTTATCCCCAATTTCATCTACTTCGATTGTAGCTACAGAATCTTTCATAAAAGGCGTAAGCATATAATGAAGCTTCTCGTGTAATACCTCTGTGAAAATCACATGCTGTGATTTATATGCACTATTAGCCAGTTCAACAACAGGAAGCTGAAGACCTTGCTTTACAATTAACTCTGCATTATCAACAATGAATAACTGAATTTTATTGGTATTTAATGCTAATTTTAAGTAAAGTGCTCTTGCCCGATCTGGTACCGCAACAATAATATCACAACCGTCAGTAATTTCATTCATTTGGGTTTCAATAGTTCCTCTGCTATCTATTCCTAAAATCCTAAAAGTACTATTCCGGTTTAATAATTTGAATTGTTCCAAAACATGATCAACATGCTCAATATCCGGAACCAGTATTAAAGCTCTGGGCGCTTCCTCAAATGCATATTTAAGTTTCATTAGTGTAGCTAAAACATAAGTTGTTGTTTTTCCAGAACCTTCTGGTCCTACTACAATAACATCCTGGCCACCTAAAATACGCGACATTGTTTTGGTTTGAATCTCCTTTGGAGTTAAAAATCCAGCATCAGTCATGGCTGCAACAAGTGGTTTGCTTAGTTTTAATTTATCTAATGACACAATATTAATTTTAATTTTTGATCTGCAAATATCCTTAAAAAAATTAGCTTTTGAGGAATTCAATAGAATGATGTTTAATCTTACTATCAATCAGGGCATATACTTGATCTTTTTTGTATTACAATGCAGCAGATTGTGAAGCTTATTATTGGCAATTAGATGGTAAAAGTAAATTTATAATACTGATTATGAATGACTTAATTAAATTTAAAAATAAATAACTACTAAATCTATAGATATTATATACAAATATATATATTTGTCTCATCATTAACTAAAAAGATGCGTTGAACATTTAAATGCTAAAATCATGTCAATCTATTTTCAATATCCGGCAATTGAGGAATACCCTGATTTACTTTATGCCATTGTTGCAGTAACTAAAAATCAGGATTTATTAAAGTTTGAAGATCGTATAATTGCAGATAATGATCCCGGATTAAAAGACTTTTTAACACTTAAACCTGTTTAGCATACATGGCCAGTTGACCGATTGGAAGGTGGAAGTTTCATAAACTTTTATATAATGGTTCGAATCCATTACTGGGCCGCTAAGTGTCCTCATAGCACTTTTCCTGATTTCGGCTCGAATCGGGTAAGATTTGGTTATCTTATATTTGTTTTGTTGTTAGCAAAGGCTATCCGCGATGGGTAGCCTTCTCTTTTTCATATCATATCTCTCTTCAATGAATAGTCTTCTGTTTTTAATGGTTTATTTCTTTGCATTAGGTTGAGTGAAAATTTTTATTTTCTTAAAACATTGTAATTCAAAAATGAGTTATTCATATAATTCACATTATACTAATCTTTTACAGATTAATTTGTTTGGTTTAAAAAAGGGATTTATGGATATATATCCCTTTTTTTTTTGCTTTAACTTTTCTCTTATATTAGCGTTTGAAATTTATACCAGATGAATAGAAAGCATTTTATTTCGTCATTTATAGCTTCGGCAGCTGTGCTTTCTACAATTGAAACCATGGCTAGTGATGCAGAAAGTGATACATCCTCTTTCAAAATACCACCTTATTTAAAGCCGGGTGACACGGTCGGAATAACAAGTCCAGCCGGTTACATTACTGCCGATCAGATCCAGTCTTCTCTTTTACAAATCCAAAGCTGGGGTTTTACTGTTCAAGTTGGAAAAACTATTGGTAAACGCGACTTCACGTATGGTGGCACGGATGAAGAAAGACTTAGTGACTTTCAAAGCATGTTGAATAATCCTGCTATTAAGGCCATTATGTGTGCCCGTGGCGGCTATGGATTTGTCCGGATCATTGATCAGCTCGATTTTTCGGTATTTAAAAAAAATCCTAAATGGATCATAGGCTTTAGCGACATCACTGTTTTGCATTGCCACTTAGCTAAGAATTATCGCATAGCTTCCATGCACTCCAAAATGTGCAATAGTTTTCCAGATGACTGGACGAAAGCAGATTCTACTCAGATAGAGACAATTCTTTCTATTAAAAATGCTTTAATTGGAGAGAAAATGACATACAATGCCCCATTTAGCCCAAGCAACAGGTTAGGCAAGTTGGAAGGCATTTTAGTAGGTGGAAATTTAAGTATTATGGAAACTTTAGCTGGCAGCAATTCTGATGTAGATACTCAAAACAAAATTCTTTTCATCGAAGACACTGGCGAATATCTTTACAGTATTGATAGAATGCTGTGGAATTTAAAGCGAAGTGGAAAATTAAAAAAGTTAAAAGGCTTAATCGTTGGTGGCTTCAAGGTTAAACCTGATGATGCTGGAGAAGAGTTTGGAAAAACTATCTCAGAAATAGTATTAGAAAAAGTTGCAGAATATAATTATCCTATCGCATTTGATTTTCCTGTAGGCCACCAACGAAATAATTTTGCACTTCAATGTGGAGTGAAGCACCTGCTGAATGTAACCGAAAATGGCACTATCCTTAGAAGTTTATAGACATGTCCGTAATATTAATACTAGCGGAATTAATTTTTATAGATTCTAAACGGTTTTCACCTCGTCATCTGCATAATCTTCAATATCTGTAATATAACCGTTTACTAACAGAAAATCGAATAAAGGTTTAGCTTCTTTTGTAACAGGCATATTAGCTGTAGTTATCACTTCGTTTGTTTTTTTGTCTAAATATGGATAAGCGAATAACCTCACGTTGGTACTAAACATGTCATTTACATAACTTAAAAGCTGTCCTGAATAATTATCACCCTTAAAGTTGGTTGAATTAAACACAAACTTTAAGTTGTTAATATTAGTAGCTAAGCCAACGCCTTTTGGTTTACAACGGGCAAGGTATTTAGCTAAGCGGTTATGTCGTGTAAAGTTTGATACAATAACAATATTTCCTGTATCGCACATTTCCTGCGTTCTTTTAGCAACAGCTTCTAAGTCGATATCATCAGGCGTTTCCTGGTCATCAGTTAAAACATTCGTTAATAAAACTTCTATCATTACAGCCAGATTGCTATCTTCTACTTCGTTTGTGCGTTTGAATTGATCGGTAGCTTTATTAAACAAATTGAAATTTGGCAGTGATTTCTGGCCGTATTTAGTCCTTAATATCATGATGTCTTTTTTGTATAATAAATCTTTTGCCTGGCGTGGATGTGCATCAGCATCGAAGATTGCAGCAGCCGAAAAATCCTTCATAATCATATAAAGGTTAAGCAAAATATTATCAACACCAGGAAACGCAGGTCCCTTTACAGAAATTAAATCAATTTCAACAGAGCCTATGGTAAGGTTATCAGCTAAAGATTCTACCATCAATTTAGGATCGGTATTGTGGTAAAAAGCAGCGTAAACCAGGTTCACGCCAATTATCCCGAGAACTCGTTGCTGCATATTTACATCGGTATCCAATAACCTCACATGAAAGAAAATTTCATTTGGAGATCCGCCTGATTCACTTTGAAAACGCAGTCCAACCCAGCCATGAGGTTCATTTGTGCGCTTGTAATTCAGGGTGGTAACGGTATCTGCAAAAGCGAAAAATGTTCTGCTATCGTACTTCTCGCCTAAAAGACGTTCATTAAGTAAACCGAACTCATGGTCAAGCATTTGTAAAAGCCGGTTTTGAGAAACATATCGTCCGTTGGATTCCGCTCCGTAAATGGCGTCACTAAAAGTCATGTCATAAGCAGACATGGTTTTGGCTACCGTTCCAGATGCCGCACCAGCATTAAAAAAGTTTCTTGAAACTTCCTGTCCCGCTCCTATTTCGGCAAATGTGCCATAAATTCTCGGGTCAAGGTTTATTTTTAATGCTTTACGTTTAGTATCCAGAATTTCTCTCTCCATTAGGCAAAAGTACAAAAAATGACGTTAAGGATATTTTAAGAAATAAAATAAATGAATACGAATAGGTTTATCGAAATTCTATGGGTTCATTAAGGTGCATTAAATTGTGAAATTGAATTCAGCCACCACCACTCAATAATAAATAAGGTTAGCATTATCCAATACTAACCTTATAAACCTAAACTATTATGAAAATTCTTTCTTAAAAAGTACCCGATTACGATACTGCAATTTCTTTATGTTGTAACCTGGTATCGTCTTTTTTATTTATGGTGATTGCTAAGATACCATCTTTATATTCTGCTGTAATTTGTTCTGAATCAGCAGTTTCTGGTAGGTTAAATGATCTAGCGAATGAGCTGTAATCAAATTCCTTACGTGTATAATCTTTAGCGGTTTGATCATCATTTGGCTTTACTTCAACCCATACAGACAGGGTATCTTTCTTTAAATTGATTTGAAAATTTTCTTTTTTCAAACCAGGAGCTGCAACATCAATTTTGTAAGATTTATCACTTTCGCTGATATTTACATTCGGTGATTTACTTACCATTTTATTTTTAGTTGCTGCTTCATTAAACAATGAATCAAAAACATTGTTGAAATAAGGAGCTGTGTTGCGGGTTCTGTTGTTAAAATTTACAAGTGTCATATCTCAGTTTTATATTTTTTAAATTATATCAACCCATTTTCAACTTACATACCAAACCTAGATTTTTATGATATTCAAGACATTTTGGCAAAATAAATCTAAATCAAAAGACAAATTGACAGATATAAAAAATTTTTCTGACGATTTTCACTATAAAACCAATATACACCTTAGGTTTATAGATTTTGATTTAATGGGTCATGTAAACAATTCGGTTTACTTTACATATCTAGAAATTGCGAGAACGAAGTATTGGGAGGAAATTATAAAATGGGATTGGAAAAAGACGGGGATCGTCATCGCACATGCAGAAATTGATTACATTCAGCCAATTTTTCCAGAAGATAAAATAGCAGTACATGTAAAAACTTCACGCATTGGAACTACAAGTTTTGATTTAGAATATCAAATTGTTAAGCTCAAGGGTACGCAGGAAGTCATTTGCAGTAAAGGAAAAACGGTATGTATTGCAATTGATTACGCTACAAAAAGACCAACCAATATTCCGGATGCTGAAAAACAAAAAATGCTAGGATTTGAACAATTATAATGGAGACTGGTAAATCAGCTTTACCATAGAACACCCAACTTGCCCAGGCATTGGCGGGTTTAGTTTATGCATGCTTACTTCTACCCTGTTCACAAACGGATACAGTGTTGTAACTCTATTAATAATATGATGCAAAACAGTTTCTAATAACTTCTGCGTGTTTTGCATTTCCTCTAAAATAATCTGATTCAGGTCCTCATAATTTACCGTTTGACTTATTTCATCGTCAAAGCCCAGCGGTGAAAATTCTGTTTCCAAATCAATAATGAAATGATTACCTGTTAGTTGTTCCTCTGGGTAATAACCATGTAGAGCGAAGCATTTAACATCTTTTAAAGCAACTATCTGATTCAGCACATTCATATTTATATAATAGTCTCCAAATTTAATTTTTTATCTGCTAATATGATGCCCATTGCCTTAAATTGTTAACTTTGAAATAGAGGTAATCCTAAACCAGATAGTAAATTATATGAGTAAATCTACCAAGACAGACCTTTACGAGGCTCCAGATTATTATTTATTAGACGAGTTATTAACTGATGAACATAAATTAATCAGGGCAACAGCCCGGGAATGGGTTAAAAAAGAAGTATCGCCAATTATAGAAGACTATGCACAAAAAGCAGAGTTCCCTAAGCACTTAATTAAAGGATTAGCAGATATTGGTGCTTTTGGGCCTACTATACCTGTTGAATATGGTGGTGCTGGCTTAGATTATACAGCCTATGGTATATTAATGCAAGAAATTGAACGAGGAGATTCAGGAATACGCTCCACTGCTTCGGTTCAAGGATCTTTGGTAATGTATCCTATTTATGCCTACGGAACAGAAGAACAACGTAAGAAGTTTTTGCCGAAACTGGCCAGTGGTGAAATGATGGGCTGCTTCGGTTTAACCGAACCCGACCATGGCTCTAATCCGGGTGGTATGGTTACCAATATTAAAGACGCAGGATCGCACTATATACTAAATGGTGCCAAAATGTGGATTAGTAATGCACCGTTTGCTGATATAGCCGTTGTGTGGGCAAAAGATGAGGCTGGCAAAATAAGGGGTATGATTGTAGAACGAGGTATGAAAGGCTTTACCACTCCGGAAACCCATAACAAATGGAGCTTACGTGCCTCTGCAACTGGTGAATTGGTTTTTGATCATGTTCAAATACCTAAAGAAAATGTTTTTCCCGAAATTAGTGGATTGAAAGGGCCATTAGGCTGTTTAAATCAGGCTCGTTATGGTATTGCCTGGGGCGCTTTAGGAGCCGCAATGGATTGTTACGACACGGCTTTACGCTACTCAAAAGAGCGGGTACAGTTTGGTAAACCTATCGGTGGCTTTCAGCTACAACAAAAAAAACTTGCCGAAATGGTTACTGAAATTACAAAGGGACAACTTTTGGTTTGGCGCCTGGGAGTTTTAAAGAGCGAAAACAGGGCAAGCGCAGAACAAATTTCTATGGCAAAAAGAAACAGTGTTGAAATAGCACTTGATATTGCCAGAAATGCTCGTCAAATGCTTGGTGGTATGGGTATTACAGGTGAATATTCTATTATGCGCCATATGATGAACCTTGAATCTGTAGTAACTTATGAAGGAACACATGATATTCATTTATTAATTACAGGTATGGACGTTACCGGCTTAAATGCATTTAAATAAAGTTATACCTTTGAGGCATTAAATTGTGTAAATGAAAGATTATAAAAAATATACCTACCTGCCTGCAAGTCCTGAGGAGGTTTACTTAGCACTAACTAAAGATATAAGCATTAAACTTTGGACCGGAGCTGAGGTTGAGTTTGAAGAAAAACCTGGTACTGAATTTTCCTTTTGGGATGGGGATATAGTGGGTAAGAATATTGAATTTGAAACCAATAAAAGAATCGTTCAGCAATGGTATTTTGGTGACGATACAGAAGCATCAATTGTAACCATTAAACTTCATGAAGATAAAAAAGGAACTTCATTAGAGTTTAAACAAACCAATATTCCTGATGAAGATTACAAAGATTTTACTGAAGGAATTGAAGAATATTACCTGGGTGGATTAATTGATTTTTTTGAAGAGTAAAACATATTGCTTTTCCTGCTGTTTAAGAACGTAAATTAATGATCATGAACAGAACTTTTGGAATTATATTAATTGCGGTAGGAATTATTATGTTGATATGGACAGGATTTACCTACACAAAAAAGGAAAAGATTGTTGATGCAGGCCCGATTCAAATTTCTGCTGATAAAGAAAAATCAGTAAACTGGCCACCTTATGCCGGAGGAATTATTTTAATTGCAGGAGTTGTGGTGTTTGTAGCATCTAAAAAGAAATAGAGAATTATCAAACGGAGTTTGTCGAAATGTTAGCTTATTTCGACAAACTCAATATGACAATAAATCTAAATCTCGTAACTGTAAACAGATCTGATCGCATCACGTAAATTATATTTCGATGCCATCACTTCTCCATAAGCGCCTGCACTGCGAATTGCAAAAATATCTCCTCTAAAAGATTCAGGTTGTTCAACTTCTTTACCAAAACAATCTGTGCTTTCGCAGATTGGTCCAACAATATCATACTTCATTTCGGTGCTGTTGCCACGGGTTAGGTTTTCAATTTTATGATAAGCTTGGTATAATGCCGGTCGCATCAATTCTGTCATGCCAGCATCTAAAATAACAAAGTTTTTCTTCTTACCATTTTTAATATACAATACTCTGGTAATTAGTGACGCAGATTGACCTACAAGCGCTCTTCCTAATTCAAAATGAACTTCCTGATGAGGTTTAACAACCAAAAAATCGTTAAATATTTTAAAGTAAGATTTAAAATCTGGTATTTGCTGATCAGGATTATGATAATCTATACCTAATCCGCCACCAACATTTAATATCTGCACCGTAAAACCTTTATCTTCAAAGCTTGTTGCAAATTCATTTACCCTAACACAAAGGTTTTTATACACATCAAGATTGGTAATTTGCGAGCCGATGTGGAAATGAATACCAATAAATTTGATGTTCTGAGAAGTTTTCAAAGTCTCCGCACATTGCGCTAAATCCCAGGAATTAATACCGAATTTATTTTCATCCAAACCAGTTGTAATGTTGTGGTGTGTATGCGCATCAACATTTGGATTAATACGAATAGCCACTTTTGCAACCTTATTCTTAGCAGCTGCAAGTTCATTTAAAACTTCCAATTCCTGGATAGATTCTACATTAAAGCAGAAGATATCTAAATCAAGGGCTTCATTAATCTCCTTATCGGATTTACCCACTCCAGCAAAAACGATTTTTTTGTTATCAAAACCCGTTTCTACTGCTCTCCTCACCTCACCTGCACTTACACAGTCAGCACCAAATCCAATTGCTTTTACCTGGCTTAAAACTGTAGGGTTAAAGTTTGCTTTTAATGCATAGTGAATATGGTATTGATATGGCGCAGCAGCCTCAGCACAAGTGCTCAGGGTTTGTTGCAATAAATCGGTATCGTAATAATAAAATGGCGTTTCTATATTGTTAAACTTTGATATATCTTTATCGACAAACATGTTCAAATTCCTTATTATAATTTTAATTCTATTTTTTGGTCTAGTCTATTTAGGCAACTATCTCGATTTAAAACACGGTAGAATTACCCAAAAACAATATAACGGCAAAATCCGGTTTTTTATCGTACTGCTATTAATTGTATTGTTTCTCTTATTTATTAAAAAATGAAGATTATAGCCGCCATATTTATTATACTCATTATCTCTTTAGGACTTTTAAATTCCTTCAGAAAATATCAAAATCAACTATTACCATTTGGTTTGTTAACCGTTCATTTCATTATTGGCCTTATGGTAATAGCTGGTTCATTCTATCTTTTATTCGAATAACCGGTTGTGCAGGCTTCTTAAGGCTTCGGTTTTATATTCGCTTAAAATAAGTAGCGAAACGTTATAATTACTTCCTCCGTAAGAGATCATCCGAATTGGAATATGTTTCAAACCTTCTAAAACCCGGCTGGCAAAACCGTGTTTTTCAGAACCGAAATCCCCTACTACGCATACGATACTATGATCAGTATCAACCTCTACCGTTCCAAAACTTTCTAATTCAGTTATAATTTTCGATAGGTTTCCTGTTTCATCAATGGTTAATGACACCGCAACTTCAGAAGTAGTAATCATATCAATTGGAGTTTTATAACGCTCAAAAACTTCAAAAACACGGCGTAAAAATCCGTAAGCTAAAAGCATTCTGCTCGATTGAATACGAATAGCCGTAATCCCATCCTTCGCAGCAATTGATTTAATTTTTCCTTTCTCGCTATTGTGTGTAATTAATGTTCCGGCAGCAGTCGGCTCCATTGTATTTAATAAACGAACCGGTATTTTATATTTCTGTGCCGGAAATACCGATTGTGGATGTAGAATTTTAGCACCAAAATAAGCTAACTCAGCGGCTTCATCGAAAGAAAGTTGGGCAATGGGTTTTGTTCCTTTAACAATTCTTGGATCGTTGTTATGCATACCGTCAATATCTGTCCAGATTTGAACTTCCTCTGCTAAAATTGCTGCACCTAACAATGAAGCTGTATAATCACTACCACCACGACGTAAATTATCAACCTCACCAAAGCTGTTTCTACAGATATATCCTTGCGTGATGAATAATTTATTGTCTTTATTTTTTTCTAATAACGGAGATAAATGCTTGGTAGTAAAAGGAATATCAGGTTCATTATCTTCATCGGTTTTCATAAAATCCAACGCTGGTAGTAGTACCGATGGCACACCAATAGATTTTAAGTAAATGTGATATAAGGTAGTTGATAATAACTCACCCTGTGCCAGAACAACCTTCTCTTCAATCGGGGTAAAAATATCGTTTGCCAAACCAGCAAGAAAGTTAAAATGATAATCAATGACTTCATTTCCCTGCTCCTGGAACTCATTCGCAGGTAGTAACTCAATTACGAATGATTTATATTTTTGATATAAATTTTCTACGCACTCGCTTCCCTTCTTCTTATCTCCAGCCAAAAAATAATTTGCAATTTCAACTAGACTATTTGTAGTTCCAGACACTGCTGATAAAACTACAATCTGCTCTTCATTTGGATTAATGATATCCAACAATTTCGTCATGCGCTCAGGACTACCTACTGAAGTACCCCCAAATTTTAAAATTTTCATTTTTTGCTAATTGTTTTAAATGGCAATGAAGCAGTCATCTTTTTTTAAATCTGATTAGATATTAAAACTGATGAATGTTCCATCTGTTTATGTTTGTACCCGTAACAAAGTAAATATTATTAAACTTTTGTCAGCTATTTTGAAAAAGTAACAATAATCACGCTTAAATACTGGAATTTCTTTATTATTGTATCGGGGCGTGAAAATAAACAAAAGCAGCTTAAAAGCAACACCCTCAACAAAATAAAATTTGGAAATTTTTAAATAAATTGATTTTAACAAAACTTCCGATAAGAAAATTTTGTTCAATACCAGTTATTAATAAAAAACGAAGCTAAATGCAATCAATAGATCAATCAACTCAGGCTACTATCAATCAGTGGTTAAATGGTAATTATGACGAGGTAACAAAAGCAGAAATTCAGGCACTTGTAGATAAAGAAGCTACAACCGAACTGACAGATGCCTTTTATAAAAGTTTAGAATTCGGTACCGGTGGTTTACGCGGAATTATGGGCGCAGGATCTAACCGTATAAATAAGTATACCATTGGAACAGCAACACAGGGTTTGGCCAATTACTTAAATAATAAATATCCAAATGAAAAAATTAGTGTTGCAATAGCCCACGATAGCCGTAATAATTCAGATTATTTTGCAAAAATTACTGCTGATGTATTTTCTGCAAATGGTATTCATGTATACTTTTTCGAAGCCTTGCGTCCCACTCCTGAATTATCATTCGCGGTACGTCATTTTGGGTGCAAAAGCGGCGTGATGCTAACAGCCTCGCATAATCCTAAAGAATATAATGGCTATAAAGCTTATGGAGCGGATGGCGGCCAGTTTACTTCTCCGGATGATAAACTGGTTATTGATGAAGTAAATAAAATAAGCAGCATAGATGAGGTGAAATTTGATCGTATTGATACCAATATAGAACTGATTGGAGAAGCGGTTGATCAGTTATATTTGGACGGAATTACAGCACTTTCTATCTCGCCAGATGCGATTAAAAGACAACATGATTTAAAAATTGTATACTCTCCTATCCACGGTACCGGCATTACTTTAGTACCAAAAGCTTTAGCACAATTTGGTTTTACCAATGTAACAGTTGTGGAAGAACAGAGTAAGCCTGATGGAAATTTTCCAACTGTTGTTTATCCAAATCCGGAAGAAAAAGATGCTTTAACATTAGCCATGAATAAAGCCAGGGAAATTGATGCTGATTTAGTATTAGCAACTGACCCAGACGCTGACAGGGTTGGAATTGCAGTTAAGGATAATAACAATGAATGGGTATTATTAAATGGTAATCAAACCGGAAGTTTACTGATTAATTATTTGTTAACTGCTTGGCAGGAAAGCGGAAAATTAGATGGTAATCAGTTCATCGTTAAAACAATCGTTACTTCTAACCTTATTGAAGAAATCGCTAAAAAGAAAAATGTTACCTACTATAATACCCTAACGGGATTTAAATATATAGGCCAGTTAATGACTGAATTAGAAGGTAAAAAATACTTTATTGGCGGTGGAGAAGAAAGTTACGGCTACTTAATTGGCGATTTGGTTCGTGATAAAGACGCAGTAGTATCTGCAGCTTTCATTTCGGAAATGACGGCTTATTACAAAGATAAAGGTGCAAGTTTATATAATGCGTTGTTAGATATGTATGTTGAATATGGCTTATATAAAGAAGATTTAGTTTCCCTTACCAAGAAAGGTAAAACCGGAGCGGAAGAGATTAAATCTATGATGGTGAAATTTAGAGAAAATCCGCCAGCAACTCTAGGCGGTTCTAAAGTTTCGGTATTGAAAGATTATGAATTGGGCCAGGAGACTGATTTAGTGAGCGGAAAAATAACAAAATTGGATTATCCAACTTCTGATGTATTGCAATTCATCACTGAAGATGGTAGTATCGTTTCCGCCCGTCCGAGCGGAACTGAGCCTAAAATTAAATTCTATTGCAGCGTAAATGCACCATTGGCGAACAGAGCTGATTTTGCTCATGTTGATGCTTCATTAAATGATAAAATTAGTGCAATAATGACTGATTTGCAGGCATAATTACTCCATAACATTATCAAGTAACCCCCAGATGAATGGCTTTCTCTGGGGGTTTTTTATGATTCTTTTTTTTAAATACGGTGATTGTGAATAAGCGAATTTCAATCTATATTTACTTGTACAATATCTAGTAATAACATAAAATTCCAGAGGTGTAAAAAGCATTGTCGTTATTTTTTTGCTGCTTTCGATTTCTTTAATACTTTTGCAACAATTATAATGTTCAAGCGATTAATCATATATCTGATAATTTTTGTCACCATATCTCAAGGTGGCATGCAATTGCTGGTGTATTCAAGTTATCAAATGAATAAAGAATACATTACAAGTGTATTTTGTATTAATAAAGAACATCCAGAATTACATTGCGATGGTCAATGCTTTCTAGCCAGAAAGCTGAAAGACTTGGATGGTAAAAACAAACAAGTTCAGGAAAACTTAAAGCGGGTTATTGAAGCTGAACCGCAATTTCAGTTGTTAAATCTTGATCATCCTTTAACCTATTTTATTATTAAATCAGAAATCGGCTATCTTCAAAAGCCTATTAAAGACCTTTCTATTTCCATCTTCCACCCACCGAGAACGGCATAAGTAATTTAATTTTTACGTGATGGCTTTGCCATCGCAGTTTAGGCTATTTGAAATTCTGAGTACAGCGGAAAATCTCATTGCTAAAACCATTGTCATCTTATGCTGCAATGTTAATTTCTGCTGAAATGTTAGGGATTCTTCATTGCACTCAAAACGACAAAAGCTATTTATTACTTATCCAAATTTTCAAAAAATGAAAATATCATCATACTTACTGGCATTGCTATGCCCTATTTTAATGTTATCATCCTGCAAAAAAAATAATGACAAAAATAATGGCACTACTAAATCAAGCTTTATTATGGAGTTTGAACATCAGGTTAATGCCGCCCCGCTGTCCTTGAATACTGTGAGCTATAAAAATGCAAAAGGAGAAGATTTTAAAATCAGCACCTTTAAATATTATGTAAGTAACATCAAATTAAGCAAAGCTGATGGAACCACTTTTATTGTTCCTGAAAGTTATTTTTTAATTGATGAATCTAAATCAACATCCAAATTAATTACTGTAACAGATATACCAACAGGTGATTATACCAGAATTGAGTACACAATTGGTGTAGATTATGCCCGCAACTTTGCAGGCGCACAAACTGGTGCTTTAGATCCTGTTAATGGCATGTTCTGGACCTGGAATAGTGGCTACATCTTTGTAAAACTGGAAGGATCTTCGCCTCAGTCAAAGGCCGCAAACAATGCACTAACTTTTCATATTGGCGGTGTTTTTGATCCAAATAATACTATCCGAACATTTTCTGCAGAAATTAATTCGATTAATCCATTACGTATACGCTCGGATGCAAAACCTGATATGCACTTTATTGTTAATGCCGCTGCATTATTTACAGGCAGTACGGATGTAAGTTTCGCAACACTGAACTTTACAATGGGCGGTGCCAATTCTGTTATTGTAGCCAATAATTATGCTAAAGGGCTATTTCGTTTGGATCATATTCATAACTAATATGCGTAGCAAAACTACCGTTTTTGCGGTGCTTACCTTAAGCATCGCATTAATGTATGCCTGTAGCAAGAAAACTGATGCACCAGAACTAAACGAAGAAATGGTTATATTTAAAGTTCCATCTAACTTTCCTGCACCATCATACAATTTCGAAAACAATCGCTTAACTAATGCTGGCTTTGCTTTAGGGAAAAAAATATTTTATGATGCTCGTTTATCATCAGATAAAAGTGTTTCATGCGGAAGCTGTCATCAACAATTTGCTGCATTTGCCAACCTTGAACATAAGGTGAGTCATGGTGTAAATAATTGCCAGGGAAAAAGAAATGCACCTCCACTGTTTAACCTGGCGTGGCAAAAAGCTTTTTTCTGGGATGGTGGTGTTAAAAATATTGAAACGTCTCCGTTAAATGCGATTACTGATAACTGTGAAATGGGAACAGACATTGAAACGATAGTCGGTTTTCTGAAAAATACAGCACCCTATCCTGCCTTATTTCAAAAGGCATTTGGTTCGACAGAAATTAATTCTCAATTGATCTTAAAATCAATTACGCAGTTTATGGCTGTACTGGTATCTAAAAACTCCAAATATGATAAGGTTATTCGTCAGGAAGGTGAATCCTTCACTTCAACTGAATTAGCAGGTTTCAATTTATTTAAACAAAAATGTGCATCCTGTCATGCTGAACCTTTTTTTACTGATTTTACTTACCGGAGTAATGGTTTGGATCTGGTGGATACGGATGAAGGAAGAGCACATATTACAGGCTTAAGTTCAGATTTTGGAACATTCAGGGTGCCCACTTTACGCAACATTGAATACACGTTTCCATATATGCATGATGGACGTTTTTACAGTTTGGATGAAGTATTAGAACACTACAATTCAGGCGTTAAACCATCGGCTAATCTCGATCCTAAACTGCAGAAAGGCATAGCCTTAAGTCCGCCTGAAAAAGAACAAATCAAAGCCTTTTTAAAAACATTAACAGATCATGAATTTATCAAAAATACATTATACAGTGAATCGTAAATGGCTTATTTTACTATTCACTTTAACCAGTAGTCAGGTGTTTGCCTGTGATATTTGTGGATGTTTTATGGGCATAACTCCCTATTATAATCGAAACAGTATCAGCTTATTGTATCGTTATCGTTCATTTAATGGTTATAGTGGCCAGTCACATTCATTATTTCCAAATGGTGGTAACTTCTTCATCCCTGCACGAAGTCAGAACTCTCCAATAACCGGCCATGCAGGCAATCCAGGTGATTATGAATTATATCGATCTTTAGAAATCCGAGGTAAATATTTCATCAATAAACGATTAGAAGTTAATGTCATTCTCCCATACGTCTCAAACAGCGAACGTTATAATGGTTATACTTCCACAATTTCTGGTATTGGCGATGCAAATATTTACGCAGGATACCACCTTATTCAAAAACAAGTCGGCAATTTTAAACAACAACTTATTGCCGGAGCCGGAATTAAACTTCCGACAGGTAAAAACAATTTTAAAAACACCGATGGTATCCGTTACTCTTCTTTAATGCAGGGAGGAACTGGCAGCACAGATGGATTTGTGTATTTAAATTATCTGGTTGGCCTGGGTGCATTTGGGGCAAGCATTAATACCTCCTACAAAATGAATGGTACAAATAGCCGCGAAGAAGGGATAGCCAATAGTACCACAAGCTTTTTGAATATTTTCTACATTCAGCAAATAGGAAATGAGATGAAAATAATGCCCTCAGCACAGTTTTTTTATGAATATTCAGGCGGTGAAAAATATAAAGGAGTCAAAACCGGTTCTCATGTTATGAATAATTTAATGGGTGGTATTGGTGCAGATATCTTCTATAGAAACATCTCGTTAAATGCTGCAGTACAGAAAAATATCTGGGAAGCTAAAACGGATCATCCTATGAGTGCCGGTAAAGTTCACATCGGATTAACATACAATTTTTAATAAAATAATATGAAAAAAAAGATCATACCACTAGCGCTTATCTTATTCATTTATAGCGCATGCAAAACAAAACCAGATGCGGCAGACGTAAAAATGGAAGTTTTAAATATTCACGATAAACTGATGATTGATGGAGAAAAGGTAATTAAAAATAAAATGAAGCTCGATTCTGTTCTGAAATCTGGTAAAATTAAATCTGCCGGAGATTCTACAAAATTGGTTGATGTAATCAACAGATTGAATATAGCAGATGAAAATATGATGGATTGGATGCATTTTTTCAAAGATAATTTCAAAGGAAAAAATGAGCAGGAAAATTTGGTTTATTACAAATCAGAAATGGTTAAAATCAGAGCAGTTGAAGATCGTTTTATCAAGGTTACCAAAGAATCTGATTCACTGTTAAAAGTGTACAATATTAATCCGGATAAAAATACCTATACGCAGCATCACAAGCATTGAGGTTATTTGCAGACTAGTTTAATAAGGTTGCATTTTTAGAGAAAAGTAACAAAACCATAATTAATTCCCTGCTACAAAGTAGAGGTTGTATATTTACACTTTAATAAAATATAATGAATAAAATTCTTAATTCGATAGCACTTTGTTTGTTATCTGTTTCAATATTTTCATCTTGTCAACAAGATCAGAAACTTCCGATTTATGGCGAACGCCATGCTGAGACTGTTAAGGATGCCGCTGGCGTAGAGAAAATCGATACTGTATATCAAACTATTCCTAATTGGGCTTTTTTGAATCAGGATAGCGTAATAACAACCAATAAGGTTACAGACGGTAAAATTTACGTTGCTGATTTTTTCTTTACTTCATGTACCACCATTTGTCCTACCATGCACCGGAACTTAATGGGTGTTTATAAAGATTTTAAAAGTAATCCGGATGTGATGTTTGTTTCCCATACCATTGATTTTAAGTACGACCGCCCTTATGTTTTGAAAAAATATGCCAGGAAATTAGGTGTGGATGATGCGAAATGGCAGTTTCTTTATGGAACAAAAGATAGCGTTTACACCCTTGCAGAAAAAAATTATCTGGTAGCAGTTGGAGAAGACAGTACAGCTAAAGATGGTTACATTCATCAGGGTTATTTAGTCTTGGTTGATAAAGATCGTAGAATTCGTGGTGCATATGACGGCACGAAGGAGGATCAGGTTGAACAATTAAAAAAGGATATTCCAGTGTTATTAGCTGAATATAAAAAATAAATCCTGACCACAGATGAAACAGATAATCCAGGCAATTTTAAAAAATCCGTGTTTATCGTTTTATCTGTGGTTACTACCAACAAAACTGCTATGCGCAAATCCCTGATCATTTCCCTTTTCCTGCTTTCTACTATCGCCATCATCTTCTCTTGTCAAAACCAGGAAACGATTGATTTGCAGAACTATTTATCTAACGGAAAAGATATTTATAAAGCTAAATGCCAAAATTGCCACGGTGAAAATGGCGAAGGCTTAGGCCAGCTTGCCCCTCCTTTAACAGATTCTGTATTTTTAAAAGCAAATAGAGATCGTCTGGCATGCATCATTCGCAATGGAACCAGTGAAGCTCTTGTCATTCATGGTAAAACCTACAGTGAAAAAATGCCGGGCTTTCCTGAGCTTGCAGATATTGATGTAGCGCAGGTTATGGTTTACATTACCAACTCATTTGGTAATAAGCAGGGATTTGTTCCCTACACTAAAGTTTCAGCTCAATTACAGAATTGTAAATAGATATTATCTCCTTTTCAGTTAAAAATCAAATAAAACCTGCATCTTTGCGCAAAATGCAGGTTGTTCTATCGCTGTCCCAATTTATTGGGAGAGAGGAAAGTCCGGGCAACGCAGGGCATCTCGCTTTCTAACAGAAAGGAATTTAGGAATGAAAACCTGAATTACGGATTAGTGCAACAGAAAATATACCACCTGGCGTAAGTTGGGAAAGGGTGAAAACGTGTGGTAAGAGCACACGAGCATTACAGGCGACTGTAGTGGATTGTAAACCCCGGGAGTTGAAAGACCAAATAGGCTAACGCATGTAGGGCTGCCCGTCCGATGTTAGTGGGTAGGTCGTTAGAGGTAAGCGGCAACGTTTACACTGGATTAATGATAGAAATCTTAAGTAATTAAGAAACAGAACCCGGCTTACAGACCTGCATTTTTTTCTTCTTCAGATCAACAGTGTTAAAACCGACACGGGTAAAAGGCCCAAATTTATTTAAATCTGTTAAAACCTTTTTATTCTTTTAGGGTTTATAAATCCTAAATCATTGTATAAAAAACTATACATTAATTTAAAAACAATATATTCGCAATAGAATAAACAAACACTGAATGGCCAAACTATTAATTATTGATGATGAACGGGCGATTAGAAGTACGCTGCGTGAAATCTTAGAATACGAAAATTATGATGTTGAAGATATTGACAATGGTGTCGATGGTCTTGAAATGATTAAAAAAGGTAATTACGACCTTGTTCTTTGCGATATCAAGATGAATAAAATGGATGGTATGGAAGTGCTTGAACAAGCACAAATTATTAAGCCAGACTTGCCATTTATCATGATTTCAGGCCATGGAACTGTAGAAACTGCTATAGAAGCCAGCAAAAAAGGTGCATTTGATTTCATATCTAAACCACCAGATTTAAATAGATTATTAATTACTGTTCGCAACGGTTTAGACCGTGGAACATTAGTGACGGAAACTAAAGTTTTAAAACGTAAAGCGAGCAAAACACGTGAAATTTTAGGTCAATCTGAAAGCATATCAAAAATAAAGGAAACTATTGAGCGTGTAGCGCCTACCGAAGCCCGTGTTTTAATTACCGGTGCAAACGGTAGCGGTAAAGAGTTGGTGGCCCGTTGGTTACATGAAAAATCAAACCGTGCTGATAGTCCTTTAATTGAAGTGAACTGTGCCGCAATACCGTCCGAATTAATTGAAAGCGAACTTTTTGGTCATGAGAAAGGCTCTTTTACTTCTGCTGTTAAACAGCGTATTGGTAAATTTGAATTGGCTAATGGCGGAACTTTGTTTTTAGATGAAATTGGCGACATGAGTTTATCTGCCCAGGCTAAAGTACTGAGGGCGCTTCAGGAACATAAAATATCACGTGTTGGGGGTGAAAAGGAAATTGATGTTAATGTTCGGGTGTTGGCTGCAACCAATAAAGATTTACTTAAAGAAATTGAAGATGGCAATTTCAGGATGGATTTATACCACCGATTAAATGTAATTAATATTCATGTTCCTCATTTAACTGAACGTACGGATGATATTCCGGTAATTGCACAGAACTTTTTGGAAAGTATTTGCGGGGATTATGGTATGCCGGTTAAAAAAATTAATGAGGCTGGTATGGCTGCTTTACAGTCCCTGCCGTGGACTGGTAATGTTCGTGAGCTTCATAATATGATCGAACGTTTGATTATATTAAGCGATAAAGTAATTACGGAACATGATGTTAGGGCTTTTGCCAACCCAGGTGGTGGAAAAAATATTGGAGCAGCAAGCAGTGCGCAAATTGTTGGTGCAACCACTGGTTCTGGCTTATCATCAACATTTGATAGCTTTAGCAACTTTCAGGATTACAAAGATCACGCAGAGAAAGAGTTTATTAAGTTTAAACTCGAAAAAAATAACTGGAATGTTTCCAAAACGGCTGATGAAATTGACATTCAAAGAAGTCACTTGTATAGCAAAATTGAAAAGTTTGGACTGAAGAGAGTTGAAACTCCTTAGTTAAAAATTAGAATTATACTTAAATTAATGAAAATTAAAGGTTGTAATAACTCAGGTTATTGCAACCTTTTTTATGAATGGAAACTTCCTATTATTTACAGTATTAATAAGCGTTTTCCAAGATTTAGCATCAACCCATGTAATCATTTTGCCGCATTAATAGCGCCCTATATTTATTAAAAATTGCAGTTTTTGAAACAAAACCGTAGAAATGATTTTGGGTATCAATTACCGGTAAAAGCCAAACATTTTCCTGCTCCATTTTTTCCAGAACCAATTTTAAATCATCTTCCTGATACAAAGTATTCGGTGCTGGTTGTACCAGATCAGATGCTGTAAGTTCATGTTTATCTGGATGGTTGACCATTTCCTGAAACAAGTCCTCAACGTAAATTATTCCTTTAAAATCATCTGTTTCATCAACAACAGCACAAATGTTTTTATGAGATTTTACGATTTCACTCATCTTCAGAGAGATAAGATCATTTAAGTAAAGTTTTGGGTAAGATTTTTCAATCAGATATTTTAACTTCATTTGACTCAATACCGTCGTATCCTTATCTTCATGCGAAAGCAACTCACCCTTATCAGCCAATACTTTAGTGTAAATAGAATGCTTTTGCGCACTTCTGTTAATGGCGTATGAAATCGCAGTTGTAATCATTAATGGAACCATTAGGATATAGCCTCCGGTGATTTCGGCGATTAGAAAAATCCCTGTTAACGGAGCATGCATAATTGAACCCAGGGCTGCAGCCATACCAGCAACAATGAAATTAGACACACTCAACTGTGCCACACCGGATAAATTTACCGCGTATGCAAATACAAACCCAATTAGCCCCCCCATTATTAAACTAGGCGCAAAAGTTCCCCCATTTCCACCCGCACCTAATGTAATTAGGGTAGCAGCAGATTTCATAAATATGGTTATGATGGTAAAAAGAATTACAACGGCAGGTATATTATTGTAATCTGCAAAAATACTATTGTTTATTACTGCCAGATTATTTCCTTTAAGCAAACCATTCATGGTAATGTAGCCTTCTCCGTATAATGTTGGAAACAAAAACACGAGTAAACCCAGCATTAACCCACCAATTACTACTTTAGCATAAGGATGTTTTATTTTATAAAAGAAGCCTTTTATAGCATAGTTTGCTTTGGTGAAATAAATGGAGAATAAGCCGATAAGTCCAGCCAAAATAATGTAAAATAAAAGTGCTTTTACCTGCCAGCCTTCAGTTATGAGATAGAATAACTGCTGCGTATAGAAAATACGGGCAACAACCGCTGCAGTAGCTGCAGATAATAACAAGGGTATAAATGCAGGTATGGTAAATTCTGGCAGCAATATTTCTATTGCGAAAACAATTCCGGCTATGGGACTATTAAAAGCACCGGCGATAGCTGCCGCCGCACCACATGCCACTAACATTGTTACCTCCCTGTATGATAAACCCAAAGTACGGCCCAAATTGGAACCTATTGAAGCTCCGCTTGTTACTATGGGTGCTTCCAATCCGGTTGAGCCTCCAAAGCCTACCGTTATTGCAGCAGTAATAATTTGAGAATAAATATTATGAGGCTCGATTTTACTCGATTTTTTTGAGATAGCATATAATAACGGCGTTAAACCCGTTTCAAACTTAGTGCGCCTGATGAAATACTTAATGTATAGTACGGTGAGCAAAACACCGATCATTGGAAAAATAAAAAACAGATAGTATTTATATTTCCAATGCCAGTCAGACTGGAGAAATTCCTCAATGTGGTGGGTTAAACTTTTTAAAACAGCTGCTGCTAAGCCTGCCAAAATCCCAACAATAACAGCTAGAACAACTAGGAAATTACGATTTGATATTTTTGATTTTCTGTATTGGTTAATCTTATCAAGGTAATTTACAAAGCGGATGTACATTTTATTCTATTTATTCAAGTCCGTAAAGGACTTTACGGGGTTAAGCATCAAATTTATCCAGGAGCTTAATTAAGGTTGCAAAATCTTTCGGATATGGCGCATCAATTATAATATCCTGATCATCAAGTCCCTTAAAAACAAGGTGACGGGCATGTAAAGCAAACCGTTTCATAATAGGCTGTTCCTCTTCTCCTTTGGTTAATTTATAACCTCTCTTTATAGATGATAGAAAAACAGGTTTTCCTTTATACATATCATCGCCAACTATTGCTGCTCTTTGAGTGGCTAAATGGATACGAATCTGGTGCATTCGCCCGGTAATGGGTTTGCATTCTACTAAAGTATAATGCTTATAATATTTTAAAGAATCAAAAATTGTTTCAGCCCGTTTACCTTCTGCCCTATCAATAGTTACACTTTTATTTCCGTCATTCAATATAGGTAAATCAACTAATAACTGATCAAAAATAACATGACCATCAACTACTGCGTGATAGGTTTTATTAACTTTTCTCCGTTCAAACTGCATCGAAGCATGGCGATAACCTTCTGGATTTTTGGCTATAATTAAAGCACCCGAGGTTTCTTTATCCAAACGATGACATACCTGCGCATCATCACTATATTGCTTTGCAAGTCGTAAAACGTTGGTTTCACCAGATCCTCCTCTCTCGTCAAGTGATGCCAAAAAAGGTGGTTTATTAATTACAATAAAATTATCGTCTTCGAAAAGAATAAGGTCTTTAAAATTGGGGTACTTCAAATTGTGTGTGATTTATGAAGTACAAAAATAGGCATTTATTCTTTTAAGGTTGTCTTTGACCAGGATTTATTTCGGTATATCAATGCCACCAGGATGATGAAATGAATTCAGTATGACTACAAGTGAGGACTATCAAAAAAAAAACCGCAAACTTTCTTGTATAGTAAGTCTGCGGCTTTATTATTTTGTAGTATAATTTATTATGAAAGCTCAAACTTGTAGCCTACACCTTTAACTGTAGATACATAAGTTTCGCCTAATTTTTCGCGTAGCTTACGGATATGTACATCAATAGTTCTGTTGGTTACTACTACAGAATCTTCCCAGATATTTTTCAGAATAGATTCGCGGGTATAAACTTTACCTGGTTTAGAAGCCAATAAATACAACAATTCAAATTCCTTTTTAGCTAAAACTACTTTTGCGCCTCCCTGAAACACTAAATAAGCTTCACGGTCGATTACTAAATCACCGATTTCCAGCTTATTTTCTGAAACCTCTTCTGTGCCAGCATTTCTTCTTAAAATTGCATTAATTCGGCTAACTAAAGCTCGTGGCTTAATTGGTTTAGCGATATAATCATCAGCACCTACGTTAAAACCGGCAATTTCAGAATATTCTTCACTTCTTGCGGTTAAAAAAACCATAAAGGTGTTTTTAAATTCAGGAATGGCCCTCATTAATCTACATGCTTCAATACCATCCATTTTGGGCATCATAATGTCCAGAATAATCAATTCCGGATGAACCTTTTTGGCTACTGTTATTCCCTCTTGTCCATTTGAAGCCGTAAATACCTGATAACCCTCTTTTTTGAGATTATATTCTATTAGCTCCAGAATGTCTGGTTCATCATCAACGATTAATATCTTCTGACCTGCGTTGTTCATAGTTAAATATTTGTTACGAAAGTACTGTATGTGATGTAATTCTTAGTTAAGCCTAAGTTAACAAATTGTTAATGACTTAAATTAGTTTAACATAAAGTTACTTTTAGCGTAACGTTTTAGCTAGAAATTGTTCCAATTGCTCACCCCGTAGATTTTTGGCAACAATTTTACCGGCTGGATCTATAAGGTAAGATGTTGGAATAGCCTGAACCTGGTATTTCTTGACGGTTTCCCCATTAAAATCCTTAAGCTCTGAAACATGCGTCCAGGTTAAACCATCAGCTTTGATAGCACCTAACCAGGCAGCCTTATCTGTATCCAATGAAATGCCCAAAACATCAAAATTCTTATTTTTATACTGATTATAAACTTTCACGACATTAGGATTTTCCTGACGGCAAGGCTGACACCAGGATGCCCAAAAATCAACTAAAACATATTTGCCCTTATAATCTGATAAGTTGATCGGTTTGCCATCGGCAGTATTGATGGTAAAAGCCGGCGCTATCTGTCCAACCTGTACTGTTTTTAATAAAGCCATTTGCTTCACAAAGGTATCAACAGTTGCATTTCCTTTAATATCGTTTTTTATTTCATCAGCAAATTTAACCAGTTCAGCCTCAAACTCTTGCGGACTTAAGGTATTCATGGCATAAAAACTAGCCAATGTACCTTTGTTATCCGCGGCGAACTTTAAAATTTGTGTATTTAACTGATTGATATACGATTCGTATTGAGGCTTTAGTGATTCCAGTATAGCTGATCGGTTTTGAGGCTGTTGCGCTGTTTTCGCTTCTAACTCTTCTTGTAGCTTCTCTGTCTGTTTTGCGAAGTTGTTTCTAATGGTATTCAGCTCTGAAAGTTTTTCTACCTCATTGGCTCCAGAAATTTTATAAGCCATTGTTTTATCTGCTAAATCTGCTTGTAGCTTTATTTCATCGCCATTTTTAGCAATAAGCATAAATTCGTGGTTGCCAATGGATACTCTGAAAAAATCTACAGAAGGTGTTTTACGTATAAATTTAAACTCTCCTTTTTCGGATAGATTGGTTGAGTCGATGGCTACCATTTGGCTACTTTGCATCCCAAATAAAAAAACTTTTTTCTCCGTTCCAGGATTTTGAAAAGTTCCGTCAATGGTGAAACTATCTTTTGGTTTGCATGCGGTAAACGCTATCGCTACCAAAACGATAAGGCTTAGATTTCTTAATTTCATTATTTTAATTTTTCTAGTATTAATTCATTTAATTTTTTTGCATCAGCTTTGCCTTTAGCCAATTTCATTACATCACCAACAAACAATCCCAATACGCCTTTTTTACCTTTTTTATAGGCCTCAACCTGTTGGGGATATTTATTCAATACCTCATCAATAAAACTACTTAGTTCATCACTGTTTTCTGAAATCAGCAAATTTAATTCCTGCGCAAGTTGTGCTACATCTACATTTTGATTCTTATCAATCGCAGGTAACAATTGTTGTATGGCTATTTGTTGAGTTAGTTTTTTGTTATCAACCAGGTTGATTACTGCAGCTAACTTTTCAGGGTTTACAGAATAAGACCCGATTGAAATTCCCATCTCACTTAATACCGCTCTTAACGGGCCAATTAACCAATTAATAAGTGTTTTTTTATGATCGACAATCGGTAAGGCATGGTTGAAATATTTCAAAAGTTCTGAATCTTCAGCAAATAAGGTGGCATCGGCTTTACTGATCCCAAAATCTGCCATCATTTGCTTCACAATTTGATTAGGAAGTGCGGGCATTGCTGCTTTAATATTAGCTAACCACTCATCAGATATATAAACAGGTTGTAAATCCGGATCTGAAAAATAGCGATAATCATTGGCCTCTTCTTTTGTACGCATGGGCGATGTAGTGCCTTGATCTGCATCAAAATTTAATGTACTTTGTATAATTCTTCCACCGTTTGAAATCACCCCTACCTGCCTGCCATATTCAAATTCCATTGCTCTACGTACGTTACGCATAGAGTTTAGGTTTTTCACTTCGCAACGGGTACCAAATTCTCCAGATCCATTCGGGCGTATAGAAATATTGGCATCACAACGCAAACTTCCTTCTTCCATATTCCCATCACTTACATTAAGATGCCGTACCAGTTTTCTGATTTCACTCAACAATGCAGATGCTTCTTCCGCACTTCGAATGTCAGGTTCTGTCACAATCTCAATTAATGGCACACCCGCACGATTTAAATCCACTAAAGAATAATGATCGTCCTGGTCATGAATACTTTTACCTGCATCTTCTTCTAGGTGAATTCTATTTATTCCGATTTTTTTTGTGGACCCATCTGCCAATTCAACTTCTAGAAAACCATTAACACATATGGGTTGATTATCCTGCGTAATCTGGTATCCTTTTGGTAAATCAGCGTAAAAATAATTTTTTCTATCGAAGTGATTAATTTGATTGATTGTACAATTTAAAGCCAAACCAATCCGTACAGCCTTTTCAATAACTTCCTTATTTAGTTTTGGCAAAGCCCCTGGTAATGCCAATGAAACTGTAGATATATTTTGATTAGGTGAAGCTCCGAATGAAGCACTGTCTGCAGAGAATATTTTTGTATTCGTATTCAATTGAACGTGAATTTCTAATCCTGAAACGAGCTCGTAATTGTTTTGGTTGGTACCTAAACTCATATAAAAATGATGAATTAAATGTATTATAAGGGCAAATATAGTTAAAGAAAGTTAAAATGGATTGCCTCTGTTAAACTACTAGCGAATAGCATCGTCTATTTTAATAGTTAAACTTATGCGAAACATATATTATAATATTATTTTCTTGGCATGGGTTTTGGAAATAAGTAATACACACAAATTAAATTAATTATGAAAAGATTATTTTTAGTAGCTGCCGTAATGATGGTTTCATTATTCAGCATGCCTGCAAAAGCACAATTAAATGTAAACGTTAACATAGGTTCTCAACCTTTATGGGGTCCAACAGGCTACGACCATGTGGATTATTATTATCTTCCTGATGTTGAAAGTTACTATTATGTACCAAAGAAGCAGTTTGTTTATCTAAACGGAAATGATTGGGTCTTTGCAAACAGTTTGCCGTCAAGATATGGAAACTACGATTTATATAACGGATACAAAGTTGTCATTAATTCCCCAAAACCCTATTTAAATTTTAAGAATGATAAAGTAAAATATGGTAAATTTAAAGGTAATAAGGGCCAGTTGGTTATAAGAGATAGCCGCGATAGTAAATATTACGTTGTTAAGGGTCATCCACATGGTATGCCTCCTGGACAAGCAAAGAAAATAAATGGAAAAGCTAATAAAGGTAACGGCAATAATGGCAAAGGTAATAATGGCAAAGGCCATGGAAATGGTAAACATTAACAAAGATTAAATTTATTAAAGGGATATTCGAAAGAGGATCCCTTTTTTGATTTCTCTGTTACTTTACAGATTTTGGCATAGCATTTGATTTTTATGAATAACACAAATAGAAACGATTATGAAAAAGTTATTAATCATCTCCGCGATTGTAGGTATCGTGGCTTTAACATCAAATCAATCTAATGCTCAGGTAAGTTTAAATGTAAACATTGGCACACAACCAGCATGGGTACCGGCCGGCTACCAGGGCGTTAATTATTACTACCTGCCGGAAGTACAATCTTATTATAACGTTCCTCAGCGCCAGTTTGTTTATTTAAACGGCAATCGTTGGGCCAGATCAAGGTATTTACCTGCCCGATACAGGGGATATAACCTTAACCACGGTAGAAAGATTGTTGTTTATGGCAATAGCCCTTACAGAAGTTACAATACACATCGTATAAAGTATGCCAACCGTTCCAATATTTACAGGTCGTCTTATGGAGGAGGCAATAGAATGAGATATAGCAGACCTGGAAACAATTACAGAGCCTATAAAGTCGATTACAGAAAACATGATAGAAGAGTTAACTCCAGTTTGTTTTCAAGAGGACATAGAGAAAAACACGGAAGACATTAAATAAAAAAAGAGGCTTAAAGCCTCTTTTTTTATTTAAAACCTTTTGCCTAATGTAATTCCAAAGCGTGGATAAGCATTTGAAGTTCTATTATTGCCAAAAAGCCTTCCCGCTCCTCCATAAATTTCTCCGGTAAACCCGTTCCTTGTTAAGAATTTGGCCCCAACTGCAGCGCCCAATCCAAAATGAACTTTGGTTGAGCTATCTTCATTAGAGCGTATAGCACCGTTTGAATCATAGTAATAATAATAGCGATCTCTGAGCGATGCCACAGCAGCGCTGCCTTCAATAAAGAAACCAGCTGCTCTTTTCTTTCCAAAATACAACCTGTAATGCGGTATAGCTAGAAATCTATAATCAGATAAGTCATCACTTTGGTTACCAATACCCGCACCAAGAGACAATCCAACACTCATATTATCTTCCAGTAACCTTTCGTAAGAAATTTCGGGCAATCCTAACACCGAAGAAAGGAGGTTAACTTTTAACTCGTTTTTACCAGTTTCGTTTATTGTATTTGTCTTTTTTTCAGATTCTGAAGTTTGTCCGTGAGCCCACATGATTGAGCCTAATAAAATTGCAGTGCAGAGCGTTTTTTTCATTTGAATGATTTTTAGCGAAACTAATAATTTAACTCAAACAAAAGTATAGTCTATTTTAATAATATTTTACACCGCTGCGAATAAAAAAAGCGCTGTACTTAACATTTCGTTTAAGAACAGCGCTTTAGCATTCTATATTATATGATTAGTGTTGCGGAATAAACGACTCAGCTTTTTCCAGGACAGCTTTTAAGCCGGCAGGATTTTTACCACCTGCAGTAGCATAAAATGGTTGTCCACCGCCACCACCTTGAATTTCTTTACCCAGCTCCCGAACAATATTTGATGCATTCATGCCCTTTTTCACCAAATGATCTGCCAGCATTACAGTTATACCTGGTTTGCCATCAATTTCTGTTGTAAAAACGAGGAATAAATTATCTATCATATCTTTTAAGGAAAAAGCAAGATTTTTAATGGCATCAGCACTTTGCAGATCAATATGTTTTGCGATTAAATTTATGCCATGAATACCTCTAACATGATGTACGATTTCATGTTTTAGCGCATCAACCCGTACTAAAACAGACTTTTCAATTTCCTTTTTTAGTTTTGCATTTTCATCAAGCAAAGCTTGAACAGAGGCTGATAAATCCTTACTTCCATTTAACAGGGTTTTCAAATGACTCAATTCTTTACGTTGATCTAAAAAGTATTGTTCGGCCTTATCAGCAGTAATAGCTTCAATACGGCGAACCCCGGCTGCAACAGCACTCTCAGAAATGATTTTGAACGAACCGATTTGTCCGGTAGCTTTAACATGTGTACCACCGCAAAGTTCTTTAGAAAAATGATCATCAAAAGTAATCATGCGGACAAAATCTCCATATTTTTCCCCAAATAAAGCAGTTACACCACTTTCAATGGCATCCTGATAAGGTACGTTTCTCTGCTCTTTTAATTTGATATTTTGTCTGATTTTTTGATTAACAATGACTTCAATCAGTGCTAATTCTTCTTCTGTAACCTTCGCAAAGTGCGAAAAATCGAAACGCAGATAATCTGAATTGACCAATGAGCCTTTTTGGTTTACATGGTTGCCTAAAACCTGCTTTAGCGCTGCATGTAATAAGTGAGTTGCCGAATGATTATCTTCTGTTAAGATACGCTTATCTTCATCAACAACTGCCCAAAATTTGCCTTCTAAATTGTCAGGAAGTAAATCTGTGAAATGAACAGTTAATCCATTTTCTTTTTTAGTATCGGTAATATCAACCCAAAATTGGCGACTGTGGTCTTCCAAACGACCAGTGTCTCCTACCTGACCACCACTTTCTGCGTAAAAGGGTGTTTGTCGTAACACAATTTGATATTGCTCCTTTCCTTTTGCTTTTACTTTGCGGTATTTCAAAATTTCAGTTTCGATTTCCAAATCATCATAGCCAACAAATTCACTTTGATCATCAGCATTGACTGTAACCCAGTCTCCCGTGTCAATTGCTGTTGCTGCACGACTATCATCTTTCTGTTTCTTAAGGGCTTGATCATATTCAGCTAAATCAACACTCCAGCCTTTTTCTCGGGCCATCAGCTCTGTTAAATCAATTGGAAAACCAAATGTATCTGATAATTCAAAAGCAAAACTACCCTCAACAATATTGTTTTTAGCCTGATACTTTTCAAAACGCTGAATTCCTGTAGATAACGTTCTTAAGAAAGAAACTTCCTCTTCCAAAACTACCTTCTGAACAAAGTCCTGCTGGGAAATCAGTTCATCGAAAACGCCTTTAAACTGATCAGCCAATAAAGGCACCAATTGATTTAAAAATGGTTCTTTAAAGTTTAAAAAAGTGTAGGCATAGCGGACAGCACGACGTAAAATCCTGCGGATGACATACCCGGCCTTGTTGTTAGATGGCAACTGTCCATCAGCAATAACAAATGAAATGGCACGGATGTGATCCGCCATCACACGCATTGCGATATCTGTTTTCTCGTTAGTGCCATATGGTATTCCAGCCTTTTCAGCAATAAACTGAATCATTGGCTGGAAAACATCAGTATCATAATTAGAGGTTTTTTCTTGCAAAACACGTACTAAACGCTCAAACCCCATTCCGGTATCTACATGCCTTGCAGGCAGACTTTGTAAGGAGCCGTCTTTTAAACGGTTAAACTGCATAAAAACATTATTCCAGATTTCAATAACCTGTGGATGGTCGGCATTTACCAAAGTAGCGCCATCAATTAAAGCCTTTTCTTCCTCTGTACGGCAATCTACGTGAATTTCAGAACATGGTCCGCAAGGGCCTGTATCACCCATTTCCCAGAAATTATCTTTTTTATTTCCGGGTAAAATATGGCTTTCATCAACGTATTGCTTCCAGAGGTCATAAGCTTCCTGATCCTTTTCCAGACCTTCCTTTTCATCTCCCTCAAAATAGGTAACGTATAATTTATCTTTAGGAATTTTATAAACCTCGGTTAAAAGTTCCCAGCTCCAGGCAATGGCATCTTTCTTAAAATAATCGCCAAAACTCCAGTTGCCTAACATTTCGAACATGGTATGGTGATAGGTATCAATACCAACTTCTTCCAGATCGTTGTGTTTTCCCGAAACACGTAAGCAGCGCTGAGTATCAGCTACACGGGCATATTTTATTGCGGCTTCGCCTAGAAACAGATCTTTAAATTGATTCATACCCGCGTTTGTAAACATCAAAGTTGGGTCGTTTTTAACCACTATTGGGGCCGAAGGAACAACATGGTGTTGTTTCAATTCAAAAAAACTAAGGAATGCCTGTCTAATCTCTTTTGCTGTCATTACATATAAATAATTGGAGGAACAAAATTAAAATTTTATTGCGTTAATCAGGAAAAATCGAACTACATTTGAATACTTTAATTAATCGATATAAAACACTCATAATCAAGTACACATTATGCCTTACAAAGAAAGAGACATCAATAAAATGTATTATACTATGGGCGAAGTGACTGAAATGTTTAATGTTAACGCCTCTCAAATCCGGTTTTACGAAAAGGAATTTGATATTCTGCAACCTAAAAAAAACAAAAAAGGTAACCGGTTATTTACGCCCGAAGACATCGAAAACTTAAAAATCATTTTTAACCTGGTTGATGAAAAAGGTTTCACACTTAAAGGTGCTAAAGAGCATTTGAAAAACAATAAATCAGATGTTAAAGAGAATCAAAAGATAATTGATTCTTTGGAAAAACTCAAAGGATTCCTGGTAAACTTAGCTCAGGAGTTATAATTTAACCATCAAGTTTTCAAACTATTATAAATTTCAGAAAAAATAACCTAGATTAGGATAACCAATAATCACCCCTATTTTTTTAACTGGTTTTAACGCCCTCTTATGAAAATATGGTATGTATTGTTGATTACGGTTTTTCCGTTTGATATTTTAGCTCAAAATACTTTAGGACCAAGGCTCACGGCAATGGGCAATAACGGCGTTGCCGTAAGCGATGTATGGTCTGTACAAGGTAATTCTGCCGGCCTGGCTGCACTCAAAAAGCCAACAGTTTCGATCAATTATATTAGGCATTTATTTAGTGATGAAATAAGTACTCAAGCTATTGTAGCTGTGCTACCTTTTAAAAATGATTTTGCAGGCGTCAGTTTTCAGCGATATGGTTTTTCTGAATATAGCGAAAGTAAAATAGGTTTTGCCTATACCAAAAAGTTTGGTGGTAAGCTGGCCATAGGCCTCAATGGAAACTATCATCAATTAAGTATTTCTAATTATGGCTCTTCTACAGGGTTTTCTATTGACATAGGAACCATTTATCAGTTAAATGAAAAATTTACTTTTGGTGCATTTGTAGGTAATCCTTCCAAACAGAAATTCAGTAGTACCGATGTATTGGTTGAAATACCAACAACATTTAGTATTGGAGCGAGCTATTATGCATCGGATAAAGTATTGATTGCAACGAGCGTATCAAAAGTTCTAACTCAAGTGTTTGATGTAAGCTTAGGTATTGATTACAAAATGTTTGATTTACTGAGCTTAAGAAGTGGTTTGAGTGTAAAGCCATTTAAACAATATGTCGGCTTCGGATTAAATTATCGCAAGTTTTTAATGGATATGGCAACTACTTACGATGCCAATCTGGGTTATGCACCACAAATTGCCTTGACCTATGCGTTTTAAACTGAGCACATTGATATTGGTCTTGATGGGTTTCTTTGCAAATGCTCAAGTCGCTGAACAGGAAGCTGTCGTTCGTGATGTTTTAGAAAGTGTTGCAGAAAATCTTCCTGATGAGTATGACATAACCGAATTGATTGATGTTTTAATGAGATACCGTAAATATCCTATTAACTTAAATAAAACTAATCCAGAGGAACTTAAGACTTTAGTTTTTCTTTCTCCGCTTCAAATTAGTAATTTTTTTAGCTATATCAACGAGAATGGAAAACTTGTTGATGTATTAGAACTGCAAAGTATTGATGGTTTTGATATTAAAACGGTTCAGATTTTATTGCCTTTTGTTACATTATCATCAACAGGAGAATACGATCAGCTAAATTTTAGGAATCTGTTCAGGTTAGGTGAAAATGACTTAATAATGCGTTACGCCCAAACATTACAAAAACAGAGCGGATTTACTGATTTACCGGGAAATCGATATTTAGGATCTCCTGAAAGATTCCAGACTCGTTATCGCTATCATTATGGTTCAATTGTAACGGCTTCACTAACGCTTGATAAAGATGCGGGAGAAAAATTTATTGGTAAACCATTTGATTTTTACTCAGGTAATATTGCCTTATTCAAGTTTGGAAAAGTTAAAAAACTAGTTATTGGAGATTATACGCTACAGTTTGGACAAGGAATAACAATGTGGTCGGGATTTGCATTTGGCAAAGGACCAGATGTAACCAGTGTGGCCAAAAAAGATTTAGGCTTGCGACCATACACCTCTGCAAATGAATACTCATTTTTAAGAGGTGCATCAGCAACAGTAAATCTTTATAAAAATATCGACCTCACTCCTTTCATTTCTTTCAGACAACTGGATGCCAGCCAGGAATTAGATTTTGAAGGGAACTTGGCTCAGTCAACAGTAAATCAAACAGGTTTGCATAGAACACCAACTGAGATTAAAAATAAGAATGCCTTAAGTCAGCAGATTTTCGGGGCAAATATCCAGTATGCAAACAATGAGTTATCCGTAGGGCTCATGGGTTATCAAAGTAAGTATGGAAATAATTTCGTCACACAAACTGCGGTTTATGATCGCTTTAGTTTCACAGGAAATGCATTGACTAACCTTGGGGCATACTATAATTACACTTTTAAAAATATTTATTTTTTCGGTGAAGTTGGAAAAAGTTTACATAGTGGCTTAGCTTATGTTAACGGCGCCTTAATCAGCTTATCTCCTATTGTATCAGCAGCGTTAACCTACCGCAATTACGCGAAGGATTACCATAGTTTTTTCAATCAGGCATTGGCAGAATCAACCGAAGCTGTGAATGAAAAAGGTTTGTATGCCGGCTTAAATATCACGCCAAATAAAAAATTGATGTTTTCATTTTATGGCGATTATTTTCAATCCCCTTGGTTAAAGTACCGGGTTGATGCACCCTCCAAAGGTTATGAAATACTTAGCCAGGCAGTTTATACCCCCAGCAAAACCTTTAAAGTTTTATTAAGATTCAAAACAGAAAATAAACAACAGAATACAGATCTGGAAGTTCCCATCAACTTTCTTGATGATGTAAAAAAGGAAGGTTACCGCATTGAGGTGAATTGGCAACTTAATAAAAAATGGAATTTTCAGAACCGCATTGAAGCTTCTCAGTTTAAAAAAGGATCTGCAAGACGCGAATTTGGTTATTTAATCTATCAGGATATTAACTATTCCCCGATGTTCTCCAAAATTACAGGGAATATAAGGTTCGCTTACTTCAATACGCCAAGTTACAACAGCAGGATTTATGCCTACGAGGATGATGTATTGTACAGTTTTGCATTTGGTATGTATAATGGCAAAGGCTACAGAACTTACCTCAACTTAAAGTATGTGCTCGCGAAAAAATTAGATATATGGATCCGATATGCCGTATTCATATACAAAGACGTACAAACAGTAGGCTCTTATCTTGATGAAATACAAGGCAATAAGAAGTCTGAAATAAAATTACAGTTGAGATATCAATTTTAAAACATTTTTAAAGCTGAATATTTTTTCGTCAGAATTTTACTTCCATTCGTGCTAGGGATTGGGATATTCTATTTTTTCCCTGGCGAAAAAACATTCCTAACACTAAGCTGTCTATCAATAATACTTTTAATAATTATTTTACTGATCAATATTGCTTATAAAAAGCTAAATGCTTATAAATTTAAAGGGCTAACAGGTATTTTAATATTATCATTTTTCTTCACACTTGGAGGATCGCTTTGTATACTTGAGAATGAAAAGCTTAATTCTGATTATTTTGCCAAACAACATTACACCTATTTAAAGGTGTGGGTAAATGATGAACCACAACAAGTTAATGATATTGTTCGTTTCAAAACCCGAATAATTGCGGGATATGAAAACCACCATAAAAGTCAGTTGAGCGGTCAGTTACTTTTGGCTCTGAAAGTAGACAGCATTCATCCTATTCATTTAAAGTATGGAGATGAATTAATTATTGCGGCAAAATATTCAGAAGTAGAACCTCCATACAATCCTGCTGAGTTTAATTTTAAACGATGGCTTGCCAGTCAAAACATATATCAACAGGCGTTTATTAACCAAATTCACCTACTCAAAACCAATCAAAACAGGAACAATAAAATCATCAGATTAGCCTTACAATTACGAGAACATCAGGTTGCGAAATATAGAAAACTAATAAAAAATGATGAAGCATTTGCTGTAGCATCCACATTGATTTTAGGTTACCGGGCAGATTTGAGCAAAGAAACCCTAGCCGCCTATTCTAAAACCGGAACTATCCATGCACTTTCAGTCTCAGGTAGTCACGTAGCTATTATATTTCTGTTACTCAATTTCCTCTTGTCCTATCTCGATCGAAACCGGTTATTACGAATAATCAAGTTTATTGTCATTTGCAGTTTGATTTGGGTTTATGCGCTGGTTACAGGTTTATCTCCATCAGTTCTGCGTTCGGCTATCATGATATCCATTTTTATTTTCGCTAAAACATTTGCCAGAAATAAAAATGGATATAATACTTTAGCTTTCGCTGCATTTTGTCAATTGATTTATAATCCTTTTTTGCTTTGGGATGTTGGTTTTCAACTCTCCTATATTTCAGTTTTTGGTCTTATTTACTTGCAACCTAAGATTTATAAATGGGTTTATGTTAAAAATAAATGGTTAAATAATGTTTGGGAATTGATTGCGCTTTCACTGGCTGCACAAATAGTCACCTTTCCGCTTTGTCTTTATTATTTTCATCAGTTTCCAGTATATTTTTTATTGGGAAATTTATTCATTGCTATTCCACTATTTATCATTATGATTTTAGGAATTGCAGTATTATTCCCAGTTGCTGATCAATTAGCCTCAGTTTTCGAGTGGATAATTAATCAAACCAATGCAGGACTTAAGTTGATCGCAGAGCTGCCCTACGCTACATTTTCATCAGAATGGATAAGATTAACCGAACTCATTTTACTCAGCCTGGCACTAGCGCTATTGATATTTAGCCTGGTAAATCATATTAAAAAACTATTGTATTTGTCATTGATACTCTATATCGTTTATTCATGTATGATCCTTAAAGACGACTGGAACGCTAAAATCCAATCTAAAATTATTTTTTTCTCCTTGAGGAAAAATTACGCAGCTGCGTTTATAGATGGCCGACAAAGTATTCTACTCACCGATTTAAATGTCAACGATAAAAATTTTATGTTTTTTGTTAAGCCTGCTTTGGAAGAAGCGCATATTAATGTTATTCATTTTATAGATTTCAAAAAGGATACAACGATCAATAATTTTGTTTTAAAGAATAATCAAATTGTTTTTAAAAAATTTAATATTCTGGTCGTTGATGAGAAAATGAATCATAAGAAAATCACTACTTCAAAACAGTTTTCAAGTCTTTGGCTTACAGGTAATACCTATTTTAAATTGGATCAGCTTCTTCATTTAAAATATCAAACATTAGTAATTGATGCAACAAACAGAGACTGGAGAATTAAATCGTTTAAAACATTTGCAGAAAATAATAAAATAACGCCGCACATTTTAAAGAAAAATCCTGCATATTTGGTTAACCTAACCCAATAATATGGAAGACCTGGTTTTATACAGTGTAGCTAATAGAATCGCTACGATTACCATTAATAGACCTGAAAAACGAAATGCCCTCAATCCACAACTGATTGTTGATTTAACAGAAAACTTTATTCGTGCTTCTGAAGATGATGAGGTGAAAGTGATCATTTTGAAAGCAAATGGAACTTCATTTAGCGCAGGGGCTGATTTAGAATATCTGCAACAATTACAGAAAAATACCTTCGAAGAAAATGTGGCCGATTCCAATCGGTTAAAAAAACTTTTTACTACAATATACTACTTGCCTAAAGTAGTAATTGCTCAAGTTGAAGGACATGCGATTGCCGGTGGATGCGGTCTGGCTACCATTTGCGATATCATTTTTGCTACACCAGAGAGTAATTTCGGCTACACGGAAGTGAAAATAGGATTTGTGCCGGCAATTGTATCCTGTTTTCTAAAACAAAAAGTGAATGAAACAATTGCGAAAGAGTTGTTGCTAACAGGTAAAACTTTTTCCGCTCATGAGGCACTTCAATATAATTTGATCAATTATGTAACAAAATCGTCCGAAATAAATCATACTGTTAAAGAATTTGCATTAAGTTTGTGTAATCAGAGTTCTGGAAATTCATTGATGATTACCAAGCAGCTGATCACACAAACAACAAACCCTCTGCTGGAAAAAAGTTTGGAATTTGCAGTTCAGATAAATGCCAGGGTTAGGGAAAGTGATGATTTCAAAAGGGGCATTTCATCATTTTTGAATAAAGAAAAAATAAATTGGTAAAACAAAACATTAACTAAATAGAAAAACATGTTAAAATCAATCAAAACAAGCGTAATCGCTTTAATTTTAGTAGGAAGTGCCGTTTTAGTACATGCACAAAAGAAAATTGCAGAAGGTACTATCACGTACGGCCTGCAATATAAACTTACAGATGAACAAAAGGCGGCAATGGGCGGACAAGAACCACCAGCTGAACTGAAAGTAAAATTCAATAATGGCCTAACCAAAATTGAAATGGAACAAGGACCAGCTCTTATTGGTATCGTATCCGATAATAATGAAAAAACAGGTTTATTATTGATTGATGTGCCTATTGCACAAAAACAATTTGCAGTAAAGCAGTCAAAAGCAGATATTGAAAAAGCAATGGGTGCTATGCCTAAATATTCAGATTTTAAGGCTACGGGAGAAAAGCAAACTATTGGTGGTTACAATGCTGAAAAATATACCTTTAAAGATGATAAAGGTGCAACCCAAGAACTTTGGGCAACTAAAGATATTGAATTACCAAATGTGGGTTCACAAAACTATTTCCCTGGCTTAACTGCATTTCCGGTAAAATATACCTTAGTTCAAAGAGGTATAGAAACCACTACAACTTTAAAATCGGTTACAGAAGGTAAAGTTGGTGCAATCTCTAAAGATGTTCCGACAGGATATGAAGTGGTAACCATGGAAGATCTTGCTAAAATGCAAGGTGGTGGTGAATAAATAACTAATACCAGATAATTAAGGGCTTTTTAACTGCCGGCTTTTTATTTAAATTAGCCGAAAAGTTAAAAAGCTTTTTTTATGACCTAACTTATATGATTAAAAATTTATTATTTAAATTATCAATTGCCTGCATTGCTGTTTGCTCCATAATTAATGCAAGGGCTCAGGGCACTAACTGGACCAAAGACGGTAACTCGTATTATCAGATTGCTGGTGGAGAGATCATTAGCGTAACCCTGCCTAAAAGTGACAAAAAAACGGTCATCAGCAGAGCGCTGCTTACCCCGCCGGGCACTAACGTTCCGATCGCAGTAAGGAGCTTTCAATTATCGGCTGATGGAACTAAGGCACTTATCTACACAAACAGTAAAAAAGTTTGGCGTTACGATACCCGTGGCGATTACTGGCTGGCAGATTTAACTTCTAATAAAATTATTCAAATTGGAAAGGATAAACCCGCATCCTCGTTAATGTTTGCCAAATTATCGCCCGATGGCAGTAAAGTAGCCTATGTAAGCAAGCATAATTTGTATGTTGAAAATATAGATGGAACAGCCTCAAAAGCATTAACAACTGATGGAACCGATAGGATGATTAACGGAACTTTCGATTGGGTTTATGAGGAGGAATTTGATTGCCGTGATGGTTTTAGATGGAGCCCTGATAGTAAATCAATCGCTTACTGGCAAATTGATGCAACGAAAATCAAGAACTTCCTGATGATCAATAATACGGATTCTATTTATCCATTTACAATTCCCGTTGAATATCCAAAGGTTGGCGAAAATCCATCATCTTGTAAAGTTGGCGTAGTGGATATCTCAACAGCAAAAACAAACTGGTTAAATGTACCTGGAGATAATATCCAGCACTATATTCCACGTATGCAATGGATTCCGAATAGCAATGAAATTATTCTGCAGCAATTAAACCGGGAACAAAATGAAAGCATCGTGTTTATCTGCAATGCCGCTAATGGTAATGCAAAGGCTGTTTATAATGAAAAAGCAAAGGCATGGATTGATGCCCAGGATGAATGGAAATGGCTTAACGATAACAAAGAATTTACCATTTCATCAGACAAAGATGGCTGGAGCCATTTATATAGAATTAGTCGCGATGGCAAAAAAGAAACCCTGGTTACCAAAGGGAATTATGATGTGATTGATGTAAAACTCATCGACGAAAAAAACAATTATGTTTATTTCATGGCGTCGCCAACTAATGCCACTCAGCGTTATTTATACAAAACAAGGCTGGATGGTAAAGGTAAGCTGGAACAGGTTACACCTTCCATCCTACTTCCGGGAACGCATAGCTATGACATTTCTCCAAATGCTGCCTTTGCCCGTCACAGTTACAACAGTTCAGTAGTAAGGCCGGTAACCGAATGGATCAATTTTGCTACAGGCAATCCTTTTACCATGGATGGAAGCATTACTACACAACTTTCCAAGCAAGAAGCTCAAAAAAATAAGGTAGAGTTTTTTAAAGTAACGACTGAAGATGGAATTGAATTAGATGGTTGGATGAAAAAGCCAGATAACTTTAATCCTGATAAAAAATATCCTGTACTATTTTATGTATATGGTGAGCCGGCTTCTGCAACAGCATCAGATACCTACGGTGCCGGTAGAAACGGCTTATATGCTGGTGATATGGCCAAAGATGGATACATCTACATATCTATGGATAACCGTGGTGCACCAGTACCGAAAGGTGCTGCATGGAGAAAAGGTATTTACAAAAATATCGGCGTAATCAATATCCGCGATCAGGCTATGGCTGCCAAAAAGTTATTGGCCACTAATTCTTTTATGGATAAGGATCGGGTAGCTGTCTGGGGCTGGAGCGGTGGTGGCTCATCAACTTTAAATTTAATGTTCCAATATCCGGAAATTTATAAGACAGGTATTTCAATCGCGGCAGTTGGTAATCAGCTAACCTACGATAATATTTACCAGGAACGTTATATGGGTACTCCCTTTCCAAGCAAAGATGCGTATGTTAAGGGATCACCTGTTACATACGCTAAAAATTTAAAGGGAAATTTACTCTACATCCATGGTACTGGTGATGATAACGTTCACTACCAAAATGCTGAAATGCTGATCAATGAGTTGATAAAAAACAGAAAGGTTTTCCAATTAATGAGTTACCCTAATCGTACACACAGTATTTCTGAAGGCGATGGAACCAGTGAACATTTATCTTTAACTTTCACCAAATTTTTAAAAGATAACTGTCCTCCGGGAGCAAGATAAAAATTATTGCTTTATCGAATATTAAAAACAAATGTGTCCGGAATTTCCGGGCGCATTTGTTTTATAAAATAAAACTGAATTATTATTAATCTTTCTTCCTAAATTATCCTCTGATCAAAATGGAAAATGATCAGGCATAAAAAATCCGGTAACACAAAGCGTATTACCGGATCCTTGAAAAGTCTAAATTATTTTCTATCCTTTAGTGCAACAAAAGCTCTATCCGTTTCACCAACATAAATTTGACGCGGGCGACCGATCGGCTCTTTATTTTCATGCATTTCTTTCCATTGTGCGATCCATCCTGGCAAGCGACCTAGCGCAAATAACACGGTAAACATTTCTGAAGGGAAGCCTAACGCTCTGTATATGATTCCTGAGTAGAAATCGACATTTGGATATAACTTTCTCTCTATAAAGTATTGATCAGTCAAAGCTGCTTCTTCTAATTTTTTAGCAATTTCTAAAACAGGATCATTGATGCCTAAATTTTCTAAAATATCGTCACAGGCCTTTTTAATGATTTTTGCACGTGGATCAAAGTTTTTATAAACCCTATGTCCAAATCCCATCATTCGGAAAGGATCATTTTTATCTTTTGCTTTATTAATCCATTTTTCGGTATCACCACCGTCAGCTTTAATCAATTCTAACATATCAATTACGGCCTGATTTGCACCGCCATGAAGAGGTCCCCACAATGCAGCAATACCAGCCGAAATAGAGGCGTATAAATTACAATCAGAAGAACCTACAATACGAACGGTTGAAGTCGAACAATTCTGCTCATGATCTGCATGGAGAATTAACAACTTGTTCATGGCACTCACTACAATTGGATTCACATCATAATCTTCTGTACGCTGACCAAAAGTCATCCAAAGAAAATTAGTAACATAATCATACTTATTTTTAGGATAAATAAGTGGATGACCTAATGATTTTTTATAGATGAAAGAAACAATTGTTGGCAACTTAGCCAGTAACTTAATAATGGTTAAGTTTTGTTCTTCCGCAGTTTGATTTGGTTTTAAACATTCAGGATAAAACGTAGATAGTGAAAAGATTAACGAACCTAACTGACCCATTGGATGAGATCTTGAAGGATAGCCGTCAAAAAACTTCTTCATATCTTCGTGAATCAAAGTATGCTTGCTGATTTCTGCCTGGAAAGCCTCTAATTGCGCCTGAGTAGGCAGCTCACCATAAATAACAAGATATGAAACTTCTAAAAAACTTGATTTTTCAGCAAGCTCTTCAATCGTATAACCCCTATACTTTAAAATACCTTGTTCTCCATCCAAGAAAGTGATCTTACTTTTTGTAGAACCCGTATTTTTAAAACCAGTATCTAAAGTTACAAAGCCTGTTGAATCTCTTAATTTTGATATATCAATGGCCTTTTCATTTTCTGTACCTGTAATTACTGGCAATTCTATTGTCTTACCATCAACTTTAATCTCTGCAATATCTGACATATTATTGTATTGTGTTTATAGCTTTCTAAATTATATAAAATTAATATACATGCATAACAATTCTGTTAAATTAGTATGAAAATTAAGTCAAAAAGACGTAACAATCCTATTCCTGTTTAACCTATAGTTTGCTGTTTTTATTGATTTCTTCTGTAACCCTGCCACATTCAAGCATATCGCTACCGTAGTATGGATTTTTAATTTCCTTTTCAGTAGATAGCCAATCGCCACCATCACCTTTGTTTGCCATTGGGCAATGCTGAACATAGATAGTGCCCGATGTAACTTCTGTATTTTTAAATAATGCAATTACATCAGCACTTAAGGTAGTAAAGTTTTTACGCTGTTGTGCCAGATTATTAGAAGTTGCAATTTTATCAGCGATTTCTGCAGTGGGCTCACAACCCTCATAATTCTGCAGGCTCGTTTTCAAATCAGCTGCAGCATGCTGTACTTTAGTTGCATCTGAAGCAACAAGGGCATTCTTTAAATCTATATATTGTGCTAAAATCTTTGATTTTTTTAAGTCCTTAATTTCTACATTACTTACTTTAAGAGAAGCGTCTTTCTGAGTAGAATCTTTAACGTCAGTACTCTTTTTATCAGCCTGATTACAGGCAAATAATGTAGCTAATATGGCAATCCCTAATATTTTTTTCATCGTATTTGGTTTTCGGCTCAAAATAGCAATTATAATATTAAATTAACTAGAAAAGCCCCGCAAATTGCGAGGCTTTCTAAATATATGATGATTTAATTATAATTTGAAATTGTAAGCTAATCTCAACGCATACTGTCCGGTTTGTCTGAAATAGGTTGTAGAAGCACTATCATTAACATAACCTTCGTATCTCACTCCGATATCCAAGCCATTATTCCACTCGTAACCCAAGCCACCTGAATAAATAAAGTTTGTTTTAGCGCCATCTTCTATACCAAAACCTGCACCAGCCTCTGCAGCAATATACATTCTCTCAATAGCAAATGCTTTCACACCGCCTTTAACAGGGATAAAATCAAAATCGAGGGAATTATTTCTGCCTTTTAATTTGGCATAACCACCAGATGCTGTAACCGCCACATCTTTAGTCAAATCCCATTGCAATTTTAAATCAGCCCCGTAAGAATATTCCATTGGTGAGCTTTTTCTGAATAATCCACCATTTAAACCAACCCCTACTTTAAAACCCATTCCGTTGTTTGATGACGGCATCGTTTCAGTAGTTGTCATGGTTTGCGCACTCAAATTTGTAGCTGTAAACAACGTTACAGCGGTTAGCGCAGTTGTAAAAAGTTTAGTAATTGTTTTCATGTTAGATAAATTAAATGTTAATTAATAGGGTTTTGATTATATATACGAAACAATACAGGAGTTAGATTTTAAATTTTCATTTTTTTCAGAAATATTTATAAAAAAAAAGCCCCAACATCGTTGAGGCTTCTTGAATTATTCATTCGCTTGTTTTTTACAATTTGAAACCGTAAGCTAAACGTAATCCGAAATAACCTGTATTTGCACTGTTTTTCGATAAGCCTTCATATTTAGCACCTAAGTCTAAACCGTTATCCCATGAATAACCGATAGCTGGCGAATAAACAAAAGATGTACCACTACCCTCGTTAGTTCCAAACGCAGCACCTAACTCAGCTAATCCGTATAAACCTGAACCAGATTCGTTGAAGAAATATTTAGCACCTGCCTTTACCGGAATATATCCAAAGCTTTCATAGTTTACACCTGAATTGCCAATTTCCTTTCCGCTTAAGTGAGTATAACCTGCAGTAACCGGAATAGATAATTGTTTATCTACATTAAACTGATAGCGAAGATCGCCACCAATTGCAAAACTATATGCGTCACTTGTTGGTACACCTACATTTAATCCAATGCCTAAATTTCTAGCAGTAGATTGTGCATTAACATTTGTAGTAAAGAATAGAGCTACAACAGCTGCTGAAGTAGCAATGATTTTAGTAATTGTTTTCATTATAAGATATTAATTTTGAGTTAAAAAATTATACCTCATCAAATACAAATTATATGCCAAAAGTGACCTCATATGAGCCTGAAAGTCATAAAGCAGTCTACAACTGCACGTTATAAAAATTAATTTTATTTATAAAACTTTATCTAAAATCTGTTGTTTAAGATAGTTCGTATTTTCTGTTGCATTCAGCCAATTTATTAAAACACTGTCCTTTTCCATTTTCCTGAAAAAAGTATTTTGCCGTTTGGCATACTGACAAATTGCTATTCCCAGGCGCAATTGAAGTTCTTCATAATCAATGTCGCCTTCGAGGTAAGAAACAATAAATTTATATTCTAAACCATAAAAAATCAGCATTTCTTTGGCTATGCCCTGATTAAGTAATATTTTCACTTCTTCAATCATTCCATTAGCAAGCCTGTTTTCTAAACGCAATAAAATTTTTTCTCTTGTGATGTTAACTTCGTTTTTAAGTCCAAAAATGACCGGTTTAATTTCCGGGCGTTCAGTTATTGGTATATCATTACTTTTTAGAAATTCGGCTACCTCAATTGCTCTTATTATCCGCTTTCTTGATTTTAAATCCACATAGCCTATTTGCTCATATTGATTGAGTGTTGCAAGCAGAAAATCTGTACCCTGTAACTCCAGTTCATTTCGTAATAATTCATTAACCGGAACGGCAGTAAAAGTTTGGTTCTGTAAAATGCTATGAATATACATACCGGAACCACCACATAAGATGGGTGTTTTGCCTCTGCGGATAATGTCTTCAAAGGCAGTGTAAAAATCATTTTTAAATGCGTCCACGTGGTATCGCTCTCCAGGAGATAGAATGTTGATCAGGTGATAAGGGATGTTTTTACCATTGAAGGAATATTCACCGAGATCCTTCCCGGTACCAATATCCATCTGCTTAAAAATCTGTCGGCTGTCAGCGCTGATAATTTCTCCGTTCAGGGCATCCGCTACCTGCACCGCTAACTTTGTTTTACCCGAAGCTGTAGCACCTAAAATGATCAGCAGATTAAAATCTTTCATATTAAAATTTCAATATAAATTTTATACTGCCCGTATTAAAAACTGTTTGATTATAATGTATTGAATCGTTATTAATCAACGATCTGTGTCCTGACTCGTCTAATCCGAATTTTTGTGCATCCAGTTGAGCCGTACTTTTAAATCCCAATTTGATATACACCTCTCCTGCCGACCAATCACGATCTGCATAACTCATTAAATCATTTGGCTGATATTCCTGATAAAAATAACGAATCAATTTACTTAATCCGCCTGAAACGGAATAACCGGCTTTTACAGCAAAACGAATGAGTTCTGCAGATTTATAGTTAGGTTCATAATTCATTTTGCGCAATGCCGAAAAAGTGGCCACCGCAACTAATTTCTGGTTTTCAGCTAATCCGAGTTTATATCTGCTGCTAACATAACCTTGTAAATGATTATCATTCAAAAAGGTAGCTGCATTCAACTTATCAAGCTTGATCACATTTGTTTTGCGCCCATGGATTCTCTTATTCAGTCTCAAAATGGAGAATATACGGAAACATACCTGCTGCTGCCGGGATTGCCACACATCTTCCCACAAATGAATAAGTTTTAATCCGTTTTGCTGGTATTCATGTTGTAACGCTAAAAGTTCGGTTGGTGCAAAATTATTGTCGAGATCTACCAAATGAATCACCAGGGCATGATCATCAAAAAGCAAAAGACTAAAACCATTACTCAAAAAAAAATGGCATGCTATCTTTTGTTCAGCTAATGCTGATACTATCTGATAGTGCCATATTGGTTTTTGAACTGGTTGGATCAATTAATTTGCAGATTGAAATTTCTGCAAAACTAACTAAAGATGTTTAAATCCAATCTTTTTCTTTAAAGTGAGTATGGATTATTTCTGTAAAAGTTTCTACCTCCTTCAAACTTGAATTGTTGAGTTCAGTGAAATAAAAACCTGATTTATCGCCTCCAAATTCAATTAAATTTTGGTTGGTAGAAGTAAATTCGCTGGTATTTAATTTTAATTCAACCTGGTTACCATTGATATACACGCCAGCAAAGAAGCGCTCAGTTACTTTATCTCCGTTGTTTATGATATTTTTTTCGCTGTAAAGATCATAGCCAGTTTCAGAATTCTCATGAACTGTATATCCTTTAGCAGCATAAGGTTGTAAGCTCGCCCTGATGGTTTGAAATATTTCTACAAGATCTGTCTTCATAAAGCATTTTAGTTTTTTAAACAGATACTTCGTAGAATTGTTTAGCAATTAATGATCTACCACCATTTAGATTGAGGAAAGTCCTCTCCTATTATCACAGTTTCACCAGGTTTTGGAGTTATAACAGGCAATTTCTGCTCCACAGAAGCCGTTACCACCCGGGTAACAGGCTCACTCCATGGATGCATGGCTAAAGCAAATTTAGCCCAGTGGACAGGCATTAAAACTTTTGCTTTCAAATCAATAGCTGCCTGAACGGTTTCTTCTGGAAACATATGTATATACGGCCAGTAAGCATTATACTGCCCGCACTCAAGTAGCGCTAAATCAAACGGACCGTGTGCTTCCCCAATTTTGGCGAAGTGTTTATCATAACCAGAATCCCCGCCCAGAAATAATTTATAGTACTTGGTTTTAAGCACAAATGCAGACCATAATGTTTGGTTGCGCTTGAATTTTCTTCCAGTAAAATGCCGGGCCGGGACTGCAGTAAACTCTATTCCGTTCCCTAAATTGCAGCTAGCATTCCAGGTTAACTCTATCACCTTATCTGCAGCAATACCCCATCTTTCCAAATGAGAACCCACACCTATTGATGTTACAATTTTTTTCGCTTTCGGAGCTATTTTTAAAATAGTCGGATAATCCAGGTGGTCATAATGATCATGCGTGATCACGATAACGTCAATATCTTTAAAATCTTCGGCCTTTACAAAATCTGTACCTGGAAAAGCTTTACTTCCGATAAAAGAAAATGGTGAAGGGGTGCGACTAAAAACAGGATCAACCAGAATACGGGAGTTTTCCAGCTTGATTAAATAAGAAGAATGCCCAAACCAAATAATTTCAGGTCTGGAAGTACTAGAAAAACCATTTAAATCAGGCCTGACGAATTGAAGTGGATGTATTGGAATCTTATCAGGATGTTTCTCAAAAAAGAATGCTTTTAAAATGGTATAAAAACTCACACCTTCTGGCTGCATCGGCGTAATGGATTCATTTTGTAGCTGGCCATCACGGTAGTTATTTAAGCGTTTTATTTTAGTAAAGCGCTCACCTTTTGGAAGCGCACCGAATACAGGTAAATTTACAATTAACAAAACGACTAGTGTAAGAATGATTAGGAGCGATAACACAAGCATATTTAAAATTTTTGCCAATTTACCCATTGGAAACAGGATATAATAATTATTACGTCAGCCTAAAGCAAGATCTTACTTAGTCTTGTTTAAACGGCCAGGCAACATGAAATACATTTTCTTAAATGCGCTGATGAAATGCTGGGGATTTTTATATCCCACCAGAAACGAGACTTCGTTAACTGCTTTATTTTCCTTACTTAAATAATAGTGTGCCTGTTGCATTCGTATTTTGTAAAGATAGCCGAACACAGTAAATCCAGTAATTTCCTTAAAACCCTTTTTTAGTTTAAAATCGTTAATGCCTACTTTACGTGATAACTCTACTAAGGAAAACGGTTTTTGAATGTTTGATTCAATAAGAAACTTCGCCTGCAAAACCTTGTCCACATCTTCTTTCTTTACTGAAAATACATTTTTTTTGTTTTTTTGATTAATATAGAATATGATGAGTTCAAAAATTTTAGACTCAATAAATAAACGCTTAACCCTGCCGGTATAGGTTGAGTGGGTAAGACTTTGCAATAGCAGCTCCATTTCAGGGGCAATAGTTTTTTTAATGTGAAACTGATCTGCATGAAATGCAACATCTGCAACACGTTTAAAATACGATTCGGTAAGTTGAATGTATACCAGTTTAACCAATGATTTTACTTCGAGAACACCATGGTTTTTTAGTTCATTGCTAATGTATTGCTGCTTGGTTTTAATCGACAATAAGTTCTTGATTTTTTTTTGGTCATAATAATTCATTTGTCCATCTAAACAATATAAAAATCCGATGCTGGAAGATGTGGCTGAAAATGTAAAATCGCTTGCCTCGTCTGCCTGAATCGTTATCATACTTATATGTATGCCCTCAAACCAGTTTTCCTGTACAAAAACTTGATAATGCGCACCAGCAAAGTTTAAGTCATGGGTATCAATATCACTTTCGGTTTCGAAGTTAGAATGGTAATGTTGCGAGTAAATTTCTTTACCAGATGAGAATTCAGATAGTTTAGTATTCATTGTATTTAATCCGTTTAACGGCATTAATTATCCGTTTGACGTTACTTTACTGGATTGATTATATACAAATTTGCATAATTATTTATAATTAGTCTAAATAAATGAAGATATATTTATTGATTATTTTTGCATTTGTAGGATTTGTAGCTGTTGCCCAGGAAATTAAACTAGATACTAACCGAGTAAATGAATTAAAAGATGTGGTAGTTACAGGCCAGTTCGGTCCGCAGTCGCTTAAAAATTCTGTTTATAATGTAAGGACGATAAGTTCAGAGAAAATCAGACTCGGTGGAGCAACCAATATACAACAAGTTTTAAACACTGAAATTGGATTTCGGTTCAGTAACGATTTAACATTAGGAACTGCTGATGTTACCATTATGGGAATGACTGGCAGAAATGTTAAAGTTCTGCTGGATGGTGTTCCGATGGTTGATCGCGCTGATACCAGAGAAAGTTTAAATCAGATAGACATCAATACCATTGATAGAATTGAAATTGTAGAGGGACCTATGTCCGTTATTTACGGTTCTGATGCTTTAGCAGGAGTTATTAATATCATTACTAAAAATGCTGGTAAATCTTTGCTGAGCTTAACTGCAAGAGTTCAGGAAGAATCCGTTGGTAAAGAATATAGTGCCTTTTCGAAGAAAGGAAATCATATACAAAATTTAGCAGCAAGCTGGCAAAACAAAGGATGGAGTGTTTTAGCAGGCGGAACACACAATGATTTTTCAGGATGGAACCTTAAGCCCGGCACAACATCCAGAGAAATTGTAGACCAGGATATTCAGGATGGTAACCGCTGGAAACCTAAAGAGCAGTGGTTAGTCAATACTAAAATTGGCTATAAAAATGAAAATCTTAATATTTGGTACCGCTTAGATGGTTTACAGGAAGAAATAGCTAGTCGCGGAGGAATGAACCTGCTTAATTACAAATCAGAATGGCAGACTTATAAAACAAACCGTTACACAAATCAACTTCAGTCTGAATGGCGATTAAATCCTTCTATACAAATTAGTGCCATAGCTGGCTACTCAGATCTAAAGCGTTTAACCCATACTGTTATTCATGATTTTAGTGCCGGAACAACTGTATTAAGTACTGAAAAAGGCAAGCAAGACACCGCAAAATTTAATGCAACTATTTTCCGTGTTACCGCACTATATCAGTTAAATGATCAAATATCTTTTCAGCCTGGATTTGAATATAACCGTGACGCGGCTAGTGGACAAAGAATAAATGGATCTCCGGTTATTAATGATTATGCATTTTATATCTCATCAGAAATTAAGCCGATAAAGGGAATTAACATCAGACCGGGACTTAGATTTATAAAAAACTCCATTTATTCCGCCCCTCCTGTGATTCCGTCAATAAATACAAAGTTTAGCTTAAGTAAAGAATTCGATTTAAGATTAGCTTATGCCCGTGGATTTAGATCACCGGCTTTGAGAGAGTTATACTATGATTTTGTAGATGCCAGTCACAACATTATGGGTAACCGAAATTTAAAAGCGGAGGAATCAAATAGCTTCAACGGTTCAGTTACCTGGTCGGGTGTTAAGTTAAAAGAAATTCAGTTCAGGTTTACTTTAGCGGCTTTTTATAACGCATTTAAAAACCGGATTACATTTCTGCAATCTGCGACTGATGCAAGTTTGACTACCTTATTTAATGTACTGAAATACAAAACCACTGGTTTTACACTAGAACATTCCATTATTTATAAAAACATCAATGCTACAATTGGGGCATCATATATCGGTCGTTATAATGAAGAATCGGAAATCCAGGGTGTTGATATTCCGGAATTTTCATGGTCGCCAGAACTTAGTACCACGATCTTGTATAACCTCCCTAAAATTAAAGCAAATATTAGTTTCTTCTACAAATACACTGGTAATACACCAAGCTACCAGGCTGTGACAATAAATGGGATTACCGAAAATAGATTGGTAAAAATTGGTGATTTCAGCCTGGCGGATTTAATGTTAAATAAAAGCATTTACAAAAACTTTGTCATCAATGCCGGTGCAAGAAACCTATTCGATGTTACCCGCTTAAGTAATACTGCCACAGCTGCTGGAGGTGCGCATAGTACCGGTGGCGGCGCAGTGCCGTACAGCTATGGACGCTCTTACGTATTAGGTCTCACTTATCATTTCTATAAATAAATATTAAAATAAAAAAACATGAATAAACTTAACTCCATGATTACCCTTGCTGCTTTAGCAATAACTTTTACCGCGTGTAAAAAAGATAACGACGAACCCCTTATTATAGTTCCACCATCTGATGGAAGTACTTTAACGCTTAGTGGCAAAACAGCTGAATCGAATTATTCCAACGTTGCCTATGCAGATTTAAGTACAGATAAAGCAACTTCTGCAGATAGAAAAAGTTTCAACTTCGGTTTAACTTCAGATAGCAGGTTTAGGGTCATATTGAATGCTGCATACCAGACTACAGCAGTAATTACTTCAAAAACAGATATAACTTCAATTACATTAGCAGATCCAGGCACCAGCGTTAATCTAAATCATGATATAACAGATGCATCGACAGCTACTTTGGTTGATAATTGGGACGGAGATATTAACAAGACCGCAATTCCAGAAGTTAATGCTAATGATTCGGAAAATAAGGTTTTTCTATTCAGTTTTGAAGGAAGTAAAGAGAAAGACAAATGGTTTAAAGTTAAAATTAACCGTAATGGAGCGGGTTATAAGATTCAATATGCTAGATTGAATGAGACAGCGATTAAAACACTTGATGTTTCAAAAAGCAGTGATTTTAATCAAGTCTTTGTCTCGTTAGAAAATAATAAAACAGTACTTGCTGAACCTAAAAAATCCGAATGGGATTTATCATGGAGCTATGGCACCTATAATTCTGGATTAGGGTCGCCTTATTGGTTTCAAGATTACATTGTCATCAATAATTTAGCCGGCGTTTCTGCAGCTGAGGTACTAAATACGAGCACCTTAACTTACGCAAACTTTACAGAAAGCAATATTTCAGCTTCAACATTTCTTTCCACAAGAGATGCAATTGGCAGTAAGTGGAGAGTTACCACTGGTACCGGAATTAAAACCGATCGTTTTTATGTGCTTAAAGATGGTACTGGCAACTATTACAAACTACGCTTTGTAAGCATGGGGGTTGGAAGTGATGGCGGCGAGCGGGGAAAACCAGTGTTCGAATATAAGTTAGTTAAAAAAGGATAATGTAGCTAAACGCTATCTATAGTAAATATGTTTTGTTAGTTGGATAAATGCTCTCCGCGATGGAGAGCTTTATCATTTAAAGCAATTTATATTATAATACTCATGTTATTGATATTTCAGTTGTATTACTTCGGAACATGCCTAACATGAATCCTTAAACAGCTAATGGCTCAACCTTACTTTATCCGTGTCTTGTTCGTCTCTCGTTCGGCTCTCGTTCGGCTTTGGCGATATTATACTGATATGATATACGACTAACATCAGGTTTTTGCAAGTTGTTGCCTTATGGCAATTATAGCGTGTTTATACCCGGTATCCAAAGGATTGTTTTGAGATATTTTGCATAAAGGATATTGGGAAATCAATTATGCGTAGCCAAATTCATTGAGGAATAAGCTGCTGGGCGCCGAATGCTTTATTTGTCCCGCAGATGAAGTGAATACAGCAGAAAAAAAATCTTTAAGTAAATAGGATTAATTCTCTTACAAGTAAAAAAAACGCTTTAACGCAAAAAGGTCCTGATTGATCAGGACCTTTTTGTTCATACTCACGAAATATTATTTTTCAGAGTTTTTCTTTTCAGTTACTTCTGCACGGATTTCTTGTGCTAAAACTTTAAGATCTTGCATTGCTTTACGTACACGTGTACCAGCTGCTGCATTACCTGCGTTATAAAATTTTTCTACATCTGCTTCAATTGCAGCTACAGCAGCTTTAACTTTTGAGAATTTTTCCATCGCTAATTGATGTTTTTAAGGTTTAAAAAATATATTTTTTCCAATTATACATATTTACCTCGAATTAACAACAGAAAGCAAATATTTATTTGGAATAAGTTTTACACATATTCACATTCAAAAAAATGCCCTGGCTATATAACCAGACTATTTTTTGAATTTTAACTTCTAAAAAAGAGCTTTCTAACTCAATTGTTCTGATAGCTTAATTAAGTTAGCAAATGTTTCATTAGCGCTTTTTATACAGCGTTGGTAATCAGCCTCTGTTACGTTTTCATTCAATATGGTAACAAAGGATTTCCATTTGGTTCCCAATGTATCACCATATATCCCATAGTAATTTAAACCCGCTTCTTTCCCTTCAAAATTAGGATTGGCTAGAATGTGCTTCTTAATCATGTTTCCACCCAGCGTTGCACCCTCAAGAACGTATAATGAGCCTAAAACTTCAGTATCATTGTTTTCAGGAATATACAATTCAAAATTAAGGGCTGGTAAGCTGGAATAGTCAATATCCCAATATTTTAAATCCTTTTCAAGTGCTGATAATTTAATCCTGCTCTCCATTTCCAGCTCATCAGATAATTTTTCACTAAGCTTGTTGGTTAACTCGATTTCCAGCTTTTGATGGATAATATAATTGATCGTCAGTAACTTTTTGTAGTTTTCTATGCTTAGGGTATGGTTCATGATTTCGTTAACAAACATTAACGATTCTAATGCAGCGTGATTTTGTGCTGTTTCGGTTCTCAATATATTGGCAATCATTATTTGTATTTATCTGTTGCTAAAAGGTTTAAAAAGAGAAAAGATCAGAAGTCATGATCCGAATCTTTTTCCTAAATTTTATGAGGCTAATTTACTCTTAAGTGATGATTAAACCAAAATCCATGTAGGGCTCCAAACTCCTTTAATGCTTTACAAGGTCTGGATGATTAGGGATTGAATGATATGAGGGGAACCGATCTGGTCCCTAGTAAAATAGGTTAGGTGCAATTATTACAATTCGTTTTTAAAAGCAACATAAAATGTAGATCCTGCCTGGAGCTCACTCTCGAACCAAACTCTGCCATGATGCCTTTCTACAATTCGTTTTACGATAGCCAGTCCCACTCCTGTTCCGTCAATCTCTTTTACATTCTCCATTCTTTTAAAAAGTTCAAAAATGCTATCGTAATAATGGTTATCAATTCCAATACCGTTATCTTTAATGGCATAGATGGTTTCGCCGTTCTCGATAACAGCAGATACCTCTACCCTTGGCTTTTCAACCATTAAGGAATATTTAACGGCATTGCTGATCAGGTTTGTAAACACCTGAGCGATCATCGTTTTATCGCCTTTAATATGGTGTAGTTGTCCTAAAACAAGTTCTGTATTTTTTGCTTTGAATGCCGATTTAACTTCAGTGCCAATTTCATTAAGCAATTCATGCATATCAACGGTTTCAAATAAAATTTCTGATCTTCCAACTTTAGCCAGATTTAAAATTTCTTTAATCAGGATATTCATCTTATTTGCTCCATTTAAAATCCTGTCAAGCATTTTCAAACCCATCTCATCTAAACTTCTGTTTTTCAACATCAGTTCTGCATAGGACTTAATAGAAGTTAAGGGCGTTCTTAAATCATGCGAAATAGTATAACTGAAAGCATCGAGTTCTTCGTAGGCGGTTTGTAGCTTTTCGTTTAAAATCCTGATCTCATTTGCTTTTTTATTGATGTAGGCAATAATGATTTCCCGGATTCGTAAAACAGAACTAATCTCTTCTGCTGACCATTTTTCAGAAGTATTATTAACCATCTGCGCCCATTTTTCAAAAGATTTCCTTGGTGATAAAGCAGCCAATCCACCTGCGTTATCTACCTTAGCCGGATGATCAGGGTTACCTGCCCAGTTTACCTGGGAAATCTGTTCAGGTTTAAACCAGATAATTATTTCACCGGCATCTTTACTAATCGTACAAGCTAAAATTCCTGATGCAATATTTTTATAGGCTTTCGCCGGAGGAAATATTTCAGATAAATGCTGTGTATGATAGATGGACTCATCACTATTGATTTTGATCCATTGTGCCAATTCGATAATGGCTGAATCTTCGGGTACTATACCCAGTGTTTTTAAATCATTTTCAAAAATGATGGCAACTCCGGTGGCATTTGTAGCACTAAGCAGGTTTTTATCATGCGTAAGCAAAGCTGTTAGCAGAAACTTATCATCATTCAGGTGCTCCGTTATTACAGCCGCTGTTTCTTTAAACTGTATAACGATTTCATAATTTTCCTCTTCCTGTCGGTATTCCAAAGCTGAAGACAAAATTTCACCAACGAGTTTAGCGCCTTCCCTGGCCTTGTAATCAATAAATTTAGGACTATAATTATGGCAGGCAATTAATCCCCAAAGCTGATCATTTGCAATCAGGGAAATACTAAAACTGGAATAAACCCCCATATTTTTTAAGTATTGAATATGGATGGGAGAAACGGCTCTAAGGCTACTGTTAGTTAAATCAAGATCGGCACTATCTTTATAGGTTATAATAGGAGAATCTTCTGTATTTACATCAGCAATTAACCGGGTTAAGTTTTTTTTGTAAAGCGCTCTGGCTTGCTGAGGAATATCTGATGCAGGATAATGCAGACCGAAAAAAGATTCTAAATTTTCTTCTTTAACTTCCGCAACCACTTCACCATGGCCATCATCTAAAAATTTATAAACCATTACCCGGTCAAATTCAATTAGCTTTTTTACCTGCAAAGCAGCCTTCGCTAAGAGCGATAAAATAGATTTACCCTGAAGCATAGCTGATGCTGAACGGCCCACTGCACTTTGTATATCATATTGTAAGGTAACGGGCTCAAACTCTAAAAGCCAGCAATCTGCTGATGCATTTATAATTAAATAAAATGGCAGGTTTTTGATGGTAAAAGGCTGAGGACTTAAAGCATCGAAACTTTTTCTGCTGATTCCCAGGTTTAATAAATCCGAAATATTAAAAGCATTATTCTCTTTTAAATATGCCGATAAAACTGAAACTGGCTGATCAAGAAAATCAGATGCAGACATTCCGGTATAATTATTTATATTTTCACTTACATACTGAATAGTATGGGCATTTTTATTAATAGCAATTAAAAAGCCATGTGATTGTATTTTACCAGGAATGTGAATTGGCTCTTTATCGCAATTTGATAAATCGACAGAAAATTTGCTCATAAGATGAATTACTGCTACAAATGTATCAGATTTTTCTTATTTACCATAAAAGCTAAATTTAGAATGACTCCAATTAGCTATATACAATTTTGCAGATTAAATTTTATTATATATTTGTTGGTAACAATCAAGCATATCCACTTTGGCGAAGAAAAATATTTTGGTTATTGAAGATAACCATGCAATTTTAGATGTTATTACCTTGATATTAGAGAGCGAGGCCTTTAATGTTGCTGGCTTAAATAAAGGTGCCAACTTTATAAATCATGTTTTAGAATTCAATCCTGATATCGTTATCATGGATATTATGTTACCTGATATTGATGGACGTATGCTGTTGAAAGAGCTTAAAGAAACCAAGGCAAGCAGCCATATTCCGGTTTTAATGATTTCTGCCCGGTATAACGCCAGTAACTATACTATTAATGATATACATGCCGATGATTTTATGGCAAAGCCATTTAACATTGATGAGCTGATGGATAAAATCTATGGATTACTAAAAAAGTAACTTTCATTCCAAACTAACCTGCTAACCAGCAAAAAATCACTATTTCTTAGTTTTTGAAGGTCCTTCTTTCGTTACATTAACTTTCTTCGCATCTTTAGCAGAAGTTACCTTGTCATCTGCACCTTTTGCTTTAGTATCTTGCGTAGCTGTAGCTTTATTCTTTTCGGCTGTTGTTTTTGAATTTTTCATAATTTTTCAGTTTTAATTAGTCTTCAGATGATACCCAGTTTATTGCTTCTTCTATTTCCTCTGGCTTAAAGCCCTTTGATGATCCCGGTGTTGCAATCGTAAAAACATCGCTAAACCACTCTACTCCTTTTTCGCTACTCACCACTGCTATTTTTTTCCATTTGGTAAAGTTTTTAAAACCTGCTTTAGCGTCTTCTAACCAGGCTCCAGCGGTAAAGTTTTTAACTTCTGTTTCTAAAACCAATAGATATCTGATTTCATTAAATCGCCTTGCCGTTCTTTCCAAACCAGGTAATAAAACAGTCTTCAGGTCATCACTAGTGACTTCGCCTGTGGCCCTTACGCCAAATACATGATCCGGTAAACCTGTAATTTCAGTTAACATATTCTTTTGGTTTTATTTTAGAACACATCCAAAGGCGCATATGTTTTGGATATCTAAAATTCTAAAAGCTGGGTTTGGTAACAAACTGTTTGATGTTCGTGGTGTTATAAACACTATTACAAAAATGAAATCAACTCATGAAAATCAATTTATTAAAATTCCCGGCCGCACTTTGTTTAGCCGCGATTTCGCTTTCCTGCTGTACGGGCAATGACAAGCAGAGCGGTACGAAAGATTCTTTGAATGCTGATACATCGGTAACGGCTGCGTTGAAACCTGCAGGTCCTGCTCCCGAATGGGGAAAGACAATAAAACCCGAAATGCAGACTGTTATAGAGAAACTGATCAGCTATGGCGATCAACCCATTGAAACCTTAGATCCTGTAGCAGCTAGAAAAAATCATACACCAGCTGATGCTGTTATGGATTTGGTTAGCGGAAATCACATCGCCGTGCCACCAGCAAAGGTTGATACCACAGGCAAAGACATTGAGGTAAGCGGCGGTAAAATTCATTTACGTATTTATACACCTAAAACCGGTAACGGTCCTTTTCCAGTTATTGTGTACTATCATGGCGGTGGCTTCGTAATGGCCAGTCCAGATGTATACAACGCCTCGGCACAGGCATTATCCGAACAGGTAAATGCAGTGGTGGTGTCGGTTGCCTATCGCCTTGCGCCAGAATATAAATTTCCAACTGCTCATCAGGATGCATTCTCAGCATATGAATGGGTAGTTAAACATGCCGCCGAGATCAAAGGTGATCCGGCTAAAATTGCGGTTGCCGGAGAAAGTGCAGGTGGTAATCTTGCTGCAAATGTATCTATTGCCGCCCGTGATAAAAATATTATGGCTCCCGTTCATCAGCTTTTGATTTACCCTATTGCCCAAGCCAATATGGATACAGAATCATATAAACTTTACGCAGATGCTAAACCTTTAAATAAAGCAATGATGACCTGGTTTACAGAAAAATATCTTACTACGATGATTGAAGCACAAAACCCGAAAATTTCCTTGGTAAACGCTAATTTGAAAAATTTACCGCCAACAACGATCATTACAGCAGAAATAGATCCTTTGCATGATGATGGAACTATGTTGGCCAATAAGCTATCGGAAGCAGGTGTTCAGGTTAACAGCCGAAACTTTGAAGGAGTAACCCATGAATTTTTCGGGATGGCATTAATTGTTCCGGAGGCAAAAGCAGCGCAGATTTATGCTGCTGATCAATTAAAAGCTACTTTTAAATAGAATCTTATTCAAATCTCCATCCTGATCAAAACTTGATATCTCTTGAAGAAATTATATTTTGATCAGGAAAGTGATTTTGTAATTTTATTAGGCTCCTTTTTTACCACTTAAACTTTGCATTAACTGATCGTAAAGATCATCACTTGTAGCTTTTTGAGGTTTCATTTTTTTAACCGTAGCCCGCTTCCCTTTGGCTTTTGCTTTAATCATTTTCAAAAGTTCGTTGCTATAATCATCTTTAAAAGCACTTAAATCAAATTTAGAAGTGTATTGCTTAATTAAAGCTAAACCAACGTCCATTTCTTTTTTTGTAATGTTTATATCCGTAACCTTATTAATCTCTCCTAAACTTCTTATTTCCTGGTTAAATCTGATTTTAGTAATGACAATAACATTATCCATCGGATGAATGACACATAAGTTCTCCGTGTTTCTCAGTACAAAACGACCCACCCCCGCTTTGCCTGATTTTTCTAAAGCTTTTAGCAGCAAAGCATAGGCTTTTCTACCCTGTTTTTCAGGTTCGGTGTAGTAAGAAGTTTCGTAATAAATGGGATTGATTTCGTTAATATCGACGAAATTTTCCAGTTCGATGATTTTCGTTTTTTCAGGCGAAGCTTCTTCAAAATCATGTTTATCTAGAATGATGTATCTATCTTTTAAAAAATATCCCTTTACAATCTTTTCGAAAGGAACTTCTTTATGTGTCTTTTCGTTTACTCTTTGATATTTGATTTTCTGTTGATCGCGTTCATCAAGCATATCGAAATCTAAATGCGTACTTTGTACGCCTGAAAAAAGTTTTACAGGAATATTTACCAATCCAAATCCAATTGAACCTTTCCAAATCGATCTCATAAGTTTTTTCTTGAGTTTCTTATTTAACAATTGGTTAAAACTTATTGTTTTGTCATTTTAATAGGGCAAACGGGCATAAATAAAAACCATTTAACTTCATATGGTGTTATCTCCATACATTAACTTATCAGGAAAACATGAAGATCGCTTATATTTCAACTTATCCACCACGCGAATGTGGTCTTGCAACATTCAATCAAAACTTAGTAAATGCTTTAAGCCTCAACGCCTCGTATGATGCTCAAAAAAGTTTTGTGGTTGCCATGAATGAGTCTGACGATTTAAACGAACATGCCTATCCGGATGAGGTTAAATTTGTAATCAGGCAGCAAACTCAACAAGATTATATCGAAGCAGCTGATTTTATTAACAATAGTGATGTAGATACCTGCATTATTGAACATGAGTTCGGGATTTTCGGTGGTAACAGCGGCGTTTTTCTATTGTCGCTTATCAATCGTTTAAAAAAACCATTCATTACCATTTTGCACACGGTTTTAAAAGAACCGAACTTTATGCAGCAAACCATTATTAAAGAAATTGCTCAAAAAACATCAAAGCTTGTGGTAATGAGTAAGAAAGCGGTATTATTTCTTACAAGCATCTATCAAATCCCGAAATCATCTATCCAGTTAATAGAACATGGTGTTCCTGATTTAGAACCATCTGTAAATAATGCTGTTGCACAAAGTGAATTATTTAAGAACAGAAAGGTCTTATTTACTTTTGGCTTAATTAGCAGGAATAAGGGCCTCGAAACCATGATTAAGGCGCTGCCTGCTATTGTGGCTAACCATCCTGAAGTTTTGTACGTTATTCTAGGAAACACTCATCCAGGTGTCGTGAAACACAATGGGGAAGAATATCGGGATAGTTTGAAAGCTTTGGCTAAGGAGCTGGGTGTAGAGGATAATATCGCTTTTGTAAATAAATTTGTTTCAGAAGGAGAATTACACCAATATCTTACTGCCTGCCATGTATACGTTACACCTTATTTAAATGAAGCTCAAATTACCAGTGGAACTTTATCATACGCTATTGGTGCTGGCGCTGCAGTAGTTTCAACTCCTTACTGGCATGCTCGAGAGTTATTAGCTGAAAAAAGAGGAAGACTGTTTGATTTCAAAAACGATGAACAGCTTTCTGATATAATCAATGAATTACTTGATGATGAGACCAAATACCTGGAGCTAAAAAGAAACGCTTATCAATATGGATTAAATTTGAGATGGCCGGCCATTGGAAACGTTTACCTGGAAGTACTTACCAAAGCGCTTAACGCGGGTGAGAAACCTCAGCGGAGTATTCCCCCGATCGTTGATGTAGAAGGCATGCCAAAATTAAATCTTAGTCACATTACTTTGCTAACTGATGATACCGGGATTATTCAGCATGCCCGTTTTGGCATTCCAAATTTAAAAGAAGGATATTGCATTGATGACAATGCCAGGGCATTAATTATGGCCTTAATGGCCTATCAGCTAGATAAAAATCAAAAAGCACTTAAGCTGATCCCGGTTTATTTAAGCTTTATTCAATACATGCAGTTGGAAGATGGAAATTTCAGGAATTTTTTAAGCTTTAACAGAAATTATTTAGATGAGGTAGGTTCAGAAGATTCATTTGGAAGAACAATCTGGGCATTGGGTTATTTAATTTCTGCAGCGCCAAATAATTCATACCGAGAATTTGGCAGGGAGCTTTTCTCTCATTCCGTATCTCATTTCAAAGATTTGAAATACATCAGAGGGAAGGCTAATACCATTATAGGCATTGCGCATTACCTAACTATGCATCCAGGAGATGAGCTGTTAATAGCTGAAATTAACCAACTTGCCGGATCAATTTTAAACGCCTATAAAATGCACCAGGATGAAAACTGGCATTGGTTTGAAGATATTTTGACTTACGATAATGCCATCCTTCCTTTAGCACTGTTGCATCATTATGAAGTGACCGGTAGCCCTGAATCTTATCAAATTGCGATGGAAAGCATTGCATTTCTGAATAGCTTCTCTTTTGAAAATGGCTATTTAAACCCAGTAGGCAATGATGGCTGGATGAAAAAGCATGGCAAAAATCCAATTTACGATCAGCAGGCCATCGAAACTATGGCAATGGTTTTACTCTATGCAAAAACTTATGAAATTACCAACGATGGAAAATATCTAAACCTGATGCAACTGAGTTATGAGTGGTTTTTAGGTAAAAATAGTTTGCATATCCCTTTGTATGATTTTGAAACCCACGGCTGTGCGGATGGATTGCAGTTTAACAGTGTAAACCGAAACCAGGGCGCTGAAAGTACACTGGCTTATTTTATATCTCACCTGACAGTTATAAAGTCGGCTGAAGCGGAATACCAAACACTAGCTTCTCCATTGGTTGAGGATAAAAAATCGGTGTAATTATATTTAATTTTATCTATTTTTTGGTGGAAGCATCAAATCATTTAGTTATAATGGTCATAGAATGAGGTTTGTTAATTCACAAATTTTACAAGATCAAGTGATATGCAAAAAGAGCTGATCTCAGATGAAGGAGAATCAGCTCTTTTGATTTGAAGCTTTTTTTATTTTTTGATAGCGCTACTGAACGACTTACACCATGCAATTACTAAAATATAAAGCTGGTGTTGTCACCAAATTTTAACGCCATAGAAACCGAACATTAGCATCATGTTTTCTCTATTTTTTTGTGTCACCACGAAAAGATTTAAATCATACTATTAACAAAAAAAGGTCGGTGATGGCACCAACCTTTAATACTAAATACACCAAATATTTAAGGTATATATGATTGCTGGAAAAAACCATCTTTAGCGCATAATACTAATTTTTTTATCTGCTTATTCCTGATGGTTTTCAATCAGTCTATTCAATAACAATTCTAAATTTACCGTAGCAAATGAGGAACTATAATCAGATAATCCGTATGGGATAATCAACTCACCGTTACTGATAATAGAGCCACACGAATACACTACATTCGGAACATAGCCTTCACGTTCATCCGTATTGGGGATAATTAATGGTTCTTTAAGATGACCTATTTCTTTACTTGGATCATCAAGGTCAAGTAAAACAACACCAATACAATACCTTCTCATCGGTCCAACGCCATGCGTGATGACCAGCCAGCCCTTGTCTGTTTCAATAGGAGAACCACAATTCCCAATCTGTACAAGTTCCCAATCGTACCTCGGCTGCTTTAATAATATCGGGTTTTCCCAAACATTCACTTTATCAGAAAACATGATGTAATTATTCCAGCCATCTATCCTGCTCATCATCACATATTTTCCATTAATTTTCCTTGGGAATAAAGCCAGGTTTTTGTTTTGCGCACCATCACCATATAACGGTATCACTTTAAATTCATAAAAATCTTCAGTTTGCACAAGTTTTGGAATGATCAGCGAGCCATCAAAAGCCGTGTAAGTGGCATAATAAACTACTTTGCCATCATCCTTTAAAAACTGCACAAAACGGGCATCTTCAATTCCCTTTCTTTCAAATTCGGAAATAGGAAATATTACCCGATCGGAAATATCAGTATCTTTAGAAAAACTAATGGTATGGTAAGTATCGGATAACCACAAAACTTTATCGTACTCAATTAACTTTGTAGGATTATCCTTATAAACACTCTTCGAATCTTTTATGATGTTACTCAGGCTTGTATATTCAAATTTATCATCAAGTTTAGCCTCAATTTCTTCTAAAACTGCCGGATCAATTTGTGCATAAGCTGCCTTTTTAAGAAATAATTTTTTAACATAGATGGCATTCTTGACCACTTCAGCCTCATCTACATAATCACCTACAGGCAAAACCTGTATATTGTTATTTTTATCGATAAGCGCCCTTCTGAATACAATTGAAGAGATATGCCCCTCTCCAACAGCTCTAAAACTGATGATCACTCGTTTTTCACCTTCTACCAGATCTGTTTGATCAGGATCATCTACTATACTCGGGTTAAAAAAAGCAGCTGATTCTATAGAATATTCATGCGTAAAATAAGCACCAATTAATAGCCTGGTATATTGATCTAAATCATCTAAATCTGTACCGAGAATATCAAATTGCTTTTTGAGTTTTTTACAATGACGGTTTAAAATTTTAGTAATGTTGCGGTGGCGTTTTGAATACTCTTGAAGTATAGGAGAAATAAGGCCGAAAACTTTCTCATCAGAGAATTCCAAAACCTTTTTTATTACCTCAAGAGCCCGCACCTCTCCGTTGAAAAAAAAACGGGCAATAACGCGTTTGGTGTCCGGATTTACCTTAACCGGTTTTCGTTCTATATAAAGTCTCATTAGCTGGCATTTTGGTTTAAATTCAAAAAAAATTGAACAGTATATAAACTAATTTAATGGCTTAATTGTTTCTATTTTTTTATAAGGTTTACCGATTATAATTAACTTTATCAGATTCCTATTTATCCTATAAAATGAGTTATGACAGAAAGTATTGAGCAGCTATATGAACATGAACGATTGGTGAAACTTTCTTATTATGAAATTTTAGATACTCCCGCCGAAAAAGCTTTTGATCAGATCAGTCTATTGGCTACTGATATTTTTGATGTTGCAAATGCAGGAATTTGTTTTGTTGATGATGATCGGATTTTTGTCAAATCGCAAATTGGCAATCAATTGTCATTGACCCATCAGGATTTTAGTCTCTTTTTAAATCATGATATAAAAGTTTTTATGCCCGAAGAGCTAGCAAAAATAAAAATAACTGAATCTTTTTTAGTTACTGCTCCGCTAAAATCGGCAGATGGCTTTGTGATAGGTTTTTTATATGCTAGTGGAAATGTTGATCATCCTGGGGATGTCAAATCCAAAAATATGCTGGCAAAGATAGCTGAAATTGTTATGGATAAGCTGGAGACCAGAATAGCGATCAGGAAAACATTAACCGCTCAGGATGACCGGTTACATGTATTGATTCATGATCTGAAAAATCCAATGACGACCATATCACTTCAATCAGAACTTGTAAGCAGAATGCCTAATGTTGAAGAGAAAGTTTCGAACATTGCCGGGAAAATAAATCTTCAGTCAAAAAGAATGGTCGAAAATTTAAACGAGATATTAAGTTCGGCAAAGAAGATCAATGGCACATTTAAACCGCAAAAACTTAAAGTTGATTTACGATCTATACTTCTTACCGCCATTACCAGGTTAAATAAACAAGCCGCCGCAAAAAATCAAACATTCGAGATCAACATTCATGAGGAAATATCCGTTTTTGGTGATCCGGATAAACTGGAAGAATTATTTTATCAACTTGTACATAACGGACTTAAATTCTCTCATCCCAATACAACTTTATATTTTTCACATCAGTTGATTGATAACTTCATCACTATTGCGATAAAAGATGAAGGAGTTGGATTAACTGAAAATGATCTGGATGATTTATTTATTAAATTTGCGCCATTAAGTGCAGTGGCAACAGCGCATGAAAACACAAATGGTTTGGGTTTAACTCTTGCAAAAATGTTTATTGACATGCATAAGGGGAAGCTGTGGGCAAAAAGCGGAGGTAAAAACAAAGGCACTACCTTTTTCGTACAGCTGCCTATTAAATAATTAGCCGAGCAAAGAGGCCAGTTCCATTTCTTCCAGTAAAATTCGCTTAGAAACACCAGTTTGATGAAAAGACCATTTTATTAGTCGGATAATGCCATCTTGAATTTCTATACCTGTAATGTCCCCATCGCTGAAGCAACAACAGCCCGTATTGAAATATCCGGGTTTGTAAGTTTTAAATTCGGGAACTAAATCTCCCTTTTTAACTCTTTTTTTAAGTTCGGTGTTTAAAGTTTCTATTTCAGTTTGATTATCAGCTGATGTTGCTTTTTTTAACTTTAAATAAATCCTTTCCAAATGAGTTAATGAAGCAAAAACAGGCTGGTGTGTATGTCCGGTAATTAAAACAGTATCTTTTTGGTCAGCCTGCCAGTTATACATCATGGTGTTATGTGCTGTTTTTAGCTGACTATCATAAGCCGGTGTATTTAGGTTTATTCTTAAATAAGATTGTAAAGGTGCCCATATAGTACTTACAAACCATTTACTGAGCCAATTTCCATCACTCTGCAAATCACCCTGGTGGCCATGAGTTAAAAAGATATTTAATACTTTTTCATTCACATCTTGTTTTAAAAGAGCGCCTTCATAAATTGGAATTTTTTTACCATAAATGCGTTGCAGATTAAAACCTGCCAATGGATCATTGTCCCAATATAAATCGTGATTTCCGAATATCTTGGTGAATTTTCCCGCTTCTATAAATTTTTTTTCTGCATCGAAGGTAGCTTTATTATGTCTGATCACCGTTTCCAGCAGATTCTCCCAAAGCTCTTCGCTATCACCAAGATTGATATAGTGAAAATTTTGGTCGTGATAGTATGCCAAAGCGGCTAAATAATTCCTTTCTGCTAAAGAGAAATCGTCAGAATAATCTCTACCACCTTTATGTAGGTCTGAGAGGATGATAAACTGATCTGAAGGTAAAATTTCAATCACGGGTCCTCGCTTACTTGTACCTTGCAGTATCGTTTGATAGAGTTTGTTCAGTGCTTCATGAATGCGCTGTTGATTGGGGCGGGAACCAAACCTGTTAGATAGTTTGATTATTAGGTTACCAAACAATTGCTGCAAAACTTTCCTCATCGTTTCTGATTACAAAAAATAGCTAGGCATCTTCTCCGTTCCAAACATCATCATCGGCATGGCTTATTTCATCATGGCTGGAAGATTTCGATTTAAATTCATCATGATGAAAATTTCTTTCGGGATTTTCCGGCAATAGATCATTTTTATTGGGAGATATTTTGCGTAAATGCTCCGGCTTTTTTACTTCAGGCAGGTCATCGTGTATAACCGAAGGTTTTAGGATTACTTTTTCTGGGGTTGATTTATTTTCCATGAGATAGGCAAATCAAATTTCAAGCCATAAAAAGGTTATATCATTATTTGATGCTTTAGTTAACATACTCAATTCCGCTATAATCTAGGCAAAAATTTAGCAATGCAAATCATCTGTAATGATATAACCTATGAATTATTTCAAAAATTAGTAGTTTCCGGTTACCCCTACTTCCAATCCACGCAATTCAGCTAATCCTCTTAAACGACCAATAGCAGAATAACCCGGATTAGTTTCCTTTGCTAAATCATCAAGCATTTGATGCCCGTGATCCGGACGGAAAGGAATAGCAACATCACGCTTTGCATTTTCTTCAGAAAGTGCTTTCATAATGTGGTACATATTCACGTCGCCACCTAAGTGATCAGCTTCGTAGAAACTCCCGTCTTCATCTTTGGTTACGTTACGTAAATGTGCAAAATAAACACGCTCTTTAACCACATTAAAAATCTCCAGTGCATCATTTTTCATACCCGCTCCTAGTGAACCTGTACAGAAACAAACGCCATTAAATTCCTGGTTTACTTCCTCAATAATGTACTTAAAATCTTCTAAAGTACTGGCGATACGTGGCAACCCTAAAATCGGGTATGGCGGATCATCTGGGTGGATGGTCATTTTAATGCCCTCTTCCGTACACACCTCTGCTATTGAAGAAAGAAAAAACTTTAAATTTTCCTTTAAGCCTTGCGTTCCGATTGCAGCATATTCGTTGATGCTGGCCCTCAATGTTTCAAGCTCAATCTCCTTCTCATTCGGAATCCCCATAAGCACATTGATTCTTAAATCTGCCAAATCTTGTTCGCTAAGGGTAGCAAACTTATCCTCAGCACGTTTAAGGATAGATTCAGAATAATCTGATGCAGCATTTTCACGCTTTAAAATATATAAATCAAAAATAGCCAGATCAATCCAGTTGAAATATAGCGCCTTTGATCCATCTGCCATTACCAGATCCAACTGCGTACGCGTCCAATCTAAAACGGGCATAAAGTTGTAGCAAACTACTTTAATACCACATTGAGATAGGTTTCTTAACGATTGTCTGTAATTTTCAAGATAATGTTCAGCATCTGCTCTACGTGTTTTAATAGCTTCATGTACAGGTACACTTTCTACCACTGACCAAGTTAAGCCAGATGCCTCGATAATTGCTTTGCGCTCCTGTATATCTTCCAGGGGCCAAACTTCACCATGAGGAATATGGTGCAAAGCAGATACAATTCCTGTAGCGCCGGCTTGTTTAACATCTTGTAAGCTTACCGGATCAATTGGTCCGTACCAACGCCAGGTTTGTTCTAATTTTTTATATTTTGTTTCCATAATTATACTCCCGAAAATGCACCAAATCCACCATCAACTGTTAAATTTTCGCCACTCACAAACTTAGATGCATCACTTAATAAATAAACCAAAGCCCCAATTAACTCATCCGGATTTCCAAAACGTTTAAAAGGAGTTTTAGTAATAATTGCTTGTCCTCTCGCAGTTAAACTGCCATCTTCGTTGGTTAAAAGTGCCCTGTTTTGGTTGGTGATAAAAAATCCAGGTACAATACCGTTCATTCTTATTTTATCGCCATAACGGTTTGCTAGCTCAACTGACATCCATTTAGTATAGCTATCTACTGCTGTTTTGGCTAATGAATACCCTAATACCCGGGTTACTGCCTGTGTTGCAGACACTGAAGATATATTCACAATACTGCCACCGTTTTTTGCTATTTCTTTACCGAAAATCTGCGTAGGTACAATGGTTCCAAACAAATTCAGATCAAAAGCCTGTTTTAAAGCTCCGATGTTCAAATCAAAAACATCACTTCCCGGCTGAACCACGGCTTCAGCAATATTTCCACCAGCACCATTTACCAATGCGTCAATACGCCCGTAGGTAGATAAGATTTTATCTTTTGCTTCAATTAAATTTTGTTCGTTAAGTACATCAGCAATGATATAAATGGCTTTCCCGCCTGCCTGTTCCACCTCGCTTACCCTCAATTTTGCGGCGTCTTCATTTCTGCCAATTAATACCAATGTTGCTTCTGCAGCATTTAATCCTTTAATAAAAGCCTCTCCTAAAACACCTGTAGCACCTGTTACAACTACTATTTTATCTTTTAAAGAGAAAAGACTTTTCACTTCGTTTGTCATCCTTTTTATTGTATTTGGTTATTTTTTCACTTCTTTATTAAATGTCTATTTATACTTTTCCTGCATTTCATTGTAGAAATTTTTCAATACAAAATAGGCTTTCTTCTTTTGACCTGTTTCTGAAATCAGCCCTTTTCTGTTCCAAAAATTCTGATAAACAGGATGTTGCCTGCGGGGCGAACGAAAATCAGTCAGTATCCATGGGATGGTACCACGTAAAGCTTTAATTTTAGTCAACATATTTAGTTGATTTTTATAAAGCGATTCCTGGTATTCTTCGCTCCACCGTGTATTTTCATCAGCGTGAAATCCACCTAGGGCATCACCACCAAATTCTGTCACCACAACAGGCTTATTATATTTTATACTGAAATCGTATTTTGCCATTTCTCCGGGCAAACCTCCCCAATACCAACCTACGTATTCATTAAAGCTTACCAGGTCAATTTTTTCACCAAGCGGATCATTTAGTACAATGGTATTTCCGTCACGGTGTACCTCAAGGGCGGCGGCTACCAAACGTGTATCATCTAAGTTTCTGGCTGTTTCAATTAAATTGCTCATAAAACTTAAACGGGCATCGCTGAGCGGGGTTTCATTACCCACAGACCAAACGACAACACTCGCCCTGTTTTTATCGCGGTTAATTAAATCTGTTAATTGTTGCTTCGCATTTGCGTAAGTAGCAGGATTTGCCCAGCTGATGGTCCAGTAAACTGGTACTTCTGCCCAAACCATTAATCCCATTTCATCGGCCAAACGTAACATTTCTTCATTATGTGGATAGTGTGCAAGGCGAACATAGTTGCAGTTCATATCCTTTGCCCATTGCAACATCATTCGCATATCCGCACTAGAGCGTAATCTTCCTTTAATCAGCGGATTTTCATCGTGTAAAGAAATTCCTCTTAAAAAAACAGATTTATTGTTCAATAAGATACTATCTCCACGGGTTTCAATGGTACGAAAGCCTATTTTATCGTCAATACTTTCCTTATCAGACTTGATATTAACGGCATAAAGCTTAGGACTTTCAGGCGACCACATACTTAAATTATTCCAGGTAAACTCATCAGTAACCTTTCCTTCGCTATCCGTTTTATATTTCTTATCCAGTTTCAGTTCAGGTATAGTTAGCGATATTTCCTGCCCTGCTGTCGCATCAGCGAGTTTTAAAGAAAATCCGATTAAATTATTGTTTCCCTTAATGAGCTGCAGTTTGTAATCGCTGATGAAGTGATCGGGAAATTCTGCCAGATAAACATCACGGGTAATCCCTCCGTAATTCCACCAGTCGGTATTTACAGTAGGCACTTCATCCGCATTGCGGGTATTATCAACCTTTACAACTAAGGAATTACTACCCGGTTTTAGCTTACCTGATACATCAAATTGAAATGGCGTAAAACCACCTTTATGAATGCCCAGTTTTTTGCCGTTTAAATAAACATGAGCTTCATAATTAACAGCACCGAAGTAGATATAGTATTTCTTACCCTTTTCCGGTTTAGCATCAAATTTGCGGCGAAGCCAAACGGTTCCTTCATATAATTCCAGTTTTTCTGACTGAGAGTTCCAGTCGCCGGGAACATTCATTTGTGATGAATTATTAAAGTTGTATTCAATTAATTCTGATTTATCGGTTTGTTCCCGATCATCGAAAAAACCCCCTGCACCCGATTTAGATTGATCGAAAGGTTGATGGCGGTAATCATAATAGCCATTTTCATAGGGATCTACAATGTAATTCCATTTACCGTTAAGACTCTGGATATTTCTGCCTTGTATATTTTGAATAGCCATAACCTGAGCCAAACATACTGAAGGAAAGAGCGATACGAAGATTAAGAAAAACAGATACGTTGATTTTTGCATAATTGATGTTTTAATGAACTGATCTTTTCAAAACTAGCAATTAATTAATGGATGATAAGGCCAACAAAGCACTAAACTTAGATTGAGCTATGTAACAATTCGTTTTCAATGGTTTATATTTGGTATGTACTGTTAAATCAACTCGCCAGCGGATTACATTCCAGCTTTGGGTTGCCCTAAATTAGTAAACAAAGTTTTAGAAAGCCTCTTTAAATAGTTTAAAACAGCATATTTTTGTGTAGCACGCATTTCAAACGTTTGAAATAATATAAAAAAAATGTTTATCTATGCGTATAGATTGGAAATGATGAAGCAAATTAAACCGGTAACACTTAAACTTTTGGCTGAAAAGCTAAAAATGTCAGTTTCAACCGTATCAAAAGCTTTAAATAATTATCCAACCATCAATGAGTACACTAAAAAGCGTGTACAGGAAATGGCAATAGAACTGCATTTCACTCCCAATAAATCAGCCATAAGCTTACAGGAGCGCAAATCGAGAATTATCGGTGTAATATTACCCAGTTTACTCGATCAATATTTTACCAGGAGTATTTATGGCATTGAGCAACTTGCTACAGCCAATGGCTATAATGTGATCATCAGCCAAACCCACGACGACTTAAATAAGGAAATAGAATCGGCTAACCGGCTTTTAAAAAGCCGCGTTGATGGTCTGATTGTAGCAACATCCAAAAATACTCAGAATTTTGACCACCTTCATCAATTCGAAAATCTAGGCATCCCAGTGGTATACTACGCCAGGAACCCGAGTTTTAATTTAAACAGTCATAAGGTATTAGGAAATAATTTTCAGGGATGCTATCAGGCAACTAAGTTTTTAATTGACCGCGGGAACAGGAGGATTGCTTACCTCGGCGGGCCGAAAATGATTAATTTTACACATGATCGTTTTAATGGCTATATCAACGCATTAAAAGACCATGGTATTTCGTTTTCACCTGGTTTGGTGGCTTATACTGATTTTGACCGGGACAGTACAATAGAAGCAATCAAGCAGTTATTCTCTGTTAAGGATAATCAGGCTACTGCGTTGGTGGCGTTTAAAGAACCTGTGCTGTTTGATGCGATGAAATATTTAAAATTAACAGCAGCCGCTCAATTTGAAAATATTGAATTTGTTGGCTTCGGAAATAATGCTTTTATTAGCTATCTAGACCATCCGCCTATTGCTTCAATAGAGGAAAACCCTGAGTTAGTTGGCGAAACAGCTATCAAACTTTTACTCCAGCTTATTAATCAGGAGATTGAAACCGAACCCTATCAAAAGTTAATGGTGGATTGTAAGCTTGTTATACACTAACTTAATGAAATCGATTTTTGATTAATTTCTCTGTGTTTCTCCCGGTATAAGAAAGCAGCAACAATGATTAAACCTGCAATCCCTTCAAAAGCTACTACAATCTGGGTACCAAAAACATGTGCAAAATAACCCATTAATAAACTCCCGACAGGTAATACGCCCTGGTAGGCCATAATATAATAACTCAAGGTTCTCCCCCTCATGCTATCTTCGGCATGCGTTTGTAAATAGGTATTAATGGAAGAATTTTGTGCCATCAGTCCCAGAGCAGCTAAACCAGTACATATTAAAGCTAGTATTAAAGATGGAGCCATTGCTAGCGCTACGACTGACGCAGATAATAAAATGCCCGAGAAAATTACAATCTTTTGTAAGTTTTGATTTACCTTTAAGGTAGCCATGTAGATGGCGCCGAAGAAAGCACCAAATCCAGCTGCACTCTCAAACCAGCCAAATGTTGTTGCATCACCATTAAAAATATCCTTTGCAAAAACCGGAAGCAAAGTAGTAAAAGGAATCACTAATAGGCTTGAGCCAGCCATCATCAATATCATTGAGGCCAAATCTGGTGAAGACCTTAGGTAATCATATCCTTTTTTAAGGTCGATCCAGATATTTTCTTTCGATTTTACCTGGGCAGTGAGTTTGAGTTTCATCATCACCATACAAGCCAAAACCGCTATAAAGCTAACAAAGTTGATCAAAAAACAAATGTCCTCTCCTAAAGTACTTAAAATTACTCCAGCCAAAGCAGGACCAATTAACCTGGCAGCATTAAACATAGATGAATTTAAGGCTATTGCATTTGGCAAATCTTCTTTATCATCAATTAAATTAACCATCAGAGATTGCCTAGCCGTTACATCAAAAGCATTTACTAATCCCTGAACTAATGACAGGGCTGCAATCCAGAACATGTCGTAAACCTTAAACCAGATCATGATGGCTAATGCACCGGCCTGAAGCATTAGAATTACCTGTGTGATGATCAGGATTTTGTATTTATTATGACGATCTACATAACTCCCTGCATAAGGTGCTAGAATTAAAGATGGAATTAAACTCAAAAATGTAATCAGGCCCAATAGAAATGCAGAACCTGTTAAACGATAAACTAACCAGCTGACAGCCACCCTCTGCATCCAGGTGCCAATAAGTGAAATGGCTTGTCCGGTGAAAAATAACCTGTAATTGTAATGTCTTAATGAACGAAAAATACTCATGATAAATTAGTAAAGTAACTTTACAAAAGTAATCTTTTTATTTGAAACCTCATGAATGCGTAAGTAAGAAATATATCATATCAGTATCAAAAATTAAGTACAATATTAGTTTTGACTTCATTTTATATAAAATTTTAACATTAACTTTGTAAAGTTATTTTACATATATGCCTAGTCAAACCCAAGATATCGCTGCCAAATTAAGAAGTACAGTTACCCGCTTAACCAGGCAATTAAGAAAGCAAAACGTTAGTTCTGAATTTAGCAATGCAGAATTGCTGACTATGTCTTTACTTGAACAACATGGCAAAATGCTTTCTACGGAATTAGCCGATATGGAACGCGTATCTAAACAGGCGATTTCGCAGATCATCAATCGTTTATTTGAGGCCAAATGTGTTGAACGCTTTCCCAGTGATGATGACAAGCGGAAAATATATATAGGACTAACCAAGCTTGGTGAAAAACACATTATTGCCAGCCGGAAAATTAAAGAAGAGTGGCTGGTGAAAACCATGGAAGAAATATTTTCTTCTGAAGAAATTAACCTAATACAAGCGTTTTTACCTTTACTTACCAGATTGGTAGAGTACAATGGAGTAAGGATATAATACTTGTTCTTTTTATTTCTCGTAACTTGCAAGCCGAAAATGGGACTATATTTCACATCAATCAATTCAGGAAGTAATGGCAATTGTTATTACGTGGGTAATCGTGATGAAGCGGTGCTGGTGGATGTGGGACTAAATTGCAAGGAAGTCGAAAAAAGAATGGCTCGTTTAGGTTTATCCCCATCCAAATTAAAGGCTATTTTTATTTCGCATGAACATAGCGACCATATTAAAGGTTTATCGGTATTGGCCAGGAAATTTAACCTGCCAGTTTACATCAGCAACCATACTTATAAAAGCAGTAAATTATCTTTAAATAATGATCTTGTTTTTCCGGTTAGTCATTTACAGCAAATACAAATTGGCAAACTAATTATTCATGCCTTTTCTAAATTTCATGACGCAGCTGATCCTTACAGCTTTACCATAGAATATAATGAAACCAAAGTTGGTGTTTTTACGGATATAGGCGCTATATGCGACAGGTTGATTACGCAGTTTAAATCCTGCCATGCTGCGTTTTTAGAGGCAAATTATTGTTCGCAAATGTTATCAAACGGAAATTATCCCTATTTCCTTAAGCGCAGAATAACGAGCGGGCATGGTCATTTAAGCAATACACAGGCATTGGATTTATTCCAAAACCATAAATCACCTTATATGACGCATCTATTACTGAGTCACTTATCTAAAGACAACAATGACCCAGAATTGGTAGAGCGACTCTTCAAAGCAGTAGCTGGAGAAACGTTTATTGGCATTGCCTCACGTGATCAGGAAACTGAAGTGTATTATGTTAATCAAAGCATGATTGTCAAGCCTGGCTATCAGTTCAACCCGGCACAGTATGTGCCTGACCAATTAAATTTATTTGGTTAGATTCTATCCTAGAGAAAATGTTATTTATTTAAAACTTTTTATTCATGTATTGGTTAACTATCTACTTCATAAATAGTTTGTTTGGTTTATTTAGGGCTTAAGTAATTAAGCCCTTTCTTATTTCAGTGGATTTTCAGCATGGTTTAGATTTTTAAATTCTAAATTTTAATTTACATTTGAGTCAAATCTCCCCCTATTGTTTTTCTTAAACTTTAACAAAAAAAAACATGGAGACGAGTAAATTCTCAAAATTCAGTGCCGAATTTCTTGGCACCTTAGTATTGGTTTTAATGGGTTGTGGCAGTGCCGCTATAGCTGGAGCAGACGGAACAACCGGAGTTGGCTTATTAGGCATATCTTTTGCCTTTGGTTTGTCAGTTGTGGCTATGGCTTATGCAATCGGGCATATTTCTGGTTGTCACATCAATCCTGCCATTTCAATAGGGATGGTTTTAGCAGGCAGAATGAAAGCAAGCGAAGCTGCTTATTATATTCTTGCGCAAATTTTGGGTGCTATTGCAGGCGCAGGTCTACTTTATGTTATTGTAAGCAATCAAGCCGCTTTCGAAATGAAAGAATGGGCTTTAGGATCAAATGGCTGGGGAAAAGGATATTTAGCAGAATATAATTCAACTGCTGCATTTGTTGCTGAAGCCGTTTTTACTTTTATTTTCCTGCTGGTAATATTTGGTTCTACTTCAACTAAAAATATTAACGGGGGCTTTGCTGGTTTAGCCATTGGGCTTTCTCTTGTCTTAATTCACATCGTAGGGATTAAAATTACCGGTGTATCGGTAAATCCTGCTCGCAGTATTGGTCCGGCGATATTGGCAGGCGGCGAAGCATTAAAGCAAGTTTGGTTATTTATAGCAGCGCCAATTGTGGGTGCGGTGCTGAGTGCAATAGTATGGAGAGCAGTTTTAGAAAAAAACTAAACGCTTAATTATAGGTATAGGGTTTAAGCTCAGCGATAACCCTATACCTATATATTTTATAAATTTTTAACAATTGCCTCATCCATAGGCTTTGTTTTAGAACGAAAACGGTGAACCAGCTGGCCTTTCTCATTTATTAAGAACTTCTCAAAGTTCCATTTAATGTCACCCTGCTCTTCCGTATTTGTTTGTGTGGTTAAATACTTAAACAACGGATTGATATCGTCTCCTTTAACACTTGTTTTCTCTGCCATTAAAAATGATACATTGTATTTACCTGTACAAAACTCTTTAATTTCAGCATTTGTAGAAAACTCTTGTCCACCAAAGTTGCCAGCAGGAAAACCGATTAGAACAACCTTTTTGCCATAAGTTTTCTGCAGTTTTTCTAAATCTTCATATTGCGGGGTAAAACCACATTTAGAAGCAGTATTAACTATTAAAATTTTCTTTCCCTTAAATTTAGAAAGCTTAACTTCTTTTCCATCGATGGTTTTGAAGCTGAAATCGTAAACATTTTTGGGCGGCGAAGGCATCAAAAAGTTTAGTAGAATTAAGATTGTGCTAATCATTATGTTTTATTTTATAAACGAATATAAGTACAATTAGTGTTTGTGTGGAGGATTTTGTAGAAATAATCAATTGTTATAGCCAGAGGTTTTAGGCTTGGTTGTATTTTATTAATCCACAGGAATGATCAATGAATTAGTTGGTGCTTCAGCTCAACGTAATTATATTATATCAAGCAAAAGATGATCATGATCAGAACTGGTAATACCCCAGATTCTACAAATCCAGCATTGGCAGTTCCTGCCTATAATAGCACTATTTGTAAAAAAGATTATCATAGTAATTAACCAGCTGTTCTTCCTTTAATATTGATTGATTTTCTTTTTCCCGCCATTAACGGAACGGCGAAGCAACAAAGTTAAGGCATCCGGAAATTTGTATAAAATTCTACCAGATCAGCCGCTTATATTCCTTTTGTACACTATACTAAAACCCGCATTCCTATCTGCAGCCTACTATCCGGCCTGGGATATAAGGAAGGAGAAAATGTTAAAGCTTTTGTACAATCTTTCATACTCCATTACCCAAGGCATCATGTATTCTGCAATTCTTCATCGCAGCTTGTGATGCCGCTCTTGAAGCTTTGACGAATTTATCCGACATTAGATCCCAGCCTTGATTTTTGTTTCTTTTCATCAAGGAAACGAAATAGGCTGCCGCCGATGAGGCATAAGAAAATAAATAGTATGATCTTTCGACTACGTTCGCGATAGCAAATGGAGGGGATTGCTTCGGCTCGCTCGCTCCCAGCCTCGCAATGACGACGAACGGAAGAAGTTGTGGCGTCGTCTCCATATAGCCCCCCCTTGCTATTTGGCCTGGTTATCCGGCCTGGGATATAAGGAAGGAGAAAACGTTAAAGCTTTTGCACAATCTTTCATACTCCATTACCCAAGGCATCATGTATTCTGCAATTCTTCATCGCAGCTTGTGATGCCGCTCTTGAAGCTTTGACGAATTTATCCGACATTAGATCCCAGCCTTGATTTTTGTTTCTTTTCATCAGGGAAACGAAATAGGCTGCCGCCGATGAGGCATAAGAAAAATAAATAGTATGATCTTTCGACTACGTTCGCGATAGCAAATGGAGGGGATTGCTTCGGCTCGCTCCCTCCCAGCCTCGCAATGACGACGAACGGAAGAAGTTGTGGCGTCGTCTCCATATAGCCCCCCTTGCTATCTGGCCTGGTTATCCGGCCTGGGATATGATGGAAGGAGAAAACGTTAAAGCTTTTACACAATCTTTCATACTCCACTACCCAAGGCATCATGTATTCTGCAATCCTTCATCGCAGCTTGTGATGGTGCTCTTGAAGCTTTGACGAATTTATCCGACATCAGATCCCAGCCTTGATCTTTGTTTCTTTTCATCAGGGAAAAGAAAGGCATAATGATCAAGGTTGAACTTTACCGAAATTCAATGGCCCCTGCCTTGATATAGCTGTCGATAATCGCCTAATTTAGTGGAACGAGTCATCGAAATTTTAAATTCGCACTAAAAATAATCTATCCATTTTGCAATTAGCGGCGCTGCCTCAGCAGGCAGATATTGCGTAAATAAATCAACTTTCTTCACGAATGCTAAGATAAGGATTTGCTAAAATATTTTAACCATATAAGATATATAAGAACATAGGAAACAAAGCGTTTCGATCCGCTCAGGTGGCTTTATCCACAAGACCTGGCACAAAGAAAATACACACAAAACCCTTTTATAAATAATAGCTATAAATATGTAATTGAATAAAAAAAATGTATTAAATTCTGTTCATGTTTGGATTTATCCTTTAATTATAGCTTTATTTGCACAAAAACGTATTTCATGGCCAAAAATTTATTAATCGTAGAGTCACCCGCAAAAGCTAAAACCATTGAAGGCTATTTAGGCAAAGATTTCCTTGTGAAATCGAGCTATGGCCATATTCGGGATTTGGCTAAAGGCGATATGGCGATTGATACAGCAAATGATTTTGCGCAGAAATATGAAGTTCCGGCTGATAAAAAGGCCCTTGTAGCAGAACTAAAAAAACTTGCAAAGGATGCCGAAATGGTCTGGCTAGCATCCGATGAGGACCGTGAGGGAGAAGCCATTTCCTGGCACTTATTTGAAACTTTGGGCCTAAAGGAAGAGAAGACAAAACGGATTGTTTTTCATGAAATTACTAAGCCAGCTATTTTAAAGGCTATTGAAAGTCCGCGTACCATAGATTATAATTTAGTGAATGCCCAGCAAGCTCGCCGCGTTCTTGATCGCCTGGTAGGTTTCGAACTTTCTCCGGTTTTATGGAAAAAGGTTAAACCTTCGCTTTCTGCGGGTCGCGTTCAATCGGTAGCCGTTCGCTTAATTGTAGAACGAGAGAGAGAAGTTCAAAACTTCAATGCCGCCGCTGCATATAAAATTACTGCTCAATTTTCTACCGGCAAAGGAAAAGAAATTGTTAAAGCAGAATTGCCTCACCGTTTTGAAAATGAAGCTGATGCAGAAAAATATCTTCAGGATTGCGTTAAGGCGACATTTGATATCACGAGTTTAGAAACGAAACCAGCTAAACGTAATCCGGCTGCGCCATTTACAACATCAACCTTACAGCAGGAAGCCTCAAGAAAATTAGGTTTTTCTGTAGCGAGAACCATGCAGGTTGCCCAGCGGTTATATGAAGCGGGAAAGATTACTTATATGAGAACGGATTCAGTAAATCTATCTGAAACCGCAATCAACGCTGCTGCTGCTGAAATTAAATCAGCATATGGAGAGCAATACCACCAGACTAGGGTTTACAAAACAAAATCTGCAGGTGCACAGGAAGCTCACGAGGCTATCCGTCCTACTTATTTTGACCGGCATACCGTTGATGGTGATATATCTGAAAAACGTTTATATGATTTAATCTGGAAACGTTCCATCGCCTCTCAAATGAGCGAAGCATTATTTGAAAAAACAACCGCCCAAATTACGGCTTCTACCAGAAAGGAACATTTAGTTGCCGAAGGGGAAGTGTTAAAATTTGATGGATTCTTAAAAGTTTATTTAGAATCAACCGATGATGAAGAAGGCGAAGAAAAAGAGGGCGGGTCTATTTTGCCTCCTTTAGCAAAGGGGCAAGAATTATTTTTAAAAGAAATGCAAGCTACTGAGCGTTATTCTCGTCCGCCGGCAAGATATACGGAAGCTAGTCTGGTAAAAAAACTAGAAGAATTAGGCATTGGCCGTCCTTCTACTTATGCTCCAACCATTTCTACGGTTCAAAACCGCGGTTATGTAGTTAAAGAGGACCGCGACGGAAAACAACGAAAATACACGGCTATTACTTTAGCTGATGGTCAAGTAACGAAAGATTTAAAATCTGAAAATACCGGCGCCGAAAAACAGAAACTCTTCCCTACGGATATTGGTGAAGTAGTGAATGATTTCTTAGTTGAACACTTTAAAGGTATTGTTGATTTCAATTTTACCGCCAAGGTGGAAAAAGAGTTTGACGAAATTGCCCAGGGATTACAAGAGTGGACAAAAATGTTGCATTCTTTCTATAATCCGTTCCATACTGAAGTGGAAACAACATTAGAAAATGCAGAACGTGCCACTGGAGAGCGTTTGTTAGGTTTAGACCCGGCTAGTGGAAAAAATGTGTATACCAAAGTTGGTAAATTTGGTCCACTGGTTCAAATTGGGGAGCTTGATGAAGAAGAAAAACCGCGTTATGCCAGCCTAATGCGTAATCAATCGGTAGCTACCATCACCTTAGAAGACGCACTAGAATTGTTTAAGCTTCCATTTTCATTACCAGATTTTGAAGGTAAAGAAGTATTGGTAGGTGTAGGTAGATTCGGCCCCTATGTTAAGTGGGGGGAGGCATTTATTTCTTTACCTAAAAATGAAGACCCACTTTCGGTTAATTACGAAAGAGCTGTTCGAATTATCCAGGAAAAAATGGATGCCGATGCCCCTATCGCCTATTATGAAGGTTTAGGTGTTACCAAAGGAAAAGGTCGTTTCGGTCCTTTCATTAAGTGGAACGATTTATTCATTAATATCCCTGCAAAAGGATATGATTTTGATAATCTTTCTCAAGCAGATATCGATACACTGATTGGAAAGAAAGTGGAAAAAGAAGCGAATCGTTTTATTAAAGTTTGGGATGAAGAAAAAATTTCAATCGAGAATGGCCGTTGGGGACCATTTATACGCTTCGGCAAACTTATGCTGAAACTTAGAAATAATGAGGCTACAAAACAAAAATATACTGCCGAAGAATTAGCCGATGTTGATTTGGAAGTGATTAAGAAAATGATTGTAGAGCAAGTGCCAAATGCATTTGAAACAAAAAAGAAAGCGCCTGCAAAGAAAAAAGCACCAGAGGTTAAGAAAACGTCGACAAAGAAGAAGTAATTTAGAGCAAGGAACAAAGATTAAATAGCAAATATCAGGCAATTAACCTAAGCAATCTTTGTTTTTGCACTTTAATTCTATACACAACATGAAAACAGATTTACCAGAAAATACTGTGGAAGATATCGCGATTGCGGTAGTTTTGATGAGCGAAACGCCAGAAGTTAAAAACTGGACGGTTTATCTGGTTAATCTAAAAAACGTACCTATCACCAACGTACTCATCAGCTCAAAAGGCTACGGTGAAAAGGATGGAAAAATGGTTAAAACTTCAGTGTTGAGACATTTTATCGGCGATATGAATGCCAATGATTTTAAAGGAGTAGAAGCCATTGATCCTGAGGTATTCGGTTTAACAAACGAATATTGGTTGAGTTATTACATCGGATCTACCATTTACGACAAGAAATTTATCTTTTTGCCAGAAAGCATCATTGATACCAATATCATTAAAATTCCATTGGTTAATAAACCTGGGGTGATGATTAAATAAAACATTCATTAATTATTAGTTCATTGGTTTTGCTTGATAACTAATAATATGAATGCACAATAAAACAACTTATGGCACTTTAACTGCCTGACGACCAAGTAATTTCCATCCTGCTTTTTCTTTGCTCCATATTAAAAGGATATTTAATTTCACGCTTCCCGGAATATTTTTATCGTTGGTTTTCGCATTTAAGGTATGACGAACCAAAGCCGTTTTATTATGGATAACCACAGTTTGATCTGTTAAATCAATACTTACAAAATCCGAACTTCCTGATAATAGCGAGTGCATAAACTGCTGTTTATTTTCTATTTTTCCGCTGGAATGACCATAGCTTAATTGACCCAGTACCAACTTATCTAATGCTGCGCTATCAGGAGAAACCATTAAATTTTTAAGCTGAACGACAGCATCTTCCACTGTATTTTTTTGCGCAAATGTTAAACCACTGATTAAAACCAGGCTGGCTGCCATAAATAACTTCTTCATCATATTCAATTTTTTAGATTGTAAACATATCCAAATCAACACAAAAGGACAAATAAAAAAGCTTAAACCTGTAGTCAATAAATTTTGACCATACAAATAATCAACGGAAATGATCAAAAGTCATCTACAAGACAGCGGATATACATTACTACAAAAAAATCAGTTGAAAAGCAATATTTTTAATGTTGAATAGATTTTCACAAAATCTCAAATTATCAACATAGTTTATTTAGTCGAAATTTTTAATCTACCTTCAATTTTATCTAAAAAAATTACAAAGAATGGAACAACCATCTAGCTATCAATCTTCCTCCAAAAATAAATTTATTTTTATTGGCTTGCTGCTAATTTCGGTGGTAGCCTTAGGTTACGTTTTTTTTAACCGGAAGAAAAAATCCAATGAAGAAAACCAGGCCTATGCCAAATACATCGAGGCTTATACGTCTGGCACCATCTCAAAGAAAAGCTTTATTCGTCTTCACCTGGCTAATGCTGCTACAGGAATGCAAGATCTGGGCAAAGCCGATTCAAGAGATTTATTTGATTTTTCACCCTCCATTTCGGGAAAAACTTACTGGATTGATCCACAAACTGTTGAATTTCGGCCGGATGAAAATTTAAAACCAGGCAAAGAATATGAAGCCACATTCAAACTGTCGGAAGTTTCAGATACCGAAAAGGGATTGGAAGATTTCGAGTTTGAATTTAAGGTGATCACACCTGGAGTAATGCTTTCTCAAAATGGTTTAGTTTCTCAAAATAATACCTCATTGGATTACATGAAGCTAACTGGTGAAGTGGCTACTGCCGATGTGGAAGAAACTTCAAAAATTGAGAAAATAATCGACCTTGATTTTGATCAAAAGCTTAAAGTAAAGTGGCAGCATGATGCGGCAAAAAACATCTCCAAATTTACTATTGATAGTATTAAGAAAAAAAATAGCGATCAAACCTTAAAAATTAAATGGGATGGTGATCCTATCGATGCAGAACAAAAAGGTGAAGAGGAAGTTAGAATCCCAGCATTAAACAAGTTCGAGATTCTGGATATGAAGGCCATACAAGGTGAGGAAGATTATGCGTTAGTACAATTTTCTGAGCCGATTGCTGTTGGGCAGGACTTAACAGGCATGATTACGCTTGGCAGCCTGAGCGATCTGCGCTATACCATAGATGCCAGTCAGGTTAAGGTTTATGCAGCAGAAGAACTTAAAGGCAATTATACTTTAAGTGTAAATAACGGAATAGAAAACATCAATGGTAAAATATTAGCGGGGGGTAAAACTGCTAATCTGGTATTTGAAGATAAGCTTCCGGCAGTAACAATATCAGGAGGAGGAACCATTCTCCCTAATTCGGGAAAGCTTGTGCTCCCTTTCGAAGCCATAAACCTGAAAGCGGTTGATGTTACTGTGATTAAAATTTACGAAAACAATATTCCTCAGTTTTTCCAGGCCAATAGCTATAAAGACGGAAACGAATTACGCAGAGTGGCAAAGCCTATTCTTCAAAAAACGGTGAGATTGGATGAAGATAAATCGCTTAATCTGCACAAGAAGAATAGATTTACGCTTGATTTAGATAAAATGATCCGCACTGAGCCTGGTGCAATGTATCGCGTAACCATCGCCTTCAGGCGGGAGTATAACGCCTATAATTGTAAAGCAAATGCGTCTGAAGCCAGTGAAGCGGACAGCGGAGATGAGTATGGTGAGTATGATAGCTATGGCGAAAAAATTGATGAAGACGATGATTTTTGGCAACGGTACAATAACTATTATCCAACAAATTACCGGTGGAGTGACAAAGACAATCCTTGTACACCCTCATTTTATACAAACCAGCGCTGGGCTAGCCGGAATTTAATTGCTTCAAATATTGGTTTAGTAGCCAAACGTGGTAACGATAATAGTATGCTTATTGTGGCAACAGATTTATTAACTGCTAAACCTTTAAGTGGTGTAAGTTTAGAATTGATGGACTACCAGAAGCAAACTATTTTTACCACCAAAACCGATGGCGATGGTTTAGCCAGATTTGATTTAAAACGGCAACCATTTTTATTAATTGCTAAAAATGGTTCTGAACGTGGTTACCTGAAATTAGATGATGGAAGTTCTCTCCCACTCAGTCGTTTTGATGTTGGCGGTGATGTGGTTCAAAGCGGTTTAAAAGGATTTATTTACGGTGAACGCGGTGTTTGGCGACCAGGCGATAGTTTATTTGTTTCTTTTATTCTGGAAGATAAACTAAAAAAACTGCCTGCCAATTATCCGGTAACGATGGAGATTTACAATCCAAAAGGTCAGTTGTATAAACGCCTCATCAATGGAAAACCATTAAACGGGTTTTATGCTTTTAAAACGGCTACAGAAAGTACAGCGCCAACCGGAAATTGGATGGCAAAGGTTAAAGCCGGCGGCGCCACCTTTACCAAAACACTAAAAATTGAGACGGTAATGCCTAACCGTTTAAAAATTGACTTCAACGTTGGAAACAGAACCTATTTAAGCTCGGGAACATCTGCCGCTACCCTATCGGCCAAATGGTTATTTGGCTCACCTGCTCAAAATTTAAAAGCTAAAGTTGATGTAAATTTAAACACTACAGAAACTAAATTTAAAGGTTTTGAAGGTTTTAGTTTTGACAATCCAACAGTCAACTTCGAATCGCAGGTTAAAACCATTTTTGAAGGAACATTAAATGCTGCCGGAACCGCTCAGATTAATACGAACTTAAACGAAAACAATACTGCTCCGGGAGTATTAAGGGCAAACTTTACCACTAAAGTCTTTGAACCAGGCGGTAATTTCAGTATTGATAACTTTAGTATTCCTTACCATGTTTACAAAAATTATTTAGGGGTTCGTCCTGAAAAAGGGGATAAACTCAGTGGTATGTTGCTCACCGGCAAAGACCATAAAATAGAAATTGTAAATGTAAATACAGATGGGAAATTGCTAACGGGTTCTAAATCTGTTCAAATAGAATTATACAAAACGCAGTGGCGCTGGTGGTGGGAACAGGATAATCAATACACCTATGCAAACTTCACTCAAAACCAGTATAACAAATTGGTAGAAACCCATCAGGTAAGTTTAAACAATGGTAAGGGAAGCTGGAATCTTCGTGTTGATGAACCAGAATGGGGTCGTTATTTAATTCTTGTAAGAGATTTAAACGGTGGCCATGTTACCGGAAAATCTGTGTATATAGATTGGCCAGGCTGGGCGCAGCGTGAGCAGGCAGCTAATCCTACGGAAGCTTCCATGTTATCTCTCACGGCCAATAAAGAAAAATTTACTGTTGGAGAGGATATCACCTTAACAATACCTACAGGAGAAAATGGTCGTGCCTTAGTTTCTATTGAAAACGGCAGTCGGGTATTAAAAACATTTTGGATTGATACCAAAGCAGGACAAACGCAATACAAGTTTAAGGCAGAGAAAGAAATGGCACCAAATATTTTTGCTAATATTACTTTATTGCAGCCTCATGCCCAAACAGTTAACGATTTGCCTATCAGAATGTATGGTGCCATTCCAATTTCGGTAGAAGATCCCCAAACGATCCTGAAGCCGACCATTAAAATGCTGGATAAAATTAAACCAGAAACCGAAAATACCATTACCGTTGGTGAGCAAAATGGTAAAGCCATGACTTACACCATTGCTCTGGTAGATGAGGGATTGCTGGATTTAACCAGATTCAAAACACCAGATCCACACAGTGCTTTCTATGCCCGTGAAGGTTTAGGAGTTAAAACATGGGATTTGTTTGATTATGTATTAGGTGCCTGGGGCGGTAATTTAGAGCGTATTCTTAGCATTGGTGGAGATGGAAGTATCAACAAAAACCTAAATCCTGCTAAAGCCAATCGTTTCCAGGCGGTAGTAAAATACTTAGGTCCGTTTACTATTGGTAAAGGAGAAAGTAAAACCCATAAATTTAAACTGCCACAGTACATCGGTGCAGTAAGAGCAATGGTAGTAGCTGGTCAGGATGCAGCGTATGGCTTCGCTGAAAAATCTGTTCAGGTTAAAAAGCCACTAATGGTTCTGGCCACTTTACCACGGGTGATTGGGCCGGGGGAAAGCTTTACGCTACCTGTAACGGTTTTTGCTACGGAGAATAACTTAAAAAATGTTTCTGTTCAGCTTCAGGCCAGCAATTTAATTGTTCAGGGAACTAACAGGCAGCAGCTTTACTACAAACAAAGCGGCGAGCAGATGACTTATTTTGAAGTGAAAGCGCCGAATACAGTTGGTATTGCGAAAGTAAAAGTGATTGCACAAAGTGGTGCGGAAAAAACAGTTTATGATGTTGAAATGGATATTAGAAATCCGAATCCTTACATCACAAATGTGGTTTCGGCAACTGTTCAGCCACATACCAAATGGGCCGTAAATTATCAGCCTATTGGCATGGCAGGTACAAATTCCGGTTCACTTGAAGTTTCGTCTATTCCAGCCATAAACTTAGGCAAAAGGTTAGGTTACCTCATTCAATATCCGCATGGCTGCATTGAGCAAACAACATCAGGTATTTTTCCTCAGTTATACTTAGATAGATTAAGCCCGTTAAATGAGCAGCAGAAAGCTAAAACCGAAGCGAATATTAAGGCTGGTATAACCCGGATAAAAGGTTTTCAGACCACAGACGGAGGCTTATCTTACTGGCCTGGTGAAGGAAATTCTGATGATTGGGGAACTAATTATGCCGGGCACTTCCTGGTTGAGGCTCAAAACGCAGGCTATACTTTACCTGTGGGTTTATTGGATGAATTGTTACGATATCAAAAAACAAAAGCAACCAACTGGGCACCAAACAGTAATAATTTCTATGGCGGTGATTTATCTCAGGCTTATCGTTTGTACATGTTGGCTTTGGCTAAGAAACCAGAAATGGCAGCAATGAACAGATTAAAAGCTTTTGAATATCTATCAGTTGCTGCGAAGTGGCGGTTGGCGGCGGCTTATAAACTTGCCGGACAGAATAGTGTAGCGCAAGGGATGATCAATGGATTAGATACATCAATTGAGCCTTATAAACAACTTGGCGGAACATATGGTTCAGATGTTCGCGACCAGGCTATGATTTTAGAGACTTTAACCCTTCTGGGAAATAAAGGTAAAGCAGCAAGTTTGTTACAGCCTTTGGCAGCAAAACTGGGCGAAAATACCTGGTACAGTACCCAAACTACTGCTTATGGATTATTGGCAATTGCTAAATTCTGCGGTTCTAACCAGTCATCTAATAAATTGCAGTATCAATATGTGCTTGATGGGAAATCAGCTTCTGTAAATTCAAATCAATACATCAATAGTACAGCAGTTAATTTTAAAGGTAATACCGCTTCTGTAACCAACAATGGTAACAATGTATTATTTGTCCGTTTGGTTTTAGAAGGACAACCTGTAGCTGGTCAGAATAATTTCCTGCCAAACAGACCTGAGGTTTTAGATATGAATGTGGTTTATAAACGTTTGAATGGAACCCTTTTAGATCCAACAACGTTGAAACAAGGTACAGATTTCTATGCGGAAGTAACGGTGAAAAATCCTGGAAGAATGGGCTATTACGAGCAAATGGCGCTGACACAAATTTTCCCGTCAGGTTGGGAAATTATAAACACGCGGGTTAACGATAACCAAAGTATTTTAGCTTCATCTCCATTTACCTACCAGGATATCAGGGATGACAGGGTTTTCACTTATTTCAATATCAGAGAAAATGAGAGCCTGGTTTATAAGGTGCTTTTAAATGCTTCTTATTTAGGAAAATATTATCTATCCGCTGTACAATGCGAAGCCATGTATAACAATGATATTTCAGCTACACAAGCTGGCAAATGGGTACAGGTAGTAAAATAAACATTAATGTCTCAATAGCAATTAAATGCTGTTGAGACTTTTACCACATCATAGTTCAATGAAACTTCTCTTCTGTTTTCTTTTTTCCATTTCTTGGTTTTTATCCCCCGCTCAGGTTACTGGAATCGCATTAAATATTAATCAAAATATGGGGTATGTCTATTTAAAGGGAGCGTTTAAAGCTAAAGCTTTAAATGAGTATGACTTGAACTATCACCTGGCAGATTCCATTTCAGTTAATCTAAAAAGGAGAAATATTAAAAATCAGGTATTCGATACTTTTGATTTTGAAAAGCTGCAAGATTTTTCCAGGCATACGAGCAATAAGATGGTCAGCTATGCTGAGGATTTTTGTGTAAAGAATAATTTAGATCGCTTGATACTGGTGATTAAAAAAGATGCTTACACCATTTCAGATCCCATGCAGATGTTTTTCGGTTTTGATCATGATTATGGTATTGCTTCACTTAGTATGTATGATCAGAGGGCTATGCTTTTCTATAATTTATATGTTGTTTGCTTTACCAAAGGAAAAAATAAATTTGAGAAAATCCTTAATCCAAGCTACAAATCTCATCTCTTTAGTTCAGTATTGTTTGATAAAGAAAAGCTAACCTTAATTAATGATGAGGTAGAACCATATTTCAAAAACCTTTTTGATTTGAAAATAAAAGAAACATTGGACAAAATTCAGTAGTTCGTTATTACGATTTTAAAATACATTAAAACAGTTATTCCTAATTAACTATGAACAAAACTTCAAAAGCACTTCTTTTCTCCGATCTTTTTTGTGTGTTCGTGCTTTTGATTTTTCTTTTTGTTTTGCCGTCAAAACTTTTCACTTCACCAACTTCATTTGTAATCGAAGCCAGTAACGGGAACTTGCTCAGTGCGGCCATTGCGAAAGATGGTCAATGGCGTTTTCCTGTTGCAGATTCTGTACCTGTTAAATTTAAAGATTGTATTATTGCTTTTGAGGATAAGCGCTTTTATTCTCATGTTGGTGTCGATTTCTTAGCCATGAGCCGGGCCATGCGACAAAATTTTAAAGCAAGAAGCGTGGTTAGTGGTGGCAGTACCTTAACCATGCAGGTTATTCGCTTGTCCAGAAAACAAGACCGGACCATCTGGCAAAAAATCCTGGAGGTCATACTTGCATTGAGGTTGGAAATTAAATATTCAAAGGAAGAAATTATTGGATTATATGCCGCTAATGCACCATTTGGAAGCAATGTAGTGGGCCTTGAAGCGGCAAGCTGGCGCTATTATGGCAGAGATGCAAAAACACTCTCCTGGGGAGAAATGGCAACGCTGGCTGTTCTACCTAATAGTCCTTCATTGGTTCATCCGGGTAAAAACGCAACTCGGTTAATTAAAAAACGCAATGATTTGTTAGATAAGCTGGTTAAATTAAATTTTATCGATCAGTCTACAGCTAACCTGGCTAAGCTCGAGCCTGTACCCGGGAAGCCACTCCCCTTACCACAAAATGCTCCACATTTGTTAAACCGTTTTAAAGCCGAAAGAGCGAGCCTGAAAATAAGTTCAACCAGAATTAAATCGACTTTAAATGAAGATATCCAGTTAAAAATCAATTCGATTTTGAAGCGATACAACAACCGGTACCGGGCAAACGACATTAACAATATCGCTGCATTAGTTTTAGATGCAAGAACCGGAAAAGTAGTCAGTTACGCCGGCAATATTTATCAGCCTGAAAATGTTGATTTACAAAGTCATGTGGATATGATCAAAGCACCCAGAAGTCCTGGAAGTACACTTAAGCCTTTGCTTTATGCCAGCATGTTAAACGACGGATTTATACTTCCTCATACTTTGGTAGCCGATATCCCGACACAAATAGCGGGTTACTCCCCACAAAATTATGATTTAGGTTATGATGGAGCCATTTCAGCTGACCGAGCTTTAAGTCGCTCGCTCAATATTCCTGCGGTAAAAATGCTTCAGCAATACAAGTACGAGCGTTTTTACGATAAGCTTAAAAAGATTGGAATCGGAACACTGAATCAACCTGCCGATCATTACGGGCTATCTTTAATTTTAGGAGGAAGTGAAGTCACGATGTGGGATTTGGCGAATACTTACATGGGGATGGTAAGAACACTTAATCATTTCAATACGTACAAAGGTTTATATAATCCTGATGATTACAAACCGGCTATCTATTTTTCAACTGATGAAAAGCAAAATAATGAAGAAGAACGTAATTCATTTTTAGATCATGGTTCCATTTGGGCGACTTTTAATGCTATGGAAGAAGTGATGCGCCCGGGTGATGAAGGCTTGTGGGAGCAATTTTCTTCATCACAACGGGTTGCCTGGAAAACCGGAACAAGTTTTGGATTCCGCGATGCATGGGCAGTAGGTTTAACACCTGATTATGTTGTTTGTGTTTGGGTGGGCAATGCCGATGGTGAAGGTAGACCAGGATTAGTTGGAATAGAGGCAGCGGCTCCGGTTCTATTTGATGTTTTCAGGTTACTGCCAAACGGAAAATGGTTCAACACGCCAATAACAAAATTGAAGAAACTGAAAGTTTGTAAACAAAGTGGTTATAAGGCTGGAGAGTACTGCACAGATTTGATTGATGAGTTAGTTCCAACGGCCGGCGATAAAACAGCAGTTTGCCCGTATCACAAATTGATTCATTTGGATCATACAGGGGCATACCGTGTAACAGATCAGTGTGAAAGTGTAACCAATATGCAACACAAGAACTGGTTTATCCTACCTCCGGCAATGGAGTACTATTACAAAATAAAAAACAGCGATTATAAAAGTTTACCGCCATATATGGCAGGTTGCGACAACAATGGTGGCAATAATGTTATGGAATTGATTTATCCGAAAAATGGAGCAATTGTTTACATTCCATTGGAGCTTGATGGAACGAGAGGTAAAATCGTTTTAAATGCGGCACATCGAAATCAACATTCAAAAATTTACTGGCATATTGACAATGAATATGTGGCAGCTACTTCCAACTATCATCAGTTAGCGGTAAATCCAAATCCTGGCAAACATACATTAACACTTGTAGATGAAAACGGAGAAAGACTGGTACAGACTTTTACAGTTTTGGATCAGGAAAAAAAGCTGAAGAATTAAATCAGGAAATTATTTACAAACCTATTAAATCTCGGTTTTAGTCACTATTAATTTTCGCACCACAGTGCCATACACAATTAAGTACTGCGCAATCATATAAGTTGCCATGATAACTATACCGCTCTGTGGAATGGGTTGTGCAAATTTGTTTACTGCTAAAACACTATCGGATAAAAGGAAAAAAAGAGCACCCACAAGAATTATTTTATAGCTGAGCAGGTTAACTTTGCCATAGCGGTTTACGGCCATTATAGCCATAAAAGTGATGATAATAGCATAGATTAATACTGCAAACTGCATTGCGCCAAGAAATGGCTGCAGATAAAAAAACAAACCGATACAAAAAATAATCAATGCACCGCTTGCCCATAAGAAGAATGGATTCTTGTAATCGGGATTTGATTTATGATCGAGTATAAATGCACTGATATATTGAATGTGACAGAGTAAAAAGGCAAAAAGGCCATAAGTAAAATAGCTTGATTGACCGGAATCTAACATTAGAAAAATATCGCCCACTAAAGCGAAAATCAATCCGGTAAATATGCGTTTATGAAAGCGCCCCTTTAATTTTGTGCCCCAATATAACCAAACCAAAAGTGTTAAAACAATAAAGGGTTTTGAAATATTGCGGAGGTAAATATTACGCTCTGTTTCGGCGTAAAGCTGAATGACAAATACGAGTGTAAAAATAAAAGAGAATAACTTAGTTTTCATCAAATTGAAATTAAGTCCTGGTAAAAGGATGTACTAAATTACGTTTTATATTGCGCTGCCTGTAACTATTAATAGATGCACTAAAAAATTAGAGGCCCGGTTTTCAAAACCGGGCCTTTAATTTTATCCATTTAATAATTCAGGGTGATCATGATATGTTTTCCATAATAACTCTCCAAACAAGGTATTTGACCACGCAAACCATGATCTGGTAAATTTGGCCGGATTGTCCTTATTAAAAGACTCATGCATAAAACCTTTACCAGCATGTGTTTTGCGCAAAGTATCTATACAAAACTTAATCTCATTTTCGTTCTTGGAGGTTAACGCTCTCATCGTAATGCTCATGGGCCAGATCATATCCTGACCCGCATGAGGACCACCGATACCTTCTGCTGCAGAACCTTTGAAAAAATATGGGTTATCCATTGAAAGCGCAAATTTTCTGGTATTCTGATAGATTGGATTGGTCACATCCATGGCGCCTAAATAAGGAAGACTTAGTAAACTAGGCACATTGGAGTCATCCATTAGATAGGAACTGCCAAATCCGTCGACCTCAAAAGCATAAATTTCGCCATATTTTGGATGTTTTACGATAGCGTATTTATTTAAAGCGGTGTTTACTTCATCAGCTAGCTGTAGTAAACTATTTTCCAGATTCTGGTCTGGTTGTAAAGCCTTAACCATCTCTGCTGCCTGCTTTAAACTGGTAACAGCAAAGAAATTTGATGGTACTAAAAAAGGAAAAATGGTTGCATCGTCACTTGGGCGAAATGCAGAACAAATTAAACCTACCGGATTAACAGGAAAACCATATCCGGCCATTGGTAATGAATCTGTTGGCTGTGTAGTTTCCCTTTGAAAATGATATGGTCCTTTATTGGCTTTGCGCTGTTGTTCTTTAAAAGTTTTTAAAGTTGCTTCAATAGCTTTTTTCCATTCCTGATCAAAAGGAGATTTATCACCTGTTTTTTTCCAGTAATGGTAGGCTAAGCGAATTGGGTAGCATAGCGAATCAATTTCCCATTTGCGTTCATGAACGCCTGATTGCATGGTTGTTTTGTCGGTTTTCCATTCGCCCACTTTATTTGGGTCGCCGTAGAAGGCATTTGCATAAGGGTCTTTTAACACACATTTGACTTGATGGTTAATCACTCCTGCGATAAGCTTTTTAAGCGGTTCGTCTTCTTTAACAAACTGTAAATAGGGCCAAACCTGAGCCGAGCTGTCCCTTAGCCACATCGCATCAATATCTCCGGTAATGACATAGGTATCTGGCTTCCCTCCTTTTTCCTGATAGTAAACAGTAGTATCTAAAGTATTTGGAAAGCAATTTTCGAACAGCCAGGACAATTCCGGATTTTTAACTTTAGCCTGGAAAGTTTTGATCGCCGCATCAACGGCTTTACTTTTGAAGTGCCTTTTGCTTGCTGCAACTCTCACCACTGGAAATTCAGATACAAGTTCTCCTGCAATGGAAAACTTTGATGCTAGAACACCAGCACCAAGCAAGCCTGTATTGTGTATAAATGTTCGTCTTTTCATAAAGAAGTTTGATTGAAAATATGATCAATATCCAGACAAAATTTTAATGCCTCCATATTGAACATTTGGTTAGCCTTAAAGCAAATATTAAGATAATTTTTACAACATCAAAATGAAAAGTAGTGTTTTTTATATTCCTAAATCGATTTAAAGGTTTTTATTAGAGAAGTAAACTTTAAAATAGCTGTCAAAATAAAGCCTCCGTCATAAGTTTGACGAAGGCTTTATTTTTAATTTACATTAAAGGTATTATCGCCTTTACTCTTATCAGGTACGTGGCTACTGCCCATTACTACCTTATTAAGTTTTTTTGTGGTATTGATTGCTATGCGAACTTCTTTATCGCCCTTTTCCCAAATGGCGATAGTACTATGATTTAACTCTTTTGTTCCATCACTATATATAAGTGTTAAATCTATAGGCAAGGCTTTTATACCTTTATTTTCTATCGTGATTTCGTATCCGTTATTGGTTTTATTAACAGATTTAATTCCCATATCCAGAATGCCACCTTCAAAAAACCAATTTTTCCAAAACCAGTTTAAGTTTTTTCCGCTGCCTGCGTTTACGCTATTGAAAAAATCATAAGGCATCGGGTGTTTGCCATTCCAGTTTATGATATAATGATGAAGGGCTTGCGTAAATAATTCATCCCCCAAATAATCCTTTACATATAAATAGGCCAAACCTGGTTTAGGATATGAGTTAGTAAATGAGCCCGAACCCTTTAAATCAGGTGTTAAGGTCATAATTGGCGTATCATCTTTACTGCCTGAAGATGATGCAGTGGGCTGAATTCCATATTCATCTACCATGTTAGAGTCAATCATAGGCGAAATAAGCCACTCGCCTATCGTTGCCCAGCCTTCATCCATCCAACCATATTTCGTTTCGTTAATTCCCATGTAAAACGGAAACATCGTATGAAAAATTTCATGGTCAGTTAAGGTAATCGCATCTTCCCTGTTATTCACTGGATTATCGTTAACCATCATTGGATATTCCATTTGATCCAAACCATCAAATATGGTTTCGTGCTGGTAAGGGAAAGGCCATTTTGGGAATTTATGACTCATAAATCCTACTGTTTTACGGGCAAAATCAATTACCTCATAGTAATCCTTGTGCTTAGGATTAAATACTGCGTCTACCCGGGTTCTTCTCTTCGTTGTGGAATCGACTACTACGCTCGTCGATTTCCATAAATAATGATCACTTAAAGCAAAAACAAAGTCGGTTACGTTTTTAGCTTCAAATTTAAAAGTGTTATGTGTGTTCGCACGTAGCACTTTCCTACTTGCCAAATCTTCAGCAGAAATCACATCAACCACTTCATCGTTTTTTTCCGCTGTTTCAATCTTGTTAACAATATTCTTTTGATACACTTCAGCCGTATTTTTCAAATCGCCTGTTGCCCATACGCTAAAATTACCAGGAACTGTAATAGCTGCATTAAACTGATCAAAATCATTGTAAAACTCTTCAGCGCCGGTGTATGGATATTTGTTCCATCCATCAACATCATCATAAACCGCTATCCGCGGGAAAAAGTAAGCTACGAAATGCGAACCGTCATCAACCTGACCTGTACGTATGTGAGAACCTTTATTGAGTGTGTACTGATAATTAATAGAAAAATTAATGGTTTTGCCAGGAAGTACTGCAGGAACATCAACCGTCATATTAGTTCCGTTTACTTGATAGCTATTGATCACTTTTCCGTTGGATGATAATGAATGAATAACCACGCCGTTGCCCAAATCCGAATCAGCAATTTTTGATTTCCTCGGCGTTCCTTTTTGATAAAGATTTGGATATAGTTTAAACCAAATCTCTTTCAATGTATCAGGACTATTGTTGGTATAAATTACATCAACCTTACCGGATAATAAGCGGGAAACAGGATTGAAGTCTATTTTCAAATCATAGCTGGAGGTATTTTGCCAATAGTTTATGCCGGGCTTACCTGATACACTACGGGTGCTTCTCTGATAAGTATTTTTAAATACCTGATCAATTGGAAGTTCAACCTGGGCATTGGCATGCAAAGAGCAGAAAATTAATAAAAAAGCGATTTTAAATATGTACCCCGCCCCTGGCTTCAATTGCTTACCCATAAAATTACAAATACTATTTTCCAAACTTCATTTTTAACTGCTCCAGCATATCATTGTTAATAGGCTGTGAAGGCTTTTCTACTTTTGGTTGCGGCTTTTGATGATGACTAGGTTTTGCAGCAGATGCTGGCTGTTGTGGTTTCTGAACACGGTTTTCGTTCTTTTTCGCATTAAACTTAGCCCATTCTTCATCTAGTTTTTTCTTGGTGTATAAGGGAAAATCACCTTGTTTCATCCAGGCATAATAACTTGGCTCCACAGCAAAAACCTGTTGTGTAGTTTTGCCTTTGTGTTTTCCGAAATTAAAACAAACTTCATTTTTATCATTATAAACCATTCTACCGGCAAAATCAACAGGTTTATGAATGTTGGTAAAAGTGTGTAAAGCCGCTACATCATTTACTACCGGAATGCTTTTTACGCCCTGTTTATCTTCAAACTCCTTTTCCTTATACATTTCCAGCTGACCTAGCAAAACCTTATAAGTGGCAATTACGTCTGCTTCAGCGGCATGTGCATTGATTAAATCTTCCTGGCAATAAAATTTATAAGCTGCCTTTAAGGTGCGCTGTTCCATCTGGTGGAAAATATTTTGCACATCAACAAATTTGCGGTTATTCATATCAAAATCAATATCGGCTCTTAAAAATTCTTCTAAAAGCATCGGAATATCAAATTTGTTAGAGTTATAGCCTGCAAGATCACTTTCGCCTATAAACCCCGCAATTTCTTTAACTAAATCCCTGAAAGTTGGCGAGTTGGCAATATCTTCATCATAAATTCCATGAATTAAAGAGGTTTGTAATGGAATAGGCATTTCCGGGTTTACACGCCAGGTTTTAACTTCTTCTGTACCGTCTGGCATTGCTTTCAAAATAGCAATTTCTACTATTCTATCCGCTCCTACATTTACACCAGTAGCTTCTAAATCGAAAAATGCTAATGGGCGTTTTAAGTTTAATTTCATTATATGAGATATGAGAAAGTTAATATAGCTTACGCTATATCTTTTAAGTTTATTCAAAAGTGCTAAAAATGATTGATTTGTTTGGTAATGCTACTTATTAAATTAGAAAATTAATTTTCGAATTATTTCAAATTGTTAATTGGTAGCCTTAAATTGCTGCGAATAACAAACGCCCTCTCATGAAGAATCTGTTCTCTTTTTTACTTCTTTTTTTTATAGCCTTTATTTCTGTTGCTCAGGATTTTACGCCTAATGCCATTACTTATGAGGATTTTGAGTTTGAGAGGAAAAACCTCGACAGTAACGCTAACGCCATCGTGCTCAAAGAATTTGGAAAAGCCCGTATAGATCTAGACGATGCTACGGGACGTTTGGAATTAGTTTTTGATTATCATGTAAAGATAAAGATCTATAATAAAGCGGGTTTCGATCAGGCGAATGTGATTGTGCCCATGTATAAAGATGATAACAGGGAAGAGACAATTTCTGAATTAAAGGCCTCAACTTTTAACCTTCGAGACGGTAACTTTTTAGAAACCATTATGGACAAGAAAGCTATTTTTATGGAAAATAGGTCTAAATACACCCGATTAGCTAAATTTACTTTACCTAACATTACGGAAGGATCTGTAATTGAGTATAGTTATCGTCTACGTTCTCCTAATTTATTCAACTTTAAAACCTGGCATTTTCAAAGTGATATCCCAAAAGTTAGTAGTGAATATCTGGTTTATATCCCAGGCATTTATAACTACAACGTTTCGCTCCGTGGATATCAAAAATTAACAGATCAAAAAGTAGAACTTGCTAAAGAATGTCTGCGCTTGTCTGGAACAGATATAGATTGTTCTAAAATATCTTATTTGATGAAGAATATCCCTGCATTTATAGCGGAAGATAATATGACAGCACCAAGTAATTTTAAATCAGCAATTTATTTTGAATTATCGGATGTAACCAGTTTAACCGGAGGTAAAACATCTTACACTAAAACCTGGAAAGATATTGATTATGAACTGGTAACCAGTAAATCGTTTGGTACACAAATTAAACGGAAGGATATCTACAAGGATCTTATTCCTAAGTTATTATCGGGCCAAACAGATAATTTGGAGCGGGCAAAATCCATCTATAACTATATTAAAAAACAAATTAAATGGGATAATTATTATGGCGTATATGCCGAAGATAATATTAAAAAATCGTTGGAAATCAGATCTGGCAACACAGCTGATATTAACTTTAATTTAATCGCTGCACTTTCTGCTGCCAATCTTGATGCAGAAGCTGTTATCTTGTCTACAAGAGAAAATGGAAAAATCAATAAACTGTATCCGGTAATTTCAGATTTTAATTACGTAATAGCAAAAGTTAACATCGGTAATAAAAGCTACCTGTTGGATGCGACAGAGCCACTTCTACCCTTTGGTTTATTGCCTTTGCGTTGCATAAATGACCAGGGTCGGGTTATTAACCTAAAAAAACCTTCCTATTGGATCGATTTAAAAGCAAGTCAGAAATCATCAACCAATTATATTTTAAATGGAAAACTGGATGCAGCAGGTAAAATTGTTGGCACTTTAACCACCATATCACAAGGTTATGCGGCATACAACAAGCGTAAAGAGATTAAAAAATATAATTCAACGGATGAGTACGTGGAGAAATTAGATGACAGATTGGTGAAAATCAAGATTTTTGAACATCATATAGATCAATTAGATAGTGTTGAAAATGCATTAACCGAGAAATACGAGGTTGAATTTTCATTGGGTGACGCCGCAACTAAAAGTCAGTTTTACCTCAACCCATTTTTGATTAACGCAATCAGCAAGAATCCCTTCAACCTTAATGAGCGAACCTACCCGGTCGATTTAGGTGCTTCTTCTGATGAGCGAATTATTATGAATATAGCTTTGGGTGATCATTTTACATTATTAGAGAAACCAAAAGATCTTTCCATTGCATTGCCAAATAGTGCTTGTAAATATATTTTGCGCACTGAGCTTGATGAAAACGTGCTCTCTCTGAATCAGATTTTACAATTTAATAAAGCTATTTACGAACCAGATGAATATTCTTATCTGAAAGAATTTTACAGCAAAATCATTCAAAATCAAAAAGCTGAATTTTTATTAAAAAAAGCTGAATAACAAAATGAAAACATTACTTATCCTTTCTTTATTGTTCTTCAGCATTAATGGTATCGCACAAAATAACTATGATGTTGATCTTATACCCGCAACTTTAAGAAATAGGGCAAATGCCTGCATTAGGAATGAAGAAACCATTGTAGACATGCGATCTGCTGAGCAGGTAGCTATTACAGTAGATAAAGCGATTACGGTATTTAATGAAAACGGTGAGGACGAAGCTAGATTGGTTCTATATTATGATAAAAATACGTCTATAAAAAGTGCAAAAGGTGAAGTGTTGAATTCAGTAGGCATGCCTGTTAGTAAATTTACTTTAAATGATTTTACAGATGTAAGTGTGGCAGACGGCTTTTCATTGTTTATTGATAGCCGCGTTAAGCACTTTTTGCCCAACGTAAGCCAATATCCCTACACCATTGTATATCATTATGAAATCAAAAATAAACAAAACCTGATTATTCCTAAATGGATACCTAAGCCCGCTGATGATATATCAGTAGAAAAAAGCACTTATACCTTCATTTCAAAACCTACCGATGAAGTGAGGATTAAAACTATTAATTGTTCGCTTTTACCAGAAGAATCAAGTACGGATAAACAGAAAAAAATGATATGGAAAATTGCCAATATACCTGCAGCGAAAACTGAGCCATACAGTCCGAAAGTAGAAACCTATTTGCCTTCTGTTCAAATCGCACCTAAACAGTTCACTTATTACGGCTATTCCGGCACTTATCAAAATTGGAAAGAATTAGGGAAATGGGTATTTGATGATTTAATAAAACCGAGAAACATGCTTTCTCCTGCTACGATCTCTTTGATTCAAAATCTAGTAAAAGATCAGCAAAATGACCGGGATAAAGCCAGAAAAATATATGAATATCTACAACATAAAACAAGATATATAAGTGTACAGGTAGGTATTGGTGGCTTTCAGCCTATTGCCGCAAGCGAAGTAGACCGCTTAGGTTATGGAGATTGTAAGGGCTTGGTAAATTATATGCAAAGTATGCTTCATGCGGTTAATATCGATTCCTATTATTGTGTTGTTCAGGCGGGTGATACCAAAACCAGTATTGATCCAAATTTTGCTGACATGACGCAAGGAAATCATATCATTTTATGTATGCCGTTGAAAGGCGACACTACCTGGCTGGAATGTACCAATCAGAAAATCCCTTTTGGATATTTAGGTGATTTTACTGACGATCGTTTGGTATTTGCCTGCACACCTGAGGGCGGAAAAATTTTACGAACGCCTAAACTTTCAGCTCAACATAATTTACAATATCGAAAAGCAAATTTTACGGTATCAGAAAATGGAACCATTACCGGAAATGTAAATACTATTTTTACCGGTGCCCAATATGATAATCATGAATCAACTATCGGGAAATCCATAATAGCGCAACGAAAAACGTTGCAGTCTTTTTATAATATCGACAACATAAATTTCGATAACATTAACTACAGTCAGGATAAAGGATTAAACCCACAAACCATTGAAAATTTAGAGATTAGCATCCCTAATTATGCAGCTATAAATGGAAATAAAATGTTTCTCCAACCCAATATGCTTAATGTATCAAGGTCCATTCCGGAACTAAAGGTTAGAATCTTGCCAGTTTATATAAACAGAGGTTACACAGATGTTGATGAGGTGGTATATCAACTCCCGGGCAATGTTTCTGAAAGCTTAATTATCCCAGATCATAAACATTTCAAAAGTGAGTTTGGGAATTATGACGCCAGTGTAAAGTTCGAAGGCAGAAAAGTAATATACAGAAGAGAGATTAAAATAAATGACGGAACCTATCCAGCAGAAAAATATCAGGAATTTTCACAATTTATGAATGAAATACAAGCTGCAGATCAGTTGAAACTGATGCTTAACTTAAAATAATTATTCCTAAACCAATACCAATAATCATAATTAAATACATCAAGATCTCTGTGGATGCAAAGTGTTTATATTTTGTCCAAAAGGAATATTCGTTTTCTTTATTTGGCATTTAGTTTCGTATTGGGTTGCAAATTTATTTAAATAGATCAGTATTGCAATTGAATCTGTAAATTTCAGGATGATAAAGTTGTTTGTCATATTAACGTCATAAATATATGTATTATTAAAACTACAAGCAGTTTGACGCAACAAATTCCTTAAACTGTCGTATTGTTGAGGTAAATCCCATAATTATTTTAATGACGAAAAGAATTTTAGGCATTGCAGCAGTAGTTTTAGTGAGTGTGAGCATTGTCGGAATAAGCTGGAAGAATATTGATCTTCCAAAATCCCAGCAACAAGTTATAGAAAATATAGCCGCAGATAGCGTTTACAGCAATCATATTGACAGTTTATATGCACATGCCCGTTTAGATTCGGCGGGATTAAATGAGGAAGTATTTGAGAAGGCAATTACAGGCTTTTACAATATGAAATATTCTGGCTTACTCCATGCCAAATCAATATTAAGCATAGCAGATTTTGATCAGCAAAGCAGTGAAAAACGCTTATATATTATCGATTTAGAAAAAGAAAAATTAGTTTTAAGTACATGGGTTGCTCACGGACAAAATAGTGGTGGAAACAAACCTAGCAGTTTTTCCAACATCCAAAATTCTAATCAAAGCAGTCTAGGTTTTTATCTTACCGGCGAGGTTTACTATGGCAAACATGGAAGATCCCTAAAACTTGATGGAATGGACAAGGATTTTAACTCCAATGCCCGGGAACGGGCTATTGTAGTTCATGGTGCCGATTACGTATGTCAGAAAACCATTGATGAATTGGGTAGATTAGGAAGAAGCCAGGGATGCCCTGCTGTACCTACTGCGCTGGCCAATAAGGTTATCGATGCGATATCAGACAGGACGGTTTTATATATCAATAATTCTGATCAACACTATTATTCATCATTTTTAAATGAAACCCTTGCAGCGAGTGTCGCCTTAAAACAATCTACATGGTTAGCTGCAAAATAAGATCAGGATTTTAGCTTTTGGTAATTTAATCGCTTTGGTAAGAGCTTAATTAGTAAGTCTGTTTGTCCTGATAAAAGATCCCACAGCCAACGGTTGGAATCCTTGTGCCGCTCACCACAATCAACAATAGCTGCTCTTTTTAATAATTTATTTACCAATATGTTAAGAGGTTTAAATTTAACAAAAAGATTAAATTGTAAACCAATATAATCGCAATAAACATGAGCCAATATTTCAACAATTAATGACTGATCAGAAATCGCCAGTGTTTTGAAATATTCATTCTGATAGTCCTTTTTAATTATGGTCACTAAAACCTGTAGCCGTGCTTGGTAATCTGTTTCCATAAACTTCCATAATCCAGCATCGCTATACACCCTGACTATTCCAGGCTCAAACTCAACCCTGATAATGCTGTTATTGAAATTATAGATTTTCTTCATTCATTTTTTAGATTTATAAATACATATTTTGTTACCTGTTGATGCAAACCCAACAGTTGGAATTTAAAAATGTTTAACACTCAACAGTTTAGCGTGTGAGTAAAATTTTGGTTTTTTGATGGATATTTTGATGATCTTTGAAGTCGGAAAATTAAGCCCCATTAATGAAAATTGTTATTGCAGAAAAGCCCTCTGTTGGACGTGAACTTGCTAAAGTATTTGGCGCAACCACCAGAAAAGATGGATATATTGAAGGAAAAGGTTATTCATTTACCTGGGCTTTCGGGCATTTGCTACAACTGGCGCCTCCACAGGATTATGGCTTTATTGGATGGCGGAAACAGCACTTACCCATGCTGCCTGCAAAATTTAAGCTTGCCATCAGAAAAATCAAAACAAAGGATGGTTTTGTAGAAGATCCGGCAGTAAGAAAACAATTAGATACCATAAAACGCCTCTTTGATGATGCCACAGAAATTATTGTAGCAACGGATGCCGGGCGTGAAGGTGAACTAATTTTTAGATATATCTACTATTACCTGAAATGCAAAAAACCATTTAAGCGACTCTGGATTTCATCGCAGACCGATGAAGCCATTAAAGAAGGTTTCAGAAATTTAAAACCCGGTACAGATTACGATACTTTGTTTAACTCTGCCCATTGCCGTTCAGAATCGGATTGGCTGGTGGGTATGAATGCAACGCAGGCGCTCAGTATTTCTGCAGGTAACCGAACGGTATTATCTTTGGGACGTGTGCAAACACCTACCCTGGCCATGATCTGCGCCCGTTTTCTTGAAATCAGGAATTTCGTGCCTCAAACTTATTATCAAATCAGTATTTTGCTGGTTAAGGATGACCAGGTTTTCAAGGCTGTTTCGACATCAAACTATAAACAAAAAGAAGAAGCAGAGCAGCTTTTCAGCCTGGTAGAAGATGTTGCTTCAGGATTTTCTACAGGTGGTAATATTATCGGTGTGGAAGCAAAGCCACGTAAAGAACCGCCACCTTTATTGCATGATTTAAGTAGTTTACAGCAAGAAGCCAACAAAAAGAAAGGCTTTACGGCGGATCAAACTTTAAATATTCTTCAAAATTTATACGAAAGCAAGCTGGTTTCCTACCCGCGTACGGGTTCCAGATATATTGGTGACGATGTATTTGCAGGCGTTCCTGATCTGATTTCTAAATTTACCAATCATCCTGATTTTGGAAAACAAGCTCAGTTTCTTCAAACCGTTAGCTTAAATAAACGCAGTGTTAATGCAAAGAAAGTAACTGATCACCATGCAGTTTTGCCCACTGGAGAAGAAGCTTACGGTTTAAGCAGTGATAAACAAGCTGTTTATGACATGGTGGTTGGCCGGATGATTGAAGCCTTTCATCAGGAATGTTTAAAGGAAATTACTAAAATAACTGTTCATTCAGGCCTTACTTTTATCGCAAATGGAACAGTAATCAGATCAGCTGGCTGGCGTTCGGTATTGAATGAGACTGAAGATGATAAAAAAGATGAGGATAACGCAGCCCTGCCAAAAGTAACAGTAGGAGAACAATTACCAATTACCGAAAAGTCATTATTAGAAAAGCAAACCAAGCCTAAGTCGATGTATAACGAAGCTTCACTTTTGAAAGCGCTTGAAACTTGTGGTAAGGAAATTGAAGATGAAGAGTTGCGTTACGCCATGAAAGACAGTGGTTTAGGTACACCAGCAACACGAGCCAGTATCATAGAAACACTCATTACCCGGGAATATATTTCCCGTGAAAAAAGAAATCTGATACCTACGCATAAAGGATTAGCGGTTTATGAAGTAGTTAAAGACAAGCAAATTGCACAGGCAGAACTAACGGGCAAATGGGAAAAGAGACTGGAAGAAATTCGATCCGGATCATCAGTAACAGATTTTAAAGCTGAGATAACCGAATATACCAAAACGATTACCCACGAGTTATTAATTGCAGGAGCGACTATTTCTGGTAAGCTGGAAGATAAGACTTTAGAAAAAGCTTAATTCGAAAATACAAGGTTAGCGGAATGCATCTTTCAATACTTCTTCAACAGAAACACTCATGTGCTCATCTTTTTGAACAAAGCCTATAGCTCCAGCATCTGTATATTGTTTTTCAAGGGTTTTTCTATCGTTACCTGTAAACATGCAAATTTTAATATCCGGCCGAACGGCCAAAATTTCTCTAACTGTATTAGGACTGCTGTCGCCTTTAGGCATATTAATATCCAGAAGTAAAAACTCTATTTCCTCGGCAGCAATGATTTCAAAGGTATCAATCAAGTTAGTTGATTCGAAAAATTGTATTCCGGGCATGAGTTTTTTTAGAACGCCCTTTATTACCATGCGCATCAATCCGCTATCATCAGCTACTAAAACCTTGAGGCAATTTTTCATTAATTCTACAGGATTATAATATTTTGATCACCGCCAATTAATAAAATTATTACGCAACTTTTCCAATACTGAAAAAATATGATCAAAATACTTATAGACTGTGGGATAATTAGCCCAAATATAACAATTTATTGAAAGTTTATATTAGACTATTGAAACTATAAATTTAAGTATTTAAAAATTCCCATGCGCTGTGATAACCATTTAAATGTTCTGCATAGTTGATAAAATCGGCGTAAAATTTAGCTTTTGAAAGTGTAGTGCTGTCTCCTACAACCACTAACTTTTTTTTGGCCCTGGTCATGGCCACATTCATTCGTCTTATATCCGCCAGGAAACCAATCACTCCATCCACGTTGCTTCTTGTTAAACTAATGTAAACGATATCCCTTTCCTGACCCTGGAAACTATCAATTGTGTTTATGGAAACTTTCTCCAGATACGGCTTCAGTTCATTATTTCCTTTTACCAATTCGCTTAAAATGTGTACCTGTTGTTTATAGGGAGAAATTAGGGCTATTGTTGGGAAATTAGATAAGGTATATTTTGTTCCCAATTGCTGAACAAGTGTTGATAGATGATTCACTAAAAAACTGGCTTCATCGAGATTTGTTGTACTTGTTCCATCCAGTTTTTCATCAAAGCTACAACCAGCAGTATCAATAAACATCAATGGTTCATCATTTTCAAAAAGTAATTGAGTAGCTACACTCTGGTGGGCCTTCAGCGCATCCTTATAAAATACTCTTGAGGAATAATTCATGATGTGCTGATGCATACGATATTGCTCATTCAAAAGCACAACCGATTCAGGATGAAGACTTACCAGTTTTTCTAATAATGTATTACTTAAGCCTTTTTTAGCTGCTTCTAAGGATTTTATAGTTGGGGAAAGTTGAAAATGATCTCCTGCTAAAACCACTTTCTGTGCTTTGAGAATCGGAATCCAACATGCCGGTTCTAAAGCCTGTCCTGCTTCATCAATAATAACAGTATCGTATTTAAGCTTTTTTACGGTATAATGGTTCGCCCCAACTAGTGTTGCAGTCACAATTTGTGCATTATTGAAAAGACTATCTATAATGTATTGCTCGGTTTTTTCCACTTCCCGCCCTAGCTTGTGTGCCTCATCAAATAAAGCCTTTCTTTGTTCACGTTCAGCTTTACCAAAACTCCGCTTATACTTATGAGCCATATTTTTGTACTCATTGGCTTGTTTTTTAAGCGATTTAATGGTTTTCATATCAGGGTGATCAGACATTTTATGATCAAGGGTTGCGGCAAACAAACGTTCTGATACACGGGCGGGATTACCTACGCGAATGACGTTCAACCCAACCAAAGATAACTTTTCAGTTAGTAAATCAACAGCTGTATTGCTTGGTGCAACTACAAGAATTTTACCAGCATTATGCTTTACTAATGACTGAATAGCCTGTACGAGGGTTGTTGTTTTTCCGGTTCCTGGCGGACCATGAATAATCGCCAAATGGTTTGCAGTAATAATTTTATTAACCGCTAGTTGTTGCGATTCGTTTAAATTGCCAGGGATAGTAAACTTTTCTTCATTTTGAAAAGAAGGTTTATTTCCTTTTACTAAAACACCTAAAACTGAGTCATAGTCCTGCTTTTCATCCGTATAGGCTGCCTGCTTTAAAGCGGCCGACATTTCATCATAACTGTTATTATCAAATAACAAATCAATACCTAGTTTACCATCCTTTGCCCAGTCAGGCAATTCATCCACCCTTAAACTCACTTTCATTTTGTTAGCGGATTGATGGGTAATAGTTCCTTCGATGCGATCTGTTTTTGGATCATGATTGGAAAACAAAACAACGGAAGACCCAAACCTGAACTGATGAGATAAATCCTGATGTGTGGTGCGTTCCAGTTCAATTGACAGATAATCTCCCCTGCCTATTTCAGTATTTCGGATCGCTATTGGATACCAGGTGAGGCCCATCGCTCGTCGATCAGCTGCGCCTGTATTTTCAGTAAGCTTTAGATAGGTTTGTAAATCTTCTTCACGTTCTGTATTTAAAAGTTCCTGAAGGTTATTGAAATATGTTTTTAGCAAAAGAAAATGATCAATAAGTAAATAATTATTTTGACTACAATACCAGTTCTTGCTGGAGTTTTAATAATGTACTATGCGGATCGATACATAAGCCCGGATGAACCTTTGAGCATTGAACAACTGTACTTCTGGTTGCAGTTAACCACCTGAATCGGGATGGCTGATCATATTGACCAATTGGCCCAGATCCATTTTCTCCCTTACTTATTTTTTCAAATGCAATAAGATTTGCCTGAAGTTCACCCATATCAATTTTAGGCGAAAATGCAGCCAATTTTTGAAAATCTAATTCAAAAACACTTTGCAAAAACTTCTTTTTTGCGCAATACAATATGATTCCGACATTAATAAATTCTTCGCGTTCTACCCTTGGCATTACCCGAATCACGGCATACTCAAATAAGAATCGATCTTGCATGCTGTGCTTCTTTAGTAAAAACTTCACTATGTGCTAAACGCTTCTCCAAAAAATAAGCATAGGCTTCGCGGTGTGTTTTTTTGTCATCGAAATTAGTTTCACCTTCAAGCCATTCATCCGGGATAAGGTTAATCACTTCCTTGATTTTTTCTGAATTTAATATGGCATTGAATTCTGCGTTAACCAATTCTAATTCTGATGCCTGTGATAATAGAACATGATCTTTAACTAAATAAAAAGGTTTCGCTGCCTGTTCCTCCCAATTTTGCCAGGAATGATGAAAATACAACGCAGCACCATGGTCAATTAACCAGAGCTCTTTATGCCACAGTAACATGTTTGTATTTCGGCAAGTACGGTCCATGTTGGTTAAAAAACAGTCAAGCCACACAATTTGAGAAGCCAGTTTAGCATCAACCGTTGTTACCGTGGGATCGAAAGTAATTGCGCCTGATAAATAGTGTAAGGCAAGATTTAAACCAACACTGGCTTTCAGTAAATCCTGAATTTCTTCATCAGGCTCAGTGCGACCAAAGGCTTCATCAAGATTAGCAAAAACCAGTTCAGGGACTTTAAGCCCAAAAATTCTGGCGATCTCCCCGCCGATCAGTTCTGCAATAAGTGCCCTCGAGCCTTGTCCGGCGCCTTTAAATTTTAGCACGTAGAGAAATTCATCATCAGCCTCTGCAATGGCTGGCATAGAGCCACCTTCCCGCAAGGGCGTAACATAACGAATAACATTTACTGTTCTAAGTTGAATATTGTTCATAAGCATATTAGTATAGCTAACATTAAGATTTTAGCCATACTAATTCGCCACAAATTTATGTTTTTAAACCAATAATGCGATGTTGTTTTAAACTATTAATATCACTTAATCATGCCCCAGGTAAGCATTGCCCGCGGGTGTCATCGCTGCAGACCATTGTACTGCATCGCGATTGATTGTAATCAAACCCATGCTTTCTAAAACTTCATAATCTTCTTCTCTCCCACCTAAAATTGACGAGCTTACCTGCTGATTAATGATCTCCAGTAGAGATACAACTTCTGATCTTTCCATAACTAATGATTTTGATAAGGAAACAGATGAGCTGTAGAAATGTTTATGATACAATAAACATTTTAAGCACTAAGCGGTTATGATTAAAAACTTTTAGCATGGAAAATCCTATTTATTATCTTTTTGTGTTGGCAATACCTGTAGCATGTATTGCATGGACGGTTACCAAGGAGGAGATTTTTAGAGAAGCCAGGGAATTTTGTGTAGATCGATCAAAAAACTGTGATAAAATGGTTAAAAGAAAATTCTTTTATGTTTTTACCTGTGAGTATTGTTTTAGCCATTATGTTACCCTTTTAATATTATTTATCACCAAGTTTACGCTTGTTTATGCTGATTGGCGGGGTTATTTTATTGCATTTTTTTCGATTGTTTGGATTGCCAATGTATATATGAGTTTGTATAATATTATCCGTATTGATTTAAAAAAGGAAAAAATTCGGACAGCCCGGGAAGAATCAGAATTGAAAGAATTGGAATCTCACTAGCATAGTTGGATTAATCTTGAAAGTATGCCTTCATCTGTTATTAGCTACTTCTTTTATAATGAAAATGATAAGCTGTTAAAAATTGTATTCGTTACCGGCAAAGTTTACGTTTATAAAAATGTCCCACTATCAATTTACAATCATTTAAGAGCTTCAATTTCTAAGGGAAAGTATTTCAATAAATTTATAAAAGATCACTTTGATTACATCCAGTTAAAAGAATAGGTGATTCATTACAGGTAAAATAAATTTCAGATCGTACTAAAGTATTAAAGCTCTAACTATCAATATTTTAAAAAAATAAGTAAAAAGTGATTATAATCATATTATAATCTTAAGGTAAAAGAAATGTTAAACTATTAGGATTTTTTTAAACTACTCCTATATTTGTCCTCGAGAGCGTTAATTTAGATACGGGTATATGGCTTAGGCTGTATGCCCGTTTTTATTTTCCTGATATTTTATTACTTTCTCCAGGCAAATTTTTAACCATGCTGTGTATTGCTGAGGATTTGACTTAATATCTTTTTCCAATGCTGCTAGCGTAACATACTGATAACTTTCTACTTCTACATGATTAATTACAGGCAGTTGATTAGTTGATCCGAAAAGTACATGATCTAATTCATGTTCGGTTAAGCCGTTATCAATTTCTGCACGATAAATAAAACTGAAACCATAATGTAAGTCACATTCCATCCCCATTTCTTCTTTCAACCGCCGATTTGCCGCTTCTAAGTTTGTTTCCCCTTCACGCTGGTGGCTACAGCATGTGTTCGTCCATAAACCACCTGAATGATATTTGGTTTTTGCCCTTTGTTGAAGCAATAACTCATTTTGGCCATTAAATATAAAAATTGAAAAAGCCCGGTGAAGAATACCTTTTTGATGCGCTTCCATCTTTTCCATAGTTCCGACTTGCACATCGGTTTCATCAACCAAAATTACCTGTTCATCCATTAAATTACGTTTAGCTTATGACGAATCATTGAATCGAACATTAAACCAATTTTATGGTGGTTTGAAATTCTAATTCTTTCGGTCATTATTTTTTCTGCACTCAATCTTTGAATTTTATTAAACAGTTTCTTGTAATAGATATAAGACAAGTAAACTCCATTTCTGGATGCAGCTGGTAACATTTTAATTCCAACTAAAGCAGCAGCAAATTCCTCTTCAATTTCATTTTCAATTTTGAGCTTTTCGTTGTCGCAAAAAACAGCCAGATTTACATCGGGAAAATAATTTCTGTTTAAAGCCAAGTGATCGGCTTTTACATCTCTTAAAAAATTTACCTTCTGAAAAGCAGAACCTAGTTTCATGGCGTATGGCTTCAGGCGATTGTATTCCTCCTCCTCACCTCCGGTAAAAACTTTAAGGCACATTAAACCAACTACTTCCGCAGATCCTAAAATATATGTTTCATATAAATCTTGTGTGTATTGCTTCTTTTCCAGATCCATTTCCATACTATTTAAAAATAGATGAATAAGCTGATGATCAATCTGATATTGATTAACCACATTTTGAAATGAGTTTAAAACAGGGTTTAAACTGATACCGAGTTCAATAGCTTCAAAAGTATCCTGTTTAAATTTTTGCAATAAGTATTTTTTATCAAACTCATGAAAACTATCTACAATTTCATCAGCAAAACGAACAAAACCATATATGGCATAAATTGGATTTCGAAGTTCTTTTCCTAAAAAGTAAATCCCGAAAGAAAAACTTGTACTATAACTTGTGGTGGCAAGCTTACTGCAGGTGGCAGATAATTTATCAAACAATTCTTTCATTTTATTTAGGGATTTTTAATTGCCGATTCAAATTCCTCAAAGCTTTTAAAGCAGTTAATATGATTAATATTTTTCAATCTTTCTATTACTAAGCTATTACCAGCAAGATGAATGCGGGTTGACAAGCATATATCCGATAATTGATTAATATAGTTTTGTGCTGCCTCTTCCAGTCTGTTACTTACCATGAAGAATAGAACAGCATCAACATTAGTGGTTGAAATTACAGCTTTTAATGAACTTAATGGAACTTTACTGCCTAAATAAATTACATTTTGCTCATGCATGTGCAACATGTACGCCGCCATCATTAAACCTATGTCGTGATCTTCATCTTCAGGAAGAAAAAGAAGCCAGGTTTTAGCTGATTTGTTAACTGATCTACAGCGATCAATTGCCGCAGACAATTTTAATTTGATTTGATTGGTGATAAAATGTTCATGTGCAGGACATATATTATCTTTACGCCACATTAAACCTAAACGAACCAAAAGCGGGTAAATAATTTGGTGGTAAGTTTCGGCTACGTCAACCTGGTGAATTACCTCCTGCAGACAGGCATTAAATTTAATCTCATTAAAAGCTAAACCATATTTAATTAAACTGGTAACGTAAAAATCTGCCCATTGGTTATCACTCTGCTTAAAATATTGCTGATCTAATAATTGATTCATATCCTGATCACTCAGGTTGCAGATTTTCGATATTTTAAATCCAGCCTGATTTAAACTGACAATATTCAGGAGCTTTTTTAGTTGTTGATCATCATAAAAACGCGTATTGCCTTCAGTTCGATTGGGCGTAAGTGCATGATAACGCTGCTCCCATATCCTAATGGTATGTGAATGAACACCCGTTAGCCGCTCAAGATCAGATATGGAATAAGTCATTTTGTTTAAGTAAATTAACTGAAAATTTAAACAAAAAAATCCACATAATGTTTGGCTTCCTTCGTTTTCCAACGTGCGTACAGATTAAATGAATATTGAATGTTTGCTTTTATGCACATCTAATTTAGTATTGGTTGTGTAATATAAAAACTACAACACACTGATGAACAAAGCGAAACCTTTTTACAATATTATTTTCTTTCATTTTAGCTATTGAAGTTGTAATTTGCAGTATCTAAACATCCTAAAATGTCTATAAGCTGCATCGCCATCGATGATGATCTTCATTCTTTAGAAAATTTGATTTCATATATGGAAAAAGTACCAGAGCTTAAATTGGTACAAACCTTTACTGAACCCTTACAGGCATTGTCTGAAATTTCAGTTTCTGATCCTGTTGATATTATTTTTATGGATGTAGAGATGCCCGCTTTATCAGGAATTGAGTTGGCAAGTCTGGTTAGGAAAAAAGCTAAATTCTTAATTTTTACTACAGCACATACCCGTTATGCGCTTGATGCTTTTAAAGTTGAAGCCGATGCTTATTTATTGAAGCCCTATTCCATTTTAAATTTTGCTAAAACGATTAATAATTTATTTCCTGCAGGATCTGCCGAACAACATCAGTTTTCTGTTTTCGAAGATCATTTTTTTTACGTTCCGGCACAAAACGAGAATAATGATTTAGTAAGGATTGATTTAAGTGAACTCATCGCAGTTGAAAATCAGGGTGATAACATTGTTTTTTTTACAAATGGCCATACCTATATCAGCGCTAAAATTGATTTTGCAAAAATGATTCAGATTTTGGTTAAACATCCCGGTTTTATCCAAATTAGCACCACCATCATCATATCCAAACAGCATATTAAAAGTGTTTTAGGCACTCAGATCTTGTTGTCAGGCGAAATAGCTTATGCTGTAGATGATAGCCATAGCGATATTTTTTCAACCTTTTTATCCGAAAACTTAAATAAATAGCAGATCCCGCTGTTTGTTCAAGCTTTAGCTAAAACATTATCTGCAGTTTATTGTATTAGGATAATCTATTTACATTTATTGATTATCCATTTTGAAGAGAATATTAGTTGTAGATGATGACCCTGATATTTTAGAGGTTTTTCAACTAGCACTTGAGGCAGAGCATTATCAGGTTTATCCGCTTCTTTCACCACGTTATATTTTTAAAACCATTAAAGAGTTTAATCCTGATTTAATTATTTTAGATATTATGTTGAATGGAATGGATGGACGAGCTGTATTTAAAGAATTAAAATTAAATGCAGAAACTGAAAACATCCCGGTCATTATGGCATCAGCCAGATATGATGAAAGTTACGTTGCATCTCAAAAATTACATCCGGAGGAGTACCTGGAGAAACCATTTAACATAACGGACCTGTTGCAAAAAGTAAATAAACTGACTGAAAATTAATTTTAACCGATATGAAAAGAAAATTACTTTGCCTTTTAATAATTGCTGGTGCTCTGGCCAGATTTGACGCTCATGCACAAAGTAGCCGTAAAGATAAGCTTTACTCCATGAGTGGAATAGGCTTCGCGTTTCCAATGGGTGAAACAGCAGATTACTTTAAACCTAAATTTTCGACTTCGCTAGGTGCTAATTTGGCCGTTGGTAATGGCGGATTGTTTGTATACCCAAAAGTAAGCCTTCATGCCTATACTTTTAATCAAATAACGCCTGATGCAGGATATAGCTACACTATTCAAAAAGGGCGATCAACAACCTATTTGCTCAACATAGCCCTGGGCTACCGTAAAATTATTGAAAAATGGGCTTTCTACGGATTTGCAGGTGCAGGCGGTGGTTTTATATTAACACCTCAAGCCGCAGTAAATCCAAATACCCTACAGGTGAACATGGATAATAAAACAAATAGTTTGGGTATTGCAGAAGGAGGCGCAGGAATAGAATATAATATTGGCGGAGCCAACTTATTTGTTGAAGCCAGTTATATGCATGGTTTTGGTAAAATCCAAAACAAGGCGTTTAACACTGTGCCGATAAGCATTGGAATTAAACCAAATTTGAGTAAGTTGTTGGAAAAGCTTTAACACTTACAAATACCAGTATCAAAGCGATTACGTTTAAAATGTAATCGCTTTTTTTATTTACAAAAAAGTGAACGCTAAATAAACTATCATTAAAAAATTGATTTTAATTCTTATACTAATTTTTTTAGTATAAATTTGTAGCATAAAATTTTTAAAATGTTGTACGCAGTTGTAGATATTGAAACCACAGGCGGTCACGCATCGGCCAATGGCATCACTGAAGTGGCCATAAATATACACAATGAAAGCCAGCTGGTGGAATCTTTTACCACACTCATTAATCCTTTACAATCTATTCCTATTCATATTACCGCATTAACCGGCATAGATAATGAAATGGTTAGCGATGCGCCAACTTTTAATGATGTGGCACTACAGATTTATCAATTGTTAAATGATAAAATTTTTGTTGCCCATAATGTCAATTTTGATTACTCCTTTTTAAAGCACCATTTATCTGCTGCCGGTTATGAATTAAATTGTCGTAAACTTTGTACAGTACGTTTAAGCAGAAAACTTCTTCCGGGTAAAGCCTCCTATAGTTTAGGTAAACTTTGTAGTGTATTACAAATCCCTATCCATAACCGACATCGTGCAGCGGGCGACGCTGATGCCACGAGCGTATTGTTTAATCTGCTACTGGAATCCGATCATGAAGGAATTATTGCCGAAATGCTTAAAAAAGCTTCTAAAGAACAAGTGCTACCGCCTCATTTAGATCGTAATTTAATTTTGCGATTGCCTAATCAACCTGGTGTTTATTATTTTAAAGACAGTAAAGGGAAAATAGTTTACGTAGGTAAGGCTAAGGATTTAAAAAAGCGTGTAATCAGCCATTTTGCAGGTAATAAGCCCAACAAGCAACGCCAGGATTTCTTAAGAACTATCCATCATATTGATTACGTAGTTTGCGGTACAGAGCTAATGGCCTTAATTTTGGAGGCAAATGAAATTAAACGTTTATGGCCTGAAAACAACAGGGCCATGAAGCGGTACGAACATAAATATGATCTGTATGTTTTTGAAGATCAGAACGGTTATTTGCGTTTAGCAATAGATAAGCATAAAAAAAACAACAAAGCTATTCAAAGTTTTAACAGTCTTTTAGAAGGCTATAACTATCTGAGCCAGCTGATTGAAAAATACCAGTTATGTGCTAAATTGTGTTATCTGCAGAAAACAACGACATGTACCGCTCATGAAAATGGGACTTGCTTTGGTGCCTGCAGTGGTATAGAAACTGTAGCTGTTTACAATAAGCGTTTAAATAATGCTTTACAGAATATACAAGAATTACAACCGAGTTTCGCCCTGGTTGACGAAGGCAGAGCAAACGATGAATTTAGTTGTTTATTGGTAGAGAAAGGTAAATTCTACGGCATGGGCTATTTTAAGGATAAAGCCAGTTTGGAGGATGGGCTCGCTCCTATTAAAAGTGATTTACTTACCTATCAATCGAACAGTTATATCCTCAATCTCATTTTAACACACGCAGAACAATACCCGCAAAAATTACATCAGTTTTAGCCTGCTACTTATAAAGTATATGCTTAAAAATGAGTTTTGAATATTAATAAGATTTAAAATTGATGTAAGTTTGTGAGAATTGATATGCATCCATAATTTAACCGGATTACTTATACTAAAAATACTTTAACATGACTCCAGAATCTTTTAGAGACTTTGTTCTTTCTTTCGAAAATGTAGCTGAAACACCAAACGCCAATAAAAATTCGTTTAAAATCGATGAAAAAATTTTTATCACTATTGATAATTCTAACTTAAAAGCCGTTTTCCGACTTACAACTAAAGATCAAAATAAATTTTCAGATATTGACCCTTCGGCCATTTATCCTGCACAGGCGGGTTGGGGCAAGCAAGGCTGGACTATTTTTGAGTTGGGTTTTATTGAAGAAGAAGTTCTTGAAGATGCAGTAAGGTTATCTTATTGTACGGTAGCACCTGAAGACTTAGCGAAAAAATATAAAAAGAAAGCGACTAAAAAATAATTTTCGTTAAATTGAGTTAATTTTTCGCCATAAGAATATTATAATTTATCATCATGATTAAATCACTTTGGATTAACCTTCCTGTAAATAACATCAGTAAATCAAAAGCCTTTTTTACGGCGATTGGTTTTCAACTCAACTTACAATACGGCTCCCGTGATGATTCGGCCAGCTTTTTAATTGGTGATAACGGATTAGTGTTAATGCTTTTTGAAAAACAACTTTACGAAGCTTTCATCGCTGATAAATTATCAAACAGTTCAGGCCAGGAAGTATTATTTTCTTTTGATGCAGAAAGCGCTGAAGAAGTAGATGATATTGCTAACAAAGTGGTAGCAGCCGGAGGCTCAATTTATGCAGATCCGGGATATAAAGACGGCTGGATGTATGGATGTGGATTTATTGACCTTGATGGGCAGAAATGGAATATTCTTTATATGGATTTCAGTAAAATGCCAATGGGGTAATTTAGAACCTTTTAAAGGAAATCAGTCTTTTTTAATAATGGTTTCCTTTAAAAGTTTAGCAACCGTTTTGTCGGTTCTAAAGGTAATTTCTTTGATATCCAAATCATTAATGGCTACCCAGCGAAAAGACTGTAAAACATCTCCTTCCCCATCAAAATCAAATATTTTGGTTTTAAATGCCAGTTGTAAAGGAGTTTTTTCTTTTACCAGATAATATACACTAATTACCTGGCTATCATTAAAAGATGATTTTTCATAAAAATCTGTCGTATAGAAATGCGATAAAACCTCGATTTCTGCCAGGCATTCTTCTATAAATTCTCGCTTCAAGCCATCTATTAAACCCTCACCAAACTCTAAACCACCACCAGGAAATTTACTGAACCTGAAACCAGATTCTTGTTCATCACTCACCAAAACTTCATTTTGATCATTAACGAGCAAACCATAAACACGAACGTTAAAATAACTCATTATCGAAATGCTTTTTATTTTTAATAACTATTTCTGGTGTCCAGACAATTTCTCCCTTAAAAGCATCTGCACGAACAGGACAATCGCTCATGTGACAGTAATGGCAGCAAGCAGGCAAGCAGGGATCTGCATGAATAAATAATTCAGCTTTTCTTACGCCGTTCTTATTAATCAATTCATCAATCTGAGATATTTCCCGATGGACCTGATTTAAATCAAAATAGTAGGGCAACGTCACATGGCAGTCAATATGAAACTCCGGTCCGTATTGTTGTGTACGAAGGTTGTGAACGTCAATCCAGGGGTTATGACGATTTTTTTGCAATACCTCTACAACTTCATCCACTAGGGTAAAATCACTTTCATCCATTAAACCACCAACCGAACCTCTCGTAAGCGTATACCCAGAATAAATAATGTAAAACCCGACTAAAACCGACAATAAACTATCTAACCAAATTATATTTGTTATCTGAATAAGTATAAGGCCAATTACTATTGCCAAGCTAGTATATGTATCCGTAAGTAAATGCCTTCCATCCGCTTGTAGCGTTACCGAATGCTGTTCTTTACCAACTTTTATTAAATAAAGGCCAACAACCAAATTAATTAAACCGGTAATACCTATAATAAGTGTTCCTTCTAAAAGTTGATCTACTGCATGCGGATAAATTAAATTATAGGATGATTTGAATATAATGATCACGCCGGCTATCAGAATTAAAATTCCTTCAACAAACGCAGAGAAAAACTCTACTTTGCCATGGCCGTATGGATGATTTTCATCTTTTGGCTGCGTACTCAAATAAATACTGTAAAATGCAAAACTGCCTGCAATTACATTAACTATACTCTCGGCAGCATCAGTTAAAATCGCATTTGAGCCTGTAATAAAATAAGCAACAAACTTGGCAAGCATCAATACAACACTAACCACCAATGAAATTACAATCGCCTTTTTCTTTACTGTCACAATTTTTTTCTGCAAAAATACAGTAATAGGCTAAATTAATTGATAAAAACTATCCCTTTTTTAGTGCAGAATAATATTTGGTTTATATATTTGCGTACAAAGTAATTAACCATGAGCACCTTATCTAAAAGAATCAACAGTCTATCAGAATCTGCAACACTTAAAATGACCAAACTTGGCCGCGAACTTGCTGCTAAAGGCATAAACGTAATTAGTTTAAGTGTTGGCGAACCCGATTTTAATACGCCTGAACATGTTAAAGATGCTGCAAAAAAAGCATTAGATGACAATTTTACACGCTATTCGCCGGTACCAGGCTATCCTGATTTACGTCAGGCTATTGTGAACAAACTAAAAACAGAGAATAACTTAGACTATGATATTTCACAAATAGTGGTTTCAACAGGTGCTAAACAGTCTTTATCAAATGTTATTTTAACCCTGATTGATCCTGATGACGAAGTTATCATTCCAACGCCGTACTGGGTTTCTTACTCAGAAATGGTATTGCTAGCAGAAGGAAAATCAGTTTTTATTAACACTGATATTGATAGCAACTTCAAAATTACGCCAGCGCAATTAGAGGCTGCAATTACACCGAAAACAAAATTATTCATGTTTTCATCGCCTTGTAACCCTACAGGCTCGGTATATAGTAAAGCGGAATTGGCTGCGTTAGTCGAGGTATTTGAGAAATATCCAAATATCTATATCTTATCAGATGAGATTTACGAACATATTAATTTTGTTGATCAGCATGAATCAATTGCCCAATTCAACAGTATAAAAGACCGCGTTATTATTGTGAATGGTTTCTCGAAAGCTTTTGCAATGACAGGCTGGAGACTTGGCTACATTGCCGCAAATAAAGAAATTGCTTCTGCTAATGATAAACTTCAGGGCCAAACCACTTCCGGAACCTGCTCCATCGCACAACGTGCCGGTATAGTAGCTTACGAGCAAGGTTTAGAAAGCGTTTTAAAAATGAAAGAAGCATTTTTACGTCGCAGAGAACTGGTTTATAATTTATTAAATGAAATTCCTGGTGTAAAAACAAACTTACCTGACGGTGCTTTTTATTTCTTTCCCGAAATCAGTTCTTTTTTTGGTAAAAAAGATGCAGATGGAAATATAATTAAAGATTCCTCAGATTTAGCATTGTACTTATTAAACGTTGGCCACGTTGCTACTGTTGGTGGCGATTCATTCGGAAATAATAATTACATCCGCTTATCTTACGCAGCATCAGATGAAAGTTTAGTAGAAGCTTTAAGAAGAATTAAAGAAGCATTGGGTAAATTGGCTTAACATAATTGTTAAATAATGCCAAATCCTCGTCAATCAAATTGGCGAGGATTTTTTTTTGAAAAACATATTTGGTAACTACCAGTAAACACCAGTCCTTCTTTTCGTTACAAGTCATCGCCCAATATAAAATTGGGCTTGCGGGCTTTCCACTTCAATAAGGTTTAATAACAAAGGTAGTGGCCGTAAAAGCGCATTCTAACTCCTTATTGCTTCAACCGGATCTAATCTCGAGGCTGAAAATGCTGGCCAAAATCCGGAAATTGTACCAATTATAATGGATATCCAGATTCCTAGCATAATATTATTTAAGCCTAAAACAATATAGAAACCACTCAGCGCACCTATAAGTAATGAAATGAGGTACACTAAAAGTAAGCCAAGTAATCCGCCTAGAATACATAACGAAATTGATTCGAATATAAACTGAAGTAAAATAAAATAATTCTTGGCACCAAGCGATTTTTGGATGCCAATAATGTTGGTCCGTTCTTTTACTGAAACAAACATAATATTCGCAATACTAAAACCACCAACCAAAATAGAGAAGCCTCCAATAATCCAGCCTGCCCAGTTCACCATGGTAAACATCGAATCTAACTGATTAGATATAATAGTAGTTTTATTCAAAGCAAAATCTTCTTCCTGTCCCGGTCTAATTCTGTGGATAGAACGCATTAAACCTTTCAGTTCGCTTTCTACTTCCTCTAAGGATATATTATCTTTTCCTCGTACCGTAATTTGAGGACCATATCTTTCATTCTGAATATCAAGAATACTTTTAGCAAAATTGATCGGAATATTGACATTCTTATCCAGGGAGGTACCCAGCATATCCTCACCTTCTTTTTTAAATACTCCTATAACGGTCAACCGCCTGCCCAATATTTGAACTTGTTTTCCAATTGGATCATCCCCGTCAAATAAACCATCAGCAACATCTGCCCCCATCAATAAAACAGGTGAGCCATTATTGCTTTCATTTTCGGTAAAATACCTGCCAGCCTGTAATTCAAAATTCCAGGTTTTATCAAAATCATGTGATGCAGCGGAAACATTAATTCCTTCCACCGAATTACTTCTATATTTTATCGTTCTGTCGCTTGTAGAAATCTCAAAAGTAATTCCCTGCGCATTATCCATTCGCTCTCTTAATGCCGCAAAATCACGAAGAGAAGGCTGAGGCCGGTTCATATATTTCCACCAGGGGTAATTATCGCCAAAGCTCCAGGGCCATTTCTGTACAAATATCGTATTGGAACCCAATTTGTCTACACTAGCCTGCAGTTTGCCACGAAAGGTATCTACAGCAGAAAAAACAGCGATGATCGTAAAAATTCCAATAGTTATCGCCAAAAGAGATAACATGGTACGCATTTTATTCTGACGCAGTGCATCAAAAGCAAATCGAAAACTTTCGCCTATTAGCCTAAAAATTATCATAATTATATGTTAGATGCAAAGCCATTAAAAAGGTTACAACTCATTTTCAAAACTAATTATTTTTATCACTGTACTTGGATAGCTTCCCTTATTTTTTATATAAAACATAATATAATTATTTGCGTTTGATAAAATAAGGAAAAGAAAAATTAAATTCGTATTTTTGCACCTCAAAAAATTCATCAAGAATGAAATTATCACAATTCAAATTCAACTTACCAGAAGCTTTAGTAGCAAACAATCCAGCTGAACAACGCGATGAAGCACGTTTAATGGTTTTACATAAAGACAGTGGTAAAATTGAACATAAAATTTTCAAAGACGTACTCGGTTATTTCGATGACAAAGACGTAATGATATTAAATAACACCAAAGTTTTTCCTGCCCGTTTGTACGGTAACAAAGAAAAAACCGGTGCTACTATTGAAGTATTTTTACTTCGTGAGTTAAATAAAGAACTACGTTTGTGGGATGTATTAGTAGATCCGGCCCGTAAAATTCGTGTAGGTAACAAATTATACTTTGGTGATGATGATTTATTGGTTGCTGAAGTTGTTGACAATACCACTTCACGCGGACGTACAATTCGTTTCTTATTTGAAGGTACTGATGAAGAATTTAGAAGAAACGTTGAAATTTTAGGCGAAACTCCGCTTCCAAAATACATCAAACGTAAAGCAACTGCTGAAGATAAGGAACGTTATCAAACTATTTTCGCCAAGCATGAAGGTGCTGTTGCCGCCCCAACTGCTGGTTTGCACTTTAGTCGTGAATTAATGAAACGCCTTGAATTAAAAGGTATTGAATTTGCTGAAGTTACGTTACACGTAGGTTTAGGAACTTTCAGAACGGTTGAGGTAGAAGATTTAACCAAACACAAAATGGATTCTGAACAATTTATCATCGAACAAAAAGATGCTGATATTGTGAATAAAGCCATTGAAGAAAAAAGAAGAATTTGTGCTGTTGGAACAACTTCTATGCGTTCTATTGAATCAGCTGTATCTGCAAACAGAACATTAAAAGCTGCTAACGACTGGACAAGTAAATTTATTTTTCCTCCGTATGATTTCAGTATTGCTAACTCAATGATCACTAATTTTCACACTCCTGAATCTACCTTACTGATGATGGTTAGTGCATTTGGTGGTTACGAAAACGTAATGAACGCATACGAAATCGCGGTTAAAGAAAAATATAAATTCTATAGCTATGGCGATGCTATGCTAATTATCTAAAATAAATTCAAGTATTAAGTATCAAGTATCTAGACTAAGCTCTATTACATGCTACTTGATACTAAATACTTGATACATTGATGATGAAACATTATGCTGTAATTGTAGCAGGAGGCGCTGGAAACAGAATGCAGACTGAAACTCCAAAACAATTTCTTCTTTTAAATAACCTTCCGGTTTTAATGCATACCATTAATGCATTTGCCCAAAGCCGGTTTCATCCAGAAATTTTATTAGTCTTAAGTGATCAGCAACAATCCTATTGGAAATCGCTTTGCTTAAAATTTGATTTTAAGGTACCGCACCGGATTATTAGCGGCGGAACGGAACGGTTTTATTCGGTAAAAAATGCAATTGATAGCATTGCAGATGAAGGCATAGTGGCGGTACATGATGCAGTAAGACCATTAATCTCCCCAAAACTTATTGATCAAAGCTTTAGTAAGGCTGAAGTTTTAGGAAATGTAATTCTGGCCGTGCAATCTAGTGATAGTGTTAGGCTATTGAAGGATGATACCAGTACAGCTTTAAAGCGAGATGAAATTTATCTCGTTCAAACACCGCAAACTTTCATTTTAGGCATATTAAGAACCGCTTACCAGCAACCTTATAGAAAAGATTTTACCGATGATGCCAGTGTGGTAGAAACGCTTGGTACACCGATTAATATTATGGAAGGTGAACGCAAAAACATCAAAGTCACCTATCCTATTGATTTGAAATTAGCAGAGTTGCTTATAAAAGAAAAGTAGTTCTACATCATGCAAAACTACTTTTCTAATTCATCCGTTTTATAAGATTTTCTTTTGAAAATTGATGAACATTCGCTAAATATATTTTATGTAGCCCTGCCTATAACTTTTAGTAAAATAGCAATAACTGCAATTACCAATAAAACGTGAATGATGTTACCCACATCTCCAAAGCCGTGGAATAAAAACCCGATCACCCATAGTATAACCAATACTACCGCTACTAAATACAATAAATTTCCCATAGTGTTAATTTTTTAAGTAATGTTGAAGTATAAACACATATGCTATAATTTTGTTTAAAAAATGTAAATAAATACTAATTTTCATTAAAAAAAAATTTACGGGGCATAAAAAAACCTCTCAATTTACTTGAGAGGTTTCTTTATGCCTTAACTTAATTAGTACTCATCCTCGTTAAAAAAGAAATCTTCTTTAGTAGGATAATCTGGCCAGATTTCCTCTATGGTTTCATAAGGCTCGCCATCATCTTCTAACGCCTGTAAGTTTTCAATTACTTCTACTGGTGCGCCAGAACGAATACCGTAATCAATTAATTCATCTTTAGTTGCAGGCCAAGGTGCGTCTTCCAAGTGCGATGCTAATTCTAATGTCCAATACATATCTTCAATTCAATTAAATTAAATTCTTGTTCTTAACAATGCGCAAAGTATATTAAAATTTTTGAGCAAAGCAAACTTATTTTTCCACTATTAAATTCGCGGGATCCAGATGTTTTCCTCCGCCTCAAAATCCATGGTCAGTTTTCGTGCCAAAACGAACAAATAGTCACTTAAGCGATTTAAATAAACGGTTACCCGCTCTTCGACAAAACTATTTTCGGCCAATTCGACTGTCAACCTTTCTGCCCTACGACAAACACATCTGGCAAGATGACAATAAGACACAACAGTATTTCCGCCAGGTAAAACAAAATGTTTTAAAGGTGCTAATAAATCGTTCATCGCATCCATTTCATTTTCAAGTAAGCGTACATCCTCTTCATGCAAATCAGGAATTTTCATTTTTGATTTTTCGGGATCTGCAGCCAAAGATGCACCTATTGTAAACAAGCGATCCTGAATTTCTTTTAACAATGTTTTATATGAAGGAGAAATTTCCTGACAGCCAATTAAACCTACATAAGAGTTTAATTCATCTACAGTGCCGTATGCTTCAATTCGAAGGTGATATTTTGGAACCCTGGTACCTCCTATTAAGGAAGTTTGTCCTTTATCGCCTGTTTTAGTGTAGATTTTCATATTAAGTTGTAAGTTATACGTTGTAAGTTATAAGCTTCCAAAACGTAGTACTTAAAACTTACAACCTAAAACTATATTAGTTTATTTTTTCCCAATCGCTGCCACTGTCTTTAAGCGCTTGTAAACGGGGAGATACATTTTTGATATCTGTATTAATGTAATCATTCTCAATTAATCCATCACGCATACGAACAATGCGATGTGCATGCTGTGCAATATCTTCCTCATGGGTAACCAGAATAATGGTATTTCCCTTACTGTGAATTTCTTCAAGCAAGCCCATAATTTCAATTGATGTTTTGGTATCTAAGTTACCTGTTGGCTCATCAGCCAAAATAATAGAAGGATCGTTAATTAAGGCTCTGGCAACCGCTACACGCTGACGCTGACCTCCTGATAACTCGTTAGGCTTGTGATCCATACGATTGCCCAGATTTACATTTTCTAAGGCCTTGGCAGCTCTTGCTTCCCGATCTTTTTTGCTGTTACCTGCGTAAATTAAAGGTAGTGCAACATTATCTAAAGCAGTTGAACGAGGTAGTAAGTTAAAAGTCTGAAAAACAAAACCTATTTCTTTATTGCGAACTTCAGCAAGGGCATCATCAGTCATTTGGCTAACATTTGTGCCATTTAATATATAGGTTCCGCTTGATGGTGTATCTAAACAGCCTAAAATATTCATCAAAGTGGATTTTCCGGAACCTGATGGCCCCATTAAGGCTACAAATTCGCCTTTATTAATATCTAAAGAAACTGATTTTAAAGCATGGATAACTTCCGATCCGATTACATATTTACGGCCAATCTCTTTTATGGTAATAAGTGGTTTCTCCATGTTTTTTATTTTAAGACAAGCGGAAAGGCTTAGATGTTACAATTGAATTGAAAAATATTCAAATATTTAGAATTACTATTTCTCGATAATTTTGGGAACCATAAAAAACTGCTCATTATGTTTAGCTGCATTTTTTAACCCGTCTGCTGTAGAAATTTCCTGATGAACAACATCTTCCCTCCAAACATTGGTAGCTTCATTCATATAAACTAAAGGTTTAATGTTTGAGGTGTCTAACTCATTAAGTTTTTCCATGAAAGATAAAATCTTATTCATTTCAGGAATTAAAGTTTCTACCGCTTTATCCTCAATATGAATTCTGGCCAAATCGGCAATTTTATGAATGGTTTTTGCGTCTAAATTCATTTATACAAGTTTACTATCAATTAGTTGAAAAACTTTTTCTTTTAAACCATCTGTATCCTCATCAGTTAAACTGGCGGTTTGAATTGGTTTGTGGACGTAAATATCGCAAATTCCCGGCTTAGTTCCATACTTTGCTCCGCTATCCCATTGCAACTTCCAGATATTTGAAATACTAACAGGTACTAAAGCAATGTTTTGATCGATAGCCAATCTAAATGGTCCATTTTTAAACTCACACAATTTTGGCGGGTAATGGTCGTCAATCTTTCCTTCCGGAAAAATAATTAAGCTCATTCCTTTTTTTAAATTTTCTCCTGCTTTCTTAAAGGCTTTAAAGGCTGATATCTTGCTGTCGCGATTGACTGAAATATCAATTGTTTTGAAGAAAATCCCTAAAACAGGGTTATTTAACAATTCATCTTTACCCATAAAATGATATTTCCCTTGGCACATGATACAGAATACCATAATATCTAAATTGGAAGTATGGTTGGCACAATAGATATAGGTTTGATCATCGTTCAGTTTTTCTTCATAATGATAATGAAACCAAACCCCGGAAAAGATACTACATAAAAAACTATTGGTTTTGCGGCAGATATTTAATAAACTATAGTACTTAAAATCCCTGGAAAAAAAATAGTAAAAAGGATAAAGCAGAAAAAAGAAAAAGATTATCCAAAAGAGGAACCATATACGATGGAGCTGCCTTAAAAAGTAAACCATATATAATCAAATTTATAAAAATGTTTGATATTTCATTATTTACCAAAAACTACTTTGCGAAATTTTAATCTGTAGCTCAACGTATGGAAAGCAAAATATTCAGGTTCATTTTAATCAAATGCATAATTAATAGAAAATTGATTTTATCTGATGTTTTGCAACTAATTTATTTTTAATTTCGTGCCATTATGAAAGAAACAGTGGTGAGTGGCATTAGGCCAACCGGAAAGCTACATTTAGGAAATTATTTTGGTGCAGTAACCAATTTTGTTAAAATGCAATATGATTACAATTGTTATTTTTTCATTGCAGATTTACACTCTTTAACCACCCACCCAACACCAGGCGATTTACATGGTTATGTTCGTCATGTATTGGTTGAATATTTAGCCTGCGGCATTAATCCTGAAGAAACTACCATATACGTTCAGTCTGATGTTCCTGAAGTATCAGAACTATATTTGTACTTAAATATGAATGCCTATTTAGGCGAGTTAGAGCGTAGTGCATCTTTTAAAGAAAAAATAAGATCCAATCCGGATAATGTTAACGCTGGTTTATTGACGTATCCTACGTTGATGGCTGCCGATATTTTAATTCACCGTGCCACCAAGGTTCCTGTTGGTAAAGATCAGGAGCAGCATTTGGAAATGACCCGAAACTTCGGTAACCGTTTTAACAGAATGTACAATGCTGATTTTTTCCCGGAATCTTTTGCATTTAACTATGCTGATAATCTGGTTAAAGTACCTGGTTTAGAAGGCAAAGGAAAAATGAGTAAATCGGATGGCGACGGAAACTGCATTTATCTTTCAGATAGCCCGGAAATTATTCGTAAAAAAGTAGCCAGAGCCGTAAGTGATAGCGGTCCGACTGAAGAAAACCAGGAAAAACCAGAAGCCATTCAGAATTTATTTGATTTAATGAAAATTGTATCAACGGCAGATACTGTATCGCACTTTGATGAATTGTATAATAAAATGCAAATCAGATATGGCGATATGAAAAAGCAACTGGCTGAAGATATGATCATTTTCAACTCTCCTATTCGCGAAAAGATTGAAGATTTAGCAAAAGATGAAACCTATTTACGCCAGGTTGCCAAGCATGGTGCTTTAAAAGCCCGAGAAAGTGCCCAGCAAACCATTAGAGAGGTTCGTAAGTTAATTGGATTTAAAAGTTTTTAAAAAATACTGAAATAAGCGCTTTGCTTTACAAGGCAAGGCGCTTATCTTATCTTAAGAAATATGCACATCGCAATCGTAGGAAATATTGGTGCCGGTAAAACCACTTTGACAAGTCTGTTAGCTAAAAATTACGGATGGGAAGCTTTGTATGAAGCAGTTGACAATAATCCATATTTAGAGGATTTTTATGGTGATATGAAGCGCTGGAGTTTTAACCTCCAAATTTATTTTTTGAATAGTCGTTTTCAGCAAATTACTGATATTGAAGTAAATAAGCGAAATGTTATTCAGGACAGAACCATATATGAAGACGCACATATTTTCGCTGAAAATTTGCACGATATGGCATTGATGACAACCCGTGATCATGATAACTACCGGGCTATTTTCGATAATATAACCTCTTTTATTAAGCCTCCTGATTTATTGGTTTACTTAAGAGCATCGGTACCAACTTTAGTTAATAATATTCAACGTCGCGGACGAGAGTATGAAGCAGGAATCCGGATAGATTACTTATCTAAACTAAACGAAAAATACGAAGCCTGGATTAAAGGCTATAATTTGGGTAAACTGTTAATCTTAGATAAAGATAAACTGGATTTTACTAATAATCCTGAAGATTTAGGAACAGTTATTCAGTCTATTGAGGCTGAAATTAATGGCTTGTTCTAACCTTCAATGTATAGCTAATCACCAACATTAATTGATGTTAATATATAGTTGGAATATAAAGACCTGATTTTTAAACTGAAATTTGGTCTTTTTTATTTTTTGATTTATATTACTCAATGATTGAAAAGGATTTTGAAAATGCGAATACGTTAATTGGAAGCTGGGTATTTTTACTACAATCAAAAAGACAGTAGATTATTTGTACTAAAACGGATCAAAATTTGGGCTGGACATTAAATTTGATATATCCGGCTTCGTAGCTGATCATGTTGCTGTTATTTGCATTCCTTTTCCACAGAATTTACGAGTCTTAAATTATCATCAGTAACAATTATCTAAACTTTGGAAAATTTGAATATTATCGGCATCATACCTGCACGCTATGCCTCTACCCGATTTCCTGGTAAACCTTTGGTTGACATAGCCGGTAAAACGATGATTCAACGCGTTTACGAACAAGCTTTGAAGTCAAAAAGTCTATCAAAAGTGGTAGTTGCAACTGACGATGAAAGGATTGTAGAGGAAGTCCAAAAATTTGGTGGCGAATTTGTTTTCACATCAGCAAACCATCAAAGCGGTACAGATCGCTGCGCCGAGGTAATCGAGCATTTGCCTGATTTTGATATTGTCATTAATATACAGGGAGATGAGCCATTTATAGAACCTGCCCAGATTGATTTATTGGCTACCTGCTTCACCGAAGAAAAGGTAGAATTAGCCACCTTAATTAAATCCATTAAAAGTCAGGAAAGTATTTACAACCCGAACAGCCCCAAAGTAGTGATTGATGTAAATGGCAGGGCAATGTATTTTAGCCGCAGTCCAATACCTTTTATTAGAAATGGCGAACCTGGAGTTTGGGCAGAAAAGCACCAGTTTTATAAGCATATTGGTATCTATGGCTACCGAACAGCCTCATTAAAAGCCATCACTAAACTACCGCCGTCCTCTTTAGAAATTGCCGAAAGTTTAGAGCAATTGAGATGGATTGAAAATGGTTTCTACATCCAGACAAAAGTAACTGATTTGGAAACTGTTGCTATTGATACCCCTGAAGATTTGCTAAAATTAAATAAACTCTTAGCTGCACTAAAAGATGTATAAACTATTATTTGTAGATTGAGCTTAGAATCAAATTAGCCTCAATCATGAATAAAGTAATAATTTTTGCTATCATCTTTATTTCTTTTATATTGGTTCAGCCTGGCAGCGCCCAGGAGCCCATTGGTATTATCCTTAAAACCAATTTATTGAATCTTGTAGCTAAAGGTCCTTCTTTTTCAATTGAAAAAACCTTTGTTCAAAAATATGGTTTGGAATTTTCCTATTCAGCTGGAGAATTAAATTGGGGAAGAGATTACAATTATAAAGGTTATTTACTGAGAGGTAAAATGTACGCATATAAAATAAAGTCCAGGGAAGTAACACCATTTTTCGGCGTATATGTTGGCACATTAAATAAAACCATTATATCTAATGCAGAAATACATCCCACCGGTTTTTTCTCGATAGGAAGAAACCGAAACTTTGAAACAAATTCATTGCGAAGCGGGCTTAATTTAGGTTTGTCATATCAACCCTTTAAAAGGTTGGTATTGGAAGCCACTACCGGAATAGGTTATGGTAAATATTTTAATATGAAGAATTATTTATCTCAGCCACCACCTAAAGGATATCTGGACTTTCAGTTATGGTTATCTGTGGGTTATAACTTCTGAATAAAAATTAATCGCCGATAAAAAGTAAAATTTGTACTTTCGGGAATGCGAAAATTACTGCTCATATTGACCTTGATCACATTATTTCTAGCCTGTCGAACAGATAAAAAGGAAAAGAATGAAGCAATCGAGTTTAAAAATGTAAATCAAAGTATTGCTAAATCCTTTTCCGATTTAAAAAAGGCTGACACCTTTAAAATCGAACTCACCGGTAGAAAGCCTGATGAAATGATTTTAAATTTTACCATTAAAAATTTTGCAGGAAAAGAAATTTACAATGCAAAGTTAAAAGGGAAAGATTTGGTCGGTAATACCGATCCAAATTTAGATTTATCAAAGGAGAAAGCTCAGGTTATTTTCTTGAAAACAATAGCCGACGATTTTTTTTCAGAAGATAATTTTCTTGAACCCGCAGTAATGCCAGAAGATAAGCCTGATAATTATGTGCCAGATAAAGCATTGTATGAAGAATTGAAGAAATCTGGGTTAAATGGATTTAAATATCGTTTAGGAAAAGATAAAAATGTTTATATCGCCTGGAGCGAAAAAGAGCAGAAGGTGAAAATTTATTATAACTGTTGTTAAATTCAATTATTTTCCTAAAAATATTGCCAGCGGTTTTAGTAAGGGATTAACTGATTGCAATTGCTAAATATGTCATGCTAAAACAATTAACCTTCAGCATATCAATCGTGTTTATTTCTTGGATAACAGGCATGATAATCAACGCTTTTCTGGTTAGGACAGCTTTTTATTCAAAAAAATTAACGCATCTCAATTTTGTTGAAAGTAAAAAAATAAATAAGCTAATAGGTATAGGAATAATTAAATGGATGGTAAAGAATACACCATTTAAATTTTTCAATCCAAACCTTAAAATGAAAGCTAAAACAGAATTAGCAGCGTTAAACCACTTGCACAAAGAAATGACATTAGCAGAAATTAACCATTTAATTGCATTTGTTCTGGTCTTACTTTTTGCGATTATTCAAATCTTTAAAGGCTTTTATTCGCTTGCGCTGATTATGACGATCACGAATATATTGATGAATTTATATCCGTCTCTACTGCAGCAACAAAATAAAAGACGACTTGATAAATTGAAAAAGATACTATATACTAGGAACTTAAGCGATGGAACAACCGTAATATAAGGACCAAATTTGTTACCAAACGTGGTTGCAGCGATATACTTTTTTGTTGCAGAATTTTACAGTTATCGTTTTGCCGGGACAAAAAAAGATTTAGCGGAAAACAAGACTAACGTGAATTATTAAAAGAAGGAATGCTTTCCATAAAATCAGAAATAAAGGTTTAAAAACGGTTAATTTTCTGATAAACACAGCATTATCATTTTTAAAATATCTACATTTTAAATCAGTAAAAATCGGGAATTTTCTTACCTTTGTATCCCGTACAAAAAGCGACAATATTTACTATTTGCCGTAAAAATTCACAATCATGACTAAGTATATTTTTGTTACGGGCGGTGTTACTTCCTCTTTAGGTAAGGGCATCATTTCCGCATCTCTGGCTAAACTTTTACAGGCACGGGGCTACCGTGTAACCATCCAAAAATTTGATCCTTATATCAATATTGATCCGGGAACATTAAATCCTTACGAACATGGCGAATGCTTTGTTACCGAAGATGGTGCTGAAACTGATTTAGATCTTGGTCATTATGAGCGGTTTTTAAACGTTCCAACTTCACAAGCCAATAATATTACCACGGGTCGCATTTATCAAAACGTAATCAGCAAAGAACGCAAAGGCGAATATTTGGGAAAAACCGTACAGGTTGTACCTCATATTACTGATGAGATTAAACGCAACATGCGAATTTTGGGCGATAGTGGGGAATACGATATCGTAATTACCGAACTTGGCGGTACAGTTGGCGATATTGAATCATTGCCATTTATTGAAGCTGTTCGTCAGTTTAAATGGGAAGAGGGCAACTCAAATGCAATCGTTATTCACTTAACCCTGGTTCCTTATTTAGCAGCAGCCGGTGAGTTAAAGACTAAACCAACACAACACTCTGTTAAAGCTTTATTGGAATATGGCATCCAACCAGATATTTTAGTGTGCCGTACCGAACATCATTTAGGTGCTGATTTAAGAAAAAAAATCGCCTTATTTTGTAATGTTAATATCAACGCCGTTGTCGAATCGATGGATGCATCAACCATTTATGATGTGCCGTTATTAATGCTAAAAGAACAATTAGACAAAACAGTACTTTCCAAATTAAAGTTGCCGACTAAAAATGATCCGGATATGGAAAGCTGGAAAGATTTTCTTGGTCGCTTAAAAAACCCGACTGCCGAAGTTAAAATTGGTTTAGTTGGTAAGTATGTTGAACTACCTGATGCTTATAAATCAATTATCGAATCCTTTATTCATGCAGGTTCGAAAAATGAATGTAAAGTTCGTGTGGAATATATTCACTCTGAAAGCATTTTCCCTGATAACGTGAAAGAAAAATTAGGCCATTTACAAGGCGTATTAGTTGCGCCAGGTTTTGGAAGTCGCGGTATTGAAGGTAAAATTGATACAATTAAATATGTTAGAGAAAATAATATTCCATTTTTTGGAATTTGTTTAGGGATGCAGTGTGCAGTAATAGAATTTGGACGTAATGTGTTAGGACTTAAAGATGCACATACCACCGAAATTGAGCCTGAAACTAAAAATCCGGTAATTAACATGATGGAAGAGCAGAAAAACATCGTTAATATGGGTGGCACTATGCGTTTAGGTTCTTACCCGTGCGATATTAAAAAAGGTACCAAAGCATTTTCTATTTATGGAAAGGCTCATATCAACGAGCGTCACCGCCATCGTTATGAGTTTAATAACGACTATATAAAACAATACGAAGAAGCTGGAATGATTGCTTCGGGTGTGAATCCACAAACAAATTTGGTTGAAATTGTAGAGTTGAAAAACCATCCATTTTTTGTTGGCGGACAATTTCACCCAGAATTAAAATCAACAGTTGCTAATCCTCACCCACTTTTTGTTAAATTTGTCGCCGCTGCGATGGAGTTTGCAAAAAAGAAAACGAATTAAAAAGCAGTACAAACAATATAATGGATAGAAATACCTTTACAGGATTATTCCTGATAATGATCATACTGGCCGGATCATTTTACTTTTTTGGGCCAAAAGATGCTGAGATTAAGCAAGCAAAAGAAAGAGATAGTATCGAAGCTGCAAAAAAAGCAGGAATTGCACCTGTTCTGAAAGACACCACAGTAACAGCTAAAACAACAACCCTTGTCGATTCTTTAGCCTTAAAAGGACCTTTTGGTACTGCACTTTCAGGAACAGAGGCTAATACCGTTTTAGAAAATGAAAATTTACGAATTACTTTAAGCAATAAAGGTGGTAGAATTTCATCAGTTGAAGTAAAGGGCCAAAAAACCTATGCAGGCAAACCATTAATTTTATTTGATGGCAATGCCAACAAATTTGGTTTAACTTTAAATGCTGCCGGCAAGGTGGTTAATACCAACGATTTATATTTCAAACCTACCAAAACAGGATCGACAGTAACCATGCGTGCCGATTATGGTGCAAATGCTTATGTAGAATATGTTTATGATTTAAAATCTGCAAGCAATAAAGTAGCTTTCAACATCAATTTAGTTGGATTGCAACAGGTAATAGCCGGAAATAACGTTAATTTAAACTGGCAAACCACGTTATTACAACAAGAAAAATCTATCGAAAGTGAACACCGTTATTCTGCACCTTATTACAAATATGTGGATGGTGATGTGGATCACTTGAGTGTTTCTAAAGACGAAAAAGAAGAACTTGGAAAAGGTAAAATTCAATGGTTTTCATTTAAACAACACTTTTTTTCGGCAAGTTTAATTGCCAAAGATGGTTTTGAAAAAGGAAGTCTGGAAGTAAAAATTCCTACAACACCAGGACAGGTGAAATTTTACGATGCTAACATGCAGTTGCCATATACACATTTGGCTAACCAGGCTTACAGCATGGAATTTTATTTCGGTACCAACAAATTTTCTGCTTTAAAAGCACAAGGTTACGACTTAGAAAAACAAGTGGATTTAGGTTACTGGCCATTAAAATACATCAACCGATTCATCGTATTGCCTGTATTTAATTTTTTAAATAACTTTGGTTGGAACTTCGGCTTGATTATTCTGGTTTTAACCATATTGCTTAAAGTTGCCTTATCACCACTGACCTATAAATCGTACCTTTCGATGGCTAAAATGAGAGTTTTAAAGCCTGAGATGGATGAGATTAAAGCAAAAGTTGGTGAAGATAATCCTACGTTAGTGCAACAGGAATACTTAAAGCTTTATAAAAAGGCTGGTGTTAATCCGCTTGGTGGTTGTTTGCCAATGGTTTTACAATTACCATTAGTAATGGCCTTCTTCTTCTTCTTCCCTAACCTATTTGAATTACGTGGTGAAAGTTTCTTATGGATGAAGGATTTATCTACTTATGATGAGTTTATTAAATTCGGATTTAAAATGCCTTTCATTGGCGATCACTTAAGTTTAATGTGTGTTTTGATGACGGTATCTACTTTAATCATGACCTATTTTAATAACCAGGTATCTGGTGCTACAGGACAAATGAAGTACATTGGTTATGTGATGCCAATTATCTTCTTAGGTGTTCTGAACAGCTATCCTGCAGGATTAAACTATTATTATTTCTTGGCCAACTTAATGACTTTCGGACAGCAGTTCTTAATTCGTAAAATGGTTGATGATGATAAAATTCATGCTTTAATTCAACAAAATAAAGCTAGACCTGCTGATGAAAAGAAAAAGAAATCTAAATTTCAACAGCGTTTAGATGATTATATGCGTCAACAACAACAAGCTAAAAAATAATCAGCATTTAATTTAAAATGGAAATCCCTGGGCCTCATCGTTCAGGGATTTTTTTTTGAGACCAACTGTGGCTCTAGATGATTAGAAAAGTAATCGCTTTAAAGCTATACTTTAATCAACCCTTTATTGTAATATTTGACATACAAGTTTTCATATCAGCTAAAAATTTCCAATTTTAGTAGATTAAATCTCAACCAACAAATTAATTCATTTTTAAAATGCAAAAGAGACTAACTATTATCTTACTTTTCGTTGTTAGCTTTGCTTACGCACAAAAGAAACCTCTAGATCATTCGGTGTATGATAACTGGGAATCCATTGGCACCAAGCAATTGTCAAACAATGGATTTTGGGCCATGTTCAGTGTGTTAAAGCAGGAAGGCGATGCTCAGCTTTACATCAATAATCTAAAAACAAATGCTAAATTAAACATTCCCAGAGGGATGAATGCCCAGTTCAGCAATGATTCAAAATTTGCTGCTTTCAATATTCGCCCACTAAACAAAGACATCCGCCAGGCTAAAATTAAAAAGAAAAAACCGGATGAAATGCCGAAAGATTCACTAGGAATAGCAAACTTGACTACCAATACGGTAACCAAAATTGCTCGTGTTAAATCTTTTAAATTTCCAGAAGATGGAAGCGGCTTTGTAGCTTACTTGAGTGAAAAACCTGATACTGCAAAAAAAACAGTTAAACCTGTAGAAAAAAAAGATTCGGAAATGGATTTTGCAGATGATGAACCCGCAGGAAAAGGAAAAACAGAAGAAGGTACGGATTTAATGGTTAAAAATCTGTTAACGGGAACGGAGAAAACCTATAAGTTTGTAACTGATTACACCTTTAGCAAGGATGGGAAACAGTTAGTATTTACATGTAGCGGTTCTAAAAAAGATAAAACTGCGCCCCAAGGTGTTTTTATGCTGAACACAGAAAAAGGTACTTTAAAAACATTAATTAAGGGAAAAGGAAGTTTCAAGAATTTTGTATTTGACGAAGATGGTGAGCACGTTGCTTTTGTTGGGGAACAAGATCCGGAGAAACAGGAAATCAAAAACTACAATGTTTACTACAGCTCTCTGAGTTTGGATACCGCTCAAACAATTGTTGATTACGATATGCCCGGATTACCGGCAAAATGGTCTGTTAACGGCGATGGTAAGGTGAGTTTTAGTAAAGATGGCAAAAAACTATTTTTCGGCATTGCTCCTGTAAAAAAGCCAAAAGATACCACCATTGTGGATTTTGAGGTGGCAAAGGTTGATGTTTGGAACTACAAAGATGATTATTTACAGCCAATGCAACTTAAAAATGCAGATCGCGACAGCAAAAAAAGCTACCTATCTGTAATTGATGTGTACAGTAGCGATCCAAAAGTTATTCCATTAACTGATTTAAACCTTCCAGATGCGAATCTGGTGGCTGAAGGAGATGCAAGCTTTGTATTGGCTTCTACAGATTTTGGCCGTAGAATAGAATCGCAATGGAGCGGATCGACCGTTAAGGATTATTATTTAGTTGATACAAAAAATGGCCAGCGTAAAAAGATCATTTCCGATTTAAATGGTTATGCTATGGCGTCTCCTGCAGGAAATTATGTGCTTTATTTTGATCGAAAAAATGGAAACTGGTATAGCTATGTAATCGCCAGTGGCAAGACTGTAGCATTAACCGAAAGCTTAAACGTAAAATTTGTAGACGAAGACAATGACGTACCTGATTTACCATCGGCTTACGGCATTGCTACATGGACTGAAGGCGATAAAGCTGTTTTGCTAAACGACAGATATGATATCTGGTCGTTTTCACCAGATGGAAAATCGCCGGCAAAAAATATTACTGCAGGTTTTGGCAGAGCCAATCAAATTACTTTCCGTTACGAAAGAGTTGAACAGGATAACAATAGTTTCAGTCGTTTTGTAGATAATAAATTTGTAAAAGCCAACGAATTAGTTTGGTTAAGTGGTTTCAACAATTTAACCAAAGAAAATGGCTTTTATCGTACTAATGTAGGCGCTGCTAAGGCACCTGAATTGGTTATAATGGCAAAGTATAAATATTCAAATTTGGCCAAAGCTAAAAATGCTGATGTTTATATTTATGATAAGGCAAGTTATACGGAATCGCCAAATATTTATGTAACTACCGATTTCAAAACCGAAACTAAACTCAGCAATACCAATCCTCAGCAGCAGAATTACAACTGGGGAACAGCTGAACTTGTAAAATGGACTACACCAAAAGGTTACAAGGCAGAGGGCATTTTATACAAGCCTGAAAACTTTGATCCAAATAAAAAATATCCAATGATTGCTTATTTCTACGAGAAGCTTTCTGATGGATTGTATAACTATCAGGCACCTGCGCCTACCCCATCACGTTTAAATATTCCTTATTTTGTAAGTAATGGTTATTTGGTTTTTGCGCCGGATATTAGTTATGAAGCGGGTCATCCTGGCCAATCGGCGGTTGAGTACATTAACTCAGGAGTAGAAAACTTAAAGAAAAACAGCTGGGTAGATGGAAGTAAAATCGGTATCCAGGGTCAAAGCTGGGGCGGTTATCAGGTAGCTTATTTAATCACTCAGAATAATATGTATGCTGCTGCTTGGGCCGGCGCTCCTGTAGTGAATATGACATCAGCTTATGGTGGTATTCGCTGGGAAAGTGGTATGAACCGCCAGTTTCAATATGAAAAAACGCAAAGCAGAATTGGCGCAACGCTTTGGGAAAAACCTGAACTTTACATTGAAAATTCACCATTGTTTATGTTCCCTAAAGTAAATACACCTGTTGTGGTGATGGCCAACGATGCAGATGGAGCGGTGCCATGGTACCAGGGTATAGAAATGTTTACGGGATTGCGCCGTTTAGGTAAACCTGTTTGGATGTTAAATTACAATGGTGAAGCCCACAACCTGGTACAACGCCAAAACCGTAAAGATATCCAAATCCGTGAACAACAGTTTTTTGATTATTATTTAAAAGGCGCCAAAGCGCCAGCCTGGATGACTACCGGGATTCCTGCAACTGAAAAAGGCAAAAACTGGGGTTTTGAATTAACCGACGATAAGCCTTAACAGTAAGTTTTAAGTGGTAAGTTTTAGGTTTCAAATGATAAATTAAAATTTTGATATTAACTTAAAACTTACTACTTAAAACTTATTACTTTACACTCTGAAAATTAACTAAACAACCTAATGGCATTAAGTAGAATTTGGTCAGGCTTTATTGTAATTGCAATCCTTGTAGCAGCAGTAAAATGTTTCTTTTTTGGCCAAACAGAAATATTCAGTTGGATGGTAATTGGCAAAGCCGACGACCCAACCAACTTAACCAAAGTGAACGGCATAATTGAAACCTGCTGGACATCAGTAGAACTTTGCTTAAAGCTTATCGGAATTTTAGCGCTTTTTATGGGGTTTATGAGTATTGCAGAGCGTGCCGGTGGTATTCGTTTATTATCGAGGATCGTTGGTCCTTTTTTCTCCAAATTATTCCCGGAAATCCCTAAAGGTCATCCATCAATGGGACACATGATTATGAATTTTTCAGCTAATTTATTAGGATTAGACAATGCTGCAACGCCTTTTGGTTTAAAAGCAATGGAAAGTTTGCAAGAGCTTAATCCCAATAAAGATACAGCATCAAATGCTCAAATCATGTTTTTGTGCCTGCATGCTGCAGGCTTAAGTTTAATTCCGGTAAGCGTAATTGCTATCCGGGCATCGCAAAACGCTTCAGATCCTACCGATATTTTTATTCCTTGCCTCATTGTAACCTTTGTTGGAACCATGGCTGCAATGCTCATCGTTTCCTTTAAACAAAAGATTAATCTGCTCCAGCCTGTCATTATTGGATGGGTACTGAGCATTTCAGTTGTGATTGCACTGCTGGTACTTTACGTTACTTCGTTAAATGCTGACGGAATAAAATCGTTTTCTGGTTTATTGAGTAACGGACTAATCCTTTTCGTATTTCTGGTCATCGTTTTAGGCGGTCTTTACAAAAAAATTGATGTATTTGATGCTTTTATTGACGGGGCAAAAAATGGTTTTGAAACAGCAGTTAAAATCATTCCTTACCTGGTTGGAATGTTGGTGGCAATTAGTATGCTTCGTACAAGCGGAACTTTTGATGTAGTGATAGCAGGAATTAAAAATTTATTTGTTTACATAGGAGCCGATACAAGGTTTGTAGAAGCATTACCTACAGCACTTATCAGGCCTTTAAGTGGCGGCGCTGCCCGTGGCATGATGGTTGATACCATGACAGCTTATGGAGCAGATTCATTCGCAAGTAAACTCTCAGGTATTTTTCAAGGCGCTTCAGATACTACTTTCTATGTAATTGCAGTTTACTTTGGTTCTGTGAGCATCAAAAACACACGTTATGCAGTCGGTGCAATGCTCCTGGCCGATTTGGTTGGTGTTTGTACAGCCATAAGTTTAGCTTATTTATTTTTCGGATAAATTAGAAAACAAAAAATATGAATGCATAAAAAATGCCTTGTTACTGGTAGTGTAGCAAGGCATTTTTATTTTATCTAGTCTCGATTAATTAAGAAACCTGTGGATTCGGAGATATTCTGCTAATGATTTCATCTAAAGCATCTGGTTCAATAGCTGCATTTTTGGATGCACACCATTTTGAGCTTTTATTATCTAACCAAATACAAAACGAATGATAACCATCTAAAACAACAGCATAGGTTTCATGAAAGTCATCTTGAATACGCATGCAAAATCCCTTAAAAATCTTGCCTCTAACGTTAAATTGCAGTGTGGAATAATTTTCTAACATGGCTCATTATATTTTTGGTTAAGTTATAACAATGTTTCAATGAGAATGTTTACTTAGTTTAAAGGAATTAATAAATAATCGCAAACCTATTTAGAATAAGTTAACCTATGTTTAACATATTGGAATATCCTTTAGCGATTAAACGCTTTTTTGAAGGTAAAAATATCTCACACTGAAGATTTAATATTGTTTTACCACGTTTTATAATAGCAGTTTCTGCAACAATTTCGTCACCTTCAGCAGCCGGTGAAAAATAATCAATGTAATTATTAACGGTAGTGTAGCGGTCATTTAATCCCATGGTGTAAACGGTTGCGCCTATTAAGTCGTCAATAATGCCGGCAGTTACACCTCCATGCAAAATCTGATAGGGATTTGTCATCTCTTTCCTGATGGTATATTTAGCAATTAATACCCCAAATTCAGCTTTGATTAATACCGGCGCAAGCCAGTTCATATAATTCGATGGTGAAGTAGTAATCACTTCACCAATAGATTTTCTTAAAAAATTTAATCTTTGTTCACTCAATGATTCTTCCATATTAGTGCAGCTGATGAAACTAAAGATAAAAAATTGTAATCAGATTAATTAGCCTTTTAAAATAAGCTAAATGCATTACTAATGATGAAGATACTAAAAAGGAACAATCATTTTGAAACTCAAATTTCTTCCCATGTTGTAAATTCCAAATCTGCCATTTGGCGAAGCTTCATAATATTCAAAATATTTTAAGCGGTTTAAATGAGATTGGTAAGCAACATCAAACAAATTATCAATCTGAATGAAAACATCTAAAATGGTTTTGCCTTTCCTGGATTTTAAGCCAGATCCAAACCCGATATTTATTAAGCTATATCCGGCAGTAAAGGTTTCGGTATCATCCAGTGCATAAAATTTATTTTGATCCGCAAAAACAGCAGCATCCACTTTGATATAGGGCTGGTTTAAAAAACCCTTATACTTTAACATGGTCACCTTAACTTCTGATCGGAATTGTAGCGGAGGTATAAATGGTAAATATTTTGCATCCCTGCCATGCAATTGTAGCAATTCGGCATTTTTATTTAATCCCACTACATAAGCCAGGCTATTATTAAAAGTAAGCCATTTCAAACCAGAAGGATGCAGATTGATCGCTAATTCGGCACCATAAAGTCTTGCCTTTGATTGCTGATATTGATAAGTTAAATTCCCCGGAACCACTACCACCGGATTTCCATTTGCATCTGTTAAACGCGATTGATAAATGTAGTTTTGAATGTTATTGTTAAAGATTTCCAGACTCAGATCTACATCTTTCAGATAAGTAATTATTCCCAAATCATGCTGCAAATTAAACTCTGGTTTAAAGCTACGGTTACCTAAATATACAATATGCGCACCTGGATCCAAACCATTTGAACCTATTTCTGTAATATTGGGTGCCCGGTAACCCCTTGCAATATTCGCTTTGAACAACAGTTTTTCTGATAAATTATAAGTAAATCCTAAACTCCCGGATAAACCATAATAGTTTTTTCGAAACGAAGGAAACTGAAGTTTAGAACCGGCATCAGCGGCATCAGCCTGATAGCCAAAACCATTTTGAACATTATTTCCTACGTAGAAGTTATCCCATTTGATATTTCTGCGATCCAAACGTAAACCACCAGACACATCCAGTTTACCAAAAGATTTTTTTGCAAAATAGAATGCGCCTATATCGAATAAATCATAATCTGGAATTGGAAAATCAGTTGCATCTTTACTTCGGTTACTTTGATACATTCCATTAACGCCCAAAGTACTTTCGATGCCTGAAAAATCAGGAAGATTATATTTAACGTCGTAATTTATTGTGTTTAATACCACGAATAATCCAGCCTGAGAGGCAACTGTTGGATGGTTATATTCCCTTCGCACACTTTGCTGTCCACCGATCAATACATTTAAATCGCTATTGCCTAATTTAAACTGGCTATTGTTATAAAATCTAAAATGTTGAATGTGTTGATGTAATGGATTAATACGATATGTTTTCAAGTCTGAATCAGCTATCACCGGGCGGTTTTTGATGTCATCCCCATCATCTGATACCTGTCGGGTAAATTTTCTACTCAATGAATCTCTACTCCCATCAGGGATTTCCATTAAGTTATTATAATAGGTAATGGCTGTTTTAGAATATCCCCATGACTTGTTCAACTGCGCACTGGCAGATAAATTATATTCTTTAAACGCCGTACCATAAACATAACCATCCACTTTGTTATTATAATTATGTGCCATTTTTCCAGAACCTCTAAAAGTATATTTCCAGCTATCTCTAACATAAGCTAAGCCTAAAGACGCTCCGAGCATGCCATTATTAGCCTGGTAATTGGTGGTAAAATCACCCTTTAACAGGCCGCTATCAAAGTTTGGTGTATAGGGAATCATGTTAATTACACCTGCAAGTGCATCAGAACCGTACGTTAAGCTGGCAGGTCCTTTTACTACTTCTGCACGCACAATTCCAAATTCATCTACCTCAATACCATGTTCATCGCCCCATTGTTGTCCCTCCTGCCGCAACCCATCATAAAGTGTTAAAACACGGTTATAGCCTAACCCCCTGATGAAGGGTTTGGAAACATTGGGGCCGGTAGTGATGGCAGAAACGCCGGGGATACCTTTTACAATAGCTTCTATGAGGTTGGTATTCACATTTTGATCCATGGTTTTCTTGGATAAAACAGCAATCGGCACCGGACTTTTTCTTAATGTAGTAGCCCTGTTCACGCCTGTAATCACAATTTCATCAAGATTTGCATCTGTACTTTCCAATATCACATCCAATGAAATATTTTTAGCTTCTGGTTTCCATTTCACAAGCCTTGTTTTGAAACTGATACCGGAAAATTGTATTTCGATGGCTTCCTTTCCTAAGTGAGTAAACTGATAATGCCCTGTAGAATCTGTTCTTGTCGTTCTATCCGTTCCTAAAATTTTAACATTAATATGCTCAATAGCAACGCCGTTGGATGTAACCCGACCAATTAATTGATACTCCTGGGCCTGAACATACAGACTGATAAAAGAGAAAAGTATTACAAATAGCCATTTCATAATTATAATTACCTAAATTTATTTTTAGACAAATCTAAATTAATTTTTAAATTAATAAAATTAATATTTTTGAAATGCATGTTTGTGCGATTATCATATTAATGCAATGTTGTTGCAAAAAATCAACACATAACACCAATGCAACTATATTGCTTTTATATTTGGGCATGAAAAGTCTTAAAATCATCAATCTCGATAAACTAGGAATTACAGCATCAACAGTTTGTGCCATTCATTGTGCTGCCTTACCTTTTTTACTTACGTTGCTCCCGCTTTGGGGTTTAGATTTTTTGGCTAACCCGATGTTGGAAATTTCAATGATTTTAATCTCACTGGTCTTGGGTATTTGGTCATTGGGAAAATCATTCAAAAAGGTTCACCAAAATATAGGCCCTTTGTTTCTATTAGCAACCGGATTTGCTATCATCTTAGTAGGTCATTTTTCTGGCGGCGAATTCTTAGAGCCCGTATTGATCCCTATTGGAGGCTTAACCATTGCCAGCGCCCATCTGATTAATTTAAGATTATTCAAGCGCTGTAAGCATCATCATTAAATGTTTTTACTATAAGAAGAAATCACCATCAAATTAAAAACGATTATATCTTTGCGCCATGCATCTTCGAATTAAATTGCTATTTATTGTTAGCTTATCTGTTTTATGCACTTTAAATCCATCCTGCAAGCATACTACGGATGATGCGCATGAACTTTATCGTAAATACGCAATCAAAAACATTCAACTTAAAAAAGTAAAAAGCCATGATTAGTATTCATTCCTTAAGTCATCAATATCAAAATGGGGTTGTAATGAAATTTCCAGACTGGGAAATTGCCGATGAAACACAATGGTTATTGCTGGGCGCATCTGGCAGTGGAAAGAGTACATTATTAAATATAGCTTCCGGACTTTTAAAACCTGGTAATGGGAAAGTATATATTGATAATACCGATATTTATTCCTTGAGTTTAAGGGATATGGATAAGTTTCGTGGCCAGCATGTGGGTATCGTTTTTCAAAAACCACATCTCATCAAAAGCTTAAATGTTTTTGATAATATCGCTCTTGCCTCATCCCTGGCTGGCTTGAAAGTTCAAACCTCCCGGGTAATTCAATTGCTTGAATCATTAGGATTAGGAGATAAGGTCAAAAATTTTCCGGATGAATTAAGCCAGGGACAATTGCAAAGGGTATCCATTGCCAGAGCCTTAATTAATAACCCATCATTGTTAATAGCAGATGAACCAACATCGGCTTTAGACGATGAAAATGCTGAAAATGTGATTCAGATTCTAACTCAGCAGGCCATAGAAAATAAGGCTGCTCTGGTGATTGCCACTCATGATAAACGTTTAAGAAATCACATCGCTAATGAATATTTGTTATCATGAACATCTTAAAATTAAGCACTAAAAACCTGCTGAGAAATAAACTAACAACCTTTCTCAACATCATTCTCGTGGCTTTTGGTGTAGCCATTCTCTCCATTTTGTTTCTGGCATCTACTCAAATTGGAGACAAGCTGGAACGTAACGCAAAGGATATTGACTTAGTTGTGGGTGCAAAAGGAAGTCCTTTGCAATTGATTTTAAGCAGCATATATCACATCGATTTTCCCACAGGAAACATTCCGGCTAAAGATGCTGCTGAAATCATGCAAGACCCAATGGTAAAAAAGGCTGTTCCCCTCGCACTGGGCGATAATTATCAAGGTCACCGCATTGTAGGCACCGATTCAGGTTTTATTGGTTTATACCATTTAAAACTTAACAGCGGAAATTTCTGGAAGCTTGATCTGGAAGCCACCATCGGTAGTGCCGTTGCAGCAGAATCTCATTTAAAGGTAGGCGATAAATTTTACGGTGCCCATGGGTTGAGTGATGCAGGCGATGAACATGATCATCATGCTTACACAGTTTCCGGAGTCCTGGCGCCACAGGGTAATGTTACTGACAATTTAATCCTTACTAATATTGGCAGCGTTTACAAAATGCATGAACCTGATCATGCAGATGATAAGCCGCATCATGATGAGGAAAATAAAGACCAGGAAATAACCTCCATTTTGATTCAGTACCGGTCGCCTATGTCGGTCGTTATTTTCCCCCGTATGGTTAACCAAAGTACCAATATGCAGGCCGCTTCTCCCGCTATGGAAAGCGCCAGGTTATTTTCGCTCATTGGTGTGGGTATGAGTACCCTAAAATGGTTCGCCATTTTAATTATGGCTATCTCTGCATTAAGCGTATTTATTAGTCTATATAACTCAATGAAAGAAAAAAAATACGATTTAGCCATTATGCGCTGCTTAGGCGCATCGAAAACTAAACTGTTTTTTCTGGTGATTTTGGAAGGATTAATAATCACATTAACGGGTGCAATTGCAGGTCTATTGATCGGACATTTCGCTTTACAACTGATTGGGAATTATCAGGATTCAGCTCAAGCTCGTCTGACTGGCTTCTATTTCGTAAACGATGAATGGTATCTCATTCTAGCAGGGCTGGCCATTGGCATACTGGCTTCTGTTATTCCTGCAGTTCAAACCTATAGGGTTGATATTGCCCGTACGCTTTCTAAAGATAAGTAATGAAGAATAAGATATTAACGATAGCATTATTATTATTTGCTTTTATTGCACAGGCACAAGTGAAAGTGCACAAAGACATGCGTACTGTCAACTGGAATTTAATTGGAATGCGTTATGAAAAGCAGGTTGAACGATTAAAATGGGTGAGTATTTTTCCTCCGGAATTAATGGCTTTGAATAACAAAACAATTGAACTACCCGGTTATATCTATCCAACAAAAGTCGGCTCCAAATTCTCCGAATTTTTGTTATCCATTGTGCCCATTGAATCATGTCCATATTGTGGCACTGGAGATATTCCCTCGATGGTTGAAGTTAAAATGACTACTCCACTGCCATTCACAGAAAAACCGATTAAAATTAGAGGAAAATTTGTAATCAATAACAGTGGAGATGACCGGTCGGAGTTTTTTCTGCTGGATTCAAAAATCGTGAAATGAAAATATTTGTTATAGCCATAATTACTTTTGTTGCACACCTGGCTTCAGCACAAAACAAAACGCACAATAGCAATGATCAGATTAAATCACTAAATTGGGATGTAATCGGGACAGTTAAATTTGATTTAACCGAAAAAAATGAACTTCTTCCTGTTTACAATGAAAGTATTCGTCGGTTTAATAACAAAGCTTTCGAATTAAAAGGATATTTGATCCCAATTAAAAACAGCCAAAAGCAACAAAAATTTTTATTGGCGACTTTACCCATCAATCAGTGCTATTTTTGCGGGCAAAACGGTGTCCCGATCATGATCATGGTTGAGATGGAAGAAGCCACTACTTTTACGGATCGGCCAATTAGAATTAAGGGCATTTTGAAGCTAACAAACGACAATGCAACCTTTCAGGCTCCGGTTTCGATTGTAAAAGCTAAATTAGTAATATAAATAATGCTGCATGAACAACATAGAAACAGAATCTTACCAAAATTTGTTAGTCAAAAATGGATTAAAGAAAACAGGTGCTCGTTTACAGGTTTTAGATGTTTTATCACATCGTAATTCGGCTACGTCTCAGCCCTATTTGGAAAATAAGATAGGTAAAGATATCGATCGGGTAACGCTTTATCGCATTTTAAAAACATTTGAAGAGAAAGGGATTATTCATCGTGTTTTGGATAAGCAGGGTACGGCAAACTATGCGCTTTGCACCAGCTCCTGTAGCGAAAATCACCATCATGATGAGCATGTACACTTCAACTGCAATAACTGTTTACGGGTTTATTGCCTTGACGATGTTAAAATTCCACCTTTAAAAATAGAAAAAGGATTTAAAATTGAAGATATGAATCTGATTGTATCCGGGATTTGCAAGGATTGTAATGAAGCTAATTAATTCGTTCTGAAAGCTTTAAAAATCCAGTCAAAAAAACATCAAAAATAGTTTAAATTTATTTTTACTTATTCAGTAGAACTTCTATATTTGCAACTCGTTACAAAAACGGGCCTCGGTAGCTCAGTTGGATAGAGCAACGGTTTTCTAAACCGTGGGTCAGGGGTTCGAATCCCTTCCGGGGTACATTTTAAGGTTCTTAGCAATGCTGGGAACCTTTTTTATTTTCTGATTTATTTTTACTAAATTTGTTAGCATTGAAAAGATCAGGAAGCGCAGATTTACCCCTACACTATGGTCAGGTACCGCCGTGGCTAGCACAACGCATGGCTAAATTAGGCCTGGCTATTACAGAAGCTATATTAGTTGAATACGGTATGGCTGAAGTAATCAGAAGACTTAGTAATCCATTCTGGTTTCAGAGTTTAGGTGCCGTGATGGGGATGGATTGGCATTCTTCAGGCATTACCACTTCAGTGATGGGCGCTCTAAAAAAATCCATCAATCCGCTTTCAAAAGAACTAGGAATATACATCTGCGGGGGAAAGGGGAAGTTTAGTCGCGAAACTCCAAATCAGCTGCTCAAAATTGCTGATAGCACCGGTCTAAACGGAAGCGAATTGGTACGAGCCAGCAAACTGAGCGCAAAAGTAGATAATACAGCCATACAGGATGGTTTCCAACTCTACCTTCATAGTTTCATACTAAACAGTGATGGAGATTGGGCGGTTGTTCAACAGGGAATGAATAATAATAATGCTACCGCGAGACGTTATCACTGGCATTCTGAAAACTTAAAATCTTTTGTAGAAGAACCTCATACCGGAATCTGCGGTATCAATCAAGGTAATATTCTTAACTTAACCGCTAGTCAGGCGAAACAAACCAGGGCATCTATTTTAGAAATAACCAGGGAATCCCCTACTCAAATGATTGCTGAATTGCAACACTTAGTAATGCCAAACCGACACGAAGTAAAATCATCAGACATTGATTTAAAGCGATTGGGTAGTATTTTGTGGTTAGCCCAAGAGAAACAGCCAGCTAATTTCGAAGAATTGCTGCTGCTCGAAGGAATGGGCCCACGAACCCTTCAATCCATGACTTTAGTAAGCGAAGTGATTTATGGCACTCCATCGAGATTCTCCGATCCTGCACGTTTCTCTTTTGCGCATGGAGGAAAAGACGGGCATCCATTCCCTGTTCCTGTTAATGTTTTTGATGAAACGATTGAAGTATTGGAAAAAGCAGTTAACCAGGCAAAAATTGGTTTAAACGATAAGCAGCAAGCGATAAAATCTTTGCATCAAATAGCCAGGACTAACGAGCAAGGCTTTGTTCCGAACGCTAATTTTGAACAGGTGATTGAAAAAGAAAGAGCAGAAAGCTGGAAGTATGGTGGCAGAACTGTTTTTGGAAAAGAAAAACCACCTCAAAACAATCAACTTAAATTATTTTAAGATTATTGATCACAAAAAAAGGTCGTGAATAAATCCACGACCTCCCAAAATATAATTTATTCCTATAAACTAAGCATAAGCTACAGCATCACGAGATGCCAGTTTGGTTGCACCCATTAAGTATTCATCCACTTTGCGGGCAGCTTCTCTACCTTCTGAAATTGCCCATACCACCAGCGATTGTCCGCGACGAACATCACCGGCCGCAAAAATCTTTGCAATATTGGTTTGATAAGTATGTTCAGAAGCTTTTACATTACCACGGTTATCTAATTCCACGCCTAATTTTTCAATTAAACCTTCCTTTTGCGGATGTAAAAAGCCCATCGCCAGAAACACTAAATCGCAAGGTAGATCTCTTTCAGAACCTGCAACCTCTTTAAAGCTCACCGGGCGACCGGCAGAATCAATTTCCCATTCTACATCCACTACTTTTAATGCTTTCAGATTTCCATTTTCATCAGCAATAAAATTCTTAGAATTAACCGACCATGCTCTTTGTGCGCCTTCTTCATGTGAAGATGTATTCTTTAAAAGCATCGGGTAATTTGGCCAGGGCATATTTTCTGTACGGGTTTGCGGTGGCATAGGCATAATCTCAAACTGCGTAACAGATTTCGCTCCGTGACGATTTGATGTTCCAATACAATCAGAACCCGTATCTCCACCACCTATAACAATCACATGCTTATCCGTAGCCAGAATATTTTCCGCTACAATTTCCCTGTTGGCAACACGTTTGTTTTGCTGCTTTAAAAAATCCATTGCATAATGAACGCCTTTAGCCTCGCGGCCTGGTATAGCCAAATCTCTTGGAATAGTAGATCCTCCGGCTAATACTATAGCGTTAAAATCCCGTAATAACGTACTAATCTCCACATTCTCGCCTACATTGGAATTACATCTGAAAATGATACCCTCTTCTTTCATTAGTTCAATACGGCGATCTACTACATTTTTTTGCAGTTTGAAATCCGGAATACCATACCTCAATAAACCGCCTGGTGCATCATCACGCTCAAAAACAGTTACTTCATGGCCAACCTTATTAAGCTGAGCAGCAGCAGCTAAGCCTGCCGGACCTGAACCAACAACAGCCACCTTTTTACCTGTTCTGATTAACGGAGCCTTGGCCTTAATAAAACCTTTTTCAAAAGCAATTTCGATAATATGCTTCTCAATTTCCTCGATAGAAACCGGTGGACGATTAATTCCCAAGACACATGCAGATTCACATGGCGCCGGACAAATCCTCCCTGTAAACTCCGGGAAATTGTTTGTACTTAATAAAATATTTGCGGCAAGCTCCCATTTCCCCTGATAAACAGCATCGTTAAATTCTGGTATCACGTTACCTAATGGGCAACCTGTTTGGCAGAAAGGTACACCGCAATCCATACAACGGGCAGCTTGATGATTTAATTCTTGTGCTGGCAATTCGTTTAAAAATTCACCATAATGTTTTACTCTGGTTGCAGCCGCTTCTCTACCGGGCGCAACTCTGTCATATTCTATAAATCCTGTTACTTTTCCCATGGCCTAGTGAGTTTTTACTTGTTGATTACGTTTGGCTAATACTGCTTTGTATTCTTTAGGGAATACTTTAACAAAATGATTTGACTGTGTTTTCCAATCACTTAAGATAAACTCAGCTACTTTACTATCAGTTAAGCGAATATGAGATTTTAATAATGCTAAAATCCTCTCTTCATCTTCTGCCTGCAGCGGATCTAAGTCAACCATTTCCTTGTTGCATTTGCGTTCGAAAGTACCTTTTGGATCATAAATCCAGGCCACGCCACCACTCATTCCAGCAGCGAAGTTACTTCCTGTATCTCCTAAAATAAGTACCTCACCACCGGTCATGTACTCACAACCGTGATCGCCAACACCTTCTACAACTGCAGTTGCACCAGAGTTACGAACAGCGAAACGTTCACCTGCTTTACCACGTGCAAATAACTCACCGGATGTGGCGCCATAAAGTGCCACATTCCCGATAATAATATTTTGCTCCGGAATAAAGGTTGAATTAGAGAATGGATAAATAGCTAAACGGGCACCCGATAGACCTTTACCTACATAATCATTGGCTTCACCTTCTAACGATAAGGTTACCCCACGGGTATTGAACGCACCAAAACTCTGCCCCGCTGAACCAACAAATTTGAAATTAATTGTATCAGGAGGTAAGCCAGCACCTTTATGCACTTTTGAAATTTCATTAGATAACATGGTACCTAATGAGCGATTGGTGTTAATTACATTAAAGCTGGCAAAAACAGGCTCATTATTGGTGATGGCAGGTTGTGCAGCAGCAATCAATTGATGATCCAGCACGTTTGCCAGGCCATGATCCTGTTGTTCAGTATTGTATTGAGGTAAACCATTGTCTTCAGCCTTGTACAAAATACCCGACAGATCGAGAGAATGCAGTTTCCAGTCCTCGGCCGGTAATTCACGAACCTTTAAAATATCAGCCTGACCGATCATTTCATTTATCGTTCTGAAACCTAATTCAGCCATGATTTCACGAAGTTCTTCCGCCAGGAAATGGAAAAGATTAACCACATGATCCGCATCACCACTAAATAATTTTCTTAATTCAGGATCTTGGGTGGCCACACCAACCGGACAAGTATTTAAGTGACACTTACGCATCATAATACAACCGGCAGTTACTAAAGCAGCGGTAGCAACTCCCCATTCTTCGGCACCTAATAAAGCTGCAATAGCAATATCCCTACCCGTTTTTAGCTGGCCATCAGTTTGTAAAACAATACGGTTACGTAATTTATTCTTAACCAGCGTTTGATGGGCTTCTGCTAAGCCAAGTTCCCAGGGTAAACCAGCATGTTGGATAGAGGTTAAAGGCGATGCGCCTGTACCACCATCAAAACCGGCTACTAAAATAACATCTGCATGTGCTTTTGCTACTCCTGCTGCTATGGTTCCGACACCAGCTTTCGATACCAGTTTCACATTGATTCTTGCAGCACGATTGGCATTTTTCAAATCGTAAATCAGCTGTGCTAAATCTTCAATAGAATAAATATCATGGTGAGGAGGAGGAGAAATCAAACCTACCCCCGGCGTAGAGTGACGAACTTTGGCAATCCATTCATCCACTTTATCGCCTGGCAACTGACCACCTTCTCCGGGTTTAGCACCTTGGGCCATTTTAATCTGCAATTCATCAGCATTAGTTAAATAATAGCTTGTTACGCCGAAACGGGCAGAGGCCACCTGCTTAATCGCAGAGCGCATACTATCGCCATTTGGCAATGGAGTATAGCGCATTTCATCTTCACCACCCTCTCCGGTATTGCTTTTTCCACCAATACGGTTCATTGCAATCGCTAAGGTAGAGTGTGCTTCGTGAGAAATTGAACCAAATGACATGGCACCCGTGGCAAATCTCTTTAAGATTGATGTTGTTGATTCTACTTCACTTAATGAAACTGCCGGACGGCTATAATCGAATTCAAATAAACCACGAATGGTATAAGCCTGTTGTGTTTGCTCATTAACCAGTTTGGAGTATTGCTTGAAGATGTTATAATCGTTTTTACGTGTTGCATTTTGCAACAAGTGAATCGTTTGCGGATTAAATAAATGCGCCTCACCTTTACGACGAAATTTATAGGTACCCCCAGCAGGCAATAAGTTTTCAGTCTGCGTTGTCGGACCAAAACTGCGGTGATGCTTGATTAAAGTTTCCTTTGCAATTTCATCCAGACCTAATCCACCGATACGGGAAACCGCACCAGTAAAATAAGTATCCACTACTTTTTTATTTAAACCTAAAATCTCAAAAATCTGTGCACCCTGGTAAGACTGTAACGTGGAGATTCCCATTTTTGAGAAGATCTTCAACAAGCCATTATTTACCGCATAGATGTAGTTTTTAGTCAGCTTTTCAACAGACAAACCAGATTCCGACTGGAACCCACTAATAGTCTCCAATGCTAAATAAGGATTAATGGCCGTTACACCAAAACCTAATAATGTGGCGAAATGATGTACTTCCCAGATATCTCCCGCTTCTATTACAATCCCTACGGCACCACGATAACCCTTACGGATTAAATGGTGGTGAACCGCCGAAACAGCCAGCAATGAAGGCATGGCTGCATGTTCTGAATCAATAGCTCTATCCGTTAATACAATAACCTGGAAGCCATCCTCCACTGCATCCACCGCATAACGACATAAACGATCAAGTGCTTTAGCCATTGCGCCAGGTTTGCCATCGGCCCTGAAATAGGTTTGTAAAGTTTTCGCCTGGAAAACACCGGTATCAATACTTCTTAATTTTTCTAACTCCTGATTGGTTAAAATAGGATGTTTTATAGCCACACAATGTGCCTGTTTAGGATTTTCATCCAACAGGTTACCATTGCTTCCCATAAAACTCGCCAAACTCATCACCACTTTTTCCCTGATCGGATCGATCGGCGGATTGGTTACCTGCGCAAATAATTGCTTAAAGTAGTTGGATAGATGTTGAGGTCGCTTAGATAAAACCGCCAGCGGTGTATCGGTACCCATAGAACCGATAGGCTCTTTAGCATCAATCGCCATTGGTTTCAGCAGCAAATCGATATCTTCACGGCTGTAACCAAAAACCTGCTGGTATTTAAAAATAGATTCTTCGGATAAACCGGTAAACATTACACGCGGTTCCGGCAATTCTTCTAAACGGATTTGATATTGATTAATCCAGTCTGCATAAGGGCTTTTGCCACAAACCTGGTTTTTGATTTCTTCATCGCTGATAATCCTTCCCTGTCCCATATCCACCACGAACATTTTACCAGGCGTTAAACGACCTTTCTCAATCACCGTACTCTGATCGATGGCTAATGCACCCGCCTCAGAACCCATGATTACGCGGTCATCGGAAGTAATCGCATAACGCGAAGGACGAAGACCGTTACGATCTAAAGTTGCGCCGATTAATTTACCGTCAGTAAATGCAATTGCCGCTGGTCCATCCCAAGGCTCCATTAAAGTAGCATGAAACTCATAAAATGCCTTTTTAACCGGATCCATATCTTCATTGCCATCCCATGCTTCAGGTACCAGCATCATCAATACATGAGGCAGAGTTCTTCCGGCATGGAATAATAATTCAATTACGTTATCCAAACAGCCAGAATCAGAGTTTGTCTCATCAATAACAGGCAATAACATGTCCAGCTCTTCCGGTGTGAAATGTGAAGAAGCCAGTGATTTAACACCTGCTCTAAACCAGTTCAGATTTCCCTGCAACGTATTGATTTCTCCGTTATGAGCGATAAAACGGAAAGGCTGCGCTAATCTCCAGGAAGGAAAGGTATTAGTTGCAAAACGAGAGTGCACCAAACCTAAAGCAGAAACAACACGCTTATCACTTAAATCAGTAAAATAGGTACGAACCTGTAAAGAAGTTAGCTGGCCTTTGTAAATAATGGTTTGCGCAGAAAGCGAAACAATGTAAAAATCCTTACCACCATGAACAGTGTTAGTGATTAATTTAATCAGATAGTTTTTAAATATATACAGCTTACGCTCAAAATCGGCACCAGCAGCTACAGCATAAGGACGGGCAATGAACACCTGCTCAATTTCCGGCTCTACAGATAGCGCCATGTTTCCAACATCAGTGGTATCAGTACCTACTTTTCTGAATCCTAAAATCTCCAGTCCCAGTTTTTCTGCAGCACGATAAATAAGCTCGCGGCACTCCTCCCTGGAACGAATATCTTTAGGCATGAATAGCTGACCAACACCATAATTATTGGTTTCAGGCAAGCTAAAGCCGGCTTTTAAACATTCATCGTAAAAAAATTCGTGCGGTAACTGAATCATAATACCAGCACCATCGCCTGTATTTGGTTCTGCTCCACATGCCCCTCTATGATCTAGGTTTTCTAAAATAGTAAGTGCATCGGAGATAATTTGATGCGATTTTCGCCCTTTCACATGCGCAACAAAACCGATACCGCAGGCATCGTGTTCAAATTGCGCATCGTACAATCCACTGTTTGGTTCCATTCTTTGCTCGTTAGTTGTTAGTGTATAGGAAACACTAAGATACAAAAAAGAAATTGCAAATTACAGAGTTGTTATTGTTTTTTGAATTATATTAGTTTATACGTAACTATTTAAAAGTAAAATAACATTTTATTAAATTAATATCCATTTTTTTATCAATATCATAATAGTAAATTCACCATGTTTTAACTTATTTACATCCACTTAAAACAATTCATAAATAAAATTATGATTTATATATAAATATTATGATCGATATATCTGCCCGCCACATTAAAAATAATCGATGCAGACAAAAATTATTAATTTACTAATCAGTGAGATAGCTATATTGATGAAAAAATAAGGGAAATGGGTTTTGCAAAACAACATCTTTTTCTACCTTTGTGGCGGGCAAGTCTTTTACGACCAGCTCCCTTTGAACTCCCCCAGGATGGGAACATAGCAAGGGTAGAAGGTTGTAGCGGTGCGATAGAAGGTGCTTGCCCTTTTTTTCTTTTCCTTTAAACCCCTCCGAAAATCGGAGTAAACTCTGAAGGGGAAATAAGTTCTTCAGGGTTCAATCATTGAAACTCAAATATTTAAGAATTTATAGACCATGAAATTTTTTATCGACACAGCAAATCTTGATCAAATCAAAGAGGCGCATGATCTTGGCATTTTAGACGGTGTAACCACCAACCCTAGCTTAATGGCTAAAGAAGGTATTACCGGAGACGAAAATGTATTGAACCACTATAAAGCGATCTGCGACATCGTTGAAGATAACGTTAGCGCAGAGGTGATCGCTACAACATTCGACGAAATTGTTAAAGAAGGTGAAGCTTTAGCAGCATTGAATCCTAAAATTGTAGTCAAAGTTCCGATGATTAAGGATGGTGTAAAAGCCATTAAACATTTTTCTTCTAAAGGAATCAAAACAAATTGTACTTTAATATTCTCTGCTGGACAAGCTTTATTAGCAGCCAAAGCTGGTGCAACTTATGTTTCACCATTTTTAGGTCGTTTAGATGATATTTCAAGTGATGGACTGGTTTTGATCGAAGACATCAGAACAATCTTCGACAATTACGGTTATGAAACTCAAATTTTAGCAGCCTCTATCCGCGGACCATTACACATCGTAAATTGTGCTAAATTAGGTGCTGATGTAATTACTGCTCCTCTGGCTGCAATTGTAGGTTTATTGAAACACCCACTTACAGATTCTGGTTTGGCTACATTTTTAGCTGACCACGCTAAAGCGGCAGGCAAGTAAGCCAAAAGCTTTTTAAAAAATAAAAGTCCTGAATGATGTTATATCATTCAGGACTTTTTTGTTGAGATCAATGGAGAAAGAATAATGCCCTTGAATGCTAAAAAAATACTTATTCATGCCGAAGCCGTATTGATTTTTAATGAAGACCATTCACAGCGACTATGCTTCAGAAAATTAAACTAAGGAGCCTCTGCTTAAAACTGCTTTAACCTGGTCATAAACAATCTGCTCATCGGGCTCAATTAAAATACCTTTCACCCCTGCCCCATTTGCCGCTTCTACATCTCTGGGTTTATCTCCAATCATCACGGATAAGGCAGGATCAATTTCGTACATATCAATGGCATCCAGAAGCATCCCCGAAGCAGGTTTGCGACATTTACATTCACCGCCTACCGTAGGGTGATGCGGACAATAATAAAACCCGGCAATATCTGCACCCTTGGCTATAAAAGCATTACGCAACATCTGGTGCATAATGGCCAGCTCCTGCTCGCTATATCTTTTTAAAGCAATCCCGCCCTGATTGGTAATTACAATCAGCAGGTAACCTTCATCATAAAACTTCTTCAAAACCGGTATCTGGTAATCAAGAATTTTAAAATCCTCTACCCGGCAAATATAATCATGCATCTCGTGATTCAATACCCCATCACGATCCAGAAAAATGGCTTTATTCATAAAATGTTTATTTCAAAAAATGTTAGCGAACGAATGTGCGTCCGACTACGGTAAGCTCCAAAAGTAGAAAAAAAAATAATGAGCATAAAGGCAGCGTTTTAAAATGCTCACCATTATAAGATGAATTAAAGCGGTCTACTTCAGCTTTAAACCCACACGATGCCCTTTTATCGCAAAATAAAGAATGTAAAGATAACTTGGTAATACGGTGAGTAAATAAGCAAGCTGAAAGTTGATATGCAACGTTTCATTCAAAAACGCATAAAGAAGTGGCATTAATGCGCCACCGGCAATACCCATCACCATAATCGCCGATCCGATTTTAGTAAATTTACCTAGGTGACTAATACCCAATGGGAAAATGGCAGGCCACATTAATGAATTTGCTAAACCTAGTAGAGCCACAAAGATTACAGCAAACCAGCTGGAAATGATAAAGGAGAGTAAGGTGAAAATAATCCCCAGCACGGCGCAAATACGTAATGCTTTCTCCTGCGTGATGTATTTTGGAATGGTAATAATGCCTATAATATAACCAACCAACATACTGAACAAGGTAATCGACGTCAGTTTACCGCTGATTTCAGTACTGATGCCCAGTTCCCTTCCATATACCCCAATGATGTCTCCCGCCATTACTTCTGCACCTACATACACAAAAATACAAAGTGCACCCAAAAACAAATGTGGAAACTGAAAAATACTTTGATGAGTGGTTGCCTCACCTTCAGCAGCTATATCCTCCTCCACCTCAACCTCCGGCAAACTGGTGAATTTCACAAATAACGCAAACAGACAAAATACAATCGCTAAAACAATGTATGGCATATTTACACGACTTAATACATCATTTAAAAGCTGCTCGTGTTCTACCCCTGTAGCCAGCTGAATCTTTTTTTCTACCTCAGATGCATTTTTCAAGAATAAGCTTCCCATGATTAGCGGTACAATCATACCGGCAAACTTATTACAGATGCCTGCGATACTAATGCGTTTGGCAGCACTTTCAATAGGGCCGATAATGGTTAAATATGGATTAGATGCCGTTTGAAGCAAAGCCAATGCAGCACCCTGAACGAAAATACCGGTCAGGAAAAGCCCGAAAGTACGGGTTTGAGCAGCTGGGATAAAAATAAGTGAGCCTATACCCAAAACAATTAAACCGACTACAATTCCATTTTTAAAGCCCAGCTTATTGAGAATCCATGAAGATGGCAGTGCCAGAAAAAAGTAAGCAATGTAAGATGCAAAGGTGACGAAAAAAGCCTGCAGGTTAGACAATCCAAACGATAACTTGAAAAAAGGAATCAAAGTTCCGTTTGCCCAGGTAACGAAGCCAAAAATAAAGAAGAGTGCACAAATTACAACGAGCGGATGGAGTCCTTTTTTCGAGGAATTAGAATGAGTTGACATAAAAATGTAGTTTGGTTTGATCGTCTAAACTAATAATTAACCATGATAAATGAGAATAAAAAGCTCCGGATTTTAAAATTTTAACACATCACACTGATTTCAAGAAAAAATATCGGAATACTAAAACAGAAGACAGGCAGACTCGAGCATTTGTTAAAAATAAGTTCATTCATTTTAGCATCAAAGCTAATTATACGTGATTAACCTGAACCCAAACCCCAAATTTGATAACCCACAGGAGTTTTTATAAATATTATCCATTACCCGCAGATCAGAATGAATCTATATCATCGTTAACATTAGGTTATTTTTGATTTCCAGATCGAAACTACTCATTACTTTAATACATACTCACCAGACAACCTTTAGCATTAGAGAACAGCGATTTCTATTCAACCATACGCTCTGCGGATAAAAAATTAAACTTCCATCCCATCAATCATCTATTTATAATCATATTTTTAAATTAATGATCGCTTAACTTGACGTATTTCTGGAAAGCCAAATCATGATTATTCATAAAAATTGACGTCCTAAATAATTAATCGCCTTATAAATCAATATAGTTAGCACTTTTTCGTTTTTTTTATTTGCAGGAGATACATTTGAGCCCTATATTTGCATCACTTTAAAAGAAACACACAGCTGTTTTAAACAAAGTAGATTCCGTAGCTCAGCTGGTAGAGCATTACACTTTTAATGTAGTGGTCCTGGGTTCGAATCCCAGCGGGATCACAAAAAACCTCACAGAAATGTGAGGTTTTTTTTTGTTTAAAGTTTATTCGCACTCATCTGGAGCAAGCCTTCGCTTGTGCCTCATATAGTTCTATTTCCTTTAATTTTATAAAATTAGGATCAATACCAAAACTTGTGGAATAGTTATTTCAAGAGGGTTAAAATCAACTCACTGAATTGTACACAATCATTTAATTTACAAGTTGTTACAAACTGTACATCTTGTATGTTTTTAGACGCAAAGCTGCACAAACCATTCATTTGCCCCATTTTCGCTAATGCTCTAAATTCCAGTCAAGCAAAACTTTATAGCAAATTTATTTCCGGTGAGACGGGGTCAATGTATTCGGGTTGATCCACCTTGTCAAAACACACTTTATGAAGACTTAAACCGGCTTGAAGTTCTCTTAACAAATATTACTGATACATCTGGCAGACCAAGTTTCAACCAATCAAACAAAGGATATGACCATTTTATCCGGATCAAATCGACTTTCCTTTCTGAATTTAATAGTACTCGACGGGAAATGCCTATTAGGAACTAGCCTTCAAGTTTCATAGAAGCAAGACTCATGTTGCCGAACGCATTAACACTTTTGTTTTTATTGAGAAGCAGGTAATATTGATTAATATTCAGAAAATCAAAACTATTTTAGCAGTTGTAACTTATGGTAAAATAGCTGAAGATATTCCATATCTTGCACGGCCCTAATTACTTTACCCACGCGACGTAAATCGATGAACAACAAAAACCAACAGATCAGTTCATTAATTGAGCTCAATGAGGAACTGGAAAACTATTTTCGGAACACCATCATTCCTCAGCTTTTTATCGATGCACACCTGATTCTCAGGAAGTTTACGCCACCGGCGATGCGTCAATTCAGTCTTCAACGTACTGATGCGGGCAGACCACTCACTGAAATCCACGAGAATTTCCGTTTTCCTACCATTATGGAGAATATTCAGCATGTAATTGATTCTGGAGAGGTGCTGGAAAAAGAGATACAAACCACCGATTTAAGGTGGTACCAGATGAATATACTTCCCTATATCGTACAAAAGAACAAAAAAACCAACGGTGTAATCGTCACTTTTGTCGAAATTACCATGCGGATACGTGACCTGAAGGAGCAGGAGAAACTCATTGCAGAGCACGAACTTTTGCTCGATACTATCTCCCATGACATCAAAACGCCGTTAACCAGTTTGGGGTTGACCATTGAAATGCTTAAGCAATTGCCTGAAAAAGGCATGCAGCGATTCCCTATACTGCTTGAAAAAGTAGAGAATAGTCTCATCAAGATGCAGCATATTATCAATGATCTCACCGATGCCCGCGAACACGAACACCGATACAAACCTGTTGAAGAACTTTTGGATTTCGAGCACATTATTGAGGATGTAAGGCTTACCCTGGCACCGCAAATCAAAGAGTCCAAAGCAGTCATCAAAAGCGAAATCGGACATTCAGAAATCAAGTTTGTCCGCAGAAAGCTGAGAAGCGCAGTATATAACCTGGTAAACAATTCAATCAAGTACCGTTCAAAAGCCCGAACACCAGAAATCCATATTAAAACCTATCAAAAGGATGATTATATGGTGATACAGGTTTCAGATAATGGCATGGGAATTCCTCAAGCTCAACTTGGCAATATTTTCAAAAAATATGAAAGGGTATCAAGATCCGGAGAGGGCTCCGGTATCGGATTGTACCTGGTCAAAGAAATCATAGAAGCATCAGGTGGCAAGATCGAAGTAGAAAGCAGCCTAGGCGATGGAACAGTCTTTCGCTTGCACATTAAGCTGTAAAAACATTAGCAAAAGAATGTGATGCCTTAGCTATATGATTAAAGCAGCGCATCCCCCAATCCCAAAAAATGAACTGCGAACTCACCAAAGCAATTTTTTCCAGAAGTTTTGTTGCGATTTCTTTTGACGTGTACACATAGTCGGGATGGTCGTTTGCGATAATTGGTCCCGGCATCAATGCGAACCAGGCGGCATCTGGATCCTGCACAATGATCAAACCTTGCTTGTTTTCTATTGCCATTAATAACGGTATACCAAATCAATAATGGTACATTTTGTTTTGACTTGATCTTTACCCAAAACACTTAGTCCATAAGAAATGTTAATACTATTATTAGCATAAAATATGAAAAATGAAAGTATACAGGATGGCTTCGAGCAACGTTTTAAAGAGTGTGATGCAAAGTTCAACAGTATATTTGAACTCAGCAGTGTTGCAACAAAAATCATAAACTCAGATCTCACCATTTTAAAGGTTAATAAAGCACTCTGCGAACTCCTCGGATATACCGCCGAGGAAATTCAGGGCACGAGGATTCTGGATCACGCCTGCGAAGAATATATAGACCACTGGCATCATCTGCAGGAAGAATTATGGGCTAAACAGGTCCCGCACTTTAAACTAAAAGCATGCCTTTACCGTAAAGACCGGGAAATCGTATGGGTTGATGTAACTACAATTTTATACAACGATCAGGGTGAAACCTTCGGCTTTACGGTGCTCGACGACATCACTGGACTTGAACATTTTCGAGATAGCCAAAAGCGGTTAAATGTTGCGCTTAAGTATTCAGCAACGGCAATATGGGAGCTTGATATTAAATCAGGCGAAGTATTCCGGTCACCTGATCATGATCAGCTCTTTGGCTATGATTCTAACAGGAAAAAATGGTTTTTAGAAGATTATAGCCCTCACATTTCCCAGCGTGATCTGGAAGGGTTTAAAAACGCTTTACAAAAGATCAACGAAACGGATGGACTGGATGTGCAGGTGCGGGTACTGCGCAAGGATGATCAGTTGCAATGGCTGAATATTAAAGGTACGCCCGAAAGGGATCATTCAGGTGAGGTAGTCAGGGTAATTGGAGTGATTAATGATATCACTAAAGATAAACTGATAGAGCGGCATAAAGATGACTTCATCAGTATTGCCAGTCACGAACTGAAAACACCTGTCACCAGCCTTAAAGCTTCACTACAACTTCTCGACCGTAGTCAGGACGGTTCTTCCGAGCGTGTTAAATCGCTGATACTCCAGGCCAATAAGGGTATCAACAGGATCACCGCAATTATCGACGACCTGCTGAATGCCGGAAAAAATTATGAAGAGCAGCTCTCGCTCAGAAAAGAAAATTTCGACATTTACCTGTTGGCGGAGGAAGTGATCGATCAGTTTGAGGTCTTGCCCACTCAATCTATTGAGCTACTGGGACATAAGAATAGTATGCTTACGGCAGATGCGGAAAGAATAGGACGTGTATTAACCAACCTGATTGGCAATGCCATCAAATACGCCCCAAAATCAACCAAGATAAAAGTCCACATTGAAAACAAGCATGAAAGTATCCTGGTTTCGGTCACAGATGAGGGCCCAGGAATACCGGAAGATAAAATACCACTTCTTTTCGACCGCTATTATCAGGCAACAGATAACCAAAACAGCGCTTCAGGTTTAGGACTGGGGTTGTTCATCAGTGCAAACATTGTACGCAAGCATCTTGGAAAAATCGGGGTGATCAGTGATCCGCTTTCCGGTACAAACTTTTGGTTTGAGCTGCCAAAGTAAAACTCTTCACTCTAGCGAATAGTTTGATCTAGTTACTTATTTCCCGTAATTTAAAACCGTACATAAGAGCATAAAACATGCATCTCTCCTTCCTGCATGCACAAACCAATTCATTTGAGCCCTTTCCTCCTATTCACTATAAGGCAGTAAACAAAATTTTACAACAATTTTATTTGCTGTGAGAAGGGGTCAATGTACTTTGGTATATTCAGTCATGATGGCAAAGACAAAGATGTCCCTTAATACGCTTTTTGATCTTACGAACATTCCTTTGTCGAAACTATTTTTTTTTAGAAGCGGATAATCAAAGGTACATGACTAATTACTCTCGAGGCGGTTTTTAAGGCATTACATTATCAACCAGGCAATATTATAGAATATAGAAATGACATCCAGGATAGTTAGATTTTTTTCTTGTTTACCTAATTAAAACCCCTGCGTAGTGAGGGCTTACTCTCCCAATAGCGAACAAAACTTAATAATTACCAAGCAGCCATAAATACTACTAAACGCTAATTTAATCACTAGGTTAGAATCTCAGCGGATCACATAAAAAACAACCTTAAAATATATCTTTATTAGGGATAAATTTTCCGATATTTTGATTCTTGAGGTATTAATGCTTCTTGGTAAAATGCGATCAATCCCCATATCGTCAAAAATATTTTTAATTATAGTGCTCTATTTATTAGTGAGTCTACAATAAATTAAATTAAGTATAACGGGTTTAAATGGATTGGTTTGTCCAATGAGTTGTTAATAATGAAGAATTGTGTTTTTGGGTTAGAATTAGTGCAGGGCTTGCATAGTCAGCTAAAAAGCCCTGTAGAAAATTGAAATATTTATCGTAATTCGAACAACTTTCACAGGAATAACTGAATAAAGTGGTGTAATTTTAAGCTATTTACACCATCTTTGGCTTGTCAATTATTTATTGAATGATTTTTGAATTTACCACAGCCCCCGGGTTTGACTTTATTACATTTTTCGCAAGATACATCAATGCAACTGTCAGGGATAATTTCATGGAAGTCCCAAGTACAATTGGAGACGGTTATGTGCGTAAAGTTGGCTTCGGAAGCGATTTTAAATTAACGATTCATCATTACACCTTAAAGGAAGATTTGATTATCAAGCGAAATCCTTCGCCAGATACTAATAGTGTCCGTACTTTTTTCTTCTATAATACCAATCAAGATCTTGAAGTTAAATATGAGAATAAAGCGAATGCACCATTCTCACAAAAAAATGACGCTTCTATCCTTTTATCTACCAACGACCTGAAGTCAGAAATCCGTTTTCCAGCTCACAGTGATATCCATTATGCAGTAGTTGCAGTTGCTGCCGATAGACTTCGTACACTCTTATCCATTGACAACCCAAATAGTACGATAAAAACCATCATAGGGGAAAACGCTTCGTTTCTCTTTTTCGAAAGTTTGGATACCGAAATGCAAATGCTTCTTAAAAACATAGTATCTGTTGACATGAACAATTCTATGAGTAATTTCTATGTACAAATCAAGGTTCAGGAATTGATGTATCTGCTTTTCAGCAAGCTTTCTATCAGGGAGAATACAACTTTTAAAAGCATAAATAGTAACGATGCAGAAAAACTTTTGTTTATCCGTAATAGCATCATTGGCGACCTCAGCACTCCGCCTGTTATTGGTGAGCTAGCGGCTATAGCGGCCATGAGCGAGACCAAATTGAAACAGCTATTCAAACAGACGTTTGGTGATACAATCTATAATTATTACCAGAGGGCCAGAATGGAAGAAGCTGCCTTCCTATTAAAACATGCCAAACACTCCGTTTCCCAGGTTGGCTACGAGCTTGGGTTTTCGAACTTGAGCCACTTCAGCAGACTATTTGAGAAACAGTACGGCGTTACGCCCAAAAAATTCTCCTACACAGGTTAGAGCTCGAGTATCCCTTATTAGTATTCTTCCGATTGTCGGATCGGACTATTCTTTTGTCTTTTACGGTTATTTTACCTAATTGCTTTCAAATACCTTTGATGATAGAATTAGTATCAAAAAAACGTTCATCACAATTGATGGAAGTTACTTGGTTATTCATTAGATCATACTAAAGAAATGAAAGCAATACAATACAAAGACTACGGAAGTTCAGCTGTTATCGCCTTAGTTGAAGTTCCAGCACCATCTATCCAGAGTGGAAACGAGGTGTTGGTTCAGGTTAAGGCCATTGGTGTAAATCCAATAGATATCAAGATAAGAATGGGCCAAATGAAAGCTGCCCGCCCTGTAGAAATGCCGTTCACACCTGGAGGAGAAATAGCAGGTGTAATTATCGCCGTTGGAGATGAGGTAACAAGATTTAAAGTGGGCGATGAAGTAATTGCCCTGACCAAAACAAATGGCTATGCAGAATATGTAACGGTAAATGAAAACTACCTGGTGCTCAAACCGCAAGACCTTTCTTTCGTGGAAGCAGCATCGATAGGCGTTAATATCGGAACAGCACAATCTGTGCTATTTATGGCTGGGAAATTGAAAAAGGGACAAAGGGTATTGATCCAAGGTGGTGCCGGTGCAGCGGGTGGTGCGATGGTACAGATGGCCAAAGCTGCGGGAGCATATGTTATTGCAACCGCATCGGGAACAGGTGTAGAATTGGCAAAAAGCCTTGGAGCCGACGAAGTAATCAACTATAAACTACATGACGTAACAGAAATGATCAATGATGTTGACCTGGTAGTCGATACGGCAGGTGGCGAAGGACAGGCAAAGCTTTTTAGAGTGCTAAAACAGGGCGGTACATTATTGAGCATAGTGGTCCCACCATCCCAGGAACTGGCAAAACAACACAAAGTCAAAGCAAGTTTTGTGGCCTCTAATATCTCAGCTCAAACCCTGGAAAATGGCATCGAACTGGTAAACGATGGAACATTCAAGTCAGTTGTTTCCAAAATATTCAAGCTAAGTGAAGCAGCCATTGCCCAAGACTTTTTAATGGCTGGAGGCGTAAATGGCAAGGTTGTTCTTACAGTTGATTAATAATTTACAGTTAAAGCCTAATAAAATGAATAAAAAGAAAGTTATAGTAGCAGGTGCCACTGGATATCTGGGAAGTCAGATCGTAAAAGAGTTGCTTAAACAAGGGGCAGATGTTACTGCTATGGTTAGAGCGGGTAGTAATAGAAGTATGCTCATCGAAATGGGTGTTAAAAATTTTGAAGTGGGTGACATGATGGATGCATCTTCTTTAAACCAAGCTTTGTCACCAGAGCATGGTTTCGATGCCATTGTTGCTAGTGCAGCGGGTTATACACGTCGTAAAAAAGGAGACAGTGCAACAACGGACACAGTCGGTTACAAAAACCTGGTTGACGCTACTAAAAAAGCAGGGATTCCTCGTTTTATATTGATCTCAATCCTCGAATCTGACAAAGCCACAACAGTACCCCATTTTCATAACAAATTCCTGATAGAGAAGTACCTTAGGGAAAAAGGACAACCTTACATTGCCCTTAGACCAGGAGCATTTTTGGATCAGACACCTGATTTTATAATCGATAAAATTAAGAAAGGGATACTGCCAACATTCTTAACTGGAACTTACGGGATTATCTATACGCCACAATTAGCGAAATATACTGCTATGGCAGCTGTTATTTTGCCTGATACGGAGTTAAATACTTCTATTGACGTAGGTTGGGACAGACCTGTAAACGAGAAGATACTGAAAGCTGCATTTGCAGGTGTTCTCAACAAAGACATTCAAACTAAGCCAGTAATACCGTCATTCGTACTTAAATTTATCCTGCCTATTGTGGGGAAATTTAATGCTAACACTTATGATATGATTCAAATGATAAAATGGATCAATACTGGTATTTATATTAGCAAAAACACAACAAAACAGAAAGAACTTTTTGGAGAACTTCCAACTGTTGAAGAAAGCGTAAGACACTATTGCAGTGACCGAGGATTGATTTAACTGGATTGGAAAGACGGCTATTTAGCCGACTGTGAAAAAATATTTGTAAACAAAATGGTGTTCAACACTTAAAATAGAAACATGAAATTATTAGAAAAAGTAGTATTGGGAGCAAAAACCCTAAGCAATGCGATTGTAATGGCACCAATGACCCGTAGTCGTGCAAACATTGCAGGTGTTGTACAAGACCTTACCGTATTGTATTATACACAGAGAGCAAGTGCTGGTCTCATCATTACCGAGGCAATAAACATATCTGAACAAGCGACTGGTAGCCCTTTCACTCCTGGGTTATATAACGATGAGCAAATTGAGGCATGGACAAAAGTAACCGCATCCGTGCATGCCAAAGGAGGTGTTATCTATGCACAACTATGGCACACTGGCCGGGTTGGACATTCGGTTGATAAAAGTGGGATCCTTCCCGTCGCACCATCAGCAATCGGCATAAAAGGACAGCAGCATTATACCTCACAGGGTATGAAAGATTATGAAACGCCGAGAGAATTGACTAACCCAGAGATTAAACAAATCGTAAAGGAGTATGGTCAGGCTGCAAAAAATGCCATTGAAGCTGGCTTCGATGGGGTCGAACTACATGCAGCATTTGGGTATTTGCCCAATCAGTTCTTATCCGAAAGCGCCAACAAGCGAAATGACGAATATGGTGGAAGCATAGCAAACAGGAACCGTTTTGTGCTCGAAGTGATGCAGGAACTGGTTAACGTAACCGGCCATGAAAAAGTGGGAATTAAACTCTCACCAACTATTTATTATAACAATATAGAGAACAGTGATCCCCAGTCGCAGTTCAAACCATTGATTGAAGAATTAAATGAATTGCCATTAGCGTATGTTCATCTGATGAATGGTATGTTTCCGCTTGATCACCTTCCCCACTATCCCAAAAATGTAATGGAAACTTTCGGCCGGGTGAGCAACCATTTGGTAATTGCAAATGCAGGCTATACGAAAGAAAGCGGTGAAGCAGAACTGGAAAAAGGAATAGCTAAACTAATCTCTTTTGGCTCGCCATTTGCAGCAAATCCTGATCTACCAGAAAGATTTGAGCAGGATGCCGAACTGAACCAACCAGACCCTGCGACGATGTACGGTGGTGGAGAAAAGGGATACACAGACTATCCATCTTTAAAAGGTTAATGCAAACAGAAATTGCATAGAAACGAAAAAGTCAGCTCAGGAGCAAAATTACAACGGGAAGAACGCATACTTGCTGAACATATCTTTGAGCTTGAAAAATCAACACTCTAGAAATGGTTCAATGGCGACACTTCTGGCTACGAACAACTGTGGTCTAGGCGCAGCTTTAATATTTCGATGTGGTTTTTACCCAGCGGATAGGCAACCATTCTACTATTGCGAAATGTCTAGAGACGATTGAGGGCAAGTTGTTTGCCTGCAGCTATGACTTCCGAAGTCCCCGGATACATTGACACGGCCGTGCTTGCATTCCATGTTTTCACAATAACCAAACTTATGGATATGGAATATAATGGCAGCGAAGTATATCAAAAAGAAACATATAAAGAATGGCCGGTAATTCATTCTACATTCTCGTTTATCCAACAGTTGGATAAGAAATTTGGAAACGGGAAAAGTATGTTATAATACCTAATTTTGTTGACACACTGATCTTTGTGGTTTCAATAGGCAGAGTTTTTAAAAAGTTAATGTGGAATAATATGAATGCAGAAAGTTTAAGGGATTATTGTCTTTCGCTTAAGGGAGTAACCGATAAAATGGCTTTTACCAACGCTACAACTGAATATGATAGAAACTTATTGGCATTTTATGTAAAGGATAAATGGTTCTGTTTTTTTAATGTAGATGAGTTTGATTTCTGCACCATAAAGTGTGATCCGGAAGAATCGAAAATCCTGCAGGAGAAGTATGAGGAGATAACTCCGGGATATCACATGAATAAAAAATATTGGATAAGTGTTCATTTTAACAAAAACGTACCGGATAAGGTCATTAAAGGGTTATTGAAAAAATCATATCAACTTGTGGTAGCTTCACTGAAAAAAACAGAGAGAGATGATCTAAAAGAGGATACTGATAAGCGTGAGTAAAATTTGAATAACTCACGAGATTGTTCAAATAAAAATTAATACTTAGTGAATAATCATTTATAAATAAAGTAACAAGCATCATGGAAATAGGAATTGACAGTTTTGCCTCGGCAATGTACGGCACCAATGAGTTAAGCGGTGTTGACGCAATGGAACAGTTACTGGAAAGAATTAGCGTAGCCGATCAGGCGGGACTGGATATTTTCGGAATTGGGGAACACCATAAAAAAGAATTTCTGGACTCTGCCCCCGCTGTAATACTTGGTGCAGCGGCGGCAATGACCAAAAGGATCCGCCTTACCAGCGCAGTAACAGTACTTAGCACTGCCGATCCGGTACGCGTATATCAGGCCTTTGCAACGCTAGACCTTATATCTAAAGGTCGCACTGAACTCGTGGTTGGAAGGGGTTCGGCCATTGACGCCTATCCGCTGTTCGGATTTAATCTTCAGGATTATGATGCCCTTTTCAGGGAGAAACTTGATCTTCTTCTAAAAATCCGGGATCAGGAATTTGTAACCTGGTCGGGTAAGTTCAGACCTGCTATGAACAATCTCCCCGTCTATCCAAGAGCGCTTCAACCGAATATGCCAATCTGGCTCGGGGTTGGTGGTACTCCCGAATCATTCGTCAGGGCAGGCACACTTGGTCTTCCGTTAATGGTTGCTGTTATTGGTGGTGAAACTGCACGTTTTCGACCCTTGGTTGACCTCTATCGTGAAGCAGGTGCAAATGCCGGTTTTAGACCAGAAGAGCTGAAGGTTGGGCTTCATTCTCCAGGATATGTCTCCACAACGACGGTTAATGCGGTTGAAGAATACTATCCAGGATATGCCAAGCTTTGGACCGAAGCTGGAAAGCAACGTGGCTGGCCTCCTGTTACCAAAGCCAGCTTCAACCATTCAATGAGTAGCGAAGGCGTGCTTGTTGTAGGCGGTCCAGAAGAAGTTGCCGAGAAACTGATCAGGCATAGTGAAGCACTTGGTGGAATTGACAGGTTTACCTTCCAGATGGATAATGCCGGGTTAAGCCATCAACAGTTGATGAATTCAATAAAATTGATCGGCGAAAAAGTCATCCCTTTGGTTAATGGAAGGTAAATAATTAATATACCACAAAAAGGTAACGGAGGGCAAGATCAACAAGACCTTTTAAATTAAAATCTAAATATGCCGTATTTAACTGATAAACTGACCTTATGCACCCATGAAAGAGCATAAATTCACTAATAGCGAAATAGCAAAAAAAGCTAACAGAGTACTTTCAATATTTGTGATCTAATTCATCAGTCAGATTAGTTATCCATTTCAAATATGAGACAAAGGTGTTCGAGAAGATGTCAGTAATGTTGACGAAAAACCTCACAGAAATGTGAGGTTTTTTGTTTTAAGTTTATTCGCACTCATCAGGCTCAAGCCTTCGCTTTTGCCTCCTATATTTCTATTTCCTTTAATTTTATAAAATAAAGATCAATACCAAAACCTGTGGAGTAGTTATTTTAAGTATACAGTTGGGTTAGTCTGTGTAGGAAAAACTTGATTCAATGCAGGTACACGCTCTTCAAAATCGTAATAATCGTATGCATATCTATTTGTCCCATGAAAGCTTATTGAAGGGAACTTTATAAAAGTGAAGGCTTATTGTTGTGCTTTCAGGAACATTTCTATAGATATATGATTATAATCCAACATGCACTCAATGGATTTAAGGCCGCATGAATTATTCCAATTACATTTTATTGCGTAATGCGAATGCCAGATATGATTTATGCTATTCGAAATATTAAACGCAGCGCATTTCGATTGAATGATATCTGCGGATTTATATTCTGATTATTAAAAAGAAATTCTTTAGGTCGGAGCATAAATCAACGAAATGTAAGCACTTAAATTATTTTAACTTGGGTTGCCTGGCAAAACATTCCGGAGCACTGAAAATCAACTGCAAAAAAAATTGCCAGCTACAGGGCAGGGTAACATTCTTATTAATTTTAACCTTATCCAGGTTGCACCAAAAATTATTTTGTAATTTACTTTGAGTATAAACCATAGACCAAATTAAATGTTAAACCGTCGAAATTTCCTCCAATACGCTGCAACCGCAGTTGGAACCACTGCCCTGCTTTCTGCTTTAGACAATCCTGCCTATGCCCTTTTCAGTAAGACTATTGGCGCAAACGACCAGATCAATATTGGTGTAATCGGAATCAAAGGCATGGGATGGTCCGACCTCAAAGCGGCCCTCAAAGTGCCGGGTGTAAACCTCATCGCATTGTGTGACAGTGATTCAAATGTGCTTGATGGAAGGATGGCCGAACTTCAGTCGATGAGTATCGACCCGGCAAAAGTAAAAAGGTATAAAGATTATCGTGCACTGCTAGACAATAAAGATGTTGACGCAGTAATTATCGGCACACCCGATCACTGGCATGCCCTGATGATGATTCATGCCGTACAGGCAGGTAAAGATGTATATATTGAAAAGCCGGTGGGCAACTCTATTGTTGAATGCAATACGATGGTCAAAGCGCAGGAAAAATACAATAAGGTTGTGCAGGCAGGTCAATGGCAGCGCAGTCAGCAACATTTTAAAGATGCTGTTGATTTCGTAAAGAGCGGCCAGTTAGGAAATATCAGAACGGTAAAAGTATGGTGTTACCAGGGCTGGATGAAACCTGCTCCCGTAGTACCAGATACCTTACCTCCTGCAGGCGTGGATTATGCCATGTGGCTAGGGCCAGCGAATAAAAGAGCATTCAATGCCAGCAGATATCACTTCAATTTCCGCTGGTTCTGGGATTATGCAGGGGGGTTAATGACCGATTGGGGGGTCCATTTATTAGATTATGGCCTGCTGGGGATGAATTCACCTGTACCAAAAACAATATCTGCATTAGGCGGCCGATTCGCCTATCCGGATCTCTATGAAGAAACCCCTGATACGCTCACTACCTTATATGAATTTGACAAGTTCAACATGGTATGGGATTCTGCCATGGGCATCGATAATGGATCTTATAACCGCAACCATGGGATTGCCTATATTGGTAACAATGGCACGCTGATCCTCAACAGGCAAGGCTGGGAAGTTATTGAAGAAAAGGTAAGCGGCAACAAAGTGAGCAAGCCCTTTGTTAAATCTTCAGATAATGGGCTGGACAATCATATGGTGAACTTCTTTAGTGTGGTGAGATCCAGAAAAAAAGAAGAATTGAACTGCGATATAAAAGATGCTGCACATGTAGCTACCGTGGCGCAAATGGGAAATATCGCCTTCAGAAGCGGAAAGAAATTATCATGGGACAATGCCAAACATCAGTTTACAGACCAGCAGATCAATGATAAATACTTGTTGGCACAGTATCACAATGGTTATAGCTTGCCCAAAGTTTAACGCTACGGCTTGAACAGACCAGTTTTGATTTTTTCCCTACGGGATTATATCCGAAGCTATAAAACAAATAACACCCTGCAATCGGAAGATTAGCAGGGTTTTTGCTTTTAAGTATTTAAAAAAATCTACATGAAAATCATCAGTTTTAGGTGTTAAAAGGAATTGAATTGCAGAAGATTACCATGTTCTACTTTCTTCCTGCTAATAGCATAAATTCTGAAGGTTTAAAGGATGCACAGTAGAACAGAGTATGGATTCAACACCTACTCTCTATTGCTGCTTAAGCCATGTCCTAGCCCACTGCTATTCCGTACTTATCCTATGATAAGCCTATAGTAGTATAGTAAAACTGCGTTATAAGGGGTATTAAAGCAATACTCAGGCTAAAAGCAGTAGCTTAGGGGTAGAAAAAGCATCAATAGAAGCTGAAAGAGGTGAGGTTATTAAGGGCTACCAGAAAAATGGTAAAGGGTGCAACCAGACGAGTAAAAAACCTTAACAAAAACGATTTCATTTCAGCTAATTGAAATGGGAAGCCCAGCGGAATGATTAGTATGGAAATAAAATCTATTTACAGAATTTTGGGACACCAGGAGCGATGGATAAAAATTATTAATTTCTACCTGAGGATTTTCTCTAACGTTTTTCCTTTTGCCAACTCATCTACCAATTTATCCAGAAACCTTATCTTTTTAGTAAGCGGATTTTCGATCTCCTCTATGCGATAACCACAAATTACCCCCGTAATTTTATCAGCATTATTGTTAAGTTCAGCATTTTCAAAAAAAGTTTTAAAGGTAACTTTTTGTTCAATCAGTGATTTTTGTTTTTCTTCATCAAAGCCGGTTAACCATTTGATAACGATATTTAATTCAGCTACAGTTCTCCCTTTACGTTCAATTTTAGCCACATAATGCGGATATACGGAAGCGAATGTAAGTTTAGCAATCTTTTCGTTGTGTGCATCAGTTTCTTTCATTATTGAATTTTTTATTTTTATTATTATCTTAATTTTCCCGGTATGATGAAAGGGGGGAATTTTCAGACTTTTTATCCGTCGATGCATGTTAAATGAAACCCTACAAAGCAGAACAGTATCCTCCTTTTATATCAAAATCTCCTGCAGTTGCGTCACCCAAACGACAACAGTTGAATAATGTTTGGCTCCCATTATTAAAAAATAAGTCATGACAACCAGATCAAAAAAAAATATCGGGATTTCGATTTCGCCGGCTTTGACATTAATGATATAATTGTGTACTAAATTACTTTTAATAGCGCTCCTTCTTTTCTGATATTGCCATTGGTGATATTGATTTCAAGTGCAGCTAGCAAATCCTTTTTCATTTCATCCGTAACCCGGCTAAAGCCGAACAGTCTCGCAAGAAGTGGAACTGCTACTTCAGCCTGAATTGCAATTGATTCCTTCACTACTTTGATAATAGCAGCGGTCATCTCCTCTGGCGAAATATAAAACAGCTTTTTAGAAAGCCCTGGCAGGTTTAGCCTGTTGCGAACTGCCACATCAGATTTGGACGGATCCCATAGGAAATCACCCTTTCTAATGATTAAACCAGCTCCCTCCGCATAAGTGGCAGCCGCTTCCAACGTATAGCGGATTCTGGAACCTATCTTTGAAATCGAGGCCGCATCTGCAATCCTTCTCGCCATTTCGTCAAAATGCACAGGGCTTTCTACCTTGACCACCTCTTCAATCCACAAACCCAATCTTCCAAAAGGAACGAGATGCAGTTCTTCGGTATTGCCATTGAGGGCAACTACAGCTTTTTCATACATTGGAATACTCAGGTCAACCTCTACCTTCTCTTCCCTCACTAATGATTTGAGTTCCTGAGCCAACTCTTCCTCCACCTGGTCATCCAAGGAAGTCTGTGCTTTCACCTTATCCAGATAATCCAGCAATCTTTGAAATTCCCGTTCAGGATTGCGATACCATTCCGTACTCCAAAGTTGGTACATCTTCCAGCCAATTCCGGAAAGCACCTGTTTTCTTAGTCTGTCTCTATCCCTGGCCGATTTTGAGCTTCCATAAGATTCCCCGTCACAGTCAATCCCCAGGATATACCTACCCGGGTGTTCCGGATCAACAACAGCGAGATCTATATAAAAACCTTCTGATCCAACCTTGTTTCTGAGCGTGTAACCTGCCCGTGTCAGGCGGTCGGCTACCATGTCTTCAAAAGGGCGTTCATTTTTTACAGGAATATCCTGATCGACCACAAATTTTCCGAACTGGGCAAAATACAGGAAGCTTTTTAATGCACGAATGCCAAACTTGGTCGTTGCTGTACTCGTGATGTCATCAGCTGTGATATTGGTAAAGATTTCACAACGGAATTTCGAGCGTGTAATTAACACATTCAGCCGTCTCTCTCCGCCCTCATTATTTAGCGGACCAAAACTCATCGGTACCTTTCCATCCTCAATCATGCCGTAACCGATACTGATAAAAATCACATCCCGCTCATCGCCCTGAACGTTTTCCAGATTTTTGACAAAAAAAGGCTCATTAGCATGACTGGTAAAATAGTGCTCCGCTTCAGGGTGTTTTCTTCGTTTAATCTCAAGGGCAGTTTGTATGGCCTGCATTTGTGCCGTACTAAAGGCAACCACGCCCAGACTTTGTTTGGGATGCTGCATGGCATGCCGGATAACCGCATCAGCAACCGCTTCGGCTTCGATTGGATTGCTCCTGGTTTTTCCCCTATCATAAATTGCATGTGGCAGATGATGAAACACAAGGCCCATCTTTTGTTTAGCGCCCGGGCTAGGAAAGATTACCAGCTTATTTTCATAGAACTCATGATTTGACAAACTGATCAGCGATTCGTGGCGGCTTCGGTAATGCCACCTGAGCATACGCTGTGGTGCACCCTGACTGTCGGCCATACCAAGAATACTTTGCATATCGGCCGTTACGTTATCTTCGTCCTCAATATCGGTATTCATTTTATCAAAAAAACTGGTAGGCGGCAACTGTTTACTATCTCCTACTACTACCAGTTGCTTGCCGCGAAGCACTGCACCGAGTGCCTCCACTGGTCGAACCTGACTAGCCTCATCAAAGATCACCAGATCAAACTCCATACTACCAGGAGGCAAAAAACTAGCAATTGACATCGGGCTCATCATAAAAACAGGCTTAATGGTCTGAATCGCCAGGCCTGCTTCCTGCATCAGTCTGCGAATGGGCATATGCCTGGCCTTACGGTTAAATTCTGTACGTAAAACAGCCATCTGTCCACCTCCATCAGGCTTGGGCAAAGACTCATAATGTTTCAATGCTACTCTTGCCCTGTTATAAGCCAGGTTGAGCATGTCGAGCTTCTTGAATTGTTCTATGGTATCCTCATGGCTCGAACGCTCAAAATCTCTTAAAGGAAGCCGTTCAGTCATCGCCCGGGTAATTAAATGTTCATACCAGTTTTTCTGCAAAGCCACTTTAAGCAAATAAGACGCTTCTGGCCAATCTGCAGCAGCCGTGGTCAGAAAGCCAAAACCTTCCTGCATGCTTGTTTCCACCAGGTTGTTCCACTGCACCGCCAGGTGGATTTCTGAAAAACGATCCGACCACTGTTTGAGAAGAAGTTCCTGTGCACTAAAACTCAGGCCATCCAGTCGTTGCTCCTGAGGGATAAGGCTTGGATCAAAATTCAATTTGCTAGCAAGTGTAGTAACACTTGCTAACTGCGCAGCCAGTGCTGCACTAAGTTTTTCTTCCCACTCTTTTGCTAGCTGTGGATTTTCATTTCGGGAAAGTACCTCCAGCAATGATGTGGGATAAATTCCGTTGGCAATATCCTGGTGTACTTTGGTCATAAATTCAAGCACCTGGCGGAGCGCTGTCCAGCGGCTTTTTAATTTTTGCCAGCGGCTCCCGAAAATTTTTACGCCTAAAGCTTCCTGCTCTGTAAAATCTGTATTTAACCTGCTAGCCTCCAGTATGTCATCAGTATACTTAATTTTGCTTTCCAGGTCATCGGGCAAAGGTGTAAGGGAAAAGGATGCCAGTTCCTTTACACTTCTTTTATAATCGCCAATTATGAACTTATACCACTTTTTGCCATGTAACATCAGATGCTGGCGTATATGCAGCACATTCTGGTTCCAGACTTCAGGTAAAAGAATCTCTTCATAAGTTTGCTTAATCTTGCTCAGCCGCTCCCCTTTGTCCAGCAATTCACGCAATTCTTCGTAATGAGTTGTAAACGAGCTGTCATGAATAGTTATATTGCTGAGGTCAGGACTTGTGGAAACCACCTTAACCAAGCTAATCAAACGCCTGACGTCAGCGGTCTCCGACACCTGTGGCATCAACAACCAATCTGCCACCTCATTGCCCATGCGAGATAAATATTGCGTATCGTTTAATGCTTTATCAATAAGGTCTGTATAACTTTCCTGTTCATGTGCCAGCAATAGTTTAATCTTTGTGCCATAAAATAATAAACCGGAAGGCAGTCCGATATCTTTTAATCTGGCCTCGATTTCTTCCGCTTTTTTCTGTGCCCTGCCAGCCATAACCCCATCCCATTCCACGATATTTGGAATGGATAGATTTAAAAGTTTTACCCCGGCATACTGCTCAGCAATCTGCTGGAGGTATCCAATAACCTTTTGACCGGATAGACCACTTTTAGCAATTTCTTTATTAACAGAACTACAGTATCCGTTGAGTTTCCCGCGATAAGCATCTAGGTCAACCAGCTCATTTTCGAGATGGCTTAGCGTAGGTTTCCCTAATTCAAGAATTCGCTTCAGCTCCGAGTGAAGTTCTCTTTTATTAGCCTTGTGACTATGGAGTTCTAAACAAGCTTCTCCCAGGTTTATTGAATCTAACCGGCGTTTTACCACTTCAAGTGCAGCCATTTTTTCGGCTACAAAAAGTACTTTTTTGCCCTGACCAACCGCATTAGCGATCATGTTGGTGATTGTTTGAGATTTACCAGTTCCCGGAGGTCCCTGTATCACCAGATTCCGGCCCTCATTTACTGCCAGCATTGCGAGCACCTGTGAACTGTCTGCGTCTACCACATGAAAAAGCTGGTGCGCTTGGGTTTCATTATCCAGGTTATGCTCTGAAGTGGCAGTAGGCTCAGAATCTGTAAATCCTGCACCGAACAATGCATTTAAAATTGGGTGACTATCCGGTTTACCTTCCTCAGGCCAGTTACTACTGTCCAGATCATGATAGATCATAAACTTTCCAAAAGAAAAAAAGCCGAGTTCGATTGTATCCTGATCTATATTCCATTGTCCCTGATGTTTGATCCGCTGGGCGATGTCGTCCATATAAGAGATAATATCAAAATCTTCCAAATCCACAAGGTCGGGAATGGTAATATTGAAATCAGCTTTCATCTTTGCCTGCAACGAGAGGTTCGCCCCGATATCGCCGCCTGTATACCTTAACCTGAAACGTTCACTGGCACTTGATCGCTCCAGCGATACCGGGATTAATACCAACGGGGCCTGACGTGGATCCTGCGTATTCCCCTGCTCATACCAATTCAACATACCCAAGGAGAGATACAGGATATTGACCCCCTGTTCCTCTATACTCGTTCGGGCAAAATAATAGGTATTCAATATTTTTGACTGAAGCTTCTGTTCAGTTTCAATGGTTTGCAACCTGGTATCCTTGTAGGCATCCACCAATTCCGCTTCAGTGAGGTTCGGAAGTTCAATCCCCTCATCATCGTCCTTTCCTGGTCGACTTAAAAAAGTCATTGCCTTATTCTGGCGAACCATGATTTCGAAAATGGATGCTGATTTTTCCTGAACGATATGGATGCCCCTGGCCTTTGGAATTTTGTAATTGATGAGTGTATTACGCATCCCCAAATCAAGCAGCTCTTTCCTGGCAGCCTCTAATTTAGGAAGAATGGTTTCCTGCATATTGTTGATCTTATTTAGATAATTCTAATATCTCCAAATATATCGGATATTCAAATTAATTAAAATCATTTCATGTCGCTCTTGGATTCTTTAAATTCCAGTGATCTGTACCACTGCCCATTTTCATTATTAATGGAAAATCTTTATGAAATCATTGGGAATTAAATCCGTATAAACAAATGAATTCACCTTAAACCTAGATCAGATGCTGCTTAACCAAACCCAGTTTTTTTATCTTTGAATTCAAAGTTGTAGCAGGAACCCCCAGCAGCTTAGCAGCACCATTTTTACCTGAAATTTTTCCATTACATAATTCCAGAACCGAAAAGATGTGATCTCTTTCATTTTCAAAAATGGTTTTCACAGGACCCGATACGGCGTTCATGTTGCATTGACTTTGATCGGGAATTTCGATCTGATTGATTATTGTACCGGTATTAAGTACCACATGCCTTTCAATTAAGTGCTCCAATTCCCTTACGTTTCCCGGCCAGTTATAGTCAGTTAAAGTTTGAATGGCTTTTTTAGAAAACCCATCGAGTTTACGCTTCGCTTTGCCGGCAAATTTCTCCAGAAAAAACATAGCCAGGAGCGGTATATCCGTCCGGCGACTTCTTAACGGTGGTAGTGTAAGTGGAAAAACGTTCAGCCTGTAAAATAAATCCTGCCTGAACCGACCGGCTTCTACCTCTTTGAATAGATTTCGGTTTGTTGCCGAAACAATACGAACATCAGTACGGATGGTTTTTTTTCCGCCGATGCGTTCAATTTCCTTTTCCTGTAATACCCTTAATAATTTAACTTGCAAATCAGGTGGAATTTCACCAATCTCATCTAAAAATATGGTCCCTCCCTCAGCTTGTTCAAACTTTCCAATACGCTTATCACTAGCACCGGTAAAGCTACCCTTCTCATGTCCAAAAAGTTCAGACTCGATCAGGTTTACAGGAATTGCGGCACAATTTACTTTAATTAATGGCTTTGCGGCCCGCACGGATCCATCATGAATAGCTTTTGCAATAAGCTCCTTCCCTGTTCCGGTTTCACCAAGAATCAAGACTGTTGTTTCGGTAGCGGCAACCCGGTGAAGCATTTTGTATACCTCTTTCATTTTTGTGCTGCTTCCAATAATATCAGGATGGACAGGAAAATTTTCTTCCATGTCCTCGCCATCATTAACCACCCCTGGTGAATGAACGTTAGAATATTCAGTAGCATATACATCATCCGAATCTTCATGCGCTGTTTGCAGTGTGGCAAACTTAGTTTTTACTTTTTCTACTTTACTGCGATCAGGCAAGCCGGAATTCGGTGGTATCACGGCTAATAAGCCAGCAATAAATTCAGCAATATTACAACAGAAATTTAATCCTTCCGCACTAAGCTCCTTTTCATGATTGTGGATGGAAAAAGTACCAAATATTTTTCCCTGATGATCAATTGGGATATAGCCATGAAAATTGTATTCCCTTTGCTGTTGAAAAACCTGATGATTAGAGGCAAATTCTGCTATCCAATCTGCTTTTGATTTGAGTAAAGGATAATCATAACCGGCGATTTCTTTCGATATTGCTGAAAGTTTCACCGGCTCTGAAATTATGGGACGGCAGCAGGTCAGATCTTTTTCGAGGGTACATTTATAGGCCTTTATCAAATGAGTAAGCGCAGGGTCATACAAAGAAACGACTACGCAGTCGATGGCGAAAAGTGGATAAAGTTTCAAAAAAACGCCTTGAAAAAGTTCTTTGAGATTAAATAGATCACCACCGGGTTGTACAGAAACCGAATTTCCAAACTCAGCATGTTGGCGGTTTTTGTCGTCTGCATTGATATTAAATTCCGATTCAAAGTCTGTTTGGTATGCGCTCATGCCCGCTATTTCTCCTTCCTGAATTATCCAACATTGGATGAAATTCTTTCATGGCGCCCAAACAAACAATATGCCATTTTACACAAACATTGTTTACATGCAATAAAGACATTAAACCTAAAAAATCAGCAACGATATTTCGTCAAAAAACTTAAGTTTCTACGAAATAAGCTGTATTACATTAAACTGATTGCGCCGTAAAATCAATTTTCTTTGAGGATACTGCCCAGAATATCCAAAGTAAAACACAGATCAGCATGGCAGCATCCGGAACAAAAAATGAAAGGATAAAGGCTGCTAAATAGCTGGGAAATCCGTACAGGTAGTTATTACGCAACTGAATGATTGCATAGTGGCTGATGCCTGGCCTGAGCAAATCTTTATCCTTTGTGGCTTGTTGCCAAAGAATATTAAATGCCAGATTAATCAGCACGAAAAGTCCGGTGTAAATGGTAACAGAAAGCTGTTTAGCATCGCTAAGATAAAACCTGGCAAGCAATGCACTTGGATAGGATACAAGCGATACCAGAAATAGTATAAATCCATTGGCGAACATTAGTCCGGAGTTACGCTTGTAAATTTGTTTAAATATTTTGTGGTGATTTACCCAGATAATGAAAATACTAAAAAAAGAGATCATAAAAGACAGGTATCCAGGCCATTGACTGATTAACTCATTAAGTACTGCTTTTGGATTTTTGGCTTCAGTGATTTCCGGCACATGCAATTCTAGCACCAAAAGCGTTACAGCGATGGCAAAAACGCCATCGCTGAAAGCTTCAATCCTTGCGGTTTCTTTCTCCATCAATGATTAAATATCAATTTGTTAACCTGAACAATTTCTGCACTGGTAATGGTATGGCCCATATCTTGATAAATAACCTCAGTAACACGGGCGCCCATTCCTTCCAGGAGTGTTGTTGTTTCTTTTACTCTGGTTACCGGAACATGGAAATCAGGATCGCTACTCCCGATAAATACAGGTGTTCCGTCAAAATTACCATGATAATTCCGATGATCTACCACCTCTCCAATTACGCCGCCCGTAAAAGCCACAACCCCACCATAACGGTTAGCATGGGTTGCTACATAATCCAATACCAAACATGCACCTTGTGAAAAACCTAAAAAATAAATCTGCGACTTGGAAAAACCAATTTCCCCCAGGTAGGTAACTAAATCATCAATTTGTTTTAGTGCATTGGATAACGATGGTTCATTCTCTGTTCTTGGTGCTAAGAAACTTTGCGGATACCAGGTATTTCCGGGCGCCTGAGGCGCTACCAATGCATAAGAACTTACATTTAAGCTAGATGCCAAACCTAAGATATCTTCTGCAGAACCACCACGACCATGGATCATGATCAAAACATTTTCCGCTTCATTAAGGCTTTTGCCTGATTCTATAAATTCTCTCATGTCTAATTTTCGTGTTCTTTGTTCCAGATATCCTGATATTGTTCTTCGTGTCTTTTAAACTGCAGATGCACGTAAGGACAAAGCGGAATTACTTTTAAATTATGTTCCCGAACATAGCTTACCATTGCATCAAGCAAAAGTTTGGCGTAGCCCTTACCTTCTTTTTCAGGATCAACTTCAGTGTGATAAACGGTTAGATTTCGGTCGGTGATATCGAAAATCATCTCGCCCACTTTCCCATCTTCATCCCATACATCGAATGAATTGGGTTCGCCTTCTTGGATATTTAATTTGATTTCTGCCATGATTTAATTTATTTTAGGAAGTAACTGATCAAGCTCTGCTCTTAAATGTTCATGTTGATGAGGAAGTTTTAAATGTGTGCCTAATTCATTCAACGGCTCATCAACAGTAAACCCGGGATTATCTGTTGCAATTTCGAAAAGAACACCACCTGGTTCACGGAAGTAAAGTGAATAGAAATAATCCCGATCAATTTTCGGCGTGATGTTTAAATGTTTGCTTAATATTTTTTCTCGAAATTCCATTTGAATATCTTCATTTTCTACACGGAACGCCACATGGTGATTGGTTCCTGCTGCATTTCTCCCTCTGTTTCCACCTGGGTTTTCCAGCAAATCTACTATTGAGGCCGTCGGTACTGCATCGGTGATGAAACGGTAACGGTTGCCTTCTTGTTTCAACAAACGATAGCCAAAAATATCGGTTAATATTTTTGCTGTTTCATCTATGCTTTGCAAATTTAAAGTTGTGCTATGGAAACCTTTAGTTGCATTTTCTGCCGTTACTTCACTGGTTTCCCAGGGCTTTCTTAAATCCGGAGCGCCAGGAATAATTAAGCTTAATGATAAACCATCAGGATCTTTAAAAGTCAGTAATTGCTCGCCAAAACGTTCAGTTATTTCCCCTGTTTTTATTTTTGCCTGTTCGAAACGATCTTTCCAGAAAGCCAAACTGCCCTCAGGAACCGCATAGCCAATTTCTGTTGCCATGCCAACCCCTTCTGTGCCCTGTCCGATTCCATCCCATGGGAAAAAAGTTAAAATTGTACCGGCATGACCAGCCTCATCGCCATAATACAAATGGTAAGTTCCCGGATCATCAAAGTTTACCGTTTTTTTTACCAGGCGCAAACCCAGTGTTTTCGTGTAAAAATCGAAGTTTTGTTGTGCATTTCCCGCGATGGCGGTGATATGATGCAAACCTAAAATTGTATTTTCCATTGTTTTTATTTATTTACCGTCCCCGGTATGATTGATTGATTTGTTCGTTATATTCTGGATGGGTTTTTATAAATTTTGCCACAAAAGGGCAATATACCATCACTAGTTTTTTATGGGCTCTTGCATAGCTGAACGCGTACCTGGCTAAAGCCGAGGCAATACCTCTGCCTTCTAAAATTTTAGGTACAAAAGTGTGCATGAAGGCAATGTCTTTTTTATAAAACCGATATGACAGGTAGGCAACCTCGCCCTCCGTTTCAATTTCAAACTGAAGGTTATCGGTATTGTTATGGATTATAAATTCTCCTGATTCCATTTTAGTTATTTATTAATTGCGTCGCGTTATGGGCTAATTCGTTGTGTTTCTTAAACTTTATATCCAATATTAATCCACCGTCATTCCACATTTTGATCTCGCCGTTTAGTTGCGAGGTCAGGCCCGTCATTAAACTCATCCCCAACGATTCGGAGTAATCTGCATCAAAGCCATCTGGTAAACCCACGCCATTGTCAGCAATCCTAAGTTCGCAATACGCCCCATCTGTCAGCAAAAAAGAAATATCAACTTTTCCATTTTTTCCATCCGGGAAAGCGTATTTAATGGTATTGCTGATGGCTTCATTTAAAATTAAACCGAGTGGAACAGCCTGCGCAACATCAAGCCTGATGGATTCAGTCCGAAGCTCAAACCGGATCTTTCTGTCTGTACTGAAACATTCCACCATATAATCTATCAACTCTTTAATGTACCAGTCCATATCTATTTCAGCGAGGTTGTCTGACTGATATAATTTCTGATGGATGAGCGACATAGCATGCATTCGGTTTTGACTATTCCTTATTGCGGTCAGTGCATCGTCGTTATCCAGATAGGCCGATTGGGTATTAAGTAAGCTGATTACGATTTGCAGGTTATTTTTTACCCTGTGATGGATTTCGCGTAATAGCCACTCCTTTTCATCAAGTATTTTTCGAAGCAATTTATTCTGCTCATTTATTTCCTTCTGCTTCTGTTCTAATACCAGGTTACTTTTTTTCTTTAAGCGATAACGGTTATAAATCAGTCCGGCAACAAGTATGACAACAATTAGTCCTCCAATAAATAACGACTGCATTCTGCCATCATTCTTAATCCTGATTTTTTGCAACTGATTTTTCTGGTTCAGCAATGCGATATCTTTATCCTTTTTTTCGGTTTGATATTCAATTTCCAAACCGGCCATTTGCTTGGTCTTCTCGTTATTTGATATCGAATCAGATAATCGCTTAAAGTTTTTATAGTACGCAATGGCCGCCCAAGGTTTATTTTGTGCAGAATCTACAGCATACCAAAGCCGGTATAATTGGGATAGTGCCAAAAGATTCTTTTGTTCAAGACTCTGTTTTTCATGCGCCTTCAGGTAAATGGTAACTGCTGAATACTGTTTCTCATGAACCATTTTTTTTATAATGCTTCTATAAAGATAAATCTGATTGGGGTCATCCTTTGGAAGTTCATGATGAAATTTCAGAAGTTGCTTGTAATACGGTTCATCTTTTGCATAATCGCTGATATCATAATAGGCATTGAAAAGGATATAAGGTATCCTCAACTTCATCTGTACATCCTGCGGAGGAAATTTTTTGATAGTTTTTATCAGAATTGACGTTCCTTCCTCAAACCGCTTCATTCTCACCAATACCGTGGCCATGTTCGCAACGAGGGTAAGTATGTAGTTTGGATCTTTATATTTGCCGGCTATTTTTGCAGCTTCAAACCAATATTCCAGTGCTTTCGGATCGTTTCTCAGGTTAAAATACGTTAAGCCTAAATGATTCTTTATAGAACTTCTTTGTAAAGTAGTATCCCCTAACTGATCTGCAGTTTTTTCAGCCAATAAACCATATTTTAATGCCTGTGCTAAATTTCCCAAACTATTATTAGCAATACACAAATTATTATAAATGCCTTGTAAGGCTTTAAATCTTATTGCATGATAGGCCATTAACGATGAGTCCAATAATTTTATCGCATAAGATGCCTTTCCTTTGATATTGTAATAATCTCCGAGGTTATTTAAGGAATTCCCTTCTTCCAGCTTATTTCCAGCCTGACGATACAATTTCAATGCCTGCTCATTGTACTTAATTTTTTTATCTAGCTCAACACCCTCATTTCCATAAAGCTGGCCCTTTGCAGAATAAGCGTCAGCCAATTCGTTAATCAATTTAAATTTGCCAGCGTAGCTAATCGCCTGGTTATACAATTCCTCACTATGCAGCTTATTCCCTGATTCACGGATGATATCTGCCTGAAGAACCAAAGCTTTGGCTATGCCCTGGGAAAATTTCAGCTGCTTTGCAATAGCAAATGCCTGAGCCTGATAACGCATGGCGATACTTAGATCTACTTTCAGCTCTCCTGGCAAACTCAAATAATAAGTTCCAACATTAAGCAATACATCTACCTTTTCGGTTGTATTTTCCGTCCCCGCCGCTTTAACTAAAGCCTCATTCAGCGCACTTTTAGTCTTAATTTCCTGTGCTTCTACAAGGCCGCTCATCAACAACAACACGATAAGCACCAAAGCTTGTAGTGATATCAAAACAGGGCGCATTGATTTTAGCTGGAACATTATATATAATTAAGCTTTACTTATGCGGGTTGTAAAATAACAAATCGCCATGGCAATCCCGGGCAAAATCATTCCGGTTAATCCGAATAATTTCCCAATCCAGGCACCAAGAATACAGCCTAATAAAAAGCCTCCCAGGGTAACCAGGCCTTTGTAAATTCCGGAAAGAAAATCAGTGTTTTTAAAACCTGAATTGCAATATGACCTGATATCAAGGGCAAACTGGGTCACATTTCCTGTCATCATTGTTGTAGGACCAAATGTATCTTTGGCAAAAAGCTTTCCGTATGCATTCTGAAAGCCCATAGCAAACACAGTAATCATCACTACAACGTACATTGGCCAGGTGGTTTCAGGCCCATCCAAATAACCAAAGACATAAGCCAATACACCGGCAATTAAAAGAATGATCCCTTCAGCCAGAAGTAAAAAATGCTTATTCGAGAACCTGGCGGCAATCCAACCGCCAATCATTACCGCTAACATAAAAACCGGGAATGTCAATAGTTTAATCCATGCATCGGCACCGCCACCTTTTATCAGCTGATAAGCAAAAACGATAAAGTTTCCGGTTACGTGGGCGGAGAATATTTTATCGGCAGCAACAAATGTAATGCTATCGCAATAGCCGCCAATCAACGTTAATACAAGGGTTACAAACCAGACTTTGTTCTGTTTCTCTTCCATGTTTACTATTTAAGATAAGTGGGCCCTTAACATCCACGCCATTGTCTCATGCGTTTCCATTAACCCGGTTATATAATCGCTTGTTCCGGCATCTTTTAATGCAGTTGCGTAATTATTGATGTTTTCCCTTAAATGAATTAAGATACTTTCATGATCTGCAAGTAAGGCCTTGATATAAGTTGTTGCATCATTTTTACCACGATCATCCTCTGTTAGGTGTGTGAGTTCCAAATACTGTTTCAATGTTGCTGGTGCATAATGCCCCAGTTTACGAATTCGCTCGGCAACTTCATCAATAATATCAGCCAGCTGATTGTATTGTTCTTCAAAAAATTTGTGTTTATTGTAAAAATCCGGCCCTTCTACGTTCCAGTGTGCTTTACGGGTTTTAGTGTAAAGGACAAATTCATCGGCAAGAATTTTACTTAAAGAATGCGCCACCGCTGCCAGGTGATCTGCACTGATGCCAATTTTAGCTTCCATAATGATATGATTTATATTAATTTAAAAAAATGTTTGTAATAGATAATGATCAATCGATAAAGTTCCGGGACCTATTGCCCATAAGAAAAGCATCGCTAGGGTGTACATGTAAGGAACATCTCTTACTTCTATCGAATCTTTACGGTGTACAACAAAATAACCGATGGCTGTAACGCCAATTGATGGCAGTAAAAACAATTTTGTTCCCACACCAATTGCCACCAAAAACGGAACAACGGTATCTGAAAATGTGGCTACTAAGCCGTTTAACTTATCGGGTAAACCCAAAGGGTTTGGAACATGCTCTTTTTCTCCGTTTTTTAAGCTAAACTTTTTCATACCATGTACCCTAAAAAGTTCCAGCATAAGCAGTATTCGAAATATAAGCACTGCGATGTTATTGAAATCTGATCCCAGATCAGAATATAGCAACCATCTGATAATGTTTTCCATAATTAAAAAGCAAAGCATGAACAGCCCAGGGCACCCCAGAATGCAGTATAGTTATTTACCGGCAGGTTACTGGTTCTCACTGCATCATGGTTGTGGTTATGGACATTACAGCTTCCTACGCAAGAATGAACCATTGCTAAAACCGATTGTGATCCACTGGCACCAGCGATACTACTATGTTGATTGCCTTTATGCGTTGCTGCAGAATAGTAACCGTTGTAGCTATTTGTTGGCGACCAGTCTGGTAAAACCGGTATTTTTGGCGGAGAGAATGATGAGAAATCGCCTTTAGCATAAACGATTTTGCCATCAACAACTGTCAATTCTGATTCAATACCCTTTACTTCCTCGTCAGACACTTCAAAATAGTCGCGGTTTAAAACAGCCAGGTCGGCTAACATACCCACTTTGATATCGCCTTTTTTATCCTGCTCGTTCGAAAACCATGCGCTACCACGGGTATAAAGTTCCAGGGTAGTTTCGCGGGTTAGTACCGTTTCCGCATCATAAATTGATAGACCACCGACAGTTTTTCCTGCCGTTAACCAAAACATAGATACCCATGGATTGTAACTGCTTACCCGGGTAGCATCAGAACCACCACCTACAGGAACCTCCATTTCAAGCATTTTCTTCACCGGAGGAGTTTGTAAAGCTGCCTTTTCTCCATAACGATCGATGAAGTATTCGCCCTGATAAGCCATTCTACTTTGAATTGCAATACCTCCGCCTAATGCTTTTACACGTTCGATATTGCGTTCATCGATTGTTTCCGCGTGATCAAAAATCCATGGCAAACCAGCGAAAGGAATATCTCGATCCACTTTTTCGAAAACATTTAAGAAACGGGTAATGCTTTCGTTGTAGGTAGCATGCAACCTGAATGGCCAACGTTTTTCAACAAGCAAACGCACTACACGTTCCAGTTCATCCTCCATATTATCACCTAAATCCGGGCGAGGCTGAAGGAAATCTTCAAAATCTGCCGCAGAAAAAACCAGCATTTCACCAGCACCGTTGTGGCGGTACATATCATCTCCCTGGTAAAGTTCAACGGTGTTGGTCCAGTTATCGAAATCTTCAAACTCTTGCTTAGGGCGCTGGGTAAATAAATTGTAAGCAATCCTAACGGTCAATTGTTTCTCTTCATTTAATTGGCTTACTACCTGGTAATCATCCGGAAAGTTCTGAAAACCCCCACCCGCATCAATTACGCTGGTAATCCCGAAACGGTTTAATTCAGTCATAAAGTGACGGGTGGAGTTTACCTGATGTTCCAAAGAAAGCTTTGGCCCTTTAGCCAGTGTAGAATATAAAATCATCGCATTTGGACTGGCGATAATTAAACCTGTTGGTTCGCCGGTGCTATCTCGCTGAATTTCACCTCCCGGAGGTGCAGGTGTATCTTTCGTATAGCCTACCGCACGAAGCGCTGCACGGTTCATAAAAGCCCTGTCATATAAATGAAGGATAAAAACCGGCGTATCGGGCGCAATGGCATTGATTTCTTCCAGGGTTGGCATTCTTCTTTCTGCAAATTGGAATTCAGACCAACCGCCAACTACACGCACCCATTGAGGAGCAGGTGTACGATCTACCTGCTCTTTCAGCATACGTAATGCGTCAGCCAAAGATGGCACACCATCCCACCGAAGCTCTAAATTGTAGTTTAAGCCACCACGAATCAAATGGATATGGGAATCGTTAATTCCAGGCACGACTCTTTTTTTATTTAGGTCGACAATTTTGGTTGCCGAACCAGAAAAAGCCAAAATGTCGCTATCATTTCCAACCGCGATGAATTTCCCATCTTTAATGGCTACCGCTGTAATTTGCTCTTTATATTTTGCAATGGTATGAATTTTACCATTGAATAAAATCATGTCTGCACTCATCTTATTCTATTTAAGTTGAAATTTAATTTTTGATCGCTGCGATGGCTTCCTGAATGCCTTCGCCTGCGGTTGTAAAAAAGGCAGGACCGGCTAATAAAATTATTTTGGATACAGGTTTGAGGTTAACCATTTTTTTATCCTTTAACCAAACCTGCGTACGGTAGGCTTCAAAAATTCCTTTCACTACGTTTCCTGCAACTAAAGCTGTCGGAGAATCGATACCAGCATCCTTTAAATCACTGGCAAAAGCAAAGTTACCAACCCCTAATTTTAAAGCTTCACGCATGGCTACACTCCCTACTCCTATCATCAGGTCAGGCGTAAATTTATTGCGATCACCTAAGCCAATCAGCAATAAATTTTTACCACCGATGGTTCCTTTTGGAGGCGTAATTAATAAAGTTTCGTTGGCATGGCCTAAAAATTTGCCACTTTTACGAATTTCTGTTAGAAGACCATTTGTATCATGATCCAAATGAACCAGTCCGTTTAGCGCAGCAGGTAAGGCTGGTGGCGAATTAAAAATATCGCCTTCCGTATACTCGAAAACACAAGCCACCTGCAAATCACTTTTTTGAGCCGATGGTCCCTGAACCACCCCTTCGATGGCAATCCCATCTACCGTACCCCAAACTTTGGCCGTACCAATTGCCGTGGTGGTTTGGGCCAATAACCCGTTTCCGGTAATAAAGAGCATAATAAAAAGCAGAAGGACTTCTTTTGATGATTTCAGGATGTTATTTTTCATGTTTATTTTTTTAAAATTTAAATGATAGCTGAGCGTTAAAAAACTGAGAATTGTCCCAAAGGGGAATAATATCTTTGATGAAGCGACCGACTTTGAAGTATTGGCCTCCACAACTAAATGACAGGTAATTATTAAAAGAATATTCAGCACTTAACAGATAAGTTGTTCCTATAAAACGGTGGCCGGACAGCGATCCGGAGGTATTAAAATTTCCGCTTGGCCGGTAAATTCCATCACTGGTGGAATACCGCCAGTTAAAAACCACATCCGTTTGAACCATTAATTTATCCGTTAATGCAAGCGTGATGTATGGGTGCAAATCGATTAAGTTTGCGGGTCCAATTAAGGGATTGAACCCCAAGTAGCCTCCTCTTGGAAACAAAGGGTTAAACGTTTGCAACTTACCATCACCCGCCAGCTGGTCTCCCGATATATAATCATTGCGAAGGTTTATGGACGGTTTGAATTTAATGTTATCAAACACATAGCCCAATTCAATAGCGGTTGTCCAGGCATTAATATCACCCTTTCCAAATTGACCAAACTGATAAGCGGCTTCCAGATTATAAATAAAACCTCCCCCACCTTTCCAGTATCTGGTTGCTATTGTGTGGCGCACTTCCTTTTCTGTTCCTTCTTCAAACCGAGCCTGATCCCTTCTTATTCCGAGATAATAAAAATCAAAGTTTCCACCTTTTGGAACGATGAGGTTTGAATAAGCACCCCAAAGATTTGCCTGATGACTGGGGCGATTGTCGAATACGCCAAAGTTTACCTCATCAGATTCGAGCACAAAGGCATCAATAGAAAATTTAGGCGATGTGTACATCAGTTTTGCGCCGGTAAAATATAGCCTGGCTGTTGTACCCTCACGCACAGAAATTAATCTTCCCGAACCATAATTGATCTCCTGACGGCCAACTCTTAATCCTAGCTTAAATTCAGTTTTATTAATGATGCGATATTCTGCAAAAAGGTTTTGAACTGCAAGCTGGTCTTCATCAACCGGTGCCGGTCCATATTTACTTCCATTTTCCAAAGCACTGTTTAACTGGGCAAAAAACCTCAGGCGTTCACCTACATGTAAATCGGCATATAAGGAATAGCGTTGCAGAATGGAATAATTAAAGCCTTGATCCCTGATCCAGTCTTCATTAACCTTTCCCCCGAATTCTTCCCTGATCTCTCCTCCAAATGTGACATAAGTTTGCTGATCTGCCGAAAGCGGCAGGAACTTCAGTTTGTTATAAAAGTTCCTGCTCGAATCTTTGAGACGACTGTAATCCTCATCATAGCGCATTAATTTTATACCCTGTGCACATACCCTTGAAAAAGGAGTACAAATGCAAAGTAGTATTAACGTGGCCAATCGTGGATAAAAGCTCATCTTATTGCTAAAACAAGGATTAATGTTTTACCATTTTATGAGCATACTGGATACCGATACCGTAACCTGCGCCAAATCTCTTCATCAGGTTAGTTACCGGAACATAAGTTTCACTTCTGGCCCAGTCTCGCTGTAATTCCAAAATGTATTGAACTGAAGTTACGGGTTTAACACCCGCATGAATCATTCTCTGCATAGCTCGCTCGTGCGCCTCATTGCTCACATCGCCACAAGCATCAGCAATAACAAATACTTCATACCCTTCTGATAAAGCGGATAAGGCCGGGCCAACAATACAAACGCCTGTCCATAAACCTGCCAGGACAATTTTTTTCTTTCCGGTTCCGGTGATGGCTTTATAAGCTGGCTCATCTTCCCAGGTATTCATTGAAGTTCTATCGATGTAGTTTGAAGTTTCCTGTGGGTAAAACTCTTCGATTTCTGGAAAAACGGGGCCGGAAAATGAATCTTCCATTACGGTAGTTACAATAGTCGGAACATTAAAAATTTTCGAAGCGCCTGAAATAATGGCCACGTTTGTACGAAGCTCGGTAATAGAAATGCTTTTAGTTGCAAAAGCCATTTGACCTTCAAAATCAATTAATACTAAGGTGTGATTTTCCGGTGATAACAAATCTGGTGATGGTTTCATAATTATACTATTCTTGTTTCTATCCTGTTGCCAAGAAACATACCATTAAACAATCCTCTAACTATCAGTTAGTTGTGAAAAGAATGAGAAAATATGGTTACTTTATATCGTTGATTTACGACTTAAGTTTGCGAGAAGAAACGAAAAACAGAAAGACAATTCAACACCAATTACAACGATAACAATCTAAATTTCAACTTATTAAATAAAGCTATCACGAAATATCGTCACCATAATGGTTTTATTTTCGCTATCATTACTTTATATTAGTAATTTTGCGCTATGAAAAGCAAGAAACCGCAGACAGCAAAAAGCCAGCAAAAGGAGCGTTCGGCAATGCCTCGGTTAGCTTCATCTCTAGAAACTGAAAATGCACATCTGCTTGAAGTAATCAGGCAAAAGAGCGACCAAAATACCATAATACTTTCATTGAGTCATGCGATTGCTTCTGTTCGTCATAAAATCGACCTGTTCGATGTGATTGATCAAAAACTAAAAAAGCTCTTTGATTTCGATGATTTTGTAATCTGCCTGATTAATGATGATCAGCAAACACATAGTCCTTTCATCTATAACCAAAAAGAAGATTTTTTAAAAACGGAGGGTGTACCGCCAACGGCATCCAAAAAATACACCTTAAATGACGGTATGTGCAAAGCAATGATTGCATCAGCGACACCCACCATATTTAATGTTGACGAAGTACTGGCATGGAAAGATGCTCCAATGTGGTTAAGTTTCTGGAAAAATAAAGGTATCAAGGAAATGGTTGGCCTAAAAATGACTGATGCTTCAGGATGTATTGGATTCTTTTATATCTATACCAAACACGAAAACTTAGTTAGTAACGTATATTTTGATCTGCTACACGGTATTGCGTTACAAATGTCCATTGCCATATCCAACATCCGGGCTAATGAAAAAATTGAGCGGCAACTTGAAGAAATCAATAAGTACAAACAAAAACTGGAAGACGAAGCCAGTTACCTGAAAGATGAAATCAGGCAGAAATACAACCATTCGGAAATAATTGGTGAGAGTGAGGCAGTGAAGAAAGTTTTCTTTTTGATTGACCAGGTTGCAACAAGCGATAGTACTGTACTCATTCTTGGCGAAACCGGAACAGGAAAAGAGCTCATTGCCAGGGCTATTCATAATGCCTCCCCGCGGGGTAAGCAACTTATGGTTAAAATCAATTGCGCTGCACTTCCGCCAGGTTTAGCTGAAAGTGAATTGTTTGGGCATGAAAAAGGAAGTTTTACCGGGGCTATTGAGCGCAGAATTGGAAAGTTTGAACTTGCGCATGATGGCACATTGTTTTTGGACGAAATCGGAGAGCTTTCTTTAGCGCTACAGGTAAAATTACTCAGGGCGCTGCAGGAAAAAGAAATTGAACGTATTGGCGGCAAAACAACCATTAAAACGAATGTACGGATTATTGCCGCTACCAACCGTGATTTACTCAAAGAAGTAGAGAGAGGAAACTTTCGGAGTGATCTTTACTATCGGCTAAATGTATTCCCTATTACTGTCCCCGCTTTAAGAGATCGCCTGAATGATATTCCTGCCCTGGTATCGCATTTTATGGATAGTCTATCAAAGAAAACAGGCAAACATATACATTCCGTTGCCAAAAGTACGCTCAACAAGTTAATGACTTACTCCTGGCCGGGAAATATCAGAGAGCTGGAACATCTTATTGAACGGAGTATTTTATTAAACCATGGAAGCATTCTAAAAGAAGTTCATCTTCCCCCAACCTCAAAGACAGAAATATCAAGCGATGGTACAGAGCGAAAAATTAAAACGATTCATGAAAATGAGCGGGATCATATTTTAAGCATACTAAAGCGCTGTAAAGGAAAAATCTCTGGAAATGGTGGAGCAGCAGAGATATTGAATATTCCGGCAACAACATTAAATTCTAAGATTAAAAAACTAAATATCCAAAGAGCGCACATTATCAATGACTAAACCACTGCCATATATAAATCACTTAATGCATCCTCCACTATGCTGTTGAAAGTCAAATTTTGTTTTTTCAGTGCAATCTTCATTCTACTCCTTAATGCACCAGGTTATGTCTTCCTATCAGCAAAACAGACTCAAGGGAAAAATTTTGACGATACAACAAAAATCAAATATGCTTTAGCGGCTGCAAACCGCTTAATCCATACACCAAATGCTTCCAAAGAAAATCTGCAAAAGGCAGCTGCATTATTAAAAAGCGCCTTAATAGTAAATCAGAAGGTTCAATCTATAGCTTTGCAATATCGCATCTTTATGCGCTATGCCGATTTTTATGATAAAACAGGCTTGCGGCAAGCTCAGGCCAGAAGTTATGAAAATGCGATTTCAGCTTCAAGGAAATTAAATGACAAACGCCTCGAAGCCCAGGCCTGGTACGATTATTTCAAACAAATTCCGGATACAGTTGCAGATTACAGAAATAAAAGTTTTTACAACAGAGCACTTACCGCACATCGTCTTTATAAAGAAATTGCTGTTAGTAAGGAGGATCATTACCGGGAAGCAAAACTTTTGAAAGATATGGCAGATTTCCACCTGGAGGAGGAAAAATTTGATTTAGCTATTAAAGAACTTCTAGAAGTTATCGAAAAGGATAAAAGATACAACCTGGTGGATTTGCCAATGGCCTACGATTTACTCTCCGCTGTTTACCAGCGCAAGGGTGAACTGAGTAAGGCATTGGAATGTGCATTGAAAAGTGTTGAAATTGCCGAACAAAAGCATGAAGAAGTATTGGCCACTTACCTAAACCGGGTTGGCGCAGCCTACGAAGCGATGAACAAACCTAAAGAAAGCATTGAGTGGTATAAGCGGTCTTACGAGATGACCGATAAGAGCGATCCCTATATTGCCATTCCGGCATATACCATGGCCACGCAGATGATTAAATTAGGTGAAGCAAAGCCTGCATTAGTACTTTTAAAACAGACCTGGGCAACCATAGGCAACAAGAAAAGTGAACTTAAATATTTTATGTACCTGGGTTTCGCTGAAAGCTATACGGCACTTGGAGATTACAAACAAGCCGGATCATATTTCAGCAGATTATTAAGCGACTCAGATCAGTCTAATTTATCCAACCCTTTTACAACATCGGTTTACTTTGCGGTAAGTGAATATTATTTTGCACAAAAAAAATACACCTTGGCTTTAGCGCATGCAGAAAAAGCAGGGCTAAACCAAATCACCATGGCCTTGCCCCGGCAAATCAGGCTCAATGAGTTACTTTATAAAATAAACCTGGCATTTGGAAGACAAAACGAAGCTATTAACCGATTACAAGCTTATCACAAGTTAAAAGATTCTATGCTGAGCCAGGACAATCTCAACAGGATTAACCGTTTACAGGTTGAATTTAAAGCCAGTCAGAAAGAAAACGAAAATGAAATTTTAAGAAAACAGTCACAAATCCAAAAACAGGAACTGAAGCGTACCCAACTCATGCAGGATGTAACCATTGGAAGCCTGATCTTAATTACTATGGTACTTATTTTGGTTTATGGCCGGTTCAGACTCAAAAAGAAGCTTCATGATACACTTGTTAAAAAGAAAGCGGAAATTGATCTGGCCTACCGCGAACTTGAAAGTAACGTTGAGCAAAAAAACAGACTGATCTTTGAAAAAGAAGGGCTTTTACAGGAGGTGCATCACCGAGTTAAAAACAGCTTACAACTAACGATTAGCCTGCTAAACAGTCAAAGTTATTACCTGGAAAACCAAGCTGCGATTGATGCGATTAAAGATAGCCAGCATCGGCTTAAAAGTATTGCATTAATTCATCAAAAGCTTTATCAAAACCAGAATGTGGCAACCATTAACATTCAGCCCTACATTTTTGAACTGGTTGAGTATTTAAACGAGAGCCTGGGCAGCGATAAAAAAATAAATTTTGAGCTGGACATCTTAAATATTGAAATGGATATTTCAAAAGCAATCCCGATGGGGTTAATTATTAATGAGGCCATAACAAATATTTTCAAGTACGCTTTTACCAATAGACCTAAGGGAAAAATAGAAATCAGACTAAGCCAAAGGCCTGAACAAATGTATTCGCTGTTTATAAAAGACGATGGAATCGGACTGCCTCCTGACTTTGACTACACACAAAGCAACACTTTAGGAATCGTATTGATGAAAGGCTTAAGCGCTCAGATTGATGCGTCATTTTCGATAAGTGAGGATAACGGAGTTTGTGTTCATCTGGTTTTTGAAAATAATATGCTGAATCAACCTTTACATAACTAACAATCTACGATGCAAAAAATACTAATTGTTGAAGATGAATTTATTGTTGCCCACGACCTGCAAATGATTCTTTCAAGGGCAGGATATCAGGTTGTTGGAATTGCAGATTCATTTAAAAACGCAATAAGTCTTCTCCAACATCATCAAGTGGATCTGGTATTGCTCGATATCTATCTTAAAGGAAGACAAACCGGCATCGATTTAGCCCGTGAGTTAATGAAAAAGGAAATACCTTTCATCTATGTATCTGCTAATTCAAACGAGAAGGTTTTTGAAGCTGCAAAATCTACCTGTCCCTATGGGTTTATAGTTAAACCCTACCGGGATAAAGATGTTTTACTGAGCATTGACATAGCCAGATACCGTAAACACAATAACAATAACATGAAGCTGAGCAGCGAGCTTTTTATGCGTGACTTTATTGTTGATGTGTCGATGAAATCCTTAACCTGGCAAAAGAAAATACTTTCCATTGCCAGTGCGTTTCAACCTTACATTCCGTTTGATTTCATTGCTTTGTCTGGCATTGCAGTAAATGGAAAAAGATATAGCGAGATAGGCATCACCCGTAAAAATTTCGATCAGTATGACCTTTTTACAGCTACGGATTTTATGGAGTTTTCAGGGATTAGCCGAGACAAATACAATCAACTTAACCAGCTATTGCCCCAAACAACCACAGATGCCATATATATTGGAAAAGATTTTGAGCAGGTGATACAACTTGCCCCAATGAAAAAATTAATGGCTGATACTTACCAGCTTCATTCCAATATGGTTAAGACTTTTCATCTGAATAATGGTGACCAGATTAGCTTCTCCTTTTATAGTCGAATGGTAAATGTATATCAGCCTCCACACATGGAATTACTGAATTACCTTTCTGTCACTTTAGAGGACAAACTGGTGCATCTTATCGAAATGGAAAACGCAGGGATAGAAAAGAGTTCTTTCCACTCGAGTATGCCATATCCTGCAGATTACACGGCATTTGATCATATTATTGGAAAAAGCACACAGTTACTACAAATACTTGATAAAGTAAAGATTGTTGCGCCCACTGATACCTCGGTATTAATTACGGGTGATAGCGGAACCGGAAAGGAAGAAATTGCCAAAAGCCTGCACCGGTTATCTAAGCGCAGCACCAAACCTTTAGTGGCTGTAAACTGTGCAGCCTTGCCGGCAGATTTAATCGAATCTATATTATTTGGTCATGAAAAGGGCTCATTTACCGGTGCGATTGAAACCCGGATTGGAAAATTTGAGGAAGCAAACGGAGGAACAATCTTCCTGGATGAAATTGGAGAGATGCCTGTTGAACTTCAATCCAAACTATTAAGGGTTTTACAGGAAAAGGAAATCGAGCGCATCGGTGGTAATTACCCGATAGCTGTCGACTTACGTATTATAGCAGCAACCAATCTCAACCTTGAAAAGGAAATAAGTCAGGGAAAATTCAGACTCGATCTTTTTTACCGCCTGAATGTATTCCCTATTCACATCGATCCCCTGTGGCAGAGGAAGGTTGATATACCCTTATTGACCGAGCATTTTGTACAGAAGCATTCTCAGGAGTTAAAAAAAAGTATCAAAGCGATTCCGCCTGAATTTTTAAACATACTAATGCAATACGATTGGCCAGGAAATATCAGAGAGCTGGAACATACCATTCTCAGATGCGTTTTACTCTCCGTTAATCAAGAACTGAATGTTAATGACCTGCAATTGGGTCCTTTTAAACAAGACCAAGCCAGTCCAGGTGAAATTAAAAGCATTGCAGATAATGAGCGTGATCATATTATCAGGGTGCTGGAACTTTGTAAAGGAAAGATTGCTGGCTCAGGTGGCGCAGCCGAACTCTTAGGTATCCCGGCAACCACATTAAACTCAAAAATGAAAAAACTGGGCATCAACAAATAAGTGATAAATGGTAAATTGGCGATATATCATTACCGTATGATTAAGTATTGAGCCGTAAAATACTGGTTTATATCATTTTAGGAAATGGTACCTTTCTTGCGTAACGAGTTATAGCAATAAGCTTTTTATTGGAAGCCAGAAACGTTTTTGATTTAACGTGTTGTGTAGTGCAAATTTGGGTCGGCGATATTTAATTGAAGGTGAAGAGAAATGAAACAAAAAATCTTAATTGTTGAGGATGAATTTATTGTAGCAAATGATTTAAGAATCATGCTGGAAAAGGCTGGTTATAAGGTTTGCGGAATAGCGCCGTCGGTAGCAAAAGCATTAGAACTTACTGCCTCCAAAGAACCTTCATGGGTATTGCTAGACATTTTTTTACAGGGAGAAAAAACCGGCATTGACCTGGCAAGCCAGCTCACCGAAATGGGTATTCCTTTTATTTACATCTCAGCAAATACCAATCAGAGCATACTGGAAGCCGCTAAAGCAACCTTACCCTATGGCTTTTTAGTTAAACCGTTTCGTGAAAAAGATTTGTTGGTAATGCTCGATATTGCCAGGTACAGGCATGAGCAGAATCTAAAATACAAGCATCACGCCGAACCTTCGTTGCAAACACAAATTCAACATGTTTTGGCACAAAGCGAAAATAGTTCGGAAAAACTAAGGCAGATCAGTTTATTATTTCAACCACTTGTACCTTTTGACCTGCTTTGGATCACCCGGTCTGCGCCGCGTACATCCACAAAAGACATTTATATTGCTAAAGTTAACCAGGGTGATTTTACAGTTTTAAGCAATGAAATGGTCATGAATGAAACCGGGGTTTCATTACGGGATTTCAAAGCCTGGAATACCCATGGGATAGTTCATAGCGGAAAATCTTTTTATAACGGGTACGACTTTAGAAAACTTAGAATGGAAAATTTGTGGCTGCAATTCCTTTCCGATCGGTATCAGCTAGAATCTGTATTGATACAGGTGATTGAACGGGCAGGTGAAACTTTTCATTTTTTCTTCTTCAATAGATCAGCAGATCTATTTAATAAGGTACATGTTGGTGTTATCAACCAGTTCACACAAATTTTCGAGCTGATGATAGAAAAACTTATTTATGAAAAAGATCCACATTTCTCCCCTGTCAAATCGCTGACTGAAAAGCAGCCGGCTTCTTTACCAGCAACAATTGAGGATAAGCCAAGTAACTTTAATGGAATTATAGGACAAAGCAATCTTCTGCAACATGCGTTTAAAAAAATTAATCTTGTCGCTCCAGACGACACCTCGGTTTTGATATTAGGCGAAAGCGGTACAGGAAAAGAGAGAATTGCACAAACGATACATCAACTATCGCCTAGAAAAAATAAGCCGCTAATTACTGTAAACTGTGCGGCATTGCCTATTACACTTATTGAGTCAGAACTTTTTGGACATGAGAAAGGATCTTTTACCGGTGCAAATGACAAACGTATCGGCAAATTTGAGCAGGCAGATGGCGGCACCATCTTTCTCGACGAAATTGGAGAACTTCCGCTCGAAGCACAGGTAAAACTGCTTCGTGTATTGCAGGAAAAAGAGATAGAACGTATAGGTGGCAGCTCCACTAAAAAAATTAATGTCAGAGTCATTACCGCTACTAACAGGAATTTGGAAAAAGAAGTTTCTGAAGGCCGGTTTAGACTGGATTTATATTACCGGCTAAACGTTTTTCCAATTGAACTTCCTGCTTTAAGGCAGCGAAAGGAAGATATTCCACTTCTTGTGAAGCATTTTATTCAAAAGTATAATAAGAATGCAACCTCCGGAGTTACCGGCATTTCTAATGATGCACTATTGAAGTTACAACAACGCCACTGGCCTGGTAACATCAGGGAGCTTGAACACCTGATTGAAAGAACCATTTTACTTACCGAAGGCAGTACTATAGAAGATATTGAGCTAACTGATATATCTTTCGCAGCAACCAATGCAGCAGATCATCATACAAAAATTATGACTATGGAAGAAATGGAACGAGAACATATTTTAAATGTGCTTAAAATATGTAGAGGTAAAGTTTTCGGCGCTGGTGGGGCAGCGGAAATTTTAGGTATTCCATCCACTACCTTAAACTCGAAAATCAAGAAATTAGGAATTAGATTTGAATTTGTTAAATAATCAACACCAGGTAGTGGTTGTGAAACATATGTCTTTAATATCGCAATGTTTTATTCAGGTAAATTAAATCAAACTAAATACCGAGAAAACAATTAGTAAATTCACGAAATATAGTTATTCCAATAAATAAAATAAACAGTTAACCAACTATCAATCAGACAAATGACCATAGGCACAATGATTGTGTAATGAGGAAGGCTGGATTTGGGAAATTCAGCTTTAAAGAGGATTTAAACAATTGTAAATTTAACTGACATGAGTACTATTAAAGTAAAAGACGGAACGGAGATTTATTACAAAGACTGGGGAACAGGGCAACCTATTGTTTTTCACCATGGATGGCCATTATCTAGTGATGATTGGGATTCACAATTGATGTTTTTCGTACACCAGGGGTATAGAGTGATCGCTCACGATCGTCGCGGTCATGGTAGATCCGGACAATCATCCGAAGGACACAACATCGACACTTATGCGGCTGATGTAGCTGAATTAACAGAAGCATTAAAACTTGAAAACGCAATCCATATTGGTCATTCCACTGGTGGTGGTGAAGTGATTCGTTATGTAGCGAAATATGGAAAAGGCCGTGTAGCCAAAGCTGTACTTATTAGTGCTATCACACCAATTATGATTCAGAATGAACAAAATCCTGATGGTGTGCCTCTATCTGTGTTTGATGAGATCCGTCAGGGAACCGGTTTTAATAGAAGCCAATACTTTTATGATTTTCCTGTTGCGTTTTACGGATGGAACCGTGAAGGAAAAACAATCATTGAAGGTATCAGGCATAACTGGTGGAGACAAGGAATGACAGGATCAGTAAAAGCCCACCACGATGGAATCAAGGCCTTCTCTGAAACTGATTTAACAGAAGATTTAAAGGCTACAGAAATTCCTGTATTGGTATTACACGGTGAAGATGACCAGATTGTGCCTTATGCACAGGCACCTAAAGCTGTGGCCTTACTAAAAAATGGAAAGTTAATTTCTTATCCGGGCTTTCCGCATGGTATGCCTACTACCGAAGCAGAAACCATTAACAATGATATTTTAACCTTTATCAAATCATAAGCTAAGCTATTAAAAGCATCACAATGGTTAATTCAAATGTGATGCTTTTATAATAGTTTATCGTTGGTTGGTAATCTGACTTCGAAATCAAGTGTTCTTACAGCAGGTATTATTCATTTTTTTTAAAAAATAATTATTGTTGGTCCCATTTATCGGCAAGAATCTTGATGAAGTAGCCTCCTACTACACTCCTGGCCTGAAAACCTGCCTTTTTTCCGCTGATCGTTTCATGCCAATCAGATAATGGAACTTTATCAGGCGATTCCCTTACGAATTTATGTATCGGTTTGATGAATTTTTGAAACTCCTGCTGGTTGTCACTCAATATTGCAGTCCACATGATCCAGTCGGATTTTGTGTAATCCTTGCGGCTATCAAGAGGCAAACCATAGTTGTTTTGCTTCGTTAAATAATAGTTGAGTTCCTTGCGGTACACATCATTCGGAAAAAGATTTAACTGGAGTAGCTTATCCCAAATCAGGTTATATTTCTGGCTCCAGGTATTTTTATCATTAAACGTCAGGGCGTAATGATCACCAGCTCCTGCAAGCGTTTGCCATTTTTTCGCCATATCAAGAGCTGAGTTTCTAAACTTTAAAGCAATATCGGCTTTGCCTAACTGTTGCGCCAGTTGCGCATAAACTCCTATTGCAACAATTGCTTTTACCGACAAATTTGCATTACGGGCCAAATGACCAGCAAAATCATCTGTACATAGCTGATTAGCAGGATCTAAACCTTCCTTCGATAAATAGCCCACCCAACGAGATATTTCTTTCCAGTGTTTTTCTGCGTACTTTGCATTACCTTCAGCCTTTGCAATGGCGCCCACTAAAATAATCATATTACCCGCTTCTTCTACAGGCATATCTTCGCCATAAATCTGGCCATTTGCGATGGGATAAGTACCGATATCATGCGCAGGATAATCTTTGTTCCATTTGCCACTTTCTGAATAGTAAAAAATTCCATTCAACATTCCTTTTAATAACTCAGGATTATAGCGCAGATAGAGCGGAGCGGATGGGTATGTAACATCTACGGTGTTAATGAAGCCACCGCTGAAATTTTCCTTCGATAAAAATAAAATATCACCGTTTGGGGCATATACAATTTTATGAGCAGCTATACTTTGACGGTAAGCCAGTTTGCACAGGTCGGCATATTCTTTACCACCAGCACTCGTGGCTTCAGCAACCAGCTTTTTATCGAAATCTTTGGTTTTTAATTTGAGTGAGGGATAATCCTTATTGGCCTGTACCAGCTGTGTTTCGAAAGTAACTGATGGCGAAGTTCTCCAAACCGGCAACAACTGATTACCAAAATATTCAATCGACTTCAAGTCATCATAACCCAGCATCATGTATTTTTCCATTGTTTTTACGCCGACAGTTCCAAAAGGAATAATGGTACTCAAATCCTGCATTTTTACATTTAAGGCCTGGGCAGTTTGAGCGTATCTTGAAGCTTTAAAGCGATTGAGATTTTCAACCTGATTACCTATAAATTGCTTGGCACCAGATTTTGCAGGGACAGCAACATACAAATATCCCCAGTCAATTCTCAAATCATCATTTTTCTTTTGTAGCACGGGCTGCTCTACCGTTCCTGTTTTAAGAATGGAAAGACCTCCGCTGTTATATTTCCATACCGATACCGGCTGATCAGGCGTATTAACGGCTAAATTGGAGGAGGCACTAAAATAAATATCCACTTTGTGAGGCTTTCCGTCAGCAGATTTCGCTGCGTAGTTGATGTAACTAATTGGCCTGGCGGTGAGTTTGATGTCATTCAATAGCAGTGGAGAAGTAAAAGTAACCTTAAGATTTATACCCCCGCATTTGAAATCATAAATGGTATTTGTGGCCTCAACAACTACATTAGTCTGCACGGCAGTTAAAACTTTTGTTCCGTTTGAAACCTCTTCTACGAGACCCGCATCCAGGTACCTGCCACCAGCGGTATTTTTGCACTCAATAGCTAAAACATTATCTCCAGCTTTCAATACACCATCAGGAATAGGTAAAAAATCATATTGATGCACCCAGCCATTCTTTTGATAGATCATTTTACCGTTTAGATACACCATAACATTATCGTCGTGGTTAAGCTTTAAAAATTTTTTCGCTGTAGAAACCTGAGCTAAAGAAAACTTACGCCTGTAATAAATTTCGTCTGTATCCCACTTTGTTTTCGTAGTGCGATCATCACCAAAAGGAGCTGCTCCTTTTTTCCAGTGAACATCATCAAAGCTTATATCATTCCATCCTCGCTGTGGTTTTTTGTAAGAGTAGCTTACCTCGTATCCTGACTCATCTGCCGCGGGGAGTATAGTTTTATAGTTTTTGGATTCTTCACCTAAGAACCTGTACATTTTTCCATCTACTTTCGCAATTCCCAAAAGCGACTGGTCTTTGCCCGTCCAATGCTTGGTAACAGACTGATTTAACCCCTCACTGAATGACCATAAACTCAAATAGGTATCGTGGGTGATTAAAGGATAGGCAGGAAGTTTTTCCTGTGCAACAAGATGAGATGCAAACAAGCAGCAAAATGCGATGGCGTAAAAATTTCTCATAAAAAACATCTGGTTAATTTGCAAAACATTTAAGTGTTTACAGGCTTCAATGTTATTTGGTCTGAATGTCTATGAAGATATCGTCACCTTTTATCAAATACTGTCTCAAAACACTAAATCGATTTACTTAATCAAGTATAGAAAAAATAAATTCCTTTTTTAAATAGTGTTCCGTAACTTTTCTTTTACCATTTAAGATGATAAAAAAAGAATGAAAATGATTTTGAAAAATTATTTAATCACATACATTAAAATAAAAAGTGACATAGCTGGTTTAACAAGATTCACTTTCCTTAATGTCAAAGTGCTCTTTTCTGATTTCTACATCACCGTTGTTTATGGTTAGAGCAGTATAAATATAAGTTTCACCCAGCTTTAAAGTTATAAATTATAGGATTACGCTATCTTCACACCTATTTTGTAAACACTTTTGAGGCATAATCGAGTAACGCAAAGGCGAACATTCCTGATCAGCACTGAACGGGTAATTAATATTTTTATTAATTCAAATTTCGAAAATTACTGGGCGTCATTCCTGTTTTTTGTTTAAACAAACGCGTAAAATGTTGTTGATATTTAAAACCTAGTTGAAAGGCAATTTCACTGATTGGTTTATCGCTGTCAAACATCATTGCCTTGGCGATGTTAATCGCTTTTGATTGTATATAATCTAAAGCCGTATTTCCCATTTCCTTTTTGATCAGATCACCAAAATAATTGGTAGATAGGTACAATTGCTCTGCGCACCAGGCCACTGTAGGCAAGCCCAGGATCTGGCACTTATCGGATTGAAAATAATCATTCAGGAGATTTTCAAACCTGAGCAATATATTATGGCTGGCATGATTACGCGTAATGAATTGCCGGTCATAAAACCGCATACAATAATTCAGGAACAACTCAATATTGGATACAATTAATGTTTTAGAGTGTTTATCAATGTTCTGATTAATTTCATGTGCTATTTTTTCAAAGCAGTCATTCACGATGACCCTTTCTTTTTTTGAAACATGTAAGGCTTCGTTTACCTCATAGGAAAAAAAGGTGTAGTCCTTGATCTTTCTTCCAAGATCAGTGCCGGTAATCAGATCAGGATGAAAAACCAGTGCCTTACCCGCGGGTTTGATCACCTGGCCTTCACTGTTAATACCATATATCTGGCCGGGAGATACAAACACCAGGGTACCATCGTCATAATCGTATGACTGACAACCATATTTCATGTCCCCACATTTAATGTATTTTAAAAATATAGCATAAATACCCATATATCTTTTAAAATATTGGTAAGTGGGCATTTTATCAAAATCAACTACGCTCACAAGCGGATGAAGGGTATCAACGCCCAGGCTTTCATTGTATTGACGAACACTATCTATCCGCTGCACTGGTTCCATAACCTTTTTTATTTACAAATTTACTAAACACTTCCGCTTCAAAGATAGAGTTATAGCAAAATCAGTTAAACTGGTAAATAAATCAGTGTCTTGTATAAATCAGTAAGCAACAGAGTTGGTAGTTTTGTAACAGCTGCTAAATCATGAAATTTGGTTTACCGAAATGGTTTAAAGGTATCATCGCTTTCATACAGGTTTTAAAAGATAGAATAAATAAAAGCATAACAGATGAGATGGTCAAAGAAAATAAACAATTAAATGATTGCACGGATAGCTATCAGCGTGGAAGAATAATACCTGAAGCAATAACCAAAAACCACAGTCAATACCTGCACTGGGCTTTGGAAAATTTCGTCTATGAATAGAAACGCTTTCGAAAGAATACCTCTTTGCGATATATTTAACAGGGATAGTCTAAACCAACAAATGGAATTAGCAATCATTTCTGCACCGATGGCGATGCAAGGGTTAAGGTGGGCAATTTCAGGCGCATTTAAGGATGGGTTTTAAATCCAGGAATTACAGCTGAACAGGTGAAAGCCAGGCTTGATAGAGCAGAAAGGACTATCAATAAAGAAAAAGAATAACATTACAAATTGTCCTAAAAATAAAGAATAAAGAAAATAAACAACAAATAATATGATCAGGAATATTTTTCAATACTGTATTGGCTTAAAGTACTCTTTACGGGTTCTGATGGCAACAGGAATGCTTTTTTATATGGATAATAATGCGCAAGCCCAACAACAGGAAATGATGATTCGCATATCAGAAATAGAGATCCATCCACAATACCTGGAGGAATACAAAACAATCTTAAAATACGAATCGGAGGCATCGGTTAGACTGGAAGATGGAGTAATCGCCATTTTTCCATTATTCCAAAAAGACATGCCTACCCAGGTGCGGATATTGGAAATATACAAGGATCAACAGGCCTACCAATCCCATCTGAAAACCGAACATTTCCTAAAATACAAGACCAATACACTCCCCATGGTCAAATCATTAAAACTTGTGGATATGGATGCACTGGATTTGGATGCAGCAAAACAGATTTTTAAAAAGATGCCCGCCCCTAAAAAATACCAGGCTATGGCCGCTGCTCCAAAACCATTTGGCGCAGAAGCATTCCAAAAAACGGATAAAACAGTGATAAGATGGATGGGCAATGGCGGTTTTTTTATAAACAGCCGTGGAACAACGATAATGGTGGACCCTCTATTAAAAGGTTTTGATATGCCCGTACTGTTCAAATCTCCTCTAAATCCAAAAGATATCCCCCATTTGGATGCAGCGTTGATAACCCATAGTGTCAATGATCACTATAGTATCACAACGTTAAAAGAACTGTCTCCGGTTACGAAGGAATTTCATTCTACCCTATACGTTGACTCGTTGATGAAAAATGAGGGCTTTAAATCGAAAGGGCATAAAATTGGGGAGAAATTTAATATTGGAAGCCTGAAGGTTACCCTGACACCTGCCGATCATGACTGGCAGAACCAAGACCCCAAAAGAACAAGGAATTTCCTGAAAGAGGATTGCACAGGGTTTTTAATCGAGACTAAGGATGGTACGATTTGGGCACAGGGAGATTCCAGGCTCTTGCAGGAACATCTGAACATGCCTGAACCCGATGCTATTTTCTTTGATTTTTCTGACAGTGAATGGCACTTTACTCTTGAAGGGGCACTTAAAATTGCAAATGCATATTCAAATACGCCCTTGCTATTGTCTCACTGGGGAACGATTGATGAACCTGATTTTACTCCATTTAACGGAGATCCTGAGAAATTGAAAAGATTAATCAAAAATCCTGAACGCGTAGTGGTGTTAACACCCGGAGAAGAATATACGCTAAAACCACTTCGTAAGCAGTAGTTACAAGCAAATGCTTATCAACAATAATATTAAATAAAGGGACTATAGCAAGCCTTACCCGACAGGAAAAGAATATTAAAAATGATCATCTGATGTTGGAAAAAATTTATACGCGATGTGAAGTCACCATTTAGGCAAAATGACTGCTTGTTCATCATTTAAACCATGATCAATTTCGCTTTAAAGTGACTAACTCTTCCGGGAAAAACTTCCCGCTATAATCTTTCGATCATTTTTTTCTCAACCCGCTTTCGGGGGCGCTGTCTATCATGCACGAACGACATACAAATTTGACCTTGCAAAACATCGAAATCACTGATCGAATAATGGTTAAACGATCAGTGATTTTATGCCTGAACATCAACATGTAAGTTTAGCTAACTCTTGTTGCAATGGATGTAACTGCAATTCCTTATTCACACTAATCCAGATTAGCAATGGATGTTAACCTTTATTAACAGGATTGATCAGGGCGATAGTTCCATCTGCATTATGTTTTAGTTCAGTCACTTTTACATTTCTTAAATGCGTTTTTCCTGAAAGCTGTGTATCATGGTAAAAAATATACCATTTACCGTTTTGTTCAATAATAGAGTGATGTGTAGTCCAGCCTTCTACCGGATTCATAAAAACGCCCTGATATTTAAAAGGACCGTAAGGCGAGTCGCCAATTGCAGCGGCCAGATAATGTGTATCGCCTGTAGAATAAGTGAAGTAATATTTCCCGTTATACCGATGCATCCACGCCCCTTCAAAAAAGCGCCTGTCGTGATCCTTGGTTAATAAAGCTTTTCCATTTTCATCTAGAATCACTACATCTTTAACAGCACCATCAAAAGACAGCATATTGTTGCTTAATTTAACCACCTTTGCGGTCAATGCAGGTTCATTTTCCTTTTGGGAATCAGTTTTTGATCCATCTGCATCATATTTCCCGTTGTTCCATCTTTGCAGTTGTCCTCCCCAAATCCCACCGAAATACAGATAAGTATTTCCATCAGTATCGGTAAATACGGCCGGATCAATACTAAAACTTCCTTCAATGGGTTTCGGCTCTGTCTTGAAGGGGCCTGCCGGTGTTTTTGCTGTGGCCACTCCAATCCTAAACACATCACTTTTATCTTTTACAGGAAAATAGAGGTAATAAGTTCCATTTTTAAAAGCGGCATCAGGCGCCCAAAGCTGCCTGCCAGCCCAGGGAATATCCTTTATACTTAAGGCCACGCCGTTGTCGGTTACCTTTCCGTTCACACTATCCATGCTCAGAATATGATAATCCTTCATATCAAAGTGATCACCGTTGTCATTCTCTGGCGTGCCGGCGTCGATATCATGTGACGGATAGATATAGATTTTACCGTCGAAGACATGGGCAGATGGGTCAGCAGTATAAATGTTACTGATTAGTGGTTGAGATAAATATTTAGATTTTTTTGAGCTATCTCCCGCTTCAATGTGTTCAGCTTTACTCTGTTGCTGGCATGAACTTGATACCGAGGCGGCTGTGATTAGCGCCAGTAGGGTTAGCTTTTTTAAATTTTTCATCAATTCTCGTTTTTATAAATGGTTTTCGATTATTTTAATTTTGAATAAAAGTTTCTGGCGGACCAAGGTAACTTGGCTTTAAACCACCCAGATCAAGGACTAACTTCTGTAACACTACCCCCGGACTAACCATCCAGTACTTGATGGTATGCTTACCTGGTTGATTGAACTGTAAGGGTGTTTTAAAAATTTTGATGCTGTTGGCAACTGATTTTCTCCAGGCCGACTGGCTCTTATTATCTAAACTGATATTCACAATTACCGGAGGCTGATCATCAACAGAAACTGCAAATTTTAACCCCTCAGTATTAGAAAAATCAATGGTTGGTGAAATGAAACTATTCAGGATAAACGTACCTGTATGATTTAAAAAAATATCGTATTCTAAGTGAGCAGCGCTTGCAGTTAGCTTTTGAACGGGCATAGTCACCGGAACGGGCATCATACCGCCCAAGGTTTTACCATAATTGGGAAGTGTTTTCCATGATATGGGTCTATTATTTACGGCACGGCTATAATTTGGAGCTTCAATGGACAGGTACCCGTTTTGATCGATAAAGCCGGAGAAGGACTCATGAAGAAGACGGGAATTATCAAGCTTGATCGGAATTTCAAATTTAATGCCGTTGCTAAATTTAACAGTAATCTGCTCGTCTGTTAGCCCTTTAGGCGCAATTGCCCAGTTGATACTCAACCAAATGCGTTTGTCGGTATTTGTTTCTGAAAACGCTTCTTTAACCACCACATAACGAGGGGATTTTATCTGATATTTAAAGCTATTGTGTATATTGAACAGTTCAAAATAATGAGATCTATTGGCATAATAATCGAACATGGGTAGTGGCAGATTTATCTTCTCATTATTCGTCCATGATAAATCACTCCCTTCTATTGCTACACCCGGATTCATGCTATTTTTTTGTTCGGTTGGTGCTACTGTAACGGTTTTTGGAATGGAATTCCGATCTGGTTGCTGCCAGTTGGTGTAGCCAATATGGGTTTGATCCATCATATGATCCCACTTTCCTCCTGCCATGATTTTATTGTAATAATCAGAAATTTCCTGATCATGCTGATACAGCTCAGCCACTTTAGAAGCCATCACATTGGCCGACACTCTTCCCTGTTTTGCGTAAAATTTGTTTTTTGCTACATACAAATAAAGCGCATTAAGATTAGCGCTGGCCTCTACCGGATGCATTACGAGCTGATAAAAAGCATCCTTTTGATCTGCCGGAATCTGGTTATATACAAACCTGGCTCTTTGTTCCAGTTTCTGATAATCTGAAACTACATTCTCAAATTCATTATAATCAATAATACTGTAGGTTTGATCATTCAATAATTCCGGCTTTATCCTTCCGTTATATTTGGCATACCAATCCATAATATCAGCAATCTCTTCCGCGTACCTAAACCCGAATTGTTTGGCAGACCAGCCGATGGTATATTGTTTAAGTTTTTCAACAGGAATAGCATCAGGTGCCCAGGCATAATCCAGAAAAAAAGAAATTGGGAACTCCATAGGCTTCAAATCACCTACATTAACTATCCAGATTTGATTGGCCTGATACTGATAAGCCAGATTCATTTGCTCCCATATTTTTTGAATGGGATTGGTATTAACCCACTTATAATTACGCGGATCGCCAACATAATCGAAGTGATAGTAAATACCGTAACCGCCTTTTCTGGGTGCCTCACCTAACTTGGGTAATTTTCTGATATTGCCCCAGTTATCATCACAAAGCAATAGCGTAATATCATCTGGCACCCTCATTCCTTTATCGTAGTAATCCTGAACTTCTTTGTACAATGCCCAAAGCTGGGGCGTTTCAGCAGCAGGTTTCCGGGTAACTCTTTCAATAATTTGGCGTTGATCATTTACAATTTTTTCCAAAAGGGCAGTTGCTGTTCCTTCAGTCATTGGCTCGTCTCCGTCGCCACGCATGCCTACAGTAATTATTTGTTCTTTATCTGCCACGCGTTTAAATCCACTCTCCCAAAAAGCCTTTAGCTGTTCCGGATTCTGATCATAATTCCACTTATCACCTTTATACCTTTTCCATTCGTCATGTGCCCTGCTAAGCGGTTCGTGGTGAGAAGTTCCCATCACAATCCCATACTCATCCGCTAAAACGGGATTCATTTTATCATCATCATTAAAAGCACTTCCCCACATGGCTGGCCACAGATAATTTGCCTTTAAGCGTAGCATCAGTTCAAAAACCTGAGCATAAAACTTACTGTTAAAACCACCGAACTCTTTTTTGCTCCAGGCAGATAAAGCGGGCGCTTCGTCGTTTAAGAAAATACCTCTGTATTTTACGGCCGGGGAAGCAATTACATGCCGACCAGAAAGGGCAAACAGGCTATTGCTCGTATTTACCGGAACATCGGCCCAATAGTACCATGGCGAAACACCTATCTGACTGGAAAGTTCGTAAATACCATAAATGGTTCCGCGTTTATCGCTCCCTGCTATAACAAGAGCAGAATCTATTCCCTTGAAAGGATTTTTTATGACCTCAATCAAGGTACTTTCCCACTTTCCGGCAATCCCTGATACATTAATTTGATTGTTCTTAATCAAATCATCAATTAACTGACTCTTGCCAATGGTACCGATGATGATAGCCATACCTGAAATTTGATCTTTAGTTAATAAGGGTTCAACTCCGGTTACCTTCTTAAAATCAAGCTGCAGATCTTTTGCTGCACGCATTACACCAGGCCAATCGTTACCGGAAGTTAAAATAGAGATTACTTTGCCCTTTTGAAATAGCGGAAGGCTGCCTTTTACATAGGCTTTAGATATGAAGGGATCTGCTCCTGATGCGTAAACATTAGTCCCGAAAGAAAGTAAGATAAGAAAGATAAATAGTCTGTTCATATTAAATAGGTTCTTAGCGATAGCATTTTATCTTTTTGTAAACTTATAAAGCATAATACCGTGGGCAGGAACGTCCAGTTGCAGCTTATCCGTACTGGTATTGAGTACCTTAATATTTTTTTGTCTCCAGAGATCACGAACGTTTACCGTACCATTGATTCCCATTTTTTTTAAATCATTAAAATCGAATGTGGCTCGCTCCTGTCCGAAATTACAAAAGCCAACAGCACGGCTTCCATCCTCTAATTTCTTTACATAAATTCGAACATCGCCAATCGTGAATTCGCATTTGGCCTGATGGCCCAGCGGATCTTGATTGATGGCAATCACTTCATCATTTGTAAGCAGGTTCATGGTAAAATCATCAAGCTTTTCCATGTCACATCCAATAAGCAAGGGCGCTGAAAACAGGCACCATAAACTGAAATGGAGGTATTGCTCGTCAGGCCTTAATTTGCTGGGATGAGGATTTCCCCACCCAACTGTACCTACCACCAGCATATCAGGATCGTTCCAGCTACCAGGTTTGGCATAGGCAGCAGCCCGATCTTGCTGCAAAGCAATATTTTTAACACTGGTCCAGGTATCGGTAATGTCATTGGTTGTGCGCCATAAAGATCCGCCAACTAAATTTCCCCATTTCCAAACATCAGACATACCGTACTGACATAAACTGAAAACGATATCGCGAGGCTGGGCCTTAATTGCATCGCCCATTACCTTAAAAGGCTTCATGGCTGTGGCCAGATCATTCCCACCCTGATAAGAAAGTGCACCAATTTTATAGGGATCATTATTGGGCATGCCATTAATTACATGGCCATAACTGCACCAATCATACTTCAGATAATCAAATCCCCATTTGGCATAGGTTTCTGCATCAAGTTTTTCATGGCCATAGCTTCCTGTACAACTCCCACATGTCCAGGGACCCGGACTGGAATAAATGCCAATTTTCAGGCCTTTGTTATGAACATAACTGGCCAGGTTTTGCATATTTCCGAATCGGGAGTTTGCAATAATATTCCCAGAAGGATCTCTTAATTCTCCCCTGATGGATGGGTCTTTGGCATCTTTATTATTTTGCCAGAAATCATCTATATTAACGTAAGTCCATCCGTGATTCACCAATCCGCTACTAATCATGGCATCAGCTGCACGCTTTATTTTATCAGAAGAAACCTGATCAGCAAAACAATTCCAGCTGTTCCATCCCATTGGTGGAGTGAGTGCAATTTTATCACCACAAACTATTCTGAGCTTTTTTGTCGTTTTCCCCTTCTCGTTTACCGCGTGTAAGGTTACAGAAAAAGATCCCTTAGCTTTAAGCTTGCCTATAATTAATCCTGTTTCCTTATTTATTTTCAAACCAGAAGGCAGATCATCAGCAGAAAATCGCATCGGCCTTTCGCCACTTGCAGCCACCATGAACTGAAAAGGTGATCCCGGCCTAACCCCAAAAACAGTTGCGCTATTTATTTTAGGTAGTGGCGATGTGCGGGGCGTAAGAATATAGGGTATTCCTGAAATGGGATTAGTGGTTTGTAAGGCATTGGTTTCTGTGCACAGAAACTGTGCGTTAGCCCAGTTGGCATGGTCATAATAATTTCCGTTGCCTCCGTCCGTTACAACAAGTTCCAGCTTTTGAATATCCTTTAATGGAACTTCGCACAATTTTGCCCGATCTCCAAGTCGCATAACCCCACTAGACCAGATTTTTTTTCCATCGGCCATTAACAAAAATTCAGCAGCCGGCTCATGACCTTTAATTTCATCATCAATGCCTACCCAGGCTTTGAACGAAATTGCTTTTCCTTTTAACATTACCAGAAGCGAACTTTCCGCGTGGGTTCCAAAACCCCTGTCAAAAGTTTCTCCTGCGATGGTGATCGTCTTTCCATCTACAGAACGGTTCTTTTTTGGAACGCCGAAACCTTGTGTGGCTACTGAGAGGTCTAACTGATCGAGCCAGATGATATGCTTTTCCGCAACTGATTGCGCCATGGCGACTGTGAAATAGAAGCTTAGCAAAGTAAAGATCAGAAGTAATTTTATTTTGGTCATTTTTAATTTAAATTGTTAAGATTTGAAAGATTCGGAGATTGATTTAACACCCGTATCATACAATCAATGCTATTTACTAAACATCCAATAATCCAGAAATGCAAGATCAGTTTCTACCTGACCTTTGAATATGAAGTACAGATCACGAACACCGGTAGTTTTCACCACATCTGCTGAAATTATCGCCCAACGATTATCGCCACCTGTTAAAGGCACCTTTAAAGTGCTAATTATAGGGCCTGAAAGATTATCTAACCTCACTTCGATTTCAACCTTTGAATTGTGGGTAGTACCGGCTCTTGCAGTTAATTTCCTGGCGCCTTCCGTACCAAAATCTACAGACCTGACTTTTGTAAAAGCCTGATTTTTCTTCGCGGTAATAAATACGCCAACTTCTTTGTTCTGACCAGCCTTAATATTTTCGGACCATGAAATGGTTTCTCCTTCTACTTTTTGATAAGGATTAAGATTCTGTAAGGCTGTTTGAATACCCGTTGTCATTTTCAAAGGCGAGATTTTACCGTCGCTCTCAAATTTCATTTCCTCCACCGCGACGGAACGGTTAAAACCATTGCCACCTGGCAAAGCGCCATTGTGGTAAAAAAGATAAGTTTTGTTTTTATAAGCTGCTATGCCCGGATGGTTGGTAAAGCTTTTTCCCTCTTTCGGCATCAGCGTTCCATTATATTTCCATGGACCCTTTGGATTTGTACTGGTCGAATAGCCCAAATGCTCCGGCAGCGGACCACCTGCCCAAAAGAGATAATACAGATTGCTTCGCTTATATAGCCATGGTCCTTCCTCATAAAGAGTTGGCCGTTGCTCATTTCCTTCCCTTTTACCAAAAGAAGCCTCTGTCATAGGCACTTTAACTGGTTCCCCTTTAATTGAAATCATATCCTCATTCAATTCTGCATACTGACAGTCTGGGTTACCCCAATAGATATAAGCTTTTCCATCACTATCAATAAAAACAGTAGGATCAATATCTCCTTCACTTACACTTAAAAGAGGTTTACCTAAGGGATCATAAAATGGACCATAAGGATTATCGGCTACTGCAACTCCAATTGCCGACCTTCTTTTATCCCGCGACTTTACCGGAGCGTAAAGAAAAAATTTACCATTCCTTTCCACTACCTGAATTGCCCAGGCATCGCCTATTGCCCAGTCGAAAGTTTGGTAGGAAGCAATCGCACCGTGGTCAGTCCAGTTAACCATATCTTCAGTAGTATAAAGCTTCCAATTGTTCATTACAAACCAGGTAGAATTGTCTTCATCGTGACTGGTGTAGAGGTAAAGTTTTCCATTGTGAACCAAAGGAGCAGGATCGGCAGTGTAATGGGTTTGAATAATTGGATTCTGAGCTGAAAGATAGAAGGGCAAAAAGAAAAGAAGCCCTAAGTTCACTTTAAAAAAAAATTTCTTCATTTGGATAGCAGATAATCTATAATCACCGGGAATAGTCAGTTAAAAAATATGAAGTACATTACTGAATTTAAGATTTAAGGATGGCGAATCTTGTCCTCATCCATAATGCGCCTAAACCCTAAGGTAGTTAAGCATTCATTTAGTAAAAAAATAGCTAAAACCAGGACAAATTCATGCTTTTTGTAGCAATAACCTGCCCTGGTATTAGAAATTTCATAAACCTCTTCGTAACAGAAGATTAGTTCACAACATCAAAATACTCCGCCTTGATGCCCCTGTCGCGTACAATTAAGGTGTCTTTAGTAGCATATTTAACATTCAGGTTTTTAAAGTTTACGGTATAATCGAGGTAAATTGCACTTCTGTTGCTTCCTCCAATACTATTTTTTTCTCCGTTTGATACAAATTTCCCAGCTCCGGCCACTTCAACATTAGCGGTATTACTGGTTAATGTGCATGTATTATCGTCAGCGAAGCTGAGCAAAACAGTAAATGGTACAGTTGTACCAGAACTGTTTTTAATCGTTAATGGCAGCGTTGCCGTTTTAAGCGAGCTTGTTGTCATACTTACCAATTCGTTATTTTCCACATAGGGCGTATGGCGCAAAGTAGAACTCATGCTTCCGTTGGCCTGGGTAATCTGATCAAGGCCTTTACGCAGGTAATTGCCATGCCACGGATTTACAAATTTTACAGCATATAGAATATAATCCTTTGGTCGGGTTGCCCAATGCAAGGGATTTACCCTGGAAGGATTGGATACCACCGGTATGCCTTTCAAAATGGAATCAGCGCCTGTTACCTTCGTCATCACTAAAGGAATCACATAATTCCTGCTCAGGGATTTAGGATCTGCAAAAAATGCGTCTGTCAACTGAACATCTACACCGCCTAAGATTGCACCAGCATTGATTCTGATCTGATTAGAAAGTAAACGATAATAGGAATCTGGCAGGGCTAATATTTGCGCTCCGCCATTGTTAAATTTTAGGCCATTTAGCAAAGTTTCATCGCGGACAACATCGATCACAACATCCTGATTGTTATCATAACCTCCTCCAAGTGTAGCCTTTATTGATACCATCTTTTTGTTATCCATGGTATTGTCAACCAGTAAGTCCTCACCTAAAACTACTGTTCTGAGCGGGTACTGACTGGCAAAATAGACCGATTTCTTTTTAAAATCAGGAAATTCATTTTTTTCATTTTTGCAGGAGGTAAGCGTACCTATTGCTAATGCTGTTAATAAGAAAATAGTGTTGATTTTCATTCTTTTAATCATTTAATAGGTATCAATTATTTCCAGCCCTGATTTTGCATCAGTTGATTGTATTTCAAAATTTCTGAGTTTGGAATAGGGCCGTAAATCATATATTGCTGATAAGCTCTGGTTTCGGCATTGAACGGTGTGTATGTACCACCATTTATGTCCAATCCCCTTGCTGTTTCATTAAGTTTCGTTAAATCCGACTTCCATCGTCTGAGATCCCAAAACCGGAACCCTTCGAAAGATAATTCTAGCCGCCGCTCATTTCTGATCAGTTCACGCATTTTAGCCACATCGCCTTTACATTCTTCCAGATAAGGATCATTTGAAAAGCCGAATGCCCGCTTTCGAATGGCTTTAATAACATCATAAGATGAATATGTTTTTGTTCCTGTTGCAGTCGGACCCCATGCTTCATTTGCTGCTTCAGCATAATCAAGATAAAGCTCAGTATAACGAATCCGCGGATTGTAGTGGGTTTTACCACTTAGCGCAATTGGATTACGGTTCACATCCATCCTTAAACGCTTCCTCATATAGTAGCCGGTTCGGGTAGAAGTTGGCCGCACATTGATCCCGTTATCTGTTCCTGAAGCACTTCCTGTTCTGATTACTGTATTGGTAACACCGGCGGTTGAGCCATCATAAATAATGTATTTGGCAAACCTGGGATCTCTTGAAGTAAAAGGTGAAATGGCATTAAAATTTGCATTCGGATGGTTAATTGGATAACCATTGGCCATTGGGAAAGCTTCTACCAGGTTTTGAGTAGGGTTCATAAATCCGGTTCCGAACAGGCTTGGTGGAAAGTGTTGTGCCTCCTGATTCCCGTCGTTGGTTACTATATTTTCCCTCCAGATAATTTCAGAAGGATTAGTTCCGCCGCCTAAACCGTCAACTTCAGCAGTATTGGCGTAGTAGGTTCCACCATTCGCCGGAAGTGCATTTACACCGCCTTTATAATCAATTACTCTTCCTGCAAATTCAGCTGCATCTGCCCATGTAGTGGTATTTGAGCTATTTTGAAATGCCGGACTAGCGGCTAGCAGTGCTGTTCTGGCTCGAAATGATTTAGCAATTAAGCCGTTAAATAGCTGACGAGCATATTGCCCCATAACCCGGTTATAGGTTTCTACATTACCAGTAAATGTTTTAAATCGGTCAGGTATCTGACTCGCCGCTGAAATATCGTTATATTCAACTGGCAAATAGGCTTCGGCACTATCTAAATCCTTGTAAATCTGTTTTACGCAAGTCTCAAAAGAAGCTCGTGGAATATTGAAATCCGTTTTAGGTGTTTGATAGGCAGTTACAATTGGCACACCCATTAATTGTCCGTTGGTTGCAATTCCGCCATGATTACGCAGCAGAAAATAAAGATATAAGCCACGCAGACCAAAGGCTTCGCCTCTCATTCTTATATTGAAAAGACGGGAGCTTTCTGCATCAGTAGCCCACTTTACTTTTGGCGAATTTTCAAGAAAAAGATTAATGTACTGTATCGCCTCATACGATTGGTTCCATACCGATGCCGGATTATTTGTTGAAGTCCATGATCCTGTAGCAACCTGAAGATAATTGTTAGCTAACTGATTGGTTACTGCATCATCGGTTGCATATTCAGAATTATCGTAATAAGCAGGAATGGTTCGGTATGCATTAATCAAAACACCTTGTGCAAAATTTGCATCGGTATACATCTGATCAATAGTTTTCAGGTTTTCTGGTTCAGGATCAAGCACCTTTTTGCAGCTGGCTAAAGCCAATAGGGTGATTCCGAGAATTAATATATTGAATTTCATATTATTAAATTTTAGATCATTAGAAAGAAACCCTTGCTCCGAAGTTAAAGAACCGTGTTTGCGGAGCTGTACCGATGTTGGTTTCCATCAGTTCCCGTTCGGATGACACAACCAATAAATTATCGCCCTGCGCATATAAACTCAATCCGTGAACAAAAGAGTTGCTAAAAATTTTCTCGTCAAAATCATAAGTTAGCTGTACCCTGTTCAGATCAAACCGGTTGTTCTTGTACATCCAAAATGTAGAATTGCGAAAATTATTATTGCTATTGGTAGTTAAACGTGGGTATGTTGCCGTTGCTTTAGTTTGCGCTGTCCAGCGATCTAAAACTACTTCTGAATATTTACCCGTACCGCCTACCCAGTAATATGAACTATTTTTAAAGCCCACTGCTCCTCTTATTCCAGATCCCAATGCGAATAATGTAAAGTGTTTGTATTTCAGGGTTAAGTTAATACCGTAGCTAAAGGGCGAAGCTGCCCATCCATTTTTACCTAAATCCTGCTGGTCTCTGCTATCAATTAATCCATCATTGTTCAAATCCCGGTATTTAATATCTCCAGGTTTAACCGCTCCAAATGTTTGTTTGGCATGCGCATCAATTTCTGCCTGATTTTGGAAAAGACCTTCACTCACGTACCCGTAAAAAGCATCAAGCGGCCTGCCGGCTCTGGCTAAATAAGGCTGATCAATGATTTCATCTCTTTGTATCGCTTTGCTATTATAAAACATGCCCGATACACCTAATGAATAAAACACCTCGCCGATTTGTCGGTTAAGATTTACTGAAAAGTCAAATCCATTGCGTTGATCCTGGTTAAAGTTGATCCATGGACGAAAATCGCCTGATCCGGAAAAATAAGATGGATAAAGTGTGATCCCACGTGCCAGTAATCCATTTGTTTTCTGATTAAAATAGTTGAAATCAAAAGTCAAAAGGTTTTTGAAAATCGATCCATCTACACTCAACCGTAGTTCATTTCTTTTTACAAATGTTAAATCGTAATTATCTGCCTGCCCTGATAAGGTTGTTCTTCCTCCCGCAACATTATCTCTCCACTGGTAGTAGCCACCAAGAGTTGCATTATTGCTATAATAGCCCTGATAAAGGTAATAATCTGCCGGCTCATTAACATTGTTTGCTCTGTAGCCGGTAATATCAAGATCCTGCTTAACAGATGCATAGGATGCTGATAGTTTCAAATCATCAAAAAACGGTAAATTATCTTTAAAGAAATTTTCGTTAGTGATTCTCCAACCCAAAGTAACAGCCGGAGAAATGCCGGTTCTTTTACCGGGAGGTAATTTTGCAGAATGTATCAGCGCTGCCGAGAAATCAAAGTAATATTTACTCTTAAAGTTATAAGCGGCCTGAAAACCAAGATTGGTATTCAGAACTGGCTGATAGTCGCTTCCCCCTTCATTGTCAATATCACTCGAAAACTGCGTTTTATACCACCAGCCCAATACATTTGCCGTAACGTTGTGGTCCTTGGCAAAAGTTCTGTCGTAGCTAAATTGCGATTTGAAAGACATGGTTTGGGTATAGGTTGATCTGCCTACAAATTCATTTGTTGAATTTTTATCCTCGCCAAATTTTTCTAATGCGGTAATGACATCTTTACCATTAACCGTTGACCAGGTTGGACGATAGGTTGCATAAGGCAACTGGTAAGCTTCAGAATAAAGCGAAGAGTAATCCATGCTCGTTCCGGTTTTAAAGCTCAGGCCTTCTACAATTGAACCTAAATCTGCTTTCAAATTAAGATTATAAAGAAAAGTACTTGATTTAGTGCGGATATAACCGGCTGCAAGCATATCAGAAAATACGTTTGTAGGATTGGTGCTTTGCCCGCCCAATAGGTATTTACCGTCGATAACATGGTTACTGTTTTTCACAATAGTTTGTAGTGAGGCATTATTAGGGTCAAGCATATCAATCGGTATCAAGGGCGAAAACCTGTTGAAATTTGGTGCTATAGTAGAACTTGAACCCCAAAAATTTCCTCTTCCTGCATAATTATTTGTTGTAATCGCTACCGCATCTGCAGAAGCTGATAACCATTTGTTGATGTTCATATCTACATTTCCCCTCACATTGAAAGCCAGATCATTATTGTTTTTCTGTTCGCCATACTTTACCAGGCTGTTGTTGTAAGAAAGGCCGATATTGGTGTAATAACGGGCGAAATTATTTCCTCCGGATACTTCAGTAGTCACATCAGAGCGGGTATAAGCCTTTCTCAGGTAGTCTGAACTAAAAAAATCGACATCCGGGTAGCGGAATGGATTTGCTCCGGAGCGGGTATTATCAATTTCCTGCTGCGTATATCCTGCACCCGATGTAGCAATTCCATCATTAGTCAATGCTTCATTATACAAGCCCATATAATCTGCAGCCTTGAGGTAGTTTGGGTAACTTTTAGGCACAAAGACTCCTGTGTTCGCCCTTACCTTAATATTCAGCGGGCTTTCACTGCCCCGTTTTGTCGTGATCAAAATTACGCCTTTGGCAGCTCTGCTGCCGTATAACACTACGGCGCTTGCTGCTTTCAGAACAGTAATGGATTCTACTTCCACTAAACGCACATCTGTGGGTCGGCGTGGAATACCATCCACCAATATCAATGGCGCCTGACCCCAGATATTGCCTGTATATCCACCCACAAAACTCTGCAGGTTATCCAGGCTATAGGTACCATAACTTTTATTCAGGATGCCGGAAACATCCACTACAGAAACTCCTCCCAGAAGGTTTCTAGGCGCTACCCTATCAAAGGCAACATTTACTAAACTATCTTTCTTTTCTTGCGCACTAGCAATCTGGACACCCAAAAAACAGGTCAGGAGCCAAAAGCAGCAAGTGTTTATATATCTTCTATTCATTTTGTCTCGCTTAAAATTACCAACCTGGGTTTTGCTTGAAATCGCTGTACATGTTTACATCTTCAACACGGAAAGGGAGCCAGTAATGGCGTTGTCCAAGTTGTCTTTCAAACAATACAGTTTCTCTGAAATTTCTTACCCTCGCATTTTTAGGATCGGCATAGATCTGGGCATTTGGTGTTGCCCGATCAAACTCGACCGCTTTTTTTAAGGTATAAGGGCGCTCGGTTAGCAGCAACCATCTTCTCAAATCATTGAACCGATGTCCTTCAAAAGCCAATTCCACAGCACGCTCACGTCTTAACTCGCTTAAAAAATCAGTTGTTGAACTTAAATACTTGCTGGATACATCGGCTACGCCGGCTCTGTTACGAATTTTATTTACGGCCTGCACCGCACTTAGTGCATAACCATTTGCAGTACTTTGCGGGGTTCCGTAACCATTAGCCGCAGCTTCAGCATACAACAAATACACATCTGCAAGGCGCATTAAACTGAGCACAAAAGTGTTATTCTCCCGGTAGCCGTCATATTCATTCATTAGTTTAGATACAAACTTAGAATTCAGATAACCTGTCCATACCTTTTTGTTTCCATCAGCAGTTCTGAAAAGTCCGTTGGTAAAAAGACTGGCATATTGACGGAATTCATTATTACCCACACTTTGAGCGGTGAGGACACATTTCTCTCCATCAATCATGATATCGTTATAAAACCTTGGATCTCTGTTTTTCCAGGGATATTCCGGATCATAGCCGCTGTTATCATCTTTCTTTTCCGGATCGGTTATAGGAAGACCATTTGCCATTCCGTAATAATCAGCATAATTGGCTGTTGGATAGACCTTGATCCCTGTTTGGTGAATCACCAAAGGGCGATAATCATTTACCTGATTCCACCTCCACCGGCCTGCAGCATTCGCTAAATTCTCCAGCATAATGGATTCTTTTAAACCTGGGATTTTTCCATTCTGGTTGAAGGTGTAAAACAACTCGCGGTATTGAGAGAAAGGCGCCAGTTCATAACGATTTGTACTTTCAGTGAGCTTTAATGCTTCTGCAAAAACATCAGCAGATTTTTTACAAAACTCAGTATTATAACTACTGCTTCCTGTTGATTCCCTGTTCATTAACGGACTTCCTGCCCACAGATAATTTTTACCCATGAAACAAAGCGCCATGATTTTATTGATCCTGGTATTATTATTCCCGGCAGTTTGCTTGCCAACCAGGGTCTGGTCCCAGTCGACAGGCAACAAATCTGCAGCCCGTTTTAAGTCTGCAGCCACTTTATTTGCAGTAGCCTGATAGCTGAGTCTGGGAATTTTAATTACCTGATCACTTGGCAAAACCTGATCGATGTAAGGCAGCCCACCCCAATATTCCATCAATACCTGGTGAAAGTAACCCCTAAAGAAATAAAGCTGACCAGCAATAAGGTCTTTTTCTTCCTGAGTAGCATCGGTTAGTTTATCCAGGTTTGCCAATCCAACATTTGCTTTTCTAATGGCATACCAGGAAAGACCCCATAATTTACCTTTCGTTCTGTTTGCATCAGTAACTGTTCCGGTAGCGGGATCTCCTCCGGTGCCTAAAAAGTTATAGAAGGTATTCGTCCAGGCCATGTAATTTCCCTGGTCGATGTGATAGGATAGTATTCTGGTTTCACCCAATTCCCAAAATTCCTCCTCACCCAGATTGAAACTGTTATGAGCTTCCACCACACTTAATAGCGGAATACAGTTATATAACTCTTCGGTAAAGCCTTGAAAGTTCCTGAAATTTTTATAGGGATCAGCTTCCTGAATATCGGCCAGTGGAGATCTTTCCAGGTATTTTTTACATGAATTTAATGTTAGTGTACCCACAAGGATAACCGCGGGCAACAATATATTTTTTAAGAGATTTTTCATCTTTAATCGTTTATAAAGTGATATCAATGCCAAAATTGAAACGTTTTACGGTTGGATATGCACCGCCTCCGGATACACCGCTAAAGTTAGATTCGCGGTCATCAGGCATATTTGTCCACAGGAACAGGTTGTTTCCGTTCACATAAAACCGGCATGATTTTACGCCAAGCTTGCTGATAGATTTGCCCGAAAGCGTGTAACCGAGTTCTGCATTTTTCAGGCGGATATAGGAAGCATCATAATAATACCGCGTACCGCTACCGCCAAATGCATCAAGAACGCTCCAACGCGGAGGTGGAACCTCACCGCCCCCATCCTGAAGGTACCAGAATGGACGCTCTACAAATACCACATTACTTTTGCCCTGGTAGTTTGGAAACTCTATTTCTCTGGTTACGTTATTTACTGCATAGAATTGTAGGAAAAGATTAAAGCGCTTCCATTCGAAACCAATACTGGCATTGTAGGTATTCTGTGGATTGCCCGTGTAACCATAGGGCGCTCTATCCTTATCATCAATTACGCCATCACCATTAAAATCGATGATATTATAATCGCCTGGCAATTTGTTTTGGTTATTTGACAACCTTACCGTACTGCCATACAAATCATCCCAGCTGGAAATGAATCCATTATCCAGAAAAGAGCGGGTTTGACCGATGGGATAACCTGCCTGTTTCTGGTAATCAGGAGTTAACTCGGGATCATCCCTGAATTTGGTTAAATTGGTAGCATGCGTTAAGGCCAGATTTGCCCATGCCCTGATTCCTTTTCCAAATGAATGCGTTAAACGGAGCTCAACCTCATACCCTTTGCTGCTTACTTCACCAAGATTTGCTCTTGGAGCACTACTGCCAAATCCATAAAAAGAAGGAATTGCCCGGGATCCTCCACCAATCATAATGTCCTTTCTGTTATCTCTGAAAATATCAACGCTACCAGAAATATCTCCTTTAAAAAAGCTGTATTCTATGCCCAGATTTTGCTTTTCTACGGTTTCCCATGACAGGTTTGGATTACCCATCGTTGCTATACGGTAAATGGTATAAGGTGTGGCTACAGCAGGGCTACCCATCGGTGTATTATTGCCATATTGGTAAGAATCGCGGAATGGCCATCTTGGACCGCCCAAAGCATCATCACCAATTCTTCCCCAGGATGCCCTCACTTTTAACAAATCAAGAAATGTTAATGATTTCATAAAAGCCTCGTTACTAATTGCCCATCCGGCAGAAACTGATGGAAAAAATGCAAAACGGTAATCTGGTCCAAATTGCTCTGAACCATTGTAAGCCCCATTGGCCTCAAACAAATATCTGGATTTGTAGTTGTAGGTTGTACGAAATACCCAATCCTCTCTAAAGGTAGGGAATGCTCCGCCCCTTGCCAATCGCTGGCGTTGTACTACCCCCATTCCGGTAACTGCATGACTACCAAAAGTACGGTCATAATTGATCTGAAACTGATAATTCATGTTTCGGTAGGTTGCACCTCTATCTACTTCTCCGGTAGCAACAGACCATTGGATGGCATCGGTAAAGTCGAATTGCGTTCCAGTGTTTCTTTGCTGTTCAAAAGAAGTGATTCCGGTAAGCGGATTAACATATTTACGCTGTGCGGAATTAAATTGATCATTGATGCCACGTCTTCGTTCCAGAAAAGTATTATCTAACGAAAGGCTGGCTCTTAAACTAAGGCCTTTGGTTAGCATATCAAGTTTTTGCTGAAGAATAAAGTCAGTAGTGAGTTGTGTAGTAGTCCTTTTTTCAACACCGGAGTAAGCCAGCCAGAAAGCCGCATTTGGCTGATCTTGTGTTGCTGTAGGGAAAAAACCATAAGTACCATCTGAATAAACCGGGCGGAATGAATCTGGCGCTGTGCGGTAGGCCGAAGACCAGAACGATTGATCGCCGTCAGCCATATCATAAGGCAATTGACGTACACCGTTTGATCCAAATAATTTGGTTGAAAACTTGGTAGTTTTGGTCAGATTAAAATCAAGGTTACTCCTAACATTTGTTCGGTTATAGCCAAAGTTAGAAGTGTATCCACGTTGGTTAGGGAAGCTTTTGAATAAATCTCCCTCACGGGTAAGGTCTAAACCTGCAAAATAGGTTACAAACTTTGAACCACCAGAAACGTTTGCCGAAGTGTTGTAAGACATGGCTCTATCTTTAAAAAGCTCCTTTTCCCAATCTACATTTGGGTAACGATCCCATTCGGTGGCATTCAAAGGATTACGGTATTTATCAATCATTTGCATTGGTGTATAACCTGACCATGCATTTTGATCTACAATAGATTCACGCTCAATAATTCTGTTTTTAACCATCAACGCGTCGTATGAATCATATTTTTCAGGTAGTCTTGAGGCTACTTTGGCAGTCAGGTTCGATCTGATCTGAATCTGTGCCCTTCCTTCTACACCCTGCTTTGTAGTAACTAAAATTACACCATTTGCACCCCTAACGCCATACACAGCTGTGGCAGAGGCATCTTTAAGCACTGAAACACTTTCTACTGAAGAAATGTCTATGGAGCTGATCGAGCGTTCGATACCGTCGATCAAAATCAAGGGAGAACTATTATTCCATGAACTTTGTCCGCGAATAAGAATCTGCGGATCTTCTCCACCCGGCATTCCTGAAGATGCTGTGGTAACCACGCCTGGAAGATTTCCGGTCAGGGCCATTCCTAAATTTGTCACACCTCCGGTACGTTCCAGTACTTTTCCGGTTGTTTGCGTAATGGCCCCTAATACACTCGCCTTTTTTTGTTGTCCGTATCCTACAACAATAACTTCGTTCAGCACTTTATTGTCATTATTCATGGAAACGATGATGTTATTCTTATCGGTTAGCGTAACTTCCTTTTGCGCCATTCCAACATAGTTGAACAATAGCGTTGTTTTATCCGTTGGAATCTCGATTGAAAATTTACCCTCCGGGTTAGTACTTACCCGGGTATTGGTTCCTTTAAGTGAAATGGTAACCCCAACCAGCGGGTCGTTCTGATCATCTACAACGGTACCTCTTAAAACTCTTTTTTGCTGGGCAAAAACGTTACCTGTTATCAGAAGGCAGGAGAGTATAATAAATGTTATTTTTAATAGTAATGCGCAAATTTTTTGATCTTTTATCTGGCCATTACCACTTTTATTGTTGTATCTGTCCATCATAAAGATTTATTTATCGCTTGTAGAAATTGATTCGTTCGGTTGTGCATAGAAGGCTCATATTCTATACCCTTTAAGTTGAATTTCTTCATCGTACGTTTGATTTAGTATTTGGTTAGTTGATTAAATTGTGATAAATGCAAAAAAAAATGCATCTATACCAGCTAAGTTGCAGGCCTCATATTGGTTTTTATATTTTAGTTTCTTGTTGTTAATACTTTAATTTTATTTCCACTCAGGTCGACCAAACAAAAGGTCTCCTTTACCTATTTACACCAAAATCTGTGGTGATTATAAATGTGTTTTAACTGGAAAAAATCTGTTTGTCAGTATATCAGTCATTGCTTTATTTGGTTAGGACCTTCACTTAGTTAGGGTGAAAGATGTGGTTATTGATTATCTAAATGTAGGGTAGTATCTTTTTTTTCAATAGCACAATTGTTTAAAAATGTATCACTGATGTTTAAGGTCTCTGCAAACGATTGCAGAGACCGATTCTGAGCGTTATTATTTTATTTTTTATTTTGTTTTATTAAAAAAATTCAGAAAGCAATCACAATTTTACAAGGCTACCTGACTGGCAGATGTTGCATATAAACCAATTAGTGCACCAGTAAATCCCTTCGCTATATTGGTTGATAAAATATCGCCGGAAACTGTACCACCCAGGTTGATAAATTTCTTATCTCCCAGGGCATAACTAAAAGTATAATCATCACCCTTTGCCGATACTTTCAGATCAATTGGTTTATTCACATCAATTTTAACTTTAGCCAAAATGGTTGAGGCATTATCTTCTGTACGTTGCAATAACAGATAGTAGGCTCCATCCTTTTTAGTTACGCCAAAAACGTAGTGATAAGTTTCCTTTTGCAAACAAACTATTCCGGCAAGGTCTTTTTCCGAATCGGGCTTGTAGTTCATCGTTACCGTAGCTGAAAAGTTATTGTGCTGCTGGCGCTGAAATAATGCTGAAATAGGTTCTACAGCTTTTACATCTACAGGATATGGTTTTACAAGCAATCCCTTATCCGTTACAGATGCAAAACCTTCTCGGGGGCCTCTTAGTCCAATCCATCTGTAATCTAGTTTTTGTGAAGAAAACTGATCGCGGAAGGTAAAATTTCCATTAGGGAAAAAACCTTGCTTACCTGTATTATTTTTTACGCCGGCTGGCATTTTTAATTTTGGCTTCAACGGTTCCAGTCCACCTTCAAAAACAGGAAATTCACCACCCCAGTTTACCGGAAGAATATAAGTTTCGCGACCAATATTTACACGGTCTTTTTCATTGGGTCTGATTCCCAGGAAAACACCATAATAATTACCCTTCGGACCTTCAACCAGATCGGCATGGCCAGCCCAGTCAATTTTATCTACCCGTTTTGCAGGAAGGTGGCGCTGACTTAAAATTGGATTATTTGCGGAAGGGAGGTAAGGTCCTTTTGCCTGATCACTTACAAAAACGACTTCACTGTGTGCACCACCGGTACCACCTTCGGCACACATCAAGTAATATTTGTTATTCTTTTTATAGATATGTGGAGCTTCAATCCAAATCGGACGTTTACTTAAATCAACCCCGCCGTTTACAATTATTTTATCCGAGCCGGGAATTACCTGGTCATTAGCCAAATCATATTCCCAGATTTTAATCGCCCGGTGTCCCTGATACAATTCTTTTTCAGGTGCATCATTGTGCACCACATAAGCCTTGCCGTTATCATCAAAGAATAGAGAGGGATCAATGCCATCAAATTTAAGTTTGTAAGGCTCACTCCAACCTTTTGCCGGATCTTTTGTTTTCACTACCATATTGCCCATTCCACCTGCAATTTGTGTCGTAATCATATAAAAGGTATCATTCAGCTTATTGTATAAAATTGAAGGTGCATAAATTCCGGAACTCATTCCCGAACGTGCTACTTTAAGCTGTGAGGTGCGATCTAATACGTGGCCCAGTTGAGTCCAGTTGACCAGATCTTTAGAATGGAAGATGGGCACGCCAGGAAAAAACGCAAAAGAAGAAACGACCAGGTAATAATCATCACCCTTTTTGGTAATGCTGGGATCCGGATAGCAGCCCTGAAGAATAGGTGTATAAAATTCATCAGGCTTTAGCGGGTATTTTTTATAAATATCGTCATCACCCTGGTAAATGTAATTACTGAATAGTGGTGTAGCAGGTGGCACAGCTTTAAGGCTATCGGCCTCCTTTGTAAATGCACTTAAAAAAATGAGCCCGGAGCAAGTAAGCGCAGCTGCAAGCATGACTTTAGCAGCAAAATATTTCCTGCCACGATGCTTGAATTTGAAAAAAAGATTTGCAAATGGTTTGTTCATAAATGAGTTTATATATTGGTTTTTCTTCTTGGTGTAGGATTAAAAAAAACTCCATTACACCACCTTTAATAGATTTCGAAGATAGCCCGATATGATAATCACACGTTGAACTATTGATTAAAATGCTAGCATTATTGTTCAATTTTAAAGAAAAAAAGCGCTTTCTTTTTACTCCAGCTATTGATTTCTGGTTTGCGAAATATGGAAGTAATCAAAATCGGCATAACCACCAGTTTCGGCTTGGGCATAATTAAATAAGGCAAACCGATAACCCATGAAATGAGGAATGGTATAGCTCATTTTTACCGGACGACCTATGCTTTTCCACGCTTTTCCATCAAGACTGTAAAAAAAGGTGGCCACATCTTTTCTTTCCTCAAAGTCACAATCAACTTTAAAAAATATTTTATCCTGCATTAACGGAACTGACTCCGCTGCAGGGCTTTTTCCACTCGTAAAATCTGCAAATACGATTAATTTTTTACCATTGATAATCTGAACACCAACCTGCCCGAAATTTTTCTGTAACACACCAAGACCTGCAAAATCACCGTTTTTCATATGAGTAGTTTCTAAAGCAATGTTTGCAGAAGAGAAAGGCCCTAATGTTCTTTGCGTGAGGGTATTTCTTGCCGATAAAAAACTGGTATCCACCCGACCTGTGGTCAAACGAAGGAAACCTTTTCTTTTGTTAACTGACCAGTTTGCAGGATCGGGATTGTGGTTCCATTGCCATACGTAAGGCAAATCATGATCACCCTCTTTTCGCGTAAATTCATCATTGGCTGCCATAGAAGGAATTAAACCCTTGCTACTTGGTAAGTTCAGCGTTTGAGGTACTTGCCCGTCATTGCCCAAAACCGGCCAGCCATCTTCCCACTTAACGGGCACCAAATATGGGATGCGCCCAACGGCTCCATTATCTCTAAACAAATAAGCAAACCATTTACCATCAGGTGTATCAACCAAACCACCTTGTGCAACGCCTCTATCCTGTAAAACCACCTTCCCTTCGTATGGGCCCATTAGGTTTTCAGCACGGTGAACAACAACGGTACGCATCCCGCCTCGTGGCCAGGTAATGTTAAAAAGATAATATTTTCCATTCACTTTAAATAGCTGTGATCCTTCAGCAGGTAAACCTCCATTATTGCCCGATGGCAAACCAGCATCTTCAATCAATACGCGTTCGGCGAAACTGTTATCAATACCAGTGAGGTCATCTTTCAATTTTATAATGTGGATTTTGCCGCTGCCGTAAACCATGTAAGCTTTTCCGTTATCGAAAAATAAGGAATGATCATGCAGACTTGGTTTGAAATCAATCCGCTTCCACTTACCTTTTTCAATATCCGTTGTGCTGAATATTGAAGTCTGGCCAGTTGTCTGAGCAAAAGTACTCACATAAAAAGTACCATTCTGATAACGCAAACTACTCGCCCAGGAACCTTTGCCGTAAGCATTTTTACCGTTATTGAGGTTTAGCGCATCTACATCTGAGAGGATATCATACGCATAACCCAACATTTCCCAGTTTACCAGATCCTTGGATTTCATGATGGGCAAGCCAGGACTCATGTGCATCGTAGTGCTGCTCATGTAGTAATTTTTCCCCACGCGAATCATAGAAAGATCAGGGACATCAGCATATATCACGGGGTTTTGAGCATTTTGCGCAACAGCCTGACGAGAAAAAGAGGTCATTACAAGCAGGCAAAAAATAAATATTTTCTTCATTGGAATTTTATTAGGTGAATGATAATGATACATGTAAGGAAATGTCCGAAATCGTTATGATCGCTTTTGCCATATTTTCTATTGACTGATTATTCTGATAAAAAAACATAAGATTTACCTGCCGAAGTAGGGATATCATAAAGGTAACCTGGCCGCAAAACCGACTGGCTGGTCGTTGCCTTTTCAGATAACAGCGCATCAGGAGTTTTCGCAACAGTATAAAATACATTGGCATTAGCGCCCTTAGCATGCTGTAATACGAACCCCTGACCCTGTAATGGATTGGGTACCCGGATGCGCAGATTACCACCAAGCGCTGAGCTGATCATTACCTTGTGTAACTTTCCGTTTTTCCAGGTCATCTCCGTGACTTCAAAACCTCCCCTTGCCCGTAGTCCTTTTACCAGGCCATAATTTTGCCATTCATCAGGAAGTGCAGGCAAGAGATGTAGCGCTTCATCAGCACTTTGCATCAGCATCTCTGTAATTCCCGAAGTACAGCCAAAGTTTCCATCAATCTGAAATGGCGGGTGTGCATCAAAGAGGTTATTGTAGGTACCACCTCCACCGGCGTTTACGCCCAGCGGTGTCAACTGGTTCTGAATCATTTTATAGGCATGATTCCCGTCCTGCATCCTTGCCCACCAGTTAATTTTCCAGCCCATGCTCCATCCTGTTGATACATCTCCCCGCTGCAGAAGCGTATTTTTAGCTGCAGAAAAAAGTAAAGGAGTACGATAAGGCGAAATCTGATTGGAAGGAAACAGACCATAAAGATGAGAAATATGGCGGTGCTTATCATTAGGACTGTCAATATCGTCAAGCCATTCCTGTAGCTGACCATATTGACCAATCTGCATTGGAGGAAGCTGCGCCCGCATGCGAATCAAACTATCTGTAAAATGCTGATCCACATTTAAAATTTTAGCGGCCTGAATAACGGAAGAAAAAACGTCGAAAACAATCTGGTTGTCCATCGTTGTTCCTGCATCGATTGACGAACCTCCATGAGCTTTAGGTGCATTTTCAGGGGAAGTTCCTGGATTAACCACCAGCCATTGATATTTTGGATGAACCACGAGAAAGTCTTTATAAAAAATCGCCGCACCCTTCATCACCGGATATACAGTTTTAAGATAATTTTTATCGCCGTTATAAAGGTAATGTTGCCATAAATGCTGGCTTGTCCACCCACCGCCTCCATTCCAGATGCCCCAGAATGCTCCATCCACCGGCCCGGTACTTCTCCAGATGTCGGTATTATGATGGGCCACCCATCCCCTTGCACCATACATATTTCTGGCAGTAGTAACGCCTGTTTCTGCAAGTTCTTTCACCATCTTTAAAAATGGCGCATGCAGTTCTGCTAAATTAGTAGGCTCTGCCGGCCAGTAATTCATTTGAGCATTGATGTTGATGGTATATTTGCTGTCCCAGGACGGGTATAGCTTATCATTCCAAATGCCCTGTAAATTTGCCGGCTGTCCGCCGGGTTGTGAGGAACTTATTAGTAAGTAGCGGCCATACTGAAAGTAGAGGGCCGCAAATGCAGGATCAGAAACGTTTCTAAAATTTGCCAGACGCTGATCGGTAGGCAGACTGGCCGCTGGCGTTGTACCAAGATCTAATTTAACACGGTTGAAATATTTTTGATATGAACTGATATGGGTTTGCAACAGCTTTTCATAATTGGTTGCAGCAGCCTTTTCCAGGTAAGCGGCTGCCCTTGATGCAGCATGACCACTCACATCATGATAATTATTAAAGTTGGTGGCAATCGAAATATAAATGGTTACTGCATTCGCCCCGTTAACGGTGATAGTACTGTCCGTCGTACTAATCTTACCTCCTTCATTCTTAAATCTGCTTATCACCTGGTATTTGATCAGCCCTTTGATGCCTTCATGATCACTTGAAGTTCCCTCCATGATTAGATTAATGCCTGAAGATCTGATGTCAACTTTTTTATGAGGGCTGCTATATGCTGCCGAGAATGAAATTTGTCCTGATTTGCTTGCGGTTAAACGCAGCACCACCACGCGGTTACCGAAAGCGGCGAAAGCTGTTCTAACATAGTTCACACCATCAACAGTATAACGCGTTCGGGCAATCGCTTTATCCAGATCAAGTTCCCGATGGTAGTTTTGAAATTTTTCCTGCCCGGGAAAACTGAGTTCAAGATTGCCTGCAGGCTGGAAAATCTGCCCCGATGATTTTTTTCCAAACATGACTTTATTAGCCAGATTTTCTGCTTCCTTATGCTTTCCATCAAAAATTAACTTCCTGATTTCAGGCAGATAATCAATCGCTTCGGGAACATCGTTCGAATATGGACCACCGCTCCAAAGCGTATGTTCATTCAATTTAATGATATCCTTTTCTACGTTCCCGTATACCATTGCACCGAGCATTCCATTCCCAATCGGGAGTGCATTTTCCCAGATTTTTCCGGCAGGTTGATTATACCAAAGCTTTAGCGGCGAATGGTCTGCTTGCTGTGCATTCACAACAGAAACACAAAAAATGAGCACAAGCAAAAGATATTTCGATGCTTTTTGGTATGTCATCACAATCATGAAGATTACGTTATTGATATGTTATTGTGGTTTAACTAACCGGATATAATAAATACGTGCTGTTGCTTTTTTATTGGTTGAAGCAAATTTTACCTGAATGTTTTGCCTGCCTTTAAGCAGCGTGGCAGGAATAGGATATTCCTTGTTGTAGAAGCCCTTCTTACTTTGTACCGCAGCAGGATCTATTGTCAGCCATTTTTCTTCATCAATGAATATCTCATATTTTTCATGCGCATTAGCATTGGTGTGATAGCGAATGTTGATTGATAGGTTTTCTAAACCGCCTGTGTTTAGCTGATAGCTGAAATATCCACCATTAGCAGCATCCCGCCAAAATTCGTTAAGGTAAGAACCGCTTCTGGAGAATTCATTCTTCATCTGGTGATCTACTTCCGGCTGCTGTTCTCCTGGTGCAACAAAATCAACAGTGCGACTAGCCAGGCTCATCTTTTCAGCTTCCGATAATTTTACAGAATCAAGATAGCTCACATATTGATTGGGTGTTAAAGCCATCCAGTACATCATATATCTGGAATCATGAATCCGGTAAAATGGCTCTAAAGTAACTGGCTCCTGATTAACAATTTTTTCATTTACGAAAGAAAACTGCATCGGATGTCCGTTAACTGGAGCCAGCTTGTCTGATATTTTGGTCAAATCCTGATCAATCAGAATTGGTGCCTGATCGATAGGTAATTTCTGTCCACCTGCAATATGTCCCCAGCGACTATCATTAGCCACTAAACCATTTAATTTTTCAGTTTTCGTTTTGGCACCAAGCATAATCGGACCATGCATAATCGCAACATATTCTGGTAGGTTTGGTAAACGCTCAACGGTTGATTCCATCGGCAGTTTAAATTCAACCACATCCCCTTTTTTCCAATGACGGTTAATCGCTATGTAAGAGGAAGCGGCTAAAGCATAGTTAATTTTTTTTCCATTAACCATAACTTCCATTCCATCTTTTTTTATCCATGAGGGATGTCTGAGCATTAGCGTAAATGCGGTATTCCCTGCTGTTATGATCAGGCGGCTACGCTCTTCATCAGGAAATATCGTTTCCTGCTTCAGCTTAATTTTTTTTTCTTTCCAATCCAGTTCAGAAGCAATAAACAGGTTGAGGTACAAAGAATCGCTTTTGTGTGTGTAAATAAATTCATTGTATTTGCTGTGATTTTCCATTCCGCTACCTACACAACACCACATGGCCTGATTTGGAGCCGAATACACCCGATAGTGCCTCGGTCTGGCAGGGGTAAAATATACATAACCACCATGTTCCGGATGTTGGGTAGAAAGAATGTGGTTATAAAGTGCCCGTTCATAATAGTCTGCATACCGGGCATCAGGCTTTTCTCTGAATAAACCCTCCGTTAGCTTAAGCATATTATAAGTGTTACAAGTCTCTGGTCCTTCCACATCATCAATAAACTCAGATGCCGCTGCTGCACTTGGAAAAAATTCACGGCGGCTGTTTCCCCCAAAAGCAAGACTTCGTTTTCCGGTAACAGTATCCCAAAAAAATTGCCCTGAGTTTTCATAAACAGCCTCATGATTCAATTCCCCTATCCGCTGAAAGCCTACCGCTTTAGGAACCTGTGTATTGGCATGTTTGTTATCGAGATTATCCTGATGATTAGCCATCGGGCGAAGCAACATTTGATGCGAAAACCTTATGGCCGCAGTTAAGTATTTTTTATTTCCCGTAAGCTGGTAAGCATCTGCCAACACTTCATTCATTCCCCCATGTTCGGTATCAAGCATTTCCTGCATCTGTTGCTCAGAAAGTTTTGAGGTAATGGCAATTGCCCAGTCGCAAAATTGAAGGAAAACATTTTTAGCTTCTTCACTTTTTCCATAAACCCATGCATCACGTAAACCAGCAAAAGTTTTATGCACATTATACCAGGGCACCCAGGCTGCTTTATAGGCCTTAAAATCAGCGGTTTTTAAGTCTGCCCAGATTTTGCTGCTGTTGGGCACTCCTCCTGCGTAACCTGCTGCCCAATCAGGCTGCGAAGCTGAATTTTTAATCTGGCATTCTTTTAATACCCTAACCATTTTATCCATCCTTTTCTTGCACTCAGCGTTTCCCGTCGATGCATAGTTAAACGCCAGTGCAGATAAATAGTGTCCTCCAACGTGCCCATCCAAACCATCCCAGTTTTTATAACCACTTTTTACAGTCTGCAAATTAGCTTCTTTTAAATAGGGATAGAGCAACCGATCAACATCGTAATTTAAAAGCGTTTGAATGTTAAGGTCACGGGCGTGGAGAAATGGGCCATTTTTCAAAGTAACCTGCTCCATCGGAAAAGTATTGACATACAGTTTATCCTGGGCAACGGCGAAATCACAAAATGCTGCCAGGAGGATTGCAGAACAAAAAAACTGTTTTATATTTTTATTGATATTAGGTTTTGGTAACGCGATCATAAATTTAGGTTTGGAGACTGTTATTTAAACAGCAATGAAGAGAATTGGTATAAATTATTCCGCCATACCGGCCAGGTATGACCACCAGGGTATTCCTGATAAGTATAATTAATATTTAGGCTTTTAAGTTTGTCAATCATGACCTGGCAGTTATTATAGGCGATGTCTTCTTTGCCACCCATCGCAATCCAGAATTGCTTCAGGTTAGCATTGATCTGGCTTTGGTTATTTTTCATAAATTCGTATTGCACATCTGCAACAACTTGCTGGCGGCCGGCAATCCAGCCGGAACTGAATACGCCAAGATAGGCAAAATCTGCAGTATTTTTAATACCGGTGTAAAGGGTATGCATTCCGCCCATCGATAAGCCGGCCAATGCCCGGTTTGCAGCGTCGGTCCTGGTGCGGTAAGTTTTCTCCACTAGTGGGATAATCACTTCTTTAAGTTCAGATTCAAAAATTTTCAATCCGCTTTCGGCAAAAGCCGATGCACCAACATTGGCATCTGGCATCACAACAATCATTGGTTTAGCCTTTTGAGCGGCGATAAGATTATCAAGAATCAGGTCTGTTTTGCCCTGATTAGCCCAACCTGTTTCATCCTCACCGCCGCCATGAAGAATATAAAGCACAGGATATTTTTCACTTGTGTTGGTATCATAACCTGGAGGTGTGTAAACATAAAACTGTCTCCACGAATTCGTGATTCTGGAATAATACTTTTTAATTCGAATATCGCCATGCGCCACATCTTTTAAAGCATAATACCCTCCACCTGCAAAAGGAATTTCGATACCGCTGGCCATTCTACCCATTCCATAATAGGTTTTACTTGCCGGATCTGCAACCGCAACTCCATCAACAATTAAGGAATAATAATGAAAGCCTTCTCCAATAGAATCAGTTGTAACGGTCCATTTCCCTTGCTTGTCTTTTACCATATCATATTTTTTGCCTAAATCAACCTGCACCTTTTGTGCATTTGGGGCAGCAACATTAAATATTACACGGTGGTCACTTAATATCTGCGGATATTGATTTGCACCTATATTGGTGGAAGCTGGTACGCCCGCTACCGGATATTTTGAAAACGTAGTGGTATCTACAGGTTTAAAAAGAAGTTGTGAAAACATGTATAGACCATCCTTCCAGACTTTAAAATCGTGAACACCTGGTTCTATAAAATAAATATGGGGCACTTTGTTTTTTTTAAGATAATCGTGTGTTCGCTTACTGAAACTGATCAGGTTGTCGCTTGCACCACAGGAAATAAAAAGAAGTTTAAGCATTTCCCTTGCTTTTTTAGGATCCGGAACCAAGTCAGCTGGAGATTTGGTATTTGGAGCAGATGAGAAAGCACCAACCCAGGCAAATTTGTTCAGATTTCCTAAACCAAAGTTCAATGATTGGCCTCCACCCATTGATAAGCCGGCGATTGCCCTGTTTTCACGATCTTTGTATACACTGAATTTCTTTTCCACGTATGGAATCAAATCATTTAATAAATCCTTTTCAAAGTTGGCAAAAGCTTCCACTTTATCTTTTGCCATAATATTTCCCGTTGCCCGGTCATCTTTCATGGCTCTTCCATTAGGCATCACCACCACCATCGGCATTATTTTACCATCTGCATAAAGATTATCGAGAATTACCTGTGGCTTACCGCCGTTTAACCATTCCTTTTCATCACCGCCAATTCCATGAAGTAAATATAAAACAGGCAACTTCTTACTTTTAGTGTATCCCGGAGGCGTATAAACCAATGCTTTTCTATCGTTTCCAACAGTTTTAGATGGATAGGTAATGGTATCAATTTTACCATGAGGGATAGCTGGCCGTAAAACATCAAATTCAGCTGGCCCAACTGTAACGATATTTTGTGCCTGAGTATGCAGGTTGAACACAACGGACAGGACAATTATCAGTGAGAAAAGTAGTGGTGAAGGTTGAATTAGTTTCGTCATTTCTGGTTATTTAGAGGTTATCATTTACATCATTACTTTGCCTTAAAATTAAATGGCAAAGCTTAGGGTTTGCCGGCTGGTGCAACACCTCGAGTGGTCTGCACTATTTTCTGAATGGTTCCATCTGCATTATAGTGCATATAATCTAAACATATTGATCTTCGGTAACTGCCTCCGGTTGGTAACGCCCCATTGTGGTAAAAAAAATAGGATTTACCTTTAAAATCAACAATACCAGGATGCGTGGTAAAACTATTCGCCACATTATCCTGAATAATACCTTTATATTCCCATGGGCCCTGCGGACTTTTCGCCATACAATACTCAATCATTTCGGGTTTGCTCCCTGCTCCTGCGTAAACCAGATAATAGTATCCGTTTCTCTTATATACCCAGGGGCCTTCTATGTAATTTTTAATATCCAGTACAGTAATGTGACCATCAAGTTCGGTCATATTTTTTTTTAGCTTGACACTTTTGCAGCTACCATTACCCCAAAAAAGGTAAGCCTGACCATCGTCATCAATAAATACGGTCGGGTCGATATCATCCCATCCATGTTTTTTATCTGTAGTCATTTCATTCGTTATCAGGGCTTTCCCGATAGCATCTTTAAATGGCCCGGTCGGGCGATCAGATACCGCTACACCAATGGCCATTCCGCCACCGCTTTGCTCATTTTTCTGATGCCCTGTAGATACGTACCAATAAAACTTACCATCCCTGTAAATACACTGGGCTGCATAGGCATCACCTCCCGCCCATGAAAATGTTTTTGGCGAGAGCAATGTTCCGTGATCTTTCCAGTCAACCATATTTTTAGAAGAGAAAACGTGCCAGTTGGGCATTTTATAATTGGTATCTTTTACTGTTGCAGTATCATGCCCTGCATAAAGGTAGACAGTATTTTTATAGACCAGTGGTGCAGGATCTGCCGTAAAAACATTACTGATAATTGGGTTTTGGGCCTTTAAATTGTTTACAGCGAAGCAACTCACCGTAAAAATTATAATTCCATGGCTTAGTTTCATAGTGTTTATTAATTGGTTAGTATTTTGTAATAATTCTTCATCATCTTATTACAGATGATGATGGTTTAAAGCTTAGGTTTTGCTCAGGCTTTAAGGATTAAACTTTACAGAGAAATTTATCAACCATTTGATCATGGCTTTTTATTAAGAATGGAAAGCATCTGTGTAGCATATCGTTTACCCAATTCACGATAGCCGGCTGCGTTAAAATGAAGTTTATCTGAAGCTGCCGTACATCCCTTTGAGGAAATAACATGCCCGTTCGGGATAATTTGAGGAAGCGTTGCAATAATTTTGTTCATGCTGGCACAAATCCCGCCTTGATCTGCGTTTACCATTTCGCCAGCGAGTAAAGGCACATCCCCGGGCTTTAAGTGAAGATCGCCCAACAAATTGTCGTAAACATTTTTAACCTTCTTTACCCACAAACTGTCACCTGTATTGGATTCTCCCTGATGAAGAAGAATTCCTTTAATCACACCTTTTTTCTGTGCTTCTTTTGCCAGTTCAACCAGCCGTCTATAAGGATTCCCATCATATTGTTTAAGCATTCCTTTCATCCACTCTGGTGCCGTAGCCGTATAGGATGCATAATTATGTTTATCGAACAATTCAATTTTACAACCTCCTACAGCCACCACTACAACACCTACTTTTACTTCCTTAGGAAGTTTTTCAACCAGGTTGCGGCCAAAATAATCTACGGGAGTTAAACCGGTATTGCATCGCGTTAACGGCGGTACAGCAGTATACCAGTTGTTTATTTCCCTTTTCAAATCCGGACAATTTACTGCTTGCAGCAACTGAAATCTTGGATCATTCTGAACGGTATCCTGCATTTCAAAACGGGCATTACCCTCCATGTTGGATTGTCCGAGGCACAGATAGACGTGATAATTGGGATCTTGAGCAAAAGACAGCATAAAATTAAAAAAAACGAACGCAGCAGTTAAACTGATTGTTTTTAAACCGGCGAACAATAAATTTTTGGTTAGAAATGGCTTACAACTCATCATATAAATATTTTGAAAACATTTCCGGAAAAATCCACTAGCTAATTTGGTGGCCAATTATTCCGGAAATGTTAAGGGTTAAAACTAAGGGATCCTGCGGATCAGGAAGGGAAGTTTTGATGATTATTATAGAAAATTTGTTTAGGGATAGCTTTTAAGGTAACTGTTTAGATACAAACAATGTGAACAAATAGATTTAGGAGAATAATGAACTACGGAAAAGTACCATACCACAATTTATTGGTCGGTACGAAATGGTGAAGCCGGAAGATTTTCTTTGTTATATAAATTCGGATTAACCGGATTATCTGCCCAGGCATAGCGCACATATAAGGGTTGAGAAATCTGGGGGGATTGAACGACTACCTGATTGCCTTTAATTTCTGCGTAGGCCCAGATGAATTTCTTATCTGCTCCGGCGATCTCAAATTGTGAAAGCGGTTCACCATCTATGGTTTTAAGTCCCGATCCTGTATGATCGAAATTTAAGATTATCCGATTTTCTTCGATCTTTGATGAAGTATAAATCGGACCGGAAAATACCAGGTTCTTTTGTCCATAGTTCCATCTTTGGGCAATAAGCGCTAATCGTTCACCAACATCTTTTTTATTATCCGGATGGATGTCATTCCATTCGCCCAAATCTATCGTTACGGCCATGCCTGTATGTGGCAATTGAAGGGTTTTCAAGGCAGCTTCCCGTACTAAAGCCCAGGCACTTTCACCGGGCGAATACCGCATATCGCCATAATTGGGCAATTGAACATAATAAAACGGAAGGTTGGAATTATTAAATTGTTTTCTCCAGTTTTCAATTAACCCGGGTAATAGGTTTTTATAGGCCTTCGCATTGCCAATATTACTTTCTCCCTGATACCACAACACCCCTTTTAAACCATACAGGGTAATAGGCGCAATCATGGCATTAAAAAGTGCAGCTGGCTGAGCCTGCTCCTCAATAGGAAACGGTGCGTTTCTCCATGCTGGCCGAAATACCGCTCCAACTTTATATTGCCATTCCCCTTTCAAATCAATTACTTGATGGTTAGCGGATATTGAATACGGCTTATCGGGTACAAAACCACCCTTACCTCCTGAATTTTCGACGCGAATAACCAGAATATTTTTACCCGGTTTCAGCACGCCAGCTGCAACGGCATATCTTCTCTGTGGATATTGATAACCCGTAGAACCGACCAGTACACCGTTAACGTAAAGCTGATCTGCATCTACAATTCTGCCTAATTGAAAAAAAGCCGGAACTCCTGTCATTTGTGCGGGCACTTCTATTTCCTTCCTGAACCAAACCACACCGTCCAAATCCCGAATGCCCTGATCTTCCCAATAACCGGGAAGATAAAAATTTCGCCACCCTTTAGGAAGGTACGCCTGATCAAACCATTTTACTTGTTCAGAAAAACCTTTATCTACCATTCCCACTGGCCGGGACTGGATGGTACGAGCCAGGTTATTAATCCTGTTTACCTGTGCTGTATCTTTATTGCGTTCAATCACGCCTTGATATTCTTCGATATTCTTTAACCCTTCCGCTCCGGTCCATGCTTCAATCGTGGTTCCGCCCACACTGGAATTAATGATTCCAACTGGAATTTTCTGCTCTCCGGATATTTTCCGGGCGAAAAAATAAGCAACTGCCGAAAAATCGCCAATATTTTCTTGGGTAGCAGCTTTCCATTGACTAGCGGGAAGATTTTTTGAAGGACCCGTTATATTGGTTGCGGTTGGCACCCAAAATTGCCTGATCTGCGAAAAATTGGCTGACGCGATATCTTTAGCGTAAGTAATGTTGTGAATTTTCAACTGATGAACCATATTCGACTGTCCGGCACAAAGCCATACATCTCCAAATAAAACATTGTTCAGCACCACATGATTTTTTGCCGAAAATTCCATTCGGTAAGGTCCGCCAGCCTTTACTGGGGGTAGTGTAATTATCCAGCGTTCGTCTGTACCGGTAATTGCCCTGAATTTGCTTCCGTTAAACTGCAATACCACCTGCTCACCGGGAGAAGCCCATCCCCATATTTTCAATGGAACATCTCTTTGCAAAATCATCCCGTCAGAAATAATGCTGGGTAGTGTGATCTGAGCGATGCTGCTTTGCATCACACAGAAACAAAGGCAAAAGAATAGCAATGAATATTTAATGTGGCTCATGTGAAGTGGTTATATCTGAAAAGCTAATCTATCGGCTTTGGCCGAAAAGAATATGCAGATTTGAATAAAATAAAACTAATTATGTTCAATAGTAAACTTTTATCAAGCCTAAACTTCTTCCCGGTTTCGGGTATCTGCTTTCCTTTTTAAATTGATATATTCTGAAGGTTGCATATTAAACTTCAGCTTAAATGATTTGGCAAAATAATTCGGCGTGGCGAAACCCACCATGTATGCAATTTGAGATACATTAAGATCGCTCTTCTCCAGAAGTACCTTCGCTTTTTCCAGCTTTACAGATCGGATATATTCTACCGGAGATAAGCCCGTCAATTCGAGAATTTTATGATACAACGAACCCCGGCTCATGCCCACATGGCGACTGAGATCTTCTACAGATAGTTTAGGATTATTGAGATTATCATCAATATATAATGCAATTTTATTGAGCAACCTGTCACTGTGAGACTCAATAATCAGCTCCGGCGCCTGCACCTTGATTTGTTTGGTGTAGGTATCGCGAAGCCGTTTATTAAGCGAAAGGAGATTTTTTATTTTGGCATTCAGAATCTCAAAATTAAAAGGCTTACTCAGGTAGTCATTGGCACCCGTTTCCAACCCCTTCAGCTGTTGTTCCTCGCCGGTTACGGCAGTTAGCAAAACAATTGGAATATGATTAGTCCTCTTATCGTTCTTTACCTTTTTACAAAGTTCAATTCCACTCAGGTAAGGCATATTGATATCGCTTACAATAATTTGTGGATGGCTTGATAACGTTTTTTGCCAACCTTCCTGCCCATTGGCGGCCTCATAAATTTTGTAAAACGGACGTAATCCCTCCCGGAGATAGGCCCGAAAATCCTCGTTATCTTCCACTAACAAAACGGTAGGAATTTCTGAATTGGTTTGATCATCCGTTAAGGGTTCAATTTCGTCTAGCGCAGGAGCATCCTGAGCACCGGAAAAATCAATCAGCAATTCTTCTCCCGAATCAGCATTAGCAAAGGGAATGGTAATGGAAAAAGTACTTCCTCCGCCCTCTTCACTTTTTACCGAAATCTCTCCGCCATGTAGTTTGACAAATTCCTGGGCAATGGATAAGCCAATTCCACTTCCCTGATTGAGTATTGGTGCTATCCCATCAGCCTGAAAAAACCGGTTAAAAATTTGTTTGCGGTCTGTTTCTGATATGCCGATTCCGGTGTCAGCCACACGAATAAGCAATACATCCTGCTGACCAGCCTCAACAGTCTTTTCGAGTTCAACCGAAATATTTCCTCCGGTTGGGGTAAATTTAAAAGCATTAGACAATAAGTTGAAAAGCACCCGCTCAATTTTATCCTGGTCAAATGGTGCTTTAAAGTAACGAAACTGACTTTTGAACATCAATTGTATTTTTTTGCTTTCGCTCAAATCCTTGAATGATTCCAATACCTCCTTTACGAAGGAAACAATATCTGTTTCTATGGCATTCAGCTTGAGTTCCTGATCTTCAATTTTCCTAAAATCTAGGATTTGATTAACCAGATTAAGCAACCTTCGGGTATTTCTTTTAATCATCAGCAACGGACCTGTAATTTGCTCATCCTTATGCGCATTGACCAGCCTGTCAATCGGACCAATGATTAAAGAAAGCGGCGTACGGAATTCATGGCTCAGGTTGGTGAGAAACTTAATTTTAAGCTGATCAAGGGCTCTCAATTGTTCTGCTTCCACACGTTGTTGTTCCAATAGCTGCGCAGCCCGCATTTTATCCTGAACCTGTGCGAAATTCCTTTTCAATTTTTCGATTCCTCTATGCCGCAGGTAAAGAATTGCACCTACTATTGAAGCCAGGTAGAACAAATAAGCATAAATACTTCGCCAGAAAGGCGGGCGAACGTGAATTTTGATCGAAGTTTCTGAAGCTTTCCGAAGGCCATCATTATTATTTGCTTTAACACGGAAAACATAATCTCCAGGATCCAGATTGGTGTAAGACACCGATTTTGCTGAACCGACATGAATCCAGTCCTTGTCAAAACCTTCGAGTTTATAAGCGTATAGATTATCTTCTGGAGAGGTATAATTCACGCTGACATAACTCAACGTAAAATTCTGTTTAAAATCAAGGTAAATGTCTTTCGCAATAGAAATCTGCTCTTGTATTGCACCATCAGCGCTTGGTACCACAGAAACATTTGCAATTTTTAAATCGGTTAGCAATACCGATGGCAGCACCCTGTTCTTTTTAAAATACCTGGGGTTGAAATAATTGAAACCATCAGAACCACCAAAATAGATAACTCCCTCTGCTGTTCTGATTCCCGCACCGCGGATGAAGTTATTGTTTTGAACGCCATTGTAAACCGTGTAGTTGGTAAATCGCTTGCTATGCCGGTCAAAAGAACTAATTCCTTTATTGGTACTCACCCAAATTTGTCCTTGTTCATCTTCTACGATAGCATAAACAGTCGAGTTATTTAAACCGGCATCCTCTGAAAAATTTACAAACTTATTTTGCTTCCGGTCGAACCTGCTTAAGCCACCGCTAAAGGTGCCTACCCAAAATTCGCCCTCGCGATCTTTAAGTACCGATAGGGTTAAATCATTAGGTAGATTATTCTTTGCTTTATTAAGTACCGAAAACCGATCTGTTGAAGGATTAAATATGGAAATACCCGAACCGTAAGTTCCTATCCAAATGTTTCCGCTATTGTCTTCTTCGAGGAAACGGATAAAATTATTTCCCGGGAAATCGTGATCATTTGCACCCGTTGGGTTTTTACAATAACGCCATTTTACCCGGTTATCTTTATCCAGCAAATTGATGCCTCCACCGTTTGTACCAACCCAGACCCTGCCTTTGCTATCCTCTTTAATACAAAAGATATCATTTGAGTTTAAACCATCGGTCTCTCCATTCTTTTTAATTTGCGTAATGCTATTGGATACCAAATCTTTAATAACCAATCCATTGGAGTAAGTTCCAATATATAACTTCTGGCGATTAGTAACGGCCATCGTCATGATTGACAGATTATTAAGGCTCATTCCATTTGCCAACGCGGTGTTAAACCGTTCTACCAATGCCGTCTCTGGATTGAAGAGGTTGAGACCTCCGCCGTCGGTACCAACAAATATCTTCCCCTTATACGGTGCAAAGGAAGTTACCACAGAAGCACTCAAACCACTGTTATCCAGTATATTGCTTTGCTTAAGATTAAAAAGATTGAGGTTAGTATCGTACTTACTGATGCCCCCATGAAATGGACCGAGCCAGTAAATTCCCTGATCATCTATGTAAATGCAACTGATTGCCTTGCCGGTTAAACTATAACTGCTTCTTGAATTTGGCCTATAATGCCGTATAGCCTCACTTTTAACGTCAATGATATTCAGGCCATCTTCGGTACCTACCCATAGCTGGTTATTTTTGTCAACAGCTAAGCTTCGGATGCTATTGTTGGTCAGGCTGTTATCATCACCCAATCTACTGTAAAACAATTTAAAGCCCTTGGCTCCGGGAATCATTTTACACAAGCCACTATTATTTGTGCCAAACCATATATTCCCTGATTTATCTTCTGCAATTGCCGAAATCTGATTTTCACTCAGCGAAGATTGATCCTGAGGATTATGCCTGTAAATTTTAAAAGTGTTACTGCTTCGGTTATATAAATAAACGCCATTGGTAGAACCGATCCACATTCTGTGTTTACTGTCTTCAAACAAGCAATTAAAAGAAAGTGTAGGCGTAGTTTCGTTATGAGCCGGGCGCTTGATAATATTTTGTATTTTCTTTGTTTCAGGATCGATAACATCCACCCCGCTATAGGTTGCTACCCAAATTTTTCCTTTGTAATCACTGGTTATGGAAAGAATGATGTCACTGCTTAATCCTCCAACAACATTTGCCGGTAAAGTGACAAAAGTATCTTTTTTACGATCGAAAACACTTAAAGATCCCCCTGATGTACCAACCCATAAATTACCAGACTTATCTTCATGTAAGGTCCTGATATCATTTGCGTGTATTCCGGATGGATCATCTGCTCTGAAACGATAAACGGTAAAATTACTACCGTCATATTTATTGAGGCCGTCTTCAGTACCAAACCACATTAAGCCAAAATGATCTTTTACAATCGTGTTAACCGTATTCGAAGATAAACCATCTCTGATCTGCAAAGAAGTGAAATTCAGTTTTGGCTGTTGCGCCTGAATTGTGAAATTGAAGCTCAAATTAAGCACCACCAGACACAACAGAATTTTTGAAATCCGGAAACAAAAGAATGCATTGGCGTTTAATAATGATAAGCTGCTATTTCGGCGAGGTTGTAAGCGAGACAATAATAAAGTATTTGCAGGAAAATATGATGAAAATGATTGAACAAGAGTTTTAAAAAAAGCGGAAAGCTGGTATGAATTTTTTTCAGTCGGGCTTGCATGTGGTTGCCTCAAAAAGTGGTTGCTCATATCGTATTTATTGTAACAAGAGAACCTGAGCTCCTTGTTGCTAGGAATGTTATATCTGGCTAATTCTTGAAGACCTGCTATTTTTATAACCGGCTCCAGAACTTCCGCTAAAATAGAATGATTATCCTAAGGAAATGAAGATAAATGTAAAAATTGTAGCAACAAATGTTTAAAGCAACCGCTTAATAGCCCTGATTGTTGATCTGGAAATATAAACTGCTAAAATAATTTAGTAATTGTGATAATCTGCTAAAAACATTTTTACTCCATTTTTAGCGATATGAGCCGCAGAAGAAATTTAGAACTGGCGAATTTGTGGCACTAAAATAACCAAATATGAATAAAAGATATGTGATCCTGACTGGCTCCGCAATACTGCTTACGATTTATGCATCCTTATCTGCTTTTAAACCGTTTAGGGCAGAATCAAAAGGGCTGAAAGATTATTATGAAAAATACTTTCCAATCGGTGTCGCAGTAACTCAATTTGATCTTCATGGTAAAAACAGTGAACTCATCATCAATCAGTTTAACAGCGTAACTGCTGAAAACGGAATGAAAATGGGTCCAATCCATCCCAGCGAAAATGAATACAACTGGAATATCGGAGATTCTATTGCAACCTTCGCCAGAAAAAATAATTTGAAAATGAGAGGCCATTGCCTGGTATGGCATACGCAAACGCCCCGCTGGCTTTTCAAGGATGATCAGGGAAATGAAATCTCTAAAGATTTGCTTTTGAAAAGGCTTGAAAAGCATATTAGTACGGTTGTTAACCATTATAAGACCGATGTGTACGCCTGGGATGTGGTAAATGAAGTAATTGCAGATGACTCCACTTATTTCCGTAAATCCCCACTTTATAAAATCGCCGGAGAGGATTTTGTGGAAATGGCTTTTCGTTACGCCCATAAGGCTGATCCAAAAGCTCGTTTATTTTATAACGACTATAACACCGAGCAGCCAAAAAAGAGAGATAAAATTTATAAAATGCTTAAAGGCTTGCTCGCCAAAGGTGTACCCATTCATGGCGTAGGTTTGCAAGGCCATTGGTCAGTGAGTCATCCAAGCCGGGAGGAATTAGAGAAATCAATTTCATTATTCGCCAGTTTGGGTTTGGAAGTACAGATTACGGAACTTGATGTTTCTGTTTATGATGGCAGTCAGGGCGGCAGAATCATTTCTAACACAGCCGACCGAGAGAAAGCGCCCTTTACTGCTGAAATGGAAGCACGCCAGCTGGGACAATACAAAATGATTTTTGATGTATTCAGGAAATACAGAAAAAACATAACCGGCGTAACATTCTGGAACCTTTCAGATCGTTATACCTGGCTGGATGGCCGTGGAAGAAAAAATTACCCGCTCCTATTTGATGCAGATTTGAAGCCTAAAAAGGCATTTTTCGAAGTGATCAACTTCTGAAGAAATTAAAAATCAGCTATTTATTCGGGTTCTTACAAATATTGATACCGAGTAAGACATTATTAACATCAGATTAAGGGCTATTCAAGCCATTTGAAACAACTAATTTATATGCGCCTATTAAACTTTTTAAAAATCTCTACTGGAGTTTTATTCTTTACAGCAGTAACTTCGGTTAGGGCACAACAATATCCTTTCGAAAATTATAATCTACCTTTTGAATCAAGAGTGGATGACCTGGTATCGCGGCTTACGCTTGAAGAAAAGGTTTTCCAAATGCTCAATTCTGCACCTGCAATACCACGTTTAAACATACCGGCCTACGATTGGTGGAACGAAACACTTCATGGTGTAGCCCGTACACCGTTTAAAGTAACGGTTTATCCTCAGGCCATTGCAATGGCAGCAACCTTTGATCCGGCAGCACTTTATAAAATGGCAGATTACTCCGCTCTTGAAGGTCGTGCTATTTATAACAAAGCACTATCACTCGGCCGCACCAATGAGCGTTATTTAGGCTTAACCTACTGGACGCCAAATATCAATATTTTCAGAGATCCGAGATGGGGACGCGGACAGGAAACCTATGGTGAGGATCCCTATTTAACGGCAACGCTTGGCGACGCTTTCGTTCGCGGATTGCAAGGTGATGATCCTAAATACCTTAAAGCGGCTGCCTGTGCAAAACATTATGCAGTACACAGCGGACCAGAACCTCTACGCCACGTTTTTAATGCAGATGTAAGCGCATTCGACCTTTGGGACACCTATCTTCCTGCTTTTGAAACTGGTTACCAAATCCAATGTAGCTGGCGTAATGTGTGCCTACAACGCATTTCAAGGTCAGCCATGCTGTGGAAGCGATTTACTCATGACTGATATCCTCCGTAGGAAATGGAAATTTACAGGTTATGTAACTTCTGACTGCTGGGCAATAGATGATTTTTTCAAAAATCATAAAACACATAAAGACGCTGCAACTGCATCTGCTGACGCGGTGTTTCATGGAACTGACCTGGATTGCGGTACGGATGCTTATAAGGCCTTAATTACTGCGGTTAAAACGGGTATCATCACTGAAAAGGATATCGATATTTCGGTAAAAAGATTATTTATGATCCGTTTCAGACTGGGTATGTTTGATCCGGCCTCCATGGTGAAGTACGCAAACACACCTATCTCCATATTGGAAAATGAAGAACATAAAGCACATGCTTTAAAAATGGCCCGGGCATCAATGGTACTGTTAAGAAATGAGAATCATACCCTGCCACTCCGTAAAAATCTGAAAAAACTGGTTATTTTAGGTCCGAATGCAGACAATGAAATTGCTGTCCTGGGAAATTACAATGGTATACCATCTAAAATTACCACCGTGCTTGCTGGTATAAAAGATAAAGTTGATAAAAATACCCAGATAGTTTTTGAAAAGGCAGTTTCATTTGCTAATGATACCATTTTGAATTACCTGGATATCGACAGGCAACTCACAATCAATGGAAAACAAGGCTTCAAAGCCGAATACTACAAGGGTACTGAACTGAAAGGTGAGCCTGTATTCACTAAGATCGAAAAAACGCTAAATTTAAACTGGCAGGAAGGCGAGCAGATTGATGGAGGGCTTACCGCAAATAACTTCTCGGCGAGATATACTACACAATTTAAAGCCATAAAATCTGAAAACGTAACCTTTGAGCTAGACGTAGACGATGGTTACCGCTTAATTATAAATGGCAAAAAAGTACTGGACGCCTGGTCTAGAAACAGATGGGGAGCCAGAACATATCAATTGCTGGCTAAAAAAGATTCTACCTACCAAATAGAAGTAGAATACTGGCAAGGTGAAGGAAGCGCCAGAATTCGTTTTGCAGGAGGCACTTTCCAGCGAACAGATTTTGATGCACTGGTGAAACGTCATCAGGATGCGGATGCTTTCATTTTTGTGGGCGGAATTTCGCCACAACTGGAGGGTGAGGAAATGAAGGTGGATGTTCCAGGCTTTAACGGAGGTGACAGAACTTCTATTATGCTTCCTGAAGTACAGACAAAGCTGATGAAAGCCTTAAAACACAGTGGTAAACCAGTCATTTTTGTGATGATGACAGGAAGCGCAATCGCCACTCCCTGGGAAGCAGAAAATATACCTGCTATTGTTAATGCCTGGTATGGCGGGCAATCAGCCGGAACTGCTGTAGCGGAATTGTTGTTCGGTGATTACAGTCCGTCAGGAAGACTTCCTGTAACCTTTTACAAAAGCGATAAGGACCTCGCAGACTTTAATGATTATAATATGGAAAACCGAACCTATCGTTATTTTAAAGGGAAGCCATTATTCGGCTTTGGATATGGATTAAGTTATACCTCGTTTCAGTATCAGGATTTTAAAGTTCCGGCAAATATTCCATCGGGTAAGGAAGTTAATTTATCCGTAAAAATTACCAATACAGGAAAAGTAGAAAGCGATGAAATAGCCCAGTTATATGTAATGCACAGCGATGCTACTATTAAATCTGCGAAAAAAGTATTAAAAGGGTTTCAAAGGGTGAGCCTTGCCCCGGGGGCAAGTAAGATGGTCAGTTTTAAATTATTACCTGATGATCTTTCGTACATCAATGCCGACGGAGAAAAAAAAGCATTAAAGGGAAAGGTAAAGTTATCGGTAGGTGGAAGCCAGCCAGATGAAATTTTAAAAACAAGCGGCAATATTGTAAGCCAAACCATCAACATAAACTAAATGAAGAAAACTGCACTCCTTTTACTCCTTATCTTTGCCAGCCTTCATACCTTAAAGGCAGAAGACGGACATGCGCTCTGGCTGCGAAATAAATCTGCCGCTAAAATAAAAGTAAGTACAACTAAAAAGTCGCCAGTTCTGGATATTGCCATCAAGGAGATAAAAAACGGCTGGCAAGGTGAAAATGATGCTGTATTACAGTTTGAATTTAGCAAGAATACCGCGATTAAAAGTGATGGATTTATACTCGAAAAACACAAAATAAAAGCTAAGACTGATCGCGGGATGCTGTATGGCGCCTTCGAGTTATTGAGAAGGCAACAGTTAGGAAAATCCATCACTGGCTTTGCATCCAACCCTTCCTACTCCAGAAGAATTCTTAATCATTGGGATAACCTGGATGGTTCGGTAGAACGGGGTTATGCAGGTAATTCCATCTTCTGGAAAAACAATGGAACTGACACTGCCCTAAACAGTCCAGATATCGAACTTTATCAGCAATATGCCCGGGCAAATGCGTCTATAGGAATCAACGGAACTGTGTTGAACAATGTAAACGCCTCTTCAAAAATTCTGACCGCACCTTATCTCAAAAGGGTCAGTTCTATTGCCGGAATTTTACGGCCTTATGGCTTACAGGTTTATTTATCAGTCAATTTCTCTTCTCCGGTAACTATAGGAAAACTAAAAACTTCCGACCCGCTGGATCCTCAGGTAAAAAGATGGTGGGCGGAGAAGGCAAAGGAAATTTACAATATTATTCCCGACTTTGGTGGATTTCTGGTAAAGGCAAACAGTGAAGGCCAGCCAGGTCCTCAGAATTTCGGAAGAACACATGCAGATGGCGCCAATATGATGGCTGATGCACTTTCTCCTTTTGGTGGTATTGTGATGTGGCGTGCCTTTGTGTACGAACCCAGTAAGGAAGACCGCACCAAACAGGCTTATAAAGAGTTTCATGGCTTTAATGGTCAGTTTAAAAGTAATGTAATCATTCAGATTAAAAATGGTCCGCTTGACTTTCAACCCAGGGAGCCTTTCAGTCCTTTATTTGGATCGATGAACCAGACGCCTGTGATGCCTGAATTTCAGATCACGCAGGAATATCTCGGATGGTCCAATCAACTGGTATTTTTAGCCACGCTTTGGGAAGAATGTTTAAATAGCGATACCTATCAAAAAGGTAAAGGAAGCACGGTTGCAGCAGTTACAGACGGAGGTATACACAAACAGAGCCTAACTGCAATTGCAGGAGTATCCAATATCGGTTTGGACAGAAACTGGACGGGACATACTTTTGCGCAGGCGAATTGGTATGCCTTTGGGCGACTGGCCTGGAACAATCAATCAAAAAGTGAAGATATTGCGGAGGAATGGATCAGGCAAACCTTTTTAGAATCGAAAGATAATTCAAAAGATCAAAGTTTCGTTAACCCGGTTAAGAAAATCATGCTGGAAAGTCGTGAAACGGCAGTAAATTATATGATGCCGCTAGGCTTACACCATATTTTTGCCGAAGGTCACCATTACGGACCTGCTCCATGGTTTGCCAATAAGTCTATCCGGGAAGATTGGACCTCCGTATATTATCATAAGGCCGATACGAACGGCATTGGTTTCGATAGAAGTAGTTCTGGCAGCAATGCGGTAGCGCAATACCACGAACCACTCCGTTCTACCTTAAATAATATCTCTACCTGCCCCGAAGAGTACCTGTTATGGTTTCATCATGTGCCCTGGAGCTATAGGCTGAAAAACGGAAGAGACCTTTGGACTGAAATGTGCTACCGCTACGATTCCGGCGTCCACGATGTAAGAAAATTTCAGCGCACCTGGGACAAAACAGAGGGCTTAATTGATAATGAACGGTTTATTGCAGTACAATCTAAATTACGAACGCAAATCCGGGATGCGCAAATCTGGAAAGATGGCTGCTTATTGTACTTTCAACAATTCAGTCGCCGGGAATTTCCTTTCGACATAGAGCGGCCGATACATGATCTTGAGACCATAAAGCGTTTAACCCAAAGCCGGGATTATAAATAGCTTAGTCTAAAATTTAAAATGATGGGTTCACGGCCTGGCTATGAACCCACATGAATGTATTAATTTGTCTCTTTAACGTGATGAAAAAAATCAGTCATTTGGGAAAGTGCAGATTTGGAAAACATCTTTCCGGCATTGTCAAGCGTCTCCTTTGTTGCCGCAGCACCACGCTTAAACATGTCTTTTTCGAAACTTGAAATGGCGGTTTTTAGAACTGAAAACCAATCGCCTGTTAAATTTTCAGCCAACAAAAAGGCATCCTGCATGGCTACATTGGCCCCTTCTCCGGCATATGGAGGCATCCAATGTGCCGCATCTCCCAATATAATAAGGTTTTCTTTTGTTTCCCAGTTTTGATCCAGTGGGAAATAATATTGCGGACGCGGAATGAAATACACTTCCTCATTATTAAAGAATTCGTGCCAGTCCTCACTCCAGTTTGCAAATTCATTTTTAAACCATCCGAATACCTGTTTACGATCTTTAAAATCAATTCGGCTTTCTTTAGACCAATTTTCCTGAGTTTTAAAGTTTACTACAAACATGATTGATCCATCTCCTTTTGTACCATAACCCAGAAATTTTTCATCATCAAAAGCCATCACTTTGCCACCTTTAGCCAGCGAGAAAAGCTTTGGCGAATATTTTTCCGCGTGTTGAATATTGCCTTCTATTAGCGTAATACCAGAATATATTGGCTTAATATCCGTTAAATACGGTCTTACTTTTGAATGGGCCCCATCAGCAGCAATAACTATATCAGCATAAGCGCTACGTCCATCCTTAAAGAAAATACGCCAGCCTGTTCTTTCTTTTTCCATAGAAATGAACTGGCTATTCCAGATCACCGTATCCGGTGTCAGCGCATTGAGTAACATCTCCCTTAAAGGTGCCCGGTCAATTTCCGGACGTGTTTCAGCGGTTACAGTTGTAAAATTATGGTCGTCAAATTTTATATCCAAAGCTTTATCAACGAGCAGCATCTTGCTGGCTGTCGGCCGGTTATATTTGTAGAATTCTTCGAGCAGGCCTGCTCTTTTGATGGCTTCAAGCCCGGTTCCTTCATGAAGATCAAGGGTTGCGCCCTGCACCCTAACCCCTCTGTGCAGATCTCTTTCATATACTTTTACCGCTACTCCCTTAAGCTGTAAAAGACGAGCGAGTGTAAGTCCGGCCGGACCACCACCAATGATGGCGATTTGTTTATCTTGTATTAACATTGTTTTGCATAATTAAATATTGATGCAAAATTATTGGTGTTTAATAGCTGATAATAGTATAAATCGGTCGTTTTTATTTTTAGACAGTTCTTTGGGTACTACCCCCGAAAATTTTTTTACATCCCTTATAAAATGGTTTTGATCAAAATAGCTTTCTTCAGGTGATAAAGTTCCGTTGGCTATGTGGTTGAGAGAAGCCCTGAAACGAAGGATAGTGCAGTAAGCTTTAAGGGATATTCCAAATTGCTGATTAAAATAGCGGTTAATCTGACGGGGGTTCCAGCAGACTTTTTCTGATACTTCACTAATGGTGATATTGCCGTGGGTTTTATACACGAGGTTGAAAAGTTTGCGCTTGCGCTCATCAATTTCTCCGGGCAGCAATGATTTTATTTTGTTGCTGGCTTTATTCACAAAGTTCTCAAAATCCAAAAAATCACTTTCTGCAAATCCCCAGAAATCATCAGGCAGGAATCTTCCGCTGTTGAGTATGTCCGAAATTGGTTGTTTTAAAATGTATTCTACGGCCAGCAGTTTAAAACTAATACAAAACATGACGCAGCCGGCAGGGATTTTAGCATTTTCAGGTTCCGTTAAACCACCTAATTCAATGATATGAAAAGACCGCCTAGTGGATTTACTCAGGATAATATCAACCAGCCCGTCAGGAAGTCCGGTGGTTTCGATGTCACTCTGCGAATGGTTTTTTAAAAACCAGAATTGCTCCACAAAATCAACCAGGGCTTGGTCGGGCATTAAAATTTTATATTCCAGGTTTTGATCCATTGATAATCATTCATTGCAGCTAAACTAAATATGTGAATAATTAACTAAATATCATCATACCATGGAAATTTCAAGCTAACTGATATTCCAATTTCTTGGCGTTAACTGTTAAGCTTTCCAGGCTACCCACTGGAGCAAAGATTTATAACTGAAGAAATAACAATAGCTAGACTTTGAACCTGAAGTGGTAAAGCCTAGCTATTATTTTTATTTTGATGGAGTAGATAAAGTATTTAAAAGGAGCTTGGCGGCTTCCTCTGATGAGCCTGGATTTTGACCGGTAATCAGCAAGCCATCTTTTTGAACGTAAGAGCCCCAATCATTTCCTCTGCTATAATTTGCGCCTAATTTAACAAGCTCATCTTCTACTAAAAAAGGTACTACGTCAGTAAGCTGAACAGCCTCTTCTTCGGTATTTGTAAAACCGGTTACTGCTTTTCCTTTCACTAAAGGCAGGCCGTTGGCATCTTTGACGTGGATTAATACGCCAGGAGCATGACAAACGAAGGCAATTGGTTTTTCATTTTGATGAAAATCTTCAATAAGCTTAATCGAGTTTTGATCATTAGCTAAATCCCATAACGGTCCGTGACCGCCCGGATAAAAAACAGCATCATAATCGCTTTGCGAAACATCTGCTAATTTGATACTTTTCGATAGCTTATCTTTTAAAGCTGCATCATTGTGAAAACGAAGTGTAGATGACGTTCGATTTTCCGGCTCATCGCTTTTAGGATCTATCGGTGGCTGCCCACCAAGCGGCGAAGCGATGGTTATTTCTACGCCTTCATCTGCCAGAGTGTAATAAGGTGCGGCAAATTCTTCTATCCAGAAACCTGTTTTTTTTCCAGTATTTCCCAGCTCATCATGTGAGGTTAATACAAATAATACTTTCATGTTTTTATTTTTAAAATTTATGTTCAACGTTATTTATTAAAGCAGGAAGCTACAATGAGACTACACTTTTACAATCATCTTGCCACTGTTCTTACCATCAAAAAGATCAATAAATGCCTGTGGAATCTGATCAAAACCTTCAACAATAGTTTCCGTTCCAACAATCTTACCTGCTGTAAGCCAGTTGCTTAATTGAGAAATGCCTTCTGCAAATTTTTCCTGATAATTACCAACGATAAAACCTTGCATCAATGCGCTGTTTTTAACCAGTGTTGTTTGTACCCTCGGGCCCAGATCGGCTTTAGTATCATTATAGCTTGCAATTGCGCCACAAACTGGAATACGGGCAAACCTGTTGATATGCTTTAACACAGCATCAGAAATTTCTCCCCCAACGTTATCAAAATACACATCAACGCCATTTGGTGCCGCAGCAGCAATAGCACCGGCCATATCGGTTGTGGTATTATAGTTTATTGCTTCATCGAAACCAAATTGGTTTTTTAGTAATGCTACTTTTTCATCTGAGCCGGCGATTCCAATAACCCGGCAACCCAGTGTTTTACCAATCTGACCAACAATACTTCCTACGGCACCTGCTGCTCCGGATACCACCATGGTTTCTCCTGCCTGAGGTTTCGCAATCTCCATCAGCCCAAAATACGCTGTAAGGCCAGTCATGCCCAATACGCCCAGATAGGCCGAAAGCTGGTCTTCTGCGGCCTCAATTTTTCTTAATGCTTTACCATCCGAAAGCTGAAACTGTTTCCAATCCAGGCTTCCGGTTACATAATCACCTTCTTTAAAGTTATCATTTTTACTTTCTGCTACCACTGCTACAAGAGCAGATGCGAGTGGTTTACCAAGCTCAAATGGAGCAATGTATGATTTAGCGGCAGTCATACGTCCTCGCAGATAAGGATCTACTGACACATATAACGTTTTTAATAATACCTGCCCATCATTTACAGCTGGGATTTCTTCTTCTACAAAACGAAAATCATCCATAACAGGCTTTCCTTCCGGACGTTTTTCAAACAAAATAACTTGATTACTTTTCATATTACTGATATTATCATCCAGGGAACTATCATCCATGGATTATTTATGGTTAAATTTTTTTTAAGCTCTTACTTTTTCTAACATACCATTTAACTGATCAGCTTCCTCATTGCTTAAATTAATCAGGATAGCATCCATTATGGCCCTGGCCTGCTCTTTTAGCAAAGCCCCTGCCTTTGTTAACTTTATAGATACAACGCGTTGATCATTATTGTGTTTTTCCTTTTCGATTAACCCCTTTTCCATTAGCTTGTTTAAAAGCCTCGATGTGTTAGGCATCCGATCAATCAGGCGTTCGGTTATCAAATTTACAGTCGCCACATGTTGCGGCTGTCCATACAATATACTGAGTACATTAAATTGCTGAAGCGATAGTCCTGTTGGTTTTAGTGCAACTGCTATCCTGCTTAATACCCAGTTTGAGGTAAAGATGATATTGGTAAGCGCCCGTTGCTGAGGACTGGCAAAAGCATGTTTAATTTCTTTTTCAATATTCATGATGCAAATATATCATCCATGGATGATATATTTGTCAGATGAGTAACATTTCCTACTCTGCAACACCATTACTATTTGGCTAAAACTAGCCCCTGGTAGCTTCCTTCAATAATTTTATTGTCGATTACCGAACAATTTGAGCTATATTAATTCTGTAACATTAAGATATTATCATTGTTTAAACTGCCCTATTCTTTCCAAGCCAGCCGATAAAAACCTTATGTTTGTATAAACTTAAACATCAAAATGAAACAAGGATTATTAATAGATATGGATGGGGTTATTTACAGCGGTGAAGCCCTGATTACCGGCGCAGACAGATTCATTAAAAAACTTATTGATGAACAGATTCCTTTCGCTTTCATGACCAATAACAGCCAGCGAACTCCGCTGGAAGTGGTTCGTAAACTTAAAGCCTTAGGCATTAAAGTAGATGAAAGCCATGTTTACACCAGCGCCATGGCTACCGCCAAGTTTTTGAGCGATCAAAGTCCGAAAGGTACTGCATATGTGCTGGGCGAAGGAGGCTTACTTTCGAGCCTGCACGACCATGGCATTACGCTGGTTAATACCGATCCTGAGTTTGTAGTACTTGGCGAAGGCCGGAACTTTACCCTGGAAATGGTGCAACGTGCCGTGGATATGATTTTAGCCGGGGCAAAATTTATTACCACCAACCGGGATCCCTCTCCTAAAAAACCTGGATGGAACAATTTGGGGATAGCTGCCACTACAGCCATGATTGAAGAAGCAACCGGCAGAAAGGCATTTGTTACGGGCAAACCAAGTCCAGTGATGATGCGATCGGCCAGGAAATTTTTAGGATTAGAAACAAGTGAAACCACCGTAATAGGCGACACAATGGAAACCGACATACAGGGCGGTGTGCAAATGGGTTATAAAACAATACTCGTATTATCAGGCATTTCAAGTAAGGATACCTTAGGGCATTACGCTTTCAAGCCTGATCTGATTGCCAGTTCGGTTGATGAAATTAAATTTCCTTTATCCTGGTGGGAAGAATAGTGCATACCAGCTTAAAAAAAAAGTGTAATACTATTTTTTAAAATCAAGCTAAATGATACTTTTGAAAAAAATAATTTAAAAAATGCAAACCGGAACAGTAAAATTTTTCAATGAAACCAAGGGCTTTGGTTTTATCAAATCAAGTACAGGTGAAGAAATCTTTGTGCATGCATCAGGATTAATTCATAATATAAAAGAAGGCGATGAAGTAACCTTCGAAGTGAAAGACGGCAAAAAAGGTGTTAATGCAGTTGACGTAAAAATCGCTGTAGATTAAAAAATATCTGTTCTTAACAAAAAGCAGTGCAAATATTTGTACTGCTTTTTTGTTTATAACCGTTTGTTGTAAACTTTACCCGTAAAAATACCGATAATCGCATTTGTAATTGGGGCTTTAAATACCGAACGCTTATCTTTGCATCCGTCTATGGTAATGAAAGAACAATCCCTAATCAATAATTTTAGTGACGATTTGCTTTTAAAAGCATTGCAAACGGCCAACGAAGCTACTGCGGTTTATATAAGCGAAAACCTACTGATTCGCTTTGCAAACGATGCAATGCTTAAGTTTTGGGGTAAAGATCAATCTGTAATTGGTAAAACCCTGGCGGATGCTATTCCTGAATTAGAAGGGCAACCATTTCTTGACATCCTGCATAAAGTTTGGCATACCGGCATTACCCACACTGCATTTGATACGCCTGCCAATTTAGTGGTTAATGGCGAACTGCGTACCTCGTACTTCGACTTCGAGTACAGGGCCATTCAGGACGAATTTCATAAAACCTGGTGTATTATCCACTCCTCCAGGGATGTTAGCCAGAGACGCGAACATTTATTAAAGCTGGAAGAAAAAGAAGAAGAAGAGCAGGCTTTGAACGAAGAGATGGCAGCAACTGTTGAAGAACTGCTTTCTACAAATGAAGAGCTTAATAAATCGTTAATTCTGTTAGCAGATAGCAGGGAACATATTAAAACTATTATTGAGCAGGCTCCGGTAGGTATTGCCATGTTGGAGGGACCTGACTTTGAAATTAATATTGCCAATTCTGCCATCCTGAAAATCTGGGGGCGGCAGGAACGTGATGTTTTAGGTAAGCCTCATAAGCTGGCACGTCCGGAGTTGGAGGGCCAGCCGGTTAATGTCTGGTTGGACCATGTATATGAAACCGGGCAGCCTAAAATCAACAACGAATTCAGGGTCATGTTACACCATCCTGATGGCCTTCGTGAAGCTTTTGTAAATTCTATTTACCAGCCTATTTTTTCAACACGAGGCGAAATTTCAGGTATCTTGGTCATTCTGGAGGAGATTACTGATCAAATCGTCCGTCAACGCGAACATGATAAGGCACAGCAAATGTTTACCATGGCCGTTGATGCAGGCGGATTAGGCACCTTTTTCTACGAGCCAAAAAGTAATCTTTTCTCCGGAAATGAAACACTTAAAAAATGGTTTGGACTTAGCCCGGATGAAAAAATAGATCTTTCTATTGCAATGAGCACCATTGCTGATGAAGACCGTGATCGTGTAAGTGAGGCTATTGCCTTTGCATTGAGCAAAGAATCTGAAGGATATTATGCAGTTGAATATAATCTGGTTTTGCCTGATTCTGATTATGTACGTACCGTTCAGGCCATTGGAAGAACATACTATGATCAACATGGTGAAGCGATAAGTTTAAATGGAACGCTGCGTGATGTAACAGAACAGAAGAAAGATGAGCAACGTAAGGATGATTTTATAAGTATGGTTAGCCATGAATTAAAAACGCCCCTAACTTCGCTTAACGCTTATCTTCAGTTATTGCAAAGAAGAGCCAATATTGCTGGCGATGTTTCACTGATATCCATATTGGATAAAGCATTGAAACAAACCCGTAGTATGGGATCGATGATCAATGGATTTTTAAATGTTTCAAGACTCGATTCTGGTAAACTTGCCATAGATTTAGTAGAATTTGATTTGTCGGATCTGCTAAAAGATGTCGAGGAAGAACTTCATGCGACTATCCATACCCATCAGATTAAAATTGAAGTGGCCAACAGCATTGTGATTAATGCCGACCGGGATAAAATCGCACAGGTTATTTACAATCTAACTGGAAATGCGGTAAAATACTCGCCCATGGGTTCAGAAATTAAAGTGAGCTATAGAGAGGTGAACAAAGATGTATACATTAGCGTAGAAGACCAGGGATTAGGTATAGCAGAAGGAGACAGGGATCAGATTTTCGAGCGCTATTACCGGGTAAAAAACAATAAAACAGGCTCTATTGCTGGTTTTGGAATTGGGCTTTATTTATGTAAAGAAATTGTGGAACGCCATGGAGGAAGAATTTTCCTCGAAAACAAACCCGAAAATGGCGCAAAATTCACATTTGTGATCCCGGAAGAAAATATTATAACCCTGCAGGAAACGAAAATTTAGAAAGCGGAACATACTAAAAGGTTTAATATCTTTTCCTGATCATATTTGAAGGAAGGATATTGTTAATTCCCGTCTGGTTTTACCAGGCTGCTCTTCGGACTTTCCGGCCATTTCCATGCCAATGGATCATCGGGGAATGCAGGATTAAATTTTGGCACATCATCTACCAGGTATCTGCCGATTCCTAATTGCTGAGCTTTAATTCCTGAAACCACACATTTTGCAATCTCATAAGCGCCGTATGGATTAAAATGAGTATTATCTGCCAGAGGTTTAGTCTGGCCCGGATAGCTGTTAGCCGGATAATGTACGAAAGCTTTCATCGATAAATCCTCACCCAAAGCATTAAATAACGTTGTGGTCAATTCATTAAGGTCAATCAGGGCTACGTGTTGTGCAGCTGCTACTTTACGGGCAGCATCAGGATAATCACCCAGCGTGTTTTGTATTTTGCCGCTAACATCAAAAGATCTTCTGGCAGTAGAAGTCAGGATTACGGGGATCCCTCCTTTTTCCCTTACTTTGCTGATAAAGGTAGTCAATCGCTCAGAATAAGATTTGTAGGCACCATCATTTATTCCTTTCTCCTTCTGGTCGTTATGACCAAATTCAATAAATAAATAATCCCCGGACTTCATTACACTTAAAATCTTGTCTAACCGCCTACTGCCGAGAAACGAACCTAGTGTTAAACCTGATTCGGCATGATTGGCAATGGCTATACCAGGTTTAAAAAATCGTGGAATCATTTGCCCCCACGATGCCCATGGCTCATCATCCTGGTTAACCACAGTAGAATTTCCCGCCAGGAAAACTGTAATTTGATCCTCAACCCTAGTTATTTGCATTGCAGCTAAGGCGGTTTGCTGATCAAACTCCAGGGTTAATTTATCATCCCAATCAAGCTTGGTAAGTTCACGTGGTTTTAAAGCAACTACTACTCCATCTTTGATATTCCTACTTTTTACGTTTACAATGAATGTTTTAGTAATAAATTTACCTGGCTTAGTTTTAACATTCTCGAGCATTAAACGCCTTGATTCTGCTTTTACCGTTGTTAAGGAAGAATCTCTCCAATCGCCAAGCGTTAAGGTCACTTTATAGTTTCCTTCGGGTACTGCTACTGAAAAATAAAAAGGCTTGTTGCTTTTAATCAAATCATCTGTTAAAGCGTTACTGCCTTGATGTGAAACATCACTTACTTTCGAGTCAAAATCAAAACCGAACTGACCATTTGAAGCAAACGAAGTAGCAGCGTTGACAGGTGTATATCCTCTGGCAACCTTACCAGTCCCAAAATCGAACTGGTAACTTAGTTGTTGTGCGTTCGCAGCGTGAAACAGAAATAAAAAGAATAGGCTGATAAAAATTTTCCTGATCATGTTAATGAATATAATGTCTTAATCAACTGTTATCTGGCTTGTGTTTTGATTTTTACGGTGGCAGATTTCAGTCCTTTTCCGGTAACTTTCAATTCTATCTCTCCTGGCTGTTTATTAGCTTGTACCAAAACAACCAGTTTTCCACTAAATAATTTCATTGTAGGCTTTACAAAAGACTGTAAAGAAGTCGCATCGCCATTGCAGATTGCTTTGAACTTTCCAGCTCCCTTTACCTCAAATGATAAATCCTGATCAGCAGTCGGGCAAGGTACTCCGTTCTTATCCACTACAGAAACGGTAACGAATGATAACTCCTCACCGTCAGCCAGAATAATGTTACGGTCTGGCGTTAAAATCATATGATCGGGCTTACCGGCAGTAACGACCTGTTCTTCGGCTACAGGCTTTCCTTCGGCGTCTAAAGCTACCACTTTAAGTGTCCCAGGTTCATATTTTACATCCATCCACATCAGTCTGTAACGGTTTTGAGGTGAAGATTTATCTTTTTTACGGATTCCCAAACTTTTACCGTTAAGGAAAAGTTCGGCGCTTTCATAGCTCGTATAAACAAATACAGGAGTAATTTCTCCTTCTCTTCCTGCCCAGTTCCAATGCGGAAGAATATGCAGGGTCGGTTTTGAAGTATTCCATCGGCTTCGGTACAAATAGTAACGATCTTTGGGCAAGCCAGCCAGATCTGAAATACCAAAATAAGAACTTCTTGAAGGCCAGCTGGTATCATAAGGGGTTGGCTCACCCAGATAATCAAAACCTGTCCATACAAACTCCCCTATCACCCAAGGCTTATCATCTTGCATCACAAAATCATCATCCGGCAGGTTAGACCAGTTACAATATTCCAGATCATAAGAAGAAGACTGAAAATCATTGTATTGTTTATCTTTTCCCTGAACAACCGGAAATTTATAAATGCCTCTCGAACTCACAGTTGAGGCCGTTTCTGAGCCCAAGATAAAACCTTGCGGAAAAGCCTTATGCGCCTCATCATACAAATGCACCCTGTAATTTAAACCCGGAATATCAAGCAAAGCACCAAATCCAGATTGCATGGTCGCTTTAACCTGATCCATCCCTACCGTAACCGGTCGGGTTGGATCTTCCCGGTGAAAGATCTCCTGTAACCATTTTGCACGTTTCACGCCTTCTGCACCAAACTGATCGGGCACTTCATTACCTGAACTCCACATCACAATACAAGGATGGTTTTTTGTTGCACTCACCAGATTAACAACATCCTTCTCTGCATCGGTATTAAAATATAAATGATAGCCGTTTTCTACTTTGGCTTTTGCCCATTCATCAAAACTTTCAGCCAGAAACATGAAGCCCATCTCATCACATAATTCCAGTTGCTCCGGCGAAGGCATGTTATGAGAACTCCTAATCGCGTCACAACCCATTTCCTTCAAAATAGTTAATTGTCGTCGCAAAGCGGATATATTGATGGCAGCACCTAAAGGACCTAAATCATGATGTAAACAAACACCTTTAAATTTTCTGATTTTTCCGTTTAAGCTAAAGCCAATTTCTGGCTGAAAACGAATGGAACGGATGCCGAAGCGTGTTTTTACCACATCTTTAAGCTGGTTTCCTTCATATACTTTGGTGATGGCAGTGTATAAATACGGGCATTCAGGACTCCACAACCTGGGTTGGCGGACTGCAATATTTTGATCAGCTTGCTGACCAAACAGCTGTTTAGCCGTATCAATAGCAACCACATTTCCCAGACTATCAATAATTTGTGTAATGACACGTAAATCAGGCTGCGTAAGCTTCGCTTTAATATTGACTTGTGCAAAATCTTTTTCAATGATTGGCGTGGTAACCGTTACCCCCCATTGTTCTACACTTTTCTCATCTTTAATAATCAGGTGAACGTTCCTGTACAAACCTGCCCCAGGATACCACCGTGATGATTTTGGTAAGTTCTTTAAATGGATAGCCAGGGTATTCTGCGCTTTGATGTCTTTTGTAATATCGATATAAAAATAGTTGTAGCCATAATTCCATTGACCAACCAGTTTATTATTCAGATAAATCTGTGGTTCACTCATGGCACCATCAAATTGTAACAGAACTTTTTGATGGGGTTTTACATGTGATAAATCTAACTTGCGTTGATACCAGGCTTCACCAATATAAGGTAATGCACCTGTACGCCCTGTCTTTTCTGTAGGCTTGGTTTCCCCGTTTTGCGTAATGGCAATCACCTGTTTATCAATCTCTTTATCAAAGGGTCCGGCAATGGCCCAATCATGAGGAACGGTTACATTTTCAAAATCTTTGCTGTTTGATGCCAGCTGTCCAACCTCAGTAAATGGTTTTCGCGAAAACTGCCAGCCTTCCTTCAGCAGAACCTCTGTTCGTTGCGCATAGCTTTGAAAATAACCTAGCGTGAGCATAAGCAGCGGGAAAAATAATTTTATTTTAAACATGGTGAATTTGATAATGGCTAAAAATGGTTGTAATGTTACTTAATTAACCTGAACTTGTAAATATTTAAAATGGATTGACCATTTATGGGACTCATGGACAGCGAAATGATTTGATTAGCAAATTGTAATTATTTAATAGGTTTTATACCTTTAATGGTTGGAATGACTTTTTTAATGCTGCCATCAGTATTAAATTCCATTTTATCAATACAAACTTCACGATGGTATCCGGCTGAGCGACCCATTTTTATTCCCTCTGGTCTGGTAAACCGGTGATAAACAATACACCATTCATCTCTGCCGGGAATTTGGATCACACTGTTGTGCCCGGTTCCATAAATTCCATTTGCAGCATCCGTTGCCAGGATTAGATTATTTTCGGGAACGGTAATTTTGCCTGTCGGTGAATCAGAAAAACCATATCTTACCCTATAATTTTCACTTCTGGTATCACCTTCAGACCAAAGGAAATAATATTTGCCATTTCTGTAAAAAACTTCAGTTCCCTCTCTAAAAGTTCTATCCGGAGTGATCACTTTAATCGCGTTTGTATCAATAGAGATCATATCATCGTTTAGTGGAGCTACTGCCATATGACCGTTACCCCAGTAAAAATAACTTTTATTCGTTTTTGGGTCGGTAAATACATCTGGATCAATTTCCTGTCCACCTTTAGTACCATTAGGCCTTTTTGAAATCAAAGCTTGTCCACTATCCTTAAATGGTCCGTTTGGATGATCTGAAACCGCAACGCCTATTCTCTGCGCCGCCGTGAAATAATAAAAGTATTGATACTTTCCATCGATTTTTTTTTCTATAATCGTTGGTGCCCAGGCATTTTGTTTTGCCCAGCTCACATCTTTATTTAAGTCCAGAATAATTCCTTCATCTTTCCAATTTACCAGATCAGTGGATGAAAAAGTTTTAAAATAAGTACCTGTCCAATCGGTAAAACCATCGCTAGTCGGATAGAGATAATACTTGTTCATTTGTTTAGAAAAGAGGATTTCTGGATCGGCATAGTAACCGTTAATAACCGGGTTATGATCAACGGCTACCCTAACTTCATACTGAAAGTCTTGTTGTCTGGACGTTTTAAGGGTAAACTTAACTGCACCTTTTGAAAAATTAACATTGCCTTTTGGCGTAATGCTTACGCCCTCCTTTTGCGGGAATTGAAGATTAAAAGATTTTAAGTTTGTACCAAATTCAACAGGAATGTAAAGCTTATTCTCCAAAGAATCAATGACGATATTTTGCTTTTTAACAGCGTCATTTTCCGGGTTTTTAAGCAGGGTGATAAAAGAGAAATCCGCATCATTCACTTTCTCGTTTTTTTTATGCTGTTGTGCCAGTGTAGCCACCGGTAGGGCTAAAAATCCGATGGACAGAAACGTAAAAAAGGCAGTTTTGATATATTTTGTTCTCATATTTGCAATCGCTTATTCTGGTTTCCAATCCAGCACTTTCACAGCTGTAGGCGCTGATTGCGCATTTCCTTCGCCATCAATTTGTTTAACTTGTTGTATAAATAAACTTAGGATACCTTTATCTTTCCATAATTCGGCATCATAAGCAGGCTCCCAATCGCCAACAGGAGCTGTAAAATCATCAATCTTCCAGTTGCGAATGTTTAAATTTCGGCTATATGCAATTGAAACTTTATTGCCTCGCTCTTCATCTCTGAAAATAATCGCCGCAGATAGTTTATTTCCTTTAGGCCATGCAACAATCTGCGGTCTGGAAATCTGTATTTTTTTTGTCCCACCACCACTCAGGCTAAATGAAGTCTTCCGAAAGTTTAGGTTTTCGGTATTCCATTTCCCATCGCTACGATAAACCAAATGATACTGCGGAACAGCAGAGGATCGATCCCTCCAGTAACTCGCTATAAAAACATTTCCATTATGATCAGCAAACATGGATGTTTGATTAATCAGCTCACTTTTTTGCGGGATGATTAAGGCGTACTCAGCATTACCGGCATTAATCGGTAGCTGGTATTTTTCATTATTTGATTTCATCCAGGTTTGCCCGCCATCAATTGATTTTGCGTAGCACAAATCGTGGTTACTGGATACATCGGGGCTTTCCCGCCAAACCCATGAAACATGAATGGTGCCAGTTCGATCGATGGTTGCCTGCCAGTAAGCATTTCTTTTACCTTCGCCATCAATTAGATTATTCTGAACCCTGATCCAATTTTGTTTGGACACATTGTAACGGTTAATCATCAGGTTTCCATTTCCTGATCCCCCATCACGGTAAAAAAACAATAAGTCGCCATTGGCCATTTTGTAGAATTCAGGATAACTTACTTTATTTTCAGATTCGCCAAGCATGGTTAATTTTGCCCCTAAAACTAATGAGCCTTTTCCGTTAGTTTTAGCATAATTTAGCCGGTTGTTGTGCTGACCCCACGCTAAATGCACAACCCCGCTACCATCAGCAACTATACTTATAGATTTGTGTGCATCGGTGGCATCACCTTTAAAATTACTGCGCTGAACAATCCACTTATCCGAATGGATATTCCTTTTCGCCAGCACCACGTATTCATCCGAATCATAATAAGCTGTATACTGGATTTTGCCGTATGTTGTTAATGCATTTTTTCTGAAAATAACCGTATTTACAGAGTTGTTCGCCCAGCCATTGAGTGCTACCGTACTAATCTTTTTTGTTTGCGCAACAACAATACTGCTTGCAAAAAATAGCGCAAAGAATATAAAGTAACGGTTTAACTTAATATGCATATTATCATAGTAAATGAATTAGTTAATAGTTATACTTTTCAATCTGATAGCATGATCTTTGAAACCAGCACATAACAATTAACCTATTTGGCGTTCCCGAATATACAGGTTTTTTTCATTTTCAGAATCCGACAGTACAGGATGGAGGGCATCAAAATATTTTAAATTTCAAAACCATCCCCATTCCTCTTGTAACACAAACGTATCAAACAAAACAGGACAGCACAGGATGCTGCTCCCAACTTTATGCAGTAAAATCGTATCATCATACTAACCAAATATCAAGCAACTTAAATGAATGAATAACTATCGCAAAAAGATATTTATTTACAAGTTTTAAGCCATCTCAACACAGCTACTATGCGCCTAAAAAATTACCTCACCTTTTTACTCTTATTAATTTTTACCATTACCAGCCTTGCGCAAAACCATACTGATCAAACGCGTAGGGTATATAATTTTAATCCGGGATGGAAATTATTTATTGGCGATGAAGCCAATGCGGAGCAGATTAACTTTAATGATGAAAGCTGGAAATCTATCACCCTACCACGGGCATGGAATGAAGATGAAGCTTTTAAACTTTCCATAGAAAAACTTTCTACCGGGATAGTGTGGTACCGAAAACATTTCAAGGTAGAAAAGGTGAACGATAAAAAAGTATTTTTAGAATTTGAAGGCATCAGGCAGGCTGGAGAATTTTACCTGAACGGACAATTTATAGGTAGGCATGAAAATGGGGTTACCGCCTTTGGTTTTGATATTAGCGAGCTGGTGAATACCGAGGGCGATAATGTTTTAGCAGTAAGAATTGACAATGCCTGGAATTACAAAGAAAAAGCAACAAATTCAGGCTATCAATGGAGCGACAAAAACTTTAATGCCAACTATGGCGGCATATCTAAAAATGTTCGCTTACATATTACGCCTAAACTCTACCAGACCCTTCCACTTAATTCCTTTTTAAAAACTACAGGAAACTATGTCTATGCAAAAGACTTTAATATTGCGGGTAAAACTGCTGTTATTGTATCCGAATCAGAGGTGAAAAATGAAACTAATGAACTTCAAAAAGTGCAATACGAAGTTGAGCTTAAAGATGCAGAGGGCAAAATTGTTAAGACTTTTTCTTCAGCTGTCCAAAACATCGAACCCAAACGCACAGTAACTTTAAGTGCCGAATCACTCGTGAGTGACCTGAATTTCTGGAGCTGGGGCTATGGCTACCTGTATACGGTTTCTTCTCGGTTAAAAGTCAATCAAATCATTACTGATGAACTAAAGACCATTACCGGATTTAGAAAAACCGAATTCAGGAATGGAATGGTTTATTTAAACGATCGCGTTTTAATGATGAAGGGTTATGCCCAGCGAAGCAGCAATGAGTGGCCGGCTGTTGGATTATCAGTACCGGCATGGTTAAGCGATTACAGTAATGGATTAATGGTAGAAAGCAATGCCAACCTGGTAAGGTGGATGCACATTACCCCCTGGAAGCAGGATGTGGAATCATGCGACCGGGTTGGCTTGATCCAGGCAATGCCTGCCGGCGATGCAGAAAAAGATGTTACCGGTACCCGCTGGGAGCAGCGGAAATCGGTAATGACAGATGCGATCATCAACAACCGCAACAATCCAAGTATTATATTTTACGAATGTGGCAATGAATCAATCAGTGCAGCACACATGGCCGAAATGAAAGCTATTAGAGATCAATATGACCCTCATGGAGGCAGGGCTATTGGTTCGAGGGAAATGCTGGATATTCCGGCCGCTGAATATGGCGGTGAAATGCTTTACATTAACAAAAGTGCTTCAAAGCCATTATGGTCAATGGAGTATTCGCGTGATGAAGGTTTGCGCAAATATTGGGATGAATTTTCACCTCCTTTCCACAAAGATGGTGCAGGGCCGCTCTATAAAGGTGCTGATGCGAGCATTTATAATAGAAATCAGGATACACATGCCATTGAAAACGTAGTGAGGTGGAACGAATATTATAAGGAAAGACCAGGAACAGGAAAGCGTGTTAGTTCTGGTGGTGTTAATATTATCTTTTCGGATTCTAATACGCATTACCGTGGTGAGGAAAATTACAGAAGAAGCGGTGAAGTGGATGCCATGCGGATTCCAAAAGATGGTTTCTACGCCCATCAGGTTATTTGGGATGGTTGGGTAGACACCAAAAAAACCGGCATTCATATCATTGGTCACTGGAATTATCAACCCGGCACTACTAAAAACATTACCGTTATCGCCGCCGGCGATAAAACAGAATTATTTTTAAATAATAAATCTTTAGGATTTGGCATTAAAAGCGATGGTTTTGTGTTCACATTTAAAAACATAGCCTTCAAGCCAGGTATTTTAAAGGCTGTCTCCTACAATCAGAAAAGCGAAAAACTTGCAGAAACCCAGCTTAAAACTTCCGGAGTGCCAGTCGCCATTAAACTTACTAAATTCCAGCACCCTACCGGTTTTAAGGCAGATGGCGCTGACCTGGCTTTAATCCAGGTTGAGGCGGTTGATGCCGCGGGTCAACGTTGCCCAATCGCATTGAACATGATTCATTTTGATATTACAGGTCAAGCTGAATGGCGTGGTGGATTGGCTCAGGGACCAGACAATTACATTTTATCCAAAAAACTTCCGGTTGAAGGTGGCATTAACCGAGTATTGGTCAGATCTACAACTCAAGCCGGAATGGTGACGGTTACTGCTAAAGCAGATGGCCTAAAGACTGCGGATATTTCATTACAAACGCTTCCTGTTTCAGTGCAGGAAGGCTTGTCTAGGCAATTTCCAACAGATGGTCTGATCGCCAATTTAAAGAAAGGTCCAAGTCCGGCAGCACAAACCTTTAAAGTAAGCAGAAAAGCTATTACAATTGTTGGTGCCACTGCCGGCGCCAATAGTGATAAAGCTTTCTTAAGTTATGACGACAACGAATTAAGCGACTGGGTAAATGATGGAAATCTAAGCAACGCCTGGATAAAATATAACCTGGAAAAAGTTAGTCTGGTTAACCAGGTGGAGCTGAAAGTAAATGGTTTCCGAACCAAAGTATATCCCATCCGTATTTTGATTGATGCGAAGGAGGTTTTTAGAGGCAATACCGTACCTGGTTTGGGCTACTTTACTGCAATATGCAAACCTGCCAAAGGAAAAACAGTTACGATACAGTTGCTTGGTGCCGCTAATGAAAAAGCAGGTTCTGAAAAGATTGGTGTTGAGGTAAACGGAAAAAAATTAGACGATGGCATTGAAAGGGCAGAAATAAAATCAAAAGGTGGTTTGAGTATTATTGAAGTCGAAATTTATGAATCTTTATAAGCAACCTGGGATAATGATATCCTTTAAAACCATTCTTCTCTTTGTAATTGTCAGCTTTGCTGCTATAAATTCCATGGCACAGGAGAATATTAAGAATGATTCGTTTTCGACTACCATAGAGGGGAAACCAATAAATAGTCAGGGAGGCGGAATTTTCAAATTTACCGATCCCTCGACCGGTTCATGGAAATATTACTGGTATGGTGTGCATTACACAGAGGCAGATTTATACCGGCAAAACCATTCAGTTACCTATCCAAACGCCACTTTCGAATCGGTTACCTGTTATAGCTCTACCGATCTGGTTAACTGGAAATCGGAAGGTGATGTATTGAGCAAAAGTGAAACCAATCAGGCTGGTAAAACCTGGGTAGGCCGGTTGGGGGTAGCTTACCTTTCTGCAATACAAAAATATGCCCTTTTTGTTCAACACGGCAATCAGGTTTTGGTGACCACTTCTGATACACCAACAGGCCAATTCAAATGGCATCAACGGATTAATATGGAACCCATTATTGGCACCTCAAATACCGGAGATCAGACTGTTTTTACGGATGAAGACACTCAAAAATCGTATCTGGTTTATTCTTACGGACGCGGACGGAATAAAATTTATCTCTCAGAAATTGGCATTAAAGATGGAAAGATAGGCTTATTGGATTGCAATCAAATTTTTCATGGCGAAAGTCGCGAAGGCAATTGTATGTTTAAATACAATGGCAAATATTACATGTATGCCTCTAATATTTATGGCTGGGACGGTTCGCTGGCCTACTATCTGGTTGCTGATGATATAAAGGGACCATACCTCCCTGCTAATAAAATGCTGGTTACACCTGGTAGTGAAGAAGATTATGCTCATGTGTCGCAAACTGGTTTTTTTGTAAATGTAAAAGGTACAGAACAGGAAACAGTTATTTTTTGTGGCGATAGGTGGGCCAATTTTGCCGGAAATGGTTTAGGCTATAATCAATGGTGTCCCCTTTCATTTGAGCAGGAAAAACCATATTTTAATTCATTAAACTCCTGGAATCTGGACGCAAAAACCGGAAAGTGGTCTGTAGCTAGAGACAATAACTTCGTTAAAAACGGAAGTTTTGAAGCGGATAGAAGAAGTATTCCGAGTGAAGTTAAACCTTTACAACTGGTATTAACCGGCTGGACAACCAGGATTATTACCGGAAACAAAGTCAGTTTAGATAGCACCACATCGCCCAGACTCAACCATTTCAATACAACAGAAGAGCGTAAAATTGTAGTTGGTGAAAAGAGTTTAAATATCAGCGATCGTATTGATTTTCAGCGCCAGATTTCTCAAAAAATAACTTCCGGAAAAGAAGTGAAATTAACCGATGGGTTATATAAGTTAACCGCTCATATTAAAAATACCAAGGGCTTCTCTACCCTGAAAATGTATGCTATTTCTGCAGGAAAAACTTTTGAGAAACGTATCGCTGAAGAAAATAAAGAATGGAAAACGATCATTTTGCCAAACATTAAAGTGATTGGAGGCAAGGTGGAAATTGGTTTTATTACCACAGGAAAAGCCAACTCCGCTTGTATCATAGATGATGTATCCTTTACTGAAGTAGAAAAATAGTTTAATATATAATTATGATTAACAATACTTTATATATTTCCTCATCAATTAAAAAATTAACCATTTTCATTGGATTATGCTTCGCTATCTCCAGTATTTTTGCACAATCAAAACCGTACGAAGCCATTTATTCTGGCTTGCCATGGTATGATCAAAATGGTAAAGTGATCGCCGCTCATGGCGGTAATATTTTAAAAGAAGGCCAACTGTATTATTTTTTTGGTGAAGTACATAGTGATACCAGCAATGCCTTTACCGGTTTTAATTGTTATTCATCAAAAGACTTATATCAATGGAAATTCGAGACGACTGCCCTACCCATCCAGCCGGATGGAAAACTTGGGACAAACCGGATAGGTGAACGCCCTAAAGTTATGAAATGCCCTTCGACAGGAGAATTTATTATGCTGATGCATGTAGATACTCTGGGCTATAAAGATCAATTTGTTGGTTATGCGACAGCACCTCAGGTTACCGGCCCGTATCATTTTAAAGGACCAATACTTTTTAATGGAAAGCCGATAAAAAAATGGGATATGGGCACTTTTCAGGATGACGATGGAACAGGCTATTTACTCACTCACGGCGGAACCATTCATCAATTGAGCAAAGATTATAAATCGATAGAAAATGAAACCAACAAAACCATAAGTTCAGGTTTTGAGTCTCCAACTTTATTTAAAAGGAATAACATTTATTATTTTATTGGTTCCCATCTTACTTCATGGGAGAAAAACGACAATTATTATTATACTTCATCATCACTTAGCGGTCCTTGGGTCAGTAAAGGATTAATAGCACCGAAAGATAAGCTCACATGGAATTCTCAATCTACATTTGTATTAAAAATTAAAGGAACTAAAGACAGTACTTATCTGTTTATGGGCGACCGTTGGTCGTATCCGAAACAATTATCCGCAGCGAGTTACGTATGGCAGCCATTAGTGTTTTCAGGCAACGATGTTACTATGCCAGTATATCAGGAAGCATGGCAACTTGATCAGAAAACCGGCCAATCCAAATCCATTACTCCTCGATTTAAAACTATCTTAGCAAATAATAAACACATCAAATATTCAGGAAACTGGAAAGCTAAAATAATTGGCGATAAGTTAATCAAACGTGCTGCAGATTCAAATGCATCACTGGCTTTTAGTTTCAAAGGACAGCAGGTTGGAATTAAAACCATGCTACTTCCTGATCAAGGTTATGCAGAAATAAAAATTACAGACAAGCACGGTAAAGTTTTGGTAGAAAACATAATAGATCTGTACGCCAAAAATCCAGTGCCATCTCTGGTTTTCTTAAGCCCTACATTAGCGGAAGGTCATTATGCGCTAACAATCTCCGTTACGGGAGAAAGGCCACAATGGTCTGACAAGAAAAGGAATTATTATGGCAGCACAGCAAATTATATTGCTATTGAAAAAATCTTAGTACGCTAATCATGAAGGATTTAAAAAAGATAATTATAATCGGCACTTTTTACATTGCTATGCCGTATTTTGCTTTTGCAGATTTTGTCATCACAACAGGCAAAAGCACAAACATTCATGTATCAAAAAATGAAAATCAGGTGGTTCAAACAGCGCTTGCCATGTTTGCCCGTGATTATAAGGCGGTATTTGCAACCAATATTGTGGCGCACAAAAACTATCAGATTTATGCCGGAACCTTAAACAATGACAGCTCCGTGGAAAGGTTGTTTGATCAGCAAGCTATTCAGGATTTAAAAACTCATCCGGAAGCTTATTTAATTGAAGTAAAAAATGATAAGCTTTATATTTTAGGAAGTGATAAAAGGGGAACTGCCTATGGCCTTCTTGAAATTTCCCGTCGGATAGGCGTATCGCCCTGGGAATGGTGGGCCGATTCACCCATCAAAAAGCGCAAAAGCTTTACGCTTAAAAATGGATTTAAGCTGTTGGAATATCCTTCGGTAAAACTGAGAGGCATTTTTATTAATGATGAAGATTTTGGTTTGAACCCGTGGAGTTACCGTACCCACGAACCAACGACTGTTAAGGGACAGATTGGTCCGAAAACCCATGCCCGTATTTTTGAATTACTGCTTCGGTTGAGGGCAAATACATTCTGGCCTGCCATGCATGAGGTATCGCAAGCTTTTTATCTTACTCCGGGTAATAGAGCAATAGCAGACCAATACGGAATTATTGTTGGTGCATCGCATTGCGAACCGATGATGCGTAATGCCAATGCCGAATGGAAAATTGAAGGCAAGGGAGAATATGACTTTGTACACAATGAACAAAATGTACTTGATTTCTGGAAAAAACGGGTGAATGAGCTTAAAACATCAGACAACCTCTACACGCTGGGCATTAGAGGGGTACATGATGGCAAAATGCAGGGTGCAAACACGTTAAAAGAACAATTTGATGCATTAACAGATGTGATCAGGAAGCAGCGGAAAATGATTAAAGAAAATTTAAACACTGATGTAGAAAAAGTGCCTCAGGTTTTTATTCCATACAAAGAAGTTCTAGAAGTATATGATATGGGCCTACAGGTTCCGGAGGATGTGACCTTAATGTGGACGGATGATAATTACGGATACATCAGGCATTTCCCAAACGAAAAAGAGCGCCAGCGTAAAGGTGGCAATGGTATTTATTATCACATCTCCTATTGGGGGCGTCCACATGATTATTTGTGGCTGGCTACCAATCATCCGTCCCAGATTTACACGCAAATGAAAACCGCTTACGATCATGAAGCGAAGGATATCTGGATATTGAATGTTGGCGATATTAAGCCTGGAGAATACTTAACAGAACTTTTTCTGGATATGGCCTGGAATATCAATGCCATTTCAGATGATAAGAAAGGTTTAGACCAACATCTTAATCAATGGCTGGAAAGAGAATTTGGTTCAAAACATGCCGCTGCATTAACCACCATTTTAAATGAATATTATCGTTTGGCATATATTCGTAAGCCTGAATTTATGGGGAATACCAGAACAGAGGAAAAAGACCCGAACTATAAAACAGTTGCTGATTTACCCTGGAGTGAAAAGGAAATAAAAAAAAGAATCTCGGCTTACGAACGAATTTCCGATCAGGTGATTAGTATTTCCAAAACCATTCCCACAGCCAGCCAGGATGCCTGGTTTCAGTTGGTAGAATACCCGGTGAGGGCTGCAGCAGAAATGAATAAAAAACATTTATATGCACAACTAGCCCGGCATGATCTGTCAGACTGGAGCAAGAGCGATGTCGCTTTTTATACTATCGGAACACTCACAGACAAATATAATACACTTGCTAACGGAAAGTGGAAATATATCATGAATGCGAGTCCACGAAACCTTCCAGTTTTCGAAAAAGTAAAACGAGCAAAAGCCGATCAGAAATTGATTGCTTCACCAAAAACTATAGCCTTAAAGAATGGTGATGAATATAGCTCGTTTAATGGCGCTAAACCCGTTGCTCATGGTTTGGGCTACGAGCGCAGAGCAGTAAGCATATTTAAAGGAAGTCAGCTTAATTTCGAATTTGAAAACATCAATCAGGATAGTGTGACTGTCGAGATTGCTTTAGCACCAAATCATCCGGTGGAAGGAAAATTGATTCGTTTCGAGCTTATAATAGATGATAAACCAATTAAAACCATTGATTATCATACTACAGACAGAAACGAAGAATGGAAGTTAAACGTATTAAATAATCAAACTAAAAAAATGATCAAACTAAATGCAGAGCAGTTTCATATAGGTAGTAAGCACATCATCAGCATAAAGGCTTTGGATGAAGGCGTAGTGCTTGATCAGATTAAACTGTATTAGCTGCACATGAAAACCCTAATAGAATGACATTGCTTGAAACGCTAATAAACCGAATGAGTTCGATAAATAACAGGTTATATTAACATTCAAGGAATTTTGATAACCGGAATTTAAATTGTACGTATGAGCTTGTAAGCCCTAAAGAATCATGTTTCGACAAGCTCAACATGAAATAATATTTTTTACATTAAAAATTATAAAATCTTAAATGAACCTTGAATTCCTTACCCGGTTATTACCTTGTTTATTTTAACCTATAGGGAATGCAAGAACATATAAGGGATGGTTATTTTTTCATCACTAATTCAGCACCGTTTACTTTTACATGCTCTATGCTAACCTGAGTAAATCTATTTTTCAAAACTGGATCTGGAGTTTGAACATCTATATTTTTAAAAGTAAAATCAGAAACCTGATCGAGATCATTGCCTAACATTTCTCCGAATTTAGTACTCGTTACATGGATATTAGACAACGTTACATTTTTGATTTTACCAAAAGGTTTTTCTGTACTTCCTTTTAAATCAAAAAACTGTGTCCATGGATTTAAATCGATTATTGCCCCGCTTTTGCCGGTGATGTGATCAACTTTAATATTCTCAAATAACTGGAAGGTATCGCCACGCATTTTAAATTTAATGATGGGACAGTTATTATTTACGACGCAATTTCTCATCGTAATATTTTTTGCATGTACACTTTCACTACCTAAGGTTAAAGTGGCATGAGCCTCACCGATGGTACAATTTTCAATCAAAATATCTTCAACTATTCCATTCTCTGGCTGTAAATGTGCTGTCGGTCCCTTCCCACCTTTAATTACAATGGCATCATCATTTACTGAAATGTAGCAATTTCTAATTGTTACTTTCTTACAAACATCAATATCGATCCCATCGGTACTAGGCGCTTTAACAGGTTTAAACGGCGAGCGGATATCCGCATTTTCAATTAATACATCATTGCACTGGTATAAATGGGTTGTCCAGAAACCTGCATTTCTTAACTTTACATTTTGAATTTTGACCCCGTTACTCGCCCAGATAAAAATCAGCCTTGGGCGACTTACTTCCAGATTAGTACTTTGCTTACCTAACTTCTTCATCTCTTCCCGGTGTTTCCAAAAGGTTTTCCAGAATCTCAGTCCATTCCCATCAATAGCACCAGGACCTGATATACTAAAACCATTATTCTGATAGGCATTAACTAGAGCAGCATAATAGTTCAAGCTTTGTCCTTCCATACGGGAAGGGATAAAAGGATAGTCTTCAATAAGATCAGAGCCCTTTAGCACAGCGCCTTCTTTTAAAATTAATTTTGTTCCGGCCTTGAAGAAAAGCGCACCAGAAAGAAAAGTTCCTTTTGGAATTACAATGCTTCCACCCCCCCTAGCAAAGGCCTGATCAATTACTTTTTGAATCGCTTTAGTTTGCAGCAAAGTACTATCAGCCTTAACACCATATTGGGTTACATTAAATTGCTGGGCATGTAAACTGAAATAAGAAGTTAAGATTAAAAAAATGAATGTGAAGGATCTCATATCGTAAATTTACTGATCATCATGATTTGGTTAGTCCGTAAGGATCAGATCAAATATAATAATGAAAGCCATACATTTCATCCTGTGCCATCCTGCAATTACTTTATACCTTAATTATTATAATTGGTTCTTAAAAAACCATTGAACCAGAACGGTAGTCTAAGAGAAAATGACTTTAAAGGCATATCAATAATAACAGTATAACTCCTCAGCTTATAAACATGATAATAATAGTTAAAGCATTAGCGTAAGTTAAAACAGTGTCCATCAATTCCTGTTGCTGAGTTATGTCTGGGTTATCATTGATACATCACTGAGTGATGAGTGAATTATCCCGGAATGAAATGGCGATTAAAAGGCAGTGGATTAACGACTAATATGCAGCCTTAGTTAGAATTCTGATAAAAATAAAAGGGACAATCTATCCGGAGTTGTCCCTTTCTAACCAAATATATTACCCATTATGAATCAGGTAGTTTCTTGTAATCTGATGTGATCAGATTTTATATCTTTTATCCTATGCCATCACCTTTTAAAATGATTAAACTGGAAAACCAAAAATTAAATGTTTTAATACCGTTAGCCTTTGAAATAGTCCAACCTATCGAAAAATGAAATATTTGATTAGTAATGCTTCAGATTTTATTATTTATTAGTAAATAGATAATTCAAATATGCAGACAACACAAACATAGTTTACAAATCTGTTATAACCGTCATGTACTGTAGGGTAGTTGAAAAAATATTTCCAGCTTCCTGTCATTTATCTTTAAGAAGCTGGAAATACTTGTCATTAATTCCAATCAAAAGGTAAGTACCAGTTGGCTGGGTTAAGTAATTTAGCTCTTGCTGCTGCTGCGTTCGGGTCACCATCTTTTAAAAGTTTCTGGTACACTTTTTCTGCTAAAAAGCCAGGGTTATTCTGGCGACGAGCGATGCGCAACAAATCCGGCCAACGATTACCTTCAAAAGCAAGCTCCAATGCTGCTTCTTCAATTAGTTTGCCTTCCAACCCAATTACATCATTTTGGAAACTCACATCTATTGCGGTTACGCCAGCACGGTTGCGAATACCAGTATTACGGTACCATGGACTTCTATAATCGCCATTAAAGCGGGCATCAAAATTAAATGGAAAAGCATAAGGCGTAATCATCGTATTAATTTCTTCAAAAGAAACCGGTGCAGCAACCCCAGCGGCTGTTTTTGTTCCTACATAAAAAGTATTTCCGATGCCGATATTTAAAAATGCCCAGCCCAGTTTTCCCTTGCCATCCCGGTTTGCAGCTTCAGACATGCGCAGGTGAAGCAATGCGGCACGGTAAATCCCCCATTTCCCTGCTCTGTTAGTAGTGGTAATCGGAATAATATTATCGGTTAATTTCGTTATGGCAGGTCCTGCTGATGTGGTTTCGTAAGATAATCTACCTCTTGCATCATAAGGAATTCCACTGTATTGTCTTTGTGCATTCCAGTAATCAATAGCTGCTTTAGATGGTTTGATTAAATATTTACCATAAAGCGGTGAGCAAAATTCGATCATTGGGTTGCCAGGTTTATAATTGGCATTATAGGGAATTCCCCAGAAAAACTCACTGTTCCACACGTTGGCTGTATTCGGTGAACTAAACATCGTTTTCCAGCCTTGATCGGTAAGCAAACTGCTTTCATCCTGATACCGGGCGTAACGGACTGACTGATCATTATAATTAGAGTTTATATAATAACCAACTTTATAGGCATCATAAGCAATGTTAATATTGGTATTATTATTTTCAACATTCATAATTTTATGGTAGTTCTCTGCCGCTTTTACGTATTCATTTTTCCATAAGTATAAATCACCTAATACAAAAGGCTTGCAAATGAACATTTTCTGCGTGTTGCTACCATCAATGGTAATCACCAATGGATTCCCAGCCGGATAGGCATAAACTTCTTTATAAGGCAGTTTCTCTGTAAAATCAATCAGCCTGGTCAGCAATTCATCAAATGAAATCCGAGGGAAAGCACTCAGGTTTTTAATATCTTCGAGGCTTTCAACCGGCTCGGTAATGTAGGGAACGCTGCCATATTGAATTCCCAATTGCAAATAAATCCAGCTTCTTAACGCACCAATATCAGCATAATGCTTGTTGTAATCATCCACACTCATCCGGAAATTATCTTTCATGATGTTGAAGTTCTTCAACGCATCATTACAATTTAGAATTACCTTGTAATAAGGCCTTGGATCAACATAAGGATTATCTTTTGTTGTGGTATGATTAGCCAGTTGTTTTAAATACGGATCAGCGTTAGGAGTAACATCTACTAAATCTGCTCTCAATTCATTTTGCAGGATATAAATCTTTTGTAAACCTAAAAACTGGCCATAAATACCAATTACCGCTGCATCTGCATCAGCCACATTGCGATAAGCATTGGTTAAATCAAGTGTATCTTGTGGCGCTTCATCTGTTATTTTTTTGCAAGACCATGAACCTGTTGCAAGCAGGGCTACCGCTAAAATGGCAATAACTTTTTTATTGAAATTCATCTTCATCTTTTTATCAATTATCAATTATAAACCAATTCTAAGCCCTAATTGCACCGAGCGGAACTGTGGTTCCAACGTAGTATCAACCCCCTGAGCGAAAATGCTCCCTGAGGCACTGAATTCCGGATCGAAACCCAGGTAATTGGTGAGTGTAAATAAATTATTCCCGGTAGCATATATTTTGGCATACTTAATTGCCTTTGTTTTCAAAGGAACGTTGTAGCTTAAATTTACCGAACGCAAACGCAGGTAAGAGCCATCTTCAATCCACCGGTCTGAAAACTGTGCATTCCCCATTGGATCTCCAAATGATGCCTTTGGTACATTGGTAACCTGGCCTTCTCCTCTCCATCTGTTTCTCATAATCTCTGATTGGTTGTAATAAGAACTGCCGGATTCCAGTACCGAACGTGTGTAGTTATACACATCATTACCTAAAACAAATGAAACCAATACATCAAGCGACCAGTTTTTATAGGCAAATGAATTATTAAAACTTCCGTATACATCCGGATTTGGATTTCCGATTACTACGCGATCAGCAGCGTTAATAATTTTATCGCCATTGGTATCTACAAATCGAACATCACCACCTTTAAAAGTAACGGCGGCTCCGGCAGCATTGATCACTGATAATCCGGTGGCTGCAGCTTCTGCATCATTGGCATATACACCATTGGTACGCTGACCATAAAATAAGTTAGCTGCTTGCCCGATTCGGGTAATGTAGGTGCCGTTTGCATAACTGGTTAAAACGTCTCTTCCGCCCGGTAAACTTTGTACCTTGTTTTTATATAAGCCTAAATTGATACCCAAATCCCATTTAAAAGCTTTGTTCAGTATACGTCCGTTCAATCCAAAATCTAATCCTGAAGTTTGCATCCCCCCCTGGTTATCGATGTAAGAATCAATGCCACCAATAGAATTGATAGGAACATAAGTCAGCATTTTATTCGTGGTATGAACAAAATAATCCAGACTAAAGCTTAAACGTTCATTAAAAAATGAAGCATCAAGACCGGTATTGAATTTCTGGATACTCTCCCACTGGATATTTGGATTAGCAACATTTCCTCTAATTACACCCTGTAAACCAAGCAAGTTTTGCGACACGTAATATTGTCTGTTGTTATAATTACCAATATCATCATTACCCACCAAACCATAGCTCATTCTTAATTTAAGCAAACCAATATTTTTGTAGCCCCGCATAAAATCTTCAGAAGATATTAACCAGGCACCGCTTAAAGCCGGCAACAAAGCTGTTTTTCCGCCTAAAATATCTAAACCGTAACCACCGATATATCTCACGGATGAAGAATTTTCTTTCCTTCCGAAACGGGAAGAAGCATCTACCGCCAAGGCAAAGCTGAGGTAATATTTATCTTTATAATTATAATCGGTATTAAAATAAGTATTTAATGAACTCCATTTGCCGATACCTCCACCGAAAGTACGTAAGGATGCATTACTGTTACCGATGCTGATTAGTACATCCGTTGCCGAGTTGTAGCCAATGGCAAAATCCTGTTCGCTCTCACTTTGCGAAAAGCGTGTACCGAGATTAACATTTAAATGGTGGTGCTTAGCGAATGTTTTATTAAAACTTAAGCGCAAATCATCAAAAACATTAAAGTAACGCATCACCTGCGAACCCAGTTTGCTATCTCCTACAGCACTTTGCAACACCTCATTCGTTACACCTTTACGGGGAATAAATAATGTTTCCTGGGTTTTATCGTAAGTTAAACCCGTTAAATTAGAAAGTTTAAAGTTTTTGTTGAACTCATAATTGAACACAATATTTCCAAAAAAACGATAGGCCTTTTTCTGATTTAAGCCCTTTTCTATCAATGCCCTTGGATTACTTACTCCTAAAGTATCATAATCGGCCAGGTTTGGCGAAACTGCTCCGGTAGAACTGATTTCGTTTTTAGCTAAAAATGGCGCCTTTACCAGGGACAGGAACATAGGATTGGTACGAGGTGCAATCCCCTGATCTTTTAAGGCCTGTTCGGTATAACTAAAAGAGAGATTAGTATTGGCCTGAAGTTTTTTAGTCAGGTTTAAATCACTGTTGAAACGCATGTGATAATTCAGGTTATTAGTGGAATCGATTACACTTTTATTTTTAGAATAACCTGCAGAAAGTGCGTATTTAGCAATGTTATCACCACCTGAAACCTTTAAGAAATAGTTTTGATTAAAAGAACGTTTGAAAACCTGATTTTGCCAATCCGTATTTTGGTGGTACATGGGATAGGTTGAGCTGGCAGGATTATCATTCATGTAAGGTAAAGCTGCAATGGCAGCACTACTCAAACCCTGGCTCGTTAAAACATCCGACAGGTAGGTTCTAAAATCAGCACCATTCATTACCGAGAGATTCCGCGGGGTAAAATTGACACTGCTGTAGGCAGAAAAATCAATCTGGGTAGCTAAATCCTGCGCATGATTGGTTGTAATAACCATTACGCCATTCGCAGCTTTAGTGCCATACACCGCAGCGGCGGCCGCATCTTTAATCAAAGTAATATTTTCAATGTCTCTCACATCAATAAACTGAAGCGGATTATTCCGATGCGCATTGGTGAGTGATGAGCCGTATGCGTTGGCATCATATATCATTCCATCCACTACATAAAGCGGCTGATTGCTTCCATACAATGAGGTAAACCCTCTTACAAAAAGGTCGGCACCGATACCTGGCGTTCCAGATCTGCGGATGGCATTAACGCCTGATAATCTTCCCTGCAGGTAACTATCCGGAGTTTCAGAATTTGTAGACCAGCCCCCTTGAGGATTTGAGAAATCTACCGCCGATGAGGTTCGTGCATAGTTTTGCGTTCCCAGCGGCAACTGAATTTCTGAAAACTGTGAATTAAAAGCTAGTGGATAAATGGTAATCGTGGCCAGTTTACTGGTATGAACAGCAATTAGCTTAGTATGATAGCCAGTGTATTCTACAGAAAGCGTAGCACTATAATCTGGTACAGTGATCGAAAACCTTCCCTTATCGTCTGTTAGCGCACCTGAAAAATCAGTTACGGTAAGCCTAGCGCCTATTATTGGCTTTTTCGTACTGCCATCGATTACCATTCCGGTAATTTTTTTTCCTATTAGCTTTTTCTGTTTTACTTTAACAGTTGTGGTATCAGTACTGTATTTACTGGTATCAGTAGCGGTTGTATCAGTTTGTTGTGCAAAGGTTGCAGCAGCAAATAAACATCCGATGATAGCTAGCGAAAGTTTTCTCTTTATATGGGTAAAATGATGCATAGTTAATTTCAAATCAGATGTAATAATTAAGGAAGAATAGGTTCAAATCTCAAATAATCCAGTATCAGCGTATTTACATTTTTTGCTGTGCTGGATGCAGAAGTAAGTCTTAAATCGAGCAGGCCATATACTGATTGTGTATATTCTCCCAATAATACTTCACTATAATTAAGTGGTGTTACTGTTTGCGACGCAAACAAATCATAAACCGGTGCGTCGACTGTTGAAGTAAGGGGATTTAAAATAAAATAACGTTGCGTAAAGTTAGCCACCTGCGCATCGCCGGCGGCGCCCATAATGGCCCTGGCGTATACTTTATATTTTACTTTTGGCACACTTCCTCTAATGTAACGCACATAATAATCTGCTATCGCGTGATCATAAACTTCAATATCACGATAAGGGATGCTTTTGTCATCTAATTTTAAACGGTAAAGCACTGTCCTGGTCGATCGGAAGCTAAAAGGTTCTTCTCCTTCTATTTTGAATACAGGAACCTTATCTTTCAACCTGAAAGGAATGGCGCTCATTACATATACTATTCCGTTACTGGCTTTATATGATTTAACGATAGCTGATTTAGATATAGGAATTTTTACCCCGCGAACCGATACTAAAGTATCTGGCAACTTATCAGGCGTAAATAAACCCTTCACCGTTAAATCTTTCACAAAGCCATATTTATCATTCAAAGAAAAATATGGCGTTAACTTAGCGGTTTCACTATTAAAGGCAGCATCTTGTACCATAAAAAAAGTATACTGCTGGCTTTCTGTTCTTAAATCGGCAACGCTGGTCCAATATAAGTTACGGGACACCATTGGAGGATTTGGAGCAAAAATTGGTGTGCCACTATTATTGTAACCTACAATAGTTGCATTAGCAGAATCAATCACCATGGTAGAGATGTTACTGATATAGCTGGTTTGCAATGGCGCATCTGTACTACTTAACATGTATTCCCACACATTCTTTTTGGTAGGAACGGCCTGATCAATATTATATAAGGCACCGTTTTTAACAAATTGGCCTTGACCTACCACGCCTGCCTCTTCAAATTTAGCATTGGTAAACACCGCAAATTTGTTATTCATCAGGTTTACTTTAACAGTATCGCTAGTGGTTTTAGGCTTAGGAATAGTTGTTAAGGCTATATGATTGGCTACAAAATCTTTCAATTTCACCGGGTCAGAGGATATGGAGGCATCTAAAGAAGCAAGGGCATCGTTAGTTGGTGCCCATACCGTATAGTTTTGGGCAGCGCTTAACACTTTATCGTATCCGGTAGACCTCACATAATCGGCAAACCTACTTAAGTTAGCTTGAGCAGATAATTTTTGAAAAACATCGGTTGTATTATCTACGTTCACTATTTCTGTATGCTCATCCATCACATCTTTGCAGGCATTTAATGAAAATGCAACTACTAGGATGGAAATGGTATTGATGATATATTTTTTCATTGAAATAATCTTAAAGTTAAAGGGCTTATGGTCTGTTAAATGCAGTACCTGAGATAGAAAAACGAGGATAATTCTGGTCATCATCTACCGGAATGAAGTGGATCATATCAATCCAGGTGGCACTACTGCTTCCATTTCCGGTACTTACGCAAGTAAAACGAACCCAATGTCTATCTGTAGTTTGAATATCAACAGTTCCGGCTAAACGACCTACCATAAGATCCCAGCTTGTACCTGTAACAGCTTGTATTCCCCTCAGCGTTCCCTGGTAATCATTTGTAGTGGCCATATAGCGTTTAAAGCCATTTGTGAGCATCAATGGATCTGCAGAAGCTTGTGCCGATGTTGTACCAGTTACACCAGATACAGAAAGACTTTGCCTAAAATCTACTAAATTTGGCATTACCTGCTCCCCCGCTCTTCCCATATCAACCCCAACCTGAAACGACCCAGAGGAGCCGTTTTGTGCATAGCAAACCCAAATTTTGTATTTACCCTTTACTAACATTGGTGTTCTAATTTCAAACCACTGTGCTCTTGCGGTACTTTGTGAAGCCGATAGATTAAAATAATCATTCCCATTGTATCTTCTGTTTGCATCAGGTACGGTAACGTATTGATAATTTTGACCTTGAGAAATCTTGGAAGCATCAAAAAACTGTACCCCCGAAAGTAGATTTGCCCCGTTTGAAAACAAAGGAATGGTTGTTGCAGATGCACCACGCCATTTTGGATTAGATCTTAATTCAGGCTGATCGGCTACATCAAAATAAACAGCGGTTTGCTTGCGTACTTTAATAGCAAATGGTTTCTTCGTTTCATGTTGTACGCCATTTGCAGCGGTTACATCGCTAAACGTTCTGTTAATTTCTACGCCGGGTTCTATCTTACCGTTAAATTCATCCTCGTTTAAAAGAATGGTTTGTCCGGAAAGTTTTGTGGTAATAATTTCTTTTGGGGCATGAGTATAGATAGCCGGAGAACTGATAATATCTGGGGTGTAAGTAGGCCCTGCTGAAATATGGTAAGCCATGTATAACCATAAGCTGTCTGCATGGCTTTTTGGATTTCCGGTTTTAGAATAACGACTCTTAAAACTTCCGTAAGTACTATAACCAGCGGCTTTAAGTGCCGAATCAGATTCTAAAATTACAGTTTGAAATCTCCGTGTAGTATCTTTTGCTGCGGCTCCATCAATATTCAAGGAATCGTAAAAACCTGTTTCTTTTAAGGCTTGTGTAAAATAACTGTAACGCTGATTACCTTCGATGCTTTTCGCTAAAGTTAAAGTTGCAGGATTTAAAACATGATCCAACACATGGATAATGCCATTGCCTACCCTAATATTCGACTTGGTTATTTTAGCAATTTTATTCACGATATAACTGCTTACACCGCCCTGATTAATGGCACCAGTTTGTAAATACTGGCCAAAGAGTGTTATTTGTGGTAATTTACCGTCTGTGAATTTATTGGTCGCTATAGTATCAGGAAGCAGGTGAAAGGTAATCATTGCTTTAGCTTCATCAACAGTTAAATCAGCAACAGCACCTTTACCTTTAGCCTTAAGCCAGGCAGAAACTGCAGCATTATCTGGTGCAAAGAAGGTGTATTTACCATAAGCACCTAAAAAACCTGTCGTAGCCGAGCGGTTGATGACTTCCTTAAGCAGGGAAAACTGTTCCGGATAGCGGTCGAGATAACCTGTTATATTCACATCATCGGTAGTTGCCAATGTGTACGATTCTCTTTTACATGCATTTACAAATACAAAAATAGAGGCAAACACTACCATCATGATGGCTAAGCTGCGGATATTTAAATTATTTTTCATGATGTTTAATTATTTGGTGTAGAAAGGATTTTGAACAAGTTGAGGATCAGCAAAAAGCTCTGACTCAAAAATTGGAAGATAATGGCTATTGATATCCTGATACTTGGTAATGGCAGATTGCTGTACCGCAGGTGAAACCGTTTGTGCTACGATGCCGGTGAGCAGTTGTAAGCGTCGGTAATTATCACGCTTGGCTATGCGTAAAATATCATACCAGCGTTTACCTTCGAAAGCAAATTCACGGGCTCTTTCGGCCAGTATATAATCAATAATCCCGTCCTTATCTCCCGGATCAACGGTTCGTGCGGTTGCGCCTACGGCATTCCTTCTTGTTCTAATATCCTGAACAAGCGTTAATGCTTCTGCACCAGCCCCGGTTTCTGTTAAAGCCTCTGCCTTCATCAGCATGATATCGGTAATGCGATAGGCCTGCCAGTTGACGAAACTAGGATTTTCCGTACCCCACTTACGAATGGTAAGGTCGCCACTGTTGTAAAACTCATCAGCACGGATGTCAAAAATACGGTCAGGGTCAACATCATCCGCAATAAAAACATCAGATGGAATATAAGGTGAGGCCTGGAATTTTTTACGCGGGTTGACCAATAAATTCCAGAAAGGATTACTTACGGAGTTGCCATTCGCAAATTCAAAAATGGTTTCTGTAGAACTGCCGGTAAAAAAAACATTAAAAAACCACGAAGATCCTGCTGACTGCATCGAGTAACGCTGAGAATTAATAATTTTGTTACATTCTGCAATGGTGCCTGAATAATTATCCATCCACAAATAAACATCAGCTAAAATGGCATTAACCGTAAATTTGGTTACCCGGCCTTTATCAGATTTTGTATTTCCATAAGTTGTTACAGCACCACTCTCTGCCTGTTTTAAATCATTTACAATCTGACTTAAAATCTGTGCCGCCGGGGTTTTAGGTAAATTCTCCAGGTCGGTATCCTTTGTAGTGGCTTTAAGTTTTAAAGGCACATCTCTGAATGTTTTAACCAGGTAGAAATACATCATACTTCTGATGGCTAGAACTTCAGCAAGACTGGCATTTAACTGCTCAGTAGTAAGCGTTGGATCAATTGCCTTTACCGCCGGTGCATTATCCAGTACGGTATTACAAAAGTTAATGGTGCGATAAAATGCTGACCATCTGCTGAGCACATTACTTTGTGTAATGTTCACATCGAATATATCAAGCTCATCGTTTATTGCTGATGGTCCAGGGTCAATCATATCCGCCCGGATTTCTCCAAATATGAACATGTATTCGGTTAATGAGCGATCGCCAACCCCTGGAGGTGGCGCCAGTAATGACGCATAACAGCCTGCAACCGCTGCCTGGATATCTTCTTTGGTTTTCCAAAAACCCTGACGCGTAATACCATCACGGGGTTGAGTATCTAACCATTTTTTGCATGAGCTAGACATGATCAGCACCATCCCTAATACTACACTGTATATAATTTTTTTCATGTTTTAGCTGATTAAAAGTTTGCCGTTAAACCTAAAGTAACTGTCTTAATAGGTGGAGTTGTAGAATTATCAACCACAGTTGAGAAAGCGGAAAGCTTAATCGGAACTTCAGGATCCTGACCGGTATATTTGGTGAAAGTGAGGATATTCTCCATCATGATGTTGGCGCTAAGCCCTCGCAAACCAATTCGTTTTAATAAATTTTTATTGAAATCGTATTTTAAGGTGATACTTCTTAAACGCAGGTATGAACCATCTTCCACATAGCGGTCAGAGCCTAAGAAATTATAACCTGTAGCATAGCTGGCACGAGGAATATCAGTAATATCGCCTTCAGCTTTCCATCTTCTTAATACTGCCGTACTCTGGTTATTAAACCCATACATACTGGTGGTATTTATTTTTGTTCCATTGATGATCTGATAACCAGTTCTGTAGGTAAAGTTTGCACCAAAACGAAGATTTCCATTGATGGTTACCGCTGTACCGAATCCTCCTGTTAGGTTGGGGTTCCCGCTTCCCAAATACACAATGTCTTTGTAATCAATATTTCCATCGTTGTTAATGTCTTCATACATGGCATCTCCTGGCTGGAAAACATAATCTATAGATGGATAAGCAAAACGCATGAAAATCTGTTGTCCATTTGGACCAATAATCTGGTTGCCGTTTGCATCAAGTGCAATTGTTGAATTTTTATCCGGATAAACACCCTTGAATTTAAATCCATAGAAAGAACCAAAGGGATTATTTTCCTGCAGATAAACCTTAAAAGCATTATTGGTGGTTATTCTGGCATTATTTTCTCTTGGCAATAGTGGATTGATCTCCCTAATGATATTTTCATTGTGCGAAATATTAAAATTCACATCCACACGGATTTTCTTACTTCTTACCGGAGTATAATTGAAACTGAATTCCCAGCCCTGGTTATCCATAGTACCACCATTAATATTGATACCTGAGTAACCATTGTAAGTGGGTATCGCAACATCATTATAAAATAAATCTGTAGTCCGTTTGCGATAAATATCAAAATCAATATTCAAAGTATTTTTAAACATTGCGAGGTTTAAACCAGCATTGTATTGGTTTACCTTTTCCCAGCGTAAATCAGATAATTCGATATTGGTCGGATAAACACCTGACTCACCTAAATAACTGAAGCCATAGTTTTGATATGTATTAAAATAAGTGTAATCGTTACGAGGGGCATTACCAGAAATACCATAACTGGTTCTGAAACCAAAGTTATCTACAAAATCCTTTGCCCATTTCATAAAAGGCTCACCAGAAACCCTCCAGAATAAGGATGCTGTAGGGAAAACGCCATAACGGTTATTAGGACCGAATTTAGAGTTTCCATCGCCCCTGGCTCCAATATTAATAATGTAGCGATCTAAATATTTATACTGTGCACTAAGTAATAAACCTACTGAACGTGTTTGCGTAAATGATGAGTAAGCAGAGTTAGCTTGAGTAGTTCGGCCATCAATTGATGGATCGGCCAGATAAGAGGATGCCGTATTGGTGGCAAACATTCCCTGTCCGGTCCTGCGGCTATCATTACTATCAAAACGTGCAAAAACATTTAAATCATGATTTTTACCCAAATCTGGCAGATACGAAAGCGTAATATTAGTCGCCATGATAAATGCATCGCCATCCGAATCACCTGCAAAATTTACTACAGGTTCTGTAAATGGGCGACCAGTCGCAATCTGAGGCAAGAAAGTTTTAACCTTTGTGTTGTTGATATCTGCCTGAAAGTTTGCATTTAATCTTAGTTTTTCCAGAATCTGATACTGTAATCCGAATTTTGGAATAATTCTTTCACCCTGCTGACGGTTACTTGCTGCCATGGCCATTGCTAATGGATTATAAGTTCCAGATAACCTTGAGCGGGTAAAGTCGTATATAAAACTTCCCTGTGCAGTGTTAGCAGGACTAAAATAGTTTGATGTTAAGTTTCCATATTCATCGTATTCATAAACCGCCTGATTTGGCATTTTTGTGTATGCCACATCACGCACTCCATTTGTGTACAATTGCTGATTATCAATATGCGTGTAAGAAATATCAGCATTGAAACGAATTTTATTCGATACGGTATAATCTAAATTCACCCTGGCGCTTAAACGGCCTAAGCTGGTTCCAAGCGTTGTACCATTCTGGTTAAAATAGTTTACTGAAGCCCGGTATTTTGCTTTCTCTCCACCTCCAGAAATCGACAAGTTATGATCTTGCAGGTAACCGATACGGGTAATAGCTTCTAGCCAATTGGTATTATTGCTATAGTTGTAGTAATTGTATGGGTCATTACGGTCATATTGAAATTGTCTGGCAAAATCTGAGGTAGAAAACTGTCTGCCAGCATTATAAAACTCTTCCAATATTAAAGATGAGTACTGATTTCCATTTAACATAGGGATAGCACTAGGCTGTTTGGAATAGGAACCTTTGAAATTATAAGAAATTGCAGGCGGGCCCATTACCCCTCTTTTAGTCGTAATTACCAATACACCATTTGCCGCTCTTGAACCCCATACCGCCGTTGCCGCAGCATCTTTTAATACCGTAATTTCTTTAATGTCTGATGGTGCAATGTTTAATAATTGCCCATAGTTATTTTCATCAGATGTTGCAAAGTTAAAATCCGAAGGAATGGAAATGTCATAAGGCATTCCGTCTACTACGATTAATGGATCTACAGCCCCGTTAATAGATGATGTACCCCGAATCCTGATTTGCATGGGTGCACCCGGATCGCCACTACTGGCGCCAATATCCAAACCGGCTAACCTTCCCTGCAAAGCCTGATCAATAGAGGCAGCCTGCATATCTTCCAGTTCTTTGGCGTTGATAGTACCAACAGCAGAAGTCTGGTCTCTTTTATCGATGGCCATGCCGCTGCCATTGTCAGTTTTGGCCCTGGAAACAATCTGAACTTCATCCATTTGGTTATCGGCAGCTTCTAACTGGAAATTGATCACCGACTTATCAATGGCTAATGGTGCGGTGGATTTATAACCAATATAAGAAACTGAAATCCGGTAAGTTTTATCGGCAACAGGTAATGAATAATTTCCATCAATATCGGTAGAAACACCTTTAATTACCCTTTTTTCCTTATCAACAATCACTACCGATGCCCCGATGATGGGTTGTTTATCTTTTTTATCGATTACCCGCCCCTTCACATAGTTTATTTGTTGTGCACCGGCAGTGAACGACACCAGCAAGCAGCACAGTATAATGAATGTACTATAAATATATTTTTGAGTCATTGTGGTTAGAATTGGTATTTTAAGTAAGAGTTAATTTGATGAATAACAGCTCGGTTAGACAGCACGTTACTTCGATCGTTAACGCCTAATAAGGCTGGTACGGTGGTATTGGTTACATCTCTGAATGATAAAGAGCTATTGGTATTAACAGTCACCGTAATTTTAGCAGCATCACCATTATCATCTTTTAATAAAGATTCAAACTGACCAATTTTCTGCCCGTCGCTTACTACCGTAGCTTTATTAATGATATGGTATTGAATAAATTTATTTACCTGCGTGGCCGATACGCCATCTGTGGCCGTGAAGTTAGGAACACCAGTACTTACATTACCTGGTAACAAACCAGCTCTTACCGCTGCCACGATAGCAGCATTTGTCGGGATTAAAATCGTATAATTTACCCCGTCAGTTAATCCACTTATTGCACCTGTAGTTTTATTGTACAAATTACTGTTTGATAAATACTGGAAAAAATTATAATAAGGTGCCGTGGTTGTTCCGGCGTATCTTTCGATATGCTTACCGATATTCAGTATGGTATAGGTAAGGGCTTCTTTACCATAAACAGCTACACCATTTACCGGGGTTGTACTAATGGAATCAATCGGAATAGTTTGTTTAGCAACCACTGTACTGTCTTGCGTTCCCGCAGATAAAAGCACCCCTCTATCGTATTTAATGTATTCGCCGTTAGATGCTTCAATAATGCCTGATGTTGCTCTGAAATTAGGAACAGCTCTGTCACCTAATGGGATGATATGCGTTTGTAAAATTCTTCTTAGGGCTACTAAATCCCCGCGAATAGGCTGAGAGGCATAAAATGGCTCATAGGTAAATCCCATTCTCCTTAAGGTAGCATCCGGAATAGGGATGATCACATACCTGATTGATTGCGTTTTTAACGGAATGATAAGGTTAAAATAGTTTAAAGCCTGCTTCATGATATTGAAATCAGGATCAAGATTTACATTGCCGTATACGGTAGAGAAAACACTTGCATCCTGTGCTTTATTTATTCCATATAGAAAACCGTTACTTAAATTCTGTCTGTCGATAACGTCTGCGGTAGTTCTTTTACTTACATCGCCTAAAAAGTTCGATGTGAGCGAAAATTTGCTTGGCCATACCGTTGTGTTGAATAAATGTGCATTAACAAAATCTCTGATTAAATCGGGCGCTACAACATATAGTTCACTCAATGTTTTGATGCCTTTTTTACCCCAGTACTTTAAAAGAACCTGTTTACCATAAGTGTTTACGGCCTCATTGGTTGGAGCAAAAATGCTGTAAGAACTTTGTTGTGCATCATTGGCATCAACTTTCAAAAAGTTTTCATTATTAGGTGAAAAAGCGAGCAGGCCGCTGTAATTTTTAACATAAACATTTGCTGCTTTTCCATTTAATACTTCATAGCGATGAGAGATATCTGCATTAAGTGTATATGTTGTAAACTTATCAAGCAACTCTCTGAAAGCACTGTAATCTGGTTTTGCATTGATATATTGATCGATACTCAACGGGGGCGTAAGCACCCGATCTACCACATGGATCACACCATTTTCAGCTATAATATTTTGCTGATCAGTTAACACACGGGCCGGACCAACGTTTAAGCCACTGTAGGCGCTATTGGGATAAAAAAAGTTATAATCTGCAGCCGATAAACCAGCGAAAGCCATAAAAGGTGAAAAGAAATAAGCGATGTTTTTATTATTGAAATCTCCCGCAACGTAAGTTCCATTGTTGCGATTTGGTGCGATGACCTTAATAGGATTACCATTGTTATCTTTACCATCGTAAACGAAATCGTAGTAAACTGTACGCCTTCTAAAAGCGGTGTTTTTTATAAAGCCTTTAACGGAGAAAAAATCACTCAGACGTTCAATTTTTTCTCCGTCATAAATCATGGAATAGCGAACAATTTTTGAGGCAAGATCTACTGAGATCTCTGTTAATGAGTTTTCTTTTAAATATAGATCAAATGCCTCATCTGTAGGTGCGAACACCGTCCACGAACCTGCAGCACTCAAAGTTTCCTTGTAACCAGATTTATCAATACAACCAATAAACTTAGTAAAGTTTCCTTTTGCCTGTAATTGCTGATAAATCGGTTCGGCCAGGGTTTCTGGTCGCCCGTAAAACTTGTCGAATTCTTTTTTCCGGCAACTGCTCAGAAAAAAAATAGTTGTCAAAATGACGATTAATAATTTGGGTAAAATTTTACTCATAGCAATTTTATTGGATGCAAAACGCCCATAAACTATTGATGTAAAAGATACTACTGAAGGATCGGAGTGTAAAAGAGTGGTGTCGGAAAAGGAGCGTAGAATTTTATTACATAAATCGGGTTAGCGAACGTGATTAATATTTGGTTATAGATTATTTGGTTAGTAAACTTTGATTAAATATATGCACTTGCCATAGTTGCTCCGTCCTGTACCATCCTGAAAATGATTATAAAATATTATCATATCATATCTTTTTAAGAAACTTAATGGTTTAAAACGTTTTAGTGAAATTATTGTAAATAAAAAAAGGCACAACTGCGCCTTTTTTTATTCCTGATAAGTTTGATTTAGTGATAGGGAATAATATAAACCGGCCCAATTAATCCAGAAGGCATGACCGCCCAATTGCTGGCATCAAAGTTTTTGTAATCGATATTAACGAAATTAATTTCGTGGTATTTTCTCCACTCTATTTTCTTTTGATCCATATAGCGAATGCGATTAGCCATTAAATTAACGATTTCAATCTTAATATCATTCTCGCCTTTTTTTAGGTATTTTCCGATTCTTGCTTCGAAAGGAACACTCCAGAGTATGCCTACTTCTTTTCCATTTATCCATACGCGGGCACTCTCATCAACCTGATTGAGTTTTAAAACATACTCTTTTGCATTTTTTTGCGGTAAATTGAAGTGAGTAGTGTACACGCCAGTTCCTGAAAATGCCTTCAATTTAGGGTCACCCAGGTCAGTCCATGAGGTGAGGGTGTTCAGTTTCTGATCAGCCGGTAATTCTGGGCCACCGGCCAAAAAATGGAGTGACCATGGGTTTTTGAATTTCATAGGTTGAGCAGCATGATCCAGGTACGACCAGTTATTAAGATGATTATTTCTGTCGGACATGTTAATAAACAGCGCTTCGCCTGATTTGATCTGAACCCGTACTTTATTTTCTTTCTGATCTCCTAAACCCGTATCTCCATTCTGCGGATTCATTAATATTGCATATCCGCTTCTATTTATAGGTATGGTAGTATCAATCTCTTTGTTAGTGTGGTTCACTAAATAGTAATAGGTATCCGCATTAACTTTCCTTCTGATGAACTGTAATCCGGTATCGGTTAATGTCTCTCTTTTAACAGCAATATGATTTAACGTTCCTGTTATATCTTTTGCCAAGATGATCTTGCCCTCCCCCCATTTGCAAACCGAATATCCATTTGGAGTATCTGAAAAAACAAGTCTGGATAGCGTAGACTTAAACTTTTCTCTTCGTTTTTCGAGGTCATTTAAGCCCGGAACATCCGTTGGCAGCGACTGAAAAATTACTGTTGCCCCTTTGCCGGCCAATTGTACAATATTATCCAAAGTTTCTACGCTCATTCTGGCGCAGGAAGGAATGAGAAGCACCTGGTAAGGACTACTATTTTCGGCCGTTTGGATGAGATGATGCTGAGCCGAACTTTTAGCCAGCAAGCGATCAGAAGCAAAATCAAAAGAATAGCCTACTTTTTTAAGATCCACAGCTAACTTATAAAATGCCGATGGATGCAACCATTCATCTACATCATGTACTTTCAAGGCCAAATCCAATCCTTTAGCATTATTCCAGACATCATAAACCGGCCAATACATTAAAATTTCATTATCGGCTTTGCCGGCCTGTAAAACAGACTGGCAACGGGAAATATAATTGTTTAATCCCTGAGCGTGCGGCCAAAGGCTATTATTAGGATTCATTTCTACTGATGCGTAGAACAGCCATCCCGGCCATGGTACTTCCGTTGGTGAATAGGCTGTACCGTGATAAAAAACTTGATTGACACCAGCCAAAAACAATTGCTCTACCTCAGGTTTACATTGTGAAAAAGAGGTTTTAAAATGCTCGGTGAGCCAGGTAAATGTTTCAGATGAAACCAGGTTCTTACCATTGGTGTGTGCTGCCGAAGAGGCGAACTTACTCATCATAGGATCAGGATCTACATTTCTGATATCTGCAGAATCACGGCGAATACCCGGAATATCAAAGGCACTCGAGCCAAAAGTTTCTGTTTCAGGAATATCAACAGCACCATAAAGATCAAGCAGATTGCCTGGCGAGCCGTGCGACTGATTTTTGGTAAGCGACTTTAGTCCATGTGCCCAATCCGTCCAGTTTTGAGTGAAATTTTGGAGGAGTAATTCGTCCATTGTTTCGCGATAATCAGACTTTAAGCGGGCGATACTATCAGTCGTTTCTTTACTTTCCAATGTATTCAGATAGCCGGAAAGATCATAGCCCCTATTCTTTTTAAATGCTGTGAAAAAAGAAGATGTCCAGGTGGCGCCGTATACTTCATAACTATCATTAAAAAACGACCTGATTCCCTGAGGCTTGTTTTGAAATGAATCCGTAAATCTTTTCAGGTAAACATCAACAGATTTTTTATCAAGATGATCCAGTGTAAATCCTTCTCCACCAGGTGCTGCCCGTTTAACCATTTGGCGGGTTTTACCTGAAAAAGCTGCATAAATATTCCAGATGCCGGATTTGGGTGACCAGGAGAAACTACCATCTTTTTGAACCGCATTCAAGAGATTTTCTACTTCTCCAGCCGGACCGTAAGCCGTTACCGCCTGAAGCTGTGCATTTTCCTGTTTAGCTTCTTTTACCTGAATTTTTTCTTTTAAATGATCACCAGCATTAATTTTATACTGTTGAATAATGAGTTTGGTTGCTGCATTTTCAGGTTTAATCTGCGGACCACCAAATGGCCAACCTGTACCTGTGTTCATATCTACACCCATACCCAATGCATGCGCTTTGTTAATTGTATGTTGTAAAGCACTTATCCATTGGGGCGAAAGAAAAGATAAATATTTATTTTCATATCCAACGGCACCGTATATGGGTGTAATTTCTACCCCACCCAAACCAGCATCATGATATTGCTGCAAAACCTTTTCTAAATTTTGATCATCTACTGCATTTCCCATCCACCACCACCTGGTCCATGGTTTCATTTGCGCTTCAATTTTGGGCCAAAGGGATTTGTTTTGATCCTTCAGCTGTGCCAGTGAAAAATTGGAAATGGATATGCCGATAAGAATGACTATAATATTTTTTTTCATTGGTTTATTTAATCAAGGTGAAAAACCATATTTAACGGCTTACTAACTGGAGACTGATCTGGATTAACTTCCATAATATCGGCCATGTGCGCCCACCATTTCTGTACGATTAAGGTATTGCCTAAATCCTGCGATGAATGGCCACTTTGTTGTTGAACAGCAAACAAAATATTGGTTTCCTCATCCAAAAATATAGAATAATCGCTGATACCATTGTCTTTCAATAAGGTAGCCAGTTCTGGCCAGATTTGACTGTGGCGCAATTTATATTCATTCGCGAAACCAGGTTTCAGTTTCATTTTAAAGGCGATTTTCATGATTTTGTTAAGTTTGATGATTTACTTGTTCCCGCAGATTATGCGAAGGGCGCAGATTCTTATTCGATGGATTTACTAACATAAATTCGATTATTACAATTCTTTTTTCCGGTTATATCCCTATCACCGGAATTTGCTACCCACAACGTTCGGTATCAGCATCTTTCCAAAATAGATTTTGAAATAAATTCAGTGCTACGTAACCGATAAATAAATAACTTATTTAAACTTAAATGAATGTTGATAATCAAATTCATTTATTAATTAACTTTTAGCGTGATGTTGGCAGTATTTTCAGCACTTGTTTTTACCCAAAGTATTTTATGTTTTTGATCATAAAACCATCCTGCTTTTTCATGCAGCTGATTTGGGGAACTCACCGCATTAAGTTTTTGAGCATTTTCCGATATCAGTTTTGGATCCTCTTTTTTAGTCCAGTGAATTTTGGAAAGATACCGATGAAGGCCTGGTTTATACTCCCCTGCCGGTTTGGCTATTTTCAATATTAATCCAGCCGCATCAAGTGAGGATGAAATCTTCGTTATTGCATATTTACCAGTTTGATAAGCCGCACTCAGATTATCGTCTTCATAAAGATCATATTGTGAGTCTCCATGGGGAAAAATATCCAGCGTAATCACATCAACAGCCTTTTGCCCGCTGTAAATCATTTCTGGCTGCATGGGGATAATACTTCCTGCTTTAACAAAAAGCGGTAGTGTATCAAGCGGTGCGACCACATGGTGATAACTTTTACCTTCATACTGCTCACCCGTCCAATAATTAAACCAGGTTCCTTTAGGTAAGTAAACAGACCTTGTAATGGCTCCTTTAGTGGTAACGGGTGCTACCATAAAATGATCACCAAACATATACTGATCTGCGATTTCATACACATTTTCATCATCCTGATTATTGAGCACCAAAGCTCGCATCATAGGTAAGCCTGTAGCGTGTTGCTGATGCATGGTTGTATATAAATAAGGCATGAGGCGATAGCGCAGGACATCATATTGTTTAAAATTTCGGAGCGCCTGTTCGCCATAATTCCAGGGTTCTTTATAACCAGGATGATCCATTCCGAAAACCAGCGCAATCGGACTAAACATTCCAAATTGTACCCAACGGATATATAACTCCGGATCTGCCTGATGCTCAAAACCGCCCATACAGTGTGCCCAGGAACCCACTCCAGATAGACCAACATTTAGCCCGGCCTTAATTACCGGTGCAAAATATTGCCATTCGCTGGGCCAATCGCCAGCGAAAATATATGGATAACGCTGAATACCCGCATAACCTTCGCGGGTTTGGTTCAGTCCCCTAAAACCGTTAAACTTTTCGAAAGCCAGAAAAGGTGCCTTTGCATAAGCAATAGGGAAAACATTGTGCAGTTTTTCGGCAGTTTTACCCGTCGGACCCACTTTTTCACTTTCATTTGCCAAAGCTCCAAAAGCACTTCCTTCATCGGTTTTAAGAAATTTGGCACCCAAAGCGGCAACCCTCATCACCCCATTATTCCACCACCATTGTGTGGCTTTTTCATCAAAGAAATTCACAAATTCTCCCGGCTTGCCGTTTTCAGGATAAGTATAGCCTTTCGCCTGCGCCTGATCTAACAGGTTGAGCTTTTTTGCATTGTCAAATCTCGGCCTTAGATGCAAGCCTACCATTTTATAATTCATTGCATAGAGGCTATCAAACATGCCTTTTGGATTTTTGAAAGTTTCCCTCCATTCAAACGAAGTTGCTCCTTTCCCGCCCTTTTCACCAAACAAGCGCCAGGTAGAATCCAACCACATGAGATCAACAGGAATTCCCAATGCTCTATATTTTTTAGCCAACTCAATTACATATTGATCAGAAGTTTTCTCCTCATGTCCCCAGGTTCCGCCGCTATAGGTACCGGCATGTAAACCCAAAGCAAACTGAGGTAACATGGGCGATTTGCCGGTGATGCCCGTGTAACGATCGAGAATTGACGAGAAAGTTGGTCCGTAAATAAAGTAGTAATCCAATTCGCCATCGGCAGCTTCAAAGCTATACTCATTGTTATTGGTGGCACCCATATCCCAGCTTGTAGCAAAGGAGTTATGCAAAAATATGCCGTAACCTTTGGTACTCATAAAAAATGGTATAGGGCAATAATTGGCTTCTAAAATGTTGTAGGCACCAATGGCATGAGGCAAACCTTTACCGCGGCCAACGTTTAAGGTTACTTTTTTAAAGCGGCGATCCATGAAATCCATACGTTCACCAAAACCAAAAAAATGCTCATCAGACTGAAGCTTTTTAGTTACCCTAACAATTGTTTCTACTTTTGAAATAGATTGATTTTGATCTGCACTAAGCAGTTTTCCCTGCTGATCGAAAACATTTATTTTAAATGGCTTTTTATTAATCCTAATTGACAATTTAGAGGTATTTACGACAAACTGCGTTGTACTTTCAACCACTTTAAATACCTGCGGCTCCCAATTGTATTTCACAACCATCAGGTTTTCGTTTTCTTCAAAATTACCATTCCAGCTTGTTCTTAAGCGAAACATTTCCGGCGTGCAGATTTCCAGTTTAACAACTGCAGCCGTACTGGTAAAGGACAATGTATTGCCTGTTTTTTTATATCCCGATTTGTAATTGCCAACCTCCTGGCAAAAAGCTGTTATACTTAGACAGCAGAAAGCAAGGGATAAAAATCTCTTTAACATCATAATTTTTGTTGATCAGCGATAAATGAAATCATCGTTTTGCTTATTATTTTTTGAGCTTGTAAACTTCAGTTCCGGCTAAAAGAAAGCAACCCAAACCATAGTCTTCAAAATCTGGTTTACTGGTATAGGTTACCGGCTGTCCGTCTTTCGGCTCCTTACCCGTTCCTTGTGTAAAACCTAAAAAGCCATCTTTCTGAACAGCATCTTTAGCCATGGCATTCCAGGCTTTTATAATGATCGGCAGGTAAGTCTTCTTATCCAAAATTCCTTTGTTTACACCCCAGGCCATTCCATACACAAATAATGCAGTACCGGATGTTTCCTTGCCTCCATAATGATTTGGATCATGTAAACTCACATTCCAAAAACCGTCAGCACGTTGTACCGGCACTAAAGCTTTAATCATTTCATGATAGGTTTTTAAATAATCATCATATCCTGCTGCAGTTTTCGGCATAGTTTCCAAAACCCTTACAAAAGCTGCAAGCACCCATCCATTCCCTCTCGACCAATAGCAATCTTCTCCATTGGGTTCTTTATAAGGCGGAACGAAATCTTTGTCTCTCCACCATAGACCATCTTTGGCATTGTACAATCCGCCACCCTGTATGTTCTTGCTATGCAGATACATTTTATACATATAGTCATAGTAAGTATTATCATTGTAAACTTGGGCCAACTTACTGAATACGGGCATGGCCATTTGCAAAGCATCAATCCAGGTCCAATCATTTACGCGACCCGATTTTACCATTAAATCCATTGATTCTTTAATATCTTTTATTCGTTCGGGTTTGGGATCAATCAGGTATAAATCAATGTAGGTTTGACCACAGGCCTGATTGTCAGCATCACGTGTTTTAACCCCATCTCTCAATCCCCATTTATGCTTTTCACCCCATTGAATGGTGTAATCGTAATATTTTTTGTCTTTATCAATTTGATAAAGGCTCATTAATCCTTCATAATAAACTGCCCGTGTCCATAAATTACTCGGTCTTTCTTTATTTGTGATAATTGATTTGCCCGCATCCGGCCACTTATTCATGAAATAAGTATTGGTGAGCCGCAAGGTTTTTAATACTTCTTTTTTAGCGGGTAATTTCTGGGCAAATAATTGACCATTTGTCATCAACAAAAATGCAGCGGCGTATATAAATTTCTTCATGTTAATCAGTTATAGAATTAATTGTTTTTTGATTTAGGCTTCAACTCATCAGGGCTATCTTTTGTAAAAGTATCAAACTGAATTTTTGAGGGTTGTTCGAACAGATCTTTAACCGTTTGATAAGCCACTTCAAACTTTGGATTAAACTGACTGGAAGCCATATATTGCTGTAAACTATAATACAATTGCTGTGAGGCCGGAGCATCTTTTAAATCAGGAGAGAGATTTGCACTGGAAATTATCAATTTTCCCTTACCCACTTTTGCTTCCAGAACCAAAGCCAGTTTGCGGTTTAAAAACCAGGTATCAATAGGTTGAATGATGGGCTTAAAACCTAATGGAAAATCTTCCAGATTCATTACCTGTGCTTTGTTTACAATTTCCCACCATTGCATATTGCTATGGCTTTCTGTAGGAAAACTGGCCAGGGCCGGATTTTTTGGATCGCATAAAATTCCTAGCGTATGTGGCGGACGCATTTTAAACCAGGAGGTATTCCAGAAAACAGGTAAGAAGGTTTGAACCACTTCTTTTCCTTTCACTACTTTGCCTGCAGCATTTAAAAATACATTTCCTCCTGAATCCAATACTTTTTTGGCATTTTCATCCAAATGATCGGTATAATAAATATTGCTTTTAAGTTTTGGCAAAGCCGAAGGATAAAACCAGAAATCCCAGTCATTGGCAAATTCAGTTCCATCAATAGCTACATCTAGCTTTAGCTTACCAGCTTTTTCAGTATTTCCGCGTGAATAAGCCAGTGAACCAACCTCAGTAATCAATCCGACAGCTAAATCCTTATTCTCGAATCTGGTCGTAATTACTACTTTTCCATCTTCATCAATCAGTCTGCAAGTTACATTTGCCTTTAAAGGTGCTTTACCCCAATGTGCAATTTCTATTTTAGCTTCCAGTTTTTCATCATTGGTATAAACAAATTTCGGCACTTGTAACAAAGGAACAGTACTGTTAGAAAACCGCTTAAACGCTGGAGCAGAAATATAGCCCTTTTCATCCCAAAAGGCATCTAAAACGCCCACTAAAGCAGTTCCCTGACCCGGATAATCATTTAATGACAGTAACTGATAACCGCTGTAATTTGGGGTTCTGAAAGCTTTTTCGATTTCATTCTTATAACAAAGAGCCTGGAGCTTGCCCGATGCAATTAAAAAATCCTTTGCCTGGCTGGCCATGTCGTGATCAGCTAAATCTTCCTGAAACATTTCGAAGTTTTTAGCTTTATAAACACCAGTATATTTCTTCATTTCTTCAAAATTTGGAAATACACAATACTGGCCCATTTCATGCGCTACGAAAGGTACCGTAAATTGTTCAATCTGCCTTGCGTAAGTGGAAAAACTTTCCGGTCTTTTGCCCCAATCTAATCCTCGGGCCCCGGCACGAACCATAAATTCATTGTTTGGAATTACGGGCCAGCTTCCACCAACCGAGGCTCCGGTATAAAGTCTGCGGGAGTCTTTTGCTTTCCAGTAGTTATTAAATCTGGTTAAATATTCTACCTGTTTTCCGCGAGGCTCATTGCCATAGGCCATCATACAAAAGGATGCATAATTGCCATAGCGCTTTGTCATTCTGTTGGTTTCATCATAAATAAACTGATCGATGGGTTTACCTTCACCAATAGATGAGCCATGATTTGCCCAACTCGGACCTTCAGGCTGCAAGTAAAAACCGGTTAAATCAGCAGCAATAAAAGCCGCCTCAGGCGGGCACCAGGAATGAAAACGCATGTGGTTTAAGCCATGTGCCTTGGAAATTTTAAAAATCCGCTCCCAGGAAGCTACATCCATGGCCGGATAGCCAGTTAAAGGAAATTCGCAATTATTTACTGTTCCACGTAAAAAAACCGGGCGACCATTAATTTCAAAATTGCGTCCATTGGCTTTAAACTCCCGCATCCCAAACTGAACCTGTTTATTATCCTCCAAACCTTTATCCGACGACAAAGATGCTGTCAGTTTATATAAAGCAGGATCAAATTCATCCCAGGTGGCTATCTTATCGCCCATAGGTATATCCACTTCAACATGAGCAGTTCCACCTATAAGTTTATAAGAAACACTGACTGGCTTTACACTCAAAATATTTTTGGTGTTAAAACTTTTGGCTGATAATAATACTTTCCCAGACAAAGATTGGCTTGAAGGTCCTTTAATATCGATTTTTACTTTTGCTGACTTATTTTTCAAGTCTGGATAAATCTGAATATCTTCTAAATAAACCGTTGAACCTGCTTGGAGAAACATTTTGCCTACTACTCCATTCCAGTTCCCTTGCGTATGGTCGGTTAAACTGTGTGAATCCTGACCAACATTGATCGCTTTTATCCTGTTATCAATTAATAATGTGATGGTGTGCTTACCAGCTTTCAGCTGAGCAGGAAGTTCAAAATTCTGCGCAACCACGAAGGTAAAGGCTGTACCAATTTCAACATCATCTACCCAAACCCTTGTTTCAGAATGCGGATACTCCAGCGAAAGTATTACCCGCTTGTTTTTCCAGTCTGCCGGAATCACTACTTCTTTCTGGTACCATGCTGCACCCGTGTAATGTTTAGCCGGAGTAAGCCAAAATGGTATTTTAATATTACCCGGCTGGCGATATTTCGCTAAGCGGGGATGAAAGAAATATGAGCTGTCATAAATACTGCCTGTCCATTTTGTTTTAAGGGTAATATCATCGCCTTTTAAATTTTCGGCCATAGAGCCCGGTAAGACAACTGTTTCAGGCAGAACCGTATTAAACCACTTGGCCTTCACACCTTCATCCCCGGCATCAATTTTAAACCGCCACTTGCCATTTAATGATATATTCTGGGCCAAAGCCGTGCTTGAAACGAACAGGCATAAATAAAGGCATAGCAACCTCCACTTAATTGTAAATAACATATTTATACTCATATTTTTATCAGACTATAATGCGCAGCCAGTATATAAAATTGGTTAAGGTTTGATCACATGAAGAGACCAGTCTATTAGTTGAATATTATTTCAGGTAATTTTTAAGCTTATTATTTTTCAATGCTTTTAATCCATCAACCACTAAGGTCGCATTCAATTTCGCACCCTCTATATTGGTATGTGTATGGTCTTTCTCAGTGAAGTAACCTTTCACTACATCAGCAGATTGGCTGGCATATTTATCTTTTATCAGCTGATTAAGCGGAATGAAATCAATTTTTTCGGCAACAGCTATTTCCTTCGCCCAGTCTGCATAACTATCATTTACCAGTATGATTTTTCCATCCTTTACGGGGTTTCGGGGAATAGAAGAACATATAACAGGGGTAGCGCCCTTTGCTTTTACATCATCAATGAATTTACGCATGTACCAGCCATAGGTATACACCGTTTCCTGCTTTTTCTTGATGGGGTTATAGGTATCTTTACTTTCCGTTCCTATACCTTTTATAGTGCCCCTTGCCCGGGCAGTATCATCAAGCGGACTGCTATCATTGTGACCGAATTGCATCATCACGAAATCTCCTTTCTTTACTTTGGCCAATACCGTTTCCCATAAACCGTTGGTTTGAAAGGTTCTGCTACTGGTACCGCCAAGGGCATCATTTTCAATGTTAATTTTTTCGGTATTAAAAAAATCAGCTATAAAGCTTCCCCATCCCCATAAAGATCCATCGCCTTTACCTTTACCATTTTTTACGGTTGAATCTCCAATCAGAAACAGTGTAGGTTTATCTTTTGGTTGTAAGATGATGCAAGATGAAAACAGGATTAATGCACAACTTAAAATCAGGGCATTCAGTTTACTAAATATGATGTATTTGGTTTTCATAATTGATTTATGATGTTTTTAACAAGTACTTTTTCAATGAACAGTCTTTCAATGTTTTGATTCCTTCCACTACAGATTGTGCATTTACTTTTGCTCCTTCCAGGTTGGTATGTGTATGATCGCCAGGAAAAAAAGTTTTCACCTTTTCCGGTCCCATGGCATCATATTTATCGCCGGTAATTTTATTTAAATCGATAAAAAAGGTATTTTCCTGCCGGGCTACTTCTGCCGCCCACTTCCCGAAACTATCATTGGCACGGAGCACTTTCCCATCCTTAAACTGATTTCTCGGAATCATAGAAACTAAAATAGGTATGGCGCCTTTCGATTTAGCTTCACGAACGAACTTACGCAGGTACCAGCCATAAGTATGAACCGTTTCTACCTTTCCATCAGGCCAATTAAGGGTTTTAGTTTCTTCGCCGGTGCCTTTTAAAACCCCTCTTCTCCCTGCTTTGGTTGTATCAGGTTCACTTCCATCATTATGACCAAATTGAATGGTTACAAAATCTCCGGGCTTTAATGTTTGTAAAACCTTATCCCATCTGCCTTCGGATAAATAAGTCCTGGTGCTCCTCCCTGCCATCGCATTATTTTCAACATTAATTTTAGTCGTATCAAACATCGATGCGATAGGTGTTCCCCATCCCCAGGTTTCTTTATTGGAATTTCTTACAGTAGAATCTCCCATGGTGTGTAATGTTGGTTTATTTGGTTTAATAAATGCAGATGCCAAAGCGATGACAGCGATAGCCAGGAATTTAATTTTCATAAGAATACTATTGAGTCGGTTCTACTAATTTAATATTGGGTTGAGGTGCTTTTTTCATTCCGAAACCAAAATAAAAGCCTGTATGAGGCGGTTGGTTATAACCCACATTTTGCCAGGCAATGCTTAAACGATATTGCGGATCATGCATTAAAGTATAGTTTCGATATTCAGTCGGAATGGTCGTTGTATAAATTCTCAGGCTTTGATTATCGTATGAACGAAGAATCAGTTCTTCCCTCCAATCGCCAAAAATATCGGCACTTAAAGCCGGAGTAGATTTGGTGCCGTTGTTGGCAACAGCACCATTAGCAGTAAAGAGCCTTCCACCATTGTATTTATCGATATGATTTCCATCCAATAGTTCACGAGACAAATCCCCATCCCAATAAATTAAAAAATTGGTTGACCGTGGTTGGCCGCCCACACGATTGCCCTTTATATCAAACAAGCCATTAGCACCCGACCACCACATTTGAGCACCATATTTAGTTGGATCTATATTATCGGCTACGCCTCTTCCTACATCTTCATTATCAGAACCGTGCCATAAAATTTCTCCTGTTTTAGCATCATATACTGCTGCACCATATCCTTTTGTTCCTTCTTCGTTTTCGTGTACACCAAAAACTTCCAAACCTGGTCTTTCGGGATCTAAATCACTAACATGTAAAGCATCACCATGTCTTAATCCAGTTGTGTACAAACCCTTTCCGTTATCATCAATGCACATCGAACCAAAAATGATTTCATCTTTTCCGTCGCCATCTACATCAGCTACAGAAAGGTTGTGATTTCCCATTCCGGAATAAGGATTATTTCCATTTTTGCTATCAAAAACCCAACGAGAAGTGAGCTGGCCTTTGCGAAAATCCCAGGCTGCTAAAACGGTGCGACCGTAATAACCTCTACACATGACTACACTTGGATGAACGCCATCCAGGTAGGCAATACAAGCCGTAAAACGATCTACTCGATTTCCATAGTTATCTGTTTTGCCGTTGCCACCCTTACCACCCCAGCCGGCCACGTTTCCACGGGCAGGAATGTAATCTGTTGTGGCAATGGCTTCTCCGGTTTTACCGTTAAAGATGGTAAAATATTCTGGCCCATCTAAAATCCTTCCGCCTTTATTACGATAATCTTTGGTCGAATCGCCTATTACTTTTCCTTTCCCATCGATTGTTCCGTCGGCGGTTTTACAGGCAAATTCAGCAATGCCATCACCATCTAAATCATATACCATAAACTGAGTATAGTGCGCACCTTCGCGAATATTTTTGCCTAGATTAATTTGCCATAAAAACGTTCCATTGAGTTTATAAGCCTGAAAAATTGGTGGATCAGTTATGCCACTGTGAGAATTATCATGACCGCGGCCAGTTTGGTGCAGAATAATTTCATATTCTCCATCGCCATCGAGGTCTCCTACTGATGCATCATTGGGTGTGTAGCCTTCTGGTGTTTTTAGTGGAATGTTTAAAAATTGCTGTACGGGTGTTTTTGCTTTGAGCGTAAAAGCCTTGCTTTCCTCCTGCTCTTTTCCATTTACAATAGCTTTAACGCAATAGCTGTTGTCTATATTTGGATTAATACCAATATCAACAAAATTAGTTCCTTTAGTTAATGCATGATGATTCAGCTTTTTCATCCCGTTACCGACCGATTTCCGGTATAAATTAAAAGCCATGTCATCTGCTTCTGTACCTAAAATACGCCAGCTTATAAAAACCGAATCGGTTCCTTGCCGCACGGCAATTACACCTCGATCTAGCTTTTCCATTTGTCTTTGAGCAGATGCCTTCAAACAGAAATGACAGAAAAAAATAACGTAAAATACTTTAAAAAATGATGTCATCTATATACTATTGAACCTTGTAACTTGCTTTACCTGAAACTGCATTTCCTTTTTCGGTAATTCCATCCGATTTAATGACCACAGTACCCGCCTGGTCACTGTTGTAATACACAATGCTGGTTTCGCCATTAGCATTAGTTTGTAATTTTGGCATCCAGTAAATGGTTGTACGCAGATCTTTATTTGAAGATGATGGCAGGCTGTAATTTGGCGAGTAAAATTCTCTTGCGGAATAATATCCCGTTAGGTTAACATTAAGCAGATGGGTATTTGTACCATTTAATGCACCATCCTTTAAACTCAGGCTAATCACAAAAACATCATCCATAGTAGCACCGCCATTATCCAGTCTGGAAGTTCCGTTGCCAATTAAATGCTGAATTTTAACTTGATTAATCTGATCCATATTGATGCTGTAATAATCCAGCCGGTCCTGAATATCCTGTCGGTTATTCACCACAATTCTTGGTCTGAACATTTTTCCATTAGCCAAAAACTGTACCCCTTGCGTTCCGGTACTATCTTCAATCGCAAACGCACCATTGGCTTTGGTGAGTAAAAAATGTTCCAGTCCGTTATATGAGTAATCGTCAGGTGTAATATTAAATACTTGTTCAGGATAACCAAATGTCATGAGCGTTTCTCCGAATAACACAACCTGTTTTCCTTTTATCGCTTTAATCTGAACATCATCCAGATTAATCGAATCGCCAAACTTGTAGGTTCGTTTATAATCCATCCTTTTAGCCATTTCATCATCCAAACCATTGTCAACTTTATCCAAACCATATTTAAATCTTAGTGAAATGGGTTTCACCAAGGTATCAATTTGCAGCCAGCCACCCTTTTTACCCTTGTTGGTTTGAGAAGAAATTTTAATAGGCTGATTGCCATACCACTTTAAACCATCAATAAAATACTTCCCTTCCCGATCAGTTTTAACAGAAAACAATTTATCTCCCTTAAAACCAGAACCGAATAATGTGATGTTCATGTTTGGAAGCGGTTTACTGCCAATCCTTTCCCGTACCTGTCCTTTAATTGTCAAAGCCGGCTCGGGTAAATAACTTATTGTAATGGCTGTATCAGCCAATGTTTTCCATATATAATTTCTCCATCCCTGTGTTAATAAAAGTAAATCCAGTTGTTTTAATCTGGATGGATTTAACGGATCAAAATATTGATCAGGATTTTTAATATCACCTTTGATTTCAGCATTCAGCAGCAGATAAGAACGGATGCTCAAGCCATCATCGGGTACCTGGCCATCAACAGCCGCAAGCGAAAATGTAGTTTTTGCGGGCAGGCCAAACAAATTTTTGGCCTTTACATGAAGCACAACCTTTTCTCTCGGCTTGTATGATGATTTATCTGGCGAAATGGTATAACTTATTTTATTTAAATTTTCAATAAAGATTAACCGCTCACAGTTCGCCCGGCCTAAATCATCAAACAAGGTGATTGCCGCAATACCTTCGGGAAAGTCTTTTTTAGGAATAGAAACAGATACGGTGGGTTTTTCCATTTTCAAGGACCCGGTGTATAAATTATCGCCGGCATGCTTGATGGTTAAAGTAATATTTTTGCCTTTAAGCGTTGTAAACTGACTGGCATTAGCACTAATTGAAGCTTTGATATTTAATGAATCGGATGTGACATGAAGCACCAAACCATTTTTCAGTGTATTTGGTAATGTAGTAGAAAATTTTTCCTTCCCAAAAAATCCTTCCACCCGATAGCGCTCGCCCGATTTAGGTACTAATGCAAAAAGGCCCATACCGGCATCGGTCGTTTTAAAGGTAGTCAGTGTATCGCCTTTCGAATCGATTATGCTTCCGGTTGCCGCTAAGCCATTCCCAAATTCATCGTTAGTTTTGAACGCTACCAAGTTTGTCAAATCATCAACCAAAGCCCCTCCCTCCGGAAAAAAAGTAATGCTCTTTTTACTTACTTGGGCTGCATTGTTTGCGGTGGTTGCAGGCTTGCGAGTTGATTTACTGACGTTTTCTTTTAAGTTGTTAGTTAGATAAATGCTCTTTTGAAATACAAATGCATCTCCAAAATTTCGCATCCAGTTAGTATAAGCCCTAATATTATACCACCCTGCAGGGATTGAATCTTTCAGTTTAAAATCGCCATGGCCTAAACCATTACTCATTAAAATAATTTTCTTATCTATAATAGCTGATTGAGCATTAACCAGTTCCACATACAAATTTGCACTACTCGCTGTGAGGCTGGTACTTTTAGCATTTACCAGATATGCACTAAACCATAAATCTTCTCCCGTACTGTAATAAGTTCGGTCGGTTTGCAAATAGGCTTTTTCATAAAAGAGTTTAATTGTTTTCGAGTCCTTATCAGGCGATGGATTGTTTTGTGCATACGCACCGATGCAAAAACAAATTATCAATACAATAACAATGAAGCTATGTAGTCTCATAAAAATTTTGGTTAGCGATTTCAACAAGTACACATAACTTCATTGAATCGATGTCTAATTTATAAAGTTATGCTTTAAGTGGCGTCCTGTGCTATCCTGCATTCTTATGGCAATATTGTATAACAGCCGTAATTAATGGTTATATAAAATTCTTTTGACAAGAGTGTAATGCTGCTTACTGAATTTAATTTATATAACAACTTTATTGAAATCACTTTCTGCAAGATGATAAGATTAGAGAATGAAATATCAAAAAAAAATAACTGTTTAAATAACGTTTATTAATTTAAATATTTTACTTTTACTTTCATAAAGTGACCAAATATTACGTTTATGAAATCTAATGTGTTTTTAAGAAGCCTGCGCCATGCATGTTTAGCCGCCTGTTTTATTCCTTCGTTGTCCAAAGCACAATCCGTACAAAATATTAATGTAAAGATTGATCAATCCATTGCCAAAGTACAACCAAATATGTGGGGTGTATTTTTTGAGGATATTAATTTTGGTGCCGACGGTGGTATTTATGCTGAGCTAATTAAGAACCGTTCATTTGAATTTACAAAGCCCTTAATGGGCTGGACGGTAGCTCGCCAGAAACCCCGTGAAGGAGAAATTCTTGTTGTAAACCGTAAGGAAGTTAACACGGCAAACCCAAGGTATTTGCAAGTGAGCAAACTTACTGATGACTTTGAACTGATTAATGAAGGTTTTAAGGGAATTGGTGTAAAAAAAGGACTACGTTACGATTTCTCAACGATGTACCGTCAAATAGAGCCGGGAGTAACCATGGTACTATTATTAAAAGACCAGGACAATAAAATAATTGGCAAAGGAACATTTACACCTAACCAAACTGGTAGCGACTGGAAAAAGGAATCGGCTAGTTTTACTGCAACAGAAACTAATCCGAAAGCGAAATTTTCTATATTGTTTCAAGGTAAAGGGAAAATTGATTTAGATATGATTTCTTTATTTCCTTCAGATACCTGGAAGAATCGTCCGCAAGGTTTAAGATCGGATATGGTTCAGTTATTAGCAGATATGAAACCTGGTTTTATACGTTTTCCGGGAGGCTGTATTGTGGAGGGAATGGATTTGGCAAACCGTTATCAATGGAAAAATACTATTGGCCCGATTGAAGAGCGAAAATTAATTATTAACCGTTGGAATACAGAATTTGCACACCGCCCTGCACCTGATTATTTTCAAAGTTTTGGACTTGGCTTTTTCGAATACTTTCAGCTGGCTGAAGATATAGGATCGGATGCACTGCCGATTTTAAATTGCGGAATGGCTTGCCAATATAACTCTGGTGAAGTAGTTGCCATGGATGAATTGCAACCTTACGTGCAAGATGCTTTGGATTTAATAGAATTTGCCAATGGCGATGTGACTACCACTTGGGGTAAAAAAAGAGCAGAAATGGGTCACCCTAAGCCCTTTAATTTAAAAATGATGGGTATTGGAAATGAAAACTGGGGACCACAATATTTAGAACGACTGGCTGTTTTCACTACAGCAATTAAAGCGAAATATCCGGATTTTAAATTAATTTACAGCTCAGGTACCGACCCAGATGGGGATAGATTCGATTTATTAAATAATTCATTAAGAACTCAAAAAGCCGATTTTATCGATGAGCACTATTATCGTCCTGCCGATTGGTTTTTAAAAAATGCTGGTCGCTATGATAGCTATCCAAGAAATGATACCAAAATTTTCGTTGGCGAATATGCTGTTCATGCAGATAAAAACCTGACAGGGAAAGACAAGAATAACTGGGAAAGTGCTTTGGCTTCGGCCTCATTAATGACCGGTTTAGAACGAAATGCCGATGTGGTACAAATGGCCTCTTATGCCCCGCTTTTTGCACATATTGATGGATGGCAATGGGCACCGGATATGATTTGGGTAGATAATTTAAAATCTTACGGAACGCCTGATTACTACGTCCAAAAATTATTTTCAACCAATAAAGGTACAGATGTAGTTTCTATTACATTAGGCGATAAAAACATCACCGGACAAAACGGCCTCTACGCATCATCTGTATTGGATAAAAATAAAAAGGAATTAATCATCAAAATTTCCAATAATTCAGATCAGGCTCAAAATATTTCTATTAATCTTGAAGGGAAAAGTAAACTTAAATCCAAAGGAAGTATAGAAGAATTAAGCAATAGCAACCTTAAACAGCTGAATTCATTTGATGAGCCAAATGCTGTTAGTCCTAAGCTTTCTACCATAAATTTGAATGGTAAAAAAATCAATACCAGCTTAAAAGCTTATTCATTTAATGTAATTAAAGTTCCTTTTAATTAGAAAATTATAATACGCTCATGATAAAAAAACTAATTCTTTCACTTTCTATAACATGCAGTGCTTTTTTAGTTCAGGCACAAAGTGAAGTTCAAATAAACCTCAAACCGGCTGGAAATCAGCTGGTTAGCAAACACATTTACGGCCATTTTTCGGAACATCTTGGCCGATGTATTTATGATGGCTTTTGGGTAGATGAGAACTCCCCTATTCCGAATAAAGGAAGAATACGACTTGACGTTGTTGATGCGCTGAAGAAAATCAAGGTTCCTAATTTACGTTGGCCGGGTGGTTGTTTTGCTGATGAATACCACTGGCGTGATGGCATTGGACCTAGAAATGCACGACCTAAAATGGTTAATACCAATTGGGGCGGTGTTATTGAAGACAATAGTTTTGGCACACATGAGTTTCTGGAGCTTTGTAAAATGCTCGATTGCGAGCCTTACATTGCTGGGAACGTGGGTAGTGGAACGGTAGAAGAAATGGCCAAATGGGTAGAATATTTAAATTTTGATGGCGTAAGTCCAATGACCGCTATCCGCAAGCAAAATGGTATGGATAAACCCTGGAAAGTTTCTTTTTGGGGTGTTGGAAACGAAAGCTGGGGATGTGGCGGTAATATGACGGCCGATTACTATAGTGATTTGTACAGAAGATATGCAACTTACGCCAGGGATTACGAAGGTGCTCCTTTAAAAAGGATTGCAAGCGGTGCCAATGCTGAAGATTATGGCTGGACCGAAACCTGCATGAAGAATATTGGTGCAGGCAGAATGTGGGGTTTAACTTTACATTATTATACTTTACCTACCGGAGATTGGAAAACTAAAGGTTCGGCTACTAAATTTGATGAGGCACAGTATTTCAATACCATGAAAAACTGTATCCGAATGGAAGAAATTGTAACCAAGCATGCTGCCATTATGGATAAATATGATCCAAAGAAAAAGGTAGCCTTAATTGTAGATGAGTGGGGAATCTGGACTGATGTAGAACCTGGTACCAACCCTGGTTTTCTTTATCAGCAAAATAGTTTAAGAGATGCCTTAATTGCCGGCACAACGCTTAATATTTTCAACAATCATTCTGATCGGGTGCGTATGGCGAACTTAGCCCAAACGGTTAATGTTTTACAAGCGATGATTTTAACCGAGAAAGATAAAATGTTGCTTACTCCAACTTACCATGTATTTGATTTGTATAAAGTGCATATGGATGCCAAGTATCTTCCGGTAAATTTTAGCAGTCCGGATTATATTGTCGGCGATCAAAAAATACCTGCTTTAAACGTTTCTGCTTCTCAGGATTCAACTGGCGCTATTCACATTTCTTTGGTTAATCTTGATCCGAAGAACAAAATTTCATTAAATACTAATTTGGGTGATGTTAAGTGGAAAACCGTTACTGGCCAAATCCTCACTTCAGCTAAAGTAACTGATATAAACACCTTTACAGATCCAAATAAAATTCAGAACAAGAACTTTACCGCTGCAAAAAAATCAGGAAATAATTTAAAGGTAGAATTACCAGCACAATCGGTAGTGGTATTAGAATTGAAATAATGGCATGAAAAAATTTGTCTATACGATCTTCTTTCTATTAACATTTACTTTGAGCTCATTTGCACAGGGAAAAGATGTTTTTCTGTTTGCCTACTTTAAAAATAACGGACAAGACGGACTGCATCTGGCTTACAGTCGTGATGCTTTTAATTGGACAGCACTTAAAAACGATTCTTCATTTTTAAGGCCTACGGTTAGTAAGGATAAGTTAATGAGAGATCCGTGTATTATAAAAGGCCATGATGGTTTATACCACATGGTTTGGACGGTAAGCTGGAAAGATAAGGGCATTGGCTATGCCAGTTCTAAAGATTTAATCCACTGGAGTACGCAACAGTTTTTACCCGTAATGGCGAAAGAGGCAGGTGCCAGAAATACTTGGGCACCAGAAATTACCTATGATGGGAAAACAAAAACATATATGATATACTGGTCAACAACCATTACTGGTAAATTCAGTGAAACGGATTCAAAAATGGAAGATGGCTATAACCATAGGATTTATTACATAACGACTAAGGATTTTAAATCCTATTCAGAAACAAAGCTATTGTACGAACCAGGCTTTAATGTGATAGATGCATCAATTGTAAATCATGGTAAAAAATTCATCATGTTTTTGAAAGATGAAACGCGTGAGCCGGTGCAGAAAAACATCAAAATAGCTTTTTCAGATGATTTGATCGGACCTTATTCAAAAGCGAGTCCACCCATTACCGGAAACTACTGGGCAGAAGGACCTACAGCCTTCAAATTAGCGGACAAATGGGTTGTTTATTTTGATAAATACCGAGATCATCAATATGGTGCAATACAATCTTCAGATTTGAAAACCTGGGAAGATGTATCTGCTAAAATATCACTTCCAAAAGGGTTGAGACATGGAACCATCTTTAAAATAAAAGAAAAAGAGCTTAAAAAATTACTAAAACAATAAATTGATGTTAAATAAGATTAGTTGTTCAATCCTGTTAGCCGCAGCACTTCAAATAAATGCTCAGGCGCAGGAAAAAATAATTACAGCAAAAGGAAATCCGATTATTACCAATAAATACACAGCTGACCCAGCGGCATATGTTTATGGTGATTCTGTCTATTTATACACCGGCCACGATGTTTCGCCGAAGGGCAAAGAAACTTACGAGATGCATGATTGGCTGGTTTATTCATCAGCTGATATGGTAAATTGGAAAGAACATCCATCTCCTTTAAACGTAAAGAATTTTACCTGGGCTAAAGATGATGCTTGGGCTTCGCAAGTGATTGAAAGAGATGGCAAATTTTACTGGTATGTAGCCGTTGAGCATGGAACCATCCGCGGCAAATCAATTGGTGTGGCAGTGGCCGATAATCCACGTGGACCTTTTAAAGATGCGCTAGGAAAAGCATTAATTACCAATGATATGACCACTGATGTAAAAATTAGCTGGGATGATATTGATCCATCGGTCATTATTGATGACGATGGACAAGCTTACTTATTTTGGGGAAACCAGAGATGTTATTATGCGAAATTGAAGAAAAATATGATTGAACTGGATGGTCCGGTTCAGCGGGTTGAGGTTCCTGAATTTACCGAAGCTCCGTGGATTCATAAACGTAAAAACTGGTATTACTTATCGTATGCATCTGGGTTTCCAGAGAAAATTGCATATGCCATGAGCAAAAAAGTTACCGGTCCGTGGGAATATAAGGGCATATTAAACGAGATTGCAGGCAACTCTAATACCAACCATCAGGCAATTATTGATTTTAAAGGTAAATCGTATTTTATATACCACAATGGAGCAATTAATAACGATGGTGGAAGCTTTCGCCGCTCAGTATGCATTGATTACTTGAATTACAATAGCGATGGTACAATAAAACGAGTGGTAATGACCAGTGAAGGCGTGACTAAAGTTAAATAAACAAGCAGTAAAAGATTTGAATCACAGAGATGCTATATCTTTGTGATTTTTTCGTTTGTCAGTAAATCCTCTTTTAAACCTATTTTTGTGCCAGCTCAAATTTCTCTTTTGAGACTTTCTCACCATTTAGAAAGTAATGCGTAAAAAGTATTGTTCCATCAGTTTTATACATATGCCCAACTCCATGGCGCTGCCCATTTACAAATTCACTATCCATGGTTTTTTTTCCATTGGCAAACATGGTATATAAGCCGTGCTGAACGTCGTCTAAAAAATGTGCTTCTGTCATGATGATGCCGTTAGCAAAGGTCCTGTAAACACCATTTCGTTTATCATTTTTATAATTTGCTTCCGCTAAAATTTGGTTATTAGTGGTGTAGGTTTTGGATACACCCTCCTTTAAACCATTTACAAAATTGGTTTCACTGATTAAACGGTCTCCAGAAAAGCTGTATTGGGTGCCATTTTTAAGTCCACTTTTATATTCTGTTTTAGTCGACAGTTTGCCGCCGCTATAGGTCTCATCTGTACCATTCAGCTTATTGTTTTTATATACTTGCTTTAGCCAAATCTGTCCATCGCTATCATAATTTTCTTTCAAGCCGTTTCGCACACCATTTTTATATTGAAGTTTGGCTTCCAGCTTCTCATTTTGCGAATACCAAAAAGCCTCGCCGGTAATCATGCCTTTTTTAATATTATACAATGCAAATCCACCTTCATCGAAGGGTACCTTGTATTTTCCCTCCAATAATTTGTTATTGAGCGATAAAATCAATTCACTGCTATCTGGATTATATTTTTTTTCGAGATGTTTCCATTGAATTTCTTCAGGAAGCTGGGCATAAACAGCGGCGCTGATGAAGATGAATAGTAAAAGAAGGTTTATCTTTTTTATAAAATGAGTTTAAAACAAATCAGATTTATAGGTATTCCAAGACTGGTTTACGGTAGTGAGGTAATCGAATAGCCGCTGCCCTTCTTCTCTGGACAGCTTAGGCCCAAACTGTTTTGCCTCTGATAGCCATTTTAAATAAGCGGCATTCAACTCATCTCTTTGATACAGATCTTTTTTAGCAGCAGCAGATCCTAATTTATTAAACAATATTTCACCTGATTTGAGGTGTTCATTAAGTTTTTCATCTCCAAACTTGGGCGTTACCAAACCTGCTCTGGCAAAATAATTAATGTAATTCCCTTTGCCAGAATTGGTACAGGCATAAATTCCAGCGATCAAAATCAGAAGATAGCATAATTTATTTTTTTTCATAACTAACCTAAATAAAGCCGCAAACTAACTATTTTGATGCAACGATATTTCCCCCTTTATTATTTGTCAGAATTAATCTATTATTCGCTTTTGAATGAGTTTTTTTAACCAGCAAATACTTTCTTTTTGAATTTTATTTTACGATGATCAATGATTTCAAAAATGTAAATAACATTATGTTCACCTTCACTTACGGCCTCTCCATTTTCATCTACCGCGTTATTTGCATAACTCATATTCAATTGAATAGCATTGAAATCAGTAGTATCATGATCAACAATTAACTTGATAATTTGACCATCAGTTACGATCTCCGGAGATTCTGCATGATTACTTTTGTAAAGCACTGCCGTTTTAATCTTCATGATGCAACTTATAAAGTCTTCATCAAAAATTCTATCAAAATATTGATCAAAATCAGCTTCATAAAATAGTTCAGGATGCTTTAATACTTTTTCTCTTTTTTGAACTTCTTTATCACTAAAATTTACTAAAGATCCCCAATCCTCACCACCAACAGGAAAATCAAAATACGTTTTAACTTTAGCCTTGTCTTTTGTATAAATAGCTTGCCTAAAGTTTTTAAAGTCATCAATCCAGGTTGAAGCATCAATGTCTTTAGCATCCATATTGGCTTCAGTATTTGTGGTTTTTGTTACTGCTTCAGTAAGGGAATCTGGATTTGCGGCTTGTTTTTTTTGCTGATCAGAAGAAGTACACGCAAATAAAAAACAAGCAAGAGGGAGGATTAATAGTTTTCTCATTATTTATTCCTTTTTAATAGTTCTTTGATTTTAACATCTAATATTTCAGTATCTCCGTCGAAATTATCTTCAAAACTTGAACCAATTTGATCAATCCGATTAGTATTAGAAATTTTATAGATGGAATAATGGTTTGTACCAGAATATGCATATGAAACAATGATATTGTTTTTTTTATCGTAATCTGGATTAACGATATTCTCAAAACCTTTTATACGAGTTACCGTCTTGTTCTTAGCATTAACCAGGTATAAGAAATAATAAGAATTGGATCCTCTTGCGCCGGTTTCCGAGAAAACCATGATGTCCTTAACATCATCACCATTGAAATCCTGGTATTCCATATAATCATCCTGAGTTTTGATGGACACATCTTCAACCCAAATGACTTTATCGGTAATCCCTCTGTTTATGCCAAAGTAAATCCGGGCGTTATTGCTTTTTTCAATATTTTCTTCGCCACAGTTTTGAACTGCAAAAACATAACTGGAATTTGCAAAAGGATGATGATATTTCCAGATACAATTAGGGTCGCATTGATAAAAAATTTTAATGTCGCTCGTATTTCCCTGAATGTCATCTTCGGATGGGACGGTTTTTGGTTTGGTCGTTTCAAAAGGCCTTTTATTAAATTGTACCTTGTTTTCAGATGCAGTGTTACAACCGTAAATAGATAGAAATACAAAAAATATCACTGAATTTTTCATTTGTTCCTTATCTAAATTACTTAATTATTACTGTTACGGTTTGATTTCAATTTTAGTCCCGATTTTTACCGCCTGATATAATTCATCCACTTCGCTATTGGTAAGTGCAATACAACCATTAGTCCAGTTAAACCACCGTTGAAATTTGTTGATAAAACCTAATCCATTGCGCAAACCGTGGATTTTTATGTCGCCACCTGCTGGTTTTCCTGCTGATTGAGCATAAGCTACATCATCTTGATCAGGATAGGAAATTCCTAAATTTTTATGATAGCCGCTTTGATCATTTTTAGCATTAATAATATACAACCCTTCTGGTGTTTTCTCATCGCCCTCAAAGTGTTTGTGCCCCTTTGGATCATCGCCAAATGATACCTGATATATTTTCACGGGCTTTCCTTCATTAAAAGCAATAAGTTGATGTTTTGATTTATTTACATGCAGTGAATCGATTATGGTGTTTGCAGGTAATGCTTGTTCATGGTAATAGTTATAGCCAATAGCTACAACCAGCAATCCTATTAATAAAATAAAAAGCGACCATTTCATCTATTTAGCATTGTTTTGCCATTGTTGCTTATTTCGTTCTATCTTAAAGCTAAAAAATATCCATTTGCCTGTTCGGTATGCTCTGCCGTTATACGTAAAAGCTGCGCCACCTAATAAAGTTAGCATGACAATACTTAAAAGAAATAAATTTACTTCCTGATTGCATTTACCGCCAACAGTGAAAAGTATAAGTGCCAATACTAGATTAATTAGAATAAGTATAATTGTAATGTTGGCATTACGTTTTTTGATAGTCTCTGATAGTTGTCCATCCATAACTAAAGTTTTTCTGCTTTGATCAGGCTATCCAGTTTTTCATTAAATGTTTCTGTTCCACCCCCACAACCATTATATACAACCTTGCCTTTTGGATCAATGAGGATCTTCGCGGTATAGCAAAATACATTTTCATCAACCCGCTTTTCTTTGTCAGGCCCTTGTGTATTATCAATCTGCTTAAATGGGATTTTCGCGTTTAACAAATCCTTTTTTGTTGCTGCTTCATTATCGGTAAAGCCGTTCACTATTCCAATCATAGGCACTTTACTACCATATTTTTGATAAGTTGTATTTAACTCCGTTACCAAATCATGGGTTTCTGTTTTAGCAAGCGAACTATTGGTGTATACAAAAATAACCCAGTACTTTCCAGTGTAATCTTTTGAAGAAAATGCCGTTCCATCAACTGTAGTTGCAGAAAACGCTGCCGGACTACTTCCGGTAAGTAAATCGACTGCTGCTTTTTTAGGCAACATTTTTTTTTCCTTCTTTTCCTGAGAATTTCCGTTGCACCCGAATAAGATAAATGCGGTAACAACTAATAAGATTGTGTTTTTCATAGAGGTAAATTTTGATAGATGATTAATTATAGTGGTTAATATACATCACAATTGACAGGACGCTTGCTAAAATGATCAAGACAGCCACATTTACAATACAATTTTGAATATTATTAAGAGTAAACTGGTACAATGCCTCAAAGAGAAGAAGCAAACCCCAAATGATTAAAGCTACAAATGGAATCAACTTTCCCAAATTCGGTGAAAAGCCATTATTGCCACTGGTATTTTTTGCAAATAGTGCTATAGAGAATATCATGAGCAGTATAAATCCTATTAAAAATCTGATTAAAAACCGCTTGCTTATCAATGCTGAAACGTCCATTATTGTTGATTTTTATCTAAAAATACAGATAACCCATCTAATCGTTTACATTATTTAATATCCGCTATCATAATTTAATTATCCGTGGCTTATAAACTAGTATTTGAGATTTTATTGGTTTTCAACCTGAGCTAAAACGGAACGTTTCTAAACTGCAATCTTGTTGCAGAAAAAGAAATCAATTGTATTAATTTTACCCCACAAAACAACAAAACATGTCAAAAACAAAACTAACAATTAACAATAACGGATCAGTAAAAATTGAAGGTGATTTTGAAATTGTAGATAGAAACGGAAACGTTTATGGTTTACAAGGTAGAGAAGTATTATCCATTTGCCGTTGTGGACTTTCAAAAAATAAGCCGTTTTGCGATGGGGCACACAATGGACACTTTGAGCACGAAGCTATTGCTTTCGACTTGCCTCCAAAAAAAGTTTAATACTTAAAACTATTGATAGTAGCCCTGCAAAAAATAAGCGGGGCTTTATTTGTTTAAAAACATAAGTTAAGTGCATTATATGAGGTTATTAAAGTCTTTATAAATTTAAATACACTTTATTTTTTTAATTTAAATAAATAAACGTTAATTTGACGATTATTTATTGTTATGAGCACAGCAAACTATGTAATTGGCGTGGATTACGGGTCGGATTCTGTCCGGTCTGTTCTGGTAGATGCCGCAAACGGAAAAGAGATTGCCTCATCCGTTTTTCTTTATCCCCGATGGCAAAAAGGCTTATATTGTAAGCCAGCCGAAAATCAATTCAGACAACATCCCTTAGATTATATTGAAGGATTAACCCACACGATAAAAGATTGTCTGGCAAAGGCTGGCGGAGCTGAAATTGCATCGCTGGTTAGAGGAATATCCATTGATACAACAGGCTCCACTCCTGTTGCTGTAGATGTTACAGGAACACCGTTAGCCTTAACTCCTGGTTTTGAGGAAAATCCTCATGCCATGTTTGTTTTATGGAAAGACCATACTGCTGTTAAAGAAGCAGCAGAAATTAATGAACACGCTACAAAATTCCCTGTAAACTACTTAAAGTATGTTGGTGGAATTTATTCATCAGAATGGTTCTGGGCTAAGTTATTACGCACTTTAAGAGTTGATTCATCCATCGTAACAGGTGCAGCATCTTGGGTGGAGCACTGCGATTGGATTCCATTTTTACTAAGTGGCGGAACCGATGTAACCAAAATAAAACGCAGCCGTTGCGCCGCCGGACATAAGGCTTTATGGGCAGAAGAATTTAATGGTTTACCACCGGAAGATTTTTTTAGCAGCCTAGACCCGCTTTTAGCTGGTTTTAGAGATAAATTGTTTGTGGATACTGATACATCTGAGGTAATAGCCGGCACTTTAAGTGAAGAATGGGCAAATAAATTAGGTTTATCAACTGATGTAGTTATTGGCGTTGGTGCCTTTGATGCACACATGGGCGCTGTTGGTGGCCAAATTGAACCTTACTTTTTAAGCAAAGTAATGGGCACCAGTACATGCGATATTTTAGTTGCACCAAATCAGGATTTACACGGCAAATTAATTAATGGTATTTGCGGACAAGTTAATGGTTCGGTGATTCCGGGTATGGCAGGCTTGGAAGCTGGTCAATCTGCTTTTGGTGATGTATATGCCTGGTTTAAAAACCTAATTAGCTGGCCTTTAAATCATTTACTTACTCAATCTGATTTAATTGATGAGGCTACTGCACTTGCGCTTAAAGAAGAACTGGAAAGCAAAATTATTGCAAATCTAAGTCAGCAGGCAGAAGCTTTGGGTGACGGGGATTACGCTGAATTAGCAATTGATTGGTTAAATGGAAGAAGAACACCCGACGCTAACCAGGAACTGAAAGGAGCCATAACAGGTTTAGGATTAGGAACTGATGCCCCACGTTTTTTCAGAGCACTTGCAGCTGCAACATGTTTCGGCGCAAAAGCCATTGTAGATCGTTTCAAAGAACAAGGCGTTCCGGTAAAAGGAATTATAGGTATTGGCGGAGTAGCAAAAAAATCACCTTACATTATGCAAATGATGGCAGATGTATTGGAAATGCCAATCAGAATTCATCGTTTCGAGCATACCTGTGCTTTAGGTGCAGCGATGTTTGCAGCAGTAGCATCAGGCATTTACCCAACCATTGAAGATGCTATGGCAGCAATGGGAACAGGATTTCAAAAAGAATACCAGCCTAATATTAAGAAGCAAAAAATGTACAGAACGCATTACGAACAATATTTAGGATTAGGTCGTTATCTAGAACGTTATAATAAAAAAGACGTAAAACCTTACGTATCATGAGCAACTATCAGAATATAAAGGAACAGGCATATTTAGCCAATATGCAATTGCCTAAATTAGGTTTGGTACTTTTTACCTTTGGTAATGTAAGTGCTGCTGACCACTCAAAAGGAGTTTTTGCAATTAAACCAAGCGGAGTACCTTATGAGGATCTATCTCCGGAAAAAATGGTAATTGTAGATTTTGACGGCAACACGATAGAAGGCGAACTACGTCCTTCTTCTGATACTAAAACTCATGCCGTATTGTACAAGCATTGGGAAGGCATTGGCGGGATTGTGCATACACATTCTACCTACGGAACAGCTTGGGCGCAGGCGCAAAAAGCCATTCCGATTTACGGAACTACGCATGCCGATCATTTAACAGTTGATATTCCATGCGCACCACCTATGGATGATGCGATGATTAAAGGAAATTATGAGTACGAAACCGGTTTCCAGATTATGAATCACTTTGAAAGTTTAGGTTTAAGCCATAAAGAAGTAGAAATGATTTTAGTTGGCAACCACGCTCCTTTTACCTGGGGAAAAACAGCTGAGAAGGCCGTTTATAATAGTGCAGTATTAGAAGCTGTTGCGCAAATGGCATTATTAACACAACAAATTAATCCACAGGCGCCTAAATTAAAAGATTCGCTGATAGAGAAACACTATGAGCGTAAACACGGTGCAGGTGCATATTACGGACAATAATTAGGCTGGGAGTTTGGAATGGGGAGCGTCCATAGTTTTGCTGGAACATCATTCTGAAACTGACTTGGAAAGCAAATGCAGGGGTGCTTCGTTTCCGATAGTCCCGCCATTTGCTTTAGCCCAGCAAAAAAAAGCTGGGGCTACCGCTGCTGTCGGGTTTAGGATTGAAAGGTTTACCCAAGTAAAATAAACCTGATTGCTTGAGCATCCCGATAGTTCATCGGGATAAAAGGGAAAGCAGGACTAGCGGAACCGATGGAAACAGAAACCGCTTTTGAAAAACGATAAGGCTATTAATCTGCACATAGAAATCATAAATCTTTTGGTAGGTGCGCACACATACTAAAGAAAATTGAATAAAATTAAAATAACATATAGTAATGATTGATTTAAAAAAATTACAGGTTTGGTTTATCACAGGTACACAACATTTGTACGGTGAAGAAACCTTAAAACAGGTAGCGGATCATGCTCAAGAAGTAGCAGAATCGTTAAACCAGAATGAAAAAATCTCTGTTTCGGTTGTTTACAAACCTATTGTAAAAACTACTGAAGAGATTTTCGAAACCTTACAACAAGCCAATATCGATGAAAATTGTATTGGTGTAATTACCTGGATGCATACCTTTTCCCCAGCTAAAATGTGGATAAGAGGTTTAAATGTTTTGCAAAAACCATTGTTGCATTTACATACGCAATTCAACCGCGATATTCCTTGGAATACCATTGATATGGATTTCATGAACTTAAACCAAAGTGCACATGGCGACCGTGAATTTGGTTTCATGGTTACGCGTATGCGCAAGGACCGCAAGGTTGTAGTTGGCCATTGGAAAGACGAAGAGGTGGCAAAACAAATTGATACCTGGTGTAGAGCTGCAGCCGGATGGAATGATTGGCAAGGCGCTAAATTTGCTCGTTTTGGCGATAACATGCGTTTTGTAGCCGTTACTGATGGTGATAAAGTTGAAGCAGAAATGAAGTTTGGATTTGCAGTAAACACTTATGGTATAGGCGATTTAGTGGCTGTAATTAACGCAATACCCGAGGACGCGATTCAAACTTTATTAAAAGAGTATGAAGCGACTTACGAAATGGCCGATGATTTAAAAGTTGGTGGTAGCAGACATCAATCTGTTTACGATGCCGCTAAAATTGAACTCGGTTTAAGAAAATTCCTGGTGGATGGTGGTTTTAAAGGCTTCTCTGATACTTTTGAAGATTTACACGGAATGATTCAATTGCCAGGTATCGCTGCTCAGCGTTTAATGGCTGATGGATACGGATTTGCCGGTGAAGGTGATTGGAAAACTGCAGCTTTGGTGCGTGCCTGTAAAGTAATGGGTGCTGGTTTAGCTGGTGGCAATGCCTTTATGGAAGATTATACTTACCACTTCGATCCTGCCAATTCAATGGTGTTAGGTTCGCACATGCTGGAAGTTGATGCCAGTTTAGCATCAGGAAAAGCAAGTTTAGAAGTTCATCCTTTAGGTATTGGCGGCAAAGCAGATCCTGCTCGCTTGGTATTTAATGTAGCTGGTGGCGATGCTTTAAATGCATCTTTGATTGATATGGGAAATCGTTTCCGCTTATTGGTTAATGAAGTAAAGGCAGTAGAGGCCGAGCATGATTTACCAAATTTACCTGTTGCCCGCGTACTTTGGAAACCACTTCCAGATATGAAAACAGGATGTGCTGCATGGATTTATGCTGGTGGCGCTCACCACACTGCTTACAGTCAGAATTTAACTACCGAGCATTTATTGGATTTCGCCAATATCGCTGGTTTAGAATATGTAAATATTGGTGCTGATACGAAAATCAATCAATTCAGAAATGAACTGCATTGGAATGAGGTTGCCTACAAATAGTATTATTAAGCTCTCAAATCTTGAAGCCGATAGTTTTAAAAAATTATCGGCTTTTTTTAATGAGATGGTTGGTGAGGACACCAACCATTAGGAAACGATATTATTGGTTGGTGTCTTCACCGACCATTAGAAACGACATTATCGGTTGGTGTCTTCATCGACCATTAGAAACGAAATTATTGGTTGGTGTCTTCAACGACCATTAGAAACGAAATTATCGGTTCGTGTCTTCACCGACCGAAATTATTCATATCATAAAAGTATTCAATCTAGAAATTATCGGCTTTTTTGTTCATTTAAATGGTTGCTGAGGACACCAACCATTAGGATATCATTGATAAGTATTCGATTACTGGTATTTGGTGTCCTCACCAGTCACTTAATCTTCCAAACTCACCATCGCCTTAATTACACCATTTTTAGGATCAAGCCAGTTTTCAAATTCATCTTTTACTTCTTCAAATTTCACCTGGTGGGTAATGTAATTTGTTGGATTTACCAAACCAGCTTTCATAGATTTAATCACATGTTCAAAATCCTCAATCGTGGCATTTCTACTACTCATCAAGGTTGATTCACGCTTGTGAAATTCAGGGTGATTGAAAATTAAATCTCCTTTTTGTAAGCCAATTAGCACAAATCTTGCTCCATGTGCCATGAAATTAATTGCATTGTTGATGGCTTTTTGATTTCCGGTAGCATCAATTACTACTGTTGGCATGTCCCCATTTGTAATATCACTAATTTGCTGCACAACATTCTCAGAAAGTGCATTAACAACATGTGCTACATTAAGCTTCTCTTTGCAGAAAGCTAAGCGATCTTCATTAATATCTAAAGCAATTACATTTGCACCAGCGATACGGGCAAACTCCATGGTTCCTAAACCGATGGGTCCGGCGCCAATAACCAGTACAAATTCACCAGGTTGAACACCTGCCCGGCGCACACCATGAGCACCGATTGCAAGTGGTTCTACTAAAGCCAATTCATCGTAATTTAAACCTTTGCCATGTAACAGCGTACTTGAGGGAACTTGTAAATACTCTCTCATGCCACCATCTACATGTACGCCGCAAACCTGCATTTTTACACAACAATTTGGCTTTTTCATACGACAGGCGATGCACTCTCCACAATTGAAATATGGAATAAAGGTAACGGCCTCTCCTAATTGGAAACCTTCAGCGCCATCAGCTTCTATCAATTCACCTGAAAGCTCGTGACCTAACACTCTTGGATAGTTGAAGAAAGGTTGTGTACCTTCAAAAGCATGTAAATCTGTTCCACAAATTCCAATTCGTTTGATTTTAATAATGGCATGTTCTTTTTTCAATTCAGGTTTTTCTGTTTCTGAATATTCGAAAGTACCAGGTGTTGTGCAGGTAAGGGTTTTCATTTTTTAATTTATTTTATTTCACTATTGATGTTTCGGTTTGTGGATACAATAACCGATAGAGCGATCGTCATTGCGAGGCACGAAGCAATCTCTTCTTAGCAGATTGCTTCGTGCCTCGCAATGACGACAATACGTATTATGCGTTAGCTAAAGCCCTGTCTAAATGAACATAGCCGCCATCTACATGAATAATTTGTCCGGTAGTATGGCTCGATTTTGACGACATCAAGAAAGCCGTCATGTTGGCAATTTCTTCCGCAGTAGTCATTCTATTTTCCAACGGAATTTTGGAAGTGATTTCATCCAATTTAGCTTGTGCATCAGGTAAAGTTTCAATCCAGGTTTCGTAAGCTGGGGTCCAGCACTCTGCAACAACAACTGCATTTACCCTTATGCCATATTTCAGTAATTCCACCGCCCACTCGCGGGTTAAAGCATTTCTCCCTCCGTTCGCGGCAGCATAAGCAGATGTATTTCCTTGTCCGGTTTCAGCCGTTTTTGAAGTGATATTGACAATCGCTCCTTTAGATTTAATTAGCTCAGGCAATGCATGGTGTGCCATTAAATAATAATGAACAACATTTTTATGTAAGGAAGCCATGAAATCTTCATAGTTTCCGGTTTCTAAACCTACTCCATCATTTACCCCTGCATTATTTACCAAGCCATCGATCCTTCCAAATTTCGCAACGATTTCAGCGACTACTTTCTTACAATCATCAGGATTGGATAATTCGGCAACAAATTGTGCAGCCTTTCCACCTTGTGCGGCAATTGCATCAACAACTTTTTGGTTATCTTCTGCCTTTCTACCAACAACTACTGCGATGGCATTTTCCCTTGCAAAAACTTCTGCAATGCTTCGTCCGATACCTTTAGCAGCACCAGTAATTACGATCACTTTTTCTCTTAACTGTAAATCCATATTTTTTTTATTGGTATCGTCATTGCGAGGAGGAACGACGAAGCAATCTCTTTTAGAAAATAGATTGCCTCAGCTCGCACAGTCCTGCTTCTCAATGACGAATTTTTAATTCATTTTATTAATTATATCTGCCCTTCTTGATTCTGGCAGAACTTTTAAATCTACTAATTTTCCATCTTTCAAAGTCCCTTCAACTGTCGTTTTATATGGCGCATGAAGTTTGAAGTGTACATCCCAATCTTTTGGCCAGGCCGGGAACAAATATATTTTTTTTCCATCTACCTGCATTAACATTTCTTGTAAACCAATCATTCCCGAACCACCCCAGTTATGGTCTGGCGTCCAATCAAAACCCGGCCCCCAGAATGCAGAGAATCGTCGACCGGAATCTTTCAATTTCGCCGCGGTTAACTTTGCAGCGTCTTCAGTTAAACCTAATCTAGCTGCAAATATATTATCTTGTTTCCAACCCACGTGACTACGAAACTTTAACACATCAGCATCATATATGAATGTATTTATGGCAGTATCCAAACCTGGTTTACCAACACCGTAAATTCCCCAGGGATAAACAGGATACAATTGGGGACTTTCAGTATTGTTTATCCGTTCCCACAATTTTGCAGGAGCAATGGTTGCATGTCCATCAAAAGATCTAAAGCTAATGGGTGGAATGGTCTTCAGCATTTCTGCCCATTTTAACTTTTGTTCTGCTGTGAGTTTAGGTTGCTCCAATAATGTTACCAAAACAGTTCTTAGTGCACTAATGGTAGAACTTGAATTGTAAGCCATTTTATAAGTTTCGGCAGCCGAACCTGGATATAACACCAGATGACCATTTGCGTCTAACGATTTTGCACCTCGTTGCTTCGCTAGATAAGTGTAATGCGCATTAAAGAAATCGAGTGAACTTTCAATTAAAGGTATGTATTGATCAATGTTGTTTCCGTTATACCGTTCAGTTTCCAAAATCATCATACAGAATTCTAAAACCGTATCCCATTCGTATTCCAGCCAGGCATTATGTTCCATACCTTTATCATAGTCTGCAGGTCTCTTCCAATTGTATTCTGCCGGATTTGGTAAGCCGAAGTTTTCCAGTTGCTCGGTAAAACTCGCTCCATTATGCCCCCATGCTGCTTTCGTTCTTATTTCTGCATTTTTTAATAAATGGAGGTAGAAATCAAATTGCGGTTTCATCATATCAAAATCGCCACTTTTTAACATGGGCCAATAAACCAAACGCTGGTTTTGAGCGGTGTGTGTTCCTCCTCCCCAATTCCTAAAATCAGGTGTATATTTTAATGCAGTATCGGTAAGCTGAGGATCGAAAGTGAATAATCCCCCGTTAAACTTGGTTGGATATTGACCAAAGGCATTACAGCCCAACATGTAGCGAAAAAGCTGATAATTTTTAGCTGATTGATTTGCTTCCTCATCTTTTGAATTAATGTAGATAAAGCTTCTTTTCCAATAATTATTCCACCATTTTATACTCGCCTTTTGATTTTTGCTGATTTTAATACCATTTAATTTCTTTTCCCAGACCGGAATTGATTCCACCTTTGAGCTATTCAATACAATGGAAATTTTAGCAGCAGTAGAAGGCAATTTACTTTTTAACGACCATCCCTGAAACGGTGTATTCAGATAAACACCTTTATATTTTCCGGCAGGAAGAAAGTTATCACCTTGCATAAAACCACCAAAAACCTGGTTTTTAAGTGGGTTAAGCATTTGCGTTTTATAATCCTCCAGGCCTTGTTGCTTTACGGCGACATCAAATACAGTTTCTGGCTTATTCTGATGATAAAATTGTACCCTGTTATTTTTAAAATCAACCTCATCTTTGTAAGTTTTTACTATACCTTGAGGAGCCCATTTGTAAGAATTCTGATTATTTTCTTTTCCTTTAGTAATCCGGTCTTCAAATCGCCAGCTTTCATAGCTGACTGTTGTCATGATTTTTTGATTTGATTTAACATCTAAGTGAATAACAGGATTAAAAACATCTACCCAAACTTTAATTTGAGCATTTAAATTATCTTTCGATCCCGAAATTTGAGCGTATCCGTCTTTTAACACCAGCTCTTGTTTAAAAGTTTTTCTATCGAAAGGATTGGGACTGAATTTGAGTTTAACGCGACCAAGTTTAAGCAGGGTATTATTTTCATCGAAAGTACCGCTGCGAGATAAATAAAGATAAACTTCGCCTTTCTCTACCCAAAGATTTAGGCCGATATCTCCTCCTCCAACAGGCATTGACTCTGATGAATTAACACTTTGGGAATTCCAGACAACGTTAGCTGTTTCTTTCTCTTGCGAAAAAGCTTTGAAAGTTATCAACCAGCAAAAGGCAAACAGCACAAAGAAAACATTCAAAAATTTTGACCACATAAGACATGTAAGAACATTTAATTTCTTAGCCAATTTACTTGGTTTAGTTTGTGTCTTGGTGGTAAAAGTCATCACTATTCTTTGTGTTTATGTAATACTCTCGTCATTGCGAGGTACGAAGCAACCTATTAGAGGAGATTGCTTGGCACCTACCATTGCCGTTTTTATTTTCCGTCATTGCGAAATCGATTTTTCATCGATGAAGCAATCTCATTTGATAGCGCACTAACAACAACGAGATTGCTTCCTACCTCGCAATGACGACCGTTCTTAACGTCATTTATATTTGATTTTTATGAAATAAATTAACCCTCATAATGAACGTATAGCTAATTATCCCAATCATCCGTACGGAAAGAAGAAACCGGCAAACCGTCATTCCCGAATAGATCACCGATTACAAAATCCTTAAATGCATAACGAACTGCAACAGGCGTTTTCACTTGTTCTGCGGATACCGTAATGCTGCTTCCGGTAATTGCTGCTTTCGCAGGATAAAATTTCCGATCTGCTCCCGCTACTTCAAACAAATTCAGTTCTTTGCCGTATGAAGTCAAGCCATTTGCTACGTTTTGAAATTTAATCACCGCTTTATTTTTATCAATGGTTAAAGACTCATAATTGGGACTTAGTGCACCAAAGCCTTTTATACCATAAGTTTGCGCCAAGGCAAGATAAGCCAAACGTTCACCACCTTGTTTTTTATTTGCAGGATGAATGGATTTTTCCTCACTAATATCCATCAAAACAGCCATACCGGAATTCGGAATTTTAGTTAAAGATTTTCGCTGGGCGTCCCTTAAAAATGCGGAGTTAAATTTCCCTCCAATGTGGTAAGGCGGAAGCTGCGCATAATTATAGGGAGCAATTTGTGCATAATAAAATGGAAATTCGCCATTATCCCAATTCTTTCTCCAGGAAGAAACCATTGCAGGAAATAAATCTTCATATCGATCTGGTCGTTCGTAGTTGGATTCTCCCTGGTACCAAATTGCACCCTTGATTCCGTAACCAATCACAGGATAAAGCATTCCATTGTAAAGCGTCGTTGGTGTTCGGCTTACTTCTTTAATGGTATCGCCTTTGGCGGGAATTTTAACTTCCGGAAATGGCTTTAAATCTTCGGGCGACATCCAGGCTTCTATTGAAGAGCCTCCATAACTATCATTGATTACACCTACCGGAACACTTAAAATCTCATTCAATAGTGATGCGAAATAATAAGCTGTTGCACTAAAGTTAGCCACACTTTCAGGAGCTGCCGTTTTCCATGGTGACGCTTTGCTGTTTTCTTGTTTTTCAGTAATAGATGAACGAGGAACCGTGTATAAACGAATATTGTTATTCGCTGATTTTAATATGGTTTCGTTTGAACCAATAATCGGCTGGCTTTTAAACCCTTTCAGTGGCATTTCCATATTCGATTGACCGCCACAAAACCAAACTTCTCCTATCATAATATCATTTAAAATGAGTTTTTCTCCATCACTTAATTCGATCTGATAGGGTCCGCCGGCAGATGGAGTAGAAACTTTTATCTTCCATTTACCACTTGCATCCGCAGTAACCGAATAATTTTGTTTATTCCATGAAGTCGAAATTTTTACTTTAGCTGATGGTTTTGCCCAACCCCAAATGGCTACATTACTTTGCTGTTGCAAAACCATGTGATCAGTAAAAATAGATGCAGGTTTAACTGTTGCCGATGCCATGATGCAGCAAACGAGGTTTAAAAGTATGGTGAGTTTTAGTTTCATATTATATTATTTGCCGTCATTGCTTCGTACCTCGCAATGACGTTTTGATTTTACCTGCTAACCGGTAACCAAACCGACATTTCCGAATGCCCACGATTTCCCCAGGCAAAATACGGTACCAGTTTGATTTCAGCATCGCTGCTATTGTTATTAACCGGACGATATAATACGTTTTTCCAGTTATTCGGTTCCACAATTTTAGTCTTACCAACCAAACCCATTAACTCTGCACCATCAATATTAATTGGTTGAGCAGTAAATTTTGTTGAGGTAGGAACAAAAGCATTAAATATATTTTTGCCAGGTAAATCTGTTGACTCCAGACAATAAACAATTGGTCCGCGTTTTACAGCAATTTGGTTTCTATTTTCTTCTACTAAAGGATTGGCCTCAATCAACGTAGATTCCATCGGTAGGTTCATTTCTATTACATCTCCTTTTTTCCAAACCCGATTTATTTCAGCGTATGTTCCAGAAGTAGCTTTGATATTTTCTGCCTTTCCATTAACGCTAATTTGCGCATTTTGAGTCCAGGCCGGGATTCTGAGAAAAACCGAATATGATTGATTTCCAGTTTCTTTTATAGCAATCTTAATATTACCATCCCATGGATAATTGGTCGTTTGTACTACCGAAATCTTACTTCCATCAGCTAATTTAGTTGTTAAGTTATTTCCCCCGTATAAATTGAACCACAACCCTTTATCAGAAATACTATAAGCATAATCACTTACCTCAGCGATGGTTCTCACCACATTTGGCGGGCAGCAATTTGACAAGCCAATGTAAGGAACTCTATCTTTCGACCAACGTTGTTTAAAAGGTAGGTCATCAGATTGAGCCAATGGATTAGTATACAAAAAGTTTTTCCCATCTAAACTTATTCCCGATAGAACACTGTTGTGTAATGCCAGTTCCATCACATCCGCATATTTAGCGTCACCAGTAATCTGGAGCATTCTCCAATTCCAAAGTACATTTCCAATATTTGCACAAGTTTCGTTGTGGGCTGTAAAATTTGGCAGCTGATAATCGCGACCGAAAGCCTGATGAATTTTTTGGACATCAGCGGGATTGTAAGACGTTCCATCAGGCGAAGTGCCATCATAAAGTGAACCACAGCCACCTGTGATATACATTTTATGTTGGTTTACATCATCCCAAATCAAATTCAAGGTTTTCAACAGCGAATCCTTTCCGGTTTCAGCATATAAATCGGCTACGCCAGCATATAAATAGTTCGCCCTCACTGCATGCCCCATTGCTTTGGTTTGCTGCAAAAAAGGAATTCTATCCTGATTATCATCTGTTCCGTCATCGATTTTTCCTTTAATGGCGATTAAATGATTCGCCAGTTCCAAATATCGGGGATCTTTAGTTGTGCGGTACATTTCTACAACCCCCATATAGTGAGATGGACAGATAGCATTTCTGGCCAGGGTTGGCGATGCCGATTTGTAGAAATTATACAAATAGTCAGTAGCTTTTTTAGCGATATTCAACAAAGTGGTTTTACCTGTAGCCCGGTAATGGATGCATCCCGCGGTCATTAAATGACCAATATTATAAGATTCAAAGCTCAATCTGTCTTGAAATTGATTTTTTGAGCCGGTTTTACGCTGCTCAATCATTGCTTTTGTGTAGATGTAGCCATCTTCGCGTTGCGATTTTCCAATTACAACGATAGCTTTATCCATCATATCATTCAATTTTGGATTTTTGGTGGAGGCATATAAACTTGCCATAGCCTCCAGTGTTTTGTAATAATCGCCATCATGGAAAGATGGTCCTGAATGTGAACCTGTATCTAAGCCAGCGGCAATTTCGAAGTTTTTAAAAGCATGACTGATTTTCGGATCATTGTAAATTGCCCACATATTGGGCACCATGGTTTCAGTAGCAACCTTGAAACGATCGGCCCAGAACCCTTTGGTCCATTTTACATCGCCCATATTGATACTTTGAAGCTTGGCATATTTACTATTGGAAGTATTAACTAGTGCCTGCTCCTGGGCGTTACTAGTAGTGAATGCAAATAAAAGCAAAATTGCCAACCTAAAAAATCCAAAATAAAATCGTCGTTCCGACTGAAACGCATTGAAATGGAGAAATCTTTGAATTATTTTATTTGTATAGCTCAAAGATTTATCGACTGCGCTCGAAATGAGAGTTTGATTGCAGAATTTGCCAATGCAAACCGCCTCAATCCTTTTTATGAATTTCAATTTGTTAATCATATTGCTTGCTATGCTCCACTTTGTTGTTCCTGTTACTGCGAGGTAGGAAGCAATCTTTTATAAGTAGATTGCTTCCTACCTCGCCATGACGGTTTTGTTTACTTTTCTTCAATTTGTATTTTTACAGGCCCAAACAATCCCGCCGGATTTAAAGGTTTCCCGTCCAGGCGAAAAGGAGCTGTAGTTTTCGTAATCCTTTTATCCTCAGGCAACTTACTATCACCAATTAAACGGTTAGCCCAGGTATTCACTACATCAATTGTAACCGTATTTTTTCCTTTTTTTATTGCTTTGCTGATGTTTAAACGATGAGGAGCGGTCCATATGATACCGCAATCTATTCCGTTTACTTTAACCTGAGCCATACTCGAAAAAGAACCTAAATCGATATAAGCATCTTTAAGGTCACCAGTATATTGGAATGTTTTGCTATAGGTTGCTGTTCCAGAATAATATTTAATCAAACTATCTGTGCTATTGGTCCAGTCGGTAAGTGTAGAAAATTTAACAGCCGCTTTTGGACCGCCATACGCCGGATCAAATAGTACCTGCCAGTCTTTAGACAGATCTTGTTTTGTTGTATATGCCGACCAATTATTTCCTTGTGAAAATTGTGTTTCTGTCGTATACTGATCAAATATGATGAATAAGGATTGATTAGGTTCAAATTTCAGATTAACCCATGTCCTGCCCTCTTTAACCGACCAGCTTTTTAAAGCAATGGTATCATTCGTTACTGCATTATAAACCTTTGGAATTTTACCGCTAGTCCTAAATGATAAAACCAAATCACGAGTTTTATTTTCTTGATTTGAAATAAAGTAAATATCTGATTTATCGGTTTTTCTATGCGTAAATGCTATCTTTTGGGCAATGGGGGTAATTGAACTCAATAATGGTCCTTTCTCATAAATATCTAAATCCTTCTCTAGTCCCAAGGCATTAAAATCATTCCCTTCAAAAGGTGCCCTATAAATTTGCCCCAGACCCAATTTCTTTATATAGATTGGTTTACCACCACTTTTAAACGAATCGAAATTTTCGCCCCAAATAGCCTCCACTAATTTATCAAATTCATTTGAGTTAACCTTTTTTATTCCAGACTGATATAAGGGTTTATCTGCAACTATCACTTTAGCTCCAGCTTGTATTAAATCGTACAGTTTTTTTACGGTTTCAAAGCTGATGTATTCAAAATTTGGATTTAACTTAAGCTTACCCGTAAACACTAAAATCTTGTACGTTGCGCCGCTCTCAAACACTACATTTCCGTTATTTACGGTTGCTGTACTCAACACATCAGGATTAAAGCTATCATAGGCATAGCCTCTTAACGGATTTACCCAATTCTCTGGATCGGCCATATTAGCTGAATGCGTTACACCAGCTGGAATTTGCCTTAATGGCTCAGCAACATTTGCCAAACGTTTCTTTTCAGCTTTTAATACCTCATCACCAAAAATACCTGGCAGGGTTTCTACCAATCTATCTGGTAAAACAGAACGTCGAGGTAATTCTTCTCCTGTAAATACGGCAATATCAACCACTGGTTTTCCCTGCTGCAATAAATTCTGAGTACGTTCGGCATAATCTATCCATGCCTTTCCGGCTTTCCACCAGGTTTGGTCGCGTTGAAAATATAAACCAACACCATCTAAAGTCATTCCAGGCTTTCTATCTATCCACGGATTATGCGTAAAAACATGGTAAACTAATTTGTTAATGCCAAGTGCATAATTTCTATCCTGCAAGGTTTTCATATTCCCCGGATTTTCATTCCAATCCATACGAACGGTTGTAAAAGCCTCGGCCTGAATGATATTTTTACCGTAAATATGTGCGCCAGAAATAGCATCCAGCATATCATTCGGCTTATCGTGAGTCGGGCTATTCAACCAGAACTCGCCCATTGGTATATCTACCGTTTTGTAATGCAATAAGCCATCGCTCATCATCGTTGGCGCAATACTTTCAGCGGTAAAAGTTACTCCTTGGGCTTTGGCTAATTTTGCCAGGGTTTTGTAAAACTGATCTACTACCAATTCGGAAATTGTTTTACGAATGTCGTAAAGAAAATTTTCGGAGACTGCAGCACTTTCTACAGGCAATCCGGTCATAATCGGTAAATATGGCGTTAAATCGTAACCCCTGCGTTTCTGAAATTCTGCCTTAAATAATGGCGACCAATTCTGACTGCCACATTCCCAACTATCAACATGAAAAACGCTTAACACTTTTTTGGCGATATCTGGTCCGCCATGTTTTAGCGCTTCACCATACCAATTATCAAACTGGAGTTTTACGGCAGCTGGATTAAATTTATCACACTCTAAACCTTTTCCGCCACCAGCCGTAGCATTGGTGTGCGCTGTAGAAGTATGCCCAATCCTTAAAATGGTCCAGTTACCTTTCGGTGCTTTCCAGTTTAAAGTTCCATCTGGATTTAATTTATCCGTTAAGTTGATGATTTTGTTTAACGGAATACACAGTTCTTTAGCTATTTGTTCATTAGTACTTCTTTTGCTTATTCTCCAAACCGAGCCATTTTTTCCTTCAAACTGATTAATTTTTGCAGATGAACTTAACTCAAGATTTACCAATTTTAAAGAAGGTTTCCATTTAGCAGCATCCAAATCTTCAGCTCCTGGTTCAGAATCCTTTTTATCGTATATAAACCTGAAAAATTTTGCCGTTGTTGGTTTAATCGAATGCGTTACATCTTCGTCGGTATCTTGCCAGCCATGACGTGGGGCTTCCAACCTGCCAATTGATCGAAAACTTTTTCCATCATCACTCACTTCAATTGCAAGTCGCTGTGCCTGATAGTTGTTCCCACTAATTTTAATGGTTACCGTTCTGCAAGTAAATGGTTTGGCAAACTCATATTGAATATAACACGGTTCGTTGGAACCAAAGTTTTTTTTATTTCCGGGCTCGATCAAACCTGAGGCATCAGCACCATTGCTGGCTGTGATTTTAGGTATCACCGTTCTGGTAGAAATATTTTCGCCAACAGGCGATGGATACGCATAAACTGCAATATCCTTATAATAATTTTCGTTCGATTCAGGTTTAGGCAGTATGATTTTTGCAGTTGAACTATTTAAAACAGTCTTTGACCAGACCACCTTTTGCATAGAAAGCTCGGGTGAAATCCAGGGTCCGCCGGCCAATGCAAAACCATCACTCACATGCATACCAAGTTTTAAGTTTAAACGTTTTGCCTCACTCATGGTGAACTCTACCAGTTTCCACCATTCGGGTGTAAGTTGAATTGCAGGTGGAGAATAAACCGGCGATTTATCCGGGCCTTGGATACTCATCAAGTAAGCACCCCCAATTCCATTGGCTTTCATAGCCTCCAAATCGGCGGTAATACCAGGTTTAGAAACCGCACCTTTTACCCAATACCAAAATACCCAAGGCTTTGCATTTTCGTTTTGTTGTGCATTAAGCGTAAAGCTAAAAGCACAAAACAGAAAGAACAGGAAGATTTTACTAAACACTCGTTTCATTTTGATATTTTAAAATGGAGCAATCTTTCTTTAACAGATTGCTTCGTCGTTCCTCCTCGCAATGAGGAATATTATTTATTTATGAGCGATTTTATAACCTCTTAACCCGAAATAGAGAATAATTAAATAACAAACTAAGGGGATGCTGTAGCCAATTTGAATATTATCTCCATAATGATCAATCAAAGAACCCATTCCGTAAGGCAAAATAGCACCACCTACAATTGACATAATTAACCATGATGAACCTGGTTTGGTATCATCGCCGATCCCATCAATACCTAAAGCAAAAATTGTAGGGAACATGATTGACATAAAAAAACCTAGCCCGCCAAGGGCATACACCACGACAACACCACTTGCGGTAATGGCAAGTATGCTCAATAGTGCACAAACAACCGCATAAATGGCCAGTAATTTATGAGAAGCGATAAAACGTAACAGGGCTGTACCTACAAATCTACCTACTAAAAATAATGTGCCATATAAACCCAGGTAGTATAAAGCTGTATATTCATCAAAACCACCCGCCTGTTGTGCCGCTCTGATAAAAAAACTGGTTACACAAACCTGTGCGCCTACATAAAAAAACTGCGCTATCACTGCCCACCTCAGGTGCTTATGTTTTAAGGCACCAATAAAACTCCCTTGAGAAATCCCGTCTTTACTAGCCGTTTTAACTTCAGGCAACTTCATGAAATAAAACAATACGGCCACTAAAACCAAAACGGTACCCAGAATGATATAAGGTAATTTAACGGTAGATGCCTCTGTTAAAAAATAATTATTGCGAACGGTTTCTGTCATCGCTGCCAACTCCGCTTGTGTATGCGATTTACCTGATAAAATAAAGCGACCTACAACCGTAGCCAAAGGTGCAGCTAATCCGTTAAATGTGGCGGCTAAATTAATTCTCCATGCGGCTTTATCCGGGCTTCCCAATATAGTGGCATAAGGATTTGCTGAGGTTTCTAAAAGCGTGAGTCCGCATCCGATAATGAACAAAGCCACTAAAAATGTAATATAAGATAAATTATTTGCTGCCGGAACGAATAAAAATGCGCCAAAGGCAAAAGCTAATAAACCCGTAATCATGGTGGATTTGTAACCGAACCGCTTTAAGAGCATTCCCGCTGGAATTGCCATTAAAAAGTAGGCTAAAAAGACTGAGGTATCAATTAATGTAGATTGGCTATTACTTAAATTACATGCCTTTTTTAAATGCGGAATTAAAATAGAATCTAAATTATGTGCCATCCCCCAAAGAAAGAACAGACTTACAACAAGGATGAAAGGCAGTAAGTATTTCTTATCTGAAGCTGGATCGTTTTCAGTAATGATTTCTGATGAAGAATTGTGGTTCATTTTTATATTTGGTTTAGTTTTATGTGCTGGTGTAATCAGGCAGCTGCCAAGATCGGTAGAAGAGATCGTTGCGTCGTACCTCCACCACAAAAGGACGATTATTTTTTCTTAACTACAAGCAAATGGTCGCATACAAGGACCACTTCGCCGTGCTGGTTAATAATTTCTACGTGTTCAGTTACGGTTCCGTATTCTGGTCTTTTGCTATCACCCTTTTCAGAGATTGTGATTTCTGAATGAATGGTATCACCGATGAAAACAGGTTTTACAAAGCGCAGTTTATCATAACCCTTACTCATTGCCTCAGGATTAATTTCTGAAGCGGTTAATCCGATTCCAATGCTAAAAATCATCGTTCCATGAGCGATTCTTTGTTTAAAAGGTTGCGTAGCACACCATTCTGCATCCATGTGGTGCGGAAAAAAATCACCGGTATGGCCTGCGTGCACCACGAAATCGGTTTCTGTTATGGTACGGCCTAAGGTCACACGTTTATCTTGTAATTGGTAATCTTCAAAAAATGTTGATTTGAAATACATTTTATTATTTTTTTTATAATTACGTCATTGCGAGTTTTCGATTTTCATCGAAACGAAGCAAACTCTCCAGAAAAGCAGATTGCTTCATGCCTCGCAATGACGATATTCTTATTTAACATTCACCCCTCCACTATCACTCGATTGATAGGCACTTTCTACTACCGCCATCGTTTGGATCACATCTTCTACGCTCGTATATAAAACTTTATCGTTTTCTTCATTATATCGCATTAAATTCGCCATCGTACCAATAAATGCTTCCGGAAACCACGAGCCTTCCAGCTGAACAGTTTTCCATTCAGGGTTTTTTCCTTCTTCCACAATGCAATATTCAAAAACATCGGGAATACCGTGAGGATAATCCATTAGCAAACCTATTTTTGCTACAATTGCTCCTTTTGTTCCCTCCCATTTAATATAACTTTCCTGGTGTTTAGCACCGAAATCATGATCGTGATTGGTATTGATCACTGCATGCAAGGTATCACCATAATCAAATAAGATCGTTGAACGTGAAGAGGAAAGATTCTTTGCCGGGTGCTTTAATGTTTTCGCTAAAACGCTACTAGGATTCCCTAAAAACGAGCGAATTAAATCAACATAATGGATGCTGTGGTATTGGATTTCCAAACGTGGGTGAACAATAACATGTGGAAATATCTCCCAGGGTGTTTTAATGGTTACGCGGACCTCCATATCATAAACTTCACCAATTAATCCTTGATTAATAAGGTACCTGGCGGCATTTACAAATGGTGCAAAACGCAACTGAAAATTAATAGCGGCTTTGAGCTTCTTGGTTCTGCAAAGTTCCAGAATTTCATTGGCCTGAATAAAATCATCGCCCATTGGCTTTTGAATTAAGACCGCACTTCCATCAGGTAATTGCTCCAAGGTTTCAATGTATTGCTCTGGCATGATGGTTAAATCATAAACTGCGTTTGATGGCGCAAGTTTTACAGCCTCTGCAACTGAGTCAAATACATTCGGAATTCCAAAACGATCGGCTAATTTTTGCGCCCTTTCTTTTGTTCGGTTCACAATTCCATGCACTTCGAAACCAGCAATTTTGTAAGCAGGCAAATGTGCGTCTGCCACAATTCCTCCAGCCCCAATAATAATAATGGGTTGACGGGTTTGTGGTAATTCTGGTTTATATTTTATGTCGATACTCATTTATCAATTTCATTTATTTGCAGCTGCGCCATTTTTATCAGCTCCTCAGTTGCTATATCTGTATTTATTGCTTGCAATACCATTCGATCGATTACTTCGGCAATTGCCGCCCAGTTTTCTTTTTGAGGTAATGTTTTTGCTACCTCGTGTATTTGTTCCAACTTGTGATAATAAGGGATCAACTGATTGATTTCTGTATCCTTCCAGGTGGCTATTTTGCAACCTATCCCACCCGATAAAGTTAGCTGCTTATCTTGTTCATCAGCTAACGCAAAGCGAAGAAAATCATAAGCTACAGCTTTATGTTTACTGCCTTTAGCGATGGTGTAAAGCCAATAAACATTTAAAGATGCAGATTTTCCACTAATAACTGAAGGCAACAGATCAACATCTACTTTTCCTTTTACCTTTGAATCAGCGTCAACTTCGCACATGGCGGCAAAGCCAAACCAATTGATCATCATGGCTGCTTCTCCTTGAGAAAAAGCAATTCCGGCAGCTACTGATTCAAAAACATTTGATTGAGGATGAACCGCTGTTTTATCATTGACAATTTTACGGTAAAATTCCAATCCATCAATGGCAGCCTGCGTATCAATCTGGATGAAATTGTTTTGATCAACTAAATTTCCTCCTCGCGTCCAAAGCTGTAAACAAAAGTCGAATACGGCATTATGGCCGTCAGGATAACAAGCGAAAATACATCCGTAAAGGCCATGCGCAGGGCGGTTGAAAAACTGTGCCACCTGATAAAAATCCTCCCAGGTTTTAGGTATTTCTAAAACCCTACCAAACTGTGCCAAATAATTAGCTTTTTCAGTTTCACTCTCAAATAAATCTTTACGGTAGATCAAACATTCAGGTCCGTCATGAAACGGAAACCCTACTATTTCCCAGCCAAAACGTTGCAATCCCAATAGTGATTTACTCCATCCGCTCGGAAAATCAAGAGGTTTGTTTTTATTGATGTATGGATTTAATACTTCAAAATCCTGGTTGGAATATCCTTCCAAAACCCAATCCGTACTGATGTGAGCGAGATCAAAATCGCCATTGGCTAAACCCTTTTGTGTAATGGTCCGGTCATGAAGTTCGTGTAATTCCATCACCACCATTTCCAGCTTCAAATCACACCCCGAAACCTGGCAAAACTGGTCCCAGAATTTTTGGATAGCTGCTTCGAATGGAGCAAACTTACGGACAGCAAATTTAAAAGTTTCTACTTGATCAGACATTTGCAGGTGCTGGGTGGGTAATAAATTCCTTAATAATTTTCTCGTTATCCTGCCCTAACTTGGGAGATCCGATTGAAGACGTTAATATCTCTCCATCAATACGGATTGGGCATCTGGTTGTTTTGTATTGATATCCATCAACCATTTCTACTTCCTGAATCATGTTCAGCACTTTAAATCCATTGTGTTCCAATAACTCGTTCCAATTTAAAACATCAGCGCACCAAATATCGGCAGGTTCTAAAACATTAAGCCATTTTTCGGTTGTTTCTTTTAACAGATGATCTGCTAAAATGGCTTTAATTTCATCCCGTTTATCAAATGCTTCGGATAATACGGGGTAATTCCCCAATGACTCACAGCCAAGTAGTTGTCCCAATTGAGGAATTGAGCCCATTGCTAAGGCGATGTAACCATTTTCGGTTTGATAAATGCCGTATGGAGCCCCTAAATATGCATTGGCATTATTCTTTTGAGATCTTTCCGGCAAGCTACCGCCATCATTCATAAAGGTTGTAATGGTTTCAAACTGAAAATCGTAGGCAGACTCCATCATGCTTACTTGCACAAAGCCGCCTTCATTTTTAATCGCTTTGCGATACAAACAAGCCAATAAGCCTTGTGCTAAATGTGCGCCTGCAAGCATATCCACGATGGAAAGTCCCATGGCCACCGGTCCGCTATCGGCATTACCAGTAAGGGCTGTTAAACCAGTAACAGATTGCAATAACAAATCTTGCCCGGGTTTATTTTTCCATTCAGTTTCCGTACCATAACCAGAAATCTCTCCATAAACAATCGATGGATTTAAAGCAACAACAGTATCAAAGTCGAAGCCCAATCGTTCCATCACGCCAGGACGAAAGTTATGAATCATCACATCTGCTTTTTTCAGCAACTCGCGAACCATATCACAATCATCCTCATTCTTTAAATCAACTTCAAAGCTTTCTTTATTGCGGTTAATAGCATGAAAAACCGATGATTCACCATTCATAATCAAATTTGAAGTGTAAAGCGTACGGCAAATATCGCCAACACCTAAACGTTCAATTTTGATTACCCGTGCCCCCAAATCGGCCAATCGTAAACTAGCCGATGGTCCGGAAAGAAACTGACTGAAATCAATAACCAAATAATCTTCAAGCGGTCTCATAATTTTATTCATTTATCAAAGTTGTCATCTGGACCGTAGTGGAGAGATCTTTTAAACTATGTTCAAAGATTTCTACATATCGCTTCGCTTCCAGTCAAAATGACGACCGATCTATTTATTATATTTTAAGGTGTCTACTTCAGCTTGTTGAATATTTTCTTGCATTCCGACAAGCTCAACGTGACAACTAGTTTAATTCAAATTCATTATTAATACCGTGTGTATTAAAGCCCAGTTTTGGTGCTGCTTTGGAAGCGAATAATTTCTCCCTATCCAACCGGATCGGGCTAACGGTAGTTTTAATCTGCTTTCCTTCCTCCAAATCTAAATATTGTTCAATTTGAAGGCTTTTGTAAGTTTCAATTGCTGTAGCCTTTTGATAATTTAATACTTCAGCACACCAAATTCCTTCTTCTTCTAAAAGATTTACCCATGTGCCGGTATCTTTTTGTTTAAAAGTTTCGGCCAGGCGATTGATGAGGGGATCACGATTTTCAAAAGCAGAACCTGCTTCTACATATAAATCAGCAATATCGCAGTTAATAATGGCACATATTTTCGGTAAATTCCCCATCGCCATTGCAATGTGCCCGTTCTTAGTTTCATACATGCCGTAGGGAGCGCTCAAGTATGCATGTGCACTTCCCTTTGCCCCGCTACGATCCGGGAGTTTTCCCCCATCGTTTAAATAGGTGGTTAATACTTCAAACTGAACGTCTAAAACTGATTCTAACAAACTTACTTCCACTAAAACACTCTTGTTTGTTTTTGCTCTTTTTATCAAAGCGGCCATAACGCCTTGCGCCAGGTGGTTGCCGCACATAATATCAGATACTGATAAACCAAAAGGTACAGGTCCATCAATATCCAAACCGGATAGAAATGTTAAGCCAGATACTGCCTGAACCAATAAATCCTGACCAGGTTTGTTGCGCCATGGGCCTTCATTACCATAACCTGTAACTTCGCCATAAACGATTTTAGGATTAATATGCTGCACACTTTCGTAATCCAAGCCTATCTTCTGCATCACACCAGGACGGAAATTATGCGTCATTACATCCGCTTTGCTAATTAATTTCTTCAACCTGGCCAAATCATCTTGATTTTTCAAATCTGCCGCATAACTTTCTTTATTACGGTTAATCGTGTGAAAAAGCAGGCTATCATCGTCCACAAAAAGATTTTTTATCGATAACTGCCGACAAGCATCACCGGTTTTCGGACGTTCGATTTTAATCACCCGGGCACCTAAATCGGCTAGTTTTAAGCCGGCTGATGGTCCGGCCAGGAATTGGCAAAACTCCAAAACCAGAAGTCCTTCTAATGGTTTATTCATGATAAAACGAGCGTTTTAGATTGTTGATATAATGCGTTCATTGCTGCCAGAACCTGAAGCTCATTGCCACCATTCATTAAATAATCGCGAACAACATCTCCGGCATGATCTTGAAAAAACATAGAGCCATGATAACGCGGACGAAGAAAAGCTCTTTGCAAGGCTGGAAGTGTATTGAAGAAATAGTCATGGCTTTGACGATTGACTTCTTCATTTTTCCAGGCGGTTAAATGGCCTGGCTGCCCGCCATTTTCAAAAAACAAGGTAGATTGACATGCTGGTGAACCCACAAACTCTACATATTTTGCGGCAACATCTAATTCTTCACATTTGGAAGAAATTGCTAACCCGGTGCCACCCAATGTGCTTCTTAAATTAGTTTTGCCATCTAAAGAAATCATATCGTGAAAATGCAACACTTTACGGGCATAACCATGACGTGAATAATTGGAATAGCCATAAGCAAATGGACAATAAGCAATTTCATCTGTTTGAGTCATTGCTTCATAAACCTGAATAGGATTACGATTGAAATTAGCCGGATCTATTCTCAATGCGAGTTCACGGTACATTTTCAATGCGCTAATACCAATTTCTTCCGAAACAACATCAGTATTGTTTTGACATGGATCTTCGCCCAATGAGCAGCAAAGCGTATAAAAATTCATTAACACGTCTATCGGAATCCCTGCAAAAGCAACCAATCCCTCATCGGCAAGAAATAACAAATCTTCAAATGATTGTGGCAACAACAGACCTTTTTCAGCCAGTAAATCTGGACGTGATGCTGCTACGGGTGTTGCGGCATCAATGGGTAATGCCCAAAGATGATCATCATAAAAATAACTTTCGTAAGACTGGCCTACAGAATTTCGTTCCTGATCCTGTAAATAATCATCAGTAAGATAATAATCTAACGGAACAATAGATTTGGTTTTAGCCGCAAAACCCGCCCAAGGATGGTCGATTACCAATAAATCAAATCGTTCTGCCAGTTCCTGAATTGAAAAATCGGCGAATTGTTGTAAGCTTCTTTTCTCCCAGGTGATATTTACATTTGGATACAATTCGGAAAAACGTTGCGCAGTTGCAACCATTGGTAGCAGCCCGCGACTGTGATTCCATGTAATTCCTTTTAAATTGATTGTCTTCTCCACTTATCTTAATTTATATCTTTATTTTTTCGATTGGCTATTACCGCCTGGTTAAAATTACTTTGTTGTTATGGTAATGGATGAACTTGCCAAACCTTTAGCCGTCGCAGTCAATTTTATTACGCCAGATTTTTCTGTTGATTGCAGAATAGCTAAACATAATCCATGAAAAGCTTTACGATAATTGGCTTTGAAAGGCTCTAAGCTGGCATGAAAGCCATTATCGACTCCTGCAATAAAACCATTTCCTTCTACTTTAAAATCAACCAGATTATCAGCATTCGGAACAACATTTCCTGCGACATCTAAAATACGAACGGTGATAAATGATAAATCTTTGCCATCTGCCTTAATAGCTTTTCTATCGGCAATCAGCTCAATTTTGGCTGCCGCTCCCGCAGTTTTAATTTCACGTATTAACACCTCTTTTCCATTTTTGCGGGAAATTGCTTTTAATGTTCCAGGCTCAAAAGGTACATTCCACATTACATGTAAATCTTCACCTTGCTTGCTGCGTTTGCCTAACGATTTTCCGTTCAGATAGAGTTCAACTTCATCGGCATTATTATAATATGCCCATACTTCTACTGATTTTCCAGCTTCCCAATTCCAATGCGGTAAAATATGTAAAACGGGTTTATCCGTCCATTCGCTTTGGTACATATAATAAGAATCTTTTGGGAAACCTGCTAAATCCACAATCCCGAAGTAAGAACTTCTGGCAGGCCATGGATATGGCAACGGTTCACCCAAATAATCGAAACCAGTCCATACAAACAAGCCCGAAACATGATCGTATTTCTTTGCTTCCTTCCAGGTTTCCTCATGTGTTGAGCCCCAATAGGCCGAAACATTATCATAAGAAGAGGCCGACCATTCTTTATTTCCTTCGGTAAACTTAGTTTTGCCATCTCTGGGCCATCGGCGAATCGTATCAGCGGTATCGTAAAAACCTCTGGTTTCTAATGCCGAAGTAGTTTCGGTGGCTAAAAACTTTACTCCAGGATAATTTTTAGGAAAATCAGCATATTTTTTATGATTATAATTCAGTCCGTAAATGTCTAGTGCTTTTGACTGATAGATAAAGTTTTTAACTGAATCTGTTTCTGTTAAAGCGGAAATTACCGGGCGGGTTTGATCTAAATCTTTTACCATTTTAACCAGCTTTTTAGTCCAGGAAATGCCAGTGCTATCAAATTGCTCGCGAATTTCATTGCCAATACTCCAGAGTATGATAGATGGATGATTCCGGTCGCGTTTAATCATATCTTCCAGATCACGTTTGTGCCATTCTGGAAAATTTAAATGATAATCGTTTTTGGTTTTCTTCTTCGCCCACATGTCAAAAGCCTCGTCCATTACCAGAAAACCCATTCTATCGCATAAATCTAAGAATTCTGGCGCAGGTGGATTATGAGCCGTTCGAATGGCATTTACACCCATTTCTTTCATGATTTCGAGTTGACGCTCCATCGCACGAACATTCACCGCTGCACCTAAAGCACCTAAATCATGATGGAGGCAAACCCCTAAAATTTTCGTCGGTTTACCATTTAAGGTAAAGCCTTTTTCAGCATCAAAATTAAATGACCGGATGCCAAATGGGGTTTCGTATTGATCAATTATTTTTCCATTTTGAGCAATTTGTGTAATCAGTTTATACTGATAAGGATTCTTCACCGACCATAAAGTGGGGTTTTTAATCTGCGAAATCTGGCTGATCAATGAACCTGAAGTATCGATTTTCAGATCTTGCTTTATGCTAGCCGAGATTACTTTCCCCTCGGCATTTTGAATGGTATTGGTTATCTCAACAGGTTGCGATTTTAATGTTTTATTCTGAATCTGAATTTGCGAGCTAACTTTTCCAGATTGATCTGCAGTTACAAAAGTTCCCCATTTTGATACCGCAATTTTAGCTGTAGAGGTTAACCATACGTTTCTGTAAATTCCGGAACCAGAATACCATCGGGAATCTGGTTGTGCTGAATTATCCACTTTAACTGCAATGACATTTTTACCGGATTTTAAAAATTTGCTAATCTCATAAGAAAAAGATGAATAGCCATACGGACGTTTGCCTAAATACTTTCCATTAATCCAAACTTCGCTGTTTTTATAAACGCCATCAAATTCAATGGTTATTAATCTGTTTTGGAAATTTGCTGGTGCATTAAATTCTTTGCGATACCAGCCAATGCCGGTTGGCAAACCACCTCCTTCAGGTTTAGCTGGATTTTTCTCGTCAAATTTGCCTTCAATACTCCAATCGTGAGGTAGTGTTAATTTTCGCCAGCTGGCATCACTGTAAGCTGGTGATTTTGCTCCGGGTTCATCGCCTAAAAAGAATTTCCAATCTTTGTTAAAGCTGGATCTGATGCGAGGTTCAGGAGTAGGTTTTGGTAAAGCGGTCGTCATTGCGAGGCTGGGATCAATCGACCCAAAGTGATCTGATTCTACAAATGAGATTGCTTCGTACCTCGCAATGACGGCATTGGTTAGCCTTTCGCTCGCATTAAGATTGCTTCGTGCCTCACAATAACGAGACACCGACAATGCTGCCATCAGGAAAACCAAAACCCTAAAATTGTTCAACATCTTCATTCTAATTTCCACTTACAAAGTTTACATTACTTTTGCCTAAATCTTTCGAGGTTGCCACCGCGATGCCGCGTTGATCTTGCTTGTTTACCGCACAATAAAAATGGTAAACCACACCTTTATACTTCAACACAAAAGATTTATGAGCATATAACTCATCATATTTTTCTGATGATTCAATTAAATTATCGCCGGTCCAATCGGTCCAGTTAACTAAATCTTTAGAAACCGCAAAGCGATTGAATGATCCCTTTCTATCCTGCCAGAAAGCACCAAAGTAGAACATCACGTAGTTATCGCCAATTTTTTGGATTACCGCATCGCCAGTAATTCCAACAGGATGATGTACTACCGGATTTTTCTGAAAGCGTTTCCAGTTAATCATATCATCTGAAACTGCCATTCCAATTCGCTCGTACCAGCGTGTTTTTTTATTGTTTGCCAAAGAATCGCCAACTGCATTATAATACATCACAAAGCGGTGACCCGTTAATCTCTTTTCATCCTCAATAACGGTGCTTTTAAACAATTTATTTCTATTTTCCCACCAACCCACATCAGCGTCAGCAGAAGTTAAAACTGGTTTATTTAATCTTTTCAATTCCTGCACAATTGATGGGTGTTGCTTGCTGTATGCCATACCAATGGATAAAGGCTCCACTTCGTAGCCTTTTTCCTTTCCACCGAAATAAGACATCCAATACTTGCCATCAAATTGATTTACACCATAACTTCCATCCCATTTTATATCCAACAAAGCATTGTAACCTGCTTTTTGATTATCGTCCCACAAGCCTGAATTACCGAACGACATGAGTTTACCCTGATTTTCCCAGTGCAACAAATCTTTACTTTTTGATAGCCAGGTTTCGTATCCTCGACCGCTGAAAACCAAATAAGTCATGTACCAGTATTTTCCTTTTTTAAAAATTGTCGGACAATCCATTTTATGGTCTTTATCGCCAGGAACCATTACCAAACCATATTTATAAGGCGTTTTTACTTCCTGATAGATTTTCCCCATTTCTGCATCCGAAACAGGATTTGCTTTTTGCGCATTGATATTTAAAGCACAAACAAAAAGGAAAACAATTAAGCCTATCTTCCTCATTTGTGCTTTAGATTAAATTTGTAATAACCCGAACCAATGGAAACTTTAGTTTTTCCTTTTTCAACACCTGCATCAGAAAACGTTGAATTATATTCTTCTGCTATATCTGTATTAGGCAAAGCCGGAAAATAAATATCAGCTTTTGTATTAACAGGAATATTTACCTCCAACGTAAAATTATTATCTGATTTTCTCCATGAGGAAGAAATCTTACCGTAAGGAGAATCATAACTCACATTAGCAGAAGTTAAATCGCCAACCACTTCGGGTTCTATTCTGATATGATTAAAAGCAATCGAATTTTCCGCCTGACGGATACCACCCACACCACTATAAAACCATTCCATTAAATGCCCGAGCATAAAATGATTATTGGAAACCGTTGGCAACGCCGCCCAGCTTTCAGTTAGCGCCGTTGCACCTTTGGCAATTTGCATTCCGTAGCCCGGCACATCCGAGCGGCTATTCATGTCAAAAATGACATCTGATTTTCCCGCATCTTCCAAAACACGCAGCACATAGCGATAACCAATATCGCCGGCAGTTAAACTGTTTTTACGATCTCTGATGTCCTTAACCAAATTATCAATTACCGCGTTTCTATCACTATCCTCAACCAAACCCATGTAAACAGCCATGGCATTCGCCGCTTGAGAACCCGTTGCGTATTGCTTGGTTGCGGAATCAAAAAACTTCTCATTAAAAGATCTTCTTACTTCAACTGCCAATTTTGAATAACTTAAAGCATCCGCTTTTTTACCAAGCAGCGTAGCCATTTTTTCTAAAATTTTTAAGTCGTAATAATAGATTGCTGTACCGGTTACGCCCATAGGTGTCAATTGTGAAACACCTGGAGGTTTTGGCCCCAAGTCGTACCAATCTCCCAAGCCTTGTGATAAAATATGGTTATTCGCTTTGTTTGTAAGGTACTTAATATATGCTTGCATCATCGGGTAGTAATCTACCATTGCTTGTTTATCGCCGTACCATTGGTACAAATACCATGGAAGTAGAATGCCACTGCTTCCCCACTCCGGCGAATCGCGGAACATATCTCCACCCCATTCAAATTTCACATACTCTGGCGCAATTTCAGGGATTAGGCCATTAGGCAGCTGAGAATTTTTCATATCCTCCAGCGCTTTTTTGAATAATGGTGCAGCAGCATAATTGTAACCAACAGAATTACCCATTAAATGCAATTGCTCTAACCAACCGAGTTTTTCACGGTGCGGACAATCGGTAAAAACACTCATCATGTTGCTTTTAATCGACCAGTCAATCAATTTAAATGTTTTATTAAACAAATCGTTTGATGTATTGAATTCACCCACCTGTTCTGCAGTATTGCGAACATGATAGGCTCTTACATTCAGAATTACCGTTTTACTTTGATCATTTTCCTTATAAAAGGGCTTAGCTCCTTTCACCTGTAAGTATCTAAATCCGGTATAAAAGAACTTTGGCCTCCAAATTTCAACACCCCCGCCTTTTAAAATGTAGGTAAAGTACGATGGTCCACCAATATTTTTTTGTGTTACCGAACCATCCTCTTTTAATAACTCTGCTGGTGTGATACGAATGGTATCGCCCTTTTTGCCACGAACTTTCAGTTCTATTATTGATGATGAATTCTGCCTCATATCATAAACCCATTCCCCATTAGGGACAAGGGTAGTTTTTATTGAGGAGGTATATTCAAACGCTTTTACTGGCTCTTCCTTTTGCGCATTTAATTTTGGTCCGTCAACCAACAATGCCAATTTCCAATTTTTATCATTAAATCCAGCTAAATTCCATCCTTTTTGTTCTAGATTGGCATTGTAATCTTCTCCACCATAAATGCTTGAGAAAGTAATTGGGGATGGTGAGGTTTTCCAGCTTTGATTGCTGATGATATTTGCTGATGAGCCATCGCTGTATTCAACAAAAACACGACAAATCATTTTTGGATAACCATAAGCAACTTTTAATTTCCTGTATCTTTCTTTAACTGGCGGTACATAGTAAAAGCCATTGCCAAGCATTACACCAATTGCATTATTTCCTTTTTTGATCTGTTTAGTTACGTCATAGGTAACGTATAATGCTTCCTTATCATATTTTGTCCATCCCGGTGCAAGAAAATCTTCGCCAACCTTTGTGCCGTTTAAACTCATTTCAAAATGGCCTAAGCCAGAAATAAAGACAGTTGCTTTTTTAATGGTTTTAGTTACAGCAAAATCCTTTCTAAACATCGGCAAGATGTTGTTTGCGTTATATCTATCCTTTTTACCATCTGTCGGAAGAATATTTACATTCGAATCTGCGAGTTTTTCAAAAGCAATCCATTTAGCACCTTTCCAATCGGCAGCATTTAATAAGCCCATTTGCCAATAAGCCGTATTGCTCCAGGCTGATGTTGCTGCCAAATTATCCCAGATGCGAACTTTCCAGAAATAGCTTTTGGTTGATAAAAGCTTAGCACCACGATATGGTATCTGAATGGATTGAGATGAATTTATCTTCTTTGTATCCCAAATATCGCCAATGTTTTTATCCAAATTAGCTAAACTGCTTGAAACCAATACATGATATGCTGTTTGCACCACATTATGATTTGATGATTGAATTTTCCAGCTCAAATTAGGGTTAGCTAAGTCAATACCAATAGGATTTTTGCGATAGGCGCAAGTTAAATCATCAACAGTAATTTGTTGAGCAAATAGCGAAATGCCGGAGAGATACAGTAAAGAAAAAATAAAGAATCTGCCCATGAATTACACTACACCTTGCGGCGATTTACTTTAGGTTTATTATTTGGTTATGAAAATAAATTTTGATTAAAAAATTAAAGCTTTGATTACTAAATTAAGCTCAATTAATTTCCTAACTTTAATTTTATGTTTAATTCAAATATAAATATTTTTTTTAAATATGAAAATATTTTAAATTGTGTCATCATCAGAAATGCTTCTATCAATAAATTAGAGCGCATTTTGTATGTTTGAAAATGTAAAAAACACGCTACAACCAAATTTAAACCCTTAATGAACGAAAAAGAATCAAAATATCAGGCACCAGCTTTAGATAAAGGGCTTGATATATTAGAATATTTATCTGCTCAATCTATTCCGCTTTCTCAAACTGAAATTGCCGTAGGCATAGAAAAAACGCCGAACGAAATTTACCGGATGTTGATGAGTTTAGAAAGTCGCGGCTATATTTTACGCGATGAAGTATCAGGAAAATACAGACTCTCGTTAAAACTATTTTACCTTTCTCACCGTCACTCACCAATGGATGAATTGAGGAAAGCAGCACAATTTCCGTTGGAAGAATTGGCCAATGGCATTCGGCAATCTTGCCATTTAAGTATTTTATACATGAACCAGGTAATGGTGATTATTCATGCCAAAAGCCCGGGTCCTATTGCTCTATCTATAGAAGAGGGAAATCTGTTTCCATTGCCTTTAACCGCTTCGGGAAAGGTTTTATTGGCTTTTATGCCTGAAATAGAGCAACGTACCACCTTGCGCAATAATGCCATATTTAAAAAATATAGCAAAACGCAGCAGGAAGATTTTATGGACTCCTTAGGCGCTATTAAAAATACGGGCTCTTACTTTAAAAATAGTGACTCGGTTTCTGGTGTCACCGATATTTCAGTTCCCATTGGAGTTGATGCAAAAAATGGCATCATTGCTTGTCTAACGATTTCAATGTTAAACGCCTTAAATGCCGACCATGCAATTGAAAATGATGTAATTTTGGAAGAGGCTAATAAATGCGTAAAGAAAATTGAACAAAGAATCGGGGTTTAAATATAAAAACCTCGCAGGTTTAAAACTGCGAGGTTTATAATTTGTGAACTATTTATAAACCACTATACTTCACAGAATAATTCCTGCCATTTTCAATCGTAATTTCATAATTCCCTTTTGAAAGCGCTGTTACGGTTGCGCCCTTTACAACGGGTTTGGTTTTACTTTTTATTTTTAGTTTCCCTGTTCCTACCGGCGATGATACTTTGATTTCTTTTTTGCTGCAATAAATACTGATGTCGCCATTTGCCGTTGGAACTTTTCCTTCTATCCACTCCAAACCACCTAAATTTGGCGTGATTGTGTAAGTTTCATAACCTGGCGTAGCAGGTTCAACACCCAAATAATACTTGCCCAATAAATAAATCGGACTCGCTCCCCAGGCATGGCAAAGGCTTTTTCCGAAGGGGCGACCATACATTTCCAAATGTTCTACACCTTTTTTATCAGGATTATATTCTTCCCAGAAAGATGTGGCGCCAAGCTTGAGCATGCCTCCCCAATAGTTTTTCATTTCTTTTAAAACATAAGATTGCTCGCCCATTGCACACAAAGCTTCCAGCTCATAAAAACGCATGTAAGGCGTGGTGATTTTAGCAACATTGTTATTCAGCAACACCTCTTTTTTAACACCAAGCTTTTGCTCTGGCGTAAAATAATCAAAGAAAATTCCGAACATATTAGCGTAACGGGTAACGTTATCCGTTTGCTTCCCATCTATCCTACTGTGAACCAATGCGTTTTTGTTTTGGTTCCAATACAAATCGAATATTTTAGCTTTTAATTCTTTTGCCTGTTGATCGTATTTTGCAGCACCTTCAGTATCGTTAGCCAGTTTGGCGCATAAAGCCATCGTTTCCAAGCTTCGGGCATATAATAACTGCTCGAAACTTACTTCACCATCTTTGCTCAGCTTGTCTGCCCAATCGATAAAAATCCAATCGCCTGGCATCCATTCGAGTAAACCATCTTTATTTTTTCTTCCATCGATATACGTCATCAATGATTGCATCCGGGGATAAATATCCTGCACAAATTTTTGATCGCCTGTAAATTTGTAATAATCATAAATCCCTAAAAACCAATAGAAAGAATAATCCATTATGGTATTAATGTGAGCCGTAACCGGATCTTTTCCGCGTTGTGCCCATAGGGTTTTCTTAACCGTGGTAGCATCAAAAAATGAATAATAATTCATCAGATAACTTTGGTAAGCATCACCACTCCAAACCCAACGGTCACGTTTAATTCCATCGATAAAAAATTCACGGGTATTTAAATGAAAAGTATATTTAGCTACATCGTAAATTTTATTCAGTTCGGCATCAGATGATTTGAAACTTCCTCTTTCGGTTACAGGCGCATACTCGTAAAGCATGGAGATGGAATCAATGGTCACATTTCCACTGGTTTGGCGATTTACGTATCTAAATGCTTTGGAAAGTGGCATAACCGAATCCTTCTTCTGCGCTAAATCAATATCGATATAATCTAAAGTTTCGCATTTATCTTCCGAAGATGCCTCTTCAGGCGATTCGCCATAGTATAAACTTAAGCGTCCTTTACCTTTCAGGCCGTGTACTTTTATGAAACCAAAAGTTTCCCGTCCAAAATCCAGTAATTCACCACCTCCGTTTTTCTTTCTTGATATTGCAAACATTGGTTTCACTGGCAATTTAAATTGCGATGGCAACTGACTGGGATCATTCAGATGCCAGGAACCAGCATTAACAAAGGTTGTTCCCGATTTATCTGAAACTTTTCCACTTTGATCAATCCACTCTTTATCTTCAAAAGTAGATAGCCAGCTTTCATCTGAAACAATTGTTTTACCCTTTACAAAAATCGCCGGAACATGTGCCTGATTGTAAACTTTAAGGCTCAATTTATGCTTTCCTGCCGGAATGGTAATTTTTTTCGGAAACCCTGAAACCGCCTGTCCATCGATTTTTAAATTGTAAGTTCCTTCTACAAAGATCTGTACTTCCTCTGGCTGTGCCAATGTGAATTCCTTATGAAAATCGACCAAAACATAGTGGCTATCCATTTTCCAGAATACTGGAAAAAAAGATCCCCGTTCCGTTCTGCGGTTTTGCATTACATTGCTCATGTAAATATCAAAATCACCAGGATACCAAATCCAGGAGGCTTTTTGGGCTAAAGCTGGCATAATAAAACAGCTTAAAAATCCGACAATAATTATTTTTTTAAAGTTTTTCATAACAGTTATTTTATTCTCGATAACAGGTCTTTTGTTGGTATCTGAATGCTGACTTCTTTTAATGTCCATTGAAAAAGATATAAAGTATAACCATGACAATGGCTAATGCACCGAAAGATATCCATACCCTTCGACTTGGCTTTTCGATATTGGCCTGGTGTGATTCATTAACTATATAAACAGATGGTGAATGATCTGCAAGAGAAATAATAATCGACAAAATCATCAGCAATGCAAAAATAAGGAAAGACAAAACCAGATAATGTGGCCAGAAAGTATATTCAGACGACGGCAAAATCCATAGGTAGCAAACGCCTATTCCTAAACTAATTATTGAGCCAATTGAAAGGGTGAAGTTAACAGCTTTTCTTGTCGTTCTTTTCCAAAATACGGTTGACAAAAACACTACGGATAATGGTGGAGCTATAAATCCTAAAATGGCCTGAAAAACGTCGAATAGCTTCAAGCCCTGAATATTATCTATTGCCAATGCAACCAGGATGGCAAAAATGCACCCCGCAACAACCGTTAATCGGCCAGTTTTAATAATTTCTTTTGTTGTAGCATTGGGGTTAATTTTTTTTACATACACATCCATGGTAAAAACTGTACTCAACGAATTTAAGCAAGAACCAATTGAACCAACCAAAACTGCAATTAATACCACAATCACCAAGCCGTTCATTCCTGGTGGAAACAAGTTGGTAACCATCGTCATGTAGGCCATATCTGCATTGCCCAAATTGGGATATAAGATGTAACACAAAATCCCGGTGACAATAAAAAGTGGCAAAGAAAGTATTTTAAGCCAGCCGATAAAACTTACGCCCAACTGCCCCTGCTCTAAATTTTTGGCTCCAAGTACCGATTGAACCATTGATTGATCGGTACAAAAGAAAGCTACAGCAGAAACCGGATAACCTAACAGAATAGCATACCATGGATATTGCGGATCGCTTCCTGGCTGAACGAGGTTCCAGAAATTTTTTGGTGTTTTTTGGTATAGTGCACTTATTCCTCCAACCTTTTCCAAACCTAAATAGGTAAGTCCGAATGAAACGCAAATAAGTAAAATCATTTGAAAAACGTTCACTTTCGCGATAGCTTTAAGTCCGCCGAAAAATGCGAACAGGCCAGCGAATGCAACTAAAACGGTAACCGATTGCCACATAGGAACGCCCAAAATCTGCCTCACCAAAACACCACCAGCAAACAGACCCAGTGAGAGCCATGAAATCAAAATCTTTACCAGGGCATACCAGGCCAGTATATTTTGTGTTGAATCGCCGTAACGGTTGCCCATAAATTCCGGCATGGTACTTACTTTAGCCGCCAGATATTTTGGGGCAAATACAATGGCCAGCAAGAACAAGAAGATAAAGGCATACCACTCAAAATTAACGGCCACAATGCCTGTAGAATAACCAATACTCGCAAACGCAACCAACATGGATGGGCCAACATTTGTGCCCCACATATTAAAACCAATGCTACTCCAACCTAATGATTTATTGGCTAAAAACAGATTTTCATCTTCGTTTTTCTTCTTAGAGAAACTAGCCCTATATCCTATAATGATCAAAATTATGAGGTAAGCGGCGACGATAAAGTAATCTAAGTTGGTTAAGCGTTCTACAATATTTCCCATTGGTTATTTGGTTAGTTTGGTGATGGTTTTGCCACGAAATCACAGAGCAATTTTTAGGCTTTCGTCATTGCGAGGCACGAAGCAATCTTCCATGCAAAATAGATTGCTTCGTGCCTCGCAATGACGACCGTTTTATTATTAGTTTATTTCAAATATATTTCGGGTTTTCCAAGGCTGCGTGGCATAATTTACAAGCCTATCGATTCCCTTGTTATATTATTCTCTTTCAAAATATCATTAATTTTAACAGGCAAACCAATCTCCATTGATTTATCCATCGCCTGCAATAGGGCAACAGTACCAATCCCCTCTTTCAAATCAGGATATGCCGTAAATTTGTTATTGATACTGTCCGCAAAATAATCGAGATAATTCTGGTATTCGCCAGCATGATGACTTTGCCCTTCGAAACGGAAATAGTGTTTCAATGTAGCATCACCCCAGGTAATAATTTTTTCTTCACCGGTTTTGGTTGTAACAGAATAGCGCAATTCATGGTAATCGGCCTGACTCGCTCCTTCTGTTCCACGGAGAATGCAACTCATTCCGCTATCGCGACTTGCCGGTTGCGTTGGGCCTGTGTATGCACCGCTTACCCTTGCAATTCTGCCATCTTTAGCTTTGAATATAAAATGCATCGTATCTACATTTTTCAATCCGGCTTTTAGGCCGTTGCTGCTCAACATGCCATAACCCATTACTTCTTCAATATCAGGCATATACCAGCGAACAAAATCAACCGGATGACTCAAGCCGCCATACAACCACTTAAACGACTGTTTTAATGACCAGCCTTTTTCTAAAAACCATCGATGATCGGCATGATAATGACTTTCTATAGTGATCAATTCGCCAATTAAACCCTTATCAAAATCCTTTTTCTGGCGCATTGCAGGTTCGAAAAAACGAGAACTTTGTCCAACGAAAATCTTCTTTCTTGATTTTTTAGCCAATTCTAAAAGCTCATTAGCCTGAGACAGATCATCAATAAATGGCTTTGTACACACCACGTGTTTTCCATGTTGCAAAGCCAGTTTAATGTGTTCAAAATGTAAATGATCTGGTGTGTAAATCGCGATCATATCAATTTTGTCGCTCGTTAACATGTCCTCATAATTGGTAGTCCAATTTTGAAAATCAAATTCCAATGAGCGTTCCTCACAAAGCTTTTTATTTGCATCGCAAATCTGAATGAGCTTAAATTTCTTGCTCGCTAATGATGCAGAAATCGTGCTTCTGCCCTCTCCTAAACCTAAAATCCCTAATCTTAACATGTTGATATTTTTTATATTTCTTAAGTCGTCACTGACGATAATTTTTTTTATTCGATCGGTTTAAAAAACACCCATGTTTCATTTGCTTTGGTGCCTTCAATTCCTTCCTGGTATTTTTTCATGATTGCATTCCATTCATCAATTCTTGGATTATCTTTTGTTGTTTTAGGATTCAAATCATCCAACTTTTTTCCTTTTGGAATGCTGATAATCAACATTAATTGTCTGCCGTTTTTAAAGATAGCCAACCTTTGAAACTCCGCACTACAAAACCCTTTCGATACCTCAGGCCATTTCTCAAACTGCGTTTGATGGTAGTTTAAGTACTCCTTCTGCATCTCTTCATCTTTCACTAAATTGGCAGATAAAATAATATTTTCCCATTCCGCAACAGGTTGATCGCCACAGTTTTTCTCCCGGTTAAAATCATAGAACAAATGATCATATAATTTAATTTCTATTGCATTCAAACGCTTAAGGGTTTGCTGCAGGCTTTCTACTTTTAAACTCGAAGTATAAATAACAAGGCGATTGTTCCATTTATATATTGAACTGGCTAACAAATTATTTTCTTTAGCAAAAGTTTCCAAAACGTTATCTGAGGGCAAATCATTCTTTTTAAAAATCAATTCAAAAACAACTGATTTATCTTCAGCATGATTAATTCCTCTCTTAGAATAAACGGCATTTTCTTTAAGCAAAAACTGATATTGCGGTGTTAATCCAGCTTTTTGCTTTATCGTTTGCGAAACTTTCGAACCATTATTTTCCCATAAATTATCAGGACCATTTGCATTTTGCAGATACTTTTTGGCGGGTGTCCAATTATTTTTTATTGTAAAATATGATGAACCTTCGTCAGTATATATATAAAACCAATGTTCAGGTAAATGTGCAAAAGGTGCATTGTAAATGCTGTCAATTACATTTTCGGTGATGAAAGATTCTGGCTGAGCCGATAAAGTGTAAATTCCTGCAACATCATACATGTGTTTACCATAATGATGGATTTTATTTCCCTTGATGACATTCCCCTTCATCGCATTTCTGGTTTTAGTCCAGCCCCACCCCATACTAATCCCTGAATAGGAAACATCGTTGATTTCATTATGCAAAATCTTCAATCCACTAACATAACCTGCACCAATGCCTACAGTTCCCCAGTCTTCATTGGTTACGTTGGTAATTAAATTATTTTCAATGGTATTGTTAGCTGAAATTTCCCGTTCATCCGTTGGATTATAAGGTAAATGCACTTCGGTTGTCTCATCAGAAAATGTTCCTACTAGTATCCCTGAACCTCCAATATCCTTAAATAAGTTTCCTTTAACTATATTATTTGTTGCTCCTTTATGATAGTCCAATCCGGTTGAAGCTAAATGCTCAAATCTACAGGATTCGAAGTCGATATTATTCGCATAATTAATGGTAACCGCAGCTGCTGGTCGACCTACCCAGGCTTGATTTTCCAAGGTTGCTTTATCGGCAGTACCGGGAGTTTGTAATTTATAAGCATCGAGCATATACATTCCGGCCTGGTGCGGCACATGCCCGTGCTGAGAAGGACGCATCCACGTAGCATGCTCAAATGAGATATTTTTAAAACTGACAAATGACACCGGATGATCAATTGTTCCCTCAACCTTTAACAAAGTTTGTACTGCCGGGGCAATCACTTCAGCAATAGCCATATTTTCGCCAGCCTGAGGCCAGTAATACAATTTATGGTTTTTCAAATCTTCATACCATTCGCCAGGTTCATTTAGAAACTGAATGGCATTGGTTAAATAAAAGGCCGAATTTCCTGTTTTTTCAGAAATCCAAGGCGCTGGCCAAGGGTGTTCTGATTGAATTCGAGATTCTGGCTGCATAAAGGCAAGTTCAGCGGTGTTACCCTGCACCTTTACTGATTTTACACGAAGATTAGCAATAGCCCACCATTGGTGAATTAACATCTCCATACCTTTAATATCCTCAATATCGATTCCTTTTTGAAGCGGAATTTTACAGGTTTGATTCGCTACATTCCATGATAAAATCCTACCCATAGCCTCGCCATTATAATTTTTAGCCCAGGTTGCTTTTTTACCATTAATATATAATTGCCTGAACTGAAGATCGCTTCCATCGAAATTCGGGATCTGAGTAACCCAAACTTTTCCAATAGCCTCCTGGGGTAAACCAGGCAGGGCTCCGTTCAATTTCTTCCAGCCTTTAACTTTTACACCGCCACTCAAAACCACTTTATTGGAGCCAATGATTTCAGTAGGGCTATCTTTCGTGCCTGCATCTTCCGGTCTAAAAATTATTGGTTCATATAGCTTATAGAGACCGTTTTCTATAAAAATCCTGATACCATTCTTTGAGGTCGGATCATTCAATCTCCTCAATTCGCGGGCTTTTCTAACGGCCAAATGCAAGGATGCCAAAGGCTTTGATTTACTGCCATCATTCAAATCCGAACCGTTTACGGAGACATAAATATCAGCAGCAGAAATACTTAAGGCATTCAATATTAACAAGAAAACAACACAGATCCTCTTCATATTATTTATCCTGAAAAATTGATTTGAGATAATAAGTATTTGCAGCAAAGTTGTATTTTACATTAGTAGGTTGACTGGCATCACGGCTCCTTTCCACCACAAGCCAGCCCTTCCATCCCATATCGTCCAACGTATTTTTAATTTTCATTGCATCAATTTTCGGATCGTTTTGTAACCAAACACCATCATCATTTGTAGCGTGAATTTGAATGATGTTTTTTCTGCCTAAAATCCGTAACTCGTCGCAAACATCTCTCCCGTTTTTAATTGCATTGGAGAAATTAAAATAACTTTTAACCGATTTACAGCCAATATCTTTCAGCAGTTCCCATTCACCTTTGGCATCAAGTGAAGTTTCAATACCGATAACAACGCCAGCTTTAGATGCCATTTTTCCGGCAACTTTCAAGCGTTCGATAATTGGGCTACGCAATTCTGGATTTTTTACCAAATCGCCTTGTACACCTAAAGGAAGAAATACTACCTTAACCTTGATTGCTTTTGCAGTATCCAGGCAATCCTGAATCATTTTCTGGTACGTTGGTCGCGTAGCGAACGACTGCGCATAAAAACCCGTCATGGCCAATGAACAGATTTCAATGCCCAGCTCTTTGGCTTTATCCAGATATTCCTGCCTGATTTTAGGATCAGCTAATTTGTTATCAAAAGTATCCCGGTTGCCCAAACTACCCATATCAATTTCCAAACCGTCTGCACCAATCTCTCCGGCCAAAGCCAGTGCACTTATTTTCTGGCGCTTCAAAATCATCAAATCAATCACCGCAACTTTGTATCTGTTTTTTTTCTCTGCGGCGAAAACCAATTGATTTGGCAGTAGAAAAGTACCTGTTAACAGCGCAGCATGGGTAATAAATGTTCGTCTATTTTGATTTTGCATTACTTTTATTTTGGATTTGATAGAATAAATTCTCTAGGTTTTCGAATCCCATTACTGCGTTTTTAGGTAATTTTTCACCTTTATCACCGAAAACATATAACGCATTTTCTTTCTCGATGGTGACTTTGCTTTCATCATATTTTCCTGCTTTATCTTTTACCGAACTGCCATTCAGTTTGAAATTTTTAATCAGAAAATCGTAGAGCGCAATGCGTTTATTGATTCCAAAATCATGTTTTTCGGTTGGAAGATGAACATTCTCAACCTTATTGCTTACCCCATAATATCCATACATTTTTTGCAGGTAAGGGAAATCATGTTCGGGTGTGTGGGCCGTCCAATCGCTACCATCCGAAACCAATAATTGGGGACGAGGTGCTGCCATTGCCGCCAATTCGACATTGTCCGTACCGCCACCACATTGATGAATAGGCATTCCGCTTTCGCAAGGGCAACCACCGTAAAAATAGGATGACATTGCCACTACAGGCGCACTTAATTTTATTCTATCATCCATTGCAGTCATTAAGATTGAATGACTTCCGGCTCCTGAACCACCACTAATTCCGATTTTGCTGGTGTCTGTTTCTTTGAGCGAAGAGAAATAATCTAGGATTCTGATTCCGCCCAAAGTTTGTACCGTTTGTGCTAAACTCCGGCGATGATCTTCGTACTTAAATTGCAGCATGGATTCACCCCACGCAAATAAATCATAACTGAAAGCCATGGCGCCCATCCGTGCAATCGTTGCACAACGCAGCTGACAATCGGCTCTGTAACGCTGTTTTTCCCAGTGGCCATCAGGGCTAAGAATGACAGGAATTTTGCCTTTAACATGTAGCGGTTTATAAAGTGATCCATTGATCCAAACACCCGGCAAAATTTCCAAAGCAATATTTTCTACCGAATAGCCGTCGAAAATTCGTTTTGCAGTAGTAATTGGTTTTGAACCTGGCTTTGAAGGTAAAGGCGATAACAGTAAGGCTTCAAATAATTCTGGTTTTATCTCTGCTTTGCGGTTCTCCCAACTTGCCTTATCATTATATTTTGAGGCTAAACTATCTAAATATGCCCAGCCATCTTTTGGCTCCCATCGGTAGTATTCATATTCTTTTAACTTGTAAACGCCGGGTTTCTCTTTGTTTACCTTCATATCTAAAGGAGCGAGAACATTAGTCAGCGTTTCATCTACATCGGCACGAAAGCGCCATTCTGCGTAGTTCAGCCATTTGTCCTTCACCTGTGGTTCTGAATATTTAATCTGAACATTGAACCGTGTCTGGATTTCTTTTAAAACATCGACTAATGGTTTTTTGTAAAGATTGTCGGTATTCTGGGTTTGCGCCAATGAATCGATTGAAGAACATAAAAAAACCAAGAATAGTATTGCAACATACTTAGTCATCATTGCGAAGCCAGGCTTGTGCGAGCTGAAGTAATCTGACCTTGCGAATAGAGATTGCTTCTTGCCTCGCAATGACGATGTGTCGAATCGCAATGACGGAAAAGTAAATCGTAATGATGGAAAAGTAAATCGTAATGGCGGAAAAATGCCAAACAATAACGAAGAAAGATTAGTCCAATGTTTCATATAAGTCGTTCCAATTTGGATTAATTTCATTAATTAATTTTAATTTGGCTAGTCTACTGCCGCCTTTTATTCTTTTTTCTTCAGTGATTGCTTCTTCAATACTCCAAAAGAAATTGTAATAGACAAGTTTATAACATTTATATTTTGAGGTAAAGCTTTTTGGGTAATAATTATTTTTATGTTCATAGACCCTGCTACTAAGCTCAGATGTTACACCAGTATATAAAACCATGTGATTTTTATTCGCCATGATGTAAACAAATCCTCCTCTTTCCATTTATTCTAGTTTATTTTAAAATGAGATTGCTTCGTACCTCGCAATGACGATGAGGTGATGTGTTGAGTCGATAAATCCGTCATTGTGAAGCCGGGCTTGTGCGAGCTGAAGCAATCTGACATTGCTATTAGAGATTGCTTAGTACCTCGCAATAACGACCGACTTACCGTCATTGCGAAGCTGGGCTTGTGCGATCTGAAGCAATCTGACATTGCTAATAAAGATTGCTTAATACCTCGCAATAACGACCGCCTTACCGTCATTGCGAAGCCGGGCTTGTGTGGGCTGAAGCAATCTGACCTTGCTATTAGAGATTGCTTAGTACCTCGCAATAACGACCGCTTTACCGTCATTGCGAAGCCGGGCTTGTGCGAGCTGAAGCAATCTGACATTGCGAATAAAGATTGCTTAATACCTCGCAATAACGACCGACTTACCGTCATTGCGAAGCCGGGCTTGTGCGAGCTGAAGCAATCTGACATTGCGAATAAAGATTGCTTAGTACCTCGCAATAACGACCGCTTTACCATCATTGCGAAGCCGGGCTTGTTCGAGCTGAAGCAATCTGACATTGCGAATAGAGATTGCTTAGTACCTCGCAATAACGACCGACTTACCGTCATTGCGAAGCCGGGCTTGTTCGAGCTGAAGCAATCTGACATTGCGAATAGAGATTGCTTAGTACCTCGCAATAACGACCGACTTACCGTCATTGCGAAGCCGGGCTTGTGCGAGCTGAAGCAATCTGACATTGCGAATAGAGATTGCTTAGTACCTCGCAATAACGATACAGTTTCGGGCAATGATGACTTATCTACTCTCATGGCTCCTCGTTTTTCGTTTCCGTAATCACCGGTGCGGCGTAACCGTTAAGCTTTGGCCAAACGCCATTCTTAATTTTTTTCAATTTTAACTTAGAAGGATCTACAACTACGTGTTTGATTTTCTGCCTTCTCCAGGTGTAAATGAAATGTAGCATCCCATCCGATGTTTGAATTACAGCAGGATATGAATATTGACTAATTGGTGAATCTTCCAAAATCAAAGCTGCAGACCAGTTTTTTCCATCCTTAGAAACCGAAACATTTAACGGAGTTCTCGGACCCTTTGCTAAATCGCCGGGAGGCAGAACATGGTTATAAACCAAAACATGGCGACCATCTTTCATCGTTACTGCATCTGTGCCAGAATTATTATTCGGCAACGAGGTTTTTGTTAAAGGCGACCAGCTTTCGCCGTTATCAAGTGACCAAGATTCTGCCAAAGCACGGTTTCTGGTTCTTGCTATGATCTGCAGTTTTCCGTTGCCATGCTCCAAAATACTTGGTTGAATGGCATCTAATTCACCACCTGCTATAGGCCCTATTGTTCTCCATGTTTTACCATTATCTTTGGTTACCTCAAAATGAATTTTCCAGCCATCACCTTCTCTACTGGAAGGCGCAAACAAATTTCCATTACTTAGTAAAACCGTTTTGTTTTTTACAGGTCCAATATAACCATCTGGAAGCTTTGTAGCATCCGACCAGGTAATTCCACCATCTTTCGAAGTTTTCATCAAGCCCCACCATTCAGATGGTTTCGGACCGATTTTGTAGAATAGCAACAAATCTCCTCCAGGGATTTGATATAGAACTGGGTTCCAGGTTGGTAATCTTTTCCCATCAGGTTGAACACCATTGGCTGCTGATACCGGCGCCAGCCATTTTCCTTCTACAAAACGACTGATGTAAATTTCAACATCAGGGTTTCGCTCTTTTGTTCCTCCAAAATAGGATGCCACTAATCCCGTTGGTGTTTCTACAATAGTTGCTGAATGACAAGATGGAAATGGTGCCTGCTCGTAAAGAAATTCTTGCTTTACTACACCTTTTTGCCATTTTTCAACTTGCGCATTGGCATTTAATCCTAACGCTAATGCAATTCCTAGTGTGACGTATATTTTTCTTTTTAACATAATACTTTTTTTAGCGGTTAACTGTAAAAGGTTGTCATTGCGAGGAACGAAGCAATCTTAATGCAATCGCTAACAATGTGAGATTGCTTCATGCCTCGCAATGACGACGAGGTAAGCAAAATATTTACTGTTTTTGTTTTGCGGCTTTCTCTTCTTTTATTTTCTTGGTATAGGCGCTGTAAAGGGCTCTCCAACTGCGACCGTTATTGTTTAACATTTGCTCCGACTTGGTTTTGTATATCTCAAAAATGGCAGAAATCTGTTTCATGTTTTTATAATCTACCGCTTGCTCTCTTGCCTGTTTCATAAAAGCCAAAATTTTAGCTTCTTCATCCGCAGTTAAATCTGGAACGATGGCTTTGTAACCCTTCATGGTAAAACTGACTTTACCAACGGTGTATTTATCTAGAATTACCTCTACTTGTTCTGCAGTTAGGTTTTTATTTAAACCATCCATTAAAGATTGATGAACGGTTGAAGGCATAGCAGAATCTGCAATAATTTGTTTATCAAGATCAGTTAATTTGCTTCCAGTAACTGGATTAATTCCATCTGGAACAGTTGATGCGGGGTGGCTGTTATGCCAATCTCTCACAGCCGTTAAATGAGCAGCAATCACATTCTCTACAGCTGTTTTTTTCGCTGCATCTGTTAAATTTAATGCTGAAACCCAGTCCTTGGCTTTAGTTAAAATTTCTGCATTTGCACTCGCATCCTGAGCTTGACTGAAGGAAGTTGCTGTGGTTAGCAGTATCAACAACATCATTACTGGTTTTAAAATATTTCTCATAATTTTAATGTAGGTTATTTAATTTCTCAATCCGTTTACACGAAAAGTCTTCATTGCGAGGCACGAAGCAATCCTAATACTTTAGCTACCGTTGTAAGATTGCTTCGTACCTCGCAATGACGATGAGGCGAAGCCAAATTTTTATTTCTCATTGCTTTCTTCTTTGGTAGCATGGAGTATTATTTTCCATCCACAACAAATTCATAATCACCCGAACCGATCTCATAAATCGCCCGGTTATTTTCCATTTTAATAAATTTCAAATCTTTAATTGATCTGATCTTTTCAGACACCTCACTTTTGCTTTTTGCAGGAATATAAACAGTAGCCGTAGTGTTTGGCGGAACGCTTAAATTCCAGTTAAATGTGTTACCAGTTTTACTATAATTGCTTTTGATCATGCCATAAATTGAATGATAACTGGCATTTACAGTTTTGAGTCCGTCAATCATTTCAGGCTTCATGGTGATCTGTTTAAAAGCAGTGCTTTCAGATTTAATTCCTGCCAGATTTTCGTAATACCAAATCAGTAAATCGCCAAGCATCATCACATGGTTTTGCGAATTCATTTTTGGATCTGCTGTATTGCCATTCCATAATTCCCAGATGGTGGTGGCACCATTTTCGACCATATAACCCCAACTCGGATAGCTTTTTTGAGTCGCAACAGTGTAGGCAAGATCTGGTCTGCCATAATCATTTAAACAACGCATTAACCATTGAATCCCGACTAAGCCATTGCTTAAATGCCCCTTATTGGTTACTTCAACGGTATGGGTGATGTTTTTAAAAACAGTGTCTACCTTGTCTTTCGGAACTATGCCAAAATAAAGCGGAATAATGTTATCGGTAAGTGCATTTGTGGCATAATATCCTTGCTCATTATAGTACTTTTCATTGAAAGCATTTTTGATTTTCTCCCCCAGCACTTCGTAAGCCTTTACATCTGCCTCATTACCAATTGCTTTTCCAAATTGCATCATCAGGTTTGTAAAGTGGTAATAATATGCTGTCGAAATCAATTCAGAAGGATATTTTTTATCAGCACTTTTACCTCGTCCAAATTCAATTGTAATGGGCGGCATACACCAATCGCCGTAACTATCTTTGGTTAATATATAATCCTTCATGTACCGATCCTGCATATAGGATAGCCATTTTTTCATAGCCGGGTAATTATCACGAACTGAAGCTACGTCACCTGTTTGCTTGTAAAGCATTTCTGTTACCAGAAGCATTGCCCCTGGCCAGGTCATGTTATCACTGTAATAGCGCCAGAACGCAGGCGCAACATCAGGAATCGCACCATCTTCCTTTTGTGAGTTTCTGATATCCTGAAGCCATTTGGCATAAAACCTGCCGTTATCAAACAAGAAATTCTCACCGTAAGCCACTGCGCCTCTATCGCCCAACCATGGCATACGCTCGTTACGTTGCGGACAATCAACCGGAATTCCCTTATAGCTTCCTGCAATTCCCCACCAAGCATTTTTGAATATCTGATTGGTTAAGGCGTTTGAAGTTTCAAAAGTCCCAACCGTTTTCATGTTATCGTAAACCATTTTCCCTACAAAATCATTTACTGATGGTTGGTAACTATATCCCGAAAGTTCTACAAACCTAAAGCCCCTGTAAGTGAAAGTTGGCTCCCAGGTTTCTGTTTCTCCACCCTTTAAAGTGTACAAATCTGTACATTTCGCATTGCGAAGATTGGCTGTAAAAAGTTCTCCGTTATCTTGAAGCGATTCAGCAAAACGCATTTTAATTTGCTTCCCTCTTATTCCCTTAACTTTTATTTGCAACCAACCAACCATGTTTTGCCCCATATCGAGAATGTATCTTCCGCCAGAAAGTTTTGAAATCGAAACCGGCTTCAAAGTATTCATTACCTTCATATTCTCGTTCATCTGAGCCTCGATTACTCCGCTGGGCTCTTGTACAAATTCTGCTTTGAGCCACTTGCTCTCATCAAAACCCACGGTATTCCAACCGGCGGCTTCTTTGGTTGCATCGTATTCCTCGCCGTCGTATTCATTGTTCGTTCTAATCGGGCCATCGGCAGTACCTTTCCAGCTATTATCCGTATCGATATTCGCTGTGCTCCCGTCTGTGTAAACAATGTTGATATTCATCAGCATTTTCGGGAAACCAAATGTTTTTATTTTATAAGGCTTTTCATTCTGGCGCATGGCGAAAAAACGTCCGTTACCCAATATCGCACCAACCGCATTTTTTCCGTTTTTGATGTAACTGGTTACATCGTAAGTGTTGTACTTTACATTTTTGGTATAATCAGTAGGTGATGGCGATAAAACGTCGTTTCCCACTTTTTTTCCGTTGATAAAAAGCTCGTACAAACCCAAACCAATGATAGATGCAGTGGCTGTTTTAACCTGCTTTGTACTTTGAAATTCCTTTCTAAAATATCTTGCCGACAAGCGTGAGTCTGTTTTAATATTATCCCATGGGAATGCCCTGTCGAAACCGATCCAACCTTTTGGCCAATCTTTGTAGTACAATAAGCCCATAGAAAAATAATTTGGTGTTGACCACTCGCTTTGACCTGCGCTTGTCCAAACTTTCACTTTCCAAAATGCCTTTAATCTACTTTTTAACGGCGCTCCATTGTAGCTTACATGAATTGATTCGGCCGTATTTACTTTTTGCGAATCCCATAAGTCACCTTCATTTGCATTTAGTTTTTCTGCAGTTGATGCAACCAAAATTTGATAGGCGGTTTGCATCACGTTTCGTTCTTTTGAAATGATATGCCATGCAAAACGCGGCTTATGAACATCTATTCCAAGAGGGTTTTCGAGCATCTCGCAGGTGGTATTTTGCAAAGAGACTTGAGCAACCACTTTTGTTAATGGTAGTAACCAAATGCTAAAAATTGCTATATAGATTTTAATGTTCATTACGCTTCGCCGTTAGTTACATCGATTATGTGATTACTATTTATTTTTTTCAATTTGCTATCATGCTGAGGCACGAAGCATCTGTTAGTTTTATTTACTCCCCCTCGCCTAGACGTTTACATAATTGGCAGTGATTAATTAATGTCCAGTTTTTCATCGCTTAGAGATTCTTCACTACGTTCAGAATGACAAATCCCAAAAAAACCACAAAATTCTTTCTTCCATTTCATGAGATTGCTTCGTCGTGCCTCCTTGCAATGACGGACTACCGTACTGAAAAATCAAAATACAAAGTCATATCCAATGCCCTGCTCTGGTCCTTATCAAAATCATAAAATACATGTTTCATTCCCATTGGTCCGGTGGTTTCTGGTTTCTGCGTTTTGGTTCCTATTGCTGAGATTCCGTTCATAAAAGAAATATCGCCGTTTGGAAATGTCGGGCTCATGTTATCCCACTCTGTATCTTTTGATTTCTTTGGTGTAAACAACCTCAAAAATACGTCTTCTCTATCTGTTACCACTTTAAAAGATTGTTGTTTTCCAACAAATTCACACCAATATAAGTTAGAGTAGTAACCTTTAAATTCAGGATATTGCCAGCCAGGTTCGCCAGTTGCCGAATTATTATAGTCCTTTTTCCAGATGCCAAACTGCTGCCCTTTCATTCTGTTTTTCCAAACCCGGTAAGGCCCATTGCCTTTATATTCTACACTTTTCATCTCTGTTTCAGGATACGAAAAGTTTAATCCAACAAATGTGGTAAAATAGGCCGAAGGAAAATATTTAACTTCCATTTTTAACCAACCCGATGGGTAAATTGTCCATTGTAAAGTATTCCAGCTTTCTTTCTTATCGAATTTAGATGAAATTATAAGATTTTGTCCATCCACTTTAGTGGTAAAATTTTTGAAGTTGTTTTCAGCTTCCTGCAATACTGGGCCGTTTGAAAACGGAATTATGCCATTTGAATTTTTAGCCTGTTGCAATAATCCTGTAGTCTTATTGAAAGTCAAGTCAATACCATTTGCCGACACCTGATACGATTTCTCATCTTCTTTTAAAATTACTTTCGATGGACTAGTGATTACGACCATCTGATCTGCGTCAGCTTTTGGTAAGGCAATTGGGAAACTCCAGGTAAATAACTCTTTGCCGTAAACATCCTTTATGGTGAGGTAAAGTGCATCGAAACTTCTCCAGTCTGCCGGAAGATTGATTTGCAATTTTCCTTTTTCAAAAGGTTTAATGTTCGGCGCATCTGCTTTACCGGCCTTAAATTCAGCATCGGCTCCACCAGCCTTTAGCTTTCTCAATTTCCATTCGTAAGTACATTGATTCAGGTTTGTAAACGCATAACGATTCTCCAATAAAAAGGAGCCATCAAAACCAGCGGTCATCTCCCTTTTCTCAACAAATACAGGACTCCAAACTTCTTTAATGGTAAAGAAGCTACCCTCCTTTTCATGGTAAGGGCCAACAATACCATCGGGACCGTGATTACCATCAGTATCCAGTTCCCCATTTTTATCTGTACGAACAACGGCCTGGTCGGCAAAATCCCAAAGAAAACCACCTGCAGAAAGCGGGTTGTTCCACATCGCGTTCCAATAATCTTCTATACCGGCGCCATGGCCACCGTCCCACATGCCATGAAGAAATTCCGTTGGCATTAAAATATTATGCCCATGATCATAATTTCCAATTCCGTAATTAAATTCACGGTAGTGTGTGGTTTCAAAACCATTAAAAACTTCCCAAGGATGGATTAACGGGCGCTTTTGCATATCTTCTTCAGCGAAAAGATGGTCGAGTTCACGGTTATGGCCACCCTCGTTTCCATTTGCCCAGAATATTATGGATGGATGATTTTCATCATTCAGCATCATCTCTTTCATCAATTTTGTGCCTGTTGGCGTGTCGTAAGTGCCGTGCCAGCCAGCCAATTCATCCATTACGAATAAACCAAGCGAATCACAAACCTCTAAAAAGTGACCATCTGGCGGATAATGCGACATCCGCACTGCGTTCATGTTCATCTCTTTCATCAGCTCAACATCAGCAATGCTGATTTTTTTACTGGTTGTTCTGCCCGATGTCGGGTAAAAAGAATGTCGGTTAACTCCTTTGAATTTTATTTTAACTCCATTTACATAAACGCCATCACGCTCTTTTACTTCAACTGTTCTAAAGCCAATCTTTTTAGAAAGCTGATGAATCACTTTGCCTTTTTTAATGAGCGAAAAGGTGGCTGTATAAAGATTTGGGAATTCTGAAGACCAAAGTTGGGGCTGAGAAAACTGCTGGTTTAACGTTAATTTTTGAGTTCCTTTTTTAACCGAAGTTGTAAATCTGTCGCCAAAACGTTTTCCATCTTTACCAAAAACCTCCACTTCAACTTTGTCGGCATCACCAGCAAAGGCCACCTGAGCGTTTAAGTTTCCGTTGGCTTTGGCATCGATTTGTATTCTTTCAAAATGTGTTTGTGGCAAAGCTTCGAGATAAACAGGCCTAAAAATCCCACCGAAAATCCAGAAATCGGCTTTACGCTCCGCTTCATTTACTGATTTATTTGCCGAATGTTTTGAAACTTTTACTTCCAGTAAATTCTCAGCATCAAGTTTCACCAAGTTCGAAATGTTATATTTAAACACATAAAAAGATCCCTGGTGCACTGTTCCAGCTAGTTTTCCGTTTATTTTGACTTCGGTATCCGTCATCGAACCCTCAAAAACGATATTGATTTGCTGGTTTTTCCAGTTGCCGGGAACTTTAAATTTGTACTTATAAAGGCCTTCTTCTTTTCCTTTATTTTCCTCTTTGTTAAAGCCGTAATTGTATTTACCAAAACCCTGTAATTCCCAATTGGAAGGCACCGGAATGGTTGTCCACTTACCGGAATTTGCACCGGCAGTGCAGAAGAAATCCCAGTTCACGGTATCATCATTTCCCGTTCCAGAAAGATATAATTTTTCCGTTTGCTGTGCACTTGCAGCACCAAACAACATAATCGAACAGAAGAAAAGTATAAATCTAGGTATCATTAATTGGCTTTAAATTGACTAGTTAAAGGGTTATCAGTTCTGAAAGGCAGCGCAGGTAATCCATTAGTGTAGAAATTACCTGTCGGATTTTCCGTCCAATTGTAACGCACTGCTTTTGGATTAGGAATTTCTTCTGAATACACAGTTACTTTTCCGTTTTTAATATTCGCTTTGGCTGCGACAAATTTTCCATCACTGCCTGCAATGGTAAAACCCGTAATAGTGTTTCCTGCAATCGGTTTTAAATAATCGAAATCGAGAATAGCCACATTGTTTTTAAAGGCAACGGCTTTATAAAGCGGACCAGAATATTCGATTTTTTGATTGTATGTTTTGCCTAAAGCTAAAAGTGCCAAACGCCTTCCCACCTCCCATTTGTAGGTAGGATGCAAATCTGCTCCGTTGTCATTTAAATCAGATGTTGCAATCATCCCTGTATTTGGCAAACGTAAAACCTGCTGTTGAGCTTCCCAAAAATTTGGCTCCGTATCTGGCGTGAGCACAACTTTATCGCTTTTTTGCTTGCTATAATCGTAAGGTGCAATTTGAACGTAGTAAAACGGCATTTGTTCGCCCCACGCCTTTCTCCATAAGTTAACTAATGTTTTAAGCTTATAGGAATAACCAATGGTTTCATTTAAAAAGCAGTTGGTTTCTCCCTGGTACCACAAAAATCCGCGGACTTTGAACTTGGTTAGCGGCTCAATCATTGGTGTATAAAACTTGCCGGGATCGTTACTTACTTTTTGGTTTTTAAAATAGGCTTCCTGCGCAAAGGCCTCTGGAGAAACCCAAGGTTCGATGGCACTGCCAGAAACAGCAGAAGAAATCATTCCAACCGGAATACCAAGTTTCTCCTGGATCTCTTTCGCGAAAAAATAACCTACGGCTGAAAATGCCCTTAAAGCAGAATCTTCAGCAACCGCCCAACTTTTGTGAAGAGAATCGGGCTTTGCCAACTGCTTCCGGTTGACCAGGAAAATCCTGATTTGTTGATTTTTTGCCTTTTCTACTTCATCGGAAGGAAAACCGAGTTTCTCATTTTTCGGCTTAGGAATTTTTGCCAGTTTACGCATTTGATATTCCATGTTCGATTGACCCGAACAAACCCAAACTTCGCCAACTAAAATGTTGGTTAATTCGATTTTGTTTGTGCCTGAAATCGTCATCGTTTGTGGTTGTGCTGAAGTTTTTAATGGCGATAATAACACAGACCAATTTCCGCTTTTATCCGTGATGGTTTGTTTTGTTTGTCCTGCAAAAGTAACCTCCACCTTTTCATCCGGCGATGCAAATCCCCAGATGTTGATAGGCTTCTCTCGTTGCAAAACCATATTACTTGATAAAATTTGCGGCAAAAGGATTTTGGCATTGGCTGAGGAGGCAAATATTAATAAGAATAATATCAAAAAAGATAGCTTCGTCGTTCGTCCTCGCAATAAAGATTTGCAGAGCGATCGTGGTGAGGCGATCGCCATTGCGAAGCCGGGTTTGTGCGAGATGAAGCAATCTGATTTTTCGTAAAAGATTGCTTCATTCCTCGCAATGACGGTATGTTTAGAAAATTCCCTCATCCTAAAAATCTTCTGTTTTTACATATTTAATTAAATAAACAGCTTCTTTCTTCTCAGATTCTCCTGCATTTTTCAAATCGTATGTCTGGTCAGCAGGTGTATCCACGTTTGGAAAGCGACGAACTTCTCCGGTACGAAAAACGATACGAGAAACATCAGCAACAGGCTGGAAGGCTAAACTTAACGACATTTCTTTTCCGTTAACCGTTAGCGAATAAAACCTCGTATGTGCATCTAATCTCAATTTTATATCATAACTTTTCCCAGCTTCATATTTCATGAAGTTTTTATACCGAGCGCCAGCTTTTCCACTTATATTTCCAGCTGTATCAAAAGTCAAACGAACGCTTGCGGTTCCTTTTTCATCTTGTAATTCAATCTCTAATAAACCAAAGTCATTTTGCTTTGGCGTAACCGAAAACGAAGTGATTACTTTTTTTGATGCAGGAAATAAGCGTTCAGCTTTTGCATAATCAAAAGGATCTTTATCTTTCAATATCAAAGCGCCATCTTCCACTTTAACTGGTGCCCAAAGCGGACTATAAATATTCCAGTTTTCGAGCAGTTTTGCGCTGGCCGGTTTAGCAAAATCATCATTTGCATGTTCCGTAGCCACATCTTTTACAGGTAATGGTACCGAAGAAACCCAAATATCTTCTTTATTCATACTATAAGTTACCCATAGTTTGCCATCGGCAGGTTTTCCATTTCCTTCGATAATGCCGCGAACATATTGCGGACCATAGGATTTGTAGTTTCCACCATACCGCATCGGCGTGATTTCACCATTGATTAAAAGCAAATTGGTATAATCCAAACCATTTTTGCTGGTTGATATGGCTAATGGCCACCTGTATTCAGAAGGATTGTAAACCGTAGCGTAGTTTCCATCGGCAGTTTTTTGACCCCAGATTTTAGCGTTACTGTTTACAAACCCTGGCGCTCGAAAGGCACTCTCCGGCCAGCTTTTTCCGTTGTCGGTGCTAATCGCGGTCAATGCATTTTTCCATAAACCGACCACTCTTCCATCTGGCAAATGGTAATAGCTAAATGCTTTATACTGTTTTTGCAAAGTGATTAAGGGGTCTTTCCTATCCGCTTCCTCGTTCCATTGCTGCGTCATTAACTTATTGGCCAACAACTCTTTGCAAGCTGCAACGAAAGCTTTATTTTTACTGTTTATGAAGTATGGATATTTGGTATTTTTCTCTGTGTAACCAGGATTGTAATGAATAAAATAAATGGGACCATACTTGCCATCGGCCTGAATTTCACGAACAGCTCTACCAATTCCATGGCCATCGTTAGGATCATCTTTAGCATCGAAACTGATGGCGTAAAACCCTAAAACAAGAAATACATTTTTGGTTGAAACATAAAAACCCATTCGCTGATGCATTACTGCATCTAAGTCTTTAGCTACGTCGGTTCTGCCTTCTTTGGTGGTGCCATCCGCAATTCTGTAAATAGGAAAAATTACATCCGGTTTAGTCCAGGTATAACCATCTGCTGAGGATTGCAACAAAGTTTGCCCTGGCGGAATACTTTCGCCAACCTTATCGCTTAAATATTCGACATAAAATTTATTGTTCCAATAGGCCAACATTGGAGCATGGTTGTAAGTCCAACCGAAATTTTCGGCTAATTCCGGGTGTTCTCTATTTGCCCGGAAAGTTTGAATATTATGAACCCCCATAACAGGCGAAAGTTGCCCATGGTGATAATCTGCATTCACTAAAGTCTTCCCGGTGTAACGTACTGTATCCTGCGCTTGCGATATTTGTACCGCAAGTGTAAATGGCAGGGTTAAAAAAAGTATTTTAAATATTTTCATTTTTTATTATGCCTATCGTCATTGCGAGGCGCAATGACTACATCTTTATTTTACTATTTCTATTTCCATCCAGCTAAGCCTTAGCAACCCCTCTTCGTTCTACTCAAATCCGGCCTAACAAATTTTTGGTAACAAACTGTCTAAGCCTACCCACAAACTTTAATACAAAAATTTTCAGCCGGCAATTTTTGTTTCTTTTTGTTGTCAAAAAGAAAAAAGCCTGTCCGGCAAGGACATGTTTCTTTCTAAAAGAGATTGCTTCGTGCCTCGCAATGACGATTTTTCTATTTCTTCAATCCTTCAATCACTTTTCTTTTCACTTTTATAATGGTTCCATGTTTATGCCCTTCTGGTACCGAAACCTCTGAAGTCACGTCTTTGAAATTTTTAAAATCTGATGTTTTGTAAGCCGAATAAATTTTTTGGCCGTAAGCATCAAAATAAATTAACCAATCGTTTTTCACTTTAACTACTGTTGGTCCTTCTGTCAATTTTGGACTAAAAGTTTCTGAAACATTTTGATAAGGACCTAAAGCATCCTTTCCAAAAGCCACTTTTAAATTTCTATTTGGGCGGGTATTGTCTTTCAAAACGAGAACATAATCTTTTACAGCCCGTTTCACAATTACAGCATCAATTACACTAAAACCAGGATCTAAAAACAACTTTGGTTTAGAGAAATCAACGAAATCTTTTGTGGTGATGCTGTACATCCGGTGGTTATTATCTTCCTCTTCAATACCTTTATCAAAACGAAATGGAATGGTTGATGCCCAGATGATTACAAATTCATTTTTTTCATCATCGTAAAAAATTTCGGGTGCCCAAACATTTACTGTTTTAGGCTCACTTTCCATTACCGGGAGGAATTTTTGTTCGCTCCAGTGAATTAAATCTTTCGAGCTGGCATAACCAAAGCCTTTATCGCCTTTCCAGCTGCATGTCCATACTAAATGGAAAGTTCCATCCGGCCCTTGAGCAATGGATGGGTCGCGTAAAACTTTCTGTGTGCCAACCTTAGGTTTTAAGAAAGTTTTATTTAAATCTGTCCAATGGTAAGCATCGTAACTATATAAAAAACGTAATCCATCAGTGGCTGGTTCATGGAACGAGGTAAATAAATACCCTTGTTTTGAACAAGACGTTACTAGGCACAACGACAGTGCGATGACGGCTAAACGTAATGTTGATATGAACTTTGCTTTTAACATGTATTGTTATTTTATTCCTTATTTAGAGATTGCTTCGCCATTCTTCCTCGTAATAACGTTAAGGGTGATCGTCATTTCGAAGCAAGACTTGAGCGAGCTGAAGCAATCTGGCTCTTTTACTGAGATTGCTTCGTGCCTCGAAATGACGACTATTGTTCAGGTGAAGCCTAAATTAAATTTTCTCCAACACCAACACCCAATCATTACCATTTGCAGGTTCTCCGGGAGGATTAAACTCCTTAACACCCTTATTTTCAAATTCGCCAATTGCAGTAACTTTTCCAGATCTCGGGTCGAACCATGATGCTTTCACATCATCGCCATCGGTTTTACCCAATTGCACACTAAAATTTTTCCCTGTATAGGTGTAAAGCAATGCGAATTCTTCCCCCCTGGTAGCCATAACACGTTCATATTTTTCACCATTTTTGCCCGCGACTAAACTTTGATCCGGAACACGATCGAAATAAGAATGGGCCTGCATTAAATTTTTAAGGTATTGCATTTGTTTTGCACCAGGTGCATTAATCGCAACATTCCATTCATCATGAGGGCCATAAGCAGGTTTCAAATCAGTTTTTTTGTACATCTGCATCACTGAATTATGGCCATAAGTGTATCCGAAGGCTCCGGCAAAAACCGACCAATAACCGTATCTTCTCACATCAGCATCGTTCCAACGTGGTTGGGTAACATCATGCAATCCCTGCGGAATATCTTCGTACGACGGTTCGCCATCAATGGTAGGTTTTGCTGGCTTTAGTTTATAATCGCTTTCGATGTATCTCCAGTTATCTTCGCCGTAATGTAATTTTTCTTTGGCCGAGGTATCTTGTGCGTAATTTCTATGCCCTGATTGAACCATATCAAAATCGTTCCACTTAGCATTATGAAACCATGATGAAGAAGCGGTTCTTCCCCTTGGGTGGAAAGTAATTAAATGATTTGGATCGTTCGCTCTAAGTGTTTCGCCAATGGCATTCCATACTTTTAAACCATCGCTACCCTTAATATCACCGCCGTTTAACCAAATAACATTCCATTTATCCTTATATCTTTTTGCAAGGAATTCAGCATACTTTTTCGCTTGAGTCTCATTTACTTTTTTCTCCTTAACATTTGTGCCCCAAACCGGAACTAAAGCCATATAAAGTCCTTTTTCTGCAGCTTTATCGATTACATAATCTACATGATCCCAATAATCATAAGCTGTGGAGTCTTTAGCATCATTTTGATCAGTTAGCACAGGTTTAGAAACATCTTTATTCAGCAGAGCAGAATCACCATATATATTTTTTGCAGCCACATCATGCAAAACCATCACCTGAATGACATTGAAACCCTTCTGTTTTCTATCTTCCAGGTAAGTATTGGTTTCTTCGCGGTTTAAGCGGCTAAATAGTAACCAACCCGTATCACCTAACCAAAAAAAAGGTTTCCCATCTCCTGTAGAAAAATATCTTCCATTTTCAGAAATCAGTAGACTTTTATCACCAAAATGTGGTTTATCCTTGCATCCAAATGCTAGGATTGATACTAAGAAAACCAGACATAGTTTAAATTTTAAATTCATGGATTAAATTTTATTGATGATGATAACTTCATCGCCTGTTCCTACCTTAATTAGTTTTACAATTGCTCCTGCGTTTATTTTTTCTTCTTTTAGGATCTTTCTACTCCGAGTATTTAAAACCTTCATATTGAATTTCCCCACTACTTTACTGAGATCAAGATTGATTGCTTCGCTTGATGCGTTGTAGAAAATGTATCCTTTACCTGTGTTTTCCAAGCCATACTGCCCGTTAGATTTCCCGGCAGGAAGAAACGCTTTCATGGAGGAAGCAACACTTAAGAAATTTTTATCAAACCCTTGAATATTGGAAAGAGAACCGCCAGCCATAAAAGTAGCCCAACCGAAAGAATCGTAATTATCGCCTGAATAGATGACAGCTTTCGCTGGAAACTTTTCCTTATATTCTGAAACCGCATGGTAAACCTCCTCAAACGAAGTTTTCTTTGGCTTTAGCAAACGGGCATGCTGACGAGGAGCCAAATTTTGACCTCCTTGCGGAGCATATGCTGTACCATCAGCCTGATAATGCCAATACCTAATGTCGATTAAATCCACAACCTTAGCTCTTTTTGCATCGGATAAAATAGCATCCTGCACATCTTTAGTAACCGAAAGACCGATAATTGGGTGTTTACCAGTCTCCTTTTCCCATTCATCAATGGTATCAATCCAGAATTGTACGAAATGTAGCGGGCCTGTAAATTCTGCACCAATGAGTTGAATTACGCCAGAGTTTCCATCAAAATTTTCCAAACATTTTCTGATGTAGGCTTTGTGGATCGCCTTGCGGTTTTCATTAGTGATATCATAGAACTGTTCAGCCATAAAAATGCGTTTATCGCCAGCATAAGGAACAGGTTCTGGGAACCCGGTATTGTTAATGTTATTTGCCGTACGCCACGGGAAATCGGCATAATGGGCACCTGCTTCTATAATATTATGCTGAAAATAATTCTGATGAATCAAAACCAAACTTTTTTGGTCGGCAAGATTGGCGAAAGTTTTCAATCTATCCCAATACCAAAGATTGTATTTGGTGATATCGTATTTGCTCAAACCATCCCAAGCCTTTTCCTGTCCGCTACGAGCGAATGGCAGCTCGTAAAATGGCGCCCAAACTTCCCCGTCCATACGGCGGATGCGTTCGTGGTCATCTCTTCTTCTATCGTACCAAAGGCCGTAATTGTGATCGAGAATTTTAACCGAACCATTTTTCATCGAATCTGTAATTTCATCTAAATCATCGGTTAAACCGTTACCTTCGCGACCAGGAACAAATCTGGTTACATGAAATTTGGTTTTCTTTAAGCCATACGGGCGGGCACTGCCATTCCACCATGGAACATCCTGGCGATTGCCCACCACCACTTCATTACCGCGAACCAGCCAGCCATTTTTAACAGACATTGCGCCGGCAAGCGTTGGCTGAACAACTTTATCCAATCCGATTTTATCAATACTTTTAACATCTTTTGCATCCGTTGATATTTTGTTCCTTTCAGACGCTCCATCAATATATTCAGAAACTGTTAAAGCAGGCTTAACGGCAAGTTTAGTAAGTTTCTGAGCCACATCAACAGGTGGACTGCTCGAAGCCTCGGTTTCAACTGGAAGTAAGAATATTCTTCCTTCAACTTCGTTTCCTAATCTATCTTTGAGCTGCGCATAATACAAACTTCGAGGCTGAATTTGTTCATTCGACATGTCCCAGTAACCATTTCCAGAAAACTGTGCCCAGGTTCCAAATGCCCAATTTTGAGCCGTTGTTGGCTGAGGATTATCAACTCTAGCTGCACTACATTGCCAAAAAACACTGTTAGCGGCGCTCCAGCCAGCACCCTGCCCATCCTGACCACGATTTAAATAACTTAATGCTTGCCCATCGATGTTTACAATATCAAACAAAACGCCTGATGCCCAACTATCAATTGTTCCGCTGAAACTAAAAGGCAAATACGATTGACATTGAACGAAAACGTTTGGTCCGGGAGCGCAGAAACCGACCGCAAAGTCATGGTAGCCATATTCTGAATATAACCTTTGGAAAAGCGTTTGCTGACCTGTAGTTAAAAATGTATAACGACGCTCACCTCCTATCTCAGAAACTGGCGCCAATGATTTACAATCTTCAACAGTAATGCGTTTTGAGGTTTCTAAAACATTTACCGCGGAGCCAGCGAAGTGTTCAAAAACAACTTGTCTAACCCAGGCATCTTGCGCATTCTCCAGGCAAATTGCCGTCCAGCGATGGTATTCATCTTTAATATTTTCTTTGTGATAATCGGATTCGATTTTTAAATTTTCAACTCCTGCGCTCGTGATTCTTCCATTCCATTCATACCTGGAAACAGTTGCACCACCAAATTTCGCATCCAAAGCAGTGGTAAGTGGTGCATCTAAAGTGATGGTAGAACCATTTATTTCCGTGATCTTTCTATCCCAGTGAATATCTCTTGTTCCCGGTTTCCAGCCCAAAGCACTCTCACCACCGCCAAACTCAGCTGTTTTTAAGGTTTCAATCCATTCTTTAGTTGATGGACGGTTAATCAGGATCTGATCACCAACTTTAAAACCATTAATACTGGATAAGGTGAGCTGATTTGCATTAACTGGAACATAGTTATTGGTGATGGTGACTGGATTTTGTTCTGTCCGATCACTTTTGCCCAAAATTCTGATTACCCCGATCCGATCTAAGCCAGTTGCAAAAATTTTCGTGCCACCATCGCCAAATCCACTACCACGAAGTACAACGCCTGAAGTAGCTAATTTTAAAGTTCCGGCAACTTCGTAGGTTCCTTTTTCTAATAAAACTGCACCGCGTAAACCATCTTTCCCGATAGGTAATTTTGAAACATAATTGATTGCGGATTGAATTCTCAAAGTCGCATCGCCTTTTGAAACAGGAACAATAACTTTAATAGCAGCATCAGGAATAGCCTTTTCCCCGGCCATATAACCTGCATAAGAAAAATCAGGAATTCTGTTTCCCAGTTCATCAGGTGTATAAGCTAGTTTCCCATCCTTACCTTTAAAAATAGGTTTTGGTGGTTCAATAGGCTTTGTTTTTTGGGCAAAAGAAAAGTTTGTAACCAAAAGAAGTAAAGCCATAATTGGCAATACCCTGGTTTTATATATGTGGTTAGTTTTTGGCATTTGATATTTCTTTTTTTCACGGTCATCATTGCGAGGAACGAAGCAATCCTAATGCGCCGAATTTTGTAGCGACCGTCGTAAGATTGCTTCGTTCCTCGCAATGACGATTGGTCATTTTGGATGCTTTATATTTTCGCTTTAGTCTTTCAGCTTTCTTAAGGCCTTACCTTACTTACATCAACCAAACTATTTAAATAAACTTCGATATTAGAATAACCTGATTTAGAAATCTTTGCTGAATCTTTTGCGTCTTTTGGGTTTAAGCCATTTTTGATTTCCCAGGCGTCTGGAATTCCATCACCATCATTATCCAAATAAGGTTTTCCCTTATATTCCGGATAACCACCAACTTGTGCAATATCAGAAATGATACCTTTTTTGTATGAATCAGCTGGCAAGCGGCGTTTAACATAATTCTGAGCAGCCGGAAGTTTCCCATCTTCTACATGTTCAATTTTACCGGTTGCAACCTGTTTCACTATACGTTTGTCTACAGCATCACGTACTGGTAAAGAAGCACCAGCATTTGCAAGAACATAATCATACGCTTTTTTCGTATCGATGATCGAAATCTTTGCCATTGGTAAAGGCTTATTGGTACGAATAGAATCTAACAACTTTTGTTTATCGCGTTTGCTTTCTGGCTGAACGCCCCCATCCCAATTATTTTTGGTTACTTTTTCGTTGCCTTCAACGATATTCCCGGTAACGTAAGCACGACCAAATTCATTAGTATATCTTTTATCCCTGCCAGACTCCGGCTTTAATATCCGATAAGAAATTGGCTGACCAGCAGGTGTTATCGGACCTGGTTTATAGTAATTATTTATAAAACTATAGAATGAGGCATTATCTCCTCCATCGGCACTTCTGTTCCACCAGTTAAAAATAACGTTGTTTGCGAAACCAAAATCGCCGTACATCCCAACAGAAGGGTTTCTTGCAATATTTGAAGCCCAAAGGTTACGCATGAAAGTAGAATTTAAGCCACCAATCGTACTTCCGAAGGCATGGTTATAAGTATCCAAAGCCTCAGAAAAAATAGAGTTTTGAATGGTTACGTTTACTGTTGGCAATTTCTCTGGTTTAGAGCCATCTTTGGGATCATAAACATGGCGGTAAATGGACATGTTTTCATCTAGCCCCCAACTTGCCGAAACGTGGTCAATCATGATGTTTCCAACGGGATTACCACCAATGGCGTCATCGCGTCTGGTAACATCTGTAGCACCTCTCCGGAAACGCATATAGCGAATCACCACATCATGCGTATTGATCCACACGGATTCTCCAGCCACACAAATTCCATCTCCTGGTGCACTTTGACCTGCAATAGTGATATATGGTGCTCTGATAATTAAGGGTGTTTTTAGTTTAATAATTCCTGAAACATTGAAAACAATTATACGGGCACCACCTTGTTCACAAGCATCACGTAAAGTTCCTTTACCCGAATCGCCCAAGCTGGTAACAACATACACTTTACCTCCACGACCGCCAAAAGAATAAGCACCTCCACCTTCAGCACCTGGGAAAGCAATCATTTTAGATTGCGGCAAATCACTTGGCTTTGCTGCCCAGGGAATATAGGGTTTGCCTTGTTTAGCTTCAGCATCAACAATGGGTTTTACTCTTAAAAACTGCAGCTGTGATTTTTCTTCGATACTTTTCAAAAGCGAGTCAGCTTTTTTCTCCATTGCTTCAGGAATTACCGGATACTGCGCTAAAGCTATATTTCCAATTCCACATAACGCAATAAGACCAAGAAATGAATTGAAGTGACGCATGTTAATTTGGTTTTACAATTGAAACCGGAACAACACTATTTAAATAAACTTCGATGTTTGAATAACCACTTTTGGTAATTTTAATTGCATCAGTCGCATCTTTAGGGTTCAAACCATTTTTCAATTCGTAAGCATCTGGCATACCATCATCATCCGAATCTTTATAGGGCGTACCTTTATATTCTGGGTAACCACCTACTTGAGAAACCTCGGTAATGATACCTTGTTTATAAGAATCGCCTGGTAACCTACGATGTTCGAATTGAAATGCCGAGGGTTTTGCATCCGGATGTACCTCGATAATGCCGGTTTTAACCTGCTTGATCACACGTGTATCAACCGGATCTCTTTTCGGTAAATTTGCTCCTACATTAGTTAATACATAATCCTTAGCCTGCAAAGTTGGAATGATAGAAATCTTCGCCATTGGAAAAGGCTTTTTAGCTCTCATTGCTGCGAAATAAGGCGAAGCTTGCTCGAATGTCATCAGTTCACCCTTTTTATTTTCCAGCTGGATGCCACCATCCCAATTATCTTTCGTTACCTTCTGATTTCCTTCGATGATATTACCTTCTACGTAAGCACGACCAAAAACAACATAAGGCAGTTTACTCCGACCAGATTCAGGCTTTAAAATCCGGTAGCTAATCGGCTGATTTAATTCAGTAACTGGTCCTGGTTTGTAGTAATTGTTTACAATATTGTATAAAGCAGTGTAATCACCACCATCTGTAGAACGGTTATTCCAGTTGAAAACCACGTTGTTGGCAAAATTGAAAATGCCGTTCCATCCAATAGACGGATTTCTGGCCCCATTATCTGCCCAAAGGTTACGCATAAAGGTACAGTTCTCACCTCCTAAAGTACTTCCAAAAGCATGGTTCCAGTAATCTAACGCTTCAGAGAAGATAGAATTTTGAATGGTAATGTTGACAGTCGCTAATTTCTCTTCCGTTTTACCTGTGCTATCATTATACATGTGGCGGTACATAGACATATTTTCATCTAAGCCCCAGCTTGCCGAAACGTGGTCGATCATAATATTTCCTACCGGATTTCCTCCGATAGCATCATCACGGCGACCCACAAAAGTTTCACCTCTTCTGAAACGCATAAAACGGACAATCACATCGTGGGTATTTAACCAAACTGATTCGCCTGCAACACAAACTCCATCTCCTGGAGCAGTTTGACCTGCGATGGTAATATAGGGAGCACGAATGATTAAAGGTGTTTTTAAACGGATGATTCCCGCGACATTAAAAACAACAATCCTTGCACCACCCTGCTCGCAGGCATCACGTAATGATCCCGGACCACTGTCATTTAAATTTTTAACGACAATCACTCTTCCTCCGCGGCCACCAAAACTATAAGCACCACCGCCTTCAGCACCTGGGAAAGCTATAATTTCTGATTGAGGCAAGTCGTTAGGACGACCAGCCCAAGGAATGTAAGGCTTACCTTGTTTCGCTTCCTTTTCAATAATTGGCTTAGCTTTTTCCCATGCAATATCCGAATGGCGATAAGCCGCACTCATTAATGAATCGGCAGATTTTTTAACGTTTTCAGGTATTTTAGGGTATTGTGCAAATGAATAATTTGCCGAGAGAATTAATGCTGCTGTAATCAACAGATTTAAAAAGTTCTTTTTCATTTGTGTTTTGCTCGTTGGAAGAATTCAGGCATGATGATAAAAGCGATTGAGCTTAAAAAGCAACGGCATTCTACATCCTTAATTCTTCTGGTGACTAATCTGGTTAGAATTAATTAATAATCAAATTTAAACTTATGCTATGGCTTTACATTGCACATTCCGCTAATCAAACTTAAATATCGGAGGTACAGGTAAAAAGTTGCAAAATGCATCTTTAAAAACCATGTTACAAGGTAGAAATAAATTTCATATATAAATGTAACATTCTTAAATGAAAAAAGGAAGCAATCGCTGCTTCCTTTTTTTAAAACCAAATATATATCAAATTCTGGCGGATGTGAATCCGCCAGAAAAACACTAATGATCTATTTTAAAGGATCAAATGTTCCTGCACCTTTCATACTATTCCACCCTGTAGTCTGCTCTAAATATGGCGATGCACTTAAAACATTCTCGTTCAATCCGAAGAAATAATACTGAGGATACCAGGTAAATTTCCAATTCGCCGGATTGGTTGGATCTAAATCATCCTTTTCCGTAATTACAAAATAGTTATCATATAAATAATCTAAATATGCCGCATAGTTAGCACTTCCATTAGGTGTTGGATAAGTTGCAGGATCACGATCAATTACCGGTGCGTTAGCAGCTGCTGGTTTAATTAATGGATCAACATTGCCATTATATCTTGCTCCAGCAGTAGTTTTAACTGTAATAAAATACCCAGTTCTACGCGTGCCATTTAAGGGCGTAATTCCTAATCTGGCTGCCGTAGGAGAACCTTGTTCAAACAACATCCATCGTCTTAAATCAAAGAAACGTTTTCCTTCATAAGCAAATTCAATCGCTCTTTCTTTTAATACGGCACTAAATAACTGGTCTCTGCTTGTTGCAGCAGCTAAACCGTATGCACCATCTAAGTTTTCTACACCCGCACGTTCTCTGATTGACTTAATACCTTCCAAACCTTCTGTTAATCTGTTCGATCCAATCGCAGATTCGGCAAGGTTTAAAACAACTTCTGCAAAACGCATTTCCATATAATCCATTCCATTTTGCTGGAAGTTACCATTTGAATTTGAAGCTGCAGGATCAGTAGCTTTGGCCAAATAGATACCACTCGAGTTCGCACCTTTTGTTTCCGTACTAATAGTTGGAACAGTTGCTGTGGCGTTATTATACCATTTATAGGTCCATTGTTTATAGTTTGTATTACCAGCAAAAGGCCATATTGCGCCATTGTAGGCAAAAGTTTTGTAAAAACGTGGATCTCTGTTTTTATAGAATTTTTTAGCATCATAAGGATAAGTAGAAGATCCCGGCATTTTTCCATCTTTCATAGGGAAAGCGTCAACCATTTGCTTTGTTGGTGATAAAGAACCACCACCACTAATATCCTTAGATCTAGCTGCCTGCTCCCAACCATTATTTTTGGTAGTGTTTGAACCGATAGCCAAATTATTGAATCCATAAACAATCACAGCTTCTGGATTATTTACTTCTGTAAACCACATATTGCCCCAGGCTGTACCGTTAGCGGTTCCGCCAGTCTTAAATAATCCCCCTCCGTTAGCTTCTAAAAGGTTTTTTGCAGCCAAATTAGCCTTGTAAGCATCATCCCAACGTGAAATATCATCGTTACGGTTAAACAGTGGACTGGCCCACGTTAGTAATACTTTACCTTTCATGGCCGCACAAGCACCCTGAGTGATCCGCCCCCAATCGTTACTGCCCCATTTCGCTGGCAATAATGATTGCGCCATATCAAAATCTGCTAGAATTTGTTTGATACAATCAGATGTTGAGCTACGCGGAATTTGTAATGATGCCCCATCTGCACTAATAGGATCTTGAGGAACTAATGCCAAGGGAACGCCTCCATACAACCTGATTAAATCAAAATATTGCCAGGCTCTCCAAAAGTATAATTGACCTTTTAACTTATTTCTTAAGTCCTCTGGCAAACCGTATTTATCAACTTCTGAAAGAAAAATATTGATTTGTTTTAAACGGGTATATGGATTATTGACTATACTGGTAGTTAATCTTGCACCAAAATATGGGAGCGCATGACTATTGGTATAGCTAATATTTGCCCATACTTTATTAAAATCTGTTTCACCAGCAAACTCATCAGTAGTTCTGGCAAAAACATCACTACTGGTTGCTAAATTCCAAGACAACGATTGCGCATTATTGGCTGGCAAAAACAAGCCATATACATAATCAACATAGCCTTGTGCTAAAGCAGGGTCTTTAAAAACCTCTTCGTTATAGCCAGCAAGGTCACGTTTCTCTTCTAAAAAAGCATCTTTACAGCCTGCAACAACCATTGCTACCGCTGCTATAAAAAATAATATTTTATTTCTTTTCATCTTATAATAGATTATTGAATTCTTTGTTTACAATGTTAAATTGAGACCAAATGAAAGGGTTTTCAAGTTTGGATAAGCATCCCATGCACCATCCGGACCTTTATAGCTGTAAGGGTTATAAAGATTTACCGGATTTAAAGCCGAAACAAATACCCTGGCATTGTTAATTTTCAATTTTTCAGTGATTGTTTTTGGTAAAGAATAATTTAAGTTAAAACTTGGAATACGCAATCTGAACGCACTTACTTTATAGAAATTAGAAGTAGGTGTTAAATTAATTTTTTCGAAACTCGGGTTTGGCATTGTACCCTCAGGGTTAAGAAGAGGATCGTAAACATTTCCCCAGATTACAGGTAAACTTGAAAAATTCCTGGAAATAGAAGTATTTAATGCTTTACGCTCATCTATTTCTGACCAGCCACCAAATGAACCTGCAATAACCAAATCAGCACTGAAACCTTTGTAACCAGCTTTTAATGTTACACCAAAACCATAATGATTATCAGCCTTTTTAGAAAGTAAAACCTGATCATTTTCATCTATAATTCCATCAGGTCCGGAGTAGGTACCATCTGCCTGAAGCTGACCTCTAACATCACTATAATATAACGAACCTGGTTTTAACTGTGCTACTGGTGTTCCGAATACCTGCGTAATTTTATACTGATTAACATAATTGGTTATTTCATCCTGTGTTTTAAACATGCCCAAATAATCATAACCCCATTTACCATTATCAGAGGATTCTCCTGGTTTTGCGATCCATGGTTTTAAATTATCATTAGCATTAAAATTACCGACTTTAACGCGGTTATCATTCCATCCAAACCTGGCACTTACACCATAATTAAAATCAGAACCTATTTTATCATCCCACGAGATTCCAAGTTCATATCCAAAATAATCTGCTGAACCAAAGTTTACAGAAGCTACTGTTCCACCAATGGTTGCAGGCAAACTAGCAGTTGGTTCTATTAATATGTTTCTGGCCAAATTGTAATAAGCATCAACATTTACACTTAACCGGCTCTTTAAAAATTTGGAGTCAATACCTACGTTGTTTTTGTACTCTGTACTCCATGTTGCATCCCTGTTTGGAGCAGCTTCCATTTTAAAACCAGAAGTTGCAGCTGTATTTCCTCCAAACACACCGCCTTTACCATCCTGAAAAGTATAACGCTGGCGCCACAACCATGGTTTAGTCTGGTCGTTACCCAATACACCAAAGGCATATCTGATTTTCAAATAATTAACTGCCGGAACTTTGAAAAAGCTTTCTTCTGAGATTACCCAGCCCAATGATCCTGAATAAAATTTGCCCCAATAGTTTTCAGGTGCAAATTTAGTTGATGCATCAGTTCTAAATAAAAATTCAGCTAAATATTTATTTGCATAAGCATAATTTGCTCTACCAACATACGATAAAGAACCAGCTTCATTTGCAGTTGTAGACCCATCAATAGCACCTGTAGCCGAATTAAACTGACCGTTAGTTGCTGCAATAGGATTTGCTTTAAAAACAACTTGCTGCGCATTTTCTGATTCTGACTTCTCTACAGTAAATAAACCGCTTACAGAATGTTTTCCAAAGTCTCTGGCATAATTTAATACAAAATTGGTTTGTACGCTTTTCTGATTTGTATTGGAATAATAAAGTCTATCTCCATTAGAAACCCTCAAAGCGGTAGGGTTCGTAGCTCCTTCATAAATATGCTGATTAGTCCCTAGTCTTGTAAATTCATATAAAGTATATGATGTTCCAACCTGATCTCCAACTGAATTACTTGAATTTCTGGCATAAGAAGCTCTCGCCTTTAAGCCTTTTACCCAAGGCAATTCATATTCAGCATAAGCATTAACAGTGAATAGATTACTTTTTGTGGTTGCAAGGTTATTTAATCTGTTAATCTCACCAAAATGGTACCTTGATAAATCATTTGTTGTTCCAGGTAATTTTGTTGGCAAACCGTTAATATAATCCGGCACATATCTTGGCGCTAACAACAAATTTTTATAGTCATCTTCTACACCTTCTCCGGCTACTTTATTAAATGTTTTCACTAAATCACCGTTATTTCCTGAAACCTGAATACCGACTTTAAAATTAGTGGCAACAGTAACATCTGTCCCCGCTCTAAAATTCCATCGGTTGTAATCCAGCGTTGCCAAGTTTCCTGTTTGTTTATTATACGAGGCATTAGCAAAATAAGTTGCTCTATCCGCACCACCACTGATACTAACCGTGTGTCGCATATCATAAGCTGATTTCCATGCAGCTTCTAAACGATCATAATCAATGTTTTTAAAATGCTCTAATTCATCATTTGAAAAGAAATTATCAACTCCAGGAACTTTTGCAAATCCATTCGGACCATTTAAGATGTTTATGTATTGTCCGAATTGATAAGCACTCATCATTTTTGTACGATATGCTTCATCATTAACGGCATAAGAGCCACTATAAGAGATTCTTGGTTTACCAGTTTTACCACGTTTGGTAGTAACCAGAACAACTCCATTACCACCACGTGTACCATAAATTGCTGCTGATGCATCTTTCAAAAACGACATGCTCTCAATTTCTGATGCATCCAGGTTTCCAAAATTTGTAGCGTCTGGTTTACCCTGACCATCAATCTGGATTACCCCGTCAATAACGTATAAAGGATCAGTGCTCCCACCATCTTTAGAAAATATTGTATTTGGATTTCTGATGGTAATTTTAGCAGGCACACCCGGACGGGCAATACCCCCGCTAACGCCTACACCAAGCAATCTGCCACTTAAAGCTGCTGCCACATTTGTTCCAGGCAAATCCTCAATTTCTGAAGCCTTTATATCCACAACCGATCCGGTTAATGTAGCACGTTTTTGTGCACCGTAACCTACCACAACCACATCATCCAGATTCTTATTATCGGACACTAATCTTACTGTAATGTTGCTTTGTGTGCCAACTGTAATTTGCTGCCTGACATATCCAATGTATGAAAATACTAAAACATCGGCATTGCTTTTCACCTGAATGGTGAAATTACCATCAGCATTAGTGCTCACGTTACTCGGAATTCCTTTTAAGCTTACATTAACCCCCGGGATTCCCTGGCCATCAGCTTGATCTACAACTTTACCCGTTATTCTTCTATCCTGTGCAAATGAAATGGCACTGGTCAAAAATAATACCAGGAGCGGTAAATAAATTTTGCGTAAAAATTTTAAGTTCATATTTATTATTTGGTTAGTTTTTATACTAATGCTATTAATAGAGTTAAAAAATGAATATTAATTATTTTCTTAAAACTAATTAGAGATAACGTAATAAACCTAGATGTCAATTGATTGATAACGATATTGAATTGTCTGGAAAATAATTTGATTTGCTTGCCAGTTATGCAAGTGTATCAGGTTTGTGTACTAACAATCCCCTGAAATCTTTCCTAGTAGAAATGGCTCATATCTTTTGCTTTATTGAAGTTTTTTTTGGTTAGAAATACATTCAGACGGTGTTAAAATGCTGAATTATATCTTTTATTATCTATGCAGGAAACAATTTTATCTGAGTTTACATAAAAGCAAAACTCAAAAAAGATAACCCCTTACAAATGATTATACAAGGTAGAAATAATTTTCATATATAAATGTAATATTTCTAAATAAAAAATTTTTAATTCTTTTCGGCTACAAATAATTTACGATTTGTAGCCGAATGAATACTAATTGTTCTTCTTCGCATCAATTCTTTTCTGCCATTCTATGCCCTCTTTTTTCAAATCGTAACCTGCTGCAGAAAGGTAATTATTGATTCTACCTTTATATTTCCCAAACCATGCATGTTTTTTATTTGATGATTCTGCATCCATGGCATGTTCACGGGCTTCTACCAACCATACCCAGATTTGCTTTTTTTGCGCCTCTGTTAATGTTAATATTTCTTCCTGGTAAGCTTTATAAGTAATTGGCAAAACATTATAGGTCATTCCATTTTTTACCAAATCCACTTGTTCATCAGTTAATTGAGCGGAAAGTTTGCTGATGTATTTTTTATGAAGTTTATCTAATGATTTGGTTACTTCACGATTTTGTTTAGCCAATGCAGAATCCCGCTCCACTTTGTTTCCTTCATTTTTTGATTTAATTTCTTTTGCTTTTAAATCTCTCTGTGTATAAATATCATTCAAATTACTGTACTGATCACGAATGATATTTCTTACATTTTCAGCTTTTTTGATCTCAGATATGGCCAGATTAGCCACAATTTTGTCGGCACGGCCGGTAATATCTTTTACATATTTAACTTTTTCTTCGGCCGACATGCTTTGGCCAAAGGAGGTTGTAAAACTTGTAATAGTAAGCAATAATGCTAAAACTGATAATCTCATATTGGTTAGTTATAAGTTGACTCTTTAATTTAGGGTGATATAATCTGCAATTAATGATCATGTTTTCAAACTGCATTGATCACTGAATTAATTGCATTTATAAAGATTAATAATTTTCATTAATAAACAAGTAATTTATATAAAAATAATTAATGAATTTATTATTTGGTTAAATTTTCGTCGATTATATGCAAAACTCATTAATCAAAAGGTTTATTTAATAGATATTTTTACCAAGTTAATATAGGATATTATCATAAAAGGATTTATCTTTAAGATGATTGATAACGCTCCTTCAATAATCATCTAACCAATAGCTACATTTTAATGAAACCACACTTTCACAAAGTTCCGGTCACGCTTCAAAGTTCTTTTAGCATCCGTCATGATGTAAATCCCAATTTCGGTAACATCTGGCATTATCACCCCGAACTGGAATTACACTATGTCATTAAAGGTGAAGGCCTTCGTTTTATAGGGGATAACATTAGCAACTTCGAACCTGGAGAACTAGTCCTTTTAGGCGAAAACTTGCCCCATACCTGGCGATGCAATGATGAGTACTTCCTGAACAACCCTAAAATAAAAACAGAAGCAATGGTGATTCATTTCTTACCCGATTGCCTTGGAAAATATTTACTGAATCTGCCTGAAGCTTATTTGCTTCCTAAACTGTTTGACAAGGCAAAAAGCGGAATGGTTATTCATGGTGAGGCTAAAAGCAAATTGGTTGAGTTGATGCGTGCTGCTATTCACGCCACTCATCTGGATCGGATTATTATCTTATTATCTATCTTGAAAACATTAGCCGAAACACAGGAATATACTACAATTGTAAGCAGTAAGAACACCTTTTATCAATCTAATGAATCCGAAACGCTCAGAATTAACAAAATATGTCATTACACGCTAAGCAATTACAAAAAAGAAATTACGTTGGAAGAAGTGGCATCGCTGAGCAATTTGAGTGTAACATCATTTTGCAGATACTTTAAATTGATGACGAAAAAAACTTATTATGATTTTCTGATTGAGATTAGGGTTAGCCACGCCTGCAGGCTATTAATAGAAAATAAGTTACCCACCGAGGTAATCTGTTTCGACTGTGGCTTTAATAACGTCTCCAATTTTTACCGGCATTTTAAAAAGGTGACAGGTATTACCCCTCTCGATTATAAAAGAAAATACCTTAATTAGTGGCTATCGTACCCGCTACCTGGCACGCGATCATCCCTGGTTTATCCTTAAGGAAAAGATCTGTAATAGTGATCAGTAATTTATCCTATACAAAAACTTTAATGTTCAAATCACTTCGCAAATGGCTATAATCATCAAACAATTGATCTACTTTCTTGATCACATCAGATGAAAATGCACCTACATTCCGACGGGTAAAAGTGGAAATATTTAATCCTCTTTTTTGCAGAAAATATTTTGATACAATCGGATAAACATTGTGCATCACGTCCATATTATCAATCAGAAACTGCTGCACCAGGTTTACTTCAGCAATTAAATCATCATCATTGTAATGATCACAAAGCCAAACGATTAATTCAGGAAAGTAGTTACCCTGAATACAGGATAAACCTGCAGAACCTGCTTTTAGTGAATCCACAGCATGAACAATGTAAGCATCATACAAGCCAAAATTCTGGCCTTTCGTAACGCGAATTTTCTCTTCAATCTGTTTTAAATCCAGGCAAGTATCTTTGTGGTAAATTACTCTTCCGGTTGACACGAAATCCGCAAGTTGCTTAGGTTTTAAAACTCGCTTGTATGGTACCGGACATTCGTAAAACCCAATCGGTACATGATCTGTCTGATCCAAAAGTTCAAAAACACGATCATTAAGGAATGCATCACTCTCCTGTTCATCTGCAAGCAAGCTTGTAATGGCAATTACGGCGTCGACGCCCAAATCATATACGCTGTTAACAAAATCAGCCTGACGGGAAAGTGATCCTCCAAATGTACCCGTAGCTACAACAGGAACTGCTCCATTTACAACTTTGACAACATGTTTAATCGCCAGTAAACGTTCTTTATCTGATAATTCAAACATCTCGCCAGACAGGCAATTCGCAAATAAGCCAGACGAACCGGCTTGCAGGTAGATTTCAGTTAATTGGGTTAAGGCCGGATAATCGATATCACCATTGCTAGTAAAAGGAGTCAGCATTACCGGAATAAAGCCTTTCTGAGCGTTTTCCATGTGTTTTGAACAAATATTTTATTATTAATTATATCAAAAGACTAATTCACTTTAGCCATTTTTCTATTGTTGAATTTGGTAATGGCAATTCCAACCAAAAATATGGTTAGCGTACCCACCACTATAATCATATTTTTATGCAGGGGATTTCTGAAGGAATCATACGATGAAGGAAGCAGCGTAGAAAATGTCATCCAAATAATGACGATGATCCCAACAATGGTGGCTAAAATAGCTTCATGGTTTTTAGTCTGCCGGCTTACGATGCCCAGCAAGAACAACCCCAGCATACCAGCAGCAAAAATTCCGGAAAGTTCCCACCACAAATCCAAAATACTTTTTACGCCAATCATGGCTATCCCGGAAATCATACCTAAAAGTCCAAAAGCAATGGTTGCAATATGAAGGAGCGACAAATTCTGTTTATCGGTAATATCTTTTTTAATGTACCGTTTATAAATATCTACTGAAAAAACGGTTGCAGACGCATTCATTCCCGAGCTTATCGTACTCATAGCTGCAGATAAAATAGCAGAAACAATAAGTCCTACCAGGCCTGCCGGAATTTTGGTTACCATGAAATGGGGCATAATCTTATCGCCATAATCTGCAGGTTGTAAAGATTGCTGAACCTGCATAATTTCTGCCGCTGACGCTTGTAAAGGCAAACGTTCTACGGCTACCTGGTATTTAATTGCTTCAACCAGATCAGGATTCATCTCATAATAGGCGAATAAACAAGATCCTATAATAAAAAATAATAATGATGCAGGAATATATAGCCAAACACATAACCATATCGATTTTGATGCAGCTTTACTTGATGATGCAGTATGGTATCGCTGGATATAGTTTTGATCCATACCAAAATTATTTAGGTTAATAAAAAACCCATACAACAGAACCACCCAAAATGATGAGTTTATGAAATCAAGATTAAAGCTTCCTAAACTAAATTTATCAGCCGACTTACCAATTTCTACAATTTTGGTGATACCACCAGGCATCCCGCTTATAATTAGGTAGAGAATAAGTAAAGCACCGAGGGTTTTAACGATAGCCTGCACTACTTCAGTCCATATTACTGCTTCTATACCACCAAGAACAGTATAGAAAATGATGCAAATACCCATCACAATCATGATCATTTGCATGGAGTAACCAGTTAAGGCTTGCAAACTTAGTGCGATACCAAAAAATATAGAACCCATTCTGGCCAGTTGCGTAAGCAGAAAACACACTACTGCATAAACCCTTGCCCAGGCACCAAAACGCTTTTCCAGATGGGTATAAGCTGAAATTTCGCCAGAATTTCTATAAAAAGGAACAAAGTATTTAGCAGCGACCCATGCTGCCAATGGCATGGAAATACTAAACACAAAAGCATTCCAGTTGCTGCCAAATGCCTTACCAGGAACCCCTAAAAATGTATTGCTACTTAAGAATGTTGCATAAATAGATAACCCGATCGCCCATCCTGGAATTAAGCCCGACGCTTTTGTAAATTGCTCAGAGTTTTTATTCTTTCGGGAAAAATAAACCCCAACCAATAACATTCCAACAAGATAAATGAAGATGATCGCAAGATCGAAAAGAGGAAGACCTTTCATTATTTGTTGGCTCGTTTACTAATTTGGTTAAAACAAATATGCGTTTCTAAAGATCAGCATTAATATAAGATTTTAACTACATTTTATACCATCTTATCTTATTGAACATCTAATGCATCAATAGCCAAACCTTTAGCCTGCGTAGCAATTAGCTGTACTTTGTAGCCTCCTGCATTAATCATGCTCCCAGTATTGGTATTAAAGTAATTCCATTTGCCGGTTTTTGTTGGCGCAAACTCTACCTGCTCAGTTTTCATCAAAGTTCCATCGGCTGATTTAAATACCATTGTTGCTTTAAGTGGATAGTCGAATGGATTATGGTATTTTATAGTTAATGAATAGGTATCTGCAACGCCAACGCCGATTGTCCAATCTAAAATTCCGCCAGCATTTTCTTTGAAGATAACGCGTTCCTTATCCATCAAACTTTGCTTAACAATGCTCGTTCCTCGTAAAGTGGCATCAGTAGCTTTATAAGTGGAAACAGTTTTTAAATCGTAAGCTGGCTCTAAATTACTTGGCGGAATTATGGCAACGGTTTCAAAATTTCCATTTATAATTACTTGATCAGCTTTATTGTATCTTTTGCGATAAACGTTGAAATGCTCACGATCACTGTTTTCGATTTGCGTTATGGTGTCTTCAAATCCGATAGGTGGTTTCGCATCTTTTTTTAACGATACAAAAACATCAGCTTCAGCATTCATATTAAATTTTAAATCTCCAACAACTTTGTTATCTGATTTTTGTATCCACTCCGCACCGTAAAAATTCGGAGGAAGCGATGTAAATTTAACTTCATTTTTTGCGTATTGATGATCTCCAATATCCAACCAACTGTTCAACTTGTAGTTATCACTTAATTGTGTATTAATTATAGCATTACTTTCTTCCCCTATCTTAATTTGCTTATTTAGCGAGGCAATGGCAATGGCCGAAATAAGCGCCTGCCCTACTTTGACCTGAGGAAACGAAACTACCAATTGGCCAGCTTTACAATAAATTTTTACTGTTTTTTTAAGTAGTTGATTTGTTCCTGCTTCTTTCCAAATATCGAGGTCCTTTAGCACCACTTTATTATTTATGGCCACATCAAATAACCTCATTTTTTCTGCATTCATGCCACCACCAACACCCAACCAGGGTTCAATAAAATAAAGTTCCACCAAGTATTCTCCATCTGTTGGAATTGGAAAACTAAATTTCAATTGGTCTCTTCCGTACCTAAAAGACTGAAAAAGCTTCCAGTCTGAACTACCAGCAATGGGCGAAAACGTTCTACGTTGACTGGCGAAGAAAGCTGGAACGCCAGGAAAAGCATCAGTCCATGAGCTTGAACCGTAATTTTTACGATTTTCGGATAGCCTTTGATCGTTCGACCATACCTTACCAAACTCATCTTGATATGATGGACCACCACAATTTAGGCGATATAAATAGTTGTAATCATTTTGCGCTTTCAAAATATTTGTTTTCCCTAACAACCGTTCGAAATTTGGCGATTTTGGCAAACTGTTCAGCACCACATAATCTTTCGCTACTGGTTTTCCGTTTACATAACCAATCGCATAAAGTAAATTATATTTTATTTCAGGTTTATTCCATTGGAAATGAGTTCCGATTGCACCACGTTTTAACTTCCCAAGTGAAACACCGTCTACATCATTAAAAAGTTCTACTTCATCGCAATTGGAATACACTACAATACTATCCTTTACACCAGGCTTTGTCCATCGGTTTGGCCAGGTATGTGATACAATATAAGCCATCGGCTCGGTTTCTTTTGGCGCATAATTCGCTCTGAACATGTAAAAAACATCCGTCGGTTCTTCCCAGGGCGTAAACATGCCCTTGTAATTTACTGGTCCGATGCGATCAATATCGCGTAAGCCTTCTCCACCCTGAACACGGCCAGGATTATCATGTGAGCTATATAACCAGAAAAAATGACCCGCGGTTTGATCCTTTACCGTTTCAGCTAAACGAACTTTGGTTTCCATTAAATCGGTCATTTTATTTTCGGTGTAGCCTTTTCCATTCGCATCAGCGTCATGCAGATCGATGGTTCTCCAGGCACCATATTCACCCACTAAAACCTGCCTTTTTAAATCCTCCCCATAAGTAAGCGGATTGCCTCCGTACGTACCCGTCCAGTTTTGCGGTACATCCCAATCGGTTCCTTTACCTCCATTACAGGTGGTAACTTTTCTTTGAGCAGAAGCTGTCGGATCAAGCTTACGAATCAATTCGGTACATTCTCTGGCAAAATCTTCGGGCAATGTGCTTTCGTTTTCCAATCCCCATAATACTACCGCCGGACTATTTCTACGTTCTTTCACCCAATCTATTAATAGCGACTTAAAATTCTTTCGGAATGCCGGAGTATCATACCAGATGTGAGCCGCCATTTGGGTCCAGCATAAAATCCCTTCCTTATCCCAATAATCTGAATACAATAAATTGTGCGGTTGATGTGCATCGCGAAAAGCATTAAAACCTGCGGCCTTAATTTGTCTTACCCTGGAAGAAATCTGCTCGTGACTAAAGGCATGGCTTTGCCCGATTAAATGCTCATATTCAGCAATCCCATTAATAAAAACAGGCTTTCCGTTTAATAAAAACACTTTCTGATTGACTTGCTCGCCTAATGGCCAGCTAATCCACCGGATACCATAAGGTGTTTGCGTTTCATCAATCACTTTGCCATTTTCTACAACAGATGTTTTTAATGTATACAGGTAGGGATTTTCTAACGACCACAATGTTGGATTCAGGATTTCATCCGTTTTCTGTATAAGCTCTTCAGTTTTTCCGGCGCCTAATCTAATTGTACCGGAAAGTGACTTCACGACTTTACCTTTAGCATCAAACAATTGATTTTTGACAATCAGCGTTTTTGTTTTGATACCATAATTTTTAACCGTTGTAACCAGGTTGAGTACGGCAGACTTTTCTGAAATTGTATTGTCGTTCCAAATGTGAATACCAAAAGGCTCAACCCTGCTTTCATTGGTTACTATTAAATGCACCGGACGAAAAATCCCCATAGGTTGTGAGCCTTCAGAAAAGCCACGCTCAGTAGAACAGCCACCATCTACCCATGGTAAATCCTGAATATTTGCGGGATGATCTGCCCTTACTGCAAGTAAATTATTTTGATTGTTCAGCTTAATGGCCGATGTAACATCTAAAGTGAAGGTTGTTCTGCCGCCAGCATGGTAGCCTACCTGCTTTCCGTTTAACCAAATCGTTGCATAAGAACCAACCCCTTCAAAATAAAGAAAAAAACGCTTACCGGCTTTTAATTCATTAGTTCTGAAAGCTTTGCGGTACCAGGCATAACCATGTTTATTTCCATGGAGCTTACGTTGATAACCTTCATATTGATCCCAGTTATGTGGTACGTTCACCATTTTCCAGCTGGAGATTTTATAGTCATCGGATTGAAAACCATCATGAGCATGTATGTCTTTTTCATCCGAAATGGTTTCCCATTTTTCATCTAAAGAGATATCCCGGCGAACCACTTGAGCAGATGTTTTCGAGAGCAAAAAGAGGAAAAAGACGGTAATTAAGAGTTGTTTGTTGTTCATTATAATAGGTCTCAAACGATGGAACTACAGTTTCAAATTACTATTTAACTTAAAGCTTTCGCCTGCCTTTGTATCAAATTCTATTTTTTTATCCTGATAGTGAACGGAACATTTCCCGCCTGCACTTGACTGAATTTCTAAAGTAGTTAAAACACCATCCTTCCAGCTTAAATCGATGATAAATCCGCCCCGGGTTCTTAAACCTTTGATAGCTCCATTAGGAATTTCGACCGGCAAGGCAGGCAAAATATCAATATATCCCTGGTGACTTTGCACTATCAATTCCGCGATTCCTGCTGCACCACCAAAATTGCCATCAATTTGAAACGGCGGATGTGCGTCGAATAAATTAACGTAAGATCCTGCTCCACCTTTTGCAGGTTTCAGTAACATTTTAATCAATTTCATGGCGTGATTACCTTCTCTAAACCTAGCCCAAAAATTTATTTTCCATGCCAAACTCCAGCCTGTTGCGTCATCGCCACGATAAATTAGGGATTGTTTTGCAGCATTCATTAGTTTTGGGCTGTTTTCCCAGATAATGTCATTTCCAGGATAAACGCCCCACAAATGCGAAACATGGCGGTGTTTACTGGCGGTATCATCTTTATCTTCCAGCCACTCCTGCAACTGACCATATCGACCAATTTGGTTAGGCGCTATCTGATTGACCTTCGCTTCCAACGATTGTCTGAAATCAGCATCCGTTTTTAAAATATTTGCAGCTTCAATGCAATTCTTAAAAAGCGAACGGATAATCTGATGGTCCATGGTGGGGCCGGCAACTAAGCCGCCATTTTCAGGAGAGTTAGACGGCGTACTCACCAACCAGCCTGATTTTGGGTCTTTCACCAGGAAATCTTCAAAAAATAAGGCCGCTTGTTTCATTAAAGGATAAGCTTCATCTGCCAGAAATTTGCGGTTCTGCGTAAATTGATAATGTTCCCATAAATGTTGACTGAGCCATGCAGCACCCGTTACCCAAATGCCATGGTTAGCTGCGTTGATTGGTGAAGTTCCATTCCATATATCGGTATTGTGGTGCAAAACCCAGCCCCTGGCATTGTAATATTCCCGGGCGGTTTCAGCTCCGGCTGTAGCCAAACCTTTTATTTTGCTGAATAATGGCTCATTCATCGGAGCAAGATTTAATATATTAGCAGGCCAGTAATTCATCTCCATATTAATGTTGGTAGTGTATTTACTTCCCCATGGAGGGGTAAGCAAATCGTTCCAGATTCCCTGTAAATTGGCAGGTTGAGTACCTGGCCTTGAACTTGAAATTAATAAATACCGACCGTACTGCATATATAAAGCTGCAAAAGCGGGATCATTTGATATAGCGAATTGGTTCAGGCGTTCATCAGTGGGCAATAATTCGTTAGGCGATTGACCAAAATTAACCTGAAACTTATTGTAATAGGATTGATATTCTTTAATATGAGCCAATTGTATGTCCGCATAATCTTTTCCCTTCATTTGTGCTAATGCCTTGCTATTCGCTAAAGCCGGTCGACCGGAAACATCATTTGCATTAATAAAATTTGTTCCGGCCGTGAGGAAGAGCGTAACTTCATCAGCCTTACTGATTGAAATCTGGTTATTGATGATTTTAAGTGTGCCGTTTTTAACAACCGCTGTCAACCAACTTTCACCATACAAAGCCCCATCTTTTACTTTAACCTGAAGCGAGAGCGTTTTACCATTTAAACTTTTAACAATTGCATTTTGGTGAAGGCTTGACAATGAGGCTTTGAAAGTGATAGATTTTTTTCTATTAGCCGTGAGGTGTATCACAACAGCCTGATGTGGCGCACTGGCAAAATACGTTCTTTTGAAACCGATACCATCAGCGTTATAATGCGTCTCGGCTACAGCTGTTGCAAGATCAAGTGATCTTTTATAATGACTGATTTTACCTTGATGTGAAAAATTTAAATACAAATCGCCAAAAGGCTGATAACTGGCCTGGTATTGAGCTACTGCCGGTGGATTTTGATCCTGAATTTTATATTTCCAGTTTTTAACCAAAGAAATTCCCTGTTGTACCGATAAACCTACCGGATAAATACCGATATGTTTGGTGGTATCTTTATACCCGCCAATTCCTCCCCTATCAAAATAATTTAGAACCTGAACTGCAATTACATTTTTTCCCGGTCTGATCAGCTTTGCCGGAACGGTATATTTCCTGGCCTCAGCCCCATCGGTATTGCCAACCAACTGGCCGTTTACATAAGTAAAATCCTGATCGAATATTTTATTTAAATCAAGGACCAGATCTTTACCATTCCAATCTTCAGGAGCAATAAAAGTTGTCCTAAACCAAACGGCACCATCAATATTGGCCAAACCGACCGTTTCCCAACCCTCATAAGAAGGTACTTCTAAAGTTTTCCAGTTTTGATCATCAAAATTCCGGAGCGCAGGATTTCCTGTCATTCCCTGTCCGTTTTTCATTTGCTGTACCCAAACTTGCCGATCACCGGTTTCACTTTGCAAGCCCATAAATTCTTTTTGGGCCAGGGCCTCGGCTTCCTTTTGTTTACCTTCAAACAAAAGTTTTCTTATTTCCGGAAGATACTGATAAGCACCTTTCTTATTGTAATTACGCGGTTTACCTGTCCAAAGGGTTTCTTCGTTAAATTGAATATGATCCTGGTTTACTCCTGCAAAAATCATTGCACCGAGGCGGCCGTTACCAATTGGCAAAGCGTCCGTCCATTTTTGAGCGGGTTGATTGTACCAGAGTTGCTGATTATTTTGCTGTGCATCAGCCACATTTGAAAATGCCGCGAGGCATACCAGAATAGCCGGTAAGAGGGATCGTAACTTCATATTAATTTCTATTGTCCTTTGTCGCCGGAGATTACCGTCACTACATCTTTAACGTCACTTTCTTTTAAAACGCCTTTCGTTGCATTTTTAAAGTTGTTGTTGCCGATTACTACATTCCTGGTATCCGGTCCGCTTAACTTAAGATAATTGACCGTTCCGGTTACAGGGAAAGCGTTATACAAGAAAACATCACTGGTATTTTTTAAATCGGCAACAGCGGCACCAGCTTGAGGTTTAAAGGTTTTTAAACCATCAATAACCAGGTGATTTACTTTTGAAGTTTTTAAAGATGAACCCATTTCAGTATTCACAGTTACATTATGGAATTCAATCTGGTTGGCTAATGAGATATCGAATCCCGTTTTAGCATCGAGGTTTATATCGTTAAAAGAAATATTTTCAATTGGCATCTCTTCCAGGCCATTCAAATATGCTGCCTGATTTACCTGCCCTGTGATGTTGCTGAAATGGATATTTCTGAACCTAGGTGTACGTTCTGAAATGGCTTCTACATTGGTTTTTGCGTATTGCATATCCAACACGATGGCTTGTTGTTTAATATTTTTCATGATGATGTTACTCACCCTGATTTCTTCTACCACACCGCCCCGGCCCCTGGCTGTCTTTATTCGCAACCCCCTATCTGTACCATCAAAAATACAGTTAGAGATGGTTATTTTACGCACATCGCCTGACATTTCGCTGCCAATGACTACGCCGCCATGGCCAGATAACATCGTACAATTGGTGATCACATAATTTTCAGCAGGTATGGCCATTTTTCTACCTGGTGCATCTTTGCCCGATTTAATTGTAATACAATCATCACCAACACTGATATGGCAATCGGAAATATGTACATTTTTACATGATTCGGGATTGATGCCATCGGTATTCGGAGAATGAGGATTGTTTATGGTGACTGCATGGATTTTCACGTTTTCAGAGAATTCGGGATTTATTGTCCAGAATGGAGAATTCCGGATGCTGATTCCTTCAATCAATACATTCTTACAAAACATGGTTTGTATAAACGGCGGACGGAGAAAACCTCTGGTCATCTGCTTTGCATCATCAGGAAGAATAATATCTTTATTTAAACGATCAAATTCGTACTGCCATTTAGACCTTGGCTGGTCTTGCTTGTAACCTTCCACAAAATCCCACCATTTTTTGCCGTGACCATCAATTAAACCACGACCGGTAATAGAAATATTTTCGGCATTGTATGCGTAAAACAATGGCGAAAAAGAAGTAACATCCACGCCTTCATAACGGCTTTTAACCATTGGAAGATAGTCATCAAAGTTATCGCTAAAGTGCAATTCGGCACCCGCATCAATAAAAATAGTAATATTGCTTTTTAAATGGATAGCACCTGTTAAATATTTTCCTGCCGGGAAATACACCGTACCACCGCCAGCTTTCGATGCCGCATCTATCGCTTTTTTTATAGCTTCTGTTGCCAGTTTGCTGCTGTCGTTTTTTGCACCGTATTTGGTTACATTATAAAATGATTGTGCATTAGCGCTGGTATAAAAAGCAACCACCAATACGATGGTTAAAGTTTTTAAAATATATTTCATGTTACTCATTTTATTTTTCCTTTTCTTTCGCCCATTCGAGAACTGATTTTTTATCGTGATGAGGTAATCCATGTCCAAAAATCAGATTGCTTCAGCCCACACCACCCGGCTTCACAATGATCGCAGCCATGCCGTTGACTAATTTCAAAATTTAACCAGTGCAGGCTTAATCTTTTTTGAACGATAGACTTCTTTTCCATCTACAAAAATTATAAATCCCTTTCCCTGGTTGTATTTTTTTCCGGTTTTGTCCCAAATGACAGCAATGGTTTTATCATGATAGGTCAAATGATCCAGGGCAAACCAATCCCATTGATTTTTTGGAATTAAGGGATGAATTTCCAATACACTATCCTGTCGGGGCTTTATACCTATCAAATCATTAATAATCAAATCATTGAAAGTAGAATGATTATAAAAACTACTTCTTGGGTTATCACCTTTTAGCCATTCGCCTGTTTTCTCATCTTGATACTCGCCGATATAAGGCTTACCATTTTTAATATGAGAAGCTGAGTATTGATGCAATTCCTGATAAAAAATCTTCGCGTTCATTTTACCATGATTTTTATAATTGGTCAGGAGGTTGGCTAAACCCTTTAAGGTTTGCGAACTGGCAAAAGGCCAAAGAGCGCCATCCCACTCACAACTATGCCCTGTACCTCTTGTTCTAAAAGTCGGATCGCGGCGCTCGGCAGTAGTTAATCCCCAGGGTGCTTTAAACCCGGCAGTATCAAGCAACTGATTCCATGCTTTTGCATATTCCGCCTTATCATCAGGCAAATTAAAATTCCATGGTGTAAAACCTATCGCTTCACGAACGTTAGCTGAACCACCTTTGGCCTTTCTGGTTTCAAAAAAACCTGCCTGATTGTTCCATAAACTATCCTGAACCAATTTTTTAATTGCGAGTGCTTTGGCATTATACCTTTCAACTAAAGGCTGATTGTTAAACAGCGCAGCTATTTTACTTAAAGCGATGGCATTACCATACATATAACTGTTGATTGTAGGGCGTTGGTTCTGGTCTTTTCTTGAACCACTAATGGATTCTTCCATGCCATCCTTAACGTCATGCTGCCAGAACAAGCCATTTTTTAACTGACGTTCCTTCTCCCATTTGATGTAATCCTGATCTAAATCGGGAAGAATTTCTTTCACAAAGGCCAGATCAGGTTTGACTAGGAAATTCTGATAAACTGCATCATCCATCCAGCTGCTAAACTGGTGAAAACGTTGCTTGGTTTGCCCAACGTCTGCTTTGTAGAGCCAGAATTTAACATAATCTTGTAGGTAGCTGTTGTCCTTCAGCCATCTACCCTCGTAAATATGATGTCCTGCTGCACAGCTGATGGAATTGTATTTTCCGGCGTGTTTTACCGGCTCAATAAATTCAGTAAAAATAAAACCTTCAGGCGTTTTCACCAGGTGCTTACGGAATGTCCACCAGCGATAATAATAATTTTGTTCCAACACCGAGTCGGGGCATTCAAAAAGCGGTGCCTGATCGGCCAGCCAGTTAAATGCATCTGCATTTGGAACGTAATTTTTTACGGCTTCATCATCAATAGAATTGAAATAAGAAACATATTTTTCCAATTTCTCAGTGCCAAGAACAGACTTCTGTTGTCCGAAACCCGTGTAGGTAAGCAGTGATAATGACATCGCTGCAATTAATTTTTTTGTATTCATCATTACTCAAATAACCAATCTATATCTTTACCTCTACCATCTAAACCTGCATTAAATATGCGTAGTTCCTGTTGATCATCAATAAACCCTAGTAACAAACATTCGCCTTTGCCCAGGTTTAACGTGTGTGTACCCGCTGCAAAAGAGTAGGTATGTATGTTTGCAGGCGGATAGCCATTTAAAACCAATCCATTAGAGATTTTAATTTCTGACTGACCATAATTATTGGCGCTGGCATCCGTCTCCAGTTGAGGCGGTGCTAAATATTCAGGACTTTTCTGATTAAAAAAGCCTACCAGCAACTTCACAGGCTTTGCAGTATTAAACTTAATTTCAGTACCATTTTTAACTTGTACTCCTTTAGGCATCTTAATCCCTTTCAGTCCGACTAACTGTTCAGTTACTTCTTTAATTTGTACTGCCGTATCAGTATAAACGACTGTGTTTTTATTTACGGTATATCTTTCGGGCTGATTTAAAACCTTAACATCGGCCGGTTGATATGGGATAATTTTTGCTACAGTTGTTCCATCAATTGATTTTAAAGAATCAATGCTCTTTCTGAAATGGTTTAATTCTTTTATAAACACAGGCAACATCTCCTTCCAATGAATGAAGGTTTTATCAACGCCCCTCATCGGAATTTTACGCTGTTTGGTTTGCATGCTATTGGCATACAAATAACTTCCTTCTGTAAGTTTCACCAGCTTAGCATAATGATCTACACTTTTCTGCAAGAAAGGTAGTGCCTGCTCTAAATCCTTTACCTGATTTGAATACTTAAATCTCAGAACCCATAATGATGCTTTCACTTTTTCAGCATAAAAGTTAGCCATTTCATCATAGCAATACATATCGTTTTTAAGGCGGTTAAATTCGGCTACATCTTTTGTTGCCTTAACTTCATTAATGGAAGCTAACGCTTTCTTTCCGTGTGCCACAACTTCTTTAGCGATTTGAACAGGCGTTTCCCCAATATGACCTTGTTTTTTCCATTCCTTTTCGGCATAGTCGATAATCATCTCTCCTTCAGGCGCTTCCGACTCATACATTAAAGTAAACACGCCATAACGGAAAGGATTAATCAACTGTGTCATCAGCATGCCTAAGGTTAAAGTTTGGCGGTTCCCGTCGGTTATGCCATAGCGGCGTAAGAGTTTAGGTGAAATTTCTCCCGATTCTTCATAGGCATTTAAAATTGCTTTCCCCCCGGCCAAACCTGTACCATATTTACCAGCCAGTTGCCTTCCCCAGTAATTAATCTCCTCTGAACGGTCTCTATCCGCTTTCCAGGCATATCTTGCCCATTCCTTGTACCAAATCCAGTCTCGATCTACTTCCAGCAACCTTCCATTTACATCATCGGCAGCATAAGGCCAGTCCCAATAACTGTGTTGCGGATACAAATGCAGGCCTTTAGCATTGTAAATTTTATCCATGGCTTGTACAGACTTCTGAATAAAATCAGCTGAGCCATATCTAAAAGGTTCCAGATTTGCCAATATGTGCACATTAGAAATATTGACTGTTCCAATTTCCGCCAGCTTTCTATTCAATTCTGCCCAGGCCCCACGAGGTTCGTAGGTTGTTAAAGCCTCGCCATTAAACTTATTTTCGGTGTACAGATTTTTATAGAGCGGTAAGGCAGCTTTCATTACTGCAGGTGCATCCGTATCATGGGCACGCAAAACAATAGGCGGCTCTTCTTTAATTCCGGCGGCTTTTAAACCATCTTTTACACCAGGAATGATCGTTTTCGTAAACCAATCAATATCGTCCTGGCCAACACCTTCCATGGCTTCGCCCAATGCAACCATTAAACCTACATTTGGATATTTTTCTACAAATGCACTGATCGATTGTTTGGTGTAATCGGCTATTAAAGGAATAATAGGGCGATTACGGTCTTGTGTTTTTAAACCATGTTTATCTGCAAAAGGCTTAGGGATAAGAATGTTATAAAACATCTGGATAACCCAGATGCCGCGTTTATCTGCTTCCTGGGTTAAAAAACGAAATATTTCTTCATTTTTCTTTAAGGTAGCATTATTAACCTCAACTGCATAAGGATAATCTTTAAGTCGTAGTAGCGAAGAGAACGGATGACCATTCCACAGATAGAGTGAGTTATAACGGTTATCCACCATCATATCCAGATATTTAATCCATAATTTTTTATCATATAACCAGGGAAAAGATTCTTCCGTATAGGGATACTCATAAACATCGTGACCAGGTAAGTAATCAGGCTTTTGCAGGCCAATACAGGTTCCGCGAAGCACCATTTGCGGATGATCCGTAACTGCCAGCTGCGCAGGCAGGATTTGGGTTTCCGCCACTCTATCGAGTATATCCAGACTACCATATAAGGCACCAGATTGATCAGCACCAATAATATATAAAGTACCTTCCCGATCATAATTAATTGCAAATCCTTCTTTACCAGCGGTTATCGCATTTTTTCTGATCGATTCTGGTAATTTTAAAGAAAAAATCCTGTCGCGAGCCTCAGCTACTACAATACTATTAGTACCTTTAGGAAAAGCCTGTTTACCGTTCACAACTGTCAGTTTAATTTGATAGCCCACCTTGGTTAAGCCATCCATCAAACGCTTTGCAGCATAAGTTACCCTGGCGCCCGCTTGCGATGATACATAGATTGTTTTCGTTTTAGGCAACCGATCTGCTGCACTGGCAATGGCAAGATTGGGAAAAACAGCAAATAAAAAAATAAAAATAAGGAAGTTTCTCATTTAATTTGGCTCTAGTGATTAGTCTCTCTGAAGAAGACTAACAGAATATTTGGTTAAACTTGATTATTTAAATATAAATAAATTATTCAAATATAAGTATTAAAGCCTTTTCATTATGTAATATTTCTGCAAGGTAAGCCGCCTTTAAGACCATTTTAAACATCATGATAAGATTAAATAATATTTTGGCAATAAGTTAAATTTTTAAATCAATAATATCTCCTTAATTTGTAGCCTGATTACCAGCTGTTCTTATGATAGGCTGATTTGATCATTTTATGCAATAAGAAGCGATAAATATTTTAACCAAATACTGATAATTAAACCCATATTAAAATATGTTTTCATTACAAAATAAACGAGCTGTGGTTACCGGCGGAGGAAGTGGAATTGGTAAAGCCATTGCAACGACGCTGGCCAGGCAAGGTGCTGAAGTGCATGTGATCGAACTAGGGAAAGAACATGCGGAGACTACTTTATCTGAAATCGCTGCATTAGGAGGCAAAGCTTTCAGTTATGCCTGTGATGTATCCGATCATGAGGCCGTAAACACCGTTTTTAACCAAATTGGAGCCATTCATATTTTAGTAAACAATGCAGGCATTGCACACATTGGCAAGGCAGATACGACTGAAGAATCTGATTTTGACCGTATTATGCGGGTAAATGTTAAAGGGGTTTACAATTGTTTATATGCTTCCATCCCGCAGTTACGGGCTGCTGGTGGTGGTGTAATAATTAATATGGCTTCTATTGCTGCTTTGATTGGTTTGCCAGATCGTTTTGCATACAGTACAGCTAAGGGTGCGGTTAAAGCCATGACAATGAGTGTTGCTAAAGATTATATTGGTGAAAATATCCGTTGTAATTCCATCTCTCCTGCCCGTGTTCATACACCATTTGTGGATGGATTTTTACAGAAAAACTATCCGGATAATATTGACGAAATGTTTGAAAAATTGTCTAAAACCCAACCGATAGGCAGAATGGCAAAGCCGGAAGAGATTGGCGCCCTGGCCTTATATTTATGTAGTGATGAGGCTTCTTTCGTTACAGGTTGCGACTACCCAATCGATGGTGGTTTTACCACATTGAATAATTAAAATTTTAACCCGAAAATATAAACAAAATGAAATTAATAAGATTTGGCGAGGCAGGATTTGAAAAACCAGGAGTAATTATAGACGAAAAATATTTTGATGTTTCTGCATTAGTTACTGATTATAATGAAGAATTTTTCGGCGGAGATGGATTAGAAAAATTGAAAATAGCCATCCAAAGCGCAACGTTACCGGAAGTTGATCAAAGTGTTCGTTTAGGTCCGGCTTTGGCCCGCCCTTCAAAAATTATCTGCGTAGGTTTAAATTACAAAGATCACGCCGCTGAAACCAATGCCCCTATTCCGGCAGAGCCGATTTTATTTTTTAAAGCAACATCGGCCATTGTTGGGCCGAATGATGATTTAGTGATTCCAAAAAACAGTAAAAAAACGGATTGGGAAGTGGAGTTAGCAATTGTTATCGGCAAAAAAGCATCGTATGTTTCAGAAGAAAATGCTTTAGATCATATTGCAGGTTATGTATTACACAACGATTATAGCGAACGTGAATTTCAGTTAGAAAGAAACGGACAATGGGTTAAAGGCAAAAGCTGCGACACATTTGCACCTATCGGACCATTTATTGCTACACAGGATGAAATTGCTGATGTACACCAACTTCGCCTTTGGCTTACCGTAAATGGTAAAACGCTGCAGGATGGTAACACTTCCAACCTGATTTTTAATGTGCCGACAATGGTTTCTTACATCAGCCAGTTTATGACGCTTTTACCTGGCGATGTGATCACTACAGGCACACCTGCGGGTGTTGGTTTAGGCCAAAAACCAGAGCCCTGGTATTTGAAAGCCGGCGATGTGGTGGAATTAGGAATTGACGGATTAGGAAGCAGTAAACAAACTGTTAAAGCTTACAGCGAAAACTAAGTATGAAAAGATACTGTTTTACGCTTGATTTAATTGACGATGAAGCGCTTATTTCCGCCTACAAAGAACACCATGAAAGGATATGGCCGGAAATTGTGGACAGCATCAAATCTGCCGGCATTGTTGATATGGAGATTTACCTGCTTAACCATCGGTTATTTATGATTATGGAGGTAAATGACACATTCACCTTTGAGGCAAAGGCAAAATCAGATTTAGAAAATCCTAAAGTGCAAGAATGGGAAGCATTAATGTGGAAATACCAGAAGGCATTGCCACAGGCTAATCCAGGTGAAAAATGGTTGTTAATGGATCAGATATTTAAATTATAGCCTATTATGATAGATACCCACGTACATTTCTGGAATTTTGAACCTGTTAGAGATAGCTGGATTAATGACGAAATGAGTGCCATCCGTAAGGATTTTTTGCCCAAAAACCTGTTAGGCGTTTATAATGAGCTCGAGATTTCTGGGTGTATTGCTGTTCAGGCAAGCCAATCTGAAGAAGAAAACGAATTTTTACTTACGCTTGCCGAACAAAATGACATTATCAAAGGTATCGTAGGCTGGATTGATCTTAAAAACCCCAACCTGACCGGTCGGTTAAATTACTGGAAAAATTTCAACAAGATAAAAGGATGGCGCCATGTATTACAGGCGGAAACCGAAGCATTTATTCTTGATCCAGTTTTTATAGATGGCATTCGTGAGCTTAAAAAACATGACTACACTTACGATTTACTTTGCTACCACAATCAGTTAAAAAGTATTATACAAATGGTTGATCAAATTCCAGATCAGCCATTTGTACTGGATCATTGTGGAAAGCCGGACATTAAATCAAAAGATATCACAACATGGTCGCACCAGATCAGCATATTGGCTCAGAATCCTCAGGTATCCTGTAAATTATCAGGGTTACTTGCTGAAGCAGATTGGAAGAACTGGACAGAAAAAGAGCTCTTTAATTGTTTTGATGTGGTATTTGAAAATTTTGGCTGTGAAAGGGTAATGTATGGAAGCGATTGGCCGGTTATGCTGATTAGCCGCCCCTACCAGGACTGGTTTAATTTAGTTAAAAAATATACGCAAAACTTAAAAGAAGGCGACAAAAAGCTGGTTTTTGGAGAAAATGCTAAGGCTTTTTATAAGCTCTAATGCAATTATATACCAGCCGATTTATACATGCAGATGGTGCAGGATGGAAAATATAATTTTTAGTACTAGTTTTCGCCTTTTAAATGCCCATCTAACCAATACTATAAAATACACATGAGTAAAAAGATTACATTCCCTTATCACGCTCAATACCCTTCTGTTGCCGACCTCAGGCGTAAGGCAAAAAGCAGAATACCAAAATTTGCATTCGACTATTTAGAAGGCGGCTGTAATGAAGGATTAAACTTAGCCCGGAATGAAAATGATTTTGATGATATCTATCTTAAGCCGAACTATTTAAGAGTAGGTACGGATATTGATATGTCTGTTGAACTTTTCGGACGCAAATACAGTGCCCCCTTTGGCATATCTCCAATTGGTTTGCAGGGTTTGATGTGGCCTAACGCTCCTGAAATTTTAGCAAAGGCTGCAGCAAAACATGATATCCCTTATACCTTAAGTACAGTATCTACCAGCAGCATTGAGCGCATTGCAGAGGTATCGGATGGTAAAGCCTGGTTTCAGTTGTATCATCCTACGGAGAATAGATTAAGGGACGATATCTTGAATAGACTAAAAGCTGTTGAATGTCCGGTTTTAGTTGTTTTGGTGGATGTGCCTGCATTTGGTTTGCGATACAAAGAAATTAAAAGCGGTCTTTCCATTCCACCTAAAATGTCTGTCAATAACATTTTGCAGGCATTTGCCAGGCCACTTTGGGGCATAAAAACGCTACAGCACGGCATTCCTTCTTTCGCAACGTTAAAACCTTACATGGAGAAAGGGATGGATATGTCTCAACTGGGCCAATTTATGAACCGGACCTTTACCGGCAAAGTAGATATTGAAAAAGTTTCAGCAATCAGAGAGATCTGGAAAGGACCATTGGTACTTAAAGGTATTGCTACTGATGAAGATATGCAGGCTGCAATACAAATAGGTGTTGATGGTGTAATTGTTTCCAATCATGGCGGCAGGCAGATAGATGCCGGGGAATCTTCTATCCGTTCCTTAATGAGACTGGCTAACAACGAAGTCTATAAATCAAAATTAAAAATCATGTTGGATGGCGGAATCCGTTCAGGAGTTGATTTGGCAAGAGCTCATGCCGTTGGCTCAGAATTTAACTTTATGGGTCGTCCGTTTATGTATGGCGTTGGCGCATTAGGGAACGAAGGTGGTGAACACACGATAAACATGTTTAAAACTCATTTATATCAGATTATGCAACAACTGACCATTGAGAAGATTACGCAGTTCCCGGACCGTTTACTAGAGGTTTAGTGTTCTAATCTATTTAGCTATTATGTGGTTAGTGATGACTACAAACACTAGATCATCCATTAAAACAAAAAAGCAAGACCATGGTAAGTCTTGCTTTTTTGTTTAGTAACCCCTGCAGGCTATTAAACTATACTTTTCAAATCCTTATTTTGAAAACTTATAAGTAGTACTGGTTTGATAAGTTTCTCCGGGTTTTAACACCGTTGATGCGAAATTCGCATGATTCGGTGCATCAGGAAAATGTTGTGTCTCTAAACAAATGGCCGACCTGTGCGGATAAGATTTACCACCTTTACCATCCTGATCAGCGCCTGTTAAAAAGTTGCCGCTATAGAACTGCAAGCCTGGCTCTGAAGTATATATATCCATTTTAATACCTGTAACTGTACTTTTCACGGTAGCCACAGGCGTTTTATCATCATGTTTCTTTAAAGCGAAGTTATGATCATATCCTTTTCCAAAAGCCAACTGCTCGTCTTTTTCATCTATTGATTTACCAATGGTTTTCGCTTTAGTAAAATCGAAAGCTGTACCAGCAACTGCTAATAATTTACCTGTCGGGATCAATGTCGAATCTACAGGGGTGATCGAATCAGCCGCTATAGTCAACTCATGATCAAGAATGGTTTTATTTCCTTCGCCATTTAAATTAAAATAAGCATGGTTGGTTAAATTTACCACTGTTGCCTTATCAGTTGTGGCTACATAATCAATTTTCAGTGCATTATCATCGCTTAAGCTATAAGTTACCTTCACATCAAGTTTACCAGGATAACCTGCCTCACCATCGTTCGACACGTAGGTTAACTCTAATGTTTGTCCGTTAATTTGTTTAGCATTCCATACTTTTGAGTAAAAGCCGTCGGTGCCGCCATGCAAAGTATTTGTACCATCATTCAGCTGCAACTGGTAATCCTTGCCATCTAATTTAAATTTACCTTTACCGATACGATTTCCGTATCTGCCAATTAAGGCGCCAAAAAATGGTTCGCCTTTTTTACGGTAAGCGCCAATGCTATCATACCCTAAAACCACATCAACCAGCTTATTGTCTTTATCAGGCACTAACAGCGACACCACTCTCCCACCATAATTGGTAATGGTAACTGTTGCACCATCTTTGTTTTTCAAAGTGAAAAGCTTCACACTCTTACCATCAATAGTGGTGGTGTACTTTAAAGAATCGGCTGTAACAGCATTATCAGTTCCCTTATCGCTTTTAGTGTTGCATGAATGCAAAGCAATTGCTAATGATAGTGCCGCAATTGGAAGACCTTTCAAAAATATTCGTTTCATAGAGATTTATTTTGGTTAAGGCTAAAGTAGAAAAATAAATTAACGTTAGCCTAACGATTATGAGATAATTCCGTTAATATTGAATGATTTTATAACACCCCAAAAAAATTCACCTATTTTAGCACCAAATGGATGACTTAAATTTTAAACCTAAGGCTATTTTGTTCGATTTAAACGGCACCATGATTAATGACATGGAATACCATACTTTAGCCTGGCATTCGATCATGAATAATGAACTCGGTGCAAATTTACCATACGAATCGGTTAAAAAAGAAATGTATGGAAAAAACCACGAAGTGCTACAACGCGTATTTGGTCCGGATCGGTTTAGTCAGGAAGAAATGGATCAGTTATCATTCGCGAAAGAAAAACGCTATCAGGAAGGTTATTTTCCCCACCTATCTTTAATTAAAGGGTTGGGTGATTTTTTGGAAAAAGCAAAATCAAAATTGCTTCCCATGGCGATTGGCTCGGCTGCCATACCTTTTAATATTGATTTTGTGGTGGATGGTCTGAACATCAGGAATTATCTTTCCGCTATTGTAAGCGCTGATGACGTAAACATGAGCAAGCCCGACCCCGAAACTTTTTTAAAGGCTGCCGAAGCTTTAAACATTGCCCCCGAGAATTGCATTGTTTTTGAAGACGCTCCAAAAGGGGTTGAATCTGCTGAACGTGCCGGAATGAAATGCATTGTTTTAACCACTACCCATACATTGGAGGAATTTGCCGGTTACTCCAACATTTTATTTTATATTCAGGATTACAAAGATTTAAAACTTAACGCTCTATTTTAATGGCAAAATATCTCAATCAAAAACCAGTTCTGCTTGCAGTAGATTGTATTATTTTCGGTTACGATGGCGATCAGCTTAAACTGCTGGTCATTAAAAGACCAATTGAACCTGTAAAAGATCAATGGAGTTTAATGGGTGGTTTCATCGGTGAAGAGGAGAACCTGGATGGCGCTGCAAAGCGGATCCTACTTGAGCTGACGGGTTTACATGATGTTTATCTGGAGCAGCTTCATGCTTACGGACAACCAGACCGGGATCCGGTTGAACGAACTGTTTCTGTAGTATATTTCGCCCTGATTGATATCAATAAATACAGCAAACAAATCAACGATCAATATCATGCTGAGTGGTTTAATATTAAAGAGGTACCGCCACTCATCTTTGACCATAACGAAATGGTTCAGGCAGCGATGGCTAAAATCCGTTATCAGGCTGCTTTACATCCAATTTTATTTGAACTGTTGCCTAAAAAATTCACTATCCCACAGTTGCAGGCATTATATGAACAGGTTTACGATACACCTATTGACAACCGAAACTTCATCAGAAAAATTACCGCAAGTGGTTTGCTAATTAAACAAACAGAAAAGGATAAATCAAATTCAAGGCGTGGGGCATTTTATTTTAAACTGGACAGAAATAAGCACAAGGCACAATTTCAATCATTTTTAAACTTTATACCTAAATCAAATAAATAATTTAAAAATATTTTTCACCCTATTTTGATGCTACAAAATTATGAATCAGGGACTTGTGTTAACCTTGATTTGATAGCAAAGAAAACACCTTAAATATTTTTAAAAAAACATTTGCGAGATTAATTATTATCTCTATATTTGCACCTCCTTAAACAACAAGGAAAAACGATTCCGTAGCTCAGCTGGTAGAGCATTACACTTTTAATGTAGTGGTCCTGGGTTCGAATCCCAGCGGGATCACGAAAAACCTCACAGAAATGTGAGGTTTTTTTGTTTATAATCCCCAAGATTTGGACAGAAGTATTAAGATGATCCCAATTTTCTCGTGAGTAGGCTGATGTTTAGATAGCTTGAGGAGATCCCCCCGGATTGTAACAAAAGGCAATCAAAATTTATAAGACCCTGCAAAAGTATTTACCGAAAACTCAGAAGTAAAAAAATTACGATCTTTACCAAACTTAACAACACCAGAAACAAATCTGGTTGATCCTTCAACACTTATTGGCATTTAAACAAGCTATATAATGGTTAATCATACACCCTAGCGCTAGACTTTGTTAGTCGCTAAAGTTTGTCGAAAACGTATAAAAGAGAAATATAATATACTAAGATAAGGAAAACAAAAAAGCACCCCTGGCCAAGGCTCATCCCACATCAGCAGTAAAGAAAATAGTATAAAAACAAAAGGTGAGAGGAAAAAGCTAAGCGCACTCCAAACCGGTTTAGCCCTGATACGCTCATTAAGATTTAGCAATATAGGCAAGGTTCCTACGGCAAGGTACAGGTTGAAACCAACAGCAATCCCGTAAGGCAAATTCCTCATATCCGAATCGACCGTACCAATTATACTTGTAGTCTGCAAAACGAATACGCCGATTAAACAAATGGTCGTAGCAATAAGAAAGCAGAATATAATAATCTTCCAAAATTTCATCTTTGTTCAATGTTAATCCTATTCAACGAACCAATTCGATATAATAAAGTTTAAATTTTCTTAAAATAAAGCATCGGGTTTAAAAACAGATTTTAGAATTCAATTAGCGTTAAGGGAAAAAAATAACGGCTACCATTCAAAATAGCAGCCGTTCAATCATCAACTAAACAAAATCCGGTCAATTATGCTAATCAGTTCTTTACATCCTTTGCTGTTTTTTGTAAAAATGATGCAAATTTCGGATCTATCGTTTTAGGCAAAAATTTTACCTGTTTTGGATTGGCATTAAACAAAAACTGATACCACACCAATCCTGCCAAATAGCAGCCTGCATCATTTGCATGATTAGGATCAAAAGTTATCTTTTTATCTTTAGAATAAAAGTAGCCTGTATTGAGTGAGTGGGTTTGATTGGGTAAATCAGGAAATTTTGCTGTTTCATAATCAAATGATGTATCCTTTTTAAATCCCCATTTACTGTTTGTATTCGCCATCTGCATCGCATCTCCAACGGGTATTATACGAAGCTTTAATGTTTTTGCGAGATGATGATATGCAGCCCTGGACTTTTCCCACATTTCGCTCTGGTTTTCGGCCCGGCGTTCTCCCATTATTTTGCCAAAACTATTTGCATCTGCCCGGTAGGCCCAGGTTTGATGAACGACAATTTCTGCATGGGGCTGTAACTGCCTGATTAATTTATAGAGATTTGATGCATAGGGCTGATAAGTTGTGGAATCACCAGAAAGAAGTGAAAACTGCTGGATTGTAACCACATCCCAGCTCCCTGCTGATAACAATTCCCGTAAAGATTTTCCACCATAAGGCTTGCCCTTTGGATCAGCAGGATTTGAGTTATTAATCGAAACTGATTCCCAGTGTTTTTTAAGTTCGCAGCCCGGCAATTCAGCTCTTCCAATAACGAGTGGATGGCCGCCTGATGCACTAATTTCGGGAAGAAATTTGCTGGCGTTCTGAGAAAAACTATTGCCGATTAAAAATAAACGTAAAGGTTTTTGCTGGCCATAAACAGTTGCCGCGGCAAACAGAAATACCGTAATAATAAAAAACCGAGCTGCTAAATGAACAGTGGTTGCGCTACCCGACCGGATTGAAATATCTCGCCTTATCCTATTCTTTTTGATGATCATCTTTTGTAGTTATAGTTTGCAAATTTAATAAAGTTGGTCCAGTCGTAAACGTTCAGGTCGTGTTTGCCATCTCTAAAATGGTAACCGATGGCAGAGTGAATAATCGGACTATTGGTATCTGGAAATGATGCCGGAAGCATGGTTTTCTTTTTATAAAGATCATAAACGGGTTTGGCATTCACCAAAGCAAGAAATGAACCTCTTGGGTCCGCCCAACGATCTTCTGTTGCATTGGTCACATAAACCGGCCTGGGAGCGATCAATCCAATCAGCATGTGCTGGTCTACAGGCAAATGATCAACCTGGTTGTTGTATTTTTTATAATTATCATTAAACCAGTGCGGAAACTGCCGGTTAATTAAACTCACTGTTTCGCCGTAACGCCGACGAGCCAGCGCTGCGCCTGTGCTTCCGGAGCAACTGCTCAATACCATGGCAAAACGTTGATCTTGAGCTGCAGCCCACAATGCGGTTTTACCCCCGCGGGAATGTCCAACAATGGCAATTTTGTTGAAATCAAGATCATTGTCCGTTTGAAAATAATCCATTACCCCGCTGGCTGCCCATGCCCAGGCACCAATGGCTTTAATTCCATCAGGCTTATGGATCTCTTCAGGGAATATTTTTTCTAATAAACCCTGTTGATAACTGTCTTTTCGATCTGGGGTTATATCGGCGTTGTGAAATGCAGCAATGGCGTAACCACTATCAATAATCATTTCTGCAGGCCAGAACGTACTTTTTTCCACCCGGGTGGGATCGGTATTTTTCTTACTGCGATTGTTAATGAGTAGGAATGCCGGCGCTGGTTTGTTTCGATGGTTTGGAATGAAAATTACAAGCGGAATACTGATAAAGTTTCCTTTCCGCCATACTGTAATTTGGATTTCTTTTAATAAAGCCTTTCCATTCATTGCATTCGAATCAATATTGGAAATCATAAACTTAAGGCTATCTAAACGCGGAGGAATTTTACCATAAATATTTTCTTCAAAAAGGGATAATATTTCAGGCCTACGCTTTGCTTCCCAGTTTTTAACGCTCGTTATTTTCTTCCCATTGCCGGTCTTCAAAACATCCGGAAGTAGGTATGCAGGCACAGCCTCCTCATCGTAATTTACTGTTTCGCCCATAAATTTATCTGTTTTTTGCGCCTTCGATTTTGCAGACATGAACAGAAATAAATACAGTAAAAAAATTACTTTGACTAATTGCTTTGTATGCGCCTTATGGATAGATTGTATTTTATTCATTTTGAATCTCAAAGAGATGAAGCTTCGTTTAGGGCATGAATAGCGGCTACGAATTTTACATTTGTAGCCGCAAAAATTTAATAACCTGGATTTTGAACAAGTTTACTGGCTTTGTTCAGTTCACTTTGCTGAAACGGATACCAATAATTTTTGCTTGTAAATACCCGGTTTTCAACTACAAAGGGTGTGTAGGTTAATGCGCTTCCGGTTTTGGAAATTTTCATTCCTTTAACTTCACCGTTAAAGTATTTTTCTCCTTCTTTCCAACGACGAACATCATAAAAGCGTTGCTCTTCAAAACAAAACTCCACTCTTCTTTCATTTTTAATTCGTTCACGCATTTGAAGTTGCGTTAAGCCTGAAAGCGAAGGCATGCCCGCACGATTCCTAACCGCATTGATAGCATTATATACCTCTGCAGTAGGTCCTGAGAATTCATTTGTTGCCTCTGCATACATTAGCAGCACTTCGGCATACCTAAAAAGTACCCATGGTCTGCGTACACTGGTTGTACCGGTAATGTTATATGTCGAATTTCCACTTAAAAATTTTCTTAGGTAATAGCCAGATTTGGTGTTATTAATATTAGATGGAACATTATCGCGGCCACCTTCGTAAGTTTCTACGGCCCGGCTTAAACTTCCTGTTTTAAATGTTGCGCCGTTGTAAACAATAAATTGATTTAATCGCGGATCTCTGCCCGTGTAAGGATTTTGCGGATCATAACCAGATGTTGGGTCAGTGATCGGTTTACCATTTGCCATTTCGAAAGCATCAACTAAATTCTGTGTAGGGTTGGTTCTTCCTAATCCACCTGTAAAGCTAATGGGAGCATTATTAGATTCAATAGCATTGGTATTACTGGCAGGCGTTGCAAATATAACTTCGTTGTTGTAGGTTGTTGCGGTAGCCGTGTAATCCCATAAACCTGGAAATAAAGCATTACTCAGCAAGCTATGTTTATTTAAATCAATCAGATCCTTTGCCGCTTTCGCAGCATTTTGCCAACGTTCTAAATTGTTGCTTGTATTGTAGAGCGGGCTTGCGTACATTAAAAGTGTTTTCGCTTTTAATGCCATTCCCGCAGCCTTTGTCGCTCTTCCGTAATTTGCAGCATCCCAATCTTTGGTGGAAGCCGCCGGAATCTGGTTAATCGCAGAGTCACAATCCTTTACAATCTGCTGTACCACTTCATCAGCAGTATTTCTTGGAATGTTAAGGTTTTCCGTTGGGGAAAATGAACGTGTTGCCAATACCACACCGCCGTATCTTTTAAAAAGCTCGTAATGAAATAGTCCGCGAAGAAAGAATGCTTCCCCTCTTAATCCACGCAAATCACTGGCCGGAAAAATAACCGCCGTTGGCGACCGTTCTAAAAACGTGTTCACCACCCACAAACCGTTATAGAGATTGGTATATTGTTCATCAAACGTTCTAAAACTGCTCCAGTTACCATTATTAAAAATATTGATATTGCTGTTCAGGTTTGAGTTCACTGCCTCGTCGCTTCCACTTGCCATTAATGCACCGGAACCATCAACATTATACCTGGCCAGCATATAATTATAGCCGTTATTAAGGTATTCTCTTACTCTTCGGTCGGTATTCCAGATAGCCTCTTCAATTACAGGTCCTTCACTATATGATGGCGTAAAGAAATCCTTTTTACAAGCGCTAAAACAGATTAGCAAAAAGCCAAAAAGGATTTGTGCACAAAATAATTTCGTCTTCATCTCAATTAAAATTTAATATTAATACCTATTGCGAATGTTTTAACGTATGGATAAGAAGAGAAACGTCCTGCATTTGGTGTTTCCGGATCTATACCCAATTTGTTAAGTGATGAAATGGCAAACAGATTATTACCACTAACAAATATTCTCGCACCTGCAAAACGCAACCTTTGATTAAGTCTTTCTGGTGTGGAATAGCCAAATTCTGCAGATCTCAGTTTTATAAAATCTCCTGAACGTAGCCAAAAAGTAGAATTTGCTGTATTGTTTCCATTATCGGTAATGCCAATACGCGGATATTGTGCTGTTGCTGCATTAGCAGGTGTCCAGCTTTCCAAACGCAACTGATTTAATCCGTTAGGTCCGGCATATACAATATCAGATACATCAACCGTTCTACCTTCCACACCTTGAAACTGTGCTCCTAAATCAAACTGTTTGTATCTGATGTTAAGCCCAAATCCATAGTAAATTTTTGGGATGTCGGTATAATCGCTAGCGATAGCATCATTGGCATCAATAATATTATCGTTATTAACGTCTTTATATTTAATATCGCCGGGAACAACTAAGCTGGCTAAAGTTTGCTTCGGACTGGCGTTAATTTCAGCCTGGTTTTGAAACAAACCCTCTGCTATATAATAATTTCCGCCGCCAATGTAGTGTCCAATGGTGGATTGATTAGACAAAGTATTTTCTGTTCTTTCCAGGATAATATTTTTGGCATAAGTAAAATTAGCATTGGCACTCAATAACAGATCGCCAAATTTTTTATGGAAGGTTCCACTTAAATCAAACCCTTTGCTGCTTACTTTACCCGAATTTACCTGAGCGATTGCGATCCCTACGATGCCTGGTAAATTAGGCGGACCCAATATGTCTGTACGTTTCTCATTAAAATAATCAACTGAAAAAGAAAAAGCACCTTTGAAGAAATCAACATCTGTTCCGATATTCAAACGATCAACCTTCTCCCAGGTAGTTAACAGATTTCCTGCCGGACTTACTAAACGTGCTGTTGTTGAAGTTGAAAAGGTTGAGCCTAAAAACGGACCGGCATCTCTGGTGAATAAGGTACGATAAGGAAGCCTTACAATGTTGCCGCCAGTGTCATAAGTCGGACCGATATTGCCTGATCTGCCATATGAAGCTCTTAACTTCCAGAAGCTGATGAGTTCGGAATCTTTTAAAAAATCTTCTTTTGAAAGCAACCAACCTGCTGATACGGCTGGAAAGAAACCAAAGCGACGGTCAGGTGCATAGTTTTCTGAACCAGAATAGCTTCCTGTAAACCCAAGCATGTACCGCTGCATGAAGCTATAGTCGAGCCTGCCTGCTAACATCCGTGAACGATAATCAATTCTATCCACCGCGGCACTTACATACTGTTGTGCTTTCACGCTGGCATTTACCTGATGTTCGCCAAAGCTGCGTTTGTAATCCAGACCAAACCAAAGCTCATTATTCTTGGTATTGGTTTGAAATGCTGCTGTACGATAAGCAATGACCGCAGGTGTACGATACGTTTGGGCAGGTGTTACTGTTTGATTAAATACCGCATAATTTTCTGATAAACCATCACCATAATTACCATAACCATCGTAAGAGAAAAATAAATTAGCAGATAAACCTTTGGTAATAAAATCAAGCTTTTGATCGGCCATGATACTGGCCAATAAAATATTGGTGGTAGTTCTGGAAAAACCAGTTGCCTGTAACTGACCCAAAGGATTGTTTTGAAAAAGTGAGGTACCACCATAAGTGCCATCGGCATTTAAAATGGGAAATGCGTTTGGCGGAAGGTTGTATAAATTATTTAAAACCGTACTTGTACCATCGCCTACGTCGTTTCTCACCTCACTTCTTACACCAGCTAATAAAGAGAGCGTTAATGTTTTAGTTACATCGTAATCTAAATTAATTCTGAAATTGTAGCGCTTATAACCATAGTTTGAATTGTAATTTGGAGTTTCGGTTTCCCTGAAAAGACCTTGCTGATTAAGGTAACTTACCGCACTGAAATATCGTACCCTTTTGTTACCGCCACTAAACGTTAGGGCATACCTTTGTGTAGGCGCCTGTTTTTTAATAAATCTGTCTACATAATTATTATCAGGATACAAATAAGGATCAGTGTGATTTTTGTAACCATCCAAAGCTGCTGCGTTGTATGCAGGTACCTGACCAACATTGGTTAAACCCTGGTTATAAAGTGTGGCAAAATCATAAGAATTTAAGGGTTTAATGATATTACTCGCAGACTGAAATCCACCTTGAGCATCTACAGTAATTAAACTCTGGCCTATTTTTCCACGTTTAGTGGTTACTAAAATAGCGCCGTTGCCACCGTTTAACCCATAATAATTTAAAGCAGCAGCGTCTTTCAATACCGTTACACTTTCAATTTCGGTGATGTCCATATCCTCGAAATCGCGTTCTATCCCATCCACCAAAAAAGTTGGTGTAGATCCTTGTGCGTAGGATGATCTTCCTCGAATTTGGTAGGAGACATTCCCTCCACCCGGCTGATTACCTGTCCACCTGAAGAGAAAACCACTTAATCTGCCAGCAAGCAGGCCTGATAAGTTACTGATCGGAACCTGTGTAAGCTGCGTAGAACGTAAAGCACTTACTGCATAATTCAATTCCGCTCTGCTTCTTGTTCCAAAAGGAATTTCAATCAGTTGATTTACTGAATCTGGCTGAGCAACGCGGTTAACATTCGCATTGCGATTTTTTGTTGTATCAGTTTGATTAGTGCTTTGAGCCGAAGCCGTGACGCTGATAGCGCATACCGTAACCCAAAGCAAGCCCAAACTTTTAATATATTTAGTCATTTCTTGTCGTTTAAATTATGTAACTGATCATTACCAACCTGGATTTTGCTTTAAAGCTCCACTGGTTTTATTCATCTCAGAACGAGGGATTGGATACAGATACATTTGATCATTAAATACCTTACTAAAAGCGGGTAACTCTACTACATTATAGGTAAAAGTTCCATTTGCATTTTTAATTACTTTCATGCCTTTCATAGGCTGAGCCACAATTTCAGCTCCCTTTTTCCATCGCAGAATATCCCACCACCTCATATCTTCAAAAGCAAACTCAACAGCTCTTTCATTCCTGATCCGGTCACGCATCTGCGCTTGTGTTAAGCCAGCAGGTAAAGCAGGCATTTTGGCTCGTAAACGAATTGCATTTACAGCATTGTAAACATCTGCTGTCGGACCACCTTCTTCATTTAAGGCTTCGGCGTAATTTAGCAGCACCTCTGCATATCTATAAAAAACATAATTTAACAAAGCTGATGCGGTTGAGCCGGAGCGTGAAGTTTCGGGCCACAGTCGTTTTAAGTAATAGCTGGTTTTAGTGATAGAAGTTGCAGAGCTGATGTCGGTGCCATAGGTAACAATGCCTTGTGCATTGGGTTCAGTTTGCCAGGTTTGTACAGGTCTTCCCTGCCAGGTTACGTTATTATATAAAATATTGACATAAAAGCGTGGATCTCTATTTATATAGGGATTTTGTGGGTTATAGCCAGATGTAGGGTCAGTAATTGGTTTTCCATTCGCCATTTCATATAAATCTACATGGTTTTGAAGTGGAGAAAGGTTGGATTGTGCCCCACCATAACTGGTAGGAATTAAAAAATCGCTCAGGTAAGTCCCAATGAAGCCTCTTCCGCCCCTTGGCCAGATTCTGATGTATTCGCTGGAGTTCGCTACGGTAAGCACATTTGCATAGTTAGCTTCCAGCGAAAACTTATTTAAATCCATAATGGCTTTTGATGCAGCTGAAGCTTTTTTCCATTTGCTTACATCGCCACCAGGATTATTAAGCGGACTCGCATCAAACAATAGTGCCCTTGCTTTTAACGCCATTGCTGCTGCGCCGGTAGCCCGGTTAGATTGCGCCGCCGGATTAGGCCAATCGGCGTTGGTAAGCGGCAGAAGTTTAATCGATTCTTCAATATCATTTAATATCAAGGCAAGTGTTTCTGCATAGCTGGCTCTGCTTAAGTCGGTTGATGCTTCAGTAAAATCCTGTGCTTCTGTTAACAGCACCACTCCACCAAAACGTCTCAATAACTCAAAATAAAAATACGCCCTTAAATACAATTGCTCTCCTCTGATGTAATTAGGATTGTACAAGTCAGTCCATGGGGTTTTGCCCATATTCGAAAGCATTAAATTCGCATTGCGGATGCCTCTGTACATTTGCGAATAAATACCGGTCACATCAGATGCTCCGGGATCAAGAAACTGTCCCGTATTCATCGCGGCAACCTCAATCTGGCCATTGTTGGCAATAGATTCATCAGTAAACTGAGAGGTCATTCCTTTATATCCGCTTAACCGGCCATAATCTGATATAGAGAGCGTGTACGTAAAATCTCCAAATCGGGAAGCCAGCAACGGATCTTTAAAAACCTCTTCCAAATCACTTTGAATGCCTACATCTCTTTGCAGGAAATCTTTTTTACAGGAATAGCTGGCTGTTATGGTAATCAATAACAAGAGACTTATGATTTTTTTCATGATTTCGTTAATTAAAATGATAAATTGAGACCAAGGTTAACCACTTTAGTAGTAGGAATAGTTGCGATTGACGAAGCATAGGCATTGCCTGACAAGCTATTTTCCGGATCGATGCCGTAAAAGTTTGTCCAGGTTTTTAGATTTTGCCCGCTTACAAAAACAGTTAAGCTATTCACTTTTAACCGGGAAAGCCATTGCTTAGGTAGCGTATAGCTAAGCTGCACATTTCTAAGCTTAATGTATGAGGCATCCTGAAGCGTGAAATCATTCAAACTTTCGTTTGGATTTGCGTTTAATCCCGGACGAATGACAGGCCAGCTGGCATTGGTATTGGTAGGACTCCACCGTTCTAACATCGGTACATAAAACTGATTGGTACCTCCGCTTTGAAAAACCACGTTTGAACTTACATTCGTTACACCATTAAACAATACCGCTAACTGAAATCCTTTATAGCCCAGCTGCAGGTTTAAACTGGCGTTATACTCCGGTATATTTGGATGGCCAATTGCCATAACATCCTGGTTGTTAATAATGCCGTCGTTATTGATATCCTGATATTTAAAATCCCCGGGAATAGATGGATAGGCAGTAATTTTATTTTTAGGACTGCTATCAATATCTTTCTGGTCAGCATAAAAACCCAGCACATGGTAGCCAAAAAAAGTTCCTATTGGTTTTCCGGAAGTCCTTAAATTTTCAGCAAGTCCGGGTGCTTCATCCAACACTCTTCTCTGGTTACGGGCAAAACTTAAGTTTCCGGTAACGGCGTAAGTAAAGTCTTTCACCTTATCTCTATAGGTAACCGAAAGTTCATAACCATGATTATAATTTACACCGTAATTTGTACTTGGTACTGTTGCCCCATAAGTGGCGAAGCTTGTTGCAGAACGCGTAGATAAGATATCAGAACGTTTATCATCGAATAAATCGGCCGTAATATTCAGCTTATCCTTGAAGAAGGCTAAATCAAGACCTAAATTACGCTTGGTAGAAATTTCGAAAGTAATGAAAGGATTTCCATATTGCGACTGGATATAGGTAGGTGCACTAAAGTTGCTGTTAGGGTTTCCAAAAACAGCATTCCCACCTGCTCCAAACCGGTTTTGGTAATAAAAACGACTAGTGCCCGGACTTGGTATCCCTACCCGCCCGATTGATCCGCGAATTTTAAACATGCTCATCCAGGATAGCTTTTTCATGAACTCCTCATTCGCTAAATTGTAGCCTACCGTTGCCGCAGGAAACAAACCATACCGATAACCTTTAGCATAATTCTCCGAGCCATTATATGTTGCACTGGCTGTTACAAAGTATTTGTTAGCATAATTATAGGTGGCTTCTGAAATTACACCTTGATTAGCATAAGGCGCTGCCGCTGCTGCAGAGCCCTGCAATTCTCGCTGGCCGATTAAGTTTGCACTTAAATTATGCTTCCCGAATGTTCTGCCATAGGTTAAAAACAACTGTAAATTGGTCTTGGTGAAGCCGCTTCTTGAGTAGGCCGGTGCACCAAAAAAATCGTTGTAAGTTCCCCCAACCGGTGTAAGCTCTAACGTTGAACGGTTCAGCTCCAAATATCCGGTGCTACCTCTTTGCAGCTTTCCGGAAAGTTGCGTGGCATCGTAACCAAATTGTGCTTTAAAGCTTAAACCTTTGGTTACAAAATCAAGATTCTGCTTGAGTGTAAAAATAGATTCTGCAACATTATTATCCGTGAAAGCGTAACCACCATAGGTAAGTAATGCGTAGGGATTAACCGAGTTAACGCCACCCAAACCATAATTAACCAGGTGATTGTAATTTCCATCCAATGCGATAATTTTTGGATCATCGGAGTTAATATATTCTTTAAAGAAAGGAGCTGCCCAGGTTGGCATTTTCAAAGCCCTACCCACCAGCCCTTCAATACCATTGCTTACCACTCCTGCCGGATCATTATATTCACTCATCCCGGCCGGACTATAGCGATGTTCGTTTCTACCAGCCAAATTCACTTCGAAGTTGGTCGTTTTGGTGAGATCAATACTTACACGTGCCCTGAAATTGTAACGGCTGTAACTTGGTGAGGTCGAATAATCCAGCGGTGTTTTAAATTCTTTGAAGTTACCTTCCTCATTCAAATGACTGAAAGATGTAAAGTATTTTACTTTTTCGCTACCACCAGAAACTGTTACATTCTGTTGGTTTTGCATCCAGTTCTTCTTAACCAGTTCATTGTACCACATCACGTTCGGATATAGCAAAGGATTTCCGGTACCTGATTTAAATATGGCTAAATCCTCATCTGTAAATGTTCTCGGATCGCCCACATTAATCTGTCCCTCAGTGAGTAATAATGCACTTTCATAGGCATTTAAAATTTCAGGACGAGATGTTGGACTAACGAATCCTACGTTACTGGAAAGTGTTACCCTGGCAGGACCTTCAATACCCCGTTTAGTGGTGACAACGAATACACCATTAGCACCTTTCAATCCATATAGTGCTGTAGAAGAAGCATCTTTCAATATGTTAATACTTTCAATTTCATTGGCATCGATATCACCAAATGAAGTTCTTTCCACCCCATCAACAATGATCAAAGCTGTTGCTGTTGGCGAAACCTGTCCGCGAATGTAAAGCGCTGCAGAGTTTATACCCGGACGACCAGAGGTTTGCTGAACGACTAAACCCGGCACGCGACCAGCCAATGCATTATTAACATTTGTTACCGGAGCTTTAAGTAAATCCTGCCCCGATACTGTGCTAATTGCCGCAGTTACAGCAGATCTTCTTTGTGTTGAATATCCGTTAACCACAACTTCACTTAATGCACTACTGGTAGCAGGTAAGATTACATTAACACTAGCAGAACTGCCAACTACTACTTCCTTAGTCTCAGAGCCGATGAAGGAGAAGACAAGGATTTGACCCTGATCGGCGTTAATTTTAAATCTTCCGTCTACATCAGTTTGAACCCCAATGGTTGTACCCTTAATTTTAACACTTGCTCCGGGTATCGGAAGATTTTTCTCGTCTTTTACTGTACCTACAATTTCTTTAAATTGTTTGGTTCCTGGCTTAATATTGTTATTGAGCGTTATTTCGATTGGCTTGGCATAAAGTGAATTTATACTACCCCAGGATAAAATAACAACTAATAACCAACCCGTAAATTTGGTATGTAGCTTTTTTATCATCTAGTTTTATATATGGTTAGCAATTTATCTTAAAATGAATCATCTGTCAGGATGTTTAAATACTCATTTTGTTATCTGATTAATAATAAAGTGCTCGTTAGTAAATAAGGCGTCCCCTAAATTATTACCAGCATTTTAACGATTGAATCCGGCTTATATCTTCACTCCGCAATCAGACAAAAGAATGCAGGGTAATTAAAAAATGTAGCGGAGCTTTTTTTATTTTTTCGTGGCTTAGCGGTGTATCGGCAAATGCCGAATGTGGTAGGTAATTAGTTTTCATATTTGGTTAGGGTTTATTGATTTCGTTATCACAAATCTATAGCAGATCAGCACCTCCTAGGGTTCACTTTTGTACGAAAATGGTTTGCTTTTGTACAAAACAGCAATTAAAAGCACTTTTTGATGTTTACATCTCGAAAAAGTGCTTTTTCAAAACTTTTATTTCCTGATATTTTTCACATTATCGATCGCTACACTTTCGCTTGGCGTAACGTTTATAGGAGCGCCCTCACCGGTGTAAAAGATATCTCTAAAACCGGCATCTGAAATTCCTTTGGCTTGTATTTGAAAATTACTCACCAGATTTCTCACGAATAAACCTTTGATGTTCTCTGCAAATTCAACCTCTAGCCCTTTTTTGGATAAAGGACTAATGATCATATTTTCGATGAAGACATTGCTGATTCTTAGTTTACCAATTGGCATCATACGAATAGCACGATGGGATATCGAGTAGAAATCCTGCCAGTTCTGAAGGTAGATATTAGCAATATTATCTTTATCTCCTGTATAAACGGAGCCGCTTACCACATTTACATTTTCCTCGCCTGCCGGCACGCCTGTGTCTGTTAAGCCGATATTGATAAAATCGTCGCCACTTTTTCCTTTGATATTAGAAATGATGATGTTTTTACAACCAAAGCGCACTCCCATACCATCCTGATTGAGGATTTGCTGCATTGTTCCGTTTATATTTACGGCCTGCCTAACATCAAAAGTTATATTTTTAATCACACCATTGGTACTGCGTTCTAAAACCAAACCATGCCCGTGATAATCTTTTAACGTGATACCGCTAATTTCAAATCCATCTACATGTGCAAATATAATGGCATGGTTCCTCCAGCCGCCTTTCTGGTTTTCGTTGGGTTTGCCGGCATCGGTACCAAAAGATTCGCTGAAACCATTTGGATGGAGCGATAATGTTTTTTTGTGATCTCCCGTAGCACGTGGATGTGCAGCACCTTCAAGCAATACATTCCCAACACCTATTACCCTTATGTTATTTAAATGTGTTACACTCGATATTCCCAAACCTGAATTTGCAGAACGGATAAAGTTATCTCTGCATCGATCTGATAGTTTGATTTTGCAGTTGTTAAGTTCCAATTCAAAATCTGAAGGCAATAAAATGGCTTCATCTATCAACCAGACATCCGTTTTTGTAACCACATCGTACCGGGGAATTAAAACTTTACCTGTGGTTTTCTTCGCTTCGTTTATTGCCTTTTGTATGCGTGCTGATTGGCTCCCTGTTTTATAATGGTTCGGACTGATAGCAATATCCTCCGGTTTGTAGTTTTGTTTTGCTGATAAAAAATTAATGCTGCATAATAAAATACAGCCTGTGAATAATGCTTTCTTAAAGATCGACATTGTTATGAATGTATATTGATTTTGAATTAAAGACACAAGATTACCTGTTTTTACCGTATTTTAAAGCCTTTTTTTCAGTCTTGCTAATGCTTCCAGATAATAGTAATCTGCATAGGTTAAAGGTGCATCAACTTCCGATTTGAAAGGAAAAGCACCGGTACTGTGTTTTAAGATGAAATCGCCGTTTTCACCGGGCTTAGCAGTGTATTCATCAGATGCCAGGTTTCTAATTTGCGTCTCTGCCACTTTCATATATTTCTTCTTCAAATCAGCATCTACAAAATCGCTCAGTTCAATTAATGCCGAAGCCATCACCGTTGCCGCAGATGCATCACGAGTGGTATTTGGAATCTGCGGCGCATTGAAATCCCAGTAGGGAATAAAATCCTTTGGCATCTGCGGGTGATTGATTAAGAAATTGGCAATGTTTTTAGCTTGTTCCAGATAACGTTGGTCCTTAGTTTCCCGGTATAAGTAAGTATAACCGTACAAACCCCACGATTGTCCCCGGCTCCAGGCAGAATCATCTGCGGCACCCTGGTGTGTTTGTTTTTTATGCGGCAACCCGGTTTTCTTATCGTAAGAAACTACGTGGTAAGAACTGTAATCCGGACGAAAATGGTGAATCATTGTTTTATCAGCATGTGAAACCGCGATTTTTCTAAAGGTGTCGTCTCCGGAATATTTAGCTGCCCACAGCATCAGCTCCAGGTTCATGAGGTTATCAATAATGACCGGATACTGCCAAATTGCAGTGTTATGATCCCAGGAACGGATTAATCCCATTTTCGGATCAAAACGGGTAGCTAAGGATTTTGCACCAGTCAATAGCACTTCCTTATAGCGTTCTTCACCGGTTATGCGCAGGCCATTGCCGAAACTGCAATACAGCATGAAGCCAACATCATGATTATCGGTAGTGTATTTTTCCCGTTCTACCCTATCCGTAAATAATTTAGCGTACTTAAGCAATTCGGTATTTTTATTGTTCTCGTACAAATACCAAAGCGAGCCCGGAAAAAATCCACTGCACCACCATCTGGAGTCTGATGAAGTATCTTTACCGCCTTCAAAAGATTTAGGCAACCTGCCCGGCTGACTTTCATATTTTTTAGCCATCAACAGGCTTTGTTGCTCAGCATTTTTAAAAGCGTTATCGATTACATTTTTAAGCGACTGCGCCCTGACCTGCCCAACACTGATTAGTGCTATCAGCAAGAGCAATGGAATGTGTGTTACTTTTGTGTTCATTGATTTTAGGTTTGAATATTTGGTATGCTCAAAACTAAATAAACACGCCATCAGGAAGGTTCACTTTTGTACAGAAATGGTTCGCTTTTGTACTTTAGAGAAGAATTTGGAGATATTTGTACAGCTGAAGGTTTCATTGCTTCTGCAGTCAGGAACTTCATCAAAGTTTTAGTCTGGGATCTTAATGCCACGAATAAGCTCATATTTTAATAAAACATTACAAGCTTTAACAGTCCCGAGGATGACGTAGGAACGACCTAAAGACTTTGACATTTCAATATCGCCGGGAAACACTATTTCTTCGTACCTGCTACCGTTTTCTTTTTAAACTCTGAAGGACTTAAATCGAACTGCTTCTTAAAACAAACACTAAAGTATTTTGCATTGTTGAAACCCGTTTCATACGCTACTTCTGCCACCGTTAAATCTGATTTTTCGAGCAGATAGGCACTTCTTTTCAGGCGGATATTTAGAATAAACTCCTTAATCGACATGCCTACAATGTCATTGATTTTCTGGTACAGGATCGTTCTGCCCACATTCATATCCGATACAAAATCTTCGACCGAATAATTAGCGTTGGCAATATTCTCTTCAATTACCTTCATTGCTTTCCTCAGCAACTCCTCATCCATTGAGGTCACCGTCACATTTGAAGGATCTACCTGAATCCGTTTACTGTATTTTTCTTTCAGCTCCTGCTGATTTTTAAGAATGGTTTCTGTTTGCTGCAACAGATAATCAACATCAAAAGGCTTATCAATAAACACACTCGCACCGTATTCCAATGCCTTTATTTTATTCTGTTGATCATCTCCATTCCCAGAAATCATGATAATGGGAATGTGACTGGTTTTGAAATTCTGCCTTAAACTGCGGCAAACATCCAGGCCATTTTTGTGCGGCATAATCAGATCCGTAATAATCAGTTGAGGATAAATTTTCTCTGCCTTAGTCATTCCCTCTGCGCCATCGCTGGCTGTATATACGTTGTACTTTTCTGCCAGGCGCTGTTCCAAATATGCCCGCAATTGCGGATCATCCTCAATCAGCAAAATATTATCAGCCTTTCTTAATCCTGTGGCACCATTTTGCGGTTCTTCAGTATCTTGCATAACAATATCGTCGATCTCCGAAATGGTGTAATCATAAACCGTAGATTGCATATCTCCGGTACCAGCCTGTTTTTTGAGGGGCAGCATAATCGTGAACGAGATTTTATCTGTTTTATTTATCATCCAGATTTTTCCGTTCAATACCTCAACCAATTCTTTTACAATCGCTAAGCCCAATCCAGAACTTTCTTCAAAAGTTGGACGGTGCGATGATAAGCGATTAAACGAAGTGAAAAGTGTTGCAATTTGTTCTTCCGAAAATCCATCACCACTATTTAAGACCTCGATTGAAACATATTCAATTTCCTGTTCATCTAATTTCACCGCTAAACGTTCTTTTTCTTCCTCGGTTGAGCTATAGATCCGAACACCAACATAACCTTTATTCGGTGTATATTTTAACGCATTGGAGAATAGGTTGGTCAGGATTTTTTCAATCACATCGTAATCAAAGGCAACCAACAGATTATCCTTATGGCCGGCAATATTGGTTTCAATTTCTTTCTTGTTTGCATAGAGCTCAAATAACCCAAAAAGGTCTTTAACAAAGTTGATGAAGTCTCCTGTTTGCGGATTAAGCGTAATTTTCTGGCTTTCAATTTCGCGAAAACGCAGTAACTGGCTGATCATTCTTTGGATTCGGGATACATTTTTCTCGATCAAACCCATATAACCCACCGCACTTTCATTGGCTGCCAAAGTTTCCTTTAACTGCTTCAATGGCTGAATCACCAGGGTTAGGGGCGTTTTCAAATCATGCGAAATATTGGTAAAAAAATCTGTACGAGCCTGGCTTAATTCCTGCATATTTCGCTCTTTCAACGCTTCTAACGCTAACCTTTCCTGGAAAACCTTTTTATTGGTGTAATACCTGGTAATGAAAAAGAGCAAAGAAGCCACTACAATAAAGTAAAAGCAATAAGCCCACCATGAAAGAAAAAACGGTGGATCTACATGAATATACAACCTCGAAATATCATCGCCCCAAAGGCCGTCGTTGTTTGAAGCCTTAATTTCGAAAGTATAATCTCCGCCAGGCAGATTGAGGAACTGTACCGATTTTTGATTGGCATGGCTGGTTTGCCACTTCTCCCCTAAACCCTTCATGCGGTAGGCAAACTGGTTTTTATCAGCCGATAAATAGCTGTCGGCCGAAAACCTGATTTCTACATTCGATTGGTTGCTCGAAAGTCGTATTCTATCTTCTTTTTGATTAGAAAGACTGGCGATATCTTTCTCTAAAGGAGAACTTTTGGAATGTGCCGTTACCAAATTGTTATTCACTAAAAAACCGGTAAAAAACACTTTCGGTTTCTGCGGATTTTTGTTCAAAAAAGCAGGATCAAACAGCATGAAACCATTAGTTCCACCGAACAACATTTCGCCTTTGCTTGTTTTATAGGCAGAGCGGATGTAAAATGATCCGCAGCTGTTTTCCTGGTAAAACCTGGCTTTATCAAATACCCTGGTTTTACTGTCATACAAATACAAACCATCATTGGTGCTTAACCACATGTTTTTAGAAACCTCATCTTCCAAAATCGCGAAAACCATTTTAGCAGCCAAGCCATTTGCCGGTCCATAATTTAGGTAGGTTCCATCTTTTTTGAGCACATTTACGCCCCTGCCCAGGGTCCCAAACCAAAAATCACCATTCGAGGTCTCAACAAAGCTACACAGGTAATTTGCAGCATAAGACGGGTCTTTAATCAGGTAATGTTTTATAACTTTAAGGTTGTTTGGATCGACAATAAAAAAGCCCTGATGCGTAACTAAACAAAGTTGATTTTTTTTGTTAATAAATACAGCTTCTACCTCTGAACTCAATACCTTTCCACCGGAATCCGTTATCCTCACTAACTCAACGGGGCCATTTTGCTTCTTTCTGTAAAAAAAAGACCGATCCGGATCACTCATCCACCAGGTTCCATCATAATCACGAACAAAATCGTAAACAGTTAATGGCTGTTTACTTTCGGGAGAAAAGAAATCCAGGCTGCTGAACGATTTGCTATTCATATCGTGATAGCCTATGCCTCCGCTGTACGCCGAAATAGCCAGTTGTTTATTTGTTTGATCAAACCTTAAACGCTTGATCATGTTAGAGTTGGGCGAATTGCCCTGCGATTTCAGGTAATGATTAAAGGCATCTGTTTGTCTGTTCCAATAATTCAACCCACCACCTTCTGTACCAATCCAGATATTACCCAAATGATCTTCCTGAAAGCTACTTACAATGGGATGGTTGAGTCCACCGGGACTGGGATTGAAGTAACGCACCCGTGAATCATAAAGCGAACAATAGGCAATCTTCCCTCCATAGGTTCCTATCCAGGCACCTTGCTCAGGATCAGCATAAATCGTCCAGATAGAGTTGGTTGGCAGCGAAAAAGCATCGTTAAGGTTCATGCGAAGGTAATTGCTTGTTCCCGCTACCGGATCGTAAAAAAATAAGCCAGCCTGAGTAGCTACCCATATTATTCCTGTTTGATCTATATAAAGCTTTTTGGAAAGCATAGATTGACTACTTGCCACAACCACCGGAATTTTTTGCTTCAGATTCCCGTCTTCATCAGTAACGTAAATCCCCCCTCTCTGCGTAAGAAAATAATATAAACCGCGATAGGCTAAACCATCATTAACAGCATTGGTAGTCGCCCCAAAATTAGCAAATGGCACCAATCTTTTCCTGTCCATATCTACCTTCTGCAATACTGCATCCCGGGTAAGAAATATATTTCCCTTTACACTTATAAGGTTATTAAATGACTGATTTTTAGGAAGAGGAAAAAAATCTGTTTTCTTCGTTTTATCATCATACCGTTTCAGTGTATCGCCGGATAAAATATACAATTTACCATCATCATGTAAACAAACTGACCGTATTCTGCCGCTAACTACTAAATTGAATGCGAACTTTTGATAATCGAATTTTAATAAACCATGTCCCGTACTTACAAAAAGACTTCCTTTTTTATCTCTAATTACTGAGCCATACCCCCACTTGACTTTGGGTTGAATGGCAAAAACGATATCGTTTAACTGATAAAAACTACTCCCGTCGTACATGAAAAGTGCATCGGGCCCTGTGTACCACATCCTTCCCAAACTATCTTTTGCAATACTTTGTATCCCACCGTAGTAGGAAGTTTCCGGCATTACATGAAATCGATATTTGGAGATATCAATTGCGAAGACACTTTGAAAAAGCAGCGTAAAAAAACAAGCAACAAGGATGTATTTTTTCATTAGCAAAGATTGCTGTTGATCATTAAATTATTAAAACTGCTTAAATTCCGATTACATTTCACTAGTCTGATCTCTTTGAAACATGCTACAATAAGTAATCTTCGAATACTTATCGCGATACTTCCGGAGCGCAGACTGACAAAGAAGGAATAAAGAAATTTAAAGCAAAATCTTGATTAAAGAGCGTTAATCTACGATTTCTATTTTAATTTTTTTGTCTTTAACGATGATGTTATAATCGCCAGTTTCCAAAAATCGCTTGCCATCTCCATCCACAAAACTCAGATCACGTTGTAAATCCACTTCGAATTTAAAGATTTTCGTTTCACCTGTTTTCAGGAGTTGTTTTTCGAAATGCTTTAACTCCCTGACCGGACGCGAAATACTGGAAACCGGATCTTGAATAAACCAGTGCACCGTCTCCACACCGTCTCTGTCTCCTGTATTTTTAACCGGAATTTCAACCGTTAATTTTTCACCGCGTTTTATTTGAGCTGACGAAACTTTCAACTCACCGTATTCGAAAGTGGTGTAGCTTAAGCCGTGTGCAAATTCGTATAATGGTGTACTTTGGATGTCTTGATATTTTCCTTGTTGCGGACGGGCACTCTGTCTGCGGTTGTAATAAATCGGGATTTGACCTGTGGAAAAAGGAAAAGTCATCGCCAATTTGCCAGAAGGGTTTACCCGACCAGACAATACGCCAGATAATGGTTTACCACCCGGTGTTCCGGGTTGCCACATCGTTAAAATGGCATCGCTAATGGGCTCCAGTCGGTTTAACTCCAGCGGGCGACCGCTGGACAGCACCAGAATGACTGGTTTGCCCAATTTCTTAAGCGTCATTGCTAATTCTTCCTGTATTGGTGGTAAAGCGATGGTTGAACGTGAAGCATTTTCTCCGCTCCATTCTTTCTTTTCACCTAAACACAACACAACTACGTCAGATTTAGAAGCTAAGGCAATTGCATCTGTAAAACCATTCTTGTCCTGCCCATCAAAATCAGCGCCCAAAGCATAAGAAACCTCGGCTTTGCCCTTATATTCTGCCTGCAATGCGTCATGGATGCTAATCACATTGTCTGATTTGCCATGAGCGGCCCAGGAACCTAATAAGTTCCCCTGACTTTTTGCCATCGGGCCGATCAAAGCAATTTTTGAGATGTTAATTAATGGCAATATTTTATCCTTATTTTTTAGCAAAACGATCGACTCTTCTGCCAGTTGTTCTGCAATTTTTAAACTCACGGGGCGATAAAACCTTTGTTTTTCTGTACTGGCTATTGCGTAAGGGCGATCAAATAGTCCGAGTTTAAATTTCACGCTCAGCACACGCTTTACGGCATCGTTCAGTAATTCCAGAGAAACTTTTCCTTCTTTAACCAGCTCTCCTAAATAGCTATCATAGCTCCGGTTCATCATATCCATCTCTACCCCTGCAGTAAATGCCTTAAAAGCTGCTTCCTTTTTGTTAGCAGCTACACCCTGCGGACGAAGCTGTTCGATAGAGCCCCAGTCTGAAACGACAAACCCATCATGTTTCCAACGCTTTTTCAACACTTCGGTTAAGGTATAATGGTTAGCCGAACCGGGCGTTCCGCTGATATCGTTGAACGAACTCATCAACGTAGCTGCACCAGCCTTCACACCTTCCTCATAAGGTAACATATAGGTATCCCAAAGCGTTTGATTGGAAATTTCTGTGTAGACATAATCCCGGCCGGCCTCCGAAGCACCATAACCAATGTAGTGTTTCAGGCAAGCCGCAACGTTTTTATCACCCGAGAAATCTTTACCCTGGTAACCTTTAACGGAAGCAACAGTAAAAACAGCGTTCGTATAAGTATCTTCACCATAACCTTCGGCAACACGGCCCCAACGGCCATCTCTGGCCACGTCAATCATTGGTGAAAATGTCCAGTCTATACCCGACATCCGAGCTTCCTGCGCTGCTACGCCACAAGCTTTTTCGACCAATGCGGGATTCCAGGAACAGGCCTGACCTAAAGAAATTGGATAGATGGTCCGGAAACCGTGGATAACATCGTAACCGAAAATGATGGGAATACCCAAACGACTTTGCTCCATCGCTTTCTTTTGAACAGCGTTCCTTAAATCAGCATTGCTGCCAAAATAAATAAGTGAGCCGATTTCCGCAGGAATACCCTTCACCGGATCGGCGATATTGTTGGTATTGTCATTTCTGCCCAGGGTGTACTGGTTCAGCTGCATCACTTTTTCTTCCAGCGTCATACGCGTAATCAAATCTTCAATTCGCTTCCCGATAGGTTGTCTGGCATCCTTATAAACAGGTTTATCTTCTTTATAGCCCGAAAATAACGTGGCCGAAGTAAGCGCCAGCGCTAAAATTGTCTTCTTCATCATTTTAACAGGAGTTGAATTATTAATCAATTGATTATTATTAATTTATACTTTTTTTTCAGCACTTACCCTGAAATAAATTTGCTTTGCAACTAGTTTGTGGTCTGGGTGATACTGGGTTTACACGCCGTTATACTGAAAATTATTTCAGCCTCAGCTTTTAAGGCATCTTGTAGTCTGTTTATTAATCGAACCCTGGTTTCTTCTATTTAAAAACAGGAATTTGTGATAGTTTCATTGTCTTTTGCCGGTTATTTTTGAGCTCGAATACTACAATCTCATTTTCTCCTTTCACCAGATCTTCAGATGGAATTAAAATCGACTGTTGTTTTTCCTCTTCCCAGTAAGAACCGATGTATTTTTGATTTACCCATACTTCTCCCATTCCCCATCCTGTAATATCAAGGCAAGTCTTTTTCAGCTCGTCAATTTTGAAATTCCCTTTATAAAATCCGGGAAGAGCTGTTTCTTTACGGTCTTCAAATACAAGATCTTTAACCGGATACTGTTTGATCATCAATGGGATCATTTTCCAGTTTAAAATCTTATTTCCAGCTAAAGTAACAGCTCCGAATAAGCCTTTCGAGTTGTCTGTAATTTCCGGTCCGTAGGTAATTCTTCCGATGTTTTCAACATAAATTTGCAGTAGGTATTTACCTGCAGGTGTTTTGATATCAATTTTCTTATGGTTATCGGTTAACCTTCCCAGCAACTTTCCATCTACATAAACAACAGCATAATCACGAACGTTTTCCAGCTCTAAATCTTCACTTTCTGCCTTGGTGGTGATTTCGGTTTGATATAAAACGTATCCAAACTCCATGTTCAGATCGTTCATTGGTAACAAATCTTCTGCCTCCAGCGCCTTTTGGTAAGCCTGATCAAGCGAAGCTTTCTTGTTAAATACAATTTCCTGGGCCATTAACGCCTGGCTACCTAATAACGTTAGGCCTAATGCTATTTTTTTCCACATCACGTTCCTTTATTAATTGATTAAAAATGACTGGATAAAAGTTTCATCCACAGAAACCTGCGGAGAAAATTTATCGCTTTTTACATAATGATCTATACTGTACATTAGTTGCTGTGTAGCCGGACGTTTATCCATGTCTTTCTTCGTATCTACTGCTAATACCAACAATTTCCCACCGTTTACTTTAGCTTCAAAACCGATACCCAATTTCTGGTTATTATCGTAACTATCAATTACCTGTATAAATGGGCGAAGTTTTGCCGGAGCGCCTTGCATTTCAATTACTTTGGCATTGTTCAGGATATCCCACCATTGCCAGTCGGTGTGGTATGAGGTGGTAAAATCACTGAACACCGGCAGTTTATTGTGTACTAAATTTCCGATAGTCATTGGTGCCCAGGCAAACATGATGGGATTCCAGAAATGGTTATGAAACATTGACTTACGTCCTTTTACATTTTCTGGGGCAGGATAAAGTACCACCGACTTTCCTTCTGATAATTGCTTTTTAGCCGCATCGTCATAAACAGTAGTGTACAATACCTGATCAGTAGACTGCATCAACTTTTGATGAACTGGATAAACCCAAATGTTCCAGCTGTTTTGAATCAGATCGTTAACTGATAAATGTACCGTTAACTTTTGCGAAACACTGATGCCTTTTAATGGGATAGAAAATTCGCCAACCTCCGAAACACTATCATTTGCAATAGTCTGGCTTTTTAGATTTCCTTTTTGCAATACATTACCACGCTCATCAGTTAGCCACCATTTTAACTTTGCATTTTTTATGGCGGCATTACTATAGTTATAGACTTCCGCTTTACCTGAAAACGTTTCTGAATTGAAAAAACTACTTTTTTCGTAGCGCAACAGGGCCACAGTAGGCGCACAAAAAGCTCTGAAATGCTCTGGTGTAACTAAACCTTTGCTATCCCAGAATGGATCTAAAATGCCGACTGGCGCATAACCTTGTCCGGGGAAATCGTTAATAGACAATAACTGAAAACCAGCAGATTTAGATGAACGCAACAATGCCTCGATAACTGCTTTATACTCTAAAACCGTTAATGCCCCGGAAGCCCTGAAGAAGTCATTGGCCTGATCTAACATGCCATTTTTCTGTAAATTATCTCTGAACACCTCAAAATTGCGGGCTTCTACCGGACTATTTGCATATTTTTTGATCTCTTCGAAGTTTGGGTACACACAACGTTGCCCAGATTCGTGAGAAATTACGGGTACATCAACATCAGACTCGGTGCTTCTATCCCAATTTGTATTTGGTAAACCTTCATAAACTTTTACCGGTCCTTTATTAGTTTGCTGCGATACATAGTACTGATCAGATTTTACACGGGTACGAGCGGTAGAACCACTGTATAAATGACGAGGATCTAACTTGATTCCTTCGGCTGTCAGCTCTTCAATAAAATCGAAATTCCCGGTGATTTCATTCCCGTTGCAATACAGCACAAATGAGGGATGGTTACCATATTCCTTTAAAATGGCTTTGATTTCCCTGCGAAAGAAGTTGTACCTGTTTTCATCAGGTTCGGCATCCTTACCCCACATCGGCATTTCCACTTCAAAATAAATTCCATGTTTATCCGCCATGCGAAAAGCAGCTTTTGGCGGGCACCAGGAATGGAAACGCAGGTGGTTCATTCCGTAGTCTTTCATTAACAACATAATCCGCTCCCAGGAAGCGTCATCAACCGGCACATGACCGGTTTTTGGGAAAACCGCATTCTCCACATTTCCTCTCAAATGCAAGGGACGATTGTTCATCACGACATGATTTTTGCCTTGTTTTACTTCCCGTAAACCAAAAGTGGTCGCTTTTTCATGCTGATAGTTTATTTTTCCATCAGAAGTATTTAACTGACAGGTAATCTCATAAACATTCGGGTTAAACTCATCCCAAAGTCTGGCATTTTTACCCATTGGAATATTGGCTTCTACAAAAGTTACCGAGTCTTTACTCATTACTAAAACTTCATTTTTCAGGTTATAGTTTTTACCGTTGATGGTGAACGAAGCCTTGCCTTTAAATTGCTTTTTAGTTTCGTTATTGACCTGTAAACGTACTTTTACCGAACGGTTTGCAATGTTTGGATAAACCTGAAAGTCTTCCACATATACCGGATCAATGGCAACCAACTTCATTTCTCCCAAGATACCGTTCCAGTTAATCTGGGTAAATTCGGTATGGGCGTGGTTCCACTTGTGGGTTTTATATTGAAATCTGTTATCGATACAAACGGTAATCCGATGGATTTTTCCGGGTTTAACGAAATTGGTCAAATCGTGGTTGTGTGGCACACTGATATAATCAATGGCACTGACCTCTTTTGTGTCAACATAAATTGAACTTAACCAATGCGTACGTTCAAAATATACAAAAATCTTCTTCCCTTTCCAGGCTGCAGGAATTTCAATGTCGCGTTGGTACCAGGCCGGCCCCATGTACTCGTATTTTCTAGTTAAACGATCAATGTATTGGTATGGCACTTTATAGCCAATTTTATAATCATCGGTAATGCCCGGAAGCTGGATTTCTTCCTGTAAAATGTGATTATACCTTGGAGAAAGGGACCCTCTCCGAAAATCCATTACATCGGTTTGAAATCTCCATTTACCAGATAAATCTATTGATGCATTCTGCGCTTTTAGTGGATAAGCCTGCATTAAAAAAAGTAATAGCAGTAAGCTTGTTAGGTTTTTATATGGGTTCATTTGTGTGTATATTCTCGTTTTTAATTCATTAAAATCAGGTCATCACGCCATAGAGATGACTTCGTGGCTCCTCCTCGCAATGATTGTTTTTCTATTTACTATCGTAATATTCCTTCATTAAATACCAGGCTTTCTTTCGGTAGCCCTGGTCAGAGACCAAACCTTTTCTGTTCCAGTCTTCCTGGTTGGTTGGATGGAAGCGAAATGGTGAACGGAAATCAAAAAGCACCCATGGCGAAGTGCCCCGTAGATTTGGAATATGTTTAAACATCTCTAAATTCTTTCTGTACAAGGTTGCCTGGTAATCTTCGCTCCATGAGCTCACTACATCTGCATCACCGGTTTTTCCATAAAGTGCTTCACCACCAAATTCAGAAATTATTAAAGGCTGACCTTTAGCCACATCCCAAATGGCTTTATCTGGCATAATTGGCCAAGGATGGTACCAGCCCATGTATTTGTTGATGGCTACAACATCCAATTCTTTGATAAAAGGATCATCCATTACAAAAACCTGCCGGTCCTTGTTAAAACGAACCAAATCAAAAGCGGCCGTAATCAATCTCGTGGTATCTATCGATTTGGCAATGTCAATTAGCGATTTAACAAAGGCGTTACGAGGTGCCGAAGGCTGCGTTTCGTTGGCTACACCCCAAAAAGTTAAGGCAACACGATTTTTATCCCGCATGATCATTTCACGCATCATTTTGCCGGCTTTTTCTTTAGTTGCCTCGTTTTTAAAATCGATCCCCTGCCAAATTGGAATTTCTTCCCATAACAAAAAACCCATTTTCTCGGCAAGCCTCACAGTATATTCGTTCTGCGGATAATGCGCCAAACGGATCATATTACAACCCAAGGCTTTGGCTTCGGATAACAACATAACCGCATCTGCTTCGGAAAAAGCACGACCTTTACGTTGCGGAATTTCTTCATGAAAGGAAATGGATTTTAAGAATACAGGTTTATCATTCAGATAAATATCCTCTCCTTTTACCCAAATATTCCGGAAACCAATTTGCTCTTCTACCCGATCGCTCTTACTAATTACTTTAACCTGGTACAAAGTAGGTGAGCCTGGCGACCACCGCTTTATTTTCTTCGCTGCAAATGAAGTTTTCGCTTCGCCGTTTGCATCTGTTTTAAGGGTTTGCTTTAACTGCAATTCAGGAATTTCGATGGTGACCGATTGGCTAACCTTTTCAGAAAGCTTTACGCTAGCATTAATTTTATCGGCTTTGGTTTTATCCAGCTGGATGAAATAATCTTCAATGAACACTTTTGGTGTGGTTACCAAAAATACATCACGGTTAATGCCACCATAATTCCACCAATCGAAAGCCATAGCCGGAATAGCATCAACCTGACGTGTATTGTTAACTTCGACTGCTAAAAAGTTGTCTTTTTCTTTTATGGCATTTGTAACATCAATTTGAAAAGGCGTAAAACCACCCTCATGCTGACCAATTTCTTTACCGTTAAGGTAAATTCTGCAACGGTAACTTACCGCTCCAAAATACAAGAATGAACGATTGTCAACTTCCTTTGCTGCATCAAAATGACGAGCGTACCAAATGGTCCCTTCGTAGTATTTAAGTTCGGGCATTTGGCTGTTCCAATCTGAGGGTACATTTAAACGAAGTCCGTTATCAAAAGAATATTCGTAAAAATCAATTTTAGTTTCAGGCTTTTTATTGAGGAAGATTTTGTTTTTTCTCCCCTGGTCGTATAAATCAATAATTGCATCCCATTTCCCATTCAAAGATTGCACATTTCTTCCATAAACGTTGGTCATGGTTTGCTGTGCGATGGAATTTTCAAAAATCAAATTTAAAAAGAGCGATAATGCAAAATAAAAGGTTCTTGGCTTCATCATTTGTTTATTATTTCTTAGAAATTTTCATGGCTATACCACCTCCTTTAGCCATAGAAATGCTGATTTTACGGTTAGCAGGAATAGTGATGGATTCTTTTTTATAATCGGAGGCGATCCGATTGGCATTAACGCCGTCTCGATATACCTCTGCAACGTAGTTCCCTTCTCCAAGGAATGATAAATCGATATCAAGCTTACGGTCATCCCAGTTGGTCATTGCACCTACATACCAATCATTTGCTTTTTTACGGGCGATGGCGATGTACTTCCCGATCTCACCATCGAGCGCAACCGTCTGATCCCAAACGGTTGGTATTGCTGCAATGAAATCAGTACTCTCTTGCTCCTTTTCATAATTCGTCGGGCTATCGCAAAGCATATTTAGCGGCGATTCGAAAATGACATATTGTGCCAGCTGACGGCAACGGGTGCCCTGGCTCATCGGCTCATCATTGATTCCCCGATGGGTTCTTTTGGTGGCATTACGCATCGCACCTTGCGTGTAATCAATCGGCCCGGCCACCATGCGAATGAATGGAAAAGTAACATCATAAGTCACCTGATCTAACTCCGGCCCTGTCCATTTCATTTGTTCCAAACCATGAACCGCTTCAAAATTGATCACATTTGGGTACGTCCGGTTAATGCCTGTAGGTTTATAAGTACCGTGAAAATCCAGCATCAACCTGTATTTAGCAGCAACTGCGGCAGCACGGTAATGGAAATCTACCATTTGCTGATCGTCACGATCCATGAAATCAATTTTGAAACCCTTTACGCCCATTTCCGCATAGTGTTTACAAACTTTTTCCAAATCTCTTTCAAAAGCATAATAACCTGCCCATAAAATGATGCCTACATTTTTAGCTTTTGCATGAGCAATCAGCTTTTTCAAGTCTATTTCTGGCACCACCTGAAATAAATCGGCTTTTTTATCTACGGCCCATCCTTCATCCAAAATCACATATTCAATGCCATTTTTAGCAGCGAAATCGATATAAGCCTGATAGGTTTTGGTATTGATACCTGCTTCAAAATCTACATTTGAAAGCCCCCAATGGTTCCACCATTCCCACGCTACTTTACCGGGTTTAACCCAGGAAGCATCTGCCAGTCTTGATGGCGCTGCCAGTTTGTAAACCATATCGTTATCAGCCAGTTGTTTATCAGTGGCAGAAACAATTACGATGCGCCAGGGAAACTGAGCTTTAGCTTTACTTTTAGCCAAATAAGGCTGGCGGGCCGTAACCAATTGCTGCAACTCATTATGCCCGCCTTGTTGGGTTTTTGTTGGATAAGGTGCAAAATTTGATTGTAAGGAGTTTGAACCGTTAAGGTTAGTTAGAAACATTCCTGGATAACTTTCCAAGTCAGCTTCTGCCAGGCAAACCTTTTTACCATGATCTAAACTTACCACCAAAGGCGAAAAAGCCAGTTTATCCGCACTGATTTTGCTCAATGGCATATATGTATATTCGTTCTCAAAAGAATTGAAATACTGGCTTTCGATATCCTTAAATTTTCCTTTTACATAAGGTACATAGGCGTTGAAATCTTTTGAAAAATTGAAAACAGCCTCCTCGTTTTTTACTGTTATTGCCTGATTGCCGGTAGATAAAAAGCGATAAGCGATACCCTCATTGTAAGCTCTGAAAATGAGGTTAAAGTTCTCCGTGAAATTCAGAACCAGCTCGTTGTAATGGTCATCAATCTGGTTTCTTTTATAAAACAATGCTTTAATCTGTTGATGGGATGTGGTTGTTTGGGCACTTTTTAAGTGCGAACCCTTCCCCCAGGTCACACCGTTTTCTAAGGTCATGTTCAAGGCAGATGGTTTTAAAATGGTATCTCCTTCATGGGTAACAGCATAACTAATCCTGTCATTCAGGGAAATGGCTGCTATTAATTTCCCATCGGGGGATTTTAAATGGTACTTTTTTTGTCCCCAGGAGCTGATGGTAAGGGCTAATAAAATTGTGGTTAGGATAATTCTCATATATAGTCTCAATTGGTGATTTCGTAGCGGTACATCACGAAGTCGTTTATTTTTGGCAGTGTCACTTCAATCGTTCCATTTTTTGCAATGGTAGTTTTAATGGCTTTTCCGGCTCCTAAAACGGGTGTGCATTTCAATTTAGTTCCGGCGGGGAGCCAGGTTTTTACCTCACCAACTGCTTCGGCGGTATTTTCCCTGTAAAAAATGAAGTAACCTTGCTTTCCTTTTAACGATTGAAACCCCGTCCAGGACCTTCCGGAAGGTTCATTGCCAATAGGCAAAATGGTTCCCGAGTGGAAATCGTGCTGTATTTTTCGGTAGGCTTTAATCAGATCTTTGATTTTTAGTGCTTCATCTGGCAAACCTGTTCCTTCAAACCAGGCTAGTGGCTGTCCTGCCATTGTAGTAGCAAACAGGTATTCGAAAGAATAATTCCCTGGCGCAAAAATATCTTTACCATACCGATCAGCATTCCGCCATTTATTCAAAAATTCGATCTGTAATTTCTCGGCAGGCACGTATTTAGCTAAAGCCCATAAATTTCTTAAAGTCCAGTAGGGGTAATAGTTCTGCCAGTCGGTATAACGGTTTTCTAAGAACACATTGCCGTACTCATTAAATGTGTAGTAACCTGCTCTCCTACCCGCGGTAGCATCTAAATTAAACACTGCTTCGTTATTGGTTTGCTCCAAAACGCCATCAAATAACCTGCGGAGATTGATTTCTGATTGTTTGGTGGGAATAGCCAAGCCGTCGATTTTAAAGGTACGGATGCCGTATGTTTTGTATAAACTCACCAAAGCATTTACATCTTTCTGCCAGTCTGCATAATCGTTTTGCACACTCGGATTAAACCAAAGACATATTTCTACCCCTAATTCTTTTCCCCGTTTTACAATAGGATGTAAACCATTTGGGTACTTTTCAGGATCTGGTTTCCAGTAATCAGGATTATCCCAGATGTTTTTAAAAGATCCTTTTGCTACTGCTGAATTCGGACTTTTCCCAATTTGCCAGCCATCATCAATCTGAAAGTGTGAAATCCCTAACCCGGCAGCTTTTTCTACCTCCAGTAAACTAAACTTTTCATTCACCTTTGCGTCCTGACTCCGATCTCCCCAGGTGTTCATCATCACCATTTCATCACGCTGTGGCAATAGTTTGCGAAGATTTTTTTGATAACGACGCAAGGCAGTTAATTGCTGTAATTCGCCTCCACTATACACACCGATTACGCTGCTGTTTGCTTTTGTCCATTCCCCGGCTTTGATATCTTTGGCTGTTAATCCCAATCCGGTTACGGTAAAATGACCGAAATCGGTAGTAAAATCGTAACCTTGATAAGCCAGTTGTACACTTGATGTCGGGGCTTCCTTCAAAAAGAAAAAGCCTTTATTATTTTCGCTGTTGTGCGCTACCAGTAAATTCCCTCTATAGTTCGTTTTGCGATATGGAATGATATTCCTTTCCTGAATCAGGTTGTTATTCCAGTCGGTCACATCAAAAAACTCAACGATTTTGGTTTGCCAGTGAAAACCATCCAGTTTGATTTGATCTAAAATAGCCGTCGTTTGCTGCGACTTCATATCTTCCGTAAACTCAATATTTTTTCGATCCGCGGCATTAATAGACCTGGCATCCAGGGCTAGATTCATACTTCCTTTTAAATAAATATCGCAGGCAATTACAGGACTGTTCTCATAAACCCGATAAACCTTTTTAACAGACAAAGTACCCAGCAAAACATTGATTTCTACAGCTAAATAGCTGGGATGAATAGCTGTTTCCTTCACTTCTTTCGACGTATAGGTTCCATTTGTCGGCAAATCTTTACTCAGCTCTAAATCAGGACTTGTTAACCTGTTAAACCAGATTTGTTTGGTGGCTTTATCGGTTAAACTGTAGGTAACCAGGTTGCCCTTATTCCAAAGAAATTTTCTTTCTATCCAATTGTTGCCCACAACCAGGGTATCTTTTTCCAATCTACTGTAAGTTGCCTCATTCGAAGCGTAAAGAGGTAAAGCTAAAGTCGACAGCAGGAATGTAATGATGTATTTATAACTTATTTTAAGCATATTGATCACGCCAATTTTGGAAATTCTATTTAATGACAACCTGACTTAATTTGTTCCAGCCAGTTCGGGTCGGTTTATCTTTAATGGCCAGTTTTATACCCGGAAGATTATTTTTCCTTGTATCAACGATCGCTATCGCCCAGGTATATGTTCCCGAAAGAACTTGAATACGCTGGTTAAAACTGTATGAAATAGGTTGATCCTTTATCCAGTTTGAGGGTTCGCTTTTTAGATCTACGAACACTTTAACCACTTCATCACGATCGTTTAATAAAGCAAAAGCCACTTTGTATTTATAATTCCACTGCGGAATATTATTCGGACAATAGCCCCATCCCATATTTTTCCAGCGATGGGAAATGTTAACAGCATCACCTGAACTCAGCTTAACAGGAAGATTTATTTCATCGGGATATAATCGATATCCACCCTCGGAGATGAATTTTTGAACATAAGGAAATGCCTTTGTAAACCAGGATGCCGTTTCACCACCGGCCCGGAAGTCCATCATGTTCACTTTAGCCTCAGCCGATGCCTCATATTCACCTTTTCGAACATCTTCATCGTGACCTTCCCTGTAGAGATTACCCGGATCTATCCAATAGCGATGAGTACCTGAAACGATCCATCCACCTTCCATAATAATTGGTCGTTTAAAATTCCATGATTTTGCAAAATCCTTCTCCCATTGCTGATAATATCCGGTCATTCCAAATGCATCATGCCTTAAACTGTAACCTTTATTTATTGCCTTTTCCAATAATCTCCGGCTGTTTGGATTTGCAGCTGCCCAGCTTTCCGGATGACCAATTAGCCGGTGATAATTAATAACTAGCGGAACCTTGGTAAAGTTGCGGGTGTATAAATCGGTTACCCAGTCCAGTACTTCTTCCTTATATTGCTCCGTTTTAGCAGAATCGGAAGATTTACCTGGGTCCTGATAAACCACATTGTGCGCTTCGCCCCATTTACCAAGTCCGTAGGCATCAATAAATGATGTTTTTTCAGGATCATTATATTCCTTGGCAAACGCTTCAATAAATTTTGAGTAATATTTTCTAAAAACAGGATCCTGTGGATATGGTGTTTTTCTTTCCGGATTTGCTTTATTCTCTAAATAAAATTTAGCCCCGGCTGCGTAAACAAAAGCTGGTGTATTAGCTCCCTGATCGCGGCCATCAACAACGATACGAAAAGCAATAGGTAATCCTCTATCCTGAGCGCCCCTGATCAGCTTTGCAATTTTAGAATTTGGATCATTCCAGGCATAAACGTTTTCTGATGGGTTTAAAGATGCCCAACTCGTTCTTACATAGCATGCCGAAGCATAATCAATTGGCTTAATCTTTTTTCCTAATTCCGGAACATAAAAAGTGGTGTCCCAATATGAAACGTCCGCATTTCTCGAGGCATACATTACCCAGCCATTTAGCGGGTTTTGAAGTACAGTGTGGCTATCGTAACCAGGTTTAACAAGTTGGTACGGTTTATTGTCAATGCTATTAAACTTTCTCTTTTGCTGGGCATTAACCCACGTTGATAACAGGAGAAAAAAAAGAGATAAAACGATTTTAAAAGTTACTGCGGTATGCTGATGTTTTAAGCTGGAAAAACTAATTTTCATAATGATTTGGTTAGACTAACTGTAACTACTAATTGTACGCTACAGTTATATTGGCTTTTAAAGTCCTTTACAAGGCAAAAGTAATCATCAGGAAAGTGCAGGATGGTATCGTTTTGTTCAGAAATGGTTTGTTTTTGTACAAAAAAAGGTCATTTCGAGGTGAATGAGCAGACTTTTTGAATTATTCAAATGCGGGGAGACAAAACACCAGAAAGGTAAGTTAAATATTAAAGACAATTATTGGATAATCCATTTTAGCAATTGAAAACCCAATATTCAGGTAAAGTGAAAAGATCATTATAGAGTGGTGATGTATTACAAAAAACCCAGCAGTTTAGAGCTGGGTTTTTAATGCCGGTTTGGGTGAAAAAGGTATCGTTAATAATAGAACTGCAGATCAAACAAACGGTACGCTTTTCAATTTTGGATGGTCTGTTTGATTTATGATTAATTTAGCAAAACATGAGCTTTTCTTCAGGTTTTGGGTCATCCATTTTGATGATATAAATTCTTAAATCATGCACACTTCGAAGCCAGTTTTCCTGGGTAAATCCGATGAGTTGAGGGCCTGTCAGATAATATCCGTCAATAGATTGCAGACCAGGTAATGTGGAGTTTGCCTCTTCCATATTATAGTAAATATGTGCTGCTGATATATAAAGTTTAGCCGACCTGGTTCTATTGGTCAACTCCAAAGTAATCATATCTTCTTTAGAAATAAATATTGCGGCGTTTGTTGCAAGGGCATGATGGGCACGAAAACAGCAATTGGAGAATTTCCTTATTCTTAGAAAAGCCAAAGATTTTCTGATGCACTTTCTTGTTTTACCGCACAAGCGACTTGAAATCGGCCCAATAGCCTTTGAAAAATAATAATCATTTTTATTAACATACACCTTTGCACCAGAAAGTTCCATTTGGTTGATGAAGTATTCCAAAGGTTTTTTAAATTGATTACTATTCAACGTCTGATGGGGAAGAGGAGTAAATTCGGAAACATATTTGTCAACAGAATGATTTACAGATTGTGAGGTGAACATAGGATGTAATTTTAATGATGAATTCATCACCATTTGTATCTGAATAAATGAACCTCACATATTAACTAACCACGAAAATCTATAGGATTTTATGGGATCAGGTATTATTTTTTAAAAACCTTTTTTAAAAAACTGCTCATGTAATTCGAGGTCTCATCTGCCCAGGGATGAAATAACCAGAAAGGGTGCACCTGAACATTGAATTGATAGGCCTCATGGTAAATCCCCCACTCTTTCAAACTGCCTATTAATTCGTCCTGCCCTGAATGAAACCTTGAATAACCGCTGTTGATGAACAGCATAGGTACCGTTTTTTCATTTGCCCAATAACCTGCTGATGCTTCTTTCCAGGTTTCTGGTTTTTGCAGGTAACTTCCCCCTAACCATTCAATATCCGGCGAATCTGGTTTACGGATCAGGTTCAATGAACTCGGAGCAATGAAACTAATTACCCCGTCCACATCAATAATGGCATGCACATTACTAGAGGTAGTTAAGTTTCCCTGATTACCCTCAAATCTAGACACACCATTTGTAACACCAACCAAAGAAGCCAGTTGTCCGCCAGCTGAAGTACCGGAAATCGCAATCCGATTGGTATCGACACCATAAATTTTGGCATTGGCCTTTAACCACCTGATGGCCGATTTGATGTTGTAAACGGCTGCCGGGTATGGTGCTTCTAATGATAACTGATATTCTACTGTTACGGTAACAAATCCGTCCTTTGCAATCAACTGTGCTACGGGTACTTCCATTGTTTTATCACCAGAACGCCATCCGCCACCATGCACCATTAACAATGCTGGCAATACAGCATCTGTTTTTGGTCTGAAAATATCAACGTGTAAGTCTCTTTTACCAAAGGGCGTATGAGGTAGCGTAGTGTATACCACATCTCTAAACGACTTTACATTGCCAGGCAAACTATCTTTAACCGGTATGGCATAAGGATAATTTTTATGAATCTGATTGTAAACCTTTGTTACCGTATAAGAACTATCTTTTGGAATAGGTTTACTTTTTTGCGCTAAACAAAACAGACTGGTAAGTGATAAAAAAGAAAAAGTTAATGTACTTATTAATTTCATGGTGATAATAGAAGATGAAGTTGCCCGAATATGATTTCAGGCAACTTCAGTGATTTAATAATTTGGATTTTGTTTAAGTTTAGGATTGGAAGCCATTTGCTCCAAAGGAATTGGATAAATTCCTCTCCAAACCGGATCTATAGTCGTTTTGAAAGTCCATGTTTTAGTAAAGAAACTTCCAAACCGGATCATATCTCGACGGCGATGACCTTCCCATATAAACTCTCTGCCCCTTTCATCCTCAATATTCTGAAGCGTTAGTGTAGTTAAAGCAGTAGCATTACTACGCCCGCGAACCTGGTTCACTAAAGTTCGTGAATCGGTGGTATTACCACTTCTAAATAATGCTTCGGCTTTCGTCATTAACACATCTGCATAGCGGGTAAGAACCAGGTCATTATCGGCACTTGATCCAGCCCATTTTACACCGTCAGGGACATATTTCAGCACCCGATAACCTTCATTATCCTGCGCACTGGTATAATCTTTTACCGGAATCAGGTTTAACTGTACACCTTTTGCATCCGCCAAAGGTCTTCCATCAAGATAAGTTTGCGGACCATATTCAATTAATTTTTTCCGGTTGTCAACATTTTCATATCTATCCAAAGCTTCCTGATAAGTACTGTATCCATTAGCAGGCGGAAAAGGAAGTCCGTATTTTGGCTGGTCAAGGGCTGGTTGTGCGTACAAAATGAATTGATTGGAACCCGATGTACGAGATGGATCAACAGAAAATGCAAAAATTATCTCTTTTGAATTAGCCTCATTGGTCGCTTTAAAATTATCAACCGTATTAACTTCCAAAGCGTAAGCATTTGTTCTGATTACGTTATCGCACATGGTAACTGCATCAGCCCATCTTGCTGTTCCTGTATAAACTTCGGCATTTAAGTACAGTGTTGCCAAAGCAGTATATACCGCTTCTTTAGTTAAACGGGGATAATATGAAGCCCTGTTTACTGTCGTTACTGAAGGTAAATCAGCTGCTGCTGCAATCATTTCCTGCTCTACAAACTTAAATACATCGGCACGGCTACTGGTAGCAGGCAAATTGTTAGGATCAATTCTGGCTTGTGTAGCAATTGGCACGTTTCCCCATAAATCCATGGCATAAAAATAGCCATAAGCACGCAAGGCCTTTGCTTCTGCCATCACACCCTTAAAACTTGCCGCCTGCTGAGAGGCGTTTAAGCTTTCCAGCACAGCATTTGAAGTCCCGATAACCTGGAAAATCTGTTTCCATGCCCTGGCAATGGCTTGATTATCAGAACGAACATTATGCAGCATCATATCAATGTTATTCTGATCGAACCAACCACCGCTAGCCCTTCCAGGCACGATAAATTCATCTGTTCCAAACTCCGAAATACGCCATGCATCGTTAACATGCGCCACTTGCTGAAGGGATTGGTATATACCCAAAACAGATGATAATGCTTCCTGCTCAGTATTGTAATAATTAGTAGGCGATAGTCGGCCAAATTGTTCTTCATCCAGTTTAGTACAGCCTGTTAAAACTGCAAAAAGTAGAAAAGTATAAAAGATCTTATGTGGTAGTTTCATCATTTTAAATATTTAGGGTGACTAAAAGGACACGCTTGCACCAAGGCTAAACGTTCTTGATTTTGGATAACTTAAATAATCAACACCAAGCGGCGCAATGCCACTTGCCGAAACTTCGGAGTTAACCTCCGGATCAAGCCCTGAATAATTGGTGATGATAAATAAATTCTGTCCGACAAAGAATACTCTTGCTGTGGAAATCGCTTTACCCTTGATTTTAAAATTGTATCCAAAAGTTAAATTATCTAAACGCAGGAAGGAACCACTTTCAATCCAGCGGGATGAATAGGCTTTAGGCTGTGCCCTGCTCACACCGTCATCAAGAGCTGAAGCGAGCACATTTCTTCCTGGCAGGTTATTTTTGTAAGCCTGGTTGTTAGCTGTTAAATTATAAACTTCATTTCCGGCAACACCACGTAAATTGGCAGTTAAAAACCAGGATCCGTATCTGAAATTATTACTCATTCCATAAGTAAAGCTTGGTTGTGCGGTACCTAAAACCTGGTTTCCGGGTTCGTAAATCTCCATTCCATTGGCATCTAAGCCAGTAAATTTGCGACCATAAAATGTTCCCAGCGGACTGCCGGGCATAATAATCTGTGCAAAGCCGCCTGATATTGTTCCCTGTAAAGGAGCGATTTGGATATTAGTACCCTGATATTTGTCATTCGACAGGCTTAGCACTTTATTAATATTCCGGCTAATGTTGAAATCCACATCCCAGCTAAATTTTTCTTTGTTAATTACGCTGGCACCCACTTCAAATTCAATCCCCTTATTTTCTACACTGCCCACGTTGGCAAGTTGTGTATTGATCACTGATGGAGATGGCACAGCCACTAATAGTAATAAATCGGTAGTTTTTTTACGATAGATATCAAGGCTACCATGGATCCGATCGCCAAATAAGCCGAAATTTAAACCTGCATTAATCTGCGCAGTCTGCTCCCATTTTAAATCTGGATTGGCATACTGCTGTGGCAGTACCACCGTTACGCGTTGCCCACCTACAATATAACCAGTAGAACTGGCACCTAATGTAGTTAGTGAATTTAAGTTCCCTATTTCCTGATTGCCCGTTACACCATAGCTCAGGCGTAATTTTAAATCAGAAATTGCTTTCACCTTAAAAAATTTCTCCTGAGATATCCGCCATGCAACTGATCCTGAAGGGAAAACTCCCCATTGATTCCCTGATCCGAAACGGCTTGATCCATCTCTACGTACAGTTCCTGTCACCAAAAAACGATTGTCGAAATTGTAATTTAATCTTCCGTAAAAAGAAATTAAGGTATTACTTTCTTTGTATGTAATCACACTATTTACCACACCAGCCGCCTGTAAACTATACCATTTAAACTCATCAGATAGAAAGCCCGATGCGGTATTTCTTAGTCCTTCATTCACAAAGTACTGATAAGAGTAACCTCCAATTGCATCAATTGAATGCTTACCATAAGTTTTATTAAAACGAAGAACCGTTTCCATCAGCTTACTTTCATCGTATAATTTTTGTACACTGGCATAACCACCTAAACCAGCACCCAAAGGATTGTTTTTACTGATGTATGAATTACGATCAATGGATTGACGCGTATATCCTAAGCTAACATCAATACTTAAAGGATCAATAATTTTAAAGTTTGTGGTTAAATTTCCTAACAATCGTTGTTGTTTTTTCTGATCCAGCACATCCGTTGAGAAAGAAACCGGATTAATACGGAATGGCGGAACATGATTATAGGCTCCCGCAGCATTTCTTACAGCATAAGTTGGATTGAAAACATAAGCCTCATAATTCATACTGGTACCTGCTTCGCTCCCTACCGTATTTGAAACAGGTGCGGCATGTTGCATATTCTGTCCGTAATTGATACGGAAATCAAATTTTAAACGATCGTTTAAAGCTTTGTGGTTAATGTTGGCTAAAATATTAGCTTGTTCAAGCTTGGAACCCAGCATCACACCTTCTAAATTTCCATAACCGATAGAAGCTCGGTATAGTGTTTTTTCACTTCCTCCGGATAACGAAACATTATGATCCTGAGTAATTGCAGAACGGTAAATTTCATCCTGCCAGTTGGTAGAACTCCCCTGGTCATCAAGCGTTAAACCTAAGGAGCGCACTAATCCACGATACTGGTCGGCGTTTAATACATTTAATTTACTGGCTACCGTCGATACGCCTACCTGCCCATTATAAACCACTTGTGCGCTCCCTGCTTTACCCTTTTTTGTAGTGATTACAATTACACCATTTGCCCCTCTTGAGCCATAAATAGCGGTCGCCGAAGCATCTTTTAGTACGGTTATCGATTCTATATCATTCGAATTCAAGGTTTGCAAAGGGTTAGCAGGTTCCTGGTCAAAAACGTCGGTACCTGTACCTCTGATGTTAGATTGGTTAAGGTTTGCCGTAGTCGAAATCGGCACGCCATCAATTACATACAGCGGATCATTTGAACCCGTTAAGGAGGTACCACCACGAATACGAACCGTGTTCGATGCGCCTGGTTTACCACTATTCTGTGAAATATTTACACCGGCTATTTTTCCTTGCAAAAGTTGTTGCGGTGCCAGCTGTGCGCCTTTATTAAAATCTTCGGAAGTAACTAAACCAACCGAACCGGTTAAATCTTTCTGGCGCTGCGTTCCGTAACCCACCACTACCACATCATTTAATGCTGCTTCTTCAGCTATTAAGGTCACATTGAGTACTTTCTGGCTGTTAACCTTTATTTCCTGATTTTGAAAACCAATGAACCGGAAAATCAAAATGGAATTTTCATCAGCAACATCAATTTTAAATCTGCCCTGAGGATCAGTAGCTACACTTCTCTGGCTACCTTTTACCTGTACCACTACACCCACCAAAGGGCCTTTGTCGTCTTTAACGGTTCCTGTAATTTCGATATCTGCCAGTTTTGCTGTTTCTTCTTTAGCTTCAGGCAATGTTTTATTGGAGATAAGTACGGTTTTATTTTGAATGCGAAAAGTGAGTGGCTGCCCACTAAAACATTTTTCGAGTACCGTAATCAGCGCTTCGTTTTTAACTTCTAAATTAATGGGGTGAATACGCTCTGCAACTGCACTGTTATACAAAAAGTTATAATTGGTTTGCTTGCGGAGTTGTTTAACAACTTCACTTAATGGTGCATTGCGCAAAGAAAGTGTAATTTTTTGCGCAAAGCTCGATGCCTTTACTTGCAAAAGCATTACAGTTAATATCACAATAGTTAGCTTCATGCGGAGTAATATTTTTGGCAATAAGCGGTGATGATCCCCGAATATAAATTCAGCAATTTTTTTATACATTTGGTTAGGTTTAATGGTTTATTGTTGCTTCAATAGTCTGAAACCAAGCTAGCCCTTGGCTAACGGACAGGGAGTCTTGGCGGACTCTCTGTTTTTGGTTAAGGTATTTTATTTTCTCTTTTGGTCATCCACGGCTTAGTTGGATACGATAATTTTCCTTTCTTTAAGTTGAAATTTAGTTTTGCCTAAACTTTCCAGGTTTTTAAGTAGTTCCTGTAAATCTGATGAGCGTGAAAAAGTTCCTCCGTAATGTTCTTCCGTGGTAATGTGATATTCCACATCAACATCGTACCAACGGCTAACCAATGTCATTATCGTTTTAACATCCTCATTATCAAATATAAAATAGCCGTTTTTCCAGGATAAGGCTTGATCTAAATCAGCGTTAATAACCGAAATACCTGTTTTACCTCTTGTAATTGCCGCTTGCTTACCCGGTTTTAAAAGTTGCTGTTCTGCAGTTTTATTATTGGTTACATTTACGCTTCCTGAAAATAGTGTTGTAGCAATTTGTTGATCATCCTGATAAGCTTTTACGTTAAAATGAGTACCTAAAACAGTTAGCGTCTGAATGCCACTTTTCACTTTAAAAGGTCGTTTGCGATCATGCGCTACTTCAAAATATCCTTCACCTGTTAATGTAACCAGGCGCTCCTGACCTTTAAATTGTAACGGAAACTGAAGCGAAGAGGCTGCATTAAGCCAAACATGCGTACCATCAGCTAATACTACCTCGAACTGCCCGGCCCTTGGAGTACTAATGGTATTGTATTTATTTTGAGATGATACAGCAGGGGCGATTTTGTAAATCAAACGTCCGTCACTTGTTTTTTCAAGTACAGCACCGCCAACGTTCGTAGTGCCTAATGCCAGTTCATTTACATTAAGTGTTGATCCATCTGCCAGGGTTAGCTTTGCATTCTTCTGTGCAGGACTAATCTTTCCGGAGATTCTTTTATTTGTAAGATGCTGTGTTTTATTTTGAAATAAATAGATGCTTAGTGCAATGCCCATCAGCACCACAACAGCAGCAGCAATTTGAAAAATGCGCTTGTAATGCGTTTTAGGTTTTATTTTGATATAATCTTGCCTGAATGAGGCATAAAGCTGCTCTGCTAATTTTTCCTCACCTCCAAGCTCTTTAAACCATAATTTCAGCGCTTCATCACCTATATTAAGCTGATGATACCAGTCATTTAGCTCGGTAATTTCCTCCTGGGAAACATCATCCTGATCTAAACGCTCAAACAAAGTTCGAAGTCGGTTTTTATCCATGGTTTATAAATTTGGTTAGTGACCTTGCTACGCAATAATTATTGGCCTATATTCGTAAGACGATTAAGCAAGCAGGCAACCGTTACTGGTGCGAAACTTTTTTTTTCTAACCAATCATCCACTACTTGCATGAAGCAATTATATAGCGACCAGGAATTACAAACCTTATGGCATAATGGCCAGGAATGGGCTTTTGGTCTTCTATATAAAAGATATGTGATTAAGCTCATTTCCATTGCCATACAAAAAACCAATGACCGGGCTATTGCCGAGGAAATGGTACAAGACGCGTTTTTGGCTTATTACAAACTGGGGATGCAAAAAAAAGAAATTATTTCGGTGTATGCTTTCCTGTATGTCATTCTAAAAAACAAAATCATGGATCATTACCGGCATGATGTAGTACGGAAAAAATATGAAACCCACCTGGAGCAGACTTTTGATGAAAGCGACCATTCTACCCAATCCTTAATTGAAACCCGTGAACTGGAACGTTTAATTGATCATGAAATCAGTCAGCTTCCGCCTCAATGCCAAACTGTTTTTACATTAAGCAGAAAAAGCATGCTCTCGAATAAAGAGATCGCACATACGTTACAAATTTCTGAAAACACGGTGGAGCAACATATGCGGAAGGCATTAAGAATTCTGCGTGGCACAATTATGAAAAGCATCAAAATGATGCTTACCTTTTAAATGATGTTGCGAAGTGGTAACTGCTTCTCCGGGCTTGGCTATATTAAAAAAGGAATTTCTCAACAATAAATATAAGCATTTTACAACGGATAGGCCGTTTCGCTTTTAGGTTCAGATAACACAAAGTAGCTTTGTACGGTCGTTATATTAGGCAGCGTAGCAAGCTTATTTCGCAAAAACTGATGATAAGCATCCATGTCTTTCGTAGCAATACGTAAAATAAAATCATGCGCACCTGTCATTTGCAGGCATTCCATCACCTCATCAAATTTAGATACTTCTGTTTCAAAAGCAATCAGGGTTTTGGCGGTATGTTCTTTTAACAGCACATGCGAAAAAGCAATCAAATCCCTGTTAATTTTTTTCCGGTCTAAAATGGCTACAATGCGTTTAATATACCCCTGCTCCTTTAAGCGTCTGATACGCTCATGAATAGTTGCAATGGATTTATGCAACTGACTTGAAATTTCTTTATTGGTTAGTGAAGCATCATGCTGCAATAGCTTTAAAATAGCAGTATCAACCGGATCAAGTTGTGACAAGGACATTGTATATGGAATTGAAAAAATTATAATTTATGAACCTGTAATTTCCTATAAACTGAAATAAAAATCAATTTTAATAAAAAAAACCGTAAAATTTCCTGATTTTTTGAATATGGTTGATACAATATTTAAAATTAAAGAGATTTGCTTAAATATAACACAACTATACTGACCATGACAACCCTTTCAGCACCCTCAGTATCAGCATCGCTAAGCGGAAAGCTTGAACACTTATCACTCCTGATTGGCAACACACCAATGCTGGAGTTATCATACCACTATCAGGGCAGGCCAGGTAAAATTTACGTGAAGTGTGAGCATTATAACCTTACGGGAAGTATAAAAGACAGAATGGCGCTTTACACTTTGAAAAAGGCTTACCAGGACGGAACAATAAAACCGGGCGATCGTATTATTGAAGCAACCAGCGGAAATACAGGAATAGCCTTTGCCGCTATTGGTAGAGCTTTAGGACATCCGGTGACGATTATAATGCCTAACTGGTTGAGTAAAGAACGGATCGACATTATCAAGAGCCTCGGTGCTGAAATTATACTGGTCAGTAAAGAAGATGGTGGTTTTTTAGGAAGTATTAAAAAAGCAGAAGCCATGGCTGCAGCAGATTCAAACATATTTTTGCCACAACAGTTCGAAAATACGGCTAATCCTGAAGCACATGAATTAACTACCGGCAAAGAAATCTGGCAACAGCTCAAAAATAATAATCTTACTCCAGATGCTTTTATTGCAGGTGTTGGTACCGGTGGTACCATCATGGGTGTAGGAAACTGCTTACGCAAGCTTGATAATACAATCCGCATCCATCCACTGGAGCCTGCCGAATCTCCTACCCTAACAACAGGTTACAAAGTAGGAAGTCACCGGATCCAGGGTATTTCAGATGAATTTATTCCTGCTATAGTAAAATTAGATCAGTTAAACGAGGTGATTCAAGTGAATGACGGAGATGCGATTTTGATGGCGCAAAAACTAGCCGCTAAATTAGGCCTTGCGGTAGGCATATCTTCGGGTGCTAATGTTATCGGAGCCATTAAACTGCAGCAACAACTTGGCCCGGATAGCTGCGTAATTACCATTTTTTCTGATAGTAACAAAAAATACCTGAGCACCGATTTAATGAAGGAAGAGCCTGTTAAAGCAGGCTATATTTCATCCGATACAGCGCTTTTAGATTACCAGGCCTTTAGCAGATTAAGCTAAGTAAAACTCAAACATAACCAAACACATGAAAAGAACCACCATTTTAAGCTGCTTACTATTTTTTATCAGCTTTAGCGCCTTCAGCCAGATTTTAAATCCTGTGAAGTGGGCTTATTCCAGTAAAAAGGTCAATGCTACAGAAGCTATTGTATACATCAAAGCGACTATTGAGCCCGGATGGCACCTGTATTCTCAATTTGTAAAAGAGGGCGGTCCGGTAAAAACTACTTTCAACTTTCCTGCTGCCACTACCTACGCCGTAACAGGAAAAACCATTGAACCAAAACCGGTTATTAAATTCGAACCTACTTTTAAAATGGATGTAAGCTATTTCGAAAAAAGTGTTATCTTCCAGCAAAAGGTAAAACTGAAAGGTAAAACGGCAACCATTAAAGGAAGCGTGGAATTTATGGTTTGTAATGATAAGCAATGCCTTCCTCCGGATGAGGTACAGTTTAGCATCCCGGTTAAATAAAGCATCAGCCATGAAATATCTTTTAGTTATTGTACTTTTTATCAGTGCAATTTGCTACAGCGGCTTTGCGCAAAACAACGATGTTCCTGCTGATGTAGAATTTACAGAAATTAAAACTGGAACACCTGACTCGGCTATTCAGCAAATCGACTCCGCTTCGATTAAATCAAATGTAGCAAAACCCAAAGTTGCGACGGTATCACCTGCCAAATCCAGTGAGCCCAAACAAACTTTATTTGCCATTTTTATTGCCGGTTTTATCGGTGGTATGGCCGCGTTGCTGATGCCCTGCATATTCCCGATGTTACCATTAACAGTTAGCTTTTTCACTAAAGGAGCTGAGAAAGGCAGCGCTGTTAGAAAGGCCAGTCTTTACGGATGCTTTATCATTATCATATATGTGGTTTTAGGCCTTCTGGTGACCATCATATTCGGGGCAGATGCGCTAAACAGTTTATCTACCAATGGTATTTTCAATTTCTTTTTCTTTTTATTACTGGTGGCATTCGCTGCATCTTTTTTTGGAGCTTTCGAAATCACTCTACCTTCTTCATGGGTGAATAAAATGGATGCCAATTCTGATAAAGGTGGCATTGCAGGTTTATTTTTCATGGCTGGAACACTGGCCCTGGTTTCTTTCTCCTGCACCGGACCGATTATCGGAACGTTATTAGTTCAGGCAGCTACCACAGGTGCATTATTAGGACCCGCAGTTGGAATGTTTGGCTTTTCATTCGCCTTAGCCATCCCCTTTGCATTGTTTGCCTTGTTCCCTTCTGCCTTGAACAAACTTCCAAAATCCGGCGGCTGGTTAAATAGCGTAAAAGTGGTACTTGGATTTCTTGAATTGGCTTTTGCTTTAAAGTTTTTGAGTAATGTCGACCTGGCTTATCACTGGGAGTGGTTCGATCGGGAAGTTTTCCTGGCCTTATGGATTATCATTTTTTTTATGATGGGAATTTACCTTTTAGGCAAACTAACTTTTGCTCATGATAGCCCTTTGACTTATATTTCTGTTCCCCGACTGTTTCTGGCAACTATCATACTAGCCTTTGTGGTTTATTTAATTCCGGGAATGTGGGGTGCACCATTAAAGTCAGTTTCCGCTTTTCTACCTCCGCAAACTACCCAAGACTTCGATCTTTATACGGTAACCTTACTAAATGACGGGCCGGCAACCACAAATAAATCCCGCCAGCCACATAAATACGCTGAACAATTTGATGCACCACTTAAACTTGATGTTTATTTCGATTACAACGAGGGGATCAACGCGGCAAGAAAGCTAAATAAACCTGTACTTATTGATTTTACAGGACATGCTTGTGTAAACTGCCGTAAAATGGAAAATAACGTCTGGCCTGATAAGGAGGTGATTAAACATCTCAATAACGATTACGTAATCATCCAGCTTTATGTGGATGACAAGACGGAGTTAGCCCCGGAAGACGTAGTTATCACTCCAGAGGGCAAAAAACTTACGACCATTGGTAAAAAGTGGAGCGACTTACAAGCCCGCAAATTCCAGTCGAACTCCCAACCTTTTTATATCCTGCTCAATCCTCAAACTGAACAAATATTAGTTCCGGCGCAAGGTGCTGATTACGAACCTGAAAATTATAAAAAGTTTTTACAAAGCGGGATAACTGCTTTTAGCAACAAAGATATCTGATGGATTAGAAGCCATTAGTTTTAGTTAATGATTAATTAATATTACAAAGGGCAGCACCGGATGGTCTGCCCTTGTATTAAATTTTAGGCTGAAGTACACCGAGCCGAATGAGGTTTTAATATCAACTGGTATATGTTTTTGACGTTTATTATTGGCTTAAAACTGCATGGTATTATGGCCAGTTATTTGCTATAAAATCAACAATTTAAGATACAGAGCGGTATTCTTTGTATTTCAATCAGGGTTATGCGAACATTTGCTGCTTAGCTTAATAAAACCATCATTATTCATAGACATGACCTTCAGCATCATTTTAATAAGATTTTATAATTTTGCTGCAACTCAATAAATGTTTTGCTTAGCCAGGATGCGTACGATCTAAAAAATTTCTTTTTGTTTTTTGAATTTTTATCCAGTGATTTAATGCACGCTTATTGTAGGAAGCACATTTATTCGTTTGTTTTAAAATCAATCAAATAAGGTTTAAGTTCAAATCCCTTTTTACTTCTAAATTTATTTGTAATCGTGGCCTGGTATTCTTTATTAGGGTCTACCTCCACTTCAAGCGTAATCGTTTTATCGTTATTGCTCCAGCCTATCAATTTTTTGAATTTATAAATATGGCGCTCACCAAGCGGGCCATAATCGAATCCTCTGTAATTGATATCCATTGCTTCAGAAAAAGTTATGGAAATCACAATAGATCCTGGTTTTACTTTTTGACTTCCGTTATCAAAAGGTGCTAAACTAATTACGGTAGGTCTTTGGCTTTCATAATCCAAATTAAGTTCTTTCAATGATTTTGGAAACAACTTTGAATTATTCACCATGTTTTCCACTTTCTTATCATCATGATAATCAAGTTCTATTAATTCTTTTATTGCTTTTTGTTTGTCTGGTGATTGATTGTAGTAACGTTCACAGATTTCATAACCAATAATAACCTAAATCCCGGATCTTCAATTCATTTTTGTTTTCTCCCCAAATCCAGTTGTAATTGTTAGTCATGGTAAACATATCAGATACAAACTTTTCGACCACTTTTTTTTCATTTGTTTTACCAAATTCTATAGCGGGTGATGCTGATTTTTTACCGGTGACTTTACAAGAAATAAACTCAGCAACTCCTTCGTACAAACACATAGAAAGCAAATTTTCTACAAGTTCTTTCTGTTGTGTATGCACATATTCATGTGTGCACAATAACCCAATTTCATTAATCGGGTTTTGGCTTTTATAAAACGGTTGCCTCCAATCCGGAAGCTCACTTATTATTGTGTTTTTATCCGCCAACGATAATTCGCTTCCAATTAATATTTTATTGCCATCAACTGTTCCATTTGTCCTAAATGCACCCATGGTAAAATATATGGTTGCGGGCTTCAAATCCGGATAGGCTTTTTTGAGCTTATTAAGATCTGCAGCAATCTTTCCGTATTGATTTTTAACATTTATAGTATTTGATTTGATAGAGGCCCAAAATTTAGGATACCTGGTCATCATATTAATAAAATCGATAGTTGTATAGCCACGGGCCTGAATAATACTTTTTAAGCCTGGGGTGGCCTTGTTCAGATAAAATTCATTTAATAAGTTGTATTGTTTAATGCTGTCTTTTGCAGCAATGATCTTATGATAAGCCATCCAAAAATTATCGATATCTGTAGAAACAAATGCCGGCTTCCTTTTTTGAGCAAAAGAATTTGTTAAGGAAATTAGCAGCATTAATGGTAATAATATTTTTTTCATATTAAATTTGAGTCAGGCTTTGGTTAGCATCACGACGATCATCTAAACCGTAAATATAAAAAACGAACCAAAAGTTTTACAACTCAGAGCGCTTCAGTTTACATTTATTGCGGAGATCATGCTGTAGATTCTTTTAAGAAGGAGCTGATCAATCATATCACACGCTCAGCAAAACGCTGGTAAAGTGGGAGGCTTATTTTTCAAGCTAGTTTATATCTTTTTGAGCTTTAAATCCTTACCAAAATGATTACCATTAGAAACTATTATACCAGGATCAACTTTAAAATTGATGTTTCAAACTATTTTCAAAACATTATTGTAATGCATGCGCTTTAAAATATTAAGCAAAGCGCATTTCGCTGAAAGATAGATACCGCGTTATGATCCGGGGTTATAAGAAGGGATTCCGTTCTTTGTCGCTATTGCTGCTTCCGCTATGTCCCATCCCACTGCTATCCCTTACCTATCCTATGATAAGCCCATAGTAGTATAGTAAAACTGCGTTCTAATAGACATTAAAGCATTACTTAAGCTAAAAGCACTAGCTTAAGGATAGAAAAAGAGTTAGCATAAAGTGAAAGCTGTGGAGTAAATCAGCGCTGCCCGAAAAAGATAAGGGAGAGAAAGCGAGCCAAAATTTTTAATAAGAGTGATTTGATTTACCTTATTAGGAATATTAATCACAGCGCATTTAGATTGAATGATAGATGCAGATTAACAACGAGATTCTTAAAACCAGATTATAAATCTAAGCGGCGGGGGTGATAACTTCCCTGATCGATAAAACTTCGGGATATCCAGCAGAACATCTCCCGAAGCCTTGGGTTTTATTCACTAATTACCCCGGTACGTTGAATAGCCGAATGCTGAAAGTGTGATTGGTACATGATAATGATTGTCATCCTGGATCTGAAACACCACGTCAATAAAAGGGTAAAAGCTTTCGATATTCTTTCTGGAAAAATACTCTTTTACAAAAAATGTTAGTTTATATATTCCTTTATTCTGCTGGCTCTGAGCAAGAAAATCTTTAATCCTTCCCTGATTATCAGTCAGCTTCTTTTCTACAAAAACCCATTGCTGGTTTTTTTCATTTAATTTTTCCAGTTGAACAGTAACCCCGTTGGCAGGCATACCTGTGGAAACATCCAGGATATGGCTCGACAACTGATAAACTGGTACTTGACTGTATGCAATATTCATTAACATCCCTAATAGCACACTTAAAATAATTTTCTTCATCTTTTTAATCTTGTTTACTGTAATGCCAATTAAATGCAGTACTGCTAACTTGGAAATCTAATCAGCATTTTCAGCAATTCCACCGCCTGCAATGCCAATGCCCCTACCTAATAATGTTATGCCATTAAGATGAAGCAAAAATCTTTAATTGGAAACCTGTGAAAAAATAAATCATCAGACTTTTAATAGTCATGCTGCAAAAATACGGAATACCACGCTACAGAAACGTTGTCCTAGAGCAAGGATTTAAAGCCTGGTTTTTATCCGGCTTAGTGTCGAAGGAGTAATGCCCAGATATGAAGCAGCCATTTTATTTGATAAACGTAGTAGAAACTCTGGTTGAAATTTAATAATCCAACGTACCTTTTCCAATGCATTGAAACCCTGAAAGCCATAAATTCTTTTTTGCGCATTTATAAATCCGAGTTCCAGAATTTCCCGGTAAATACCTGCAAACTCAGGAATAGTCTCGACCAAATTGTAAAAATTAGCCCTGCTGATGTATAACAAATCCGATTTTTCTATAGCTTGCAAATACTCATCGGTCTGGGTCTGTTGAATGAAACTGGGCAATGCAGTACAGAATCCTCCTTTAAAGCCAAAATAGCGAGTAGTTTCGTTGCCCTCACTATTATACGTAAATAATCTTAAGCATCCTTCATTTACAAAATAGTAGCGATTACACACCTGATCAAAGTTTATCAGAATTTCATTTCGCCTGGCTTTTACCCGAATGAAATGATTGCAGATCAGCTCTAGCATTTCTTCGGAAATAGAGCTTCGGCATGATATATAGTTTTTTAACAGATCAAACATTAATAGAACAATAGCCGATTGGATTCTTGAGAATAGATGATTATTGCCGCAATATAAGGTTAAAATAATTTAAACAATATAACCTATTATCTGGATTGATCTAATATACCAGAACTAAACTTTCAATAATAGATAAAGGATGTCACCTTATGAAAATTCCGCTGTTCGAAATGTTAAACGCAGCGCATCATAAATGAATAATAATTAAAGGATTAAAATGTGATCATTAATCATAAAATTCTTTCATCCAGATTATAAATTTTTCCGGCGGTATGATAATGTATTATTATTTCTTTCCGTTGTAAGTTATGAACGGCACATTTATCGAAAATTATACAGCGATAGTCATTTTGTTATACTTGTTGCGATATTCTATTGGCGTAAGTCCTGTTATTTTTTTGAACATAGACCTGAATGCTTTCGTATCAGTATACCCAACATCGTACATCACTTCACTGATATTTTTCCGGCTGGTCTCAAATTTTCGTTTAGCAAGCTCAATCTTCACTCTGCTAATGTATTCCAGAACCGAGTTATTTGTGGCTGTTTTAAAACGTCGCTCAAAACTTCTTCTTCCGATCGAAGATAAATCAGACAATACCTCTATTGTGATCTTTTCTTCGATATTATTCTCTATAAACTCCTGCGCCTTTTTTATCAGTTCATCACTATGTTTTTTTTGCCCCTGAAACACTGCAAAAGCTGATTGGCTCTGCCTGTCTATATCTATTGCAAAATATTTAGAAGCAAGTATAGCCGTTTGCCTGTCTGTGTATTTTTCTACCAAATGTAATAGCAGGTTCCAATAGGAGTTTGCCCCACCGCTCGAAAAGATCCGGCATTCTTCAGTAATTACACTTCCTTCTACCACCTGAACATCAGGAAACATTTCACGAAATTCATTTTGAAATCCCCAGTGGGTGGAGCATTTTTTACCATTTAGCAATCCGGTAGAAGCCAATAAAAAAGCTCCTACACATAATGAGGCAACTTCACTACCACTGGCATAGTGTTTTTTAATCCAGGGCAATACTTTTTTGTTGGCAACAATGGCCTGCTTCATATCACCAAATAATGCAGGTATAATGATGAGATCAGGATTTGTAATTTCCTTCAAAAGAAAGGAGGTATTTACCGTAAATAAACCATTGAGTTTTACTTCTCTTTTTAGGCCTACAAGCTGAACATTGAACATCGGCTTACGTCCCGCCACCGCTAATATTTCGTTTACTGTAGAAAACAGATAGTGCGGATCAGCAATGGCTTGCATTACAGCTTGTTCAGGAACGAGAATACTTACATTAATCATTTTGTTAAGATAAAAAAAATTGTCGTAAAACGCCCCTTTGTTGTCATCATTATGCTTCACATCAATTTCAAATTCCTTTCATCTTTGGTATATCATTTATAGTTTATGAAACCGTAGAAAATTACCCTAAAAACAACAGTAAGCGAAACGAATCAGAAGGTTTGGGATTTATTATACCTCCACGATAAAGTAGCTGGCAAGCCATCCTGAAGAACTTTAAAACTGATAACCATAATAATTAATCTATGCAACTGTATCCATACCTAACCTTCAGCGGCAATTGCCAGGAGGCTATGAAGTTTTATAAAAAATGCCTGGGCGGAAAACTGACGCTACAAACCATTGGAAAGTCGCCGATGGAAAATAAATTTCCAGGAGCTATGAAAAAGTATGTATTACACGCCGCATTGGAAACCAAAAACTTTATCATGATGGCTTCCGACATGACGCCTGAACCACATTTAAATAAAGGAAATGCCAACTCGTTACTAATCAATTGCAATAGTGAAAAAGAGATCCACACCGTGTTCACTAACCTTTCGGCAGGAGGCCTCGTTAACCACTCGCTTAAGATAAACAACAACGGAGCCCTGTTTGGTGATTTTAAGGATAAATTTGGGAACAACTGGATATTGAACTTCAACAGAAAAATACTAATAAAAAAATAGAACGATGAAAAGAGATAAAATAATATTTTGGACCGCAACCATCATTATTGCCTTAATGGAAGGTTTAATGCCTGCACTAACTTCACAATCAGAACTGGCAAAAGAGGGAATCAGGCACCTGGGCTATCCTGAATATTTCGGGAATGCATTGGTCGTTTTTAAAATATTTGGTGTTATTGCATTGATTATACCAAAAGTTCCGAAGCTTATAAAAGAGTGGGCTTATGCAGGTTTTACATTCGATTTTCTATTTGCAACAATAAGCCATGGAGCCGTTGACGGAATCAATTTCCAAACATTTTTTCCATTGTTAATATTAATAATATTGATGATTTCTTACATTTATTATCATAAGATATACTCCATTAAATCTTAACACAGACGCGTTAAAACATCATCACCCAGTAAAAAATCTTAAAAATAAAATTATGGCACAGATTAATCCTTACATCAATTTTAATGGAAATGCTGAAGAAGCATTTCATTTTTACAAATCAGTATTCGGCGGCGAATTTGCAGCTGTTGTCCGGTTCAAGGATATGATAACTCCTGGATTTACTCCAGCTGAAAATGAAGCAAATAAAATTATGCACATATCTTTACCCATTGGTGCAAACTTTTTAATGGCAAATGACGTTCCTGAGCACATGGGCAAGGTAAGTGAAAATGAAAACCGGTCTAAAATATTCATTAGTACGAAAAGCCGTGAAGAAGCAGAGGATTTATTTAACGGACTCTCGGCAGGAGGAAACGTAGAAATGCCTATCGGCGATAGTCCCTGGGGAAGTTATTTCGGCATGTTCCGGGATAAATTTGGTATTGAGTGGATGATAGAATATGATGCAAAGAATAACTAATAATGTTACGCTATCTCAAGATAGCTTAAACTAGTACTAATGAATGCCTGATGGTCCATTTTTCATCCGTTGATCTAACTAACTGTAAAGATGTTTATTTACAAAATTTTAACCAGCCAGATAAATCTTTTTCTGCTGTATTTTATAGAATGACTTACACCAATCGATCAATCTTCAGTCAGACTTCATCATTTCTTCATTATTTGTTCCGACTTTTGTTTCAAGCAAGGGGTGAGAGTCTTGCTTCAAACTCAGGTTTGAGAGCGTTAATTTAGATAGGGCGGACAATTTATTTGTCTGCCTTTTTTTTGCTTATCTAGTTGATCCTATCCTGGCTCAATGCTAAAAGGCATCAATACCAAATATGTATCGTATCTGTTTCAGTCTTATACCTGAGTGATTCAATAAAATAAAAATCTAATGTATTTTAAAATAGGAAATTTCAATCTAAATGATTTGATTTCTTTATTGAATCATTCGCCTGAATTATTCGTGTACCCATTATGCAAATCGAAATTATAATACCAAGCTATTTGTTTTTATTTTCCTCCACAAGTTTTGGTATGGATCTGTATTGATCCATTTTCCTCATGATCACGTTACACGCTTGTGAGGTTAGAAAATTATGAATCCAGGCCATAACTACTCAGAATTATTTAGTTTGTATCTTTAAGGGTATTATCCAAAAACATTTCATTTTTGACATCTGAAGAAAGCTCAATAAACCGCTCATACTGTTTCAATACATCCGCGATAATCTCCCGCTGACTGAAATACTCGATGTTATAGCCCTGCCGGTTGTCTCCAAAATAAGTAACGGGAATGAAAGTGCTGTTCCTTTTGATGCCTGGAAGATTTATTTCATCCACTAAAAAATCTGAAATCACTTTCGACTGTGTTTTCACCCCATACTTAAAATCTTCAATTATTTTGTGTTTGATGGTGATCTCTATGGCAACCGGGTTTTCAGATCCGGATACCAATGCTACAATTTGTTTTTCATGAAATGCCTTTGCAAGCTCATTTAGTGCCGGCCTAACGGTGTCAATAACAAAACTATTCACCGCTTCCTTATTTTTATAAGACAAAATATGACTGAGTCTTTCTTTCCAGAATTCACCCGACCAATTGGTTGCTGCCGGTGAATATCCTTTCTTATAATAACCATAATCTATGCGCAAACCGACAATAAGGCTATAACAGAACATGCACATGATTAATGAAAAAGGTAAGGCCGTAATCAGCGTCATGGTCTGAAGAGATTGAAGTCCACCGGCATTGAGCAATACCAGGGATAATAGTCCTAAAAGTAAACCCCAAAATATTAACTGCCATTTGGGGGATTTTTTAGCATTGTTTGATGCAATGTTATCCATGACAATTATTCCCGAATCAGCTGAAGTGATAAAGAAAATAAATATGATAAGTATGGCAAGTAAACTCGTTATCGAAGAAAGCGGGAATTGACCCAAGAATTCAAAAAGGAGTTTATCGGTGTTTTCCACAATACTGCTTAATACCCCACCCCTGGTTCGGTCAAGCCAGGTTGCACTGTTTCCGAAAACAGTCATCCAAAGAAAGTTGAAAAATGTCGGAATGATCAAGACCGCTCCTATAAACTCTCTTATTGTTCTGCCCCTGGAAATCCGGGCAATAAAAAGCCCAACATATGGCGACCAGGAAATCCACCAGGCCCAATACAGGATTGTCCAGTTAAAAAACCATGGCTGAGTAGCCTCCTCATAAGCATGTGTATTGAAAGTAAGGGTAAAAAACTGGGTCAAATAATTTCCAATTCCCTCCGAAAAAGAGCCCAATAAAAAAACGGTTGGCCCCAGGATTAGTATAAAAATCATGAGCGTGACCGCTCCAACGATATTAAGCTGGCTTAAGTACTTTACACCTTTATTTACGCCCGAGGTGGCCGAGATTACCGAAATAAGCATAATGACAAATACAATTCCCGCCTGATACCAAAAGCCTGTATCTTTCAAAAAACCAACTTCAACCAGTCCTGCATTAAGCTGAACCACCCCAAAGCCTAACGTGGTTGTAATACCGAAGAATGTGCTGCACAAAGCAAAGGTGTCAATGGCGTCACCTGCTGCACCGTTAATCTTGTTTTTTAGAATAGGATAAAAGCAGCTTCGAAGAGATAATGGCAATTTATAACGAAAGGTGAAGTAAGCCAAAGATAAGCCAACGATGCCATATACCGCCCAAGCATGAATTCCCCAGTGAAAGAAGGTATAAAGCTGGGCATTTTTTGAACGCTGAACCTGATCCAGACCCGAAAAAGCTTTTTCGGTATAATGCGACATCGGTTCGGCAACACCAAAATACATCAGCCCAATACCCATACCAGCAGCAAACAACATCGATATCCATGAAAAAAAGGAATGTTCGGGCTTTTCATTATCATCTCCTAAGCGTTTTGCACCGTATTTACTGAAAGTGAGCACAAGAAGGAAGATGACAAATATGGTAACTGACCACACATAAACCCAATTCAGGTTAACAAAGATCCAGGTTTTGACGACATCAAGAATAGACGCAGTTTGCACAGGAAAAAAACTCGATACTAGTGTAATGGATATAATAAATGCCAGACTCGGCACTACGATACCAGGCTTGAATGTTGTTTCTCCGAAGATTTGTTTTAGAATGCTCATGGGCAGGAATTCAACACAAAACAAACCGGTCATATTTTTGTTTGTTTTTCCCACAGCCAATAAGTACAGAATGTTGAAAATGAGAAACTAAAATGACAAGCCCGGTAGGGATCACGCCAATGGCGATCGTACTTGTTTTTGCCTGAGTTATTGTTCAAGGAAAAATAATAGATCATGCTCGGCCACCTGGCTGTTTAGCAGATCCATTAGAATAAGCGCTTCATCGTGAACATGGTCTGTCGCATATATCCTAAGAAGATACTCAGCTGTGAATAAAGCGTAAATATCCACTCAAGTAAATGTATGGTCTGGTAAAAACTTTCTCTGCCTGAGCCTACGCTTTCCAAAAATACGGAAAGAATGCTAAGCAGGATCAACACTAGTAAAAGAACATGAAAGGGTTTTGCATCCCTGGTATCTGAGCGGAATATAATGATGTATATTTTCTTTCTTAGGATGTCATTCGTTCTGATCATGTTCTATGAATCCTTTCCCCGGCAAAATAGCATAATAACCTCTTAATTAAAACCCGTAGTTTTTAAAAATGTATATTTGGAATTTTGATGCATATGGAAAAAACAACTATTGAAAAGATCATGGCACCTGTGAGCCGCTTCATCCACCTGGAATATACCAGCGGAATAGTACTGTTGGTTAGCGTGGTGATTGCGATTTTATGGGCCAATTCACCCTTTCATGATTTTTATGAACACCTATGGCACATCAACTTCACGGTAGGATTTGACAAGTTTCTACTTAGTCATCCTTTGCATATCTGGATCAATGATGGATTAATGGCCATATTTTTCTTTGTGATCGGCCTGGAACTTAAACGGGAATTCATGGAAGGCGAACTCTCCTCCTTGCAAAAGGCCTCTCTCCCTATGACTGCAGCATTGGGGGGCATGTTGGTTCCCGCAGCAATTTATTTTTTCATTAATAAAGGCACTGAAGCTGCACATGGCTGGGGAATTCCGATGGCCACCGATATCGCCTTTGCGTTGGCCCTGCTTTCCATGGCGAGTAAAAGCATTCCGGTTTCTATTAAAGTCTTTTTATCCGCCCTGGCGGTTGCAGATGATCTGGGCGCAGTACTGGTGATTGCATTTTTCTACACTGACCAGATTAATCTTGTGCCGCTGGCTTTCGGGGGAGGGTTTTTGATATTATTGATGGTTGGAAACAAAATCGGTATAAGAAGCACCGTATTTTATCTTTTGCTGGGCATTTGTGTGTGGATTGGATTTTTACTCTCAGGTGTACATGCTACCATTGCGGGTGTATTGGTAGCCTTCACTATCCCTGCTGTTACCCGGATTGATGAGCAGATTTATTCCAGTAACTTAAGAAAATTATCTTATGATTTTGAGGCTGACATTCCTGAACGGGGTAGCTTGATCACACCCTTACAGAATAAAACCATCCAGAAAGTGAAGACATTAAGTATGGCAGCCGAAACACCATTGCAGACTATTGAACATGCCCTTCATCCATGGGTAGCATTTGGAATCATGCCACTGTTTGCATTGGCAAATGCCGGTATCGTCATCACCTCAGATTTTTTCAATTCCATCATGAACCCTGTATCGATGGGGGTTGCGTCAGGTCTCATTGTTGGAAAGTTTACCGGCATTTTGCTGTTTTGCTGGATCATGGTGAAGTTCCGCTTCTCCAGTCTACCTGAAGGGGCAAACTGGAAACATATTGCAGGTGTTGCTTTGCTCGCTGGGATCGGATTCACCATGTCGCTTTTCATCAGTGGTTTGGCCTTTAAAAACCCGGCATTCATTGATCAGGCCAAATACGGCATCCTGATTGCCTCTATTCTTGCTGGCATTCTGGGAACCATCGTCCTTAAACGCATCGGAACCAAAACATCAGCAAACGAAGAAGTTAACACATAAGAAAGAATATGGAGAGGAAAACAGATGATATTAAGGGCGCTTTAAGGGTGTTCATTGCAAAACGCTTCAACCTGCATATCGATAAGGCCAATGAAAGTGAGGTGGTGGATTCAATATCCAGAAACTCAATATTTGTAGGCGGCCCGCTCTGGACCCTTATTTTTGCCATCATCATCGCCTCTGTAGGACTAAATGTCAACTCCACCGCAGTGATCATCGGGGCCATGTTAATTTCCCCGCTCATGGGTCCGATTATGGGTATAGGTCTCGGCATTGGAACGAATGACTTTGATCTGGTCAAAAAAGGGGGAAGAAATCTATTGATCGCTACCTTTATTAGTATTGTTACCTCCACCATCTACTTTTACATCACCCCACTTCACGAAGCGCAGAGTGAACTTCTCGCCAGGACTACTCCATCTATCTGGGATGTATTTATTGCTTTTACCGGTGGGCTGGCGGGCATCATAGCCGCTACCAGAAAAGAAAAAAGCAACGTTATTCCCGGCGTAGCCATTGCTACAGCACTCATGCCACCACTTTGCACAGCAGGCTATGGCCTTGCAATGGGCAACTGGCCTTTTTTCTTTGGTGCTTTATACCTGTTTTTTATCAATAGCCTTTTCATTTGTATCTCAACCTACCTGATCGTAAGATTTTTGAAATTTGACAAAAAACATTTTGAAGACTCGGGTGTAGAAAAAAAAGTATCCAGGTATATCCTGATCAGTGTACTTGTTACCATCATTCCAAGCATATATCTGGCCTACGGCATTGTACAGAAAAGTATCTTCGAAAACAATGCGCAGACCTTTATCCGTGAGGAGTTCAACTTTGCAACTACCCAGGTCATTAACCGAAACCTACGCTACACTAAAGGAGAGAAAGAGATCGACCTGCTGCTGATTGGATCGGAGCTGCCGCAAGCGACTTTAAATGGTTTAAAAAACAACTTAAAAAAATACAACCTGGAAGGTACCACTCTACGAATTAGGCAGGGACTGAATGCCAGGCAGGAAATTGATTTTTCTCAAATTAAAGCCAGTATCATGGAAGATGTGTTCAAAAAGGAAAATCAGTCCGCGACAGCGAAAAAGATCGATAAAATGTCGCAGCCTCTACCTAATATCAGCGCTGAGCTAGTTGCCCTTTTTCCTGAAATCAGAAGTTATTCCCTATCCCATGCCATAATTAACAGACTGGATACCCAGAAAAGAGATACACTGACCCTTTTCACCGCAGAGGTCTCCAAGAAGCCAAGTGCCGCTAATCAGACCAGGATTCGGTCTTGGTTGAAAGGAAGATTGAAGGTAGATTCCTTAAGAGCAGTTTACAGTGAAGATTAAAGAAATCTTCATGATGAGCATTCCAGAATAACAGAACTTCTTAACCGCTGTACATCCTAAAGAACTTAATGATGTGAGTAGTTTGGTTAGGTTTTTACTGGGAAGCGTATCAAAAGACAATGTTGTTTGTTGGTAGCGATTTATGATTACACTGTTTTAAGCTAGGGGAACTGTCAATCAGCTAGTCAAAATTAGCGCCACCTTATATGGGTCTTCAATCTTTAAAATGTATTTTATTTCTGACCGTCTGGCTAGAGTCCGCAATGCACACAGATTAGTTTGAGATGAAAATTCTTATTATTTAAAATGATAATCTTGATAAGAGTTTTAAGCTTTGTAGTAAGTTTGCAACTATAGATGGAAATTAAAAATTTTAGTAAATTCATTGGCGAAATGGTTTATCTTGAGCCCCATGAATTAGATCTGGTCATTTCTAAATGCAGACAGAAAGTTATTCCTAAAGGCAAGTTGGTTTTAAAAGCCGGACAGATCGCTAATCAATACTATTATATTGTTAAAGGAGGCTTAAGGTTTTACTATGAATACAATAACAGGGAAACTACTACCTGGGTATGCTTTCAAAATGAATTTTTTACCGAGATTTCCAGCCTCCATCCACAAAAGCCAAGCCGATTTAATATACAGGCCATTGAAGAAACAGAGCTAATTGTCCTTGATAAAAAGGATATGGATTTCCTGTATGCCTATATCCCTGGTTGGGAGGAGTTCGGCCGGAAAATCTGGGAAGCAACAGTTGCAAGAATGATAGATCAATTATTAAATTTCCAAACGCTATCTGCCGAAGAAAGATACCTTAGGTTTTTGTCAACTCCCGAAATGCTTCAAAAAATACCAATAAACCAGCTTTCTTCGATATTGGGAATCACCCCTAACGCCTTGAGCAGAATCAGGAATAAGATCAGGTAAGCGAATTTTTCTACCATCTGGTAGTTTTGGCGATACGATCTGGCGTTAACTTTGTTCAAACAAAACAAAGGATACAACATGAGCGATCACTTAAAAGACCAACAAAATTTATATACAGACGGGGAACTTATTAAACAGTTCCCGGGTTTCGCCAACCATTATGTTAAGGTAAATGGAATTGACCTTCATTATGTAGAGGGTGGAACCGGAGATCCATTGATATGCTTACCCGGATGGCCTCAAACCTGGTATTCTTACCGTCAGGTGGCAATAGAATTATCAAAGAAACATCGCCTGATCATCGTAGACATCAGAGGTATGGGTACTTCAGAAAAACCCGGTTCAGGATTCGACAAAAAAAACATGGCCGAAGATATCCTGGAATTAATCAGAAAACTTGGTCTTGAAAAGGTTAATATCATCGGCCACGATATCGGTGGCATGGTGGCGATGAGTTTGGCATTTAATCATCCGCAGTACATAGAAAAACTAATCGTGGCTGATGGACTGCATCCAAGCCAGGGTATGTTGCAAATGCCTCTAATACCAGCCGCAGGTACTTTCGAAGATAAAATGGATACCAATATGCCTTATGCCTGGTGGATGGGATTCAACCAGGTTAAAGAACTTCCCGAAAAAATTCTTGAAGGCCGTTTTAGATATCTTATTGATTGGCTATTTAATTATGTTATGATCGATGCTACAAAGATGACCGGGCAGGAAAGAGCGATCTATGCCGAAGCTTATAACGATCAAGACAGTATAAGAGCATCAAACGCCTGGTATCAAAGCTTTGCTCAGGATATTGAGGATGCTAAAACATACCAGCCACTTCTAATGCCTGTACTTGGAATCGGCAGTAATGTAAGCTATGAGTACATGAAAATGGCTATGCCTTATCTTTGTCAGAACAGTTCAATGGTCAATCTCACAGAGAGCGGTCACTATATGTTTGAAGAATGCCCTGAAAAAGTCGTTGATTCGATAAATACGTTTCTTAAAAATTAAAAGAAGAAAATCATGAAGAAAATAATTTTAGTAGCAGGCGCCAGTGGAAATCTGGGTTCGATGATCTCTCTGGCACTGGTGAAGCGTGGTGCGGTAGTAAAAGCATTGGTGCGGAACAACAGTGATGTGACCAAAACATCGATTTTAAAAGATGCCGGGATTGAAATTGTTCCTGTAAACTATGATGATATTGAAGAGTTGATAAAAGCATGCGATGGCGTTGACTGCGTGATCTCCGCATTGGCGGGACTAACCGAAGTAATTTTAGACACGCAAACAAGGTTATTAGATGCAGCATTAAGTGTTGGAGTCAAACGATTTATACCATCAGATTTCTGTACGGATTATAACGCATTGATTCCAGGGGAAAATCGGAACTTCGATTTAAGAAGAGCATTCAAAGAATATATCGATAAAACAGAAATATCTACCACCTCTATTTTTAATGGCGCCTTTGCTGATATTCTCCTATATAACACACCCATACTAAATCTTAAAAATAAAACTATTGGGTATTGGGGAGATAAAGCAGATTGGAAACTAGACTTTACAACAGTAAAAAATACTGCGGCCTTTACCTCGGAAGTAGCCCTGCAGGAGCAAACCCCACGTAATTTACACATTGCCAGTTTTCAAATCAGTCCAAAAATGTTATCTGAACACATGGAGTTGATTACCGGACAAACGTACACCGTTCACAAACTTGGTGAGATGGATCAATTTTCTGATTCAATCAAAATGCAACGGGCAAGCAATCCTTCTGGAGAGATCGAACTATATTCAAAGTGGCAGCAATCGCAATACCTTTATTCGATGTATTCCACTCAACATTCGGAAATAGATAACAATAGGTATGAAAATTTAGAGTGGACCTCTGCCTCAGAATTCCTGCAATCTTTCCTGAAATAATAATAAAACTAAGCGTACTTATCTTAAGACTATTGTCTTTGGATAAGTATGTTAGATTCGGTATTATGAATTGGTTTTCCAAAAGGTTTTTTGCGAAGTCGTAAAATGATGTATGTTATTGACCTGCATTATAAACAGGCCGACTGAAATGCTGTAAAAATTATCCTAGCCAATCTGAGGTATTAAAATATAAAAGACCATATCGTAACCACCAAACAGCGCCAGCCCGGAAGCGTTAATCAGGTGACCAGTTACGCCAATACAGATGGCTATTATACCTCAGGGTAGATTATGATATTAGTTATCCTTAATGTTCCGTCCGAAAGTTTACCATTGGCTACTCTGGTTCTGCTCAGGCCAATAAAAACATATCCCTTACTGATGAAAATAGAATCGAGTCGCTGAATCTATCCTGGCGCCAGGAACTTCAATTCAGGGGAGACAACGAAGATCTGGTGAACAATGAGCTTTTTTTCTAAAAAAATTAATTAAAATAAATTTCAGTTTTGTAGAGACTTCAAAAGTAAAAAGAAAAATTTGACAGTCGGTTTGGTTACAGAATATATAATATACATTACTACATCTTGAACCAATCTTAAAAAACAAAACCCCCTGAATTTATCATTCAGAGGGTTTTAGATACAATCTGTACCTGTAATCGTCGGGATGGCAGGATTCGAACCTACGACCTCCACATCCCAAATGTGGCGCGATACCGGGCTACGCTACATCCCGAACTTTGGTATCACCTTTTTTTAAACCCTTTTATTTGAAAAGTGGGCTTGAACTTTTAGTCGGGATGGCAGGATTCGAACCTACGACCTCCTGCTCCCAAAGCAGGCGCGATACCGGGCTACGCTACATCCCGAACTTTGGTATCTTCTTTTTCCCTTTTTCTAAGGGTTGGCAAAGTAACAGTTTTAAAATGAAAATTCCATTTTTTTTATTACTTTTTTTTTGCGGTGAGGGCGGGATTCGAACCCGCGGTACCGTTACCAGTACGACAGTTTAGCAAACTGTTCCTTTCGGCCTCTCAGGCACCTCACCTCAATCCTCATTCTTTGGCCCTACCGACCTTGTTTTGAGGTGTGCAAATATAGTAAAACAACCTATTCTACAAAAGAAAATTATAAAACTTTTTGATAATCTATTCGAACATGATAGATACTCATCAGCATCGTCTTGAAAATCAATTTGATAGTTTCTATATCTTTTAATGTTAAATCACAATCATCAAGTTGATTTTGTTCCAGTTTGTAGTTGATTATACGTTCAACCAGGTCATTTATGTTCTGAGCATCGGGAGTTTTTAAGCTTCTTGAGGCTGCTTCAACAGAATCTGCAAGCATTAAAACGCCTTGTTCTTTGCTAAAAGGTATGGGGCCGGGATAGCGGAAAATATTTTCATCAACGAATTTTTCTGGTGTATTTTTTAAAAATGACTGATAAAAATAATCTACCCTTGTATTTCCGTGATGCGTTCTGATAAAATCAATAATTGCTTCAGGAATTTGATTTTTTCTTAAAATCTCTATTCCCTTATGCACATGCTGAATAATAATTTGCGCACTTTGCTCATATGGCAATTTATCATGCGGGGTGATGGCTGTATTCTGGTTCTCAATAAAGTACTGCGGATTATCAACCTTTCCTATATCATGATATAAAGCCCCTGCCCTTACTAAAACCGAGTTTCCACCAATTTTAAATATAGCTGCTTCGGCAAGATTGGCCACCTGTAAGGAATGCTGAAAAGTACCAGGTGCTTTAAAGGCAAGTTCACGCAGTAATTTGTTATTGGTATTGGTGAGTTCGATTAGTGCTACATCAGAGGTAATACCGAAAATCCTCTCGAACAGATAAATTAAGGGGTAAGCCAAAAGAGAAAGCAATACACTAAATACGAAAGGGATAAAATTGATCCATTCAATTTCTCTGAAACTACCTTCACGAAGTAAGGCAATGCCAACAAAAGCAACAAAGTATGACAGTAAAATAAACATGGCTGATACCAGGAACCGCTCTCGCTTAACAAAATTCTTAATACTGAAAATGGCTACCATCCCTGCTGTAACCTGATAGAAAACAAATTCAAAGCTGTTGGCTACAAAGAAACCCGCTACAAGGATAACCAACATATGCAGATATAAAGCCAATCTCGTATCAAATAATATCCTGATAATAATGGGTACCACACAGAACGGAATATAATACAAACTTGGGATTTCCATCTTTATGGCCCATGTAAGCGCTAGCAACATCCCAGTGGTTACAATCAGGATTAAAGAAAGCTGTCTATTATCAGCAAAAATATCTTTTCTGAATAAAAACAGAAAAGACATGAGAATGGTGAGGATAAAACTAACCAACACTACCTGACCTAAATAAACAAGCACCCTGCTGCCGATCGTTTTCGTTTGAGCATCGTATGTCGTTTTGTAGGATTCTAATTTTTGATAAATATCATCATCAATAACATCGTTTTTGGAAACAATCAGCTCCCCTTTCTGTACCATTCCTTTGGTAGTTGAGATGTTGTTAATGGTATTGTCCTGGATAACCTGAGTTAAACGTTCGTCGAAAACAATATTTGCAGTGATGTGATCCATGGCCAGATTGGCCACCAAATCCGTCATTACCTGATTGGCGGATTTAAAATTTGCTTTAAAAAACAATAAAGCACTTTCCGCAGTATAAACATCGGCTGTATTTTTCGTCTTGGATAAATTATTCTCCATCAGCGAAAAATCGTAGTTTTTAGCTCCGGCCTGGTGTTTTACATTTAATCCAATAACGCCTCTGGTGTAAATGGATTTTAATAAATTGTAGGCTTCGGTCTTAAAGTAAGTTCTTTCCTTTTCATCAAGCTGTGTAGATTTCCACTTAATATCAAAATCGTTCGAAAATTCTTCGAGCGCATTATCAGAAACTGCCTTATCAAACTGATAAACAGGCAAAACATTTTTAAGTGCATTTTTTTTATCAGTGTTTACCTGCGGATTAGTTTTTAAAATGGCAAAGCTAAATGGGGCAACCAAATCTTTATTTTTCCATACCGTGTTTTTCTCAAACTCATACCTGAACCGCGGCTGTTTGGGCAGAAAAAGTGTGATGATGAAAACAGTAAATATCATCATCACATATTTTATGTTGGATGAATATTTACGATAAAGTATTTTATGTGAGTTTTTCTTGATTTTAGCCAAAACGATGAAATTATTATGCTTTCAAAATTAACATTTTTATCTAATATACATTTTACTCATTTTGTTTGCAATTACCATATTTTATAATTTATTTTATGATATCAAATTAATATCAATCATGTATCAAGAAAAAATTATTAGCCCACCATCAGGTTATTTAACCTTCGCATTAAGTTTAGTTCTGCTAGGCGCATCAATATTCTGTTTTTTTACTGAAAATTTTATTTGGGGAGGCCTGTTGCTTGCGGTAGATATTTTCCTGATTTTCCCTGGATTTTTAATTATCAATCCAAACCAATCGATGGTATTAACCCTGTTTGGTAAATATATGGGTACGGTTAAAGCAGATGGCTTTTTCTGGGTAAACCCATTAACAGCCAAAAGAAGATTATCGCTAAAAGCAAATAACTTAAATGGGCAGCAATTAAAGGTGAACGATAAATTAGGTAATCCGATAGAAATTGCGGCAGTTGTGGTTTGGAAAGTAAACGAAACAGCCAAAGCCGTTTTTTCGGTAGAGAACTATATGCAGTATGTAAATATTCAAAGTGAGGCTGCCGTGAGACACCTCGCTAATATTTTCCCTTATGATCATTCGGAAGGCGAAGAAAACAGCATTACCTTAAAAGACGGTGCTGAAAAAGTAAGTGAGCTACTGGAAAACGAATTGAATGAAAGGCTTTCGAGGGCTGGCATTGAGGTTTTGGAAGCCAGAATTTCACATTTAGCCTATGCACCAGAAATTGCAAGCGCAATGCTCCAGCGTCAGCAAGCCACTGCTGTAATTGCTGCCCGGAAATTAATTGTTGAAGGTGCAGTAGGAATGGTGGAAATGGCACTCGAAAAATTATCACAAAAAGACATTGTAACGTTAGATGAGGAACGAAAAGCAGCTATGGTAAGTAATTTACTAGTTGTTTTATGTGGAGATAGGCATGTACAACCAGTAGTAAATACAGGCACATTATACAATTAAGATGAGTTTTGAAGAGAAACAAGGATTAAAAATCTGGTGGCTGTATCTCATCACAGCTCTCGGGATATTCCCTGCCCTGGCCATTTTAATTTTTGATCAAAGCGGGCCAGGCCTGAGCGAATTAAAGCGGATGTATTTTGCACCCTTATTTGCGCTGCTTAGCCCTTTCCTAATCATATACATCATCCAAAGAAATAAGCTTAAGCTAAACATTAACGAAGCGGGGATCTCTTATCAATATTTCCCCTTTACCAAATTAAGCATGCTATCATGGGAGAATATTAACCGGGCCTACATCCGCAAATACAATGCTTTATCGGAGTATGGTGGTTATGGGGTTAAAGTTAGGTTATGGTTTAAGTTTAGTGATAAAGCCTATCTTTTGAATGATGCAAATCAAGGCTTTCAGCTGGAGTTGAAAAATGGCAAAAAACTACTATTCAGTACCAATAAAAAAGATGAACTGGAATTATTCCTCATCAATCTAAAATCAAAATTTAATATTCAGGCAATAGGATGATATGGCGGAGAAAGATAAAAAAGCATTTGCGTTAAGAATTAGTCCGGCTTTATTAAAAGAAATAGAAACCTGGGCTATTGATGAATTTAGAAGTACTAACGGACAAATCGAGTTTCTCTTAAATCAGGCTTTAAAAACCCGAAAAAAGGGCAAATTAAAAAATGAATCCTGACAGCCTTGTAATCCTTACGAAAATTTTAGATAATGACGCTAAAATGAATACAAATCCGTTCATCCGATATCAAAAAATACATAACTTAGCAGCCTAACCAAAATTCATAAAAATATTTATTCATGAGAGAAGTTGTTATTGTATCGGCTGTAAGAACGCCTATCGGAAGCTTTGGAGGTTCATTATCTCCGTTTTCTGCTACGCAATTAGGTGGTTTTGCCATTAAGGCAGCTGTAGAAAGAGCAGGCCTTAAACCAGAGCACATACAAGAAGTTTATATGGGCAATGTGCTATCGGCCAATTTAGGTCAGGCACCTGCTACACAGGCTGCTAAATTTGCTGGCTTACCAGATTTGCCGGCTACAACTATTAATAAGGTTTGCGCATCAGGCACCAAAGCCATTATGCTGGCTGCTCAAAGCATTGCCAATGGCGATAATGATATTGTGCTGGCTGGTGGAATGGAAAGCATGAGCAATGTTCCCTATTATATGGATAAAGCCAGAAACGGCTATCGGTTAGGCCACGGCCAGCTTACAGATGGACTGGTAAAAGATGGCTTATGGGATGTTTACAACGATTACCACATGGGTTCGGCCGCAGAACTTTGTGCCACCGATTGCAACATTAGCCGTGAAATGCAGGATGGTTTTGCAATTGAATCCTACAAAAGAGCGCAGGCCGCACAAACAGAAGGCAAATTTGCAAATGAAATAGTAGCGATAGAAGTTAAAGACAGAAAAGGTGAAATTACTGTTATGGATACCGACGAAGAACCTACTGCTGTTAAATTTGATAAAATACCGGGATTAAAGCCCGTATTTAGAAAAGATGGAACTATTACTGCTGCAAACGCTTCGACTTTAAATGATGGTGCTGCTGCATTGGTATTAATGAGTGCAGAAAAAGCAAAAGAATTAGGCATAAAACCACTTGCGAGAATTTTGGGCTATGCAGATGCACAACAAGCGCCCGAATGGTTTACTACAGCGCCATCTAAAGCTATTCCACTGGCATTACATAAAGCTGATATAGACATTAAAGACGTCGATTATTTTGAAATTAATGAAGCTTTCTCTGTGGTTTCAATTGCTAATAATCAATTACTTAGTCTTGATGAAAAACAGGTAAATGTAAACGGCGGAGCTGTTTCTTTAGGTCATCCTTTAGGTGCATCAGGTGCCAGAATAGTAGTTACCTTGTTATCTGTTTTGGCACAAAACGAGGGCAAAATTGGTGTTGCCGGCATCTGTAATGGTGGTGGTGGTGCAAGTGCTATTGTAATTGAAAAACTATAAAAATAATGCCTGGTGCCTCTGCATCAGGCATGTTTATTTGAATGATAAATAGATCCATATACCTTTCCGTAATTTTGTTTTTATTGAGCCTCCATGTTAAGGCCCAATTAAATACTCAAAAGTTAAATACCTATCAAGATAGCTTGATTAAAATTTCCAATAGCGCCAACACGGAACCGTTAGATGCAAAAAAGCTGGATTTAAACGGGAAGTTTGTTAAAACCTTAGTAGAAGCACTTAAAACACCAAATTCTTTCAGCTACCACTTTGATTCACTTAAAAATGTTTCGGTGATCAAATCTCCCGATCAGGCCTTCAGAATTTTAAGCTGGTACCTTCAACTGGAAAATGGAAATTACCGCTATTATGGAACTATACAGATGAACACCAACAGTGGTCCTTTAAAACTTTTTCCATTAATTGATCAAACAGAGAATGTTAGCGATTCAAATTCGATCACAGACAACCAAAAATGGATAGGTGCACGATATTATGAAATTATTCCGGTAACCAGCGGAAACCGTTTACCCTACTATATTTTATTAGGCTGGAAAGGAAACAATCAAACTACCACAAAAAAGGTAATCGAAATACTTTCCTTCAATCAAGATAAAGTCAGCTTTGGTGCACCAGTTTTTGACGGCAAGAGCCTCAAGGATAAAAACCGCTACTGGTTTGAATATGCCAAATCAAATGCAATGTTTTTAAAAACAGACCGAAAAGAAGGCATGATTGTTTTTGATCACCTTGCTCCTTTCGATTCGGAAATGACTGGCAAATTTGAATATTACGGTTCAGACGGAACATTTGATGGCTTTAAAGTGATAGGCGGCAAGCTAAAACTTATTGAGGGACTGGAACTAAACAACGATCCTTCCATGACAGATGAGCTTTATGCCGATCCAAAAAAGAATAACAAACCAATCAGAAAGTTTTAGCATTTATCGTTTTTAACCAATCATTTACTTTCGCTCAACCTTAAAAATTTGTGAGTTTGCGGTTAGCTGCCTATATTGCGCCTTGCAAACTAGCTTAAACGACACACAAATTCTGAATTCATAAACTAAAACCAACACATGTTTTATGCAAACATCGATTGAAACCAAAGACGATTTCTTTAGCGATAGCGTATTGGGTCATCCAGCCGGATTATTCGTGCTTTTCTTTACCGAAATGTGGGAAAGATTTTCGTACTACGGTATGCGGGCTTTGCTCGTTTTGTTTTTAACCTCCTCAATTCTGGGCGATAACCCTGGCTGGGGATGGCCTAGGGAACATGCACTGGCTATTTATGGCTCATATACTTCACTGGCCTACTTAACTCCTATTTTGGGCGGTTATATTGCCGATAGATTTCTAGGTTATCGTTGGGCAGTAATTGTTGGGGCACTCTTAATGACGCTGGGTCACTTATCAATGGCCTTTGAATTTAATCCGATTTTCATGTATTTAGGCCTATGCCTTTTAGTTGTCGGAAACGGTTTCTTCAAACCCAATATGACATCTATTTTATCACACATGTATAAGAAACATCCCGATAAAAAAGATGGTGCCTATACTATTTTTTATATGGGTGTTAACTCTGGTGCGTTTTTGGGAATGCTTTTGTGCGGATACATTGGCGAAAATCCAAATTGGGGATGGAGCTATGGTTTCGGATTAGCAGGTATTTTTATGTTTGTTGGAATGCTTCAGTTCTATTTTACCAAAAACATCTTCGGTTCAATAGGCTTAAAACCTGAAAAAAATGAAAATTTAGTTGATGCAGATGAAGATCCGGCTGAAGCAAAAAGAAACCCTTTCTCGCGGTTGGATATAGTCTTAATCGGATTAATTTCCGTGATCGGATTGGTTTGGATCATTAATGATCCTGTATCTAAAATTACAGGCACAACGGTATTTAACTTTAAAATAGGTTCACTTACCGGTGATAATTTTGCAATCATTACTGCCTTAGCACTATTTGTATTTATCTTAATTAAAAGAATATCCCAATATACACCAAAGTTACGCGATAAAATGATTGCGGTAATCGTGCTGGCTTTTATTACGATTTTCTTTTGGGCTTCTTTTGAGCAGGCTGGTGGTTCAATGACTATTTTCGCAAAGGATTATACGGCAAGGCTACTGGAGGGAAATTCCAAAATCATATTCAATATTGCCAATACACTCATTACTATCGTTCCTTTAGTAATCATCACCTACGTTTTATTTAGTTTATTTAGAAAAACATTTGCAAAGTTTGCACTCGGAAATGTGATTTTAGCTATAGGTTTTGCTATCATTTGGATTTTGGTTATTTACATGCTTAAAAACCAATATGCCTCTGTGCAGGCAGAAGTACCAGCCACCTGGTTCGGTGTTTTAAACTCATTATTTATTATTTCCTGTGCCCCAATCGTATCCAAACTTTGGGAAAGTAAATTCAACCCAACGGCAACCATTAAAAACGGTTTAGGTATGATTTTGCTGGGTATTGGTTTTGCAGTGCTTGCTTACGGCTCAAGCGATATCGAATCGGGAGCCAAAGTAGCATCGGTAAGTATGATCTGGCTTATACTAGCTTATTTCTTCCATACCCTTGGCGAGTTATTTATATCGCCTGTTGGCTTATCGTATGTATCGAAATTAGTACCGGGAAGAATGATTGGAATTATGTTTGGCATCTGGTACCTGGCTATCGCCATCGGTAATAAAATTGCCGGTACAATGGGTGGCATGATTGATGAAATTACTGCACAATACTCGATGTCTACCTTTTTTTTAATTTTCACATTAATTCCTGTTGGGTTAGGTATTTTAATCATGCTCCTAACACCTGTCATCAAAAAATTAATGCACGGCGTTAAGTAACATGCAAATTACAACAGAAAAAACACCTTCTATTGAAACACTAGAAGCGATTCAAAACTTTGAAGGCAAGTATCCTAAGCAATTATGGTACTTATCTTTAGTTGAAATGTGGGAAAGGTTTTGTTTTTACGGAATGCGTGGCGTATTGGCCTTTTTCATGGTTGATCAGTTAGGACTGAGCGACCAGAAATCTAACCTGCAGTACGGTGCAATACAGGCTTTTGTTTATGCCTTTACTTTTATAGGCGGCATCTTCGCAGATAAAATATTAGGTTTCAGAAAGTCGCTTTTCTGGGGCGGTTCACTCATGATCATCGGGAATTTAATTCTTGCTTTCTCGCCTCATGATCTGTTTTACGTGGGCATTACACTTTCCATTATTGGCACAGGTTTTTTCAAACCAAACATATCATCTATGGTTGGTGAATTATATCATGAAAAAGATAACAGAAGAGATGCCGGCTACGGACTTTTTTACGCCGGAATTAATGTTGGTGGCTTATTAGGTGGTGCAATGTGTATCTATCTGGGTAAATATGTTTCCTGGCATCTGTGCTTTTTATCTGCAGCTGTAGTAATGGCTTTCGGTTTAGGAACCTTTATTTTTACCAAAAAACACCTGGGTCCGATTGGGAATTCTCCCCTACTTAACCTAGAAAAAACGAAACGCAAAACCTACGAAATTGCCGTATATATTGGCTCATTGTTGTGTATTCCTTTAATTTTCATCATGGTACGCAATACTGACTACACCGATTATTTTATGTATACTTTAGGTGTTGTGGCATTGATTTATTTCTTCTATGAAATGTTTACGATTAAAGAAATTAAAGCCCGCTATAAACTTTTAGCGGCGTTTATTTTTATCGTATGCTATTTTATTTTCATGGCCATTTCAGAGCAAAGCGGTGGTTCCTTATCCTTATTTGCAAAGGATAATTTAGATCATGATCTTTTATTTTTTTCGGTCGATCCAAATGTGATCAACAATAGCGTAAACTCTTTCTTTGTTATTGTATTCAGTCCGCTAATCGGCCTATTGTGGATTGGCATGTATAAACGCAAAATTGAGCCCAATACCGTCGTAAAATTTGGTTTAGGCTTCGTGTTGTTAGCATTGAGTTTTTATGTTTTTTATGCTACTCGTTTCTTTACGAACGACCAGGGCATTAGTTCGCTCAATATATTTACGTTTGCTTACCTGCTTTTAACCCTTGGTGAATTATGCATTGGTCCTATCGGGATGTCCATTATCACTAAGTTATCTCCAAAAAGAATGTTCGGGATGATGATGGGCATGTGGTTCTTGTTTAGCGCATTCGGACAGCTCGCAGCGGGCAAATTAGGCGCAGAGATGTCGAGCATCGAAAGTGCATCATTAATGACTAAGCTACTTTCTTACACCGAAGGTTATAAATCCTTAGCGCTATATTCACTCATTGCTGGTTTAGGGCTGATTGTTTTTTCTCAACTTGTTAAAAAACTAATGGGCGAAGTAAGGTAAATTCATTCTCAAGATATAAAAGTCAGCGCCTGAAATATATTTTCGGGCTTTTGATTTTTAATAACTATTTTCGCCAAATCTTATTTACCACACTCTAAAAACAGAATTCAATAGTGTCAGACAGTTTAGTTATCATACCTACCTATAATGAAAAGGAAAACATAGAGAAAATCATTCGTAAGGTATTTTCTTTAACACAGCCCTTTCATGTTTTAATTATTGATGATGGATCGCCTGATGGCACAGCAGAAATTGTAAAATCGCTACAGGCTGAATATGATGGACATCTTTTCATCGAAGAGCGTGCTGGCAAACAAGGTTTGGGTACTGCTTATATTTATGGTTTTAACTGGGCACTACAAAAAAAATACGATTACATTTTTGAAATGGATGCCGATTTTTCCCATAATCCGGATGATTTATTTAAACTTCGTGAGGCTTGCGTAAACGGTGCTGATGTTGCCATTGGATCGCGTTATGTAAAAGGCGTAAATGTAGTTAACTGGCCGATGGGAAGGGTTTTAATGTCATATTTTGCGTCGATGTATGTCCGTTTTATTACGAGAATCAATATTCAGGATGCAACAGCGGGTTTTAAATGTTACCGCAGAATTGTTTTAGCAAGCATCCCGTTAAATAAAATTCATTTCGTTGGTTACGCTTTTCAAATCGAAATGAAATTTACGGCTATTAAATATGGTTTTAAAGTGGTTGAAGTGCCGATTATTTTTACAGATAGAACTGAAGGAACATCAAAAATGAGCACCAAAATTTTTAGGGAAGCTTTTCTAGGTGTAATACAGATGAAAGTAAACAGCTGGTTTAGAGACTATAAACGCAAGTAATGTTTTTCAGCGAATGCTCAGTTTAGTGCTATAATCTGCACAAGCCTCCACTTGTGCAACAATATCATCTTTTTTATAAGCACAGGCTTGCCGCAGATGTGCTAGGGAGAAACAAATTTTACTTCTTCTTACTTTCTCTGATCATCGTTCCATAATCCTGTTTTTTTACCATGGCATCCACAGTCATCACTAGGCGTTTGGTCCGTGTAGCTTCTGTTTTGGCTTCGTTTATCCAACGGATAAAATAATTTTGGTGGGATTTGGGCTGTTGCAAAAAAGCAGTTAATAAATCTTCGCCATCAGTAAGACACCATTCCAGGTCATCCGGCATTTCCATTTTGAAATCCTGATGCTCCTCCAGCCATAGTTCAACCTTAGCGCCTGCTTCCTTTTTTATTCTTTTCCTTAGTTCGGCTTTGAGTGATAAAATAAAATCGCCTTCTCCCATAGGTACGGTTGCCATACCAGCAATATCAACCTGGTCTATTTTACCTTTTACCCTAAAACTAACTTTGCAATCAGGCTTGATTTGCTGCGCAATATCGGCAGGCAAAAAAACATAACTCCAGCCAGTTTTTTCACCCATTTGTTCAAAACGTTCGATTTCTGCTTTAAAGTAAGTCATAGGTTAAAAATAGATAATTATTATTCTGCTCACAAATCAGCCATCTCCTGAGCCGATTAGCAATGCTATTCGGCTCAGGAAATTATTCAAAAAGAGATAGTTGCCCTTCCAATGGTTGCTCTCCCAAAAAGTAAAATTCATATATTACAGTAAATTGATTGGCAAAGGGATCGAATTTACGAACGGCGATTTTTTCGCAATTAAAATTTAAACTTACTTCTCCTATAGCCTGTTTGGCAAGAAGGATCTGTGCTGTCTGTAAATGCTTACCAATCGAAATGTGAGCACTGCTTCCATAAGTTACATGATCGAATCCAAACATCTTCCTAAATTTAGATACGAACCCTTTCATGTAGATTTTCGATTCAGAATTCGGCAACAGGAAAACCATATTGTTCAGATCTGATATCACCAGATTATCAAATTTAACATTCCTGGTTTTTTGAGCATAGCAAAAATTTTTCACCCTAAGTAACCGAAGTATAAATTCATTTGGATCAGCATCAAATTCTGCAAGGGTAATGTGCACTTCAGCATTGCGGCTGCTGTACCAGCCAATGGAATGGCTTAATGAGTTTTTGATTTCCTTAACTTCATTGATAATTTCATTACCAGGATGAACCACAACGGAATACCTGTCTTTATTTAATCTTTTCATATGGTTTATTTTAATTCATTACGGGGTTTAACTTGATATCAAGTTTGGCAAATTTTAATACTTCCACACTTTGAAAACCGAAATCTTCTACAATTTTACCCAGGATTAAATAGCATCCCTTTCCTTTAAAAGGATACATGGGTGTTGTATTTGGAAAGTGTGTGGTATCAAAAAAATCACCGTTAACATCTAAAAAAGTACCGAACCACATTTTAGTATTTTTGACGGTATGCACCGTTTTTTCACACACATAGTTACCCACCATTTTAACGGTTTTACCAATGTACCGGGGCATATCTGCCGCCATTACATCGCCCCGATATGATGTTTTTAAAAAATCGAACATGTTATAGTTTAACGGGAACCCCAATAATTCCAATTCTACGTATGCATCTTCCAAAGCTGAATTTGCAAGCTCAGGTAATTGATACTCTTTACATTGCAGTGTAAATAATTCTGTTGAATGATTCAACTTTTTCTGGTGACCGAGATAATTATAAATATCCCATAACAGGGTTTTCTTATCTTTTCCGGTAAAGCGCAAAGCGCCTAAACGAATCAGTAAAATGGCTTGCTCTAAAGTAATTTGCGTTCGCTTTATAAATTGTTCAAGATCTTTAAAAGGCCCGTTTAATCTGCGCTCACCAGGAATAGCAGAAATAAACTTACTTTCTAACCCCTGGATACCGAACAAGCCCAGATAAGCATCATTCCCACGAATATTAACCACTTCATCACTATGATTTACACAAGGCAAATGTACCTTCGCTCCTGTTTTCTGCAATTCGTGTACATATACCCAACGGGTGTAAAAGCCACCATAATTATTTAAAACAGCTACCATAAATTCCATTGGAAAATAGGTTTTAAGGTATAAACTTTGGTAGCTTTCAACCGCGAAAGAAGCAGAATGTGCCTTCGAAAAACTATAGCCTGCAAATGACGAAATCTGTCGCCATACTTCCGTAATCAGTTCTTCTGCATGACCTTGTTTTCTGGCGGAGATGAAAAATTTCTTCACCAATTCTTCAAAGGCAAGCTTGGAGCGATACTTACCGCTCATCGCTTTGCGCAACACATCTGCATCTGCCAGATCCAAACCAGCAAAATAGTGGCAAACTTTAATCACATCTTCCTGGTAAACCATTACACCATAAGTTTCTTTCAATCTTACCTCCATTTCCTTGCAGAGATAGACTACTTTATCCGGCGCATGGTATCGCTCAATAAAAGACTTCATCATGCCTGAACTGGCTACACCGGGCCGAATGATAGAACTGGCAGCAACCAGCGTTAAATAATCTGCGCACTTTAACTTTTTTAAGAGTTGGCGCATCGCCGGTGATTCGATATAAAAGCATCCAATGGGTTGACCTTCCTTTAATTCAGCATTAAGTTTTATATCTTTTTTAAAACTTGGAAAATCATGAATATCAATTTCTTTACCCTGGTTTTCTTTAACAAGCCGCACTGCTTCTCGTATATGGCCAATACCGCGTTGACTTAAAATATCAAATTTTTCATAGCCAATGGCTTCGGCTTCGTACATATCCCATTGAACGGTTGGAAATCCTTTAGGGGGTAAATCCAGTGCGGTATAATAGGTAATGGGTTCCTGAGAGATCAGGATTCCTCCGGCATGAATCGATCTCTGGTTGGGCATGCCCTTCATATAATGATACACCGCAACCATTTTTTGATAGGTAGCATTTTGCTGGTTTTCCAACTCCTTCGAAGGGTCGCTAAAGCTATCTATTTCTCCTTTGGGCAAACCCAAAACCTTCCCGATTTCGCGAATAACTGCCCGGTCTTTAAAAGTGCTCATGGTACCTAAAAAAGCTACATGCCAATTCGGGTACTTCTTAAAAATATATTTCTGGATCGTTTCCCGTTCATCCCAGGCAAAATCAATATCAAAATCTGGCGGACTGGTTCGTTTTTCATGTAAAAACCTTTCAAAATATAAATCCAGATCTATGGGATCAACATCCGTAATTCTTAAGCAATAGGCCACAATACTATTTGCCCCGGAACCTCGTCCGACATGATAAAATTTACACCTGCCCATGGCGTATCTCACAATATCAAAAGTGATTAAAAAGTAGGCACAGTAATTTTTAAATTCAATGATGCGCAATTCCTTTTCTAGCCTTTCCAGGGCTACTTCATTGTTCGCTCCATACCTGTAAGCTAAACCTTTGTAAGCAATTCTTCTGAGTAATATTCTATCAAATGCTGCTCCCTCTTTACTATATGCAAACCGATTTTTCGACTTTGGCTGTGGGCCCGGTTCAAAGTAAGTACTCAAATCGCAGGCATCAAATAAACGTTGGGTATTATCAATAATGAATGGAAAATCACTGAATTTTTGTTTTAATGCTTCTTCCGAAATCAAAAATTCATCTTGGGCACATTTAGCGTCGTCAGGAACCATGGTGAGTAATAAATTTAAATCTATCGCCCTTAAGTATTCATGTAAGCGATATTCTACTTTATTACTGATAGTAACCGGATGCCAGATTACAAGTTTATCAAACTGATGGCTCAAACTGTGTTTATAAAGATGATTTAACTGGGAGCTTTTAATGCCGACGTATTCATTGAATTTGAGTTGGCGGGTAAATACTTTGGCAAAAGGGTAAATAAAAAATACGTGTTTTAAATCCGGTGCATCCTCAGGCAGCAGAATATTTTTCAGATTATGGTAACTTAAAAACTCATTAAGTTCTTTTACGCCCGCTCTATTTTTTGCAATACCGAAATACAAAAGCTGGTTTTCATTTCTGAACTCTATACCTGTAATGGGCTTGATTTGATAGGGAATATTTCCTTTGTGTGTATCATCTGCTTTTTTTTCAACACCTTGCTGGTAGCATGTTCTGATAAACTCTACGGCCCCGGTAGAATTATTAATATCTGTTAGCACCAACTGATGAATATTCAACTCACGTGCCTGCTTTACGATATTCTCTATTGAAATCGTTCCATATTTTAAGCTGTATGAGGAGTGTACATTTAAAAACATTGCAGTAAAAATTATCGGTTGCCTGTTTACAATTGCGTGTTATTGAAAAAAAGCTTTTGCAAGACCGCCTTTTTCCTAAGATGTTATCAGATTGAATATTAGCCAATATGCGTTGGAATTAAACAAGGTATAGAGGAATGCGAAAAGACTTTTTTACAACTTGGTTGCTGTGCCCAAATCTGTATTAATAAAAGTTCTGATTCTGGATTTCTTATCTTCTTCCGACTGATCTTTTTCTTCCTTTACTTTTTTCTTTCGGGGATTGTATTTAATGACCTTATTGTTTTCATCTTTTAAAGGTGGGCGAACAATGCAGGCTTTCACTACCGATTCTATTCCGTAATGGTTACGAACTTTATCCATGGCCTGATACAAATCATATTCAACCTCGGATGTATGGTATAATCCGATTTGTTCAAAACCATTCACCAGGTGCGAAAGTCTCACCCCGATGAGGCGCAACATCATTCGTTTAGTGTATAACCTTTTAAATAAATCATGGGCTTTGCCGATCAAAAAGGAATCAAGTGCCGTATATGGAATTCGGGCCTGCTGGGTTACTGTTTCAAAATTGGCGTAACGAATGGTTACCGTAATGCAGGCTGTTAATTTTTGCTGACTCCGTAAATCATAAGTTAAATTGGTTACCATGCCACTTAGTATGGCTTTCATTTTACTGATGTCCATGCTGTCGTTCTCAAAAGTAGTTTGCGTACCAATTGATTTTCTTTCCCGGTATGGAACCACAGGAGACAGGTCAATTCCATTGGCTTTCTGCCAGATTCCCAAACCATGCTGGCCTAAAATTTTAAACATTAAATCCTGCGGGATTTCTGCCAGGGTTTTGATTTTCCTGACGCCCATTTCGCTTAACTTTTTAAAAGTAGCCTCACCAATACCCGGAATTTTATGCACGGGCAAAGGATTCAAAAAAGGCTGAACTTCAGGAAAAGGGATTTGTTTTTCTCCATTAGGTTTACATTCGTTGGTTACAATTTTTGATACCGTTTTATTTACTGATAAGCCAAAGGAAATAGGCAAACCGGTTTCTTTAATAATGGTTTGTCTAAGCTCTGAAGCAAACTTCATACAGCCAAAAAATTTATCCATCCCCGTCATGTCGATATAATGTTCATCAATACTGGCCTTTTCAAAAAGCGGAACTTTACCGGCAATAATTTCAGTAATATCATGAGAAGCCTTGGAGTAATCTTCCATATTTCCGCGGACAAATTCTGCCTGCGGACAAAGCTGCCGGGCCATTCTCCCGGGCATGGCCGCGTGAACGCCAAATTTCCGGGCCTCGTAACTGCAGGAAGTTACTACACCGCGGTCTGAACCACCGCCAACAATCACTGGTTTCCCGGCGAGCTTCGGATTTTTTTTGATTTCAACCGAAACAAAAAAAGCATCCTGATCCATGTGTATGATATGTTTGTCTTTGTCGTTTATCATCCGTCTTTAGCATTAGTGGTAAACCGATTTTATAAAGTAAAATTACTAATATAATTAGCTAAAAGTAATCTAAAACGAATCGAATTATCCACAAAATACTAACATTTTTAGTTTTAACTTATTAATTATTAGGTTTCTCGAAGCATAACTAATGGTGTAAAATAATTGTAAATGACATTCAGTGCGGTCGTTTAGGGCGAAGCCGAGAAATCTTTGTAGCAGGTAGAACATTCTTTTTTTCCACGGAAACACGGAGTATATAAAAAAAAGAAAAGCGTTATTATGAGGGAGTATTTCACGACTGCTACAACTTTCTCTTTTACAAAAGATTTCTTCAACCAATCACTTTTTAAATCCCTGTATATAAACCTAGAAGATTTCAAAAACCTTATAGGTTTGAGTAATCAGAATTTTGTCCTGATGAAATGGATAAACTTTTCAATCCCATTAAACCAAGTTAAAAACTGCATCTCACTCCAGCTTTGACGTTTTATCCATTTAAAAATAAGGGAATTATATGTGGAATACCTCCAATCGGAAAGTGATTTACAAAATTGATAACAGACAGGATGTTGGAGGATATAATTTATTAATCCTGTAAAATAGACTTCCTTTTTAATTTCTATTGTTTTTGTATAATCCAGAAAAAACGCACCATTTTTACTATTTTGCCTATCGAAAGCTTTAGCATAGCTATTTAGAAAGCAGCTTAATTTCTACATCAGAAACTTGTGCATATCAAAATCCTTGTAACTCTTTTGTGCCAGTTCCCTCATGTTTTTCTCACTCCTATTCTGGATAAGTAGATGAAAGTGATTTGGCATTAAGCAATAGCAAAAATTTTTGCTATTGATGAAATATGATGATTAAACTTAATTAGTAAAAACAGGTAATTTTCATGCCTGTGAAACAAGTTTTAATTGCCTACTGCATGATTAAAATTGTGATAAAAAATTGTCGGGATGAAATTTAGCTAAATATTTTATGGATTTTTTTTCTGTAAACAAATAAAAAAACCTATAAGATCTTAAAGATTCTATAGGTTTCAAATGCACAAAAAATATATTAATTACTGCTTTACAATCTTAAATTCTGTTCTTCTGTTTAACTGGTGATCGGCTTCACTACATTCCACATTGTTAGCACATTTGTTCAGGAGTTGTGTTTCACCATAACCTTTGGCTTCAATACGGTTTTTACTAATTCCTCTTGAAATGATATACGCCACAGCAGATTCAGCTCTTTTTTGTGATAAAGTTAAGTTGTAAGCATCTTTACCTCTGCTATCCGTATGCGATCCAAGTTCAATCCAAATCGTTGGATTTTCATTCATAATTTTCACCAGCTTATCTAACTCAGCGGCTGCATCAGAACGGATGTTCCATTTATCAAAATCATAATAAATATTTTCGATCCTAATGGCCTTGTTAATCTCGATGGGCTCTAAAAACAAATTTTGAACCAACACCTGAGAACTGGTTAATCCAATCGTAGCGATGTTTTCATTATCTGACCGGTAGGCTGTTTTATCAGCAGAAACATTGTATTCCGTTTCTTTCGATAAGTTAAATTTATACGCCCCATTCTCATCGGTTTCTGCTTTTAAACTACCACCATTTACCTTTGCCAAGGTAACCATTGCCCCGGCTATAGGTTCTTTAGTTTTCTGATCAAACACTTGTCCTTCCAATTTAAAGGCAATAATCATTTTTTGATCAATGGTGTAAATATCATCACTACCCAAACCGTTATTTCGGTTAGATGAAAGATAAATCAGTCCTTTATCGCCCATGTAGAAACTGAAATCATCCTGCGGAGAATTGAAAGGGTAACCTAAATTTTCAATGGTACCAATATTACCTCCAACTCTTAAAGCACGAAAAACATCAAGTCCGCCCATACCTACCCGGCCGTCACTTGAAAAATAAAAATTATCTTTTTCATCGAAAAACGGACTACGGTCATTACCCGGCGTATTTACTTCTTTCAAGTTTACAGGCTTGCCCCAATCACCCGCGTCAGTTTTAAGGCAAACGTAAATATCAGTACCGCCAACTCCGCCGGGCATATTTGATGCGAAGTATAAACTATTTCCATCAGTGGTGATGAAGGGATCGCCAACCGAAAATTTATTTACATCGTTATATTTAAAAGGCACTGGCTCTCCCCAGTTTCCACCGGCATCTTTGGTGCTGCTGTAAATTTCTACGTTTACTGTACTGGGTTTATTTTTTACCTTTTCCAAATCATCAGGAATGGGTGTCATGGTGAAATACATCGTTTTGCCATCAGCGGTAAAACTTGCCGAGCCCACATGATATTTCGTTCCGGTTTTAATTGGAAATAATTTCAAGCTATCCGTAAGGGATGACTTCAAATATAATTTCAAATATCCATTCCCTGTCCAGCCATAAACTTTCTTATCAGGTACATTGGCACCATCAAATTTAAGAAAAGGCGTTCCTTCTTTTGATTCCAGTCCGGTACTGGTTCTATCGGATGTAAAAACAACACCGCCCTGATAAGCTACTGCACCCCAATCAGACTGTATGCTGTTTAATGCTTTTTGATTGATCAGTTCTACCTGTTTAGGTATTTTCATCCACTTTATCGCAGAATCACATGAGGCCAGCCAAACCTCCTGCTGTCTTTCCGTTACATCTTTTTTAAGGTCGATGTAGGTTTGATACTGAACCTTCGCCGCGCTGTATTTAGAATTATTTTGTAAGGCTTTAGCATAGCCTAAAATGTTTTCGGGCTTACTGCCAGACATTTTTGAAGCAATAGCATACCAGCTCTCTGCCTGAATATAATTATTCATATTGGCATACGATTCGGCTAAACGCTCCGCAGCGTGTAAACTCTCCTTCTTTTTATACGCCTGCTCATACAAATCTACCGCTTTAACGTAGTTGAAAAGTTCGTACTGTTTGTCGGCATCCTTCAACACATATTGCGCATTTGCAAAAAAGCTGAATGAAATTAAAAAGCAAATGGAAAGGCTGGCACGTTTTAAAAATTTATTCATTATTATGGTTAAAATAGATTCTTCGAAATTAACAAAAAAATTTAGAATACCCTTGGTGTAGCCATCCTGACGTTTGGTTTGATGAATGAGTAAGAAAGGGATATTTCATGTGTGCCGCCGCTGTAGCCCTGTAACGGACCGATAGAAAAATCATAGCCATAACCAATCCGTAATCTTTCGGTTGGAAAAATCTGGATTGCTGCCACTGCTGAATTTCGCGGACTTAAATCACGTTGAAGATAACTTTTATCATAAAGCTTTACCCCGGTACGATAGGAACCACCTACCCACAAAAACTCTTTGATCATTAAAAATGCATTCACATCTAAACTCGTTGGTCCCCCACGGTCATCTTTTAACAAAAAAGAGGGCTTTACCTGAAAGTCTTCATTAATCGGAAACAAAGCCCCTGCGGTTAAATAAAAATGCGGTTTTGGTTGCGGAATGAAAGCATAGCGATCAATATTGATGTAGGTAGCAATCAGGTTATCAGCGGAGAAACCGGCATAATATCTATCGTTTGCAAAATAGACACCTGCCCTTGCATCAGGGACAACCGTACTTTGTACCCCTACAGGCTGGAAAGGTTCAGGATCGTTAGGGTTTAACATCGAACCATCAATTCCCAGCTGAACCATACCCACACCAAGCCCTAAGGCTAAACGCGAACTTCCGTCGTCATTCATCCGGATCCGGTAAGCATAGTTACCATAAATGGCCAGGTTGGTTTGCGCACCTAATTTATCACTTGATACCTGCAGCGCCAAGCCTACATTACCACTGTTTGCAATGGCATCAACCGCAAGCGACATACTTTTTGGCGCACCCGTAATGCCCGTCCACTGACTGCGGTAAAAGCTATGCACATTCAACACTTCTTTATAACCTGCATAAGCCGGGTTAATGTAAATCCCGTTAAACATGTACTGACTGTATTGCGCATCCTGCTGGGCAGAAACTGGTTTAGCCATAAACATCAGCGAACAACCCAATAACATTAATAATTTTTTCATCATCTTAATATCTTAAAGGGAAACCAGAAATTTCTGTCCGGTTTCCCTAAGCCTCTTACCTAATTTTTAAACGCTCTGATTAAAGTAATGTATCCTTTGAATACCTCTACTTCATTGCTTCCCGCTTTTTTAACCCTTAGCAGATAGTAGTAAGTTCCTTCATTCAATCCCTCGCCTGTCCAGTTATTTTGGTAACCTTTAGCATGGAATACTTCATTACCCCAACGGTTTATAATCTGTAATTCGTTCGATTGATATTGATTCAATCCCCGTATTTCAAATACATCATTAATACCATCGCCGTTAGGTGTAAATAGGTTTGGAACTGTTATGCCTATAAAGTTTGCATTTACAGTTACCGAAGCCACATTGGTATTATAACCATAAGCATCTTTAACCCGGTAAGTAAAAGTATCCTCACCAGTAAACCCAGGATTAGGTGTATAAGTAACCGTACCATCTGCATTGACAACTACCTTACCAGTTTTAGGTTGTGACACGATTTCTATCGTAAGCTTATCAAAGGTTGAGTTACCCGGGTCATCATTCGTTAATACATTAATGACAACAGGTGCATTCGCTACCGTTCCACCCATGTCATCAACCGCCCTTGGCGATTTAGGGACATTAATTACAGTTACGGTATTGTTACTTTCCAAGGTGCCGGAAACGTCACTTACGTTAGTGCCATCATTGGTTTTAGCATTTATATTAGCTGAATTGCTTACCGAACCGAGGTCTTTATCAGCCTGTGTTAAGGTATAAACCTCTACATGACTAACGCTTGTACCTGGAAGCAAACCACCTGTTACTGAAATTGCCTTATTGGCTATGCCCAATTTAGCATCAGTTAAAGTGATCGTGTTTAAAGTAACTGCACCCACATTTTTAATGTTGAAGGTATAAGTTACCTGGTTTCCACTAAAAGTTGCCGTTTTTACTAACGCAATCGCCGGATTTACACTAAATATGGTTACTGTAGGAGTATCATTATTTTCAGCCGTTCCGGAAATATCACTTACCGGAAGATTAGCAGGTGTTCTTGCATCAACACGGGCACTGTTTGTTACCCTTCCTGCATCTTTATCTGCCTGCGTTAACTGGTAAACGAAACTTTCTGTTGTACTTGACCCTGGAGCAATATTACCTGAAATCGTCCTGCTAAAGCCAATCCTGGTATCAGTCAAAGTGATTACATGTAAGGTTACATTTCCGTTATTTTTAACGGTAAAGTTATAGGTTATACTATTGCCATCTGCGCTTACCGTACCCGTTTTAACCAATGTAATGTTTGATGCCGGAGCAATAATGCTTACTGTAGGATCTCCAATCGCTGGAGTATTCGGATCATCTGATAATTTCACTAACGGATTACCTGTCGGATCATTTGCGCTAACACTGGCCTGATTACTAAATGTACCTGCATTAACCTCTGTTAAGGTTACAGTATGGCGGGCAGTTACCGTAGCACTTGCGCCTGGCAATAAGCTGGCAATACTTGCCGGCGTAATCGACCCTACATCGGCACCTGCATCACTAACCGTTACATTCGCTAAAGGAACATTACCGTTATTGGTGACCACAATGTTGTAATTAATAACATCGCCTGCTTTACTTACTGCATTAACAGCCGCTTTTGAGATACCGATTGATGGTGCAGCGACTAAAGTTACGGTTACCGGAATGGTTACCGTAGTGGTTCCGCCTTTGCCATCACTCACGGTAACGGTAAAGGAATCAGCTCCAGCATAACCTGATGTTGGTGTATAAGTATATGTACCATCAGGTCGAATCACTACTGTACCGTGAGCCGGAAGCGTAGATACACTAAAGGTTAACGGATCGCCATCTACATCACTTGCAGTAATCACCCCGTTTTTAGGCGTTCCCTGAGGAGTTGTAATCGCAGGAGAAGTAGCTTCAGGTCGATCATTAACTGCGGTTATCGTAATATTGATTGTGATATTGATTGTTCCGCCTTTACCATCGCTTACCGTAACGGTGAAAACATCAGTTCCATTAAAGTTCGCAGCCGGGGTATAAGTATAAGTTCCATCCGGACGAAGAACGACCGTTCCATGTGCCGGAGGGGTAGCAACTGTAAACGTTAATGCATCACCGTCTGCATCTGTTGCTGTGATGGTTCCGTTAACCGGCGTATCTTCAGCTGTTGTTACCGCAGGCGAAGTTGCTACCGGTGCAACATTGGTTGAATTAATGGTAACATTTACCGTTACCGCGATTGTTCCACCTTTACCATCACTTACCGTAATGACAAAAGTATCTGTTCCGCTATAATTGTTAGCTGGCGTGTAAGTGTAGGTTCCATCTGGATTGACAACCACTTTACCATGTGCCGGAGGTGTAGTGGCAGTGTAGGTTAATGGATCACCATCCGTATCCGTTGCTACAATTGCTCCGTTAACCGGTGTATTTTTATTCGTATTGATGTTAACAAGTGTAGCCGCTACCGGAGCATCATTAACCGCAGTAATGGTCACATTAATGGTAATTGGAGTATTTCCACCATTACCATCGCTTACAGTTATTACGAAACTGTCAGGCCCGTTGTAATCCTTCGCAGGTGTAAAAGTGTATGTTCCATCCGGGTTAACCACAACTGTACCATGTGCCGGAGGCGTGGTTGTTGCGTAAGTTAACGGATCGCCATCTGCATCAGTAGCTGTAATTTTTCCGTTAACCGGAGTATCCTCAGCAGTTGTTACCCCTGGCGAAATCGCTACCGGAGCATCATTTACCGCAGTAATGGTCACGTTAATGGTTACCGGAATATTTCCACCATTACCATCACTTACAGTTATTACGAAACTGTCAGGTCCGTTGTAATCCTTCGCAGGTGTATAAGTGTAGGTCCCATCAGGGTTTACCACAACTGTACCATGTGCCGGAGGCGTGGTTGTTGCGTAAGTTAACGGATCGCCATCTGCATCAGTAGCTGTAATTTTTCCATTCACCGGAGTATCTTCATTTATGGTAACTGCAGGTGTAGTTACTACTACAGGAGACACATTGGTTGGATTAACAGTGACGTTGATTCTTACTGCAACGGTTCCTCCATTACCATCACTTACCGTGATGACAAAACTATCGGTTCCGTTATAATTGTTGGCTGGTGTGTAAGTGTAAGTTCCATCTGGATTAACAACCACTGTTCCATGTGCAGGAAGTGTAGTGGTCGTGTAACTTAATGGATCACCATCTACATCTGTTGCTACAATTGCACCATTAACTGGTGTGTTTTTATTCGTACTGATATTAACTAAGGTAGTCACTGCCGGAACGTCATTGACCGCAGTGATGCTTACATTAATGGTTACCAGCGTATTTCCACCCTTACCATCACTTACCGTTACTCCGAAACTGTCTGTTCCGTTGTAATCTTTCGCAGGCGTATAAGTGTACGTTCCATCAGGGTTTACTATAACTGTTCCATTTGCCGGAGCCGTAGTTGTTGTGTAAGTTAACGGATCACCATCTGCATCTGTTGCGGTGATCTTTCCGTTCACCGGATTATCTTCGGCTGTTGTTACCGCTGGCGAAGTTGCTACCGGTGCCCGGTTATCCCTGATATTAACAATAGCCGGTACATTGCTCGCTGTAATCAATGCATTGTTAGTCGTCGGCGCCATCGTTAAGATCACGGTTTCGTTTCCTTCATTAATATTATCATTTAACACCGGAACCGATATCGTAATTGATTTTTGTGCGGCAGGAATCGTAATGGTTGTTCCTATCGAAGTATAATCTACTCCACTTGTTGCTGTTCCTGTTACCGCATATACAATTACGGTTGGTGTTGTTGATACATTATTTAATGTAAAGGTAAACTCACCCGATGTTGCTGGTTCGGCACCGTCGGCTGTTGCGCTTACAGTAACCATAGCATTAGTTCCATCAATTATGTTAATAGTTGCCGGAGCAGTATTAACAATTACCAATGGATTGTTAACAGTAGTTAAAGTGGCGATAATGGTTTCGTTTCCTTCAACAATTACATCGGCCAATACCGGAACAGTAACAGTTGCCGAAAGCTGACCGGCAGGAATCAAGACTGTTTTAGTTATTAGCATACCGTAATCACTTCCTTCAGTAGCAGTACCTGATAGGTTAAAGCTGATTTGGGTATCCGTTGATGATGCCTTACTTAACGTGATGGTAAACATACCGCTTACCAGTCCGTTTTCATTTCCATCAATTTCTGAAGTAATGGTTGCTACTGAACTATCATTATCAATGATGGTAGTCGTTGCCGTACTTGTTCCAATGGTAACTAAACCACCGGTAACATTATTAACTGACGCACTAAACGTTTCATTTGCCTCAATCAGGTTATCATCATTAACTGGAACACTAAAACTTAATGTTGTGCCAGCGGCCGAGCCTGCAGGAAAAGTTAATGTTCCGATTGTAGCGCCGTAATCCAGGCCTGCTACAGCTGTTCCATCCAGAGTAGTATAAGCTACTGTGAATGCATTTTGAACTGCATCACTCAAGGTTACCACGAAGGTTGCCTTACCTGCATCCTCATTTACAGTTGGCGCACTTGAAATGCTCACCGTTGCCATATTGTGATCAGCAATATTAATCGTTGCCGGAACATTACTGATAGTGATTAGTGAATTATTTGAACTTACTAAATTAATGATTACGGTTTCAGTACCTTCCACTAAGGCATCTGTTAATACCGGAATAGTAATGGTAGCGGTAAGCTGACCGGCAGGAATTCTTACCGTTTTAGTAACAATTGTACTGTAATCACTGCCTTCAGTTGCAGTTCCACCCAATGTAAAAGTAATCTCGGTATCCGTTGCCGATGGATTACTTAATGTTACGGTAAAGGTTCCGCTGACAGGTCCGTTTTCATCACCATTTGTTGTGGTAGTGACTGTGGCAATAGTAGAGCCGCTATCGGTAATATTTACTGTAGCTGGTGACACGCTTGCCACAACCGCTGTGTTGCTGGTTACTGCATTCATTGTTAAAATTACAGTTTCTGTTCCTTCAACAATATTATCATTCAATACCGGTATAGGTAAATTTACAACAGTTTGTCCTGCCGGAATCGTAACCGTATTGCCAATTGAGGTATAATCTGCACCGCTGGTCGCGCTACCATTTACGGTATAGGTAACTACCGTTGATGTAGTGGAAACATTACTTAAAGTAAAGGTAAACTGACCTGCTTTATTTGGTTCAGCACCATCAGCAGTTGCTGTTACTGTTACCACGGCTGTTGTATTATCTGCAATGTTAATGTTTGCAGGTGTTGTATTGATGTTAACCAATGCACCAGCTGAACTACCTAATGTAGCCACCACGGTTTCTGTACCTTCAACAATATTATCTGTCAATACAGGAATAATAATAGTGGCGGTGGTTTGTCCGGCAGGGATTGTAACTGTTTTAATTACCATGTTACCGTAATCGGTACCTTCGGTTGCCGAGCCACCTAAGCTATAGGTTAACTGTGTATCAGTTGATGATGGGTTACTTAAAGTGATGGTAAATATTCCGCTCACCGGACCAGCTTCGCTGCCATTGGCCCCTCTTGTTATCGTTGCTGTTGCATCATCATCATCTAAAATAGTAACTGTTGCTCTTCCAGTTCCAATGGTTACTAATCCACCGCTTACATTACTGATAATTCCATCGAATGTTTCCGTTGGTTCAGCAATATTATCGTTGACGATTGGAACGGTGAATGTTAAACTTGCACCGGCAGCAGAGCCCGCAGGGAAAGTTAAAGTTCCACTGGTTGAAAGGTAGTCAGAACCTGCCTTAGCTGTTCCATCTGCAGTTACATAATCAACATTAAATGCATCTTGTACCGCACCACTTAGGGTAACGGTAAAGGTTGCAGTTCCTGCAGATTCGTTAATGGTAGCCTGAGATATTGAAATGCTGGCATTTACATTATTATTATCAATAATACTAATAGCAGCACGTGCATTATTTACCGATACCAGTGAGCTGTTTGTACTGGTTAATGTAGCAATTACAGTTTCTGCCCCCTCCACAATATTATCTGTTAATACCGGAATAGAAATCGTAGCCGATGTTTGGCCGGCAAGAATATTAACTGTTTTAGTGATCGCCGTGTAATCATTGCCTTCAGTAGCCGTACCGCCTAAGCTAAAGGTTATTTGCGTGTCGGTTGATGAAGGATTACTCAATGTAATGTTAAATATTCCGCTTACCGGCCCGTTTTCATTTCCGTTTAAGCCCGCTGTTACACTTGCAACAGAAATATCATTATCGGCAATGCTTACCGAAGCTGATGCAGTTCCAATAGTTACCACACCACCTGTTACATTACTTAATGATGCACTGAAGTTCTCAGTTGGCTCTACCAGATTATCATCAATAATTGGCACATCAAAATATAAGACAGTTCCTGCTGCAGCACCCGCCGGGAATGTTAGCACCCCACCGCTAGCCGTATAATCATCTGCTGCGATGGCAGTTCCGTTAGCCGTAGCATACCTTACTTTGAATTCATTTTGAACAGCTTTACTTAAGGTAACGGTGAAAGTTGCTGTGCCGGCACCCTCATTGATTACAGGTGTGCTAGAAATGCTTACCGTAGCAACATCCTCATCCACAAGGTTAATCGTTGCCGGTAAAGTATTGACAGTAATAGCCGGATTACTCGAAGAAGCTAGTGTTGCGATTACATTTTCTGTTCCCTCTGCTAAATCATCAGCTAAAACAGGGATATTAACAGTTGCCGTAATAGCACCTGCAGGGATGACAATAGTTTTAGTTACGGCACTGTAATCAGCACTTTCCGTAGCCGAACCTGTTAAATCAAATGTTAAGGTGGTTGGAGTTGATGATGGCTTACTCAAAATAATTTTGAACACCCCGCTCACTAATCCGTTTTCATCACCATTTGTATCCGCCGTAATGCTGGCAATTGCAGTATCATTATCGGCAATAGTTACAATTGCCGGACTAGCACCTATTGCCACGTCAGCGCCCTGTACATTGCTTAATCCAACCGTAAATGTTTCTGAATTTTCAACTATATTATCATCTATAACCGGAATAACAACGTTTAGTACCGTGCCTGCAGGAGAATTAGCAGGAAAGGTTAATCTGCCTGTTGTGGTGGCGTAGTCTAAACCTGACAGCGCTGTTCCATTTGCCGTTGCATAATCCACAGTGAAGCTATTCTGAACTGCAATATTTAAAGTTACTGAAAGCGTAACCTTACCGACAGACTCCGGAACACTTGCTGCGTTAATAGCGATGCTTACGTTGGCCGTATTTGCATCTAAAATATTGATACTGGCTGAAGCCGGATTAACCGTTATTGCCGGATTGTTGGTTGTACCCAATATTGCAGTAACATTTTCAATTGGTTCAGCAGTTGCATCTGCAATAACCGGTATAGTAATGGTTGCATTAGTTTCTCCTGCCAGAATAGTAACTGTTTTAGTTGCTATTGCTGTATAATCATCTCCTTCTGTAGCTGTTCCACCTAAAGTAAAGCTAATTTGCGTATCAGTAGATGATGGATTACTTAAGCTTACAATGAAGGTGCCATTTGATGGTCCTGCCTCGTTTCCGTTTGTTCCTGCCGCAATACTTGCCACGGCATTATCATTATCAGTAATATTAACGCTTGCCGAAGCCGTCGCAATAGTTACAGCTGCTCCCCTTACGTTACTTAATGTTGCTGTAAAGTTTTCAGTTGCCTCTACTAAATTGTCATCATTAACCGGAACAGTGAAGTTTAATGTTGCTCCAGCTGCAGATCCCGCAGGGAAGATTAAAGTGCCAGCCGTTGCGGTATAATCTGTACCGGCTGTTGCCGTTCCGTCCGCAGTAGCATAGTCAACCGTAAAGCTGTTTTGAACTGCGGCACTTAAGGTTACTGTAAAAGTAGCCGTTCCCGCATTTTCATTAATAACCGGCGTAGCCGAAATACTAACTGATGCCGTACTGTTATCCAGAATATTGATGGTTGCAGGTAAGTTATTTATACTGATTGACAGGTTATCAGAACCTGTAAGCGTAATCAGCACATTTTCAACCCCTTCTACAACCGCATCGGCCAATACCGGAATGATAATTGTTGCTGTTGTAGCGCCAGCAGGAATGGTAATTGTTCTTGGAATGGCAGTATAATCATTTCCTTCAGTCGCAGTACCCGCTACCGTATAAGTAATCACGGTAGGCGTTGCCGAAGGATTACTTAAGTTTACGGTAAATGTTCCGTTTACTGGTCCGTTTTCGTTACCCTCAGTGCCACCGCTAATACTGGCCACGGCGGTATCATTATCTGTAATATTTACTGTTGCTGAAGCTGTACCCGCAATAATTGCTGGATTATTGGTAGCAGCATTCATGGTTAAAACAACTGTTTCCGTAGGCTCAACAATGTTATCATCCAATACAGGTACGGTTAACGTTGCTGTAGTTTGACCCGCAAGTATGGTAACTGAATTACCAATAGCGGAAAAATCTGCTCCGCTGCTTGCCGTTCCGCTTATCGTGTAATTAATTACGGTATTGGTAGTCGAAACATTGCTTAGCGTAAAGGTGAATAAACCAGCGTTACCAGGTTCAGATCCGTTCGAAGTAGCCGCAGCGCTTACCGTTGCAACTGTATTATCAGCAATATCAATACTTGCTGACGTTGTGTTTACGGTTATAGCCGGATTATTTGTTAAACCTAATGTAACCACTACGTTTTCGGTACCTTCCACAATATTGTCTGCTAATACCGGAATAGTAATGGTAGCTGTGGTTTCACCTGCCGGAATGGTAATGGATTTTAATACTATCGTTGTAAAATCGCTTCCTTCTATTGCTGTTCCACCAACTGTATAAGTAATGGTAGTCGGCGTAGCCGATGGATTACTCAGTGTTACCGTAAATGTACCATTCACAGGACCATTTTCTGATCCGTTTATAGCTGCTGTTATTGTAGCTACTGATGTATCGTTATCAATAATACTTACAGTTGCAGGAGTTGTATTTGCCAAGATAGCAGGATTGTTCGTTGCCGAAAGCATCGTTAACACGACTGTTTCAGCAGGCTCTACCATGTTATCATCCAATACCGGTACTGCTACAGTTGCTACAGTCTGACCAGCAGGAATAGTTACTGTTGTACCAATTGCCGTGTAATCGATTCCGCTGGTTGCAGTACCGTTTACGGCAAAGGTAATTTGTGTATCCGTAGTTGAAGGATTGCTCATCGTGAACGTAAATAATCCTGGGGTAGCCGGCTCTGCTCCACTCGTGGTAGCAGCAACCATGATTGTTGCAGTCGTATTATCGGTAATATTGATACTTGCAGGTATATTATTGATTGTTACCAATGGATTACCTGATGTAGTTAATGTAGCAATTACATTTTCTGTTCCTTCTACCAGCGCATCTGCCAATACCGGGATAGCAATGGTTACCGTTATCTGACCTGCAGGAATGGTGATTGTTTTAGTCACCGGTGTATAATCGTCGCCTTCCTGCGCCGTACCGTTTAAGGTAAAAGTTAAAGTAGTAGGCTGCGACGATGGATTACTTAAGGTTACGAGATATGTTCCATTTACAGGGCCGTTTTCACTTCCTTGCGTTCCCGCAGTAATAGTTGCCACTGACGTATCATTGTCGGTAATATTAACAGTAACCGGAGTTGTACTGGCTATTACCGATGCATTATTAGTCGAAGCAACCATTGATAAAATAACGGTTTCGTTGCCTTCGGCGATGTTATCTTCCAATACCGGAACTGATACCGTTGCTGTTGTTGCACCAGCCGGGATGGTTACCATATTACCATTAGCCTTATAATCTGTTCCGCTAGTTGCTGTACCAGTCACATTATAGGTAATCTGCGTATCAGTAGTTGATACATTACTTAAAGTGAAGGTAAATAAGCCTGGCGTATTTGGCTCCGCACCATCACTTGTTGCAACCACTGTTACGGTTGCCGCGGTATTATCTAAAATATCTATACTCGCTGGTGTATTGCTCAAAGACACCAATGGATTTCCTGAATTGGTTAGCGTTACAGTCACCGTTTCTGTTCCTTCAACAATATTGTCATTTAATACAGGAATGGTAATGGTCCCGGTTAACGCTCCTGCAGGAATGGTTATAGTTTTAGTTGTGATTGTACTAAAGTCCGATCCTTCTAAAGCGGTTCCGCTTAATGTATAGGTAATAGTTGTAGGCTGCGATGATGGCTTACTCAACGTGACTGTAAATGTTCCGTTCACTGGTCCGCCTTCGTTACCAGGTACACCGGATGAAATTGTTGCTACTGATTCATCGTTATCAACAATAGTAGCGGTAGCAGTACCATTGGCTATTATTACCACACCACCTGAAATACCACTTAATGTTGCGGTAAAGGTTTCAGAAAGTTCAGCAATATTATCTTCTGAAATATTAACAGTGAACGTTTGCGTTGCACCAGCCGCCGAGCCAGCAGGGAATGTTAAAATTTGCGTTTTAGCAACATAATCATTGCCTGAAATAGCTGAGCCATCTGCAGTTGAAACACTAAGATTAAATGAATCCTGTACGGCATTATTCAGGGTAACCGTAAAGGTCACCGATGCATCGCCTTCACTTACCGTGGCCGGAGCGGAAATACTCACACTTGAGGTGTTTGCGTCGAGTATATTAATCGTTGCCGTAGCCGGATTAACTGTAATTAATGGATTACTTGATGTAGTCAGGGTAGCAATAACCGTTTCTAAAGATTCTGTTATAGCATCAACCAATACCGGAATAGTGATTGTTCCTGTAGTTTCACCGGCAGGTACCGTAACGGTTTTAGTCGTAATTGTGCTATAGTCTAATCCCTCACTAGCCGAACCAGTCAAAATGTAGGTAATCTGTGTATCGGTATATGATGGCTTGCTTAATGTTACGATAAATGTGCCATTAGCCGGACCGTTTTCACTTCCGTTTAAGCCTGGAGTAATCGTAGCGATAGCGGTATCATTATCAGTGATGGTCACCGAAGCAGTAGCTGTAGCAATGGTTACCAGACCACCGGTCGGGTTACTTAATGCGGCACTAAATGTTTCACCAGGCTCAACTAAATTATCATCATTTACCGGTACGGTAAAGGTTAAGCTGGTACCAGCTGCCGAGCCTGCTGGGAATGTTAATGTTCCGTTAGTTGCAATATAATCCAATATAGAACCTGCAAGAGCAGTACCATTTGCAGTTGCATAATCTACGGTAAACGCATTTTGCACTGCAGTGCTGAGGGTTACCGTAAAAGTTGCAGATCCTGCTGCTTCACCAATGCTTGATGGTGTTGCTGTAATACTTACGGTAGCTGTATTGGCATCTGTAATATTAATTGTTGCAGGTGTTGTATCTACGGTTACCAGCGGATTATTGACCGTTCCCAATTTGGCAATCACAGTCTCATTTCCTTCTACAATATTATCTGCCGATACAGGAATTGTAATTGTTCCGGTAGTTAGACCTGCAGGAATAGAAATGGTTTTAGTTGCAATGGTGCTGTAGTCACTACCTTCTGTTGCTGTTCCACTTAAAGTATAAGTAATGGTAGTAGGTTGAGAAGCAGGATTGCTTAAAGTTACGGTAAATGTTCCGTTCACCGGACCAGCCTCATTGCCAGGATTGCCGGCTGAGATGGTAGCGGTTACAGTATCATTATCAATAATATTTACCGTTGCAGGTGTTGTATTTGCAGCAATAGAGGCATTACTTGTTGCCGCTGTCATCGTTAAAACAACTGTCTCATTGCCTTCAGCAATGTTATCATCCAATACAGGTACTGAAAGGGTTGCCGTAGTTTGTCCTGCAGGGATACTAATCGTTGTACCTAGGGCTGTATAATCTGCACCACTCGTTGCGGTTCCGTTTACAGCAAAGGTGATAATGGTTGTTGTTGATGCCGGGCTACTCAATGTAAAGGTAAACTGCCCTGGAGAACCTGGTTCTGCGCCATCAGCTGTTGCTGCCAGGGTCACTGTTGCCGTGGTATTATCTGTAATATTAATGGAAGCCGGCGTATTATTAGTAGTGATTGCCGTATTGTTAGTAGTGCCAAGTGTTGCAATAACCGTTTCTGTACCTTCTACAATATTATCTGTAATAACCGGGATGTTGATCGTTCCTGTGGTTTGTCCTGCAGGAATAGTAATAGTTTTCGTAGTAATCGTATTGTAATCTAATCCTTCAGTAGCCGAACCTGCAAACGTGTAGGTTATTTCTGTATCTGTTGAAGATGCTTTGCTTAACGTTACGGTAAAAGTTCCCGCAACCGGCCCAGCTTCGTCGCCCGCTATTCCCGGTGTAATGGTCGCAATTGCCGTATCATTATCTACAATACTTACGGCAGCTGTTGCAGTACCGATTGTGACCAAATTTCCTGTAACGTTGCTAATGGTAGCGATAAATGTTTCAATGGTTTCTACCAGATCATCATTAATAACAGGAACGGTAAATGTTAACTTAGCGCCAGCTGGAGAATTAGCCGAGAAAGTCAATACACCAGTTGTTGAGGTATAGTCACTTCCTTGCGTGGCCGTTCCATCTGCTGTAGTGTAGCCAACATTGAATGCACTTTGTACGGCATTGCTTAAAGTTATTGTAAAGGTTGCCGTTCCATCAGCTTCGTTTCTGTTGGTTGGCGTAGCTGAAATACTAACTGAAGCAGGATCATTATCCGTAATGGTACCAATGCCTTCTGCCTGAGTAATGGTAGCCGGCGCACTGGCACCGCTTAGGGTTACTTTGAAACTTTCTGAAGCTTCAGTTACGTTATCATCCGTAATATCAATCACAATAGTTTGTGTTGCACCATTTACTGATCCCGCCGGGAAGGTAACTGTACCGGTTTTGGCTATATAGTCCGATCCTGCTACCGCTGAATTATCAGCAGTTGCATAATTTACGGTAAGTGCATTCTGCGTATTTCCTGTTAAGGCAACGGTAAATGTGACCGTTCCTGCACTTTCAGCTACCGTTACACTATTGATGGCTACGCTTACAGCGTCATCGTCAGTAATGGTTGCTGTACCTGTTGCGCCCGTTGCAGGAATAGTTACCGGTGATCCGGCACTTAAGCCTGTTAAGGTTGCAATAAATGTTTCGGTTAACTCCGCAATATTGTCATTCACCAATGGTACATCAAATGTTTGCTTAGTCCCACTGATTGAACCGGCAGGGAAAGTTACTGATCCGGTTGTCGCTGCATAATCGGCACCGGAAAGTGCTGTTCCATTTGCTGTAGCAAAGTTCACCGTAAATGCATTTTGTACATTACCTGTTAAGATTACCGTAAAGGTTGCTTTACCTGCATTTTCCACTACCGCGATATTATTTATGGCTACGGCAGCTACATCATTATCTGCAATGTTTACAGTTGCCGGTAAAGTACTGGCGGTAATTGCGGCATTATTAGTTGCGCCAACCATGGTTAAAATCACCGTTTCTGCACCCTCTGCAATATTATCAGCCTGAACAATAACCGGCAACGTAACTGATAACTGTCCTGCAGGAATTGTTATGGTTGTACCCAAAGCACTATAATCCGTTCCGCTCGTAGCTGATCCGCTCACCGCAAAAATTACCTGGGTATCTGTAGTAGATAGATTACTTAATGTGAACGTAAACAAACCATTGGTTGATGGCTCCGCACCATTTGTAGTGGCTGAAACACTTACCGTTGCAGTAGTATTATCAGCAATATTAATGGTGGCAGATTGATTTGCAGGAACCGGGCTGATCGTTGCCAGCGCACTATTGGTCGAAACCAAATTGATGGCTACATTTTCTGTACCCTCTACCAGATTATCAGTTTTTACAGGAATGGTAATGGTAGCGTTTGTAACGCCTGCAGCTATAGTAATGGTTCTTGTAATAGCGGTATAATCATCCCCTTCTGAAGCCGTACCAGCTACTGTAAAAGTAATCTGTGTATCTGTTGAAGATGGATTGCTTAACGAAACAAGAAATGTTCCGTTCACCTGACCATTTTCGCTTCCATTTCCTCCAGCGGCAATTGAAACAGTAGCGGCATCATTATCAACAATGGTTGCCGTTGCAGTTGCATTGCTAATGGTTACTGTATTACCTGAAATACTGGTTAAAGTGGCTGTAAAAGTTTCATTTGGTTCCGAAACATTATCGTTGATAACAGGTACTGTAAAGGTTAGTTTGGTACCTGCGGGAGAATTAGCCGGGAAGTTTAGCGTTCCTGAATTTGCCATATAATCAGCGCCCGTAACTGCTGTTCCATCTGCGGTAGCATAATTTACGCGAAATGCATTTTGAACAGCATTATTTAAGGTAACCATAAACGTTGCTGTACCAGCGGCCTCACTTACCGTTGGATCGGTAGAAATACTTACACTTGCTGTATTTTTATCAATGATTGAGATTGTTGCTGTTTTATCGGCAGCGGTGGGCGTAATGCTTACCAGGTTACTGGTGGTAGAAACCAGTGTAATCACCACATCTTCGGTATTTTCAGTAATGTTATCTGTTTTTACCGGAATAATAATCGTACCCTGAGTTTGACCGGCAGGAATATTAATTGTTTTTGCAGTGGCAGTATAATCATCACCTTCGGTAGCTGAACCTGCTACCAGGTAAGTAATCTGTGTATCAGTCGCAGATGGATTACTTAAACTTACTATAAACGTTCCGTTAACCGGACCGGTTTCATCTCCATTTATGCCAGCTTTTATGCTTGCTACAGAACTATCATCGTCAAGAATGGTTAATATTGCTGCGCTTGTTCCGATAGTAACCAAAGGAGTAGATGGGTTACTTAATACCGCACTAAAAGTTTCATTCGTTTCTACGATATTATCGTTATTAATAACAACCGTAAATGTTTTGGTAGTACCGGCAGGAGAACCTGCTGCAAAAGTGACTGTTCCCGCTGTAGCAATATAATCCAGATTAGTGCCAGCTTCAGCCGAACCGTTCGAGGTAGCATAGTTCACCGTAAATTCGTTCTGAACTGCTGCATTTAAGGTAATGGTAAAGGTTGCTAATGATTGACTTTCATTAATACTAATTGGAGTAGTCGATATGCTAACTGTAGCCGTATTATTATCCAGAATATCAATACTGGCTGCTTTCTGTGCAGCATTTGTAGTAATTGAAACAGATGGATTAGCAGTGGTTAGTAATGTTGCGACAACTGTTTCCGTTCCTTCTACTAAGGCATCTGTTTTTACAGGGATAGTAATGGTTGCGGTGGTAATGTTAGCAGGAATAGTAATGGTTTTAGTTACCGTAGTATAATCATCACCTTCGGTCGCTGTACCTGTTAAAGAGAAAGTAACATCCGTTGGCGTGGAGGATGGATTGCTTAAATTAATTGTAAATGTTCCGTTAGCAGGTCCATTTTCATTTCCGTTCTGACCTTTTGTTATGGTTACAACGGAAGTATTAACATCATTAATAGCTGTATTTACTGTATTTGTTCCCAATGAAGCCGAACCAGTTACCGAATTGATATTGATGGTGTAGGTTTCTGTTGGTTCTACCAGATTATCATTGATAATGGCTACCGTAAATGTTTTTGTACCACTTGTTGCCCCAACTACTGATCCCGCAGGAAAAGTAATGGTTGCAGGTGCAAACGTGTAATCAGCAGCACTTGCAGAAACTGGTGTAATTCCGGTTTGAACTGTTACATCAGTCGCCAAAATGGTTCCCGGAGTTCCTGTTAAAGTAATCGTATATATAGCATTTGTACCCTCACTAATTGTTGCTGGTCCGGTTAAAACCAAAGTTGGATACACACTTACATTCACCGTAATTGGATCACTGACCACACCATCAGCCGTAGTTAAGGTGTAGGTGTATGAATCATTTCCGGTAAATCCTGTATTCGGAGTGTAAGTGATTGCCCCTGTTGACGTATTTAATGTTGTTGTACCATTTGCAGGACTTGAAGCTAAAAGTACAGTTGTACCTACCCCGCTGGCTCCATCATTTGATTTTACATCGGTGGTAATCGGTGTATTAATTAAAGTATTGATATTATCCGTTACACCAACTGGTTTAATGTTTACAGAAACCGTAACCGGATCTGAAACTACTCCATCTGCTGTAGTTAAAGTATAAGTATAAGTATCTTTACCTACATAACCTGTTGTAGGCGTGTAGGTAACATTACCTGTTGCAGGATCAACTGATGTAGTGCCATTCGCACCATTTGATGCGGTTATAGCAGCACCCGCAGCACTTCCTCCATCATTTATTTTTACGTTAGTAGTAACAGCAGTGTTGATTGTGGTTGTCGCGAGATCAGCTGTACCTATGCCTTTTACGTTAACGGATACGGTAATCGGATCAGATACAACCCCATCGGCAGTTGTTAAAGTATAAGTAAAAGTATCTTTACCGGTGTAACCATTTGCCGGAGTATATGTTACTACCCCTGTAGTAGGGTTAACTAATGTACTACCATGAGCAGGAGCTGTAGCGATCAATACTGTAGTACCTGATGAATTTGTGTTGTCATTAAGTTTGACATTAATAAGAACAGCCGTATTAATTGTTGTTGTAGCAACATCTGGCACACCAGTTGGTTTAACTTCAATAACAAAGGTTTGAGCAAGGCTTTGATCAACACCTGCATTTGCAGTCCCGCCATTGTCTGCTAAAATTACTAAAACTGTAACTTTACCAGAAAAATTGTTCGCCGGAGTATAAGTTAGCGTTCCATTTGGTGCAACAGCAGGTTGAACGATGAATAATGCATTATTATTATTGGTTACTACAAAATTGAGTGTTTGTCCTGCCTCATCTGCCGGACCAGCACTTATTGATGTAGCCCAACCTGTTACAGTTTGGGCTACTCCTGTTGCATTTACAACCTGATCAATACCCTTAACAAAGGATGGTGCATCGTTTACGGCTGCTACAGTCAAGTCTAAGGTATTTGTTGCACTACCGCCCTGTCCATCAGTCACAGTAAATCTGATCGTTGGAACAGTCCCGTTATAGTTGGCAACTGGAACAAATGTGTAACTACCGTCGTTATTTATAGTAATTGATCCAACGTTCGTTATTGTAAAAGCTGCACCTGTTGGCTTAGAACCTGTAAAACCATCAACAGTAAAATTACTAACGGTTATCGCATTACCATCGGGATCAGTTGCACCATTTAATAAACCATTAGCTGCAATAACTGTTAATGAATTATCTTCTGAAACAGAATTTGTTTTAGCACTTAGCGTTGGATTTCTATTAACATTAATTATATAACTATTTGGCGTTGAATCTATTCCACCATCATTATCAACTGCACTGTAGGTAAATGTAGTACTTCCTGTAAAATTGGCATTAGGTTTAAATGTAAATCCATCCGTAACCGTTTTAGCGTAAGTCTGACCTTGAACAACTGCTGTAGTACCATTAATCAGATACAAGGTGCCGCCTGAAGGAAGCGTATTAATCACAAAACTTACTACTGTTCCTCCATCTGTATCGGTTCCAGTTAAATCATCTATAGCAAGAGGAGTAATTTGGTTAGTAGGAATAATTACCAAATTAGTGATATCATTCGTATTAGGCGGGTTGTTTACCCGAATAGTTGCAGTTTGTCCGCTAACTGTAGCCGGACATCCATTTACATCCTGAACAGCATTTAAATTATAAACAAAAGTACCTGCGGTAGTTGTAGATTGTGCTAGTGTTCTGCTGTTACCTGTTGTAGTAGTTATGGTTTGATTTGTAGCAGAATTGATGTTAAAGGTAAATGTGTAAGGTGCTGTACCGTTATTGCCCGTAAAAGTTACGCTCGGTGAGGTATCCCCAATATTTACTACAGTAGTTCCTGAAATCGTAGCTGTTGGTAATGGATTAACCGTTACAGTTGCACTGCCTGACATTGCAGCCGTACAAGAGGTTGTTCCGTTCGTTGCAACAACCGTATAAGTACCAGCTACTGTTTGGTTACCAAAACTGATCGCAGCGCCTGTACCATTTACAGCTGAACCTACGTTTGTTCCACCTCTTTGTAACTGATAGCTTACGCCACTTTGTGAATTGGCAAGACCTATCGCAACGCCTGTACCACCTGCACAATATGCACCACCGCCAGTTACTGCGTAAGTAGTTGGTAATGGATTAACCGTAACCGATATAGAAGCCGTATTTGAGCAGGTACCGTTACTAAATAAATAACTAACAGTATAGGTTCCTGCCGTACTTGTTGCTAAATTAATAGCTCCAGTAGATGGATTGATCGAAAGACCTGTTGTTGACGAATATGTTCCGCTAGCCTGGCCAGTTTGTGTTACACTTGCTGTACCGGTGGCGCAATAAGGAGAACCACCATAAGAAATCGTAGCTGTTGGTAATGGATTAACCGTTACAGTTGCACTGCCTGACATTGCAGCCGTACAAGAGGTTGTTCCGTTCGTTGCAACAACCGTATAAGTACCAGCTACTGTTTGGTTACCAAAACTGATCGCAGCGCCTGTACCATTTACAGCTGAACCTACATTTATTCCACCTCTTTGTAACTGATAGCTTACGCCAATTTGTGAATTGGCAAGACCTATCGCAACGCCTGTACCACCTGCACAATATGCACCACCGCCAGTTACTGCGTAAGCAGTTGGTAATGGATTAACCGTAACCGATGTAGAAGCCGTATTTGAGCAGGTACCGTTACTAAATAAATAACTAACAGTATAGGTTCCTGCTGTACTTGTTGCTAAATTAATAGCTCCAGTAGAAGGATTGACCGAAAGACCTGTTGTTGACGAATATGTTCCGCTAGCCTGGCCAGTTTGTATTACACTTGCTGTACCGGTGGCGCAATAAGGAGAACCACCATAAGAAATCGTAGCTGTTGGTAATGGATTAACCGTTACAGTTGCACTGCCTGACATTGCAGCCGTACAAGAGGTTATTCCATTCGTTGCAACAACCGTATAAGCACCAGCCAATGTTTGGTTACCAAAACTGATCGCAGCGCCTGTACCATTTACAGCTGAACCTACGTTTGTTCCACCTCTTTGTAACTGATAGCTTACGCCACCTTGTGAATTGGCAAGACCTATCGCAACACCTGTACCACCTGCACAATATGAACCACCGCCAGTTACTGCGTAAGTAGTTGGTAATGGATTAACCGTAACTGTTATTGGAATCTTTGTACTTTCACAACTTCCATTCGTTTGACTGACATAGTAAACGGTATTGCCTGGCGTTACGGTACTTGGGGTTGGCGCAATATTGCTGGATGTACCCATTTGATTCGTATACCAAAGTAATGAATAACCTGAAGGAGGAGTTGAAACCGAAGTAGAAAGCGACGATGCGGTAGCGCCCTGACAATAAAGTACTGGAGATGTAACTGTCGGCGTTAACGGCACAGCTAATCTATTCGTGCTCGTATTGTTACCCGTATTAGTTGGCGGCTCTATAATGGTTGAGTTTGTTGCATCAGTATAAAGTCGATAAGCCACCGTTGCAGCATCATTATAATTACCCGAACCTGTTAACGTATAGGTTATAGGAAAGTTGTAATATCGTCCAGCCTGCACACTACCCGTTTGATTGCTGGTATACGTCAGATTATTTCCTGCTTGTATTAGCGTCCATCCTGCATTGGTACCTGCGGCAAATGTGTAGCCATTTGGTATCGTCTTGGTTATTACCAAATGGTTTCCCAAATTAGCTGTGGAGGATAGGTTGGTGATATCACCATTTCCCACGTTCCCCACTCTTAGATTAAAAGTAGTGGTGGTATTGCCTGTAGGGTTAAGACAATAATTATCAGCCGTCTTGTCAATGATGACATCCACACCTGTAGCCTGAACTGGTATGCTCACTACAGAAGTATTGTTATCTAAATCCTGATCCTGAATATCAGTCGGTGTAATATTTACCGTATTCGTAAGCACATTACCAGGAGGAATGGTATTGAGGCTTCCGGATACAATTATCTTCGCATTGGCATTTGCGCCAATATTAAATGTACCGTTGATTTGCCCACCGGTATTAGGTGCAGCAGGTGTAAAGTTTGAGGAAGTAAAGCCGGATGGGGTAATACTATTAATGGTAAAAGCACCGTTCGCAAGCGCATTACCACTTCCATCTGTAAGTCTGTCTGTAAACTTAACATTATTTAAAGCAGCATTGGTATCATTGATAACATCTAAAGTATAAGTGACGTTATTATTAGTTGCCGCCTGCATCAGATCCCTGTCTGCACTCTTAACAACTCTGATGTTTCCCGGAGTAGTTACTAATAAATTCCTTATCTCATGATAATTTACAGCCCCGCCACTTGATGCGGCAAATCCAAGTTTTAATGTTGGAGGAGGAATATCCGGCGACAGGTAATTTAATAGCTCAGAAAAAGGTCCGTTGGCAACTCTTGCCATTCTTACGATAATTCTATATTGTGAAGCTTCGGGTTTAACTTCAATCTGAAGCCTTCTGTAGAATTGACCGTCTGTTGGTCTCACATCAGAAAATGCACCACCCGCCCCGGTACCAGTATTGTAATCCAGCTCATCTTTGAGCCTTCTTTGGCTGATAGTTCCGCTACCATCATCAAGGACAGTACCAGTAAGAAATCTATTGGTTGGTGAAACACCTGCATTAACTGTAGTCGTTCTGTTTGTTGTTGTAATACCCCTCAAAACAACAGCATTAGGCGTTTCTCCGAGAGGAAAACCACCATTTCTTCCTTCAGTACTATTTCCATAATTACCAAAAGCATCTAATCCAATACCAATGTATCCACCGCCTAATCCATCCAGAGTAGATGCAGCGCTATTTGGAGCGTACCCTAAAGATCCGCCATACCCCCCTAACCTAAATGGTTGAGTAGCATCGAATAGAAAGATTCCGATACCATCTCCGCCGTTATAGCCGCTCACGGTATTGGATGTATTTCTCCACATTTTAAACTCGAAATCAATCAGCACACCTAGAGTTGATGGAAAAGATTTATCAACATATGCAAATCCACGCTGGTTTCCTGACGAATTTGTTAATCTTAGCCACCCTGCTCCAACCGGATCAGCCCCTCCGGATGTTAAAACAGCTGTTCCTGAAGTACCACCTGGACCACCAATAATTACCTGCGGACTTCCCGAACCTTTAAAATTTTCAGTTATCGTAAACTGGGCTGAAGCATTTTTTGAACCGATAAAGGCTAAAAAAAATCCAATTAAAAATAGATACTTAAAACATTTAACAAATTTCTTCGTTAAATAATTGTTAAGGGAAGAAATGTTTCGTGTAGGGAAACACGAAGACAGTAAATTTTTATTCATACAAGGGACGATAAACTGCAAAATATTGCTGCAGGTAAATTATTTGTTTGTTCGTAGATGCATTTACGAAATCCTAAAACTTATGGTTTTAGTTAAATGTCTTTTCCGAAATATTATTCACATTTACAGCAATTGGCGGCAAAGGTATTATATTGAATGGTCAAAATATTGCAGGGAATTTATTGACGTATGATTAATAATACATTTATTTAAAGTAATTATTTCAACCCTCATTCATTTGCTTTAAACCAAGGTTGAGTTTCAAATGAGTTGATATAAGTCAATTTTTTTAACACAACCCAGGGTTGTAATTTATATACGGTTTCTATTACACTTCATTTAGCTTTAAGAATTAAATTTTTTATCCAGGAAAATAATTTATGAGGTACGATCATTTTCCTTTCCGGAAGTGAATACTTTTACAAAATGATTTGGTGCAGCAATTAAAATTTCAATCGATCAAAAGCATCAATACAATAGCTGTCGCTAATATTTCCTTTTGATAAAACAGTATGGATATACATGCCAGCATTTTATTATTCAGCTATCCACATGAAGCATGCAATCATTTGCATTGGGAATACTTGAAACAACTTTTCCATACAAAGCCGGATGTTTAGGTTTCAACAAGTCATTTAATTACAATGGAACAAAGCCTGGAAGTAATGAAAAATTTTATTCTGGAGATATACAATTCCGGAACCCTCGAAAATGGCACAACATATCTTAAATCATTTTAAACTGGGAAAACCACCAGCAGGCTGTTATTCGATCAATAAGCCCTAAGTATTATCTTCATTTTAGTTAAATCTTCTAAGCGTAAATCATTAACCTAACATCGTTGATTCCAATCCTTGCGGTAGTCAATTTTTTTTTGGAGGCAAAACGTATCAAAGATGATTAGCTAAGTTTCAAGAACTTCATTAATAAGACGAGCAATAGGATGTATCCCGATACTCAGCTATAGTGGAAGCTATAGCAGACGCGAGAAAGAGATTAATCTCATCCATATATCGAACCTCTTTTGAATTGGTTTTGCCGAATGAAACACGAACAAGAGACGAACGAGAGACGAACAAAGTAGATAGTTGGTAGTAGCCGTACTGCTTTTGTTTAGTGCTTCATATACGTTTGTAGCTTTACACCAATTGAATAGGTAAACGAGACATTACTTTGCTTATTTAGCTTCACATGCAATGCTTCATATTGTACAAGCCTTACTTCCGATAACCCTAATACGGGTGTTTTTTTCTTGTTTTCATATTGCAGCGACACTTTTTAGTCGCTTTTTCATTCGATAGATAATTAAATTAATTAGCTCGATTTTGTAAACTTTGTGCCCTTGGGAGCGCAGCAAAACCTAATTCCATTTCTTTATAGCTTCGCTTTCCAGTATTGCGGAATTAATTAGATTTTTGAACTTCTAATCCTGAATCTGTGATTATTATATCGTTTCAGAAAAATTTCACATCCAGGGACACAACAAGCCAATTATTTATCTGGCTGTTCTATAATTTTGTTTAAACCAATAATATGCGAAGCTCTTCCGTAGCTGTCGTACTTAGGCTTTCCGTAAGCCCTGATCCAATGAATGGATCCATCACGCCATTTTACTTCATACTCGGCACTGTAAATACCATTGGTTTCTATAGCCTTTTGCACGGCCTGTTTAATCTGCATTCTATATTTAGGAAGCATGGCTTCAAAAAGATCGGTATAATCAAATGGTTCATCTGCTTCAAAACCATAGTTGGATTTTAATTGTGCATTGGATTCCATCCTTCCGGTAGCAAATTCAACAACTGTGTATCCAACGCTACCAGCTTCCAAAGCACTTTTCAGCACAACATTCGCCTCCTCTGTGAGTTGTTTTGCCTGAACCAGCTCCGTAACATCTGTTACTAAAAACATAATGTTATGATCATGATCACCCAATCTTCCAACTGATTGAATAGAAACGTTAACATAAATATCGCTTAATTGACTTCCTTTTACCACACGCAATTTAATTTCTGAAGCCTGGGCAGATTTTCCACTTTTTTGCACTTCATTGATCAGGTTCAAAAATTTCTGACCCTCCACATCAGGTATAAGATTCTCAATGGTTTGCGCTATGATGTCCTCATTACACTCCAGTATTTTAATTAAAGCTGAATTCGCTTGCCTGATGACCCGATCTGGTGTAGAGAGAACGCCGATCCCAATAGGTGCAAGGTGAAAAAGCATACTGAAGCTATCCTGAAGATGTTCAAGATGATTATTAGCTTCGGTTACCTGCTCCTGATATTCGACCAGGTTATGGTTACGAGCTATAATTTTTTCGTTCTCATTACGCAATTCGCTATTATTTTTCCTTAATACTTCATCTTCCAAACCAATCAACCTTAAGTCCAGATGATCTAAAACGATTTTTGCCAGACTGCTTAAAACTTCCTGGTGGCGTTCGTTAAACACTACGGCTTTGTAATCCATTACACAAATGGTACCTAAACGATGTCCTTTAGCGCTGATTATTGGTGCTCCGGCATAAAATCGAATCTGTTGAGTATTATCCGCAAAATGAGGAATTTGAGATATATCTTCCATAACCATTACCTTATCAGCCATTAAAGTTTGAGCACATATGCTGCCCTGACGAGGCTCAGATGTCTCGTTCCCAAAGCCAATATTAGCCTTAAAAAACACTGTATCTTCGTCAATGAAGGTAATGAGGCAAACAGGCAAATTGAATATATTACAGGCGAGTTGCGCCAGATCATCGAAACCTTTTTCAGGTGGTGTATCTAATATCTTGTAATGCTTTAATGCTAATATTCTGAATAGTTCAGTATCTGATGGCAACTGGGATGGATTACTCATTTCGATGATTGATTTGGTTTGATTATATAACGTATTCAATCAGTATAAGGATTGAATAAAAAGAAAAATATTACTCGACTATTTTGTTGTATTTTAAAGAGCTGAAAAATGATATGCTAACCCTTTAACACAGAAGCAATTGAGAAGGTTTTAAATACATTTTTATAATGGTAATGTGAAATAAAATGTGCTTCCGTGACCAGGCTTACTATCTAGCCCGATTTCGCCTCCATGACCTTTAATTATCTGGCTGCACAGATATAAACCAATGCCAAATCCAGCGATTAAATTGTTGTTGGGAGCCCTGTAGAAACGATCAAACAGCCTGGAAGCATCTTCTTCCGCAACACCAATTCCTTCATCATGAACTCTAAACATAATTTCCTTTTCACCCATTTCATATTCTATAGTGATGGTAGAACCGAGGTCAGAATATTTCATAGCGTTGCTTATTAAATTCCCCATAACCTGTCCAATTTTTTCTTCATCTGCCATGACCCGGACATCCTCGCCAAGTTTGAAATGAAATATACAGTTTGGATAAAGTGTTTGAGATTCTTCCTGCAATTCCAAAAGGAATTTATGGATACTGAAAACTGAATGATCAATGAAGATAGCGCCGGATTCAAGGCGGGCTAAATTGAGGAAACCATTAATCATTTTGGTCATACGCTTAATTTGCCTGAGCGATTGATCGATAATTTTTTTGACTAAAGGCTCGTCCTGAACACTATTTTTTGATTCCAATAACTGTATATAAGCTGTTAGCGAGGTGAGTGGTGTTTTCAACTCATGGCTAACCATGCCAATAAAATCATTTTTACGTGCTTCATTTTGTTTGATATCGCTGATATCACGCGTTGTTCCTGCAACAGCAACAACCTCCCCGATTGCGTTTAGCACCGGCGTAAAAATATAATCATAAATCCGCTTACCTAATATGGCATGTGGAAACGATACCTCACCACGGATGGTTTTTTTATTGGCTACCACATCATCTATTTCTCTTTCATGCATTTCCGCATGCCAGGGCTCATATCCATTTTCGAGTAAACTTTTCCCTATTGATTCGTCCCATGTTTTACCCCACATCATAAGTAAAGCCTTGTTGGCATACATAAAACGGTAATTTAAATCGAAAACATACATTAAATCCGGTGTTCCGTTAGCAATGGTTTCATATACGCGTTTTTGTTGTTCTGATTCTTCGTGAGCTCTACGCAGTGCTTCTTCCATGCGTTTCTGCTCCGTAATATCGGTTGCTGTACCAAACCACTCTACAATTTCACCCTGATCATCAAGTATAGGGATAGCTCTGGAAAAAGTCCATCCTATTGAGCCATTGGCAAGTAATAAGCGATGTTCCAATTGAAATATTTTCTTCCCTTCAATTGATTCTTTCACTTTCTCTTTAACTGCTTCCTGGTCAAGCGCATGGATGTATTTGGGAATCCAATCTTCTAACGGTTCGAGGGTATCTCTTATCAAGCCTCTTCCATCAAGTTGTTTTAACTCTTTCCAGTCGGCACTCATAGTATATAAAATATCTGATGTAGCCGTTACCAAAGCCCTAAACCGCTGTTCGTTGGCTATTAAACTATCATTCAAATAAAATTGATCACTATTTTCCATACATATGAGTTTTCCGAAATCAGAACTAAAACAGCATGAGATGTCATTTGTTTGTATTTAAAAGTGGTTTTAAAAAACTTGATGATAAAAGCAGTATTTTAGCACTTAAAAGAATAAAACAATAACTAACAAACAATTTTATAAGCTATCTGTATAGTTATGATGAGAATTTTATTGATGCTCCCGCTTGTATTATTTGAGCTGGCTTGCCATAATACCAATCCCGAAAAAGGAACTGGCGGCAATAAGGTAAATGAACGCATTTCGCTATCAAGCCGTGCCATTGTAGATTCAACAAAAGCATTACTTGACCAGAAATCAGCTTTGGATAAAAAAAGAGTATCAGGGGAAATTACATCCACAGATTATACTACCCGGGAGCAAGCACTAAAAACAACTTATACAACACTTTATAAAGGTCTTTCTCCAGATGATACTGTAGAAGTGACCGCTTACCGCAAAAAGTTGGAATCAGAATTGATGAAAGATACGAGCAGAACAAACATATTACCACGATGGGAATAGATAAAGTTGATGATGCGCCCGAGAAAGCTAAACCAGTAGGGAAATTTGCGCAATCCTTCATTACCCTTTACGATGTATTTCATTTTATAGGTCGTTTTTTTAAAGAAGCCTTTTTACCACCATACGAGTTTAAAGAGTTAGTCAGGCAATGTTATGAAATTGGCTATCGTTCTGCATTACTCATTTCAACAACTGGTTTTATAACAGGTTTAGTGTTTACCAAACAATCCCGTCCTTCACTTTCCGAATTTGGAGCAACCTCCTGGCTACCATCATTAGTGGGTATTGCACTTTTGCGAACCTTGGCGCCATTGTTAACAGGATTAATTGCTGCCGGAAAAGTAGGTTCGAGTATTGGAGCCGAGCTCGGATCAATGAAGGTAAGTGAGCAAATTGATGCGATGGAAGTTTCAGCAACTAACCCCTTTAAGTTTTTAGTATCGACAAGGGTATTGGCCGCCACCATTACCATGCCTATCCTAACCTTTTATACCGCCATGGTTGGTATGCTGGGCGCTTTACTGAATGTTTCGGTTAATGAAGGAACGAGCGCCACTACTTTTTTTCAAAATGCTTTAGAGAGTATCACCTATCTTGATATCATCGCCTCAACCATAAAGGCCATATTGTTTGGCTTTACCATTGCCATTGTAGGTTGTTATCAGGGCTATAACTCTTCTAAAGGAACGGAAGGCGTTGGTAAAGCAGCCAATTCAGCAGTAGTTACCGCCATGTTCCTCATTTTTGTAGAAGAAGTGGTATGTGTTCAGATATTCAGTTTATTTAACAGCTAAGCGATGACACAAAAGGATATATTACATCACAGCACCGAAAAGGTTATCGAAATTCAAAACCTATATAAAGCATTTGGCAATTATCAGGTACTGGAAAACGCTTCGCTTGATTTATATAAGGGTGAAAACCTGGTGGTATTGGGCAAATCCGGTACTGGAAAATCGGTATTGATTAAAATTATTATCGGATTACTCCGTCCGGATGCCGGGCTGGTTAAAGTGCTAGATCATATTGTAGATGAAATTTCATATCAGGAATTACTGGCCTTACGCCTGAGGGTAGGCTTTTCTTTCCAAAATAGTGCTTTGTACGACAGTATGACGGTACGAGAAAATCTTGAGTTTCCTTTGGTACGAAACAGAAAAGATTTAAGCAAAGCTGAAGTGAATAATTTGGTAGAAGAAATGCTCGATGCGGTGAGTTTATCACAAACAATTAACCAAATGCCGTCAGAACTATCAGGCGGACAAAGGAAGCGAATCGGGATTGCACGAACCTTAATTTTAAAGCCCGAAATTATGCTTTATGATGAGCCGACAGCCGGCCTCGACCCGATCACCTCAAGAGAAATTAACAAACTTATTAATACTGTACAGGAGCGATATCATACCAGTGCCATAGTCATTACCCATGATTTAACCTGCGCCAAAGAAACCGGAAACCGTGTAGCCATGCTGGTAGATCGCAGTTTTGAAAGACAGGGCTCTTTTGACCAGATTTTTGGTAAAGACGACCCACAAGCGCAACCATTTTACGATTATAATTTTATACAATAACATGAACGAAAATAGAAAAAGAATAACGGTTGGAGTATTCATCGCCATTGGCATTTTAATATTCGTATTGGCAGTTTTCACGTTAGGAACTCAAAAGAAAACCTTTGTAAAAAGCTTTACCTTAAGTGTGGTATTTAACGACATTCAAGGCTTAAAAAAGGGAAACAACGTTTGGTTTTCAGGCGTAAAAATCGGAACCATTAAAAAGATAGAGTTTTTTGGCACATCTCAAGTTCGTGTGTTTTTAAGCATAGAAGAAGATGTTCATAAATATATCCATAAAGATGCGGGCGCCAGTATTGGTGCTGATGGATTAATTGGTAATAAAATCGTGGTGATAACAGGCGGAACTCCGGCCTTACCCTTTGTTGAGGATGGCGATGTGCTGAAAGTAAACAATTCTGTATCTACTGATGATATGATGAAAACCCTGCAGGTAAATAATAAAAACCTGGAGGATGTAACCGGAGATTTTAAAATACTATCCAGAAATTTAGTAGAAGGAAAGGGTGCTGCAGGTGCATTGCTATCAGACGAACAACTGGCCTTAAATTTTAAAGCAATGGTGGCCAACCTCAATCGCATTACTGCATCTACTGCAAAAACAGCTCAGGATTTAAACACCTTTGGAAAAACTTTGAACACACCAGGTGGCCTGGTGAATAAAATGATGACAGATACAGCGGTTTTTGCTAAACTGGAAAGATCGGCTACAACTTTGCAACAAACCGCTCAATCTGCTTCGGTTATGGCTGGAAATCTGCAAAAGGCATCAGCCAAATTAAATACAAATGACAATGCTGCCGGTTTGTTATTGAACGATGCAAAAACGGCTGATCAGGTGAGATCGATTATGGTCAACCTCGAAAAAAGCAGTAAAAAACTGGATGAAGATTTAGAAGCACTACAAAGTAACTTCTTATTACGTGGTTTTTTCAAGAAAAGAGCTAAGGATTCTCTGAAGCTTCAACAGCAAAAAACACCTTAATTACGGATTATTTGCTTCGGGCTAATGATGCTAATTCCAAACCGGGATTAGCATTTTTTTTTGCGGGTGGTTGATGTTTGGGATTGCATCGGCGATGAAAATCGTTGCCTCTGCCATCGCTCCTACCCAGTCTTATAATAAAGACCTGTAAATTAATTCACGCAGCGGATTTTTGGCTATAGAAATCTGCTTATCCAACTGTGAATGCTAACTTTAAAGTAACAAACCAGCGAAATGTAAGAAGTTATTTTGATAATTATAAAACCTTTGTTTTTTTAAGGTTGTTGATAGAAAAAAGAATCATGATGAATACGAAGGAAAAAGATAACGAACAAGATAAAACAAAAGGAACTTCTAAAGAGAAGGCAAGTTTTGATCAAAATGGAAAAGGCGCATCCGACAAGTTTGGAGAAGCAGGCGAAACGCCAAATGAATCAGGAAAAGAAGATGGTGTGGGTACCACCAATAAAAACAGAAAATAAGGAGTGCTATACAGCAATCCTTATTTTTCGTAAATGCTCATTTTTTCAGCAAGCTCAATAATACTCTTAATTTTCAGCTTTTGGAACAAACGAAGCTTATAAGTACTTACGGTACCCATTTGCAAATTTAACTGGTTAGAAATTTCCAAAACGCCAATACCTTTTGTTAATAGTTCTGCTACTTCTAATTCTCTGCCAGATAATTTGGTAAAGGGATTATCGGCATCGTTACCTAAAATACTATTAAACATATTTTCTTTAACATTCCTGCTCGAGTAACGGCTTCCAGCTAAAATAGTTGTAATTGCTGTTACAATTTCAGATTCTTCTGCGTTTTTAGTTAAATAACCAGAAGCGCCGGATTTTAAGTACGGTACTGCATAAATATTTTCATTTAATGAAGAGAATACTAATATTTTTGCATTTGGCTGAACCAGCTTAATCTGATCAATAACTTTTAGGTTATTGCCACCTGGTAAGTTTACATCTATTATAATTAGATTAGGTAATTTTTCAGTTTCTGTAAGTGCCTGTTGTAAATTGCCTGCCTGAATGATTTCTACACCAGCCCAAAAGTCAGAAATTAGGCTTTTTAAACCGCGACGAATGATCTCATGATCATCTGCGATGAGAACGGTAAATGTACTGCCAATATTTTTTGCTTTCATTTTTATGTGATTGTGTTGCAATTTAACTAATTGTTATCATTTTTGTGAATTTTGTATGTTTTTTTATTCATTTAGAAGCCCTTTTTGTATGATTAAATTGTAATTTTTATTATACACCTTCAAGCAATAGCTCTGTTTTACTAAAATACCCTTGGTGTAGCCATCCTGACGTTTGGTTTGATGAATGAGTAAGAAAGGGATATTTCATGTGTGCCGCCGCTGTAGCCCTGTAACGGACCGATAGAAAAATCATAGCCATAACCAATCCGTAATCTTTCGGTTGGAAAAATCTGGATTGCTGCCACTGCTGAATTTCGCGGACTTAAATCACGTTGAAGATAACTTTTATCATAAAGCTTTACCCCGGTACGATAGGAACCACCTACCCACAAAAACTCTTTGATCATTAAAAATGCATTCACATCTAAACTCGTTGGTCCCCCACGGTCATCTTTTAACAAAAAAGAGGGCTTTACCTGAAAGTCTTCATTAATCGGAAACAAAGCCCCTGCGGTTAAATAAAAATGCGGTTTTGGTTGCGGAATGAAAGCATAGCGATCAATATTGATGTAGGTAGCAATCAGGTTATCAGCGGAGAAACCGGCATAATATCTATCGTTTGCAAAATAGACACCTGCCCTTGCATCAGGGACAACCGTACTTTGTACCCCTACAGGCTGGAAAGGTTCAGGATCGTTAGGGTTTAACATCGAACCATCAATTCCCAGCTGAACCATACCCACACCAAGCCCTAAGGCTAAACGCGAACTTCCGTCGTCATTCATCCGGATCCGGTAAGCATAGTTACCATAAATGGCCAGGTTGGTTTGCGCACCTAATTTATCACTTGATACCTGCAGCGCCAAGCCTACATTACCACTGTTTGCAATGGCATCAACCGCAAGCGACATACTTTTTGGCGCACCCGTAATGCCCGTCCACTGACTGCGGTAAAAGCTATGCACATTCAATACTTCTTTATAACCTGCATAAGCCGGATTAATATAAATCCCGTTAAACATGTACTGACTGTATTGCGCATCCTGCTGGGCAGAAACACTATTTGTAATTGCCAAAAGGCAAGTTAATGCTAAAAATATTTTCCTCATCTTTCCCTCCTATTGCTTAAATGCCCTGATTAAAGTAACATATCCCTTAAATACTTGCCAAGGAGAAGAAGCATTTTCTTTAACTCTCAAAAGATAGTAGTAAGTACCTTCATTCAGGCCTTCGCCAGTCCAGTTATTTTGATAGTTGCTTGATTTATAAACCTCGTTACCCCAACGATTTACAATAACCAGATCGTTTTGCGAGAACAAATTAAGACCACGGATTTCGAACATATCATTGGTACCATCACCATTAGGTGTAAATAGATTTGGTATAAATAAATTGCTTCCAGAAATAGAATGCTTGGTGAAAAAAGCACCATTTGCAGCCATATCTGCACCAATAAGCACACTTGAACGAGTATGAACACCTAGCGATGGATTTGTACCCGCTACGATATCCCAGTTGGTATTGCCTAAATAGCGGGCAATGGTTGCGGTGGCATCAACAAACTTAGAACCGTTTGTATTTTGATTGTGTTGAAGTGTAATGGTGGTTTGAACAGGCACCGATGAATAAATATTCCAGGTACGATCCATCCCCTGTACAGTCGTTACTCCAGGAAGGTTAGCGCCCGAGTAGTTTTGTACACTGACATAAAATTTGCCTGCCGCCTGGGGTGTTAACGTTGCCGGAGTATAATCGCCTTCTGCAATACCCACCGGAAAAACGAATGTTGAACTTCCTGAAAACTCTTTTACCATGTGCCCAGAGATACTGTTACCGGTAACAACCATTCTATTTTGGCTATAATTGGTAATTTTTCCAGCGTCGTTAAAAACGAGATTGCTTCCATTCAAGATAATGTTGGCATTGTTTTGTGCCAAATCTAGCGTACCGCCAATGTTAAGCGTGGCTGCAAGCACACCCGACGGATTAGCTGTTCCATAACCTGGATCAGCAATATCACTAAGCGTGGCGCTGTTTCTATTGTGGTGCTCGATTAATAGATTGATGAAATTACTATTGTTTCCATCAATCATAGTTGAACTCGATGGCATATTAGTATAAAATGGATTGTCTCCAGGATTATAGATTACAATCTTACCCGATCCAGAAAATTTTGCGCCAGGTGCAATCCAAATGTTTTTGCTATAAATTTCCAATGTTCCATCGATAACCCAGTTTGCATTCGGGCCAAAATAAGTTCCTTCCGCATAGCGGCTTTCCGTATTTCCTACCGAAACAGTTACAGCGGAATCATCCACAGTTTTACTTCCTGCGCCAGTTTGCGCATAAATTTTTGCAGTTACAAGAGACAGAAAAATCAAAAGTAGAATAGGTATAATTTTCTTTATCATTTTCTGAGATTAATTTTTGATGATTTTTGCCGGAAGCATTGGATTAGTGATGATATTACAAAGTCGCACTTCCATTATGGCTTCTGCAGAATACATCACACAACTATTAGCTGATGTTAGCTTTGCTCTAACTTTCAATTGATCGATATCGATAGAAGGATTATCTATAGTTAAATTAGATCCGCTTGGTACCAGTTGGTTTTGAAAAGTTGCAGTGGTTAACGTAGTCCAGGCACTTGTTGTGGTATTGAAATATTCCCAACCCACCTGGTTGGCATTGCTTTGAATAACTACGGTTTTAATATTGTCAGCACAAACAGAAAAATCTGCCAGGTTTTGAGTGATTACAGGCATCGCATATACCTCAATGGTAAAGCTAACTTTCGGACCATAGCAGGTTACATTATTCTGTGGTGTACCTTCTGCTACTTGGTAAGTGTAATTACCTGCTACAGTTGGCGCTGGCGGGTTAGCTAAAGGTGTTGGACTATTGTTATCGAAGTAATATAATTGATAGCCCATCGTCGATCCTACAGATGACAATTGAACATTAAGTGGTACCGGTGAGCCAACACAATATTGAATATTTGCAGCAGTTGGTTGAGTAGTTACTACCTCTACTATCGTCTCTAAACTTAAGTAACACCCAATAGGCATTCCACTTAAAACTGCATAATATTTTGTTGCTATTCCATTAGGATCTACCGCAAAATTACCGGTAACTTCTGTAGCTAAATAACCTGCTGTTCCTGGCTGTTGCGTGTAAAATTTTGTTCCTGCGGGATAACTAGACGTGATATTAGCCCGAGGAATTACATTGTTAACCACTGAACAAAATGCCTTAAATTGTTTGGAACCATTTATTACATCATTAGGACAAGCGTTCAAAAATGCTTGTGAAGGAACAATGGTCAACGTAAAAGGATCGCGAATTGGGGTATTACCACAATCAGAATTGTATCCGATTACAAAACCATTATTAATTGGTATACCAGATGTTGCTCCTGTACCAGTAAAAGTTCCATCAAGATTGATAGACAGACCACAGGCTCCACCGGTTTTAAGAATCGTACAATCATTAGTCACCCGAATACTGTATTTTAGTTGTGCGAGGATCGTATTAGGATCTGTTGGCTTAATGATATTACCTACCGTCCACTTCAATACCCCTCCAGGCGTAACATTCGGATCTGTTGCGCCCGATGGGTGTGACCAGGTAACAGAACCACTACCTACAGTTACACTCGAGCTCACATAGTGGGCATTAAATGGTATTGGTATTTCTATAATACCATTGCTTATAGCCTCCGTACCCTTATTATAGATTGTTGACGTAAATTCTAGGTTTTGATTTGGATCCACGGTACTTCCATAAGGTACGCTGGATACATTTGAATTAAAAACCTGAACTTCGGGAATGTAAGCATCAACAGCAAAAGTAATATTGAAAATACTGTAAGTATCTTGGGTAGATCCGTACTGAAACCTCGTTGAAACTTGATTATTCCCAATAATTGAATTAGCAGCATTTGTCAAGTTGAACATACTTACGTCAATGCCGGTATTATTTGACAAATTAGGATTACGAGCATTATTGCCAGTAACAATGCTGGAATTAAAGAAATTATTAGCAGTGTTTCCGCTATGACTTAACGAAACCCATGCATTATTTGCTGCGTTTCTGATTTTAAAGTAGTCACCAGAAATATTCCGGTCGCCCTCTCCAGCCATCATCCCCATTTTAATATTTACTGGACCACTCTTCACTGATTGGAAACCTGTAACAGGTAATTCAAGGGCAGTTGACGAACTACCTAATAAAAATGCATTCCCATCGAATACCGTTATATCTCTCCATGCTTTAGTGGGGTTCTCGTAGATAACTACCATTCCCCATCCGCCATAAAATCCTGTCCCATCACTTAACCCTTCATTTAATGCAATATCGGCAAGAGTGTAGTTTCCCTCTCCTTGCGCAATTACATAATCGGTAACGTCAGCATATGCAGAATACATTACTCTATTTTCACTTGTTGGAAAATAGATATCATTAGTTCCAGCAGTGATTTCTTGGTAGCCTCCACTTGGACCTTTTATCTTTACTTTCCTCTTGTCAAAGCTCTTCGTAGTTCCATTTTTGGTTACATTGAAAATATTTGGACTGTTGTTATTGTCATTATGCGCTCTACCCGTCCAGTATAAACCAGCAAAAATTATCTTCGTACAAGCAGCATCCGTACCGAATTTTAAATCTGCGGAAGATGAATTAAAGGTGTTGGCATCATTATCAATATCAACATACCTCATCAAGCTGTTGCTATTATCATTATTATCATTGTAAACTGCTAAAGTTAGGTTTGTATTTCCAATCATCACAAAATCTCCCTGAAGATTATAGGTTGCTTTGCCCTTATAGTTTCCTGGCGCCTTTTGCGAAGTCCGTGGAGCAAATTGAACTTGCTGAGAAAATACAAAGGGACCACTTAGAACTGCGATCAATAAAGTGATAATAATTTTACCTCTTTTCATTAATTTAGAATTACTTTTCATTGAGGCTATTTAAGATGGAAGTTCCATTTGGAAATAAACAATTTCAATGTCATTAGAAATTTTTTCGGAAGAAATTAAATCTTTCAGAAGCGTCTTAAGTTCATCTATACTGATGGGATCATAGCTTTTTATCAAAATATATTTTAACTTACCGAATAGCATTAAATTATCTTCACCTATATTTAAATCTTTACCTTTCTCCCATTTTATTGCTAACACTTGTGCCGTTGCAAAAGGTTTCGAATGACTGATATTTTTTAGCTGACTGATTAGATTACTATTAAGTTCCACTCCTTTTACGGTTCCTTCTTCTTCCCATAGAACACTTGGGTCTCTAGATTCGTTAAGTTGTATCCTCGAAATTGGTCCAAAAAATAGGTTGTCTATCGCTTCACGATCCGCCTTAGAAAGATCTTTTATCTTATTGCTATATGTATCGATTTTAGTAATCTGTGCTTTTGTTGCCATAGAGAAGCAAAGGCACATTACCAATATGATTTGAATTGTTCTTTTCATGGTCTTGATTATTTAACAACAAATACAATATTAGCGAATGAAGTAGTTTTTGCTTTTCCGGTTACGTTGTAGGTCATGATTCCGTTAGCACTGACCGAAGTAACTGTAATTACAGCAGCGTCTACATAAGTAACATAGTATTCTAAATCTGTAGGATTTAAGAGGAATGGAATGCTTTTCTGCACTCCCGTACTATTCATTGCACCTGGAACATTTTCAAATTGAGCCTTATAAAGGTTATAAAGATTTACAGTTTTTCCTGTGCTAATTGTTGCAACATCCAATACGATTGATGGCATATAGAACCACTTAGGCATAGCAGCATTTGCCAGTTTTAAAACCCCACTTGTTGGATCAGCCACTACAATTTTATCTGTTGCTGTGCCTGTTGTAGGTAATCCAGCGATAGCCAAAGTGTTTGATCCATTTGTAGTAATCGCAGTCGGTGTAGTTAAAGCACCACCCAACTGGATATTGTTAGCCGTTTTGGTTAAACCATTATTTGCAGTGGTATTATCTCCTAATGTAGACTGATCAACCCACTGCGTGGTTCCAGCAGCATTTGTAGTTAGAACCTGCCCGGTTGTACCAGTGGTTATCTGGTTATTAGTCACTTTACCACCAATGTTTGAGAGTGTTAAATTTGCCTCCACAACATCAACAGAAAATGCTTTCAAGGCAGCCCCTACAGGAGTTCCACCTAATACTACTTTATTACTTCCAGCAGTAACATTTGCGCCAGTTGTAATCGCAGCAGCATTCACTGAAAGGGCACCATCTGTAGCCACAACTACTGAACCATTACCTTGTTTAACAACTCCTGAAGCAGTGCCATTTGCTGTAGCAACACTAACCGTGTAAGCTGTATTCCCAGTTGCATTTGGAGCGGGTGGCGTTACCGAAACATTTGTACCTGCAACAACTGTTGTTGTTTTTTGTACAGCCTGTATTGCCGGTGTTAAATCTAAAGCTGGCGTTGTGGCTTCTCCGTTTACCGTACTGATTAATTTATTATTTGCATCAAGCGTTAAGGTATTGGAATTTATAATTTTCACAGCAGTTCCGGTAACTCCGTTAACCGTTGTAGATAAACTGTTAACTGCTGAGTTATTGCTCACGGCAGTAGGCGGAACAAGAGTAGATTTATCTACCCACGAACCAACATTGCCTGCACCAACTACCATCACTTGTCCAGCTGTACCACCTTTAATCTGGCTTGCATTCAAGTTTAATTTTGTTTCATCAACATCTATTGAGAAAGCTTTCAATGCGGCCCCTGCCGGGATACCACCTAATATGATTTTATTGCTGCCAATGGTAACATCTTTCCCTGTAGCAATGCTATTTGCATCAACAGTTAAAGTTCCAGTTGCATCGATAGCCAAACCTGCACCAGGCTTAACTGCACCAATAACCGAGGTACTCGCCACATTTGTATTAACTACATAGTTAGTGTTTTTTCCAGCTGTGCTTGAACTAACTGTAGTATTCGCACCATTCGATAAGGAAGTTGTGAATTGTCCAGCCTGTATCGCTCCATCGTTTACTTCTACTTGGTAAGCCGTATTATTTCCAGCTAAAGTTGAACTAACCGTAGTCGTTGTACCATTCACTACTGAACTTGTTTTCTGAGCTGCAGTAATTGCTGGTGTTAAATCCAAAGCTGGTGTAGTAGCAACACCGTTAACCGTACTTATTAATTTTTTGTCAGCATCTAATCCCAATATATTTGAATTGATAATATTTACCGCTGCTCCTGTTTTTCCATTTACAGTTGTAGTTAAGCTGTTTAAATCTGAATTATTACTTACTGTGGTTGCGTCACTTTTATTAATCCACTCTGTGGCTGTTCCAGTAGCATTCGTAGTTAACAATTGTCCTGCTGTACCTGGTTTAATTGAAAGGCTTACATCTTTTAAAGTAGCCCCATTACCGCCCGTTACATTTATATCAGTACCAGTGATTGCTTTTGTACTTACTACGCTGGCATCTGTGATGGCTTTATAAGTTACGTTGCCAGCTGCATCTGCAGTAGCTACTTTGTTTGCATCCGTACCATCAGTTGCGGCACCTAATTTTGTCGCTGTTACAGCTTTATCTTTAATGTTGATGGTTACATCTTTCAATAGTGAAGTGCCAGCATTTGCAGATAACGATAAATCTGTAGAGCTTAATGCTTTACCAGTTGTAATTGCCGCAGCATCAACAGAAAGTCCACCATCTGCAGCCACTACAATAGATCCATTACCCTGTTTCACCACACCTAATGTTGTACCATTTGCGGTAGCAACGTTTACTTTATATTGATCAGCTACAGTACCAGAACCGGTAACAGTTGTGTTGGTACCGTTTACCAATTTAGTCTCGGCACCAGTGACCAATGTAGTTAAATCAGTGTATGTTACATTTCCAGCCGCATCTGCAGTTGCAACTCGATTTATAATGGCACTATTTCCAGCTGTTAACTTAGCCGCCGTAACATTTTTATCTTTGATATCTGAAGTTTCAACAGCATCATTTGCAATTTTGGCAGTTGTGATGGCATTATCTGCGATGCCTAACTTCACGTCTTTCAAAACTGCATCTGTTCCGTCACCAGCCGGACTATTAACTGTAATTCCGTCGCCGGTAATCGCTTTTTTATTTGCAAGTAATGCTGCATCAAACGTTTTGTAGGTTACGCCACCTGTTCCATCTGCTGTGGCCAGCTGACCAGCAGTAGCACCATCAGAATTTAGCATAGCCGCTGTAATGGATTTTGATTTAACAGTGGCAACTACATTTTTCAAAGTTGCACCAGTTCCATCAGCAAATGTAATTTGATCAGAAGTTAAGTTACCAGCATTCAACACATCGGTAGCACCAACAGTAGGTTTTTTACCTATCCACGCTCCGTTTTCAAAAGTGAGCACTTGGTTAGCTACCGGAGTGGTTGAACTCACAGGCGTACCTTGCAATTTTTCAACTTTGGTTGCATTTGCCGCTCCTGTTACATCTCCTGCTAAAGTAATATTAGCCAGATCAGCTGCAACAGTATATGTAGTTACAGCTCCAACAGTTACTGGTGTTACAGTTGTACCTGAACCAGCAGCGACAACAGTTGTTTTCTGACCAGCCTGAATAGCATCCTTTAAGTCGACTGGAGCACCTGTTGTACCATTTACTGTTGTTGTTAATGAAGTACCTGTTACATTATTACTAACTGTTGTACTTCCTGCAATTCCATCAACTGTAGACCAAACCACGTTTCCAGCGCCATCATATCCTAAAACAAGTTTACTCGAACCTGCAGGAGCATTGATTTTTTTTGTTGTAATCGAGTTATCGTTAATCTTAAGATCAGTAGTTTCTAAAACTGATCCAGTTAAAGAATTTGAGTTGTTCACGCTAATAATTCCGTCTGTAGTGATGTCTTTTTTACTCGTTAAAGTAGCTGGTGTAAGATTTTGATAAGTCACCACACCACTTGCATCAGCAACCCCTATTCTTCCAACTGTTCCTAATCCGGCATCAAGTTTTGTCGCAGTAATCGCTTTGTCTACTACCTTATCTGTTGTTACTGCATTATTCGCTAGTTTGGCTGTAGTAATCGCCGCATCTTTCACTTCAACCTTGTATTCTGTATTTCTTGGATTTGCACCATTTGTAGCAGATGTTACGCTAGTAGTTACACCCTCAACAACGCCAGCCGTTAATTGATTGGCTTCAACCAGATCTTTGATTGCGATGGTTGTTGCATTACCCTTTGAATCGGTATAAGTTAAAACATTGTTGGTTTTATCATAAACCAGGGCAGTGGTGTTCAATGGCAATGAAGTCACCAAACCTTTTCCATCTGTGTAGTTTAAAGTGTTCGTAATTTTATCGTAAGCCAGAGCACCGTTGTTCAGGTCAAGATCGGTTTTCAAACCTTTCTCATCGGTATAGCTCAACTTGTTTGTAACCTTGTCATAGGCAAGAACGGTTAAAGTTTCGTTGGCTGCAACCAGATCTTTGATTGCAATCGTTGTTGAAACGCCCTTTGAATCGGTATAAGTTAAAACATTGTTGGTTTTATCATAAACCAAAGCAGTAGTGTTCAATGGTAATGATGTTACTAAACCTTTTCCATCTGTGTAGTTTAAAGTGTTCGTAGCTTTATCGTAAGCCAGAGCGCCGTTGTTCAGATCAAGATCAGTTTTCAAACCTTTCTCATCGGTATAGCTCAACTTGTTAGTAAGCTTGTCGTAGGCAAGAACGGTTAACGTTTCGTTCGCGGCAACCAGATCTTTGATTGCAATCGTTGTTGAAACGCCCTTTGAATCGGTATAAGTTAAAACATTGTTGGTTTTATCGTAAACCAGGGCAGTGGTGTTCAATGGCAATGAAGTCACCAAACCTTTTCCATCTGTGTAGTTTAAAGTGTTCGTAATTTTATCGTAAGCCAGAGCACCGTTGTTCAGGTCAAGATCGGTTTTCAAACCTTTCTCATCGATATAGCTCAACTTGTTGGTAAGCTTATCGTAGGCAAGAACGGTTAACGTTTCGTTCGCTGCAACCAGATCTTTGATTGCAATCGTTGTTGAAACGCCCTTTGAATCGGTATAAGTTAAAACATTGTTGGTTTTATCATAAACCAGGGCAGTGGTGTTCAATGGTAATGAAGTCACCAAACCTTTTCCATCTGTATAGTTTAAAGTATTCGTAGCTTTATCATAAGCCAGAGCACCGTTGTTCAGGTCAAGATCGGTTTTTACACCTTTCTCATCCGTGTAGCTCAACTTGTTGGTAAGCTTGTCGTAGGCAAGAACGGTTAACGTTTCGTTCGCTGCAACCAGATCTTTGATTGCGATGGTTGTTGCATTACCTTTTGAATCGGTATAGGTTAAAACATTGTTGGTTTTATCATAAACCAGGGCAGTGGTATTCAATGGCAATGAAGTCACCAAACCTTTTCCATCTGTGTAGTTTAAAGTGTTCGTAGCTTTATCATAAGCCAGAGCACCGTTGTTCAGGTCAAGATCGGTTTTCAAACCTTTCTCATCGGTATAGCTCAACTTGTTGGTAAGCTTGTCGTAGGCAAGAACGGTTAAAGTTTCGTTTGCGGCAACCAGATCTTTGATTGCGATGGTTGTTGCATTACCTTTTGAATCGGTATAAGTTAAAACATTGTTGGTTTTATCATAAACCAGGGCAGTGGTATTCAATGGCAATGAAGTCACCAAACCTTTTCCATCTGTGTAGTTTAAAGTGTTCGTAATTTTATCGTAAGCCAGAGCACCGTTGTTCAGGTCAAGATCGGTTTTCAAACCTTTCTCATCGGTATAGCTCAACTTGTTGGTAAGCTTGTCGTAGGCAAGAACGGTTAACGTTTCGTTCGCTGCAACCAGATCTTTGATTGCGATGGTTGTTGCATTACCTTTTGAATCGGTATAAGTTAAAACATTGTTGGTTTTATCATAAACCAGGGCAGTGGTGTTCAATGGCAATGAAGTCACCAAACCTTTTCCATCGGTGTAATTTAAAGTATTCGTAGCTTTATCATAAGCCAGAGCACCGTTGTTCAGGTCAAGATCGGTTTTCAAACCTTTCTCGTCCGTGTAGCTCAACTTGTTGGTAAGCTTGTCGTAGGCAAGAACGGTTAAAGTTTCGTTCGCTGCAACCAGATCTTTGATTGCGATGGTCGTTGCATTACCTTTTGAATCGGTATACGTTAAAACATTGTTGGTTTTATCATAAACCAGGGCAGTGGTGTTCAATGGCAATGAAGTCATCAAACCTTTTCCATCGGTGTAGTTTAAAGTGTTCGTAGCTTTATCATAAGCCAGAGCACCGTTGTTCAGGTCAAGATCAGTTTTCAAACCTTTCTCGTCCGTGTAGCTCAACTTGTTGGTAAGCTTGTCGTAGGCAAGAACGGTTAACGTTTCATTCGCCTTTACAATTTGGGCAATGTTTATGGTTTGCTTTACACCGTTATTATCAACGTAAGTAAAATTGGCTCCATCGTAGAAAACATTTCCACCGGTATTTTTAACTATATTTTCGATGATCGTTCTTACCGTATTATCGTTTGCGATGGTCTGAAAATTATTAACAACATCAGCCGGAACGTTGATCAAAGTTGTTTTACCATCTTCAGCAGTGTAGGTATAGGTTCCGTTTTTATTATCAATTAAGGTAGTGACCGTTTCGTTCGCCTTTACAATTTGGGCAATGTTTATGGTTTGCTTTACGCCGTTATTATCAACGTAAGTAAAATTGGCTCCATCGTAGAAAACATTTCCACCGGTATTTTTAACTATATTTTCGATGATCGTTCTTACCGTATTATCGTTTGCGATGGTCTGAAAATTATTAACAACATCAGCCGGAACATTGATCAAAGTTGTTTTACCATCTTCAGCAGTATAGGTATAGGTTCCGTTTTTATTATCAATTAAGGTAGTGACCGTTTCATTCGCCTTTACAATTTGGGCAATGTTTATGGTTTGCTTTACACCGTTATTATCAACGTAAGTAAAATTAGCTCCATCGTAAAAAACATTTCCACCGGTATTTTTAACTATATTTTCGATGATCGTTCTTACCGTATTATCGTTTGCGATGGTCTGAAAATTATTAACAACATCAGCCGGAACGTTGATCAAAGTTGTTTTACCATCTTCAGCAGTATAGGTATAGGTTCCGTTTTTATTATCAATTAAGGTAGTGACCGTTTCATTCGCCTTTACAATTTGAGCAATGTTTATGGTTTGCTTTACGCCGTTATTATCAACGTAAGTAAAATTAGCCCCATCGTAAAAAACATTACCACCGGTATTTTTAACTATATTTTCGATGATCGTTCTTACCGTATTATCGTTTGCGATAGTCTGAAAATTATTAACAATATCAGCCGGAACGTTGATCAAAGTTGTTTTACCATCTTCAGCAGTATAGGTATAGGTTCCGTTTTTATTATCAATTAAGGTAGTGACCGTTTCATTCGCCTTTACAATTTGGGCAATGTTTATGGTTTGCTTTACGCCGTTATTATCAACGTAAGTAAAATTAGCCCCATCGTAGAAAACATTTCCACCGGTATTCTTAAAGATACTCTCTAAAATTGTCCTGACAGAGTTATCATTAACAATTGATTGGAAATTATTAACAACATCAGCTGGAACATTAATTGTGGTGGTTTTGCCACTTTCTGATATATACAAATAAGTCCCGTTTTCTTGTTTAACCAAAGAGGTCACAGTTTCGTTTTTCTTAACAACATCTTTCAAATCGATGTTGACCGGTAAATTGGTTGCGGGATCGGTGTAGGTGATTGTGTAAGTTACAGGGTTGTATGTAATACCTGACGCCTGGCCTTGACGAGCCAAAATCCACTGTGTTCCGTCGTTATAGTAAATACCTGGCACAACATCAGCGATCTTTTGTGTGTTGTAAACCATCATACCTGCAGCATGAGCAGAAAGCGGAGCTGGATTTTTCGAATCTTTCAGCATCACCTTCGAAAACAACAAACCCTTGTTATTACTCTCCAGTTCAAGAATAGCATCTTTGTTTGGTAAATTACTTTGTACAACTGTACCGTCTTTCATTTTCTGCTGAGCAACAGCGCTAAAAATGCTTAATGTAAGACCTAAAACAAGAAGTAGTTTTTTTTTCATTTTGATTAGAAATTGTGAGCGTTTTAAATATTCTCAGTTTGTGGTTTAATCAGGTTTAATCCAATTAAAAATTCATCTTAAAATTTAATTTTTTCAACAAAATTCAATTTTAAATATGCTGTATCTCGTTGATTTAAAATCAGTTTAAACACAGAAAGTAACCTCAAATTGACCCTTTTTTAAGGGCCGCAAAAGTAAACTAATTTTTAAATATTCACAAGCACATAATCAAGCCAATTTTAACATCAATATTTGTTCTTTTTTTGTCAAAAACAGTCTTACCAATACTACAAGAAAGATTAAAATTGAGAATAGCTTCATACACCAGAAATATTGTTCGAAACAGAGAAATAGATTATTTGACAATAGTCAACAACAAAATAACGTTATGTCAGATTTATACTACAGAAATAGGATGATTTTGTAATTATTTTTAAAACAAAAAGGGTTAAGTTTTTGTATCAAAACTTAACCCTTTTTAAAAATATTTGAGGATTTATTTGTTAATGAGAATACTAAATTTTTGCTCTTATTCTGCTTAAAGTTTCCAATCGTATTGCTAAAAAAGACGCAATATATTTCAATGATACCCGATTGATTAAATCCGGGAAAGAAAGTAAGAAACGCTTGTATCGCTTTTCGGCAGATGAGATGCGGCATAAAAAGGCACGCTCTTCAGCGGAACGGTAATAAAGCTCCATCATCTTTCGTCCAACAATGTTTGCTTCGGCAAAATTTTCGTATAAATATTCTGAAAGCACATGAGGAATAGCAATGAGATCGACATCTTCCAGTGCCTGTAAATATTCTTCAGAATCTCCATCTACCCATAAATTCCTAATCGTGCCTACAATTTCATTCTCCATTGCAATCCAGGTAGTGATTTCAGAAGCCCCGTCTCTAATAAACCCTCTCACCACGCCTCTAACGATTAAAAAAAGGTATTTATTTCGATCTACGGGAGATACCAGGAATTTATTTTTCTTATAACTTATTGGAAAAGTATGCTGATTAATGCGCTTTTCAATTTCATCATTGAGTGGATGAAATTTTTTAAATATTGAAATTAATGGAGAAAAATTGTTGTATTTCTTCCACCTATCTACGCCAGATAAATTAATTGCAATCATCTATAAAATATGGGGACAGATAAATTGTAATATCTAATGAAATTACTATGTAAGTATAGGAAGATAGATTGTTAAAAAGAAGTTTTTCCTTAATTTTCTAAATTTATAGGCAGAATTTAAAGGATTTTCTCCACGCCTAACCCAAATAAAGCGAAGTCATACTTCACTGGATCACTATTATCAAACTGTTTTAAATTGTTGGTTAGTTCGATTGCCGTTAACCAATCGGTTTGTTTTCTTGTGATTAGCCCCAGCAATCTTCCTACCCTATCAACATGAACATCGCAAGGACAAATCAAATGCCCAGGTTTTAAAATTTCCCAAATCCCAAAGTCAACTCCCTTATTATCCTTTCGCACCATCCATCGTAAAAACATATTTAGCCGCTTACAAGTTGATTTTTGTGCAGGTGAAGAAATGTGCTTTTTAGTTCGGTGAGGGAAATCTTCAAGAGAAAAAAAATAGCTTCTGAAGTAGTTTAATGATTGTTCAATTGTGAAATTGAAATCGCTTGCAAAACACACTGCTGATGACAATTCAATGGAAGGCAAATCAGATATTGTTTCCAAATAACTACTTTTAAATGCATTTTCGGGGATAAAAGCGTATTCTAAACTATTAAATTTAGCATAATGTGCTTTGAAAAAAGCTATAAAATAAAGTAAATCTGTATCGTTAAATGTTCTGTGCTTAAATTGTAATAGCTTTTTCAGGTCAGTTTCGCAATGATTCAAAACGAAATCATGAGGCGAGTAATCCATTCTAGCCAACAACTCCCTGCATTTATTGATGATGGTTTTACGTTGGCCCCAGGCTAAAATAGCGGCAAAAAAACCAGCAATTTCTATGTCTTGTTTTTTATTGAAAAGATGCGGAATGCATATTGGATCGTTCACGATGAAATCAGGTCGATTATATTGCGCTACTTTGCTATCCAGAAAATTTCGTAAATCTAAAAAGTCCATTGTAATTTCAATAAAAAGCCATCATTATTGATTCTTTATCGATTCAATAATGATGGCAAATGGTATGTATCAGGTAAGCTAATATTTTAGCGTCTACTTCAAAGCCTCCTCAAGGTCTTCCAGCAAATCATCAATATCCTCCACACCAACACTTAAACGTAACAAATTATCAGTAACCCCAACCTTTTCGCGTTCTTCCTTAGGTATAGAACCGTGAGTCATTGTTGCCGGGTGATTGATCAGAGATTCAACACCGCCCAATGATTCCGCTAAAGTAAATACTTTAAAATTTGAAGATATACGGAAAGTTTCCGCCAGGTCAGCATCTTTTAATGTGATGGAAATCATACCACCAAAACCACGCATTTGCTTTTTCGCTACATCGTGATTTGGATGATCTTCAAACCCAGGCCAGTAAATCTTATCAACTTTTGGGTGCTTTTTTAAATAATGCGCAATGCGTTCGCCGTTTTCACAATGTGCTTTCATACGCAGGTGAAGGGTTTTAATTCCTCTTAGTACCAGAAAAGAATCCTGAGGACCTGGCGTTGCGCCGCAGGCATTGTAGATGAACCATAATTCTTTATAAAGCTGATCATCATTAGTTACAAGTGCACCCATAACCACATCAGAGTGGCCTGCAATGTATTTTGTTACCGAATGCATCACAATATCAGCACCTAAATCTATCGGATTTTGTAAATAAGGCGATGCAAAAGTATTATCAACTGTTAAAATTACCTTTTTCTCTTTTGTAATCTTTGCAATACCTTCAATATCAATAATCTGCATGGTTGGATTAGTTGGTGTTTCAATCCAAACCAGCTTTGTTTTATCATTGATGTAAGGCAGTATATTTTCAGGTTTTGATAAATCTAAAAAGTGAAACTTAATGCCATATTTCGTAAAAATTTTAGTAAAAATACGATAAGAGCCGCCATACAAGTCATTGCCCGTAATCACTTCATCACCAGGTTGAAGTAGTTTCAAAACAGCATCAGTGGCACCCATTCCACTTGAAAAGGCTAAGCCATATTTTGCATTCTCTAAAGCCGCAAGACAATCTTCTAATGCCTTACGAGTAGGGTTAGTACCTCTTGAATATTCATAACCTTTATTATCGCCGGGAGATTTCTGCCAGTATGTTGAAGTTTGGTAGATAGGTGTCATCACCGCACCAGTGGTTGGGTCAGGCTCCTGACCTGCGTGTATTGCTTTTGTTCCGAATTTCATTTTTGTAGTGTCAAAGAGTGAGGATCAAGTATGAGGAAAACATTTAGGATTTCCTTTCTTAATCCATTCATTTTACATTTAAATTAATATGCTCTTGCGAATAAAACGCGTTGAATAGATGGTTTTCCTGAATAAATACAAACCCCATCTTCCAGTTTATTATCTAAAGGAATACAACGGATTGTAGCTTTTGTTTCCTCTTTAATTTTTTGTTCAGTTTCTGGAGTGCCATCCCAGTGTGCAGCTATAAATCCAGCTTTACCATCTAATAAATTAATAAATTCCTCATAGGTATTGGCTTCGGTAATGTGTTCATCTCTATAAGCTAGTGCTTTATTAAACATACTGGTTTGTATTTCTTCAAGGAGTTTAGCGATATAAATATCCAGTCCTTCCTGAGGAATAGTTTGCTTTACCTTCGTATCTCTGCGGGCGATTTCTACCGTCTTGTTTTCCATGTCTCGTCCACCGATGGCAATGCGAACCGGAACACCTTTCATTTCATAATCTGCAAATTTAAATCCAGGGCGTTGTGTATCACGGTCGTCATATTTAACAGAAATGCCCATGCCTTTTAAACGCATGCTCAACTCATTAACATAGCTTGAAATTTTAGCCAAATCTTCATCACCTTTATAAATCGGAACGATTACCACCTGGATGGGAGCTAGTTTTGGTGGGATAACCAAACCAGAATCATCACTATGTGCCATAATTAGTGCACCCATTAAACGGGTTGATACGCCCCATGATGTAGCCCATACGTGATCCAGTTTACCATCTTTACCGGTGAATTTTACGTCAAAAGCTTTTGCAAAATTCTGACCTAAAAAGTGTGAGGTTCCTGCCTGCAGCGCTTTACCGTCTTGCATTAAGGCTTCAATACAATACGTATCTAGTGCGCCTGCAAATCTTTCGTTTGGTGATTTTCTTCCTCTAACCACAGGTACAGCCAACCAGTTTTCAACAAAATCAGCATAAATATGCAACATGCGTTCAGTTTCCTCAATTGCTTCTTCAGCTGTAGCATGCGCTGTATGTCCTTCCTGCCATAAAAATTCTGCAGTTCTTAAGAATAAGCGGGTTCGCATTTCCCAACGAACTACGTTTGCCCATTGATTGATCAATATTGGAAGATCACGATAAGATTGAATCCATCCTTTATACGTATTCCAGATAATGGTTTCAGAAGTAGGCCGCACGATCAACTCCTCTTCCAGCTTTGCACTTTCATCTACGATAATATTTCCGTTACCGTCATTTTTTAGACGATAGTGCGTTACCACAGCACATTCAGTAGCAAAACCTTCTACGTGCGAAGCTTCTTTAGAAAAAAATGACTTCGGTATGAATAAAGGAAAATAGGCATTGCTGTGACCAGTATCCTTAAACATTTTATCCAGTACAGCTTGCATTTTTTCCCAAATTGCGTATCCATTGGGTTTAATTACCATACAACCTCTAACTGCCGAATGCTCAGCTAAATCGGCCTTTAAAACGATGTCATTGTACCATTGAGAATAATCTGCTTCTCTGCTTGTAATTTCTTTGCTCATCTTATGTATTTGGAACGTAATTTGTGTGTTAAATAATGTGAAAATCGATCACAAATTTATAAATTTATGCCTACAAAACGATTATGATTGATGCGCAATTATATTAATACAATTATCTGACTAATTAAATAGTTGATATTTAGTATATTTGATGTATTTCGCAATAAAATAGTGCACACACACAACTAAATATAAACACAATGAAACCAATTAAATTTTTACCCATTGTTATGATTGCTGCCGCTGGGTTGGTGGCATCATGCTCTACAACGAAATTGGCTCAAAATACAGCCAATGACGATGTATATAATTCTGTGGCAAAGGCAATTGAGGTAGAGCCTTATGTTCCACCTCGCGAACAAATGCAAACCCAGAATCAATCTGATTATGATGAATATTACGGCACCAGTAATCCTTATTACGATATGGATTACTCATCCCGTATTAACCGTTTTTATAATGGAAATAGTTTCCGCGGATATTATGACCCTTATTACGACAATTACTATTATGGCAATAGCTATGGTGCAACCAGCTATTTAGGTTATGGCGGTTTAGGCTGGGGTAACGGATATGGCTTAGGTGGCTGGGGCGGTGGCTTCGGAATGGGTTTTGGATACGGAAGCATCTGGAACAATCCTTTCTATTACGGAAACATGGGATTTGGCTGGAATAACTGGGGACCATATTCTTATTATGATCGATTCGGCTGGGGCGGCGGTGGCTGGTACGGTGGCGGCTGGGGACTTGGTGGCGGCTATTATGGCGGTGGCATCATTACCAATAACAATTACAGACCAAGACCTGGAAGCAACGACAGAGGTGTACCAGGAAATTACGGTAATGGCACAGCAGGTAATTATGGCAGACCTAGCCGTTCAGGCGTTGTAAGCGGAAATGGCCAGGGAAGACAGAGTTATGTTCCCAATAATAATGCGGGCAGACCAATGCGTAACCAGCAATCTGGTGGTAACAATGGTTACACACCACAAGGATCACAAGGCAGCAGGCCTACAAGAAACGAGTCTTACTCACCTCCACAAAGAACGGAAAGCAGACCATCTTATTCACCTCCACCATCATCAAGTGGTAGCGGTTCAATGGGCGGCGGCGGAGGCGGTGGTTCAAGACCATCAAGAGCAGGAAGAGGATAATCAATCGAAACACATTAAATGAAAAAAATTATATTAGCATCTATAGTAGCTACAGTAGCTACTATAGGTACAACATACGCTCAGAGTTATGCTCCAGATGCTTTTCGCTTCTCGCAAACTAACTATGGAAGCTCTTCAAGATTTAAAGGAATGGGCGGTGCACAGATTGGCGTTGGTGGAGACATCGGTTCCATTAATGCGAACCCTGCAGGTTTAGGCTTATTTACCAAGTCTGAGTTTAGCATTACACCAGAATATAACAGCGTATCAAACGAAAGTGCATATTTAGGAAATAATATCAAATCAAGCAAAGGCCAAGTTAACCTGAATAACGTTGGTGTGGTATTTTATAGCCCCGCCGCAAAAGTTAAAGGAGCAGATGTGAATAAAGGATTGGTAAGCTCGGTATTCGGCCTTAGTTACACCCGCAATAACGATTTCCTAAATAATATCGATTACAACGGAATTAACACCAACAGTTCGATCAGGGATTCTTACGCAGAACAAGCGAACAATTTCGGCACAGATAATTCAGTAGCTGGTGATGCTTATAATAGTTACCTTATTAACAGAAATGCTCCGAACTACCCGAATGGTTATTCAGCAGAGCCGTACAACAATGCCAATTTCAATCAGAACTGGTCAGAAAGCAGGTTGGGATCAACATCAGAATTCAACATTGCTGGTGCGTTAAACTTCTCAAATAAGCTTTACTTAGGTGCAACCGCCAGCTTTGTAAATGTGAAATATACGAGCGATGCTACATTTACAGAATCCGGTATTGTTAACTCCTATGATGATCAGGCAACTATACCAGCGTATACCGGCAACGAAAATTACACTTTAAATCATAACCGCTATCAACAAACAAAAGGCGGTGGTTTTAACTTAAAACTGGGCTTAATCTATCGTCCGGTAAATGAATTGAGAATCGGTTTAAACTTCCAGACGCCTACGTGGATGAATATTCAGGACAGTACAACTGAAACTTTACAAGCCAGACTTGCTGGTAATGGTGTTAATGCACCATCTAACAGCAATAACCCAAGCAGATATTACGATTTTACCTACAACTTACGTACTCCGCTAAAAGCCTCAGCAGGTTTGAGTTACGTGATTGGTGGAATGGCTTTAATTTCTGCAGATGTGGATTACATCGATTATTCATCAATGCGTTTTTCAGCTGACAATGGTGGAGGTAACTCTGTAATTAACGACAACAATGCATTTATTAAAGCATCTTACAAAGAAGCTGTTAATTATCGCGTGGGTGCTGAAGTGAAAGTTTCCAATGAGCTGAGCCTAAGAGCAGGTTACGGTGTTAATGGCAATGGAATTAAAGGTGGAGATAACTCATTCTATCAAGGTCAGTATTACACTGGTGGTTTAGGCTATAGGATAGATAATTATTATTTCGATCTTGCTTATCAAAACTACAAAACCAATTTTAACTCTAGTCCGTATTTATTAGATGACTATTCTGAGCCTGTTGCAGATGTAAAAAGCAAAAGAAATAATGTTTTCTTAACTTTTGGTGTTAGATTTTAACAATAAATAATTTTTATCAGAAGCTCTCGATTTGCATCGAGGGCTTTTTTTATGGCCGCTTTATCGTGATATAATGTTCGCCATAAATTGGTCCGTTGTTAGTAACACCTTGCACAACAATCTTGAAACGGCCTATTAAATCGCCAGTTGTAAAATTTAGACTAGCTTTTCCTTCAGAATCTAAAACTCGTTGATAATCCCAAAATATAGTTGACATTTTAATAGGTTCATCCTTATTATCCAAATTGAATTTATAGAACTCCTTCTCGAGTTTTATTCCCTGTAAAATTGAAATATTAGCGCCCTTCTTACGCTCTATACAATTATGATAAATGGTAGTCCCGCCTTCTTGAGTCCGGTACTTAGCTCCCTCTTTAGGGCTTATGTTCTCAGAATTCATATAATGATTCACACAATTTAGAATGTTATTTGGACACACATAATCACCACAATTGTTTTTATAACCATTGCTGGCAAATTCCATCTGCTCAATTTTATCACTTTTGATCGTTACTTCTTTCAGATTTATACCTCGAGGATCATTAAAAATTTGATTACTTACAGGTTGCGGTGTTTTAGAAACCAATTCTTCATAATGCTGCGCTCTGATATTCCTTTTCAGTTCTTCGGCCGGATCTTGAATATCTAAGGTATAATCAGATGCATTTTTATGATTAAGGCTGACCCATACTTCATCTTCACCATCGGTAATCAAATTTAAAGAAGGAATTTTGAATTTCCCACTACTATCTGAGGAAACGGTATGAACAGTGCTTTTAGCTATGGTAAATAATTCCATTGGAAGTATTACGTTTTTCTTCCCTTTTCTGATCTGGCCGGTAACTTCCTCATTAGTTATTTTCTTTTTTGCAAATAAACTATCCTTTAGCATGGGCCAATGATAACGCCTCCACCCTTTCACTAACAGCACATTATTTAAATACTCACGATCCGTAATTTTCATTCCCATTGGGTTAGCTGGCAAGTTTACCAGGTCCCTTTCTAGCAATGCATAGTCTACAATATTTACATTGTTTAATTGAGAGAATCGGTTAGCTTGTGTACAGGAAACTGAGACCAAACCTTGATGCGAATTTTTGTTTTTTGTAATTGTATGGATATCCAATCGAACACTATCTCTCGTGCCATATACAGTCTTATCAGTAGAAATTTGCAATTGATTTGTCTGTTCGTAATGACTAAAAAAAATCCGTTCAGCAAGAGGTTTGAAATCACTATCCAATAAGGTTATGGCATTTAATCCCATCGGTACAGAATCTAGATCAAGTCTAACATTTTTAGTTACACCATGCTTTAAGGCAATCTCACTATGCAAATAGAGATCGGTATAATTATGAACCACAACATGAATTTGAGTATCGAAACTACTTTGTAGTTTTAAACGAAAGTCTTTATCAGCTATCACATTATTAGCATGCATCACGATACCCTCACTCAAAATGGGTGGCAAATTGTAATAATCTCCTTCAATATCATCAGTTAATACTTTTACGCTGTATTTGAATTTGATATTGGGAATGAGCGAGAAAAAGCCAAGCCCGGTAGAATTCGTATTAACGGTATCAATAGCTTTATCATTTTCATACAAAACTGCCTTGGTAAGAAGAGGATTACGAATGAGGTCTCTAATTTCAATCCCCACTTTACTTAACAATCCATCAACCAAATAGCCACTTTCCGGATAGAAATTAATTTGAATTTTTTTTCCGTTTATTATTGGCAATTCATGCTTGAGGTATTTAACTTGATTGTCTTTTTTTATTGCAATGCTTAATAAATTGTTCTTAGCACTAATTTTGTTTGCCGGGAAATCAATCATTAGTTCTCCTATTACATTCGTTTTTGAGGAAGCTCTTTTCAAAATTGAATCACGACCAATGGTGTACTTCACTTCAGCATTTTCAACAAAACGATGATCACTCGTTAAAACTTTAAGCAACACGGTTCCATTTTGGGTTTGATCATTGTAAGACTTAAAAATGGATATACTGGGTTCTAAAGGATTTTTTGTGGTCGATTTTATGGTAATAGGTTGAATAAAATCAGAAACGTTAAAGCCAACTACCCTAACATTGGTATTCACTACAAAACGGTAAGATCCGCTGGGCAGCGAATCTGGCAAAACTAAATCTCCGAATGCAAATCCTTCATGAATTAAAAATTTCTTCTGAAGAACGACTGAACTATCAACATTGTTTATCAATGCAAGATGTAAAGTATGGTAATCGGATATTGGGGCAACACCTTCAAGTAAATATCCCGTAAACCAAACCTGATCGTTATTAGAATAAATGTTTTTATCAAAGTGAACAAATATGCTGGAGGTTGCATTTTGCTCTCCATACTGACGAATTACCTTTATCAAACTGTCGACCTGTTGAGCGGACGACTTCATCCAGCAACAAAGCATTAATAATAGGATAACGACGGCACGGGAAAGTTGAGGTGAAATGCAAAACATGTACCTAAAAATGGGTAAATATTTTCAAATATTCAACTAAATTATTCCATGCATTGCCATTCCAGGCTTCGCCAATGCATCAATCTTTTCTTCGATGTTCTTGTCTTTAATAAGTTCAGGAGCATGATGAGGTTTTTTCCTTGCGTCAATAATCATCGGGCCTTTGCAACCCCAATGTTTATTGATGGTAAAATCATTTACACCATAAATATCGGCAGCGGGATTACTTCGGGTAAAAGTGATCCAAACTAAATTATCAATATTTGCTGCTGTAAATTCAGAATCATCTGCCAATACAATTAATGGTAATCCGGAAAGATCCTCATCAATTAAGGTAATATTTAACAAAGCAATTTCTGCTGCTGTTTTTTCGGCACTGATATATTTGTTACATTCAATAACCAAAACACCAGGAATTGCCAAATGAGATTGATAGCACCCATCCCCTAACTTTAAACCTTCAGGCTTTTTATCCCACAAATTACGCTTCTTCTCCCCTGCTGCTGCAATAACAACCTTCGATCCGCTATTTAAACCGTCGCCACTGTAATCCAAAGTATCGATGGTAGTGTTGGTATAGAAATGGATATCTCTGGTTAAATCTACCCGCTCTAAAATATGGATAATAAAATCCTGAATATTGTGCGTACTCAAATTTTCATCGTCCTCTTTAGCGGCGATAAAAACATATTTAGCTAAACTGAGTTGATTTTTACCAAGAATATGGTTTGCAATAGTTAAAATTTCCTGTGGTCTCCGCTCCTTTAAATAAGGCGTATAGCGTTCGCTGCCAATCGCAAAAAGCAAAGGGTGCACACCCGCAGCATCAACAGCGTGGACTTCTTTCAAACCATGAATTTCTTGTGGAATGGCCGATCCTGTAATTTCATGAATTAAAGCACCGAAACTGGTATCTTCCTGAGGAGGCCTGCCAACTACTGTAAATGACCAGATTGCATCTTTTTTATGATACACATTATGCACTTTCATCAAGGGAAAAGGATGCGTTAAACTATAGTAACCCAGGTGATCACCAAAAGGTCCTTCTGGCTTATTTTCGTTTGGATATACTGTACCTGTAATAATGAAATCTGCATCTGCGGAAATACAAAAGCCCTCATCATCATAGAAATAGCGGAATCTCCTATCACCAAGAGCTCCGGCAAAAGTCATTTCTGATAAGCCTTCTGGCAAAGGCATTACCGCAGCTAAGGGATGTGATGGTGGACCGCCGACGAAAATGCTTACCTTAAGTGGTAAACCTGCTTTATTTGCTTTAGATTGATGTACGCCAATACCACGGTGAATCTGATAATGTAAACCTATTTCTTTGTCCTGGATATACGAATTACCTCCCAGCTGTATCCGATACATGCCAAGGTTAGCACTCATAACACCTGGTTTCTCCACATCTTCAGTATAAACCTGGGGCATGGTTACAAAAGGACCACCATCCATCGGCCAGTTTACAATTTGAGGCAATGAACTAATGCTGGTTTTTAGGAAATTATTTTTTGCAGATGGCGTTTTCATTGGTAAAGCCGACAAAGCCGACATAGCAGATCCTGCGTACTTAAATGGGTTTTTAAGTGCCTTAATAGGATCATTACGAAGTGACACCAATTGTTGTACCTTGGGTAATGTATCTCTGAATATAAACTTAGATCGTTCTAAAGTACCAAACAGGTTAGAAACTGCAGGAAAAGGACTTCCCTTAATATTCTCGAACAAAAGTGCAGGACCCTGTTTTTCGTAAACCCTCAAATGTATGGCTGCCATTTCGAGGTAGGGATCTACTTCTTCTTTAATTCTTATCAGGTGACCGTGTTTTTCCAAATCGGAAACACAGGCTGCTAAACTTTTATATGCCATGCCCAAAGATATAGAAAATGAGTGAGGTTAAGGGTGAGAGTGGGTCCGAATAGTCAAAAGGCCTTTAAATCAGTTTGAGTTATATTTCCATTCTGGATTGAAAAAAAATTCCGATTTATTTTTGCTGAAAAGAGCTAATACCAATAGAGAAATAATGAGTTTAGGCACATTAAATCATGCCCTTTCTTTTAAATAATTTTATAAGGATTGAGGCTTTATTTAAACAAACTTAGCCTCAACCTAAACCTTGAACTCAACCTCAGTTCTGACTATTTTTTACCTGCAAAAGATCTAAGCATCCAGGTATTTTTTTCTTTAAACTGCATAAAACGGTTAACCATATCGTTCGATCCATCATCACCTGCTTCATCTGTAGCTTCCAGTAATTCACGTTCTATCTGAATTAATTTAGCCATATCATCCAAAATCGCATCAACCATATCTAAATCTTTCATGCCAATCGTATCAATTTCTTTGATTTCAGATTCACTGATATAATCTGCAAAACGACTATGAGGTGGTTTACCTAAAGTTAAAACACGCTCGGCAATTTCATCAATAGTTAATTGTGCGTTGGTGTATAATTCTTCGAACTTTACATGTAGCGTAAAAAAATTCTGACCTTTTATATTCCAGTGACAACCTCTCAATTTCTGATAATGAATATGATAATTTGCCAAATAATCATTCAGAAGATCTACAACTGGTTTTACTTCTTTTTCATTTAAGCTTATTTCCTTAGCATCCATTTTTATTAATTTTTATGTGATTTTAATGTGTACGTAACAACTCAAATGCACAAAAGTTTTAATCTAAATACCGGGCAATACAATACACTATTTATTAAAACGTTTATAATTTGATATTAACAAAAAGAGGTTTAGCCAAACATTTGTGAATGAATATTATACCGTATAATTCATTATAATTCCATATAATTTAGCGTTGAAATGCATCGCTTTTTAACAATCGGTTTATAATTTTATTCGTATTATTGCTTCCTTTGACTTATAAATTTTTAGAAAATAAATGCACAAAATATACTTATCTGCTTTTGCACTTCTTGCGATAAACTTCGCAAATGCTAAGGCAAGCACAGTTAGAGATTCCATTGGCGTTGAAAATAATAATGGCAAAAAACTTATTGTTCACCAGATTGTAGCTAAAGACACCTACTACTCTGTTGGAAGAAGATATAATGTTTCGCCGAAAGATATAATGGCTTTCAATGAAAATAAATACCTTCAAATTGGTGTAATCATTAAAATACCCACTAACATTCCATGGTCGGTTTCAGCTCCATCAAATCAAAATAAAACAATTACGCAAAGCGATGGCGGAATAATAGAACATACGGTTAAAGCAAAAGAAAATTTAAATATGCTTGCCGAAAAATACGGCACGACTATCAATGAAATAAAGCGACTGAATAATCTATCCGGAAATAATTTAAGTATTGGACAGGTATTAAAAATTCAGACCAAAAACTCAGTCGAATCAAGTAGTTCAATACCTGTTGAAACCGTCAAGGCCGTAACCCCAGTTCCTGTTCAGTCAAATGAAACGGCCCCTGGTGACGATCGCAAACTCATTGAACACACAGTGGCTCCTAAAGAATTTTTAGGGAAAATAGCTGAAAAATATGGCACTACCGTTGATGAAGTTAAGCGGGCCAATAACCTCTCTAATAACAACCTCCGTATTGGTCAGATTTTAATTATTCCTGCCACTAAAAATACTGAAGACAGTAAAGTAATTAATATTTCAAATGCTGCGCCTGTTGAACAAGTTACATCTGTAAATGCCGCAGGCACCCATACTGTTTTAAGGAACGAAACAATTTTTACCATCGCGAAGCAATACGGCGTAACTGCTTATCAGCTAAGAAAATTAAATGACTTACCAGATAATGCGATTTCAATAGGCCAGGTTTTAAAAGTTCCGGGTGGTATTGTAACTGATGTTCAGGTTCCGAAAGAAAAACAGGCAGAGCAAGAGACAAAATCTCCTGCGCAAACGCCGAAAGAAGAAAGCTTTATACACAGTGTGGCAACAGGTGAAAACATTTTCAGTATTGCTAAAAAATATAATTTAACGGCTTACCAGATCAGAACCGCTAACAAATTAGATAATAATGAACTGAAGGTTGATCAAAAATTAATCATTCCAAAACCACCTCAACCTAAATCGGTAAACGAGGCGTCAAAAGAAGAGCAAGAAATTGAACCCGATAGCACGATGGTTCGTGATCCGAAACTTCGACGCGACCCGAGTGTTTATGGCTTGAGCCAGATTGAGGAGAAAGGCGCTGCTGTATGGATTGCAGACGCCGACTTAGATGGTTCAAAAATGCTCGTTTTACATCGTACTGCTCCAGTTGGCCGGGTTATTAAAATTACTAATCCCATGACCAACAAAACTACTTTTGCCAAGGTTGTTGGTAAATTTACAGAGAACGAATCTACAAAAGATGTTATCATTGTAATGACAAAAGCTGTGGCCGATTCATTAGGCGCATTAGACAAACGTTTTTTCTGCAATTTAACCTATAGTGCTCAATGAGTTTAAACAAAAAGCCTTTCATAATTGGTATAGCCGGTGGTAGCGGATCAGGCAAAACATTTTTCTTAAACTGCTTTCTACATCACTTTAAGCAAGATGAGGTAACACTTGTTTCACAGGATGATTATTACATCCCTGCCGGAGACATGACGCAGGAGGAAAATAAACTATATAATTTTGATCTTCCTTCAACAATTGATAGTGAACAATTTTTAAGAGATATTAAGCAACTAGTAAGTGGGGAGGTGGTTTATAAAAAGGAATATAATTTTAATAATCCGCTTGCTGTAGTTAAAATTTTAGAAATAAAATCTGCACCGATTATTATAGTCGAAGGACTTTTTATTCTTCACTTTAAAGAAATTGCCAGCTTGCTGGATCATACTATATTTGTGGATGCCGATGAACAGATTGCGCTAGATCGCCGGATTAAGCGTGACGGATTGGAGCGTGGGTATCCTGAAGATGATGTACTATACAAGTGGAATAACCATGTAGTACCAGCGTACAAGGAGTATCTATTGCCCTATCGCGATGCATGCGATAAAGTGGTGATGAATAATACCAACCAACCTGAGGAAATCATTGGAATAACAGAAGAAATTTCAATTGATTTAAAAAAGCGGTTGTTTCCGGATTTATCATAGTAAACAAAAAGGATTTGGCATCAAATCCTTTTTGTTTTAAAGTTAGTTTAATTGCATTTCAGGAATATCTCCATCAACTACTAATCTTCCTGCCGTCGATTGCCTGATAAAATCAACACTAACGCCGGGCGCTCGTTCTAACAACTTGAAACCTCCTTCAGGCAAAATATCTAAAACGGCCAGTTCAGTAACTATTTTCTTAATACATTTAATACCCGTTAAAGGCAAAGTGCATTGAGTTAACAACTTGCTCTCTCCTGCTTTATTAACATGCTGCATCGCTACAATAATATTTTTAGCAGAGGCAACTAAATCCATTGCCCCACCCATACCTTTAACCATTTTGCCCGGAATTTTCCAATTGGCGATGTCTCCGTTTTCAGAAACTTCCATGGCACCCAAAATTGTTAAATCTACTTTCTGTGCCCTAATCATTCCGAAACTCATAGCCGAATCAAAAATAGATGAACCGGGTAATGTAGTGATGGTTTGCTTTCCGGCATTAATCAAATCTGCATCTTCTTCTCCATCGAAAGGAAACGGCCCCATGCCTAATAATCCGTTTTCAGATTGTAAAACCACATCTATTCCTTCAGGGATATAATTGGCTACCAATGTAGGAATCCCAATCCCCAGGTTAACATAGTAACCATCCTTTATTTCTTTCGCAATACGCTGCGCAATTTCTTCTTTTGTAAACATAATTTTAACAGTAAAAGGTGAATGGCCTACTGGGCTTTTCTAACGGTTTTTTGCTCAATTCGCTTTTCATAATCAACACCTTGAAAAATACGGTGAACATAAATTCCCGGCGTATGAATATGATCAGGATCTAACTGGCCTGCTTCCACCAGTTCTTCTACTTCTGCAATGGTAATTTTTCCGGCCATGGCCATAACCGGGTTAAAATTCCTGCTGGTTGATCGGAAGATCAAATTACCCGCTGTATCACCTTTCCAAGCTTTTACAATGGCAAAATCAGCATCAAAAGCATATTCCATTAAATAATCTTTACCATTAAAATTACGAACTTCCTTGCCTTCGGCAACTTCTGTACCTACACCTGCAGGAGTAAAAATAGCTGGCATTCCATATCCTGCAGCCAGGCAACGGGTTGCTAAGGTGCCCTGGGGAATTAATTCAACCTCCAGTTCACCGCTCAGCAACTGTCTTTCAAATTCGGCATTTTCACCTACATAGGAAGAAATCATCTTCTTAACCTGCCGTTGTTTTAACATGAGTCCAATACCAAAATCATCTACGCCAGCATTATTAGAAATACATGTTAATTGATTTATTTTTTTTTCTACCAGTGCTTTAATGCAATTTTCAGGAATTCCGCACAGGCCAAAACCACCTAACATGATGGTAGCTCCATTATGGATATCATGAATAGCTTCTTCCGCATGAGCTACTACTTTATTGATCATTTTATGAATTTTTGGTTAGGCTGCTAAATTACTAATTGCTGGTAAAAACGGGTAATTTTTGATATTAAATCTTAGGGGAATTGTTTTTTAATTGGAATTAATCTAAATTACACTTACTTTTGTGCTGCAATGATTTACGAGAGAGACGACAAAACATTTATTCTCCCTACCGATCCAGAATTTGGAAAAGGAATGGGCTTCTTATTAAGCTGCTCTGCTGAACATAAAAAATGCTGCGAAAAATTTAAGAAGGGAAAACGCTGCAAAAAGTGTCCGGGCAATAAGAAATAACCTCAATTCCCTTTATCAGGTTACACATCAGCCATCATTTCTTTCGTTATAAAAATATATTCGGGCTTGCCCTTTGTTATTAATTTCTGTTTTTTTTCGCCGGTATAACACATAATTCCACAGGTATTGATGTAGATAAATACTGATTGCTGCCGTATTTATAACATAAATTCTACCATTTAGTTGTTTTCTGGTTCATTTTTAAAACCATGATAATCCATCAATGTTATAGCATCTGTTGGAATTTTATTATGTGAATTATTTAATCTTAAACAAATGGATCAATTAGAATTTAGCCAAAGCGCTGATCAGCATGCTACTTCATTGCACCTTCATGCCATGCGTTTCACCAAGGATGAAGATGAAGCCAAAGATCTTGTTCAGGATACGCTTTTAAAAGGAATCAGGTTTTGTCATAACTTTGATGAGGGCACTAATATTAAGGGTTGGTTATATGTAATTATGAGGAATACCTTTATCAATAATTACAGAAAAGATCAGAAACGAAATGAACTCATTACGACAGAAGAAGATATTTCGAGTGCTCATTTATTAAAAAGTTCCTCTAAAAATGCCTCAGAAAGTAAATTCGTTATGGGCGATATTCAAAAAGCGCTGGATAGCATTCACCCCAACTATAGCAAACCTTTTCAACGATATTTTGAAGGCTACAAATACCACGAAATTGCAGAAGAACTGGGTATACCAATAGGCACAGTAAAAACCCATATCCATCAAGCCAGAATTGAGCTCAAAAAATACTTAAAAAATTATCGTGGAAATTACCACTTATAAAAAGGGAAATTCGATCTGTTAATTATGGGTTAACAAACTGACCGACTCTTTTTAACAGATCGAATATATCAAAAGGCTTCGCGATAAAATCTTCAGCCCGGCACTGGTTTTTCATCTCACTCAATGCGGCATGGGCACTCATCATCATCACTGGGATATTTTTCGTATCAACATTTCTCTTAAGCATCTCACATACCTCTATTCCATTACCATCCGGCAATTTCACGTCCAATAAGTAAAGATTTTGAGATGATTTATCTCCAAATGCCATGAAATCCTTCACATTTGAAAAACCGTTTACTTCATATTCTTCTTCAGTTAAAAGCAATTCGATAATATCTTTAATACCTTGATCGTCCTCGAGCAGGCATATCTTCTTACCCATAAGTATTTTTGGTTCAAGTTTAACAACGCGTAACGCAGCGTTATACGAAACAGCGAAAGTGCTAAATTGTTTTTGAAATAATAATCAAATTTTAACAACGTAGATAAAATAAGACAATACAACTGTCAACAATTGACATTTATCAACTTATAAAAAAAGAGCCGTTATTGTTATAGCGGCTCCTCATTATCTAATTGTTGGTAATTACAATGCTTTGTGGGCATCTCTTAATGCCTTTATTGCATCATGACTGTTATTAATTCCTTGTTGTTGATCCAATAACACTACTCTAACATTTTCACCCAATTCATTTTCCTGAAGCGCATCACGATATGCCTTTTTGATAGCATCTTCACCTCTCTCGCATTCTGCTAAAATGCTATGGCGATCATCACCACCAAAACTTGCTTTGATATCTATCCATGCTCTATGCAAAGTTCCTAAAATGGTATTGCCAGTATCCGGGTTTTCACCATTTCTGCCTACTAATCCTGCTAGTTCCGTAACATTAGCTCTACTATCTGATGATAGCTTTTCAAAAATCGCCTTTAAGTCGATATTTTCCTCACTTAAATCTTTAGCTGCTTTATCGAATCCGTCAGCCCTGTCATTGTTAATTTGAATAAGGTCGTTTAATACCTCAACTGTTTTTTCTTGATTTTCCATATTTATTATTGATATAATTGGTAGTAGGTATATAACAATAACCTGATGTGAAAGTTTTACAACGTCGACAACATATCGGAATTAAAACTTTAGAGAATAAATTCATATAAAAGCCATTTTTACATAAAAAACTCATCAATACAATCAAAATAGCAAAAAAGACAGATTAATCAGAAAAATATAGATTATTTTAGCTATATTGACAACATTACAAGCAATAAAATCATAATATTATGAAAATAACCTTATTTTTCTTGCTTTCCTGTTTAATATCTGCTGCTGCATTATTCTTTTCGGTTAAAATTGCTGATACTGAACTTGGTATTTCTACGATTATTTGTACATGGATATTTTTTATGTGGATTTTGGTTAATAAATTAAATCAAAGTACAAACAATCCTGATTCAGTTTAGGAACTATATCCATTATTAATCTTCAGGATTACCAGCAGCATTTCCAGCTAAATCGCCGGATACATCTTCCTCCTCTTCACTTTCGCCTGTTAATCCATCCTGGATCGAATTATCTTCATGTTTTTCCTGATCTAAACCAGTTTTCTTTAAATGATCATTCTGATCTTCTTTTTTATTATTTGGATCTATATTCATATCATTATAATTTGTTGTTTAAAGATACAACCCCTTATCATTTGCAAAAGTTTTGAATAATGATCAAGCCACACACCAGATTATTAAACTAATAGAAATAAAATGTTCATCAACCTAATACTGCGAATAATTCGTAATAAGTAAATTCGAAGCAGTTTTATTACAGGTGGATAACGCAATTTAAGCTATGCAAAAATATCCTACTAAAAGTAGCGAAGATCTTCTTCAACGTTTAATTGATAAGTTTCTGCAAAGCAAGTTCAAATTGTTATCATGGAGAATAAAATCAGAGGGAATAATGATCTCTATCTCAAGATTATCAAGACCTGCGAATTAATAGAAAAGTTAAACTTAACCATCGCGTACTCAACAGAGGTGGCTTGGTAGGCATGCTTAGAAGTCAACTACGTCCTGGCGAAGAAATTAATTGCTATTAGAACTAACGATTTAACTTTTTTCATATATCAAAAAAAACCCCATAAACTAATCATTTATGGGGAATATTTTTATTTGAGATTTCTACTTCTGAGAAGCTTCAGGCGCTTTGCCAATTAAATCCATAAACTGATCCAATTTTGGCGTAATAATAATCTGTGTACGTCTGTTTTTTGCTTTTCCATCCGGTGTATTATTATCTGCTACCGGATTGTATTCGCCTCTACCACCTGCGGTCAACCGCTTAGGATCTACAGAATATTTGTTTTGTAAAACCTGCACTACCGATGATGCTCTTAAAGCACTTAAATCCCAGTTGTTACGAATGTTCGGTTGTGAGATTGGCACATTATCGGTATTACCTTCAATCAATACATCGTAAGAACTGTAGTCCTGAATGATTTTAGCAATTTTACTTAACGTTTCTCCTGCTTTATCACTTACTTCAAATCCGCCGGATTTGTACAACATATTATCTGCCAGCGAAATGTATACCACACCTTTTAAAACCTGAACATCAACATCACTTAATTCTTCTCTGCTAAGCGATCTTGTTAAGTTATTAGTTAACACCATATTAAGTGAATCACTTTTATTTTTTGCATTAACCAGTTGTTTGATGTATTTATTAGAACTGTTGATCTCATCGACCAGTTTCGAGATGTTTACATTACCCTGGCTACTGGAGTTTAAACATTTGTTTAAAGCATCCTGGAGGGCCACAACATTTGCCTTTTCGGAAGATATTTGTTCTTCAAGGCTTTTTACCCGACTTGTAGAACCTGATAATTCTCTCTGGCTATCCTGGTACTTATTGCTGAGTTCCTGGTTTCTTTCTCTTAATTTGGCGTACGTATCCTGGAGTTCTGTGTATTTCTTATTGCTCACACAACCAGAAATTGCAACGATAAATAATAATGCAATTGGGAATGATTTGTATAAATTCATAATTGTAATTTTAGATTATAGGTTTAACAAATTTCTTGCCGTAAATGTTCATACTAAAAAACCATAAAGCATCTTAACAAACTTTAACGGATTTTTCATTTATGAAAGTATTGATTTTTACGCTAAATGAATCAGCTTCTTAATCAAGCTGTAAAAACTTCATAATAATTGTATAATTCAGGGCAATTGATTTGAATTGTGCCGTTATATTACTTATTTTGCAACATTATTAATATAATTCGTTTTATTAAACAAAATGCTTAATAAAACGAATTAAAACCAAAGGTCGATAATCCTTATGATTAAGCTTTTTATAGGTGGTTTAGCAGACAATATCCAGGAAATGGATGTAGCCATTTTTGTTAGTTTGCATGGCAAGATTGAAACAATTAAGGTTGTTAGAGACCGTGCTACAGGAAAATGCAAGGGTTATGCTTTTATAGAAGTAATGAATCCTGCAGATGCAAAAAACATCATTTCTATGCTGAACGGAGAAACTTTTAAAGGGAACGTGATTACGGTGAAAGAATGCGAACCAGAAGCGCCGAAGAAAACTTTTAAACCAAAACCGGGCGGAAACTCACAACCATTTAACAAAGGCGGAAAACGCCCGAGAGTGCAACGTTAATATTTATATGTGATTAAAAGAATAATTGGCAGAAAGCATAAGCCCTCTGCCAGGTATAATTACTCGACCACTAAAGCAGAACCATTATCTGTTTCTACAATATAGCTATCAAGATTTAAATTGAATTTATTAAAGTAAGCACTTTTCACTTCCTGAATTAAAGTATCAATAGATTCGTTTTTAACGATATTGATGGTGCAGCCACCAAAGCCACCACCCATCATTCTTGCACCCAGCACACCATCAAAATCTTTTACAAAATCTACTAAAAAGTCAAGCTCGTTACAACTCACTTCATAGTTTTTACTCAAACCTTGGTGTGTTTCGAACATTAGCTTACCCAAAGCAATCAAATCGCCATTGGCCAATTGATCAGCAGCTTTTGTTACCCGTTCTATTTCTTCCACAACAAATCTACATTTTGTGTAAACCTCCTCATCCTGTGGCGCCACGTATTTCTCCAACATTTCAATATCCACATCACGTAGACTGTTTACCTGAGGATGATGTGCTTTTACCCAAGCCACTCCCTGCTCACATTGCAAGCGTCTTTTATTGTAAGCCGAATCGGCAAGTGAATGTTTGACATTGGTATTTAACAAAACCAATTTATAACCATCAAGCTTTAAAGGAATGTAAACATATTTCATGGAACGGCAATCTAGCATTACCGCCTGATCTTTTTTACCGAAAACTGAAGCAAACTGATCCATAATTCCGCAGTTAACGCCAGCAAAAACATGTTCAGCTTTTTGAGAAATTAATGCAAGATCCATTTGCGAAATACCTAACTGATTAAGATGATTAAGCGCAAAAGCAGTAGCACATTCCAAAGCAGCCGAAGATGACAGACCTGCTCCTAAAGGAACATCCCCATCTAAATACAGGTTAAAACCTTTGAGCGAATAGCCTCTTTTCTGTAACTGATCAACTACGCCCAAAACATAATTGGCCCAGCCTTTTGGCGATTTTTCGACAGCTGAAAGTTTTACTGAATATTCCTCTTTATAGCTTTCAGAGTAAAGATGAATTTCTTCATCACTTCTGTTAGAAACCGCTACATAAATGGCTTTATTGATCGCAGCAGGCATTACAAATCCATCGTTATAATCGGTATGTTCACCAATAACATTTATTCTACCTGGCGATTTTACTAAAACAGGCTCAGTTTGAAAAGTCTTGACAAACGAAGCTTTTAAATTTTCTATATCCATTCTTGGATTTTATTTATTTGTTAATCTTATAATGCAAAGTAGGCAATTCTCTTAATTTATTTGCAGCAAATTCTGGAGTAATGTCTCTTTGTGGGCTTGCCAATAATTCATAACCTACCATAAATTTCTTAACAGTTGCTGAGCGTAATAAAGGCGGGTAAAAGTGCATGTGCCAATGCCAGGCGGGGTAATCGCCATGATTTACCGGTGCCTGGTGCATACCTGCCGAATATGGAAAGGCTGTTTCAAAAAGGTTATCGTATTTAACGGTTAGAATTTTAATGGCATCTGCCAATGATTTCTTTTCCTCATCGGTAAAGTATTTGATACTGGTGAGGTGTCTTTTGGAGATAATCATTGTTTCATACGGCCAAACAGCCCAAAACGGAACCAGCACCACAAAATGCTCATTTTCATAAACCAAACGTTCCTTTTTAACAAGCTCCAAGGTTAGATAGGCAGAAAGTAAACTTTTGCCATGAATTGCATAATAGTTTTTCTGACGTTCTGTTTCTTTAATAATTTCTGCGGGTATATCGCTTTGTGCCCAAATTTGTCCATGCGGATGCGGGTTACTACAGCCCATAATCTCTCCTTTATTTTCGAAAATCTGGATGTATTTGATCCATTCATTTTGCGCCAGATTTTCAAATTCCTTCTGCCATAAATCAACCACTTTCGTAATGTCTGAAACCTCCATATCAGCTAAAGTTAAATCATGCCTCGGACTAAAGCTGATTACTTTACACAAGCCTTTTTGATTCGCCGCTACTAACAAATCATCTTCGTTGTAATTAGCCAAAGGTGTATCTTCCAAAAGTGCCGAGAAATCATTTTTGAAGGCAAAACTCTCCGTGTAATCTGGGTTTTTATCTCCGTCTGCCCTGTCGTTTCCAGGGCACAAATAACATTTTGGATCATATTCCGGTCGGTTATCAAGATTCACATCTTCTACTTTGCCTTGCCATGGGCGTTTGGTACGATGCGGTGATACCAAAACCCATTCGCCCGTTAAAATATTTAACCGGGTATGTGGATTATTGTCTAATTGAAAAGTTTGATTCATGTTAGTGGTGATGAACATTTTATCATTCATTAAACAAAGCTATAAATAAATCATTAATTGTCAAAGTGACATTTAATAATTTATTTATTATTCTTATTTTCGTAACCGTAAAACTTTAAAATCTCCCTAATCATTATGATAGAATATTCCGGTCAACCTCATTATCTTGTTGCTGTAGATTGTATTGTATTCGGTTTCGATGGCGAGCATTTAAAAATTCTGCTTGTGAAAAGAGGGTTAGAACCTGAAATTAACAAATGGAGTTTGATAGGTGGCTTCCTTGGCGAGCAGGAAAGTCCAGATGATGCTGCAAACAGAGTTTTAAAGAAAAACACTGGCTTAGAAGGTATTTATTTAGAACAATTGCAAATTTATGGTTCCCCAGATCGTGACCCGATTGAAAGAACATTATCAGTGGGATATTTTGCGCTCATAGACATCAATAAGTATCAAAATCAGCTAAGCGATGATTACCAGGCAGAGTGGTTTCCGATTAATGATCGTCCAAAACTTATTTTTGATCACAATCAAATGGTCAATGATGCCCGAAAAAAACTAAGGTACAAAGCGGCTTTGCACCCTATTCTGTTTGAAATGCTCCCAAAAAAATTCACTATTCCCCAGTTACAGATTTTATTTGAGGAAGTAAATGATACTAAAATTGATACCAGGAATTTCAGCAGAAAGATAAGCTCTACAGGATTATTAATTAAATTAGAGGAAAAAGATAAATCAGGATCTAAAAAAGGCGCATTTTACTTCAAACTGGATAAGAAAAAATATGCGGCCAACTTTCAGGCATTTTTAAACTTGATTCCACATTAATAATTAAAAAACCTCAACTAAAATAATCTGATTCTTGCTTTACAATCTGATACACAAATATGAATCTGCTTTATTAACTGTGCAGAACTCCTGAATTAAGTTAAATTAATATATTAGCCCTATGCAAAAGGAACTGACGGATGAAAAGTTGATCTTGGATAAAATATCCGGTGGAGATCAACAAGCGTTTGGTTCACTTTTTAATTTTTATAAAAACAAGGTTTATGGTTATGCGCTAAGCATTCTTCAATCAGAAATTCAGGCAGAAGAAATTGTTCAGGATGTTTTTATTAAACTATGGATAAAGAGAGCACAAATGTCTGATATCGATAATTTTGGTGGTTTTTTACGAACACTAGTCAAAAACGACACATTGAATGCACTAAAGAAAATTGCTAACGAACAAAAACAGCATCAAATTATACAGTTAGAACATTCAGATATTGATTTTGGAACCGAGGATAGCATTCAATTCAAAGAAACCAAACAAATTTTAGCTTTAGCAATCGAAAAACTTCCGCCACAGCAGAAATTAGTTTATAATTTATGCAATGTTGAAGGCTTAAAACAAAAAGATGTTGCCGAGAAACTAAATATTTCCACCTCAACTGTCAAAACTCACTTACGTGATGCTGTAAAATCAATAAAATTTTACTTGAACAATCATGATGAGATGAAAATAGCTCCTCTACTTTTATTTTTACTAAAATAATTTTAATTCCGACTACCTCCTTTCCTGATTTGATTTGTCATTATAATAAAGCAGTCAAATTTATCATCTACTAACTGCTTAAACCAAACAAAAAATGGAAAAAGATAGATCAGCCTATTTATTTCAAAGATATGCCAGTAAAACATGTACACCTGCCGAGCGGCAAGAGTTTATGGAGATGGTAAGGCACGCTGACGATAACCATATTTTGAACATTATATTGGATAACTTTTGGAACAATAGTCCGGAGATCTCACTAAATAATAAAAAAACTGAAGGTATATTACATCAAATTTTTTCTGCTGAGGCGCAGCCGATAATAAAGAAACAAGTGTTACCATGGAAGTGGTTCGGATGGGCAGCTGCAATTTTCATCGTTAGCATCATCGCTATTCTGGCCAATAACCACGATCAAAAAATAAAAAGCACGGCTAATCAGTCTGTTAAAAAACTAAACAAGGCTCCGGTATCTGAAACCATAACGATTAATAGCAAAACGGAACATCAGAAGGTTACTTTACCTGATGGCAGTACAGTAATATTAAACAACAACAGTTCCATCAGTTTCGCTAAAATTTTCAAAGGAAACAGAATTGTCAGCCTTACCGGAGAAGGATATTTCGACATAAAGCATGATGACCACAAAACCTTTACTGTTTATGCTGGCAGGCTTAAAACTACCGTTCTGGGCACTGCATTCAACATTAAAGCTTATGATTTAGATAAAAACGTACAGGTTACAGTTACAAGAGGTAAGGTAAGCGTTCTGAATCAGGATTCTACGCTATCCATACTTCTTCCAAACCAGCAAATTACATTTAATAAAGAGCAGAAAAAATCGAACTTAAGTAAGGTTGTAGCAAAAGCAATAATACAATGGCAGGAAGGCGATCTCTTTTTTGATGATACTACAATGGAGGAAGCTGCGATCATTTTAAGTAAAAAATTCAGCACTAACATTATGTTTACTAATGAGCAAGCAAAGAAATGCAGATTTAGCGCTACCTTTTTGAAAGGTGAATCGTTAACGGAAATTTTAAAGCTCATTTGCTCATTCAACAATGCAACATACCAAGAAAATGCCAACGGAATAACCATCAATGGCCAGGGATGTGAATAATAAATAATCTCAATTACAAACTAAACCAAACCACATGAACAAACCTTACCAACTGCAGATTTAAATGAATAAAAACTCCTTGTCGCGAAACAAGGAGTAGTTGCCGATACAGCGCCAACTGTATCCGCTACGATTTAAACAATTTTCCAAGATTCATTTAAAACATTTAAAATTATGTATTTTTCTGCACAATCGGCAGAGAGTATGAGGAATTATGCATTCTTCTATGCTTCACCACAATCACGATATCTAACTCGTCAGTTTATGCGTATCAGCTTAATCATCGCTATCGTTTCATCCATTTCAGTGCAGTGTTTATTTGCTGTTGATTTAGCCGCTCAATCAGCTCAGCAAGTAAAAATTTCTATCGCCACAAAAGATGAAACGGTAATATCAGCCATAAAAAAAATAGAGCAAAATAGTCAATTCAGGTTTTTATACAGAAATACCGAACTTAAAAACCTTCAAACCATTAACATTCCGCTTGGCGAAAGATCTGTAACAGAAACACTTGATCTCATATTGAAAGGAACAGGTTTAACTTATCAGCAGATTGACAACAAAATTTTAATTTCAAAAAGAACGGAATCTACCGCTATAAATCCTGCGGATGTTCGTTTGGTGGGGATAGTGACGGATGAGATTGGGAATCCCCTACCGGGAGTGTCTATCCGCATAAAAGGAGATAAATTATTCAGCACTGCATCAGACCAATATGGCCATTACAGTATTAATGTTCCATCCGGCAAATCACTGACAATCATTTTGAGTTATATTGGCTATGTTTCAAAAGAGATAGTTATTGATGAGAAAACCACTTCTTTGAAAACATCATTACTGCCAGCATCCGGAAGCTTGAATGAGGTGCAAGTTATAGGTTACGGTACAACAACCCGAAAACTAAATACAGGTTCTGTTGCTTCCATTTCTGCTGATGAAATTCAGAAACAACCTGTTGGAAATCCTTTGGCTGCATTATCGGGTAGAATGCCGGGCGTACTAATTGCTCAGAATAATGGCGTACCTGGCAGCACAGTACAAGTACAAATTCGAGGACAGAATTCTTTATCACAGGGTGGCATTCCTTTGTATGTAATTGACGGCGTTCCTTTTACCAATTTTAACGGAGGTTCTCCGGCAACAGATAATCTAAACGCTTTTGGTACATCAGGTGCAAGTGGCGGTATTAGTCCCTTTGGCATGATTAATCCATCAGATATTGAAAGGATCGACATTTTAAAAGATGCTGATGCTACTGCTATTTACGGATCCAGAGGTGCTAACGGTGTGGTGTTAATTACTACAAAAAAAGGCAAATCGGGTCGTGTTAAAGTGGGCGTAAATTTAATGACAGGTTTTACTGAAGTGAGTCGTTTTATTCCGACTTTAAACTTATCAGAATATTTAGCATTGAGAAAAGAGGCATTTCAAAATGATAATGTGACACCGAATGCAACCAATGCGCCAGATTTAACCGTTTGGGATCAAAATAGCGCAACAGATTTTCAGAAATTATTGATCGGAAACCGTGGACATTTGAATGAAATTCAGGCATCCCTATCGGGTGGTAATGACCAGACCAGGTTCTTTTTTAATTCTGCTTATCGTAAAGAAACGGGTGTATTTTTAGGAGATAATGGCAATAAGAGGTTTTCTTCGAGATTAAGTTTAGATCATACTTCCCAAAACAAAAAATTTGGAGCATCATTTTCTGTGAGTTATTCAAATGATAACACAAACCTACCCGCTTCAGATGTATCTTCGGCTTATAACCTGCCTCCAAATTTACCATTATATGATGCTGCTGGTAAATTATTTTGGGCAACTGGTTTCACAAATCCACTGGCAACATTGCTTAAAAAGTATACTGGTGTAACCAATAACTTAATTGCAAATTCTACAATTAGATATACTATTTTACCTGGTTTAACTGCAAAATCAAATTTCGGCTATACAACTACCCGTATCGAGCAGGTTAATACCAATCCTGCCTCATCTCAAAACCCTGCAAATAATATAACTAGTTCGGCAACTTTTGCCAACATTACTGCACAAAATTGGAGTGTAGAGCCTACGCTGGATTATTCGAGAAATATAGGTGAGGGTAAATTTACAGCATTAGTTGGAACTAGTTTTCAACAAAACACCTCTAATGGTGTATCTATATTTGGGAATAATTATAGTATAGAAGACCTTTTAGGGACCCTTAGCGCCGCAGGAACGGTAACTGTACAATACAACAATATTGTAAAATATAAATATAATGCAGCGTTTGCGAAGTTGAATTATGACTGGAAAGAAAAGTATTTAATTAACGCAACATTTAGACGTGATGGATCTTCCAGATTCGGGCCAAAAAATCGTTTCGGTAATTTCGGAGCAGTTGGTGCAGCATGGATTTTCTCGAATGAAGATTTTATAAAAGATAACTTATCTATTTTAAGTTTTGGTAAATTGAGAACCAGTTTTGGTACAACAGGTAATGACCAGATTGCTAATTATATTTACTTACCCCTTTATTCCTCAGCTACGCCTTATTTAAATAACCCAGCAATAATAGCAAACACACTTCCAAACGAATCTATTCAATGGGAAACAACCAAGAAATTTGATCTTGCTATCGATTTAGGTTTCTTAAAAGATCGTATCTCATTTACTGCTAACTACTACAGAAACAGATCATCTGATCAAATTACCTCAAATGCTGTAGCATATCAAAGTGGTTACAACAGTTACGTTCAAAACTTGCCTGCCGTTGTTCAAAATCAGGGTTTAGAATTAGAATTGAATACCACCAACATCGTAGCTAAAGATTTTACCTGGAAATCATCATTGAATTTAACGTTCAATAATAATAAACTGATCGAATTTCCGGATCTAGATAAATCATTTCTGGCTTCTAGCTATGTCGTAGGAGAATCAATCAATCTTATTCGCCCTTACCACTACTTAGGTGTAAATCCTATTACCGGCGCTGCCACTTACGAAGATAGAGATGGCAATGGTATTATCAATCAAAATGATCGTTACATAGCAGATCTTGGAACGCCTTTTTTCGGGGGATTTAATAATACATTTTCATATAAAGGTTTTGATCTGGGTATATTTTTTCAATTCAATCATCGTTTTGGGGTAACTCAAATTTTAAATACTCGTCCTGGTGCATTAATTAATCAAAATGATTATTGGCTGGGTAGATGGACACCAGCAAATACATCCGCTAACATCCCGGGCGCTTCTGCTACTGCCGGCACACCAATTGCAGCTTCTTACAATCTTTATACCCAATCAGATGCAGTTTATGGTGATGCTTCATACCTAAAATTAAGATCAATAAATATTTCTTATCACTTACCTCAACAATGGCTTAAACAAGTTAAAATTTCGAATGCAAGTGTGTTTGTTCAAGGCCAGAATTTATATACCTGGGCTAAAAACAAATATACTTTAGATACGGAGACAACAGTTCAGGGAGGCCCTTCAGGCTTAGGCACCGGAACAATTGGTCAAGTTCTACCTCCATTAAGAACTATTGTATTTGGCATTAATTGCACATTTTAATTTTAAAATCATGAAAAAAAATTATAGAAATTTAATATATAAAACACTGTTTCTCGGAACAATATTAATGGTTTCATCTTGTAAAAAATTTGTAGAATTAGGCGCTCCACCTACACAAATTTTATTTGCAGATGCCTTTAAAACTGATGCTGGTGCTCAAAGTGTTGTAATGGGTATCTATTCTCTTGCTTCGGCCAATACGAATGGTTTTTTAACCTACATAACCTTATATCCAGGAATATCTGCCGATGATTTACAATATAATGGCGCTGATGCTGGTATTCAGGAGTTTTCTAGAAATGCTATTTTATCTACTAATTCATTCGTGAATAATACCTGGGCAAATATTTATCCTTCAATAAAAAATACCAACAATGCAATAAGTGGAATCACCGCATCCACAACATTAACTGCTTCTACCAAGGCTCAACTTTTAGGTGAAGCTAAATTCTTAAGAGCATTTTTTTATTTTGAATTAGTTAATTTATTTGGCGATGTGCCATTACCATTAAAAGACGATTATTCTGCATTTGATAATGCTGCTTTACCACGTACACCAGTGGCTCAGGTTTATGCACAAATAGTGAAAGATTTAACCGAAGCACAAGCATCATTACCAACAACTTATGTGGGTACTTTTAGAGGCAGGATAAATAAACATGCAGCTACTGCTCTATTGGCACGTGTTTATCTTTATCAAAAAGATTATGCAAATGCCGAAGCGCAGGCTACTCAGGTCATCAGTTCTGGAACATATAGTTTACCAGCGCCTGAACTAGCTTTCATCAACAACAGCAACGAAATTATCTGGCAGATTGCTAATGTAAATGGATTTTCAGTACCTGGAAACAATTATGTTACTACGGCTACTGCTGTTCCAACCTACTCATTAGCAGATGGAACTTATCAAAGTTTTGAAACTACAGTTGACTTACGCCGTACGAACTGGACTGCAGCAAAAACTTTAGGTGGTAAAACTTATTATTCTATTGCAAAGTATAAAGTTGCATCGGGTACGGGCAACGAATACAATGTAATGTTAAGACTTGCAGAACAATATTTGATCAGAGCAGAAGCCAGAGCACAGCTTAACAATTTAAGTGGTGCTAAAGCTGATTTAGACGTAGTAAGATTAAGAGCCGGTTTAGGTGGCATTAGCGCAACATTAACGCAAGCTCAAACCTTAGCAGCTGTAGAACAAGAAAGAAAAGTTGAATTCTTTGGAGAATGGGGTCACCGATGGTTTGATTTGAAAAGAACAAATAGAGCAGATGCAGTTTTGGGAGTATTGAGGCCAGCTACCTGGAAATCTACTTCGGTACTGTACCCTATTCCTGATGCACAACGTTTAATCAATAATAACCTGACGCAAAATCTTGGATACAACTAAATTGATTGTCACGAAAACTAACTTCTTTAAAATAATACCATGAAAACATTAAAAATTATTATTGGCTCGGCCGCTCTGGTTATTGCTTCAGGCCAATTAAACGCACAAACAAAACCGGCAGATAGTACGCGGCTTTATCTTGACAAACTAATCGCTTCTAATGTTGCTGAAGATAAGTTATTATTAGATAAGAAGCTAAAGTCACTGGCGGCTTCTAATAACGAAAAAGAAGTGGATATTGCCATTAATTATTACTATAGTTTAAAAAACCAAAAGGCAACAGATTCTTTATTAGAGGCTGAGCTGGTAAAATTTCCAAACGGAGCAAGGGCCAGAAATAAAGCAGCTAATGATGAAATTTATCCACTGAAAACGCCTCAGGAAAAAGAAAAAGCTTATCAAGCCTGGATTAAAAGATTTCCTCCTCCGACCGGAAACGGAGAAGACCTTGTTATTTATGATTATGTAACAAGCGCTATTGCCATTGGTTATGCCGAGCAGAAAAACACGGCCAAAGCAATAGCTTTTAGCGAAAAGCTCCTGGCAGATTTTTGGAAAGGGAATGCTTATAGCGGCTTGGCAGATGCCTTTAGAAAAACAGGTGATATCAACAATGCATCTATTTTTTATAAAAAGGCGATGGAAGTTGCAAAAGTATATTACGATGGAAAGTTGCCAAATGAGAATTCTTCTAAGTTTGCAGCTTCAGGGTATCCAGGGTTAACCATGACTTACGCAGGCATATTATACGAACAAAAGAAATACAATGAAGCATTAAAATATGCGGAACTGGCAACTAGGAATCCCAAAACGGCTTCTCCCAGATCAAATTTTCAATATGCCAAAATTTTAATGGCTTTAAACAGAAATCAGGAAGCCTATGACAAACTGGAAGAAGCAGTAAAATCCGGCAAAGCGAATGATGAAATGAGTGCAGCTTTTAAATCACTTTATGTTAAGCTTAAAGGAAGTGATGCCGGTTTCGATCAATATGCGGCAGAAATCAGGAAAGGAATTTTAGCTAATCTTCAACAAAAGCTCAATAGAGAAATTGTTAAAAAACCTGCTATTGATTTCACATTAAGTGATTTGAATGGCAAACAGGTATCGTTAAGTAGTTTAAAAGGGAAAACAGTAATCCTTGATTTCTGGGCAACCTGGTGCGGTCCGTGTAAAGCATCTTTTCCGGCAATGCAAATGGCGGTAAACAAATACAAAAATGACCCAACAGTGCAATTTTTGTTTATCCATACCTGGGAAAAAACTGCAAATCCTACGCAAGATGCCGGGGATTACATCAAATCGCAAAAATATACTTTCGATGTATTAATGGACAACAAAGATCCTGAAACAAAATTAAACAAAGTGGTAACAGATTATCAGGTAAAAGGAATACCTTCCAAATTTGTAATCGATCCACAAGGAAATATTCGGTTCAACTTAATGGGTTTCGATGGTAGCAACGAAGCAGCTGTTGATGAAATTTCGATGATGATTGATATGGCCCGTAAAGGTTAATTCATTTTAATTAAAATTAAAATCGCATTTGGAAACATTTTTACATGTTACTGAATGCGATTTTTTCATTTAACCGCTATGCTCAGATTTTAATCTCATTTTAAGCTGAGATCTGTATTTTTGTTAAATGCTTACAATAGGAATAGCGGAAGATGATCATAAAATAGCCGGCTTATTAAAATTAGCTTTAGAAGAAAATAGCTATCAGGTAACCATTGTTTCTAACGGGATAGAAGCGCTTGAAACGTTTTCTGCTACCCCTTTCCACTTGCTCATTGTCGACATTATGATGCCAGGCTTAAACGGCATTCAGGTATGTAGAAAACTTAGAGAGAAAGGGATTCAAACACCCGTTTTAATGCTCACAGCCATGGGTACCGTTGATGATAAAGTGACGGGTTTAGATGCAGGCGCTGATGATTACCTGGTAAAACCTTTTCACTTAAAAGAACTCTTAGCACGCGTTGCCGCATTAATGCGGAGGCAATCGCCATTAGCCACACCAACAAATCAACTATTAGTATTTGATGATTTGGTGATGGATAAGAATAGTAAAGAAGTAACACGGGCTGGAAAAATTATTGAGCTTAGTGCCAAAGAATTTTTGCTCTTATCGCTTTTTCTAGAGAACCCGAACCGATTATTATCAAGACAATTCATCGCGGAGAAAGCCTGGGACATTAACTTTGAAACAGGAACCAATGTGATTGATGTGTATATCAATTTCCTTAGAAAAAAAATAGAGAAAGGCTTCGACAGAAAACTGATTCATACCAAAATAAACATGGGTTACATCCTTAAATAATGAAAATAAAAAATAGGATTGCGTTGTATTTTACACTGACAAGCACTACAATGCTTTTCTCGGTGCTTTGCGTCATCTATTTTACCTTTATGAAGTTTCTGGAAGCCGATTTTTTTGAGCGTTTAACAGACAGAACGATGGTAACCGCCAAACTCTATCTGGAGGCTGATGAGATTAGCAGAGATGCACTAAACAATGTACGGCATCAATATTTACAAAAGCTAAACGGCGAGGTGATCCGGATCTACGATTATAAAAATCGGGCTACCTTTATTGGCGATTCGGCACAATACTGGACCAAATCCGTCATTGAACAGGTTAGAAAAAAGAAACGCTTCAAATACTCGGATGGCGAAAAGCAGGTTGTAGGTATATACTACAAGGATAATCAGGGAGATTTTGTTATTCTTGCCTCCGCCACAGATCAGGGTTCGCATAACCGGCTAACGAAATTGCTCTGGATAATGGTCATCGTATTTATCATCATCTCATTGATTCTACTTATTTTAAGCCGCTGGATTGCTCAAAAAACGCTCCAGCCTTTAAAAAATTTCATGCTGGAGGTAAAACAAATCGGCTCTAAAAACATGGAATTCCGAGTAAAAGAAACCAAATCACAAGATGAAATTGATTTAATTGCGCATAGCTTTAACCAATTGATGGAAGAATTGGAGCAGGCGTTTATCTTACAGAAAACTTTTGTTGCAAATGCTTCGCATGAGTTACGTACACCTGTTACCAGGATGATGATGAGCGCAGAACTGGCACTATCTAAGGAACGTGATCAACAGACCTATCAAAAGGCAATTCATTCGGTTTTGGAAGATGCCGAAAAGATAGACGGTATCATCACCGGATTGCTCGCTTTAGCGAAAATGGATCTGGAGTTGATTAATTCTCAGCTGGCCCCTGTTGATTTGCATGAATTACTGAGCAAGATTGAGTTGGAATGGAAACAAGACAAAAATCTAAAAATAGAATATCAGCATCCATTACAAATTAACCAAACTTCAGTTCTGGCAAATGAAATATTGCTTCGAATAGTAATTGATAATATTATTTCGAATGCCTTCAAGTTTTCCAACGACCAGGAAGTTACCTGTATTTTAGAAAAAAAAGATGAAAACCTGATTGTCAAAATTATAGATCAGGGACCGGGAATTCCGGTGATGCAGAAAGAAGAAATTTTCAAAGCTTTTTATACCCGTGCAGCAGAATTTGGGCAAAAAGGAGAAGGAATGGGTTTATACATGGCTCAAAAAATCATGGCATTATTTAAGGGTAAGATAGAAATCTCCCCTGCTGAAGAAGAAAAAAAAGCCGTTATGATCTGTTTACCGCAGCTTTAATCTGCTTTTAATTTCGATTTAATCCGCGTTTAATTCGGCAAAGATAGTTTTGCCGTATGATGAAAAAATGTACGTTTCTATTATTCATTTTATCCTTTTCTGTGAAGGTTACATTCGCACAAAGCGATTCACTTCAACTGGATTTAAAACAGGCAGAAATCCTATTTCTTCAAAATAACTTCGATTTATTAAACAGCAACTATCAAATTGATCAAGCCAGGGCAGAAATAATCACCGCAAAGCTTTTTGATAACCCGGAGTTAGCATATGAAAATCTGTTTTACAATCATGAAACCAGGAAATTTCTGCAAACCTCATTTGAATACGGCCAATATGCATCGTCTATCTCCCAATTGGTTAAACTGGCAGGAAAACGGAATAAAAATATCAAACTGGCCCAGACTGGGGTAAAGCTTGCCGAGTTAGCGTATTTCGATTTAATGCGAACGCTTAAGTTTGAGCTTCGAAGTACTTTTTATCAAGCTTACTTTGCCTCGCAGTCGGCAAAGGTTTATGATGATCAAATACAATCTACAGAAAACTTACTAAAAGCTTATGATTTACAACTAAAAGCGGGTAATGTGGCTTTAAAAGATGTGATCAGAATTAAGTCACTGATTATTGGATTAAAATCAGCGCAAATTAATTTGCTTAACGATTTAGAAGATTACCTGCGTGATTTAAGGTTGTTGTGTGGATTATCGCCCAATGCGAACCTGAGTTTAAAACTGACAGAAACCCCACAGATCAAACTCAACGAAATTGTATACACCAGCTTAATTGATTCTGCCAAAGCAAACCGGGCAGATTTAAAACTGGCCCAAACCACTTTAGAATACAATGCACTTAACCTGAAACTTCAAAAAGCGATGGCTATTCCGGATGTGGAAATTTCATTAGCTTACGATTTAAAAGGTAATTATCCAGAAAAATATACTGGATTAGGCATTAAAATTCCAATCCCGCTTTTCAATAGAAACCAGGGCGAAATTAAAAAAGCTAAAGTGGGTATTGATGCAGCCAACGCAGGCATTCAAAAACAGAATCTTTTGCTTTCAAACGAGGTTTTTAACAGCTACCAAACCGCTGTAAGAAATGAGAAATTATATGCTGAAATAGATCCGTTATTTAATAGCGACTTCAATAAATTAATTAGTGGGTTGATTAAAAATTTCAGAGAACGAAACATCAGTCTGATCGAATTTCTCGACCTATACGAATCCTACAAAGACAACATTCTTCAAATCAACAACTTACAACTGGAGCGACTACGTTCGAGGGAAGAAATCAATTATGTAACCGGCTCAAACATCTTCAAATAAAATGGCAAACTTAACTAAACACCTCATTACTAGCTTAATCATAGCCGCATTGGGCTTAATCCTCGGCTGCAGCGAAAATAAAACGAAAGCCCCTAAAGAAAAATTCTCCATTACTGACTCATTGCTCAGCAGACTTTTGATTGATACGGTACAGCAGGCAAATGGAAAAGATGACATTATTTTTTCTGCCAGGATTACGGCCAATGAAGATAAGAAATCTGAACTCTTCCCCCTCGTGAGTGGATCTGTGAATCATATTAATGTTCGCCTTGGCGATCAGGTGAGTAAAGGCCAAACTTTAGCCACTGTAAATAGTGCTGAAATGGCCGGTTTTGATAAAGAAGTAATTGCAGCTAATGCAGAACTTAAAACAGCCGATAGAGCCATGAGGCAAGCTGAACAACTTTATGAAAGTGGTCTTTCATCAGCTAAAGAACTGGAAGAGGCTAAAAATGATTACCAGATTAAAAAAGCAGAATTAAGGAGAGCAAGTTCTGTTTTAAAACTTAATGGAGGTAGTAATACTGGTCTTTATGCTATAAAATCGCCTTTAAATGGTTTCGTAATTGAGAAAAACGTAACCGATAATATGCAGCTTCGGAGTGATAACGATAAGAGCTTGTTCACTATTGCTGATCTATCCAACGTTTGGGCCATGATTAATATTTATGAATCCGACATTTCCAGAATCAAAGCCGGAGACCAGGTTAATCTATCCACACTATCCTATCCTGATCAAACCTTTACCGGCAAAATTGACAAAATATATAACATGATCGATCAGGAAAGCAAAGTGATGCATGCCCGAGTAGTGATTCCAAATCCTTATTATTTACTAAAACCAGGCATGTTGGGCACAGTTAAAGTTGCCGCGACTTCAAGTGTTGATCTTCCTGTTGTGAATTCAAGAGCTGTTATTTTCGATGAAAACAAAAACTATTTATTGGTTTTAGGAGGTGATAATAAAGTTCGGATTCAGGAAATAGAAATCGGCCGCAAATCAGCTGGTAAAACTTTCATCAGTAAGGGTGTTCAATCCGGAGATCGGGTAATTGCCTCAAAACAGGTATTTCTTTTCGAAAACCTAAAGGCTCAATAACATCCTTCATTTAGATTTTAAACTATGAATAAATTTATAAAAAGCATTATCGGCTTTGCGCTGCAGAATAAATATTTTATTTTTTTTGCAACGTTTATTTTAGTACTGGCCGGATATCTGAGTTTCAAAAACACCACCATCGATGCTTTCCCAGATGTGACCAATACCAACATCACCATTATTACCCAGTGGCCCGGCCGAAGTGCCGAAGAGGTTGAAAAATTTGTAAGCCGACCGCTGGAAATTGCTATGAATCCGACGGAGAAACGGACCAGTATCCGCTCTTCTTCCCTTTTTGGTTTATCTATTGTTAAGGTAAGTTTTGAGGATGATGTGGATTATGCGGAAGCCAGAATCCAGGTAAATAACCATTTAGATGAAGCAGATTTACCTGAAGGAATACAACCTGAGGTCCAGCCTCCTTACGGACCCACAGGAGAAATTTTTCGTTATACGCTAACAAGCGATCAAAAATCAGTACGGGAGCTAAAAACCCTGCAGGATTGGGTGATTCAACGTGAATTATTATCCGTTTCTGGCATTGCAGATGTGGTAAGTTTTGGTGGCGAAGTAAAAACCTATCAAATCACCGTTGATCCTCAGAAATCAATTCAATATGGTGTGACAGCAACAGAACTTTTTGAAGCTGTTTCTAAAAGCAACATCAATGTGGGCGGAGATGTGATCGTTCAAAGCGGTCAGGCTTATGTAGTACGTGGCATTGGCGTACTCAATAATATTGATGAGATTAGAAATGTGGTGGTTGATAATGTAAATGGAACCCCAATTTATGTAAAAACCATTGCAGAAGTAGCAGAATCTGCCTTACCCAGATTAGGACAGGTTGGACGGGATCATGACCCTGATGTGGTAGAGGGAATTGTAGTAATGCGGAAAGGTGGAAATCCAAGTGAAGTTATCGCCCGTTTGAAAGCAAAAATCGATGTCATTAATAATAGTATATTACCGGATGATGTAAAAATTAAACCTTTCTATGACAGGGAAGATCTGGTAAATTATTCGGTGCATACCGTAATGGGCAATATGCTGGAAGGGATTTTATTTGTCACCTTGATTGTGTTCCTGTTTATGGCCGATTGGCGAACTACACTAATTGTTTCTATTATCATTCCGCTGGCTTTACTCTTTGCCTTCATTTGCCTCAAAATAAAAGGCATGCCTGCAAACTTACTCTCTATGGGCGCAATTGATTTCGGAATCATCATCGACGGTGCTGTGGTGATGGTGGAGGGCATTTTTGTGACGTTGGACATGAAGGCTAAAAAATTCGGAATGGAGCGCTTCAATAAGATGAGTAAACTGGGTTTCATCAAAAAAGCCTGCATGGAAAACGGAAAAGGAATTCTTTTTGCCAAGCTAATCATCATTACTGGTTTGCTACCCATTTTCACTTTTGAAAAGGTAGAAGGTAAAATGTTTTCGCCGCTCGCCTGGACTTTAAGCTTTGCGCTTTTAGGCGCTTTAATTTTAACTTTTACTTTAGTGCCGGCAATGGCGAGCGTACTCTTAAAAAGAAATGTTAAGGAAAAGCATAATGTTTTTTTAGAATGGATGACGAAGGTAACAATGAAGTTTTACGATGTGTGCTTTAGCAAAAAGAAACTTGTTTTTACCATTTCCATTATCATATTGCTGGCAGGTGCCTTTAGTTTTAAATTCTTAGGAACAGAGTTTTTACCCAGCTTAGATGAAGGATCTATTTATGTAAGGGCAACTGGTCCATTAAGTATTTCCTTAGATGAAACCAAAAAGCTTTCTAACGATATGCGGAAGATCTTCCTCAGCTTTGAGGAGGTAAAACAGGTGATGTCGCAAACTGGCCGGCCTAATGATGGAACCGATGCAACAGGCTTTTACAACATGGAATTTCATGTGGATATTTACCCAAGGAAAGAATGGAAGCGCAAGCAAACTAAAGAGCAGTTAATCGAGCGGATGCAGGAAAAGCTGAAGAGTTTTCCAGGCATTAGTTTAAACTTTTCTCAACCAATTTCAGATAACGTTGAGGAAGCTGTTTCTGGCGTAAAGGGTTCTATCGTAGTGAAAATGTTTGGTGAAGACTTTCAATTTATAGAACAGGAAGAGGAAAAAATTGAGAAAATTTTAAAAACTGTTGATGGGATTGAAGATTTAGGCATCTTACGCAATCTAGGGCAGCCCGAACTGCAAATTAATCTCGACCAAAAGAAGATGGCCCTATATGGTGTTAGCACAGCAGATGCCAACGCTGTAATCGAAATGGCTATTGGCGGTAAAGCAGCTACACAAATTTATGAGGGTGAGCGAAAGTTTGATTTAATTATTCGTTATCCGGAAGATTTCAGGAACGATGAAAATTCAATCAGCAAATTGCGCATTCCTACTCTATCAGGTTCAAATGTTCAATTGGGAGAAATTTCCACCATCCGGAAAATTACCGGACCAAGTATGATCTATCGTGATCAGCACAAACGCTATGGAGCAATTAAATTCTCTATCCGTGGTAGAGATATGGGCAGCGTAATTGCAGAAGCCCAGCAAAAAGTAAATGCAGAAATAAAACTTCCAAAAGAATACAAACTAGAGTGGGCAGGAGATTTTGAAAATCAGCAACGAGCCATCGCCCGATTATCACAGGCCGTTCCCGTAAGTTTGTTACTCATCTTTTTCATTCTGTTTGTCCTTTTCGGAAATATCAGGGATGCCCTATTGGTATTGAATAATGTGCCTTTCGCTATGATTGGTGGTATTTTAGCCTTGCTTGTGGCAGGTGTTAACTTTAACATTTCGGCAGGTATTGGCTTCATCGCCCTGTTTGGAATCTGCGTTCAAAATGGTGTCATTCTAATCACCCGTTTTAAAACCAACACTGCCGAACTCAAATACCATCAAACCTGGACGTTCAGTGATGCAATGCGGGATGGTATAGCGAGCAGGTTTAGGCCTGTATTAATGACTGCCCTGATGGCTGCCATTGGATTGATGCCTGCCGCTCTTTCTACCGGAATCGGCTCAGAAGCTTCAAAACCTTTAGCCATTGTTGTAATTGGTGGATTGATAACCAATACGCTCTTTAATTTATTTGTGTATCCAATTGTTTTCTACTGGGCCTACAAAAAGAAAGTTGAAAGAATTAATCCTATGCAGGCTTAATAAAAAAACAGCTGCACTCCCGATGGAAATGCAGCTGTTTAAGTAAAGTGCAGTCATAAAAACTAATCCATTATTGCGAGGTTGATTTTATCATCCAAATCAACTTCATTCAATATACTTCTAACTTAAACGGATAGGTTATTAGACGGAGAAGAACTTCCCCTAAGGACGAGTCATTAAAGCTAGAATAACTTTTCTGCAGGAGGAGTTGCGCCAGCCAAACGCAAATACACGGTAGTTTGTCCTCTATGGTGGGTTTGATGCTCAAAAGCCTTATCAATAGCCTGTTCTTTAGTCAATTCAAAACGGCCAAACAGTTTTACCTTCTCTGATAATTGTTTAGCATCAATCTTTTTTAATGCTGCTAAAACAAAGTCATAGCTATCTAATACGCTTTTGGTAACCGCAGCTTTAGATTTTTCACCTTTCTTTTCAAGTTCACCAACGCCATCCGGCATTTTATCGCCGCTGGCCGCTGTAATGAACATATAATTAGCACTGGCAAGGTGCAACATCTGATCTGCAAAAGAGCGCATTTCCGGAGTTGGTTTTAGTGCGTAACCCGTTTCAGGCATCGCATCTAAATATTCTTGGGTGTAAACTTTTGCTCTTTCCCAATCTTTCAACATTTCAGTGCTGGTAGTTTGCGCATTTGCTGTGTTAAATGCCACAAAAAATAACAAAAGGCTGGTAATGATTTTAACTGATTTCATAATATTTGTTTTAGCCCCAAAATTAACAATAAATATCAACCCGGTGATGCACAATTTAATGGTATAAAAAAGCCTGGCGAATGCCAGGCTTTTTTATATTTAAGTCAGTTTCCAGTCGGGTCTTTCAAAATGACAAGTATACCCATAAGGTACCTTTTGTAAATAATCCTGATGATCTTCTTCAGCATTCCAGAAATCACCTGCCGGAACGACTTCAGTTACAAATTTTCCTGGCCACTTTCCAGAGCTTTCTAACGCTGCAATTAATTTGATTGCAGTTTCGCGTTGCGCTTCATTTAAATAAAAAATAGCAGAACGATAAGAAGTTCCAACATCATTGCCCTGCCTGTTTTTAGTGGTAGGATCGTGAATCTGAAAAAAATATTCCAATAGTTTACGATAGGATATTTCCTCAGGATTAAATTCTATTTCGATGCCTTCAGCATGTGTTCCATGGTTTCTGTAAGTTGCGTTTGGAAGATCTCCGCCTGTGTATCCAACAACGGTTGATACAACACCAGGTTGATGGCGTATCAATTCCTCAACGCCCCAAAAACATCCTCCTGCCAATATTGCCTTTTCAGTAGTCATAATTAAAAATTAGATAGCTAAATTACATTTCAGGTGGTGAATCAGCAAAAAGATTCATCATCCTGATGTCGAAATAACAAAACGGAGAAGTTAATGTTTAACATTAAAGCAAAACATACTGCTCTTTTAGGGATAAAGTCAGGTCGTGAATTTCTTTTATCTTTTGCTCCTGTGGTTGCTGGTGATCAATACTAATGAAGGAAGAAAAATCGAGCGCCAGGTTAGACAATATATTATCTATCAGAATCTGATCTTTTGGATGATGGTGGTATCCCGAAAGGTAAACAGAAGTAATCATGGCATTAATTTTATAAATGATCACTTGAATTTCATATAAGCTTAGCAAATTAACAGTTGTCTGTCTGGGTTCCTGACTTGCAGATTCAATTGATTCAGATAAATTAGATAAGCTCAAATTGGCTGTTTTACGAGCCATCCTGGCATTATTTTCATCATGTGAGGGATTAGAAGCAATCGCCATCCGAAAATAGTTTAAGCTGGCTTTTACCGTTTCTTTAACTTTTTGGTGAAGTTGTTTACTATCCCATATCGGAAAAAGATAAGTCGCTAAAATGGCAATTCCGCATCCCAACAGGGTAAATAAAATCCTGTCGTGAACAATATGATCGAAGTGACCATGATAACTCCCCAAAGTTAAAATTACGGCAGGGGTAATAAATAACACGCTGATGGTATAATTGATTCTGTTGAATGCATAAAAGCCCATCAGGCAGATTGCCGATATGCTCAATAATATCACCGGACTTTTAATCAGATAAATTAAGCATAAGCCTATTACCACACCACCTAAACTACCTTTCAGCCGCTGAAAATTTCTTTTCCAGGTAATGGAAAACTTTGGCCTTGCAACAATGACTAATGTTAAAAAAAGCCAGTAACTGTATTTACTGCTTTCAAGCTGACTAATGAGCAAAAAACCAAACAGAAAACAAATCGCCATCCTTAACGAGAACCTGAATATTGGCGATCGCAATGTGAAGTGATCCTTAAGCAATACCTGATCAGAACTTACAAAGAGTGGATATTTGATAATACCATGCTTTTCAGGATAATCATGGCTAATGATTTTACCATTGCTAATCCGCTCGACAATGGTTTCGATATGATCAAAGTTGGCAATTACACTATTTACAAATTCTTTTTGCGCTGTATTTAAATGCGTCATTTCTAAATACAAATGCTTTCTCAGCTGAAGATAAACTTTATTTAAGATTAATGGAGATTGTCTGGATTTTACCGTTCGAACATATCTTCCCAGGTCACTGATTTCATCCGCCAGCAGGCGAATCAGACCTGCAATCAGATTCAAAATTTCCTGATCAGATAATGAATCTCTTACGGATTGATAATCGAAGTGAACGGCATTTAACTGCTCGTATAAATCAATTAACAATCCGGCCCTGTCCAGTAAAACCCTTCCTTTTACATTGTCGGGATTCATGGCATAGCGGTCTGTTAAAAGAAGACTTCTTATCAACTCATGCTTTTGATTTACCCGAATATGCAGCTTGATAATTTCCTTCTGCTGATGATCCAAGGGAACTGAGGGATCGTAATTCTTGGCCTTGGCTTTTAAAAATGCCGCACTGGCCTCCAGGCATTCGAACATCGCATGATGCAGTGAACGATAAGGCCAGATTAGTGTTTGAATTAAACTTACCAGGTAATACCACAGTCCGCCAATTAGCATGTAGCCGCTGAAATAAAGCGGCCTGGCAGGGTGTAAGCCCAATACAAAAGCGCAAACAATTAGAGCCATGGTACCAATTAAACTCATTTTTTGACCAAATACAGCAAACATTGAAAATAAGAAAGCAAGTGATGTAATAATTATTGCTGTCCAGAATTGATGATTCAATATTTGAGAAACCAGGAGTGTAGTTAAGAAAAAAACAATAATACTGATAATGGCATTTTTTAGTTTATTTAAGCGGTTATCTGGTAAATCAGTTAAGCTGATTAACAATGCCCCTACTCCTATTCCAGTAGCCGCTTCGGGATAGCCGCAATAAAAAAACAGTACAATTGGCACCAGAACCGTTAAAGTGGTACGCAAGGCATCAGAAAAGTATTCTCCTAGGAAAAAATAAGTAATTTGAAATGCTAAAGCCTTTTTGCCTTTACTAATCAAGATGTTTCATTTTAGTATTTACGGGCGCAAAGGTAAGTTATATAAGTGCTTCTTAGCTTAAAATTTTGAATTTTAAATTAATTAAGAAATAAGATTTCGCGAAATAGCATCCAATACCATTATTCTAACTTTGCAAGCTATACGCGAAACGAAATAGATAGGAATCGAGAAATATGGTAATTTACAATAACAATCAATAAATCATACCTGATATAAATGAAATAAAAAGATGGTATGATTCAGAAACTAACAGAAGCACATATTTGCCAACCTGCTTTTTTTATTCGCAGGATACCGAAGAGTTAAACTGATGATGTATTACCGGAGATAAAAAGGGAATGCCTAATTCGGCAGCTCTTAAAACGAACACTAAACCTAGTACTACCATCAACCAGGGAATCATTCTTTTTGTGCTGAGCTTAATGTATCTCCTGATATAAATATTGCCCGCGGAAATCATTAACATCAAAGGTGCCGTACCTAAACCAAAAAGAAACATAAATGATGTAGCAGATTGAATATTAACAGAATTTAACGCCGTAGTTAGCGCAATGTAAACCATCCCACAAGGAACTAATCCATTTAATACACCTGCTATAAATCCCCAATAAGGTTGATTATATACCTTGCCCATTAACTTGCCTAAGGGATAAAAAATCTTAGTCTGCCAGGAAGAAAACCGACCTTGATAATGACTTTCAAACTGAAAAAGAGCCATGAAAATCATGAGCATACCGAGGCCTATACTTAACCATTTTTGATCGGTAAATAATTTAATGGCGTTACCAAGAAGCCCTGCCAGAAAGCCCAGCATTGCATAAACCATAATGCGACCAGTTTGGTAAAGAATAAGCTGGAAAAATCCGTTAAGATTCCCCTTGCCTTTTGCAGAAAACCCGAGCATAATTGGTCCACACATTACCGCACAATGTACACTCCCAAGTAAGCCCATTAAAAAAGCAAGTGGCAGAAAATCCATTATAAGCTTATGTTTTGTTTGAATAAAAATTCTTTATTGTTTACTGTCCAGTTTAATGTTAAAAACCATAAACCTTGAGGCAATTCATCACGCTTGATGATGATCAGGTTTTCCTTTCCGATTGTTAAGCCTTTATAACTTTTATCATCGTTATGGTTAGACACCCTTTTTAAAATCAAACGGTAAGTACAGGAATCCTTTAGCTTAATTAATACCATTTTCGCTGTAAGTTTAATATCAGGTTTTGCATGATCTGTTACCGTATTGCGAGCCGCATTAAATTCCTTATCATAATTATTCCCAAGCTCATAATAGTCGTCATCAACCAGGGTGTCACGCCCATGAACATAAAACATGTAGGATACCATTGTAATGATAAAGAGCATAAAAGCAGCCATGCCAAGCACAATTTTGGTTCCCCAGTTCATATCGTTTATTACTTTAGTTAATATTTATTATAATTTCATTATAAATAACTTATTCAGGTTGAGCAAAGAAACTAGTTACAGCTTTACTTACCACCTTGCCATTAACCAGCACTTCAAATTCAGCGTCAGTTTTATAGCTTTTAATCGTTTTATTCTGTCTGATCAGGAAAAAGGTAACTTGCGTAGTGCCTTCTTTAGGTAGTGTATTGGAAGCTTGTATTAACTCAATCCGATCACCTGCATTTCTGGACTTGAACTCAAATTTCATGGTTTTATTGGTTTTATTAATCAGCTCTGAATTGTAAAGATTACTGGTCTCATTTGCTCCCCTGGTTTGAAACAGCGTTCCACTTGCCCGCAGCACCGTAGTTTGAACATCTTCCCTTTTATAAATTAGGGATGAAAAAACCATGATTACGATAAATAAAACAGCCGCATATCCGTAAGATTTTAAGGCAATTTTATAAGGCTTTCTATCCTGAATAAAATCCTGATTATAAAAACCGATTAAGTTTTTAGGCTTGTTAATTTTGAGCATTACCTCATTACAGGCATCAATACAGGCGGTGCAATTGACGCATTCCAACTGCGTTCCTACTCTAATGTCTATACCCGTTGGGCAAACCTGTACACAAAGATTACAATCGATGCAATCGCCCTTTACTGATGTGGAAATATCTTTCTCCAGCTTCCCTCTTGGCTCGCCTCTGGTAAAATCGTAAGCAACCACCAGACTTTGATTATCCAATAACACTCCCTGCAACCTGCCATAAGGACAAATTACGGTACACACCACCTCTCGTATGTAAGCGAAAACTGCATAAAAGATAAGTGTGAACAAACAAATCGAGGCGAAGCCTGAAATATGTTGGGCAACTGGCTCGGTCATGATTTTAAAAAGCAAATCTGAACCAATCATATAAGCCAAAAAAGTATTGGCAATAATAAAGGAAATGGTCAAAAAGATGACATGCTTACTTCCTTTTTTAATAAATTTTTCTGTGTTCCATTTTTGAGCATCTAATTTCTTTTGTTTATTGGCATCGCCTTCAATCCAGTATTCAATGCGCCTGAAAATCATCTCCATAAAAATGGTTTGCGGACAGGCCCATCCGCACCAGAGCCTGCCCAAAACCACTGTAAAACAAACAATAAAGATGATGAAGATCAACATTGCCAATGCAAACAAATAAAAATCCTGTGGTGTAAAAATTAAACCAAAGAATACAAACTTGCGCTCTATAAAGTTTAACAATACCAGCTGTTCACCACGAAATTTCACAAAAGGGCAGGCGAAAAGGAGCACTAACAAAACGTAACTCACCCACTTGCGCTGGTTGTACAGTTTACCTGATGGCTTTTTTGGATACAGAAAAGCCTTTCCTTTTGGCTTCGTATTATTTTTTTGCTGCATCAGTTGCGTTCAAAGTATCAGTTACGCTTTTCATTTCATTATCCTGAGGATTTTTTTCTTCATATTTTTCGCCCTGGGCAGCCTTAGCTCCTGCCGGATGGGTATCTTTCAACGATAATATATAGTTCGCCACAGCACTAATCTGTTTTGGGCTAAGTGTCTTCTCCCAGCTTATCATTCCCTTATCAGGAACACCATATTTTATGGTTTTAAAGATGTTATTAACACCACCGCCATGTAACCAAAACTCATCCGTTAAATTTGGCCCGATAATACCTTGTCCTTTATCGCCATGACATACCACACAGTTGGTATTGAATAAACCTTTTCCTTCTTCTAAAACCGTAGGCGTATTATCTGCTTTCACAGAATTTTCATCAATTGTATTGGATGATTTCTCTAAAAATGCAGCTTTATCTTCTTGCGCTTTAATCATCTCCTTAGCGTATTCTGCATCCTGCAAATCGCCATACCCTCCAATATGATAATAGAATAAATAACCAGCTGCGAAAATCATGGTACAAAAAAACAACACATTGAACCAGGCAGGAACGGGGTTATTTAACTCTTTGATATCATCATAAGCATGATCGATCTCTAAGTCCTTCTCCTGCTCAATAGGCTTTAAACTCAATAATTTTTCCCAAATGGAAGATTTGGTTTTTTTCTCCACCAACCAGGAATCATAATCGAGCGCCTCCGCTTTTTCCGGCTTAATGTAAGGCGTAGGATGGAGCTGTTCATGGTACATCACCTTAAAAGCTTTAAGCAAAGTAGCCGACACAAAAAGTAGCACAAAGGCAAACAAAAGCAATAATACAATTAGTAAATCAGCTTGACTAATTCCTAATCCCGGGTGAGATTGTACTACCTCAACAGGCTTTTCTTCAGTAGCAAAACTAGCTATACTTAAAGTTATTAATAATACAAGGAGCTTAATCTTCTTCATATTCATTTAATTGTTGATCTTGAATTGGCATTTCACTCATGGTTTCAATATGTTTCTTGCTGAGTTTAAAGAGATAAACACCTACAATTAAGAAGAATACCATAAACATGAGCAGAGAGCTGATGAGGTAAACTTCTCCCCCATCCAGATTTTTAATTTGATTAAACATGTGCTATTGATTTGATGGGATAACTTCTTTATTTGTTTTAATATCAGTACCCAGGCGTTGCAGATAAGCAATCAGGGCAACAATTTCCTTATCACTATTTACCTTAATATTATTTTGCTTTAACTCTGCTGAAATTTTTGCCGCTTGTATTTTTAAATCTTCAGTTGCAGCTTTATCATAACCCGCCGGATAAGGAACTCCTAAAGTTTGCATCGCCCTGATCTTTGATGCCGTGGTAGCAACATCAAGCTTTTGCTCCACTAGCCATGGATAAGATGGCATAATGCTTCCAGGTGACATTGAAGTCGGATCGACCAGGTGGTTGTAATGCCATGCATCAGAATACTTTCCTCCTACGCGGTGCAAATCTGGCCCGGTACGTTTACTCCCCCATAAAAAAGGATGATCGTAAACATATTCACCGGCCTTGCTATACTCCCCATAACGCTCCGTTTCCGAACGAAATGGTCGTACCGTTTGCGTATGGCAGTTCACACAACCTTCTCTGATGTATAAATCCCTGCCTTGTAATTCCAGTACAGAATATGGCTTTACACTGCTGATGGTAGGTACATTTGATTTAATAGTGAATGTTGGCATCATTTCAACCATTCCTCCGATTAAGATAATGATCAGGGAGAAAACCATAAATTTCATTGGCTTACGCTCCAAAACACGGTGCCATGCCTTATCGGCTGCAGAATGATCAATAATTTCTTGCGGCAAAGGCATCGCTTCTGCTGGCTCATTAGCAACCAGTTTAGCACTCCGCATGGTTTTAATTAAATTATAAGCCATTGCAAGTACACCGGTTAGGTATAATGCACCCCCAATTGATCTTAATACATGCATTGGTATAATTTGCAGCGTAGTGGCTAAAAAGTTTGGATATTTCAGCAAACCCTCAGCAGTAAACTCCTTCCACATTAAGCCTTGTGTAAACCCTGCCCAATACATGGGGATAGCATAGAATAAAATCCCCAGCGTACCAATCCAGAAGTGAAAACCAGCTAATTTTTTAGAATATAGTTCTGTTTTATAAATGCGTGGAATTAACCAGTACATTACCCCGAAAGTTAAGAAACCATTCCAGCCTAAGGCACCAACGTGTACGTGTGCAACAATCCAATCGGTAAAATGCGCAATGCCATTTATTTGCTTCAACGATAACATCGGCCCTTCAAAAGTAGCCATCCCATAAGCAGTAAGCGCCACCACCATAAACTTCAGGGTTACGTCTTCACGTACTTTATCCCATGCACCGCGGAGCGTTAGCAAACCATTAATCATTCCTCCCCAGCTTGGTGCAATTAACATGATGGAGAAAGCAACGCCTAAAGATTGTGCCCAACCTGGTAGTGAGGTGTAAAGTAAATGGTGCGGACCTGCCCAGATGTAGATAAAAATTAATGACCAAAAGTGGAGAATACTAAGCTTATACGAGTACACAGGTCGGTTAGCCATTTTTGGCAAATAGTAATACATCATCCCCAGGTATGGTGTAGTTAAGAAAAAAGCAACCGCATTGTGTCCGTACCACCATTGTACCAAAGCATCCTGCACACCTGCATACACGTAGTAACTTTTCATAAAAGAAACAGGTAGTTCAAAAGAGTTAATGATATGCAGTACAGCAATAGTTACGAAGGTGGCGATGTAAAACCAAATGGCAACGTATAGATGTCGTTCGCGACGTTTGATGATTGTACCAAACATATTGACACCGAATACAACCCAGATTACAGTGATTGCAATATCAATTGGCCATTCCAGCTCTGCGTACTCATGTGAGGTAGTGAAGCCGAGTGGCAAAGTAATTACAGCAGATACAATAATAAGTTGCCAGCCCCAAAAATGGATTTTGCTCAGCACATCACTAAACATCCGGGCTTTTAGCAGCCGCTGAAGGGAATAATAAACACCCATAAATATGGCATTACCTACAAAAGCGAAAATAACGGCATTTGTATGGAGCGGCCTGATCCGACCAAAGGTAGTATACTGGTTTCCCAGGTTCATTGCTGGCTTAAACAATTGCATGGCCACCAGCAAACCGACCGTCATCCCGATAATGCCCCAAACCAGGGTAGCAATCCCGAAATCCCGGACGATCTTGTTATCATAAGTAAATTTTTCTAACTGCATAAGAAGGAAAAGTTTTGTTTGTTTTATACATCAAAGGTATTTTGATGTGTGTGATTAAGGGATGATAACGCTTAGTTCAAAAAGTGATCTTCTTCACTTTTTTCAGGTTCTGCTTCATCGTCGAACAGCACTCTGATGCCCGGCGTATGCACATCATCATTCTGGCCGGTTTTGTAAGCCCAGTAAAAGGCACCTAAAAAAAATAATGCCATAATTACACTTGATCCTACGAGAAAATATAGAATATTCATAAACCTAACGTTTGAATTAACAGTTGTTTAATTGGCGACTAATCCATTTTTCCGTGCAAAAAAACGGGTTGTCCAGGTGGTAAAACAGATAATGGTGATGGTGCTGATTGGCATCAAAACGGCGGCGACCAAAGGATAAAGTGTGCCCTGAACGGCATAATAAATTCCAATCCCATTGTAAGCGGTGGCAATGGCGAAACTCATTTTAATAATTTTCAATCCATCTTTGCTGAGCTGTATAAAATTTGGAAGAAACTCCAAAGCCTTGCCTTTCAAAATAGCATCGCAACCAGGCGTAAAATTGTTTATGTTATCAGTTAAGGCGATACCGAAATTGCTTTGTTTAAGTGCTCCCGCATCATTCAGCCCATCACCCAACATCAAAACTTTTTGCCCGGCCTGTTGCGTACTCAGAATATTATTTAATTTATCATGAGGGCTTTGCCTGAATTTAATTGCTGTAGCATCAGGAAAAATAGTTTTTAACATCCATAAATCCTTATCGCTATCGCCAGATAGCAATTGAAGCTTGAAGTTTGATAACCGGCACATTAAACTGCTTAAACCTGGTCGCCAGTTTTGTTCAATATCAAAGTAGCCTTTGTAAACATGATCAATCACAATGTGAACACCTGATTTGCTGCTATTTTCTACCGAGATAGGAAGCATAGAAAGATGCCCTGCATAGATCTGGCATCCGTTAATTTGGCCACTCAACCCTTTCCCGAGCACCTCACGATAATTACTTAAAGATAAAAATGCTTCTACGTTTAAAGTTTTTAATACTTGCCGGCTTAAAGGATGACTGGAATTACGTAAAAGCGAGGCGACCAATACTTTTTCTTCGGCTTCTAAAAAGCCACTGAAAACGATATTGGCATTTTCAGTACTCGTTAAAGTTCCGGTTTTATCAAACACAATGGAATTACATTTCGCTAGTTCTTCTACAGCATCTGTATTTTTAACGTAAAACCTTTTTTTATCAAAAACAGATAAGATTGCAGACAGCGTGAACGGAGTACTCAAAGCCAGAACGCATGGACATGCCACAATAATTACGGCAGTAAAGGCTGACCAGGCTTTGTGGCTATCCCCATGAAAAAGCCAGAACCCTGTTGCGGCAAAAGCAATCGCAAATACCCCTATACTGAAGTATTTAGCTACATGATCATTAAAATTTTCAGTTTTTACGGCGTTATTGTAGTGTTCGTGGTTCCACAATCCCGTTAAATAACTTTGTGATACAGGTTTAATTACTTCCAGTTCGATTGCTTCAGCAGTTTGGCGGCCACCGGCATAAATAATTTCACCTAAAACCTTATGAACAGGTTCCGATTCGCCGGTAACAAAACTCATATCCATCCAGGCATCTCCTTTCATTAAAATGGCATCGGCAGGAACCAACTCTCCATTTCTGATCCACAAACGATCACCAACTTTTAGTTCGTTAATTGATACAGGCTTTTCTTTGCCATTTTGCAGGGTAGTTACTGCGATTGGAAAATAAGAGCGATAATCCCGATCGAATGAAATGTGATGGTAGGTGCGTTGTTTAAGCCATTTTCCCATCAGAAGCAAAAAAACCAATCCCGTCAGCGTATCAGCGAAGCCCGGACCAATATTAAAAATAATCTCTACCGTTGTACGAAGAAAAAGCACCGCGATTATTAAAGCTAAAGGTGTATCCAGATTAATATGCCTGTGTTTTAAACTGGTAATAGCAGAAACAAAATAATCTTTACCACAATAAAATGTAGCCGGAATGGCAAATGCCAGATTAAGCCAGCCAAAAAGATACTGAAATTGCTTTTCCAGACCACTTAATCCAAAATATTCAGGAAAGCTAAAAAGCATCACGTTTCCCATTAAAAATCCGGCAACGGCAATTTTTAAAACCAATGCCTTATCAACCGAACTGCTATGCTCCTTTACCACATCTTGTAAACTAATCAGCGGCTCATAGCCTATCTGGCTCAGTAATTCTACCAACTGGCGCAATGAAATCTGCTCATGATTAAAGCTAATGGTGACCTGTTTTTTAAGAAAATCTATCCGAGAACTGAAAATAGCAGGATTAATTTTATACAAATGCTCTAACAACCAAATGCAGGAACTGCAATGAATGGCAGGGATATAAAATGTGATGATGCTCGAGCTTCCATGTCGGTAATCCAATAATTGATTAATGATGTTGGCTTCATCAAGATATTCTAACCGGCTATCCCCTTTAAAATGTTGCCCGGGTCGGTCATTATATTGATAGTAATTGCAAAGATTATTTTCGGCCAAAATTTTATAAACCCCGCGGCAGCCCATACAGCAAAACTGCTTTTCTTCGTAAACATAGCTTTGTTTTGGAAGATCTTCACCGCAATGGAAACACAAAGTTTCGGCTAGTATTTTTTTTTGATTAGCCATACAGAATGGGATTAAATAGAAGAACTGAATACTTGATTTGTGGTCTGCTTAGCCCACAATTTTTCATCAAAAGCCATACAAACATTCCTGATATAGGATTTACCAAGCTGCGTGATCCAAACGGATTTTTCATCAAAAGAAATCAATCCATCGTTTAGCAAAGGGCTTAGCCGCTCACGAAGGGAATTAGAAACACCGTTTACAAAAAATGTCTTGTCCCTGCACATCATATTTAAAATATGAATACGAACTTCCAAATCATCGGCAGTTAGAATATGTCCCTTTTCAACTGGAAGGCAACCTGATTCAATTTTAGTTAAATAAGCTTCTACCGTTTTTGGATTTTGAGCAAAACCCATCCAGCCATCACTGATGGATGAAACGCCCAGGCCAATTAACAGATGGGTATGTTGATCAGTATATCCCATAAAGTTGCGGTGAAGCTTTTTCTCCTCACTGGCCTGAAATAAAGCATCAGTTTCTAAGGCAAAATGGTCCATACCTACGTCGTAGTAACCTTCGGCCAGTAACAATTCCCTGCCTTTTTGATATAAAGCATATTTTTCTTCTCCGACAGGCAAATCCTTTTCGGTGAAATGGCGCTGACCCGGTTTTAACCAAGGTACATGTGCATAACTATAAAAAGCAATCCGATCAGGTTTGAGTATTGCCACCTCTTGAATGGTTTGCGTTAAACCCGTCACGTTTTGGGCTGGCAAGCCATAAATCAAATCAAAATTAACAGAATGGTATCCTAAATCGCGGGCCTGCTGAACCACTACAGCAACCTGTTCCGGCGTTTGGAAGCGATTGATCATCATTTGTACTTTTGGATCAAAATCCTGGATTCCCAGACTCAGTCTGCGGAAACCTAATTCATAAAGCATTTTTAAATGTTCGAAACTGGTATTTGCGGGGTGCGCTTCGAAAGAAAGTTGTGCACCTTTTGCCAACGTTGCCTGGCTTAAAATGGTCGATAAAAGCGCCTGCAGATTTACAGGGCTAAAAAACGTAGGTGTTCCACCGCCTAAATGTAATTCTTTAATTTTTGGCTTGTCGCCTAATATGTTGAGGTACATTTCCCACTCTTTAAGCAAAGCCGAAATGTAAGGCACTTCCACCGCGTGGTTTCTAGTAATGCGTGTATTACAACCGCAATAGGTACACAAGCTTTCGCAAAAAGGCAAATGAATATATAGGCTGATGCCTTCACTGGCATGGACACTATAGGTTTTTTGAACTACCTTAATCCACTTATCAGCTGAAAAACCATCATTATTCCAATAAGGAACCGTTGGATAGCTTGTATAACGAGGTGCGGCTACATTGTACTTCCGGACGAGTGCAGTTTCCATTATTTCATCGCTTTAGCCACCCCACAATTATTCTGGCAACAGCAAGCTTTGCCTACACACTTTCCGGCAGCCCATTGGTCGAGGTTTTTAATCACCAGTTCCATTCTCATTTTCAAATCCTGCGCCTGGTCTCCTGAAGGAACATTGGCAATCTTCATTCCGGCCAAACCTGCTGCCTGCAAATCCAGGTGATCGGTTTCAAAAGAAGAAGTTGCAATGTATTTTAAACCCAGCAATTTAAGTTCGGCAATCATCGAAGCGGTTAAGCTGTCGTTATTAAAAACCAGGAGGGCTTCCTTGCCATTGGCAAAGCGAAGTGTATCAGCGGTTAAGCTGTTAGAAATCAGAGTAATATCATGCTTTTTGTAATTGGCCAGCACAAGCCATTCCTTTTCATCAGGTTTTATATTATACGCTATAGCTTTCATACATCTATTTTATGCATACAAAACTATAGCGTAGCAATTGTACCTCCGGTGAGGTTGCTTAGACTAAAAAATGATTATGATTACTTTTAGCTATGGCCAGTTTAGTGTTTAATGTTTCTGAGCTTTTGGACGGATAAAATATTAATGGCATTACCCGTTTTATCAATTAATTTTTCTTCTTTAAAATCAGCCAGCATTCTGCTTACGGTTTCGCTTGCCGTACCCACTAAAGCAGCTAAATCATCTCTTGATATTTTAATGGTACAGCTATCACCTTCAGTATGCGCAAATTTATCAGCCACCTGCAGCAACGCATCCGCAACTCGTTTCCGAACCGATGAATAGGCCAGATGAAGCATCTGCTTACCTTTATCACGGGCACTACCAGAAAGTAAACCGATAAACATTTTCGAAATGGTTTGGTGATTGAGCAGGTATTCCATAAAGTCGGCCTTTTGAATCTGAATAATCTCCGATTCGGTTAATGTGGCGGCGTTATCTGTATAAAGTGATCCGTTACACAAGGCTTCATAACCAAAAAAGTCACCATCGTGATATAAAGAAGATGAAAGTTCCCGTCCATCTTTAAAACGTTTATAGGTTTTTACCTGACCTTTTATCAGGTAATATAAATGACTGGGCTCATCGCCATCCACATAAACCACTTGCTTATTGGCTACTAAACGGCTTTTGCCTCTTTGTTTGAGTTCTTCTAAAACAGCCTGGTTATCTCTGCCCTCAGCACTGAAAGTACCAGATTGCTTTTTCTTTTTAAAACGACTTTCAATAGCCTTAAATAGTTCTACGTCATCAAAGGGTTTAGTCAGGTAATCATCAGCGCCCATTTCCATCCCTTTACGCATATCGGCCCGTTCTGATTTTGCAGTAATAAAAATGAATGGAATGTTAGCTGTTTTTGGGTTTTTACCCAGTAAATACAAAACGCCGTATCCATCCAGTTCCGGCATCATAATATCGCATAAAATGATGTCTGGCAAATGTTGAAGGGCCAGTTCCACACCAATTTTACCATGTTTGGCAGTAATGGGTTGATAACCCGCCAAATCTAAAACTTCTGCTGTACCCTCGCGGATATCATCATTATCTTCTATAATTAAAACTTTTTTACTCATTAAAGATGGGTTCAATTTAATTGATTAAAAACCAGGGTAAATGTAGTGCCATTATGCTGCTTACTGATGCAACTTACCGTTCCACCCATTAAATCCACATAACGGTTTACAATATTTAAGCCCAAACCAGTACCCGGAATATCGCCGGTATTGTGTGCCCTGAAAAATGGCTCAAACAAATTTTTCTGATCAGTTTCCGGAATTCCAATGCCATTATCTTTAACTTCCAGGATCAGTTTCCCATCTGCCAGCTGTGTATTAAACTGGATTAAAGTATCAGCACCAGAATATTTTACAGCGTTTGAAATCAGGTTAATAATGCAGTTTCTTAATAAATTCTGATCCAGAAAAACATCAGCGATTAAACCATTGTGCTCATAAATAATGTGCTGGTTTTGCTTGGTCATCATCTGCATTTCCTCAGTTATTTCTTCAGCAAAGCTGATGATATTGAACCAGCTTGCGTTAGCTTCTACTTTACCGGCTTCCAGCTTTTCAAGCGATAGGAAATCATTTAAGATGGTGGTAAGGTTATTGATCGAATTTTTAATTTTGGTGGTATGTTTCTCTACATTAGAAACATCTTGCTTTTCGGTATACTTATCAATCAGCGAAGCGGAAAGTTGAATGGCACTTAAAGGCGTTCTAAATTCATGCGAAGCCATTGAAACAAATCTTGTTTTGAGCTGATTGAGTTCTTTTTCCTTTTCAAACAAAGCACTCATGTTTTCTTTTGCTGTTTGTAGTTCCGAAACCAGTTTGACTAAATCTTTGGTACGCTCCTTAATTTTTACTTCAAGCTTTTCGGTGTAGCTTTTTATTTGTTCCTCGTTGGCTTTTTCTTTGGTTAAATCATGTATAAAGCCAGTATAAATCTTTCTGTCGCTAAACTTGACTTCGCTTACGCCTAGCCGGAAGGGAAAAACTGAACCATCTTTGCGTTGCCCGTGTACTTCTCTGCCAATGCCAATGATGTGTTTCTTTCCAGTATCATGGTAGTTTTGAATATATCCGTCGTGTTTTGCTTTGTCGGGTAACGGCATTAACACCGAAACATTTTTACCCACAAGTTCTTCCCTGGAGTAACCAAAAAGTTCAAGCGCTGCCGGATTCAGATGCTCAATAAGCCCCCTATCATCTATCGTGATAATTCCGTCAATGGCATTTTCAATTATTGCATCTAAAAATTTTGATCTATCCATTAATTACGCCTCGTGTTATTTGCCGGTAAATATAAAAAATTAGCGGCTTATGCTAACCAATCAATAACTGATCAAGCTTCACTTGCGATAGGATTAATTGTTCCTTGCAGGCTAAGGTATTAGAAAATTTGAAAATAGTTTTCTGAGAAAACAGAATCTTGTAATATTCAATCCCCTCATTCAGCTGTAATTTAAATTGATGGAGCTGCTTTCTTTTCTTCTCGTTAAGATGATTGATATGTGACTTAACCTCGGCCTGAAGATAATCGATATATAAATTTAACTCTTTGATAAAAACATGCGGACGAGCCTGGTGGGCCAGCAAGTTTACCTTACCATAAATATGACCGACCATATTTTCGAAAGTATAAGCATCATTAAAATAAGCTAAGTTCGGTCCCGGACAAACAGAAACTGCTTTATTTTCTTTAGGTTTGATGATCTTGTATTTCAGGTAAGTTGAAGCACATAATCCTTCGCATAAACATATTTTTTCAGTAACCTTGTTAAATGTCAGGTCATATTCTTCCTGCGGAAGACCGGCGTTTTGGAGCTGTTTTATTTTTAGATTTTGATATTCACGTGAAGCCATACAAATCGGCTCAGCGGTAAACTCGGTATTATTACACAAATATTTTTTAGTGCAAGCACTTCCGGGCCTGCCTTTGTCAATGCGTTCCATCCGCTGCAAATCAGCAGTAGTATTTTTGAAATTGTTGAACCTGATGCCTAAGGGTGATGATTCACTTAAATAAAAATCATTTTCTTTAGCGACCATGAGCTGATCTAGAGTGTTCTGATCAACATTGGTTACTTCAGGCACTAATAAAAATGGGCTTCCCCAGCCTGTGGTATTCAATTGATAGTGTTTCAATAAAAATTCTTGTTCTTCAGCCGTTCCAATGCCACCTTGTACGCTAATGCGCTGATCGGGCTGCAACATCACTTCAATTCCTTTTTGCAATAAAACACTTTGGTAGGTCGACCACAATTCCTGAATCAAATCAGTTCGCCTGGTTTTGAATTCTTCTAAAATCGGACCCAGCAAATAACCTTCAGTTGCAAAAGCATGCCCGCCACAATTTAAGCCTGATTCAATCCTAAATTCAGAAACCCATATGCCTTTTTTTGCCAGAAATTTTGCCTGTATGGCTGCAGAGCGATAATCACTCACTTTTAAAATAATTCGTTTTTTAAAACGACCTGTTTGATCTGGCCTAAAAGATTCAAAATCTTCGATGTAACTGTATAATTTTGGATTCATTCCGGCAGATAATATTACGGCAGCATCCAAGGTACTATTTGCAAAACCCCTGAATGCAGCCAAAGCATCGCTATTTTCATCACCCGCATAGTTTCCCTCTACAAAATTCATTTTATCCACCTTCGCCATGATATTCACATCTGCAGATCCAACTTTCATCGCTTTGCGTAAAACGTTTTGAAAAATGCGTTTGCTTTCTCCTTCGGGATACTCCATCATCAGCTCATAGCCATGTTTTAGAGGTGATGATTCAGGAAGCAGATCAAAATATTTGCAGATTTCGCTTCCTACTGTAAATTCACTTTCTCTTAATTGCTCAAATTGCTTTTTGATTTGCTGATCAAGAAAATTCAGATAAGCCGTAATTCTCCGTGCCCGATAATCAGGTTCTGATTTTGGAATGGCGATATGTGGAAGAAAATTTTGTTTTTCGTGATATGCCCGCATGCGCTCAATCAATTCATCATCAACAATAGATAAAGTAGATGAAATGCCGTATCGGGCAACTTTTAAAGGCGTATCAATAGAATAACCCAAGCCTAAAACGGGTATATGAAAAGTGTGCTGCATGATTTTTTATCTTTCAGCAAACTTAAAAAGGGTGAAAAATTTAGCAGGCGATACTGGTTACTTCAAAAAGTGATTTTCATCATTAAATATAGCGCTACGATTTATAGTTAGCTGATACACCAACACCATTAACTACCTAGTAATAAATAACATATTAACAATATCTACACGCAATCATTCAGCAAATACACAATCGATTCGTAATTTTTGCCAACCGCTTCAGACATCGCAATTTCACAAGTTTTACCAGAAGAATAGTAACCATCATATTCATTCATTTTGACTTCATTAGCTTCTGGTAAAGTAGCTGATGCGGTTAATTCCGGGAACATAAAACCACGGTCGCCGGCCATTCCGCAGCATCCTGCATGAACCGGTATTAATACTTCATGAGCAAGTTGACTGGCGATTTTCATAAATTTAGCTTCAAGTCCCATCTTTTGTAAAGAGCATACCGGATGAAGCGCAATTTTATCTTTTTTCTTCCGGATCGTACTGTTCGGCAACACATAATCAAGCAGATAATCGACACTATCAATGATCACCAACTGATCATATTTCTGCTTATTTTCATCGGTTAATGACGGCCGGCACTCGTGAAGCGTGTATGTACATGAAGTAATATCCAGCACGACAGGATTTTTACCCCCTTCGCTCCAATCCCATAATTTGCTAATGGTATCATTTACTGTAAACCTGAAGGCATCGTTAAAACCTTTTGATGAAAATATCTGGCCACAGCAGGTTCCTTGAATATTGTCAGGAATCTGAAAATTGATGCCAGCTTTTTGTGAAACATCAATAAAGGTTTCGATGATATTTTTTTTCCCCTCCAGCGTACCACCCATGGTACGGCTAATACAAGTTGGGTAATAAACCACTGTTTGCAAACCCTGATGAAGAGATTTGTTTTGATATTTGGAGAACGACTGCGTTGGCTTAATTTGGTTAGACCATAACGGAACTCCAGGAATAACTTTTTTTGCACCTTTGGTTAAACTGGTCATTGCATTAGCGCCAAAAACTGAATTGATTCCTGTAGCTACTTTGATGCCTAATTTTACTACTGCACTCACCGGCCTAAAGTTTTTAGCCACTGTTAAGGCCAGTCCGTTAGCAAATTTACTGTGGTTTTCTCTCCGCAAACGCTTTACTAAAGAACCAGTGTTAATATCAACCGGACAAGCCGTTGCACACAAACCATCAACGGCACAGGTATCCAAACCATCATATTGATATTCATCAAGCAGTTCTTTATACGCAGCCTGGTCATTTTTGCGTTTCAGTTTCAACAATTCCCTCCTCACCACAATTCTTCTGCGGGGCGTTAGGGTAATGTTCCTGCTTGGACATTTGTATTCGCAAAAACCACATTCCATACATTTATCTACCTCTTCTTCTACCTGAGGAAGATCTTTTAAATTTTTGATGTGCGCTTGCTGGTCATGGTTAATAATTACTCCCGGATTGAGAAGGTTTTGAGGATCAATCAGATTTTTGAGCGCTTTCATTACCCCGTAAATTTCTGGCCCCCATTCTGTTGCTACAAATGGCGCCATATTTCTACCGGTACCGTGCTCGGCCTTTAAAGTACCTTTATATTTTTGCGTAACCAGAACAACCACTTCATTTAAGAATCGGTCGTAACGATCGATTTCGGTAGCGGTATCAAAAGACTGTGTAACTACAAAATGGATATTGCCATCTTTAGCATGACCAAAAATAATGGCATTATGGTATTCATAGGTAGAAAACAGGGCCTGTAAATCTAAAATTGCATTGCCCAATTCAGAAACGGGCACTGCAATGTCTTCTAAAATAACGGTCGTGCCGCTAGCCCTTACCGAACCAACTGACGGAAACATTCCCTTTCTGATTTTCCAGAGAAAAGCCTGCTCAACCGGATCATTGGTAAATTCAGGACTAAACATTAGTTCCAGCTGTTCAATTACAGACATGAAATGAGCCAATTTTTCATCCAGTGCTTCCTGAGTGTGGTCTTGAAATTCGACTAAAAGCGCTGCAGCATCTGCAGGTAAAGATTTTAAAATTTCAGGTACGCCTTTGATATTTTCTACGGAGCGGAGCGATGCCCGATCCATTAGTTCAACAGCCTCTGCTCCTGCTGTAGATAATGGCACAATTGCCTTGCAGGCTGCATAAATGTTAGGAAAATATAATAAAGCTGTATTTTTTAGAGGATAATCAGGAACGGTATTCAATACCGCTTCTGCAATAAAACCTAAAGTTCCTTCCGCACCGACCAAAACATGTGCTAAAATATCCAGCGGATGCTCGTAATCAATAAAAGCATTGACGGAATAACCGACTGTATTTTTGGTTTTATATTTATTTCTGATCAGTTCAAAAATAGCAGGATCAGCTGTGATTTGATCTTTTAAATCTAATATCCCTTTATATAAAGCGGCGTTTTCCTCTTCAAAGCGGGCATAATCATTCTGATTTTCGGTAAAATACTGCTTCCCGTTAGGTAAAACAAACTTGATATATTTAAGGGTATGGTAAGAATTTTTACGCACACCGCAGCACATACCGCTGGCATTATTCGATAAGATACCGCCCATCATTGCCGAGTTAATGCTGGCAGGATCGGGACCTATTTTCTTTCCATATTTTTTTAATTCCGAATTCACAACAGCACCGGTTACACCTGGATGTACCCTCACCTGCTCGCCACCATTTTCAACCCTAACCATATTCCAGTACTGGCTCAAATCGACTAAGATCCCGTCAGATATAGATTGACCGGACAAGCTGGTGCCTGCCGTACGAAAAGTAACCGGAATCTGGTGCTTCTGAGAAAAGGCAAATATAGAAATTACTTCATCGATAGACACGGGCTGAACAACCGCCTTTGGTCTCAAATAATAGAAGCCGGCATCAGAGGCATAAGAAACTAAATCTATTAGTCTGGTTTTAATGCGATCTTCCGCAATAGTTTTACTCAGTAGCTTTCCAATCTCGTTCATCAATGATTTGTTAGTTCTTTTAAGGAAAGCAAATATAACTTAAACTGATGTTGAAGTACAAGGATATAGAAAAGTTAAATTAAGTGTTTTTTAGTTAAGATCCCCCGCATTCCCCACGATGACGATGATACTATTTCCTGGCGGATAAAACTGATGTTGAAAATGCCCATAAAAAGAAAAGCTGCAAGAAACATCCGTTATCTTGCAGCAGTCTATCATTAACTATTATTTAAGGTCTTTATTTTACTTTTCGGCCACTACTTCTCCGCAGGTAAGCATATTTTTCGGATAATATGGATTTTCAATTTTCTTATCGTTACTTACCCAGGTTGTTCCCATCATTGGGCACCTTTGCTGGTAAAGCGGCATATTTTCAGGTTTTACCTTGTCAATTATTGCCCAAAGCTCTACGGATAATTTTTCCATATCTTTTCTCTGATCATCTAAGGAAGTAGAGGCCGCCATTTTATCCGCGAAAGCTTTTATACTTTTACGGGCATTAGTCGCCGTATTCATATCCTCAAGTGTAAGTTTCTTGAATTTAAACTGAGTGAGTGCTGCCGAAAATGCTGCTGCTGCTTTCGCTGTTTTCTCTTGATCAGAAACGACTAAACCATTTTTCATCTCCAGATAACTGGTGATAATTGCAGTTTTTTGTTCTTCACGTTTTTTAACCAAATCTGGTGTTACCTCTTGGGCTGATGTTTTTACCTGAGCATTGGCCACCATGGCAAAGCTGCTTAAAGCGATTACCGCTACTAAAAAATACTTTTTCATATTATGGATTTAAGGTTGTCTTTTTTAAAATTTTCTCGGTTTCGGTACGCATATCATTAAGGTGCAGCTGATCTATTCCGGAAGTTTGCGGAATGAGTTCGTCTATTTTTTTCTGTACTGCTTTAATGTGGCTAATGGCTTCCAGCCTCACATCGCTGCGTTGCGCATTGCTCATCATTTTTCCATCAGCTACATCTTTTGGATTGATCAACATGCCTACCTTCTCCACGTATGAACGTTGCAAACCTCTGAGATAAGTATTTTGTTGCACATCTTGCGAGGGTTTTTTCCAGACAGTCTGCATTAAATCGTTTAAAAATTCGCTTACCGGATAAGGATCTACAGATGTGGAAGCCTTTTGACTCAAATTGTATAGCATACCCGCACTAAGGAACATGTTTAACATTTGAGATTGCTGATCAGCAATTTGTTCCATAGGTTTCAAATCAATGTATTTCGCAATTTCTGCAGGATACATCCAAAGCGGCGCCTCAAATACCTGGCGACCTACATAACTCACTACACTTTTAACTTTCTTTTTCGGAACCTCGGCATAAACAGCACCTTTCTCATCCACACTTCTGGTCGTTACGTAGCGGTTACCAATATTTTTCATCACATGATATAAGTATCGGCTATATTGTTTCAATACCTCCTTATGCATTTCTTCCAGATTATTATACTGATCACCAGGCTCATAAGTCCACTCCATTAAATGAGACACAACCCTTTTCAGGTTTTTGATCCCGTAATCGCTTGCTGCAACGGCATCGTCTCCTAAATCTTCAGACTGACTTCTGGGATCTTCATCTTTACCCTCACCACCAAACCATAGTCTTGGATTTTTGGTGAGTGTATCAGTAGTAATTTTGCTTAATAATTTTTCTTCAGCATATTCATCTTTCAATCCATCAAAATAGCGGTAACCCCAGTTAATAGCCCATTTATCATAAGCCCCAATCCTGGCATAAATACCTTTAGGGGAGATATTATCTTCTGGTTGTGCCACATAATTAAAACGAGCATAATCCATAATAGAAACGGTATGTCCATTTTTTTCTACCCAGGCTTTATCGCGTAACTTTTCGACAGGTGTTTGGCTACTGGCCCCCATATTATGGCGTAAACCCAGCGTATGACCAAGTTCATGCGAAGAAACAAAACGAATCAACTGACCCATCAACTCATCATCAAACTGCATTTTTTGCGCTCGTTTATCTAACGGACCAGCTTGTATCATATACCAGTTATGTACCAGTTTCATCACATTGTGATACCAGCCTACGTGACTTTCCATAATCTCGCCACTCCGTGGATCACTAATTCGTGGTCCGTATGCATTGGGCGTTTCCGAAGCATAATACCTGATAACAGAAAATCTGGCATCCTCTAAACTCATCGTAGTATCTGCCGAAGGCCATTCTTTCCCGACAATGGCATTTTTAAAACCAGCCTGCTCGAAAGCTTTTTGCCAATCGTTTATACCTTGGATTAAGTAAGGACGCCATTTTTTTGGCGTTGCCGGATCGATGTAGTAAACAATCTGCTTTTTTGGCTCCACTAAAATCCCTTTGTTATATTTTGCCAGGTCTTCCTTTCTGGGTTCCAAACGATAGCGCTGAACTAAATATTTGGTCTGCGTGCGCTGGTGATCATCATCAAACAAAATATATTTATTGTTGAAGTAACCCACACGCTCATCAGCTAAGCGCTTACGCATAGGTATTTTTGGCAATAAAATGATGGATGTATTTAACCTTAACGTTACGGCTCCGGTAAGTGCACCTGCCGGAATACCTAAACCCGCACTGGCGTAGGTTTTTGTTGTTTTAATTTCAGTGTTGATCGGATAACAGTTTATCCGTTCAATAAAAGAACGATCATCAGCTAAGCTGTTTAACTTTTTTGATGTTTTTTCTTCTGCTGAAATTGATACCACAGGAATATCCTTTTTAAAAAAATCAGTTACATCAATTACATAGTTACCGGTGAGCGGATTTTTTGCCTTGATATCAAAACTTGCCACAATAGGACTTTCCTGCGATTGCATCATGGCCTGATAAATCGGACCATCTAAACTTTTAGCTTCCTGGCGGTAAACAACCCCTTTTAAAAAGAGGTTGTTATTATTTCCTTTCTGAAAAAACAGCGTTTGTTCATTTACCTTTTCGCCACCGAAACTGCCAAATCCCTGCGGCGTAGTTACATACCGGGTAACCGTGAGCAAATACCGGCCAAGTAAACTGTCCGGCACTTCGAAAAACCATTTCTGATCTACCTGCCTTACATTAAAAAGTCCGTCCTGACCAATAGCGGTAGCAGGGATGACTTTGCTGTATTCTACAGGTGCCTTTTTAGCGGCACTATCTGGTTTGGCAACTGGCTTCTGACCAAATGCAGTAAGAGAGAGCGTACATGCGATTGGGAGTATGATTTGTTTAAAATTCATCTTAGAACGGAAGTTTTTCGTCGGTATTTAAAGTTAGGTTTGGATTTTTCTTCAAAACGTTTAGTGGAAATGGAATCACGTATAATCTGGATGTTGGCAATAGCGTATAAGTTTGTTGCGGAACTGTTTTGTTTACCAATGGGTAAGTCCTTACAATAGTTTTCGCATATTCTGGTTCCGTGTTTAAGCGTTTTAAATCAAAGAACCTGTTAAAACCTAAAACCATCTCTTTTCTACGCTCATTAATGATTATGTCCATGGTTTCCTTACGAGTAGCTGGAACAGGTAGTTTAATGGTACCAGATAGAATCCGTTTTTCCCTCAGTGTATTTACTACAGCCATTGCGCCAGCCAGGTCATTTTCGCGGGCTAAACATTCTGCTTTCATTAAATAAACTTCTGTGGTTTTTAAACCAACCGTTGGATAAAAAAAGCGAGTGTAAGCAATGCTGTAATAAGCAGCACCGGAACCAATATCCAAAAAGCTTGCGCTTGTGGTATTAAAGAACATGTTGAACCTGGCATCATTTGTACCAAACAAATTTCTCAATTCAGGACTAATTAACCACGTATAGCCAAAGTTAGTTTCGTTGTAGCCTTGAATATACTGATAACTCAATACCTCAGGATTGTTAGGTGCAATGATTGGCGTAACCGATGGCCCACCTTGTGTTGTAGTATATTTTACCAAATCAAAAATCTGGTTATTGTAAGAAAGCGACTTCTCGCATGCTTCTTTTGCCTGTGCGATCTCTCTTTTAAACAAATGGATTTTTGCTTTTAACGCCCATGCGAAAGCCAAAGATGGATGATATGGATCGCTCGGCTGAACCTGTAAAAACGGAATAGCTTCGTCGATATCTTTCTGAATAAAATCATAAACCTGCGCTACCGTTGATTTGGTAGGCTGTGCCTCTAAATCATATTTGTCCATGATACAAATTCCACCATCAGTAGCAGCAGTGGAAGGGTTATATGCTTTAGCGTAGACGTTAACTAATAAAAAGTGATCGAACGCCCTTAAAGCTTTCGCCTCAGCTTTAGCTAAGGCTTTTACATTATCATCTCCTTTGCTCGCATCTACTAATGAAATGATGGTGTTCCATCTATTGATATAGAGGTAAGCACGATCATAAAAATTCGATGAAGTGATCATTGATACCCGATCAATATTTTCGTTGAAACTGAAATGGACCGTATTGATATTGGGTGTTAATCCGATAAAATTTGATTCCTTCAACCACATATCATCAACCAGGTACTGAAAATTGCTAATGAGGTAAGCCCTGTTGGGATATGATACAAACTCATAGTAATCTTGCGCCGTTTCAATAATCTGATATCCCTTAGGGGTTATATCTGTGTATTTTTTACATCCTAAAATCGTAAAAGCGAGTAATAAGGATGCAATGATTGCAATATTTCTTTTCATGATGTTAAAGAGTTAAGTTGATGCCAAAAACAAATGATTTAGGATTTTGAAGTGTTCTCGTACCCGAGTTCAGTGAATATGATTCCGGATCAATATCATCTCCTGCAGCACTGGCATACCACAAATTGTTAACTTGGGCAGTAAATTTAGCTGAAGGAATATTAAATCTTTTAATAAATGCTTTTGGCAAAGTGTAAGATAGAGAAATGCTTCTCAGTTTCACATAATCTGCTTTTACCACATTCACATCAGCTTTTTGCCACATGGTAGAAATCGAAGACGCTCGCTGTAGCATCGGTTCCGAATAATCGACATATAACCTTGGCAACTCTGGCGTAATCCCATTTTTGTAACGCTGCGTGATATCCAAATCGGATATATCGTTTGAACCTAATGGCGTTACGTCCTTCCTCATCACGTTGCCGCCAGAAAAAACAAGCAAAGCACTCAAATCGAAGTTTTTATAGGAAATACGTTGCGAGAATGACCCATTGTATGTTGGTGTTAAAGAGCCCATACTTACCAAAGCAGCATAGTTATTGATATCTCTACTGGTAGATACTATGGGAGTACCTGTCGCATCAAACTCGAGCGTCGCCCTACCATTTTCATCCAAGAAATAAGGATAACCATTAACCATACCACCATAACGGTAAGCATACAAAGTATTATAATCTGTGCCTTCTGTGTAATAGGTTTGTGGAGAGCTTACATATGAACTAGCAGTTGCCAGCGCCCTATTTACCTTGCCAATTTTGCTTCTATTAAAACCAATTACAAAGGTTGAGTTTAGTGATAGATCACTCTTTTTCAACCAATTACCGTTGACGGTAAATTCAACACCTCTGTTTCGTAAGATACCATTGTTAATTAATAATGATGCTGTTCCAACGGTTGGATCAAGATCAGTTGTAACCATTAAATCCGTACTATTTCTATTATAAAAATCTATGGTCGCCCGTAAACGATTATTTAGAACTGATACATCTAAACCAAGATTATAGGTTGCTGTTTTTTCCCATCTTAATTTCGGATTAGGTAAACCCGTTACATTCAAATATTGAAGTGCAGGAAATAAATTATCATTCACCCTTCTGGCTGTTAAGAATTTGGTGGCATCGGTATTTTGATTTCCATTTATACCGTAAGTAGCACGAAGTTTAAGGAGGTTTATCCATCCTAATTCTTCTATAAATTTCTCATTGCTGGCATTCCAACCCAATCCAACTGACCATAAAGGCTTATTTTTGATTTCTGGATCTGCACCAAAAAAATCCGCTTGATCAATTCTAAAACTACCGGTTAAATTATAGCGATTCAGATAGGTATATGAAGCGTTTGAATAGTAGGAAAGATACCTATGTTTAGTTTCAGAAAATGTACGTCCAGCTACGCTAAGTGTTCTATTTCCACCCCAAATATAGCTCGGTAAACCTGTTTGACTAGCCAATTGACTATTTATCAGTTGCGATGTTAAAGTTAAAGGATCATAGCCATACCTAATGTCATTCATTCCTATTGGCAAAAAAGTCTGACGCATTTCCGTACCTACAATAGCAGCAATTGAATGCTTTCCTCCTATTAATTTATCGAAACTTAACTGATTTCTAAACGTATAAGAATTGTTTTGCTGCATACCCTGCTGAATGCGGCCACCTGTTGGTAAACCATAAGTGTAAACATTTGTAGCAGGAGTGTAACCAATAAGGGCATTGTAAGCAGCCCGCATTTTATATGAATTTACATCATAAATCTGTTCCGTTTTGGTAGTTCCCATCTCATATTGTACCTGACTGGAAAAGTTTAGTCCATCGATTATTTTGGCATTTACATTTGCAAAAGCTCTTAACGAAACAGTATTAGCATTGGTAATACCCTCGTTTAAAGACTCTAAAATATTAAATTTATAGGATTTGAACTGTGATCGGTTTAACAAGGCGCTGGCAACTGATCCATTTATCGGTGAACCAGCAATTCCATCTGCTAAATTGACATAGTCAGCATAAACTAAACTCCCATCAGGATTTACTATAGAAGCATATCTAGGTGATATATTTAGATAATTGCTATAGTCAAAATCCGTTGATCTGGCTGTGGAATAAGCACCGTTAAAACCCACGGTGGTAGTCAACCAATTTTTTATATTATAAGTATTTTTAAAATACAGCGCAAACTTTTGGTTATTGTTGCCAATAACCCGTTCAGCAGAACGATCATAATTTATGGAAGCAAATGTATTAGACTTTGAACTTGCACTGCTTAACGATAAGTTATAACGTTGACGGAAAGCATTTTGCCAAACGTTATCCCGATATTGTTCATAATAATCGGAACTCTTAAAATCACCTAATTTTTGATTAAATTGATCATTGGTAATCTTACTTGCATCTCTATCTCTAAACAATTGGTAAAGTGGACTGTAATATTTAATAGATCCGTTGGCAACGGTTCCGTAAGCAGCAAACATCGTTTCCGTATTCGCATAACGAGCTCTTTCACGGTTATAAACATCCGTCTCAAAGTCCACAATATCAGCGGTAGAGGCGTAGTGCATGCTTTCGAAGGTTGGTTTGGTATCAATAAAGAAGTCTGTATTTAAAGATATCTTCAAAGGACTATTTCCTTTTTTAGTTGTTAAAACAATAACTCCGTTTGCAGATCTGGATCCATAGATAGAAGCCGCGGCTCCGTCTTTTAAAACAGTTACCGATTCAATATCATAAGGATTAATATCTTCCAGAGCAGTTTCAGTAGGCAACCCATCAATTACAACTAATGGATCCCTTGTAATATCTGAAGAGGAGAAAGTTGCCTGTCCTCTTATTACAGGACGATCAGCTCCTAAACCGTTAGGATTTTTATCGTAAACTAAACCTGCAACACGGCCTTCCAAAGCACTTAAGATATCTATATTAATATTTTCATTAAGTACTTTTTCATTAATTATTGCTGCTGACCCAGTACCCCTTGATGGAGGTAACGACTGGAACCCATTTACAACAACATCATTCAATAAAGATGAATTAGCCTGAAGTTTTATAGTAACTATATTTGAAGCGGCAACTTTATCAACCTTTCGGATTTGGTCAATGTATCCAATATAATTGACATCCAAAGTATTGTACACATCAGATATACCAATATTAAAATGCCCGTTGCCATCCGCAAGTGTATATTTGGTTGTTCCTTTTAGCTTTACTATTGCTCCAGGAAGCGGCCCACCGATACTATCGGTAACCATTCCATGCAAAACATATTCATCTGGATTTCCGATTTTCGCTTTTAAAACGATCGTTTTGCCGTTGCTGATTTCGTAGCTAAAATCCTGGCCTTTGGTTACGGCATCCATCAGGGTTCTAACATCAGGTGTAGCCAAATTGAAGGTAATTGGTTTAGCTTTTTTCACCAGTTCTGCATCATATACAAACTCGTAAGCAGTTTTTTTAGAAATTTCGGCGATAACCGTATTTAACGGGGCCTGAAAAAACTTGTACTGGTTGTTTTGTGCTTTAGCGTTTAGCGAACAAAGCAGCACCAGGCACAGCGAAGCCGCCCAGTTCAACAAATTGCTACGTCCCGTCCGGACGAAGCGAAAGTAATGGTTTGTCATAAAAATTAGTTTGGTTGGTTGATAAAATCTGACGACGGGAGGAACTTACTTTTCAAAAACGATCTTATGTTCGTTTAATTCAAAATGATAACCGGTTGCTTTCGAAATCATGTCTAAAACCTCATCAATATCCGCCTTGCGGGAGATTTTGATGTAAAGATTTTTCTTAGGCATTGATTCCGGATCCACAGCTACATTGTACCATCGGCCCAGTTTCTGCATCACTACAGTTAAAGGCACATCATTGAATAAAAACTCATCATTTGTCCATGCACTGAAATCTTCTGCCGTAACATTTCTTACTTCCAGCTTGCTGTAGCCTGCAAAAGCCTGCTGATTGGGCGTAAGAATTGCTTTTCCATAAGCATTTGAAAATTTGATACTTCCTTCGATCAAAGTTGCGGTTGTACCTCCATCCTCAGGATAGCTGCTTACATTAAAGTGCGTTCCGAGCACTTCAATTTCATTTCCAGCTACACTAACAATAAAAGGTTTAAGCGCATTTTTTGCAACATTAAAGAAAGCCTCTCCTTCTACAGACACTTTTCTAGCTGATCCGCGAAAATCAGTTGGAAAGATTAACTTCGAACCTGCATTGAGCATCACCACCGAGCCGTCGCTCAAGGTAACTTTGTACTCACCACCTCTTGGCGTTTCTAAGGTATTCAGTTTAGATGCCGTTGCAGAATCTGCATTAACAGCCATAAAAACAATAGTACCATCTGCCCTGGTGTCGATTTTTACACCATTTTGCTGATAAATAACACTATCGGTTCCTGTACCAAGCCTGGTTACCGTTCCACCTAAATTTAACATGGCCTGGCTTGATCCGGGCATAATGTTGTGGCTTTTAAACGAAAACTTAGCAACCAGAAGCGCAATAGATGCAATAACCAGCAGTGCAGCGGCGATTTTCACAAAACCAAGCATCTTTACCATTCTCAGCAATTGATGATCTGGCTGGGCAAAAAGCTGATCCGAAAGTTTGGCGTGAATGGCATCAAGCCGGTTTTGTGTTTCTGCAGGGTTCGAAAGTCTGGCATCATTTTCAAATTCAGCATTAATCAAAGCCGTTAATTCCTGCTCATCAGCTTTGCCGAAATAATCAAAAAGTTGATTCAATTCGGTAGCATTGCTTTTTTCAGCAAGAAATTGTTCGAATAATTCTGGTTTTGAAGCGTTTTTTTCCATCGTTGTCATTATATATTATGCACGAGATGGACAAACACACTATTCGTACTTTAATTTTTTTTAATTTATTTTTTAAGATAAGCTGCAATACAGAAAAGGATGAATTCCTGGGAATGAAAAAAGACATATCGCTTAATGTATTTGGTAGCGCTAACCAACTGATTGCTTACCGTTGAAGCACTTAAGGACAGTATGTCTGCAGCTTCCTGATAGCTTTTACCTTCAATTTTACACAGCTTAAAAATCTCTTTCCGCTGAGCAGGAAGTTTAGCTATGGCCTCATTTAACAGCGAGATCTTCTCCTTATTAAAAATATAGTCTTCGGTCTGGTCGTAAAATTCGGCAAAGGTTTCCAACAAATGCTTTTGCATTTTCACATCAAGCGCCAGTTTACGATAATAGGCGTAAATGACATTTTGGGCGACCGTAAAAATCCAGCCCGTAAATGATTTGGACAAGTCAATGTCTGCCCGGTTTAACCACACTTTCAAAAATACATCCTGCAGCAGTTCATCAACAATTTCCGGCGATTTAACCATTCGTTGCATTTTAGGGAGAAGCATTTTACTGTACCTGGCATAAATAAAGTCAAAACCCTTCCTTCCTCCGTTTTTCAGGTCTTCAAGATGTTTTAACGCTTCGCTATCGTTCAGGTTATCAAGGGGCATTTCAGCAAATCTACGAATTAAGCGTATTAAATTTAAATAACTGAAATATTGGCTGACAAGATTTACAGCCATACAGTTAAACGTGACGAATTTTACGGATTAGGTATTAGCATTTTACAAATAATTTGAATTAAATATTGCTAACCAAACAAAGCTACCAGTCATACGTTCTATCCTTTTCAATTAACCTTTGCCAATATTATATATGCACACCACCTTATTAATTATTAGCATGTGCTTGCTAATTTCGACAATGATCCCCTTTATTCGCCACGATTTTTGGATTTTTAGAGTTTTTGAATATCCCAGATTACAGAAATTTGTATTCAATATTGCTTTAATCGTGATTATATTATTTTTCGATTACCCAAATAATACGACCAGCTTAATTGTATTCATCTTTTTAATCATCAATTTAGGTTATCTTAGCTACCTCATATCTCCTTTTACTGTACTGGGCAAAAAGCAAATCGTTTCCGCAAGCCGACAACCGGATGATTCGAACCTGAAGCTATTTATTGCCAACGTATTTCAGGAAAACCGGAGTTCAGATGACTATTTAACCTTAATTGATTCCTGTAAACCCGATGTTGTTTTATTGGTTGAAACCAATAGCTGGTGGCAAAACGCTATGCGTTCCCTCTGTGATGATTACCCGTATTGCATCAGCGCTCCCCTTGAAAACACCTACGGCATGTTGTTTTATGCTAAGTATGAATTAACAAATGACCGCGTAAAGTATCTGGTAAAAAATGATATTCCATCTATTGAAACATTAATTAAACTACCTAACAATCAGTTGGTACAATTGTATTGCCTCCATCCGGAGCCACCTGTTCCGCAGGAAAATCCGCGTTCGACAGAAAGAGATAAAGAGATTTTATTAGTAGGAAAAAAAGCAAAAGAAAGTGAATACCCTGTTATTGTAATGGGCGACTTAAATGATGTAGCATGGAGTTACACGACAGCACTCTTCGGTAAAATCAGCGGACTGCTCGACCCTCGCCGCGGTCGCGGTTTTTTCAACTCCTTTAATGCCAAATACTTCTTCCTGCGTTTTCCGCTCGATCATATTTTTTGCTCCGCTGATTTCACCTTAAGTTCAATAAAGCGGTTACACAATTGTGGCTCAGATCATTTCCCTATGTGTGTAAATCTGCAATACAACCCCATGGCCGAAAAAACGAATGAACAGCCACAAGCCAGCGCGGCAGATCAAAAATTGGCTGATGAAAAAATTAATGCAGCTGTATAAGTCACCAATAAAATAGTAATTTCACCAGATTAAGGCCGTTAACCATTGTAAAAACGATATCTTATCATGTCCGCCTATGAAAAATTTAATCCTGATTGCTTGTTTTTTTATTACCTTTTCAGCTAAAGCCCAAAACCTGAGTTTAACCAAAATTTGGGAAACTAACGAACTGCCCGTTCCGGAATCGGTTTTGGTGTCACCAGGTCAACATACACTTTATGTATCCCTTATTGATGGCGCAGGAAACATCAAGGATGGCCAGGGCGGGATCGCCATTTTAAATGCAGACGGGACAATAAAAGACAGGAATTGGGTTAAAGGTTTACATGCACCTAAAGGAATGGCAATTTACAATAACATCCTGTATGTTGCAGATCTTGATGTGGTATATGGCATCGATACCGCCAGTGCAAATATTATTAAAACCATTAAAGTACCAGATGCGGTATTTTTAAATGATATTGCGATCAATAGCAGAGGAATCGTTTTTGTTTCAGATACCAGAACGAATAAAATCCACCGGATTGAAAACAATGAGTCTGCGGTTTATTTAGATAATGTGAAGGCTGCTAACGGTTTAAAATTCATTAATGAGCAACTCTATGTATTATCTGATAGCCAGCTGCTGCTTATCGGTCATCAGAAAAACAGAAAGCTCATTGCAGAAGGTTTGGAAAAATCTGGTGACGGGTTAGAAGTACTTAAAAATGGTGATTTCATCGTTTCCTGCTGGGCAGGAATCATTTACCACATCAAGCCCGATGGAACCAAACACAAGCTTTTGGATGTGCAGGGTAAAATGAATACGGCTGATATCGCTTATGATGCCAGAAAGCGAATATTATATGTACCAACTTTTAACGGCAATAGTGTTGCTGCCTATCAGGTGAATTTTAATTAACTGATTTTTAGCGGCATAAGCCTTATTTCTTAATTTATTTTTATATATTTTTGAATGTTAATTTACAATTTCTATATTTGCAACCCCAAAGGGAATACAGCGATTGTATTTAATTAGGCGAAAGTAGCTCAGTTGGTAGAGCACGACCTTGCCAAGGTCGGGGTCGCGAGTTCGAATCTCGTCTTTCGCTCCAAATGCATTCCGGAAAGAAGGCATTTATTTAAGACATTAATCAATACTCTTTTCAGGGTTTGACTAATGCTCGGGTGGTGGAACTGGTAGACACGCAGGACTTAAAATCCTGTGCTTTCAAAGGCGTGCGGGTTCGATTCCCGCCCCGAGTACTTCTAAAAATCGACAAAAAGCCATCAGCAATGTTGGCTTTTTTTGTGACCTATCTTCCCGTTTTATTTAAACTGAAGGATTAACCTCAAATTGTTTCAGATGGATTGCCTGTTAAAATTTATAGTACAGCGTATGCGGAATGAATGATAGTGGCAGATCCATCAACTGATTACTAGTTATAGAATTCTTAAAGCCAGATCATAAATGTATGTAGCTGGATTTTCAATTCTCAAAATATTTTACCTGGGATGCCTTGCAGACATTTCGAAGTACTGGATGTGATAGTCATTTCGTGGAGTTAGATTTTATTTCAAACATGAAATGCGTCCGGCATAGATGAGCAAAGTAATAATCTATTCAAGAACTATTTTCAGCACATTATTACCTGAATCTTGAATCAACTTCCCATTGACCCATGCGCTGGAAACACGACAAATTCTAATAGTCTTATGTTCCTTACTCTCAATCGCCGTTTCTTTCTGATTCATAAAACCATAGATGTTATAAATTTTTCCTTTATATTCAATTGCTAAGGTGTCTTTTATCTGTACATTTTCACTAATGAAATAATTGATATTCCCAGCTTCAGATTTTTCATGTCTAGATTTTATCTCTTTATTTCGAAGTTTAAAAACAACCTCATTTTTTTGTATGTCCTTCGCATATATATCAATCCAGAATCCTTTTTTGCCGGCAACAAAAACTTCACAATTATCATTTTCATAGTTTTTTACCACTGGTTGTTGACAGGAAAATAAAAGCAGTAGATATATTAATCTGTTTAATTTAGGTACAACCATAGCGATTATTTACAGAATGTATCGTTTTGATAGTGATTTTATTAATTATGTATTGCAATATAATAAAGATTAATTATTCTAATTAAGGTTGCAACATATTCTTTGTCGCGTATTGTTAAAAACAAAGCCTTACATTCCCGTAACGTCTACCTTTTAAAGCAATATGAAAGCTGCAACAAATGGTTTTTCCAGACTTTTCTTATGATAATTAAACTGGCTCGGCTATTAGTAGAGTGATCCAAGGATTTATTTTGGATAAATTTATTTCGCGAATCATGGTCATCCAAACTTAAAACCAGGCATGAAAGTTATTGCTGCAGATCTTGGAACACCATAGTTAATGTCGCATAAGCTATTGAGTAACTTTCAGTGTTAGAAAAATTCTCAGCACTTCATCGTGCTAAATCAGGATCCGCAATCGACTATTAGCAACAGGATGAGTTTTACGTTTTTAATAAGCCATATTTATAGGCGAAGGAAATTAAAGATGCAGAATTCCTGGTATTTGTTTTTTCAATCAGGCTTTTTCTAATCCTTGTCGCTTTCTGTTTCTGAACATTGCAGATTTCACTTATTTTTTCATCTGTATGTCCTTCGGCAATCAGTTCAAGTACTTCTAGTTCTACTTGATCTAGGCCCATGATATTAGGTGAATTTTTAATTATCATATGTTTAATCCTACGTACAAATAACCTTCCTAGATTTTAGATGTAAGCCTAAACATACAAAATATGATAACCAATTGATAAAACTCAGGATTTGTAAATTAAAAATCAGAAATCATATCAATAGAGAAGAATTACTTCATTCAATGAATATATGTAATAATTACACATGAATTCATATCCCGTGGACAGGGATCTAGCAAAAACAGGTAATGCTCCGGATGCTTAGAATCCCATGGGTGAGGGCCATTGACCACGCTGTTTTAATTTCTATTTTATACGGGAATTTGTTACATTCAGATAGAAGTAATGCTGCATAATTTATGTTTATGGCTGGATGCACTACTAATCATTATTTTCAGTTATGATTAGCAACGTGTACAAAAAAAATCCTCTTATTGCTAAGAGGATTTCCTGTTTATCTAATCTGGTAGTTTACATTTACACGTTTGGGATAATTACTTTCCTCCGGGTTTAAAGATACGAAAGTAGCCTGATTATGGACTTCGTTCTTCAAGGCATGTTCATAATGAAATTGAAATGCTTCCAGATAATTTTCTGGTAAATGCTTGGTAGCTTCGATTAACAGCGTTCTATCATTTAAATTTTCCGGAAGTAAAGTGATGTCGCAGTTCCCTTCGCTTATTTCTTTAACTAGATATTTCATTTTGTTTTTAACATTGGTTCTTATTTTAATCCATTAAAAGAACGTTCAAAAATAGCGCTGGCGATCATGTTTCATGTAATCTAAAAGTTAATTTTAGATTAAATTATTTGCATCAACTGATTACTAAGGAGTTACTGTGCGATTTTTTAAAAAATAAAAAAGCTTCAGCGGTTATCTGAAGCTTAAATATTTTTAATAGGATGATAATGATTCTAAGGCTAGCTGTTTTTTACCTTTTGAACTTCGGCTTCGGGAGTCCCCTCCTGCCCGTCTTTAAATTCTTTAATGCCCTTACCTAAACCTTTCATTAGTTCAGGAATCTTCTTTCCCCCAAATAATAATAGTACAGCGATTCCTAAAATAATAAGTTCTGGTCCGCCAAGTATGGCTGTTATTGTGGTTACTGTCATAAGCTTGTTGTTGAGGTGATGATTAAGTTCAAAAGGATATACGGTACCAGTTGGATTTCAGTTTTTTCAACACGAAAATATTTATGATGCCACGTTTAGCTGATGATCTACCCGCCGCAACAGGTCATCAATATCGAAAGGTTTTGAAATAAAGCCTTGTGCATTGCAAATAGCGCTTACCTCGGCTGCCCGGGCATGAGCACTCATCATTAAAACAGGAATATTTTTGGTGGCGTCAGACGTTTTTAAGCCGGTACATAAATCTATTCCACTTCCATCAGGCAACATAATATCAAGCAAGAATAAGTCGGGCATGCTATTGATGGCGTATTGATTAAAATCTTTGATATTGGCATAACCAACAACATTATAGTTTTCATCTTTTAAAAGCAACATAATTACCTCTCTAATTGCCTCATCATCTTCCAATACACAAACACTTTTAGCCATTACCTATTCATTTACCTTTTTATTCTCTTATAGAACCCCTTGTAAGAGAGATTGTTTTTGAGAATTTAGCAATTTGGGAAATTAATCATTTTTACAAATGATTATTAAATAAAATTTATCTGTTGGTGTATATTTAAAATAGAAAAATTATTAAAGTATGGGCATTAATCATCCCATCAAAGCGATTGAAGGAAGCAAATTGTGTAATCATTATTAAAATCCAAATAGTTCTATTAAATTTAAGTATAATTTCTAAGCACAATAAAATGGAAAAGTCAGCACCTATTAGCATTGAAACTACAGTAAACGCTTCAATTGAAAAAGTTTGGCACTATTGGAGCGCACCAGAGCATATTAAGCAATGGACCTTCGCCTCGAGCGACTGGCATGTAACTTATGCAGACAACGATTTGAGGAAAGACGGCACCTTTAGAACAACTATGGCGGCAAAAGATGGCAGTTTTGGTTTCGATTTTGAAGGTGTTTACACGGCAGTTGACGTACACAAATATATAGCCTACGCATTAGCTGATGGCCGTAATGTTCAAATCTCATTTGATTTTAATGGAGAACAAACTAAAGTGACAGAGACCTTTGATCCCGAAACACAAAATCCGGTTGAAATGCAAAGGGCTGGGTGGCAATCAATTTTAGATAATTTTAAGAAATATGCGGAAGAGAACTAAAGGCGATATACAAAAATCGGTCATGTTGTTACAGCTTAACAAAAATTTATTGTAAGGACAGATAATAAATGTTTCCTTTCTCTCCGGCCAGAATAACCGCATTTTTCCCTCTAATTTTTTGAACAGCATTAAAGCTCTGATCAGCGATATGCTTCCAGTTTAAACCTCCATCAAAGGAAATATCAGTACCAGAAGTACCTGTGGCTACGAGCGTATTTCTATTCACATAAGTTACGCCAGAGCGGTATCCGAAAACTGGAGTAACCGGTTTACGCCAGGTTTGGCCCCCATCGCTAGTGAGTAATATATTATTGCTGTTATCTTTATCTTTGACATAATTTCCGCCAACCACAATCCCTGTTTTTTCTTTATAGAAATCCATGGAAAACGGACCCGTTGTGGTTTCTCCCTGCACAATTGGACATTTATATATCTTCCAGTTTCGACCATAGTCAGGAGAATAGTAGATATTCGACACATATCCACCTGTAGAAATCCAAACCTTACCACCTTTAAGTGTCTTTACAGTTGTTCCACTAGCGGCAAAACCAGCTTCACCTTTGGCTAAAGAAATTTTTAAATTTCCAGAGATGTCTTCCCAGGTGGCGCCTGCATTACTGGTTTTTAGTAGCTGCATTTTATCTTTTATCGGATCGCCAAAAATAATCCCGTTGTTTTTATCATAAAACCCTAAACCATCCAAAAATATCGCTGTATCTGTATTTTTATATTGTTCTGTCCAGGTTTGCCCGCCGTCTATCGTTTTTAAAATATAGGCTGGAGAACCGGCATTCACAATAATGGCCTGCTTTTCGTCGAAGGCTTCGATATCTCTAAAGTCGAGTTTTTCATAGCCCTTCGGCTTAAACCAGTTCCATGTTTTTCCTGCATCTACCGTTTTGCCCACCGCACCATTGCTTCCGCTTACCCAAAAAACCTGATCTGTAACTATGCTTAAACCTCTTAAACTGGTTTTGGTATTACCATTTAGCACAATTAAATTTTGAGATTGTGCAGTGCAAAAAAAAGGTACCAATAGCAGGCACCAGATAAATTGTTTCATTTAAATTATTTTACTCGTCTAAATGTTTCTGATCTTCCTAAAAGAGAAATACCTACATAGCCCCTGACATTTAAAACATCTTTCCCTTTCATTGTCATATTACAGCTATAGGTTTTGCCACTTTTCGGATCATATATAGTACCATCTGTCCATTTCCCATCTTCAAAAACAAAACCCTGTAATATCTCCAAATTTAATAATGGCCGTTTTTGTAAAGTTTGATCAGGATTTTTAGCGTCCGTTTTCGGTTTGCCATTCAAGTTAGGTTCCTTAATCCAGGCTAATTTACCATAGTACTTATCGGCTTTCTTATAAATTTCAATTTGTCCTTCTCCTGAAGAATTAAGCCATTTGCCTATAATGGCATCCTTACTTTGTGCGATGGCTGATAAGCATGTTACCGTAATAAGCAACATTAAAAAAGTTATTTTTTTCATTTTGGTTAATTCTGGTGAAATAGATATAGGTTGATTTAATACAGTTATTACGTAAAAATGATCATAATATTTTAAATACGCAGCTTACTTTGCTACGATTGGCAGATACTTATGACGGTAGGCATAAAACAAAAATAAGTTAAAAATGAGCATAGTGAATGCCATTGGTAATTCTTTAGGGCCAAGAAAAGCGTGATATAAAAAAATATTTAAGGTTACCGGAAAAACAATAATGGCTCCTAAAGATGCGGTTCTGCCTGGCAAAAGCAATATGCTACCAATTAATTCCGTAACCTTTATCAACGGAAATAAATATACAGAGGCAGTTAATCCTGCCATAAAGGTCATTTGATCGGCACTCATTTTAGGCATATCACCAGGAGTGATTTTTAAAAAATAAGTAACCGAACCAAAAATATATAAGGCACCCAGTAATACCCTAACAATGATAGTGGCAATTTTCATAACCTGTGTTCAGAATTGGTTAGTAGTTATTTTTACAACAAACTAAATATAGTAAATAAAATTATCCTAAGTTCGATTTTATGAATTTATGCATGAAAATACCTGATAATGATTGATGTACCAGTAAATTAAAAATTACGTATTTACCGCAAGATAATAAATTGTTTTATACGCAATAGTTAACGAGATTTGCAACCATAATGATTTTAAAAAATGAGTTTGGGGCGAATAAATGGGAACATTTTGGCGGCGTATCCCCATTAATTGCGGTTTTCAAAACCTTTCATGAATTAAACCCTGAAATTGAAGAAATTATTAACGAGCAAACTTTCCCCCTTACTTTTGCAAAAAATAAACACATTGCTTCGCCATTTAAAAAGAATCGTTTCATCTATCTTATTTTGCAAGGCGCAGTTCATGGTTACATTAAAACAGAGGATGGAAAAGCCACGACCTGGATTGCAGTTAAAAATGAACTTGCCGGCACAATTAGAAACCTTTGGACAGAAGAAGCTTCTGAAGAATACATTGAATCTATTGAACCTGTCTTGGCCATAGCAATTCCCCATGCCATGTCCAGGCACCTGTATAACGAATTTCCAATTGCCAACTTCGTTGGTCGAAAAATGACAGAAATTTATTTCAAAAGTGCTTCTGAAAGGGCGTTTATTAGCCGGCTGCCTACAGCTAAGAAAAGGTACGAGCGGTTTCTGTTTACATATAATTACCTGGTAGATCAGGTGCCACTTAAATATATCGCTTCATTTTTAAACATGAGGTTAGAAACATTAAGCAGAATAAGAACAGCCATGTTAAGAGATTAAGCAATAAGGCTATTAAACTGTTTTTAGGATTCTTAACCATTTCCAACTTTGCTCCGCTTTTGCTTAAATCTCCCAAGAGTTAAATAAAAGCGGCCCCAAAAAGATATTCCTTTTTTAATTTAAAATTTTACTATTACAATAACCCGCTCATCATCTACTATTTCACCCGCTCCCTATATTCTTTCGAATTTATTCCAAGTAAATTTTTACATACCTCTTAAAAAACGACCTGCTTGAAAACTCTATTTCACCAGCAATTTCTGAGATGTTCAGGTTCTTGTTTTGCAATAAAATATTGGTGCATTCCTTTGTATTTCGCTGCCTCCCATTCTAACGCGGTTATGTGGGTATTTACTTGCAAATTTAATTGAACTATTTTGGCGTTATGTTTAGTTTATCGCTGTAAAATTATGCTTCAAGCTCCTTCATGTAATGTTCGTGCAATAATTGAATAAACCGTTCATACAAGGTTCCACTTTTTAAACTTCGCTTCTGTATGTTGAGTTCAGTTTCAAAAACTTGCCACATTTCCTGTAAAAAAATAGCATCTAAAGTTTAGCGCTTCCTCTAAAAAACGATGTTTTATTTCCCGAAACCTGTCGCCAGCAACTGGAAATTTTTAAGGATTTTTTCTTTATGGTTTTTGCAGGATGCAAGATTGGATTTTCTTTGGAGTGTATATACTATCGATAATTGCAGTAGCACTAGGCAGGTTTCAGTTAATAAATCACTTTCAAAAAACATAATCTTGGACTTGAAGCTTTTTGAAGGAAACAAATTGCAACCTGAAGCCCAGCGAGTCGAAAGATAAATTCACCAATTTACTTTCATACGGCATCTATTAAAGTCAAATTTGATGGTACCACTTAAGCAATATGGGCATAAAACTTCATATTAAATCCGTCTGGAACTGACATAATGATATTGCCTGAAGAGCAAACTTTTTGATTTTCTAGCACTGTTGATAAAACCTGAAGTTCATATTTAAATAGGTATAATTTGAAATTATTTGCGCCATAAATGTAATAAAACACTTTTTAATAATACATAACTTTGATTGGAGAAAGATCAAAAATTATGCAGATAAGAAACATTTTTGAAAGATTAAAGAAAGGAGAAATTATTCCATCTGATGATTCTCGGGCATATAAAATGCGGGAAGCTTCTTTTGCCACAAAGGCTTTGTTGCTTAAGATGAATAACTCCGCAAACCCAGAAGAAATCCGAACATTATTAAGTGAGATTACCGCAAACGAAATCTATGAAAGTGTAGCTTTTTTTACGCCATTTTATATTAATTATGGAAAACATACCAGAATTGGAAAAAACGTATTCATCAATTTTAATTGTGTGTTTCTGGATTTAGACGGAATTACCATTGATGATCATGTGCTGATTGCCCCAAGAGTTAATTTACTTACCGAGGGTCATCCCATTAATCCATCTACAAGACAATCCTTAATTCCTAAATCCATTCACATCAAAAAAAATGCATGGATTAGTGCTAATGCAACCATCTGCAAGGTGTTACGATTGGAGAGAATTCGGTTGTTGCAGCTGGTGCTGTGATATCTAAAGATGTACCGGATAACGTATTTGTAGGAGGAATTCCTGCAAATTTTTAAATAACTTGAATCAATATAAATGAAAATATTACAAATAACAATTGGGGTCGTCTTTTCTATAATGATACTTTCCTGCAATCCAAACAGACAAAAGAAAGAAAAAGATAAAAATGAGGTGACCGAAATTTTCCATAAAGGCGAAAAAGGTTCTAGCGAGATATTTACCGGAAATGCCTATCCTACAGCGTTGGTTGATGCAGATAGCGTTTACAAGACCATTGTTGGAAATGTATATTTTGAACCAGGGGCAAGAAGTAACTGGCGTAGCCATCCAGCTGGCCAGATTCTGATCATAACTGACGGGGTTGGCTATCATCAGATCGAAGGCCAGCCTGTTGAGATTATCAAAAAAGGGAGTATTGTAAAATGTCCGCCAAATACTCGCCATTGGCACGGAGCGAGTGCTGAAGTCGGTTTGCAGCAAATATACATCGTTCCAAATATCGAAAAAGGACTTGTGAAATGGAACGAAGCAGTAACAGATGAAGTTTATAAAAACATTAAATAGAATCTAATATCAAATTTAAAAAATCATAAGGCAAACTAATAACGTAATTGATTACAATTTAAATAATTAAAAAATGAACACAGAAATCCCAAAAATCAGTGATTTTCCAACAGGTGAAGAAAACATTGCTAACGAAAAATACTTTACGGGTACCTCTTATCTTGCTAATATTACTACCAATAAAGATTTGAATGTACCTCTGATCAATGTGACCTTTGAGCCGGGATGCAGAAACAACTGGCATAAGCATACTGGAGGACAGATTTTGATTGCCGTTGGCGGCGAAGGTCTTTATCAGGAAAGAGGAAAATCAGCAAGGAAACTGAAATCAGGAGATATCGTTGAAATTGCTCCAAACGTAGAGCATTGGCACGGAGCTAGCGAGAAAGGCTGGTTCTCCCATCTCGCGATCACTTGCAATCCCATGACCAATGAGAACATTTGGCTCGAAGCCGTTACAGATGAATTGTACGCTCAAGCAAACCAATAAATAAAAAAAATTAAAATAAAAAGAATTCAATTATTATCCATTGCAACAAGGCTATTGGTAAACCCGGGCTTTTGCCCGAAATAATTCAAAATCAAAGAATATAAATACCACACAAGAACATTACACATTTAAACTAAGCGATAAAATCACAAGAATAGCAGTTAAGAATACCCTATCAAGAGATTTATACCTACCAAAATACAGGAAAAGAAAAAATTATAAGCGTTGGTCATCGTGGTCCTTTTGGAGCGGTGAAATAACAGCCTTCAGGTTTATGTTTATATGCCAATCAAATGGCAGAAAGAGATTTTTTTGCTATCGTTTTTGATCCTTCTTACACCGGTGAAAGTGTTGGTGAACCTCGCATACAACTGCTGTTAATAAACGTGCAAAAGCGGTTGCGACCACAATTTTATACGATATGATTAGAGTAATATCTAAAGGTTATAACAATTCTGTAACACCTGAACAATGTGCCAGAACCCTGGAAGATTTGTTTAAGCAACTTTGGAAGGATGCCGAAAACGGAAAACCAACCGACTAACTAAGAAATTTACCCGAAACTATGAAAGGTGATGAGCAGCAATTTATAAAAGATTTTTTTGATTATTACAGAACACTTAGAGGTTACCACGAGCGGTCATCAAATTCAAACGGTACGTGATTGGCTACCAATCCGGGTCCATTTATGAATATACCAATTGTGAATTATGTAAAAGAAATTTCACAAGACCTCTGCTGTTGATTGCAGGTGAAATCTGGGATTATTCTGACTTCGATTACGCATAAAAAAACCAGACTTTGATTTCACAATGCCTGGTTTTTGCTGGGGGTTTAATCCATCAATAGAGTACCGATCACCAGGAATACTTTGAACATTTAAATCGCTTTTTATTGCTTATTGAGCCTATAATCGAGGATTTGGAACGAAAAGGATTCATATAAAAAGAGCATAAAAAATTTTCAATTTTTCATCAAGGACACCTTAACCAGATTATGTTAGAACAAAAAAGTTGGCAAATGTAAAAAATATTTTTATCGATCTTAATGTCTGTAAAGCACTCCTATTTTATGCGTGAATTGGTTAAAATTATTAAGCAAAACGTTGACAAAATATTTTTTTATCATAGCTAGACATGAGTGGGATAAACCATATCATCTAAACACGATACCCCTTCACTTTCAAGAGTAGAAAATGAAATTATCGGCATATTGAATTTAGGATCGAATTGATCTGAGTTTAAAAGATGAGGAATGATCATAGATTGGGATGTTATAAAAAAAGGTATAATATGATAGCCCTCCAATTTCATTTTTACCCTGACTTCGAGGATTGAAATATCTTTTCTTAGGGATTGGAACCGTAGCACGTGCTTTTCCATCCAGGCTTTCTCTTTTTCATTTCCAATTAAAAAGCGGTCTCTTTCCTCTGCCATTTCTTTTGCAGATTTAGATGCTGATATATTTTTTGCTTCAATTAAATAAAGTCTCATGTGTGCTTGATCGATTGCCAACACATCTACATCACCTAAAGTATCTGGAAGTGCAACTTCAGGGAAAACCAGGAATGTCGAATTTTTCCTGAACCACTCCGCAATGAAGCTATTGTATCGAGCTCCTTTTTGATCTAACAAAGTTGCATTTAAATACCTGAGCTTAGGATCCCTCAATCTGCCTTCCATCACTAATCTCTCCATATTTTCAGCAACGTCCATCAGATGCCTACAGCCAAAATAGATAAATGTTTCATCTAAAAGGCTGGCTGTTTTGATGATGATAAGAGGTCTGCTTAGGTAGGAAAGCATTCGGTTATAACGCCAGGGAGATGCCTCATAATTATCCATGCCTTTGGGAACTTTTAGTGCATTTCCCCGATCTACCGAACTAAGTAAATCAACGATGGAGTTAGCCTGAACTTGGCTAAGACCTTCCTGATGACGCATAGAAACGTCAATTAGTTCATTTCTTGAAATACGCCCAATTGGAACCTTTAGTTTAAAGCCTATCTTAGAAAGATCGACCAAAAAATAGATGAGCTGTTCGAAACTAAACCCATACGCCTGCTCAAAGCCTTTATTGATCATAGCAAGCCGGTCAATGCTATCTGTACTTTGCTCAACGTTTACCTGACCAAAAAAATCGTCAAAGTCTTCATGAAACAGTTTGACCTGTCGGTCCAAATATTCGTTCCTGTATGGTTGAACAATCGTATCGCGAAATTGGTGTTGAAACCCAATTCTACCTGAAGAAAGCACCGCTAGGTTATCCCGGGATAGGTCAAAATAAAGCTCGTCGCTGACAATACCAAGTCCTATAATAGTACTCATGATAGCTAGCATTTCATCAATCAATGATTCAGATACCAATTGTTGCCCGTTCTGCTGTTCTGCACTAATGAACTCGATCAGGCAACGATAGGCCAGTGAAGACTCGGCGATTTCCATGTTCCGATCCTGCACTTTTTCAATGAAAGTTTCATAATGCTCTGGATAACAATATTTAACGGTAGGCACACGCATTTCCTGGACTTTTTTGCGGTTAACAATCGCTTCATACCTACTCATTAATTTGCGAAGCAACACCTCGCTATCGATTCCCGATAAGCATGCGCGGAGCTTGGGAATCAGCGTTTTGAACACAAGACTCGATAAAAATTTGACTTTCTCTTCTTTGTCTGTCAATTGGGGAAGCGCTGCCAAAAAACCGGGTTCCAGACTATCGGTGAGCCCATCAAGTATCAGATTACTCTGATATGAACTTAGGTATTTTGCCTTTCCCAAAAAGTTCCCCAACAAACGGACATCGGTCACTGCATTGAGAATGGTCAGCTTTTTCTTCCTGCCCAGCGGGGCTACACGATCAACCACTTGCTCGGCATCCAGCTCTATCTTTGAATTGCACTGACGGGCGATGAGGTTAAAAACCGCTAAGAGTTGATTCACAAAATATCTCTCCCCGCGGTTATCCGAAAAGTCTAAAAGCTCAGAGAAAGCACTACTAAAGTTCATTGACAAGCCTGTATCGTTTAACGTGATAAGTACCGGCTGGTGGTTTTCACCAAAATCGAAAGCTTCGGTAATAGGATTAAAAAACCTTTCAGGATCATTGATGCTGACCTGTACATCTATAACCTCTGTTTTCAGCCCCTGGAGAATAGGCTCCAAATCTGATTTGACCTGATTAAACCAGTAAGCTATCATTTTCATCAGTTCCTGAAAAAAAATCTTGTCGCCATCACCATAAGCATGATAAATTTTTTCATTACTAGGCTTGAACCAAATCGTCTGGGGAAACTCTCTAATGGCTAAATGATGGGACACGCCAGTTGTAGGATCTCCGACATATACCTTATCGTAATCATCAACCAACATCACTGGTAGAAAATTCGTTCCCGAATATGATAGATCTCGATAAGGGAGTACAGCAGAAGCCATCTTTTGCTCTGCCGCTTTCAAAAAGCTATCTGCAAGGGCAGGGTCGATCGCGTACTGCTCAACGTCCTCATTGGATAGGTAAAACGATTCTTGATGTTCCAAATAAAGTGCAAAAAGATCGAGCAGGGATACCTCCATCATATCGTACCGCAAAAGAAACTTATCCCTGGCTTGATAAAAATACCACAAAGTCAAAGCATGGTAATCATCGCCTCCATGGCAAAGAACCATCCAGTCATGCAGACTGAACATCAAGAAAGGCTGTTCCGGCACATCAATCACCGCTTTTCCTTCTCTACCTGAGTTGCCCATAACGGCTATAAACATTCGTTTGTGAAGGGCAAATGGAGAAGAATCAAGCAAGCCGTTCACCCTTTCCATTCGTTCCTTGACCTGTGCTCCGATACCCAAATCCCCAATTCTTTCCATCGGATCATCTTTGGAAAAATTTTGGGCTGTTATCTCATCGGGAAAATATAGCACGACAGCAAGTTTATCGCTATCCATAGAAAAGAGTAGTACATGCTCCATTTGAACATCGATAAAAGACTGGTCTACTCTTTTCCAACCCAAGTGAAAAATACCCCGCTTAACCATCAAAAGGCATTCCCGTTGATAAAGTTGATTCAACTGATCCGCACAGCCTTGTTCTACCGCAAGCTTCCACAGATAATAATAGAGTGCGCTGACCAGATTTACCGGAGAGTGCACCAGCAAAGCACCACCTAGATCTAACAACGGTCGATAAAGCATCAAATCCTGGTCGCAAACCCCTCCGCTCACATTGTCTGGTGAAATAAGGAATTCATCGATCACTTTTGCTGGAACTCCCCTGGACCTGAGTGAAGATTCGATAGCCTCTCGATTTAAAAAGCAGCTTTCAGCACCCAGATTGAGCTTTGTCTCTTCAGGAACAAATACTACATCCAGCTCGACAAAGGTCGGATCAAAGGGCATAATGTGGTTTTCCTTGGCTAGATGGCCTGCTATTTTTAGCACCATAAAAGTTGCTGCATAAGCCATTTTATGAAAACCCTCCACAAATTGGTTACGCTGGTCCAGAAACAATATATTGATCATTGCCTGTAACAGTAGCCCACCCCCCTTGAATATCCCGGGTAATGCCGTAACGTTGCCGATCATGCCAGTGATGTTGGTAGAATGGATATCCAGTCGGTTTAGTTTTCTGCCACATACATACCTGTCCCAGAACAAATAAGTCAAAAAACGGCCATAACTTTGCTCGTTGCTGCTATTCCTATCCTTCAAGAGTTTAAAAGCCATTTCCTGAAGACCCACCAGATGCGCACCATTCTCGGGAAACAATTGCAAAGCTGCCAATCTGCTCAGCGTTTGCATTTGTCCAAGATTGTAGAACGGCCTATCTACCTTTTTCTTAAGCTGTGATGGATGACGTTTATCTACCAATGAGCAACAACGCTTGTATTTCTTACCACTTCCACATGGACATAAACTATTTCTGGATATATTCATTCCTTTGGTATTAATCATCATCCTGTGCAACTCGCTTGGCCTCATAGGCATCCCAAGACGCCTTAGAATCGGCAAGCTCATTAACCACTTTTGCGGTTACTGGAAAATCTAGGCATATGCGTTCAGCAGTCTGTCGTAGATATGAGATTTTCTTTGCCGCCAATTCCCTATTGTAACCTCCGCTGGTCACTCTAATACCTCCGCGATTGGAATATCCGAAATAAAAACCTCTGGATAATTCCTCATCATCATAAGAATCGATGATCTCACAAACTTGGGGATGTGGCCATTCTAAGCTCGCAAACTTTCCCCTGCCCAACCGTTCTCCAAGTTCATACATCCCTCGCTTGCGTCTATTCTTTTCCTCACAGCAAATTAATGCCTGTGTAAAGTAATTCTTCAGGACTTCAAAGTCACAACTTCCATCCTCTTCCATACCTGGAAGTCTTTGCCACTTCTCAAGGACCTCATTGGCGTTTTGTCCTCTGCCCATAACACTATCACTTCCCGCCTTACCAAAATCCTTCTCAAAATCACCCTCGTCAGGTTTCCACTTAAAATAGACCAGTTGGGCAAATTGGCCAGGGCTGTTGTTGAGTTCATCATAGAGCACTGCTACCAGTTTGGGATTGTTTTCCTGAACCAGTGCCTGAAAATATTGCCATTGCAATCCGGCAAGCACCTGTCTATCAGTTTCGCTTTCGATCAGCCTTTCCATGATCTTACCAAAAATGTAGGAACCAGAATGGATCTTTACCCCATCATCGGTGTTCCTCTTGGACATATAACCCTGCATAACCTCGGTCAGCAGTGGAGGACTTACCCTGCCCACATCATGGATACTGTTGATCGCGGTTGCGAACCGGCCATATTTAGACAAGTAAGCCACGAAAGATTCGTGATGATCTTTATGGAACCATGGATGGTACTTTCGATTGACCTTCGTCCAATATAGGTCTTTCATTTGCTTAGTACCTTGATCCAAATGCGACCAGAGTTCGACACTGGCTTCTATCGAAAGATAAAAATGTACCAATAGTTCAGCCGGATAAAACCGTTGATACTTTGCGATCCGGTCGGTCACCCAAGCAAGCCCGAAGTGTTGGTGAGATTCCATAACATAACCTTTGAACACACTTTCCAAGTTTGCACCCTCTTTCAGATTGGCAAAGACCAGATTTTCATCTAATCCCTCTATTCCTGCGAGGGCGATCCCTACATAATAAGGGTACTTTGCACCCCCGGCCATTTTCAGTATTTCATCGAGACCGGCAGAGGCCAACATCAGTTTGATTGCTTCTTTTCGCTTTTTGCGAGAAAGTTCAGCAATCTTATCGTAGCTCATTTTAGTAGTCCGCCTGCTTTCCAGCGCTTCTACATCAAAATACCATCCATACCGCTCCACATCATTGCTGATCAGCCCTTCATAGATGAGCGTTAATTTTTGAAGATCAGATTTGTTCAGGTTCCATGCGGTTCTTCCTGTAGATTCGGAGTGCATACCAATCATTTCTTTGAGTGATCTACGCAATTCCTCCTTACCTTCAGCATCAAAGTCTACCAAAAGCCCCGCATCCAATATCCTGGTGCGCATATCCCCGGTGTAGTCATCAGCCAGTTTCAGCACTGTCTTCCAACGTATGGGATCTGTGCCCGCAAGTTCAATCAAAGCAATACAGGTAAAATCGAGGCCTTCTAAGTAAGCAGCATTTTTTACCCGCTGTTCGAACTCATCCCGCAGCCTCCAGATCGGTTTGCGGCTATAATGTCCGATATTGCTGACATGGGGGCTCAAATGCTTCAATAAACGCATAGCAAGTTCAGGCTTCTTGGCCATCAGCGTCTTAAGCACCTGTTTGCGCTGTTCAATGCTCGCATAGGTCTGGGGCATCCACCATAAAAACACCGCTTTTAAGCTGGCAAATGCCCGATTAGAAGTTGCCTTCCCCTTGTCCAACCTACAAAGGTCTGCTATTAACAAACTCACCCTGCCCAAGAAACGTGGATCCCAGGCAATGGACTCCAGAGCATATAAAATATGGGTAAAATAGATCGGGGAGAAAAAGTCAAAATCACTGTCGTTAAAGAGTTCGGTGACCCGCTCTGGGTGATTTTTGACCATAGCTTCCACCGCCTTCAAAAAGGCAGTCGGCGAAGCCTCTGCCAGTAGATCAATCCTGCTTTCGATGGTCTGCCAGTGTTCAAGCTCAGGACTTTCCAACAGCTCACCTACCACCCGATCGGCCCAGCCAGCAAGCTCAAAGGAAGTGTGTATGCCCGCTTCTTTGCCATTGACGGCAATCAGCGCAAGGGTTTCCATCATCCCTTTTTGAAGCCGTGAAGAATATCTGCTTTTCTTATCATATAAAGCCGCAGCGAAACGCTGTTTACGTTCCAGTTCCAGCGCCGGATTGATTTCTTGAGTAACTTTCTTTAAAACCGAAGCAAAAAGCTCAAGGTCCTCCTCGGTAATATATTTGCCCAGCACAAAAAGCAAATCGTAAGCGGAGACAATCTGCCAATGGTTCATTGTCTGTGAAACCGGCCTGTCTTCCAGCAGACTCCAACGCTTCATTACTATTTTATACTGCTCATACCCTCCAGGAAACAGCTTTCCGATAACCTCTCTATCCCCGGTAAAGTCATCATCAAGTCGCTGCACAAAAAACAAGGGAAAAAGTTCGACAACTGAATTAGCCAGTGACCAGCTCGTCCGACCAGCTCTATCCGTTAGCATGCGACGGAGTACAGTAATGCTCCTGCCGCACTTTGCAGCAAGCACATAAGTTTCCTGGTGGGAATATCCGAGCTTTTCAATTCCTTGTGAAAAAGCACTCAATTTTGGAACCGGAAGTGAAATACCCGAATTGCCCAAACGGAACATGAAATTAACGATTGAGATCACATGATTACCGTTAACAGATCCCGAAAAATCCACCTCTGATTCGGCATCCAAAAAAATAATGTAAAGCCCCTTGTGCAAGGATAGTACCTGTTTCAGCGACCGTTTATCCTCCACGATCACTGCTTTTGATAGAAAGGACTCTGCTTCAGGCGTTTTAGCTTTTAGCATGCTGGCAATCGTAAAAATAGCGCCTTCTGCCTTTGAAGAAGCCTGTAACTCAATATAATCGGGTTGCCCTTCAAAAAATGCCTTCACCTGAACCTGTTGCTGATCGCGCCCTGATAAGACCAGTTCTTTATCAAAAACATGATCTCTTAACCTGACAAAATCTTTCCAGTATGCATGGACACTAATCACCTCGGCGGTAAACAGTTCCAATTCGCGAGCAAGCCAGATGGCCACGGCAGGACACCGCTCTAGCCAAAGTTCAATACTGTCCGCATCATAGATAAGCACATCCTTCCACACAGATTTATTTTTAACCTCCGCAAGGAAGTCTTCCTTATCTGGTCGGCTCCACTTCCATGGAGTTACAAAAACAAAGGTAGAACGCCTTTTTACCTCCGATCTGGTCGTATTATCCCGCTTATCAAAATCTTCCTTAAATTTCTTAGCATAATTTTTATTCCTTCCCATTTCCCAAAAGGACTTGCCTTTCGGGACCATTGGACCTGCTTTAGAAACCACACACGAACCATCCCAACCCGGTTTGGAAACACTATCTCCTACTGGTAGATCCAATTTGGGGAAATCTTCGCAGGAAGATACAATCAGCTTTCTGATAATTTCCGGCAGAAGCTCCTCACAGCGCCTTTGCGCAGCAAGTTGAGTAAGGTGTAAAGCGGTAATCCAGCGCATGATTCAGTCTAAAAGATTTATACACCTGAATCAAAATCTAACATTTCAGGTATTTTTGGTTAAATCCAAACTTAGTCATTTCGAAAAAAATAAATCTAAAATGATTTCCACATTGAATCACAACATTAGGATTTTTTTTAAGCAAGAATTTGAAGTGCACAGGTCATATTTAAAATTCATTGTAAAGGTGGGGTTATACTAAATTGAGACGGGAGAAAATTTCAAATTTTGTTCTTATTATAATAAACCTGAAATTTAATGAAAATCGCACTTTTTTGACCAAAAGTATTGGCATGATAAATAATGGAAAATAGCTTTAACTATAGATTGTCACAAATAGAAAAATCGAACATTGCTAAAAATCTTATTGACATTTTGCGAAATGGTGTAGCAATAACAGGAGAAACAAGAGGATTTATTATAAATTGGTTAAGAACAGGTCCTGACGAAAAACGAAAAGCATTTTTTGACGTTTGGGATTTAGTTTTGAAGAATCACCTTCCTTCATCGAGACCAATTCTGTTCCGATCATGCAGCAGAAAAAACGTCAATGGAAAGATCGCAAGTTTTACAGGGCGGTTAGAATGCGCGAGAAGATTTGGTAAAGGGATGGGTGCGCTATTAATTTGTGATACTAAAGAGCTACTCGATTTTGAAGCTCAACACTATAAAGCCGGTTCTTACAAGCACACATTTTTTCCTTTGAGAGATGTGTTGATAAAAGCAAAGAATGATGGCGGATGGGGGTTTTCTGAAAGACTTTTAGATGAGTTTATCGGCGAGGATGAATACATTATGAGGATAAATCCCGGTCATGTTCATGCTTTTAGATGGATTTAAAACATTTTAATAAGGTCTCATAAACATTGATTATAAAGCTGAACATACAAAAACATATTAAATCTCATTGCAGATATATGCTAACTAGTACGGTTAGTTTAAATAAATCTTAATCAGAAATATTTAGTTGAAAAACATCTTTTAGGTGATAATAGATCTGCTCTTGGGGCAGAGTGAATGCCCAAAATTTGTCAATAGCATACTGATCAAAGCTGGTCATCGATCTGATCAGGTTCTGGGTAGTACCGACTTTTTTATACCGTTGATTTTCACGCTTCAGGAAATAGTGGTACCCCTTGATAAGCTTTTTAAGCATTGTCTTGTCCTTGGATAGTAGCGAAATATTATCCACGAAGAAATCCGCTTGGATCATCGTTAGCGGCATGATCTTTTTGAAATCTGCCTTGAACTTTGAAAATACCACATTTGCCTTTTGGCCGACGTAATCGTTGATACCATAGGTCGCGGCCTTCGGATCAGTGCAGACAATTACAGGATAAATATTGAGGTTAGTTGAAGTATTAACGATCTGCAACAGTTTTTTATCGTCTTGTTTGATATAAGTTATATACCTATCAAGTTGTGACACCCCCTTTTTACCTTCTATGTAATTTTTATCCACGTGCTTTCTGAGTTCTTCGGCACTTTGTTCATCAAAAATTCGATAGTGCTGTGCAACGGATTTTACCTCGATGACAAAGACATCTGTTTCGTTAACAATAAGGGTAAAGTCAGCCAAATAAATATCGTCAGATGCAAGCAGCCTTACGCTAGGCTTCTCCAACTGCTTCAGTAGAGTTCCAATCAGAAACTCCTCGTAGTACTTCTTGCCAAAATGGGCCAGCAGTCCATTCATATCCTTGAAACCTGCTAGTTTCTGATAATTGGTCTTATAAAACAGCAGATGCATAAACGCTCGTTCGGACATCAGGGAAAAGTTACGATGGTCGATGACATATATGGTTCCAGATGAGGTTTCAAAGAACGGCTTTGACAGCATCATTCCAATATTGAAATTCTCCTCGCTCGCCACCTTTTTATTAATCAGTAGTTCCATTGGTTCCAGATAGGACAGCGAGGGGTCCTGCCGTTGAAGCTGGGGGATCAATGCCCCGCTCCTTTCCAAGAAATCGAAGATGTGCCTTAGAGACATGATGAAAAAATAAATGGTTGCAAGACCTGTCCTTTCTCTAAAGCTTTTTTGTAGCGCTATGAAATCAGTGTCCAGCGATTTTTGCAAGAAATCCAGCAGCAAGAGATGCTTGATCAAGCCGGTACGGATAAAATCCACTTTGGAAACACGGCTTACTCCCTGCATCATCACTAGTGTCCACATCAGTTCATGGTCGGTGAAAGATCTGTCCAATATCACATTATTGTAATAGTGCTCATTATAACTGAGCAATACATCAAATATGCGCTGCTCGTACTGCCCGTCATCAAGATTCCTGGTAATATAGTTGTCCTTTAGACCTTTAAATAAGTCCAGCACAATCCTATCGATCACCGCGGATTGAACGAACGTAAACCTGTGTCCGGTATCGAGAAATACTTTTAGTCTTCTTGCCTTCTCGGCTGGAAGATTTCCGATAATCTTCTCTACGGCACCATCTTTTTGGTGTTGATATCTATTCCTATCCAAAGAGTTCCTAAGTCCTACCATAGTTAAGATCACTATTTCAAAATCATAGCCTTTTAGAATCTCCAATGGTGTTTTTGAAGGTTGCTGACCCGGATAGAAGGTGCTATAGTTGAGGACAGGTATCAGTCTTTTCATCTTAATTTTAAAATATTAGGCCATCCTTAACATATTTCAATTTAACTCAAAGTAATAAAAATTTAAGAATACCATCACACTCCTCATCTGTCACTCCCATCTGGTTACTTATTTGTTGCAAAGCCTTTAGAATTACAGAAAATCTAAAAGTTTGTACAATATATTACGACAATACTAATTGGTAGAAGATGTAAACTTCAATGGGTGAACCTAATCTTTATCAAACATCCGTTTTGAAGAAGAAATTGTTCAGTGTGTCCTGCAGTTTTTTATTCTTCATTTCCTTAGCTCTTGCCATTATTTCTTTTTGGCCAAGAAATACAACTGTATTCTTATTATAGTTCAATTTCATATCCTCTATTCTTGCAAGAGCCTCTGGAGTAAAACCTGAAGAAGACCAAAATTCAAACTCGATTTTCTTATTTTTCAATATCTCTTGTTTTGTAACCCATTTTTTAAATGCCGGGACTTTTTTTGTCAGGAACGAATTTATTGCATCCACAGGGGTGGGCGCAATTCTTCCTTTACATTCGGTCACCACTACCCTGTCGCCAAATGTTGCTAAGATATCCATTTCGTGTTTACCGGATTCGTCAAAAATCTCCCAACCCATCTGCAACGTTGCATTATAATGAATGAAGTACTGACCAGCTACATATTCAAATAGTGCGCCCTTAATGTTATTGAGTAGGCCGCTATTGTATTTTCTCAGTTCTGCAATCAGCTCGAGATATCGGTTAGGATGCTTAGCCAAGCTAGCAGCAGCATTAGTTAGTACAGTTATCAAATCATTCAAAGTTGCCGCATATTTTTCCCCAAAGATTTCTTTAATAATACCAATGACCACACCTTTTTCTTTTAACAAGTTGAAGGCTGCTTTGTCAATGCTATCCACAAGCAACACTGGAATAATACGGGATGCGTTCTTGAAGCGCTGAATTGTATCTATTTTCTTTATAAAGAACTCAATATCCTGAATATAAGTTGGTCTTCCCAGAATAATATCTCCTAGTACGAAACCGAAATTTGCCCCGTTCATTAGGCCCTTAATTGGTGAAATACCTTTGAAAGCCCATCTGAATTTGCCAAATTCTGCAAAAAGTTCTGCCGAGCCATAAGAAATCATCCCAATATTTTTCATTTGTGTTGAATAATTCTCCAAAACATTTCGTTTGATAACCTCTAATGTTTGGCTCAGAAAAGGGTTGGAACCTTTAAACCTGAATTTCGGAGAAAATGAATATTCATCATCATTGAACACCAAAATATTTTCTTTGACAAATTTTTGCATCACCTCGTTGAAAGGAATATGTGAAATCAGTGGCTCAATGGGATAATTTGAATAAGTTTCCAGGAAATCACGGCTCATTGTCCCTCTATGATACTTTAGAGCATTTATAATGTACCAATATTTCCGGCCATATTTTTCCATCTGTGAGGTCAGCAGATCCAGTATTTCCCCATCCTTTTCCTGTTCTGATAGATAAACTAACGACTGGTTGCTCTGGAAAAAGCCAGTGATTTTTTGAAGATCTGATTCTCTCTCAATCCTCTTACTTGCGGTATTTTCTGAAATATTTTCCTGTATAGCAAGCAGTCTCACCAAATCTTTTGAAATCATCGGGCCATTGTTAAAAACAATGTTTTGAATAGTTGTCATATGACGCTATATATAAAATACTTTTTTTATAATCTTTAAGCAAAGTTAAAAAATTAAAAACAAAAAGCCTAATTTTTGACTTAAAACCAATAATTGACTAATGTCATAGCAATAATCATCAAAAGAATTTTAGTAAACTGTATCTATGTAATTCAACATATGCTTATAAAATCATGGCTATTTCCTGATCCCAATTTGGTATCGGGTGATGTTCTTCCTATATTTAAGAAAAAACCAAATGTACCTCTCAACAATTGACATTAAAAACTTTAAGGGCGTCGAGTCCCTGACCATTAATTTCGATCCGAAATTGAATATAATTATCGGTGAAAATGGATGTGGAAAAACAGCGGTGATAGATGCAATTCGTCTGATGTACAATCTTGGTAATCCTAAAAAAGATATCTATATCGGAACCGAAGATTTCTTTTTTAATCCTTCGACAAACGTCCAAAGTGTCCGCATTGAACTGCAATACATTTTCAAAGGGTTATCATCTTCTGAAAAGGGGGCACTTTACGAATATCTTGTACTCGATCCAAAACATTTAATTGAAGACTACGCGCAATCACGTTGATTTATGAATACCGAGCAAAAACGTATCCTAGGTTTTCCTATTTTACAGGAGCAACAGTTGAGCAGAAAGCTGACCCAGGAACATTTGATATTTTTCAGCACTATTATCTTGGGGCGTTAAGAGATAGTACAAACGATCTTTTGAATATTAAATCGAATATGCTTGGATCAGTCATAAAACGACTTGTAGAACGCTCAAAGTCAGAAGATGATTTTAGAAAAATAATTAAAAAGGCAAATGACGAACTTTTAAAGCGCACGGAAGTTCTTGATACCCGTACTAGTGTAAATTCTCATTTGGACGACATTTTTAAAATATCAAAGGATAATCAGATTGGTTTAAGGATAGAGGAATCCTCAAAAATCGAAAGCATTGTTAATGTTATTAGACCCTATCTTCCGCACGATAAAAAGTTATTGGCTAATGAAGGATTTAATTTGTGGCAAAATAGTCTCGGCTTCAACAACCTCATTTATATAGCCATCATTCTCGGAGATATTAAAGAAAGAATTACTGATAATCCTACTCAACACTTTAGTTTGCTTATCGAAGAGCCGGAAGCCCATCTACATCCCCAATTGCAACTAAATTTGTATAATTTTCTCAGATCAGCAAGCGCTCCAAATAATTGCCAGCTTTTTATTACTTCACATTCTCCTACGTTAACATCAAAAGCTGACCTGGACAATATTATTTTACTTAGAAAAAACGCAGTAAATATTGGCAGCTGTTTTACTAATAGGCAATCTGAAAGGATCGTTGAGCAAATATTGGACAAAAAAGAATTAACCGACGCTGATTTTGCAGATAGAAAAAAACAACTTGAAAGATATCTCGATGTCACCAAGAGCCAGCTTTTCTTCGCAAAAGGCATCCTATTTGTCGAAGGGATATCTGAAAAGCTGCTACTAAAAACTTTTGCTGAATTCCTAAATTTAAATCTAGAGGATAATCGTTGTGAGCTTGTTAGTATTGATGGAGTATCGTTTTACTCCTTTATCCATCTTTTTAACTCTACAGACGTCAATAAAAGGCTCGGGCACAAGGCGGCTATTATAACAGATGATGATCGGTATGCGAACGAAAAAAAATCTTTCAAAAACCTTACAGTGAAGAGTTATAAAGCTCTAGATCCATTTCATACAGGTCTTTACAGCTCAATAATCAATAACAGAGTAGGCAATCTTGCGTCGACAATTCGGTCTCGAAAAAGCAATATAAAATTGTTCACGGCATTTAAAACCTTGGAGTATGAAATCGCATTCAGTAATGTAGCTTCTACCAGGTCTGATTTCCCAAAAAATTTCTTAGTTGAATATTTAGAGAAAAACGAACCAAAAAAATACAGAGTAATTGATATCTATTTAAAGAGCCTCCCAAATGAAAAATTAGCCGATGACGAACAAAAAAAGTTGGCAATCCTGATATGGAAAGCACTCCCGTCCAAAGCTTCTTTTGCCCAAGATTTTTCACTCGCTCTCCAAACTGCAATGATAACGGGAGGAAAAATCACCTTCCATGTTCCAAAATACTTGTCCAAGGCCATAGCTCACATAGTCTCGAACTGATGAAATTTGAAATAACAGCGGACAATAAGGCATACATCGAAGCAAGGGGAAAAATTGTATTAAATGCGTGCCCAGGCAGTGGTAAAACAACTGCTGTATCATATAAATTGACTACACTAACAGAAGAGTGCGAGCAGAATTTTGGTGCTTATGCTGGGATAGCGTGTCTGTCATTCACCAATGTGGCAAAAGAAGAAATAATACATAAATATGCTTCAATTAAGGGGGCAACATTGAATTTCCCTCATATAGTTTCTACGATTGATAGTTTTGTCAACCATTATATAACTCTTCCATTCTATCATATGCTGGGAGTAACCTCAAGCCGGCCCTCAATATTGAATACCGTTTCCTTTTTGGACGATATTAATTTAGGATATTTCAAAACTCTCCAGAATAGACCGTTAAAATTTTCCTATAAACCCTCGAAGCTAAAAATTGAAATTGATGGCACGTATAGCTGGGACGGTCATAAACCCAATCCTAAACTCGTTAGTGATCAAGAATTTAAACGATTTGCATCGAAATACAAGAGCTGGCAAATTGACAATGGCTATTTAAATAACGACGATTCAACATACATAGCCTGCCTTCTTTTAGAAAATTTTCCAGATATAGGCAAAAGCCTTGTTCAAAGATTCCCGTATATTATTATTGATGAAGCTCAGGATACTTCAGAAATACAGTACAAAATGTTTGACCTCCTTATTGCTGCAGGACTGTCCAATATCGAATTTGTAGGAGATCCATACCAAAGCCTTTATGAGTTTAGAGAAGCGCGCCCGGATTTATTTATACAGAGATTCAATGATGTAGCAAATTGGCAGCAAGCTAGGCTAAATAATTGCAGGAGATCCTCTCAGAAAATCATTGATATATATAGTATGTTTCGGGATGCAGCTGAAGAAGCAATTGTTTCTGCCTGTAAGCATTCAACAGATCATAAATTACAGGTAATACGTTATGACCCCAATGATCTTGATACTCTAATCGAAAAATACAAGTCAACTGTTGGAAATAATTCTGAGAACTATATTTTGGTAAGGGGAGGAACACATCTTGAAAAATTTGGAGTAAAACCACCGTCTGAAGACCCTTGGAAATCTGGATTAGCCAAAACATTAATCAACGCACAGCGACAATTTGAACTAGGTAATAGCAAACTTTGCATAGACGCTTTGAGAATGTTCCTTGCCGAAATAACAATTCCGAAAGGCGATTATAAAGAAAAGAAAGATGAAGAACAGCGCCTAAAGGAGGATGTTGACTTGAATATAAAACTATTTGATTTTCTTAAAGGTATGCCTTCAATCGATGACACTTTAGATGGTTGGACAAAGAAAATGGTTAATCACGTTAAAGACAAGCTAGGGGTTGTTATTGATCTAGAACTTAAAAAGAAAGGTGCGGCTTTCTATGCCCAAAATATCAAGCAAATACTTTTTCCGGAGGTATTGACCCCATTTCCCGTGTCCACGATACATAAGGTAAAAGGTATGACTTTCAATTCTGTTTTATTGGTTCTTAGTGAGAGCAGTTCTGGAGAACAGTTTTCACTTAAAGATTTTGTGCGACCTAGTGGTCTTCCTAGTGAAAAACAGAGAATGCTATACGTAGCGCTTTCGAGACCGGAAAGCATTTGTTGCATAGCCATTCCAAATACCTTTAGTGAACTGGAAATAACGACGCAACTAAATGTTGAAATAGATTTCGTAAGATAGAACTCTCATGTGAGTGAAGTAGATTCGAAAATTTCTAGTCAGTGACTTAAAAATACATAGAGGTGTTATTGCCCGCAAGGGCCGCCCGAAATTTTGGGCATAGCAAAGCACCAAGAACAATCTGCTCTTGGTGCTTTAATTTAATATTTAACGCTATTAATTCAGGGCATTTACACCAATTTTAGCAAAATCATTGCATAAATCAAACGTCGCTTGCGCCCTGCCCAATACATTGCCCGTCATAATGGATTTGAATTTTGTTTCCGTGTCCTTATAGCTTTTCATGTTCTGAAAATAACCAGTCACCGCATTGTACGTTCCAAACAAGGTACCTTTTGTGGTTTCCATCCTCTGGGTAGGACTGGTTGCCGAATATTCCAAAACATTATCCACCGTATTTCTAAACACACTTGAAAATTCATCCTGTTTTCCTGTTTGCAAATTCTGTAATGTTTCCTTGTTCGGAGCCATAACCATCTGCACCAGTTTTTTAACCTGTTTATCGGTAATCCTAACCTTTGACCACTGGTTAAAAACGCTCTCCATTTCCTTAGCCAACAAGTTTGTAATTCCTAGCAATTTGTGCGCTTCCTTCAACCTATCGTGCGCACTTGCAGTATGCCGTATTTTTATCGCATTACTTTGCTTTCTCAAAGCCGCATTCAGCGTATTTTGGCAACAGATGCGGATTGGTGTAAAAGATGCGGTAATACTTCCAAAACCGTCGTGCGAAGTGGTCAGAAACAAGAACTGTTCAATTAAATCGTTCCTGCCCACCTTGATGTATTCGGGCAGTTTTGCTGTTATAAAAATACGTTCCCCTTTGCCCAATGCTCCCGCTGTCTCGTATCTTATACCATCATTTCCGCCCACAATGCTATCAAAGAATGAGAATGCATCTATATTCTGTACCACTTGGTAATCCCTGCCGACTACGCCCAAGACCTCGTCGGTATCGGTCCGCACCGTTGCAAAATGGTTCGGCACATCCAAACGCCATTCCATAACAATATCGTTGTCCTCTGTTTCGGGCGTCGTATCATCCCCATAGGTAAACAGGTTTCGTTTTTCAACGGTATAATCCAAACCTGCGTATTTCATGGCTTCTGCGCTTGTCGGATAATTTTCGATAATCGTCCCCAATCCGTGCCATGCTTTTTCCTTGACCGAAAAAAAACTGTGCTTTTCGGTCTTGCTGTTATAATTTAGATTGTGTGCCATGATAAATGTTTTTAGGGTTTCTAACTCTCGACAATAGAATTTCAGTTTCCAAAATATTGACGTTAGCAGTATCGCTAAGGCTCAATTTTGACTGCGTTTCTATTTCGTTCACTATATCTGATAACTGGGTATGGTCGGCATGGACTGCCACGCGAACCATAATAAATAGGGTTTCGTACTTCATCGCTTTTGGGTATGTAATTTTTTGAACTTATCTAACTGCTTGTAAAATGCCTTAGGGTTTTCCTCCTCGAATTCCAACCCATAGCCCGACCAGTACAAATGGTCTAAGAATTCTATAAATGCTTCGAACATGATTTTTGGATTAATGAATAAAATGATAAACGCCCCACCAAAAAGGCAGGGCGTTTAATTGTTTATTTAATGGGAATGAAGATTTCGCCCTCGATTTCTGCCAATTTATCCACGCAAAGCGTGTTGACCATTTTTGCCACTGCATTAATGATAAAAGGGTTTTTGGTGGTGAACTCCCTGCCCTTTTCATCTTCAATAGTCAGTTCGCAACGCTGAAAATGTGTACTGTCGGTTTCTTCCGCATCATCTTTTTGCGCCACCTCAAAGGCTTCCAAAGTTCCGATTGTTTCCAAAAGCTTGCCCCTTTGGTTGATACGGCGGTTCAAGTCCAAAGCCAATTTTATGGTAGCTTCCAAGTTCATCGCTGGTTTTTCCTCCCTTTGCTGTTCCTTGATTTCCATTTTTGTCGGCTCTACATTTGGTGCTTCTGCAACAACTGCTACCGCTTTTGTACTATCTTTTGTCTGTTCTTCGTCTTTAACTTCTGCGGGTTTTGCGGTGTTCGCTTCTGCTTTTGGTTTTTCCTTGTCGGGATCGACTTGATTAGCATTTTCCTTTAATGGTACTGACGGGCGGATTGCCGATTTATCGGTTGATGCGTTCTTTACTGTTTCTTTTTCGCTTCCAATTACTAGTGTTTTCATGATTTCTGATTTTTAAGTTTCTAATGATGATGATTTGAATAATTTGCCCAAGTAGGGCGGTTCTGCATAGGCGAGACGTATTTTCAGTTTCGCTGTTTGGGTCGGTGGGTGGGCTTCTGCCTTTTGTTGTGCGCATGGGTTTCTCCTTTTAAAATTCAGTCGGCAGGAGACTCCTGCCTTTTTGTTAAATGCCATCACCTGACCACAATCCAGTAGGCAGGCAAGACTTTGCGAAAAAAAATACTACCCGAGCGCAGCGAGGTGTGGAGATTTTTTTTCAGCAAACCCGAAGGGCTTGGTCTTGACTAGGCTAATGGATTGTTCAGAAATTTTGGCACAAAAAGGTTGGGGGTAATTTGAATGCACCTGTAAAATCGTAACCGGAGTTTTGTTATTTTTATGATGATTGTGTAAAGGCTGGGCGCTATGCAGGCAAAAAAGAAGAAAAAGAAAACCATTATAATACTGACTACATAAACAAAAGCCGTCCGACTGACTAGGGCGAAAGCGTGGCTACCGAGCTATACTAGGAAGAATTTGGTAAAAGGCTATGCAAGAAAATACAGGGTAGATCTGCTTTGCGCAATTGCAGAAATGAGGCTATTGGGCGGCAGAAGGAAAAGAATTACAGTGAAAGCCAAAGAACTTCGCAAAAAAGGTTTTAAGAAAGATTTCTGTACCAGTGACTATGATCACCACAGAGGCAAAATATGGAAATGTTGTATGGATTTAGCTGGCAGGAAGAAGGGCAGAATTACTTACATTTAATTAGACGACCATCACAGGCGACAGGATAGATACCTTAGTATCATCCATTATCTAGCCTGCAGTAACTTGACGTTCAAAAATAGCCTTCCCAGAATGGGAAAGGCTATTTCCAAGCATTAGGTCTTTTTCAAAAAAATCAAGTTCAAAAGAAAGGTGAATTGTACTCGAACGCTGCATGGTTAAAGGATCGAACTCAATAAGATGAATGTAACCATCGAACAACCGTATTTCCAGCGGCACTTTATTTTCAAATTCATCGGAGTTTATAACAACTATAGAAGCGGTGATCATGTCCCCTGGCTCCATCTGACAGGTCAGTGTTCCATGGGCTGAATCACCGTTAACAGTGCGCCATCTTCCATTCCAAGTCCCAATCATGTTTTTGGCAGCTTCGAAATGTCTTTGCGCTGGTATATTATAATAAATACGTTGTGCATCTTCCACTGTCAGACCAAACTCAATTGCAAAGTTCATTCCCTTACAGATATCTGGAAAATCGGAATACCCTGATTTGATGACTTTGCCTTCGAGACCTGTCGTTGGACCGAAAATATCCGACAGGATCTGTGTCAACATCATCAGAACCCTAAACGCATCTTCTTTTGCCGAACCATCTGGTGCTTTAGAGTGCACATATTCATTGCCGATATCATACAGTTCATGAAACAATCTATGGGTGCTGTCACTGAATGTGTCAGGTTGTTGGAAGCCCACCATATTAAACAGATCGAAAAACCGTTTTTGATTTTTTTTCTCCTTAGCGACCTCAATCTTTAAAAGATAAACTTTACTGTCTTTTTCGTAGGTATAAGAACTTTTTATAAAGTTCCTATCCTCCATAGTTCCCAATTTGAAAACGATATCATCCTCGAATATCTTCTTCTCTATTCTTTTCGGCAAAGCGAGAAAATCAACAAAAAGCCTAAAAAGTGGGATTTCGATCAGGCTCAACTCACCGAAGGGATGCGGAAATCTGGATAACAGCTCATAGCAGACCATTTCGCTAATTGAACGTGACAACATAATAGAAGATTCATAAAATCCATCTCTGTACAGCATCTTTGCCTGAAAGAAGTAAGTGATCGGTGCAACTTTTTCAAAATATTGCAATTTGGTAACCTCTATCCACCTGTTGACCTTATCATCAATATTTTCCGAATACTCGTCCTTTAACGCTTTCGCAATTTTTTCATAGGTACATAAATACGCCATCCTCAACTCTGTTTTTTGAGAAAATTCCTGTATTTTTAATAGTTCTTCGAATTCAGTAAAAAGTTCGTTCATCATAGAGTAGATAGGGTAAAAGGTAATGACAAAGGTGCAGCCCACAGCGCGATTATCTCTCCTAAAAGCTCAAGGGCTTTGTATCAACTTAAATTTAAGGATAGAGCATAATGTCGATCTTATGGGATTTACTTGGGTTTAGATACCCTACAATTGCCTGGCGCAAAACAGCTGGATTTTCGTTTATTTGCTCTACCCATCGCTCCATTTTATCTATCACATCTAATTGATTGGTTATGACAACCTGATCAACACTTGCTGTTGTGATAGTTATTTTGCAATTAAAAGTGAAGACGTTATCGCCTTCTGGTGATTTAATTAAAAATATGAACTGTGTTCCGTTAGCAACGTCCCTATGGGAAATATAGGATACAACCGCTCCTCTAGTTAAAAAACCGAAAAGAAAGGATATTCTGTTGGTAAGGATCGTAAATTGTAATTTGAGGTTTAATGATGAAAACAGATAAAAGAAAAAGTCACTGACAATAGTATAATAGGGTACGATAAACTTCGATCGGACACGTAGGACACGCAACTGTTCTTCGGGGATCTGCTCCCAGAAAAGACCTCCATTAGTGCTGTTTACCAAATCCTCTAACCAAGGATTTGCTTCCAGCGTAAACTCTGCACCATTATGCATGATCCTGTTCCTGAGGAATTGAAGCTCCTGCAACCTATTCATTTTTGGTTCGACGATGGTGATATCCAGATCTGCAACCAATGATATATATTCCATTATTGATTTTAGATAATCTGTTTTTTCAAAACGCTCTACAGTAAAACGTAATCCAAATGTGCTGTGTAAATGCCCGCAAAGGCGTCGAAGTTCCGTCTCGAGTAATGCATACAAAGTCACTACAGAAGACTTGTTATAATGATCTGCCATTTCCATAAAGCTTGTCTTCAAGTTCTCATCTGCGGTGGCATAATGATGTTCTATTTCTTGTATGCCAGATTCATGTATCGCATAAGCATGTCTATCATCCTCGCTACCACCGGTTTCAAGGTAAACTTTTTCATAAACAAGATCTGCCGCCTCCATCGCTCCTTTAAATTCTTCCTTCTGCGCTTTTAACTTTTCATTGGCTTCTGTCTGATATAGCTTGATCGTTGTTTCTGCATGTTGCCTATAAATATTAATTTTGCCCTGGACTTGAACAAAAAACTGTTCAACTGCAGTCAATTCTGGTGGGTCAAGAAAATACAGGGAAAATCCAAAATCAAATGCCATGTTAGTTAATTTTAACCAAAGCTAAGCATTCCCTATAAACCTGCAGAAAATTAATGTTGTGAACTACCTATTTGCGAATCAAGTCGCTTATTGTTAACTTTAGACATGGATGGCCAAGAGAATAAGCCCTTTATTTTTAAGACTATTGGTACGCAAGGGGAATTAAGATACCGAGGACTTGATCAAATGGCAGATATTCTGCAAATTGCTTATTATCTTTTTCAGGATCCATATTTAACCGATGACTTAGGAGATCCCTTTATAGAGATTTTGGAAACAAGTCCTAACGAACACAAAACCTTCAATAGAGCGATTATTGAAAGAACCATCCTAGATTGCAATAATTTTGGTAAAATTAAATTTGACGGAAAACACATATCTGTCTGCAGTCAGGGTATTGAAAACTCCTTATCCGAGCTGGAAATGATCTGGTTTGTGGCACATGATCTTAAAAAATCCGAACTGGAAAAGCCTGGACTTGAGCATAGCGTACCCAAAATTGTAAAGCTGACTTCTATGGGAAAACTGGCGGCTATTTTAAAATATTTTTTGCAAACCAGTTATTCATTGATCGCGGATGTCAGAACAAAGCAGTTAAAAGAGCAGCTTGCCGTAACCCAAGAGCAGGACAGAAAAAAAATGCTTTTAAGGTTCCGAACCGACCTTAAAATCCAAAAGCACGAGACACAGCCTATTGTGGATGAATTGCTCAGGGTTATCGATCTCGAATTAGAATTTCTTGAGGAGATGGGAGTTACCATTTTGAACCTTAAAGAATCTCAAATCCCAATCGAGCAAGCGAAGTCCTCTACCCTGCCAATCGATATGGAAACCGATTTTAACTATGAGCTTTCTATCAAGCACTTTCCATGGGATGACGTCATTAAAAAAAACGTTGGCTTTCTGCAGCAGCTCAAAAACGAGTTTAAAATATTGCCTTTAAAGCCAAAGCTACATTGGTATTTTAATGAGTTTATTAGTCATGAAGAGTGGGAGAAAGATCGCTTATCATCAAAACCATTGATTACTTCACGCTCTAAGGAAATTATTGCCGCAAACTTTGTAATGCCTTCCAAAATCGAGACCAGGGCAAATGAAATCATTCGGGAATTCAATGAAATGCTTTCCAACAACTCGGTTGATCCTAAATACTTTGGCAGAATGCTGGAAGAGACAGATTTAGTGCGTACCCTAAAAAAACTCAGAGACCAACTGAGCCAATTGAAAGGGTATGTATTTACCTCAGCAGACATTAATACATTTTCCGAATATGGAAAAGCGGCAGCCCAATCGATATTGGCAATCATATCCAAACTGAATAACTATGAACTAAGCATATTTTTATTACATGAGTTAATGGAAATGGATATTGCAACTGACATAACTGTTTTTGCAAAATTCGCAAACAAGTCTGAAGAAAAAAGAGCAGAAATACTGCACAAGTTCAATACATTGAGTATTTTTACACACCAAGTCTTTAACGAAGCCATTATAGCCCTAGATCATGCAAACAGGTTTACATCAAATAAAGTAAACAAATCCAGGTTCTCCTCCATATTTAAGAACACAGAGAATGTTGATCGATATATTGAAATACTTAGGCAAGTATCTCCCCCGATCATTGGTAACAAAAATGATTATCTACTAGGAGGAAGAAAAAAGAGCATTATTGTGCTATGGTTCGATCTACTATCAAAAAAAGGAGTTGTATTCAGCAATATCCCACCTAGCCGAAAGGCTGAACTCTTAAATGAGATGTTTCATGGGCTATCCATTTCGGAGAGATCAACCAGCAGTGTGACTTTAGTTGCGGAACAGGCTTATGGAAACCAGTTCGAGCATTTAATCTCTAAAATTTAACTTCCGTATCTTCCGAAACTTCATTCAGAAATTACAGAAATTGTATTTTGTGAATTTGCGGCATAATTAAAATGCAGCCAAATGGATTATAGCTCAATCATAGATTTATTATACCGCAGTAGTGAGGTAAAAATTTCAGTTTCTATAACAGTGATGTTATGCGTATGGTTAAGACAAAAGCATATTGTAAGACTTAAAAACAGACCTCTAGAGACATATAAAGAGTTCCAGAAAGATGGAAGTTTGAAAAAGGTCAAGGAGAAATATAGAAACTGATCGAACTCAACTGTATACGCCAGTCAACAATTTTGAATTATGTAACTTTTTTGTTATATTCGCATATTAACATCCCAATCAATGGGCCTCACAGAGAAGCAACAGGAAGCATTCAACAAGATAAAAGAAAAGAGTGACGATGACTATGAAAAGAACATCGTTTACATTGCCGCGGGCACGTTGGTGCTCTCTATGACTTTTCTCGAAAAGATCATCAAAGTTGAGACATCTTCAGGAATCTGGTTTTTAATTATAAGTTGGGGATTATTGGCTTTAACACTGCTGGGCAACCTCGTTTCTCACCAGCTATCCAGCAGATTCCATGAGATATGCCTAGATCTTTACGATAAATGTGGCGAACTTCCTGAAGAGCCTACAGATGAGCAGAATGCAACATTTCAGCAAAGATTCGATCATGCTGAGAAAAAATTTGAATCTTGCAATTCAACGATAAGAACATTAAACTGGGCCACAACGTTCTCACTTTTTTTGGGCATTGCCCTAATGGTTATATTCTGTTCGATGAATGCACTGAATGCCAAAGCACAAAACGAAATCACATTAAAAAATAAACAAGATTCAATTATGTCAAAAGAAATCAAACCACAAACACAAGGCACCGACATCACCAAAGGTAGGACGATGTCTCCCTCAATGAAGCCAATTGCTCCATCTACAACTGCCTCTAGCGGTAACGCTACTCAAGGATCAGGGTCAAACGCTGGCACGGGTAACAACCAAACTGGAAACAAATAAACCATGGCAAAAGAAAAACCAGTTGCAGCAGAAAAAAAAGCTTTAAATGAAGGCCGGACGATGGCAAAGATCATTAAACCAAAACCTAAGAAAAACGATAAACAAAATGGGAACTGAAAAAACAAAAATGATGGTTGAAAAAGCAAGTGATAAATCAACTGAAAAACCAGGATTAACATTAAAAACAGAAAAGTTTGGAAGGACCATGACCAAACCCGTGAACGTAAAAAAACCAAAATAAAAACATCAACTAACTTGAATAGGATGTATTTTCATAGTCTTATCTGTAGTTAATCCGTTTTTTTTCTTTTAGCCCTGCGCGTTTTTGTCCGATAGTATTTGTTCTCAAAACTCGTGGGAAAGGTAGTTGGACTACAAAGCTTTTGCTCAGGTGCCTTGCGTTTGACCTCCTGCTGTAAAGGTGGATTTTGCGGGTCAGTCCTTCTCATATGTTTCATGATCTGATAGTCCTTGAGATACTCGAACGGATCACAACACTGGTACCATTTTAGGTGGTGTTCGACCGTTTTTCCGTCTATTTCCTCAGTTGCGGTATCGCTAAAATTGAGCATTTCCTTCGGTGGTAAATACGCCTTATTGTCGATCATCAGGAAAAGACGTTTATATCTGTATCCGGGATTATCGCACCGTGGGATATTCCTCGCCTTGATGATCCCCTCCTTCAGCCAACGGGTCAGGGTCTTTCCATCAACATTGAACAGGAACTTGAGGTCATAGTCCGTATAGTAGCCCTCATGATCTCCTGTAAGTTCACCAGGCAATAGCCCGGATTCCACAGCCTTTTGGCAATGCATACACTTTAGTCCATAACGGTCATACCACATGCCCACATCCGAACCGCCATCACAGCACAACCTGCAAGTATAGCCCTTGGTTTCAAAAGCATAGCCTTTCGGGAAATCCTTCAGCTTGCTCTTCCATTTCTCCTCTTTAAGCAACTGTCCGACCGACATATCTGCCAGTAGATATAGGAAATTAGATACTTTAGTAGCTTCGCTCTCGGAAATCTCACGATGGTGTATTTCCTCTAATTTGAGCTTGATCTTTTTGAGTGTGGCCGCGCTCGGCCTTGTGCGGTTAAACGTAAAATCCAACATATCTTACTGCATTGATGAAACAATAAAATAGAGCGTTAAGCAAAGCGGAACTGTCAAGTTTATATCAATTATAAAACACGATATTAGTCATTTACAATAACCAAGTTAGCAAAAAAGTGCTAAAAAAATAGGTTTTCCATAAGGGCTAATTCCTTGGGCATCGAAAGTCAACGTTATAAACCCCATAAATACGATATGATCGGAGCTAAAGTGGCTCGGATTGGGGTATTTATAATTATCCATACACCAAGAACTGCATAAACACTTTTTTATAATTAGACTTTCATAGTTCACAGCCATCTTATTTATAGATTTCCATTTCTCTTTTGGTTACCGAACCATCTTGGTTTATGTTTTCGGTCTTTTCTCGGGAAGCGAGCTTATTGCTTCCTTTTGATAGCATCGCTTTGACAATAATTCCCGCTATGGCCAATATTCCAGTCACCACCACTGGAAGAATATGTGTGTATAAATTTGAATTGAATGTTTCCATATCCTAAATATTATGTATACCTCATTATTTTACTTTTGATTTCATGATCCCTACAAATATCAGTTGCACTTTTTGCCCCTGAAAGGACAGGCAAAACAGATAAATGAAGCCTGAAAGCAAATGTATGGGGCTTATTCGAGGTGATAAACGACAGTAAATTCCAAGCCACCAAGCAGTCAAAGAAAAATAAATTTACACTGTGAAAGAAATAGTTACCTCTTTAGGTTCAAGTAAATAATCGAATTTCACCTAAGAAAATGTTCGGCCCAGAAAAGGACAAAAACGTATAAATTTTTGTAAAACATTGATTATCAGTACAAATTGTATGCAGAAGCTATTTTAATAACCGACAATCTTGTGGGTAAAATTCTATACTTCTTCCATGCCTATGCCCGTTCCCTAATAGCAGAATAAATGCAAATCATAACAAAAGCTCCTTCGATTGATGCCATGGTAATTGTTACCGCATTTACATTGATGTTAAGGAATGCCAGAAGACTTCCGATCGATAATACAATTGCGGTAAATGTTACCGCTATAAAAGCCGTGGCAGGTATAACCTGCAGATTTTCCCGTTGTTTGCGAAGTTCAGGATTCCCAGGATACAATAGTAGAAGCGTCAATCCCGAATTGATGACCAGAAAGGGAGAGGTCATTGCAGATGCCAGCAGGGACAGTTTAAGGATATCGAGCCGAGCAAATATATTTATATGGTAGTGGAAAATAAGGTATGCGCTCAGAGGCCATGCGCAGAACAGGATAACAAAAATGGTAATCTTCCAGATGGAAGAGAAGTTGGAGAAATATTCAAGTAGCGTCATGAGCATTAGATATATCCTAAAGGTAAGCAATAGAAATCAGAAGGTAAATTACCATCAACATTCTCTCTAATTTTCCACTTACGCAGTTCAAATAACTAACTTAGCAGGAAAAGAAACAAATGAGCGCATTCACACCAGAACAAGTAGAAGAATACTCTTTAAGCCTAACTCAGCAGATTAAAATACTTGCCGACCATCAAAGCCAAACCAATAGTCATGTGGTTGAATCAAACCGATTACTAACAGCATTAGCTAAGTTGAAGTCTGGACTCATGAAACTGACCAAGATCGAATGGTATAAACGCTATCAGTCTACATTCGAGAATTACTTTTTTGATCAGCTCTTGTTATCGTACACCAATCAGATCAAGAAGGATTACATCAAATTCTGGCAGGATTTGAATGTAATTGAACAGATGGAATTCACTAAATTACAGGAGGTCTTGTTTAGAATTCCCAATCTAGGCCTGCTGACTACTGATAATTTCGGATCATTGGTAAGCAAACCTCTCTTATCTGAGATTTCACATTGGGCGAAAATATATAAATTTGAGCTAAACGATTCACAAAGTTATCAGCCAACGCTTGGCGTGGATCAATACGACTATTTACTAACTGACGAAAACGGTGATACCTTTATCCTTTCCGCATTTGTTTATCAAAAATATATCGAGTTGCAACTTGATTTTGGTTTTCAGCATTCATATCTGACAAACGTAATCAGAGCAATATTTTCATTGATAGATCAGCAGCAAAAAAGGGCATAAAAAAATCCCGTCCAATTTTTGGACGGGATTTTTCTCTTAAAACACCTTAATTATTTGGCGTTTTTCTTTTCTAAAATCTCCTTTCTGACACCAGTTGCCAATACCTTTAATTCCTGCATCGCTTTACGCACGTGGCTGTTGCACAACTCAAATCCTTTAACGTAAATAGAATTTGGCTTCCATTCGTTAACTTTAGCGCTTAAGCTTCGATAGAGAAAATGAAATGGATCACCCGAGAAAGACCAAAGATTGACCGGATCGCCTGCCCTTGGCTGATTAAAAGGTTCATTGATCCAGATGCAGAAATCATCTACGTTCAATTTGAACGGGTAATTGCCGAGGCCGAAAAGATCGGTGCCATTCCGTTTGACCTTCCGGGTGTGGAATACAGCCATTACGATGACAGGTGTACCTTTGATTATTTCCTCAAAAAGCACAACATAAGGGATGTGGCCCTGGACAGGATGGCTGCCATCATCCGAGGTGCAGATACAGACAGGCCCGATTTTGCCCCACAGGCACCCGGCCTGTCTGCTATTTTTCTGGGTCTTTCAAGGAACATCCCCGATGACCACGATCTGTTGGAAATTGGAATGACCATATATGACGGCCTTTATACATGGGCCAAGCACCTTCACGACCAGAAGCACACGCAGTCTCCCGTAGAGCAACTTTTGCTCGATGTTTACAATCGCTACCTGAAATCAAGTTCACAAAATGCCCCGCAGTGGACAAGGGAGCTGAAAGAGATGATCCAGGACCAGATGGACACCAATATGAGCATCAGTCTTTCGCAGGCTTCAGAATCGTTGGAGATCAATCCTGCCTACGTTTCAAGGGAGTTTTCCAAGTACTTCGACAACTTATCATTTGGAGAGTATATCCGAAAGATGCGTATCGAGAAAGCAGTAAACCTTATGCAGAATACAACATACTCCCTCACCGAAATCGCATATCTTACAGGTTTCTCCGACCAGAGCCATTTTAACAGGATATTCAAGAAGCAGATGGAAGAAAATCCATCCATATTCAGAAAAAATCTGCTCAAAGGTAAAAAGGATACAAAATAGTCAATTCCGTACAATTCTCCAGGGAATGTAATACCGAACATTGTGGGACAATTTCACTGCCCCATGAACAACCCAGCACAAGAAAAAATTCAGCCCAAGCCATACTCGCTATCTGAGATTACCATCTACTTCCTGAAACTGGGAACCTGGGGATTCGGCGGGCCTGTCGCACTCGTAGGCTACATGCAACGCGACCTTGTCGAAGATAAAAAGTGGTTGACAGAGGAGGAATATAATGAGGGTCTTGCACTTGCACAGTTGGCACCAGGTCCTCTTGCAGCCCAGCTTGGGATTTACATCGGCTTTGTGCACCATGGCCTTTTGGGAGCAACATTAACCGGACTTGCTTTTGTGCTGCCTTCTTTTGTCATGGTTGTACTGCTTGGAATGGCCTATCAGCTATATGGCGGGCTCGCCTGGATGCAGGCTGTATTCTATGGGGTAGGTGCCGCAGTAATAGGTATCATTGCCATGAGCGCCTATAAGCTGACCATTAAATCCATCAGCAAACTTGAACCGTCCGCCATCAGATCCAAATGGCTACTATGGCTTTTTTATATCATGGGCGTTGTCGTGACCATCATTACCCAAAGGGAGGAAATCCTGTTGTTCATTGCCTGCGGCCTCGCTTATATGGTAATCAAGGCACCGCCAAGATGGATGAAAAAACCAGCTACACTTTCGGTAGGGCTGGTTTTCGGAACAGGGTTCTGGAACTATGATGGAAAGACGCTCCAGGAAATAGGATGGTTCTTTGCCAAGGCCGGGGCATTTGTTTTTGGTAGCGGACTTGCCATCGTACCCTTCCTGCATGGTGGCGTGGTAAAGGAATTCGGCTGGCTGACCGAGCACCAGTTTGTCGACTCTGTGGCTGTGGCCATGATTACCCCTGGCCCTGTTGTGATCACCGTGGCGTTCATCGGCTACCTTGTGGCTGGCTTCCCGGGCGCATGCGTTGCGGCAATTGCCACTTTCCTTCCCTGTTATCTTTTTACGGTAGCCCTCGCTCCATCATTTAAAAGGATTGCAAAAAATACGAGTATAAAGGCATTTGTGGAGGGCATAACCGCTGCCGTGATCGGTGCCCTTGTTGGGTCGGTTGTTATCATAGCGATCCGCTCGATCACTGATGTCTGGACTTTACTCATAGCAGTCGCTGCATTGCTTGCACTCGTCTACATCAAAAAACTTCAGGAACCCTATATCATAGGGGCCGCTGCCATCCTTGGACTTATCATCAAATTTATTTAACCCGCACATCATGTTCAGCACACTTACGCCTACCAAGCTCCGATCAATTGTACTTACGGTTTCATTCCTTACCGCGACTTTATTCACGGTAAATGCACAGCAGCCACAGCCCTACCCAAGGATAACGGGATATTTCGCTGTGCTCCAACCCATTGGAAGCTGGAACAGGCACGGCTTTACCGATAGTTTCTCGGACGTCCATTTCATCGGTTTCCCCTTTGGGATGAACATACTGAAAAGCGATAATTTCGGGATCAGCTTTGAGGTGGTGCCCTCAATAAGGACCGAACATGGCATTTCAAAGGTAAATTCTGTTCTCTTCCATCCAGGAGCAATGTTCCGTTTCAAGCATGGCCTTACCTTTATCGGAAGGGCAGCATTTGACACTAGTGGCAGGTTCGGGCTCACGCCCGTGGTCAATCAGGTGCTCGTAAAGGGAAAGCACTCCAATATGTACGTTGCCATGCCTTTTCCCATCAGGTTCGGAAATGACCTGCCAGCATCGATAGGAACTGGCGTACAGGTTGGGATTGGCTTTTAGGTTATTATGGAGGTTATTTTTTCAGGATAAGAAGTAGCGAATTATTATCGAATAATACATTAATTATTTGATTATCAGATATATAATTATTATTTTTGCCTATGCAAGGCAAGAAGAACTATCAGGAAAAGCTTTTCATCAGCTTCCAACTCTCAGACCATATCCCCACAGATAATTTTTACAAACGTCTAAACGACACGCTCGATCTTGACTTTGTTTACAGGGCAACTGCCAAATATTATGGCAGGGAAGGCCAGAAAAGTATCGACCCGGTTGTCTTTATGAAGTTGATGCTCGTTGGTTATCTTGAAAACCTCACCAGCGACAGAAAGATCATCAGTACATCAAGGATGAGAATGGATATTATGTTCTTCCTAGGCTATGACCTTGATGAAGAACTGCCTTGGCATTCTACCCTGAGCAGGACTAGGCAACTATATGGCATGGAACTTTTCGAGAACTTGTTCAGGCAAGTACTCAAGCTTTGTATTGATAAGGGAATGGTTTCTGGAAAGCGACAGGCGGTTGATAGCGCCTATATCCATGCCAATGCATCTATGGATAGTCTGGTAGAAAGGGATATACTGAATGATGCATCAAAATACAGCAACGAACTTAACGATAACGTGGAAGATACTTCAATGCGCATCGTTCCGATTACCAAAAAGCCGGCAAAAAGACTTTTCGACAAGTCGTTGCCGCTGGAAAAACGTAGCAATAAGACCCATGGCAGCATCTCTGATCCCGAAGCACGGATTTCGTTTAAGCCTGGCAAGGCGTATAGACTAACCTATACCAGTCAGGTCAGCGTCGATACAGCAAAACATGTAATTACGGGTATTGAGGCCGTACTTTCCGATCGGCGAGATAGCCAGTGTCTTCCCGGTCTGGTAAAGCGGACTGTAGCTGACCTGAAGGAAAATGGGCTGAAAGTAGAGGCTATATTGGCCGACACCAACTATAGCAGCATGGATGCACTAAAGTTTATGCGGGATAACGCAATTGATGCTTACATTCCCAATGCAGGTGCATTCAGGGTTACACGGGAAGGATTTGAATATGATGCAGAAAACGATAGATATAAATGCCATCAGGGAAGATATCTGCCCTTTACCCACCATGTAAAGGATAGGAATGGCAATATCAACAAGATATATTCGAGTAAGATAACCGAGTGTGCAGGATGCCCTTTTCTTCAATCCTGCGCAAAATCAGGGCGAAGGAAAACTATCGAGGATGGTATCGACCGTTATTTGTTCGATGAAATGCAGGTCAAGATGCAGAGCAGAAAGGGAAAAAAGATGAGAAAGATCAGGCAAAGCACCGTCGAACCCGTACTTGGCTCATTGATCAATTTCACCGGGATGAAAAGGGTAAATACCAGAGGATTGAAACAGGCAAATAAATGCATGGTCATGGCAGCCATTGCCTACAACCTCAAAAAATTGATGAAATTCAAGAAAAATGATGTAGTGGCAAATGCCCAAACGCAATCAAATTTCTATCATCAAAAACTGAAACACGCTATGTATGATATACAAACCTTTAAAGTGGTCGATTTTCACCTTGTAAACTAAAAAATATAAGAAAACAAAATGCCCACCAATTAATCAAAATTGATGGGCAATTAATATATTATTCAAAAAAGTAGTTGCGCATCAGCCACGTACACGGGTGCCAGCGGCAGCATTACCGTTTTCATAGAATTTTGTTGCATCAGCCTCAATTGCTGAGATTACTTCTTTTACTTTTTCAAACTTTTCCATAACTGGCTTTTATTGATGGCCGGAGATCTGGCCACCTGGTTTAACAAATTGAAATGATTCGTTTACAAAAAACGAGCCGCGAAATTAACAAAAGGATTTAAATACCTATTCCCTGACTGGCAGATTGGCCTTTTTCCTTTGCATTTCCCTTGGAAATAACCTTGTTTTGGCCAGAATCCTTTAGAAAGTGTTCGCGTTTTTCAGGCCTGCCGTTAGTGGCGAACATGTTGAGCTGAGAGTAACGGGGAATCGCCTCTACGTGAAGTTTGACCTGTTCTCCTTTCTTTTCGACGGTAATGATCGGGCGGTCTCCGTTCTTTAACTGGGCTTCCAGTTTTTCCCTTTCCTTTGGCGTTTCCAGTTCCTTGATGTTGAACTTATCCAGTACCTCTTTTAGGTCAAATCCGTACGATGGATCATGGTACTGGTTCATATTGTAGTTCATATGCCTGTCGCGGGGACCATCCAGATCAAGCTTCATCCAGGCCTTAGCCAAGCACTAGTGTGATTAAAATATGGGCTATATGCCAGGCAAATTTTCTTTCCGTTATCTACTTTTTTTGGTTGAGTGGGTTGCTTTGGTTTATCACTTGATGGTATGGGAATCGAAGTGATCATTTTACGAAGACGTAATCTCAAATGCAGATAATAGATGGCGGTTTCTGGACGAATAATCTTTGGGTTTATATTCTTTCTCATTCAAATTGTTTTAATCAAAATTCAATGATTATAACTTGATAATGACACCATTACCATGGTTATCCCTAACGTTTTTTTAATTAGCTAGGACAGCAAATTCTAGTAGCATAATATTGATGCATCAAAACAGGTCTATAAAGGAGTGGCTTGCCGAAGCCACAATCTTAAGTTCATTAAAAAATAAATTGCTAAAACAAGCTAAGCTGAATTTTACTAACCTTCAATTTCTCTAAATCCTTTAACGTTGCCGTAATCACTTTTTGGTTATAGTTTGTTGTATCCTTGTCCCTAAGCTTATTTTGCATCATCATTTTTAGCTGGTCAGTTGAGCTTGATAGTGCATCTTCCCTTGAGGAAAAGCATTTGCTGTATACACAGATACCTGAAGATGAACCTGCAGTTCCGTAGGAAACGGAGATACCAAAAGTCCAGACATCATTAATCCCCCGACCCAGGGTTATGGTACTGTAATTCCCAAACCTATCGGTATCGATCAAACCGAAGCGGAGCTCCTCCAAATCCAAAAAAGTTGGTCTTGTGAACCAACCATAGGTGTCAAAAGCAATTTCTGAGAATCCGAACCGCAGTCCCATCCTGTAGGTATGGACATTAAAGATGATGGTTCGGATGTCATTACCAAACTGAGCGAACCATTCCAGGATTTCGCTATCGTTTTGTTTACAATGTTGAAGTATTTCCTTAAGAATTTCTCGTTCATAGGCGCACTGATGATTGTTTTCTGAATAACTCACAATGTTTTCAGTTGTAAGTGTATTTGACGTTATTTCCATAGCAATAAAAATTAAGTTTTTAAATGCCAGAATATTCAGCAGACTGCTTATCAGTCAAAGGGCGGCGATTTCGCCGTTTATATACCCTTGACAGGTAAAAAGTGGTCTGCTATATATTTGCATTCCAAAAAAAACTTATGGTTATGGGAACACCTAAGTAACCGACAGCTTGTGTGTGTTACTGCATTATAAATAGATGCTAGCTAATAGCCGAGAAGATTTATCGTAAAAAAATCAATGGTTATCCCGTTGAGGATAACTAATGAATTAAAAAAAAATCACCCATTCTTGTATACAGCGAATGGTTATAAGTTACAATGAACCTTTTACAGACAAGTAAGATGAGGACTGGAAGACTCTGAAAGACCTTTAGTAATCATTTAACATTTTTAACCAAAAACTAATACGATATGCTAAAAAAAGAATTATTAACGAAAACCAAAAAAAGCAAGCATAAAGGATTAGCTAAATTATTGACAAAAAGAAAACCAAGAATTTCAGATTTCTTTCCACAGGAAATGACAGAGATTTTTGATAAAAGTGAACGCAAAATTGGGGATCATGAACGCGTTTTGCTATCTTTATTAGTACAGATAATTGTTGAAATTGTTATAAAGGAGGAAATATGAAAGCTATCGGTTATATGCGACTAAGTACCAAGGATCAGTCCAAGTCTTTGGAATATCAGGAATCAACTATTCGCAACTATTGTGAACGGAACAACGTAGAATTGATTGAACTTTTTAAAGATAATGGTGAAAGCAGTTACACATTTGATCGCCCTGACTACCGTGCTTTGGAACTTTTCCTAAAGAAGTTCAAGGATAAATGTGACTACCTTGTTGTGCTTGACCATGATCGGTTCAGTCGCAATCTGCCTGAGGCCCTCATGAAGATTGCTGAACTTGAAAAAAACTTTGGCGTAAAGGTTGTTTCCACGAATGAGAGAATAGACCTAGATACATCTGATCCAGACGTGTTCATGAAACGCGCATTTGATTACATGATTGCCAACAAAGAACTCTTTACCATTCGCAATAGAACAAGACAAGGCGTGAGAAACGCCCGGGAAAATGGGCGATATCTAGGCAGGGCGCCGATTGGCTACAAAAATATACTGGATGGAACAAGACGAAACAAGATTGGAATCGACTATACCAAATCACCGATAATTGAAAGAGTTTTTCGCGACTATTTACTAGGTGTGGCTCCTTACATTATTTTAAAGAGCATTCGGGAAATGGGATTTAGGTACACAAGTAACAATGCAGTATACGATATCCTTCACAATTGTCTATATGCCGGCCTGGTTAAGGTTCCGGCATACAAAGACCTACCAGAAAAATTTGTGAAAGGCAATCATGAGCCTATCATTACAGAAGCCGAATATTGGCTTGTACAGCGACTGTTGAGTAACAAACGCCCAATGAAAGTGAGAACCGATGAGGAATTTCCACTAAGAGGGGTGTTGAGATGCTGGTGTGGAAAAAGCATGACCGCGGGATGGTCTAAAGGCAAAAAACAATATTATTTGTATTACAGGTGTCTTGAACACACAAACATCAATATTCCTGGCCAGTTGCTTCACGAGCAATTTGATACCCTGTTGAGGGAACTTAGTTTCGATGAAGTCCAAATTAAGATTCTAAATCTAGGTGCTGAGGCAATGCTAAAAAATCCGATTAAAGAAAAACGCGACATGCTACAAAATATGATTGTCGAATTAAAAAAAGTAAATAACAAAATCAGCGGACTCGAGGAAAAGTTTATGAATAATGAAATTGAAAGTTCGACATACAAAACATGGTTTAAAAAATTAAATGAGGAAAAGGCTGAATTAGAAAATTCACTCAAGCCTAAAGCTTCACCTAAAATGTCGACTCAGGAAATCATTCAAAAGACATTACCAAATTTGAGAAACCTACTGGGGATTTATGAGAAAGGGAATATCTTTCAGAAGCATTCAATTGTTAGAGCGGTGTTCAAAGATTCGTTGGCCTACAGTAATGGGGTATTTAGAACACCTTACATCAACCCAGCATTTGAACATAACTTACTGAATGTCAGCGAAAAAGGTCTGCTCATTTACGAGCAAACCTCTAAAAAATTAACGAAATCTTCGTTAAGTACTCAAGAGGAGATTCGAACTCCCACACCCGTACGGGCGCCAGCCCCTCAAGCTGGTGCGTCTACCAATTTCGCCACCTGAGTTTATGCTGCAAATATAATTTATTTTTAGACTTTAGAAGTATTGATTTACAATTCAATTTTCAAACCATCAAAAGCAAGTTTAATCCCAACAGGTAAATCCAGTTCTACTTTCTTGTGCAGGCCTAAATTATGGCTAATGTGCGTTAAATAAGTTGCCTCTGCCCCTACCTTTTGAGCAAACACAATTGCTTCATTTAAAGTAAAATGAGAAATATGAGGTTCTTTTTGTAAAGCATTAATAACCAATATTTTTGTGCCCTTTATTTTTTCAAAACTTGTCTCTGAAATCGTTTTGGCATCTGTGATATACGTAAAATCTCCGATTCGGTAACCGGTTATAGGCAACAAGTGATGCATTACTTCAAAGGGAATAATATTGCTGTTTCCTATTTTAAATTCTTCACCATTTACCACCGAATGAAGATTAATTTGAGGAAGACCATGATAACGTGTTTCAGCAAAAATATAGTAAAACTCACGCTTTAATGCAGTTTGAACCCGATCTGTGGCATAAACATCAATCACTTTATGCAATAGGTAATTAAACGGACGAATATCATCTAAACCCGCAATATGATCTTTATGTTCATGGGTAAATAAAACGGCATCAAGGTTTTTTACGCCTTCACGAAGTAACTGATAACGAAAATCTGGCCCACTGTCCACCACAATCGTTTTATCATCCGTTTCAATTAAAATCGAAGTTCTTAAACGATTATCTTTTGGATCTGTAGATTGACAAACCGCACACGGACAAGCAATTACGGGAACGCCTTGCGATGTACCGGTACCTAAAAACGTAATTTTCATCGTGAAAATTTTTCCTCTCTTTTGATATGAAACTGGGTAATTTTCTCCATTAAAATAATTCGGTTTGTTGCAAAGAATGAAAAAATTGTCGCTGCTTTTCTTCTAACAGATTCTCATCGGGTTTAGTTTGTTTTACTAAATTAACCAGAGCAGCGATTTTACCTTCCAGATTAGAGAATTTATTAACAACAATAACTTTATTATGTTCAAGTAAACAAGAACCTGTTTTAAAGTTCCCCTTTTCATAACGGACCTTATAACCCATTGCAAAAAGCAGTAGTTCCAGTTTCTCTAATGTATGATTTGTTAGTGGCAACGACATTTGAACAAACTTAGATAAATCTAAGCAGCAATCATAAAGACATGGTTATTTTTTTACTGGCTCAAACAGCGTAGCATTTTGTAAAAAAGTTCAGTAATAAAGTTAGTCATGAAATCAGCGCATCTGTAATAATAAAACATTTGTTAAAAGCACTATATTTTTATAATAAATGCCCAAATAAACTCAGCGTGCCAACAAAAAAAGGTTCAGCTGTTTTAGCTGAACCTTTAAAACTTACTGTAAACGGTAAATTATTATCTTAAATCTACTAGCTCAACGCCCGGATATTTCTTTGCATCGAATGCAAAAGTAGTTTCAGGAACATTCACATTCGGAGAGAATGTTTTCACGTTATAGGTATATTTATTACCATTTTTATCAAACAAAACTACGTTCGCAATTTGTTTAGCTACTTTATCAATACTTAAGCGAACCTTAAAAATCGACTTTTTAGCATCAGTTGGTGTTAAGTCAATCATCTGATAAGTTTTTGATCCTACTTTTTCATCACCTGTGTAAATATACTTAAAGCCTTTTTCGTAAACCGTAAATATTTTAGCCGGGTTTATTCCCTCACTGTTTGGATCAACATTACTTACCTGAACTTCCTTATCTTTTTTAAGATAGGTCCACTGGCTTTTACCATCACTAAACAACTCCTGATTAGTCATCGCAACTTTGTATTTATTCGAGTTAGCCTTTACGTACAAGGTTCCTTGTTGCGTTTCTTTAACTTTTGCCTTTGGATTTTCCAAAGTAAAGGTAAAATCAGTTTTTACAGTGTTGTATGATTTGTACTTTTTACTTACTTCAGCCAAAATAGCCTTTGCCTTTGCATCAGTCTGCGCATAGGTTGATGTTGTGAAGGCAACGGCAACCATGATTACTGAAAATAATTTTTTCATCTTGTGTATTTAAATTTCGTTTGAAATGTTAGAGTAGATTTTTTGGTAATAGATTAATCTAACTCTTATTATCCATACTATTCAAGAATTGTTCCAAAGAATATTCATCTGGATACAATACTTCACGAGCTTTACTGCCTTCAAAAGGCCCAACAATCCCCGCAGCTTCCAATTGATCTATAATTCTTCCTGCACGGTTATACCCCAGTTTTAATTTACGCTGAATAAGCGAGGTAGATCCTTGTTGATGCATGACAATCAATCTTGCAGCATCTTCAAAGAATTTATCTCTTTCATTGGGATCAAAATCGGCTTTACTCCCTTCACCGGCCTCATCAATATATTCCGGCAATTGATAAGCATCAGCATAACCTCGCTGGTTGCCAATATATTCAGATATACGATCAACTTCTGGTGTATCAACAAAAGCACACTGTAGCCTGATTAAGTCGCTGCCAGTTGATAAAAGCATATCTCCCCGACCAATTAACTGATCGGCACCACCACTGTCTAAGATAGTACGTGAGTCAATTTTTGATAATACCCTGAAGGCTAATCTGGCAGGGAAGTTGGCTTTAATAGTACCGGTGATAATATTTACTGACGGGCGTTGGGTAGCCAGAACCAAATGAATACCAATGGCACGGGCCAACTGGGCCAAGCGGGCAATAGGCGCTTCCACCTCTTTTCCCGCAGTCATCATTAAATCGGCAAACTCATCTACCACCAATACAATAAAAGGAAGGAAACGGTGACCGTTATTTGGGTTAAGCTTTCTCTTGATAAATTTATCGTTGTACTCCTTTAAATTTCTAACCTGTGCATCTTTCAATAAATCATAACGTTGATCCATTTCGATACATAATGAATTTAAAGTGTTGACCACCTTTTTTGTATCGGTAATAATCGCATCGGCTTCGCCCGGAAGTTTAGCTAAAAAGTGGCGCTCAATTCGGTTAAACAAAGTCAGCTCTACCTTTTTCGGATCGACCAGAACAAATTTTAACTGAGCCGGGTGCTTTTTAAATAGCAAGGAAACCAAAATAGAGTTGATACCAACTGATTTACCCTGACCAGTAGCTCCGGCAACCAATAAATGGGGCATTTTAGCTAAATCTGCAATAAACACCTCATTGCTGATGGTTTTACCCAGGGCAATGGGTAAATCCATTGTGTTTTGCGTCCATTTTTCAGTATTTAAAATACTTCGCATCGGCACCATTTCAGGATGCTGGTTTGGAACCTCGATTCCTATTGTTCCTTTTCCTGGCATCGGCGCAATAATACGGATACCTAATGCAGCTAAAGAAAGTGCGATATCATCTTCCAGGTTTTTAATCTTCGAAATTCTTACACCCGGTGCCGGAATAATTTCATAAAGTGTAACAGTCGGGCCAATAGTAGCCTTAATTTTATCAATTTCAATATTGTAGTGATTCAGTGTTTCTACAATCTTATTTTTATTTGCTTCAAGTTCCTCCGCATTAACAGAGATTTTATTAGTACCATAATTTTCCAGTAAATCAACGGTTGGGTATTTATATCCTGATAAATCTAGTTTCTCATCATAATTCCCAAATTGCTCTATCAAATCATCCGACTTTTTTTCCTCTTCGGTTTTCTCAATAGTAAAAGCAGGTTCTTTTTCTATCTCTTCTTCAATAGTTGGCTCTACTGTTAAGGGCATAGTGCTTGCAGCTACTGCCGGAGCGGCTAGCGGTAAATTGGTAGCGAGCGGTGATAAAGTAACCGGAGCGGCAACTTCTTCTTCTGGCTCCTTTTCTTCGAAGCGGTTCGGTTGAATTACAATATTTTGCTGCTTGCGTTCGTGGTTTAAATTAGGCTTCTCTCGTACCGGAAATTCAATAGGGGCTGATGGATCATCTACTTCCTTGTTTTGCGAAAATTTTTCCCTCACCTCATTCACATAATCAGGTGTTTCATTATCCAGATAAACTTCCTTTTCCTTACGTTCAGGTAGCTTAAAATCAATATTATAAGCAATAATTAAAATGGTTAATCCGGCAAAGGCAATCAATCCGGCAACACCCGCTGCTCCAATTTGAGCTGCTAATAATTTATTGCTCCAATATCCAAATTCACCTTCTACATAGTGTGGCGATTCTGACCAGAAACTGTGTGCAAAACCAAAAGTTAAAGAAAGAAATAAGAGGAAAAAAAAGCTATACCCTAAGGTTTTTGATATTGATAGAATTTTGACTTTAAATAATAATCGGTATCCGATAATGAAGAATGCAAGCACAAACAAAAAGGAGGCTACGCCAAACCATTCATAAATAAACTGGTGCGACAACAATGCCCCGAATTTACCTAACCAGTTTTGCACTACCGGGATCATTACACCAGAATCTTTAAGTTCTTCAGCTGTTTTAAATAAGTTACCCCAACCGCCATTCGCATCAATTACATAGCTTTGATCATCTTGCCAGGTAAATAAATAAGAGGTAAATGCAATTAAAAAGTATAGTGAAAGTATCACGAAGAACAAGCCTATAATTTTTATAGCCCTTCCGTCATGCAAATCAAAATTTGGCAGATATTCTCTTCTTTCTTTAGGCTGGCGACTAGAAGACGACCTGCCGGAAGCGTTTTCAGCGCCTTTATCTCTAAATGAATTGGTTTTAAACTGATTACCCCTTACCGCCATTTTTCTATCTTGGTGTTTATAATAAGGAACAAATTTAACAAAACTGCGCAGCATTTATGGAAGCCTTAGAAAAAATATAATTCGGCACTGAATGATTTCGTAATCAGCAATTTGCGCTGACGATCAGTACCTGATTGAAATGATTTCCTCCTGATTCTAAATAGATAAGTGAGTACTGTTGCTTAGGATTTGCTGTAGCTGAAACAAAATGATGATACCCATTAAACCATAAGCAGAAAATTCCGTCTATTATATCAACAACACACAGGTTGTACGTTTTGTCAAATGAAACGGATTTTGTTTTAGGTTTTAGTCCCGTTTAATCTGGAGAGGTTAAACGGGATTTTTATTTATTTTGAAATAAAAAAGTGCACCGCTTTGTATGACCTATCTTCGCCTTACAAATCACCAGACATATTTTATTAAAAATTTCATCCCATGTTATTTTTTCGTTAATTTAAATCGATATTTTTAAAAAGCATTAACCATATATGAGTATAATACAGCTCGAAGAACAAATTGAAGCAGGAAATGCTAATGCAGTGAAAGAAATTTTACTACAAAATCCTAATCTTGCGAATACGAATACCTCCCATCATATTTCTCCGTTGTTGCTGGCTTGTTATTATAAAAAACAAGAAATTGCAAACATAATTGCGGAGTTTACAAATGACTTAACTCTATTCGAAGCTTGTGCAGTAGGTAAATTTGACAGTGCAACGTTAATTATTTTTCAAAACCCACAACAGATAAATGAATTTTCGGAAGATGGCTTTACGCCATTGGGCTTAGCCTGTTACTTCGGCCATGAAGAGTTGGCCAAATTTCTTGTCCTGAAAGGTGCTGATGTAAATCTGGCTTCTAAAAACGGCTTCAATGTTTTTCCGATCCATTCTGCAGTGGCGGCCAATAATATTAACATTACCAGAATGTTATTAAATGCCGGAGCATATCCAAATGTTGGTCAGAAAGCTGGTTTAGCACCTCTACACACCGCAGCCCAGTTGGGAAATATCGAACTCATTATTTTGCTCCTCGAGCATGGCGCAGAAGTAGGTTTACGCATGGAAGGCGGGAAATTACCTGCTGACTTGGCTGCAGAAAAAGGTTTTAACGAAATTGCCGAAATCTTAAGAGAGGATTAGTACTATAGGGGCAAGAAAACTTGTACTAAACAAAGTTTTAATCAATGTTTTACAATAATAAATAAATAATTAAGCGGCGAATTCAAAGGTATAAAAGGAAAGCCCTACTAGGTTTTCGGGGTTATTATTCCCAGATTTTAGAACGCATTCTTTTCATGTAAGTTCTGATATCCAGAACAATAGCAGCCAAAAAATAAAACAATATAGGAAAGCCTACCGCTAAAAACGAGGAGTAGATAAAAAAAAGGCGAACCTTTGCAGTACTCATATTTAACTTATTCGCTAAATAGGTAGATACTCCAAAACTTTGTTGCTCAAAATAGGTAATAATCTTCTGAAACATTTTTATCTATTTAAGATTTTGATGCAATTTAGGAACGAAAAATAAGTGGTTCTATTGTTTATCTAAATTAACAATTATTCTGTTACAACTCCAAACGAAATACTACGCTAAAATTAATTTTTCAAAGTCCTGCTGATCTTCATGTTTAATAAACAATGTTTGCTGCTCTTCCAGGCCCGAATATTTCTTTTTAAGCTCATTTTTAAAAGCTTCAATATTTACTCCAGCCTTCAAAATAACTGTTAATGCATCAGCATTTCCTCTTACTTCGATAATTTTATCGGGATAAAGTTCTTTAAGTTCATGTGGGAATTCCATAATTCTCAAACAGATACAAATTGATAATGTTTGGTTTAATTTAAGCTCAAACTTGCTTTAAAATTTTAATACCAATACCACAAGATAGACATTTTTTCTGATCGCAATAATGCTTTTTCAATTGTAATACAGCTTGAGAGGAAAATGCGGTTTCTATTTTAACACCTGCTTCCTGAAATTTCTTGACCAAAACGTTCTGTTCAGCTGGTATTGTTTCCAATAACCTGATCGCTCTGTTCATATAAATCGGCGAATCGATATGTTTGCCGTAGGCAAATAAGAATAAAGCAATGGTGTTTAACAATATGTTATCAATAGAGGCTTTGCCGATTTGTAAACTTACAGCTGCCGTCTTCTTTTTAAAATGATAGTGCGTTTTCCAGTAATGATTTACCGGTAAATTTTCGAATAACTTACGAAGCATGCTTACATCTTCCATTTCCAGAATTTTTGAAAAAAGATGATTGGAGGCTACAATTAATGCAGCAAACTGAGCTAATCGAATGGTCGGGAAATTTTGAGGTCGCATCCTCATAAACTTCCATAACGAAACATCTAATGGTTTAATGTTAAATTTCTGTCTTAAAAAGGCAAACTCTTTTTTCAACGTGGCAGGATAATCCTCATTAAATCTTTCATTTAAAAAACCAGCTGAACCAAATACCAGTGCTTCAATTTGCAATGACTGGCTTTTATGTTTTCCATAGATTTGCTGAGGCAACATTTTGGCCAAAAGTTCAAAAGGAATGGCATTGACCTTAAACCCAAAATTACGTGCCATAAACCGATAAAAAGTCTCATCCCAGTCGCCCTTTAGTTCATGCAGTAATTCAATAACCGCATGTGTTTTCTGTTCAAATCTTTCTATCAGCGTTCTGGATAAAAATGAATCGATAATCAGTTGATCTACAAATTGAATTTGAGGAGCACAGGGAAAATCTGTAAGCGTGTGCAGTAAGTTTTCATATTTCAAAATCAAACTTTCTTCTATTTTTCCTTTTAAAGCCAAAACCGGCAGAATTGATCCATCAACCCGTTTGATATTAACATCGTTTTCAAAAACTACATGCAGGATAACATTTTCATAGCTGCTGTCTGTTTGGTGATGATGCTTTAGCCAGTCAGACGACTTTAGATGGATTTCTACATTACCAGCCCAAGTGGTATTACCTATAGAGATTTTAGCGTTATAAAAATCAGGTCCAGCATCTTTATTCAGAAAACCTTGATGATGGATAGTTAAATTTTCCCCATCAAAAGTCTGCAGATTGTTATGATTAAACGACCTGAACTGCCAGATATAATGAAGAAAATCCTCAGAAAAATTCATTATTGAAGATAACGAATATTCCTTAAAGTTTTAAAAATTAATCTATACTACCATTAAAGTGATATCGTTTTTCTTTTGTAGTTGGTGATAAAAACACCTGCTATAATCAAAATGGTTGCGATAACAAAGTCTAAATCTACTTTTTCTTTTAAGATTAGCCAACCCAAAAATATGGCGATTACCGTATTAAAATATGTCAGCATGGAAACTTCTGATGCAGAAACTTTCTTCAAAGCATAATGGTAACAGAAAAAGCCTAAAACTGAACCAAAAACCGCTAAATATATAGTCGCGAAGATACTTTCATTTTGCCACGACTGAATATCGGCTTTGCCGGAAAAGATAATTGCTAAGCAAAATTGCACTATAGCAGAAAACACAAATTGATAAAACAGGTTTAGAAAAATATATTGAGGTTTTGAACTATTCTTTTTAGAGTAAATAGTACCTATTGTCCATCCGCTCACGGCTACGATTAATGATAGAATACCATTTCTGTAATTGGGTTCTAATAAATCACTAATTCCATCCCTGAAGATGAAAACTATACCCAGAAAGCCGATAAATACACCAGCAAATCCTTTGAGGCTAGGTTTTTGAATCTTCAGGAATACGCAGCCCAAGTAAACAAGTAAAGGGCAAATAGCATTAATTAATGAGGTTAAACCACTAGGAATAGTTGTTTCAGCCACTGTAGTCATTCCGTTGGCGATAATCACCATCAGAAACGATAACAATAATTGTTGTTTAAGCGCTTGCCAGCCTATCCATTTTAGTTCTCTTTGTTTAATTAACAAAACAAGAATTATAATAGAAGCAATGGTTTGGCGAATGGCCGTAACATACCAGGGCGGAATACTCGATACTGCAATGCGAATGCCTAAATAAGTTGTTCCCCAAATAACAGCAACACCAATCAGTGCAAAAATAAGTTTTAAATCTATTTTAGATTTCATATTTGAAGATTTGTTTTACCACAGATTAAATGGATAAACGCGGATTTTAAATATTAATAGTCATTTAACATACTTTTTATTTCAACTCGAGGATTACCTAAATTAACAATAATGCCACAGTGATTATTGCATGCTACCAGGTAATTGATTAACTGTGCTTGATGAATTGAGTGAAACAGTTTTTAATTTTACCACAATTTCATTTTCTACAAATAAATCGGCGAATAATTTTCTACTACCTCATTCCTATAAAAAACCTGTAGCGCATGCTGCTTAATCACTTTAATCCTCTACTCTTTATTTCTATAAAAAGTGCATTTCCATAACTTTTTCCAGGAAGCCACAACCCAACGTATTTGCAACCTGATCAGATGATCCAATTATCTTTTCTGTGATATCATTTTGGCTGAACATCTAAACAATATAGAATATTTATGCTGTTTTGCGACCTAATAACCTGTGCCAATCCTGTTAATACATGGTTATTCAATTATCAAATCGGCTTCAAACAACATGCACATTACTAATTTGTGTTAATGCTGTAAAAGCTGTGGTTCTAAACCATCAAATCAGATTGAACCAACATGAAAACTAATAATCCATGTCAATCCTTTTAATCTGTGGTTATTAAAGCACCAATTCAGCTTCGACCAGTATCTGCTCCATTTCCTGCTGTAATTTTAATGCTTCTGCTCTTGCCTTTTCTGCAAAGTCTTCTTCATTACCCGCATAAATAATTCCACGTGAAGAATTGATTAGTAAGCCACAAGTTGAATTAAGTCCATATTTGCACACCTCTTTCAAATCGCCACCTTGAGCGCCAACACCTGGCACTAATAAAAAATGATCGGGGGCAAGTTTACGTACATCGGCAAAAGCCGATCCGCGGGTCGCACCAACCACATACATCATCTGTTCATCACTCGCCCAGTTTTGTGAGGTTTTCAATACTTTTTCGAAAAGTTTGTCTTCTCCTATTTGCTGGAGCTGAAAATCAGCATGTCCGGAATTGGAGGTTAATGCTAAAAGAATTACCCACTTATCTTTAAAATTTAAAAATGGTGTAACCGAATCGCTTCCCATATAAGGTGCAACAGTTACCGAATCAAAGCTCATTTCTGAAGATTTCGCATTAAAAAAAGTTTCCGCATACATGGCAGAAGTATTGCCAATATCTCCACGTTTCGCGTCAGCTATAGAGAAAATATCCTGTGGGATATATTTCCAGGTTTCAATTAAAGTTTCCCAACCCCTTTTACCATAACATTCGTAGAAAGCTGTATTTGGCTTATAGGCCACACATAAATCTTTAGTTGCATCAATAATCTGCTTATTAAATTCCAGAATCGGATTCTCATACTTTAAAAGGTGCTGAGGGATTTTATCCAGAGAAGAATCTAGTCCAACACATAAAAATGAACGTTTTTTCTGTATCTGCTCAAAAAGTTGTTGCTTAGTCATATATGCGCTTATTTGCTGCAAATATGAGCTTTTTTCCTATTTGGAGAAGACTAAAATATTTTCACATCTGTAATATTTATAAACATTTTAAACTTTTTCTTGCGGATTACGTTTCAAATACATACAATTGCATCATAATTTCTCAAACGTTTATCTGAATATCCCAGAAAAATATTATCAAGACCAGTTTTTTGTTACCATTTTTTGAAAAACGAAACATCGTTTTATTCAGTTTATAGACAATTATGATAATTTTTGAGTACAACTAATATTCACTCATTAAGGTTTATAACCGTAAGAATTATATACAACAAAACCGCTTGACTTATGCCTGCGTTATAAGTCTTTGCAAGATTATAACTATTGTTATAATGTAGATAAAAATTTCTTGAAACATATATATTTAGAATGTTTAGCAAAACAGAATTAAATGAAAAGCTCACCCCAGAATTACGTGAGCTTGCAAAAAACTATGGCATCGAAGGTGCTGAATCCTTAAGAAAAATAGATCTTGTTGAAGTACTTTTACACCAGCAAGAAATCATAAATGCAGCAAAAACCGGTGCTGATCCTTACGGAGATAGTGAACCTGTGGCTCCTGCCGCAGCGCCTAAAGCAAAAGCCGCTAAAGCAGAAAAAACGCCAAGAGCTACTACACCTGTTTCACCGGCTGCAACTGCTGCACCTGCCGCTTCACCGGTTGGAGCGGAAAAACCGGTTAAAAAAAGGGCAAGATTAAGCAAAGATGAGTCAGCTGCCACTGTTGAAAATAAGAGAGAATCGGTAACTTTGTTTGATGAACCCCAACATCAGCAACCAGAAAGGGTTAATGAAGTTACAGAAAGTGTAAAACCTATTTCCGCTTTAATTGAGGAGTCTGCAGAAGTTTTACCTCCTACGCCTAAAAGAACTGAAAGAGAGAAACAGGAAAAACCACAAAGGGAAGACAATCGTCAGCAAAAACAACCAGGAGGTGGTAACCATCACAAAAACGAGAATAGCTATTCTAATTTAGATTTTGATAACGTTATTACCAACGAAGGTGTACTGGAAATTATGCCTGATGGTTACGGTTTCTTACGCTCGGCAGATTACAACTACCTTACATCTCCTGACGATATTTATGTTTCTCAGTCTCAAATCAAACTTTTTGGTTTAAAAACCGGCGATACTGTAAAAGGAAGTATCCGTCCGCCTAAAGAAGGCGAGAAATATTTCCCTTTGGTTCGTGTAGAAACAATAAACGGCAGAATCCCCGCCGAAGTGAGAGATCGTGTACCTTTTGATTACCTGACACCACTTTTTCCAACTGAAAAATTAAACTTATTTACGGATAACAGTAATTACTCTACCCGTATTATGGATTTATTTACACCAATTGGTAAAGGTCAGCGTGGTTTAATTGTAGCACAACCTAAAACGGGTAAAACCAATTTACTAAAAGAAGTTGCGAATGCTATTGCCAAAAACCATCCGGAAGTTTACTTAATTATTTTATTAATTGATGAACGCCCGGAAGAGGTTACCGATATGGCTCGTAGCGTTAGAGCAGAGGTTATTGCTTCTACATTTGATGAACCAGCTGAACGTCATGTAAAAATTGCTAATATCGTTTTAGAAAAATCTAAACGACTGGTAGAAAGTGGTCACGATGTAGTGATTCTTTTGGATTCAATTACACGTTTAGCAAGAGCATACAATACAACAGCACCCGCGTCTGGTAAAATTTTATCAGGTGGTGTTGATGCCAATGCATTACATAAACCAAAACGCTTCTTTGGTGCAGCCCGTAACATTGAGAATGGTGGCTCATTAACCATTTTAGCCACAGCTTTAACTGATACCGGCTCTAAAATGGATGAAGTGATCTTTGAAGAATTTAAAGGTACGGGTAACATGGAGTTACAGTTAGATCGTAAATTATCTAACAAACGTATTTTCCCTGCAATTGATATCACTGCATCAAGTACGCGTCGCGATGATTTATTATTAGATAGAGATATACTACAACGCGTTTGGATATTGCGCAACCACCTCGCAGATATGAATAGCCAGGAAGCTATGGAGTTTGTTCAGGCCCAGATAAAAGGTACAAAAAGCAACGAAGAGTTCTTAATTTCAATGAACAGCTAGAAAGTAATAGGTTTTAAGTGGTGGGTTAAAATGAACTACCACTTAAAACTTATAACCTATAACTTATAACCTAATGAAAAGGCATATCCCTAATGCGATTACTTGTGCAAATCTATTTTCTGGTTGCATAGGGATCGTTTTTGCATTTAAAGGCGAATTACAAATTGCAGCTTATTTTGTAGTTTTGTCAGGTATTTTCGATTTCTTCGATGGGATGGTTGCCCGTTTGCTTCACTTAAAATCGGCCATTGGTAAAGACCTGGATTCATTAGCAGATATGGTTAGCTTCGGATTTTTACCTGGCGTAGTGATGTATCAGCTTTTGTTAAAAAGCGACTATTCATCTGACTACATGCCTTTTCTAGGATTTATCATTACGGTCTTTTCTGCTTTAAGGCTAGCAAAGTTTAACAATGATGAGCGCCAAACAGAAGATTTTATAGGGCTCAATACGCCAATGAATACTCTTTTCATTGTTTCATTACCCTATATCGCCCTGGATTATCCAACAGTGATCGGTTCTACCTTACTATTAATAGCCATAACAGCCATCACAAGTTTCTTATTAATCAGCGAAATCAGGATTTTCTCGTTGAAATTCAGCAACCTCAATTGGGCCAAAAACAAATTTAAATTTATTTTCCTTACCCTAGCTGCTTCCCTTATAGCAATATTGCAGTTTGCAGCTATACCATTTGTCTTGGTATTATACATTGCACTTTCCTTTTTTCATTTTAAAAGCATTGACAACAACATCTCTATCCAAAATAAAAGCTAAAATTCAACTGTATTCGCCAGCTTATTTTCAAAAATAGATCTACATAGTTGCTATATATCAGTATTTCGAACTGAATATTAATAAACAGAAATTGCTAAAGCGTAAACTAATGCCCGTTAACTCATCATATTCCATAACGTTAGACACCTGAAAGTCGATTTCAAATTGTAGACTTTGTCAAGAAAAACATCATTCGGTAACCACATCGGTATAAATTCCATATCATATCCATGTTTCGCCTATGCTCAGTAGCGCACCACATAATTATTACTGTACTCTTTCCCCACATATGTTACCTTACATCGCTCCTGATTTATGGGATATAAGGGACTTTGATGAAAAAGCCTGTAATTTATCATGATAGAGAAAAATAACTGGAGTAGAAAAAGAAGAGAATATGCAAAACAGTACTACGGCACTATAATTTTGGTTTCAAGTTCTTTTTAGCATCTTCCAATTGCGCATAAATTCCGGTCAGCAGGTTTTTCAGGTGTTCTATATCATTTGGAATTTGTTCAACAGCAGTACGCTCTCTGGCATGATGTTCTACAGCTTGCATAAACTCCTTTACATCATTCCTACCGATGTAACTAAACGTCGGCTTAATTTTATGCGCACAATCCCCTACCTTATCCCAATCTTTAACAGATAAAGCATCTTCCAGTTCAGCCAGGTAGAAGGGCGTTTGTTCAATAAAGGTGTCAAAAACTTCGATTATAAACTCAGGATTATGACCAACCATTTCTATAAGATATGATAAATCTAAGGGATGATTATCATGATTATCTTGCATGGCAACAAAGTTATATATTTACAATTTCCTAACGTCTAAACTATCGGTAATATTTTCTAATATCTCTCTAATAGTTTTCCCCAAAACGGGATGAACCACCCGGGGTGCAATCTCTGCTAGCGGGGCCATCACAAATTTGCGGGTGTGCATGTGCGGATGTGGCACCTGAAGCTTATTTTCAACATCGATAACAGCATTATCAAATAAAACTAAATCAATATCAATCAATCGCTCGCCCCATTTATCTTTTCTGATTCGACCTAAGATTTGTTCAATTTCCAGCGCCTTATCCAAAACTTCTAAAGCAGAGAGATGGGTATAAACCAGCACCGCCTGATTTAAAAAAGAGGGTTGATCTGTATTACCCCATGCAGCAGTTTCATACAATGCTGATATTGCCTCTACCTCACCAATATCACGTTTAATTAATTCAATTGCCTGGCGCAGGTTATCCGCTCGGTTACCCAAATTCCCTCCAAGTAACAAATAAGCCTTTCTACACTCTAAAGCCGTATTAAGCATCATGTATTTTTATATCTTTACGCCACAAAACTAACATTTAAATGAGAGATTTCTTTAAATATCTATTCGCCTCCATGCTGGGTTTCTTCCTTTCAATGGTGATCGTCGTCATTATCATCTTTGTGATTATAGTTGGCGCAATTTCATCCATCGATAGCGATAAAACGGTATCCGTTTCAAATAATTCTGTCTTATTATTAAATCTTGACCAGGCCATTACCGAACGTACCCCAAAAAACCCCTTTGGTAATTTACCTATTGTAGGCAGTACTGAAAAAGATGGTATTGGACTAAATGATTTGCTTAAATCAATACAAAAGGCAAAAAATGATGACAACATCAAGTGTATTTATATCAATGTGAGCAGTCCCAATGCAGGCTATGCCACCATGCGGGAAGTGAGAAATGCGTTGATCGATTTTAAAAAATCGCATAAAAAAATCATTGCTTATAGCGAAGTATATACACAGGGAGCTTATTATTTAGCTTCTGTGGCTGATAAAGTTTATTTAAATCCCGAAGGTGCATTGGAATTTAAAGGCTTTAGTTCTGAATTAACTTTCTTTAAAGGAACGCTGGAAAAAGTTGGTGTAGAAATGCAGGTAATTCGGGTTGGAAATTATAAAAGTGCGGTTGAGCCATTTATCTTGGATAAGATGAGTGATTATAACCGTAAACAAGTAACCGCTTATGTAGGTGGCCTATACAACACCTTTTTAGGTGATATCGCTAAAAGCAGGGGCTTGGAAAAGGATAGTCTCTTTAGTATCGCCGACAATTACAAACTAAGAGAACCACAGGATGCAGTCAACTATAAAATGATTGATGGCCTGAAGTATAAGGATCAAATTTTAGAAGAGTTAAAAGGTTTATCTGGCCGGACACGAGGAGAAAACGTGCGTACGATTTCTATTAATGATTATGCGAAAAACAATTCTGATACAGGATCTGGTAAAGATAAAATTGCTGTGATTTATGCTAACGGTGAAATTAGCGGTGGCGAAGGGAACGACAACCAGATAGGTTCAGAACGGATTTCAAGAGCTATCCGTAAGGCTCGTTTAGATGATGACATTAAAGCCATTGTTATCCGGGTGAATTCGCCTGGCGGAAGTGCGCTTGCTTCTGATGTTATCTGGCGGGAAGTGGTGCTTACCCGGAAAGAAAAACCGGTGATTGCTTCCTTTGGCGACGTGGCTGCTTCAGGCGGTTATTACATTGGTTGTGCAGCTGATAGTATTTTTGTGCAACCCAATACCATTACCGGTTCTATTGGAGTTTTTGGTCTGATTCCAAACTTTCAAAATTTAATGACTAATAAATTGGGTATTACTTTCGATGGTGTTAAAACGGGTAAATATGCAGACATTATGGCGACTAACCGTCCAATGACCGAAGGTGAAAGGTTTATTATCCAAAATGAGTTGAACAGGATTTATTCAGGATTTGTGAGCCGCGTGGCAGATGGAAGAAAGAAAAGTAAGGCGTATATTGACAGCATTGGCGGTGGACATGTTTGGATTGGAACTGATGCCGTTCAGATTGGTTTAGCAGATAGAATCGGAAGTTTTAATGACGCCATTAAAGCTGCAGCAAAAAAGGCTAAAGTTAAAGATTACAAAGTGGTTGAATATCCTGATGTGGTTGATCCACTTAAATCTCTGATGGATGAAAGTACAGACAGAATTAAAACCTATTATACCAAACAGGAACTAGGTGACAATTATATGCTTTATCAGCAAATGAAAAAAGTAATTTCGAGCGCTGGAATACAGGCAAGGATGCCGTTTGAAGCGGTTATTAAATAATATTAATACCTTCCAGCCTACTGAAATGCGGTAAGTAATTATAGCGTATTTTGGTAGGCTTTTTTTTGTTTTTAAATAATAGCAGCGTAATGCTTTCTAAAAAATCAATCTCTCCACAGTTTTAATTCATTATTTTCTAATTTTACACCTTATGGAAAATAAAGCCATTGCACGTACTTTACGTCTTCTGTCGCAACTCATGGAATTGCATGAAGAAAATCCTTTCAAAATTAAATCAATAGCTAATGCTTATTTTAAGATCGATAAATTACCTTTTGCATTAAAAGATAAACCTATTGATGAAATTGACAAGATTGATGGAATTGGTAAAGGTTTGGCTTCGAAAATAATAGAGTTACTCCAAACAGGAGAGCTCAAAGAGCTTAACGAGATTCTTCAGCAAACGCCCGAAGGTGTGATAGAAATGCTGGGAATAAAAGGAATTGGCCCTAAGAAAATTTTCATCATCTGGCGAACATTAGGTATTGAAAGCATTGGCGAATTATATTATGCCTGCAACGAAAACCGGTTGATCGAAGCTAAAGGATTTGGTTTAAAAACACAGGAAGAGATCAAAAATGCCATTGAATTTAAATTGGCCGCAAACGGAAGATTTTTATATGCTCAGGTAGAGGCGTATGCAAATACTTTAAAAGATCAGTTATCAGAATGGTTAATTAAAGTCGATAACCATGCGCTTTTAAGTTTTGCCGGTCAATACCGCAGGTCATGCGAAATCATTGATGAATTGGAATTCGTGATTGGTACTGAAAAACTGGAAGAAATAATAACTGAATTACCAGATTTTGATAAGCTCTCGTTAATTACTGGCGAGGAAGCATTTATTACCACCACTGAAGCAGGCTTAAGAATTAAAATTGTGGTTGCAGAGAAACCTGATTTCTACCTTGAGTGCTTTAAACTAACCGGCAACCCGGCACATGTAAAGAAAGTTTTAGCTTTAGCTGGTGAGGGTCCTTTTGCAAATGAGCAGGAAATTTACAGCAAAGCCGGGTTGGCTTTTATAGCGCCGGAATTACGTGAGGATTTTAATGAAATAGAATTAGCCTTGAAAAATCAGTTGCCTATACTAATTAGATATGAAGACCTAAAAGGAAGTCTGCACAATCACTCCACCTGGAGCGATGGTGTTCATACCCTGGAAGAGATGGCCACGTACTGCAAAAATACTTTAAACCTGCAATATCTGGGCATTTGTGATCACTCTAAAACAGCTGTTTATGCCAAGGGTTTGAACGAACAGCGAGTATTTGCTCAACATCAGGAAATTGATGAACTGAATAAAAAGCTGGCACCATTTAAAATTTTTAAAGGTATTGAAAGTGATATTTTAAGTGATGGGTCGCTGGATTATTCTGATGAGATTTTAAAATCTTTTGATTTCGTAGTGGCTTCAGTACACAGCAATCTTCGCATGGATGAAGCTAAAGCTACCACACGTTTATTAAAAGCAATAGAAAATCCTTACACCACCATCCTGGGGCATCCCACCGGTAGGTTATTGCTGAGTAGATCCGGATATCCGATTGATTATAAAGCAATTATTGATGCTTGTGCGGCAAATCAGGTAGTGATTGAAATTAATGCCAATCCCTTACGTTTAGATTTAGACTGGCGCTGGCATCGTTATGCACTGGAGAAAGGTGTTTTGTTATCCATCAATCCCGATGCACATCGAACAGATGGTTTTCATGACATGCATTATGGTATAAAGGTTGCCCGTAAAGGCGGATTAAATGCCGAGAAGTGTTTAAATGCCTTTTCATTAGAAAAAATAAGCAATTATTTCAGTAAACGTTTAATTGCTTTTTAATTAAAGCTACCGTTAAAAACCAGCATCAGATTTGAAAACTCCAATGAAAATATTAGTCATCAGGTTTAGCTCCATGGGCGATATCATTTATACTACGCCCGTTGTTCGTTGCCTAAAATTGCAAATTCCGGATGCAGAGATACACTTTTTGACCAAAAAACAGTTTGCCTATATTTACCAACAGAATCCGCATCTAACCAAATTACATACGCTAAAGGAATCATTAAGTGCTACGATTGAACAAATCAAGCTCGAAAAATTTGATTTGATTGTTGATTTACACAACAATCTACGTACATCAATAATTAAAATCAGAACGGGAATCAAATCGCTAACCTATAAGAAAGATCGTTTGAGCAAATTTCTGGTGCTGAAATTAAGGCTGAAAAGCTTTATTGATCCGAGGCATTTAGTTGACCGCTACCTGGAGGTGGTTAAACCTTTAGGAATAGTTAATGATCATCAGCCCATTGATTATTACATCAACAAAAGTTACGAAAAAGCGGAGTTTTTACCTGGTACCCACCAGCAAAAATATGTGGCCTTTATTATTGGTGCTACGCATTTCACCAAAAGATTACCGAACTATAAAATTATAGAGATCTGTAAAAGTATCCATTTACCGGTTGTATTGCTGGGCGGACCTGATGTTACTGAAAATGCAACAGAAATTGTAAATGCAGTTGGTTCCAATGTTTTCAGCACCTGCGGGATCACCAATCTCGATCAATCTGTATTTCTGGTATCTCAAGCGCATAAAGTCATTGGTTTTGATACAGGTCTCACACACATTTCAGAAGCTTTTAACAAACCGCTTGCTTCTATCTGGGGAGGAACCACCCCTGAATTATTGGGCGTACAACCTTATAAAATTTCAGAATCATTAATGGCTGGAATTGACTTAGCTTGTCGTCCTTGCTCCAAGTTTGGATTAGAGAAATGCCCGTTGGAGCATTTTAACTGTATGAAAAACATTCCAAATGATACAGTTGTTGAGTTTATAAATAAATAAATTTATGAAGCAACTGTTATTGGTTCGCCACGGAAAATCGGATTGGGGGAATGCATCACTCAAAGATTTCGACAGACCTTTAAATAAACGAGGTAAAGAGAATGCTCCTGAAATGGCCGAAAGGCTTATAAAAAAAGGCTTTAAATTTGATCTGATTGTTAGCAGCCCTGCAAAGCGTGCTAAAACGACCGCAAAATTCTTCGCAGAAGCTTACCAAACAGAATCAATCCATTACGAGGAAGCCATTTATGAAGCGAATACTACAACTCTCTTGAAAGTGGTAAATGCTTTGGATGATGCCGCCGATACCATCATCATGTTTGGTCATAACCCCGGTTTTACTGATCTGGCAAATGAACTAAGCGATGCTGATATTTATAATATTCCTACGGCGGGCATGGTTTTAATGTCTTTTCCGTACGATACCTGGAAAATGGTTAGCCGTGGAACAGGAGAATTGGTTTTCTTTGATTATCCGAAGAATAGTGATGAAATGTAGTTGAGTGCCGCATAAGTATTTAAAAAATAAAAAAATATGTCACTTCGAGCGTAGCCGAGAGATTATTGTAATTCATTACCAACGATTGCCGCATTAAAAATGCGCTTCACCCACTACCACAGTTAATGGCTGGCATGATTAAAAGCAAAATCTTCTGTTAAATAAACCTGATAGAACGGAAAGCCCGGAGCAATGACTTGGAGGGAGAGCATGGCTGAAAAATCAAACGAACTATCCAACGCTCGTTTTAAAAAAAATAACAGTCGTGATAATTATATTCTGATTTAGTATATTTTATTATCTTTGAACTATAAATAACGAAAGTCCGGCAATAGACATTTCGGTGAATTCTTAACCTAAAATCTCCTGGTTATTTCATAATTCGTATCGCCGGAAGATTTATCCATTAAATATTCACACATGAATTTTGACTATAATACTACGCGTAGCCATTTGATTTTATCAGAATATGGACGCAACGTTCAAAATATGGTAAAGTATATTTGCGAGTTACCTACTATTGAAGAACGTAATAAATATGCCCAGGCCGTTATCGACCTGATGGGTTTTTTACAACCACACTTACGCGATGTTGCTGATTTTAAGCATAAACTTTGGGATCACTTACACATTATCTCTGGCTATCAGATCGATGTGGAAAGTCCGTACCCGAAACCATTGCCTGAAAATGCTTTCAAAAAACCTGATCCGCTACCCTACCCGCAACAACGGATTACCTATAAACACTACGGTAAAACGGTTGAGAATTTAATAGAAAAGGCGATGAGAGAGGAAAATCCTGAGCATAAAAAATCAATGGTTCAGGGAATTGCTAACTTTATGAAAATGGCTTATGTAACCTGGAACAAGGATAATGTGAGTGATGACACGATTATTAAAGATTTAAAATACCTATCTGGCGGGTTGCTTTCTTTGGATGAAGGTGTAAACCTGGCTAAGGTTGAATTTAGAGCACAAAATCCGCGTCAGAATAATAATAACAATAATAATCGCGGACGCAGTAACAACAATAATAATAACAACAACGGCAAAAACCGCCAGAACAACAACAACAATAGTAGAGGACGTAACAACAATAATAAACCTAAATATTAAGGGAAAGGGTAAAACGGTTGAAGCCCTAGGTTTAAAAGAAGTTGAATACAGAATTAGTTAACTTCATCAAATTTTAATTCCTGATGCTTGACACCAATTACTAAATACTAAATACTAAAAGATATATGAACGCATTTGAGATCACAGGCGGAATTAAATTAAAAGGCGAAATCACTCCACAAGGTGCTAAGAACGAAGCTTTGCAAATTTTATCGGCAGTATTACTTACTGAAGAAAAAGTAACCATTAGCAATATTCCGGACATCAAAGATGTTAATAAACTCATTGAATTATTGGGTGATTTAGGTGTTGTTGTAGAACGTGTTGATAAAGACACCTACACTTTTGAAGCGAAAAACATAGATTTAAACTTCTTTGAATCTGAAACTTTTAAAGCTAAAGGTGGTGGTTTACGCGGTTCAATTATGATTGTCGGACCTTTGTTGGCTCGTTTTGGAAAAGCAGCGATTCCTAAACCTGGTGGTGATAAAATCGGCCGTAGAAGATTGGATACACACTTTATTGGTTTCGAGAAGTTAGGTGCAAAATTTGTTTATGATAGCAAAAAAGCTTTTTTTAATGTTGATGCCACTAACCTACAAGGCGCATACATTTTATTAGATGAGGCTTCTGTTACGGGTACTGCAAACATTGTGATGGCTGCTGTTTTAGCGAAGGGCATTACCACCATATACAACGCAGCCTGCGAACCGTATTTACAGCAACTCTGTAAAATGCTGAACCGAATGGGAGCGAAAATCTCGGGTATTGGTTCTAACCTACTCACCATTGAAGGCGTTAAAGTATTAGGCGGAACTGAACATAGAATGTTGCCTGATATGATTGAGATTGGCTCTTTCATCGGTATGGCTGCTATGACTGAATCTGAAATTACCATCAAAAATGTTTGTTATGATGAGCTTGGTGTGATCCCAGAGGTGTTTAAGAAACTCGGTATTAAACTGGAACGCAGAGGCGATGATATTTATGTACCTTCACAAAAACATTATGAAATTGATACGTTTATTGATGGTTCAATTTTAACGATTGCCGATTCTCCATGGCCAGGTTTTACGCCTGATTTACTGAGTATTGTACTTGTTGTAGCAACCCAGGCAAAAGGAAACGTTTTAATCCACCAGAAAATGTTTGAAAGCCGTTTATTCTTTGTAGATAAATTGATTGATATGGGTGCTCAAATTATTCTTTGCGATCCGCACCGTGCAACAGTTAACGGTATTGATAAAAAATACAAACTTCGGGGCATTAGCATGACTTCTCCCGACATCAGGGCCGGAGTGTCGTTGTTGATCGCTGCATTATCTGCTGAAGGCAAATCTACAATTTATAATATCGAGCAGATTGAACGTGGTTACCAGGATATTGATACGCGTTTACGTGCTTTAGGTGCGCAAATAAAGCGTGTAAATGCTGATGCACCAAGTCATTAATGGTTAAAGTTAAATAGCTAAATCGAAATATTATAATGCAAAAACGCTCAAGTAAGAAATTACTCGAGCGTTTTTTTTTCAATGGGTTTTTAGGGATTCCGCATGCTAAAATTATTTCAGCATCTTTCTTGCATTTAAGACCTTGAAATTACAGCAAGGTGACGACCTACCTGGAAATGATTCAAACAATAGCCATCTTTTCTCCATCATCTATTCTTATTGCAAAAACGCCCTCATAAAATGCAAGGGCGTTTTATGAGGGCTTCTCGTCACTGCCAGAACGAAATCAAGACTACCGTTTCATAAATGCAGATTACAATGTATTTATTTTACGTTATGCTGTCCCCTCCCTTCAGGTGAGACCTGGCGTGGGGCTGTTACCCTGATATCGCATTGATAATATCGTACTGCGTGATGATTTCAATTTTTCCTGATTCATCTTCGACTAAAACTGCCGAGTTTTCTTTATTAATTAATGACGAAATTTTATCTATAGAAGTATTCAAATCCACAAATGGAAAAGTCGCAGTCATGATTTCAGCGATTGGAGCAGATTTCAATCCTTGATTTTCCAGCAAAGCTGATAAAATATCACTCTCGGCAATTTTACCTACAATCATTCCCTGCTGTGTAACCGGAATTTGAGAAATATTCATTGATTTGATGGTATTAATAGCCTCTAACACAGATTTAGTTGCATCAAGTGTTACGATTTCAGTAGCTTCTTTTTTAGCTAAAATAGATTTTGCCGTGAGCTTTTCATCCTGTAAAAATCCGCGTTCGCGTAACCAGTCTTCGTTATACATTTTACCCATGTAACGGCTGCCATGATCGTGAAATATTACCACAACTACATCTTCCGGTTTTAACTGATCTTTTAATTGAATCAATCCGCCAATAGCGGCGCCAGCTGAATTACCCACAAATATCCCCTCTTTACGGGCAATATCACGAGTCATCAAGGCTGCATCTTTATCAGTTACCTTTTCAAATAAATCTATGACATCAAAATTAACATTGGCTGGTAAAAAATCTTCACCAATTCCTTCAGTGATATAGGGATAAATTTCATCCTTATCAAAAATACCGGTTTCTTTATATTTTTTAAAGACAGAACCATAAGTATCAATTCCCCAAATCTTAATATCTGGATTTTTTTCTTTCAAATACTTTCCGGTTCCTGAAATAGTTCCACCTGTACCTACACCCACAACCAAATGGGTTATTTTGCCTTCTGTCTGTTCCCAAATCTCCGGGCCAGTTTGTTCATAATGCGCCTGAGAATTGGCAAGGTTATCATATTGATTGGGCTTCCATGAATTTGGAACCTCACGCTCCAATCGGGAAGAGACCGAATAATAGGAACGTGGATCTTCAGGCTCAACATTTGTTGGGCAAACAATAACCTCTGCACCAAAAGCACGCAAAGCATCTACTTTTTCTTTTGATTGTTTATCTGTTGTGGTGAAAATACATTTATACCCTTTGATAATGGCGGCCATAGCCAGGCCCATTCCTGTATTTCCTGAAGTTCCTTCGATAATTGTTCCACCTGGTTTTAACTTTCCGCTTTTCTCAGCATCTTCAATCATTTTCACCGCCATACGGTCTTTTATTGAGTTACCAGGATTGGTCGTTTCAATTTTCGCCAGGATTGTCCCGGGAACACCTTTTGTTATCGTATTTAATTTTACCAAAGGAGTATTACCAATGGTTTCCAAAATATTATTATACCACATGCAACAAAATTAAGCAAAGGCATTAAGTATTTTATGAACTATATTATATTTGGAAGATAATTTTGAAAAAGATAAATTTTTAAAATTTTATTGCATATTCTATAAAAATGATAGGCATTATAGATTGATTATTAGGTAAGATGCAATATTATAAATGCATTAATCTCTTCAATATCGAATAATCCTGACTGAGAAGAGTGCTATTTTGCTTAATATCAGGATACAATTACCCAATGAGCATTAACATTTTATACTATTTTGTAAACTTTTCCTGGTAAGGAAACAATCATTCCCTGCATTTCTAAAGTTAAAAGTACAATAGATAATTTGCTTTGTTGAATATTCAAAACAATACAAAGCTCATCAATGGAAAGTGGTTGACTTTGCAAGGCATTTACCACATTTTGTTCGTTTACAGTCAGATTTAACTTTAAGGAAGTTTGCGCTGGTAATTTCTTCTCTCCAGCATCATTCCATCCTAAATAATATATCAAATCATTCGCATTATTAATCAGTCCTGCTCTATTGGTTTTGATTAAAAAGTTGCATCCTTCAGAAAAAACATCACTCGTGCGCCCTGGAAATGCATAAACATCTTTATTATATGAATTTGCTATTTCAGCGGTGATTAAAGCACCGCCTTTTAAGGAGGCCTCCACCACAATAGTAGCATCGGCCATACCAGCAATAATTCTATTCCTTTGTGGAAAATTCTGCCGATCCGGGTTGGTTAAAATAGGATACTCTGAAAGCAAGCCACCATTTAAAACCATCTTTTGAGAAACCGATTTATGGCTTTGAGGATAAAGGCGATCCAAACCGTGCCCAAGAACGCCAATGGTTGCAATTTGGTTATTAATGCACTCTTTGTGCGTGGTTACATCGATACCGTAGGCCAGACCACTCACAATTACCACATTGTATGGTGCCAGGGTTTCGCAAAGTTGTTTGCATAAATTTTTGCCGTAATCGGTCGCATTTCGGGTACCAACAATGCTAATAATCCGGGTATGGTTAAGATTGGTATTACCTTTAAAATAGAGTAAGATTGGCGCATCAAAGCAATTTTTTAGCCTTTTTGGATAATTTTCATCTGAAAAGAATAAAACATCTATATCATGTTTTTTTATAAATTCCAATTCAGCCTCTGCCCGTAGTAAGGCATCAGTATTTAAAATTGCTTCTACCGTTTTCTCCCCTATGCCCGGAATTTGCAATAATTGCTTTTTGCAGGAAGCAAAAACTGCTTCGGCACTGCCACAGTATGCCAGCAGATTTTTAGCATTTACAGGGCCAATAGATTTAATAAATGTTAAAGCAATGTTGTGGAGCGTACTCATTAAATTTTAGGTTAAGGTTAATAAAACGTGGGATGATTTATTTCCTTAAAGCGCAACCTAAAAATCGATATCTATTAAACTTTTTAGAGGAATATGGATATTGTTTTTGAGCTGTATGTATTTTTCAGTTACCGACCAAACAGTCGTATCGACCTTTTTAGGACCAATTGTGGTATTGAATGTGATAACCGCTTTTGATTTAAACTCGTTTCCAAGTCGCTGTGCCTCATCAAGTTTGGTTTTCAGTTGTTCTGAATGATCTTCTGTTGAGCTTATAATGTTTAAATAGCCTATCTGTTCTTTTTCTACAATTTCTATCGGCATAATATTTTCGTAACGATTAATGTTAAACAAGCTTATTAATTTTTTTAAATAAAAACAACCTTTAAGTGTCTTTTAAGAAATATTTTCTGCAAAAAAGCCCTGTGAAAGTTCAGAAAACTTTAACAGGGCTATACACATCTAAAGCTGATGAATTTATTTAAATTTCATTTTCCTGGTCTCAACCATTCCTTTAAATTCGTGATCTAATTTCTCATTTGTCTGATCAATCATTTGCCTTGATACACCATTTGTACTACTTAAAGTGTTTTCTGTATTTAAAGATGTAAAAGAACCCTTTGCAGAATAATTCAAGGCTTCAGCCAGCAATCTTTCGGTTGGATCGCCAAATTCTTTAGTCAAGTCATCCGATAAATCCTTATCAACCGGCATACCATCAAAGTAATCGCCAAAATTTGCCGAATTTTTTGTTTGAAATTGTGGAATGTATAAATCTTTTTTATCAATACGAATTGAGAAAAAGCCAACCGGCTTACCGTAAGTTTTTCTCCCTATCAATTTTACATCCATCACTGGTTTTAAGTTGTTAATTAACAGTTCGCTCGCAGACGCTGTTGATGCGGTAACCAAAAAATAAACCCTGGTTAAACCATTTAAACTTCCTTTTTTATTGAAAAGTTCCTGGTTACCGGCAGCTATGGTTGGCTTATAAGAGTAATCAAAATAAGAAAATAATCGGGTTACACCATTATTATCTTTGGCATAAAATTTCTGGTTTTCCAAAATAGTTGCCTGGTTATCTTGCATGGTTTTAGTCCAGTAAGTGGTGTACATCACTTTTCCGTTTTGCGATGCCGGGGCTATTAAATTGGTAAAAGCTTCTGATGTAGCCACAGAACCACCTCCATTATAACGTAAATCCACAATCAGCTCCGTAATCCCATTAGAGGTAAATTTATTAAAAGCGGCTTCTAACAATGGTACAGAGTTGGTAGTGAAACTATTAAAAACAATGTACCCGACTTTCTTTGAGCCCACCGTATAGGTATTTGAATATAAAACAGGATTAATGTTATAAGTGGCCCGATTAATCGTGAGGTCTTGCACACTTTGATCTGGCTTTTTAATCGTTAAGACAATGCTTGGGTTACCTCCAAAAATACCTTCATTTAGGTTATCAATATCGCCTTGATTAGACCTGATTGTTGTTCTACCGTTTACTTTTACAATTTCGAAGCCCCTTAATAAATTTGCTTGAGCTGCTGGCGATGTGGCATAAACATACTTAACCCGCAATATATTAAAGGAATCATAATTGGCTGAAAAACCATAATCACCACTTACACCGCCCAATTGCCCTGCAACTTTACCATCATCAATAAAAGAGTATTTATCCTTGCCACCTGTACTCGGCAAAGCCGCTATGGCCGCTAAAACCTGGTTATCTGTTGAATACTTCCTGGGATTAAAATTATCATAGGAAGGCATGCCGGCATTCCAGAAATAGGTTTGTTTTGCGTAAAGAAAAATCGAATCTCTGGTTAAAAAATCGCGATTGGCAGTCGGTGTTTGCAACTCGTTTGTTTCTACTACAGGAGCAATGGAAGCATCTGCTTCTGCATTATTTTTCTTACAAGACATTAGTAACCCGACAAAAGTTACTAAAAAAATTGTAATTCCTTTGTTTATCAGACTATTCATCAACATCTTTATTTGTATATCTCCGAGGACTTAATATACGTTAAGTTTGCCAATTTAGATTGTGTTTCATCCAAATTATTTTCGCCGACAATCAGTACTTCACCCGGCGATAAGTTGTTGTTAATTAATAGGTTTTTAAAGATATCAGCTTTCGGCAATTGAAGTTCATCTGCAAAAAAAACGGTTAAGTATTGTTCGAGTCCATTCCACTCCATTTGCTTAATTTTATTGAGTTGCTGCTCCGGATGTCCGGTGGTTACGATAAAAATTTTCTTTCGTTCTACTACCAGGTACTGTAAAAACTCAAGCATATTTTTGTAAAGTAATAGCTTCAATGGCAATCTGGCGGTGAGATGCAGCAGATCGAAATTATGCTGGTATTTTTCGTTTAGATCGAAAGTTTCAGCCGTTTTCTTAAACAACCCCAATTCTCCATTCTGGATAAATTCTTTTTGCATAAATTCAAGAATAGCGCCGGAATTCTTTTGTGCTGTATATTCTATAAATTGCGCAAACAAGTAGTACACCTGCAGCAAATAGTCTTTTTCCGGATAGAGTACATGATCAAGTTCGAAAACTACTGCTTTTTTATCGTCAAATTTGCTATAAATATCCATCAGATTAGAATGTAAATAATTTAAGCGCATCATGAGCATTGTTGTAACCAAAAATGCCGTTAAACTCTTCATCGTGCTTTACAAAAATTTCCTTACCACTGGCAAAAATACATTCACCCTTAATAAAGACAGCAAAATTTTGGTAGGTGTTCTTTTCACCTGATAAATACTGCGAAAGCACATCAGCGGGCGGTGTTAAAATTTGAATACCATATTCATCAAACAATACGGCAGCTTTTGCCAGCGAATCAATCTCATTATCATGAAGCGGTATAATACAATCAACCGCTTCGGTAATGCCGAAATTCAACAAAATATGCGCAATGCTGTCGTGGTTAAAATCGCCAAGAGATTTAAAGGCATAGTTTTCTGTGAAAATTGAAGGCACATCACCATAATCTGCCAGTAAAACAAAATGAGAGGGAAACGCTTTCATGATTTTTAAAGCTTTGGCGTTGTTCCCTCCGGTAATTAATATTTTCAAACTAAAAAATGATTTTAAGTAAATAGTATATGTAAAAAAGCTGGCTATCGAATTAAATGAATTAGCGGCTATGCAATTAAGCCATCTTTCATAATCACTACCCGATCGCTCGTTTTTGCTAAATGTTCATTATGTGTAACGATAACGAAAGTTTGCTGAAAATTATCCCGAAGTGATACAAATAGCTGGTGCAATGCAGAAGCATTTTCAGAGTCTAAATTTCCTGAAGGCTCATCAGCGAGAATAATGGCGGGATTATTAATCAATGCCCTGGCAATGGCTACACGTTGCTGTTCTCCACCGGATAATTCACTGGGTTTATGATGAGCCCGGTTTTTAAGGCCAAATAGATCAAGTAATTCAAGTGCTCGGCTTTCAGCTTGTTTCTTGTTTGTTTTAGCTATAAAAGCCGGAATACATATATTCTCTATAGCATTAAATTCAGGTAATAAATGATGAAACTGAAATACAAAACCAATATTCTGATTGCGAAATGTGCTTAATAATTCTCCATTCAGTTTATTAATGGTAGTATCTTTTAAGGTTACTGTTCCCTGATCAGGCCTATCCAATGTGCCTAAAATATGCAACAATGTACTTTTGCCTGCACCGGATGGCCCAATAATGCTTACGATTTCTCCCTTTTGCACCTCAAAATCTACACCTTTTAAAATCTGTAAATTTCCATACGATTTTGTAATTCCACTGGCTTTTAGCATGCCGTAAAAATAAGTAAAAGTTTTAAGTTCAATAGAACAAGGATTGCATTACAAGGATTAAAAATAAATTGCAAGTCTGCTGATCTTGTCATCAGACAAATTAACCAGAGAAAAAAAATAAAGTTTGGAGTTATCAATTTCTTATTTAACTTTGAAAAACAAAGCACTTTTAAAATGGACAATTCGGAAGAACAACTTAATGCGCTAAAAGATATCAGGCAAATGATGGACAGATCGTCACGTTTCATTTCTTTAAGTGGTTTATCTGGTGTATTTGCCGGCTTTATTGCATTAATGGGCGCCTATTTTGCCAATGAAGAAATTAACAAGTTTTTTGACAAGAGAGGCTACAGCTATGGCGTACAAGGAGAAATTGATCTGGAATATAATTTAATCAAATTGGCCCTTATCATTTTATTTGTTGCTCTAGCAGGCGGCATATTGTTTACTTACAGAAAAAGCCAGCGAAATAACCTACCCATCTGGGACAAAACATCTAAGTCTTTATTGTTGAATCTTGCAGTTCCTTTAGTTGCTGGTGGCTTATTTATTATTGCTCTCTTACTTAATCATCCTAATACTTACAGCATTATTGCTCCAACCTGCTTAATTTTTTACGGTTTGGCACTTATTAATGCAAGTAAATATACTTACAGCGATATTCGGTATCTGGGCTACCTGGAAGTTATTTTAGGTTTGATTTGTATGTTTTATGTGGGTTACGGATTAATTTTTTGGGCAATTGGTTTTGGTGCTTTACACGTAATTTATGGTCTTTTAATGTATTTCAAATACGAGAAAGGCAAATAAGATGAAAAATCCGATAGCAGATTTAAACAAAATATTCGATAGTCGAATTCGATTAGGCGTAATGTCTGTGCTTATTGTTAATAATGATGTAAGTTTTAACGATTTAAAGCAAATGCTCGAATTAACAGATGGAAACCTGGCTTCGCATCTCACTACATTAGAACAGGCAGAATTTATTAAAGTACATAAGGGTTTTATAGGACGAAAAACCAGCACGACTTACACCATTACCCCACTTGGAAAGCAATCGTTTAAAGCGCATTTGGACGCACTTGAAAAAATGATCAAAAAAATATAATTAATTTTTTTTATGTATTCACTTTGAAAAACAAAGCACTTTTAAATACACAAATGACAGAACCTCAGATTTTAAAAATTGGTAAACAGCTGGCGGTACTTTCGGCTGTTGTTGGAAGCTTAATTTTAGCAATTTTTATTATAACAAGAAATGGAGAAATGATGCATCCGGGCCTTTATTATCCCATTCTGGCAGGCATTATAAATGGAGCAGTTCTAGTCTCTCTGGGATTAACAATATACTTTGCCAGACACTATTGGCAAAATCATCGCTACAATGGTTTTTATGCTATCAAATATTCCACTTTCTATTATCTATAATCTCATTGCAATTAAATTACTATAAAATGAAAACAAAACAGAACTATCTTTTGCTTGCCACACTCGCTGGAGGAATTTTATTCAATTTAATCTTTTGGTCAGAGCGATTGGCAATCAACCTGTTACTGTACAGCATCTTTATACTCACAGTTACTTTTTTCAATAGAGAAGTGGCCAAAAGCATCCGGTTTAAATTATATGCTACTGCCCATTTAATTGCGGCATTATTAGTCGTAATTAATAATTCAGATTTGTCTATCGCTACATATTACATCAGTTTTCTATTGTTTGTAGGCTATTCCCACTATCAAGGTATCAGATCTGTGTGGGTTGCTTTTATGGCAACAGTGATTCAGATTTTGGCGATGCCTGTTACCGTATTGCAGAGATTATCTCATCTCCAAATTGGAAAATTTAAGATAAGACCAATTATTAGACCCTTGAAATACATTATTATTCCGTTGATAATCGTAATGATATTTGTAGGGATTTACAGCGGTGCGAACCCGGTTTTTGGATCTTTTACAGATGCCATTGCCAACAGCATCGGGACTTCATTCAGCAAGGTATTTGGTTTCATTTTTAAAGATTTAAGCATAGGGCGATTTGTACACCTTTGCCTGGGCATTGCTTTAACAGGTGGATTGCTCCTCACCTTCTTTAACCCGATTCTTGAAAAAATGGAGTCTAAATTAAATGAAACGCTTTTCCGTAAAAAAAATAACAACATAGTAAAAACGCTTTGGAGCGAGATCAGCCATATTTTTATGGGGCAGATAATATCTAAAAAACTTGCCCTTAAAACTGAATACATTATTGCTGTAATTTCTTTTATTGCATTAAATTTTATATTATTCATATTAAACGGAATTGATATCTGGTGGTTATGGCTTGGGCAAGGAAAGAATCTGGCAGAAACAAATTACGCAGCCGACTTACATGATGGCACCAATGCCCTGATATTTAGTATCGTTTTGGCTATGGCTGTAATTATATTCTTTTTTAGGGGAAATCTTAATTTCTACGCTCCAAGTAAAACCCTTAAAAAGCTGGCGTTTATCTGGATGATCCAGAATTTTTTACTCGTTATTTCCGTATTAATCAGAGATGCACACTACATTAACTTTTATGGCATCACGCATAAAAGAATAGGCGTAATCGTTTTCACATTGCTGTGCATTATCGGCTTGTTTACTGTTTACTTAAAAGTATCTAAACAGAAAACATTTTTCTACCTGCTAAAAGTTAACGGTAATATCTGGTTTGCGATGCTACTGCTATTTAGCACCATTAACTGGGACATCTTTATTGCCAAATATAATTTAGCGCAAAGCGATGTCATTTCATTAGATGCTGACTATTTGCTTTCGTTATCGGATAAAACGCTTCCGATATTAGATAAAAACAGCGCTAAACTCCGTTTTACTGAAGCTAAAAATACTTCCAGCAGAATATATACTAGTCCGCAAACTGCTGCTTTTTATCAAAAGCAACTGGATGAACGTATTGGCTATTTTAAAGATCGATATAAAAAAGTAAGCTGGTTATCATTTAACCTACCCGACTGGAATGCAGCAAATTATTTCGGCATACAACACTAATAATAAATATATTTTCATCAGAACAATAACATTCAAAATTTAAATTTAATAACTCAATTATCATGAAAAACCAACAGGCAGTAAACCAATCAAACACAAGAGTGACCATTATTTTAGCTGTAATCACTTGCATACTCTGCATTCCGCTAATAGCGATGCAGTTTACCAGCGAAGTCAACTGGACTTTATCAGATTTCATTGTTGCAGGTGTATTATTGTTGGGCACTGGCCTGGCTATTGAATTAGCCATAAGATACATTAAACCGGGTATTGGCCGAAGCATACTCCTGATTATTATACTGCTGGCCTTATTTTTAATCTGGGCAGAACTTGCTGTTGGTATTTTCGGTTCACCATTGGCAGGAAGCTAGTTTTTAATATTTGCAGGCGCCCTGAAACAGAATCTTTAGTAAAATAAACCCGATAGAATGGATGCCGATTTTTTCTATCGGCAGGAAGGATAGCGGGACTGGTTAAAGCGATTAACACAAAACGTTCATTTTCAAAAAAAAACAAAAAATACTATTTGTTTAAAGGCTTTAGAATTGTAGCTTTGGGCAAATTTTGTAGCAAATGAACCCGTTACCATTAAAAATTTTTTTTAATGGTAAAAGGCTCCATCTGACAGATAAAAACAAAAATTATAAACAGATGAATATTCACGAATACCAGGGTAAACAAATATTAAAGAGCTTCGGTGTTGCAGTTCAAGAAGGAATTGTTGCCGATACTCCAGAGCAGGCTGTTGAGGCTGCTAAGCAACTGAAAGTAGATTATAACTCTGACTGGGTTGTAATTAAAGCACAAATCCACGCTGGTGGTCGCGGTAAAGGCGGTGGTGTTAAATTAGCCAAAAACCTTGATGAAGTTAAACAACGTGCAACTGATATTATCGGTATGCAGTTGGTAACACCTCAAACCGGACCAGAAGGCAAGAAAGTGAACAAAATTTTAGTTGCTCAGGATGTTTATTATCCAGGTGCATCTGAAACTAAAGAATTTTATATTTCAGTATTGTTAGATCGTGCGGCTGGCCGTAATATCATTATGTACAGTACTGAAGGTGGTATGGATATTGAAGAGGTTGCTGAGCATACGCCACACCTAATCTTTAAAGAAGAAATTGATCCTAAAGTTGGCTTACAAGGTTTCCAGGCTCGTAAAATTGCTTTTAACTTAGGTTTAAGCGGTGGTGCTTTTAAAGAGATGGTTAAATTTGTAACGGCACTTTATAAAGCATACGATACTACTGATTCTTCGATGTTTGAAATCAACCCTGTTTTAAAAACCTCTGATGATAAAGTGATTGCTGTTGATGCTAAAGTTGACATTGATGAAAATGCTTTATATCGTCATGCTGATTATGCAGCAATGCGTGATACTGCAGAAGAAGATCCGATGGAAGTTGAAGCGAGTGCAAGTAACCTGAACTTTGTTAACCTTGATGGTAACGTAGGTTGTATGGTTAACGGTGCGGGTTTGGCAATGGCTACGATGGATATTATTAAGTTAGCTGGCGGTGAGCCTGCAAACTTTTTAGACGTAGGTGGAACTGCAAATGCGCAAACTGTTAAAGCAGCTTTCAATATCATTTTAAAAGACCCTAACGTTAAAGCTATTTTAATTAACATTTTTGGTGGTATAGTACGTTGTGATCGCGTTGCTCAAGGTGTGATCGATGCTTATCAGGAGATCGGAAACATTCCTGTGCCAATCATCTGTCGTTTACAAGGTACAAATGCAGAAGAAGCTAAAAAATTAATTGATGAATCAGGACTTAAAGTTTATTCAGCTATTGCTTTGAAAGAAGCTGCCGATTTAGTAACTAAGGTACTTGCTGAACAAGCATAATTAAGTTTAAAAGCAGAAAGACTAAAACTTAAAGCAAAGTGATAAAATTAAAAACCTTTCAGTTTAACTGGAAGGTTTTTTGGTTTAAAATTTTTTTTAACTTAAATATGATTTATCGTCAGGCAGAAATAGCCGATATTCCGCAAATTCAAATCGTACGGCATACAGTAAAAGAAAATGTTTTGTCTACTCCTGGATTGGTAACAGATGCAGATTGCAAAGAATACATTACCCAACGCGGTAAAGGCTGGGTTTGCGAAATTGATGGGACAATTATTGGTTTCTCTATTGTAGATTTAAACGAAAACAACATCTGGGCTTTGTTTTTAAGACCTGAATTTGAAGGCCAAGGCATCGGAAAAGAACTGCATCGATTGATGTTAGATTGGTATTTTAGCAAAACGGAAGAGACTGTTTGGTTAGGTACTGCACCCAATACACGTGCTGAAAAATTTTATGAAAAGCAAGGATGGAAGAAATTGGGTGAAGTAAATAAAGGCGAAGTAAAATTTGAAATGAGTTATGAGGATTGGGTTTAATTATTTACAATATAAGGTAATACAAGTCCAAATCTTATATTACCTTATATTCCTTATATGGTGTAATTTAAAAATGAACTAATCCTTAAATTTTTTCATAAATTCAATGATATTTTCATTTAAATTCCCATCAGCTAATAATTTAACGAAAGCAGTTCCAATAATAGCACCGTTTGCATAACTACAGGCTTTATCAAAGGTTTTCTTATCACTGATTCCAAAGCCAATCATCGTTGGGTTTTTAAGATTCATGTTTTTAATACGGCCGAAATAACTTTCTGTGGTATCTCCAACTTCCAAATTCTTCCCTGTTGTTGCAGAAGAGGATAAAAGGTAAATAAAGCCGTTAGTTAAGCCGTCAATTTTATGGATTCGTTCATCTGCTGTTTGCGGCGTGATCAAAAAAACATTGCTTAAATCATGCTCCTCGAAACAACCTTTATAAAACTCTTCATATTCAACCATTGGTAAGTCTGGAACGATACAACCATCAACCCCTACTTCAGCACATGCTTTACAGAAATTTTCTACCCCAAACTGCAAAACCGGATTTACATAACCCATTAGTAATACAGGAATAGTTACGTTTTTACGTAAATCTTTCAATTGCTCAAAAAGTAGTTTCAGGTTCATGCCCTGGTCTAATGATTTTTTACTGCTCGCCTGGATTACCGGACCATCCGCTACAGGATCTGAATATGGAAAACCGATCTCCAGCATATCAGCACCAGATTTCTCTAAGGCTGCTGCAATTTGTATGGTATCGCCGGTATTTGGAAAACCAGCAGTGTAGTAAATTGATAATACATTTTTCTTCGTTTCGAAGAGTTGCTTAATTCTATTCATCATATAACGTTTTCATCACTGTGAGGTACGAATCAATCCACTTCACTTGCATGATAAGATTGGTTCGTGCATCGCAATGATGTCATTTTCTACAAATTAAAATATTTGATATAAGTATCTAAATCCTTATCTCCCCTTCCGGATAAACAAACCACTACATTTTCGCCGCCTTTAAACTCCATTTTATCTAAATATGCCAGTGCGTGTGCGCTTTCAATTGCCGGAATAATTCCTTCCAGCTGAGTCAGTAACAAACCTGCCTCCAAACTCTCTTCGTCGGTAATTGATACATATTTCCCACGACCTGTTTTAAACAAGTGGGCATGCTGCGGACCAATGCCAGGATAATCTAAACCTGCAGAAACCGAATGTGGCTCCACAACTTGTCCATCTTCAGTTTGCATTAGAATACTTCTGCTACCATGTAAAACACCCTCTTTTCCAAGATAAGTCGTGGCTGCTGAAAAACCACTCGAAACGCCCTTTCCAGCGGCTTCAACCGCAACCAGCTTAACGTTTTCATCATCCATAAAATGATAAAACATACCCATGGCATTACTTCCACCGCCTACACACGCCAATACGTAATCGGGCTGATCATTTCCGGTTTGCTCGAGTAGCTGTTTTTTAGTCTCTTCAGAAATAATCGATTGAAAAATGGCAACCATATCCGGATATGGATGTGGACCAACTACCGAACCGATAATGTAATGCGTATCCACGGGATTGTTAATCCAGTCACGCATGGCCTCATTGGTTGCATCCTTTAAGGTTTTACTACCTGAACTTGCCGGAACAACCTTAGCGCCTAACATCTTCATTCGAGCAACATTTGGTGCCTGACGTTCAATATCAACTTCGCCCATATAAATCACACATTCCAGATTACGCAGTGCACAAACCGTAGCTGTAGCCACTCCGTGCTGCCCCGCACCGGTTTCTGCAATGATTCTTTTTTTACCAAGCTTTTCAGCTAATAAAATCTGTCCGATAGTATTATTGATTTTATGCGCACCGGTATGGTTTAGATCTTCTCTTTTAAGAAAAATATTTGCTCCATATTTTTCAGACAAGCGATTTGCTAAATATAACGGCGATGGGCGGCCAACATAATCTTTTAGCAACTGATGAAATTCCTTTTGAAAATCGGCATCATCAATAATCTTTAAATAATTTTGACGTAACTCTTCTACATTTGGGTAAAGCATTTCAGGAATGTATGCCCCTCCAAAATCGCCGTAATATCCTTTTTCGTTTACTTTGTATTTCATATATTTTTAATTAACCGCAACTTTAAACTGCTGGTAATGAATTCTATGTTTTTATTTTTCTAATCTTCGCCGGGTTAACCAGCAAAGCCCTGGCGTCTTATCTACGTTCAACTTCAATACAGCCTAACAATTTTTGGAATATTTTATTCAAGCCAAACTACCAACTTCAACAAAAAATGTTCAGCAGTTAGGAAAATATCTTTATAAACTGCTTAATCTTCTCTACATCCTTAACCCCAGGTTCAACTTCAAATCGACTGTTAATATCCAAAGCATACAAATGAGGATCTGCTATTTTGATTATCTCTTCAACATGCTCCAAATCAATCCCCCCACTTAAAAAGTAAGGCTTGTCCAATTTATAAGCTTCAAGAATCTTCCAGTCGAAAGTTTGTCCAGACCCACCATGCGCTTTTGTTTTGGTATCGAACAGGAAAAAATCCACTACAGATGTATAAAGCTCCAAAATACCAAAATCGAAATCTTCATTAATACCAAAGGCTTTGATCACTTCTAAACCATTGAAGTTATTTTTTAATTCTTTTGCATATTCTGGAGTCTCACTTCCATGCAATTGAACAGCTTTCAATTGATGTAGCTGCACTTTTTTCTTTACCTCTTCCAGGTCCTCATTCACAAATACTCCAACCGTTTTTATTTCTTCAGGTATGTATTTGATGAGCTCGGCAGATACATCACTAATAAATCTTGGTGATGGCTCGTAAAAAATAAAACCTAAATAATCGGGTTGCAAGCTTGCTACCGCGGCAATATTTGCTGCGTATTTCATTCCACAAACTTTCAGTTTTAAGTTATTCATTATGCCACTAATTTTTTAAAACTTTCCAATGCCTTCTTGCTTCTTAATGATTCTTCGGCTTCGTAATAACAATCGGCAAAAGAAAGTTCAGGCTTAATCGTCTTAATGGCAAGAGCAGAATTACACAGAACCACATTATTCTGAACATCAGTTGCCGTTCCGTTTAAAACATCCATAAATATTTTCGCAGAAGATTCTACGGTATCTCCCCCTTTAATATCATTAACTGAAACCTTTTCAAAGCCCATATCATTTAAGGTCAGAATGCGCTCACCTCTATTATTGAAAGTTTTCACATCGCAGGTAAGTGAAATCTCATCGTATCCTTCCAACGCATGAACAATAGTATAATTTTTTGTTGTATCCTGATAAAGGTAGTTGTATAACCGGGCGAGCTCCAAACTAAACACACCCACCATTTGATATTTAGGTTGTGATGGATTAACCATTGGCCCTAACATATTGAAAAATGTTTTTATCCCTAAATCTTTACGGATGGGAGCAACAATTTTCATTGCCGGATTAAACAATGGGGCATGTAAAAAACAAATTCCTGCCACATCTAAATTACGTTTGAGCACATCCTGATCACTGGTAAACTGATAGCCAAGATATTCCATCACATTGGATGATCCGCAACCCGAAGAAACGCCGTAATTACCATGTTTAGCCACATGATAACCTGCACCAGCGACAACAAAAGAAGATAGTGTTGATATGTTAAACGTATCTTTTCCATCACCACCGGTACCACAGAGATCAATCAGTTCGAAATCGGAGAAATCTGCCTTCACACCTAAATCCAACATGGCATCACGAAAGCCCTGCAGTTCATCTACGGTAATGTTACGCATGGCATAAGCCGTAATAAAAGCAGCAATTTGGGAGGAGTTAAATTCTCCCTGACTAATCGAAATCAGGATATTCTTCGCTTCTTCCCTGCTAAAGCTTTTGTTTTCAAATAAATGGTTTAATATCTTTTTCATGTTAATGTTTTCCTCTTTTTAAAAACTCGATTTATGTAAATACTAAACCAAGGTGATGTTAAAAAAAAGCAATAAAAAAAGGATTGCTTTTTGGGCAATCCTTTTCATCGTCTTATAAAATATTTTAAAATATATCACAATAGAGTTTGCCTAACGAATTTCGTTATGCCACCACCAATTGTTATTTAAGTTTTTAATTATCATGTTTGTATATCGCAAATATTAAGATAGTTTTTTATAATTCCAAAAATCTTGCTAAAAATATATGGCTTTTTTTAAGCGAAAGATACAATTTAACGATGACTTAGGCTTCGGGTCAGCACCTGTAACCAAAAATCAACGGGTTTTAAATACCGATGGCACACCAAATATTGAAAGAACTGGTTTACCATGGTTCAAATTTGATGATACTTATACCCGATTGGTTACGATGAGCTGGCCAAAATTTTTCCTGGTTATTCTAATTACTTATTTAGTTGTAAATACTTTATTTGCCATTGCATATAATGTTATCGGCATTGAGAATTTGGATGGCGCTAGGGGAACTACCCTACGTGATCAGTTTTTTGACGCATTCTTTTTTTCGGCACAAACTATCTCTACGGTTGGTTACGGGCACATTTCACCGCAGGGCTTTATCACCAGTATACTTGCTGCTTTCGAAAGTATGTTGGGTTTATTAGCCTTTGCACTGGCCACAGGATTACTCTATGGCCGATTTAGCAGGCCAACTTCAAAGGTTTCCTTTAGTAAGAAAATGGTTGTAGCGCCTTACCAGAACAAAACTGGTTTAATGTGCAGGCTAGTCAATTTACGTAAAAACTCCTTAATAGATGTTGAGGCCCAAATGTATATGACCTTTAATGAAATGGTTGATGGCAAATTAAAACGTAGTTTTTATCCCTTAGAATTGGAAAGAAGTAAAATCAGCGTACTTTCATTGAATTGGACTTTGGTACATCCAATTGACGAAGATAGCCCGGTTTTTGAAAAAAGCCAGGAAGAATTAACCATTGCTGAAGTGGAGATTTTTGTAATTCTGCGGGCATTTGATGATACTTTTGCACAAACTATACATACACGAACAAGTTACCAGGATGAAGATATTGAGTGGAATGCTAAGTTTAGTTTAATGCATTATCATAATCACGAAGGTAAAACTGTTATGGATTACAGCTTGTTTAATAAAACGGAAAAAATGGAATTAAAGAAATGAGGAGCATCGGTTTTACCTTTCAATTAGCTTTGCATCTTAAACTATGCAATGTGCGCACCCATTTAAAACCTCTAAGCATAGTATTTGAACCCCTATCAAATACAGTCTAATTGAAGAAAAATTAAATTTTATTTAAAATATTTTCATTTTCCTATTGACAAATTAAATTTTGTTATTACATTTGGCTCATTCAAAAACGAAAAATGAAATTATTCAACACATATTACTTTGGTTACTTTTACTATTTTAGTAAGAGCCGGGGCTAATATGCAAAATGATATATAAAAATATTAAAATGTATAAAAAAGTCCCGGCAAACAGCCGGGACTTTTTTGTTTTAACAAAAAAATGGAAACAACAAAACGAGTAGCAATTCAGGGTATTAAGGCCTCTTTTCATGAAGAAGCAGCCTACAAATTTTTCGGTAAAGAAATCGAAACTGTAGAATGCAATTCTTTTAAAGAGACCTGCGATAAACTGGAAAAAAACGATGCTGATTTCGTAGTAATGGCAATTGAAAACTCCATAGCAGGCAGCTTATTACCAAATTACACTCTAATTAGAGACTATGGCTTTTCAGTTGTAGGCGAGGTTTATTTGCCAATTCAGTTACATTTAATGGCTTTACCGGGCGTAAAATTCGATGACATCAAAACCGTAACCTCACACCCTATAGCCATTCGTCAGTGTATTGATTTCTTTTATGATTACCCCCATATTAAAATCGTGGAAAGCAACGACACCGCAGCTTGTGCAAAACGTATCCAGGAAGAAAAACTGACCGACACCATGGCTATCGCAAACACTTTAGCAGCAGAGCTTTACGGGTTAAATATTTTGGAACGTCGTGTAGAATCTAATAAGAAAAATTACACTCGTTTTCTCATCCTTAAAAAGGATAAAACAGATGAGGGCAAAAAGATCAATAAAGCGTCAATCTGTTTCCAGGTTGGTCATAAAGCAGGTTCATTAGCAACCGTACTTAACATATTTGCAGAGCAAGAGGTAAGCTTAACAAAAATACAATCTATGCCGGTATTAGGTAAGCGAAACGAATATTATTTTTACGTTGACTTAGAATGGCCAAGCACTGAAAAATATGATAAAGCAATAAGAAAGGCTTTAAAATATACTTCGAATTTCAACATTCTTGGCGAATATCAAAAGAACGATAAAGTCTGATCGCGTTACGATTTTAGATTTCCGACATAACAATTAGCGATATAACAAAATAAACAATCGAATTATAAAATATTACAACCCATAACTCATGAAACTTAATTTAAACATCCAACCTTTAAACACCTGGTTAAACGTTAACAACGAACCATTAATCATCTCTGGTCCTTGCAGTGCAGAAACTGAAGAGCAATTATTAACTACAGCTCATTTATTAGCTGCAACAGGTAAAGTATCAGTGCTCAGAGCTGGTATTTGGAAACCACGTACTCGTCCGGGAGAATTTGAAGGTATTGGAAGCATTGGTTTAGAGTGGTTAAAACGTGCCAAAGCTGAAACGGGTTTACCTACAGCTGTAGAGGTTGCAAATGCGAAACATGTTGAAGAGGCTTTAGCTGCAGGTGTTGATATCCTTTGGATAGGTGCACGTTCTACCGTAAACCCATTTACTGTTCAGGAAATTGCCGATGCTTTGAAAGGTCATGATGTTCCTGTATTAATTAAAAACCCGGTAAACCCTGATTTACAATTATGGATTGGTGCTATCGAGCGGATCAACGGTGCAGGAATTACGAAAATTGGAGCAATTCACCGCGGTTTCTCATCATTCGAAAAAAGTTCTTTCCGCAACGAACCCATGTGGGAAATGGCAATCCAGTTAAAAACGTTATGCCCTGAATTACCGATTATTAACGATCCAAGTCACATTTGTGGTAATCGTGAGTTAATCCCATACATTTCGCAAAAAGCTTTGGATTTAGATATGCAAGGTTTAATGATCGAGTCTCACGTTGATCCTTCGGTGGCATGGACAGATGCTAAACAACAAGTTACGCCTGCTGCTTTAGCCGAATTGGTTGACCGTTTAACCGTTCGTGAACCAGAAGCACCAAACGAGGCTTTTGCTGATAAATTAGCTGACTTACGTAAAAACATCGATAAAATTGATGATATATTATTGCAGAAATTAGCAGAACGTATGGCTATCGTAGAAAAAATCGGAGAGTACAAACGCGATAACCAGGTAACGATTTTACAGGTTAACCGTTGGGATTCCATCATTAAAAAAGGTCATGCTTTCGCTAAAGCTTTAAAATTAGATTTAAACTTTACTGAGAAATTTTTGGAATTAGTACACGGTGAATCTATCCGTAAGCAAACAGAAATTATGAACGCAGGAAAAGCTGAAAAAGGAATTGCTGCAGAACAGCACACTGAAGTTAGCAAATAAGGTTTAGGGTTTAAAAGCTAAAGTGATAAGCAGTAAAGCTAAAAGCTAGGCATTTCAAACTCAAACAATGACTTATAGAATAATATACTAAGCTCTTGCCCACCCTCCCTTCCGGGGAAGGTTGGTTGGGGCAAAATCCAGAATACAATGTCAAAAAATGCCTTAGTTTCTTTTAAAGGAGCCAGGAATATTAATACTGAAATTCAGCTAACAGGCTCAAAAAGTGAATGCAATAGAGCACTAATTATTAGTGCTTTAAGTAAAAAAATAGTTAACGTTCAAAATTTATCAAATGCTGCTGATACAGTAACACTAGATGGAATTTTAAATCATCTGGAAGAAGAATTAGAAGTAGAAATTCAGGAATCAAAAACCGTGGATGTTGGTCCTGCTGGAACTGCTATGCGTTTTCTATCTGCATATTTATCAGCCAAAAATGGAAATTTCCTGCTTACCGGCACAGAAAGAATGAAGCAGCGGCCCATCGGCATCCTGTCCGAAGCTTTAAAAACCATTGGTGCTGATATTTCATATGCTGAATCTGAGGGTTTTCCTCCGCTTAATATTTCAGGTCCACTAAACCAAAAAGCCACTGAAGTTAAAATTAAAGGTGATGTGAGCAGTCAGTATATATCAGCACTGCTTATGATAGCGCCTGCGCTTCCTCAAGGGTTAACATTAGAAATTGAAGGTGAACTTACCTCCAGACCGTATGTTGATATGACTTTGGATATGTTAAAAGAGGTTGGTATAGAACACACCTGGAACGGCAATTCAATTTCAATAAAACCGCAATCCTTTAAACCTGCAACACTTATAGTAGAACCAGATTGGAGCGCAGCTTCTTACTGGTATAGCATTGCGGCATTGGCCGATGAGGCTGAAATTAGTTTACCAGCTTTGAAAGAGAGAAGTCTCCAGGGGGATAGTCAGATCCAGAAAATTATGAAGGTTTTTGGCATTTCTACAGAAAAAACCGCCAAAGGAATTTCTATTAGCAACTTAGGGCTATCTCTGGAAACCGATCAGGTCTTAGATCTAAAAACATGTCCTGATTTAGCACAAACTATTATCGTTATAGCTGCTGCTTTAGGGAAAAATATGTCATTTACAGGCTTAGAGACACTTAAAATCAAAGAAACTAATCGAATTGCTGCTTTACAAAATGAGTTGGCTAAAATTGGTGTAACCTTAACCGAAGATAATTTTGTATACACGTTAAATACAGATGAACTTCATTTCCCGGAGAAAGTCACTATTGCAACTTATGAAGACCATCGTATGGCAATGGCTTTTGCTCCCCTTGCATTGCTGATCAACGAAGTTGAGATTGAAGAAATGCAGGTTGTGGAAAAATCTTATCCATTTTTTTGGGAAGATCTGAAAAAAGCAGGGTTTTCTGTAAAAGAGCAGGGATAAAACAGCAAAGATTAAAGATCAAAACTTACAACTTATAACCAAAAACTTTTAACTTAAATGGCAGGCAACTCATTCGGACAACTATTTCGCATCACCACCTTCGGCGAATCTCATGGCGTAGCCATTGGAGTAATTATTGATGGTTGTCCGGCAAATCTCGATATAGACATGGACTTTATTCAATCTGAGTTGGATAAGCGCAAACCCGGTCAATCTAAAATTACAACGCAAAGAAAAGAAAGCGATACGGTTCAGATTTTATCCGGCGTATTTGAAGGAAAAAGTACAGGAACGCCGATTGCCTTATTGATTCCGAATGAAGATCAGCGTTCCAAAGATTATGGTCACAATGTAGACGTATATCGCCCAAGCCATGCCGATTATGTATATGATGCAAAGTATGGTATTCGGGATCATCGTGGTGGCGGACGGTCATCGGCACGGGAAACAGCTGCTCGTGTTGCTGCAGGTGCAATTGCTAAATTGTTGCTAAAAAAACGAGGCATTGAAATATTTGCTCATGTTACTGCTGTAGGAACTATTGATGCACCTAATTTAGAAAGCAATGATTTATCGGCTTTGCTGGCTATAAGAGAAGATAATATTGTACGCTGCGCTGATCCGGCAACTGCACATGAAATGATAGAATTCATTGATTCAGTTAGAAAAGATGGTGATACAGTAGGCGGTAAAATCGGTTGCGTGATCAAAGGTTGTCCGGCTGGTTTAGGTGAGCCTGTTTTTGATAAATTGCATGCTGACTTAGGTAAAGCTATGCTTAGTATTAACGCAGTTCATGGTTTTGAATATGGTTCTGGCTTTGCCGGAAGTGAGTTGAGAGGTTCTCAGCACAATGATATTCCACAACCTAAGGCAGCAGATTCAAAAATATTTAAAACGACTACCAATTTTGCCGGAGGAATTTTAGGTGGCATCTCTAACGGGATGGATATTACTTTTAAAGTAGCTTTTAAACCTGTGGCAACCATTATGCACAACCAGCAAACAATTAACGCTGCCGGTGAAAATGCCGAAATAAAAGGCAAAGGCCGACATGACCCTTGTGTGGTTCCAAGGGCGGTTGTTATTGTAGAAGCGATGGCAGCTTTGGTATTAGCTGATCAATTTTTAAGAAATAAGGTAAGTGTGGTTTAAAACCCACACAGCAAGGTGCGAAGCAATCTATTTTGCGAGAGAGATTGCTTCGTGCTCTGCAATGGCGGTTATTCAATAAAAAACTATGAAACTCATTTTCAGTCTCCTGCTTTTCGTCAGCTTCAATTATTCCTTTGCCCAATCTTACGCTGATCAAATAGCGACGCACAGGGAAAATTATAAAAACGATTTCGTAAAGGAAGCAAACTCCCCATTAAAAAATGAAGATTTAGTCAACCTTCATTTTTTTGAAGCAGACACCAGTTATCGCGTTTTGGCAGCCATTGAAATTTTAAAGAACGAAAAAATCTTTAAAATGCCTACTTACGATGGGACAAGCAAAGAATTTTTTCGCTTTGCTAAAGTAAGCTTTGAGTTACAAGGAAAATCTATAGTGATGACATTGTATAAAAGTGTAGCGCTGGCAGAAAATCCGGCATATAAAGACCTGCTTTTCCTTCCATTTACTGATTTAACCAACAGTCAGCAAACTTATGGAGGAGGTAGATATATTGATTTAAGTTCAAAAGCAATTATAGGCAATAAAATAGAAATAGATTTCAACAAAGCCTATAATCCGTACTGTGCTTACAGTGACGGATACCGCTGTCCTGTACCGCCCGAAGAAAACGATCTGCAATTAGAGATTAAAGCGGGAGAAAAATTATATACAGGAAATAAAAAACATAAGAAATAAAATATCAAATTTGATATGATTCATGCTAAAATGCATGATTTAAAAACAATGGTTTCTAGAAAATTGAAGGGTATTTTGCTGGATTATCATCATGCATCATTCCATAAATAGTTTCAATAATATCATCCACAGATGGTTTACTAAAATAATCTCCATCCGAACCAAATGGTGGCCGATGTGCTTTCGCAGATAAAGTTTTCGGCTGACCGTCTAGACTAAAATAACCTTTCTGATCTTCCAGAATTGTTTTCAGAATATATGCTGAAGCACCTCCAGGCACATCTTCATCAACTACCAGAAGTTTATTCGTTTTTGCTAATGACTTCGCACAAACATGATCATGATCAAATGGCAGCAAGGTTTGAGGATCAATAATTTCTACAGAAATCCCCATTGTTGCCAGTTCTTCTGCAGCTTCTTGAACCAACCTTAAGGTAGAACCGTAAGAAACCACAGTGATGTCACTTCCGATTTCTAAAACTTCGGCTTTGCCCAACGGAACAGTAAACTCACCTACATTATTAGGCAGCTTCTCTTTTAAACGATAACCATTTAAGCATTCAATTACCAGCGCCGGCTCATCTGCTCTAAAAAGCGTATTATAAATTCCGGCAGCCTGTGTCATATTCCTTGGAACACACAAGTGAATTCCCCTTAATGAACCCAGAAGCATACTAATTGGCGATCCTGAATGCCATACGCCTTCTAAACGATGCCCTCTGGTACGAATAATTACAGGTGCTTTCTGGATGCCTTTTGTACGATAGGAAAGTGAGGCTAAATCATCGCTTAATACATTTAAGGCAAAAATCAGGTAATCCAGGTATTGTATTTCGGCGATAGGTTTTAAACCACGCATTGCTAAACCAATACCCTGGCCCATAATCGTCATTTCCCTGATTCCGGTATCTGTAACCCTGAGTTCTCCGTATTTTGCCTGTAAACCTGCAAATCCCTGATTGACATCACCGATATTCCCTAAATCTTCACCAAAAGCAACAAGACGTTGATCCCGGGCAAAATTTTCATCAAAACATGCGTTCAGAATTTCGCGACCATCTACCATTTTTGATAAATCATCATAAACAGCATCCACCACACTTATCCTATCCGGGCTTTCTTTACCATCGGTATGAAGCTTAGAATTATATCGATCGTGATTGGCAATACTTTGAGCATTATACCAATTTATAATCTCCGCTCTCTCCGGCGATTGATGTTTAGTTGATAAACGGATAGCTTTACGAACCGCAGAGAAAACCTCTCTTCGTTGAGCATCTGCTGTTGCAGCTAATTGCGCCGCAATTTTGGCAAGTTCTGGTTGATGCTTGGCTAAGCCTCCAATTAAATCAACCACTTGTTTATGCTCAGGTTTAATGCTGTCTAAAAATTCGTTCCATGCCTCTTTTTGCATGTTACGAACGAAAATCTTCGCATTTCTTTCAACTTCTTGAATAATCTCTTCTGTTGCAATGGCTGAATCTAACATCCACTCCCGCATTTTAAAAAGACAATCGTGCTCATTTTCCCATTTCAAACGATCTTTTGATTTATACCGTTCGTGTGAACCAGAAGTAGAATGACCTTGTGGCTGGGTAAGTTCGGTAACATGAATTAAAACAGGCACATGCTCGTCACGACAAACCTGTATGGCCTTTTCATATACTTCACACAAAGCTGGATAATCCCAGCCTTTCACTTTATAAATTTCGTATCCTAAACTTTTATCGTCTCGTTGAAATCCTTTTAATATTTCTGAAATATCCTCTTTTGTAGTTTGATATTTTGCCGGAACGGATATCCCATAGGCGTCATCCCAAATAGATATAGCCATGGGAACTTGTAATACGCCTGCCGCATTAATGGCTTCGAAGAAAACACCTTCAGATGTAGAAGCATTTCCAATGGTGCCAAAAGCTACTTCATTTCCGTTTACTGAAAAATTTTTGAGGTAGTCTAACTCGCTGTTATTTCGGAATAGCTTAGATGCGTAGGCTAATCCTACCAACCTTGCCATTTGTCCTCCGGTTGGAGAGATATCTGATGAACAGTTTTTGATCTGCGTTAAATCGTTCCAGCTACCATCTTCATTGATTGATTTAGTTGCAAAATGACAATTCATTTGTCTCCCGCCAGAAAACGGATCAGCACCATCAGTTGGATTGGCGTACAATTGTGCAAAAAACTCCTTGATAGTTGAAATACCCGTAGCAAATGCGAAAGTTTGATCCCTATAATAACCAGACCGCCAGTCGCCGTTTTTAAAGGCTTTTGCCATCGCGATTTGGGGAATCTCTTTACCGTCGCCAAAAATCCCAAATTTAGCCTTCCCTGTTAACACTTCCCTACGGCCTAAAACGCTAGCTTGTCTGCTTTCGAAGGCTATTTTATAATCATTAATAACGATACTTTTAAAGTCGTTAAAACTGAGTTCGGAACGGTCAATAGAGTTGGTTATAAATTTTTCATTCTGCATCATAATCAAGTATTGGTTGTGGCAAATATATACAAAATTAAAAGTTTGCCTTAATCTTGAATTGTAAAATTATATATGGAATAGCAAAATATAATTGGAATAGTTTTTGTTTTAAGGTTTAAATATTAAATTTGTTTTAATAATCTAAAAAAATAATTTCAAAATTATAACATGAAAAAGATCCTAGTATTATTCGCTTTTGTTTTAGGCTTTGCGGTTGTATCAAAAGCACAATCGAAACCTGCTGAATTTAAATTTGAATCTGAAACGCATGATTTCGGTAAAATTGCTTTAAACAAACCAGTTACTTTTGATTTCAAATATACCAACATTGGTGAGCAGCCATTAATTATTTCGAAGGCTGAAGCGAGCTGTGGTTGTACAGTTCCAAAATATACTTCTGCACCAATCAAAAAAGGTGAAAGCGGTATCATTTCAGTAACATTTAATGCAGCTGCTGGTCCATCTCCATTTTCAAAAGCGGTTACGATCACTTCAAATGCAAAAACACCTGTAAAGGTTCTTTATATTAAAGGAGAAACCGTTTCTGCACCTTCTAAATAATATTTACATAATCATATTCAAAAGTCCCGATTTTATCGGGACTTTTTTATTTTTGCACCATGCCAGAAATTTCACAAAAAGGATTGTCGATGCCTGCTTCGCCAATTAGAAAACTAACTCCATTTGCCGACCAGGCTAAAAAAGACGGTAAAAAGGTTTTCCACCTCAACATCGGCCAGCCAGATATTGAAACGCCTGAAGGAATGTTAAATGCGATCAAGAATATCGATTTTAATGTTTGGGCGTACACACCTTCTGAAGGAACACTTGCTTACCGTTTAAAACTAACAGAATACTATAACAAACTGGGATATAACATCACCCCGGAAAACATATTGGTAACTGTAGGTGGTTCAGAGGCAATTACCATCGCCATGCAAACCTGTGTTAACGAAGGTGACGAAATTATCATCCCTGAACCTTTTTACGCCAACTATAATGGTTTTGCCTGCATGAGCAACGTGGTGGTAAAGCCTATTTTATCTTACATAGAGAACGGCTTCGCCTTACCACCAATAGCAGAATTTGAAAAGTTAATAACGGAGAAAACAAAAGCGATTATTATTTGCAATCCGAATAACCCTACAGGCTATTTATACTCAAAAGAGGAACTGGAAGCACTCAAAAGCTTATGTCTAAAATATGATTTATTCTTATTTTCGGATGAGGCTTACCGTGAATTCTGTTATGATGGCAGAGCGTTTATTTCTCCAATGCATTTGGATGGACTGGATGAAAATGTTGTAATTATGGATACAGTATCTAAACGCTACAGTGCTTGTGGCGCCCGTTTAGGTTGTTTAATCACTAAAAATGCAGCTGTAATTGCATCTGGTTTAAAATTCGCACAAGCAAGATTAAGCCCGGGAATGGTTGAACAGATTGCCGGTGCCGCTGCTGTTGATACGCCTGACCGTTATTTTGAAGAAGTAAACACGGAGTACACCTTGCGCAGAGATACCCTGGTGAAACGTTTAAATAATATTGAGGGTGTTTTCTGCCCTAATCCGGGTGGTGCTTTTTATGTTGTTGCTAAGTTTCCTATCGATGATTCTGATAAATTCTGTCAATGGATTTTAGAAGATTTTAGTCATAATAACCAAACGGTAATGATGGCGCCTGCTACCGGTTTTTACTCTACTGCAGGTTCAGGAAAAAATGAGGTAAGGATGGCTTATGTGCTAAATACTGATGATTTAAATAATGCAATGGATTGTCTGGAAATTGCTTTGCAACAATACCCTGGACGAGCAGATTAAAACATACCGTAAATTGTTTAGTCGGTTAATTGTTAGAAATTAGAAAAACAATTAACTGATTAAACAGTTAATGAAACTATACAATTATCAATATCAGTATTTTTTGTATATTTGTTGCTCACTTTTTCAAGTACTGGCATTGAGCTGATTTACTGATTAATTGAAAACTAACAAGGGGCCGTTCTTGGATTTGACAGGGTGGCGAAGGTTATGTTAGCATGCAGTGCGTTGTACGGAGAGCACTTTAAAGAGAACGTTCAAAACAATAGTTGGCGAAAATAACTACGCCTTAGCTGCCTAATTTAGAATTAGCATAGCTTTTGTCCCTCTAACTGATGCATTGTTGGGTTAGAATCCGGGGCATCGAAACAACAAAGCTGGCTTCAAAATGGTACGATTTGAAGTGAGATAAAGTACCTAAGGATTTAAATAAGGTCGGTTTTCAGCCCGTTTAAATCTCGAAAAATAATTGAAAAATAAGCATGTAGAAGGTATAAGTTATCTCACAACTGGACAAGGGTTCGACTCCCTTCGGCTCCACAGAAAAAGACTCACATTATCATGATGTGAGTCTTTTTTATTTAGTAAAGGATTGTGTCAAATCTATGTTATTCTCTCCAGAAAGAACTTTAACAAGTTAGCAAGCCTGGTTCGGGTCATCAATAAGTTGAAAGAAACAATTCCAATAACAGCACAGGTTATTCCCGCCATTACATCTAAAACATAATGGTGACTGGTATAAATCGCCGCGAACCAAATTCCAATCATCACCGTGACAAAAAAAATGTTAATCAAACCTAACTTATTCCTTAGTCCAAAATAAACCACCAGGAAAGGATATGCAGAATGTAATGACGGCATCGCTGCAAAGACATTCGAGCCTTTACTATAAATTCCTTTAAAAAGGGAGATATTAAAAAAATGATCAAAGCGTGCTAATCCTGCCGTATTACCAGGTGTATGCGCAATAAAATTAAAGCCATGATTTTGAACATACCATGGTGGTGCAGCGGGATAAAGGTAGTAAATCACAAACCCAAGCAAATTTATCCACACAAATGCCAGAGAAAATCTGATAAATTCATGTTTCCGTTTAAAGTATAAATAAGTGGCAAGCGCCAAAGGAACCGGAACCCACATTAAATAAAACAGACCTGTTAAAACATCTAAAAAAGAATTACTATTGAGTTTCCAATATTCATTTGGCGTAACAATTAAACCGTGTAAATTAATGCCGAATAAATGTTTCTCAGCATTGTAAAGCGATTCGATATGAACAGGATTATAAAGATAGTTTGGAAAAGCTTTCATGTAATCAAACAGAATCCAATACACAATGAAAATAGAAAAGCCAAGAATGAATTTCCTGGTTTCTACAGACAAAAAAAACAAGGAATTAAACAAAAGAATTAAAACCAATTGATCTGTTTTAAAGCCCACAAGAAAATACGATAGCAATAAATAAGCCACCGAAATGAGAAATGTGGTATAGATATTTTTAATACTGTAGAAACTACGCTTTAAGATATTATTGTCCACCTTGCTGTTTTCTTTCAAAGTTCGACCTGAAAATATTATCCCAAAATGTCCAGCTTACCCCATAACCTTTTGTTGAATCAGAATAATGATGCAGCATATGATGTTGTTTAAGCCGTTTCCAAAATCCACTTTTAAAGTTGGCATGATGAAGTGCATAATGTACCATATCATAAAACAAATAGCCTATTATAAAACCCGAGAAAAAAGGATAATTGGCGTGCTGTGGCAGCAGCCATTTGAACAGAAAATAAAAACCCAATGCCATCGGGATACTTGCAGAGGGTGGCATTACCAGGCGTTTGGCATCATTTGGGTAATCGTGATGAACACCATGGAAAATAAAGTGAATTCTTTTTCCCCACGCTGCTTTTGGTTCAAAATGAAAAATGTAACGATGTAAAACATATTCTGTAATGGTCCATATCCCTACACCTGATACAAACCAGCCAGCAAAGTTTAGTAATGGCATTTGGTGTTCAACCAGAGCCAGATAGAAAAGGAAGGCGATTACCGGGACATAAACGATCAATGGAACATAATAACGCACCTTTGATAAGCTTTCCATAAAGTCGTTCTTAAACATCCTGATTGATGCTGTAGAATTAGATACAAAATTCTTTTTCATTTTATTAAATCTTAATTCGCTCAGTAAGCTGTTTTGACTGACCAGAAGCATCAAAGCCTCTAATTTCTACATATTTTACATTTGGCAGCCAAAAAGAACCTCCTTCAATCCGAAGAAAGATTCGTTGTAGCTCCATTTTTTTGTTATTAATGGTCGCGTAAACATGATATTTTTGATCTGCCGCCGACTTGGTAAGGTACATTGGCAACTTTTTATGAGATGTAAATCTGAGTTCAAACTGTCCATTACCTAAATCCTTACTTAAAATTCCGTAAGCAAACTTACGCTGAATATAACTGAGGTCTTTCTTCTCTCCCTTATCTCCATACCTCATCCAAAAAACATTTACGGGTTGTTCCTTATTTACAACGCCATTTTTATCCACGTTTAACTGGCAGATAATCGTATTTGTATTTGGATCTCGCTGTACATAGAATAACTGGTTGCTAATTCCATGTGGTGTAGGGAAAGCAATTGGAGAAGGATCGGTTCCCTGCGCCTTTACACCTGACGAAGACAAAGTAACTAATCCCGCACTAAACATTAATCCAACGATTAAAGCGGCTCTATTGTCTACTATTTTCTCTGCCCGTTCTTTTTCCTCCAGTCCTTTTTTCGCTTCCTGCAATCTTTTTACAGCCGTAATATTGGTTAAAATGGCCATCAAAGTTATCGGTAAGGTAAAAATAGACATGGTTTCAAAAACATGAAATGATATCCCCGGAAAATAAATTTTATAATCGCCACCAATAAAATGCCCTGCAACCCCACATGCAATTGCGAATACACCAATGGTAACCACTCTTTCCGGCCTTTGCATTAAACCACCCTTGCATTCAACGCCTAATCCTTCAGCACGTGCACGGGTATAACTTACCATCATTGAGCCAATTAGCGCAATAAATGCAAACAATGAGCTCAAAAAATAGTGGTGTGCCACTAAATAGTAACAAATACCTAAAAACATAATCATTTCACTATAACGATCGAGCACCGAATCGTATAGTGCACCAAATTTTGAACTCATATTACCTAGGCGGGCTACCTGTCCATCCAGCATATCAAACAAACCTGCAAAAAGTACCAATGCCCCACCCCATCCAATGTATGACATATCCCCACGGTTAGATTTCTCTGCACCCAAAACAAAAATTATGGCAACCCCTATGTTCAAAATCAGGCCGATAGTGGTGACTGCATTAGGCGTTAACCCAATTTTAATCAAGCCCTTAACAAAGGGATTAATTACTTTATAAATAGCCAGCTGAAGACGATCTCTCAATTTTATACCTTGCATATCTTTAACCATTAAAAATCAAATTTTACTCTAGCCCTTATCCCCCATTTGGATACTTCAGGATTATCCAGATAAGTGAAACGCCTAACTAAATCTACCCGCAGGAGTTTAAAAATATTACCAATTCCTACGCTTCCCTCCATGTAAGGCGCATTACCTAAAGAGTAAGTACGTTGTAAACCATTTTCAAATCTTGGCAGCTGATAAATTCCCTCGCCACTTGCCGGATTATTTTCATCTCTCAATCCACCATAAAGCACTTTAAGAGATACTACTTCTCTCAATTTCAACTTCTTTATTAACGGAAGTTTATTAAAAAAGAAGCCGTTAAAATTATGGTCGATGTTAACACTCACATAGTGATCGCTTACAAACTCTAAAAAATTCATCAGGTTGTATGAGTTTAACTGATAAGCATAAGTTTGATTGGCACGATGAATAGCCAATAGCGGAAACGGTACTTTACCGGCAATATAGCTGCCTTCTAAAGTTACATCGCTATAGCCTAACTGCGATAAATAAAAGCGCTTATCCACACTTCCCGTGAGGTTATGATAATTGTTTTCTCCACCGAATAAACCCTTTATTCCGGCCGTATAACGTAAATTAAAAACCGGATAACGATCGGCAATTGGGACACGATAAATTTTACCCTGAATAAATTTCTCTTTTGGCGCATATCTTAATGCCAGAGAAAGTTCACTGGTCGTTAAGCGATTGATCAATCCACCACCATTAGCCAGGTAGCTTAACCCTCCGGCCGGTGTTTGACTCCATTTTTTAAATCCCAAAGCATAAGAAAAATGGTTTTCATACTCGTGTACATAATCCAACCGGTAAAAATCGTTGTAAAGCAACATATCATTTACCCCACGCTTAAAGGAGAGTAAAAAGTTGTCTTCCTGTACAAACTGAAGTTCTTGCCCGGGTATTTTTGTATCACGTTGAAAACTCGCCCTGATATAATTTTGCGGAAACTGATAGATAGATTTATTATTGATAGAATAGGTTCCGGAAAGAAAAAATTTCCATTTTTCATCCTTAAAACCATAGGCAGCATAATTTTCAAAATAGAAGCGCTTACTGAGTTCCGGGGTGGTGCGGCCTCCAAACCGCAGGCGAAAACCTTCTACATTATTAAAACTGTAAAAAGTATTAATTGGACCAATTTCATAAGGACCAAGATTACCATAACCAGCAAAAAGCAATGTCGCAATTTTTATGGTTCGTTGAAAAGATGGAATTTTTTGTAACGTATCAATGTTATGATAAATTTTGGCCTGTTCTTTTGATAAGGGATCCAACCGGTTTTCTTCCCAATACTGATCATTTCGTTTTGATGCACCTGCCACTGAAACAATACTTTTCCCTTTAAAAACCGTATCTGCCAAGGCGATATTATATTGATAGTTTTTATAGGTGGATGATCTTTCTCCCGTGAAACCCATCCCTTTTGTTTTCGCTAAGCCAAAATCAGCAATGAGCTTACTTTTTGATAAACTGTATTTACCGGATGCATTCTGTTCAAAATCCAGATCAATTTTTAGTTTCCGTACAAAATTAAGGTTGATATTTTTATTCACTCCCATTGAAACCCCGGTTACGGCGTAATGCTTATCATTGCTGACATACAATTTCCCCTCAAAAAGCATATCAGTGGTATTTCTTGGCGTAAAAGAAAGCTCAATTACTTGGGCATTACCGGTTCTAATAGTATCGGTAATAAAAAACTTATAAAACGTTGGAGAAGCGCTTGCAATCGGACTTAAAAACTCATTACTAATAACCGAAATGTTGTTTTTGTAAATATCAATATCCTGGTACATCCGTTCGAAATACACCTTCATTCCGTTATTATCAATTAACTGCTGATCGAAATTCACTTGCTTTTCACCAATAATGACAGACTTATTACGGGTTGGATCACTGGCAAAATATTGATCAGTAAGTTTCTCCTGAATATAAATGGGCAATAAATTTTTACCTCCTATTAGAGTAGAATCCTGTTCCTGAAACAGAAACTGATAATTTCTGAATATTTTTTTATTCTTAAACTTTTCAGTCACATTGCTCATCGAAAAGAGCATTTTATCGTACTGGCGGAAAGATGCCGTATTAAAGGTAGAAATCCTGTTTTCATCTTTGTGGGCAATAACCTGCCGGATTAACTCAACTGCCGGATTATCTTTATTGCGGTATTTGGGCTTTTTTCCTCCAACGATCACCACTTCATCAAGTGCCTGCGCATCAGGAGCCATGGCAACATCAATTTGTTGCTGGCTGTTTGCCACCAGATTTTTTGATACCGTAATATAACCCACGTAGTTAAAACTTAGTGTCGTTTGCGCATTTACTGAACTCAGCATATAATGCCCATTGATATCGGTTTGCGTACCAATTGTAGTGCCTTTAAAAAACACCGAAACATAAGGCAAAGTCTCTTTCGAAACGGCATCGCGTACCGTTCCTGATACAACTGTTGACTGGGCATAAAGTGTACCAGAACTTGTTATAAGAAGTAATATTATAATTAAAAATGAATATTTAATTTTCATTTTGAGGAAAAATAAAATGCTTTTGCATATAGTAGTTATAGCTTAGTCCCATGATAACGGATGCAGCTATTTTAGAAATCAGGTAATTGATCTGGAAGAAATGTGTAAGCAGGTAAACGACTAAGGTAACGAGCAATAAATTCCCTAACCAAACCAAAATATATTTAATTGCCTGAGGCCACACCTCCTTAAATCCTGCTTCAAAAACCCAGTTTCTGTTGATATAAAAATTCACAATTCCACCGGATATGGTACCTGTAATACTCCCAGCCATATACCAAAATCCAAAAAAGCTGACCAATAACGCAGTAACTAAAAAATCAACTGCCGATGCTGTTAAGGAGGATGCTTGTGCTTTTATAAATGTGATCATATTAGAAAACACCGATCATGACGATAGCTTGCAATACCATATTGGCATAAATTCCGGCTAAAACATCATCTGCCATTACGCCCCATCCCCCGGGCAAACGCTCTAGCCTACGGATATAAAATGGTTTCACGATATCAAAAAACCTGAATAGAACCAGCGCCAATAAGTAATATGTCCATTGATACGGAATGCAAAGCAAGGAAATGGCCATACCCGCAACTTCATCAATCACCACACGTTGATGATCTTTACCCCAAATCTTTTCCACCGCATCGCCAGTAATTACACCAACTAATAGAATGAGTATGATGGAAAGAAAAGGCCATAAATATGGATTGGAATATTCAGTTTGCGAAAGCCACCAAATGGTGCAGGTAACCGCCGCAGCGACAGTACCCGCACCTTTGCCAATATAACCTATACCAAAGGCTGTGGATATAAATTTGTGAAAAAACACTAGGCCGTTTCTACAACTTCTTCTTCGTAATCCTGCCCCAGGTGTGTAATCAACTCTTCTCCCATAATATAACGTAGGGTATTTTGAAGTTTGATTAATTGCTTGAAAATATCATTTTCTGCAGGTACACCCGGAATGGTTTGTGGAGATTTTAAATAAAATGATAACCACTCCTGAATGCCACTCATGTTAGCACGTTTAGCTAAGTCTATAAATAATGCTAAATCAAGCACAATTGGCGCAGCTAAAATAGAATCGCGGCAAAGGAAGTTAATTTTGATTTGCATTTTATAGCCTAGCCAACCAAAAATATCAATGTTATCCCAGCTTTCTTTGTTATCACCATGTGGCGGATAATAGTTAATTCTGATTTTATGGTACATATCACCATACAAATCAGGATTGATTTCTGGTTTAAAAATATCTTCCAGTACACCTAATTTAGAAACTTCTTTGGTTTTAAAGTTGTCTGGATCATCCAAAACCAACCCATCGCGATTGCCTAAAATATTATCAGAGAACCAACCATTTACACCTAATGAACGTGCAGCAAGACCAGGTGCTAAAATCGTTTTCATTAAGGTTTGACCAGTTTTGAAATCTTTACCTGCAATTGGAGTATTGGTTTCTTTAGCCAACTCAATCAATGCAGGAATATCAACGGTTAAGTTTGGCGCACCATTAGCAAAAGGAATTCCCAGTTTTAGCGCTGCGTAAGCATAAATCATACTTGGTGCAATACGAGCGTCATTGTCTTTCAAACCTTGTTCAAAAGCGGCTAATGAACTGTGTACTTCAGATGGCTCGAAATAAATTTCGGTAGATCCACACCAAACCAATACAATACGATCGCAGTTGTTATCGGCTTTAAAGTTTCTAATATCATCCATTACGGCCATTGCCAGGTCGTAACGATTATCCAGATCCTTCACAAACTTACCATCAAGGTTTTTAACGTAGTTCCGATCGAAAGCAGCTCTCATTGGCTTAATGGCCTCTAACTCTTCTCTCACATCACGTAATAAATTCGCATCTAAAACTCTGGCATTCATTGCGGCCTCATATACGTTATCTTCATACACATCCCAGCCACCAAATACTAAATCTTCTAACGCTGCCAAAGGCACAAAATCTTTAATTTTTGGTTCTTTTTTTTCAGTACGCTTTCCAATGCGGATGGTTCCCATTTGCGTAAGCGATCCGATAGGTTTTGATAGGCCTTTTTTTACCGCTGCAACACCTGATATCATTGTTGTAGCTACCGCTCCCAAACCTGGCATTAATATTCCAAGCTTGCCATTAGCTGATTTTACTTGTTCTGTCATCTTATTTTTATCTAAATTCTTATAACCATTTATTCGTTTGATACCATTTTATTGTTTCTTCTAAACCTTGTTGCAGTTGGTATCGTGGACTGTAACCCAGATCTTTCTTAATATTTTGAATGTCGCAGCTCCAGTTCATTCCTGTAAGCTCATTCACCTTATCGATGTTAAGCGTTGGCATTTTATTAATCATTTTAAATCCATGCTCAAGTGACCAGGCAAGGCCTTTTATAAGCGGAAGCGGCACCTTAATTTTGATTGTTTTCTTTTGAAGAATAGCCCTGGCATTGTCATTGAAAGCATTTTGTTCGTAACTATTGCCGTCTGAAATATTATAGGTCTTATTCATTATTTCAGATCTTAATGAACTGATGATAATCTGTGCCAGGTCTTTCACATAAACGAAGCTCAGCTTTTGGTTTTCATCGCCAATGGCTACCTCAAAGCCACGATTTATAGTTTTTAATAACATCAGTATTTCGCGTTCGCGTGGTCCATAGACTGCTGTTGGCCTAAAAATTAAAAGTGGTAGCCTTTCGATATTGGCCAGGTAAGTTTCTGCTAATGCCTTACTTTTTCCATAATACGTAACCGGATGGGATGCCCCGTTATCATTTAATTGACGATCCAATTCATTAAGCGGACCAAGTGCTGCCAAACTACTTACAAACACAAATTTTTTAATCTGATGTGCTGATTGCGATGCTGCTATAGCCAAATTCCTTGTATAATAGGCATTGAACTTATTATAGGCTTCCAGGTTTTCAGCTTTGGTTACCGCCGCAGCATGAACGATATAATCGTATTCATTCTCGGTAATATTTTTCGATAGTTCATAGATTGAGTCGAAGTTGAGCTGTACGTACTTAATCGAAAAATCGCTTAAATGATCAGTTTTGCTCGATTGACGCACGTTTGCATATACCTCCATATCTTCAGCAAGCGCAGCCTCAATTAAATGAAAGCCAACAAAACCAGTTGCACCGGTAATCAATATTCGCTTTTTCATATCGGGCGTTCAAGAATTCGATATTTGCGATAAAGCTTGCCACCAATATCTTCGATTGGCCTATTCACCATATCATTGTGGTCAAGTGTCCAGCTGGCCTCGGCATATTTCATTTTTCTGGCTTCGAAATGTCTGATAATTTCGCCGTATAAACAGGCCTCGATACCCATTTTGCGATAGCCATCTACCACGCCTAAGAGCATGATCCTAATGCCATCAATTTTCTTTTTATTGGCAATAAGCCTGATTAATCCGGTAGGAAACAATCTTCCTCTTTTAATCTTAATTAAAATTTGATTAATATCAGGAATAGCTAACGCAAAGCCTACAACTTTGCCATCCTGTTCTGCCATAATGCAGAATTTGGGATCGAGAATGAGTTTGAGGTCATTCGCTGTATATTCAAATTCCTTATCCGTCATTGGCACAAAACCCAGGTTTTTATCCCAGGCTTTATTATAAACTTCACGCAAGGCATTCCGCTCTTGTGCAAATCTTTTCATATCAATATGACGGATGGTGATATTGTTCCTTAACAATCGCTCTTTAATCCGGTCAATAAGTTTTAAAGATCGATCACTATAATTTCCTGCAGTATATCGGTAAGCACGTAAATCAACATTTTTACTATAGCCCAGCTGCTCCAGCAGCGGTAGATAGTAAGGTGCATTGTAGGGCATCATCGCCACCGGCGGACCATCAAAACCTTGAATCAGTAAGCCACATACTTCATTGGTAGAAAAATTTACCGGACCTAGTACGCGATTAATTTTTCTGGCATTGAGCCAGTGGTGAACCGTATCAGTCAGTTGCTTCGCAGCACTTAAATCGTCAATACAGTCAAAAAAACCAAAGAATCCGTCTCGAGATTGATATACTTCATTATGATGTTTATTTTCTATCGCGGCAATTCGCCCAATAATTTTATCCCCATCTAAAAGCAAAAAAAGTGCAATGGCAGAATGCTCAAAAAAAGGATGCTTACCAGGCGTTAATAAATCCCTTTGTGCAATAAATAACTCCGGAACATAATGCGGATCTTCGGCATATAACAGGTGTGGAAAATCAATAAAATTTTTCAAATCCTTTTTACCGGAAACTTCTTTGATTACCCTCATGATCTGACGTTTAACAAAGTTGAATTCACTTCAACAAAAGCTGCTTTCAACTTTTCTACAGCAATTTCTATCTGCTCGAATGTGTGGGTAGCCATTAATGAAAAACGAATCAATGATGAATCTGAGGGAACTGCAGGCGAAACAACAGGATTCACAAACACACCATTTTGCTGAAGCACATTGGTAACCATAAAAGTGGTGGTATTGTCTCTGATATAAACCGGGATAATAGGGCTGTTGCTATGACCAATATCAAAGCCAGCCTCTACCAGCAATTGCTTTGCATAATTAGTATTTGCCCAAAGTTTATCAATACGCTCGGGTTCTTGCTCGATGATATCCAAAGCGGCAATCACACTTGCCACTGCTGACGGCGGCATGCTTGCACTAAACATTAAGGAGCGTGCTCTATGCTTTATAAATTCAATTGTATCTGCGTTTCCAGCAATAAAACCTCCTAAAGAGGCAAGGGATTTACTGAAAGTTCCCATGATTAAATCTACATCATCCACAAGATTAAAGTGAGATGCGGTGCCCGCTCCGTTAAAACCAATTACACCTAAGCTATGGGCATCATCCATCATGATATTCGCACCAAACTCATTCGCAATTTTCACCATTTCAGGTAGGTTAACCAAATCGCCCTCCATACTAAATATACCATCTGATACGATTAATTTGGCAGCATCAGCTGGTAAACGACTTAATTTATTGCGCAGGTCGTTCATATCATTGTGAGCGTATTTTATCGTTCTTGAAAATGAAAGTCTGCTGCCGTCAATGATGGATGCATGATCATATTCATCCAGAATTAAATAGTCGTTACGATCGAGCAGACAGGAAATAACCCCTAAATTAACCTGAAAACCTGTGCTGAATAATACCGCAGCTTCTTTGCCCACGTACTCAGCAAGCCGCTTTTCCAGTGTTAAATGAATATCGAGTGTACCATTTAAAAAACGTGAACCGGCACAACCAGTTCCATATTGATCAATAGCCTTTTTAGATGCTTCTTTTATTTCGGGATGATTGGTAAGACCGAGGTACGAGTTAGATCCAAACATCAGTACCTTTTTACCATTGATCATAACTTCAGTATCCTGAGCAGAGTCAATTGATCTGAAATAAGGATATAATCCTTTTTCCTTTATTAGTTTTGCATCTTTAAAAGAAGCTATTCTATCCTGTAATTTTTTACGCATACTGAATGCTATTATTCTGTCTTGTTTTTTAAGCACACCACCGGCATATTTTATAGATTGTTCCATCATTGTACCCAAAAAATAGAACGGCTCTTTACCTGATGATTTGTTAACACAATTTTAACGTAGAAACGAACCTAAAAAAAGGTTCAAAAGTAGGATTTAATGTTCTATAAGTTGGATTGACTTAATATGACATTTATATGAATTGACCATTAGACTATCTGACTTTTTTAGCAAAAAGGTAAAATAATTAAATTGACTATAGATAACTTATAAAATCAAAACACAATCTACAAATCATTAATTTACAGATGATTAAAACTCATTATTAAAATTAAAAGTTTAATCAAATGATTGAATATCAATCAAATTTTAGTCAAATTATCATAAATTATTTGAAAAAATCAGCTTAAAATATAAATTTGTTATAAGGTAAAATTAAGGAGACACCAACAGGCGTTAATTATTAAAATCGCAGGATTAAAAAATGGTTATTATGAACATGGGCGTTAATAAATGTACAGGCGGATGAAGCAATTATACACCAATAAAAAAATTGTTTATAGAGGTATTAACCCAACAGAAGAAAACGATCTTCTGGTAAAGATTCACGCACAGGCCTCCCCAGGTGATTGTCCGAAATCGCCATTCCGTTCTGAAGCTTATGGCGTTTTAATGGTGACCAAAGGAACATTAAAAGTCAAAATTAATTTTAATGAATATATATTTAAGCAACGTGATATTTTATGCGTTGTTCCGGATAGCATATATGAAATCCCGGATGAACCAAATGCTTCGATTATTTACACACACTTTAGCAAGGAATACTTATCTCGAAAAGGAATCTTTTTGAATATAATTGAAAGTTATAAAATTTTTAAAGAGAACGAAACGTTAAGCTTTTCACTCTCAAAAAGTGAATACGAGCATATGCATGCTGATATTATGGCCCTGCATCACCGCCTCTCGATCCCAAAAACAACCCGGTATATTGATGACATCATACACAACAGTTTTTTATCAATTGTGTACGATATTTTTTTACTCAATGAAAAGCAGAAAAAGGTTCCGGTAATAGCCATTGACAGTAAAATGGAACTTACAAGTCGGTTTTTGGCCCTGGTAGCCGAAAGATTTAATAAAGAGAAAAGAGTTCGTTATTACGCCGACTGTCTGCGCATTACACCCAGACACTTATCACAGGTAGTAAAGCAGGTTACCGGCAAATCTGCAAGCGAACACATTGATTACTTTGTTGTGAGAGAAGCAAAATTACTACTCACGGGCCACACACTGAATATAGCAGAAATTGCAGAAAAGCTTCGTTTTAGTAACCCATCGTTTTTTGGTAAATATTTTAAAAAGCATGCAGGAATTACCCCCATGTCATTTAAACTCGAAAATAATATTATGCCTGATTTGTAATTACACAGATAAAGCGCTGTTGCTATTTTGTAAGCTGAACAAGGGATTGCTTTTCCTGAACGGCGATAAATTAATCGATGTTCGTATCATGCATTTAGAAATATTTGTTTCGACAGATAAGGACTGATTTTCTGATCTCACAAAAAAAAGCCATATCCATTATAGTTTAATTTAAAATCCTTAATAAAGATAATTTCTCCAGGCATTTAACTTCTTTTAGATTCAAATATGCCAGATTAGATTGATCATCATAATAATGTTGTACCTGATCTAAAAAACAAATTTCTCGGTAATCTTAGCCAATACCACTGACGGCAACAAGAAGTTTATTATGTTTGATAAATACATTAAAAACATTTCCCTGATCCGTAGCAACCATTATTGGCATAAGGCTTAACTCAGATTAAACTATCAAAATAAATACGGAATTTCACAATTGTGGAAAACATCAGTACCATAGTTAATCATGTTATAGTATTTTTGCAGCATAATGTTATCCTCATATAAAATACTTTATCTTTTTGATAATGCTGAAACCCTCATTATGGAAATTCAGCGTTTAGATCTTCCGGATGGTTCGGATATTTCACAAATATATCACTGGCTATATTTCGATAAGCTTACCCATTCGATGGTTAAACTTTGGTTCCGGTCTCTTGATTCATCCGCAGAAATTGAAGAAAGATTTTTTGAGCAGGGTTATCTGAAGTTTAGTGAGTCTGAGGCGACGTTTATTGAAAAATACAATTCATCACAGCATAAACTGATCAATCGAAGCAAGCAGCCTGTAGATGATCAGGTCGATAAATTAGTTCTAGCGTATTTGAAACAACCGAGCGAACTGATATAGGTTGCGAAAAAGAATAAAAAAAGCCCTTCAATCCTGACAGGGCTTTTTTGTTGTCTATCCCTATATAAGTAGGAGTAACAAAACTATACAATGCTTACAATATTTTGGGTGTTTGAATAAACTGAATAGATTTTTTTTAAAAGGTAAAAAAATGGATGAATGATGAATAAGCAAGAACAAACTTTCATGCTTAGCTTACACGTTTCCCTTTGAGCAGCATATTTAAAGCATCCTGAAGTGTTCCCGCTTTCTGCACTTCTCCTTCGTTTACAAAGTAAATTTCATCAGCGTTTTCAATCGTATTTAGGCGGTGTGCAATAATCACCAATGTGGTTTCCTTTGATAATTTATTTAGGATATTTCCCAGAAGCTTTTCAGTTATGGTATCAATGTTAGCGGTAGCTTCATCCAAAATCAACAACTCCGGATTCCGTAAAACAGCTCGCATAAAAGCAATAAGCTGCTTTTGCCCTAAACTAATACTGTCGGATGCAGTTGTGATCTGCGTATAAATGCCATCATCAAAAACGGAGAGAATCTCTTCCAGATTTGCATCTTTAATAATTTTTTTAAGGTCATCATCACTGGTATTTTGTAATTGCGGATTACCATACAGGATATTCTCTTTAACTGTTCCAGTAAACAGGAAAGGCTCTTGTAAAATAAAACCTATTTTTTGTGTTCGTTCTTCGGCTGTAAAGGAACGAATATCCTTTCCATTAAGCAATACCATACCTTTGGTTGCATCATACAACCGGGCAATTAGTGAAGCAGTTGTGGTTTTCCCACCTCCTGTAGGCCCGATTAAAGCATAGGTTTTACCTTTTTCAAATTTTAAATTAATGTTATGCAGAATTTCTTTCGAGCTATCATAAGAAAAATGAACCGCTCTGAATTCCAATAGTGAAGAAGAATGTTCAGAATAATCGGCCTCCACCTGATTCAGGTTGGTATCCAGCAAAAGAATTTGAGAAATCCTGTCCCAGCCGGCCATAGCAACCTGAAAGCTGGTCCACAAAGCCGCCAGCTGTCTTAAAGGATTATAAAAATTTGTACAGTAGGAAATATAACTCACCAATAAACCTAAAGTGAAATTTCCAATTGAAATCAGGTAAATACCAAAAAGCAATACAATTAATTGTGCAGCACTTGAAAGCAAACCATATACCGGAACAAAAATATTATTGGCCAAACCGGCACCAATGGCTGTTTTATAGTTCTCCTGGTTGGCTTCATCAAAGCGTTTTCTAAAATAATCGCGACGGTTAAAAGCGATAATCACTTTAAAATTATTTAGGCTTTCCTGAATCTCTGCACTCATCCCTCCTACACTCTTCAAATTTTTGGCGTTCTTCCTTTTCACCCAGGGTGATAAAACTATCGTAAAAAGAACAATTACCAGCGCAGGTGCAAGCGCAGCCGAACCTAACTCGAAGTTAATACTGAGCAGAAAGCAGCCTGCACCAATCATGGTGACCAAACTGCCAATAAATTGCATCAGCGACTGAGAAAAAAACTGATTGAGTTTATCCGTGTCATTATTTACCCTTGAGATTAAATCTCCGGCTTTATTCTGATTGAAAAACGACACCGGAAGTTCCTGAAGTTTATTAAAAATGGTATTGCGCAACGTATATAGCATTCGCTGGCCTATACTACCCATCATTTTGGTTTGAATGTAACCCGTAATCATGGCAATAATATAAATGGCCAGAATTATGCCGCTGAACATCAGCACCCCGTCAAACTGTTTCGTTCTGATGTACGCATCAATGGTATGTCCAATTAAAAGCGGCCCCAATAAAAGTAAGCCCGAATTAATTAAAATAGCAAGCAGTGCCAGCCACAAGTTTTTCCGCTCGGCAGAAATAAGCTTTAACAATCTTTTCAGTGCTTTATAGGTAGATTGCTTTTCTTGCGCTGTATTAAGTTGGTTAAGATTGTAATTCATAATTGCTGGTACTCTGTTGTGAATTGTAAATTTGTATATACTCGGGACTTTGCTCTAAAAGTTGCTGATGAGTACCGGAAGCAACAATTTCACCTTGCATCAGCAAAATAACCTGATCATATTTTTCAACAGATGCGATTTTTTGTGTAACAGAAATCAAGGTTATATAAGGATAATTTTTTTCGATGTTATTTAAAATACGCTGCTCTGTTTGATGATCAACACGTGCGGTAAAATCATCAAGCAATAATATCCTGGGATTAACCGCCAATGCTCTGGCAAGCATGATACGTTGCTTTTGTCCACCTGAAAGACTATTTCCACGCTCGGAAATAATTGTATTCAATTGATCTGGCAATTGATCTATAAAATCTTTCAACTCAGCAGTAGCTATTGCCAGGGCTAAAGATTCATCAGTAACCGTATCGCTAAAAGCAATATTTTCCCGAATACTCATATTAAACATGATACTGTCCTGAAAAACAAAGCCAACCTGTCGATGGAAATTTTCCTGTTGATAACTGTTTAATTGCTTTTCATCAAAAAGTATCTGACCGCTACTCGGCTCGGTTAAACCTGTTAAAATGTATAATAGCTGGGTTTTTCCTGCGGCTGTTGGACCAATAATAGCCGTTTTTGAACCAGGGCGGGCAGTAAACGAAACATCTTTCAAGATAGGCTTTTGTCCCAGGCTTAAACTAACCGATTCTGCAGCCACATTACCTAACAATTGATTCGTTATAGTTCCGGGGTGTTTTACTTCCTCGGCATTTAAAACGCTTTCAATTCTCTGGTAAGATGCAGTGGCCTGAGCAATCACATTACTCATAAAACCAATAACCAGAATAGGAAAAATAATAAGCGAGAGATAACTGTTAAAGGCTGCAAATTCTCCCAAACTCATGGTATCGTTGATAACGAAATGACCGCCTAGTACTAAAATGGATAATCCCGCCAGGTTTGCAACAAACACAATGATAGGAATTAAGCCTGCAAACAAACGTAAAATGGATAAGCCCAAATCCCTTGCTTTGGTGTTGGCATCAAGAAATTTATGATATTCTGTTTGTTGCGAATTAATTACCCTGATCAGTGCCGCCCCGAGAATACTCTCACTTATTACTTTATTTAGCCAATCAATAACTTCTCTGCTTTTGATAAATAATACCCTGACTTTTTTGAGCACCAAAAAAAATGCTCCGCCAATAATCGGAACGATAACAATAATGCAAAGTGCCAATTTCCAATTAATAGCCAGAAGCAAAATGCTTGCACCAACTATTAAAAACAATGAAGAAGCCAGCGAAACAATTGCCTGAGAGACAAACATCTTGATAGAATCCGCATCAGCAGTAAGATTTGTAAGTAGCTTAGATGGATTAGCCTGGGTAATATAGGCATGGCTTTGCCTTGAAATCTGATCAGACAATTTGGTTCTTAAATCTTTAGCTACCCTTTCTGATGCATAAGTCTGCACAATACTTTGCAGGTAGGTAAATATAAAAACCAATACAATAGCAACGGTAAACTGAATCAGGATCAAGTTCAAATCAAATGTTTTATTGGTATAGGAGTCAATGCCCTGTGCAATAATTTTCGGCAGCAAAAGGTTGATTCCGTTGCTTAATAAGGCAAATAAAATAAGCAGAGAAATTAAGCCTTTGTATGATGCAAGCAAACTAAAAACACTCGGTTTTTTAGTTTCTTTAGGTTTCGCCATGATGGTTGTGAGCTTTTGTAAAAATCAAATTTAACTCATTTATCTATATACTTACAGGTTATTTATCATTTAAATAGCCTTTATTAATTTTATGTAGCCATCATTTTTGGCAGATTGTTGATACAGATTAATTAATACATTGGTTTCAGCCTGTGGATTACTACCTTTGCATACCATTGGAGAAAATGGTTTACCCATATTATGATTGAAATAGGAAAATATAACGAGCTAAGAGTTGTAAGCAAATCCGAAGCCGGATTAAACCTGAGTGATGGCGATAAGATGGTTCTTTTGCCCTACCAATATACGCCTGCAGGATTGGAAATTGGCGACAATGTAAATGTTTTCGTTTACATTCAAAAGGATGGTCGTTTAACGGGAACCACCCAAAAGGCTTATGCCGAAGTTGGCGATTTTGCTTTCTTAAAAGTAGTATCTGACGGTGAAGATGGTGTTTTCATGGATCTGGGCATTGATAAAGATGTATATGTTCCCTCAAAAGAGCAAAAGCGTCCGATGCAGAAAGGCTACAAATACGTAGTTTACGTTTATTTGGATGAAAACAACGACCGATTACTGGCTTCATCCAAATTATATGATTTTGTAGAAGAAGAAGATTACGATTTTGAAGAAGGTGATGAAGTAAGCTTGCTGATTACAGAAGAAACTGATTTAGGCTTTAATGCGATTATCAATAACACCTACATTGGTTTGCTATATCACAATGAGGTGTTTGATAATATTCAAATTGGGGAGCATCGCAAAGGATGGATCAAAAAAATCAGGGTAGAAGGCAAAATTGACTTAACCCTGCAGCCAAGTGGCTATGGCCATATATTAGATTCGAAAGAAATGATTTTGGCGGCGCTTAAAAAAAGTGATGGTGTAATAGAATTGGGAGATAAAAGTTCTCCGGAGGAAATTTATCACCGCTTTCAAATTAGTAAAAGTGCATTTAAAAAAACAATAGGTTCACTTTACAAAGAGCGGAAAATTGTACTTTCCGATGATTCGATTAGGCTGATTACCGATGAAGAGGCTGATTAAAAGATATTAAACTTCAGATGGCTTACCATTTAAACCATCTGAAGTTTATTAGTTCAAATTATATTTATCATTCTGTATCTTAACCATATTGGATGCTGAAACGATTGATACAATCATAATCCCAATAATGATAGCTAAAACCCCTTGCAAGGTAGAATAAACCTTTGTGCCAGATACAAATATTTTAGAGTCGTTCACCAGCTCATCCCCTACTTTTGATTGAATCCTAATCAGTTCAGATAATTTTTCTAATGTATGTGATGCAGCTTTCTTAGCTGTAGCTTCAAACATTACCTTTCTCTCTTCTGCACCCAATCCTAAAACCTTATGTTCAACTTGTTGCTGCGTATGGAGCGCTTGCTTTAAAGCCACAAGAAAATGTTGCTCCTCTTTAACTAAAACTGTAAGCTCATATTTGTTAATTACTGAATCAATTTTGCGGTTATGTTTTTTTATTTTTAATAAGCTGTTATCAGTAGAGAAATGATAATCAGCCACCGCATCTCTTAAAATAGTATTCTTTTGATACAGATTTTCGGCAATAAAGTAAAGGTCGGTTGCTGGCACCAGCCTATCTTTATACATTGAAATAAATGATTCGTTAATTTTTGCTACACTTTTATCCTCCAGGAACCGAATTAACAAAGAGCAGCACATAATACAAAATAAGAAGAAAGCTATTTTTAACTTATTTTTGAGACTAAAGGCAAATTTCATGGGGTAATGGGTTAGCCCTTCAATATATGAATTTATAAAGATCTTTCCGTAAAATATAATCAGTCATCAATCACCAACGATGAAAATCTCATTGGAGAAGATATTTAAAATCTGGTTAATTATGCTTTTAAAAATAATCTTCCTGCGCAGCCTTCGCAAATAATTGAGCGGCAAAATTTACCAGATAAAGTTCCTTTTTTGCCCGCGTAACGGCAGTGTATAACCAGCGCAGAAAGTCTAAATCAATCATATCTTCAGTAAGATAACCCTGATCTGCAAAAACAGCATCCCACTGGCCGCCTTGAGCCTTGTGACAGGTTACAGCGTAAGCAAATTTAATTTGTAATGCATTATAATAAGGATCTTGCTTAATAGCCAGCATCCTTTCACGCTTATTTGCAATGTGACTGTAATCTTCGTTTAAACCATCGAAAAGTTTTTTATTTTGATCATAAGGCAAGTTTGCTGATTCCAGATTAAGTGTATCTAATATTACTTTGCAACTGATTTGACCGGCTGCAGGAAAGTCCATAAACTCTAAAGTAGCATCTGAAAAGCGGAAACCATACCGCTCCTCTTCGCCGCGGACACGAATAACCTTCGCCATATCGCCATTGGCAATAAAAGCTGTTTCTTCGTTTTCTGGCAACCAAAAATAATTATTACGTACAACCATAATCTGGTCGCCACCGGTTAACTCTTCTTCACGGTAAAGTAACCTCGAGCGAATTTGCTGGTTATAAACATTCGCCGATTTATTGGAGCGGCAAACCACTAAGGTGTTTTCAATTCCAAATTTACGATATGCATATTCCAAACCCTCAACCAAGCGGGCACCAGCCATGTTATAAATATCAGTGTAGTTTTTCGTTAGAAACTTTGGCATTGGGTGATCAGGATTTTTCGAAATCTGATTCCTTAACATTGTCGCATTGGCCAAAATACCCGATTTTTTGCCTTGACGCACCACTTCTTTTAATTCAACAGAAGAAATAGACAATGCAAATTTATCTTTCAAATACTGCTCGTTCAAAGCCGGGCTATCCAGGCTCCCAACCGGGGGCAACTGCGCCGTGTCGCCCACAAAAAGCAGAAAGCAATTCTTTGTATTATATACAAACTCTAATAAATCCCGTAAAATAGAAGAGCCGGTTTCATTAAATTCATCAGCAATCATCGATGCTTCATCAACAATAAACAGTGTGTTTTCTGATAAATTTGGTGCAATTTGAAACTGCATTTCCGGCGAAGCTGCTGATCTTTTTCTATAAATCCTTTTGTGAATAGTGAGCGCCTTACGATAAGAATACTGACTCATGACTTTTGCCGCCCGTCCGGTGGGTGCCAGTAGTTCGCTTCGCAAATTAAATTGCGCAAGTACTTTCACCAGGGCAGCCACTGATGTAGTTTTACCAGTTCCGGCGTATCCCTTTAAAACAAAGCATTTATATTCATCCGCCTCTTGCAAAAATTTCGACATCCGCTCGCAGAAAACCAGCTGCTCTTTGGTGGGTGAATGTGCGTAAGCCTTAGCAATAAGTTGACTTTTATCGAGATACATCTTTATTGAATGATTTTTGTTTCTAAATTGTTTTGTCAATCCTCACCACATTGATTTGGAAAGCAATAACAATGCAAACAGGTAACAGCAGCCCGTCTTTCCGCTCTATCCCCGATGTAAAATCGGGGTATGCCGCTTCAATACGGTTTAGATGGCAAAGATACAAGCTATTTTAATGTTAGTCTATGCAAAATGCATAAATGCAAAACTATAAAACCTGGCGGTAATGAGCCAATCTGCTAATTTTTTTATTGGTTCGTGAAGACACGAACCATAGGGAAGGAATATATCTTTCACCGCCCAGCTGAGCCAAACCACAATCTCTTCGTTCCACTTTTTAACCGGTATGGTCTAGATTTCGGCATGCACTGAACTTCCCTAACCGCTGCCTTTAAAAGAAATCTAGCGAGCCGGTGTTTTTTGGTTCTTTTTGAGATCAAAAAGAATGAGCCTCTTCGGCGGCGGCGAGCCGATCCCTTATTTTTTTATTGGTTCGTGAAGACACGAACCATGGCGAAGGAATATATCTTTAACCGCCCAGCTAAGCCAAACCACAATCTCTTCGTTCCACTTTTTAACCGGCATGGTCTAGATTTCGGCATGCACTGAACTTCCCTAACCGTTGCCTTTAAAAGAAATCTAGCGTGCCGGTGTTTTTTGGTTCTTTTTGACATCAAAAAGAACGAGCCTCTTCGGCGGCGACGAGCCGATCCCTTATTTTTTAATTGATTCGTGAAGACACGAACCAAAGGGAATAACTCAAACCAATGCGAAGGGAAAATCCCGTCCGGCCAGGACAAAATTTTATAATACAATTTTGCAATTACAACAACAACGTTTCAATTCGATGTGCCATCACCATGTTTTGTTTTTCGCTCCAGCTAAAAATGGTAAAGTGCCCATCTTGCGATGCCACCAAACCAACTGCCTGCGGCTGATCATTTACAAATTGCGCTACCGAAAAATGCCTTGTTCCACCTAACTGACCAGGATACAAAATAGCATCTTCACCGCCAACAATTGGCTCTGAAAATGCAATTTGCTCTACAGTAGGCTTCCCCTTAGCTCGTCCGATTTTAGCACCGAAAGCAATTAAATCAAAGGCTTCATTAACAATTGTTGCACCATCAACCGCAGTTAACCCGGCCAAATGCTCTACTTCTCTTCGTAATGCCCCTTGCGAAAAGATCTCGGTTTGGTTACCACCTTGCTTGGCGAGGTTAGATAAGCCTGAAAAAGATGGTCCGACTAGATATTGGATAGGATGAATAATCGATTCCTCCCATTTGTGGTCATCTTTAGGTACAATCAGGAGTGCCCCTCCCCGCCCGTGACTCCGCATTGATACGGCAAATTGGATTAAAATATTTATCGGATCGTTCCAGCTTGCCAATACAGTCAAATCCAGTAATGCTTTTAAAACCGGTGGACAATCGCGGTTTGAACAAGAGGTATCATCTACAATTCTAATCTGTTCACCTTTTAAAACGGCCACATTGGTATACTTTCCTATCCCATAAATCCTTCGGTGTTTAATCACAATTAAGCCGGGCTCGGATACATCAACAACAAAGCAAAAATTTGGAATATTTAATGTTGTCCCCCAGATGAAAAGTTCTCCATTCTCTTCCCATACACCTACGTGTATTCCGGAACGCTCTACCCCGGGCGCAAGCTTAGTCAGTGTATTGGCATTCAACGGCAGCGGTCTGGCAAATTGTAAAGGATTGGAAGTTTCTGAGGGAGGTAAAAAAGCAATAGAAATGCGTGGCGAATGCCCTTCTTCTTTTCTAAGGCTAGTCCAAAAGGCAACATCTATTAAAGCCTCAATTATCTTTTTATCTGGTTGAGTTGCCAAGTCTAGCTCGCCTTGCGCCGCCGCGTTTTCATGCAGTTTAATAAAATGTTGCTCAATTTTACCTGCAACTGTATTTGCAGCTTTGTAGGTGGGCTTGTAACTCATGTCCCGAATTTAAGCTGAATATTTTAAATTTCAGAGAAGTTCAAGGTTAGATTTTAGTCAAAAGAATTCTATAGAAAAATTCTACCTACACCTAATACACAGAATCATCGAAAATAAAAATTAAAAATTTAGTGCAAATTCAAGGTTTCCAGTGTAAAAAAATATTCCGCTATTTTCATTTGTACGCTTTATTTGCGGTTAATATCTAAAAAAACCTATTTTTGTTTCAATGAGTAACAACAGTCTTCTACTGGTCGACCCGAATTTTAAAGCTGATGCATCGCTGAACAGCCATTTATTATTAAAAATAACAAATGATAGCTTTTCGTACGCTGTGGTTGACCAGAATTCTGAAAACGTCTGGGTACTTTTCGATAAGCAGGGATGTGAAAATATAGCGCAGACCTTAAAATCTACATTTGAGACTGACCCTCATTTATCGCTGACCTATCTAGTGATTAAAGCAAGTGTTCATACTTCGAAATTTATATTTATTCCGGATGAATGGTTTGATGAACAAAACTTATCTGTTTACGGTAAATTTTTAGGATCTGAAGCTAAAATCTATACAAAACACCATGATAATCTAGGCTTTAATACCCTCTTTTGTTTAGATGATCAATTAAAAGATAAACTGCCTGAAAACACTTCTTTTTATCCGCAATCTTCACCGTTATTGGCCTTAACCAGTAATTTATCGAATGATGCTTTATTAATGGATTTTACGGCTTCTTCGTTTAATGTGCTTTTAATTAAAGATAAGAAAGTTCATTTCCAGAATCACTACCAATCTGAAACGGCAGAAGAATTTAACTATTTCCTCCTGCTGATTATAGAACAGTTAGGTCTTCATGAATCTGTTCCGGTTTATTTACAGGGGATCATCAACGAAGATGATGATTATTACAACACCTTGTTGAAATATTTTAATAACCTTTATTTCTTTCTTCCGGCAGGAAAACAAAACAGTGAGTTACTGGCAGATATGCCTAAACATTATTTTAGCGGACTATTGGCTTTGGGTTTATGCGAATAATTGGTGGCAAATTAAAGGGGATACGCTTGCATCCACCGACAAACTTACCGGTTCGTCCAACAACAGATATGGCAAAAGAAGCACTGTTCAATATTTTAAACAATCGCTTCGATTTTGAAACTTGTCAGGTGCTCGACTTATTTTGCGGAACAGGTAATTTGACTTTCGAATTTGCTTCTCGCTATGCTGAGCATATTTTGGCTGTAGACATGGATTATGGTTGCGTAAACTGGGTAAAAACGACTGCCAAAAAATATGAATTCGACCAGGTGGAAGTGAGAAAAGGTGATGTTTTTAAATTATTAAAACAGATGACGGGACAGTACGATTTGATCTTTGCCGACCCGCCCTACAATTTACCAAATATCCCCCAGTTACCTGCTATGGTGGCGGCACAGCAACTACTTAAGCCCAATGGATTATTAGTAGTAGAACATCAAAGTAATATGCGACTAAGTAACCAACCCGGATACACTGAAACCCGTAAATACGGAAATTCTTCATTTAGCTTTTTTGAATTCAGTTAAATTTTAATGATCATTTTGGCGACCTAGAGCATATCGGCAAACTAAGAGGTATTTTTTTCAGCATCTGCAAAAACCAATCCTTAACCATCCTTAATGTGGACACCAATTTTAAAATTTATCTATCTAAGTATCGGCCCGGCATTTATGTTTGAGGCCATCAGGTATCAGAAAATGACACTTTGAATAAAGTATTTATGCCGAAATTAAATTAGCTCTAAGTAATATCATTTGATAGAGCGTACTTCCCGTTTGTTTATAAATCTTTTTCAGGCCGCACCATTATCTTCGACTGATTTCGTAACTACCAAAAATGATTCGCTTTTAAACGAACTCAGTTAATCCCTTAAATTTCACTTTTAATCTGGTATCAAAATCTTGGAAAACTTCGCAATAGGCTAATAATATCGTCTTAAAGAAATCTGAAGAACTGCGGCGATTTCCGGCTTAAAAATCTATATTTGAATTATGAAGATTGCGCTATTTCCTGGTTCATTTGATCCTATAACAATTGCCCACGTTAATATTCTGCAACGTGCTACCCCACTTTTTGATAAAATTGTTATTGGGATTGGATTAAATAGTTCAAAACAAAATTTTCTTACTGCTGAACAGCGGCTACAAATTTTGGAAACAGTTTTTAAGGGTTACGCTAATATAGAAGTACAAACCTACGAAGGGCTTACTGTAGATTTTTGTAGAAAAATAAATGCGACATACATGGTGCGTGGTATTCGTTCAGCTGCAGATTTTGAATATGAGCGGGCAATTGCGCAGATTAATCAAACAATGATGCCTGAAGTAGAAACGATACTCTTATTAAGTAAACCTGAGTATTCTGCAATCAGCTCTACCATTGTTCGCGACATTTTGAGAAACCATGGCGATGTAAGTCCGTTCGTACCTCAGGAAGCATTAGCTTTATTATAATTTATATTCTCTTTTCTTAGCAAATAATGTAACGTTTATCAAAATCGGTTACCAATGGTGTAGATATTTAATATGGAAAGTACGCACATTGGTTTTTTACTCGTTGTATCATTAATCCATTTAAGCTAAATGGAAAGTACAGAAAGCTTATTTCTTTCACTGATTCGTCAACACCAGGCGATTATACATAAAATTTCGAAAATGTATATGAACGATGTTGAACAGCAGCGGGATCTCTTCCAGGAAATTGTATTGCAGCTTTGGAAAGGCTATCCGGGTTTCAAAGAAAAGAGCAAATTTTCGACTTGGATGTATCGTGTGGCCTTAAACACTGCACTGGTTTATTTTAAAAAAGATAAGCGAAAAGTAAACCATGTGCCACTTGATGAAAACCTGGAAGTTATTGATATTAATGATAGCAACATTAAAGAAGAAAAGCTGGCCTACCTATACAAGGCCGTTCATGAACTTAATGCGGTAGAAAAGGCTTTAATATTTCTCTTTCTTGAAAATCAATCACATCGTGAAATTGCCGAAAACCTTGGAATTAGCGAAGTAAACGCCAGAGTTAAATTAAACAGAACTAAAGAAAAACTACAATTCATTATAAAGCGAAACGGTTATGAATTTTGAAGAATTGCAAAACGAGTGGGATGCAGAAAATAATAAAGGAATTCTGATTTCAGAAAATATGCTGAAGATAGAACAGGCTCATTTACCTATTGATATCATCAGAAAAAAGATGAAGCATGAGTTTGGCTATCAGCTTGTAGCGCTTTTATTCATGTTATCTTTTCCATATTTATTTCATTTATCTCATCAAATGAGCCTGGTATTCCTGTCATTTTACGCCATTACATGTGGTTTCATAGCGCATTATTTTTACAAATTTTATAGGTTTTATAAAAATTCGTACGACATGGGGATGGACAGCCGAAAAAGTATCTTATGGTTTTTTTATGAAATGAAACTCAACATTGAACTATATAAAGCCCTTACTTATATCATTGCTTTTATTTGGATCGCCTTTATCGCTATTTACCTGCTCATTGAAAAAACATCCATCACTCATAAAATTTTAGAAAGGTTAAGTCCTTTTTATATTCTGCTCAATTGTTTTATCACCATCATCATTATTGGCATAATTACTGAAATGTGGGCATGGTATTACTATGGAAAATATTTAAAAAGCGTAGGAAACGTAGTGGATGAGCTTGATTATGAGTAATTTTGATCAACTAACCTTTTTTCTTCCTGGCCCTGCATTTGTTAAACGCTTGCACTTTTTCTAAAAAATGTAACATTATAAATGAACTACCCATTAAGACCAAATAAATTCAGCGTGGCGCACATAATGATGCCTGAACTCGTTCCTAACGAGTCCAGGCATAGTAATGCGAATATCGCTTTCGTGAACAACAAGACTGGATTACATGGTCGTTAAAAATAGTCGTATAATAGCGAATAGATTAGAGTAATCCGCCTGCTCTCAACACATCCATTATGGATGGAAAAGTATTTTTAACCACAGGCCCAAGATGATTTTTATTTAACCAAACGGCATCCTCAATCCCTTCTTCCTTTTGCGGAACTAATTTAGGCTCACCTTTAACTTTCATTCTATACCAATTTGTTTTCTTAATCACCATTCTCGAGCCCATCGGATAAATATGATACGTTTTGCAAAGTTTCTCTTCTCGTTTGGCTACTTTGATGCCGCATTCCTCTTCCACTTCACGAACGGCTGTTTCTTTCATATTTTCACCCAATTCAAGCTTTCCTTTGGGCAAATCCCATTTCTTGTTCCTGAAAATAAACAAGTAATTACCGCTCACGCTCTCTACCAGTCCGCCGGCAGCTTTAATTAATTCGCAGCCTTTTTTTAGCTTCCTAAAGGTTTCCTGAGGGTTTTTAGTTAAAAATATGTAGCTTTTTTTCGATCCGTTTCTAAGTTTTTTATAAAATGTCTGTAAATCAAAATCCTGAAATTCAAGCTGTTGAATTTTTTCTTTCTGTTCAGGTAAAACATCTGATATAAAGAGCGTGTTATCGTTAATATAAATTCTGTATTTTTGAGCCATGTATAATAAAAGTGATATTGAATTAAAGGTAGCGGAATTTTTATTACAAATAAAGGCAATTAAATTACAACCTAATAATCCTTTTACCTGGGCATCGGGTTGGAAATCGCCCATTTATTGCGATAACCGAATTACTCTTTCTCACCCACAGGTTAGAACTTATATTCGTCAGAAACTGGCTCAGGCTATTCAAGAAGAATTTGGTTCAGTGGATGTAATTGCAGGCGTTGCTACTGCAGGAATTCCTCAAGGTGTTCTGGTTGCACAGGAATTAGGTTTACCTTTTATCTACGTAAGAGCCAAAGCAAAAGAGCATGGAACAGGAAGCCTGATTGAGGGCGAAGTAGTAGAAGGTCAGCGTGTGGTTGTTATTGAAGATTTAATTTCTACAGGCAAAAGTAGTTTACAGGCCGTAGATGCTTTAAGAGCTGCTGGTTTATCAGTTGCTGGTTTAGCCGCTATTTTTACTTATGGTTTTGAAAAAGCAGATGAAAACTTTGCTGCTGCGAAATGCCGTTATTTAACCTTGTCAAATTATGCTGCATTAATTGATTATGCTGCTGAGCACAGTATAATTGCAAAAGGCGACATGGAACTACTTGGAAAGTGGCGCTTAAATCCATCAGAATGGGGACAGGCTTCAATCGCTGATTCTTAGTTCTTTTGATTTACAACTAACCTAAAAATATAATGACCATTATTGAGAGCACTGTAGAAGTTAATAAACCTGTTAACGAGGTTTACGCTTTTTTATCTGATATGAATAACCACCAGCAGTTAATGCCGGAGAATATTTATAATTGGGAATCGACAGAAGATGAGGCTCGTTTTACCATTCAAAACATGGCAAAATTGGCGATAAAGATTTCTAATCGTATTGAAAACCAGGAATTAACAGCAATTCCAACTGAAAAAGCACCTTTTGATATTGAATTGAAATGGACTGTTGCAGAAAACAATGGTGGAACGATTGCAAAACTTATTATATCTGCAGATTTAAATATGATGATGAAGATGCTGGCATCAGGTCCACTTCAAAAGTTAGCTGATCACCAAACAGAAAAGCTGAAAGAAATTTTAGGTTAAATTTTAACTTAAAATTTAATTACATCGTACAGGCGAAGATTTTTCTTCGCTTTTTTTATGCGTAAAAATCCCATTGCTAATTATCTATACATATTAAATTTTGATACCTTAGTTTAGACTAAGCCTTAAACGATGAGATTAAATTTACAAACAATTGCCACGCTATCTTTTTTCTTTTTCGCCTCTTCTAATATTTCTGCACAATCACTTGTTGCATTAAAAACCGAATATCTAATAAATCCTATTGGTTTGGATGATCCAAAACCTCGGTTTACCTGGCAAATGAATGATGCAAAACCAGGAGCAACTCAAACGGCTTATCGCATTTTAATAGATATTGATTCTTCATCACTGATAAACGAAAAAGCAGCAATCTGGAACACGGGTTGGATTAAATCTAATAATAATTTAGCTATTTTTTCTGGTGAATCGCTAAAACCTTTTACTAAATACTTTTGGCGAGTAGATGTAGTTAATGGAAATAAAAAGACATTAAGCAAAATGGCCAGTTTTGAAATGGGTATGATGAGTATGGATAATTGGCAAGGTGCCTGGATTTCGGATAATGAAAATATTAACCTGAAACCCGCCCCTTATTTCAGAAAAACTTTTCATACACTTAAAAAAATAAAGTTTGCCCGAGCTTATATTGCTGCCTGTGGACTTTACGAGCTTTCCATCAATGGAAAAAAAATTGGAAACCACCGCATGGATCCCATGTATACTCGCTTTGATAGAAGAAATTTATATGTTACTTATGATGTAACAAACGAAATTATTAACGGAAAAAATGCCATTGGATTACTGCTTGGCAATGGCTGGTATAACCACCAATCAACTGCAGTTTGGTATTTCGACCGAGCACCCTGGCGTAACCGACCTGCTTTTTGTTTAGATCTCCGTATTACTTACACAGATGGAACACAAGAAGTGGTTAAATCAGGAAAAGACTGGAAAACTGCCTTAAGTCCGATTATTTTTAATAGCATTTACACTGCTGAGCATTACGATGCTCGTATGGAAAAACCTGGATGGAATACCACACAATTTGATGATAAAGACTGGAAAGAAGTGATGTTTCGCTCTTCCCCTTCCAAAAATATCGTTGCCCAGGCATTGCACCCGATTCGAAACATAGAGGAAATAAATACTAAAACGATAAAAAAAATTAATGACACTACTTACCTTTTCGATTTGGGTAGAAATATTTCTGGCGTAAGTAAAATAAAAATTGATGGCCCGGCAGGCACCGTAGTGAGGTTAAAACATGGAGAAAGATTGTATGGAAACGGCAGATTAGATATTTCAAATATTGATGCACATTACCGACCCACAGATGATACTGATCCTTTTCAAACCGATATTTTAATATTAAATGGTAAAGGTAAACAAAGTTTTATGCCGCATTTTAATTACAAAGGATTTCAATATGTTGAAGTGACCTCCTCTACCCCTATCGAATTAAAAAAGGATGATCTTGTTGCTTATTTTATGCATAGCGATGTACCTATCTCTGGCTCCGTTAAGGCTTCCGAACCGATTATCAACAAAATATATTATGCCACCAATAATTCCTATTTATCAAACCTTTTCGGTTACCCTACTGATTGCCCGCAGAGAGAAAAAAATGGTTGGACAGGCGATGCACAAATTGCGATAGAAACAGGCTTATATGGATATGATGGCATAACAATTTACGAGAAGTGGCTGGCCGATCATCGTGATGAACAGCAACCCAATGGTGTTTTGCCTTCAATAATTCCAACTGATGGCTGGGGTTACGAATGGGGAAATGGACCAGATTGGACTAGTACTATTGCCATCATCCCCTGGAATATTTATTTATTTTATGGCGATAAAAAATTACTGGCCGATTGTTATGAAAACATCAAAAAATATGTAAACCACATCGATGAAACTTATCCCAATGGTTTAACAAATTGGGGTTTGGGGGATTGGATTCCAGTTAAATCCAAATCTCCTGTTGAATTGACTTCCACCTGCTATTATTATGCTGATGTTTTAATCCTCGCTAAAGCAGCTAAAATTTTAGGCAAAACTGCCGATTTCAATAAATACACTTTACTTTCAAACAAAATAAAAGAGGCTTTTAATTTAAAATACCTAAATAAAAGTACAGGGATTTATGCATCAGGCAATCAAACCGAAATGAGTGTGCCGTTGTATTGGAAATTAGTGCCGGCAGAATTTATTCCATTGGTTGCCAAAAATTTAGCTAAACGCGTTGAGGCTGATGGCTTTCATTTAGATGTAGGTTTACTCGGCACAAAAGCCATATTAAATGCTTTATCAGAAAATGGTTACAGCGAATTTGCATACAAAATTGCCGCCCAAAAAACCTATCCCAGTTGGGGCTGGTGGATGGAAAATGGTGCTACAACTTTATATGAAAACTGGCCAATTGATGCCAAATCAGACATTTCAATGAACCACATTATGTTTGGAGAAATAGGCGCTTGGTTGTATAAATCTCCGGGAGGAATTAAACCAGATGAAAAACAACCTGGTTTTAAACACGTGATTCTAGATCCACAGGTTATGGATGGATTAGATTCTTTTGAGGCTAGCCACATTGGCCCTTACGGCAAAATCATCAGCGCATGGAAGAAAACTGAAAAAGGTGCACAGTATAATATTTCTATTCCGGCAAATTCAACTGCTACTTTTAATATTGATCTCCCTCCAGGTTCAAACATTTTCGTTAATGGCAAAATAAATAATAAGAGCAAGATAGATTTACCAGCGGGACAATACATAATAGAAAGAATAGCTAAATAGTGCGCTCTGATTTTATCTCCTAGCCTAAATCGTTTATTAATTAATTCAATTTCGTATTGCAGTAAGAAAGAATTGTTAAAATTTTGAGGCATAAAAGACAAATCTTCAGCCCATAGCACTTATAATCAGAAATTTAGTCATTAAAAATAAAAACTCACCGACAAATTTTCCGATTCGAAAACTAAATCGGCTATGGCATCTGTTTTGACTAAAACAAAAATATGAACTTCAACAATTTTACAATAAAAGCCCAGGAAGCGATTCAACAGGCTTCTGAAATAGCCCAGGGCAACCAGCAACAGGCTATTGAAACGGCACACCTGCTTAAAGGTTTGCTTACTGTTGATGAAAATGTGGTTTCTTATGTGTTAAAGAAACTTAACGTAAATCTTAATTCGCTCAATCAAAATTTAGATACAGAGATTGCCCGGTTTCCTAAAGTTAGCGGAAGCAATGTCTATTTGTCATCCGATGTAAACAGTGTTTTGCAGAAAGCACAATCATTTTTAAAAGAATTTAAAGATGATTTTGTATCTGTAGAGCACCTTCTTTTAGGAATTTTATCCGTCAGCAACCAGACATCAAAACTGTTAAAAGAACAGGGTGTTAATGAAAAAGATCTAAAAAAAGCCATTGTTGAACTGCGTGGGGATAACCGGGTGACGGATCAAAACGCAGAAGCTACTTATCAGGCCTTGGGTAAATACGCCCGTAACTTAAATGAATATGCCGAAAGCGGAAAATTAGATCCGGTAATAGGCAGGGATGAGGAAATTCGCCGGGTGATTCAAATTTTATCCAGAAGAACCAAAAACAATCCAATCCTGATCGGCGAGCCTGGTGTTGGTAAAACTGCCATTGCTGAAGGAATTGCTTTTAGAATTATTAAAGGCGATGTACCAGAGAATTTGAAAAGCAAGACCGTTTATTCTTTAGATATGGGTGCCTTAATTGCAGGTGCGAAATATAAAGGCGAATTTGAAGAACGTTTAAAAGCGGTAGTTAAAGAGGTTACACAGAGCGATGGAGATATCATTTTATTCATCGATGAGATTCATACTTTGGTTGGTGCCGGCGGTGGCGAAGGCGCCATGGATGCGGCCAATATTTTAAAACCAGCATTGGCCCGTGGAGAATTAAGAGCAATAGGTGCCACTACATTGGATGAATACCAGAAATACCTGGAAAAAGATAAAGCCCTGGAACGTCGTTTTCAAAAGGTGATGGTGGAAGAGCCGGATACGCAGGATGCCATTTCTATTTTGCGAGGTTTAAAAGAGCGTTATGAAACGCACCATAAAGTGCGGATTAAAGATGAGGCCATTATAGCAGCGGTTGAAATGAGCCAGCGGTATATTGCCGACCGGTTTTTACCTGATAAAGCCATTGACCTGATGGATGAAGCAGCATCGAAACTCCGCATGGAAATGGACAGCGTTCCGGAGAATGTTGATGCTTTAGACCGTGAGATTATGCGTTTGGAAATTGAACGCGAAGCCATTAAACGCGAAAAGGATGATCGGAAAGTACAGGAACTCACTCAGGAAATTGCAAATTTGTCCGCAGAGCGGGATGAACTTAAGGCTAAATGGCAAGGTGAAAAAGATTTGGTAGATGCTGTAAATAATGAGCTGGAAGCCATTGAACAATTTAAGTTGGAAGCCGAACAAGCAGAGCGTGCCGGAGATTATGGTAAAGTTGCGGAAATTCGTTACGGAACGATAAAACAGGCAGAAGAAAAAGTTAAAGAATTAAAAACGAAACTGGAAAGTCAGCAAAGCGATAGCCGCATGCTGAAAGAAGAAGTTACAGCAGATGATATTGCCGGTGTAGTTGGGCGTTGGACGGGCATTCCGGTAACGAAATTAATTGCAAGCGAAAGGGAAAAATTATTGAACCTCGAAGCGGAACTACATCAGCGTGTTGCAGGTCAGGAAGAAGCAATTGAAGCTATCTCGGATGCTATCCGCCGTTCTCGTGCAGGTTTACAGGATAAACGTAAACCAATCGGATCTTTCATCTTTTTAGGAACCACCGGTGTAGGTAAAACTGAATTAGCCAAAGCCTTGGCAGAATTTTTATTTAACGATGAGAATGCCCTGACACGGATTGACATGAGTGAATACCAGGAGCGCCATGCAGTATCGCGATTAATTGGAGCCCCTCCGGGCTATGTAGGCTACGATGAGGGAGGACAATTAACAGAAGCTGTTCGCCGCAAACCTTATTCGGTGGTCTTGCTCGATGAAATTGAGAAGGCGCATCCGGATGTATTTAATATTTTGTTACAGGTTTTAGATGATGGACGTTTAACCGATAATAAAGGAAGAACAGTAAACTTTAAAAATACGATCATCATCATGACCTCCAACATTGGGGCTCATTTAATACAGGATAATTTTAAAGGATTAAATGACGAAAATCGTGATGAAGTTATTGCAAAGACCAAAAACGAACTGTTTGAGGTGTTAAAGCAAACCATTCGTCCGGAGTTTTTGAACCGTATTGATGAGTTGATTATGTTTACCCCGTTGAACCGAAGCGAAATCAGAGATATTGTTACGCTTCAGTTTAAACAAGTACAACAAACTTTAGCTGAAATGGGCATACAGATGGATGCCAGTGATGACGCTTTAGATTGGCTGGCACAATTGGGTTATGATCCGCAATTTGGAGCCAGACCGCTAAAAAGGGTTATTCAAAAAAGAATTTTGAATGAATTATCTAAAGAAATATTGGCTGGTAAAGTTGATAAAGACAGCAAAATAAAGCTGGATATGTTTGATCATAACTTTGTTTTCCTCAACCAGAAAGAGGATTAATTGCTGACGAAAAAATCCCGCATATTTAATTTACACTGCCCCCAAAAAGTTGGATACTTATTGGGGGCAGTGTACTTCTACGGGATTTTTATGTTAGATAAAAGCCCAATTTGTTTCAAAACGAGTTCATAATTACTTTTTCCTGGTTTCAATATTCGGTAGAAAACCAGTGAGTAAACCTATCAAAGGCAAAAATGCGCAAATTTTAAATACATATTCAATACTGGTAGAATCTGCAAGCTTACCTAATAAGGCAGAACCAATCCCGCCCATACCGAAGGCAAAACCAAAAAACAACCCGGCAACCAGGCCCACTTTACCTGGAATTAATTCTTGTGCGTAAACTAAAATTGCTGAGAATGCTGAGGCTAAAATCATCCCGATTGGCACAATTAAGACCCCTATCCAGAAAAGATTGGCATGAGGCAATAAAAGCGCAAATGGTGCAGTTCCTAAAATAGATGCCCAGATCACGTACTTCCGGCCGATTTTGTCGCCGATTGGCCCACCCAATAATGTACCTGCTGCAACTGAGAAAAGGAACACAAACAGATAAATCTGGGAGGTTTGCACCGAAACCTGAAATTTATCAATTAAATAGAAAGTAAAATAGCTGGTTAAGCTAGCCATGTAAAAATACTTAGAGAAAATAAGCAGGAGTAAAATGCAAACAGAGGTAACCACTTTTCTCTTCGAAAACTGATTTACTACGGCCTGAACATTCACTTTTTTTGCCCTGGCAAGCATGAAGCCCTTATACCAATTACCAACGAAAGTGAGAATCACAATTGCTAATAATGCAATGAAAGAGAACCAGATCACACTAAATTGTCCGTAAGGTACAATAATCCATGCAGCAAGCAAAGGGCCTAATGAGCTTCCGGCATTGCCTCCCAATTGAAAAACAGATTGCGCCAGACCTCTTTTGCCTCCTGAAGCAGCATGTGCCATTCTGGAAGCTTCAGGGTGAAATATGGATGAACCGATTCCTATCAAGGCAACCGATATTAGCATGGTATAGAAATGTGTAGACTGAGACAAGGTAATCAATCCCATAAGCGTAAACCCCATACCTACTGCTAATGAATAAGGTTGAGGTTTTTTATCGGTATATAAACCTACAAACGGTTGCAGTAGCGATGCTGCCATTTGAAAGGTTAGCGTAATCAACCCAATTTGCGAAAAGCTAAGGTGATAATTGGTTTTAATTACAGGATAAATGGCTGGAATCAGTGATTGAATGGTGTCGTTTAAAAGATGAGAGAAACTTAATGCAAATAGAATAGGGAAAACAGTTTTTTCTATTAAGTTTTGGGTAGCGGAATTTTCGTTCATGATTATAAAAAATCAAAAGTAAGGATTATTAATTTGCTGTTCTGAATGAAATAAGATTTGGAGATAGTAGAATTGGCGGTTTAATTCCTTAGAAATAGGAAAACCATGCCAGTAACAATTCCAGCAACCCGTTCAAATCATTCCCAAAAAGTGTCAAATCTTCAGTAAATAAACTGACATTTCTACAAAAAAAGTCAGACTGACAAATTTTGAATCGCAGAAAATTAATCACTTGATTAACTTTTAGTCATGTTAAAATAATATTAAGAAAAGGTAAATATTCTATCTTGCTAGCTTATAACAAGTTGTATATAATCTGATTTTTTAATGACTGTAACACGGTTTTCTGGCATTCATATTGACTTTTAGGCAAATATAGTCAGATAGTAAATTAGTAAAAACTGACTATAATTTACTAACAAATAAATAATAAAAAAGATGAAAAAACTATTATTATCAGTAGTTGCGGTTGCAGGTTTAGTGTATGGAGCAAATGCACAAACAGAAAAAGGTAAAGTAATTTTAGGTGGTAGTGTTGGTTTCAATACTACGAAAGTTGATGGTGCTGCAAAATCTGATGTGAGCTTCAATGTTATACCAAGTGTAGGTTATTTTGTTGATAATAACTTTGCAATTGGTACAGGCGTAGGTTATAACTACGACAAAAAAGTTAGTGCAAACCGTTTGAACGAAGCATTTGTAGTTGCACCTTTCGGTCGTTACTATGTAGGTTTATCAGATCAATTTAAATTCTTCGGACAATTATCAGTTCCTATGGCTTTTGGTAACAATAAAGTGGTTGATAACAATGGCGATACAGGCGCTAAGGTTGGTACTACTACATCAATTGGTGTTAATGTTGCTCCGGGTTTTGCATTCTTCCCTACTAAAAGAATTGGTATCGAAGTTTCAGTTAACGGTTTAGGTTATGCTCATAATCAAGTTAAAGCAGAAGCTAACGGTGCAAAATTAACTTCTAATTCATTCGGTTTAGAAGCAGATACTTTCGCTCCGAAATTGGGCGTAATGTTTCACTTTTAGTCAACAGTTTGGTGCCCAGGCACAGACATTAATAAAAACAAAAGCGTCTCAGGTATTTTCCCGAGACGCTTTTGTTTTTTACTTCTTTTCTCTAATGGCTTTAAATTCTGAGCCTTCTTTCCACTTTGGATAAATATCTGAATTGCTTAACCGATAGCCCATATCAAAAACCAATCTTACATCTTCCACAATGCCGGATAAATCCCAGGTTTTCGGATCAAAATTATCTTGAGGAGAATGATACCTGAATTTAGTAAAATCTGCTACCTGCTTCAATCCCCAATCCCTTCCGTTTTTAACATTATCTACACCAGAACCTGTAAACAAAGAGGGCACACCCACTTTCGCTAAGTTGAAATGATCTGAACGGTAATACAAACCAGATGAAGGGACAGGAACAGGAACAATTATTCTATGCTGTTTCCTGGCAGATACCGCAGCATAATCTTCCAATTCTGATTGACCAAAGCCATACACTACAATATCTTTAGTTTTGCCGGCAATACCCATCATGTCCATGTTAATGTTGGCTATGGTTTTATCTAAAGGGAATGAAGGATTTTTTGCATAATATTCAGAGCCTAGTAAACCTTGCTCCTCACCTGTATAAGAAATAAATAAGATCGTTCTATTTGGCTTTTCTGGTAGCTTTTTAAATGCAGAAGCAAGTTCAAACAGCGATGCTACTCCGGTGGCATTATCAACGGCACCATTGTAAATAGAATCACCATCAATTTTCTCTCCTACGCCTAAATGATCCCAATGGGCCGAATAGATAATGGCTTCGTCTTTTTTATGATCACCAGAAATTTTAGCCAAAACATTGTACGAAACAGACTTTTTAATCTTGTTTTTTACTTTCAGTGAAGTTGTAACCTTTAAATCAACTGCCTTAAAATCCTTTTTACGTGCAGCAGAGAATAAATTTTCGTTTTGATTAGCCAGCTTAAAAAGTGCTTTTGCCTGGTCTAATGAAATCCATCCCTCAATAGTGGTTCTGTTCATGCCATTATCAGGCGATTGCAACTGGAGTTTTGATTTGGACCAACCACTTCTTACCACGGTCCACGGATAGGCAGCTGGCTTGGTATCATGGATAATTAATACACCCGCAGCACCTTGGCGGGATGCTTCTTCAAATTTGTATGTCCAGCGACCGTAATAAGTCATGTTCTTTCCTTTAAACAACGTGGAATCCGCAAAACCAGGATCATTGATCATCACCACCACCGTTTTTCCTTTTACATCCAGATTTTTATAATCATTCCATCCGTATTCCGGCGCTACAATTCCGTAACCTGCAAACACAAGCGGAGAATTTTCTATGGCCACCTCATCTTGCACCCGTCGTGATCCGGCCACAAAATCAGTCAGGTAATGTAGGCTTAAACTTCCTGCCTGTCCTTTGAATACCATCTTATCTTCAGGCTGGGATTTAATTTCTACCATAGGTACTTCCTGAAAATAACTATCGCCATTGCCTGGCTCAAGGCCTAATCTTTCAAATTCCCTTTTAAGGTAATTAATGGTTTTCCTTTCCCCATTAGTAAAAGGTTTACGCCCTTCCAAACTATCGGCAGCAATTACATTTAAATAATTAGTTAAACTGGAATCGTTAATGGCTTTAATTGCTAAAGAATCTGGTGCAGTCGAATTACTTTCTGAGCTTTGTTTGCAGGCAGAAAAACAAAAAGCTGCAGTAGCAAAATATAATAATGTCTTTTTCATGCTTATAATTTGATGGTTAATTTAAGAAAATGATTTTGGAGCGCAATGGCATCAGCTATTTTAAAGTCTGCTCCCGCTATACATTACAAACCTTCGCTGCGCTACAGGCTTTTCATTCCTATCGGGGCTAGGTGGCCAAAACTAATTAAAACACTCCGTTTTCAATCATACGCTTCACTATTTCCCATATTAACTGATCGAAAATAGTTATTTTGCTTATTGGTGGAGATATATAGATCCAGCCTATACCTTTAACAAAAAATGGCTTGCAACATATGCTGCAAGCCATTTTTTATGGAAAAGAAAATTATAATTACTTACCGTTCTTCTCTATATCCCGATCCATTTCCAAAATATCAACGTCTTCCGTACTGGAAAAATCGCCTATCAAGTATTTGTTAAAATGATCTGCCAGTTTCCAAAAGGCATACTCGGTCATATCGCCAAAAGCATGGCGCTGACCAGGGATAATCAGAAAATCAAAACGTTTTCCCGCTTTCATTAAGGCATTAGCCACACGAATGCTGTTTGCCGGATGCACATTATTATCAACATCGCCATGCATTAACAATAAATGACCTTTGAGGTTTTTAGCTAAATCAGGGTTTTTATCAATACTATATTTAAATGAAGTATCACCCTTTAAGGAAACTACCTCCTTTACGCCATGATGTTTCTCGCTCCACCAGCGATTGTAAATGCTGTTATCATGATTACCGGCATTTGAAACCGCAGCTTTGAAAAAGTTTGGATAAACCAACATCGCAGCGGTCGACATGAAGCCACCGCCCGAATGACCGGTAATACCCACTTTGTTATCATCAATAAAAGCATATTTTGCTGCCAATTGCTCTACTGCTGCTTTTTTATCTGCTAAACCATAGTCGCGGAGATTACCATAACCATAGGTATGATACCATTTAGAACGCGATGGATTCCCACCCCGGTTACCGACCGTAATTACGATGTAACCAAACTGAGCCAATCGATCTGTACGATCCATGCTTTTGTTAAAAGACTTATTTACGGCTTCTGTTTGCGGACCAGGATACACATACTCTATAATGGGATATTTTTTATTTGGATCAAAATCAAAAGGCTTATACATTACGCCATATAAATCTGTAATTCCATCGTCGGCCTTTACGGTAAACGGTTCAGGAAATTTGTATCCGGCAGCGGTTAAAAGCGATAAATCTGTCGTTTCCAACTCCATTACCTTGTAACCATTTTTATCATATAAAGTAGATTTTGGAGCTGTGTTCACTCTCGAATAATTATTAACAAAGAAAGTGTTATTATCATTCATGCTCACAGCATGATCAAAATCGCCTGCGTTTAATAATTTCAAATTAGAACCGTCGAAATTAATAGAATACAGGTGAAGATAATACGGATCTTCTTTGGCCTCTCTCCCATTTGCAGTGAAATACAGGACACGATTTTTCTCATCAATATTAACAATGCTTTCACAGTGGAAAGCACCTTTTGTAATTTGATTTTTAAGTTTACCATTTCCATCGAAAAGATAGAAATGTGCCCAACCATCACGTTCGCTCCAGTGAATCAACTCTTTACCTCCGTTTACTAAGCCCGGGCGGTTTACTTCTACATAAGTATTAAAACGTTCATCAATTAATGGCGTTACCTTGCTTGTGGCAATCTCAACAGTTGCAATATCGATGCGTTTTAAATCACGGCTGGTACGCGAAAAATAGAACTTATTATCATCACCCAACCAAACAGAAGGACGAAATTCGTTATCACGATCCTTCGCTAAAGCAGGCTTACTCCAAACAGAAACACTTTGATCTTTAAAGGCAGATACATTTAGTTTTTTATATGATTTAGCTGCAAAGTCGAAAAGTAAAACTTCATCCTGGGGCGCTTCAGTTTCACCAGGCATCTGGTATTTGTAAGTTTCCAACGTAGGGCGTCCTGGGGTAACACTATTAATCACCCATAAATCTTTCACCTTACGGGCATCCGTACGATCTAAAACAAAGTATTTTGAATTGGGCGACCACAATACATAAGCACTTCTGCGCTTTTTGTTATTTTTCTCATTTTCAACATTATTTTCACCATCTCCATCACTTCCGTACGAATAAAACTTTACACCATCCTTTGTTAACTGATGCTCAACAATTGTACTATCTTCTTCATTTTTAACTGCCTTTTTATAATTCTCCCTGTCCATCCAATACAAATTAAAATTTCTTGAAAAGATGATGGCAGAAGAATCTGGCGCTACCGAACCCCAGCCTGGTTTTGGTTTTGGTTTGCTAAAGTTTGGAAGTTCGGTAAGTTTTGAAGTACCTAAATCATATTTAAAGGCGTAAATCTTTTTCTGCAGTGAATCTGCAGCTTTTTTATCTTTACGATCAGGCTTTACTTCATCTATCGAACTTTTTACCTCAAAAGAAACACTTTTCTCATCCGCAGCAAATTTTAAGTTCTCCAGCGGTAAGTGTTCAGCATCAAAAGGATCACGAACAATCAAAGTAATACCTGCCGCAAGCTTTGCATTATCAAATATCTGTTTTTTAGTTTTAGCAGATGGATCTACCAAATACCAGAATTTCCCTTTAGGTGTTTCAAAAGTGTACCAGAAACGATTGGTTAATTTTAACCAATGCGGATCAACCGCCGTAGAATAAACCATCTTCTTTAACTTATTCGGCGAAAAACGGGCAGCCAGCTGGTAATTTGCTTTTGGAGATGAAGAAATCTGTTCTGTAAGGGTAAAAGTTTTGTTTTGAGCGCTCACAGCAAGCGCTATAAACTGCGAAGCAAGAACGAGTTTGTAAAATTTGTTCATTAAGTTTTGATTGAAGGTGCTAAATTATTTAATTGTAACCGATAATTATTCAAACCCAATGTAATAAAGTGGTTATTGATCGGATAACCGAGTTAAATATTTATCAACACCTGCACATTTGCTGTTCAAATAGCTAGCATATTTTTTAGTTTTGTGCAATTAATAATTACTATGAAATACAAATTACTGACCATTATATCTGCCGGAATGTTTTTATTCAGCAGCTGCCAATCAAACTCTCAGGCAGAAAGTACGAATCAAAAAGATTCTACTGAAAATAACAGCAACGCAACAGAAAATCCAGCTGCTCCTGTCGATGTTTCGAAAATTAAAGTAGCTGATGCCAAAACTATTTTAGCCCGCAAACAGGTACCCATTTTATGTTATCACCAGGTTAGAAACTGGAAACCTACTGACGGAAAAGTTGGGAAAGACTATATTGTTGAGATCCAGAATTTTAAAGATCAGATGAAAATGTTGGCTGATAGCGGTTACCATACTATTCTGCCCGATCAATTGTATGCTTATTTAAATACCGGTGCTGCTTTACCAAGCAAGCCGATAATGCTAACTTTTGATGATACCGATCTGGATCAGTTCACAATCGTAAACCCAACCTTGAAGAAACTTGGTTATAAGGCTGTTTATTTTATCATGACGGTTTCTATCGGTAAAAAAGGAAAATTTGTTGATTATATGAGCAGCGACCAGATTAAGCAGCTATCTGATGAAGGCAACATTATCGGATCGCATACTTACGACCATAAAAACTTTAAAAAATATGCCGGTAAAGATTGGGAAGAGCAACTGGATAAACCAACCAAAAGACTGGAAGAAATTACGGGTAAAAAAATGACTGAATTTGCTTATCCATTCGGTCTGTGGAATGCTGAAGGAATTCCGGAATTGAAGAAACGTGGATTCAGAATGGCTTATCAGCTTTCAACCAAACGCGATGAAAAGGATCCATTATTTACCATTCGGAGAATTATTGCAAGTGGTTATTGGAGTCCGAAAACATTAAGCAACAGTATTAAAAATAGTTTTTAATAACCTTTAAACCCTGGCAAATGCTGGGGTTTCTTTTTTTAAGCCCAATTATGAAAAAGCTTCTCTCACTTTTAATTACTTTCTGCTGTATAGCTACGCTAAAAGCGCAAGTACCCCACCTCAGCGGTCAGGTAGAAATCTCGATGTCTACTGGCCAGATTAGCTGTAACTTTACAATTTCTAACATACCCGATTTAGGTAAAGAATATCAGATTTTACTAAATAAGGGCTTTAACATCAAATACATGAAAGATTCTGCTAATAAAACTTTAAGCTACTCTGGTTATTACAATGGCAAAATGCGTGGCGAAGGTTTGACTTACGTACCAGCAGCTGGAAATGATGTATTAACAAATCCTAAAACCTTGCACATTAATTATGTAGGGTCTTTCCCGATTTACACGGATATCCTAAATTTTACTGATTTTAAGGGTTTAATTGCCTTTAACGGTAAAACAATGCGGGCAACCGAGCAGTCGAAATGGTATCCAATTATTTATGATGTAAAAAACGACAGGCAAATTGAGCAATTGACTTTCGATATTGAAGTAATTAGTAAGGATGCTAAAACGATATTTGTTAACGGAGATTTACCAAAGGCAGCACCAAAAGCAAGGTTTACATCAAAAGTACCACTATCGCCGATGTTATTTGTGGGTAACTACGATGTTCAAAATACAAAAAATGCAATCTTTCTAAATACAGCAATGAATGCCAAACAACTTAATGTATTTGAAGAAAACATTTCAGCAATTAAGTCTTATTATTCAAAAAATTTGAATATACCATACGAAACAAAAAATGTATTTATAGAGCATGAACCTATAGAAAAATTTAATAAAGGCCGAAGTTGGGGCTTTGTATACTTCCCTGTTATAGCATTTGCTGGAATTAAGCTTGGCGACATGGTTAGCGAAGAAAAATCATCTTTAAAAGATTCGTCAGATTACCCTTTTATCGCACACGAAATTGGCCACTATTACTTTGGTGATGTTTTGCAACCAAACTCTACATTATTTTGGTTTTTCTTAGAATCAACAGCAGAATATTTATCAGTAAAAGCTGCAGAGGCAAAATTTGGGAAGGAATTTACGGCTAAATATTTTAGAGAACGTGGAAAAGAACTCAAGAACTTTAAAGCAGTAACACTAAATAAAATTACTGAAATGAACCAGATTTCTGGAACTTACAGATATTATTACGGTCCATTTTTGTTAAGAGGATTAGAGCAAATCATTGGCGAAAAAAGAATGTTTAAATACTTAACTACGATTTTAAAAGCCGATAAATCATTCACCAATTATGATTTTCTGAAGCAGAATGCAATAAAATCTGGCATTTCTGAAGTGGAATGGTCAACTTTTGAAAAAGAATTTATTCTTTCTGAAAACGCAGTATCTTTGATTAAATAATATCAAACAAATTGAATACAAATCTAAAATCAATCACTTATTCCCTTTTATCTTTTATTTTTTCGGGATTAATTTTTACTTCATGCTCAAACAATCAAGCTAAAGAAAAATCAATTGAACAAGCCAGTGCTTTAGAAAAAAGTGAAGCAGACACCACCAAGCAAAAACCAGCTGATGCTAAAACCATTTTAGCCCGTAGAGAGGTTCCTGTTTTATGTTATCACCAAATAAGAAATAATATTTCCAGTGATAGCAAAAGAGCGCACGATGACATAATTGCGCCAGATAAGTTTAGAGAACATATAAAAATGCTTGCCGATAGTGGTTACCATACCATTCTACCCGATCAGCTATATAATTATTTGGTTTACGGTACAAAATTACCTGAAAAACCAATCATGATCACTTTTGATGATACAGACATGGATCAGTTTATCGTTGGAAATTCTACACTAAAAAAATATGGCTTCAAAGGTGTTTATTTCATCATGACGGTATCCATCGGCAGAAAAGGTAGAATCAGTTATATGACGAAAGAAAACATTAAGCAACTGTCGGATGAAGGCAATACTATTGCAAGTCATACTTATGACCACAAAAACTTCGCTCAGTTTAACGAGGAAGACTGGAAAACCCAGATAGATGAACCAACTAAAAAACTGGAAGAAATAACCGGAAAAAAAGTAGAATATTTTGCCTATCCATACGGTGTTTACAAAGCTTCGGCGCTACATAAGTTAAAAGAACATGGCTTTAAAGCTGCTTTTATTTTATCAACCGCAAGAGATGAAAACTATCCGCTATACACTATTAGAAGAATAATTGATCCGGGAAGATATACCGCAAAAAACCTATACTACAGCATTAATAAGAGCTTTAACAAAACAAAATAGTTTGATAACTGTAGTTTATTAATATTTCTGAACCTCCCAAAATGAAAGTAATTTTCTATTCTTTGTTATTAGGCATTGCCACTTTATGTGCGTGTAATTCATCAAACAATAAACCTAAAGATCATACAACTGCTCCTGATCAAGAGCTTGCGAATACTGCTACCTTGGAAGAAAACTTTTATAAAAGGCTAGAAGGAACTATTGCAGGAAAACCAGTGGTAATGAATCTCCAGAAGTTAAATGGTGAGATTGATGGAAATTACTATTATGAAGGTGCGTGGTTAAATCTTTCTACTGATACCATTATTGGAAAGGATAGCATTGTATTGGCAGAAAACAGCTATAATGCTTCTTACTTCTCGCCAGATTCAAAAGAACCCCGTTTAATGTTAAAATGGAATGGAAGAGGTTTTCAAGGTAACTGGCAAAATGGCAAAGGAGATAAAACTGCCCCTGTTGTCCTATCAGAAAAGTATCCTGAAGGAAGTTATCGATTTACTACCGGTAGTTTTCAGGATTCGGTAAAAGCGTATGCCGATAAAAGCAATTCGCCCACGGCACAAATATCTTTCGAATATTTAAAGGCTGTATCAGATAATGATGCTGGCAAATGGCTGGATAATGAACTCAAAAAAATATCGGGATTAGCTTTTGGAAATGATCGCAATAAAGGTTTTAAAGTTATTGCTGCCGACTACTTCAAAGATTACCAGACACAATTTGCCGAACAAAAGAAAGACCGTCAAAATGATGATTTTGACGGTTGGATGAACTATACTGATAATACACAACAATCTGTTTTATATAATGATCACGGCTTTGTAGTGATAGATTTTCTGGCAGATGCCTACACAGGCGGAGCCCATGGCAACTACGGGAGCACGATGTATTGCCTTGATGTGCAAAATAAAAAGCGAATGATATTGGATGATGTGGTGAAAATAGACTCCAACAATTTACAGAAAATGTTGGAGCGTAACCTACGCATTCAATACAACATTAAACCTCAGGATCAGATCAGCAGTGTTTTATTTGATAATTTTTTAAAGCCTAATAAGAATTTCTACTTCAATGAAAAAGGTTTGGCTTTCATGTACAATCCCTACGAAGTGGCCAGTTATGCTCAAGGTCAAATAGTGGTTTATATCCCTTTTACAGAATTAAAATCTTATATGAATCCTGCTTTTAAGGAAAGAATGGGGATTGGGAATTAATTTTTTTTAGAAGTGAGCTTAAAAACCAGATTTCGATCAGGAAATATTTTACTATAAAATTTCTGTGATCAGATACTGTTTTCCGTTAAAATTTAGCTCTTCGCCAATTTTTTTACCAATAAAAAGCTTTCCAATTGGCGCAGCCTGAGAAACAGCAAAATATTGCTTGTTGTTAAGGGATAATTCGCCGGCACTAATGCCGATATAAAAATTACCTGCAGCAGTGAGAACTAAACTTCCATTCTTTACCACATTGGAAGCATCTACGTTTTCAATTTGCTGAAGTGCAATTTTTTGCTGCCCTGCTTCATACAACAGTTTATTGTTCCGATCCATTTCCTGCTGCATCATTTCACGGGTGGTTTCATACTTGTCGCCGGCACTGCTTTTAGTGTCATCATTTGATGCCTGACGAGCTTGTTGAATAGAATATTCGATATTTTCGATCCGGTTTTGAATAAAGGTTAAGCAAAGTTGATATAGTGATGATTTTAAAGCAGACATATCTGGAATTGGTATTAAATTTAGGTACGACAAAATCGTCATTGCGGGTACGCAAGTAATCTCTTATTATTAAAGTGTCAAACTTTATATTTTCGATTGCTTTGTACTTCCCCGCGACGAAAACTAAGGGAATGGATAAAGACTCTTTTTACATTTACAAGTAGATATTTTTTTTGCGGGGATAATTCTCACAGCTTCCTAGAGAACATCAAAACCGGCTATCAATGCATAGCAGGATCATTCGGAAACTGAACAGTTTGTTTTTAAAGTAAACCTGCCAAAAGCACAACCGGAAAAGAAAAATATTTTATTGGCCCATCCACTTCACCTTCTCTTCAATTGGTGATCGATTAGGTTCCCATGGCTTTTCATTATGATAACCCATATAAAATAACCCAATACATTTTTCATTTGATTTGAGGCCTAAAAATTCGCCCAAATCATCAATTAATGGAGGCGAACTCCAATAAGCACCAACCCTTAAGCTCTCCGCTGTCAAAGCCATATTCTGTACGGCACACGAAACTGCGGCCAGTTCCTCCCATTCTGGAATTTTACCACTAATCGCCATGTTTATTGCAATAATACAATCAGCCTGACTGGTTTTTTCAGCAAAACTATCATATTTTTTTTGAAGAAACTGTTGTGAAGAAACCTTCTCTTTGTACAATTTACCCAACTCTTCTCCCAATTTAGCCAAAGCATTTTTTCTAATTACCGTAAAGCGCCAGGGTTGGGTTAGTTTATGCGTAGGTGCGTAATTGGCAGTTTCTAAAATCTGATTGATAACTTCAACAGGTATTTCTTTTTTTATATAACTGGCCGGAAAAATACTTCGGCGTTCTTTAATCACTTTTGATATAATATCGTAATTGGTACTCATGTTGTAAAAATAGCGAAAAGCTTAAAGATAAAAGTGAGGGTTAAAAAGATTTGACGTTTGTATAGCGGAAAAGCAGAAAGTGGAAAGACCAAAGCAAAACGCAAAAGGCGGAAAACAACTGAATCTTATTGGTCTTGATACTAAATAATTGATACTACACAAGTTGCTTCCTAATTTGCTTAACCTTTGCAAAAAAGCCAATGCTTTCCTTGTCAACCAAAAATTCCATAGTATCTATTAGTTCTTCTTTAACCCATTGATGTTTTGGAATCATATTTGCCAAAATATTTAAACAATGAGATTTTACTGCAACAGGAATTTTTTCATCTATTAACCAAGCAAACACGCTTTCTACAATATCAACTGTTTCAAATTGAGCTATAATGGTTTTAATTTCAGTTGATGCTTTTTTCCCAGTCATAAAGGCAAGAATTTTAACATAATGCCGTAAAGCTGATAGATTTTTCTGCTTAGGAAGTTGTTCTAAAAAGTAAATTGCATAAGGGAGGAACTTAACTTGATGATTTGAGTAAACCCTTTCTAAAATCCAGGCGGCTTTAAATCCAATTTGCTCATTATGATGAAAACTCAAATCAATTAAATTCTTTGCAGAAAAAGATTGATCTGACACAATAAAAGCCAGTTTTTCAGCTTCTAATTTGCCAATAGGTTTTTGTATGATATCTATTAAGAATTGCATGAGCCATAAAAATAAAAAAATCAGTTGAAATAACCATCTTCTGAAGCAGCCCGCATTGAATAGCTAAAAGTATAAGCATTAACATCAAAAAGTCATCCTTTTGAACGGAGCAGAGAGGTTTTTGGACAATGGATACTAATTTAAAAGTTCTGTCTATTTCGCTGCACTACAGTAGAGAATACGAAATAACGGATTAAAGTTAGCAAAGAAGAAACCAAGTGCATCAAGGTACAATCCTATGTTCCATAAACCTGATTGAACGGAAATACTTTTATAAATAGTAGCACCCGTTGTTATGCTGAAGCAAGAAGCATCTGCGACCTATAGAACAGATGATTCGTACCTCGGCATGAGAGAAGTTATTTATAAAAGATTGAAGTGAAAGCGGGACTACAGAATCTATGAAATGCTGCGCAATCGTTTTCAAATTATAATTCTTGAACCTTTTTACCGTCAACCTTTTTCCTTATCTTTGCGGCTTATTTCTACTTAATATGATTTCAGTTTCTAATCTATCATTACGATACGGCAAACGCACACTATTTGAAGATGTTAATATCAAATTTACCCAAGGCAATTGCTATGGTGTAATTGGTGCTAACGGTGCTGGTAAGTCTACATTTTTAAAGATTTTATCTGGCGAAGTGAGTCAAACTTCTGGCAGTGTTGCCTTTACACCCGGCGAAAGAATGGCGGTTTTAAAGCAGAACCACTATGAATTTGATGAGTTTTCGGTATTAGAAACAGTAATGATGGGACATAAAGAACTTTATGCCATTATGAAAGAAAAAGATGCCATTTATATGAAAGAAGATTTTACCGAAAAAGATGGCGAACGTGCCGGAGAATTGGAAAATCTTTTTGCTGAGATGGATGGTTGGAACATGGAAAGTAATGCAGCAACCATGTTAAGTAACCTGGGCATTACGGAGGATAACCATTATAAGCTTTTAAAAGAATTAGATAATACCCAAAAAGTGCGGGCTTTACTGGCACAGGCTTTATTTGGTAATCCTGACATATTACTGCTGGATGAGCCTACCAACGATTTGGACATTGAAACCATTGCCTGGCTGGAAAATTTCCTGGCTGATTATCAAAATATTGTATTGGTTGTATCTCACGACAGGCACTTTTTGGATGCGGTATGTACGCATATTGTAGATATTGACTTCGCGAAAATGAGCACTTACACCGGAAATTATACTTTCTGGTACGAATCGAGCCAGTTGGCTTTGAAACAGCGTAGCGATCAGAATAAAAAGATGGAAGATAAGGTGAAGGAATTGCAGGAATTCATCCGCAGGTTTAGTGCCAATGCATCGAAATCTAAGCAGGCAACTTCACGTAAAAAAGCTTTAGATAAAATTGATATTTCAGAGATTAAAGCATCAAGCCGTAAATATCCTGCCATCATTTTCAATAATACTGGTCGTGAAGCTGGCGATCAGATTTTACAGGTCGATGCTTTAGGTAAATCAGGTAATGATGGTATTTTATTTGATAAGGTTACTTTCATGGTAAACAAAGGCGATAAAATTGCAATTTTGTCTCAAAACAGTTTAGCTACAGCGGCATTTTATGATGTTTTAACAGGCAGAGCACCTGCCGATAAGGGTGAATTTAAATGGGGTGTTACCATCAGCACAGCTGATATCCCGAATGATAACTCTGATTATTTTGCTGGCAAGGATGAAAATCTTGTTGACTGGTTACGTGAATATTCCGGAACAGATGCTGATGAGCAGTTTGTGCGTAGCTTTTTAGGGCGTATGTTATTCTCGGGAGAAGAGGTTCTGAAAAACGTAAAAGTACTTTCAGGTGGTGAAAAAATGCGTTGCATGTTCTCAAGAATGATGCTGCAACAAGCCAACCTACTGATGTTTGATGAGCCAACCAATCACCTGGATCTGGAATCGATTGAAGCATTAAATAATGGAATGAAAGACTTTAAAGGAACAATTCTATTTACTTCTCGAGATCACCAGTTAACAGAAACCGTTGCTAACAGAATTATTGAAATTACGCCCAAAGGCACAATTGATAAATTAATGAGTTATGACGAATACATCAATAATCCTGAAGTTGCCAGGCTTCGCGAAGAGATGTACGCCTAGCGGTTAAATTTCCAAAAAACCACATGATTTTATCATGTGGTTTTTTTTTACAGTTTTTTACAGCCAACTGTAGCGTTTTCATTTCATCAATCGTTTTACTACTAAAATGCGTTAATGGCCATTAACCAATTGTTTATAAAATTGATTTAACTATAACATGAAAACTACGCTAAAAAACTTTAGTCTGACAACAAAAATTGCGCTTACTCTTCTTGCTATTACTACTATATTTTCTGCCTGTAAAAAAGATTGGAATAATGATCCAGTTGAAGCAGCCGGAATTGGCTTTATCCACTCATCACCAGGAACAGGCGCATTAGACTTCATCCTCGACAACCAAAAAATTGGCAGTTTCGCTTATACTAATGATCGGGGTTATTATGCAGCATACCCAGGAACGAGGATAATTGGTGTAGCTAAAAAAGATTCAACAAAATACCTGACTAACGGAACAGGCACATTAAAACAAGGCAGCTTCTATTCAGTTTTTGTAGTAGACACCTTAAAATCAACCAAATTATTATTAGTTGAAGATGACTTAAAAGCACCAGAAACTGATAAGGCTAAAATTCGTTTCATCAATTTAAGCCCAGGTTCAACCGCACTTGACCTGGCCGTTTCAGGTAATGCTACCGCATTGTTTACTTCAAAAGCTTTTAAAGAATATACACCATTTACGTCTATCAATCCATCAGACAATTACACCTTTGAGGTAAAAACTGCCGGTTCAACTACAGTTAGAGCTACTTTACCAGCTGTAAAAATTGAGAAAGGAAAAATTTATACCATTTGGGCAAAAGGCTTAAGCAGCACTACAGATAGCACTAAATTTGGCTTAGCGGTAATGACAAACAAATAAACACCCATGTGTACCTATGAAATGAACACCATTCTAAATTTAGAATGGTGTTATTTCATTAATTTTGTCAGATACTTTCATAACCACTAATCAAATCTAAAAGTCCTTTATAGGAGTGATCAAGAAAATACTCAGTTTTGAGCAAATTTTAAAAGGCTGTTTAAAAAACGACAGTAGCTGTAAAGAAATGATGTATAAATCATTTTATGGCTACCTGATGGGTATTATTTTGAGGTACACGAAAAATGCTGAAGATAGCGAAGAGTTGGTAAACGATAGCTTCATCAAAATTTTTAAGCATGTGGGCAATTTCAAACCGCCACTAAAAGCTGAGGAGTTGCAGCGCTCGTTTAAAGGGTGGATTGCACAGATCGCTTCGCGAACCGCTATTGATAAAATAAGAAGCAGAAAAGAACAATACTACGTAGATGATTTAGGTGAAGATGAACATCCTTCAACATCGGTGTCTGTAGCATCTGATTTACATGTTGCGGATATATTGAATTTGTTAAATCATTTGCCGGATACGCAAAGACTGGTATTTAACTTATATGAAATTGAAGGTTTTGCGCATGAAGAAATTTCAAAAATGTTAAATATCCCTGAAAGTTCGAGCCGGGTTTACCTTACACGGTCAAAAAATAAATTACGTTCACTTTATCAAAATACAATGGCAGATTCTTACAAAAAAAATGGATAAAGAATTAATTGAACATATAGCAACGCAGCTTCACCATCACGAAGAATCTTATTCTACGGGAGCCTGGGAACGCTTTAACGAGAAAAATAATAAGAAACCTCGGTTTGTTATTTGGCCGTTATGGGTTGCTGCTGCCTTAATTCTGGTATTTGGTGGAACATTTTTATTGCTCAATCAGCAAAATCACAAAACAGATTTAGTAATCGCAAAACCAAAGGCAGTTGAGAAAAAATTAGTAGAAAAAAATAGTGTAGTAAATGCTAAAAATAGACAGGTAAAAACCATAACGCTGTCAAAACAAATCAATATTTCAGCAAAGGAAGATGATGAAGTTCCAAAAAATATATCTGGCTTAAATAATCAACCACAAATACTGGTTGCTGACCTGGATAAAAAGCCAAAAGATCCAATTATTAAAATTGAAAATCATAATACTTTAAACAACTCCTTAACCAATATTCCGTTGACTTCGTACAGAAACAGGAAGTTTGAGATTGCCGTTGAACGAAAAAGAGAGAAAGCTTTTAAAAAACCAACTTTTGAAGACCTTTTGGCACATGACAGTAAAATAAGTGAGTTGAAAACTACAGCCAAAAGTGCCGGAAATTCGAAATGGGAACAAGGATTATATGTTGCCCCTACCATGGGTAATGATAACAAAGTAAATATGAATTATGGTTTTTCTTTAGCTTACAATCTGGCGGATAAACTTTCTATCAGTTCGGGGATTGCTTATTCATCCTTGAGTTCTACCAGCAATCCTGCTTCACAAAAAACGGTTTCCAGCGATGCCAGCCCTAATGCTATGCCAGTTTCTGGTGCAATATCTTCCTATTCTTCTAGTAGCGCCAAAAGTTTAGAATCGGTTAACGCGAACGTTAGGGGAATCAATATTCCTTTAGAATTAAAGTATAATATTAACAAGAAATTATATACCGGTATTGGCGTTTCTGCACTCGCCATCTTAAATAATAAGCAAAATAATAATTACCTGGTAAGCAGTGGAAAAAACATTACTGTAGCAAATAGTGCAGGTATAGCCGAGCAACGGATGCTTATCGTTACAGATCGGGTTTCTGAATCTCAGACACAAACCTCAAATTTTTCAGATAAGTATATTGGTTTCTATAATTTCTCACTAGGGTATAAACAAAAAATATCAAAGAAAACGGATTTTGCAGTGGAACCATTTTTAAGACTTCCAATGAAAACATTCTCAAAAGATAACCTCAATTTAACCAATGGTGGTTTAAAGTTGAAATTTGATTTTTAAAGATTGTTATAAATCATTTACAATTGCCTTTACACATCTTTCTTATCTTTGTAATGATATGAGGAAAGTGATAATAAAACAACTGGCGCTGCTGTTTTTAATTTTTATTGGTTTTAATGCGAAAGCCCAGCACGATCCCAGCGATCAGATGGATTCGCCAAACTGGGAGGTAATTGGTGATATTAAATTCAAAACTGTTAAACCTACAGAAAAATATGCCATTTATAACCCCGCGATAAAGAAACACGAAAATAAGCCTTTCGAGCTTTCAGGTTATATTGTTCCTATAAAAGATGGAATGAAGCAAACTAAATTTATGCTTTCTACCCTACCGATTAACCAGTGCTTTTACTGCGGTAAAAATGGAATACCGATTATGGTGCTGGTTGAAATGGCCGAACCCATTAAATTTACGTATCAACCCATTACTGTAAAAGGGGTTTTAAAGCTGAGTACAGCGAATACGATGGATGTTCCACCGGTTTTATTGTCAACATCGAAATTACTGTAAACATAAAAAGTCCCGACGAAGAGTCGGGACTTTTTATGTTTTTTAAGCGCTTTATAGTTAAATGAATTAGTGACCTGAATGTCCATCAGCACCATGTGCGTGGCCGTGGGCTAATTCATCTTGTGTAGCTTCGCGAACGTTCAAAATCTTTCCGGCAAACATTAAATTTTTACCAGCCATTGGGTGATTTAAATCAACAGCAACAGTTTCATCGTGTACCGCAGTAACTCCAGCTCTGAATTGATTGCCGTTATTATCCTGTAAAGGAATAACATCGCCAACTGCCGGAACTTCGCCACCAGCATCAGTAAACATCGATTTAGGAAGATCAGCGAATGCGCCTGGATCGATTTCTCCGTAACCATCAACAGCTGATAATTCAAAGCTATATTCATCTCCAGTTTTCGAACCAGCTAAATGTTCCTCAAATTTAGGCAACATCATGCCAACGCCATATAAAAATACTAAAGGATTCTCTTCGTCTGCTCTTTCTACAAAAACTTGTTTTCCTTCTTCGTTCGTAGTATGCAATTCATAAGTTAGTGCTACTACTGAGTTTGGTGAAATATTCATTCAGATTGTTTTATTGTAAATATTCTAATGCTTCCTCGACCGAATTAACTGGCAACTGGCATACTTTATTTCGGCAAATATAAACTTTTGTTTCATTGCTTTGCTTACCTTTTAACAGCGGAAGGTTACTTTTTGTTCCACCTAAAGTAATTTTGTTAGGAATATAATAATTACTTAATTCCAGTTTTACTAAATCAATTTCTACACCTGTAAGTGCAATTTCATTGATTCCATATACTTCATTTAAAAGCAAAATTGCCCAATTTGAATAAGCCGAGCCATAAGTTTTTATTTTCGGATAAACAGCGGATAACATTTGACCTGCCTTTTCGGTGAATTTCTCCAAATCAAAAAACAAGCCCAGCTTTCTAAAATTTAAAGCCATGGTAGAGTTAGCAGCAGGGATCACATTATCCATTACCTCGTGCTTGCGGGCAATTAAATTTTCGCTTTCAGCTGAAGTATAAAAGAGCATTGGCGAATCTGGATCTGTAAAATTCTGAATCACATAATTTGATAAATCTTTTGCTTCTAATAACCATTTTTCATCAAAGTCATATTCATATAGACCGATTAAACCATCTATTAAAAAAGCATAATCATCTAAAAACCCTGTAATTGAAGCTTTACCATTTTTATAACTCCGATATAGGCTACCACTTTCTGTTTTTGCATGAGCAAGAATAAACCGAGCTGCTATAACCGCTTTTTGGTAATATAAATCATGATTTAAAATCGTCGCAGCATCTGCGAGTGCTTTGATCATCATGCCGTTCCAGGCAGTCAAACACTTATCATCCAGCCCTGGTCTAACGCGTTTTTGCCTCACAGCCATCAATTTCTCTTTGGCTTCATTAACCGCATCATATAATGATTCTGCCGTGATGTTATATTTCTCAATTAAACTATCATCTGCCAGTGTTTTCCTAAGGATGTTGGTTTGTTCCTCTTCCCAATTGCCTTCCGCTGTAACATTATAATATTCTGCTAAAAGCGATGCTTGATCTCCTAAAATAAAATCAAATTCAGCCTTATCCCAAACATAAAATTTACCCTCAACCCCTTCACTATCGGCATCCAAAGCCGAAAAAAACAAGCCATCTTTCGAGGTCATTTCATTAAAAACCCAATCAATTGTTTCTATCGCAGTCTGCTTAAAGGAATCGAATTTGGTACACTGATAAGCTTCCAGATATAAGCTAATCAGTTGTGCATTATCATAAAGCATTTTTTCGAAGTGTGGTACATGCCATTTATCATCTACTGAATAGCGGGCAAAACCTCCTCCAATCTGGTCGTAAATTCCCCCACGACTCATTTCTTCCAATGTATGGCATACTGCTGTAAATACAGATTCGTCATCACTTAGAAAGCCATAACGAAGAAGAAATACCCAATTATTAGGCAAGGGAAATTTTGGTGCACGGTTGTATCCTCCAAAGCTAATATCGAAATGACGTTTCCAGGGTTCTATTATTTCCTTTAAATGGCTATGATTATATTCTTCATTTTCTAAAGAAGGAATAATTTTTTCGCTGTCGCGGATGCCTTCAGTTAATCGCTCTGCGTACTGAATTGCCTTTTCAGGTTCATTTGCCCATAAGGCTGCTACGTTTTCGAGAATATTAATCCAATCAGCTTTTCTGAAATAAGTACCTCCATAAATCGGACGCTGATCGGGCAGACAAATGCAATTTAGCGGCCAACCGCCACTCCCGGTCATCAACTGAATAGCATACATGTAAATCTGATCAATATCCGGTCGCTCCTCCCGATCTATCTTGATGCAAACAAAGTGCTTATTCATGACCTCTGCAACCTCAAAATTTTCGAAACTTTCACGCTCCATTACATGGCACCAGTGGCAAGCCGAATAGCCAATACTGACTAATATCAGCTTGTTTTCTGTCTTTGCTTTTTCAAGTGCTTCTACGCCCCATTCAAACCACTGAACCGGATTATAGGCATGTTGAAGTAAATATGGTGATGATGCATGAATAAGCTTATTAGGTTCTGAATGATGAGTTGACATGGAAAATAGATTATATTCGGTAAAACTATAAATTATATATAAAAGCCGTTCGGTTTTAGTTTTGTTTTTATAATTTAGGTAGTTACTGACAAAATTCTATACGGAAATTATAAAATGAAAATTACACATACCGAAATATATCGCTTTAGTATACCGATGGAACCATTTGTAATTGCAACCGGAACCATGCGTTTTGCACAAAATGTACTGATCAGAATCTACACAGATGCCGGAATTCATGGCATTGGCGAATGCTCGGCATTTCCAATGATAGTGGGCGAAACGCAGGAAACGTGTATCGCCATGGCCAAAGATTTTGCTTCCATTTTGAAAGGCAAAGACCCTTTAGAAATTCCTGATAGGATGAACGATCTGCTCGGTTATGCTGATCATAATAACACCATTAAAAGCGCTTTCGATATGGCGTTATTTGACATTGCAGCAAAACATGCAAACCTGCCCTTGTATCAGTTTTTGGGCGGAGGAAAAAGAAGCATCGAAACTGATATGACCATTGGTATTGATTCTCCTGAAGGGATGGCGAAGACCGCACTAAAATATATTAATCAGGGCTGTAGAATCTTAAAAATCAAGCTCGGTAAAAACGTTTATGAAGATATTGAGCGGGTAAAGTGCATTCGTGAAGCTGCTGGAAATGATATTAAATTACGTTTAGATGCAAACCAAGGCTGGAGTTTTGATGATGCCCTGTTTGCATTAGGCGAATTAGCACAATACGATATCGAATTTTGTGAGCAACCTATGCGCACCTGGTATGATGATCGCCTGCCGGAGTTAAATATTAATTCGCCCATAAAATTAATGGCAGATGAAAGTTGTTACAATCATCACGATGCCCGTAAATTAATTAACAGCCAATCTACTGCTTACATCAACATCAAATTCTCTAAATCCGGCGGAATATTAGAAGCGCAGAAAATCCATGAAGAAGCTTTACAGAAAGGCATTAAATGTATGATTGGCAGTATGCTGGAAAGTAGAATTGCCTTAAGTGCCAACCTTCATTTCGCACTGGCAAGCCCTAATGTCGAATTTTTCGATTTAGATACTGCCCTATTAGGACATTTGGTTGATCCGGTTGTGGGCGGCTTAACCTATAACGGTTATTTTCTTGATGTTCCAGATGAGCCCGGTATTGGTGCAGAAGCAGATGAGTTCTTCCTGGAAAAATGTGAAAGCTGGATCATATAAAGGGACAGATCACATTTTTTTTAACCTTTGGAATATACGCATTAGGCTTTCTTGTAAAAATTAATATATTTGTTCCAGTTGCACGGGGTGCTTTTAACTTTTGTTAATTGCTGAGATACACCCGCGAACCTGACACGGATAATACCGGCGTAGGAATGCACCAAGGTTATAATTACTTCCAGCCATGCTGCTGTTTGAATATAAAGCCCTGCTTCACTATGCTATATGCGTTAAGGTGAATGCACCTTAATATTTAAACATTATGCATTTAGAAAAACAAAATTTCAGCCAGTTATCTCAGGATTTAATGAACTGGCAAGGAAGGAAAGAATGGTTCTTTAACCGCGAACATACTGACACTTACGAGCAATGGTACGAAGGCCGCTACAAGCGAGCCGAGATATGGCAAAAAAAAGTCATGTCGCAATTATTTGCTAAAGACCCTGAAGTGAAAGAACTTCTGGAGTTCGGTTGTGGCACTACAAGATTTACCCGTTGGTGGCATGAAATAGGTATTGATGCTACAGGTGCAGATCTATCGCCATTTATGTTAGCACAGGGCGTGCAACTTTTTGATGGTGATTTGGTAAATGCAGATTCGCATTTCATGCCATTTAAAAATAATACGTTCGACGCTGTAGCCTTCATCACGACTTTTGAATATTATCGAGATCCTATTCAGGTAATTAAAGAGGCTGCCCGGGTTGCCAAGAATGGAATTGCTTTTGGTATGATGAATAGAAATTCGCCCAAGGTACTACGCCGACGTGTGCAACAAGTATTTGGTAAAAATCCATTTTATGTTACGGCCACATTCTACACACCGAAAATGCTGATTGATAAAATAGACCAGGCTTTAAAAGGCAGGCAATATCAAATCGAGTGGACTTGTACAGGCTTGCCGGAATGGTTTCCTGTTCAGCAGTGGAGTTTGCCTTATGGCGATTTTTTTGGTTTGTACGTGAAGTTTAACGATTAAGGTCGATTATGAGCACCGGAAAATTCAGCAATGATGATTTTGAAAAAATCGTCCTAAATCAATGTGGAGCAACACGCCCCGAAATACATCAGGGACCAGCATTCGGCGTAGATGTTTCAGTGATAAAACTCGGAGGAAACTTAGCAATGGCCATGACAAGTGATCCATTGTCATTAGTGCCTAATTTAGGCCTTCAGGAATCAGCCTGGCTCAGCATCCATTTAATGGCAAATGATATGGCAACTACCGGCATTCCCCCCGCCTATGTGCAAATGGTGCTAAATTTACCCGAAACCCTAAGCAAAGATGATTTTAATACCTACTGGAGCTTTGTTAATCATTATTGTAAAGAAATAGGCGTTACAATCACGGGCGGTCATACGGGTGCCATCGGAGAACAGACATCGACCATTATTGGAGGCGGAACAATGGTATTGACGGCGCCTGCAGATCAGATTTTATTGAGCTGCTATGCACAACCTGGTGACTTAATTATCATGACCAAGGAATGTGCATTATCATCATCTTCTGTACTAGCCATGAGTTTTCCTAAAACGGTGATAAAAAGTTTGGGAAAGGAAACCTATCAAAATGCTTGCAACTTATTTCATCAAACATCAAGTTTAAAGGATGGGCTCGTCGCAGCAGAATGTCACAAAAATATTCAACAGATCACTGCTATGCATGATGTTACCGAAGGTGGTGTATTGGGAGCAATTTATGAAATGGCCATTGCTTCTGGTAACGGTGTCGAAATTAATAATCAGGCATTACCAATAAGCCATGCAGTAAGCGAAATCTGCAATCTGTTTGATATTGATCCCCGTTATTCTATCGGTGCCGGATCTATGATCATTGCGGTAAAGGAGAATTATGCCAAGCAATTAATAGAAAAACTGAAACGTAGCAATATCAATGCTGCCTTAATTGGCAAATTTATAGAAAAGGAAAAAGGATATATCCTGTTAGATGATTCCGAAATCAAACCACTTAATTACTATCCTGAAGACCGCTACTGGCAGGCATTTTTTAACGCAGTAAAAAGAGGATGGAAATGATGGAAATCAATCAAAATAAAATAACAGGCGGAGTTTACCTGGTCATTGATCCTGCTATGGAGCTCGATTTATTGATACCCAAATTGCAATCTGCTATAGATGGAGGAATTTCAGTCATTCAAATATGGAATAACTGGTCACCGGAAACTGATAAACTATATTATATTCGATGCATAGCCGTGCTTTGTAAACCTTTAAACATTCCTTTATTCATTAATGAAGACTGGTCTTTGCTCTCGCAAACTGAGGATTTAGAAGGGGTTCATTTTGATGAAATTCCGCCAAATATATATGAAATCAGAAAAACTATAAATCGACCTATTTTGACCGGAATCACTTGTAAAGGTAATCTGGAAACTGTTTTATGGGCGGAAAACAATGAGATGACTTACCTGTCGTTTTGTGCTATGTTTCCTTCCTCTTCGGCAGGAAGCTGCGCTATTGTCCCTCCTGATATTGTTTTAAAGGCAAAATTAATAACTGATATTCCTTTCTTTGTTTCTGGCGGCATCACGCCAGAGAATACATTAACTTTAAAAAATCAAATTCCCTTTCAAGGTGTAGCTGTAATCTCTGGCATATTAAGTAAATCAAACCCAGATCACCAGGTTAAAGCCTATGCGAAAGCCCTAATTTAAATCACCAGCATGAAACAAAAAACAATTGAGAAACTTTGCTGCCCGTTTGATAAACACGACTTGCAGTTACAAATTTTTAGCAAAAATATTGATCATGATATTATAGAAGGCCTACTCACCTGCGCTAGCTGCAACAGAAAATACCCCATCATATATGGAGTACCAATTTTATCACCAGATGAATATCGTCAACCAGCGTTAGAGAAGCCTCTTACAGATCAATGGAAAATTGAATCTACTACAGCGAAAAACAATTTGCTGAAATAAAAATAACGATTGGAATTATTTAGTTAAATGCCGAGCTATATTTCGTTCTGGCATTTAACTTTACTTAAGATTATATTAAAAATGAATAAGGGCTATTTTTAATCAGGCAATTATAAATTTCTCATTCTTTGCAAAGCCAAACTATCTCCGTTAAAAACGTTGAAATCAACCACATGACCAATCCCGCTTATCTTTGCTTTATCAGAATGTTGCCAGAATTTCCATTTACTTTTATCTAATCTTAATTTTGGTTGATAGTAATGGGCAATCCAGAGAGGGTAATCATCAAGTTTATCCTGCAGATTATCCTCATAAAACTTCAAGCCAGTGTAAATAATAGGTTTAATACCCGTTTTCATTTCAATATAGGTTAAAAAATCAGAAAGCTCCAACCGCATTCTTAAAGGCGTTACGCCATCCAAGGTTTCAATATCTACAACCGGAGGCAAGTCTCCCTTCTCCATGTTCACTACCTGCAAGAAAAACTTCGCCTGGGCTTTTCCACTTTTCTTTGGCCTAAAGAAATGATAGGCACCACAAATAAGTCCAGCCTTTGGTGCCTCCCGCCAGTTACGCTGAAAATAAGGGTCAACCAACATAACTCCCTCAGTTGCTTTTATAAAAGCAAAATCAACCCTTACATCATCTTCTTTCATCTCTTTCACCTTTAACCAGTTAATTTTACCCTGATAATAAGAAACATCAATTCCATGAACCTGATAATTTTTGGGAATTTTAATATTGAAGCTTTTGTAGGTCCGGTAGTTAGGATTCTGACCTAAATCTTTAATCCATCTCCAGGTAGAAACAAAGCCATTTAAAATGTAGCCATAATAAAATGGCGATAGCAATATTAATAGTATACCAGCAAGGGCAATTCTCCATTGAGTACGTAATGGCTTTGATTTGTTCTTACGCCTCGTTACAGGCTTACGGGTAATTGGCTTTTTTACAACGGGCTTTCTCTTTTCTGCAGGCATAATATATTAATGCAGTAAAGTTGAAGAAAATCTAGGACATAAAAAAAGAGACTTGTCCTTCATTTAATTAAAAAGTAAACTACTAATACATTTAGTAAGTCAGCATCATCCATTCATAGGATCTGCAGCCCTGCTGTCCCTTCAATCATTTGTAAACCTAAGCGGTTTACCCCAGGTATTTCCGTACCATCAGGCTTATTCAACCAGGGCAGCATGTCTTCGGGTTGGCCTGTTGCCTGCCATGCGCTTAAACTTAAAAGCCCCGTTTCCATTTGCCTTATTACTCATCCAGCCTCTGTATTTTTGATGTTCGGGGATATTATGGCCAGCCCGGTTTAGCCTACAGGTTTAAAAAAGGTTATAAAACAAGAAAACCCCTTAACTGATAGTTAAAGGGCTTCTTTAAGATTTGGCACCGACCTACTCTCCCACGTGTTA